>Ga0315282_10000001_pt1 | contig 1846240 bp, 1766 predicted proteins | sample YL17G07_20_MG_FD_203693 | JGI IMG/M metagenome (GOLD analysis project Ga0315282, IMG submission 203693) | Sediment microbial communities from Yellowstone Lake, YNP, Wyoming, USA - YL17G07_20 | ecosystem: Environmental > Aquatic > Freshwater > Lake > Sediment | place: USA: Wyoming...
TATGACAGAGATTCCTCGCTACGCTCGGAATGACATATAAATTGCTTTATTGCCATTTGTTTGATAAATCAAACCGCTACAAAATTATGTGTCATTCTGAACGGAATAAAATGGAGTGAAGAATCTAAGTAATAGTAATTGCTACTCAATATTGATTTGAAAACAATATGACAGAAATTCCTCGCTACGCTCGGAATGACATAAAAATTGTTTTATTGCCATTTGTTTGATAAATCAAACCGCTACAAAATTATGTGTCATTCTGAACGGAATAAAATGGAGTGAAGAATCTAAGTAATAGTAATTGCTACTCAATATTGATTTGAAGACAATATGACAGAGATTCCTCGCTACGCTCGGAATGACATATTAGTTTATTGGTGAATTAGAGATTAATTGCATTGCTCAGGATGACATATAAATTGCTTTATTGGCATTTGTTTGATAAATCAAACCGCTACAAAATTATGTGTCATTCTGAACGGAATAAAATGGAGTGAAGAATCTATGTAATAGTAATTGCTACTCAATATTGATTTGAAAACAATGCGACAGAGATTCCTCGCTATGCTCGGAATGACATAAAAATTGCTTTATTGGCATTTGTTTGATAAATCAAACCGCTACAAAATTATGTGTCATTCTGAACGGAATAAAATGGAGTGAAGAATCTATGTAATAGTAATTACTACTCAATATTGATTTGAAAACAATATGACAGAGATTCCTCGCTATCGCTCGGAATGACAACCAAATTTTCTATGTCATTCTGAATGGAAGCGTTGTGGAGTGAAGAATCTATGTAATAGTAATTGCTACTCAATATTGATTTGAAAACAATATGACAGAGATTCCTCGCTACGCTCGGAATGACATAAAAATTGTTTTATTGCCATTTGTTTGATAAATAAAACAGATAAAATAATTAAATCAATTAATAATTAAAAGCAAATTGGTCTATTTATACTTGACTTGAATTTATGTCAATGTTAAATTTCATTGTATGAGAAATGCTGTAATTCTTGTAATCTTAATTCTTATATCATCTGTTTATTCTATAGAGAATATTACTGTTGGCTTTAAGACAGGAACTGATTTTGCCGCCTATAATGTGGATAGCAAGGCAGTTTTTGTATGGGCGAGGGAAGATGGTTCTCTTGGCTTATCTTCTGTTAAGGTAATAGCAACATCTCTGACTAAATTATACTCAACAGGCATAAACCAATACACTAGTGTATATCCATCAATATCTATTTATGGCAATAATGCTATTGTTGTCTATCCCGATGAAGATGGAAAACTGAGATTTCTCTTCTATAATATTCTAACTGATGGCTCGCTTAAATATGTTAGCAAATATGTTGCTTCCGAGACAGTTAGGGTTGGAATCTCGTCAGTTATATCAGAAGACCTTCTATTTGTTTCAATGATGGGAGACCACAGCGAACCATATATACTATGCTATGAGGTAGAGGATAACAGTGTAAAACTTAAGACCCAGCAGAACATTGTTAGTGAAAAATGTATTACAATACCACGGCTCTGTGTTCTTGGTGGTTATATATATGTCACCTGGGTAGATGATAATGGCAATGTTCATCTTCGCGCGCTTGAGATAAAAACACAGGGAGGCATTTATCTGATTGATAGAGGGGAGAGGTCTCTTCTATTGAAGACAATTGTTAGTAATGTAAAAAATGTTGCTCCTTCAGATATTGTAGTAAATGGTGATGTTCTATATCTATCTTGGGTTGATAGCAAGGACAGATACCTTCATATAAGGTCATATACACCAACAGGTAGTTCAATTGGTAATTATACAAGCGAGGTAATATTGAGAGAGAGATTGAGTAAGTATAAGATATTAATTGTGAATAAAGATTTGTGGGCTTTCTGGGTAGGTGATGGTGGTGAGATGCCAAAGATGTTCTCTCCATCGTGGTCTGTATATGGTAGAAAAATGTAGTTAGTTACAAATTATCTTTTAATGAGATGGAATATTTCATATAATAAAAAGGGTGTAGAAGTATGAAAGAGAAGTTTTTTGTTGTTCTAATACTTTTAGGTGTTTTTGTATTTATTGCCTCGGCAAGAACTGAAAGCGCAAGTAGCGAATTAAAGCCACTTTCTGGTCATTTCTGGGTTGATGATAATGAGATAATATTAGATTGCACTATAACCCTTGCTGATGGTGCAGTAATTGAAGGAAGGTTCGCAACCTTTTCTAAGTATATATATATTATGCCAAAGGAGGGTGGCGAACCAGTAAATGTATCGTTAATAGATATTTCAAAACTTGAAAGAAAAGGGCGTAGCAAGATTTATATTGAACTCAAAGATGGGACAAAGATTGATGGAAAGTGGGCATCTTCATTATCATCAGCAAAGGCGATATTCATTCATAATATAGAGAATAATAATGGCTATATTATCAGTTTAGATAAGAGGGACTTCAGTGTTAATAAGCACAAGAGCGTTGTTAGATTAGATATTAAGTGATATTATAAATATGAGAATATATAAGTGAGGTGAAAATATGAAGAGGCAAATACTTTTATTTGCTGTTGTTTTAGTTTTTGTGGGGCTTTTGTTTTCTGAGGTAAAATACACATCTGAGATAACAACCAGTGCTGCACCAGCCCTTATCTTCACCAGTGGTGATAAACTATATCTCTCCTGGGTTGATAATAATGGGATAATTCATCTTGGCAAGGGCATTCTGAGAACAGCACCAGGGCAGGTAGTAAAAATAACCAATGATATTGATATTGGTAGTAAAACACCCAATCATCCAGATATAGCATTTCATGGAGAACACATTTTGCTTGGCTGGAATGAATCAGATGGCAAGGTCTATCTTGCACTCTATGACCAAGACCTTGTAAGAAAGAGTAAGTTTGAATATAGTCCGTCTGCGAATAATGCAATCTCTGTTGCGCCCTCTTTTAAAAAACTGATTCTTAATACATGGACATCTGAAAAGAAGCCGGGTCTTACACTTATTGCTACACTGCCAGTTGGTGGAGACAAATATAAAAACCTCCTTGACAGTCGTTATAATGAATACTTGCCAAAGGGTGGGTCAAGTTTAGCAACAATGGAAGGAAGGGCATTTGTTGTATGGAGAGATGACAAGAATGTGGTGCATCTTACTAATTTCAAACTCCAGTATATTGAACTCACGAATAAGTTTGATGTTGTAAGTAAAAGCGATACTGCCCTTGATTTCAAAACAGAGATAGACCCCGCTTGTGCCTTTGGAAGCGATGGAAATTTATACATCTCCTGGTATAACAAAGGTATGGACCTTATTGAGTGTGCCTCATTCAATGTTTCTGGTGATACACCAACGAAGGTTAAAGGCAAGAACTTCAAGGCAGATGGCTGTAAGGGTATTGATTTGTGCTTCTATGATGGTAATCCATATGTTGCTTATGCAAATAAAGATGGCATCATAATTGTTGCAAAGATTATGTAGTGTCTTTGATTTAATATTAGCCCCTGCTTTTGTGCGGGGGCTTTTTTATTTTATAATTAGATGATTTTTATTTATCGTTAGATATTCTCTCGGCTCTCTTAATCTTACACACAGATACAGCATTATTAGACCACCAATGAAACTGATTATGAAGAGTGTTTGAAGATTTGTTAGGTCTGCGATGAGCCCACCAATCGGTGAAAGAAGCATTGTCAGTCCTACAAATGTGTTTGTGAAGCCGAGGTATATTGGAATTCGCTTTGGCGGGGATATCTCCATCACATAGTTCGTATATCCCATCCACGAACCACCCATTATTATTCCATATAGAAAAAATAACATATAGATAATGAAGGTAGAATATTGTTGGAATCTGTATGCAATGAGAGGTATGACTGGCACGAGAAAACCTGATAAACTGCAACCAATAAGGACGAGCCGATTTCCCTTGTGGTCGCTAATCCACCCCCAGAGGGGTGTAAAGGCAATTGTTCCAATTTGTATGATGGCAAATAGAAATCCTATACTGCTCTTTTCAAATCCAAGATATGATACCGCAAATATGACATAGAAGGGTGTTGAAAGACCCCATATAGACATAGCGAATCTCATATACAAGACAGCCCTGTAGTCCTTACTTCTATTTATAATATCTATGGTTTCTTTAATATATGACAGTAGTGGCTTTTTAGGTGGTGGGGTTTTTAGCCGTGGCTCCCAGGATAGCGAGAAAAGGTAAAAACCAATAAAGAAAATGATACCTGCTATTAAAAATAATATGGAGTAATTTGTAGGGAATTTGTAGTGTTTCAGTATTGGCTTGATGAGTAGTGATGTAAGAGAGATTAGAATGCTTCCAAAGAATATTCTATATGCCCAAAGAGAACCACGCTTTTCAGCCGGAATAGTGTCATGAGTTATGTTAAGAAATGGTATAGCGGCAATACCACTTGTTAGATAGTGTAGAGCCATAAATAATGTGAATAAAGATAGTATGAGGAACTTATTTTGAATATTTGATAGATAAACAGTAAGCCCTGCTAAAAAAAAGAAGCCGACTCTAAAATATGTCATTATGTCATAAAGCCACTTCTTCTTTGGCATTGGCTCAATAATATTTGCGATGAAAAACTGTGGTAAGAACCAACCAGCGCCCTCAAGTCCTGATATTAACCCGATAATCCATTTTGATGGGGTCAGGGTGTTTATGAAGATTGGAATTATTGTGCTTGTATTCACAAGACCCTGTGGTGCCGATGTTATTATGCCATTGAAGAGTGAGAGTAGCCAGTTCTGTCTGACTAATCTGTCTCTTCCAGAAAGACCCTTGCTCTCAATTTTCATTTTTCTTTTTGAACACTATCAATCTCATTTCTGAGGTCATCTAATAGGGGATTTTTAGGATACAATCTTTCTTCAATGAGCAGTTCATCAATTGCTCTATTGTTATCTCCAAGTTTAAGGTAGCACCTTGATAGAAGACGATGGACATCGGGATAATCATCTGCGCTCGCAAGTTCACTGATTGCGCCTTTTATATCGTCTTTGCTAAATTTTATTGTGCCAAGGCGATAATGGATATCAGGTATGTCTTTCAGTGGGGATTCAAGTGAGTTGATAAGCGTTTCTGCCTTATCAACATCGCCATTCTTTAGATACAAATCAATAAGTATTAATATTGCAGGTAGGTAATCGGGGGCAATCGCATGTGCCTTGATTAACTCTTCTACTGCCTCCTTCTCCTTTCCTTGCTGAATAAGTAATATTCCAAGGTTATACCTCGCCTTGAAGTTATCAGGGTTTGCATTTATTGAGTTTCTAATTGGTATTTCTGCTTCCAAATTATCACCCTCCTTTATAAGACATAGACCATAGAGAAGCCACACTTTATCATTTTTCTGATTATATTTTAACGCACTTTCAAGATTTAACTTCGCCTCGTTGTAGTTTCCATTTTCAAACAGATACTCTGCGATTGTAAGATAACACCTGTCAAAGTTTATACCTGGCTTTAAGTCAAATACAGTTATATTACTGAAAATCAATAGCACTACAATAATTGATGTCAATATCAGACCATATCTGTATCTCTTATCCTTAAAATATTCAAATAGTTTATATAATGTAATACCTGAAGCAATAAGCAAGGGTGGTGTGAATATCAACCTGTATTTATCATTTATTATGAATGGTATTAATGTAAGAAAGCATGCGAGAAAATAAGACATTAGTATAATGTTTCGCTTATTTTCCCTTAATCCTATTATCAAACCAATGATGCCGATTGGGAATATTACTCCATAGGTTGTGAGAGGTAGGAATCTTAATAGAGAATGCAATCTATAGAAATAGAGATTTATATTCAATGACAGTTCATAGTGATTTGTAGCAAGAAGAAGTTTTTTTAATGTTAGTATAATGGCTTGCCCTGGATTATTCTTAATATAATCAAGACCCTTTCTGTAATAGAAGTCAGATACCTCTTTTGGTGAGAGTTTTCTATTCAACTCTTTTTCAGCAAGAGAGGTTGATGTGCTGTCAACGACCTCCAAAGGGCTTGCGGGAAAGCCGGGTGGTGCGTGGAAGGCGCCGGTCGCATTCGGATTATTACCGATGTAGAAGTTCACACCACCGTGTGTTGAGATAGGTATTATGTCTCCACTTACGATTAAGTTATGTATTGTTGCGGGAAGTATTGCAAAAATAACCGATGAAGTAAAGACAGCGCTATGTATAATGACCTTTCTCATTCCAATTCTCTTTCTGAGTATAAAAAATGCGATTATAACGAACAGAGGGATGATGGCGATATTGGGTCTTGCGAGTGCCGATATTCCAGCAGTAAGTCCCGAGAATAGAATGTTATATAAAGATGCATTCTTTCTTGTAATAAAAAATAGCGAGATTGAAATAAGGAAGACCTCAAGTGTGACGGGGAGGAGTTGAGAGTTATAAATTGTTAGTGGAAAGTATAGGCAAGAGAGCAGTCCCGATATTATGCCTGGGATATTATTAAATAGGTTTCTTGATGTTAAGTAGATAATGACAGGTATGAGTGAGCCCATTATCATCTGAATAATAATTATTGCGATGGTAGATTTACCAAAGATGTAGAAGATAAGACCGACAAAGTATGGATATAGTGGTGCGACGAAGAATGGCTTTCCAGTTGTAAGTTTGCCATCTGAAATATGACTTGCGAGGTCGTAATACATTTTAGAGTCAGGATTAATTGGCATGAGCAGGGAATTTTTTAGCCCTAATGAGAGGACGAAGGCGATGTTAAGAGCGAGGGCTAATCCAAATATTGCAAGTATGGTAATGAGTTCTGACCTTTTCATTTAGAGTTATTATATAAGAGGTTATGTTTAATTCAATTAAAAAGACATTAAAATATTTTTAGTGATATTATGAACGAGGGGAAAAATAGGATTTATTATATTTATGTTGAAAAAGTAATTCCTGGGAATGAAAAACTTTCTTTTTTATTTTGGATAAAAATTTTAATAATAATACTTGACATCAAGAATAATTTTTGTATATAATATCATGTTGATAGTTAGGGGATTTCTATGAAAAGTTTTCTATTAGAATCTAGTAATATTTCAATTTATGACATCTCGGGAAGGTTGATAAAAAGTATAGATGTGCCTGTTAGTGATACATTAAATGCTAATATCAATGATAATATTTCTATAGGTAAGATTGACATTGACATCAGTGGTATAAAAGATGGTCTCTATCTTGTAAATGTAGGTGATAAAGTTTATAAAAAGATATTAATAATCAAATAGTTTAATATTATGAATAATCAAATTACTATCTAATATGTAATATAAATAACATTAAGAGATGTTTTTAGGGAGGTTTACTATGAAAAATATTATTTTTATGTTTTTAATTATTATCTTAAACTTAAGTTTATTATTTTCAGATGATTGGCATTATTATGCCTTTTGGGACCAATACCCTACGGTTTCTTCTATATGTATTGATTCTAATGATAATCCACATATATTATATGACCCTGACACTGAAACAGGGCGTTTAATATATGTTGTTTGGAATGGATATAAGTGGGTATATGATAATATAGAAGGAATTGGTTCTTTTGGTTATTGGGTATCAATGGCTCTTGATAAAAACAATAGTCCTCATATATCATTTTATGAATATAATAATGGTTATCTTATGTATGCATATAAGAATAGTAATGAATGGAATATAGATATTGTTGATAATAATTATGAAGCTGGTGAATTTAGTTGTATTGCCCTTGATTCTAAAGGTTATCCTCATATTGCTTATTCACATTATATTGAGGGTAGTCCTGATAGATGTGAACTTAAATATGCATATTGGGATGGCTCAAAATGGAACATTCAATTAGTTGATGATAGTTATATTAGACAAGGTAATAATTGTTCTATTGCTCTTGATTCTTATGATTATCCTCATATATCTTATGAAAAAGAAGATTATGGTAAATATTATTTAGGTTATGCACATTGGGATGGAAGTAAATGGATTAAGGAAATACTTGATTTGAAAGATAGTCAGTTAGATACCTCAATATGTATTGATTCTAATAATTATCCACATATTGCTTATGCTAGTAAAGGTTATCTGTGTTATATGAGATGGAATGGTAGTGAATGGATTAAAGAACAACCATACCACTGTCAAATAATGATATCTATGAAGTTAGATAAAAATGATTATCCTCATATTGCCTTTAGAACAATTTATAATAGCAAACGATTAGTAATGTATGCTTCTTGGGATGGTTCTAAATGGAATATTGAAGTAGCATATAATTCTTCTTTAAATAGTCATTATTGCTCACTTGCTCTTGATTCTAAAGGAAATCCTCATATTTCCTGTGATGATGACCATACATATTCTATATATTATATCTGGTATGGTAATAATCTTGCCATTGACCTCACATCATTCTCCGCAAAGCCCAATAATGACGCCATCACCCTAAACTGGTCTATCTCAACAGATGAGGATATATCTGGCTTCAACCTCTACCGCAGAGTCGACTCTCCAACTTTATATACCTTACCCACCGTAGGGGAGATTGCGACATTCCCTCTTCAAACGGATGACAACACACAATGGACAAGGGTCAACACCTCCCTCATCACGGGCACAAATCCGTATTCATTCACAGACAGAGACATAACGCCCGAGACCAATTATGAATACAAACTTGAGGCGGTTGTATCTGATAGACAAGAGACGCTTGGGACGACGGAGTGCACATCAGGTAAAGGGACGCCAGGTAGTTTTGATATAGTGAGAATATATCCAACGCCCGCAAATGACAGAACAAGCATTGATGTTGTCATACCAGAGGAGGCGGACATTGACATAGCGATATATGACATTTCGGGAAGGAGGGTTCGCACAATAGCAAGTGGACAATACAATGAGGGTGAATACACACTGTCATCATATATAACAGGTCTGACAAATGGTGTATATATTGTTAGAATGACTGCTAATGGTTTCAGTTCAAGCAAGAATTTCGTAGTTGCAAAATAAAGGTATAGAGATTCCTCGCTATCGCTCGGAATGACATATTCCTTTTCTCTGTCATTCTGAACGGAATAAAATGGAGTGAAGAATCTATGTAATAGTAATTACTACTCAATATTGATTTGAAAATAATATGACAGAGATTCCTCGCTATCGCTCGGAATGACAACCAAATTTTATATGTCATTCTGAACGGAATAAAATGGAGTGAAGAATCTATGTAATAGTAATTACTACTCAATATTGATTTGAAAACAATATGAAAGAGATTCCTCGCTATCGCTCGGAATGACAACAAAATTTTATATGTCATTCTGAATGGAAGCGTTGTGGAGTGAAGAATCTATGTAATAGTAATTACTACTCAATATTGATTTGAAAACAATATGAAAGAGATTCCTCGCTATCACTCGGAATGACAAAAAGATAGTTTGATAAATCAAACCATATATTGATGCCATATTCATATAAAAATTATCTAAATCTATTCTAAATAATTGACTATATGATATTTTTGATGTATTATTATCTGATGAATAGAATACTTATAACAAATGATGATGGTCTGAATAGTCCAGGGCTTGATATATTAGCAAGGCATCTTTCTAAGATTGGGGAGGTGTATGCTGTTGCCCCATTAATAGAGATGAGCGCTTGCTCCCATTCTATAAGTTTAAATAAACCTGTTTATGTCAGAACGCATGATGAGAGCAATGGTTATCATAGATTTGGAATAGATGGAACGCCTGCGGATTGCGTAAAACTTGCGGTTAAGAAACTTCTATCTTTTGTGCCATCTCTGGTTGTAAGTGGTATAAATAGGGGACCTAATACCGGGATAAACATTTTATACTCGGGGACTGTCTCAGGTGCTTTTGAAGGCACAATACTTGATATTCCATCTTTGGCGGTTTCTATTGCATCTTATGAGAATCCATTATATGAGACAGCAGGCGAGGTTGCTTTAAGATTATCAACAGAGATACTAAAACATGGTCTCCCTGCGAATGTCTGTCTTAATGTTAATGTTCCAAATATATCAATGGATAGCATAAAGGGTATGAAAATTACGAGGCAAGCATATACAGAGTTTGATGACTACTTTGACCATAATGGTGATGGTGGTTATATTCTTAAAGGTTGCCAAGTCAATAAGGACACAGGTTATGATAATGACCATATAGCAATTGAAGCGGGTTATGTTTCAATAACACCTTTACATACAGACCTGACAAATTATAATGCTATCTCTTATTTGGAGAGATGGCTTTCAGGTTTTAAAGAGATTTTGGTAGATTGATGATATATAATATGATTGTATATATGAAGGAGGTTAAGATAAAAATGTTAGATAGAAAGAATATTTTTTTGATTTTCACCATTTTTGCACTTCTGTTTGGTGCTTCTTACATATCAGCAGAGCAATCTGGCATTATATCGTGGGTGAGAATCTACATTTCATATCCAGAGGAGGCGAAATACATAATCTCTGAGGGATTTGATGTATGTTCGGGCAGTGCGGGTGAGTATATTGATGTTTTAGCAAGCAAGGACGAACTTAATAAAATTTCTTCAAGGGGCTATACATACGATATTTTATCAGACGATGTAAGTAGTTTAGGGGGACCTAATGGTCTTGGTTATTCTAACTATCACAACTATACTGAACTCACGAGCGACCTTCAGACGCTTGAGCAGACCTATCCAGATATTGCCAAGTTATACAATCTTGGTCAGGGTTGGGCACAATTAGGAAATATCTGGGGGCTTAAAATAACAAGTAGTAATGAAGGTAATAATGACGGTGGTAATAATGAGACGCAAAATAAACCACGACTTCTGTTGGTTGGTGTTCATCATGCAAGAGAACCAATGACATGTGAGATTGTTTTGAATGATGCTAAGAATCTTTGTCAATTATATCAAACTGACTCTCTTGTGAAGAAAGCAGTTGATAATCTTGATATATGGCTCGTGCCGGTTTTGAATGTTGACGGTTGGGTCTATGATGATGTTGAGAACTCACGCAAAATGTGGAGAAAGAATGGCAGAGACAACAACAATGATAGTCAGAGATTTACGAGTGCTGATGGTGTTGATATAAATAGAAATTACTCGTATAAGTGGGGCTATGATAACTATGGCTCAAGTCCAAATCCATCAAGTGAGACATACAGGGGACCATCTGCCTTTTCAGAACCAGAACCACAGGTAATAAGAGACCTCATTGCTGAAGGTGATTTTAAGGTTGGTGTTTCATATCACTCTTACGGTGAGTATATAATCATGCCATGGGGATATATAAATTCTTATCCTCAGGGTGAGGACTATAATACCTACTGGACGATAATAAATGGAATGAATAATACTATTAAGGATTATTATGGCAAGAAGTATACTGCTGGTAATTCTTATTCGACAGTTGGTTATCCCACTAATGGTGATTTTGATGACTGGGGTTATGGAGAACAAAATGTCAATGGCGGTGGTTCAAACCACATATTTGCTCTAACATTTGAGGTAAACAGCCAGAGTCAGGGTGGTTTCTATCCGAGTGATACATACATACCCCAGACAACAGAGACACATTGGCGTGCTCTGAAATGGCTTCTGCAATGGATGATAAATACATATATTACAGATATAAATGTCTTATACTTTGAGGGTATTTCTACTGATGGTAGTGTAAAACTTTCGTGGGATGCCTCGTCAGGTGATGAGAAGATTGTTGGCTTTGACATATATAGAAGAGAGGTCTTAGAAGCGACTGATGGTTCAGGTTTAACAGGAATAAGTAATTATGTGAAAATAAATGACAAACTCATAACTGGTGAGAGACCTTATCATTTTACTGATACCTCTTCTTCTTTGAACAAGCATTATGAGTATCGCCTTGATATAATTACGAGCAATAATGACTATAGTGGAGGTTATGCACAGGTTAATACATCAAGTCAGGTTCCAATCTCACTTGATAAGGTCTATCCTAATCCCGTTTCAGATAATCTGCATATAGGACTTCTTGCTGGCGAACCAACAAATGTCAATGTCAATATCTATGATGTGAGTGGGAGAAGAGTAAATACTATGGTCTCAGCAAATCTCATTGAGGGTTATAATATTATTGACATTGATACAAGCGGACTTTCTAATGGTGTATATTCATTTGTTATAACATCAGATAAGACCAATCTTTCATCTCGCTTCTGTGTCCTGAAATAGAGAGAATATATTTAACGAAAGTAATTCCAAGATGCCTCCGGCAAAATGCTGGGGGCGTTTTTTTATATGAGAATATTTTTTATAGATTAGATATTCGTAAGTTAAATCTCTTAAAGGCAAGGTCAACTGACTTTTTTAATGATGCCTTTAATATTCTATCATCCGGGTTGAGTTCATAATATAGAAAGCCCACTTCTAAATCCATAGAGAGAACTTTTCTGATAAGACCGATATCAATCTTTCCATATTCAATGATTAAAATATCTATTTTCTTCTCATTTATAGTTTTAGTAATCTTTTCAAAGGTCTTCTTATTTATATCATACATTGATATGCTTAATGATTTAGGTTTATATCTCTTTCTTATGTAGTTTGAGAATGTTTTTATTGATGCAGAATGGTTTCCTTTGATTAATAGCACATTCTTTTCTGATATATCTTTTGTTATTAGCGGGATAGATATAGTATTAATAAATTTTGCAGTTTTAGAAATATTTTCTTTTAATTTTCTCTTGATTTTTCTATATCTATTTTTATCAATGTTGTCGTCTATATTTTCAGTAAAAATGATAAGGTCAGTGTTAGATATCTTTGATTCTAAGAATATTTCATTATCTAACTCTATATCTTTGTCATTTGTTATAGATATGATATTTAAATCTGTAATGGATATTGGTTTAACAACATTCGCTGTTTCCAATATCACTACCTGTTCTTCAAAACTGTTAGCAAGGATTAGAGAGTCATCAATTAGTGAATAGAATGGCTTACCGGTCATTCCCTCGCCAATGCTAATACAACCAATAATTTTAGTGCCGATGACCGCTGATTCTAAGATGAGTTCCTGGTCCTCTTCATTTCTGTGTCTCATTAGATTTAGTAGTTCCTTTGATGACTTTACATTTGCGGAATTGACTACCCTTGGATGTGGTGCACCTTTCTCTGTCAACTTGATTATACAATAGGTTCGTTTATTCTCACTAAGCGTCTTTAATATAGATATTAATGTTGGAGAAATACCAATAGAGTCATAGAAACCATATATTGCAATAATTGGTTTATTGCTCACTGCTCTGCTCTTTCTTGGAAAAAAGGCAAAATCAGAACCGATATAAGAAATTCCATTGTTTAATACCTTTGTAGCAAGCACCTTTCTATTTGACCATTTAATTAAACTACCTTGTGTTGCATCAATAACTGCTGAGATATTTTCAGGTAAGAGTTCAATTATATTCTCAATGAGATAGTCAATAGTTGTAGAGATAATATTATTTTCTTTATATTCCAAGATATTCTCTTTGTTCTTTTTCTCATAAGAACTAACAAGTATTATCTTTTTAAATCTGATATTAAGTTCGTTTGCGAAGTAATATAAGAAATTTCTAATCTCTGCATCTGAAGAAGTATCATTGATTAGAAGGGCACAACTCTTATCTTTTAAGATATCACTGCTTCCTAATATTTTTAATCTGTCCTTTTCTGACATACCTGAAATCATTAATATTTATATCATTGAATAATCTAAACCAAAATAATGCTTTTCAAATTTATTAATATTTTATTTATAGTCAAAATGATACATACAAGTATTAGGTTATAATAATGAGTTGATTTGTCAAGTGAAATATAATTTGTATATATTTTAATTAAGTAGAGATACTTTTTAATCTTGATTATTTACTATCATCAATAAAACTCTCTGGTTTTATTATTGCTCCACAGAGGTGACTATGAAGCACTGGTATTAGTGCCACTATATGAGTTAGTGTCATTGAATATTTTGAGAGTAATCTCGCCAAAGGTGGCACAAGACCTATCTGTTTTAAGTGAAATTCAAAACCATTAAATAATCTTTTTATCTCGTTGAAAGGAACTGCCCAAACGCCTGAACTATTGCTTTTTAATCTAAGGTCAAACCAGAGGAGAATGCCACCTGGTTTCAACACTCTGATAATCTCATCAGCAACCCTTTTTCGCTTGCTCGGTTCAATTACAGCAAATAAATCAAACGATAGACAGACATCAAATGCTTTTGAAGCAAAAGGTATAAAACATGCATCAGCGGAGACAATATTGAGATTTGAATGGAGGTAGTATGTTCCTTTCAACTGCTTCTTATTTATGTCTATGCCAAATAAGTTTTCAGGTAGATAACCATACTTTATGAAGTCAGCAAGATTATTACCTGTCCCACAACCCACATCCAGAACTAAAATCTCTGGACCTCTATTATCAAGCCCAAGGTATGACATTGTCTTCGTTAGCATTCGCTCGCGCTCATTCATCAAATAAAGGTCGCCTGAATTGAAACACCCAAATCTAATCCATCTGTCTTTGAATGCCATATACTTAAATCTTAATATATTTGATATTATACTAAAATAAATATATCATTCTTTTGGAGATTATGTAGTAAGAAGCAATGATTGCTTACATTCTTAATAAATTTTCATCTGTCAGCGAAAGACCACTTGAGATTGTGGATATTGAAGTCCCCGAAGTAAGCAAAGGGAAGGTTCTTATAAAGGTCTCTGCTTGTGGAGTATGTCATACGGACCTTCATACAGTTGAGGGAGAGATAAGACCAAGGTTGCCGATAATACCAGGTCATGAGATAGTAGGTGAGGTTGTTCAGGTTGGCGAAGGTGTCAATAATGTGAAGATAGGAGACAGAGTTGGTGCTGGTTGGCTTGGCTATGCTTGTGGGTTGTGCAGGTTCTGTAAAGTTGGTCTTGAAAATCTATGTGAAAATGCATTGTTCACTGGTTTTCATATCAATGGTGGATATGCTGAATATACATCGCTCTACTCAGATTTTATCTATAAAATGCCTGATGGTTTACCTGATGTTAAACTGGCACCCCTTCTCTGCGCTGGTATAATTGGCTATAGGTCAATTAAACTTGCTGATGTTCATCAAGGTAGTAGAGTTGCTCTCTTCGGATTTGGTGCTTCTGCTCACATAGCAATACAGATATTGGTTCACTGGGGGTGTGATGTTTATGTTTTTTCAAGGAGTGAAGAACACCAGAAACATGCTATGAAGTTAGGTGCTTCATGGACAGGGAAGACAGATGACGAGCCACCATATCCTGTTAATTCTGCAATCATTTTCGCACCCTCAGGGATTCTTGTAAGGAGAGCATTAGAGATACTTGATAAGGGTGGGACGCTCTCTCTTGCTGGAATATACATGACAGACATTCCAGAACTTGATTATGAGAGACATCTCTACTATGAGAAAACAGTCAGGAGTGTTACTGCATCAACAAGAAATGATGGATATGAATTATTAAAGATTGCAGGAGAAATTCCAATACAGACAGATATTGAGGTATATGATTTTGATGATATACCTAATGTATTAATAAGGATGAAGGAAGGGAAGATTAGGGGTGCTGCTGTAATAAAGATTAGTTAGAACTATCTTATAGTTAGTAAAATACCAGTAGAAATTATTTATTTTTTGGCATTATATTCAAGTTTTTCATAAAGCCAGTTTATTTTAAGACCGGTAATTTCTGAAATGAGTTTGCACGCCTCCCTCTTCTTTATTCCCGCTCTTATAATTATTGTAAATAATCTTTTTATCAATTGCATGTTGGTCGTAATCTTTTTTTCTTTCTTTTCTCCTTTGATTAAAATGACAAACTCACCCCTTATACTTTTTTCTTTGAAATATTCAAGTGCTTCTTTTGGTTTTCCTCTTATGACCTCTTCATATAATTTCGTCAATTCTCTCCCTATCACAAGTTCTCTTTTTGGTGCCACTTCAAATAACTCTTTTAAGAATGTGGTAAGATTTCGGGGCGGGAGAAAGAGAATAAATGCATCTCCTCTATTTAATAACTCATTCAGCAATTTTACTCTTTCAGATTTCTTATTGGGGTAAAACCCTATGAAGGAGAAAATCGCTGAACCAATTTCACCTGATATTTGAAGTATAGTAGTTATAGCAGAGGCACCAGGTATTGGAATTGGCGAGATACCCTGTTTCAGTGCGTCATCTATAAGACGCCTCCCCGGGTCTGAAAGTCCAGGGGTTCCTGCATCAGTTACAAGTGCAACATCTTTTCCTGATAGAATTGCATTAATTATTATTTGATATGTGTGAGAATGTGTATGTTCATCATATCGCAATAAGGATTTTGAGATGCCATATTTATTGAGTAATTTTCTTGTAATTCTTGTATCTTCACAGGCAATAATATCAACTTTTTGTAATATGTCTATTGCTCTAATAGTAATATCGCCTAGATTGCCGATGGGGGTCGCTACTATATAAAATTTTCCTACCATAATAATTTATCTATTATAATTAAAATTATAAAAACAACTATATTGATTTTTTTTAAGTATTTTGGTATATTTCATTATATTTAGTAGGAGGAGAATATATGAAGAAGAACTTACTTATAAGTTTGTTTGTTGTAGTTATTTCTATCTTGATAACCTGTGAACAACAGCCACCTGTTACCCATAACTATTATCCTAATAAAGACCAGAGTGAGTGGCTTTATAAGGATGTAATATTAGATAAAGAGTATTTGGAGAAGTTAAATGGAACAGATACGCATGCTTTATATGGTCCCGTTCAGGTTCTTGAAATAACCTCTGACAATAAAACTGACAAGAGATATATACAGTTGGTTGACAGCGATGGTGATGGTAATACAGATGTTGTCATTTTTTACTATGACCTTAAAACTGATGCTAGAACTGAATTGATACATTATCCGGCTACTGTGGGACAGAAATGGAGTTGGAAGGTTGGAGATATAACATACAATGGAGAAGTTATAGCGATGGAAACAGTAACAGTTGAGGCAGGAACATTTAAGAACTGCCCAAAAATACAGTATTCTTATGGTGGACAGGTTCAAGATGTTGAATGGTTTGCTGATGGTGTAGGCATGGTAAGGGATGCATTAGGAGGTTACTACGACTGGCAACTTAAATCATGGACATTTCCACAGTAATAATTTATATTGAAACTTGTATATAAGCCCCTTAGTATTCTAAGGGGCATTTTATTAAGTATTGCTCTATTCAGTAAATTTTCTCTTTATTCCAACTGTCTTCTTTGCCTTTGATGTCACCGGAGATGTCTTTATAGCAATTACCAGATAGTTAAGTGCCAATGCAAAATGATTGGCAGTTCCTGACCTATAAGTAAGTCGCTCAATTCCTTTAGGTGATGATATATGTTCTTTTGTCAGGTTAAGGAGGTGATTTATTGCAATTTCTACCTCTCTTTCTTTTGCTGGAAGCAGAAGTTTTCTCTCTTTTATCAACCACACTAATTCATCAAGGCACTCAGTTCTATCAACCTTTATTGTGCCAACAGTTCCACCAATCTCTCCTTCGTATTTCTTTTCAAGGGGACCTTCACGAAAATATGAGAGACGCACCCTTCCTAAAAATGCAAGGCAGAATTTCTTGGCAAAGTATTTATATGGCAGAGCATCTATTACACAGTTTACAACACCAAATCTATCCATTGCATCGTATATCTCTTCCCATCTCTTTGTCTCTGTTAAATTGACGACCCTTATCACTCCATCTTCAAGTGTTCCAACAGCAAGATGAATGACCTCTCCTACATCAATCCCCATAAATAATCCCTCTCCATGATGCCACATTGTTTCTCCACCAATGCAATTTTCTATGTCTTTCCTGCTGAGTGGTCTTAATTCGCCTGAGTATGGGAGACCAAGAATTGAGTTATAGAATCTCATCTTTTCAGTATCAGTTCTACTGTTCTGATATAGTTCTATTATCTCTTTCAGTGGCTTAATCCCTGTAATAAGGTGTGAGATATGATACCCGACTGACTTGCCTGTTTTTGTCTTTGTCCAATGTCCTTTTTTTATATCAAGTGGAGATTTACAGATTGGACAGCATAGATAGGCAGAATCTTCAGAGAATGAGATAGTTTCAGGGAATGCCTCCTCAAGAGGTTCAGTCCAGTTGCAGTTCTGACATCTTGTTATGAAAAAGTGTCTATCGGAAAGAGAAAATGATAGGTCAATTCCAGTGCCGGGAAGGGAAGGAGTAGATAACTCTGAGACCCAGCCAATCTTTGAAGATAATATTCTGTCTTTTGCGAACTCAATTTTATCCTGTGGACAAGCATCAAGTTCATCAAGAATAACATAATCGGCGTCTATGCTTCTTGCCCTTGCTCTTCCGATAAGCCCGCGAAAATATATCGTTGACCTGCCAATCTTTTTGAGGTGAACCTTATTGACCTTTGACACCTTTGATGAAAGATATGGTGACTCGTTAACTATGGTCTCAAATCTGTCTTGTGAGAAGTCAGCAACATCATTGTCAGTTGGAAAGAAATACACTATCTTTGACTGCATAATATCAGCAAGCCACAACGCCTTTATTATATGATATGTAGATATCCCAACCTGTGCTGCTTTTCTATATACCTCGTGTCTGAAGTTATTTGTATAAATGTCGTAAAGATAGGGATGTTCTTTTAAGGTGAATCTTTCTCCCCTGATATTAATATACTTTAGTGTCCATTCCAGAAGGTTCATATTTTTCTCTAAAAATGGTGATTTTTATCAGATTTTTGTAGATAATAGCAATAATTATAACATAACATTAACAAATTGTAAACCTATTTATTAATATTTAATTTCATTTTGACATTTTGAGCAAAGTGAAAAACCTAATTTTTTTCTATTAAGATACTACTAACCAGTTGAATGTTTTTATATTTATTTATATTATACTATTTAGAATGATAGATTTTAGAAAGATACCACTTTTTTCTGAACTAACTGAAAGGGAGATGGAAAATGTTGTCTCTTTATTTGGGAGAAAACTTCTCGCTGAGGGAGAGGCATTGTTTTTAGAGGGCGACATTGGCGATAGATTCTACATTATTGAAAAGGGTGTAATATCTATCTGTATAGAGATAGAGGGCGTTGGTGTGGAGGAACTTGCACTATTTAATGAGGGTGAATTCTTCGGTGAGATGGCACTGATAGATGATGCACCCCGTTCTGCCTCTGCTGTCGCAAGAAAGAAGTCATCGCTCTTCTATCTTGACAAAAAGGACTTCTTGGGAATAATGGATAGGAACTTGTCTATTGGTAATAAAATGTTAAGAGCAATGGTTCTTGAATTCTGCAATAGATTAAGAGAATCCAATGATAGATTGAAGGACTACTATCTTATGAGCAAGACATTTATGAAGGTGAGCATTGATTAGTTATGGCAGGGCAGAAAGATACCAAAGAGATAATAAGAAAGGCGTTCATATTCTCTCGTCTGACCGATGATGAGGTAAGTAAACTTGGGAGTATTGCGAAGATAGAGAGATATAGAAGTGGGGATGTTATATTTAATGAGGGAGATGAGGGTGGAAATCTATATATAGTTGCGGAGGGGAAGGTCAGATTATTAAAGCGACTTGATGACAATACAGACACAACTCTGGCGGAGATAGACAATAACGAGTTCTTTGGTGAGGTATCGCTCTTTGACCAGAAGCCACAAGTTGTCACAGCAGTAAGTTTGGAGGACACAGTTCTCATCTCGCTTGATTACCCTTCACTTCGTGGTCTCTTGGTATTATATCCCGAGATGGCAAAGAAGGTCTATTCACAGGTGTTGCGCCTTCAGTCAAATCTCTTGAGAGAAACGAACGAGAGAATAAGGAAGTTCCTCCAAAAGGCAACAGGGGAATAAAATGAAATATTTTTTATATTAGACGCGTTTTGACTATGTATATTGTTATAATATTATAAAAGGATTTGAAAATGAAAATAAATGATGAAGATATAGAATATATAACTAAACTATTAAGGGATAGAAAAACCTTACCAGAAAAGTATAAGTCAATACTCTTTGAGAGAAAGCAGGAGACAGAGTTAATATATAATGGAAAAACAAGAGAAGTTGATGTTCTTGCGGAGACAATGTCTGTTCCACTTCAAAGGGTTAAGGTCTTTGGAAATGTAAAAGATGATGAATGGCATAATATCTTAATTTTCGGTGATAACTTACAGATTTTGAAAACATTGCTAAAATGGAAAGATGAAGGAAAACTAAAAAATCCTGATGGGATAATGGGTGTGAAGTTAATATATATAGACCCGCCATTTGGAACAGGAGATATATATGGCAGAGGCGATGTAGGGGCTTATTCTGCAAAACTCATTGGTGCTAAATACCTTGAATGGTTAAGACAGAGGATAATTTTGTTGAGAGAATTACTCTCTGACGATGGCAGTTTCTATATGAGAACAGATTATCATTTCGGGCATTATATGAAAATTTTGTTAGATGAGATTTTTGGAAAGGAGAATTTTAGGAATGAGATAGTGGTGAGTAGAACTTTAGAGTTCTTTAAACACGCTACTGGACTAAAAAAGTTTATGGTTGATACGGATAGTGTGTATTTCTATACAAAAAACTCTGAATATTTATTTAACGAAATAAAGATATTACGAGAGGATGAGAAATATTGGGAAATGACTCTTCCAGGTGAACCTAAAAATGAAGAAGACGGATACCGAATAATTCTTGGGGAAAAATTAGAAGTTCCGAAAGGTAGAAAGTGGGGCTTAAAACAAGAACAGATAGAAGAATACGAAAAATTAGGAAGGATAAAAATAAAAAATGGTAAGGCATATTATGCTCCTATCAAAACAACGCTTAAATCCAATTGGACAGATATTCCAGGTTATACTCGAAAATGGGAGTATCCAACTGAGAATTCCGAAGAATTGTTAGAACGCATAATTTCAGCCTCATCCAATGAAGGCGACATCATTCTTGATGCCTTTGCAGGTTCTGGCACAACAGGGGCGGTGGCAGAAAAACTTATAAGAAAATGGATAATGATTGATTCTTCTAAATTTGCCATCTATACGATGATTAAAAGAATGCTTAATCTGAAACAAGAGATTGGAAATAAGGGAAAATCATTAAAAACAAAGCCATTTGCGGTATATAATGCTGGACTTTATGATATGAAGATGCTGAAAGAATTGCCTTTTGCAGAATATCGCAAATTTGCTTTAGAACTATTCCAATGTAAAGATGAGCCACATAACCTCGCAGGAATAGAATTAGATGGATACTTTGGGCAAGACCATGTTTTAGTCTTTAAGTGGAAGAAGAACAATAAAGGGGAAGAAAAATATGTAATGGATAGGGGTTTTATTGATAATCTCCACACTATTTTAGGGGATCGAATAGGTAAAAGGTTCTTTATTATTGCACCAGCGGCAAGTGTTTTATTTTTAGAAGATTATATTGAGAATGATAATATAAAATACTATGTTCTTAGAATTCCTTACTCTGTAATTGATGAACTTCATAAAAAGAATTTTATATTGCTTGAGCAACCTTTATCTTCTGATATCTCTGAAGTTAATAAAGTAATGGAACAGGTTGGCTTTGATTTCATTTATCCACCAGATATTGAGTGTGAATATTATATTGAAAGACCTAAAGATAAATTATTTGAAGAAGCGGTTATAAAAATAAAGAAATTCAGAAGCAATATAATATCAAAAAATCCAATTCCTGAAGAAGAACTTGGATTTAATGCATTATCAATGGTTATGATTGATTATGATTTCAATGGTAAATACTTTGATATGGATGATAAATGGTTTGCAGGTGATTTAGAGAAGAATAGTTATGAGATAAGATTTCCATCAGATAAATTAACAGAAAAAATTATGATTATTTATATGGATGTTTGGGGAAATGAGAGGAAGGAAGTGAAGAAAATAACAGATTTTAGAAAATATAAGTAAAAATGCCTGAGATTTTTACAATAAAAGCAAGCGACCTTGTATTAAGGGTATCAGAGAATATAGACCCAGATATATTTGACATTTCTAAATATGAGGCATTTTTAGATGCTTTATGTGAAACAAGAGAATTTCAGAAGGAAGCAATAAGAATTGTTCTAAGATATTTATTGGGAGGAAGATACAGTAATTTAAGAGAATTGGCGAGGGAAAATTATGAGAATAATCCTAATATAAATGAACTTTATCCTACATTTACAGATTTTGAAAGGCATCTTCAACTTCCAGATAAACTTTCTTGCACAATTGACCTTGCAACAGGAACGGGTAAAAGTTATGTTTTATATGGCATCGCAAGAATTATGTTGGCTGAGGGTGCTGTTGATAGGGTCTTATTGCTTGCTCCTTCTACTACAATTGAAAAGGGAGTTACAGATAAATTCAACAAATTATCAGGAGATGCTGACCTTCTTAGACTTATACCCGAAGATGCTATTATAATAAATCCGAGGATTATTAATGCTACACAAACAATTAGAGAAGGTGATATTTGTATTGAGAATATTCATGCAGTTTATGAATATGTTAAATCATCAGTTAAGGATAGTTTAACAGGAATAGGGGAGAAAACCTTGGTCTTATGTGATGAGGTTCATCACGCATATAATCCACCAAGAAGAGATAAAGCAATAAGAAAATGGAAGGAATTTTTACTAGACAAAAAATATAACTTTCATTATATCGTTGGTGATACTGGAACTGCGTATATAGACAATGAATATTTTACAGATGTTGTTTATAGATATTCTTTAAGGCAAGCGATAGAGGAAAAGATGGTAAAAACTATAGATTATAAAATTGAAGAATCTGATATTTCAGAAAACGAGCAGTTCCAGTTGATATATGATAATCACATTGAAAATAAAAGGCTATATAGGAAGATAAAGCCCATTACGATTATAATAACCAAAGATATTTCAAGATGTAAAGAATTAACTGAAGATTGGATTAATTTCATTTCTGATAAAGAAGATATATCAAAAGAAGATGCAGAGAAAAAGGTTTTAATTGTTACATCTGCAGACGAGCATAAAGAAAACGTTTTTAAACTTGACAGAGTGGATGATGAAGATTACCCAACTGAATGGATAACATCTGTTAGTATGCTTACAGAAGGTTGGGATGTCAAAAATGTTTTTCAAATTGTCCCGCATGAGGAAAGAGCATTTAATTCAAAGTTACTTATTGCTCAAGTATTAGGTAGGGGCTTAAGAATTCCTGTAGAATATAAAGGTGAACAGCCCAGAGTTAGGGTATTCAATCATGTAAACTGGGCAAATAATATAAGACATCTTGTAGAAGAGGTTATGGAAATAGAAAAAAGATTATATTCTTATCCGTTAACTAAAGAAAAAGATTATAATTTTGATATCTATCAAATTAACTATAATAAGATTGAACAAGAATTTGAAACTCCAAAAACTAAACCCTACGATATATTGAAAAAGGGTTTTATTGAATATTCAACTCAAATAAAAGGAGTTGAAAAAATAACTGTTTATGAAGGAGTTATTACATATAAAAGAGAAGAAAAGGGCACTTACATTATTTACAAAATGTTTAATTTTGACAAAGTTGTTCAAGAAGTTTGGAATAGATTAAAAGTATTTGATAATGAAGAAGGAACTAATTATGCAAATAAATTTACAAAAGAAAAAATCATAGAAATTATTAAAAATTCATTAAAAAAAATAAAGTGGAAAGAAGATACAGTTAGTGAAGAAAATTATAAGAAAACACTACAAGCATTTGGTGTAATAAAAAGAAAGCGAACTAAAACAATAAGATATGTATTGGAAACTAAAGGATTAGAAAAATTAAATACATTGAAGATACAGAAAACATCGCTTGGTATAGGTTTGTTTAGGAGAGGTTCTTCATTATTTTATGATGATGATTCTTTAATATTTTCAGGAGATGATGATATATCTGTATTAAATGAATTAATAAAAGATGAAACTTTACCAAGGATGGCAATTAATGATATAAAAAATAAATTTTTATTTAAAACACCATTTAATATATTATTTGCTCGTTCAGAACCAGAAAGAATATTTATAAAGAGGTTGATATCTGAATCTAATGCAGAATTAATTTATGCTTGGATAAAATCAAGGGATACTGGTTTTTATAGTATAGAATATTCATGGCAAAAGGGAGACCATCCAAAACAAGGCAATTTCAATCCCGATTTCTTTTTAAAGGTTAATAACAAGATAATTGTAATAGAAATAAAAGAGGATGAATTAATTAATAAGATTAAAGAAGGAGGAGACCTAGCTAAAGAAACAAAAGGAAAATATAAATATGCAATAGAACATTTTAATAGAATAAATAATCTACAGACAGAACAAGTTTACTATTTTACTTTTTTAACTCCAAAAGATTTTGATAATTTCTTTGGTGTATTAAAAGAAGGTAATTTTGCTGGTTTTAAATCACAACTGGATGTTGAATTAGAAGGTTAAATAAAATAATATTTTTATTAATTCTCTCCATTATTTCTTTCTTCCATACGCTTTATAATAATCATTCATTAATAACATTCTCATACTCCTATATCTTTAAAGAAAAGTTTATAGCACATATTATATTCTAAATCAACCCCTATAGTATAACAATTGCTCTTCTTATATCTTCATCTATCTGCTCTCGCAAACTCTCTATTGACTTGAAACGAACCTGCTCTCTTATCTTCTCTACCAATTCTACTGAGACACGCCTTGGCGCCTCACCCTCCCACCCTATTATATGCGTCTCAACATTCATATCCATAATATCAATTGTGGGGCTCGGTCCACAATTTATAACAGATGGATACCGCTTCCCATCCATAAGTGTCCATCCCGCATAAACACCTATTGGAATAAGTTTGTAGTCCGCCACACCTATATTTATTGTTGGTTTACCTATCTCTTTCTTTCCTATGCCCTTTCCTTTTATAACGGGTCCACTTATTGTATATGGTTTTGTTAGCATTAAGTTGGCTTCCCTTACATTTCCGTTGTTCATAAGTTCTCTTATATAACTTGAACTTACCCTTCTTCCATGAAAATCAATCTCTTTTACAAGGTCAAAAGTGAAGCCAAATTTATCTGATAGATCTTCTATTCTATTGTCAATAATAACACCACCCTTCCCTAACGAATGCCCACTTCCAACTACAAAGTGAACCATATTTAGTTTTTTAATCAGAATCTTTTCTATGAAAGCGTTTATATCAAGGTTTGATATATCTTTGAAGTGAAGAACCAAGATATTATCTACTCCATTTTTTATAATATCCCATAATCTCTCTGAGAGGGTTTGGAGCAGTTTGAAATTGTAATCTCCAAAGAACCTTCTTGGGTGCGGGTAGAAGGTTATGACAAGTGGTTCAAAACCACAGGACTTATGCACACCTATCAATTTCTGAAGAACGGTTTTGTGTGCTAAATGAAAACCATCAAAGTTTCCAACTGTAATTATCCTTCTTTTCTTGTCTAACTCATTTATATTATGGTAAATCATATATCTAACCGCAATTTCAAATTAAATTTAGGTTTTACATCAGAACCTTATTGGGCTTGAATATGCCATCTTTCAATCTTCCAACTGCTACGAGAGCTCCTTCATACTTAACCTGAAAAAGCCCCTCACTTTTGATTTCATCCAATATTTTTAAAGAGATACCATTTTTTATTTGCTTCATACCCGCTTCATCTATATTTATTGTTGGTATGTCGGATAGTGCTTCATTCATTGGAATGAACGACCTGCTCTTTATGACTTTCTCCAAGTTCATCTTCAATAACTCATCTAATTTAGTGCACATATTAATTGTTATATTGCCATCCTTTATTCTTCTCAATTGAGAAATATGTGCGCCACAGGAGAGAGTATTTCCAATATCTCTTGCGAGTGACCTGATATATGTCCCGGGGCTTACCTCAGCAGTAATCTCTAAAAATGGTAGGCAGAATTTTTTAATCTCTATATTATATATCTCTACCTCTCTTGGCTCTATCTCAACATGGGTGCCAGCCCTTGCTAATTTATAAAGTCGCACACCACTCTTCTTTATTGCTGAATACAATGGTGGCTTTTGTAGAATCTTTCCAGTGAATATCTTCATAACATCTCTTACTTTATCTAATGTTATATTATCAACAATCACTTTATTTAATATTATACCTTCAGCATCATCTGTGTCGGTTGAAATTCCAAGATGTATTGTTGCTTCGTAAATCTTTGTGCCCATCTGAAGATATTCTACAACTCTTGTCGCCTTTCCTAAACATATAACAAGAACACCCGTCACCATCTTATCAAGCGTTCCTGTATGACCCACTTTTTGTATCTTTAAATACTTTCTGACTTTATCAACAACCTTAAATGATGATATTCCATCTGGTTTGTCTATACAAAATAAACCCTCAATTGAGGGCTTTGTGATTTCTTTTCTCATACCTATTGTTATTTAGAATCTATGAGATTATCATTTATCCATTCATTTATCTCAATCTCTTTGTATAATCTCTTTCTGAATATAGAACCATCAGAATCCATAAGGCAAAATCTCACCATTCTTAAAACAAGTTCTTCGGGTGTGAGTGAACTAAACCTCGCTAACTCTTTAACTACCCACTCTTCTTCAGATGTTATATCAAACTCCATATAAATAACCTTATATGCAAAATCTATAAAATATATTTTCTAATAATCAAAATATCTTAATCTAACAATATTAATAAATAAAGTATTCATTTTCAATATATGATTGCATATAAAGTATCTTCTTTCATTTCAGTTATCTTTACCCTTGATGGTCTATCAGTTGAAACATCACCCTTTGCTATAATTTTTACATAATTTCCCGTAAGACCCTCAACCCCCTCTTCTATCTTACTCTCTGGTATTATAACCTCTGTCATTCCTATCAATGACTTATGGAATCTCTTAATCTTCTCGTTTTTTATATCTCTTAACCTTTCATATCTTTCTTTCTTTATATCTGGCTTAATGTCATCTTTCAGTTTGAATGCCTCAGTTGCCGGACGAGGTGAGTATGTAAATATATGCATATATGAGAATGGAAGTTCTCTAACAAGCAACTCTGTCTCCTTGAAGTCGTTATCTGTCTCAGTAGGAAAACCTACCATCACATCAGCGCCAAGACCAAGAGATGGAATCTTATCAGCAATTGATAGAACTAACCTCCTATACTCCTCTTTGGTATATCTCCTTCCCATCAGTTTGAGTATTCTATTAGAACCACTTTGGAGTGGAATGTGAAGATGCTTGGCAAATCTATCCTCATCTCTCATAAGTTCTATAAGTTCTATTTTTATCTCAGTTGGCTCTATTGACGATATTCTAAGACGACAGAGGCCCCTTAAATTGAGTATTTTCCTAATAAGTCCTTCAAGGTCTTTGGTTTCTTCATCCCTATAGACACCAATATTGATGCCGGTAAGCACAATCTCAAGGTAGCCATTTTTTATAAGTCCCTCAATCTCTTTCACTATAAATTCTGATGGTATAGACCTTGCTTTTCCACGAGCGAGACGAACCCTGCAGTATGCACAGTTATAATCACAGCCATCTTCAATTCTTACAAAAGCACGCTTTCTATCTAAAAATGAATCAATTGGAATGAGGTAATCTTGCTTTTGAATATCTAAATTAAGAATGTATTTGGCAATGTTTACTTTTTCAGAATTGGGTAATATTTTGTCAACACAGCCTATTTTTTTTATTGTATTTGGGTCAAGTTCTACATAACAGCCAGTAGCGATTACTGTTGAATTAAGATTGTATTTCTTTGGTTTTTTCAGGGCGAGCTCTGACTTATAATCCGCTCTATTTGTTACAGTGCAGGTATTGACGACATAGTAGTCGGCAGAAGATTCAAATGGCACAATCTCGCAGCCATAGCGTCTCAATATTGTCTTCATCATCTCTGTCTCATATTGGTTGAGTTTACAACCGATAGTTTTAAATGCTACCTTTATCTTTCTTTCTTTTTCCATATATTTATCTCTGTCAATGAGTTATATTATATATTACTTAACATTTTATTGAATTGATTTATTAAAATATATATATTATAATTATGTAGTTTAGGAGGATGTTTTTGAAAGAGGATAAAATTATAATACAAAAAGTTATTTCAGAAAGAAATCAAACTCTTGATACAAGAAGAGATTTATATATAGCACTTCAGAAATTTGTAAAAGTCCCTGTTATTTCATTTTTTACTAGTTTTAAGTATCCAGTTAGTATTGAAGATAATGATGCTGATATTTTACAAGGTGTTTTGCAGAAATTAAAATTAAATGAAGGTTTTGCTTTATTTTTAAGTTCACCAGGTGGAAGTGCATTAGCAGCAGAAAGAATAATTAATGTATGTCGAGCATATAGTAAAACTGGTGAATACCAAGTTATTATACCAGGAAAGGCGAAATCTGCTGCAACTATGATATGTTTAGGAGCAAGTAAATTGATAATGAGTAAAACATCTGAGCTTGGTTCCATTGACCCTCAAGTTACTATTATTGAAGAAGGGTTGAAAAGAAGATATTCAGTATATAATCTTATTAAAAGTTATGAAAATCTTTTCAAAAGAGCAGTAAAAGAAAAGGGCAATTTGCAACCTTATTTGCAACAACTCTCACATTATGATGAAAGAGATATTGCTGAGTTTATAACAGAAATGAAATTGTCAAATGATATCGTAATAAAAGCACTTAGATTAGGAATGTTAAGTAATTTAAATGAAAAAGATATTATTAATAAAATAAAAGTTTTTCTTACGCCAGAAGAAGTAAAAGTTCATGGGAGACCTATATATGTACAAGGTGCTATTGATTGTAATTTAAATGTTGAATTTATTGAGCCTGACAGTGAGTTTTGGTTAATTGTATATGAACTTTTTATTAGATTAGATAATTTGGTTTCTAATAATAATATAGCTAAATGTATTGAAAGCATGGATTATTCATTCGTTGCAAGTTTGGAGGGATGATTATGAAAAAGATTACTAATAATAAATTATCTCCAAAAGTTAAGAAAAGAATAGAGAATGCAAGGAATTCCTATAAAAAAATTATAGAAGAAATTAAACCGTTCATAAGAAATAAGAAAATTAAAATATATTCTACAAGAGGTAATTGGGAAACTATTTAATTTCAGATTAATTATAATTATTTATTTAATAGATTAACTTATCAAATCTAAAGTGTTTTAAATATACTGGTTAATATTTTATTTTTTTATTTTAATTCTTATAAACCTTCTTTTACCAACTCTTAATATATCACCATTTTTTACTATAACATCCTCTTCTTCTCGCGAAAGTCGTCTATTATTTAGATATATGCCTCCCTGCCTGAGAAGTCGTCTTGCCTCGCTCTTGGATAGGCAAAGCCCTGCTTCTTCAATAAGACCAATGAGCCACACCCTGCCATCATCCGTCTTTATTTCAAACTCCTTTATATCATCGGGAATACCACCCTTTGAGAATACCCTCTCAAATTCCTCAAAACAGTTATGTGCAGTTTCATAATCGTAGAAGAAGCCAGTTATAATGCTGGCAAGTTTAAGTTTTGCATCTCTTGGGTTAATCGCACCCTTCTTTATACCTTCAAATATACTGTCTATCTCGTCATCGGGGAGGTGAGAGAGCAATATATAGTAATTCTCCATTATTTCATCAGGTATTGACATAACTTTGCCAAACATCTCTCTTGGCTCATCAGTTATGCCAATCTGATTTCCAAGTGATTTGCTCATCTTCTCTTTTCCATCAAGTCCTACAAGAAGTGGCATCATTAGGACTACCTGTGGCTCTTGACCATACTCTCTCTGGAGGTCTCTTGCCAATAGAAAGTTGAACTTCTGGTCTGTGCCACCCATCTCCATATCTGCCTTTAGCATAACAGAATCGTATGCTTGAAAGATTGGATATAAGAGTTCGTGAATGCTTATAGGTATCCCGTTCTTGAAGCGGATTGCAAAGTCATCTCTCTCAAGTATTCTTGCGAGGGTATGCTTTGAGCATAACTTAATAATATCCTCTGGTTTTAGGGGGGATGACCATCTTGAATTATAGTCAATAACTGCCTTCTTGATATCAAGCACCTTAGATACCTGATTTGCGTATGTCTGTGCATTCACCTCTATCTCTCCTCTTGTAAGTGGCGTTCTCGTTTTTGACCTACCCGTTGGGTCTCCTATCATTCCAGTGAAATCACCAATTAGAAATATAACTGTATGTCCTAACTCTTGAATCTGTTTTAACTTATTGAGACAGACGACATGACCGAGATGTATATCAGGGGCTGATGGGTCAGCACCGTATTTTACTATTAGGGGGCGCCTTTCTTTTCGCGCCTCGTCTATTTTGATAACAAGTTCTTCTTGAGAGATAATCTCTGCACAACCATTTATGATAAGTTCTGCTTCTTTTTCTGGAGTTAATCTTCTCATAGTTACATAAAATAAGTAAAATTAGAGATTACTATATATTAAAAGGTGGTTATAATTCAAGAATTTTGTGATAGCAGTTAAGAGTGATTTAGAAGGGGACTTTATGCCCCAACACCAAAGAACGCCTTTATGATACCAATACTATCTTCATTCACTTGACCCTTTGGGTCTTCAGTTGGTGACTTTGTATTCTGTGGCTCGGGAATATCACGGTATATAAAGTCCTCATAGTTGTTATCTGTATCCCATGCATTTCCGTCCTTTTCTTTGTGTGTTGGTCCACTCTTTCTTTCCATACTCTGGCTCGGTTTTGCTGTGTCTATTGGGCATTCTTCATAGAAATTAGAAGGTATTGCATTTCCCCAGCCAACAACATCAACGATATTGTTTGTTTTATCAGAGAGGATTATGCCGTCAGAGTTGTGGTTCATAGTTCCTTCTATTATCAGGTCTGGCTGTGGCCAATTATTTGGCCAAGTATACCTTTGGTCATTTACCTTGAACATTATGAGATAGAAACCATGAGCAGGTATGTAGGCACCATCAGGAATTGTATAGGTTGACTTAGTTTTGGATGAAGTATATGTTTTGATAGTGAATTTTGAGATGTCAACTTTATATTGCAATGGATTATAGAGTTCAATAAATACTGAGTTCGGATTGCTAAGCGAAGGATAGACCTCTGAAATAACCAAGTGATATTCAATTGGATAAACTAACGCTATGTTTAATGAAAATATAATAGCAATAAATAATATATATGTTAAACTCCTTCTCATCTTAATATAGTATACACTATTTTGTTAATCTGTGTCAATATAAATTTTTCATTTAAGAGATAATTCAGTAAAAAACTTGACAAATTATATCTTATTTTTTAGTATTCTTCATAATTCATATATGGAGGTGTATGATGAGATATATTAGGGTGATTTTAGTTATAGTCCTTGTCACTTCCTTTGTATTTACATTATCATGTAAAAAGGCAATTGAAAAAATGAAGAGTGGGAGTGAAGAACTAATAAATGTTGACCTGACAGGACTTTATAGTATTAAGGGGACAAACCCTGATAATACTCAATATGAGGGTTCACTTAAGATAACAAAGAATGGTGAGGTATATGAAGGAACATGGGAGACAGCAGGGTCGACCTACGATGGAACGGGTATAAGACAAGGCAACAACCTGATATTTGCATTTGCAGATTCTGAAAGGACATTTTTTGGTGTTGGTATCTATCAGATTGAGAAGAGTGGTGCATTAAATGGAGAATGGGCAATATATAATGTAGAGGGGCTTGGATATGAGGTAGCATGCAAATCAGGTGTTACCCCACCGACAGTTAAATTCGTTCCCCAACCGCCTGTCAATCCTATTGAGAACACATATAACTTTGAGGGTTCAAACACTGATGGCTCACAGTATTCTGGAACGGTCTCACTTCAGAAGGGTGCCAACTATTACGACATCACATGGAAGGACACACAGGGGAATCAGTTTGTAGGGATAGGTATACCACATAAGGATATATTTGCTGTTGCGACAGCAGAGCCAACGCCACCAAACTTTGGTGTTTGCGTTTATAAGTTGGTAGCACCTGATAAGATGGAGGGTGTTTGGACAGGAAATACAGGCGAAGGTAAAATTGCGAAGGAGAAATGGACAAAGTAAACCTTCAAAAATATGATAATATAGAGACCCAAATTTGGGTCTCTTTTTTGTGGATAAGACAACTGACTTTTTAATAGTTCATTCATAGGTTGTTTCATTTGTTTCATCTATAAAGCGATATGGTATATTTTCTTTCATAGTTAATAACCTCAATTTCTGAGGGTGAATTATTTGGATTTTACCTCATCAGTTACATCAATAAAGTTGTAAGGAGTGTTCCAGCATGAAAAATAACTTCTATCTTCAAGTAGTTCAAGGTTGGCTCCAAAATAGTAGTTTAATATGACCCTAAAGGTGTTCACAGGTGATATTGAATCATAAAGGAGTTTATCTCCTCCATTAGGCAGATAGTAAGCATTGAGTATGGTCATTCTCTCATTCATATAAGTATTTTTTGGATTCTCCCAGTCAAGATGAGAGCCAGGACCGTGGTCTGCCTGTAGGATGATAATTGTATTATGATTTTTTGATAGAATTTTCTCAACTGTATATTCTAAATTTTTGTTCATAAATATAATTTGATTTCTATAACCCTCTATATATTGTTCTTTATTTATGAATTTTAATAGATGACTTCCATCACTAATTGTATAAGGAATTTTAGCGTCAACTTTATCTCCATTTTTATTAAATACAAATGGTGGGTGTGGAATCAACATATGCGCAAATACGAAGACAGGGCTCTTTTGGGTGTTTATCTTTGTAAGTTCGTTGAATGTATATAATATTCTTTGCCTGTGTATATCATAAAGGGTTGGAAAAAGTGTAGTTTTTATGGCTGAAAGTGGTGTAGTATTTATTAACATAGTATGGAATTCACTTAATGCCCAACAGTGTTTGTATATATCTGCTGATTCTATTTCAGTTCCCGAATAACCTGATGAAAATGCTATTATTCTATAATTATGTTTTCTTAAAAACTCAAATAATTTGTTATTGGCGATAAGTTCTATCAATATGCTTCTATCATCTGATGATGGTATAGTAGTGATTATATCTTGAATGAAGTTAATATTGAGACTAGAAGCGAGGGAAAGCAATGTCTGATTGTAATTGGAGTTGCTTCTTTCTGCAACATAGAAGCCCTTCTCAGTTAGCCAGTTAATGAAATCTGAATTATCATAATCATAAATATCTTTGAGTATATCGCGCCTTGCATAACCATCCAGTATAATGTAATAAATATCTGGTAGGGTATCTGGTTTATATGAGATTTCTATATTTATCTGTGTTGGTGAATTTTTACTAATATCATATTTATTTGAGTTTGATTTGAACTCATAATAACCAATGTTTATTAAAGATATAGAAATGAGGATTATAGAGGTTATGTTTGAGAATATAGTTATTGTCTTTAACTGCCTTTTTGTTCTAACGATGAGGTAGATAGAAAAAATAAGTATAAGTGCCCATAATGGGAGGAGGTATCTATGTCTTCCGATAATAAAGTTGGATAATTTACCTCCCTGAATTAATTGGTAAATGTGTCCATAAGAGAAGAACAGAACGATGCTTAGAGATGATATAAGGGCTGATTTCTTATAATCTTTTGTAAAAAGGTATGATATTACTACAAGAAATGCCGCTAATAAAATTGATAGAAGAACTGGTGTGAAAATCTCATTTATATGTATGGTGTCAATATTATGTGCATAGAGAAATAGAACTGGAAAAAGAGCAAATAAATATGGATGGATGATTATCTTTCTCACTTAATTACCTCCTTCTTCTTTTCATCAAGTAAATTGTTCTCTTTGAATCCTTTATTTGAACCTTCTCTATTATGTCAAAGTGCTTCTTGAACTCATTATCAAAGTTTTTCTTTGTATAATCGGTGAATATATCCTCCCTTGTGGCTAAGAGACGCTGAACCTGTGAATCATCCTTAGGTATGAACTCAATAATTAGTGACCTACCTATTTTTGATAGAAACGAGGCAATTTTCTCAAATGGTAGATTATTTGATATGGCGAGGTGATGTATAAGAGCAAGAGCCATTATCATATCTACAGAGCCAAAGCGTTTAATAAGCGATTCTCTCTCACTTCCCTCCCACCCAATACCAGGGCTTGGATTGGTAATATCAATCATAAGTGGTAAGATGTTCTCAAACCTATTTCTCTTTATATTAAGGTAGTTCAATTCCACCGCTAAGGGGTCATTATCTATTGCTATTGTAAAAGCACCTCGCTCTTTGGCAATTGTTGAAAAAACACCTGTGTTTGCTCCAAGGTCTAATACTACACCTGGCTTCACTTTATCTATAAATTTGCCAACAATATTTTTCTTGTCTTCCATTGCTTCATCACTATAGTTAGTGTCTCTATAATATTCAGCCCAGACACTTCCTTTTGGCTTCCAGTTAAGTTTCTTAATCGCACTTTCTAAACTTGCAATAAGTCCCGCGAGACCAACAGTATTAACCTTGTAATCACTTCTATTCACCGTCTTGTCGGCGTATCTTTTCTGACTGCCAGCATGAAGGTGAATGTGGATGAATAGCGAGAATTTGAACCTTGTTTTACCAGGCAGTATAGCGCTTGCTAAATCAAGCGGTATTCCATCAATGAATAATCTTGTCATAAGATTAAGGCGGGCATCAATATATCTCATCAATGCAAGGGGTGCTAGAAAGTGTTGACAGAACTGCCTGTAGGCAATCCATGGTTCGCCTTCCCTATATCGTTCAAATGATAGCGTATCAATAAATACTGGCTTGCCACCTATAAATTGTATATTATACGCACTGGCATCCTTCAGCACCATACTGTGCTCAAATGCAATCTTCTGTATCTCAAGAGTGGCAAGCGCCGCATCTTTCAACTGACTGAAAGACCACTCATAAGGATAAGATATGAATGGCACTTCTTTTGGCTTTATTATCTTATAACCGGTCTTTGGCTCCTCAAAGGCGATATCTACCTCTTCATGTGGAATGAGCAAACTTCTGCTCACAAGTTTTTCATACAGTCCCGAACTCATCAAGATGTCATAATGCTCTTTGTAGGTCTTATTTATCTGGCGATAAAACTTCCCACTATGTTTGAAAATAAAACCACTTGGGTCTCTGAATGAACTAACAACTTTATTATCATTCATCCTCTACTTATGTCTTTTTGCCTTTTGATAATATTTTAGAAAACTTCCCAGTTATCTTTCTCCAGAATACCTTAAAACTCAGTATGGCACCAAGAACAACAGCAATACCCGCTTGAAGTATATAACTTCCCGTGCCCAGGTCTATGTAAGCATAAGCGTTTTGAATAGAAAAAGCAAATAAAATCATAAATAACACTATTATTGTCGCATTTTTATTCTTATGTTCTCTCATATATCCTCCCTAATAAATAAATTATAAAAATTAACTTTCATACTTAAAATATAGCATATTTTGGATGTAAAGTGATAGAAAAGCACATTTTTTTGGGAATTAATCCATATTTTCAATTAAATAGAAAACCACCCCCAAATATGGGAGTGGTTAGGAGGTAATGAAACGAAAAAGAAAATATCTTCTTCATTCATTCATTCGTCTATATTATATATTATCTCTGGTAGATTGTCAATGGCATTATAGAATATATTTTTTGATAATTTTTAATTATGTCTTAAATATAAGAACCTAACCTTTTTTTATTTTTTTAGGAGGGGGGATTGGTTTGCAATTCTTATATCCCTTGGCTATCTATTCATTTATGTTATGACCTAAACTATTATATGTGCCAATATACATATTGTTGGGTAGGTATCGGTTAGGACCAGATTAAAAGATTTATCATCATATTAAAAATTAAATTTGATTGAATAAAATACCAGCCCCAAGAGTTAGGGCTGGCGATAAAGGAGGTAATAATATGAGATTCCTTTATCTATCTGTCTAAATATTCTTTTAACAAAAATAATTACTTTTGTCAATATATTAATAACTACTTATTATGCAAGATTTATTTAATTTGATTTATCATAGAAATCTAAATATTTGAAATAAATTACCACCCCCAAGAATCGGGGTTAGAAAATGATATGAGATAAGAGTATATAACACTATCATCTGTTTGTCTGTTATTTAAATATACAAGATAAATTGCTATTTGTCAGTTGAACAAAAAACCACTCCCAAATTTGGGAGTGGTCGGGAAGGTAAAAGAAATGAAAAAGATATTTATCCTTTCCATTCATTCACTAATAAATATTATATATTATCTTTGATAGATTGTCAATAGTATTTTGAAAAAATATTTTTTTTATTTTTCAGTTGCTGGAAGTCCAAGTTCCTTAGCAAGCGTCTCTGCGGGCAGGCGAGCATCACCGCTCCTTACCATCTCCATAAAAATACTCGCCATCAATTCCCTATCCATCCTTGACAACCTGCTTATCCTCAATCTAAATCCAGGTATATCTTTTCCAAAATTATAATCAAGTATCCTTCTTACAATCTGGTTGTTTATCTCCTCTTCAATGTCTGATATAAGACCATCCTCTGAGACAAGAAATAAATCAAGATGTGCCCTCGCAAGGGCATAAGAACCAGAACTATCCTCCTGTGTCATTACCCTATCGGGTATGAACATCGCCCTCAGTATCATCCTGTCAAGGTATTTAAGATAGTCAAGGAACATCCCCGCTCGTGCATCATCAGTAAGGTAACCAAGTTCCCATATCTCCTTTCCGAACTCATCCCTTGTTGATGGCAGGGCCACGACAGCGTTCTCAAGCAATCCCCTTCCCATCTCTATTGCGTCATTTGCGTTCCTATCTGTTTCTTTCTGATTTGGTGATGATGGGTATTTGACAATAGTAGGAGGGTTGCCCTTTCTCTCATAGTATCTATTCGTAAAGAGCCAAATCAGTTCCTTCGTCCGCCATACATCGTAGCAAGAGAGAAGGCGGGATGTGCCATAGGGATTTCCAAACTCCTTTCTGTGTGTGAATATAAATGCCTTATCTTTTGGAATTTCAATTCCGCCAGGAATGGTGTATGAATGGACATCACCAAATTCATCAATATTGAGTTTCACATTTACGGGGTCAAAGTCGTAACTTCCAGATATTGTGAAGAGACCATCGCTTTCGGACCATACAATCTCCTGTGCCGAGAAGCCAAACTCAACTGCAAGTAATGCCCTTTGTAATATCTTGTTATATGCGCCTGAGATTGCCTTTTCTATTGTATCGGTAGCGTCAGTAGCGCCGCCTGGTCCCTCAATTGAGAATGTCTGCGCGAGAATAGGCAGTTTGATGACAGAGAGCCCCGCCTGAACCTGCGGGTCAGTTCTCATTCGCCTAAAAGCAGAAAGCGGGACCTCCTCCTGATATGTGAATAATGGCTTTCTTCTGGTTATGACTGTGGTTTTCTTGCTACTATCCCTGTCCATAAGGAGACCGTTTATAAGCCCTCTAATTGAACCAATAAGATTCATAACAACCCTCCTGCTATCTTTATATTATAACATATTGATAAACACAAGTAAAGCATAATGCTACAAAATAATCTAATATAAACTAAAACGGTCTTTTCTAAATCAGAATGAACACTTATTCATTGTAGATTCATATAAGATAGTTAAATAATATGTTAGAATAATATAATTAAGATGAAAAAAGAGGTTGAAAACTGGCTTGATTCAGCACAGTATGATTTAGAAACTGCTGAATATATGTTTGAAAAGGGTAGGTTCATATATACCATCTTTATGTGTCATCTTGCCCTTGAAAAGGTATTAAAAGCAAAGGTGCAGGAAGTTACAGATAAGGTTCCATCAAAGACGCATAATATTCGTTATCTTGTGAAATTGGGTAAGATAAGAGTCCCAGAAGACCTGCCAGAGAAAATGTTTGAGTTCTTGAGTAAATTAAGTGATGTAAGTATTCCTACTAGGTATCCAGACGATTTCAGTAAACTTATTGTATCTTATGATAGAAAGGTTGCTGGTGAGTATATTGAGAAATCAAAGGAGGTTTTTGAATGGCTAAAAAGATTGCTGAGACGATAGAAAGGGTCAAGCACTCATTGGAAGATATAGGTATTAAAGTAAAAAGAGTTATTATTTTTGGTTCTAATGCTATTGGTAAACACCATGTTCATAGTGATATTGATATTATTGTAATATCTGATGATTTTAAGACAATGAACCTTTTCAAGAGGCAGGAAATTATTGGGATGGCATTGGCGAGGGCAAAGATTATGGAGCCGATTGAGGCACTTGGTTATACCGAGGATGAGTATAATTCTCAAGGTGAGGGGACATTCATTGGAGATGAGGTTAAGCCAAAAGGGGTAGTTGTAATGTAATATGATTATAGACATAAAGAAATTGTAATAAATATCATTCTTAATATTTTAGTTTTCATATTTTCACCCCTTGCTATAATTTACTCTTTATAATACATTATAGTTTAATTTGGTGAGCATTATGCCAGAACGCATTTTAGTTACATCCGCCCTTCCTTATGCCAATGGTCCCTTGCACCTCGGGCACATTGCGGGCGCGTATCTACCCGCAGACATATATGTCAGATTCAAGCGTCTCTGTGGTGCTGATGTCATCTTCATCTGTGGCTCTGATGAATACGGCGTCCCGAACCTCCTCGCCGCCCAGAAAGAAGGCATCTCCCCCCAAGAGTTAGTTGACCGCTACCACTACATCAATAAGAACAACTTTGAGCGCCTCGGCATGAGTTTTGATAACTATTCAAGAACGACTATACCCTCACATATACCACTCTCTCAGGAGTTCTTTCTCAACCTGTATAAAAAGAACTACATCAAGAAGAAGACCACAAAGCAGTTGTTCTGCCCAAACTGTTCAATGTTTCTGCCCGACAGATATGTTGAGGGCACCTGTCCCCACTGTGGTAGTGAGGGCGCCCGTGGCGACCAGTGTGAGAAGTGCGGAAGGTGGATTGACCCGCTTCTTCTCATAAAGCCAATCTGCATTATATGCGGTCAGCCCCCCGAGGTTCGCGAGACAACCCAGTTCTACCTTGACCTTCCCGCATTAAAGGACAGGTTATATGAATATATAAATATTAATACCCACTGGCGCGACAATGTCAGAAACTTCTGCCTTGGGTGGCTAAAAGAAGGGCTTGAGGAGCGGGCGATAACGAGAGACATATCCTGGGGCGTTCCCGTCCCAATAAATGGCTATGAAGACAAGGTCATCTATGTCTGGTTTGAGGCGCCAATTGGCTACATATCAGCAACAAGAGAGTGGGCAGAAAAGGTGGGCAAGCCCGATATATGGGAGAGATACTGGAAGGAACCTGAATGTAAGATAATACATTTTATTGGCAAGGACAACATTGTCTTTCACGCGATTGTCTGGCCTGCAATCTTGATGGGGCAGGATGGCTATAATCTGCCGTATGAGATACCAGCTAATGAGTTTCTGAATATTGAGGGAGCCAAGTTATCAACGAGCAGGAACTGGGCAATATGGCTTGGTGATGTTCTGAACAGATTTCATCCTGACTTCATTCGCTACTATCTCACAGCGATAGCACCCGAGACGCAGGATACCGATTTCTTCTGGTTGGACTTTATGAGAAGGGTGAATGACGAACTTATAGATATATACTCAAATCTCATAAATAGGAGTTTGTCATTTATTGAGAGATATTATGATGGGATGGTGCCCGTTAAAGTTAATCTTGATGAGAATGATAGAAGAATGATTGAGATGGCGTGTGAGTATAAAGAGAGGGTTGCGAGTGCAATAGAGGGTTTCAGGATGAAAGAGGCGCTGAGGCAGTTTATGGAACTTGCGAGGGAGGGCAACAGATACTATGACATATCAGAGCCGTGGCACACTATAAAGAGTGATAGGACAAGGTGTGATGCGACGATGTATACGATATGGCGACTTCTTGCTGTGATGAGCATAATAGGCGAGCCATTTATACCATTTACACAGAGACGACTGAGAAAGATGCTTGGGATAGATGAAGATATAAGAAATTATAAATGGAGTATAATTGAGAATCTGTTGCCTTCCGAAGGGACAGTAATAAAAGGTGTGGAGGTTCTCTTTAAGAAGATAGAGGAGGGGGATGTTGAGCGTGAGAGGGCGAAGTTAGGTAAAAAAATTGACCTTATCGCATTAGGAGTTGATATAGAGAAGGAGAAAGTTGAAGGGGTGATAGGTGTGGAGAATATAAGTTATGAAGAGTTTTCAAAGATGGACATGAGGGTGGCAAGTGTAAAGTCCGCTGAGAAGGTAGAGGGTGCGGATAAACTTTTAAAGATTACACTATTGGATGGTGAGGGTGAGAGGGTTGTAGTTGCGGGAATTGCTGAGTTTTATAAACCTGAGGAACTTGTGGGAAGGAAGTTAGTTCTTTTGGCGAACCTTGAGCCGAGGAGAATGCGTGGTGTTCTGTCAAGTGGTATGGTTCTCGCAGCGACGGTGGAGGAGAAGGGCGTTTTGAGAGATGTGGTGCTTCTTACACTTGACAGGGATGTTCCTGATGGAAGCAAGATAATGTAATATAAATATCTATAAATAGAATGTTCTTAAATGGTGAAATCTTATAATTTGAGTTTGATAAATCAAACCCCTACATTATAATAGCAATAATATGCTAAGAACATTTGTTTATTTATGAATTGTTATTTATATATTTGTGTTTAAAAAATTTCAAATATCTCTTTAATGATAACATAAATATTTTGTAAATGTGGTATATTAGTTATTGGGAGAATTAAAAATTGTGAGAGTGATTTAATATGCTTATAGATAATGAAGCAAAGGGTTTATGTTTTGGATGGAAGGAGCATTATATGAGAAGTTTAATAATATTAGTGATATTCACATTGCCATTGACTATAATGGCATCTTACCATATAGGTGGAGGTGTTGGTATATCTAGGTATGTAAATTCCTATTATGATATATCGGGCGAGATTTACAAATATTGGGGTCCGCTTGCTTTATCATCTGAATTTAGATACTTGAATGGTGAGACGGGCTGGGGCGCTGGTATTGGTGCAGATTTTCGCATACTACCTCTTAAACTATGGCTTAATTTCTTTATACAACCATACTTCACAACGGGTGTTGATATGGTGTATTTTGTGCCTAACAGAGACACTTCTCCAATTCCAAGATGTAATACTGTGAACTTTGTGTTCTCACCAGGGGTTGAGCTTGATACGCCGGTCTTTGACCCGTATTTTGAACTTGGTGCCCACATCTGGTATATCTTTGCACAGGATAAGCAGTTCTTAGATGCAAAGGGAACACCAATAGGGAAAAAAGCGACATTCCTTCATTTCAGTATGGGTTTTCGCATATAAATTCTGATATTTAATTAAATTTTGACTTATTTTTATTGTATTAGATTATCTTTATTATATTATTTGTTAAATAATTATCAGATTTGATATAATATTAAACTATGAACATCTTACAGGGAACAGATGGTGTAAGAGGTAAGGTTAGTTATGAGTGGACAAGAGACCCTGTTGGTATATTCTTAAAAAGTGAGATTATTAATCCACAATTCATAGAACGATATGTGTATGGTTCATCGCTTGCTCTTGTAAATGCCGGTATTCTAGAAAAGGGTGGAGGGGCAATTCTGGGGTTTGATGGCAGGGATGAGTCAGGTCTTCTCACAATATCTGCAATAAAAGGTATTATAAGGGCTGGTCTAAGACCCGTCCTTATATCTGACTTTACGGGAGGTGTCCCAACCCTTGGAAAGTGTCTTCCTACACCAGCAGTCCCGCTCTATATGGCTTATACTGGCTCTACCATAGGTTTTATGCTCACAGCATCACACAATCCATCTTATCAAAATGGTATAAAGATGTTCTTGACTCCTTTTGGTGCAAAACCACTTTTAAGGGATGATGCACTACTATCTTCTGCCATTATTTCTGTTGACAAAAAAGATTTAGAGGGTGAAATTAATATTGTCTTTGAGGAGGACTATGAGAATGCATCGGAGGTATTTATAAAATACCATTTAGACAAAAATAACTCATGGATTGAGAAGGGTCTTTCTGGACTTAGAGTAATCGTTGACCCAGCCAATGGTGCTCTAACAAATATCGCTTCAAAAATTTTATCATCGGTTGAGGGTCTGAGAGTGAGAGAGGTAATCGGAAAAGAGCCATATAGAATAAATGATAACTGTGGAGTTGTTGAACTTGAAGACAACTATTTTATCTCATTTGAGGATATAAATAAAAAGGGTGGGAAGTATTCTGATAATAGACCAATACAGGAATTATTAAAAGAAGCAGAGAGTGATAAAGAAATCTTTAGAGCAGGCAAGGAGGTTCTGCTTTTAGCATCATTTGATGGTGATGGCGACCGAGTAATAATATTAGTTTATGACCCATTTAATGAGGGCTTTATTGTCTTATCAGGGGATGAGATTGCAGTTATGCAGGCGGAGCATATTAAGACGAATGGTATTTTTCCCGAGGGTGGTCTTTTTGTTAATACAATTGAAAGTGATATTAATCTTTTGATGAGAGCAAAAAGTTTGGGATATGAGACAAGATGTGTGGGCGTTGGTGATAGGTGGCTTTTGAGGGAAGCGTCTTCCAAGGTTTTAGAGCATCTCGGAATGAGTAGCATTGGTTTATATGATGATGGTGGAAGTATAGTGGACACTCTTGGTGGATTAAAGATTGAGGATGTCACTGGAAAGTCAACATCGTTATACTATGGCTATTCTATTGGTTCTGAGAATAGTGGTCATATCATAACACAGGGTATTTTAGAAACTGATAAAGGTAGGATTCCAATATTTGCGGGTGATGGTATAAAATCTTGCTTAAATACACTTGCTTTTATACATAAGACATTTATTGAAAAACCGACGGAGGAATTCTATAATTTTATGAGAGAGCCATTTGTTAGGGGCTACAAAGATAATAGAACTTGCTTTTTTTCTAATAGGTATCTTTTTTATAGGGATTCCAATGCGTTCAATCGTATCCGCAAATCCGCAATGAAGGTCATTGATCTTGTTTCAGAACAGCCAGGAAATATAAATATAGTTGAAAAAGTAATGTCTGAGGCAAAAGATATGCTTTATCTTAAATTCGTTATAGATGAAAAGGAGTGCTTCTTATATGTAAGAAACTCAGGAACAGAAGACAAAACTGCTATCTATATCAGGGGTGGCAAGGAAGTTGAAACAAAACTTTCAAAAATCCTTGAAACTGTCTTTAAGGAAATTGTAGGACTTTTGAAAAATAGGGATAATCCAGAGATGAAGGTAGAAGTTTATTTATTGAAGTTGATAGAATCTGGATACGATGATATAACAGAGTTAATAAGTGAACTTGATATAATATATCCCGGAAGGAATATAAGAGGGTTATTTTCTATCGTTCGTAAGAAGGAGGTTGCAGTTGCTTTGACAGAAAGGGGCTTGAAACTTACAGGAATAGGTAGGGAGATATTAAGAAAGTTTGGTAATGTTCTCTAATGTAAAGTTTGTTTTTTTTGACCTTGATGACTCACTTATAAACACAAAGGGTTCTCTTCTGAAAGGTATTAGGAGGGCTTGTGAGGTTATGGCTCCAAAGATTGGGATGTCTGTTGATAGCGCCTACAATATATTTATCAATGATGTTTTATCAAATGTATCGGCAATTATTAGAAGTGAACCATTTGATGCATTCGCTTATCAACTTGGACTTAACGATAGACAGATTATTGAAGATGGATTTTCTGTATTTCAGATGGAGATGGACAATGTTAAACCCTTTGATGATACAATACCTGTTCTATACATAATGAAAGACGCAGGTTATGTGTTATCGTTAATTTCCAATGGTTTTCCAAATATTCAATTCAGGAAGGTCTGGAGGACAGGTCTTGCTCCATTCTTTGAAGAGCGGATATACCTTCCCCAGTCAATATCACCGCCATATTATAAACCAACAAAACGCTTGTTTACATTCGCAATGGAGGCAGTTGGAGCAAGACCAGAGGAGTCACTTATGGTTGGTGATAGAGACCTTGATGTTATAGGTGCAAATCTTACAGGGATGAAAACATGTGGACTTGTCCGAAACGATGAATCTCACTTCAAAACTGAGGAGACATTTAGAGCGAGAGTGCCAAGTGTGATAATAAACAATCTCTGGGACCTTCTACCTCTTTTTGATATTAAGAAGAGTATTTAAGTTACTCTTGGACAATTATGAAAGTCAATACAGTAAAGAAATCTTGTAAAAGAATTATAATCTCAGGTGTTGTCCAGGGTGTTGGTTTTAGACCATTTATTCATCGTCTTGCACAAGAGATGGGTATTTCTGGTTATGCAAGAAATATTGGTGGTGGTGTTGAAATTGTTGTGAAATCAGATGAAGACAATACTAAGAGATTTGTTGAAAAGATAGAAGAAAGAAAGCCAAAGGGCAGTAGAATTGATAGTATTGCAGTTGAAGATGCTGACAATGAGACTGTAAGTGATAATGTCTTCAAAATTATAAATAGTGTGGGTTCTAAAAGAACTTCAAAGGTCATTCCTCCAGATATTTATGTTTGTGATAGTTGCCTTGCTGAGTTGAACGATAAACAGAACAGGAGATACCATTACCCATTTATATCTTGCACTTACTGTGGTCCAAGGTTTACAGTAATTGAAAACCTGCCTTATGATAGAGAGAGAACTACTATGCGTGAGTTTATTCTTTGCTCTTCGTGTTCTGATGAATATAAAAGCCCTAATGATAGGCGGTTCTTTGCTCAGACAACAGGGTGTTCTGATTGTGGACCAGAGGTCTCTTTTATAACGAAAGATTTTGTTCTGAAAGGTGATAAGGCAATTGAAAGGGCAAGGGATATTATTGTTGATGGCGGTGTTGTCGCGATTAAGGGGCTTGGGGGGTTCTGCATCTCTTGTAATGCGTATGATTTTGATGCTGTTGCTCGCATAAAAAAATTTAAACTCCGCAGTGATAAACCTATGGCAGTGATGGTCAGAAATATTGAAATCGCAAAAAAAATAGGAAATATCAGCAGAAAGTCAGAAGAAATTCTCTCATCCCCTTCTGCACCAGTTATCATCGTTCCGATAAAGAAAGATACCCCTCAACTTCATAACTTATATTCAAATGTCTCTCATAATGTTGGAGGAATTGGTATAATGCTACCAAACACACCTGTCCATCATCTTCTGCTTGAAGATATTAACTTTCCTGTGGTTATGACGAGTGCTAATATATGCGATGAACCGATAATAATTGATGATGATAGGGCGTCATCGCTTATTAAATACTTTGATGGCGTCCTTACAAATAACAGAAGAATCTCAGCGAGGGCTGATGACTCTCTGACAATCACAGATGGTGATATAAGTGTTGTCTCAAGAGCAGGGAGGGGATTTAGCCCAATTACTTTAATAACTGATATTGGTTCACCTGATATTATTGCACTCGGTTCAGATATAAAGAATACTTTCTCTTTTATGAAAGATGGCGTAATATACCATAGTCAGTATATTGGAAACCTTGAATCAGTTGAGACATTTAAATTCTATAAATATGAGATTGAAAGACAATCTAAAATATATGGTATTAAAGACCCAAAACCAGTATGTGACCTTTCACCTGTCTATTATTCATCAGAATATTCAAAGGTATTTGGTGAGTCAATAAAGGTTCAGCATCACTATGCTCATCTCCTTTCAGTTCTGGCAGAAGAGGAAATAAATGAGGGAAAATTTCTTGGGCTCTCAGCAGATGGCACGGGCTATGGAACTGATGGCGCCGTATGGGGCTGTGAAGTTATGGAATTTGACCTCTCCCATTTCAGACGCATTGCTCATCTTGAATATACACCAATGCCTGGTGGAGAATTAACTATTAAAAATCCTTATAGAATGGCTTATGCCTATCTGAAAACTCATCTTGAGAAGGATAAATTAGAGAGGGGTTATGCGAAATCATTCATAGATACTATTGATATGAAAGAGAGGTCTCTTATTGACTTATCAATGCGAGATAGAATGCTTTCTCCATATACATCAAGTTTAGGGCGACTGTTTGATGGCGTCAGTGCATTTCTTGGTCTATGTCGCGTCTCAACCTATGAGGCGCAACCAGCGATGATTTTGGAAAGCATTGCAGTCAAGAATGATGCTTCCTCATATAAATATAATATTTCAATAAAAGATGGCTTGTTGAATTTAGAGATAGGTGAGATATTTACAGGTATAATAATTGATATAGATAATGAATTATCTATTGGTGAGATATCGTATAAATTTCATAAAACAATTGCTGAGGCAATATCAAATATTCTGATAAATGAGGCAGAGAATGTGTATGATGCTATAGTTCTTTCTGGTGGCTGTTTTCAAAATATGCTTCTATTAAGTTTATTGTTGGAACTCTTATCAACAAAAGGGCTTACTGTTCTGTATAATAAGAAGACACCAATAAATGATTCTAATATAAGTATTGGTCAAGCCCTTATTGGTGGATATATATACAGGACGAAGAAATAATGTGTCTTGCAATTCCAGCAAAGATTCTTGAAATAGATGGGGAAATTGCCACTTGCGAACTTGGTGGGGTGAAAGTGAAGGCAAATCTTTCATTTGTTGAAGGAGCAGTGGTAGGTAGTTGGGTCTTAATTCATACAGGTATTGCCATATCAGTTCTGACAGAGGAAGAAGCAATAGAGACATTTGAACTGCTTGATGAGGTTTTTGGTAAAGAATTATAATGGTCAATTATCTTAACAAAAATCTTATTAGTATATCATCAAATCTCAAAAGATTTTCTGGTCTTAAAGCGAAGATTATGGAGGTGTGCGGGACACACACTATGGCAATATCAAAATATGGCATAAGGAACCTATTACCCGAGGGTGTGGAACTTATATCGGGACCTGGTTGTCCCGTCTGTGTGACAGAACCGGGAATTATCAGTGTTGCTATTGAACTTGCAAAGCATGGTATTACAATAGTGACATTTGGAGATATGATGAGAGTGCCTTCATCCAAGGGTAGTTTGCAAGAAGCAAGGGCGAAGGGTGCTGATGTGAGAGTAATATATTCACCTTTGGATGCAGTTGAGATGTCATTTAGCAATCCTTCTATTGATATATGCTTCTTCGCTGTTGGCTTTGAGACAACGGCACCAGGAATTGTTCTTTCTCTTAAGAAAGCAGTTGAATTTGGTCTTAAAAACTTTACAATGCTTACCTCTATGAGAACTATACCACCCGCAATGGAAGAAATAGCAAAGGATGCGAATGTAAATATTAATGGCTTTTTAGCACCCGGTCATGTCAGCACAATTATTGGTTCCAGACCATATATAAATATTGTTAAAAAATACGGTATTCCAAGTGTGGTCTCTGGCTTTTCTGCAAGTGATATAATCGCATCGTTAGATATGCTTCTTACTATGATTGAGAAAGGCGATAGGAATGTGAGAGTGCAGTATGATAGTGTAGTTAAAGAAGAAGGTAATAAAAAGGCAAAGGATATTATAGATAGTTATTTTGTTGTTTCTGATATTTTATGGAGGGGACTTGGAATTATAAAAGATAGTGGACTTAGGATTAAAGATGAGTTTTCAATGTTTGATGCTTTGATTAAATACGATTTACAAGTTGAGGTAGAAGAAGAACCAACAGGGTGTCTATGTGGTGATGTCCTTGGTGGAAGGATTGTTCCAATTAACTGCCCTTTATTTGGAAGTGTCTGCACGCCAGAAAAGCCTGTTGGTCCATGTATGGTATCAAGTGAAGGTTCTTGTTCTGCTTATTATAAGTATAGAAGTGTCAAGAAATATATTTAGGATTTAAGTCAAAGATGGAGATTGATGATGTAATTACAATTGCCGATGGTGGCGGTGGAATAAAGACAATGTCCTTATTAAGGGAGATAATATTGCCATCTGTTGGTTCAATTGATGTTAGTATGGAGGATGGTGCTTTTCTAAAAGACATAGGGTTGGTCTTCACGACAGATTCGTTCACTGTCAATCCAATCTTCTTTCCAGGTGGAGATATTGGACGCTTGTCTGTCTTTGGGACAGCCAATGACCTTGCTGTAATGGGCGCATCGCCAGATTATATGAGTATAGCATTCATTATTGAGGAGGGTTTTGGGAAAAAAGACCTTGAAAAAATAGCGATGTCAATAGGTAATGCATCTAATGAGGTTGGAATAAAAGTTGTCTGTGGTGATACCAAGGTTGTTCCTCGGGGGGCGGTAGATGGCATATATATAAATACAAGTGGTGTAGGTCATCTTATAACAGATAAACCACTGGTTGCACAAAGAGCAAATGAAGGTGATGAGATAGTAGTATCGGGTGATATTGGCAGACATGAGACCGCGGTTCTATTAGCAAGGGGAGAGTTGGGGCTTGAGAGTGAGATTGAAAGCGACCTCGCTCCATTATATAACGGTATAAAAGCATTATCAGAGGGGGATGTAGAGCTTGTATTTGCAAGAGACCTTACAAGGGGCGGGCTGGCAATGGCTCTATTTGAACTCGCTTGTGCAAGCAACACAATAGTTATAGTGGACGAAGGGTCAATTCCTATTGATAATTCTGTTATCAGTGTATGTGAGATACTGGGGCTTGAGCCAGTTTTTCTTGCCTGTGAGGGAACATTTATCTCTGTAGTGAAGAATGGCAAGAAGGCGGTTAATATATTAAGAGAGGTCGGCTATCCAGGAGCATCTCTTATTGGTCGTCTTGAAAGTGGTAAAGATATAACAGATATTGAAAGGGTGGTAATGCAAACAAAGATTGGTTCACAGAGGTTAATGCCACTTCCGACAGGTGAACTTACACCGAGAATATGTTAAAATTTGACTATGTCAGATTGGTCAAAGACGATTGTTTTAGCGGTTGATGGCTCACCAAATTCAATGAGGGCGGCAGAGGTTGCTATAAGAATAGCAAAAGAGAATAGTTCACGACTTATTGTTCTTATGGTTGTTGATACGAGAACTATCTCTGATTTTTCAAGAATGCTTGAAGAAGGTGCGAAACTCACACATGCCGAAGAAGAGTTGTATGAGTCAGCAACTAAGGTTGTCGCGAATGTCAAAAAGTTAGCAGATAAAAGCAAACAGAACATAGATACAATCATAAGAAAAGGACTTCCACATATTGAGATAGTTATATTCGCCCAGGAGATAGGAGCAGACCTTATTATTATCGGTAAGGGTGGAAGATACGGTGCTTCACGCCTTGTAATGGGCAATGTTACTGAACGCGTTATTGAAGATGCGGACTGCTCTGTCCTCGTTGTAAGATAATCCTATGCATCAAGGTCTATTTAATGAATCCAAAATATATTCCAATAAATGAGATTGAGAAAGACCTTGACAGATGCCTTCTCTGTGGTAAGTGTAGGTCTGTATGCCCTGTCTTTGAAGAAGTCGGACTTGAAATGGTTTCTCCAAGAGGTAGAGTAGCACTTGCAGGTGCTCTCGCAAATGGGAACCTTCCTCTAACACAAGCACTGAAGAATGAAATAACAAACTGCCTGAGATGTATGGCTTGCTCTGAGATATGTCCATCACAGGTTAGACCTGATGAGGTCCCAACAGCAATTTACCAGATTATCGCAAAAGGGAAACTTGCAAATCTGATAAGGGGTGTTTTGTTCCGCATCTTTCTCAAACGTGGGTGGCTCCTGCCTCCATTTACATCTATCTCGTCAAACATCTTCAAGTTTGTTTCACCACTGATACCAGAGTGGACTCACATCAGACATATTATCCCCCTTCCAACAATAAAAGGCATTAGATATATGCCAACCTTTGCTTCTATTCCGTTTTCAAATTATATTACATACTATAATAGGATATTTCATACTAATAAGTGGAAGCATAAGGTTGCTCTTTTTATAGGGTGTGCTGGTAATCTTATCTATCCCGAGACGCTTCACTCAATGATTAAGGTATTTATGACTTCTGGAATTGGTGTATTTATACCTGAGAAGCAGGGTTGTTGTGGATTTCCTGCGGGTGCCTATGGAGATGAGAAGACGAAGAATAAGAGGTTGAAGGAATTTGTAAGGGAGTTTTCTTCACTTGATGTTGAAGCAATAGTAACAGTATGCGCAACCTGTGGGCATAATCTAATTGAGGGAAGTGGCAAGTTTAATAGCAAAGTTCCACCAATTTATGATGCATTGGTGTATCTTGCTATGGTTGGCGGTTATAGATTTAGAGATATAAAGGCAAAGGTTTGTTATCACCTACCGTGTCATCTTGGTAGGGGACAGAAGAAGAACCAGGTTGTAGATGAATTTCTTAAAAGGGCATTTGGTAGAAATTATGTAGGAATGATACTTGAGGGGAAGTGTTGTGGTGGGGGGGGTATCTATTACCTTGTTCATCCAGAAATAGCATTAAGAGTCGGTGAGAAGAAGATTAGCGCATTTACTGAGATTGGGGCAGATGTCTTAATGACATCGTGTCATTCGTGCAGGATGTTTCTTAATGAGGTCTCATTGAGGAAAGATGGCTGTCAGGTAATTAGTGTCTGGGAAGCCCTATCGGAAGCACTTTAATAATAGGTATATAGTTTTATGAGTGTTGTAAGATAAAAAACCCAGGAGGACAAGCCTCCTGGGTTGGGTGGGGATGGGGTTTGGGGCATCTCCCATTTCTGGGAGATATTTATTAATCCCAAAAAACTATCTAATTCATAACATTTTTACGAATACAAGTCAAGATAAAAATTTAAATTATTTTTATTAATCTGTGTTATTATCTTGACTATAAGTAAACTTTTTTATTAAATTTTTTTTACGATATGATTTATATTCTATCTTTTATTCTGGGTTTAATTCCCGGTTTTTTCTGGCTTTGGTATGTATATAGAAAAGATAAATATCAAAGGGAGCCAGTTGGTCTAGTTCTAAGGATAGCAATCTTTGGTGCAATATCAATAATTCCTGCCATCATTCTTGAACAACTATTTGACAAATATATATATGCAATGAGTGACCAGACAATAGTTGGAACATTCATTATCTTCTTCTTTGGTGTTGGACCAATTGAGGAGTTATGCAAATTTCTCGCTTGTATATCAATATATTGGAATAAGGAATTTGATGAACCTGTTGATGGTATTATATATGCTTCTGCCTCCGCGGTTGGCTTTGCAACAGTTGAGAATATATTATATATTATCTCAAGTGTAAACATCACAACCGCTTTCTCTATCTTTATCGCAAGATTTCTCCTTGCAACAATTGCGCATATCTTCTTCGCATGTATGTGGGGTTATAATCTTGGTAAGAAGAAGATGAAAATCAGAGGAAGCATAATTCTCGGTTTAGTTCTGGCGATGTTCTTGCATGGAACATATAATTTTATCCTCACTCATAGCATTTTGACCAGTTCTTTCTTATTACCTCTAATGATTATAATGTTTCTTATGGTGCGTGGAAGATTAAAAAAGGCACTCAGTTTCTCACCTTTTAAGCCACTTGCTAACCGTCTGATTAGATGCCCTTACTGTAATAATCTATCAGAGTTCCATGATGGTCTATGTGTTGTGTGTGGCAAGGTTTATCAAATATCTAAAGAGACGGAGGCAAGGTGTCCATCTTGTGGTAGGTTGATAGATATTTTCACAGAGATATGCCCAAATGAGAAATGCAAAGAGAAATTAAAGCCAATCCCTGGCATTAAAAAGCATGTTAGTGATGCCCAAAATATTCAAAAAAGTGTAAGTGAGGGTGGAGATAAAGGTGTTGGTGGTAATGGTGGTTAGTATTTCTTATGAGTATGATAGTTTTTAGATGTGTTAATATATACTAAATAATATCAGGAGGTTTTTATGGTCAGTTCTTTTAGTGAGATTTTAGAGGGGGCAAAGGGGGGAAAGAAGAAATTGGCAGTTGTTTGCCCTTATAAGAAGACAGAGGTAGAAGCAGTGGATATGGCTAAAAAGGAGGGCATAGCAGAGCCAATATTTGTTGGGGATAAGAAAAAAATTGACGATGTTATGAAGTCATCAGCACTTGAAGATATAGAAATAATTTCTGCAAAGGATGATGTTGAAGCAGTTTCCCTCGCCTGTGGTCTGATAAGAGAGGGCAGGGCAAGCGCAATTATGAAAGGTCACCTTGCAACATCTACATTCCTTAAAGGTATTCTTGATAAGGAGAAAGGTCTTTACAAGGGAAGGATTCTAAGCCATATCGTCGTCCTCTCACTGCCAACATACCCAAAACTTATGTTTGTTACAGATGGTGGTATGAATCCCCATCCCGATATTGAGACAAAGGTGAACATTGTTCAGAATGCAATAGAACTGGCAAGGTCGCTTGGAATTGATGCGCCAAAGGTTGCTCTTCTTGCTGGTGTTGAAACAGTAAGTGATAATCAACCCGAGACGCTTGATTGGGCAGTGATTGTGAAGATGGCACAGAGGGGTCAGATAACAGGTGCAGTAATAGATGGACCTGTCGCGATGGATATTGCTGTTAGTAAGGAGGCATCTCATATAAAAGGCATTGAGAGTGCGATTGCTGGCGAGACAGACATATTTGTTGTGCCTACGATGGCAGCAGGTAATATTATGGCAAAGGCGCTCATTCATCTTGCAGGAGCAGAGGCAGGTGGAATTGTAGTTGGTGCCAAGGTGCCCGTCATTCTACTCTCTCGCTCTGATGATGCTATGACAAAACTGAGGTCAATAGCACTTGGTGTCATGCAATTATGAAATGGTTATCAATTGTTATTTGCATTATTATTTTTCTTTCATACTTTGGGATTTCTTTATCTGAGGAACGAAATACTGATAATGAGATTCATTTAAAACCAATAATGATGCCTCCAGACGCGAGATTTGCCATTACAGGCGGGTATTCGCTTGATTGGGTCAACGGTGGTTGGAGAAAATATCAGGATAATGGTATTTCAATAAATGGTGGAATTAGATTTTCTGTTCCTAAATGGATGCTTTTCTATAAGTTGGGCTTTTCTTACTCTAATCTTAAAGGAAGAGAAGATAATCCGAATATGAAGTTAATAAATATAATAGGTGGTGTAGATTTAGTGCCATTGTATAGGTATAGATTTACTCCATTTATTGGTATTGAGATGTGTCTATGTATTGTGAGAAGAGAGGGTTGGGAGTTTAGGATTGTGAGCGACTTTGCATTTAATGGTGGTTTTGAGTTTTTTCCAGTGAAGGATAGATTTTCTCTTATATTTTCTGGACTTTGGCATTATAATTCAATGACACCATACGATAGAAATGGTAATGAGATATTTGATTTTGAGGGCATGAAATACATTGAGGCGAGATTTTCTATAAACTATTATATTTTTTAGATTGTGAGGGATATATGCAGGAGAAGTTGGTATTGGTTATAAATCCCGGGTCATCGTCAACCAAGGTTGCACTATATAAAGATGGCAATGAAGTTTCAACTAAGACGCTCTATCATAATGAAGATGTAGTTAAAATGCCAACAGTTGAGCAATTAAAACCAAGAATGGAGATGGTAAGGGAGTTTCTTGCCGAGCAGGGTGTTAGTCCAAGAAACCTTGCTTGTGTCATAGGAAGGGGTGGTCCATTTAAACCTCTTGAGGGTGGAACTTATGAGGTTGATGAGGCACTTATAAATGATATTATGAATGGCAGGGTTTCTGCTGACCACATATCAAATCTTGGCTCTTTAATGGCAAATGAGATAGCAAAAGAGGGTGGTGTAAAGGCATATTTTGCTGACCCCGTAAGCGTTGATGAATTTATTGAAGAGGCACGCCTTTCAGGTATACCTGAAATTCCAAGGAAATCGCTTTTACATGCACTAAATATAAGGGCGGTGACTAAAAGATATTGTGAAGAGAAGAAGATTGCCTTTGAAAAACTCAATGCTGTCATAATTCATCTTGGAAGTGGCATATCGGTTGCTGCCATAAGAGAAGGCAGGATTATTGATGTGAATAATGCTAACGATGGTGGACCATTTTCACCAGAGAGGGCTGGCACTCTCCCAACGACGGGACTTATAAAGTTCGCCTTTTCAGGCAAGTATGATATGAAGGGCTTGATTAATTATACAACTAAATCGGCGGGCTTCAAAGCATATCTTGGAACGGGGGACCTGAAGGAGATAATGGAGAGAATTGATAAAGGTGATAGACAAGCAGACCTGGTATTGAGAGCATTTGTATATCAAGTGGCAAAGGAAGCAGGCGCAATGGCAGGAGCACTAAATGGTCAACAAGAGGTAGTTATTATAACGGGTGGTATGGCCCAGAGCAATAAGTTGGTAGATATGCTAAAAGATAAATTATCGTGGCTTGGTCAAATAATGGTATATCCCGGTGAGGGCGAGATGGAATCTCTCGCTGATGCTGCGTTTAGGGTGCTCTCTGGTAGGGAAAATATTAAAAGATATAGTTAGATTTGATATATAGGAGGTGTGATTTGGAGAGGGTTTTGCTTTCAGGAAATGAGGCAGTAGCGAGGGGGGCTTATGAAGCGGGGGTTCAGGTTGCAACATCATATCCTGGCACACCCGCAACAGAGATTCTTGAGGTGATAGGCAAGCACTATAAAGATGTTATATACTGTGAATGGTCAGTTAATGAAAAGGTCGCACTTGAGGTTGCGATGGGGGCATCCTTTGCTGGGGGAAGGGCACTCACCGCAATGAAGCATGTTGGCTTGAATGTCGCCGCAGACCCTATGTTCTCACTCTCTTATATCGGCTCAACAGGTGGAATTGTGATTGTAACCTGCGATGACCCATATATGCATTCAAGTCAAAATGAGCAGGACAACAGAAATTATGGTCGTCATGCCTATATACCTGTGCTTGAGCCATCTGATAGCCAGGAGTGTAAGGATTTCGTGATATGGGGTATAAAGATATCAGAGGAGTTTGACACACCAGTGCTAATTAGATTGACAACCAGAATTTCACACTCAAAGTCAATAGTTGAACTTGATGGGAGGAAACAACCACCTGAACCAATGTATGAGAAAGAACTTGCAAAGCGCGTCATTCTTCCAATGTTTGCAAGAAAACTTCGCCTGAAGGTTCTTCAAAGGCAGAAGAAACTTGCTGAGTTCGCAGAGATATTCCCCGAGAACAGAGTTGAGATGAAAGATACAGAAATTGGAATTATTACATCTGGAATATCTTATCAATATGTAAAAGAGGTGGTGCCAGAGGCATCTGTCTTAAAACTTGGTATGTCGTATCCCCTGCCAGGTTATATGTTAAAAAAATTTGCAAATGAGGTTAGTGACCTATATGTAGTGGAGGAACTTGACCCATTCATTGAGACAGAGGTAAATCGTCTTGGCTTGTTTCCAAAGGGTAAGTCCCACATTCCAATTTACTATGAGTTGAATCCAGAGAGGGTGGAGGCAGGGCTGAAAGGACTTCCTGACCCAGTGCCCGTGATTCCACAAGATATACCGTCAAGACCCCCTGTTCTATGTCCGGGCTGTCCGCATGCCAATGTCTTTTATCAACTGCATAGAATGAAGATGATAATTACTGGTGATATTGGGTGTTATACACTTGGGGCATTACCGCCATTGAATGCGATGGATACCTGTGTTTGTATGGGGGCTTCTATCACCAATGCCCTTGGAATTGAGAAGGCACTTGGAGATGATATGGCAAATAAGATTGTCGCTGTCATTGGTGACTCCACATTCATACACTCAGGCATTACAGGTATGATAGATGCCATATATAATAAAGGTCATACAAATATAATAATATTAGATAACAGAACGACAGCGATGACAGGGCATCAGCCACATCCCGGGACAGGCAAGACATTGATGGGTGAGGACACAGTGAAACTCAATTATGAGGCGCTTGCGAAGGCATGTGGTGCTACCTATGTGAAGACATTTGACCCATATAATGTAGAGGAGACGAAGAAGACGCTTGAAGAGGCATTTGCAAGCGATGGTGTGAGCGTCATAATATCAGGAAGGGAGTGTGCCCTTCTGGTCAGAGATAGGTGGGCAAAGCCACTTTGGGTTGACATAGAATTATGTAATGGTTGTAGAATCTGTCTTCAACTTGGTTGTTCTGCGCTTATGCTTGAAGATGGCAAGGCACAGATAGATACTGTTCTTTGCACGGGCTGTAGCGTTTGTGCCCAGTTATGTCCCGAGGACGCAATAAAACAAGAGGAAGAGAGAGAGAAGGTGGAGGTGAAGTAGAATGAAAGGCAAGTGGGACATACTTGTTGCGGGGGTTGGTGGTCAGGGTATAATTCTTGCAACTGAGATAATATCAGAGTCAGCAATGCTCTCTAACTATGATGTCAAGAAGGCAGATGTCCACGGGATGGCACAGAGGGGTGGAAGTGTCGTCTCCACCGTAAGGTTCTCTGAAAGGGTCTATTCACCACTTATCAAGTATGGCGATGCGGATGTTCTTTTGGGATTTGAACTACTTGAGGGCTTTAGAAATATAAACTATGTCAAAAGCGATGGTGTGGTGATAATAAATACACAAAAGATAAATCCTATAGGGGTTGCATCGGGGAAAGAGAAGTATCCCGACTGGCTTATAGGTAAGATAAGGGAAACAGGAAGAAAGGCAATATTTACTGATGCTTTGGATATAGCGAAAGATTTAGGAGACATCCGGGCTGTGAATATAATTATGATTGGTGCTCTTTCAAAGGTTCTTGACATCAAAGAAGATGTATGGAAGAGGGCTATAGAGAAGTATATAAAACCGAAGTATATAGAACTTAATATGAAGGCATTTGAGAGGGGCAAAGATATAGTAGCAACATAAGATTTTGTATTCAGTAATATATATAATTATTGCTTGAAAATCTAACTGACTTATATTATTCTATTAAATAATGATGGGTAGGATATCTCTTATTATTTTCATTATCTGTATCTCCTTTACCATTGTTTTTGGTTCAACTGATGGCATATCATCACCGATAGATTCTGGAAAGTCCTGTGCGAGCGTATCAAAGGATGGTCTCCTTTTGCAGTTAATATCAGATAGGTCAAGATATAACTATGGTGATGAGGTTAAACTGAGATTTAAGGTGGTGAATGTATCGGGGACTGTTATGAAACTCTATTTTCCCACGGGTATAAGATATTCTTTTGAGATATATAAGGGTGATAAGAAGGTATGGGAGAGCGAGAATGGTGGCTACTACCTCCCTGGCTTTTCCGTCTATAATATGGCGTGTGGAGAGACGCTCTCGTGTGAGACGTGCTGGAATCAGATGGTGAGTTCTCGGGAGAACTGCGAGCCGGGCGAATATGTCGCGAAGGCATATATAATGACATCACCAATTATTGCAACACTGACAGTTGGTTTTGTGATTGAGGAGTAGGTGGGAATAAAATGTTTATAGAAATTATGTGGTTAATATGAAAGAAAAAAGTATTGTAGGTGATTTAATAAATTTTAGAGGATTAATTTATAGCCCCACACATGAAGATGGGGTTATTTTCTTATTTGGTAAAGTAATTGAAGACCTCAATATGTATATTGAAGAGATAAAACCAGGTTTTCCTGATTGTATAGGTAGAAGATTTACTAGAAAAGGGTGGGAAAAAGTATATATTGAATTTGAATATAGAAGTTCAGATTTTAAGAAGCATAAACATGACCATAGTAGGTGCGATATCATTGTCTGTTGGGAACATGATTGCGATGATTGTCCTATTGAGGTTCTTGAACTAAAAGAAATAATTAAATCACTCCCTAATAAAGAAATAAAAAGACCAGATGAGTCAGAATCTTCCAATGAAAAAACTATTGAAGGGCATATTAAAAATTTTCCAGAAAAAGTTAGGTCATTGTTTTATAATTTAGATAAAGAGATAAAAAATATATCAGATGAAATATGGTTCAAGGTAACTGGAAGACCTGGTGTCACTTATTATTCACCTGAAAGAGTGTTTATTTACTTGCGTTTTCAAAGACAAGGACTAAGATTAACGATATTCACCCGAGGGGAAAATATTGAAGGTGTTGAATTTTTTGATTATAAAACTGGAGGAGAAAAATGGGGAAGATTATATATAAAGGATGAAAATCAAATTGATAAATCAATATTAGTTTTAAAGAAATCCTATGAGTTAATAAAGAAAGCAATCAAAAATAATGAACCAACGGGTTGGTATGCAAGTGCTGAAGAAGAAAATGAAGAGGAAGATTTGGAAGATACAAAAGTTAATATTTAAATATATTTAAGAGAAAAAATTTTCATTTATATAATTATTATTTATATTATTGATAATATAACACTTATATTGAAATCCCTTATTCTGCTATAATTCTATATATGAGATTAATCTACATCATAACTGTCTTGGCAATTTCAGTATCTCTTGCGCAGATAACCACGATGACAATTGATGAGAGAGCAAAAGAAGCGTCCTTGCTCAACTTTGAAGCGGCTAAATTGATTCTTGATGGCAAATATTCAGATGCATACGATAAACTTCATCAAGCAGTTGAACTCGTCCCTGACTTTCCCGAGGCGCATTTCAATCTTGGTATCGCTTGCTTCAACCTCAACAAATATAATGAGGCGATAGATGAGTTCACAAAGGCGGAGAAACTCGGTTATGTGAGGTTTGAACTCTACTACAATGTTGCTCTCGCAAATCTATATTTAGATATTTATGACAGGGCAGAGGAGTATGCCTTAAAGGCAATCTCAATAAGCAATAACTCAAGTGCCTATGACATCATATTAGAGTCAAAGTTAAAGATGGGCGATATTGATGGCGCCCTTAAGATGATTGATGAGGCACAGTTCTCCCCCTGGAGAATAAAGGGCTTTGTGAACAATCTTGTTAGTATATGTAAGAATCTTGGCAAAGAGAGTTCACCATATATTGAGCGTGTCCATAACCTTGTCCTTCAATATAACAGGGACTATGAACTTATTCTGACTATTGGAAACCTATACCTATCACTCGGTGATGATGACAAAGCCCTTTCTGTCTTTGAAGAAGCAGAAAAGGTTGCAAATGACAACCGAGCAACTATGAATAGGGCGACAATTCTGTTCAAGCATGAAAGGTATGATGAGTTTATAAATGTTCTCGGGAGGGGTGAAAATTATAAAGTCCTTGAGCAGGGAAAGGGTGCTTATCTTATGGGTTTCTCGCTTTTCAAACTTGGTAGATTTAATGAGGCAGAGGTGTGGTTTTCAAGGGCGCTTGATGATGGTTGGACAAGGGTTGACTGCGTATATTCACTTCTGTTATGTGCTCAGGAGAAGGATGATGTGGAAGGTATGTATCGTTGGGCAAAGGAGTTCTCGTTCTGTGCTGATAAGAACGATGAGCGTATGAAGACAGTGGAGGATATTATTGCAAAGGTTGATAGCATAAAAGAATCAGGTCAAAACAATGTAATTATTAAGATTAAGAAGGATGAAGAGAAAAAGGAGGATAGGTGATGAGCAGAAGGATGTGGTGGACTCTATATGTGATGGCGATGGTGGTTTTGGTAGTTGCTATTGTATTGGTTATTTCAAAGCAGAAAAGCCCGAAGGAGAGAGCACTTGAGGACTATAATCATGGCGTCAAGTTATATGACCTTCATCACTATGATGAGGCAATAGCCCAGTTTAAACTCGCAATAATGTATAATCCTCATCTTGTAGATGCATACTATAACCTCGCTCTTGCTCTTGAAGAGCGCTCATTTAAAGAGGCAGCTGATGCCTGGGAGAAATACCTTTTTGTAGTCAAGAAGGAGAATGCAGAGAAGGAGGCATGGGATGATGTAGAGGTAGCGAAAGAGCACCTCGCCTGGTGCTATTATAATCTCGGTATGTCAGCAGAAAGTGGTGAAGAGGCGAAGTATTACCTTGAGAAATATCTGTCAATGGCAAAGAATATGCCCGGTCAAGAGAAAAACCTTGATGATGCTAATAGACATCTTGAAGAATTAAAGTAGGATATTTGTTCTTATATTAAATTTAGAATTTCTATATTACTGTTCTAATTTCTCAATACTTGTTATTTCTATTATCGTCCCCCACATACTTATGGAAGCCCAATCCTCGTGCAATTTTGCCTTGAAACTTACTTTCAAACCATCTTTCTTATATTCCTCGCTCAGATTTGTTGGCTCGTAGTTCTTGCCATCATCCCCAACTATGCCGTAGAAACCGCCCTCAAAATCATTGAATACAACAGTTCCTGTCAATATGATTATGCCACTATCTTCACTCGGCTTTTCTTCTTCTTTTGAGTTTTCTTTGATTGTCTTCTCCGTTTTTGTTTCAGAACCCTCTTTTTGAGTCCCCTCCTCTCTGCAGTAAGCAAGTGTGAGGAGAAAAATAATTGCTATCAAGATGAACCATATTGATAACATTACTCTTTTCTTCCTATCTTTCATATTCACCTCCTTTAGGTTATATATTATTATAACCTCTAATTACTGCTTAGTCACTTCAAAATCAAATTTTAATTTATCCTTAAAAATAAGAACTGCACCAAATACCCATTCTGCTATTCCCTTAATAGTATTGTCGGAAACGAAACATGTATAACTTCCCTTGAAATACCCCATAGAATCGCCTTGTGAGAATTTCATATTGACCTTTGTATCCTTGACAGTATATTCACCATCAAATCTTTTAATAGAGTATGTATTTTCATCCTTCTTCTCAAATGCCTCTCCTTCTGTGTCTTTGCCAGTGAAGCATATAAATTTACCATCGTTAAAAATAAATTTTATAGGTATTACATTTATGGGATTACCATCATCATCCTTTATCTCAATATGTCCACTTCCCTTGTCTGTTACTGTCATCATTCCTTTCCAGGTTCCATTGATATTTACATTTTCGGACAATGCCATCATAGAAAAGAGAAGAATACATGAGATAATCAATATAATTTCTTTCATATAACCTTCCATTCTAAAATTATCTTTTTATATACTTTTCCAATCTTTTTACACACTTTTTCGCTTCTTCTGTAAAATCAATACCTGAATAATGCCAGATACTATCAGGATTTGGTGATGTTCTTACCGCCTCAAGATATGAATTGTATGCCTCCTCTAACTGGTCATTTGCCTCGTATGCCCTTCCAAGTTGATAAAGAACTGTATGATTTTCTGGCATAATTTCAAGTGATTTCTTGAAATGTTCTATTGCCATTTCATATATCTCTTTTTCAATAAAAATAAGCCCAAGGTTATATAAAGCATCATAATGGTTTTGGTTGCGTTCCAGGGTGAGGTTTAGAAACCTTTCAGCACTTTCAAGGTCTCCCTGCGCACCCTTTGCAACTCCAAGAGAAAAGAGAGCGTCAATATTGTCCGGTCTATATTTTAATATATACTCTGCCTTCTTCTCCACTGAGCCCCATTCTCCTGCTTTGAGGGCACTATATATACTTGAGACCATAATATCTATATCTTCATCTTTGGGCTTTATTCTCCCGAATTCAAATTCAAATGTAGATGCTATCATAGACAAAACCTCTTCGGAACCCTCTGCTTTAATGCTGATGAACTGCGGGTTATGACCAGATTGGTCGCATATTAACTCAATGCCTGTATTATCGGGAAGACCGTATGTTGTTATTGTAGTGGAATATGATTGAATAGAGCCATATTTTGGTTCGTAATTTTCATAATGCATTATATCAAAGCCACTATTATCGTTCCCAATTCGTGTTATCATACGAGAATATTCGTATGGTTCTTCCTCTGTCTGCCAGTTGATACTCTCTGGAATTACAATAGATATTTCAGGAAATAAATTATTAATTGTTTTCACTATAAAATTTAAGAGGTATGAGGGGCTGTTGTCCCCGATGTAAGGTTCATATCTGAGTTCAATCGTCTTCATATCTTTTTATTTATAATATTTTATAGTTTACATTTTTTTATTTATATAATGGTAGATATATTTTGTTGTTTCAATTGGTTTAAATCCTAAGCATCATGTTCAATCTCTGACTTTGCTGAGCGTGTCATTAGGTCGTATATTACCTGCCTTGCTGGCTTATCCTCATATAACGCTTTATATACCTGCTCTGTCACCGGCATATCAATACCATATTTCTGCGATAGTTTATATGCAGAAAGCGTTGTCTTCACGCCCTCCGCAACCATTGTCATTGTCGCAAGTATATCACCAAGACGCATCCCCCTTCCAAGCATCTCTCCTACATATCTGTTCCTTGAATGCCTTGACATACAGGTAGTGATAAGGTCGCCAAGACCCGAAAGCCCCGCAAATGTGAGTGGCTTCGCACCCATAGCAACGCCAAGCCGTGTCATCTCAGCCAAGCCCCTTGTTAGAAGTGCTCCCTTTGTGTTGTCTCCAAAGCCCATGCCATCAATTCCGCCCGCCGCTATCGCTATTATATTTTTGAGCGCCCCTCCTAACTCCACGCCTATAAGGTCTGTATTCGTATATACCCTGAAGTAATCAAGCATAAATACCTTTTGAATCTCCTCTGCGGTATTTATATCCTCCGAGGCAGAGACAACAGTTGTCGGCATCCTCTTTGAGACCTCCTCCGCGTGGCTCGGTCCAGATAGTGTCCCAACCTTCACTTTATCACCCAGCACATCCTTTATAATCTCGCTCATCCTCATAAGTGTCTCTATCTCTATTCCTTTAGCACAATTTATTATGAGGGCACCATCTTTAATATATGGTTCTACCTTTTTTAGTGTATCTCTAACACCGTGAGATGGCACACAGATTAGTATATGTGTTGCGTATTTTACTGCCTCCTTCTCATCACCTGTTATCAGTATTTGTTCCGGAATCTTTATCCCGGGAAGAACCTTTGAGTGCTCCCTTCTTGTGATAAGTTCGCTAACAACCTCTGGATATAGTTCCCAGAGACGAACCTTATACCCCTTTTCGTCAAGAAGGCGAGTTAGTGTAACCCCCCAACTACCGCCACCAAGAACTGAGATATTTACATTGTCCATATCTAACCTTCTTTCTCTCCCACCTTTTCACCTATCTTATGTTCTTCCCCTGATATTAGCCGTTTTATGTTAGACCTATGTGTTATCCAAACACCAATGGCAATGATGACCATAAGTATTAAGGTTGGAAGTTCTACTGGTCTTTTTCTCAGATAACTGTATAAATAGAATACTATAGGTAATATTGTTGATGCAGTTATTGAACCAACAGATACATATCTTGTGATAGCAACTACTATTATGAATATGCCAAAGCATAACAATGCAGGTATTGTAGATACTGCTACTATTACACCGAGTGCAGTCGCAACACCCTTTCCACCCTTAAAGCCAAGATAGATGGGTAGCATATGACCAATGATAGCGCCAACACCCGCAGTGACTTGTGGAAGCGAACCTGCTAATCCAAATAGGCATGGTAGAAATAGAACAGAAGTAGTGCCCTTTAGCACATCAAGGAGGAACCCGACAAGACCCCACTTAAATCCGATTGCCCTTGATAGGTTTGTTGAACCAATGTTCTTGCTTCCTACCTTTCGTATATCTACTCTTCCAAATACAAGACCTATTAACAATGAAAAGGGTATTCCACCTATCAGATATGAAAGAATAAAGATAAATGCGAGTTTCATCTTCTCTCCCTAAATTCTAATATAATTGGTGTTCCTTCAAAATTGTAATTTTCTCTAATTCTATTCTCAACATATCTTTCAAATGAGAAGTGTGGTTTCCCTCTAAAGTTTGATACAACTATTAACTTAGGAGGGCAGGTCTCAACCTGTGTTATATAATATACTTTTCTTTCTTTTCCCCTTATGGTCAAGGGTTTTATTTCAAGGCGATTCATATCAGGTGTTGGTATCCTTTTTGACCAGTTCTCATGGACTCTTAGTATTATATTCATAATCTCACCTGTATTTTTTCTTTTCACAGATGAGGTAAGTATTATTGGTGAGTAAGGCATAAATCTGAACTCTTCTCTTATTGTTCGTTCAATCTTATATCGCATCTTTGATGACATATCTATCAGGTCAACCTTGTTTACGCAGATAATACATCCCTTGCCAACCTCCTTTGTAAAGCCCGCTATTGCCTTGTCTTGATGACCTATCTCCGACACCGCATCTAAGATAAGAAGGCATATATCTGCCCTCTCTACAGCATCAATTGCCCTCTGCACTGATGCCCTCTCAACAATATCGCCCTTGCGAACCTTCGCTTGTTTTCTCAAACCTGCTGTGTCTATAAGCGTGATTGACCTGCCATGCCATTTCAGGTATGTGTCAACAGTGTCCCTTGTTGTGCCAGGGATGCTGTCAACGACTACTCGCTCTTCCCCAAGTATTGCATTCAGCATAGCGGACTTACCTACATTTGGCTTACCGACAATCGCCACCTTAATCTCTTTTCCAATATCTGCTTTTGATGGAAGTGTGCCAAGAATCCCTTTTACAGTTGTTTTAAGTTCAGTTATATTCCTCCGCCCTTTAGATGATATTGGTATAATATTCTCAAATCCCATTGTTGAGAACTCATAGGTAAGTGGCTCTTCCCTTTCTCTGTCTATTTTATTTACCAGTAATATCACAGGTTTTTTAAGTGTTCTAAGATGATGGGCAAGCGCCTCATCATCGGGACTTAGTCCTGCCTTTGCATCAACCATAAATAGTATGAGGTCAACATCTGAAAGGGCAATCTCTATCTGCTCTACTATATGCTTAATAAGAACGCTGCCAGAATAAGACCATCCGCCAACATCTGTGAGTTCCACATAGCCGTCCTCAATGTTCCATAGGGCTGTAATTCTATCCCTTGTTGTGCCTGGAATCGGGCTTATTATGACGGGCTTTCCTGTTAGAAAGCGGAATAGTGTGGACTTGCCAACATTCGGTCTTCCAACTATAACTGCCTTTGGAGGTCTTTTTGCCATAATTATTATATTTTAATATAAAAATTATAGTGATATTATTTATATTATGGAGGTTTTTTATGAAGGGTGCAGATGATATTATCTCAATTCTGGGTCTGAAGCACCTTGAATTAGAAGGTGGGTATTATAATGAAACATATAGGTCGCCCATTATTCTGAAGGGTAAATACATAAATGATACAAGTGTTGATGAAAGGAGCGCCAGCACTGCGATTTATTATCTTCTCTCAGGTAAAATGGTTTCAAAATTGCATCATCTAAGATATGATGAGATATATCATTTATACATTGGTGGACCTGTTAAGATGCTTTTATTATTTCCTAATGGTGATGGTGAGATACTTACGCTTGGTAATAACCTTACAACTGGTGAGAGACCACAGATTGTGGTTCCTGCGGGCGTCTGGCAGGGACTTTGGATTGAGCAGAAGCGAACTTTTGCACTTTTAGGAACAGTTATGGCTCCCGGCTTTGACCCTTCCGACAGAGTAATGGGCAAGAGGAAGGAACTTATTAAAGAATACCCACATTTTGAGGTTATAATCAAAAGATTGACATAGATATAGTGGGCTTTGTATTAGTATTGTTAATCAAGTCAATTTTATATAAAATCTTATGAGGAGGTCTTTATGAAACTTATGCGTGTTATTGGCTCCGTTGTCTCAACCGTGAAGGATGAGAAGATGACAGGAATGAAACTTTTAATTGTAGTCCCCTGCGACCTATTTGGCAATCCTATTGATGTTGACTACAAGAAAGATGTTTTGGTTGCTGTTGATGCGGTGGGTGCTGGTGAGAATGAGATTGTGATGATAGCAAGTGGTTCATCAGCAAGGCAGACAACGATGACGAAGGACAAGCCGGTGGACACTGTGATTATGGGAATAGTGGACTCACTTGAAGTGCTTGGCAAGTTCACATATCTGAAGGAAGGTCTTGAGACAAAGACAACAAGAAAGAAGACAAGGGCAGAAAAGGGAGGCGAGGGTAGGTGAAGCTTGCCAGGGTGATAGGAAGGTGCGTTTCTACTCGCAAGGTTGAATCAATAATGGGATGTAAGATATTGATACTTCAACCGATAGATGATGATGGCAAGCCCGAGGGGTGTCCGCTTCTTGCCCTTGATACTGTGAGAGCAGGGACAGGAAGCACAGTGCTATGGGTTAGCGGTCGTGAGGCATCACTGCCACTTGACGAGCCATTCGCCCCAGTTGATGCGACGATCGTTGGTATTGTGGATGATATTGAGGTAGGATATAGTGAGTGAGGAGAATAGATATTTTAGTATGAGAAATAAAAGTATAGATTTTGAGACAGAGGAAGAACTTCAAAACGCTATACTTATTGAGAAGACAAAGGGGATATCTGATGAAGAGATAGGAAAAAAATATGGAGTTACTTTTAGATATATTGAAAAATTGATTACAAAATCACAAGGGATTAATGTTAGTAATATAGGAATTGTTAAAAAAATTAAAAAACTTTATCCAGAAAATTTTGAAGAAGAAAAGACGACGGTATGGAGTTTTAAAAAAAGAGGGAGTTGGGCGACTCATAGTGGTGAATATAGAGGTAACTGGTCACCATATATTCCAAGGAACATTATTTTAAAGTATTCAAAACCTGGTGATTTAGTGTTGGATTATTTTTGTGGAGCAGGAACAACTGCTGTTGAAGCAAAACTATTAGGTAGAAGGTGTATAGTATTAGATATAAATGATAAGGCAATAGAATTAGCAAAAAGAAAATTAAATTTTAGTATTAATATTAATCAGCAAAAGTTTTTTGAAAAGGATAAAGAAATAAAGGTTTACGAACCTGAACTATTTGTCGGTGATGCAAGGAATCTATCATTTATAAGTAATGATTCAATAGATTTAATATGTTCTCATCCACCTTATTCAAATATAATTCATTATACAAATGGTAAAGATGGTGACCTTTCATTTCTTGAAATAGATGACTTTCTAAAAGAAATGACCAAGGTGGCTAAAGAAAGTTATAGGGTTCTTAAACCAGGAAGCAAGTGTGTCATTTTAATTGGTGATACTCGTAGGAAGAAGCATATAATTCCAATCGGATTTAAATTAATGGACGTATATATAAAGGCTGGTTTTAGGTTAAAAGAACTAATAATTAAAGTCCAGCATAATTGTAAGACAACAGGATTCTGGTATGAAAATAGTATAAAATACAATTTTCTTCTTTTGGCTCATGAGTATTTACCTGTTTTTGAAAAACCTGTATTTAATAATTCGCAATATTTGAGTGAAAGTTGTGAGAAACAATTTCAATTAATTCCTTGTTATAAGAGATTACAATTAAATGATAGATTAGATAAACTTGAAGCTACAACAGTTTGGATTCTAAATGAAAAGGATTTTGAAGAGAGTTTAAATAAAAATGTAATTTGCAGATATGCAAAAGAGGATGATTATTTAATAATAATCTTAAATTCACAATCAAGTGAAACTGAAATATTTTTTCTTGATAAGAATGAGAACAAGAAAAAACTGCTTTTTATAAAATTAGAATTGTCAAATAATAATCAAAAATTTGAAATAAATAATTATTTAGAGAGTATTAAAAAGATAATTGACCAACATTTAGGATATATAGAAAAAGATGGATATGTTGTGATTCAAGCAAAAGATATAAGAATAAATGGATATATTGAACCCATAGCCAAAAGAATAGTGGATAAAATAAAGTATGAGAATTTATGGTTAAAAGAGATTATTATAGTTTCAAAAAATAATAAGAAATTAGAGTATATTGATTTTAATGATAAAAGTCATTTAAAAATAGTTCATCAATATATTTTAGTTTATAATAAATATTGTTAGGTTAGTAGGAACATGAGAGATTCTGATGATATTTATATTGATTTTGCATCTAAGATATCATTTTTAGAGTTTATTCAGGATGAATTCCGCAAAACAAATATATCTATAAGTGAGTTAAAAAATGAAATTTCTTTGTTAACATCAAAGAAAAAGTGGAATATAAATGACCTTTCTGATTATGTAATGAATAATCCAAAAAGTTTTATTATTTTTCAAGAAGTTTTTCAATTATTGAGGTTCACAAATGCTCAGATTATTCATTTTGTTTTTGATATAGAAAAACTTAATTCATCTAATATAGATACAATTTATGAGTATATGATTTTTAATATAAAATATGATGAGAATTTAAGAAAAATTTATCTAAAAATGATAAAAGATGAACCTAATTTTTATGATTTTATGAATAATATTGAAAGTTATAATAAAAAACAATTAATAGCAATATTTAAGCAATCAATAACAAAATATATTAATAAAGTATCAAAAGATTTTGAAATTTTAAGGAATCGTATTGTTAAAAGTAGTTTTTGTGATTTTTCTATAAGATTTTCTAATTATCTATTAAATAATTTAAAATTGAATGAAATTTTAGAATCAATAAATATTGAAAAGTTCCTAGAAAATAAAAAAATACCTATAGATACAAAAAAACTTCATGGGGATTATCCTAAAATTAAATTAATAAAAATATTGAAGGATAACGGTTATTTAAATATTGATAATATTTTAGATAAAAATAGTATTTATACATTGGGAAATAATATTAAAAAAGTATTAGAAAAGAATTTAATTAATAATTCAAAGATATTTTGCACAGAACGATGTATTGAAGGGATAATAAGAACAAATGATAAAAAATTAAAGAAATTTGACCTTATTATTTTCAAAAATTATAAACTTAAGTATTTATTTGAGGTTAATTTTTATTCAACAGAAGGGACAAAAATAGGAATAAATCAGAATGAATATATAGAATTAAATAATTTTATTAAAAATAATTATAATGATTTCAAATTTTACTGGATAACTGATGGTAACTACTGGTTAACCCAACAAGGAAGGTCAAGATTTTTGAATTTGATAAATTATTTTGATATTATATTTAATATAAATATTTTTTCTGAATATTTAAGAGAAGGAGGATTTGAATAGTTTTTTTAATTTTTGGAATGATTTTAGTAAGGTTAGGTAGGATCTATGAGAAGAAATTTTATATTTAATATGGGATTCATCTTGAAGGTGTATTTTATTTCATTTTTTATATTTGTATTAGTTATTCAAAATATCTCCTTTGCCTTCCCAAAACTTGAGGGCACAAGGTGGCTTTGGGTATATGGCGAATACCTTGATACTGAGACAATAAAACAAATAGCACCAAACATCGTTGTCCTCAGCCCTGACCTATATACTGATACTACCATTAAAGAAATAAATGAAGCAAATATAACAACGCTTGCCCACATTCCAATTGGACTTGTCTATGATGATAGTTCATTGTATCTCAGGGTGAACTTCAAGCCATGGGTTCTTGGTGCTACAGGCAAGATAAGAATTGGTCATATGGTGAGGGTGTGGTCAAGCCCTGGCTGGCGGGACATCCTTGGCGACTACATTGAGAGTGATGTGATGTCCAAGGGCTTTAATGGTATCTTCATTGACGCAGACCTTCCATATAGAATGTTTTCTGACCACAGACAAGAGGTTCTTGATTTCATATCAGATATTACGGGAAGGTTCAGGTCTGACTTCAGGGACTCACCTGTTGTCATCTTTGGTGACTATGACATACTCAAGAGAGATGACATTGTGAGAAACATTGATGGCTTTGCAGTTGATGGCGTATGGTGGAGTGAGAGCAGGACGAGAATTAGTTCTGATGAGAGCAGGCAGAGATTAGACCTAATTCATGCTGCCCAGGGCTATGGTCTCTCCGCACTCGTGATTGACTACCCTGACCTTCCTGGAGATAGAATTGAGATTTCTAGCAAAGCGGACAGTCAGGGCTTTATACTCTATATTCCGTCACCATATTGGGGAAGGTTCTAAATATGTGGCTCGGTATGGTGGTTGGCGACATCGTCTCAACAATCAAAAATGATGACCTTATTGGAATGAAACTCTTAATGGTTAGACAAATTAATATAAGAACACTTGCTCCCTATGGTTCATCAACTGTTGCTGTTGACAGGGTTGATGCTGGAGTTGGTGATATAGTTCTTGTGATGGATGAGGGTAATTCTGTTAGGCAGATACTTGGTAAAGACAGAATACCACTGAGAACTGTCATTGTTGGCAAGGTTGACAGCCACCTAATAGATTTTAGATAAGTTCAATGACTAAGGGTCAGGCACAGGTTCACACCGCTCGCTCGCATATATGTGAGATTGGGAAGCGGATGTATCGGAAGGGCTTTGTTGCATCAAATGATGGCAATATCTCAATCAAGATTGACGAGAGGAAGATGCTTATCACGCCTGCGGGCGTCTCTAAGGGCTTTCTTTCACCCGATGACATTATAATGTGCGATATGTCGGGTGAGGTGATTTCAGGCAAAGAGAAGCCGTCAAGCGAGATAAAACTCCATCTTGAGGTATATAGGAAGCGTAGTGATATTGGCGCTGTCGTTCACGCTCATCCACCTTATGCGACGGGCTTTGCTGTTGCTGGCATACCTCTGACAATATGCATACTACCTGAGGTTGTTATAAGCATTGGCACAATTCCGCTTGCACCTTATGGCACGCCGTCAACTGCACAACTTGCAAAGGTCGTCTCGCCCCTTCTTGAAAGGCACAATGCCATCCTTCTTTCAAATCATGGGACACTGACATTGGGTGAAGATGTATTTTCCGCATACTATGTTCTTGAGAGGGTTGAGCATCTGGCGACGGTATCTTTGATAGCGAGGCAGTTGGGTGGTGCGAGACCATTAAGCAGTGAGGAGTTGAAGAAACTTTCGGAGATGGCGGGTAAAGGTCTTGATGAGGGTGAGATTGAGACGAGGTGTTCAAACTGTGGTGTCTGCGGTAAGCCAGTTGAGGGTATAACAAAAACCGGTAATTCAAGTGTTGGTTCTGATGAGATATCAAAAATAGTAGATGAGGTAATAAGGCGGATGGAGGGGTGATAATAATATTTTTTATTTTGTTTATATGTATTTTCAATTTATATAAATTTAGTTTTAACAGTATTTATTTATGATAATATAGATAATTATTTTTGTTTTAAAGGGTGTTTTTATGGAACTATCAAAGGACATAAATATTAAAGATAAAAAAAGGATAAAGAATAGGTTAAACAATTTAAGTGGTAAAGAATGGATAAAATTTACCAAAAGTTGGTTTATACATAGGCCTACAAGAAGAAGTGATGAAGAATTATTACATCCTGCAAAATTCCCAGAATCACTAGTTAAAGAATTTATTGAATTTTTTACAAAAGAAGGTGAGTGGGTAATTGACCCATTTTTAGGGACTGGTTCAACATTAGTTGCTTGTAAAATGGCTAAGCGAAATGGTATAGGAATAGAACTTATTGAAAAATATTATGAAATTGCAAAAAAACGAGTTGAAAGATTGAATAATTCAATTTTTGAATGTGATATTAAAGAAATAGTTATATTAGGTGATGCAAGAAACTTGAAAGAGATAATTTTTCATAATATAACTCCTAATACTAAAATAAATTATTGTATAACTTCACCTCCGTATTGGAATCAGTTAAAGCGTAATAATATGCGTCAATTGAAAAGAAGTGAAAGGGGATTAGATACGAAATATAGTGACATTGAAGGTAATAGGGATTTAGGAAATATAGATGATTATTATGAATTTATTGAAGAACAATCTAAAATATTTGACATTTTGTATGATGTTATAGAAAAAGGAGGTTATTTAACCATTATAACAAACAACATATTTGCAGATGGTAAACTCTATCCTCTTGCATTTGATACTGCTATATCACTAACAAAAAGGGGTGACAAAAGCTGGGTTTTGAAGGATGAAAAAATTTGGTGTCAAGATGATAAACGTTTATTGCCCCTTGGAATATATAATGCTTGGGTTGGTAATAGAATGCACCAATATTGTTTAATTTTCAGGAAAGAATAAAAATGAGAGAAGAAGAAGTAGTTAGTTATTTTAAAGATTATCTAATAAATGAAGGTTGGACAGTTGAATCAATTATAGCATCAGGATATATAGAGGGAACTGATTATAGCTTTATTCCAGATGTATTGGCACACAAAGGTAATGATATATTAGTAGGTGAAGCAAAAGGATTAGAAGGTTTAAGAGAAATTCAAACATCTATTGGTCAAGCAGTGACTTATCTATATTATGGTGCTAACATTATTGTTATTGTCGTCCCTGATGAAATAGGTTTATTGACAAAGGCAATTTTAGAAAATGTTGATTTAAAAAATAAAGGTCGTATTGGTTTATTTACAGTTACTAAAAAAGGTTCTGATAAAGTAAAGGAATTAATATCTTATATAAGAATTAAAGGTGTAGATATTGAAAAGGGAATTGAAAAAATAAGAAATATAACTTTTATAAGAGATTTCACAGTAGAGGAACTTAAAAGATTATTAGAAAAGTTATATACAATAAAAAAGAAATATTATTCAGGAAGAGAACTATATAATATTCTTTCTAAAAGAGACAAAGATTATATTTTTAGAGGCAGAAGCACTAGGGGTGATTTAACAGAGAGGAGTTTTACAAATACTTTGATAACAACAAATAACTTGGGATTAACTGAAAATGGCAGGTTGACTCCTTTAGGAATAAGTTATGCATTAATGTTAATTAATAGTGAAAAAAGATTTGATTTAGAATTATTAAAATTATTATTGATAAAAGGAAATATGTTAAAACTTTTAAGAGAAATAGAATACTATACTAAGTATAATAATATGAATTTTAATGATGCAATAATTTCATCAGTTGAAACTCTGAAAAACAAAAATATTTTAAAAGAATCAATTAGAGATATAAATGATTACATAAATAGGGTTAAAGCCAATCAAATAAAATGGTTAAGAGATTTAGGTGCAATAAATGATGATAATTCAATAAATTGGACTATAATATGTGATGCTTTATCAGATTGATTTAAAGCAAATTTTAAAATTATTATTATGAAAACATAATTTTATAAGGTATTTACAGATGTCGTTGATGAGTTTATGAATCAGATTTTGGAGTATATTAATAAATACTTGTTTTAATTATAAAAGGATATTATTGTTTTTTGTTATATTAAATTGGTTTTGAGTTTTGAGGTAATGCAGAAGAAAGGATTATCTTAATGAGCGATTTATTAAAGAATACCAAAGAATTAACCAATAATGTTAATAGAATTAACAAAGATGGTATGAAGGATTATTTAATAATCTCAGATTTTGGAAGTTCATCTGTAGCAAGTGAACCCGGTTTTATTAGGCAATTTTTTAGAATTTTTACTCCTGTGAAATCTTACAAAGGTCGTAAATTGAATCCAATTTACGGAAATGTTTTTAATCCATTCAAAGATACATTGATGGATTATCCCACTATTGTGCAATATAAACTGGGAAAGGTTGGAACATTAGATTGGGAAAATTATAATAGGCTCATATCTTTGCATATATCAAGATGCCCCCTCAACTGTTGGTATTGTTATATAGAGGAATGTCTTAAGTATAATTGCGATATTTGTCCAGTTCTGGATTACTGTGAACAAAATAGGAAAGTTAAAATAGGCATTAAAGAAGATTGGTTTTCACCAAAAAAGATTGTTGATGATTTTATTGAACAACGTAGTTTGGATAAAGATAAAGGGTTATTTTCTAATATTTTGAGAATTACCGGAGGTGAGCCCTTTCTTGCTCCTGAACTCCTATTGGAAATCTTGGAAGAATTAAATAGTAGGCAACTTCACAAAGATGTTTTTTTATGGACCGAAACAAATCTCATTCCCTTGATCGTGAAAGATAATTATGAAACAATAGTATCAGATGAACTTTTAAATAAACTTGCTGATTATCATAATTTCTGTGTACATCCTTGCTTTCATGGATTAAACGAAAGTAATTTCGAAGAAGTAACGGGACAACAAATAGATGATTTCAATCTCTTACTAAATGCCTTTAAACGTTTGTTAGATGCAGGCATCGATATTTATCCAACATTTGGCTCAAATATGAGTTCCCCTGAAGATGTAGAATGTTTTTATAATAAAATATCTGAAATAGACGAACTTCTTCCACTGCGTTTCTGCTTGATAGAATATGATCTTGATTATAATCCTATTATATGGCGTAAAAAAAACATTAACGATTTTTCTAAGAAACATGAAAAAGTTTATGATAGGTTCCAAACAATAGAAAGGTGGAATGAATTATTAAGAAAGAATACAGGATATAAATATGGCGATATACCACGTCATTTAATTCCAATAAAAAGAGGAGGTAAGTATGGACTCAGAAAATAAGAAAATCGCTCATTTATTTCATTGGCCTTCGTTTCGAGAATATCAAGAAAGTTTACTACAAGTGATTGCATTGCCCATCGGTGCAAGAGGAAAACTCAAATATAATGATAAGTGGGTAAATAAGTCATTTATTGATGAAATTGAAAACATAAATAATGAAGGTGAATATGAGGCTATCTTTTGGGTTTTGAGTTGTAAAGAAACCCCAAAAGCTACATTTGATTTAGCTTGCCCTATAAGATCTATAAAAATTCTTAATGTAAATAAGAAAGGTGATTATTATTACATAGATTTTGTTGCGCAAGAATTTATATCCGGATTTAGCAAAATTGATAATAAAGATGAACTTAAAAAGTTTATTAAAATTGAGTTTGATGATATCCAAATACCTTACCCAGGTGTAGAAAAAGGATTTGCTTACACAGGTCCGGAAATTGCAATACAAACTACAGATGCTCTATCATTAAAAGCACTTTATGAAGTTTTAGAAAATATTCCCTGTTCATCGAAGTATAAAGAGGGAATTACAATGAAAGAGTATCCTTTAATAAAAATTGAAAAGATTGTTAAGAGCAAGATTAACGATAATGGATTGTATGAATTATCAATAAATCAAGAATATGTAATTACTTTGTTTTATTACCAGGGAGAGTCTTATCGAGATAGAATAATATACATAAATGAGAATGAATTCATCGGACAGAGTGATACTATAAATCTAACTATTGAAGAAAAAAAGAAGAGCATAGATAAGCTAAATAATATAATCGTCCGTTGTAATAATCTTAGGTTTATAATACCATTGAATGTATTTGTGAAAATACCTTGGCATAAATGGCGATTTACACCTCTTCTTTTTTTGTTTGGTCTTTCTATTATATCCATTTACTTATTTATGAAATACTGCCCTGATAGTGAAATAGAAGTAAAAGTTGCAGTATTTATTCCTTTATCTATAATGTTATTAAATAAACTTTTTGAAGTATTAAGCAAAAAAGATTAAAACAAAGAATTAGAAAAAAGATAATGAAATAGGATAAAGATAAGTTGAAATGAACAAAGACATTGGTAAACACACCATATGCGATGACTGCAGGATAAAGAAACTCAAGGGCGAGGATGAGCGCTCTTTTGAGCAGAGGCAGAGGATTGCGGTAAAGTTCTGCAGGGTGAAGTTCCGCCTTCTCGTTCTCTCGGGCAAGGGCGGTGTTGGAAAGTCATTTGTCTCTGCTAACCTCGCATACACACTTTCAGAGAAGGGCTATAAGGTCGGTCTTGTAGATGTTGACATCCACGGTCCAAGCATACCAAAGATTTTGGGTCTTGAGGGCAGGGAAATAATCGTTGATAACAATGAGATTGTCCCCATCAGGTATTCAGATAATCTTGAAGTTATGTCTATTGGGTTCTTTCTCAAGGGCAAGGAGGAGAGCGTTATATGGCGGGGACCAATGAAGATGGGCGCAATAAGGCAGTTCCTGGGTGATGTCGCCTGGGGCGACCTTGACTTCATCGTGGTTGATTCGCCACCAGGAACGGGTGATGAACCCCTCTCCATAGCACAACTGCTCTTTGGTCCTAGGGGCTCAATAGTTGTCACAACGCCACAGGAACTCGCAGTTGGCAATGTTGCTCGCTCAGTAACATTCTCAAGGATGGTAGGGATGCAGGTTCTGGGCGCTATTGAGAATATGCGCTACCTCACATGCCCACACTGTGGTAAGAAGATTGACCTATTTCCCGGCGAGGGGGCAAGCGTTTTGTATCGCGAGATGGGGGTTGCTCTTCTTGGCTTAATACCTTTTAAGCCAGAGATTTCCACAATGGCGGACAAGGGCGTCCTTGCGGTAAGGGAAAACCCAGAGATTTCAAAGATATTCTCTGATATTGCAGATAAAGTTATAGATTTTCAAGAAAAACTAAACAAAGCAAGAAAATCAAAATAGAGATTTTAACCTTATCTGATTTTACAGATGTTAATTTTTAATATATTTTAATATTAGACCATCTCTTCCTTTGTCTCGGTCTCTTCTTCTGCCTCTATATCTTCCTCTTTCAGGAATTTAACACCTGGTTTTGATGAGACCATAATGCTCAAATTCCTGCCCTCAAATTTTGCCTCCTGCTCAATGTTGATGTTCTCAATGAGTGTTGCGATAATTTTATCAAGAAGTTCTTTTCCTTTTTCTGTATGAGCCATCTCTCTTCCCATAAACCAGATTGTTATCCTAACTTTATGCCCTGCTTCAAGAAACCGCATTATATGTCTTAGTTTGAAGTTGTAATCGTGCTCGTCTGTCTTCGGTCTGAACTTGACCTCCTTCACAGCCATCTGCCTTTGTGCCTTTCGCTGGCTTCTTTCTTTCTTTGCCTGCTCATACTTGTATCTCCCATAATCCATTATCTTGCAAACGGGAGGGTCATTATTTGGGGCTACCTCAACAAGGTCATAACCCCTCTCTCTTGCCATCTGTAGTGCCCTTCTCGTATCAACAATTCCAATCTGATTACCTTTCTCATCAATCAACCTAACCTTTCTAATCCTAATCCTCTCATTTACTCTTAATCTCTCCTTTCTGTTTCTTTGGTAGCCTCTAAAAAATACCACTATACCTCCTTTCTATCAGTTATTATAACTGGTATTCTATTTTATCATTTGTTAAAAACTCTTGACCTTTTTTGAGACAAATATCATCTGTGGTGAATTTTCTTTGAATGGGGCGAGATTATAATCACCAAATTCATCTACAATCTCAAATCCACAATAATTGAGCATAAGCCGCATCTCGGATGGAAAAATATATCTCAGATTAAGTTCAATAGCATATCTCTCCGTTGGTCTTCCGTTCTCCTTTATATCATATATCTGGTTTGATTTTAGTGTCTGATTCAATGGAAAGTATTTTGTCTGGCTCATTCTTGTTAGTAATAACTCACCATTTGGTTCTTGGTGAGCAAAATCAAGAATAAGAGAATTTGTATTCTCTGATATTCGTTTGATGTCTGGATTAAAAGAAGCAGAGATGAAAACACCGTCGTCTTTAAGATGTGAATGGATACATCTAATTGTAGAGACCTGGTCTTCTTGAGTGGTTGCACTATAAAGTGTGCTATATGCGAAGAATGCCATTGAGAATTTCTTTTCTATCTTATAATCCCTAAAGTCCCCTCTTACTATATGAATTTTTTCTTTAACCTTTTCAGGAAGGTCGTTTTTCTTGCTAATAAGAATATTCAGCATCTTTTTTGATATATCAAGACCATATACTTCATAACCTGCCTCTGCAATCGGTATCAAGATTCTGCCTGTCCCACAACCAAGTTCAAGTATCGTGTCACCATACTCTTCTGCCATCTTCAGCCAAAATGATATATCTTCTCTCAGTGGATTTGAGATGTCATAAATATCTGCTATAATATCAAAGACATTACCTTCCATATTTTTAAGTAATGATAATTATATCATTTTTCAACATAAGTTGTAAGAAGGAATTTTTGACAATGTGATAATAGATAATAGACCCTATTCACCTGGTAATCTCTTACTTTCAATCTCATACTTTATCTCTGAGATAAATTTGTCAAGTGTTTGTTTTCCTGTGTCTCCAAGCATTTTCTTTCTTACAGATATAGAACTGCTCTCTTTTTCCCTCGCTCCCAATATCAGCATATAGGGCACCTCATCTAACTCTGCATCCCTTATCTTCTGCTGAACACGGACATCTCTGTCATCAACTGTCGCCCTGATGTTCTCATCTTTCAATCTCTTGTAGATGTCTCTTCCATATTCATTAAATTTCTCTGATATAGGGAGAACTCTCACCTGTTCTGGTGCAATCCACAGTGGGAACATACCACCGTAGTGCTCAATCAAAGCACCTATGAAGCGTTCCATAGAACCAAGAAGTGCCCTGTGTATGACAACAACCTCTCTTCTCTCACCGTCTTTATCAACGAACACAGCACCAAACCTTGGTGGCAGGTTAAAGTCAAACTGAATAGTAGTTCCCTGCCAGATTCTTCCGAGTGCATCGTGGAGTTTTATGTCTATCTTCGGACCGTAGAAGACCGCCTCCCCCTCCATTTGTGTCGGCTCAAAGCCGAGGTCATGTGATGCCTTTAAGAGCGCACTTTCTGCCCTCTTCCAGGCATCATCTGTGCCTGCATATTTGTCTTTGTTCAGAGGGTCTCTCACAGATAGTTCAAGATGATACTTTGAAAAGCCAAATGTCTCCATAAAGAATATAGAGAATTTAAGTGCCTCCTTGACTTCATCTATTATCTGCTCGGTTGTGCAGAAGATATGTGCATCATCTATCGTGAAGCCCCTCACCCTCAGGAGACCGTGGAGGGTGCCAGAGCGCTCCTTTCTATATACAGTGCCAAGTTCTGCATATCTTATTGGTAGGTCTCTATATGAGCGCGTCCGAGACATAAATATTACAAAGTGCCCCGGGCAGTTCATTGGCTTTAGAACATACTCAACATTGTCAACCATCAGTGTATACATATTCTCAATATAGAAATCATAATGTCCCGATGTCTTAAACAGTGTGTCTCTCAATATATGTGGTGTGGAGACAATTTGATAGCCACGCTTTATATGTTCTTCCATCCAGAACCTCTCAATAGTGTCCTTGATTATAGCCCCCTTTGGATGCCAGAAGACGAGCCCTGCCCCCGCCTGCTCATTTATTGCGAATATGTCAAGTCGTCTTCCCAAAAGGCGGTGGTCTCTCTTCTTCGCCTCTTCAAGAAGGGCAAGGTGTGCTTTCAGTTCGTCCTCTGTAGAGAATGATATGCCATAGATTCGTGAGAGCATTGGCTTTGTCTCGTCTCCATGCCAGTAAGCCCCGGCGACAGACAGCAGTTTGAATGCCCCAATATATGATGACGATGGAATGTGCGGCCCCTTGCACATATCAAAGAAGTCGCCAAGGTAGTAGCCCGAAATAACATCATCTTCAATTTCGTCTAACAGTTCAATCTTTAGTGTTTCACCCGATGAAGCCAATATCTTCATCATCTCTGTTTTATCAAGTTCAACCCTTTTAAATGACTTACCTTCCTTGATTATCTTTCTCATCTCATCTTCAATCTTTAATAGGTCGTCCTCTGAGAATGGCTTGTCGGTAAGGAAGTCGTAGTAGAAGCCATCGTCTGTTGCTGGACCAATGCCGAGTTTGACGGTGGGGAAGAGGCGCTTTACTGCGGACGCCATAAGATGGGCGGTTGAATGCCAGAAGACCTCTCTTCCTGTTTTATGTGTAAAGTCAACGAATTCAACTGCATCGTCATCTTCTGGTATGAAAGATAGGTCTCTTGGGGTTGCATTTACAATGGCTACTACCACCTTTTCATAGCCAAGGTCATTTGCTATAGAGAGGAGGTCGCTTCCTTCTTTTACATCAATCTCACCTATATCTTTTACAATAATCTTCATATACATATAAAAATAATGGGCGATGTAGGAGTTGAACCTACGACCTCTTGCATGTCAAGCAAGCACTCTAACCAACTGAGCTAATCGCCCTTAATAGAAATATATATAATAAACTATTATGTGTCAATATTTGTTTAAATATAAAAATAACTAGTAATATATATAAATTATCACTTCCCCTCTATTATCTTGCATTCAACATTATTGTTTTGGCAGAACTCTGTCAAAACATCTGCCTGACTTTCATAAAACTCATCCCTAAACCTGAAATCACCTGAAATCTTATTATAGTTCCACCTTCCAAATATTATCCTATTTACAAAAGAGATACTATTAAGTATCTCCACTATGTCTTGCTTTATAATATTCGGCGTTGGATATGGCTCCATCATCGCCCATGTGTGAAAGCCCTCCTGATGCAATCTCCTCAGCGATTCTATCCTCTCAATATATGGTGCTGAATATGGCTCATACATTTTTTTGAAATCATTATCAAGAGAAACGAGCGTTATTCCGAAGTCATTATCAGAACTGAACATTCCTCTGTCCGTGAGAATCTCTGGATAGACGCCCTTAGTAAGAACTGAGCATTTGACTTTTTCATTATTTAATCTCTTGATTATTCTCAAACTCAGGTCTATTACCTCATCCTGCCCGAACATAAATGGGTCTGTTGACAGGCAAAGGTGGACAGACCTTATCTTGCCTCTATATTTGTTGAGTTCTCTTTCCAAGAGTTCCATAGCATTTAAGACGACCTTTGGTCTTCGCCAGTCGTCGTATGACTTCACCTGTCCAAATCGCCTTTTCATAAGAAAAGCATAGCAGGGGAAAGAACAGCCGTGAGAGCACCCAAGGACATGATTTAAGCAAAAGTCGGGGCTTGTTACTACCGATTTATAAAGAAGCGTCTTTCTTGTGATGTAATCAATGGTCATTAGTTAATAGTTAGTTGAAATATCATTTATCTCTCATATCTCTCAATCACTACTCTTTTTAACATAAAAAATAGTCATTCTTGTGATTTATTAATATTAGTAGAATAATCTCATATTACTTCAAATTAAATTATTCTAAAACTCAGGTCGTTTATAATGTCCAATTACGAGGACCGAAGCCACCGCACTCTAAATGAATAAAGAAGCCACCAAGGTTCGTTTTGGGTGAGTCCGCAACATCAAAGTCCTCTATTTTCCAACCACCTTTTGTAAGTGCCCAGTTATAACCGAAGGTAGCACCAAACTCAATCCCTCCTCCCTGCTCCTTGTTCTTTGCTGGGGAGAAGAAGAATGCCATTTTACCCTGAACTGTGGTCATAACACCAGATGTTCTGAGGACGCTCATTCTTGCTGGATTGGATAGAAAATCATCAAAATTACCGATGATGTTCTTGGGTATCAGATGCATAATAATACCATAGCCACCGAAGCCAACTATAGGTGCTAACATAAAATGATTAGTGTTGATTGGTGCAAAACCAATGGAACCATACCCATAACCCATTGTTATGTTGCCCTTATTCATATCGTTTTCAATCTTCGTGGGAATGCATCCAAAACCCTCACCACCGAGAAGCAGGCGCTTCCACAATATTGTATAACCACCACCGCCCAAGACGAACCTGTTTTCTGATAATTCTTCGTAGCCATGGGCTTTGAGTGCCTCATTGAGGGCGCTGACATTAAATGCGCTTATGCCTGTGCTGAAATAACCAAACCCTAAGAAGCCTGAACATAAGAGTAAAGAGGGGATAATCAAAGTTAAGATAAAGATAGTTATTCTCATATAAATACCTCCTGAATAATGTCATTATAACAGAAAAATAGTAATATTCTATATTTGTAGCGATTTTTATATCAAACAAATAGCAACCACATTTTATCTGTCATTCCGAGCGATAGCGAAGAATATCTAATTCACCAATAAATTAGTCTGTCATTCCGAGTGAAGCGAGGAATCTCTGTCGTATTGTATTCAAATCATTATTGAGTGATAATCAATATTACAGAGATTCTTCACTCCACTCTGTTCCGTTCAGAATGACACCTTTAATAGGTATTTGAAATAAAATACTATATTGACGCCTGTGCGATAGGAGGGGTGAGATAATATTATATTGCTATACTATTGGAAATGTTTCTTATCTCACCTCCTTAAATCGCACCGCTACAAGATAAAATAATAGCACCCCGTTAATGAGGTGCTATTTAAAAATGTATCTCTCTTTAATGGAAGAGTGCTCTGATGTTTCCTAAACTTACCGGTTCTATAGAAGTAGTTGTAATTGTGAGACGGGCTATCTCACCCTGTGCAGCGTATAGTGAGCCACTACTCGCTGTTTTGCTTGTTGCCCAGACACGACCGGGTTGACCGGCATTTGCGCGCCAAAAGTAATTTGCATTAGCAGCAGAGCAACCTTCCCATGATATCTCAAACAGAAGGTTGTCTACATTGTTGTAAAGAAACTTTCCTGATGCTGGTTCGCACTGCACAACCCAGTCATTCTGAGACAGACCCGAAGGAATAGTATAGTCACCAGAATATACATTCACGGGTTGATTACCACTGTAATTATCTTGGAATGTAGAAGTTAGAGCGCTGAGTTTCGTATGGCAGAGGAGCATATCTACCTTGTGGAAGGTTGTTGGTGAGCCAGTATAACTGTAAAACTGAAATTCAATCTTTGTTATGTAACCTGCTTCTTTAATTTCTGTCTGATACCAGGCGCAATGGAAGCGACCAGCAGTATATGAACCCCACCAAGGAATTGTGTTACCTGTATATCCTGAGCCACCTACGACATGCGTTCCCGCCAATGAGAGACCTGTTAGGACCAATAATGCTATTGCTACTAAGGAACTTGCCTTTTTCACTTTTCACCTCCTTATTTCATCTTCCTATAAATTTAGTATAAATTATATATTCTTGTCAATATATTTTTTTCTTTTTTTACATTATATTTTTATAAATATTTGTAGCGGTTTGATTTATCAAACAAATGGCAACCACATTTTATCTGTCATTCTGAGCGATAGCGAAGAATCTCTAATTCACCAATAAATTAGTCTGTCATTCTGAGCGATAGCGAAGAATCTCTGTCGCATTGTATTCAAATCATTATTGAGTGATAATCACTATTATAGAGATTCTTCACTCCACTCTGTTCCGTTCAGAATGACACATTATGGTTTTTCTTTAATTATATTTGTAGCGATTTTTATATCAAACAAATGGCAACCACATTTTATCTGTCATTCTGAGCGATAGCGAAGAATCTCTGTCGTATTGTATTCAAATCATTATTGAGTGATAATCAATATTATAGAGATTCTTCACTCCATTCTGTTCCGTTCAGAATGACACATTATGGTTTTTCTTTAATTATATTTGTAGCGGTTTTAATATCAAACAAATGGCAACCACATTTTGTCTGTCATTCCGAGCGATAATTTTGTTTTTCTGAATGTTGGTTTTGTCATTCTGAGCGATAGCGAAGAATCTCTGTCGCATTGTATTCAAATCATTATTGAGTGATAATCAATATTATAGAGATTCTTCACTCCACTCTGTTCCGTTCAGAATGACACATTATGGTTTTTCTTTAATTATATTTGTAGCGGTTTGATTTATCAAACAAACGGCAACCACATTTTGTCTGTCATTCCGAGCGATAGCGAAGAATCTCTGTCATATTGTATTCAAATCACTATTGAGTGATAATCAATATTATAGAGATTCTTCACTCCACTCTGTTCCGTTCAGAATGACAAAGAAAGGATATTGTCATTTTGGATGATGTAGAAATTGAAATACGATTTAAATAAATTGGGTCAATACAATTTAATTTATCTTTCGGGCAAAACACCCCTTGGCTTGAATATTATCATTGTCACCATGATTAAACCAAAGATTAAATATCTGTATTCTGATAGAAAACGAAGTGCCTCGGGAAATGACGCGAGTATGCACGCTCCGATGATGACTCCAGGTATAGAGCCAAGACCGCCAATGACAACCATACATAAGACGATGGCGCTCTCAAAGAAAGTGAAACTGTTAGGTGAGACGAACATATTGAACGATGCGAAGAACGCACCCGCAAGACCTCCATACGCTGCGCCAACCGCGTATGCAAGTGTCTTATTGGCGGCAAGGTTCACGCCCATCATCTGCGCCGCTGTCTCATCCTCCCTTATCGCAAGCCACGCCCTGCCAAGCCGTGAATTTCTAAGATTGTAAATAGTAATGATTGTTAATCCAATAAGAACTAAAATCAGGTAATAATAGAGCCGATAGCCAAACTTGGCAGAAAAACCGAAGTTTAGACCAAGAACTGAGGGTGGTGTGATATCCCTTATTCCCATTGGACCACCGGTAATTTCTATCATATTAACGAAAGACATACGGATTATCTCGCCGAAGCCGAGTGTTACGATTGCGAGATAGTCACCCGAGAGGCGAAGTGTGGGAAGCCCCCTTAGCACGCCAAATAGCGATGCTATGGCAATTGAAGCGAGAATACAGAGCCAGAAAGAGATGTGGAATTGAGTTGTGAGTATTGCTGTTGTATATGCCCCAATGCCATAGAAGGCGATATAGCCGAGGTCAAGCATACCGGTGAAGCCAATGATTATGTTGAGCCCGAGAGCAAGCATTATGTATATGCCCACAGTTATCATTACCCTTAGCCAATACTGGTCTTTTGATGTCCACGGCATAATTGTAAGAAGAACTAATAATAATAGAGGTAGCAGTTTTGATTTAGAGAATAAAACTGATGTTATAAATATTGCAAATACAATTATTGAATAGGAGGTTGGCATACCAACATGGGTAAGGAATATAGTGAGCCCGATAAAAGCGAGAATTCCAATGCTCCAGAGAACCGGCCTCTTTCTTATCTCTATTAATCTTTTCTTTATTAAATTAATCATCTTGAAACAATATGATATAACTTATTTCATATTTTATAAAATACTTCTATAAACGGATATAGTTTCTTCTGCTACATTATTCCAAGTTCTTCTCTTTGCATGTATCTGTGCTTTTTTGGCAATTTCAGAGGTTGTAGAAGGATTATTGAGGGCGTATAAGAGAACATCTCTCATTTCGTTAACATTGAATGGGTCAAAGTAGAATGCGTTTTCGCCCATTACCTCGGGGAGCGAGGTGGCGCGGGCTATTGCTGATGGCGTTCCACAGGCACCTGCCTCAAGTGGAGGAAGTCCGAATCCCTCAGCATAACTCGGAAATACGAAGAGGGTGGCACCACTATAAAGTGCAGGAAGGTCTTGGTCATCTATGTAGCCGGGTAGTATGATATTTTGAATTGTGAAGGGAGGTTCATTTTTTCTGATGCCTGCGATTACTAAGGGATATTCTCCTTGTAAATCTTGGGGGAGGCGTGAGTATGCTTGAATAAGCCGGGCGAGGTTCTTATGTGGCTTTGCATTACCTATATAGAATATATATCTCTCGGGGAGGTTATACTTTGTCCTCACTTGGTCAATCTCATCTATGGGGCGTGGGTAATAGTTTGATGATACACCCTCGTAGATTACAACCAGTTTTCTTTCAGCATATTTCCAGTGTTTCAAAATGTCATTCGCAGTTGTATTTGACACTGCTATCACCTTCCTTGCCCTCTTTATTGATAAACCAGTCATCAACTTGAAATGTAACTGCTTTACCTTTGGTATGAAGTTTGGAATATTTAGGGGATGGAGGTCGTGAATTGTTATTACAAGTTGAGTTTTATTCAGGTTCAGTGGAGCATCAAAGTGTGGATAGTGGTATAGGTCTATATCCCTAAGATAGTTATTCACTATAAATCCGAGGTGTTGTTTCAATGTGAAATATGTCTCGGGAATCTCTCTTACCTCTGCTCTGTCAAGTTTAACCTTAATGCCCTTTGACACTAAAAAAATGAGGTCAAGGTCTGTCCTAATTTCAGTTAGACCCAAAGAGAGTTCACGAACATACCTCTCAATACCACTATGTCCTTTGGAACCAATAAATCTCAGGTCAAGACAAACTTTCTTCATCTACTTGCTTATTTACTACCTTCAATCAACAAATCTATACTTAATAAGCGCCCACACGGCAGGAATGGCATCTGTCCACCTTATCTTCTTTCCCTCCTCATAGTCCCTGCCATGATATGTAATAGGCATCTCATAGACACGCAGTTTCTTTTTGAATATCTTTGCGGTTATCTCTGGCTCAATATCAAAACCATTTGACGAGAGTTTCATTGATTTCAATATCTCTGCTTTCACTGCCTTAAAGCATGTTTCCATATCTGTGAGTGTTGTGTTATATAGAAGGTCAGTCAGGAATGTGAGGAACTGATTTCCTATAAGATGCCATATAAGGAAGACGCGGTGAGTGCCGTAGAAGCGCGAGCCATAGACAGCATCTGCCCAGCCATCAACTATTGGTGCAATTAAGGTTGGGTATTCCTCAGGGCAATACTCAATGTCTGCATCCTGTATTAATATTATGTCACCTGTTGCCAATTCTATGCCTTTTCTGACCGCAGAACCTTTGCCCATATTCTTCGGCTGTAAGAATACTACCACCCGCTTATCTTCTGACAATTTTAATGCCTTCTCCCTTGAACCATCATTTGAGTCATCGTCAACAATTATTAATTCAATATCAATTGGAACTCTTAGTATCCTCTCAACAATCTTATCAATTGTTTCCACTTCGTTGTATAAAGGCATTATTACAGATAGTTTCATAATTTTACTCCTATGTGCTTCTTGTAATCCTCTCTCCAAGAAGACCCGAAGGTTTATATATTAAAACTATTATTAGTATTGCGAAGGCGATAGCATCCATCCATAGCGATGAAATATATGCGCCGCAGAACCCCTCAGCGATGCCAAGCACAATTCCACCGAGGAAGGCGCCCGCCACATTTCCAATACCACCGAGAACAGCAGCAGTGAATGCCTTGAGTCCTGCCATATAGCCCATCATTGGATAGACCTGATTGTAGTATAGGGCAATTAATATACCTGCGACGCCACCGAGAGCAGAACCAATTGCGAATGTATTGGCAATAGTGCGGTTGACATTGACACCCATAAGTTTTGCTGATATCTGGTCTTGTGCACATGCCCTCATAGCCCTGCCAATCTTTGTATATCTGATTATCAAAGTGAGAAGGACCATCAGTGCTACCGCAACAATTAACATTATAATCTGGACTGATGTAAAGGTTGCCTCTCCAATTAATGGTAGAGATATTGTCGTCTTTGATTGTAGGAATTGAATATTTCTATCGGGTGGAATAAGTGGCTGTCTTCTTGCGCCCCATATCTTCATAGCAAGGTTCTGCAAAAAGAGAGAGACACCGATGGCGCTGATAAGTGCTACCAATCTTGGCGAGTTTCTCAGAGGGCGATAGGCAATTCGCTCTATTGTCACCCCTAAGAGTGAGGCGAATGCGATGGCAATTAAGATAGATGCTATGAGGGGCAGACCCCCTGAAAGATACAGAGTAAGGGTCATGAAGGCAGCCATCATATAAACCTCACCGTGTGCGAAGTTTATAAGTTCTATAATTCCATAGACCATAGTGTAGCCAACAGCGATTAGTGCATAGACAACACCGAGGGTGAGACCGTTAATAAACTGCTGTAATAATATTGAACTGCCCCCCATAATCACATTTTTACTTCATGGGCGCCTTGAATACCTTTGTTGTCAATAGTTCAATGAGGAAGCCCCAGATGATGCCACCAATAGAAAGCATAATGAAGCCCTTTAATGCGTGTGGTGTTATCAATGGAACTATTGTCAGTCCAAGCGAGATGATGAAACCGAGGAGAATGCCATGGAGCATGTAGTTAATCTTCCAACCACTGATGCCGATGACAAAGCCGATAAGGGCTCTATTCATAATTATGCTCGCCCATACTGCTTTATCCATTGGGACACCGCTCCTCTTGCCAAGGTATCCGCAGATAATTCCGAATATCACACCAAGAAGGGTCGCCCAGAATGTTCTCTTTACCATCTTATTTCACCTCCTTTCATTTACTCATTTATAATATCATTTTATATATATTTAACAAAATAATAATTAAAATAATTTATCATAGTGAATAATGTGTTCCTATGTTTTAAAATAAAAAATTTTTGAAAATAACACTTGACTTTCAAATTTCTATTATATAAAATAAATATAATATGATGTGATGTTTATGAGAAAGTCAAGTTTAGAAGGCACCCTTAGATTGATGGGGTGCTTTTTGTATTTTATTTAACTAATTGTTTTTAAGGAGGTATAAAATGGAACGTTTACAAAATATCTTGGGAAAGAAACTTTTTCTTTCTTTCTTTCTTCTTTGCACATCAGTAGCATTATCTGAGCCAGAGTGGATAACATTTCCAGGGGGAAGTGGCGTGCCAGGAAGATATTTATGAATAATTTAATTGGAAATAAGCCATTAAATATAGATTGTTTTTATAAATATAATCATCATCAAGATATTATTCAGATATATGGTGAACCATCACTATATATGAGGAATGGAACTGACTGGCCTACATCATTAAGTTCCAACACAACAACTAAGGAAAATATTAATACATTACCAATGTCAATAGAAAAGATATATCCTTGTCCTGCTAATGATTTCATCAAATGTGTTTTATCTGTTACATCTGAAAATATCATAAACATAACTATATATGACATCAGTGGGAGGTTAGTTAATGAGACAACTGCAAATGTTGATAAACAAGGTATTTTTGAGACGATTATTAATACAAATGAACTTTCTAATGGTGTCTATATGCTTAATGCAACTTGTGGATTGGAGAGTGCAACTAAGCGATTTGTAATAGTTAGATAGAGATAAAGATAATTTTGGGAAGGTGTATTAATATATACCCTCCCTATATATAAGAAAGTATAATATTATGAAATATATATTTAGATATTTTTTAATTTTATTTTTTATAATTGTATTATTAAATAAATCATTTATTTTTTCCTATGGTTGGTATATTGAGTATATTGATGTTGTTATGGGTGGAGATTGGACTTCAATAAAAATTGATTCAAATAATTTTCCACATATATCATATTCTGCTGGTTCTCCTTATAATGACATAAAATATGTTTATTATGATGGAAATAAATGGAATTATAAAGTAATCGAACATAATACTTTTATAGCAGGTTGCACGTCTCTTGAACTTGATTCAAATTATAATCCTCACATATCTTATATAATTGGTGGTGTAGAAAATGCTGTTAAGTATGCTTACTATGATGGAGAAAAATGGAATAAAGAGATAGTATATGTTAATGAAGATTATTGTCCGAGTGGAACATCTCTTGCACTTGACTCAAATAATAGACCACATATATCTTTCTATGATGTAGAATATAGTGCATTAATGTATGCTTATTTTGATGGCACAAAGTGGAATATAGAGACAGTTGATTATAAAGGTAATGTAGGTCAATACTGTTCATTAGCCCTTGACTCAAAGGACCACCCACATATATCATACGATGATGAGAGCAATCGTTGTTTAAAATATGCATACTTTGATGGAACAAAGTGGAATATAGAGGTTGTTGACAGTAATGATAAATGTGGTAGATGCACATCTATTGCAATTGATAGTAAGGATAGACCTCATATTTCATATTCTGGTATTTCTAATTATTGCCCTGAATTAAGATATTCATACTGGAATGGGAGGAGCTGGGTAATAGAGGTAGTAGATAATGAATATGGTGCAGGTGGTTATACATCCATTGCTCTTGATTCTAAGGATAGACCCCATATATCATATAGAGTATATAAGGAATCGCCTGTTCCAGATATATTGAGATATGCATATTATGATGGTTATAAATGGCATATTATTAATGTTGATAACAATGGGGCTTCATTCATATCAATTGCCCTTGATTCAAATGAATATCCGCATATTTCATATAATCGTTCTATATATCTTTATTATGCTTATTATGAGGGGCCATACCCTGGCATCACCCTCACATCTTTCTCCGCAAAGCCACATAATGACGCCATCACCTTAAACTGGTCTGTCTCAACAGATGAGGATATATCGGGCTTCAACCTCTACCGCAGAGTTGCCACCCCACACACAAATTCCAACCCCGTAAGGGAGAATTCATATTCTCCCACATGCTCCCCAGCCCCTGTAGGGGAGATTGCCAAATCTCCCCCAAATCCTGACAACGATTATGTATGGACAAAGGTCAATACATCACTCATCACCGGCACAAATCCATATTCATATACAGACAGAGACATAACGCCCGATACCAATTACGAATACAAACTTGAGGCGGTTGTTTCTGACAAGGCAGAGACGCTTGGGACGACGGAGTGCACATCAGGAAATGGGACGCCAGGTAGTTTTGACATAGCGAGGATATATCCAACGCCCGCAGATGATAGAATAAGCATTGATGTCATCGTCCCAGAGCAGGCGGATGTTGAGATTACAATATACGATATCACGGGAAGAAAGGTGTTGGTAGTTGTATCTGGTCTTTATAGCCCCGGTGAATACACACTCACATCAGACATAACAGGTCTTTCCGATAGCGTATATATCGTGAAGATGACATCAGAGGGCTTTTCTGCGAGCAAGAACTTTGTTGTGGCTAAATAATTGTGGCGGAGATTCTTCGCTATGCTCAGAATGACAGACAAAATGTGGTTGACATTTGTTTGATAAATCAAACCACTACAAATATTACAAAAATTATATAAAGATTCTTCTATATGTTTCAGAATGATGAGAAATAAGATAGTGCTACCTCCCTTCTATAATTTTGACCAACTCATCACACTCACTACTTCCAAGCTGTCCGCCCTTCTTTAACATCTCAACTGCCTCATCAGTTCTGCCGAGTATGTCCAGAATTCTTCCCGCATTGAAATAACCTGCAGGACTTTCTGGTCTTAATTCTATCGTCTTTTTGAAATCACCAAGTGCCTCTTCATATCTTTTGAGATATGTCAGAATTACACCTCTATTGAGAAGCGCCTGGAAGTAGTTTGGGTCAATTGAAAGCGCCCTTTCTGCCATCTCAAGTGCTTTATCATTGTAGCCCTGCCTTAGAAAATAATACGCAAGGTTATTGTATGGTATAGGGTTCTTTGGGTCAATCTCACTAGCCCTCTCAAAGTGTGTCTTTGCCTCATCAAGCAGGTCAAGGTGAATGCAGGCATTGCCCAAGTTTATTAAATATATTGCATTCTTTGGGTTGAGTTCTACTGCCCTCCCATAATCCCTTGATGCCTCCTCATACCAGCCAAGATACTCAAATAGAAAGCCCCTTGTATTATAAACTTCACCCTCATCGGGAAACTTTGATATTGCCCTGTCAAGAAGGTCAAGTGCCTCTTGTGTCCTTCCCGCATACTTTAATGCAGTTGTAAGGTTTATATATATTCCAAGGATGTCATCTCTCAGTTCAAGCGCTCTTGAGAGAGCGACAACTGCATCATCAAACCTTCCAAAACGGTTATAACAAACACCAAGGTTCACATATAGAGCATAACCACGATAGCCCTCCTCCTCTGCTCTCAAAAATGCCTCAAGTGCATCGTTATTAAGTCCCATTTGTAGATATAGAGAACCAATAAGGAATATATCATCAGGGGTTATCTTCTTACGCCTTTCAGCCCTTTTCAGTATCTCGTATGCTTCTTTGAGGTTGCCTGACTTTGCCTTTTCTCTGAACTCATCAATAAACTTCAACTCTTTTATCCTATATAAAATTATGGGAATAGAACTACCTTACCTACCTTCTTTGGAACCTCAAGCATAAGTTCAAAGCCCTTCGCATATTCCTCAAGTGGGAACTTATGCGTAATAACAGGTGATACATCAAGCCGTTTTGATGAGAGAAGGTTTCTCACCTTGCACCAGGTGTCATACATAAGGCGGCCATTTATGCCATATACCGTTGAGCCCTTAAATACAAACCCATTATTATAATCAAGCGTTATCTCACCAGGAAGAATACCAAAGGCACTTACCCTTCCACCCTTTCTCACAACATTGAATGTGTCAGATACCGCCTTATTCACACCAGCCATCTCAACTGCTATATCCACCTTCTCACCACCATTTGCGTCTACTACCGCCTTTACAGTATCATCTACCTCTGAGATATTTATTGTTATATCAGCCCCCATCTTCTTTGCTATGTCAAGGCAGAATGGCATCATACCAACTGTTATAATCCTTGTAGCACCACCAGTCCTTGCCACACCCGTTGCAAATAAACCTATTGGACCATCGCCAAATATCGCTATGCTCTGACCGAAGACATCTGTTACTGTCGTCGCATAGACAGCATTTCCGAGTGGCTCCTGAATGCTCGCAATCTCGGGAGATATTGACCTGTCATTTACCCAGGCGACGCTTTCGGGAATGGTAATATATTCAGCGAATGAGCCGTCCCTATCAACACCGAGTATCTTTAAGTTCTCGCAGATATGGAATTGACCTACAAGGCATGCCTTACAATGGTAGCAAGGTATATGTGTCTCCGCAGATATATAATCACCAACCTTTATGTTCTTAACACAACTGCCTACCTCAACTACCTCACCTGCAAACTCATGACCTAAAATCTGCGGAAGTGTCTTTATCCTTCCTTGCGCCCAGGGGTTCCACTCGTAGATGTGGACATCGGTTCCGCATATTGATGTCGCCTTTACCTTTACCAAGACCTCATCTGACGCTATCTTTGGTATAGGAACCTCTTCTATAACAGCCCCAAACTCACCCTTCTTCTTGACAACTGCTCTCATCTTATCTGGCATATCTTAATACCTCACATCTATAAAATATAGAATATTTGAATATCAGTATAACAAAAATTGATGTGTTTATTTATATACAAAATTTAATGCTTAATATGTTTGTGCGTAATTTTATAATTATCTCACCATTTTGATGTCAAGAATATTAAATGTGAATTTACAATAATCGCCACAATAGAAATGGTGACGCTACAATAGTTTTGTCATTCTGAGGCGATGCGGAGAATCTCTATCGCAAATAAGACAAACCCTGTTAATTTATCTCGCTATAACAAAATTCTTACTCAACAACGCTTCCGTTCATAATGACGCTTAAATATGATTATAAGAATATAGAATTAAAAATTAAAATCTATATACGATTATACTTGACACGATGTGAAATATTTTTATAATAAAAATAAAGATTATATCTAAGGAGGTGTAATTTATGAGAATCATGTATATTTTAACTGCTGTATTGTTCATTGTTTCTCCGATGTTAGTTTTTTCAGCAGAGGCATCATTAACACCAGCAGCGGACTCACCAATATTTGAGTATCAGCCAACAACTAACTATGGCTCTCAGACCTATGGCTACTGGGGCTGGTATAATGGCTGTCAGAGGACTCTTGTTAAATGGGACCTTTCAAGCGTAACGGGAACAGTGGTATCTGCTAAACTCAGTTGGCAGTGCATGCAAAACAACGCTGGAACGGGAAAAATGTGGTCATGTAAGGTAAATGCAGCTTGGGTTGAAAGCACAGTTACATGGGCTAATCAGCCAGCACACGATGAGGCAGCTGCATCAAGAATACTTGACATTGACTGGGACGCAAATTTAGGACCTGTCACACACGACTGCACAAGTGATGCAAAAGCCATAATTCAGAACTGGGTAAACAACCCATCGCAGAATTATGGTGTAAAATTTAAGAAGGACCCGGAGTCGGGAACAACACCAAGATGCTATCCATATATGAAGGAATCAGCATATCAGCCATTTAAACTTATAGTTACATACTATCCGACAGCTATTGAGCCAACATCTGTTGGTGAAATAAAGGCGACTTATAAGTAAAATTTCATCTATTGAACTGAGGGGGGAATTTTCTCCCCCCCCTTTTATTTTATTTATCGTAATGATTTACTATCCTTATAATTGGTAATAGTTGATTTATAAAACACACATCCATATATCATTATGAATGGTTTAGAATAATCTCTATCGCAAATAAGACAAGGCATGCCTTGTCTGAAAAGGATTAAGAGAGGTCGGATATAATGGTAGGGACAGATTATAATCCCTGGCCAGTCCTCTAGGGCAGGCTGTCCCTACAAGAAGTAGGTCAGAGATGATAAGTAAGATAAAAACTGTATTCGTCGCCTTATTGTAGCGGTTTGATTTATCAAACAAATGTCAACCACATTTTGTCTGTCATTCCGAGTTATGCGAGGAATCTATGTAATAGCAATGTCCTATTTTATAATGTTATGGTTTTTATAAACTCTCTATCCAATATAGTGGAATATCACATAATTATTAAAGAGTTAATTCAATTTGAGTGAGATAAAAAAGCCCCCATATTTGGGGGCTAATAAAAAATTTACTCTTACTATGATGGCTCATTAAAACTCTTAAGTTCTAGGTCATAGAAATCATATAAATGTTTATCTTTTCTAAAAAATATGAGCAATTCTATCAGTTAATATTTATATAAACAATAATTATTTTAACATCATAGATTATTTATAGAAGCCATATCAATGTCATTATTGCGCAGGCAAGGGTTATTGCGAGTGAAATCCATAGCACTGTCTTAATAACATGCGCCTCCTCGCCGATGCGGTCAATTGCAGCAGCAGCATTCTGAAGTTTTGCGGGTGATATGACGCTCGCAAGCCCACCACCAATTCCTGACGCAGCCGCTATCAATAACCCCGCCCTGATATAGACATTCCCCCATAGATGTGATGCTGTCTCAAGATGAAACTTCGTTAGCATCGCTATTGATGATGTCTCGCTTCCCGAGATGAACCCACCAAGCAGTCCCAAAAATGGCGCCACCGCTCCATATAGGTGACCGAATAGTGATGCAGAATTTTTCGCAAGAACAGAGACAATATTATACTCACTCCCATTGAACCTCCAGCCACTTGTGTATCCAGACCAGTTCATCACATAGGCGATTGCGAAGAATACTCCTGCTGAGAAGACGGGTCTTGGCGCCCGCTTAAACCATCTTGGAATACAGCCGAATATATCTCTTATGCCTCCTTTATAGAATGGCGCTGATACGAGTGTGCTTATGAGAACCCACCAGTATGCCTGCCAGAAGAGGCGAATTGGTATTGGCTTGTCAATTGGTATTATATTAACTGCCATTGAAATCCTTTTGAATAGGTAGTTAAAAACTGGACCTGGGGTATTGACTATAACAGCGAAGACGACAAGGAAGAGCCATGGGACGAATGCCTTCCATAATGGCATCTTCGCCTTCAACTCATTATCTTTATCTGTGAGGTTTGATGTGTCATATATCTTTTTACCACGCAACCTCAGATAGAGCATCATTATGAGGATTACAGTTATTCCTGCTCCTACACCTGTCAGCAAGGTTAGATGAGCGATGTTCATTAGTATTGCGGTGAAGCCAGCAGAAAGACCCGTTATGAGTGCAGGGATTATGCCACGCCAGACGAGACGCCACCTTCCAACGATATATAGCATACCGAAGGCGATAAGCGAACTGATGACAGGCATATATCGTGAGAAAATGGCGCCTGCTTCATCAATCGTTATGCCCGTAAATTGTGTGAAAATGACAACAGGGATGCCAAGGAGGGCGTATGTGCAAAGGGCGTCATAGCCGATTGCGGGAAGTGCTATCGCAACAAATGATGAATAGCCGAGTGCGAGCATAATTGGCGGAAGGATTGATACAGGTGTTGCCCCAAGTGCTGTCATCAGAGTTCCAAAGCCAACATTGATAATCATTATCTGGACGACCTTGTCCTCTGTTGAAATTGACTTTAGGAATACGACAAGGCGAGAGATTGCCCCGACCCTTTCCATATATGTTATCTGAAACAAACTTGTGGCTACCATCAAACTTATTGGAAATGATGCAATTATACCAGCGAGTGAAGAGGTGAGGGCAACTGGTAGGGCGGTCTTGAAATATAAAACTGCTATAAGCAGAATGATGAGCCAGCCGACAATACCTGATATGTCTGCGGGTCTTTTAAGAAATGCTAGCATTACAAATATAATAATTATTGGAATAAGTGAGAGAAAAACAGCCAACTTTATTCCTCCCTTTGAAAAAGTTTCTAATTATTTTGAATAGATTTTAATAGATAGAGGTAATTTTTGTAATATAAAAATTTTAATAATACTTGCTATCCAAAATATTTTTTGATATATTAAATATAGGTTTCAAAGATAAAAAATATTGACAATCAAATTATTATTGTGTAAAATCTTAATAAAGGGGGTTGGGATATTGAAGAGTATATAATAATGTTATTTTTAAGGGAGGTGTAAAATGGGAATTTTAAAGAATATCTTGGGAAAGAAACTCTATCTATCTATCTTTCTTTCTTTCTTCTTTGCACATCAGTAGTGTTATCTGAGCCCGAGTGGATAACATTTCCAGGGGGTAGTGGTGTGAATGGAAGATATTTATGAATAATTTAATTGGAAATAAGCCATTAAATATAGATTGTTTTTATAAATATAATCATCATCCATCATCAGGAATCTTTACATTGAAATACAAAGGTGATGTTTCAAAACCTAACGAGATAAATATATATGACATCTCTGGAAGATTGGTAAAAAGAATTGAATGCCCTATTAGTGATGTAAATTCTGTTAACATTAACGATAATACATCTGAAAAGGATATACAATTAGACCTGAAAGCATTGAATGATGGTATTTACATATTGTCTGTTGATAAGGAGGTATATAAGAATATACTTATATGTAAATAGGATAAACCTTTATAGAGTTTATAAAAATTTAAAAACATATGGGATTTTATATCATGAATAATAACATAATTATTTCTATGTGTATGTTGTTTATTATTACATTCCATATTAATGTATTTTCTTCTTATTCTTGGCATACAACAACGGTTGACAATTCCGGAAGTTTTTTTGGTAATTCAATTGCCATTGATAGTAAAGGTTACCCACATATATCTTATTTTTATTATAGAACAGACCGACCTGAAAAAGATTTTAAGTATGCATATTGGGATGGTGAGAGATGGAATATAGAGGTTTTTGACAGTATTGAAACTTATGGTAATATGAAAACATCTATTGCGCTTGACTCAAAGGACCATCCTTATATCGCTTACTATGATTACTATAATATCTCTCTTAAGTGCGCACACTTTAATGGTCAGAAATGGAATCTTGAATATGTTGGAGCAGGTAGTTTTCTTGGTTATCCATCAATTACTATTGATAAAAATGATAATCCTCATATTGCATATAATGGTTATAAGGACACTTATTTAAAGTATGCTTACTGGACTGGAAGTGAATGGCATATAGAAACTATAGATAAAGATAAGGATATATTAGGTAATGTTTCACTTGCTTTAGATTCAAAAGGGTTACCACATATAGCATATAGTGATTATAAATTACATTATATTAGATATGCATATTTTGATGGTAATATCTGGCAGACAGAAATAATAGATACAAATAAAGGAGATTATCCTTCAATTGTAATTGATTGTCACGATAATATATATATATTATATGGAATCTATGGTTCTAATATTAATGTGATATGTGCAAAGTGGAATGGAAATGAGTGGAGAAAGGATGTTATAGATACCAATGCTTACTGTGGTTCTGATAAAAGTATAGCAATTGATTCATATGGTTATCCGCATATTACTTATTACAATAATAATGATATACTTAAATATTCTAAATGGGATGGTAATAAATGGAATATAGAGATTGTAGATGATAAGAGCAATGTTGATTTTTGCTCTATTGCAATTGATGTTTATAATAATCCTCATATTGCTTATGATTATTTACAAAAATATGCCTGGTATGGACCAGATAATGCCATTGACCTCACATCATTCTCCGCAAAGCCCGGATGTGATGCCATCACACTCAACTGGTCTGTCTCAACAGATGAGGATATATCGGGCTTCAACCTCTACCGCAGAGTTGCCACCCCACACACAAATTCCAACACCGTAAGGGAGAATTCATATTCTCCCACATGCTCCCCAGTCCCTGTAGGGGAGATTGCCAAATCTCCCCCAAATCCTGACAACGATTATATCTGGACGAAGGTGAACACCTCCCTCATCACAGGCACGAATCCTTATTCATATACAGACAGAGACATTGCGCCCGATACCAGTTATGAATACAAACTTGAGGCGTTCGTGTCTGACAAGGCAGAGACGATTGGGACGACGGAGTGCACATCAGGTAAAGGGACGCCCGGTAGTTTTGAGATAGCGAGGGTCTATCCGACGCCCGCATCATATCATATAAACATTGATGTAGTTATACCAGAGCAGGCGGACATTGACATAGCGATATATGACATTACAGGTAGAAAGGTGATGGCAGTTGCGAATGGTCAGTATAGCCCCGGTGAATACACACTCACATCAGACATCACAGGTCTTTCCGATGGCGTTTATATTGTGAAGATGACATCAGAGGGCTTTTCTGCGAGCAAGAACTTTGTTGTGGCAAAGTAATTAGGCATAGATTCATTGATGTCGCTCGGAATGACATATTGATTTATTTGTAAATTAGAGATTCCACGCTATCGCTCGGAATGACATATTGATTTATTTGTAAATTAGAGATTCCACGCTATCGCTCGGAATGACAAACAAATTTTCTATGTCATTCTGAACGGAATAAAATGGAGTGAAGAATCTATGTAATAGTAATTGCTACTCAATCTTGATTTGAAAACAATATGACAGAGATTCCTCGCTACGCTCGGAATGACAGCCAAATTTTCTATGTCATTCTGAATGGAATAAAATGGAGTGAAGAATCTATGTAATAGTAATTACTACTCAATATTGATTTGAAAACAATGTGACAGAGATTCCACGCTATGCTCGGAATGACATAAAAATTGTTTTATTGACATTTGTTTGATAAATCAAACCGCTACATAATAATTCTAAAAACAAAAAGTGTCATTCTGAACGGAATAAAATGGAGTGAAGAATCTATGTAATAGTAATTACTACTCAATATTGATTTGAAAATAATATGACAGAGATTCCTCGCTACGCTCTGAATGACAAGAAGTGCATAATTGTTGTTTGATAGATTAAACTACTACAATTTTTATTTTAATGGTAGAAAACCAACCTCTTCAACTATCCTCTGACCTTCATCACATAGTATAAAATCAATAAGGTCATTTATTAACTTTTGTGCATCTTCTTTTATGTAGATATAGAGAGGGCGTGAGATTGGATAAGCACCCGAGATAGCCGTCTCCTTTGTTATCTCAACGCCTTCCACTTTTATTGGCTTAACATCACTTGATATATAGCCAATGCCGATATATCCAATGGAATCTTCTGCTCCTGCAACAGCGCCCTTGACAGCAGCATTTGATGCCTGCATAAGCGCATCTACCCGAACCTTATCATTTTTTAGCACCTTTTCATCAAAGACCTCATAAGTGCCAGATGCGGTATCCCTTGATACAACAACTATTGGTTTATTCTTTCCTCCCACATCCTTCCAGCTCTTTATCTTGCCTGTATAAATGTCATGCAACTCTACAATGCTGAGACCAGAGATAGTATTAGAGGGATGAACGATGACTGCGATACCATCTTTTGCAATTTCTATTTCTTTTACATAGATATTTTTGTTCTTTGCTCTTTGAATCTCCACGGGCTTCATCTTGCGTGACGACATAGCAATATCAGTTGTGCCATCAATAAATGCGGTTATACCAACACCGGAGCCACCACCACTCACATCTATCTTCACATCTGAATGTTTTTGCATATAGACCTCTGCTATCTTCTGCATTATGGGGAGGACTGTGGTAGAGCCCTGTATGCTTATCTTTACTTGCTCTTTTGTTTCTTCCTTTTTCTTGCATCCTGTTATAGTCAGAGTAAAAATAAGCATAGTTATAGTAAAAATAGTTAGACCTTTCTTTTTCATAGATAACCTCCGATGTTTATTTTGTGAAAATACTAACAGATTTTGCATAGAGGTCAAGAGAAATATTTCACAAATTAGATATTTTTATTTAAATTAAAATAGTGAGTGCTCGCTTTTTTTATTGAAATTGTTATCAATTTATTCTTAAATATTACATTATGAAGAAAGAAGAAAAGAGAGAGACCACAAAGAAGAAGATTCTTAATGCATTTTTTCATATTATATTGAAGAAGGGATTTTCCAGGGCGACGACAAGAGAGATTGCAAAAGAGGCAGGTGTATCTGAGGGTGCAATATTCTACCACTTCAAAGATAAACAAAATCTTTTTGAAAGTATGATTGATGAATACTCAAAAGACCTCAGAAGGCACTTTGAGGTGGCACTATCATATACCCAAAACCCATATAAGAAACTTATCCACCTTATTGAACTACATATTGAGAGATTTATCAGTAATGATAGCATTCTTAATCTTGTTTTTGGACCGACCGGTGTTTCTGAAAGTTATAACTTGTCTGTTATTTTTAATAGGGCAATTAATCCTTATATTGAGTTTGTTGGCGATATCTTTGAAAGTGGTATAAAAAAAGGAATCTTTATAGAAGAGGATGCGGTATTTCTTGCGTCTGCGCTTCTGGGTATGGCGAATGTCTTCTGTATAAGAGTGATGATGGAAGGGGAGGATAGTGTTGGAGGGCGAGAAGAGTTAAACAGAGTCCTCAAGTCACTTGCAACAAGGGCTTTTTTAAGAGAGCAAATAACCTGAGAAGGGTGGTTTTATGAAAAAAAGAAATGTAATTATCATACTAATTTTAGTCATCATAGCATTGTTGACACTCGTCTTTGTGTCAATCAGGTCAAAGAGTAAGAAGGAACTGATTGAAGCCAATGGATTTGTTGAGGGGGATATTATAAATGTCTCAACAAAGGTGAATGCGAGGGTAAAAGAGGTATTGGTAGATGAGGGTGACACTGTCAAGGAAGGTCAGCCCTTATTTGTTTTAGACCTTAGAGATGCGGGTTATTCTATTGACTCACTTGATAAGACAATATCAAGTTTATGGGCAAAAGCAGATGAGTTGAGAGCTCGTCTTGAAAATGCTAAAAAGGAACTCAATAGAATTGAGAAACTTCGTAAAAATGATATGGTCTCTGATTCTGCTCTGGACAATGCAAAGGTTCAGTATGAAGCATTAAACTCGCAGTATCAATCAATTCTGGCTCAAATAGAAGCACAGAAGAATACGAAGAGGACAGCACAGGTTCAGATGGAAGAAGAGACCATCACATCGCCAATTGATGGGATAGTTGACTCACTCAATATTAAGATTGGTGAACTCGCAGTCCTTGGTAGGTCTCTTGTAAGTATTTTAGACCCAAAAAATAAATATATACGGGTCTATCTCTCTGAGGAGGAACTGCCAGGAGTAAAATTTGGGGATGATGTAGAGATTCACATTGATGCATACAAAGATAAGCCATTTAAGGGCAAGATTAGTTATATATCAGACAAGGCAGAGTTTACACCGACAAATGTCCAGACAAAGAGGGAGAGGGTGAACCTTGTATATATGGTCAAGGTGAAAATTATAGAGGGGCTTGATGTTCTGCATATTGGTATACCCGCTGATGTTATCTTTCACCCGAAGAAGTGAGGACTTTTTATATGAAGACAAGGGAAGAATCTATATCTGCTGATAGTGATGTTATTGTCTCCGCTAAGGGTCTTGTAAAGGTTTTTGATGGTCTAAGAGCAGTTGATGGTGTTGACCTTAAGATATCAAATGGCGAAATATATGGTTTTCTTGGTCCAAATGGTGCGGGTAAGACCACTACTGTCAGAATGCTTATTGGTCTTCTTAGCCCGACAAACGGAAGCATAGAAATTCTTGGCTATGATGTTCTGAAAAGAGCGATGGATATAAAGAACCATATTGGTTATATGCCACAGCGTTTCAGTTTGTATTCAGACCTAACTGTTCTTGAGAATATGAGGTTCTATGGGGGCTTGTATGGTGTAAATGAGCGAACTCTCAATGAGAGAATAGACGCCTTGCTTGATATGGTTGGATTGAATGACTTTAGGAATCACATCTCCGGAAATCTCTCTGGTGGTATGAAGCAGAAGTTATCGCTTATCTGTGCTCTTATTCATAATCCAGAGTTTCTTGTTATGGATGAACCGACCGCGGGTCTTGACCCACTTACAAGGCGAACACTATGGGAGTATTTCTATAAGGTTGCATCCGATAGTTCTGCTGTAATGGTCACAACTCACTATCTTGATGAGGCAGAGCACTGCAACCGTATTGGTATTATCCATCGTGGCAAAATTGTCGCAGAGGGCACACCGTCTAAAATAAAAGAAGCATATTTTAAGAGAAATATAATGTGCATTGAAACAGACAACTGGCGGGCATCTTTCAATGCTCTGAAGAATAGGTATCCTAATGAGGATATTATGCTCTTTGGGATGGACATACATCTTGTTGTGGATGATGTGAATAAAGAGGAGTCAAATGTGAGAAAACTTTTAGATAATAATAGTGTGAAGTTATTGAGGGTTTATTCAATGAAGCCCACACTTGAAGAGGTCTTCATTCAACTTCAGAAGGAGTTAGACAAATGAGATTTGGTTTCTTATCAGGTCGCCTTTTCAGAATTATCAAAAAAGAGATAACCCACATTCGTCGTGATAAAATAACCCTTTCTATGCTTCTGATGATGCCGATAATGCAACTGATACTTCTTGGTTATGCAATAAATACTGAGGTTAAGAACCTTTCTTTGGTTGTCATTGACCCTGCACCATCAAGTGAATCGAGATACATTGTTGAGTCATTTGAAAATACTAGTTATTTCAATCTTAAAGGTTATGTTAATAATTATAAAGAATTGAGACAGATGATTGATGGTGGTAAGGCGAGGGCAGGTCTTGTCTTTCCTTCTGATTTCAAGGAAAAGGTAAGGGCGGGGGAAAGTGTATCAATTCAACTTATTGTTGATGCGTCTGACCCTTTGGCATCGCGAACTGCAATAGCGTCCGCAAAGTCGCTTGGGCTTTATCATTCAATGAGAATGAAACTCGGTCAGGAGTTTAGCACTATGGAACTGCCATTAGATGTTAGAGTGAGGGGCTGGTATAACCCCGATATGAGGAGTGCTGACTTTATGGTGCCAGGTCTTATAGGTGTCTTAATTCAGATGATGGCGGTCTTAATTACAGCACTTTCTGTTGTTAAGGAGAGGGAGTTTGGCACAATGGAGCAGTTGCTCGTTACACCACTTAGGAGATGGGAGATAGTCATTGGCAAGATGACGCCACCATTATTATTTACCTATGTCATTATTACTATCTGTATTGTCTTTGCCAATGTTATCTTTGATGTATCAATAAAGGGAAGCATATTGCTGTTATATCTCCTTGCGTTTCCGTTTCTTCTGGTAGCCCTTGGAATTGGTATATTCATATCAACAATTGCTAAGAATCAACTTCAGGGGATGCAAATGTCTTTTTTCTTCTTTCTTCCCTCAATTATGCTCTCGGGCTTTATGTTTCCAATTGATGCTATGCCAAAGATTATAAGATATATAACCTATATAGTTCCATTGAGATATTTTCTTACGATTGTGCGGGGAATTGTTGTGAAGGGTGTAGGATTGTATGAGTTGAGATGGGAAGTGATTATTCTTTCTCTTATGGGGGTTTTAATAATAACATTAAGCACATTGAGGATGAGCAGAAGGTTGGGGTAGTTGTTAATTTCAACTTTATTATACTTAGTTTTATATTAATATCAGATGAATAGAGGTGATATATGTTAGGTCTTTTAATTACAATTTTAGTGGTTTCAATTGGTGTTCTTATATTTGTCGTTGTTCTGGCAACTCGAAGGAGTGGTGATAAACTTTTAGCAGACAGGTTAGTTCAAGAGCAGATGGGTATTCATTCAAAGATAGGGGAACTCATTGAGGGTGGTCGTGCTCAATCGGAGGGTTTGAGTAAGGTAAGAGAGCAGTTATATCAGGAGTTAATACAGGCAAGGAAAGATATTTCAATTCTGACAGCGATACAGGAAGAGAGGGCAAAGCAGGATGACCAGGCATTCAGAGCAATTCAAGCAATAAAGAATATAATGGCAGGTTCTCATTCAAAGGGTATAGCGGGTGAGACGGTTATTCTGGAAATAACAAAGGTCTTGCCAAAGAGTATGTGGGCAAGTGACTTGCAATTAGGTGGGAGAAAGGTGGAATTCGCAATCTGTCTTCCTGATGGTAGGTACCTTCCGCTTGATTCAAAGATGCCAATTCCCAGTCAATTATCAGCATTGGAAGAGACAGGGGAGGTTTATCAGGATGAAAAGGGGATTGCTAAAGAGTTGAGTAATAATTTGAGGAACAGGGCAAAGGAGGTGGGAGAATATATTCTACCTCCAAGAACGCTTGATTTTGCACTTATTGCTGTTCCACCTCTGATATTTGAGATTACCTTGCCTGTCCATTATGAATGTTATAAAAATAACCGTGTAATTGTAATCTCATATAACCTGCTTCTTCCATTTCTTCTTCAGTTATACTCAATATATCAACAATATGCAGCAACCAGTAGATTAGACCTTGACCTTTTACAGGGTGTTGTTCAAAAATTATCTCAACATATTGAAGAGGCAACATCAATCGTTGAAAGTAAACTTTCAAGGGGTATTACTCAGGTGGATAATGCTTCAAGGGAGTTATCTCAGGTGCTTTCCCAGGCGAGAATCGCAAGTCAAAGTATATATAAATTAACTGAACCACAGGATAGGGAGTCTCTGCCTAAGTAGTTGCTATTAATCCACATAGACAAATCATATCACTTTAATTATATTTTTGTTAGAATTTCTTATGCCAAATGAAAATTATATTTTACGACTATTATCTATAAATAAGTCATTCAAGTCACCAAAGGGCAGGGTAGATGTCCTTAAAGATATTAGTATAGATGTGAAAAGGGGCGAGGTGTTATGTCTTGTTGGTCCAAATGGTGCTGGAAAGTCAACTCTGCTAAGGATAATCGCAGGGCTTATTCTTCCTGACAGTGGCAGGGTTTTATGGTCAAATTATTCTTTTAATATGAAGACCATCTTTATTGGCTCTTCAGAGAGGGGATTTTACTACCGCCTATCAGGTATTGACAATCTGAGATTCTTTCTCAATCTTGCAGGCGTAAACCTTAATGAGAAAAGCAGCCATTTTTCTCTTTTTGTTGAGCAGTTAAAACTTACAAGTATTATAGGTAAACGCTATCAAACATACTCAACGGGAGAAAGGCAGAGATTCGCCCTTCTATATGCTATTCTCTCAAAACCATCAATTTTTATTATAGATGAGTTCACTCAAAGTGTTGATGTTCTTTCACAGAAGGATTTGACATTTCTGCTAAGGGATAATATCGGTGATAACAATGGTGCTGTGATAGCGACGCATCAGATTAGTATTATGAAGGATGTTGCTGACAGAATTGCATTTATAAAGGGTGGCAGATTGATTGCTGTTGGAAGACCAGATGAGATATCATCCAAATACTTTCAAAGTGGTGAATTTAGAATTATTGTCTATGGTGATGGTGAGAACATTAAGAGAGTAAATGGTCTTTTGATTACTGGTCTTGAGAGTCATGATGATAAGACAGTTGTGGATGTCCAATATAATGGTGGACTTGGTGATTTAATTGGTATCTTGGAGAAGAATGGTCTAACAGTAATTTCCGCTGAGATGCTGGATTCCGACATAAATGAGATATATAGAAGGGCTATTGAGTAGGCAGTTAATTTAAGGAGGTGAGATATAAAACCTTTCCAAGAGTATATTTCATTATTATCTCACCCCTCCTATCAAACCCAATGAATGTTTATGGAAGAGATAGATGCAGTATAGAATAAAAGAGTTCTTATTCAAGATATGGGTATTGATATGGAAGGATATTAAACTCATCCTTTCTTATAGATTTAATCTCCTTCTTGAACTTTTGTGGCTCTTTGGTCTGACATTTGGTTTTTACTTCCTTGCGAAGACATTTGAGAACTATATACCACCTATGCTTATGACCTATGGTGGATATTTTCCCTATGTCCTTATTGGCTATTCGTTCTCGGGCTTGCAGGGAGCAGGAATATCTGCACCTTCAGGTTCAATACGCGATGAACAGATTCAAGGCACCCTTGAATCGCTTATGGCGAACGGCGCCTCACCAATGGCAATAGCAACATCAGGCACAATTACAAATTATTTTGTAGTCATTCTTCACGCCTTCATTCTCGTAATAATGGGTTTTGTCTTAATTGGCAGTGGTATAACTCTAAATGGCATCCTTGGTGCAATAGTCATTCTTACAATCTCCTGTATTGCTTACTTCGGTCTCGGTCTTCTTGGATGTGTATTTATTCTGATATATAAAAAGGGTAATCCTATAATAATGGCATATTCCGGTCTTTCATTTCTTGTCTCAGGTGTATATTTTCCGTATGAGATACTTCCACTGCCACTAAAGATTTTCTCAAAGGTAATCCCTCTTACATATACCCTTGATGGTCTTAGAAAATCAATATTACTTGGGCTTGGTATCTCTCAGATATATAGAGAGATTATCATCCTTTCAATTATGGCACTTATCTTTCTCCCACTTGGAATATTGGCACTGAAAATGGCAACAAATAAAGCAAAGAGGGATGCAAGTTTAACACAGTATTAGACCTGTGATTTTTCTATGATATTTAATATTATATTCTCAATAGTGTTTAATTTATCAATTATTTTTTCTTTATTGATTTTGAATCTAATAAGTGGAGTTCCTTTTCTTTCATCAAGCCCAATATCACTAATACCCTCTACCTTTCCAACCAGCAGACCATTCTTTATTCCGTCTCCCATAAGAGTGATATATCCATCCTTCTCTGTTATCAGATTAATCCCTGCTTGGCTTGCAGACACCCTTATCTTTGCAATGCTAATGAGATATTCACACTCCTGGGGCATCTGTCCATACATATCCAACATTAATCTTACTATCTCTTCTATCTCATTATGAGATGAAGCATTAGCAAGTCCTCTATATATTGTCAGTCGTGATTTCTGGTCAGGTATATAACCCTCGGGTATATATGCATTTATATTAAGTGAGATTTTAGGTCTTTCTTTCTCCTCCTTTTGTCTGCCAAGTAATCTGTCAACCTCCTCTTCTATCATCCTTATATATGTCTCAAAGCCAACCTGTGCAATATGTCCTGATTGTTCTTTACCTAATATATTACCTGCACCCCGTATCTCAAGGTCCCTTAGGGCTAAACTTAAGCCACCACCAAGATAGTTCGCGTCCCTCACTGCGGAAAGTCGCATCATCGCGGTCTTTGTTATTTTGCCGCTTGCCGGGATAAGCAGATATGCGTATGCCCTGATGCCACCCCTACCTACCCTTCCTCTCAGTTGGTGAAGTTCTGCAAGTCCAAATCTATCTGCTTTGTTAATTATTATTGTGTTAACATTTGGATTATCTATACCTGATTCAACTATTGCGCTTGATATAAGGCAATCAAACCGACCTTCATAGAAATCAGCCATAACTCTGGCAAGTGAAACCTCATCCATCTGACCATGAGCAATCCTAAAACTTACATCTGGGAGAAGGTCTCTTAGCATTGCATAGATACCGTCTATCGTCTGAACACGATTGTGTATGAAATAAATCTGACCACCTCTATGGACCTCCCTTGCTATCGCATCTCTTATCACATCTTTATTGAATCTTCTTATATATGTATATATTGGCTGTCTTTCCTCTGGTGGCGTTCCGATAGTTGATATGTCGTATATGTCAGATAGGGCAAGATATAGTGTCCTCGGTATAGGTGTTGCAGTCATTGTTAATATATCTACACCCTTTGTTAGTGCCTTTAGTTTTTCCTTCTGAATGACTCCAAATCTGTGTTCTTCATCTATTATCACGAGCCCGAGATTGGAGAATCTAACATCTTTTGATAATAGGCGATGTGTTCCTATAATTATATCAACATTGCCAAGGGCAAGTTTTTTTAATGTCTCTTTGTTCTTTGCTGTTGAATTAAGTCGTGAGACCATCTCAACATTTAATGGAAAATCACCAAGTCGCCTCCTGAATGTAGCAAGGTGCTGTGCTGCAAGAATTGTAGTTGGAACAAGGACAGCCACCTGTTTTCCATCAAGCACTGTTTTAAATGCTGCCCTTATCGCTACCTCTGTCTTTCCAAAGCCAACATCACCACATATAAGACGCTCCATAGGAATACTCTTCTCCATATCTATCTTCACTTCTGCAATTGCTTTTAACTGGTCTTCTGTCTCAGTATATTCAAATGATTCCTCTAATTGATACTGCCAGGGCTTGTCAGGGCTGAATGCAAATCCCTTGACTATTCTTCTCTCTGCATTCGTTTTTATAAGTCTTTCTGCTATCTCGCATGCCTTTTCTTGTGCCTTTGCCTTTCTTCTCTCCCAGGACCTCGTTCCAAGACGGTCTATAACTGGTGTCTCATCAGTCCCAATGTATCTAAAAACCTTATTTGTGTCCTCAACTGGAACATATATTTTGCCCTCATCTGCATATTCTATTACTGCATACTCACCTAATTTGTCCTCCGTCCTCATTACCAGAAGACCTTTAAATATTCCAATTCCATAGTCCTCATGAACGCATATATTATCACTTTCAAGTTGCGAGTATGTCTTTATTGGAATTGTCTTCTCAGGCTTCCTTCTTCTCTTCTTTATCCCTATCTTCTTTGTTGCCTCTCTTCCAAATAAAAGACGAGTTGATGAGAGTGCAAGACCAATATCTCTTATGTAAAAACCACCTAACACCCCTGAACTAATAACATTTATATGCCTGCTTGACAGTGGAAAAAGGGAGGTTATTGTGTTTCTTACTCCAATAGTGTCTTCACTATCCGCTGCTAATACTACAAATCCTTCCTCCTTTGCTATCATCAAAGCCATATTGTCTATTGTTTCTAAGTTCTTGATTGATATACCCCATTCTGTTGAGTCAATATGTAATTTTGTTATACCCTCTCCCACTTCAAAGTAGCCGAGATAGAACCTCTTCTTTATATTTTGATGTGAGATAATATCTTCAATCCCTGTATATAAGTGGCTTGGTGGGGGTTTTATATAACCCCTTGATACTGCCTCTTCATACCTCTGCCATTCAGTTATGTGTAGTTCCTCATCTTCTGTGAGCACCTCTTCCGATGAGCAAATTACTATGTTTGTGTTATCACCCAAATAATCAATGAGAGTGCTTTTCTTCTCATAAAGTAGTGGTATAAATGGTTCAAGGTCTTCTTTCTCAGGGCTTTCTAGTATTCTATAGAGATTATCTCTTAGGTTATCACTTATAACACTTGCCCTCTCCAATGCTTTTTCTTTATTAACACCATCAAGCACTGCCTCCCTCGTCGGTATTATCTGAATATCTTTTATATTTGATATGGACATCTGCGTTGTCGGATTAAAGACCCTTATTGACTCTATCTCATCTCCAAAGAACTCTATTCTTTTTGGCAATTTGTCGCCTGGCTGAAATATATCAACAATTCCGCCCCTTCTTGCAAATGTCCCTGGCACAACCGTTATATCTTCATATTGATAGCCAAGTGTGAATAATCTTGATACAAGGTCGCTGAGTGGAATATTATCTCCTACATGCAATCTCAATATTGCATTACTAAGTATCTCTGGTGGTATTATATATTGCGTGATTGCGTCTGCTGATGTGACCACAATCCTTGATTTACCTGATAGCAGACCACTTAAACACCTCAAACGCTCTCCCATAACATCCATATAAGGCGAGCCCGTCTCGTATGGAAGTATCTCCCAGGGCATAAAAAGAGTGATGATATCGGGAGAAAAGGTATCTTTTACGAACTCAGCATACTCTCTCATCTCTGTAAATATTCTATATGCCTCTTCTGGTTTGCTTGTAAGGATGATTATATTTTGCTCTTGAGAGAGAGAAATAGATGTTGCAACTAACGGATATGCTGACTTTGGTATACCATCAATCGCAAGTAAGTTAGTCACCTTGCCATTGTCATCAGAGAGGTTATTCATGATAAGTTCTGATAATCGCTTTATATATTCACTTATGATGTCTCTCATATTTATAGATTTTATCAGTTTTGTCTTTATTTGTTGATGTAGAAAATAAAATTAGTGTAATTTATTTATGGTGAAGAGGTTCTTCACAATGATTTAAGATGACATTGTAGCGTCCCTAATTTATATTAGGTCGTATATATAAATAGTTTCCGTTCCATCATAAGATATTACGCTACATAATAAGGTAATACGACAGAGATTATTCGCTATTGCTTAGAATGACAAAAAGACATCTGGTGTCATTCTGAATGGAACGAAGTGGAATGAAGAATCTCTTTCTCATATAATATCTATATAGATTCCTCGCTATCGCTCGGAATGACATATTAATTTATTTGTGAATTAGAGATTACTTGTTATCGCTCGGAATGACATAAAAATTGCGTTGTTGACATTTGTTTGATAAATCAAACCGCTACAATACACTTATAATACTTCTTATCAATATATTCTGTATCTTTCAAGGACTTCGTCAGTCAATGGTGGAATACTGCCCTCAGCGAGTTTTCGCATCTGGTCGTAATCAAGCCGGAACTTGGGTTTCTTTGTGGTTCCATAGCATATAAATGCAATATTGCCCTTTCCCTCACCATCAGGAAATAGCGCAATTGTTCTACCTTTGTATTTTTCTGTGCATTCCTTTGTCAAACGCAGTTGACATACCATCTCAATATCGCCTGTAAATGCAACCGTGCCGTATAATCGGACCATATCAATACTTGTGCCTTCTATCTCGCATCTATTGACCTTTATTTTTCCATCTCCAATTATAAAATTACCGTCTAATTTTCGGACTTCTACACTTCTCAGAAAAACAAGCCCGCTCCATTCAGATACACTATCAAGAACTGTCAGGTTTTCTGCCTTTATACCACTTGATTTTATACTGCCACTTCCACTTATATACTGCTTCACCTCTCCCTTTGTCGTCCCCTTCCCACTAAAACTCACAGAGAAATCGCTCGCACCCCCTGTTATCACATCCTTATATTCTGTTGTGTTCGCAAGATATGTTCCTATGTCAACCCCCTTACCATTTAGAGATACACTGTAATTGCCTTCTGGAACTACTATCTCTATTCTTCCACCAATTGTTCCATTATATGCTCTCATACTCATATCAGAAATCTTGATAGTGTTCTTACTGAATAAGACATTCATACTAAGGTCTTCACAGGTAAAACCCTTTGCCTTAAACCTGCCAATATCAATGCTTCCCTTTAATGTGAATTTATAGCCACACTTTAAATGTGTTTGTGGAACCCCCACTCTCATAATCTTATCAAGGTCAAGCGCTTCTATATCAAGAGCAAAATCAATAGTTGGCTCTATGAAGCCCCTGAGTTTTCCACTCGCATCAATTTTTGCACCACCGAGCGTTCCACTTGCCAATATAAGTTCTGCCTCCCTTCGTTTTAATATCAGCGATGCTGAATTTATTGTTATTCTCTCGTTAATTGATGGAAGGGTGAAACTACCTGTTATATTGTCTAACCTACCTTCAATAGATGGAAGCACATCTCCGAATAGGTCGCCTTCTATGAGCACATTTGCATCTCCTGTCCCCTCGCACTGCCACTCCTTCGGTGCCTTCATAAGTGAACTCACAAGCCCAAGGTCAATATGACCATCAAGATTTAATCTGTAGGTTGGCTCTTCGGTGAATATCACATCACCACTACCAGTAAGAAACCTATTATCTGATAAACCCTTTATATCGCTTATTTTTATGACTTTGTCCGATATCTCTGCCTTGAATGATAGTTTATTTATGCTACCTTTATGACCTGATATAGATAGCGTCTTTATTGCCCCATCAGTTAAACTTAAACTGCCATCAATAGTAAAATTATTCAATCCACCTTCCTTTTCTAACGAAAAATTTGTCTTGATTAGTGCATCTATCTTGCCAGTAAGTGTAGTTTTGTTAAAGACCGCAAATCTTTTTGGAGATAATATATTTATAAAATCTTGAATATCACCATCCTCAATCTTGTGTTTTATTGAGACCATCCACCCACTTTCTTTCTTTGTGCCACTTCCATCTATCTCAATAGAACTATTGCCGATAATGAAACTTGACTTTGAAAGTTCAATGTTTCTGCCCTTTCTATTATATACCGCGTTAATTATTAGACCCCCCTTAAATGGAATTATAGGTGATTCTTTATTATCGGAGGGTGAATATGAGAGTAAATTCCATTTCATACCTGATGTGATTAAATAATTTGTGCCATTCTTTTTCATTTCTATATCGCCATTTATGTCTTCTAATGTGATGTTCCCTCTTATAATTCCATCTATTTCAAAATTTGAATTCTCAAGTTTAATCTTTACTTTTTCGGGAAGTATAGATGATTTCTCTTTTCTACTGACACCGACAATTATCATATTACCTAACTCATCATAAGTTATCTTAATCTGCGCCTTCTTTATGACTATCTCTTTTATCTTTAAGCGAAACAATAGGAGGTTATGTATGCTTGGTTTTATTACTATCTCACCAGCGCTCAAGGCTCCCTTTATGTCAGGGTCTGCCCTGAAGTTCTCTATGACAAATGATGGGGTAGGGAAGAGGTCAATGTGAGCACTGCTTATCACCGACGACTTATTGATTGTTGATTTTATATATGCAATCAGTATTTGATGGACACGCTCATCACTAAAAGCAATTTTCAGCGATATGTATGGAATAACTAAAATAAAAGATGATAAAGATATTATTAACAAAATGTAGATTGTAATTCTTACTATCTTTCTCATTATTTATTCTTTAATTTGTCTATATATTCTCTTAGGAGTTTTTGAACGACCTTCGGGTCGGCACTCCCCTTGCTCTTCTTCATAACATCACCAACAAGTTTTCCAACCGCCTGCTCCTTGCCTTTAAGTATTGTGGCTACAACATCAGAGTTCTCATTTATGACTTCTTCCACAATCTTGCTAATGACGCTTTCGTCATCTATCCTTAATATACCCATATCATCTATAATCTTTGATGGACTTTCTCCGCTTTCCCACATCTTCATAAGAACATCTTTACCCGCGCTTGCGCTTATCTTTCCCTCATCAACTACCCTTACAAGTTCTGCAAAGTCCTCTGGTTTTATCGGTATATCACCATAATCAATATTCTTCTTCTGTGCTATTGAATTCAGTTCTCCAATGAGCCGGTTCACAATTGTCTTTATATTACTATAGTGCTTTATAACCTCATCAAAGTATGAGTATAATGTTGGTCTCTCAACGAGCGTAGTTGCCTCCTGACAGCCAACACCCGCCTCTTTCAATATTTTCATTCTCTCAGTAGGAAGCGATAGCATATTCGCCTTTATCTCACCAAGCCACTCATCTGTGATTACAATTGGTGGAATGTCGGGCTCGGGAAAGTAGCGGTAGTCGGCTGTCTCCTCCTTACCACGCATTGATATTGTAATCTGTCTTTGCTCATCCCAAAGCCGGGTCTCCTGCTCAATCTCACCACCGCCCTCTAAAATCTTTATCTGCCTTTCCCTCTCATATTCAAGTGAGAGGCGAACCGCCCTGAGTGAGTTTAGGTTCTTTATCTCAACCTTTGTGCCAATATCATCATCTTTCTTACTTACTGATATATTTGTGTCGCACCTCAAACTGCCCTCCTCCATATTGCAGGTTGATATGCCAAGCGTTAGCATTGTGGCTCTCAGGGTGCGTATGTAGTGATATGCCTCCAAAGGTTCTGCCCTCATCGGCTCCGAGACAATCTCAAGAAGGGGGACGCCCGCTCTATTGAAGTCAAGAAGCGATGATGTCTCTGTGTGAATTATCTTTGCTGTGTCCTCCTCAATATGGACTCTGCGAATATTCCACATTGCGGGTCTTGTCCAGTCATCACCTATGTAGAAGTCAATGTAGCCGTCTTCACCGAGGGGGATGTTATATTGCGAAATCTGGAAGTTCTTTGGAAGGTCGGGGTAGAAGTAGTTCTTTCTGTCGTATCTTGTGTTCATATTGATTCTGCAGTTTAGGGTAAGAGATGCCATGATGGCATATTCAATTACCTTTCTGTTTGGCACGGGAAGAGTGCCGGGATGACCGAGACAGATGGGGCAGGTGAGAGTGTTTGGCTCTGCACCGAATATGTTTGCGCATGAGCAGAATGCCTTTGTCTTCGTGGCAAGTTGCAGGTGGACCTCAATTCCAATTGTTGTTATAAAGTCACCCATAGTATTGTGAATTATTATATTATAATGAGGTATTGTCAAGGTTGGTGAGAGAGGTAATTGGTATAATAAAGCAGAGTAAATCAAAGAGCTTATTAATTTATAATTGGTATGGGATTTTAATCACTAATTTTACAAATAATAATTATAATACCCTTATGTATGAGAATTTAGAAACACAGAATATAGAATACAAATCTAGTTGGAGAGATGAATATTTAGATATAATTGCTTCTTTTGCTAATACAAATGGTGGAGAACTTATTATTGGTGTTGATGATAATGGTAAAGTTTTAGGGGTTAGAAATGCAAACAAGTTGTTGGTTGATATTCCTAATAAAATAATAAATAAATTAAATATTACACCATCTGTTGATATTAGAAATATTAATAACAGAGAAGTTATTGTTATTAGAGTTATTCCCTCTTTAACTCCAATATCAATTGATGGAACATATTTTGTAAGGAGTGGCAGTAGAAAAGTGGAATTAAAGAATATTGAACTTGCAAACTTTCTTCTTAGAAAATTAGGAAAAACTTGGGATGAATATATTGAAGAAAGAGCAAATTTAAATGATATAAATATAGAAACTATTGAAAATTTTAAGAAATATTCTTATGAAAGAATTCCATCTATTATTGAAGAAAATGACTTAAATATTATTTTAGAAAAGTTAAATCTTTTAGGTGATGGCAGATTAAAAAGGGCTGCTGTATTATTATTTGCTAAAAATCCGCAAAGATTTTATATTAATTCAAGTATAAGAATTGGTAAGTTTAAAACTGAGACAGAAATTTTGACGAATGATATTGTTGAAGGTAATCTTTTTGAACAGTTAGAAAATTGTATTGAAATTCTTAGAACTAAATATTTAATGAGTGAAATTAAGTTTGAAGGCATTCATAGAAGAGAAATTCTTGAATATCCTCTTGAGGCCTTAAGAGAAGCAATTATTAATGCACTTATTCATAGAGATTACTTAGGAACTTCAGACATACAAATAAGAATTTATCAAGATAAACTTGTAATAATGAATGATGGTGTTTTACCACCTGAAGTGCCTATTGATAGATTAAAAACAGAGCATATATCAAAACCAAGGAATGTTTTATTGGCATATGCATTTAATCTTGCAGGTTTTATAGAAAAGTGGGGTATGGGAACATTAAAAATGATTGAAAGTTGTAAAGAGCAAGACCTTCCAGAACCGGATTTTATTGAGGAGGAAGGAATATTCAAAGTTATATTTTATAAAGATATATATACAATAGAGAGTTTGCAAAAATTGGGATTAAATGAAAGACAGATAAAAGCTGTAATGTATGTGAAAGAAATAGGAAAAATAACGAATAAAAAATATCAAGAAAAATTTAAAACTTCAGAAAGAACAGCTACAAGAAATCTAAATGATTTAGTAATAAAAGATATATTTGAAAGAATAGGAACTACTGGAAAAGGAGTAACTTACATTCTAAGGCGCCATAAAGAAGTCAAAGACGCCATAAAGAAGCCATAAAGACGCCATTTCTTAAATTCAAGATTATTATATTAACTAAACTCAATAAAATTTATTTTTATGTAAATATAATAATAATTAATAAAGAATATATAAATCTCATACATATATCAATACAGATGGTTAATATTGATCTAAAAGAATTTTTTAGCAAAAGTATTTTAAGATTATATAAAACTGGTCGTGGGACTATATATAAACTAGTTTCCTCAAATATTAAAATTGGTTAATTTACTAATTATTGACTAAAATGACCAATAATTAACTTAAAAACTTGGGAGATTTATTGGTATTTATTTGGCTTTTTTGATGATTATTTTCTGGTTAATATATAAAAACATTTTGTATCATATTATTATTTGGATTTTAACAGAAATAATTAAATCTATGTCAGCATCCTCAATAACTTCACTATTGTCGCTTTTAATTCCTTCCTGTGGCATATAATGTCAACAAAGCCCTTATCCATCAGAAACTCTGCGGTCTGAAAGCCCTCGGGAAGTTCCTGCCTTATCGTCTCCCTTATCACCCTCGGTCCCGCAAAGCCCATAAGAGCGCCCGGCTCCGCAATTACAATGTCCCCCTGAGACGCAAACGACGCATAGACGCCAGCGGTCGTAGGATTCGCCGCAACCGATATGAATAACAGCCCCTTCTCATTGTGATAGGCAATTGTAGCATTCACCTTCGCCATCTGCATAAGCGACAGTATGCCCTCCTGCATCCTCGCCCCGCCCGTCGTTGAGACCGTTATCACGGGCAGGTTCTCATCACAGGCGAGTTCAAATGTCCTCGCCAACTTCTCGCCCATCACCGTGCCGAGCGACCCGCCAATGAAACCAAACTCAAGCGCCCCTATCACAACCTTCCTTCCATCCATCTCGCCTGCGCCCGTAAGCACCGCCTCAGCAAGACCCGTCTTCTGCTGGGACTCCCGAATTCTATCGGGATATGGCTTGCTATCAACAAAGTTCAGTGGGTCAACGGGGTAGATATTAGCGAATGTCTCTGTGAATGTGCCCTCATCAATGAGTGATGCAACTCGGACCTTGGCGCTCATCTTGAAGTGATAGTCGCAGTTTGGACAGACCATAAGGTTTCGCTCAAGTTCGCGCTTTAGTATCGGCTCATTGCACTCGTCGCACTTCACCCACACACCCTTTGGGGCAATAACGCGCTTCTCCTCTGCCTTCACCTTCTCTGCCTTACCTTTCTTCTGTCTTTGCCTTTTCCTTCTCTGCCATTTCAACCTACCATATATATCTCAAAGACCACATATTGTTCATACCAAGTTTATGCCCTAACCCAAGGGCATATCCAATGCCTATATGTGAGACCCTTACCTCAGTGCCCACTGTGAACTCGCTTGTTGAGGTTGTATATCCTCCAATTATATCAATATTTGATATTGGTTTAAATATAGCCCCTGTGTGCATAGTGTAGTTGCCAGATAAATTCATATTGATGGCGCCAAGAAGGTCTAAATAGCGTGTAGTCACATCTGCTCCGAGCCACAGGTTTGTCTCGTCCTCCTGTGCTATCTTTATGAGTTTTATCTGAGCACCCTTTATATTCTCTATCTTCATACCTATGCGAAGATTGTTATTCGGCAAGATAAGAGCACCCATATCAAAGCCAAAGCCCGTGTCAGAGAGGTAGCCAATGCTCATTCGCCTGACCTTCATGGCAAGACCGAACGAGAACTTCTTTGATAGGTCTTTTGCGTATGAGATGATTGTCAGAAAATCAGAGTAGTTTGTCTTTGTCAGTTCAACAGTTGGTGCTATCTCAGCAGAGCGTGCGAGGGCAAAGCCAATAGAGAGCGTCCCCATGCTTGTCTCTTTGCCGGGAATATCGGGATTTGAGAACCGCATTGGTTTTGTAATGACAATGTTCTGATACGATGTGCCATAGAGGTTTCCAAAGGGTCGGATGTAGGTTGCGAGGACTTCGGTATTCGTAAGAAGGGATGTGCCCGCAGGGTTCCATATAAGAGCGCTTGGGTCATCCGCAAGGGCAACGAATGCCCTTCCACAGGCAAGACCCCTAATCCCCATGCCCCAGAAGTGAAACGGCTCCTCCGTCCCACCATAATATGATAAAGCCATTGCGACTGCTGGTATTATTGAGATAATGATTAACCTTCTCATAATTATAATAGTGGAGGTGAATAATATGGCAAGATATATTTAAAGCAGGCAAGGATAACAAAAGAAACTACGATTGTATAAATTAAACTTACAATAATATCGTGAAGGAATACATCCTTAAAGTGACCATCAGATTTCTTCATTTTCTGCCATAGATAAAGGCGTATGACAATAGGTGCTATGATTACTATGAAATATAAAGGATTTAGATATATGCCTGCCATAAACGAAATATACACAATACCCCTGTCAAGTGTGCCTGAGACCTTCTCGTATGTTAATATTGGTCTGTTTTTGTAGTCAGACCTCCATGTCAATTTTGTGAAATAGATGAAGATTGTGCCTGCGAATGTTGCGGTAAAAAAGCCAATTAAGAACATAAGTATGTAGTTGTTCAAAAAGAACTTATTTAATATATCAGGTAGGGTCATTGGTAAAAGTCCTCTCATTGCGAGGGCGCAGACAATTATGACGCCAAGGTGCATCATCTGGTCTAAAAAGAATAGCCATATATTCGGCTTTTTCATATGGTCAATTATGTAGTGAGTTGCTGTGATGATGAGTATTACAAGCCATGACTGGTAGTGATTTAGATATGGCGTTAAGAATATTGTGGTTGTTATTGTATGGATAAAAACATGAACCCATTTACCCCATTTATATTTCACACGCACATTAAACACCCAATTTGTCTGAAAAGGGTAATCTGCTATTAAAAATGCAAGGAGTAATAATAGAAATATATTCATAAAAAACTAAATTCCTAACTCTTCCTTTATCTCAAGGTATGTCATAAACTTATGCAAACTGTCAAGGTCTTTCACAATAAGTTTATCGCCTTCTTTCCATATTACCTTTGCCTTACCCATAAGTTTCAAAACCTCCTGGATTCTATCCCAAGGGAGGTTCACCATATTATTGAGTTCTTTTACTGCAGTATCTCCGGGTATCTCTACTGCTCCATTTTCTCTCTCTTTGCCATACCTGTTTGATATGAGAAGCAGTGTTCCTGCTACCTTGCTTGAGTTGCTCTTCATAAGAAGTGTCTGTATCTGGTGGTCTGCGTTTCTCAGTCGTTGGCTCATCTTTCTTAAAATCTGCATTATTATCTTTGGATTGTTTCTTATCTGCTCTTCAAATATTTTATTGTCAAGTTCTATGAGTTTTGTCTCTCCCTGTGCTACGGCGCTCGCTGACCTTGGTTCATTGTCTATGATAGCCATCTCTCCAAAGAACTCACCTTCTTTTAGCACTGCAAGGGTTGTCTCTTTATTTGCCACTCTCTTAACTATTCTCACCTGACCTTCGTGAATGATAAACATTCTGTCACCGGGCTCACCTTCTTTGAAGATGACATCGCCATCTTTATATTCCTTTCCATACTTATCAAATACTTCCTGCTCAAATTCCATATTTATCCTCTTTTTAGAATTTGTGAAATCTTAATATTCTAAGATGAAAATGTCAATGATGCTTATCTTAAATATACTAAATAATTCAAACATATAATATTACATAATAAAACATTAATTATGTCATTTTGAGGATATTAATGTTAAAATGTAGCGGTTTGATTTATCAAACAAATGTCAACCACATTTTGTCTGTCATTCCGAGCGAAGCGAGGAATCTATGTCATATTGTATTTAAATCAATAATGAGTGATAATTACTATTATAAAGATTCTTCACTCCACTTCGTTCCGTTCAGAATGACACCTTATGCCTTTTTGGAATTGTTATGTAGCGGTTTGATTTATCAAACAAATGTCAACCACATTTTGTCTGTCATTCCGAGCTCTGCGAGGAATCTATGTCATATTGTATTTAAATCAATAATGAGTGATAATTACTATTATAAAGATTCTTCACTCCACTATGTTCCGTTCAGAATGACACATTATGCCTTTTTGGAATTGTTATGTAGCGGTTTGATTTATCAAACAAATGTCAGAACACATATTGAATAAATCAAGTTTATATTTTGGTCTTTTTGATTTTGTGCGATAGGAGGGGTGAGATAATCCTGACCTATAGATATCAGAATAGGTTTAATATCTCACCTCACTTAAATCGCACCGCTACCTTGCTAATCTGTTATTTTGAAGCGTTGTGAAAAATCTCCGTCGCAAATATAACAAGGCCTGCCTTGTTTCGCAGATTTATCTTGCTACCACAAAATTCTTTGAAGCGCTGAATCCCTCTGCTGTCATCTTCAAAATATATACACCATTTGTGAGACCACTAATGTCAGATGACAATGTGTATTCACCCGGACTGTATGACCCGCTTGCAACAGTTGATACCTTTCTTCCAGTAATTTCATATATTGAGATGTCAATCACTGCGTTCACTGGCACTGTGATAGACAGATTAACATTCGTATTCGCAGGATTGGGATAAACACTTGTCAGTGTAAATGATGATGGTGCCTGACTTCCTTCTGTTTTCGTCTCTCCAAGAACCTCTACCTTGCTCTCTAAAACCGCTTCAAGTTTATATACATAGTTGGCGCTCTTATCAGTGTTTCTATCAGTGTATGAGTATGGGTTATTACCTGTGATGAGTTTTTTATTGACCTTGGTCCAGATGGCATATGGTGATGATGTGAGTTCAGAAGTAGATACATCTTTCTCTGGCGCTATTGTTCTATAGAGGTTGAAGCCCTTGATTGGTTCATTCGCATCTACTGACCAGGTAAGTTTCACATAATTGTCTATCTTCTTTGCTATAAATGATATGAGTTTTACATTGCCATGAACATCGTTCCAGGCATACTTAAGGTCTTCATTTGTCTTGTCAAAGTAAGAAATATGTGGATTATCAGAGGAGTCCAACTTAATTGATGTATATAAGCCGACATCGCCCGCTGTATCAACAGGAACTATATGCCAGGAGCCGCCATCATAATAGGCATACTTGAGGTTATAGCCAAACTGGTCGTAGTAAGATATATGAGGATAACCTGATGAGTCAAGTGCAATTGATGTATAAAGTCCCTGGTCACCTGCAGAGTCAACAGTTGTCTTATTCCAAGATGAGCCATTGAAAAAAGCATACTTTAGGTCAGAGTTTGTATTGTCATAGTATGATATATGAGCATACCCTTTTTTATCAATTGTTATAGATGTATACATTCCAACATCACCTGTGCTGTCAACAGTTGTTAAGTTCCATTTTGTCCCATCATAGTATGTATATTTGAGGTCTCCATTAGTTTTATCATAGTATGATATATGTGGGTGGTCAGATGAGTCAACAGCAATAGAGGTATACAAACCCACCAAAGAACTTGAGGTATCTACTTGTGATAACTTCCAAGTTGAGCCGTCATTGTATGCATAAGACAGATTTCCTGACATCTGTGAACCTTTATAATAAGCAATATGAGGATTATTCTTGGAATCAAGGGCGAGAGAGGTTGACCAACCGATAAATTTAGAACTATCCGCTACCTTCACAAACCAGGATAGACCCTGCTTATAGGCATATTTAAGGTTACCTTTATCTAAATCATAATAAGATATATGTGGGTAACCACTCTTATCAATGGCAATAGATGTATATTCACCTACCACACCATCATTATCTATTATCTCAATATACCAATTCTTTCCATCATAATAAGCATGTTTTAGGGTATTATTACCAAAGTATGATATATGAGGATAGCCATCGGGGTCAAGAGCGAGCGATGTATCAAAACCAACAACACCAGTTGTGTCTACTGTTGTAACCTGCCAAATATCAGGGAATGCCTGATTTAAGCAAACAAGAATTAATATAAGCATCCCTAAATAAATTACATTAAATTTCACTTTTCCCCCTCCTTCGTAATGGGTTAAAGTTTATCTATAAAAAACCTCCAAAATCTTTTCATTTTATATTCAATCTACATTTAATGATTTCAAAAGCACTTACTTTAATTATATCATTATTATGCTTTAAATTACATTATTATTGAAATAAATAATCTTGAAGAATTATTGTTTTGTTATTGATTTTTTAATTAAGAATGAATATCATCTATTTATATAATTTTTTTAACTTAATAATCATAATTCAGAATAATTATATATGTATTTTTTAATCTACTAATTTAAATCAAATTATTTTTATATTAGTGTTGACGATATCATAAATGTTTAGTATTTTATTAGTGGAGGTATTTATGAAAAGATTTATTATGTTCTCACTCGCTTTTCTTTCTTTATTAATCGTTTTGAGTGGGTGTAAAAGTAGTTATATCTGGTTTGAAGTTTCTAAGAGTTTCAATACCAATGAATCGCCATGGTTCAAAATATACTGTGGAGAAAAGCCAAAGAATATAGAGATAAAACTATACAGAGTTCCAACAGATGATTTTTCTGATTTTCTCAAAATATATTATGGTAATTTAGCCATAGAAGATATGAACCTTTCAGCACTAAAGGAAGTCAGTGGAGTTGAGTATAAGTATGATATTCAAAAAGGTGAATGGTATTACGGCAATTATGTAACAGTAACATTGAATCCACAAAAAGCAGGTCTTTACATTGTAAGGGCGGATTTGTCTGATAAGGTTGGATTCTGTATTATGGAAGTGACTGATGCGAAACTTCTTGTTAGTTGGATGGGAAGCGACCTTATTATCACAGCATCCGATGCTATTAAAGGAACTGCTCTGTCAGGCATTGATATCTATGGTTTTAATCCCTATAAGAAGGAAGAACCAAAATTAATCGGCAAGACAGACGACCTTGGTCTTCTTAGAATTGAGTATGACTGGAAGACAACAGAGCAAGAATATTACCACTATCTTCTTTTATATACGGTAGCAGATGAAGGGCCATCATTCTGCACTCCATATCAGTCGTATTATGTGGAGGGAACGAATGAGTATATTGTAGGTCATATATTTACAGATAGACCTATATATAGACCAAATCAGGATGTCAACTTTAAGTTGTTTGCAAGGAATATGGTTGACCAGAAACCACAGAACATCCCTGGAAAGACCGCATCAGTAGTTGTGAAGAGCCCTGATGGTGAGGAGATTTACAAGACCAACCTTACCCTTTCTGACTATGGAACAGCATTTAGTAATTTCCATCTTGATGATGATGCAGCACTTGGATACTATTACATTGATGCTACAATTGATAATAACTATATTGAGTCCTATTTTGAGGTTCAGGAATACAGAAAACCGGAGTTCATAGTTGAGGCGACCCCTGATAGACCATATTATCTGACGGGTGATACTGTAAAAATTAATGTTGATACTAACTATTACTTTGGTGGGGCAGTCAAGGGGGCAGAAGTCAAATGGTCTGCCGCAAATAACTATAATGGTATTGTGCTTGGTGAGGGAAGCGGTGTTACTTCTGCTGATGGCAGTTATGAGATAACTTTTAAGGCACCTGAGTATGAGAACTACAATTACTATGTCTATTTGAACATTGATGTCACAGACCAGTCAAGAAGACAGGTCAGCACAACTCTATATCCCTATATCTATTACTATGATATTTCTCTCTATGCTTATGCTGATAGGTATCTTGTCAAGGTAGGAGATAAGGTTGGTATTCAAGTTAGTGTATCAGATATTCTTGGAAATCCAATATCAAAGGATGTCGTATTAAAGATAGAACAGGAATACTACAACGAAAGTAAAAAAGAGTGGGACTATAAGACATTTTTAGAAGATGAGATATCAATAGGTAATGCAGGTATGGTGGTTTATGATTACGAGCCGAAGGAGGCGGGATATTATCGTGTGACCTGTGATGCGGTTGACAGCAGGGGTCATAAATTGACAACCTATGGCTACTTCTGGGCTACTGGAGGTGAGTATGCCTACTACTGGTGGTGGGATATTTCGGGTGGAAAAGGAATAATCACAGATAAGACAGAATATACGATAGGTGAGAAGGCGCTCGTCCAGTTAAATGTTGAACCTGAGTTTGCAGTAGTTGACCTTATAATTACGGGTGGTAAGATATATGATGTCTATCATATTCCAGTTGAAAATCATACTGCAAGTTTAGAAGTGCCAATAAAACCTGCCTATTATCCCAATATAATGCTTTCACTCATCTATAGCAAAGAAAGTGGTTATTATTATGATACTGCAAGTTTGAATATAAAAGACCCTTCAAAATCACTTGATGTTAGTTTGAAGATGGACAAGAAGGAATATAGACCGGGTGATGAAGCGAAATGGAAAGTGACCGTTTTAGATAACAGTGGAAAGCCAAAGATAGCCGATGTAAGTGTTGCGATGGTAGATGAAGCGCTATATGCGATTAGGGAGGAAGACAAGACGAAACTGGAAAGTGTATTCTATCCCTATACTTATGGTTATCCCTCAGTTGTTTCATCTGATGAATTCTATTATGGTTCTTATGGAGTTGAGAAAGAAGAAGCAGCGACTTTAGAGAAATCTATGGAAGGTGCAGGAGGAGGGCCGGGTGCAGGTGGAATGGATAAAACAGCAGAGATTAAGGCAGCACCGGAGATGACAAAGGATAAATTTACTGAAGCGCGTGTGAGAAAGGAGTTCAAGGACACCGGCTTCTGGCTACCATCAATAATCACGGGCGCAGATGGCATTGCGAATATTTCGTTCAAGATGCCGGACAATCTTACTACATGGAGGACTACAATTCATAGCATTACAAAAGATACATTGACAGGTGAGATAAGAGAGAAGACGCTTACCACAAAGAAACTTATAGTCCGCCTTATTACTCCAAGAACATTCACCCAGAAAGACAGGGTTACTATATCTGCGGTCGTTACGAACTACCTTCCCGAACCAAAAAAGGTTAAGGCCTATATTGAGGGCGATAGAGTTGACCTTATCAGTGATAAGACACAGTATATAACAGTTGGAGCAGGTGATACTGCAAGAGTTGACTGGAAGATAGATGTCATAGGAACAGGCGAGTCAACACTAACCGCTTATGCTTTAACCGATATAGAGTCAGATGCTATGGAGGTTAAGGTGCCGATAGTTCCACACGGCTTGAAGACAGTTGTATATGATTCAACAGTTGCAGTTGATGGCAAGACACAGATAGTATTTAATATTCCAACCGATGTCCGTCTTGACTCTGCATCCATTCGTCTTGATTTTTCACCATCTATTGCTTCAACCGCATTTAACTCGCTTGAATATCTTGCTGGTTATCCATACGGTTGTGTTGAACAGACAATGAGCAGGTTTTTACCTGATGTCTATCTGGTTAATATCTTGCAGAAGACAGGTCTTACGATTGAGAGCAAACTGATGGATGAACTCCCGAAGATGATAGATGATGGTTTGACACGACTCTATGACTTCCAGCACGATGATGGTGGTTGGGGCTGGTGGAAGGACGACCAGACAAATCCATATATGACCGCTTATGTCATCTATGGACTTTCACTTGCGCGAGACGCTGATGTTATGGTTAAAGATGATGTGCTTTTAAGGGGTGCCGAGGCATTAAAGACAATGATTCCAAAGGAGAAAGATACAAACACACTTTGCTATATGCTCTATGCACTGTCTTATGCGCCGAATATCAATACAGCGTTTATCTATGAGATAGTGAGTGATAAGGGACTTATGAAGAAACTTGATGACTTAAATCCTTATGCGATTTCAGTTCTTGGGGTTGCTTTAAGCAGAAGTAAACTAACGAATGATGCGCTTCTTATTTCAGAAGAACTGAAGAGAAGGGCTATTGATTCTGGTGGGATAGTTCACTGGGAGAGCAGTTCAATTCGTGGTGGTTGGTATGATAGTTCAACTGAGGCGACATCATATTGTCTAAGATTTCTTATAGAACAGGGTGAAGAGGATGACTACCTTCAGAAGGTTGTGATGTGGCTTGTGAAGAACAGGCGTGGTTATTACTGGTATTCAACGAAGGACACTGCTGCATGTATAATGGCTCTCGCTGACTATGTTGAATATACTGGTGAGTTTGCTCCCAACTACACTGCAACAATATCAGTTAATGGAAATCAGAAGGATAGTTTTGCAATAACAAAGGCAGACATATTGAGCGGACACAGGGTTATTAAATTGAAGGGTGATGAACTGAAGAAAGGTGATAATATTGTAGAAGTTCTATTGAAGGGTGAAGGGCGACTATATTCATCTTATGAACTCACATACTATACGCCGGGCGAAGGGATAAAGAGCATAGACAAAGGTATTACTATTAGCAGGTCATTTGAGGAGAAGAGGGCGACTGGTGCGAGATATGATATTTCAGAAGGTGACAAAGTAAATGTCTATCTCACAATGAAAGTAAATGAGCCGGTTGATTACCTGATATTGGAGGACTATAAGCCCGCGGGCTGTGAGTTTGAGGAGGACTATGAGTTCCAGAAAAACTACATTTACGGCTGGGACTGGTATTACTACTGGTATTTGCCATATACGATTGAGGTGAGAGACGAGAAGATATGCTTCTTCTTTGACCATCTTGAACCAGGAGAATACAGTTTTGCATACCGATTGAGGGGTGAGACACCTGGTGAATTCCATACAATGCCAGCAGTTGCCTATGCGATGTATTCACCTGACTTTGGTGGTTCATCAGATGAGGTTGTTCTCACAATAAAGGCAAAGAGAGCGGATTAATGGAGTAATGAATTAGATTATATATTTATATTATGTTTTGACTTGCGTCGCTATTTATTTAGCGACGCATTTTTTTATTTTGGCATTTTGTCTATCAAACAAATGTCAATGAACATATTAGATAAATAAAGCACTTATCTTATTCTTATGTGGTAAATCTCAAAAATACCTATTGGTATTTATACTGGTTGAAATAATTTAATCAATTTTATTTCTTTCAGAATGACAGATTGTTAATCTTATTTATCATATATTAAAATATTATCTAAATATAGATAAATTATCTAAGTATCAACATCTGTATTATTTACATTTTCAAAAGGTGAACTGACATCATTGTAGTATATCAACGCTGCTTCTCTGTTCTTTATGAGTTTTGCCTTTATGAAGATATTAACAATGTTGTCGTAAGATAATCTTTTATTGAACTCCATATCAACAATCTCCCTCAGGGAAGAAAGTGCTGATTCGCTTGTAATCTTCTTCATTTTGACCATCATATCAAGTATAACAACAGCAAGTGAGACATACGATGTTATATTCTTCCATGGCTTTCTTATCATCTCATACGCCTCTGTTGCATTAATGCGACCTGTTCTTACAAAATAATCCATCATTGAAGTAATAGCATCTTCTGGATGTGGACCAATAAATGATTTATTATTGGCATCACATATACTACTTAAATTAATTGGTGAATTACCATTATTATGATTTCCATTCTTGCTTATAATTTCAATAAATTTAGCAAATAATTCAATTACTTCCTTCTTACTTTCCATTCCAACCTCCAAAGTTTGATTAGATTAATAACTCTATTAGATAAACTAACTTCAAATAAACTTCAACTATATTATATCATAAATATAATTTAGATGAGATACTTTTGTAGATTATTTTATCTCAGTGAAATAACGACTTGATTTCACCTATACTTGTGTTTTCAATTGAGACAGATGGCAATTTACACCAGTCAAGTATATTTTTCATCACATTCTTCTTATCATCTGTTGAGCCAACTGCTTCAAATGGACAGGACATAAGTGCTATACGGAACTTCCCCCCTATCATCTTGTCACCTTCATTATGTATGCAAGCAAAGTGATGATAATTATCTTTATAAAACCACTTTGTATCACCACCATTCAAATTGCTCTCAAGCATATCTGGATTATTCTTGCTTGACTTCCACTCAACACCGTATGTTTTGCTCTTGAATATTGGTGAACTTGCCTCACCCTTCAAGTCCCAATCGTTATTAACATTTATCCAATTTGTGAAGTTGTCAACAGGGTAGTCAAGTCCAAGAAGACCGGAGAATAGTGTGCTGTATTCCTGTGTATTATTGCTTGCATTGGCTACGCAGTTCCACGCTATCCACATTCCAGATAATATTAACCCTCTGTCACCATCAAGTGTTGTCAGATAGTCATTAAGGGTCTTCTCCTCCTCCAATGTAAGTGTGATATGACCATAGTGTGCTGTGTCTGACGAGTATTGTCCCGAGTTTGCGGTAAACCAGATAATGAGTTTGTATGGCTCAAGGTCAGATAGTTTCGGTGAACCATTGAGGTCATGGTCCCAGAACGAATATGCTATGTTATACGATGTAAGTGCTTGAATGTAATATGCATCAAAGAACTGTGGGTTATCAACACCATCTGTCTCATCACTAACAAGTAGGACAGATACACCATTGGTATTGATGGGAAGATTTCTTGATGATGATAAATTGGTGGAAGTGATATTGTTGCCTCTATTTTCTGCTAAACTGATACTTATATTTAATAAGGTAACTGATGTCAATGTAATGATATAACCAATTGATATGTATTTTTTCATAATTTATTTAAACAGAGATTTTATTATGCCGATTGATTGGGTCTGAATTGAAACACCGGGTTGCAGGTATGTCAAATACTTGCTCATTAAGTTCTTCTTTGTATTAGGTTCATCGCTGTCTTTGAGTGCACCAAATATAAATGTTGAGCAAATAATCTTATATGGCGTTCTATTGAATATAACCCTTCCATTTGACTTTACTGGTGCTGTTCTTGATACCATTGCTATCTTACCGCTTGTTTGTGAAATCTCGTCTACATAATTATCGGGGAGATATTTTTTGTATGCAGAATACTCAATAGATATGCCCTCAAGAAGTGTCCCCGCAACACCATCGGCGAAGTCAACATTGCCAAGAGTATAGTTTCTACCATCATCTTCAAATTTAGCACCTGTATATGAGAACAGTTCTGACGAGCGATAGGAGTATGCAAAGTCACCACCTTCAATATAAATTGCCCCTCCACCATTCAAATAATCAATGAGTTTGTCTTCATCACTACCACCCATCCTTCCGCAAAATGGGTAAAACCCAAACAGGCAGAATACCATTTTATATTCAGATAAGTCAGATGGAAGTGAAGTTAATGTATTTACTGTCCATCCGTTTGATGTTATTGCATCTCTTATAGCATACTCAGTGCCAACTGTTCCATGACCCTCTGGGTCAGGAAACACCCCACCTGTGTCATTGTCCCATATTAAGATGTCCACAGAGTAGGTAATAGATGGCAGAACAAACCACAGAAAGAAAACACTGATAATAGTTTTTCTACACTTTGACATACTAATGAATATATCAATCATTTTTTTCTTTTGTCCTTTCATTTGGTTTTGACACTGCCCTCTCGTATTCCTCTACGGACTTGTTTAAGTCCTTTAGGAGTTCATCAGCATCAATACCATGAGCAAGGGCACCCTCTTCAAGATTCTCAAATTGAGCGACTACACAACCGATGCACATAATTCCATGCTTGAAGAATACCTCAACGGTATAGGGATATTTGTTCACAATGTCCTGTATCTTCATATCTTTTGTTATAGCCATATATTACCATCCTTTAAGAATATATTTTAATATTAAACTGCGCCAAACTGGCGACAATGTATATTTTAATATAATATCTAATAATATCAATAATAAACCTAAATATAAATATAGAGAATATTTCTTGAATTTCCAACTCTTCTTTTCAATCCTATTTATTAAGGGCGTTGAAAGAAATATTGAGATAATTATATAACCAACAACCCTTATTACAGACCATATTGACCAGCCATAAAGTATGACCTTGGCATTCTGAGATGCTTGCCAGAGAGAGCCAACATAGTAGTTCATATAATTCAATAGAACACTTCCCATAATAAGCCCCCCAAAGCCCCCGGTCGCCAAGCATAGAATAGAGAAGGTAGAAAGGTGCAGTAGATGTTGTGGAAGAAATCTTGATATATCACCCTCAACACCCCTTCCCGTCTTCAGCCATTCAAACATCTCATTTTTATACCTCTCACCCATCACTATCATACTCCCTGTCCTCTCAGGGTCTTGATATGAATATAGAATGACAACTGCTGATAGCATCATTGACCATACAAGAACCATCACGACCGCTGTCTTTAATCTACCTTTGAGTATGTAAGCGAGATAAACGGGGTATATAAGAATAGCGTTGATTACTGGCATAATATAACTGATGCCTATTTTCAGTCCGAGGGCAAATCCTATTGGCGTTGATGCGATAATGTAGATGATATAAGATGGTGTGGGAACACCGGTTATGAGGTCGGTTGCCCTTTTGAATATGCCTTTATCTTTTTCTTCAACTACAACTTGGTTTTTTTCTTCTTTCATAGATTATTCTATTATATTCATAGAATTTCTACCTCTTTTAAAAATTCTTTCCACTCATCTTTAGTCCATTTGAGCTCCCGAATAGGCAGCAAATATCTCTCCTCCCTAACCACGCCCAAATAGTCCAGTGATACACCTTCTTTGGTAGTGAGATGTCCAGATGTTTTAAAATAGCCGCAGATAATTCCTTTTAAGTCTGTTTGTATTTCTCCACATTTGTATTCTTTGATTCTTTTTCTCATCTCGCCAAGGTAGTCTTTGAAAAGGCTGTCATTGGAGGGAATTTTTTCTTCCGCAAAGTCAAGAAGTCTTGTAAATCCACAAACTTCAATGAAAAATTGTAAAATCGTGGGCTGGGGGACAGAACATTTTACTGTAATACCATAGTCATAACCTATATCCGCTTCAGCCCAAACACCAGCTAAAGTTGGAGATGACTTTATACTCACATTCTTTTTGGCATTAACGATGTCATTTCTGTATTTTTCAATTTGCCTTGATATTTCCCAATCCAATTCAATTTTTGTATTAGGGAAGTTATCCTCAAGAAATTTCTTAGCCATGATTTCTCCTAACTTCCCTACGAATTGATCTACAAGAATAGACTCAAAAGTCCTTCTTCTTTCTCTAAATCCCTTTGCGGATACAGTTGCTTTTGTTCTACCTGCAAACATTTGATAGGTGATTTCAATACAGAATATTAATAGTCTCATAACATCTTCGTCGTCTATTCTTACGATAACTGTATTTGGCAATAGTTTCTTCTCAATCCAATTTAAGACCCTATCTTCATCAAGGAACATCTTATTTTCATGTTGGGAAATTACATCAAAGTCATTACTCCTACACGCTGAGAGCAATAACTCACTAAGCTCTTCATCATCAAAATCTATACTGTAGTTTTCCTGAATCATCCTTCTGAGACGTTGGATATCCTCCCATAGTTTCTCTTTAAACTTGGTTCGGCTATTTAGTTCTCCTTTTAGAACTCTCTTCATATTATTCACCTCTTTTTAACACGACCAAATGTTCCGTTTTTATCCTGCTGTCTTTCTCGCCTGACGCAGGATTAATATTTGATTCAAACATCACTCGGGACACAATTGTATCAATAAAAGTAATATCATGTATCCAGCCTGCCTCCTTTAGATGTTCAATTATTATATCGTCTATAGGAATAGATGTTGTCCTTATCTTTGCTGGACCAACAAAAATACACATGTAATCTGTAACATTTTCTCCTAAAATAGAAAAGGCATTTAAAATGTCAAAAAAATATCTGTCGTATAAAGTTCTGAGATGATTTTCTTTTATTTTCTCTCTAAATTCGTAGTATTTTCCCGAGTGAATTTTTATTTCGTTTACAGGTCTATACGGTATCTCCTTTTTGCTTAATTCCTTTATGTAAGATTCCTCGTAACCCAACCAGAACAATTCTAATTTGGTTGACCTTATATATTCCTGAGCCTGTAAATAAGGTGGTGATGTTATAAGGATGTTTACATTGTTCTCTAATTTTGTTTCTAACGTGTCTATTCCGGATCTAATCCTATATTCAACCTGATTAGGATTTAAGCAATTATATTCCCAGACTTTCTTTAAAAGTTTGCATATTTCTTTCTTAAGCATATTGTAAAATTGAGATTCCCAATTTTTTTTCAAAAGTTCTTCTATTTTCTTTCTAGAAAACTTTGATTTATATAGTTTATGAACCTTTTCATCGCCATAGGAGAAATATTTGGTCACATTAAGTAATGGTATTAAAAGCACATATTTAGTTTCATCCGTTAACGAATGAGCAAAGCCCCAAGTCCTTGAGAGAATAGGGATAAAATCTTCAGGAAACCAATAACTTAAATTAGACCATTTTGGGATAAACTCTTCTTGAGAGTTTCTAATTTCGTTCATTAATTCCATTATATTTACTTTTGGCCTTTTCATAACAGCGGTATCATGTATTATGTTTATTATTGGATTTAAATCCCATAATTCGTAGTCGTAACCATACACTTTTGATACAACACCAACGGTACCATAACCCGCAAAAGGGTCGAATATTTTCATACCCGGTTTAGCATATTTTTTTAATACATAAGCAACAACTTGTGGTATGAACTTTGCGGGATACTTATAAATAGAAAAGGTTCCATAAGTTGTTGATGGAATTTCAGGGATTGTATTTCTAAAAAGTATAGAAACCTTATTTGATGAATTTTCTATATGGTTAATTTCTTCTTTAATATCTGAAGATTCTTCTTTAACCCACAATTTCATTTGTTTATATTCTTTTAATTTTCTGTTCATCATATATATACTATTTCATTATACATCAATTTCATATATCTATGAAAAGAATTGAATAAATACCCTTACTTTCCCTGAAAGGCAAGTTTAGTATAAAAGTATGTTCTGTATAAGCCCTTCATTATGTTCATAAGCGCCAGTTTGCCAAGCCACCTCTTCTTATCCTCAAGGAAGTATATGCCCTCAAATGGCAAGATAACCAAACTCACCCTTATCTTCGGGGCAATGCCAATCGGAATATTATTCTCAAGGCAGACCTCATACATTCTACGGAAGACGGGTATCATATCCGCGGGCTTTGGCGGTGGATAGTTTTCAAGTCCGGTTCCAACTGTCGGTCTGAAGATGCAGACAGTTGCGAAGGCGCCCACCTTCCCAAAGTGCTCAATTGCTTTAATTGAGTCCTCAGGTGGTTCAAGCCCCGCTATTATCTCCCCCGACACCTTGCCCTTGCCAAAGAGTCGTGATGTGTATTCTATTGTCTCAAGGTATTTCTGCTGACCCAAGTGTTCAAATTTACCTGGACAGACATCCTTAAAGCGCTCGGGATTGTATAACTCTATACAAAATGAGAGGTGGTCAACACCTATTTTTTTGAGGTAGTCATAAATCTTTAGGTCAGGAACAGGCGGTGTCTGAACACCAATTAGTAGCCCCGTTTTCTCCTTCACTGCTGTTATATATGGCATCAAACTGTCAATCTCTTTACCCTCCATATAACCCGTGTTGAAGTGGACAAATGTGATGCCGAGTTCCTTCCTCGCCTCTCTAACCGTCTCAACGACATCTGATACACTCTTTTCAACCTCCTCAGTATCGCCAAGGTTTAAGCCAACAGAGCAGAACTTACAGTTCTTGCCCATCTTCCAGAAGTGGCATAACTCTGTCGGATATATGCCAAGGTATGTGCCTTGCATAACGCCAATTCTCTCCATAAGTTTGCCCGAACTTGTCCTCTTCTTGTAGAACTTTGGCTCTTTCAGAAGTTCAACAGGTGCCACTTGCTCATTATCGCAGTATATATAATATCTGCCATCAATCTTTTTTAGTATATATGGTGATTCTTGTGCGAACTTCTCAACGACGGGGACATTTGTGAATAGGCGGTGGGGGAGTATTAGTTCAAGACCACTGCCAAGCCCCCCGCGAATTCTGAGTATCGGCGCTGCGTCATTTGCAAGGTCGCACGATGGGTCAAGGCGCATGCCCTTGCAGTATAGTTCAAGTTTGAGTAGCCCCGGGTTCTTTCTAATATCTTTCTCCATAATAGTCGCAATATGTATATTTAGTTGATTTTATCAGTAGATATTATTTCAGTCAAATGGAGTTTTGGTTTTATTATTTAATTGTGTTAAGTATATTAATATATTGGTAATAAAATGTGCTATTGGTGGTATAAGATGAATGAAGATAGTTCAATGATTCCGAAGTTAGGTGGAATGTTTTCATTTTTATCTTTATTTATACCTTTAATAGGTATAATTCTTGGCATAGTGTATCTTGTGAAGAGGGGAAGGGATAATAAGAAGTTCGGTGTGGTATGTCTTATACTTGCTTCTTCTAATATTGTTATAATATTCTCTTGGAAGATACTATTCATTTTATTTTATATTCCTCTTTTTTATTTAGTTTACCTATGCACAGGAACGATGAATACACTATAAGAGTTTCTAGTATTATATTAAGAATTGTCTATATTCTATAGATTTAATAAATCAAATCGCTACTTCTTTTCCGTCTCCTTCTTCTTCGGTGGCTTCTTTATCTGTATTAAGAGGACTAAAATAAGAAATATTGTCATCTATCATAGGTATTATTATTGCTTCGTCTGAGTATATAATCTCTATATGGTCATCATATACTTCAATAGAATCTATGAATTGCTTAAGAAATGTATAAGTAATATTCGGATTGGACTCCATGAAATTATCAATAAGTATTTTCTTTAACTCCTTAATTATTGTTCTTAGTTGGTGAGTTTGAATATCTAGTTTTGGTGGGATATAGGTTATTAACTTATTTAATTCAACCTTTTTGTTATTTCTCATACCTTCAAAATTTCTTAGTCGTTCTATCAGTCCTGGACTTTCTGCACCATCTTCTGATGTGAAAATTTATATAATTTTCAGGAGGTTCTGACTCTAAAGAGGGTAAAAATGTGAAATATATATATATTTTTTATTTAATGTTTACATAATCATATTTTTAACTAGTTTTAGATATCAAGATTGCCATAAAAATTTTTAATTAAAGAATATTTAACTTTTCAAATCTAAAGAATATAATTATTTATTGTAAATAATAGATATTGAATATTAAAATTATAAAAAATATAAAATATGGAACAAAAGATTGGTAAATATTCAATAACTGACATTTTAGGGTCGGGGGCATTCGCTGATGTCTTTCTGGCGGAAGACCCGATAACCAAAAGAAAGGTTGCAATCAAGAGGTGCTCAGCAGTTGGAGCAAAAAGAGAGAGTTTACTCTCCGAGTGCCGTCTCCTTGTTCAACTTGAACATCCAAATATAGTTACAGTGTATGACGCAGACCTTGTTGGGTCACATTTCATAATCATAATGGAGTATATGTCTGGTGGCTCTCTTGAAAAAATGATTAAAAAGGTGAAGGTTCTAACACCTGAGATGGCTATAAAGATAAGCGTCCAGATACTCTCTGCCATTCACTATGCTCATTCGCTTAGGGTAATACACCGTGATATCAAGCCAGCGAATATCCTATTTACGGGGACGGGAAAAGCCAAATTGAGTGATTTTGGTGTAGCAAGGGTGTTAGAGACAACGAAGGAAGAAGCATCTACTAGGATAGGAACAGTGCCGTATATGGCACCTGAGCAGGTGCTGGGCAGGGCGACATTTCAGTCGGACATATATGCTGTGGGTGTAGTTCTCTATGAGATGGTAACAGGTGTGCGTGCATTTGATGGCGATACCGACTATATCATTCAGGATAAGATAGTGAAGTCAAATTTCATTCCTCCAAGGAAGGTTAATCCTGGTGTGCCTGTATGGCTTGAAGATGTGATATTGAAGGCAATGTCAAGGGACCTCAGTATAAGATACAAGACAGCAAAGGAGATGGCAGAGGCATTGAAGCAAACAGAATCTAAGGTGATTATTCCTGATGTTTTAGGTATGGAAGAAGATAAGGCGAAGAGTGTTCTTGAGAAGAAGGGGTTAAGTGTTAGAGTGAGCTATAGAGATTTAATGGATAGGCGACTCAGTTGGAAGACCCTTTCACAGGTTCCTGATGTTGGGACAGAGGTAAGCGAGGGTGCAGAGGTATCAATAATAGTAGGTAAATATTTGAAGAAAAAAGAAATAAATAAGAAAAGGAAGATGCTATATAAAGTTATAGGTTTTATAAGTGTATTCATATCAATTTTAGTAATATTATTTGCCTATAAAGGCATATTATTTGATAATAAGTATAAAGTCCCAGTTCCAGATTTAACAGGCATGACAGTAGAAAATGCTAATAAAAAACTCACAGAAATAGGATTTAATGTTAATAATGAAAATATAGATGGTGATAGCGTAATAATAGAACAGTCAATTCCTGAAGGGACAATTTTAAATATTAAAAAAGGATATTGGAAGGTTATTATTTTAGAGAATGGTCATTATGAAACGAAAATTATTGAACCAGCACATATTGATAAGGTGAAGGTTCCAGGTAATTATGAAACCAAATTATCTGATAAGGGCTTGGTAAAAATATGGGTTGGAGATAGATATGTTGATAAAGAAATACCCGCAAAAACTGAGGAAGTTTGGGTTCCTGAAAAAGTAAAGGAGGTGTGGATTGAGAATAAGTAAATTAAATAAAAGAAGTATTTATATTTATATAGTTATAATAGTATTTCTTGGATTTTTTTCATTTACAAGAACAGAGGAAAAATATGTCCAACGTTGGAATAGCATAGTTTTTTCTAAATATGTTGGTGATTATGGTCAGATATTTATTATGGGAATTGATGGTTCTGAAATTACACAACTAACATTCGATGAGTCAATTAAAGGTTGGCCAGTATTTTCACCAGATGGAAAGAAGATAGCATTTGTCTCAGCTAATGAAATGAGGTTTTGGTATAATTGTGAAATTTATATAATGAATGTTGATGGTTCTGGTATTAAAAGGTTGACATATAATGATTCAAACGATGGTGGTCCTGTGTTCTCACCTGATGGTAAAAAGATTCTATTTCATTCTAATAGAAATGGTGATTATAATTTATTTATAATGAATATTGATGGTTCAAATCAAAAACAGATAACAACTTATGGTGGTAGAACACCTTGCTTTTCTCCTGATGGTCAAACAATTGCTTATCATCGCTTGGATAATGGTATATGGAAGATTTATATTATCAATATAGATGGTTCAGGATTTTATCGTCTGACTTCGTTAGATGAAAATATAAATGAAGGGAGCCCCTGTTTTTCACCTGATGGTAAAAAAATTATATTTCATGCTAATCCTTATAATGAAAGTTATTATAAAGATGAAATTTATATTACAAATATTGATGGTTCGGGATTAAATCGATTAACTAATAATAATGTGTGTGACGCATATCCTGTTTTTTCCCCAGATGGGAGAAAAATTGCTTTTGAATCAGGTGGTGGTGAGTATGGGGGTTATATATGTATAATGAATATTGATGGTTCTGAGAGAAAACAACTTACTTATGATTTCTGTCTAGACCCTGCATTCTCACCAATGTTAATTAATGGTCGCCTATTAGATATATATGGTTATTGGCATGAAATAGGTGAATAGTATTGAAATATATTTTAGAATCGTCTTAGAATATTTACTATATTATAATAGAAATTCGTAATGTTTCACTCCTAAAACCACAAAAAACCAAATGATATGCCCATATTTATTGTCCATTCAGGCGAATCATCCGTAAGTCCCAATCCTACTGTCCCACCTATTGTTAGTATCATAGGTATCATTGATGACCAACCCCGCGATATCGCAAATGTCCCCCCTACCGCACTTACCATCTCCCACCTGTCTTGATTTACCCCCTTGTTTGAACTCCCATAGACCTCGCCGTTTACCAAAAAACCCGTCGTGTCATCTCCCCAGACAAGAAGTCCAAAGTCCGTTCCAAACTCTATACTGTTCCTCAGCACCCTATCAGAAGTCCATCTAAAATCAAATGACCCATCAAACCCTATTCGCTCCGTGCATATTGATGTTGAAAGACCAGGAATAAAATCGTAGCCGGGAAGTCCAAGCCCCTTCTTCTCATCGCCCGTCGGTGTCCTAACTCGGAGATTGAGCGATGCGTAAAACTCCCTCCTTCCTTTCAGTATCCCCACCCTATACGGTCTCCCCAATTTCAGACCAATCGTTATGTCCCCAACGCCCTTCTCAACCTTACCATCCTTAAAACTGAATACTATTGGTGTGTAGTTCGTAAAATTGATAAACTTCAATATGCCCTTCCTTGTATCTGTGTAGATTGATAATACCTTCTTATCAGAAAACTTATCAAAACAGGTGCCAACATCTATCTGAAAGCCATTTCCTTTTGTAAGACATGCATCATTTGTCCTAAATGGCATCATAGCATGTGTAATTGATACTATTGTTAAGTAATTGACGATTAAGAGAACATAAAGATATTTATCTGTCTTTGTAAACATATTATTTAATTCTATATTAAAAATATATTATTATCAAGTGTTAGTTTTATTATCTGTTTTATATATTTAACAAGTGTGAGTTCACATTCTCATTTGCTTTCTTTGTCACTCATATTTATAGACATTTTATTATATAAATAATCTATTATCTATATCTATTATCACTCACCAAAACAATATATGTAGCCATCATCACTACCTACATATAACCTGCCATTATATATTGTGGGGGATGAATAAACCTCATTACCTGTCTTATATCTCCATATAAGGTCTCCACTATTCTCTGAGAGGCAGTATATGTAAGTATCCCAACTACCTACATATAACCTGCCATTATATATTGTGGGGGATGAATCCACCTCATTACCTGTCTTATATCTCCATATAAGGTCTCCACTATTCCCTGAGAGGCAGTATATGTAATTATCTATACTACCTACATATAACCTGCCATTATATATCGTGGGGGATGAATACACTATATCGCCTGTCTTATATCTCCATATAAGGTCTCCACTCTCCTCTGAGAGGCAGTATATGTAATGGTCACAACTACCTACATATAACCTGCCATTATATATTGTGGGGGATGAAGACACCTCATCACCTGTCTTATATCTCCATATAAGGTCTCCACTATTCTCTGAGAGGCAGTATATGTAACTATCACAACTACCTACATATAACCTGCCATTATATATTGTGGGGGATGAACCCACATAACTACCTGTCTCATATCTCCATATAAGTTTTCCACTATCCGCTGAGAGGCAGTATATGTAATAATCAAAACTACCTACATATAACCTGCCATTATATATTGTGGGGGATGAACCCACATAACTACCTGTCTTATATCTCCATATAAGGTCTCCACTCTCCGCTGAGAGGCAGTATATGTAATTATCTTCACTACCTACATATAACCTGCCATTATATATTGTGGGGGATGAACCCACATAACTACCTGTCTCATATCTCCATATAAGTTTTCCACTATCCGCTGAGAGGCAGTATATGTAATTATCATCACTACCTACATATAACCTGCCATTATATATTGTGGGGGATGAATACACCCAACTACCTGTATTATATCTCCATATAATAAGGCGTGTGCCATCGTCCTCACAGAAGTTGTATTCATCGGGGTATGTCTTACCACAAGTAGTGCATGTCTTTGATGCAAAGAGATTTGTATAGAAGATTAAAAATGATAAAATTGTTATGTATATAAATAATAAAAAATATCTCATAAAATACTCCTTCTTTTATAAATATTCTATTATAAATTATAATAAAATATTATAAAAATAAATTATAATAAATATAGAGTTATGAAAAGGACTTTTGCTTTTATATATATCGTATCTTTCATATCATTATTTTCAGTTATATTCTGCGGTAGAATAATTGATGAGAAGAAGGACGAGTTTCTAAAAAGCATTAATATAAAACCTAATAGTATAGCGATTAAAGACCTCGGTTTAAGTGGAATTATATTTGATGTGGATTTACTTATTGAGAATAGGAGCGATATATCTGTGACATTTACTGAGATTGATTATAAGATTTACCATAAAGGGAAGTTATTGGGAAGTGGTAATAATAAGGAGCGAATAACTATCAAAGCGATGGGTGATACAAATATCACATTGCCCTTAAAGATAAGATACAAAGATGCTATAATAATGCTAATGACAATTGATAGGTCTAAACCTTTCAGGGTTGTTGGGAGAGTGAGGGTAGAGACATTATTTGGATATAGTTATGTTGATTTTGATAGAGAGATTTACTTAAAGGAATGAGCATTAAATTATTGAATAAATAAAATAAATAATTATAAAATATTACATAAGATTAATGAAATGACAATATATGTTAAGGATTGAAAGAAAAGTATCATTAAGAATCGGAAAGTATGTAACCGAGGGTGAGATTGGCTCTGGTTCATTTGGGGTTGTTTATAAAGCGACCGATACAATTCAGGGTGTGGTTGTTGCCTTAAAGATAGCAACTGTCTCGCAGAAGATGTTTAATATGCTTACAAAGGAGGCAAGGACATTAACTACATTAGACCACCCTAATATAGTGAAGATATATAACGCAGATATATCAGGCAATCAGTTCTTGATAGCAATGGAGTGTATGATGGGTGGGTCGCTTCAGGACTTAATGGATGAGAAGGGGGGTCCACTTGAAATAGATGAAGCAATGAGAATAATCTTGCAGGTCCTATCGGGGCTAAGATATGCACATAATAGAAATATCGTTCACAGGGATATAAAACCATCTAATATTCTATTAGATGAAGAGGGAAATGCCAAGTTAGGCGATTTCGGTATAGCGAAGATATTAGATTCAAAGGGTGTTGCAAGCACTATTGTAGGAACCCCCCCATATATGGCACCTGAGCAGTGGGAGGGGAAGACCACAACGAGGTCAGAGTTATATTCTGTTGGTGTGATTCTATATGAAATGTTAACTGGTAGTCGGGCATTTCCAGGTAAGACAGAGTCGGAGATAAGGAAGAAGATACAGAGAGGGGAGTTTATAAGACCAAGGCAAGTAAATCCAAATATTCCCGATGAAATTGAGAATATTATTCTCAAATCTATGGCGGTAAGCCCACAGAACCGCTTCTCCTGTGCTGATGAGTTAATAAGTGCCATTAAAGGCAAGAGCATAGAGGATATAGTGATAGCCCCAAAACTTGATGGGCTTATGATAGATGATGTTGAAAGGCAGAAGCAGAGATTGGGCATCAATTTGAGGATAAAAGGTTATGAGAAGAGCGGTAAGGTTGGCAGTGGAGTCATTCTATGGCAAAGCATAAAGGAGGGGACTAAGATGAAGAGGGGCGGGACGATAGAGGTCATCGTGAGCAAGGGTCCCAGTGTAGGTGCCGGTGTAGGTGTCGGTGTAGATGTTGGTGTAGGTGTAAAGGTGGGTGTTTCCGTTCCAAATGTTGTGGGCTATTCCAAGGACAAGGCGGTAAGCATACTTCACGAGAAGGGCTTTCGTATATTCTCTGAGATTAAAGATATCAGGGACATCTCTCGCAATGGTGAGGTCATATCACAAAATCCATCCCCCAACCGTGAGGCAGAGAAGGGCAGTGATGTAGTAATAACAGTGGGAAGGTATGTAAAAAAGGGTGGCTTACTCAAATGGGCACTAATAATGACATCTGTCTTCTCAGTATTGGGATTTATTCTATTTGGAATGAATAATAACTGGTGGCAGAAAGACAAGATTGAGATACCCGATGTTGTGGGTATGACAAATGAAGAGGCGGACAATAAATTGAAAACTGCCAATAAGGAGGCGATTCCATATAAGATTGAGGAGGAGGAGACAGAAATAAAATCTGAGATTGGAATTGTTATTAAACAGTCGCCCCTACCTGGTAAATATACAATAGATGAGTTTCCAGGTGGTAGTCCTGTTGTCCTGACCATAGGCAAGGAGAAGGAAGAAGAGAAGACAGTCCCAAATCTTGTTGGTATGAAAAAGAGTGATGCAGAGAAGATATTAATAACCAAAGGGCTTTTGAATTATAATTTTAATGAGAAAAATATAAATAATCCTGATAAGGATAATATAGTCCTATCTCAGGAGCCATCATCGGGGACATATATAAATTCAAATACAGTTATTTCACTAACTATTGGAAATTATAAGGTATCAAGTAATTATAAGACCTGTCCTGGTTGTGGGAGACAAGTTAAGAAGAACAAGCAGTTTTGTCCATATTGTGGCTATCAGTTCTGGTAGTTTTAATATATTAAATTTAATTCTATTTATCTCTCCCCAAGGCAGTATATGTAATAATCACCACTACCTACATATAACCTGCCATTATATATTGTGGGGGATGAAAGCACATAACCACCTGTCTTATATCTCCATATAAGGTCTCCACTCTCCGCTGAGAGGCAGTATATGTAATTATCGTAATTACCTACATATAACCTGCCATTATATATTGTGGGAGATGATTCCACCCAACTACCTGTCTTATATCTCCATATAAGGTCTCCACTCTCCGCTGAGAGGCAGTATATGTAATTATCAAAACTACCTACATATAACCTGCCATTATATATTGTGGGGGATGAAAGCACATAACCACCTGTCTTATATCTCCATATCCGGACTCCACTATCCGCTGAGAGGCAGTATATGTAATCATCATCACTACCTACATATAACCTGCCATTATATATTGCGGGGTCTGATTCAACATTATAACCTGTCTTATATCTCCATATAAGGTCTCCACTATTCTCTGAGAGGCAGTATATGTAATTATCCCAACTACCTACATATAACCTGCCATTATATATTGTGGGGGATGACTCCACCCAATCACCTGTCTTATATCTCCATATAAGTTTTCCACTATTCTCTGAGAGGCAGTATATGTAATTATCATGACTACCTACATATAACCTGCCATTATATATTGTGGGTGAATACACCCAACCACCTGTCTTATATCTCCATATAAGTTCTCCACTATTCTCTGAGAGGCAGTATATGTAATTATCACAACTACCTACATATAACCTGCCATTATATATTGTGGGGGATGACCACACATAATTACCTGTCTTATATCTCCATATAGGTTCTCCACTATCCGCTGAGAGGCAGTATATGTAATTATCAACACTACCTACATATATCCTGCCATTATATATTGTGAGGGATGAAAACACCTTACCATCTGTCTCATATCTCCATATTAAATAAGCGCTAGTTATATTAATCTTCTCTGGCACCTTAATATCAGATGGCTTTTTGTATCCACAATTGGGGCAGAAGTCATAACCAACCGCGACCTTTGTCCCGCAGTTTGGACAGACCCAGCCAAGTTCAAGAAGTCCAACACCGCAGTCAGGGCAAATCTTGTAATCGGGGTCTGTGAACTCCTGCCCACACTTCGGGCAGAACTTCGTCGCAAAGGTTAAAAGAGGAATGAGAATTAAAAGTATTATAAAAAATCTCATATATATCATTCCTTTTAGATAATCTTTTATTTAGTAAAATAAAACTAAATAATATTATATAAAGGTCATAATCATAGGTCAAATATAATCTACTTCAATTATTATAATATAAAATTTTTTATTCAAATTAATATAGAAATTTACAAAGAATTAAGTTTCATTTATAATTGTGTATTCTGAAAATATTTTATTTGGGAGGTAGAAAAATGGCAAAAGACAAGATTATATATAGCGCCAATACCGATGTCGGTGTTGTGAGAGCAGAGAATGAGGACTGGTTCGGTATCTCAGGTCCAAAGTCAATCAAAGAGACAGGCGAAGATTCATATCTATTTATTGTTGCGGATGGTATGGGCGGGCACGCCCATGGCGAGAAGGCGTCAAAGAGCGCTGTTATGTTGCTTATGTCTCAGTTTAAGGTAGAGACGGAGATAAGTGATACCGAGAAGTGGTTAGAGAGTGTGATGAAGCAGGCGAACAGGAAGGTCTTTGATGAGGGCAAAAGTGACCCTAAAGGTGGTAAGCGTGGAACGACACTCACCACGCTTTTAATTAAAGGTAATACCGCTACAATCGGGCATGTTGGCGACAGCCGTGTCTATCTGATACGCAATGGCGAGATAAGACAGTTGACAGAAGACCATTCACTCGTTGCGCGTTTGTTAAAGGAGGGTCAGATATCAGAGAAGGAGGCGATGGAGTCAACAAATAAGAATATATTGCTTCAAGCGGTTGGCGACAAAGAGACCGTGAAGGTAGATACATCAAAAGGGAAGATAATGCCCGGTGATGTCTTTGTTCTTACAAGCGATGGATTGACAAACGAGGTGTCAGATAAAGAGATAATGAGAATTGCCCAGAGTTATCCCCCCGATGAGGCAACCGAGAAACTAATCTCACTTGCGAATAAGAGGGGTGGACACGATAACATAACAGTGATTGTTGTAAAGGTTGGTGAGGTGAAAGCGCCATTACTAAAAGGAATACCTATCAGTAGAAAACTTTTGAAGAGGATTGCCATTGTTGCTGGTATAGCAATTGCTTTAATCTTGGTTATCTGGGCTATCAGGAATTATTATGCCCCTTCAGAAGAGGAGGAGAAACCAGAAAAGGCAACTGAACTTATGGGCTATGATTGGGAGAAATATGCCAAGGAACATAAACCTGGCGAACCACCAATTACGACTAAAATGCCAGAAAATGTATTGCGTGAATTGAAGGACACTATAAGTAAACTCAACAAGACAGCAGATGGTTATTCAAGCGATATAAAGACATTGAAGGAATTATCTACTGCGTATAATGAGATTTTATCTAAACTAAATAAATTAGAAAAACTTCTAATAGAAAATCAGAAAAAACTTAAGAAGGGTCTATCTGACCCCGATTCACTTGCAGGTAAAGATGTTATCAGAAGTATTGATAAGGCGCTTGATGATACAAAGGGTAGTATTTTGGATATAGCAAATGAGATACATAGGTTGAGACCAGATATTGACATAAACCTGAGTTTTACAGTAATAAAGAAGGAGGAGAAAAAGAAAGATGAAGTAACACCGACAGGTGAGGAAGAGAAGAAGCCATCAGAGACCACTGAAAAGAAGGAGCAAAAACCTAAAACCGAAAAGGAAAAAGAGAGTAAAACTAAAAATGATGAATCTAGCAGTATGGAAAAGGAACCAGATGTGAAGATACAACAACCTGGTATATCTAATGAAGGAGAAAATACAAATAAATGATAGGAAGGATACTAAAGGAAAGATACAAGGTATTAGAGCGAATAGGCAAGGGTGGGTTTGGTGAGGTATATCTTGGCAGAGACAAAGAGACGGGCAGGATGGTTGCGGTCAAGCACCTGACAATTATAGATGATGAGACAATAAAGAACAGAGATGAGATTATAAAGAGGTTTCAGCGTGAGGCGAGAATATCAATTGAGTCAAATCATCAAAATCTGGTGAAGGGTCTTGATTATGGTGAATACGATGGCAAGCCGTATCTCATAATGGAATATATTGAGGGCATAACGCTCTCCGCCTATATTCAGAGGAAGGGATACCTTTCAGAGAATGTTATCGTTAAGATAACAAAAGCGGTGTTGTCTGCCCTGTCATATCTATATAAGGTTGGCGTAACAGCCCACAGGGACATAAAGCCAGCGAATATAATGATAACAGTTGATGGCAGGGTCAAACTTATGGACCTTGGCATAGTGAAGGCACTTACAGACACAGTGATGACGAAGAGTGGTCAGTTCATTGGTTCGCCGTACTATGTGAGCCCTGAGCAGGCGGAGGGTGCGAAGAGTTGCGACAGGAGGTCAGACCTCTATTCGCTTGGTGTTGTGATGTATGAAATGGCTACGGGGAGGGTGCCTTATGATGCGGACACAACATGGGGGATACTGAAACAGCACCTTGACCCGTCTATTAGACCGAAAAGACCGAGGTTAATAAGACCTGACATACCTGAGTGGCTTGAGGGTATCATACTGAGGGCGCTTGAAAAGCCATTGAGTGAGAGGTATCAGACGCCCGAGGAGATGGCGGGTGATTTGGAGAGGAGGGTTATAGAGAAAGAACCAATTATTAAGGTTAAGGAAGAGGAGAATAAGGTAGATATTAAGCCAATAATAGAGAGAAAGCAAGATGAAGAGATAATTGAGAAGCCGTCTAAGAGAAGAAGTAGTTTTATATGGGTTATTTCTCTAATGGGCATTCTTACATTTATAATCATAATATGGGGTGCTAATACTAATTGGTGGAAATACAAAAAAGAACCTTCATTATTATGGAGATATGAGACAGGTAGTTGTGTGGAATCAGACCCCACAATATATAATGGCAGGTTATATGTAGGAAGTGATGATGATTACATATACTGCCTCTCAGCGGATAGTGGAGACCTTATATGGAGATATAAGACAGGTGATTGGGTGCATTCATCCCCCACAATATATAATGGCAGGTTATATGTAGGTAGTGATGATAATTACATATACTGCCTCTCAGCGGAGAGTGGAGAACCTATATGGAGATATGAGACAGGTAGTTGGGTGGAGTCATCCCCCACAATAGATAATGGCAGGTTATATGTAGGTAGTAATGATGGTTACATATACTGCCTCTCAGCGGAGAGTGGAGACCTTATATGGAGATATAAGACAGGTAATTATGTGTTTTCATCCCCCACAATATATAATGGCAGGTTATATGTAGGTAGTAATGATTGTTACATATACTGCCTCTCAGCGGAGAGTGGAGACCTTATATGGAGATATGAGACAGGTGCTTCTGTGCATTCATCCCCCACAATATATAATGGCAGGTTATATGTAGGTAGTTGTGATAATTACATATACTGCCTCTCAGCGGAGAGTGGAGAACCTATATGGAGATATGAGACAGGTAGTTGGGTGGAGTCATCCCCCACAATATATAATGGCAGGTTATATGTAGGTAGTGATGATTATTACATATACTGCCTCTCAGCGGATAGTGGAGACCTTATATGGAGATATAAGACAGTTTTCAGTGTGAAATCATCCCCCACAATATATAATGGCAGGTTATATGTAGGTAGTAATGATTGTTACATATACTGCCTCTCAGCGGAGAGTGGAGACCTTATATGGAGATATAAGACAGGTGATGAGGTGTATTCATCCCCCACAATATATAATGGCAGGTTATATGTAGGTAGTGATGATGGTTACATATACTGCATTGGTGAGACGAGGTGATTGAAATATTAGATGTTCTAATTATGAAAGGAATAAAGAATCTTTATGGTTATAAATTGATTTATTTAGCAGGCAAGGGATTTAAGCCCCTTAAAAAAGTAGTTTCTTCGCCTGATTTAAGGATAACAAGAGTAAGGGAGAATGCGCATTCTTCCTTACAATGAGAAGGTGGCGATAAATATGATAACAGATGATGAAAAAGATAATGGCATAAAAATATCTGTATCAATAGATGGTGGCAGGGAGAGGGAGATTGAAGCATTCGGGAGTGAGATTTACATTGGCTCAGGTGAGGATAATAATATCAGATTGTGTGATTCAAGAAGGACTGTATCAAGGAGGCATATTCGCCTGATAATAATGGATAGAAGGATATATGTAGAGGACCTTGGCAGTAAGAATGGGACATACATTGGTGATAGACACACACGAGTTCCTGAGGGAAAGAAGATAAGAATAAATATTGATGATGTTATATATTTGGGTCCTAATGTAAGGATAAGGGGAGTGGCAGTTAAGAAGCGTCCCGTTGAATATCAGGGGATGAAGATGGGGGCTACAGCGGTTAGTGCGATAAAGGAGATAACGGGAGGGGTCTCAAAGAAACATAAGGAGTTAGAGATACCAACAGGCAGGGCTGTTATTGTAGGAAGGGCGGATGACTGTGATATAAAGATTGACCATCCTCAGGTATCCCGCCATCACACCCGATTGACTGTCCAACTTGATGGCATACTCATAGAGGACCTTGGAAGCAAGAATGGGACATTTGTGAATGGAAGGCGCGTCTCAGGTTATTTACTTCAAGAGGGAGACATTCTTGGTATAGGTCCACTTACACTATCTGTAAGCCCGAAGATGGGGACAATAATTGAGGAGAGGGCGCCAGGTGAGGGCATTAGATTGGATGCAAGAGGTATAACAAGGGTTCTTCATAATAGAAAGTGTATCTTACAACCAACCTATCTCAGTGTTTTAGGGGGTGAGTTCATAGGGATACTCGGTGCATCTGGCTCGGGTAAGACGACCCTTCTTTCACTTATAAATGGAAGCGTGATACCAACCGATGGTTATGTCTGGCTAAATGGGCTGGAGATGCTTTCAAATTACTATTACTTAAAGCAACAGGTTGGTTATGTTCCCCAGCATGACATAATTCATTCAGAACTGACTGTGGGTGAGATACTATACTATACTGCAAAACTGCGACTGCCCGAAGACCACACCTACGATGAGATAGAGGGTATAATAGAGAGGACACTTGGGATGGTTGGACTAACAGAGAAGTGGGATACTAATTTTAAGGATTTGAGCGGTGGCGAGCAGAAGAGGGTGAATATGGCGGTGGAGTTAGTAACAGACCCTCAGATATTCTTCCTTGATGAGCCGACATCTGGACTTGACCCGGGGATGGAGAGGGATGTTATGGAACTGTTTGAGAGATATTCACATAAAGAGAGAAAGACGGTTGTGATGGTTACCCATGTTACACAGAATGTCTCAATGATGGATAAACTTATTATATTAGAAAGGGGTGAAGAGAGGGGTGGGACATCAGCATTCTTTGGGACGCCAACCGAGGCATTAAATTTCTTTGATGTAGGTGACTTTGTTGAGATATATCAGAAGATAGAGAAGAGCGAGCAAAGGTTCTGGAGCATTAAATATAATGATTCATCACTTTTTAAGAAGTATGGTTATATCTACCAGAGTGTTCAGGAAGAGAGTGAGATAGAAACTGAGAAGATTGTCAGAGAGGAGAAGGGTATATTCCGTAGATTGGGCGACTGGGTAAGGCAACTCTCTTTACTGACTTCAAGATACTCAAAGATAATGGTCAAAGATACACGAAACATCCTAACACTCCTTCTTCAAGCACCCGTGATTGCCCTCCTCACTTATCTTGTGTTTAAGAATATGGGTAATTTAGGACCTTTTCAGGCAGAGACAATGAAAAATGGACTCTTATTCGTTCTCATACTTTCTGCCATCTGGTTTGGTGCAAACAACTCAGCAAGGGAGATATCAAAGGAGCAGTCGGTCTATCGCAGAGAGAGGATGGTATTTCTTAAGATATGTCCATATATTCTATCCAAATTCATAGTCCTCTCACTTATATGTCTATTTCAGACGATAATGCTCGTCATGATAATATATGGAACGATAGGTCTAAAAGGCGATATAGTAAATATAATGCTCATTGTCTTTCTCACCGCCCTGTCAGGTGTGACCCTCGGGCTTTTCATATCATCTTTCGTTAAGACAACGAATATGGCTATAAGTTTAATTCCAATAATCCTCATCCCCCAGATTATATTTAGTGGACTTATCGTAAAAGAGAAGGATATGGATATTATATCCAAGGGAATCTCAAAGGTCTGTGTCTCTTACTGGTCATTCAAGAGTATTAAGGAGATAACATACGGAGAGTTGAAGGAGGAGTATCCCGATGCCAGATTATATATGCCCACACAGAATTTAAATTATCAGATGGTAGATAAAGATAAAATGAAAATACCTGATAAAGAAAAGGTAGAAAGTTCTCTAAGGGAGGAGCCGACCTATAAGAACTTCAACCACCATCTATATATTATAGGTGTATTCATTATTGTTCCGTTTATATTATCATATATCTCGCTCTTCTCAAAAGAAAGGGGAGGGCTTGAGAATAGGTAGAAAAGTGATATAGAAAGGAGGTTTATATGAAAAGCGATGACTTTGAGAGAAGATTTTCGGAGGAGGATGACTTCGTAAGAAAACATAAAGAATCTGATGAGACGAGAGCCGGCGATGAAGACCTGCCCGATATTGAGGACCTAATAGAAAAGCCTGGTGGGAGGGGAACGCGTATCATTGGGAAGGAAGAGCCACTTAAGGAGGAGGGACTTTTCTCATGGCTTGTTGCTGTTGAGGGCGACTATAAGGGCAAGATGTTCCAGTTGTTTAAGGGTCAGAACCTTATAGGTCGTGGCGATAGATGCCATATACAACTCAGCGATGACTCCGTCTCTGAAATACACGCTGTCATCAAGGTTGTGGAAGACAGATACTCTATATGGGACCTCGGCTCAACAAACGGAACCAAGGTAAATGGCGAACAACTGACATCAGAGAGGGAGCTTGTTGATGACGACCGTATATTAGTAGGAGGTCAGAAGTTGGTCTTCAAGAGGGTAGGAAAAGAGGCAGAGAAGGAAAAGACATAGATATTGTTATTTTCTCTTTAATTAAAATGATACTGTTTTTATATACAGACCGGAGGGTTAGTTTATGTATATTAGAGATAGAGTATTAGTAATAATCTTACTTATATTGAACATTATGTTATATAATTCTCTGACCTTTGCAGACATAAAATGCCCAAACCCTGATTGTGGCATAATGAACCTCGAGGGGGTAAACTTCTGCGACCACTGCGGGACATCACTTCATGGCGTTAAATTTATATGGAGATATAAGACAGGCTATCCTGTGTGGTCATCCCCCACAATATATAATGGCAGGTTATATGTAGGTAGTTTTGATGATTACATATACTGCCTCTCAGAGAATAGTGGAGACCTTATATGGAGATATAAGACAGGTTATGGTGTGGAATCATCCCCCACAATATATAATGGCAGGTTATATGTAGGTAGTTTAGATAATTACATATACTGCCTCTCAGCGGATAGTGGAGACCTTATATGGAGATATGAGACAGGTAATTGGGTGGAGTCATCCCCCACAATATATAATGGCAGGTTATATGTAGGTAGTAGAGATAATTACATATACTGCCTCTCAGAGAATAGTGGAGACCTTATATGGAGATATAAGACAGGTGATAGGGTGTCTTCATCCCCCACAATATATAATGGCAGGTTATATGTAGGTAGTGATGATTATTACATATACTGCCTCTCAGCGGAGAGTGGAGACCTTATATGGAGATATAAGACAGGTGGTTATGTGCGTTCATCCCCCACAATATATAATGGCAGGTTATATGTAGGTAGTTATGATAATTACATATACTGCCTCTCAGCGGAGAGTGGAGACCTTATATGGAGATATAAGACAGGTGATAGGGTGTATTCATCCCCCACAATATATAATGGCAGGTTATATGTAGGTAGTGATGATGATTACATATACTGCCTCTCAGCGGAGAGTGGAGACCTTATATGGAGATATGAGACAGGTTGTATTGTGGATTCATCCCCCACAATAGATAATGGCAGGTTATATGTAGGTAGTAATGATTATTACATATACTGCCTCTCAGAGAATAGTGGAGACCTTATATGGAGATATAAGATAGGTAATTATGTGTCTTCATCCCCCACAATATATAATGGCAGGTTATATGTAGGTAGTGGTGATGGTTACATACACTGCCTTGGTGAGGCGAGGTGATTGATAAATTAAATAGTGTCATTCTGAACGGAGTGAGGAATCTCTATACATATAAGTTGCTTTGTTTAACAGGCAAGGGGCTTAAGCCCCTTAAAAAAGTAGTTTCTTTGCCTGATTTAAGGATAACAAGAGTAAGGGAGAATGCGCATTCTCCATTACAATTGAGGATGTTAGAAGGTAAAATATATTGAAAGGAGGCATATATTGAAACAGGGTGATTTAATTGCTGAGAAATATAAGATAATAAGACCATTAGGTAAGGGTGGTATGGGGAAGGTATATTTAGCAGAGCATGTTTTATTGAGGAAGGAGTATGCGATAAAGTTTCTAAATCCGTTTCTTCTTGATAGTGAGGAGATAAGGGGTAAGTTCATACAGGAGGCGAGGATTGGCGCCACACTTGACCACCCGAATATTGTCAAGGTGATAGATATAAGCATAAAGGCGGGGATGTGCTTCATAGTGATGGAGTATATAGATGGTAGTGACCTTTCAGAAATGATGGAGAGGAGAAGATTTACAGAGGATGAGATATACTATATTGCTGAGCAGATACTATCCGCTCTTGACTATGCTCACAGCAGGGGTTTAATTCACAGGGACATAAAGCCGTCAAACATAATGCTCACGAGGGAGGGTAAGGCATACCTTACTGACTTTGGAATAGCGAAGGCATTGTCAAGTGCGGGTCTCTCACAGAAGAAGAGCCAGACAATACTGACGCCTGAGTTTGCGGCGCCCGAGCAGTCAAGTCAGACGAGGTTTGGAAGGGTCTCGCCAAGGACGGACATATACTCATTAGGTATAACATTATTCTGCCTTGCCTGTGGAAAGCCGCCATTTACAGGCGACACGGGGGATATAATCTTAAAGCATATGGAGGAGCCACTACCCGACCTTAAAAAGCTCAACCCCTCTCTATCAAATAGGTTCTGTTCAATAATTGAGAGGGCAGTGAGGAAGAGGCAGGAGGAGAGGTATCAGAGTGCGAAAGAGATGGCGGGGGCGATAAAAGCAAAAGAAACTGTTATTGAGAAGCCACCCATTAAAGTGAAATATAGAAAGGCAGTCGTCCCTGACCTAAAAGGTTTTACTTATGAGAGGGCGAAGAGAGAACTTGAGAGCGCTGGTCTTAAGGTGAGGGCAGAATACTCTGATGTTAGGGATGAGAGGTCTGATGGCAGGGTCATGTCACAGTATCCGCATAGTGGAAGTGAGATTGATTTTGCCTCAGGGGTTACTATTAAGGTAGGGAGGTATGAGGGGGTAGAGGTAGAGAGACCGAAGAGAAGGGGTGCTTTAAGGTGGGTATTGGCTATAATAATACCGATAGTTGTTGGTCTGATAGTTTATGGTATTATGGGTGGTGGGAAGAAGACAGAGATACCGGATATGGTTGGTATTAGCGAGAAGGAAGCGGTTAACATCATTGAGAAGTCAGGTCTAAAATACAGAGTTGAGAAGAAGGAGACGGATGTTGATGATGAGGTAGGCAGTGTAATTGGTCAGTCGCCTATCAGCGGAAGATATACGGAGAGTGAGTTTCCACCAGGAAGCGAGGTTATACTGACTGTTGGTGAGAGGAAGGAGGAGATAGTAGTGCCAACACTTATTGGTATGAAGGAGGATGAGGCGGTGAGAATATTGAATAAGATAGATTTAAGTTCTAAGATAACATATAAGGAGGCGAAGTCATCAAGTGTAGATAAAGTGATAGAGCAGTCGCCATCAGCAGGCGTGAAGGTAGACCCGAGTAGTTATGTTTACCTTGTTGTAGGGGTAAAGAGCAAGGAAACTGGTAGTTATATTACCCCAAAGGTGCCAGAAGTTAAGAAGGAATATACACCAAAGAAGGAGGAAACGAAGGGTATTGTATGTCCAAGATGTGGATATAGGAATCGCCCTGATGCAAGTATATGTGCTAAATGTGGTGCGGAACTTCCAAAGTAAAGGGAGGTGATGTATATGTATTACTGTAAGATATATATTATAACATCATTACTTACTATTTTATTATCATTATCGTTTGTATTTTCTGACATAAAGTGCCCGAACCCTGATTGTGGCATAATGAACCCCGAGGGGGTAAACTTCTGCGACCACTGCGGGACATCACTCCATGGCGTTAAATTTATATGGAGATATAAGACAGGTGATTATGTGCTTTCATCCCCCAATATAGATAATGGCAGGTTATATGTAGGTAGTAGAGATAATTACATATACTGCCTCTCAGAGAATAGTGGAGACCTTATATGGAGATATAAGACAGGTGATGAGGTGGATTCAGACCCCACAATATATAATGGCAGGTTATATGTAGGTAGTGATGATACTTACATATACTGCCTCTCAGAGAATAGTGGAGACCTTATATGGAGATATGAGACAGGTAATTGTGTGGCTTCATCCCCCACAATATATAATGGCAGGTTATATGTAGGTAGTAATGATGATTACATATACTGCCTCTCAGCGGATAGTGGAGAACTTATATGGAGATATAAGACAGGTGCTCCTGTGTCTTCATCCCCCACAATATATAATGGCAGGTTATATGTAGGTAGTGATGATGATTACATATACTGCCTCTCAGCGGAGAGTGGAGACCTTATATGGAGATATGAGACAGGTAATATTATGTCTTCATCCCCCACAATATATAATGGCAGGTTATATGTAGGTAGTGGTGATAATTACATATACTGCCTCTCAGCGGATAGTGGAGAACTTATATGGAGATATGAGACAGGTGGTTCTGTGCATTCATCCCCCACAATATATAATGGCAGGTTATATGTAGGTAGTTGTGATAATCACATATACTGCCTCTCAGCGGATAGTGGAGAACCTATATGGAGATATGAGACAGGTGGTTCTGTGTATTCATCCCCCACAATATATAATGGCAGGTTATATGTAGGTAGTGATGATGATTACATATACTGCCTCTCAGCGGATAGTGGAGACCTTATATGGAGATATAAGACAGGTGCTTCTGTGTCTTCATCCCCCACAATATATAATGGCAGGTTATATGTAGGTAGTTTAGGTAATTACATATACTGCCTTGGTGAGGCGAGGTGATTGATAAATTAAATAGTGTCATTCTGAACAGAGTGAAGAATCTCTATACATATAATTTGCTTTGTTTAACAGGCAAGGGGCTTAAGCCCCTTGTCAAAGGGAGAATGCGCATTCTCCATTACAATAAGGGGAACGCTCAGAATGAAAGAGGATGGTTTATTGTGAAAAATTTTTAATAGTAAGGAGGTTAGTTTTAATGGAAAAGATGATAAGGGTGATATTTATACTATCAATTGGGGTTATATTCTTATTTAGCATATCATATGCGGAGGATGTAGCGGGTAAGATAGATGAGTATGAGAATGCTATAGGTAAGGTTGATGAAACAGGTGACATCATCTTCAGAATTGAGATATCTGTCAATAGTAGCATTGGTGATTTAGCAGATATTCTAACAAAATATGGCTACACAGTCCCGACTGTGACAGCAAAGCCTGGCACATCTGAGTATGAGAGCGAGACAGCCCGGAGAAACGACAGTGTAGTGAAGATAGTTGATGACCCGAAGGCAAAGGAAGACCTCAAGGGCAGGATGAAGGGAGGCGACCTTGACATTCTCAAATCTATAATGCAGGCGCTACTTGGTAATAAGTCAACACTTGAGGGAATTTCTGAGGGTCTGCCATCGCTTGAGGATATCTTGAAGAACGCTACGAGTAATATACCGGAATTAATTGAGCAGTTTATGGGGGGAGGAATTTCTGGCGTTGACCTTTCTAATTTGAAGGGTTTATATGAGAAGTCAACAAAGTCGCTTGATAAGATAGTAAAACTACCGGGGAAGATTATGAGGATAATTGGGATTATAGATAAGATATTGGGTTTTATATCCTTCTTTATATAGAAAGGGGAATATTGCTAGGATAAAAAAGTATTGTTGAGAAGATATTGAGTATTATATTCTTCTTTATGTAGGAGGGAGGTCATTATGAGAAGGGTAATGGCGGTAGTTCTGCTTGTAGCAGTATTATGTTCTATTTCATTTACCAGTGATGAGGAGGAGAAGGAGGGGGTTGGCATTCCAAGTGTATTTATAACGAAGATAACAACAAATCCAGATGTTCTGGGTGATGTGAAGGCGATTGTTAAGGTTGCTGATGAAAAGAATAAGCCGATAAGCGGTCTTAAGGGGGAGAATTTCACAGCAAATGATGGCAAAGAATTTTCGGGAGGTGAGATTACTGTATCTGAGATTGAACCCGGTGAGTTTGAGACCGCCTATGTTCTTCTAATAGATGTAAGTGGTTCAATGGCATCAGAGGGGAAGATTGATAAGGCAAAGGATGCGTGTGGTTATTTCATTGATAAGATAGCAGATAAAGACCAGGTTGCGATAATAACATTTGAGGAGGAGATAAGGAGTTTAGGTGGGTTCACAAATGATAAGAAGGAATTGAAAAAAAGGATAGAAGTAATAACGACGCAGAGGAAGTGGACAAGATTGTATGATGCAATTCACAAGGGAGGACAGATGTTGATAGACATAGAAGCAGACAAGAAGGTAATGATTGTTCTTACCGATGGGAAGGACGCATTAGAGCTTGGAAATCCCGATGATGGGAGCAGGATACCATTTGATGCATGTTTACCACCACTTTATTTTAATCATATACAGTTGTATACGATAGCGCTTGGGGGCGATGCTGATAAGAACAAGTTAGAGAGGTTTGCTATGGAGACGGGGGGTGAGTATTACTATGCAAAGAAAGCAGAGGAATTAAAGGATGTATATGAAGATATTTGCAAACATCTAAGTAAGACGGGTTTCTATCAGATAGGATATACGATTCCGAAATCATATCTTAAAGACATTAAGAAAGGCGATGAAAGAAACCTTGAAGTTTTAGTGAAATACAAAGATGTTCCAAATAAGACATCACGGTCTTATGAAGTTCCAGTAGAAGAGTGGAGAAAGTTACTTATAGAGAAGCATGATAAGCAGAAATTGATATTAACAATTTCAGCATTTGTAGGTGCAATAGTTGTGATAATTCTACTTGTGAGCGTGGCAAGAAGAAAGCCGAGAAGATATGTTAGAAAACAGGTAGTAGAGCAGGAGGGAGTAAAAACACCAGAAGAACCAGAGTTGAAAGAGAAAGAAATTGGGAAAGGATTTGATTTTAAGAAAGTTGAAGAGGACATTAAAGTGACTACTGGGGCAGTTACCGAAACAGTTGTAGAAAAAACTAATATTGATAATTTCGCCATAACTGGTGAACTAAAAAAAGGCAATCCTATCGCATATCTTCGCGTCTTAAAACATCCCGAGACAGAATATGACCTTGAAAACAATCTCTATCCTATCACAAAGAAGACAGCAACTATTGGAAGGTCAGAAGATTGTGAGATTTTGCTTGGAGGGGATGACTATGTATCAAGGAGGCACGCAGAGGTTCGCTATGAACAGTTGCATTTTGTTATTGAGGATATGGGTAGCAAAAACGGGACACGCATATATAATAAAACGAGGGAGAAGTTTGAAAAGGTAGGCAAAGTGGAGATAGTGCCCGGGTCATATATAGCGATTGGCAAATATTACATCTTCAGGTTTGAACTTCCGAGGGAGGTTACAGTTTCGGGAAGGACAAGGATGATGTAATAATTGAAAGTTAATTAGGTTATATAGGTTTGTTGAAAATAAGGAGGTCATAAAGATGAAAAGATATATTATTTTCATAGTATTTATAACTTTTATAACCACACTGATTAGTCCTTCTTTTCTGTTTGCTGAAAAGATATGCCCTAAATGTGGAACTGTATATCCTGATAGTTATAATTATTGTGACAAATGCATACCTGCGGTCAGATTGATAAGCGTTGAGTTCGGTGAGGAGGACCTCCAGGAGGCAATTGGCTACTGGACAACAGTAGGTGATGTAACTATTGAGGAGAAGGTGATGCGACTGTCGCATAACACAGTTGGTAAGGAGACGGAGTTCAAGACGACCGCATCCGCATCCATTGGCGACACATCTTGGACCGACTACAAGGTCTCATTCAGGTTGTATATGAAGCCGAATGCTGAAAACTCATCAAGATGTTTACTTTTCTACTTCAGAAACAACCCGAGGGCAGAATACCTTGGTGGTGGAGGTCAGGTAGTTCTATTACTTCAGGCAGGGAAGAAGCCAGCAATATTTGTTTTGAAGAATGAGGATAAGTTAGCTATAAAATCTAAATTCATTTATGAATCTGGTTATAAAATAAAAAGTAAAGGAGACATTATTGGAGGGTCAATATTGATGTTAATAGGAGCTATAGATTTGGGTATAGTTTTTAAGAAAATGGCTAAAGAGGCAGATGAACCTGTTTCGAAAGATGATTGGATTTTCTTAGGTTTGGGTATTGACTGTGCTGCTACGGGTGGGATTTTTGCAGTGTCAGGTGCTAAAAAAGATTATTATGAATTTGCCAGGGGCTATCCACAGGGAACATGTGACTACACAATTACATCTGAGAGATGGGTAACTGTTGTTATTGAGGTGAAGAAAAACTGGGCGAATATATACTTTGATGGTGAACTTGCTTATGCCATAAATGATATACCATCTCTGTGTGGTGGCATAAAGATAGAATCCATAGATGGCTGCACAGCATATATAGATGATATGGTGATAACAGACCTGTCAGGAAAGTAGGGGGTTGATTACTTAAAAGGGGGATGATATTTTATATTTATTGTGAAATATTTTTAATGTTATATATTTTAACTTATGAGAAACTACTCTCATAAGAACAGGAGGTAGAAGATGGAAGAGATTGAGAGGATAGAGGGTATTGATAATGGAGTAAGCTCTCAGAAATTAAAATGGGTTAGTAGAGATGAACTTCTTGACTTTCCTTATGGGGCGTTCAAACTTGGTTTAGCACCCGATGGACTTGACTGGGCATTTATATTGAAGGGAAGGGAGGAACATCCCCTTACAGGGTATATAAATTCAATTGATAAATTGATTATTGATGAGATAGGTGAGAAGTCGGAACGGGTTAGTAAACTAAGAGAGGTATTTAGGGAATGGGAGAAGGAGTTTTTTATAGTAGAGACAAAAGATGATGGCAAATGTTATATGCATAGAGTTCCAATTGATAGAATATTCGGTGAGACATTATTTGAGAAATTATACAACTCTTATTTAGCAAACCTAACAAGAAGTGGCTGTTCATTATATGAGTTATATAGAAGTGAGTTATCTGTTCCTGAAGATGCAGAAACTAAACAATCAACAGAGTATATAGCCCTGAAGTCAAAGGAAAAGACAGAGGTAAGATTAGAAAAGGAGGTTAATAAGTATCTGTTGATACCATTAAAAGGAGGTGATATTAAGGTTGCTCAGGTAAAGAAGGGTGTTCCAATATCTGAGAGTATTGTAAATACTAGACCTGCGTTCTTTGAATCTATAACAGCGTTAGAGGATAAAGATATTGGTGATGAATTATTTATAGATTCTTATAACAGAACATACAATAGTTTAGGCACCTGGTATAAAGAGAGGATTGGCACAAGCGATGTATATATGATGATTTCACTTAAGAAGATATTGGAGAAATTTCTTATGGTAGTAAAAGAGTTGGTAGAATATCACAAGAGAGGGATGGTTCACGGTGATATAAAACCAGCCAATATAATCATTACATCTGATGGAGTTAAGTTGATAGATGAACTGAATGTAAAGGCAGGGGATAAGGCGCCAGCACTTACAAAAATGTTTGCGTCACCTGAGGCAGTCCTTGGTGAGCCGGTTTCACCACAAACAGATGTATATACATTGGGCGTAATTCTATCTCACCTGCTTGGTGCGACTCCTTATGGTGAGGTAAAGAACTACACTCTTCCAATTAAAGGCGAGGGCTTGAAGAGATTTAATATTCTTAACTGTCGTTCATCATATATTGATGCTGAACTTTATACTGCAGATGTTACACAACTATCTCGCTGGGAGGAATTGATAACTAATTGCCTGCGATTTGAACAGGACAGGAGGATAGACGCAGAGAAACTTGCAGATGAGGTAAGCGAACTTCTAACCAATTTCAATTCACCCCGTAAGATTTCAATGAAGTTGTCATTTGGTAACATTGGCTATATATATGTGAAAGATTTAGAGAAACAGCCCGAATTATGCTGGTTAGTTGGATAGAAAGTGAAATGAATTAATTATATTTTAGGAGATATATATTCTTAAATATATATTAATAATTATTATATTGTTTATTCCTTTGATTATTTTCACAGACATTATATGTCCATCCTGTGGGACATATTGTCCAGATGATTATAATTTCTGTGATAATTGTGGAATGTGTTTATGGGCTGAAAGAATAAAAGAAAATCCTGCTGAAGTAATTGAAAATATTATTACAATCAATAGTAATGGTATATGTTCAGGAAAAGGAAGTGATGGATGGGTAATAGGAGCAGTAATAAATTTTTATTTTAAAGAAGAAGATATAAAATGGTGGAAAACAACCGGTATGATTATAAATATATATAGTAATAATCATAAAGTGGCATTTGAGATATGGAATGGTAAGATTAATAAAGGTGATAGTTCATGGTGGACTAAATACAAAAAAGTTTCTTGTTCAGATGAATGTCCTGGTTCTGTAGACCCATGGGGATATTTTTATCCTAGTTCAAAAAATATGACATTACTTATAGTTCATTGGCCTATATATTGTGGTTGTAATAAAGAAAATATTAAAGTAAAACTAGTGATTGGGCATGGTGGAGTTTAATTTTTTTTAAATTTTATGAAAAATGAAAAAATAGGATGTTATAAATACTTATGAAACTTGGCGATATATTTGCGGGTAGATACAAGATACTCCATCCCATTGGTAAAGGAGGATTATGGGAAGTTTACCTTGTTGAAGATATTGTAATAAATAGAATGTATGCATTAAAGGTTCTAGATCCTTTTTTATTTGATAGCGATGAGATTCGTAAAATGTTAATTAATATTAGAGATTCAAGAATTTTCCTATGTTTATTGCACTCTAATATTGTCAATTTATTTGATGTTGATATAGACATAAGTTCGAATAGATTTTATATAGTTATGGAGTATATTGAGGGTGAGAACCTAAATGAAAGGTTAGAACATTATAAGATGAATTATGGAAGGAACTTCTCTGTGGAGGAGGTATTGGAGGTAGCGAGGGATGTCTGCCCTGCTATTGACTACGCTCATAAAAAAGGGGTTTTGCATCTGAATATCAAGCCAAGTAAGATAATAGCAATTAAGAGTGGTGGTTATAAAATAAGGGAGTTTGGGTTTATTAATATTGAGTTAAATTTACATCGTATGATGTCAAGAAACACAATTATAGGGACACCAATATATATGAGCCCTGAGCAAATACTGGGTAAGATGATTGATGAAAGGGCAGATGTATATGGCCTATCTACTACATTCTATTTCCTTCTGGCAGGACACCCACCATTTTATTCAGAAAACTATGGAGAATTGTTTAAGAAAAAATTAGAACAAAAACCTGAAAAAATTGTTGGTATTCCATATAATATAAACTCTGCTATATTATGGGGTCTGGAGAGAGACCCCGATGACAGACCAAAATCGGCAATGGAACTTTTTAATGCAATGATAAAGTAAGCAATATGAAACTTGGCGATATATTTGCGGGTAGATACAGATTACTGAAACACCTTGGCACGGGTGGTATGGGTGTCGTTGTCCTCGCTGAGGACATTGAGAAGGGTAATGTTTTAGTCGCACTTAAGTTCGTAAGGTCAGAACTTGCCAATGACACAAGGGCGATAAACGACCTCAGGCGTGAGGTGGTGAACGCACAGAAACTGACAGACAGACATATAGTCCGTGTTCACGATTTAATGAAGTATGGTGATAGATACTTTATCAGTATGGAATATGTTGAGGGTGAGGACTTGAATACGAGGTTGGGACGCTATCAAGAGCATGGAAGGAACTTTTCAGTTGAGGAGGTATTGGAGGTAGCGAGGGATGTCTGCCCCGCTATTGACTATGCTCACGAGCAGAGGGTATTACATCTTGACATAAAGCCTGGGAATATAATAGCGATGAAGGGTGGTGGGTATAAGATAATGGATTTTGGAATAGCGAGGTCGGCGCATGAGAGCATGACGAGGATAAGCAGGGCGCCTGGCTGGACGGGTGGATACGCACCGCCCGAGCAGATTGAGGGGAGGCAGGTTGACAGGCGGGCTGATGTCTATGCCCTCTCTGCGACATTCTATGACCTTTTGGCGGGACATGTTCCACATCCTACATATGTGGCGAAGAAAAATGTTGACCCAGAGCCAATCAAGGGAGTTCCTGACAATGTTAATAGGGCGATACTAAAGGGCTTAGCGAAGAATCCCGATGATAGATTTAGGACGGCGGGCGAACTATTAATGGCGCTTGAGGGTGAAAGAGTGGAACCGCCATTTGCAGAATATAAGAAGGATTATTATGAACCAATAAAGAAGTTAAATAATTTAAATTATAGATTATTTATAGGAAGTTGTGATAAACACATATACTGTATATCAGCAAGAGATGGCAAACTGATATGGAAATATAGGACAGATGGAGAGATTTATTCATCTCCAATAATATTAGATGACAGATTATATATTGGAAGTTGTGATAGCCATATATATTGCCTTTCAGCAAGGGACGGCAAACTAATATGGAAATATAAGACAGATGGTGAGTTTCGTTCATCTCCAAATATATTTGAAAATAGATTATATATTGGAAGTAATGATTGTAATATCTATTGTATTTCAATAAGTGATAACGAATTAAAATGGAAGTTTTTAACAGGTAATCTAGTAATATCTTCACCACAGGTAGTAGGTAATAAGGTATATGTTGGGAGTTGTGATGATTTTATATACTGTCTTTTAGCAAGTAATGGAAAATTTATATGGAAATATAAGACAAGTGGTATTATATTCTCATCCCCTTCTGTTAAAGGTGATAGAGTATATGTAGGGACATCTAATGGTTATGTCTACTGCTTTTCAGCGATTAACGGGAATATTTTATGGTGCTATTATTATACAGGTGGTATTGGATTTTCATCACCTTATGTTATAAGTGGTAATGTTTATATTGGTAGTAATGACAAACATATATACTGCCTTTCAGCAAACAATGGTAAATTAATATGTAAATATAAAACAGATGGTAAAATTAATTCCTCTCCTTGTGTAATTGATGAAATGTTATATATAGGAAGCGATGATGGAAATATCTATTGTATTGATACTGTAAGAGGTGGAGAAATTATCTGGGCGTATAAGACGGGTACAGAAGTGAGGTCAACACCAACAATGTCAAATGGAATGGTATTCTTTGGAAGTATGGACTGGTCTATATACTGCCTTTCTTCAAAAGATGGTGATTTGATATGGAAATTTATTACAGATGGAGGAATAACCTCGTCCCCATATGTTTGTAAATTGTAATTTATATATTAAGAATTATTATTATAAAATATAATTAACCTTAAAGAGATGGACTTATGTATTGTCCGAATTGTGGATTGAAGATTAGAAGTGATAGCAAGTTCTGCCCTGAATGTGGAACTCGCCTAATTTCAACACCTAAAACAGACCCGCTTATCGGTCATATCCTATCTAAAAGATTCAAAATTATCAAACGACTTGGCAGGGGAGGTATGGGTGCTGTATATCTGGCAAGGGACCAAGAACTCTCACTTGGCGATAAGGATATATATATTGCAGTAAAGACCCTTCCGCCCGAATTTACATATGATAGAAGGGCAATTGATGACATGAGAAGAGAGGTCATATTGGCAAGGGCGCTTACGCATGAAAATATCGTAAGGATTCACGACCTCGCCTTTGATGAAGAACTTAATATATACTATATTACAATGGAGTATGTTGAGGGTAAGACGATGTCTGAACTTATATATGAAAAGGGGCATTTATCAGAGGAACAGGCAATTATAGTTCTAAAGCATACATTGAGGGCACTTGAATACGCAAAGGATAAGAGGATAGTTCATAGAGATATAAAGCCGAGTAATATAATGATAGATTTTATAAATAAGAAGGTCAAGGTGATGGATTTTGGCATAGCAAGGGTGATAGCAGACACACAGAGCAGAATCTCAAAGACAGTAGTTGCAGGGACACCCGTCTATATGAGCCCCGAGCAACACATTGGTGTGGGTGTATCCTATGCTTCAGACATATACAGTTTGGGCATTACTGTTTATGAGATGCTCACAGGTTCTCCACCATATACTACAGGGGACATTTACTATCAGAAGGTTAACACCCCTCCCCGAAGGATTGCTGGTATCTCTGATTGGTTATGGGGATTGATTAGAATGATGCTCTCACCTGATGATAATAGAAGACCACAGGCAGATGTTCTATTGGGTTATTTAGATAAGAAGGAAACACCAGAGATTGAAGTGGAAGAGGAGGAGAAAAAAATCTCTATAAAAAAACAAAAAAAAGCTATATATGATAATAAAAGAATAAAAAGACCATGGATTGTAAATTTATCTATTATAAATAATATAATCTTAGCTTTAGGGGCGATAACTACCATTATTACTTGTTTTATTTATTTAGTAGAAGAAAGAGAATATGAAATTTATGGTCTTAGCATTTTAATATCAATAATATCTTTATTTATATTTATATTAACAATTATTGGATTATTTAAAAGGAAAAGATATGCATTTTTTATGACTCAAATATTTGTTCCTATGGCTATTCCTATTACTTTTGGGTTTTTTCTTATACCTAGTATACTACAATGGATATATTTGAACAAATCTAAAAATAAATCCTATTTTTTAATGAAATGATAATAAATGCTTAAAGAGGGAATTGTGATAGCAAATAGATACAAGATACTAGATGTCCTTGGCAGGGGTGGTATGGGTGTTGTATATCTCGCCTATGATAGGGAACTTGATGAGGAGATAGCACTAAAGACACTGCCGAGGGAGTTCGCATACGACACTAGGGCTATCAATGATATGAGAAGCGAGGTCAAGGTGGCGAGGGGTCTGTCGCACCATAATATAGTCAGGGTTCACGACCTTGGCAAGGATGGCGACCTCGTCTTCATCACAATGGAATATGTGAAGGGTAAGAACCTATCGGAGATACTTGCTATTAAGGGACCACTCCCGTTAAATATAGTAATCAAATTAGCGAGGCAAGTAGCAGACGCACTTGACTATGCCCATACGAATAATGTAATCCACAGGGACATAAAGCCATCAAACATAATGGTGACACAAAATCTTATGGTGAAGGTGATGGACTTTGGTATAGCAAGGGCGATAAAGGAGACGCACAGCAGGATATCAAAGACGGAGGTAAAGGGGACGCCTGTCTATATGAGCCCTGAGCAGTATAGGGGGAGGGAGATAACGAAGGCGACGGATATATATTCATTTTCAGCGACAATATATGAACTCTTATCGGGTCATCCGCCATTCTATAGGGGGAACATTGAGTATCAGATATTGAATGAGAAGCCAGAGCCAATTGAGGGTATTCCTGATGAGGTTAATAGAGCGGTATTATGGGGACTGGCGAAGGAGCCGGATGAGAGACCGGGAACAGCGGGTGAGCTTGTCTCAGCAATGGAGGGGAAGGTAGGGCGACCGATTAAAGAAGGGGAAGTTAAAGAACACGAGGTGAAGGGTGAAGAGGAGGCGGGTAAGAAGGTAAAGAAGAGGGGTAGGGGAGGTAAGGTTGTTATTTTGGTAGGCATGGCGATTATACTTGTTGTCGCTATATGGGCTATCTTGTATCATTATACCCCCTCAAGAGTGGAGGAGAAACCAGAAAAGGCAACTGAACTTATGGGCTATGATTGGGAGAAATATGCCAAGGAATATAAACCTGGCGAACCACCAATTACGACTAAAATGCCAGAAAATGTATTTCGTGAATTGAAGGACACTATAAGTAAACTCAACAAGACAGCAGATGGTTATTCAAGCGATATAAAGACATTGAAGGAATTATCTACTGCGTATAATGAGATTTTATCTAAACTAAATAGATTAGAAAAACTTCTAATAGAAAATCAGAAAAAACTTAAGAATGGTCTATCTGACCCCTATTCACTTGCTGGTAAAGATGTTATCAAAAGTATTGAGAAGGCGCTTGATGATACAAAGGGTAGTATTTTGGATATAGCAAATGAGATACATAAGTTGAAACCAGATATTGACATAAAACTGAGTTTTACAGAAATAGTTAAGGAAGAAAAGGTAGGGGAGAAGAAGGAGGAGGAAGTAAAAAAAGAGACAAATATAGATAATAAGAAGCAGATTTTATGTTGGTATAATGTATCCCCTAATCCTGCTTCAATTCCAGAGAAATATACTGTTAGATATTATATAAAAAATATGACTGGTAAAGATATTTTTGTAGAATATATTATGGATGGTGATGCAAGAGTTGACATTAATAAAATTGCCCCTGCCGGAGAAAAGACAGTTTTATATTCTGCATCGGGTGTAACATATATATCTGGTGTCTTTCACCATGGTCCAATTTACTACTACACAGATGCGGGTAAAATTAGAGCACCAGATTATGATTTTGTAGTTAGATAAAATTGTATGTGAAGTTGTAATAAATATATGTTAAGGAGGAAGATTTATGGAAACCCCAAGAAGTATATGGTATGGTTTACTTTTAGGAATTTTGAGTTTAGTTTTTTTATTTTTTATAGTTTAATCATTGGTATAATTTTTGCCTTTATTGGTCTTTTACTGTCTTCAAAAGGATTAAGAGAAATAAAAATAAAAGGTTTGTCAGGAAAGGGTGAAGCAATTACTGGTCAAATTCTTTCAATTATTGGTTTAATTTTTGGTTTTATTAAACTACTATTAGGTTATAAATCTTAATATAATAAATTATGTTTATTGTATAAATAAGGATTATATTAAAGATTATAATTTATTATAATTATTAATACTATTTTATTTGAGATTATTAAAGTATGGAAGAGAGAATAGGGAAATATAGAATACTGGAACTACTTGGCTCGGGTGCTTTTGCTGATGTCTTTCTGTCAGAAGACCCTATAACAAAAAGAAAGGTTGCAATCAAGAGGTGCTCAGCAGTCGGTTCTAAAAGAGAGAGTTTACTCTCCGAGTGCCGTCTCCTTGTTCAACTTAACCACGCCAATATTGTTAATGTCTATGATGCGGATATAATAAAGCCATACTTTATTATAGTTATGGAATATATGGCGGGTGGCTCATTGAGGGAGGTAATCAATAATGCAAAAAGGAAGGGGCTGAAAGTAAGCACAGAACTTGCATGTAAGATTATTATAAATATCTTAAGCGCACTATCTTATGCCCACTCAAAGAATGTAGTTCACAGGGATGTGAAACCGGAGAATATACTATTCTCTGCTGATAAGGTAGCGAAGTTAGGGGACTTTGGTATAGCGAAGATGCTTGAGACGACACAGAGGGCGGCATACACAAGGATAGGAACTGTGCCGTATATGGCGCCTGAGCAACTTCTCGGCAGGGCTGTATTTCAGTCGGATATATACGCCTGTGGTGTTGTTCTATATGAGATTTTAACAGGCGTGAGGGCATTTGATGGTGATACCGACTATGTGATAATGAAGAAGATAGAGAGTGCTGATTTCAAAAGACCGAGGTTAATAAGACCCGACATACCTGAGTGGCTTGAGGGAGTGATAATGAGGGCGATGGCTAAGGATACTGACAGACGCTACAGGAATGCTGGTGATATGATAAAGGATATAAGGTCAGGTATAGAATCTAAAACTATCAGTGGGGGATACCAACCTGATATTGGTAAGGATATGGTTCAGAAAGGAGTGAGGGGGTCTATAGTTGCGTTATCTGAAGGAGAATTGGTTGGTAGAGAAGAGCATAGAATTGCATCAACCGGCTCTCTAATATGGAGATATGAGACAGGTGGTTGGGTGGATTCATCCCCAACAATATATAATGGCAGGTTATATGTAGGTAGTGATGATAATTACATATACTGCCTCTCAGCGGAGAGTGGAGAACTTATATGGAGATATAAGACAGGTGATTGGGTGTATTCATCCCCCACAATAGATAATGGCAGGTTATATGTAGGTAGTCATGATGGTTACATATACTGCCTCTCAGCGGATAGTGGAGAACTTATATGGAGATATAAGACAGGTGATTATGTGTTTTCATCCCCCACAATATATAATGGCAGGTTATATGTAGGTAGTAGAGATAATTACATATACTGCCTCTCAGCGGAGAGTGGAGAACTTATATGGAGATATAAGACAGGTGGTATTGTGGAATCATCCCCCACAATATATAATGGCAGGTTATATGTAGGTAGTTGGGATAATTACATATACTGCCTCTCAGCGGAGAGTGGAGACCTTATATGGAGATATGAGACAGGTGGTTCTGTGGGTTCATCCCCCACAATATATAATGGCAGGTTATATGTAGGTAGTGGTGATAATTACATATACTGCCTCTCAGCGGATAGTGGAGAACTTATATGGAGATATAAGACAGGTAGTTATGTGTCTTCATCTCCCACAATATATAATGGCAGGTTATATGTAGGTAGTTTAGATAATTACATATACTGCCTCTCAGAGAATAGTGGAGACCTTATATGGAGATATGAGACAGGTGCTGAGGTGTTTTCATCCCCCACAATATATAATGGCAGGTTATATGTAGGTAGTTGGGATAATTACATATACTGCCTCTCAGCGGAGAGTGGAGACCTTATATGGAGATATAAGACAGGTGGTTCTGTGGGTTCATCCCCCACAATATATAATGGCAGGTTATATGTAGGTAGTGATGATACTTACATATACTGCCTTGGTGAGTAGTAATTAATTTGGCAGTAAATCTATCATTTATCAACTCTTTTAATCTCAATTCTTCCCATTCCCATAGTTGCGTTCTTTCCAATATTTATATATTCGCCTAATTAAAATACTAATAATTTATTTTAATAGACGAGTTTTGTCTATTTATTTATATATAATAGTTATAATAATATTAATTATATTTTACAAATAAGTCAGTGGAGGATATAAGTTAGTAAATTGATTTTGGAAATAAGAAAATTTTGGGCTAAAAAGAATAATGAAGGAATATATCACCCTCTGATATTTCATTCAATTGATGTAGGTAATACTGTATCAGAAATTTGGGCTAATGTATTGACAAGTGAATATAAAAACAGAATTGCAAAAAGGTTTGGGCTTTCTGAAGAAGATATGATGTGTTTCTTTTCATTCTGGGCTGCGATTCACGACTTTGGGAAGCTTTCACCTGCCTTTCAAAAGCAAGACGAAACCAAGAAATCTGAATTAGAGAGATTAGGTTATGATTTTCTATTGGGTGGAAGTGCCTTTCATTCATTTATTACATCAAAATTATTGTTTGAGTTATTAAAAGAAAGTTATGTTGATACTGAAAACAAAGATTTTATATCTCTTTTTACAAGAATTCTAGGGGGACATCATGGAATATTTCCTGTAGCGAGTGATTTATTAAAAATGGGTTGCAGAGAACTGGGAGGGAGTAAAAAGTGGAATAAGAGTAGAAGAGTTTTTTTTGATATTCTGGTCAAAATTTTCAAACCCCCAGATTTATCAAAAGTAAAAGATTATTTAAATGCTAGTGAAGCGATGTTCTTAGCAGGTCTCATTACTGTTTCTGATTGGATTGCATCAAATCAAGAATATTTTCCTTATATTGGAGAAAGTATAGACATTAACGAATATTTTAATATCTCTAAAGAAAGGGCGAAGGAGGCGTTGAAGAAATCAGGTTGGTTACCTATATCTATTCAAAGTGAAAGACCAAAAGAATTTAATTATCTTTTTGAAAATAAATTCCCTACAAAACTTCAAGAAGACATTATTAGTATTTTTAATTCTGATAATTTACCTGTTTTCCTATTACTTGAATGGCCAATGGGGGAAGGTAAGACGGAAGCTGCTTTTTGGGCTGCGAGCCAATGGTTTGTGAGAGAGGGGCTGAAGGGAATATATGTGGCACTTCCAACACGAGCCACTTCAGACCAGATGTGGAATAGAACAGGTAATTTTTTACAGAACCTTCTTCCAGAGGTCAAAGTTGATGTGGCTTTAGTGCATGGATTATCGGAGTTTATACAAGAAGAAATAGGTAAAATGAGTTTAGATTACTTGGAAACAGAAAGTGAAGAAATTGGTCAAATTACGCAGGATGTTGAAAGCTGGTTTTCTGACAAAAAAAGAGCACTATTAAAACAATTTGGTGTTGGAACCATTGACCAGGCAATTCTTTCTGTTCTGCAGGTAAGGCATTTCTTTGTTCGTTTATTTGGACTTGCTGGGAAAACAGTAATATTAGATGAGGTTCATGCATATGATACATATACAACTGACCTAATGAAGCGATTAATTGAGTGGCTGAGCACTTTGGATTGTCGCGTAGTATTACTTTCTGCGACCCTTCCATCAAATAAGAGAATGGAGTTAATCAATGCTTATATTGGCGAGGAAAAAGCGATTGATATTAAAGACCTTCCTTACCCTTCAACGATAGCAGTTTATAATAAAGATGAGATTAAGAAAATGCATAAACCTGCGACAGAAAATTATCAACTTAAAATAGGTTGGATTCAAGGACCTGAACCAAACATTGTAAATTTATTAAAAGAGGAACTTTCTAAAAATGGTTGTGCTGTTGTAATTATGAATACAATTGGAAGAGCCCAAAAAACATTTAGGAGGTTGAAGGAAAATTTACCAAAGAATATAGATATTCATTTACTCCACTCGCGTTTTCCATATGAAGATAGATACATTGTTGAAAAAAAGATTCTTGAAATGTATGGACCCCTTGATAAATCAAGAAGACCAGCAAGGTCAATCTTAGTAGCAACTCAAGTTGTGGAGCAGAGTATGGACTTAGATTTTGATGTGATGATTAGTGACCTTGCGCCAATGGACTTACTCTTACAACGAGCGGGGCGTTTGCATCGCCATGATAGAGGAAAGAGAATACATGAGCGTAGATTGTGGATAATTGAGCCAGACATTGATGATAATGGAGTTCCCAAAGTTAAACAAGTTGCTTTCGTATATGAGGATTTCATTGTATTAAAGACATTCTATGAACTTAAAAAAAGAGATTGTATTGAGATTCCAGGAGATGTTTCTGAGTTAATTAACCTAGTTTATAATGATAAGATTGTTGGTGATGGAGAATTTCAGAATGCTGTTGAGAAAGCAAAAAAGAAAATGTGTGAAGGAAAAAATGGAGATTTATATCGTGCTAAATCTGTTGAAATTCCTTCACCGAGAGAAAATTTGAAAGTGTTGAGAGAAAAATATAAACTTTTAATAGAGGATGACCCAGAAGCACATAAATCTTTAAGGGCTGCCACCCGACTTGGCGAGCAAACTATACAAATAATCTGTTTACGCGAAGAAAGAAAGAGTGAGATTGAATTATATAATAAAATAATGAATTCACAAATCACATTAAAAAACATTCCTAAGTTAGAGGTCAACAATTTATTAAAACGAAGTTGTTCAGTTAGTGTATCTAATTTTATAGTTAAAGTCCTTAAAGAATGGGATTTTTCAAAAAGCCCTTTAAGAAAGATAGGGGTTCTTCGCTATCATATCCCTCTTCTGTTTAAAAATGGGATTAACAATTATTTTGATGGCTTTAGTTTAGTTTTAGATGTTGAAATGGGGTTGGATGTTATAAATTGCACTACAAAGAAGGGGGATAGTTTAAAAATTTGATATTAGTAGAAAGGAGTAATTATGGAACAAATATATAATCTTTTATATGAACCATGGATACCAGCCATTGACCTAGAAGGCAGGTCAATAAAGCTTGGAATAAAAGATGTTGTTTTAAAAGCACATGAATTAAGAGATATATATGACCCTTCACCCATCGTAACCGCTTCTCTTTACCGCCTACTCTTGGCTTTATTACAGAGAATATATGGTCCGAGAGGTTATGAAGAATGGAAAAATCTGTATAATAAAGAGGAATTTGAAAGTAGTCCTTTGGAAAACTATATCAATAAGTGGGAAGACCGCTTCTGGTTGATTCATGATAAACATCCATTCTATCAAGTGATTGAACCATATCCCCAGAATAAAGCTGTTTCAATTGGATATCTAACAATGGATTCAGTATTAGTTGGAAACATCAATATGCTTTTTGACCATGGATTAAATTTTATAACATATTCTTTGCCTTTAGATGTCGCCACACGTTTGCTTGTAACCTACCAATCATATGCTTTTTGTGGTTTAGGTTCGAAAAATTGGATTACTAACATCCACGAACCTTCCTTTAAGGATTCACCTATAGTCAGGAATAAAGCAGTAGTTATCATCAAGGGAGAAAACTTATTCAAAACCTTCTTATATAATTTAATGATAATAGAAGATTCAGGGGGTATACCAGCATGGGAAGTTGATAGTTGGGAGCCGGGTGAAAATCAATATCCATCAGGTTATCTTGATTTACTCACTTGGCAGAGCAGGAGATTGTTTCTCCTTTATGATGAAAGGTCAGGTCAGATAAGAGAATTTCACAGAGATAAAGGAAGAACTTTGGCTGACAATGTTCGTGACCCGATGGTCGCATATAAAATATCTGAAAAGAGAGGTTATATTCCATATGGTTTTGAAAAAGATAGAGAGATATGGCGAGATATTACCGCCCTACTTAACCTAAGTAGAGATAGCGAAACAATGCCACCTAAGGTCATTAACCATTTAGCAGAGTTAGTTGAAAAAGATATATTGAAAATGCACCAAACATTAAAATCAATGCTCTTCGGCGTCTGTGCTAAAAAAGGAACAGATGTCAAGGTTCACTTCTGGCGCCGTGAAGAACTCCCAATACCACTTGCTTACTTAAAAAATGAGGAGTTAGTAAGAATATTACAGTTGTGTTTGGATATGGCAGAGGGTGTATCTAAAATTCTATATGCATCTGTAAAATATCTAATGGAAAAAATCTCAAAAGGTAAAGAAGCCAATATCTTATACAATCATTTCAACCCTCAACCATATTACTGGTCAGTACTTGAACAGAAATTTTATGAAACAATGTTTGATATTGCTAAGTTAGATGGCATTGACCCACAGCAAAAGGCAGAGAAAGAATGGGCAATTACTGTTTATAAAACTGCTTTGAACTCATTCCATACCATGGTTAATTCACTTGACCATTCAGCAATAACACTTAAGGCAATTACTGAAACAGAAGAATTTCTAATTGCCAAACTTCTCTCTGAGAAAAAATCTCCATTTGGTGGTGATTTTGTTAAATATATTAAGGAGGTGATTTATGGAAAAAGAAAGTAAAGAGGTAAGTTTCATCTGTTATTTGGAGAGCTTACTGGAAGATGAGAATCGTGCTGCACTTGCAGCACTCAGGCGAGGTCTTTCAGGACCGCCAGGAACCGTCCCAGATACATTCCCATATATAGTCCCTTTTCTACCAAAAGATATTGAAGCAGATAGTCCAAGGGCTATGCCTTATTTCATTATTGCGTCTCTTTTTGCTTTGTATTTCTCTGGAAAAGGCAAGGAATTAAGCAATGTGAAAGGGCATAATATTGGAAGGGCTTTTCTTCAAGCCAAAATTGATGAAGCTAAAGCAAAAGGCAAGACAGAAAAAGATATTGAAAAAGAGACGAGTATAGACAGTCGTTTTGTTGCTCTTCTTAATGCTCACTATGATGACCTGTCATATCACTTAAGATATGCTATAAGTTTTCTCAAATCAAGAGAGATACCATTGGACTGGCATAAATTATTTAAGCATTTATGTCATTGGAGCCATCCGAACCGGTGGGTGCAGAAGGAACTGGCAAAGGGATTCTGGGGCCATTATAAGTTAGAAGAAGAAACTGTTAAAACAGAACAATAGTAAGGAAAGGAGTGTGTAAAATGGCTACCAAATATGTAGAAATACACATGATACAGAATTTCGCCCCTTCCTGCCTTAATAGGGACGATACTAACACCCCAAAGGACTGTGAGTTCGGGGGTGTTCGCAGAGCCCGTATAAGTTCACAATGTCTTAAAAGGGCTATTCGTGATGAATTCCCAAAATATTTCAGTGAAGAAGACCTTGGCAGGCGAACAAAGAAACTCTTTACAATACTGAAAGATAAATTAGTAAGTGATGGTAAGGATGAAACAGAAGTAGAAGAAATCTTGCAAAAATTAATAGGAGCCATTGTCTCTAGACTAGAAGGTCAAGATACTGTTGTCCTACTATTTATTGGCAGTGATGAAGTATCAAAGATTACAGATAAACTCACTGAGAGTTGGGATGAGATTCTTAAGAAAGTAAAAAGTAAAAAGGAGCTACCTAAAGAGATAATCAGTGTGTGCGAGAGCATATTAAAGGATGGCTCAAAGGCAGTTGATATTGCCCTCTTTGGTCGTATGATGGCAGAAAAACCAGAAGCAAGTCAAGATGCATCCTGCCAGGTCGCCCATGCCATATCCACTCATTCTGTTTCAATGGAATGGGATTTCTACACCGCTGTTGATGACCTATCCACATCAGAACAACCTGGTGCTGGAATGATGGGTGTAATTGGCTATAACTCCGCTTGCTTTTACCGCTACGCCCTTCTTGATGTTGACCAACTCATCTGTAACCTGAAAAACGACAAAGACCTGACCAAGCGTGCAATTCAAGCATTTATCTCCGCTTCTATTGATGCTATACCGAAAGCAAAGCAGAACTCATTCGCTGCTCATAATCCCCCAAGTTTTGTTCTTGTAGTGATGAGAGAAAATGGAACACCTTGCTCTCTGGCAAACGCCTTTGAGAAACCTGCCTATCCTGACATATATAAGAAGCAGAGTTTACTTGAAAACTCACTTCAAAAATTTGATGACTACTGGAAGTGGATTACAACTGCCTATGGAAAGCAAGGTATAGAGAAAACTGTATTCTTCAAAGAAGAAGGTCTAACAACTAAAAACCTATCTGATGCTGATATGGTAGACGGTAAAGAAAAACTGTTAGAAACTATTATGGACAATCTCAAACTTCCTGAAAAGGAGGAGTGATGGCTACATTACTGATTAAACTCTCAGCCCCAATGCAATCCTGGGGCATCCAGAGCAGATTCACAGAACGTGATACCACACGGGAGCCAACAAAAAGCGGTATCGTAGGCTTGCTTTGTGCAGCACTTGGTTGGAAGAGAGACCATGACCTCTCTCCATTCAGTCCAGAAAATATGCTTATGGGAGTTAGAGTGGAAAGAGAAGGTAATGTCCAGCGCGACTATCACATAACTCAGAATGTTATAAAGCAAACAGAAGGCACAACAACTGTCGTCTCAAACCGCTACTTTTTATCTGACGCAGAATTCATCGTAGGACTTGAATCTAAAGATATAGGTCTTCTAAATAAACTAAAAATAGCATTGGAAAATCCTATCTTTCCACTATTCCTCGGAAGAAAGGCATTCCCACCTGCATCACCACTTATCCCCACCACCGATGAACTTGGCTTTGAAAACCCAACAGAGTTGAACCTCAAAGATGCTCTAAAAAACGCATTTTATATTCCAAGGAGTAATATAAAACCACCTGAAAAAATTCGCCTTGTCCTGGAAATATCCCCAGAAGACCCAGATTATCTTTCCAAAGGTATTGTTCGCATAGACCAGCCCATATCATTTGAAAAGAGAGAGTTTCAACAGAGATATGTCTATATTGATTATTGTGAACCAAATCTGAAAAGGAGTTAATATGTATCTTTCAAAACTGACATTAAATCCCTTGAATAGATTTGTTAGAAAAGACCTTGCTAATTTCTATGAACTCCACCGAACATTACTTTGCGCTTTCCCGAACGGTGAAGAATCTAAATCTAATATGCTCTATCGTGTAGATGTTGATAGGAAAACTGGAGTTGCTACTGTCATTATTCAGTCCACTATCCAACCTGACTGGAACTACTTGGATGAAAAGAAGTCATACCTTCTTACACCAGCACTTAGTAAAGAAATAGACCTGAGTTTCATTGAGGGACAGTTTCTAAGGTTCCGCCTTCGGGCAAGTCCAACAAAAAGGGTGGCAAAAAATCCTGATGGCACAAGTGCTGGCTATATAAAAGGGTTATATAAACCTGATGAACAGATGGATTGGTTAAAACGAAAAGGCAAAGAAGGTGGTTTTAATCTTCATAGTGTGCTAATAACCCCTGAAGGAAATCTCATTGGGTATAACAACAATAATAAGATAACAATCTACTCAGTCCTCTTTAATGGTATCTTGATAGTAGAGGAAAGGGAGAGATTTAAGAATACTGTAAGCAAAGGTATTGGGAGAGGTAAGAGATTTGGGTTTGGACTGCTTTCAATAGCACCATTGAAATGAACATTCATTGCATCTGTGGAATGAATCTGTTGTTGGTAGTTTATGGTGTTTGAATGATTATATTCCCCACGCTTGTGGGGGAGATGTAATATCGTTCTTTGACATTTATATTTTGAAGATAATGGCCCAGGTTCAACTGGAGGTGTGTCTATGAAAGATTTTCATACATTACCCAAAATTGAAGATAGTATATCCTATGTTTACCTTGAGCATGGACGACTAGAGCAGGATTCTCTATCATTGTCATTTTATGATAATAAGGGTGGAAAAATACAAATTCCTGTCTCTTCCACCTGTCTAATAATGCTTGGCCCAGGGTCAGTTGTTACTCATTCTGCAATTAAGACATGCGCAGAGAATGGCTGTCTTATTGGATGGTGTGGAGAAGAAATGATACGCTATTATGCAAGTGGATTTGGAGAAACAAGAAAGAACCATAATCTATCTCGTCAGGCAAAACTGGTCTCTCATCCAAAGGCACACGAGCAAATTGTTTATAAAATGTATCAGAAAAGATTTAATGAACTGCTACCAGAAAATCTTACATTAAAACAAATTAGAGGGCTTGAAGGAGTTAGGGTTCGTGATGCATATTATAATGCAAGCAAGACAACAGGGATTGTTTGGAATAGAAGGAAATATAACCCAAAAAAATGGGATGAATCTGACCCTGTGAATATGGCTCTATCTGTTGCTAATTCTTGCCTTTATGGTGTTTGTCTTTCAGCCATTGTATCTGCTGGCTTCTCACCTGGATTGGGCTTTATTCATAAAGGAACATATCTTTCATTTGTTTATGATATTGCAGACCTATATAAAACCGAGATAACTATTCCACTATCTTTTGAATTAGTAAAAGAAGGTCTAATTGACCTTTCAAGAAGAGTAAGATTAGCATGCAGAGATTATTTCTACAAAACTCGTCTTTTGAGCAGAATAATTCCTGATATATTTGATGTTCTTTCCATTGATAAGGCATTAGAGGAAGAGATTGATAGAGATAACCCCGAATGGATGGTGTGCGACCTTTGGGAACCTGATGATGAGAAAGTAAAGGGAGGACAATCATGGTAGTGATTATATTGGAGAGTGTTCCACTATCTCTTAGAGGTGAATTGAGCAGATGGCTAATAGAACTGAAGGCAGGGGTGTTTATAGGTCATGTTAATGCGCGAGTGAGGGACAAGTTATGGGAGATGTGCTGTATGCGAGTGAGGGATGGCAGTGTAATACAGGCGTGGAACACAAATAATGAGCAGAAAATGGATATGAGGGCTTTTAAATTAGAAGGAAGGGAGATAGTAGATATGGAGGGACTTAAGTTAGTAAAATTGCTGTGAAGGCAGTATTTATGATGGGTATTCCCCACGCCCGTGGGGGTGGACCGAAAGCTCTTATATTTTCCCTCTCTCTACAATAGTATTCCCCACGCCCGTGGGGGTGGACCTGATAAAGGGATTTCAAAAGAAAGCGACCTTGCGTATTCCCCACGCCCGTGGGGGTGGACCTATGCCTCAAATCAATTTTCCACTCATTTAAACGTATTCCCCACGCCCGTGGGGGTGGACCTGCAGGTTGTAAACAATGGCTGTTGAAAACTATGTATTCCCCACGCCCGTGGGGGTGGACCTATAGAATATAGAATATGGAGGAGGATTGATTAGTATTCCCCACGCCCGTGGGGGTGGACCTATTATTCTGAATCTGATGACGCAGATGCTAGTGTATTCCCCACGCCCGTGGGGGTGGACCTCTCCGTTATCCTTCTTACTTGACTGCCAATCAGTATTCCCCACGCCCGTGGGGGTGGACCGTTTTGAACAGGCATTTTTAGTTCCATCAGTGCGTATTCCCCACGCCCGTGGGGGTGGACCATATGGTAAATTGATTAGCATCGGCTTTGAAACGTATTCCCCACGCCCGTGGGGGTGGACCTCAATTTCGTGGTAGTAAGGTTATAAATATTGAGTATTCCCCACGCCCGTGGGGGTGGACCCCTGGAACCTGGAAGATGGAGTTAAAATTAATGGTATTCCCCACGCCCGTGGGGGTGGACCGTATAGATATACAGAGAATAATAAACTTATAGAGTATTCCCCACGCCCGTGGGGGTGGACCTACAGGTCCACCATTGATTTTATTGATGATTCCGTATTCCCCACGCCCGTGGGGGTGGACCGATGAATGTATCGGATGGCTAAGGAAACAAAAAGTATTCCCCACGCCCGTGGGGGTGGACCTACTTAGAAGCACCTCCCGGCCCAACTATTGCAGTATTCCCCACGCCCGTGGGGGTGGACCTCCCTGTATTGAGGGCGTGAACACGCCCGAGCAGTATTCCCCACGCCCGTGGGGGTGGACCTGCCCGCATACAGGATAGGGCGACATTGGAGGTGTATTCCCCACGCCCGTGGGGGTGGACCGCGACGGATAATTGATGGTGTTTTAATGTTGGAGTATTCCCCACGCCCGTGGGGGTGGACCTATAAGGATAAGAGGGTGGTAGGTATTCTTTTAGTATTCCCCACGCCCGTGGGGGTGGACCTGCAGTTAGTATTCTCAAAGGCAGGGGCGATTGGTATTCCCCACGCCCGTGGGGGTGGACCTTCTTTCAATAACCACACCCTCTATTTCCTCTTGTATTCCCCACGCCCGTGGGGGTGGACCTTTTATAAGTGATAATACATAAGAAAATAGCTAGTATTCCCCACGCCCGTGGGGGTGGACCTTATTACTAATTCAACATAAATTAATATGTTAATTTGTAGTCAAACCAATTTTTTTATTTTCTTATCAATAAAATAATTTTGTATTTTCTGTATAAGAGCAAATATAAGTAATCCTATTTTAGTAGTATTAATTATAATTTGGTAAAATTGATGTAAATAAGAGAAGGAGTAATTTTTATGAAAGATATAATAATTGCTATTCTCATAATAATTGGCATTATTGCTATTCCAATTATAATAACGGTTGTTTTATCAGGCATTTTTGAGTTAGGTTTGATGCCTTGGGAGAAGATTTCGCAGAATATACCATCATCTCAAAGGTTGGTGTATTATTTTATCGCTATTGCTATATGTTATATCATTGGAATCTCAACAGTGAAGTTTGGTGGCATTGTAAGAAGAGTAGAACCATCTTGGCTTGCTTCTATTATGATTTATGCCTTGTTTATTTTGGGCAGTATAATATCAACCGGCTCTGCTGTTCTTTCATTTCGTTGTATAATTTGGGCGGGCTATGGCTGGATTTTACTATGGAATGTCGTCCAATTTCTTATTAGTTTCTCCGCCTTGCTAGTTGGAGTGATAGGTGTGTATATAGGTTGTTTTAGACCTTGGGAAGGCGCTGGGTAATAATAGTTTTATAATGATGTTTGGGCTTATATAAAACATACTCCGTTATAATAAGGTCTGAAAGCACATAGGATAAAAATTATTTTGTTTATTATTACTATATATTCAATTTATCTATTCTTTTATATCTTCTATGAAATGAATAAAATTATTTGCCTTAATTATTTGCTGTCATTTTTTGAATTTTCCTTCTTAGGTGGCTTCTTTATCTGTAATGGCAGAAATGTAAATGCCCTTTCTTCTGCACCTTCACCCCAGAAAGCCAATGCACCCACGACTGCCCTGTATCTGTCTCCAATTATGCTGAATGGCAGTGTCATCTCCTTCACCTCACCAGGTGCCAGTTTTATCTCCTCTTTCTTCTTTAATGGATTTATTGAAGGTGTATAGAGAAGCCCCACCTCTATGTTATCAATAGTTTTATTTGATATGTTCTTAATACTAACATTCAAGCCCATACCACCTGTTGTCTTAAATCCTGTTGCCTTAACTTCAATTGGCATAAGACCATATTGTGCCCTTATCTTGCTGAAGGTGGTTCCCGCAACAATTATGAACTCCATCGGTGAGTAGTCGCCGCCCCTTCCTGATAACATCCTATCAAGGTCGTGAATGAAGATGCCTTCAAGCGGTTTCTCATCGTATATTTTGTTAAGTGCCTCTTTTGTCCTTAAATACCACTCCTCAGGTCTCGTCTCATAAGGTCTGTATTTGTTGTCAAGAAGGTGCTCATCAACAGGATTACCTATAACAATATTGGCATCGCCCTTGTCAAAGTATGCTGGTAAACTTACCATCATGCCATCAAATACATCCCTCGTCGCCTCATAGAGCATTAGCATTACAAAGTCAGCGCCAGCATCGTTTAGCATAAGTATATCCTGCCCGTGCCCATGTCCGCACTCCCACCCAAGCGTGAACACGAACATCGGTTTATTTGTGCCTGATGTTTCTTTTATCTCCTTGAACAGTAGCGCTACCTTCCTTGCCCTCCACCACTGCCATAGGTATAACAGGTTCTCCTTTGTCCCAATCTGTGCTGTAAGCCACCATATCCTACTTTCCTTATCCATTGCCCAAAAACCAGGTGGTGTTTCCAAATATAGGTCGCGGATGAAATCATCTACGAGTTCATAACCACCACCGCCTGACCTCATATAGTCAAGACCTATATAGTCAATCTCGGGACGACCGTCAAGAAACTTCACAAGGTTTACGATATCATTGAAACGCTTCTTGTCTGTGAGTGAGAAGTTTAGCGTCCAGAACATCTTGCCATCTACAAGGTTTCTCGCAAACTCACAGCCAACCTGTGGCTGGGTCTTGCCATATGGAAGATATGCTCCAATCCATGCACCGAACTTCAGCCCTTCCTTATGCGCCTCTTCGCCAAGTTTTAGCGCGAAGTCAATATTATACTGGCGAAATGGCTTCTGGGGCGTAGGATTGAACATTGCCTTTGTCATTCCCGTGAGATAGAGCAGAGTATTTGCACCAGAGAACTTCGTCCATTCTATGACACCTTTCCAACCACCAAGTTTATAATTGGGATGTATAAAAGTTATATTACTGTATTCTGTATCTGTTTCAAGTGTGAGAACGCACAGAGGTGGTTTTATTTTATCTGATGGCTTTCTTGCGGATATTCTGAATCTTTTAATGATTGTGGTCTTATGACCTGCGTATTCTATTTCCACAAGTGCATTATATACTCCAAGTTCTGGCTTCCAGGGCGGAGACCACCTTCCAATGAAACATGCTTCCGATGGTGAGAACTTGAACTTCAATTTATCACTTTTAAGTGTATTATAAACTGCTTTCTCATCCTTTGTTATCCTCCCTGAAATATCTAATTTCTCACTTCTTTCTATGAGTGATATAGGAAGATTGACATTGACTTCTACTATATCATACCTAAAGAATTCTTGCTTTGATGGCTCAACCCTTATATCTTTCAACTTGAAGAAATCGGGATAATAAGTTAGTGGGTTATAAGAAGGTCTGTTTTTTGAGCAATTTATGGTAATAGTAAAAATAAACAATATTATTATTACTGATGAATTTCTCATCATAAAACTCTGAATGACTTTGACAGTTTTCAATATAAGTGATATTATAAATATCGTGAGATGGTTTGTAAATAAGATAAGGTCTGTTTACTTACTTTCCGAGGCAGGTTTGATTATTGGTTTCATAGGCGTCTTTATTCTACTCACTCTCTTCTTGACCTGTCTCATTGTCTTAATCTTAGATATTCTTCCCAACAACCTTTATATAACGGTTGTCATGTTCTCTCTTGGAATATTATTGATATCTGGTAATCTTTTATATGAAATTATTTCATATATCAAATCACATCAGAGGGGGTTGGCGTGGTCTATCATTGAGAGAACATCTGATGTTTCTGAGGGTAGGATTAGGGGTGCTTATGAGGTCTGTCTACAAGCACTCTCTGGTTTCAGTTTCTCTTATTCATTCGCTCTTAGGGCATCACAGAGAGTTGGCTCATCTATTAAAATGGCATTTCCGGTAGGTGAGCCATTTAATAAGTATCACCTTGTTATATCATTATTTGTAATCGTATTCATTATGTTCTCAATTATTTATCCATCTATTCTATTTAATGCTTATGATAAAGCAGTGCTTGCTTATGAGAATATATTATTGCCACAGTCCGCTGTCTTTACAATTGAACCAAAGGGTGCTTTCATTCACAAGGGCGATGATGTCAATATTGTTCTTACATTGAAGAAGAAGACGGAGTATCATCCATTGGTTGAGTTAAAGACAGGTCTTGGAAGGGTTGAAGAGGTTGAAATGGCAAGAGTTGATGGTAAGAGATACTCTGTGAGGTTGAAGGAAATAACAGATAGTATTTCATATAGAGGTAGTGTTGGTAAGATAGCAAGTGATTGGTATGAAGTGAGGATTCTCAAGGAACCGGCGCTTGTTGGTCTTGTATGCAAAATTACGCCACCCAATTATTCAGGTGAAGGTGAGGTTATAAGAAAGAGCATTGAGGGTGAGATATTCTGCCTTTCTGGAAGCAGTTTGTCGGTGGAAGCAGAAATTGGTGGCGATGTTGAGAATGCAAGCATTCTATTAGGCAATAAAGCGTTTGAATTGAAGAGAGGTGAGGATGGTATTTTCAGAGGTGATATTACTGTAGATAATTCTTGTCCAATATCTCTTGTATCAAGAGATAAACTTGGAACTGAAAAGACCATTCAATCGGGAATTATAACGATTAAGCCAGATGAGGCGCCGTATATAAGATTAATATCTCCTATAGGTAAAACGTTTGTTGCAACTGACCTTCTGCTTAAACTTACTTATGAAGCAGGTGATGACTATGGAATTTCATCTATAGGTGTTGAGTATAAGAATGAGGTAGCGGGAGCAGGTGGAAGGTTCTCGCTTATAGGTGGTGAGGGGAGAAAGCAATTATCAGGAGACACCTCCTTTGACCTCCACCGGCTTGACCCTCTTCCCGGAGATACAGTTATTGTCCGATTATATGCTCTTGATAACGATATAGTAAATGGACCGAAGATAGCATATTCTGGGCAGGTGAAGGTAAAGATTCCAGATATTGTTCAGTTCTTTAAGAGCGTGGAAAAGGAAGGGGAGTATGTTGATATAGAGGATGTCTTGAAGGAGGGTCAGACAATATCGGAGTCGCTTGAGGAGATTACGAAGAATTTTGAGAAGAGGGGAGAGATTGACTACAAGTCCTATAAAAAGATGGAAGAGGTAATAGAGAAGGAGAAACAACTTAAGAGCAGGGCGGAGGATATAGTTGAAAAGATTGGTGAGATGAAGAAGATGGGGGAGGAGGGCTTTTTATCTGAAGAGACGCTATATAAATTGTCTAAGGCACAGGAGATGCTTCAAAACCTTCTTGATGAGCAGACGAAGACGCTTCTTGAGAAGATGCAGGAGGCATTAAAAGACCTTCCGAAGGAAGAGGTAGAGAAGGCAATGAAGGAGATAATGAAGAGCCAGGAGGAACTTAATAAGCGTCTTGATAATCTACTTGAGTTCTTAAAGAATGCCAAGATTGAGACAATGCTTGACTCACTGAAAGAAAAACTTGAGAGAGTGATTGAGGAGCAGAACAAGATGACTGAAAGTATTGAGAAGGCGAAAGAAGAGGAGAAGAAGGAATTACTTGATAAACAGGGAGAAATCAAAGAAAAATATAGTGAATTTACAAAAGATTTGGAGGCACTTATGAAAGAAGCAGAGGATAATAATGAACTATCTAATGAACTTAAAAATTTAATGGAGAAGGGACTCGTAGGTGCTCCGCCCAAAAATATGGAAGAGATGATGAAAGCCCTAAGTGAGAATAATATTTCTAAGGCGACCTCATCATCAATTTCTTCTGCTAAGTCAATGGAAGATTTATATAAGAGATTAGAAGGTCTGGGCAATAACTATCTTGAAGCACAAAGGCAGAAGATAATAGACGAAATTGAGAATATTGAAAAAGATTTATCCCAGACATATAACTCGGTAGATGTTCTTGAAAATTACTCAAAGTTAGGTGACATTAAGAAGACAGGGGAGATAGCGGGACAACTTGCTAATACATTTACTCCAATTAAAAAAAAGATGGAAGATATAATGTCCCAGACACTATTTTTGAGCCCTGATGCTGTCAAAAATGTTGAGAGTGCCCAGGAATTGTTAAATGGATTGGTATCTCCAGAAGGAAGGGGGGAGACGATTGAGGGGTTGAAGGAAGTGGAATCGTCTTTGATGTCAGCGAGAATGTTAATTGCAATGGCACTTGAAGGTGTAAAGAATGCACAATCGCCCTCGGGACTCTCTGACTTTCTCTCATCTCTTGGACAAATAATTTCAAACCAGGGCCAGTTTGGTAAATCCCTGATGGAGTATTTTCAAGGAATGGGAGGTTTTGATTACAATTCACTTCTCCAACTTGCTGGTATGCAGAAGGCGATAAGAGAATCGCTTGAGAAACTTCTTGAAAGGTATCGGTCGCTTGGTGAGTCGCTTGAGGGTCTTGGGGGTTCGGTTGAAGCGATGAAGAAGATAGAAGGAATGCTCTCTGAGGGTGCTAACGCTGATAGGATAAAGGAAGAGCAAGAGCATCTTATGGAAAATCTTTTAAGGTCTGAGAAGGCAATAAAGAGCAAAGGCATATCAAGGGAGAGGAAGTCAACACCAGGGAAGGAATATATAGACACTACTGTTCCACAGTTGCTTCCATCAGGGGTAGATGAGAAGACAATAATAAAGACGCCACCACTTGATACTCCAACGACATCAGGTGGTCTTGGTGAGAGAAATCTGATTGATGATTATTTTAAGGAATTAGTAGAATGATAACTTCAAAATATTCTCTATTTATATCTCTAATTATTATCTTGTTTTATGTTCGTTTATTTGCAGATGGCACTTCTGATTACAGTAAGGCGCTTAGTTTGATTAAGGAGGGTGAGATAGATAAGGCGAAATCGCTTCTTCTTCAGATTGCAGAAAAAGAGAGTGGCGATATTGGAGATGTATCCCTTGACCTTGCAAGTGCAATTGATATTAGCAGTAATGATGCTATCGGACTTTATGTATATGGTTCTTCTTTACTAAAGATGACAAACAATGACTATATTGGTGCTATTGATATATTAAAAAGGACAGATTTTCAGGGACAATTGAAGGAATATGGATTTGAGGCGATTGGAATTTGTTATCAAAAGTTAATGATGTGGGAAGAGGCATTAGATACAGCAAGGACCCTCTACAAGATTGCGGGAGAGGATAGAAAGCCATGGTATCTATTCAATCAATGGCAGATTTATAAGATGATGGGGGAGGATAAGAGAGCAAAAGAGATATATAGACAATTAAAAGATACTTATCCCGAGTTTACTATCTCTGAGATTAATAAGTGATTAATACGAAATGAATTTAATATCCTCTGAGAAATTCAAGACGCTTCTTTGCGTAGAGAGACCATACAGGGTCTGTTTCTGTTTGATATAGTGTCTTGTATATCTTTATCGCTGATGAAACATCTCCTATCTTTTCATAGCATAGTCCAAGACATCTCATCGTTTGAAAACTCTTTTCGTTTGATTTTATAGCGAGTAAAAATTCATCCTTTGCCTTTTTATACTCTCCTTTGCTGTATAGTATTAAACCGATGTTGTGATACACCCTCCAGTCCTTTTCTAAATCAAGCGCCTTATCATACTCTCGCCGGGCTGAATCAAGATAACCAAGTTTTTGATAAATAATACCTATATTGAGGTAGGCGGGAAAGAAATTCTTGTTAAGTTCTATGCACCTTGAATAATATGATATTGCCTTATTCAGGTCGCCCGAATATCTGCCCTTCTCACCATACTCAGATACCACACCGAGATTGTAGTATATTATATATTTATCAGGGTATTTAAAAGAGAGGGCAAGAAGTTTATCTTCTGCATCAGAGTAGTTCAGTCCATCGGCAAGTTTTATTGCCTCAGCAAGTCCAGTATTCATATCTTTTTCTGTCTCTTTTGCTGTTGTTAGCATACCAGATGGCTCTGGTTGACTTTCAATCTGTTTTTCTATCTCCTCAGAATAGAGAAGAGAATAACCTGTGAATATAGATATTAAAATGAGATTAAGATTCAGGAGATATACCAAGCATCTCATCTATCTTCCTTGATATGAGGTATAGGTCATTAGCAATCTTTGTCTTTTCAAAGATGACCTCTCCCATTGGCAGTTTAATTTTTGTAAGATGTATGGTATATGCCTTACCATCCTTTTTTACATCACCGAAGTATAATACCTCTGCCTCAAGCTTTTTACCTATCTCAATTGCCTGTTCAATTGATACACTATCACCTTTCTTAATACCCTTCCAGTCCATCGCTTTAAGAACATAAGGTGTATCATATAGAACATTGCCAGTGTATAGTAGTGCATTTCTCAGATATAATGTCACTACATCAGCAGTATATGTATCTCCGCTTGTTGAATGAAATGGAATAACACAGACATCTCCAAGACCACTGACTTCAAGTTCCTCACTATATATTGTGAGTGAGATAAACAATAAAAAGAATAAAATAAGATAATGCTTCATAACGAACCTCCATCAATTAAAAAATTAAATAGGTTCATTCAAACTCTCCTTCATCTGGAAAGTGCCTTCTATAAACCTCAATTCTATCTTTCATATTAAGAAGGTCTTTAAAGATAAGATTGTGCTCCTGCTCCCTTGTCTTGCTCACATATTCCTTTATGTTGCTTGCAAGTTTTTTTGATGACTCTGAGAACTCTAATAGCGTAAGTTCATGGCGGGCTATCCTACGAGTGCTTCTTGCGTATGAATACATCGTCTCAATAAGGTCAACAAACGCTCTCTCATCTAAACTTATGGAGTCCGGTGGACTTATATTATTACCACCTATTGATAGTCGTGCGAAATATCTGGAATCCTCCAATACACTAACTAACCTGTCTAATTCAGAGTAGAGTTCACGAATATCATTATTAAAATTCTTTTCAATTTTCTTAATTAATCTCTCCATTATCTCTAATGCGTTTTTGAAGATGCGATTTCTATATCTCACATAGAGATTGCGATTGTTGAATATCACCTTCTCGCCCGGTCTGAGATTGCTATCAGATATTGCCTTTGTCTCTTGAATATCCATATTCAGTTTCAACTTTTAGAATGGCTTTCCTTCAAGGGGTGTCTCAATAATCTCTGTTCCCGCAAGCGCATCACCAATTCTCCTTCCCCTCCCCGAGAATAGAACTATCAGAAGGTCAATAAGATTAAGAGGTGGGATAAGCCATATAATATTTCTGAGGAATGAGCGGAGGACCCCGCATGGACGCCTGTTCTTTCTATGTATCAAGATAATACCTGATATCTTCTTGCCTAAGGAGCCATTTGATGTAAAGCCATCTCTGAAGAGGAGGTAGAATAAGAAGAATGCACCGTAAACAGACGCAAGTGTTATCTGGTCTTCATACTGATGGGGGTTAGATGGAAAGAATGGGTCAATATTCATTGCTGTTAGAACGAGAGAGACCAAAAAGAAGCCAAGGAAGATAACCATAGCATCTATGAAGCCAGCAAATATTCTCTTCCCGATAGTGAATCTATCGTATTCAGTTAACCTTATATCTATACTGTTCTCATTTATCATTGATGATGGAATTGTATATGCCTCTTCTACCTTCATATCGTTTACATCTACCTTGTATGTCTCGTAATCCTTAAGCCATTCAGGGACAGCCCTTTTACCCTTTTGAACCTTCTCTCCCTCTAAAATCTCTTCTTTTCCTTCTTCAATGCGGACACCTGTCTCCTCTTCAAAAGGTTTGCCTTCTTTTTCTTCGCTTTTTTCGGTTTCAACGGATATTGGTTCTTCAAATTCCATTTTTGGGATTGGTCTTTTTTCAACGGGCATTTCTTTGGGTATCTCATCCTCTAATCTGAATTCACTCTCACCAAGAAGTTCGTCTTCCTCAGGTATAGTTAGACCCTTTGGCGTGGGAGTTGATTTAATGTCTGGTGGGGGTGGTGCGATAATCTCTTCCTGTGGCTCGGTTATTGTTTCAAGAGAGGGTGGTATGAGATGTGAAAAATCAGTGCAGTCCCTCAGTTTCTGCCAGGTGTTACCACCGAATATATAACTCTCTGTGGTAATCTCACCCGATTTTAGCATCTCCTCTATCTCTTCTTTCGTGTATGGTCCAACCGGCTTACCGCCAATGCTTATATGATATGTCGTCTTCTTTATCTTTGCAAAAAGTGGTGAAACCTCTGGCACCTTATCTGCCTTTATCCACACTCCGCGGTGAATGTCCCAGATGGAGTCACTGGGATTTATCTCTCCCGCAGTAATCAATGCCTTGAGTTCCTCAAACTGCAGGGGTCCCCTGACCTCATCTTTTATATTCACAAAATACTCACCCTTGTCCTTAATTGCAGGTGTGAAGATCTCTCTGAACGGTGGAAAGTCAAATGCCTTAGTCCATTTATTTGTTTCTTTAACCCATACCAAGTCATTTTCTGTGTAGCGACCCTTCTCAATGAGCATCTTTATGGTCTTTAAGTCGTATGGACCAAAGCGTTTATTACCTATCGCTATAAAATACTTTTGCTCTTCCATATTTTATCACTTATAAGTTTAATATATCATATTGTCAAATCAAATAGAATATTTATATTATCAAATACTATCAATTAGTATATCACTATTATTACTTATTAATTGCCTTTATGATTATATCTTGCGGGAATTACCATTATAAAAAAGGGAGACACTGCCTCCCTGAAAAGAATTGAATTGCTTTTGTTAATCAAACAAATAATAATTTGTCATTCTGAACGGAACGAGGTGGAGTGAAGAATCTTTGTAATAGTGATTATCACTAATAATTGACTTGGATACAATATGGCATAGATTCTTCGCTATCGCTCAGAATGACAGGTGATATTTGATTGCCACTTGTTTGATAAATCAAACCGCTACAATAGCGTTCAGAATGACAAAACCAATGGGTTTGATAGGAGGGGTGAGATAATAAAATATTATCTAAGAAAGGTTTTATATCTCACCCCCCTTAAATCAAAACGCTACCTAAACAGTGCCTTAACAATACCAAGAGATGCTATGTTAATAACACCAGGGTTGTAATAGAAATACTGAATGCGATGGTTATCCCAATCTGCTACGTATGCCTTTCCATTTGGACCAATGGCTATATTACATGGATGATTGAACTCACCATTGCCCGTGCCCTCTGAGCCAAACTTACCAAGGAATGTGCCATTTAGTGTGAAATATTGAATTCTGTGATTATATGTATCAGCAACATACACATAACCATTGGTATCAACATTTACTCCAGTGGGGTTGTAAAATTGCCCATTACCAGCGCCCTGCGTGCCCCACTTGCCAAGAAATGTCCCCGTTAATGTAAAATATTGAACTCTGTGATTATAACTATCAGCAACATAGAGATAACCATTGGGGGCAATTGCTATTCCCGAAGGCACATCAAAGTTTCCATTACCTGTTCCCTTGGTTCCCCACTGACCGAGGTATGTTCCGGTTGATGTAAAGTATTGAATACGGTGATTACCGGTGTCAGCGACATAGACATTACCATTGGTATCAATGGCAATACCTGATGGCTTATAGAATTGTCCATCTGCCGAACCCTGCGTGCCCCATTTACCAAGATATGTTCCAGTTGATGTGAAGTATTGGATGCGGTCGTTATCAGAATCAACGATATAGACATTACCGTTGGGAGCAATTGCTATTCCTGTAGGATTAATAAATTGTCTATTTCCAGTGCCTCTTGAACCCCACCTGCCCATGAATGTTCCAGTTGAAGTGAAAAATTGAATGCGGTGATTGCTTGTATCAACGATGTAGATATAACCATTTGTGGCAAAGGCAATTCCTGATGGATTATAGAATTGACCATAACCAGAACCATAAGAGCCCCACTTGCCTTCATAGACCCAACCACTTAGGGCAATATTTGCGGTTGTTAAAAGGACTACTACTAAGATAAACAGTATACTTCTCACGTCCCTTACCTCCTTGATATATAATTATATAATAAAATACTTACTTAAACAATGCCTTTAATACTCCGAAAGATATTGGGGTAATATTTTCTTGAACATAGATAAAGTATTGAATACGACTATTACCCCAATCAATTACATAAGCCCTTTCATTTGGTCCAATAGAAATATCAAAAGTATAATCAAATTGACCATCACCTGTTCCATAAGAGCCCCACTTACCAATTAATGTGCCAGTAGATGTGAAGTATTGAATGCGATGGTTTCCAGAATCTGCCACATATACATTACCATTAGAAGATATGTATATTCCATTTGGATTTTTAAATTCAGCATCTCCTGAACCATTATTACCCCATTTTCCAATGAAAGTCCCTGTTGATGTGAAATATTGAATACGATGGTTATTATTATCAGTTACATATACATTACCATTAGGGGCAATAGCGATTCCTCTTGGATAATTGAATTGACTGTCATCAGAACCCTGAGAACCCCACTTGCCAAGGAAATTTCCATTAGATGTGAAATACTGAATACGATGGTTTTGAGTATCTGCCACATATACATTACCATTAGAAGAGATGGCTATTCCATATGGATGGTCTAATTGACCATCACCAGTGCCAGGGGTGCCCCACTTACCAATGAATGTGCCAGTAGATGTGAAGTATTGAATGCGATTGTTATCTCTATCTGCCACATATACATTACCATTAGAAGCAATTGCTATTCCCATTGGATAATTGAATTGGCTATCACCTGAACCCTGAGAACCCCACTTACCAAGGAAAGTTCCATTTGATGTGAAATACTGAATGCGATGATTGCGAGTATCTGAAACATAGACATTACCATTAGAAGTAATGTCTAGAGCGAAAGGATTTTGAAATTGACCATAATCTATTCCATAGGAGCCCCACTTGCCTTCAAAGACCCAACCACTTAGGGCAATATTTGCGGTTGTTAGAAGAATTAGAGGCAATACAAAAAATATACTTCTCATATATATACCTCCTTAATATATAATTATATCAAAATTTTATAGTTACTTAAATAATGCCTTCACGATGCCAAGCGATGTTGGAGTAATATTTGTTGGGACATAGTTGAAATATTCAATTCTATGGTTGTCGTAGTCAGATACATACGCTATTTTATTCTGTCCTACATCAATATAATGCGGATTTGAGAACTGCCCGTCACCTGTGCCGTAAGAACCCCATGTACCAAGGAAATTGCCTTCAAGTGTGAAATACTGAACACGGTGATTTACACAATCAACTACATATACAATATTGTCTTGTGATATTGTTATTCCATGTGGGCAGTCAAATTGGCCATTGTCTTTTTCAAAGGAGCCCCACTTTCCTAAGAATAAACCATTGGCTGTAAAATATTGAATGCGATGGTTTTCTGTGTCTGAGACATATACATTTCCGTTTGGAGCAACACAAATCCCCTCGGGCAGGTTGAACTGTCCATCACCTGAGCCATAGGAGCCCCACTTGCCAAGATAGATTCCAGAAGATGTAAAATACTGAATGCGATGATTTTGTGTATCTGCTACATAGACATTACCATTGAAAACAATATTTATTCCCATAGGTTGATAAAATTGTCCATTACCTGTTCCAGGAGTGCCCCATTTTCCAAGGAATGTTTCGTTTTATGTAAAGTATTGAACGCGGTGATTATAACTATCAGCAACATAGAGATAACCATTGGGGGCAATTGCTATTCCACTTGGGTATATAAATTGTCCATCGCCGGAACCCTGTGAGCCCCATTTACCAATGAATGTTCCCGTTGGTGTGAAATACTGAATGCGATTGTTGCTCATATCCACTACGTATGCACTACCATCAGAAGCGATAGCTATTCCTGTTGGTTTATTAAATTGTCCATCGCCAGTGCCATAAGACCCCCACTGACCTTCATAAACCCATCCGCTGACGGCGATGTTTGTTGTTATTAAAAAACATAAAATTAGAGTGAATGAAATATTCTTCATATTTTTCCCTCCTTTTACACTTGCATTAATTATGTTTTAAAATATAAAAACTAAATAGTCAACTGTTTTCTTACAGATAAAAAGGGAGGCACTGCCTCCCTGAAAAGAATTGAATTGCTTTTGTTAATCAAACAAATAATAATCTGTCATTCTGAACGGAACGAGGTGGAGTGAAGAATCTTTGTAATATTGATTATCACTAATAATTGACTTGGATACAATATGGCATAGATTCTTCGCAACGCTTCTGAATGACCCCGTTTGATAATTTTATGTAATTAGTAATATAGTCAATTAAACAGAATACTTATTATCCACATATATTTTATCTCGCATCTTTATCAAACGGGGAAATCAAAACCACTACTTCATATTTTCTACTATGTATCTGACGAACTCGCTTGTCTTCACCTTTCTTGCGCCCTCCATCTGCCTCTCAAGGTCATAAGTTACCTTCTTCTGTTTTATTGTCTCGCCTAGAGCCCTCTCTATCATCTCTGCTGCCTCATTCCAGTTCATATACTCAAGCATCATAACACCAGATAGAATCAAACTTGAAGGATTTATGACATCAAGCCCCGCGTACTTTGGTGCGGTGCCGTGTGTTGCCTCAAATAGGGCAATATAGTCGCCAATATTTGCGCCAGGCGCCATACCGAGACCACCGACCTGGGCTGAACAGGCGTCTGATATGAAATCACCATTAAGGTTCGGCGTTGCAATGATGTCATACTCACTTGGACGGAGCAGGACTTGTTGAAACATGCTGTCCGCTATGCGGTCTTTTATGACAACCTTTCCCTCGGGCTGAATGCCATCGTATTTTTCAAAGAGTTCCTTCTCTGTTAATGTCTTTTCAGAAAACTCATCTCTTGCGACCTCATAGCCCCAATCCTTAAATGCCCCCTCTGTGTATTTCATTATGTTGCCCTTGTGCATAAGAGTTATGCTCTTTCTCTTTCTGTTTATTGCATATTCAATTGCCTTCTTTATAAGTCGCTTTGAACCAGTGATGCTTATTGGTTTTATACCAATGCCTGAATCGGGTCTAATCTTCTTACCCAGTTTGGAGCCGATAAATGCAATAATTTTCTTTGCCTCAGGGGTATTAACCGGCCACTCAATTCCCGCATAGACATCCTCTGTCGTCTCCCTAATAATTACAACATCAAGAAGTTCAGGATGCTTTACAGGGGATGGCACACCAGGTATCCATCTAACGGGTCTTATGCAAGCATATAGGTCAAGTGTCTGTCTGAATGTGACATTAATACTCCTGTAGCCACCACCAATTGGTGTTGTAAGTGGACCTTTTATTGAAACTATAAACTCCTTCATTGCCTCTAATGTCTCATCAGCAAGTAAAACGCCTTCGCCATATACATTCTGGCATTTCTCACCAGCATATACCTCCACCCAGGCAATTCGCCTTTCACCCTCGTATGCCTTCTCAATAGCCGCATCAATAACTGTCTTTGTTGCCCGCCATATATCGGGTCCAATGCCATCGCCTTCAATGAATGATATTATTGGTCTGTCGGGAATGTTAAGTTTTTTGCCATCAAATGTAATCTTCTCACCATCTTCTGGCACCCTTATCTTCTGATACATCTTCTATCCTCCATGTTTCTTTGAAATATAGTTTAGTAAACCTCCCGCTAATATTATCTCTCTTTCTCTATCTGATAGGTCATAAGAGCAGGATAGTTCATATCCTTGTGTCTCATTTATAACCTTTATGTTCTCACCCTTTTCAAGGTTCTTTCCTGGCTCGGGGAAGTAGAGCGTGTCATTCTGGTTTAGTCGGTTATAATCATCTTTTGTGATGTAGAGTGGCATTATGCCAAAGTTTACGAGATTAGCACGATGTATTCTCTCAATGGAGATAGCCAGAACCGCCTTCACGCCAAGGTGCATTGGACACATCGCCGCGTGCTCCCTTGACGAGCCCTGACCATAACTCTCCCCGCCAAGAATTGTGCTGTAATAACCCTTGCTCTTATACTCATCGCATCTATCTGCAAATCTGGCATCAACATTTGTGAATACATATCTCGCATATTTGTCAATATTTGAGCGGTATTTAAGAAGACCACCTGCTGGCATAATATGGTCAGTTGTAATTTTGTCTCCTACCTTTAGATTAATCACTGTCCTGAACTTATCTGGCAGTGGGATATTCTTGGGTGGGGGACCTATGTTAGGTCCACGGACTATCTCGCGATTGGGATTCTTTGGAGGTAAGAACATACTATCATCAATAATGAAACTCTCGGGGTAGTCAATCTTTGGGTATTTCATATCAAGTTCTCTTGGGTCTGATATTACGCCTTTTAGGGCTGTCGCTACTGCCGTCTCTGGGCTTACAAGATATACCTTTGCATCCTGTGTGCCAGTTCTTCCCTCAAAATTACGATTTATGGTTCTTATGCTGGCGCTACCTGATGGTGGCGACTGTCCCATACCAATGCAGAAGCCACATGCTGGCTCCGTAACCCTCGCACCAGCATTAATTATATTCATAAGGGCGCTCTCTTTTGTAATCATCTGGAGAACCTGCCTTGAGCCGGGAGCAACTACTAAACTGACATCTGGTGCTATCTTTCTACCTTTGAGAATAGAAGAGACGGTCATTAAGTCCCTATATGATGAGTTCGTGCAAGAGCCGATGCAGACCTGCGCTACTTTTGTCCCTTCAACCTCTTTTACAGTCGCAACATTATCTGGATTATGTGGCTTTGCAACGAGCGGTTCAAGTTTTGACAGGTCTATCTCTATTATTCGTTCATATTCAGCATCTTTATCAGCGAAGAGTTCTTTAAAGACCTTCTCTCTACCTTCTGCTATAAGAAATCTTCTTGTCTCCTCATCTGATGGAAAGACAGATGTGGTAACACCTGTCTCCGCGCCCATATTTGCTATCGTTGCTCTATCAGGCACAGTGAGGTTCTTCACACCTTCACCGAAGTATTCAAGGACACAGCCAACATTGCCCTTTGATGTGAGTATAGATAGAACTTTTAGAATAACATCCTTGGCACTCACCCAGTCGGGGAGTTTACCCATGAGGTGAATACCTATCACCTTTGGGCAAGTGAGGTAGAATGGCTCACCGCCCATAGCACATGCTACATCAAGTCCACCCGCACCAATTGCAAACATACCTATTCCACCGCCTGTTGGTGTGTGGCTGTCAGAACCAAGTAATGTCTTGCCTGGCACACCAAACCTTTCAAGGTGAACCTGATGGCATATACCATTACCCGCCCTTGAAAATACGGCGCCAAAGCGGTCAGCAACTGATTCAAGGTATCTGTGGTCATCTGCGTTCTCAAAGCCCATCTGAAGCGTATTATGGTCAACATAAGAGACAGATAGTTCTGTCTTGACCTTTGGAATGCCAAGTGACTCAAATTGAAGATATGCCATAGTGCCTGTGGCATCCTGTGTTAGTGTCTGGTCCATACGAATTGCTATCGGTGTTCCAGAAATTAAATCACCTTCAACAAGGTGTTCTTTAAGTATCTTTTCTACTATCGTTCCTCGCATATACTCTCTACTTTTTAAGCATCGGGTATTGGTTTCTCGTCAGTTATAAGTTCAAGCATTGTAATTGCCTTTTTATCACCAGGTTCTACCTCTAAGACCTTCTTTAACTCTTCCTTCGCTTCATATACTTGACCTTTTCTGTAATATGCCTCTGCGAGGAAACTATGTGCTCTTGGTGACTGTGGGTTCTCAGTAAGAACCTTTTTAAAGCACTCTATTGCCTTATCAATCTTTGCTAACCTTAGACATACAACCCCAAGATGATAGAATGCAATAGTTATATCAGGGTATTCGTTGGTAAGATATTCGTATGACTTATATGCTTTTTCAAGGTGTCCTGCGTGATAGGATGCGAAACCGAGCCAATAGTGAGCCATAGCGATATGGGGGTCACATTCAAGTGCTTTTTCAAAGTATTCTATTGCTTCCCTGATTCTCGCTCTTCTATATGAGATAAGACCCAGGAGATATAGAACCTCTGCAAATTTTGGTGCTACCTCTAATATAGAAGAAAGAATGTTTCTTGCTTTGTCAGTTTTTCCTAAGCGGTATAATATTTCACCAAGATGATATCTTATATAGATATTCTCGGGTTCATTTTCTATTAATTTTTGATATAGATATACTGCATCGTCAAGGTTTCCCTCAATCTCTTTATGCAACGCCTCAGTTATAGGGTCTTTGGCTTCAAGTGAGGCTCCACAGTAAGGACACCTTTCCTTTGCTTCACTTTTTTCCTCACCAATCATAACTCCCTCCTTAAATCTAAGATAATATTCACATATCTTGATTATTTATTCAATAGCAACCGTTTTATATTCTACCTCCCTTTATAATTAAATGGAGGGGACTTTTCATCATCAATTCTATATCAACAGCATATATGTCTTAATACTTATTTGAAGTATTCGGGCAGGTATTTCTTTCCAAGTTCTACAAGTTCTTTAGGTGATATTGATGTCGTGCGGCGCTTGTCATACTGTTCCATAACCCACTTATAGACCTCCTGAACACCGGGGTGTTTTTTGGTTATTGCCTTTTCGCCTGTAAGTCCAAGATATTGGTCATACCAGAGTGCAATTCCTGAGACACCGGACTTATCGGTGACTGCAATTCCGTATGGTTTATTGAGTATCTTTGCTGTATTAAAGATGTTATATATCTCTTCATTCTTTAAGACACCATCAGCATGTATTCCAGCGCTTGTAACATTGAAGTAGCGACCAACGAACGGGTAATTGTCAGGTATAGTTATTTCCATACTTCTAAAGTAGTCAGCAAGTTCAGTTATAACATGGAAGTTCATACCATTAGTTTTTCCTGTGAGACCGGCATAGTGTATGCAGAGTGCTTCAAGTGGTGGATTACCGCATCTCTCACCAATACCAAAAAGCGATGCGTTTGCAGCAGAACAACCGTATAGCCAGGCAGTAATTGGATTTACCAGGACAAAATGGAAGTCATTGTGACCATGCCACTCAAGGCGGTCAGATGTTATGCCAAGTTCCTTTCTCAGGTAGTATATCATCTTTGGAATACCTCTTGGAAGGGCTGCCTCAGGCCATGGGACACCATAACCCATTGTATCGCAGAGACGAATCTTGATATAGAGTTTGCTTTCCTCAGAGAACCTCATAAGCCGCTCAGCAAATGGAACGACACAACCCCAGAAGTCAGCCCTTGTGATGTCCTCAAAGTGACACCTTATTGCTTTAAGCCCTGCATTTGCTGCTGCCTCTACTACCTTCATAAAGTCGTCAAGAACCTCCTGTCGGGTCTTTCCAAACTTCTTAAAGATGTGATAGTCAGAGATGGATGTAAGCATACCTGTCTCTTTTAGACCCATCTGTTTTACAATCTCAAAGTCCTTTGTATTTGCCCTTATCCAGGAAGTTACCTCAGGATAGTTATAACCTTTTGCTAAGCATTTCTCTACCGCTTCACGGTCTTTATCTGTGTAAATAAAGAACTCGCTCTGTCTTACTATTCCCTTAGGTCCACCTAACTCATGCAAAAGGTCATATATCCTGACCATCTGTTCCACTGAATATGGTGGCTTTGACTGCTGACCATCACGGAATGTAGTATCCGTTATCCATATCTCTTCTGCAGGAGATAGGGGGACGATTGTATCTTCAAACTCAACCCTTGGAACCTCATCGTATGGGAAAATATTTCTAAATAGATTTGGTTCACTTATATTACTCAGTGGATGCTCTTCCTTCTTTTTGTTGAACATCCATTTTGGATAATGGTGTGACATTTTCTAAATACCTCCTAAAAATATTATGTTTTATATCACTAGACCATACTTATTCCCAAGTTCACATATAATATTATAAATATCTATCGCAATTTCAACAGTTTTAGAAAAACTTTCTTCTTTAATAAGTTATATAATACAATATATTTACGCAATAAATGGCTTGTAAAAAAACCATTTGTCTGTATAGACAAATGCCCATTAATTATAAGTTCAATTCAAAATAATAAATTAAGAAATATTAATATATTGTGATATCTTTTGCAATATTTTTTATTATTTTAGTAGTCAAAATCTCATTCAATTTATAGGAAATCATATCTTTCTTATTTATTAATACTTGATTAAAAAGATATCACATTAAAATAGGTCTGAAATATTTTTTTCTGATATAATACTAACAGGAGGTTTTATATGGGAAGATGGTTTGTGGTTTCATTTCTTCTGGTATTTCTGCTCTTTGGAGTAAGCAATGCTATAATAGGTGTTGGAATTTCTCTGACTAAGCCAATTGGGGAGTGGTCAAAAGACAGGTTCTATGGTGGACCTGCTTATATATTCTCGGGGAACTTTGGCTCGGGACATTTTAGTGTTGTTGCGCCTGATATTGGCTATGCAATGTTAGGGCAGGATAAAGCACTTCAAAGATACTTATTGGATAAGTATCATTATGTTCCTGAGCAGTTAAAGAATGTGACTTCATCTATCTGGTTCTTTGGCGGTGGTGTTAAGGTTCGCTTCTCAAATAATCCTTATATGACGCCATATATTATGGGAATATTTGAGTTTTACAGAAGGGGTATTGGCTTTGGAAATCTAACAATACCTGAGTGGCAGAACTTTGGAAATATCTTCTATCATTATGGACCTTGCATTGGCTTTGGAGTTGAGGTTTTGCCGGGAAAACCAGTCAGTATAATAGGAGGAATGCGGTGGTTTTATGCCAAAGGTATAGGCACTTCAGAATTGGAGAAGCAGTATCTTGGTTCTGAGGAAGTTGACGCACAGTTTCTTGTATTTTCGTTAGGTGTTGATTTCTTCTAATAATATAATGTTATTTTATTCTTTGAAGTTTTTTAGTTTTGTATCTCAATCTATAATTTATATGATTGAGGTTTATTATAGAGATATTTTCATATAATCAATGAAGAATTGTTTGTAAAAATGTTTGCAATATATATTAAGAAAAAAGGTAGAAAATATGTCAAATATTGAAAGATGCGATGAGTGTTTAATTCCTTTCTCGGCACCTGGAATCTATAAGACATCTGATAACATTTGTAATATTTGCAGAGATTATCAACCCTGCAATGTTAAAGGTGAGGATGAGTTATATAAAGAGATTAAGAGTGAGTCAGGTAAGTTAAGTGATTTTGATTGTATTGTTCCAGTAAGTGGGGGTTTAGATAGTTTTTATACGATATATTACCTTAAAAAACGAATGGGACTGGCTGTTCTGGGGGTGAATTATGACAATGGGATGGTAAGCAGTTCAGGTAGGAGAGTCGTTAATCTGATTGAGAGTAATTTGAAGATACCTATCGTTTATAGAAGATATTCAAGAGACCAGATACATAGGGCTGTAAGCGATAGCATCCGCTCTCTTCTCAGGTTTGGACCAAGATATATGCAATCCGCACTTTGCAGACATTGTGGATATGGTATCCGTGCTTCTGTTTACAATGAGATGATAAAGCAAAATCTTAATAGTGTTTGGGGAACTCATAATATGGACTTCATTCCATTTCGTTATTGTAAAGATATTGGTCTTGTAAAGTATATCTTTCAGGAAAACTGGTATTATGCCCTCCGGGCAATTTTAGGAAGATATATACAGATTAAGAATCTTTCCACAATAGGTAATCCTATCTTTAAGGTTATATTCAAGCAATTTGGTTATCCTGATATGCCAAAAAAATATTCACATCTGAAGATAATAAGTTTCTTTGATTATGTTCCTTGGAATAAGAAAAGAATGACATCAGAATTAGAAAAAGATGGCTTTGATACTAATTTTGTGAAGGTTCCACATTCAGATTGTAAACTTTCACCGGTCGTTGACCATATTTTGAGAAATGCGTGGACTGTTGGTAAGAAGGAGGTATATGTTTGTAATCAAGTGAGGGCAGGTCAAATAGATAAAGAAGAGGGTATGAAGTTAATTAATTCCATTCGCTCTGAGGAGTTAGACACCACATTTCTTAAAGAGATTGGACTTAATAATTGTGAGATAGAGAGATTATTAATTTAATTGTGTGTTTGATTTTATAAAATATGATACACCCTATCAAATTATAAGATTATAAATTTAATATCAATTATTTATGATTGACTAATCTATTTTTATTTGATAAAGATTATAAATTATAAATGGAAGGCACGCATACCACATTACCTATATTTATTTTATTTATTGCTATTGCAGGTATTTATATCTACAACATAATCAGTGCAAGAAAAGGTTTAAAGATTAATATAAGACCTATTAAAGGTCTTGTCGCAATTGATGAGGCAGTGGGAAGGGCAGTTGAAATGGGACGCCCTATTCACTTCACGCTTGGCATATCTCGCTTCTTTTCTGATACATTCGCCGCCTTTGCCATTCTTCGCCACCTCGCATCTAAATGCGCCGAGATGGGTGCATATCCAATCATTACGAACAGCGTTGTCACTGTTCACCTCGCAACAGAGGAGATTGTCCGCTCTGTCTATATGGCAAGCAATTATCCTGATAGGTATCGTCCTGATATGGTCAGATTTATTGCGAAAGACCCGTTTGCTTATTCTGTCGGAGCCCTTGATGTGATGAGGCAGGAGAATGTTGCCTCAAATATAATGATTGGGACATTTGGCTCCGCTACTCTTCTGATGGCAGAGGGCGGGAGGATATTAAACACATATCAGATAGCAGGCACAGATGACCTTGAACAACTACCATTTTACTTTATCTCCTGTGATTACACTCTGATAGGTGAGGAGATATACGGAGCAGGTGCACATCTTTCGGGTGATAAGAATGTTCTTGGCTGTCTGCGTGGCGAGGACTGGCTAAAAATTGGTATAGTCGCACTAATTCTCACTCTTACAGTTCTTGGTATTTTTGGGGTAAACACTCCTCTTGAATGGTTTAGAGAATAGAGTATGAAGAACTGGCTTCCTATAACGATAACGATATTAATAGCAACTATTGTTTTTGCAGGGGTATTTTCAGGTCTTCCGCCACTTATGGGTATTCTGCGTCTTGGAATGTTCTGGATGATAATAATTGGGGGGGTTGCGGCGGCGCTTGGTGCAGTCAACCTATTGCAGATACATGGAATGAGGGCTGTTAGGCGGGAGAAAGGTTCAATCTACTCAACAATACTCATCATTGTTATGTTAGCAACAATCGTAATTGGAATCTCTATGACACCACAATCAGTGTTATATCGCTTTCTCTTTGAGTTTATCTTCACACCACTTACAACAGCAATATTTGCAATTCTCGCCTTCTTTATTGCATCTGCCTGTTTCAGGGCATTTAGAATTAGAACTGCTGAGGCGCTTGTTCTGGTCGTTTCGGCAACCCTTGTAATGCTCGGGAAGTCAACACTAGGAGAATCAATCTCACCATATATACCAATGGTAGGAGAGTGGGTTATGGATGTCCCGAATTCTGCAGGAAGTAGGGGCATATTGCTTGGAGCATCGCTTGGTGGTATTGCGGTCTTTTTGCGTGTAATACTTGGGATTGAGAGGGGACACTTTCTTGGCTAAAAGGTTATGAAGGCACATCACATTATATTTATTGTATTTGGCGTGATAGTTCTTCTTGCTATGTTTATCCCAAGCAGTGGCAAGAAAGCATCTGATAAGACAATGGCGGTTTATAACGCTATTGACAAACTTCCTGGGGGAAGTATAGTTCTTATTGGGGCTGACTTTGAGGCAGCTAACAGAGCAGAGATGGTTCCTCAGATGGAAGCGTTGGTCAGACATATAATGAGTCGCCACCTTAAAATAATATCAATCTCAATGTGGGACCAGGGTCCAATGTTTGCTGAAAGAATATTGAGAAAAATAGGTGCCGAAGAGGGGCTTACTTACGGTGTTGACTATGTAAATCTTGGTTATGCTGCTGGTGCCCAGAGTATGGTTCGCCTTTTGAAAGATGATATAAAGGCGGTCTATAAAACTGACTTCTCTGGCAATAAGACAGGTGATTTACCAATCTTGAAATATGTTAATGGTGCAGGCGATGTCTCATTAATGGTTGACATATCAGATAACCCATCAGGTCCCACCACATATCTTGAACAGATACAGTCATTTAAGAAGGGCTTCAGATTGGTGTGCGGTCTTACTGCTGCATCTGTCCCACCAATTATGCCTTATGTTGAATCAGGGCAGATAGAGGGCTATATCATCGGTCTTAAAGGGGCGAGTGAGTATGAAGGTCTTATTGGTAAGAAGGGTCTCGGGACTATATCGCTTTCTGCACAATCGGTGGGGCAGACATTAATATTAGTTTTCATATTGATTGGTAATCTTGCATTTCTCTTAACAAAAAGAATAAAAAATAAGGGAGGGCTGGATTAAAAGCATAATTCAGTTGTAGAGTATTTACTAAAATGGAGACGCTTGGTATATGGATTGCAGCATTACTTACACTCGCCATAGGTAGTTTACTGTGGCGTCAGAATCCATTTTATCGTCTTGCTGAACATATACTTGTTGGGTTCACAGCAGGACACTTAGTTGTTATAAACTACTTCAATGTAGCAAACTTTGGTGTGAAACCAATGATTAAGGGTGGAATGTGGATTAACAGTGTGCCGATAATTATAGGTCTTCTATTCTATTTTCGTTTTTCAAAGAGATATGCATGGCTTACAAGAATACCCCTTGCTTATTTCTTTGGTCTTTCAGGCGCTATAGGTATAACAGGCGCTCTTGATGCATCAATAAGACAACAGATAATAGCAACAGTAAAGCCATTGTGGTCAAATGAACTTATATGGGGTTTTGTCCCAGCGCTCAATATAAATAATATAATAATTCTCTTTGGAACAATAACTACACTTGCTTATTTCTTTATGACAAGACCGCATAAAGGTATAATTGGTTCATCCGCCTATATAGGTAGGTTTTTCATTATGGTAACGCTTGGGGCAAGATTTGGTGCAGTTGTGATGAGCAGATTGTCGCTTTTAATAGATAGATTTTATTTTCTTATGCACGATTGGCTAAAGATTTTATAAGATAGTGTTATAATTAAATTGTATGGTTGAGGTTGAGAGGGAAATAAGTTTTAAGGTAGAGGGAAAAGAGTTGGTCTATCCAGTAAGGAAACTGCCAAGGTCTTTTATTGCATGGCAGATAGATTCAAGGACGGAACTTCTCAGGTCAATATTAGAGGGAGAAGAGAGGATGCCAAACTTTGGTGCTCATCTTCCAATTATGTCAACAAAGGATGCTGGTGATGTTTTTCCAACTAACTCTTGCGCAAAGGGTGTTGGTCTTCTTCCCCGACCGGCACTGCTTGATGATATGACAAAGAAGATAGAAAATACAATAAAGGTAGTAAAGAGTAGTAAAATGTCAGAAAATAGAGAGGGTGTAGAATTTCTCATTGACTTTTACTCAAATATAGATAATCTTGATAATACGCGGCTCTCTTCAATAGAGATATATGCGAAGAAAACATTGAGAAATGTTAAGAAAGACCCGAGATGTAGTTTGCTCTATGTTGACCTTGAGAGAGGGTGTCTTTCATATATGGTAAATGCCGTGGTAGAAATTGCTGGTGAAGATAATCCATACTATAAGTTTGTCAGTATGATGCACGATATATTTCACATTACTGAGAATATTGATAGAAGATTTCCAGCAGTTTATATATTTCATGTAAGTGAACTTTATAATAAAACACCAGGTAAAAATGCTAGCAAAAGATTGGTTTGAACATTTTTATTTTAAGGGAGGATTGAGATGATTAAAAAAATTCTCTTGGGTTTTTTCATTCTAACTTTTACTTGCGTCTTAAATGCACAACCACCAACTGAAACATATCCAGAGTTATCAAGACAGGTGGTTCTGATACTTCCTTTTATTCAGACAGGTGAAGGGGCAGGTTCATCTGATATTACACCATCAATTGAGACAGGTATGCCCCCTGGCTTTGAAATTCAAGAGACAAATCCATTTGCTGATGTCTCGTGGCTAAGGCATGCCTTTCCACTTCTGATGAGAATTACAATTGAGAAGACGCATTCGGCTCTTGTATCGTCCGGTGATGAAGTGATAAGGATCTGTCAGCATCTCAACATAGATACGAAGGTTGAAATTAAACCAGAGGATGCTATTTTAGTTGCTAAATATATGGGTTGTGATGATGTAATTGTGGGAACCTATGAGAAGTCAGGTGATGTAGTCAAGGTCGGGTATTCAATATATAGGGTTGAAAGCACAGCCCCTCTAAAAACAGGTAGTGTGGAGGTTACGCCGAAGGACCTGCAACTTAGGGCGATTCAGATGTCTTATGATTGTCTTGGTGCTCTTGGTATAACTTTCTCTGATGATGTCAAGAGTAAGATTGGAGACCACTATACAAAAGATATAAGAGCGCTGAGGTGGGCATCAAAGTGCATAGGTCTTCCAATAACTGGTCAGATAATTGGTTTTGCGAGTAAAGCGGTGGAGGATGACCCAGATTTTGCATTCGCTTACACACTTATGGGCGATGCATATATGTTTGAGAATGATTTTGATAACGCAAATTATAATTATGATATCGCAATAAGATTGGATAGCGATATGCCCTTATTCTACATTCTCAAGGGTGTTAACTACTATATGAAGGGCAAGCAGTTTCTATCCCAAAATGTGGTTATTACAAAGACATTGAAGGATGCTCTTTTAGCGCTTATGGACAATCTGAAGACAGCACCATTTAATATAGATGACCCTGAATTTGGTAATGTTAAGAATAATCTGATAAACGAGATAGTCCTTTCCCTAAAGGATGGGAAGATGGTATCCAGTGGTTTTTCAAATGCATTGAGTGCCTTTAAGGATGTTGGAATTAAGTATAAGAGTGATTTGGAGATGCTTGGAACTATCGCTAAATTCATATCTGTAACAGATGAGATGAAGAAGGCGCGTGATGAGTCAAAAGGGAAGGTTACAATACCTGAGGAGTTTGGTCTTGCAGAGACCGCTTTCAAACAGGCACTTGATATTGACCCCGGCTATGCTGTATCTTATATCCGCCTTGCTAAGTTAGAGGAAGAGAAGGGAAATAGGTTGAATGCTATTGAATTTTTAAAGAAGGCACTGGTAATAAATCCAAATCAGCCAGAAGCACTTGTTATGATTGGAAATAACTACTGGTATTATGGTGCGACATCTACCGACTGGAAGAAGTATTTTGGTCTTGCAATAGAAGCATATAAGAATGCACTTGATATTCAGAACGACAAGGCGGTAACTCACTACAACATCGCATCGCTGTATCTAAAGGTCAAGGATGCAAAGAATGCCATCTACCATTTTGAGAGGTATTTGGAACTTGAGCCTGAGGCAGAAAATGCAGGCGATGTCAGAAAGACAGTTGAAAATTTAAAGATTGGAAAATATGAGTGAGAATTTATCATATTGAAAAGGGAGGTTATTTTGCCGTTTGAGGAAGATGAGGATAAAAAGCGAAGTGAAGAAGAGGTAGAGGTAATAAATGAGATAAAGAGAATTGACATTCTGCTTTCAAGATTTGAGAAGGTTCTTGATAATTTGACACAGGAAGGACTGCCCGAGGAGGAGGCACAGGAGGTATTAAGAGAACTCAGGTATATTGCCTCTGGGAAGGAGAACCTCGTTTCAAGAATCAGGAGGCAGATTCAAAATCTCTATAAAAGATACTATGAAAGATACAGAGAGAATGCGATAACAACAATAGATGAACAGGGATTCTGCCAGGCATGTTTTGTTAAGGTAACACCAAAGCAGTTCGTTGAGATAAAGGTAGGAAAGAGGTTGGTCTTCTGTGAGCACTGTGGCAGAATTCTAATCTGGGGTTATGAGAGGGAAGAAGAGAGCGACTGAGAACCGTTTTTTATAAAGTTCTTTATATTTTGATTTTAATCTATACTTTCAGTTTTTGAAGGAAGGTATCTATGAATAGGTTTGTTGCTATTTTAATCTGTTGTTTTTTTATATTTTCAATACTTTTACTTGACTGTGGGAAAAGGGCAGAAGAAAAATCATTATCAGCCTCAGAGATTGAAGCACTTGCAAGTAGAAGTCATAATAAGGTCTTTCTTTTGGGACTTGATGGGGCAACCTTTGACATCATCATTCCAATGATTAGAAACGGTGAACTGCCAAATATTCAAAAACTTATGAAGAATGGTTCTTACGGCACTTTATCTTCTATTGAGCCGATGATGTCGCCTGTCCTGTGGACTACAATTTTAACGGGAAAGAAGGCAGAAAAGCATGGCATTAAGGACTATACAGTTCAAATTGAGGGAGAGTATCAGCCAGTCCCTATAGGAAGTGCCCAGAGAAAGTCACTCGCAATATGGAACATCATAGGCATCGGTGAGAAGACATCTGCCTTTCTCGCATTCTGGGCAACGCATCCCGCAGAGCAGGTTAACGGCATAATTATATCAGATAGATTCAGCGAAAAGGATATTAAAAATGCCTTTTACCCCCCTTCCATTCAAGATGAACTAAAGCCATATATTGATATTACTGATGATGAGATTGGTAAACTCACACAGAGATTTACAAAGTTTCCTTTTGAAACTGACTTTACTGATAAGTATGAGCCAAGGACTGATATTTTTGAGAAGAATAAGTATGTTTATCTGTTAAGGCATCATTTGAGATTAGACCTCGCTATGTTTAGAGCAGGTGCATATATCGTTGAAAGATATGCTCCTGACATTGTCGGTATTTATATTAAGGGGATTGATGGTGTTAGCCACCTATTCTGGAAGTATATGGACCCGCTCACCACTCAGGCGAGGTATGACAACATCTCAGAAGAAGACAGAGAGTATTTTAAAGATGTGATTATTGAATATTACAGATGGGTAGATGAGATGATTGGCTTACTTATGCCCGTTCTTGATGGATACCACATTGTCATTGTGTCCGACCATGGCTTTGGACCTGTTGCAGATAGGATAAACTACGATATGAACGCTCTTCTAACAGAGATGGGTCTTGCTAAATATGATAAGGGAGAACTTATAGAGAAAGATAGCAATGTATTTGTTTTGAAGGCAGATTGGTCTAATAAGAGAAATCTCCGGCTCAATATTGCTGGAAGGGAGAAGGGTGGTATTGTAAAGAGTGCTGATGCACAAAAAGTTCTTAATAAAGTATGTGAATCTCTCAGTTCTATAAGAACTGAGGAAGGACGACCCCTCTTCACAAGGGTTGAGGGGAAGGGTGTGCAGTTTGGTGAGGGTGCTGATATTGAGGTTGAGTTCAACACAGAGATAACACCATCAGATGTTGTCATCATTGGAGATAAAAAGGTTGATGCCAATCGCTTTATTGTATCAAGTGGTCTATCAGGCGACCACAAAATCAATGGCATTATTATAATGTCCGGAAGTTCTATTAAAAGGACTGTCATTGAAGATGCAAGCGTCGTTGATATTACTCCAATATTACTTACACTTCTTGGCTTTCCGATTGCTGATGATATGGACGGAAAGGTGCTAAAATCTGCCTTCACTGATGATTTTTTGAGGTCCTGCCCTATTGTGAAGATACCGACATACGAAGGCATTGAGCAGAAGGTTGTCCATCCGCCTCTGCCAATCTCAACGGATAAAGAGAAGAGGGAGGAACTCAGGGGGCTTGGGTATATCCACTGATGGCAGTTAAGTTTCACATAGGGACATCAGGCTGGTTCTACAATCACTGGCTTGACAGGTTCTATCCAGTGAATATTCCGAAGAGCAAGTGGTTTGAACATTACTGCGAGAACTTCACAACAGTTGAACTGAACAGTCCATTTTATAGAATGCCGAAAGAGACAACTGTAAAGGGCTGGATAAGAAATGCCCCTGATGATTTTCTATATTCTATAAAGGCGAATAGAACTATTACACATCTCAAACGACTTAAAAACGCAAAAGACATCGCCTTATCATTTATTGATACTCTGTCTTTGCTTGGAAGCAAACTCGGGGTAGTTCTATTTCAACTTCCTCCATCTATGAAGAAGGACATCGTCTTGCTATCTGATTTTCTTTTCATACTGCCCGATGGTATTAGATGGACAGTTGAGTTTCGCAATAAGTCCTGGTTTAGCGATGATGTCTATGAGATTTTGAAAAATAAGAATGCTTCGTTCTGCTCTGTCTCTTATCCAGACCTCCCCGAGATAATTATAAAGACAACTGACTTTATATATCTGAGAATGCACGGCATTGAGGAGAGGTATGCTTCATATTACTCAACTGATGAAATTAAAATGTGGCTAAGTAAGATTATTGAAAGTAATCCAAAGGAGGCATTTATTTATTTTAATAATGACTATAATGGCTACGCTGTTAGAAACGCCCTTGAGATGATAGAACTTATATCAAATTAGATATTACCAGGTCATCACTCCTTCACCATCAAATTATTAAAGAGTATCTTACCACAATTATCCCATTCATCATTTAAGTCATTGTATAGATAACTTATAAGATATACATTATGTGGTTTCTTCATTAGCATTAGAAATATCTCAAACTTGAAGCCCTGAATCTGCTTCTGGTCATCAGATAGTTCAAATATAGCGAGCACACCACCATCCGCCTTCATATTATTATAATCCTTCTCTTCCATTACAAGTAATTCATCGCCTTCTGGAAAGCGCCCTATTGCGTTCGCAACATAGGCATCTGCATAGCCGAAGAGATTGTTCTCTGTTATCTCGCTTTCGCCCCAGTCGTCTTTTCTTATCCTCACGAGAAGGTCTGCTCTGTCATTCATATAGTATTTTGAAAATTCGGGTGCATTCTCCTTACCTTTATGGGGATTGTCAACCTCACTGAAATTGTCAGGTAATATGAAAGATAGACCCTCTGCCTCATATTGCTTATTTTCTGAAAGAATATAACTAACCGATATGAAGCAGAATAAAAGAATAATAAACTTTCTCATGTTCTCTCCTTTTTCTCTATTATAATAAATCAATTGTATTCTTAAAGAATAAAGAAGATTAATCTCAATATTAAAAATCTAAACAATATGTCATTCTGAACGGAACGGAGTGGAGTGAAGAATCTTTGTAATAGTGATTATCATTCATTATTGATTTAAATACAATATGACATAGATTTCTCGCTATCGCTCGGAATGACAGACAAAATGTGGTTGACATTTGTTTGATAAATCAAACCGCTACAAAACAATATGTCATTCTGAACGGAACAGAGTGGAGTGAAGAATCTTTGTAATAGTGATTATTACTAATAATTGATTTGAATACAATATGATATAGATTCCTCGCTATCGCTCGGAATGACAGACAAAATGTGGTTGACATTTGTTTGATAAATCAAACCGCTACAAAACAATATGTCATTCTGAACGGAACGGAGTGGAGTGAAGAATCTTTGTAATAGTGATTATTACTAATAATTGACTTGGATAGAATATGTCATAGATTCCTCGCTATCGCTCGGAATGACAAATTAATTTGTTGGTGAATTAGAGATTCTTCGCTATCGCTCGGAATGACAGACAAAATGTGGTTGACATTTGTTTGATAGGAGGGGTGAGATAATAAATAAATAAACAATTCTTAGAAAAGGTTTTATATCTCACCTCCCTAAATCAAACCGCTACAAAACAATATGTCATTCTGAACGGAACAGAGTGGAGTGAATAATCTTTGTAATAGTGATTATTACTAATAATTGACTTGGATACAATATGGCATAGATTCCTCACTATCGCTCGGAATGACAAATTAATTTGTTGGTGAATTAGAGATTCTTCGCTATCGCTCAGAATGACCCCGTTTGATAATTTTATATAATTAGTGAGATAGTCAATCAAATAGAATTCTTATTATTCACATATCTTTTATCTTGCATTTTTATCAAACGGGTAAATCAAACCGCTACGACAATAGAAAGAAGAGCATTAGTCATATTATGTAGATGAAATTAATGTAAAAAATTTCTAAAAAAAATAAAAAAAATTAAATTTTTTACTTGACAAGTGATGATATCTTTTATTATTATAATAGCAGTTATAAAGAGGAGGTGTTGTAATGAGAGGTTTAATAGTAGTAGCGTTAATGCTGGCAGTTGTCTCTGCCTATGCGGCAAAGGGTGATACTGTCCTATCATTCACCCTTTCAGGTCAGCCAGCAAATGGTGTTCGTGGTCTTGCTTATGACCCAACAGATGGAAACATCTGGGCTGCTGGTCCACAGGCAACAAGCAACATTATATTCTGCAAGTTCAAGAACGACACAAGCCATGCCATAGTTAATAACTGGATACAAGCTGCTTCAATGTATTGGGTATTTGACATTGGCTGGAAGTATACATATAGTGGAACTGACTGCCTGGTTTTCATTGACCAGAATGCACCAAGAATCTGTCTTCAGAACCCAACAACTGGAGCTCGTGTTGGCACCCTTGCAGACCCGAACAGTTCTAGTTACGATGAAGGCATTGAGGGCGACTATAAGAACGGCTGGGGCACAACACTATATTGCGACAACTATGGTGCTACTATTCTTTACAAGTGGAACGGAACATCATGGTCAAACTTTGGAACCACCTTATCACCAGCAATGGGTTGTGCTTATGGCTGGAACCACATATTTGTAATTCACACAGCAAACACATATACTATAAGGGTTTTAAAGGCAACAGATGGCACACTTGAAGAGGATATCCCATTGAATAACTGGGGAACCAAGTATATGGTTGGACTTGCGAGGGGTCGTGACAACTACAATGGAACGAATGAGACGCTTTATACTGCTACCTTCTATCCATCAAGTACTATCTATGAGATAGACATAGGACAGTATAATCAGACAAGTATTGAAACTACATCAGTTGGCAACATCAAGGCACTGTTCAAGTAAGCATTAATGGTTTTACCAATAGGGGGGCTATATGCCCCCCTTAATTTTAATTTATTGTATTTATAATAATTAAAATATAAGTTATAATTACTTGGGAGGTGATATAAAATGAAGTATGTAGTAGTTGTATTAATGTTTATCACTGCAATCTGTGTTTATGCGAACAAGGGTGATACAGTATCTCAGTTCACACTATCAGGTCAGCCAGCAGATGGTGTTCGTGGTCTTGCCTATGACCCGGCAGATGGTAATATCTGGTGTGCTGGACCAAATGCAATATACAATATTATTTTTGCAAAATTCAAGAACGATACAACTCATGAAATAGTCCAGAACTGGCAAAGTGTAGAAAATCAGTATTGGGTCTTTGATATAGGATATAAATATACTTATAGTGGAAAGGACTGTCTTGTATTTTGTGGCAAGGATGGCACAAGAATTTGGCTCAAAGACCCAGCAAATGGGAAGCACATAGGAGATATACCCGACCCATTCAATGGTGGCTACGATGAGGGTATAGAGGGGAATTATGATAGCAGTTGGGGAGTTACACTCTATGCAACGAACTATGTTTATACATTAGTAAGGAAGTGGAATGGTTCATCGTGGGAAAATTTTGCAATCTGCAGTTCACCTCCTATGGGTCTTGCTTATGGCTGGGGTTATGTATTTGTTATCCATACATCATCGCTATATTCAATATGGGTCTTCAGAGCATCTGATGGTTCAAAGGTAGAGGAGATACCATTAACCTATTGGGGAACCAAGTATATGGTTGGACTTGCGAGGGGTCGTGACAACTACAATGGACCAGGAACAGGCGAGACGCTTTATACTGCTGTCTTCTATCCATCAAATTTAATATATGAGATAGACATTGGAAATTATAACCAACAGGAAATAGAGCCAACATCAGTTGGTAATATCAAGGCACTATATAAATAAGCATATCTAATGTTTCAAAGGGGGGGCTATATGCCCCCCTTAATTTTAATTTATTGTATTTATAATAATTAAAATATAAGTTATAATTACTTGGGAGGTGATATAAAATGAAGTATGTAGTAGTTGTATTAATGTTTATCACTGCAATCTGTGTCTATGCAAACAAGGGTGATATAATCAGTGAGTTCACTCTTTCGGGTCAGCCAAAATATGGTGCAATTGGTCTTGAGTATGACCCCGAGGATGGCAATATCTGGGCTGCTGGTGGTGATGGTTATCTTCAAATGTATTTTTGCAAGTTCAAGAATGATGAGAGTCATTTTATTGTGCAGGACTGGTAAAACTTAGAGAATTTGTTGTTAGTATATGATATTGCTTATCCATTCTGGTATAGTAGTCAGGATGCTATTGCTGTTTTAGAAAGTATTTCGGATATTGAGAATTCTATTACCAATAGTCCTATGCCTGTTAAAATGTTCAATAAAACCAATGGTGAGTATCTTGGCGAGTTATCAGAATATCCGTTTAATGGTGGTTTTGCTTATGGACTTACTGTGAATTATGATAAGAAGACGCTATATGCGACGAGTGATGTTGTCAAATATGTGGAGAGGTGGAATGGGTCTTCGTGGGAGAAATTTGCGGATTGTGATATTGGTGCGATGGGCTGTGCTTACGCCTGGGGCTACATATTTGTTGTTCACGCTAACCCAGTATTTCAGATATGGGTGATAAGTGCAACTGATGGCACACTGGTTGATAAGATAACTCTGTGGAACTGGGATTATTATAAGGTCTGGGGTCTTTCGCGGGGTCGTCGTGATATTGCTGGTAAGAATGAGTCGTTATATGTGGCATGTGAAGATACAGTAAATTATGTCATAAGGGAGATAGAGGTTGGCGATTATAATACTGATATTGAAACAACATCTGTTGGTGAGATAAAGGCAATATTTAGGTAATTGCTACTGATTTAATTGAGATTGAGGCATAAAATTTCATCAGCAATGATAATATAAAATTATTATAAATGGTGATTAAGTCATAATTATACTATTTACATAAATTGATTTTATTTGTGTCAAATTAAAATAAAAGTGATATAATTAATATAAGGAGGTGGGATTATGAAGATTATTATGACAATATTTATCTTGGGTTTTGTCTCACTTGTCTATTCTTCACCAGGAGACACAATAAGGGAGTTCACGCTTTCGGGTCAGCCATCGTATGGTATAAGGGGGCTTGAGTATGACCCCTACGATGGAAATATCTGGTGTGCTGGTCCAAATTCACAAGACAATGTCATTTTCTGTAAGTTTCTGAGCGGACAGGTGGACAGTATTGTTCATAACTGGCAGAGGTTAGATAGTCAGCACTGGTGCTTTGATATAGCATATAAATATGTCTATGATGGTAGAGATTGCATCGTTGTCTGTGATTCAACAAGTCCGCGATATAAGTTATATGATGTTGTGGATGGCTCTTATGTTGGTTTTCTGCCTGATGCTTTCAGTGGTGGATACAACGAGGGAATAAGCGCTGACTATAAGAACAACTGGGGTGTCACGCTTTACGCTTCTAATTACAGTTATACAGATATAATGAGATGGGATGGTTCATCTTGGTCAAATTGGGCTACGACAATGTCACCATCAATGGGACTATGCTATGGCTGGGCTCATGTCTTCAATATCATTACATCACCTGTTTACAAGATTCTTAGTTTTTATGTTGCTGATGGTCAGATGGACAATGAGATACAACTAAATAACTGGGGAACCACCTATATGGTCGGACTTGCCCGTGGTCGTGACAACTACAATGGAACGAACGAGACACTCTATACCGCTTGCTACTATCCATCAAATTTCATAAGGGAGATAGACATAGGAAATTACAACCAGACAGGCATAGAGGCGACATCAGTTGGCAACATAAAGGCACTATTCAAATAGGAATTCCTCTAATAGATGCATAAAAAGGGGCGATAATCTCGCCCCATTACTTTATTTAATGTTATTCTTTATTCAAGCGCCATATTATGCGTGCTGTCACCACCCCACATCGTCCAGCCAGTGACTGTTGGGTCATTTGTGTCTATGCAGAACAGTTTTCCAGTGTCTGTCGTGAAATATATTTTACCCTCCCATAGCGCTGGCTGAAATCTCATCGGCTCACCAACCTTATAGCGCCATTCTTCTTTACCATCCTTTGCTGAAAGACACAATAAGAAGCCATCTGATGTGCATGTGAATATATGCTTATCTGATATTGCCGGTGGTGCAAGAAATCTCGTCTCGTCAGTCGTTCCCTTGTATGAGTATGTCCACCTGTTGTCTTTTCCCGTGCCAACCTGCCTTATAATCTCATCTCCGCTCGCCTGAATAAGGTCTCCATGAAAAGCAACAACCCTTGAACCCTGATATGACCAGATTCCCGAGACAGTGAAAACACCAAGGTTTGTCTCACTTTGTTCTAATTTTGCTGTGCTGGGTGCTGTGCCAAAACCAACGCTTGAATCAAGCATCATCTGGTCACTTGCATAGCCGGTTGCTCTGTTTACATCCGCCCTCAGGTAATCCGCCTTTCTCTTCGCTATCAGTGTGCCCTCCTGATTTCCTGTCTTTGAACCTATGCTTCCGATTCCTTCATATTGTATCTGACCATGCTCGTCCTTCTCCTCCGATGGCTCGCGAACACTTGCATAAATATTCCCCTTGTATATCATCGGCGATGATGTGAGTAAGAGTTCCTTCTTCCATATCAGTTCACCATCAAGTGCCCCAAAGCAGTAGCCCGAGCCATCAAGACAGGCACAATATACATTATCTGCGTCAATTATAGGTGCTGTGATAACCTCACCAACAAGTTGCTGTTTCCAGTATTCCTTCCCCGTTTCAAGGTCTCTGCAAGTTAAGTAGTGATGACCGTCATTACCGGGATATGTCATATATATTCTCTCTTCATATATTGCCGGCTGTGCCATCAGGGGGTCTCCAAGCCACTCAGACCAAACCTCATTTCCGCTTCTCGCGTCAAGAACATATAGTATGCACGATTCTGGATTGAATGCGACCCTGCCCTTGTAATAGACCGCAGCGGTTGGACCATCATCGCCCGCATGAAAGAGCCACTCCATCTTGCCCGTCTTAGCATCAAAGGCGTAGAACTCATAACTGCCAAAGCCACCACCTACATAGGCAAGTCCATCACCTATCGCGGGGGTAGCAAGCGGTCTTGAACCCGGAATTGTGATATACCAGCCATCGTAGCCCTGTTCTGTCTTGAATGTAGTTGGCTTTATTGACACCTCTGATGTCTCACCTCTCTCAACATATGCTTTACTTTCTGATGCGGGAGGTGCTTGTTCCTGTTTGTAGATCTTGTCGTCTGAACCAAAGATATATGATGATATAGCAATTATGGCTATTATTGTAAATGTTACTCGTATCATAAACCTCTCCTCTCTATTTCTATAATACCATATTTGTAGAATTATATTTACATTGGTTCAATATAATATCAAGTATTTCTTATATAATCTTAGATTATCTATTTTTATTTTAAATAATGCCCGTTATTATTTAAATTGTAGCGGTTTGATTTCCCCGTTTGATAAAAATGCTAGATAAAAGATATATGAATAATAAGTATTGTATTTAATTGACTATCTCACTAATTTTATAAAATTATCAAACGGGGTCATTCTGAGCAAAGCGAAGAATCTATGCCATATTGTGTCCAAATCAATTTTAGTAATAATCACTATTACAGAGATTCTTCACTCCACCTCGTTCCGTTCAGAATGACACATTTAATTGGAATTTGAAATAAAATACTATATTGACGCTTGTGCGATAAATCGCACCGCTACAATCCGTAATGTCATTCTGAGCGATAGCGAAGAATCTATGCCATATTGTGTCCAAATCAATTTTAGTAATAATCACTATTACAAAGATTCTTCACTCCACTTTGTTCCGTTCAGAATGACACCCTTTGGTTTTTCTTTAATTATTAAGTAGCGGTTTGATTTATCAAACAAATGTCAATAGACATATTAATAATCAAATCATCAATATAAACGCAATATAGAAATTATTGTGAAAAATATATTGTGAATTGTCGTTTAATAGGTTTTAAAAGAACAATGCTTTATTTACACCTGTGCGATGAATCGCACCGCTACAATCCGTAATGTCATTTCGAGCGATAGCGAAGAATCTATGCCATATTGTATCCAAATCAATTTTAGTAATAATCACTATTACAAAGATTCTTCACTCCTTTCCGTTCAGAATGACACCCTTTGGTTTTTCTTTAATTATTAAGTAGCGGTTTGATCTATCAAACAAGTGGCAATCACATATCCCCTGTCATTCCGAGCAAAGCGAGGAATCTTTGCCATATTGTGTCCAAATCAATTTTAGTAATAATCACTATTACAAAGATTCTTCACTCCACTTTGTTCCGTTCAGAATGACACCTCCTTCTTTTCTTTACCCACATTAACCTTTAAATATCATTCTGAGCATTACTCCCATTATAAGGGAGAATTATAATTCTCCCTTACGGTATGTATAATTTATAAAACACAATCGTGAATAGATATTTAAAAGTGTGCCAGACTTTAATATAATTAACATTAATATTTTATGAGAGATGATATTGAGGACTGGGTAAGGTTGAATTTGATACCGGGTGTTGGACCAATCAGGTTCTTTAACCTTCTATCTCACTTTGGCTCACCTTCCGAGGCACTAAAAGCAGGTGAGAATGAACTTACAACTGTTCAGAGCGTGGATAAAATAACAGCAAGGAATATTGTCAAATATAGGGATAAGGTAAAACCAGATAAAGAGATAGAGAAGATTAAAGAGATGCCAGGGGATATCATCTGCTTTCTTGATGATGGTTATCCTGCCCTTCTCAGGAACATCTCACATCCACCACCTCTTCTGTATATTCAGGGTGAAATGAAGGCAGATGAGAAGATGGTTGCAATTGTTGGAACAAGGTTGCCATCTGCCTACGGCAGGGTGATAACACGGCAGATAGCAGGTGATGTAGCAAGGGCAGGTATCACTGTTGTTAGCGGTCTTGCAAAGGGCATTGATTCTGAGGCACATATAGGTGCTCTTGAGGGTGGAAGAACTGTTGCTGTCCTTGGCTCGGGTCTTTCAAATATATATCCAAGGGAGAATAAGGAACTTGCAGAGAGAATAACAAAGAGTGGTGCTGTGATAAGTGAGTTTCCGATGAATGCAAAGCCAGAGGCAGGTCACTTTCCCCGCAGAAATAGAATAATATCGGGGCTATCGTATGGTGTTGTGGTTGCTGAGGCACCTATTGGCAGTGGCGCCCTTATAACTGCTAGTCATGCTGCATCTCAGGGAAGGGATGTGATGGCTGTTCCAGGTCCGGTAAATGCGAGGACATCAAAGGGGACGAATAAACTCATAAAGGATGGTGCCTATCTTGTAGAGGATAGCGAGGATGTTTTAACATATCTTGGTTTTAGCGAAAGAGCACCCGATTATGTTGAGGAGACGATGCCCACATCATTTGATGAGACCCAACAGAAGATATTCTCAGTTCTTTCTGCTACTGAACCAGTCCATATTGATGATATAACAAGATTAACAGGGCTTTCATCGTCGGTTGTCTCTTCTGCACTTATGGAAATGGAACTTGCGGGTTTTATTGTTCACCTTGGTTCAATGATGTTTGTTAAGTCAAGATAAATTATGGAGATATTATTATGGCAGAGAAAAAGAAACCGCTTGTAATTGTTGAGTCAAACGCGAAGGTAAGAACAATAGGTAAGATACTTGGTGAACGATATGTTGTTGCATCCTGTCAGGGGCATTTATATGACCTGCCGAAGAGTGGGCTTGGTGTGAATGTTGAGGACGATTTTGAACCTGAGTATCAGATAATTGAGAAGAAATCAAAGATTATTGAAGAGATTAAAGAGTTGTGGAAGAAGGCATCGGAGGTTCTTCTTGCCTGCGACCCTGATAGGGAGGGTGAAGCAATTGCTTGGCATTTGTTAGAACATATTGGAAAATCTTTAGGCAGTGTTAAAAAGATTAAGAGAATAACATTTAATGAAATTACAAAGACGGCTATTCTTGAGGCGGTAGAAAATCCCAGGGACATTGATGAAGACCTTGTAGAAGCACAGAAGGCGAGAAGGATATTAGACCGTCTTGTGGGCTACCGGATTAGTCCAATATTGTGGAAGCATGTGACATATAGATTGTCTGCGGGTAGGGTTCAGACAGTTGCTTTAAGATTGGTATGTGAGCGTGAGAAAGAGATAATGATGTTCATACCACAATATTATTATTCCATAGAAGCAGAGTTAATGAAGGGCAAGCCCGGCCGCGATGGACCGGGCAAGGGTAAATTCGTAGCAGAACTTGCCACATATAAAGGCGAGAAGATTGGCTCACCGAATGATAAGAATGTTCATGTAATAGAGACAAAGGAAGAGGCAGATAGAATAATAGATGAACTCAAGAATTATGAGTTTAAGGTTGTTTCTATTAAGGTAAGGGTTGAGAATAGAAATCCTCCGAAGCCATTCATCACAAGCACCCTTCAGCAATCAGCAAATAATATTCTGGGCTTCACAAGTAAGAAGACGATGTCTGTTGCCCAGCGTCTATATGAAGGTAAAGATATAGGTGGTGGTGAGAGGGTAGGTCTTATCACTTATATGAGAACCGATTCACCAAGGGTTGCTGAGGGTGCTATAACAGAGTTAAGAGATTATATAGTCAGAGATTATGGAGATAAATATCTAAGCAGTGAGGTAAGAAGATATAAGGCGGGAGGTAAGGCGCAAGATGCTCATGAGGCGATAAGACCAACATCCGTTTTGAGAAGACCAGAAGACCTTCAAAACTACCTTGATAAGGATGAGTTTGCCCTGTATAAACTTATATGGCAGAGATTTACCGCAACGCAGATGTCACCAGCCCGTGTTGAGCGCACAACAGTTGAGATAGAGGCAGGTAATGGTATATTCAGGGCAAATGGCTCAAAGTTGCTCTTTGATGGCTATCTAAAAGTTTTGCCTGAATCAAAAGGTGAGGAAAGACGATTACCAGAATTATCAGAAGGGGACATAATTCAACTTAATTCAATTGAATCAAAGGAGCATTCAACACAGCCACCGCCAAGATATACAGAAGCAACTTTGGTTATGACTATGCAGGACCTCGGTATTGGAAGACCAAGCACCTATGCTCCAACGATTTCACTTCTACTTGACAGAAGGTATGTCATAAGAGATGGCAGGTCTCTTATTCCTACGGATACTGGTGAACTTGTCGCTGATATGCTCGTAAAGTCATTTGAGGATATATTCAGGGTAGAATATACTGCTAAGATGGAGAAAGACCTTGACCTAATTGAGGAGGGGAAGGAGAACTGGCGGGAGGTTTTAAGCAAATTTTACGACGAACTCTGTCAATATCTTAAAGATGCTGATGGAAAGATGGCAGGAGCAAGGAAAGAAAAAGAAACACTCACCGAGATAAAGTGCGAGAAATGTGGCAAGCCAATGATGATTAAATATGGTAAAGGTGGTAGGTTTCTCGGCTGTTCGGGCTATCCTGATTGCAAGAACACAAAGCCATTCAGAGTTGTAGAGGGTAAGATAGTTCTTCTTGAAGATGAGCATAAGGATGAGATATGTGAGAAGTGTGGTGCTAAGATGGTGGTCAAGGGTGGGAGATTTGGACCATTCCTTGCATGTTCAAGATACCCTGAGTGCAAGAATACAAGGGGTATCAATTCAAACACAGGTATATTCTGTCCAAAAGATGGTTGTAATGGATTAATAGTAATGAAGAAATCAAAGAAGGGGCGCAGTTTCTATGGTTGCTCAAGATACCCTGAGTGCGATTTCATTATAGGGCAGAGACCAGTAGCAATAGAATGCCCAAAATGCGGTTCAAAGTTTCTTGTTCTAAAGGGCAGGGGGAAGGATAAGCGGGCAGTGTGTATTAAGGAAGGATGCGGTTACGAGATAGAGTATCATGGTGGAGAATGATGGGGTTATCGTTGTAGGGGGAGGTCTCGCTGGGTGTGAGGCATCCTGGCAACTGGCAAAGCGAGGCATAAAAGTCAATCTCTATGAGATGAGGCCAGAGGTTACTACACCTGCACATACAACGGGAGACCTTGCGGAACTTGTCTGTTCCAATTCATTAAAGTCGGTAGAGAGGCATACTGCCCAGGGCATTCTTAAAGCGGAACTTGAGGTGCTTGGCTCTCTTCTTATATCAATAGCAAAGAAGGCATCAATACCTGCGGGCGTCAGTTTATCAGTTGACAGAAGGAAGTTCTCACGCCTTGTCACAGAAGCAATAAGTGATGAGAAGAACATCAAGATTATAAGAGAGGAGTTTACTGATATTGGCACTAAAAAACCCATCATTATCGCTTCTGGACCGCTGACATCAGAACGACTTTCAGCAAAACTGAGGCAGATTCTTGGCTCAAAGCACCTATACTTCTACGATGCTATATCACCAACCGTTATAGCAGAGACAATAGATATGTCAAAGGTATTCAAGGCATCAAGATATGATAAAGGTGAGGGATACTATATCAACTGCCCTATGAATGAAATGGAGTATGAGGATTTCGTAAACGCACTTTTGAGGTCTCATCCTTTTCCACGGTGGGAGTTTGAGGATGATAAGTTCTTTGAAGGGTGCTTGCCAATAGAGGAGATAGCATCAAGGGGACGAGATGCCCTTAGGTTTGGACCTATGAAACCAGTGGGGTTAAAAGACCCGAGAACTAATAAGATGCCATACGCAGTTCTTCAACTGAGGGCGGAGGATGAGAGCGAGAAGATGTTCAGTATGGTCAGCTTTCAAACGCGGTTAAATCATAGAGACCAGAAGGAGATATTCCGTCTGATACCTGGTCTTGAAGATGTAGAATTTGCACGACTTGGTTCATCACACAGAAACACATATATTAACTCGCCGGCTCATCTTGATAGGTCGCTTATGGTGAAGGGAACAGATGGTATATATATTGCGGGTCAACTTGTAGGTGTTGAGGGCTATGTAGAGTCAATAGCGATGGGTCTTGTAGCGGGTCTTTCTGTCTGGTCGCACCTTGCAGGTAGAGAGCCACTATTTTTTCCGCCTGAAACAGCGATAGGTTCGCTTATAAGATATATCACGACAGTTCCGAAGGGTGATTTTCAGCCGATGAATGCGAACTTTGCCCTTATAGAGCCACTCAAAATAAGATACAGAAGCAAACAGGACAAGGGTTTTGCATATCACAGACGGGCGGTGGAGGCAGTGAAGGGAATAGCAAAATCAATTGGAGTAAAGTAATTGGTAGTTAGTGAAAATTTTATTTTTAAAAACTAAAGGCAGTTGTCTAAAAAAGTAAATGTTTTAAATAATATGATTTGACAAATTTAATCGCCACGGTTTTGTAATATTGCGAAATTTTATATAATTGCAATTTCTTGTAGCGGTGCGATTTATCGCACAGGTATTATGTAAGTGTTTTTTATTTAATATGTATTTATGAATGTGTCTGATAAATCAGACCGCTACACTTTTATAGTGCAAGGTTTACTCACCCATCCCCCCTGGGCAGGCCTCATAATGCCTTCTCGCATCGCCCCAGATTGGAAAAGGCGTTAAGTTGTTAAGGGTATCAATCCATATATATCTTGACCTCACAATATCACAGGCATCGCCAAGCACATCTATCAAGTCGGTTGCTGATAGAAGACCACAGCCCTTCTCCACACTGATAATATCCCCACAAAGTCCATGGAGATATACACCATTTATTGTTGACCCTACAGCGCCATAGCCCTGAGCCATATATGAGCCAATAAATCCCGTGAGCACATCACCCGTCCCACCGCTCGCAAGTGCTGGACCACCTGTTGGATTTATATATACGCACCCACCAATCTCATCCGGCTCTGCAATCACTGTGTTTCTGCCCTTGAGGACTACTACGCATTTATATTTTTTTACCGCTTCCTTTGCTGTTCCGATTCTATCCTTTTGAACATTGCTGATAGTCGTATTCATAAGGCGAGACATCTCACCAGGGTGTGGTGTTATTATGCTTCCGTCAGGCAGTTCTATCGTGCCAAGATTGGCAAGGTTGTTCAGACCATCAGCGTCAATCACCATCGGTTTGTTCCACGAGATAACCTCTTTCAGAACCTTTGTCACACCATCTGATATTCCAACACCTGGACCAAATACGACACAGTCCGCCCAATCTTTGAACTCTTTGAGTTTTGGAATTGAGTCATCAAAGAGAGAACCATCTTTATCGGGAAGTGGAATTGTCATTACCTCAGTCAGGTGGCATCTTGCCTGTGTCTCAATTGTTTCAGGAAGTGCGAGTTTCACAAGACCCGCACCGGATTTCAGGGCGGAGTTTGCTGTCATCACTGCCGCACCAGTAAAACCCCTGCTTCCAGCAATAATTAGCAGTTTTCCAAAGTCGCCCTTGTTTGCCCCCTCAGACCTCATTGGAGTATTTTCTACGACATCTCTCGGCTCAATAAGAAATGTCTTAACATCGGTGCCCTCAAATGCCTCCAATGGGTAACCAAGCGGGTTGAGGTATATATCTCCAACAAAATCGCAGGCGGTTGGTGAGAATAGACCGAGTTTTGGAAAGCCAAGCGTGATAGTTGCGTCTGCTCTTATGCACTTGCCACCTGTCTCACCTGTTGTTGCATCAAAACCGCTTGGAAGGTCAATGCTTATAATATATGATGGACTCGCTTCAAGTATATCTGCTATATCACCCATTATTCCATTGAGACCTGCCTTGGCACCCGTTCCAAGAAGACCATCTATAACAAATGTTGAGTTCTTCAATATTTTCTTCCAGTTGTTATCTGGTTTAAATATATTGATATTCTCTCTTGATTTTAACAGGCTGAAGTTCACATAAGCATCTTTTGAAAGTTCTTTCTCGTCAGATGTCATAATAATGTTTATTGTAAATCCTGCTTCATTAAGGTATCTTGCAGAGACAAAGGCATCACCAGCATTATTTCCTCTGCCAACTATGACGGTTATCTCTCTTTCAGTTTCATCTTTTTCTAATAAGTTTTTAACAAATAATGCTACACCCATTCCTGCCCTCTCCATAAGAACAGCAGACGGTATCCCTATCTTCTTTATATAATTTGTATCAACTTTTCGCATCTCTTCAATTGTAAGTATTGGTATCAATTTTAAATACCCTCCTTTTCATCGTAAGATATGGCAATAGCATTGCTGACCGCATAATCACGAGAGTGACTTCCAGAAGCAAAAATTTTTGTTATACCTTTTTCAATCGCCTTTTCTTTAGCCCTGCCTGTTAGAACAATCTCTGGCCTACCTCCATTAACGCAGTATTCTATGTCAAGCCAGGGCACTGCATAGTGTTGCCAACCGATTGCCTTTGCAGTCGCCTCCTTTGCTGAGACCCGAAGGGCAAGGTGAATAAAAGGATTTGCCTTATCAAAACAGTATTTTTGCTCTCGTTCTGTGAATACCCTCTCTATGAAATTTTCACCGAACTTTGTATATAAATCTTTTATGCGCCAGACCTCAATAATGTCTATTCCAATACCTTTTATCTCTATATTAACCACCCCTGATTATCTCAATCATATCTTTCACAGCACTTTCAAGTCCTACAAATACCGCTCTTGATATTATTGAATGACCGATATTCAGTTCAGTTATCTTTTCTATACTGGCAATATCTCTTACATTGTAGTAGGTAAGACCGTGCCCTGCTGATACCTCAAGACCTATAGAACTCGCATATTCAGCCGATTTTTTAAGCCGTTCAAGTTCAATCGCTTTTATTGTAGAATTTGGAGCATTTGCATAACTCCCAGTATGTAGTTCTATTATGTCAGCACCAACCTCCTTTGACGCATCAATCTCGTTAGTGTCCGGGTCAATAAACAAACTTACGAGTATGCCTGCATCTTTTAGTGTTGCAACCTTCTCCTTGAGTTCTTTTGTGTTTCCGGCTACTTTTAGACCACCCTCAGTTGTTATCTCTTCTCTTCTTTCGGGAACTATAGTTGATTGATGCGGCTTGACATTCATTGCAATTCGGATAATCTCATCTGTTATCGCCATCTCCATATTGAGATTTATCTTTATTACCTTGCTTATAAGTTCAAGGTCTCTATCTGAGATATGCCTTCTATCTTCTCTCAGGTGGACAACAATACTATCTGCACCCGCAATCTGTGCTGTAAGCGCAGCATAGACGGGTTCAGGCTCAAATGTTCTCCTTGCCTGTCTTATGGTAGCAATGTGGTCAATATTTACACCAAGTCGTATATATCTATCAGTCATTACTCTGTCTTCAATCTATTAAGCCAGGTTGTTATCCTCTCGTTGTTCGGGGACAGTTTCAATGCTTCACTTAATTGGTTAATGGTTGCCTCCTTCAATCCTAACTGTTCGTATGACTTTGCGAGTGCAAGTCGTGCCTCAAGGTCTTCAGAGTTTGCGTCAACTACCTTCTTTAGATAGTCAGATGCACTTGAGAAGTTCCCATCAACCATATAAGCAAGACCAAGTGTGAACATAGCCGTGAAATCCTTTGGATTCTTCTTTATTGCTATCTCAAGGTTTTCAATAGCACCAGGTATATTTCCTTTTGTATATTCTGTGTATCCAAGATTTGAGTATGCCTGTGCGGGTGCCTCTCCTGTTGCTATCGCCTTTTTTAGATACTCTATCGCCTCGTCGGTCTTGTTCTGCATAAGCCGAATATAGCCAAGACCTGTGAGTGATAGTGGTTCATTCTCAATAAGTTCAAGCGCACTTTTATAAGCATTTTCGGCTGCCTCAAATTCATTCGTCTCAACAAGAAGACCACCGAGGGCAACATAAGCATCACCAAAACCGGGGTATATCTTGATTGCGTTATTGTAGTCCTCTATTGCCCATGTTAACTTACCAACAGCATCATAAGAAAGTCCTCTTAGATAGTATAATTCTGCTGTTTTATTGCCACCCTCATTCTTTGAGAGAATCTTTGTTGCCTCCTTTATCACCAGGTCATATCTCTGACTGTCAAAGAGTGTCTGTATCTCTTCGTAGGTCATAGATAATACATTAGAGACAATGACTAACTTAATCAAAATACACGCTATTAATATCCTCTTCATATCTCCTCTCTTATATTTTATTCAATATATATTTCATTGATTATTCTTCTTCTATTTCAACGATTGATATCTGTTTAATATTATCACCAACATTTATCTTGTTTGCGACATCAAGACCATTCACGACTACACCAAATACAGTATATTTGCCATCTAAACTGGGGAGGGGCTTAAGGCATATATAGAATTGGCTTCCTGCTGTGTTTGGCGTGGGATTTCCACCCTCACCAGGAAGTTTTGCCATGGCAACAGCCCCTATTGTGTGTTTATATGGACTTGCCTCATCATCTATGGTGTAGCCAGGTCCACCTGTCCCGTCAGGATTTAGGGCGCCTGTTTGTATGAGCTGGTTTGCGAGTTTTCTATGGAATGTCAGTCCATCATAGAAGCCCTGGTTTACTAAACGGACGAAATTATCAACGGTCTTTGGGGCGCCATCATCAAGGAGTTTTATCTCAATGTTGCCCTTTTCAGTTACAATGACAGCAACTTTGGAGCCAGGAGGAAGGTTCTTTGCCTTATCTGAAAGTTCTGGCATAGGTAGATTTGCGTGGGCGTCCATCTTCTCTTTTTGAGTGAGTTTGACAGATGTCTCTTCCTCTTTTGCCCCCTCTTTTTTCTTACAAGATATAAATATAGTTGAAAGGACAAGAAAAATAACTATAAGTATAAAAATAAAACTAAATACATTACTTTTCATAATTACACCTCCTTATAAAATATTATATCATAAATAAAATTACTTAATAATATTCTAAAAAGAATAATATGTGTTAAAATTAAATATGAGAGAATAAAATCTATTAATAATCAATTCTGGTTAGATTAATATATCTGACATAATAGTTATTATTTAGTTGGAGTAGTTTATGATTGAATTGAAGATTGGCAATGAGTTTTTTGAACTCTCAGAGGGTCAGTTAAAGAAGGCGATTGAGGAGGGTCTTATTGAGGGTCATGACCTTCTGAGGTCTGAAAAGTATACAGAGAATAAGTGGCTCTTGATAAGTGAGGTTGAGCCATTTCGGACATGGCTTGTAAAGTCATTACCCACAGAGGTTAACTACACTGATATGCCCCCTGCAAAGCGTGCACTCATTGAAAGACAAAAACATATTGAAAAGGACTTGGAAGAGAGAGGGGTATCGCTTGTATGTCCTATCTGTGGTTCGGAAGCAAATACTGTGCCATCAGCGATATATCAAGGCAAATTTTACTGTAAGAAGTGTGAGAGATACTATGATATAGAACAGAATATAAAGAAAAAAGGTGATTCATAACCCAAAACTATTTTTCAGAAAACATAACCAATTTTTATTTTTTATATATTCCAAATGATTTTTATATTGATTTAATAGATATATTATTAATCTTACTATTTAAGTATTATCCTAAGCATAGTGAAAAATAACAATTGATATAATAATGAATTACTTTCTCACTCCTGTAAGGATTGTTATATCTACCTAACCGGGGTAAAGATTACCCTTGTATCGCCAATTGATGTTTGTTTCAGGTTAGTTGCCACTACAACCGCTGTCGTAGCACATAATATCAATGCCACTATAATAATTATAATAACCTTTCTCATATCTTCCTCCTTTATAACTTCCTGTTGACCCTTTATATGTTTAATTATATTCTATTTTAACACTAATGTCAAGATTATGAGAATATTTACAAGATTTATTTTGTTTATTATTGCTCTTTTCGTATTATTGCTGATTGTTGCCTGGGGATTTCTTATTCCTACATACCTTAGAGATAATGTCTCCACATCAATAACTGATATTGAGAAGCGTCTTAATGTAAAGATTGTTTATGATAGCATTGCCTATACGCCATTTACAACCAATGTGACTATTGAAGAAGTCGCTGTTAAACCGAATGACTCGTGGGTTGTTCTTTTATCATCAAAGAAAGTTATTGTGAGTATAGATGTTATAAGTGCGCTCTTTAAGGATGATGTCACAGAGTTTGTATCGCTAAAAATGATAGAGCCGGTTCTTGTCATTGGTTTTGGTAATAAGGTTAGTTCCCTTTCTTTTGAGAAAAGTAAATCTCGTTCTCTTATTAGATTTTATCTCTCTGATTATGAAAATTTAGTTAATATGGATGAAAATTACAGTCCTTGCTCTAATCTTGATAAAAAAGGTTTTAATAAATGGTTATCAGCATTGACCCGAGTTGAGAACATTACAGAGGGTGATTATAATGATAAATTGTCATTAGATAGAATTCCCCAGATAACGATTAAAAATGGTAAGATTCTGCTTCAGAGAGACAGTAAATTGTCTGTGCTTCTTGGCGATGTGAATGGCAGGTTGGGAAAGAAGACACGCATAAAAGCAAAGGTGTTCGGGGAGAGTGACTGCGAGATAAATGGTTCTATTATGAGCAAGATGACGCTTTCTGAAACAGAGGTTGATACAGATGTGTTGAAGCAGTCAATCTTTGGTGATATTAACACTATTTTCTATAAAAGCAGTTCTCTTATAAGTGGTTATTGGAAGGTGGGTGGTGATTTTAAGCTTTTAATAAACATAAAAGGTGGTGAGGTTCATATAAGCAAAGGTAGCAAAGCATTCACGATTGAGAGCGCAGGTCTTGTTCTTGATAATAAGAGGTTGAATGTGTCAAATGCGAGTTTATCATACAAAGGGATGACATTTTCTGTTAGTGGTATAGTTGGGCTTTCAGACAGAATTGTAGATATGACAGCATATTCACCAAAGATAGATCTCAATCTTCTTACCACGCTTCTATTTGGCAAGGGGCTTCCAAATGTGAAACTGCCTGACCTCGGCAGTATCTCTATCAAGATAGAGGGCACGATTGATAAGCCAGTTTATAGAATCTCATACGAGAAGGGTGAATAATTGTAGCGTCTTCACTCCCCTGGCAGACCATGGGGCATGCCTGTGTGGGCGAAAAATATAAAATTGCATATTTACAATAATCATCGCCATATTAATGGCGACGCTACAATAGAGGTGTCATTCTGAAGCGTTGCGAAGAATCTCATTGGCTATAAATGTGCGGTAGAGATTCTCCACTCCACTTTGTTCCGTTCAGAATGACAATTATTGAAAAAATAGGGGGCATTTAGCCCCCGAATGTTCTCTTCTCAGGTCTCTTACTTAAAAATGAATATTAGCAGTCACGCCAGCACCAATAAACCATGAATTTGGTTCATCTGTCCCATATTTCCATATTCTATACTGGAATGTTCCATCTGCTGTCAAACTTGGTGATAGTTTCATCGTTGCCTTTCCACCAAACCACATAAACTTTGGTCCATCTGTTTCTATAGTGCCTGCCTTTGCTTTCGTTACAGGTATGGCAAAGCCGAGGACACCATAAGTGGTGAGACGCCAGTTTATCTTGAAGCCAGGTTCGCCTACAAAGTAGAAGTATGAAGGTGCCTTGATTTCATCTTTTGCAAATTCAAGGCGAAGACCTGTTTGGACAGAGATGACCATAGGGAATTCCTCAACATAGCCCATTCTAACAAGACCCGCAAGGTCAAGAGCAAGTGCATCTGTCTTGTGTCCAGTAGAACCAATTGGCAATCTTATTGCAAATCTTGGACCGAGCGAGATGTTTGGACCAAGCATTGGTATGAACTTACCCTTTGCCCAAATGTTTCCCATGCCAAAGGCATTCTCATCTTGGTCAAATTTCTCAATGGGAATAATGAAAGACGCTGACCATAGTTTGTCAAATGCAAAGCCGACTTCAACTGGGAATAGAATATCGTTTTCGGTTATTAAATTTTTTCCATAAGTAAAATGACCATTTAGCATAAGTGATTTCTCAAAGAAGTTCTGCCCTGTCCACTCGTAAGTCCACAAATAATCATGGAATGCGAGTGATATTCCCGAGATAATGAATATTAAGCCAAATGCTATAACTGTAAGGTTTTTCATCACTAACCTCCTCTTTTACAGTTTATTTATACATATACATAATATATCTCTATTATTAAGTCAAGTATTATATATCAAAAATTTTAATTTATTTTATGTTATTTAATTGTAAAACTATAAAATAGTTGACATCTTATTCAATTATGATAGATTTATTGAAAAGAGGTGAGATGAGAGTGGTGAAATTTGAGATTTACATTATTTGTGGTTGGGGAGCGCCAGCCAAATAGTAATTATTTGCTATCTACGGCATTCCCCACCAGAACGGTGGTTTTTTTATTTATATGAACTTATATATTAATTTGAAGGTGTTTTTATATGACTGATGTTATTTTAGAATGTTCCAACCTGACAAAGACATTTAAGTCGTCGTCTGATAGTTTTGGCTTTGGCTCACTATTCTCAAGAAAGACAATATATGCACTAAAGAATATCTCATTTCAGGTATATAAGGGTGAGATATTCGGCATAGTTGGTCCAAACGGCAGTGGCAAGTCAACGCTCATAAGGGTCATAACAAACCTGCTCCTTCCCGACAGTGGTTATGTCAAAGTCAAGGGTATGGATGTCCAAAAGAATGAGATGAAGGTGAGACGGCTTATAGGCAGGGTATCGGTTGAGGCATCGTTCTTCAAACGCCTTTCTGTTATGGAAAACCTCATATTCTCGGCGCGACTATATAACATTAAGTCAAGGGTAGCGAAGGAGAGGGCAAAGAGAATAATGGAGCGACTTTTGTTTCCTATTGACTATCTTGATGAACCGCTTGAGGACTTATCAAGGGGGATGCAGCAAAAGGTAGCGGTTGCGAGGGCATTTATGTCAGAGCCAGAGATTTTGCTTCTTGATGAGCCAACAACGGGTCTTGACCCCGTATCCAAGAGGGAGGTGCAGGAGTTCATAGTAAATGTTAGAAATGAACTCGGCACGACCATTCTTCTATGTAGCCACGATATGGCAGAGGTAGAGAGAATCTGCGATAGGGTCGCAATTATTGTTGATGGTGAGTTCGTGAGAGTTGACACATCCGAAAGGTTAAAGAAACTTGTAAAAGGGATTGATAAGCCAACAATGGAAGATGTGTTTATCCAACTCACGGGCAGGGAGTGGAAGGAGGTGAATTAGAGATGGACCTTGAAGGAGAGGCGAGGGCATCTTATGCCTTTGTTGCAAGAAACTTCAACCTCGTGAAGAGATACCTTTCTTGGGAGTTTGTATTTATTATATTCAGTATTGTTAATGTCCTTATGATTGGATTTATTGGTGTTGCGACGGGTGATAAGAACCTTGTGCTTTTCTTGGTTGTTGGGGCGCTCGTATGGGGCTTTCTCTCTATAATATTTCACGATGTGAGCGAGTCAATACAGTGGGAGAGATGGGAGGGCACGATTGAATACACATTTATGGCGCCAATCAAGAGGGCGATGATGCTCTTTGGCACAGTTCTTTATGCCGTTATGTATGGCATTGTAAGAACGGGTATAACGCTTGTGGCAGTTCTCTTCTTCTTTGACCTCACGCTTTCGGGTGCGAATATTCTGACCGCAATACTCGTTCTAATCATATCAAGTTTCTCGTTTATAGGTCTTGGAATACTCGCAGCGATATTGCCATTATTGAGCACAGAGCGTGGCTCACAGGCGGCGCATATAATACAGGCGATAGTCCTTCTCGTCTCCGGTGTATATTATCCCGTGAGCGTCCTCCCCGCGTGGCTGAGACCCTTATCAGTCGCATCGCCTGCAACATATACACTACGAATGATGAGAGAGGCGCTCTTGAATGGTGCGGGCATTGGCTCAATGTGGAGAGATGTTGTCATACTGGCCGCTGTAGGTCTTGCCCTCATACCGCTTGCTATATATCTCTTCAGTTTAGCGGAGAGATATGCAAAGAGGGTCGGCAAGTTGAAGAGAAGCGGATAGGTTGAGATTATTATTGATTTGTCATTCCGAGCGATAGCGAGGAATCTATACATATTGTATCCAAGTCAATTATTAGTAATAATCACTATTACAAAGATTCTTCACTCCACTCCGTTCCGTTCAGAATGACAAATTTCAGGTTGTTTTTTTTCATAGTAGTTATAATTCCGTTAGAAACATTGAGAATAATAGAAAATTTTTATTTTAATTGTAGTGGTTTGATTTATCAAACAAACGGCAAGACACAAAGTTATAATTCTTATTTCATATAAAAATGGTAATTTTACATTTGTGCGATAAATCGCACCGCTACAATCCTCAATGTCATTCCGAGCGATAGCGAGGAATCTATACATATTGTATCCAAGTCAATTATTAGTAATAATCACTATTACAAAGATTCTTCACTCCACTCCGTTCCGTTCAGAATGACACTTTATGGTTTTTTTGAATTGTTATGTAGTGGTTTGATTTATCAAACAAACGGCAAGACACAAATTAATAATTCTTATTTCATATAAAAATGGTAATTTTACATTTGTGCGATAAATCGCACCGCTACAATCCGCAATGTCATTCTGAGCGATAGCGAGGAATCTATACATATTGTATCCAAGTCAATTATTAGTAATAATCACTATTATAGAGATTCTTCACTCCACTCCGTTCCGTTCAGAATGACACTTTATGGTTTTTTTGAATTGTTATGTAGTGGTTTGATTTATCAAACAAACGGCAAGACACAAAGTTATAATTCTTATTTCATATAAAAATGGTAATTTTACATTTGTGCGATAAATCGCACCGCTACAATCCGCAATGTCATTCTGAAGCGTTGCGAAGAATCTCTGTTGCAAATAAGACAAGGGGTTTAAACCTATTGTCCTTTAAACAATAGTATGGGAGTTTATCATAAAAAAATATGGGAGGAGCCAGAGTGGGGCTCTTATAATGGCTCCTCCCTTATTGTGGTGATGGATTTTCATTTATTACTATATATATTATACCAAAGATTAAAAGAAAATTCTGTGACATAAGTCGCAAAATTGAAAATTCTTGTTATTTTTCTTTAGATTTTATATCTATTAATGACTTACCCTACTTCTTCCTTCCATACTTCACCATTGGGTCAAGTATCTCCTTCGGCTTGTATTCCTTCGCTTTCTCCTCGCCCCGAAGTATGCGGAGGACTGACTTTGCCATCGTATCCATCTCCTTCTGACCTGGTATTAAAATTATTGGAGCTATAAATGATATTCGCTCCCTCACCCACTTCATCAGCATCTCAGACCGTGAAAGCCCGCCCGTGAATACAATGGCATCAACCTTGCCCGATAGCACTGTCGCCATTGCCCCTATCTCCTTTGACAACTGATATGCAAGCGCCTCATATATCAATCTTACGAACTCATCGCCCGCCTCTATCATCTTCTCAATCTCTATCGCGTCATTTGTGCCAAGATAACCTCTTAACCCGCCATTCTTCACAAGTTCCGCATTAAGTTCTTTCTGCTTGAATCTACCAGAATAGCAGATGCTTATAAGCGCGCCCGTTGGCAGAGCACCAACCCTCTGTGGTGTGAATGGTCCCATTCCAAGAAACGCATTGTTGACATCCACCATCTTGCCCATCTGATGTGCAGAGACGGAGATGCCACCACCAAGGTGAGATACAATCATATTTACATCCTCATATCTCTTCTTTAGGTGCTCCTCTGCTGCTATCCTCGCAACCGCTCTTATATTGAGTGCGTGTAGGACGCTCTTTCTGATTATCGCTGGATAGCCCGATATTCTCGCCAGGTCGCTCATCTCATCAACCACAACTGGGTCAACAGTATATGCCCTCACACCAATTCCACTTGCTATCTCGTAGGCGAGTGGTGCGCCAATGTTGCTTGGATGCTCATACTCAGCCCTGTATTTTAGGTCATCAAGCATCTTATCATTGACCTCATACACACCACCCTCAATTGGCTGCATAAAACCGCCCCTACCAACAATAGCAGATAAACTCTTGATGTCTATCCCTTCCTCAGAGAGCACACTGAGTATTGTCTCTTTTCTGAACTGGTAATCCTCCTCCCGTGTCTTAAATGACATCACAATGTTCGGGTCGTGCATTATCTCTTTCTCCAAGAGAACACTTCCGTTTTCAAAGATAGCAATCTTTGTTGATGTGGAGCCTGGATTTATTGCAAGTATATGAAATTTATCCTTTTCTGCCATTTTAACCACCTTTACAAATTAAAGTTGAGATATTATAGGAAAAATATAATAGAGAGGTTGCAATTTAGCAAGGATAAAGTTGTTTATCTAACTTAAATAATCAAGATGATTAATATGATAGAATATCACTATGAATTTGAACTTTTTGCCTATCACACCAATTATTCTTATATGGTCTATCTTTTTGATTGCTCTTTCTATAACTGTATATCTATATCTTAGGAAGATTAACGATGACCGTCGCACAATTCTCACTCTTTTCTTTATAAGGTCTTTTACCATTATTCTTCTACTAATCCTCTTACTTGGATTGACAGTAAGTTTTCTATCAAAGCACATTGAGAAGAAGCCATTGATTGTAATTGTGGATAAAAGCCCAAGTATGAGTTATAAAAATGTAAGTGAAGGTCTCAGTAGTAAAACCAGAATGGAAATTGCTAATGATGTAGTGAAGGATATATCAGAGAAAGCAAAGAAATATGGAATTGAAACAGTTATTGTTGGTTCTGATGGCTTTCTCGTTGAACCTGCATCATTAAATAAAGCAAGTATCAAAGCAAATACTCAGCAGATTAGACCGCTATATTCTGAGGTAGTTGATATTCTGTCATATTATTATTTAAGGGAGGCATCTTTTATTTTCATTACTGACTGTGGTCTCTCACTGAATGATTTTGAGTATTTTCAAAAACTTCCTAATGATTTGTATATTCTGCCGGTCGGTGAGAGCCCGTATGATGATATTTCTCTAACTCAATTATCTCTTCCCGACCCCGTTCTATCATCGGTTGAGCAGATTGCAAGGGTCTATGGTTTTTACTATGGTGATAAGCCCGCCTCTTTCAGTGTAAGATTATTTCAGGGAAAGGACTTGCTCTCGGAAGTCCCACAAAAGATGTCATCAGGTGGTTTCTTTGAGATAGATATACCATTTAGAGCGAAATCGTGGGCAGATGTCTTCTCTGCCCAGGTCGTTTATAATAAAGACACTGTCTCTGATGATAATAGTGTGATAACTGCAACCAATGTAATTCCAAGGAAGATGAGAATCTTACTTGTATCTTCTCAACCTTCACCTGATTATGCATTAGTAAAAAGGTCGCTTGAGAGGGACGAGGCACTCAATGTCTCCACATACTGTTCAACGCCTGTTGGTGAGATTGTCCGGGAGGAGACAACATTTGATATAAGTGGTGGAGGTTCTCTTTCAGAATATGATGCTATTGTAATTATAGGCGACCCTAAAGGTTTTGGTGATTTCTATAATAGTATTGATAATCTTTGTAGGGAAGGTGGTGTTGGTCTTGTTTATTTTGCTTCTAATGGAACAAAGATTGACCTGCCATCGTGTCCATTGTCAATAAGTGGTTCTGAAGAAGATATAAAACTCAGGTGGTCTGATGTCAGAAATATTAATCCTTATTTCATAAATGACCTTAAAGGTTTTGATGGAATGAGCACCCTTGGTTCAAGTAAAACTTTATTAAAAAGTTGGGCTTATGGATTTTTGTATGATAATAAAGGGTTTGTTCGCCTTGCAGGGGGTAGGTATTCATTGGGGGAATCTTACGCTATTGCATTCTGGGGGCTTTGGCGTTTGCCATACGAGGTGAGAGGTGAAAAGTTAGAGTCGCTCATTTCGTCTATTGTGAGAATATCTGCTTATACACATCTACAGGGAAGACCGAACATTGAGATATCAAAGAAAGAGTCATCGTTGGGAGAAAGCGTTGAGTTCATTGTTCATTCTCGTGAGAATGCTCCCGTTAGATATTCAATATATAGAATATATGAGGGCGGGGAGGAGGTAGTAAGCGGGGGTGAGATGTCAGTTGATGATTTTGGGTATAGAACAACATTCATACCAGATAAGGAAGGGGGTTATCGTATTGAGGCAAGTTCAGGAGGGGAGACAAATTCTGAGTATTTTATCTGCAAGGGAAATTTAGATACAGACCCTGGCTCAAATTTGAGTATTGTAAAAACATTATTTGGTGATAAGAGAGTTTTAGATAAAGAGGATGTGGACTTACTGATTTCAAAACTATCTGGAAAATCTAAATACATTAATGAGGAGTTCAATACAATTTCACTGACTACTTCTCCATGGCTTTACATTATCATTGTCTTTTTTCTCATATCTGACTGGTATATTAGAAAGAGGCGGGGTCTTCCATGATTTTAAGAGACAAAAAAAGTGTTTTGTTCCTATTAAGTCTCTTAATGCTTGGCTTTTCTTCTCTTACAGGTCAGGTCGCAGGATTGAGGGCGATACTATCAATTACTGGTGGTGGGGAGATAATTGTATCTATCGCTCTTGCTATTTGGCTTTTCGGACACTCTATTGGCAATGTATTTGGAATTCTTCTTATAAAACGACTTTCTTCATTAAAAATATATGTTGCTTCCTTTATCTTCACAGCACTTTCAATTCCATTAAGCATTATCTTTCTATTTATACTAAAGCATCCTATTGGTCTCGTCACGGGTGAGATAGCAGGCATTTTAGATACAATCATTTTGTCATCTATAGTCCTTCTTCCAATAACAATACCATTTGGTATCTCATTCACATCATCGGCGTCACCAGATGTTAGAAGAAATGTGAGGATATCATCAATCTATGCCTTTGAAGCGATTGGTTCTATTACTGGTGGAGTATTTGCTTATATGATTATTCCAGTAGCATTGAATACACTTTCGCTTGGTATTATTGCTTCAAGCGGCTCTCTACTTGCTCTTCTATTTCTATATCGTTGTATGAGAAAAACTTTGAGAATACCAGTTGTTTTTACATCCTCAGTTCTGATTATTCTTTTTATTTTTATGCTGACCACAGGTCTTGCGCTTAAGGGTTATGAGTATATAAGGGTAAGTTTCACTCTGCCATCTTATAAGATAGTCAAGATAGAGGCAACCCCCTATGGAGAGATAACTTGTATGGAGAGGGGCGGTGAGAAGGTGATAATGGTAAATGGCTCAATAGTTGGCTCAAATGCTTTTACGGAAGAGATTGAAGAGAATACATTTATTCCCCTTGCTGTCTCTGAAAGTCATTCAAAGGTTCTTATAGTTGGTGATGGTTTGTCTGGTGAGATGAATATTATTAAGGACATAAGTGGTATAACAAAAGTAGTAATTCCAAAATCAAATAGTCAGGTTGTAAGGATGGCTTATGATTATCTAAATGTTCTACCTAATGATAATAGGTTTGAAGTTGTCATAGATGACCCGCGAAGGTATATAGCAAAGACAGATATGTTATTTGATTTGATAATTCAGGCAACAGGTGACCCAACAACAATCGTGGAGAACAGATTATTTACTGAGGAGTTCTTTAATATCGTAAAAGATAAACTTTCCAAAGATGGGGTATTTGTTTTATTTGCAACCGGTGATGAGCACTATATTGGTGAGGACTTGGCTTTCTACCTTAAATCGCTATCATTAACACTCAAAAGCGTTTTTAAGAATGTTTCTATTATTCCTGGCGCAAGGGTTGTATTTATTGCGTCTGATTCTGACAGTATTATTGGCATTGATGCAGAAAAGATTTGGAGAGAGATAGAGACACTTGGTGTCAAGCCAAGTTACATAACAATTGAGGGGCTTGGTTTCAGAATGATTGAGACACAACAGAAAATATTAAGTGATGCTATAGATAGGGTAGGTGGGCAGATTAATCATGACTACCACTCCATAGCATACTACTACGACCTTGCCTATCTTACAAGTAAGACAGACCCAAATGTCTCATTATTCTTGAGAAGATTTAAGGGCTACCATCCCGGGCTTATTATGACCGTATTTCTCTTGGGGCTTTTAATTTTATCTTTAATTACAAGAAGGCACACTACATCACCTGCACTTTTGATAACTGTTATGGGGGGGCTTTCTATAATGATTGAACTTCTGTTGTTAGTTGTTTATCAATCAGTCGTTGGAGGTTTATATAGAGAATTGGCTATAATATTCTCTGTCTTTATGGTGGGTCTTTCTATTGGCAGTATTATTTCTGGACTTGTTGCTATGAGAAAGTTTGGAGTGTTTTGTGTATCAATTGTCTTTATCTTAACAGGGCTTTTTCTTTCTTTCTTCGCAAGAATGCTCAATAGTATCAGTAATATTTTTATAGCATCATTTTCAGTAATTCTTATAATTATGATTGCTATATGTATGGGGCTATTATTTGGCTTTGCTTCTGACCGTCTTTCAATTAGGGGAAGGTGGATTGGTGGTCTATTCAATGGTGTAGAGATGCTTGGTTCTATGTTAGCGTCACTAATAACGGGTCTTATTGTCTTTCCTTTAATTGGTATAATAGATGCAGTTTACATGATTGGAGCAATAATTGTTTTAGTAGGAATATCTATTTGTATTGTTAAATGGAATTAGAGTATATTATGGTTATAATCAACGGTTAAGATTTTGAGAGCAGTTTATTATAATTTATTTTTTGTTTAGGGTGAGAGTATGTCGGAAATTGATGATATGAAGAAAAGAGTGGATGAGTTGAAAAAGACAATTCGTCATCACGACTACCTTTATTATGTCCTTGGGAAGCCAGAGATAAGCGACTACGAGTATGACAAACTGATGAATGAATTAAGGCAGATAGAGGAGAAGTATCCTGAATTAATAACACCAGATTCACCAACCCAGCGTGTAGGAGGTGAACCTATTGAGGGTTTTACTCAGGTCAGGCATTCTATTCCGATGTTATCTCTTGATAATACATATAATGACGCTGAGTTTAAGGAATTTGATAGTCGCCTGAAGAGGTTCCTTGGTCTTTCAAAGAATGGAGATGTTGAGTATGTTTGTGAGCATAAGATGGATGGTGTGGCAATATCACTTTTGTATAGAGATGGCGTTTTAGTTCAAGCGGCGAGTAGGGGTGATGGAATGATAGGTGATGATATAACCCAGAATGTGAAGACAATAAGGTCTCTTCCTCTCATCATAGATGTTAAAGAAGAGATTATAGTCCGTGGAGAGGCATTTATGCCAAAGGATGGCTTTGAGAAGTTGAATAGAAAGATATTTGATGAGGGTGGTCAACCATTTGCAAACCCAAGGAATGCGACTGCTGGGACATTAAAGCAACTTGACCCCCGTATTGTTGCCTCACGCCCGCTTGACTTTATGGCATACTACCTATTTAATATGAATGGCATAAATACTCAGGCGGATGCCCTTAAAATGCTCACTGAACTAAAGTTTAGAGTAAGTCCCGAGTGGCGATTAGCGAGGGGCGCCAATGAGGTGATGGAGTATCACAACTATTGGGAAGAGAGACGAATACATCTTGATTACAATATGGATGGCATAGTGGTGAAGGTGAATGACTTTTCACTTTGGCGGCGTCTTGGGACAACAGCGAGGGCACCCAGATATGCGGTGGCGTTCAAATTTGTAGCAGAGCAGGCTACTACATTAATAAAAGATATTGAGTTCAGTTTGGGCAGAACTGGCGTCATCACACCTGTTGCTATTCTTGAACCAGTCCATCTTTCAGGCACAAAAGTTAGCAGGGCGAGTTTACACAATATAGAAGAGATGAAAAGAAAAGATGTTCAAATAGGTGATAAGGTTATAGTTCAAAAGGCAGGTGAGATTATACCGGAGGTTGTTGAGGTTCTCTACCAATTAAGAGGTATTGAGACCCATCCAGTTAAGATTAAGATACCTGAAAAATGCCCTGTCTGTGGGACTCCGCTTGTAAAGGAAGAGGGTTTTGTAGCACTGAAGTGTCCAAATATTGACTGTCCAGCGAAGATAAAAGGGGCTCTGTCGTTATATGGCTCTCGCATAGGTATGGATATAGAGGGGCTTGGAGATGTTATCGTCTCACAGATTGTTGATAGGGGTTTGGCAGGCGATGTTGGTGACCTATACAAACTCACTCTTGATGATTTAGTAGATATTGAGAGGATGGGTAGGAAGTCAGCACAGAATCTGATTGATGCAATAAATAAGAGTAAGAACAGGTCTGTCTCGCGACTTTTAACAGCACTTGGAATTGAATATGTTGGTGAGACAACAGCAGAGGCGTTAGTTAACCATTTTGGAAGTATTGATAGATTAAGGCAAGCGAGTGTAGAGGAACTGAAAGCAGTAGAGGGAGTTGGTGAGAGGGTAGCAAAGGCAATAGATGATTATTTCCACAATGACAGGAACCTCAGAGTGCTTGAGAAATTGAAAGAAGCGGGTGTCAAGGTCTCCAAGGAGATAGTTAGAAGAGGGGGAGCACTTTCGGGAAAGCGTATTGTCTTTACTGGAACACTTGCCACACTAACGAGGGATGAGGCGAAGGAACTTGCAAAGAGGGCTGGAATGCTTGTATCATCATCTGTCTCTAAGAATACAGATATAGTTGTCGCTGGCGCAGAACCTGGCTCAAAGTATCAGAAGGCGATTGAGTTCGGAATAAGAATAATCAATGAGGAAGAGTTTTTGAGGATGATAAGAGGGTAGTGATGAAAAAAAAGGAGAGGGTATCTGATGGCAATATAGTAGTTCTTTATGGCGGAGTTAGGGACAAATATCTGATTGAGTATAAACCAAACTTTGAGAAGTCAGTTCAAGTTGGTCTATTCAAACTGCCCGAGATTATGTATTACGGTGATAAGATAATCACTAATGTAGGAAAATCCCTTTATGTTCTTAAGCCAACAACATCTGATATGATAATGAATGTGAAGAGAAAGACAACGATAATGTATCCTAAGGAGATTGGCTATATATTGCTTGAAACAGATGTTGGTTCTGGCTCAATTGTTGCTGAGGTTGGTTCTGGCTCAGGTGGTCTTACAATTGCACTTGCTGTTATGGTTGGGTCTGAGGGCAAGGTATATTCATTTGATAGAAATGAGGAATTTTTGAATAATGCGAGGTTGAACCTAAAACAATATAATCTTGATAATAGATGTGAGTTTATATTGAGAGATGTTTCAGAAAATGGCTTTGGACTTACTGACCTTGATGCTGTATTCATAGATATTGCAGAGCCGTGGACGGTAGTTCAAAGTGCGCATAATTCGCTAAAAGCAGGTAGGGCTATTGCATCTATATCCCCAAATGTTGAGCAGGTCAAAAGAATGAGAAATGAGATGGACAGAATCGGCTTTGTTGATATAAGAACAGTTGAACTATTAATGAGAGAACTATTGGTAAGAGAGGCGGGCACAAGACCTAAAGAGATGGGTATTACACATACTGGCTACCTCACATTTGGAAGGAAGATAAGTATATAATTTTTAGGGATATATAAAATTGACAAGCCTATATATAATAAATCTCACTATTGAAATTCGGTTTTCTATAGTTTATAGAGTATTTTTGGTAATTTCTATATAATTAATAAATTTTACAAAAATAAAATCCATTTCATAATCTATTACGAATATAATTGTTCAACAGCCTGTGGATTAATTCTTTTTATTTCTGGAATATGATACTCACTAGCAATGCGGCTAAAATGCACTTCAACTGGGTTCAGTAATTCAATACCGATCAACTTATTATCTTTGTCAAAATCTAAAAAGACCTCTGGCTCAAACTCTATAGTTTTGAATACCTTCTTTTTTTCTAATTCAATATATACTGTTCTAGAAAAAGTATCGAAAGATATTTTCATACTTTATTCTCCTTCACTATTCTATCTTCATCAGACAGCCAAACTGTTGTTATTAGAACTACTTTATCCTTTTCTTTTGGTTCATATACCACATCTAGTGTCTTTGAACCGAATTTCTTCATCACTCTTCTTCTATTCTTTTGTAAGCATGGCATAGTAATTTCAGGGTTAATAATTGCATCTTCTACTTGTTTTCTTGATACTCCTCTTTGTTTCATTCTTTCTTTTGCGTGAATTGAACATATAATTTTTAGGAGTTTTCCCATCACATCCATTTAACTACATCTAATCAAAGAATATCCATAAAAATTATATCATTCAATTAATATTTTTTCAAATAGTTGTCAAGGTTTTATTTGCTTTAGAAACATATAGTCCTTTATATATGTATAACAGAACTTGTTCAAATAATATTATATATACTTTATAGATGTGAGATAACTCTGTAATTTTTTATTCTAATAAGAAATCTCACTCACCTCAATGTCTGAGGGGCAGAAGTGTGATATCTCACTTTCGCTATAATTTTCTTCTTCTGATGATGTAAAGTATGTAATCTCATTCTCACCATACTGACCGCTTGCTGAGCAGAAATGTGATACCTTGAAATCGGTTGGAATTGCTGTCAGTATTGAAACACCAACCAATCGTAAGGTTCCATAGTAGCCAATCATCCTACTATTAAGATAACCAAAGGCAAATGGCTCTTCAATCTCCACCCTGTATTTGATATCAAGACGGTCTCTATGGGGATATACTATTAAGTAATTATCTTCCTTAAGATAGTTATAGATAATCTTTATCTCTCTTAATGTCTCCTTTTCTAAATAACTGAGTTTAATCTCACATCTATATCTATAACCTCTGTGTAAGAATTTTAATATGCCATCTATTGTTGTGTATTTATCTAATACGGGCTCGAATGACTCTGTTATGGGTATATAACCTTTATATTGAATATCAATCGTCTTTAAAATCTTGCCGTCTTTTGAATAACAGACGAATCTCGGTGGCATAATACCACCCTCAACAAGCCCTGAGAAATCACTCATATTTTATACCTCCATAACTGTCTTGGGTTAATGGTATTTTGTAGTTTATCGTTGCCATGTTTATTGGCATTATCACACCCTGATGAAAATTAATATCCTTTGGCATTTTGATATTACCATATGGATGAACTATCTTGCCGAAAGATGCGGTTCTTGAGGCAGACGCTGTGTCTGTTGACCTGACAGATAATCCTATAAGGTCAGAAAGCCGACCATAAGAACCAACGCCAAATGCATGAACCCACATTCCACTCGGTATATCTTCTATCAACTGCCTTATTATCTCTACTGATTCATTCCAGTTTCTCCTGAGAAGTGAGCCAATTCCTATAATGAAGTTTTGTGTATCAGATAACACACCAATTTTGAATAAGTGCTCAAGAATGTTCATATAATCAGATACATTATCACCTTGAAGAACTAACATCTTTTTCGCTGTGATTTCCCCCATAAGAAATTCATCTATACTTTCAATATTAATCTTAATTGCTTTTTCGTGGTTGATTTTGATTTTTAATTTTTTAAGAGCCATCATTGGAAGGTCAATATTTGTTACAATATCAAAGGGGTAGTTTCTTGCAAGATATGTTAGGTAGTCAGTTCTCTTTAACCAATTAATGTCTCCATGAGATACTGCGCTAATAGAACCGCTATCAAGCATTAGAAGTTCTGCACTTCTTGATAGTTGTTGGAGGCGCCGCCTTAGGTGTGGTCTCTTATGTAGAAAATAGGCGCTAATGAGAATTGGTAGTTTTTGCTTTTGACACTCTGTTGATTGAATGCCCGCCTCTGTTGAAATTGAATGAAATACAATCAGATGACCTCCTTTTTAGCAATTTGTTTTATATAGCCACTATATTTGAGGGCGTGAAGATTTACTGTCTGTGTTCTATCACTTATATTATATTCAATTGAAGATACCCACCAGTATTGGTCTCTATCATCAAGATTACCAACTCCCATTAATATTTTTATTCTAATTATTTCTTTGGGCATCTTAATAAGGTCTAAAGGAGAGATATTAATATGAATTGGTATCTTTATAGCAATGTTTTCTTTGCCATTTAGTTCATTTAAATATATCTCTGCTACCTTTTCTGCTACGCCCTTGCTTGATATAAATTCTGCTGGAATGCTGACTATTGGTCTACCCACACCATTCTCAGCAGAGCCACCATCGTAATTCAAGATGACCTTATTTATAGGTGCATTAAAAACTCTCTCAATGTCAATAATATCTTCATTATTAAGTTCATAATAACCAATTGTTCCTTCCCTTCTTCTTATATGCAAGAAACCAGATGGACTTGCGTAAGCGACATAATTGAAAGAAAGAAGCGTTTTATATAGAATATCAATGATATTATCGTCTTTCTTTATCTCTCTTACAATAGATGCTGGTATTGTTGATGATTTTAGTATTTGACAGTGCGGTTTTGTTATTGCATATATATCTTCTCCAATATTTAAAATAGATACCCCATTTTCTTCATTCCACAACCTATCTTCTCTTATAAGTTCAAAATCACTATTGAATATAAAATATCTGCCATTTCCTTCCTCAAATGCATATATATTTTCATTAGATATGCCAATATATTTTATATATGCTTCTTTTTCTCTATATCTATATGAGACATTCACATTTGCGCTAATAAGATGATTTGGAAGCATGATTATTGGGATGACTTCTCCGTTGTTTAAGTATCTTATATATATACCAGTATCATTTAATTCAGAGATAAAGGGCAACTTGTAGTGTTCACCACCATCAATTATATTTATTAACTTTGAGTTCACATTAAGTTTTATGCTATCTATAATTGGTTCAGTTTTCAGTGTTATACCAGGAAGAAAGGCACCATTTATCTCACTTACAGTATATTCCTCATTTTCAACCTCTAATTCGGGAGTTTCAAGTTCTTTCTTTTCTGATGTCTTAAGATTTAGTGATAGTATAAATGGCTCATTGGGTAAAAAACCGGCGGAAATAGCAACCTCCTTTGAGCAAAACTCTTCCTCAAGCCCCTCAATATATTTCTTTTTGAATTCATTACCGCCTATATAAGCATCCCACATCTCGTTAAAATTTAGTTCAGGAGGGTGTGAGAATGGGTCTTTTGTCTTTCTTTGATAATCTCTTAGTAAGTCCCATGGATATTGTGTCTTTGCTCCAACAATATATGCTTTTGTAACAAATTCACTTGATTTGCACTTAATTGAGCAGAAGTATTCATCTTTAAGATATGTGGTCTCAATATTTTGAAGTATGTATTCTCTTTCATCCTCGTTTCCAGCACTACCTATAAGCCGTATAATTGTGCCTTCTTTAAGTATATGTCTTTGGTCTCCTTTAAGATAAATAACCGCTGATGCTCTGTTGTGTCCACAGTAATCAGATGGGACATTCTCACCCTCTTCTACTGGCTCAACACCTAATATTGTTAAGTCCGTTCTTATGAATCGCCTTCTTATTCTTCTTGCAGGTATTAATAAATTATTATGGTCTAAGATTGGACATCCCGTGAATTCTATATTACCAGTATCGTCTGTAAACAGATTTCGCCTGTATATTTGATAAGTCCTATCATCTTTTACAATGTCAACCTTTATTACACTTGATGCTAATCTTATTGAAGATATACCAGTATTATCTGACCTAATAACATGATTTACTCCAATAATTATTGTATTATCGTTTAATAAAAGTGGATACATATCTTCGTCTGTTTTGAATAGGTCGCCATATTTGCTATGAGTTAATATGCAGTAGGGTGAGTCCCCACCAAGTGGCTCGCCATTTGCGCCCTTCGGTTGTCTTTCACTTACAAGTTTGAGACCACCTGTGAGATTGTAGTATTTATTTCGTCTATCTCTTAAAATAAGGTAGAAAGGTGATGTTTTAGCGTTGTGCTTGATTTCAGAGTCATAAGATGTCTGAGACATAAAGGCATAGAAGCCAACATCAAGTGTCATGGGAAGTTCGCCAATCATAGTTGATATGAGAGCATCCTCCATTCCAACATATCCCTGTCTTCTGAATACATATACTGGACTTTCCGGATATGGCGATGTGAGATATGCAAAATCAACAAATATTTTCTTTGGAATGAATATATTATTTGAGAATCTTTGACTCCTTAACTCAAAGATAATGCCCTGTCTGTCAGTGCCGTTATATTTATATTTGGTAGGGTAGTCAAATGTGATTGTGTCATAGCCATCGCAATGTTCAATATTCTTTATAAAGCCAAGGTCCGAGAAGTCCTTCATATCATCTATAAGATAACAACCAACCCTCATGCCCTCTTTTAAGAGCGAATGTTTTTTAACCCTTAGTTGATAAGAACCCTTTTCAAATGAATAATCACCCTCGGGCATCTCTGCTGTGATTATTGTCCCATCAAAGAACTTTTTGGCATCATCACCATATATATATGGATTTACCCATCCGATTGCCTCAGCAGAAATCTCTCCATCAATACTACCAGCAGTCCATCGTATAAGAGATGACCTGATATACGAAATCTCGTCAAAATGGTAGAACAATTTTGATGCATCAATCTCAGCGATGGATGATTGAGGGCTGAAAGAAAACTCACCTTTGAGACCTGTTAATATATATGTTGGTCTTGTTGTTAGTTTTGAAATTACACCTCTTATAATGTCATTATTACAGTCATATTCAAGGTGACAGATTATACCCTCATAAAAGGAAGATGTCTTCGTAAATCTTGCAACCTCCCTGAAGCCATTTTCTTCACTATAAGAAAAGATTTTTGAACCACAGGCGATGTAGAGAATATCTCTTTTTGTATCAAGTGTTAATGCAGAAGGATTGAAGTATATCTCGTTGTCAATTCTTGGATAGCCAATAAGAGACCAAACTGATTCATTTGTAGTTATGCCCGGGTCATCAACAATAGTGTGTTTATCATCAAAACCAAGCACCTTTGAAATATAAGGAATAATATCCCTCTTTGGATGAGAATAGGGTGGTATGGGTAGTGGTAAATTACCTGCATCTTTTATATAACTCTTTAAGCCACCGGTGAATCTGAGTAATATTCTATCTTTGATGGACTCTCTTTTTCTTTCAGTGCTTGATATTGTTCCATGAAAAATGATTTTTCTATAACCATTGTGAAATAAATAGACCTCTACTGTATCTAACAAACCATTTTCAATGATGTCTGATATTTTTGTGTTCTCTATCTTGGCATCTGCCGTTATCTCAATTGTGAGAATTGTTGATGTTGATGGTGTGAGCGGGTCATCAACAGAGAGGGTGAATGGGTTTATAGATGTAACAGCACCTGTAATATTCAATTTTTTGTCTAATATATATTTCCTTCCGGATATAAATATCTCAACTAAACTGTTCTTCTCAACCGACAGCGTTTCACCTTTCATTTTCTACCCCTTCAATCTTAAGCCAGCCAAGAGCCCTTTCTATAGCGTTCATTCTTCCAAGAGTAGCAGATTTGAAGATTTCTTCTCTTAATGTTTCTCTGTCTGTCAGTGTGCCCTTTATCTCTATATTAATGTCACCCTCTTTTATTACTATACTTCCTTTCTCGGTCTCTTTCTTCTGGGAGAGTAAATGTTCAAGTTTCTCAAGTGGCAGTATTACCTCACTTGTATATTTCTCACCTACTATTGCTGGAATGCCCCTCTTTGTTCCCCTGATTACACCACCCTCCTGAAAGAATGGTATGAATGAGAGAAGACCACCTAAGAAACCAAGAAAACCACCACCGCCAAGACCACTAAGGGCATTTTCAAGTATTGATTTGAAAGTTCTCGTAGCAATATTTATTGCGCTCTCTGCAAGGTCTGAGAAATTTGCAAGTAGCATATCTGAATGACCAATTGCCTTTGTAAGGATGCCATCAAACCTTCTTGTAATTCTATTCAGATTACTATCAAGACCTGTGATGTTGCTGTAAATTGTATTGAATGTGTTTGAACTCTTATCAAGGAAGGCACTCTGCCTGTCCTCCAATCTTGATAAAACATCATTAAATCTATTATATAAATCATCACTACTATTCTTTTTTCTTGGCATATATCACCTCTACAACTAATCGGAAAAGAAATCAGCAATCTCTCTTGACCTTTCAGTGAGCAGAATATCTGCGTTTATGAGTTCTGTGATGTTTAAGATATTCAGTTCGGTTATTATCTCTTTGAGTGTGAGTGCAGGGTATCTTCTGAGAAGAAATGCGACAAGTTCTGACAGATGTGTCTCTGTTATCCACTGCCTATTTTTTTCCCCCGAGGAGGTGCTCTATCTCCTCAAGACAGGAGATGTAATCCCCAATGTTTTCAATGTCAATCTTCATAGCAGTTTTTGCGAGTTCATCCTTTGTTGGCATGAAATCATCAATGTCAAATAGACGCTCCGAGTTCTGATTCTCAAGAATCCAAACTGTCAATATTAACCTTTCTGCATCATCAATGTTATCTTTCCTGCTCAGTTTTTTTAGCGCTGAGAGAGCCAAGATATTTGGAATTGGAAGTAGGACACCACCTTTTTTAATGTGCTTTCTTGTAAATCCATCTATAATTTCTTCAGACATACCTGCCTCCTCTTATTCAGAGAAATAGATTGTGAGGTCGCCAGGTGAGATATTTTCAATGGCGAATTCAAAACCAACACGACCACACTCACCAGAAAGTGCCCCTACCTCAAGTGGCGATGTTCTTATGCATCTCTTTGCATTTATAACAATATCCCCTTTTTCAATTCCAAGACCCGCCCTTAAAAGTTTCAAACTTCCAAGAAGTTCAAAATATGAAGGAAGTGTCCAAGGAGAACAATCAATCTGTGTCCCTGAGTTTCCATCATAGTAAAAGTATGTGATGAATACCTCCTCACCTGAGTTCTGTTCATTAAATGTGAGAACATTCATGTCTATTCTGTATTCGCCTTTTGATGGATTCTCGCTTACCCTTCTAAATCTATCACCTGACTTACCTATTACTACCTCTGAATGATTCATTATATCTTCATTTTGTAATGTCACTATCGGATTTTCTGAGGGTATTGTATGTGCTTCGTGGTCAATCTTTCTGATTGAGCCCTCCTTAGTATCACCACCAATAAGAGAGGCAAGTTCTTTTTCACTTATATCATACCATGAAATTCTGCCTGATGCCTGTGAACCAACTGGAATGATATATGAGCCATAGGTATCGCCTCTTGGAATTGTTATTGTCTCAATTCCAAATCTTATTAGGAGTTCGCCATAGTCGCCAAATGGCTCACCAGTGGTTATATCCATTATTATGCCCTTGCCAATCAATTTCATTATTCTTCACCTCCACCTTCAACCGCTTCATTTGGTAAATGAAACTGACTCTTTCCCTTATCAGACCTCGTAAGTCCATCTCTGTGCAATTTCACCCTTTTCATATCCTTCAAGTTTGCTTTTGTGAGAGGTATTACACCTTCCCTTACTTTTTCAATAAGGTCGTATGCTTGCTTTCCTATTGTCTCTAAAAGTCGCTTGGCTGTCTCTGACTCTTCAGTATAGATTGACGAAAGAATTAGAGTTATAGAAAGAAAGGTTGCGATATGTATGATTATTGCGTCGTATGGTTCTGATAAAGGTGTGATATAAATAGAAGAGATGTTTGCATCAATTATGTCTGAAGCTGTTTCTATCATTTCATCAAGTAAAATGTCTGATGCGACCTCAATTGTGATTGCGGGCAGATGAGACCTTATCTCTTCTTTTGTTGTATATACAGACATAGTTTTCCTCCTTTTATTTATTTTTTAGCAGTTCAAAAATTTCTCAAATTTTTACGAATGGTAATATTACTTATTAAATATAGTATATCATTATGATTTATTATATTATAACATATTGTAAACTATTTTTAAATAAAAAAATATCGCTCTACACGATTAAATTCAATGAGATTTTCGCTTCTCAAAGAGTGATATGATAATAGAATTAGAATTTAAATAACATAGGCACCATCGTAAATGATGGTGCCCATAAAAATGCAACATTCTCTAATGAGAACTAATTATTTCACCGCTTCTTTTAGTTCAGCGCCTGCCCTAAATTTTGGAACTTTCTTTGCTGGAATTGTTATTGTATTGCCTGTCTGGGGATTTCTACCTTGTCTCTGCTTGGTTCTCACAACATAGAAACTACCAAAACCTGTAAGTGTTACTTTTGTTCCCCTTTTTAATGTGTTCTTTACCGACCATATAAATGTGTCTAAAAACTCTTTGCTGTCTTTCTTTGACTTACCTGTCTTCTTAGCAATTTCATTAATAACATCGGTTTTTCCAATGGATTTCACCTTCACACCTCCTTATTTTATAAAATTCTATGAAAAAAATACTATTTATCAACAACTTATTTTTAATAATTTATTTATCTAATATTTAACTATATGTCCTCTTCTTTTATCTCTATGCCCAGTTCTTTTAGTTGACCTTCACCTACCTCTGATGGTTCACCAGACATAAGCGATACACCCTTCAGTGTCTTTGGAAAGGCGATGACCTCTTTTATGCTCTCTTCTCTTGCCATAAGTGCAATAATCCTATCAAGACCTGGCGCTATTCCACCATGTGGCGGGCATCCATAATCAAGCGCCTCCAAGAAGAAGCCGAATCTGTTATCTATCTCTCTATCTGAATATCCAAGCATTCTCAATATCTTTCGCTGAAGCGTGGCATCACTTATTCTTATACTACCAGACCCAAGTTCAATACCATTGCAGACAATGTCATAGTGCCTTGCTATCACAGACAACGGGTCTTTGTCAAGCAGGTGAGTGTCCTCATCCCTCGGGGCAGTAAACGGGTGATGCGCTGAACCAATCTTACCATTTTCAGTGAGTTCAAATAATGGAAAGTCAACTACCCACAGAAATTTAAAATTTGTGTTGTTCTTTGTTAATCCTAATTTTTCTGCGAGTGCCTTTCTATATGCTCCCATTATCTCAAGCGCTCTCTTTTTCTCATCACCAACTATCTGAATGATGTCGCCCTCATTTGCAGATGTCTTTTCAATTAACAATGTCATTTGCTTATCTGTGTAGAATTTTTTAAGACCACCCTGAGGTTTGCCATCTAAAATATAGAACTGTAAAAGTCCACCAGCACCGCAACCCTTCGCAATTGCCTCATACTCATCAAGAACTTTCCTTGATGGCTTCTCGCCAATGCTATGAACTATCGCTATGAAACTTGCTCCTTCTCTCTTCATCTTCTTTATGAAATCTGCACTCCCATCAGAGATTATCTCTGTTAAATCTATAAGTTCAAGAGAGTAGCGAAGGTCTGGCTTGTCTGTTCCATACCTTGTCATCGCTTCTTCATAAGTCATCACCCTGAAAGGAATGTCAATCTTTAATGAAAGCACATCTTCAAATACATATCCAAGGAGTCCCTCTGTGAGTGTGAATATGTCCTGTTCGCTCACGAAAGACATCTCAAGGTCAAGTTGCGTGAACTCGGGCTGTCTATCTGCTCTCAGGTCTTCATCTCTAAAACAGCGGGCAATCTGATAATATCGTTCAAAGCCAGATATCATCAGAAGTTGCTTGAACATTTGTGGTGACTGTGGCAGAGCATAGAACTTACCCCTGTATATTCTGCTTGGAACAAGGTAGTCGCGGGCGCCCTCAGGTGTTGACTTCATCAGTATCGGCGTCTCTATCTCAATAAAGCCAACCTCATCAAGATAGTCGCGTATATCTTTTATCACCCTGTGTCTTAATGTTATATTTCTCTGCATAATAGGTCTTCTCAGGTCAAGGTATCTATATCTGAGACGCATCTCCTCTGTTGGCTCCTCGCCCTCAATCATAAATGGAAGTGGTGAGCACCTTGAAAGAAGTTTCAGTTCTGTTGCAACTACCTCAATCTCACCTGTCGTTATCTTCGGGTTCACCGCATCTTTGGGTCTCTCACAAACAGTGCCCTTCACAAACACAACGAACTCAAGGCGGAGTTTCTCCGCTTCATCTACAAGTTTTCTTGAAACATCAGGGTTAAACTTCACCTGAACTGTGCCAGTTCTGTCCCACAGGTCAATGAAAATAATGCCACCGAGGTTTCTTATTCTTCTCACCCATCCGCAGAGGTGAACATCCCTCCCGTTATCAGTTTTTGTGAGATTTCCGCATGCCTCGTCTCTCAACATACATTCTTTCTAGTAGAGACAGATTATAATCTGTCCCTACATGCTTTGAACAGATTTTAATATAAAATACAATATAATGATAATATCCATATATTATCAAGTGAAATTATATTTATAAATGTCATTCTTAATGGAATATAATTGTAGCGGTCTGATTTATCAGATAAATGAGAAAAGTCATTTATAATTCAAACGTTTATATGATACTTGTGCGATTAATCGCACCGCTACATTAATAAGACCGTAGGGTATATGGCACAGTATCCCTTACGAGTGTGTGAGAATAAAGAATGTAAGGTAAATATTTATATTGCAATAAAATTATCATATCTACATATCTACTTTATCTTGACAGTGATGTTGTATTGTGATAATTTAACAACAATAATTTAAAATATATGGCACAGGCATATACACCAGGTCTGAAAGTTGTTGAAGAGACAGTTGTTATAAAGGAGAGAAAACTGCCTTTATTAGGCGATGTCATTGTCAAGGAGGGCGATGAGGTAAAGGCTAACGACATTGTTGCAAGAACATTTCTCCCCGGTAATATTATAACTGTAAATGTCGCAAACAAGATGAGTTTGCCTCCCGAGGATGTGCCTTCTGTTATGATAAAGAAGGAGGGCGATGAGGTAGAAGAGAATGAGATTATCGCTCAGCAGAGGGCAATATTCGGTCTTTTCACATCAAAATGCTCAAGCCCCGTAAAAGGCAAGATAGAGTCAGTTTCTGGTATCACAGGTCAGGTTATAATAAGAGAACCACCAAACCCCGTGCAGATAAATGCTTATGTAGATGGCTGGGTCAAGGAGGTCATACCGAAGGAGGGTGTGAAAATTGAGACGCAGGCAACATTAATTCAGGGTATATTTGGCATTGGTGGTGAGGTTTACGCTGAGATAGAGGTTGTTAGCAGGTCGCCAAAAGATGTTCTTGATAGAGATTTAATCAAAGAGAAGCACAAAGGCAAAATAATCATAGGTGGCTCTTTGGTTACACTTGAAGCAATTGAGCGCGCTAAAGAATGTGGAGTTATCGGTATAGTTGTAGGCGGAATGAATGATTGGGACCTAAGAAAGATTCTTGGTTATGATTTAGGTGTTGCGATAACGGGTAAGGAGGAACTTGGTCTCACGATAATTGTGACTGAGGGCTTTGGTGAGATAAAGATGGCAGATGCGACATTTGAACTCTTGAAAAAACGAAATGGCTATCTGGCTTCAATGAATGGTGCGACACAGATAAGGGCTGGTGTTATAAGACCTGAGATAGTAATTCCACTTGGAAAGAGACCGTCTGCGCAAAAGAAGGAGGAGACGAAGGACATTTCAAGTCTTATAGTTGGTAGCAAAATTAGGGCGATAAGGGAACCATATTTTGGTATGATAGGTGAGGTTGTGGAACTGCCATCAGAACTTACTAAATTGGAGACAGAGGCGACAGTGAGAATACTGAAGGCACGACTTGAAGATGGTGAGGTTGTTATTCTTCCAAGAGCGAATGTTGAACTTATAGAAAGTGAATAATTATAAAGTGGGATTAGTATTTATTTGCATTAAGAACAACTTGGGATAATTAAAGATTATCCCTTTTTTATTTAACGGAGGTTATATGAAAAATGTGAGAGTCATTTTAATCTTATATTCTGTTCTACTTCTTTCAACTTCTTTTGCAATAGAACCAGCAAAGGTATCACCAGCGTTAAATACATCACCCCCTGAGGCAAAATTAGAACCAGTGACACAAGCAGAGGTTACTACACCACCGAAGCCACCAGGTTCGTTAAAAGTGATAGATAATCCTAATGATGATGGTTCAAACCTGAAATTAATATGGGAACCGTCGCCTGACGAGACAGGTGTGTTGTCAGGGCAGAAGGTTGTAAAGTATGCTATTAAGAGAAGTCAGGTTGGTGGTAAGTTTGAGGATGTTGGTGAAGTTTCAGTTGGCACAGGTCTTGAAAAGGGTAATTATGTTTATATTGATAGGAATCTAAAAAGTAAGACGAATTATACATACAGAGTTTATTCCATCTCTGAGAAGAAAGTTGTCAGCGAGAAGTTTGTAGAAGCAGAAGGAATGCCAAAAGCGGACTTTTTCAACTGGGGCAGATTCAATGTTCTCTTATTCATCATTGGATTTACATCATGTGTTGTATATTATATCTATTATGCTAAAAAGGGCAAGGAATTATATATCAGACCCATAGCAGGACTTGAAGCGATAGATGAGGCAATTGGAAGAGCAACAGAGATGGGGAAACCGATTCTCTATATTTCTGGGCTTAACGATATTTCAGACATTTCTACAATTGCTGCGGTGACTATACTGGGCAGAGTGGCAAGGAAGGTTGCTGATTATGAATCTAAATTAATAGTTCCAAACTATGACCCGGTTGTAATGCTTGTTGAACAGGAGGTTGTGAAACAGGCATATTTAGAGTCAGGACATCCTGATTCATACTCTGATGATATGGTCTTTTATATAACCACAAGACAATTTTCTTATGTTGCTGCTGTTGATGGAATAATGATAAGAGAGAGACCCGCGGCAAATTTCTTTATGGGCTATTACTATGCAGAATCACTAATACTTGCTGAAACGGGGGCATCAACTGGAGCCATTCAGATTGCAGGAACTGATTCTGTTACTCAACTACCATTCTTTATTACTGCATGCGATTACACATTAATTGGAGAAGAACTTTATGCTGCGAGTGCTTATTTGTCTAAAGAACCATTGCAACTTGGAACACTCAAGGCGCAGGATTTAGCAAAACTGGTAATTGCAGTTATTATATTTATAGGGATAATAACATCTGCTGTTGGTGTTGGATGGTTTGAAAAGATTTTTATATCAAAGTAAGTGGTTTTTATGGAATTTATGTGATTCTGGAGGAGATATATGAAAAAAGAATTACCCTTAGTAATCTGTATGATAATGGGTGTAACAATGATAATCCAGTTCTTTGTGCCACATCCATATTCAATAAGTTTTTACAAAACAGTTATTGGATGGTTCATTATAATAGTTACTTTTGCTATGATACTCGGGGTTCTATCTCTTGTGAGGGTTCATTATCAAAAGTTGGCGAGAAAGCACAAAGATTGGCCTTACAGTTTGGTTACCCTTGTTTCTCTTGCAGTTACATTATTTGTTGGTTATGCATTTGGTATAAAGGAAGGCAAGCCATTTATGCTTATCTTCCAGTTCATTCAAGTTCCGATGGAATCAACGATGTTCTCTCTTCTTGCCTTTTATATTGTAAGTGCCTCTTTTAGAACATTTAGAGCCAGAACTTTTGAAGCATCACTTCTCCTTGTTGCTGCTGTTATTGTTATGCTGGGTAGGGTCCCAATTGGTTATCTTATGTTTAATAAACTTCCCGACATATCAGGTTGGATACTTGATGTGCCTAATCTCGCTGCGAAGAGGGGTATTATGATAGGCGTGGGTCTCGGAAGTATATCTATGGCTCTCAAAATAATGTTAGGTATTGAAAGGTCATGGCTTGGCACTACGAAGGGATAGTGAGGTGATGATAATGAGAGAGATACTAGATAAATTCTTAAAACTTGATAGACGATATATATTCATATTAGTGGCAATTGGTGTAATTATTCCACTTATTGTTCCAATTGGATTGCCTATTGATATAACAGACCATGTTAAAAGTATCTATGATGCAATTAATTCATATCCCCCTGGTTCTTATGTAATTATATCTCTTGACTATGACCCCTCTACTATTCCAGAACTTAATCCTATGGCATACGCTATTATCAGGCATTGCTTTAAGAGAAACCTTAGGGTTATAGCACTTACTCTTCTTCCTGCAGGACCTGGAGTTGCTGAAATTGCTACCAAAGATTGTGCGCGAATTGAGCATAAGGAGTATGGCACCGACTATGTCTTCCTTGGCTATAAAGTTGGAACTGATGCTGTTATCTTAGGTATGGGTGAGGATATAAGGTTGCCTTTCCCGCAGGACTACTATGGCACCAAAATTGATGACCTGCCTATGATGAAGAACTTTAAGAATTACAATGACGCGAAATTGGTTATAACTGTGAGTGGAACGAGCATGCCTGCGATTTGGGTTGCTTATGGTTATCAACGATATCATGTCAAGGTTGCTGCAGGGGTCACCGCTGTTATGGCTGCTGATTATTATCCTTATATTCAGACAGGGCAGTTGATAGGATTAATTGGTGGTCTTAAAGGTGCGGCAGAATATGAGAAACTTGTAGGACTTCCTGGTAAGGCATTCACTGGGATGGATGCTCAGTCAATAATTCACATGCTAATCATTGTATTCATAGTCCTGGGCAATGTTGCCTACCTTATAGTGAGTAGAAGGACTAAAAAAGGAGGTGCTAAATAATGGAGATGGTATGGCTGACAATTTCAGGTCTTTTAACCCTTGCGATATTTTCATTCCTATATAAAGACAACCCAGTGTATAAATTTGCTGAACACCTCCTTGTTGGCACATCCGCAGGATATTACCTCATCATTGATTATTTTAATGCTGTTAAACCAAATCTTATTGATGAGGTTTTCAAAAACCATCACTATATACCAATAATTCCAGGAGTTCTTGGTTTGCTCATGCTATTCAGGTTGAGTAGAAAATATGGCTGGATTTCAAGATGGTCAATCGCATTCTACATTGGAACTGGAATAGGAATAGCAATTCCAGTTGGAATGCAGGCGAGCATTATTGAGCAGATTCGTGGAACAATGGTTGAGACGGGAAAGGCAGGCACACCAGCCCTTTTCAATATCCATTCATTCTCCACTCTCTTTTCAAATTTCAACTGGCATAACTTTATCGTTGCATTGAATGGTCCAATTTTAATAATTGGTGTCTTCTGCACACTTGCATACTTCTTCTTCTCAAAACCTCATACCGGTGCTTTGGGAAGGGTAGCAAAGGTTGGTGTTGTCTTCTTAATGGTTGGCTTCGGAGCATCCTTTGGCTATACAGTGATGGCAAGAGTTTCATTATTGATAGGCAGGTTGGACTTCCTCGTTAATGAATGGATAAGACCACTGTTTAGAATTTAGATTGTTCTTAGTAATATAGACAATATATGAAAAGGGGCGGGTTTAAGATTTGCCCGCCCTTATATATTCAATAGTTCGTTTATTCGTTTTTACCGCCTGTTATCCAGGCGCTCCATTCGCCCTTACCCTTCTTTGCATATACAGTTAAGGTGAAGGTTCCGCCACCAGTTAATGTTATATATTTGCCTTTTGAGAGGTCAAAGTCACCCAACTTATCACCGTATTCACCTGCAATTGTTACCCAGAATTCTGCCTTCTCTGGATATTCAAATGCCATTTCCACACTTTTCATATTACAGTGAATGGTGAATGAATTTACCTCATCCTTACTATTAATATTGCCAGTTATATCAACAAAATCTGCTTCACCTTCTGTGAACGCTATTAATGGGAATAAAAATAAGCCAAGTAAAATGGAATAAATTATTGTTCTTTTCATATCTCCTCCTTCAGCATTTATATATTTTTTATATCATAAAATTCTATTCAGATATATATTTTTTATAATTAGATTTTAAGAATTTTATTGCTTCCTCTCTTGTAAAGAGTTTCTCTTCACCTGTCTCCATAATCTTCACCTTTATCTTATTATTTCTTATCTCATCCTGACCTAGTATTACTGTGAAGTAGAAACCCTTTGAGTTGGCATAGCCAATCTGCTTGCCAATATTCTTCGCCTCAGGGTATAATTCTACTGATATACCAGAATTCAGCATTTCTCTATATATTTCTATTGATTCATTAATTGTTTCATCCCCGAATATTGTTATAAGGCAGAATGGTCTTCCTAAATCTTCTGTCAAGATATTTGACTTGTTCATTACCTCCTCTATTCTGTCAAGACCAAATGATGCTCCTGTTGCAGGAATATTTCTCCCTGATAATATACCTATCATATTGTCATATCTGCCTCCACCAGCAAGAGAGCCAATTCCTGCACCCTCGCATAAAACCTCAAACACAAGACCAGTATAATAATCAAGACCCCTCGCAAGTAATGGTGAAAATACAATTCTTCTATTATTATCTGTCATCTTAGAGACAATATTCATAAATTCTATGAATCTACTGCACTCTTCTTCCATATTTACAAGACCTGATAATATCTTGAGAGTTTTCTCATAGTCAGAACTTGGCAATGAAATCTCTATGAATCTCTCAATCTGTTTAGTAAATAAGTTCTCTTCTTTTAATAATCCAACTATGCCGTCTTTTCCAATCTTGTCCATCTTGTCTAAAATTCTACTAATGGTTTCTACTTTTGTCTCTGATATACCTAATTCTTTAAGTATTTTGGAAAGAAGTCGTCGGTCATTTATATGAATTTGAAAATTTTCTATGTTCAGTTTTATCATTACATCATACATCACACTTATTATCTCGGCATCAGCAATGTGGGATGAAGTGCCAATGATATCAAAATCACATTGAGTGAACTCTCTGAACCTGCCTTTCTGTGGTTTTTCAGCCCTGAAGACGGAGCCAACCTGGTATCTCCTGAGTGGAAGTTTTATATTCTTGTTCATTGCAATAAATCTTGCAAGTGGGACAGTGAAGTCATATCTTAGCCCAACTTCTCGCCCACCAGCATCAGTAAATGAGAATAGAAGTTTATCTGCCTCTTCACCCATCTTCCCTTTTAATATTTCAAGGTATTCAATTGTAGGTGTTGATAGGGGTGTGAAAGAGTGTTTTATAAAGACATTCTCAATTCTATTGAGAATATAATTTCTCTTTTTCATCTTATTTGGGTCAATATCTCTAAAGCCCTTTAGAAGTTTTGGCTTTATCTTTTCCTTCATATTGATAATAAGGTTAATATATGTATGTATATATAATCAAGTAGTAGTGTAGAAATTTAAAAGATGAGAAGGGTTAAATAGAATATTAATGGTGGGAGGCATTATATTCTGCTTGACATACAATTATAAATTTGATAGAAGTAATAATTGATTATGCCCACGTAGCTCAGTCGGTAGAGCACCTGCATGGTAAGCAGGTGGTCACCAGTTCGATTCTGGTCGTGGGCTTAAAAAGGTATTTTTGTTTTTTTATTGTTTGTTATAATAACAGACAATAATTAGTATAATGTTATATAGGAGGTTCATTTATGGCAAAGGCGAAGTATGAAAGGAAGAAACCACATATAAATGTGGGAACAATAGGTCATATTGACCATGGTAAGACAACATTAACGAGTGCTATAACAAGGGTTCTTGCGAATAAAAATCTTGCTCATGCGCTTGCATTTGAAGATATTGATAATGCACCAGAGGAAAGGGCAAGAGGTATTACTATTGCTACATTCCATGCTGAGTATGAGACAGATAATAGGCACTATGCTCATATTGATTGCCCTGGTCACGCTGACTACATCAAGAATATGATTACAGGAGCAGCACAGATGGACGGTGCTATTCTCGTGGTCAGTGCTGCAGATGGTCCTCAACCTCAGACATACGAGCATGTTCTTCTCGCAAGACAGGTCAATGTTCCATATATCATTGTCTTTCTTAATAAGGTAGATATGGTAGATGACCCAGACCTGATTGAAGTTGCTGAAATGGAGACAAGAGACCTCCTGACTAAGTATGGTTATCCAGGAGATGAGGTGCCAGTTATTCGCGGTAGCGCTCTACAAGCAATGAATAGTGGTGCATGGGATGCCCCTGAGACAAAGTGCATTCACGAACTTCTTAAAGCCCTTGACGATTATATACCTCTTCCACAGAGAGATACTGATAAGCCATTTTTAATGCCGGTTGAGGATGTATTCTCAATAACTGGAAGGGGAACTGTTGGAACTGGAAGGATAGAGAGAGGCAAGATTAAAATTGGAGATGAGGTAGAGATAGTAGGGCTTTCAGATAAAGTAAGAAAGACCGTCGTAACTGGCGTTGAGATGTTCAGAAAGATACTTGATGATGGTCAGGCAGGTGATAATGTTGGTCTTCTTCTAAGAGGTGTAGAAAAGGAAGAACTACGGAGGGGTATGGTTGTTTCTGCTCCAGGTAGCATTACACCTCATACAAAGTTCAAGGCGAGTATTTATATACTTAAGAAAGAGGAGGGTGGAAGACATACAGCATTCTTTGATGGTTATAGACCACAGTTCTATTTCAGGACAACTGATATTACAGGAACTGTCCATTTGGATGAGGGTGTTGAGATGGTTATGCCTGGTGATAATATTAAACTTACTATTGAACTCATAGCACCTATTGCCCTTGAAAAAGAACTTCGCTTTGCTATCAGAGAAGGTGGAAGGACTGTTGGCGCGGGAGTTGTAACTGAGATTGTTGAGTAAAAAGATAGTGATTTGATATGAGAGAGATTGTAACACTTGCTTGCTCGGAGTGTAAGTCAAGGAACTATACGACAACTAAAAATAAGAAGACATCAACAGAGAAGTTGGAATTTAAAAAATACTGCTCAAGGTGTAGGAAACGAACTATCCACAGAGAGATTAAGTGAAAATTTATAGGGCAGTAGCTCAGCATGGCAGAGCACCGGTCTCCAAAACCGGTGGTCGGGGGTTCAAGTCCCTCCTGCCCTGCTTATTTAGGTAGATAATTATGATAGGTAGAACAAAGAAATATATAAAAGAAGTTGTTGTTGAGATGAAGAAGGTCACTTGGCCTTCCCGTGCTGAGGTTATTAGCTCTACGATTGTGGTTATTATTGTGAGTTTATTTTTCGCTGTGCTTGTAGGTGCTTTTGACCGACTAATGGAGAGAATTCTCTTCTTCGTTATAGGCAAATAGATATGGGTGAAAAGAATTGGTATGTCATACATACTCTTACTGGCAGAGAGATGAAGGTTGCCGAAGCAATCAGAAAGGTTGCTGAAAAGAAAAATCTCAGTCATCTCTTCAAAGAGATATTGGTGCCAACAGAAGATATTTCAATAAGAAGGAAGAGAAAGAACATAATAAAGAAAAAGGTTTTGTATTCTGGTTATGTCTTCATAGAAATGGAACTTACTGATGAAAGTTGGGCTCTTGTAAAAAAGACATCAGGTGTTACTGGTTTTATAGGAACATCTAGAAACAAACCGCAGGTGCTTAGCATCAGAGAGGTTGAAGAAATGATGGCAAAGTTGAAAGAGGGTGCATCTCTTCCAAGAGAACAGATTCCATTTGAAAAGGGAGACCCTGTTAGTGTTATAGGTGGTCCATTCACGGGATTTTCTGGTGTCGTTGAGGAGATATTTCCTGACAGGGGAAAGGTGAAGGTCATAGTGACTGTTTTTGAGAGGTCAACACCCTTAGAACTTGATATACCATTAGTTGAGAAGGTTTAGTTGTAATTAGATTAAATTTTGTTATTTAAGGTAAAAAAATATTTGATTTATATCTAACTATGAGATAAAATTACCATTTAAGTATTGAATTTCATGTATGTTTACTTTTATTGAATTTATGTTAGTTTAGATAGTTTTTACTTGATATGGCGAAGAAGATAGCAGGAAAGATAAAATTGCAGATACCAGCGAAACAGGCAACGCTTGCTCCACCTGTTGGTCCGGCACTTGGTCCATGGGGTATTAATGGTATGGAGTTCTGTAAAGCATTTAATGAGCAGACAAAAGATAAGGAAGGTCTGATAATACCTGTTGTGATTACTGTATATCAAGACCGGACATTTGATTTTATTCTTAAAACACCACCTGCATCTGTGCTTCTAAAGAGAGCACTCAACATAGCAAAGGCATCTCCTGAGCCAAACAAGCAAAAGATTGGGACTGTATCAAGAAAGCAGGTTGAGGAGATTGCTAAGATGAAGATGGTGGACCTAAATGCAAATGATATTGAATCAGCCATTAAGATTATTGAGGGAACAGCAAGAAGTATGGGCATACTCGTTGAAAATTAGATATAGATGATGTGAAATTTTAATGAAGAGGGATTCAGAGTATGGTGAAGAGGAGTAAAAGATATAGGGAGATAATAAAGAGATTAGAAGAGGACAGGGAATACACTCTTGAAGAAGCAGTTCGCTTATTAAAAGAGATGGCGTCTGCAAAGTTTACAGAAACTGTGGACATCGCTGTAAAGTTGGGTATTGACCCTCGGAAGAGTGAGCAGATGGTGAGAGGTTTTGTGGTTTTGCCAAGTGGGACGGGTAAAAAGAAGAGAATAATTGTGTTCGCAAAGGGTGAGAAGGTAAGTGAAGCGAAGGAGGCAGGGGCTGACTATGTGGGCGCAGAAGACCTTATAGAGAAGATAAACAAGGGCTGGTTTGAATTTGATGCAATAGTGGCAACACCAGATATGATGAAGGATGTAGGTAAGTTGGGTAAGATTTTGGGTCCAAGAGGACTAATGCCATCTCCAAAGACGGGAACTGTAACATTTGAAATTGCAAATGCTGTGAAGGAGATTCAAGCAGGAAAGGTTGATTTTAGAATAGATAAAGGTGGAGTTATTCACGCTCCTATTGGAAGGGTAGATTTTTCTGAAAATCAATTGATTGAAAATATGATTGCGTTTGTTGATGCTGTTATCAGAGCAAAACCACCGTCTGCAAAGGGTCAATATCTAAGAAAAATACATATTTCATCAACAATGGGACCTGGTATTAAATTGCAAATACAGGATGTTATGAATAGATTGGCTCAGGGGGCTATAGCAGGGTAGAATATGCCAAAAATTAAGAAAAAAGATAAAGAGATATTAGTATATGACCTTATTAGTAAGATAAAATCCTACGATGGCTTAGTTTTATCTGATTTTCAAGGGCTTGATGTTGAGAAGATGACAATGTTGAGGAGGAGTTTGCGTAAATCAGGTGTTTATCTGAAGGTTGTTAAGAATCGACTTGCTAGGATTGCCTTTGATGGGGCGTCTTTACCTGAGAAGGCAAAAGAAACACTTAAAGGAAGACCCATAGTAGTTGCATTAATTACGGACCCATTTATGGCTGCAAAAGACCTTGTGAAATTTTTTGAAGATAAGGAGATAAATTTCAGTTTTAAGGCAGGTTTTATCTCAGGAAGAGAGATTGATTATAACTTTCTAAGAGAGATTGGCTTATTTTATTCTAAACAGGATGTCTATGGTAAATTTGTTAGTATATTGGCTTCTCCGCTTGGACGCTTCGCAATAACACTTAATAACATTATTCAGAAATTAGTGATTACCCTTAATGAGGTTGCGCATAAGAGGGAGAGTGAGGGTAGTTAAGTCAGTTTGAGTGTAATATTTATATATTAATTATATAAGGAGGATATTTATGGCAGGTGCTAAGGAAGGAACTGGAAAAAAGGTAGCAAAGGCGAAAGCAGAAAGTAAAACGATGACAAAAGATGATGTCCTTAATGCGATTAAGTCCATGACAGTAATGGAGGTCTATGAGTTAGTGAAAGACCTTGAGAAAGAGTTTGGTGTTTCTGCTCAGGCGTCTGTTGTTGCCGCAACTACTGTCAGCACACAACAAGCAGAAACGGTGACTAAACCAGAGGAGAAAACAGAATTCAATGTTCTTATTACCTCTTTTGGACAGAACAAAGTGAAAGTCATAAAGGTTGTGAGGGAAGTTAACAAAGATAAGAACATTGGATTGAAAGAGGCAAAGGACATCGTAGATGCTTCTGAGAAAGAGCCACAGGTTATACGAGGAGGAGTTTCAAAAGAAGAAGCAGAGAATATAAAGAAACAGTTAGAAGAGGTGGGTGCTTCTGCAGAGATTAAATAATGTAATAATTCTTATAAGTTGTCTTTAAAACTATCTCATAAGATTGTAAAAAGAGTGTATTTTAAAGGGGGATGGTTTGATGAGTAAGAATGGATATAAAGAGATTGATTTTACAAAATCACAAGCAATAATATCACCTCCGCACTTGTTAGAAGTTCAACTGAAGTCGTTTAATGATTTTCTTCAGGCAGATGTTCCACCTCTAAAAAGGGAGAATAAAGGGCTTCAAGCGGCATTTAAGAGTGCATTTCCAATATACGACATGAATAATGATTCGTATATTGAATTTGTTTCTTACTGGGTAGGGACACCAAAGTATACAAAGTTTGAATGTAAGGAACGAGGGATGACATATTCAGCGTCGCTTTGGATAAAGATGCGTCTTGTTGTCAGAGAAAGAGACCCAGAGTCAAAAGTCCATAGAGTAAAGGATATTAGAGAAGAGGATATATATCTCGGTGAGTTTCCACTTATGACTGAGGAGGGAACGTTTATTATTAATGGTGCAGAGAGGGTTGTCGTGAGCCAACTTCATAGGTCACCAGGGGTTATATATGCAGAGAAACCCCATGCAAGTGGCAAGTATCTCTATTCTGTGTCTATTATACCATATTTGGGAAGTTGGCTTGAGATAAATACAGATATAAATGATATTGCTTATTTCACAATTGATAGAAGAAAGAAACTGCCCATAACAGTTCTACTTAGAGCAATTGGTTATGAGACAAATAAAGACATTCTTGAACTATTTTATAAGAAGAGAACTATGAGGGTGGCGAGCATTGACCTGAGTGGTAATGATGAGTATATATTAGGGCAGGATATTGTTGGTGAGGAGGGGAACGATGTCTTTATAAAGGCAGGGACTTTGATAAATCAGCAGATTTTGAAGATAATAACTGAACTTGGTCATACTACGATTGATGTTTTTAATGTTGGTTTTGACGAAGTTGACCAGTTAATAATAAGGGTTCTTGCGAAGGATGATACAAGTTCAAGAGAAGAGGCGCTTAACAAGATATACCAGATGATAAGACCAGGAGATATACCAAATCTTCAGGCAGCAGAACTCGCATTTAATAATCTCTTCTTTAATAAGCAGTATTATAACCTGGAGAAAATTGGAAGAAAGAAGATAAATGAGAAGTTTGGGCTTAGTATTAAAGAAGATTATACTCTTTTGCATAAGGACGATATTGTTTCTATTATAAAGGGTCTGATGGAACTCCTGTCAGGTAAACGAGTCCCTGATGATATTGACCATTTGGGCAATAGGCGCGTTAAAACTGTTGGTGAGGCCTTATATAACAGATTTCAGATAGGTCTTTCTCGCCTTGATAGAGTTACAAAGGAGAGAATGTCCTTAAAAGATATAAATGAGTGTATGCCAAGAGACCTGATTAATACAAAACCACTTATGGCTGCTTTAAGAGAATTCTTTGGAACGAGTCAATTATCTCAGTTTCTTGACCAGGTTAATCCTCTTGCAGAACTCAACCATAAGAGGAGATTGTCGGCGCTTGGTCCGGGTGGTCTTACGAGAGAACGCGCTGGATTTGAGGTCAGAGATGTGCATTATACTCATTATGGTCGTCTATGTCCTATAGAGACACCAGAGGGACCAAACATAGGATTGATTATAAGTTTATCAACATATTCAAGAATTAATGAGTATGGTCTTCTTGAGGCGCCATATAGAAAGGTTGTAAATGGAACTATAACTGATGATATTCAATATCTATCTGCTGACGATGAAGATAAATATACAATTGCACAGGTTGATACTGAGGTAGATGAGAATGGACGATTAGAAGGTCCATTGGTCCTTGCAAGAAGAAAAGATGAATTCCCATGGGTTCCACCAGAAGAGGTTGATTTTATTGATATAAGTCCTGTTCAGGTAGTATCTATTTCAGCTGCTCTAATACCATTTTTAGAACATGATGATGCAAACAGAGCATTAATGGGTTCTAATATGCAAAGGCAGGCAGTTCCACTCTTATGTCCAGAAGTCCCACTTATATCTACTGGTATTGAAGAGAAGGTGGCGAGAGATTCAGGAGTTGTAGTTGTTGCTAGAAGTTCCGGCGTCGTCTATGATGTTTGTAGTGAATATATCAAGATTAAAAGAGAGAGTGGGGAGAGAGAGGATTATCTTGAGGGTCTGATAGAAGAGACAGACATAGATTTTTATCTATTAAAGAAGTTCAAGAGGACAAACCAAGATACATGTTTCAACCAGATTCCTCTTGTAAAGAAGGGAGACAGGGTAAAAAAAGGTGATATTATAGCAGATGGGCCTGCTACGAAGGATGGTCGGCTTTCTCTTGGACAGAATGTGCTTGTTGCGTTTATGCCGTGGATGGGTTATAACTTTGAGGATGCTATAGTTGTTAGCGAGAGGTTATTAAAAGATGACTTTTTCACTTCAATTCATATAGAAGAATTTGAAATTGAGTGTAGAGAGACAAAACTTGGTCCAGAGGAGATAACAAGGGATATTCCAAATGTTGGCGCTGAGTCAGTTAAAAATCTTGATAAAGATGGAATTATAAGGATTGGCGCACCGGTAAAACCAGGTGACATACTGATAGGGAAGATTACACCAAAGGGTGAGACCGAACTTTTACCTGAGGAGAAACTCTTAAAAGCAATATTTGGAGAGAAAGCAGGTGAAGTGAGAGATGCATCCTTGAAGGCACCACCTGGACTTGAAGGATGGGTTGTAGATGTTCAGGTATTTGAACAGAAGGAACAGATATCGCAGAGGGGAAGGGCAAAGGAAGCATTAAAGATAGAGGAAATTGATACAGACATAAAACAGAAACAGAAAGAATTGAAGAATGCCAGAGATAACTGTCTAAGACGACTCTTGGTTGGATATAAACCAAAGGTAAATATAACTGACTATGAGACGAAAGAGATTGTTCATCCTAAGGGTGTTGAGATTAAAGAGAAGGATTTCAAGAATAAGTTGCTACTTCCTATAAGTGAGGGACGTCTTGCAATGGAGGCGGAACTGGAGAGAAAGGTTGACAAGATAATGCTTACATATAGAGATAGGACTGGTGAGCTTTCCGCTACTTTAGAAAAGCAGGTAGATGCGATAAGGAAGGGAGATGAGTTACCACCGGGGGTTCTTAAAAAAGTAAAGATATATGTTGCAAGGAAGCGTAAACTCTCTGTTGGTGATAAACTATCGGGAAGACACGGTAATAAAGGCGTTATATCAAAGATATTACCAGAAGAGGATATGCCATATCTTGAAGATGGCACTCCAATAGATATAATTCTTGACCCATTAGGAGTTCCTTCAAGGATGAATGTTGGTCAACTTTTAGAAACACATTTGGGATGGGCAGCAAAAGAACTTAATTTCATAGCAATCTCACCTGTTTTTAATGGTGCCACTGAGAGGGAAATAAAAGAGCAACTAAAAAAGGCAGGGCTTTCTGAAACGGGGCAAGCAACATTATATGATGGCAGAACTGGTGAAAAGTTTGACCATCCAGTTACTATTGGATGGATGTATATAATGAAACTGAACCATCTCGCTGATGACAAGATACATGCAAGGTCTGTTGGTCCATATTCTCTAATTACTCAACAACCGCTTGGTGGCAAAAGTCAGATGGGAGGTCAAAGGTTTGGTGAGATGGAGGTATGGGCACTTGAGGCGTATGGTGTAGCATATATGCTTCAAGAGATGTTCACAGTAAAGTCAGATGATGTCTTGGGCAGGTCTAAGATGTATGAGGCGCTAGTGAAGGGTGAACCAGTTCCTGAACCCGGCATTCCGGAGTCCTTCAATGTGTTAATAAGAGAACTCAGGTCACTCTGCCTTGATATTGAACCAAGGTTTGATGATTTTGATGAAAAAGAGAAAACCTAAAAATTTGACCTGTAAGTATTAGTGAAGATTTTATTTAAGGAAAAACCTAATTAAGAAAAACTAAATTATTTGTTAAAATTTGTTTTAGGGGCGAATAGTTCAGCCTGGGAGAACGCCTGCCTTACAAGCAGGAGGTCATAGGTTCAAGTCCTATTTCGCCCATTATTTTTTAAACCTTTTTCAAAATAATCTGTCTAAATTTATGAAAGGAGTTTTTATTATGGAAAAGTTTAACTTAGTTTTGTTTTTCTTGCTACCAATCATTTTCATAACATCATCATTCATTTTCTTATCGTGTTCATGGATGGAATCAAGTAAAGATAAGGATGATATAGAGAGAGCAGTTGATGGACAGTATAGAGCATATTTTTATCCTATAGCAGAGATTGAAGATAATGATGCAAAGGGAGAGTTTGGCTTGTTTAGTGAACAGGCATTCCTCCATCCCTGGGGAAGGAAGATAGACAGACCAGTTGACAGAACAATAGAGATTGACTTTCAGGGCAACACTGCTTATATAACGGTTACCTGTGATATAACTGGGCAGTTTCTTGTAGATACAACTGATGATAATATTTATAATCCAGGTAGTAAGCCACTTCATGATACTCTGACAAAATATGCGGTCTTTGAAAAGGATGATAATGGCGTCTGGGTATTAAAGAAGATATCCCCCGGTGAGTTCAAATTGTATGACCAAAGTAAACAGACAGTTCATTTGAAGTCCGTTCATATCTATGACAATGATGGTGATGTTAATATGACAATAACAGACCCTAAGATGCTATACGATGTTGAGACAGAGGTGCCGAGATTTGATAAGGATGAGATTGTATATGTAGATGTTGAGGCAGAGAATACTACAAATGAGGATTGGTCGCCAAAGTCATTTGTCTATCTTCACTGGCCTTGGAATCGTGACCTTTTCACTGACCTTGGTGATGATATACATTATAAGGGAAATTGGTCGCCTCATGAGGATGGTGTTCACCATGCAGCAGTTGATATACTGAACTCGGGTTGCATCCAGAACGAGACGAATAATGACTATAATGCTAATGCCTGGGGAATGCCATATATTGTGGAATAGATTGATATAGGTAGCAATTGGGGCTGGGTAGCAAAACCCAGCCCGTTTGTTTATTATTAATATTTCTATAATGTTTTCTCTGATATATATTCAGATATGCCAAGGTCTTCGGGTCTTCTTCCTTCACAGAATACCTCATTAAATATAGTGTTATATCTTCTAAGTGCAGCACTTCTATTAGATGACTTTATTATCTCTTCGTATATCTCATTTGCTATTTTTGAAAGGGCAGTTAATATGCTACCCTGAGATATGTCATCAATTCGTTTTAGAACAATTTCTGATTCTTTTATATCAAATAAACCATCTCTAACCGTCAATTCGTTAAGAGTTGGTGCGTCAGATGATAACGACTTTAATTTATCACTAAGTTTCCAAGGAAGATTAACAGGATTATATAGACCATCCGGCTGTGCAATTTTTAGTAGTAATCTGTTTAAGAAGTATAAAACAATACCAACCTTTGTTGTGAACTCCTCCTCTTCCTCCACCAATCGTCTCTTTTCGGCTATTCCGAATGTGCCACCTATCTTGCTTAAAAATGTTTGAAATGCTGATGCTCCTTTCTCTCCTTCCTCATGTTTTTCTGCTTCTTCCTTTATGCCTTTCTTTCCTGTCACCTCAAGGAGACCGCTTGATACAAGACCATAAAGCATCTTTGTAACATAAAGAGTGGAAAAGCCAGTTATTTGTGCTAAATCCTCAACTGACCGTTTTCCGTCAATGAGGGAGAGGATGCGCCATTCCTCAGGGCTTAGTGTAATATTGTGAGAACCATCGGGTGGATTTGGTGAGAATGAAAGGACTGCGTTTTCACCAGGAATTAGATTCTTCAGTTTTGACCACTCATCTATTCTTCTTGTCGCTTCTAAGATTAGATTCTGACTTCCAAATGTGATAGTTTTTGGTGTGGGGACTATCTTTGCCTCAAAATCAAATGACCCCCTTGACCAATTAAATACTTTATAAACTGCTTGCTCACCTGTTATATCCCCCAAGACAGCATGAACTGCCTCGCCATCTTGGAAGAAGATCTCTGCCTTTTGCCCATCTGATTCAACAACAAGAACACCTGTTCTTCTTCCAATATGGATTAACTGAAGAACATCAGACAATCCAAAATCCTCTAATGAACCACTAAACCCCATATCTAATTATTATTTATAACAATGTTTAACAATCTGTTCAATAGTAAATTTAAGATTCGATAAAATTATAAGAAAAATGTGTGATTTCTTTAAGAAAAATATTATTGGAAAGTTCTAAAAGATTCTAACTTTATTGTATAATTCTATGTATTTTTTAGCGCTCTCATCCCAAGAAAAGTTCTGATTAAAACAATTTTTGATAAGATTATTCCAAATATCTTTATTTAAGAATAATGTTTGTGCTCTTTCAATAACTTTTCTAAAAGAATTAGCGCTGTAATCATTAAAGAGAAAACCGGTTGAACCTTTCCTGATAACATCTGATTTATTATTAGTATCTATTATTGTGTCAGCAAGACCGCCTGTTTTCCTCGCAATTGGCACAGTTCCGTAAGCCATAGCAATCATCTGGCTTAAACCGCAGGGTTCATAGCGCGATGGCAGTAAAAATGCATCACAGCCAGCATATATCCTCCGTGCGAGCGCTGTGTCAAACCCAATTACAACACTGACCTTATTTTTATTTTTTAATGCTATATTGGTTAATATTTTGTGGTTCATCTCTTCACCTGTTCCAAGAATTATAAACTGTGTGCCTTCGGGAACCTTCTCTTCCAACATCTCAGTTAGTATGTCAATCCCCTTCTGGCTTACAAGACGAGAGACAATTCCACATAGCATTAAATCTTTTCTTACTTCAAGCCCCAGTTCTTCCTGGAGTTTTGGTTTGCAAACTGCATGTTTTTGCTCAAAATTATCTTTACTGTAATTAGCAGGAATGTCGTAATCTGTCTGTGGATTCCATAGTTCATAGTCAATGCCGTTTAGAATGCCAGTCAGTTTGTATTCTATCCTTCTCAGGTCATCATCAAGACCAAAGCCAAATTCTGGTGATAATATCTCCTTTGCGTATGTTGGACTCACAGTATTTACTGCGTCACACATAAAACCGCCCTTTATGATGGCAAATTCTGAATCCTCTCCTAGCATATCTTCTTTTGAGTATCCATCTGTGAGGTTAAGATAATATAAGACATCCTTTGGGTTTCTCCCCTGATAACCGAGATTGTGAATTGTAAATACAGTTTTAACCTTACTTATTTTATCTTTATAATACATATCAAGGTAAGGTTTAGTAAGCCCCGTATGCCAGTCATTCAGATGAATAATTTCGGGAGGGTCATCAAGTGTTAATATATATTCTAAGATAGACCTTGAAAAGAGCGCAAATCTAAGATGATTATCTGCAAATTCATTCTTCTCGGTTCCATAAAGGGAGTCCCTGTCAAAATATGGAGCATAGTTTATAAATAGTGCATCAAAATCATCAAAATCGGTCGCTTTGAATATCTCTACATTTACTAATTCATTAAGATGTGGGACTTTTAATTCAGAAATTTTTACGAGGTTAAAACCTTTCTCTGAGGTTATTTTATACAATGGTGTAATAACGCTTGTCTCATTTCCCGACTTTTTCAGTGCCTTTGGGAATGAGTAAGAGACATCAGCGAGACCGCCTGTCTTTGCAAATGGTGCAACCTCACTTGATGAGAACAGTATCTTCATACATTATGTGTTTATACAAACTGATTTAAGATGTTCCGCTGCATCCTCGGATGGCACTGGATTTATATAAAAGCCCGTGCCCCATTCAAAACCTGCGACATTGGCAACCTTTGGAATTACCTCAATATGCCAGTGATAGTATGTAAGATTCTTCATATGGCACGGTGTCGTGTGAAGCATATAATTATATGGTGGATTATCAAGAACTTTTTCAAGTCGTGATATAGTATCTTTCAATACTGTTGATAGTTCATCAAGTTCTTCAAGTGATGTGTCTGTAAAACTTGGGATATGTCTCTTTGGTATTACCCATACCTCGTATGGAAATCTACTTGCGAATGGTGTAAGAACCATAAAATTGTTTGTGTTCAGCACAATTCGTCTCCCATCAAATATCTCCTGGTTCAATATATCGCAGTAAATGCAACGTTCCTTAAGTTCATAGTGAGTTCTGCAACCTGCAAGTTCCTCTGATATTCTCTTGGGGACAATCGGAAGGGCGATTATCTGTGAGTGTGGGTGTTCAAGTGTAGCACCAGCAGCAGTTCCGTGGTTCTTAAAAACCATTATGTATTGCATCCTCATATCAGTCATCAGGTCAACCATTCTCTCTTTCACTGCCCACAGGTATGATTCTATCTGTTCTTTTGGAAGACATCCAAAGGTTGCGTTATGGATTGGTGTTTCAATTACAACCTCGTGAGCGCCAATTCCATTTATAATGTCATAAATTCCCATGCCCTTCTTGTCGGGCTCACCGTTGGTATCTAACGCTGGATATTTGTTAGGGACAACCCTTACTCGCCACCCAACAGAATCTCTTTCGCCATCTTCTCTATATGCCAATACCTCAGGTGGCGTCATACTCTCGTTTCCCGGGCAGAACGGGCAGTCATGCCTGAATTCATACTGCGAGATAGTAGGTATGTTTGATACAAAGTCCTGGGGACGCTTCTTCCTCTCTGTGGATATTATAATCCACCTGCCAAGTATTGGGTCTTTTCTCAGTTCGTGCATAATAAAAACAAGTTAAAAGTTTTTAACTAATAGTTATATTACTGTCAAGCAAAATCTTTCAGCGATTGTAATCTTTAATTCTACCATAGTTTTAATTATATTTATGATTTATATAAGATTTATATTTAATTGGTTTTGTATGGTAGGGACATCCTGCCCGGCCAGGGATTACAATCTGTCCAACCCTATATCTATCATACCCACCGTAAGGGAGATTGCGCATTCTCCCCTACAAATGGATGACAACGCACAATGGACAAAGGTAAACACAACCCTCATCATAGGCACAAACCCATATTCATACACAGATAGAGATGTTATGCCCGAGACCAAATATGAATATATACTTGAGGCGGTCGTATCTGACAGGAATGAGATGCTCGGCACAACATCCTTGAACTCAGGAAATGGAAAACCCGAGAGTTTTGATATAGTTAGAGTATATCCGACGCCCGCAGATTATAAAATAAGCATTGATATTGTCATATCTGAGCAGTCAAACATAGATATATCAATATATGACATAGCGGGGAGGAGGTTAGACACAATAGAAAGCGGACAATACAATGATGGTGAACACACAATTATAGGTGATGTTTCGGGTCTTTCCGATGGCGTGTATATTGTAATGATGACTTCTGAGGGCTTTACTGCGAGCAAGAGGTTTGTAATAACAAGGTAAACATACGGGGCTTGTCTTATTTGAGATATAGATTCCTCGCTACGCTCGGAATAAAAACCAAATTTTCTATGTCATTCTGAATGGAACGAAGTGGAGTTAAGAATCTATGTAATAGTAATTACTACTCAATATTGGTTTGAAAACAATATGACAGAGATTACTCGCTACGCTCGGAATGACAAGAAGGGGGTTTTATAAATCAAACCCCTACGAAAATAAAAAAATTATATATAGAGATTTTACAACGCCTTAGAATGACAAATTTGATTTATTTTGTCTGATGGAATATTTGTTGGTTATTTATGGGAAGAATTGTATCTTATGACACAAGTGCGACCGCTTCTATTTCAACAAGGGCATTTCTTGGTAAAGCACTCACGCCAACAACTGAGCGAGAAGGCGCATTGTCTATAAAGAATTCAGTGTAGATGTTGTTAAACAACGGATATTCATCCATACTTAAAATATATGCAGTTACATTTACAATCCCACTCAGCGATGAGCCCGCTTGTGCGAGAATATGCGAGATATTGATGAGTGCCTGCCTTGTCTGCTCTTCAATGCCCTGTTTGAGTTCGCCTGTCACGGGGTCAATACCAAGTTGACCTGATATGAATATTAGACCACCTGCCAACACCGCCTGAGAATATGGACCTATTGGTTTGGGTGCTTTATCTGTGTATATCTTTAACATAGAGAGATTATATCTTTTTATTATTTTTATACAACAGATAATATTAAAATAACTCCCATAGAATAGGAATAGGTATTATTTCTAATGAATAAAGATGTTTTTATAAATTTTATTTTTAATAGAGATTAAGTATCAATTTCATTATAATAATGTGGTTTTATAAAAAGAGGAATATTATGGATGTAGAAAAGATTCTTAGAGAGTTCAAGAAGAAAGTTAAGAAGTTTTATGGTAGTAAACTCAAGGATGTTATTCTTTATGGTTCATGGGCAAGGGATGATGCAACGGATGATTCTGACATTGATATTATTGTAGTTCTTGGATATACGGTTATTCCTGGAAAAGAGATAGATAATCTGATTGACATAATCACCGATATAAATTTAAAGTATAATACCTTAATATCAGTGTATCCTGTTTCTGAGAATGATTATAAAACATTGAAAAGTCCATTGCTCTTAAATGTTCGTAGAGAGGGACTGTCTATATGAATGAGATAAAAGCACTGATTGATAGGTCAAAAAGATACTTAAGGAGTGCTGAAATATTAATTAAAGATGGTGATTATGAATCATCAATATCAAGGACTTATTATTCAATGTTCTATTGTTTTCAGGCTTTATTATTGTCTCAGAATTTGTCATTTTCATCACACAGAGGTGTAATATCTTCATTTGGAGAGCATTTTATTAAATCAGGTATATCTCCAAATGAGATGGGAAGAGAATTGAATAGAGCATTTGAAAAGAGGCAGTTAGCAGATTACGAGTATACAAAGGTTATCTCTATGGAGAAAACTGAAGATATGCTAGTGAATGGAAGAGCATTTGTAGAAAGAATAGTTGAATATTTAAAAGAGAACAAGATCATTTAAAATTTTTTTATATTATATATGAGCATATTTGATTTTTTCAGAAGAAAGAAGATAAAAAAACCAAGGTATGAGATAAAAGCGGTTCTTAAAGAAAGACCACCACTTGAGAGGGTTGTAGAATCTGTTCAAATCATAGTTCCTGAAAGACCGCCTGATGTCAGGGATAAGGTGCTCCGTTTTCTCTCTGCCATTGAAAGCGCATTCAAGGTGAGGGAGAGGGATGGCGAGGTTAAATTTGAGATTAAGGGCGATTACCTTGAGATATACAGAATGGTTGGGGAAAAGAGGGAGGTTCGCTATCAAAGGTGGGGTAGTAGGAAGGCAGTTCTCCACTGTGATAGTCGTGAATATGAAAATCTGAAAACACTTGGTCTTATTAAAGAGAAATAGAATTTAACAACTTGAATGATTAAAAGTAGAATCAAGATTTTTTAATATTAAAATACTTATGATTATCTATTTTGCTTTATTTCTGATGTCAGCGTCTGTTTCATTATCTGTGCAATTTTAGAACCCTCAGCCTTACTGAATAACTTTCTCATCGCCTTTCCCATAAGATAATGAAAGTAAGCACCTTCATCTTTTTTTACCTTTTCTTGGTTATTTGCTATCACTACCTCATACACAATATCCTTTATATGCCCTTCATCAATTATCTTTATGCCCTTACTTACCAGAATTTCCTCAATATTTCCCTCTTCTTGAATAGCGAGAATAATAATAGACGGTATTATATCCTTTGGAAACAGCCCTTTTTCATAAGCCCTGAACATATCTAATAGCCGTTCATCTGTAAGTTTTTTAATATCATAGCCAAGACGCTTAACCCACTTTATATCCTCCACAAGTGTCTTTGCTATAAGGGTTGGATTGACAGCCACATCTGATGCTATTCTATCAAATATGTTTTTATAATCTGAATCCAGCAGTTCGTTTATGAGATGGTCAGATAGACCAATTCTCTTATATCTGTTAGCCCTCTCCCATGGTCTTTCTGAAAGTGTTAATTTTATCTTTGCTATATGCTCCTCTTCAATTGGAACTGGTGGGTGGTCAGTATCGGGATACATTCTGTTGGCACCAGGTAGGATGCGTTCAAATCCTGTGGTTCCATCTGACTTTGCTTGTCTCGTCTCATTTGGGACGCCAATTGCTGCCTCCTTCATTCTGATGATTGTCTCCTCCACTGCTGTCTTCATATCCTCAGATTTGCCTAAAACGATTATCACACCATCATTCTTATCTATATTGAAACTTGACAGGAACCTTTGCCACTGAAGTTCATCGGGTGAATAAGATGTAATAAATTCTGGTGATAGAAAGTTGGGTGTCCTGTCAAGACAGGCAATAACACGAACCCTACCTGAAATTTCGTGTAAGAAATACCTTCCAGGTTGTGTCTTGAAGCCAAGAAGCCCTCCCCAGCCCTTTGCTACCACCATCTTGAAGGTAGCATTCTCTTTGAATGGAGTGAATAGTAGGTCGCAGGTTAGGTCTTTTATTCTATTATCTATATCTATTACTTCAAACTTCATATTGTCGTTTGAAAGCCCCCTATTTTGCAATTCATCTCTCAGGTTTAGAAGGGCTTTCTGCCTTAATGCCTCAACCGCAGTTAAGGGTGCGAACATCTCTATTCTTGGGACCCCTTTTATCTCAACCCTTGTCCCACCATCAATACTAACATTTACATCCTGCCTGACAGAGCCAATGCCTCGTCTCACTTTGCCCGTCTCCCTTAATGTTCTACCTATAATCCAGCCAACCTCCTCTACCTCCCAGGGGGTTCTCATATCTGGCTGGGTTATCACCTCAACAAGAGGAATGCCAAGCCGGTCTGTTTTGAATGTTATTCTGTGACCCCTGTCTGAGACCTCCCTGCAGGCATCTTCCTCTACTGTGACATGACGGATTCCAATCTTCCTATCTTTATATGGAATATAACCGTTTATGCCTATGACCGCCGTCCTCTGAAAGCCAGTAGGAATAGAGCCATCAAGATATTGCTTCCTTGTAATGTGGACCTCGTCAACTATATGACAATTCAGCATCATTGCCATTTCTATCACTATATCTAATGCCTCTCTGTTTATAAGAAATGGTGGCGTATCATCCATCTCGTATGTGCACATAACATCTTTATATAGTAGATAGACGACCTCCTTCTTTGTCTTAAATTCCATCAAAGCGGTTCCATCGTATTCACCAAGTTCAGAAAGCGTTGGTCTCATATGACGCAGTGTTGCTGCGTCAGGTTCAGATGAAACCATTTTTGCAGGGCAGTGGCAGAATAGTTTTCTATCTGTCTTTATTTGATAGTGAACCTCAAGTCCGCACTTGAAGCCAAATTGTGTAAAATCAACATCCTTAAAGTAATTCCAGAAGACACCCAACTCACTTCTCTCCCTCTGGTTTTTTCTCCATCATCTTTCTCAGAAGACCTTTGAATTCTGTGTTGATTTTTTGTCCTCCTCCTTCAGGTTGCTTTTCAGTTGACATCTCAGAAGGTGGTTTTTCTTCAAAGAATTTTGGGTCGTAGGGCAGAACCTCACCCTCTATGAGTTTCATCGCACCCTTCTCACCATAATCAACGAGCATTATGCTTGAGCCATCTTCAAGCGTTCTCTTAACAATACCTAATATAGGCACCCTTGGAGAAACCCATATCTCTTCTACTACCTTTCCCTGACTTGTGTATCTATAATGTTCTGTCTCTATCTTTGTTCCATCTGGAAGGAATAACCCCTCCTTACCAAATTTGCTCATATTGTAGCCTGGTATCTCAAATGACTTGTATGGAATATCACCACCAAGCAGGTCGCTTAGAACCTCAACAGGGACGAACATTGCCTGAAATCCGCCCTTTTTTAATACAACCTGCCCCTGTCCTACTATGGGTTCGCTTCTGTCTAATAGTCCACCAGATGGGCTTTTTATACTAATTGTAAAACGCCTTGTGCCAAGAGTTGTTATCTCTAATATGTAGTTGGCACCATCCATGCCAACAATTGATATAGAGACATCCTCTATAATATTGTCTGGATATGTTATTCTATATCTTGCCCAACAGCCATCTTTCCACACTGACCCGGTGGCAAGAGAACCACCCTTTTTACAATGAAGGGTGATTGCTATTATGAGAAATAAGATGATAATTGTTATATATCTATATTTCTTTTTATTTATAAACTGTTCAAATTCCATCTAAATCACCATATTTAAAAATCTCTAACTATATTAGATACGAGAATAACTCATCTGATAATATAAACCCCTTATAGGTTAGTGATATTCTATCATAATTTTCAGAGATTAGTTTATTTTTTATACTATCAGGTATATCTTTAATTAAAACTTTTGGATTGAAACCAAACCTTGTCTCAAATTCAGACAAATTTGCCCCTTCAATTAACCTGAGAGCAAGCATTAGCGCCTCCCTTGCTCTCTTTTCGCTGTTTAATTGCTCGGAATATTCAACTGGCAGTTCGCCTTTACCCAGCATATTCGTATATACTGAAAGGTCAGCAAAATTTGTGTATCTGACACCGTTTATAAATGATGATGCTGATGGCCCAAGACCTATGTATTCACCATATCTCCAGTAATTTAAATTGTGCCTGCATTCTCTTTTAGGAAGCGATAAATTTGAAATTTCATATTGTTTGTAGCCAAAAGACAAAAGTTTTTCTACTGCAAGATAATACATATCTACTACCTCATCATCGGATGCCTTTTCTTTATACAGCGGATTTTCTTCTGGAATGCTCAGTTCGTATATACTTATATGCTCGGGTTTCAGTTCAATTACTTTCTCAACACTATTTTTCCACTCTTCTATTCCACCATTGTTAATGCCATATATGAGGTCAATGGATATGATATCAAAACCTGATTCTCTTAATTTGTTATACGCTCTTATATTAGTATCATTATCTGTTCGTCTGCCAAGAATTTTAAGATGCTTATTACTGAATGATTGCATTCCAACGCTTACTCTATTCACTCCAAGTTGTTTTAATTCATCAAGATTCAATAGGAGAACATCCTCAGGATTTACCTCAATAGTGAATTCTTCTATCTCTCCAAGTTTTAGGTATCTCCCAACACCTTTGATGATATTAATTAGAATATTCTGGTCTATTGATGGAGTGCCACCACCTATGAATATTGTCTTTATTTCAGACAGATTTAAGATTCCTGTTGAGACAATTCGTGCCTCTTCTATTAATGATGATGCGTATTCTGAGATAGTATTCTTATCTGGGATGAATGAGTAGAAATCACAATATGGACATTTGCCTTTACAAAAAGGTATATGTATATATAGTCCGGTCATTATTTTTTATTAATCTTGCTTCTTCTTTCTCCTTGACCTCAATAATAAAAATACAATTATGCCAATGACTATAAGACCACCTATTATTGAAATGGGGAGTATTGGAATGCTTCCTCCCATCATGTCCATTAAACCTTTCTTTTTGGAACTGCCTTTATATTTTTCAAGGGCACTCCTTATCTTATCCGCTGTTTTGCACTCATCACATATCTTTCTGAACTCATCTCTTGTAAGGATTTCATCAGCCCGCATTATAACCTCAGTGAATTCAGGTATGAGTAAAGTATATGTGCTTGTTTCATAATTAACTTCTAATTTTACACCATGTGTTTTTGTCAATACCTTTGGTTTGTTTTCATACGAGACATTGAAAACTATTGGCTGGACGCCGAGAACAGCCCAACACAGAATTCCCCCCTCTGTCCTACCAACAGGAACAATTACCCTTATGTCCTCACCCATAAGCGGGTCACCAGACAGTGGGTCTTGCCAGAAGGTGAGGTATCTCTTCGCCTGGTTTATAACACCCCTCATATCATCTGTAATCTCGTCTTTTTCAAGTTCTGGTTCAATTCCTATGTTTACACATGACTCAAGGTAGAAACCATAGAAGAGATTCTTTATATATTTCAGGTGTGTCTTCAAGGTTTCAGTTGACTCCTTACCATTGTATAGTGGTTTGAGCGTTGTCCACTCATCATCAAGGTATTGATTCAACACTCCCTCAAGAAATCTATAGCCCCTTGCTACGCGGAGATAATATGTGGCTATAGGTTCAATAGTAAACTCAGGACTGACATCAATTTCTATGACTCTCTCCTCTGGTGGCTCAGCCATCGTTACACCCTTTTCAAGTGTCTTGACATGGGTCTCTCGTGCCTGTGTTAACATCACCGCAAATGCTGATTCAAGGCGCTTTCTATACTTATCATCAATGTTGATTTTTCTCGCCTCGTCTGTCTCATCAAACTTTAATAGACATTCAAGAGCAAACTGTTGATACTGATACCATCCATTATTCTCATCGGGCTTCAATGATATTCTACCTTCTTTTATTGCCTTTATGAGTTCACCCATTAAACCACCTTTGCCACTTATACTTGTTAGCGAGTTCATTAGATCCACCTCTTTTGACCTTGATGGTGGAGCGAAGGCAAAGAGCATCTTCTTTTCTATCGCTTTCCTCTGTGCTTCATTGAATAATGTGGCATCGTTGAGAACTTTGTCGCAATTGTCAAAGACAGTTATGTAGTCAATTGGGGATGAAAATCTAGTCGGATTGGTTAAATGCCTGAAAAAGTCAATTATGAATGAAACCTTCAGTTTTGTATTCTCTGTGCTTCCTATAACAGATGAGAGGGCAAGTGCCATAGCAAACTCATCACTTTTGTTTGGGTCAAGAAGTTTTTGAAGATAGCGGTCTCTTCTGAATATGAACATCAGTTCTTCTGTCCATGTGTAAAAGCCGATGGGCTTTGATGAGTATGGGTCATTTTTTATGAAATTATCTGCATCTTTCTTTGCTTCCCTTACTATATCTTTTGGTATATCTAAATTATCAGCAGTGTTTCCACCAAGTATATAAGCGGTTGTTATGAAGATGAGTGCGTCTTTATATGCATCCTTTGCTCTGCCACTTTTACTCTCAAGTTTTGATTTTAACTCAGTTATAATCTCCTTTAACATCTCCTGCCTTCCGCCTTTCATAGTTCCAATACCTTTATCAAGTGAGAGTTCTATCGCTGAATACATACCATCATCAAAGAACTTGCCCCTCTGTCCACAGAACTCAATAGAGGGTAGCACAGGATACTGTGCATTATTTGCCGCTTCAGCAAAGGATGGAAATAATTGTGTCTCCTCCTTAACCGTCTTTTCATTCTCGCCTGTCTTCTCAAATGTCAGTGACTCTGGCATTGTTATACTAAAAGTGGCATTGGTGTCATCAACAGAATACTCTATCTCTGTATTGTTTGTGTAGTCGTGAACTGTGTCAATTCTTATTGGCGAGAGTGGGTCAGGTCTCTCATAGGAATATCCAATGACGAATAAAATAAAAATTAAACCTACAATAATTATGTATTCCCACATAATTTCCTCCTTTAATAATGAAAATCTGTCTTATTATAAAACATATTTATATTTTATATTAAAAGAGTTAGATAGGTAAATAATATTACGAATGTGAGGTATGACTTTTAATAAAATAAGTGGTTTTCTCGTTTTGTTATTATAGATTTTTAGAAATTATAATTTTATATATGGCTGGTCGGGGTCGTGGGGAAATGCGATACACCAGTTATGCTTTTTCGCAAGTTTTAATATGCGTTTCTTCATAGATAGGACTGACTGTGGGAATAGGTCGTATGCAGAATACATATTGAGGGCAATATGATGCATTGTTGGTATTATATCCCCGCAGAATAGAAGCCCATCACCCCTTGACTTCACAAGAACCATCTGATGACCCGATGTATGCCCGTCTGAAAGCCATAACCTGACGCCAAAGGTTACAAGATAATCTCCATTTATCAGTTTTAGATGCTTTGAATTTTTAAGACCTGCAAACAATTCCGGAATATATGATAGCGATGTAATCTCATCTGGGTTATTGGCATCATCCCACTCCTGCTTCTGTATATAATATGTTGCGTTTTCAAATGTTATCTTGCCATCCTCGTCAAGAGCAAAGCCGGTGTGGTCAAAGTGAAGGTGCGTTAGTATCAATATGTCAATATCTGATGGCTTGAAACCAAGTTCTGTGATTTCATCTATTAGATTAGTATCCCCCGAGGTCTTAAAACCCATATTCTCACCTAATAATCCAAGACCACAGTCAATTAGTATTCTGTGCCTCTTCGCCTCTACCAATAGTGAGCGTGTCTTCACCTCAACCTTCCCATCTCCAACATCTTTTGCGAACCTGCTCCACTCTTGCCTTGAAAGCGGTGTATATAATAATGAGCCATTAACAAAAAACGACCTGTCTGATATGAAATAGACCCTTATTCTTCCAATATCAATATATTTTCTCTCAGTTTTCTCTTCCATCAGTTAGAATTCAATGTGCTGAAAGCCAATTTTCTCCCCATCCAACCTCAGCAAGAACGGGAACATCTAATTCAATCACACTCTCCATCATAAGTTTAATTATCTCCGCAACCTCCTCAACTACCTTCTTATCTACCTCAAAGAGAAGTTCATCGTGTATTGTGAGAAGCATTAGGGCGTCTCCACCTCTCTCTGAAAGCACTCTCTCTATCTCTATCATAGAAAGTTTTAGTATGTCCGCTGCTGTGCCTTGTATTGGCATATTGAGGGCGGCGCGCTCCGCAGATGACCTGATAGTCGCATTTTCACTCTTGAGTTCAGGCATATACCTTCGCCTTCCGAACATTGTCTCAGCATAACCCTTCTCATAAGCAGACCTCTTAAGGGTTTCCATAAACTCCCTCACTTCAGGATAATGTTCAAAGTATCTATTTATATACTCTCCTGCCTCTTCATGTGTAATCCCAAGTTCCTGTGAGAGACCATGGGGTGTCTTGCCGTATATAAGACCGAAGTTTATTGCCTTTGCACGCCTTCTTAGTTCTGGTGTTATCTCTTTATCGGGGAATATCTCCTTTGCTGTGGCGGTGTGTATATCCTCACCTCGCTTAAACGCGTTAATAAGGTTCTCATCTTTTGACATATGGGCGAGTATTCTAAGTTCAATCTGCGAATAGTCAGATGAGACGAGATACCTTCCCTCTGGTGCTATAAACGCCTTTCTTATCTCGCTTCCAAGGTCGCTCCTTATAGGTATGTTTTGTAAGTTTGGGTCTCTTGATGAAAGGCGACCAGTGGAAGTTGATGTCTGTAAAAATGTCGTATGAACGCGACCTGTCTTTTGGTTAATATATGTGGGCAGGGCGTCAATGTAAGTAGATTTTAGTTTTACGAGTGTCCTATGTTCAATTATATCGTTTATAATTGGATGAGCATCTTGGAGTTGGGAGAGGACCTCACTATCAGTTGAATAACCGGTCTTTGTCTTTCTTTTAGTCGGGAGTTTAAGTTTCTCAAATAATATTTGTGAGAGTTGTTTTGGTGATGTTATCATAAATCTCTCACCAGCAAGTTCGTAAATCTTCGCCTCAAGTTCATTGACCTTTTCTTGAACATTTTGAGATAGTTGCCTTAGTCGTTCTGTGTCAATAAGGACACCACGCTTCTCCATCTTTACAAGCACTAGTGTCAGGGGCATCTCAATATCTTTTAATATGCCGATAAGACCAGTCATTTCAAGTTTTTTAATCATCTTTTCTCTTATCTTGTATATTGCCTCTGCCCTTGCCACTGCTGTCTCAAATACTTTCTTCTCATCTTCAAATAGACCAGTCCTTTCTGCATCGCTCGTTCTCAATCTCTCACCAAACTCCTTGAAATATATATCCTCAAGTCGGTAGGATGCCCCTTCTGGGGTAAGCAGATATGCACCAAGTTCTGTATCTATTTCAAATCGTCTCGCAAAAGTATCAAGTCCATCAAATTTGCTATAAAATCTCTTTAGATTATGGGTAGATAATTGAAATCCCTTATCAATTAAATTCTTTATGAAATCTGTTGTCTTATTATTATCTATCTTTGCTATATAATTATGATTATCATCACTAAGAGCGACTATATTACTTTCTATTTCAAATGAATATTTGCCCGGTATTATTTTTAATAGTGCATCGTCCGGTGAAATGATTTTATATTCAAGTTTAGATGTTTCCTTCTCTTTTACAAATGTATCTATTAAACTTGTGAACTCCATCTCCTGTAAGAACTTCACCATATCGGCTTCGTTTACATCACCCTGCTTGAACTCGTCAAGTTTATCCCTTATTGGCAGGTCAAACTTTAGTGCGACTAACTTTCTTGATAATTCAAGGTTAGTCATATCTTCATTAATCTTCTTCGCAACTGTCTTTGGCTCTATCTCATCTATTTTAGTGAGAATATCATCAAGCGAGCCATAGGTTTTCAGGAGGTTCTCTGCGGTCTTCTCACCGATTCCCTTTACACCTGGGACATTGTCACTCTTGTCGCCAACAAGAGACAGATAATCACCAACCTGTTCGGGCTTTATACCAAACTTCTCTACTACACCATTTTCATCCACTTCAATTATATTTGTTATACCCTTCTTTGTTGTTATAAGATGAATATCATCATTTATTAACTGATATAGGTCTTTATCGCCTGATGCGATTCTGACATCAAGTCCACGCTTTTTTGCCTCGTCAGCAATTGTAGCAATGCAGTCGTCCGCCTCAAGACCTGCCTTTTCAATTCGCGGGAGGGAAAGAATATCACATAGATGCTGAACCTTTGGTATCTGCTCAACCAACTCATCAGGGGGCTTTTCCCTATTCGCTTTATACGGTGGATATAACTCTTTTCTGAATGTTGGGGTGGGTGAGTCAAAGACGACGCAGACATAGTCGGGCTTCTCTTCATTTAGGAGTTTTAAGACCATATTTGTGAAGCCATAGAGGGCGCTTGTGTTCTCGCCCTTTGAGTTTCTCAAAGGGTTCTGTATAAAGGCGTAGTAGGCGCGGAAGATGATGTTCATCGCATCTATAAGAAGGACCTTCTTTTTCGTTTCACTCATAGGAATAGTTGTGTAGATATTATATGAAAGAGAGAGAGAATTTAATAGAGATAAAAGGAAGTGAGCCGCGGGGGAATTGAACCTCCAACCCACGGATTAAGAGTCCGTTGCTCTGCCAAATTGAGCTAGCGGCCCACATTAATAGAAGTAAATAATATAAAAAAGAATAAAAATTTTCAATATAGATTAGTATCTTAAAGTTTAATTAAATCTATTATTTGCAAAAATTTTTTTATGAAGTGTATAAAAATATATATTTAATGGAACTTAAATTAATTAATATACAAAAAAATAGAATGTATTAAATAAGATTCACATATATAAAAACATTCCCGGTATAAAAACCGAGAATGATATGATTTTAGTAAATTATTTTTTATTGCTTCTTTTCTTTACCGTAATATCTTGTATACATGATTTTAGCTAATTTTTGCTGTAGAAGGCGCGCTTTACCAATGTTCCCTCCATTTTCAATGCAAATTCCTGTGAAGTAATCATCGCCTATCATTCTAAATATCGTGATATGATTATCAAAAGAAATCATAACTTCTTTGATGTTACCCAAATTAGCATTAGATGCTATCTTCTTAGCATAAATTAAAAATGATGCGTTCTCAGTTTGTATAGCATTTGGATCAAAATCAGGCACGGTGGTATAAACAGCAATCGGTATCCCATCCATACCGACTATACCTACTGCAAAAGCCCCAACTACTTCGGATGCAACATATCTTAGTAGTTCATCATCTTTCATCTCTTCCATTTCCATGCTCATTACTCCTTTTTCTTTTGTTTTGTTTTCGTTATTATCAAGCGGTAGTGTTTCTATTTTCTCTAATATTGTAATTTCTGCTCTTTCCTTTTCATCTTGTTCGGGTTTATCCATTTCAAGGTAATATTTATCATTGTCGCTTTCTAAATTTGTTTTATCATCGAAAATCTCTTTTTTTATTATAGAGAACTCACCTTCATTTCATTTTACAATTTCATCGTAAACCTTTTTATTTTGGTGCCCATCAATATCTATTTTTAATATCTCCCCATCAATAAAATGAACAATGCATTCCCGTTTATCAATATTTTTAAGAACTAAATCACCATTAAAGGTTACAGTCTTTAAATAATCTAATAAAATGCTTGCGGGATAATCCTTTAATGAACCTTACATAACCTTTCAGTGTATCAAAGTAATTTTTTTTGTCAACACTTTTTTGATTTTTTTGTTATTTTGACATAATCATTAGTATAAATTTTTTCCACCTCTCTTATCTTCCTATATCCTGGCATAAGCCGAGCAAAGCCACCGGTAGCAATTTCAAATAGACCGCTCGCTATAAATAATGTGCCAACGCTGAATATATCCGCAAAGAAACCATATATTCCCATGCTCAGCATTCTCAATGGGTCAAAGATTAACGAGAATACGCCTATTATTCGCCCCCTAAGATTGTCGGGTATGTATTCCTGTAAAAGTGTCATAATCGCTACATGAAAGGCAGTGTTTATCATTCCAAATATGAAGAATATTACCCCTGCTATGATATATGACGATGTAAAGCCAAGAAGGCACATCACAAAGCCGTCAATCAGAAGGTTGTATATCATCACCTGCATCTTTGATACCCTCTTGCCGATGAGTCCATATAGAAAGCCACCGATAATACCACCCATACCCAAAATTGATATTAAATAGCCAAACTCAGCATCACCTTTTCCAAGAACCTTGTGTGTATATACAATTATCAGGGGATTTATTCCCGATGCCAAGACCATAACTATAGAGAAGACGATGATGATGTAGCGCATTATTCTGTCACCCCATAGAAACCTGAGACCCTCTTTGAAGTCAGATAGCATCCCTGCTTTTCTCGCATCTGCCTTTTCTTTTCCTAAGATTTCTCTTATGAGAGATACCATAACTGCTGAGAATAGAAATGTGAGGGCGTTTGCGATGAAGGCGGGTGTTGTGCCATAGATACCTATGATTAATCCACCCAGTGCGGGTCCAATTATCATCGTTATGTTCATCGTTGTAACCTCAAGTGAGTTGGCAACTATAAGTTCATCCTTTTTGACGAGATTTGGGAGGAGAGAGAACTCTGCGGGTGAGTAGGAAGTTCTTGCAATTCCCATTAAGAAGACAAGTGTATATATCTGCCATAGTGTTTGTGTGAGGGGGAACATAAAAGCGAGGAGACATCTTGCGAGGTCGGAGGTAATCATCATATATCTTCTGTTAAGGCGGTCTGCGAGGACGCCCATAAATGGACCAAAGACGAGGTTTGGGATTGCAGAGATTATCATTAGAAAGCCGAGGTCAAGCGCCTTACCAGTAAGGTGATAGACATAGGCGAGCATCGCGATGTAGTGTATGTGGTTGCCAATAATTGATATGGCAGAGCCAATCCATAGGTTGCGATAGCCCTGCCTTTTAAGAACCTTTAGGTATGAAATCTTTGGTTTTATCTCTTCTACCATTATCCAATTGTATTTTATCTTTTATATGAATAGATGTATAGATGACCCTTTTAGTGAACTACCTTTATCTTCACCCAGGCAGTGCCTGTGTCAAGCATACCAATCTCCTTTGCCGCCTGATACGACATGTCTATTATCCTTCCCTTCACCCATGGTCCTCTATCATTTACCCTAACAATAACGCTCTTTCCATTCTCTGTATTTATAACCTTCAGTTTTGTCCCGAAGGGAAGCGACCTATGTGCACAGGTCAGGTCATACATATTATATATTTCACCTGATGCTGTCTCCCTACCGTTAAACTCCTCTCCGTAGTATGAAGCGTAGCCCTCGTTTGTATCTCCTTCATCAGTTTTTCTATTATTGTGCTCCTCTGTTCTTTTTGTTATTCCTTCCTTCCACTTCCGGAGTGATATATCGCTCTCAGGTCTTTTAGGGCATCCTGTAAATATAAATGTCGTTATTATTAATATGCCGAGTGTAAATACTTTTTGTTTCATATTATTCAGAATACCATATATACTAGTCTTCTGGTCTGTAATTCTTTAGGGCAGTTCTTAGTTCACTTGCAACAAATCTTCGGAGTTCTGGTGGTGATATTGCCTCTGCCTTCTTTCCAAAGGATAGTATCCACCTTCCTATCTCTTCTACCCCACGCACCTTCGCTGTATATATTAAACTGCCATCTGCCTTTATCTCAATCTTTTGAGATGGATGCCTTCTGCCTTCTAAGATGAGTGGGGCAATCTTCGGGTCAAAACGAATCTTCGCCTCTATTACCTCACCACCTTTATATAACTCCCACGCATCGTCAAAATATTTTTCAACATTAAAATCTTCTTGTCTTTCAAACTGTTCATCAGTAATTTCAACCTGTTTTATTCTATCAATGCGAAATGTCCTTATGTCTTTTCTCAGGTGACAGAAGCCAATGAGATACCAAGCATGCCTTCTGAAGATGAGAGCGTATGGGTCAACAGACCTATCTGTTAGCCGTCCAGTTCTAATTGATAGGTATGTGATAACAATGCACTTTTTAGATTTTATGGCATGTTCAATCTTTGAGAATTTCTTTGAACTAAGAGTGTAGTCATAAATTACTTTACTCTCTATTTTGACGCTGTTGTTGTCATCTACATTTACATTTATGGGATTTATTGCTTCTTCTAACTTGGAAATTGCTGACACTAATGTTCCATAGTATGGTGACTTTGGTCCAGTTGCTGGATTTTGGATTGCAAGTCGTAATGCGAACAGTTCATCATCAGTAAGATTGATTTGTGGTAGAGAATGTGGGTATATAAATTTGTAACCATTTTCATAACAGATTGGTATGAATTCAGAGATAGAGGAGAGGTAGCGATATATTGTTCTCTGCGATACATTACACTGTGAGGCAAGTTCATCAGCATTAAGATTATTATCAGAACTGATAATTTGAATTAATCTGAAAATTCTTTCTAACTTTTTTGTTTTCATTTCAATAGTAACTTTGCATATTTTGATTTTAATGATAAGATAAATAATAAAAAATAGTATTATTTTTCTATATAGTTAATGGCTTTTTTTAAATGTTCGTAATATTGTCTATTAAGAATATATAAAATTGATAACTATTATATTGTATATATTTATTAATATTTTCTTTGCAAAGAGAATAAATACTTGCAAATTTGGTAATAAGTGGTATATTTTTTGCAATACAAAATGTGCAATGCACAATAAATTTTTTTGATTATCTATGATTAAGGAGGTGATAATATTTTTAGAAGTATTCAGATTTGAGAAACAAAAATCTGATATATTTCATTATATATAATATGGTTTAAGTTTTGAACCTTTTTGTAGTTAGGTTGTCCAAATAATATAAAAAGTAATGTGGTTAGGAGTTTATTACTTATTATGAGAAAGGTCATTGGAATTTTTGGTATAGTTTTTTTTGCTTTTAATATATCTCTTGGAGAGACAGTGCATCTAACGCTTGATTCCGTAATAGAAATGGCGTTATCTAATGGTGCGGATATCGTCTCAAAAGAGGTTGAACTTTCACAATCAAAGGCGGGGTATCTGTCAGGCATCGGGGGATTTTTACTTCCACAGGTGAATACATCCCTATCTTATAGACGCTCCTGGGGAAGCACTTATATTTACAATGGCTATAATCCTGGGGGCTTAGATGGATATATTCCTGTATATTTTGATGGACAATATAACTCGGGGGGTGGTGTTAGTAATACATATTCATTTAGTGCAGGTCTTTCACAACCATTGATAACAACATCGGGGTTCTTTTCATATCTATCAGCGAGGGCAAATTTTAAGGCATCTAAACTTATATTTGATGATGCAACTGCAGGTGTCATCATAGATATCGCAAATGCTTATTTTAATGTCCTTAAGGCAGGACACATTCTTAATGCTGCGAATGAATCGGTTGAGACGGCAAAGAAAAGTCTTGAATATGCCAAGCGACTATATGAAATGGGAGGTGTCTCTCAGGTGGATGTCTTGAAGGCACAGCTTCAATTATCAAAGTCAGAGATAACACTCATTGAGGCACAGGGCACACTTGAAAGGGCAAAGATAGATTTATGCAATAAAATCAGCATTCCGATTGAAACAAATTTAGAACTTGAGGAGGTTCCTAAAGAGGTTGGTGAATATATCTATGATGATTGCGTGAAGAAAGAGGGAGAAGTAAGAAGGGCTGAGAAGATATACAAGTCCCAGGATAGGGCAATGTTATATAGTTCTCTTGCTTCTTGGAGCAGAAGGTTTCCATCAATATATGGTGATTTCTCATATAATTGGTCAAATGATAGATTTACGACAGTTAATTGGGGTAAAAATGATAGTTACTATCTTGGACTTTCATTAAGCATAGACCTCTTTGATGCCCTTTCAACGGAGTCAGCAATAATGAAGGCGAGGGCAGAGAGGCGACTTTCAAGAATATCAGCAGATAGGGCAGAAGAACTTGCTTTAACAGCCCTTAAGGATGCATTCCTTTCTTATGAGGAAGCAAAGAAGAAACTTGGTGTCTCTGAGATGATGCTTTCCACATCAAAGTTGGAACTGGAACTTGCAGAGAGAAGGTATGAACTTGGTGCCGGTTCAATAATAGAACTTACTGATGCACAGTCACAATATTTGAGTGTTATAAGCGAGAACGAGAATGCGAAGTATTCACTACTCATATCAGAGATGCAACTCAAAAGAGCGATGGGTGTTCCATTAAGATAATAATTATGTATTATTGATAAAGGAGTATGTTATGGTTTCATTTTTTGGGAGATTAAAAAAACTGAGAAAAAGAACTTGGATTTTTATAAGTATAGGGATTATTATTCTTATTATTGTTTTTGCAAACTTACTAAATCCTAATAGGAATGCCAAGTTTGTAACACTGGAAGGTGTAAAGCAGGGGAATATCATACAGACGGTCTCCGGTCCTGGCATTGTCAAAGCAAAGGACCAGGTTGAGATATCTGCTTATGTTCTATCAAAGGTTGTGGAGATTCCAGTTAAAGAGGGTCAGAAGGTGAAGAAGGGTGACCTATTGGTTCGTCTTGATGATACGAAGTATAGGGAAGAGGTGATAAGAGAAAGGGCTATGGTTACCAGCGCGGAGGCGGCACTTGAGATAGCAGAGAGACAATTAGCAGAGGGAAAAGACAATTTTGACAGGCAAAGAGCGCTTTATGAGGATGGATTAATATCTAAGGCAGAGTATGATAGAGCATTAACAACTTACAGGTCGCTTGAGACCAACTATAGCCAGGCGTTGGCAAATCTTACACAGGCAAGGTCTATGCTCACAGCAGCAGAAGATGACTTTTCTAAGACAAGATACACATCTCCGATTGATGGTGTTGTAACAAAAATAAATGTTGAGGTTGGCGAGATTGTAGTAACTGGAACGATGAATGTTCCTGGAACAGTGATGGTAGTTGTTTCTAATATGGGTGTAATGGAGGTTGATACAGAGATAGATGAGACAGATGTTGTAAAGGTATCACTTGGTCAGAAATCGCAGATTGAACTTGATGCATTTCCGGGAAGGATATTCAATGGAGAGGTAGTGGAGATAGCAAAGATGCCAATATCAGGTGTAACTACTTCTACTACTACTAGTTCATCAAGTAGCACTTCACAGGTTTCAGCCGATTATGATGTTACAGTAACTCTTGAAGGGGTTACACCAGATATACTTCCAGGAATGAACTCCACAGTTGATATCATAACATCTACTGCTGAAAATGTTCTCTTTGTCCCGATACAAGCAATTGTGAAAAGGACACCAGATGGTAAGATTGAAGAGGGAAAGATGCAGAAACGCCAGAACTATGTTGATGGTGTGTTTTTACTTGAGGGTAAGAAGGTAGTTTTCAGACAGGTTAAAACGGGTATATCAGATGACCAGTATATTGAGATAAAGAGTGGTTTAAAGAAAGGTGAAAGTGTAATAACTGGACCTTACAAGTTGCTGAGGAATCTTAAGGCAGGTGACAAGGTCATGGAGCAGAAGGAGGGGACACTTGAAGGAAGAAAACAATAAGGAAGTAATATCAATTGAGAATATTTATAAGATTTATGATGCAGGTTTTATTCAGGTTGAAGCACTTAAAAGAATAAATCTAAAAGTAAAAAGGGGTGAATATCTGGCGATTATGGGTCCATCGGGGTCTGGTAAATCTACCCTTATGAATATCATTGGTTGTCTTGATAGACCAACAACAGGTGAGTATTTTTTTGAGGGCGAGAGAATAAGCGAACTGGATGATGATAAACTCGCATACATTAGAAACAAAAGGGTTGGTTTTGTTTTTCAGACATATAATCTCCTTCCAAGAAGCGATGCTATTTCAAATGTAGAATTACCACTTATATATGCAGGTGTTGAAGCAACAGAGAGAAAAAAGAGAGCACTTTCAGCACTAACAATGGTTGGTATCGCTAATAGGGCAAAGCATAGACCTAACGAACTTTCGGGGGGTGAGAGTCAGAGAATTGCTATAGCAAGGGCGATTGTAAATGAGCCATCAATTATACTTGCTGATGAACCAACTGGAAATTTAGATACTAAAGCGGGAAGTGAGATAATGGCGATATTCAGAAAAATTAATGATGAAGGTAAAACGATTATTCTTGTTACGCATGACCCCGAAATAGCAAAAGAGGCACGGCGTCTAGTTCGTTTAAGAGATGGAGAGATAATATCAGATGAGTATATCAATAAAGGGTAAGTATGCATCTCTTTAGAATAAATATCAGCGTCGTTATTGAAAACCTTAAATTGGCAGGAAGGTCTCTTCTTGCTAATAAGATGAGGTCTATTTTGACAGCACTTGGAATAATAATTGGAATTATGACTATCATAAGTTTGCTCAGTTTGATAGTAGGATTGAATGAGTATGTAGCATCTACTCTGTCCTCATTTGGCACCAATACATTCTACCTGATGAAATTTACCCCTTTTAGTGGAAGTCACGAAGATTTTCGTAAGATGATGAAAAGACCGCGACTTGAATTAGATGATGCTACCGCAATAAAAGAGAAGTGCAGTAGCGTTGAATTTGTTAGCATAAGGGTTATGGTTCAGAAAAAGGCAAATTATAGGGAGGAGGAGACGGAGTATCTACAAGTTGTTGGTGTTAATGAGGCATTCCAGAATATGGAAGATATTAAGATAACTCAGGGAAGGTTTCTTACGGAAGATGATATTAGTCATAGCAATCTGGTATGTGTAATTGGTTATGATGTTAAAGATGCTCTTTTTGGGAAGAAAGACCCAATAGGAGAGAGAATAAAGGTCGGAGGGTATCCTTTAAAGGTAGTTGGCACATTAGATAAATTAGGAAGTGTCTTTGGTCAGAGTAGGGATAATATGGTTATTCTACCGGTTACTACATTCAAAAAGGCATTTGGCTGGAATGACTTTGTAATGATAGTTATTAAGCCAGTAGGGAATGGTTCGCCAATTCCAGCAGTAGAAGAAGTCAGAACTTTGATGAGACAGAGGCACAAGTTGAGCAGTAATGAAGATGATGATTTTACACTTCAGACACAGGAGGCAATGCTTGGTCTCTTTAAGAGTTTAACGAGTGTTATATTTTCAGCAATGATTGGAGTAGCGTGTATTTCGTTAATTGTCGGTGGTGTTGGCATTATGAATATTTTGCTTGTGAGTATTACAGAGAGGACAAGAGAGATAGGAATAAGAAAGGCAGTCGGGGCTAAGCGTTCAGATATACTCGGGCAGTTTCTATTTGAATCAGCGATAATATCTCTTATTGGTGGTCTTGTTGGTTTGGGTCTCTCTGTCATCCTTGTAAAGATTGTGTCATCTGCAACTGGACTTCCATCAGCACTTCATATATGGGTTGTGCTTCTTGGGATTGGTTTTTCAGTTGCTGTTGGTTTAATATTTGGCATATATCCTGCAAACAAGGCAGCGAAGATGGACCCGATATATGCTTTAAGGTTTGAATAATATGGTCAATAGATTAAAAGATGCTTTAGTTAGATTATACATAAAGATAAAGGCGAGGTTTAGAGAGGCACTCTTAATAGGGATGCAGTCCCTTTTTGCCAATAAACTTCGCTCTTTTCTGACACTTCTTGGCGTTGTAATTGGTGTAATGACAGTTGTTGGTATGATGTCAATTATTGAGGGTTTGAATGACTCAATGGCCAAGCAGATTGGAGAAATGGGAACAAATGTCATATATATTCAGAAGTTTCCTGCTGTCAGATTTGGTCCTCTTGACCCTGAGATTAGAAAACGAAAGGACCTGATAATTGACGATGCCAAGGCAATTGAGGAGTCCTGCCCTTCTGTCTTAAATGCTGCACCTGAAATGTCTCAACATGCTAATGTCAAATATGGCGACCAGAAAATAGACGATTTAGAAGTATATGGTGGTGATTGGACAACATTTGTTATTGAATCACTAAATATTGATTTAGGTAGGGCAATAACAGAAGAGGACATATTAACATCAAGTTATGTTTGTATTCTTGGCAGTGAACCAAAGGATTCGTTATTTTCAATTGAAGACCCCATTGGAAAGTATGTTCGTATAAATGGCGTTGCATTTAAGGTAATCGGTGTTACTGAGAAGAAAGGCGAATTTCTGGGAGAGTCAATGGATAATTACATATTTATTCCATATACTACATTCTCAAAGATATTTGGCAAGGAACATACCCATGTGTCTATATCAGTTCAGGCGGTAAGTAAAGAGAAGATTCCCGATGCGATATCAGAGGTTGAAAGTGTCCTTAGAAGAAGGCGTGGTGTTTCCCCCGAAAAGGATAATGACTTTGAGATAATAACACAGGATAGTTTGATGGAACTATACAATAAGATAACGGGTTCTGCTTTTGTGGTAATGATTGGTGTCGCAGCGGTCTCGCTTCTTGTCGGTGGTATTGGTATAATGAATATAATGCTCATTGGCGTTGCTGAGAGAACGCGCGAGATAGGCATCAGGAAGGCGGTTGGGGCAAAGAAGAACGATATTCTTCTACAATTTCTGCTTGAGAGCGCCACTTTAAGTTTCACAGGTGGAGTGATAGGAATTCTGCTTGGCATTGGGATAGCATTTCTGATAGCGGCACTTTCCACCCTTACTGCTGCTGTTCCAGTATGGTCAATAGTTATGGGCTTTACATTTTCAGTCGGTGTTGGTCTATTCTTTGGTATGTATCCTGCATATAAAGCGTCAATCTTAGACCCAATAAAAGCCCTTCATTATGAGTAAATATTCTTCTATTTGAAATGGTTATTTGTTTTTCTTTTTATTTTCTCAGTTAAGAATTTAGATTTAATATTTTATGAAGTTTTGAGAAATCTCTTGAATAATCCGGCTACTGCACCGATAGATGATATAAACATATCAAATATAATTATAACTGATGAAAGAAGGGCTGTCTTACAACCATCCTCAATTGAAATATGTTTAATGAAGTCAATGTATATGATTGGGATAAATGTAAGTAGTGAAAAACCAAGGATAGCAAGTATTTTTATACCAGTAAAAACAAACACAGAAATATAGCATACACCTATTATTGCTATTGGAAGAACAACGAATGTTTTAATAGGAACCGAGGTTTTAAACTTTTTTCTAACATTAATGTTTTTGAGAAAGTAATATGTAAGGTCCCTTGACCTCCCAAAGTCGGTCTTTAATATATCTATCAAGTTGTATCTTCTTTTGTGTATATATTCAAGTTGCTTATCAATATGTATCTTAAAACCCAAACTTGAGAGTTTATTTCCAAAGGCAGTATCCTCAATGCTCGGGCTTTTATACATCTCATCAAAACCACCAGTTTTTATAAACAATTCACGCTTAATAACCGCAAATGATGTGTAAAATAATGAAACGGGACTTTTCAAACGAATATATGTCCATCTCATCCACTGGTTCTTATATCTGCTTGAGATATTATTAAAGCCACAGTCCTTTGATTGAACACCGATTACACCGTCATAATGCTTTATTGACTTTGCTATTCTGTATAAGGCATCTGGATTTAATATTACATCAGAATCAATGAAGACAATTACATCGCCTCTTGCATTTTCAGCACCAATATTTCTTGCTGATGAAACACCATATCTATCTTCTGTTGTTTTTATTAATTTTATAGGAAGTTCTGTTTTCTGAACTGGTTTAAGGGAGGAGTCAGCAACTCTATCATCTACAATGACTAATTCAAAGGGCTTTTGTGTCTGCTGTGAAAGAGCATTTAAAACCTCACCAAGATATATTGCACCATTACCCACTGGTATAATTACTGATATCTTATATTCTTGCATGTGTAAAAAAATGTATGGTGAATAAATATCTATCAAGAATCAGTCACACTCAAGCCAGTCCTCATTCTCCTCAGTTGTTATATATGCTTTTATCTCACTTTTGTCAATTTTTATATCAGGATATTTTTCCTTTATTCTTCTAATTACATTATCATCAATCTTTGGCGACTTTCCAAGATATGCAAGTGTTATCTGCCGAACCGCGTCTCCCTGGCGGACTGACTGAACAAGGTAATAATATTCACCCTTCTTTCTGATGAAAGCCATCTGAATATTATAACAGAATAGTTTTTAAATGCCTTATTGGAATTTAATTATAAAAAATCTTATTTCTTTCCCTTTAATGAGAAAGATTTATTAAATTAGATTTTACTAATATTGTGCTCTACTTACCTACCTTTTAATGTATTTAAATTCACCGTAAGAGATAAGATAATCAGTGTAGATTCCCTCTCCCGTAAGCAGGTCAACCCCTGTCTGAAATTGAATATATATGCTTATAGCGACAGTATATTCTTGACCGGATACATAATTATCTGCTGATAGGTCAACACCATTGAAAGGCTGTTCTTCTCCACCTTTATAAAGCAGAAGTTGCCAACTCCCCTGGTCCCAGTCTCCTCTAGTATCCAAATTCATGGGCCATGACATATTTGTCTTGTCAGTACTAGACACTTCACTAGAAACTTTCAATACTCCGTAAAATTCGTTGGCCCTTGCTCCTGGCACCTGTGACTTGAGTTTCTCAACCATGCTCTCAATGGTCCCGGGATAATACATACGGAAATAAATAGATGTATCTTCACCGAAGTAGAATGTATCACGAATATCTGTATAACCTGCCTCATTAAGATACGGCAATTCCTGTGTTGAGAATATAATATTGCCAACACCAAGACCTCCAATACCTTTCATTTGGGCCATCTGACTCGTCTTATCAATCACTCTATACTTTGATGGATTTTTAATCTCTGCCAAAGAATTGAAGGCAAGAAATAACAAAGTTCCAACAAGTATTAGAACAGATATTTTTCAATATTTAAAAATTTATGAAACAATATTTTAGATTTTCTATGATATATTATATAAAAGTAGGGTAAATTAGTGATTTGATAATAATTAAAAAATTATAGGATTAAAAATATTTCTTGCTTTTTATTTTATTATTTAATATACTATTAACTAATGTTAATAAGTTTAAGGACAGTTGAGTTTGTTTTATTTATAAGTTTTTTTGCTATGGACCTCTATTTCTATATCATTACTGGTGGTAAGGTTCCACAGAAACTTATTGATAGCAATAGTAGAGCGAAGGGATTATTAGAAGATTATGGTTCAGTCGGACACACAGAGCTATTCCCTGATGTCGGGTGTGCCTTTCCAGGTGACTCAAAGACAGAACTTGGTAAGGCAATTGATTTCATAATATCTAAGTAAGTTCGGTCATGATAGGTATTCTTCTACAATTCTAAAAATATGCGGTAAAAGATTTTAAGGAGTTGTCATAGAGGTAGATAATGTTTAATTTATTAGAAATATATACGGGTATATTAGGTTAGATACTTATAAGTATCTATAAAAAGGAGGAAAGGATGAATATTTACGTAGGAAATCTATCACGCGAGGTTACCGAAGAGGAACTTAAGAAGGCATTTGAGGAGTTTGGAAAGGTAGCATCCGTGACCATCATTAAAGACAGGTTCAGCAACGAGTCAAGAGGATTTGGCTTTGTTGAGATGCCCACTGATGATGAGGCAAACGCAGCAATCTCGGGTCTGAACGGTAAGCAGTTTAAAGGACGTTCAATTAATGTGAATAAGGCAAATCCTCGCACCGAGAGAAGTGGCGGCGGAGGAGGAAGAGACAGAGACAGAAGAGGTGGTAGCCGCGGTCGTTTCTAATTAAGGAAACATTTAGTTGATGTTAATGAGTTTAGAGATAATTGACTGTATTATATTTCTATGGTTTCTTGTTTAGAACCTCTATTTTTGTGTTATTGCTTGAGGTAAGAATTAAAGGGAACTATCAGGAAGTCATGGGGCGATGATTCACATTGAACTGTTTTTAGATATAATTCATGTCTTCCCGGGCGATCCCAAAACAGAACAGGGCACGGCGCTTGAATTCATAATATCTAAAAAAAATCTAACTATGGTAATTATTCTTTAGTCTTTCTAAAAATATGCGGTAAAAGATTTTAAGGAGTTGTCATAGAGGTAGATAATGTTTAATTTATTAGAAATATATACGGGTATATTAGGTTAGATACTTATAAGTATCTATAAAAAGGAGGAAAGGATGAATATTTACGTAGGAAATCTATCACGCGAGGTTACCGAAGAGGAACTTAAGAAGGCATTTGAGGAGTTTGGAAAGGTAGCATCCGTGACCATCATTAAAGACAGGTTCAGCAACGAGTCAAGAGGATTTGGCTTTGTTGAGATGCCCACTGATGATGAGGCAAACGCAGCAATCTCGGGTCTGAACGGTAAGCAGTTTAAAGGACGTTCAATTAATGTGAATAAGGCAAATCCTCGCACCGAGAGAAGTGGCGGCGGAGGAGGAAGAGACAGAGACAGAAGAGGTGGTAGTGGTAGAGGTCGTTTCTAATTAAGGATAGGTTATAATACCAGGAAAGTCATAAGAACTAGTTTAGTATAAGTTTCTAGACAGTTTTGCTTTCTTAGGGCATTTTGAATTGATAAAATGTTCCAAGGTATAGTATTTTAAATTTATAGAAGGAGTTTAATATGATAAAAGACCTGGTCTTGAAGAGCCGAAGTTACAGGAGATTTTATCAGGACTTTACCATATCTGAGGAGACATTGAGAGAACTTGTTGACCTTGCACGCCTTTCACCTTCTTCAGTAAACTTGCAACCGCTCAAGTATATTCTGTCTTGGGATTGCGAAAAGAATGCAAAAATATTTCATTATCTTGGTTGGGCGCGTCTACTAAAGGATTGGGCTGGCCCAGAAAATGGTGAGAGACCATCCGCATACATCATAATACTTGGTGATAAGAGAATTAGGGAGACATTCGGTTGTGATTATGGCATCTGTGCACAATCAATACTTCTTGGTGCAACAGAACTTGGTCTTGGTGGTTGTATGATTGCCTCAATAGATAAAGACGGACTTCGCAAATCACTCAATATTCCTGATTACCTTGAGATACTTCTCGTAGTTGCCCTTGGTAAGCCAAGAGAAGTGGTAATTATTGAACCCCTTGGTCCTGATGGTGATACAAGATATTATCGTGATAGCGAAGGTAGACACCATGTCCCAAAGAGGTCTCTTGATGATATTATAATGAAATTATAAATGCTCATGATATTAAGAATTTGCATTTATTTAAATATTTATTTGAAATATATGTGGATGTCTTGGTAGGTTAAATGATGTGAAATTTATTAACGCTTAATTATTGGATGAATATATAAAGAAGATAGAAAAACAAGAAAAGAAATAAAGTGTAGGGGTTTAATTTATTAAATCCCTATTTATCATAAATATTATTGATATTATAATTACCTTGAATTTAGTTTTTGTGCAGTGTGGGAAAAATTTAAGGAGATGTCTATGAAAAAGTCGTTTTATACTCTTGTATTTCTATTAATTACTATATTGCTATTTACAGGTATTACATTCTCAGATAAATCAAACCAGAATCTACCTACAACCGCTACATTCTCAATAGTCGCTTATGACCCCGAGACAGGTGAGTGGGGCGTGGGCGTTGCATCAAGGGTTCTCGCAGTTGGCTATATCGTTCCATGGGCAAAGGCGGGTGTCGGTGCCATAGCAACTCAGGCGCTCGCCAACCTTGATTACGGTGTTGAGGGGCTTAAACTGCTTGAGAGCGGAATGAATGCAAAGGACACATTGGATACGCTTCTTGAGAAAGACCCTGATAGAAAGCAGAGGCAGGTAGCAATTATTGATGGCGCTGGTAATGTTGCCGTTTTCACGGGCAGTCAAACAATAGCATGGTCTGGTCATATTACTGGCAAGCATTATTCAATTCAGGGAAATATTCTTGTGGGTGAAGAGGTGCTCAAAATGATGGAGAAGGCATTTCTTGAGACAGAAGGTCCCCTTGCGCGAAGAATTGTGAACGCTCTAATAGCAGGTGATAATGTGGGCGGTGATAAGAGAGGTAAGGAGTCGTCCGCAATTCTTGTTGTAAAGGAGGGGAGTGGCTATCAGGGCAAGACAGATAGGTTGGTTGATATAAGGGTTGATGATAATCCTGAGCCCGTGAAGGAACTTGAACGCATTTATAATTTGTGGGAGGCAAACTTCATTATTGAGGCATACCTTAATTCAAAGGGTGAAAAAGAGAATGAATATGCTATTAGCATAATTGACAGGATTCTTGCAGAGAAGCCCGATAATGCTGAGGTATATAATTCTCTTGCGTGGGCACTTGCAACGAGAAAACTCTATCCCGAGAGGGCTCTTGAGATTGCACTGAAGGCACAGGAACTATCTCCAAATGACCCGAATATAATGGACACGCTTGCTGAATCATATTATGCGAATGGTGAATACAAAAAGGCAGTAGAGTGGGAGAAGAAGGCACTAAAGATTGAACCTGATAGTGAGTTCTTTAAGAAGCAGTTAGAGAAATTTAAAAACGCACTTAAAATAAATAGATAATATGATAATATTTTTTTATTTAAGGAGGATTTTATGGAAAAGACAAGATGTCTGATTTTGTTAAATTCATTAGCCCTTTTGATGTTCTATTTAGTGATAGGATGTGGTGAAGAGGGTGGTGGAAGAAGATATACATATTATCTGAGCACAGAGGATGACATACTTATGCCGCCATCAGGAACATCTGACGCAATAATAACTATTGTTGGTGGAGAAATACTTGGATGCTCATCAACTCAGGGTAATACATACTATGTTTCGCCCAATGGCAATAATAACAACCCTGGGACAAAAGAGGCGCCTTGGGCAACCCCTGGTTATGGCTCAAGACAACTTCAGCCCGGTGATACGCTTGTTATTATCTGTAATGAGGGTGAAAATACACCTTCGCTTGCGGGTAGGGATAATCTTAGATGTGCTATTGACCTGTCTGGTGTCAGTTATGTGAAGATTATAAATCTTGAGATAACGAGCGATAACGGTTCGCAATTCAGAGATGGTATTTACGGTTGTGGAGCACAGTCAGATAATATCACACTTGAGAAATTGTTTATAAATCATTTAGATGAGTTTGGCATAAATATGTCAGACCCAAATAATATGGAGATTATAGATTGTGATATAACATACTGTGGTTTTGGTTCTATTGGGGGTCCAGAAGGTGAATATGGTGGTTGGAGGAATGTAGTTATAAAGAATTGCAACTTATCTTATGCGGGGCATTACTATCAGGGTGGACCTGGTCCAAGTCCTTATGACCGCCCCGATGGCTTTGGAATAGAACCATCAAATGGGCCAATTGAGATAGCCAATACTACCGCTGAGCACAATAGGGGTGATGGTCTTGACTCAAAGGCGGAAAACACTTATATTCACGAGTGCTATGTCTCCAATAATTCCTGTGATGGAGTTAAACTTTGGGGAGATGGCTCTAAGGTTGTGAACTGCCTTACATATGGTAGAGGCGATGGCAATACTGAGACAACCCCATGGTCGCCCATAGTAATAGGGACGGAGAAAGCGAACTCATCTTTTGAGATAGTGAACACTACAGTTGATGACTATGTAGGCAATAACTATATTTTGTATGCCCAGTATGATAATCCATCAACGCCAATCAATCTGACAATAAAAAATACTATATTCAGTGCAAGGGGAGATTCATCACCGATTTGGCTTGCAGAGGCAGTGAATTACAAGATTGAATACAACCTATTTTATTTTCCAAAGAGTGATTATGTTCTGACTCACGGTAATAATAACTATGATAGGGAACATCTTGGAGACCTTGGGGTTGGCAATAAGTATGGAGACCCGTTATTTATATCACCTGCTTTTGGCACAAATGGTAACTATCACCTGAATAATGGAAGTCCAGCAATAGACGCGGGAACATCAGACGGTGCACCATCAATTGACCTTGATGGAAAGACAAGACCGCAGGGCAGTGGCTATGATATGGGTTGCTATGAGAGATAATTAAATTATCTTTCAGTTAATCACTCTTTTAAATTAGATTAAAGATTTATTAAAATATAAACCATATTATGTTTAAGAGATTAGAGGAGTTCTGGGCTCTTGGAGGTGATGAAGCACTTTCAATTCTTAACTCAAGTAAGAATGGTTTGATAGAAAGTGAAGCAAGGCAGCGATTATCAAAATATGGTCTAAATCTTATAAAACCAAGAAAGAAAGCCTCTACATTTACCCTTTTCATTTCTCAATTCAAATCACCCATTATAATCATCCTTCTCTCTGCCGCGATTCTATCTTATTTTTTAGGAGAAAAAACAGATACAATAATTATCTTAATGATTGTATTCATAAGTGGATTATTGGGTTTCTGGCAGGAGAAGGGTGCTACAAGAGCAGTAGAGAAACTACTTGCTATTCTTGAGATAAAAGCAGATGTTCTCAGAGATGGTAAACAGGTAGAAATACCTATAAGTAATGTCGTTCTAGGAGACATCGTTATTTTAAATGCAGGAGACAGCATTCCCGGGGATTGTTTAATTCTGGAGTCAAAGGATTTCTTTGTAGATGAGGCAATATTGACAGGTGAAACCTATCCTGAGAGTAAAGAAGTTGGAATTTTAAAAAGTGAGACACCTCTTGGTGAGAGAACGAATGCTTTATTTATGGGAACTCATGTTGTCAGTGGTTGGGCAAAGGCGCTAGTCGTTTTTACTGGAAAGAATACTGAGTTTGGTAAGATTTCAGAGAGGTTGAAGTTGAGACCACCTGATACAGAATTTGAACGTGGGGTGAGAAGGTTTGGGTATTTATTGATGGAAGTTACTATGACATTGGTTATAGCTATATTCGCAATAAATATCTTTCTTTCCAAACCAGTTCTGGACTCGTTCTTATTCGCTGTAGCACTTGCTGTTGGTCTGACCCCGCAACTTCTGCCCGCAATCATCAGCGTAAATCTTGCTAAGGGTGCTAAGAGAATGGCAGAGAGCAAGGTGATTGTAAAACGACTTGCTTCAATTGAAAACTTTGGCAGTATCAATGTCCTTTGTTCTGATAAGACAGGAACATTAACAGAGGGGGTTGTCTCCTTGAGTTTTGCCATTGACTTTGAAGGCAATGCAAGTGATAAGGTTCTTTTATTTGCTTATCTTAATGCTTCATATCAGACAAGTTTTGATAATCCGATAGATGAAGCAATAAAATCATATGGTAAATCTGACATATCTAAGTATCAGAAGTTGGATGAGATTCCCTATGATTTCATTCGCAAAATGCAGAGCATTCTTATCTCTGGTAACGGAAAGAATTTAATGATAACAAAAGGTGCGTTTAATAATGTAATAGGGATATGTTCTCAGGCGGAGGGAGTGGGAGGAAAAGTTGTTGATATTAATTTGCTTAAAGACCATATAAATTACACATTCAGGGTATTCAGCGATAAAGGTTATCGTATTCTTGGTGTAAGTTATAAAGATGTTGGTTCAAATATTTTGATTGATAAAGGTGATGAGAAAGATATGATATTCCTTGGTTTTCTGGTTTTCTTTGACCCTCCGAAGAAAGATGCTAGTGAAACAATAAGAAAACTTAATGAACTTGGCATTACTCTGAAGATAATAACTGGTGATAACAGGTATGTATCAGCGAATGTAAGCGAACAGGTTGGCTTGAAAAAGCCAGAGATTCTTACGGGTTCAGACATGCGCCATATAAGTGAAGAGGCATTGATCAAGAAGGTAAATAAAGTAGACATCTTTGCTGAGGTTGATCCAAATCAGAAAGAGCGAATCTTACTCGCGTTAAGGGAAGCGGGTAATGTTGTTGGATTCCTGGGTGATGGAATAAACGATGCACCTGCATTACATACTGCTGATGTTGGAATTTCTGTTGACAGTGCAGTTGATGTTGCAAAAGAAGCGGCAGATTTTGTTCTTCTTGAAAAAGATTTAAAAGTCCTTGTAGAGGGTGTAAAGGAGGGAAGGGTGACATTCTCAAATACACTTAAATATGTGTTTATTGCAACAAGCGCGAACTTTGGAAACATGTTCAGCATGGCTGGAGTTTCATTATTTTTGCCATTTCTTCCGCTTTTGCCTAAACAGATTCTGCTGACAAATCTGCTTACAGACATCCCTGAGATGACAATCGCAACCGATAGTGTTGACAGAGAACTGATTGGACATCCAAGAAGATGGAATATCAAGTTCATTCGTAATTTTATGATTACATTCGGTCTTTTGAGTTCAATATTTGACTTTGCAACATTTAGTTTCCTACTATTTTTTCTTAATGCTTCACAAATCCAGTTTAGAACAGGATGGTTTATAGAATCTGTTATTAGTGCCTCGGGCATTGTGCTTGTTATACGAACTCGCAGGTTTTTCATTAAAAGTATACCAAGCAGGTATTTATTGCTGACCACCTTTATTGTATTTGGTATTACATTGACTCTGCCTTATATTATGTTTAATAAAATATTTGGATTTACACCCCTTCCTTTGTCATTTCTGTTAATACTATTGGTAATTATGATTCTATATATTGCTTCAGCAGAAGCAGTAAAAAGATTATTTTATAAGTTAGCAAGATATTGATAAAATCATGATTGCAATTTATTAAGAGAAAGGTGGTTTTATATATCAAAGGAGGTTAAAAAGATGTCAAATAAAGAAGCGCTTGAACTGAGAACTCATGTTCACAAAGGTGAAGACGAAACTCACAGAGTGAGTATAACAGTTATTGATTATGATGATAAACATTATGAGGAGAGGATAATTAAAACGGTAGATGAATGTTGTGAGTATTTAGATAAGAAAACGGTTACTTGGATAAATGTTGACGGCGTTCACGAACCAGAGATAATTGAACAAATTGGAAATAAATGTGGTCTTCATCCTCTCACGATTGAGGACATAGTAAATACTCTTCAGAGACCTAAGATTGATGATTACGAGAACTACCTCTTCATCGTCATTAAAATGCTCCATTATGATGTAAAAAAGGATGTGATAGATTTAGAACAGGTCAGTTTAATAGTAGGTTCAAATTTTGTTATTTCGTTTCAAGAAGATATAGAAGGTGATGTTTTTAACAATGTCCGGCAGATGATAAAAACAAACAATAGTAAGATAAGGAAGATGGGAGCGGACTTTCTTGCTTATTCACTTATTGATGCTGTCGTTGACAGTTATTTCTCAATACTTGAGAAACTGGGGGATAGAATTGAAGACCTTGAGATAGAACTTATAAAGAATCCGACTATGAAGACCTTACATTCAATACACAATCTGAAGAGGGAGATGTTATATCTAAGAAGGGCTGTATGGCCACTTAGAGAAGTTGTGAGTTCACTTGAAAGGCAGGGGAGTTCTTTCATAAAGAGCACTACGCAGGTGTTTCTCAGAGATGTCTATGACCATATATTTCAGGTTATTGATACAATTGAGACATATAGGGATATGCTCTCGGGCATGCTTGACATATATCTTTCAAGCATTAGCAATAAATTAAATGAGGTGATGAAGGTTTTGACTATAATAGCAACAATATTTATTCCCTTAACTTTTATTGCAGGTATATATGGTATGAACTTCAAATATATGCCTGAGATTGATTGGCGATATGGTTATCCAGTTATTTTGATTGTAATGCTTTCAGTTAGTATAATAATGTTATTATTTTTTAGAAAGAAGAGATGGTTATAAATTTTAGGAGGTTTTATGAAAGAGGTATCATTTGCAGATAGATTTAGATATGCGTTTGATAACATAATGTCAAAAGGTCCTATAGCACTAATTGGCTGGCTTGGAATTTTATCTGTAATTTTAATAGTTGTTATTTCACTTATTGTATGGGCAACAAATATTGCACCCGAATTGAGTTTTCCTCAATTAATGTGGATGTCTTTGATGAGGACGCTTGATGCGGGAACAATGGGTGGAGACACGGGAACTTGGGCATTTCTATTCGGAATGTTTGCTGTTACCCTTGGTGGTATCTTTGTTATCAGCACTCTGATAGGCATTCTTACCACAGGTATTGAAGCAAAACTTGAGTCATTAAGGAAGGGTCGTTCAAAGGTAATTGAGGAGGGTCATACTGTAATCTTAGGTTGGTCAGAGCAGATATTTTCTATTATCTCTGAACTTGTGATAGCAAATGAGAATCAGAGGAAGTCCTGTATTGTGATTATGGCTGATAGAGACAAGGTTGAAATGGAGGAGGAGATACATAGTAAGGTTGGGTCAACTGGTAAGACAAGGGTGGTTTGCAGGCAGGGTAGTCCAATGGACCTTACTGATATTGGGATAGTTAGCATAAATACTGCTAAATCTATAATTGTCCTTGCACCAGACACAGAAGACCCCGACTCAAATGTGATCAAGACAATCCTTGCCATTACAAACAACCCAAAGAGAAGACGGGAGCCATATCATATAGTAGCAGAGATAAGAGACCCTAAGAACTTTGAGGTCGCAAAGATGGTAGGAAAAGAAGAGGTTGAATTAATACTTATAGGTGACCTTGTATCAAGAATTATAGCACAGACATGCCTTCAGTCAGGTCTATCTGTGGTCTATGTTGAACTCCTTGACTTTGGCGGTGATGAGATATATTTCAAGAAAGAGCCAACTCTTATAGGAAGGACTTTTGGTGAATCACTATTTAAATATGAGGACTCTGCAGTAATTGGAATGTATCCAAAAGGTGGCACTCCAGTTCTCAACCCCCCAATGGATACTGTCATAAAAGAGGGTGATAAGTTGATAGCAATTTCAGAAGATGATGATACAGTAATATTATCGGGAATAACTGACTATAAGATAAGTGAAGATGCAATAGTTGGACCACAATCATATAAGTCAGAGCCAAAGAGAATACTTATTCTTGGATGGAACTGGCGGGCACCATCTATCATCAATGAGATAGACAATTATGTCTCACCTGGTTCTGAGGTTATGGTTGTTGCCAATTATGAAGAAGGCGAAGCGCAGATATCTAAATATTGTTCTAATGTAAAAAATGTAAAGGTGTCATATAAAGTTGATGATACAACTGACCGAAGAGTATTGGATGAACTTGAAATAGATAGATATAATCATGTAATTATTCTCTGCTACTCTGATACTCTTGACACACAGGAGGCGGATGCGATGACACTTATTACATTGCTTCATCTTCGTGAGATAGCAGATAAGACGGGACATAAATTCACGATTGTGAGTGAGATGCTTGATATACGAAATAGAAACCTTGCAGAGGTCACGAGGGCAGATGACTTTATTGTGAGCGACCGCCTTGTGAGTTTGATGATGTCTCAGGTCTCAGAAAATAAGCACCTCAACGCTGTATTCGCTGACATCTTTGACCCCGAGGGCTCTGAGATTTACTTAAAGCCCGCGGAGAACTATGTGAAACTTGGCGTGCCACTAAATTTCTACACTATCCTTGAATCAGCAAAGCAAAGAAGCGAGATAGCAATGGGTTATCGTCTCATTTCTTATTCAAACGATGTTGAGAGGTCTTATGGTGTTGTTGTCAATCCATATAAGTCAGAGATGATAACATTCTCGGAGGGTGATAAGATTATTGTTGCTGCTGAATCATAGATATAGGATTGCTTTATTAACACAGTAACTGATATTAGAGTGAGGTTTTATATTTAATAAAAAATTGGTTTTGAAAGGATTTTTGTGAAATAATGTGAAAAATGATAAGAAGATAATGGCTGTCTGCGGTATTTTATGTAATGAATGCGACATCTTTAAGGCATCAAGTGACCCTGAGAAGGCACAGAAGATAATAGATTGGTTCAAAAAGAGTAATAGAGATATTAAACAAGAAGATATTGTCTGTCTTACTTGTAGGGGTGATAGGACAAAACACTGGTCACCTGACTGTCCCATTCTCAAATGCTGTGTTGATGAGAAGGGCTTGGAGTATTGCTATGAGTGTGATGAGTTTCCCTGTGAAATGATTGAGGACTGGGCGAAGAAAGACATTGGATACACCAATGCTCTGAACCGTCTGAAATCTATATGGAGAGAACATAATAAGTAATTGAAACGAAGTAAATATAGATAATGCTAAATTTATCAGATTTAAAAGATGAAATTATTAATGTCCTGAAAGACGAACAGCCAAAATGTAATGTCATTTTAATGCCACATTTCTGCATTGACAATTACATAAAGTTTGAGGGTGATTATAAATCTTTTGTTGACAAGATTGAGAAGATAGTAGAGCAGGGCGGTGGAAATATAATTGTTCATCAGTCATTACATAGTGGTGGCAAGGCGCTAAACACTGCATCTGCTCTTTCTGCCCTTGGAATTAATGCATATTTATTGGCAAGAACAGACAGTTTTGGATATGACTTATTAAAGCATTTCTTATGCGATAGTAAGGTTGATATATCGTATATGAAGACCGATGGAGAACTTGCGATAACATCTGCTATTGAACTTACCGATTCCAATATAATGCTAAGTTATCCAGCATCTCTCTCACAGTTTGGTCCCGAGTGTCTTTCTGATAATGACTGGAAATTGCTTGGAGAGGTGGATTTGGTTGTCATATCCGACTTTGGGCTCAACAATAAAGGCAAAGAACTTGCAAGAGAGGTATTCAGTTTTGTAAAAGAGAAAGGGAAAGGCAAGACATTCTTTGACCCCGGCGACCCATCACCAAAGGGCTTAGAAGAAAAGGAAGAGATAAAAGGTGTAAAAAACATAATAGAAGATGGTCTCATTGATATTTTGAGCGTCAATGAGGATGAGGTTGAGAGATATGGTGGAGCAAGTTTTTTGAGGAGATGGACAAGGGTTGATTTACATACAAGTGAATATGCGATGTCATTTTATAGAGATAGCCAAACGAATAGGATGCCGGTGTTTGATATAAATCCGAAGATACTGACAGGGGCAGGTGATGCCTGGAGTGCGGGTGATATATATGGCGAACTTGTTGGTTTTGGAGATGAAAGTCGTTTATTTATTGCGAATGCTGTTGCGGGCTTCTATGTATCAAACCAAGATGGAAGGCATCCTACTATATCTGATTTATTGAAATTTATTAAGATTACAAAATTAAAATGATTTTTATATTTGATTTATTCAAATAAAAAAATGACAATGAAGGGTATTTTGTTTATAAATTTTTTCTTATATTTTACAAAATTAAACTATTATAGTCAGGTAATATGAGAAGAGGAGAGATACAATTATTTAAAGGTTTTTCATAATTTCTAAGCGAGGGCGATTGGGAAGGACTATATTTCCTATACGACAACGCGTGAACTTGACACACTGACAATAAATAAGGATAGCGAGCCAGATTAGGAATTACGAGATTAAGACGATATACAAATAAGCGATTAAACAACAACTATTTTTTCATGAAAATCAGTCACAGTTTTTGATGGATGCTTTTATTTAATAGAATAAAGTATTCATTTTAGAATCTAAATAAATGATTTTATATTTTGATGTTTATTCTTTATGATATTATCGGAGCAAATAGGATGTTGTTTATGTTTAAGCAATTAATACTATTTTTCACAATATTGTTTATCTTAATGCCTATGTCCATTTTCAGCGTAGGACTTGTTAATAACTATGGAATTACTATATTGGGCGGTGGAGGCATCTCTTATGACCTCTATCCCAAGATGTTCTATAATGCATTTAAAGAACACGAAAAGTGGCTTGAATGGAAGGAACCGGTATATATAACAGATATAAATTTAGAACTTCAATTCCAGAGGTTTTTCATAACAGATAAGTTCTCATTCTCGGGTAGAGGTGTAATGAGACAGAACAATTCTTATCTTATTTATCAGAGATATCAGGTGGTTAATAATGAATTTATCTTTGAATATGCCTTTGTAAAGACCCCGACAATTGCTCTATGTGGATTAGGTGGAGAGAGTATCAGGTCTATTGATTTTGTAGAGACCGATTTTGAAAAGGAGGAATCATTCTTATTAACACCATTTTCTCATGGCTTTATTGGTGGTATCTCATTCAGGTATTCAAATCCATTTTTAGGTATTAGGTCATCATTTGAGTTTCATAAGTTATTCTATGATGTTGAGGACTTCATCAGCGTATGGGAGATTAAGGCGCCACTAACAATTATGGTTGGAACCAAAAATTATGGTGGTCTTTCAACTATTGATATCTTTGCACTTCACAGTAAGAAGTCAGAGGAGATAGGGGAGGAGATATCTGGAACCAAATTCGGATTTGGAATAATTGGTGGTGCTTATGTTGTAGTTCCATAATTTACTTTATATTTGTAGATATTATGTTATAATATATATTGAGGGGGCGAAAAGGGTTCGACGAGGGTGTGCAAGTAGCAATGGGCTGTGTGTCGGGTCTGCCTGATGCCCGTGAGATTTCAGGCGAAAGACAAACGCCAACAACGAATTGGCTCTTGTCGCCTAATTTAGGTGGCAACGGAAGATTTGCTCTCGCCCATCGGGGTTTCTCTTCCGTCGGTCAGGTGGGAGTAGGATTTGATGGCCTGTTCCTGCCATTATATCCGAATAAAAATGGAACTGTGTCAGGTCCTGACCTGCCCTGAGGCTTAGGACTTGACGAGATAAAAATCAGGGTTATACACACTAAACCCCATTGTGAACGGCCTTCGGACGGGGGTTCAATTCCCCCCGCCTCCATTTTTTAATGTTTATTTTTTAATATAAATTTTATAATACTAAAATGTTAAATTTCATTGAATATATTTGGTTTAAATTTTTATTATTTATTCCAAGTTCAGATTTTTTATCTGATATTGCTACAATTGAAGCAGTTATGATGGGAATTGCAATTCCTCTTAGTTTTGATATTATTTCTAGAATTTCAGAAAGATTTCAGTCTGAGGTTATAACAAAAAATTTTATTAAAGAGTTGGAAGTAAAGTTATTACCATTATTTTTAGTTATTAATATTATTTTAGCAATTACTCTAAGGTTTTTTACAAAAGATATAATATGTTCATTTTTTGTTAAAATTCTTTTTTTTATTTTACTTTTATTTTTCATTATTATATTCTGTATATTTATTGGATTTTTTAATAAGGTTAGAAAATATGCTATTGATACCGAATATATATTAAATAAATTATATGGTCATGCAAAAAAAATCATCAAATAAAAAACTTTATTTAAAACAATATGAGTTAATTAAAATACTTGAAGGTTTAGGAGATATTTTAGTTTTTGAAACTAAAAGGAGAAAAAATGAAATTGTAAAAAAAGGTTTAGAAAAAATAAATAAAATTATAGATAATTTATTTGAAATAAAAACAGAAAATTACAAAAAATTTTATGAATTAATGTTATCACAAGAATATTTTGATATTTACAATAGATTGGGTGAAAATGAAGCTGAATTAAGACTTAAGTTATTTCCTGACAAATATCTTATAATTTTTTCATCTGCTATTAATCAATTAATAAGAATAAATGAATCAGCGTTGTATATAAAAAATAAAGAGATAATTAGAGAATCGATTTATTGTATTACTGATATTTTAAAAGATTTAACAAGACAATCAAAAAATGATTTATTTGTTAAACAGATATTAGACATATTATATGAATTAACAGATTATTCTATTAAAAACAAAGATGAAACTTTATATTATTTTTCAACATTTTGGTATATTAATATAGTTTTTAATGAATATAACGAAAATAAATTTGATATATCATATCTTTCTGATTTTAATAAATATTTCTTTAGGTCAATAATTTATGCAATATCAGAAAATCAATTTTCTTTATTCAATATAGTAGTTAAAAATTTATATGAAGGTTTTTTTGATAGATCAATGTTAGATAAAAAAATTTATGATTATTATTTATTAATAAATAAATTAGATAGAAATTCATATAATAATTTAAATGAAGAATATAGAATATTTGAGAAGATTAGAGATTTTGAAAATTCTCAAAATGAAATATATTCAGAAGATGATATAAATAAAAGTTTGGAAAAATTAAATGATTGTTTGAATAAATTAAGTGAAATAAAGAATATTTTATTGCCTTATTTAAATGAAGAACAAAAGACATTATCACAGGAAATTGAAAGTGAAGTTAAAGAATATTTATATTTCAAATTCAAATTCGATAGTTTAATTGAGATTGTTTTTGGGATTTGTGCATTCTGTATTTTCAAACAGAAAACAGAATATATTAAATATATTTGGGATTATAAACAACCAAAAGATTCTGATGCTACTTGGATTGGTCATGAAATTATACCATTGAGTATTGAAAATTTAGTGAAGTTATATTTTAAAAGAGGTATATATAATATATATAATAGAAGATATGATTTTTATGAAGAACATCATGGAAGTGAGATTTATTATAAAAAGTACTTCTTATTGCTTTTGGGTAGAATTATTCAATCATCAATAAAAAGTAATAAAGATCCATATGAATTAATTAAAGATTATAAAATTCCTGATATGAACATTTATAGATTAAATGATTTACTCAATTCAATTGGCGGTTTAATTGATATTTCTGTGAAATTAAAAGAAGAAAAGGAATTTTTAAACTTACTTGATTTTGATATTGAATTAGCAGATAGGATTTTTGATGAATATATGAAAAATTTTCTTAATGCTTTAAAAATTAAAACTCAGGAAAGAATAAGTTATTTGCAAATGACAACTCCTATTAGTCAGAATAAAGTTAATGAGTTTAAAAATAATTTTATTGAAGGTTTTTATAAAACAGTTATTATAAGGGAATTTTTTAAGCATTTTAATTTATATAATGATAAAACAGATAAAATAACTAAAAATAAATTAGAAACACTTGGATTATCTAAAATTTTTGATAAAGGAGCTTTTTTTGATGAATGGCATATTACATATTTACCTGATTTGGGTAGTTATTTTGCATTATATGAGAATTCATATTTATTTAAAAAAATTGCATCATTTTGTAAAAAAAAGATTAATGAAAATAGATTTGATTATGCAATTGAAAGACTGAATAATTTATCAAATGTAGTAATATTTGCTACATTCAGTGCAATTAATAAGTTTTTTGAGAATTCCAAAAATTTCATTACTAAGTATCACAGATACGAGGAAAGAATAGATATAAATGGTTTTGATGGTTGGTATTTATTTAAAGATTTATACATTCCAATTTTTAGTATAGGTAATATTAAAGATATTAATCAAATACTAATATTAGATATATCAAAATTAGGGACTTTAATACAATATTCACCTTTAGAAAATGAAGATAATGTTAATCTAATAAAAGATATATTTAATATAAATATAATATCTCTTTCTGAGAATAAAGAATTGATTGAGGAAATTTTAACAAAACAACCTGATTTGTTTAAAGATATAGAAAAAAGAGAAGATAAGATAAAGCGGTTAAAAGAAAGCGTTATAATTGAAATCTATGAAAAGTTTGAATTTAAAAAGCATGAACAATTTAGTGGTTTTAAAATAATATTAAAAGATTAATGATATTAACTTATTTATTATAGTTCTTATCAAAAATTTGTTTTAGATAGAATATTAATTCTCCCTTGAAAATCACCAATTTTATTATTATATTACTCACAACAATTTTCTATTATGGATGAGTTAGTTGGAAATAAGAAGACGAGAAAGAGGAAGTTAATAAGATGGCTTTTCATCTCCCTCGGTGTTATCGTTGGCACATACCTTCTTAGCATTCTCGTATGTGGCAGAATCTTTATGCACCGCGGTGATGAGGTAATAGTCCCCGATGTCATCGGTCTCTCTTATGAGGAGGCAGATGCAATCTTAAAGCAGGCACAACTTGTGGCGGTCAAAGGCGGTGAGGAGGACTCTACATACCCACCTGGCTTCGTAGTCAAACAGAGACCTGAGGCGGGTCTAAAGGTCAGAAAGGATAGGAAGGTCACATTAAGGGTTAGTTCTGGCACAGGTGAGATACATGTTCCGAACCTCGTTGGTCTTCCACAGAGACAAGCGGAGATGATACTAAAGCGAATAGGGCTCTCAGTTGGCGAGGTTCAGCAGATAACGAGCGACGAGGTGCCCGAGAGTAATATCATCTCGCAGTCGCCTGAGGCACATCTTAAGGCGAAGAGGGGCAGTAAGGTTGACCTTCTCGTAAGTTTGGGCACAGAGAAGGCATTTATTGTTATGCCGTCAGTTATAGGTCTTGACCTACAATCAGCGAAAAAGGCATTTGATGAGTGGGGACTTAAACTTGGTGAGATAACAGAGGAAGTGAATCCCAACATAACAAAAGGAAGAATTATAAGGCAGTCGCCACCTGTAGGCGAGCAAGTGAAAAAGGGCGATGAGGTTGACCTTGTTATAAGTTCAGGTGGTGGTAAGTAAAAATTATATTTTCATTCTTTTTTACAATGCCTTATCTAATTAGAAAATGGTTGAACTAATAGACCTTCATAATCATACGACATTCTCTGATGGAACATTCAGCCCTTCATATCTAAAGGCGCTCGCAGATAAGATGGGTATAATGCTCGGCATTTCAGACCATCTTGACAATGAGAGGATAAATTCAGTAAAAAAGTTTAATGAGTATATGAATGTATTGAAAGGGCTTGGTGTTTATAAGGGAGTTGAAATCGGTCTTCTTGGTGAGGTGGTAATTCCTATTGAGAATCTATCGGAACTTGATTATATTATCGGAGGTCTTCATAATTTGCTCATTAATGGTAAGAATTTTGAACTCTGGGGAAATGATGTATATGAGGGTTCAGTTGATGTCTTCATAGATGAACTTGTTAGGTCTCTTGTGAGATGTGTAGAGGACTATCCCATTGATATACTTGCTCATCCGACCTATGTTCCGCCTTTCATTTCAAATACTTTTGATGTGCAGTCAATATGGACAGATGATAGGATGTCATATATTATAGATGCCTGCGTTGAGAATGGCGTTGCTATTGAGATAAGCAACAGGTGGAGAGTTCCGCACGAGCAGTTCATAAGAATTGCGCTTGACAAGGGTGCGATATTCTCAACGGGTTCAGATGGTCATAGTGAGAGATGGTATCTACAACTTAATTATCCATTGTCTATTATAAAAACACTGGGCATTCAAGAAGGCAGAATATTCACACCCGATAACCCTTTTAATCGGCTGAAAAGATTTGTATAATAGAGATATTGGGAGATGTAAGTGAGGGCAGTTATTCCAGTTGCAGGAGAGGGCACAAGGTTAAAGCCGCATACGAACACATATCCAAAGCCCCTTCTTTATGTGGCAGGGAAGCCGATTATAAGCCACATCGTTGAGATTCTCATTAAGGCGGGAATAACCGAGATGGTCTTTATAACGGGCTATCTTGAAGATAAGCTGAGGGACTTTCTATTAAAGAACTACAATATACCTATGAAGTTTGTAAGGCAGGAAAGGCAGTTAGGTATTGCCCATGCTGTCCATCTCGCGAGGGACAATATAAAAGGAGAGCCGGTCTTCATAGTTCTTGGAGATACTATATTTGAAGCAGACCTTCATAAAGTATTTACAAAGGGTAAGAATGCCCTTGGTGTTATGGAGGTGGATAATCCACAACGCTTTGGGATTGCCATAGTTGAGAATGGCAGAATTGTTGAGTTAGAGGAGAAGCCGTTAAAGCCAAAGTCAAATCTTGCTCTCACAGGTCTCTATTTCATAAAAGACACGGACATTCTCATCTCTTGCATTGATAGGTTGATAAAAGATGATAAAAAGACGAAGAATGAGTATCAGATAACTGATGCCTTAAATGAAATGGTCAAGAATGGTTCATATATAACAACATTCCCATTGAAGGGCTGGTATGACTGTGGCAGCGCCCAGGCGCTTCTTGATACAAACAGGATATTGCTTAGCAGAAATGGCTCGGATGTCCTGGGCAGTTTGAAAGACACAATTATAATAGACCCTGTGGCTATCGCCGAGAATGTTGTTATAGAGCGGTCAATAATTGGTCCCTATGTGTCGGTTGGTAGCGGAACAACAATTACTGACTCACGCATCAGAGATGCCCTTATTGGCAGAAAGAACCATATTGACAGCGTGATTATAGAGAAGTCGCTTATCGGTCATGAGACGAAGATAAAAGGAAGGTTTGGCAACCTGAATGTTGGCGACTCATCCGAACTTGAGATGCACTGATTAATCGTTATCTTTTTTCCCCTTAAACCTGCCATCACTCCACAGTTCATTCAATCTCTTATATATCTCCTCCTCCTTGCCTACAAGTTTTGGAAAGTATAACCTCAGTTTCTTCTCAAGATATTCCTGAGGGATGAAGCCACCTGGAAATGCGTGTGGATACTTATATTCTACGCCTTCGGGGAGGGCATATTCAGGAATGTTTTGTAAGTGGAGCGGCACCTTTTGAAGTGGTTTTTCTCTGACCTCATCAAGTGCCTTGCTTATCCCCATATAAGCAGAGTTTGACTTTGGGGCACAGGCGACATAAAGCGCTGCATGTGCGAGTGGTATCACCGCCTCGGGCATTCCAATATGCTCAACTGCTATTATGGCGGATATGGCGACTACTATTGCCATAGGGTCAGCAAGACCAACATCCTCAGATGCGGAAATGACAATTCTCCTTGCTATGAACTCGGGGTCTTCACCGCCCTCTATCATTCGTGCAAGCCAGTATAATGTCGCATCGGGGTCAGAGCCACGCATTGACTTTATGAATGCCGACGCCACCTGATAATGTATGTCACCTGCCTGGTCATAGTCAATTATCCTCTCCGCAAAGAACTCATCAACGATTGCTATATTTATAACAACTTTATCAGAGTCCGAGCCCTTTACAATCAACTCAAGTGTGTCAAGCATTCTCCTCGCATCGCCATTTGATAGTGATATTAACCTTTCAACTGCAATCTCATCAATCTCAATCGTCTTCCCATCTGCCCACTCACCCGACCTTTCAAGGGCGTTTGAGAGTATCCATTTTAAATTATCCATTGTGAGCGGTTTCAGTTCAAGAACCTTCGCCCTTGATAATAGCGCTCTATCAAGGCGATGGAATGGATTGTGTATGGATGCCCCGATGATAGTTATTGTGCCTTCTTCCATATCTGGAAGGAGAGCATCCTGCTGTGTCTTATTCAGGCGGTGAATCTCGTCTATGAATAGGATTGTGCCTTTGCCCGTTCTATTAAGACGGTTCATTGCGGTATATATCACTTTTCGGAAGTCGGCAATAGAAGCGGTTGTGGCGTTAGTATGTATGAATTCTGAGTTGGTGGTATTTGCTATGATATGACCGATGGTTGTCTTACCTGTTCCTGGTGGTCCCCAGATGATAAGGTTAGTTTTGAGGTGGTGGGTAATTATTCGCCACAATATCTTACCCTCATCCATCAGGTGTTCTTGTCCTACAAAGTTATTTATTGATGTTGGTCTTAATAGAACTGATAAGGGTTTTTTGACATTCTTTTCATCTTCAAAAAGGTCTGGCATAATATATATTCCCCACCACTATCGTATTCTTGCCTGGATGAAGAACCCTATTACCAGGTGGGCTGCTCGTGCCCCTGCTTCACACTTACCCGACAGTTGGGCTTAGCATCCATAGGGGAAGGGAGAAGCCCTTGTTCTCACTGTTGGTTCTAATTTCCTGGCTCGTCCACGATAGCAGTAGGGAAACCATAATAACTCACATCTATATTATAGCAAATAATTCAAATAATTTTATAGAGATTTTATTATTCATCAATAATGTTTTTACATTAGCAACTTCTATTTTATAATTTAAATCATCAATAATTCCTTTTATCTGTTGACTTTACTACTATTTTATGATAAAAATATCGGATTATCTCTTGGGTAATTTTATAGTGTAATAACTATAAGTATTAGATTGTTTTAATGAGATTATATTTGTTTATGTAGTATATGGAGAGGAATTTACATATAGGACTTGATGTTGGTTCAGTGAGCGTTGATGCCTGTGTTATTGACGAGAGCCATCAAATATTACGAACTGACTATATAAGGCACAAGGGTCAGCCCGCGCAGGTCTCTCTTTCAGCACTAAAGAATATAATCTCAGAATTTGGTGAGGAGAGGATAAAGTCAATCTCAGTCACAGGAAGCAGTGGAAGAGCGATTGCAGAGGCACTAAACGCACATCTCGTGAATGAGATTATATCCCAGGCAAGAGCGACAATGGAACTTTATCCACAGGTGCGGACAATAATTGAGATAGGTGGTGAGGATTCAAAACTCATACTTCTTACCGACCCCGATGAAAGAGGAAGACGCTTAATAGAGGACTTCGCAACGAATAGTATATGTGCTGCGGGCACGGGCTCATTTCTTGACCAACAGGCAAGCCGTCTTGGCGTCTCAATAGAGGATGAGTTTGGAGAGATGGCACTTAAATCAGTAAGTCCACCAAGAATTGCAGGGAGGTGCTCTGTCTTTGCGAAGACAGATATGATACACCTCCAACAGGAAGCGACGCCCGACTATGATATTATCGCTGGTCTCTGCTTTGCTATGGCAAGAAACTTCAAGTCCACTATTGGAAAGGGCAAGGATATACTAAAACCTGTCTCTTTTCAGGGTGGTGTTTCTGCAAACCTTGGTATGAGGAGGGCATTTAAGGAGGTATTAGAACTTGAAGATAATGAATTCATAATCCCCGAGCATTACGCAATTATGGGTGCGATTGGCTCTGCTCTATACCATATAGATGAGGGGGCAAGAGAGAATTATGCGGGTCTTGGTGGTCTTGTGGAGTATATAAAGAAAGAGAAGTCATTGGGTGAGGGTCTTAAACCACTTGTATTCAGGGAGGAGTCATACAATTATGGTGAGGTTTACAAGGACCTGCCAAGTGAAGGTAAAATAGATGCCTTTATGGGCGTTGATGTTGGCTCTATATCAACTAATGTTGTTGTGATTGACAGAGAGGCGCATATTCTATCTAAACGCTATCTTATGACAGCGGGAAGACCGATAGAGGCGGTAAACCAGGGTATAAAAGAGGTGGGGGAGGAGATAGGTGATAGGGTAAACATTCTCGGTGTTGGAACTACCGGTTCTGGAAGGTATCTTATTGCTGATTTTATTGGTGCCGATGTTGTTAGAAATGAGATAACTGCCCAGGCAACTGCTTCTGCCTTTATAGACCCTGAAGTTGACACAATCTTTGAGATAGGTGGTCAGGACTCAAAGTTCATAAGTTTAGAAAATGGAGTTGTTGTGGACTTTGAGATGAATAAGGTCTGTGCGGCGGGCACAGGTTCATTTCTTGAGGAGCAGGCAGAGAAACTGAGTGTAAATATTAAAGAGGAGTTTGCTAATCTAGCACTTTCTGCCACCAGCCCAGCAGACCTTGGTGAGAGATGCACCGTCTTTATGGAATCAGCACTCGTTCATAATCAACAACTTGGAGCCAAGAAAGAAAACCTACTTGCAGGTCTTGCCTACTCAATTGTGATTAACTATCTAAATCGTGTTGTAGGTGATAAGAGGGTAGGAGACCACATATTCTTTCAGGGTGGAACAGCGTTCAATAAGGCAGTAATTTCGGCATTTGAGGCAATTACAGGCAAGAATATTACTGTTCCACCTCATCATGAGGTAACGGGTGCGATAGGTATGGCACTCATAGCGAGGGATAATTATAACGGAGGTAAAAGCACATTCAAGGGCTTTGATATATATAAGAAAAAGTATGAGTTATCTTCATTTATATGTGGTGACTGTGCCAACAGGTGTGAGGTTCATCAGGTATTGATTGAGAATGAAGACCCACTATATTATGGCTCAAGGTGTGAAAAGTATGAGATAGATAAGAGAAAGAAAGAGCATAAGTTTCCAGACCTATTTCGAGAGAGAGAGAAACTCCTTGAGACGGTCTATAATAAGAGCGTTGAGAAGGGTAAAGAGAAGGGCGTAGTAGGAATTCCAAGAATGCTCTTATATCATGAGTTATATCCCTTCTGGAAGGCATTCTTCACTGAACTTGGGTATCGTGTAATAAGGTCAAGACCAACGAATAATGAGATAATACATAATGGTGTTGAGTCAGTTGCCTCAGAGTCATGCTTCCCCGTTAAGGTTGCTCATGGGCATGTGATAGATTTGATAGATAAAAAGATTGACTTTATGCTTATTCCAAGTCATATAACTATGCCTGGTGAGTTAGATATGGTTGATAAGCCATTTGTCTGTCCTTATGTTCAGACGATACCCTATGTTATAGAGGCAGCATTAAGGTTGAAAGAGAAGGGCATAAAGGTTCTATCACCGCGTATATTCTTCCACAGGGGCAAAGGTTATTTGAAAAAAGAACTTGGGAGATTTGCTAAAACACTTGGTGTCTCAAGATTTGATATAAACAAAGCAGTAGATGTTGCGATGAATGCTAAGGATGAGTTCTACCTTCGTCTTGTTGAGAATGGAAAGAAGGCGCTTGAACTTCTTGGTGAGAATGACAAGGGCATAGTTATTATATCAAGACCATATAATGGCTGTGATTTTGGAATAAACCTTAACCTACCGAAAAAACTCCTTGACCTTGGTATTTTACCAATTCCAATGGACTATCTTGACTTAGATAGTATAAAACTTAAAGGCAAGTGGGATAATCTATACTGGAAGTATAGTCAAAAGATTCTTGCGGGAGTTGAGATTGTCCGAAATAATAAGAAACTCTTCCCATTATATATAACAAACTTTGGATGTGGTCCCGATTCATTTATACAGAAGTATTTTAGATATGCGATGGGTGAAAAGCCAGCACTTATAATTGAGGTTGATGAGCATTCCGCAGATGTGGGCGCTATAACGAGATGTGAGGCATTTCTTGATAGCATAAATAATGTTGAAGCAAAAGAGAGATACGAAGTTGAACCTGTTCCTATAATATCGCTCAATGGTAGGGAGAAGAAGACAATATGGATACCTAATATGTGCGACCAGGCATTTGCTTTGAAGGCAGCGTTTATCGCAAATGGTGTTCCTGCTGAGGTAATGCCCGAGCCAAATATTGAGACGCTCTTTTGGGGTAGGAAATATACAACTGGCAAGGAGTGTTACCCTGCGATTATTACAACAGGTGATATGGTGAAACTCTTGTTAAAGCCTGACTTTGATAAAGAAAATGCTATTTTCTTTATGCCATCGGGCTCGGGTCCCTGTAGGTTTGGTCAGTATAACACATTACAACGATTGGTATTAAAAGAACTTGGCTATGAGAATATACCGATATACTCGCCAAATCAGGGTAAGTCGCTATATGATGACCTTGGAATTGTTGGCAATGACTTTAAGCGAAAGGCGTGGTGGGGTGTAGTTGCAATTGATTACCTTGAGAAGTTTTTACTACAAATAAGACCATACGAGGTCAATAAAGGAGAGACAGAAAAGATATATAGGAAGTATATTAACAAGGTCGTTGACACTATAATTAACATAGGAACCCTGGATTCCATCGTGGACATAATGAAAGAGGCAACAGGTGAATTTAAGAGAATAAAGACAGACAATAGCATAAAGCGACCAAAGGTTGGTGTTGTAGGTGAGATATATGTGAGGTCAAATAGATTTTCAAATGAGAATATAGTAATGGAAATAGAGAGATTCGGTGGGGAGGCGTGGCTACCACCTGTCTCCGAGTGGTTCTTCTATACTAATTGGACGAGGATGCGTGATTCAATATGGCGCGGGGACTTTAAAAACTGGCTAAACAATTACCTAACCAATCTTGTCCAGACAAGGGATGAACATAAAATCGCTGAGGTATTTATGGGCTTGCTTGATAACTACCCAGAGCCAATAATTGCTGATACAATTGAACATGGACGCCAGTATGTGGATGACACATTTGAGGGTGAGGCGATTATCACGCTTGGTAAAGCAGTTGATTATATATTAAATGGACTTCACGGAATTGTAAATGTAATGCCATTCACCTGTATGCCAGGAACGATAGTGACTGCTATAACAAAGAAACTGAAGGATGATTATAACAATATTCCTGTGTTAAATATGGCTTATGATGGTCTTGATGAACCGGGAAGGGAGACAAGATTAGAGGCATTTATTCACCAGGCAAAGCAATATATGGAGAGAGTAGAGCAGGTAGTAGAAGATATAAATAAAGTAGAAAGGGAGGAAGTTCTTCATTAATTATGAAAAAGGTAAAGAAAGTTCAGGGGACATTCAGGACATATTCAGCAAAGCCATCTGAGGTAGAGAGAAGATGGTATCACATTGATGCAAGCGGTAAGACACTTGGACGGCTTGCTACAAAGGTTGCGAGCATTTTGAGGGGAAAGGATAAGTCAATATTTACACCACATATTGACACCGGTGATTTTGTCATAGTTACGAACGCATCAAAGATAATAGTTACGGGAAATAAGATGGAGAAGAAGATATACTATCATCATTCGGGATACCCAGGTGGGTTGAAAGAGACACCATTAAATGTTATGATGAAAAAGTATCCAGAGAGGGTTATAATACACGCTGTTAAAGGAATGCTTCCGAAGGGGATATTAGGAAGAAAACTGATAAATAAATTAAAGGTATATGCGGGGGAAGAGCATCCCCACGAAGCACAGCAACCTATAACAATAGAATTAATATAGGTATGGAGGTAGAAGGTTGGTAGTAGCAAATTATGGTGGAACGGGAAGACGCAAAACCGCAATAGCAAGGGTATGGCTGAAGCCCGGTAGTAGGGAGATAGTGGTTAATAAGAGGCGAAATTTTGAGGAATATTTTCCTAATGAGTTTATCAGGCGTGATGTTCTAAGACCGCTTGAGGTTACGGGGACGATGGGGAAGTTTGGCATACTCGTCAATGTGAACGGTGGTGGTCTTGTTGGTCAGGCGGAGGCGGTTCGGCTTGGCATTGCGAGGGCGCTACTTAAGGTAGATGAGGAGTTTAAGTCGCTATTGAGAAAGCAGGGGCTTCTGACAAGGGACCCGAGGATGAAGGAGAGGAAGAAATACGGTCAGAAGGGAGCAAGGGCACACTTCCAGTTCTCAAAGAGATAGAGTATTTTTGTTTATATTTTTGAAAATGGCAGGTGTGTATTAAACTGCCTTTATAAATAATAAAAGACACTTAAAATTTTTAAGTAAATTTGATTTATAAGAACCTGTTCATTTCTTATCATTAATATAAATATGTTCAAAAGAGATGGTGTTCATAAAGGTAGATTGAAAATTCTTCAACCTAAAGATGGTTATAGGTTCAGCATTGATTCCATTTTACTCTCTCACTTTACAAGACCACAGAGGAATGCGACTGTTATTGACCTCGGCTGTGGTGTTGGTGTTATCGGTCTTATTCTCGCAAGTAAAAGGCAGGATATCAATATAATAGGAGTAGAATTACAGGAGGAACTATATAACCTTGCACTTGATAATATTAAAGCCAACTCACTTGAAGATAGAGTGAAGGTAATATTGGGTGATATTAGAGATATAAACAGTTATATTCCCTCAGGCAAATTCCAACATGTTATCTCAAATCCGCCATATATAAGCACAGGGAGGGGCAAGGTTCCACCAGATTCTGTAAAACGGATTGCAAAGAGCGAGAGTGAGTTGAGCATTGATGAACTTATAAAGTCAGCAGAGTATCTCTTAAAGAATGGTGGTAGGTTGTCAATAATATATCCCGTGAGAAGATTTGCTGGTCTTATCTATAAATTGAGGATAAGAAATATGGAACCAAAGAGGATGAGGTTCGTTCATCCGTATATTGATAGAAGGGCAAATCTCGTTATAATTGAGGCAGTAAAGAACGGGGGGGAGGAGTTAATTATTGAGAGACCGCTTGTGATATGGAGAGATGTCGGTATTTATACTGATGAGGTAATGGAGATGCTTAAATAGTTGCAAATATATTATGAATACTTGTCTATTATAGAGATGATATTCTTTGTCTTATCAATAATTACCTTCTTTTCACTTTCAAACTGGTTTTTCAACTCAAAGAGTTCATGGGCAATATGCAGGGCTGTCATTATTGCTATCTTCGTTGTTGATGCGAGTTTGTTTGTCTCTGCAATATTCCACATTTTTTTGTCAACGAACATTGCGAGTTTTCGTGCATGCTCGGGCTCAAGAACCGTCTTTATATTATACTCATTGCCATATATAGTAACATCAATGCCATCCTCGGGCGTGCCCTTCTTCTCTTCATCAAATTTAAAATCTAAACTCTCTTTATCCATCTTCTCACCTTCATGTATTTTTATTATGTATTCTTATCTTTTTCCTTCTCGGGAATGGTAATATCATCAAAGATATTCAAGTTGTCTTTCTCATCACTTACTTCTTCTTCATCTATATCTTCCTCTAATGAGATGATATCTTCTTTCAAACCATCTTTATTATTGACATTATCATCGCCTTTCTTTGTTATATTCATCTTGTTATATATTATCTTTGGGCTTTTTTCTTCTATGATGCTTTTATCTTCCTCTCCTTTTTCAACTTGTGTAATTTCTCTTTCGCCCTCTTCTATGCTCTCTTCTTTATTATCTAAATTCGCACCGAGTTCGGTTGGTTCATTGTCCGTTTCAGAAGAGTTCATTTCGTTTTCTAATGGTGATTTAGGTTGAGTTTTTTCAACTTGTTGGGTTTCTAAAAGTGAGATTTTCTCAATCAGGTTCTTGACTCTTACAGTAATCTCATCTTTTATACTATTCAATTCACTCAACCTGTTAATTTCATCTGTTTTCTCTGAAAGTCGCTCTAATGCATCCTTTATCTTCAGTTCAAGAACCTCGTTCTTTCTATGCAAGTCCTCTATATATCTTTCTTTTTTCTCCAATGTATCAGATATAAGTTCAAAAGCCCTCGCCCTTTCAGATAGGATGAGGTTTTCCTCTCTGAGTTTCAATATCTCCGTTATTAGATTAGATACCTTCTCTTCCAATCTCTGTATATCATCAAACATAACTTCACCTCTTATACAGGTATTTTTGAAATTATAATATTTATAGTCAAAAAATTATATTATCTTTTTAGATTGATAGAAAAATTCTTATTGTTTGCTTCTTAAAGTTATACCAAAGCATTTACATAAATTGATTATTATACTCTCAATAATGTTATTGACATCGTCATCGGTAAGCGTCCTGTCTCCACTTTGGAAAGTTAAAGCAAATGTTAGCCCTTTCTTACCTTCTGGAATACCCTTACCCTTATAAACATCATAAAGAACTATATCCACTATTAGTTTGTTTGACGAACTTAATATCGCCTGAATTATGTCACCTGTCTTTATCTCTTCATCCGCAATGATTGAAAGGTCTCTAAAAATAGGGGGGAACTGTGGTGGATAGATGAACTTTCTTATCTTAATCTCATTTTCCATCAGTGGTATTAATGAAATCTCAAAAACAAATATATCATCGCCGAGTTTCATCTTTGACCTTATATCATCTCTGACCTTGCCGAGGTTTCCCACTTGCTTATTGTCTATTAAAATAGATAAACAGTAATTGTCATCTATAAATATATTATGGCTCTCTTCAAATTTATAATCTAATATTCCAATCTCGCTGAATATTGTCTCAATTATTCCTTTCATATGGTAAATCGTGAATTTCTCATCTTCTGATAACCAAGTTCGGGGTAGAGCGTTTCCATATATTACAATACCAAGTTTCATCTCTTCTGAAAATCTATTTTTATCTTTGTAATAAACATTTGCTATCTCATATAATGGAACTGTGTCAATGTCCCTTCTGTGATTATAAATTACCGCATTTATAAGAGATGGAATAAGCGTCTCTCTTAGATATGCCAAATCATCGCTTATGGGATTTACCACTTTTATAATGTCGTCTATATCATCACTACTATAACCAAGTTGTGAAAGTTGGTTTATTCCTGCAAATGAGAATGATATATTCTCATAAAGTCCAAGTGAGTTGAGAATGCGTCTTAATCTCTCTGAGAAAATGTATATTTCGTCGTGCTCGGGTGGCTTGAACGACCCGGACGGTATTGTTGATGTTATATTCTCGTAACCAACCAGTCGTGCTATCTCTTCAAATATATCTGCTTCTCTCTCAAGGTCAGGTCTTGTATCAGGTGGTAGTGCGTATGTTTTATCACCCTCTTTCTCTATCTCTATTCCAATCTTTTTTAACTTCTCAGTTATATCTTCATTATTTATCTCTTGACCAATAAGAGCAGAGATATTACCAAAATTAAAATATATCTTTTTCTGTTTGATGGGCTCTCCTATATCTGTTGGCTTTGATACAGAACTGATAGCACCATATTTTAGCAAGAGGTGGATTGCCCGCCTTGACCCAATATCAGGGCTTGAATAACCAACCATTCGCTCAAATCTGTATGATGCAGATGAGATAATGTGATGCCTTTTACTTGTCTTTCTCACTGACCGGTAGTCAAATGTGGCACTCTCAAGTAATATCCTTTTTGTATTACTACTTACCTCTGTATCAAGCGAGCCCATCACACCTGCTATGGCAACTGGCTTTTCACCATCTGCTATTACAAGGTCTTCTGGTGAAAGATTAACTACGCTACCGTCTATCAGTTTTATACTCTCACCATTTCTTGCCCTTCTAACAATTATCTTCTCACCCGATAATCTATTAAGGTCAAAGGCGTGAAGCGGTTGACCCATCTCTATAAGAACATAGTTTGTGATGTCAACGATTGCATTTACTGACCTGAGACCTGAAGCATCAAGGCGATATGCTACGGTCTCTGGTGTTTTAACATTATTCATTCCACTTAAAATCCAACCTATATACCTTGGACAGCCATCATTATCATCAATTGTTATATCTGGAGGGATAGATGTGCCATTAGCATTATATATGTCTGGCATTCTTAGATTGAGACCATAATATGCTGATAGTTCTCTTGCCAAACCGATTATAGAAAGGCAGTCGCCCCTATTTGGGGTAATACTTATATCAAGGATGACATCACCATCTCCCCATGGCTCAATGCCTTCAACCTCAAAGCCAAGCATAGTCAGAGTATTGGATATCTCCCTTGGGTCATCTTTGAGTTCAACAAAATCTTTTATCCAACTAAATGGCAGTTTCATATATATCAAATAAACAAACTATAAGATTAGATGCTCGTTAAAAATCTCATATCACCTGTGTAGAATAATCGTATATCAGTTATTTTATGTCTTATCATAGCAATTCGCTCAATTCCCATACCAAATGCGAAGCCCGATACATCATATTTATTATAACCAACGCTTGCGAAGACACTCGGGTCAACCATGCCTGCGCCGAGTATTTCAAGCCAGCCCTTATATCCACATATATTACATCCTTTGTTTCTACAATGTGGGCACTCAATATCCATCTCTGCGGATGGTTCTGTGAATGGGAAGAATGATGGTCTGAATCTAACTTTGAGGTCCTTTGAGAACAATCTTTTTGCTGTGAATTCAAGAATGCCCTTGAGGTCTGAAAATCTGACGCCCTTATCTACCATTAAGCCCTCTAACTGGTAGAATAGGGGAAGATGTGATGCATCAATGTCTTCCTCTCTATAGACCCTTCCTGGAGCCATCATTCTTATTGGTGGCTTGTGCTTTTCCATATATCGTATCTGGACGGGGGATGTATGAGTTCGCAGAAGGTAGCCATTGGGTAGGTATAGAGTGTCCTGCATATCGCGTGCTGGATGGTCAGAAGGCATATTCAGTGCTTCAAAATTGTAGAACTCTGTCTCTATCTCATAGCCGAGTGCTACCTCAAAGCCAAAGCCCGTGAGTATATCAACTAACTCATTTATTGTTCTTGTGATTATATGCGACCTTCCAACTCTGTATCTTCGTGCTGGTAGCGATAAGTCAAATGTTGTCTTTTCTTTCTTCTTTCCAAGGGCGATAGTTTTGTCTTTTATAATTTTTTCTAACTCAACTTTTACTGAATTAGCGAGGGCACCTATTTTTGGTCTTTCATTTTCTGAAAGGTTTTTTATAGCACGAAGTATGATATTTAGTGAGCCCTTTCTTCCGAGGTATTTTATTTTGATGCTTTCAATATCCTGTGATGTTTTTGCCAATAATAGTTCTTTAAGGCATTGGGCTTTTATGGCTTCTATCTGGTCTTTTATGTCAGCCATAAGATTATTATAGTTTTACCTCTGTTTAGAGATGTTCCTTTGCCTTTGTGATAATGGTTGATAGGACAGTGGGATTATGCACGGCGAGGTCTGCGAGTATCTTTCTGTCAATGGCAATTCCTGATTTTCCAAGAGCGAATATAAATTTACTGTATGATATGCCTTCCTTTCTGCAGAAAGCATTTATACGAATAATCCACAGCCTTCTTAGTAGACGGCGCCTCATTCTGCGATGCCTGTATTGGTGTTGAAGGGCTTTTGTTACAGCGTCCTTTGCTATTTTGAACAACTTGCTTCTCGCACCGCGGAATCCCTTTGCCATCTTCAGTATCTTTTTTCTTCTCCGCCTTCTTGGAACTGAATACCTTGTTCTTGACATATTTTCTCCTTAATGCTACTTTGGTATCAGTCGCTTTAAGAGTTTCATATTACTCTTATGAACCAATGTAGTTCGCCTTAGGTTTCTCTTTCTCTTTGAGGATTTCTTGGTCATAAGATGACCAGCCATCGCTCTATTCATAAGGAACTTGCCCGTTCCCGTTCTTTTGAAGCGAGAGACCGCTGACTTCTTTGTCTTCATCTTTGGCATATCTATCTACCTATCTAAAAAAATATATAACCAATAAATTTGAGGTTAAAAAAGATAATAATATAAATTTTTCTATTTTCAAGGATAATATTTGATTGACAATAAAAAGGATACAATAATAGCCCATTTACCTTTTAACTTCATAATTTTTTATTGTATTTGTATTATTATTTGTATAATTTATTATTATGAATAATAAACATGCTATAACTTTAATAATATTTTCGTTAAAAATCACCTCCTCTAACTACTTCAGAACATATAATATCTTCTTAATTATATAGCGTTCAGATGATGAAAATATATATGTAAATACATATCCTTTAGAATCAATATCATTTCTCATATCTTTTTCCTCCTAATAAACTCTAATATAAATATTTAAAATTTTGGCTTAAAATGTTATGTAAAAAAATTTTATTTCATTATTTTGATGATATTAATTTGATGTTCTTCATAGGTGTATGATGAAATAAATAGTTCTTAATCTCATCTGCTGTCGCCATTGATAGCGCCCTCTTTGCTATCTCCTTCAGTGTGTTAAATTCCATAGACCTTATAGCATATCTAACACCTGAAATATTTGTTGGGCTCGCCGATAGTTCGTCAACACCCATTCCTACAAGTAGGAGCGCCGATATCGGGTCTCCTGCCATCTCACCACAGACACCAACCCATATTCTGTTTTTGTGGGCAGAATCTATGACCCTGTAAATGAGGTTGAGTATCGCTGGATGATATGGGTCGTAAAGATACGATATTCGCTCATTTACGCGGTCAACTGCAAGTGTATATTGTATAAGGTCGTTTGTGCCTATTGAGAAGAAGTCCACCTCTCTTGCAAATAAGGGTGCCAGAACTGCGGTTGATGGAACCTCCACCATTATCCCAACCTCAACATTCTCATTGAATGGGGCTTTCTTCCTTCGCAGTTCATCTTTTACCTCGTCTAAGATACCCTTCGCCTTTCTCAGTTCGTCAATATCGCTGATGAATGGAAACATTATCTTGACATCGCCATAGGCACTCGCTCTGAGTATTGCCCTCAGTTGCGTCTTGAATACATCTGTCCTCTCAAGACAGAATCTTATTGCCCTGAAGCCAAGAAATGGATTAAGTTCTTTTGGTGTATCTGTGTAGAACTGGAACTTATCTCCACCAAGGTCTATTGTCCTGATTATCGTGTGATGAGGACGAACGCCCTCTGCTACCTTCATGTATGCTTCAAATTGCTCCTCCTCACTGGGGACATCTGTTCTGTTCAGGAAGAGAAATTCTGTTCTGTATAGACCAATCCCTTCACCACCAAACTCAATCACCTGTTCAATCTCTCGGACCAGTTCAATATTGCATGAGAGTATTACATTATAACCATCTTTTGTTGTGGCAGGCAGTTTGGATAGAAGAAGGAGTTCATTCTTCATCTTATCAAAACTCTTCTTTTTACTCTTATAACCTCGCAGTATTGATGGTGATGGATTGACAATAACTAAACCCTCATTGCCATCAATGATGACTGTATCGTCGTCTTTGATGAATAATGTTGCGGTTCTTGCTCCAACGATGGCGGGTATTCCAAGCGACTTCGCCATTATTGCGCTATGGCTTGTCTTTCCGCCTGCGTCGGTTACAAAACCAAGGACGCTTTCCTTTGTGAATAGGGCGGTTTGGGATGGGGCAAGGTCTTTTGCCACAACAATTCCTGCATCACCTCTCCCCAAAAGGTTTATATCCTCATTTTGAAGTTCTGCTATAAGAAGCCGGGCAAGGTCTTTTATATCTGCGGTTCTTTCTAAAAAGAACTTATCCCTTGATTGACTGTATGTCTTTAATATTTCCATTAATGTAGTATGAATTGCCGCTTCTGCCTTTATTTTTTCTTCTTTTATAAGTTTTTTACAAGATTCAATTATGTCTTCATCTTCAAGCATTAGAAGATAGAAATCAAATACACCATAAGCAGTTGATGATTTCTTGATATCTGTTTTTAATTTAGAAATTCTATTTTTTGCATCATTCAGGGCATCCACAAGCCGTTTTATTTCCGCATTTATATCACTCACTTTTCCACTAAAGTTCTCAAGCTTCCAGTGAGTTGTTTTTATTGTTATCGCCTTACCTATTGCTATGCCTGATGATGCAGGTATTCCCGATAATTTTTTCTCTCTTGGCACTTTTAATCAACTCCAAATCTATCGTTTATTAGGTTAATAAGTGCTTTTAACGCACTTTCTTCATCATCGCCATTAGCGATGATTTTTATTTTTTGTCCTTTGGCGCAGGCAAGCATAAGCACACCCATAATGGACTTGGCATTTACCTGTTCTCCATCCTTTTCAATTATAATATTGCTGTTAAACTGCTTGGCAATCTGGACAAGTTGAGCAGCGGGTCTTGCGTGAAGTCCAAATTTGTTTAATATCTCTATCTCCTGTTCAATCATACTGAATTTTATCCACATTCATTAATTTTTATATCATTTTGGTTACATCTAAGTGGCTCATCTTCCCAACCTCAACAACCTTTTTGATAAGGTCAGTAAGGTTCATTTCCCTTTGATAGACAATCGCTGTAATCAGCATAGGTAGATTGAAGCCAGCGACCAGACCCACATTCATTCCATCTTCTTTAAGCCGTTTTGCTGATTTAACTGCAATGTTCGCAGGACTTGCCCCCCACATATCAGTCATTATTATTATTGAATTGCATTCTTTAAGTAATTCTCTCGCCCTTTTTTCTACTATATCAAGCATCTCTTCCATCTGGTCTTTCACTTTTATAGATATATTCTGAATGATGTCTGTCTTACCGAGTATCAGTTCTGCCGCTTCCATCATCTCTCTTCCAATACCTTCGTGACTTATTAATAATATCCCTATCATATATTTTTATCTTTTTTCTCTTCTTCTAATATCCTTTCAATTATCGCAGAGTTGAACTCTCTTGCTGAGTGATAACCCTTCTGTTTCAATATATGATTTTTGACTGCTACTTCAACAAGGGTTGCTATGTTCTTGCCGAATATAACTGGTATCGTAAGATAAGGTAGTTTGACGCCTAATATCTCGTATAACTCATCGTATAGTCCTGTTCTGTCATAATCCTTTTTTCTATCAAGTTCTTCAAGCATTATCACAAGTTCTATCCTTTTAGAATCTTTGGTAGCACCAGAGCCAAATATCCTTGATACATTTATAATTCCTATACCCTGTATTTCCATATGGTCCTTTAACTTATCGTCGCTCTTTCCAATAATTTCTCCACCTATTAAGCGTTTGGCTACTATCTGGTCGTCTGCTATCAAACGGTGACCTCTTGATATGAGTTCAAGGGCTGTCTCGCTCTTACCAATACCACTCTTTCCAAGTATTAGAACACCTACTCCAAATATATCTATGAGAACACCATAGATAAGAATTTGCTCTGATAATGTATCATAGAGATAATAGCAGAGATTTGCAATTAGTATACCGGTTGGTGCCATTGTTGAAAATATAGCTATCTTTTTCTCTTCTGCTGTTTCCATAAGTTCAACAGGGCATGGAAGCGAACGTGCAATGATAAAGCATGGTATATCATATTCAACAATCTTCTTAAAAACAATTCTCTTATATTCTACACTCTTCGCTTCAAGAAAGTCACACTCTGTCTTTCCTATGACCTGAATTCTACCATCAGCGAATGTATCAAAGAAACCAGCAATTGCCAGAGATGGTCTGTTCACACCAATCTTTGTTATTTCTTTATCAAGATTAGCACTTGGGTTAAGAGGAATAAGAGCATCATTCTTTCCAAACTCACTATATAACTGCTGGATAGTCAATCTGGTCTTCTTTGACATATTAATAATATCTGATTATAGTCAGTTTAGTTTAACTCTTCTTCACGCCTTTTTATAATCTTTAAGATGTCTTCTGGTGTCTTTGCTTTAAGAAGTTCATCTCGGAACTCTTCTTTTTTTAGCATTCTTGAAAGTCGGGCAAGTGTTCTGAGATGCTCTTGGTCATTTGGGGCCGCAAGCATAAAGAATATAAAAACAGGTTTGCCATCAAGGGCATCAAAATCAATACCATCTTTCGTAGAACCAAAGGCAATAACAAGTTGCTCAACAATGTCTGGCTGACCCTGCCTTGGGTGTGGTATGGCAACTCCATGCTCAAAACCCGTAGAACAGAGTTTCTCCCTTTCAATGACTGCTTCATAAATCTTGTCTGGTGCTTTTATCTTTCCAGAATTAAATAAAAGTTCAACGAGTTCCTTTAATATCTCGCCTTTTGTCTTCCCTGTGAGACCAATCTTTATCGTCTTCTCAGAGACATAATCTATAATTGACATATAACTCCTCCTTATAAAAAATACATACAATCATAAAATAATATTAATGTAAATTCCATTATAATGGTCTTATAAGGCATAATCTTCCATCTGACCTTTTGTATAAGACATTCACCTTATCTGTATTGGCGTCTATATACACAAAGAAATTTCTTCCTAAGTTCTCAAATTGCATTCTCGCCTCATCTAATGTCATTGGCTTATATTGTATATTCTCTATAATTACATCCTGCTCTTCACCTCCTTCTATTTCTTCTAACTCTGCTTCCTCTTTTACTGCCTTCTTTGAGAGAAACATATCCTTCCTCTTCCTTATTTGTTTTTTAACCTTTTCAAAGACACTGTCAATTGTTGCCCTTAAGTCCACTGTCTCATCTTTACTTCTATATGTCTGATGTCCAGATTTAATTGATAATTCCATTATATATCGGTGCTTTTCATTCCATATTTCTATATTTACATTATCATATCCTCTTTTCAATATTCTCTCTAACTTCGTAATCTTCTTTTCAATGTAGTTCTCTATAGTGGGTGGTATTTCTATATTTCTTGCCTGAATGTTTACTGCCATATTCAATACCTCCTAAAGATATTATAAAGCAGTGTGATAGGATGTTCTTGCGAGTGGCTCTGATAGAACGAAATCAAAACCCATATTTCTTGCAATATTGCCTATCTTATCAAAATCATCTTTACTAAAATACTTTCTGACAGGTATATTCTTATACGAAGGTCTTAAATACTGTCCAATAACAAGCCGACTGACGCCTGTCTTTAATATATCTCTCATAAGCGTTAATATCTCACTATGAGTTTCACCGAGACCAAGCATAAATCCTGATTTTGTAATAGTTTTAGGTGAGATTTCTTTTATCTCTCTCAAAATATTCAATGATGTATCGTAGTCAGCCAGTGGACGAACCTCTTTATATAATCTCCTGATAGTTTCCATGTTATGAGATATACAATCTGGTTTACTCAAGACAACATTCTTTAATGCATCTATGTCGCCTTTGAAGTCAGGTATCAGTGTTTCAACTTGAGTTGTGGGCGAGTAATATCTGACCGCTTCTATTGTTTTAGCAAAGTGTTCTGCTCCACCATCTGAAATATCATCTCTTGTTACAGAAGTGATGACCACATAATCAAGGTTCATATCTCGGACTGCGAGACCCACTCTCTCTGGCTCTTCATCGTCTATAGGTCTTGGCGCTCCCTTTGATACACCACAGAAAGCACAGTTCCTTGTGCATACATTTCCTAATATCATTATTGTTGAAACACCAGCACTATAACACTCACTCTTATTAGGACACCTTGCCTCCTGACAGACAGTATTAAGATTATATTTATGCAGAATTTCGTTCATCCCCTTCATTGCCCCTGCAACAGCAAGCCCCCTCTTCTTGTATTCAGGTATCTCTCTCATCATTGAACTGAGTGTATCATCCTTCCTGAAAGTCCCCATAATGCCTCTCCTGTCGCCTCTGATAAACTTGGGTGATTATGAACAAGATTCTTCATCTTGTCAATACTAATACCACTTAGAATTCCAAGTGCAACCTCACCAATGAGTTCACCAGCACTCAAGCCGACGATGGTCCCAGATATAAGATGACCGTTTTTATCTGCTATTACCTTTGCGAAGCCGTCTCTGTCTCCAACTGCGAGTGCCCTCCCGAGCGCCCTGTAGTGAAATATACTCACATTGTATTCAACGCCATCTCTCTCAAGTTCTTCTTCTGTTGGACCAACCTGCGCAACCTCAGGGACTGTGTAAACAACCTTTGGTATAGTATTATATCTTGCCTTATTTGGCATTCCCATAATATTCTCAACCGCCACTACACCCTCATAAGATGCCTTATGGGCAAGCATTCCTGTTGGAACTATATCTCCTATCGCATATATATTTCCAAAGCCAGTATGCATTTTATTATCAGTTATTACATAACCCTTCTCGTCCAACCTTATATCATTTAAGTCCTTAAAGGCATCTGTATTTGGCACTCTTCCAACAGATAGGAATATAAAATCTGAGGATATTATTTTATCATCTGAGATAATTGCTTCAATGCCACTGTTTTTTTTGCTCCACAATTTTATTGTATTATTAGTTATTATCTCAACTCCTATACTCTTTAATTTACTTGATAGAACCCTTGATGCTCTCTTGTCATTTGTGGGAAGAATTCTATCAAGAACCTCAATAAGATGAACCCTCACTCCAAGACAGGCAAATATATAAGCGAACTCACATCCTGTTGGTCCAGCCCCTATAATAATTATGTCCTTGGGTGGCTTTTTTAGGTTTAAAACATCATCGCTTGTCAGAACGAACCTTCCATCTATCTCAAGACCAGGGAGAGATGATGGCTTTGAGCCAGTGGCGAGAATTATATTTTCTGCCTTTATCTCACCAAATCCTTCAACATCGATTGTGTCTTGTGATTTAAGATGTCCATAGCCATTTATAAGTTCAATCTTATAATGATTAAAGAGGTGGATTATGCCATTTCTGAGATTTGTTACTATCTCATCCCTTGTCTTTAACATATTCTCATAGTTAAATTTAGCACTCTCTATCTCAACACCATACTCTTTTGAATTTGTCGCATTGTAATACCTATGTGCTGCTTCTACCATAACCTTAGTTGGAATACAACCCCTGTTCAAACAAGTTCCACCGACGAGGTCGCTTTCTATCACTGCAACCTTGGCGCCTAACTTACCTGCCCTTATTGCAGAGACATAACCACCAGGTCCACCACCCAAGATTGCTATGTCATATCTATCAAGCACAAGAATTCCTCCTTATGAATTCTCTCTTCCTTTCTTCATATATATTGTCTTTCTCTTCCAGAAAGAAGGAATATTAAGAATCATTCTATACTTTGCTATCGTTCTCCTGCTTATATCATAACTACTTTTTTTCAATTTATCAAGTATCTCTATATCTGAAAGTGGTTTTTTATAATCCTCATTTTTTATTATCTCCTTGATTGTTTCTAAAATCTCCCTTTGAGAACACTCATTCACCTTTCTTGTGAAGAATATCTTCATCGGGAGGATTCCATAGGTTGTCTTTATATATTTTGACGATACTGCCCTACTCACAGTTGAGATAGATGTTGATAATCTATTAGCAATATCTTCCATCTTTAGTGGTTTAATACCTTTAAGACCATATTGAATAAAATCGGGTTGGCTGTCAAGCACTGCCTGGGCTACCTCAAGAAGTGTTTGAAATCTTCTGTTAATAGTCCAGTTTATGTCCCTTGCCTGCCTAAATGTGCTTCGTATAAAATCTAAATCCTCCTTTGTTATACCTGGTGAATTCATTACCTCATTGTAGTATTCACGCTTTACTACAAGACCGGGAAGTGCCCTTGGATTAAGATACACTTTTAGGTGACCATCTTCTTTTACCGCAATAAGTTCACACTCAGTTGTTCTTTTATCAGTTGATATATCAATTGATGGATATGGCTTGACAGTTTTTATGAGTTCTTTGAATCTATCAAATTCTTCTTCTGTTATTTTTATTCTATTTGGTAAGTCAGAATAGGATATATTTGGATTTCTTATATAATAATTTATCAATCTATTAAGATTATATGGTTCAAAACCCGCATCCTTCATTTGTATCATTATTGCCTCATTTATATTTCTTGCACCAACACCTATTGGCTCCATATTATGAATTACTTTCTTTAGGACAAATTCTAATTTCTTCTCATCTATTTCATATAACTTTGATATTTCACTGAGTGGAGTTAGAATAAAACCATTTTCATCTATCTCTCCAATAAGAATTTCACCGAGTTTTTCCTCTTCGGGACTTTCAGAGAGAATTTTCAATTGGTCTAATAATAGACCCTGCAAAGACCTTTTTGGCTGGGCTACCGTCTGTTCTAAAATGAGACGCCTGTCTTCTTCATCATTCTCAATAGTTTCATCTCTATATATCTCGGCTTCATATTCGTCGTTTGTTTTATCAGTATATATTATAAATGGATTCCCCTCGGTAATTTGCCTTAGGTAATTTTTCAATTCGTATATTGGCATTTCAAGAATTTTGAGATATTCTAAAACCCTCGGTGCCATTTTCAATCTCTGTTTAATCTTCTGTTCTGATTTATAATGTCTGCCAATCATCAATAATATTTTACACGATAATTAGAGATTTTGATATGAATTTTATATTAGTTATGAATAAATATTTAATGATATAATTTATAATATGGATGATAAGTTAGATGAACTGGAGCGAAGAGTAAATCTACTTGAGCGAAAACTCAGGAGGATAGAAGAGGAAGAGATAAGGGAAGAGAGGTATAGAAGGCAGTCGGGCAGAGCAAATCTCACGATACGACTTCTTATATATGCTGGATTTTTTATTGCACTTCTTGCAATGTTATACTATTATAAAATCCATTAGTTTATGGGGATGTAGCTCAGATTGGGAGAGCGACTGCCTTGCACGCAGTAGGTCGCCGGTTCGAATCCGGTCATCTCCAATAATTATTTATGTAGGTGGTGAGTATGAAAAAAGGAATACATCCCGAGTATTTTGAGACAACGATAACCTGTGCCTGTGGAAATGTTATCAAGACCAGGTCTACAAGGAAGGGCATAAAGACAGAGATATGCTCTGCCTGCCACCCGTTTTTTACGGGGAAACAGAAATTGGTGGATGCAACTGGTAGGGTAGAAAGGTATCGCAGAAAATACGGACTTACTGAAAAAGAAAAAGAAACCAAGTAGATGGAAGGCATTAACGATGAAAGGTAGTATTAGCCCCACGGAACTCACCGTGCGGCTTCTATTTTATACACCAGAACCAGAGGATGTGATATACAGAGCAATCAGAGTTTGTTACCAAGAAGATGTAGGTGGAGAAGAGGCATCTGTTGATGTGAGGAAGAATATAATAAGAAAGGTGATTAAGAGGGGGCATCTGTCTGTTATTGAACATGTTTCGTTCACATTTCTTGCTACCGGCATATCAAGGGCTTGTTCGCACCAATTAGTAAGGCATCGCCTTGCATCTTACTCACAGCAGAGCCAAAGATATGTTGATTTTGAAGGTCTAAGGTTCGTCATTCCTCCAAGTATATTAAAATCAGGTGAACTTAAAGAAAGTTATGAAAATTTCATAAGTGAATCTTTCAGATTGTATCGTTCGTTAAGAGACAGTGGAATACCACAGGAAGATGCAAGGTTCGTTTTACCGAATGCATCATCAACAAGCATAGTGTTTACAATGAATGCAAGAGAATTATTACACTTTCTTGGTCTGCGACTATGTAGGAGGTCACAGTGGGAGATAAGGGAACTTGCTATAAAGATGGGTGAAATATTATCAAAGGTATTACCGTCTGTCTTTGGTCTATCTGCTCCTCAATGTTCAAAGGGTCCCTGCCCTGAGGGCGATTTGACCTGTGGCGACCCGTATCTTCCTGAATGGTATAATGATTATGAGATATGATTTTATATGAGCAATAATAAAGCAGACAAACTAGACCCACTTGGTGGGCAGGCAGTATTAGAGGGCGTTATGATGAGGTCAAAGACCTCATACGCCATTGCCTGCAGGAGGAAGGATGGCACTATTGCTTATAAGAAAGCACCCCTTCCAAAATGGATTAGTGGCGTGATAAGAAAACTGCCAATTATAAGGGGAGCAGTAATGCTGATACATTCACTTGAGGTTGGTTATGACGCTCTTACATTCTCATCAAATGTTATGATAAGAGATGAGGGTGAGAAAGAGATGAAGAAGTCATCGTCTACAATTATGTTGGTTATTGCTATTGCACTTGGTTTACTGCTATTTGTGGGAATTCCATATTTATTTACATTTCTTATTCAGAGGTTTACAAGTTTAGTGAAGGGGCAGTTTACTTTTAATATCATAGATGGAATTTTCAGAATATTAATTGTCTTGGGATATATCTGGTTAATATCACTGAGTAAAGAGATAAGAAGGATATTTGAATACCATGGTGCCGAGCACAAAACTATTGCTAATTATGAAGCGAAGGGAAGATCAGATGTGAAAGAAATTGAAAGTAAAAGCAGATTTCACCCAAGGTGTGGAACCTCTTTTATTATAATAGTTCTTCTACTCTTAATTATAGTTCATACTATTGTTTTTTCACTTACCGGTCCAATTGATATAAGATGGAATATATCTATAAGAATATTGCTAATTCCTATAATAGCAGGGATAGCATACGAGATTATAAAACTGTCAAATAGATTTCCTAATAGTTTTATGGTGAAGATTTTCACCTACCCTGGGATTTTCACACAGTTAATTACTACAAAAGAGCCAGATAAGAGTCAGATTGAGGTGGCTGTTGCATCTCTTGATATGCTACTTGATGAAAATGTCATTGAGAGAGATGACCTTAAAGATGATATTATAAAATAAGGATGAAAAAATAACATTATGGTAAAATATTTTGTAGATAAGAATATTATATGAAATATCATGTTTTCTTATTAGTTATTATATTATTAAGTTCAATCGCCTTTGGAGTTGTTTCTGACAGGTGGGGCGTTGAATTAAATAAGATAAGGGGTTCATACATATTCAAGATATTTCCAATATACACACAACATAAGCCAGTTATTGATGGCTCTTTAAATGATTCTTGCTGGGTGGTTGCCAAGAATTCACCATCATCACAGGCAGATGACTTTGTTTATTGGCCATCAGATGAAGATTATATTGCGGAAGAACCGACTACCGTATATGTTGCCTATGATGAGGAATATATATACTTTGCCTTTGAGTGTTATAGATTTGACACAAGTGAAATTGTTTCTGACCTCTTAGTAAGGGATTCTGACCTATGGTTTGATGACTATGTTGAAGTAATTCTTGATACTGATTACGACAGGTCAAGCGCATATTATTTTGGGGTTACACCAAAGAATGTTCAGATGGATGGCTTTGTATCTAAAGATGGTGAGTTGGATAATAGAAATTGGGACTGTGTGTGGGATTCAAAAACAACTATCACCAAAGATGGCTGGATAGCAGAGATAGCGATACCATTTAGGGCTTTTCGGTTTAACCTTGGGGAGGAGAAGAAGTGGGGTGTTAACTTCTTTCGTGTGGACAGAAAGTCAGATACTTTTACAATATGGAAGAACACTGGCAGTGATGTGTATAATATTTCAAGGTATGGAACACTGGTATTGAAACATAAGATTGAGACAAAGCCAACCCTTGACCTTCAACCATATATTTTGGGCGAGGTTGACTGGAAGACAGCGAAAGAGAGGGGTAAAGATTGGGGCACTGGTATTGACTTCCAGACAAGGTTAGTTCCTTCAATGACAATATCAGGCACAGTATTTCCTGATTATGCCCAGATTGAGGCAGACCCCGATACTATAAACCTCGAGCCAGACCAGGAACTTTATTATGACGAGAAACGCCCTTTCTTTCTTGATGGACAGGAGCACTTTTTTACTCAGTTGGAGATATTCTACCCAAGAAGGATTGGAAAGATAGATTGGGGTGGGAAGATAATGGGCAGAATTGGTGGGCTTTCATACTATGTGATGGATGTGAGGGCAAATGATGCGAGGATGATGAAGAAGGCGGATGCGCCTTACTACAACTTTGGTGTTCTCAGAACTGTTTATGATATTAGGCATGACCTGTCATTAGGTTTTACAGGTGTTGATAGAAGAAGGGAAGGTGAGAGAACGACTACTGGTAGTATTGATACAAAATACTCATTGGGAGATGTCGCTACATTTGACTTTCAGTGTGCAACACTTGACAAATCAATTCTCACAGATAGATTAAATTCATATTATATCTCTGCTTATAGAAGTTCAAGTGGACTATCACTCAATTTTGGATATGATGATATAGCGAAGGGTTTTGGGGAGTGTGAGACAGGTTATATACCTTATGATGATGAAAGGGGTGGATGGGGTCAGATGGATTATTCTTTATGGTTTTATAAGAAGGGAATTGAGAGGGTTAATTTTTGTGGTCTTGGGGATTACTATAAAGACCATAATAGTAGAGATATATATTGGGACCAAATGGGTGGTATGCGTCTGTATCTTATTAATAATTTACAGTTTGAGTATTATTATTCAAGAGAACTTAGGGTTTGGGAGGATTTACAAAGAGAATCATTTAAGAATCATTATAATGAGTTTTTTGTAGGTTATAATTTGAAGGAGTGGTCAAGTGTATATTTTGAATATCAATTTGGCAAGCAATGGTGGTATAATTTGGATTATTTATCATTTGGAAGTTCATTTAAGATAACACCCCGGCTCGCAGTAGAGTTATCTACTGAGTATGGAAGGTATGATGTTCGCAAGGAGTTTTATGAGGAGTATGATAAGAGAGACCTAATTAAAACTGTGCCAGTAGAGAATCTATGGATATTTGTTGTTAAGTGGAACCTTCAGATAACACACAATATGTTCTTCAGAACATTTCTACAATCAAGTGGGATTGACAATACCTGGACTATAAATGCCCTTCTTGGTTATAACTACTATAAAGGTTCTCATATATATCTTGCATATAATGAATGGCGTGAATACTCAGCCCCTGGAAAACCACTGCTTGGGAGAATAATGTTATTAAAAGGCGACTTCTACTTGGGGCTTTAAATATTTGAACTGAAAATCTAACAATTTGGATTTAATAATCAAATCCGATGAAGAATCTGACAGGTGTGTCATCTGATAAAGAGAGGAAGTCGGTCTTCTTGGCGATATCAAGGCGAAATACGATAAAGCCACCCAAACTCCATCTCAGACCAAGCCCGAATGAGCCATATAGTTTGCTAATCTTCTCGTCCCAGGAACTTCCTATGTCAAAGAATAGTGCCCCCCTAATCATTCCAAAGTTTACCTCACCGAATGGCAAATTCAGTTTTATGGCATCTATAATTGGAAATCTCACTTCTTGATTTATCATGAATATCTTCTTCCCCGCAAACTCATAGAATTTATATCCCCTCATTCCCGTGCTTCCACCTGCGTATATTGTCTCAGCATCCGGACCATTGTTTGCTATATATATCGCCCTTATAGCATAGGCACCCATTCTTGATAGGCGAAAGTATTTTCTCATATCAAATGAGAAGACAACATATCTACTCTTATGGTCTTTTATCTGCATATTATTTCCAACAGTTATATTATATCTTGCACCATCCATTGGACCTGTAGGGCACCAGAGAGATGTATCTTTGACAAATGATGCAAAATTGGAGATTATATTAGTATTAACCTCTTCTGTTGTATTGGTTCTATTCAGTCGGTATATCATTGTGGCAACCTCAAATCTGTAGAATCTATTCAGTGGAAATATGATTGCACAATTTCCACCATAGAGATGTTCTGTATATATATAATCTCCAAATGCACCATAATAGTCGTAATAATAGTGAAATCCACCTAAACCATAATAAATTCTGTGAGAGAAGTTATAATAAATAGAACCAATGTTCATTCTTTTTATAAACTCACTCCAGTTCCTTGCTGTGTTTGTAAATGAAACGATGATATGCTGGTCTGAGAGCATATCAGTGAAGTATAAACTTCCACCTATTCCTGATTGGAAGCCAGGTGAATACACGCCCTCCGCTTGAAGGAAGTCAAGTGAGAAATGGCTCTTATATTTATCTATCTTGCTCTCAATTTTTTGTGAATATGTCATTGTTGTTAAGGGAATGGGACTATTCTCTAATGATAATGGTTTATTTTCTTTTATTGATACTATCTTTAGTGAACTATTGTGGTAACAGGTTGCAATAAATGTTGTATCATCATATTTTAGTGGCTCAAAGAGACCAGTTGCAATATTTGTCAATTTTTGAAGAGTGCCATCATCTTTAAGATTAAATATATTGAACTTACCATCTCTATCTGATGAAAAGATGATTGAACCATCATCTGTAAACACCGGTTGTGTATCATTGTATTTTCCATAGGTTAATTGAACTGGTGCTTTACCTCCATCTGATGATATTGAAAAAATGTTATAGCCCTCATAACCAAAAAATTCCCTGTCAGACGAAAATACTATACTTGTAGAATCTGGTGAGAATGTGGGGTATCTGTCATCATACCAGTCGTCTGTTAATCTTTTCAGTATTTTCTCTTTTATGTCATATATGTAGATGTCGTTCTTACCGCTCATATCTGAACCAGAAAAAACAATCTTATCTGCATCCTTAGAAATGAATGGCGATGATATGTAAACAATATTAGAAAACCTAATACTATTTTCTACTTCACCTTTATTTATATTAATGACATTTATACTATCTTGAAGACCTGATTTTGAAACAAATGCAAGAAAACCATTATCGGATATTGAGATTCTGCTTCCAGTTATATGAAGTGATTCCGTCAGTGTTGATGGTCCACCCTTTACAATCTTTCTCTTGTTCTTGATTGTCATTTTTCCATTCTTCTCTTCAATATCAGATATATAGATGCTTTCATAACCCATATAGTCAGTCATATAAATAAGTTTCTTTTCACCAGAAGGATTCTTGTAAATAATAGGTGATGCGAATATTGCATCTCCCGATATCAGTGTGTTAGAGACAATCTCGGGAGGGTCATAGTTATTTGCCATCGGATAGTATTTTTTTCTAAGCCAGTTTGTCCATTTGTTTGAAATTGTTTCGTAGTCATCTCCAAGGACATTTTCCATCAATTCATTGTAATCTTTTGTAGTCCACAGGTCATCAATGAGTTGGATTATCTTGTCTTTACCATATTCCTCTGCTATGAAGATTAGTAGCGATTGCCCTTCTTTATATACGAGATATGAGTCGTATGTCTTATATATCTCAGTTAGTGGTGAGAATTTGCCATATATGAGAGCATCGAACATTACGAGGTCATCCTGTGATGACCATTCCTTTGATAGAAATTCTGCCAGACCTTCCATAAACCATAGTGGTGGTAGTGAATATGCATATTTTTTATGGCTTCGCATAATGTAATCTATTTTATTTAATGTAAAGAAGTGCACCATTTCATGATTAAGAATCCGTTTGAATCTTGGAAGTGAGCCATCAAATGGAACTAATACCCTGCCCTTTAAAAATTCGGTTATCCCTCCAATGGACTCTGGAATTATCATAGGAATTATCTGTGTCTCTTCAAAAGTGTGGTGATTGGAGTATAGTATTATTGGCATTTTTCTGGTCAGATTGTGGTGTAAACTGGTCTCAAGCTGTCTTGCTATTTCCTCTCCATACTCTGCTGCTGTCTTGGCAAGTTGCTCTTCTGAACTATAATAGTATATCTCTAATCTCTCTGTCTTTAGTATCTTCCAATCAAGATACTCATATCTGACTTTGTTTTTACCAAAGTTAAAGAATGCAGTTGAATTACTGGTTATAAAGAATAAAACAACAAAGATAAGATAATATCTTTTCCACATTAAATTTATATTATTTTCTAAAACTTTCTACTAAACGAACTCTAACCTTCTTTTGCCATTCCCCTTCTTTTCAATAGATATATTATGAGTATTGTCAGTGATATCTGGTCAATTGAGATGAGCAGTGTAATCCACGCAAAATCAGGGGGGTAATACATATCAACAAGTCCTACAAGCCGTAAAATTACATAAATAATAGTTCCCATAATAACCTCCTTATTTTTTTATACTTATAGCATAAAAGAATGGAATATGGGAGAAAAATCTTCCACTTTCAATCTCTTTTCTTTCACTCTCCATCCATCTATTTATGTCATCTTCTCTAATATTTTTCATCTCTATTGTCTCCAACACTATTCTATTAAATTCCCACTCTTCTTCAAAGTCCCTTAAGTAATCATCTTTGGTTCTTATATAGTTATATAACCATATCTCTGGATTGAGCCCTACCTCTGTGAATATTGATTGTAATTTTCTACCAATGAAAGGATTATGTCCCACAGAAGTAATAGCAGCGGTATAGTTATCTCTTAGTTCTTTATTGTCAGGGTAAATAAGCCATCCACCATAATCGGGCTCCATCATCGCGCAGATAACTCCACCTTTCTTTGTAACTCTTGCCATCTCTCTAACACCTGAACATGGGTCTTTAAGCCAGTGAAGATATAGATGACAGAATACACCATCAAATTCTCCATCATCAAATGGCATATTACAGCCATCACCCACTTTGAAAACTACTCTATCAGAGTATTTTTTCTCTACAATATTAATAAACTCTGGTTCTATGTCGATTCCAAATACCTTCGCTTTTGTAAGTTCTGCAATCTCGTTTGTTATCTGCCCACATCCACAGCCAACATCAAGTATCTTTGCCATCTTTCCAACCTGTGTCAATCTGTATATGTGCCTTCTCGTTCCAAAAGACCATTTAAATTGCCTCTCAAACTGGTTTATCCAAACTTCAATTGGAATCCCTGCTATTTTCTTACCCATCAAGATATTATACCGGTGCATTTGAACCCGATTCAAAGCAGAAGACCGTCTCATCTCCCTTTATAAGTGATAGCGGGCATCCCCCACCACACATCTCAAACCACTCGCAATTTATACACATCTCAGGTGCAAACTTGCGACTTCTGATATTCTCTAATAGTTCATTATGCCATATCTTCTCCCAATCATCCGTCAGTATATTACCAACATCTTGATAATAACTCTGACAGGGGAGAACCTTGCCATCGGGTTCAATCGCCATATTGTAAAGTCCAGCAGTGCATGACTTCACGCCAAGATGCATATTAAGTGGATTGAAATTACAATACATAGTTGGTGTATACCATATCAGTTTCAACCCTTCTTTATTACCTCTGTTTATAATTCGTTCAAGAATGCCCTCAAGTTCCTTTTCTGTAAGGGCATATGGATAATCTTTACCCTCTCCTGATTTTATTATTCCATTGCAGGCAAATACTTTTACACCAAGACCTGCTACAAATGAGACAGTTTCTTCAATATTCTCTATATTAAGTTTTGTGAGTGTTGTGTTCGTTACAAGGTATATTGGAGCAGAGACACAATTTTTTATGCCTTGAACTGTCTGGTCAAAGGCGCCATCAGAGCAGACCATCTTATCGTGTATCTCCTTCTTGTGTGATTCAATCGTTATCTGAATGTGGTCAAGACCAGAAAGAACAAGACGGTCAACGAGGTCTTTGTTTGACAATCTCCTACCATTGGTATTTAGACCCGATACCATACCTGTATTCTCAGCCCAATCCACAAGTTCAGGTAGGTCATCTCGCAATGTTGCCTCACCCCCTGTAAATACAATATGTGGAATGCCTATCTGCCATAGACGGCTTATTAATTCCTTCCACTGGTCTGTATTTAATTCGGGCGTGTCCTTTGGTCTTCCCACATAGCAGTGTCCACAGTTATTCTCACAACGATATGTGAGAGCCAAATCCATTCTATATGGCGCACTAACAGGTGTAGTAAATGGCTTTATCCTCTCTACATCAAGATATGTTATTGGACATATCTCATCGGTCTTTAGAAGAACCTCAATTAGGTCTTTAACCTTCTTTATATCATTCTTTACATGGTTCTTTGAGACCCTATATCTCTTTGTCATTATCTTTGCTATCTCTTCGTCTGTCTTCTCCTCTATTATATACTTCGCAATCTCAGTTCCTGTCTGATTAAGATGAATTATTCTACTTGCGTTGATTATTAGTATTCCATCGGCACTTGGCTCTATTCTGAGATGCAATCTGAAGTTGCCTTCCTCTGTATCAATCCTTTTGCTGATGACCTCTGTTCCAAGGGGCTTGTGTTTTTCAAAAAAACTCTTTATTCTACTTTTAACATTCATAAACAAGTAACCTCCAATAAAGTTCAGATATAAATTTATTATATTCTATGATAATATAACAAAAATTGATATATTTTTACTAATTTACCTATTAATATTGATTATTTTAGTTTTATATTTTTTGTGACTATAGGTTTTATTTTATGGGATTTTTAGATTTATTTTTCAGGAGGATTTTATGCCTGGGATAAGAAAATCATCTATACCTTTTATACAGAGGTTAGCACAGATATTTCCTGGAACAATCGGTCAAAATTTCTATATTCCAGTAATATGGAAAAAAGTAATATATGGTGGCTGGGGCAAGGGCTTATGTGTTCCCACGCTTAATTGCTATGCCTGCCCCCTTGCTGTTTCATCTTGTCCCGTTGGTCTCATTCAGCATTTCATAACGCTTCGTCTTATTCCATATTATGTTATAGGTCTCTTAGTTGGTTTTGGTATGTTTCTTGGCAGGTTCTTCTGTGGTTGGCTATGTCCTTTTGGTCTGTTTCAGGATTTGACATATAAGATAAAATCACCAAAATTTGGAATGCCTAAATGGTTGAATTATGGACCTTATCTTTTTCTATTCGGACTTGTCATTATTATTCCTTTTATAACTCATAGGGCATGGTTTTGCCGTCTCTGTCCTCAGGGAACTCTTGAAGCGGGACTTCCGTGGATATTATGGAATCCGAATGATACATATACAGGTCTTCCGATGTTTGAAGGAATGGTTGGTTGGCTCTATTACCTAAAGGTTGGTATTCTCGTTGGTTTTGTAGCATTATTTATTATTATCAAGAGACCATTTTGTAGGGTGGTATGTCCACTTGGTCTAATTATGGGCTGGTTTAACAAACTCAGTTTGATGCGATTCTCAGTTGATGATACATGCAATAAATGTGGTGGTTGTAAGAAGATATGTCCCGTAGATATTTGTATATGTGATGACCCCAATAGTTTTTACTGTGTGAGATGTTTCAGATGCCTTGCCTGCGACAGTGTTCATCTAACAACAATATTTGGCAAGAGAGAACCAATAAGTTTGGTTGAAAAGCAGACAGTTGGAAGTAATATTCTGAAAAATTCTAAAAAACTTATTTGAGAGGTGAAATATCGTGAATATCTTTAAGAAGAATATTTTATTTTTATCGGTTTTAACATTAACTCTACTCTTTCAATTGTCCTCTGCAGAATTTGGTCATCTGACAATTCTATATGTGAATGATACACACGAGCATATTCTTCCAGATACACAAGATGGGGCAGAGATTGGTGGTCTTGCCCGAATGGCAACGCTTGTAAAAGAGATTATGAGTGAGGAGAAGAATGTTATCTTTCTTCACGCAGGTGACCACATAACTGGCTCTATCTTCTCAAGCATTTATCACGGTAAGGTAGATGTCCTATGTTTCAACTATATGGGGCTTACCGCATCCGCCGTTGGAAATCATGAATTTGATGATGGCTTTAATAATCTATTAGATAATCTCTCAAAATTTGCTAAATTTCCATTTCTTTCTGCGAATGTCGTTTATAGTGATACTTCTGCAAAGTTCGGGGTTGTTTACCCTTGGAGTTCATCTACCGAAACTGAGGTGGGTGACTTTGGGATGCCAATTCTTATATATGGTCTCACAACACCAAATACGCCTATTCAAACAAACCCGGATAATGTTAAAGGTCTTATATTTGAAGACCCATATAAGGTCTCAGAAAATCTTATGAAGACATGGTATAGCAAATATCCTGTGATAATAGCATTAACACACCTTGGACTTTCAGATGACAAAATGCTCGCATCAAGCGTTAATGGCATTGATGTTATCATTGGCGGCCACAGTCATGACTTTATCTATGAGCCCGAGAAGGTCAACAACACAATAATATGTCAGGCGGGGCAGTATGGGTGGTATCTTGGACGGATTGACATTGTGTTTGATAAGAATGGCGAGGTTATAGATTATACTAACAAGTTGTATAAGATAACGAGTGAGATAAAAGATGATGAGGGTTTACTTACAGAACTCAAGCCATACATTGAAGAGGTTGAAGGTTTTTCAAGTCAGATTATATGTTCTCTTGACTTTATTCTTGGTGCCGAGACAGATGTCACAAGAGCGAGTGAAACGAACCTTGGCGACCTTCTCACAGATGTGATGCGTTTTTCTACTAATACTGATGTCGCTATAATAAACTCGGGTGGGATTCGTGCAACGATTAATCCACCTAAGATAACCGTTGGTGATATAATGAAGGCACTGCCGTTTAATAATAATATTGTTGTATGTAAGTTGAGCGGTGTTGACCTTCTCAATGCCTTTAAGTGGGGTTATGAGAACCAAATTGGAAGTGGTGGTTTTCCTCAGATATCTGGTGCTAAGGTGATTATAGCGAGTGATGGGAAGATAGAGAGAGTATTCATTGGTGATGAGTCATTGGATAAGAACAAAGTTTATAAGATTGCAACTGTGAATTTTCTTATCTCGGGAGGCGATGGTTATACAATGTTTGCTAATGCTAAAGAAATTATAGATACAGGTCTTTATACGACTGATTTGGTAATAACATATCTTAAAGATAAGGGCAATGTGCCAGCGCCTGTGATGAATAGAGTGATATTTAGGTAGGAGAAATGAAAATATTTTAATATATCAAGGATTAATGTGTGATGCCTATGAAAATACCATCTGTGAATAGTATTCTCTTTGATGAGAGAATAAAGAAATATATAAATAGATATGGAAGGGGTGTAGTTGTAAATTTCATTAGAACTGCACTTCAAGATATTAAGAGGGAGAAGAAGATTTCTGAGGATGTTATTGGCACAATCTTAGAAAGAATAGAGAGGTTGGTTTTTCAAAGGTGCATTATCAATGCAACAGGAGACCCATTGTCAAACTTGCTAATAAATGAGGCGCTGAAACCAATTGAATATAAAAGCAATCTTATAGATAAAGACGATATATTGTATTCTTTGAGAAGTATCTCTGAACATTTGTTCAATGGAAGACAGATTGTATTTCTTAACAATCTATCGTCTGCTCTTTCTTTTATAAGGTCTATATATTTTGATAGAGAGGTCGGTGTTTTAATAGCCACAAGGGATATTTTCCGAATTGATGGCTTTGAGATTGATAGTGCTATAAAAGAAGCAGGTTTTGAACTAATAGAGGTTGGCTGTTCAAATAAGGTTCATCTTCGTGATTATCAAAATGCTATAGATAGTGCATCTGATTGTCCTGTTGGAGTAATATTAACGGCATCATCGCCAAGGATGGAACTTGAAGGATTTGTAAAAACAACAGATATTGAAGAGATTGATAATCTTGTTAAAGAGAAGAAGATAATTTATATTCACATACTGTCTGATTCACTTCCAGTTTCTCCAAAACCTGGTCTAATAGAAGATAGGTTTATTCTCTCTCATTTATTGAAGAAGACAAAGGGCTTTATCATTACAGAGACATCTGGTCTTATGGGTCTTCCTAAATCATCACTTTTAATATATGAAAGAGATTTTGCGAATATTAATCCTTATGGTAAGGGTTATCAAAATTATTTAATTGAACCAGTCCTATTAGTCAATATTCTTTTATCTTTATATAATTATTTTAACGATGACATTGTTGAGAAAAACATTGTATTGAAATGCATAGATAGAGATAGGGACGAATTGATAAGAATAGCAAAGAAGATTGTTAAAATATTTAAAGTATTTGATGAGAAAGTGGAGATTGTTGAAGATAGGGTATTTCTCATAGGAGTTATTAGAGATAGAGTTTATATAAAGATAAGAGAAAATGAACTCATTAATAGATTGAATATAGGTGGTGTTGTATTAGGGAATATAAACAATAATGAGGTATTTGATGTCAGATGTGTTTTTGATAATGATGTAGATTTATTAAAGAGGAGGATTTGAGATGTATTCAATTATTAGGGATGTTGACCCCGATGTATATAAAGCAATAATAGGTGAGATGAAAAGACAGGCGTTCACACTTGAGATGATAGCGAGTGAGAACTTTGTCTCCAAGGCGGTTCTGGCAACAGCAGGAAGTGTTCTTACAAATAAGTATGCGGAGGGTCTTCCAGGGAAGAGATATTATGGTGGCTGTCAGTTTGTTGATATTGCGGAGAACCTTGCCCGAGAGAGAGCGAAGGTGTTATTTGGTGCTGAACATGCGAATGTTCAACCGCATTCTGGAACCCAGGCAAACATTGCTTCTTATCTTGCACTTCTTGATATTGGCGACCCAATTCTTGGTATGAACCTCTCACACGGTGGTCATCTGTCTCATGGTCATCCCGTGAACTTCTCAGGCAAATACTTTAAGGTCCATCAATATGGCGTTAATAAAGATACAGAGACAATTGACTACGATGAATTATTGAAGATAGCAAGAGAGGTGAAGCCGAGATTGATAATATGTGGTGCCTCCGCTTATCCAAGGGTAATTGATTTTATAAAATTCAAAGAGGTAGCAGATGATGTTGGTGCTTATCTCCTTGCTGATATTGCGCATATAGCAGGGCTTGTGGTAGCAGGTATTCATCCATCGCCAACACCATACTGCGATGTCGTGACGACAACTACACACAAAACGCTCAGGGGACCAAGAAGTGGTATGATAATGTGTAAAGAAAAATATGCAAGTGCGATTGATAAGTCGGTCTTTCCAGGGAACCAGGGTGGACCATTAATGCACATTATCGCAGCAAAAGCTGTCTGCTTGAAAGAGGCGATGACTGATGAATTCAAGGCATATCAGAGGCAGATTGTAGCAAACGCAAAGCGACTCGCTGAAAATCTATCAAAGAGGGGCTTGCGTCTTGTCTCGGGTGGCACAGATAATCACCTCATGCTCGTTGATGTCCGAGGATTTGGACTAACAGGTGCTGTTGCCGAGAAAGCCCTTGAAGAGGCAGGTATCACTGTGAACAAGAACACGATTCCTTTTGACCCCGAGAAGCCATTTGTTACATCAGGCATTCGCATTGGCACACCTGCCCTTACAACGAGGGGAATGAAAGAGACGGAGTTTGACCTCATAGCAGATATGATTGTCAGAGTTCTTGAGAGACCTGATGATGAGAATGTGAAGAGAAAGGTATTAGATGAAGTTCACGAACTCTGTCTGAGATTTCCGCTTTACCAAGAGTTTCTTGATGAAGCAGGTGTGAAGGGTCCTTACGATGAACCAAAGATGTAGGTATCATTGTAAAGAGTTGATTGCCATTTGAATAAAGGAATTCAGAGATTGAATAGACCAGGTTTTGATGAGTATTTTATGAATATAGCAAGGGTCGTTGCGACAAGGTCAACATGTCTGAGAAGGAATGTTGGTGCTGTTCTCGTTCGTGATAAGAGAATACTTGCTACGGGTTATAACGGTGCCCCAAGTGGTCTACCGCATTGTGAAGAGGTTGGCTGTCTGAGAGAAAAGTTGGGAATACCAAGAGGCGAGCGCCACGAGATATGCAGGGGACTACATGCAGAGCAAAACGCAATAATTCAGTCAGCACTACATGGTGTCTCTATAGCAGGTGCAGAACTATACTGCACTCACCATCCATGTTCTGTCTGCGCCAAGATGCTTATAAATGCAGGAATTACAAAGGTAAAGATAGTGGAGGATTATCCAGATAAAATGGCAAAGGAATTATTCAAAGAGGCAGGGGTGGATTTGGTAATATTGAAATAGGGTGTATGCAAAGATTAACTTATATAATTCTTTTTTTGACTTTCTGTTTCTGTTTTACATCTTTTGCACTTACAACATCTATTGGAATGTCAGGGGGATACTTAATGATGGACGATAATTCACTGAATAATGGTTATTTGATACAAGGAAGAGTGACATTGCTGCTGTGGAAATATTTAGGAGTTTACTGTGACTATGGGTTGGGACGAGGCATTATGGAAGGTAGTGGACATTATTCTATTGAACCTATGTTCGTAGGTTGTCAAATTATCTATCCCCCCAAGAGATGGTTGAGCGTATTCTCTGATGTTGGTTTTGGTTATGTGAGAAGTGTTGAGATTATAAGTGTTGAGCCAGTTTCAAAATTTTCAGTTAGAATTGGCAGTGGTGTATCATTTTTTCAGAATATTAGATACCCTATCTACTTTGGATTTGGTTTCTTTCGCTCATTTGTAGGTGGAAAGATTGAAGAAGGGGGTGTTAAATTTAAGTCAACAGATAATATGAACTTTTCTGCATTTATTGGTTATAATCTTTAATTATTTTTTAGATTGATTCTCTTCCACTAATATATTTCGTAAAATTAGATAATATTTACCATCCCTGTAAAGGGCTATTTCCATCAAGGCATCACAAATCTCTTTCTTCGTGAAATACTCATAATGCTCCTTAAAAAAGTTATTATTAGTTATCTCTTTAATAGTTTTCTGATAATATGGATGAGGCAGGTAGATTAAATCTGGATGATATTTTCTAAATAAGAAATCTGCTGAGAAACCATTATGTGCAAAGTCAGTTTCATTAAGACCTGTGAGGTCAATTATATTTTTATCTGGATTCATTGCTGATGGACGCCCTATCTCTGTGGTCGCAATAGTAAGGTCGTCAGGTAGTTTTGAAAACTCATCAAGTTTATACCAGTATGCTTTCCACCTTTCACTATATTCATAATATATATCAAAATTGGTAATCTGCGATGTCCGTATAGATAAGTATAAATCTTTTATAGAAAACAACAGTGGGATAAAAAGTGAGATTATAATAATCAGTGAGATAGTAGAACAGATAATTTTGGAATATGATTCTGCCATCTTTCTTACTGAGGGTGGAATTCTATTTATAATACTAACTATGCTTGAACACGCGAGGAATATAATTGCTGGAAGAGTTGGATAGTAGAATCTCTGGTCATAGAACATTATCTGAGAGACAAAGAATAGGTAATAAATGAAAAAGACCATAGTTGAAAATAGGAGACCTAATTCAATCGGACGCTTCTTATATGAATATTTATATCCACCAGTGATTATATCTATGCCTATTATGATGAATAGAACTAAATATGACTTAAAGAAGAGAATGAACTCTCGTATTGGAATTACACAGTTCTTCTCATATAGAAAGCCACTATGTAATCTCATTGCTTTTACATAAAATGGTAAAGGTAGGGAAGATTTGAAGTAAAACCTGAAAATTAACATTTGGAGTAAAATTAATGAGATTGAGATGATAAAGATTAATAGAGCGTTAATTCTATTACTTTTATTGTTATTGAAGAAAATGATAGTTATAGGGACAATGATTATATAAATTAAGATATCAGGTCTTACTGAAAATGCAATTCCACCCAATATACCAGTAATTATTACACTTAAAATTGATTGAGAAGCATCGCACCATCTTATTACCAAAATATAAAGAGTTAGAAAAGCAAGAGCGAACATTGTTTCCATCCCGCTTGTAAAGTGATTTGTCAATTGTTTGATGGATGAGACAAAAGAAATAAGAACTATTATAGTTAGGATATATTTTGTTATATCATCTCTTTTGAAATATTTATAAATAAAGAAGGGTAAAAATGAAATAAATATAAGACCACTTAATAAACTACCAGAGATTGCGGTTAGACCTGGATTATAAGGTAGTAATGCCCGTAAAGGTATTATGAAAATTAGATATAAAAGTGAGGTTAAACCATAGGTAGGATTACCTCCGGGATTTCAGGATATAGTTCCATTTTTAATGATATTGTCTGCGTATCTGACGAAGATATATGAATCATCCCATAGAGAGAATATTGAAAGTTTTGAGATGCATTCAAATAATATGATTATCACAGATGTTGAAATTATTAAATAATAATATCTCTTGATATAAATTTCTGATGATAGTGAAATATTCATATCGTATTTCTTTTTGTAAAGAATTAGTTTTTATATTCTATTATAAATATTAGTAAAATAGTTTTTCTTAAATTTTATTAATATCTATATACCAATTCTCTGCTCCACTGCTTTTAGTATATTTTCAAGCATTTCAGCGTAAGACATGCCGGCAATCTTTGCCATTTTTGCGAGATGCCCGTCCCAGCACCAGCCGGGATTTGGGTTTACCTCTAAAAGTTTTGGATTATCATCAGCATCAAGGCGAAAGTCAAATCTGCAGTAATCCCGCACATCAAGACGCTCAAAGAGTTTCATGCACCACTCAACAATTGACTTCTCCGTTTCGTCTGGCAAGTTTGCTGGAATTGACTTGATATTCCAGTATGGTGAGTCGGGAAGCCACTTTGCCTCATACCCACAGATTCTTGGAAGTCCCTTTGGAAGCGATGAATAGTCCTCTTCAATAATAGGCAGGACAATGTATGAATCAGGTGAATTGCCGATTATTCCAACGCTCATGTCTTTACCCGTAAGGAACTCTTCTACAAGTATTGGCTTGTCATAACCAAATCTTTCTCTGATTTCAGAGATAGCATTAAGTAATTTCTCAGGATTGTTCACAACGCTTCTCTGAGTTATGCCGAAACTTGAATCACCAAAGTTTGGCTTAACAATAACAGGGAAGGCGAATGGTATCTCAAATGTCTTGTCCTCCGGTTTTATGAAGAATGCTTCTGGCACCAAGATTCCCATCTCACTTGCAATTCCACGAACGAGCGATTTGTCATAACAGTGTGCAAGACATTGTGGTCCAGAACCAGAGTATGGAATGCCTAAAATCTCTAATAGCGCTGGGATATGCAATTCTCTTCTCGCATCATTGAAATAACCCTCATCACAGAGGTTGAAGATGAAATCAACCTTACCTTTCAGTTTTAAGAGGTCATTTATAAGTGTCGTATGATTATTTAAGTAAGTAAATTGGTAACCTTTTAGTTCACTCAGGACTGCTTTCAGTTGGTCTATTGTATAGAAATCATCATCATCAAAGACAGAAAGTGGTTTGAGTGGGTCGGGTTCTCTTGGGTCACCCAAGAGAACAACGACATTTTTGACCTCTTCCTTTGGTCTTTTCTTTATCTGCGTCCATTCTTTTCTCACAACTGCTGTTGCTATGATGCGTTTTTCCATCATACCAAGGTCCTGATTTCGCTTACTTGATGGCATTAACTCACCATGAAAGGTTATGTCATTATAACCCACGGTCTTTAGCAGTTTTGATATTCCTTCTTTTGTATAAAGTCGCTCTGCGTAAAACTGGTCTGCTATTACGCCCTTTTCTACATGTGTTATCACCTCTCTTGATATAAGGCATTGACTATCAAGAGATAGGGAGCGTTCTCTACATACAAAATGCTTCCTATCAATCCACTCCCAAGACCTTGGCTGATAATGCTTTTTCATATAGTCGCCATCTGATACATCTATTAGAAGTTTACCCCATGGCTTTAGGACTCTGAATAGTTCTTTTAAGACAAGCAGGTCATCTTGTATGCTCTCAAAATAGCCAAAACTATTACCAAGAAGCATTACAACATCAAAGGTGTCAGGAAGATATGGAAGTTTTCTAACATCGCCCTCTCTAAACCTAACATTTAGTCCCTCTTTTTTAGCAGTTGTCTTTGCCTTCTGAATGAGGTAGTGAGAGCGGTCAAGTCCCTCAACATTCTTAAAGCCCCTTCTCGCAAGTTCAAGCGAATGGCGTCCTTGACCACAACAGGCATCAAGTATCTTGTCTTCTGGTGAGATTTTCAATATCTCTGAGAAGATGTCAACCTCCTGGTGCGTTATATTCTGGTCATCTATCACATCAGCGTCTGTCTTTAGATATAGAGAATTAAAGATGTTTCTCCACCAGTTAGGACTGACATACTCCTCAATATTCGTAACTGGTCCAAATATCTTTCTCTGTTGCTTGCGGTATCTACTGCGTTGGGGAGGTTTATCCTCCGATGGCTTACCGTTCATATCTTACCCCCTTTTAAAAACATCATATTTATAGGTTTTAAAGACATATTCCTTTAACTCTACCAATAGGGAGAAATCCTTATGCATAATAATGCTATGCATTTTTGGTGAACATATCTTAATATCAACAAAACATACCATTTTTCTGTGAAAATCTTAATGACATTATCTATTTGTTTTGATAAAAATCAATAGTTTTTTTAATAAATTTTTATTATTTCACATAGCAATTTGAAAATAAATCTTTTAAACGCGGACAGGCAAAATTACAAATGGAGCACCGAGTTGATAGAACCTTCTTTGCAGGTCAAATACAACATGGTTGTGAAGCATTCTTGTTATTATTGTATCCTCGGGGAAGACAAGTTGACCACCGAAGAAAACCGCCTGTGGGAAGCGCTCCATTATTTTTGGCGCAATCTTTATTATCTCTTCTACAACATCAGTTCCTATGGATGTATATGCTTCTGCATAATAGCCCTGTCTTTTTATAAACTCTACATATTTGTTTACTTCGCTTTCAGTGTGTTCTCTTAGCCTTTCAACCTCAGAGAGCCCCTTGAAATTTCCAGTATCAAGTATTCCAATCTGTATAAAGATATAGTTTTTGAATACACCCCCAAAAAGGCGAACTACATGAAATAGCGTATGAAGTCCAAGACCATTGAAGCCATTGACAAACAACACTGCTGTCTTTGCCTTTGTGTCTAATTCAGGTTTTACATCTTTAGTGTGTGTTATACCTGGAATATGTTCTTGACCTGATGACTCTGCGACTTTGACAAGTGAATCTAATCTGTGTAGCATTTTATTGGTATTAATATAATGGCGTTTTATTAAGAACACGACTACTACAAAAGAACCAGTAACAAACAGGGTTATCCAACCACCCTGATGGAATTTCAGGGTGCTGACCGCTATGAGAATAAAACTGGTTAAGATTAGACCTATACCATTAATGAAGAATTTTCTAAGCCAATCTTTAACCTCAGAGCGAACATGCCACCAATGACGAACCATACCAAGTTGTGATAAGGAGAAGGTTATGAAGACATTAATGCTATAAAGTATAACGAGTAATCTGATAGACCCTCCTGTAAGAATCATTGTAATTATGGCTGCAGCTCCCATTAACAATATTCCATTTTTGGCAACAAAGCGATTACTGAGTGAAGCGAATCTTGTTGGCATCCAGTGGTCTAATGCCATGTTTGATAAGACCCTTGGACCATCAAGAAAACCCGTCTGTGCCGCTACAAAAAGCAATGCTGTTTCTGAAATAAGTGTTATTATTACAATAATATAACCTATATCACCCCAACCTGTAGTAACTCGCTCAAAAAGAACAGCATTTAATGTCTTTCCAAACTGTGGCTCAATTCTATAGAGAAGATAAGCAATCATTAATCCCAAGACCATAAATGCAAGTGATGTTGCCATATACCGCATCGTCCGTTTACCAGTTTGGACCTGTGGCTCTCTGAGTATGGGAAGACCGTTACTTACTGCTTCTATTCCTGTAAATGTCCCTGCTCCCATACTGTAAGAACGAAGGATAATAAACATCATTCCTGCAAATCCTATTCCCATACTTACATTTCTGGTTTCACTTGCTGTTGCACTTACTACCTCAGGAATATTTATAGAGTTAGCAATGATTGAATATAGTATGAAAAAAACATGTGTGATTATAAATATCAGAAATATTGGTGTAAGAGGAACTACTGATTCTTTTACACCTCGCATATTAAGCAATACAAGTATCAGAACTCCAGCAATTGCAACTAAAAGTTTAAATGAATACCACTGTGGGGGGAGGAAGCTAAACAGAGCATCAGCACCACTTGTAATAGAGACAGCAATAGTTAGTGTATAATCAATGATTAGTGCACATCCAGAGATAACACCAACAGTAGGGGAGAGTAGTTTACTGGCAACGAGATAACCACCACCACCAGTAGGAAATAACTCAATAATTTGAGAGTAACTTGTGCTGATGACGAAGATAGTAATTGCAGTACCAAGAGCAACGAAAATACCAAGGTAAATATGTCCTCCAAGGTTCATGAATGCTTCCTGAGGTCCATAGCATGAGGAGGTTATGCCATCTGCACCAAGCCCTATCCAGGCGAAGAAAGCAATTAGAGATATCTTTTGGAAGATGTGCTTATCGTATGGACTGCGAGCACCACCTATTATTATCGTCTTCAATCTCTCAAAAAAGGTTGGTTTTGCCTGCATTTCATTTACTTGAATCTTTTTGCTGTTATTAAGCATATATTCTAATCTGATAATAGACCGATTATCTATCTAATTGGTCAAAATCACCATCCTTCAATCAATGTGAAAGATGTCTTATCCTTCTGTATTTAATAAGTCCAAAAGTGAATACTATGAAGGATATGATTATAAATATGTATCCAATAGTTTGAATTATAATTGGAATAAAGAAATAGACCATTGAGATACCAGCAGCAAATAATGTTGCAGATGTTCTTATATAAGCGAGAAATGTCCTCTCATAGGCAAGGGCAGTTCTGTCTCTTGCAAGTTCTTCTCTTGACCTTGTTTCATCAGTTATTTGGTTCAGGTCAATATCATCTGCTGTCTTCATATTATTTGAGTTCGTTTACAGCCATATTCTATATGTCAGTTTATTTAATATGGACTTCAAACTTTTCTTACATTCCAGATGAATGTATTTCTTATGAATCACCTCTTTTATTTCACATATTATATTTCAATTATATCTTTTGTCAAGATATTGTGAGAATGTGAAAGATTACAGAAATTAAAACTGCAGAATGATTTATTGTTTATTAGTATATTTTTATGATTGATTATATATTATCAATTTACATAATAGTAATTTAATTAGAATTACTCTTCCTTAACCATCCTCCATTTTATGGATAATCCTGCAATAGATATAAGTAGGATTGTCAGTGGTATAAATACTATTAAGAAAGACCTTTTGCTCATATCTTTATATTTCTTTCATTATAATTTATATAATGAAAATTTTAAATTACTATATGGATATTCTTGTCAGATTAAATGTAGTTGGTTATTTGATATAATAATAAACTATTTATGAAAGTGACATTTATTAAGACAGGATTGATTAAGAGAGATTATAAGGCATCCCCCCCCCTTGGTGTAATGTATCTCGCCTCGGTCCTAAGAAATGAGTTCGGTGCAGATGTAAGTATAATTGACACACGCCTTGGTAATCTCACAAACAGAGATATTCTTAAAACCCTGTCTGAGAAAAAACCTGATATTGTAGGTCTATCGTCCTTCACAATAGAGGCACCACAGATGCACTCAATTGCGAGTGATATAAAGAAAGAAATGAAGGATATTATAATTATCTCTGGTGGTCCCCACCCCTCAGCAGACCCAGCGAGGGTTCTTTCAGATAGAAATATTGACTTCATAGTAATAGGCGAGGGTGAAGAGACGATAAAGGACATTATTAAGGTTTATAAAGGAGAGTTAGATATCTCCGATGTCCTTGGAGCAGGTTTTAGAAACAACGGAAATTCTGTAATAAATGGCTCGCGACCATATATTGAAGACCTTGATGCACTGCCATTGCCATCATGGGACTTAATCAATATGAAGGCATATTTCAATCTCCCTCGTCTTCTCATTCTATACAAGCATAGGGAGTATATGCCAATACTTACGAGCAGGGCTTGTCCTTACAGATGTGTATATTGCCATAAAATCTTTGGAAAGCGCTTCAGGGCAAGAAGCCCTGAGAATGTTATGAAGGAGATAGATACGCTATACTATCAGTATGGCATAAGAGAGTTTGAGGTCTTTGACGATGTCTTCAACTGCCTTCGTGAAAGGGCAAAGAAGATACTCAGAATGTTCGTTGAGAGAGGTTTGGATGCAACACTTCAATTTCCAAATGGTTTAAGGGGTGACCTCATTGATGATGAGTTAATCTATTGGCTGAAGAAGGCGGGGGCATTCCGCCTTTCAATTGCTGTTGAGACCGCATCACCTCGCCTTCAACAGTATATAAAGAAATACATAAAACTTGATAGAATAAAGCCAACTGTCAAAAAACTCACAAGGGTAGGAATAAACTGCCATGGTCTTTTTATGCTTGGCTTTCCAACAGAGACAAAGAGTGAACTTCATCAGACAATTAAATTTGCTATAGATAGCAATTTTGATACCGCCTCTTTCTTCGCTGTTAATCCATTTGAGGGGACGGAACTCGCAGATATTGCAAGGTCTCTTGGATATAAGTTTGAAGCATTGCCAGAAAACTACGACTACTTCAATACAAGATTTAACCTATCTAATATAAGTGATGAGGAACTCACATATCTGCTCAGGGTCGCAAATATCAAATTCTATCTGAATTGGAGACGGCTTATATCCCTTCTCAAACTCTTCACAGTGAATATAAAAGTTATACCTCATTTGATAAAGATATTCTTTGAACGGCTCGTGTTTGCAAGGGCAGGAGGTTAGGTGTTGAAAGTCCTGTTCGTTCTCAAAGAGGTGGGATTGACCGAGCCACTTGGTGTTATGTATCTTTCCTCTGCTCTTAAGGAGAGTGGGCACAAAACCTTTGCAATCCAGTTTGAGAAGGAGAGAAACCCATTTAAGAAGATTGCGATATTAAAACCGGATATTGTCGCATATAGTATTACAACTGGTTTTCATAGATATTACCTTGCCCTTAACAAAGAAATAAAACAAAGATTTCCAAATATAATTACATTGTTTGGTGGTCCTCACCCGACATTCTTCCCTGAGATAATTGATGAACCCTATGTTGATGCGATATGTATCGGTGAGGGTGAGAGGGCAAGCGTTGATTTCGCAAACACACTTGAAAATGGTAAAACCCCTAAAGATATTCCAAATATATGGGTAAAAGAGAATAATAGGGTATTCAGAAATTCACAACGACCACTTGTGTCAGACATTGATAAACTCCCCTTGCCAGATAGGGATGTTATTTATGATAGTGATAGGTATCTGGCAGAATATCCTATCAAGCACTTTATTAATCTACGTGGCTGTCCATACAACTGCACATATTGCTTTAACCACGCATATAGAGAACTATATGCAGGTAGTGGGGGATACCCAGTTCGTTATCACTCAGTTGACAGGGTGGTAGAAGAGGTGAGCGATGTTAAGCATAAATATGGTGCGGGGCTTGTCAGATTTCTCTCCGATGTGTTTATAACGAAAAAGTCATGGCTAAAAGAGTTCTCTGAGAAATTTCCGAAGGAGACAGGACTTCCATTTTCCTGCAATATCAGAGCTGACCTCATAGATGATGAGACAGCGTATTTATTGAGGAAGGCAGGTTGCGTCTCTGTTCTTATGGGCATTGAGAGTTCAAATGATAGGATGCGTATGGAGGTTCTTGGAAGGGCGATGTCAAGAGAGACAATTTCAAACGCAGTGATGTTATTAAAGAAAAACAGTATTGCAGTGTATTCGCAGAATATTATAGGTCTTCCAGGTGAGACATTCAAAATGGCGCTTGACACACTGAGGTTCAATTCACAGTTGAAGGTGGAGTTCGCCTGGGCGAGCATATTTACACCATATCCAAGGACGAAACTCGGTGAATATGCAGTCAAATTGGGCTATTTCAATGGTGATTACGATGATGTGAACTTCTCTTACCATACAAGGTCTTGTCTTCATTTTAATGATAAGGGCGACAAGAAGAGAATTGAGAGTTTACACAAGTTGTTCTCATTCTCTGCGAGATTTCGGGGCTTTCAAAAACAACTGGATGTTTTATGTGATGTCCCCCAGAATCCACTCTATTGGCTCATATACAACTTATGGTATGGATATGCTTTGAGACGGTATATATTTCCAGTTAAATTTGGTTTTAATAGATTTATGAAATCTATTTTTCGCCTATTCAGGAAGGATGAGGGTTAGATTGTCAGGTCTTGAAAAAACAATCATTTGCTTTGACTATGGTGATAAGAGAACGGGAATTGCAGTCGCATACAAAGGCACATCTGTTGCAGTTCCTGTTGGAACGGTTGAGACAAAGGATTTGGTTGACAGAGATTATCTTAATCGTCTTATAAAGGAAAAGAAGGCAGGACTTATTATAGTGGGCGACCCAGTTTCGCTAAGGAGTGAAGAGACAGAGAGCACAAGGAAGGCACGAGAGTTTGCTGAGAAGGTAAAGGTGCTTTCGGGCTTGGATGTTGTGATGTTTGATGAGCGTCTGACCACGAGGTTATCAGAGCGTGGAGTGGGGAGGGCGAAGGATAAAGTAAGATTCAGACCGAAGGATATTGACTCTGCGTCTGCTGTGATAATACTTCAGGGTTATATAGACCTTATTATGAGAGAAAAGTAAGGGGCAATTGATATTGCCCCTTTGAGCCAAAATCTTTTAGTTAAGCGATAATGTTTATTTTGTCTCGGGTGTTGCCTTTGGTGTTTCTCCTTGTTTCTCTATTGGTGGTATCTTACCCTCCTCGGGTCTTGCTTCTGGTGGCTTCATCATACCAGGTTGTTGCATCATTCCTGGACCCATCATCATTCCGCCACCGCCCATCATTGACGGTTGCATCATACCAGGTCCCATATGACCCACACCAGGGCATATAGCAACGCCAAAAGCAGCAAGTATTATTCCAACGAATGTGAATATGAATAGTATCGCTGATGCGATAAGAACGATGTATCCACAGACCTTGCAGAGTCCACAACCTTTTTCGCTCTTCTCTTCACCATGTCCATACACACCTTTATGAATGAGTTTGGCTCCGAAGAGGAATGCGATAAGGTCAAGTGCTAGCGCTATTAGTATTCCTCCCATAATATCCTCCCTTCAAGAATATATTAAGATAAGTTTATCATATATGTTTATAAATAAGTAAGTTTATTTTTGAGTAAGGGGGGTTAAAATAAATTAAGGAAAAAGAGCGGAGAGGGTGGGATTTGAACCCACGGAGGCACCATTCAGCACCTCAGTCACTTAGCAGGCGACCGCCTTCGACCACTCGGCCACCTCTCCAAGTAAAACGGAGGGCGGGAGATTCGAACCCCCAAGGGCCGCTAAAGTGCCCGGCGGATTTCAAGTCCGCTGCCTTACCGATTAGGTCTAGCCCTCCTTCACTTAAATTTAACAGAGATGAACTATCTTTTCAATATTCAATTACTTTATATCAAAACTCATTCTCTTTCAGTTTATATAATTTGTATATTGTCTCAGGGCTTAAGTCCTCAATCCTTACTTTCTCATTAAAACCTAATTCTAATAGATATTTTGAAATTTTATCAACATCTTCTTTATTAAAAGATAATTTAATGCTATTTATAAGCGTCTTTCTCCTATATCTGAAAATTAACTGAACAAATTCAATAAATTCATCTGTTATCGGTCTCCAATCTTTGCCTTTCTTCGTTATTCTTATGAAGGTAGAGAAGACCTTCGGCTTTGGAATGAATGCTTTAGGTGGAATATCAAATATGAGTTCAACATTATTATTAAGACCAACTATCACGCTGAGAAGACCGTAATCTCTGCTTCCTCCAGGGGAAGATACTCTGATAGCAACCTCCCTTTGCATTGTAAGGTGTATATCTTTATATCTGGTGTATTCTTTCATAATCTTTGTTATTATCGGGTTTGTAATTGAGTATGGTATATTTCCAAATATTCTGACATCGTCAGGAAGCTCATCTATTCTCAATCTCAGAAAATCACCAATTATTGGCTGTATATTGCTTAAACGACCTGTAAATCTACTCATCTTGATGCCGTGTTCATAGTCAAGTTCAACCGCTATTACCTTCTTTGCCCTATCAACTATCTGTCCTGTTATATTTCCTATGCCTGCACCAATCTCAAGGAATATGTCATCATTAGATATATTCAGTGATTTAATAATCTTTGATATTATCTTTTGGCTTACAAGCCAGTGCTGACCCCTGAATTTATAAAGCATCCCACTGAATTTCAATACTTGATATATCCCGATGATATGCCTGCTATTCTGAGGTCTTCAAGGTTCTTCTTACTAAATCTATAATCAATATTTGATGATATAAATTGAGTAATGCCAATCGTTATAGCGGACATTCCAATAAATTTCAACATACCTGTCGCTGGTTCGTTAATCTTGGAATCGAGGGCGATAAGAAGTCCAACTCCACAGGCGATTGTGATTGGGCTTATTGTTATAATTCTGCGTTGTGATAGCATATTATCTTGGCTTAGGGCATAACTCTTCCGCCATATAAGTTCAGAGAGGGATGCAAGATTCCTTGGGCTTCTGAAACTATAGTGGCAGTTTTCACATTCCTTGTCGTTCGGTGGATTGTGGTGCCCACAGTATATACAATATCTATAGAGATTTCCTTCGTTATCTTCATTTAATAGAACCGCACCACAATAGACGCATTTTCTTGTATTAATACCATTAATGTGACCACACACAGGGCAATATACAACATTATCCTCCTCCTTGGGAGCACCTCTTACCTTGAGTAATATACTGTCAGTAAACGATAGTTCATTTGAAACCTTAGGGTTATTTGCGATATCTTCATTCACTTGAACCTCAGCAGTTTCTTCACTGAATGATATCTCAGGAATCGTCATTAATAGCAATATACTTACTATAGTGGTTAATCTCAATAAACTACCCTCCTTTATAAAACCTCTCATGACCACCTACTTCGTAATAACATTATCTATTCTAAAACAAAAAATTTCATTATAAATACCTTCTATTCTTATCCCATTTAAACTATATCACAATATCTAATAAAATAAAAATAAAGATGGTAAGAATTTTAATAATAATTAGATATGTGAAAATTTTATTAGATTTGTAATTTTAATAATTTATAATAACTGCCAATATTGATTTTGGTTTTGAATTATTTGAATTGTGATGATACTTGATGAGACGATTATAAAAAAATTGTTAAGGACCAAATGGCTTGGTCAGAAATTATTTATGTTTGATTCTCTTGGTTCAACCAATGATTATCTTAGAGACATGGCAGAAAAGGATGATGTTGATGGCACAGTTGTCATAGCAGATTTGCAGAACGCTGGTAGGGGAAGATTTGGGAGAAGGTGGTTCTCACCCAAGGGGGGTGGAATATGGATGTCAATTCTAATAGAAGGTGTTGATTTTAACAATAGCAATCCAGCGCTATCGCTTTCAGTTGCTGTTGGAATAAGCGATGCGATAAAATCAATGTATGGAGTAGATTTAGCAATAAGATGGCCAAATGATATTGTTTATAATAGAAGAAAACTTGTTGGAGTTCTTCTTGAGTCAGGTTCATCAGACAGTGGCTCTGAATTTGTAATATGTGGATTAGGCATAAATACAGATTTCTCAAATGTGAGTGTTCCAAAAGACCTTAAAGATAACATCATTTCACTGAGCGAGATAGTTGGAAAATATATTGATAGAAATATTTTAATATCAGAGATACTCAATAATCTTGAATTTATTATTGATAGATTTAGAGATGGTTCTATAAATCTTAAATCGCTTTTATTTGGGAAGGAATGCTATATTGGAAGTGATGTTATCTGGAGTGATAGTGGGAAGTTCATTGAGGGAGAAATAACAGGTTTTCGCGAAGATGGTGCATTGATAGTTAACTCGTGCGGGGTTGAGCACTATCTATTATCAGGGAGTATAACAATATTGTAGGGCAGGTTGTTTGGAAAATACTGGAATCATCAATCATTTGTAGTGTAGAATGACTCAATATAATCTATCTCTGGAATTCTCTCCTCCGCCAATTTCACTATCGCAAGGTCATATCTTATTGGTATCTCTTTTCCAATCTTCTCTGCCATGTATAACTCTGCTAAAGTCCTTATTCTTTCCCACTGCTTCCTATCTATGTAATTAAGTTCTTCTCTATTGCTTTCTTCCCCGACTGTCTTCACCTCACATACAATAAGATATTTACCATCTGTTGCGACGATGTCTATTTCACCCCCCCGACCGCTATAATTTCTCTCAAGAACTTCTATGCTCTTTGACTTTAGAAAATCGCAGACAACTGATTCACCGAACTTTCCTGTGGATTTTTTACTCTGTTTCTGGGTGTTATCTGAATTTCCCATTTTTTAAATTAATCTCTGATTTCATATCTAAACTTAATACAAGATTTTCATATTCTGTAATTTCTTTTATGTATCTCACAGGTCTGAATGTAACTCTATGTTGGTTGCTAATACCATATTTTTGAATGGCTTCTTTGTGTTTCTTTGTAGAGTAGCCCTTATTGTAGTCCCAACCGTAGTATGGGTATTTCTTGGCAAGCGAGGTCATAATCTTGTCTCGCATCACCTTACCCATTATTGATGCAATAGCAACTGCATATGATTGTGAATCACCCCTTACAAGATTTATTGTCTTATATTTACTATCTGGCTTGAATTTCCCATCAACAATCACAATATCTGGTTTTCTCTTCAATCCATCTATTGCCCTGCTCATAGCATTTAGCGAAGCATTTAATATATTGAATTTAAGTATCTCATCTGTATTGGATATCCCAAAGCATATATCAACAGTCTGCTCTTTAATAATATAAGAAAGCTTCTCGCGTCTTTCACGAGAGAGTTTTTTTGAGTCATCAACACCTTTGATTGGGTTTTTAAGGTGTTCGGGTAAGTAGATTAGAGCACAGCAGGCAAGGACTGGTCCAGCCAGACACCCCCTGCCACACTCATCAACTCCCGCAATATATCTATAACCCTCATTATACAGTTGTTTCTCAATTGAGAGGTCAGGAGCCACTTTCTGCTTCCTTATTCTTTGGGCTATATTTTGCTTCTTTAACTGCTGCTTGCTTACCAACCTTATGTCTAAGGTAATATAGTTTTGCTCTTCTTGCTCTTCCTTTCGTTAGAACTTTCAATGACTGAATCCTTGGGGAATACAAAGGAAATGTCTTCTCAACACCTATGTTTGATGAGATTTTTCTGAGAGTAAACATTGACCTGAGACCACTTCCGTGCTTGGAGATGCATATACCCTCAAAAGGTTGCAACCTTTCTTTCTCGCCCTCAACTATCTTAAATTCAACCCTCACAGTATCACTAATCTGAAAATCGTAGTCAATATCATGGGGTTTGAGTTCTTCTTCTATCTCTCTTATGATGTCCATCTTTAACACCTCATTCACAATAACAAGATTAAAGAGTAGTATAACATTAAAAATAATATTATCAAATATTTTATAGTTATTATGATTTTACTTGTGGAACCATCACAGTTGCATCGTTGATTATTAAAATCTCAGAGTTATCATCTGCTATAGAAAGTGCTTGTTCAATACATTTTTTTAAGTTGGTGATTGGAGTAATCCCTGTCTTTGAGATAACATCTGTATCAATATCTGAATATAGGTATATTTTATATTTTTCCATCTTCTTTATCAACCTATAGGCCTTATGTGCACCAAATGTATAATTCTTCTCAATCTCCCTTAATATCTCAGAACGCGGTTTGTTAGATATAAGTAATTCATAGAAATTCTCTTCTCCAATACCTTCTCTGCAAGGTGAGACGAGTATTATAATGCCACCATCTTTTATAACTGAATGAACATTCTCAATTGCCTTCAATGATTGATAAAGATTTATGTCAAGTGGAGGTCTTGCTATTGCTATGGCAATTTTATATCTTTTACTTATCTCTCTTGTAAATATCAACCTCGCATCACCACTCGCTTTGATAAATGTCTCAGCAAAGTCCCCATAGTGAACTGAATAGATACTGCCATCTCTATCTAATGCAATCTGGATTGAGAATATCTTCCATTTCTTTGTAATAAATGAAGCGAATTCCATCATGTCCTCGTGGACAGGGTTGCCGTCTAATATTAAAACATTCGCTTTATCAGATAGTGCCAATGTATGATTGTTAATAATTGATGATGCACAAGCAATACCAGGCAGAAATGATTTTCTTCCTCCCGTGAATCCTGCAAAGTAGTGCGGTTCAACAGAACCAATGATTATTATATGGCTATAATGCTCAAGAATATTATTTATGAGAACCTCAGTGCCATAAGATGTCCATCCAAGACCAATAAATGAATTATTCCTTGCATTGTGTTGATTTATCTTAGACCTGAATAGATTATAAACATCTCCAAGTATATATTGTTGTTCTGATATAGTTGTTGGTCTGTGCATACCCGATGCAACCAATATTGATGTATTTTTAATATCAAAAATATCCTTTATTTGGTTTATGATTATACCTGATGGTGTTGGTCTTGTATGGTCATTGATTATTATAAGGGTTGGCTCTTCTTTGCTGAGAAATTCACTAATTGATGATATTAATCCTTGATTAGAATGTTCACTTATTGTTTTTTTGGATAGACCAGAATATGGGCTTGATAGGATTATCTCTCCTATTCTCTTTGAATCAATATGGAGTTCTATTACATCACTTCCGTATGGTATCTTAATGTCCATAGATTTGTTAGTTTCTAATCAAACAAGAATATAACAAATATTTATCTGATATAATAATTAAAATATTAATGAACCATTAACTTAATGTATGATAACATTTTCTAAAAGGATAAGTTATTAAGGATGTTTATGTCTAATAGAGTTATCTTCTATTATAGAGACCCGCGATTGAGAAGAGTTATATCTGATTTTCTATCAGAGCAGAACTATGATGTATCAATTATTGACAATTTGGATGGAATATTAAACGCGTTGGAATACAATGCTGATAGTGCTATCCTCTCTGAACTTGAAGGAGAAAGTGAGATATGCATAGATGTCTTAAAGAGAGTTCATGGTATTAACCCAAAAATTCCATTTATATTTATATCAAAAAGTGATGATGTGAAGGTTGCCGTAAGAGCAATGAAGGAGGGTGCCTATTATTATCTTACTGAACCTGTTGACCTTGGTGAACTCAAAATAATACTTGAACGCGCGTTCAATGATATAAAATTGATGATGGAGAATATAGAACTCAGAGACAGAGCGTATGGAAGATTCGCAAATATGATTGGTAAATCAGAAGCAATGCAGAGGGTCTATGAAGTGATAAGACAGGTTGCTCCAACTGATGCAACTGTTCTTATTACGGGTGAGACCGGCGTTGGAAAAGAACTTGTTGCTGAGGCAATTCACGCACATAGCAGAAGGCGCGACCACCCTCTTGTGAAACTACACTGCGCCTCCCTTGCAGAGGGTGTTCTTGAGAGTGAACTATTCGGTCATGAGAAGGGCGCATTTACTGACGCTATAAGAAGGCATATTGGAAGATTTGAGAAGGCAGATGATGGAACACTCTTTCTTGATGAAATATCTGAGATTCCACAATCAGTTCAGGTTAAACTACTGAGGGTGCTTGAGTATGGCACATTTGAGAGAGTGGGAGGAGACGAGACAATTAATGTTGATGTGCGTTTAATAACTGCTACAAATAAGGATTTAATGAAGTTAGTGGAAGATGGAAGATTTAGAGATGACTTTTACTTTAGAATTAAGGTTATAGAGATAAATGTTCCTGCTCTTAGAGAGAGAAGAGAAGATATTCCATTACTTTTAGACCACTATCTAGAAATTTTTTCAAAGAAGAATCAGATTCCAGTGAAAGAGATAGATGGTAAAGCGAGAGAATCATTGGTTTCTTATAATTGGCCAGGGAATATAAGAGAGTTAAAGAATGTTGTAGAAAATCTTGTAGTTATGTCAAAGGGTAATGTTATTACAATAGACGACCTTCCAAAGGAGGTAAGATTTGGTGTAAGAATGGGTGGTCCCTTAATGATTCCTATTGGCAGTTCAATTGAAGATGTGGAAAAGGCGCTGATAAGAGATACACTTATTAAGGTAGAAAATGATAAGAAGAAAGCATCGGAAGTGCTGGGAATAACACTTGGTCAACTGGAGAGAAAGATAAAAAGATATGGAATTTGATTGAGAGGAATGTGAGAAATACTGTTATATAATAAATAATATTCCATTTTGATTTTCATTTTATATTAATGTGATGTTAGAATACAAAAGATATGTCCCATAAAGTCATTTCAAGAAAGTTCAGACCACAGACATTTTCAGATGTTATTGGACAGGAGCATATTACGAGATGCCTTATAAACTCGGTGAAATCAGGTAAGGTCGCCCATGCCTATATATTCAGTGGACCCCGCGGTGTTGGCAAGACGACCGTTGCCCGCATACTTGCGAAATCCATAAACTGCGAGGTGGGGGAGAATTACGAACCGTGCAATACCTGTCCCTCGTGCATAGACATCACTGAGGGTCGCGACCTTGATGTTATAGAGATTGACGGCGCCTCAAACAGAGGCATTGACGAGATTCGGGCTTTAAGAGAGAGGATACTGCTTGCTCCTGTTAGAGGTCGCTATAAGGTCTATATAATTGATGAAGTCCATATGCTTACAACTGAGGCGTTTAACGCACTTCTAAAGACACTGGAAGAACCACCACCCTATGTTGTCTTCATTTTCGCTACAACACAACCAAACAAGGTTCCACCAACTATTATGAGCAGATGCCTTCATTTTCAGTTCAGAAGGATTCCTGTTGCACTTATTGTCAAGCGTCTTTCAGATATTGCGTTAGTAGAGAATGTAGATGTAGATGCTGGTGCTATTTACTACATAGCAAGGAAGTGCGAGGGCTGTATGCGTGATGCTGAAAGTTTACTTGAGCAGATGGTTGCATTTAGTGAAGGGAAGATAACTTTGGATTTCATAAGTGAGCTCATTGAGGTTGGTGATTTTGAGACAGCGAACATAGTTGGTGAGAAAATACTCAGTGGAGATACAAAAGGGGCGCTATCTCTCGTAAGGGAGTTTGGTGATAAGGGTGGGTCAGTTGTTCATCTATACGATGATATTATTAGTGTATTTCACAAACTAATTCTAATAAAGTCAGGTATAAGAGAGACAGAGATTTTGAATATCTCCGATTCCCAGGCAAACCGTCTTATACAGTTAGCGGAGGGGAAAGATATTTCTGATATATATGCTTGTGCAGATAGTTTGATAAGCGTGAAGTCAAATTATCTGAAGAGCGTGCCAGCAGAAATATCACTTGATATGGCAATAGTAAGGGCAGGGCGACTTGTCAGTGGTCTTTCAATAGATGACCTTGAGGCGCTTGGAATAGAGGGCATAGTGGAAGGTAAAGTTAAGTCAGTAGAAACTCACAGACATGATATTAATGGTCAGGAAGTTGGTGAAAGTAAGAGGGCCTACCCGAAATGCAGTCGGGCAGTATTACAAACTGACAGAGCAGAGCGTAGAGAAATTTCTCAATCTACTATTGGAACAGTTGGTATATCAAAGGCAGATGATATAAGTAGGGGAGAGGTTGATATATGGTCTAAGATTCTCATTGAGGTAAAGGATAAGAGCAGGCAGTTATGGGGCATATTGAACGATGCGAAGTATCTTGGCACAACCGATGGCATATTAAAGATTGGCATAGGACGAGTGAAGAGATTTCACATTGAACGGCTTAATGATATTCAAAGCAAGTCAATTCTATCCGATGTCTATGAGAAGATAACAGGCGAGAGGGTAGATATAGAGATAGTAATTATTGACGGTGGCGAGGAAGAGAAGAAAGATAGCAAAGCAAACAAAAAAGGTGTAATTGATAAGGTCATAGAGAGGGAGATAAAGCGATTTGGTGGCAGGGTGATTTCGGAGGGGTAGGTTAGGGTGGATGAGGGATTTTCATATACAGTTGATGCTAAGAAAATTCTTGAGTATATGAAGTTACCGGTTGAGGAGAAACTTAATTGGCTTGAAGAGATAAACGAGTTCACATTTTTATTTCTGGGTGAGAAGAAGAGGGAGATAAGGGAGAAGTTGAGAAGGGGTGAGATATAAAATAGGTTTATTAATCAAAAATATTATAATAGTTATATTGGAGGATATGATGTGGGAAAGGTCATTGAAAAGGTAAAAATTACTAATCTTATTGAAAAAAGTAAAACATTGGAGATTAATGCGGTGATTGACACTGGTGCTACTATGGTTGTTTTGCCTCAGGAGATTGTTGATGAATTTGGGCTTAAAAAGATACGAGATGTGAAGGTAAAGTATGCCAATAATAAGACAAAGAAGAAATCTATCTATGGTGTTGTAACAATTGAGATAAAGGGAAGAGTTGGCAACTTTGATGTTTTAGCAGAGGAGAAGGGTTCACAGCCATTAATAGGTCAGGTTGTGCTGGTAGTGTTAGACCTTATTGTTGACTCGAGGACTAAGAAATTAATACCAAATCCTTCTTCCCCCGAAATGCCTATGGTGGAGATATTGTAGGGTAATAATTGGATAATTTACTATTTTGATAAATTAATTTCATTTCCTATATTATCACAATCTGCAGAAAGTTTGTATCACCCACACCCTTTGATAGTCCCGCTATTCTCGCTACCTTCATCCCTTTCTTTAAGATACCCTTCTCAAGTGCTAACCTCTCAACCTTCTTGAAGCCATCTTCAAGACACCCAAACGAGTCCCTCTCTTTTGACCTACCTTCTATTACAAACGCTGTTATTCCATAGGATAGCGAGCATAACCTCGGGATGGTCTCATTCATCGTCCCTATGATGACAGGAACGGGGGGCTTAAATCTCGCTATACGCCTTGCCGTCGCACCGCTCTTTGATATTGCTACTATTGCATCGCATTCAAGAAGTTCGGAACTTAAAACAGCAGAGTAACTTATGAAGTTCGCGGTCTCTTCTTTCACTAAATTTTTATCTTTTGTCTCACTCTTCTTCTTCTCAATCGCTATCTCAAAATCATTATACAGTTCTTCAATCTTTGAAAGTCGCTTGAATGACCGCTCTTCCTTGTCCTCCTCGTTCATTGTCATCTCAACCGTTCTCGCCACGCGGTCAAGCGCCCTCACCGCTTCCAATGGATACTCCCCAATTGCTGTCTCGTCTGAAAGCATAAGGGCGTCTGTGCCATCTATGATGGCATTTGCGACATCACTCACCTCAGCCCTCGTTGGCTCGGGTGATGAAACCATTGATGCGAGCATCTGCGTTGCAACAATCACCGGCTTTCCCCATAGGTTACATCTTTTGATTATCTCCTTCTGGGCAAGTGGAACATTCTCAAGACCAATCTGTAGCCCCATATCTCCCCTCGCAACCATTATTCCATAAGCCCGTTCTATTATGTTGTCAATGTTTAGAACGCCATCGTCGGTCTCTATCTTTGCAATCACAGGATATTCAGATATTCCACCAAATCTTTCGGATATTTTATCTCTTCTCATAACTTCGCTTGATATGAAATCTTGCAGGTTCTCAATATCTTTTGCCGAATTGACAAATGAAAGGGCAAGAATGTCAGCATGTTCTACCATAATCTTTACAGACCAGATGTCGTGTGGGTGGTCTTCAATATTGTAACTGCCTGATGGTAGGCGAATCCCTCTAACTGTTATGCCTTGCCCTGTTCTTATTCTGCCATCATTCCTCGCTATAAATTCTATAAAACCACTCTTTTTCTGAATGGCATCAAGTATTAAGGCGCCATCACCAATGTTAATGGATATGCCTTTACCGTTATTAATTGCTTCTTCTATCCCTTCTGTAAACTTTGGGCAGTTTGTTATTCCAATATCTATATCATCAACTGTTCCTATTCTCAATCGTTCACCCTTTTTAATGAATGACTTATTTTCAGGAACTTCACAGAGCCGAATCTTTGGACCCATTATATCTGCCAATATCGCTACCGGTCTTTTCAACCTTTCTGATATGCCTCTGATAACATTAACAATGCCTAATAATTCATCCGTATCTTCCTCCTTCGTATGGCTCATATTTATACGAATTACATCAACCCCTGCTCTTATTATATTTCTTAAGAACCCCTCCTTATCTTTTGGTAATCTACCTATAGTTGCTATTATCCTTGTCTTCTTCCCTTTCATTTTTTCAACCAGTCCTTTCATAATAAATCTCGTTTTCTTCTATCTCTTCTTTGAAAATGTCTTTATAAATTCCTTCTGTTCTCTTGTAAGATTTTTTGGAATACTTACATTTACCTCAATTATCATGTCGCCCGTCCTTTTCTCCCTTTCATTAATAACCCCCAACTTTCTTATACGAAATTTCTTGCCTGGCTGTGTGCCAGCAGTTATCTTAAACCTCGCCTTCTTTCCATAGGGACTTTCTATCTCAATCGTTGTTCCAAGAATTGCCTCATCAAGCCCAATTGTTCGCTTTATTACAAGGTCATTACCAACTCTCTCATAATTTGAGTCAGGCGAAACTCTTATTGTGATATATAGGTCTCCTGGTGGAGCCCCTGAAAGACCTTCGCCTCCCCTGCCATTTATCTTTATTCTCGTTTTATCTTTCACTCCTTTTGGTATTGTGATACGAACCTTTTTAATTCCCTTTATAAAACCAAGACCACTGCAATCGGGGCAGGGCTTTCTTGGTCTTGTGCCCTTGCCAAGACATTCAGGACAGGTGCGTGATATAGCATAACCTCCCAAACTATAAGACACCGTGCCTGTTCCCTTGCACCTTGAGCATACAGTCACTTGTGTTCCAGGTGCAGCACCACTGCCTTTACAGGTGTCACAGGTCATCTCATTAGGCACCTTCACAATTGCCTTTCCACCCCTGAGAGAAAGTGCAAATGGTATTTCCATACTTATGTGTATGTCGTCACCCCTTCTTGGCTTTGCCCTTGTCTCTTCATAGAACCCCGTTCTCCCTCCGAAGCCCCGGAAGAACTGTTCAAATATATCACCAAGCCCACCAAAGCCAAAAAGGTCTTCATCTTTTAGGGTCTCCCGTTTAAAGCCACTTGTATCACCAAAACCACCTGTGGATGGTCCGGTGCCAGCGTAGGCACCACCATACTTTCGCATCATATCATACTGTTTTCTCTTCTCGGGGTCAGTTAGGACGCTGTATGCTTCGCCTATCTCCTTAAAACGCTCCTCTGCTTGCTTATCACCGGGGTTTCTATCAGGGTGATACATCTTAGCAAGACGACGATACGCCTTCTTTATCTCGTCAGTCGTCGCCTGCTCATTTACACCGAGGATTTCATAGTAGTCCTTAGTTGCCATAGTTATCAGTCCTTTATTATTTAAAACATACTATAAAAATTGCCAAATACTAAAAGGTCATATATTGAATGTGACCATGCAGTTATTCCAAAACCCCTCATTAGATAGAGTCCCGAAAAGAACAAGCCCGAGAGGAATCTATATATAAATGCGTTAATCCTAAATGGCTCACCATACGCACCTATATGATGCATAATAGAAAAGAGTATTGATGAGATGAGTATTGCAAGTGACCAGCCCAATATCTTCTTCAATTTCAGTTTTGTGAATAAAAAGGCAAGTGCGGGAAGCATAAGCGCTCTGAATATAAGTTCCTCGTATAGACCAGCACCGAATGATAAAGATATGTTGTGTAGGGCATCAAGGGATAAAGGTAGTATTCTCATAGATAGAGAGACAACGATGCCAAGGATTGCTCCTAAAACAAGTGATTCTATGAACATATAGATTAAATAATGCCATTTTATTGCAAAACCTTTCCTTCTCTTTAAGAAATAGACAATGCCAAATGCCATTATGAAGATAATGCTTAAAGGTATGAATGATGGAAAGCCAAGCGCAAATAGAAATTTAAGTATCCATACCTCTGCTGCGCTTCTTATTCCAGTGGTCATTGAGCGATTTGCAATCAATGACGAAAGTTCATATATTATTGCAAGCGGAATAACGAAGATGAGGGAGTAGGTCCAGCCTTTCACATTCATATAATAATGGTCATTTTTTGAGGTATTTTTGTTTATCTCTTTATTTATGATTTCACCATAATCTTCCATAACTAATAATGAACATCACAATTTTGATATTATTCTACATCTTTTGGTCTTTCTTCTGGTCTTTTCACAACGACTACAACTGCTGGTCTTATCATTGTATCTCCAAGAAGGTAGCCCTCCTCAATGATGTCATACACTGTATGAGGTTTTAACTCATCTGTTTCAATAGTGCTGACAGCGTTCATAAGCGCCGGGTCAAATTCATCGCCTTTTTTCACATCTATCTTTCTCATGCCTTTTGAATTGAGAAAGTCGGTGAGTTTTCTATGTAGCAGACATATTCCATTGCAGATACTCTTGCCCTCTTCGGTTGATGGGCTGAGTTCCGATGCCCTTCTTATGTCTTCAATTATTGGCAGAAAGTCGCGAAGGAAGTAGGCAATAGCGTGAGAGACCCTTACCTCCTGTTCTCTTGCCTGTCTCTTTCTATAATTGTCAAACTCTGCTGCCAACCTGAGCAAACTGTCTTCAAGTTCATTTATTCTATTTTGAAGAGAGCCAATATCCTCTTCTATAACCTTTTCCTCTACCTTTTCACTGGTTAGTTCTTTTTCGTTCTTATCAGTTTCTGCTTTTTCCATCTTTTTATCTTTCTTTCTCATAAAAAACAGATTAAAAAATATCATGCAAAATTTATGCCTAAATAAACATTAACATTATTCAAGTTTAACCTCCTCAATATTTTCCCGCGATATTTCTGCTATCTTTTCGTCTATTTTTTCATTAAGTTTATCATAGGATGAGTTAGATATTAAGCCCCTATTAAGCGCTCCTAATAATGCGGACTTCTCTCTCATAAGAAATGATTTATACAATTTTATAATCCTTTCTTTCTCAAGATTTGGGTGGCTCTTCTCAAGTTCGTGAATGTTCTTTTCAATATTGTGTAATCTTTCTTGATACGCTTTCATCATTTTCTTGAACATTGACTTTGTGAGTTCACCTTTCTGAAGGCACTTTTTAAGTTCTTCTATTGCCTCCTGAGTTGATATGAGCATCCCAGTATATAATTCCAACTCCTCACTTTCCTGTGATTTTCTTGATAGTCCAAGTAATTTTATCGCTATATTTGATGTCGTTCCCTGGACGACAAGTGAAAGTAGGACAACACCAAATATTAAGCACAACAAGAATGGTCTTTCTTCTATTTGCTGTGGGATAGATAGAGCGAGGGCAAGAGCCACAGAACCTCTGAGCCCTCCCCATACAAGAATATGTCTGTAATTTAATGGTATGTATGTCTTCCATAGAGACGCAAGTGGAACAAGTGTATATATCATCAATGCCCTCGTTCCAATACTGAGGAGCCATGCAATTAAGATGGGATAGATGTATGAGAGAATATCAACCTGTGCTATCTCAATTCCTATAAGCAGAAATATGACAGAATTTACAATGAAGGCAAGATATTCCCAGAATGATATTACAGGAATTTTTGTTGTCTGTGTTTCATGGTATTTGAAGCCATATTCAGAGAGGACTATCGCAGATGATACTATTGCTATGATGCCAGAAAGATGGAGTTTTACAGCCAATATATTTGTTGAATAAGCAATTATTGTTGTAAGTGTGATGATTACAAAATTATTTTTAATACTTCGTATTATTAGGGAGCCAATAATACCAATTATGAGACCGAAAACAGCACCTCCTAATGTTACTATGAAGAAGTTTTTTATTGGCTCAGCGAGTGAAAAGTTCCCTCCGGTTAAACTTCCGACTACAACGCTGAATGTAACAATTGCAATGCCATCATTTAGTAAACTTTCACCCTCTAATATTGTTGATAGGTCTCTTGCTATACCCAATCTCCTGAATATTGATATTACTGATACGGGGTCTGTTGCACATATCAGAAAGCCGACGAGGATTGATATTCCAAGTGATATCTCAAAGATATAATGAATGCCAACTGCAAATAATAGACCCGCAAATATAAGACCAACAATTGCTAAAAGCGAAATTAATTTTAAGTTTTTCAAAAATTCAGAGACGCTTATATTCAAGGCGCCCTCAAATATAAGAACGGGAAGAAGAATTGAAAATATAAGGTCAGGTGTAAGTTTGAAAGTTGGCAGTAAATTGGAATAACCAAGTGTAAGTCCAACAAGAACAAGAATTATTGTATAAGGAAGGCGAATGTAGTTCGTGATTACCGCGACAGATGAGATTATTATTAAAATAAACAATATAGATTCAATATCTATCATAATGTATAGATTACTGAAATAATCTGTTAAGGTCAAGCAAAACAGAATAGTTTATATTGAGGTATTTTATTATACTAAAATGTTTACTACTTCCAAAATTCTTCTATTGTCTTCTTAAATGCCTGTAAGCGAGCAATCTTATTCTCTGCCTCAGTTCGGACATCTGATGTTGGATATTTATCTATCACCTGTTTATATGTTGCTATTGCCTTGTCTGTGTCTTCAAGCATTCTATAGCAATCACCAATGTAATTGAGTGCCTTTGGTGCCTCCTCAGAGTTTGGATATTTGTCAACAATGATATTGAAGTGCAACATTGCTTTATCAGCATTTCCACTGACTAAATTCTGAAAACCAATGTCTAACTCTGCTTTTGTTAGAACTCCCTCTTTATTACCTTTGTCTTCATCTTTTATTTCATTTAGAATTGTTAGATACTCACCTGTCTTTCCCATCTCATATAATATCCTTGCATATTCATACTTAATTTTAAGGTTTGTAGGGTCTTTTTCATACTTTGCCTTCACTTCATCATATTTGCAATAACCTTTGTCAACAAGTTTTAGGTCTTCAATAAGTTTATTTGTATCTATCTTACCAATCTCCCTAAAGAGTTCCTTGCCGGTATATGAGTAGAATATCATCTCGGGATAGGCATGAATTGAATAGTAATTAGCAATTTCCTCCTTCATGTCACCATCAATCCAAAGCCATAAATATCCATTGGACACCCTTAAAAGATTTTCATCATAGAATGTTTCTGTCTCCATTTCCTTACAGAAATTAATGCTTGATGACCTGAAATACATAATAAGTGGTTTCTTTAATTTCTGTGCCTCTTCCTTTGCCTTATCAACATCATCAAGCCAATTTATGCCTCTCTTCTTTTGACCACACCATGTAAAAATCAGAGAAACGATAAGAAGAAGTAAGAGTGTAAATCTAATCCTTGACATTTTTATTCCTCCTGAACCTAATGAGTTGGTAAATAAAACCAAAAAGACCAAAACCAATCATAGTTAGAGATAAAATTAGAAAACCACCTGTTGCTGAAGGACTGCCTTTGCGATATAAAACAATATATCCCCATAGAACTATGAGACCAGCAATGAGAAATGATGTGAAGAATATAAAACCAAGCCGAATTGTGCTTCTCAAAACCTCTTCTCTGAACATATCGCTTGACCTTGCATAGTGGCTTTTAAGAAGTCGCACTTGTTCTTTCTGTATATTATTCCATATCCACCATATTGCTATTATCCCACCTATAATAGCAACTATCCAATACAGGTTTTCCATAATAATAAATATTATAATTTATCTTACATAATTTCAATATCGTATTGTTTTAAACTATATAGGTATTTTAACTACTGTTATTGATAGGTTTTCACTTTGTTGATATGATTTTCTATTATGCTTGATAGATTTTTTGCAGAAAAACTTGCAGGTGAAGTCAATAATCTATATAAAGGTGAGAGAATAAAGATTATCTCTTATGACCGATATAATCTCAGAATGATATTTAATAGTGGTAAGCCAAATCTGATTTTGTCTGCTCATCCACTATTCAATGGAATTATGCAGGAATTCAAGTCAAAAAATATGCCAGGAATGATTGGCAATTGGACTGACCTTACAATTTTTAATGATGCCATTAAAGGTCTTACAATTAAGAATGTAAGATGTAGTGATAAAGACAGAATTATATTCTTTGATATAAACGATAATATACAAATTGTTTGCCACTTATTTGGCAGGAATTCAAATATTATCATTACTGAAAAAGATAGAATAAAATGGTCTTTGAATAAAAGAAGAGATATTGGTAAGGTCTATGAAGAACCCAAGAGAGTAGAATTGCCAAGTGTCTATGATATTGGAGTAGAAGGAATTATACGAATAATAAGGGTATATAAATCAATAATATTATACAAAGCCATCTCTTCAAGCATTAGAGAGATAACGCCTGATACTGCCAGATTCTTGATTGAATATATATGTCTTCCCCCTCAAATTAATATAGATGATATTTCTGATGACAATATCAAAGAACTTTCAAAAACTATATATGATTATTGTAATTCTTATAATAATGAAGAAATCGCATTTAGAGTATTAAGGGGATATAGTGGAAATTTATATATATCTCCTCTACAATCGCCTAATTGTATGAAAGAGGTTAATTCAGAAGACAAATCACCGCTTAGGTTGCTTAGAAAATACAATGAATTGCTTTATACATATACAGAAAGGCAGTTACTTGAAAGGCAGGCATTGCTGAAAATTAGTAAAAGAATGAAGAAATTGGAGGAGAAAATAAAATATGCTAAGGAGAGATTAAGGGAGTTCAAATCATTTCATGATTTAAGGCACAAGGGTGATATTATCATGTCAAATCTTCATATACTTGAAAAGGGCAGAGGGTCAGTAGTTCTTCCAAACGGTAGTGGTGAAGGTAATGTAATTGAGATAGAACTTGACCCTTCACTTACACCTTATGAAAACGCTGTCATATACTACAAGAAGGCAAAGAAGATGGAAAGGTCGCTTAATAAAATTCCAGTGGAGATTAAAAAACTTAAAAGTGAATTAGAAAAACTGCCCGACCCTGATTATTTATCTGAGTTGACTGATGAGAAGTTGAAAGAGATAATCTCTCAGAGAGTTATAGCAAGGGTGGTGGAGGCAAAACCAAGGAAGAAAGCAAGAGAGTTTTTAGGTTTGCATATATTGAAGGTGGATGTCAGGTTGGGTGTGGTGGTATATATAGGGAGGGATGCGAGGTCTAATGAGTATGTTACCTTCAGGTTAGCGAAGGGCAATGACCTATGGTTTCATGCTTTTGAAAGGCATGGTAGTCACATCATATTGAAACTGCAAAAGGGAAGAGAGCCAACAGGTGATGATATAATGAAGTCGGCAAAACTTTCTGCGTATTTTAGCAAGGGAAGGTCAGATAGTAAGGTAGATGTTGTCTATACGAAAGCAAAGTATGTAAAAAAGACGAAGATTATTGATAAGGTAATATACTCAAATAATAAATCAATAATTGTGAAGCCAGCATCAATAGAGGAGTTAGGTCTTAATGTTGATAGATTATGAATTCTCTTGTCCAAAGCACTCTAAATTGTTATATTGAGAGAATTACCAAGAGGAGGTTTATATGAAGACAAAAAAGAGCGCATCAGAAGTTTTAGAAATTCTAAGAAGGCACATATTGGTGGATGGGTTTACTAATATTGTAGTTGACCTTGAAAAGAGCAATGGTAGTTATCTTTATGATTCATTAAATGGAAGAAGGTATGTTGACTTCTTCTCATACTTTGCTTCTTGCCCGATTGGCTATAATCATCCAAAGATGGGCGACAAGGATTTTCAAAAGAAACTTATTCTATCTGCTATACACAAACCGTCAAACTCAGATTTCTATACTGGATTGTATGCTGAATTTGTAGAAGCAGTGGAGAGATATGCTCTCCCAGAGAATATGCCATATATGTTTTTGATTGATGGTGGAGCCCTTGCTGTTGAAAATGCCCTGAAGTGCTCATTTGACTTTAAGACAAAAATTAATATGAGAAAAGGAATATGGAATGGGAGATGGGAAGAAATTGATGAGAAATATACAAATAACTTAAAAGTAATATACTTTGATGAGGCATTTCATGGAAGAAGTGGCTACACAATGACTATCACGAGGTCATCAGATATTAGAAAGACCGCGTTCTTCCCAAAGTTTAACTGGTATAGAGTTCCAAATCCGAGGATACATTTTCCATTGGACGATAGAGAGATTGAGAGGGTTTCAAAGGCAGAGGAAGACGCAATAAAGCATATAAAGGATATTATTACGAGGGATAGAGAGTATGTTTCAGCAATAATCATTGAGCCAATTCAGGCAGAGGGGGGAGATAACCACTTTCGCGGTGAGTTCTTTAAGGCACTTCGTGATATAACATTAAATGAAGATATACTTCTAATATATGACGAGGTTCAGACGGGAATGGGGATAACAGGTAAGATGTGGGGGTATCAGAATTTTGGTGAAAAGGCAAAGCCGGATATTCTGACATTTGGCAAAAAGTTTCAGGTTGCAGGTATTATTGTGTCAAAGAGAATTGACGAACTTGAATACAATGTATTTTCAGATAAGGTAGATGAATCGCTTGGTTTTGCCCCTGGCTCAAACCGCCTTAACTCTACATTCGGCGGTAATCTCACAGATATGGTTCGGGCTACACAATATCTGAAGATTATGGATGAGGAGAATCTCATTGAAAACTCAAGGGTGATGGGTGAATATATACTTAATAAACTTACTGAGATATGTAGTAAATATCCAGATAAGGTAGATAATATGAGAGGCAGAGGGCTGATGATTGCCTTTGACCTTAATAGACCACAATTAAGAGATGAGGTCTATAATAAGATAATTGATAATGGGCTTTTGGTTCTTAAGTGTGGCCGTAAGAGCATAAGATTTAGACCTCATCTTGATATAGATAAAAAGATTGCAGATGAGGGCTTAGAGATAGTAAAAAAGAGTTTTAGTCAGTTATTCAAGTAATTTAAATACTTTGATGGAGGTTTTGCGATGAGCGTGTTCAGAAAAGATTTTGAGATATCAACAATGGGAAATACCGATATTATTGACATTTCAGGGAGGGTTTCAGATATAGTGGGAAAGTCAGGAATAAAGGATGGCATAGTAAGTGTCTTTGCTGCTCATTCTACCGCAGGCATTACAACTATTGAATATGAACCGGGGCTTATAAAGGACCTAAAAGAGGCGATGGAGAGAATAGCACCAACTGGAGTTCCATATCACCATGACAGTGCCTGGGGCGATGGTAATGGCTATGCTCATATACGCTCATCTGTTGTAGGGACTGGATTCACTTGCCCTATCGTAAATGGCTCGCCGTTGACTGGAACATGGCAACAGATAGTATTATTAGATTTTGATAACAGGAAGAGAACAAGAAGAGTAATTGTTACTGTTGTGGGAGAATAACATCTGCCTATAAATAGTGGAGGTTTTAGATGAAAGAGGTCATAGAGTGTGTTCCGAATATAAGTGAGGGTAAAGACAAAGAGAAGGTTGAATATATTGTCTCAGGTTTTGATGGTGTAAAGAACCTCGCCCTACTTGACTTTAGTTCTGACCCTGACCACAACAGGACTGTAATAACACTTGCGGGAGATAAAGATGGTTTGAGAGAGGGTATAAAGCGATTATTTGAGAGGGCAATTGAGAGAATTGACTTAAATAAGCACAAGGGCGAGCATCCAAGGATGGGTGCTGTAGATGTTGTGCCATTTGTTCCAATAAGGGGCATTGACATTGATGGATGTATTGAGTTTTCAAAGGAGATAGGGCAGATGGTAGCAGAAACATTCAAAGTGCCTGTTTACCTCTATGAGAGTTCAGCAACATCACCCGACAGGCAGAACCTGTCAAATATAAGAAAGGGTGAGTTTGAGGGATTCGCAGAGAAGATAAAGGACCCACTTTGGAAGCCCGACTTCGGTCCAGATGTGATACATCCAACAGCAGGTGTTGTTGCAGTAGGTGTCCGAACATTTCTAATCGCATTTAATGTTAATTTGAATACGAATGACATCAATATTGCAAATAAGATTGCACATGCAGTTCGGTATATAAGTGGTGGTCTCAGATTTGTCAAAGCGATGGGCTTTGCTCTTGAGGAGCGTGGTATAGTTCAGGTCTCTATGAACCTTACTAACTTTGAGAAGACCCCTGTTTATCGTGTTATGGAACTCATTAGAGCAGAAGCAAAAAGATATGGCGTGAGTATTGTTGGTTGTGAGGTTGTTGGTCTAATACCATCAGATGCCCTTTATGATGTTTCCGAGTTCTACCTTTCACTTGAAAACTTTAGTAAAAGCCAAATATTAGAGGTTCGCCTTCAGGAAAAATTAGCAGAACAATAATATAAATGTCAGATATTCTAATAACAAATATCGGTGAACTAATCTATTTCTCTAAGAATGGAAAATTAAATAGGGTCATAGAAGCACAGATATATGTAGAAAATGGTTTTATAAAATCATTTGGTAAAGAAGATATTGTCTCAAAAGATATTGTTGGTCAATCCGATATTATTGATGCTGGTGGGTCTCTTGTCACCCCTGGCTTTGTTGACTGCCATACACACCTTGTCTTTGCGGGAAGCCGGGCAGATGAGTTCTGGATGCGTCTTTCTGGTGATACATATCAGGAGATAGCAAAAAGGGGTGGTGGTATATTATCAACTGTTAATGCGACGAGGTCTGCTTCAAAGGAAGAATTGACAATACTGGCGAGAAGACGACTTGATGAGATGCTGGAATATGGAACAACAGTAGTTGAGGCAAAGAGCGGTTATGGACTGACAACGAAAGACGAACTGAAGATACTTGAGGTAATAAGAGATGCAAGCATTGACCACCCAATAAAAGTCATACCCACATTTCTCGGGGCTCACGCTATTCCACCAGAATTTAGAAATGATAGAGATGGTTATGTAAATCTGATATGCAATGAGATGCTTCCGGCAGTCAAAGAACAAGGTATTGCAAGATATTGCGATGTCTTCTGCGATGAGGGGGCTTTCACAGTGAAACAGATGGAGAGAATATTTGTAAGGGCAAAGGAACTTGGCTTTGGCTTGAGAGCACATCTGAATGAGTTTGCAAATCTTGGTGGAGTGAAGGTTGCGTGTGAAATTGGTGCTGTCTCAATTGACCACCTTACGAAGAGCACAGAAGAAGATGCTTGTATAATAAGAGATGCAGGTTGCACAGCGGTATTACTTCCAGGGACAACTTTTTTTCTTGGTGAGAACCAGTATGCGAATGCCAGGATGTTCATTGATGAGGGCTGTCGGGTGGCAGTTGCAACTGACTTCAATCCCGGAAGTTCAATGTGTTATAACTTGCAGGCGATGATGGCACTATCCGCTGTCTATCTGAGAATGACGCCTGAGGAAATATTAAGGGCGGTGACATTAAATCCTGCGTATTCTCTTGGATTGGAGGATGAGTTTTTGTGGAGGGAAGGCACACCAGCGAGAGTAAATATATGGAAGGTCAATACCCTTGAGGAGATAATATATCCCTGGGGTGGAAATAATGTGAGGTATACAATAATTGGGGAGAAAATATTTTTAAATAAATTAGATTAAAGTTAATTAAATATCTAAATTGATTTAATTAGATCTTATATTATATATGAATTTATTATTTGTTGTTATAATATGTAAAAATGAGAGAAATTACAAAAGAAAAAGCAAATGAATTAGATGGTAAAACATGGATGAAATATTCTATATCTGTATGGAATGATATAAAAAAGTCAAAAGAGGAAAGAGAACTTAGACATCCTGCAATTTATCCAAAAGCACTTGTTAAAAGATTAATAGAATGTTTTATGAAGAAATCTGATAAGGTTTTATTAGACCCTTTTGTAGGTGTTGGGTCATCAGTTCTGGCAGGTGTAGAAGAAGGAAAATTTAGTATAGGGATTGATATAGTTCCTGAATATATAAAAATAGCTGAAAATAGATTAAAACAAAATTTTATATTTTATAACGAAATTAAGTATCGCCTTATATGTGAGGATGCATTTAATTTATTAAAATATATTGGTGAAAACTCTGTGGATTTTTGTGTTACTTCACCACCTTATTGGGATATTCTCAATAGAAAAAGAACTGCAGATGGAAAGGAAATAAAGAGTTATATAGAAAATCCCAGTGATTTTACAAAATTAAATAATTATGAAGAATATATTAATAAATTATCAAGTTTATTTATTTTAATGTCAAAGGTTCTTAAAAAGAATAATTATTTTGTTTTAAATGTAATGGATTTAAGAAAGGAAAATAAATTTTACCCAGTTCATATAGATATTGTTAAATCTTTGAAGGACTTTTATTATCTGGATGACATAATTATATGGGATAGAAGAAATGAATATAGCAATTTAAGACCAATAGGGTATCCATATAAGTTTAGAGTTAATAAGATACATGAGTTTCTATTAGTATTTATAAACATTAAATAATAATATGACAAGAATTGGAAATGACTATATTGATGTAGATTTAGCATATATATTAGGGTTAATATATGGACACGGAAATATAATAGAGAGAGGGGATTCTTTAAGAATAAGTATTGAATTTAGTTTTAAGAAGAAAGAATTAGAAGAAGTCCAGGAAATAAAGGATATAAGAAATGCTATTGAAATATCAATATCTAAAATAAGAGAAAGAATAAGAGAAACATTGGGATGTGAGGTTAGGTTATTATTTGAAGAAAACTCTGCTAAAATAATACTAATATTTTTGTCAAGGAATATATCTTATAGAATAATTAGAGAGTTTACACAATGGAAATCAAGTTATAAAAATTTCATTATTCCAGATTATTTCTTTGATGCACCAATTGATATATTAAGAGAATTTATGATTGGAATATCAGATAATACAGGATATATTAGGTCAAGTAATTATGACCAAATTGGAAGACATAGAGTATATCTTCAAATAAATAACAGTAATTGGTATCTTCCAGTTCAATTGTGTTTTATTCTACAAAGAAAACTAGATATCCCAGTTCAATTAATACAGTGGGGTCATCCTAATACTAGAGAACCGAATAAGATTGATGTAAACTCTGATTACACAAATTGGGCAAGAGAACATCAAATTAAAATACATGCAGAAGAATTTTTAAAAATAGGATTCAATTTTCAATATAAGCAGAAGTTAGTTGAAAATTTAGCAAATGAAAATATTAAGAATTTTCCTTGTAAATACAAAAATTGTAATCCATTGATTAAAAGACCTAGATACAAAAAACCAAAACATCCTTGTGAGAATAGTGATAAATTACCAAGCAAAATAAAGGGTAAACATTTCAATGGATACTTTGAAATTTGTCTTGCGTTAGGTTGTAATCAAGGTGAAAAAATTGAAGGAGAAATTGAGGAGGTTGAAGAACATTAATTATATCATTAAAGAAGTTTCATTATACCCTAATATTAATAATTGGCTTTTCAAATTATTAACTGATAAATATCCTAAATCTAAAATTCTAACTGAAATAACAGCAAATAAATTATTATCAATATGGTTGGATGAAAAAGGTTTAGATAAATATTTTGATGATTACATCACATATGAGATAAGAGTTGATATTACTGGTGTTGTCATAACAAAAAACAAAGCAAACCTTGTTTTTGTAGAATGTAAGAATTCTAAAATTTGTTTAAAAGATGTATCTCAAATACTGGGCTATTCAAGAGTTGCATTTCCTGAAATATCAATGATTACAAGTCCTGACTTTATTAGTAAAGGTCTAAGTAAATTACTTGAAGAATTTGATAGATATGATGTTATAAGATATTCAGATAATCCAAAGCATGTATTAAGAATATTTAAGTGGGATATTAAAAGAAACTCACCTGATTATAATAGTTTTTTACCAAGGGGAATTAATATATAAATCTACTGCCGGAGGTCGGAGTCGAACCGACATGGAAGATTACTCCCAACGGATTTTAAGTCCGTCGCGTCTGCCATTTCGCCACTCCGGCATTATTATAAAAGGCGGCACCCGGAATTGAACCGGGACATAACGGTTTTGCAGACCGTCGCCTTGTCCTTTTGGCTATGCCGCCACTCACCCTAAATTACCATAATTAATCAATTTCAGTCAAGAAGTAAAATATTCACATTTAAATTCTATGATACCATCATTTAGTTCTTTAATTCCCTAAAAAATGTTATAATGGATAATATCTTAATAGTTTATCTATTGAGGTGACTTTATGAAGAAATTATATGTTTTTAGCTTTTTATTTATATTTATTCTCACTTCTTTTTTATTCGCAGAAATAAGGTCCACATCACTTGAGAATATTACAATTGAGGACTGGGTGGATAACTGGAGGCAGTCGTGGACTTATGAGGCGCTTGACCGCCTTACTTCCCGTGGATATGTTGACCAGTTTATATTTGAGAAACCAATATCTCAGAGGGAGTTAGAATCGCTTATAAATGAAGCACTCGAGAAAATAAAGTCAGGTAAGAACCCCGACTCGCTTGACTCATACTATCTATCCCGTCTAATTGACTTCTATATGCCTGAAGGATTTGAGAAGCCAGAGTTTCTTTTGAAATATGATAGAAGAGAAAGACCACCAAATAGCATTCATTATACCTCAGAAGGTGGTTATATATATTTCTCAGGTGGTGCTCAATTATTACCAATCCTTGATAGATGGAAGACAGATAGAAATGCAAAAAATATGTCAGTAGAAACAATATTGCAAGGTGGGGTGGATATTGGAGATAAATTGACATTTGCTGGCAGATGGAGGATAAAGCAATATTTTGGTGACCACTGGCTTCAAAGATACACATCACCTGATTATTTCCTAAGGAATAGGGTATGGAAAACAATTGCTCCTGCTGAGAAGGGTTATGTAAACATAAAACTTGGTATGTTTGAAATTTTATTTGGAAGGGATGAACTTCAGTGGGGACCTGGCTATCGCTCAAACATGCTCATCTCATCATCAGCCCCAACATTTGATATGCTGAAGGTCAGAGCAGAATGGAAGAGAAACAAGATGGAGTTCTTCACGGCACTTCTTGACCCCTCTAAGTCAACATACCTCTCAGGTCATAGATTTGACCTTGGCATATTTAAGTGGCTTGACCTCTCAGTTGCAGAGGTTGTTTATTACACAGGTAAGGGACCCTGTCTATATTATATAAATCCTTTTTTACCATATTATTTTGTTCAGTGGGCAGAGGGCGACCCCGATAATATTCTCCTTGAGTTTAATACAGAATTGAGAATTATACCAAATACTCGCATATATTCTACCCTTATGATTGATGATTACTATAAAGAGCAGATAAAGGAGCTATTTGGTTCACCCCATAAAATTGGTATCATTCTTGGTCTTCAATGGACAAATCCTTTTAAGTTATCTGCTAGCAATCTAAGAGTTGAATATTGCAGGGTAAATCCCGGGACATATCTACACTTTTCAAAAGATAATTATTATCTATATCGGGGGATTGTGCCCGGTTATTATCAGGAGAGTGATTCAGATAATCTCTTTTTTGAATTTTCAAAGATGATGTATCCCGGTTTATTCAGTTTTGTTGGATTCAATTATGAGAGAAAGGGAGAATATAGTGCTTATACAGATATATTACCTCAGGATTGGGATAAATATAAGAACCTTAAATTTCCAACAGGGGTTGTTCAGAGGGGCTATACATTGTCAGTCGGTTTCAATGCTGAACCACTGTTCTGGAAAATTGATACCGCATTCAGGTTTGACCTATTGAGATATAGAGATGTTAAAAACTCTGATTTCAGAGATATTAACACTGGAAAGGGTCTTGATATAAGTGGTTATAGAACATCTCTTATCATTAGGTTTACCATATAAAGATAGGTGTTCTTTTGAGCATATTAGGAAATGAATTTGAAGAACTTGTAAAGGTTATGGAGAGGTTGAGGGCACCTGACGGTTGTCCATGGGACAGACAACAGACACATAGTTCGCTTAAGAGATACCTAATAGAAGAGGTATATGAGTTTATAGACGCCCTTGATAGCGAAGATGATGAGAAGATAAGGGAAGAATTGGGGGACATATTAATACAGATACTTTTTCACTCTCAGATTGCGAAGGATGAGAGAAGATTTGATATTGGAGATGTAGTTAGGAGAGTGAAGGAAAAACTTATAAAAAGGCATCCACATATTTTTGGTAACAGAACTGCCGAGACGGCGAGGGATGTTGAATTGATATGGGAGGAGAACAAGAATAAAGAGAGGGAGGGTGAAAAGCCACTTGAGAGTTTACCAAAAGGAATGCCTGCTCTACTCAAGGCATATAGAACTGGTGAGAGAATGTCGGGCTTTGGTTTTGATTGGAAGAGAGCAGACGATGTGATAGAGAAAGTCCATGAGGAGATGAATGAAGTATTGGATGCAGTAAATGAAGGAGATAAAGAGAAGATTGAAAGTGAGATAGGGGACCTTCTCTTTGTAATAGCAAATCTGTCAAGAAAACTTATGATAGACCCTGAGGAGGCATTAAAAAGAACGATAGAGAGGGCAATAAAGAGATTTTCATATATATGGCAGGAATTTAAGAATAAGGGGATTAGACCATCGGAAGAATATATAGATGAGATGGAATATCTATGGCAGAAGTCAAAGAATATAACTGGATATTAGGTATCGGTGGAGTATTTGACATAAAATATTTTTAATGGTAATATATTTATAATGAGTTTTTTTTAGGATTTATATATGTTTTTCAAGATACTTAGAATATTACTGATAATAACTGCGGGGATGGTTGGTTACAATGCTGCTTCTTATATATCACAATCTCCAGTAGCACCTATTATTGGCATATTTATAGGTATTAGTATAGGTCTGTTAATTCTCTTTGTTGAGATATCATTGCAGAGATATTCAGGACCAGCACTTGTTGCTGGTGTAATTGGGCTCATTGTTGGTTTAATAGTTGCAAATCTAGTTGCCCCTGCTATTCTTTCTATCGTTAGAGTGACTTGGTATATACATATAATGCTCATAATAATCTTCTCATATCTTGGTATTGTGATAGCGGTCCGAAAAATGAATGAGATTCCTTTTTTGTTGCGGTTAAAGAAGCGAGCGACATCTGAGAAGGAATATAAAATTCTTGATACATCAGTTATCATTGATGGCAGAATTGCTGATATATATGATGCGGGTTTTATTGATGGTAAAATAGTTGTAGCAAATTTTGTTCTTAAGGAACTTCAACTGATTGCCGACTCCCACGACCCTATAAAGAGGAATAGAGGTAGGAGGGGGCTTGAGGTGTTAAAAACAATGCAGAGAAAACTGGGAGACAAAATTGTTCTTATGGAAGATGAGTTTAACGATGTTAAAGATGTGGATGCAAAGTTGGTAAAACTTGCTGAGAAACTTGATGGGAGTTTGGTAACTAACGACTTTAATCTGAACAGAGTCGCTGAGTTGCAAGGTGTGAAGGTGCTTAATATTAATGAACTCGCTAATGCTGTCAAGCCAGTTGTCCTTCCCGGAGAACTTATGCAGATACATGTATTAAAAGAGGGTAGAGAATACAATCAAGGAGTCGGTTATCTTGATGATGGCACAATGGTCGTGGTTGAAAATGGGAGGAGATTGATAGGAAAGGATGTAGAGGTGATAGTAACAAGTGTTCTTCAGACACCTGCAGGCAGGATGATATTTACAAGACCAAGAGAAGAAGGGGATATCATCTAATTAAGTTGTATTATGTCTAATAGATTCACTGCGTTAATTATCACTGGTGGTTCTGGCAAAAGATTTGATAATTTGAAAAAGCAGTATGTAAAATTATCGGGTATTCCAATATTCATTAGAAGTGCATATTACATATTCAATCATCCTTCTATATTTCAACGGATAGTTGTAGTTCCAGAGGGAGATGAGAATTTTGTCAGGGATGAAATGCTTGAGCCATTCTTTAATAATAATGATGTTGAGATTACAAGTGGTGGAGAGACAAGACAGTTATCAGTTTATAATGGTCTAGTTTTAGCAGAGGAGGAATATGTGATAATTCACGATGGTGTAAGACCTTTGGTAGATGCAGAGACAGTTGATAATTGTATAAGCGTGGCAATTGAGTGCGGTGGGGCAGTAGTATCTATTCCAGTAAGCGACACAGTAAAGCAGGTCAAAGATGGCAAGATATCCAAAACAATTAGCAGGAATGAGATATACCTTGCACAGACACCACAGGCATTCAGGAAAGATGTATTAAGATTGGCTTATGAAATGGCGTTTAGAGATGATTTCAGAGCGACAGATGACTCAATGGTTCTTGAATATGCTATTAATCAAGGTTATATAGATGAACATGAAGTGGAGATAAGAGTAGTTATAGGAAGCCAAAGGAATATAAAAATAACATTCCCGGAGGATTTATTACTTGCAGAATTCTATATAAATCAGATTAAAAATAATATCATCAATACTTAAAATATCCCTTATTTATTAGGTATTTTACATAATTTTAGTTTATAATTATATATAGGTATGAGTTCTGAATACAGAGTTGGATTAGGTTTTGATTCCCATCCCCTTGTTGAAGGTAAAATGCTTTTTTTGGGTGGAGTTAAGATTGATTATCAGAAAGGTCTATCAGGTCATAGTGATGGTGATGTTTTAATTCACAGTTTAATAGATGCTTTACTTGGTGCCTGTTCTCTTCCAGATATTGGAGAGATGTTCCCACCGACTGACGATAGATATAAAAATATATCAAGTTTATTATTACTCAAAGACGCTTATTCAATGGTCTTAAAGAAGGGTTTTGTAATTATTAATGCAGACATTACTGTTATAGCAGATGAACCAAAGATATCAATATTCAAGGAGAAGATGAAGAAGATATTATCAAGCGCTATTAACATTGATGAGAATGATATTAATATAAAGGGAAAAACAGATGAGGGTATAGATAGTTTAGATGATGCCATCGCCTCTATTGCGGTGGTTTTATTAAAAAGAATGGGAGGTAAAAAAAATGAATAGCAGAGTTTTATCTATTGTCATTTTGGTTCTTATTCTACTCACTATTGGTATGGCTACTGATGAAATCAGTGAGTCCGCCTATGCAGAGTTTAAGAAGGGTGAGGAACTTGCAAATCAGGGTAAGTTTGAAGAAGCAATAGACCATTTCAAAGAAGCATCTAAAATTGACCCCTACTCATCAGTAGTTAAAGAATGGCTTGGTTTTTGCTATGTAAATCTTAGTAAGTATGATGATGCTATAACAACATATATGAACATCTCGACATCAAAATTATCAACGGACAGTTTGGCTAATCTTGGTTTTGCTTATCTCAAGAAGAATAATCTTCCATCAGCCATTGCCTATCTTTCTAAGGCAGTAAAAAAAGACCCTAACCACAAGTTCGCATTGAATAACCTTGGACTTGCTTATATTGCAAATAAGGAAGCGGTTGAAGCAGAAGATTGTCTCAGACATGCTACAGAATTATATCCTGACTTTGCGGAGGCATGGAATAATCTTGGAATTGCCCTGAGAATGCGAGGTAAAGTAGATGATGCTCTTAACTGCTACAAAAAGTCAATCTCGTTGAATCCAAACATTTCAGACACATACTATAATATGGCAGTTGTCTATAAACTCAAAGATATGGATAAAGAGGCAGGCGACTATTACGCCAAATATCTTCAAAAAGGTGGAGACAATCAGGCGAAGGTTGCAGAGGCGGTTGACTACCTGAGAAAGATGGGGAGGTTGACTGAAATTCCAAAAGACATGAGATAATATGAGGAATAGGAGGAGTAAGAGAGCGGGGGAGTGGGTCGTTGGAATTAATTCAGTTTTGGCGCTTTTACATTCAGAGAATAGAAGAGTGTTTCATATTTTAGTGTCAAGAGACAAAACTGATAGAAACATTGATAAAGTAATAGAGATAGCGATGGAGAAGGGGTATCAGATAACAAGCGTGGATAAAAATTATTTAACCCATGAGACAGGTATAGAGCATAATCAGGGTATTGCAGTGCTCGCTGAACCAATAAGTTTTATCAGTATTGAGACATTAATAGACACAGCAGTAGTTGAGCCATCAAAGCCACTGATAATGCTTGATGGTATTGAGGACCCGAGAAACCTTGGTGCTATTGTCAGAACCGCAGAGTTTCTTGGCGCCTGTGGAGTAATAATACGAAAAGTAAGGCAGTCACCAATTACTCCTGTGGCGTTAAAATCAGCAGAGGGTGCGTTTGAATACACCCCAATTACTATTGTGGCAAATCTTGCTAATACACTCAGGGATGTGAAAAAGAATGGTATATGGGCTGTCTCACTTGAAGAAGATGCTGATATGAGTTTATATGATTTTGACCCTCCAAGTCCGCTTATACTGGTAGTTGGTGGTGAGGGATTGGGTGTGTCTCGCCTTCTTAAAGATATGTGTGATGTAGATGTGCGAATTCCAACCTATGGAAAAACACCATCGCTAAATGTCAGCGTTGCACTTGGAATAGCACTCTATTATATTAGAATGAGATTAAGCAAAGATAATTGATATCCAATGAAGATTACTTTCTCTTTATTGCAAGTGATATAAGCCATACAAATAGGACTGTTCCTATCAAACTCCACATCAACGGTATTTCTATTGACTTGCTCAATCTGAATATAAGAAAATCGGGTAGGTGCAGGACAACCGAGATAATATTTCCAATGAAGGCGCCTATAAGCCCTATAATAATTGTAATAAAACAGCCCTTTCTTGAAAGCCCAACAATAGCAGAACTAATTGCACCAATAATAAATGCTATGACAATAAAGGCAATAAGTTTAATAATAAATCCTATAAAGCCCATCATTTCTCTCCTCCTTAATAACTCAAAATCTACTTATTGATGACTATTTTGTAGCAAACTCATATCTCTCTTTTATTGTTCTAATCACCGGTTCTATATCAAGACCATCATAACCAAGTTTCTTTGCAATTTCAATAGAAGTATATCTTTCACCACTTGCCCATAATTCTATAAGGAATTTACCCGCATCCTTATTCTTATACCATCTCTCACCATAGTGGGACTTAAGGTAATCTCTAAGCATTGCTGATAAAAACCATGCCTCAATGTAATAGATAGAGTAGAAGTCCTCATTTGCACCTAAATAACTGTTTTCTGCATCTTCGGTTGTCTTTGGGAGCAGAAGATTTTTCACCATTATATTTCTGTAGAACTCAACAGGGTCGCCCACGCCTTTGTGTAGAACCCTTTCAAAATTAAAAAGTGATATGTAGTATCGTAGTGATGAAAGGTCAGTGAACAGATTTCGCCATATAATCTTCTTCGCTATATCTTTTGGGATACCAACCTCCTCAATAAGAAATGTCGGCTCCATAAACAAACTTTCAAACAAAAATGCATATCCCTCTGTTATGCCACTATCACCGAGCAGTTTGAATTCGTAGTATTTTTCTTTACAGTTAGCATAGTGCTGGGCATGACCCATCTCATGAAATAGAGTTGTGTAGTCATCAATTCCTGCTGATGGTTTTCCAAGGACGCGAATGTCCTCTGGCACCTTTATCATATATGTGCTTGCCCTTGCACTCTTCTCAGAAATATCCTTGAAATCTATTGTTATGTTCTTCTCACTGTCAAGGTCTATACCAATACCCAAAAGAAACTTTTTCATAAATGGCAACATATCTTCTGCTCTGAAATACTCATCATATCCTTTTAATCTAAACAACTGCCCTCTATCGTATGGCTTGATCTCGTTTATATCAAAATCAAATGTTTCTTTTACTCTCGCAATAAGCATATCTTTATATATTCCATTGGTATCTCTTAAAATCCCATCTAATTGTGATGAAAGATTATCAAAGTCCATATTATGCATCTTTTGCCAGTAGTCCTCATAGTTCTCAAATCCGAGTTCTTTGCATATATCTCGCTGTTTATCAATTATTGTCATTAACAGAGGATTGAAATAGCGAAGGGTCAATGGTTTTGTAGCATCATATAAGTCCTTTCTGTAATTTCTATCATCTGAGAGATATATTTTGTTTCCTACATCACGATAAGCAATTGCCTCATCATCAACATATACATCCAGTGATGCTTCAAGATTATACAATTCATCTGTATATGCCCTCAGGTTTTCCCATATTATATCTGATGATAGTTCTCTATAAAATCGCTTATAACTCTCTTTAATCTCCAGGTCTTTCTCGTTATTATATTCATTCCACAGTGATTTGAGCAAAATCCTATCTGTTAAAACATAATTGTATTCAGTGATGAGTTTTGTTGTATCTACCTCCTCACCATAGGCATCATTGTTGTAATAGACCAGGGATGTCTCAGCGTTGAATTGTGAGAATATATCTCGCAGGTCATCCAATGTGTATGTTCTCTTCTCACCTTTTATATCCTGTGTGAATGATAGTGATATTGATAATATTATTAGAAATCCAATAAAAATTCTTACTATTCTCATCTTCTATGAACCAGATATTGATATATTATTGAGCAATATATATGGCATAAAAGCATACCCAAAGATAAACTCCACTTCTTTTGAAATTCCACCAACATCAGACATTGCATCAAATATATTTCCACTGAGCATCACATTTTTCAGTCGTGATTCGACTTTGCCATTCTTAATTAAGAAACCAAGATATAGTCCATTTTGAAACTCTCCCGCTAACATATTGGACTGCCCGATGCCTGATAGAAAATATACTATAACGCCCTTTTCAATATTACCCATCATATCATCAATAGAGGTAGCACCGGGCATTATTTTCAGATTGGTCGTTGATGGTCTTGGCAAACTTGAACCATCTCTAAGTGCACTGGCTGTTGCCTCGTCCCCAATCTTTTTGGCAGTGCTCAGAGTATGTGTGTATGACTTTAATAATCCGTTCTCAACAAGAGTGAGTTCTCTTGATGGCAGACCCTCACCATCAAATGGTCTTGAGTTGACTCCTTTCTTATCAATCTGTTCATCAATTATTGTTATTCTGTCATCAAATATCTTCTGTCCCTTCTTGTCTTTCAATACAGACATACCCTTCTCAATATTTTCTCCATTTATACAATGTAACAATGGAACAAGAAATTGTAGAAGGGCAACAGGTGTGAATATCATAGGATATTTTCCCGTTTTTAATTCACTTGTGCTCTGGCTTTCTTGATATCTCAATATTATTTTATTTACCATATCATCAACTTTTATTTCATCAATTTTGTAAGAGGAGAATTCATCAAAGAGCCATAGAATGTCGCCCTCCTTTGAATGGGTTATAAAAAATGTTATACTGAATATACTTGTATCGTAAGATGCCTCAATTCCCTTTGAGTTTTTAAAGTCATACCTGTCAATTATTTTTCTTATATCAACATTTATCTTGACATCAGGATTTCTTACTGCTCTTTTTAGTTTAGCCACTAAAGAAGACCCAATCTCAATCATCTCATGTGTCTTTAGTTTGGCTGTCTCCTCAAAGAACTGTGCTAGTTTTGGGTATTCTTTGGGTGTTGGGAGTTCAATTTCTATATCTCTTCCAAACTCTGCGGATGCCTTTGCTCTTTCTAAAAGACCATTATCATTTTTATCAGTGGTGGATGAAAAGCCAATCTTTCCATTTAGAAAAACCCTGCATCCACTACAATATGCATCCCTCTTCTCAATCTGTTTCAGTTCTCCTGCTTCAAATGAAACAGGTGTTGTCTCAGAAATATTAGTAAATATGTCATATTCCAGATTGCCTGCCATTTCTATCTACCTCCAATAATTGCATCTTTTATCATAACATAGGGTCCGCCAACACCTACTGGAAGTGGCATTTGCTCATTCTTGCCACACCCTGCCCAACTTGCGAAGAACTCCAGTTTATCACTACAAGCAATTATATTTTTGAGTGTTTTAAAAAGATTTCCCGTTAGTGCTAAATTTTTTACTGGTTTCGTTATCTTGCCATTTTCAATATTCTGACCATAAACAGCGGAGAAGGTGAACATCTCACCACCAGTTCCACCAAGCGAACCACATATTAATAATCCATTTTTGACTTCTTCTATCATGTCTTCAAGTGCTATCTTATCTGGTTTTATATATGTATTTGTCATTCTAACAATAGGTGGGTAGACAAAATTTATTGCCCTTGCATTTCCAGTGAGGGGCTCTTTCATAAAGGAAGCGGTCTCTCTTGAGTGGAGATGAGACCTTAAAACACCATTTTCAAGGAGGACTGTCTCCTCTGATTCCACACCTTCATCATCATATAAGATGTCTCCTGCAATATCCATATAAACAGGTCCATCTATAATTGATATAGCATCAGAACCAATCTTCTTTCCTATTTTCAGTATTTCCTTCATCTTTTCATCTTTGTAAATAAAATCGCCCTCGCTTGTGTGTCCGAACGACTCGTGAGCAAAGACACCTGCTAAGAATGGGTCAATTATGACATCATAGGTTCCACCCTTTGCATTATCTGCTTTTATGATATAACCAATCTCTTCTTCTATTTCTGGTATCTTTTTTACGAGTTCTTCAAATACTTCAAATCCCTTCCAAAAGCACGCTTGTCTATATGACCTCAATGGTTCACCTGTCTTAACCGATATCCCCATCATCGTTCCCTTCGTCATCGTTTCTTCTCTTTCAATAATTGTTCCATATTTGTTGATTATTAGTGTCTCCTTTGCATTGTCTGAGTATCCAACCATTGACATATCAATATTCTTGTTTTCTCTTAACCTTTCACCTGTTTCAATTACCTTTGAAATCTTTTCGGATAGTGGAATGTTCGCAGGGTCCTTTTCACCCCGTCTTTTAATTGATATAGATTTCTTCTCGTCAGCCACTACAGAGCCATTACCTTTGGGTATGCTCTTAGCGAGTGATTTCGTTTCTGAAATATACTTCTTTATATTATCTAGGTTGGTAAAAGACGAAAAGCCCCATCCACCATTAGATAAAACTCTTACACAACCGCCATTTGAAACAATCTCTGATATCTCCTGTGGTTCATTGTTGTGATAAATAATAGTAGTTATAAACTTTCTCTCCAGACGAATATCATAGTAATCTACATCAGATAGTTCTTTAAGGTCTGGTATGTAATCAACGAGTTTTTTCATAATCAACTCCTATTATATAAAATAGCAATAAATTATTAGAAACTATTATACTAAAAATCATTCTTTTAAGCATACTTTAATTATATTTTGTCTATCTATACTCAATCACACCATCCTTTCTTGGTTTTGGTGCTGGTGTTTCATCGGGCTTTCCAAGGGGAATTAGGGCAATAAGGTGATGTGGCTCAGTTATACCAAGTATCTCCTCCATCTCCCTCTTCGCAATGAGCGGTCCGGTCATCCAGCATGTGCCATAACCCATAGAATAGGCGGTAAGAAGCAGGTTTTGTATAGCAGCAGATACGCTTGAAAGCCCGACAATGCTAATAGTGGAAGAGTATGCACCACGGTCAGCCATTATCTTTCCAGAGGTTGAAGGCACCTCTTCTACTACACAGGCAATAACTATTGGGGCATATCTAAAGAATGTATAAAATGGTAAACCTCGTTTAAGACGGCTGATTAAATCATTGTCTTTTTCAAACTCCATAATAATTTCGTCTGCTACCGTCTCAATCTCACTTGCAAGTTTCTCTTTGAGAGTAGCATTTTGTATTACAATGAATTTCCACTGTTGCATATTACTTCCGCTTGGTGCCCAACAGGCGGATTCAATTATTTTGTCAATATCTTCCTTTGGAATTGTGTCGGGTTTATACCTTCTAACACTTCTCCTTCCTTTTATTGCGTCTATAAGTTCCATTCTACACCTCCTTTTTCATCTCTTCGGCGAATATGTGGGCATATCTGAGTGGGTCTGGGATTCTATATCTTCCAAGAGATTTCTCAACTATTCTAATAATACACCTAAGGTCTGTGAGATGTCCCGGTGATATGAATATCGGTTTTACATTGTCTCTACTTCTAAATATATAACCAACCGTGTTGTTGTTAAAAATTATTGGTTCATATTTACCCTTTTTATAATCAGGCATTACAAAATCTCCTACAAGGCGTGACTTCGCTACGCCAATAGTTGGAATTCCCATTAGAACACCAATATGGGTAGCAATACCAACACCCCTTGGATGGCAGATTCCATGTCCGTCAACAAGAAATATATCCGGAATACCTGTCAAATTATCAAATGCCCTGATAATCGCAGGAACCTCCCTGAATGCAAGAAATGTTGGAACATAAGGAAACCCCTTTTTGATAATGCCATATACCTTTTCCACAATCTTGTGGCTTTCGGAATCTATAACACAGATAGCGCTGATAACTTTGTCGTCTTTATATGCTGTATCAATACCACCAATAAGTTTGAATTTGTCATTATAAGGTTTTAATTGAACGAGTGATGAGACCTCATTTTGAATCTCCTTCGCCTCTTTAATATCCTTTGGATAATAGTCCCTAAACCTGTCAATTAGTAACTTCATCTTCTATGGGAGTGATTTGGGTGGTGGTGGCTGTGTCATTGCTACAAGGACAACGCCTATACAGATGAGAATAAGACCTGCGATTCTTGTGAGTGTTACATGGTCTTTGAAATATAGCCATGAGAAGAAGAAAACAAGTATGTAGCCGAGTGCTACCATTGGATAGGCGTAAGAGAGTTCAGTTCTTGATAGGACAATAATCCAAAATAGGGAAGAGACACCATAACTTAAAAATCCAAAGAATATATATGGCTTAAATATCAGTTTTATTATTTTGAGGGTAAAGCCCTCCATTGGTGGTGTTTTCTGAAGCCCTATCTTGAGTAGCATCTGACCTGCGACCCCTAAAAATACAGCCACAAGAATATATAGTATCGTCTTCATTTTTACCTCCATTTATAATCAAATATACACTATTTCCATCTTCTGTGCATCCATAGATATTGTTGTGGATAAAACTTTATAAGGTGTTCTAATCTTCTATTGTATTCTTCTGCGAAGTTTCTTTCAGCATTATCTTTACTTTTTATATACCATAGGTCGTCTATAACAGCAAAGTGCTTGTTATTAACCAATCTCATGTCAAGACCAGTGATTATTGGTGAATTGGCTATCTGAGCGATGCGACCAATTTGACCCCATGTAGATGCTTTTCTACCGAAGAACTCTGCCATTATGCCAGATTCACCAGCATACTGGTCAGCAAGAACTGCTACAAATTCATTTTTCTTTAGTAATCTAATTATCTCTCTCGCGGAATTCTCCATATACAAGACCCTTATACCATATCTCTTTCTCAATCTTACAAAGAGATTTTCAACATAAGGATTTGCCTGTCTTTTTACAATGGCCCGGGCATTATAACCGCTCTTTGCTATCACAGAAGCCATAATCTCCCAATTTCCATAATGGGCGGATAGTAAGATTGCGCCATTTCTATTGTTTTTAGCCCTTTCAAAGACATCAAAGCGCGAGAATTTGATGAGTTTTGAAGGGTCTTTATGATATTTCAGCCCAAGATGAGTTATCTCAAATATTGTAGTTGCAATTGATATAAAAGATGAGAGAGCAATCTTTCTTGCCTTATTTTCGCCTAAATTTAGAGCCAATTTTATGTTTTCTATTGCTACCCTTCGCCTCATTCTAATTATAAGATATACTATTGTGCCAAATAATCTTCCAATGTAGGGGAGTGTCTGCCATGAAAACGGATTTGATGTTGTTAGTATTATTATCAGTATTAAATACTCTAAGATATGTTTAATCCTTCTCATTACTTACTTTTAACTGCTTTCAAAACAGATTGGAAGAAATACTTCTCATTATCAATATCCAACTCTGATTTTAATACCCAAAGTGAACCACAAATCTTGGGAAAATCCCTTTTTATGTTTGCAATATCCTTCTCTGTTGTAATTATATATTTTACAGACCCCATTCTCAATAGGATATTGTCTAGATCGCTCTTCTTGTATCTATAATGGTCTGGAAACTGCATTATTTTTACCTTTAATCCGAATTTTGAAAGTTCAAAGGCGATATATTCAATAGATGGCACCATAGAAAATATCAAAACCTTCTCACCATATAACTTATTCATATCTAATGATTTATTATTTAAAGCGTTTATTATCTCCAATGGAACCTGCCTCATTGTGAAAATTGGCTTTCTTATATTCTTAATGTATTTTGTGGAAAGCAATTTATATCTTTTTGATATTATTATACAATCAGCAAATCTTAATGACATTAGATTTTCACGCCCCCAGCCAAGCGGGAATGGGGCTGATGAGACATCATCCCTTACTATAACAATATCAAGGTCTTTTCTGATATTCAGTAATTGAAATCCATCGTCTATTAGAATGACATCGCTATTGCCGGTGTTGGCTCGCCTTATAGAATCAATTTTGCTATGTTCAGTAAATACTGGAATATCAGGGAGTTGTGCTTTATAAACTAATGATTCATCTCTGCTGGCTTCCTTGCTCATAACTATAGCAGGTCTATAACCAGATTTTATCATCCTTTTAGCAATGTATATTATGAGAGGGGTCTTACCTGAGCCACCGATATTAATATTACCAACAGAGATGATTGGTTTATTGAACTTATATTTTCTCATAATATCAGTTTGATATATTAATCTTCTTAAAGTAGAATATACATAATTGATAAATGAAAGTGGCAAAATAGTTACCTTGAAAATAAGCTCTAAGAGACCTTTTTGTGATGTTAATTGCCTATATGTTAATTCAATTTTACCTAAATCCAACTTTTCACCTCATCAAGAAATGGTTTTGTATTAAATAATAGTGCATTGTAAGACCTGATAGCACCTTTGGAGAATCTTTCATACAAATTTTCATCATCAAGAAGTTTGGAGATGAAATGCTCTAACTCGCTATTATTTCTTACTATTCTTCCTCCAGAATTTGATATTAAAACCTTTGATTCATATCTGAAATTTGAAACATAAGGTCCAAAGATAACTGGCACACCATATCTTGCAGGCTCCATAATATTCTGACCACCTCTTTTAACAAGAGAGCCACCTACAAATGCTATATATGCTATTGAATAAATCTTCGCAAGAAGACCTATTCTGTCTAATACAATTACTTCCCATTCAACTTTATTATTGGGAATATGACTATACATAATAGTTTTGAGTTCATAATTTTTTAAAATATTTGTAATTTCTTCTGTCATCTCAATATATCTAGGAGCAATTATCAGAAATAAATTATTATATCTTTTTTTTAAGTTTCTATAAGTTTCTATGATTATCTCCTCTTCACCCTTATGTGTGCTTCCCGCGACTATTATCCTTTCTGAACCACTTATATGTAGTTCTTTTTTCATAATATTCTGAATATTATTATGTTTATTTTCACCTTCAACTATGGCATTCATATACTTAATGCTTCCCGATATTACCATTTTCTGTGAATTAATACCAAGCACTCTCAGTTTTTGATATTCAATATCATTTGCTGTGAATATTCTGTCAACATTTCTATAGATTCCTGAAAATATTGGTCTGAATACACCCATCAATCTAAGTGCTCTATCAGTTATTCTTCCCGATATAATAATCACTCTTGCATCTCTGCTTCTACACCAGAATAGAAGTGATGGCCATAGGTCTGCTTCTATAAAAATAACTGCTACCGGCTCCATATCTTTCAATTTAAGGTAGATAAGAAGATATATATCTATAGGGTATAGGAATGTATCTGTAAAACTATTTGAATCACTCATAATTTTAAGACCATCCACTGTAAATGAACTACCGATTATATTCATATCAGGTTTGATTTTCTTTATTAACGAGGCAACTTTGACAGCCATCTTTGCCTCACCAAGTGATGATGAGTGAATAATAACTGCTCTTCCAGAATATTTCAATTTTGATATTGAAAATCGTTTTAGGAGCCCCCTTCTAATTCTCTTTATAAAGAGAGATGCGATAATGATGAATATTGATGTAGGTATTAGCAGTATCTGATATAATATAAAGAGATTAAGAGATAAGTTGCGCCTTGCATAGTCGTGCATAAAGACCGCCCTTCCTTACAAGAGAGTTATGGTCTCCAATCTCAACAATATTACCCTCATCAAGAACTACTATTCTGCTAACATTTATAACTGTTGAAAGACGATGTGCAATTATAAATGTAGTCCTATTCTTTATAAGTCGAAAAAGTGCCTCCTGTATAAGCGCCTCTGATTCTGCATCAACTGACGATGTTGCCTCATCCAAAATCAATATCCGTGTATCTGATAAGATTGCCCTCGCTATCGCAAGTCGTTGCTGTTCACCCCCTGAAAGTATTAATCCGCTTTCTCCTATCTGTGTCTCGTATTTATTTGGCAATCTCTCAATGAAATTGTGGGCATTTGCCGCCTTTGCTGCCTCTACCACCTCATCCATCGTTGCGTTTAAGCGACCATATAGAATATTCTCCTTCACAGTCATTCCAAATAGTGTCATCTCCTGAGGAACTATACCTATTTGAGAACGAAGTTTACGAAGGGGCAACTCTCTGATGTCAATACCATCTATAAAAATATTACCTCCTGTTGTATCATAAAACCTTGGTATCAGATTTACTAATGTCGTCTTGCCAGCACCACTTGGTCCAACAAGAGCTATTGAATCATTTGGCTCTACCTTCAAATCTATATTCTTCAAGACATACCTGTTGTTATCATAAGAAAAATATACACCCTTGAACTCTACATATCCCATTATCTTCTCAATCAGTATAGGTCTTTCGGGCTCAGTTATTTCCTCCTTTGCATCTACTACCTCAAATATTCTCTCAGAGGCGGCAAATGTTCTCTGAATTGTGGTGCTAACTCTACCAAGCGTTCTTATTGGCTGATACATCAGCATTACCAGACCTATGAACTCCATTAACATTCCAGTTGTAATCTCACCCGACATAACCTTTTTACAGCCAAGCCAGAATACGATGACCATCCCAAAGCCCGAGCATAATTCCATAATAGGTCTTAGCATTGCCTCTAACTTGACAGTCCTCATCCATGAACGAAAAGCACCAATATTTACATTCATAAATCTCTTATCTTCATACTCTTCTCTCGTGAACGCCTTTATTAATCTAATTCCATTTAGTGCCTCATTGAGATAGGCAGATATTTCACCGATTTTCTTTTGAAGCACTCGTCCAGCACTTCTCATCCGCTCAGAAAGACGGTTTATTATCAGAACGAGCAGTGGAAATGTAATTATGGTCAGCAGGGTGAGTTCCCAGTATCTTGAGAACATTATAATGAGAATGATTATAACCATCACTGTTGAATGAATTATATCTTTCAGAGAATTTGCGGTATCCTGAATGGTTGAGACATCAGATAGAACCCTTGATATGAAATCACCTTTCTTTATCTTACTATGATATGAAAGAGACAGTCGTATCAATCTTCTGAATAGGAGCTCTCTTATTTTGACAATAGCCCTCTGCCCAACAAGCGATAATGTGTATATCATAACGAATGTAAAGATACCAGTGATTATGATTACCGCTAATATATAAATTGGCAGAACATTAATTGATGCAAGTTTGATATTTGTAAAACCGAGTTGTTTTAGAATACCTGAAATAAGATTCTCCTTTCCTGATAGTATATCTATTACCATTCCTATTAGAACTGGAATTGATGCTTCAAGTGAACTTCCTATAGCGCTTGCTATTGTAGCAAGTATGACTAGCTTCCAATGTGGAAGAAGAAAACTGAGTAATCTCTTTGGAATTGATTTTGTTTCTCTATCCATATCAAAAACCTATATCTTCTATGATATCATCAATAAGTTTCATATATATATCATCATTGCTGATAATAGTTTCAGTTGTGTATTTCATGAGTTCTTCTCTTATATTTTCATATATTCTTTCATCATTTAATATCCTAATTATAAATTGTGATATTCTATCTGGATTTAATTTGTTTTGCACGAGTTCGGGGACAATCTCTCTTCTTGCAATTATATTTGGCAGACCTATATATTTGGTCTTAATGATGAATCTTCCAAGGAGATAGGTGATAGGGGAGGTGCGATAAATTATTACCATTGGAATACCACATACCGCTGTCTCAAATGAAGCAGTGCCCGATGCAACGATGACCACCTCTGACCTCTCAAGCACAGGTCTTATGCCATCTACTATCTCAATCTCGGCGCCCTTTACCATTTCTATAATCAAGTTCTTCACATTATCCGCGCACCCCATAATAAAGTGTGCTCCCTTTATATTCCTATTTATCTCTCTCACCGCTTTTATTATTACAGGTAGATGGTTTCTTACCTCTGTCTGCCTGCTTCCTGGAAGTATTCCAATTATTTTATTCCTCTCTCTTCTATCATAACCATCTCTTATGTCTTTATATAAACTAAAAAATGGATTTCCAATATATTCTGCATTAACACCTGATTTTCTTAGAAAGTTGCTCTCAAATTGAAACATTGTATAGACCTTTTTGCAGTATCTATTGAGAATACCAATTCTGAAACCACCCCATGCCCATACCTTTGGTGGAATTAAATAGTATATACCTTTAGAAAATCTACTGGCATCTTCCAATAAAAGCATATTGAACTCAAAGTTATCAATTGGAATTACAATATCGGGTCTATTATTTTTCAAGAATGATTTTAATCTTGATAGCGACCTGATATAGAAGAGAGTGTTTTTTAATATCTCTGTAAAACCCATCTCCGCTTTACCACCAACATCAACAATCAGGTTATCAATATATTCACAAGGGTAGCCCATAGCAGAGATTGTAATATTCTCATTCCTGTTCTTAACCACCCTTGCAATTTGTGAAAGGTGCCTAAATCCAGATTGCTCACCAGATAAGAGTAGAATTTCCCTTTTCACCTTAATTACAGATTATACTATGAAAATTGAGATAATAATCTAATAACCATAGACAGTTATTTTATAGGCATTTGCAAGGTTGATGAAACTATCTGCATTCAAAATCAAAATCTTATTTGCTTCAACGATAAGATAACCACCCCCTGCATCATTTATTACTTCTAATGTGTGATTGCCAACTGTTGGAAGGTCAAATTTGAAATTGTGGTCATCAGAAACTGCCTTGATAACGATTATGCCACTTCCAACCAATCTTCCTGCCCGTAAAATTGTCTCATCCGAACCCTCCATTGCCTCTATCGCAATTATATTGTTATCCTTTACAACGCATACCTGACCCACTCCCATACCTTCAATTGTCTTTACAATTGGCAGAAATCTATCCACCTGTGATATTATCTTACTTGATGGTCTCCTGCCTGAAATTACTCCCTTTTTGGCGAGATGTTTCTTTAGAAAGTCCCTCTGTGAAATAAGTTTAGCGCCAGTTTCTGACAATAATCTTTCAATAACATCTATAATATTTTTATCATCAAAACCCCTCACCATACTCAACGCCTTTAATGCTTTCATATCTGGCTTAAATCCTTCATATAGAAGCCGCCTGTTTATGCTTCCAGCAAAGAGAACAATATCTGAATCAAATTCTTTTATGACTTTTAGTATCCTTCCAATTCTTCCAGGTTCAATAAACTGGTAATTATTGGTAATGTTCTTAATAGTATTTAGATTACTTTGAGTTAATGTGATAACTTGTGTATCATAGTCCTTATCAATGGCAGTTTTTACCGCAACGATGGGAATTTCACCATCTCCCGCAATAATGGTCAATTTTTCTGTCATCTCAGTCCAGAGATTATTCCCCTCTGTGAACTCTTTATGAAATCAATAAGATACACTATATCATCGGTCTTCGCTACCTTGTCTTCAATCTTTTCTAGCGCCTGCGATGTATTAAGTCCAGAACGAAATAGTATATTAAATGCCTGTTCAAGCACTGACAATCTTTCTTTTGAGAATTTGTGCCTATTTAAGCCAATAGTGTTCAAGTCATATACCCTTGGTGGATTACCAGCAACTAAACTGAAAGGGACAACATCCTTTGTTATTCGGGACATTCCGCCTACCATCGCGTATCTGCCAACCTTGCAGAACTGATGTATGGGAACAAATCCACCAATGATTGCGTAGTCATCTATGATTATATGCCCTGCGAGGGCTGATGAGTTGGCAATAATACAGTTGTTGCCAATAGTGCAGTCATGGGCAATATGGACATAAGCCATAATGAGGTTGCCATCTCCTATCTCCGTTGTGCCCTTTGCTTTTGTGCCTCTATGTATAGTTACAAACTCCCTTATGGTGTTGTTGTCTCCAATGACTACATTTGTATCCTCACCAGCATATTTCAAGTCCTGTGGAATACAGCCGATAGCAGAGCCATGAAATATCTTGCAGTTAGAACCTATAGTTGTCCTGCCATCAATCAGGACATTATCATCTATTCTCGTCTTTGAACCAATTATGGCACCTGATGATATTACTGAATGTGGTCCAATATCTACATCTTCTGAGATTCTCGCGCCTTGATTTATTATTGCTGATGGATGGATTGACATAGGTAATGTCTATTTATCTACAACCATTGCCCTGAACTCGCCCTCTGCTACAAGTTCACCTCTGACGAACGCCTCTCCTCTCATCTCACATATATTCCTCTTCAGGCGAAGTGTAGTGAGGTCAAATACAAGGGTGTCGCCAGGAATAACCGTCTTTCTGAACTTTGCCTTATCAATTCCGAGAAAATATACGAGTTTTGTTGATGGGTCGTCTACTGTTGTAAGAAGAAGCACGCCACCTACCTGTGCCATTGCCTCTTGAATTAGAACCCCAGGCATAATGGGAGTAGCCGGAAAATGCCCTGCAAAAAATGGCTCATTGAATGTAACATTCTTTACACCGATTACTCTCTTTGTTCCTTCTATATAAGTAATCTTATCTACAAATAGAAATGGGTAGCGATGGGGAAGGAAGCCCTTTATAGCATCTATATCATATATCGGTTCTGAATTTGGTGCTTCATAGACAGGCATAAGATGTATATATCTCTTTAGTTTTCTGGCGAAGTCAATATGGCTTTTATGCCCTGCCTTAATGGCTACTATTCTACCTTTTAATCTAACACCTATCAGGCACAGGTCTCCTATCAGGTCAGATATCTTATGATAAACAAACTCAAGTGGAGTTCTTAACGAACCTTCAAGAAGACCATCATCAGTAATGACTAAAGCATTTTCAGTGCTTCCACCTTTAATAAGCCCTGATTTCATAAGTGCTTCTACATCTTTATAGAATACAAATGTCCTCGCCTTAGCAATCTTATCTCTATACTCACCTTCATTTAAGTTGATATGTGCAAACTGTGTATTAAGAAATTTATGACTAAATGAGATTGTGTATGATAGAGACAGGTTATCATCTGGATATATGGCAATTGAAATATCGTTGTCTGTATGATAAACAGGTTGTGCTATGCTGACACATCTTTTCTCTTCATTTTGTTCTTTGATTCCAGCACTATCAATGAGTTCAACGAAGTTATTGGCAGAGCCATCTCCTGCTGGTATCTCTCCACCTTCGTTTTCTATGAGGATATTATCTATTCCAAGACCATAAAGGGATGAAAGTATATGTTCAATTGTCTTTATCTCTATACCTTCTCTTGCGAGATTAGTTCCTCGCTCACCGGATACAACATAGTCAATTGTGGCTGGAATATCAATTGTCTTATTTACATCAACCCTGCGAAATATGATACCATTATTTGGTGGAAGTGGTTTCAGTGTTATAGAGGTATTCTTACCTGTGTGGATGCCTATTCCAGACATCTTCACTTCTTTTGATATAGTTCTCTGTCTATTCATATTGTATTGCAATTATTATTCTTTCTCTTAATATCTTCTTCCAATATCTTTAGTTTCTTTAATATCTGGTCATATTTTGATAAGAACGCTTCTATGCGCTTTGCTTCCATAAGGGGTCTTGCTGGAGAGCCAAGCCATTTAGTTCTTGGAGGGATATCCTTCGCTATGCCTGACTGTGCTCCTATCTGCGAACCGCCTCCAATTATCAGGTGACCAATTACACCTGCCTGTCCACCTATCATTACATTATCACCAATTACAGTTGAGCCCGATATTCCTACCTGCGCAACGATGGCGCAGTTCTTTCCTATCTCAACATTGTGGGCTATCTGGACGAGATTGTCAATCTTAGTGCCGTCACCAATTCTTGTAGCACCCATAGTTGCCCTATCAATTGTGCAGCAAGCACCGACCTCAACATCATTATCAATTATTACAATACCTATCTGTGGTATCTTATAAAACTTTCCATTCTTAAATGCATATCCAAAGCCATCGCTTCCTATCACACTTCCAGAGTGTATTATAACTCTGTCTCCAATAATCACATTTTCTCTGATTGTTACATTGGGGTGAATAAAACAATCATTTCCAATTCTTGCATTTTTACCTATGTATGAATTAGCACCAATTATAGTATTTTCACCGATATTAGCACCTGTCTCAATAATTGCATAGGGTTGTATGCTAACATTCTTGCCAATATTGGCATCTTTTGAGATAACTGCTTTATCAGAGATTCCATTCTGAGAGTAATACCCAAGTGTGTAAAAGTTTCTGATAATTATCGCAAAGGCGAAATATGGGTCATCTACAAAAATTGCAGGGATACCAGCATTATTCCAACCCTCCTTCAAGACAACAGCGGATGCCTTTGATTGGGGAAGATATTTTAGATACCTCTTGAAATGGACAAATGTAATCTCACCTTCACATGCTTCTTTTATCCCAGAGGCACCTTTAATTATGATATCGCCATCACCAACTAACCTTCCACTAACGAGGTCTGCTACCTCTTTTAATTTTAACTTTTTGATGGACTTTATCTCAGTCATATCTCTATTTAGTTCCACCTTCTGTTGCCTTTGCATTAAGCGCATCTGTTACCATCTTCGTAATATTGTAAACATCTGCACCATATATAATACTGGTTGATTCATTGAACACAAAACTATAACCTTCTTTCTCTGCTATATCAGCAATCTCCTTATAGACCTTTTCATAGGTAGGTTGTAATTGTTGTTGGCTCCATGTATCTAACCCTGCTAGTGCCTGGTCTCTGTATTGAAATGCTTCATTCATTAGAGCGGTATATTCATCTCCTGCTTTCTTTCTTGCGTCCTCTGATAGCATTGGATTTAGCATCTTGCCCTGAAGTTCGTCAAGTTGCTTCTGATAATCGTCTAACTTCGCCTGAACTTCTTTCTCTTTTTCGGCTATCTCTTTCTGAATCCTACCTGCTTCTTGAATGTAAACAGAGTAGTTATTAAGTATCTCTTCCATTATAACATAAGCAAGTTTGAGTTCTTTTGCCTGTGCTGGAACGGATAGTAGAGATAGAATAGCAACTGTTCCAATAAAAAGTATTACTTTTTTCTTAAACATCTTTTTCACCTCACATAAATGGTCAAACCATTTTACAGTTAATATTGAATTATATTTATAAATATCTAAACATTCAAGTTATATATAGTTTTAATAAACACTCTTTTGTAAATAGTTTTAGTATTAGAAAGTTGAACCAATAGAGAAATGTAGCAGACCTGAGTGTGTTGTGAGACCATAACCATAGTCAAAGCCAATGAGCCCGAGCATAGGAATGTCAAGACGCACTCCACCACCTACACCACTCTGAATATCTTTGTAGTCAACCATCTCAAAATTTTTCCAAGTATATCCCGCATCCCAAAACCCAAGAACATAAAGCATATTTTTGACAATAGGTATTCTATACTCTAAATTGGAGTAGAGCATAACTGTGCCACCCTCGGGATTGCCATACTTGTCCTTTGGTCCTAATTCCCAATCTTCATAACCCCTCACAGTTTGGCTTCCACCTATATAAAATCGTTCAAATATAGGAACTTCTTTTGTGTGTCCATAGGAAGATATATAACCAGATGCAAGACGCACAGCAAGAACATTCTTCCAGAATGCCTTAAAATACCATGAGGTTGCGTCTTCTATTTTAAAGAAGTTTATGTTTCCCCCCATTGGTCCTGCTATTTCAAATGTTGCATACGAATCAGAACCCTCTGTCGCAAAAAATGTGTTATCTCTTGAATCCCTTTCAACACTGTATTGGACTGATGATGTAATGTTCGTTCCAAGATTTTCTCTTATCCAATCAGGAAGGTCTTTCACATTATAGTCAGAGGTTACACGCACCTTCTCTATTTTATACCTCATATTACTATATACATACTCTGATAATGCCTTTCCAAACGCTATACTTATCCCCAATCTTCTCTCTTCATAGGTGAAACGGTCAAGTCGTGTCTTATAAAAGTTTACACTCATTGATACTGGCGAGCCAAGAAACCATGGCTCTGTAAAACCTATATTATAAAAAAGGGTTCTCTTTCCAATTTGAATTGAAAATGTCAACCTCTGTCCCGCACCCTTGCACTTCCAGAATTTCGGAAGTTTTGATATATCAAAATTAATCCAGTCAATATCTATTGTTCCAACAAGCCCATCAATACTTGAATACCCTGCTCCGAAGTTCACCTTTGCTGTGCCTGGTTTCTCATCTACTAAAATCATCAGGTCAACCTGGTCACTACCCTGTGATGTTAAAATATCGCGATTTACACCCTTAAAATACCCAAGATTAAAGATTCGCTGTAAACTCCTTATAACTTTATTTTCTCTGTATCTATTACCAGGGTATATTCTTAATTCTCTTCTTATTACAAGGTCCCTTGTCGTCGTATTTCCACTGATTATTATCTGTCGTATCTTGGCAGGACTGCCCTCGTTGATTACAACCTTTACATTTACCTCCCCTGAACTTTCATCTAAATCAACAATCTTATCAATATTGGCAAATATATAACCCTTGCTGTAATATTCCTGTATTATATTCTGAACTGCATCATCAAGTTTTTTCTGATTGAAATCTTCACCCCTCTTTAATTGTATTAAACCTCTTACATCTTCCAATGGTATTACACTAGCACCTGTTATTACTATCTCACCTGTTTTATATCTCTTCCCCTCGCTTATATAGATGATAATATTAATCTGATGTCTTTCTGGAATGTCTTTTACTTCATAATCTACAACCTTTGCTTGTAAATAGCCCCTATTTGCGTATTCCTCTTCTATCCGCTTGAAATCCTCTTCAAGAACATCAATGTCAAGCGTCTTTGTATTATAGAATCTGTCTTCTTTCGTCTGTAAAACCTTTGTTTTAATATCCCAATCAGAAAGGACACTATTGCCTTCTATGATTATCTGATGTATGGTTGTTTTTTCACCCTCAGTTATTTTGAATCTTAAAACTGCCTTTCCGGGCTCTTTCTCCTCTATATCTGCTTTTACCTTCGCCTCTCTATATCCCTTATCTATATACTTACCTATTATTGCATTTATTGTCTCCTGAACTTTTACTGGATTAAATCTATCGCCTGCTGAAATCTTCAGTAGTTTATTTATATCCTTATTATTGAGATTCTTATTACCTTCATATAATACCTCAGTTATAAGTGAGTATTCTTCAAGGTAATACTTAATTATTACATCACCATCCTCTTTATCCATCTCCACCTTCATCATTCCGAAGAGGTTGAGTTTGCTGAGACGATGGAGGTCTGAACGAACTGTCTCTGCCAATCTCATTTCAGTAAATGTGTCACCGACCCGCATCTTTAAGACAGACAACACTCTATCTGCTGTCATATCCTTTAAGCCATCTACTTGAATATCCTTAATGGTCAACAGTTCTTGACTTACTGCTAGTGAGACAAAGGTAAATATTGTAAAAAACGCTAATCTTCTAAACATTGACATACTCTATAACATATATAATAGCATATATCAAGGATAATGGTTTTTAGTTAATGCTCAATGTCATCTAATTTGTGAATTAGGATTAGAACCACTACATACTTTTATACATATACCACAGATATACTGACTAACGCCTTTCTTAGAAAACGCCCTTAGCATTTCCTTGCACTTTTCCAGATTAAAATCGTTGGGACTTTCTTTTATTGCATTAGCAGGGCAGACCTTCACACACTTGAAGCAATTGCCACAATCACCAATGAGGGGGGTGTCGGGAGGTAGGGGGCAATTTGTGCCAATTGATACAAGTCGAACTTGTGCTCCATATTCTGGAGTAATAAGAAGTTGATTTCTACCAATAAAACCAAGTCCTGCAAGATTCGCTATTCTTCTATGTGATGCGTCTCCTTTAATGTTATTCCAATCAGTGATTTGAGAAGCAGGCAATGGAAGCGACTTATAACCCCAATATTGAAGAATATCTGCAATTCGCAGAGCAATATGGTCAAGAAGGTAATTCACTTGTTTATAGTGATGGGCATATATTTTGGTTGGAGAATCAGTAATAGTTGAAAGAATGTCATTAGATAATCGGACTGCTATTGATATTGCCCTTGTATATTCCGAAAATAATTTTGGAATCTGTTCCTTATCTTCTGTTAGTTCTTGAATGTCTGCTACGCCAAGGAGGGTTGCACCATTTTCTATAGCAACCCTCCTCAGATAGTCCTTAAAGCCACTCAGCGAGTTAGGCAAATCTTTCTAAATCTCCTTTTTTATAACCTCAGAAAGTCGTTTAACGCCTTCAACTATCTGCTCTTTGGTTGGGTATGAGAAATTGATGCGCAGTGTATTCTTGCCACTGCCATCGTGATGAAATGCAGAACCAATTACATAAGCAACATTGTTTTCAACTGCCTTTTTAAATAATTCTGTGCTATCCATAGTTTCAGGAAGTCGCATCCAAAGGAATAGACCACCCTCGGGTTTTGTCCAACTGACACTCTTGGGCATATATTTTTCAAGTGTATCAAGCATAATCTGTCTCTTTTCCCTATACATTGTCTTTATCTTCTCTATATGTTTTACTAATAGACCGCGTTTCATGAATTCACAAGCAACTGCCTGATTGAATTCTGGGCAACATAAATCCATACCCTGTTTTGCCATAATCATCTTGTCAATTATCTCTGCTGGTCCATATATCCACGCCATTCTAAAACCAGGGCAGAATATCTTTGAGAATGTAGACAATGTTACTACCCTTCCTTCTTTATCTAAACTGTATATTGGTGGTGGTTGAATTCCTGTGTATCTGAGTTCTCTATATGGGCTGTCTTCAACAACTATGATGTTATACTTTGATGCTAGTTCAAGAAGGTGTTTTCTTCTGTCTTCGGGCATTGTTACACCTGATGGATTTTGAAAGTCAGGAACAACATAGATGAACTTTGGTCTCTCATTCTTTGATGCTAATACTTTTAGTTTCTCCTCAAGAATGCCCATTTTCATACCATAGTCATCTTGAAGCACTCCTTCCATACGAACCATATAACTGTTAAATGCTTGCAAACCGCCAATATATGTTGGCATCTCTACAATTATTAAATCGTCTTTGTCAAGAAATACCTTCCCAACAAGGTCAAGACCCTGCTGACTGCCGGCTGTTATGAGAATCTGTTCAGGTGGAACATTAATGCCATCTTTTGCCATCCATTTTGATAATTCATTTTTAAGTCCCTGGTTTCCTTCAGTAGGTCCATATTGAAGAATAGTATTACCACTTTTTTCTAAGACAAACTTACAGATATCATTTATCTCTTCTTTTGGAAAAGATTCGGGTGATGGTAATCCACCAGCAAATGAGATAATCTCGGGTTTCGCTGTAAGTTTCAGTAATTCTCTTATTTCCGACTTCTTTGACCTTTTTATGGACTCTGAAAAGAATTTCTCATAACTCAACATTTTTTCACCTCACTATGAGTTCTAAAACAATAAAAAATAAAGCCCAGATATAGAATCTGGACTTAAATCCCTAAAAACATAGATATTATAATAATAATTATAAACAAGAAAAAAATCATATACATATATCAAATATTAGTAAAATATATCATAACTTAATGCCAAACTCAATAATAAAGGGATTATTTAAAACTATATAATTATATACCACAAGAATAGAATTCACTTGAAATATATTCGGGTTTTCCGTTTATAAAAGTTGCAAGGACTTTTATATCTTCTGGTGATGATGCTATCTTTAACCGTGGGTCACTGTCAAGTATTATGAAGTCAGCGTAGTAATCTTTTTTGAGAATACCTCTTTCTTTCTCCTCAAAACCTAAATATGCACTACCGGAGGTGAATATAGTGAGCGCCTCGTCAAAAGTAAGATGCTCTTCGTAATTATTGTGTGTCATTGCTGATGATATACCAAGGATGCTATCCATTGGTGTTATATCAGAATCAGAACCACCTGCAAGATGAATGCCACTTTTCAAAACGCTCTTAATTCTGTTTGTCTTTACCTTGCCTAATCTTACCTCATACATTCCGCCATTTTGCCCCCAATACCTATCAAAGGTTGGTTGCATACAGACGCATATACCAAGTTCTTTGGCACATTCAATCTGCTCATCTGTTGCCATTACAAAATGCTCAAGGCGAAATCTCAGTTTACCTGCGTTTTCATCAACTGATTTATATGCCCATAGTGCCTCCTCAATTGCCCTATCACCAATTGTGTGAAGAGCAACCTGAAGTCCTGCTTTACTCGCACTCTCTACAAATGGATTTAGTTTAGTTCTATCAAGATAGAGAGAACCAGATTCATCAGGACAGTCCTTATATGAACCACTGATTGCAGCAGTCCTTGAACCGATTGAGCCATCAACGAGAATACAACCACCTATAGCATTAAATCCCTCCTTAAAAACCTTATCAACATCAAATGTCTGAGGATATATTCTTATTCTCAATGGAGATGTCTTTGACGCTTCTCTTACCAGTTTTGCATCATTAATAGGATTGATTAAACCTCCCTCCATTGTATGTATTGCTACAATACCCTTTTTTATTACTTCCTTGCATATATCATATATTGACCCACTGATGAGTGAGTTATCAATGCCAGACATAGCAATATTATATGCAAGTGAGTATTGTTCACCCTTGAGAATTCCATTACTGTTTATTGCGATTTCATAACCAAGTTTCTCAGCGTAGTTAAGAAATGCAGTATTGACAACACATGAGTGAGAATCAATCCTTGTTATGAATACGGGTGTATCTCCTAATCTATCCAGGTCGCATTTAGTTGGAATGCCTTTTGTTAAAAATTTTGTCTCATCAAATCCCATACCAATTTTGACCTCCCCAATCAATGGAGAATTAGTCATAATTTCTATAATATCCCTTGTGCTTTTGGTATCTTTCAAATCAGTTATTAGAGTTCTTATTGCTGTCTGTTTAAGATGAATATGGGCATCATATAGCCCTGGAATTATATGCCATTCAGGCGAAATAAGTGTTATTGGCACATCATTTGGCGCATTTATTGGAATCTCCTTTCCAATATATTTGATTATTTTATCTTTAATCCATATATATTCAGCAGTGCTTCCATCACCTGTAATAATATTTCCAATGATGATATATTCACCTGTAAAGAAGGTATCTTGTTGAAGGTTATCCATCTCTATGTTAAAGATTATATTATAAAAGATGGATGTAGAGAGAATAATTGAATTACTTAAAAACGAACTAAACGCCTCAGAGCAGATAGTAGAATATAGAATTTTACAGGCGAAGAAGGCAAGGTATGGGGATATATACCTTAAGCCACAGATATGGAATTGCCTTACAAGAATTGGCATAAATAGGTTATATTCACATCAGGCGAATGCCATAGAGAAGATACAATCTGGCTTTAACACACTGATTGCAACATCTACTGCATCGGGTAAGACGCTCACATATACCATTCCAACCCTTAACACCTTACTTGAAGATGAAAATGCTACATTTTTGTATATATTTCCAACGAAGGCATTAGCACAGGACCAACTGAGGGGCGTGAATGAACTGGTTATAGGTGATATGAACCTTACAAGACATCTTCACGCTTATACATACGATGGTGATACACCACAGCATCAAAGGCGGACGGTGAGGGAGTTAGGAAATCTTATAATAACAAATCCGGATATGCTACACACGGGAATTCTTCCACATCATACAAGATGGGCGAGATTTTTTTCAAAACTTAGATATATAGTTATTGATGAGGTTCATGTATATAGAGGCGTTTTTGGCTCAAATGTTGCTAATGTGATAAAGAGATTATCAAGAATATGCAGGCATTATGGTTCAAATCCCACATTCATTCTCTCGTCTGCGACGATAGGCAATCCACAAGACCTTGCAGTCCGATTAATAGATGATGAGGTAGTGGCAATAGGTGATGATGGTTCACCTTCGGGAGAGAAGCATGTATTAATATGGCAATCAAAGTTTATTGATAGAAGAAGAAATTTAAGACGAAGCGCAAATATTGAGGCAAGGGATATATTTAGTATATTAACAAGAGAGGGAATACAGACAATAGTATTTGCCCAGGCGAGAGTGGTAGCAGAATTGGTGTATAGGTATACATACGAAGCATTAAAAGAGAGTTATCCAAAGATTGCAGAGAAAATAAGCCCATATAGAGGTGGATACCTGCCAGAGGAGAGGCGAGAGATAGAGAGACGGCTATTTGAGGGTGAACTTCTTGGTGTTGTCTCAACGAATGCTCTTGAACTTGGCATTGATATTGGCTCTCTTGATGCATCAATAATAATTGGCTATCCTGGGACGATAGCGAGTTTGTGGCAACAGGCGGGAAGGGCTGGTAGGGGAGATGAGCCATCTCTTATTATATATATACCTTATGATAATCCTCTTGACCAGTTTTTGGCGACTAACCCACATTATCTATTTGATTCACCATTTGAGAGTGCTGTCATTGACCCAACAAATCCCCATATACTTTTGGGTCATATAAGATGCTCTGCTTATGAACTCCCGTTAAAGAAAGAAGATATTGAATTATTTAAGGGCGATGTCCCTTTTGTTATAAACTTACTTTTGGATGAGGGAGAATTAATAAGCACGGGTGATGCGTTTCACCTATCAGTTGAGGGATACCCATCAGAAGGTGTATCATTGAGAAGTGCTTCCGATAACACATATAATATTATAAATGTTAAAGATGATAGTATCATAGGAACAGTTGACGAAGAGAGTGCCCTTGAACTTGTCTATCTACAAGCAATATACCTTCATTCAGGTGAGACATATTTTGTAAGAGAACTTGACCTTGAGCAAAAGATTGCCTTTGTTGAGAAGAGAAATGTTGATTACTATACACAGGCAGATGTAGAGACGACGATAAGATTGCTAAAGACAAAGGAGAATGTTAGTAAAAAAGGTTATGAGATTGGCTTTGGTGATGTAATGACAACAACACAGACAATTGGCTTCAAGAAGATAAGATTTACTACAATAGAATCAATCGGGTGGGCGGGACTTGACCTTCCAAAGAGAAGTATGGAGACAGAGGCGCTCTTTCTTATAATAGGTCCAGATTTACAAAATAAGATTGGTGCAGGAAGACAGAAGATATACGAGGGTCTTATGGGTTTTAAGAATGCAGTGTTGTCGGTTGCTCCACTTTTTGCTATGTGTGATGTTAGAGATATAGGAGGGGTTGTAGAGTCAAATAACTTCGGAGCCCCCACAATGTTTGTTTTTGATATATTTCCCGGAGGTCTTGGCTTTTCCAAGAGAATATATACCAATTTTTATGAGATTATAGACGCAGTGTATAACTTGATATTGAAATGCCAATGTGAGGATGGGTGCCCAAGGTGCGTTGGAGTAGGGACGAAATTTTATGCCAGACATTATGACCCTGACCTATCGTCAACTCCAATAATTCCATCTAAGACAGAAACAATCCGTTTGATTAGGTCAATGAAAGAATAAAATTTTGATTGATAATATTATCACTTAAATAATGCTTTGATATTGCCTATGCTCTGATTCTCAATACCTATGTTTTTAACATCTAATACATAAATGTAAGGATGGTCTGCTTGTTTATCAACCACATAGAGATGCTCGCCATCGTAAGCACAATCACCTGTGTTTGACTGACTCATCTCAGAAGGTAGATTGTAAGTATATTTTGGTGGGTTCTTTACAGCACCCTCGTTTAAATCATAGATAAACAATTTAGCACCATAAGGATTTTGGTCAACAGCCCATAGATATCTTGGAGAGTTAGTGTCATTAAATGAACATCCAAAGCCCGTTATAGAATTACATCCCCAGGTATACCAATTCCCTGTCTTTGCAGGTTTTGCCCATCCACCAATAGAGCTTTCCCAATCAGATGCATACAAGACATCATAGTATAAATTATATGCTAATGCCTGGTCCCCATACCAATTTTGAGGTGTGCTTCTAAATATCGTCGCTTGACCTGAAAGAAGGTCTACTATGTATATCTTTTTGTCATCCCCTGCTAAAAATGCATCAACTCCCTTGAAAGCAATGCCATAGTTTGCAGAAGGTCCCCCGATAATGTATAAAACCTGGTCTACTTTTGGATTCTTATCAGTTGTAATTCTATATAGAAATGGTGCGGTAAGGTCACTTACCCATAGTTCTTTTGCCTTCCAGTCGTATGTCAATCCATAGGGATTTTTTGTAACATTGTTAAGGTCTATTTTCCAAAGGACTACCAAATCCTCTGAGAGAGCAAGTCCAGAAGAGATTATTAATAAAAAACATAAAAACAATCTTAACATACCTCACCTTTTTCAGTATAATTATATACTAATATCTGAACATAGTCAAATAAATAAAGGGTGGTTAATATTAACCACCCTTATAAATATTTTCACTGCAATTATTTGTATGTTGCTTTTATCGCACCTATACTTGTAGATTCTATATTCTCACCTTGACCCCATTCGCAAATTAATATTGCGTCTGTCGGAGGAGTAATCTTGTCATACTCTTGAACCAGCACATAGAAGTAGTGTCCATCATAGGTCATATCAGCAGTTAGGTTATTTGTCATAGCAGGATATGTCTTCGTCCCTGGAATCTTAACGCTCCAGTCATAAAATGCTGGAAGACCATCGTGAAGCCAGAACCCGAATAATTCACTATCCTCATCCTTCTCCCACTCTCTCTCAAGCGCAAAAAGTTGCTTTGGCGTTTCTGTAAGGTTGTTCTTGTCACACTCAAGACCGCATATCTTTGACATCTTTATATTTTCCCACTTTGTGCCTTTATCTGGTTTTATAGTCCAGGCAATCTCATCCATACCATTTGGGTTCTGGACAGTTTTTGTGTCGCACATATAAAGTATGTCGCTCTTTCTGTTATATGCAACTCCATTTCCCGCTTGACTGTTTTTGGACCAAATATTAATGTAGTCAATCCACTTCACTGTTCCATCCTTCGGGTCCGCTATCCATTGATATGACTGGTTGGCACCACCAAGCCATAGACCATAGTTATCATCCTTATACTTTCCAAGGGCTATACCAAGAGCATAAGTTGGAACATTACCTTTTAGTTCTATTGGACCTTCAAGAACAACCGCCTTGCCATCTCCCCCTGGGTTCTTGGAAATTCTATATAGTTTACCATTGGATTGGCCACCAAAGTTAGTTACCCAGATTGAATCAGTTGTATCATCATACGCTAATCCCCACATCTGTAGAGTTGACTCTGGAACGCTACTTAAGTCAATGGTCTTTACTACCTTAAAATCTGGCATTAATGATGTGTCACCAATTATATTTGGTTTTGCTCCAATTGATATATCAATTGGACTCGGACTTGCAGTTTCAGCAAAGACCGGAATAGCCAAAACCATAATTACCGCAAGGATTGTAATTATCCTCATATTTTCTCACCTCCATTTTCTATCATTTTAATTAAAGAACAATATCCTTGTCAAGTATAATATGCATATTCAATAAATATATTCTTTGATTTTTTATGCTTTTTGACTTAAAATTATAAATACAGGTTATCTATTAAATTTTATTATGAAGCGAAGGTCATATATTATCTTGCTTTCTATTATCACAATAATTGTATTAGTTGTGATATTCCTATTAAATTATAAAAGCATTAGCGTCCCTGGATACGGCGATATTAATATATTCTTTGGAAGAGCATTTAGGGGAAGTGTTGTAGCACTTGAAAGTCATGCGGGTAAGTTGATTAATGATGGTGATTTTGATGCTGCAAAGGAGATAGGGGGTATTATCACAAAGTATGGTGGTGATAGAAAACCAGTAGGTTTCTTAATAATCGCTGAGAGCAGTTGGAGGGCGGGTTCAATAAAAGAATCGGTGAAAGCACTATCAGAAGCAGTCAGGTCAGGTGGTCTAAATAATAGTGAATTGTCATTGATGTTATCAAACTTTGCGTCATCATGCCTTGATAAATTAATTACAGAAAAACCTTTTAGAATCTATCCTGCAGTATCTATGCTCTATATATTGGAAAATTCAAAATCACCAACATTTGAGAAATACAGTAAAGATGTTCAAATCCTTATTTCAAATACAATCCCCATTGAGGTTCAGTTCGTTCATAAGAGGGACAAGAAGTATCTCACGAAAGACAGTGCTCTTAATGATGTCAAGTCAGAGGGTGTTTTTGCGTCAAAAAAGGAGGCACCAGTATTACTACTTAATGAGATTAAAAAAGTTGTTGATTTTGATGATATATTGACTGACGGTGATATACTTGAATATATTCGCGATGCTTCTGTTTATGAACTTCTTAATGTAGATGTCAAAAGAGTTCCAATGAATGAGGAACCACTTCCTGAGGACATATTAAATGAGGAAAAAGAGCAGTTGGGTGGAAGTATTGCTAATACTACCGAAGAAGATTATGGCTATCAGGGTGAAGTAACATATATTGTAAAAATCCCCAATTTTTCTATTGACTCACTACTCGGAAGATGTAAGGTTGACCTGAATAGCAGAATTAAACAAGAATATGCAAAGACAGAGTAATCCTTAATGTGATTCTAATTGGAACATCTGGTTTCTCATATAACGACTGGAAGGGTGTGTTTTATCCAGAAGATATTGAATTGAGTGAGATGCTTGAATATTATTCGCGATACTTCAATGCATTAGAAGTAAATTATACTTACTACTCACTTCCATCTGTGAGAACGATATCATCTCTTATTAAGAAATCAAACGGAAGGGTTCACTTTTCAGTAAAGGCACATAAAGACATTACACACTCAAAAACTCTGCCAACTGGCATATTTGATAGATTTAAAGAGGGTATAAAACCATTGGTTGAATCAAACCTGCTTGATGCGATATTAGTTCAATTCCCATGGTCATTCAAGCCAATAAGTGAAGCAATTCAGAGATTGAATGAAATTAAAGATGGCTTTGGTGAACTTCCAGTTGCAGTGGAATTTAGAAATTCTGACTGGGACAAAGAGGATACAGTGAATTTACTAAGAGAACTTGAATTTGCCTACTGCATTGTTGATGAACCACATATAAAGGGTTTGATGCCATTTAGAAATTGGATAACATATAACCTTTCATACTTCAGATTTCATGGTAGAAATAGCGCGAAGTGGTATAACTACAAGGAGCCATGGGAACGTTATGATTATCTATATTCAAGGGATGAGTTAAGTGAGTTGTCTGGTTATATAAAAGAGGCGCATAGGGCTGTTCCAAAGGTGCTCGTTTTTATGAACAACCATCCTCTTGGCAAAGCAGTAGAGAACGCAAGGGAACTTATGGGGATTCTATCTGAGGAAATATTGTGATGACATTTGAGTATAGAAGAATATTAATTCTCGTATCAATATTTCTGACAATACTTACAATATTTTTAATCTTTAATAAACTGACAATTAATATATATGCTGATAATGATACTTCACCTATGATTACTATAATTTCACCAGAGAAGGATTCTGTAAAATCAGGTGAGGTAGAAGTTCGTTTTGAAGTGATTGATAAAGAGAGTAAGATAGAAATTGTCTCAATAAGGATTGATGATAAGTTATGTGAAGTAAATGCTGGCAATTTTAAGAAGAAAAAACATCTTGAGTATAAACTTTCACTTGATACTACAAAACTGAAAGAAGGAAAGCATATTCTCACAATATCCGCCTCATCATCAAAGGGTAAGAAGACCTCATCAGAAAGCCAGATATTCTATGTTGACAATCTCCCCCTTGAAGCTAAACTTGTGGTTGGTAAGATAAAGGTTTATCCTGGGAGCACCATTCCATTGCAACTATTGTTGAGTGAGCAAGCAGATGTCATATCAGCAGAGATATTTGATTACTCTATTAACCTTTTTCAAACAGAAGACGGTTATAAAGCATTCATACCCATAAGATTATCAATTGAACCAGGCACTACAGATTTCAAAGTGGTTCTTAGAGATAATCTTGATAAAGAGGTTGTCTTGACAACTCAGATTGTAATAGCACCAAAAGAATATATATCAGAATATATAGTCCTTCCTGAAATAAAAGCAAAGCCAATACCAAAGGATGTTGTGGAGAGAGAATACCAATTGATGCTCAAGAAATTAGAGGCACCTTCAAGTAATTTATATGAGACAGGGGCATTCATAGTCCCCGTTAGTGGCAAGATAACGAGCCCTTTTGGTGCTTACCGCAAGTTTTCAAACAATACGACTGACAGACACACGGGCATTGATTTCTCCTGCCCTGAGGGAACATCAATTGAAGCATGCGGTAGTGGAATTGTATGTATGACAGGCACTTTCGCTGTAAGAGGCAATTTTGTTATGATTGACCACGGTTGGGGTCTTTTCAGTATATACAATCATATGTCTGAAATATTGGTAAAAGAAGGTGATTATGTTCAAAAAGGCACTATTATTGGGAAGGTTGGCTCAACTGGCTTGGCGACGGGACCTCATCTCCACTGGGAGGTAAGGATAGGGCGGTGGGTAGTTGACCCATTACAGTTGACAGATAAAAAGATTTTTGATGAATTAGGTCTATCTAAAACTGAATGAATTTGGTGTTAACTTCATAATATTTTTGAAAATTGTTTTTCTTTGATAGAATTGCTGATTTAATTTGAAGGAGGAGGTATTTATGGCAAGGGACTTAAAGGGGTATGATTTCATATCACTTGCAGATTTTACGAGGGAAGAGTTATTACAACTCATAGACCTTTCTGTTCATCTCAAGCAGGAGAGATACATAGGCAGGTATAATAGTGATTTAGAGGGATATACCCTTGCAATGATATTTGAAAAGCCAAGTTTGAGGACTCGCCTTTCTTTTGAAATTGCAATGAATGACTTAGGAGGGAGAGCGATATATCTGGCACCATCTGATATTCAACTCGGCAAGAGGGAAACGATTGAAGACGCAGCAATTGTCCTCTCATCAATGGCTCACTGCATTATGGCAAGGGTCTTTGCTCATGAGACAATTGAGGAGTTATCAGAAAACTCATCGGTGCCTGTAATTAATGGTCTATCCGGCCTGCTTCATCCATGTCAGGGTCTTGCTGACTATATGACAGTATATGAGAAGTTTGGTCGCCTTGATGGAATTAAACTAGCTTATATTGGTGATGGTAATAATGTCTGCCATAGTTTGATGTTAGGTGGAGCAGTTCTTGGGGTTACAGTAAAGGTTGCAACACCCGAGGGATATGAGCCAAATTCAGATGTCCAAGATTTAGCAAGGGAACTTACAGTAGGAAAGGGGCAGGAAATAGTTATTGTAAACGACCCCATTGAAGCAGTGAAGGGTGCCGATGTTGTCTATACAGATGTCTGGGCTTCTATGGGCGAGGAGGATGAGAGAGAGAAGAGGAAGGAGATATTCGCTCTATATCAGATAAATAATGACTTGTTTAAGAGGGCAGGGAAGAATGCGATACTTATGCACTGCCTTCCTGCACATTATGGCGAGGAGTTGACATACGAGGTATCAAGGCACGAGCGGAGCGTCATATTTGACCAGGCAGAAAATAGATTACACACAGCAAAGGCAATTCTACTATCACTTCTTTAGACATATAAATATTTACTATCTCTCCACTGACTTTGTTATATAATTGTAGGAGGGAGAATTGGTTATGGATGCTTTTATTAAACTGGCAAAGAGAGCGATAGAAGAATATGTCAGGAATGGTAAGGTTATAGACCCACATGAACCATTAGATGATGTATTTAAGAAAAGAAGTGGTGTTTTTGTTTCTATAAAGAAGTTTGGAGAGTTAAGGGGTTGTATAGGGACATTTATGCCAATCTATAATAACCTCGCAGAGGAGATAATTCACAATGCAATTTCATCGGTAGCAAGAGACCCCCGGTTTCCCCCTGTCAGAGAAGATGAACTTGAGTATCTTGATATATCAGTTGATATTCTCTCGGAACCAGAAGAGGTTGGTGATATATCTGATTTAGACCCAAAAAAGTATGGATTGATACTTCAAACAGAGGACGGTAGGCGTGGTCTTTTGCTTCCTGACCTTGAGGGCGTAGATACAGTTGAAGAACAGATGAGGATAGTTCGCCTAAAAGCGGGCATTATGCCTTATGAGGAAGTAGTGGCATATAGATTCACAGTAGAGAGACATAAATAATGCAATTATCTGCAACAGTAGAGGCAAGATATTATGAGAAACTTGAAGGGGAAGCAGTAAGGTGTATCTTATGCCCTCATAGATGTGTCATTAAACCAGGGGGGGTGGGAATCTGTAGAGTTAGAAGGAATGAGAATGGGGTCCTGAAAAGTTCTGGCTATGGCAGAACTATATCAGTGTCTATGGACCCAATGGAGAAAAAGCCATTGTATCATTTTTATCCAGGAACATACATTCTATCAGTTGGAGTAAATGGCTGTAATCTCGCGTGCGATTTCTGTCAGAATTGGGAGTCGTCACAGGTAGAATGCCATACAAGGTATATAAGTCCAGAAGACCTTGTGGAGATTGCTGTTCAGAATAATTCCGTTGGCGTTTGCTTTACATACACAGAGCCATTTGTCTGGTATGAGTATGTCTATGATACGAGCGAGATTGCGAGGGATAGGGGACTCGTGAGCGTTCTCGTTACAAATGGCTATGTGAATGAGAAACCATTATTGGAGATACTTCCTTTGATTGATGCTATGAATGTTGACTTGAAGTCAATTGAGGATGGCTTTTATAAGAAGAGATGTGGAGGGCGACTTGAGCCGGTCTTGAATACGCTGAAGATAGCGAATAAAAAGTGTCATATTGAGGTAACAAATCTTATTATACCAGGGGCAAATGACTCACCCGACAAGATAGAGGAATTGGCATTGTGGATAAGTGAGAACCTTGGAAGTGACACTGTGCTTCATATTTCACGATATTTTCCGCACTATAAAGCAAAGGAGAATGAGACACCTGTTGAGACGCTTGAGAATGCTTATAATATTGCAAAGAGGCATCTCACTTATGTGTATTTAGGGAACCTGTTTATGTCACCATCGCATACATATTGTTCTAACTGTGGTGAACTATTAATAGAGAGATTCGGTTATAATATAAACATTAAAGGACTAAAAGGAAGTAAGTGTAGTAAATGTGGTTATGAAACTGGTATAATAAATAAATAGAAGGTGTATTTATGTTTGGTGGAATAGGAACTCCCGAACTGATTGTTATATTGATTATAGCACTTCTTTTATTCGGGGCAAAGCGTTTGCCAGAGATAGGAAGGGCTATAGGCAAAGGCATTCGTGAACTTAAGAAGGCATCAGAGGGCATTATGTCTGATGAGGATGAGGCGCATAAAGAGGCAAAAGAAAAAGGCGAAAAACTATCTGAAAAGGATGAAGAGAAAAAATCTGAATAATTTACTTTATATTATTAATCTAATATATTGGTAAACCATAATTTTATTCTATTATCAATTTATATTATTTATCCGTCTTCCTCTTTTTAGATTCCAAATCAATTTTAATGTTGTGTTTTTTTGCATAGTCCTCAAGGGCAGATAATAGTGCTTGCTCAGCGAGAAGAGAACAGTGCCTTTTTATAGCGGGAAGCCCTCCGAGCGCCTCCTCTACAAGTTTATTTGATACCTTAAGTGCCTCTTCAATGGTCTTTCCCTTTATTAACTCTGTTAACATGCTTGATGAGGCTATCGCAGCACCACACCCGAATGTCTTGAACTTGGCATCAATAATCTTGCTATCTTCAATCTTGAGATATAGACGCATTATATCGCCACACTGTGGGTTTCCGACCTCACCAACAGCGTCAGCATTCTCAATCTCACCCACATTGCGGGGGTGCATAAAATGCTCCATAACCTTCTCTGAATACTCCATTGGCATATTTTTATATCATAAGTATATTATTCAAAATTTTCAACACTTAATTTACCTCATTCTATTTTCAATTAATAGAATATTCCAATGCCGAATAGAATAACAGGATATTTGTTCTTGAGTGGAAAGCCAAGTTCTGCTGAAAGCCCGAATGGGTGAAATGAGTTTGAGGGCGTTCCCTTCTGAAGCGTAACATCAGCACCAAAGACAATAGAATCCATCCACTTTTCTTCTACCTGTTCCCATGTTATCTTGCCCTTTTCTGCCTCGTCCCATTTTGTCACATTGGGTGCATAGAAACCTTCATAGGCAAGGTAAAGGCAAGCCCTCTTTGATAGGTCCAAACTTGTGACAATTGTAAATTTGGGAACTATTGTCTTCTTTGGTATAAAATAATTTAGCCATAATATTGGAGCGACATTGAAACGCGCTTTTCCAGGTGTTGCCTGCCATTTTGCGTGAATTCCGAATGAGTAGTAGCCGATGGTTTGAACACCCAGGTCAAAGCGGGGTGTCGCACCATACTGCATAAAGAGACCACCTGCATAACTAGCCATATCTTCTCCCGATGCCTCTGCTTTTCTTTTGCTGTCACTTGAGAAGTATGCGGGAAAGATGCCATACAGGCGAGCGTTGAACTTACCCTCTCCTGTCGTCCTCGCCCCCTGGAAGTTGCCATAGTAGCAACCCGATATAAATATGATTAAAAATAATAGATAAACAATCTTCTTCATAATAATCACCTCATATATAAAACGAAATAATTATTAAATTGTTTAATTTTAGTTTAGCAATTAAAAGCCATATCTTCTAAGGTTTTTCTTGTTTGACTTCACTTGGTTTTGGTTTACTTTTCTTTCTCATTATCAGTATTCCAAGTATAATATCTATAATTGTATAGACAATATCATCAAACTCTGACCCGGATAAAATATCTATTGGACTTATTATAAGTATCAGAAAGATTACAAATAAAATGATATATAGGACTCTCATAACTCTCCCTTCTTATATAGTGATATTAACATCTTATAGGCATTTGTAAAGGCGATTGACCTGTGGCTTATTCTGTTCTTTTCCTCTGGCAAAAGTTCAGCAAGCGTCTTACCAAGCGATGGCAGAAAGAATACAGGGTCATATCCAAAGCCATTATTTCCCCTTGGCTCCTCTGCTATAAACCCAGTTAGTATGCCATCTGCTACAAATAATATCTTTTCACCCCTAGCACAGGCAACATTTGTTATAAACCTCGCAGTTCTATTTTCATACGGGATTCCTCTCATCTCTCTCAATAGTTTTCTATAATTATCCTCGTATGTAGCATTCTCACCAGCATATCTTGATGAGAGAACACCTGGTTCACGGTTAAGAGCATCCACTTCAAGCCCCGTATCATCAGCAAGGGCAGGTAATTTGGCTTTTTTACTTGCCGAGACCGCTTTTTTTATCGCATTCTCCTCTATCGTCTCTCCATCCTCTTTTGGCTCGTCCCACTCATCAATTTCAACACCCGATATGAATTCTATCTCATCTCCCTGAGATATAAATATTGATAATATCTCTTTTGTCTTATCGTAGTTGTGGGTAGCGATTACAACCCTGGGTTTTTTATCATTTCTCAATTCCAATCGCCTTTATCTCTTTTTTAATTATTTCTTTTATCGCCTTCTCAGCCATATCTATCATTGTGTTAAGCATATCTCTGTTAAATGTCTTCTTCTCCGCTGTGCCCTGAATCTCAATTATCTCGCCACCTCTTGTCATTACAATGTTCATATCTACCTCTGCCCGTGAGTCCTCCTCAAAATTAAGGTCAACAAGAGGCATTCCCTCTACCATTCCAACACTTACAGCACCTGCAAAGTCCATCAACGGAATACTTTTTATCAGACCATCATTTTTCATTCTACTGAATGCAAAATAGAGTGCTACAATTGAGCCGTTTATACTTGCAGTTCTTGTGCCACCATCTGCCTGTAAGACATCAGCATCAACCCATAGTGTATAATCATCAAATAGTGTTAGGTTTGTTATTGCCCTCAAAGCCCTTCCTATGAGACGCTGTATCTCCTGACTCCTGCCCGAGACCTGACCTCTCACTCTATCTCTTACTGCCCTGCCATCACCCGATGATGCAGGGAGCATATCATACTCAGCGGTGAGCCAACCACCTCCCTCTGATTCCTTCCAAGATGGTAAACCCCGAATCAATGTGGTAGAGCAAATAACCCATGTCGCGCCACTCTTGACAAGACAGGATGAGTATGCCTTCTCAATATATCTCGGTATAAACTCAAGGGGTCTAATCTTTTCTGGGCTTCTGCCATCTTTTCTGATATATACCAATTACCTTACTCCCCTGTAATATCTACTTTCTCTACATCTATTGTATCGTAGTCAAGAAAGTTTGTCGCTATCTTATTGAAGTCATTTGGAATATCTGTTACATAGAATAACCTTTCAGGTTTTCTATCTTTTTTTTTCTTCAAATTTCCTGTGCTTTTAAGCATATTATGAACAGTAAGACCTGTTTGATATGCAGAGTCAATTAAATTTACGCTATCACCAAAGACCTTTCTTAAAACGCTTTTCAACAATGGATAATGTGTGCAACCAAGGACAACTGTATCTATATTTTTATCAAGGAGATAGTCAAGATAGCGGTGTGCAACAATAAGCGCTATCTCATCATTCTGCCAGCCCTCCTCAACTATTGGCACGAATAGGGGACATGCCTGCTGATAGACAATTATATCTTTGTCAATAGAGTGAATCACTCTTATATATGCCTCGCTTGATATCGTTGCCTTCGTTCCTATGACTGCTATACATCCCGTCCTTGTGCTTTTAACAGCGGCATTAGCACCAGGTCCAATAACATCAATAATAGGAACATCTGCCTTCTCTTTTAATATATCAAGGGCGGTTGATGAAACGGTATTACAGGCGACCACAACAATTTTCAGTGGAAATGTTGATAGAAATGAAAGGCATTGAAGGGCAAATCTTTGAACCGTCTCGGGAGATTTCGCACCGTATGGAAGTCGCGCGGTATCACCAAGATATACAACATCCTCATACGGCAGTATTTGAAATACCTCTTTGGCTACTGTTAGACCTCCAACACCCGAGTCAAATATACCTATATATCCGTCCATAAATGATGAGATATTCTAATAAATTTAAATTGAAACTCAAAGTGAAAAGGTTTATTTCCCAATTATATTCATATTTTTGATAAGACAATGGTTGAAAGTATAAAAATGAATTGTTAATATAACATCGGCAGAAAGGTGGAAGACAAAAATGGCGATGTCGGATAGAGAGTTGATAATATTCTCTGGAACCTCAAATTTAGAACTTTCAGAGAAGATAATAGGTTCATTTAATGATGAGGGCAGGAAGATAGGTCTGAGTGGATGCAGGTTAATAAGATTTCCTGACGGTGAGATATTGGTTGAACTCTTGAGGAATGTTCGCGGGGGTGATGTATTTATAATTCAATCAACCTCGTATCCTGTGAATTGGAATTTAATGGAACTTCTTATAATGATAGATGCATTGAAGAGGGCATCAGGGGGAAGGATTACAACGGTAATACCATATTTTGGTTATGCAAGACAGGACTGGAAGGATAAACCAAGGGTGCCAATTACTGCCCGGCTTGTTGCAGATATGCTAACAGTTGCGGGTGCCAATCGTGTTCTAACAATGGACCTTCATGCTGAACAGATACAGGGGTTCTTTTCAATTCCCACAGATAATCTTACTGCAAGACCACTCTTTAAGATATTCTTTGACGAGTTGTTTAAGAAGATGATTGAAGAGAAGAAGACGATAACATCAATGGAGGATGTTGTGGTTGTTGCACCAGATGTTGGAAGGGTAAAATTAGCAAAGAAACTCGCAACAGAACTGAAAACTGGAATGGCAATAGTAGTAAAGGATAGAACAACAGCATACGATGTTACGACATCTGGTTTCATTGGTGATGTCAGGGATAAGGTAGTTGTTATCTTTGATGATATTATAAGCACAGGTGGAACTGTCATAAAAGCGGCTAATATTTTGAGGGAGAAGGGTGGTGCAAAGAAAATATTCGTATGTTGCACACATGCAGTTATGGCAGGTGGAGCTATTGAGAAGATTGAGGAGTCAGAGATTGATATGCTTATCGTAACAGATACCATCTCGCCATTTGATAAAAGCAGTGAACTATTAAAAAGTTATGATAATGTAGTTATAGGTGAGGTCAAGCCCAAGAGGGGTGAAAGGCATTGGGCTAAAATAGAAGGTGTAAGCAGATTAAAGAGTAGTAAGAAGATAGAGGTCCTCTCTGTCGCTAAATTATTTAAGGAGGCAGTAAAGAGCATTCATGAGGATAAATCTGTCTCTGCCCTCTTTGATTCCGATAAGATAAAGAATATAGTGAAGGATGAGGTTAGGTCGCTCGTTGAAAATATTATATAGAATTTTAGAGGTGATGCTATGAAAGAAGTGGCAATAAAGTGCTTTGATAGGAAAGAGGTAGGAAAAGAGAGAGTAAAGAAACTGAGAAGTAATGGATTTATTCCTGCTATTGTCTATGGTCTTAATTTTGATAATATAAACATTTCGGTTCCTTTTAAAGAATTTAGGAAGATTATCTATGATTATGGAACATCTTGTATATTTAAACTAAAATTAGACAATGATGAGATTCCTACAATAGTGAAAGAGATTCAGAGAGATTATCTGGGAGCAGACATTATTCATATTGATTTCTATAGAATTCAGAAAGAGAGAGAGATTGAGATGGCTCTTCCAGTTGTCCATATTGGAATACCTATTGGTGAAACTGACGGCGGTATATTAGAACAACATGTCTATAATATCAAGATAAAGAGTTTACCAGAGAATATTCCACTGAGAGTTGAGGTAGATGTCTCTAATATGAAGATCGGAGACAATCTAACCCTTGGCAATATAAAACTACCTGATGGTGTTTCCCTTCTTGATTCACCTGAAATAATACTATTTACACTTATGCTTCCCAGGGGAATGGTGGAAATGGAAGTAAAGGCACCCGAAGAAGAAGTGAAGGAGGAGGGTGAAGAGACAGAAGAGACAAAGGAAGAATCTGAAGAGTAGTTATAATATTATTAGAGACAAAAGATTAATTCAGATAACAAAGTTTTAGATGTTGTGGTTAATTTGTGGATTGGGCAATAAAGGGAAGAGATACTCCCTGACAAGGCATAATATTGGTTTTATTGTCGCAGACGCTTTTGCAAAGAATATAGGTGAACAATTCAAATCCTCTATTTTTAACATTGGTAAGACATACGCAAAAGTAGAAGGGACTTTCAAGGGTGAAAAGATTGTGATAGTAAAACCGCTCACATATATGAACCTTTCTGGAATAGCATTTAGGGATTTAACAAAGAAAGTAGATATTAAATTTGATAAGACCTTGATTATATTAGATGACTTTAATATTCCATTTGGCAAGATGCGTTTAAGAAAGAAGGGCAGTTCAGGAGGTCATAAAGGGCTCGCCTCTATTATTGACTATTTCGGTAGAGATGATATACCGCGACTCAGAATCGGCATAGGTCCAGTTCCAGAAGATATTGACCCTGTATATTTTGTTCTGTCGCCTTTTTCAAAAAGCGAACTTGATACCCTTGATATTATAGTTGATAAGGCGGTAGAATGTATTGAGTTTATAATTGTTAATGGATTTGATAAAGCAATAGCGAGGTATAGCAATTGAAATTAGGTATTGTAGGACTCCCAAATGCTGGCAAAACAACGCTATTTAACACATTGACAAGGTCTGGTGCAAAGGTGGACTCATATCCTTTTACTACCATTGAACCAAATGTTGGATATGCTGTTTTAGAAGATGAACGACTTATCAAGATATTTGAGATAGTTGGTGGTGTTGAGATTAGGTATCCATCTATAAAGGTAGTTGACATAGCGGGGATAGTTGAGGGAGCACACAAGGGAGAAGGGCTCGGAAATAAGTTTCTAGCGCATATTAGAGAGATGGATGCTTTGATATTCGTTCTTGATGCCTTTTCTGAAATAGCAAAACCGGTAGATGATTTTAATGTCTTGAGGACTGAACTTATACTATCCGATATAGAGGTGCTTGAGAAAAAGAAGGAAAAGTTAGTCACAAGCATCAAAGGAAAGAAGGATACAAAGGCAGAAGATAAAATTTATACTATTGAAAGGTCAATAGACCTCCTTAATAAAGGTATGGAAATAAAGGATTTTCTTTGTATAGATGAGGTTGTAAGTATTGAGGGTTTTGACCTTTTGACATCAAAGCCATATATACTGGTGCTAAACATTAATCCAGAGGATATAGGAGAGATAGGGATAAGAAATAAGTGGATTGATGTTATGTGTGATATAAAAGAAAAATATATAGCAATATCGTGTTTATTAGAGGAGGAGGTATCAAAACTTGAGGATGATGAAAAAGAGAGTATTTTTAATCTATATAATCTTGAGAAGACAGAGATAAAAGACCTTATAAAACTTTGTATGGAAATACTGAACCTTATAGTATTTTATACAATTGAGGGTGGAATAACACAGGGTTGGACATTAGAAAGGGGAAAGGGTGCGAGAAAGGCAGCAGGAAGAATACATAGTGATATGGAGAAGGGATTTATTAAGGCAGAGGTGATTTCATATAATGATATGATAACTATAGGAGATATTAAGAAGATAAGAGAGATGGGAAGATTAAGAATTGAGGGTGCTGAGTATATTGTGAATGATGGGGATATTATAAAATTTTTATTCAGGTCTTGACATAAACGACTTCATAGGTAAAAATATATTTTCATTAGTGATTTAAATCTGTTAGAATTTAGCATTTAGAGGAGGAGATAGATTTGGCACTTTATGAGACAATGATTATAGTAAAACCGGGTGTTGAAAAAGAGACACTTGACAATTTGATGGATAATATATTGAGTCCATTGAAAGAACAAGGAATAAGTCCATTAAAAGTAATAGATGTTGGAATTAGAGACCTTACATACAAAATAGCAAAGGAAAAGAAAGGTAGATATTTCATCATCTACTATGAAAGTGATGGCAAAATCATAGACGCATTTCAAAGGCACTTGAAACTTCTTGATGATGTAATCAGATTTCTAACTGTTAGAACTGTTGGAGAAGTTCCAGAGGAGGACATTAGGATTCCTGAATTAGATAAAGGTGCACTTTTAAAGAAAGCAAGGTTATACCGCGAACATAGTAGAGGAAGAGAAACAACTGATGGTAATAATGATAAGCCACAGTAAGTTGAGAGAACAAAGGATAAAATAGAAATTGAAGATGCAGATTTTAAGGAAGATTAAGAATATTGTAAAACAGAAGTATTTCTGTTTCTTACGAACAAAATAAGTAAGGCCGTGGCATTATAGCCCGTGGCATTGTAGCCACTGAGTAAGCCACCGGTCAAGGAGAGGGAATATGCCATTTTACAATAGGATTTATTTGATGGGTAATCTCACAAAGGATGTTGAGTTGAGATATACCCCGCAGGGCTCACCAGTAGCAAGGTTTTGCATTGCTGTCAACAGGAGTTTCAAAGATTCTCAGGGGAATTGGAAAAAAGCAGACACACTTTTTATTAACATTGTTGCTTGGGGAGGTCTTGCTGAGAGGTGTGCTGAGGTTCTTGGAAAGGGGAGTAATGTATTTGTTGAGGGACGACTTGATATAAGGAACTACGAGTGGCAGGGAGAGAAGAGAAAGACAACAGAAGTATTCGCAAATAAAGTTATTCCAATACCAAGGAAGGGTGAAGTTAAGGAGGTATCAGAAGAGCCAGAGGTTGTTGAGGAGGTAGTTGACGAATTACCACCAGGAGACGACACTCCCTCAGGAGATGACATTCCTTTTTAGCAGGAGGCATAAGAGATGCAGAAGAAAATATTTAAAAGACCGTTCAGGACGAGGTGTAGGTTTTGTGAACAAAAAGTGAAATACATAGATTATAAAGATGTTGACCGGCTTTCACACTTTATAACTGATAAGATGAAGATAAAGTCAAGAAGAACGACGGGCAACTGTGCCAAACACCAAAGAATGATAGCAAGGGCGATAAGAAGGGCGCGAATAATTGCACTATTGCCTTTTGTGAGAGAGCATTATCAATAATGGAGGTCTTTCTGTGAAAGTTATACTTATTATTGATGTGCATAAATTAGGGAAGAGGGGAGATGTAGTTAATGTTGCTGATGGCTACGCAAGAAATTACCTAATTCCTCGTAGGTTAGCAAAGATAGCAACACCAAAAACAATGAAAGCATTTGAAAAAGAGGCACATCTTGAAGAGAAGAGAGAAGAAAAGAGAATAGAAAAGGCGAGAGAGATTGTGGATGGTCTATCCAAGGTTATTCTTAATTTTAAGATGAAGGCAGGTGACGATGGTCGTCTTTTCGGCTCTATAACGACAAAAGACCTATCAGAGGAATTGGAAAAGCAGGGTTATAAGATAGATAAGAGGACTATTCATCTTCTGGAACCTATCAAAAATCTCGGTTCATATAGTATAGAGGTAGAGTTGGCAAGGGAAATTCAGGTAAATATACCAGTAGTTGTAGAAAAAGAGTAATTTAGGTAAAATCATTTAATAACAAGAAGGCATGCCATGGCCCTGCCAGGGAAAAGCAGTAAAAATGGAAGGAAACCTTCCGCATAGTTTAGAAGCCGAAAGGTGCATAATAGGTGCACTTCTAATCAACTCATCAACTATAGAGGAGGTGCATCAGCATCTTACAGAGGATAGTTTTCATTTTGAGAGACACAGAGTAATCTTCAGAACGATATTAGACCTATACGATAACGGTATAAAGGCAGATGCTATAACGGTTACAGAGGCATTGAAAAGCAATGGCTGTCTTGAAAAGGCAGGTGGAATTGATTATATTAAAGATATAATAGCCAATTCAGCAACATCAGCACATCTTGACCACTATGTGAATATAATAGATATGAAGGCAACAAAGAGGCGTCTAATAAATGCTGCAAATGAGATATTGAAGGTGGCTACATCTGAAACGGAAGATGCAACGCAGGCTGTTGATATGGCAGAGCAATTAATCTATGATATCTCAAAAGGCAGATTACAATCCTTTTTCATTCCAATAAGTGACCTTGTAAAAGACACATTGGACTATATAGATAGAATAGCGTCAAAGGAGGAAAAAACAAGTGGTATAGAAACGGGGTTTGCTGATTTTGACGAATTGACAACTGGCTTGCAGAAGCAAGATTTAATAATTATCGCAGGAAGACCAACATGCGGAAAGACATCATTTATATTAGATGTGGCAAGGTTCGTAGCACTGGAATTGGCAAAGCCCGTAGCAATATTCTCACTTGAGATGAGCAAGGAGCAATTATCAATGAGAATTCTCTGTGCAGAGGCAAAGGTAAATGCACAGAAAACAAGGTCTGGCTTCATTGCTGATTCTGATTGGACACCAATACTTAATGCTGCAAGTAGGTTAAATAATGCAAAGATATATATTGATGACACACCAGCACTTAGCGTCCTGGAAATGAGGGCAAAGGCAAGGCGTCTTACTTCACAGGAGAACCTAGCCCTGATAATAATTGATTATCTACAACTGATGAGGGGTAGAAACGCAAGACCTGAAAGCAGACAACAGGAGGTTGCGGAAATTTCGCGTTTCTTAAAGAGTTTAGCAAAGGAATTAAATATACCGATAGTGGCTGTCTCACAACTTTCAAGGGATATTGAAAAACACGGCAGTAGAAGACCACAACTATCAGACCTGAGAGAATCAGGAGCCCTTGAACAGGATGCAGATATTGTGGCATTTCTATGGAGACATCCAAAGCGTGGCGAAGAGGATGATGTTGATGATTATGAGTTCTCAGGTGTCACAGAGTTAATAATCGGAAAGCAGAGGAATGGTCCAACGGGAACTGTGCTCCTTGTCTTTCGTGAGGACTACATGAGCTTCGCAGATATGGTCCAAGAGGAAAAGAAGAATTACTGGCAGAGGACAAGGAGATAAAAAATAAGAAAGAAATTTAAAACACTTTATATTATTTAAAAGGTATAATTCAGTAATATATTTTAGGAAGTTTATTGAATTAGACCATGTAATAATTAGGAATAACGATTATTTTAGTTTTTTAAATGAAGGGCTAATTAAGGAAGTGTAAGTTATGGAACAAAAATTTTTTAAAGGAGATAAAGTTATAATAAAAGCCTTAAGGAATAAAATAGGTATAATTGATGGTGAACCTAAAGAAACAAAAAGTAAGTTATTTTATCCTGTTTCTATCGACCCAAGTCAACTAAGCCCTTATTATCCTGAAGATTCTTTGGAAGAATTTATCCCACCAAAATCAGTGGAGCAATTATTAAAAGAAAAAGAATTTTATAATATTGAAGATTTCATTCAAACACTAATTTATAAGAAACTTGAAAAACCTTTATCTGATAATTTATATACATTTTATTCCTCGCGAACAGAATTTCTAGTTCATCAATTTAAACCTGTTCTTAAATTTCTTAATACTTTTAAACAAAGGCTTCTATTGGCAGATGAAGTTGGCTTAGGAAAGACCATAGAGGCAGGAATTATTATTACTGAAATTTCTGCAAGATTAGGGGAACTATCTAGAGTTTTGATTGTATGTCCTTCTATGTTAACCCAGAAATGGGAGAAAGAGATGCGAAAACGATTTAGCTTAGATTTTAATATTCTGAAAAGAGATGATTTTACGAAGTTTTTACAGCGATACGCTGAATATGGAGTGGCGGAGAAAATTAAGTGTATTATGACTCTCCAAACTCTTAGATCAAATAGAATGATAGAACATTTGAAAGAGGTAGAACCGCAATTTGATATTGTCATTGTTGATGAAGCACACTATATGAGAAACCCTGAAACCTTAAGCAGTGAACTTGGAGAGGTTTTATCAGAATTATCAGATGCAATGCTTTTTCTCTCTGCTACACCTTTACAATTAGGAACGCCTGACCTCTTTAATCTTCTTCGTTTGCTCATTCCAGAAGAGTTTTCAGATTTTGCTATGTTCCATAATCTTATTGAGCCCAATGAATATATCAATAATTCTCTTCATAGATTATACGATCCAATTGCTGCGCTTGAAGTACTAAAAGAAGTCGAAAAAACTTCTCAAAAAGAGAGATTCGTTAAAAATCCTTTTTATCAGGAAGCAATAAAATTACTCGGAAGTAATAACAAACTATCCCACGAAAATGCGATTCGCCTTCAAAAGCTTCTTATTGATTTGAACTGTCTATCCTATGTTTTTACCAGAACAAAAAAAAGGGATGTTGAAATTCAATTCCCTATTAGAGAAGCAAAAGTTATTCGTTTTCAATTTAAACCAGAGGAAATGGATTTTTATAATGCTGTTACTGAATTTGTATCTGAACGTTTTACAGCACGATATGGTTCTTCAAAGGGAATTTCATTCGCAGTCATAATGCCTCAAAGACAAGTGGCAAGTTGTATTCAAGCTATGAAAGAGAGTCTTGATGGTATAGTTAAAAAAAGAGTCATTAAAGCACCTTCTGAAGATGATGGAGATATAATTGATCTTTCTATGGATATTGATTCCCCCTGGAAATTAGAAAACAGAGATATATCTTCTATTTTTAGGCTTAAAGAAACTGCTAATAAAATAGGTATTATTGACACAAAATTTGATATGTTTTTAAAAGCGTTAAGGGAACTTGAAGGAGAAGATCCAAATTCAAAGATAATAGTTTTCGCATTTTTTAAAAAGACCTTAGAATATTTAAAAAGAAAATTAGAAACTACAGAATACAGCAAAAGGGTTGCTTTAATTCATGGTGATATTCATACAAAGGATAGACAAAAAATTATTAAGGAGTTTCGAAATAAAGATGAGATAAAAATTCTACTTTCTTCTGAAGTGGGTGGCGAAGGATTAGACTTTGAATTCTGTAATGTAATTTTCAATTATGACTTACCATGGAATCCGATGAGAGTGGAGCAACGAATTGGGAGACTTGATCGTTATGGACAACACCATGAGAAAATCCTTATTTACAACTTCTCGATGATTGGAACGATTGACGATGAAATTTTAAGTCGTTTGTATCTAAGAATAAATGTTTTTGAAAAATATATCGGCGATTTGGATTCCATTCTGGGAGATGAGATAAGGGAATTAACAAAAGAGATATTCAACACAAAGCTTACCTATGAGCAAAAGATTCAACAGATTGAAAAGCGGGCTGAAAATATAGAGAGAAGGCAGAAGGAGTTAGAAGAGTTTGAGAAAGAGTGTCAAAAATTTATTGGTCAAGATGAATATTTTAATCAAGAGGTCACAAGGATTTTGGAAACAAAGCGATTCATCACTTCGGATGAGGTTTTATTTCTCATTCGATTTTTTCTTAAAAGAAACTTTGCAAGGACTACATTACTTCCTCCCAAAAGTGGGAGAGCCAATGTATTTGTCTTAAAGTGTGACGATGACTTCCGGAGATTTATTAGGCAATATTCCTCTACAAGCGAGAACATAAAGGAATTAGAAAGAAAATTGTCTTTTGACGGGGGTATCTTGGTGACTTTTAATGACCAAGAGGCTTGTAGAGATGAATCTTTAGAATTTATTACAATCCATCATCCAATAATAAAGGCAATAAAACGATTTTATGATGAAAACAAACAACAAATCCATACTACATCACAATTTCGCTTAAGAGGGAACAGCAAATATCAAGGAAAATATATCTTTTTTATATATTTATTGGAAAAAACTGCTTTAAAAAAAGACCTTATCCTGATACCAATTCTCGTTAATTTTGAAAATACTAAAGTCCACATAGTAGACGAACTTTGCGATTGGTTTTTAGGTGAAATTGTAAAAGCAGAATCCCTTGATGATGAACATCTTGCAACCTATGAAGTCGAGGACTTTGAAAAGTCAGTTAAAGAAGCGGGAGAATATCTTGAGATGATTCGTGAAGAAGAAGAACATAAACTAAGAGAAATTAATGATACATTAGTAAATAACCAAATTGAGAGTGTTAAACAGGCAACTGCAATTAAAATAAAAAAAGTAGAAGAAATTATTAGAAAATTAAAAGAACAGGGCAGAACTGATGAATATACGATAATAAGGCTCCATAATGGAAGGATTCGTAAATTTAAAATTTCTATGGAAGAGAAGATAAAAGAATTAGAACAGAAAAGGGCTGTTTCAGTTGGGTTTAGTCTTGTTGCTGGAGGAATTGTAAAAATTAATAATTAGTTTAAGAAGTAAGTTTCCTATGCTATAAAAGGAATATAAAGCAACTAATGAATTTTAAGCTAAATAAGTATATGTTAAAAATATGTTTAATTTATGGTTATAAATATAGATTTTAGAGGTTAAAATAGTTTTATTATGTTATTTGCTAATATAATTATTGCTTTTGCAACTATTTTTTAGTATGTATTACTATTTATTATTCGTACCAAATAAGGAAAATGGCTGAAGAAATGAAAATACAAACAAAAAATTATGAAGAAAAACTTTCCCTATACCCCCTAACATTGGAAGAGGTTTTGAAAATAGCATTAAGGCTTAAAAATGTTGAACAGGCTAAAGATGGTTTGCGAAAGGTATAATTCCGTAATTTAATTCAATTTAGTTATGTTGTTGAAATTAATAGAGTAATCTCCTATTTTGCTGATAATATAAAATCTATTTCTGTTATAATTCTATTAAAGAAAGGTTTTTTATTATGTCTGAGATATATTCAGGTCCTATTGAGAAGATAGACAATTACAGGTGGCGTTTGCCCAGGTCATACGATAAGGGCATGCGTGTTGATGGCATTATATATACATCTGAGAAGACAATTGATACCATTCGCAAGGATGCTACACCACTTCAGGTAATAGGCGTCGCCCATCTTCCAGGCATTGTCAAGGCGTCCCTTGCTATGCCTGATATACACTGGGGCTATGGATTTCCTATTGGTGGTGTCGCAGCGGTTAATATAGATGAGGGTGTTGTCTCACCAGGTGGCGTCGGCTATGACATCAATTGCGGCGTTAGAACACTAAGAACAAATCTCACATTAGAAGAGGTCAGACCAAAACTGAGAGATATTATTGACTCTTTATTCTCATCAATTCCATGTGGACTTGGAAAAGGTGGGCGATTGCGTGTATCTAATTCGGACCTAAAAGAAGTAATGAAGAAGGGTTCGCTCTGGGCTGTTGAACACAACTATGGCACAAAGGATGATATTTTGCATACAGAGGCAAATGGCTGTGTTGAAGGTGCAGACCCGGATGTTGTCTCTGATAGAGCAAAGGAGAGGGGGCGTCCACAACTTGGAACGCTTGGTTCGGGAAACCATTTTCTTGAGATACAGGTTGTAGAGAACATTTATAATGAGAATGTTGCAAATGCCTTTGGTCTCTTCAAAGACCAAATTCTTGTGATGATACATACGGGTTCAAGGGGCTTCGGTTATCAGATTTGTGATGATAATTTGAGGGTGATGGAGAGAATTCAGGACAAATATGGTTTGAAATTACCGGACAAGCAGTTAGCATCAGCACCGATAAAGAGCCACGAGGGAATGGCATATATCGCAGGTATGGCAAGTGCTGCGAACTTTGCATGGTGCAATAGGCAGATAATAACTCACTGGCTAAGGGAGGTATTTCTAAAAGCACTTAGTGTTTCACCTCGGGCGTTTGGTGGTGAGGTTGTATATGATGTCGCACACAATATTGCCAAGTTTGAAGAGCATATAGTTGCTGGTAAGAGGGTTAAGGTTTTGGTGCACAGGAAGGGCGCTACAAGGGCGTTTGGTCCAGGTCATTCTGAGGTTCCTGATGACTATAGAGAAGTAGGTCAGCCGGTCATTGTTCCAGGGGATATGGGCACCGCATCATACATACTTGTTGGCACACAGAGAGCAATGGATGAGACATTCGGTTCAACCTGCCATGGTGCTGGAAGGTTATTATCTCGCCACGCTGCGATGAGACAGGCGAAGGGAAGGGCAATAGACAGAGAACTTGAGAAAAAGGGCATTCTTGTCAGGGCATTCGGAAGAGGCACACTTGCTGAGGAGATGCCTGAGGCATATAAGGATGTGGACGATGTCGTTGAGGTTGTTGATGGCGCTGGCTTATCAAAGAAGGTAGCAAGGATGAGACCCCTTGCAGTAATGAAGGGATAAAAAACTCCTCTTTTGAAAGGTGGTATTATGAAGGTCTTTTTGAAGATTTGTGGAATTTTAGGTTTTTCTATATTAATAATATGGTTATTATTCCTATTCTTGACATTTACTGGGAGAATCTCCCCAACAGGTATATATGGTCTGCTAAAAAATATAACGATAGTTGTTGCAGTTATTTCGTTTATTCTTACAATAGTTGGCATAATCTTCGGTTTTATATACTTCAAGCGTGAGAAGTCAAGATTAGGGCTTATAGGTGCTATCTTTGGAATTCTGTGGGTATTATCAGTTGCTGGGGTCGCAATTACAGCGGTTAAATTGAAATCAATGATTGTGGAATATGCAAAAAACCCAGAGAAACTTACAGAGGTAGAGTTGCGAAGATTGAATTGCAGGCAGAATCAGGAACAATTAGAACTCATAGCAAATGAGTTTTGGAAAAAAGACCACCCGAATGCAACAAAAGAAGATATGCTAAATATTAATTGTGGACCAAAAGGCGACCTTGTAGGTATTAGAGTAGGAAAGCAGGTTATATACTATACATGCGATATGAGCATATTCAATTGTCCCTCAGATAATGACCCAAATAACACTGACTATAAGGTCTCAAAGATTGATAAAAATGGATATATTCACATAGAGTGCATAACACAAAAGGGTAAGATTGAAAACCATAATAAGAGGTAGATTAAAGAGAAGCATATTACTTTGATTCATACAAGGTTGCCCTGTTTGTGATGCCGTTCAATTCTATAAGCACTGTTTCAGCCCCAGGGATGTCAATTTTCATCTCCACAGGTTTCTTCTCGGTGAAATTGATATCTTTAATCACAACCTCAGTTGTGTATTTGAATGTCTTGGAAAAGAAGCCAGAGGTCACTGCTTCACGCTCTATCAATACCTTTATGTCATATTTTCCTTCTTGGGCATGGAGCGAGCGCTCAAATCTCAGGTTTTTACCGTTTAATGTCTCACCGAAGTTAATCTCACCATTCGGAGAGAATTTGCCAAATAGTGATACATAGCACTTCCAGATGCAGTCCTTTGCGGGTTTATCCCATAGTTCATCATTGAATAGGGCATTGAACTTGACATCAAGGCGGGGAAGTGGTGTCTCTGACGGATAAAACAATTTAAAGCCACAATTTCTGCAATATACATCACCCTCCTGTGCTTTTGCACCGCAGTTCCAGCAATAAACAGCAAAGACAAGCGATGGAATTACAGTTAGTAGAAAGAGAAATAATAGTTTCTTATTCATAATACAGATATTAATATAATAAATAATATTTTTGAAGTGCGTATTCATAAACTAAACAATTATGAGTGAATATAATATAAGAGAGATGGCGATTGAGATTCTATTGGGTGTCAAAAGAGGGGGGGTTGTAACTAATTTAATTAATAAGTATAGTAAAGAACTTAATAATAAAGAATTAGGATTATTATACGACCTTGTCTATGGAACTCTTAGAAATAGAATATATATTGATAAAATAATAGAGAAATATTCATCTATTAAACTGAAAAAACTGGATAAATTAACCCTGAATGCATTAAGATTGGGTTTATATCAATTTAACTTCAGGGGTGAGCCGGACTATGCCTCTGTTGACACCGTAGTCAGTGTTATAAGAGATAAAAGAAGACGCTCATTTATAAATGCTATATTAAGAAAAGTCACATCTACTAAAATGAAACATGATGATATCTTACCTGATAGAAATGCTAATACAATTGAATATCTATCAATCAACTACTCTCAGCAGGTTGAATTCGTGAGAATAATTCTTGAATCGTTCGGTTCAGAGGTCGCCGAGAAGGTCTTTGAATATTTCAATAAGGTTCCATTTACATTCATTAGAATAAATAAAATAATGACTAATTATCAGCAAGTTAAAGAATTATTTATTAAGTATAATATTAATTTTGAGAAGGTTAGCAATTTTGATGATTTCTTCTACACGGTTGGAAGTATTAAAGGCATATTTGATACTGATTTATTCAAGGATGGTTATATTACTGTAATTGATATATCCCAGGGTATTATACCTATGTTTGCTAAAAGAATTGGTGGAAGGGTTGTAGGGGACCTTTGCTGTGGGCTTGGTGGCAAATCACTCTATATATCAGAACTGCTTGGCGAAGAAGCAGTAATAATATCTGTTGACAATTCAACCGAGAAGATATTCACTTTGAATGTTAATATCACGAGATTGGGGCATAAAAATATCTTTCCACTCTGTTCAGACATAAGAGATTTACAAGATGAAATATTTGATATGGTGATACTTGATGTTCCATGTTCAAACAGTGGAAACTTTGGAAGGCATCCCGAGGCAAGGTATAGATTTTCAAATGAGAGATTGAAAATATTGGTAGATTATCAGATGGTTCTACTCAAATCAGCGATAAGATTGGTTAAAAGAGGTGGGTATATCATCTATAGCACCTGCTCAATAGTGCCAGAAGAATGCCATTTACTCATTAATTCTGTTATTAATGGTCAAAGCGATGTAGAATCTATCTCTGTTGACAAAGACAATAGGTTCTTGGACATACTGAACAATGCTGATTTCATATTGAAGGGAAATGGTATCTACATTATGCCATTTTCATTCAAAGATGTAATATGTAGTAGTGGTTTTTTAGCGGTTTTGAAGCGCAAATAATGATTGTATAAAAATCTTATTAACAAATAAAAAGTTTATAAGCGAGTGGCTAAGATTGCAGCACCCAGAGCACCAGTAAACTGTGGGTGGGGGGCGACCTGAACAGGAAGTTTAAATGCCCTACTCAATGATAAATCCATACCTTTAATCAAAGCGACACCGCCTGTGAAGACAATGGGCGGTGTTACACTCCTTCCAGCCATGGCAGAAATCCTGTTTGCCATAGACAATTGTATACCAAATACAATATCTTCACGCTTTGCTCCCCTTGCCATAAGACCGATTATCTCTGTCTCAGCGAATATCACACACATACTACTAATACTAGCAGGGTGTTTGCTCATCTCAGCCAGATTTCCCAACTCACTAAAACTAATGTTAAAACGCTCCGCCACAATCTCAAGAAATCTCCCCGTTCCTGCTGCACACCTATCATTCATTGCGAAATCTCTGACTGTTCCATCAGCATCAAGATGGAGAAATTTACTGTCTTGCCCACCAATCTCCACAACTGCTCTTGCCTCAGGAACTAATTTATGGACTCCACGAGCATGGCAGGTAATCTCCGTTATTGTAGCAGAAGCAAAGTCCACAGAGTTGCGAGCAAAACCTGTCGCAACTACCTTTGCTATATCACTTTTTTTCAAATTTAAACTGCCTATCACATCATCAAATACATTATTAGCAAGCGACTTGCTTTCCAACTTCTGTTCAACAACTGTTCTCGCCAGAACCCTTCCTTAATAAAAAGAAAAAAAATTTTAACTTAATTAATAATATAAATATATGTAAAAAAGTTTTTATATCTATAAATTAAAATTTTTTAAATGAAGAAGAGACAAATATTTCATTATAATTGGTTAAGTTAATCTAAATTTTACTCTGAGAATCTTTAATTAAAAATAAAAATTAATATATTAAATTAATGTTTTCACAGAAAAATTTAAGTTCTGGGGAAGAGGGTGAAAGCAAATATTCTATTTTATATATAATTAAAAAACAATTGTTAATAATTATATGGTGATAATGATAAAATGATAAAATCGGATGTTAATAATCATTTCCGATAAGAATTATTATGTGAATAATTAACTATTTATCTTTAAACTTTAACAAATATTAGAACTCTACTTCTTCCTTTTGTGTCTTAAAGACCTTCTCTTCTTCTTTCTCTTATGGGTTGCTATCTTATGCCTCTTCTGCTTCTTTTTTGTCCCCATAACTATCTCTATTAATCCTTTCTTGAATCATTTCTGATGCCCTAAAAATAATCTTCTTCTTTCCACTCGCTACTATCATATCTCCACTTCTGGGATTTCTTGCTAACCTTTCCCTCGTTTGCTTCATCTTAAAAGTCCCAAATCTCCTTATTTCCATTATAGTTATTCCATCTTTTTCTATATTGTATCTTGCTTTATCTTTAAATAATTCCAATAGAATATCTGCCAAAATATTCATAATTTCATCAGAATTGGCACCTAAATAACTAATATGTTTTTTAATCTTATTCTTAAATTTCTTTCTTAACATACCTTAACCTTTCTATTTTACTTAACTCTTTTGCTATGAATTATCTGTCTATAAATTCTGAATGTGATTTTCCAAACAAGAAAAATAATTATTAACGCTGGTATTATAACAATAATAAAGTTGATAATGTATATAAAAATTTTCATCAAAAAGATAATTATATTTTTCAAAAAATATAATAACATAATCGTTTATCAATTAATAGTATTTTTATATAATCTGTATATATTAAATGTGAATATTTTCATATAATTCTTCCATTATTATCAGAGCAAAGATTTTCATACTATATCTATTATTACCTGAAAGAGACCCTGAAAACCTACAACCTTTCCCTCCTTCATAAGATAATCAATCCTTATAAGTTTATTGATAGTGTCTTTCAATTTCTTGTATGTAATGCTTTGAGAATATTTTAGATATCTCTTTGCTACATATTGATGAAGCCCCGTTATCTTTGATGCCTCCTTCTCATCCCATACATTACTTATCTTAATCAGCATAAGGCGGGCAAATAGATTCTGGAGTAAAGCCAATATCTGATTTATATCCACACCATATTCCTTCAATGTAGATATAAATCTCAAGGCGTTATCTCTGTTGCCATCAAGTATCTCATCTATTACTTTATATATTACTCTCTCTATATATATTTGAGGAATTAATCTCTCAGGGTCATTTTTATCGTAACTTCCATCCTCAATTAGTATTGATAATTTTCTCATCTCAGAATCTATCATCGGTAGGTCATTTCCATAAACATCAAAGAGCGAGTTCACAATTGAATCACCTATGAGTTTTATAACATCTTTATATTTATCTCTAACATATTTGTGCAACTCACTGTATTTTAATGATTTTAATTCTACAATTTTTATATCACTTTTCTTGACCTTACTTAATAGTTCATTACTAATTGAAACCATCACTATTATTACCTTTGTTTTAGAATCAATCCTTTCTGTAGAGTTTATAATCCCTTCAATCTCTGATTCCTTCTTTTTATCCAATTTTTTGATTATTATGAGCTTTCCATCTGAAAACATTGGTGCTGTATATAATAATTCAGAAATTTCTCTCTCTGTTGACCTTTCTATATCAAATATTATGATGTCATAGTTATTATTTCTTGCCAGTGTCTTATAATCATTTACTAATGATTCTATTCTGACTGTGTCATCTCCAATTATCATAATATTCTTATTTAGATTAATATTGTTCATCTTTATTTAGCCGCTACCAACCCTCTACTGTCTTTCTGACAATATCTTTTGCCAGTTTATCTACCAATTCCTTTCTTGCATCATACTCATTGATTGGTCCCCCACCTGTGCCTGATGGGTAAAAATGCACATAATCAATTATACTATCCTCCCATATTACCTCTTTGGTATTTTTATTCTCAAACCTCAGGTTCAATCTTATCTCTAACTTATAATCCTTCACCTGTTCATATTCATCATAACTCACAGGTACCAATCTATATGATTCTATGGAGCCAGATAGGACTGCATCAGCACTTGATATATCAACAACCTTAAGCGTGCCGTCGCTAATAAATTCATCTACGACCTTCTGATTAAGTTCTATTTCAAGTCCATACTGAAAGGCATTATTCTTAAATGGTAAAATATTTATATTTCTAATATACTTTGGTAGATTTGGTGTAAATGTATAATATTTGCATGATATTATAATCAAGATTAATACAATAACTGAGCACAAAATAGTTTTTTTAATCATCTTATGAAATAAACAGATATTTGCGCCATTCAATTCGTTTAGAAAATTCACCATTACCCAGGAATGTATAGATATTTGGTTCCTTTGGTCTCGTGAGAAGATGCATACCTGCCATCTCTGGTGACCTATCTCCCTTTTTTGTATTACATTCTGAACAACAGGCAGCACAATTTTCCCATGTATCTTTCCCCCCCATTGATATAGGTATAACATGGTCTATTGTCAGATGCTTTGTTCTTTTACCGCAATATTGGCACACCCCCCCATCTCTCTTTATAATATTCTGTCTTGAAAATTTAACCTTCCTTCTATAGGGATTTATATATTTAAGCAGGCGAATAACACTGGGAATCTTGAACTCACCACTGACAGACCTAATAACTCTGCCATTCATATTCTCAACCTTTTGTGCCTTCCCAAGCAGAACAAGGCATATAGCCCTTCTAACATTTGTTATATTGAGGGGCTCATAAGAAAAGTTAAGAACGAGGACGCTTCTCTGTAAGTCCGCTATCATATCCCTCATAGTTTAATAAATGTTCTTTCTAATGTCAACATTTTGTTAATTAACTAACATAATCATTTCATTCTATTAACCCTTGACACACCTGTAATTTTCCATTATCATCTAAAAGTGAATCTCACATATAAAAATAAATTGTATAAAGGGTTTGTTTTCTCTAACTTAAACCTTGGGGCTAATTATTTTCTGCTCTCTATTGACATTGGAAAAACTACTACAAATCCAATTCCAGGTCAGTTTCTTAATCTCTATGTTGGGAATTATAAATCCTTTATATTACCAAGACCTTTTACAATATTTGATTTCAGTCATAACGATGAAGTTGGCTCAACAATTCATATTCTATACAGAGTTGTTGGCAAAGGCACGGAGGAAATCTCAAAACTTGCTAAGGGTGATGAGATTGAGTTTATATATCCACTTGGAAATGGCTTTCAGATAAGAGGTAGCAAACCATTATTAATAGCAGGTGGGTCTGGGATTGCGTCACTTCATTATTTAGCGAATATACTTCAAAACGATGGAATTAAATTTCAGTTTTTTGTTGGTGTCAGAAATAATAGTGAATATAATTCAATAAAAAAAGTATTAGATGGGTTTGACCTTTGCTGGGCAGTTGAAGAAGATACTATAAAAGGTATTTTTCATGGAAATGTGGTAGAATTATATAAAGCAAAATCAAAGATTGATTATGATGAAATATTTATTTGTGGACCAACAGAAATGTTAAAGAGCTTTGCCAGTATATTTGATAATAGTAAAAGAACAAGTGTTTATTGTAGTTTAGAAGCAAGGATGGCTTGTGGTGTTGGTGCTTGCCTTGGCTGTGCAATTCCAACCAAATCTGGTTATAAACTCTGTTGTAGCGATGGTCCAGTTTTTGAAATGTCAGATATTTTATGGAAACACCTTCCTTAAACATTGAGTTCGCAGGTCTTAAACTGAAAAACCCCGTCATTTCTGCATCGGGAACATTTGGCTTCGGATTTGAGTATAAAGATATATATCCACCAGAAATCTTTGGAGCAATTATAATGAAAGGCACAACTCTTCTGCCGAGGGATGGCAATCCCCCACCGAGAATATATGAGACAGCCAGTGGTCTCATAAACTCAATAGGACTTCAAAACCCTGGAATAGAAATTGTTTATAAGAACTACATACCACAACTTCAGATGGTAAGACAGAAAGGAACACTTGTTATCTTGAACATCGCGGGAGAGACAGTTAATGAGTATTCAGAACTTGCAAGAGTTTGTGAGGTGAGGGGTCTTATTGATGCGATTGAGGTAAATCTATCTTGTCCTAATATTAATAGTGGCAGTGTTAGTTTTGCAATAGACCCTGATGCTTCTTTTACAATAGTAAAAGCGGTTAGAGAGAATACCACACTTCCGATAATAGCAAAACTTGCACCTGTCGTATCTAAAATTGGTGATATTGCCAGAAGATGCCAGGAGGCAGGGGCAGACGCTGTCTCTGCTATAAATACACTGCCCGCATTGGCAATTGATATAGAAAATAAAAGGTTCTATCTGGGTAGTGGCACCGGGGGACTTTCAGGACCCGCCATTAAACCTTTTGCCCTTATGCAGGTATATAAGATTGCACAATCTGTCTCCATTCCAGTTATTGGTTGTGGCGGAATCACATCATGGCAGGATGCAATTGAGTTCTTCCTTGTTGGTTCAACTGCCATACAGGTGGGAACTGGGCTTTTTACAGGTGCAAAAACTATTGAAAATATAATAGATGGACTGATAAAATACCTGAAATCTAATGGAAAAAATAGTATTAACGAGATAAAAGGAGTTCTGCTAAAAACAGGTAGTATTTAAGGTTAGAAAATGACAAAGGTATTAATAACGGGTATAACGGGATTTGTTGGTAGTCATCTTGCAGAATACATTTTGGAGAATGTTTCCGATGCTACTGTCTATGGGACAATAAGGATGCGAAGTATCCGCGATAACATCAGGGCAATAGAGAAAAAGATTGAGACGATTGAGTCAGACCTAAGAGACCTTTCTTCAACAAAGAGCGTTATCCAGAAAGTAAAGCCAGATATAATATTTCACCTTGCTGCACAGAGTTTTGTGCCAACATCCTGGCATGCCCCTGCTGAGACATTAACGACGAATATAATATCAACACTTAATATATTGGAGTCATCAAGAACACTTACGAGGTTCCCAAAGATACATTTGGCTTGCTCCTCCGAAGAATATGGTTTCGTAAAAGAGGATGAAATCCCGATAAAAGAGACAAATTCATTGAGACCAATGAGCCCTTATGGTGTAAGTAAGGTTGCCCAAGACCTGCTTGGTTTTCAATATTTCATCTCATATAAGATACCAATATATCGCACAAGGGCTTTCAACCATACTGGACCAAGGAGAGGTGAGGTGTTTGTAACATCAAACTTTGCAAAGCAAATTGTTCAGGTAGAGATGGGTAGAGAGAAATCTATAAGGGTTGGTAATTTGGAAGCAATAAGGGATTTCACAGATGTCAGAGATATAGTAAGGGCATATTGGCTCTGTGTAAAGAAGTGTGAACCTGGTGAGGTATATAATATATCATCTGGAATAGGAAGGAAGATAAAGGATATATTGTATCTGTTAATATCTCTATCTGGTATAGAGGTAAAGATAGAGAAAGAGCCATTGAGAATGAGACCTTCGGATGTTCCAATTTTAGTCGGTGATTCTGAAAAGTTCAGGTTGAAAACTAAATGGAAGCCTGATATACCATTAGAGAAAACATTAAAAGACCTGTTAGATTTCTGGCGAGAGAGGTTGAAATGAATATATCAATAATAGGTGTAGGATATGTGGGATTGGTGACGGGGGCGTGTTTTGCTGACCTTGGTAATACTGTATGGTGCATAGATGTTGATAGAAAAAAGATAACAGCCCTTAAGGAAGGTAAGATACCAATATATGAGCCACAATTACAGGAGATTGTGCAAGAGAACATACAAAAAGGGCGTCTCTTTTTCACAACTTCAATAGCAGAAGGTATTAAAGATAGTGAGATTGTCTTTATCGCTGTTGGAACACCATCTGCTCCAAATGGTGAAGCAGACCTGACAAATGTTGAGCAGGTTGCTATACAGGTAGGAAAGCACCTTGACCACGATATGATAATAGCAAACAAGTCAACGGTTCCAGTAGGCACAGGCGACCTTGTTACGAGGTTAATCAAAGAGAACTTAAAGAAATCAGTAAGATTTGCAGTCGTATCTAATCCAGAGTTCTTGCGGGAGGGCTCTGCGGTTTATGACTTCATGTTCCCTGATAGAGTTGTTATTGGTGATGACACAGGTTATGCTGGTGAGATACTCGCTCAACTTTACAGACCGCTTCAATGCACTATCATAATCACTGATGTTCTATCATCTGAGATGATAAAGTATTCATCAAATGCCTATCTTGCAATGGAGATAAGTTTTATAAATGAGATTGCTAATATATGTGATAGGGTCGGTGCTGATGTAAAATCTGTTGTTAAGGGCATGGGACTTGATAAGAGAATAAACCCTTCATTTCTTAATCCAGGTGTTGGATTCGGCGGGTCTTGCTTTCCAAAGGATACCCGGGCAATTGTAGAAATAGCAAAAAGGTATGGATATGACTTTAAGATATTGAAATCAGTTATTGAAATAAACGAAAATCAAATGTTTGTTGTTATTGATAAGATTAAACATTTCTTGGGAGACCTTAAGGGTAAGAGAATTGCAATATGGGGTTTATCGTTCAAACCAAACACTGACGATATTAGAGAAGCGCCTGCTTACTATATAATCAAAAAGCTCATTGAGGAAGGAGCAGTAGTATCAGCGTATGACCCTGCTGCTGAAGACAATATGAAAAAGGTCCTACCAGAAGTTGAATATAAAAAGAGTTCGTATGATGCAGCAGAAAAGGCAGACGGTCTAATTATTGTTACAGAGTGGAATGAATTCAAGCATGTGAACTTTAAGAAATTAAAATCAATAATGAAAAATCCTATAATTATTGATGGGAGAAATATATATTCACCAAGCGAGATGAAAGCCATCGGATTTAAGTATTCCGGTATAGGTCGTTAGTGATTAATATGGCAGTTTGTTTGGTAACCGGAGGGGCTGGATTTATTGGCTCTCATCTATGCGAGTATCTTATAAATAAAGATTATAAAGTTATCTGTGTTGATAATCTGAGCACCGGCAGTTCAGATAATATCTCAGTTTTGAAAAATTCAAAGTCGTTCAAATTTATAAATGAGGATGTATGTGAACTTACATCGGTTGATTATTCAAATATTGATTATATATATCATCTCGCAAGCCCCGCCTCTCCAAAGGACTTTCAAACGATGTCTATTGAAATTCTAAATGTCGGTTCAGTTGGAACTCTTAATATACTATCAATAGCACAAAGATATAATGCTAAAATCCTTATCGCATCAAGTTCAGAAGTATATGGTGACCCCCACACTCATCCACAAAAAGAGACCTATTGGGGAAATTGTAATCCTATTGGCATTAGAGGCGTCTATGATGAGTCAAAGCGATTTTCAGAGGCATGTGCTATGGCATACTACAGGAGGTATAAAACAAAGGTTCATATCGCAAGAATATTCAACACTTATGGACCAAGAATGCGGAAGTCAGATGGCAGGGTTATACCGAATTTCATAACTCAGGCATTAGATGGTGAGCCACTGACTATTTACGGTGATGGCAGTCAGATGCGTTCCTTCTGCTATATATCTGATATGGTAGATGGTTTGGTAAAACTGATAGATTCTAACTACAATATGCCAGTTAATATTGGAAACCCAAGTGAGGTGAGCGTAAAAGATGTTGCGATAATAATATGTGAGATTCTTGGGATTAAACCACAGTTTGAATTTCTTCCGCTTCCAGAGGATGACCCAAAGAGGAGATTACCTGATATTGAGATTGCGAAAAAACTCCTCAACTGGTCTCCCAAATTTGACCTGCGAAGTGGGCTTAAAAAAACTATAGAATATTTCTCAAATACATAAATAATCTCATAAAAAATATCTCCTTATAAGGTCAATAGTAAAAATATCTGATAAAATTATATTAAAGGTTTTGTTTTGAATAGGTTTTAATGATTTGGCAAGGTCTTTATTAGTTAATTCTAAAGGAGACATAATAAGGTTCCTCAGTGAAGATGGAACTGAGGTTATATTACATTCTTCTGAACCCATAGATACCCATCTGAAGACAAAGAAACTTATAAAAGAGTTAAAAGGTATTAATAATGTTGGCGAATGGAAATTAATTAATGTTAAAGTTTCTGACGAGAACTATGAGACAGTATTAGGTGTAAAGACAATTCATTCTGGTGAGGTCGCCTATCAAGTTGTATTTGTTGATAATAAGGAACTATTTAATGTCTTCAACATTATTCTTGAGAAGATTATTAATTTATTTGGTCTCGGCATCATTCTGCTATCATCTAATGGCATAGTATTATTCTCTAATCAGAGGGTTAAAGAAATTTTGGGTATTCCTCCATTTATAAATATTGTCTCAACAAATCTGCTTATGTCAAAGACACTATCAGAGTCAGGGCTTTCAGAAGAGATAGTAAAGATAGTAAAAACATGTGCTTCAAAAAAGATAGACCTTGTATTTAATAATTTCATTGGAAGAAAGAAAGACCTATCAATTTCAATAAGTTCAATTTCGCTTAAAAAGTCAAATTACATTTTACTGCTCATTGAGGATATGACAGAAAAGAAAAGAAATATCTTTGAAGGTGATAAATTTCTTACGGGCATCAGCGAATTGTATAAGTATATTCAAACTTCGCTTCAAACAGATGACCCTTCTTTGGTAATAAGGGATGGCATAAAAATTATTTTAGATATAACAGGTATGGAAAATGGTCTTCTTCTGAGACGGTATGGAAATAAATTAGTGAAGATTCATCAGTTCAAAAAATCCGCTGAATTGGAAGAGATTCTATCTAACGCATTATTTACTGAAAATCTGACAAAGATGATTTCTAATAATGACAATTTGTTAATCACTGATTTAGAACTTTTATTGCCATGTCATTTCTTTAGTATAAAAAATGGATTGGTGGCGAAACAACATAAAATTGAAAACTACAATTATCTTTTCATATTTACATCGCTTGAGAGCAAAGATATAGATACAAAAACACTATTATTAACAGAGAGTTTGATTGATACAATATTCTTTCTTTATGGCAGGTGTCTTAAAAATCTATCTGAAAGATTTGAAATAAAACTAAATAATATTACCAAGTCAGTTTTAAGTTTACTTAATGAGAATATGGATATGGATAAGTATAAGATTTTAAATATATTCAATGAAAAACTCTTTGAAAATTTTAACCTCGTCTTTTCAGCACTTTATCTACGAACTGATAATATGTTATCTCCAAAGTCAATCTTAATTCGCGAAGATTTATCAGAGTGCTTCAAATTCATAGATATAGATATAAGTAATATAGAGAGTGATGCAAAATTTGTGAATACGAATATTCAATCACCTCCTTATAAGATTATTGAATGTGGAGATGATATTCGTAAGAAATATGAAAATATGGTTGTTACTATGATTAATGTGAGTGGTAAAGCACCAACAGATGGATTTATTATTATGGGATTTGATGGTTCACCCACTCAAAACTGGATAGAATTTATAGAGAAAAAGCATTCAGATATAAGTTTGATATTACTAACTATCTGTTCTTTCTATGATATAAAAGAAAACAAGAATGAATCAATTATATCCAATAAATTGATGAGGGATTTGGGCTATTCATATACAATAAGTGATTTTTTAAGAAGAATAAACTACACACTATATACAGATGTATTGGTATATAGGTCAAAAAACAATATCTATACGATATTAACGAAAATTGAGGTAAGTTCTGTTGACCTTCAAAATGAGATTAACAGAATAATATCGCAGGGCTCTTATAAGAAAATAAATGAGATGGCAGGCCTAATAGGTGATGAAGACCTGGCACGAATGAACTCTAAAAATGAACCATTGAATATTGAAATGGGATTACTCTTGAAATCAAAGATAGGCGGAACTCTGGTTTTGCTTTGGCAAAAGCGATTGAAAAAAATGTTTAACGAGAGAATGATTTCTAACATAGGTGAGTTTATACCAAGGGCGTTAGAAATACTTGAAAGAGAAGAACATATTGACTTAAAGGACGAAATATTATTTATGATTTCAGAATTGAGAACTGTAAGGATAGATAATGAACTTCTTAAAATATCTTTACCAATTATCGCGAATCTGATTGAAAAATATTTCTATGCTAATAACCTCTGTATCGTATTAACTTCATATATAAACCCTGTAATTGAATATGGTAATGGCATATTCAATATATTTGAGAATCCTGATTTAAAAGATAAAATAATTGATACTATAAAAAGTATAAAATTTGAGGGAAGGGAGATAACAACCATAATTCAACCTGAAGACAATTGCTTCTCTAATAATGAATACCTCTATATCGTAAAAACTCCCGGCATTAAAAAACATAATTACATCATTATATCTACTTCATCAAAATTTGATGAAATTGACCTATTCACATTAGAGGGCATTGCTTTTGAATTTGGTAGAATTCTGAGTTAGTAATATTATTAAATTTCAATACAAATAATATTCAGTAATTTTATAGACCCTGATACCTCTTTTATCTTGACACCAAGGGCGTTTCTCTTTAGAACCTTTATTTTTTCAACGGGAACATTATAGTTTTTCGCATTTGAAAGTGAAATAATAACAGAGGCATTCGGACTGACAACCTCACCCTTCACAACATCACCAACAGATTTTGTGTCTGAAAAGCATTTTACCCCCATAGAACCTCTCCCCTTCCTTGGAAACTCGTCAATTGATACTCTCTTTAAAAAGCCGTTTAATGTGGCAAAGATGAGAAATCCATTCTCAATCGCCTTACTTATATTCACTACCCTATCGCCTTCTCCGAGTTTAATTCCTTTTATGCCACCTGCTTGTCTTCCCGATGCCCTTATATTCTGCTCAGACAATCTCAATGACTGTCCCAATTGGGTCGTGATTATAATGTCATCTTCACCTGAGGTGGTAGCGCCCGATATTATTCTATCGCCCTCTTCAACGCTCATCGCGATGATACCACCCTTCTTTGGATTCGTAAAGTTTTTCACATCTGACCTCTTTACAAGACCTTTCTCGGTTAAAAATACAATGAAGCCATCAATATCTGGTCTATTGACAGTGACCGCAAATGACACTTTATCTCCGTTTGCGACGCCAAGCAATGTTCCTATGCCCCTGCCCTTCTGTCCACTATTCTCTACCTCTGGAATAGCACCCACTCTTATTGAATAGCATCTGCCTTTTTCTGTAAATACGAGAAGGTAGCCATCTGGCTGTGAACTTAATATTTCTAATGGCCAGTCAACCTCCTCGCCCCTCTCTGAGTGAATAATCCTCGTCCTCACTCGCTTGAATGTTGAAATGCCTATTCTCTTAATGTATCCATTATTGGTTATTGTAATCACCTGGTCTTCCTGTGGTGGTGGTTCGTAAATCTCAATATCCTCTGTCTCAGGAAGAATAACTGTTTTCCTTTTATCACCGAACTTCTCCCTTAATGCCTTAAGTTCAGATATTATTTCATTGTCCAAGAGTTCGGGGCTTTCAAGTATCTTACTCAATCTTTCTATTTCCTTAATTGTATTTTCTAATTCTTCTTCTATTTTAGCCCTTTCAAGAGCGGTAAGGCGTGAGAGACGCATATCAAGAATTGCCTGTGCCTGCTTTTCAGAAAGGTTAAATCTACTGATTAGCGATAATCTCGCTTTTTCAACATTATCCGAGCCCCTTATTATCTTCACTATCTCATCTATATTATCAACCGCAATCTTAAGCCCCTCAAGTATATGTGCCCTCTCCTTCGCCCTTACAAGTAAAAACTCCGTTCTCTTTGTAACAACCTCTTTTCTATGTGCAATAAATATTGAGAGAATGTCTTTCAGATTCATTATTCTGGGTCTTCCCCTGTCAAGTGCAAGCGTTATTATCCCAAATGAGATTTCAAGCGGTGTTAATCTAAACAATTTTTGAATGAGAACCTTTGTGTCTTCTCCCTTTTTGACATCTATAACCAATCGGAGCCCCTCCCTATCCGATTCATCACGAACATCTGCTATCCCCTCTATTCTCTTGTTTCTGACAAGTTCTGCTATCTGCTCTATCAGTTTGGCTTTGTTCACCTGATATGGCAGTTCTGATATGACAAGTCGCATCTTTCCTGTATGTGTTGTCTCTTCTAATACCTTCGCCCTTATTACTATCTTCCCCTTACCTGTCTTATATGCCTCTCTTATTCCATCAGAACCGATGATAAAACCACCTGTCGGAAAGTCGGGTCCGGATATATATCTTAACAGGTCATTAATACCCAAATCTGGATTCTTAATTAGTGAGATAGTAGCGTCTATAACCTCTGTAAGATTATGCGGTGGAATCTTTGTCGCCATACCAACCGCAATTCCATCGGAACCATTTAGAAGCAGATTTGGAACTAATGTCGGAAGAACGGTCGGTTCCTTCATTGTGTCATCAAAGTTTGGCACAAAGTTAACTGTTTCTTTCTCAATATCAGCAAGGGTCGCCATTGCGATAGGTGTTAGACGAACCTCTGTATATCTCATTGCTGCGGGTGGGTCGCCGTCAATAGAGCCAAAGTTGCCCTGACCATCAATAAGTGTATATCGCATCGTGAAGTCCTGCGCCATTCTGACAAGAGCATCGTAGATGGCGAGGTCGCCGTGAGGATGGAACTTGCCCATCACATCGCCAACTACCCTTGCAGATTTCTTATATACCGAGTCGGGACGAATTCCCATCTCATACATTCCATAGAGTATTCTTCTGTGGACCGGCTTTAAGCCATCTCTTGCGTCAGGGAGGGCTCTTCCTACAATGACAGACATTGAGTAGTCAAGATAGGATGCCTTCATCTCATCCGAAATCTCTACGCGTATTATTCTATTCTCTGAGGTTTCATCAGCCATATTAGGAGATTATAATAAATTCTTTGCACATTTATAATAGAGATTAGATAAATTTATATGAAAAATATCTACTTTAATCCTATGGTCCTTGTAAATATGGTAAAAATCGGTGTGAATACACATACAAGACATAAGATTACAAGCACTACTACAATAACAATAAGTAATATTCCCTTTGTCCTCTCTTCCATAAAAAATTCAAACCTCGCTTATAATAATTAATAGATAAAATCTATTGTAAATAACTTTCAATCTACTATCTACACTAAAAATTACTACTACTATTTTTCAAAATATAAAAATATTATCTGTATTAAATGAGTAAAAAAACTTTAATGCCATTACAAAGAAATCTCCAAAAAAACAAATCATATCTATAAATTCTTAAAAAATATTGAATAAATTTGTTATCATCTACCTATGTTTTACAAGAGATTATGGTTTGTTAGGACATTGCTGTCAATTCTTGTCATAATAATTGCATTGTTATTCTTAGAAATTCCATTAGGTATATCAAAATTTCTGCTTCTTATTTCACTACCAATTTTTATAATACTATCCATAAGTTCACCGAGGAACGCTCTTACACTTTTCTTTCTGTATTTTGTCTTTGAAAGGAGAATTGATATATTAAGCAGTTTGACTGTTTCTACAACAGAGATTGGATTACTATCAATGGTTGTGGGCGCAGTTGTGAAGGAGAGGTCAAGAATTTTTCATAGATATCGTCTTTTCATACCATTATTTCTATTCATATTCTGGGTGATATTCATGTCTGCAATAAGTTTTGACAGGGTAGCGACATTAAAACAAGGCATTAGATATTTAGAGGGCTTTTTGGCTTTCTTTGCTTTATATTTTCTTTTAGAGAAAATTGACAAGCGATGGTTATTCAGGGTATTTCTGCCAATAGTATGTATTATCAGTGTAATAGGTATAATGCAAGTGTTTTTACCCATCTTCATACGAATATTTCCCCCACCTCCTCATAATGAACCTGCTGTTTTACTACACAATTTAATCAGGGCATACTCAACATTTGACCACCCAAACTACCTTGGTGTCTTCTTGATACCACCATTTCTTATATCCCTTGGAATATACCTATCTACAAGAAGCAAACGACTTATACTGCTTCTTGAAATTATTCTCATTACGATAGCAGTTGTTCTCTCATTGTCAAGAGGTTCGTGGATAATTATAGCGCTCTTTTCAGTAGTTATTCTTTTAATTATTATCATAAAGCACAAACTAATAGTATCTAATCTGCTGATATTACTGACTATTGTCTTAATAACAATAACTACACTGACCTTTATACCTGTTATAAGGTCAAACTTAGAAAGTCGCATTTCAATACTAAAGTCAAGTTCGCAATATTATATGGACCTTCAGAGATTCTATAATCTCAGAGTAGCAGTCAAGGTGTTATCTGAAAAGCCGATGACTGGCTGGGGTTCATTTAGCGAGAAGCAGTCAGATATTGAATACATAAGGGATAGATTTTATATAGTTGATTTTGCGAAAAACAGGTGGGGTTGGGCAAATAACATCTATCTTCAGGTAGCAGTTGACTTTGGAATCCCCGGCTTAATTCTATTTATGGTGATATTAATTCAGGTTATCGTTATGGCAAAAAGGAGAATGTCTCAAAATGGTTTTATTACTTTAATCATATTCACCTCATTTATTGCGCTTCTATTTAGAGGTCTTATGGAGACAACTATTGCGAGAAGTTTATTTATATATACAAACATAATTTTGGCAATATCATGTAAGATAGAGAAAGATGACGGTCAATAATAAGAGTTCTTCACTAACAAGGGGGTCAATAAAGAATATATTTTTCAAAATTCTATCTGAATTTATTGCCAAGCCACTTATACTTATATATACAATTGTTCTAACACGACTCCTATCACCATCTGATTATGGTATATTCACTGTCGCAATGACATTTGCAATCTTCGCTGGTGTAGTAAGCGACTTTGGTCTATCAACTATCGCATTAAGAGAATCATCCGTCTATTCTACCATTAAACTAAGACAATTTATTAGCACATTGTTCTCATTAAAGTTCATAAATATTGTTATTATCACAGCATTATCAATTGTCTTTATAATATATGGTCCAATTCATTTTGCAAATAATAATGTTGCTATAATTCTCACCATTTCACTCTGTCTTTACTGGTTTATAGAGGTAATTCTCTCAATATTGAGGTCTAAATTTATGCCCGAGAAGGAATCAGTTTTGTTTATACTCTGGAGGACAATACTGCTTCTCTCAACTATTATATTAGTATATATTTACAGAAATACAGTTTCAGCCGCATTTTCTCACCTCTTCGCAAGTATAATCATCTTCATATTAGGAATTTTATTTGTGAGGAGGTTTATCTCAGGTATAGACCTCAAACTATCAAAAGAAACACTCAATAAAATCCTCAAATCATCAATATTTGTATTTTTCTCAAGTTTATTTATAATTGCCTACTTTAGAATTGACATTATTATTATGAATTTAAATGGCATTGCCTCAGATGAAATAGGAAGGTATGGTGCTGTATATAAGATTATTGACGCAATAATGGTCCTTCCATCAGCAATTGCTGGTGGCGTATTTCCTGCCCTATCAGTGGTAGCAAAATACAATAGAGAAGATATTAATAAGGCAGGTGAGCTTCTCCGCCCACTACTCTTCTTTGGCTTGCTCTGTCCAATAGTAATTACACCTATTTCAAGACCTGTTATATTACTTATATATGGTTCGCCATTCGTCTCTGCCTATAATATATTAAATATTCTGCTCTGGGCTCTGCCTTTCATATTTATGAACTATATACTATATTCTATTCTTATTGCGCTTGGCTTTGAAAGATTTAATATGGTTGCTACATTAATCTGTCTTATCTTCAATGTTTTGCTAAATATAATTCTCATTCCAAGGTTTGTGTCAGTTGGGGCTGCTATTTCAACAGTTCTTACTGAAATTATTCTCCTCTTTTTCTGCTCAATCATTCTAATAAAGCACATAAAAATAAATACTCTTCTTTTAATATTCGGATTTATAATCTCTATGGCGGTTGTATCTTTTGAATATTATATAAACAGATGGTGGATGCTATTTCCAGCAATTTTAGTTTTCATATCAATTTCACTTGTGATAGGTCTGGTTAAAAGAACTGATATCACACTTGTATTATCTAATATAAAGAGAAAATAGTGATGAATGAGAATGATATATATGTAAGCATAGTAATTCCATCAAGAAATAGACCGCATCTTTTGAAAAGATGCCTTGAATCAATACATGCTCAAAAGGATGCCCCCCCGTATGAGGTTATAGTTATAGATGACTTCTCTTACGGATACGAGACAAGAAAGGTAGCAAGGTCTTTTGGAGCAAGATATAAACGACTCCCGAAGAGGATGGGACAGGCACTTGCGAGAAATGCAGGCATCTCCCGCTCTGAGGGCTATATAGTCGCATTCATAGACGATGACTGCACGGCATCGCCTTTATGGCTTTATTATGGCACAAAGCCCTTTGAAGAAGGCGTTATTGGAGCAGTTGAGGGAGCAACAATACCACATCCAGATGAGAAACCAACACCATTTTCTAACTACATTAACAATAGAAGTGGTGGACACTACACAACATCAAATATGTTCTATAGAAAAGACATACTTATAAATACAGGTGGCTTTGACATATCATATAAAGAGCCATTCTTCAAACAGTTATTCAGGGAAGACACAGACCTTGCCTTTAGGGTTCAATCAATTGGCTTTGTAATACCATTTGTAAAAGAGTGTCTTGTCTATCATCTAAGAACTGGCGATAACTATCTTAAGCCATTGAAGGATGCAGTGAAGCATTGCATTGACCCGAAACTCGCAAGGAGATACCCTGCCCTATTTAAAAAAAGCGGTTTCAGGGCACTCGCAAGAGGGCATTATCCATACTATATTGGTCTAATTTTTTTAATATATGCCCAATCTACTGGAAAAATTTCATTCGGTTTATTTGGTTGTGTTGGAATTCTAATATCCGCTATCTACTCAACCTTGAAGAGATGCAGAGGAAAGGAGCTTAGGTTCTTTCACCCACTGCTTTCATTCGTTTATGAACTGTTTATACCTTTAATAAGGTTATTTGCAGTGATACTTGGTTATTTCAGATATGGTAAAATTGTCCCTTAGGTTATGGCTATGAACATTGCAATAGATGGAAGGTGGTTCACAAAGAGTTCTGGTGGCATCGTTACCTATCTGATAAATATTGTAAAATATCTATCTCATATTGATAAAACCAATACCTATTTTATTCTTGTATCAGATGATGCATCTTATGATTTCTTTCATAATATCCTTGGTGAAAAAATAAACTTCAAAATCATAAAGATAACATCAACTCCATACTCTCCCACTGAACACATCGTAATTCCCGAGATTTTGAACAGTATAAAAGCGGATGTCCTCCATTCACCACATTTTATGATACCACTCGTTCCTACTAAAACAAAGATGATAATTACAATACATGATTTAATGCCTTTTATTTTTAGGGAATACCTACCACCATCAAAGATGAGAAATTTTTTTCCAATTTACAGGTCAATTGTAAATAGAACAGCAAAATTCTGTGACCATATAATTACTGATTCTAAACATTCAGCAAAGGATATTGTTCATCTGCTTGGTGTCTCGCCAAGTAAGATAACTATAATATATCCTGCTGCTGATGAGGGCTTCAAGCCCCTTAATGGCAAAGACCCCTCACCTGTTTTAGCCCGATATAAGATAAAGAGACCATATCTATTATTTGTTGGAAGGCAGGAGTTCAACAAAAACATCCCCGGTATTATAGAAGCATTCATAGAAGTCCGCCTCAAGGGCTATAATATCCAATTGGTTATGATAACTGAAAAGGGAAGATTCTATAATCAGGTTGAGCCAATCTTAGAAGAAGAAGGACTAAAGGACAATGTAATTGTTGCTGGTAATGTTCCACAGGATGACCTGTATTCAATATATGCCTCGGCGTATGCATTGCTAATACCTTCATTCTACGAGGGCTTTGGTCTTCCCGCCATTGAGGCGATGTCCTGCAGGGTTCCTGTCATCGTTTCTAATAGGTCATCTCTTCCCGAGGTAGTGAGTGATGCAAGTCTTTATGTTGACCCAGATAGAGATGATATGATAGCAGAGATAATAATAAAATTGCTCAATAACAAGGCATTGCGAGATGAGTATGCAGAGAAGGCGTATAGAAGGTCAAAGGAGTTCTCATGGGAAAAAACAGTGAGAAACACAATAAAGGTATACGAATATGTCAAAAGACAATAGTAAAATAAGTCCTTATAAAAAGGTTATTGATGACCTCTTCCTCGTATCACTGGTTCTCGTCTTCCTACTATCTTCTCTTTCAATAGCGGGACTTCCAATTGTATTTTACATACTTGCTATCCCCCTTTTCATTGTAAAAATGATTGTCTTCAAACAAAAACTGAAAAGCACAGGCGTTGAGATATTCATAGGTATTTTCTTATTAACATCTTTCATATCATCAATTGCATCATACTTCTATATGGGTGATTTAGGTTCGGTATATATGAAGAACTCGCTCATCTGGTTTTATAAGACAGCACCTGCAATTCTTATTTTCATAATAACTGTTCAGGGCGGTTACAAAAGATGGGCGAGAATTCTTGCCTCCGCATTCCTTCTTGGCTCAGTTCTTAATGGTATATATCTTACATCTAAGTTTATATATCATTTCAAAGACCTAAATATCTACTCAGATAGATTTCGTGGCTTCATACGCTATGCCATAGGCACAAATCTACCTATGGCATTCTGTGTTGCATCCTGGCTTCTCACAGAAGAACGATTGGGTAAAAGTAAAATAACTAACAGAATATTAATATGGCTCGGTTATATAATAACCACTGTCTCATCCTTATTTACCCTTGTTAGAAATGCTGTCTTAGGTATTATTATTTCTACTATCATATTCATTATAAAAACAAAGAGAAAGATATTTGTTATAACCTTAATAATATATATAATCCTCACATTTCTAATACCAATGACGAGGTTCAGAGTTATAGACACATTATCTGGTCTTAAATACACAGGATTTTTCTGGGAACCAAGTTCAGTTAAGGAGTGGCGATGGAGGTTATATCCAATAGGCATAGATATAATCAAAAGATACCCACTATTCGGGGTTGGACCAAGAAATGTCGCACTTATAATATCAGAATATAGACCCTATTCTGTAAAGGAATTCCAAGCCCACCTTCATAACAACTTCTTGGAGATTGGGGCAGAGATGGGTCTTATCGGTCTTTCTGCCCTCATTGCTCTATTTGTATCAATTTATGTTGCACTTCTAAAACACAAGAATAACAGAAATGTTATTACACTCGGTCTATCCGCTCTTACAGCATTTATTGTTATTGGAATGTTTGATTACTTTATTGGAGTTTATGAGGCGTTCATATCATTCTGGGAGGTGCTGTCTATAGCATTTCTATATCTATATGGCAGGGAGAAAGAGAATACAGATGTTGAATGAGTAAGGAGGATTTATGGAGAGGACATTTGTGATAATAAAGCCCGATGCTGTTGAGAAACATATCATTGGTGATATTATCTCGTTCTTTGAGAGAAACGGTTTAATTATTTCAGAGATGAGAATGCTCAGATTGAAAAGAAAGGAGGCAGAGGAGTTATATAGTGTTCACAGAGATAAGAGTTTTTATCATGACCTTGTCAACTTCATAATATCGGGACCAATAGTTGCGATAGTCCTTGAGGGTGAGGGCGCAATTGAGAGGGTGCGCGAGATTATAGGCGCGACAGACCCAAGTAAAGCAAGAGCGGGCACAGTGAGGGCGAAGTTCGGCACAAGCATACAGGTGAACGCAGTCCACGCCTCCGATTCACTTGAGTCATACAAAAGGGAGGCACCGATAGTGTTTAGGGATTTAATATAACATTTTCACTCTTATGCAGATGAAATAAAATGAAAAGAGAAAAAGTTAGTTAGTTAAATAAGAATTTTAATACTATAAATTAACTTGTCATTCTTATGTAGCGGTTTGATTTATCAAACAAATGGCAATGGACAGATTAATAATCAAATAAGAAAATTAAACGCAATGATGAAATTTTTTGAAATTTTAATTTATAGTTGCCATTAAATAGTTTATTGAATTACAACTGTGTATTGACCTGTGTGCGATAAATCGCACCGCTACAATATAAAAATGAAGATTTTTCACCTCCCCACAAGTTCACCTGGTCTTCTGCTCATAGGGACATGCCAGAGTCGGTATCTTGACAGAAACGCCCTCGCCCACGACACCGTGAACTCACCAAACCTGTCGTTCACCTCATCAAGCGCCCCTATCAGCGCCCTCTCCACCGCATCCTCCGCAAACAGCGGCACAACCTCACCTCCCATCTCAATAAGCGACATAGAGACCCCAAGCATCCTCACCCCCCTATCGTCAATCCCTATGCCCTCTACAAGCGACACTGCCTCCGCATATATCTTTCTCGCATCATCAGTGGCACTCTTCAATGTCCTGTGCTTCGCTATGCCCGTGAAGTCCCCCCGCCTTAACACAACGCAGACCCTCCTCCCCCTGTAGTTATGCCTCCTCATTCTGCGTCCAACCTTCTCCGAAAGCGAGAAGATAACGCCCCTTACCCTCTCCATACTATGCACATCCTCAGGCAGTGTGACCGAGTGCCCGACGCTCTTCGCCTCGGGCGCCTCATAGTATGGCACGAGCGGTGTCTCACAGATGCCCTGCCCCATCGCCTTCAGCGTGAGACCCACTACGCCGAACCTCGTCTTGAGAAGCCCGACGGACGCCCTGCCCAGTTCGCCGCATGTGGTTATGCCAAGCCCCCTAAGATGTATTGCGGTCTTCAGCCCTATGCCAGGCAGACCATCTACGGGCAGGTTTTCAAGCACATCCCCAACCTCCTCGGGTGCTATCACCGTCTCACCGAGCGGCTTATGGCGACCACTCGCAAACTTCGCAAGCACCTTATTTGGGGCGACTCCTACGGAGCAGGGAAGGTCAAGACCATCCATAACTGCTCTCTTAATCTCACCCGCAAGCGCCCTTGCCCGCTCTCTCCCGCCATCGCCTACAATTCCACTCACATCCATATAGACCTCATCAACAGATGCGACCTCTATTAGGTGGGTAAACCTTTCAAGGATGCGGACGAGTTTTGAGAGGGTTGCGGTGTATCGGGCGGGGTTTCCCGTGACGACTACTGCGTGGGGGCAGAGGCGAAGCGCCTCCTTCAAACTCATTCCCGATGATATGCCATATCTTCGTGCGGGGTATGATGCGGTGCAAACGACAGACCTTCCCTCAGGGGCGCCCGTGACCAGTATTGGCTTGCCCTTGATGGCAGGATTGACCCTCTCCTCAACGGAGGCGAAGTATGCGTTCATATCAATATGTGCTATCCACCGCATATACTATCCCCTTGCTAAATCCAGCAAGACAGCAGAACCTAACCCGTTCAACCAGAGCAAGATGATGAGAGTATTCTCCATTCTATGCGTAGTGGGTCAAAGGCAATCTCATAGAGGTCAACGCCGTCCGTGACTGAAAAGCAGTAAATCTTTGATGCGCCCTTCCTGTCATCCCATCTGTATGTGATACTGCGTATCTGGTATCTTGTGCCGTTCCACTCAAACCAGACGGGATTTATCCCCGAGGCGGTGAATATAGCAGCAACCCTGATTGGCTCATCCCAATAGTTAACGGACATAGCCATCACCTCCCGAACCTTCTCCTTATGAGACCAACGACCTCACCTACTATTCGGACATCACCATTTTCCTCATTTAGGATTATAGGCGAGTAGGCGGGGTTTGATGGTATGAGGGCGGGCTTGCCATCAATTTTGCCGAGACGCTTGACAGTTGCCTCATCGCCTATCACTGCGACGACTATGGAGCCATCCTCTGGCTTTGGGTTCGGGCGAACGAGGACGAGGTCACCGCTTGTGATATGGTCGCCTGTCATAGAGTCGCCTACTACCTCAAGCATAAAAGCGGTGCCATCGGGGACGAGAGACCTGTCTATGGAGATGTTATCTATCCAGTATTCCTCCGATAGAAGGGGGTCTCCCGCTGGAATGCGTCCAAGAATAGGCAGGGACATCCCCTGTGCAGGGGCGAGTGCCAACCCTGACAGTTGCTTCACCACATCAATGCCACGGGCGGAGCCAGCGCGAAGGCGGATATATCCCTTGCGGGCGAGCGCCTGTATGTGGTCGTAGGCACCTCTGACAGTGATTGAGAGGGCTTTTGCGACCTCCCTCACCGTTGGGGGTCTTCCATCTTGCTCCGTAAGGCGAGTAATGATATTCAAAACGACCCTCTGCCTATCCGTCAAACCTTCTACCATCATATCAGTCACACCTCCCAATAGTAGAAATATTTACTCAACTAATGTTTAGTATATCAGACAAAGAATAAGATGTCAATAGGTTATCTAATAATTTCTTAGAGCCACATTTTTATTTGCCTTTATTTATGGAAGATTAATTAAAGATATCCACTAACTATCATAATTCAAGATAATAACCTCTATTTTAATTTCATCATTGATAAAACTGAGCCACCAAATGTTCTTCTCTTTATCACACTCATTCCATTCAATTCAATGCTCTTCGCTCTGCTGTGCTTTATTATAAGTAATGTTTTACTCTTCATCATTTTTAATGATAATATCATATCTATCGTATCTTCAATGATGTCAGTTTGATATGGTGGGTCAATGAATATAACATCTGACTCTGAAAATACGCACATCCTGAGGGCACTTGGCAATGAACCACAGATTACATAAATATTTTCTACTACAGATAGTTTTATCGCGTTAATCTTGATTGACTCAGTCAATTCCTTATTCTCGTCTATGAAAATAACCTTATTAAAGCCCCTGCTCAGTGCCTCAAAGCCGATTATTCCACTACCCGAAAAGAGGTCTATAAACTTCCCTTTAAGCGATAGGGATGTCAATGTGTCAAATAGCGACTTTCTGAAGATAGATTCTGCGGGTCTCATTCCAGGAATATTTGGAAAAGAGATAGTCCTCCCCTTGAGGTTACCTGCTAAAATTCTTAAAGTCCCCATTTCAATCTCTCAGCGTATCGGACTGGGATTCCAGCATTTTTTATCTTGTTTGCTGCTTTGTCTATATCGTATTCTATTCTGACTATTCTCACTCTATTCGTTTCTGTATCATATATTGCGAAAGATGCCCGAGGGTCACTGTCTCTTGGTTGACCAACACTTCCTACATTAACGAGCAACCTTTCATTATCCGCTATCTCATACTCATAATTCCATCCACCGGTTATTTCATCATCTTTCAATATAAATATTCCTGGGATATGCGTGTGCCCGACGAAGATTATCTTGTCATCTGTGCTCCTCAGAGAATGATATGCATGACTTGAGTTAGTAATATAATAGAATTCCTCGGGTTTAATAGGACTTGAATGGACAATTAATGTCTCATTAAATCTTTCAAATAATGGTAATTCGTTAAGAAAATTGATATGTCTCTGAGATAATCTGCTTTCTGTCCAAACAAGTGCCTTCACTGCCATATCATTAAACCAGTCCTTAGGTAATTTATTTAGAACCCCCCAGTCGTGATTTCCTGCTACTCTTTTTATACATTTACCTTTAAATGTCTTTATCTTCTCCTGAAATTCAATTGACAGAGGAATCTCTTCTCCACAGAGGAAAATGAGAATGTCAAGACATTTATCAGGGTCGGCGCCGTAACCTACTGTATCTCCTAAATTTATTATGCTATCAATACCTTCCCTTAATATCTCATCAATTACAGATGATAACGCCTCAAGATTACCATGAATATCAGATATTAATGCTATCTTCATTATCTTTCTATCTCACCTATCTTTCTTAACTCCATTAATCTTCTTTATATCTTTATAAATTGTATCCATTATTCCGTTGATGAAAGCAAATGACTTATCCGTTGAACCGAGTTCTTTAGCAAGATTTATTGCTTCATTTATAGCAACCTTTGGCGGAATATCATCTCTATATAAAAGTTCATATATCCCGATTCTCAAAATATTTCTCTCATACTCTGCTATTCTCTCAATTTTCCAATTTTCCGCTTTCACAGATATTATTCCGTCAATCTTTTCCTTATTGTTCAAATAGCCATTAACAAGGATAAGACAATAATCTCTCTCATCATTTGTCATTTTATTAAATTCAAAGAACTCATCTATTATCTTCTGTGGTTCTTTTGAAGAGCACTCTATCTGATGAAGAAGTATGACCGCCTGTCTTCTTGCTTTATGCCTTGAACCCATTAGTCATTACTTAATTTGCTTGTATAAATTTACCATTTCAAGTGCTGTAAGTGCAGCAGCAAACCCCTTATTCCCCTCTTTTGTGCCTGCTCTTTCTATCGCTTGTTCAAGATTATCCGGTGTTATAACACCATATACAATGGGAATAGAATATCTTAGCGATAAATGTGCTATACCCTTTGCTACTTCACTTGCTATGTATGTGTAGTGTGTAGTATCACCTTTTATTACTGCTCCAAGGCATATAATAGCATCATAACCACCCTTCTCTGCAAGTTTTCCCGCAACATAAGGTATCTCAAATGAACCAGGAGCCCAATACTCGCTTATATCATCTTCTGATACATTATGCCTTACAAGACAGTCAATTGCGCCTGATAGAAGTCGCCTTGTAATGAAATCATTAAAGCGAGACACAACTATCGCTATTTTTAGACCCTTACCATCAAGATTTCCCTCAAATTTCTTAACCATCTATAACCTCCATACTATAAAAATTACAAGAATAAATATATAACTGACTGAAAATAATAACTATTCAATTATATGCCCCATCTTCTTTGCCTTTGTCATTATGTAATCTTCATTTTCTTTTCTCTTTATAACAATTGGTATTCTTTCTACAACTATTATTCCATATGCTTCAAGACCAACTCGTTTTGCAGGATTGTTAGTAACTAATCTTATTGTTGTAAGACCAAGGTCAGATAGAATCTGGGCACCATGTCCATAATTCCTCTCATCTGGTTTATGTCCTAAAAGTATATTTGCATCTACTGTATCAACGCCCTCATCTTGAAGAACATAAGTTCTTAATTTTTCAAGAAGACCTATTCCCCTGCCCTCCTGACCCATATACAATAATACACCCATACCTTCTTTTGCTATAAGGTTCAGGGCATATTCAAACTGGTCGCCACAATCACACCTCAAACTGTGGAATATATCACCCGTTATACACTGCGAATGAACCCTTACAAGGACATTCTCTTTGCCTTTAACATCCCCCATAACCAAGGCAACATGGATATTTTCATCTACAATAGTAGAGTATGCGTAAAGTTCAAAATCACCGAATCTTGTTGGAAGATGAGTTGTTAGTATTCTTTTTACTAATTTCTCCTTCTTATATCTAAATTCAATAAGGTCACGAATTGATATTATTCTAAGGTTGAAATTCTTTGCTAATTTTTCAAGGTCAGTAAGGCGCGCCATCGTGCCATCCTCATTCATAATCTCACAGAGAACTCCCGCTGGATAAAGACCTGCAAGACGCATAAGGTCAACCGCTGCTTCTGTATGTCCAGCCCTTGTCAGAACGCCACCCTCCTCAGCCCTTATTGGAAATATATGCCCCGGCGTTGCGAAGTCATCCGGCTTTGCATCCTTTGAGATGAGCCACCTTATAGTTATTGCCCTATCATGTGCTGATATACCTGTTGTAGTGTTATGCTTGGAATCAACTGAGATAGCGAAGTTGGTCTTCAAAAGAGCAGTATTGTTCTGCCATGGCACCATTGGAGATATATTAAGTTCGTCAAGTCGTTTGGGTGTCATCGCAATGCATATAAGACCTCTACCATATTTTGCCATAAAGTTAATGGCATCAGGTGTTATCTTCTCAGCAGAAATGATGAAGTCACCCTCATTTTCCCTCTCCTCATCATCAACAACAATAATAAATTTCCCATTTCTTATATCTTCTATTGCATCTTCTATATTTGAAAATGTCATAATCTATTCATCCTCCATAAAGCCATGTTCAAAGAGAAAATCTTTTGTTATCTCTCTTTTTAATACTGTCTCATTATTCTTAATCAATGATTCAATATATCTTGCAATAACATCTACCTCAATATTAACCAAATCCCCTGCTTTAATAAACCTCAGATTTGTATTTTCAATCGTATAAGGAATTAGCACTGTTGAAAATGTGTTTTCTGATAGTTCAGTTACAGTCAAACTGACCCCTTCAACTGCTATTGACCCTTTGGATGAGATGTATTTTATAAGAGATGGGGCAATTTCTACTGTCATCTCAACCGTTTCATCTATTTGTCTTACTTTTTTAACTATGCCAATACCATCAATATGACCTTGAACGAAGTGACCTGATATAGGGCTTCTAAGATGAAGCGGTGTCTCCAAATTAAAAATATCTCCTATCTTAATACTGCCAAATTTTGTTCTTTCAATCGTTTCCTTTGAAACAAAGACACTAAAAATATCATGGTCAATAGAAACAACTGTCAAACATGCACCTGATACAGATATTGAATCACCAATATTTATATTTTTGATGGCTTTTACTGGCTTTAACCTCATAGTAAATCCATCAGTTTTTGAACCCACTATTTCAACTACCTTCCCTATTGTCTCTATAATACCTGAAAACATATTACTTTCTCTTATATCCAACAACTATTATATCATCACCCTTGAATAAATAACTAATCCTATCTAACCTAATAGCATCCCCTACTTTTTCTACACCTATGTTCATAACTGGGCTTAGTGCTTCTCTTCCACCAATTATAATCGGCGAGATATTCACAAATACCTTATCATACTCTTTACTCTCTACAAAAGAGCCAATTAAACTGCCACCACCCTCAACCAATATACTCGTAATCTCCAAACTACCAATCTGCCTTAATGCTTCTAAAATATCAACCTTCCCATCCTTTGTTTCAACCTCAATTGTCTCAATACCCTTATCTTTTAATTTCAACAAATTTTCCTTAACTGCACTTTTTGAATGAATGAGTATAGTTCTCGCCTCACCTATTGTCTTTACAATATTTGATGTATGTAGAAGGCGTGCGTTTGTGTCAAATATTAATCTTACCGGGTTTCTACCACCATCAATTCTGCAGGTTAGAAGCGGGTTATCAACAAAAACTGTTCCTATACCCACAGCAACCGCATCATAAATATCTCTCAGATGGTGTGAGAATTCAATGGCTGGCTTACTTGAAAGCCACTTTGAATCGCCTGTTTTTGTTGCTATCTTTCCATCTATGCTCATTGCCCATTTTATTGCGATAAACGGAATACCTGTTGTTATATATTTTGAGTATGCCTCTATTAAATTTTTACATTCGCTCTCCAATATACCAACTTTAACATCAATGCCCGCTTTCTTCATCCTTTCTAAACCAGCACCACTCTCAATTGGATTAGGGTCAAGGGTGCCAATAACAACTCGTTTTATACCTGACTTTATTATTGCATCAGTGCAGGGTGGTGTCCTTCCATAATGAGAACATGGTTCAAGTGTTACATATAATGTTGAGTTAGTAAGGTATTTGTTTGAATCCTCAATTGCTAATACCTCAGCATGTGGTTCTCCCGCTTTCTTATGATAGCCCTTGCCTATTATTTTACCACCCTTAACTATAACAGCACCAACTGGTGGATTAGGGCTTGTTCTTCCAAGACCCTTTCTTGCCAGTGAAAGTGCAATTTCCATATAGAAAGAATTACTATCCTTTGCCATATTCTAATATTTTAACAATGATATATATCTATTTACAGGTATATTAGATATAAAAAGTTATTTCTTTCTCTCTTCAATTGATTTCTTCCAGAGAATAAGATTATTATTCTTCTCTATCTTCAATGCTTCATCTATATACTTTATTGCTTTTTCTCCATAACCTTCAGATTCATAAGCGGTTGCTAACTCTATGTATATGCTCTTTAATAACTGGTCATCATTTTTTCCTGAAGAAAGTCCTCGCGAGAGATATGAAATTGCCTTATTATACTCAGGTTTCTCAATTGATAGATAGTATTTGCCGAGATAGTAATTTATCTTTGGACTTGCACCATATTTATTTGCTGTGTCCTCAACTATTTCCATTATGACTTTATTATCTTGATTTATATCAATGCACCTCTCAATACCATTATATATTACATCTTTTATCTTTTCTGTGTTCGTCAATTTCATCGCTTTTGAATAATTTAGAACTGAGGATGTATATCTCTGAAGTTCCTCATCAACTCTGCCAAGTCCTATATATCCATAGGGGAGAGCGGGGTTATCTTGAATTATTCTCAGAAACATTCTCTCAGCGCCATCTATATCACCATCAAGAAATCTTCCCATTGCTTTAATATATTGAGATTCGGAAGCAAGGTAATGAAGTTTATCTGCCTCATCTGAGAGCTGCTCTGCTTTCTTTCTATCACCAAGGTTTATCTCACATATTGCCTGTTGATAAGCGATTATTGCCTTGCATTCATCAAGACCCTTCTTTGCGAGTATCCCTATACCTCTATCATCATACTCATTTGTAATTTCTTGATATAATTTTATTGCATCCTCATACTTTCCCTGTTTTTGAAGATTGGATGCTTCTCTATATTCAGTAGTGCCTCCTGTTGAGCACCTTAAAACAAGTAGAATTAAAAGTGTTAATATATATTTATATTTTCTAAACATAAGATTTTTCATATAACTTCCAAAAACAAATTACATAATCTTATAAAATATACTATTTCAAGATAAAAATATTAGTATAGTTCAATCGCTATATCAAAAGTTTGCCATTATCTACAATTATTTTGTCATCAATCTCCAATTTAGCCCCTCTAACAACAAAATCAAAATGAATCTTTGCCTCAATATTTCCACCCATGCCCTTGTTATCACCAATTGCTATATGGAATGTGCCCATAACCTTCTCTGCCTCAAGTATATTGGGTATAATCGTTGCCTTCTCATTTGTGCCAATACCTAATTCAGCAATATTTCTCTCATTTAAACCAAACCTATTCAGTATTTCATTTATATCACCAGCAGCACTTCCTCCCTCTAATCTAACAAGATAGCCATCCTCAAATTCTAAAGTCATTGGTTTATCAAGAACTGTTGGTCTTGGAGTAGTGCCATCTACAATAAGAATACCATTTGCTGTGCCCTCAACTGGTGCTGTGCATACCTCACCTGCAGGTAAATTAGCAAAGGTTCCTGGCTGTCTTATTATTCCCGTATCAGCACCAAACCTCCGCCCCTCTACCGAGAATGTTAGTATCGTTCCATCTCCATTTGTGATTTTTACATGTTTCGCGTCCACAAGAAGTTTTGCTACTGCCTCTGTTCTCTCTCTTACTTTAATGTAATCTGCGTTTAGTGTTCTTCTTATTATATCCTCTGTTATTCCAGGCATTGAAGCAATTCTGGCACCATTCTTCACTGCGTTCCTTGAAGCATTTGTATGAGAAAGCGATTTTGATGTGATGAGCAGACAGACATCGGACTTTGACATAATGTCCGATACCTCATCAGGTGGCTCCTCTCCCGAAAGTTCCCTCTGCTTCATTAATATAAGAAATGCTTCTTTTGACCTTTCAAAACCATTATTCCAAAAAGGCAAGGCAGTTCCAACCAATCCATCGTCTGAAACTATTAATACCTTTTCATTGGGTTGAAGACCTATACAGTTTTCATAGACATTATCAATTGCCCTCACAATCTCATCATCATAATTATGCATTATAAAAACTCCTTCCTTTTATATTAAGAACCCAAAAGTCATAAATATCATCGTATCATTCGCTGGAACTACATAAGGATATTCAACAGTTATCTTCTCATCACCATATTCTGTAGTAAGTGAAGGAGGTTGTTTATCGGACTTATTCATTTGTCCATCACGAATCTCCCACCTATCTGACTCGACAGGAACAAGGTATCTCAGTTCCCAGAGCGATAGTGTTTGCAATATCTGTATATGCATGTCAACTCTATGATTTATTATAATCTTCAAACCAAAGTGCATTGTAATTCCTGCAAGAATTGACCCTGTCTTTACATCATGAAATGACTCCCTCTCTTCAAACTCCCATTTATGATTTGCATCATCATAAGTATAATACTTTGTCTTTCTAACATATCTACCCTGAGAAGTGACATAAAAAATTCCACCACCAATTCCCAAATATGGTGAAAGGCGGTCTCTTGGAAGAATATAGAAATAGATTCTGCTAATTCCACAGAATTCCTGTTTTCTATTGTTAAAGACAAGTTCATGGTATCTTGAATATTGGTCAAATCTCCTACACCTGTAATAGAGGCCCCCTATCCCTATTTGAATATAACCCCTCTTATCAATAGAGTGCATAACTGAAATGTCTAAACATATATAGGGAGAGTTAAATCCATAGTTGTTTTCACCACCGCTCGTGCCAATTCCCGGCACAAGAATCCATCCATCTTTTGGTTCATACTTCGCAGATGCCTTCTCATCTATATTTCCGTATGGAAATGACAGACCATATATGAACAGAAGTATCAATAATATGAAATTTCTAAATCTCACAACCTTACCCTATTCTATTTATTAAGTTCTCAATATAATAATTATATACCAATTTCCACCTAAGTTATTCATTAAAAGTGTCTATCTGGGCTTTCTGAAGTTTTCCCGAGTAATCTACATAGACACTCTTCCACTCAGTATAGAAATCATAAACCGCAGTTCCTGACTCTCTATGCCCTATTCCCGTTCCTTTAATTCCACCAAATGGCAGTTGTATCTCAGCACCAATTGTTGGAACATTAATGTATGTTATACCCGCCTGTATATCTCTTATCGCTCTAAATGCCCTATTAACATCCCTCGTGTAAATACTTGATGATAGACCATACATTGTGTTGTTCAAAACCTGAATCGCTTCATCAAATGAACTTACTGTTATCACTGACAGAACTGGACCAAATATCTCTTCCTGCGATATTCTCATATTTGGTTGAACATCGTCAAATATTGTTGGTTCCATAAAGTAACCCTTTGCATATTCACCCGTTGTCAAGGGATTACCACCACAGACAATCTTTGCCCCCTCACTCTTGCCTATCTCCACATATTTCAGAACTGTCTCTCTCTGCTCTTCACTAACACAAGGTCCCATCTGAACACTTTCATCAAGACCATTCCCTACTTTCAGTCCTCTGACCTTCTCAACAAGCATCTTCATAACCTCATTATGAACATCCTTATGAACAATTAACCTACTTGTTGCTGTGCATCTCTGTCCAGTAGTTCCAAAGGCACCCCATAGAGCACCATCAACAGCAAGGTCAAGGTCCGCATCCTCCATTATTATCTCAGCATTCTTACCACCCATCTCAAGAGACACTGGTTTTAACAGTGCTCCGCATCTTTCAGCAAGATGCCTTCCAACCTCTGTTGAGCCAGTGAATGAAATACGGTTAACCTTTGTATTTATAACAATAGCATCACCAACCTCACCACCCGACCCACAGACCATATTAACAATGCCGGGCGGTAATTGTGCCTCCTCAAACACCTCCATAAGAAGATATAGGGATGCTGGCGTAAGTGTTGCTGGCTTTATTACACAGGTATTACCGCTTATTAACGCAGGAAATAGTTTCCATGTTGGAATGGCAATTGGAAAGTTCCACGGTGTTATCATACCACATACACCAACAGGCATTCTGACGCTCATTGCAAATTTATTTGGAAGTTCCGATGGAACTGTCTGTCCAAAGAGTCGCCTTCCCTCACCTGCTGTGTAGTATGCTGTATCAATGCCCTCCTGGACATCACCCCTCGTCTCAATAAGTATCTTACCCATCTCTCTTGTCATCATTCTTGCTATATCTTCCTTACGGCGAGTTAGAATATCACCTATTTTATGGAGATACAAAGCCCTCTTTGGTGCAGGGACTAATCGCCAATTCTTATATGCTTCAAACGCAGAATTGACTGCCATATCTACATCTTCTCTGCTACTCTTAGGAAAAAGTCCAATGAGGTCGCTACTGTCCGCGGGATTTTTGTTCTCAATATACTCACCTGTTCTTGGTTCTACCCATTTGCCATTTATGAAATTCAGATACTTCTCAGCCATATTCATCAACTCCTATGATAAAATCTAAATTAATTAGAGATTATAAATACCAACACTGATTTCAGTCAATAGTTATATGTGTTCAATATAAGGTCAAACCCGAGAGATTTTCAGATAATATATTTCCAATCAACATCAATATAATAGCAGAAATATAACTTGATAGATTAAATATCTTTTCTCTTGAACGAACAAGAACAAGTAGAATATTAATAAAAACAAATATGGCTACTGAAAAATAACCAGAAATCAATATCAAAAGAGATGTTCCTATTAGCATTCTTCTAAAGTCAATTCGTATCCTATGAAAACAGCCAACTATAAATATCATAAGAGATACTATAGAAACTGATATTCCAATATTTCCTGTTAAAAGATAATATGTAAGAAAGATACAATATAATATTAATAGAGGATAATAGATAAAGGCGTAGTCAACAATCACCCTATATATTATTGTGAATAGAATTAGGAAAACAAATATTATTATTGATTTAGATGTGAGACCATAAAGATGAAAAGTAATTAGTGCTAACACTCCAAATGAAAGTTCCCTTATAAATCTTCTCAATCTTTCACTTCTTTCATTCTTGGTATATTCACCCTTGCCAAATATATACCAGAGCAATGGTAGCCTATTTATTATTGAATAATTAGAATTATTGTGTGTAGGCGGAATAAAATAGACAACTCTCCCCCCTGATAATCTGTTGACATTCCAGAATGTAAAGAAACCGAATATGTCACCCACCAAAAATGCTATAAGATAATATAGATATTTCATATTTATTGGCTATTTTACATAGAATAATGATACATAACAACTTTTATTATTTATTGGAAGAGAAGATAAAGAAATGTATATAATTTTTGAAATAATCTCATAAAATTGGTATAATATGTAAAATGAGCAGAAAAACTGAGATGGGATTATCAATATCAATAAGGGCAAGGCAGGTGCCTGCCTCCCCTATTAGAAAACTTGTGCCCCTCGCTGACAAAGCGAAGGGCGAGGGTGTTAAGGTTTATCATCTCAATATTGGTCAGCCAGACATTGAAACACCAAGACAGATGATAGATGCAATGAAGTCATTTGATTTCACCCTCCTTGCCTATGGTAGAAGCGATGGTGAGCCCGCCCTAAAACGAGAGTTCGCAAAATACTACCAGAGAAATGGTATAGATATATTTGAAGACCAGTTAATTGTAACTACCGCTGGTAGTGAGGCAATTATCTTTGCTATGGCTGCGGTTGCCTCACCAGGTGAAGAAATATTAGTATTTGAGCCATTCTATACAAATTACAATGGCTTTTCAGCAATTCTTGGAGTTATGTTAAAACCAATAAGAACAAAAATTGAAAATGGCTTCCATCTACCACCCCAAAAGGAAATTGAATCTGCTATTACTGAAAAGACAAGAGCCATAATGATATGCACGCCAAATAACCCAACAGGAACAGTATTTACAAATGAGGAGATGATATTACTCTCAGAGATAGCAAGAAAACATAATTTATTCATAATCTCAGACGAGGTATATCGCGAGTTCTGCTATGGTGATATTGAACATACAAGCATTCTTCAGATTGAAAACACTGATGATAACGCGATACTCGTTGATTCTATATCAAAGAGGTTCTCTGCTTGTGGAGCAAGGATTGGCTGTGTCGTATCAAGAAATAAGAAGGTTATGGCTTCAATAATGTGTATGGCACAAGCACGGCTCTGTCCACCAATAGTTGAACAGATAGGTGCTATTGCGGCACTTCAACTTCCACTTGAGAGTTATATTCTCGGTATGGTTGAGAAATTCAAGAGCAGAAGGGACACACTTGTGAGAGGACTATCAGGTATTGAAGGGGTCTCATTTGGAAAGCCAGAAGGTGCATTCTACATACAGGCGAAACTTCCCGTGAAAGATGCAGAAAAGTTCGCATCATGGCTACTAACTGATTTCAGAACTAACGAAAAGGAGACAGTGATGGTCGCACCGGGTAATGGCTTCTATGCCACAAAAGGTGCCGGTCTTGACGAAATAAGGATTGCCTATGTTCTAAATGAAGACGACCTAATAAGAGCGACAAACTGCTTAAGAGAAGCCCTTCTCATATATAAGGGTTAAGATGCAAAACTCACTATTTAGTTGTCAATTTGCAGGTTTGTTTTCAGAGAATTATGTAGAAAACCACTTCCCTGAAACAGATACTTATAAAAAATTAAAACCATCAGAAAAGTTAAGAAATAAAATTATTTCTATTTTTAATGATAATATAAAAACTGTAACTAAAAAAAATGAAGCACAATTAGAAGAAGATTTAATAAAACCAATATTAAAAGCACTTGGGATTTATTTTATTGTTCAAGTAACGACCTCAATTGGGGCACCTGACTATGCAATTTTTAAAGATGAAGAATCAAGAGAGAAAGCAGACCAAAGAGACGCTAAAAGATATGAAGGTGCTATAGCATTAGCAGATGCAAAAAGATGGGGAAGACCATTAGATAAATCAGGGGGGACTTCATTAGATATTAATCCTAATGCTATTCCAACCAGGCAGATTGCTAACTATATTTCAGAAACAGGAATAAACTGGGGATTACTAACTGATGGACAAAAATGGAGAATATACAATAGAAATGTATATCCTGTTTCTCAATCGTTTTTTGAGATGGACTTACAAAATGCAATTGAAGACCCTGAGTTATTTCATCTCTTTTATGCAATTTTTAGTGGACAAGCATTTGCCTGTGAAGCCCAAAACTTCATTCTAAATGAAAGCAAGAACTATTGGTCAGCAATAGGAGAAGACCTAAAAGAACATGCTTATAAAGCATTAGAGAGGTTATGCAATGGTTTTTATGCAAATAATAGTGAATTAGATATAAAGGATATATATGAGGCATCAGTAATATTACTTTACAGATTACTTTTTATTCTGAATGCAGAGAGCAGAGGGCTATTTCAGATAGAAAATAAGAATTATAAACATTATTCACTATATAATATCTTACAAGATATATATAAGAAGGACTTAAATGGCTTAAGCGCAAATTTATCCTCAATATATCCCAGAATTCAAACACTATTTCAATTGATTGATAAAGGTGATGAATCAATAGGTATATATAGATATAACGGTGGTCTTTTTAAGGAAGAGGGTTTTTTATTTCTTCCAAAGGGATTTTTTGAAAATTATAAAGTGCCAGATAGATATTTAGCAGAGGCATTAATACTTATTGGATATGTGAAAGAGAAAAAGGGAGAACCACTAAAACCTGTTGATTATAGAGAACTTGATGTTCGGCATTTGGGCTCAATATATGAAGGTCTTCTTGAATTTCACCCAAAAGTTAAAGATAATAAAATCGTTTTATATACAGATAAAGGTGAGAAGAAAGAGACAGGGAGTTATTATACGCCAGATTACATTGTAAATTATATTGTTGAGAATACATTAAAACCTATTATAGATAAAATGAAAAGCCCAGAAGAAGTTTTATCTTTGAAGATATTAGACCCTTCTATGGGCTCAGGTCATTTTTTAGTAGGTGCGATTGATTATATAGGTCGTCGCTGTGTTGAAATGGCAGGTGAGACATCAGAATTGAGTGAGAAGGACTATCAGCGTTTAGCAGTAGAACAATGTATCTATGGCATTGACTTAAATCCACTGGCGGTTGAACTGGCAAAACTAAGTTTATGGCTACATACAATAGCAAAAAATAAACCGATTTCATTTTTAGACCATCACTTGAAAGTAGGAAATAGTTTGATAGGAGCAAAGATTGCAGATTTGGAGGAACCTCCTAAAAATAAAAATAATCAGTTATCTATATTTAGTATAAGATTAAACGAAAAAATGCCTATTATCATTAATGAAGTTATGGGCATTCTTGGAAGAGCAACAGAGATGATAGAAGATATAGAATTAAAAGAAAATTTATTACAATCCGCAAAGGAACATCTTAAACCCTTTATAACTGTTGCAAATCTGTGGATAAGTAAATATTTCGGAAATGATATAAAAGATGATGAATATAGACAGGCACTTGATTTTATATCAACACCAAATGCATTATATAAAATGGAGAAAGTGAAAATTGCAACAGAGATTAGTTATGGAGATTATAATAACTCAGGTATGCAGTTCTTCCATTGGGAGTTAGAATTCCCTGAGGTTTATTTTGATGAAAAGGGAAATAAAAAGAAAAACCCAGGTTTTGATGTAGTAATTGGCAATCCACCTTATGTAGATATTGAATCTAAAGGTTATTGGGAAGTTTATGAAACCAAAAAATGCGCAAATTTATACGCCTATTTTTTAGAAAGAGGAGTTACAGAATTAAAAAGTTTAGGTTTACTTGGTATGATAGTTCCAATAACATTAGTATGTTCATCAAGAATGGTTGAACTAAGAAATTATTTAGAGAATAAATGTGGAAAAACATTTGTCCCTACTTTTGCAAAAAGACCATCTTCTATATTTCCAAATCAACAAAGAACATCAATTATTATTTCTGAAAAAAATGAGGGTAATTTTGAATTAAATACAACAAAATATAATAGATGGCATTCTGGTAATGAGATTTATATGATTAGCAATTTGAATTATGTTGAATCTACGAAACTCATAAAAAACTACGGATGGCCAAAAATTGGTGATGATATATCTAAGAGAATATTTGAAAAAATTAACAAAATAAATGATAGATTAGGTAACTTTTTAAGTGGTAATATAGAATTTTATTATCATAGTGTTGGTATGTATTGGTTGAAAGCGTATACTTTTAAACCATTCTTCAAAGATGAAAATGGCATTATTAGAAAATCAACTAAATTAAAAACCCTAAAAACAAGCTCAAAAATATTAAGAGATATAATTGTTTCATTAATTAACTCTTCCCTTTTTTACTTTTTCTGGAATATATACTCTGATGATTTTGATTTTTATAAAGATGAAATAGAAAGATTCCCTTTTGAATACGATATTGATAAATATGGTAATGTTTATAATATGCTATCAATAAAAGTAAAGGAACTTATGAAAAGCTATAAAGATAATTCATTCTTAAGAACTGCTAAGATTCAAGATAAAACAAAGATATGGCAGGAATTTAAGCCAAGCAAAAGTAAGCCAATATTAGATGAAATTGATAAACTATTAAGTGGTCTATATGGATTAAATAATGAGGAAACTGAATATATAATACATTATGATGAAAAATTCAGAATGTCAGAAGAGGATTAATAAAAAGGATGTGATTTATTATTACCAATTATAAGAGAAGATGAGGAGGACAGATGAGCGCAAGAGAAGAGCTTGATAAGATAATAAGTTTGATAAAAGAGAAAGGTGCATTATTTATTGACTTGAAGTTCACTGACTTCTATGGTAGATGGCATCATCTGACATTGGACCCAAAAAACATAAAGGAAGATTTATTAACTATTGGAGTTGGTGTTGATGGCTCGTCTCTCGGCTACAAGAGTGTTGAATGTGGTGACCTCACCATCATCCCAGACATAGACACTGCCTTCATTGACCCATTCTTTAAAGAGACAACCATCTCTTTTATATGTAATATTACTGAGTCCAATTTTGAAAAACCATACCATCTTGACCCAAGGCAGATAGCAAAAAAATGTGAGGACTACATAAAAAGAACATTGAAAGGTGCCAGAGCGGTCTTCAGTCCAGAGTTTGAATTCTTTTTATTTGACGAGGTAGAATTTTCAACGAACCCAAACTATTCTTTCTTTAATATTGTATCTTTTGAGTATGAGGATACGATGAAGGGAACAGACATTAGATATCAGGATGGTTATCATCATATACCACCTGGGGATAACTATGCTAATTTCAGAAACACTTTATCAAAGATGTTATCGGATATAAAAATACCGATTAAATATCACCATCACGAGGTTGGGGCAATGGGACAGCAGGAGATTGAAATCGGGTTTCTTCCTCTTTTAAAAATGGCTGACACAACTATGATTGTTAAATATTTTACAAGAAATCTTGCTGATAATGAAGGGTTGATTGCTACATTTATGCCCAAGCCAATATCCAATATGTCGGGAAATGGTATGCATATTCATCAATATTTAGAAAAGGATAACAGGTCACTCTTCTATGATGAAAATGGTCCATCATGTCTGTCTGAATTAGCACTCAAATATATTGGTGGCATACTCCAGAATGGAACTGCAATCTTTGCCCTAACAAATCCATCTGTCAACTCATTCAAACGACTATCACCGCACTTTGAGGCACCACAATATCTGTTCCATTCTGAGGCAAATAGAACCGCAGCGATAAGAATACCATCGTATGCCAAAAATGAGACCGAGATGCGAATTGAATACCGCGCCCCTGATGCCACCTGTAATCCCTATTTAGCCATGTCTGCTCTGGTGCTTGTTGGTTTATATGGTATTGAGAATAACATAATTGCGCCCGATCCAATTATAGGTGATTTTGAGACACAACCACATGATATTAAAGACAAATTCAAGAGAGTGCCACAGGACCTTAAAGAAGCGCTATTAGAATTCAAGAGAAACCATGAGTTTATCCTTTCAAACGGTGTGTTTACCGATGATTTTATAAAGGCATGGCTGGCGCTTAAATATAATGAGATTTTAAGAGTTGAAAAGCAGGTATCACCGGTAGAGTTTTATCTCTACTTTGATACATAACTGGGGGTGAATTATGTTAAACGAGAAACTTCTAAAAATACTCGCATGTCCTATTTGTAAGGTGGGCGTTGACTACGATAAAGAGAACGAGAAGTTAGTATGCCCTAAATGTGGAAGAAGATATAGAATTGAGGACAACATACCAATAATGTTAATAGAAGAGGCAGAACTTCCCGAGGAGAAGTAATTTTATAATGGCGACTACTCGTGGACGCCATATCAGATACCCAAAGATTGAGCGTCTTATAAGGGACCCTATCACCCACCTTCCGAGAAGACATACAATACCAAGGATTATAAATCTTCTTGCTGTTTGGATAAGCAGATATCTCAAACTGTCCCATATCATTGGCTATCCGTATAATATTCTCATTGAGCCAACAAATGCTTGCAATCTTAAATGCCCACTATGTCCAACAGGGGCAGGGCTTATGACAAGGAAGGTTGGCTATATGGACTTTGAAAACTACAAGCGACTGATAGATGAAATGGCACCATATTTATATACAATAACACTTGCAAACCTTGGTGAGCCACTCTTACACCAAAAGATATTTGAGATGGCTGAATATGCATCAAGAAAAAATATTGCTGTCTACCTTTCAACAAACGCTCACTTCATAAAGAAAGATGATGCGGCTAAACTGATATTATCTGGCTTTGAAAAGATAGATATTTCTATTGATGGCGCCTCAGAGGAGACATATAAAAAATTCCGCAGGGGTGGAAATTTCAAGAGGGTAATAGATAACATAAAAGCACTTTCTGACGAGAAGAAAAAGGTGAAAAGAAAAACTCCGTTCTTGAATTTCAACTTCATTATTATGAAGCATAATGAGCACGAGATTGAAAAGGCAAAAGCACTTGCAACAGAACTTGAAATGGATAACCTACAACTTATAGCAGTGAGCATTCCTCACTACAAACTGATGAGCAATGAAGATGCCCTTGAGTATCTGCCTACCAATCCTGAATATAGCAGGTTCAAGATAGGCAATCTTGGCATTGAATTAAAAGATGAGAGGAACGAGAGTGAAGCGTGTATATGGGCATTTACACGCTCTGTCGTCAACTGGGACGGCACTGTCTGCCCTTGTTGTATTGACTACGACTGCGTCCACAATTTCGGAAATGCATTCACCTCTGGACTTAAAAAGATATGGAACAATGAGAGATATATCTCGTTTAGAAAGAGTATAGTAAAGTGCATATCAATTGTGCCTGTATGCTCTAATTGTTCAGCAACAATTAGATAATATTAAAATATAATTTCTGTTTATATGAAGATTTAGATATAATATTATACTTCTATGAAATATATTCCTATTCAGAGCATGACCGGTTTTGGCTCATCATCTGGTGAGATAAAGATTGGTAAACTCAATATTGATATAAGAAGTTTAAACCATCGTTATCTTGATATAAACATAGTTCTCCCAAACATTCTTCAACCATTCTACAAGGACATAAGAAATACAATTACAGGGAGTTTTACCCGCGGTAGCATAACTTGTATTCTTAATCTAACAGCAAGTCCAGAGGTGGCATTTGTTATAGATAAATGTGCTATAAGATACTATATAAATTGTCTGACAGATGCTAAAAATACCCTCAATATTCCAGGAGAATTAGATATATCACTCATTACAAACCTTCCTGGTGTTATATCACAACAGAGAAATATAGACCTTGAGTGCTGGGTTGAGATTGAAAGAATACTGAAAATAGCAATTGAAAATGCAATTAATGACAGAAAGAATGAGGGTGAGAAACTGAAGAATCTCCTTTCATCAATGCTTGTTGATATTGAGAAAAATACAAAGGATGTAGAAGAAGCGTATAGAAATTCAAAGGATGCGATTTTCATCAGTTTAAAAGATAAACTCTTAGAGTTCTTGAAGATAGAGATAAATATGTCAAGGTTGGAGGAAGAGGCAGCGATATTAGTGCAGAGGTCAGATATAAAAGAGGAGATAGATAGATTAAAAGGTCACATTAACTTTTTCAATGAGAACTTAAATAATGGTGGTGCCTGTGGAAGAAAACTTGACTTTATACTTCAGGAGATGAACCGCGAGGTGAATACGATATTATCCAAGACACAACAAGCAAGTATAAAACACAGTTCAATAGAGATTAAATATATAATTGACCAGATGAGGGAACAGGTTCAGAATATTGAGTAATTTGAGTAATTATGGATGCGTTTAAGATCTCAAGAAAGAATATTATATATGTCATATCGGGACCATCAGGTGTTGGAAAGACATTGATATGCAAAAATCTGATGGAAGTTGTAAATGACCTTTCATTCTCAGTTTCAACAACTACAAGAGAGCCAAGAGATAATGAGACAGAAGGTATTGATTATTACTTTGTTTCAGAAGAAAAGTTCTCAAAGATGATAGAAGACAATCTCTTTATAGAACACGCAGTTGTCCATAATCATAAATATGGCACTACAAAGATGGAAATTGAGAATATATTGAAGCGCAATAAAGATGCCCTTCTTGATATAGACACGCAAGGTGCACAAAATGTTAAATCAAAATACCAAGATGCTGTTCTGATTTTTATAATGCCACCTGATATTAACACTCTAAAAGAAAGGATAATAAAGAGAGAGGGAAGGATTGATGAAGAGATTGAGGAGCGACTATCAAAGGCAAGGGAGGAGATTCAGAAATCCTATCTATATGACTATATAGTAGTGAATTCATTTTTATACGATGCTGTTGAGGTAATAAGGGCAATAATAGAAGCAGAGAGACACTCAGTAAAACACCTACCTATAGAGAAGTGAATATGAGAGATATAGTGAAAAATAAAAATATCTTGTTTATATTAACGGGAAGTATAGCCATCTATAAAGCGTGTGATTTGATAAGCAGGTTGACAAAAGAAGGAGCAATAATTGACACAATAATGACTGAAAATGCTACTAAACTAATATCACTAAAGACGATAGAGGCAATAAGCGGAAGAAGGGTGAGGACATCTATGTTTGAATCAGTGGAGGCGATGCCACATATTACGCTACCTGAAGGCAAAGGTCTATTAGTTATCTGCCCAGCAACTGCAAACATAATAGCAAAGTCAGCAGTGGGAATAGCGGATGACCTTGCATCAGCCACAATACTTTCTTTCAATGGCAAGAAGATTATAGCACCTGCGATGAATAGCAATATGTATCTTACACCACAGACACAGAAGAACTTATCTACACTGCGAGAACTTGGCTTCACTATCGTAGAACCTGCCTATGGCAGATTAGCGTGTGGTATGGAGGGAATAGGACGGCTTGCAGATACTGATGATATATACTTCGCAATTGAGAAGGCACTCTATGAAATAAGCGATTTAGAAGGTAAAAGAGTAATAGTTTCATCAGGGGCAACAAGAGAAGCAATAGATAGTGTTCGGTTTATAAGCAACAGGTCAAGTGGTCTTATGGGCAAGGCATTAGCGGAGGAATGTGTCCTAAGGGGTGGAGATGTTGTATATATCTATGGTAATATCTCTACACAACTTCCAAAAGGTTGCACCAAGTATATTAAAATAAACGATACTGATGAATTACTAAATTTTGTGAAATTAGAGTTCAAGAATGCTGATATACTTTTAATGGCATCAGCAGTTTCTGATTTCAAGGTTGAGAAGACAGTTAAGAAAAAAATAAAAAGAACAGACAAAACTATTAATCTGAAACTAATACCTACACCAGACATATTAAAAGATGTTTCTGCCCAAAAGAAAAAATCACAGATAATCGTTGGATTCGCCCTTGAAGAAGAAGACATCGTGAATAGAGCAAGGGAGAAACTAATTGATAAGAATGCTGATATAATGGTTGGAAATCCCATAGGTGTTGAGGGTGTTGGTATGGACGAGGATGAGAATATCATATACATAATAACTAAGGATGAGGCAGTTGAACTTGGAAGGATGAATAAGTATGAATGCGCGAGTGGGATAGTTGACTTTATATCATCAAATTATATAGGTAAATAGAATATGTTTTTTCTGATATTCATACTTGTTTTATGATTGAAAATAATAAAAGATTAGATGAATACATAAGAACCATGAGAAAGTTCGGTGTAAAGGAAGTATTCATATCAAATGAAGCATTACAGAAAAAGACCAAATCATATAAAAATGAGATATCTGAAGACAAAAAAGTAGAAGGTGTTAATATACAGTTAGATACAACCATAAAAACATCGTCAGATAACAAATATACTCTGCTCAAGAAATTGGAAGACGAAGTAAAAATGTGCAAAAACTGTAATCTTAACTTAACAAGAACTAATGTTGTCTTTGGTGATGGCTCCTATGATGCCAAAATATTCTTTGTAGGCGAGGCACCTGGTAGTGAGGAGGATGCCCGGGGAAGACCATTTGTTGGCAGGGCTGGACAACTTTTAGACCGCCTTCTCAATGTCCTCAAGGTAAGAAGGGAGAGCGTTTTTATAGGTAATATACTAAAGTGCAGACCTCCAAATAACAGAAATCCAGAGCAGAATGAAATAGAGTTATGCTCACCCTATCTTGTAAGGCAGATAGAACTAATAAATCCTATAATCATAGTGGCGCTTGGTAATTACCCAACACAGTTCTTCACGGGCTCAAAAGAGGGTATAACAAAACTTCGTGGGTCTGTGTTCAAGTGGCGTGACTGGACAGTTGTTCCAACTTATCACCCTGCTGCCTGCCTTAGAAATCCGAACCTAAAAAAGCCATTGTGGGATGATGTTAAACTTGTTCTGGAATTATCTACAAAGGGGAAAAATAGAAAATGAAAGATAATCTTGAAATAAACGGATTTTCGCTTGAAAATGCCCCATTTGGTCTAATATCAGGTCCCTGCGTAATAGAAACAGAGAAGATAGCCCTTGAAGTAGCAGAGAATGTGAAAGAGATTACCAATAAACTCGGAATCCCATATATATATAAGTCATCATACCTGAAGGACAACCGCTCAAGTGCAAATGCATATCAAGGTCCTGGTCTTGATGAGGGTTTGAAGATGCTTGAGCGCATAAAAAGGGAGTTTGATATTCCTGTGCTATCGGATGTCCACTGTGAACATCATGTATATGTTGCATCTGATGTGTTAGATGTCCTCCAGATACCTGCCTATCTATCAAAGCAGACATCACTCGCCACCGCTTGTGGTAAAAGCGGAAAGGCAATAAATATCAAGAAGGGGCAGTTTATGGCACCCGAAGACATTTACATACCAATCCGGAAGATAGAATCAACAGGCAATCACAGAATTATGGTGACCGAACGAGGGACAGTCTTTGGCTATAAAGATATTGTATTTGATATTAGAAATCTTTACTGGCTCAAAAAGACGAACTACCCTGTTGTCTGTGATATTACACATATTGTCAGAATCCCTGGTTACACATCTACTGACCCGAAGGGTGGGCTCTCATTTATGGTAAAGCAGTTGAGCAGGTCTGCGATAGCATTCGGGTGCGATATGCTATTTCTTGAGGTTCACCCTGACCCCCCATCTGCTTTATGTGATGCTCAAAGTATGCTCAAACTATCTGAATTGGAAGATGTCCTGAAGCAGTGTATAGAGATAAAAAATGTAATCAAAGACATGCAGTAGATTTATATTTTTAAATAAAATTATGTTATATGAGGGAGTTATAAGATTGTTATTCATAAATAGGTTTAAAAAACTTTCAGAGAAAGAGCGACTTTCATATAGTGTTCTAAGAACTAAAAAGGTGGATGATATATGCATAATATGTGTTGGGAGAGTGATTGAAAGAGAGATTTTAAGAAAGAGTTTATTTTCATATAATAGGGGCTGGACAAGAAGAATAAGATTTGGTGGTAAGTGGCTTACATTATACAGATGTGGTGTTGGTTCAGTAGATTGCAATTTCAATGTCAAAGCATTACATAACGCAGGGGCAAGAATAATAATAAGAATTGATGTATGTGGTGGACTAAAAGCACATGTTGGCGATATTATCATTGCAAGTATTGCGGTAGCACTTAATAGTTTCAATACTGGCAGGGTTGGTTCAAACAATCTAAAGGCAGATTCATCACTCTTAACCATTCTATCTGAAATTGTAGAAAAAAGATTACATAACGATAGGTATCTTATAGGAAGGGTGGTCACTGTTGATGAGTTCTTTGAACAAAACGAAGATTATTTGAAGAGATTGTCCGATTTCGGTCTGGCTGTTGATATGGAGACATCATCACTATATTACACTGCCAACCAGTCAAATATCCAGGCAATTTCAATTATGTGTGTATCTGATGCACTTCTCTTGGGCGAAGATATCACAAAGAGTCCAGAGACATTCCCAACAATGAGATATAGAAAAGGCATAAAGAACCTTATAAAAATCTTAAAAGAACTTATTAAGAAGTTGTAGTATGAATATAAAGGGAAGATTGACAGATAAAAGCACTGGCAAATTAAAGAAAATAGTAGGCAAAGATAACATCTTCACAGATGATATAAGCAGATTCTCCCACTCTTATGATGCCACTACATTGAAATATATTCCAGATGGAGTAGTCATTATTAGAGATAAAAGAGATGTTCAAAGTGTAATTCAACTTGCCAATGAAGATAATTTCTATATCATTCCAAGAGGGGCGGGAACAGGAATGAGCGGTGGAACTCTACCAATTGCCGGTGGGATTGTAGTTGTTCTTGACCGTCTCAACAAATGTGAATTGGTGAATGGTTTTGAACCAAGAATATTCGCACAGGCAGGGGTAGTCACATCTGATATTCAGAAATTAGCATTACTGAATGATTACATCTATCCTCCTGACCCAGCAAGTCAGGAATACTCAACTATTGGTGGTAATATTGCTGTTGGTGCAGGCGGACCCCATGGTTTGAAATATGGAACAACTCGCGATTACATTCTTTCTCTAAATATTATCACTGGTGGCGGTAAATATATGGAACTGACAAGGGGAAGAGACGATAATATCATAGACCTTTTCTGCGGAAGTGAAGGAACGCTTGGTATAATACTTTCCACTGGACTATCTTTACTGCCAAAGCCAGATATGTCGTCAACAATAATGCTTGTATTTAATAGTATATACGATGCTATGAGGGCTGTGTCAAGAACGATACGAGAAGGAATTTTGCCATCAAGATTAGAGTTTATGGATGAGTTCTCATTAAAGGCGATAAAGCATTATAAAGACCCAAATGTTCCTGATGGTTCATCTATTATTCTGCTTGAAGTAGATGGATACAAAGACGAAGTGGAAACCGCACTATCTCGCTCTATAATGATTGCAGAAAAAGAAGGGGCAACAGAAATACGAATAGCAAGAGATAAAAATGAAGAACAATTTTTCTGGGAGATAAGAAGGAATATATCACCTGCTCTTGCCCTTCTCGGTCGTTCCAAGGTAAATGAGGACATAACCGTCACTCCCAATAAACTATGTGATGCAATTGAGAAAATTCATAAGATATCAAATGACTATAACATCTTTATCGCCTGCTTTGGTCATATCGGAGACGGAAATATTCACACAAACATTATTTGTGATAGAAGAGATGAGAATTTGATGAAGAGGGTATGGGATTCGGTCTCTGATATATTCAGATTTGTAATAGATATCGGGGGAACAATTACGGGCGAACATGGAGTTGGGATAACCAAGTCATCATACCTTAGGATTGAGAAGTCCAAAACAGAGATGGATTTATACAGGTCTATTAAATCTCAACTTGACCCAAAAGGAATTATGAACCCTGGAAAGATTTTTTGATATAATGTGATTTAATTGAAAGGAGAGAGAGATGGCTGGCGAGAACATAGTTCATGTTAATGACAACAACTTCAATGATGAGGTTATAAAATCAGAGATGCTTGTGCTTGTTGATTTCTGGGCTGCGTGGTGTGGCCCCTGTAAAATGGTAGCACCAACTATTGAGAGTATTGCTGATGAATATAAAGGAAGGTTGAAGGTCTGTAAACTCAATGTTGATGAAAACCCGACCACCGCAACAACATATAGAATAACAGGGATACCCTCCCTTATATTCTTTAAGGATGGTAAGGTAGCAGATATGCTTGTTGGTGCCGTTCCAAAAGAAGAAATAACGGAGGTAGTTGAGAGAATATTACAGAAATAACTTCTTAAAAGAAGTAGATATTACTTTTTATGAATTAGCAAACAAAATGCTAAACTAATCAGTTTTTTTATCTATATATGTTTTTACTACTCTCTCACTTTCATCTGTGAATGTTAAAAAACGCTGTGGGAATAGAACCTCAATACCTGCCTTATCAAGTGCACTCTTAACCACCATCATAAGTTCTGTCAAACCATCGTAATAGTCCCATTTCTCAATCCATCCAAGTATTTTAAGGCGTATACCCGATTCAGTAAATTCCTCTACAACAACCTTTGGTTTTGGTTCAGTCAGAATTACTTTACAATTGCCGAGTGCTTCTTCAAGGGTGGTCTTTGCAATCTCTAAATCTGATGAAAGGGATATATTTACACTAATACCTAATCTTCTAATAGGAAATTTAGTATAGTTCTTAACTGCTTTGTCAATGATGAATGCATTAGGTATTCTTATGAACAGGTTGTCAAATGTTCTTATCTTTGTTGATAGAAGGTCAATGGACATAACATAACCAATATTATTATCAACCTCAATTATATCGCCTATCTGAAATGGCTTTTCTGAATATAATAGCATTCCTGATATAAGATTTGAGAATGCGGTCTGAGCAGCAAAGCCAACAGCGATACTTACAAGACCTGCTGTCGCAAGTAATGTTGAAATCTCAATGTCAAGAGTCCTTAACAGAATGATTACAGTTACAGTGACTATGATATACAACACCAATTTCTGAATAAACTTGACTATCCTCTGTTCAAGTTTATGAACTATAATCCTATTTACTAATAAAGGTATAAATTTTGCAAATAAATAGCCAACAATGATAATCACTATAGTTTTAATTGTCTTAATAAACCAATCGCTATTTATAAGACCCTGAAAATTAATTACTCTAATAATATCCATAATCTATCTTCTAAAATACCTTTTTATATCAGAAACAGTAGATATTACTGACCTATCATGCCTTTCCAAAGCATCTTCCAACAACTCTCCCCTACTAATTGAAGAAGACATATCATACTCAAATACCACCTCATCCTCTCTAACAATATTAATAATGCCCTTATTTGTAAAGATAATATTACCTTTTATATATATTTGAATATTCTTGGGAAAAATTTGGAATGAGTTTATTCTATAGGTCTCTGAAAGCATATTAGATATCTCTACTAACATCACTGCCTCAAACTCTCTTATCTTGTCAGGTGGTTTCACGCTCCAATCAGCATAATGCAAATATGATAGTGAACCCTCACCAGTCAACTGACCAAAATATATCCTTTTTAGTTCTGGTTTAATCTCATCTAACATATATCTGTTGTCACCAAACCGTGCATATATAGCAATTCCAACAGGCATGACAATATATCCACATATTTTATTCCTCTCTGATACCACGATATCGTTATTCAATCGGACCAATATAGGCATATCAAGAATCTTTGGCTTTACCTCAATTTTCACCCTCTTTGAATTTGAAGATATTACATTTTCAATATTCTTATCATCACATTTAAAAAGAAATACACTATTATTCAAAGGTTCTAAAATATAATGATGCTCTGGTAAATCTAAAATCATTTTATTCCTTGAGGATAGTTCTAAATACCTACCTTTTTTGAACAAATCAAAGATATTTAAATTCTGGCTCATTATTTATTTTATGAGTATAATAAATTATATATCAATTAATGTAACCTATTTTAAACCATTACTTATCGGCTCACCCTTGGAAATAGAACTATTATCAGTATTGTTATCTTTGATTATTTCCTGCTCTTCTTTTGTCTCACTCTTTATATTGTTAATTTCTTTTTTTACCTCTTCTTTCTTGTTCTTGTCCTTTCCGCTTGACTTCATATAGTTAATAGGGTCAAGTGGAATGCCGTTGTATCTCACTTCGTAGTGAAGGTGGGGTCCAGTTGCCCACCCTGTCTGTCCAACACAGCCAATTACATCTCCCTCTGATACCCTATCCCCTATTGATACCTTTATCTCGCTTAAATGTGCGAACCTTGTTGTAAAGCCATTACCATGGTCTAGTATAATTAGATTGCCATAGTAGGGTGATACGCCGGCGAATACCACAACACCATCAGCAGGGGCTCTTATCTTTGTTCCAATTGGCGCTCCGATATCAATACCTGTGTGAGTTCCAGTGCCCCTTCTAACACCAAACGATGATGTAATAGTTCCAACAACAGGAATGAGTGTTGGTGTGTCAGCAACCGTTGATGCTCTCTCCTCTAAAAGTCGCTTGAGAAGTTGCATATTATCAAACGCCGACTTTGTCTTATCCATCAATTTCATCTCCCATTCCTGCGTCTTCCTAAAATAGATGCTATCAGTTGTCTCATTAGCAAGTAATACCTGAAGGTAGTCAGCGCCTTTCTCGGGCGCACCCCCGACTCCATTCTCATCCTCTTTTTCAAGAATAGCACCATCATCCTTAAACTTCACCTTGCTCAAGTCCTTTGCATCTTCCTCATTTAACTTAAAGCCAGCCATTATACGAAGGTCATTGTAGAAACTTTCAAGTTGCTTTAGTTTTGCATCATAGTTTGAAAGTCGTTCAGCAAATTGCTCCCTTTCATCTAACATCTTCTCTATTGCCTCTTTTTCTGACTTATTTGACTTATCAAGAGAAACCTTTAAATCCTTATTCTCCTTCTCTAAATTCGTAATAAGACACTGGGCAGGTCCAATAAGTTGTTCAAGTTGTAAAAATTTGTATAGATGACAACCTAAATATGCCGAGGAAGTTAGCACTAAAATTAGAAAGAGAATAAGGATGACAGAAAGCGTTCTTTTACCAAGCTTCAATACATATGTTTTTGAAGATGAATGCGGAGATATAATAATAGATACCGGCTCAGGAAACATCTTTTCACCTCCCTAAATAAATATTTATGGACCAAATTTGATTATATCATTTTACTTTCTAATTATTTTTTCATCTTCAACACTTCTTTTACCTTTTTAATTATATTTTCAGCGCTCATACCGAATACCTTCATAAGAACCTCAGGGGGTCCACTCTCACCAAATCTGTCTTCAATGCCAATTATTCTCATCGGCACTGGATAGTGCTGGCATATTACCTCTGCGATGGCACCGCCAAGTCCACCAATTATACTATGCTCCTCTGCTGTCACTATTGCCCCGCACTTCTTTGCAGAATCCACAATTGTCTCAACATCAATTGGTTTTATAGTATGGCAGTTTATGACCATTGCTTCAATACCATCTTTTGATAGTTCTTCCGCTGCTAAAAGACCCTCATATACCAGAGTTCCCATAGCGATTATTGCGACATCATCACCAGTTCTGTATATCTCTGCCTTCCATGGATTAAATGGCGTCTCCTCAGTCGTGATAACTGGAACCGGCTCCCTGCCATATCTAAGGTATGTTGGTCCAATATGCTCTGCGGCAAAGAGCGCCGCCTTTCTGCCCTCTATAGCATCAGTCGGAACAAATATAGTCATCCCAGGAAGAACGCGCATAAGTGGTATCTCTTCAAGCGACTGGTGCGTCGCTCCATCGGGTCCGACTGAGATTCCACCATGCATACCACCAATCTTGACATTGAAGTTGCCATAACAGACAGAAGTTCTCACCTGGTCCCACGCCCTTCCCGCAACAAAAACGCCATAGGTTGAGCAAAATGGTATGAAGCCCACTGCGGCAAGACCCGCCGCTGATGCAAGCATATCCTGCTCTGCTATACCCATATCTATGAACTTTTCTGGGAACTTCTCTCTGAACCACACCGTCCTCGTTGACTTAGCAAGGTCAGCATCTAAAACCAGAACCCTTGGATTCTTCTCACCAAGAATGAGGAGGGCTTCACCATAACCATCCCTTGATGGCACCTGCTTAACATTATGTAGGTCTTCTACTAAGTGCATATTTTTCACAATTCCCATTAGAAAGTCCTCCTTTCATATTCTTCTAACTCTTTCATTCCCCTTTCATACTCATCTTTTTTTGGTGCTTTGCCGTGCCAATCAACCTGATTCTCAACAAATGAAACACCTTTACCTTTCGTTGTTTTCGCTATTATCATTGTCGGTCTACCATTTGTAGCAATTGCCCTGTCGTATGCACTCGTCATTTCTTCAATATTATGCCCATCAACAACGACAACATTCCAGTTAAATGCCTTCCATTTTTCTTCTAAATTCTCAAGCCCCATTACCTCCTCCGTTGGTCCATCAATCTGCAGCATATTTCTGTCAATTACTGCGCATAGATTATCAAGTTTGTAATGCGCCGCACACATCCCCGCCTCCCATACAGAACCCTCCTGTGCTTCACCATCACCTAACAGAGCAAAGACACGATTTGATTTGCCATCCTTCTTAAGCCCAAGTGCCATGCCATTCGCAATGGCAAAACCCTGCCCTAATGAGCCTGTTGACGCTTCAACCCCTGGTGTCTTCAATCTATGTGGATGCCCCTGAAGTATTGAACCGAACTGTCTTAATGTCCAAAGTTCCTCCCTTGGAAAATAGCCCCTTCTTGCTAAAACAGCGTAAAGAGTTGGACAAACATGACCCTTAGAGAGAACAAAATAATCCCTCTCAGACCAGTTTGGGTTCTTGGGGTCGTGCTTTAATATATTCCAGTATAGTGAGACGAGAATCTCTACACAGCCAAGTGAGCCACCCGCATGACCCGAGCCCGCCTTGAATAGCATCGTCCATATATCCTTCCTAAGTTCAAGTGCTATTCTGTCCAACTCTTTCTTTGTATGTTTCATCGACATATTAAATTAACCTCCATAAAGAATGAAGAAAAGAAAGCAGTTTAGAAAAATATCATATCAGATAGTATTGGTCAAGGAATATAAGAACTAATGGTTCTAATATTTTAATTATTTAGTTATTTATAATTACTTAAATGACTACCTATTGTTTTAAATGCAATTGTAGGTAGTTCTTTCTAAGAATTTTACTGTCTGTATATAATGTCATCTTGTCACCCGTCGTCCTTATTGATATTGTGTATTCAGTCGCACCGTTATCTTTCAGGCTCTCAGTATTTCCTTCGTTATTTGATGATTTCTCATCACCTATTGCCTGCAGTAATGGCAATAGTATAAGAATAACAATTACTGATATTGAAACTCTTTTTATGTATCTAAAATGCATAATAATCTAACATCAATCACAATCACTTGGAGCAGATGCAACCATAATTATACCAATTGTTAAAAACACTCCTCCACTTACACCCATGCCAATTAAGAATGGTTTACTCAATGATGCCTTCTCCTCCTTTAATGATAGGTATATACGAGTTTTAGATTCTTTTATATTTACTACCTCTGAGCGTGAATGCCAGTTCCCATCATAATCCTCCCACTTCAATGTGAAATTATGCTCACCAGTTGGCAGGTTCGTAATAATAGCAGGCAGTGGTCCAACAAGGATTCCATCTACCTCAAGGATTAAATCACCAACAGGTTTTGTAGAAGGATATACCTCTAATGTGACTGTCTTCTCCCAAGAAACCTCCTGACTAAAAATGACAGAGAAACTCAATAGTAATACAATAATTATTCTTATAAACTTTATCATAATCCCTTTTAATACTTATACATTAACATCAAGATTGTAAATGTAAATGCTGCCCAATAACCTGCTACTCCACCTAAAATAGCCATTCCGGCAGAAGCCAAGTAGTTAGGTTTCTTTGGCGACTGAATTATCAGGAATTCCGGTGTTTTACCACCTTCAATTACTGTATCTAAAACTAATCTATCTTTACTGTCTCTACCCTTTAATATTATCTTCTCTGAACTGTGTAATGTGATATCAAAAGGTGTTGTTCCAATTAAATTATCATCGATATATAAATCAATCTTATCACCTAAGGAGATTATTTTGATATTATAAACAACCCCATTTTTACCAGGTTCTTTAGTAATATTGGTCTCAGAATTATTCTGTTTGGTTTTCTCTTCTTCACCAAGAACACTAAAAGGAATTACATAGAAAACAAACATTAAGAGAATAGCAACAACTCCAATCTTAAATCTAAAGTAATCCAACATAACATCCAACCCATATTTGAAATTATTTTAAGTATTCATATTTGAAACTCTTGCTCTCACTTATATAAATTGCACTCCTTGGAAATATAATACCACCATTTATACCCCAAATAAAACGCCTTTTCATAAGTTGCGACCTCTCACAGTTTAATAGTATCGCATAAGCATTTCCCCTGTTCAAACGATGCTTGTATATTATATCAAACATTACTTGAAAGCGATAATTTCTTATAGGAATGTTTATTACTGTTTTAAATGTTGGTGAAACCAGTTCAAAACCCCCACCAATCCATAAAACTCTATCCCAGTGATATTCTATAAATCTTATGAATCCAAAGAAAGAGAAGTGTATGTATAAATTTAATGTGTTTTCTCCATTTACAAAGTATGACTCACCTAGCCAGTTTCTTTCCCAATTTGGAGCGGTATTGAAGTAAGGTGAAAATTTAGCATTCAATGCAAAGTCCGAATTCTCATATATTATTCTTATTCCCATTGGTTTTATTACCCATCCATTGCCCTCCTCCTTTAGCTCTCCTTTGAAGATACGCTGAAACCATATTACTTCACATAACGCATTCGCTCTAAATATTCTTGAATATGGATTACCCGGCTTCTCCTTTGGATAGCGAAATGTCGTTATTTTCTCTTCTTGTGTGGGACTTTCTTTCTCTTGATAATGAAATATTGTTGTTTGTTTTTCTTCAGATTCTTTCTCATCTGAGTTGGAATTGTTGTCAGCATATACTAATGAGATTGAAAAAAACAAAAATACAATAAAAGTGATTATTAAAATTTGAACTTCCTCTATCCCCTTACTCATATCAATTAATTAGCATTAACTTAAAAATTTCAATTAAATGACACCTATCCTAGGTTGTAATAGTATATAAGATACTATTCCAATAATCACTCCACTGCCTATAATTCCAAATATCAATGGTTTATATCCCGACTTCCTGTCTTTTGATAGTGATAGATATAATGTCTTATCCACATTTTTTATACTTATCATCTCAGAGCGAGAGTGAGACCTTCCATTATCATCAGTCCATCTCATTGTGAAGCGATGTTCACCTACGGGCATGTCTTTTATAAGAACAGGAAGGTTTCCAACATCCATATCATCAAGATTTAACCTAACATCACCCTTTGAATCATTTGTTAGATATACACTTAGATCTATGCCATCAGCCAGAACAGGATTTAATATCAATAAAATAAGAAGAATTACTATAAATATCTTTCTCATGTTTCTTTCACCTCAATCACTAAATAGAAGGGCAAGACCTAAACCTATTCCTACTCCAATACTAACACCTAATATACCCATCGCCACATCCTTCCAGTAAGTGTCTCTCTTTGGCGGTAAAATCAAGATTCTCTGTGGTGATTTGCCACCCTCCACTATGGTATTCAGTAAAACCCTCCCATCTTTGCTGACACATTGTAGATTTACCCTGTCACCCTCTCGTAGAAACAATGTATAAGGCGTCCATCCAATAAAAACACCGTCAGAAACTATTGAAATTTTCTCCGTATTTGCTGACTCAATTGTTATTTTATAATTCACATCTGTCATCTCATTTTCACTTGTTAGTTCTATCTTGCTTTTGCTCTTAACATCTCCCTGTTCGCTAAAAACATATACTAAAGGAGATGCCACTATAAGGAGAATCAAAGAATAATTTATTATTGATAAATCCCTAAAATATGCCATACATCCCCCCAAGCCATATATCAATATCATCTCTATTATCAAACCAGTCATCTTCTCTCTTATGAAAAGGCAAAATTACACCACCACTCATCCCCCATACATATTTTGAATTATATGTTGGAGATCTTTCAAAATTAAAAGAGAATGTATATGAATCTAACTCTTCATGATAGTGCCCTCCATAATCAAATATGAACCCACCACTTATCTGAAACCTGTGCTTATTGAATGGTATATTTAAAACAACCTTCATAACAGGATAAACAAGATGGAGTCCACTACCGACCCATATAATTTTGTCTTTGGAACGATTGATAAATCTAAAATATACATCAACATTGTAGTTTATCAGGGCAACAGTCCCCTCTTCAATATAGAACATTTCCTCGCCACTATATTCATGGTTGGAATCATTTATATGCCCGATATATGGCATCACCTTGATGTGAAGTGCAATATATGATTTTTCTAATAGGATGCGAGCAGAGAGCGGAGTAATAAAAAAACCATTTTCAATATAATTCTTATTATATTTTGTTGTTATATGACTGACCCAGACCGCCTCCCAAAAGACACCTATTTTCTTTATGAATGGTGGTTTTAATTCCACATTTTCCTTTGGATATAGAAAAGTATTTAAGGGAGATAAATCGTTTATATTTTGGCTTTCGTAATCTAAGTTTTGAACAATAAGGGAATCTGATTTGCTTGAATATTCACTATTGATATTATTATAGTCATAAGATATTGCAACTGAATACATACATAAGATTAAAGATAATAATAGAACTATTGAATAAAATATTTTCATTAAAATATAATAACAATTATAGGAATTTAATTCAACCAAAAATCTTTTATATGTATTCTCTTGAATTTTCACTCATATCCTATTACAATATTCTCATTATGAGAAGAGCAATACCTTTAATTTTCGCTCTTATATTTCTTATCCACTGCGCCGAGGACTTTCCTGTTCACAAATGGCGCCTTGTTACAACTGATATATGGATGGACTTATATGGTGTTTGGGGAAAGAGTATGGAGTGCGTATGGGCTGTCGGTGAGTTGGGTTGTATATATAAACTTAGCGTTGATGATAAGGGCAATGTCAATTATACCGATATAACATCTCCAACGAACTCAACACTCAGAGGTCTTTCGTTTATCAGTTCAACAGATGGCTTTGCTTGCGGTGATAATGGAACGATATTAAAGTTCAATGGCAGTTCTTGGACGCAGGTCAACTCAACTACACCAGTAAATCTGAAATCTATATCTTATATATCAGACAAACTCGCATTCGCAGTTGGAGATGGTGGAACAATCATCAAATACGATGGCACTAACTGGAGTAAGGTTGAAAGTGGCACCAACGAAGATTTAAATAGCATTTCTGCTCTTACTAACACACTGGCATTCGCTGTTGGCGACCGAGCGACAATCCTAAAATACGACGGTGATAAATGGAGCAAGATAGATACAACTATATCAAAATCAATAGACCTTCTTGATGTTGAAATAACTGATGTGAATAGTGCATATACCTGTGGGTCCTGTGGCTCGCTTTTTGTCTGGAATGGTTCTGACTGGACACAGATTACCACAGATACATCAGATAACATCACTGCACTTTCATTCCACTATCCAAACACTGGTTGGGCAGTTACATCCAATGGCTATATCTTATTAATTGACTACGATAGTGCTCAACTTCTTATAGCACCAAAGGTTGTAGTTCTTAATGATGTTCATTCCTGCGGAGAATATGATGCATGGGCTGTTGGTAATATGGGTGTAATACTGAGATACTACTAAAAATAACCAACCTTGACGACTTTACCAATTGACCGATTTTCAAAAGTATTTATCTTCAATTACTTACATTAAGTTTATATCTAATATGTGTAGATATTTCTTTCAGTTCTGAGCAGTTGAAAAAGTGAACACAAAGTGGTAATATTAACAATAATAGGGAGTTATTTGATATGGCATTGGGAAACATACTGGTAAAAATGTTTGGTTCAAAATACGAGCGTGATATCAAGCGATATACACCTATGGTTGCTCTCATAAACGAGATATTTGAGACCTTAAAGAATCTCAGTGAAGAAGAACTGGTAAGGAAGACGGATGAGTTCAGAGAGCGTCTCAATGCTGGTGAGACACTTGACGATATTATGTTTGAGGCATTTGCGGTCGTTAAAGAAGCGTGTAGAAGAAACCTGGGTAGAAAATGGGATGTCACGGGTTTTGAAATAGAATGGAATATGGTTCCATTTGATGTTCAACTCATTGGGGCAATTGCCCTTCATGAAGGCAAGATTGCAGAGATGGCGACAGGCGAGGGCAAGACGCTTGTGGCGACAATGCCTGTATATCTAAATGCCCTTACAGGTAAGGGGGTTCACATAATAACCGTCAATGATTACCTTGCAAAAAGAGATTCCCAATGGATGGGTGGTATATACAAATATCTTGGGCTTACTGTTGGCTGTATTCAATCAGATATGATGCCTGATGAGAGGAGGGAGCAGTATAACTGCGATATAACCTATGGCACGAATAGTGAGTTTGGCTTTGACTATCTAAGGGACAATGGAATTGCGGTTCATCCGACCCAGTGCGTTCAGCGTGGGCATTACTATGCAATCATTGATGAGGTTGATTCTGTTCTTATAGATGAGGCGAGGACACCACTTATAATATCAGGTCCTGCCGAGAGAGATACAAATTATTATAATGAATTTTTGCCTCTTGTTAAGCGGTTATTCAAGGCACAATATGAACAGGTTGGAAAGATGCTTGATGAGGCACAACGCATTCTTAAAGATGGAGATAGTAAAAGAGATTATGACGCAGGTTTTCTCCTATTAAAAGCAAAGTTGGCACTGCCAAAAAACAGGCGTCTTCTCAAGATGATGGAAGAGGGCTGGATAAAAAAATTGATAGAGGATGTAGAGACCGACTTAATGAGAGACAAAAAAATGACTGAACTTGTAGAAGACCTATACTTTTCAATAGATGAGCGCGGAAATACTGTTGAATTATCAGAGAAGGGCAGAAAGGTTCTCTCGCCCAATGACCCAAACTTATTCATTGTTCCTGACCTTGCTGAGCGTTTATCCGAAATTATGGGTGATGAAACACTTAAGCCAAAGGAGAAGGAACTTGCAAGGCAGGAAGTGGCTAAAGAATTTGAGGAGAAAAACGAGCGACTTCATAATATACATCAACTATTAAAAGCATTTTCATTATTTGAGAAGGATGTTGACTATGTCATTCAGGATAACAGGGTGGTGATTGTAGATGAGTTCACAGGCAGGTTGATGCCGTCAAGGAGATATACTGATGGTCTGCATCAGGCGATAGAAGCAAAGGAAGGTGTTGCAATAAGAGAGGAGACACAGACAATTGCGACAATCACTCTTCAGAATTATTTTAGATTGTATGAAAAACTCGCGGGAATGACGGGCACCGCAGTTACTGAAGCCCCTGAGTTCTATGAGATATATAAGATGGATGTAGTTCTTATTCCAACTAATGAGCCAGTCAGGAGAATTGATTACGATGATGTAGTATATAAGACAAAGAGAGAAAAGTATAATGCCATAATCAATGAGATATTAAGACAACACGAGAAAGGAAGACCTGTTCTTGTTGGAACAATATCAGTAGATGTATCTGAAACATTGTCAAGAATGTTATCAAAGCATGGAATAAAACACAATGTATTAAATGCAAGGCATCACCAGAAAGAAGCAGAGATAGTAACATTGGCAGGTCAGCCAGGTGCTGTTACAATTGCGACAAATATGGCTGGAAGAGGAACTGATATAAAACTTGGACCTGGTATTGTCAAATGTAATGTATGTTCGATAATACCAGAATCGGGTCAGAATCCAGACCATCCAGAGTGGGAAAAGAAATGCAGAGAGGATATGCCCTGTGGTCTCGCAATAATTGGCACAGAAAGGCATGAGGCAAGGAGAATAGATAGGCAACTTAGAGGTAGGTCAGGAAGGCAAGGTGACCCTGGCTCATCAAGATTCTATCTATCTCTTGAAGACGACCTGATGCGACTATTTGGTTCAGATAGGATTGCATCAATGATGAATAACCTTAAAGCAGGTGAGGGTGAGCCAATTACTCACCCGCTAATAACAAGGGTCATAGAATATGCACAGAAAAAGGTTGAAGAATTGCACTTCTCAATAAGAAAACGTGTCCTTGATTATGATGATGTGATGAACAAGCAGAGGGAAGTAATATATGAAATGAGGGGTGAGATAGTTAAAGGTGAGAATATAAAAGAGAGAATACTCACAATGATTGAGGACTCACTCAGGGCAGTTATAGAGGAGAATTGTCCACCGAAGACATATCCCGAGGAATGGAACTGGGATGCAATAAATGGATGGGTTCAGGTGAGATTCCCAATTGATATGACCTTTGCGGAAGAGCCAGAAAAGCCCGATGAACTATGCGATATGGTAATGGCAAAAATTGAAGACGCTTATAATAGAAGAGAAGAGGAAATAGGCACCGAAAATATGAGAGCGATAGAAAGAGTGGTAGCACTAACTACAATAGATTCATTATGGAAGGAACACTTATACGAGATTGATTATCTCAGAGAAGGTATTGGGTTGAGAGGGTATGGCGGTTTAGACCCACTCGTTGAATACAAAAAGGAAGCATTTCAGATGTTTTCTGACCTAATGGATAGAATATCAAATGATGTGGCAAGCAAGATATTCAGAGTTCAGATTGCCTATGATACTACAAGCGAGATGCAAAGCAGATTTATTCTGACACACCAGCCAGCAATGAGTGCTGCTGAACTAATAAAAGGTAGTGGTCAGCAACCTGAGATGAGAAGGGTATCTACACCTGCTCCAAAAGGGGATGATGGAAAGAAGGTTGGCAGAAATGACCCCTGCCCCTGTGGTAGTGGTAAAAAATACAAACACTGTTGTATGCCAAAGAACCAATAAAAATCAAATATGGATTATATTATCTCTTTTGGTGGAACTCACATTACAATGAAGGTTGAACAGCAATTGAAAAAATCAGGGATAAACTGTGAGATAATACCAACTCCAATAGAAACAAAGGGACAATGTGGTATATCAATAGTTATAAGAGACAAATCAGAAAATGAAATAACAAATATTACAGAGTCGTTAAAATATATACCTATTACAATAAAGGCATTAAAATAAAAATATGAGGGGTTTATTAACCCCTCCACTGGTATGTTCTAAATAGAATAACTTTCTAATTATATTTCAAAAACTCATTTTCTAACACTTTTATAAATAAAATCATATATAGAACCATACCATTTAAAATATTAAATTTTAATGATTATTTGGTTGTGTTATGTGTTCCACACTTCCAGCAGTCAAACTCACTCCAAGATGATGGAACAAAGTTCTCAGCACCGCAACTTCCACAATACCATAAAGTATGCTCAGTTCCACAATTCCAACAAGTCCATTTGTTCCAGGCAAGGGGAACAAAATTTATCTTCCCACATACAGAGCAATACCAGGAGTCATATTCATAGCCACAGTAAGGGCACTTGAAGTTATACATATCATCTGGCACATTGAATGTCTTACCACAGTTATCACACTTTACAGTGGTATCAGCAAAAACTACGCTAATAGCCCCAAGAAGCATAATCATCACTATTGTTACTGGTAATATCCTCTTCACCTCTTCACTCTCCTTTTTCATAATTCAATATATATAAATTTTATCAGAAAAATATATTTAGTCAACCTTTTATTATCATTCTAATCTTCTTCTTTTTACAATGATGCCACATATCAACATTCCAATAACAAAACCACCAATATGTGCCCACCATACAACACCTGCTTGTTGATAATACAAAATACCAAGTGAAAAAACCATTAATAACAAAATATCAGATTCTCTATTGATTATTTCTTATTACCCTTCTTATTTATTATCTCTTTTATCTCACCAAGAAATTGCTCAACATCCCTGAACTGACGATAGACCGATGCAAATCTCACATAGGCAACCTCATCAAGACCCTTCAGTGCGTTCATTACTCTCTCCCCTATATCAACCGATGAAACCTCCCTCTCTCCACTATTATACAATTCCTGCTCTATATTGCTGACAACTGCTTCTATCTTTTCTGGTTCTATTGGTCTTTTCTCGCATGCCTTCATAATCCCCCTCATTAACTTCTCTCGGTCAAATGGCTCTATACTTTCGTCTCGCTTTCTCACAAGCAAAACCTCAAGATGCTCTACACGCTCATAAGTCGTGAATCGCTTGCCACAATTCATGCACTTCCTTCTTCGCCTAATGATATTTCCACCCTCTACAGGTCTTGTATCTACTACCTTGTCATCGTTTTCAGAGCAATATGGACACCGCATATCTATAAGATTACCATAAAATGTCTTATAAATTGAATAGTCAAATCAAAGATAAAAAATATATCTTTACTGCTAAAAAATTCATAATACTTTATTATTTTTCTCTAACATATAATAATTATTGAATTGAAGGAGGAAAATATCTATGAGGAGATTTATATTCTTATTAATATTAATATTACTATTTCTATCAACCGTCTTTTCCTATGAGGACTTCAGTTTTGTGATACTCGGTGATAGAACTGGAACTGCTGTCAAAGGGATCTACGAATCTGTCATTGACAAATCACTTTCTATTGACAAGCCACTCACTGAAGAACCAAAATTTTATATCACAGTTGGAGACCAGATTGAAGGATACAGTAGCAATACAGATGAGACAATGGTGCAGTGGGATGAGTATTTCAATATATTGAAGGAGATTCCTGTTGATGTCTATCTTACACCTGGAAACCACGATATATGGGGCGACCAATCAGAAATTATATGGAATGATAGAACTGGCAGAAAGCCAAACTATAGTTTTGATTATGAGGGTGTGCATTTCGTCGTTCTTGATACATCAAGGTATGAAAATTATGATGCCATGCCAATGACTTACTATGATTGGCTTAGTGATGACCTCTCTGACCATAAAGATGCCCGTCTGACATTTGTCTTCTTCCACAAGCCACTCTGGTTTGACACAATTCCAGAGGGCAAGGAAGACAAACTCCATCAGTTATTTATAGAAAACGGTGTAGATGCCGTCTTCAATGGACATTTTCACACATACTGTTCTGGAAAATATGATGGCATAGTATATACAATTGTTGGCTCATCGGGTGGCGCAATGACAAATGAGTTAATGGATATGGGAAACTTTTATCAATACTGCATCGTTGATGTTAAAGGTGATAATTTTAAGACAACAATCGTTCCACTTAAAAGCGAAGAACGCCTACCAAATGACTATATCACTGTTTCAAATATAAAATTCTTTGAAAGAATAGAGATGGAATATATTACCCTTCCCGAACTCTTTGTTGATGAGAATAATCCAAATAATTGGATGAAATCGTCAATATCTATAAATAACATATACTCAGAACCACTTAAATTAGATATAAAGATTGATACGAAAGGCACAGATTGGAAGGCAAATCCAGATTTTATAAAATTTGAGATTCCACCGAATGAGAAAAAATCAGTTAATTTCAAGGTAAGGTATAATAAAGAACTGTATCCATTACCTACTTTGCATCTGAAATATCCTTATGGAGAAAATAAGATGTATGATTTCGCAAGTCCACTTCGTATTGCAAGAACTCTTGGGATAGGGATGACCATTGATAAGCAAACAATAGATGGTCAAATTGGTCAGCAGGAATGGCTTGGTGCTCTTCAGCCCGTTAAATATTTCTGCTCACCTGATGGTGGAAAGAACCAGATAGAAGATACGGAATTATCCTTTTGCTATGATAATGAGAATCTATATATCTATGCATTCTGCTGTCAAGAAGATATGTTCAAATTAAAAGTCGATGCAACTGATAGAGATAGTGCTGTCTATAAAGATGACTGTGTTGGCTTTTTCATCGCTCCATATAGCACATCAGGAGATGCTTACCAGATATACTTCAATCCCAATGGTGTAATATTTGACCAGAGGATTTTCATTAACGAACTTGGAGAAATAGATGCTGATGTCAAATGGAATGTTGACTGCGAGGTAGCGACATTAAAGAATGAACACTGGTGGAGTGTTGAAGTGAAAATACCCTATAGTTCAATAAATGCTCAAGTGCCAAAGCCAGGTGATGAGTGGCGAGTAAACCTTCGCAGGAAGGAGGTCTCTCGCGGTTCATCTGCGGACTGGCAGTTCCCAATCTCATACGATATTAATTACTTCGGGAGGGCTATGTTTGTAAAATAAATTGATTAATTGAAAATTGTAAAAGGATATTGATTATTTTCATTTTATAATATGGAATGTCTAAATTAAAGTTCACACATACTTGTATCAGTTTAAGATATGAAAAGGTATATACTTATAATTCTCATATCAATTTTGATTTTTATCATAAGTGTGATAGGGCACAATGCTATCAGTTATCTATACGGCAAAGAAGAGGCAGTTCTATTTATTATTGCTACTATTCTATGCCCTATCACCTTTATAACAGGTGTAATTGGAACAATTATATACTTGATAAAACATACAAAAATAATGAAACAAGCAAAATAAAACGTTCAATCAAAATGCCATCTTAATAAATTAACTAAAAACAATGATATTCAGTGATAAAATATTAAAATTCATATTACTTGACACGATTTATGAGAAAAATCTAACTGAAGAATAACTGAGAATGAGGTTTTATATATGACGATGTGTTTCTTTGTATCTGACCTTCATGGAAGAGAGGAGCAATATGAAAAGCTCTTCAATAAAATAGCATCTGATAGACCTGATGCGGTCTTCATCGGGGGCGATGTGCTCCCGCATGGTTCATTCATTGTAAAGACCATAGATATCTCTCATAGGGACTTCATCAATGACTACTTAGTAGTAAAGTTTTCAAATCTTCAAGATGAACTAAAAGACCAATACCCAAGGGTATTTATAATCCTTGGCAATGATGATGGGCGGTTTGAAGAACTTTCAGTATTAGATGCAGGGGTGACTGGCATCTGGGAGTATATGCACAATAGAAAAATTGAATTCAAAGAGTGGGTAGTATATGGATACTCATACATCCCACCGACGCCGTTTCAATTAAAGGACTGGGAAAGATATGATGTGTCAAGGTCTGTTGACCCCGCCTGCATACCACCTGAAGAGGGTATCCGCACAATACCTGTATCAGAATATGAACAGAAATATGCGACTATAAAGGATGATTTAGATAAACTTGTTAATGATGACCCCCTTGAACATGCAATATTCCTCTTTCACTCTCCACCTTATCAAACAAATCTTGACAGAGCTGACCTTGATGGAAAAACGATAGACCATGTTCCATTATGTGTAAATGTGGGGAGCATTGCTATTCAGCGTTTTATAGATAAATATCAACCACTATTGACCCTTCATGGTCATGTCCATGAATCAGCGAGAATTACTAACTCGTGGAAAGACAAAATAGGAAGAACATATATGTTCTCTGCAGCACACGATGGTTCTGAACTTTCTATTATTAGATTTGAACTTGAAGACCTTTCTTCTGCGAAAAGAGAACTGATTTAGGTGTCAATCTTCTTCATCATCTCCAATGGTTTTGCAGCATCAGTTACCGCACCAATCTTTGTAGCATAACTTGTTTTCTTAACAATGTCTTCATCGGTTACTATGTGAACATCAAGGAGACCTTTTGATTTATACCCTGTTCTCAAATAATTCATTCTTGCGATGCATAAACTCCATCCCTCAAGCCAGAGCATAAGCTCTTCTCTCTGTTTTTCTGTTCCAGTAAAGTGTATGAGAATATCAATGTCGCTTCCTGGTCCAGCATTTGCATTCTTGGTGCTTCCAAAGACATAGAATCCCTTTACACCAAATCTATCGGGGTCAAGTTGAGATGCGATATATTCTGCCATTTGCAATCTCCATGCCCAATGATTCTCTACCTGCTCTTTACCGTATTCTCTTCTCATCAAAGTTGCCTGTGTATCTGCTGTGGGCTTGCCAAGTATTCCAACCGCTTCATCAAGGTCAGCATTCATAAGAATATGCAAGACAAGTCCACCTGTGGCTTTTTGCACATCAATAACCCGCACAACATTAGATAAGAATTCAAACTCGGGCAGTATCTCAGGAAGAATATTTTTTGTGCTCTTTAAGAATCGCTCATTAAACATAATGTTATTGTCATCCGGATACAATGGCAAGTATCTAATTCCTGCTTCAACAAGGTCTTGGAAAAAGTGGGTGCCAAAAGACAGGTCAGGTAAATAACTACCCTTTTTACGCGCAATCTCTATTAGAACTGCAGTATTATTGATATCAGAGTATATTACCCTCACACCCAATTTTATATCACCCCTACTTCCCCATCGCCCTGGACCCATAAGTATAAATTCGCGCTTTGGCAATATCGTATTTAACCTGCCAACCGCTCTACCTACTGCTGTTAACTGATTTTGGTCAAATAGTTCATCGTAGCCCTGGGGGTCAACATATACAATATATTTTATATCCCCTACCCTACCATTTGAGACATAACGATTTGCTGTAAAGATTATGCTGTCCTTAGAAACATCCTTAGGAATTGAAACAGGTGCACTTAATTCAGTATAACTCTGTGGTCTGCATTGAAGCAGATAGAAGTCCTTCCCATCAGAAGCGAACTCAATATCAACAGGCGTTTCTAATTCATCTTCCAATAATCTCAACAAACTGTTAATCTTATTAACAAACTGGGTGTCTGTTACGAGACCATCAAAAGTTACAATGAGGTCGTCCTTACCAAAGTTTATATTTTTACCAAGTGGCTTTCTGATATGCTGACCATCAAAAATTGATACTATCTTCTCAATACTGGGAATATTATCCCCCACCTTCTCAAGAAGTTCATCAATATCAACTGTCTCAAATGTATCTGTCTTGAGATTAATGACATCAATTTTTTTTGGTGAATAACGAATAATCTCATCAAGAGTGACATTTATTCTGAGTGATGGTTGTCTGGGGGCAATTAAAATTGGATAGTCCTCGCTAACTCTATCAACTGCTCGCGTTCCAAGACCTGGAACAACTCGCAATAGTCCATCTTCTCTATTTATTCGTGGAGACCATCTGAATTCATTCATGCTAAACGCAACACCCGCAAATGATGGGAAGAAGTAATCGCCAATCTTTGTTCCTACCACTTCCTGAATCATTATTCCCATCTCTTCTGAGAAATCTAAAAGTCCGCGTTCAGCACGATACTCTATTGGGTCTGGTCCATAAGTTGATGCATAGACCTCAGCAATAGCATCAGTCAGTTCTTCAAGACACTTATTTTTTGAGCCATGGTTAGATATGAATAAACTTCTATATTTGCCTGCAAATGCCGAGCCCGCCCTATCTTCAAGCAAACTTGAACTTCGCACTATCAGTGGTTTATCTTTCAGCTCATCAAGAACTAATGATAAGCCCTGAATTATATCCTGTGGAAAAGAACCATTCTTAAATGTTTGAACGACACGGGGGTATTCAACCCTTATCTGATAAATATCTTTATATTTATGTTCTGCTACCTCAGTAAGATTGTTATAATTTAAGAAACTCAATAAAACATCAGATGGTATATACCAGGTTCTTGGGACTTTTATGTCTTTAAGATATTCAGAGAACCTCGGCGACCTTTTAATAATCTGCTTTGCCAGAAAAAGCCCTGCGCTCTTCCCCCCCAACCTACCATAACTTTCAGAAGAATATATTATGTGGTCCAAAAGTTCATTGAAGTCATCTATCTCAATATGTTTTTTCGCTATATTTATGTATTTAATCTGGTCAGAAAGCAAGCGCCTAATAAGTGAGATTTTTATACCCTTCTCTGCATTTTCTGGCAGTTTTATTCCCTCAGGTGCAATATGACGATACCGCTGAATAGCATCAACAACATCAGATAAAGGTGGGTTTTGATTTGATAATTGATATAAGAAACTTAACCTATCCTCCTGAATCCATTTACTAATATATGATAATATCTGTTCACTGCTTATATGTTTGGAAGCAATTATGAATGTCTCATCGCTTAGTAAATTCGTGAATATTATGTCTCTTTTTTGAAGTGGTCTATTCTCATCTACCAAAAACTCTGCCTCTACACCTCCCCTCCCTTCGCTAAAACTTCTTAACAACTGCTCCGCTTCATCAATTCCGCTCCAGCAAAGTTGATAGAGCATACGAAGTGAAATATTTGTGTATAAATTCTTATCTGTTTGACGAAGAAGGTTCAAAATAACCTTCCACTCAGGTGTTTTATGTTCTAAAATATCCTCTTCCGCAGTTCTATACTCATTTGATAATTTCTGCATTCTCTTATACATTATAAAGTGCCCCAGACGCTCTGCGATAGTTCGCAATAGCTTTGTCTCTTCCTTCAAGAATGGACCATCATCTTCATCAGATACCTCCTCTTTATAATAAACACTTATCTCTCCTACTCTCTGGTCTTGAACTATAATATCGGCACGTTGACACCACGGTGTCTCCCTAAAATCTCTTGATGTGTAAATCAAGCCATCAAGTGTAATCTTTGCTTCACATATCTCAGGATACTGCCAACCAGGAGGAATAGAAGTTATTACTTCTTTGCATGCTTCTTCTATTTCAATATCAGGTCTGTTGAGAATCTCTTCTATCTTGTAAAGGCATTTCAGTTCTTTTGCCCTCTCCTGAAGCATTCTCATCAAACCATCAGTATCTTTACTTTTCTCGGTCATAACAAATTACCCCTCTGTTATTTTTACCATCAACCTTCACAGTTATTGGTTTTGATGGCTTCACCCATCTGATAAATTTTGTTTCACTTACTACCTTCTGACTATTTAGCCAATTCCAGTCAATCTTGTATTCTCCCCAATGATAGATTGAAAAATAACATATCTTAAAACTTGTAACATTGTGGAAAAAATGCGAACCCTGACTCAAAGGGAAGTTTATATCTGGAAGTGTTGCTTCCACAATAACTTTTGCTCCTGAAATCTGCCCGAACTTTACAGGAATACCGCCCTGCGGGTCAGATGTTCCCCACCGTCCAAAGCCAATTAGAAGGTATTGTCTCTTTAACTCAACAAGTTCATTATTGAACTTCTCCAGTTCTTCAGCAATATGCTGGGTGTATTTTACATCAAAGTTCTCAGGTCTTATATACACAATATCCCTTATATCACTAATTATACCATTACCAACTATAGTGTCTGACGCCAGCAAAACATTATCGCCAGACATATCCGCCTTTGATACATTCACTTCCTCATGTGTTACTACCATTGGTCTAACCTGAAGAAAACCAAACCTCGCTGGTTTACAGTGGTTTTTATCAAGTGTCATTGCAAACTCAATCTCAACCATAGTCCCCAATATCTCTTCGCACACCTTTGTCAATGTCTTGATGAGGTCTGTCAATTTTAGGCGATTAAGTTTTAGAATGGGCGCAAAGTTGATTATCCTTGGTCCCCTCTCTTCTATACCAATAACGATTTTATCATCCTGAGGTAAGTAAGTAGATGCTATAAAACATAATGTGCCATCGTATTCAGCATCTCTAAGATTACACTTGAACATATATTCTGTCTCTTTTATTGGGTTATATGCAGGGGGTTTTCCCATATTGATAGCCCAGAATTCTGTCTGCGTCTGTTTTAATAAGTCACTTATAGAGTTATATGGTGGGTCTGTCTGTGGATGAGCAGGTGAAAACGCCCAGGCAATACCATCATCAACTACTGTTTTTCCAAGACCAAGTGCAAGGTCAGCGACTCCATCTTCTGGCTTGGCGTTGCCAGTTGGGTAGAAATTGTATGAACGCACAACACCTGATATATCCGGATAGAAGCGGTTGCCATAACGCATCCCAACTACTTCCTGTATAATCACCGCCATCTTCTCATTGGCAGTTGTATATTTAGTGACCTGCATATAGTTCTTCGCATCATTGAAGAATGTTGATGCATAGATGAATTTAACTGCCTCAACCAACTTCCTGAATCTCGTTTCTGAATCAAACTGATTATTTGGAATCATCTTCGTTGTATAAACACTTGCAAATGGCTCAAACATAGCATCTTCAAGCATACTTGATGAACGGATGGCAAGAGGGGTATGAACCTGTGATATTAACGCCCAGAGGTCACCAGACAGTTGTGCTGGAAGTTCCGCCTTTTGAAATGCATGTGCAATCAGGTCATCACGCATATCAGAGTAAGCAATGTCATATAATTTATTCTGCTCCATAAACATGTCAAACATCTCAGTTGTTATTAATGTCAAAGTAGGTATATCAACAATTATATCTGGCTCAAATAATGGTCTCACATCATCATGAATTATATCTTTCATATATGCAAGACCATGTGCCTTACCTCCAATTTCACCCGAACCAATATAGGTAAACTTCTCCTTACTATCAAAGAAGTGCCTGTCAAAACGGGCGATATTATACTTATCTATCTCTTTCTTTATCTTTGCCATTTCATATAAGAGATATTAGTATAAGCATAAACATTTAACCTATATGAAAATTAAATATAGGTTTATACTAAAATATGCATGATTAAAGTGATGAACTAACAATATTGTTAAACCCAACCGCGGTCTTTACATGCCTGTGCCACCCTGCTTATCGCAATTATATAAGCAGCATCACGCATAGAAACATCCCTCTTCTTGGCAAGTTCGCTCACATCAAGAAACGCAGATGTCATCTTTACATCTAATTTACCAAGCACCTCATCTTTCTCCCAGTAATAGTTCATATTGCTTTGAACCTGCTCAAAATAACTGCATGTTACACCACCAGCATTGGCGAGAAAATCAGGTATCGTAAAAATTCCACGCTCTTGAATGACCTTGTCTGCTTCGGGTGTTGTTGGACCATTTGCACCTTCTGCAATTATCTTCACCCTACTACTTATCTTACCTATATTATCTTTAGTTATGGCATTCTCAAGAGCCGCAGGTAGTAAAATGTCAACATCCTGCTCAATCCATTCATCACCGGGGAGAACTTCATAGTTCTGTTTAACTGCCTTTTCCTTATTAATCTCTCCAAAACGGTCAGTTATGTTTATTAATTCATCAAAAGTAATACCAGTATCCTTCCTGAAAGCATAAGATGTTTGGTCTCTCTGGTTCCAGCATGAAACACATATTACCTTCCCACCAATCTGCTCATACAATTGAATTGCATATTGAGCGACATTACCGAAGCCCTGAACGCTCATTGTCGTATCTTCTGGTCTTATGCCCATCTCTCTCAATGCTTCACGAACTGTAAATATTACACCATAGCCGGTTGCCTCTGTGCGTCCAAGAGAACCACCAAGACCAACGGGCTTACCAGTTATGAAACCGGGATATTTGGCGCCATGAATTGCTTCATACTCATCAAGCATCCACAGCATATGTTGTGGACCTGTCATAACATCTGGCGCTGGCACATCAAGAAGCGGTCCAACATCCCTTGACAATGCTCTCACCCAGCCCCTGCATATCTGCTCCTGCTCTCTCATACTAAGATTGTGTGGGTCGCAGACAACACCACCCTTACTTCCACCAAGCGGAATATCAACAACAGCACACTTCCATGTCATCCACATTGCAAGAGCGCGAACAGTGTCTATTGTTTCCATTGGGTGAAAGCGGATGCCACCCTTTCCTGGACCAAGCGCATCATTATGTTGAACCCTGAATCCACGAAATACCTTCGGGGTGCCATCATCCATCTTTATCGGGATATTAAACTGGTGTTCCCTCATTGGCCAACGGAGTAGGTCACGAGTTGCCTGGTCTAATTCAAGCATATCTGCAACCTTGTCAAACTGAACCTGCGCCATCTCAAATGGATTAAATCCTTTGTTACTCATTTCACCTCACCTTTCTAAAATCTTAGTATATAAAAATTAACAAAATATTTTCAATGCAAAAATCTTCTTAAAATTTCATATTTCGTTTTAGATTATTATTAATTAAACTTTATTCTATATTGTCTTAATGTAAGACAATAAATCTTTATTTATAACATTTATATACTTATAAGTCAATCACTACTTTATTTATTTGATGATTCTAATAATTTAAAAAATACATCTCTTAAAATATAAATTTATCTGATTTTATGATTAGTATAATATGAAAGTATATAAATTTTAATTGACCGCTATGCTTTCCATTTCATAACATTGCTCTCCCCTATCAAAAGTGGTGTAAGTTTGTCAATGAAAAATGATAGGTCATTGAATATTAAATCATTAAGTTCGCTTCCTTTATATTCCTCCGGTCTCAGATATCTACCTATGTATGTATATACAACACTGTTATCAAGGGATTCATTTCGCTTAAGCCAGTCGGAGAAGTCACCTTACATATCCTCCTATAGAATTTTTATATTTCAGAATAAACTTACTATCGCCTATTTTATCTCCTCCTTCTTTCTTGTCTTCTGATAACTCTCATAGTCAAGCTCCTTTGACTTGGATGATAGTTCCTCTTTACTTACACCGCCACCTGCGCCTCCCTCAAGGAATTTTACATCATCGTCAATACCCGACATCTCGCTTGAAACAGGTGCGGGAGGTGCGATGCCAAGTTCATCATATCTCTTCTTTATTAGTTCGTTCTGCTCTTCAAGAATATTTGCAGCAGACATTAAATCACCTACACGAAGATATTGTTGTGCATTCTTCTTCGCCCCCTGTGCAATGATGAACATCGCAACATTTATTACATCAATGTTTCTACCCTTCTCAATGTCCTTCCTATCATCTGTGTATTTGACAACTATATCTCTTGAATAACTAAGTTCACCTATACTTCCAGCAGTCATATCTTTATAGCCAAACCATATTGAACCAAGTGTGACCTTATCTTTCTTCTGCATATATGGCAGTTCCAATTCCATCACAACCCACCTGTCTGCCTCGTTACTGATAGAACCAAGGTCAATTACATATATATCGCCTACCTGCTTGACATCGTATCCAAACAGATTGATAAGTCGTGCTCCGTTTGTCAGACGAACAGATAACTTCGCATCCTTTGCCACCATATTGAAGACCGACTTTAACTCGCCCGCATAGATGTCCGGTATCTCAGCAGGTCTTGATATGTAGTAGTAATTACCTCCCGCCTCATCGGAGATTCCCCTCAAGATGTCTTCATCGTAGTCAGCACCGACACCAATGGTTGAGACAGATATGTCTCTCTTGTGTATATCATCTGAGAGTTTCTTCAGTGAGGCAAGGTCAGTAATACCCCTATTAGCAATGCCATCGGAGAGTAATAGAATGCGGTTTATCTCACCCTCCTTTGCCTCTCTTAGAACCTGCCTTTCCGCCTCCTCAATACCACCTGATAGGTTCGTCCATCCACCCCCCATAATCATCATAAGTTTGCTGTTTATCATCTCCTTTGATAGAACAGGACCTTGCTCCACAATTGTCTTAACATCATCTGAGTATGTTACTATTGAAAGCGTATCTTCATCACCTAACTTACCAACAAGATAACTCACCGCCTCTTTCACATACTCAAGTTTGCCCTTTTCAAGCATGGAGCCCGAGCGGTCAATAACAATTGATATATTTAATGGCATTCTCTTTGGCATTCTCTCTTTATTTGAAAGAAGGTCAACCTCAATGAACATTCTGTTTGACGCCTTGATGAGAGCAAACTGGTTCTCCTGTTTTACATCAAATTTCATTGGACCCTTCTGCTCCTCTGTGGTTCCACCACCCTTCTTACACGAAGGCGAAATAGCCAGTATAGAGATTAATAGAATAGAAAGTAAAATCGCTGGATATGTTTTCAATCTCATTATAAGCCCTCCCTAAAAATAATAAACATGCTTTATTTAATTATATCATCTAAAAGATTATCAAAGATAAGATTATTGGAATATTCAAACCTGTAATTATTATTATCTGTCATTCTGAGCGTAGCGAAGAATCTCTTTACCATAAATTCACTTTTATAGCGGTTTGATTTATCAAACAAATGACAAGACAGTAGTGTCTATATGTTTATCTGATTTTGTGCGATAAATCGCACCGCTACATTGTAACAATGAATGAAGCGAAGAATCTCATTGAGTAAAAATATTAATTAGAGACGCATTTTGTCCAGTCAATTATGTTATAGAATAAATTGAAGTTTTATCACAAAATTCATAGAAGGGAGGTTTTATATGGATAAAGACAAACTTATTGATGAGATTAAGGGCTGTGCGAGGGCAGTGACGGGCGAACTTGGAAGTGAGTGGAGCGAGGCGGTCTATCAGAAGGCGATGGAGGTGGAACTACGGCTGAGGGGCATTGAGTATGAATGTCAGAGGGTTCTTCCGGTTGTCTATAAGGGCTTCAATGTTGGCGAGGGCAAGCCCGACATTATCGTCTGGCAGAGAGAAGGAAAAGATAGAACAGGGCTGGTAGTTGAGTTAAAGAACGACTCATCCATAAAGGAGGACCAGATAAAGCAACTGAGGAGTTACATAGAGGAGATGAAGAGGCAGGGATTGAATGTGCTTGACGAGGGACTTCTGATAAATTTCAAGAAGCCGGGTAGTAAGAAGGTAGAGGAATGCGAGAGCGAGGAGAATGTGGAGTTTATGGTGGTATGAGAAATATATTCAACAAAATTTAAATATTGATAGACAGAAAATTATTTTGTATAATTAAATATTATCTAAAAATTTGTTTTTTATAATAAGTACATTCATTGAAAGGAGTTTATTATGAGAAAAGATAAGATTAAAAATAACAATGATAAATATTTCATATTAAATTTTAAAGATATTGAAGACAAGACATTAAAAGAATTTAAGGAATCTTATAATAAAGAAGAATATAAAATAATATTAAATGAATTAAAATTATATCAATTAATCACACATCCAGGGATTGGTGTTTATATATTTTATGAAAATAATAAAGTTATGTATATCGGTAGAAACTCCAGTAAATGTTTTATCGAAAGAATACCTGCACATTTTGATATAAGAAAAAAAGGTTGGTTTAATCAACTGCTATATTATTATTGTGAATATACTTATAAAAAGAATAGAAATGAAATTACCGTTGAAAATTTAAAAAATGCTTCTGACTATATTATTGAACACTATTCTTTACAATTAATAAGTTTTGAAGTCAATTATAATAACAATAAAAATTTTAATAATACAAAGAAAGATATACAATCTTTAGAAAAGATATTAATACATTATTTAGAATCTAAACTTAATTCTTATAAAAAGGGTAAAAATTATGATGAAGATGATAAAATAATTAATATTATAAAAAGCATGGCATAAATATCCATTATAAATAGCTTTTTTATAAAATTCAAGAAACCATCAGGCAAGAATGTAGAGGAATGCGAGAGCGAGGATGGTGTAGAGTTTATGGTGGTATGCTTATTTAAGTTAAATAAATTTTGTTATATATTGTTGTAAAATTATAGTAATGAAATATCATAATGCAATTTGTTTACAAATTTATTTTGTATTAAAATATAATTGGATTAATTATAACATTGGGATTGAAATTTCTTCACTCTCAAAGAATTTCTTAATATCATTTTTACGCATAATAACTTCATAACTACAATGAAGTAACCATATCAATTCCCATAATGGGTTATCAGGTTCTAAATAATCAACTACCAACCCAAGATTTATAGCTTCATCCTTTTCAATTACAGTTCCATGTGATAAATACTTTTTAACATTCATCAATTTCTTAGCAATTTTCTCTGCATCTTTTACTCTATTCTTACACATATACTTCTTTAACCACTTCTCTGCAAACTGTCGTGACCTTTCAATAGCTTTATGACAAAAATCAATAAGTGCTGGGTCATATTTCTGAAGAATAGGAAAATATGCAGGAGATAAACCTTCTTTTTTAGATTCTTCAATAATTCTATTTAATCCATCCAAGAATGATTGTGCAGGTCTGTTTAAATATTCCCCCTCAAAAGTCCTAATTACTATTTGAGGATCAATTGGTCCAAGTTCGGAAGTATAACCCATAACAATTGAATCAGCAGCAAGACATATTAATGTAGCAGCGCTTTTTGCACAATCAGCTACAATCACTCTGAAACTTTTTGATTTCTGTCTGCACATGTAAATAATTTTTTCAGCCTTGTCTATGTCACCACCAGAACTTTGCAAAAGTAAATCAATATCTTCATTTTTAACACTTTTTAATAAGTCTCCAAAAGGCAAAATGTCATTATGATCAATTGATGCCCTTGTTAAGTTTGACTCATATACGATTAATTTTCTTTTGGTAATATCTTGAATTTCCCTTATTCTATCTCTCCTTCTGTATCTGTCTTCATTAATAGCAAAATATAGGGGAGATTTATCTTCAATTACCATTTTTTTACCACTAGAAATTTCCTGAATCAGTTAGATATTCAGAACTATCTACAGTTTCTTTTTTACTATTTTTTATGGAATCAAGATATTTACGATATTGATTTATAAATACCTTGTATTGTTCTATCATTGTTATAGAGTTCTTCTCTATATTTTCAACTAGTTTTTCAAAATCTTTTCTAATCTCATTCTTCATGTCCTACTCCTCAATTTTATTATATTATATCATAATAATATCAAAATATATTATAAATTTTATAAAACAATTAATTTAATACTCCCCGGGACGGACTTGAACCGCCAACCTAGTGGTTAACAGCCACCCGCTCTGCCTAATTGAGCTACCGGGGAATCTATCATACCTATATAATACCAAAAATTAACTGCCAGTAAAATTATTATAAAATCTGGGCCTAGTTAGGATCGAACTAACCACCTCGCGCTTATCAGGCGCGCGCTCTAACCAACTGAGCTATAGGCCCATTCATTTCTTATTCTATAAAACCCCCTCCCCTATGTCAACCCCCTAAACCAAAACAACATTATCACATCCATCAAGCCATTAATTATTGCAGAGATATTAACATTTATTCTTGCCAAATCCAAATCACAATCTTAAAATATTCTGTTATATACTTGATTATTATCAGTTTTAAACTTAAAGATATGTTGAAAGGAGCTGGCAGAGTATGAGTAATATAGTTTCGTATGAAGAGCGATATAAGAATTTCAGTTGGGAGCAAGCAAAGAATGAGCTCAACTTGGATGAGAACAGCAATATAAACATTGGTTACATTATTAGCGACAGAATTTGTGAACTTGGCATGGGTGAAAAGACAGCGCTCATCTGGGAGAGTTTTGAAGGGCTCGAGAGGAGATACACATTCAACGACCTGAGATTATACAGCAACAGTTTTGCGAAGTTCTTTAAGGAGTTAGGCATAATCCCTGGTGAGCGTATCTGCATATTCCTTGACAGAATCCCCGCACTTTATATAGGTCTCATTGGCATACTGAAGACAGGTGCAATCGCACAACCGCTCTTCTCTGCATTTGGTGAAGAGGCGCTCTTCACACGCCTTGATGACGCGAATACAACAGCAATACTTACATCACGAAAACACATTGGCAAGGTGAGACGAATAAGGGATAAACTGCCAGCACTCAAATATGTAGTAGTTGTTGACGGGGAAGGTATGGTTCTGAAAGAAGGTGAAATTGCTTTTGACTTTGAGAAAGTGCAAAAGGTTGAGAAATTTGACATATACAAAGTCACTCCCGAGTCGCCATCACTTTTGCACTACACATCGGGAACGACAGGCAAGCCAAAGGGAGCACTTCATGTGCACAGTTCCATCATTGCACAGTATATAACGACGAAGTGGGTGCTTGACCTAAGACCCGATGACCTATACTGGTGCACCGCTGACCCGGGCTGGGTCACAGGCACCTCTTATGGTATTCTCGGACCATGGAGCATGGGCATCACTCAACTCGTGCTTGAGATTGGCTTTATGCCCGAGAAGTGGTATCAGGCAATACAGAACCACAAAGTAACTGTCTTCTACACCGCACCAACCGCTATAAGAATGCTTATGAAGGAAGGTGAATCACTTGTCAAGAAGTATGACCTGTCATCACTTCGTCATATGGTAAGTGTTGGCGAGCCGTTGAACGCAGAGGCGGTTATATGGTCAGAGAAGGTGATGGGACTGCCATTTCATGATAGTTATTGGCAGACGGAGACAGGCTGTATTGTAATATCCAACTATCCTGGTATGAAGATAAAACCCGGTTCAATGGGAAAGGCAGTTCCTGGAATAGTTGCGACAGTCGTTGACCCAAAGGAATTCAAGCCAATTAACCATCCCGGCTCTGTCGGACTGATAGCATTAAAACCTGGCTGGCCTGCAATGTTTCGCATTTATTGGAAGAACAAGGATGCGTATGATTCAAAATTTAAGAATGGCTGGTATATCACAGGTGACAGGTCAAGCATAGATGCTGATGGCTACTTCTGGTTTGTAGGAAGAGATGATGATGTCATAAATACCGCAGGGCACCTTGTAGGACCCTTTGAGGTTGAATCAGCCCTTATTGAACATCCAGCAGTTGCAGAATCCGCTGCGATTGGCAAGCCCGACCCGGTCAATATGGAGGTCGTGAAGGCATTCATAGCACTAAAACCTGGCTATGAGCCATCGGATGAACTGAAACTGGAGATAATAAACTTTGTGAGAAAGAAACTATCGCCACTCGCAATGCCGCAGGAGATTGAGTTCAGAGATAGTTTACCAAAGACCAGGAGTGGTAAGATTATGCGCCGGCTTCTTAAAGCACAGGAAACAGGTGAGGAGATAGGAGACATCTCCACCCTTGAAAATGATTAAAAATATTATTTATAGATAGATTGGAAGGTGAAAAATATGGATACTGAAATGAGAGATACGATATTGGAATATATAAGAAATGAATATCTTGATGAGGAATCTGGTATGGAGGTAAATGAGAATACAAAACTCATAAGTAGCGGGCTTGTAGATTCATTCTCTCTTGTATCTCTTCTTATGTTTCTTCGTCAGAAGTATAAGGCGAATATACCTGATGAAGAGGCAACAGCAGAGGTATTTGATACTATACCTGGAATAATGGGACTAGTAGATAAGTATCGTTCGGACAAGTAATTTATGCACTCTGGTGATTACACATATCTTAAAGTTTAGAGAAATCTTATTAAATAAAGGAGGAGATGTATGGCATACAGTTCAAAAACACGAGAGTTATTTGAAACTGAACTGAATGGCTTAAAAGAACAAGGTTTATTTAAGGAAGAGCGATATATTCACTCACCTCAGGGTGCTGAGATAGAGGTTGAGTATCCTTCGGGCTCTGATGTCAAGCCGGTCATAAATATGTGTGCGAATAACTACCTTGGTCTCTCAAGCCATCCTGAAATACTGAAAGCGGCGCAGGAGGGTCTTGAGACAAGGGGTTATGGAATGAGTTCTGTGCGGTTTATATGTGGAACTCAGGATATTCACAGAGAGTTAGAAAATAAATTGACCAAATTCCTTGGAACAGAAGATACAATTTTATTCGCATCGTGTATGGATGCAAATGCTGCGGTCTTTGAGGCAGTTCTTACAAAGGACGACATTATAATAGCGGACAGGTTGGACCATGCATCAATTATAGATGGAATTCGTCTTTGTTCTGCACAGCAGGACTCATACAAGCACCTTGATATGAAACACCTTGAGAGCAAACTTGCGATGCATAAGGATAAGCGAATAAGAATGATTGCCACTGATGGTGTCTTCTCAATGGATGGCGACATAGCACCACTTGATGTTATATGCGACCTTGCAGAAAAATACGATGCTATGGTGATGATAGACGACTCGCATTCTACGGGCTTTATGGGTAAGACAGGTCGCGGAACGCATGAGCACTGCGGTGTTGTCGGGCGAATTGACCTTATAACAACCACGCTTGGGAAGGCACTCGGTGGTGCAAGCGGTGGGTGTATCAGCGGTCGCAAGGAACTGATTGAGATGTATCGCCAGAGGGGAAGACCCTATCTCTTCTCAAATGCTGTTCCACCAGTTATTATAAATGCAGCAAACAGGGTGATAGACCTCATATCACAGACAACAGAGAGGCGTGATAAATTAGAATGGAACACAAAATACTTCCGTGAGAAGATGACTAAGGCGGGCTTTGACATCAGACCCGGTGTCCACCCGATTGTTCCAATAATGCTTTACAATGCGAAACTGGCGCAGGATATGGCAAAAGACCTCTATAATGAGGGCATATATGCTGTTGGATTCTTCTTCCCTGTTGTCCCAAAAGGACAGGCGAGAATAAGGGTTCAGTTATCAGCGGGGCATGAGAAGGCGCACCTTGACAGGGCGATTGAGGCATTTATAAAGATTGGGAAGAAGTATGACATACTTGGCAAGACAAAAGAGCAGATAATTGAGAAGTATGGATTGTGAAATATAAATTAATAATATTCTTTATATTTAACCCCATGTTAAGTCATGGGGTTTTTGCTTAATAAATATAAATAATGCTACTAGATTATTTTGATAGTTTTCTCTTGATGAGGTCTATCTTCTCTCTGACATCAAGGAAGTTCACATCTATCACATATATATCAAGTAGTTGTTCAAGTGCTTTTATGGGTTCATTTGAATATTCATACGCCCTTGATAGGTTATATCTTAAACCGAGTTCCTCCTGCTCATCCTTTACTGCTCTCAGCCCCCTGATATATTCCCTTATTGCCATCTCTACCTCGCCCTTCTCTGTAAAGCACATTCCGAGCATATTACACGCCTTTGCACGAAGTTTTGGGTCTCTGCTCGCCATCTGGAGTTCTCTTATAGCATCATCATATAAGTCCATCTCAAAATAGCCAATGCCAAGGTCATAATGTGTCTCCGCATCCTTAAGAAAATCCTTTACAATCTCTTTCTCTGGCTCTGCTAGTTCTTTAATAATAGAATCCAGTGATGACATAACCTCCTTGCTCATTCTCTCATCAAGAGAAAGCCCACTGGTTGCCTCTTCAACAGTTGCAAGACGAAGCACCTCACTTAACCTTTTTTGAGCCACAGTGTTTGTTGGGTCTATCTCTCTGACCTTCGTATATGTAGCAATAGCCATTTCCCTCTTATCCCTCTTCATAAGAATATCAGCAAGCATAAGTAGTTCATTAATAAGAAAGACCTTGTCCCTTTTGAGAGCATACATTTCTATTAGACGCTTTCGTGCTGAAACGCTTTCTGGTTTTATCTTAAGGATGCTCTTTATTTGCTTTACTGCTTCATTAATATCCTTCTCTTTGAAATACTCATCCGATGATTTCAAATAATGATAAAGTGCTTCTCTAACTGAGCCCCTTCTCGCATATATATCTCCAAGTCGGCTATGAGCAAGTGCAACTGATTCACCCTCCCCTGCCTCATCAATTAATCTCTGATATTCACTAACTGCGCGTTGAGTTCTCTCTGATTTTAGATAAAGGTCTGCGAGTTCATACCTGAGTATAATCTCACCTGGCAGTTTTTCTAGGAACGACCTTACCAATCTGATAGCAGAATCCAAAAGTCCCTGCTCTTCATAGAGTGAGACAACCTTTGCATATTCTATTGCTGCCATTTTTTTATCACCCATCTCATAATACATATCACCAAGATTGTTCCTAAAATGAGAACTCAAAGGAGATAACCTGTCAGCGGTCTCATAATATTTAATTGCATCTTCTTTATTACCAATCTGCCAGAAAACATCAGCATAATGAACATACTCAAGAGAAGCCATCTCAACATAGCCATCCCTCTCAAAATCAACTGCCCTTCTTAAATAGTCCTGAGCCCTTCTCTCTAAACTCTCTCTGTCTCTACTTTTTTGCTTCTCCATATAATAATAATAACATCAATTGCCTTTTAATACTATCTTATCATTTAACACATATGGAACAATATCTGTTATGTCAAACTTTGATGCATATTCTAAGTCCTTCTCATATCCAAGTGACATAAGATATCTGCCGTGCTGTGTTGATTTTAACATATTCAATATATCACCAACATAATTATTACATAATAACCTTGATATGACAACAGAATCCATATCATAAGTATAACTAACTGTTTTATCTAAAATATTATTAATTATGTAACCGGCACACACAGCATCCTCAATACACATTAAGTCATATCTTCCCGAACATGCAATTATAATATCAAGATTAGAATTAATACACTTTTCAATCACAGCCGATATATTTACAAATGACGCAATTATTATCTCACCGCAATTTAAAGCATATTTTATATTTACAGTGCCATTTGTTGTTGACATAATAATTCCTTTTTCCTTAATTACTCCCTCTTTAAACTCAAATGGCGAGTTTCCAAGGTCAAAGCCCCTGACCTTCCTCCCTTGTCTTTCACCCGTGATAAGCGTCTCTTCTTTAAGTTCTTTCTTTATGTTAAAGGCATCCTGTGGTGTTAATACAGGATGGACCCATTTTGCCCCATTTAGAAGGGCAGTTACTATCGTTGTTGTTGCCCTGAGAATATCTATGATTACAATAAGACGACTCTCATCTTGATTTTGTGATGTATATGCTCTTAGTTCGTTTGGCGTAAAGGTTACACTTATATTCATCTCTAACTATAATCTACTATTTAATACTTCCTTCTTATTTATTCTGTCCAGTCATCTTCTCTGCTTCAAGTTTCTCAATAAATGATGTTGAGAGTTTTCCTGACTTAAACAACTCTGATTCTATAACCTTCTTATGAAAAGGTATTGTTGTCTTAATCCCCTCAATATAAAATTCACTTAACGCACAACTCATCTTTACCCTCGCTTCTTCTCTATCTCTTCCCCAACATATAAGTTTTGCAACAAGTGAGTCATAATATGGTGGTATAGAGTAGCCCTGATAAATATGTGTATCAACCCTTACACCGCTTCCTCCGGGAAGACGCAACTTCTCAATCTTGCCAGGCGATGGCGCGAAACCTCTCTCGGGGTCTTCAGCATTTATACGACATTCTATTGCATGTCCAGTTATCTTAATATCCTCTTGTTTGAATGGCAGTTTTTCACCTTCTGCAACTAAAATTTGGGCCTTAATCAGGTCTATCCCTGTTACCATCTCCGTCACGGGATGCTCTACCTGAATTCTTGTATTCATCTCCATAAAATAGAAACTGCCTTCTGTATCTAAGAGGAACTCAATTGTGCCTGCACTATAATATCCAACCGCCTTACATGCCTTTATTGCGCTCTCACCCATCGCACCTCTCATCTTCTCATTGATAGCAACAGAGGGTGCCTCTTCAAGTAGTTTTTGATGCCTCCGTTGGATTGAACATTCACGCTCACCGAGATAGACAGAATTACCATGCTTATCCGCTATCACTTGTATCTCTATGTGCCTTGGCTCAATTAGATATTTCTCAAGATAGACCTCTGGGTTTCCAAATGCAATATTAGCCTCAGACGAAGCCATAACAACTGCCTTCTTCAAACTCTCATCAGAGTGAACAATTCTCATTCCCCTGCCACCGCCACCTGCAACTGCCTTGACTATCACAGGATAACCAATATTGTGAGCGATATTCAGCGCTTCCTTCTCATTCGTAAGCCCCCCATCACTTCCTGGAAGAATTGGAACCTTATGCTCAAGCATTGTTTTTCTTGCAAATGCTTTATCACCCATAAGTCCTATTGCTTTATATGGAGGTCCAATAAACACGATATTAGACGCTTCAACTGCCTCAGCAAAGTATGAGTTTTCTGCAAGAAAGCCATAACCGGGGTGAATTGCATCTGCGCCGACTATCTCGGCAGCGCTTATTATTCTCGGTATATTGAGATACGACTTTGCGAGTTCAGCGGGACCTATACAGACCGCCTCATCAGCCAACTTGACAGCCATACTTTCCCTATCTGCTTGCGAGTAAGCGATGACCGTCTTTATCCCCATCTCTTTTGCTGCCCTAATTATACGAACAGCAATTTCACCACGATTTGCCACTAAGATTTTACCAAACATAATTCGCTTCTAAAATCTCCTAAATAAATATATAACCAACAATACCCATACCAACTATTACTCCTAATATCCCTATAAATATGCGAACACCTCTTATATATCCCTTCCTTACCTTATCATCGGTTGTAATACGATACATTTCTAAATGTGGTGTGGGAGACCTTCTATACCAACCCTCTGCAACTGCGTCCTTTCCAATCATCTTTTCTGTAACAAAAAGACCAAATAGGAGATTTATAATAGAAAGTGGTTGTCTATAATCTATAACTATAAAACCAGAATCATCCTGGATAACCATATCCTCACTCCAGAAAAGACCAGGAATCCCTCTACCTATAATTCTACCTTTTATTGTGGCAGGTATTGGTCTTATCGCAGAGACCTTCACCTCACCAAGCAAACTTGCTACTTTTCTCTCAGGAAAGTTCTTTCCTGGATATTTGAATATTGTCTTCAATAAAGAGAATATTGAAGTAATGGTCAGTGCACTACCAAACGACGCACCTACTAAAGTCAATGTATCTACATAATAATAAATTGGTATGAATACAAGTGAAAGGATGAATATTATTAAAAATGCAAGAATGGGCAAGTATTTAACAAAGACATCAAAAATGAACTCATCAAAGAACGATTCTGGTTTCTGTAACTTAAAATCGTATGCTGATGTTCTGCCCATCTTGCCTGCCATCTCTTCTAATCTTCTTATTCTCTTTGCTGGCAATGGATGTGTAGAATTTAATTCATAAACAGTTGCCCAAGGATTCCATAGGTCCCATTTCATTGCGTTCTTCATATTCTCAATTGTAAAGCCACCTGTTCCCGCCGAAGCAAGAGCAAGGGTCCTCGCACTTGTTGGGTCAAATATACCCAATGATTTCGCAGCGTGTAATCTATTGCTAAATGATTTATTATCTTCTGATTTACCTGTGCTTTCTGCAAGACCATAGGCAATCTTTACAAGAGACGATGAAAGTAAGTCGGGATTCTCTGTCAGTTTAGCAGAATACTCATCCGCATAATACTCCCTTATCCTTGAAAGAAGAAGAACAATGTATTGAGTGATGATATAGAAGATATATGAAATGAGTCCTATAATTATTGCCCCACCGCGGTTCTTCCTACCTCCAACCCTTCCCCTTATCAATGTTATGAATACTATATAGAATACTAATGGAACTATTGAGGCGACTGTCATTACAACAAAGTCCCAGTGGGCTATATGACCAAGTTCGTGAGCAATAACAGAGTTTACCTCCTCACCAGTTAATTTCTCAAGAACACCTCTTGTTAAAACAAGCCGTGCATCAGATGGAAAATGACCAAATGTAAAGGCATTGGGATTTCCATCATTTATAATTCCCAATCTTGGTATCTTCAACCCTTTTTTCTGGCATGAATTAACTATAAAATCTCTATTAATTTGAGGAAGGTCATCAAGGGTAACCCATTTAATTTTATATATAAGTTGAATGATATAGGGACCCAAAAAGAATTGCAGTCCTACAATTAGTATTGTTAATATAATAAGAGTGAGTGTGCTCCACTCAAGATAAAATCCAACAGCCATTAATACAGCGAATAGAATACCAAACAGAAGAGCAATGACAATAACTGCCCTAGTAAAAAGCCCAAACATAACTATTCCTCCTCATTTTTTCAAAGAATATCTTTAATCTGATATTTCTAATCAATCAGAACCGTAAAGAGAATCTGCCCATATTCAACAGGTTTCGCATTCTCAACATGTATCTCTTTTATCGTGCCATTACAATCGGACTCTATCTCATTCATTAGTTTCATCGCCTCAATTATACAAACAATTGTCCCTTTTTTAACTCTATCTCCTTCATTGACATACGGCTCTGCACCAGGGGCAGGGGCTCTGTAGAATGTGCCAACCATTGGGGCGGTAATGTGTGTAATATTCTCTCTCTTTTCTTCTACCTTTGCCTCAACTGTGGATTGTTTCTCAGAAGTTATCTTCGCTATTTCACTGACCTTATCACCATTTACCGCCTTAATTGGAATCTCTGCGGATGGAACTTGCTCTGACTGTGTTATAGATAGTGGGGTTAACATTGGTTGATATGTAGAAAATGCTGCTGCTCCACCTGAAGGCAACCGTCTTATTACAACCTTTCTGAAAAGCCCAGATACCTCAATCTCAGCAATTCCTGTCTCACAAACCTTATCAATTAACTCCTTTAACTCTTTAATGTTCAACTCTAACCCCCTGAGAAATCTTAATCTTCCTTCACTCTTTCTACATATTCACCTGTTCTTGTATCTATCTTAATAAGGTCTCCCTCCTCAATAAATAATGGCACTTGCAAGGCATAGCCGGTCTCAAGACCAACCAACTTTGTTGCGCCAGTTTGAGTATCCCCCTTTATACCTGGTTGTGCCTTTACAACCCTAAGATTTATAAACATCGGTGGTTTTGCTGATATTGGAACCCCATCTTTATATATGATAATAAATATAGCATTTGCACCAAGAAAGTTAATTGACTCACTTAATTGATTTCTCTTCAAAACTATCTGGTCATAGGTTTCTTCATCCATAAAGAAGTAATTATCACTCTCGCTATATAGAAACTGTGCCCTTCTCTCTTCTAACTTTACAAGATTCAACTTCTCATTTGCCCTAAACTTATAATCAATTGTTGCGCCCGTTCCCATATTTCTCAATTGTGCTCGGACAAATGCAGAACCCTTCCCCGGTTTATAATGCTCAGCAGACACAACCTCAAACAACTCATCTTTTAGTTGAATTACCATCCCTGACCTTAAATCGTTTGATGATATCATCTATCCTCCTTATCACAATATTTCAGCAATGCTCTTATAAACCTTCGCAAGAGAATTCCAGACATCCTTTATCTTTACTTTGTCTTTTGATATTCCAAATAATGTGAAACTATTAGGAAAGAAGGAAAATATTATAGAACCCTTTGTTGTCTCAAATATACCCTGTATTGGTAATGATTTGGTATAAGATGTTGTTACCTTTTTTAAATTATGATAGACATCTCTGACAATAGCAGCAATATAAGCGATGTCATCTGATGATTTATCTCCGACACTTTCTATCAAAAAGCCATCATTATCAACAACCATAACTTCCTTAAATGGTCCGTCTTCTATTAAACTATATAATATATCTTTTAGCATCATAACCAATTTATATCTCCTTTTCTAATTTCATTGCATACTTCCTGAGTATATACCTTGATTTTCCAATGTTAGAAGATGGTTTAACTAATATAGTGAGAAAATAATCATCACCACACTTTTCTACGATACCATCAAATTTCTCTGCCTGAAAGATAAATGACCTCACCTTCCCAGCGTGTAGATTTCCTGCTATCTCTCCAAGCACCTTCAACATCGTTGAGATTTCAACCTCTGCCTCACTTGGCTCCATATCCTTTTCAAGTATCACCGTATCAACACCAATTCCATCTACTCCACAGAAACTTGCCGCAATTGCACCATCTACATTATGGAGCATCTCAATCAACATCTCTCTAAAATCCATATTCTCACTCCAATATCAACCTATCAAGCCATTCCTGAAACTTGGAAATATCCTCCTCTTCTGTGTCAAGTTCAGATATATCAATATCTTCAGGAAGTTCAAGTTCTGGTGGCTTTGATTTAACCAAAATCACCTCTGAGGGTATTTCTATAATTGGTTTTTCTACCTCTTCTTTTTCAAATGTTGGTATCTGCTCTTTTTCTCTCTTTAACTCTCCAAATTCAAGAACATCAAAATTAAATCCAGTAAGTTTATCTGGCGATATCGCCTCAGTCATTATCTCTTCTTCAAATTGAAGCTGGGCAAATGTGCCTTCACCGACGACCCCAAATTCAAACTCAGATGCCCCTTCCTCACCAGGAGTCAAATTCGGAATAGGAGCGAACTCAAATTCAATATCACCAGATAAATCTTTCATAGATAGTTCTGCCTTTTTAATTTGTCTGAGTATATCCTTTGCCTTCTCATCTGTGGGGTCTTTATCAAGGACTTTCTCACAGACCTCTCTTGCCTTTAATAAATAACCCTGTCTTAAATATACCTCAGCAAGATAAGGTGAAACCAGTTTTTCTTCACTCTCAACCATCTCTTCCTCTTTTGCTTCAACCCCCTCAGTTTTTTCAACCAGTAATCCAATCCTCTTCTTCCTACCTTTTTCTAAATAATCTTTTACCTCTGCAAATCTAAATTTTGCCTTTATTGATGCTCTCAATCTCTTTGCATCCTCATTATTAGGTTCAATCTCAAGTGCTCTATCTAATGATAACAATGCTCTATTTTCATCTCCCATCTCCATCAGAATTAATGCCTCTTCCGTCAGGCATTCAACATTGAAAGGGTCCAAACTCAGTGATTTTGTTATATATTCCCTCGCCTCATCAATCTCACCCGATTGTCTTGATAACCTCGCCATGATTGTATATCCATCAGAAAGATTCGGATTATAAATTAAACCCTTCTTTACAATCTCTCTTGCTTCATCTGATTTTCCAAGACCAATTAAGATATCTGCCAACTTCACAAACACTGGCAATGATGGGTCTTTTGTTAGAAGACCTTTATAATATTCTACCATTTTCAAAAGTTTGTCTTCACTCTCTGTCAACTTATAATACCCCTTCTAACAAACAGAACATTATAGATTTTACTTGTTTTATCATCATAAGTCAAGCATTATGGTTTAGACATATTATTTTATATTTCCTAAATAATTTAATACTAACTATTCTAAAAATTAAAATTTATTCGTAAATTCTTACTAAATCTATCATTCTATTGTCTCATCAATATGGTCAATTATTTCATCTATTGTGTTTATACTTTGAAAATAACTTATTGGAGAAATGAATATACCAAGATTTCTATCAATATCAAAGGATAGATGTTCATATTTAATCTCATTGTTATCTAATATCACCTTATTATTTATTGTGAATGAATCAAGATAACTATTTCCGAGACCCCCACCAAAACAGACAACAACATCAGGCATTTCACTATAAAAATTACCTGAATATAAATCTTCCTTCCTTATAACTCTTTTAACACCACCACCATGAATTCTATTTATTCTTAAAATTTTATCAATTACCCTCTCTTCTATATACCTCTTCACCGCCCCCTCCTTAAAATTTACATTCTTCCTGTTTATAAACACCCTCCCACCACCTAATGAAAAAGCAACTGTTCTATCATAATCAATATACTTCCAATGATTTTTTATCCCTATATAGGGCACTTTACCAATATCTCTCAGTTTTAATATACCCGTTGAGATAAAATATCTGTTAAGGTCAATGACTTTATTTAACCCTGATAGTGAAAAATCACCCAATATAAACGGTTTTATGCCAAAGATGTGCATAAACCATCCGACAAGCCAGTCAAGTTTCCAAAACGCCCATAGAACTGCTTCACTATCTATATAATGATGGGCAATATCAATTAATGGATAAGATATTACTATGACATCATTATCTTTACATAACGATGCTCTCATAGAAACTTGTGTAATTCCTCTGATGTTCCATTCAAGCATCTTTATCAGTGTTTTCTTATTAATCCAACCATCTCTGTATGCTCTTGCAATAGTATATGGATTACGAAGAACCACAGGACCAACATCCCTTTCAAGATGATGGAAGACCCTTCTTGGTTTAGCATGCTCAATGAACTGCGACCTCAAATCTACAGAAAGTGGACTTGCAAATATATTTAAGTGTGGAGTTATTGACTTTAGATAAAATTGAAAATACCCTTTGATTTTCGTTAGGAATCTATCTCTAAATATAACAGGAAGAGGTTTTGATACCTCACCAATATTCAATTTAATTATATATTTACCTGTTCTAATGACTACTGCACTCTCACCATCTAATATTTCAAAAGAAATAACTGCCTTCGTTTGCATCATACCATTCAATCTGACATCAACCCTATTCTTAGAAACCCTTATTGGAACCACTCTACTATCATCTGATATTTCAAATGCCTCTTCCTGAGATGAGAATAAAATTGGCTCATTATAACCATTTTTGAATATTACTGATGGAATAGAGACAGCATTCATCCCAATTGAGCCGGGTGTAAATGTCTCCTCAAATCCAATAGTATAGAAATTATGATTAAGTTTTTTTAGAGGATAAATAGTTGGTGACACAATGTCTTTTGAAAACAACCTTTTGATGATTGTAATACCAGCCCTTTCTGGCTCCATCAAACTCCAGTTCCATTTAGTATAACCCGAGTAATTAAAATCACCTGGATTTTCACCCCGTAAGAATGCAAGTTCATTTACCCAATGGTCAAGAGGAAGAAAGGGAGTTATCTTAATCTGCTTACCTACCCTGATTATCTCATTAATATACGAATTTCTTGTGTTTTTAATAGACCACTGACCTGCCCGAATGTCAGGCGGGAAGGTATTAAAACCAAGACCACGAGCATAGATTATAACTGCCTTTGGCATACAGAGCAAAAAAGATAACTAATAAAAGAATTGCTCATAATATAAAATGAGCCGCGAAGGAATTGAACCTTCAGCCTACGGCTTAAAAGGCCGTTGCTCTACCATTTGAGCTAGCGGCTCCAAATATGGATTATAATCATATTTGGCTTATTTAGTCAATATTTAATAGTATTCAAATCTCTAACTATTTTTGCTATTATTTAGCGTCTTGATGTAAAAATTATGCGAGAGTTAATAACAATGTGGCGGGATACAAGAATGGTAGTGCTAACTGCTACAACCGCAGCCCTATACGCAGCCCTGATGATACCATTCAAAGCGCTTGTCATCATACCCGGCATCACTGAAATAAGACCCGCTGTCTCAATTCCTATCGCACTTTCATTCGTTTTTGGACCTTCTGCTGCCTGGGGCGCTGCCATAGGAAACCTTGTGGGTGACATATTTGGTGGGATGCTCGGATGGGGCTCGCTCTTTGGTTTTATTGGCAATTTTCTCTTTGCTTATATACCATACAAAATTGTAAAACTACCAAGATTAAATGAACCTTTGGGCAAAAAAAGGGTGGTGCTTATAGTTCTAGCATCTATCATTGCGAGCATTACTTGTGGCACTGTTATTGGCTGGGGCACAGATATACTCGGGCTTGCGCCATTTGCAGCACTTTCAAATATTATCGCATTCAATAACACTATTGCCTGCGTTATCCTTGCACCCATTATTATTCGCTTAATTTTGCCAAGGTTGAGAAGATGGAATTTATTATACCCACAGATACTTGGCGAGAAGTATTATAAGAGAAAGAAGACATTCTGGATAGGTCTTACATTGCTACTTGCGGGATGTCTTGGTGGATATATTGTCGGGAATCTTCTCTCTGTAGGTGTTATGCATTATGACCCATTGAAGATGGTATTACCAACAAATCAGAACTCACCAGCAATAATTGGAACATCGCTACTTCCTGCTATAGTGATGATAGTTCTATCTATGTTTTTTCTATGAAGAAAAAATATGAAACAAAACCACAAGAGACCTTAAAATCTCTAAAAATCTCCAATCTATCGTTTAAATATGATGGCTCGGACAAGCAAGCAATATCAAATATTAACCTAAACTTTGAGAGTAATACTATGACACTAATTCTTGGTGGGAGCGGTTCGGGAAAGTCAACTTTACTATTCACTATCTCTGGCTTAATTCCAAAGTTTATGCCAGGCAATATTAATGGTAATGTCTTCATTAATGGCAAAAGTATATGTAACTTAAAATCAATTGAAATCGCTTCTATGCTTGGTCTTGTTTTTCAGGACTTCAAATATCAATTATTCTCAACAGATGCAATCTCTGAGGTAGTATTCTATCCTTCAAATCTGGGTCTATCAAAGGGTAATGTATTAGAATATGCGACAAAATCGCTAAAATTATTAAATATTGAACACCTCAAATATAGAAGCCCAGATACCCTATCAGGTGGTGAAAAACAAAGGTTGGCAATAGCATCTATCATCTCTGCTAACACATCTATAATAGCACTTGATGAGGCACTGACAGACATAGATATGAAAGGAAGAGATGATTTGATATCCCTTCTCAGAAATCTTAGCAATGAGGGCAGGATTGTTATCGTAGCAGATGAGGAGGTCTCAAACTATGATAAGTATGACAGAATCATAGTTCTAAAAGATGGTAAGATAATAAGAAAGGATGCCCCTAAATCAATACTTAATGACCCATTGCTTCTGATTGATGCTGGAATAAAACCGTATGATATATCTCTCATAACCAATGAAGAGATACTCAGCGGTATTGATGATGCATATAAATTTCTTATAAAGAGGGATATAAAGTATTCACAAAAACAAGAAACTATCAGATATAAAACAAGAGAACCAATTATCACAGTAAAGAATGTCTCATTCGCATATAAAGAAAGTGACGAGATATTAAAAGATGTGTCGCTTACAGTTTACAGCGGTGAAATACTCACACTTCTTGGTCCAAATGGAAGTGGTAAGACAACCCTTGCAGGTCTTATAATGGGCTTCTACAAACCACAAAGAGGTGAAATAAGTGTTAAGGGTTTTAATCCTTTTATCATTCCACCAAGGGAACTATGCAGGATAATTGGCTATCTATTTCAAGACCCTGACCATCAGATATTCTCAGAGACAGTATTTGATGAGGTAGCATTTGGGCTGAAGATACAGAATCTTTCACCTCAAATAATAATGGAGAAGGTTTTAAAGTATTTAAATTACCTCAATTTATCTAAAAAAGAGAACGAAGACCCATACTCGCTAAGCAAGGGTGGAAGGCAGAAACTGGCACTTGCTTCAATATTAGCGCTTGAACCCGAGATAATCATTCTTGATGAGCCGACAACGGGGCTTGACTTTCATGAGGTGAGAAATCTTATGAGAACAATACTAAATCTAAAAGAACAGGGTAAGACGATAATATGTATAACACATTCAATATGGCTTGCGAGTGAGTATTCAGATAGAATAGCACTCATGAGCGATGGAAGATTAATAAAGGTTGGTTCTCCTTATGATATATTCAATGATATACAAGCATTAAATGATGCCAGTATAAGAAGACCACAGATAATGGAACTCGCTCTTATACTTGGAGGTTTTTCAAGAAGCATAGGTGATTTCTATATAAATTTTGACTGGAATGGTAAGGGCGTCCCACCAATTACCTTTCGGGGTGAGATATGAGCGAGAGAGGAAAAGATATTGTTATTTCAACCGTTATCGCTTTAATTATCGTTCTTTTGAACATTCCTTTGCTCTTCGGGTATATCAATGCAAAGGACTCTATCACATTCTCATATCCATACTTTCATATATTGAGGTTGGCGATTGAGAATGGTTCATTTCCACTCTGGTCAAATTTATTAAATTATCCTGTCTTTGCTGAAAGCCAGGGAGGATTTGCCCACCCTTTACACTATATTCTCACATATCTACTACCATTCTGGCTCTCACACAATCTATCACTTCTCATACATTTGCTCATAGGTGCTATCTTTCTCTATCTCTACCTCCGCCTTATTGATTTATCCCGACCCTCATCCTTCATTGGCTCACTTGCGTTTATCACATCAAGTCAGTTCTCTATGCATATTGGTATAATGCCATTCATTGAGGGTGCCTCTTATACTCCTCTCTTTCTATATCTTGCTCACAAGGCAGAGAAAGGTAAAAGAGTTATATGTTATTCTCTGCTCGCACTTGCAGGTGGAATTTCGCTTCTATGCGGACACTTCCAGTTTGCTCTTATGGGTATTATAATATCAATTCTTTACATAATGTTTATATCAAAACTAAATATAATAAGACGAATAGTCAGTTCATTGATTATACTAGCTGGAATTCTCGCAATATCATCAATCCAAATACTACCATCAATACAACTCGCATTGAATTCAAATAGAACACAAGAAAATTTTGACAGATTTTACTCATCATATAACCCTATTCATCTAATTACATACTTTGACCAAACATTCTTTGGTGAAATGCCACATCCCCCTGCATATAAAACAAGCGACAATATTGTGCTGAATACACCAAATGATAACTATTGGGGCTTTGGCTCTTATTTTGAATCCACATATTTTATAGGATTAATACCATTTTTTCTTGCAGTTCTGGCAATATTCAGTAGTTATGAAACAGAGAAAAAAAGATTAAAGTGGTTCTTTATCTCAATTATCCTGATAGGTATATTTTTAGCACTTGGCAAATACAATCCACTATCAAAGTTGATATTGAAATTACCACCCCTATCTCTTTTCAGAATGCCCTCAAGATATATGTTTCTCACCCTTATTTCTCTATCAATACTATCCGCCTTTGGCTTTGAGGCGCTTATCAAAAACAAGATTAAGTCATCGTATTTGAACCTATTGGTGATATTTCAGATAGTATATATTGTTTTAATCATTACTATTGGTCTCTTTATCACCAAAGAGGGGGGGCGTTTGAATGAGTTCTTATTAATGAGATATGGCGAAAGGGAGGGGTCTTCTGTGGAACTCTCCAAAGAAGGTTATCAGAAAAAGATTGACATCCTTATTGAAAGAGCCAAGAGTTCTATCAATATCTCAAATCCGAAGAGATTGAGAGTTATTATACTTACTGCTATATTCATAAGTGCTGTCGCAATATTAAGAAAATCAAAGGGTAAGGTAAGTAAAATAACAATATACTCTATTTTTCTCATAATTATATTTGATATTTTAAGCAATGGACTTATCAGAGAGTCGGTAATACCTTATTGGAAGTTCAAGCCACCTGATATATTAGAAAGAGCAAGTTTTGATGATAGATGGAGAGTATTCTCATCGGGATGGGACATACCTTATGGTAATGAAGAGATTTCAACAGACATAATAATTCCAAACTCAAATGTGATATTTGGGCTTTCATCCCCCATCCCCCGCCTATCTTATGAATTTAATACAACATCAAGAATTAGAGAACTCATCTGGAACAATATATATGAAAAAGGCACAGGTGAATATCCACTCTCTCGCTTCAAGCCAACCGATATGCCAAAATCACTTGCACCTCTTGAAATGCTCTCAGTCAAATACCTTATAACTACACATGAAATAAACTCCGAAAGGGCATCTCTAATGAGCAAAGCAGAAAATGATGGTATTCCAATATACATATATAATCTTACCAATTCTCCACCCATAGTTTACGCACCCGAAAGAGTTATCCATATAAAAAATATAGAGGGATTTGAGAGATTAATTACAAGCGATGATTGGACGGTTGGGAAGGATATAATCTTTATTGATGGTGATGATAGGTCTGAAATATTGGGATATGGAAATATTGCGATAAGTGGAATCTCCGATAATGAGATTAGATTAACATACGAGGGTGAAGGTGGCTATATAGCGACATCAATATTATCATATCCAGGTTGGAGATGCTATATTGATGGCTTTCTGCAAAAAGTTGAAAGTGCATTTGACGGTCTTATCTCAATTCCAATTCAATCTGGAAGACACAGTGTTTTGTTAAAATATAAGCCAGGAATATTCACCATTGGTCTTTCTATTACTGTTTCAACCTTAGTTATTATTATCTTAATGATAATTCTATCATTGGTGTTCAAGAAAAATGATGAGGGATAGATATGTAATATTGATATTGATAATCTTGACGCTTGCCATAACGCTTCCAGGCATCAAAGGTTCTCTTCCATCACTCACGGTAAGTGATGAGTTTCAAATAGTGGAGCGTGCTCTATACTGTGGAACAGGCGACCTAAATCCTCACCTATTCACCTGGCCTGCACAACTGCCTGTATATCTCTTGTTTGGATTGTTTGGAATATTATATATCTTTCTTCACATTCTTCAAAAGGTTGGTTCTACACAGGACTTTATGCTACTCTACCTTCAAAATCCAACACTATTCTATATCACAGCACGCATTTTCAGCACTATTATCACCTCAATATCAATAATATTTCTTTATCCTCTTGTAAAAAAACTTTCAAATAAGACAACCGCTATATTTTCTTCTATAGTTCTCATTACATCTCCACTTTTTATAAAAACAGAGGTAGTTGCAAAACCAGAGCCATACCTGCTTCTCTTCACTATTTTGGCTCTCTATTTCATATATAGAGAAGAAAAGATAAAAACTATAGATATTGTTCTATCTGCAATATTTACAAGCGCATCAATATCCTCAAAATATAATGCACTTCTAATACTACCTTCAATAATTCTGATAATTTTAATTAAAAAAGATAGTAAAACTACTAAACTGAAACATCTTGGTTTATTTATTGCTACTACAATTCTCTTTTTTATCATTTTCTCTCCATTTATGCTCATTGATTACCAAAGTGCAATTAACGATATAAAATCACAGTTTGCAAGGGCAGGTGAAGTCCCATTTAATATAAAGTCATCTATCTATTGGCTATCGGTAAATCTCACCCCAAGAATCATCACCTTTGTTCTAATACCCTTCTTTATATTCGGTATATATTTAATTTCAAGAAGAAAGCATCTTCTTCCATTATCACTCATTGTATTTCTAAACATTATCAGCATCATTGGAAGATATGTCCCACCTCATTATCTAATTGTCTCACTGCCGTCCATTGCTATCTCATCTGGTTTTGGTCTGAACGCCTTTATCTCTTATATTAAAAGAGCAGGTAAAATAATGACCATCATAATTCTCTTAATAATAATCGCTCTCATACTAATTCCAACATTAAAAATAGAGAAGAACTCCACACTCATTGACACAAGAGAAATCGCAAGAAGATGGATAGAAGAAAATATTAAGAGCGATTCTTCCATCCTTGTGGATAGAATAATACCTGATGTTGAGTCGCCACAAATCATTCCTAATGCAGAATCTGCAAGAGTTCTGGTAAACCTTGGTATGGGCGCTGTTAGATTCAAGATACTTACCAATGAATCAATTATCATCAATAATAGAAAGAGATTTGACTTACATCCACTATCAATGGATGGTAATGATATTTATGGTTTTATAAAAGATAGTCAGATAGAATACATAATAACATCAATCTTCAATGATAAAGATTTCTATGTTGACCAGTGTCTTGACTTTGGCGTAGAGACATATCCAGGTGAATATAAATATCATAAGATGCTTAACGAGAGATTTATTCTTATAAAAGAATTTCTACCAGATGGTAAAATATCAAAGGGACCGGAGGTTTTAATATACAAGACAAGATGAGTAAAGACAGATTGAAAATCTTATATTTCTCATGTGAGGATGTGCCTGCAAGCCATGCGGGGGCAGTTCATACATTTGAGGTGGCAAAGAACTTGGCTTACCTTGGTCATTCTATTACATTATTCTCACTTAGAAGAGAAGACCAAAAGGCATACGAGATAGTCAGTGGAGTGGAGGTTATCAGGGTTTGGCAGAAGCTAATGGGAATAAAACTTCCAATCATCTCGGTTCCCTATCTACCATCACTTATTAAAAGGCATTTTGATATTGTAATGGAAAGGTATATCACTGCTGGTGGTCTTGGTGCTATCTACTCATTAATCAAGAGAACGCCACTTATATTGGAAGTGAACAGCCCACATGTTGAAGAGATAATATATCGCTGGAATATAAAATCACCAATAATTAAAGCACCTCTTAGGGTCTGGGTGAACTTTCAGTTTAGTCAATCAAAGGGTAATGTAACTACAATACCAACAATAGTTCCCGAGTTCTCAAGAGACAGGACTTATCTCATATATTGGGGTGCAGATAATAAGATGTTTGGAAGGTGGCTGAGAGATACAGATACAGCAAGGGAATTTATTAAAAGATACCGACTGAAAGACAAGTTCTTGATTCTCTTTGTTGGGTCTTTCAGAGAGTGGCAGGGGATATATGACCTGCCTGACATTATAGAGATGACAAGCAAGATTGTCCCTGGCGCTTTGTTTCTCCTCGTTGGCGGTGGCGGTGAGGAGGCAAAACTTATGAAATATATACACGAAAGGGGACTTGGAAGATACTGCCTTTATCTTGGACCACAGTCATACTCGCTTATACCCTATATAATGGCTCTGAGCGATGTTGGACTCGCACCATTTAACGCATCACACTACAAACCCCTTGAGGAATTTGGCTTCTTCTGGGCACCCGCAAAACTTATGGAATACCTTGCCAGTGGACTTCCCGTAGTTGTAAGTAAGTATGACACGCTTGAGAATATTCTTGGTTATGGTGAGCGTGGAATTCTCGTTAATCCTGATAAACCATCTGAATACGCGGAGGCAATCAAGATGCTATACGACAATCCATCACTAAGGACTAAACTATCAAAGAACGCAATAAGATATATAAATGAACATCAATCCTGGCAAAAGCACACAGAAAGATTGGAAAAAGTCCTTATAAAAGTGGTAGAGGAGAATAGAAAATCTAACAACAGAATTAGAATCAATATCAATGTGCATTGATATATTATAATTGAATATAATAATAAATATTATTTATCATAAAGAATTATTTATAATCTTACACCGTGAAGATAAACGAGAGTAAGATATTCATAGCAATTTTTATTTTATTCACAGTTGTTCTAATCTCTCAAATTTACTTTAGACCAATTGATAGAGATGAGGGATTCTGGATTGGCTCTGCCCAACTCTTCAATCACGGTTATAGATTATATCTTGACTTCACACTGCCCCACACCCCACTCGTTAATATTATTTACTCAATACTATTTAAGATAGTTGGAATAGGAATAATAATAGGCAGATATTTTAACGCCCTCCTTGGACTTATTTCATTTATATTAATTTACTATACAACAAGAAAGGAAAATCTACCGTCTAAAATTATTCCACTTATAATATTTACATTCTCATATCTAACAATTAACTGGCTAATACCAATCAAGGTCTATTCAATTACACTTCTACTAATTATATTATCGTTCACATTTCTCACTCTTTCATTGAAAGACAATTCACAAAAATGGTCAATATTTATAACGGGCGTTCTACTTGGTCTTACTATCTCTTCCCGAATAGTTCTTGTCCCACTACTGTTAGTTCCATTATTCTACATCAGAAAAATGCAAAGACCAATCAAAGGGGTGTTTTTATATATTATAGGCGTAATTATAGGTCTTATTCCGACTATCTACTATGTTATCAAATGCCCAGGTTATTTTTATTTTAATGTTGTAGGACTGCACACCTCAGTATTAAACGGTTACAAATCCCAATTAATACGATTAAACTTATTTAAAGAACTTTTAATTGACCCAAATTCAATAATTATTTTCTTAATAACTATACTCGCAATATACTATTTATTATCAAAAAAAACAGTCCCCATTGAAACAATCTCAACTACATTTCTCATCATCATAATCATAGTGAGCATAATACCAATATCAACATCACTTCAATATTTCACACTTACAATTCCTTTTGTTTCTATATCATCATCTTTTATCTTTGAAAGATTGAGTAAATCAAAGAAGTTCAAGAATATCTTATATATATTAATTATAATATATATACTACTTGGTTTAACAAGACCCACTTACAGATTAATGTTTGACTACTATCATAAACCACTCGTTGGCATAAATGAGGTAATCAATGTAGAAAACTACATTAAAAACAATGTGAGCGAAAAAGATATTGTTGCAACCTGGTGGAGTGGATATATCACGAAAGGCATCCCCCAACCTGACTTACTATTAGGTGCCTTCTCAGAGAGAACAGCCAATCTAATCTCAGAAGAGGATAGAAAAATATATCACCTACCTTCGTATAATGAGCAGATTGAGATAATATTGCGAGAAAGACCGGCGTGGGTTGTCGTCGGCATTGACAGTCCCGAAGAGATAGAAAAGATAATAAGAGAAAGATATACTTTAATTAAGATAATTGGAGAGACAAGAATATATGCCATCAATGATTGAAAAGTTTGGGTGTCTTGCTGGCAGAGTAATATCATCCCTTTGCCCGAAGAAAAAAGATACATTAAGCCCGACTGAGGATATAAAAAAAATTCTTGTTGTTAAGATATGGGCGACGGGTGAGGTATTATTGACAACCCCTGCTATAAGGTCGTTAAGAAAGGCATTCCCTAAAGCAGAGATAGATTATCTTGTTGGTATGAGAGCAAGTGAGATACTCTCCGATAATCACAATATAGATAATCTCATCATTGTAGATGAGAAGATATTTATAAAGCCAGATGTCATTCCACTTATTAAACTTATGAGTAGAATAAGAAAAAGAGATTATGACCTTTGTGTTCTTTTTCACCATACTTTCTTATTTGTTTTCTTATTCAGAATAGCATTAAATTGTGTTCTTGTTGGAATAGACAGAAAGGGTGAGGGTGGGCTTTTAGATATTAGTGTAGAATACGGCGAGAACCATCACCAAGCAGATGAATATCTTGGAACAGTACTAAAACTTGGATGTAAGCGTGATAATCTCGGTCTTGAGATATCAATACCTGAGAACGAAATTATTGTCGCCAAGAAAATGTTAACTAAATACCGCTTAATAGGTAGATATATTGTCATTGCCCCAGGTGGTGGTGAGAACCCAAAGACAAAGATGCCAAAAAAATTGATGCCATTAATATTGTGGAGAAAACTATTATTGCACCTCCTGCCACTAAATATGCAAATTGTAATTATAGGTGGAATGAGAGACATTCAAAGAGCAAGAAAACTATCTTCTATATCCTCAAATATCATCAATCTGACAGGAATTACCAATATAATGGAGTCATCGGTAATAATCAAAAGAGCAAGTTTAATTATAACCAATGATTCACTTCCACTGCATATTGCCTCAGCCCTGAAAATACCAACGGTTGCCATCTTTGGTCCAACAAGTCCAAATAGATATGGTCCTTATGAAAACGACAGGTTCCTGCTGATAAAGCCCAATGTAAGTTGTGCTCCCTGCTATAAAGATGGATATTTAACGGACTGCATTAGAATTCTTTGCTGGGAAAACACTAATATTCATTCAATAATTGAGTTTACAAAAGAGATATTAAAAGCAGATTAATTTAATATACTTAAAGTTTAATAATCTACTTCTTTTCAAAGTAAAAAGGATATGTAACAGTTACAACACCACCAACAATTGGGGGGAATTTCGCAAGTAAAATATTAGAGATAATTGCATTCTCAAGTTTAGAACCATTTATTAACGATGATGATATTACATTCGCTTTAACAACACTACCGTCAGGCGTAATTGTAAGTGATATCACAACCTTTCCCTCAAGAGCAGTGTTATTTCTCAACTCAAGATTATAGACATTTCTAATATCACCCATTCTTGACCTTACAATAGAGTTGATAGTCCCCTTAGACCTCTGTGGGTCTCCTGCACCTTCACCGGTTATACTCAAGGGGTCATCTATCCTTACACTACCCAGCGATGTCTCAATCTTAACCTCTGGTGTTCCTCCCTTCTCTTCAATCTTTTTTACAAGTTCATCCCTTTCTTTCTTCAATGTATCAATCTTCTCAAAAATTTTCTCTCTCTCCTCTGACGAACCTGTCTTCTCTAATTTTGCTATCAAGTCCTTTATTTGATTATCAATACTATCAATTCTCGCTATTGATTCATTTAACGCCTTTGTCTGTTTATAATAATGAATAAGTATAGGTGTGCTAACAGCAATAAGAACAGCAACAATAATACCTGCAACAATTATTGGAATTCTTCTCCTCCTTTTTACCACTGCTTCCATCTTCTTTATCTCTTGCTCTGCAACCTCCAAACCAGTCCGCTCTTCTTCAAGATGCTTTCTCTCTTCTGCAAGTTTCTTAAATTCTCCCTCCTGCTGTTTTGTTATCTCTTTCTCTATCTCCTCTCTGAGCAATTTTTCTCTTTCTGCAAGTTTCTCTGTCTCTACCTCTACCTTCTTCCTCTCCTCTGCTATCCTTTCCTGTTCATCCACTACACCAGCAGGCGTTAAGATAATAGGTGGGCCACCAGACCTTACCTGCGTAAGCCATGACGAAAACGCATCTTTTCTATCATCTTCTTTCTTGGCATTAAAATATGCTTTAAGATGAACAAGATTCTTCGCCATTACCCAATGCTTCATCCCCTTCATTCTTATATAGTCCGTAGGTCTGAATTTGCCTTGCTCTATCCAGGATTTAACCTCTTCAACAGCCATTGGACCATACTCTTTACCCTTAACCCTTATATAAAGATTCACTTCCTCAACCATCTTCTAATACCCTCCTCCCCTTCTCTATAGTCCTACTTCACTTGATGTTCCTATATCATAATCTCTCGGTATTATCTTAAATATTATCTTTGAACCGGTTACAACAGTAGGTATATCATCTGACTTCTTCCAAATTATTCTATATGTTCCATCTGGTATAAGACCGCTTGTTTCACCAACTATTGTTGCTTTACTCCAAGAATAACCACCATCCTCACTAAACTGGCAATCTACGCTGACCTTATCTTTTTCCTCATCGCTTATTATAAACTCAATAGTTACCTCACTACCATCTTCACTCATCGCATAACTCTTAATAGATACCTTAGGTGGACTATTATTATCAACAGGAAATGATGCTGTCACCACTTCTGCACCTGGTTTATTATCTCTTGGCACAACTCTTAAAATCACACTATCATACTCCTTACTACCAAGGTCTGCTTTTGTATTCCATACAAACTTTCCAAGATAACCAGATGCTCCTATTCCTTTGTTTCCCGAGGTTATAGTCGCTTTCTTAAATGTAACACCGCCATCAATAGAGTAATCTATATCAAGGTCTATAGAATCTTCCTCGGGGTCAAATATTGAATAACTAATCTCAACATCACCGGACACCTCTTCAAGTGGCTCTATGACATCTATTGACGGTGGAATATTAGTATCAAGTTTACCTATTATTGCTGTTGAAATCTTGCCTGCCTCAGTATCGTATGGAGTTATTCTAAACACGACATTTGTAAGTTCTTTACCTGGCAGGTCATTACCCGCTGCCCAGATAAGTTCACCACTATATTCCTTCGGTGATATATCTGTTGTTAAACCCATAATTGTAGCAATCTTGAATGTAGCACCGTTATCTATAGAATATTCACAAACCAAACTTATTATATCACCTTCATTATCTGACAAATTATAAGGTATGGTTATATCACCTGTGGATGACATTGAAGGAGACCCAAGAGTAACCATCGGTGGCTGGTTATTTGATATTGTTATTGGATTACTCTCAAACGGTTCACCTTCATCTGCATCAGCAGGATAAATCTTTAACTTGATATCACTGCTATTCACACCAGGAAGGTCTGCTCCTGAATCCCAAATTATCGTTCCAGAATACTTAGAGGGAGTAATACCACTCACCTGACCCTTCAGTGTGGCGTTGTTATATGTCACTCCACCATCCCTTGAATATTCCAATCGTAATGATATCGCATCTCCTTCGTTATCGCTAATAGTATAATTTATATTAATATCACCAGATAACTTACCACTTGGAACTGTCATAGTTACCTTTGGTGGCAGATTATTATCTAAATGTATAGATGAAACAATCGTTGGTTCGCCCACATCCTTATCCCTCGGGGTCACTCTAAGTTCTATACCTGAGAGGTCTTTATTTGGAACATCCTTGTCGCTCTGCCAAGTAAAACTACCTGCGAACATTAAACTTGTTATATTATTGAGATTGCCTGATATAGAGGCATTCTTCCAAGTTCTCCCATCATCAGAATACTCAATGTTCAAACTCACATCATCATTCTCATCATCCTCAATTGTATAATCAACTGTAATATCACCACCCACCTTTTCTGCAATACTTGCAATTGTAACTGTTGGAGGTTTATTGTTATCTATATGGAATGGTGGCGATAGCGATGGTTCACCCTCATCTTCATCACTTGGTGTAACCTTAAATACAACATCCTCAACATCAAGCCCTTCCATATCCCTTGATGAATCCCATTCAATGTAGGATGTATAATCAGATGTATGTATTTTTCCAGTAGGACTTATTATCTCTGCTGGTTGGAATGTCTTGCCACCATCTATTGAGAACTCACAGTCAAGTTTAACCTCATCATTCTCATCATCAGTAACTTTTATTGGCACTTTTACAACTCCTGAGACCTCCCCCTGTGGTGCGCTGACAACAACCTTTGGAGGCGTGTTATTGTCAACATATATGATGCCTGGATTTGCTTTCTCACTAACATCATTATCTGAGGCAACAACTTTGAATTGAATATCATTTCTATCTACACCCTTAAGGTCTATCTTTGAATGCCATACAATTGAACCTTCATAACTTGATTGTGAAATATCTTTTGTAATTCCATCCACGCTTGCCTTCTTCCAAGTTGAACCTCCATCATCAGAAAAATATGGTTCTATATTAAGTGTATCGTTCTCTTCATCCTGAAGTGAATAATCAACCTTAATATCACCAGAACTCTCATCAGGTATATCAGCAACAAAAGATACAGGAGGTGAATTATCATCAAGATGGAATTTGTTGCTTATGCCTGATTTACCTTGGTCATTATCACTTGGAGTTATTTTAAATACCACATCCTTGCTATCTACCCCTAAGACATCAAGACCTGAATTCCATATAATATCACCTGAATATGGTGATTTAAGATTTGTTATATCACCTGTAATAGTGGCTGGCTTCCAGGTAGTTCCACCATCAAGTGAATACTCTGCCTCTATTGAAAGAATGTCATTATCAGGGTCATCAATTGAGAACGCTATTTTTACATCATCAGAAACCTCCTCAGTAATTGGGTCAATTCTCGCAATTGGTTGTTCATTGTTATCAAGGTGGAACGGATTAGTTTCATCAGGAAAACCTTCGTCTAAGTCAAAAGGCGTGATTCTTACCATAACATCCTGACTATCAATTGATGGCAGGTCTGTCTTAGATGTCCATATTACAACACCAGAATATCTTGTTGGGTCTATCTCTGTCTTCGTTGCAACAGTTGCTGGTTGCCAACTGAAACCACCATCAGCAGAGTAATCAACTTTAATCATATTAGCATCGTATTCGGGGTCCTTAAGTTGATATGAAATAGAAATATTACCACTCTGTTCAGTTGTTATATCCTCAACGATGATTGATGGTAATTCGTTATTATCAAGATGGAAGTTCTCTGTATCTCCTGGCGTCCCCATATCATTATCTTTTGGGGTGATTCTAAACTTTATATCCAACTGGTCAGTGCCAGGAAGATTTGCATCACTTAGCCATACTATTGAACCAAGATAACCCGTGCTATCAATATCTTCTGTAAAGCCCTCTACCTTTGCTGGACGCCAACTTATCCCACCATCCTCAGAATACTCACATATCAAAATTATCGGGTCTGATTCCATATCATCAATAGAATAATCAACTACCACATCACCAGTTTGTTCTCCTGATGGTGTTGTAAGAGTAATAGTAGGTGGTGTATTATTATCAACCCATATTGGTGGAGAAATCCCTGCCTTTCCCTCATCAAGGTCTGATGGTGTTATTCTCACCAAAATATTCTGAGAATCAACACCCTTTATATCCCTGCCTGATTCCCATGTAAATGTTCCCTTATAACCTTCTCTTGTAATATTATTAAGTTCCCCTGTTACTGTTGAAGGATAATAATTGTCACCACCATCAACAGAATACTCAACAAATAATGAGACAGGGTCGCTTTCCCTATCGCTAATCTCATAAGGAATCACTACATCCCCTGCCTGCTCACCCTTAACGCCCATTACTACAATAGACGGTGGCTCATCATTATCTACGATAAAGTTATTCGTAGTTCCTGCTTCACCTACATCATTATCAGATGGGGTAATTCTAAATCTAACCTTATCTAAATACTGTGCTGGAACATCCATTACTGAATTCCAGGTTATATGCCCGATATAGCCCTCCTCACCAAATTTAGTAGTTCCCGACACAGTTGCCTTATTCCAGGTAGTTCCACCATCAGGTGAATATTCACAGAATATGCTAACTACATCGCGTTCTAAATCTGAAATAGTATAATTTACCTCAATATCACCAGTTTGTTCATCTGTGAAGTCGGAAAGTAAAACTGATGGTGGTTTATTATTATCAACATATATCTTACCACTAACAGTTGGTTGCCCCAAATCTGCATCCGATGGTGTTATTCTGAATAATATTTCGGTTGAATCAATACCGAGAAGGTCAATAGTGGAATCCCACATCACCTCTCCCGAGTAATTCTCAGGTTTAACTCCACTAATACGACCGCTTACAGTAGCATTTATCCAGGTCGCACCATCATCCTTTGAATACTCACAGAGGAGTGAAACCTCATCACCCTCATCATCACTTACTTTATAACTGACCGGAAACTCACCTGTCTGTTCACCACTAACCTGTGCTACCTCAACCTTTGGGGGATTATTGTTATCAAGATGGAAGTTACTCGTCGTGTCCATTGTGCCTTCATCGTTATCTTTAGGAATAATCTTAAACTGAACTGTTCTAAGGTCAACACCCCTTGTATCAGTTAAACTCTTCCAAACAATCTTCCCATCATACTCAGTTTGGCTTATATCTATTACTTTACCCTCAGTTGTTGCTTTATTCCAGTTCTCACCACTATCAAGAGAATAGAAACAATCTATTGAGAGTTTATCTCCCTCTTTATCCGTTAATCTATATGATAAGGGAATATCACCTGATACCTCTTCAAGAATATCCTCAACTAAAACCTTTGGAGGTGAGTTATTATCAAGATGGAACTTATTAGAAAGACCGGGTGGACCTGGGTCAAGGTCAGATGGCGTTATTCTAAAAATAACATCCTCAGAGTCAACACCCGGGCAGTCAGCCATTGAATCCCAGGTGCACTGTCCCGAATACCTTGCTGGTCTTATTGATGCTGACGCACCAGATGTATTTGCAGGCTTGAAGGTATTTCCACCATCAAGTGAATACTCATATTTAAGGTTGACAAGGTCTAATTCCTCATCAGAAATTGTATAATTAAATACGACATCTTCTGCCTTCTCACCCTCAATATTCTGAACTATTATAGTCGGAGGATTATTATTATCAACATGGAATAGAACTGTTTCACCACTTGTGCCAACACCACTTGAATCTGATGGAATTATCTTGAATTTTATATCTTTCTGTTCTCTATATTCTCTTCTCTCTTCTGCTATAAGTTCGGGGTCTGTCTCACCCTTCAGTTCAAGTGGTCCCCTAAGGTCTTCCCTTGATTTCCATAATAAACTACCTTTATACTCACTTGGTCCAATATTCTCTAATGACCCTATAATTGTTGCATCCTTCCATGTCTTTCCTGCATCATCAGAGAACATTGGCTTTATACTTAGATAATCTCCCTGTTTATCAGAGAGAACATAATTTATCGTTATATCACCCGATACCTCCACATTAATATCTGAAACAGTTACAGATGGAAGTTCTGCCACACCACCAACAAAGCCAAAGACAGAAGCCCTCCAGTTGTCCTTCTTAAACTGTGGCCACGGCATATTTGACCTTGACTCAATTCCTCCAACATCAGCACAGTATATCTCCCCACTTTTAGCACCTATCACCATCTCAAGATTAGGGTCAGCATCTATATTACCTATTGCAGGTGAACAGGCAGCAGAACCACCAAGAACATAGGGATAACCTGGCAGGATACTGCCATCGCTTGAAACTGCATAGACCTTACCATCGTCACATCCAACAACTATATCAAGACGACCATCGCCATCTATATCACTAACAACAGGTGAGGAAAAGAGAACCTTACTGCCTATGTCAACAGGAAATGGTGGAACGAAGGTGCCATCCTGGTCAATCACATATATTTTTCCATCTCCTGATGCAATTATCACCTCAACCACTGAATCATTATCAATATCAGCGAGTGCTGGTGAGACATATCTTAATTTGTATCCTGTAGTAACAGGATAACCCTTGACTGGCATTCCTGACAGCTCAAAGCCATAAACAGAGTAATCATCACTTCCTACGACAATTTCATATAGACCATCACCATCAATATCACCAATTGCAGGGCTTGACCTTATAGAATATCCCGTTTTGCGAGACCATACGATAGATACAACACCAGAGGCATATCTACAGAAATACAATCTACCATCATCAGCACCAAAGGCAATTTCAACATTGCCATCACCATCTACATCACCGACAGCAGGTGATGACTCTATACGAGGAAGGTCTGGTTTTGTTATCTCAAATGGGAAGCCCGAAAGAAGGGAGCCACCGCTTGACCAGGCATACAATTTACCATCGCAGGCAGGCACAATTATGTCCGGTCTTCCATCTTTATCAAGGTCAATAGCAGCAGGGGTTGCCACAATTGCATCCTTTGCACTAACAGGAAAACCAGGAACTATTGAACCATTGCCATTATAGGCATATAACTTACCATCATCACATCCAAAGACAATCTCTAATGCTGAATCTGTATCAAGATTTACAAGAAGAGGAGATGATTGAATGCCACTGCCAACATCTATAGGAAAGCCAGCGATTGGGTCACCCGAGCCTGAAAATGCCCAAAGTTCACCTGTGCCTGACCCAATTACTACCTCCTTTCTGCCATCACCGTTGACATCGCCAATTGCGGGGCTTGAGATTGTCGCCTTTGTTCCAGCATAATTAACTACCCACTCCTCTGTATAAGGAAATACAAAAGATAAACATAATAGAAGCACTAAAATTATTAGTGGAACTATCCTCTCCCAATATTTCATAATACCTTTAAGTAATAATACACCTATTTGTTATAATAGTCAACACATAAAGATATTCAAAAATAATCTATTTTTTCAATCATAAATATATAAATTTATAAATATTTAGTTGATAATATGATATGATTGATATAATTTAATAAAAAGGAGGAATTTAATAATGTTAGTAGATTTAGGAGCAAAGAGGTGTCTTGATTGCAATTCAGTAGTAATTTATGACCAATTTAAGCGAGTGCTTAAATGTGAGTTCTGTGGTTCTGAGAATATTGAAGAAACAGAGAAGTCACTTTCAGAAAAAATTAAAATGGACAAAATAGTTCCATTCAAAATAATTGAAAGAGAAGCAATTAAAATATTTGAAAGATGGATATCAAAGGGATTCTGGCAACCAAGAGAAGAGTTACAAGAGTTTAAAAAGACAAGTGCTAAGGGTATATATATCCCAATATGGCACTTCTCATTTGACCTTAATACATATTGGTATGGTCATGAAAAAAAAGAACGCAAACAAACTGAGAAAACAAAGAACGGAAAGCCAAAAACAATAACTATTGAAGAATTCATACCAAGGTCTGGTTCTCGCACTGAGAGATACTCATTATTCATACCTGCCTCAAAGGGCTTTACACCAAGTGAATTTATACAACTCCATCCTTTTCAGGTTGAAAATGCAATGCCTTTCTCTAATGAACATCTTATAGAAAAGCAAGCAGAGATTCCTATTTTAGATAAAGATGGTGGTTTTTTAAAAGCACAAGAAGAAGCAAAAAAAAGAGAACATGAATATGTAATGACCCAAGTTGATAGAATAGATACGCTTAATATTACATTCTCAGAACCAACATCAACACTTATTTATATCCCAATATGGATATTTGGATTTAAGTATTATGGTAAATATTACAGAATAATCATAAATGGAATTACTGGAGATATATATGGCAAGAAGCCAATAAGTAAAACAAAGGTTTTTATAGCAATAGCAATTCCAGCAGTTATTATAGTGTTGACAGCGATATATTTACTGATAAAGTAGTGAGATATCAGTTTACTTAATCTACATTACTAAACTAATCTTTGTTTCTATATTTATAGTAATATGATATATTGACTTTTATGAAACAGACACCTATTAAAGCGAAGATTGACGATAGTGTCTCGGAAGGCACTTATGCTAACCTATTGAATGTTATATACTCACCAGCAGAATTCATTCTTGACTTTGGAAGGATGGTTCCTGGCAAACAAGAGGTGAGCATTGTCTCTCGTATTATAACATCTCCTATGCACATTAAGATATTCTTAAGGGTGATTGAAGACCATATCAAGCAGTATGAGGAGAAGTTTGGAGAGATAAAGACATTCACTGGAAAAGACAGTTCCTCAAAGATTGGTTTTTAACTAATCTTTACTGTCTGATGGTAAGAAATGGTAAGATTTGATGGCTATCTGTTTGTGCATGGTAAATCACACTACATTAGAGATAAGTATATGGTGAGTGATTGCATTCTCTGTAATATTCTCAAAGGAGATGAAACATACAGAAATCTCATCTTACATAAAAATAAAAACTTCGCCATCACACTTAATCTTTACCCATATAATCCAGGTCATCTTATGGTATTTCCAGAAAGACATATTGAGGATATACGAGAAATGTCAGAAGATGAATTCATTATCATGCACAGATTGATAATTAAGTCAATGAATATACTAACAGGTGAGTATGAACCATCAGGTTTTAATGTTGGATTCAATATTGGAAAGACAGGTGGTGCTTCAATAATGCACCTGCATTGCCATATAGTTCCACGATACAAAAATGAACTTGGAATGGTAGATATAATAGCGGGAACAAGAATTCTTGTTGAGGAGATAGACAAAAGTTATGAGAGATTAAAGAGGGCTTTTGAAAATTATGGTGAAGAAGTATGATTAAAACAAGTCGTATCTGTGTAAAGATAATAATCTCAATAATGGCTATGATAATTATATCAATTATCTATGGTTGTGGTGGCATCAAAATATCATATACGACCGATATAAAAGCCCCAAACCCAGCATGGGAGCCACTCGGTCTGGCAACAGATAAAGAAGGTAATATCTATACAACAGACAGGGTTCTATGTGTTGTCCACAGGTTCAATAGCAAGTTCATATACAAGGACTCAATAGGTGAGATGGGCAAGCCCGTTGGAAAATTGATGGTTCCACTCAGCATTGCAGTAGATGAATATGGTAAGATATGGGTCAGTGATTTTGGAAATGCTTCAATATCCTCTTATGATGATAAAGGCACTCTCATCTGGTCAAGGGGAGGTAATCTTTACAAAGAAGGCAATTCAGAACCAGTTGAAACATCTGATATATTTCCGCTTATAATGCCTGAGGGGATTACCTGTGACGATAATACAATATATGTTGCAGATAGTGAAGCAAACGCCATATTCAAAATAAAGTTAGATAAGTCATACGAAAGGTTAAAAGTAAGTGACAATCTTCTCTACCCCGAGGATGTATGCTTGACATCAAAAGGTCTTCTGATTGCTGATACGGGCAATAAACGAGTAATCCTTCCTGATGACTCATCAAAGGAGATAAGAACAAAGGATGGCACAACAATAATACCTCATAGAATTGATGTTAAAGGCGATAGAATACTTATAATGGGAGAATATAAGACCAACGAAAACCAAGACGAAATGAGGTCTATTCTCATTCTGCTTGACAAGGATTACAATACGATATCTGAAAAGATACTTGACCCTGAGGAGACAGGTGATGCTATATTTATAGACAATGAAAGAATAGTTGTCTCTTACCCGAAGATTGGTAGAGTTGTGGTCTATAATATTAGTAAGTAATTAGAAGGTGATATGTTTAGAAAATTCTTAACAATCATTATAATTACAATATTAATAACAATAATCTCCTGCAAAAAGCAGACAATGTTTGGGAGACCCGAGATGGTGAAGGAAGACCTGAAGAATAATGTTGCAGACATAAGAGGTCTAAATGATACTGCCTATAAATATTATAAAGAAGGGAAGATTGAGATGATGAATATTACCGGGCTTGAAGTAGTAAGATGCATAAACTACACAAATTCTTATATCAATGTTGTATCTTATTATGAAGGCACAATAAATCCAATGGCGACTGAAAAGGATGAGTTCAAGATATCTCTCTGGAAGATAAACGACGAACTTTCCTCTCTTATCAGTGGAAGCCAGCCACCAATTGCACCATACATAGGCATTATAAAAGCAACAGATGAAAATATAGAGACAGCCAATAAGAAAACGGATGAGATACTTGATAGAGTAGACATATTAATAAGTAAAATGCCCGTAAAAAAGTAATATAATGGACTATTAAACATTAATACATTTTTAATTTATATTAACATTGGTAATGATATATAAGATTTAGGAGAATATGAATGTCAGATGAAATTAGAGATGATTTAATGATACTTCTGCCCGAGATAAATAACATCTCTGACGACCCCTTGAAAGAAGGCGTGCTTGAATGCTTCATATTAGCACTTAACGAAGGCGGGTTTTCCTCATCTGATATTGATAAATTGCCTTTCACACTTGATATAGATAACTGCCCTGTAAGTTTGCTTGAACATATTAAGGGCGTTACCAATACATCACTTGTCATTACAAATACACTTGAAGAAATCTATGGACCAAGGATAGTCATAGATAAAGATATTCTTATAGCGGGCGCTCTACTACATGATGTAGGAAAATTGGTTGAATACGCATCTGATGATGGTGAAATTGTTCTTAGTGATTTGGGAAGAGCGCTGAGACACCCGACTATAGGAGCGCAACTTGCAAATGAAGCGGGGCTTCCACCCGAGGTCGTCCATATCATAGCATATCACTCGTGGGAAGTAGAGAGAATCAAAAGAACAATTGAAGCATATATCGTTTATATTGCAGACCTTGTCAATAATGAGCCATTCAGAATGGTAGAATAATAAAATTAAAACACTCTATATATTTTCAGTTGTTGCTATTCACCCTCGTTTTCATCATCAGAATTGAATATATCTACCTGAAGTTCAAGTTCCTTAGGTGGCTCAAGACCGAGATGCCTATATGCACCCTCAAGAGCAACCCTTCCTCTTGATGTCCTACCAATTAATCCGACCTTCAGCATATATGGCTCAACAACATCTATTAGCGTGTCAACCTCCTCATTAAGTGTCGCCGCAATAGCATTTATCCCAACCGGTCCCCCACTATAATTATCTATTATCACCTCAAGGTATCTTCTATCTAAACCATCAAGACCAAGGTCGTCAATACCTGTCATTTTCAGGGCATCGCCCGCTATGTCAATGTTGATATTACCATCGTGCTTGACCTGTGCGTAATCGCGCACCCTTTTTAAAAGACGATTTGCAATTCGCGGAGTTCCCCTGCTTCTCTGGGCTATTACCCTTGCTCCACCATCATCAATATCAATGTTAAGCAATTTAGAAGAGCGCATAATAATTTCCACAAGGTTCTCAACTGGATAGAAATCAAGATGGTGGAATATACCAAAGCGTTCTCTCAGGGGGGCTGTTAGAAGCCCTATTCTTGTTGTTGCTCCAATCAGTGTGAACCTTGCTATTGATATATTTAAACTGCGTGCGTGTGGACCCTTGTCAAGAACAATAGTTATGCGATAGTCCTCCAACGCGGGATATAAAAACTCTTCAACTACCCTTGGCAGACGGTGAATCTCATCTACAAAGAAGATTTCACCCTTCTTTAAATTGGTGAGAATCCCAACGAGGTCAGAAGGACGCTCAAGGGCTGGACCAGATGATGCGGTGATGGTAGCACTCATCTCGTTAGCAATGCAGTAAGCAAGCGTTGTCTTACCCAAGCCAGGAGGTCCATAAAAGAGAATGTGGTCAAGTGGCTCGCCCCTCTCTCTCGCTGCCCTCAGAGTTATCCTTAGATTCTCAACAACCTTCTCCTGACCTATATACTCATCAAGGGTCCTTGGCCTCAAACTCTGAAGGTATTCATCACGATACTCATCTTCTGTTTCCTTTTTCAACTTTCTTTCTCCCTATACATCATCTTTATTACATCCTCGGCTTTCTCAGGTGTTCCAATACTATCCCTTACCCTAATAAGCACCTGTTCTATCTCCCTTGCAGAAAGCCCAAGTGCTGACAGCGCCTTTCTTGAATCATCCCACACACCACCCTTTGGAGCCCTCCCAACATCCTCCTCTGAAACAATCTTACCTGCAAGCGTCGTTATTATCTGCCTTGCCCTGCCAAGACCAACACCCGGTAATGACTTTAATATATCAACCCTACCGCTATTAATTGCATCTGTTAACTCATCAGGTGAGATATGCATAATATTAAGTGCTGACCTATCGCCTATCCCCGGAACCTGAGTGAGGTTGTAAAACAGCGACCTCCCCTGCTCATCTAAAAAACCCATCAAACAAGCGTTTAGTTTATTGCCTGATATTGATAAAGATATATGAGTGTATAATGTTGTCTCGCTTCCTACTAAATCTCTCATACTATCAACCAGATATGGAGGAATAAGAATTCTGAGATTAAAAGAACCAATATTTAGAATTACAGAGTCTTTAAAGACATTTAATATAGTTCCATTAATGGCATCTATCAATTAGAGACCCTCCCGTTGAACATAGCATAGCGCAACTGCAAGGGCATCACAAATATGCTGTGGTGTCTTTATATCTATACCCAATCTATTTATAATCATCTTCCTCACCTGTTCCTTACTTGCCCTACCGTTACCGGTTATGGCAAGTTTCACCTCCATTGGCTCATACTCATATAAGTTTATCTCTTTTTGTGCAAGTGCTATTGAAATAGCACCCTTGGCATAGGCAACACTTAGTCCTGACGATGGATGAGCCCTATCAAGATATATATTCTCCATAGCAGAAACATCAGGTGAAATCACCTCTATTATCCTTACTATATTTGAATATATCTTATATAATCTTTTATAATCAGATATATTTGATTCTGTCTCTATAAGTTCCATAAAAGATATTTTGATATTTTTTTTATCATCTTTATTATCTATTTCTATAACACCTATTCCTGTATTTCTTAAACCAGGGTCTATTCCCATCACCAGCATCTTAACTTACTCATCTTTTAATAAATAACCTTAAATTATAAAAGATAGAAGAAAAACCTCCTATGCCTCTGCCTCAGCAAAGGCAGAGATTATCTCGTCCGGAATATCAAAATTCGTCCATACCTTCTGAACATCATCGTGGTCTTCTAACAAACTCACAAGTTTTAATACCTTCTCAGCATCCTTTCCCTCTACTCTTATTGTTGACTTGGGAAGCATACTCAGTTCTGAAAGTGTTCTTTTATAACCTGCTTTATCAATATTTTGGCAAACCTGGTGAAAACTATCAATACTGGTATATATCTCTATAGTTCCATCCTCCTTTGAGACATCATCAGCACCTGCTTCTATTGCAATGTCAAGAATCTTATCTAAGTCAATGCCAGAATCTTCAATAACAATCAGCCCTTTCTTCTCAAAGTTCCATATCGTTGAACCACTCTCGGCAAGCCGACCACCGCCTCTCTCTAACATATGCCTTATCTCACCAACTGTTCTATTCCTGTTATCTGTCATCACCTCAACAAGTATTGCCACACCACCTGGACCATAACACTCAAGCGTGAACTCTTCATATATAGTTCCTGGTAGTTCACCTGTGCCCTTCTTTATTGCCCTGGTGATATTCTCCTTTGGCATATTTGCCTCCCTTGCTGACTGAACCGCCATACGGAGCCGAGGATTAGATTCCTCATCACCACCACCCATCCTCGTAGCCACAGTTATTTCCTTGATGATTTTTGAAAATATCTTACCCTTCTTTGCATCCACCGCTGCCTTCTTCCTCTTTATAGTTGACCATTTAGAATGACCCGACATATCTACCTCCTGACCATAGAATTTTATCAAAAATTACTTCATTGGACAACATCAATGGATTTATATTAGAAAACATTAATATATTATTTAACACCATAGTCATTTACTCTTAAAAGATGAACATTAGATAATTTTACCCTCTCAAGCCCCGCTTCAACTGCCACATCATAACATCTCTTAGCATGCGCCCTTGATGTATTTGGTAGGTCAGCCATATAATAACATGGGTAAAAACCAAGAAGTGTATATGGAATACTCTTGTCAATTGAAGCAATGAACTGTGCTATCTTTCTGACTTCACTTTCATCAATATAACCTGGGATTAGAAGTGTGCTTGCTGTTAATAAAGGCGGATTTTTTCTTCTGTATATGTTCTCAGAGAGCAATATGAAATTCGCAAGTGTTCTCTTATTGCTCACACCCGTCAGAGCAATATTGAGATTTTCACTGAACGCCTTTATATCAAATTTTATTATTCCACCGCTATCAAGCGCAATCTGGGCTATACTGCGAGCATGCCTCTCTGCCATTGAGCCGTTTGTCTCCCAACAGATGCGAAGTATCTTATCTTCTTTTATTGCCCTCTCAAGTGCTATCTCTGATGTCCTAATTGAATGCTCAATCTGTGAGGCGGGGTCGCCACCAAAGTAGCATATACACGCTGTCTTCTCATTCACCTTCTCTGCAAGTTCCTTCGCAGTTATCCTGCCCTTAAGGTAGAACTCCCTGAAGTGATTATTCTGACAGAAAAGGCACCCGAATGTGCAAGAGTGATAGAATACCGCAAGGTTCTTATAACCATACTCAGGACCATTTTTATATGCATATGCAGGGTAGCCCGCACCCGTCTCTGCGGGACAGACCCATGATGCAACGCAGTTAGTTGGTAGTGGGTCATAGTAATAGTAAAGATAGCCAATATCGGAAGACGATAACACATTAAGAGACCCACCATTATTTTGAACCATACCACAGAAGCCAAGCTCCCCTGATGGTATCTCACAGCGATTACCACACCTTGTGCATAGAAGACCTCCCTTTGGCGGCTGGAATGGAAGACGCAATGGTCTTCTCACCTTATTATGAATCTTGATGATGTAAGGATATGCCTGCTCCCAGTTGTTTATTATGCAATCATAGCAAACTTTTAGGGGCTTGCTGATGAGATTGGATTTTTTATGACAGACCCTACATGTTCGCATTTTAGATAATTATAAGATTGATGATATTAGAATTATTAAAATAAATATTATAATCAATGATTATTCTCTTCTGTCTGAACTATCACTTGGATATTTTTAAGTAAGGTAGGCAGTTCATCTTTTATTATACTCCATACGATATCATAATTAACTCCTTTGTAATGATGTATCAATCTATCTCTTGACCTTGCCATCTTACCCCAATCAATATCACAATATTTTTCTTTAATTCTACTTGATATATTCTTTGCTGCCTAACCTATAATTTCTATATTTCTTATAACAGCATCTTGAGTTTTTGTATCATTCAAAAAATCACTATAAAGTATATTATCAATATATTCTTCAATCTTATTTATGCATTCAATAATATCTTTTAAGTAATCAATCTCTCTTCTTTTAGATGACATACAATAAATTCTCCTCAATGTCATTGATTATCTCTTTTCGCTTTATACTTTTTACACCAACAGGAGTAAAGAGGTCAACCTTTCTTCCTAATATATCCTCAAGGTAATCAGCAAGGTCAATGAAGTCAAAGCCAATTGGTTTCTCAAAGTCCACAAGTATATCTATATCGCTATCATTCTTCAAACGCCCCTTAACACAAGAGCCAAATATTGCAATTCTCTTAACACCATATCTACCTCTCAGATATGGCTGTGCTTCCCTCAGAATCTCTATAACCCTCTCCTTCGTTAACATACCTTTATTCTTCAATTAATATCTCCTATTTATAATTAACTCCTATGCCTTTTCATATTTTCCTTCTTCTAATAATAATTTTTCTAATTCAGTTTTCTCTTCTTCCTTTTCCTTTGCCATTTTCCACCTCCATAAAATTTAATTTATAATTATAATAATATATATTTCAATCATCCAAATAATATTCTCTCAATATCCTCCCCGGTTGCACTCACAATCTCCCCACTTCTCACAAGTTCCGCCATCACCTTAATATCTTCCGATACAGGTCTATCATCATCATAAAATTGCACATTAGACCTTATTACATCATAGACACCTTTAAGTGGCTTACCAAGTTCGTCTCTTATTCCCGCAAGGTCTATCGCCTGGGCAAGGCACATCAATAGTATTCCGCATATTACCTCGCCATTCCGCACAATATCGCGTAGTTTCATCGCACATACGGGCGCCATTGACTGGCTATCCTCCTGTCCCGCTGAGACGGGAACTGCCTCAATGCTTGATGGATGTGTGAGAACTCTACTCTCTGCCAAAAGCGACACCGCTGTATATTGTGCTATCATATAGCCAACCCTAAGACCCGCATCACTCGCAAGAAAAGCAGGAAGACCTGAAAATTTACTGTCAAGAATGCGCGATAACTGCCTTTCCATAAGTGCCGAAAGTGCTGTGATAGAAATAGATGAAAAATCAGCCGCGAATGCAAGCGGTTGACCGTGAAAGTTTCCACCTGATAAATAAAGTTTTTCATTTGGAAAAAGCAAAGGATTGTCAACAGATGAGTTCATCTCAATTTCACATACAGATTGAGCATTCATTATTGTATCAACAACAGCACCCGCTACCTGAGGATAACATCTTATTGAGTAGGCATCCTGAACTCTCTTTACACCCTCTCTTGAAACCTTGCTTTCTTTTAGAAGCACCTCTATCAACTCTGCAACCCTTATCTGACCTTTATGAGGTCTTGCCTTGTGTAATCTTTCATCAAATGGTGAGAGAGGAGACCTTAGAACCTCAAGTAAAACTGCCTCTGCTACGCAAGAGTTATAAAGCAAATTCTTCGCCCCTTCAATCTGAAGAGCGAGAATAGCGGTTGAGTAGTGACAGCCATTTATAAGAGAGAGACCCTCCTTTGGTTCTAATTTAATTGGCTCTAAATCAGCATCTTCTAGGGCTTTTATGCTATCAACCAAACCACCTTTATATAATACCTTACCTTCACCTATAAGCGTGAGAGCAATATGAGCAAGGGGAGCGAGGTCACCCGAGGCACCTATTGAACCCTTCTCAGGAACAATAGGTATAACATTTTTGTTGAGAATATCTATAATTGTTCTTATCACTTCAATGCGAATGCCAGAATTTCCTCTTACGAGAGAGTTTGCGAGTATAAGGATAGTAGCCCTTACTGTTTCAGGACTTGCTGGTTTGCCATAACCAGCAGAATGGGACCTTACTATATTTAACTGAAATTCTGAAAGTTTACTATCATCTATCTTGATATTTGCGAGGTCACCAACCCCTGTATTCACACCATAGACCGTATCACCTGATTTAATAAGTGTCTGAAGATACGCTCTTGAGTGAAGAACATTTTTCTGTGCAATTGAACTTATTTTAACATTTTCACCCCTTGTAGCAACTCTTATAACATCAATTAATCTTAAATTTCTGCCATTAATTGTCAAAGTCATAAAATTCACCTTAATAATTAGTTAACCCCTCGCCATCTCTTTTAGCGAAACATGAATTACCTTTGAGACACCCGTCTCCTCCATTGATATTCCAATGATATTATCTGCTATCTCCATTGTCTGTCTGTTATGTGTTATTAATATGAACTGAATCCTACTTTTCAGGAGATTTAGCATATCAATAAAGTGAACAGTATTGGCATCATCAAGCGATGCATCAACCTCATCAAGGAAGCAGAATGGTGCGGGCTTAACACTCAGAATTGCAAAGAGGAGAAGTATTGCAACCATCGCCTTCTCACCACCCGATAGAAGATTGATGGATAGGAGTCGCCTTCCTGGAGGATTTGCCTCAATTATCACATCTGCGGAAAGCGGGTCAACGCCTCCTTGAAGATAGATTCTCGCATCACCGCCCTTGAATATCTCTGTGAATAACTCTTTGAACTTTATATCAACATTATCTACAAGTTCAATTAACATGCGCCTTGATGTCTCATCAAGGTATTCAATCGTCTCTAATAGGTTTCCCTCTGCCTCTTTCAGGTCATCTAACTGCTTCTTTAAACTATCTAACCTCTCATTTACCCTCTGATACTCGCTCTCTGCCTTGAAGTTCACCTCCCCAATCCTTGATAACCTCGCTCTCAATTCACCTGCCTTAATCAAAGCATCTTCAACAGTCAGACCAGAGAACTCATCCACAGGTGCATAATCATAAATTGAGATACCATATTGGTGCATTATGCTTTCCATCTCTGCTTCTCTCTCCCCTGAAATTCTACTAATCTCGGCATTTATATTTGCTATTTGTTCCGAAAGTTCCTTCTCACTTCCAATTTTTATTCTTGATACCTTTTCAATCTCCGAGATTTGTATTTCTAAATCTGACCTCATATTTTTCAACTTTCTTAATTCTATCTCAAAATGCCTTAAACCATCATTCAGAGAAGCCATATCCTTCTCAAAACCCCTTATCTCTTCCTCTGCTTCTTCAACCTCACCTTCCAGTTTGGGTATTTGCTCTTTAGTGTCTAATAATCTTGCATCTATCTCTTTTAGTTCATTTTTAAAATACTCTAATCTCTCCTTATAAATTTTTATACTATCAAATAGATTACTATACTTGATATTGAGTTTATCTAACACCATATTTGCTCTCTCATATTTAAGTCGCGACCTATTAAGGTCATCTATAGTTTTTTCCAGTTCATCTTTCAATTTTATTTCATTTTCTGTAAGAATTTTATCTCTTCCTTCTAAATTGCCTAATACCTCCTCCCTCTCTTTTAACTCACTTTCATTATCCTCTATACCAAGACAGCAGACATCAATTGCCCTTTCAAGCCGTTTTATCTCCTCTTCCAACGAACCCTTCTTTATTACTAACCTCTCCTCTTCACTATCAATACCAATTAACAACCTTTCTTTCTCTTCCAACTCACTCTCTTTTTCTAAAAGAACTTGCTGTTCAGAACTAATCTCATCTTTCAATTTATCAACATATTTCTCAAGTGATATAATATTTAAAGACAACTCCTCATCTTTCACATCTTTTTTAATTTTACCTTTTAAACTATCTGAAAAACCAGCATATATCGTCCCGTCAGGTAATACCAAAAAACCATCCATACTTACTGCTCCACCATTTTTCAAATCGCCCTTCTTATAAAGCATTAATGCTGTGTCAAGTGATGAAACAAGTAACATATTACCAAATATCCTATCCACATCCTCACCAATTACATAATCAGCCATATAACCCAATACATTCTCATCTGTTTTAATCTCCGGTCGAACACTTTCGGCAATTTTCATCAAAAGGTCAATATGACTATCTTTAACTATTTTTACAATCTCATTTAATGCCCCAACATCACTCAAATATATAACATACTCAAGTAAGAATGATGCTATTCTGAATGGTTTTTCATAACCCTTCTTTGCCCTAAGATGGACAAATTTTGGATAGTTCTTGTCTTTTGAGATTTTGTCATACACATTAAAGCCGTATATTACTGAGGCAGGGGGCACACAGGAAAGGTCATCTATCGCGCCCTTTAATCTTTCAAGGCGGAGTTCTGCCTTTTTCAATTCAACTGTGATTTCGCTTATAATGTTAGACAATTCTTTTATTTCTCTTCTAAGATTTTCCACCTTTGAAAGATGGGAGACCTTGCTTTTACTTAGTTTGCTTATCTGACTTTCAAGAACCTTAATCTCACTCACAATTGTCTTATTTCTATCTTTCAGTTCACTCTCCTCTCTTTTAAGCGCCTCCATCTTTGCTTCTATCCTTGCTTTTATATTTCTTATCTCCTGAATATCAGATTGTGTCTTTGCCCTTTCATAACTCGCCTCATACAATCTTGCTTTAATGTCCTCTAATTTTCTCTCCATAGTGTTTAAATCCACACTTCTACTCTCAATTATCCTCTCTCTCTTTGATTTTATATACTCAAGAAATTCTACCTGTTCAACCAGTTCTCTATTCTCAATATTGAATCGCTCAATCTCTTTCTCAATCTTTCCCTTTTTAATTATCAGATTCTCCTCTTCATCTGCTAACTCACATGCCCTCAATCTTTTCTGCCTTATCTTCTCCTCATTCAGATTTATCTTACCCTCAATTGTAGCAATATCTGATTGAACCTTATTCTTTTTATCTGTTAATTCCTCTATTGCACCTATTAGTTTTGTGTCCTCAAACCTTGCCTGCGAAACATTCTTTTCAAGCTGGGCAATCTCCTCCTTTATTGAAAATCTTGATTTTTCAATGCTTTTGAGGTCAGTTGAAAGTTTCTCCACCAACTTATCTCTATCAAGTAATTTCAGATAAGAGATATAAACCTCCAATGATGATATTTCATCCTTTAGTTTATTGAAATTTCTTGCCTTTGTTGCCTGGAGTTTTAATGAGCGTGCCTGTGTTTCAAGTTCGCTTCTTATGTCCTCTGCCCTCTCAACATTAATTCGTGTGCTCTCAAGTCGCCTCTGCGCCTCATCCCTCTTAACCTTATATCCAAAGATACCCGCTGCCTCCTCAAATATCCTTCGCCTTTCATCAGACGATGTTGAAAGAATAGCATCTACCATACCTTGCTCCATAACTGTGTAAAAACGCTTACCTATGCCTGTTCCATAGAATAACGCCCTAACATCTTTCAACCTACATCTTCTACCATTTATACGATATTCACTCTCTCCCGAGCGAAACAATCGCCTTAATATTGTAAGTTCATCTCCCTCAGAGGGGCTTATCTCTCCTGCATCACCAAATATCAATTCTACTTCTGCCATACCAGTCGCTGGTCGCCCATCAGAACCCTTGAAGATAACATCCTCCATCTTCTCTCCCCTCAGGGTTCGTGGCCTCTGTTCACCAAGCGTCCACATAATTGAATCTACGATGTTTGACTTACCACAACCATTTGGACCAATAACAGCAGTAAGCCCTTCCTTGATTTCAATTACTGTCTCCTCAGAAAACGACTTAAATCCAAGTAATCTTATCTTCTTAAGATACATAATTGAAAATTATAAGACAAATCAATATAACAGACAAACTTCAGCCAACAGTCAATATATTGAATACAAAGTAGTTTATCCAAACTATTCCTATCCTACTCTCTTTCTATTAAATCAATGTATGCAAGCAGGTCTTTTGCTTTCACTATGCCTTTTATTACGCCATCTTTACCAATCACTATTGCTATATCATATCTTGCTCTTCCAAGTTCCCTCGCTACATTTGCTACATTCATATCTTCACTCACCACAAGATAATTCTTTGATATTATGCTTGAAACAGGAGGTGTCAGTCCATTCAATTGTGCTGTTTCAGGTATCCTAACCTTTCTCTCCCTCAAAACATTATTCCTTATATAATCATAGAAATCTTCAACACCAATAGGTTTTGGAAATGTATTAACTGATATAAATGGCTTACCTTGAATGAAATTTAAGTGGCTTCTAAGAAGTGACATCTCTGTCTTCCTATCTTTTTTGAGAAAATAACGAAGTGATGAATCAGGATAACTCTCTTCCATACCCTCGGGGACAGTGCAGAGATAAGCAAGAAGGTAGAGGTCTTCATCATCACCAATTACATCTGGTGCTTTATCTTTGATATATTTGGCGAGAATGTCATCTTCATCTTCATATACAGTTGCAAACTTCTCAAGTGTATCTATTGCGTCAGCAAGAAACACTCCAAGTGCAGTATCAAGACCCCATAATAAGCCAGCAGATATAACACAGGCATCATCCGATTGGCCGGGACCTCGCCAATGTCTTATATACCTGAATCTATACCTATCGTCATCAGGTTGTCTATCAACTATCAAACCCTTTTTCTTAAACTCATCAATCTTGTTTTCATTATCTTCTGTGGCAAGCATTTCACCATTAAGCCCCATTGCTCTCATAATCTCAACATCAACTGTGTATAGTTTACCACCACCAATAGTAATACCATATTTGTCTTCAACAACTTTTCTGACCTCAGCTGAATCTCTCAACCCACCAAGATAAAGCCCCCTTACAACAGACCTTGCATCAACTCTAATATGACTGAATATAGGAATTTCTAATAGAGGTTTTTCATCTCTATTTATAAGATATTCGCGAGGTTTGCCATTAAGATAGTCATCAACAAAATCCTTAATATCATCAATCAATCTCTGCCGTTTTGCCTTGATATCATTGGCATCTAATTCAAGTGCCCTCACAGTATCAGATGTATCAACATCTACAAATCTCAAATGATGAAATAAAGCATGACCATTATGTGCATGACCCTCAATAGATTGTATCAAAATTAGTTGTTTTATCTCTTCTGTCGTATCAAGTTCTTCCAACTCAATGAGATGCTGAAAATCTGCCTTCGCTATCTTTCTAAAAAGGGCAAAATCCGTCATTAATGATACTGCACTCATAATTTTCATATTATTAACACCAATACACAACAAAGTCAATTTGAAATTTCAAGAAGATAACTATTGGTGGTGAAGAAATGATAAAAACTATACGCAAAGAATATATTAATGCTTGACTTATAGCATTTTAATTAATAATATATTGTCTAATTGACTTATTGATGGCACAAGTGGAGGTAGAGGCAGTTGGCAGTTAAGATAAGATTAAGGAGAATAGGTTCAACAAATAGACCTATGTATAGAATTGTAGTTATTGATGAGAGGTCTAAAAGAGATGGCAAGTATCTTGAAGAGATAGGTTATTACAACCCTCTTGTAAATCCACCTATTGTTAAGATAGATGATGAAGTTGCTCTTAAATGGCTAAAAAATGGTGCATGTATAACAAAGAGGGTGTATACTATATTTAGAAAGCAAGGTATTTTAGATAGATTTAGCCAGTTAAAAATAAAACCAAATGGAGGTAAATAAAATGTTGTCAGAGTATCAGACAAATGAGGAGTCAAAAGTTGATGAGATGGTCAAATATATTGTTAGGCGTGTAGTTGACCACCCAGATGATGTTAGGGTTAACATTGAAAATGATAACGATATTATTCATGTTACATTAGAGGTCAATAAAGATGACCTCGGCAAGGTTATTGGCAGAAGTGGAACTACTGCGTGGGCTTTAAGAACATTGATACAAGCAGTTGCAATGAAGTTGGGTAAGCGGGCTTCTTTCTTGATAGCAGAATAGATATTTTATAAATAAAAACCTCTAAGATATTGTGTCGCAAGAAGAATATGCCATTATTGGTAAGATACTGAGACCATTAGGCATAAAAGGCGATTTGGTCTGTCAAACAGTTGACGACAGGGCATTATTTAAACATATAAAAACTGTCTTTTACATCTCAGATGATGGTCTGTCAAGTTTAGAGATTGAATGGATGGGCTATCATAAATCAAGGTCTATAATTCATATTAAGGGTGTTGACACCAGAAACTCTGCTGATAGTTATAGAAACAAATTTATACTTGCAAGAATTTCAGACCTTCCAAAACTTCTAAATGATGAGTATTATGAATTTCAAATTGTAGATAAGGTCGTTATCTCAATTGATGGAAAAGAAATTGGAAAGGTTGACTATGTCATCTATACTGGTGGCACAGATATTTTGTCTCTTTCAAATAATACACTCGTGCCATTCTGCAAAGATAATATAATTGAGATAACAGATGAGTTTATAAGATTAAAATTGGTTAATATTGATACAAGTGATATTGTATGAGATTTGATATTATTACAATATTCCCCGAGATATTCTCATCTTTCTTGAAAACAAGCATTATAGAAAGGGCAATATATAATGGTCTCTTAAGTATCTATATCCACGACCTTCGCAACTTTACAGATGACACACACAGAACTACTGACGACTACCCTTATGGTGGTGGTGCAGGTATGGTTATGAAGCCAGAGCCAATAGCAAAGGCAATTGAGAGCATTAAGAGAGAAAATCACTCTAATGTCATATACCTAACACCACAGGGTAAATTATTTAATCAAGATTATGCCGAGGAACTCAGTAAAAGAGAAGGGCTCGTTCTTTTATGTGGAAGATATAGGGGAATTGACGAGAGGATTCGTGAGTTATTCATTGATGAAGAGATATCCATTGGTGATTATATTCTCTCGGGTGGAGAGATTGCCTCTATGGTAGTTATAGAGACGGTCTCTCGGCTAATTTCTGGCGTTCTTGGAAATGAGGCGTCTTTGGAGGAGGAGACATTTGCCAATTACATAATTGACCCACCACAATACACAAGACCTGCTGAATTTAAGGGAATAAAGGTTCCTGAAATTCTCCTCTCGGGAGACCATAAGGCAATTGAGAGGTGGAGAAGGGAGATTGCGATTGAGAGGACAAGGAAGAATAGACCTGATTTATATAAGAAATACATTAAAAACAAAGAATGAATAACTCTACTACCTTATGAAAAAGGGTGGAATGAAAACCACCCTTATCTCACAATAATTTTATATATTCTTACCTTTGAATTAATTATATTTATAATTTCTGCTCTGTTATTTATAAAGGTCATAATTTTCTTATCAACTTTGTAAGTCCATTTTATTAAATATGTAGCGCAAAATCATGTAAAAAATATTTAGAAGCAGAATGCGGGTCCTCCAACAACCATCAGCATATAGGCACCATCAGTGAATTGTCTGTAATCTATATATGTTGTTGCGCCTACTACCTTGCTGAAGTATATATTTGTTCGGTTTGTGAATGTGTAAGTGTTCTTCTTATCAACATCGTCAAAGCATCTCTTGTAATAAAACTTGGTAACTGTTGTGAAGAATGGAAGGGGTGTGAGACCAAATCGCGCACCAATAAGAAGTGATCTGTCTCTCTCCTTAATGTCGGGAGCCATAGGGCTTTCAAAATCTACATTCACAATGTCATACATGAAGCCAACCCATGGGTTTATGTATGAGCCATATTTACCGAATTTATACTTTACGCCGACGAGAGGAAATGGGCTTATGATGTCCGTATCTACCGCTTCGCTTCTATTAAATATAGTAACAAGACCAAAGCCAGCATTTATATAAAAATTTCCCCTTAAAAATGGATATACATCAGCATAGGCGATATCACCAATGGTTTTTATGTCTGATACCTTTGCGTAGAATGGGAAGACCTCAAAGATGAAACGCTTGTGAATGCCATGCATAAGCCCGCCTATTCCCCAACCGCTATCTACAGTAAGTTCATCAGAGGGTGGACCACCACCCATCTTGGGCTGACCATACTGGACAAAGCATAACTGTGGCGCAACCACCAGTGTGAAGCCCTCACCATAAGCGGTGAATGCCCTTCCCGATAGAATAAAAATTAACAAAAAGGATATTAGTAAACCATTCTTAATGTATCCTTTGGAATCAATATAATTTATCATATCTTTTTCATCCTAATTAACTCTAATATAAATATACAAAGTTTTAATTTAAATATTAAGCAAAAAAATAAAAAATTTTTAACATATTTTTATACTGCCATCCTTGTCATTTATAAAAATAATCCAATTCCTTCTTCCGATATTAACCTAAAATACTCGTATAATTAGAGATTTTTTGATATATTTATTATTGGTGGTTAATTATGATAAAAATATTTATATTAACCATTATAATTATTCCAATCCTGACCATCGCAAACATACTAATTGTTGATGACGATGGAAGTAATGGCGGTTATTACGCAGATGTCAAAGAATATTACAACTATGCAATTAGTCAAAACCACTATCAATATGATTACTATGAAGTTCCATATAATGCTCAGGGTCCCGATATCAACATTCTTAACAAATATACAACTGTAATCTGGTTTACAGGTCAGACATTTGGTTCGGGTTATTGCGTTACAATCTCCCCCGCAGACGAGAATAACCTAAAAATATACCTTTCTAATGGTAAAAATCTTATGCTCGTATCACAGGACTATTTGTCTGATAGATACCCGGGGGCCGGCAGTTTCTGTGCGGGTCAGTTCCCATACGATATTCTCCAAATCAGGTCAGTTATAGCAAATCACTGGACTAATCCGCCTCAGGCATGGGGCGCATCTGGCTCTATAGCACAGGGAATGACATTTTCTGTCTCAAATCCATATAAGACGCCGGGCAGAATACAACCTGACCTTTTAAATCATGTGGCTATTTCGCTCATATATAACACATCACAGAACTCTGGTCCAAGCTCTCTTCAGTATAATTCAGGCATATATAAAATCATATTTATGACAATGGCATTTGAGGGTTTCAATGATGAATCCAAAAGGAAGGAATTTATGAGAAGAGCGCTGGAATTCTTTGGCGAGCAAAACGATATTGAAACAAACTCAATTGGTATGATAAGGGCAGTTCTGAGGTAATACACAACATCTTACCCTAACCTTTAAGCCATTATATCAATAATAAAAATACAAAAGTTTCAATAATCCAGAAACTCAATTGACTTTAATTTAATATCAAGATGACTAGAAATATGAAAGTCAAATAATCTGTTGGCAGATTTAAATAGTTTATTATCCACATCTGCTCTGACTGCTTTTTCAATAGATAGAAATGAAAGCGACCTTATGAATTTCAGGGCTGGTTCTTCAACCCTCAAATAATCACCTTCTCTAATCTTATCTCTGATACAATCATCACATAATAATTCACCGCTTGAGGGAATATAATAATTCACCTTTCTCAAATCACCGTTGCACTTTGAACATTTATAAATCTGTGGGAATAGACCAAAATGCTGTAAAAGGTGCATCCTGAAAAGTAGATAGGTAATTCTGCAATCTTTGTTCTTTTCAACCTCAGATAGAACTTGCCCAAGAAGTTTATAGATGTCTTCCGATGGCTCACCAAGTGGAGTTAAAAGCAGAATGTGTTCAAGTATTGCAAGCCCGTATAATATCTTGCTCTTATCATTTCTTATCTTGATAAAATCACTTATCAGAGAAAACTGTGAAATCAGATGTAGTTCACTGGTCTCTTTGAAATATATGAGCATCTCATACTCGTAGAATGGCTCAATTGTTCTCGCCTTTTTTATTGCTGACTGACGCCCCGCTTTCAGTATTACCTTAAGTCGACCATATTCAAGTGAATAGATGTGAAAAAGTTGTGAACTCTCCCTTACTGGTTGAACCTTCAGTATAAACGCCTTTATCCTTTTAACAGCCATACCCTACTACCCATTTCTTATCTCTCTACTTAGCCAAATCTCACATCCAGAAATTAAATCCTTCATCTCCCCTATCGCTTCTTTATCGCACAAAATAGACAAGGTTTGTGGAAGTTCTATCACCACCTCTTTATTTCCATCATTACTCTGCATATAAATTCGCACCCTCATTCCCTTTGATGTAGCCCTTGAAGATATAAACTGGTATAGCGACTCCATCTTCTCTTCTCTCTCTAATACCTCCCTCGGAATCCTAATATTTATCGTATTTGCCATCATCTTCTCTGCGTCTTCAATAGGATACACTTCATTCACGATAATGCTATAATTATTCTCTTTTACCTGGAATCTGCCATCAATAACGACAAAAGCGCCCTTTGTCAGAAAGAACTCTGCCTTCTCATAAGCAGGTGAAAATACAACACATTCAACTGACCCCGTCTCATCTTCAATTGTTAAGAATGCCATCTCTCTGCCTTTCTTATCTGTTATCTGCCGTTTTGCAATAATAAGACCGGAAACTACAACCTTACCCTTATTTGGCATATTCAATAGTTCACCAAGAGATGTCGTCACCATTCCATTGAGCATCTCTCTGTATCGGACCATTGGATGACCAGATATGTAAAAACCAAGAACCTCCTTCTCATATCGTAAAAGTTCATCTTTTTCAAACTCATCTGTGTTTTTTACAATCTCAGGGGTAGAGGTAAATTCAGCATCACCAAGAAGAGATGCGCAAGCGACCTCTCTTTCTCTAATTCGTTTTTGACCATATTCTATAGCAGAATCAAGTGCTTCAAGAAGCGCCCTCCTTGAAAAGCCAAGTGAATCTATTGCCCCCGCCTTAATCAAACTTTCTATACACTTCCTGTTGGTAAGTCGTAAGTCAACCCTTGAACAGAAATCAACAAGTCCAGAAAATTCTCCTCGCTTTCTCGCACTGACAATAGAATCAACAGCACTATAGCCAACATTCAATATAGCAGCAAGTCCAAACCTTATAGATTCTCCCTCAATACTGAATTCTGCATAAGAAGAATTTATGTCAGGTGGCAGGACATCAAAACCCATCTGTCTTGCTACATCAATATAGTGCATTATCTTCTCTGAATCACCTGATTTAACTGTGAGAAGTGATGTCATAAACTCAAGTGGATAATTTGCTTTAAGAAACGCTGTTTGATATGCGATGATTGCGTAAGCAGTAGTATGTGATTTGTTGAAACCATAAGTAGCAAAGGGAGCGACCATCTCAAATATTTTATCTGCAATATCTTCTTTTATACCCTTAGATATAGCACCCTTAATAAAATCATCCTTCAAACCCGACATTACTTCAAAACCTATGGACTTCTTCGTCATCGCCCGCCTTAGAAGGTCTGCATCTGCCATTGTAGAACCTGCTACTTTATTTGCTATTTGCATTACTTGCTCCTGATATAAAATTACACCGTATGTCTCTGAAAGAATCTCCTCTAATATAGGATGCAAATATTTCACTTTCTCTCTACTATGCTTTCTCTCTATATAATCATTTAACATCCCACTCCCAAGGGGACCTGGTCTATATAAACTTATAACTGGAATAAGTTCTTTGAAGGACCTAGGCATCACTCTCTTAAGGAGGTCTTTCATTCCCTGACTTTCTAATTGGAAAACACCATCGCTATCACCACTTGATAACATTCTATATGTTTTCTCATCATCCATTGGAATTTTTAATAGGTCTATTTCTATACCTTTTCTCTCTTTTATTAATTCAATAGTCAGACGAAGTAGTGTAAGTGTTGTAAGCCCAAGAATATCCATCTTAAGCAGACCACATTCTTCAACAACTTCTTTAGGAAACTGTGTTGATATCTCACCCCTTGAGTCAATCATCAGTGGAACGAACTTTGAAAGCCGGTCGGGAGCGATAACTATACCTGCTGCGTGTTTTGATATATGCCGTGGTAATCCCTCCAAATATCCTGCAACATCAATAAGGTGCTTTATCTCATCGTCAGCCGAATATATCTCATTAAGCTCAGGATTCTTCTCTATTGCTTGTGGTATTGACATTCCCATAGGCACCATCTTCGCTATTCTATCAACAAGACCAAGAGGGATATTGAGTGCTCTACCTACATCTCTAATAGCCGCTTTAGCGCCTAAGGTATCAAAGGTCGCTATCTGAGCGACTGAGTCACTTCCATATCTGTCTGAAATATATCTAATTACCTCATCCCTTCTACTATCCTCAAAGTCAATATCAATATCTGGCATTTGCTTCCTCTCAGAATTGAGAAAACGCTCAAAAAGCAAACCATATTCAAGCGGATTAACATCTGTTATTCCAATGATATATGAGACCAAACTGCCTGCTGCTGAGCCCCTTCCTGGACCTACCATAATACCCTTTTGTTTTGCATAATTGACAATATCAGAGACAATTAAGAAATAACCGGTAAATCCCATTCTGTCTATAATATCAAGTTCATTTTCAAGGCGTCTCTTGACACCATCATCAATCCTTTCCCCAAATCTTTCTCTTAACCCTTTTTCGCAAAGGTGTCTTAAATATGAATGAGAAGTAAAGCCATCTGGCACATCAAATTCTGGAAGATATAAATTATCAAACTTCAATTCAACAGCGGTCATCTCCATTACTCTTAAAGTATTTTCACATGCCTGTGGTATCTCATCAAAGAGTGTGAACATCTCCTCGGGTGATTTGAAATATACCTCATCTGTTGTAAATCTTAATCTATCTTTGTCTTCTCTCTTCTTTCCAGATTGGATGCATAAAAGCGTATCATGAACCTCATAATCATCTTTCTTTAGAAAATGAATATCGTTCGTTGCAACAACCGGAATACCCATTCTCTTTGAAATTTCAATAAGTTCTCTTACTACAATTCTCTCCTCTCTAATACCATGGTCTTGTAATTCTATGAACACATTCTCTTTCCCAAAGAACTGGGTATATCTATCAAGAATCTCCTGGGCACCTTTTATATCACCATTTAGTATCGCCCTTGGAACCTCGCCCTTTAGACAGGATGTTAATGCAATCAGACCCTTTCCATAGGTTTCAAGAAGTTCATTATCTACTCGTGGCTTATAATAGAAGCCCTCTATGTATGACTTTGATGATATCTCTATTAAGTTTCTATAACCATCAATATTCTTTGCCAGTAGAATGAGATGAGATAGTTCCTTTGCTGTTTGACCTGGCAATTTATCAGTCCTGCTTGTTGATGATATGTAAACTTCACTTCCCAAAATTGGCTTTATTCCTGAACTTACCGCCTTTTGATAGAACGGCACAACACCAAAAAGATTTCCATGGTCAGTTATAGCGAGAGCACGCATCCCCATCTCTCTTGCCTTACCAATAACATCACCTATTCTGCACATCCCGTCAAGAAGTGAATATTCTGTGTGAACATGGAGATGAATGAAATGCTTTTTATCTCCCATCATCATCTAAATTAACACATCAAATCAGTTCAAGTCAACAATCACTAATGAGAAAAAAGGTAGAAATGGCTAAAGGCATAATTTAAAATTGATTGAATGTAATTTAAATATATAATATAGTGAAAAATATCACAGAATTTTAATAACAAGTAATGATTAAATAATGTTATTATTTAAGAAATTATATGAGGGAATTGGGCACAAAGGTATTTCTGTTATTCTTTGCTATGTCATCTCTTATATTTCTATCAGGCATTTTAATAACACTTGTCTGGCAGAGTATACCATTTTTCAATCAAGTAAATCCAATCAGTTTCTTAACAGGAACTAAATGGTATCCGACACAACCAAAGCCAGATTTCGGAATATTACCGCTATTAATTGCATCTCTACAAGTTACCCTCGGTGCTATGATATTCGCTATCCCACTAAGTTTGGGTTCATCAATCTTTCTATCTGAACTTGCTAACAGTCACCTGAAAGATATATTAAAACCAGCAATTGAGATACTTGCAGAGATTCCATCAGTCGTCTATGGCTTTATAGGAATTGTCCTTATCGCCCCTGCTATGAAGTCAATTTTCAATCTTCCAACAGGACTCTGTGCCTTAAATGCTTCACTAATTCTGGGCATAATGGCATATCCAACAATAACAAGCATTGCAGATGACGCTATTTCATCTGTGCCCAATGAAATAAAGGAGGCATCTTATGCACTTGGAGCAAACCGATGGGAAACAGTTGTTAGGGCAGTTATTCCTTATGCAAAGTCAGGTGTCTTCTCTGCAATTATCCTTGGTTTTGCAAGGGCTATTGGTGAGACAATGACGGTCCTTATGGTAGCAGGAGGCGCTGCTGCAATTACAATGTCTTATCTAAAGCCAGTAAGACCAATGACAGCGACTATCGCAGCAGAGATGGGAGAAGCATCGTCTGGTAGTTTGCACTACCTTGCACTATTTTCAATCGCACTAGTGCTATTCGTCATAACTCTTGGTTTTAATATAATTGCTGAACGCCTTAGGGGGAGAAAGAAGATTTGAGACGCCTTAAAGAAATTATTGGCTTTTCACTATCTACACTATGTATTTTGGTTGCATGCTTCTTTCTACTTCTGATAATCAGTTATATCGTCTATAAGGGTTATAGAGTTATAAATTGGGAGTTTATCAGTTCATCACCCCGTTCGTCAATGACTGAGGGTGGAATCTTCCCAGCAATTATAGGAACATTATTACTCGCTCTTGGTTCAATTATATTTGCACTTCCTCTTGGAATTCTATCAGCAATATATCTATCTGAATACGCAAGAGACAACTTATTCAAGCGAATAATAAGAGTGGGGGTTAATTCTCTTGCTGGTGTTCCATCTGTTGTTTTTGGGCTCTTCGGTCTTGCAATATTTGTAAAGTTTTTTAACTTCAAGGTCTCAGTTTTATCTGGTTCTCTTACTCTTGGAATACTTATTCTACCCCTTGTAATAAGCACCACTGAGGAGGCGCTTGCCGCGGTTCCACACTCATTCAGAGAAGCATCACTCGCTATGGGTGCTACAAGATGGCAGACAACTGTAAAGGTTATTCTTCCAACAGCATTACCGAATATCCTTACAGGTATTATACTATCAATTGGAAGAGCAGCAGGAGAAACAGCACCTATATTATTCACAGCAGCAGCATTTTATCTGATGGGACTTCCAAACTCTATATTTGATAAAGTAATGGCTTTACCATATCATATTTATGCGCTTATGACCGAGGGAACATTCCCCGAGAAACAGACAGCCATTGCCTATGGCACTGCACTTGTCTTACTCATTTTGGTCTTAGGTGTTAACCTTATAGCAATAACAATCAGGATGAGATTTAGAAGAAAGAAATTATGGTAGAGAATAACAAGATAATTATAAACAATTTGAATCTTTGGTTTTCTAATAATCAAGTGTTAAAAGAAATATCAATAAAGATAAAGTCAAATACAGTTACAGCAATTATGGGACCATCAGGTTGTGGCAAGTCAACGCTTTTAAGATGTATAAACAGAATGAACGACCTGATAGAAGATTGCAAAATAGAGGGTGAGGTTCAAATTGATGGTTCAAATATATATAATCAAAATACAGATATCTATAACCTTAGAAAGCGTGTTGGAATGGTCTTTCAAAAGCCAAATCCATTTCCGATGTCTGTATTTGATAATGTCGCTTATGGATTAAGAATTCACGGAGTAAAAGATAAGAAGATAGTTGAGAAAATGGTGATAAAGGCATTGAGTGATGCAAATCTTTGGGATGAGGTAAAAGATAAACTTAAGAAATCAGCATATATACTCTCGGGTGGTCAACAACAGCGATTGTGTATAGCAAGAGCCCTTGCCATAGAACCAGAGGTCATTCTCCTTGATGAACCTGCGAGCGCTCTTGACCCAATCTCAACATCAAAACTTGAGACACTCATAGATAAATTAAAATCAAAATACACTATAGTTATTGTGACCCATAACCTCCAGCAGGCAGCAAGGGTCTCTCATTACACTGCCTTTTTGATGCTTGGCGAGTTAGTTGAATATGGACTTACTGATGACATATTCACTTCCCCAAGAGATGAGAGAACAGAAAACTACTTGAGGGGGAGGTTTGGTTAATGGTAAGATTTGCTTTTCAAAAGGAGGAAAGATATTGCTCACCGAGAGATTAAATGCACTAAATGAGAAGATAGCAGATATGGCTTCCCTCGCTAAACGAATGGTTGAAGGAGCAATGACATCATACAAAAATCGTGATAAGGAACTTGCCTACAAGGTGCTTCATGATGATGAGTTATTAATGAATAAACTTGAGAATGAGAACCTTGAAGAAGCAGTCAAGATTATCGCCCTCTACCAACCAAAAGCAACAGACCTCAGAATGCTAATTGCTGCAATCCTCATCAACAGAGACCTTGAGAGAATGGGTGACCATGCTCAGAACATAGTTGAATATGTAATGAGATTAATAGAACTACCAGAAAGAAAACTAACTGAAGAGATTCCAGCACTGTCAGAAAGAGCGTTATATATGCTAAACAAGGCACTTGAATCCCTTCTTAATGGCGATGAGGATTTAGCAAAGAGAGTTATAGTATCAGATATAGTTATGAATGAGCATACAAATAATGTAGTCATAAACATAATAAAAAATATGAAGGAGGACCCAACACTTACTGAATATGGAATCAGGCAGGTGCTCATAGCGCGAAATTTAGAAAGAATAGCAGACCACGCAACTAATATCGCTGAAAGTGTCCTCTTCGTTCTTGAGAGTAAGTTCTACTTGCACAGAAAACGCGATCTTGCCAAAGAATTAGAATACAAAGATACAGACCTTCTCTTATAATTAACAGAAGCACTACCCTCTGTATAGGTTTGTTATTGGAAATCGCCTATCTTTACCAAAAGCCCTTGGTGTTATTCTGATGCCAATAGCCCCTTGCCTCCTCTTATATTCATTGGTATCTACAAGTCCAACTACCTTTTCTACAACATCTCTATCAAAACCCATTTTAACTATCGTGTCTATGTCTGCATCCTCCTCAACATACGCCTTCAAAATAGGGTCAAGTATTTCATAAGGTGGAAGGGTATCTGTATCATACTGGTCTTTCTTGAGTTCCGCTGAAGGTAATTTTTCAATGATACTATTTGGGATTACATTCCTCTTGTGAATCTTATTTACATATTTTGCCAGATTCCATACCAATGTCTTATAAACATCCTTTAAGATAGAAAAGCCACCAACCATATCACCATACAGAGTGCAGTATCCAGTTGATATTTCACTTTTATTTCCTGTTGAGAGAACAAGCCAGCCAAATTTATTTGAAAATGCCATCAAAATATTTCCACGAATACGCGCCTGAAGGTTTTCCTCAGTTGTATCAGAAGGATGCCCTGCAAAGTGTTTAGATAATATATTCAGGTAGAACTCAAATATAGAATCAATAGAGACCTCTATTAAATCTATATCTAAATCTTTCACAAGTTTTTTTACATCATAAGCACTATCTTCTTTTGTGTATCTTGATGGCATGAATATACAATGAACATGCTCAGAACCAAAGGCATCTACCGCTATTGCTACCGTTAGTGATGAATCAATCCCCCCAGAAAGACCAACAACAACATCTGAAAATCTATTCTTTTTTATATAGTCCTTTGTTCCCAATACAAGTGCTCTATACACCTCACTTTCTACACTATCGGGAAGAGGGTAAAATTTGGGTTTGACTGGCGGTTTCTTCTCTACAACCGAATCTGAAAGATATACAAACTTTACCATTTTTACATCTTCTTTAATATCAATATTTTCTTTTCTTTTTCTGGGGTCTCTTAATTGATTAGCAAATGCTATCTCTGGCTCTATATCAAATACTATTAAATCTTCCTCAAAGCCCTTCGCTCTCACAAGAACAGCACCATCAGGTCCGATTATCACACTATGTCCATCAAAGACAAGTTCATCCTGCCCACCCACCAAATTCACAAAAGCAAGAAAAGAACTGTAATCGCTTGCCCTTGTCCTTAGCATATTCTCTCTCTGCTCGGGTTTTCCAAGATGATATGGTGATGATGATATATTTATAATAAGTTCCGCACCACCGGCAAGTGATTGTATTTTGCCTGGACCATCAGCATACCATATATCCTCACATATATTGACCGCAAAGGTGAGACCGCCTTTCTTAAAAATAGTATATTCAGAACCATGCTTGAAATATCTCTCCTCATCAAATACAGAGTAGTTCGGTAGATATATCTTTTTATAGACAGCAACTATTTTACCATTTTCTATTATCGCAGAAGAGTTGTATATATCTTCTTCTCTATAAACAAAACCGACAATAGCAGTAATTCCTGATACACTTTTTGCTAACTCATCTACAGCAATAAGATTGTCTTCAATAAAGTCGGGTTTGAGAAGGAGGTCCTCAGGTGGATAGCCAGTTACTGCGAGTTCAGGGAAGGCAATAATATCCGCACCCATCTTCTTCGCCTTTTCTATATTGCGAGAAATGAGAGTAATATTTCCAGAAAGGTCACCCACCCTTGTATTTATCTGTGCGAGTGCTATGCGAAAGGACGACATACCGATATTATAGCAAAGATTGATTTAGTGTTTATATGTTTATTCAATTAGCATATAATATCATTATGCAGGCATTTGAGAACAGAAAGGGAAGACGACTCTATCACATTGAAGATGAGATAGAAGTAGGTATCGCTCTTGTCGGTTCTGAGGTCAAGGCAATTCGTCTTGGAAGGGTTGACATGACAGGTGCTTATGCTATTATTGAAAAAGGCGATGTTATTCTCAAAGAGATGTTCATTGGACATTATGAAGCAACAGGTAATTTTGCGCATGAAACAAGAAGACCGAGACGGCTTCTATTGCATAAGGAGGAAATAAAAAAGTTAAAAGGAAAGGTAAATGAGAAGGGATATACACTTATACCATTAAAGTTATATTTTAATAAGAAGGGTTTAGCGAAGGTTCTCCTTGGAATTGCAAGGGGGAAGAGAAAGATAGAGAGGAGGGAAGATGAAAAAGAAAGAGATGAAGAGAGAGAGATTGAGCGACTTATTAAGAAAGAGATTGGACATTAGTATTATAATTGCCTTATTAATCTCTGGCTTTGCATTTTCACTATCAATTACAAATGTAAATCCGAAGGACAATGGCGAAAGCACAGACCTTATTATCTCTCTTGATGGTCCAACCAAGTTTGATATAACGCAACCTGAGAAATATCACCTCATATTGATAATCAAGAATTGCACTAAAACTGACAAAATTCCAGGCATCATTGAAAATATAGGTGTTATTTCAAGTGTGAGTATAGAAGAAAAGTCAAATGCTATATATTTTGACATACTTTTGAGCAAGGGAGCAACGAGATTTAAGGCAATTAATAATAAAAAACCGCCATCAATTGTTCTGACTATATATGGTAAGAAGATAGAAGAAAAGATAGAAACACCAAAGATTGAAACTCCAAAGATAAAAACAGAGAAGAGCAGTTTGAAGGTTGACACAGTTGTAATAGACCCAGGTCATGGTGGCAAGTTCACAGGTGCTGAAGGATACACGGGAACCCTTGAAAAGGATATAAATCTGAAGGTAAGCAAGATACTCAAGGGTATTCTTGAAGAGAAACTTGGTATGAATGTTTACCTGACGCGTGAAACTGACTGCCATGTCTTTCTCAAAGATAGAACTGGGCTTGCGAATAAAGTAGGCGCTGACCTTTTCATATCAATACACTGTAATGCTTACAAAGACAAAAAGGCAAATGGAACTGAGACATTCTTTCTATCAGAATCAAAGACAGACCTTGACAGGGCTGTTGCTATGAGAGAAAATGCTGACTTCCTTGAAGAGGTAAAAGATTCATCAGATATGAAGGACTTTCTCTCTATGATACTTGCATCTCTTACTCAGAATGAGTTTCTTGAGGAGTCAAGTGAACTCGCAGAACTTGTGCAAACAGCGATGATAAGTCGTCTTGGACTGAGGGACAGGGGGGTAAAGCAAGCACCATTTTATGTATTAGTTGGAGCATATATGCCTGCAATACTTGTAGAGATTGCATTCATATCAAATAAAGGCGAAGAAGAGTTGCTATTAAACTCTTCTTTTCAAGAGAAGGTAGCATACTCAATCTATGAAGGTGTAAAGGAGTTTAAGGAAAGGCAGGAGAAAAGATTAGGATTATAACCAAAGAATACAATCAAAACCAGTGAAAATCAAAATCTCAATCTAAAAGCATCTTTTATAAGTTTCTCACCAGTAATAAATGCAAATCCCCAGGTAAAAATCATAAATACAATAATATAAATAAAGATTGATACAATCTGAAAGATTACCCCAGTTGGCATATATAATCTTGAAATAACATATCTAATAATAGAATATCCTAAGACACTTCCAGCTCCAATTCTAAAAATAGTCATAATCAGTTTCTTACTCAGAAGATTTTTCAAAAGGACTCTACTTAGATATATTATAAGAGTTATTCCCCAGATTAGGTTAACGATGACTGTTGTCAGAGCAATTCCAAGAAAATCTATATATCTTATTAATGTTATATCAAGAATTAGGTTCAAACCAATGATAACCAACCCAACTAAACTGAATATAACTGGCTTCTTTAGAGCATACATCATACTTGATGTCAAACTTACAATTCCTATGAAAAAAAGACCTGTAGCATATACAGAGAGCGCCTTCGCTGACAGAACTGATGAGGACTCTGTAAATGCACCCCTTTCAAATAAAATTCGAACCAAAGGTAGAGCAATAAATGGAATAAGAACTCCAATAGGTATATACACAATCGCAAGCATTCTTACAGCTCTTTCAAAACGAGATGTCATTTTATCAATGTTCTTGCTTGCTATGTCTTGAGACAGATATGTGTAATATACTCTGTTTAGCGGCACACTGAAAAGTGCCTGCAGGTATGCAACTATTTGAAAGCCATACTTAAGAGCAGAAATTCTCCCTGGCTGAAGATGCCCTGCTACTGCTCTATCTATAAGCACATTTGTTCTATCTGCTATGGCACCTGCGATAAAACCAACGCCAATAGCAATCAAGGGAAGTCCCTTACGAATATTCAAACTACATCCTGTTATATACCTCCAACCCTCTCTTAAAAGCATTGGCAGAAGAAATATAAATTGAACTGTCGCTGATATGAAAAAACCAATGACAAGAGAATATATACCAAGCCGTGAAGATAGGAGGAAAACTGATAGTGAAATAATTATCGGTGGAAGTGTTGCTGAAATACTTGGCAGAATAAATGACTCAATAGCATTGTGAATAGTTGCTACTACCCTGTGGGCAATATATACAACCATTATTGGTAAAATAATTCTGCTGATAAGCAGTAATTTCACATAATCAATATTCTGACCACCACCTATTATTTTACACAACCACGGTGATAATACTTCAAGAATAATAAGAGCGACAAAAGAGACAACAATTATAGAATTAAAATAAGAGAATCCAATTCTATAAGCAGATTTCTTATCTCCAATCTTCATAAGGGATATAATCTTAGGAAGAAGACCTGCGTTTATTATTTCAGTGGCAAGATATACAAAGACCTCAGGAAGAGCAATCGCTATAAGGAAAATGTCATACTGGCTACCCGTTCCAAAAGCCCTTGCAACAATAATTGCTTGAAATAGTGAAAGTAAAAGTGTTATGAAATTAATGAACCCCAATGAAGCAACTGTGCGACCACCATTATATTGGTTCATAAAAATTTCAATCCCTGACTTTTACTGCAATTACTCCAATCTGGTCATGTGGATTTATTGTGATACTTATATTTGAAAATGGTGATAGTTTCATCAAGTTATATAATATTCTGAATGGTTCTCCTAATGGTATTAACTTCCAAAAGATATACTTTATGCTCCAGGTTTTAATGGGTTTAATCCATTCAATTGGTTCATAACCAGTATCTTTCAATAGAATACCGAGTGTATTCTTTGTAAAATAATATGTATGAAAGCGCATTATATACCACCAGTTTCTCTTAAACAATCTTGCGAGGGCACTATCAATATCGGGAATCTCTATATATATAATTCCACCCATTCTAAGCAATTTATTTGACTTCTCGAGGAATTTTTTTGGATTAGAGGTATGCTCAAGGACATGAATGAATGTTATGCAATCAAAGAATTCGGGTGGGAACTGTGTTTCATCAAGAACTCCTGCGACTACATTACAACCCTTTTTCTTTGCAATCTCAACTGAGGATACCGAAGGGTCAATTCCATAACCTTCCCAATTACTGCTTAGCGTTTCAAGAAAGAAACCATGACCACATCCCACATCAAGAATCTTCCCTCCACTTATATATTCCTCTATCTTTTTTCTATTCCAGATGAAGCTTTTCAACTTCCACGAACTTTCTTTAATATAATCCATATCAATAACATTAGAATAAATCTTGTTTAATGTCTCCTCATTTTCTCTTGGACTTGTAAAAATGAGACCACATTTTTTGCATTGAACTATCTGCCTTGTTGTATTGTTTGGGTCTGATTGTCTGAATCTAAATACACCATCATTCCCATTCTCAACAGAATCTCTATACAAAACCTTGTAGTTTTTAGAACCACATATAACACAATTTACATCTACCAACCTCATAATCAATCAGAGATTAAAATCCAAAATTACCAACTAAACCCACACACCATAATATCAACAATTATCAAAATCTATCTTTCATTATTATCTTATTCAATGTATCAATAATGATTGCCTCTACCTGACTAATGGTTCCACTAAGCACAAAACCTGCCGCCTTCTCATGTCCACCACCGCCAAATGTCTTTGCAACCTCATTGACATCAACCTTCCCCTTTGACCTCAAACTCACCCTTATCTTGCCATCCTCTTCACGCAGTAGAACAGCAACTTCAATCCCCTTAACTGACCTTGCATAATCAATAAAACCATTAACCTCCCTTGAATCAAATTGATTTGTATTAAGCATATCATTAGTGATTTTTATTAAGGCAATTCTACCATCATTTTCTAATTTGATAGACCCAAGAACATTTCCTAAGAGCCGTAGAAATCTTATGTCTTTATTCTCATTCAAAACCTTATATACAAGATAAGGGTCAACGCCTGATTTTATAAGACGAACTGCATTTAGGTGTGATTTCACCTTTGTGTTGGCGTAAGAAAAGCATCCCGTATCTGTAAGAAGTCCAACATAAATTGGAAGAGCAATATCAAAGGTTAATTCAACATCCATAATATCAACCAATTCAAGCACCATCTCTGATGCGGATGATGAATAGACATCAACAAAATTTATATCTCCAAACATAGTATTGCTCTTATGGTGGTCAATATTGACTACCTTATCGCATTTTACAAGCATTCGTTTGAATTCCGGCTTTAATCTATTTAGGTCTCCACTGTCCAGCACAACAGCAGTGTCATAAACATCAGGTTCTCTTCTGGTTATCTCACAGTCATCAATCAAAAACTTTAATCGCTCAGGCATCTCATCATCCCATATCAGAAATGAACTTATATTCTTTGCTCTCAGCGCTCTCCAAAGTGCAACTATACAGCCAACGCCATCACCATCAGGGTCAATATGGCTACTGATAATCACACCCCTCGCACCAAGAAGTATGTTAACTATCTCTTTAATAAGTGCCTTCCTTCTTGTCTTTGATAGTTCAACCATATACTAAACTATAACTCACCCTTGCTCTTTAACTCTCTAATGATGTCCATTACTCTTTCACCTGATTCTAATCCCTTATCCCTGATAAATTTAATATGGGGCGTATATCTCAATCGTATATTCTTACTAAGAAGCCCTTGAATCCTTGCTGATGCTCTGTTAAGAGCCCTTAATACTCTCTCTCTCTCATTTTCTGACCCTGAGACAGTCACATAGATAATAGCAAATTTAATATCCGGGCTTAGTTTTACTCGTGTAATAGTTACCATTCTTATCTCGGGGTCAGATACCCTTCTCTCAATAATTATGCTGACTTCTTCCTGAATCAGTGCTTCCAATTTCTTCAATCTAAGAAAGCCATCTTCTGTCATATTATTGAACTCTCCAACTCAACAATCTCCACAGGATAACTATCTTCAATAAACCTATGAATTTTATCAAAAGTTCTTACTATTTCACCTTCTTTATTTGATACCATAGAAAATCCAAAATCTGCTCTTTTCAATTTACTTTGATTATCTAACTCTATAACGCTTACATTGAATCTATGCCTTATTCTATCCTTTATACTCTTTACAACCTGCCTTCTGTCTTTTATTGTCTTTGATTCTTTTAGAAAGATAGATATAAAAAGAATGCCGGTCAGCATAGTAATGAATGCGACTGTCTATCCACCTCTTTTTACTTCCACTACCCTATATAACTCGAGAATATCACCAACCTCAAATTCATTAAATCCTTCAACTCCAATACCACATTCAAAACCAGATTGAACTTCTCTGACATTCTCCTTAAATCTCTTAAGAGATGATATAACACCATCAAATATTACCTCATCATTTCTTAAAACTCTAACCTTGCTATTTCTTACAATTTTTCCTGATGTAACTGAACAACCGGCAATATTACCAAGTTTTGATATGCCAAAGACCTGTCTCACTTCTGCTCTTCCAATAACTTCTTCTTCTGTTATTGAAGCGAGCATACCAGTAAGTGCATTTCTAACATCATCAATTATGTCATAAATAATCCTATATAACCTTACATCTACCTTCTCTTTCTCTATTTCCTTCTTTGCATTTTGTTCAATACTGACATTAAATCCCAATATAACAGCATTGGAAGCAGTCGCAAGCATAACATCACTCTCTGATATAGCCCCAACGCCCCAGTGTAATATCCTTGGTTTATATTCATCTACCTGAATCTGCTCTAAAGACCTCTTTATTGCCTCACTTGTTCCATAAGTATCACACTTCAGTATTAACGGTAATTCCTTTGGACCACCTTCCTGCACCAACTTAAACCACTCATCTAATGAAAGCCGAGGCACTGAGATAGCTTCTTTCTTTCTATCTGATAAAAGCATTTCAGAGATATCCTTGGCAAGCGTCTCCTCCATTTCATATAGATAATCACCAGAATCACAAACTCCAGAAAGACCCACTATCTCAACGGGCATACCAGGTGTTGCCTCTTTCAATAACCTTCCTTTTGGGTCTATCATCGCCCTTATCTTGCCAAAATAGTTTCCTACTAAGACATTGTCTCCAACCCTTAAAGTTCCTTCTATAATTATTACTGTGGCAAGTGGTCCCTTACCTTTATCAATTTTAGATTCAATGACTATTCCTCTTGCCCTCTTCTCAGGATAACCCCTGAGTTCCATCAGTTCTGCCTGAAGCATTATCTTTTCAAGAAGGTCATCTATTCCAATCCCTTTCAATGCTGATACCTCTGAAAAGAGTATATCACCACCCCACTCTTCACAGACAAGCCCAAGTTCTGCCAAGCCCTTTTTAACACGGTCAACATTAATACCTGCTTTATCTATCTTATTTATTGCAACTACGATTTCAACATCTGATGCCTTTGAATGGTTATATGCCTCAATTGTTTGCGGCATTACACCATCATCTGCTGCAACAACAAGAACTACAATATCAGTTATTTGAGCGCCCCTTGCTCTCATCTGTGTAAATGCCTCATGACCAGGTGTATCAATGAATACGATTTGATGTCCATTAATCTCAACCAGAGAGGCACCTATATGCTGAGTGATGCCACCATATTCACCTGATGCTACATCTGTCTTCCTTATAGTATCAAGAAGCGTCGTCTTTCCATGGTCAACATGACCCAACATCGCAACAATAGGTGGTCTTGGAACAGATATCCCCTCATCTAAAATAACATCAAATCCAAATCTATTCCCAATAGTTATTATTACATCCGGATTTAGATAAGTAGCATAGTTTGCTGTTTCAATATTCAAATCTCTTAATACTTCCAAGACCTTTTCTACCTCAACTTTGAATAATTCTGCGAATTCCACTACAAGAAGACCATCCTTAATTACAATCTCTCTTGTGGTTTTCCTCTCCTTCGCTCTGATTTTTTTAAGTTGTGTCTTGGAGACCCCAGTGGTCTTACTCTGCATCTTCATCTTGCGTTTCATTACCATCTTCTTAATTGTTGCCCTCTTACTCACATCAAGCGACCTCTTCTCATCAACTATCTCACCTTCTGTCGCTTTCTCTGTGGTTTTACTCATTATCTTCCCTTCTCTTACTGAACCTCCCCTCTCTTTTTTCTCCCTCTCAAGTGAGACCTTATCCTTCTTCTCTTTCTTATCTTTATGGCTCCTCATTTCATCGCTTGCTTTAATCTCTACTACCGACTTTTTTAATGTCTCAACATTTTTCCTATCTTGACCAAACTTCATTTGACTACGACCAACTCTCCGTTCCTTTTCTTCACCTTTAATACTATGTCTTGCCACATTGCCCCTTCTTCTAACAAACTCTTTCACCTGCTCGTCTTTAATTTCAGAGGTTGGGCTAACTACATTAATACCAGCCCTCTTAAGTTCTCCAATAAGACGACTGACACTTATATGCAAATCTCGTGCGAGTTCACTTACTTTCATAATATATCTTCTTTTATAACTATACTAACAATCACCAAACAGCACCTCTCCAACCAATATGAAAATACTATTCACCCTTCTTCTCTTCTCCCTCCCCCATTGTTTTATCACTCGCTTCCTTTGAATCATTTAAGTTAGAAACCTTATGAAATCCGACTATATCATCTACCTTACCACCTGTCTTTTTCTCCCTTTCAAGCGCCTCCTTTACCATCTTCTGAATCTCATCTTTAGATACCTGCTTTGCAATCTTTCCTGCCTCTTCAATAATTGTCTGTGCTAATTTCCTTCCAATACCTTTTATCTTCATCAACTCTTCAACACTCGCCTCTGCAACCTCATGAATAGTTCCAAATCCATATTCATATATACCTTCTGCTATTGTCTCTCCAACACGGGGTATCATAAGCATACTCTCAAGAAAGTTCTCATATAACTTCTCTTCGTATGCTTCTGCCATCTTAACATCTGAACGACTCTTTATATCTATCTTCCATTCCAATAATCTTGATGCAAGTCGCACATTATGACCATTCTTCCCTATTGCAACAGATAACTGGTCATCAGGAACTATTACCTCTACTTCCCTGGCACCTTCATTTACCCTAACCCTATCAATCCGGGCAGGTGAGAGCGCATCTACAACCATCTGGGGAATATCATTCGTCCACTCAACTATATCAATCTTTTCTCCTGATAGTTCTCTTACAATTGCTTGAACTCTATAACCTCTCATTCCAACACAGGTGCCAACAGGGTCTATATTCACATCTGAAGTCTTAACAGCAACCTTTGTCCTCTCCCCTGGCTCTCTTGCTATGCTAACTATTTCAACATAACCATCCTTTATCTCCGGAATCTGCTCAATGAATAAAGCCCTTACCATCTCTGAACTCGCCCTTGATAAGATAATCTGCGGCCCCTTCGCAGTCATCCTGACTTTGAGTATCAACGCTCTTATCCTCTGTCCATGCCGATATACCTCATTAGGCAACTGCTCTTTTATTGGAAGATATGCCTCAGTCCTTCCTATATTAATAACTAGCATACCCTTTGTATCACCTTGAACTATACCAGATATAAGTTCACCCTCTCTGCCCTTAAACTCATCATAGATAACCTCACGCTCCGCCTCCCTTATTCTCTGAATAATAACCTGCTTTGCTATCTGTGCAGCATTCCTCCCAAATGACTGTAGGTCTACATCATACTCTATCTCATCCCCTGCCTTTGCATCTGGCTTTACCTTCTTTGCATCCACAATGGAAATTTCAATGTCAGGATTTTCAACCTCTTCAACAACTTTCTTAACTCTGACAACCTCTATACCATCAGAGACATCCCGAACTCGTATATCCATCTCCTCAACATTAAGATGGCTTCTCTTTGATGCAGATGAGAGAGCAGATTCCATTGCCTCCAGAAGAACCTTCCTTGCTATATTCTTTGACTTTGCAATCTGGTCTATCATAGTGTCAAATGTAGAATCAAGCTTCACTTCTTAATAACCTCCTACTTTCTCCCTAATTCTTTATCAAGGTCTATCTTTATATGAATATCTTCAACATCGCTAAACTGTAAATTCTCAATATTCCCATCTACACTTATAAGACACTCATCATCTTTTACATCTTTTATAACACCAGTTTTGCTAATTCCATCTTTCAGTTTATAAGAAACAAGAGAGCCAATAAATCTCTTACACTCACCAATATTTCTCAATTTTCTGTCAATTCCAGGTGATGATACCTCCAAATAATACCTACCTTCAAACATATCTTGTCCTTCAAGGTCAAGGGCTGCACTAACCTGTGAACTAACCTTTGTGCAGTCCTCTATACTAACAAAACCTAAAGGATTATCTATAACTACCCTTACCACAACTTTCTTTCTTGACTGTATATAGTTAAGGTCAAACAGTTCAAAACCCAGCCTTTCTACAATAGGATTAATCAATCCCTTTAATATATCTATTTTTCTTTCTCTCTCACCCATAATAATCATCTATTATATCATACCAGTGATTTTCTCTATAAGTGTTTTTATAGCCATATCTTGGGCGACCCTTTCAATTAACTCACCTTTCATAAATAAAACAGCACTTCCCTTGCCAAAGGCAAGTCCAATATCTGCCTCTCTTGCTTCACCTGGTCCATTTACCTCACACCCCATTATCGCAACCCTTAAATTAGTATCTATTTTCTTTAATTTTGTAAATGCATCCTGAACAATTGTAAAAAAATCCACCCTGCACCTACCACACATAGGGCAGGAAACAAACTCCATACCTCTTTTCCTCAATCCAAGCGACCCTAGAATTTCATATCCTACCTCTATCTCATTCTCTGGTTCCCCCGTCAGCGAAACCCTTATTGAACTACCAAGCCCTGTGTTTAAAATGAGTGCCAGTCCTACCGATGACCTCGCTATCCCCCTAACACCATAGCCCGCCTCAGTTATACCTATATGTAGAGGATAGGAATAATGTTTGGAAAAAAGCAAATTTGTTTTAAGCGTAAAGATAACATCGTATGCCTTTAGAGATACAACAATGTCATTGAAGCCCTCATCTTCAAGAATGCTTATGTGTGTTTGGGCACTATAAACCATTGCCTCTTCTGTAATACCACCAAATCTTTTTTTTACATCTTCAGATATTGAACCAGCGTTTACACCGACCCTAATATGGCAGGACTTCCTTTTTGCCTCCTGTGCTATCTCTCTTATAGCGCCTTTATCTTTAATATTACCGGGATTTAACCTAACACCCGAAACACCAGCATCAATAGCAGATAGTGCAAATCTTGGAACAAAATGGACATCGGCAACAATAGGTATCATAGATGCACTGACAATTTCACTAAGAACAGATACCGATGGTTCATCTGGAATTGCAATTCTAATAATATCGCATCCAATTCTTGCTACATTGTTAATCTGTGAAACGACTTGTTCAACATCTGTCGTCTTCTTCTTGACCATGGTCTCAACAAGAATAGGTGCATTACCACCTATTTCAAGACCACCGGTCTTTATCTTAATCGTCTTTTCTCTCAATTTAATATCAGAAAACATATCTTATAAAATCCATTACAAGTGCAAGTGCGACAAGAGAGATTACAATGAAAAACCCTACCTGTTGATATATCATCCTAAACTTTAAACTAACTAAACTTCCTTTTAATGCCTCAATAATGTTAATCACAATATTACCACCATCTAACATAGGAATAGGCAGTAGATTCAAAATAAAGAGCATAATAGAAAGGAGGGCGATATAATTAACCAAACTATTCCAACCCGATTTAGCACTTTTGCCTGCAAAGTCCGCAATAGTTAAGGGTCCACCCAATGCCTCTTTTGGACTTATCTTGCCTGTTATTAAACTGGCAATGCCTTTAATTGTAAGAAAGGTTATCTTTCCTGTGTCATTTATACCATACCTTAGAGCAACCACTGGGAGTTTCCTTACAAATCTCTCTTTCATACCTGTTATAAAGCCAAGCGAACCAATATCACTAATACCATTTTTATCAATCTTTATAAGAACTTTATTACCGCCTCTATCTACTGTGAACTTAGCGACTTTATCCAATTTCTTAAACTCTTCATCAATCTCTCTGAAGGTCTTTACCTCCGTTGTTCCAACAAATAAGATAATATCACCCTTCTTCAATCCCGCCCTATCCGCTTGTGAACCTGGAATAACAACAGATACAACATTATCTTGTTTTGGATAAACACCAACAATGTTTACATTTCTTTCTTTATCATATATAGGTTTAACTTTTATATCTACAACGCTACTATTTCTACTTATTTTAAAAGATAATTCTTCACCTATTGAGTTAAAGACAATATTTTGAAGTTCTTCCCATGCTTCAATCTTCTGTCCATTCACAGATATAATTCTATCTTCTGGCTTTAGTCCAGCGACCGTAGCAGGTGATGATACTTCTGCACTATCTACTTTGACCTTATCAATAACAGAACCTATGACTGGGGAAAAGTAATATTCATTATAACCAATTACATATACTGAAAATATGCACAAAAATGCGAGAACAAGGTTCATAAATGGCCCACCAAATACGACAAGGATTCTTTTCCAGGGTGCTTTTGAAAGATAATCGCCATCTTTTATTGGCTCATCTTTAAGCAGCGCCTGTTCACCTGCCATTTTGATATAGCCACCCAGCGGAATTGCAGATAGCACATATTCTGTCTTTTTACCCTTGATAGAGAATATCTTCGGTCCAAAGCCGATTGAGAATTTAAGAACATTTATACCTACCAAGCGTGCTGTAATGAAATGCCCAAACTCATGAAATAAAATCAAAACACCTACAACAAGTATAAACGAAAGTAGTGTTATCATCGTAATCCTCCTTCAATAAGACCACAGGCAAATAATTTAACTTCTTCAATTAATTTAAATACATCATCTATGCTACATAAATCTTGATGACCGAAATTATCCATTGCATTTTCCAATACCTTTGGTATATCCATAAAACCGATCTTTCCTGAAATAAATGCTTCAACTGCTACCTCATCTGCAACCGAGACAACAGTTGGAGAAATACCCCCCATTATCCCTGCGTTTATCGCGATTTCAAGACATGGAAATTTCTCAATATCTGGCTTTCTGAACTCAAGATTATCAAATTCATATATATTAAATGGTGGCACTCTACTCTCCAACCTCTCGGGATATGTCAAAGCATATTGTATTGGAATTGCCATGTCTGGTGGGGCTAATTGCGAAATAAATGAACCATCTACAAGTTGAATGAGCGAATGAACAACACTCTGAGGATGGATTACGACATCAATTTTCTCATAAGGCATATCAAAGAGGTAATGTGCCTCAATAATTTCTAAGCCCTTATTAAACAATGTTGCTGAATCAACAGTTATTTTCTTACCCATCCGCCATTGTGGGTGATTAAGTGCCTCTTTGGGTAGAACATTATCAAGAGTTTCAAAATCTCTATTCAAGAATGGTCCCCCCGATGCTGTAAGTATGACCTTTGCTACTTCGTCCTTATCTCTTCCCTGGAGGCATTGGAAGATGGCAGAATGTTCACTGTCAACAGGAATAATTGTTGAGCCGGTTTTCTTTGCAAGTTCCATAAAATAATCGCCGGTCATAATTAGTGTTTCTTTGTTTGCAAGTGCGACTGTCCTTCCATTTTTGACCATCTCTAATGTTGGTCTTAGACCTGCATAACCAACAATGGCAGATACGACCAGGTCAACATCAGGTAAGATTGATGCTTCAATAACGCTTTCATCACCTGTAAGTAATCTAAAATCTCCTTTAATAATCTCAGAGAACTCATCTGCTGATTCTCTGTTTTTTATAGCAACAACATCAGGTGAGAACTCAATTACCTGTTCTGACATAATCGCCCAGTTCTTTTCACAGGCAAGTGCTACAACCTTAAATTTATCTCTCAGCCATCTAACAACCTGAAGGGCTGTTCTTCCAATTGAACCTGTTGAGCCAATGATACTGATATTCTTCATATATGTGAATTATAATAAAGAAGGGCTAAAAACCAAGCCATTTGAACAATATGAGGAGGTAATATAAAGTTGGAGCAGCGAATATCAAAGAATCAAACCTGTCAAGGATACCACCGTGACCAGGGAGAATATTCCCTGAGTCCTTGACACCAGCATCCCTCTTCATAGCGGATTCAGCAAGGTCTCCAAGTATTGCTAATACAGAAATGACCATACCAATGAGGATTCGCAATAGCAAGGATTTTACATCTACACCTGGGAAGTATCTGCTACCAATTGTAAATATAAAAGTGCCAGCAATAAAGCCACTTATAGCACCTTCAAAGGACTTTTTAGGGCTTATTGTTGGTGCCAACACTCTCTTTCCGAATTTGCTACCAAAAAGAAATGAGACAACATCAAGTCCCCAAACAGTAAGAAAAAGAAGTGTTACAATCCATTCTCCATAAGCCATTTTTCTTATTAGTATCAGGTGACCGAGTAAAAAGCCAACATACAAAACACCATTCAATGTTGCAGATGTGCTAACGATATACCCCCCAATCTGTCCCCTTAATATCCCCCAAACAAGGGATACAAGAAATATCGTGATAAAAATATATAATGCTATGTTTGGTGAATAAAAAAACATAAGAATTGGAATTACAAGCGAACCAAATACAGCAACATATATATTCGGAACTCTCCCCCTTAGTTTGAAAAGGTCGTTGTATTCAACAATGCCAACAGTGATAAATGAGAGAATCATTAGAAGAAAATGCCATGTCTGCCCATAAATAGTTATGAGAAGGATTACAGGAATCCATATCATTGCGACAATTGCACGCCACAAGAGCATAATCACCTAACTGGTTCTACAAGACCAAATCTTCTTTCCCTCTTTTGATAATCAAGAACTGCCTCAATCAAGTGAAAGTCCCTGAAATCAGGCCAGAGCACATCTGTGATATATAATTCAGTATATGCAATCTGCCATAGCAAAAAGTTACTTATCCTCATCTCATTAGCAGTTCTTATTAAAAGGTCGGGGTCTGGCATATCACTTGTATATAAATAATTTGCAAACGATTCCTCATCTATAATAACATCTCTTTTGTTAGACCTTATATCTTCTACTATCTTTTTTACAGCATCAACAATCTCACTTCTTCCACCGTAACTTAGGGCGAGCGTAAGTGTTAAACTCTTGCAGTTCTCAGTGGACTTATATACTCTTATTAATTCTGACCTTGTAGATTCTGGTAAATCACCAATCCTACCAATATACCTCAAACTAATATCATTATCAAGCATCTCTCTCTCTTCTTTTATTAGAAAGTCCTCAAGAATAGTCATAAGTGTTGAAATCTCATTGGCAGGTCTTTTCCAATTTTCCATAGAGAAAGCATAAAGTGTGAGATATCTTACTTTGTCCAAGCGTTTGCAAGCCCTGACTGACTGCCTGACCGCTTCTGTGCCCTTTTTATGCCCTACTACTCTACGAAGTCGCCTTTTCCTCGCCCACCTGCCATTCCCATCCATTATTATTGCTATGTGTCTTGGTATCTTCTCTGGTATTACTTCTTCTAAAAGTTTCTCTGCCTTTTCTGATAATCGTTCAATCACTGACATTAACAAATATCCTCTTTATTCCTTCATTAACTCCTCTTTCTTCTTATCAATAAGTTTGTCTATCTCTTCACAGTAGTCATCAGTAATTTTCTGGACTTTCTTTTCATAACTAATTCTGTCATCCTCTGATATCAACTTATCTTTTTCCATCTTTGAAAGCGTCTTGTTTGTCTCAGACCTTGTCCTTCTTATAGATACTTTACCCTCCTCACCTAATTTACCTATAAGTTTAGCGAGTTCTATTCTCCTTTCTTCTGTTAAACTTGGAATACGAAGCCGTATAACCTTGCCATCATTTATAGGAGTAAGACCAAGGTCAGATGCATATATTGCCTTCTCAATGTTTGATATCACTGTTTTATCCCAGGGTTGTATCATAAGAAGCTTTGGTTCTGGAGCAGATATTGTTGATATTTGATTTAACTGTGATACTGTCCCGTAGCACTCAACTTTTATATTATCAAGCAAACTTAATGAGGCAACACCAGTTCTTATGGAAGCAAATTCCCTTCTTATCGCCTCAACCGCACGCTTCATTGCCTCCTCCGCTTCATCTAACAACAAATCTAACTCTTCTAAATCCATAGACAACCTCCCTAAAAGAACCTAAATTTCAGAGATGTATGTCCCTATCCCTTCACCCCTGATAACCCTATTCAAATTTCCAAGTTCAAATATATTAAATATTATAATAGGAATCTTATACTGCATCGCTAAAACGATTGCGGTTAAATCCATAACTCTATAATTATTATCAATATAATCTTTATAATCAACTCTTTCAATAAACTCAGCAGTTGGTTCTCTTATTGGGTCATCTGTAAAGAGACCCCTCACCTTTGTTCCCTTCAAAACTACATCCACACCTAATTCTATCCCTCTCAATACAACAGCAGTATCAGTAGTAAAATAGGCATTTCCAGTCCCACCTGCGAGTATTGGAACTCCACCAGAGTTCATCAAACCCTCTGCCTCCTGAGGAATATACTGCCTTGCTAAAGAACCAACAGGTATAGGTGAGAATAAGACAGAGTTAATATTATAAGCGCCAAGCCAATCTTTCAGTATTATGCCATTTACAATTGTCGCAATCATACCAGCCTGGTCAGCAGATACCCTTTTAAGACCTATTCTTTCCATTTCGCTTCCCCTGAGAATATTGCCACCCCCGACCAATAATGCTGCTTTCACACCATCATCTAATGCCTCTTTTAGATTTCTTGCAAATGCAGAAATCATCTTATCATCATATATACCTTCACTATAACCAGACAAAAGTTCACCAGAGACCTTCAGTATAAATTTCTCCAATGATGGTCTTGTCATAGATTATTCTCCTTTTTTAATACTTCCTTAGAAAGTTACTCGCCCAACTTAAAGCGAGCAAATCTTTTAATACGAATATTCTCATTGAATTTTGCTATCGCCTCTTTTATAAGGTCACTTACCGTCTTACCGGGGTCCCTAACATAGGGTTGATTTACTAAACATATCTCGCCAAGACGCTTTTTCAATTTTCCTTCAATTATCTTATCAAGAACCTCTTTTGGCTTACCAAGGTCTTTTGATTGCTCATAGAATATCTTCCTCTCCCTCTCTATAACCTCCTCAGGTATTTCTTCTTCTGATATATATTCCGGGGCAACAGCAGCAATATGTAAGGCAATCTCATGAGCAAGTTTCTTGAATTCCTCAGTTCTCGCAGCAAAGTCCGTCTCACAGTTTAGTTCAACAAGCACCCCTAACTTATCTCCCGCATGTATATACGCTGATATTACCCCTTCATCCGCCCTCCTGCCCTCTTTCTTCGCTGCCTTTGCCAATCCTATTATCCTAAGTTTCTCAATAGCAACCTCTATATCTCCATTTGCTTCCACAAGTGCCTTCTTGCAATCCATAAGACCAACACCTGTCCTATTCTTCAGTTCCTTTACCATCTCTGCTGTTATCTTCATAAAAACCTCCAAAACTAAAAATAAAGAAATAATGTATTAAAATATACAGTTTATCTACTTCAAACCTATCTTTATTGTTCTTCGCTTGTTATCTTATCTAAACTGCCCCAGCATCTATATCCTTCACATCACTCTTTGATTCTTCAATCACCATTGGTTCTGCAATCTCACCTTCCAACTTCTCTCCTCTTCCCTCAATGACTGCATTTGCGATAATAGATGTTAGTAATCTTATTGCCCTTATTGCATCATCATTACCAGGTATTAAATAATCAATAACATCGGGGTCACAATTTGTATCTACAATAGAGACAATAGGTATCCTAAGTTTTCTTGCCTCAAAGGTAGCAGTGCTTTCGTTCTTCGGGTCAACAATGTATAACATTGAAGGCAATCTATCCATACCCCTTATACCAGAGAGTATCTTTTCCAACTTTTCCTTCTTTTTTCTGAGTATCATAACCTCTTTTCTTGGAAGCGTTTCAAAGGTGCCATCCTCCATCATCTTTATAAGTTCTTCAAGTTTTTCTAAACTTTTTCTAATGGTATTGAAGTTTGTAAGCATACCTCCGAGCCATCTATAATTTACATAAAATACCCTTGCACGCTCTGCCTCTTCTTTGATTGCATCCTGTGCCTGTTTTTTTGTCCCTACGAATAGGATATCTCCTCCACTTCCTGACACACTCTTTGTGAATTCATACGCTTCTTTTAATTTCTTTAATGTGATTGAGAGGTCTATGATATGAATACCATTCCTTTCACCATAAATATAAGGTGCCATCTTTGGATTCCACCTTTGCGCCTGATGTCCAAAGTGCACTCCAACTTCAAGAAGTTCTTTCATGGAGACATTAATCATAAATCATCCCTTTCCCTATTTTATATATGAAATCTTAATATCAGATTTCCTAAAATAGGTCTTAAAAATTTTGTTTGTCATTATAACTAATTATTTAATTACTTGTCAAGGTCATTAATTAATTATAATACCCTCAATATCTAACCTAATTTATATAATCATAATATATCTTAGGTTATTTCATTTTTCCCTATCCTTGATTTTTATCTAATATGTGGTTAAAATCATTATCAATGAAAAAGACACTTTTTTTAATAACAATATTTCTATATGTTCTAATCTTTGTTGGGCAATCATTTTCACAAGAGATGTTAAGTTCAGATGAGAATATAAAGAAAAATGATAATGAGGAGAAAGTTATAACCACTCTTAAAACACCAGAAGAATTTGAAAACTTAGTTCTATCTATTATTCCAGGTGAGTCATTTCTCAAATCAGAGAACATTGAATTTTTAGGTTCTAAATCAAACGAGAAGACACCAAGAGGTGCCCTATTACGGTCTTTCATATTTCCTGGTTGGGGGCAGTTCTATAATGAGCGCTGGATAAAAGGTGGTTCAATACTATGCGTTGAAACCCTCACATTTCTATCAACTCTAAATCGCTATAGAATAGCACGCAGTTATTATAATTCAAGCAAGAATGCCACAGGAGACGAGAGAGAGCAACTATACAACCGCTATGAAGAACTTTTAAGGCAGACAGAATTACTCGGTTGGCTCTCTGCTTTGGAAGTCGTATTTTCTATGCTTGATGCTTATGTAGATGCCCATCTTATGAACTATGATGTATCAGATATTGAACAGGATAAGGAGAAAACAGGTAATAGCAGAGAAATGAAGGTTGGTTTCTATCTTGAATTTGAATTCTAATATTCAATCTATGGAGGTAAGATGAATAAAAGAATTTCATTAATAATGGCTGGTGGGAAGGGTGAACGGCTCTGGCCTTTAAGTAATACTAATAGACCAAAGCAATTCTTAAAACTAATAGATACTAAAACATTATTGGAAAGCACATATCAAAGAGCATGTAAGATATCGGGAAGAGAGAACTGCTATATAGTTGCAGGGGGGAAACTTACAGACCTTATCAGAAATACTCTCTCCGATTTTGACATCAGAAATTACATAAGTGAGCCAGTTGGCAGAAATACAGCACCAAGTATTGCTCTTTCTATTGCCTATCTGCGAAGACATTACGACGATGACTGCACAATTATTATTATGCCATCAGACCACTATATTAAAGATGAAGATAAATTCATAAAATCAGTAAAAATACTTATGAACTACTCATCTAAAAGTGATTACATTTGCACATTCGGCATTAAACCATCTTCTATTCAAACTGGATATGGTCATATAATACCTGATATAGATTTACCTTTGGATTTTAATAATAATATATATCGCGTTAAAAGATTTGTAGAAAAACCAGATGAGAGAACGATAAAAAATATAATAAAAGAGAACAAGAAGGTATATTGGAATAGTGGAATGTTCATTTTCAGTATTAAGACAATTATCAAAGCATTTGAAAGATATATGCCATCACTCTGTGAAAAGATAGATAATGCATTCTCAAAGAATGGCGTTTTAAACAGAAAGAGAATCAAGAATATCTTTGAAAACCTTAGCGGTGATGAGTCAACCTCCATTGATTATGGTATTATGAATAGAGCGGATAATGTCTGCGTGATGGAGGCAGAGTTTGGGTGGGACGATATTGGTTCATTTGAAACAATAAGAAGAATTCTCTCTGAAAGTATTGATAGTAGTGGAAACATCATTTCAGGAAGGATAGTTAGTTTAAACTCTGTTGGCTCAATGTTCTTAGAGAGAGGAACACCAATCATATCTTATGGCGTTAAAGATATATTTGTCATTACAACTGATGATGTTGTATTAATTATTCCAAAAGGATACAGCCAGAAAGTCAGAGACATAGTAAGAGAACTTGGTAAAAGAGCACAGGAAGGGGAAGATTGGTTAAAGAACCTGATATAAAATCACCAAATAAAGATGTCAAAGAAGATGAAAAGAAGATGACATTTCTTGAACACTTAGACGAACTGAGAGGTCGTCTTATAAGAATTGCGATTGCTATTATAATTGGCTCAATAGTCAGTTATTTCAAGATTAATTTGCTTATGAGTATCTTGCTAAAGCCAGCGGGGGGACCCCTTATTTACATCTCACCATTTGAAGCGTTTGTGGTTCAACTCAAAGTTGCGATAATATCTGGAATAGTAATAACTCTCCCATACACATTATTTGAGATTTGGGGGTTTATCTCACCAGCCCTTCATAGAAAAGAGAAGCGTTTTATAATTCCATTCATTCTTTCTTCATTATTTCTCTTTTCCTCTGGAATATTCTTCGCATATTTTCTTCTACCCTATGCGATGACATTCTTCCGTTCATTTGAAAGCGATATGTTAAAAGCAAACTGGACTATTGGTAAATATATGGACTTTCTTATCAAGATGTTTTTAGGTTTTGGTCTGGTCTTTGAAACTCCAATAATCATATTTTTTCTTGCAAAGTTCAGAATTATATCACCTGAGTTTTTGATAAAAAAATGGAGAATTATCATAATTATCATATTCATTGTTGCTGCGTTTATAACGCCTGGACCAGATATATTCAGTCAATTGGTTCTTGCTGTTCCTCTTATCTTTCTATATATCATCAGTATCTTTGTTGCTAAGATAGCATACAAGAGAGAAGAGGAAAGTTAATATAAATTCTCAATTTATGTTTTATAAATGCAGTATTTAGGATATAATCAATAGGATAGGATGACATCCTTATTTCATTAGTATTATGAGATATTTTATTATTACATTTTTAGTATTTACATTTTCTTATTCTATATCCTTAGTTCCAACTAAGGACATTCAAACGCTCGCTGAACTTACAACAAAATCAAATGACCCAGTTCTTTATACTGAGTTTGGATGGGCACTTCTTTTTAATAATCAGCCTGAAAGAGCGACAGTCGCGTTCAACCTTGCATTGAAGAATGATGCAAAAAATATTGATGCCCTTGAGGGATTATTTCTTTCTGAGAAGATGACCGGAGATTACAAGTCATCTTCACTGGCACTATCAAAACTGATACGATTCCACCCTAATGACCCACGCTCAGGGGTCTATCTCCCAATTCTTTTCACACTTCTTGAGGATGCATCAAAGAGAAGTGATATGCTAGAACTATTAAATTATGTATTGGAGAAAACCGATGCAAGTCCACTTATGAAAGACCTTTGTATGAGATATAAGATGCTCTGCCTTATAGATATGGGAAGACCCTCTGAGGCAAGTGAAATTGCTGGCTTAATTGGTTTTATTAAGAGATGGTGGTTTATTGGTCCTTTTGATAATGAAGGCAAGATTGGCTTTGATAAAGCATATCCTCCTGAGACAGTGATTAACCTTGATGCAAAATACGATGGAAAGAAATTCAGTGCAAACTGGCGTCTTATGCCCTATGAATCACCAATTGGAGAGATATACCTAAAAAGGATGCTATACCCATTTCAGAACAGCGTAGCATATCTTTTAGTGGCTGTATATTCACCAAGCACAAGAACTGTTGCCCTTAGAGTTGGTTCATCTGGGGCAGTCAAGGTCTTTCTGAATGAAAGGTCAGTTATAGAGGATAATTCATATAGAACATTCGCTTATGACCAGGACATCGCTCCTTGCGTATTAAAAGCAGGTTATAATCTCCTTCTAATGAAAGTGTGTGACCTTGAAGATGAGTGGACAACTTCTGCGAGGTTTACTGAACTTGATGGCAGTCCTATTACCGACATTAAGACATCAACAGATAGAAAAGACATCCTCATAGCATCAAAACAAACTCCACTTGTTCCTACTTCTCAGGATATAGAAAAACTTGATAAGGGCTGTCTTGATACATTCGTAAAGCAAGCAATAAATGATAAAAATGACCCAATGCCCTTCATATATATGGGCTTTCTTGAGAGCCAATATCATTATAGTGATGTTAATGATGAAAAGGAAGTAAGGTTATACAAAAATGTTATAGATATTTTACCAAAGTGGGGATATGGACATTTTCTTCTTGGCACAACCAATCCCGGCGGTAATACATCAAGATATCTATATGAAAAAGCAATAGACCTATGCTTTGGCTTGGCAGAAGCATGGATGGAGTTAGGAAGGTTATTTTATGACAACGATAGATATGAAAGCGCCATAAAAGCGTTTAGAAATGCTCTGACCATAAATCCAGATTTTATAGAACCCCGACAGTATATCGCAAAGATATCATACGAGAAAGGCTGGAATCCACTCGCAAAGAGTGAATCAAACGAACTATTAGCAAAAAATAAGGACTACATCTTCGCATATTATAATCTTGGTAGAGTTTCAGAACATATAGGAACTGATGAGGATGCGATAAATTATTATAATAAGGTTCTTGGTATAGAGGCAGATTCATATTTTGCTATATCATCATTGGTAGAGAAATATAAACAAACTGGAAGAGCCGATGATGCTATAGAACTTCTCAACAGTTATATTAGCCAAGACCCATATAATACGACATTAAGAAAAGACCTCCTTAGATTGTATATTGATACAGAACATTACAATGAGGCAATAAAAACAGCAGATGAACTATTAGAGATAAACCCAAGGGACTTTGAGACCCTGAGTTGGAAGGGAATTGCCCTACACAACATAGGCAAAGAAAAGGAGGCAATAACAAACTTTGAGAAAGCAGTTGAATTCAAGCAGAACTATCCCTGGCTTTCAAGGTATTTAAGCCAATTAAAACCTGCTGAAAAAACATATTACGAACCCTATCTCTTAAAAAGAGAGGATGTTCTTGAAAAGGTAGGTGACCTATCATCATATTCAGATGAATCTGCTATTTATCTATTAGACCAGGAGATAAGAAAAGTATACCCTAATGGCACATCAAGTTATACTGTTCATAAAATTGTTAAGATAAATTCAGAAGATGTAATTCAAAAGTTTTCAAGTATGGAGATAGATTATGTTCCTGAAAGGGAAGAGGTAAAGATTCTAACCGCTTCAGTAATACTGCCAACAGGCGAAGAGATTGTAGCAACAGACATAAAGGACTACTCTGTATCAAGCGAGAGTGAAAGATTATATTATGACTATATGGGTAAGGTTGTTAACTTTCCCGCATTAAAGTCCGGGGCAATTATTGACTTTGAATACAGTGTTGACCAAACAAGTGAAAACATATTTGCTGATTATTTTTGGGAACAATTCTTCTTTGGAAACTACGAACCAACATTGATTTCTGAATACATATTGATTGTTCCAGAAAATAAACATTTCTATTTTAGTATTCCACCTTCTGTTAGTGAGGAGGTTTCACCGGGCAAAGATTCTATTACTTATATATTGAAAAAAGACAACATAGAAAGTATTTTAAATGAGCCAAGTATGCCACCACTATCAGAGATGTTAGATTCAGCAAAGGTGACAACATTTTCATCTTGGGACGAATTAGGAAGGTGGTATTGGAATCTCAGTAAAGACCAGTTCGTATCAGATGAAGATATTAAAAGAAAGGTTTATGAATTAACACACGATAAAGATAATGTTGAAGAGAAGGTTGAAAGCATATACAACTTTATAACAGATGAAGTGAGATATGTTGGGCTTGAATTTGGAATTGGTGGTTATAAGCCAAGAAAAGCAACAAGAGTTTTTGCAACACATTATGGTGATTGTAAAGACAAGGGTATATTACTAATGACAATGTTAAATGAAATTGGCGTTAAAGCAGATATTGTGCTTGTAAGAACGAGGTCAAAAGGCATCACAAATTATAATCTTCCAATGCTTGGACTTTTCAACCACTTTATAACACTAGTCCATCTTCCAGATAAAGATATATTTTTAGATGCGACGCCTGAGTTTTATAGATACACAGAATTACCATTTGAGGACCAAGATATTGATGTTTTTGTTATAGGTGAATGGGGTTCAAAGTTTATGAAAACACCCCTCAAATCTGCAGATGAGAATTTCATAGATATATCTATGGAGATATGGCTTTCAAAAGATGGAAGCGCTACTTCAAAGAGAAATGTAGAATATGGTGACAAAGATAGTCCATCTCAAAGAAAAAGATACCTTAACCCTGCTGAAAGAAAACGACTCCTTGAAGAATATTGGAATACACTATATCCCCAAAGCACAATAAGCGACCTCATATTTCATGGTATTGAGAAAAAAACAGGTAGTGTTGCAATATCATACAATCTGTTTATCCCAAAGTTTGGAACTATCCAAAATAGTATCTGGAGATTACCTACAAGAATACCAACCGATGACCTCGTTCAGAGATACACATCAAGGTCTATGCGAATATATCCACTTATCGTTGATGAGCCATTCTCTGTAAGAAGCACAATCATATATCACCTACCCGATAGCGCACAGATTGAGGGAGATATACCACTTGATATTGAAATGAAGAGCAAATTCAGCAGTATAACCGCACATTATACAGTTGAAGGAAATACATTAACCGCAAAGGTAAATTTCACAATCAACACAATTAGTATAAAGCCGGAGGAATATGGTGCTTTAAGGAGTTTTTTGAATGAGGTTGATGTCCGCGAAAACGAGCAATTTACCATAAAACTACGACTATAGATATTATGAAAATTAGATATTTAGTGATATTTATTATATTTATATTCTTACTAACCATATCTGCATATGCAGTTGATGAAAGTATTATAACCAAAGGCGAAGAGATATACAAATCAAGATATGATACAAAATTACTCTCATCTGATGAACTTACCGCTCTCGGTTGGTATTATCATTATTCACTAAATGATAATAATACTGCAAGGGCTCTATTCACCTATGCAATAAAGGAAGATGAATCAAACGCTGATGCAGTTGAAGGTCTATATATAATAAACCTAATGAAAGGAGATATGGAAGAAGCATTTCACTTTCTTATTAAATTACTAAATAATGACACTAATCCATCAAGGTCTCTCGCATACCTTTCTCATATAAATCTATTTGAAGACACAACAATTGAATATGAAAACCTCCCAACCATTCTTAACCCTTCTCCAAAATTTATAGAAGAAAATCCGAGTTCACAATTAAGATTCAACAATATCTGCCTTGATATGTTTTATAAATTTGGAGACAGTCCAATTTTTCATAGTATCAGTGATGTTAAGGAAAATAGCGGTTTCATAGATAAATGGAATGTCATTGGTTCTTTCAGAATGTATGGAAAGTATGATATAAATTATTCTTTTCCACCGGAACTTGCGCCAAACAAGAATGAATATAATTGGACAACATCAAAATTTTCCTGGGAAAACGCATATTCAGATGATGAGGGTTGGTTGTATCTTGAAGATATATTACAGAGCAAAGAGGGATGTGCTTATTGCAAAACAGACATTGATGTCAAAGGAGGTCTATACACACTGATAGTAGAATCAAAATCTCCATTGATTATATGGGTCAATCAACAGAAGATATATGATAAAAATCAGTTCAAAGAACCCGACACATATCTCCATTCATTCAATATTAAACTGAATAGTGGAAAGAATAATATCCTTTTAAAGGCCCTTAGAAATTCAGGTGCTTACGAACTACAGGATGAGAACTGGAGATTTAGAGTTAGAGTATTGCCAACTACTTATGGCAAGCCGGGTGAATTCATAACTGAATATGGTCCTGGGTATAAGTGGCAATGGGTGGATAACCAGTATTTTGAAGATGCATATCGCGCACTGCTTCTTTTATATGATGGAGACAAACAAGGTGCAATTGATATATTTGAAAGATTGGTAGAGGAAAGACCTGAGTATCCATTTTTCAGATTGCTTCTTATCTACACTCTTATTAAATCAGGGGAAGATTGGCAAATAAAGATGGCTCGCAATGAACTTGGAACAGTCATCAGCCAGATGCCTGACTGTATTCTTGCAAGAGAAGAACTTGCTGTCTATTACCAAATTGAAGAAAAGTATCAGAAATCAATTAATACTTATAAATCTGTAATAGAAGACAGTCCTGACTATCTGAGTGCTCACCTTGGACTATCAGAACTTTATCTATCTCAGGGTTATGATAAAGAATTTTTAGACGAAATCAATTTTGTCAATAAGATATTTCCCACAAATCCACGAGCAATTGAAAACCTTATTAATTATTATATAAATAAAGAGAACTATCAAAAGGTAAACATTTTAATTAAAGAATATTTATTTCACAGACCCTTTGATTATGAATACTGGGAGGGTCTTGCTAAATATCAAGAAAACTGTGGAGATATTACTGGTGCTATAAATACATTTAAAGAACTTATTAAAAGGCAGCCAATGAAAACGCTACCACAACTTGAAATAGCAAGGTTATTTCAGAGGTTAGGGCAGGATGAAGAGGCAATTAAGATGTATGATTACCTCATTACAAACTTCCCAAGATGTGCAAAGGCATATCTTATGAAGGGAATTCTATTGCAAAGGCAGGGTAAAGATGGAAGATATTTAATCAATAAAGCGCAAGAATTAAACCCTTCGGACTACTGGACCAATGACTATGTTAAACTTGCTATGAATAAACAGATAACATATCCACCATTTAGCACAGAATTCTCAATTAAAGATATAAAAAGAGTTGAACCATATAAATATCCACAGGCAGACTCAGTGATGTTATTTGACCAGACAATTATTGAGGTGAATGATGATTATACATTTAGTGAGACAGTCCACAATCTAATTCAAATATTAAATCAGAAGGGTAGGGAGAGATGGGGGGAGATTACAGTGCCAAGTGGTGGGATGGTTGACTTAATAGAAGCGAGGACATTTATACCAGATGGCAGGGTTTTAGAAGCAAAGTCAATAAAAAATATTAATAACAACTATGTTATTTCAATGGAAGGACTCATTGAGGGCTCAGTAATTGAGGTTAAATATAGAATGAAGATAGATAAAAGAATGATAGATGATATTGACTGTTATTTCTCACCTGTCTTCACATTTACTGATGTAAATATGCCATTTATAAAATCAGAGTTCATAGTTTCAATTCCAAAGTGGATGAATGTATATTTTCCGAGCGAGAAATTCAGGGGCTATAAAGATAAGACAGAGATAGATGGTAGATATGTCTATTTATTTGAGATGAGGGATGTAGAAGAGATAATTCCAGAGTCAATGATGCCACCAATTTCAAATGTTTCTCCAAATATCTACGCAACAACACTTAAGGGATTTGATAAACTTGCTATCTGGTATATTGGAGAGATGTGGGGTTCTAACTATCTTGATTACAACTCTCGCAAATTCACAGACAATTTAGTAAAAGATTGCAATAGCAATCTTGAAAAAGCGAAAACAATATATTACTGGGTAATGAAGTCAATAAAGGGTTACTCAGGAAATATATACTATCCATATTCTGCCTCATCTTCAATGTATGAAAAGACAGGAAGACCAATTGATAGAGCAGTTCTTATTATAGCGATGCTTGATGAGGTAGGTATTAAGAGTAATCTTGTATTAGTCAACACAACATTCATACAAGAAAAAATGTGGAAATATCCAACATCATCTTCAATAGATACACCTCTCATATATATTCAAAATCTTGATGGAAATTCATATTTCATAGACCCAAATCTTGAGGACCTGACATTTGGTGACTACTGGAGTGATACCTATAACAGAAAAGCAGTGCTTCTTCAAGACAATGGATTTACTGAGATAATAGTCCCACCCAAGCCATTAGATAGAGATTCCTTTGTTCTAAAAGGAACTTTTAATATTTATAATAATGGAACGCTTAATGCCGTTGGAGAAAGATATTTCTATGGACTTAGAGGCACATATAGAGGCGTTTTCAGAGACCCAAAGGAGAGAGAGCATCTTGTAGAGTCATCATTAGGTCAGAACTTCCCATATCTAACACTAATTCAGGTTGACTTTGCAAATCTGGATAATCCTGATAATGTTTTCTCATATCACTTCCAGTTTATAGAACCAAACTTTGCTCAGATACAAGATAAGGGTTTGAAGATTCCATCTGTCCCTGGAACATATCAATTGTCATCTGCGTTTATTACATCACCAACACGACTTCAGCCCATTAAATTTAATAGACCTGAAACTTATGAAGATGATATTCTGATAATTCCACCACCTAACTTTAAATTCTCAACTATACCTGAAGATGAAATAATAGATACCAAATATGCATCATATTATATAACATATTCACTCTCAGATGAGGGGCTTCATATAAAAAGGAAACTTAATATAATAGGTGGAGTTATGCCTGCCAATTATTATCAGGAATTTATAAAGTTTTGCCAGACAGTTGATAACATTGAGAAGAGATATATTGATTTAACCGAAGAATAATATGAAGAGATTAATCATAGCACTCGCAGTAATACTTGATTCAATTTCTATAATAATTGGCATTATCGCCGGTTATTACATTAGATTCTATACCATTCTATTTACAACAAAAGTCCCACTCGTTGAGATTAATTATTATTTAGTAACTCTAATCGTTCTAATACCTATATGGCTAATAACCAATTTATCTCTTGGACTTTACAGAGATATAAGAATTCGCCACATTATTGATGAGATATTCCTTGTCTTTGGCTCAGGGGTAGTTTCAATCCTTATCACATTTGGTATTGCATTCTTCTATAGGGCTTTCTCCTACTCACGACTCGTTCTCATTCTATTTTTCATAATTGCCGTTTGTTTAATGTGCCTATTCAGAGCAATATTAAGCAAGATTGTCCAATACTTCTGGAAGAAAGGTATTGGTATAAGAAAGACAGTAGTTGTAGGATGTGGTGAAACAGCAAAAATAATAATAAGCAAGATGAAAAAAGGCACTGGACCCCACCACCTTTTAGGAATTGCATCTGAAAATAAACTCGCTGATTATGAGGTTAATGATTTTCTCAAGAAAATACCAAAGGAATATCCATATATTGGTAATTTGAGTGAAATTGAATTATGGGCAAAGGACAAAAATGTTGATGAGGTCTATATAACAGAAGAGATTGAAAAAAACTTATTATATGAGGTGATAAAGACCTCAGAAAAAATGAACATTACTCTCAGAATAGCAACAGATATTCTTGGTATAATGAGTTCAAAAGTAGCCGCAGATAATCAATTTGGAATACCACTTTTTACCCTTAAACAAGTTCCCCTGACACCATTTAATAAATTCATAAAGCGAATTTTAGATACTATTATCTCTATAATGGGGATAATAATAACCTCACCAATTTTAATCATTTCAACAATAGTGATAAAACTTACCTCACCAGGTCCAATACTATTCAAGCAGGAAAGAACAGGACTTGATAACAGACCATTTATGATGCTTAAATTTCGTTCAATGTTCATTGATGCAGAGAAAAGAACCGGTCCCGTTTGGGCGAAAAAAGATGACCCGAGAAGAACACCCTACGGCAAGTTTATGCGCAAGTTTTCAATAGATGAACTTCCCCAACTATTCAATGTCCTGAAAGGTGATATGGCAATCGTAGGTCCAAGACCAGAAAGACCTGTCTTTGTTGAACAGTTCTCTAAAGAGATACCAAGATACCTTGAAAGGCATAAAGTTAAAAGCGGTCTAACTGGATGGGCACAGGTAAATGGACTGAGAGGTGACACATCCCTAAGCGAACGAATTGAATATGACATCTACTATATAGAAAATTGGTCTCTTCTATTTGACTTAAAAATTGTCTTGCTTACCTTTTTCAATTTTATTTCACCTGAAAAGATGTAATCTCTATGGCAGTAGAATATCTATTAAAAATAAGAAACTTCTCAATAATCGCTCATATAGACCATGGTAAGTCAACGCTTGCAGATAGATTATTAGAGAAGACCCAAACGATTGATAAGAGAGATATGCGAGAGCAATTTCTTGATAGAATGGACCTTGAAAGAGAACGTGGAATAACAATAAAAATGCACCCTGTCCGAATGATGTATGAATACAGAGGTCAAATATATACACTAAATCTGATAGACACACCCGGTCATGTTGATTTCACATACGAGGTCTCTCGCTCCCTTGCAGCATGCGATGGCACAATCTTACTCGTAGATGCCACGCAGGGAATAGAAGCACAGACGCTTTCAAATGCATATATGGCTATTGAAGCGGGTCTTGAAATAATACCTGTCGTGAATAAGATTGACCTTCCTCAGGCAAGACCAGAAGAGGTGGCAGAAGACCTCGCTAAATTTCTTGGAATAAGCATAGAATATGTTTTATTTACAAGCGCAAAGGATGGAACAGGTGTAGATGAACTACTGCAAGCCATAATTGATAGAATTCCCCCACCAAAGGGAAATCACAAATTAGCAACCCGCGCTCTTATCTTTGATTCTGTATATGACCCATACAAAGGTGTCTTAGCATATATTCGTCTATTAGATGGAAAAATAGAGACAAGACAGACACTCAAATTTATGCAATCAAATGTTGAATTTGAATGCCTTGAAGTAGGAATATTCACACCAGAGCCAAAACAGGTTGATTCACTCATTGCAGGAGAGGTTGGCTATGTTGCAACCGGTGTGAAAGAAATAATCGTTGTTCGTGTGGGTGATACTATAACTTCAAAAACAAATCCATCAACCGAGTCGCTACCTGGTTATAAAATTGTAAAACCTATGGTTTTCTGTGGACTATATACTTCCAATCCCGATGACTATAATATACTTACTGATGCACTTCAAAAACTTTCCCTTAATGATGCCTCTTTTACATACGAACCTGAGGTTTCAGAAGCACTCGGTTTTGGTTTCCGGCTTGGCTTTCTTGGTCTTTTGCACAAAGAGGTGATTCAGGAACGGCTTGAACGCGAGTTCAACCTCTCTCTCATCACAACCACACCAAATGTTATGTATGAGATAACAATGAAAAACGGTGAAAAGGTAAGAATAGAAAATCCTGCCAATTTGCCACCGAGGGGTGATATTGAATCAGTGGCAGAACCATATATCAGGGGAACAATAATCACTCCATCAGAGTTCCTTGGAGATATAATGCAGATGTGTCAAAGAAAGAGGGGGGACTTTAAAAATATGGAATATATTGACCCAAAAAGGGTCATCTTAGAATACGATATACCACTTTCTGAGGTAATAACTGACTTTTATGACCTATTGAAGTCATTATCAAGGGGATATGCATCATTTGACTACGAACTTACTGAATTTAGGGTTGCCCCACTTGTGCGACTTGATATTCTCGTTAATGGTGAGCCGGTAGATGCTCTCTCAACGGTTGTTTATAGAGATAATGCATATAATACAGGAGTAGAATTGATAAGCAGATTGAGAAAGATAATCCCTCGCCAGTTATTTGAGGTTGTCCTGCAGGCATCATCTGAGGGTAAGATAATAAGCAGGGCTGTAATCAAGCCCCTACGGAAGCATGTAACTGCAAAATGTTATGGCGGTGATATTACAAGAAAACGAAAACTTCTTGAGAAACAAAAGGCAGGCAAAAAGCGAATGAAGATGGTTGGAAAGGTAGAGATTCCACAGGAGGCATTCTTTTCAATACTTGATATTAATAAAGAGTAAAGAGATAATATAAGACAATTCTTTTTTGATTATAACTGATAGGAGGTTCTTATGACCGCAAAGAGGGAAAAGATAAGAAAGAAACCTAAGAAGCAAAAAAAAGCGTGGGATACCATAAAAGGTATAATAATTATAGTCCTGCTTGTTGTCTTGATAAGGGTCTATTTCGTTGAGGCATTTCAGATTCCATCTGGTTCTATGAAGGACACTCTGCTCGTTGGTGACCTGATACTGGCAAATAAATTGATATATCGTTTTATAGAACCAAAAAGGGGCGATATTGTTATATTCAAGTATCCCCATCAGGACAACTCAATAAATCCCTATAAGACACTTAAACAGTGGGTAGGTGATTTAACAGGTAGACCGCTCATCAATAGAAAGAACCTCATTAAGCGAGTTATAGGTCTGCCGGGTGAAACACTGGAAATGAAGGAAGGTGTTATATATATAAATGGAAGACCACTTAATGAGCCATATTTAAAATTCAAGCCAGAGGGAAATTTTGGTCCATATAATATATCAGAAGACAGTTATTTTCTTATGGGAGACAATAGAAATGAATCAAGTGATTCAAGATACTGGGGCTTTCTACCAAAAAAGTATATAATTGGTAAAGCACTTTTTATATACTGGTCTTGGATACCTTCGGAATGTAATATATTCTCCTGTCGTGGTCGCCTACTACCAATTGATACTGATAAGGGAAGAAATCTTTTTAAGAACGATAATTGCGATGATGTCAAAAAATTTTACGCGTGTGAGAAGTGTGGTAGTATTCACAGAGAATGGTGGGATGGCACTGATGAGCCAATTTATAAATTCTGGAAGCATATAAGATTTAACCGACTTCTGATGATGATACATTAGAACCTAAATGAAATAAGACCAATTTGAAAACACAGATTACAATAAAAGGTGTTCTTAAAGCAATCATAGTTGGCATCATAATCGGTCTTATAATAAGATTTGTCTTCATACAGGCGCTTTATATATCTACATCATCAATGAACGACACACTTCTGATTGGTGACTATGTGCTCGTTGAGAAGTTCTCTTACCTATTTTCAAAGGTAGATAGAGGCGATATAGTCGCCTTAAAACTATCAAAAGAGGAATTTAATCAGGACTTCGGAATATTAAAAAGAATATATTATAGATTAAGGGGATATTTGCTTCCACAATCTGGTGTTTATATAAAGAGAATAGTCGGACTTCCGGGCGAGGAATTAGAGATAAAAAATGGCTTTCTCTACATCAATGACCAACTTATACCAAGATACAAATTTTCTGATATAAATGTTGGTAAAATAACAATACCAAATAATTCATACTTTCTACTTGGAGACAATATCTCAAACAGCACAGACAGTAGAGAATGGGGCGTAATAAACAGGCAAGACATAATTGGTAGAATATTTTTGATATATTGGTCTGTTGCCCCGAGGGTTTGTTTAAAAAGGGCTTGTGGTAGTGAGTTAGAACCAATAGGTAAAGAGGTCGCCTTGAAAAACTCCCCTGAGTATCAAACAAAGGCAGATAAATATTATATATGTAAGATATGTGGAAGCATATATAGAGAATACTTTGATGTCATTGTCCATCCAAGGTGGAAGTTCTGGGCAGGTCTAAGATTAAAAAGATTTCTAAGTATTGTTAAATAGAAGAGCAACAATTATAAGAACAAAAACTGTTTTTCACAAATAAAGATAGTTGTTATGTTATAATACTACTTGGGTGTTGGTGGTTGCGCTCTTTGAGAGTGAGGAAAGTCCGGACTCCGAAAGGCATGGGAGCCGGGTAATTCCCGGACGCGAATACGCGATGGAAAGTGCCACAGAGACAAGACCGCCTATGTCCCGAAAGGGGCAGGCAAGGGTGAAAGAGTGGTGTAAGAGACCACGAGGGTTCTGGGAAACCAGAACTTATGGTAAACCCCTACCGGAGCAATGCCAAACAGGGCTAAGACCTTCTATGGTCGCCAGTTGCCTTTCTGGTAGCAATTGCTATATGCCCGGGTAGGCAGCATAGAGGTATAAGGGCAACCTTATGCCCAAGATTGATAGCCACCGTCCCATAATGGGATTACAGAATCCGGCTTATAACACCCCTTCATAAATTTTATAAATAAATATAAATTAATTAAGATATTAAATCTAATATTGCATTATTTTTTTAAATTATTATAATAATAATATGAACATTTGTTTATATCCTAATTTTTTAATAAAAAAGCTATCAAATAATTTTGATAAACAAATAAATTTAAATATTTTATTTAGTAATTTATCAATACTTATATTTCTAATTTTTATAAGTAAAATAAATAACTTTTTATCTTATATACCTCATTTTTGTTTATTCCAAACCCTATTTGATATTCCTTGTCCTGGTTGTGGTATTATAAGAAGTATTATTTGTATATTAAATTTTGATTTTTTAAAATCTATTTCTTATAATCCATTAGGAATATTAATTATAATAACAATACTTTTTCAAATTAATTTTAGATTGATTTCTTTAATTAATAATAAATTTAATTATTTTACATTTAAACTTTTTTATATATTAGAAAAAGTAATAATAATAAATATGATATTATGTTGGATATATAAAATATATAAATTATATATATGAGGAGGAAATAATGACAGTTATATCATGTCCAAAATGTGGTGAATTAGCAACAAGAGGTGGATTTAAAGCTTGGCAAATTATAATAGCTATCTGTTTTTTTCCTATTGGTCTTCTAGCATTACTTGCTGATAGAGAACCAACAAGATGTCCAAAATGTGGTCATATTTGGCAATCATAATATTACAAATATAAATCTTTAACATGTATTTTAAAATTATAAAGGGGTAGTAATAATACCACCCCTATTTTCTAGAATTCAAATACCTATTACTCCATTTTTACTTTTTCTACATATTTAACAATTATGGGCATCTTCCAGTATTCACCCTGAAGCGACTTAATGATGCCAAGTATAGAGAAGACAAGAACAACAAGCCCAAGTAACCAAAACGATATTTTGAATATTTGACCTGCATATAGAGATATAAAAAACAAAAAAGTATCTAAAATTATCAGAACTATGAAGATAACCATGTAAGCAATTAAGAAAATCAACCCTTGTTTACCATGATATTTAGCAAACTTATTATCCTTATATGCAAGAAGTGGTATCAAGCAGAGAATGTTAATATACCCAAGCCACGCTATTGTCTTACCCTCCTCTATCTATTTTATATCTTTATTCTCTTTCTTTTTCAATAAAGCAATTATTAAAACGCCAATCCAACTGAATAAAAATGAATATACAATGCCTTCTACTCTCCTATTCTTGTATTCACCTATAAGCGCTCCAACTATAATTGATATAACCCATATAATTATCCCACAAAATAATCCTGAATAATCCATTACTCTTTTAATCCTTTCCTAATATTCATTTACCCAGGGGCAGGTTATTCCTGCCCCTTTTATTTTATCAACATTTCAATCAGTGATGATGCCTCTCTAATTGTTAGATCTTTTATATTTTTTCATAAAAGAAGTAGACAATACTATTCCATCTTAACCTTTTCTACATAATTGCCAATAATTGGCATCTTCCAGTATTCACCCTGAAGCGATTTGATAATGCCAATGATAGAGAAGACAAAAACAACAAGCCATAATAAGCCAATAAGTATTCCAAATAGAATACCAAAAACCCCGCCTACTCTACTAATTGCACCAAACGCGAAACGAAAGATAAATGCGAGTATCCATAAAACAATGAAGATAACCATGTAAGCAATAAAGAAAATAAGACCCTGCTTGCCATGAAATTTGGCAAACTTATTATCTTTATATGCAAGAAGCGGTATCAAGCAAAGTATTCCAAGGTAGCCAAGCCACGCTATTGTCTTACCCTCCTCTATCTCTTTTACATCCTTATTTTCAGCCATAACAACCTCCCTCTTCTATCTATTATTCAATAGATAAATCACTTGTTCTTAATAACCTCTACTGAGTTAATACCAAGATACTCCTCCAATCTCCTTCTCTCCCACCCAATAATTGGTATCTTAAAATAAATATTTTGAAGAGACCGTATAATAGCAATTATATTAACTGGAAGAAAAATTATAAAAATAAGAATTGAATAAACAATATGATTATCAAATCCTAAAATAGTGAGGAGAATATCAAAAATCATAAATATGAATAGTTCAACAAAAAAGAATGAGAGTCCTTGCTCAAAATGATACCTCATAAACTTTATGTGTCTTCTTCCTGCCGATAATAAAGATAATGGACCAATATAATCTAATACAAGAAATAATTTATCTACCTTACTTATTCTCTCTCTCACAAACACTCCTAATCAATGAAAGATTACTCACCTGACAAATCACCCACCTAGCCTTTTGATAAGGTCTTCTGCCTCGGGGGCAAAAGCGGAGTCGGGATATTGAGACCTTAATATATAAAGTAGTTTTAGTGCTTCATCATATTTATTCATTTTTATATAACAATTAGCACCTTTAATAAGAACACCAGGAAGAAGAGGGTCGCCCATAAACTTATCCTTTATTTGAGTATAATACTTTCCCGCTTCCTCATATCTGCCCATAGAGTATAAAGTATCGGCAATACCCCACTGACTTGATAGTTTAATAAGATTATCTTTTGACATACTATCACATCTCTCAAAGTATTGCTTGGCTCTATCATACTGTCCATCTTCATATAAAGCATTAGCAAGGTTCAAAAGAGCAATCTGGGGAAAAACAGTTCCTTTGTGTTCTTCAACTATTGTTTCTACTTCACTTTCTAACGACTTCAGAACATCATCTTTCTTGACACCCTCGTTGTCAATTGTCTGTAATTTCTCCATAAAATTTGCATAAGAAACAGATGCCTTTTCTACCTTCGCCTTACGAATATAACTGAAGATATAATAACCAGAAATCAAGATAATTATTATTAATATAGATGCAGTTATAATCTTCCAATATCTAAGGAGGAAAGCACCTATCTTATTTATAACCTTTTTCTCTTCATAGGTCTTTGGTCTCTTCCTAACTCTCCTGATTACCATTTGGCAAATTCTATGATTATTATTTCCAACTGTCAAGTTGATTATAGTATTTTTAATCTCTAATCAATAAAATTACAAAATATTTAATATATCCTTGACTTAAATATATTATATGTATTATATTTGAAAATTCATATCAGTAGACCAATATAAAGGAGGTTTTAAGGTTGAAGGATAAATTACTGGAGATAAGATTTCATGGAAGGGGAGGACAGGGTGTCAAGACTGCAGCTCTTCTCCTTGCTGAGGCAGCGTTTGAGCAAGGTAAAGAAGTGCAGGGCTTTGCTGATTATGGACCCGAGAGGGCAGGGGCACCAGTAGCAGGATTTACAAGAATCAGCGATAAAAAGATTACTATTCACTCCTTTATCACCAATCCCGATATTGTAGTCATTATTGAAGGCACACTCGTTGATACAATACCTGTTCTTGATGGACAACCAGAAGATGGACCTGTAATAGTAAATACGACTTTGACACCCCAGGAGATAGCAAAGAAACTTGGCAAGAAGACGAATGTTCACACAATAGATGCAACAGGAATATCACTTGCTATCTTTAATAGGGACTTTCCGAATGCACCGATACTTGGAGCAATATCAAAGGTAACAGGGATAGTGCCAATAGAAGCAATAGAATATGTATTTAAGAAGAAGTTTGCTGGTAAAGAGAGTGTAGTAAAAGGGAACATAGAGGCAGTCAAAAAAGCATTTGAGGAGGTAAAGTCAATATGAAAAAGGGCTGGAGGGATTTACCAATTGGTGGGATTATAGATAAAGCAGCGAACTCAATGGAGTTTGAGACAGGTTCGTGGAGGACATTTCGCCCTGTATTTTATGAAGAGAGATGCATTCAGTGCCTTCTATGCTTCATATTCTGTCCCGACTCAGCCATTATCGTAAAAGATGGAAAGATGGTTGGTTTTAACTACTTCCATTGCAAGGGTTGTGGTATATGTTCTAAAGAGTGTCCTCCAAAGGCACACGCCATTGAAATGGTAAGAGAATCAGAGTTCATAAAGGATTAGGTGATATTAGATGGGAAAGAAAGAGGTCTTAACGGGAAACGAGGCAGCTGCTTTAGCAATGAAGCAGATTGAGCCGGATGTTGTTGCGGCATATCCAATAACACCACAGACAGAACTTATGCATGCATTCTCAAGTTATATTGCTGATGGCTTGGTGAACACTGAACTTATCGCAGTAGAATCGGAGCACTCTGCAATGAGTGCTTGCATAGGTGCATCGGCTGCTGGGGCAAGGGTTATGACAGCAACCAGTGCTAATGGCTTTGCTCTGATGTGGGAGGTGCTATATATTGCTGCATCTACACGGCTTCCTATCATTATGACAGTGGTAAATAGGGCGCTTTCAGCACCAATAAATATTCATTGCGACCACAGTGATTCAATGGGTGCGAGAGATGCAGGGTGGATTCAGATATACGCTGAGGACACACAGGAGGCATACGATATACTTATATCAGCAGTTAGAATAGGCGAGCATCCAGATGTTCAACTGCCAGTGATGGTCTGCTATGATGGTTTCATCATAAGCCATACAAATGAGGTCATTGAAGTGCTTGATGATAATGTAGTTAAGAAATTTGTTGGCGAATATAAACCAAGAATAAGTTTGCTTGATATTGACCATCCATTTACATTTGGTCCCCTTGACTTTCACGATTTTTATCTTGAACACAAGAGACAACAGTTTGAGGCAATGAAGACCGCACATAAGGTTATTCCCGAGATATTTAGTGAGTTTAAGAAGATTTCAGGAAGGCAGTATGATTTCTATGAGAAATACAGATTTGATGATGCAGATATTGTTATGGTCGTTTTATCATCAACAGCGGGAACAGCAAGAGTCGTAGTAGATGAGTTAAGAGAAGATGGTATAAATGTTGGTCTTCTAAAACCCAGAGTATTCAGACCATTTCCAGCAGAAGAATTAAGAGCCGCATTAAAAGGTAAAAAATCAATAGTGGTTCTTGACAGGTCCGATTCATTTGGTGGTTTTGGAGGTCCCCTCTTCACAGAGATAAGAAATGCCTTATACGGAGTTCCAAATCCTCCCGAGATTATAGATTTCATATATGGTCTTGGTGGAAGGAATATCACGATAGATGAATTAAAACTGGCATTTAAGAAGGCAGTTGACATTCCAAAACAGGTCAAGGTAGAAAATATAGTTGATTACCTTGGGGTAAGAGAATAGACAGGAGGTTTATATAAAATGGCGACATTAAAAGAACTTGCATCAAGACCAGAACGGTTAGTGGGAGGGCACAGGTTATGTGCGGGATGTGGGGCATCAATAATTGTCAGACAGGTCCTCCTTGCAATTGACAAACCAATGGTGGTGGGCAATGCCACCGGTTGTCTTGAGGTTGCGACTACAATATTTCCATATACTGCCTGGGCTGTGCCATGGATTCACAATGCATTTGAAAATGTTGCAGCGACAATAAGCGGTGTTGAGACCACATACAAACACTTTAAGAAACTTGGTAAGATTGACAAAGAAATTGTATTTGTAGCATTTGGTGGAGATGGTGGAACATACGATATAGGCATCCAGGCACTCTCTGGTGCTCTTGAGAGAGGTCATAAATTTCTCTATGTATGCTATGATAATCAGGCATATATGAACACAGGCATTCAGAGGTCTGGCTCTACTCCCCATTTTGCAAATACAATGACATCACCAGTAGGAAAGATAACTTCTGGTAAGGCACAGAGGCGAAAGGACCTCACTATGATAGTTTCTGCTCATAGAATTCCCTATGCTGCACAGGTATCAATAAGCCACTGGAAGGACTTAACCAATAAGGTTGAGAAGGCAATAAGTTTTGATGGTCCATCGTTCATAAACGCAATATCATCTTGCAACAGGGGTTGGAGGCATAACATAGATGATGCGGTAGAAATATCTAAACTTGCTGTTGATACATGTGTTTGGCCACTCTATGAGATAGAAAATGGAAATTTGAAAATAACATATAAGCCGAGGGAAAAGAAGCCCGTGGTAGAATGGCTCAAACCACAGGGAAGGTTCAATCATCTATTCAAGCCAGGCAATGAGCATCTTATAGAAGAGATACAAAAAGAGATTGACAGTGACTGGGAACATCTTTTGGAATTGGAAGGATGTTTTTTAAAGAAAGATAAGGAATAAAAAACTATTTGATTAAATAGAATAATTAGTTATGATATAATTAATAGATGTGATAAATTTATTAAATTTTATTTTTAATCAAAATATGCTAATATAAAATAGTTTTGATATATTAGTAAATAATATATATTAATTGTTTATAATATATATGTAGGAGAGCATACATGGTTGAACCAAACCTCATAATGTTTGAGGATGATTACACAAAGATTAACCAGATTTTGACAAGATTACTGGACGAGTCAAGTTCTAAGTTCTTATTACTTGTTGACCGGTCCGGTCAATTAATATCAATTCAAGGTGAGACAGAGACAATAGATTCTATGGCTTTTGCTACTCTGTCAGCGGGGAACTATGCTGCTACGAGTGAACTTGCAAAGATAATTGGTGAACGGGAGTTCTCTGTTCTATTTCATCAGGGTGAGAGTGAGTCAATTCACATATCCATCGTTGCAAAGAGAATTATTCTTGTTGTGGTATTTGATAATAGAACAACACTTGGTCTTGTCAGATTAAGGGTTAAAAAAGCCATAGAGGAACTAAACCCCGTCTTTAATGCAATATTTGAGAAAGTAGTTGCGGAAGAAGGCACAGGTCTTGATTCATCATTCCAAAGTGGTGCTGAAGAGGAGATTGATAAACTTTTCAAAGAATAACTATTAAAATATGGCTCTTATAAATTATTCGTCAAGAGAGATAAATTGTAAGATTATCTATTACGGCTGTGGACTTGGTGGTAAGACCACAAATCTTTTATATATTCACGAGAAGATACCTGAAAATATAAAAGGCAAGATGGTCTCTCTTGCAACTGAGACAGATAGAACGCTCTTCTTTGATTTCCTTCCTCTTGAACTTGGCAGTGTTCATGGTTTTAGGACAAGATTCCACCTTTACACAGTTCCAGGGCAGGTTCATTATGACGCTTCAAGAAAACTCATATTAAAAGGTGTAGATGGAATTGTCTTTGTTGTTGATTCACAAAGAGAACGCTCTGATGATAATATTGAATCATTTGAAAATATGAAAATTAACTTAAAGAAAAACGGATATGACCTAAAAGACATACCCTATGTTATGCAGTATAATAAAAGGGACCTTCCTAATATAATGCCTTTTGAGGAACTTGAAATTATTGTTAATGTAGATAATGTAACTGCATTTGAAGCAATTGCTGTCAAGGGTGTTGGTGTTTTTGAAACATTAAAAGCGATCAGTAAACTTGTAATAGCAAAACTATCCAGAAAATAGAACTAAATATTCTAATCCAATCATTTACAATAAATAACCTAAATTTTAATTCAGATATTATGAAATATAAATATTGATAATAAATATGAAGATTAACTCAATAAATTCTATTCATTTCAATTTTGATAATTATTAAAGATTTAATATTTGATATAATTTTGATATAATTATTATAGATATTATTATGAGAAAGAAATATACTTTTACTTTGCTTGTATTTCTCGTATTCTGTGCAAAACTATTTGCAGATGTAGAGGTTTACTATGATGATGGTATTCCATATATACCAAATTATTTCTTAAAAGACAAAAATTCATGGGCTGTTAGATTCACTCCCCCATCCACCCCAGGCACAATAATGGAAGCAAAGATATGTATAAAGAGTGCAACAACTGAACTTCATACTTGTAATATCTCGTTATGGAACGATAAGGAAGGATACCCAAACATTAAAATCTGGGGTCCAAAGAAATTTAAAAATACTAAAAATAATGATTGGAACTACTATTCTATTGAATTTGAATGGACTGGTGGAGATTTCTATATTGCCTATACTCAGATTGGTTGGTATCCGGATTGCGATGGTGTATATTGCGACCCAGCCCCACAATACTGGCGTTCATACCAATGCGTTGATGACGAATGGTCACTTTTTGGTGACAATGAGCATGGAGACCTTCTCATAAGGTGCATCTATCATATAGACAATGCTATAAGTAATTCAAGTTTCGGTATTATAAAGGCACTATACAGATAGTTTAAGAAATCTGACTGACTTCTTAGATTTCTATTTATTACCGATACCAAATAGCATTTCCCATCTTTTAATGAAAAGGTGGCAGTAGTTTCTCACGCCATCCTTCCAAAGAGACAACTTTGATTCTCCTTTTCTTTTGAAATAACTGAACTGAATTGGCACCTCCCTTGCCCTTATATCTTTATTAACAAATACCTCCAACTTTAGTTCCTGAGAGAATGGCATTCCATCGTTTCTAAGTGTGACTAATTTTAATACACTCCTCTTGAAAACCCACATTCCCGATTGGGAATCATGTATGTGCCTTTGATAGAGCAATAATATTGTAAAATTGAATATTCTATTGCCCATATATCTGAGCATATAATCAGCAGATTCCCTCCAGTCAATTGCAACTCGCCAGGCAGAGATGAAATCAAGGTCATCCTCAAATAATATATCTAACAGATACGCTATTGCTATCCTTGGATATGTTGCATCACCATCCATAGTTACGATAATATCGCCCTTTGCCTCAGAAAGACCCTTCTTGTATGCAGCACCATAGCCCTGTTTTTTTTCTACAACAACCTTTGCACCATACTGCCTTGCAATCTCTGCTGTTCTGTCCTCAGAGTTGTTATCAACAACAATCACCTCATCTACAAAATCAGGCATAGTAGAGAGAACCTTTTGAATCCCCTCCTCTTCATTATGGCAAGGTATAACTACTGATATCTTGTAATTCCCCCTCATAAATCAATATTCCCCTATCAATTAAATTTCAATAACCCGACAACAAAAGATTATTTCTAAATATACTATGCTCACCTCTCAACCTAATCTCGCTCTCAGGAAGCAAAACACTTTTTCCATTAAGAATGCCACCTCGGGGTAGTTCGTCATCTCTAACAAATATATCTACAATACAGTTTCTGCCAATTACATAATTATCTGGTATTGAACTGCCCTTTCCAATAAGAGATACTCCAAAGTTAAGGTCTTCTGGAAAGTCCTCATTATATGGTCCCCTATCTCCTACTCCAATCTGAGCATTTTCGCCAATCCTTACGATCTTGTCTATTATCGCAGATTCAACCCTTGCCCCTTTTGAGATATAACTACCCTCATATATTATTGACCTTGATACAAAAGCACCCTCCTCCACTACAACACCACCTGAAATAATTGAGTCAACTACTGTGCCCTTTATAATAGCACCATTGCATATAAGGGACTTCATTATCTGTGCTGATGAGAGAACCCTCACTGCTGGCATATCATTCTCCTTTGTCAGTATTCTCCAAGAGTCATCATAGAGATTTAATACTGGAAATTCTTGTAAGAGACCCATCTGAGATTCATAATAGGCGAGTATTGTTCCAATATCTTGCCAATAACCCGCATAATTATATGCCCAAACCTTGTGTTCTTTAACAAGGGGAATTACAATATCATAAACAATATCAAATTTGTTCAATTTACCGCACAGTTTATTTAAGGCATCTCTCAAAAAACTGGCTGTAAAAAGATATATCCCCATTGAAGCATACCCACCAAAGAGCACCTTTGGTTTTTCCTCAAATCTCACTACTTCACCCTTCTTATCAATCTCAACTACACCAAACCTGCGAAGGTCTTCTTTAATCACTTTTGTAACAGCAATTGTAACTGGTGCTTTGTGCAATCTGTGAAACTCAATCAATGGTCTGTAATCCATTTTATAGATGTGGTCTCCTGAAAGAACAAGGATATAATTAATACTTTCATCATCAAAGAAATCAAGGTTCTGATAAAGAGCATCAGCAGTTCCCCTATACCATCTTCCACCATTCTTCATTGTATATGGCTGAAGAATTCTGACGCCCCCGCTTCTTCTATCAAGGTCCCATGGCTTACCCGACCTTATGTGGTCTAAAAGAGACACAGGATTATATTGAGCAAGAATTCCAATATTATATAAACCAGAATGCACACAATTTGATAGAGCAAAGTCAATAATTCTATATCTTCCAGCATACGGGAGAGATGTCTTTGCCCTTAACCTTGTCAGAACCAAAAGACGGTCTCCCTTACCACCTGCCAATATCATAACGACTGATTTCATAATCAATATATTATACATTACATTATTATATACATAAAAACAAATATTTATAAGGTTATTTGAAATTAATTAAGTTATAATATACTAAATGGAATTTATAGAATATCTTAAAAGAGTTCCAATCTTTGGAGGTCTTGATGAAAGAACTCTAAATACAATATCTGATTTTGTCTATGAAAATAAATACGAAAAGAATGAGGTAATAATCCACTACCAATCTAAGGGCACAAAACTATTTATTATCATATCAGGAATTGTAAAAGTTGTAATACCAAATCCCGATGGAAGGGAAAAGATACTCGCATTATTAGGTGAGGGAGATTGTTTTGGTGAACTGTCAATTCTAAATGGAGAACCAACATCGGCAGCGGTTGAGGCAATAGAAAACACAAAGGTTCTAATCATTGATGGTGATGACTTTAGAGACCTGCTTTCACAGAACCCAAATCTCTGCCTGAATGTCATAAGAATAATAACCAAACGGCTCAGAAATACTGATGAAGAGATAAGACATCTGACATTTGACAAAAGTATGGACAGGTTATACACTCTATTACTTGACCTTGCTGTAACGGAGGGAAAATCTATAGAGGGTGGAATAATCTTACCAAAACGATACTCTCACCTTGAACTCTCTGAACTAATTGGTGTTGGAAGAGAAACGGTATCAAGGAATATTACAAAACTAATAAAAGAGGGTCTTATTGATTATCACTATGATAAAAGAATAATCGTCATCACTTCAAAATCATATCGTTCTTTGAATAATGATAACTGAAAATATATTCTGATTTCTTAGTAAATTTTACGCTAAACATCAAGATTTCTAACTTTGGTGGCATTCTCTTCAATAAACTTTCGCCTTGGTTCTACTTTATCACCCATCAGTGTTGAAAAGATAGTATCAGCATTCTTTGCATCTTCAATAGTTACAAGCATAAGTTTTCTTATGTCCCTTTTCATCGTTGTCTCCCAGAGTTGCTGTGGGTTCATCTCTCCAAGACCTTTATATCTCTGAATAACATAACTCTTACCTTTCAAGTTGTTTATTATATTATCCTTCTCTTTATCGTCAAAAGCATAAAAGACCTTCTTATCAGATGAGATTCTGTATAATGGTGGTAGAGCAATATAGACCCTTCCCATTGATATCAACTCAGGCATATATTTATAGAAGAATGTCAACAAAAGTGTTCTTATATGGGCACCATCTACATCAGCATCTGTCATAAGAATTATCTTTCCATACCTTAGGTTCTCAATATTAAAATCATCTTTGCCAACACCGGTTCCTATAGCACTTATCATAGTCCCTATCTCATCATTCTGAAGTATCTTATGCATTCTTGCCTTCTCAACATTCAATATCTTACCTTTTATTGGAAGTATCGCTTGAAACTGCCTATCCCTTCCCTGTTTGGCACTACCACCAGCAGAGTCGCCCTCAACAATGAATAACTCTGTCTCCTCAATATCCTCAGATGAACAGTCAGCAAGTTTTCCAGGAAGATTTGATATCTCAACGAGTGAACTCTTTCTCCTCGTCAGTTCTCTCGCCTTTCTTGCTGCCTCTCTCGCCCTTGCCGATAGCAGAACTTTGCTTATCACAGATTTCACAAGCGACCTATCTACATCAAATATTTCACCTAACTTCTCATATACCAGTGAGTTTACAAGACCTACTATCTCACTGTTACCAAGTTTTGTTTTCGTCTGACCCTCAAATTGTGGGTCTGGCAATCTTATAGAGATAACAGCAGTAAGCCCCTCCCTTGCATCATCTCCCATTATCAATGGGTCATTATCTTTCAGCATCTTAAACTTCTTAGCATTGTCATTAATCAATTTTGTAAGTGCTGTCTTAAAACCAGTAAGATGCGTCCCACCTTCAACTGTATTTATATTATTCGCAAACGAGAGAATATTCTCTGAATATACATCTGCGTATTGTAAAGCAACATCAAGTTCAACGCCATTCCTCTTTGCCTCAAAATAGATTACCTTACGGTGTATTGGCTGTCTTCCCTCATTCAAAAATGATACAAACGCAGAAATTCCACCTTTATAATACAGTTTTAACTTTTTTATATTTTCTTTGTCCCTCTCATCTATGAAGGTTATAACAAGACCTTTATTCAAAAAGGCAAGTTCTCTGAGTCGGGAGATAACAGTCTCACTGTCAAATTCAATTTCTTCAAATATCTCAGAATCTGGTTTGAATATAACAGTAGTTCCAATATATTTCACAGGACGAACTTTCTTAACAGGTGTCTTTACCTCTCCCCTTTCATACCTCTGTCTCCATAGAAAGCCATCTCTTCCAACCTCAACAACCATCCATTCAGAGAGGGCATTTACTACCGAAACACCAACCCCGTGAAGACCGCCAGATACCTTATATATTTTGCTGTCAAACTTCCCTCCAGCATGCAGGGTTGTCATAGCCACCTCAAGTGCACTCTTACCCTCATCTGGATGAATCTCAATTGGTATTCCCCGCCCATTATCTTTAACAAGACAGGAGCCATCATCTCTCAGGGCGACATCAATTCTATTGCAGAAGCCTGCTAATGCCTCATCTATAGAATTATCTACTACTTCATATATGAGGTGGTGCAGTCCACTCAGTCCCGTAGTGCCAATATACATTGCAGGACGCCTTCTTACTGCCTCAACGCCCTTTAGAACCTTTATTGTCTCTGCGGTATATTCATTGTTCCCGCCATTTTCCTGCATAGAAATTCCCTTCTAACTTATAAAATTTACTAATACTAACATTATTTTTTCTAATTTTCAACACTTTTTTATTGATATTTATAATTTATTCTCAAATCTATAATAAAAGAATATACAAAAACCATTAATTATTTCATTTAATTGTAAATTATATCAATTTTATATATAAAATATTAAATATTTAGTGAATACTAAAAATATCATTAGTATAAGAAAGTCCCTTTTAATATTATATAATTTATATATGAAATTTTACTCTGATGGAACCTGCGGAGATATTGTAAAGTGGCTAAGAATTCTTGGTTTTGACACATCAGCCGACTACAAAAATCCAGCAAAGGTTGCTCTGAAAAATTCAATGAATGAAGAGCGAATATTCATTACAAGAAGTGATATGCTCTGTGAGAGTCATTATGAAAATATAGTAAAAATACCAAGAGGGACATTTGAGGGACTTAATTTTCTAAAAGAAAGGGGGTTTTTGAATAATATCAAGCCATTTACAAGGTGCCTTGTCTGCAATAGCGAACTGAAAAATGTTGACTACTCTTATGTAAAAGACAGAGTTCCACAATATGTATATAAAACATATTCAGAATTCAAAATATGTCCAACCTGTGATAGAATCTACTGGCAAGGAACACATATAGAGAATATGATAAGGATATTAAAGAATGCGAGTATCTTATAAATTTTTTGTTTTAATTTTTAATCTTTTATTGTTTCTGAGTATCTCATATTCAGCATATATAATAATTACTCCATCTGATAATATTAAAATTGAAGAAGCATTAGAGACAGGCAGATTAATTCTATTAGATGAGCAAAAAGCCATAATCATATCAGATTACGCTTCCCCACCATTACCCATATCTGGCACTTTTGATGTTTACGGTCCAATTTCAGATAATACAGAACTCTACTATGTTTACAATCCCTTAAACATTGACTTAAACGATATTATTAAAATGTCAAGGTATAAGATTGATATAGGGGATAGTAAGTTCATAATATTGGGCAATGGTTCAATAGACGAAGAGATTAGGTGCCGTGGAGCGGATTCATACAAACTCTTGCCTTATGTAAAATCTATTAATAGTCAATTCACTCCACCAGAAATAAACTACAATCCACTGATTGATTCTATTATTGAGAGGGTGTCGCCTTATGAAAACTACAAGATTGATGACCACCTATCATCAATTTCAACGAGATACTCATACTCCAATGAAATTGACAACGCAACGCATTTTATAAAAGATAAATTAAGAGAGTGGGGATATGATACAAGGTTATTTGATTATCAGTATAGTTTACAAGACCAATGCTGGATTGAAGATATACACCGTCTTAGTGATAGGAGTGAATTCTGGTTTCCAATGAAGTCAGGTTATGTCCTTCACTCTGATGATAGTGGTTTGAGTTTTGAAAGGAGTCAATGCAGAATACTTGCGACTGCCATATACTTTCTAAATAATAAAAAAGGTTGGATTGCAGGGTATAAAAGACAGATTTCAAAAACAGATGATGGAATTTTATGGAAAACAATAGACACAGGTTTTGACTATCTCTTTTCAGATATATACTTTATTAGTGACAATACTGGTTTTATAACTACAAGGAATGGAATTATTCTCAGAACTGATGATGGTGGATATACTTGGAGAGTGATATACGATACAGTAGACCGCGGTCTTTTCTCAATCACATTTACAGATGAAAATCATGGCTATGCCTGTGGTAAGATGAGCACTCTTTTAATGACAACTGATGGTGGAAATGCATGGAATGAAAAGGAACTTCCAGTCAGTAATGTAGAACTTAGAAAGGTATTTTTTCTAAATCAAAATGAGGGGTGGATAGTTGGCTTTAATGGCACTATTCTTCATACAAGTGATGGTGGTGAAAACTGGGAGGTAAAAAGACAGGGAAGTGAATATTTGCTCAGCATTGATTTTATAAACAATAGTGAGGGTTGGTGCTCGGGGACATTCGGTGTAATCATGCATACAACCGATGGAGGTAATACCTGGACAAACCAGAATAGTGGAACAAGCGACAGTTATCTATTTGGCATCATCGCTCTGGGAAATAATACTGTTTTCTGTGTTGGCACAGGTCAGATACTTCGTTCTACTGATGGTGGTAATAACTGGCAGAAGGTTGACCTCGGTGAGTTCGGTAAACTCAACTGGAAGGATGTGGTCGCCAGTAGAATGGGGACTGAGCACCCGGACGAAGAGATAATTCTTGTCGCCCACTACGATTCAATATCTGACCTACCATGGGACAGAGCACCGGGTGCTGATGACAATGGTTCTGGAACAACTGCTGTGCTATCAATAGCCAAGGCACTTCAAGATATAAAAACAGAACGCACAATAAGGTATTTACTTGTTAGTGGTGAAGAAGAAGGATTGTGGGGTAGCAGAGCATATGCTCAATGGGCAAGAAAAAATAATATGAACATTGTTGCTGTTCTTAATATGGATATGATTTCTTACCTTGATGATAATTCTATTGATGTAGATATAGCCAACAATGATTTATATAAGTGGCTCGGCAATTACATAAATGATGTCGGAGATATATATCTACCAGAACTCAAAAAGTATGTCTATTTGGGGGGTGGTGGAAGCGACCATATACCGTTCTGGGAAAATGACTATCCAGCAGTTATGACAATTGAACACGCTGGAAGCCACTGGTATCCTTACTATCACACCACTAATGACCTGATAACCTATCTTGATTTTGATTTTCAATCACTTGCTACAAAACTTAATATGGCGACTGCACTTACTCTTGCTGAACCAGTTGGAATTGGCAGAGCAGGAAGTGAGCCAGAAGTTGTCGTATTCCCAAACCCATTCAATATGAGTAATGCGATTACATCCGGTATAGTATTTTCAGGCGTAAGTGATTATAAAACAATATCCATCTACTCTATCTCTGGAGATAAGATTGATGAAATAAATATTGATGGTAAAGAGAGCGTGCTATGGAATGTTACTAGCAGTGATGGTGTAAAGTCAGGTGTATATCTATGGGTAATTAGTGGAGTAAGCACTATAAAAACAGGCAAATTGGCTATAATAAAATAACAAATACTAATGTCAGAAGAGCCAAAAAGATTATCTGAACTAATCGCTGGAATCAATAGCATAAAGATAATTGGGACAAAAAATCCATTAATAAAAGGTATTACATACGATTCAAGAAAGGTTGAGCCGGGGTATATATTCTGTTGCATTAAAGGTGAGAGATTAGACGGTAATGATTTCATATCAGAAGCAATATCAAGAGGAGCAGTCAGTATATTAACTAAAAATGTATTACACATAAATGTCCCGATAATAGAATCAAAAAATGTCAGAAAGACAATGGGACTTCTATCATCCAAATTCTATGATGCTCCAAGTAGTAAATTAAAAACATTTGGAATAACAGGAACAAAGGGAAAGACAACGATCTCATATTTATTATATCAGGCACTTGGTGGTGATAGTGGTAAGGTCTGTCTCTCATCAACAGTAGGTATGTTTTACAATAATAGGTATGAATATTCATTCAGGACAACACCAGAGTCACCAGAACTGCAATTTTTTTTAAAAGATGCCCTGAAAGATGGTTGTGAATATGCTGTTATAGAAATCTCATCTCATGCTCTCTCTCAGGACAGAACAATTGGGTTAGAACTTGATATTGCAGGTTTCACAAATCTCTATGCAGAGCACCTTGAATATCATAAAGACATAGACGATTACTTCAAGGCAAAGAGCAAAATAATTGAACTGATAAAAGAAAATGGAAGGTTAATAGTAAATATTGATAATAATTGGGGAGAGAGATTATACAATTTGTCGTCACAACTATCTCATATTAAGGTTCTATCTATATCTTCAAGAAAGAGAGCAGATATCAGATTAAGTGTTTTAGAAGCGGGCAAGGGTGGGACTACAATCAATATCACAAGTGATAATTACTCAGTAGATTTGAGTTCTCAAATTAAAGGCAGTTTCAATATAGAAAACATTGCTATGGCTTCTGCTATACTTCTTGAGTCAGGATGTGAACCTGAAACTGTAATAGAAGGTCTCAATAAGGCAGTCCTGCCACCAGGAAGAATGGAAGAGGTTGATGTCGGACAGTCATTTAGGGTTATCATTGATTATGCACATACACCTGAAAGTATTGAGATGTTATTGAGATTGGTTAAAACCGAAGTAAAAGATGGTAAATTGATTACTGTATTTGGTGCAACAGGAGACCGATTCAAAATGAAAAGACCAAAATTTGGTAAGATTATATCTGAACTCTCCGACATTTTCATAATCACAACTGACGACCCATACAATGAGAACCCAATAGATATAGCAAGCGATGTCATTAAAGGAGTTGAAGCAAAGAGAAAACACAAAGTGGAGATAATCCTTGAAAGAGGAAGAGCAATTGAAAAAGCACTATCAATAGCATTAAGTAGTGACATTGTGATAATTGCGGGAAAGGGGCATGAAAGATTTATTATATATTCAGATAAGAAGGTTCCATTTAGTGACAGAGAATTTACTGAAAAGGCGCTAAAAAGGTTGATGCGGAGGGCGAGAACTGAAAGAGAGTAGGTCAGAAAAAAAGGTTCTAATCATTCGTCTATCATCACTTGGCGACATAGCAAGAACATACCCAGCGGTAGAAACAATAAAAGAAAACAATAAAAACTGCAAAATAGATTTTCTGACATATTCAGAATATATTGACCTTGTGAAAATTTTTGGAGTTAATCCAATTATAGTTGATAGAAAAAGTATAAAAAGCATAGTAGGTATATTATCTCTAAGTTTTAAGATGGCAAGGCAAGGTTATCAATATGTAATTGACCTTCACATTGTCTCACGAACAATACCAATAACAATTGCCTGCTTCTTCTATGGAAGCAAGATTGCTTTTGTTAGAAAATATGCTATAAGAAGACGACTTTCTGCATTCTTTCATAAGTTAATTCTTCCACCCAAAAAAAGTGTAATTATTGAGAATATCACAGCAGTGAGGAGAGCATTGCCTCAGGATTACAAAACCAATGTAAATTCAATACCAAGATTAAAGATTAGTAATTCCAGGTTATGTGAGATAGAAAATATGATTGGCATAGAAGACCTTCAAAAGTCAATTGTAATATCGCCATTTTCATCAAGAAAAACAAAAGACCTCACATCTCAACAGATTTATAGCATCATTAAAGCACTCAACTCTATTGATATTAAACCAATCTTACTTGGTTCAAAAGAAGATTTAATGATATTTTCAGATTTCAACGATGATAAGATTACATATTACAACCTGATTGGAAAAACAGATATAGAGACCTTTGTTTATATTCTATACAATACAAGGGCAACTATCAGCGTGGACTCATCTGCACTATATTTGGCAAGTATCATTGGAAAGCCCACTGTTGGTATATATGGACCTACAGACCCAAGGACTGGCTTTACCCCTCTTCCACCCACAAAATCTGTTTTCATAGAACTTGCTTGTAGACCATGTTCTATTCACGGTAGTGATAATTGCAAATTACGAAATAGAATATGCATTGAAGAAATCAAGACCGAGAGAGTAATTTCTGCCTTAAAAGAACTAATAGATATATAACCTATGAAAATCTTAATAATTCAGACAGCATATCTCGGAGACCTCATATTAACAACACCACTTATCAAACAAGTCAAATCAGCATATCCTAATTCAAAGATAAGCATTCTCGTTATTCCACAAACATCAGGCATACTCAGTAAACATAAATTATTAGATGAGATAATAGTATATGATAAAAGGGTATTTGGAAACATTATCACTCAATCACCATATTTATTTAATAAGATTCATAACAAGTTTGACATAGTTATATCACCACATCTGTCTTTTAGAAGCTCAATTATTGCTTATATATCTGGGGCTGAAAAACGAGTAGGATTTTCTAATTCTGCGGTTCCATATCTGTTCACACATATTTCAGAATACAAAGGAAGTCATATTGTTGAAAGATATTCAAATCTAATAAAGGCGCTCGGTTTTGATATTCCTCCACCTAAAACTGAGCTATATGTAGATAATTATGACATATTGAGAGCGAAGGGTCTTCTTAGATTAAAAAACAGCACTAATAAACCATTGGTTGGTGTATTCCCAATCTCAGAGTGGAAGACAAAGACACCACCAATATCTCTGATTATAGAATCTCTCAAAAAAGCAATGAAAAAGAAATTGTTTATTCCAATCTTTCTTGGAAAAGAATCAAATAACATTATAAGTGAGTTTATAAAGAATGAGAATGAGATTGATGGTATTGACCTGATGGGGAAGACAGACCTAAAGACCCTAAAAGGCATTACCAGTTTATTAGATGTCGTAATATCGGGTGATAGTGCTGGCGTTCATATCGCATCTTCATTTTCAAAGCCAGTAGTTGTGATATATGGTGCAACAAGACCACAACAGGGCTACTTTCCCTGGATGGTTGATTATATACCAATAATGGCAGATGTTCCATGTTCTCCTTGTTCACCTCATGGTAGTAACAGATGCCAACTTAGACATTTCAATTGTATGAAAAATATTAAGAGTAGTGATTTAGCAAACGCCATAACACAGATTCTATACTTTAAAACAAAAAAGTGAAGGAGCATAAATTAAATATGCTCCTTACTTATACAACCTCTGATTTCTTTCTATCTATATAGAGATTTCAGAACACCCAAAGAAGTATATTCTATATTCGTGTATTCAATCGTAAGCCGTATCATATTTGCTGTTGTCAAACTATACTGGGCTTCGTTAGCGTTTACTGTCTGATTATAAGCATAAATTGTATGAATGCCATTGGTGTTGAATACATAGTTATACAAACCTGCTTCTGAACAACCTGTCCAACCAACCTCAACTATTAGGTTCTTACTACCGTCATACTTGAAGTTTTCTAAATTGAACTCAAATGGAACCCAGGTATCCTTATTTCCTGATATATTATAATTAGACCCTGAGAAGACATATACGGGGTCATTTCCATCGTAATTGTTATTAAAGGTAGTTTCTAATGTTTCTTTTGATGTATTGCAGAGACGCAAGTGAATATAACCATAGGTAACTGACTGACTGTCTTCTGAAGATATATACTCAATCTTGCTAATTATACCACCCTGTCCGATATCCGACTTGTGGTATAAAGACATATAGCGTATTGCCCTGCTTCAGCCACTTAGCATTACAAACGGGTCATCATCCTCACCGCTCTTAGTCCCTATTGTAATCTGGGCAGTAAAAGCAGGAATAGCAATTACCATTATTAGTAAACCACAAACAAACCACTTCATTTTCCACCTCCTTACATCATATATTATTAATACTTATTTGACTTGTCAATAGTTTTTTAATATTTTTTTATTTATTTTATTCTTAATATTTCCATAAAGTTGTTCTTGACTTGGACTACAAGTTGTTTATAATAATATCTAATTAAAGGGGCTGTAGCTCAGTTGGGAGAGCGCCTCCTTGGCGTGGAGGAGGTCGGGGGTTCGAATCCCCTCAGCTCCATCTATTAGGTATTTAGATGATTAGAAAAACTTATCTTTGTTTGTTCATTATCTCTGCACTTCTTCTTTCATGTGCAAGGGAAAAGGCAATCTACATTGGACTTGTTGGAACTGAGAGCGGTGAAAATAACTATATCGGTGTAGAATCGTTCAAAAGTATTAATGTCGGTCTCACAAAACTTGAAAAGAAGCACTTCAAACCAACAGGCAATCACAAGATTGAATTAATTCATTATGATGATGAAAACAACCCTGAAAAGGCACTATCAGAAATTCAAAAGTTATTAAATGAAGATAAGGTATGTGTAGTAGTTCTTTCAACCAATCTTGGTCCTTACTCTGACAAGGCAAAAGAACTGGCTCAAAAATCCAAAATCCCCATCATATCAATAGCTGGAAATTTTCAAACTTCTGACAAAAAATCATATCTATATGAATATAGACCTGACAATAAAAAAAATGTGGAAAAGTGTTTTGATGAATTAAACAAAAGGCTATTTCTTAAGAAGTCGTGCTATGTAAAATACCAAAGCGAAGAGGTAATAGGTCTATTGAATGAACCAACAGTTCCTGAATTTATACCAAAATATGTAGAAACACCATTACGATTAACTTTAACTCCAAATAATCTACTGGATGTTGTCTTAACAATAAAAAGCAATAAAGAGATTGACTCAATTTTATTTGATGGTCCCGTTGATGAGGTTATTAAGTTCAATGGGAAATGCCTTGAAAAGGGTATATTTAAACCAATCATATACTTGAATATGATGGAAAGAAGTGCTTTTACAAAGAAAGAATTGAACATGATGAAGGATTTATATTTCTTCTCACCAATAGCAGAAGATTCAGATAATCCATATCTCACAACATTTATTCAATCATATTATGAGAATACAGGTGAAAATCCTTCTATAACCGCTACACTTGCCTATGAAGCTGTCAGCACAATTGTAAATTCCATTAGAGAAACAAATACTTATGACCGTAGTATAATCGCAAATAAAATTACAGGTATTAAACCCACAATTGGTATATTGGCACATATACCAAGGGAAGAAAATGATAAATATAAAATATACATTCTAAAGGTCATCCCATTAGAAGATGTAAATCACATAAAAATTATTGGTGAGGTAGAATGAGATGAAGATAGGTCTTGGTGAGATAATCATCATTATCTTGATAATAGTTCTTGTATTTGGTGTGGGGTTTGTTACTAAATTCTTTGGTGCTATTGGTAAGGGTGTAAGAGAGTTTAAAAAGGGACTTACAGAAGACGATAAAAAAACAGGTGCTAGTAATAAAAAATAGATAGTTAAAAGAAATATCAAAAAGGTTAAATTTCACCAGATTTATTCATATAAGACACAAATAGATATAAAGATTAGGTTTATGCACGAGTTAAGTATTGCCAACGAGATATTAAATACAATTAAAGAAGAGTTAGGAGATAAGTTAAAACACATTAAAGCGTTAGAACTCCTGGTCGGTTCAATCTCCGGTGTTAACTCTGAGGCACTTTTTTCTGCAATAGAACTGGTGCTTGAAGTTGAGGGGTTAAAAAATGTCAATATCAAAATCAGAGATGAAATGGCGTTCTTTATATGCAAGGATTGTGGTAGAAAAACAGAGATTGAACCCCCCTTGTTTATTTGTAAAATTTGTGGTTCTGTTAATGGTGAAATAGTTGGTGGAAAGAATATTTTGATAGAGGCGGTGGAGATAGAAAATGGTGAGAGTTGAAATAATGCGTGACGCCCTGGGAAGTCAAAAGGAGAGAGCAGACAGAATAAGAAAAAGGCTCGCAGATTTAGGTGTCTTATCGCTTAATATAATGGGTTCACCTGGCTGTGGAAAGACGACACTGATTGAAGCAATTATAAGAAGTTTTAATAATGAGATACCAATAGCAGTTATTGAAGGTGACCTTGCCACAACGATAGATAGCAAGCGGCTTGAAGAAACGGGTGCAAATGTCCTTCAGATAAATACTGAAAATATATGCCATCTCAGCCCCGAAATGATAGAGCGGGCAATTAATAAAATGAATATTGAAACCAATAGCATATTAATAATAGAGAACATTGGTAATCTCGTATGCCCTGCTTCCTTTGACCTCGGTGAAGACCTGAGGATTGTTCTAATATCTACTCCTGAAGGAGATGACAAACCAACAAAATATCCAGTTCTATTTTTGGGTGCGGACGCATTCATAATAACAAAAACAGACCTTCTCAATTATGTCAACTTTGATATTGAAAAGGCAGTAAAATCTGCACTGGGCATAAAACACGACACTCAGATATTTACCTTTAGCAAGGGTCCTGAAGACGGTGTAAATAAGATAAAAAAATGGATAGGAGAAAAATACAAGATAAAGATTTCTAAAAAGATTTAAATTAAATAGCGATGAACAATAATACTCTCTATATCAAATAATAAATTTCTTGACTATTTATATCTAAATATGTTATCTATCATAAAGTAAAAGAGGTATAGGAGGTATTTATGAATGAGAAGTTAGGACCCTTCCTCTTTATAATGGTTTTTCTTATTTGGGTGAATGCCTACTCACAAATAGAGGCACCTGCTACAGATTTAGCAGGAGAGCTTCCTTTGCCACCATCAAGTTTCACTGCATCTGATACACCCTATGATGACGGAAAATCTATAACACTTTCGTGGGAAAAGTCACCAGACGATGGAGCAGGCAAGATGAATGTCCTTGGTTATGTTATAGAACGGTCAACAAAAGCAGAAACTGGCTTTGAAAAGATTGCAGAAATTACATCAGGAGAGACAACATATATAGATATAAAGGATGAGAAAAATAAGTTAGAGAAGAATAAGGACTATTATTATAATATCTACTCAACTGGAAAAGGTGGTGTGCGCTCAGAGACAGTTAGAACAGGTCCAGTTCAAGCGACGGTTCAATGGTTCAATCCACAGAGAACAAACATACTTATTGCTGCATTATTACTATCATTATTCGTCCTTTACTATATTTTCAGGGCAAGGAAGGGTATAGAGTTATATATTCGTCCAATCTCTGGTCTTGAGGCAGTGCAGGAGGCAATAGGAAGAGCAACCGAGATGGGAAAGCCTGTCTTATACATCCTTGGCATTACGAGTATTGATGATATTCAAACCATAGCAGGTATAACAATCCTTGGAAAGGTTGCAAGAATGGTTGCTGAATATGATGCGCAGATTTTAGTTCCCTGTATTGACCCTCTTGTAGCAACAATATCAAGAGACACTGTGAAAGAGTCATATCTTGATGCAGGGAGACCAGACAGTTTCAAGCCCGACAATATAAGATATATTACCAGTGAACAGTTTGGTTATGTTGCAGCAGTAGATGGTATAATGATTCGTGAGAAACCTGCTGCAAATTTCTACCTTGGGACATTCTATGCTGAATCACTTATATTAGCAGAAACGGGGCACTCAATTGGAGCAATTCAGATAGCAGGGACAGCTGCCGCTTCTCAGATTCCATTCTTTGTTGCCGCTTGCGACTACACCCTCATAGGTGAAGAGTTATTCGCTGCAAGTGCTTACCTATCAAAAGAACCACTGTCATTAGGTAGCATAATAGGTCAGGATGTTGGAAAGGTTATTATCATTGCATCTATCGTCATTGGCTCTATATTTGAAGCATTTGGTATCAATGTCGCAAAATATTTCTTAACAAGATAAGGAGGTTCCCCTGATGAAAAGAAGATTGCCATTACTAATAACCTTATTCGTTGGTCTTATACTTATAATCCAATTCTTCTCACCTGGTCTATCTTACATCCAAGAAAAGTTGATAATCTACCTTTATACTATTGGGTCTGCTGCACTTCTTCTTGGTATTATAAGTTTGGTTAAAATAAATGCTTTGAGAATAAAACGCAGAGAGGAAAATTGGGCATACTCTATACCTTTGCTTATTGCACTCTTCGGAATGAGCACAATTGGAATTGGCTGGGGTATAGGTGAAAAAACTGTTTTCTACTGGTTATTTATTTACATTATGACACCGATGTCTGCGACAATGTTCTCACTCCTTGCATTCTTCGTTGCCTCAGCAGCATACAGAGCATTCAGAGCAAGGAATAAAGAGGCAGCGATGCTTCTAATTGCTGCTGTAATCGTTATGCTTGGCAGAGTTCCCATAGGGTCAGCAGGAATCTTTTCATACCTCAAACTTGACTATCTATCTAACTGGATTATGAATTATCCAAACACAATTGGACAAAGAGCAATAATGATTGGGGCTGCGCTTGGTGTTGTTGCTATATCGTTAAGGATAATTCTTGGTATTGAACGCACTTATATGGCTGAGGAGTAAAGGAGGATAGGAAATGTCAATATCAGAGAAACTTGCAAATATAGATAGAAGGATAATCTTCATACTGATTGCTATTGCTGTCATCATTCCACTACTGATTCCAATTGGGCTCCCATCAAAGGTAAGTCCACCTGTTGAGATGGCTTATCAGAAGATAGAGAATTTACCAGAGGGCTCGTATGTTCTTATATCATGTGACTATGACCCATCAACAATGCCAGAGATACACCCGATGCTCAAAAGTTTCTTACATCACGCATTCAAGAAACACCATAAGGTTATCTTGATGTGTCTCTGGCCACAGGGTGCATCGCTTGCTGAAGACGCGCTTAGAGTAGTTACGCCATCATACAATGTAAAGTATGGTGAGGATTATATAAATCTTGGATATAAAATTGGTGGTGGTGTTGCTATACTTGCTATTGGCTCAAGTTTTAAGGAATCGTTCCCTAACGATATGTATGGTAAGTCAATTGATACAATGCCTATAATGAATAATATAAAGAGTTTGAATGATGTAAATATTGTAGTTGACCTATCAGCAGGTGACCCTGGACTTCCTGCATGGGTTATGATAGCACAAGCAAGATTTCACAGAGACATTATCGGTGGTGTGACTGCTGTATCAGCACCTGGGTTCTACCCATATCTTAGCTCAGGTCAACTTGTTGGTCTCCTTGGAGGAATGAGGGGTGCTGCTGATTATGAGACAAGATTGAAAATTCTTGGAACTGCAACTCAGGGAATGGACGCTCAATCAATCGCACATCTTATTATTATCATATTCATTATTATTGCTAATATCTTCTACTTCGTTGGAAAAAGAAAGAAAGGATAGAAGGAGGGTATGACTATGGACATTAATTTTATTGGAGTATGGATAGGAGCATTCTTAACGCTTTTTATATTCTCATTCCTTTATAAGGATAATCCTTTCTACAGGTTTGCCGAGTATTTATATGTTGGAATTTCAGCAGGATACTTCGTTGCTTATGACTTCCACAATGTAGTTATTCCAAACCTTTACATTCCCCTCAAAAACCACCAATTTGATTACCTGATAGCACTTTTCCTTGGGATAACAATACTATTCCGATTAATCCCCAAATATGGATGGGTATCAAGATATGGCTTCGCATACAGTATAGGTCTTGGAGCAGGTATAAACTTTATTGTATATCTTCAGGCAAATTGTATGCAACAGGTTCAAGCAACAATCCTACCTATTATCGTATCTTCGGGAGGTTTTAATATAGTGAGAACTCTTGGTAATCTTCTGATGATAGTTGGAGTGTCATCTGCTCTCATATACTTCTACTTCTCTAAACCACATAGGGGCCTTCTTGGAGGCACTGCCCGTCTTGGAATATGGTTCCTTATGATTTCATTTGGTGCTTCATTTGGTTATACAGTAATGTCTCGTATCAGTTTACTTATTGGCAGGATGCAGTTCTTAATTGACCAGTGGATAAAACCTACGATTGCACTCATTCGTGGCTCATAAAATTAAATACAAAAACTTTATGGGGGAGATATAATGTCTTCCCCATTTTTTATATACAGTTATAAATCTATTCAAAAAATGGCACAGGTAAGAAAGTAACAATTAATAATATCATTGCCAATATGCCCAAAAACTTCCTCTTTCTATCAAGTGGAATATCATCTCTCACAGGTGAAGGATGATAAAATCTTATAATAAAGGCGGTAAATAGACCCCAGAAGAGCCACCCCATCCAAAGTATCCCAAGTATCATAATGGCTACAAAAAAACCTCTTGCAATCCAAACACTCTTCTTTCCAAATAAAGCATAGGAGATGTGCCCACCATCAAGTTGTCCCATAGGTATTAGATTAATTGATGTTACCCAGAGCCCTATCCACGCTGCATAAGCCATAGGGTGTAGTTCAATACCCATATTACTTGGAATATATCCTTTTATAAGATAAGCAACGATTCTAAATAACATAGATGAACCAAGAGTTGGCATAATCTGCTTACCAACAATAGTATCAAGTGGAACGATAGTAGAGAGTTTCATACCTATAATAAGAATTGGTAAAGATGCTAATATTCCAGCAAATGGACCAGCAGAACCAATGTCTATCAAGGCGTTTCTATCCATTATCTTACCCTTCATCTTTATAAACGCTCCGAATGTTCCAACAAGGGGATGTGGAACTGGGAGAAAGTATGGAAGTGTTGATTGAACCTTATGGTAACGGGATGTGAAATAATGACCCAATTCATGAGAGAGAAGAATGAACATAAGTGAGAACGAAAAAGGGATTCCGAGAATTAGGTTTGATAGAGAATCTTTAAAACTACCGGTTATCTGAAAAGCACCTGCAAAAAGTGTGGATAGAATTGTAGCCAGAAATAGAACTAAATTGACCCAATACTTCCTTAAAGCACTTTCTTTCTTCTCAGAACCACTCTGTCTTTCTTCAATTAACTTTCCTTCTTCATCTACCATAATCAGATACAATTTATCATTTATTTATCAATATCTTTTAATATTATTCCTAACATTCCTTTCTTATCAGCAGGTATAAAACCCTTATTTGTTGCAATAGCGCTTTTTATATATTCAGGGCACTTGCAATTTCTCTCACTCTTATATAATCTTGGAATCACTCTTTTCAGAACCTTTTGCACATTTTCTACATTCTTCATAAGATTCTCAATTACCATCTCATTTGTTACATCTTGTTCACCCTCATACCACACATCATAATCAGTGACACAAGCCATTATTGCATAACAGATGCCCGCCTCACGCGCCAGTTTCGCCTCAGGTGCATTTGTCATACCTATGACATCAATACCTAACTTTCTATATATACCGGATTCTGCTCTCGTTGAGAACTGAGGTCCCTCAATGCATATATATGTTCCTCCATAATGGACACTCAATCCTTCTTCTAATGAAGCATCAAACAGCATCTTGCTTATTCTAGGACAGTATGGGTCAGCCATTGGAAGATGTGCAACTATGCCATTATCAAAGAATGTCGTATTTCTCCTCTTCGTATAATCTACAAGTTGGTCACATATCACTATATCCCTTGGCTTCAACTCCTCCCTTAATGAGCCACATGCAGAGACACCAATAAGGCATTCTACACCAAGGAGTTTCATAGCATATATGTTAGCCCTATTATTTACTTCAGTAGGATTTAATCTATGTCCCACTCCATGTCTTGGTAAGAAAGCGAAATGATGGTCGCCATATTTTGCAATTACTATCTTATCCGATGGATAGCCAAATGGTGTGCCAACCCACTTCTTGTTTATAATCTTAGCACCAGACATTTCATATAAACCGCTTCCACCTATTATCCCTATTTTCACACTCTCCATAGTTAGACCTCCAAAGAAATAATTCTATTTATTATATAGTGTTATATAGAATTATAATATATTTATAGTAACTTTAATTGTGTTTTTATATATTTTTTACACGATGATAAACAATTAAAGGAATGATTTATTGTATGTCCTTGAATAATAGGGCTTTTTATGATAGAAATTACTTTAAGTAAAAGGCGGAGTAGCTCAGAGGCCAGAGCAGGCGGCTCATATCCGTCCGGTCAAGGGTTCGAGTCCCTTCTCCGCTAATAATTGTTATGAAAAGGTCACTTTTAATAATCTTCATTATTCTCTTTTGCATACAAATAATTTATGCAGATGAAGATGAATTTAAGAAAACTGACTGGAATAATATAAGAAAATCAATAATAGATAATAGAATAACAGTTGATGAGTTAATTAAAGCGTTAGAAGAAGCAAACAACAATGGTGATTATGAAAACATATATGCACTATCAGAAATTATTTTAAAAAATGATAATTACAAAGATAATATAAAAATATTGAACGAACTTGGAATTAGTGCATTTAACACACAACATACCAGTGATGCCTTTCAATGGCTTAGCAGGGCATTAGAAATAGCCCCTCTCTTTGCAGAGGCAAATGCCAATATCGGTGTAATATACCGAACAAAAGGAAAATATGATGAAGCATTAAAATACTTTCTAACCGCACTAAATGGAATGCCTTCAAATAGCATTATCCATTATGATATTGCTGTATGTTATGAAAGATTAGAAAAACCAGATGAGGCAGAAAGATATTATAAGAAGGCAATTGAATTGGATAGTAAATTTGCCATTGCTTATAAAGCACTAGCAGTTTTACTATTGTCTCAGAAGAGAAATGAAGAAGCCCTGAACATTCTAAGAGTATATTCTCAACTTACTAGCGGTAAGGATGAAGATGCGATAACTCTTATAAAACAACTTACAAAATAAGGAGGTTTTTATATGAATATAACAAGAAAATTCATATTACCTATTATAGCCACCATAATTTTTCTTATTCTTTGTAAATGTGAGGATATAACTGAAACGGGAACCATAAAAGGAACAGTATATAACGATTATGCTCCTGCAAGCGGAGTATATGTCTTACTTCTTGATTCTGGTAAACTTCTTGAGCAAGACCAACCCCTTTCTAATGGTTCAATAACTAACTCAAATGGTAATTATACTATCTATATGGTTGAGCCAGACAAGTATTACTATGTCGTTGCTGTGAAGGATAACAACAGCGACCTGAGATTTACATTGGGTGTTGATGAATTCGGATACTATGGTGACTGGAATGGCATAAAATGGATTCCAACTGAGGTCAAGGTTGAAAAGGGTCAGGTATTGGAAGGTATTGATATAAAAGAACTCTATTAGAATTTATTTCAATTTGCTTGATTGATATATATTTCATTTAGGAAATTATTAGTAAGTTTTTAATCAATATAATATTGCATTTATAGATGCTCTTTTCTTAACATTATTTACGATTCTTTCAAGTTCTTCTTTGGTTGCTGGTTTTATACCATCTTCTGCTGTGCCTCTGTCTATTGTGTATATCTGAACAAAATTAGGTTTAATATTACTTATAATATCAAGCCAAGGCGAAAGGTTCTCTTCAAGAGTATTATCTATCTTATCAGAATGAAAGAAAAGTGATTGAATTACAAAATCGCTCACTTCTTTTAAGCCAGTAATAATATCGTCAAATCCAACCCAGGATGCTGGTCTATTCACCTTCTTAAATAAGTCCTCCGTGCCAATATCAAGTTTGAATACAGGAAGGTCTATTTTACTTACTGCTTTTCTAACCTTTTCATTACCAAGCATAGAGCCATTAGAAAGAAGCGCAATTGGTATGTTTGGCACCATCTCATCTCTTATAGTAATCAAAGAATCAACAACCTCTGAAAACTGGGGATGTAAGGTTGACTCACCATTTCCAGAGATTGTAATATAATCAATATAATTTCTTGCCTCACCGATACCTGCAATATACCTCGCTACTTCTCTTACTATCTCTTCAACTGACAGGCAATTACTCAAATCATCCACCTTATGATATTTTTCTGTTCTGCCATACTGACAGTAGACACAGTTGAAATTACAGACCTTCAATTGGTTTGTAAAGAGATTTATACCTAATGACTTTTTGAGTCGCCTTGAACTGACTGGACCATATATAACACCTTCTTGTAGTTTCATAACCTATAACACCAGTATTAAAACTATTTTCACATCCGCTCTAAATAAAATATACCATAATAAGTAATTAAATCTTAATATATTACATTCATTATATTTAGTATCTTTTAGAAAAAATCTGAATATGATTATAATTGCTCTACAAATAAGAAATAAATAGCATATATTTTTTATTTCAGTTAATAATTGAACAATTAGTAATGAAAATTATAAAACTAAGTTTTCAATTTTTAAACTATTATTCATCTAACAACACTTTCATTGAGAAAATTCTCAAACATTTTACCAACCTTATCCCAATTATAATCAAAATCAACTGTTTTCAGGGCATTTCTACCTAATCTATCACGGAGTTCCTTATCATTTATTAATTTGACCAATGCATCTTTAAGTCCATAAATATCTCCTGGTTCTACCAAGATAGCACTTTTACCGTCCTCAACTAATTCAGAAATTGCTCCAACACTCGTTGATATTATTGGCAAGCCATAGGATGCCGCCTCTTTGATAACCATTCCATAACCCTCATATAGCGATGGTAAAACGAATATATCGGCATTTTCATATTCTTTGAAGAGGTCTTCTCTATCAAATCTTCCTAAGAAAACTACATTCTCTGTTATGCCATACTTACTTACCAAACTAAAACAATCCATTACATATTCATCATTTATATCGAAATTACCAACAACTCTAAGTTGCCATCTTTTATATGATTTATCTATTTCTCCAAGTGCTTTTAATAGAATATCAATTCCTTTATTTTTTGCCAAACCACCAACAAATAATATATTGATTATATTACTTAATTTTCTTTTCACCTTTCTTCTTTTAGAAAAATTAATAGCAGGATTGATTACTTTTATATTTTTATCAATGCCAAGTGATAAAATCTGTTCTTTTGTGAACTTACTATTGACAACAATTTTGTGCATTATTTTAAGGAAAAACCATTCAAAAAACCTATCAATCACACTATTTAATAAACTATATTTAGGTGAGCCCGTCATTTTATAAATAATAGATTTAAACGGAACGAACAGTTGATGAACAATAGTAACTAATTTAGCATTCGTAAAAAGGCGAAGGAATAGGCAGAAAAAGACCAATCTCTTATGAGACCTTATATCAACAACTATAAAAGTTTTATTAGCAATATTGCCCATTTTTAAAATAAGGTGGATTGAGTCAAGTAATCCCCTTTTCCTTAGCTGGAACACATCTTTTTCTTCAACAAACCTGACATTATACCCAATCTTTGCGAAGTATTTTCCAACCTCATAATCGTATATTTCTCCACCAGTATTTGGTGGAATAATATGTATATTAAAGAAATATATTGTCCTATCTTGTTTTCCTCTAATAAAATATCCCATACATCAACTTCAAGACATTTATTTGGTCATATTCTGTCTTCTATAAACTAACCTTTCCTTATTTATTATCCTATTATCCTGCTACCTTTGACCTTAACTAGTTATTAAATAACCATTATATAAACTCTTCAAACCTCTTGCCGACCTTGTCCCAGTTGTAATCAAAATCCACTCTTTCAAGGGCATTTTTCCCTAACATTTCGCGGAGTTCTTTATCTTTAATCAATCTAAATAATGCATTCCTAAGTCCACCAATATCACCAGGCTCAACTAAGATAGCACTTTTACCGTCCTCAACTAATTCAGGTATTGCACCTACATTTGTAGCAATTATTGGCAAGCCATAAGATGCTGCCTCTCTTATGACCATACCATAACCCTCATGAAATGAGGGCAAGACAAATATATCTGCATTTTTGTATTCCTTATCTAAATTTACCTTCTCTATTTTCCCAAGAAAACTAACATTCTTTGAAATTCCAAACTTATTTGCTAAATCAACGCAAATTTTTGTATATTCATGATTAAAACTTGTTTCACCAACAACTCTGAGTTGCCAGTCAGTGTTTTGTTTATTCATCGTTTCAAGTGCCCTTAATAATATGTCAAGCCCCTTCCTCCTCTCTAAATTACCAACAAACAATATATTAACCTTTTCTCCTGGTAGCACCTTTCTCTCACCCTTTTTTGGAATGTTTGTAGCAGGATAGATTACTTCTATACTTTTATTCACACCTAATGATAAAACCTGCCTTTTTGTATATTCACTGTTTACTACAATTTTATGCATAAGATTAAGAAAAAGCCACTCAAAAAACATATCTATTCTTCTACTTATAATACGCTCTTCTAACGGATTCCTAAGATGATGAACAATCGCGATTAATTTGACACTTGAAAATAAACGGAGAAAGAGACAGAATAAACATACTCTTTTATGAAGAACTTCATCAAAGACCATAACAGTATTATTAACAATACTCCCCAACCTTAATATTAGTATAATAGATTCTATAAGTTGCTTTCTCTTATATTGAAATAAATCCTTCTCTTCAATAAACTTAACAACATAGCCATTTCTCACTAAATACATTCCTATTTCATAATCATATATCTCACCACCTGTTACAGGTGGAATAAGACGCCAGTTGAAAATATAAATATTCTTCTTCTTATTATCACTAATGAAACTTCCCATATACCTTCCTGAAAACACAAGCAAGGTCAGATGCCGACTTCCTCCAACTGAACCTCTTTATGTTCTCTCTCCCCTTATCAATCAATTCAGCCCTTAACTGGCTATCATCTATCACCATCATCATCTTATCCGCTATATCCTCTGGCTCATAAGGATTCACATACAAAGCAGAATCCCCCATTACCTCTGGCATTGAAGAGACATCTGAGCATATAACAGGTAAACCATAAGAAGACGCCTCAAGTGGCGGTATCCCAAAACCTTCATAAAACGATGGATATACAAATATAAACGCATTCTTATATAAATCCCTCAAAATATCATCAGATACATCTAAATATATCTTCACCCTCCCAGATGGCTCAAATCCCTTTATCTCTTCATATATCTTTTCACTCTCCCAACCCCTCCTACCCGCTATCACAAGCCCTATATCATAACCCCTATCAATTAAAACCTTATACGCCCTTAATAACCCTATGTGATTCTTCCTCGGCTCTATCGTCCCTACTATGAGTATATATCTACCACCTTCTCTAACCCCTCCACTTCCTATCTCATCACTATACACCTCACCCCCTCTACCACCTATCTCATATCCCTCATATATTACGCTTATCCTCTCCTCAGGATAATTGAATATCTCTATTATATCCCTCTTTGATGACTCCGATACCGTTACAATATGGTCTGCCCTCTTTATCCCCCTATCTATGTAAAAATTCAATACCCTTAATATATCCTCTGAAAAAAATTCCTTGAACTTTATGAAACAGAGGTCATGAATTACATAAACCAAGGTCTCTTTACCTATATCTGGAAACTTGTAGTCAGGTGAAAAGAATATGTCAACATTGCCATAAAACATAGAGTGATTTAATTTAAGACGACTGAAAAGCGGGTCTATTATTGAGCCCGGGAGTGGGGTAAGAACCTGCCTAAGATTTGGACTGGTTATATTCAATATCTTTGGCGTCTTCATATTACGAATATAGTATTTAGGTGGAAAGAAAGAATAGTAATAGATAAAACCAATATCAGGTGCGACGAAAGGTAGGTATTTGCACAGCATCTTTGTAAATCTTGCAATACCAGCACCCCATAAAACCGCAGGTGTTGCGTTAACACATACTCTCATACTATTCTGATATTATAGAATAACGCTCTTCCATAAAGTAATTAAATCAATACTTTTACTATATTATTGTTATTTGAAAACATCTGCCTTTTAATGGCCTTGTTTTTTCTGTATTTCATAATATTATTTTTACATCTATTAATAGTTATATATTTTTAATATATTACTTTTTACTCAGATAATATCTCTTTAAGTAAATTTTTTCACCACCTGTTACAGGTGGAATAAGACGCCAGTTGAAAATATAAATATTCTTCTTCTTATTATCACTAATGAAACTTCCCATATACCTTCCTGAAAACACAAGCAAGGTCAGATGCCGACTTCCTCCAACTGAACCTCTTTATGTTCTCTCTCCCCTTATCAATCAATTCAGCCCTTAACTGGCTATCATCTATCACCATCATCATCTTATCCGCTATATCCTCTGGCTCATAAGGATTCACATACAAAGCAGAATCCCCCATTACCTCTGGCATTGAAGAGACATCTGAGCATATAACAGGTAAACCATAAGAAGACGCCTCAAGTGGCGGTATCCCAAAACCTTCATAAAACGATGGATATACAAATATAAACGCATTCTTATATAAATCCCTCAAAATATCATCAGATACATCTAAATATATCTTCACCCTCCCAGATGGCTCAAATCCCTTTATCTCTTCATATATCTTTTCACTCTCCCAACCCCTCCTACCCGCTATCACAAGCCCTATATCATAACCCCTATCAATTAAAACCTTATACGCCCTTAATAACCCTATGTGATTCTTCCTCGGCTCTATCGTCCCTACTATGAGTATATATCTACCACCTTCTCTAACCCCTCCACTTCCTATCTCATCACTATACACCTCACCCCCTCTACCACCTATCTCATATCCCTCATATATTACGCTTATCCTCTCCTCAGGATAATTGAATATCTCTATTATATCCCTCTTTGATGACTCCGATACCGTTACAATATGGTCTGCCCTCTTTATCCCCCTATCTATGTAAAAATTCAATACCCTTAATATATCCTCTGAAAAAAATTCCTTGAACTTTATGAAACAGAGGTCATGAATTGAATATATCATGGTCTCTTTCCCTATAATTGGGTATGTAAAGTCAGGGACAAAGAATATATCAACATTACCATAAAATATAGAATGATTTATTTTAAGAAAATTGAAGATAGGGTCCACTGCTCTACCTTTCATTGGAAAATGTATCTGTCTTACATTTGGTCTATTTATGCTTAAAATTCTTGGTATTTTCTTGAAACGAAAGAAGTATTGTATCGGGAGGTAATCATAATAATAGACAAAATCAATATCTTGGGCAACATCCGGCAGATAATTGCATAACATTTTTGTAAATCTTCCAATTCCAGCATTATTGATGACGGCTGATGTTGCGTTCACACATACCTTCATAATAATTAAATATTATAGAATAATACCCTTTCATTAGCAATTAGATCAATACTTTAACCTAGATATATCAATGATAAAATCCAATAAATAAAAGTTCTTAAATCAACCTAATCCTTCGCAATCTTACGCTAATCGCTGATTTTGATACCAATAGTAGATGTGCTATATGCTCAATCCGATATTCTTTATTATCTTTATATTCTCGCCACAATTTTATCAACAGTGGCTTTGGCATTAAGAGTTCCTCAGCAAAGATATTGGCATCCCTTTCATCTGAAGACCTATTGTCAATATTACATACGCAATAATTTCTATTATCAGGTATGACAAAATGACCTATCTCGTGGGCAATTGAGAATCTCTGCCTTTCAATGGGCTTATTTATATTGTATCCAATGATAGGTATTTTAGCGTCCTTTATAAGAACAGCATCAATATACGCAAGGTCAAGCCCTTTCAGTTCTATTCTGAGTTTCTTTAATATTGAATTCAGGTCAACTGGTGGAACTTCAATATTCATATATGAATATAACCTACGAGCATAGTCAACCGCTCTCAATTTCTTCTCCTAATGCCAGTGATATTTTTATGAACCCTTCTTCTTCAACCTCCACCACTCAAATAAACTAACAATCTCATCTATATCTTTATCACTAAACGATTGCGTCCTAAAGAAAACCTTAATTGGTTCAGGTATATCTTTATCGTTCACCTCAGCCCTATCATATATAAAATAATCTACTGGAACTCCAAATATGATAGAAAACTGCTTCATTATCTTCAATGAAGGATTCCTTACTCCCGTCTCCATCTGACTTAGATAGCCCTTTGAGATTCCAAGCATTTCTGCGAGTTCGCTCTGAGTAAACCTCTTAATCTTTCTCAGATATGCTATCTTCTCACCTACCGTCTTTCGCTTTCTTTTCATAGCATACCTCCTCAAAAATGTTAATCTTATAGATAAAAATTAATATATCAATTTGTAAATATCAAGATAAAAATTTTTAGCCACCCATTGGGTCACCAACTCTTCCACGCGTTATAATGTTCTTAGCAAAATTGTAGAAATTAAAAAGAACATTAAAGAATATAAAATCCCTCCAATTAACTATCTGGTCAAATGCACCCAATCTTTTTATAATTTCTCCATTAAAACCTGCCTTAAATCTATAAAGACCATAAGAAGGATGTCTCTCACTAATATTTTCTGGAACTCCCCATAAGTCGTAATACTTACACCCACCCTCTTTTGCCCATTCCATTGCTCTGTAATGCAGAAGGTGGCTTGGCATATTTCTCGCAAGCTCTGGTTCACTACCCCCAAAACAGTAATAACAAGTATCACCAAATCTCACCATAAATATGCTCGCAGAGATTATTCCATGATAATACGCATTTAATATTGCTCCCAACCCAGAAAATGTAAATATCTCATACATTCTTCTATGATAATTATACGAATGAACTAAAAAACCCTTCCTTCTCGCAGTTTTCTTTAATAGATTGTAGAACTTATTGAATCCATCATCAGTATTTTCAATGACCACCTCAACGCCTCTTCTTATTGCCAGATTTATGTTATATCTCGTCTTCTGGTGAAAACGCAGAGCAATCTTCTCCATATCATCTGTAATATCAACGACCATAGTTGTCTTAGGTTGAATTCTTCTACCCCTTACAATATCCGGTCTTTCAAATATTATGCTACTAACTCCCTCTATTGGCTCCCATTTTATTAAAAATGAACCAATTTTTTGTCTATCATACTCCTCTATTAATTCTATATCATCACTGTCAATATAAGAATGTGGTATATAGACCATTGGTCTTTTTATAAATGGAATAGTTCTTTCAAGAAGAAGGACGGCACGCTTTTTATCACTTCTTACCAGGTGATGTGCCTTCCAACCAAATTCTGACTTTAACTCTCCCCACTCATACGACTGGAGAAAAGAGTAGTGGGGAGAGGTCATTACTAACCTATTAAAACTCTCTCTCTCCCTCAAATATTTCTATTCCTTTTGACAATACTTATCCCTGAGGTCTTCTCTTTCCTCAAGTGCTGCCTGAGCCGCCGCGAGACGAGCAATAGGCAACCTGAAAGGTGAACACGATACATAGTCCATTCCAACCCTATGGCAGAACTTCACAGATACTGGGTCACCACCATGCTCACCACATATACCAACTTTAAGGTTTGGTCTTGTTTTTCTTCCCCTCTTTGTCCCCATATCAACTAATTGCCCAGTCCCATCAATATCTATCTCTGAAAATGGGTCCTTCTCGTATATTCTCAATCTAATATACTCAGGGAAGAACTTACCAGAATCATCTCTTGAAAGACCAAGACATGTCTGTGTAAGGTCATTTGTGCCAAAACTGAAAAACTCCGCTACCTTTGCTATCTCATCAGCAGTAATAGCAGCCCTTGGTATCTCAATCATCGTTCCAACTAGATAGTCAATCTCCACACCTTCTTTAATAAAAACCTCTTTTGCAACTCTATGAACTACATTCGCCTGAAGTTCAAGTTCCTTTACATGACCTACAAGCGGAATCATAACCTCAGGATGAACATCTATACCTTCCTTTTTTACCTCACATGCTGCCTCAAATATTGCCCTTGCCTGCATCTCTGTTATCTCTGGATAAGTAATACCAAGTCGGCATCCCCTATGTCCAAGCATTGGATTTGCCTCTTTCAATAGCGCTACTCTATCCTTTATTTTATCTATTGGAACATTTATCATATTAGATAATTCTTCAATATCTTCATCTGTATGCGGTAAGAATTCATGTAGAGGTGGGTCAAGGGTCCTTATTGTTACTGGTTTTCCCTCCATTACTTTGAATATGCCCTTAAAGTCCTCCTTTTGCATTGGCAGTAGTTCATTAAGTGCCTCTCTTCTCTCTTCTTCGGTATCTGCTATAATCATTCTCTGCATTGAGAGAATTCTATCGCCCTCAAAGAACATATGCTCAGTCCTGCAAAGACCTATACCCTCTGCTCCAAATTGAACAGCATTCCACGACTGGTCTGGTTCATCAGCATTAGTTCTAACACCCAACCTTCTGAACTCATCAGCCCATTTCATTATGTTTGAATAAAGACGATATGAATCTGACTCATCCGGTTTCATCTTTTTCTCTAAAAGAACCTGAATGACCTCTGATGGTGTTGTTTCAATCTTACCCAAAATGACCTCACCAGTAGAACCATCAATAGAGAGCCAGTCACCCTCTTTTATAACTCTGCCGTTTACTTCTATCTGCCTCTTTTCATAGTCAACCAGAAGGGCTCCACAGCCAACTATGCAGACCTTCCCCATCTGCCTTGCAACAAGGGCGGCATGCGATGTAAGCCCTCCCCTTGATGTAAGAATGCCCTGGGACGCACTCATTCCCCTGATGTCATCAGGGCTTGTTTCAAGTCGCACGAGAATTACCTTCTTTCCTTCCTTCGCCCACCTTTCTGCATCCTCAGCAAAGAAGACAACCTGACCAGATGCAGCACCAGGTCCAGCATTCAAACCTCTCGCAATTATATTACCATCCTTTACTGCCTCTGCCTTCTGCTTTGGATTGAAGACAGGTCTCAATAACTGATTTAACTGTATTGGGTCTAACGAAAGTATTGCTTTCTCCTTTGTTATCAATCCCTCTTCCACCATATCAACAGCAATGCGAATAGAAGCAAGACCTGTTCTCTTTCCACTCCTCGTCTGAAGTATCCACAATTTGCCCCTCTCAATAGTAAATTCAACATCCTGCATATCACGATAATGACTTTCAAGTTTGTCCCTTATTCTTTCAAGTTGTTCATATATATCAGGCATCTCATTCTTAAGTTCATCTATCTGCCTTGGAGTCCTTATTCCTGCAACAACATCCTCTCCCTGCGCATTTAAAAGATATTCACCATACATTTTCTTCTCGCCACTTGCCGGGTCTCTTGTAAACATAACGCCTGTTCCACTGTCATTACCAAGATTGCCAAATACCATCACCTGAACATTCACTGCGGTCCCCCAATCGTCAGGAATCCCCTCCAACTGACGGTATGCGACAGCCCTTGGTATATTCCAAGAATTGAACACAGCGTCAATCGCAAGCCATAGTTGTTCCTTTGGGTCTTGAGGAAACTCTTTACCAAGATTCTTCTTTATCAATTGCTTATATCTAGATACCAGTTCTTTTAAGTCGCTTACAGAAAGTTCAACATCATACTTGACCCCACGCTCTTTCTTTAACTGGTCAATTATAACTCCAAATGGGTCTTGTTCCTCCTTCTCGGGCTTCAGTCCCATAACAACATCGCCAAACATATGAATAAGTCGTCTATATGAATCATAAACCGGTCTCTCATCACCCATATTCTTTGCAAGACCAACAACTGTCTCATCATTTAGACCAAGATTAAGCACTGTTTCCATCATACCCGGCATGCTTGTTCTCGCACCAGACCTGACAGATACAAGTAGAGGATTATCCCTATCCCCAAACTTTCTACCCATTACCTTCTCAACTCTTTTTAAGTTCTCCTCAACCTGCTCCCTGAGACCGTCTGGATGTTTTCCATTATTTTTGAAGAAGTAAACACACGCCTCTGTCGTGATAGTAAAGCCTGGTGGCACCGGAATACCTATATTCATCATTTCTGCGATATTAGCCCCCTTACCACCAAGTAGGTCTTTCATATCCTTACTGCCCTCTGCCCTTCCATCACCAAATAAATAAACGAACTTTGCCATTTTCATCTCTCCCTTCACAAGTGAAAAACCTTAAAGTCAATTTAATCTGAGTAGTATATAATACAAAGATTGTAATTTCAATATAATCTAATTGTATTGATTCATAAACCTATTCTTGAAAAAGGGGCATTGCTGTATTAAATTGATAGGAATGATTGCACTCATACAGAGGGTAAAAACCGCAAAAGCTGTGGTCTATGGTAAAATTACTGGAAGTATCAACGAAGGACTTGTCGTTCTTCTTGGTATCAAAAATAAAGATGACGAGGATGAGGCAAGGTTCCTCGCAAAGAAGGTAGTGAACATGAGGATATTCAATGATAGAGAAGGAAAGATGAATTTATCTCTTATTGACATTAAAGGCGAATGCCTTGTTGTATCTCAATTCACGCTTCATGCCAATGAGAGAAAGGGTAGAAGACCATCATTTATAAACGCAGCAAAGCCAGAACTTGCTGAAAAACTTTATAATGTCTTCATTAAAGAGATATCCAACAATAATATAAAGGTTGCATCTGGGGTGTTTGGTGCGATGATGGAGGTTCATCTAATCAACAATGGACCCGTGACTATCATTGCTAAGAGCAAAAACGAATATGGTAGATAAAATAAAAGAAAATACTGTTATCCTTGCCTCTAACTCTCCAAGAAGAAAGGCAATCCTTGAAATGTTAAATATTCCATTTATTCAAGTATCACCTGAGATAGAAGAAGATATAGAGGAAGGTTCAGATTCAGAAGAGATTGCAATAAAGACCGCTATAAATAAGGCAAAGAGCGTAGCAGGTGATTTTCCAAAAAATCCTATCATTGGAGTTGATACATTAGTCATTATTGATAATCTTATCTTAGGTAAGCCGAAAGATATAGATGATGCAAGAAGAATGCTCAGATTACTCAGTGGTCGTCTTCACACTGTAATTTCAGCAATATGCGTTATTATGAATGGCAAAGTAATATCTGATTCTGATAAGACATTTGTAAGATTTAGAACTATCACAGAAGACCAGATAACAGAATATATCAAGACAGGTGAACCTATGGATAAGGCAGGTGCTTATGCTGTGCAGGGAAAGGGCGCCCTTCTCATAGAAGAGATATACGGTGATTTCTATAATGTGATGGGGCTTCCTATAGTAAAATTATTTAATATTCTCAATGATATTGGGATAAATTTGATGTCTTAAATATGGATAATCTGCTCCATTATCTGGGTCTCATAGAGAGACCAATTAATCTTGCTGAAAGAACTAATAATCATTACATAATATTAAATAATAAGAAGATAATAGTATCTTGGATAGATAAATCAATGACTTACACGAAGAGCAAATCTATCTTTGATAAATTAAATGGACTAAAAACTACAATATTGGAGGATTTTGAACTTGCGAGAGTAATCTCAGTGTGGAAAGGCATAAAAGCAGAATTACTAAGTGCTAAAAATGCACTTGATGTTGAAAAGAAAAAAATAACAAGTAAGAATGAAAAAACACCTTTTGATATAGACATAGATGTTAAATATATAAAAGGCGTAGGTGAAAAGAGGGCTGGACTATTAAAGCGACTTGGAATAGAGAAAGTAAGAGACCTCCTATATTTCTTCCCGCGTGATTATCAGGATAGAACAAAACTTTCAAGATTTGATGAGATAAGAGAGGGTGAGAATATCACAGCGTTTGGAAGAATTGTAGATGTTGTAAAAAAGGAAGTAAGAGGCAAGAGAAATGTTATATCTGCGATTGTCTCAGATGGGCATGGAATGATTGAGATAATTTGGTGGGGAATGCCATATCTGTATAACAAACTTGGACGAGGCGAGATGATACTCATTTCAGGTAAAGCGACAACCTTCGGTGGAAGGTTGCAGTTTATAAATCCTGAGTTTGAACTCGGAGATGACTTTGACGGCATAAATTATGGCAGAATCGTGCCAATTTACCCACTTACTGAAGGAATATTTCAGAAGAATATGCGAAGAATAATCCATAATGCATTAAGAACATATCTTTTAAATATAACTGACTTTGTTCCAAGTGAAATTCTAACTGAAGAGGACTTACCGGATATAAGAAAAGCAATATCAAACATACATTTCCCTGAAAACACCCCGATGATTGAAAGGGCAAGAAAAAGGTTGGTCTTTGATGCTCTCTTTCTGCTTCAAATTGAGGTTTTAAGAAGAAGGTCAATCATAAGGGAAAGGTCTGGTGTCTCACTTAAATATAATGGAGAACTGATAGAGCGATATCTTAACTCACTTTCATTTAAGCAAACACATGCTCAAATAAGAGCATTTAACGAAATAAAAGAGGACTTAGAATCAACAAAGCCAATGATGCGTCTACTTCAAGGAGATGTTGGCTCTGGTAAGACACTTGTCGCAATATTATCTTCACTATTGGCAGTTGAAGCGGGCTTTCAGGTAGCAATAATGGCACCAACAGAGATATTAGCAAGACAGCATTACAGAAAGATGAGAGAAGGTTTAATAAACTTAAATATTGATGTCTCGTTAATAATCGGTGGACAGAGTGATGAAGATAGAGCAGATGCTTTATCTAAAGCAAAAAGAGGTGATATCTCTATCTTTGTTGGAACACATGCACTAATCCAGGAAGGTGTTGATTTCGGTAGGTTAGGACTTGTGATAATTGATGAACAGCACAGGTTTGGCGTTCATCAGAGGGCAGAATTGCTTACAAAGGGAAATGGTGCAAACCTCTTAGTAATGACCGCAACACCAATCCCAAGAACACTTGCTTTGACACTATATGGTGACCTTGACCTGTCTGTGATTGACGAGATGCCACCAGGAAGAGGCAAGAGAAAGACAACGATAATTGATGAGGGCGAAAAGGAAAAGATTACTGAAATTTTAAGTAGAAATCTCTCAAATGGAGGACAGGCGTTTATTGTTTATCCTTTAATAGATGAATCTGAAAAGATTGATTTAAAAGCAGCAACTAATGCATTCAAGAATATATGGCTTCCAAAGTTCAATAAGTATGGTGTGGCTCTTCTACATGGAAAGATGCCAAAGGATGAGCAGAGAGTGGTGATGGAGAAATTTGAAAGGGGAAATATCAGATTGCTAATAACAACAACAGTTGCAGAGGTAGGTATTGATGTATCTGGTGCCACTTTAATGATTGTGGAATGCGCTGATAGATTTGGTCTTTCTCAATTACATCAACTCAGAGGAAGAATAGGCAGATGTAGAGAGGAATCCTATTGCATATTGATAAAGAGAGAGGGCATCACTGATGTAGCAGAAAAACGGCTAATGGTCATGAGTGAAACAGAAGATGGTTTCAGAATTGCGGAGGAGGACCTAAGGTTGCGAGGTCCGGGTGAATATATTGGAACAAGGCAGAGCGGAATTCCTGATAGGGTCTTGTTGGCAATAATGCAAGAGCCAGAACTATTGACCAAGGCGAAGAGATATGCCCAAGAACTATTAGAAAAAGACCCCGAACTGGCAAATAAAAATGGATTGTTAATTAAGGAGATTTTGATGAATATCTATGGTGATAGATTAGGTTTGACAATCTCTTAATTATATTAAATCAGTTCTTAGAAAATGACTTTGATATTAAGTAGAAAATAACAGTTCCAATAAAAGCACCAAATACATCTACACAGAAGTCCCAAAAACTTGCTGTCCTTCCAAATGATGTCGTCTGAATTGTTTCATCAATTACTCCAATAACAGCAGATAAGATTACTACATATATAGTATTTTCATCAGACCTTTTGACACTTAAAAATATAGAAGCGAATATGCCCCACAGGGCATACTCTATTGTATGAGAAACCTTATCCCAAAGTGAACTAAATGGAAGTTTATTCACTTCACTTGAAGAAAGTAGCGATAGTGAAAATATGCCTACTGTATATAAAAATAAGAAATACCTGATAATTCTTCTCATTGACCCTGGGCTGGTAAAATAGTTCCTTCTCTTATTGTTAGAATATAAACTGTCTTATCGCAGTCATTATTATCACTTCTCAACCTTATTCTGCCCGTAACACCAGTATAATCAATACTTTTTAATTCATTCACAAGGTCTAATCCGACCCGCCCTTTTGAAAGCAACTTCAATATCATCATAGTTGCATCGTATGCTTGCGCCGAGATATATGTAGGCAACTTGCCAAATCTTTTATTATATTCTTTTATGAAATTCTGAACGAGTGGGTCGTCTGCTCCCTCAAAGAAGGGACTTGTGAAGTATGAACCCTCAACATATTTAGCACCAACCCTTGCAACTCTATCCTCCGCCCACCCATTTGCTCCAAGAAGAACAGCGGGAATATTGGCAAATCCTATCTGGGGTGCAATAAGAACTACCTCCTCATAATGACCTGGAATGAATATAGCATCCGGATTTGAACTCTTTACTTTCTTCACCTCAGCAATATAATCCTTGGTCATCTCTCCACCTGGACTGATTGGTTCATAGGGCTGTTCTATGACTATCTTTGCTCCAAGGTTTTGTGCATACTCTTTGAAGTATTTATCAAGTTCTATGCCATAACTGGAACTAGGATATAGAATAGCAATTCTTTTCAAATTTAGTGACTTAACAGCATAAGTCGCCAATACCTTTGCTTGCAGACGATTACTGACACCACATCTGAACACAAACTCACCCGCATCTGTCATATCACCACTCCCTGCAGCTGGTGAAATTAGTGGAACTTGCATCATATCTGCTTCTTTTGAAAGTCCCAATAGTTCTTTTGTGAACAACGGTCCTATAATACACGATGTCTTGTCTATATCTGTGAGTTTACGAAAACCTGATAGAGCATCTTCAAATGTCCCCTTACTATCTTCTACAAACAACTCAACTCCACCAGACCCACCGCCAAAATCATCAATAGCCATCTTCACACCATTCAATACTTCATTGCCGTAATTTTCGTATTCTCCAGTCAAGTCAACAAGACAGCCAATTTTGTTTTTCTCTGGCTTTCTTAGTTTCCTTACCTTATCTAATAATGCTTTGACATCATTAATTATATCCATATATGAATACCTATCTTCTAACAGATAGAGAATTATATATGCCTTGTCATAGTTCTTCTTTGACACTTCGTCTTTAGATAATTCAAGAAGATAACTGCCAACATTATGCTCTGTCTTAATGGCATTAACTGTCCATTCAATCTGCTCATAATTTAGTGCTGTGTCCACAAGATTTTTATAACCATCACTTGCCTTGTTATAGTATTTCCCATCGGGTCCAATAGATATAAGCATTAAAAGGCGAACTGCTGAAGTCGGATAATTACCTACCTTAAAATATGCCTTTGCAGAAAGATACAACGCATCCTCAAGATACCTTGATGTTTTAGTTTCTGCTATCACTCTATCAAACTCATCCACAGATTTGCTAAAATCCCCAAGTTTGAAATAGCACATTCCTATTCTCAAATTTAAGTAAGAAATAACATCAATACTCAGATTTTGGGGTAATATCTTCTGATATTCCTGTAAGGCAAGATAGTAATTACCACTTTTATAGTAATTATTGGCTGTTTTTATCTCTTCACTGATGTCAGCACTCTGAGTAATAGTCATATTACTAATTAATAATATAAAGATAAGAAGTATAAAGAAACTATATGACCTAATTATTAACATAGTAACCTTACAAATATAACATAAATAAACTATCTATACAACTGTTCATTATACTATTCATCTTTCAAAACCAACAAGTTCCCTCCATATCACTGGGAATAGACACACCTAATAATTTAAGTGATGTCGGTGCTATATCTATTATCCTTGGATTTCCGTTTATCTTTTTGTTTGAAAGCAGAATACCATTTGTGATTGAAGGTTCTAAACTGCAATGGTCACCACTCCATTTTCTGTTATTTGGTTCTATAATATCCTTTGGTATTCCACCGAGGCATGTTTGCCAAGATACTCTATAACCATCTTCAAAACCAACCTGTAAGTCAGGTGCATTATCTATATAGTCGCCTTTGAATATCTCATCACGTTTATATACTTTGTGTATAACTGTTGTTCCATCATCGTCCTTCAATCCACCAAGTTTCTCTACAATCTCACTCACCACATTTTGATAATCTCTACCTGGAAGCACACACCCAATACTCTCCCTTCCAACAAGATTAATATAGATTTGACCAAGCCCCAGACCATACGCCTTTGTTTTGAGCCAGTCAACATTTGGCCAAAATTCACCCTCCCCAAACAAGTCATCAAGAGTATATCGCTTATTAAAATCACCCTTTAATGTCATAAAACAATTCTTTACAAGCCATGTATTTATGTTGACACTCCTTCTAAATGAATGAAAACCATGGTCAGATAGAACGATAAGAGTTGAATCCTTTGGCAATCTCTTCATAACCTCGCCTACCGTCACATCCATATGCTTATATACATTCAATATTGCATCACCATATTTCTGAGCAAGCGCCTCATCATACCTTGGGTGCTTTGGGTCAATCAACCTATAGAACGCATGCCCTACCCTATCAGTTGCTTGAAAGACAGATATAAATAGGTCAGATGGGTCATTCTCCATAAGATGAAGTGTCAATCTCCTTCTCATATCCTCAATACTGAATAATTCTTCCAAGAAAATCTTTTCATCAATTCGCTCCTCTGATAAAGCCATATTGTTTATCGCCCATCCCCTCGTTCTGAAAAGACCAACCTCTCTTGCAAGTTCTGTTGTAAGATTATCTGGACTACAGATTGGAATCGGTGGATTTATCGGGCTGACATCTATTGGAGTGAGAAATATTTTCAACTCTGGCTTTATAGATAATAGAACAAACTTTGCTATTCCTGTTATTGAGACAAGTGGAGTTATTTTGAACTTTATAACGACCCAATCGCTGAACTCGCCTTCTCTAAATCTTATACTATTTCCATCTATATCAGCAATAACAGAATCACCGTCTATTGTGAATGTAATAGGAATGCGTATTGTATTAAACCCCTCTTTTGTAGGGTCTTGAGGACCCTCAATATAAGACCTCACGGAGTTATTAACAACTGTTATTTTGTGCTGGAGTCCTCCAAACTCTGATGAACCCGTCTGACTTGGGTCAAGGTCAGTTGCATAATACTGGTATGTCCCCTGCGTCCCCCTAATATCAGGAACATCAAGCCCTGACATCATCTTACCACCTCTCATATCAAATGCTGGAAATGTGCACGGTATCTGAAATCCAGTGGTCTTTATTCCATTTATTGCAGATTGCTCCCAAAAACTAATACCCCCCCTTAGGGATGTTATCTTCATCTTCTTTATCGGTATGGTATCAAATAGAAATTTAGCAGGTTTTTTTTCAACTGTTGATATTATTGGCATATATGTCATTGGGTCTCTTCTAAGAAAGTCATATATACCGGTCTTCCCGGGGTTTGCACCAACTGCAAAACTCGTCCAACAGACAGGTGACTCCGATGGATTTGTAGTTATCAGGTGATTATATGAGCCAATCTTCATCAATTTTTCCATATTCGGGAAGTGTCCATCATCAAGATATCTCTCAAAGAGTGATGGTTCAACCCCATCAAAACCAATAATGACTACCTTACCTTTCGCTTCCTTGAATCTTGGTTTACATCCAGAAAGCATTGGTGAAAGTGAGCCAACTGTAGCAAGATAGAGGGCAGTTCCTCCAAGTGCTTTCAAAAAATCTCTTCTACCAATTCTCAATAGACAACAACCTCTATCAAAGAAAATATCGCTTATTATACTAAAAAATGTATGAAAGTGATATTGAATTACCAGGGCTTATACCTAAACTATCCTGAATGTATGAGTAATCAATCAAAATACTACCATGTGATAATTGAAACTTGCACCCGCCACCGATTGTCACATCACCATTGTTGATTCCACCCCTCAATACAATATCATCAGAGACCCTTACCTCCGCACCCAAATGAAACGACTTCCTTATACTATTAATTAACCACATCTCTCCTACCACAGTAATTCTTTCATCATATACATTTACCCCAGAACCAATTCTTACTCTCAAAGGAAATTTTTCATTTCTGCCAACACTGAACGAACTCGCAACATCCCAATCAAGTTTGGAGTATAGATTGTCTATCGCAAGACCTGCCCTAAAGCCCCTATAGTTTGTAAGAAAGCCAATATTTAACTGCGAACCATTTGCATGAATTCTATTCAGATTATAATGATGCTGTATATAAGTTAAACCAACTCCAAATATACTTCCAAAAGACCTTCCAAATGAGAATAGGAAAGCATCCTGTGGATAATCAAATGAACCATACTTATCACCATCATAATCCCTCAGGTCAATATTTACCACTTCACCCCTAAGCCAACCTCCTCCAAATCCTGCACTTCCACCAAGAGACACTGATACAAGACCATAATATAACCTTCTATCCAATGATAATTTAGTCATTGATGAACTTATGGAAACACCCTTACTAAAGCCAAGAATTGAAGGATTCCAATAAGATGATGTTGAAGAAGGGGCAAAGGTCACACCAGAAAATCCCATTGCCATAACAGATGGGTCAATCCCCACTCTCATAAATGCACCTGCCCACTCACTTTCAGAGAAAACAGAAAGTGAAAAGATAAGAATAGAAATAAATATAAAGTAATAATATCTCATTCTAAAACTGCTATCTTTCCATAGGTCAGAGGTGTGCCTTCTATTTCAAGAATATAGAAGTAAACACCATTATCTACAACCCTCCCTGAACTATCCCGTCCATCCCACATTATCTTTATATTATCCTGTGGTCCCATAAGTTCATTTTCAGAAAGTGTTCTCACTAATTCACCACCAAAATCGTATATCTTGAGAGTTACGAGACGGCTCGTTCCAAGTGAAAATTCTATCGTGCATAACCCAGATGATGGGGCAAAAGGATTTGGATATGCGATTGACCTTGGTGAGTCGCTTTTACCTGGCTCAGTAGTGTAATCAAATGCTTGCCAGGTTTTTCCACCATCATCTGACCTTGCAAGACCAAGTTCTGTGCCAGCCCAAAGTATGCTCCCATCTGTATCTATGCAGTAAACAAAATTTGATGGAAGACCATTTACTGTTGACGCTGTCTGCCATGATTGACCATAATCACCTGAATAAGCAACTCCACCGCCATTAGTGGCTAGATATACTGTATCGCCAATTGAAGTAATATCATAGATAATATTTGAGCCGATGCCATTTTCTACATTGAAGTTCTGCCAGGTCTTGCCATCGTCAGTAGTGAGATTTACACCATTTCCAAAAGGATGAGTAGTATCAATTCCTGTTCCAGCCCAGACAATACCATCTGCCATAATATGAACCGATGGGGTAAAGCCACCCTGATAACCTTTCATATCGCTTTCCGAGTAGTAATCCCATGTTTGACCACCATCTCTTGTTCTCGCCACACCACCTTCACAGCCAACCCACATACTTCCATAATTCTTTTCTATTTCATAAGTATGATACTCATAATCATTATATTTACGAGGTAATATTTCATCAAAACTCTTCCCACCATCAGTGCTATGAAAGAGACCTTTTGTCCATGTTGCTACCCATACATCACTGCCATCAAGATAGACATCCCAAGCAACCTGTAAGAGACCTTCAACACCAGTAAGTCCCTGCTTTTCACCTATCTTCTTCCAGGTAAAACCATAATCATTTGATATACTGACGCCTGCCCCAGACCATTGAGGATAAGTGCTATCCTCATCTATAATGCCACAAAGGACTGTGGGTCTTTTAGCATCAACAGAAGCAATAATATCATCAGATAAACCATTCTTCTTGAAGTAGCCCCTAAACGTCTTACCACTATCTTCTGTCTTACCGAGACCATTACCGGTAGCAAACCAAACAGTGTCGCTGTCTATGATAAGGTCAACAACACTATCATCAAGCGTTTCATCATAATTATCAGAGACAGTTTCAGGTAAATTAATAGATGTAGGAACTGGACTCATTGAAAGACCAATCTGAAATGTTAAGAAAAATATAAAAATAGAGATATATCTCATACTAATTATCACATCTTATTATAAGAACTGCCAATTTCAATATCTTTTGTTTGACTACTATTCCTTCTAATTTGAATTCTCTTTGCCCCAAGATAGACCAAAAACCACATTATCGCAGAGCAGAATACTGAAATAATTACATTTCCTGTAAAATAGACAATAGCACCCTTCTTAATTAATGAAAATATCCCTTGGTTCTTATAAATATTAAGGTAAAAATCTACATTTTCACCCCATATAAATGTGCCAGCAAGCAAACTAATGAACCAGAAAAATGGTGATGTAATAGGATTCATAATTGCTGAGCCAAGAAGAGCACTTGCCCTGTTATATTTAAAGACCCAACTCAATGCAAGTGCCAGAATTCCACCAATACCAAATGTTGGGAATATACCTATAAACACACCAACAGCAGCACCTGTTGCAATCTTTTTTGGCTGGGCATATTGCGTTACTATGCTTCTATATAAACTTTTTAACCAGAAGAATAACTTCATTTAAAATTATTTTTACTTCTTTTTCTTTTTTATTAAAGTCCTAATTGTTCTTTCTGTTTGAACAACAACTAAGGGCGTCAATGAAAGCAATACAACAAGGTCAAACTCACTTCTATTAAGTTCTCCGACACCAAATATACTCGCTATCGGGCTGATATAAATAACTAACAATTGGAGAATAATGCTACCTATAACTGCAAGTATTAGGTATGTATTACTGATAGGGTTCATCTTCCACAATGGAAGTTTAAGCGAGCGACAGTTTATTGAATGAAATAACTGCGAGAGAACAAGAACAGAGAAACAACAAGTTCTCGCATATAAAAGACCATCGCCTCTATTCCATATAATTGTAAACGCTAATAATGAAGCAATACCAATAGTAAGTCCCTCTAACACAAGATTTAATGGCTCCATTCCAGATAGAAAACCTCTATGTGCTGGTATTGGTTTTCTATTGATAATATCTGGTTCTGGTGGTTCTACACCGAGGGCAAGTGCTGGAAGTCCATCAGTTATAAGATTAACCCAGAGTATCTGAACAGGAAGCAGTGGCAGTGGAAGACCGAACATAGTTGCAAAGAACATAACAAAGACCTCACCAATATTGCAGGAGATAAGGTAATGGATGAACTTAGCAATGTTATCATAAATTCTTCTTCCCTCTTCTATTGCTGATTCAATTGTAGCAAAATTGTCATCAAGCAGTATCAGGTCTGATGCCTCTTTCGTAACATCAGTGCCTTTTATTCCCATTGCTATGCCAATGTCTGCCTCGGTAATAGCAGGTGCATCATTTACCCCATCCCCAGTAACTGCCACAATCTCGCCCCTTTTCTTAAATGCCCTAACAATTCTCAACTTATGCTCAGGATTAACCCTCGCAAAAACCTTGACTTTATATAATTCTTCATTAAGTTCATTATCAGTCATCTTATCAAGTTCAACACCAGAAAGACATCTATCTCCTTCTTTTAATATCCCAACTTCTCTTCCTATTGCCTCTGCTGTTATGGCATGGTCACCTGTTATTATAACCGGTTCTATACCCGCCATTCTGCACTTCTCCACAGCACCGTAAACCTCGGGTCTCGGTGGGTCATAGAACACAATTAGACCTGTAAAAGTAAGACCTTCCTCAAGGTCTTTCTCATTTCCAGAATATTTATCTATATTCTTATAAGCACAAGCAATCACTCTATACGCCTTCTTGGCAAGTTCCTCATTTAAACTATGTATCCTCGCCTTTATATTATCATCTAATTGTTTGACAGAATCACTCACAATAGCAGTTTTGCATTTTGTAAGTAAAATATCTGGTGCTCCCTTTGAGAATACATCTATGTGCCCATTGACCCTAAATGCTGTGGTCATCATCTTTCGCTCTGATGAGAACGGTTGCTCATCTACCAGAATAACTCTTCCATGATGCCCTTCAAATGACTTCGTCTTTATTGCTACATTAACTATGGAGATTTCCATAGGGTCGCCAGACCCAATACCATCTCTTTCTAAGTCCTTTATCAATCTGCCAGAAGAATGAGCCCTTATATATATATTATTAGCAACAGAACCTATTCTAAGTGTTAATTTTACTGTATCATCCATAATCACAGGTCTATCAAGATATGTAATCTCATCAAGGGTGGCAACTGCTATCACCTCCATTTTATTCTGTGTTAGCGTCCCTGTCTTATCTGAGCAGATTATAGTAGTTGACCCCAGTGTCTCCACTGATGGCAGTTTCCTCACAAGGGCATTTCTCTTTACCATCCTCTGAACACCTAAAGATAATGCTATTGTTACAACAGCAGGAAGCCCCTCCGGTATAGCAGCAACCGCCAAACTTACAGAGGTAAGAAAAATAAGTATTGGTTCTATTCCCCTTAATAGACCTATTACAAAAATAGTTGCACACAAACCAAGTATCCCATAAACTATCTTCTTACCGAGTGAATCAAGGCGCTTCTGGAGGGGTGTCGGCTCCCTCTCTGCCTCTTTTACTAAAAGAGCAATCTTGCCAAGTTCTGTATTCAGTCCAGTTGCTATAATAACTGCCCTTCCATGACCAAAGTCCACTGTCGTCCCCTGATAGACCATATTTATTCTATCTCCAAGATTAAGATTGACCTCATCAATCGGCAGTTCTGTTTTTTCAACCGAGAGAGATTCACCCGTAAGTGCTGCTTCTTGTGTCTTCAGGTTGGACTGCCATATTATCCTCCCATCTGATGGAACAGAAGAACCCTCTTCAAGGAAGATTATGTCACCGATGACCAGGTCAAGTGAATCAATAAGTTTATGCTTTCCATTTCTCAAGACCTCTGCTTTTGGTGTTGCGAGTTTCTTCAAGGCAATTAACGCTTTCTCCGCTTTATACTCCTGAACGAAACCAAGTATAGAGTTTAATATCACTATGATAAATATCGCAAGGGCATCTATGAACTCGCCAAGAAGCATAGATACAACAAGAGCAGCAATAAGAACCAAGACAATAAAATCAGCAAACTGAGAGAAGAATATCTTTAGCGCAGATACACCTTTCTCAATACCTATTGTATTATAACCAAATATTTTTAATCTCTCAGATGCCTCTTTGCTCGTCAATCCGTGTTTATTGTCGGTCTTCAAAATCTCTATGACCTTATCAGCACTAAGAGTATGCCACACCCTATCTTTTATATCTTCAATACCTATCATATTTATAATACTCAAAAGATATTATCTAATTATCGCTAATTTTCCATAAGAAAGAACTACATCATTTAATTTTACAGTGTATAAATAAATGCCACTGACACAGGGATTGCCTAACTCTGTGTTTCCGTCCCATAACGCCCTTGCTGTTTCATCAACATCAATTGAGGTAACAAAATCACCTGAAATTGAATATATATCAACCTTACAACCAATAGGTAAATTCTCAAATATAATATATCTATGGTTTGGATTTGATGGCTTAAATGGGTTAGGATAAACTATAAGGTCTTTTGTATCTATTGGTATATTTCTACCAATAAATGTTGCCTCAGAAAGTGTTGCTATCGCTACCTTTGTGCATTCCAAATCAAAGTTGGTATCTAACTTATCTGGTGTATCATAGGGAGTATGCATATAAGGATATTTTACGGGATAATCCTCAATACCCAAGATAGCAGAAAAGCCCGCACGCCAGAAACTTGCATGGTCGCTGTAAACCATATTTGGGTCATATCTGAGATTTATTGGAAGTTCTCTATTATATAACTGTCCACACATATTAAATAAACTGGCAAGTTCTTTTGAATTATCGTCATAGAATACCTCAAGGTCTTCTGGCTTTACATCTACATAGGCAACCATATCATAGTTTAATACACCAAGACATCTTTCATCCTCAGGCATATTGAATATTGCATATCTTGTTGAACCAAAAAGACCGACCTCCTCCCCCGAGAAGAGAACAAATTTCATTGTCCTTTTCGGAGATACCTGTGACAAAACCCTTGCTGTCTCTAAAACAGATGCAACGCCACTTGCATTATCATCAGCACCGGGCGCATTATTATAGGGGTCTTCTCTACTTATTGAATCGTAATGGGCAGTCATCATAATAAATTTTGTTTGGTCATCTATGCCTGCTTTAATACCAACGATATTTTCCCACGAATGAAGTGCTGATGGGTCAATATTATTGCCCTGCCAGACAACTGAATTATTATCTATCTTATAGATGCTTCCCATTGAGCCAGAAGTCCATATATTAGTATCAGATTGTTCACAGGCATATTGAAAACCATAAGGGAGTGATACCTGATTCCAACTTTTGCCCATATCATTACTTATAAGCAATTTTGAGAAATCACCTGAAATAATAACCTTATTATCGTAAATCTTTATTGAGCGAACTGCCATATCAACAGGTAGGTCAACCTTCTTCCAAGTAGAAGCACCATCGGGGCTATAGAAGAGAGAGCCATCGTTTGCCCCTACCCATGGATTGCCTTTATTATCAAAGGCGATAGAATAATATTTCAAATTTTTATCAGGTGCTGGAATCATATGCCAAGATATACCCCCATCAACGCTTTTTAACAATCTCGCCTCAGTGCCAACTGCAATCTCACCAACAGCAATACCAAGCGACCTTCCCTCTGAAAATGCTATATCCCATAGATATGCAGTAGTGCCAGTATCGGAAGAATACCAGGTTGCACCAAAGTCAGACGAGCGAATAATCACACCCGGAGTTCCACAGACATATACATAGCCGTCTGCGTCTCCCCACACTCCCTCAAATCTAACATCGTTAACAGGCACATCCCTCTCCTGCCATAATAAACCACCATCGTTTGTAAACAAGACCGTTGAACCACTACCACAAATCCAACCCAGCGCCTGATTTATAAAGTATATATCATTAAGGTCGTGGTTAATACTGTCAATAGTAATCTCTTTCCATAGTTCACCACCATCATCAGACCTCAGAATAAGACCTATATCACCAACAGCAACTAATATATTTGATTTCGGTGATGAGAGGTCGTTTAAGTCAACAGAGATATAACTGATGGAAGAAGAGGAAATACCATAGGACTCTAATTTACTCTTTATATATTCACCTGCATTATGACAGTTGACAGTCCAATCATATCTCGTCTTAAAACTAACAAGGTCCGATATTGTCTCATCTATCTTCTGTCTCTGTGCACTGTTAACTAACTCCTGAATATCTTCGTTTTTTGATACCCTTTCCGGCAACAGTTGATTTTGAAAATTATATTTTAATCTCTCAATAGGATATGGCACCAACATTATGAATATCTCTGATGCTGGTCTTTTTATAGGACTTTCTGTTTCTATGATATTTAAGTTATTGTATGTGCCAATGACTACTGGATTAACATACTTATCAAAATCTATTGGTGAAGAGTCGGTTAAGTAATAATTATGTGTTGGGTCATAATCAAATAGATATTCACCTTTAATTAAAGCATTCTTAATAGCACTTTCACTTCCAAAGAGCCAGTATCTTCCACCTATTTCACCTAATATATAGATATCATCTATATCCCCTTTCATCAAAAGAGAAACAACGCTCTCTTTATCTACTGAAACCACTGGATATAATCCATATATAGATGAAATGAAAATTATAATAAATATTATTAATAAGAAGGCATTCTTCACATTAAACTCCTCATTAAAGAAGTATAATAATAAAAATAATCTATAAAGGCAACCTCTATATTGAAAATAATCTAGATATTTTTTATTAACTACAAAATGTTGTTTAGTTTACTTATTTCTGATAATATCATATTGAAATATTATGAGATTTATGCCTATAATCTATAAAAAGAAAGAGAAAATTGGAAATCGGAGGCAAGTGTGTCTGAGGTAAAAAAACCTAAAACTCCACATGTTAAAAAGGCAAAGATAGAATTAGATGATATTCTAAAAAAGATAATATCATTTGGTTTCAATTACGCATTTGTAATTGATGAAGATGGGCTTATGCTCTCTAAGGGTGCAGGCAGAATTCCAAAAGAGTTAGTAGAGGAGATTTCAATATCTGCGAAAAGAGTATTTCAAAGATTGCCTGATTTTATAAATAAAAAACCTAAAGAGACAGTCATAGACCTTTATACCGATGGTAAATTGATAATGAGACCACTTGAAGAGGGAGGAATGACATTCACCTTAGTAGTAAAAGCACCCTATAAGAGAACATATAGAAGATTTCTATCTAATATTGAAAAAGAAATAATAGTTTTCATCAAAGGTAAGCCCCTAAAATTAATATAAAATAGGAATGTATAAGAAGGACTTTGTTCGCAAGGCATATTATATATTATTAAAAGAATTGGGTCCTCAAAAGTGGTGGCCTGCCCAGTCAAAATGGGAGGTTGTTATTGGGGCGATTTTGACACAAAACACAAGTTGGAAGAATGTAGAGAAAGCAATTGAAAATCTCAAATCAAAGGGGTTAATTGATATGGAAAATCTTGCAACCGCTGATTTGAAAGACATTGCAGAGGCAATAAAACCATCTGGCTATTTCAATCAAAAGGCAAAGAAATTGAAAAGTATATCAACTTATATCAAAGAGAGATATAACAGTAAATTAGAGAACTTCTATAATAAATCTATAACTAATCTTCGTATTGAACTTCTATCTATATGGGGTATAGGAAAAGAGAGTGCTGATAGCATAATATTATACTCGGCAGGTAAGCCAATATTTGTGGTAGATGCTTATACAATAAGGATACTCAAAAGGCATAATATTATAGATGAAAGTTCTGGTTATGACGAGGTGCAAGAATTATTCATGAAATCACTTGATGAAGATATTAATATATATAATGAGTATCACGCATTACTTGTAAATATTGGTAAGAATTACTGCACAAAGAGAGAACTAAGATGTGAGTTATGTGTTCTTAATAAACTATTATGATATAATACCTAAAAGGAGGTCAGATAATGGAAAATTTATGGGAGAAGGTAAAGAAGGGCTTGGATGAGGGGCTTGAAGCAACAAAAACAGGCATATCCACATTCCTTGATAAAACAGGCGATATAACCCAAATAGCAAGATTGCGGATAAATATCATAGGACTTCACAGGAAGATAAGAGAGAACTTCTTTGAGATGGGTGGAAGAATGTATGAACTAATAACGAAAGGAAATGAAGATATTTTAAATGACAGCGAGATTAAGAAATTGGTAAAAGAGGTAAGGGCGCTTGAAAAGGAGATAAAGGATACTGAAAAGAAGATAGAAGAGATAAAAAAAGAGGGTAGTAAGTGTAAAGAGTAACTTCCTTAATATCAGAATAATAATTTCAACCAATAATCTTTATCCCAAGCATCATTGAGGATAAAATGTTTTAATCCTTTTTATATCTTTATGTGTCTAAATAACAAAGAAAGAGATGTGGAAGAGAAGGAAAAACTTGATGATGAGACATTATTGCGAATGTTTTTGAAAGGTGAAGAGTGGGCATTTGAGATGATAATAGAAAGGCATAAAGAGAAGGTATATAGAATTGCATATAGTATAGTCAGAAATAGGGCAATTGCAGAAGATATCTCAGAAGAGACATTCATTAAACTTTATTTCAAGTCAGGAACATTCAAGGGAAAGTCAAAGTTTACAACCTGGCTTTACTCAATCACAGCAAATACTGCCAAGAATCATCTTAGAAGTATTAACAAAAAGCATAATGATATAAGTGTTGAGGATATATTAACATTGAAGAGTAATACTGCCGAGCCAGACAGGAAAGCAGAGGCATCGCTTATAAGCCAAAGGATAAATGAAGCAATTGAAAAACTTCCCGAAAGACAGAGAGAGGTTTTTACAATGAGATACATCAATGAATTTAGCATTGACGAGACAGCAGATGTTCTTGGTATAACTCAAGGCGCTGTAAAGGCAAATCTCTCTTTCGCTATTAGCAAACTGAGAGAATTATTAGGGGACTTAATATGATAAAAAAGGATAATAATTATAAGAATATAAATTGTAATGATGTAAGGGTTCTGATTGATAAGGCATTATTATCTGGTAACCTTGCTGATATAAAGGAAGAAACAAAATTCCACATCCAGAAATGCAGAAGTTGTAGTGAATACTTGAATAAATCAGAAAATCTTATGAATTTAATCTCAAATGTTGAGGTCGTTGGTCCCAATAAGGTCTTCTCAGACAAACTCTCATCAAGGGTTCTAAGTAAAGTCCGTTCAAAAAACACTCCTGCCTATAAAGAGATAGGTAGGTCATTCACTAAAAAGGAGCCTGTGTTATTATGGCTCAGGTGGGCTGTGCCACTCGCATCAATCGCACTTATTTTAGCACTTACAATAATCAGAACCCCCTGGTTCACTTCAGAAAGACAAGAGAGGTTTGCACTTGAAAAATATGTCGCAGAAAAACCAGATAGTGGATTCTGGAAACTTGAAGGTTTCTCTGAAATAAAGTTAGGTGAGAATAACACAAAAATATCTGAGAAGAATGTAGTAGAAATGAAAATAAAACCATTAGAGTCAATTGCCCGAGCAAATGAAATAGAGCCAGACCCACTTCTTACAGTAAATATTGCGCTTTTAGAACCAGGTATAGCAAATAGCGTGATGTCTCAAATGGCTAATAAGATGATAAATGAAGGATACGATATAAATAGTATTGCCTCTTATGAGGCATCAGACGAAGATAGTTATACAGCCCTGACAAATAATATTACAAATGAAGAAGACCTCACTAATATGGAGGAAATCTTAATAAAAGGTCTTTCTTATGATTCTGGTGGTTACAAAGTTATAAGAGTATTAGAAAAGGAAGAGGCAAATGACACAACCGAAAATATATAACTATAGAGTATTTATCACTAATTGTTTTCTCTTTGAAAGGAGGGATATATGTTGAAGATGCGTCTTTTAATTTTATTACTTGGTCTTCTAACTTCTCTTTCTGCAATATCATATTCTCAGAATCCAATTGATAAGGATATTAAGAATGAGAATTTGGAAGAGAAACTTGAAATGTTAAAGATATGGAAACTAACAGAGGTATTAGATCTAAAATCTGAACAAACTGCTGAATTTTTCTCACTTTATAAACAGTTTGAAGACCTACGAAGAAATCATCTAAAAGAAAGAATGGCTTTAGTAGAAGAAATTAGAGAAAGCATAAATAGTGGTAATATTACAGAGAGTTCAGTTGAGGAATATAATAACAAGATATTAGAAATGAAGAAGAAACTTATAGAGGATGAAAGCAATATAATCAATCAAATAGCGAAGGTCTTAACCCCTGTTCAGATGGCAAAACTTATCATATTTGAGGAGACATTTCAGGAAGAGATGCTCGGAATGATAAAAAAGATGAAGGAAGAAAAAGAAAGGTTTAAAAAAGGTGAGAGGGGTATTCCATAAATTAAACTAATTGAAAAACTATAAAATATACCAAAAAATAGATAATAAAATTATTTAATTCAGTTTTCTGATAGAGTAAAAATCCTCTGTTCATATTGACAGTTAAACAGATATTGTGCTAATCTTAAAAGAACCCAAAATCTCTTTATTGATGGAGGTGGTCAATGAGAAAATTTGTATATATTTTTTTGATATTCCTAATATTCATTCCTATAAAATCTTCATCAGTTATTAGTGATGAATTATATTATCTTCCAAAGGATGGCTTTCTTTATATTTCAATCTCAGAACCTTCAATATTCTCAAGCAAACCCGAGGGAAGTAAGGGTTATTTCAATCTGATGCTATCTGATGAGATGGATAAACAGTTATCTTCAATAAATGCTCCATTTACAGTTGATAATATTCTTGAGATTATTAGGGGATGTCAGTTGAATGTTGGATTCTATATAGAAGGAAACCTTTCCCCTTTCTCTGCCATTCTGACCTTTGCAGATAGCGAGGAGAAATCCAGCATCTTCAAAGTGGTAATAGATGAAATAATAAAAGGCATTCTATCATTTGGACGAGAAGAGAACGCAGAAACAGACCTGAAGGAAAAGACAACAGATGGGTTTGTAATAAAAGAACTTAGATATACAAAAGGTGATTTAAATAAAAAATACTATTTTGCTTTAAGCGAGAAATTCTTTATTATGTCCAACTTCAGGAATAAATTCTATGAAACATTAGATAATATTAATAAAGATGATAAGTCGCTGAAAAGAAACAAAGCAATACAAGAAACAATAAAGGCGCTTGGTAATGAAGGTGATATATTCGCATTCTTCATAACAGACATCATAAAGTCAAAGAAGAAGAAGGGCTTTGAGAAAGCAATCGGGACAATCTCCAAATCTGACGAACAGAAGTTTTGGTCTCCATTACCACTCATAATAGAAAATAGCAGTTGCATAGGATACAGAAATATAACTATCTCAGAAACAAATGGACCGACAGATAGAATAACCTGCCTTCTTCACGATAAAAGCATTCTTAATAATACTTTATATTCCAGTGAAAATAGGCATGAAAATAACTTAATAAATTATCTACCAGAAAATATATTGTTATTAATGACATTTCCAATTTCAGAAGATATTGGAATACCACAAGATATAATAGATGAGTCACTTCTATTCACAACTTATAAAGAAGGATATAAGATTGACAAAATGTTTGAATTAAAAAATGCACAAATGCTCTTCTCACTTAAAGAAGGTAATAGCATAGAAGACATAATGAACTTTGATAAGGTTGAAGAATATGGTAATACAAACATATATTGTTATGGTGATAACTTCATATCCGTGATAAGAAGGGCTGAAAATTCAGGTGAAAAAGAGGTAGTTCTATATTCAAAAGACGAACAGACCATTAAAGATTCAACTGACCATATACTTTCAGGAAAAACAGTTGATAAAACTGAGAACTTTAATACTGTATTACCACACTTAGAAAGAAACACAAATCTTTTAATATATGTTGATACATCACTCTATCCAGATTTAGTAGAAAAAGATAACTTGACAGGAGAACAAAGAATATATCTACTAAAGCGAGCACTTTGTGAAATAGGATTTGGTATATCTGTCTATTCAAATGACAAATTTATTGTTCTTGATGCTTATCCTCAATTATTACCAAAACTCATATTTCTTATCTCAACAGGAGGTTATTAAAATTGCATCTACCTTATGAAAAGTCCTAACTTCATATATATCATTTTCTTCGCACTGACATTTACCCTACTACCTAATATTATATATCCAGATTTCATAGGAGAATTCTACGCTTACCCTAATCCAACCTCACAGAACCAAACCATACATATTTATCTGAATAACATCTCTAAAGAAGAGATAAATATCAATCTAAACCTTTTTTCTCTCTCAGGCAAAAAGATGGCATCAATTGTAGAAGATATGAGATTAACACCAGGTTTGGGAATGTTAAAGGAATTCAACATGCAAAATAGCGACATTCCAATAGAGCCGGGATTATATATTCTTATTGCAAAAATAAAAGGAATAATGACAAAGAAGGAAGAGGAAAAGACATTTAAGATATTTATAAAAGAAGAGGGTAGATAAAGGCGAATTGAAATATTCAATATTATATATTTTGATTTTGGTATTACCAGCATTAGTTCTCTCATCAGAAGAGATGAGCAATTACACAGATGAACTTTTGTATGGTCTCTATGGAGCAAGGGCATGTGGAGTAGGAGGGGCATTCACGGGTTTCTATGGCTCAACCGACTCACTTTTATATAATCCTGCGTCATCTTCAATTCTCACTCAATCAAAACTAAACGCTGGTTATTGCCGATTAATGACTTTTGATGCAAATATATTAAATGGAGCAGGAATTATATCTCTCTATCCCTATGGCTCTCTTGGTCTTATGTTCCACAGATTGTGGACAGGTGATATTGAGAGAAGGGATAACAATGGTAGGTTGATAGATACACTTGGTATCTCATTTAATCTATTCCATTTTGAATACTCATATCTCATTGTCAAAAGATTTTCTGTTGGTGGGGGATTTAATTATTTATATAGAACCTTTGGGAAAGAGACCTTATATTCAATCATTCCCAATATAGGTCTTCTATTATTTCCAGTTGCATCACCAATGGATGAGGGTCATTTTATTCCTTCTATTGGTGCGTCATTCAGTTTTTCAAAGCCATATAGAATAAGAGCAGGGCTTTCTCTAACATTTCAAACACAGAGTATGAGAGCATTTTCTTTTCTAAGTGACTTTCTTATTAGCGAGGATAAGATGAAGGTATTTATTGGAGCAGAAATAATACCATATCACTCTACATTTTTCAGATTAGGTTTGATGGATAAAATGCCAACGGTTGGTGTAGGCCTTTCTGGGGTGAATTATTCTTTCAATTATGCGGTTGTCTTTAGAGAAGGATATGAAAGTCATTTCTTTGACTGGACGATAAATCTTGGGCAGGATAGATTATCAAAGGAAAGAATGTTAGAATATTACAGGCGATTGATAGGTGAGGGAAGGTATCATATGAGTATTGGGAGGTATGACCTTGCAGTAAGATGTTTTCAAAATGCAGTGGACACATACCCCGACGGTGAACTAGCAAGAGAAATGCTTAAAAAAGCAAAGATAGAGATGGTTATAAAAGAGGGAAGGGAAGAATATGATAATGGTGAACTTGAAAAGGCACTTGAGACATTCAATAGTATTTTATCAATTGATTCAGAAAGCAGTCGTGCTAAGGGGTATATAAGATTGACAGAGAATGCTATAAAAGAGCGTGAGGAGGAAGAAAGAAGGAAGAGGGAGGCAGGTGAAATTGCAAGGAAGGGAGAAGAAGAGTTAAACAAAGGCAATTATCAGTTAGCATTAAAATACTATAAAGACGCTCTCAATTTAACTCCAACAGACACTGAGATAATAAAGAAAATTGACCATATAAATAGTGTTTTATCAAAGCCGGTTAAACCACCAGAGATAACGATTGATATGCTAAAGCATTATGAAGATGGTATAAAAATGTATAATAGTGGAAATATAGATGGAGCAATCAAAGAACTTGAAATAGTTTATAGTAAGTTTGGTGATTATAAAGACACATCAAAGACACTTATTCAATCTTATTACTACTCTGGCATAAAAAGATATGGTGCAGGAGACCTCAAGGGTGCTATATCAGATTGGAATAAAATCTTATCTATTGACCCAACAAATCAAGACGCAAAGGGACTAATAGAGAGGACAGAAAAGGAAATATCGGGGTTAAAGTGACAAAAAGTAATAAACAGAGATGGTTTTCTTTCAGAATAGAGACAGCACTACTCTTTATTGTTAGCGTAATGGTCTCCGCACTAATACTTGGGACATACACATTAGAGACACAGAGGAAGTTGCTAACCAACGAATTCATTAAAAGGATAACAACACAGACAAGGGGAGTAGCATCAACAGCAGCGGGGGCTATTCTTCTGCAACCAACAGAATCTATACTCACACTCTATCCTTTATGTATTGATGTTGTAGAGAATAATAAAGATTGTAAGGATATAACAATAATTGACAGGAATGGTATTATAAGGGGTTCAACTGATGCAGTCAACATAAACAAAGAATTTAAGACAGATGATGTGACAAAACAGACAAAAGAAATTATTGATTTGAAGGAGGGAGAAAAATTAGGGACAGTGAATGGGGATTTTGTGATAATAACACCAATATTGAAGAGTGGAATAGTAGTTGGACAGGTAAGAGCAAAGTATTCTCAAGAATCACTCACAACAACATTATCAAAGATAAAATTTAATATTTTAATACTTGGTTTAGTCGCAATAGTCATTGGACTTCTTACTTCACTATTTCTCTCACAAAGAATTGTCTCACCAATAATGAATTTAGTATCTGCTGCAAGAGAACTTGGAAAAGGCAATCTTGATACAAGGGTTCATATTAAAGAAAGAAATGAGTTGGGAATACTTGCTCATTCATTTAATGAAATGGCTATAAAACTAAAAGAAGCACAGAATGAATTCTTGGAAAAAGAGAGAATAAAGAAAGAACTTGAGGTAGCACATAATATACAACAGGGACTTCTTCCACAGAGTTTTCCATCATGGGAGGGACTTGAGGTTTATGGAATATGCAGAAGCGCCTACATTGTAGGTGGGGATTACTTTGATGTTATGGACTTAGGTGGAGAGAGGTTGGGAATTATAATAGTTGACATATCAGGGAAAGGGCTTAGTGGGCTTCTTGCAGTGACATTAGTAAGAGGTGTCATCAGAAGTCAGGCAAGGAGATTTTTACAACCAAAGAAGGTTCTTACAGAGACAAATCTACTTATAACCCCTGATTTTCAAAAGATGAGATTCGCAACAGCAATGTATGGTCTCTATCACCATCCAACACACACATTTACATTTGCAAATGCTGGGCATACTGCTCCAATAATATATAAGAGTGAAACGGGTTCATCATTTACAATGAAGAGCAATGGAAGACCACTTTTTATGTTTTACAGTGAAAATTTTGATGACCGGCTTGAAGAAAAACAGATAACTCTTGAACCGGGTGATGAGATATTACTATATACCGATGGAGTTATAGAGGCAACATCACCTAAAGGTGAGGAATTCGGTGAAGAGCGACTTACAAATCTCATAAGCACAATCTCAAATCTTACTCTAAAAGAGCAGTTAATTACTATTTTCAACAAGGTAAGAGTTTTTTCAGGTAATGAGAATTTAAAAGATGACTTGACAATTGTTGGAATTAAAGAAAAATAGATTGATTATGATAGATATTTATAGAATGGAGATTTACATTTCTAGAAAAGATTTGGTATATTCAACAAGGTGATTTTGTGGCAATAAAGCAGTTTTCTATTAGAATCCCAAGTGATTTGGAAGAGTTAAATAAACTCAGGAAATTCATACAGGACATTGGCAAATATTTAGTCCTATCTGAAGATGACTTAGATACAATTGAATTGTGTATCTATGAAGCATGCGCAAATAGCATTGAACATGCTCACAAATATGAGAAAGAAAAATATATTGATATAATTATTACTATAAAAGATTACCTTGTGAGAATTACAATAACAGATTCAGGTAAACCATTTGACTCAAATTACCTTAACCAACTCAAGGTTGGTGATATAATTAAAAAGAAGAGAAAGAGAGGATTGGGAATTCCACTGATAAAGGTTCTTATGGACGAAGTTATTTTTGACTACACCCCCGAAGGAAGAAATAGAATTAAGATGGTAAAGGACTTTTCTAAGAACAAACATACAAAAGGAGATATAGATTAGTGAAAGAACTGACAATAGAACTTACAAGAGAACTAAATGATGGTATTAATTTATTTGCTCTCAAAGGTGTATTAGGAATAGAAGGTGCAGAAGGATTATCTCAACTATTTGATGCCTGTCTGAAAGAGAATAAATATCAACTTATATTAAATTTCAAGAGCGTTGAGTTTATATCAAGTGCAGGTATGGGTGTGCTCCTATCAAGTGTTGGTGACTTTAGAAAAAAGGGTGGTGACATTGTTCTGATGAGCCTGCCAAGAAAGGTAGAAAAGGTTTTTAAGTCGCTGGATGTTTTAGAGTATTTCAGAATATTTTCAGTTGAAGATGAGGCAATAGATGCATTAAAAAGTGGTCTCCCCCAAGAACTGGCTTTTGTAGAAGATGAGGATAAGAGCACAAGAGAAGTTATCTCTTCTTATACAAAATCCATTCTCAACATCATTGATTCCATATCTGAGCATAAATCATTAAATGACCTAATAAGAGACGCAATCAATATACTTAAAAATCATTTATCAATATTAGATATTCTATTTATACCAACATCTATATTATTAAAAGATGAGATAGAGCCAATAAACATAGGTAATGGAAATCTTAAATCACTATCAGAGCAAGAGATTGAAAGCATCGCAAATCTGTTATTGCTCAAGAAATCAATAATCATAACAGACCAGATAGAGAATGACCATGAGACAGAATATATAAGTTTGGTGAAGGTTGATTGTGAGGTAGTCATTCCAATCATAAATGATGGCAAATTAGAGGGTATTATTCTTCTTGGACATAGGGATTTGGGGGCAGAGTATAAATTAAACGATATAGCATTATTAGAAGTAATATCAAAATTAATTGGAATTGGTATAAATTTCAGAAATATCAAAGCACAAGTAGAAACAAAAGAGACAAAGACACGGCTCTTTGAACTCAATTTTGAACTTGAGAAGAGAGTTCAAGAGATAGAGACACTTCTTATCGCTACAAGAGAGTTATCATCATCACTTGAACTATCAAACATACTAAACAAATTTCTCATTATAGTAGTAGGACAACTTGGAACAGATAGGGCTCTTATCTACCTTTATAACAAAAAGAGTAAGGAACTCAGGTATTCAAATCATAAAGGTGATATCAGTCCAGAACTTATCCGCTTTACTTTCAAGAACAACCTTCCTATTATCAAAAAATTAACAGATGAGAAGGACATCATATTTATAAATGAAGAGAAATCACTATTTCAATTAAGCGAGATTGAACTCTTTAATCGTGAGAAGATTTCTTTGATAGTAGGTATCAAATTTAAGGGTAAGATAATTGGAATTGTCTTACTTGGGAAAAAAGTAAATGGAAAGGAATACTCAGAAGATGAACTTCATATTATATCATCTCTTTCTATTCAACTTGGAGGAACTATCTCAAATTCAGAATTATATGAGGAACTGCAGGAAGCATTCAATGGGACAATAAGGGCACTCATATACTCACTTGAAGCAAGAGACCCTTACACAAGAGGTCATAGTGAAAATGTCACCCGACTTGCTCTAAGATTTGCTGAAAAGATAGGATTTAAGAAAGGAAATATCAAATACTTATTGATTGGAGCGATTCTCCACGATATTGGAAAGATAGGTGTTCCTGAAAATGTTCTCCAGAAGATAGGTCCATATTCAGATGAAGAAGAGAAAGAGATGCAAAAACATGTGAATTTAGGTTATAATATTTTGAAAAAAGCAAATTTAGCACAGAAGGTGCTTGATATTGTGAAATATCATCATGAGAGAGTAGATGGCAAGGGCTATCCAGATAAACTTAAAGGTGAAAAAATACCTATAGAAGCAAAGATCGTCTCAATATGTAATACATACTCTTCACTTCTATCTGAGAGAAGATATAGAGGTGCGATGACAAGAAAAGAAGCACTAAATGTCCTGATTGAAGAGAAGGGTAAACAACTTGACCCCGAACTCGTTGACAGATTTGTTGAAATGATTACTGAAGAAGATAAAGAGATAGAGGATGTTAAGTAAATAATAATTTCTTAAAAACCCATAAAAGTTGACTTGGAGGAAGTATCGTGAATCTGTTCAGAAATTTGATTATTATATCCATTGTTTGTTTAATATCATTTTTTATTCCACTTTCTGTAAACAGTGGCTACCCTGAAAACAAAAAGGATAAAAATGATATAGATAACCTATTTGAACAGGGTAATAAGTGTTTGGAAAATAGCGATATTGAGAAAGCATTAGAAATATTTAAGAACATTATTGAGATTGACCCAAACAATGCACTTGCCCATAATAACCTGGGCTTGGTTTATAAAGAGAAGGGGCTGTATTATACTGCAATGGAGGAATTTGAAAAGTCAGTAGAACTTATGCCAAACTATTACAAAGCAATGAACAATATTGGAAGTGTTTTATACCTCCAGGGAAATTATGAAGAAGCAGTTGAAGAGTTTAAGAAAGCACTGAACTCAAAACCTGATTTTGATATCGCTCACTGGAATATTGCCCTCTGCTATGAGAAGATGGGAGATAATATATCTGCTTTAAAACATTGGAGGCAATTTATTGTATGTGCTAAAGACAGTCCTTATTTACCCTACGCTCAATTGCATATAGATGAACTTTTGTCAAAACAACAATAAACTGAGAAACCAAAATGTCTGTGTTAATTTTCCTAAAAAAAGATATATACAAGGCAATAATCTTCGCCGTATTTATTATTAACTTCATTCCCCCATTTGCCAACTCAATTGACCTAATGCCTATATCGTCTCCATCTGATTCCTCAGAAAATATCATATACAAAGATGCAGGGAATATTAAATTTCTTACTTCATCAATAGACGAAATAAACTATACAAACATTAAACCCAATGACATAATATTTTTAAGGTCAGATATATCTGATTCAGTAATGAACAATACTACTAATAAAAATGAAGACGGTTTGATTATCTTTTCAAGGTCAGAACCAAAAGATAGGTTAATCCCTATAATTAAAAGAATTGATGACATCATAGCAACCGATTTCAAGGTTACAATATTTATGTATCATAGATTTGTTGATTTTCCAAAGAACCCCTATGAGATATCAATCAATCAATTTGAAGATGAGATGCGCTATTTATATGAAAATGGATATAAAACAATAACACTTGGACAATATATTGATGCAGTTTACAGTCAAGACCTATCATCACTGCCTGATAAGCCCGTGATACTAACAGTAGATGATGGCTATAAAAGTTTTTTCACAAGAGCATACCCAATACTGAAAAAATATGGATTTACTGCTACACTGTTTATATATACAAATTTCATAGGCAATGGTGGCAGTTCACTATCATGGAGTGAATTAAAAGAATTAGTAAGTGAAGGTATGGAGATTGGAAGTCACAGCATCAGCCATCCGAACATAGCAAGTCCTAAAAGAATGAAATCCAGCACCAGTTATGATGCTTTTCTTAATCATGAGTTAGGAGATTCAAAAAAGATAATAGAAAAAAATCTGGGTATAATCGTTCGTCTATTTGCATGGCCCTATGGAAGCTATAACGAAACAGCCCTAAAGAAGGCAGTTGAACTTGGTTATGAAGGTATTATAACCGTCAAACCTGGTTCAATGAATCTGAATTCTGACATCTTACACATAAGGCGTTATGGCGTTTATCCATCTACTGGGCTTGAACTATTTGCTCTAAGATTAAAGATGCCAACAGATAAGGTTGTTCTATCAACTGATGAGATAGCAGAGATGAAGAAGATAGGAGAGGGAGAATATATAATGAAGACAACACAACCTTATATTATTGATGAGAAAGCAATTAATGATTCATATAATGCAATCTTTGAAGCCCTTGAAGAACTTAACAAATCTAACGGAGAATAACATAATCTAACATTAACTTTTATCTGTATTTTTTCCAGACATCTTGGAAAAACGAAAATACCAATTGACAAAATATGAAAAGTTCCTTATATTAAATATAAGAAATGCATAATGCTTTTATATGAAATGAGCGAATATGTTTGATATAGTGCTAAAACAGGCGATTAGTTTATGTTAACACAAAGAGCCAAGAGAAAATATATGTTAAAATCAGCAGAATTTTTCCCCTTAAATTTAGATTTTTTTCCTTTGACTTTGGCGGACAGGAAGAAAATATTTTTGAATAAAATTTCGGGTGGGAAAATAAAATATAAAAGATATACTGGTTCACCGCTAAGATATGCTGGTGGCAAAAGTCTTGCTGTTGGGTTAATAGTAGAACTATTACCGGATAATATTGAAAGACTCGTTTCTCCATTTTTAGGGGGTGGTTCAGTTGAAGTTGCCTGTGTGGTTGAATTAGGTTTACCTGTAATTGCTTATGATATTTTTGATATTCTTATAAACTATTGGAAAATCCAAATAGAAAAACCTGAAGAATTATATAAAAAACTATCAATACTTAAACCAACTAAAGATGAATATAATTCTGTAAAATCAAAGTTAATATCTCACTGGAAAAATAAAGAACGGTTAATGTCCTTAGATCTAGCAGCATATTATTACTTTAATCATAATCTTTCATACGGACCAGGATTTCTGGGATGGATGTCAAAAATTTATGAAAATGAAAATAGATACAAATTAATGATTGAAAAAGTTAAAAATTTCAAAGCCCAAAATTTTTTAGTAAATACGGGAGACTTTCATAATGTGATAGAATCTTATAAAAATGATTTCTTATATTGTGACCCGCCATATTATTTAGGCGGGGATAGTAAAATGTTTCGTGGAATATATCCACAGAGGAATTTCCCTGTTCACCATAATAATTTTGACCATAAGTCATTAAGAGATTTACTTCTAAAACACGAAGGTGGATTTATTCTATCATATAATGATTGTTCTACAATTAGAGAATGGTATAAGGATTGTAAAATTATTGATGTGTCTTGGCAATACACTATGGGTCAAGGAGAGATAAGGATTGGATTAAACCGAAAAAAAGAGAACAGAAATCATGTTAAAAAATCTCACGAAATTCTGATAATCAAATATGAATAAAAAAAGAGCAATGAGTTCTCAAAAGGCAAGGATTGTTAAAATACAAGGGCATTTAGATGCTAAAATATTTGCTAATCTTATAGGACTTAAAAATGATTATTTAAACGACCCCAAGGCTAAAAAGGATGTTATAGATAAAAGTGGAGATTCTTATTCTGTTAAAAGCGGTGAAAAGAAATGGCAAATATTTTTATATGGTAAAACAAGATTTGAAGAAGATTTTTCATTTAAAGCTATGAATAGCATTGGGCAACTATTTTTAGATTGTATCAATTGCTTCCCAGAGTCATTTTATGAGTATAAAAGAAATAAACAATTTTATAAAAACAAATTACAGATACCAATGATTAAGTTGTGTAATAAGTTACAAGATAAAAATATACTAAAGGCATTTATTGATAAATCAATGTTTAATAGTGGAGAGGTAAATTATTTGACAATAAAACATGAAAATAAATATCATGTGTTTTCATCAAAAGATGTTGTAAATGTATTATCAGAAAATCTTATTGTGCAAAATTCACAGGCAAGGCAAACTAGGCAAACACTTAATCAAAAAGTAATATTTAAGATTGATAAAATTATGGTGAAATTGAAATGAGAAATGATAGTATTATTCATTATAGAGAGGTAAAATTTTGGTTAGCCAAAATACCTGTTATTGATTTATTATTAAATAAAATAAGTTTCAAAAAAACATTTAATGAGAAAGTTTTGATTTATGGTAGTGCTGATAAAAAGTTTGGCCGGTGGTGATTCAAGAGTAAAAACTGCTTAAAAAATGATAAATTAAATAAGGATTTGTAGAACATCTGGGGAGTAATTTCGTATAAGAATATCAGTAGATTTTTAGGTTATTATGATTGGAATCTATGGCTTCATAAATCTTAAAGGAACTCACAGTAGTGAGGAAAATATCACCCTTTTAGAAAGGATGGGGAAAGTGCTTTCCCATCATTACAATCTGATATCTCAATCAACAAGAAGAGGTCCTGCATATCTGGGTGTGATAAGAAAGGTTAAAAGTAGTGATGGCAATCTTTACTATGACGAAGTTGATGATATAACAATTGCATTTAGTGGAATAATTTACAATGACATTGAACTGAAACAAGAATTAAATAGAAACAGTGTTAGTGTAGATTGTGACCCAGGTATCATTATAGAGTTATATAAATTATATGGGATTGAGTTTGTAAGAAACATCAATGGTCCATTCTCTTGCGCTATATGGGATGGCAAGAAAAGACAGTTTATTATAGCGGTAGATAGACATAGCCACAGACATATATTCTACTCCATTACAAAAGACAAAGTTATATTCGCTCCGAGAATCAAGGGCATCTTGCAGGATAAAAATATAAAGAGAAAATTAGATGAAAATACATTTTCACATATAATAAATATGGGTTATCCGTTTGGTAATGGCACACTAATAGAGGATGTGAAATGGCTACCATTTGGAACTATTCTTATTGTAGAAGATGGAAGGATAAGAACACACAAGTATTTTGATTATAGATATTTAGAGGATGCAAGGGGTGTCAGAAATGAGATGGCAATTGAACTTGGAGAAAAGATAAGAGAAGTGATTGAGAGAATAATAAATAAGAATGGTAATAAGGTTGGAACATTCATAAGTGGAGGTATGGACTCAAGAACAATAGCAGGAGTATCTGCAAAGATAATAAAGGGCATAGACGCTTATAATCATCTAACTGGTCATCCAGGTGACATAGAAATAGCGAGGTGTATAGCAGAGAAAATTGGGGCGAGATACCATTATATTAAACTTGAAGATGATTATATTGCCAAGCACTCTGAAGAGCAGGCATGGGTAACCGAAGGTCTTGTAGATTCTACCTGCTCTCATTTCTATTCAATTGGACCATGTATAAAAGAAGTAGACACTATCCTTGATGGTTTAGAGGGTAGGGTGATATTTGGATACTATCTTAATTCAAAGAAGTTTGAAAACATACCAAAAAAGGATTACTTCAACATATTTTATGCTAATAGATGGTCAAAATATTTTAGCGGTAGTAAGGGTAGAGAAATATTTGGTGATAGAATAAAAGAATATGAAGAGAGGTCCAAAGAAGAGGTAAGAAACTATTTCTTAAACATACCACAAGACCACTATCTTAATCGTTGGCATTATTTCTATATCACAACATATTTACCAAAGTTCTTAAAACTGAGTTTATCGGGAATGAACCTCTTTACAAATATTGTTACACCTTATTACGACAATAACATAATTGACTTGATGTTAAAGAGCACACCAGAAGAGAGAGCATACAAGAGATTATATCGTCTTGCTATGAACTATATACTTCCAGATATATCTAATATACCAAGCAACTGGTATGGAATGAAACCCTCAGCTGGTGAACTTGAACTCTTTGTGAAAAGGTTCATCGCGAAATTTGATGTAGAACTTAACAAAAAAGGAATAAGTTCACTTATAAAAACATTATATAGAAATGGAAGAATATTTGATTACGGCAAGTCAATTTCAACGAGCTCAAGACCTTTTATTATCAAAACACTACTATCAGATAGATGCCTTTCAAGAGGTATATTCAATCCAGAGGGCATAAAGAAGATGCTATGGGAACATAATCACAGTATTAAATACCACATAAAAAGAATTGGCTATATTTTGTCTTTAGAACTATTTTTTAGATTATTCATTGATGGTGATAGTTTTGATGGAATGACCATTTAAATTTTAATAGACACGATTTATCTATATATTAATAATAATATTAAAAAGAAAATGAATGAAAAAACGCTCATTATTGGTAGTATCTCTTGTGGTTTAGAAGACACATTGTTTTCCTATATCACAGACCATTATGATGGAATAAAACCAATATATATTATTGTCCCTACAAATTTATGCGGTATCTACCTATCCCGCAAGTTTACAAGAGAAATAATTCCAAATTCAAATGTCAAATTCATAACATTATTAGATTTAGCAAAAAAACTTACACTAAAAACGATAGCAGAAAGAGAACTGAAAGAGATTCCATCTTTGTTTGAACAGGTATTAATCTTAGATATTATTAAGTCAATAGATAAAAGCAGTTATTTCTCTAAGGTTGTAAATCTTAGTGGATTTCCTTATGCGCTTCTTGACACATTTAAAGACCTATCACAGGGGGGAATTGAAAAGTTTGATTTAGATGAAAAAAACAAGAACACATCTGCCTTAACAACCAATAAACTCAAAGAATTATCAAAATTATATAACAGGTTTATAGAGACAAAGTATTCATATAAATTCTACGATAATGACTATATCATAAAACTTTCTGCTGAATGTGAGAACATAAAAGAAACAATTGGAACTGATAAAATCGCTATTTATAGTATATATGACTTAAACTACATTCAGTGGAAATTTATAAAGGCACTCGCAGACCAACTAAATATTACTTTATTCTTTCCATATAAAGATAATCTACTAAACAAAAAAATTTCAGAAGGGCAACTGCCAACAGATGGTATATCAAGATATGCTAATCACACACTTAATCTGCTTTTAGAAGAGGGTTTTAATGTAGAAATGTTCAATATTAAGGCAAAAGAAACACCATTAATTGAATTTCAATCAAAGTGGTTTAGAGAAGAAACAGTTTATAACAAACCACCGATAAAGATTTTATCCTGTTTTATGCCAGCAAAAGAGGCAGAAGAGATAGCAAGAGAGATAATCACTCTCTCAAAACAAGGTGTGCCATTCTATGAAATGGCTATAGTAACACTGTCAGGTGACCCCTATATTAAACTTATTACATCTACTCTCAAAAGAGCAGAGATACCATATTATCTTTCAGATTCTAAAACAGATTATTCAAACAGTATATTAAGAAGCACTGTTCTTCTTATCAACCTCATCAATTCTAAACTTCCAAGACAAGATACAATTGACTTCCTTCAATATGCTGATATACCTTATGAGAATATAATAGGTAAGAAATTTGTGAGAGATGCTTTATTTGATAAAATTAGTAAGATTGCTGGAGTTATTGAAGGTAAAGACAACTGGTTAGAAAATCTAAATAGTTACATAAAGAATTTAGAAGTCCAAGATGGTGAAGAATCAATAGAGCAAAATGAAGCTCTTATTGAGGTAGCAAGAAATCTAATTGCTATAATAGAACATCTTGCAAAAGATATATCTATATTCCCCAATGAGGCAGATATATCAGAATATCTAAATCTAACTACAAGTATAATAAAAAAGTATATTCCAAATGAGTATAATTTAGAAATAACAGATACATTAAAAAGCGAAATTGAAAAGTTATTATTTTTTGATGTGAAGTTAAAATGGAAGGACTTCAAAAAACTTATCCTCTCTGTCATTGAATCTATACCAAGTGATAATGGCAAGTTTCAAAAAGATGGTGTCAATATATTATCATCAATGAAATGCCGTGGAATTAGGTTTAGAATTGTATTCATACCCGGATTATCAGAAGATGCATTTCCTACTAGGGGAAAACAAGACCCCCTATTATTGGATTTTGAGCGAGAGGAACTAAATAAGAAGATAAAAGGTTTCTTGCCATTAAAGAGAGAGCGGTCAAATGAAGACCTACAACTACTTGCCCTTGCGATAGATTCAGCGACAGAGCAAATCTATATTACATATCCAAAATACAAGGGTGTTGAAGGTGATGACACATTCCCATCTTATTATATATCTTTAATATTTCAAACATTACTGGGCAAGAAGCCATCTTATAACGAAATATTAACGGGAGAGGGATTGCCAGATGACATATTTAAAAATATACCTTATAGAATATCTGAAAGAGATGAATTTACTAATATAGAAGAATATGACCTTAATAATCTCTTTTTAGCATTCAGAAAAAATGATTTCAATAGAATATCAGAAATTATGGATAGTGGGTTATTTCCTTTCATAAGAAAAGGGCTTGAACAGTGGTTTATGACATACATGAAGAGTTTTAATAAATATTCTGGTTTAATTGAAGATAATGAAATAAAGCACCTCATATATAATAAATTTATCTCCGCTGGAATAAGTCCAACATCTTTACAGGACTATGCAAGGTGCCCATACTTCTTTCTCCTAAAAAGAATACTCAATATATCAAATATAAGTGAACCCGAAAAAGTCACAACTCTATCCCCTATTTTAATAGGTTCAATCGTTCATGAAATATTATTTAAGGTTTATGAAAAACTTAAAACCGAAAATAATATTATATCTATTAGCGAGTTTACTAAATATACAGATGCGATTGATGAGATTATAAATGAGAAATTTGATTATGTTATAAATACTTTTCCCGAAGAGTATAGATTCTTGATAAAACAAGAGGTCTTATTATTATCACCACTCATAGAAAAACTGATTGAATACGATAGTTCAGAAAATCCAGAATGGGAATTGCTTCATCTTGAATCGTCGTTTGGAAGAGCACAAGCAAAATCTACAAATATCCTAACAAAAGAACCACTTAAGAAAGAACTCGGTGAGGGTCTTAATATAAATATTTCAGGCAAATTAGATAGAATTGATGTGAATAGGAATGAAAAAATAATCCGTCTCATTGATTATAAAATTTCAACACATAAGGAAAAGTATGACAGGGATAAAATGACTCTATCCAATGGACTTCAGGCATTTTTCTACACCCTCTTCTCAAAAGAACACTTCAACGATTACTTAGACCACATATTTCAATATAGGATATTAAACAGAAAGGATAATAAGATTTTCACAAGTGATATAACCTCAGATGAAGTAAAATCATCCTCAGAGAATATTCTGAATAAAATTAAAATTCTTATAGGTCTCATAAGAGAGGGTGTATTCATACCTTATAGTAGTGAAAATGATAATGACTGCAAATACTGTGAATACTATGATATATGTCCATTAAAGAGCAACATTATCAAAAAAAGGAAAACTGAAAATGATAAAAGATTTTCAGAATTAGAGACACTGTTTGCTACAAATATATTCCCAGGAGAGAATGATGATAAAGAAATATAAAATAATTAATAATTCACTTGATAAGGAGAACTTATAATGCCTGAGAAAAAGACAAACATTATAGACGAAGAAGAGAGAAAGAAAGCGACGGTCATCATTGGTAGGAATATGGCTGTTGAAGCGGGAGCAGGAACGGGGAAGACATCTGTGTTGATAGAGAGATTTCTCACACTTATAAAAAATGGCACACCGATTGAAAGCATCGCAGCAATAACCTTTACAGTAAAGGCAGCCAGAGAGATGGCGTGGCGTGTAAGAGAAAAACTTGATAAAGAATTGTCAGACCCAAAGATTACTGAAAACGAGAAAAAATATATCTCAAAAGCATTACTTGATTTCAATAAAGCAAATATCCAGACAATCCATTCATTCGCATTAGATATAATAAGAGAAAGACCATTTGAAGCAGGAATTGACCCAAATTTAGAGATTGGCGAGATAGAAAGAGATGACCAACTGGAGATGTTCAAGAAGTGGCTGCTTTCTCTCTCAGATAGTAAAAAGAACATACTTGCTCAATCTATTAAATTTGGAGTCAACACTGATAGTTTAATAAATATTGCTTTACAATTGATGAAAGCAAAAGACCTGCTATTAGGATTAAAAGAGGTAGAGAGTGATGAACCAGAGGTAATAAGTGATATAATAGAAAAATTCAAAGATGTAGAGAAATTTGTCATAGACCATTTTATTGGTGATGGAGAAGATAAACTATACCAGGGATTTTTTGAAATAAAAAATGATATAGAATCCTTAAAAGAAAGACCAAACTTCATTGCTAACATCTATAAAAACAAATACCATACTTCACAAGGTCAATCGGGTAATTGGCTTGGTAAACAAGAGGTAAAATGCTATATAGATAATTTCTTATTATTTAAGGATTTACAAATAGAAAAATATCTTTATTGGCTTGCCTCAAAGATACTAAACATACTTAAAGGTTATACAGACATAATATACAAACTAAAAATTGAGAAATCTACCTTTGAATTTGATGATATTCTCATAGAAGCGAGGAATTTATTAAAAGGAAATAAAGAGGTCAGAGAATATTTCAAGAAGAAATACAGATATCTTCTCATTGATGAGTTTCAGGATACAGACCCCCTCCAGGTTGAAATAGCATACCTCATTGCTGGGGAAGGTAGTGAAACTGACTGGTATAAGACAGTCCTTAAAGATGGTTCAATCTTTATTGTTGGTGACCCAAAACAGTCAATATATCATTTTCGTAGGGCTGACCTATCAATTTATAAACTCGCAGAGAATATTATTAAGCAAAGTGGAGATAAGATTGAACTGAAGCAAAACTTCCGCTCAACAAAAGGCATTATTGAATGGGTGAATAACACATTTAAGGATATAATTGGTAGTTCAGAAGACAAGACGATTGACCCCGAATATATAGAAATACAACCTTATCATATAGATGACTCATACATTTCAAATGCATCAATAAACTTCTTATTTCCAAGAATTGATGATGAAATCAATAATGCTGATGATACGAGAAGATTAGAGGCAAGATATATATCCGCAACTATTGAGAAAATAATGAATGAACATTGGCAGATTAGAGATAGAAACGGTATAAGAAATGTATCGTATAGAGATATCGCAATATTATACTTTACAAATTCCAATAATGACATATATGAACACGCATTAAATGATTATAATATTCAGTATTCATTCATAAAACCATCTCAGATAATGGAACAGACCCCTGAGATAGCATACTTGAAATTCATCCTTGATGCTATAAGAAATCCCTATGATGATTTTGCTATAATCAGCGCTCTTAAGTCACCATTCTTTGCTATTTCCGATGAAGAGATTGCAGAGTATTACATTAAATATGGTAAGCCAAATATTACAAAAAAGTTTGATAGTGAATCTCCGCTCTTCTACGCCCTGAATACACTAAATGATTTTTATTATAAATATAGAGAAAGACATGTTTATGAACTTATCAACGAAATTATCAGTAAAAGTAATATTGTTCTAAGGGCACCGCTTATTAGTAGAGACCGCATTCTAAAAAGCATATTTGAACTGATGGAATCAATAGCAATTGAAAATTCAGACGACCCAACATTCACAGTCAGGGATTTCAGTAATAATATTAGTTATCTTCTTGAAGATGGCGAGAAAAAAACAATAAATATATTTGACCCAAACGAAGACGCTGTAAAACTGATGACTATACACCAAGCAAAGGGACTTGAATTTCCAGTTGTTATACTCTCAAAACTCTGCTCGGGAGAGCGAAATGAAACAGATGAAATTATTAAAGATTTTTTAGATAGAAAACTAGCCATCTCTTATTCTAAAAATTTAAGAAATAATATATATGATGAATTAAAAGATAAAGAAAGAGTTATCACCCTTGCTGAAAAGAAAAGATTACTATATGTTGCTTGCACAAGAGCAAAGGACTACCTAATAATACCTATATTTAGTTCTAAAGACAAAACTAATAAGACATTGTATAAATATTTTGAAAATAAAATCCCAGATGTAGATTACATATATGAAAACAAACTATTAGGTAAAGTAAACAATGGTTGCTATTACATTGACCCATATAAATTAAACTTAACCGAAAGAGAAAGTTTTATAGATATTAAGAAAATATTAGATACAAAATTCAATTCAAACACTTATAAGGAAGAAAGAGAAGAAAAGAGAACACAAAGAGAAGCGCTTGTCAATAATACAGAGTTAAAATCAATGAAAATAAAGAGTATAACGACAATTGCTGACTTTGAAGAATTATTTGAAACTGAAGAAGTGTATGTATATAAATATGCTGAGAAAGGCAAGAAAATTGGAAATAATGTGCATAAGATTATGGAGGTAGTTGACCTTGCTGGAACCAATATAAAAGAGGTAGTAAATCTCATTTGTGGCTATGACGATGAAAGTATAAAAGAGAAGGTAGAAGAAATGGTAAAGAAACTGGTTAATCTTCCACTTGTTAAAAGAGCAGTAGAAACTAGAAAATATTACAGAGAGGTTCCAGTTTCGTATAAAATAAATGATGAGATAATAACTGGAAAAATAGACCTATTAGTAAATGATGATAAAGGTCTCATTATTGCTGACTACAAGACGGATAGTGTAGATGAGGGTGAGTGGAAGAAACGGTTTGAGAAATACACAATGCAACTAAAATATTACAAAGATGCCATAGAAACCACGACAAAGAAAAAGGTTGTAGGGCTTTATATATTAAATCCAACCTTTGGCGAAATAAGAGTAGAAAACTAATAAATTTAGATTTATCACTGTCAACTTAGCAACTAAATATTTTGAAAACTAATATCTGATATGATAAACTTTCATTTGATATTCTTAAGTATCTATTAGAAAACGGAAAGGAAGGTATCTATGAGAAGGGTAATAATTATGGGTGCTGCGGGCAGGGACTTCCATAATTTTAATGTTTACTATAGAAATAATGATGAGAAAGAGGTTGTATGCTTTACAGCAACACAGATTCCCAATATAGATAATCGCATTTACCCTCCCGAACTTGCAGGTGATAGATATCCTGATGGCATTCCTATATACTCTGAGAAAGAACTTGTTCATTTGATTAAAAAATTTAATATAGATGAGGTTGTGTTTTCATATAGTGATGTCTCCTATCAATATGTGATGTCAAAGTCCGCAATTGTCCATTCAGCAGGTGCTGACTTCATACTACTTGGTATGAACACAACATCACTTAAATCAAAAAGACCAGTTATATCTATATGTGCGGTTAGAACTGGCTCTGGAAAAAGCCAGACAGCAAGAAGAGTCGCAGACATTCTACGAGATGCCAATAAAAAGGTTGGAATTATTCGCCACCCAATGCCTTATGGCGACCTTAAAAATCAGATAGTCCAGAAGTTTGAGACGCTTGATGACCTTGTAAAATTAAAATGCACAATTGAAGAGATGGAAGAGTATGAGCCACATATCAGAAACGGTATGACTGTCTATTCTGGTGTTGACTATGAAAAAATACTGAGGTTAGCAGAAGAAGAAAATGAAATAATATTGTGGGAGGGGGGTAATAACGACCTATCATTCTATAAACCTGACCTTCACATAGTTGTAGCAGACCCACTGAGAGTAGGAAATGAATTATCATACTATCCTAGTGAAGCAAATCTGAGAATGGCTGATTGTGTTGTCATTAACAAAATTGATTCTGCTAATGATGAACAGGTCAGCACACTTATTAAAAATATCAGGTCAGTTAATGAAAATGCTGAAATAGTAAAAGCGAAGTCCCCCGTATTCGCTGATAACTCTGATATCATAAAGGATAAGAAGGTATTAGTTGTTGAGGATGGTCCAACACTTACGCATGGCTCAATGTCATTTGGTGCGGGCGTTGTAGCAGGAAGAAAGTTTGGAGCAAAAGAAATGATTGACCCGAGACCCTACCTTGTTGGCTCACTAATAGATGTTTTCAAAAAGAACCCACAGATTGGAAATCTCATACCAGCGATGGGCTATTCAGATGAGCAGAAAAAAGAATTAGAAGAAGTGATAAACAAGTCAGACGCAGAATTAGTAATAATTGCTACACCTATTGACCTTAATAGAGTGATTAATATAAACAAGCCAACTGTGAGAATTAGATATGAACTTGAAGAGGTTGGCTCCCCAAACATTGAGAATATATTAAAGAAGAAGAAATTTATTTAAATGTTGGTATGATTTATAAATACCGCAATATGTTATAATTGTTATAATTACTATCAGATAAGGCAAAAAATGGCAAAGAATAAGTTTAGAATGAGATATTTTATGCTTGTGATTCTTGGCACAAGCGCTATTATAGTTATTTTCGGCATATTCAGTGATTTCATTATAAAGACCTTTGGTAATGCAGTTTTTGTCACTATTTTAGTTGTCTTAATTATTCTCGTAACTGCTTTTCCTTTAATATACTTTTTCAGAAAATTAGGCAGTTCATATAACCTTTTTCTGGGGGTTGGCAAGAAATCTCAGAGAATACGACTTTATGGTCGCTCAGCAACCGCAACGGTTCTATATATCGGTGAAAATAGCGGTGGTGGAATTGTCACTATAAACGAACAGCCCTATCTAAATTTGAAACTAAAAATTGACGATGGATATGGCACGCCATACGAGGTGAGTTTTGATACAATCATCCCCCGCTCTGCTGTTCCACAGTTTCAGCCGGGTGCTACCTTTCCCGTCAAGATTGACCTGAACGACCCAAATACAGTTGTCTTTGATACATTAAAAGAGCAGTAAAAAGTTAATAATATAAGGCAAAAAGTAGCAAAATAAACTTAATCAATATTACCTGAACAGCGCCTTTATAGTCCCCAGCGATGTGTTCTCAATACCTACTCCCCAATAGACAATAACACAGTGCATACACCAATCGTATGGCCAACCCTTTATACCACCCCACCAACAATGGTCTGTTGGATCCCAAGTAAGAGAATTATCTGGATCACCAGGACTGTCACTATATGGATATGGTGGTGATTTTGTTTTCATATGATATATACACCAGAATTTGTCAATATCCTTACCATAATGCCAGTTGTTATCATAGACATTGCAGTCATCGTAGTTGGGATATGTGTTGTTTATATGCCAGTGTTTTGGACCATAATCAGCACCCTGCCAATTATTGTCAGGATTACATTGTGGCTCATAAAAATGACCATTCCATCTTTCCTTTGATGTCACATATATGTCCGCAGGACCATTCTCTTCATATCCAATAAAACCTATAATCTTAATCTTATAGTCATAACCTTTTATACCAAAATCACTTGGCTTAAAGAAGCAAGCCTCAGCAGAACCTGAAACTTTAATTTCCCACCAATAAGTAGGTTGTCCATGATACTTCATATCCTTTTCATTATAAGCAATAACAGAACCAAGAACTGAAATAAATAACATTAGTATTAGTAAATTTCTCATAGATAATACCTCCTTTATTTTATAACAACTACCTTCCTATATTCATTAAAGCAATCTGAATAAATGTTGAGAATATATAAACCTGTATTAAGATTAATACTTTCTATTTTAATATTATTTTCACCTTCATTTAATTTACCACAATACAATTTGTTTATTTTACGACCTGATATATCATAAATATCAATATTTATCTTATATTCATTATTTGACTTTATAAATATTTTCATATTATCATAAATAGGATTAATAATTTCTACTTCAATTTTACTTAAATCATTTATATTTTTGGGTTCAGTTATATTTAAACTATTATTTTCTAAATTATTTATTCCTGTTTTAATTCTAAGAGCAGGGTCACCTAATAATATTTTAGCATATGAATTACTAATAAAATCTTTATTAAAATTATATCTCTCTAAATCAGATACAGTAGCTGTATTTAATACCCAGCCCAATCCCTTTTTAGCACCAGGATTATTATTTTCACTCCCATATATACATTTATAAACTACCTCCATAAAATTTAATCTGTTCTCATATGCTTGATATACTGATTCATTTGAGTGACCAAATGTTGCTACTGAACCAATATATCTGTTATTTTCAATATTCCCTAACATCCAATATCTACATAAACATAAATAATCTTCATCCATAAGTCTTATTATTCCATTTAAGCAGCAATAATTAAATACAACAGTTAATTTATTTATATTATCAAGTGAGTTTATTTCATCTCTTGTCCAATATTCATTGTTTAAATTCCAATCCTCCCAACACCATTCTAATCCATGACCAAGATAACATACAGATGACATACCATAATTTATTTTTTCTTTAACATTATTATTTGTTGCTCCAAATTTTCCATAACAAGAATAAAATATTGGTTTCGGAAAATGATAATATTGATAATCCTTTATATTATCAGATGCTATATTCCATTCCATTGAATCCCCATATTTCTTTTTATGTGAAACCAATAGAACATTATTGGTAAATGGTTGAGAATTGTATAAAACCTGTTTTTTAAGTTGAAAATCCAATTCACTACTATTACTAAATGTAATTCTACCAATAGCTATTTCTGGATATAAATCAATATCACCTTCTTGTTGTGTCCTATTTTTTAGAAGTGTATACCAATAATCTGATGGAACATAATCAAGAAGAGGTCGTGGAACAAATATTAACATATTTTCCATCCAAAAAGTTTTAATTAAATTTGTATCGCCCATTAAAATTACATAGTCAGTGCTATGATGTGTTTCATAATAATAATCTATAATCTTCTTTATATCACCTGGATTATTATTGTTGTCATATAATTTTACAACATCAATATTGTATGGGTAAATAGTCCTTAGCCATTCTGCAAATTTACTAACAGTGTCATAATATTCATCAGGAACTATTATCAGATAATACACTGGTGCTGTATTATCTATATTTGGATTCAGAGAGTCAAAGTTCCATATAACGCCCCTCATAAGATTCGCCATGTCCTCATCCATAGTCGCTATTGGTATCGCACCTCCACCTGTATAGTAAACCTTCAACCTAATGTATGGATTTACCTTCAACTGCCTTAAATACGGATTATACCTAAATGGAACATAGCCAACATTCTCAACTGTGTAATACTTGAATATTCCAGGGTCTCCTACCTCTTTATTTTCCTCTGGAAACCAACTATCACTATTGTAAAACTCATCATCCTTCTCAAATTCCGGTTGTTCACCATAATATCTCGGTCTCTGATGTGGCCATATATTAAACTCACCAAGAACTGTCTGCTCTGTGCTACCCAATAATGTCATCTGAACATCAGTCGTATTATCCGCTATTCCAAGAAGTCCCCTTATCGCTGGTAGTTCGGGAAGTCCAACATCATTCGTTGTCGCATAGTCAGGAACCTCTATTTGTTGATACACTTGTCCATCCGGTCCAACTATATCCTCAACATAAAAGCCATTCATTGTTATCTCAAACTCTGTGTAATTATTATCACAATGAATGATATTTATATCTGGTGGGGCGCCATCCTCGCTATCCTTTACACCACCCTTTGAAGATGTAAATGAAATCCATCTTTTGTTAAAGGCATAAGAGTTGTCAGGGATAAATGATATAAATAGAAAGACCATTAGTAGAACTAATATGAATGAATTTAATGAATATTCATTCCTTAATTTAGAGATATTGGACATATCTACCATCTCCCAAGAATATATTCTAATTAACATGTAGCATATTTGATAATGCTTGTCAAGCATTTTTCAAAATTATTTATAAGAAATTTTATATAATAACATATATTCTAAATTAAAAGAAAAATTAAAAGATTATTATAATAAGCGGGAGACGGGATTTGAACCCGCGACTTCAACCTTGGCAAGGTTGCACTCTACCGCTGAGTTACTCCCGCACGAAAAATAAATTAATATATTCGTATAATAATGTCAATATAGCAGATATATTAAACTTTATTTTTTATCAACAATTATATATTCTGGTTTATTCTTCATAATCTTATTAGATGGTATATAACCAGAAACTAATGATAGGGCATATATCATTGTATTCTTACCTACTATTGTCCCTGGTGCCAATACACAATTACAACCTATCTGCACATCATCACCCAATAGTGCCCCAAACTTATTAAGCCCGGTGTCATATACCTCATCACCTATCTTCACCTTGATATTCTTGTCCTCTGAAATCTTGAAATTTGACAGTATGACACCTGCGCCCGTATGAGACCTTCCCCCCATCACGCTATCACCAATATAATTAAAATGCGGCGCTTCCACATTCTTCATAAGTATTGAATTCTTAACCTCTGTTGAATGACCGACCACAGTCCCAGAATCAACTATCACACTGCCCCTGATATACGCACCAGACCTTACCTGAACACTGTCCCAGATTATCACCGGGGCTTTAATATAAGTATTTGGTTCTATATGACAGTCCTTACCTATATATACTGGTTCACCAATAATATGCATTCCATCAGGAATAGGTGAATTGACACCATTCAGCCCTGATTCATTAATAAACTTACTGATTATCTTTAGAACATCCCAGGGATAAGAAAGATTATCAAATATCTCCTTAAATGTGAACTCGCCAAGATTAAATAACTCATCCAATAAAAACATTAATGGACCTCAAATCTGAGCAAATTATATTGAGTCCAATACATCCATCAGAACATTTGCCAATTTATCAGGGTCGTGCCTTATAACTATCTTCCTCTCAACCTCTTTCCTGTCATCAATCTTTCTTATAGATTCCTCTTCAACCTCCTTTACAAGTGGTGCCTCTATTATTATTGTTCCCTCAACGAGTGTTATGTGGTCTCCATTACTAAATTTTACCACTGACGAGACATCGCTCTTGTCGGGGTCAAAGAAGAGTTGTGTTGAACCCTCCTCTTCATACTTATTCATTACCTCAATAGGAATTCTTTTGCTGTTGACAATAACATAATCAAGGCGAAATCCACCAAATTCCATTATTTTTCTCATATGGTCTGAAAGCGAATAACCAGTTGTTCTTCCTAATTGAGTCATAATATTTCCAATATATATCTTTCTTGCCTTTGAGTTTGATATTGCTCTTGAAATACCTTTAACGAGAAGATTAGGTATGATACTTGTGTAAAGTCCTCCTGGACCGATGACTATAACATCAGATGTTAGAATTGCATTAGTTGCTTCTCTAAGTGGACGTGCTAAATACTCCTCAGGCTTTCCACCATCTCCCTTATTCTCTCTCTTTGAAAAGAAAATCCTCTTTATAGGTGCATGATTAACATTCGTTATCTCTGTCTCACCCTTTAATATTCTGCCATCATCAAGTTCGGCGCATAGAATAACATTATCAAGTGTTGCCGGTAATATTACACCCTCCACCCTTAACACCTTAGATGCATCTTTTATTGCTTTCAAAAAATTGCCATTGTTCATCTGTATAAGTGCGGTCAAAAATAGATTACCAAACGAATGACCACCAAGTTCACCACCACCCATCAACCTTAATCTGAACAATTTTGATATAAGGTCTTCTTCATCAGATAGAGCAGCCAAACTTCCTCTTATATCACCAGGGGGCAAAATACCAAACTCATCTATAAGTTTGCCACTCTTTCCTCCATCATCAGCAACTGTCACTATCGCAGTTAGTGATTCAAGATATGATAACCCCTTCTTAACCCTATTCCTGTCAAGATAGACCTTCAAACCCCTTAATAACGACTCAAGACCCGTTCCACCACCTATTGCTACAAGCCGCAAACCCCTCGCTAATGGACTCATATCATCATTTCCCCTTTCATTTGTTTTTGAATATAAATTTTAATACCTTTCAAAAATAATATTCTTAACTGTATTTTCATCACCAAAACTAAATACTATAAAATACTGACCATTATTGATGTAATTTCCATCCATTGTTCTACCATCCCATGTCAATGTGTGTTTACCAGCAGGCATAACATCATCAAGCACCACGCTCACAAATCTTCCAGTTATATCATAGACCTTCGCTACTACCCTACCTGTTGTATTAACACCAATATCAAAATTTACTTCATTATTGAATGGATTTGGATATGCATAACTGACATAGAATGACTGTGGTGTCCCTTTATAATCTATGATGCCATCTCCAATGTCCTCTGTCTCTTCATTACTAACATACTCAATTTTGTATTCATATTTAATGCCTTCCTTGACATCTCTATCAATATAAAAATAATCACCCTTGCCAATAATAGGACTTTTATTTAACTTAGTCCAAATATCATCCACATTCGCTGAAAGTTTAATTCTCTCAGCATCATCTGAAGTGCTTTTTATCACTCTTTTATATAAATTAAAATAGCCACCCATATCGTTTAATACACACCAACTTATCTTTACACCACCATCTACCTCATTTAGCACAAAACTCTCTAATTCTATACCCACCCCCTTTCTCATCTTACATAATAACCACCCATTCGGGTCAAACTGAATCTCGCTTACCTTCTCACTATAATCAATCACAAACTCCTGGTCTTTTTGGTCATTCCAGAGAACTACTGTCTCATCACCATTCTCTTTGATTAACTTAAAATCTATTGGCATCTTAAACAATGGTGTTTTATCATCTATCTTCTGAACCTGAACGACATGAATGTGAATCTTTCCTGCTGACATGCTTTCAGCACTTTCCTGCCACCAATCCCACTCATATTCAGGATAACCTGCTTTATATACCCACTCGGTGAAGAACCAATCCAAGTCGCTCCCATAATGCTCTCTTGCCTTCTCTTCAAATTCGCTTGTAATGGCTGTCTTATACTTATATGTCTCACCATAATTGTGCATCATTAAGAAAAATTTATCATCACCCATCACATGTCTTAACATATGTAGAACCCAAGCCCCCTTCTCATATACAGTCGCATTCCACATATCCTCAGGGTCATAAATAGAATAGCGATGTTTCGCATCTTCACTAAAATACGCCTGTTTAAAACTCTGCATTCTTTTATAAAAAGCATCCCAACCACTAAACCACTCTGCAAAAAGTGCATCACAGTATGTAGCAAAACCTTCATTTAGCCATATATCCTTCCATGTCCCACAGGTTATGCTATCTCCCCACCAAGAATGAGCGGATTCGTGGGCAAATATCCAGTCATAATTATTATAGCCATTAAAGAATATATTTCCCATCGCTGTGCAGGTCTGATTTTCCATTCCACCCGACATTGGAACCCCTGCGTTTGCATACTTCTCATCAATAAATGGAAATTCTATTCCAAATCTCTCATAATAGCATTCAAGCATATCATCTTGATGCTGTAAAGATACTATCGCTTTATCTTTCATTGTCGGGTCAACATAACCTAGGCATGGCATTCCATGATATTGACCATCTACAATTACATATGGATAACAAGCAATACTAATTAGATAAGTAGCAATTGGATGTGATTCAAACCAATGATATGTTTTAATTCCTTCACTTTGATTTTGCAAGACCTCTATGAGTTTTCCGTTTGAAGCGACATAGTAATTATCTGGAACAGTAATAATCGTCTCCGATGTATCTGCTTTATCAGATGGGTCATCATAGCATGGGAACCAGTAATGGCTACCATCTGGTTCTGTGCTAGAAAATATATAATTACCACTAAATGACACCCCATCTACTGGTCTTCCATGATAATCAACCTGTATAGTAAATTTTTCTCCAATATTAAATGTCTTATCAAGGTTTATAGTTATATATTCATCTTGGGTATTCACTGAGTAAGTCAAACTTATACCATTTCTATATATACCATCAATAGTCATACCATAAAAATCAAAACTTATTTTGTTAAGATTATTAACTTCACTTTCAACTGTTATATAAGTTGAAGCAATAATTGTTTTGTTTGTAACATCTATATTTTGGACAAGTTTGTAGTTTATGACATCATAATTGTGCTCATAAGTGGGACCCCTCATTGCAAGTTCCCTGGCACTTATTCGGGGTTTTGATTCAAATAATATTTTGTAATCATCTTGACCATCGTAATAAAAACTATATATTTCATTAGCGAAGATAAATATAAATATGCTTGTCAAAACCAAATAGTATCTTTTCAAGACCTGCACCTCCTGTATTTAATGAAATTATATCATAGATAACAATTATTAGTAAAAAATTAAGGGGAGCAAAATGCTCCCCCTTAAATAGCATTAGAGATTATTTCAATTTTACTACTACATAATGTGAAGCCTCTTTTGACCAGACATAGAATAATATTGAATCTTTTTTCTTTGCATTTTCAATTGCATTTCTGAATTCAGAGATGTTCCTCACCTTTTGTTTGTCTACCTCCAAAATTATATCACCTTGATTAAGTCCCGCCTCAAACGCAGGGCTTCCATATTCAACATCTGTTATTACCACACCCGCTTCACCTTTATACCCAAGTTCTTTTGCTATATCTGCTGTTAATTCCTGAACTCTAATTCCTATCTTCTGTGTTGCCTCTTCTTCTTCTTTGCCCTTCATAATACCTGTCTTTTCAGCAGGAAGTTCACTAATTTTTACGGTTATTTTCATAAGTTTTGAACCACGATAGACTTCTAATGTTGCATTTGTGCTGGGCTTTGTCTTAGAAACTGCCATTCTCAATTTATTTACATCCTCTACATTTTCATCATTGTATTTAACTATGCAATCCCCCCTCTTCAATCCAGCCTTATCAGCAGGACCACCAGCCACTACATCAGCAACTAAAACACCCTTCTCCTTAGGAATATTGAACTCCTTCGCTATCTCTTGTGTCAAGGGTTGAATATATATTCCAAGCCAACCGCGGATAACTTTACCATTCTCTTTTAATTGCTCCATTATCTCCTTTGCCATATTTATTGGTATAGCAAAACCAATCCCCATATATCCACCTGTGTATGATGCTATCGCAGTATTTATACCAATAACCTCACCTTTCAAGTTTACCAATGGTCCACCAGAATTACCTGGATTGATTGCTGCGTCTGTCTGTATAAAGTCCTCATAATCAGCCAAACTCACATTTGACCTACCAACAGCAGAGATTATCCCAGCGGTTACTGTGTGTGATTGCCTTAATGGATGTCCTATAGCAATTACAATCTGACCTACCTTTACTTTATCAGAATCACCAAGTTTAGCGATAGGAAGGTCTTTACCATCTACTTTTAACACTGCTATATCTGTCATAGGGTCTGCACCAACTATCTTTGCATCAAACTCCCTGCCATCAAGAAGTTGAACCTTTATCTTTTCTGAATTCTCAATTACATGGTTGTTCGTTAATATATACCCATCAGATGAAACTATAACACCACTTCCCTCGCCATAAGATTTATATTCTTGATTTGGCTGTTGTGGCTGCTCAAAGAATCTTTTGAAGAAATCATCACCAAATGGCATCTCTCCAAATGGCATAAAAGATGGTGTTTGTAAGGTAACTGTAACATCTACTTTTACCACTGATGGGTCAACAGAAGCGGCTGCCTTTTCATACGCAAGTTCAAGTTCCTCAAGTGCTTGTGATGTCTCAATCTGTTCTTGGGCAATCCCTATACCTACAAGGTGAAGTCCAGAGGCAACTACAAGACCGACCATAAACGCTGCTATGCTTACCAGAAATATTACAGCCCAATCTCTTCTCTTAATGCTTACCATAATAAACCTCCCTAATCAGTTTGCTAATAAAGAACTCAAAAATTATACTATGTTTTCCAGCAAACTGACGGCGCACTGGTTCCTGGATTGCAACCTGTCTTTGGTATAATAATACACCCTACTCCTGGTGCTGTGGCTTGACATGCAAATGAAGTATCAAACAATTTACCTGAAATTATTCTTGGCTTTTTATACTCCTTCCTTTCCTCGCTCATAAGCACACCTCCCTATCTTTGCCTCTCGGCATGACTGACTGCTCGGTATTGTTAATGAACCATCTTCAATCCAAGCAGTCCCCGGACACCTCATACAATAATTAATATATCTACATTTTGAGCATTCGTCAATAACAATATGACTTAATTTTCTCATTAATTTCATAACACTTGATTCTCTCCATATTTCAATAAAACCTTTTTCTCTTATATTTCCCGCTTTTAATCTAATCTGGACACAGGGATAAACATTACCAGACGGACTGATAGATACATTGTAAAATCCAGCACTACACGGTAAGGATGGTATTGAAAAATCGCAAGGAGATTCTTCTTTTCTCTCTATATAATCTACAAACTTCTTTTTATATAACTTAATCTCATTTATTTTTAATTCTAACATCTGTTCACAACTCAACATCCGTTTCAAATGTGTAAAGTGACCATTATCAGACGGTGATATTGTGAATGTCCATGAAGGGTCGTTCCCTGTTAGCTTATATGTAAAATCTATCCAATCAAAAAAATCTTTATAATTTTCCCTCATCCACACATTCTTTATCTTTACCTCATATCCTCTTTTGATAAGTTCGCGAATATTTTCAGTTGTTTTATCAAATGAACCTGGCACTGAAGTTATAGAATCATGTATTTTTGAGTTAGAACCGTACAAACTTATCTCAAATCTATCAGGTCTTATATCCTCAAATATAGATAGCCATCTATCATTAATCATCGTTCCATTTGTAAATATCCTTAATGAAAAGCCCTTCCTCTTCACCAATCTTAATATTTCTTCAAGGTCATTTCTCACAAATAGCTCGCCACCAGTAAGAATAAGTAGCATAGTGCCTGCTTCTTTAAGCTGGTCGAGCAGGTCGTCAATCTCATTAATAGTAAGTTCGTCATCAGAACCATTTGGTTCAATATAACAATGTATGCACCTTAAATTGCATTTATATGTCAGTTCAAGAACACCTATTAATGGTATTAGATTATCATGGGCTATCCCAATAAGGTCTTGCCAGACCTCATATTCATTTACTGTTTTGTCATTCATATTATTCATAATATAAACTAAACTATTCTCTTATTAGTATATTCTTCTCTATGAGTTCATCTATGAATTCTTTTAGGTCATTTTCTGCAATCTCTCTTGATACATCATATTCTTCAATTATCTTATTCAATATATCATCCTCAGAATTATTATCAGTCAACTGTTCCCATATAAAAGAAGCAACATCTGATAATCTATGTATGACTTTATCTTTTGGTAATAGAATATAATACTCATCTATTATCTTGCGGTAAATGGCATCAGGATTTATCTTAAACATCATTGTATGTTAATCACCTCTCTTGAAAAATCTTCAATCCAGTCATCTTTTAATGTAAAACCCATCTCAAAAACTCTCATCTGTTTTATTAACTTCTCTAAATTGTTAAGAACCATCTCAATAGTATCTCTTGATTTTAGAAAAACAACTGATGTTTCAAGAAAAGAAAATAGAGAATCCCTCAAGTCCATTTCTCTCATGTAAAAACTATCTGACTTTTTGTGAAATATAATTCCTTTTAGATTGCCACCGCCATAATTATTCATTCTCTCTGAAGACCCAAGAAATGGTGTTCCATATACCTTATAGCCATCTTCATCTTTCTTTGGCAGTATGATTTGTAGTTCTTCACCTATAACTGAGAATCTTTTTGATAATAAATTAGATACTGTCGTCTTACCGCTTGAAGATGGTCCCGTGAAGATAAAAGACCTATTATCCTCATCTATTATTCCCGCAGAGTGAACAAGGACACCGCCTTCTACATGGCACAAATAAGATACCGCAAAGCGAAGATAGGCATCCATCGCAACAGCATTCTTTACATAATTTTCTAATATACCCTTTTGACTAACAAAATCATAACTTGCTCTGAAATAATCATTTCCAACAATAAAAATATTATCACTTTCTTCCACTATGAATATATTGGGGTTTTTGAATAATTTTGATTGATTTTCTTTATATGTAACAAATATATTGAATTTCTTTGAGTTATCAAGTTCTTTAGGATTAGACAAAAATGTAGTAAATCTCTCTATGATACTTCTCAAATTATCATAATTTGTATGAATAACAAATTCCCATCCTGCAATATTGATATTACATGTCTTTGTAAGAACATCTTTCATTTCAGAAGCGCTCTAATCATACCAATGCTTGTCGTAGAAATGTCTGAATTAGATTTGAAGTATATACGATATATTCTCCTATTAGCAGCACAGGACTGCCAGATTCTGTCTTCTCCACATATTACTATATTTCCAGCATAAGCATCATTCGGATTCAATGAGAAAAGTGGAGGCATAGGGAATCCATCACCATCGGCTCTTTCACCTGTCAATCTATTATACCTATATATATATCCATCAACACTTGCAAGGTTGTAAAGATAAGTGCCATCATAAGCAACACCTGTCGGAAATTTTGCATGGCTTTTAATTGTTCTCAACTGCTGTCCAGTATCACCATCAAGAAGATACAATGTTCTATCATAAGCATCAGAATGTGATACCCATACATCACCACCATCCCATGCAGAGCCATTCGGCCATCCAAATGTAATATCATACCTCAATTCACTTTTATGTGTATCAAGATGGATGTTATACATTCCTGAGGCAGATGGCGAAGAAGCCAATGTAACAATCAAGAGGTTGTTTATCTTATCATAAACCATTCCACCTATCGGTTCTACTACTGGGTCTGGGATGAAGTGGTCAACAATTTCGCCCAGATTTGAATCACTCAAACTGACTTTATATATGTCGCCTTGATAGTTGCTAATCCACATATAGTTTCCAGTATCATCAATTGTTATTGCATACGGGTTTGCAAATGTAACTGGAAACTGTCTTTCAATAATTGCGGAATATACATTATTAGTGTATATAATTAACAAAACAACGAAAAATAATAATATAAATATTCTCATATAAACCTCCCTTAATAAATTATATCAGATTTATAAAGAATAATTCAACACATAATAAATCTTCTACGATACAAGATATAACTACAGAGTTATTTTTCTGGTGTCCATGGTTTTAATGTGTAAATAATACTTGGTGTCTTTTTGCCTCCAAATCCTGCACCTTTTGCTGCTCTTTCTATTCTCTCTTTCGTCATTCCCTGCCACATCTCCTCTGATACACCCTCTATTTTTCTAACTAATAGATTCTGCTTAATTGAATATGTCAGTTTTGCTTTCTGCGGTTGTAGCCATGTTATAGTGTATATTGCTCTATTTGGATAATCCTCCATAAGTTTTAAGAGTTCATTTGCCTGGGCAACAGAGTCAAAAATTGTAGTGCTTCTCTGACCTAGAAAAATTAATTTCTCTTCATTTATCAATATCTCTGTTTCTTCTGACATTTTATTCCGGACAATATCATAAATCTCCATCTTCTTGAAATTCGGTTTTGTCATCTCTAATTTAGCAAGAAGATGTGAGTTATCACCATACATCTGCTTTGCTATCTCTATATCATCATAGATATATATCCCCACCTTATCATAATCAGCATACCTGCTATCTGCAAAGAAATTCATTAAATCAGTTAGTTCTTCTGAAGTAGTTGATGGGTCAACTGCTATATTCATTCTTATATATTTCTCCATATAATGATTCTCTGTTTCAATATAGCCGGCTTGATATTCTATGGGAGGAGGTGGAGGCATTGTCTCTTCTTTCTCAACTTTCTTAGCACAAGACACAAAAACCACAGATGAGATAATAGTTAAAAATAAAACAAAACTAATAGAATGATTGTTAAAAGATTTACTAAAATAACTAAATATTTTCTTTTTTCTCAGCCCTTTCAATTTTTTCCTTTTTCTCCTCAACTAACTCTCTAATAAAATTTTTATCATCTTCTAATATATCCAAAAAATGAATGGCAATTCTATAAGGAAACTTACCTGAACCCTTTTTCTTCTCGCATCTAACTACTATACCTTCACATTTGACTTCTCTTTGCAACTTCCCTTTGCCCTCACCTCTCTGAAGCACCAATCTAACCTGCACAATTGTATATGGCTCAATATACTGAGTTGTATCGCAGTATATACCACTCTGACTTATATTCACTGTGATTAGAGTGCTCTCCTCTGTTGACCTTTTCGTCTGTGCTAAACCACCTACAAGTCGCGCTTCCATTCTCTTAAATCTTCTTCGTTCTGGACCACTATAATTCATATTCTCCTCCCATCACTCTTAATATTATCTATACCACTATTCTCATTTGTTATCGCAATCTGCGATAACCTTAAATGACTTGTCCACAAATTAACAAACCCCACTATTATAACAGGAATTAACTGAGAGAGGTGAAGTAAAATAGAAAATGTGAGGGCTTCACTACTTGTGACAGATGAATTTGATAATCTTATAGCAAAAACACTGGACACCTCAAAAGTTCCAATATAACTTGGAGAGGAGGGTATTGATATACCAATAGCAACCAGCGCAGTTACAACAAAAGGTGTATAATAGGGCATAATCTCTCCAAAATGGAATGATTTTATGACAAGTAAGGTTGATAGAGCAACAGTTCCCCACACACAACACATCAGTAAAAATGAGATAAGAGACCTCTTTGGGCTTCTAAAGATAGTCATACCTTCAACGAATTTTGCGATACCTTTTCTTACCTTTACTGCTACTCTAAGAGAAAATAAAGCAAAGAATCTCTCTAATATCCTTGAAGCGAATTTGTGATTTTTGTAAAACATAAATACAAGAAGACCTATACCAGCATATACTATTACCCCAATAAAACCAGCCATCCACATACTATCTGACTTTTTATACCCAAGAACAACAAGAAGAGCAAGCCATATTATAAGAATTACAATTCCATCAAATATTCTTGTGATAATTACAGATGAAATACTGCTGGTCTTACTTATACGAGCATACTTTGAAATAAGATAGCCCATTACAATCTCTCCCAATCTTGCTGGGAAGATACAATTAGCCATAAAGCCAATCATCATAGAACTGAACAATGGCACAAATTTGATATCTTTGACCTCATATAATACATAATGCCAGACCATAGCTCTGAAGACGAAACTCAAAAGAAAAACGAGCATAGATATAATTATCAAGAAATAATTTGCTTTTTTAAGTGTATCAAAGACATCTTTAAGATTTATCTGCAGAGCGATAATTACTATCAATATAAAACTAATGATGATACCAAATAATATTTTCTTGTTCTTCCACATAGAAAAGTATCAATAGTAGATTAAAATAGCATATAACTATATTCAAGTATATAAAAGTTTCTTTTAAGAGAACATACCAGAGTTAATATTCAATATTTGAAGATATTTAATAATTTGATTTCTATTGTCAACAAAATCAAAATGTGATATTATAAGTGTTAAACATATATGGAGGGATGAATATGTTAAACGGAGGACTTGGTGCAATATTAAAACAAGCAAAATCGCTTCAAGAGAATATGCAGAGGTTTAGAGAAGAATTAGAAGAGATAAGAGTAACAGTAGATGTGGGTGCTGGAATGGTAAAGGTTATTGCCAATGGGCAGGGGCAGATTCTCTCAATTAAAATTGACACAAAATGTATAGATAAAAATGATATACCAATGCTTGAATCACTATTAGTAAGTGCTATTAATGAGGTTAAGAGAAAAGCAGAGGTAAAAGCACAGAAGTATTTAAGAGAACTGACATCAAAATTCCCTCTATCTCATATTATAAATGAACTTTCTGAAACAGATGAATCAGTTGAATGAATTTATAATAGTTATTAACTATTATAAATAAATATATTCACATAAAACAATAAATCAAACCGCTACCATATTATAATTTGTATAATTTTATGCTAACATTTTACATATGAAGATAGGTATATTAGCAGACACACACGACCACTTAGACAACACCTCTTACTTCCTTAACCAATTTAAAAGTGAATGTGTGCAGTTCATAATCTTCGCTGGAGACCTCGTCTCACCATTTACAGTTGAACCATTCAAAAAGGTTGGAATCTCTGTGAAGGGTGTATTTGGAAACAATGAAGGCGAGAGAGACCTCATTCAATATAAATTCAACGAGGCAGGTATTGAGATAAAAAAACCACCAATTAATATTACAATCGAAGGAAAGAAAATCATTGTTTTTCATAAATTACCAGATATTCATTTGGATGAAATTAATGCAGATATCATTATCTGTGCGCATACACACAAACGCGAAGTGCGAAATGAGAAAAATCATCTTATCATTAATCCCGGCGAGGTTTGTGGATGGTTAACAGGAGAAGCAACCGCAGTTATACTTTCTCTCCCCGACCTTAAACTGAAATGGTTAATCAAAGAGACATAGAAGAAGAATTGATAGAATATTTTAAAAAACCAATAAGGTTTTCTAAAAGAGATTACCTATATAAAACACTTATATGGTTTATAGATTTTCCTCTGTTCATACTTTCAACATACTTAGCATTTCGTCTTAGATTCTATCTCGCTGACATTGCAAATTTCATTGGAATAAGCACAAACACTCTATCCCTCTTAGAGTTTCCACTCAATATACAACTCTATTTTAACCTTACCATACTTTTCTCTTTTCTCCTCAGTTTAAACTTTATTCACTTCCATCTATACGAAACAAGAAAATACTCATCAAGAATTGATGACATATTCAACATTGCAAAGGCAGTTTCAGTAGGAACAGTCCTTACATTGGGAATTGCATTTCTTCTGAAGTGGCATCTATTATCAAGGTGGGTTATTATATCTATGGGTATATTTACATTCTTTATTTTATCAATATGGAGAGTGTTATTAAAGTCAATAAGTATTTTATTTTGGAGAAAAGGAATTGCCACAGAAAAAATATTTATCTATGGTGCAGGAGAAGCAGGGCGACTCCTTTGCTCTCAATATCGTTTTCATACCCCATTTGGCAGTTCAATTATTGGTTTTATTGATGATGACCAAAATAAGATTGGAAAGAAAATAGATAAACTCCCTGTTCTTGGGGGTCTTGAGGACCTGCCAGATTTAACACAGAAATACAATGTCTCAAATGTTATTCTTGCCATTCCATCTGCATCAAATCAGAGAATGCTTGAGATAATTTTCTTCCTAAAGAAGCACAACATCAATTTCAGAATTATGCCAAATATCCTTGATATAATAACATACAGGGTAAGCATAGAAAATGTTGGTTCTATCACTTTATTTCGTCTTATTGACCAACCACTAACACCACCGTGGAGATTGATTAAAAGAATAATAGATATATTTCTATCACTGATATTACTTATTATTCTACTACCAATTTTAATTACAATAGGAATGCTCATCAAACTTACAAGCAAGGGTCCAATATTGTTTAAGCAAGAAAGGGTAGGAGAAAAAGGGGAAAGATTTATCATATACAAATTTAGAACGATGTTCACTGGTTCTGAGAATATTCATGAAAAACTAAGATCCAAAAACAAACACGATGGACCCCTACTTGTTCTGCCTAATGACCCAAGACAGACAACAATTGGTAGATTTTTAAGGCGAATAAGTTTGGACGAACTTCCTCAACTCATAAATGTCATTAAGGGTGATATGTCCCTCGTTGGTCCAAGACCCCTAATGCCCTCAGAAATAATTGAATACAAGAACTGGCACCTCAAAAGGTTAAGTGTTCCCCAGGGGATGACAGGTCTATGGCAGGTGAGTGGACGCGCTGCCATACCGTTTGACCAGATGGTAAAATTAGATATATACTATGTTGAGAATTGGTCTCTGCTACTTGACCTCAAGATATTCTTACTAACCATTCCAAGTGTAATATCTATGAGAGGTGCATACTAAATACCTTCTTTCAAAAACGCCATAGATTTCATAGAATGTAAAATTTCAGAAACTATAAGATATTTAAACTGATATGAATATACTACTTATATACCCCGACTACACAACAAGATGGGACCCTGATGAATCTCCCTACGGTTATTATTCGGAGGGTCTAGCATCTATTTCTGCAGTCCTCAAAGAAGGCGGACATAGCGTCTGCCTTACTCATCTTAAAAAAGTGCCTTATAGGGAAGATTTTGTTGAAGCAGTAAAGATAAAAGACCCACAACTTATTGCCTTCACCTGTAGAACAACTGTTTTTCACGATGTTTGCAATTATGCAAGATGGCTGAAAGAAACAATGCCAGATATTAAGATAGTTATAGGTGGGTATCATCCAACACTCACTCCAGAGGAGGTAGCAAATATTAAAGACAGACCTTTTGATTTCATCTGTATTGGTGAGGGTGAATTTACACTCCTTGAACTTGCCGAGAAAATTGAAAATAGTAAAAAAACTGATGATATAAAAAACCTCTGGGTTAAAACAGATGGAAGTTATAAAGTAAACCCAGTAAGACCTCTGATTTCAAATCTTGACGAACTACCACTTCCTGATATAGACCTCTTTGATTATACTCATCTTTACTCAATACGAACAAACACTGCTCCCGCCATAATAAATCGCGGCTGTCCATTTGTATGCACATATTGCTGTAATCACCAGTTTAGGGAGGTATATCCAAATCCCTCTGCTTATGTGAGAATGCGTTCACCTGAGGGAGGAATCAAGTATATAAAGAACATAACAAATAGATACCCCCAGATATCAATGATAAATTTTATGGACAACATACTTCCAGTCAATAAGAATTGGTTCTTTGAATTCATTGAATTATATAAAAGAGAGATAAATCTTCCATTTATAGCAAGATACCACGCAGGGCTTCATGACAAAAACATAGTAAAGGCATTAAAAGACGCTGGTTGTTTTCAAGTTCACTTTGGAATTGAGAGTGGTAATGATTACCTTAGATACAAAATATTAAAAAGACCGATGAGTAAGGAGAAGATGATAGAAGCACTTGATGACTGCCATAGAGAGAATATAACAACACTCACATATAATATGGTTGGGCTTCCATTTGAAGACAAATCAAAATTCCTTGAGACAGTCAAATTAAACGCAAGGTTGGCTGCAAAAAGATGTATTCTCTCAATCTTTTTCCCTTATCCAAATACAACTCTTTATAATATAACAAAAGAAAATAATTTTCTCGCAAAGAGAGCAGATTTCTTACACGAGAAATACCTTGACCAACCTCAATTTCCTCACCAGCAGGTTCTCTTCTGCCATAGAACATTTACATTCGTAGTTAGATTATATAGATTTATTTGGGGACTTCCAGGTTATTTAAGAATAAATATTGAGAGGGGACTTGATAAAATATATGTGAATCCACATCTTCCACATAATTTGATAACCTCTTTTTTTGATTGTCTCCACTGGATGTATTCCTCGACAAAGAATCTTATAGCAAATATTTCTCCAAGTATCTATCAATGGCTTAGAAAAAAATTTGTATTTTTAAGATAACAACAAATTAATTTATATGATATATTTATTTATGATGATTATAATAGTTAATAGATTTATAAATTTAATTCGCAGGAGGATTAAAATATGTTAAGGGACATAATCAAGAGAACTCTTGATATTATTTTATCTGTTTTCGCCATTATAATGTTAGCACCTGTGATGCTGATAATAGCGATTCTCATCAAAATGGACTCCTTTGGTCCAATATTTTACAAACAGGTTCGTATTGGCAAAAATGGCAAACCATTTAAATTATGGAAGTTTAGAACAATGGTGAACAACGCTCACCTTAAAGGTCATTCAATAACGAGCAACAATGACTCAAGAATTACAAAGATTGGTGGTTTTATAAGAAGCATGAAATTTGACGAACTTCCTAATCTGTTTAATATCATAAGTGGAGATATGAGCATCGTTGGACCAAGACCCGAGGTTCCCGAGTATGTAAATAGGTATGATGATAGAATGGCAGAGATATTCAAAGTGAAGCCAGGTCTTACTGGACCCGCACAATTAGTATTCTTCAACGAAGAAAAACTTATTAATAAAGACAATGTGAGAATGATATATCCAAAGATTAAGCAAACGAAATTAGAACTTGACACAATGTATGCAAGGAACTACAACCCCCTTCTTGATATGCAACTAATTGCAAAGACAGTTATAAAATTGCTCCAGCCGCAAGATGACGGAATGCCGGATAAAATATAACTGTATCAAGTAATAGAAGAATGAAAACAAGAGTGAGAAGTGGTGGCCTAAGGTCAAAATAAGTGCTTCTGATGGTATTTAAATAATCAACTATGTTATAAACAAAATTGATATTTCTACTTGTGAGTTGGCTTTTAAGAATATCAATATTCAATTTGTTGAACTCTCCGACCCAGACATTAACACCAACGACCTTGCCATCGCTTCTCTTATATATACCAGGTAATAAACCAATATAAGACCTCAAACTAAAAGGCGAAGATATAAACTTGAGCCCCTCCTCGCAGGAATTAGTATCGCACTCACTCATATCTGCTATATCATTAATGACAATTGCTATTATCTTTACAATACCTCCACCAATCACAAGATCTGAAAATTCAGATGATAATGGTATAGAACAAAAGTAAATTCTACGCCCCCTATTATCCTTAACTGATAGAACTGGCTTCCCATCCTCAGAAACCAGTATTACCCTATCATAAATACTATCACTAAAAACCAATTTGGAGAATCTTATATCTGACATGTCAAAACTCACAACCTTTGAATTCCACACCCATTGAAGTGGATTTATAACTTGCCAATGCTCATAGTTAATCTCTCTTTTGCTTTTAACATCAACTGAGACATTATCTGTATTAAACCCATTCTCAACAAATAAGAGAATATTATCATAATTAGTATCTATTTTTTCACTATCAGAGGCGACAATGTTCAGACCAGGACTCTTACTATTATTTACTAATATTGGGAATCTGCTTTTTAATGCATTTACCGAAGCACTGATGACTTTGTTGTAATAAGCATTATCAGTGGATATACTAATACTTACCTTAGGCATTTCACCAAAAAAGGCATAGGAGCCAAAAGTGTTGTTTGAATTAATTAGGTGCATATAACCTGCATCAAAATCTGTTTTCACCCTCTTATTAAAACTTTCTCCTTCATTCTCAATCTTCTCAGTCCTTCTTTTTTCACCCTCCACAACTTCAATTTTGTCATTATTATGAGATTCTAAACCAGATAAAGATAATAAAGTATATGGTGTCCCATTCAATAATTCTCTCTTCTCTATTCTCAGATTCTCAACCCTTTCGTTCGTAATTAAAGGAATAACATCTATATCTACATCAAATCTCTTCAAATTATCCATACCTTTTACATAAAAACCGTCAGTTATAAAAAGAACCTTAGTCCTCCCTTCATCCTTTTTGAGCAAACCATCTAATTTTATTTTTATGTCGGGAGAGTTAAATCCATAGGGCATATTCTTGATAATATTATTCAATCTCGCCCTATCAAAAGTGTAATTACATCCAAAATCTCCAATAAGTCCATGAATAGATACCTCTGTATTTGATGGGGCATTTTTGACAATCTCTGAAACAACATCTTTTGCCCTGTCAAATAATCTCTCATTTCCTACCTTCAAACCCATAGACGGTGAATTATCAATTATCACAAGTAGTTTATTAATTCTTCCTCTGCCAAAATACATACCTGAAAGTGTTAGAACTAATAGAGCAATAATCATCATTCTCATAAATAATTTAATAAGTTCTTTCAATATAATCCTTCGTCTCAGGTCAACCTTTGCTCTCTCTATTAACCGTATATCTGGAAATGGTTCCTGTCTCACTCTCTTTTGCTTAATCAGATGAATTATTAAAGGCAGAAATGCAAGAGGTAGAAAAAACAAATTATATGGATATAGAAAACCCAATTAATGCAACCTCTTTCTCTTTTTTAGATATGTTGCTAATGATATAAAATGTGGAGTATCAGTATATAACAATTGGTAATCAATGCCTATCTCAAGAAGTTCAGTTTTTATCCGTTTTTGCCTTTCATTAAATGCCACTCTATATGTTCTTACTACCTCATCTGTTATAAGAGCGCTCCTTGTATATTCCAAATCTTTGACAACAATTGGTGTATGAGATGTCAAATACTCTTCTGCTTTATCTATGACCTGAAATACGATGCATTCGCTCTTTTTCTCTCTAAAAGCCCTTATACCCGCCAGAATTCTACTCTCATCATCCCAAAGGTCTGAGATAAGCAATATCAGACACCTGCGAGTTAAACGTTCTCCAAGTGATATGAGCGAACTCGCAAGATTTGTCTTACCATGAGGTTTAATATGTGATATCTCCACAAACAAATTATATAGATGGTAATTAGTTGACCTTGGATGGATTATCTTCTCAACCTTGTCAGTTATCAAGGCAAGACCAACACTGTCCCTCTGATGTATCAAAAGATAAGAGAGTGCTGATGCTAATTGCTTTGCATAGACAATTTTTTTCACTATTTCATGTGTGCCAAAGCCCATTGAACTTGAAGCATCAATTATCAATAATGCCTGTAAACTTGTTTCTGACTCAAACTCCTTAATAAAATACCTATCTCTCTTTGCGAAGACCTTCCAGTCAATATATCTTATATCATCTCCAAAGTAATATGGTCTGTGTTCTGCAAACTCAACAGAAAAGCCCTTATATATGCTTCTGTGAAGACCAGCATAATATCCCTCAACAACTAACTTTGCTATTAAGTCAAGTCCTGAAAACTTTGAAAGATACTCGGGTGTAAATATCTTCAAAATATCATTATCTAAAATACCATCTGTCATATATAAATAAGTATAACAAGAAATCTTATAAGAAATAATTATTAAGGTCGCTTATAAAATATATCTATCAAGGATATTATTCGGATTGGGTATAACAACCTTAGCGACAAGCATTCCTAATCTCTGTGCCTCTCTTGCACCCGCATCAACAGCAGAGCGAACTGATGCAACATCACCGTTCACTAATACATACGACTTACCGCCAATTGCCACTCCAAGGCGACAGGCAATAAGGTCAACCCTCGCTGATTTGACTGCTGAATCAGCACTGATAAGTCCAGAAGCAGATGAGAAGGTCTCAATTATCCCTAATGCTTCAATCTCTTCTATATCAACTGTCTCAGAAATAGCAGAGAATATCTGAGGGTGTGGGTCAGGTATTACTATGCTATCAACAAGAAAGCCCTCAGAGGCAGAGCATCCCTTGTCAACACTTGATTTTACCGCTGCTACTTCACCTGCAATGAGAATGATAAACTTGCCGGGGCAGGTTGAATTACACATCAGAACCTCTACCTCTGCTTCTTTTGACATTAAATCGGCAACCTCAAGCCCCTTTGCAATGCTTGATGTTTCTACCATTCCTATAGCTCTTTTATTCATACAAAATCAAAACCTATTACTCACCGAATATAACTGTCTTCGTAAAATACGGCCATTTTAATGGTCTAAAGAATATGACAACATACATATTATAACCACCACTTACCTCAACTATACCTATCCCCATCTTCTCATAGCCATCTTGCATAATCGTTTTATAATGGCTTGGGCTCGCAAGCCACGCTTCCACAGCCCCCTCCGCACTCTTATTCTCCGCTAATATCTCCCCCGCTAAACTATATGCCATCCTCGCCCTCTCAAGCCGTGCACCTACATCCTCACCCTCAGGATTTATATGTCCAAAATACCCCCTCTTTACCATATCATCAGCATAAGCCCAGGCAAGGGTTGAAAGCGTGTCATCAAATTTGAGTTCACTCAACCTATCTTTTTCTCGCACTTCATTAATATTATTAAAAATAATCCCAATCTCACCCTTCGGCACCATCTCCATCTTTGCCTTATGCATCTCTGTCCGCCAGAGTGTTGTCTCCGCTACAAACATCACAAAATGAAGAGATAAAAATATCAGAAATGTGGGCACTTCAAATCCTCTCTATAACCACCCTATCTCTTATACTTACCACCCTTCCATCAAAAGGTGAACAGATATTACTGTATATCTTATCAGCATTCTCATCGCTTGATGCTACAATCTGTCCCATTCTAACATCATCACCATTCTCTACCAATGGCTTTAATATCATACCAGCATAACCTTTCAATAGAAGTTCAACCCTATCTGGTTCAATTTCACATATAAAATTGACATCTACCTTAAAATCATTAATAGAGAGACGATTATTCAATCTGCTTACTGGAACATGTCTTTCTTTGAAATACTCACTCTTATCACTGATACCAAATATCACATCAGGTCTTTTATAAATATTCTTAATATATCTATTTAACTGTCTTGGTGATAGACCCATTGGACAGGCATATACCTCACATATACCACATTCAGAGCAGTTGTATGCCATCGCAACAATATTCTCATCTATATCTTCACCAACACTAAGAGAGAAACTCCTTATTATTCTATGTGGTTCAATCGGATAACCCAAGAGATACCTTGGACATAGGTCTGTGCAAAACATACACTTTTCACAGGCACTTCTTGCACGACGCTTAATAACATCTATTGGAATAGAAGAATTAACAATATTACTAACTTCAATTGGTAATGCAAATATAGCAGATGTTGTCTTCTCAACTACATCAGTCAAATCTGCGTTCTCACCCATCATCAAACCATCTTTGAACAATCTATAGGGTTTTTTCAATAATATTGCCTTACTTAAAATATCTTCAAATCTTGCACCAATGGGCACTTTATAGACACCTGGCTTTTTCACCTGACCGAGAACTGATATAAACTTGTGGGTAAATGGCTCTCCTTTGACAGCGAGAGTAGCAAAATATAATGTCTCAACATTATTTACAACCACACCTATTTGCGTGGGGAAACCACCAACAGGAACTCTTCTTTTAGTTATATACTCAACGAGAAGAAACTCATCTCCTATGGGATATATATCTGGAACCTTTACTATCTTTATATTAGTATTTTTTATATTTACCTTAATAGATGATAACGATTTTTTGTATCTTTCTTTTATTGCTATATAACCTTCTCTTGCCCCCGTCGCAATCATAGATGATTTTAAACCGTCTATAACAAAAGAAGGGTAATTTTCCATAACGAATTGGTCTTTGATAAGAAGTGGTTCACACTCGGCACCGTTTGCTATGACTATCTCAGCACCTTGTTGCCATTTCAAATATGTTGGAAAGCCACCACCACCAAGACCAACAACGCCCGCTCTCTTTACCTTATCAATAACTTTGTAATCAATTACCATACCTTCTATTTAATCCTTACTCTATCAATATCTTAATTCCTATCAATGTCGCTTTCTCTTTTGAGAGCGGTGTTATAACACAGCCCTTTCTTACTCTAATTCTCCTCGCACCTTCCATTGATGCTTTCTCAACATCTTTCTCTGTCAATAATTTACTCTCAAAATACCAATCACTCCCTAAAATATTCTGTTCAGTAATTAATTTTCCACCACTGATTTCTCTCATAATCTTATATATCTCATCTGGCATTGGTGGCGCCTTAAATATGAGAGCCATATCTTCAGAACTTGCAAGAAGAGCATTTGCTTCATCTGTATCAAGATGGAGTTCATCAGCGTAATCATCACTAATTCTAACAAGAATACCATATAGGATGGCTGACCTATTACCAGGTATAAAAGCACACACCTCATCTTCGTCTTTCGCTAAAAGGCGAGTGGCAAGCGCTGGTGTTGTATGAAGATGCCTTTGAGCTATAACTACACCTTCACTTAATGTAATGCTACCCTTAGGTCCCACAATAGTAAGTCCACCAACACCACCTTTGTGCTCACCCTTTGGTAAATATGCCTTAATACCAATTTGGAGGCAATCTGTCAATGATAACTCAACCTGAACTGCCTTTCTAATGGGACCAAGTATGCGAACATCTGTAAGCACGCCCTTCTGTCCTACAATTGTTAATTTCTCCTCCGCTGCGAACTGACCCGGCTGACGAAGTGGTTTATATACTTTTAATTCATAGCCCCTCCCAAATGTTATATCAAGGCATTCTCTTGATATGTGAATATGTCTTGCGGAAACACCTACTGGAACATAGGCAGAACTCGCACCTATCTTTAATAATGCTTCTATTAGAATAGAAACACGACTTTCAAGGGACTCTTCACCACTACCCATCTAAAAAGTCAAAAACTAATAAAAAATACTAAATAACTCTACTCTTCCTTAAAGCCCTTGGGCAATATATTTTCTACATCTGAATGTGGTCTTGGAATGACATGGACGCTTACGAGTTCTCCAACCTTATTGGCAGCAGCAGCACCTGCCTCCGTTGCTGCCTTCACCGCACCTGTATCACCCCGGACCATTACAGTCACATAGCCACCACCTATCTTCTCCTTGCCTATAAGTTCCACATTCGCTGCCTTTACCATTGCATCTGCTGCTTCTATTGCGCCCACAAGACCTTTTGTCTCAATCATCCCTAATGCTACCTTTTCAACCTCTCTCTCAACCATAACTCCTCCTAAATATTACATTTTGTTTTTACACCTAAAACTCTATAATAATCCCCTCTCCCTCATTATCTTCCTTACTATTTCCTCAATCTCACCACGAAAGTATGCTTTTCCTTTTGATTTATTAACCATTACATCATTTGAAACTGATGAATTACTAATATATTCTTTAAAATCCTCTCTAAATTCATAACCTTCTATAAAAGGAAACCAGCCATCTTTAATGTTAAATACCAACCTCTTTTTCTGAATGAGATGCTCTGGTGTGATATTATCAGATGTAGCAGAACCACCCCATGTTCCACAGCCAAGGGTCATAGCGGGTGGAAGCCCCGTTCCAAGACCTATAGCACCCTGGGAGCCGGGACCATTCACTATAATGCGAAAAACTGGCTTTCTTAACCCAAACTCCCTCACTATATTGTGGTCTCTTGAGTGAATTACGAGTGTATGTCCAAGTCCACCATATTTTACTACCTCAATACATCTCTCACAGCCTTTTACCCAACCATCCTCAACATAGAAGGCAACAACAGGCGCCATCTTTTCACAAGAAAGCGGGTAGTCCCTCCCTACACCTTTTAGCCGTGCTACAAGGAGCGATGTATCTTCTGGAACTTCAAAGCCGGAATTACTTGCTATATAGAAAGCGGACTTACCTACAAGTGATGGATTCATACTGCCATCTTTCTGTATCATAGTCATACTCAGTTTTTCTATCTCCCCATCAGTCAAAAAGTATGCTCTCCTCTTTTTAAGTGCATTAACTACCTCATTTTCAATCGGTTTATCTACAATAATCGCCTGTTCAGAAGCACAGATTACTCCATTATCAAATGTCTTTGATAAGATAATTGATTCAACTGCTTTACCAACATCAGCAGTTCTTTCAATGAATACGGGGACATTGCCTGGTCCAACACCTATTGCTGGTTTTCCAGAACTATATGCTGCTCTGACCATCGCTGTTCCCCCAGTCGCAAGGATAAGGTCAACATAGTTTGACCGCATAAGTTCAGAAGTCCCTTCAATTCTTGGCACAGAAAGGCACGACAAAATACCCTCTGGTGCACCAGCAGAAACTGCTGCCTTATTCATCACTTCAACAGTGCGCAAACTACAATTAATCGCCTTCGGATGAGGGCTGAAAACTACGGCATTTCTCCCCTTCAATGCTATCAACGACTTATATAAGATAGTTGATGTAGGATTAGTGACAGGCGTTATTGCTAAAATAACACCAACAGGTGCGGCAATTTCAACCAACATCTTTTCAGTATCAATATTAAGAATTCCACATGTCTTTATATTCTTTATATATTCAAAGACATTCTTTGTTGAAAAAATATTTTTTTCTACCTTGTGTTCATAAACGCCTATACCAGTTTCACTCACAGCAAGTTTCGCAAGTTCTTCGGCAAATCTTTCACCGGTGAGTGCCATACTATGAACAATCTTATCAACCTTTTCTTGTGAATAAGATGAGAACTCTTCCTCGGCCCTCTTCGCATTCTCTACAAGACATCTTGCTTCTTCAATTGCCCTAAGGTCATCATCCATTACTTTGTATTATAGAGATTTAAACAAAATATATCAACTTGATATTTTGATAAATTGTAGAATTTATATAAATAAATTATTTATTTTTTGTAGTATCTTCCTTCTTATTCTTTTCTTCTTTATATCTTTCGTTTAAGTAATCTGTATATCTTGAAAGATATTTTATTGGTTGATTTTCCTTTTTAAGTGTCTCAACAAAGTCAGTTGCTGCCTTCTTTTTCTTATCTGCAAGATATCTATCTTTAAGTTGCTTCTTTATGTAATCATAAGGCATATACTCTCCCGTCTTCAATATATCCTCTATCTTATATATTGAATAACCAACAGCAATCTTTATTGGATTTGATATCTCACCCTTTTTCAAATTAGACACAACATCTGCTACCTCCTTTGGAAGGTCGCTTGCTTTCAGATATCCCATGTCTCCACCTTTATCTCTATTATCAAGGTATATTGAATACTTACTCGCAAGGGAGGCAAAATCCTCACCCGACACTGCCTTTTCTCTAATCCGCCTTGCTTCTGCTTCACCCTTTACAGTAATGACACGAAGACGCAGAACATCATATTTCAACAAATAATCCCTATTCTTAATCTTCTCATAATACTTTAACAACTCGCCATCACTGACATCTGTTATCTTCTTCTCTATCTCCTCATCCCACAATTTTCCTACTACCAAACTCTTCATATAATCATCTAATTTTTTCTTAACATCGGGGTCTTTACTATATCCACGCTTAATACCCTCCTGTGAAAGTAGTTGAAATTCTATCCATTGTTCCATAACAGAATCTGGTGTAACTGTCTCTCTATACATTTCTGGTGTATTCTTCTTCGCCTCTTCAACAAGATTATAAAGTTCTTCAGCGGTTAGTTTTGTTCCTCCCGCCTCCGCAACTATTATTCCTTCTGTCTCTTTCTTCTTAAACACATTGAAATAGACAAATATCAATATTAACGCAATCAATATAGAAACAGAAACCAAAATCAACAATCTTTGCTTCTTATTTATTATCATTTCACCATCACCCTCTCACATCTAAAATTCCAATCATCTGACATATAAACATTGAGTAATTTTTTAGCAAGATTTCTCTCATAATTACTCAATTCACCTAAAAAAACTCTTACATTCCATTCATTCTCAAATCCCCCTATTATTGCTCTATGAACATCTTCTATATTTACTCTCTTACCATATATCTCTTCAAGTGATACCGCATTGTCATCTTCGCCATTATACATACGCAACGACGCCTGTAATAATGTATACCCATGTTTGCGTCTCTGAGCATAACCTGCGAGTTTCCTCCCCTTAACCACAAGGTCTTCAGGGGCTATCTTTGTAAAACACTCATAAACTCCCTGTTTTCCTGAGTCAGTATTGCCTTTATATGCAGAGATATCTCCAAAGGTTGAAAGACCAAACCTCAGTGCTTTAGAAAAGGCATAGTATAAATCCTCTCGTGTCTTAATACCAAATTCAGACGGTTTTATGGATAAAGAAATTGTTTGGTCAAATTGGTGCAAAACTACGCCACCACCTGTAATTCTTCTGACTCTTACTCTGTCTTTATAGTCATCAGGACCTATCTTTTGAAAGTAGCCATAAGTTATAGATGGCTTATTAAATGTATATAACCTCAATGTAGTTGGTGAAAGCCCCTCAATATGTGATTGGAAGATTGCCTCATCAATCGCCATATTTAAATATGCATCTTGCTTATGGTCAACTATTACTCTTATATATAAATCATCATCAAACAACATAACCATACCTTATTAAATATAAGTATGTAATATGAATATAAAAAACTTATCTATTGTGAAGTATCTTCTCTGTAAACAACATCAAGTTCCTTCGCTGGTTTTATCTCATCAAGACGACCGACAGGTGTAGTTGTTGGTGATTTATGTAGTAGGTCTGGGTTTTCCTCTGCTTCTTTTGCTATCTTTATTAATGCTTCTATAAATTCATCAAGTGAATCAAGCCCTTCCGTTTCCGTTGGTTCAATCATAAGCGCCTCTTCTACAATCAATGGGAAGTATATCGTTGGTGGGTGCATACCATAATCTATAAGTCGTTTCGCAACATCAATTGTTTTAATACCATATTTCTTTGTGAGATTTCTACTTGAAGCAACAAACTCATGCATACATACAAAATTATATGGAATATCGTATATACCAGTAAGAGCAGACCTAATATAATTCGCGTTAAGAACAGCATCCTCAGATGCTTTTGAAAGACCTTCATCGCCCATAGATAGAATGTAAGCAAGCGCCCTCAATAAAACACCAAAGTTGCCAAAGAATGGTAATACTCTACCTATCGTGTTTTTCAAGTCGTAAATAAATCTATACTTTCCACCATCATATCCAATTATTGGAATGGGCAAGAACTCTCTCAGATGCTTCTTCACACAGACAGGACCCGCACCTGGACCACCACCACCGTGTGGTGTTGCAAATGTCTTATGAAGATTCAGATGCACTATATCACATCCCATCTGGGAAGGATTCACTCTACCCATAATTGCATTGAAGTTCGCACCATCATAGTAAAGCAGAGCATCTACTCTATGTAATAATTCTGCTATCTTCGGCATATCTTCCTCAAAGAGACCAAGTGTATTAGGATTTGTAACCATTACACCTGCTACATTCTCATCTATCCTTTTCTCAATCTCTTTTATATCAATTCTGCCTCTATCATCAGATGGCGTCTCTTCAATCTCAAAGCCAGCTATTGTCGCACTTGCTGGATTTGTGCCATGTGCTGAATCAGGAATAAGAACCTTCTTTGGGTATCTGCCTTTGCTTTTATGGTAAGCCCTTATTATAAGCATACCTGTGAGTTCACCATGAGCACCTGCGGCTGGCTGTAATGATATTTCATCCATACCCGTAATTTTCTTGAGTTTTTCACCAAGTTCATACATAACACAAAGAGCACCTTGAATAGAATCTTCTGGAAGATGTGGATGAAGTGATGCAAATCCATTCATTCTTGCAATATCTTCACCTAACTTTGGGTTATATTTCATTGTGCAAGAGCCAAGAGGATATATACCTAAATCAACAGCATAGTTCATTCTTGAAAGACGGGTATAATGTCTTGATATGTCAATCTCTGAAAGAGAAGGAAGACCTATCTCATCTTTTCTTATAAGATTTTCTGGTAAAAACTTTTCTGTTTTCTCAACTTGAACATCAATTTCAGGCAGATTATAAGCGCTTCTACCCACTTTTGAAATCTCAAATATCAGTTTCTCTGTCATACTTCCTCCAGAAATCTCACTAATCCATCTATTTCTTCTTTAGTTCTCTTCTCGGTAACAGCAATAAGAAGGTAGTTTCCACAATCTTCAAAGTAATTTCCAAGCGATATTCCAGGGGCGATACCCTCCATTATTCCCTTAATAATAACAACATTTGCATTTTTACCTATATCAACGACAAACTCATTGAATATTATGCCAGAATAAGGAAACTTGAAACCTGACTTTCTAAGTTGTGATTTAAGATAGTTCGTCTTAGCAAATGACTGCTTTGCAACACTTCTTATTCCTTCATCACCCATAGTAGCAAGATAAATTGAAACAGCAAGAGCACATAGTTGTTCGTTCGTGCAAATATTTGATGTCGCTTTCTGCCTGCGGATGTGTTGTTCCCTTGCTTGCAGAGTCATAACATAACCAGTCCTACCATTAACATCCACTGTCTTTGCAATAATACGCCCGGGCATATTACGAATGAACTCTCGCCGTGTAGTAAAGATGCCAAGATAGGGTCCACCAAGTGATAAACTCAAACCAAGAGATTGTCCCTCGCAGGTAACAATATCTGCCCCCATATCACCAGGTGTTCTAAGAAGTCCAAGTGAAATCGGATAGGCACTGACAATAGCAATCCCACCAATGTTGTGAACCTTTTCAATCAGTTCTTCCAAATTCTTCTCAATTACCCCAATGAAGTTAGGATATTGAAATACAGCACAAATTGTATTTTCATCAAGGTAATTTGAGAATATCTTGCTGTCAATATAACCGTTCTCTTTCTCAAAAGGAACATCTACGAGTTCAATTTCAAATCCGAAGAGGTATGTCTTAATAACTGCCCTATATGATGGATTTAGAGTTTGAGGTAATAAAACCTTTGTTCTCTTAGGTCTTATTCTATGAGCCATCAGTATTGCCTCGGCAAGGGCTGTGGCACCATCATACATAGAAGCATTCGCTACTTCCATACCGGTTAACCGCGAAACCATCGTTTGATACTCGTAGATACTCTGTAATGTTCCCTGGCTAAGTTCTGGCTGATAGGGAGTATATGATGTATAGAATTCAACTCGCCTGATAATATGGTCTATCAATTTAGGAATTTGGTGGTCATAAGCACCTCCTCCCACAAAGTAGTTAAGACCAGTAGCACACATCATCTCCATCTTTTCAAAGTATTTCAATACCTCAATCTCTGATAGACCTTTACCGATGCCTATATCAACCTTACCTTTTACCCCTGCTTTCTGAAATACCTCATCAACTGACTTCGCGCCAATTGTATCTAATATCGCTTTCTTCTCAGCATCAGTTAACTGAAGATACTTCAATTTATGCCTCCTCAATCAGTTTGTTATACTCTTCTTCTGAAAGAAGTTCATCAAGTTCATCAGGGTCTGTTATCTTGACCTTTACAAGCCAACCATCACCCATTGCATCCCTATTTATCAATTCTGGGTCATCTGTTAACTCAGAATTTACTTCCAAAATCTCACATGAAACGGGCGCATAAACATCTGATGCTGCCTTGACTGACTCAACCACACCTATCTCATCACCCTTGTCAACTGTCTCTCCTATTGACTTCATCTCAACATATACTATCTCACCGAGTTCCTTCTGAGCATGCTCTGTTATTCCAATAACACCCTCATCATTATCAACTGCTATCCATTCATGTGTTTTAGTGAACTTGATAATCATTCCTAATCACCATCCTTTCAAAACAATTTATAATATTAACTAAACGAATGGGGTTTCACAAACCTTTGCTTCTACCAATTTATCCCTAATGCTAATCTCAATCTTACTGCCAACACTTGAATTTTCAATTGGCACATAACCGAGACCAATTGGTTCACTAAGAGAAGGTGAATAAGTCCCACTTGTCACATATCCCCTCTTGACTCTACCAATATATATATCATAGCCATGTCTTGGTATTCCCCTTCCTATCATCTTAAAACCAACCAAATGTCTCTTCAAACCCTCCTCTTTTTGTTTAAGAAGCGCGTCTTTTCCTATAAAGTCCTTATCAAACTTAACAGTCCAGGCAATTCCTGCCTCAAGTGGTGTTGTTGTCTCATCAATGTCGTTTCCATATAAGCATAGTTTCTTTTCAAGGCGGAGTGTATCCCTTGCTCCAAGTCCAACGGGTTTTATTCCAAAATCCTTTCCAACATCAAAAAGTGCATCATAAATCTTGAGAGCATTTACATCTGGTCTCATATAGACCTCATAGCCAAGTTCGCCGGTATATCCAGTTCTTGATACTAAAACATTCTCACCTGCAACCTCTCCCCAATCACACCAGTAATATTTCATATTATCAATATCTATCTTTGAGGTAATCTTCTTCATTATATCCCTTGATTTTGGACCCTGAACCGCTATAAGCGTTATATCATCTGTAATATCAGTGAACTTTACATCACCTTTAAGGTGTGCTTTTACCCAATCCCTATCCTTTGCAGTATTAGCAGCATTCACTACAAGCATATAGGCATTATCATCAAGGTGATAACAGAGAAGGTCATCAACTATGCAACCATTTTCAAGGCACATTGGCGAATAAACTACTCTCTTTATTGGAATTGCTTCTGCATCATTTGTAATTAGCCAATCAACGAAAGAGGGAGCATCTCCTCCCTCAATCATAAACTCACCCATATGTGATACATCAAAAACACCAACTGCCTTTCTAACGGTCAAATGCTCCTCAATTATTGATGTGTATTTCACGGGCAATAGAAAGCCGTTGAAATTTATAATATCACCACCAAACTTTATATGTCTTTCGTATAATCTTGTCTTCTTACCCTCAATCATAAAAATCTCCTTTATACTTATATACTCTAATATCTTCTTAAAATTCTTTGTAGATTATATAATCAAGTTAGACCAAAGCAAGATAAAATATACACAATCTACTCTAAACTACAAAAAATTTAATCCTTATATCTTATAATGAAACTCTTTTATCCTGTGCAATGCTTCTTTAATATTCTCAACACTATTAGCATAAGAGAATCTCAAATAGCCCTCACCATATTGACCGAATGAGGCACCTGAAAGCGAGGCAACCCCTGCATCTTCAAGAAGGCGTGACTGAAGTTCTCTTGATGTAAACCCTGTCTTCTTAATATTTGGAAATACATAGAAAGCACCCTTAGGCAGATGACAGGTATATCCAGGAACCTCATTTAAGCCACCCACTATAACATCTCTGCGTCTCTTAAATTCACTCACAAATTCATCTACCTTATTTTGAGGTCCCGTGAATGCTTCAATACCTGCCATCTGGACAAAACTGGTTGTATGGCTCACAGAATTTGTTACAAGGCGTGTTATATGAAAGGCAATGTCTTCAGGCATAACACCAAAACCAAGCCGCCATCCCGTCATAGCATAGGTCTTTGACGCACCATCTACTAATATCATCTGGTCTTTCATCCCATCAAACGAGTAAACAGAGTGGAACTGACCTTCATAAATAATCTTACAATAGACCTCATCAGAGACAACCCATATCTTCCTTTCAAGGCATATATCAGCAATTGCTTTCAGGTCGTCTTTTGATAGAACTCCACCAGTAGGATTATTAGGTGAGTTCAATATTATCATCTTTGTCTTTTTAGAGACCAGTGTCTTAAATTCATCCATATCTATTCTGAAGTCGTTTTCTTCTCTAATTGGCATTGGAACTGCCTTTGCTCCCACAAAATTTATAACCGACTCATAGATTGGATAGCCGGGATTTGGATAAATAACCTCATCTTTTGGCTCTACAAGGGCGAGAACTGCATAGAATATAATTGGCTTTGCCCCGGGTGTTATTACAACCTGACCTGGTGATGTCTTCACTCCTCTTGTCTTCGTAATATAATCCGCCAAGACCTCCCTGAACTTTGGCATACCCTGTGATGGACCATAATGTGTGTATCCATCATCAAGCGCCCTCTTGGCAGAATTTATTATATTTATCGGTGTATCAAAATCGGGCTCACCAATCTCAAGATGAATAACCGACTTACCCTTTGCCTCTAATTCCTTTGCCCTTGCTAATACCTCAAACGCTGTCTCTGTCCCCAACCTTCTCATCCATCCCGCAACTCTTCTGTATATATCATCTGCCATTTCAATAAAACCTCCTAATAAAAGATAAAGCCAATTAAAAATGAATATCATATTAGAATATTAAATTCAATAATTATAAGTCAAGATTTGAGAAAAATTTAACTTTATTTAAATACTAATATAAACATATTCATATAATTTTTAACTATGCGGATTTTAATAACACAACTTAATATGATAAACTATTGAATGATTAAAATCGTTCTAATAAAATAGAGAACTATGCTGTATAAGATAAAAATATATGGCGCACCAGTATTAGAGAAACAGGCAGAACCCATTAGTGAGTTCAATGATAAGATTAAAAAACTTGCTATGGATATGATAGAGACATTAAAAACCGCTGGTGGTTTGGGACTTGCTGCACCACAGGTTGGAATCTCAAAACAACTTATTGTAGTTAGATTCAAAGTTCAAGGGGAAGAGTTGAAAGATGAATATTCTGTTATTATAAATCCATCGCTAACAATATCAGGAGATATTTTGGTAACGGAAGAGGGTTGTTTATCATTCCCTGGAATATTTGTAAAGATTCCAAGAAAGAGATTTACTGAGATAGTCGGTTATAATATTAATGGCAAACCAATAACAGGTAAATTTGAAGAACTAAACGCCAGAGTATTGCAACACGAGGTTGACCACCTGAATGGAATACTAATAACTGATAGAATGTCAAGATTAACCCGCACTCTGATAAGCAATAAATTAAAGAATCTACAAAAATTAAGGAAGAGATAAATTATTATGCAATTGAATATTGTATTTGTTGGGACTAGTGAATTTGGTATACCATCTCTCAGAAGATTAAAAGAGGAAAAAGATATTAATGTAAAGTTAGTAATAACAAGAAAGGATAAACCTAAGGGAAGGGGATATGAACTATGTCCTCCCCCTATAAAGAAAGAAGCCCTAGCACTGAACTTAGATATATTCCAACCAGAAAGTATTAATGATATAGAGACAGTAAGTTTGATAAGTAGAATAAGACCAGATTATATTGTTGTCATTGCTTATGGTGAGAGATTATCAAATGATATTCTAAGGTTGCCAAAGATAGGTGCGGTAAATCTTCACGCTTCTCTTCTTCCCGAGTTGAGGGGTGCCTGTCCAATAAACTGGGCAATAATTCGGGGTTTAGAGAGAACGGGTATAACAACAATACTGATGAGCGAGAAAATTGATGCTGGTAAGATACTCCTGCAGACAGACATACATATTGAAACCAATGAAGATGCTGGCATGCTCTCAGAAAGATTATCAATCATTGGTGCCGACCTTATTTACTCAACTCTTATTGCCTATGCAAAAGGCAGAATAACTCCAAGGGCTCAGGATGGAACAAAAGCATCAACTGCCCCAAGAATAAAGGATGAGCATTGCTTGATTAACTGGTCTAAATCTGCCAGAGAGATACATAACCTTATAAGAGGGCTTTCACCAACTCCTTTAGCACTTTCATACATTAATGAAAAACGAGTTAAAGTTATTAAATCTGAGTTATCAGATTTTCGGGCAAAAGGAGACCCAGGTGAAATAGTTGAGATTACAAAAAAGGGAGCAATCGTGATGACAGGTGATATTTGCATCCTGATATCAGAAGTGCAGTTTGAAGGTAAAAAGAAGATGAACCCTTACAATCTATTACAGGGAAGATTATTAAATAAGGGTCAAGTATTTGGCAAATAAGTATATTCTTTAATAGAGATAAAAATGTTAATATAAATTAATGAGTTCTGGAGTTTTTAGTAGTAAAAATCTTACTGCCGATATTGAAGGGCTTTTGAAATCAGAAGTTAAAAAGGCATCAAAGATTGTATCGGTTGGAACTATTATAACTATCTTTATATCACTAATTGGCTTCCTCATCTCAGCCCTTCTGATTATTAATTTTGAAAGAAACATAATTAATTTACTGATAGCGACAATAATATTCATTGCTTTCACTTTTCCACTATTTCTTATTACTCTTCTAATATTATCAATCAAGGGAAGGTTCAGAATTAATAGATGGCTTGAGTCAAAGATACTGAAAACGCTTGAGCTATCCTGCGAACTTATATATGGAATATTTGGAAAAAAGTTAGTGAATATGCAGGAATCATTTGTTCATCTAAATAACACATCAGTATTATTGAGAGTAAAACCTACAAAATCAGAGGATATCCTTATTTTACTACCACATTGCTTGCAGGGAGAAGATTGTATCCATAGGATAACGAAGAGTATAGAACTCTGCCAGAAATGTGGTAAATGTCTATTCAGCAAAATAAGAAGTATGGTTGAAAATAAATATAAAGCGTCAGTTGTTCCCGGAGGTAGTATAGCAAGAGAAGTGGTAATCCAAGTGAAGCCAAAACTTGTGATAGCAGTCGCTTGCGAAAGGGATATGACATCAGGTATTCTTGACACCCTTCCACTTCCCGTCTATGGGGTGCTTATAGATAGACCCTTTGGTTATTGTAAAAAGACAGTTCTTAATCTTAATAAATTATTAGAGGCGTTATTTCTCTTTACAGAAAATATAAATGAAATTATGACCGATGAGATGCAAGTAGTTAGGAGTAATTAAATTGAAGTTAAGGTGGTATAATAACATAAACGAAGTAAAAATTAGAGAGATTCTATCAGAACTGAGGTATAACAAAAATCTTATTGAAAAAATAGCAAAGAAGTTCAAATATAATAGAATCTTATTAGAAGATATAAAGCAATCTAATGCGTTGATTATAAGAAATGAAATGATGAAATTAGGTGGTGAGGTGATATTTAATATAAATACTTCTGAAAACAAATCTGAGAATATATCGGGAATAATAATTGGAACTGATGAAGAGTTAGTTAAACTCTGTAAGAATATAAATGGTAAATCAACTGACCTTAATGAGATATCAGATAAAATTGAGGATAGATTAAAGAAAGTAAGCGAAAGAAGAGAATGGCATATAAGGGGAGAAAAGATTTCAATTAAGAGACCAATTATAATGGGTATCTTAAATATTACACCCGACTCTTTCTATGATGGCGGAAGGTATTTTGATGAGAAAAGGGCGAAGATACGGATAGAAGAGATGCTTAATGATGATGCAGATATAATTGATATTGGTGGTATATCATCAAGACCTGGTTCTGAAGAGATTTCTGAGGATGAAGAATTAAAGAGAGTTTTACCATTAGTTGAGGAGGCAAAAAAGCTTGGTGCTACTATAAGCGTTGACACATACAGGTCATTCGTGGCGGAAAATGTTATTGATGCTGGTGCACATATCATCAATGACATAAGTGCACTTAGATGGGATGATAACCTTGTCAAGGTCATATCTTCATCAAGTGTGGGGCTGATTCTTATGCACTCACTTTCAAAACCAAAGGATATGCAGAAATCACCACACTATGAAGATGTTGTATCTGAGATATATGAGTTTCTTGAAGAAAGGGTCTCTTTTGCAACAAATTCTGGAATATCAAGAGATTCAATCGTGATTGACTTTGGCATTGGTTTTGGAAAACGGCTTTGCGATAATCTTACTTTAATCTATAATATAGATACATTTAGAGGGCTTGGAAGACCAATACTTATTGGTGCTTCTCGCAAATCCTTTATTGAACATGCCTTAGGGCTTGAGAAAGATATGCGTCTTATACCATCAATAGCAGTTGCTGTATACTCTATTATGAAAGGTGCTGATATAATTAGGGTGCATGATATAAAGGCAACAAGAGAGGCATTAGAAATGGTCAATTGCATTGAGAGCGAGGGTATTAGTGAACTACTAAATAAATTCAATGAAGAAAGAGTTAAATAGATATGTTTGAACTCCACTTCTCTATCATTGACATTGTTGACATTATAATCCTCACCTTTTTGATATACCAAATATTTCTGATAATCAGAGGAACGCAAACACTCCAGATACTTATAGGTATAATTATAATTCTAATTCTTGTTGGCTTTGCCTATCTATTTAATCTTAAAAGCATAATATGGATTGCCCGTGGAATAGGAAGGGTGGGTCTAATTGCTCTGCTCATTTTGTTCCAACCTGAATTAAGGCATATATTTGCAAGGGTTGGTGGAAGTAAATTCTTTCGGCTTCTCACAGGTCCAAAGCGTGAAATAATTGATGAGGTTGTAAAAGCAGTAGAGAGATTCAGGAAGGAAGGGATTGGCGCTCTTATGGTATTTGAACGGGAGATAGGGCTTGGAGATTTGGTTGAGAGGGGAGTAAGAATAGAGTCAATTGTTAAGGCAGAACTTATTGAGGCAATCTTCAAACCTGGCGGTCCTCTCCACGATGGTGCAATAATAATTAGAAATGGAAGGATAGCCGCAAGTGCAGTTATGCTCCCCCTATCCTCAAATCCTCATCTTGCGCCATACCTGGGGGCAAGGCATAGAGCAGCACTTGGCATATCTGAGGTAAGCGATGCCCTTGCAGTCGTCGTATCTGAAGACACCCGGGTGGCATCTATTGCTAAAGGTGGTGAACTAACAATATGCAAGGACTTACATGAACTCAGAAAGGAAATATTAAGGGGATTATATGGCAAATAGATTAGAAAGATTTATTATAAACATTTTCGGCCACCCTGGAGTAAAATTAACATCTATTATATTTGCCACTGCTATCTGGTTTATTGCACAGTTATATCAAATACAAGAAAGGGTCATAAGCATTCCTATAATTTTCACTGATATTCCTTATGGTCTTGTTATATCTAATAAAGTGGAGGACTTATCAATAAGAATATCCGGAAATGGAAAAGACCTTCTTGGTATAGAATATGGAGATATAAAAGCAAAGATATCATTGAAAAATTATGAACCAAGTGAATATCTCATAGAGATTAAAAAGGAGTTCATTGAAATACCAAAAACTGCTGATATTGAAATAGTTAATTTTGAAGGAAAAGAGAATATAGATATTGCTATTGAAAAGTTAGATTACAAATGGGTTCCAATAGTTCCATATCTCCAAGGACTGCCAGCCAATGAACACGAGGTCTCAGGTGAGATAATAGCATCACCCTCATTTGCTTTAATAACTGGAAAATCCTCATTGCTAAGCAAGATAGATTTCGTAAGAACAAGTCCAATTCTCATAAATCAAGCAACTGAAAACATCCACACAACAACAAAGGTCATCACAACCATAAAAGATATAGCAATAATAAAACCAAATTTTATAACAGTAAATATTCCAATATCAAGAATTCAGGAGTAGATTTCAATTTTATAAACTAGAAAAATGAGTTACTCATGAGAGACATTATTTATTAAGTTTTTTATAATTTTTGCAACCATTTTGAATAAAAAAGTGTATAATTTACACATAGTTTAAGAATATAATAAGTGAGAAAATGAATATGTTGAACATAAAAACTACTATTAATAATAATCTTATTTGGAATCTTCTTCACATCCCTAATATTATTAACACCACAAGATATAACATTAGATGGTGCATACTATAGTTATCTATCAATAAATTCTACATTGAGGGATACAGTTCCATTTCCATATCATCTGTTTTTTCATCTATTTGAAAAACTCCTTGCAATAAAGTTGTATATCCCATATAGAATAATGCCTTTCACTATAATAAGATTAATAAACTCAATTGCATTAATTATAGATACTCTACTTTTATATCGTCTTTCCACCTCCATCGGTGTTAGTAGAAAAATATCTTTCATTACATCACTCATATTTCCATTATCCTGCACTCCGTGGATGCTCGGAATGGACGGAGATGTTTACCTAATTGCACTAATACCATTTATTTCAGGATATATATTAATCTTATCTGACAAGAATAGAAGAATGAAAAATATCATAATTGGTTCCTTACTTACCTCTTTATCTATTTTAATGCATCTTATATCAACAGTCGGCGTATTCCTTTTAGGAATATTTCTTTTATTTCGGTCTATTAAAAAAGAACTCTCAATATCAAAATTTTTAATATTCTTATCCATCAATGTTATTATATGTGGAAGTATCTACGCATTCATTGCTAAGTCAATTGCCAATATAGATAATATACATAAATTCATAAGATGGATAGGAGCATACAATATAAGTTGGACACCAATAGGAATAAATAAAATATTTCTACCAATAATTGGTTTTATCAGATTCTTTTTCAATGGAACACTTCTCACAAATCTCTTCTATAATGCTCCATTTACCTTCTATGATATTACCTCTGCAATATCCTTTATATTGACATCATTATCACTTCTTTTAATACTAATGATGATGATATTAAATTACAAGAAAGCACTATCATTTGGAAAAGAAATTGTTATTTTTTTAACAGCATCATCAATTGTTTATTTTTTATTTAATAGCAAGTGGGTTCCTCAGTATTCGCCATATCACGCTTTCACAATGTTATTTTTAATACCACTTCTCAGCACAATTATCTCTAAAAGTAATTCACAACTGCTATATAAAACCATCATAACATTCATTCTATTTATTACTTTAATAAATCTCTCATTTGAAATAGTCCCAAGAAGTAGATTTTTTAAGAATAGTCCATTACAATGGACAGAAGATGAAACATTAATAAAACTTAACATTTCTGATAAAGATGCAATAATTTGCTTTGACTTTATTAAATTTCCATTATTCTACTACACCAATGGTAAATCAAACCCAAAAGAGATATTAATAAGAAGAGACCAAATGAGTAGAGGAAATAATGATGAAATCAAAGAAAGGTTTGCTAATTTTGAGAACATGTTAAAAGAAATATGGAAAAAGGGTGGAAAAATTTATTTATCAGGAACAGTTGTTGATGCTAAACCTTTTAGATTTGATATATACAGAAACTCACCTTATCCATCGGGGCAATTAATTAGAAAATACCTTGGTAGATACATAAAAGATACAGACATTAATTGTAAATATCATGGTAGCACTTACAAGATGTATTACATTGAAAAATTTGATAATTCAAATATTAATTAAATTATTTGCTCTTTATCTTATTGTGCGATAAACCATCTGCGATTGTTGATAATATTCCTTTGCCTTCTCTTTATCGCCCATTGCATCATACATTGTTGCCATGTCATTCAATGTTCTTGCCACACCCTCCTGGTCTTTGGTGTCTTTATATTTCTGAAGCGCCTGATTGAACTTATCTAATGCAGAGTTATAATCATTCTTTGCAGAAGAGAGCTCACCCTGATAGTATAATGAATCAGCAATACCAGAACTATCATTGAGTGATTGATATAATGAAATTGCTTCTGCGTGAAGTTTCTCTGAGTCAACATACTTTCCCTGTGTCCTCATTATTACTCCCATCCTATTTGCACAATATGCAAGACCTTTATTGTCATTCAATTTTTTATAAATATCATACGCTTTCTTATACTGTGCAAACGCCTCCATATGTTTTGCAAGATACTCCTGCGTTCTTCCAAGATGTGAATAGGAATCAGCAAGAACCTTCTCCTCACCCTTTACCTTTGATAGTATTAATATTCCATCCTGAAATGATTTCTCTGCATTTGCGTAATCCCTCTGATTTAAGAATACATCACCAAGTTCAAAATCTGACTTGCCCTGACCACTGAGGTTACCAGATGCTTGATAATCAGCAACTGCTGCCTTAAACTGCTTCTGCGCATCACCCAGTTCCTTAGCATCCCTATGTGTAATTCCCTTTTCATATTCTACTGTCGCAGCAAGGTCTGTTTCCTTCAATTTCTTATATAAATCTAATGCCTCATCATAATATTTATGTGCGCTTCTGTAATTCTTCTGCTGATAAATTGAATTCCCCATCCACCTTAATGTATGAGCAATATTCAGGTCATCCGCTATCCTTCGGTATGCCCTCAAACCCTCTGTGAAATATCTCGTCGCCTCTCTATAGTCCTGCTTCTTGAACATTATCCTGCCAGCGTTGACCAATGCCTCAGCAAGGTGAACCTGTTCTCTTAAGCGTCTATAAATGTCAATCGCTGACCCAAAATCCTTCAATGCCTCATCAAGTTGCTTCTGTGCCTCCTTTGTTAGACCCAAATAGTTAAATACCATTGCCTGACCAAATTCATCATTATTCTTCTGATAGATAGACATTGCATCTTTATAACTTACCTCCGACTCAGGATATAAACCAAGAGTGAAATTACACCTTCCAATATTCGTCTTAATCTCTGCTTCAAGGTCGCTATCTCCCGATGCCTTTGAATTATTTAATGCCTTCGTAAATTCAGTTATGGCAGATTTTGCATTGTTGTCATCAAAAAGTGCCTTTCCTATAAGATTACCAATCCTTGCTATCTCAACTGTATTTCCTGCCTTAGTGGCATAACTCATAGCACTTTTGAGAGAAACCTGGGCTGTCTTGGCGTCTTTCTTCGCTAATTGAATCTCCCCTTCCATCTTATATGTATAAGTAAGACCATCATTATCAGCAAAACCTGTAAAAATGCCCTTTGCTTGATTTACCATCTCAAGCGCCCTGGGATAATCACCACTTTTCATCAATGCTTCCGCCTCATCAATCAAGGCATACGCCTTCAAACTGTCGCTCTTACCCATCTCAAATAATCTCACGGACTCTTGGAAAAACTTAATGGCTGTCTCATACTCCTTTTGTGCTATATACATTTGTCCCATTACATCGTTTGCAATCCCCTCACCTACCTGGTCTCCTATTGTTTTATATATTTTGATAGCCTCACTCGCGCTTCTTATCGCCTCACGATAGTCCTCATTTGCAATAGATGCCTTCGCAAGATTAATTTGCGACTGTGCTATGCCATCCTGATTGCGCAGAGTTCTATAGATATTCAAAGCCCCTGTAAAATCAGTTATTGCACCCTTGACATCAAAACTCGCAAGTTTAACTAAACCCCTCTTATTTAATGCCTCCCCCTTTCCTTCTTCACTTCCTGCTTTCTCATACGCTTTATATGACTCGTCATATTTACTTAGTGCTGTCTTGTAATCATAGAATTTCTTATAACTATCGCCCATAAGTATTAAGACCGTCGCCTCACCACTCACATTTCCAGATTGCCTATAGAATGAAAGCGCCTGTTCATAATATTTAAGTGCCTCTTGTATCTTACCAAGGTTCGTCTGGGCAACTCCACAGTGATGATACGCTTCTGCCTTTCTATTAACCTCACCTTGCTTTTCCCATATTGATGCAGATGTTGTGAAATGTTTTAGCGCATCTGCCCACTTTGATAGTTTCTCACTTGAAAGACCAAGCCAATATTCTACATAAGCAATTCTCTCATCATTCTTTAATGTCTTATAATTTGTAATAGCGTTAGTAAATTCAGTAAGTGCCTGGTCATATTTCTTTAAATCATAGTAAACCTCACCCAGAGAGGTTTGTGACTTCGCAACGCCATCTATATCATTCACCTTCTGCCAGTATGTTATAGCACTCTTATAATTAGTAGCAGCATCTTCTGATTTACCATCAACCCTGTAAGCATTACCAAGATAATAGTATGACTCAGCAATACCTCTGTCATCCTTCAAATTCTGGTAAGAGGTAAGGGCATCATTATGATACCGAATAGCATTAGCACCCTGCTTTATGCTTGTGTAAACCCTTCCGAGCCAGTTTAATGACCTTGCAACACCATTCTCATCTCCAATACCCTTAAATACCCTTATCGCTTCACCCTCTGCCTTTGCTGCCTCCTTATCATTACCTTTATCAAAATAGACAACCCCAAGATTTAATAGCGTTTCTGCCGTATATTTCCCCTCTTTTATCTTCTTGAATAGTTCCAGTGCCTCATTATATCCGTCTATTGCTTTATCAGGGTCTTTATTAGCATAATCCATCTTTGCTATGCCATAATAACTCATTGCAACTCCACCATCATCACCAAGCGATTTATAAAGTGCCTGTGCCTCAGAATATCTCGCCTTAGCAGTAGCAAAATCACCGGTCTGCGTAATTGTGTCTCCCATCTTCATAAGAATACGCGCATTAAGGTCTTTAAGTCCTTTATTCCTCGCAATTGCAAGAGCACTATCTAATACTTTTAGTGCATCTTGAAACTTGGCTGTATTTGCCAATGCCTCACCTAAAAGAAGTTCTGCCTCAGCCATCATTATCTCATTCCCTGTCTTCGCAAATAATTTCTCTGCCTCTTTCAGGCACAGAATTGCTTTCTGGTTATCCCCCTGAATTATATATACTTCACCAAGTGATGTATTAGTCCTTGCAACACCATCAAAATCACCCTGATTCTGATATGTAGTTAAAGATGAATTATACTTGTTTATTGCATCTGTATATTTTCCCTGCGATTTATATACATTCCCCATCTCAAGTTGAGTTAGTGCAAGACCTTTATCATCCTTTGCCTGTTTATATGAATTCTGGGCATCTTCAAGATAATGTATGGCTATCTCAAATTCACCCTTCTGAACATTTGCTTTTGAAAGGTTATACTGCATCCTTGCAGTTCCCGAAATACTGTTAAAACTTCCATATATCCTTAATGCCTCATCATAATATCTTATGGCGCTGTTGAAGTCCCCCTTCGTAAGATACATATCACCAATATAACCCATCGTATCTGCTATGCCTATCTGGTCCATAGCAAGTTTAAACAGAAGCAGTGCTTCATTGTGTTTTGCATAAGCGGTCTGGAAATCACCCTGTGCTGTCGCAACAAGACCCATACTGTTCAAAGACCTCGCCATATTGAGTTTATCCCCCAACTCCTCAAATATCTTATTTGCCTCTAAAAATGACGCACTTGCTTTTGTATAATCACCCTTTTCAATCTGAATATCTCCTATCTCAATAAGCGCCTTACCAGACCCCAGTTTCTCTCTCTCCCTTCTAAATACTGATAAAGCATTGTTGAATGTATCAAGAGCAACATCTATTCCCTTGGTCTTCTTCTGAGCATGTCCCAGCAATACCATTGAATACGCCTCTTGAACTCCCTTACCTGCTGTCTCAGACAGCGAAATAGACTTCAAAAGCGTTTTCTCCGCTTCATCATATTTGCCCATTAAAATATATAACTCACCTATCTTAGAAGAAACCTCTGCTTGTCTATACTTATCACCAAGTTTTGCCTCTATTGGCTCTGCCTCTTGGAACTTAGCAAGAGAATTTGTAAAATCTCCCTGTGCTTTATACAATTCACCTATTGCCTCAAGAGTATCCGCTATCTTTCTTTGATTTGCAATAGATTGACGAATGGCAAGAGAGTCCTGGAATGACTTTAACGCCCCTGAATAGTCACCTTCCTGTTGGCGAGTAATACCAATATTATGAAGAACATCTCCCTGCCCCCCTTTATTTCCTAAGTCCTTATATGACCTGAGTGCCTCATCAAAATATGCCTCTGCCTTCTTTGGGTTGGCTTTTGATAGATAAACAAGCCCCATCTCATTCTGGGCAAGTGCCATACCTTCACTATCACTCAATCCCTGAGAGATAACCAATGATTGGTCTAAATACCTCAGAGCATTGGCATCGTCGCCTGTAGTTCTATATGCCATTCCAAGATACCTCATCGTCTTTGCTATCCCATCTTGTTTTCCAACCTCAGTAAATTTTGCAAGAGCGTCTTTTAACTGGGTTATCGCCCTCTCATATTCATTCTTCTTCTCAAGGACAACCCCTATATACATAGTAGCATTCGCTACTCCCTCCTTATTATCAAGCCGATTGAATGTCTTCAAAGCATCCTCAAAATAATTAGATGAAGATGTGTAGTCCTCTCTTGAAAGGTATATAAGACCCATCTCAATTAGCATCTTACCTTTTAGAACCTCTTCCTTCTGTCCCGAATACTCCTGTGATGCCCTATCATATATCTTAATTGCAGTATCATAATCACCAAGGTGATAGTAGGCAGAGCCAATATACGCACTTGTCCTCGCCAGATTCTTCATATCCTTTAGTGACTTGAAACCATTATATGCCTCATCAAGATATCTTAATGCCTGTTTATAATCTTCCTTTGCAATATTCACAGAGCCAAGATATTGAGCAGATATAGGTATATCATCCTGTGCCTTTAATTCTTTGAACTTATTATATGACTTTATATACACCTGTAGAGCGTCATCATACTGACCTAAAACCTCATAGACACTTCCCATCATTAGTTGTGCCCTTGACTCACCAAGAGCATCTGCTGCCTTCTGAAAGTATTCATACGCTTCCTGGAACTTATTGATTGCTCTATTAAACTTCCCCTCTTCATATAACTTCATTCCCTCTTCATACGCCTCAAAAGCATAGTCCCTCTCACTCTGTGAAAGCAGTATCCCTGAAAATGGTCCCATAAGGATAAATATAGAAATTAAATATATATTCAGAAATCTTTTCACCTTATCCCTCCATCTAGTAGAAACAAATAAATCTGTATTTATTAATAATATAACATATATAAAGTGATTGGGTCAATCTTTTAATAAATATAATAATTTTATTAAATAGATAATTATTATCAAGATATCCCTTCATTTCAAATTCTTCTTCTATACTATACACTTCTACTGGTTCTATTACATCATCCAGTGATATACTCACAACCTTGGACCTTTTTCTATAATCATCAATAATATAATTATGTGCTATTCTAAATAGCCAGCCACGAAAATTTCCACCACGAAACTTGTTTATTGATGAAAATACCTTGATGAAAACATCCTGAGTTATGTCCTCGGCTTCATTCATAGATTTAACGAATCTGATGCAGTAATAAAAGACGCGTGAAAAATCTCGTTCATAGAGAATTCTGAATGCGTCTTCACTACCATTTTTACATTCACTTACTAATACATCATCATTTTCTTCCACATAAATATTTTATATAATATATTGACAACATCAATCAAATATTGGTAATATTTTAATATATTGAATTACATAGTTGTAAAAGCACCAGCGAAGATTAATCTTGTTCTGAATGTGGGAAGGAAGATTGGAAAGTTGCATCTTGTGAGAAGTGTAATGTTGAAAGTTGACCTCTACGATGAACTTAGATTTACTCTTGAAGGAGAAGATTTAGAAATAACATCTAATTCTTTCTTTGAAGATAATCTCATACATAAATCATATAATCTTTTAAGTGAGAAGGGCTACAAAATTGGTGGTCTCAGAGTTCATCTCAATAAAAAGATACCAGTAGGAGGGGGCTTAGGTGGTGGGTCATCTGACTCTGCTTCTGCACTGACTATAATGAATAAATTCTTTGACCTGAAAATAAGCATAGACAAGATGATTCAATATGGTTTCTCTATTGGTTCTGATGTTCCATTCTTCATTGTTGGAGAAAACGCAATGGTATCTCACTTTGGTGAATTTATTACACCAATAAATGTTGGCTGTCTACCAGAGGTTATAATAGCGTGGAGTGATGTCGGCACTGATACGAAGAGTGTGTATGACAGATTTGATGAGATTGACTATAAGAGCGATATACCTGATGGCTTTACATTCGGAAGATTTATATACTCTGTTGAGAAGGGCGATATAGAAAGCATTGAGCGGTTAATGTTTAATGATTTAGAATACTGCATTCTCAAAGATAGAGATGATATAATACAGATTAAAGAGGTGATGAATAAAGAGGGTATCAGGTGTGTGATGATGAGTGGAAGTGGTTCAAGCGTCTTCGGATTTTCAGAGGATATAAAAAGAATGGAGAATACTGCGAAAGTTCTTGAAAGAGAGGGATACAATATACATATAGGGAAGATAATAGGATAACACTATGAAACAGAAGAAAGAAAAGGCAGGTGAAAAAACGATGGAAATTTCAGAGGTCAGAATCTCGCTAAGAAACGAGGACAGGTTGAAAGCGTATGCTACAATAACCTTTGATAACTGCTTTGTAGTAAGAGGACTCAAGGTAATAAGAGGAGACAAGGGACTATTTGTAGCGATGCCAAGCAGAAAGATGAGAGATGGCTCATACCGTGATGTAGCACATCCGATTAATATGGAAACGCGGAACTACATCCAGAAGACAATACTTGATGAGTATGAGGCACAATTAGATAAAGCCCTCGAACTTACGAAATCAACAATTGTTGAGTAAAAGTGAACAGATAACAGCATCTGTTCAGAGCAAATATTCTGGGGCGTAGGCAAGTGGTAAGCCACGGGACTTTGGATCCTGTATTCGGGGGTTCGAATCCTCCCGCCCCAGCCAAACAAAGTGGTAGTCAACCGATTACTTTGTTAAAATATCCATTATGGGTATAAAAAAGGTTATTATTATCCATAGTTATGCCAACTGGGGTGGTAATCTTAAAATTGTCCATTCTATTGTAGAATATCTCACAAAGATTGGATTTATCGTTGGTTTTGCCTATCCAAAGGGAATTGACTACATAGAAAGATTCAAAGACATAGATATAGTCCCTATTGAGTATTCTTGGAAGAACAAATATGACATTATGGGGTTATTAGACCTCATATTAAAAATAAAAAGATTTAATCCTATTCTAATGCACTCACAATCAAGACAGGCAGACCTTTTAACTGCTATAGCATCACTTATACTTGGTATTCCTGCGATAACAACTCAGCATGCCCCTATAAATATTGATAAAAAAACATTCTTATTAAAGAGAGACATTCCTGCACAGATATATAGATTGATATTAAGAACAGCATTTAAAAAGGTGATAATTGTATCAAGGTATCTTGCAGGGGAGATAAGAAGTGAGGCACTTCACATTCCAGAAGAGAAGATTGTAATAATTCCAAATGGGATAAAGGCACTTAGAGGAACAAATAATAAGATAAGGAGAGAACTTGGGATTAATGATGATGAGATTGTCATAACAGAGATTGGGACGATAGCAAAGAAAGGACATTCAGATTTAGTTAAGGCAGGAAGATTAATTGTAGATAGAGGTTATAATGTAAGATTTTTAATAGTCGGGACAGGAAGAGAGAGAACAGATATAGAGAAATTAGTTGAAAGAACTAAATTATCAACAAATTTTTACTTCCTTGGTTATAGGGAAGATATAGAAGATATACTATCATCAACCGATATATTTATTCTACCATCGTTCAGCGAGGGGCTACCTATATCAATACTTGAAGCAATGTGCCTTGGAAAGCCAATTATTGCAACTTCTGTCGGAGGTATAAGGGACGCCATAATCAATGGTCAAACTGGAATAATAGTAAACACTAATTCTCCTGATGAAATAGCAAATTCAGTAAGCATACTAATAGATAATTCTTACCTAAGAAAAAAAATTGGAGAGAATGCAAAAAGATACTTCTATAGCAACTTTACTATTGAAAGAATGCTAAATGATTATACAGATGTTTATAAGACACTTCTGAAATTATAACAAGAAAGATAAGGATAATGAGAGACATAGAATTTAGAATAAATTTATTCTCATTGACCACAAAAATCAGATGTATATCAGAAAGCACATTCTATTTACTAATTACACCATTCATATTGATAATCAAACTACTTTTACGCAAGCCGAGCAATAATAATAAAGTGCTCATTATTGAACGCATACTAAGGATTGGAGATACTATAACAGCAATGCCCGCTATTGATGCAATTGAAGGCAAATTTGGAAGGTTAAATGTCTATAGATTGATTTCTGACAAGATGAAAGCATTGGTCAATGTTTTTGATGATGGAGAAAGAAAGATACTTTGGGAGAAACATAACTCTTTTCTTTCATTTATGAGACAGATTATGAAAATAAGGATGATGAACTTCTCTAAGGCATACCTATTAGTTACTGATAGGATGAGCGCTATATTTGCTATGCTAACTGGAATATCACATACTATCGGATTTGATTACAATAGAAGGGGCATTTTCCTCACAGAGTCAATAAAGCCACCTGATTTCATAAATAGACCTGCCTTTGCCTATAAAAAGAATACAGAAGTCCATAATATCAAGAATGTATGGTTAAATCTCATAGACCGAGTCACAATCTCTAAATCACTTATAATAAAAAACAAGTTAATATTAAATAAAGAAGATATTTTATGGGTTGAAAAAAGAATAGGTTATCTTAAAAGACCGATAGTTATTCTCCATCCCACATCGGCAAGCACATCAAAACTATGGTATAAGGAGAGATGGATAGAACTTGGCAAAAAACTATTGCTGAATGGCTTTAGTGTGGTTATAACAGCAGGGGTAGGTGAAGCAGGAGACCCGCTTGAAATATCACACACACTTAAAGCGACATGCACAATCGGTGAGACGAGCATTCCAAAACTTATTGCGCTGATAAATTATGCTGATGCTGTCATATCACTTGATACAGCAATAGGTCATATATCTGCTCTTCTCAATAAACCAAGTGTAGTTCTATTTGGTTCAAGCGATGAGAGAATATGGAAACCAGACAGCAGGTCTGTTAGTATCGTTATGGGCAAATCAAACTGTATAAGGTGCAAGAAATCAAAATGCTTTCAAAAAGAGAGATACTGTATGAAATCAATAACAGTTGATATAGTTCTTGAAGTATTTTTCAACACTATAAAGGTTAATCAACAATAATGGATTATAAATGTAAGTCAGAGATTTTCTATAGTTTTAAAAGATGGCTCTCAGACGATGTTAGCGATAGACCATACATCACTCTTGGGGCATGTGGACATATAGCAGTATTTGCAATGAAACATTTTATTGAAGACATCTCGGGGTTGAAAGTCATAGATATTGGTGGTGGAGACGGAACGATACTTTATTATCTTGGAGGTAAAAGAGCCAATATTGGGCTTATATGCGATGTAGCATTAACACCATTAAAAAGGTGCAAATTCAACGCAATAGAGGGGGATGCTGTTCAATTACCTATAAGAACAAATATAATGGATATTGCCCTTTCAAGTGATATGCTTGAGCATTTGAACCCAGATGACATTGAGACAGCGATTAAAGAGATAGCAAGGGTTGTAAAGAGAGATGGAATAGTTATTATACACACATCGTGTTTTGGTTTTTACACAAGAAGAATAGGAACTTATTTTACAGGCAGGGGGCGACTTGACAGGTTTGATATAGAAGATGGGCATAAAAATCGTCTGACAAGGGATGAGATTGTGAGAATTGCCTCTAAATACGGACTTAGGTTAGAAAAACAACTATTTTATAAACACCTATTCCAACCATTAGTAAGAAGAATAAAAGATATGGTGTTGAAAAAAGATGATAATAGATATAGTTCAGGTTCTATTGATAAAAATATATTTCTAAGAACTATAAAGTTAATTATTGCCATCATCTCTTTTTATGACATTATATTATTTGGTAGTATTCCTGGGGGGAGTATCATTGCTAAATTCAGAAAGTTATAAAAAGATATTAATATAGCATTAATAAATACTTTATTGAGAATTTATGACTTAAAGAAGATATACATCGCCCATGCGATAATAAACAAAATATAAATAAATACACCCAACATACCTAAAATAAAGCATTTCTTACCAAATCTTCTCTCCTCATTCTCCACACCATGGGCATATCCAAGTGCAAAGACAAATCCAATCAGAGGAAAAATTAAAGAGATTAAATAAATCCAGAATCTATTTTTTGAAACAATACTATTTAATTTTTTATCTCGCATTTTATTAATCACTTTGTTTTTGACCACCATATCTAAAAGAATATACCAAAAGCATAACTGCACCAATCACAATAGAGGCATCAGCAACATTAAATGTATGCCAAGTAAAGATTTTACCAATGTGCAGTTGAATGAAGTCAATAACATAGCCCATCCTAATTCTGTCAATAACATTACCAAATGCACCTGCCATTACTAGGGCAAGCCCCAAAGATAATAATCCACCAATCTTCCTCAGTGAATATACATAGAAAAACGAAAGCAAAAAAAGAGAAGCAATACTAAGCGTTGTAAGAATATCTCCAATATTCTGAAATAAACCAAAAATACCACCTTTATTTCTTGAAAATAAAATATCAGCGAATTTTGGAATTACGGTAATTCTGGAACCAAGAACCATCTTACTTGAAACGACAAATTTTGTTATTTGGTCTAACAAAAATATGCTTATTAAAGTGATATGAAATCTCATTGACTAATTAACCCCTGCCTTGCTCTCCTCAAACCTTTTCTGACACCCAATGCAATATACAGCATAGGGAACCACTTTCAATCTCTTTAAGGAAATTTGCTTACCACAGCCAATGCAGACACCAAACGACATATCTTTTATCCGGTCCAAAGCATCATCTATCTGATGAAGTATAGAATTAATCCTGTCAATCAATCCTGCATTAATCTCTCTACTATAACAGGAGTCAGATACCTCAGCAGGATTTATAAGAAATGATGACAGCGTCTCTTGAGCATCAGAATCCCACTCAATCAGGTCATTATATCTCCTTTTTATAATCTCTATTATTCTTGCCCTCTCCTTCAAAAGAGCAACCCTGAACTTCTCAAGGTCTCCTCTCTTCATCTTAATCACCCCCTCGCCTATTCCACCAATATTATACCACATCTTGAACATAACTCTTCGCCTTGAACTTTTACCAACTTTTTTGAAAAATGCCAGCACCTTGGACATTTCACCCCGTCTGCTCTCTTCACCTTAACTATCAAATTACCATCAAACATGCTCACCAGACCATCTTCTTCTGGCTGTCTTTCACTCACTGTGGCATAAGATACAATGAAAAGCTCAGAAAGAAAACTCTCATACTTTTTCAAAAGTTCTAATATATCACCCTTAGCATACAAGACAATCTCAGCATCAAGAGAATGACCAATAACACCCTTGCTCCTCAAATCCTCAAGCGATTTATTAATCTCATTACGAATAGATAATAATTTCTCAAACCTATCATACAGTTCTGGCAACTCCCATTCCTCCATTACTGGAAAACTATCAAGGTGGACACTCTCAGCGGTTCTCATTGATTCGGGTAGGTTTTGATATGCCTCCTCAGCGGTATAAGGAATTATAGGAGCCATCAGTAATATAAGTTCTTTTAATATCTTAGCAAGGGCAGTTTGAGCAGACCTCCTCTTTTTTGAATCTGGTCTTTCTATGTATAATCTGTCTTTTAATATATCAAGATAGAAAGCACTCATATCCTCAGCGCAGAAGTAATGCGCAGTATGATATATTCTGTGAAACTCCATCGCCTCATAACTTGACAAGACCTTCTTCTTTAACTCATTAAATCTAAGTAGCTCAAACCTATCTACTTCTTCCATCTCATCAAATGGTATGGCATCTCTATTAATATCAAAATCATATAGATTCCCCAAAATAAATCTAAATGTATTTCTTATTCTTCTGTAAACCTCAGCAACCTGGTCAAGAAGTTTAAATGAGAGAACAATATCGTTGCGATAGTCCTCGCTTGTCACCCACAATCTTAGAACATCAGCACCATACTTTTCTGTTATCTCATCTGGATTTATGACATTACCAGCACTCTTGTGCATTGCTCTTCCATATTCATCAAGCATGAAACCATGTGTCAAACATGTGCTGAATGGTGGTGCGCCCTTCGTTGCGATAGCAATCAGAAGTGATATCTGAAACCATCCCCTATGTTGGTCGCTACCTTCAAGGTATAAGTCAGATGGCCATTGAAGACCATTCTCTGGCTTCAGAATCGCTCTATGGCTTGAGCCTGATTCAAACCAAACATCTAATATGTCATTTCCTTTATGAAAATCCCTTGAGCCACACTCTAAGCAGGTAGTCCCCGGAGGAACTAATTTATCAACATCCATACTATACCAAACATCAACCCCCCTCTCCCTCACAATATTTTGAAAGAACGCTAATATCTCATCACTAATAACTGGCTTACCACAGTTGTTGCAGAAGAATACAGGAATAGGCACACCCCAGTTCCTCTGCCTTGATATACACCAATCAGGTCTTGACTCAATCATCCCTTTTATGCGTGCCTGAGCCCAAGATGGTATCCACTCTGTCTCATCTAATGCTTTTAGTGCTCGCTGTCTAAGATTATTCTTATCTACCGATACAAACCATTGTTCTGTCGCCCTAAATATCACTGGATTTTTACATCTCCAACAGTGTGGATAAGAATGGCTTACCTTCTCTTCGCCCAATAATCTTCCATTTTTTCTCAAAAGCGCGATTATATCCTTGTCAGCGTCAAAAACGAACTTGCCTTGAAATGGCGCTGCTTCCTCAGTAAAAATTCCCTTGCTATTGACGGGGGTTAGCGTCTTAAGACCATATCTCTGTCCAGTAACAAAGTCATCATGACCGTGTCCCGGGGCAGTATGAACACAACCAGTCCCAACATCTGTTGATACATAATCAGCAAGCACGACTACCGAATCCCTATCATAAAATGGATGCCTTACAACAACACCCTCAAGTTCACTTCCCTTGAATGTAGCCACTTCCTCATAAGCGCCAATATTCAACTTTGGAATAGGACTCTCTTCCATTTCCATTGAAATTATAAATATTCCCTTCTCTGTCTTTAAGGCGATATATCTGAACTGTGGATTTAACGCTATCGCAACATTAGCAGGCAGAGTCCATGGGGTAGTTGTCCATATCACAAAATACACAGGCAGATTATATCTCTTTCTCAAATCATCAAGACCTTTGATTACCTCAAAACCAACAAATATTGAATACGACTCAATATCGTTATATTCAACCTCTGCTTCAGCAAGGGCTGTCTCACAGGAATAACACCAATAAACTGGTCTAAACTGCCTGTATATATAACCCTTATTAAAAAGGTCCCTAAATACCTCAATTACAGTCGCCTCATAATCTGGCTCTAATGTAAGATATGGCTTCTTCCATCTACCAAAGACACCAAGCCGCTTAAATTCCTCCCTTTGAATCCCCATATATGTAAGAGCATATTCTTTACATGCTTTTCTTATCTCTAATGGTGTCATCCTTTCTTTCTTTAAACCAATTTCTTGCATAACTCTGTGCTCAATTGGAAGACCATGACAGTCCCAACCGGGATAGTATGGTGAATGAAAACCACTCATCGTTTTATACTTAACAACTATATCCTTAAGCACCTTATTCAGAGCAGTTCCTGCGTGTATATTTCCATTTGCATACGGGGGACCATCATGAAGAATATAGAACGGGCGTCCTTTTGTTGCCTCTTCTATCTTGTCATATAGATTTATCTCTTCCCAATGAGCAAGCATCTTTGGTTCATTAACAGAAAGGTTTGCTCTCATAGGAAAGTCTGTCTTAGGAAGATTTAATGTTCTGCTATAGTCCTTTTTCTCCTCTTTCATATTTCTAAATCCAATATAAATTTCACAGAATATATCAAAGATACAAGATTAAGTCAACAATAGTTAAAAACTAAAATAGCATAAATGTTTTAGAAGATAAAGCATCTTCAATTATCTAAGCACCTACTACCTAATCTATTTTTATAGACTTCTTCTTTGAGCGCCAGATTGCAAAAGATATCAGAACTACTGATGCAACTATTATCGGTATAGTTATAATCTTATTAGTTGCATATCTTACCATCATTGGAGCAATAAGCAGTGCTATAAGATTCATAACTTTTATTAATGGATTTAGGGCAGGTCCCGCTGTATCCTTAAATGGGTCTCCAACGGTATCACCTACTACAGATACCTTATGTGCCTCACTACCCTTTCCACCAAATTCACCATCTTCAATCAATTTTTTCGCATTGTCCCATGCAGCACCTGAGTTTGCTAATAGAACTGCGAGAATCTGCCCTGAAAGTATTGTTCCAGCAAGGAAGCCACCCAATGGTTCAACCTTCAAAAGAAAACCAACAAGAATCGGTGCTATAATGGCAATAATACCAAGACCAATCAATTCGCTCAGTGCTGATTTCGTGCATATATCAACGCATGTTGCATAGTCAGGTTTTGCTCTTCCCTCAAGAAGACCTTTTATCTCTCTAAATTGTCTTCTTACCTCTTTTATAATTGAGCCGGCTGCTCTCGTAACAGCCCTGATTGCAACTGAGGTAAATAGAAATGGAACCGCACCGCCTATCAATAGTCCAACGAACACAATTGGCTTCGCAACATCAATATGGAGAAGACCTGTTGCCTCAAAGTATGAACCAAAGAGTGATGTCGCAGCAACTACCGCACTCGCTATAGCAAAGCCCTTCGTTATCGCTTTTGTTGTGTTTCCAACAGCATCAAGACGATGCATTATAGTCCTTGCCTCTGGTTCTAAATTCGCCATCTGCCCAATTCCATTGGCATTATCAACAACAGGTCCATAAGAGTCCATAGATACAATAAGACCAGTGGTTGTCAGCATTCCCATACCACAGAGCGAGATAAGATATAGTGCTAATGATACATTCCCCTGAGCGATAATAAATGAAAGATAAATAGATAAAGAAATAATAATAATTGCCCAGACAGATGACTCCATTCCAACAGAAAAGCCAGCGAGTATGTTTGTTGCGTGACCAGTCAAACTCGCTTCTGCAATCTCACGAACTGGTTTCTTACTCATTGATGTGAAATACTCTGTAAGAATTGATATGCACACTGCAAGTGTAAGTCCGATTATCGTCGCCCAGAAAACTCTTATGTCTCTTACATAATGATGTGCAAAGAAATAGAGTCCTATTGCTGAGAGAAGAGCAGATATAAAGAAACTCCTGTTTATCGGTGCCATAGCGGTCTTGTCTCCCTTTCTTGCTTTAACTATATATGTGCCAATTACTGATGTTATGACACCAACAGCCCTTACAATCAATGGGAATATCACACCAATGCGACCAAAGATATACCAGCCAAGAATCATTGACGCAACAAGTGTGACCTCGTATGACTCAAATAGGTCAGCTGCCATTCCAGCACAATCACCAACATTGTCACCGACATTATCTGCTATAACCGCTGGATTTCTTGGGTCATCCTCAGGAATACCTGCCTCAATCTTGCCAACAAGGTCTGCTCCAATATCTGCTGCCTTTGTGTATATTCCTCCACCAACTCTCATAAATAAAGCCAGTAGTGACCCACCAAAACCAAACCCAATAAGAACCTCGTATGCCTTTTCACCGTAGATAATAAATATTGAAGTGCAACCGATAAGACCCAAGCCTATTGTGAACATACCCGTTATCGCACCGGTTCTGAATGCGATCTCAAGGGCTTTTGGAAAGGATGTGCGAGCCGCCTCAGCGGTTCGGACATTACCCCTAACAGCCATCGTCATTCCAATGAATCCAACGAAGGCAGAAAAGAATGCACCAAGAAGAAATGAGAGAGACCTTCCTATCTTCATATTGATGTCCTCACCAGTCATAAAAAGAAAGAGAGAAAGAAGTATCATTATAAAAATTATTGTCTTAAACTGGCGTCTCATATATGCACCTGCTCCCACCTGTATCGCACCAGCAATCTCCCTCATCTTATCAGTGCCTGTCTTATGTGCTATTATCTGCCTTATAAGATATATGCCATATAAGATACCTAATAGACCACATCCAAGAACAGACCAAACCGCTATTCTCTCAAATAATGTCCATTCACCCATTTCTTTTCCTCAAATAGATATGAAAATTATGTATAAAAGTTAATATATTACAATTTCATAGTCAAGAAGAAATAATGAAATAAAAAATAGACATATCGTAAAGAGTTTTAAAATTTTAAAAATCTTAGCAATACCTCATATAATAAATCACTACAGAACGAAATATAATCATCATTGATTCCTTCAACATCTAATATTATAGGAAGCCACCAGACCCTTTTATCTCTTGAAAACCAGGTCAGTTGCCTTCTTGCATAACTTTTTGTATCTTTTATTATCAACTTGACCGCTTCATTTAAAGACATAGCGCCCATCAGATGATAATAGATATACTCATAGCCGATTGACTTAAAGACAGGGTCTTTCAAACTGAAGCCCATCTCCATAAGTTTCCTCACCTCTGATATGAACCCCATATCAATCATATTCTTTGTTCTTTCTTCTATTCTACTTTCAATTTCTTTTAATGGTATATAGAGACCAAACACAAGACCCTTTAAACCATAATCCACCCTCTTATTCTTCCTTATATCTGACAACCTTATATTTGTCTGAAATATTATCTCAAGTGCCCTTGATACTCTTAAAGGGTTCTTCATATCTACTTTCTCAGCACTAGATGGGTCAAGATGTTTCAGTAATCTATATGCTCTTTCAACGCCAAAGCCCTGAACAATTCTGTTAACACGCATCCTTATATCATTGTTTGCATCAGGCAACTTATGAAAACCATCGGTAAGTGCTGATAAGAAAAAACCAGTGCCACCCACAAGCATTGGGAAACTGCCATCCTTTTTTATCTTTTTTATTGTGCTTACCGCAAGTTCTGCATATTTACCAGCAGAAAGTTCAACTGATGGTGAAAGAAAATTATATAAGTGAAATGAAACCTCACCCCTATCTTTTGAAGATGGACTGTCTGTTCCAATAATTGCGCCTTTATATACCTGGCAGGAATCCATACAGACAATATCCATATTACCTTTGAATTTTTTAGCAAGTTCAAACGCTACTCTACTCTTACCAATACCTGTTGGACCAACAAGTGCTATGAAATCATATTTACACTTTTCTACCATCTTAATATCAAGGTAATTAATTAAATTTCAAAGTTTTCTTCCAAAAAATCTGTCAAGTTCTGTCAATGATAGAACCATAAGTAGCCGTCTTCCGTGTGGGCATCTTCGCCTTTCTTCAGGAATAGAGATAATGTCATCTAATAATCTAACTGCTTCATCAGATGTTAACCTGTTATCTGATCTAAGACCTCTATGACAGGCTATCTTAGACAGAATATAATCAAACCCCCTCTCCCTTACATCATCAATCTCCAGACCATCAAGTAAATCTTCAAGCACACGAACCTCATCATGCTTCGGAAGAATAGAAGGTATTGCCCTTATCAGTATGAACTTCTCACCAAAATTATCAAAAGAATAACCCAAACTCTCGAGGTCATCTCTAATATGGGTTAGTAATGTCTCTCTCTGACCCGTTAGATATATTGCTTTTGGAACAAATAGAAATTGTGATTTACTTAACTTATCACTCTTCAACATTTCAATAAGTTTATAATATAAAATTGCCTCTGCAGATGAATGCTGGTCAACTATATAAAACTCACTGAGACCCTTTAATATTAGATATCTATTACCAAGATAACCAATGAAAGAATATTTACTACGACAACCTTCAATTACCTCTTCAAGAATACCTCCATCTTGTGTCCTATTTCTTAATTGTAGTTCCTCTTTTTGAATAAAATTAATCTTTGGAATATACATATCTTTATTTACGATATTAACTTCTTTCTCTTCAACTTGATAAGAGTATATTAATGTTCCACCTCCAAGGGCTTTTGATATAGCATTATATACAAGACCTGACACTCTTCTTGGTTCTTTGAACCTCACTTCTGATTTTCTTGGATGGACATTTACATCATAAGTATCAGGTGGCATTGTTATATTCAATACAACTACTGGGTATCTTTTTGCTGGGAGGAGACCTTTATACGAATTAATAACTGAAAATAGCACATCCCTATCAGTAATTGGTCTTTTATTAACAGCGACATATATACCTTTGCTATCGGCTCTGTTTATATCTGGTGATGAGAGATAACCATTGATGTTTATATCACCATCACCAATCTCTGTTTTAATCATCCTATCAGCAATGTCATATCCAAAGACATCCACCAACCTCTCTTTTATATCACCATCAGTTCTTGGAGACGAAAATGAAGTTCTACCATTTATTACCAGTTCAAAGTCCAAGTTAGTATGGAAGAGGGCAGTGTGTATAACATATCTAAGAATACTATTCAGTTCCACTCTATCTGGTTTCAGAAATTTGAGTCGTGCTGGAAGATATTTGAATATATCACTTACATAAATAAATGTCCCGTTAGGCATTGATATCTGATTAATCTTATCCTTCTCTCCATTATCACATATTATCTTATATCCAACTTCTTCACCCTTTGACCTTGATGAAAGTTCTACTCTTGATACTGAGGCAATGCTTGCCAGCGCCTCCCCTCTAAAGCCAAGAGATGTCAGATTTGTAAGGTCATCTATCGCTACAATTTTACTCGTGGAGTGTCTCTCAAAGAGATATGAAAATTCACCATTTGATATTCCAATACCATCATCCAATACCTTTATATATCCCTCAAGTTTTGTGAACCCACCTCTAACCTCAACAACGATTCTATCGCTAAGAGCATCTATGGAGTTCTCTACAAGTTCCTTAACTACATCATTTGGGCTTTCAATTACCTCACCTGCTGCTATCTTTTCAACTGTCTCTTTTGATAATCTATGAATTGTCACTTCCTGACCTCTCAATATCCTTCTTTATATCACTGAGAATACTCAACGCTTCTAATGGCGTTATTGCATTAATGTTCAAGTTTCTTAACATATCAATAAACTCAATCGCAGATTTAATTCTCTTTTCTTTTTCTTTAATCTCACTACCCTTAGACATATCCTCGGTAATATCAGCATCAAACATACTCATCTGATGCTCATCTGAGAGCATTCTAAGAAGTGGACTTCTGAAACCATCCCTCGCCCCTTCAAGTATTGCAAGAACCTCCTTTGCACGCTCTATTACATTGTTTGGGAGACCTGCAAGTTTAGCCACATATATACCATAACTTCTGTCTGTTATGCCCTCAACGACCTTGCGAAGAAATATAACATCATCGCCTGTTTCACTCACTGCAATAGTGAGATTTTTCGCATTTGGCAAAATTTTGGGAAGAAGCGCAAGTTCAAAGTAGTGAGTTGCGAAGAGTGTTTTAGCACCTATACGGTCGTGGATAAACTCAGCGATAGCCCAGGCAATTGATATGCCATCATAAGTGCTAGTGCCCCTGCCAATCTCATCTAAGAGAATCAAACTATTTTTCGTCGCCTGTGATAGAATACGGGCACTCTCATTCATCTCAACCAGAAATGTGCTTCTTCCTGCCGAAAGTTCATCCGATGCACCTATTCTAGTAAAAATTCGGTCTATTATCGGAAGCATTGCCTCAGAGGCAGACACAAAACTACCTACCTGTGCCATCAGTGATATTAATGCAACCTGCCTTAAATAGGTTGACTTACCGGACATATTTGGACCAGTTATAATTTGAAGATATGCCTCATCAGGTTTTATAACCGTATCATTTGGAATAAACTCCTCCCTCAGGTAATATCTCTCAACAACTGGATGCCTGCCATCTTTTATGATTATTATTCCATTGTCATTAAACTCTGGTCTTGTATATCTATGAAGATAGGCGGTCTTAGCAAGTGAGGCAATGACATCAACCTTCGCAACAGCCCTTGCAGACCTTAATATCACCTGTGAATAAGTAGCAACTTTATCCCTCAATTCACAAAACATTTCATACTCAAGGTTTTTTATCCTCTCTTCTGCTGTGAGAACAATCGCCTCACGCTCCTTCAACTCCGGTGTAATATATCTCTCAGCACCTTTAAGCGTCTGCTTTCTAATATAATCATCGGGGATGTTCTTTATCTGGCTTCTCGTTACTTCAATGTAGTAGCCAAAGACCCTGTTATAACCAACCCTCAGGTTATTTATCTTTGTCCTCTCCCTTTCCCTCTTCTCCAATGAAGCAATCCAATTGACAGAATCAGATATTGATGCCTTGAGGTTATCAAGTTCCTCTGAATAACCTGACTTAATAAGACCACCCTCATTTATCACATTAGGCGGATTATCAGAAATTGCTCTATCAATCAAATTAACAATTTCTTCCATTCCAACAAGGCATTCTGACACACTTTTTAGTAGGTCTGTTTCTGATTGCTCTAAAACCTCTACTATCTTTGGAAATATTGATATTGATTGTTTAAGGGCAATTAGGTCTCTTGGCTTTGCAGTTTTCAAACATATTCGCGAGTTTGCTCTCTCTAAATCATATATATTTTCAAGTAGTGCCTTTAATCTATCTAACTTAGACCTATTTTTAAATAACTCTTCAACAGAGGATAACCTTTCCTCTATCTGTTTTCTATCAAGCAATGGTGAGAGTATCCATTTTCTAAGAAGTCGTTTGCCCATTGGCGTAGATGTATGGTCAAGAACAGAAAATAGTGTTGCTGAGCCACCTGTTGACTTTGAGGTCTCTATAAGTTCAAGGTGTTTTATTGTATCAATATCAATTAACATATAATCTGTCTCTCTATATACTCTCAGGTCTCTTATATGCGATATATCACCTTTATATGTCTTCTTAAGATATAAGAATAGAACTCCAAGTGCCTTTATGGCTCCTTCCTCCTCCTCAATACCGTAGCCATCTAATGACGCTACACCAAGAGAATGTAAAAGGTTATTATAAGCCCTATCTATGAAATAATCTTCTCTTCCAATAACCGTCTTTACAGCACTAAAATTCTCACCTAACCCCCCCTCCCAGCCATCTGGAAGGAGAACCTCCGATGGCGAGAGGCGAGCAAGCTCTGACCTCAGTGCTTCCATTGCCTGTGAACCTTTATATAGCGAAATGAATAACTCACCTGTTGATACATCACATACAGCAAGAGCGATGTTCGTCTCCTCCCCGAATACAGATATAAGATAATTACTCTCAGAAGGATTTAGGTTCTCTTCCTCAATAACTGTGCCAGGTGTTATTACCCTCACAACCTCACGCCTGACAATCTTCTTCTTTAGAGACGGTGGCTCCATCTGTTCAGCAATTGCCACTCTGAAGCCAGCATCAAGCAATTTTTTTATGTATTCATTTACAGAATGATATGGAACCCCAGCCATTGGTATCGGACTTTCTGAACGCTTATCCCTTGTTGTTAGGGCAATGCCAAGAACTCTACTCGCAGTCCTTGCGTCCTCTCCAAATGTCTCATAAAAATCACCCATTCTAAATAGAAGCACCTCATCCCTATGTCTCTCCTTGAGCCGGTAATATTGTTTCATCACTGGCGTTAGGTCTTCTCTCTCATCAAAACCTGACATAAATATTTTCTACTCTGATTTTTCTAATACTCTTCCTGTAAGTGTCCAATAAGATGTTCCCTCTACGATAACATCAATTATATCACCTATTTTCGCACTGCCTGATAATACAATAACCTGGTTTGAGCCAAGACGACCTTTAAGCCCCCCTCTCTTTGCAAATCCCTCTATCAGGGCTTTGTAAGTTCTTCCCAACCTTCTTTTATTTCTCTCAATCCCTACTTCTTGAACAACCTTAATAAGAGTATCAAGACGTTTAAGACGAACTTCCTCGGGAACCTGCCGTAAGAGTTTTTCAGCGAGGGTGTGTCTTCTTGGTGAATACCTAAATGTATAGACACCATCAAAACCAATATCTCTAATAGACAGAAGCGTCTCCTCAAAGTCATCTTCTTCCTCGCCTGGAAAGCCAACGAGAAGGTCTGTTGTTATTGTAATATCTGGATTTGCACTGCGAAGTTTTTCAATCAAACCTCTATAATATCTCATACCATAGCCCCTGTTCATTAATTTTAGAATCCTATCTGAGCCGCTCTGCAGTGGAAGGTGTATTGATGGCGCAAGAGATTTATTCATTGTAAACTGCTCAATTATTGCATCCGATAGATTTTTTGGATGACTTGTAATAAACCTGAGAAAGAAAATACTCGTCTCGTTAGAGATAGATTTCAAAAGGTAATCAAAACCTCTGCCATCTTCCATCCAAGCATTTATATTCTGACCAATCAGTGTTATCTCCTTATATCCTGCCTTTGTTAATGCTACTGCCTCTTCTATTATCTCATCAAATGGTCTATATCTTTCCCTCCCCCTCGCATAAGGAACAATACAGTAAGAACAGAAGTTATTACAGCCACTCATAACAGTTATAAAAGCCGAGACAGGTGAAGACCTGTATCCTAGACAAGTGGGGTAATTGAAGACATCTTCTTCTGTTTTTATAAGAACTTCTTTATTATTAGAGATTATCTCTTCTATCAAATCTACAATCTTACCTATCTGATGGGGACCAAATATTAGGTCAACAAATGGCGCCTCATTAATAATTCTCTCTGAATCTACTTGAGAGATGCACCCACCAACAGCGATTACCTTATCTGGGTCTTTTCTTTTAATACCTGATAATTGCTTTATTCTTCCGATAGCCCTTACCTCCGCCCTTTCCCTGACAGCACAGGTATTAACAATAATAACATCAGCATCATCTACTGATGGTGCGATAATATAATCATGTTCTTTTAGTATTGTAGCGATAATCTCGCTGTCTCTGAGGTTCATCTGACAACCGAAATTGATTATATAAAATGACCTGTTCATATATAGATTTTAGCAAAGGGCGACTGTCTGTCAAGATAACTGAAATAATCCAAATGAAAAATAATTTCTATTTACTTCCTATTAGCACCCATATTCCAATAGCAATAAAACCGGCACCGGCAACAATTTTTAATATGCGTTCAGGAATGAAGATACCTATCTTACTACCCACTATGACACCTATCAATGTTGCAATAGTCATAGCAAGCGAAGCAGAGATAAAGACAAGCACTTTATTAATATCTTTATTGGTTGAAAATAATAGAACTGCAATTTGTGTCTTATCACCAAGTTCTGCAATAAAAATACTTGTAAAAACTGCTAAAAGCGTTTTAAACATTACTCACCTCTTTCATAAGATAAATTTATCAAGATAATCTTTCTAGGATTATTGCTCTAACCTTATCTATAACATCACTTACTTTTGATATGTCTTTACCACCCGCCCGTGCGAAATCAGACCTTCCACCACCTCCACCACCACATACCTTTGCTCCCTCCCTCGCAAGTTCACCCGCTTTTAAGCCAAGTTTATTAGCAGGTTCTGAGCATCCAGTAAATATGAGCACCTTATCAACATCATAAGTAAGAAGCATAATTACCATTGGTTTCTCTTTATATCTATCCTTAAATGCATCTATAAGTTGTCTTAATGATTTTTCATTCAAATCTTCTATAACCTTACCAAAGAACAATACACCATTAATATCTTCTTTTATCTCCTCAATCTCGCTGATAATATCTCGCCCAAGTTGTGATGTCAAATTTGCGAGTTTCTTCTCAAGTTTTTTTACCTCCTCTTTTAACGATATTATTCTTTCTGTAAGTTCATCAACAGATGTGTTGAGCAAGAAAGATGCCTCTCTTGCCACTTCCCTAATCTTCCTTGCACTGGAGATGGCGGCTTTGCCACAGACCGCCTCAATTCTTCTTATGCCAACAGAAAGCGCAGATTCCGAGATTATATAGAATGAGCCAATATCGCCTGTTCTCTTAACATGTGTTCCTCCACAAAGTTCCTTACTATAATCACCTACCTCAAGAACCCTAACAATCTCACCATATTTCTCCTCAAAAAGCGCTATTACACCCTCATTCTGTGCCTCTTCTAATCTCTTAAATCTATATATAACATCACTATTCTCAACTACCTTACTGTTGACAAGTTCTTCCACTCTTATTAATTCTTCTCTCTCTGGTTGTCCAGTTATTGTATAATCAAACCTTAATAAAGTATCATCTACATACGAACCCGCCTGTTTAACCCCCTCTCCAAATACCCTCCTTAACGCCCAATGTAATAGATGGGTGGCAGTGTGATGGCGCTCTATCTCCCTCCTTCTTTCTACATCTATCTCGCAGATAACATCATCACCTGTCTTAAATTCACCTTCAAGAACCTTACCATTATGCAAGATATTACCATCTCGTAAAATCATTAAATTATTAACATTGAACCTCGCATCTTTACCAAAAATAAATCCACTATCTGCAATCTGACCACCTCCACCGGGATAAAATGGAGATGGAGATACAACAAGCCCAATTTCATCATTGGCAGATGCGATGTCAACAACCCCACCATTTTTGATTATTTTTATTATCTTACTTACCGTTCTGTCACATTCATAACCCTTGAAGTTCATTATTGCATCCATTATTGCCCCTTGATGTTTCAATCCAATCTGAACCCTTGACCTTGACCTTTGCTCTTCCATAGAACTATTAAAACCATTAATGTCAACTGCTAGACCCCGTATGGAAGCAATTTCCAATGTCATCTCAATCGGAAAGCCGTATGTATCATATAATTGAAATGCCTCATCACCAGAAATACACATTCTCTTTTCACCCTTTACCTTCTCAATATATTTATCAAGTCGCTCAAGACCAGAAGCAAGGGTTCTGCTGAAACCCTCCTCCTCCACTTTAAGAACTCTTATAGTATCTTCCATTGATGTCTTCACATCTTCAAATCTTGCCTTATAGATATCTACAACCGATGGCACAATTTTATGAAGAAACATATCATCAAAACCTGCTAACCTTGCCATAAGCATAGCACGACGAATGAGACGCCTTATGACATAACCGCGACCCTCATTTGATGGCAAAATGCCCTCTGAAATAGTAAATACAAGCGCCCTGATATGGTCAACAATAATCCTGATATACCTTAGATTCTCGCCTGAATAATCTATGCCTGTTATTTCCTCAACATTCTTTGTAATTGGGTTAAGAAGGTCTGTCCTATACGGGTCAAATGTCTTTTGTAGTATCATTGCGAGCCGTTCCAGACCAAGACCTGTATCTATGCCAGGATTTGCGAGTGGCTCCATCTTGCCTTCAATTGTCATATTGAACTGGGGGAAGACGAGGTTCCATACCTCAAAGAACCTGTCGCAATCGCAACCGGGTTGGCAGGTCTTCTTACCACAGCCATACTCCTTACCAAGGTCATAATATATCTCCGATGATGGTCCACAGGGACCTGTATCACCCGCAGGACCCCAGAAATTATCCTTCTCGCCAAGGCGAAATATCTTATTAGAAGACAATCCTATGTGCTCATTCCAAATTTTATATGCCTCATCATCATCTTTATAGATAGTGACCAGTAGTTTACTTTCATCTATGTTGTAATCATTAGTAAGGCAGTCCCATGCCCACTCAATTGCCTCTTTCTTAAAGTAATCACCAAATGAGAAGTTACCGAGCATGAAGAAGAATGTGTGATGCCTTAGAGTTTTTCCAACCTTTTCTATATCTGATGTTCTAAAGCACCTTTGAAGAGTTACAGCCCTCTTATAATCTCTCTTCTCAAGACCAGAGAATACCCTTTTGAACTGAACCATACCAGCGCTCGTGAACAGGAGCGTTGGGTCACCTATTGGTATAATTGGCGATGACGGGACATAAGTATGCCCCTTTTTAACAAAGTATTCAATAAAGTGGTCTGTTATCTCTTCCCAATTCATAGTTTATAAAAATCAAATCAAAAAATATTACAGAAATAATAAGATAAGAAGTAGTTTATATAAAGATATAAAAGGTATTGTTTAATAGAATTTAATATATTTTCTAATGAAATAATGACTCTATCATTCATATAGTGAATTATGGATTTTAGAAATATTGAAGTAAAAATATTTTATTTTATCTTTGAATTAACATTTTTATTGTGGCACTATCGTATTCAGTTGATAGACATAGAATATATATACCATTCTGAAGCAAACTGCCACTATCAGATTGTGGAATTACATCCATCTTATATGAGCCCTCATTCATATATTTGTCTAAAACCGTCGCAACCTTGCGACCCGAGATATCATAAATACTTATATTTACATTTGATGGCTTTGGAATATTAAAACTGATCATTGTAGAGTAGTCAAAAGGATTAGGATAGTTTTGTTCAAGTGATAAAGATGCTGGAATATCCTTTCTTGGAGTGACAAATGAAGTAGCCATATCTTTTGATTTATCAGAATAAACTGCCTCTAATAGGTATTGATAGGTAACACCATTTTTAAGACCTGTATCCATAAAACTATATTCACCCTGGCCCTTAATAATACTATCATTTACCTTGACATAACCATTAAGATTTATATTATCAATTAAATATATCTTAGATGGAGAATTATCTGATAATTGATTTTCTTCAGTGCAATTTGTTATTTTACGATACAGATTAAAACCAATAAGAGTTGGGTCATCACTTACCGTCTTCCACTCAATGAGACATGCATTATCCTTTGGAATTGTCCTGAAATAATCTAAATCTATATCTACCATAGCCCCTAAACATATATTATCAATATACCAGCCCTCATAGTTAGTCATATAATCGCTCTTAAATCTAAATCTCACCTTTATTGGGATATCTGTATATTCTGATAAATCAATAATATCTTGAATCCATACACTGGATTTGCCTGAGTAAGATTTTTTACAAGACCAGTCATTATCACCAATCTTAATATCAACATAACAAAAATCACATAATGGCTCAGTAGAATACCAAATCCAGTAATTCAATCTTGCGATATCTTTGTTTGCATATAATACAGGTGAGTAAAGATAGCAGTTCATCTCATCATTATATTCCTGACTGCCTATTCCACCACACTTCCAGGAATGCGTTGGGCTACGAGACCTTGAACCTTCTATATGCCACATATCATTATTTCCCCTGTGTATCCAGAAGCCCTCACCCTTCTCTACATCATCGGCAAAACCATATCCAACAGTAAATATAAAACTTTCACTTGTCTCATAAGGGTCGCTTGATTTCAATTTTATACCCATCTTAGAGAATGAAGGTGTCTTTATGTTATTTTTGATAGAGATTGTGAATATTCCCTCTCTTGTATCAAAACTTGGTATATCACCATAATTTGTCGTGTCATTTTTGATGTTAATATCCGAATTATCTGCTGATAATTTACCAATAACATTATGCGCAGCTCTATTGCTTATATTTCTAATTTTTATTACAAGATTTATTTCTTCTCCTGGTTCAGGAACACCATTGCCATTGCCCTTAATGGTATCATCAATCTTATATTCAACATATCTTAGGCAGATAGAATCAGGTGGATATGGGTCTTCAAACATATAGAGAAACTCATCCCATTTGGTCTCATGAAAGGTAAGTTCATTCATATATTTATCTTCATCTTTCTCGTCTGAAATACTTAATGGAAACCATATAGTTGCCCCATAACCAGCATCTGGTGGATGATAATGAAGACCACCGGCAATGATATATGTATCCCAAACAGCACAGAAATTCTTGGCAGAATCTTTTAGTTCAGTTGGAACTGATAGGTCTTCAGAGATATACTTTGCAAAGTTATAGATATCTTTGCTTGGGGGATTCCAGTTGCTTGTGTCATTTCTTATTGCACAAATCCTGTCATAATAATAATAGGAATACTTCCATAATTCATCTGAGAGGTCATTCAATGCTGGTAATAATTGGTTATCAATAATATTCGCGTTTTGAGCAGAAATAGTGACACCACCCTTATAGAGTTCAAGATAGTAATTTACAATATTTGTTGCTAATTGACTTTTAGTAATTGTTGGAACCTTTCTTACTGTATCAAGAGCAGTATAATCCCATCCATCTTCAGGTTCTTTTGCTTCACTTGATATAACAATATCAGTATATCCCTTTAACTGATATGCTGTCTCAATCTGACCAAGTAAACAGGCATCAAAGCCAGTAATATCAATATTTCTACCTAAATTTGATTTGGCATTATTTAGGGCTTTATCTAATTCCCAAAGATGCATTGGTCCAGTTCCATGGTCATCAAAGCAAAAACCCTTAAATAATGGTCTCATTTCTGGTTTATCATTAACAACAAAGATTCCACTGCCATGGTCCCATATATCAAGAAGATAGTGGTCTGATGGATACTTATTAATTACCCAGGTCATAAACTTGTCCAGTGTCTTCCAATCACCCATATCACATTCTTTATTCTCTGGAATAACTAAACCACCATCATCCACAGTAGGCGATGTTATCTTATTCATATCATCATCGTGCTTTATCTCATAAATTACTGTATCACCTTCACCATTGCCATCAAAGAGAACGAGAATATTCACATCAGAAGAGTCCTGACAGAACTCCATTTCATTAACATCATCTAAGCCAGCAGAATAAAGGTCGTTATCTGCATCAAGATAAATAATAATTGTCCAATCTACCGAGAACAAATTTCCTGAAAATAAAATAGACAAAACAATAATGAATATATAAAAAAATTTCATATTATTAATATCACAACTAATTATATCATCTAATCTAATTTTTTGTCTACAATGAATCACTTATATCTCAATATTGCTCCAACACCTCCATAACCTTTAATCTCATCTGATGGTTCAACAAGATTTACATCAGCATTCATTCTCTGTGCAAGATAAACAAGCGATTCCTTTAGGTCTTCTATTACAAGATTAGAACCACAGAAAGGGCATTTTTTAGGTCTACCTGAAATTGTAAGAAAGCCACAATTTTCGCATCTATATGTTTGCTCATTTAGGTTATTTGATATTACCAGTTTATCAACCTGACCTTTATTCAGTGCGTCAATGGTTGGTTCTATACCTACAACAGCAAGCCCATCAGATAACACCTCATTAATAAGACGCCTCTGGAACTCAACCCCCCTTTCTTTCAAAAATGTAGAATACAGATTCTTTGCTAACTTTAATATTTTAGATTCAGGACTATTGGGAGATACCTTTGTCTTATCTATTAACATCGTTCTAACATTCTGATGTAAAAATTTATCCAATAAAGTGATAAATACCACATTACCAAGTAAAAGTAAGTGTTTATATCTACCCTCTGTTAACCACTTATCAAGTTTATCAGAAACCTCTTTCACAAATGTTTTGGTTAACTCTACCTCATAAGTGTCAAGTTTATTTGAATCACCACCAAAACTATAACTTCTACCGCCTGAACCAAAGACCTTTGAAGTAAATCTCCTCATCTTTATCTGCTCTTCTTCGGTTCGTGTTAACATCTCTTGCCCAACAAATTTTCCATATACAGAGAAATAAACAACTGCAGATTGGGTATCCCCTACAACAACAGCCAAAGTTTCACCCAATTTGGCTTTTAAAATAAGTTGTGAGAGTGCAGGAACCCCAGAGACAACCATTTGATTGACAAATGTGTCAGGTAATTTCACCGCCTCAAATATACCTTTAGCATTACACGCAAATATCGCAATCCCCATCACATTCTCATCTACCTCATAATTCAGGAACTCTTCAATTTTATCTAAATCTTTCTTAAAACTCTTATATCTTTCTCTGTCACTTTTAAGAATTATAGATAACTCACTGACTCTCTTTTTCAGAAAATTTTCATAGCTCTTCCTCCCTCTTGAGGAAGAAGACAGGTCAAGATATAAACTTACAAAAGGACTATTTACAAAATCAATTAGTGAAAGTTTCTTTATAATATTTTCTAACACATCACTCACCTCTCATTCTTTTAAAAATGGTTTATTACCTTCTGGCGCCATTATTGTTGGGGTAGTTATCTCACCTTGTTCTGTATTTTTCTCCTCCGCACCCTTCTCTTCTTCCTTCTTCTCTTTAACTATAAGTAGATGAAAATCCATATTCTTAAATAAACTTTCTCTTACCACTGGTGAGATAAGCCGCATTGTATTAATAGATACATTTCTAATATAACCAAGAACCTCTCTATCTAACTTCATAAGCGCTGCCTCATCCCAACTTATTCCAGGAAACTTTTTATACCAATATGGTCCAAGCCACTTTATCAACTTATCCATCATCTCCCTACCCTTTTCACTTTTCTCTATGGGAAACTTAAAACTGCCTCTCATTCTCAACTCAAGGTCATCACGAAACTTCTTCAGGTATGGCTCAAGGTCTGCACCATAATTATCAAAGAAGATTGCGACTGATTCATTTTCTTCAGTATCAGGATTGTCGTATGGATACTCTATCATCACCCTAACTGCCTCAGGTCCAGCATTATATGAAGCAGAGGCAAGTTTTACCCTTTTTACTAAACCATCCTTATCGGATGCAGAAAGAAGTCCACCCTGCTTAATTTCTTCTCTAAATCTCTTATTAAATCTAGTAGATTCTATATTATACCACATCTCTTTTAAGAACTGAGCCCCAATCTCAAAGTTGCTTCTATTTATGTTTCTTAGGGCATATCTATCCCTGAAACTAAATGAACCAAGTTTGACTTTCTTTAAGCCATCTTTATTTGGAAATGTTAAAATGAAATCATTATAGGCAATCACATCTGCTGTTAACTGCATGTAGCCAGTTGCTGAGCCCCTTCCACTTCCAGCACGATAGATTCGTCCACTCTCTGTGATATGACTTATACCTGATTCTTGGTAGCATACTGCAATCATCATAGCGACAAAAGCATCATCAGATATGTCATATATTGTATCCTTCTTTGGCTCCTCTCCTAATTTGAGAACAATGTGTTTTCTCTCAGAGATTGTCCTTCTACCTATCTCCTCAAAAAGATGATACAAACTATGATATCTATCATCAGGGTCATACGCCGGTAGATTATCAAGGTCAGCGAGAGTAATATTAAAAGGTATTCCCCTTACCTTAAAAGATGTATTAATCATTTCTCTTAGAGTATCACCCGCAATTATATATGAAAGCTGTCTTTCAGTTGGAATCTGGTCACTATCCGGTGGAAGATTATCGTATCTCTGAAGAATTTCTATCTCTTTTTCTGAACTAACATTGAAGTTCTTCCTAAACCATTCTACCATTCTGGAAGTATTAATATCATATACACCACTCATATCAATAAGTTCTGGATAATTACCTTCCAAACCATAGAACTCCCAATATGATGACCTTATCAGATTAAGCGTTCTCTGTATTGAAGTCATCGCCCTTGATGGATAAGAAAGCCAGTTAGATAGTCCACTTCTACCATCATAATATAGAAAATCATCACCTATACCTGTCTTCTTTGAATATATCCCTTCTATACCATCTGGAAACGACTCTACTGATTTCAATGCCCTATGTGTAATATAAGGAAATAGATTACCAACCGATGTTCTTCGCTGAATTACATCCGGAAAATCTGTTGATAGTCGTTTCGTGATAGCAATATTTAGAGAGTCACCACTTGCATTTGGACAGAATGAGTAAAATTTACTTGAACCCCTCTTAAATAATAACTGGACTCTATATTCACCATGTGGTAAGACCTTGCCACTCCATTTACCTATATTACCTATACCATACCAAACATAACTATTCATCTCCATTCCAGTAAGAAAGTCAGGGTCACCATACTCATTTCCGATGATATTTTTATTTGACAACCTGAATACTGACTTATTGTCTTTATCATTTATGACCATTACAATTTCATCTTCACCCCTTGGAATGGGGTCTAATGAGTAGTTGAAAAAAATCCTCTCTGACTGGAGAAGTGGCTCAGTATCAACCCACAATTTAAAGTCCGCCTCATCTATTGATATAAGAATTCCAGAACCTTCCTTACTTCTAAAAAGATTTTCCTCAATCGCTGAAACAAGGTTCACAACAACAGAACTATCATTTCCAGATAAATAGTAAATATATTTATGACTATATGGATATGAAAGGTCTGGAAATATATTCTTATTATCAACAAAAAGGAAGTCAGCAATGCTATCATACCTACTATTATTGCTTTTGAGAAAAGAATCAGAAAAATTGTTCTTATCTCTAATTCCTTCAATAATGAGTTTATAAAGATGTCCGCTTTTAAGAACAGGTGTAATTATTGGTTTTCCATCAGATACAATTGAAAAATCAGAATTGACCTCTACAGTCGGAACAAACATTAAATATAAAACTGGCAATATTAAGATAAGATACAGAAATGGATGCACCCTTGGCATCTCTCTCTTTAGTTCTATTGTCTCTATAATTACAGTTGACTTTAATGAATGTAGAAATATTCCTTTATCTAACATCTGTCGTCAAATATTCCTCATTTAAACAATTGCTTTCATTTTCACTGTCTGTCCAGAACCAACAAAACTGCCTACTTCCTCTTCACTGACATTTGGATATATCAAACAGTTTCTACCTATTATTGCCTGTGGGGGAATCCTCGCCTTTCTACCAATAAGTGTCAACCCACCTTCCAAGAAATCACTTGCTTCCTCATTTTGTTTCTCATCATTTAAGACACCTATCTTGGCACCCTCACCAATTACAGCCAACTTGTCAACTATAGCCCTCTTCACTACTGCACTTGGACCTACGATTACTTCATCCAATATTACAGAGTCCTCAACGAAAGCACCTTTATGTATAACTGCTTCAGTATGAACTATTGAGTGTTTTATATGACCTTCAACTATTGCTCCACCCCCGACAATACATCTTTCAACCTGCGAATGCCCCCCAAATTTTACAGGAGGAAAAGCGAAACTCTGTGTGAATATAGGCCACAGGGAGTCATTAAGATTGAACTTCGGTGGTTCATCTATAAGGTCCATATTCGCTTCCCAGAAGGAATAGCATGTTCCCACATCTCTCCAATAACCTCTGAAAAGATACACATAAAGACGGTAATTATCCTTTAACATAGATGGTATAACATCTTTTCCAAAGTCGTAACCACCACTTTCAACTGATTTGGCAACTGCTTTTAATAAAGCATCTGTCTTAAATAAATAGACGCCCATTGAAGCAAGAAGCGATCTCGGTTTCTTTGGCTTTTCTTGAAATTCAACAATCTTCCCCTCTTCATTGGAGACAATAATTCCAAATCTATTGACTTCGGACTCATCAACCTCAATAGCAGATATAACAAGGTCTGCACCCCTTTCAATTCCATATTGAACAAATAAGCGATAATCCATTTTATAAATATGGTCTCCAGATAATATAAGTGTATAAGGCATCTTTCTTGAAGCAATATGTCTTGAGTTATGATAAATAGCATCAGCAGTTCCCCTATACCAGAAACTGCCTGTTGAATCTATATGTGGCTGAAGCAACTCAATGCCACCTGTTCGCCTGTCTAAATCCCATGGTTTTCCAATCCCAATATGCTCTTCAAGCGACCTTGGACGATATTGTGTAAGAACGACAATATGACCTAGACCAGAATTAACACAATTAGATAGGGTGAAGTCAATCAACCTAAACTTACCACCAAAAGGAACCGCTGGCTTCGCTCTCTTCTCAGATAATACTGATAATCTATCACCCGCCCCACCAGCAAGTATTACAACTAAGACATCCTTCATCCATATATAATATAACAAATATAATGAAAATATTAAAGGGATATAACTCAAAAATTATTGATTATTAACTAATTTCTTTTAATAAAAACAAATTTTATATTATCATCTAATAAATATTACATCCTTTAATTATGGAGGTTGAGATATGAGAAATTACATTTACTACATTTTAATAGCTGTCATTACAATGACAATCCTCATCACCTTCTGCGGCGAAGATGGAGGAGGGGGTAATAACCCACCCGAATTTGTTGGAAAGATTGACCTATCTATGTATGGTAGAGTTGAGGACACCGTTGTAGTAAATAATTATGCCTATATCGCTGGAAAAGATGGCGGATTATTAATAGTTGATATTAGTGACCCACAAAATCCATCTTATAAAAATAAAATTCAGACAGATGCTCCTTTATGGCGCGTGTTTGCAAGTGGCAATTATTTATATGGTGCATGCTCTTCAGGTGGACTTGAGATATTTGATATATCTGATATAGATAATATATCTAAGATTGGTGAAGATAAGACAGATGGAATATGGGCGTATGGAATATATATAAACGGAAACTATGCATACTGGACGGGGGCGAGTGCCAATGCTGAAAACGGAGTGTTCTGCATAACTGATATATCAGACCCGACGAATCCATTAAATGTCTGCCATATTCAGATTGGAGATGCCTGGGGCTTTGGCATATATGTGAAAGATAATATTGCATACATAGGCGACAGAGCAGGAAAACTCTATATATATGACATCACCACCGCCAACTTGCCAATTCTACTCAGTGTATTTGATGATAGTGGTGAGGGCAGTTGTATGTTTAATGTAAGAGTAGAGAACAACCTTGCATATATCTGTAATAATCTAAAGGGCTTTCTTATAGTAGATGTAAGTGACCCGACAAAACCATCGCTTCTTGGAAGGTATGACATTAACTATGGCTTCTATGACCTTATCATAGATGGACAGGTCTGTTATTCATCCTGCTCGTGGGGCGGTCTCTTGACAATTGATATATCAAACAACAGCAACCCAAAAGAGTCAAGAAATGCTTATAATCCCGAGAATGTTTGTGTTCATGGGATAGATAAAAATGAGAATTATCTCTATCTCGCAGATAGTGGAACAAACTCACTGATAATTTTAGACACATCTAAATAGAAATAAAATCTATTATTAATAAATAAGGACAATACCAATTAAAGTCAGAATATTTAGAATTGAATAATTATGCGAACAGAAAATTTTACAATTAAATTTCTATATATCTTTCTTTCCTAAATCTTCTATTTTATCAATTCTTCTCTTGTGCCTTCCTCCCTCAAACTCTGTATTAAGAAAGACATCTACAATTCTTAAAGCAAGTTCTTCACCAAGCATTCTTCCAGCAAGGACGAGAACATTGGCATCATTATGCCTTCTTGACATTTCTGCAGAGTATGTATCAAGACATCTTGCACCCCTGATGCCATTGTAGCGATTTGCCGCAATGCTCATACCTATGCCTGTGCCACATATAAGTATCCCAATCCCACCATTCTTTGCTATTTTAACTACGCAGGGAACAAAATCTGGATAGTCAACAGGTTCTGTTCCAAGTGTTCCACAGTCCTTAACATCATAACCAACCCCTAATAGATATCTTATTATTGTATCTTTCAGCAAGAACCCCGCATGGTCTGAACCAATAGCGATTATCTTAGAATCAATTAAAATACTAATCCTCTCCTTTCTTATCTGCTTCTTCTGGGAATATCTTACTCACAATAATATCAATATACCCTTTTATCTTATCCCTACACATTCTATATGCATTAATGTCCTTCCCATAAGGGTCTTCAATATTTTCTTCAAAATCACTGAACTCAATCTCTATATTACCTGTATCAACAGACCATTTTTTCAAAGAGTAAGCGAAGTTAGAAAGCAAAAATGTCCTATTAAGCATATCATCATTAATATAATCCATCTGCTCTTTTTCCATTACTAATATCAGGTCTGCTTTTCTAAGCCCAACTTTGTCCATCTGTTTTACCTTATGTTTTGTGGCATCAATTGAAATCTCCTTCAAAACTGCTATTGTATTTTCGGCAGGTCTGTCAACTTTTTCATTAGTAGCAATCCCAACTGATTCCACTTTTATATTAAATCTTTTCTTCTTTATTGCTTCATTGAACAGATACTTTGCTATCACACTCCGGCAGGTATTTGCAGAGCATACAAAAATCACTTTCATCTTGACATTACCACTCCATATATCTCTCTTAATTTCTTTTCAGAAACCCTTCCCTCTCTGACCATTATAAAGTCATCCTCTAATAACTTTATTACAGTTGAGGGTATATTATTCTCTATTTTTCCACCATCCAATATTAAATCAACATCACATAAAAACTCATCAATCAATATTTGTGGTTCAGAAGGTGAACCAAGTCCTGTGATATTCGCACTCGTAGAAATAATACTAAAACCTGTTCTCACAAGAAGATTACCAACTAAAATGTTATCTGGCACCCTGAAACATATCCATCCATTATCCGATATTGGCATAGGATACGCACACATACTTTTCATAATAACACTGACAGGTGCTGGCCATATTTTTGTCAGAAACTCAAACTGCCACCTCTTGAATTCTATGCCCAACCATTTTAATATATTCGGTGATGGAATTAGTAGTATAAATGGTTTTTGCTTGGTCATTCGCTTCAGTTTCATAATTTTTTCAAGTGCTTCTCTACAAAAAGGGTTCGTATGAAAACCATATATAGTATCGGTAGGCATAATGACAATTCCACCCGAGATAATCACCCTTGATGCTTTTATAATAGCATCTTCGTCTGGTTCATATAGGTTAATTTTAATAACATCGCCCATAAGATGAAACTCTATTGATTATCACTTATTTCTTCTGCTTCCTTTTCCACCTGCTTTTCTATGTAATTAATATACTTCTTCAACCTTTTCTTCAACTCACTATCAGATAATGCCAGAATTCTTGCAGCAAATATTGCAGAATTTACAGCACCATCTTCATCAAAAGACATTACAGCAACAGGAACCTTCTTTGGCATCTGACTCATTGAGAGAAGGGCATCAAGACCATCAAGAATTCCTGAAGATATTGGAATCCCAATTACTGGAAGGTCAGTAAGTGAAGCAATAATCCCTGGCAGATGGGCTGACTTCCCACATACTACTATAACTACACCTTTGTCTCCAAGTGACTTTGCTATCTTATATGTCCTCTCTGGACTCCTATGCGCAGATGTTAAAATCAGTTCGTAATCTATTTCCAACTCTTTAAGTGTCTTAAAAAGACCATCAATCTTTCCTAAATCACTCTTTGAACCAATAATTACTTTAACTAATGCCATAAATCACCTTTGTAATACTATTAATCATAAAAATACATAAATAATTTACTACAGATACCTTTCAATCGCTTTATAACCAATATCTTTTCTATAATAGATTCCATCAAAATCAATAGCACTTACCGCTTCGTATGCCTTCTTTTTTACATCAAAGATATCTTTTCCTTTCGCAGTAATACCCATTACCCTTCCACCAGATGTAATAAGCACACCATTTTCATACTTCGCCCCTGCTATAAAAGTATATATGTCATCTCTATTAATTAGATTTTCAAGCCCCCTCACTTGCATACCTGTCGCATATTTACCTGGATAACCACTTGATGCTACTATAACACACAATGCTGTTTTACCCTCCCATTCCAATTTTATATCTTTAAGATGTCCATCTACTGTTGCTTTAAGAACACTGTAAAGGTCTGTCTTCAATAATGGGAAGAGTGCCTGCGTCTCAGGGTCACCAAATCTAACATTAAATTCAAGAACCTTTGGACCATCAAATCCAATCATAAGTCCACTGTATAAAACGCCCCTGTAAATTATTCCCCCTCTTTTCAACTCTTCAAGTATTGGCTTATATATCTTATCTACTATTATATCAAGATATTCGTATGGTAATATTGGTGCTGGAGCATAAGAACCCATCCCACCAGTGTTTGGGCCCGCGTCATCTTCATAAACTCTCTTATAGTCCTGCGCTGAAATCATAGGAATAATTGTTTCACCATCGGTAAATGCAAGAACAGATGCTTCTTCACCACACAGATATTCCTCTATTATTATTCTTTTACTTGCATCCCCAAAGATATGCTCTTTTAGATTTGCCTCTATTGCATAATACGCTTTGTCTTTCTCTACTGCAACTGTTACACCCTTACCGAAAGCAAGACCATCTGCCTTGATAATGAGTGGAACACTTTTATTCTCAACATATCTTAGCGCTTCTTCATAATCAGAAAAGACGCTATACTCTGCTGTCGGAACACCCGCTTTGCTCATAAACTCCTTTGCAAAAACCTTACTTGCCTCAAGCATAGATGCCTTTTTGTTTGGACCAAAGATAGGAAGCCCCCTCTTCTCAAATGCATCTACAATGCCCATAGTTAGTGGCTCCTCTGGTCCAACAACTGTAAGGTCAACCGCCCTCCTTTCAGCAAGTTTTACAAGCGAGTTTATATCATTTGGTTTTACTGAAACACATTCACCAATCCATGAAAGACCAGCGTTACCTGGAGCAGATATTATCTCACTTACCTTTGGACTTTGCGCAAGCTTCCATCCAAGACAATGCTCTCTTCCACCACCACCAACAATTAAAACCTTATCACCCATAATAAAAACCTAATAAAGACATCGCTTTCACATACAACCATCTAATGCCTGAAGTGACGAATACCTGTAAAGACCATAGAAGCACCAAATCTATCTACCTCTCTTATGACTTCCTCATCCTTTACTGAACCACCTGGTTGAATTATTGCTCTTATACCTGCCTCTATCGCCAGCAATGGGGCATCTGACATAGGAAAGAAACCATCTGATGCCAAAACAGCACCATCACATCCACCATGGAATTTCTCAGCACACTCAATTGCAAGTTTCACAGAGTTGATTCTATTTGGTTGTCCTGCTCCAAGACCAATAAGCATCTTATCCCTAACTATAACTATACCATTTGACTTAACATACTTGGCAACAGTAAATGCAAATATCATATCTTCCATCTCTTTGCTTGTTGGACCTCGCTTCGTTACTACCTGTAATCTCTTTCTCAAATCCTGCGTTCTATCCTGCTCCATAACAAGAAGCCCACCTTTTAGCCATCTTGTTTCAAACTCATCTCTTCCATTTCCATCCGATGCTTCATAGACAACCAACTTTTCCCCCCAACCCTTCCTCTGTCTTAATATCTCAACAGCCTCAGGAAAAATCTCAGGAGCAACCACTACCTCAAGGAATCCCTTAGGTCCAACAATCTCTCTCGCAACACCTTCTTCAATAGACCTGTTAACCGCTACTATTCCACCAAAGGCAGATATTGGGTCACCGGCCCTTGCCCTTCCTATACAAGTAATAATATCATCAGAGACAGCACAACCACACGGATTCATATGCTTTATAACAGCAGATGCAGGCTCGCTAAACTCCATAACTAAATTATATGCTGACTCCATATCTAATATGTTATTTAGAGAAATCTCTTTGCCAGAGAGTTGTCTGCCACCTGCTATTCGCCCTGAAATATCTAAAATTGGAACATACAAACTTGCTCTTTGATGTGGGTTCTCACCATATCTCATATCCTGCTTTTTAGTATATGCCATATAGAAAATATCAGGCAGTGCTTGCGGTAGTTCAAGTTTAGAGAAGTAATATGCAATAGTAGCATCATACTGAGATGTCAACGCAAATGCCTTTTTAGCAAGTTCTCTTCTCAAAGGATAACCATCAGCATCACTTCTGAGAGAATCAAGAATTACCAAATAATCATCAGAAGATGTAGCAACATAACACCTGTGATGTGCCTTTGCACCAGCCCTTATAAGAGCCACTCCTCCAATATCAACCTCCTCCATAGCATCATCAACATCAAGCATTCCTCCAAGCGCCCTTTCCTTAAAAGGATATAGGTTCACACAAACAATCTCAAACGGAATAAGTCCTAATTCCTCTAATTCCTTATTATCCTCCGGTATTCCTCTTGATAATATAGATGCAAAGATGTATGGATGAAGTGTTTTTACCCTTCCACCAATTAGTTTCTCAAATCCAGTTATTTCCTTTAAGTCAACCACATCTATTCCCTTTTCAGTAAGATACTTCGCTGTTCCGCCTGACGCATATATGTCAAAACCAATCTCCTTTAACCCCCTAGCAAACTCATCCACACCTGTCTTATCAGAGACAGAAAAAAGTGCTCTTCTATTCATCTTTATCCCATCCTTCTATCAAAACCCTCCTGCCCTCTATTGAAAGTCGTCCCTCAGAAAATAATTTAACAGCAAGAGGATATATTCTATGCTCCTCATTAAGAACTCTATCTGCAAGTATCTCAGGTGTATCGTCCTGTTTAACAGGAACGCATGCCTGAAGTATAATCGGACCCTCATCAACATCGGTGGTGACAAAGTGAACTGTGCACCCCGAAAATCTTACACCATATTCAAGCACCCTCTTATGGACATTAAGTCCCCTGAATGATGGCAGTAGCGATGGATGTATATTTATTATCCTTCCAGCATATTCATTAAGAATACCATGACAGAGGATTTTCATGAATCCAGCAAGACAAACAAGACCTACATTCTTTGCCTTAAGTTCTTTCACAAACATATTTTCATCATCAGGTGTCATTCTTGCCCCATTTGAGGTAACTGGTATGTATATTGCCTTAACTCCAAGATTTCTCGCTTTCTCTAATGCAGGTGCGTCTTTCTTGTCAGACAAAACGATAACAACCTTTGCATTACCAAGTTTACTCTCCTTATCTGCTTTTATGAGGGCTTCCATATTGCTTCCCCTACCCGACACAAGGACCCCTACATTCAATACCAAAACAAGAACACCTCCATAAATCTACATAAACTATCTAAATCTACCTATTCAAAGTATATTATTAACCAATTTTCTATTTAATCTATTATACAATCTCAACCAACCCTGAACCTTTCTTTACCTCACCTATTATATAAAAGTTATCCAAATCAATTAATTCTTCCTTACTCACAATTATTACCATACCAATGCCCATATTGAAAGTAGAAAACATCTCTTTATCATCCATCTTACTTATCCTTTGAATCTCAATAAAAATCTCTGGAACTTTCCACCTTTCTCTGTATATCACAACTGATAAATTCTCTGGAAGCACCCTTGGAATATTTGAGTAAAAACCACCTCCGGTGATATTAGCAATACCTTTTATGTTTATATTTCTCTTTTTAATCAATCTTAACTGTTCAATATATATAATAGTTGGCTCCATCACTGTATCAATAACAGTCCTTCCATTTAACAGGATTTTGTTCTTATCAAGAAGGTTCTCATCAAGTAATCTTCTGATTAAACTGAAACCATTAGAATGGACACCCGATGAGGCAAATCCAACAACTATATCACCTGCTTTTATATTTGAGCCAGTAATCTCACTTCCTTCTTCAAGAACACCAACTGCGAAGCCGGCAAGGTCATATCCACCACTCTTATACATCCCTGGCACCTGGGCTGTCTCGCCCCCTATAAGCGAACAACCAGCCATTTTACAGCCCTCTACTATGCCTTTGATAATATCTTTATATATATCTTCTTCTAAACTCTCCATCGCAACATAATCAAGAAATACTATTGGCTCTGCCCCAACACATAGTAAATCATTTACATTCATTGCCACAGTGTCAATACCAACATTGAAATTGTAGTTATACTCTGCTGCCAATATTACTTTTGTGCCAACATTGTCAGTCGTTATAGCAAATATTGGCTTCTTATAACCAGATGGCACCCTAAAAAGCGCTGAAAAACCACCAACCCCAGATAAAACCCAGGGCTTATTTGTAGAATCAATAAGACCTGAAAGTTCTTTTATTAATCTTTCTGCCTTACCCTGATTTACACCTGAGTCCTGATAACTAATTCCCATAATTAAAACATTTTAGACCTAACAAAGTCCTTCTCTAATATACCTTTACCAATTTCATCAGGTATGCACACAGGATACTTTCCTGTGAAACACGCAATACAGTGGTCTCTTCTCTTTCCACCAACAGCATCTAATAGACCATTTATTGAAAGATACCCAAGAGTATCTACCCCCATAAACTCAGCAATCTCATCTACACTGTGAGATGAGGCAATCAATTCCTCACGGGTTGGTGTATCTATACCATAGAAGCATGGATGAGTTATCGGGGGGCTTGATACCCTGAAGTGTATCTCTCTTGCCCCTGCCCTTCTTAACATATCAACAATATTCCTGCTTGTCGTCCCTCTTACTATAGAATCGTCAACAACCACTACACTCTTGCCTTTTAGAATACTTTTAACAGCATTATACTTAATTCTTGTATCAAAGTCCCTTGTCTTTTGACTTGGTTCAATAAATGTCCTTCCCACATAATGGCTTCTTATTAGCCCAAACTCAAATGTAAGCCCTGCCTCTTGTGCATATCCAAGCGCCGCACAGTTAGATGAGTCAGGAATTGGTATCACAATATCCGCATTCGCTGGTCTTTCTCTCGCCAACATCTTACCAAGATTTTTTCTCACCTGATATACGCTCTTCCCCTCAAGATTGCTATCAGGTCTCAGAAAATATATATACTCAAATATGCACAGACGATTTGACCTATTATTTGATATATATCTCGTCTTGACACCTTCCTTAGAAATTACAACCATCTCACCCGGCTCAATATCCCTTATATACTCTGCACCCACCATATCAAATGCACAGGACTCTGACGCAAAAAGATATATGCCATCAATCCTTCCTATACATAATGGTCTAAATCCATTTGGGTCTCTTACTGCTATAAGTTGATTTTCATCAAGATATACAACTGAATATGCCCCCTTTACCTTTTTCAAAGCATCTACTAAGGCATCCTCATTTGTCTTCGCTTTACTCTTGGTAATCAAATGAAGAATTACCTCGCTATCAGAGGATGAGTGAAATATCGCCCCTGCTTCTTCAAGTTTCTTTCTCAGTTGAAAGGCATTGACTATATTGCCATTATGGGCTACCGCTATAGGACCATTGAGACGGTCAATCTTTATTGGCTGAGCATTGTCAATTGTGCTTGTCCCCGTTGTAGAATAGCGAACATGCCCGATTGCCTTTGAACCAATCAATCTATATAGGTCATCTTCATTAAACACCTGCCTGACCTCACCCATTGCTTTATGCAGATAGATTCTTTTGCCATCACTTGTTGCAATACCAGCGCTCTCCTGCCCTCTATGTTGGAGCGCATAAAGTCCCATATATGTAATCACTGATGCCTCAGGATGTCCATAAATACCAAACACACCACAGTCAACCATAAAAGTTAATCCCCTCCAACTGAAAGATAACTATAAATTATCTCACACAAAATACCCATCAAAATCATTGATATAAATGATATAAAAATCACATTAAAAAAGTATATCCCAGGAATCAACATTATTCCTTTGCTATAAATAAAACCAGGGAGAATAAAACCAAACCATAGTATAACACCGAGGGCAACCCCTCTGAAGGGAGATGGAAGTCGTATATATCTATGGACTAAAACAAATAAAGAAGAAAAGCCAAGTCCACTGAGAAGAGATGCTAAGATTATAAGAAAGATATTAGGACTATTTTTCCAAATGAATAGTTTACCAACAACAATCATTGACCTATCTGATATAAGCCAGCAAATACCTAATGACAGAACATTTACCATTCCTACCACTCCCCCACATACGAGCCAATCAATGAATTTTCTCACTTTAAATCACAAAAATCATGCTTTAATTACTTCTGAAAGTCGTTTATAAATCTCCCTATACCCCTCAATTAGGTCGCCTATGTTAAATCTGAATCTATCTTTATCAAAAGGTTTCAATGTCTTCTCATCCCATAAACGACAGGTGTCGGGAGTTATCTCATCACCCAGAATAATATCACCTTTAACTGTTCTTCCAAATTCAAGTTTAAAATCAACAAGTTTTATTCTTGACTTGGTAAATATCTCTCTTAAAGTTCTATTTATCTTTGTTGTCTCTTTCTCAAGATAATTGATTGTCCTGTCATTAGCAATCCCCAATGCTTTTATATGGTAGTTATTAATCATTGGGTCATGAAGTTTATCGTTTTTATAATAGAACTCTAAAACTGGAGGGGATAACATTACGCCATCCTTAAATCCCAGTCTTTTCACTAAACTTCCCGCAGTAATATTTCTCATTACGACCTCTAACTTCAACATCTCAAGTTCATTTACTATATGTGACCTCTCATCATAATCATCTATAAAGTGATTCTTTATGCCCCTCTTTTTTAATTCCCTAAAAAGAAGCGATGATATTTGAGCATTTAAAAAACCCTTGCCCTCAATAACCGCAAACTTCACACCATCAAAGGCAGTGGCGTGGTCCTTAAATTCCTGAATTAGAATTCCGCTTTTATCGGTCTTATAATATATCTTCGCCTTGCCTTCGTATATCTTTTCAAGCCTTTTAATTTCCATCTCTCATCAAATAATAAAAATAAAAAACCTACTAAAATCAACCAATTTCAAATAAACATACTTGCATTTTTCCTTGATACTAAAAATAAAAATATCAGATGAGCCCCAATCTCTTATATATATCATCAACCCATCTTAAATACCAATCAATTCTAAATAACTCCTCTACTTCCCCTCTTGATAAAACCGACATTATTTTACTGTCTGAAAATACCTCATCCTTAAAATCCTTCCTACTTTCAAAAGCCCTGAATGATGCACTCTGAACGATGTTATATGCTTCTGTTCTTGGAATTCCCTTCATAACAAGTTTGTGTAAAAGACCACCACTAAATACAATACCACCCGTCATCTCAATGTTTCTCAACATTGCTTCTTCTGAGACATCAAGGTTTTCAAGTATATACGCGGTTCTGTCAAGCATATAGTCAATCAAGATTGTCGCATCAGGTAATATTACCCTTTCCACTGATGAATGGCTGATGTCCCTCTCGTGCCATAGAGCAATGTCCTCAATTGAAGCAGTAGCATAAGACCTCAGCAACCTCGCAAGACCACATATTCTCTCACATAACACAGGATTTCTCTTATGTGGCATAGCACTTGACCCCTTCTGCCCCTCCGTAAATGGTTCAAACACCTCGCCAACCTCTGTTCTCTGAAGGTGGCGCACTTCAAGTGATATCTTCTCAAGTGTTGCTCCCATAATTGCTATGCTTGATACGAGTTCTGCGAACGGCTCCCTCTGAATCACTTGACTTGATATCGGGCAAGATTTGATACCAAGATACTGACAAGTAAGTTTTTCAAGTTCGGGAGATATGTGGCTATAATTTCCTACTGCACCAGATATCTTGCCATATAAGATATTATCTCTCGCCCTCTCTAAATAGATAATATCATCTTGGAATGACTTAAAGAATAGAGCCATTTTCAAGCCAAAACTTGTTGGCTCTGCATGTATGCCGTGAGTTCTCCCAATAATTGGTGATTTTTTATATCTTAAAGCCAGCACCTTCAATGAATTTAGAACTCTCTGGGCACCAGCCAATATCTCATCTATTACTTCTTTTAATTGAAGAATAAGACCCGTGTCAATCACATCAGAAGATGTCAAACCAAGATGGAAGTATCTTGATAGGTTTCCTATATGCTCTTCAACATTCTGAATGAATGCTATTACCTCATGGTTTGTCTTTTTGTCAATCTCATCTATTCTTTCTATGTCAAAAGAAGCACATCTTTTTATCTCATCACATTCTTTCTTCCCGATGACACCAAGGTCTCTGTATGCCTTGATAACAGCAATCTCTACTTCAAGCCATTTTGAGTATTTTGAATGGCGAGACCATATTTCTCCAAGACGCTTTCTTGTATATCTTTCAATCATCTACCTGCCTCTCCTTGGGGGACAATACCAAGTGTAATCTTTCCTGACATTTTCTTGCCACTGCGTTCAATCGTAAGTTCTACACTATCATTTGGTTTATGAGAAAATACAATCTTATCAAAGTCCTCAACTGAGTTAACCTGCTTATTATCAAATGAAACGATAATATCACCCGCTGAAATCCCCGAACCTGCTGCTGGACTATTATCTGCTATCTCTCCAATTAATAGACCTCCCTCACCTGCCCTTCCAATTGCTTCCGAAATCGTCTTATTTACAGGTATAAGATATACACCGAGCCATGCCCTCCTCTTTCCTATATTTTCTATAATATACCTTGCCATCTCCCTCGCTCTGTTTATTGGCACAGCAAACCCAATACCAAGAGAACCACCACTCGTCGTAATTATTGCTGTATTTATACCAACAACTCCACCGTCTGCATTTACAAGGGGCCCACCAGAATTGCCAGGATTTATAGCCGCATCTGTTTGAATAAGGTGCTCACTAATTCTTATTCCACCTTCCTCTGCTCTCTTCATGATTCTTTCTTTTGCACTTATAACACCAACTGTGACGGTTGGCTGGGGGCTTCCAACCGCTTCACCAAAGGGATGTCCTATTGCAATTGCCCACTCACCTATCAGAATATTATCAGAGTTATCAAGATTACAATAAGGAAGACCTGTCCCCTTCACTTTAAGAACTGCAACATCAACATAGTAATCAGCACCAATAAGGTCTGCTTGCATCTCTTTGCCATCTGGGAGAACAATCTTAATTGTATCTGCTCCATGAACAACATGCTCTGCTGTAAGAATATAGCCATCATCAGAGATAATGAAGCCAGAACCAAAACCTGGAACCTGCTCTTTATATTCTTTTACATGGGGTCCAAAATAAAACTCTTTGAAAAAGTCCTCAAAGAAACCACTGAATGGGTCAAAGACCTGCCTGGTTATAGTGCTCATTGTCTTCACAGTAACGACAGCCCTTCCCGCATTCTCTGCTGCTACCACAATTGCATTCTGCCTTGAAGCAGTTATATCAGAGGTCGTGCTTGACGATGTCCCGCCTGTTGGCGTGCCCAAAAGAGAATCGGGAACATTCTGTGAGTGCTTACAGCCAGCAACCTGTATAATCAAAAGTATTGATAAGTAAACTATAAAGTTTCTCTTCATATCTCCCCCCTTTGGGAATAACTGCTAATTATAAATTAAAATAATTAATAAATTGAGAAAAATTTTACTTGGATGAGTTAATCAATGATAAAAATATCTTCAAATTATCAATATCGCTCGCTCTATCATCTCTCGGTGTTTCCATAATCACAGGAAGTTCAGACACTCTATTATAGAGAAGAAAGTTTTTAAGCCCATCAAGACCTATATATCCCATACCAAGATGCTCATGCCTATCCCTATTTGAGCCAAGTTCTGCTTTTGAGTCGTTAAGATGCAATAGTTTCACCTTATCACCATAATAGCCGAGGTCATCAAATATTCTATCCATACCATCATTTGACCTGATATCGTAACCACTCCCAAACGCGTGGGCAGAGTCAATACAAACACCAAGAAGGTTCGGTCTTTCCACATTTTTGAGAACCCACGCAATATCTTTCATATCGTTTCCTATGAGATTACCAGCACCCGCACTATTTTCAAGAAGAAGCATAGGGTAGCCATCCTCTTTAACAGAATCAAGAACACGATTTACTGCAAATAGAACATTATTGATACCTGCCTCAATTCCCATTCCTTTGTGACTGCCAAGATGGACAACAACATAGGTTGCGTCAAGCATTTTTCCAATCTCAAGTTCGTTAGTCAGAACATCAATTGACTTCTCATATATCTCTTTATCAGGAGAACCAATATTTATCAGGTAGTTTGTATGAATCACTCTGACTTTTATTTCGTATTCTGCACTTAACTCTTTAAATTTTTCTACATCTTCATTAGGTATTTCTTTGACCTGCCACCCCCTTGGGTTTCTTGAAAAGAACTGAAATGCCGATAGTCCCATTTCTCTGGCAGTAATGCAGGCATTATAGACACCACCTGATATTGAAAGGTGAAATCCAAAAGGTCTCATACTAATCAATTTCTATAAGAAGGGGTTAGATTTTACTTTGATGTCTTAGATGTCTTTGTCCCTGATGTGTGCGAAGGTGCCTCCTTTTTCTGCTCAATAACACTTGATTTTGTCTTCACAATAGATTCTGATGTCCTTCTACTTGTTATAAGTGCCAGTGTAAGAGATGTAACCATAAATATTATTGCTATTGCTGTAGTCAACTTTGAAAAAAAACCACCAGCCCCCTTTCCTCCAAAGACAGTTTCATCAGCACCACCCTTTGCACCAAAGACACTTGCAAGTCCCGCTCCCTTTCCAACTTGCATGAGGACTATTATCATAAGACCTGAGCATGCAATAATATGGACAACTAAAATCAATGTAACCATATATCAATCACCTCTGAAAACTAAAAAATTATACAATCAATGATAAAAATATTCAAGTGATAAGATATAAAATTCCTAAATATATAAGAATAATAAAATACAAATTTTTAACCAAATCTATTTATCTAGGGATAGAATTTAAAATTTCACAGAAATCATCTGACTTAATGCTTGCCCCCCCTACAAGTGCTCCATCTATATTTTTCATAGACATTAGATTATAAGCATTTGAAGGATTCACACTACCACCATACATTATTCTAATCTCCTCAGATATTTTATCATCATATATATCGCTGATTATACTTCTTATGAACTTATGAACCTCCTCTGCCTGCTCAGGGGTTGCGTTCCTTCCCGTGCCAATTGCCCAGACAGGTTCATAGGCGATAAGAACCCTTAAAATATCGTCCTCTTTAACCGATGATAGGCAATTTTTCATCTGCCCTTCAATAATATCAAATATCTTGTTATTCTCCCGCTCCTCAAGCGTTTCACCAACACATAGTATTGGATTTATCTTAACATCAAGAAGAGACCTCACTTTTTCTGATATAAAATCATCGCTTTCACTAAAATACTGCCTTCTCTCTGAATGACCAACGATGCACATCTTCACACCAATATCTGATAGCATTGAAGGGCTTATTTCACCTGTGTATGCACCGCTTGACTTGGGATAACAGTTCTGTGCCGAGATAATCAATGATGTATTTCTTGCCATCTCAACTGCTAATGGTAGATATACAAAAGGCGGAGCAATACCAACATCTATGTGCCCAAAGTCATCAACCCTTGATTTTATGTCTCTTATTAGGGCACTTGCCGAACCTTTATTCAGGTTCATCTTCCAATTGCCAACTACTATCTTCTTTCTCACGATGAATTTAATATCTAACTTACTTTCTATTTTTCTTTAATAACCTTTATTCCAGGAAGTTCCTTACCTTCAAGAAACTCTAAACTCGCACCACCACCTGTTGATATGTGATTGAACTTATCCGCCAGCCCTATTTTGTTGATTGCAGAAACTGTGTCACCACCACCAGCAATCTTTGTCGCATCGCTTACTGCTATCGCCCTGCATATTTCATTGGTTCCAATAGAAAAAGCAGAATTCTCAAAATAACCCATTGGACCATTCCAAACTATTAACTTGGCAGTTTTTATAATCTCAATATATTGCTCTATGGTTTTTTTTCCAATATCAAGACCCATAAGATTTTCTGGAATATCACTTGAATTTACATACATACCATCTTTTGAATCAGGGCTTTCAGCAACGATATGGTCAATGGGAAATAGAAGAATCTTTCCAAGTTGACCTGCCTTTGATAAAGCACTCTTTGCACTCTCAACGAACTCTTCCTCAAATATGGATTTACCTATGCTATAACCACTAATCTTCAAGAATGTATATGAAAGTGCACCTCCTATCAAAATAACATCTGCAACATCAAGCAAGTGGTCAATAACGCCTATTTTTGTCTCAAGTTTAGCGCCTCCAAGAACAAGTATATAAGGGTGTTCGGGTGAATAGAGGGCGTGAGATAGAAATTCAATCTCTGATATCATAAGAAAGCCAGCATAGGCACCTCCAAGGAGAATTGGCAAAGCATATACAGATGCATGCGGTCTGTGGGCAGCGCCGAATGCCTCCATAACATAGACATCCCCAAGTGATGCTAAACTCTTCGCAAATGCTTCGTCCCCCTTCTCCTCACCTTCATAGAACCTCACATTCTCAAGAAGACAGCACCCCCCATCTTTCAAATTGGAGACCACCTTCTCTACCTCTGCACCCAGGCAGTCATCAACAAAGACAACTCGTCTCCCCAAAAGTTTTGAGATTTCATCAGCAACAGGTCTTAAACTCAACTCGGGAACTTTTTTCCCCTTCGGTCGTCCAAGATGTGAAAGAAGCACTACCCTACCATTCTTCTCAATAAGATATTTTATAGTAGGCAGAGTTCTCACAATTCTCTCATTGTCAGCGATTACGCCATTCTTTAGAGGCACATTGAAATCACAACGAACAAGTATTCTCTTCCCTTCTGGAGAGAAATCCTCAACTGTCATCTTTGACATACTTTAAACCTCCTTGATTAAATACCTTTTATAACAAAAGGAATCAAGTCAACAACCCTTGTTGAGAAGCCCCACTCATTGTCATACCAACCAAAGACCTTAACAAGATTTGAACCAATAACTTTTGTAAGTTCTTTATCAATGTAGCAACTTGCAGTTGTAGTTATAAAATCAGAAGAAACAAGTGGCTCTTCTGTATATACAAGAATATCTTTATACTCACCATCAGCATATTTCTTAAACGCTTGATTAACCTCTTCAACTGTAGTTTTCTTCTCTGTCTCGCAAACAAGGTCAACAATTGATACATCTGGTGTTGGCACCCTAAGAGATATACCGTCCATTTTGCCCTTGACCTCTGGAATTACAAGAGAGAGGGCTGACGCGGCGCCCGTTGTTGTAGGTATTATAGACATATTGCATGCCCTTGCACGCCTCAGGTCCTTATGTGGCGAGTCAAGAACTATCTGGTCATTTGTATATGAGTGAACAGTAGTCATAAAGCCCCTCTTTATCCCAAATTCCTTTACAAGCACTGAGACCATTGGTGCAAGGCAGTTCGTAGTGCAAGATGCTGTTGAGATTATGTGGTGCTCACGAGGTCTATACATATAATTGTTTACACCGAACGCTATTGTAACATCCGGCTCTTTTGCTGGTGCTGTGATTATTACCTTCTTTGCACCTTTATCAATGTGCATCTGACAGGACTTTTTATCTCTATACACACCACTCGCTTCAATAACAACATCAACTCCAAGGTCTGCCCAGGGAAGTGCCTCTATAGTCCTCTCTGAAAAAACCCTAATCTCCCTTCCATTGACTGCTAACGATTTCTCACTATAACCAACCTCAGCATTATATGTTCTGTGAACAGAATCGTATTTTAGAAGGTGTGCTAAAGTCCTTGCCTCTGTAATATCATTAATTGCTACAAAATGAATATCTTCTTTACCAAACCCGATTCTGAATACGCACCTTCCCACCCTTCCAAATCCGTTAATTGCTACTCTTATAGCCATACTTGTAATACCTCCTTACTAAATAGTTAAGATAATATAATAAATTGATATTATATATAATAAAAGAAAGATTTCAAGAAGCCCTTGAAATAGTGAATAAACCTATTTCTTTACAGCCAGCATTATTGAGAACATAAGCACATTCTGATATCGTTGAACCAGTAGTCAAAACATCATCTACAAGAATTACACTTATTGGCACTTTTCTGCTTTTAACCTTAAAAGCACCCTTTATATTTGACTCCCTCTCCTTTGGATTTAGTTCTACCATCGGCTTTGTATATTTGACACGCCTAAGTAAATTTAGATAATTACAAGAAACTACCTCTGATAGCGCCCTTCCAATTAACTCTGATTGATTAAATCCCCTCTCCCTTAACCTTGATGGATGAAGTGGGACCGGTATAAGTGTTTTACCTTTATATTCTGCCATAGGAAGAAGTCCTAAATTATATGCCTTTAATATTATTCTCATTCCAATACTCGGACAACTTTCATATTTCATCTTGTGAATGAACTCTCTGAGAAAACCATCGTGAATTCCCAATGAAAAAACAGATGAAAAACGAAAAACATTTATATAAGTTTCCTTAGAAAAATATGGCTGAAACTCTAACCCATCAAAACATCTTTTACACAATAATACTTCTCCAAACGATAGCAACTCTCCGCACTTCTGGCAAACATATGGATATATCAACTTGATTAGAGGATTTAATAGATAGTCAGATGTAAAACCTAATCTCATATTTTGAAAGAAGACCTTATTATTGACCTTATCTCATAGAATAATTTACATCTATTTTCTTCTGTCAAGACATAGGTCTTTATATCTTCTTTTGACATTAAATTCTCAACAAAATTATCTCGCTTTAACTTTATTGTCGCAATAAGGTTTATGTCTGAATTGAAAACATTATTGAGAATCTTTCTAAATTTGGCACTTTTCAATTCCATTGAGCCGATCTCATCAATAATCAATACTTTTCTGTCTCTCAATGCCCTCTCAATCTCAGGAATCATCAATCGTTCTATATCATCAACAAAGACACTATAAGAACCAACCATCGGCACATTTTTCACACCTTTTCTGGCAAGTATGCCCTCCCTACCATCTAATGTAATAATACCAAAACCAACTCTTACTCGTCCCTCTCTCAACTCTCGTGTATAAAAGCCACATAAATTATCTTCATCAAATTCATTTACCACATTCATTATTAGTGTTGTCTTGCCAACACCTGGTCTTCCTGTGATAAGTATCTTCATAGATAATAAAAAATCAATTTCTTATTAAAATCTAAATCTACCGCTCATATAACTTATTAAGTTTCTCAACAGATGCTCTTAACATTGACTTTAACTCGGGAGGTTCTAATACCTCAGCATTTTCACCAAAGGAAAGAACCCACCTTTTCACTTCATTAAGTCCTGAAAGTTCCATCTGAAGTATAACTGAACCATCATATAAGACATCTATTCTCTGCGATTTATGCCATACCCTCTCTTTTATTAACTTTGCTATCTGTGGGCTAAACCTTATCTTGACATTATAGACATCTCTACCTCTCTCAAGAACAAACGAGTCAGATAGATAGTTCTCAATATTAAAATCACCCCTTATCTCAAATGGTCTTCTCAGTAATCTTAAACTGCTCACCCTACTCAATGCGAATGTTCTCACCTCTCCTCTCACATGACAATAGGCAATGATATACCAATCACCATTAATATTTATCAGGCGATATGGTTCAATTGTTCTGATAGTGGGACCTGACGAGATACTTGAATACGAAATCTCACACTGATATTTATCATAAAGTGCCTCTAAGAGATTAGAAAATATCTCTCCATCTATCTCTCTTGGTTTTCCTATTCTAAAATCTATCTTATCCGTTTTTTCTACAACGCCCGTAATAATCTTCTCATCTGTATAGTTCTTTATCTTGCTTATAATATCAGAAACAGAAAGTGTTGAATCTGCCTTCCACAGATTCTCTGCAACCTTATTGAGAAGAAATAGCATCAATATCTGGTCTGCTGATAGATTACAGGGCATTAAATCAAATGGCTTCGTGTAATAATAACCATTGTTTTTCTTATCAAATGCAACCGGTGCTCCAACCTGCTCCTTCATCCATCTTATATATCTCGTTATTGTTCTCTTATTTACTCCAAGTTCATCCGCTATCTTTTCTCTATTAGGATATTTCTTACTTGAAATAAGTTGATGAATAACAGATATCTTCTCAAAAGATTTCATCATAAAACCACTCATAATAACCACCTTATTCTATATAAATTTTTATTATGATATTATAACATCTAATTATGAATAATGGATTATTATTGGTATATACGGGAGAGGGTAAGGGAAAGACAACTGCATCTCTTGGGCTTGCTCTAAGGGCTTGTGGACATGAATTAAGCGTCTGTATACTTCAGTTTATGAAGAAGGGTGAAACAGGAGAGGTGCTCTTTTCAAGGAAGCACAACGAACCACTTGTTGTCCCGATGGGTTTGGGAACTCTGGTGAAACCAAATCAGGCCAACACCCACGAGACAATAAACTGTGCAATTACTTGGACACTTGCAAGAGCCATAATAGATTCAGGTATGTTTGACATTATCATACTTGATGAGATAGGGGTTGCTTCATATCTTCAATTGATAGATGACTCTGCACTCACTAAACTTGTAGAAGAAAGACCAGATAAATTAACGATTGTAATAACAGGAAGAAATGTGCCAGAACAGATAATGGAGATTGCAGATATTGTAAGCGAAGTAAAGGAGATAAAACATCATTTCAGAAAAGGTGTAAAACCTATTAGGGGGATTGAATATTAAAATGAATGGATTTATCTATTTTAGAAATATATCAGCGAGTAAGACGGATATCAAAGGTGCAGTAGCCATGACCTATCATAGCATTACACTCTGTCTCAGAAACACTTACCTCATCTTCACTATACCCAGCAAGTTCCACTACCACGGATATAAAGCCGATTAAAAGTTGGCAGATATTGACATCATAGTTTGATACCTCATCACATAGTGGGCACGCCTCTACTACCAAATCAGCAGAGTTATCAAGTGGCCTCACTATCCTTGAATCAGCGCTAAAAGTGCCATTAATCATCTCTGGAAGGTCTCCCAGAACCTCCTCCCAACTTGATGGTAGTTTTGTCTGATAGCGAACATTCCACTCTCGCAAGACCTCACGAGCAAGCCGGCGACCCAGAAGTTCCATTGTTATATCAAATCTCTTTTCACCGAGAATATCAAACAATGCTTGATTGAGAATCGCAAGTTCTCTCACTGAGATGCTAGATCTCTTAAACTTAGATGGAAATTTGAAACCACTTGACCTTGGATTTATAACTGCCACATTAGCCCTCCAAAAATAATCTCTAAATAGACCAAAAGATTTTCTAAATCTACAATTCTCTTAGATAACCTTCTATAACAAGTGATTTAAAGAGTTCATTGACCTCATTCTGGTCTAAACCAAGAAGTGCAGTTATCTGCCCAACAAATCTCTTTCCGTTTGCATACATAAGAAACTCAATACCAATTTTGCCATACTTTTTAACAAAGTTCTTATATTCAGGTGACAATGGGTCAAGTATCCTTTCAACTGCTGATGTCTTGACAGGAACAACAAGTGGTATCTCTTTTGTGAACAATGGTTCTTCTATTTCTATGAGTTCTTTTTGTTTGAGACCAAGTGCTATCTGTCTGACATTGTCTACTTCAAATCCAAGATTTTGTGCTATATCTTTTATCATTCTGCCATCTCTTATTGCTGATAGAAAACGCCACTCATCTGCACTGACAGTCACCTCAGATGAAATCTCATCTGTCTTTCGCCATACCATTGCCCTATGTGAGGGCAGGTCATTTTCAACTCTATCAGATACACTCCTACCCTCTTTTGCAAGATTTATGAGTTCATTCAAAGTCCTGTTAATAACATTCACCTCCTCAATCTTCTCACCTTCAAGAAACTGATATCTACCATTATATATATTCATCAATTTTACAAAAGCATTCTCTCCTAATTCTTCTCCATAACTTACATAAGAAATTCTTCCCCTGTTAAAAAAAACCTTACCTTCCAAATTAAGATACTTTACAATTAAAATACCTGTCTGGTTAAGACCGGCTATTACCCTAATGACTTTCTCAATGGACTCTTCCTCTATGCTCCCTTTAATCTCCATAAATTCACATATCAACTCCTATGATTCACACATTAAGCAATTTAATGGACATTCAATTATTAAATGAAAACTTAGTAAATAATTCTTAAATATTCGCTTTTACCCCTCTTACCCAATAATAACTAATCTATAACCTAAATAAAATCAAATTATAAATTATAATATAAATTCTAAATTTTTAATACAAAACTTTTCAAAAACGATAACTTATTAGATTACTAAATATATTTAACTGACTACTACCTTGTCTTCTTTATTCTTCTCTTTTTATCATATCATTAATACACCTTTTAATAACCCATTTTATTATAGTTATCTAAATTATTCTACTCCTCCAAATGCGAAAGATAATAAGAAAGTCCCTCCAACTCAACTGATAGGTCAACCTGATTGACCTTCATTCCCTCGGGAGGAAGAAGTGTTAATGGTGAAAATGATAACACTGCTTTAACGCCAGTCCCTGCAAGTTCTTTGATAATTGTATCACCAACACCCTCAGGAACTGCAAGAATTGCTATATCAACCCCCATCTTCTTTATAATCTCTTCCATTCTATCTTGACTGAATACCTCAATATCATTGTATCTCTGACCAATCTTCTTCGGGTCATTATCAAATGCACAAACAATCACAAAATGTTGTTTTCTAAAACCCTTGTATGAAATGAGCGCCCTCCCCAAAAAGCCAACTCCTATAAGCGCCACATTCCAAGATTTATTTATACCAATAATCTCCTTTAAATTATCCCTGAGAACTGATACATCATATCCCTTCCCCGGTCTACCAAACTGACCAAAATATGTCAGGTCCTTCCTTATCTGTGCTGCTGTAAAACCAACTATCTGAGAGAGTTCATAAGAAGAGATTGACTTTGTCTTCGCCTCCTCAAGTTTATTAAGTGTCCTATAATAAACACTCAATCTGTATATTAACATCTTTGGTATTTTCTTGAACACATCGGATTTCATACGACAAATATTTTAATAACAATTATATATTTTTCAAGTGAAAATATTAACAAACTATCTGACTATTAATCATATTCTTTAACTCTCTCATATATTCCTAATGCTTTCCAAACATCTTTTCTTTATCACTCATAAATAATTTCTCTACCTCACTCTTTGATGAAAGCATACTTTGGGGCACTCTCTCAAGTTCGTCTCTCTTTACTGGCCTCCCCTTTCTAAATTCCTCATAGAAACTACCCGAGCGGATGTTATCAAGAATACTTTGCATTGACTGCCTTACCCTATCATCTATCAGTTTATCACCTGCTATCTTCCCACCATAGAGGGCTGTTGTGCTTATTCTCTTTCTCATTCCATCAACACCATATTTACTCATTAAATCCGCTATTGCCCTTGTCTCAAAGACAGTCTCAATATACGCCTGCTCGGCAGGATAACCCTCCTTCACCAAAAGTTCATACGCAGAAATAACAAGGGCTGGCAAACCGCCACATAAGACAACCTGTTCACTGAAAAGGTCAAGTTCTGCCTCTATCTTGAATGTTGTCTCAAGAAGACCAGTCCTTGCAGAGCCCAGAGCACCCGCATAGGCAAGACACAAACTTAATGCCTTACCCGTGCTATCCTGCAGAACTGCTATCTTCGCGGGAAGCCCCCTCCCTGCCTTATACTCGCTCCTTAATGCATCACCAGGTCCCATAGGTCCAACAAGAACAACATCAACATCATCACTGAACCTTATATTCTCAAAGTGAACAGCAACAGTAGAGGCAAAGACAATCATAGCCCCACTCCTCACCCTCCCCTTCAAAAATTTCTCCCACACCTCACTATGATATTCATCAGGAACAAGCATTGATATTATATGTGCCTTACCCACTGCCTCTTCTATTGTCGCCACCCTAAAACCATCTCTTGTCGCTATCTTAACACTCTCAGAACCCTGCCTCAGAGCAATCAAGACCCTTACGCCCGAATCACGAATGTTTGCTGCCTGTGCCCTTGCCTGATTGCCATAACCTATAATTGCTATCTCCCTTCCAGCAAGCGCAAAACTATCAATATCCTTTTCTCTATAAGTCCTCATCTCTTAACATCACCCTCCTTATAGGCATTAAAAAAACTTTTATAATATTCAATCTGCGAGTAATAACCGAAGAAAATTGCCGGTATTGAAAGAATAATAAATAAAGGTCTTGCGTTTATTACGAAAGATAAGACAGCAATAGCAGACAGATTTATATATACTTTACCGAAGATATTTGACTCCATAACCCTCCCTAATTTGTTGATATAGGACAATGCGATATATATTGATATTGCCTCCTTAATAATAATTGCAATAACGAACCATAGGGGAAGATAGCGATAGATAAAAAGAAGAACAATGAGTGGAATAGATAGGGATTTATCAGCGATTGTGTCAAATGCCTTCCCAAACTCAGTTATCTGGCCCAGACGCCTTGCCACTATTCCATCAAGGAGGTCTGATAGCATAAAAAGCCCAAATAGAACGACTACCAATAATTCTGGTTTTCCACCCTTTAAAACAGATAGATATAGTATTGGAGGTATCAAAAGATACCTGGAGGCAGTTATGAGATTCGGAATATTGAGATAACACATAATTATATTTCATAATAAAATAAAAATAGAGAAAGTTAATATGGTAAATTTTGTATATATAAAAAAATTAGGTAAGTTTATGAGGCGCAACATTATCATAATCATAGCGGTTTTACCTATCAAATAAAAATTTCTATACACTAATATATTGCTTATCTTTCTTAACTTTTCATAATTAATGTTGAATTTATATTTTATCATTTTTAACACAAAACAGTCGTGGACGACTGTTCTACCAATAAGGTGGACGAGTGTTCTACCAATAAGATTGTGCGATAGGAGGGGTGAGGTAAACAAGACCTATATATGCAAGAATAGGTTTAATATCTCACCCCCTTAAATCGCACCGCTACAATTAATGTTGTTTTTTATGTAGTGTCCTCACACCTGTGAGGACGAAAATTTAATGTAACAAAATAATTTCCTCGCCATAGGAATGGCGACGCTACAAGTGAGGTGTCATTCTGAGCGTAGCGAAGAATCTATGTCGCATATTATTACCACTACGCTATATACAATCAATCATCTATAAAGAGATTCTTCATTTCATTCAGAATGACACGAGGAGCATAAGCCCCCTGCTTAATGTATTATGTATGTTTTTGACCAAATTTACCCCAAAAAAATAATTGAAAAAAATTAAAAATAATACTTGACAAGTGATCTTAAATTTGTTAGATTTTGGTAGATTTTAAGGAGGTTGATTATGAAAAAGTATTTAGTATTAATTTTGGGAATCCTGGCAGTTGGTGCCGTAATGGCTGCTACTGCCACACCAACAGAGATTCCCAACAAGAGTTTAACACCATCTACGAATGCAGAAAAAGATATGAGTTACTATGGCACACCAACATACTACTGGACACTTACTGGTTCAAACTGGACACCTGCGTGCTATTTTGAACCAGCAAAATTCAGTGTTGCTACGAATTTCAGAATAAAGACAATTGGCAATATGGGCTATTCCTCCAACGGCAACTGCAACATATATATCTACTTAAATGAGACAAGTGGTCATCCAAATGACACACCACCGACATTCACAAATAAGAAGTATGGACCATTTGCATGGCATATCAATGCCTCTTATCCAAATATGGACGACGCAAATGTTTACAGTTTGAACTGGTATCTTAAGATATCAGATGTTAATGCGACACCCAACAAGAGGTTCTGGGTCCTCTGGCACATGCCAACATCACCACCGCCATACCCAATTAGTGACGAGTCCACAAATGCTAAGAACTCACTGATATACTATCCAGGCACTGGCTGGACAAACACCATCAGTGGTTATTATCCATGCTGGTGCACACATGTTGTTGTTGAGTATCCACCAGCAGCAGTGTCTAACACATCAGTTGGTGTAGTCAAGGCACTCTTCAACTAAGAGAAGCAATCTTTGACATTAGGGGGGCTAATATTAGACCCCCCTCTTTTTTTGTATAAAAATAAGAATTATTGTATATCATTCATTAATATGTTATATTTAAGAAAGGAGGTTTATTATGAAGAGGAATATCCTATTTGTATTACTAATAATAGTGATGGGGACATCATTTGCAGAGGTTGCGTTTCCAACAGAGATACCTAATAAAACACTTACGCCAAATACAGATTCAATAAAGGAGTTGAAATACCATAGCACACCATCATATTACTGGACTCTTACAGGGCAAAACTGGTGCCTGGCATGCTGGTTCAGACCGAGTGATTTTGGGGTTGCAAATAACCCATACAGAATAATAGTCATAGGTATGATTGGTTATAGTGCCAATGGCGCCGCAAAGATATATGTAACAGCACAGGAGAATGATGGCAAGCCAAGGTGCAATCCCGATAACAGCTTCCAGTATACTGACTTTGGTCCTCTTGACTGGCATATAAACAACACATATCCTAACTACGATGATGTTACCGTTTACAACAAGAACTGGTATTATAAAAAGACCGACTTTAGATTCTGGGTAATATATCATTTACCAACATCACCACCACCATACCCAATAAGCGATGGAGATGACAATAAGAACACACTAATATGGAATCCAACTACACACACTTGGGTTGATGGAATACAAACTTATAAGGTAGATTGGTGTATGCATGTCTTAATAGAGTATCCACCGACAACGATTGAGAACACATCTGTTGGCACAGTAAAGGCGCTATTCAAATAAAAATCTGACTATCTAATATAATTTAAGGGGCTATATAGCCCCTTTCTTATTATTATAAAGGGAATTAAAAATATTGAATATTTTGTATATTTATGTTATATTTAAACAAAGGAGGTTTATGATGAAAGGAAATATCTTACTTATATTACTAATAATAGCGATTGGAACCTCACTTGCAGAGACAGCATTCCCAACAGAGATACCTAACAAGGCATTGACACCAAGGACAGATTCAATAATAGAGATGAAGTATCATGGCACGCCATATTATTACTGGACTCTTTCTGGTTCAAACTGGTGTCTGGCAGGTTATTTCAGATTATCTGATTTTGGAATTACAAAAACATCTTATAGAATAATAATCATTGGAATAATGGGTTATAGTTCAAACGGTCAAGCGAAGATATATGTAACAGCACAGGAGAACGATAATAAACCAAGATGCAATCCTGACAACAACTTTGAGTATATTGACTTTGGTCCACTTGACTGGCACATAAACAACACCTATCCAAACTACGATGATGCTACTGTTTACAACAAGAACTGGTATTATGACAAAAGTGTCTCTCGGTTCTGGGTTATCTACCACCTTCCAACATCACCGCCACCATATCCTATAACTGATGATTCTACTAACGCTAAGAACTCGCTTATATGGAACCCAACATTACACAGTTGGACAACTGACTACAATGGCTACAAACTATGCTGGTGTATGCATGTGCTTATAGAGTATCCACCAACAAAGATTGAGAACACATCAGTTGGTATTGTAAAGTCGCTCTTCAAATAGTTTTTCTACTGAAAATCATTTATGGGAGGTTAAACTTGCCTAACCTTTGCTGGTCAATCAGATTATCAATATTTATGTTAAATAATAATTTTACTCAAAATTTTCAAGAGTGTGACATAAGTCACAGAAAATTTACATATTTTTTATTAAATTAATAATAGAGGTGATTTATGATGAAAAAATATTTAGTTGTTATATTGGGGCTTTCAATAGTAGGTTCCTTAATGGCATATAATGGCACACCAACAGAGATATTAAAAAATAACTTCAAATTATTTTCACCCTCTGAGAAAGATATGTATTATCACAGCACGCCTTCATACTACTGGGCATTCTCTGGAACAGGATGGGCTATTGCCTGCTGGTTCAAACCTGCTGATTATAACATCACTATGAATTTCAGAATCAAGACCATTGGAATGATGTTTTACAATAAAGGCACTGCTAAACTCTACTCACAACCCAACAATGGTGACCCTAATTGGAGTAAAAATAAATATGGTCCACAAGACATTTCTATTGACACAATATACCCATCATATAATGACACTAATATCTATTCTTACAACTGGTATTACACAATTACAGAGATAAACAATTCTACTTATAAGAGTTTCTGGATGATATATGCTTTTTCTGTTGCACCTTATCCTATAAGTGATGGCGATGATAATAAAAACTCACTTACATGGAATCCACAATATCAGGATTGGATGAACAATATTGAGGGTTACAAGGTTGACTGGTGTATGCACTGTGTTGTAGAATATCCCCCAACAACAATTGAGAACACATCGGTAGGAACAGTGAAATCGTTGTTTAAGTAGAGATTTTGGATATTTGTATGAATTACAAAAATTACTACTATTATCAAATTAATGATAAATATTTGTTTTTGTATTATAATTATTAGAGAGGAGGTATTTGTATGAAGATTAAGTTGTTAGTTTTATTCAGCATCATCATATTTGGAACCTCAATTGCATATATTGCATTCCCAACGGAGATTACTAACAAGATTTCAAGCCATCTATGAACGCCGAGGCGGATATGAAATATCATGGCACACCAACATACTACTGGACACTCACAGGTTCAAACTTTGCTATAGCGGGTTATTTTGAACCAGCGAAGTTTGGTGTCAATAATGACTTTAGAATTAAGAAGATTGGCTGCATGGGTTATATATCAAATGGTGCTGTGAAAATATATCTATTTTTTGCTGAGGTAAAAGGTTCAAGAAGATGGAACCCTGACTGTTACCCACCAGAATTTTCAAAGAAGAAGTATGGACCAAAGGACTGGCATATTAACAACTCATATCCAAACTATGATGACTGTGATATGTATTCTGATAACTGGTATTTAAGGAAGAGCGATATTGACTCACAGGTTAATAAGTGGTTCTGGATTGTATATCACTTTCCAACATCACCACCGCCATATCCATTAAGCGATGAAGCAACTGATTATAAAAACTCCCATACTTATTTTCCAGGAACAGGATGGTCAGAGCATATAAATGGTTATGACCCCTGCTGGTGTATGCATGTAATTGTAGTTTATCCTATAGATGCCATTGAGAATACATCAGTTGGAACAGTAAAGGCGCTATTCAAATAGTATTAGAATTCTATGCCTTAAAGGGGGCTTATATCGCCCCCTCTTTTTTGTATACTTAATCGGGCAAAAATAGAAAATTCAATTGAAAAATGTTTCAAACACTCACATATCACTTGACAGAAACATTATTTCTATTATCTTATTTAGTATATGACAAGTGATGTCATCTTTATTCCGTTTGGTTCTGATAAAAGAGATGGTCTGCGGCTGAACATATCAAAAGCCCTCCATAATGCCGGTCTTTCCGATGTCATGAAAGAGGGTGAGATTGTTGCTGTAAAGACACACTTTGGTGAGAGGGGAAACACTGCCTTTATAAAGCCAATCTTTGTATCCATTGTGATAAGTATATTAAAGCAGGCGGGGTGTCTGCCATTCCTCACTGATACGAATACTCTATATGTTGGAAGCAGGGGCATAGCGATAACTCACCTTGAGACCGCCTATCTCCATGGATTTCTTCCCGAGGCGGTTGGAGCACCTGTTATAATAGCAGATGGATTAAGGGGTGGTGATGGCTTCAAGGTGGAGATAGAAGGCAAGCATCTGAAGGAAGTAGAGATAGCGAAGCATATCTCAGAGGCGGACTCAATGGTTGTGATAAGCCATTTCAAGGGACACGACCTAATGGCTTTTGGTGCATCGCTGAAGAACATTGGTATGGGCTGTTCAACGAGAAAGGGGAAACTCAAAATGCACTCAAATGTGAGACCTTATGTAATAGAAGAAAAATGCACGGGCTGTAAGATATGCCTGAAATGGTGCCCAGTAGATGCTATTTCATTTGAGAACAAAAAAGCATTTATAGATGATAAAATATGTATTGGCTGTGCAGAGTGCATTGGCGCCTGTCAGGCAAGGGCAATTGATTTTGCGTGGGATAGTGCTTCAAATACTGCACAGGAGATGATGGTTGAGCATGCCTTTGGTGTGATGAGGGCACTCAAAGGAAGATTAATGTTCATTAATTTTGTAATTGATGTTGTTCCTAACTGCGACTGCTATCCTTTTAGTGGGAAGCCCATTGTGCCAGATGTCGGGATTCTTGTCTCAAGAGACCCCGTCGCTATTGATAAGGCGTCATACGACCTTGTCAACGAACAGATGGGGCTTGACAGCGAGGTTCTTGGAGATGCCCTCTCACCTGGCAAGGACAAGATAAAGGCGATATACCCACATCTTGATGGGTTTGTTCAATTAAAATATGCAGAAGAGTTAGGTCTTGGTAGTATGAAATACAATCTTGTAAGAATGGAGGTGTGATATATGAGATTTATATTATTGTTGTTTAGCATAATAATTATTTTATTGATGACTATTCTATCCTGTGGTGACACGATATATCCAGAGAATATGGCAAGAAGGTATGTTTATGAAGTGAGCGAGGAGGACATAACTGGACATGGTGGTTATGTAGATATTGCAGAACTCACGGGCATTACTAATAGTAAAGATGAGATGCCAGTTGTCATGGTTTACGGAGATAATAGAAATCAAACCCAAAATTATTGGAAACCAATATCTACTGTTTTCTACCACATAGAGGAAGGCAAGGTATTTATAGATACAGGTGGCGGATACTCTAATTACTATAGAATAGTTGTGATAAAATAGATTTGTATATTATGTAGATAATTTTTATAATAATAAAGGTAATAAGGTATAAAAATATTAATATTTTCATTTGAATATAAAAAAATATAGTATTATATATTTATGAGAATATGGTTATTGTGGTTTTAACTTATAAATGGTGGAGGTTTTATTATGTTTGGAAAGAAGGTTAAATTGACGCCTGAAGAACTTTCTGAATTGTTGGGACAATACTTCACAGAATACTCACAACTTCTTGATAGGGGTGAGAAATTAAGAGCAGGTTTGGAAGAACGGCTCTCCTCTATGGAAGACCTGGAAGGAAGAATAAGTGGTCTTGAAAATAAGGTAGATGAGTTTGAATCTAAGATAACAGCAAAAACCACAGAGACAATGAGCCAGATTGACTCTGCGAAGAATACTGCTAGTGAGGTCTTAGGTGTAAAAAGCGAGATTGATGGCATTAAGAGCAGAATTGATGAGGTAAAAAAATCGGTTGAGTATGTAATAGAGAAAGCCCCATCAGAAAAGTTAGAGAAGATAAGTTCTGTAATAGAAGACCTTTCATCAAAGACCAAGGTAATAGAGGAAAATTTTAACACCCTTGACAGAAAAACTTCATCTTTTAGTGAACTTGCATCTAAGACAGATGACCTTATGTCAAAACTTCATAATCTTACAGTGAACTTTGATGATATAACTTCTAGGAGTAATACAATAGAGAGAAGATTATCTATGATGGATGAGAAGGTTGTCAGCAATGAAACAGTTATATCTCATATAGAAAAGGCATCTGAGATGGTTGGTCCAATTGATGAGAAACTAAAATCAATATCTAAGGAGGTTGACAACAACAGGTCATCAATAGATGAGATTGCAAAAAGATACAACGAGGTAATTAATTCTATAAATCTCACCGAGAGAAAGGCGGATGAGTTAAATTCGGTAGTGTCTAATCTAGATAATTCATTTAAGTTAAAGACATCAGAGGTTGAGACAAAACTTGGTAATATTTCTATGGACATCTCTGTAATAGAAAATAAACTTTCTGAACTTGGAAAAGTTAAAGAGGGGGCAGGTGCATTGACCGAGAGATTGTCTGAAATTGAAAATCGTATCACAGATGCTTCCAATGTTATTTCAAGGTTCAAAGAGGTAGATACTAACTTATCAGATGTAGGTTTAAAGGTTGAATCGTTGGTAAAGACATCGGAGGATGTAAGTTCAAAATTAGACGAAGCAAAGGCAATATCTGAAAAGGTAGCAGAGCAGGTATCTACCTTTGAGACGAGGGCTGGGTCAATTGATGGTCTTATTAATGAGGTTAAGGGAAGTGCTAAAGCAATTGATGAGAAGGTAAAAAGTTGGTCTGAGGCAAAGGAGTTATTTGAAAGTGTTGATAGTTCACTAAAAGAACTGAGAAAGATGAAGGAGGAGGCAGAGAGATTTAAAGAAGAGATAGGCGATTATAAAGAGACATTTGAGAAGGTTCAAAGCGACCATGGACGACTCAATATGCAGATATGGGAGATAGAAAAGAAGTTAACAGATATTGATGACAAGATAGAGTCAATAAATGAACTTGATGGTAAGATAACCTCACTGGAAGAAAGGAAGGACAAGATAACAGGAGACCTGAGAATACTTGAGGTGTGGGAGAAGCGACTGAAAGATGCTTTTAAATACTCAGATGATGTTTACGAACAACTCAAAGGATTACAAGCAGGTGTAGAAGAACTCGTGCAAAAGGTTGAATTTGTAAAATCCAATGTATCTAATTTAGATGAGATAAAGACGAAGTTAGAGAGTGTGATTAAGTCAAAGGAGGAGGTTCTCTCTTCATCTGAAGATATGAAGTTGTTGCACAAAGAAATGAATTCTATTATCAGTGAACTTGCAGATTACAAGAGTAAGTTACCAGAACTAAGTAATAAGTTCAAAGGTCTTGAGGCAACTTCTGCAAGTGTTGAGGAGCATCTCAATGCTATAGGACAAGCAGTTATAAACGAGCGAGAGTTCAGTGAAAAATTTGAAGAGATAAAGAATAAATATAATGAACTGCTTGAAGTAAAGTCGCAACTTGAAAGCATCGCCTCACAGGTAGAGAAGGTAAGGGATTACAGCACATTATATCAGGAGGTTGAAAGCAAGGTAAAACAACTATCTACAGAAAAGGCAATGTTTGAAAGGTCTATTGATGAACTGCATTCATCATTTAGAACCGTTGATGAGGAAATCTCAAAAAAGGTAGATGACTTTAATAGGGAGAAGATAGTTCTTGAGGAAAGAGGAAGAGATGTCCGATTTATCTACACCAATATTGAGAACCTCTATAATCGTTTGAACGAGACAATGGATATGAGAAGACGACTTGATAGAGACCTTTCTGAGATTAAGGAGAAGGAAACAGAGATACAAAAGATAAAAGCACAGGTAGAAGAGATAACAAGAATGGACATAGAAATAAGGAATATAATGGACGGTCTTGGAAAGACGATGAGAGAAGTGACATCTTTTGAGAAAGAAATTAAGAATATAAAATCTCAGCAAGAGCAAATAGAAGCATCATCTAAGAAGATAACAAAACTCTTGGAAGATGAGAAAATAAGGATAACTGATGTTGCAGCCATTCGTGATAGTTTAGTGAAACTGATAAATGAGACCAAAGAGAACATTTCTGCAATTGATACTCAAAGAAAAGAGTTAGAAGATGTAAAAAATAAGTCAAAGAAAGAGACCCGTGACCTTATTGATGAACTTGATTCAAGGAAAGACCTTTTGGTCTCACTTAGAGATAGATTTGACTCAGTAAGCATGATTATGGATGAATTGGAGTCAAGGAGAAGAGAGCTTGATGTCAGCAGAGGTGAGATGCAGAAGATTGAGAAAAGCATTGAACAACTTAATAGTCAGATATTTGAATTGTCAAACAATATAGTAAATCTCAACAGGATGTCAAAGAATGTTGATATAATTGAAGAACAACTGAACAAGGTTTTTGAGATGCGCTCAAAACTATTAACATCACTTGATGAGTTAAGAGCGAAGGAAGGCATCATCGCAGATATAAACCACCGTATAAACAACCTTGAAGCAAAAACAAGGTCATATACTTATGAGGCGAAGATAGAGGAGACACCGCCATCTTAGAAGGAAGAGTTTTAGAGAAAGAAGTTATCCTTATCTGCGGGATTTTGAAAGGTATGTAGATGTCAAGGGTAATATCAATTGCCTGTCAGAAAGGTGGTGTAGGAAAAACAACAACTACACTAAATCTTGGAATATCACTTAATATTCTCGGTAAAAAGATTCTACTAATTGATTTAGACCCCCAGGGATGTTTAGGCATCGCATTTGACATTGACCAGAACTCACTGTCTCTTGGATTGTATGAACTGGTAGTCAAGGGTTATAAAACAACAGATGTCATATACAGAACTGGAATAAAGAACCTTCATATAATACCTAATAATGCATGGTCAAAACCTACAGGTGAGGCAACCATAAAAGCCCTATCAAATCTCAGGTCGCTTAAAAGAGTAATTGATGGAGTTAGAAATGAGTATGACTTTATATTAATTGACTGTCCACCATCAATATTAGAAAATACATTATCTGCATTATACACATCTGACTCCATTCTTATACCAGTTCAAAGTGATTACTATGTATTTATGGTTCTTGACCAATTCCTGCGTTCTCTCTCAGTGATACAGCAGAGCATAAATCCAAACCTGGCAATTGATGGTCTTCTTCTAACAATGTTTGATAATAGGTTGAAGTCATCACAAGAGATACTAAAGATGTCATGGCAGAAATACAATCAGTATATATTCAAGACCATAATACCAAGGTCAACAGAACTTGCTCAGGTCATCTATACCAAGAAACCAATAACAATATACTTACCAAGACCTTCAAAAGGAGCCCTTGCTTATATGTCACTTGCGAGGGAACTTCTCAAAAGATTTGAAGAGACAAAACTCACAAATGTAGAAAGCACCCTGACAAGTAATGATAAAGGGTAGTGTATTAAAATTCGGTGATAATATTGATACCGACCAGATATATCCCGGGAAGTATCTTGCCATAACCGACCCAAGTGAGATGTCTTTACATGCCCTTGAGGGAATATCACCTGACTATGCTAAAAGAGTTGATGGTGCAATTATAGTTGCCGGGCATAATTTTGGCTGTGGAAGTTCAAGAGAGCAAGCAACGATATCACTTAAATATGCAGGTGTTAAAGGAATAATCGCTTTATCATTTGCCCGCATATTCTACAGAAATGCAATAAATCAGGGTATATTACTGTGCCAGGTAGAAAGCCCACTCTTAGTTAATGATGGCGATTCAATAGAAATAAACACTGAAAATGGTTTTATCATTTACGCTAATGGTAGAATACCCTTTACTTCTACTCCTCCGTTTCTTCTTGAAATAGTCAAACTTGGTGGTCTTGTTGAATATACAAAGAAGAAACTCTCTGAAAAGAAGGAATAAAATATAAATACTAATTAAATCTAAACCATGACCTCTTTAAGACACCTGTATCACCTTTGACGATAAGCATTAGTAAATTAAGAAGACCTATTAATTCACCTATGCCGTAAGATGAGTGCATAATTACTGTGGAGATACCTGAAAGAAGACCAATGAGAGTTCCATTTCTCTTTATACTCTTAAAAATAAACAATATTAAAACAAGCAGATATAAAACTAATGGAATGATAGATAAATAGAAGATAATTGATTTATTGAAAATAATAGAAGATAATAAGGGTCCAAACAGCATAATAAAAAATAATGGCAAAATCTGCCTTATCTTTAAAAACTTTGGTTGAAGATACAAAACAATGGGCTTAAAAAAGCCATAGCCAAACATCTGCTTAAAAAGCCCTTTAATACCTCTTCTTGCGATATAAATCACTCTGTGTTGACTTAAAACCATAATCCTCTTTCCCATCTCCCTTAATCTATAATTATGTTCCTCGTCAGAATTACGCATCAGATACGGTATATATTCACCTGCTTTCAAAATGTCATCTCTCCAGTAAGCACCAAACGCGACTGTATCAACGAACTCTTCCTTATCTGCTGTTCTAAAAGATGCCCCAACACCAACAATAGATGACATAACAACTGCTATCGCCTCCCCCACCTTACCTATTCCAATTGTATTTAGTCCTCCACCAGCACAATCTGCTCTACCGCTTAGCAAGACACCTACCATTGTGCCAATGTAATCTGATGGAAGACGCGCATGACCATCCAATCTCACAATAATCTCACCCTTAGCAGATAATACCGCTATGCTCATAGCATAAGGAACCGTCCTGCCATTATTGTCAATTATCCTTATAACTATATCCCTATCTTTATATGATTCAACAATGCTTTTTGTATTATCCTCTGACATACCATCTGCAACTACAATCTCCATCTTTTCATGAGGGTAATCCTGAGAAAGAACGCTCTCAATAGCATCCCCAATGTATCGCTCGGCATTCCTAACCGGCATCACAACACTAACAAAAGGCAACTCTTCTCTCATAATCTTTCACAAATCCTTAAATAGAGATTTTGATAATTCAAGACCATCTTATTAAGAGCATATGTATTGAGCACATATTCTCTACTACTCAATCCCATTTTATGTCTCAATCTAATATCATCTATTAATAATGATACCCTCTCTGCTAAAGCACAATAATCCTTCTTTCTAACAACAAAGCCAGTCCTTCCATCTAAAACAATTTCTGAATTACCAGGGGCGTCTGTTACAACACAGGCAAGACCGCTTGATGATGCTTCCAGAATTACATTACACATACCTTCAGATATGCTTGTGTTAACCAAGATGTTCATAATATTATAGTAATCTGATGTATCATCAACCCTTCCAGAAAATATAAATCTCTCTTCCAATCCAGCATTCTTTATATCGTCCATAGCATTCTCAAAATCAACACCCCCACCCACAACCAAAAATCTAACATTATCATACTTCTTCAAAATAGTTCGTGCTGTTAAAATGAGTGTGTCAAAGTCCTTCTCTGTTCTTATATTACCAACCCAGCCAATTACAAATTCATTTTCAGAAATTCCTAAGCTTTTACGCAATCCATAGACATCTCTTGGTGCAAATCTCTCGGTATCTACACCATTGACCAGGACATCAATCCTACTCTGGGGAATACGATACTCTCTTGAGATAGTCCTTCTTAAGTCATAAGAATTGACAGTTACCAGGTCAGAGAAATGCAGGGCTGTCCTCAAAAGTAATCTTCTCAAACTGCTCATACCATAATCTTCTCCCCATAGTGAACATATAATCCTTGAACTTCTATTGAACATGGTTGTAAATATCCCCCATAATATCGCTGTTGATGATATAAGGTGGATTACATCAGGAGATTCGTTCTTTATTATTTTAGCGAGTCGTCTGCCAAATGTCATATCAATACCCAGAGATTTTTCAATTTCAATATGATAATCGGGGATTTTGTCTCTCTCATCTGTTCCCCTATTTAATGTTAGCAATTTTGATGTAATCAGGTTTTCATCCAATCCATTAAGCATATATATTGTCTGCCACTCGGCACCGCCAAGACCAACCTCAGGTAAGAAAACGAGTAATTTTATAAGGCTTCTTTTGCTCATAAAAGATAATTGTATTCAATTGACCAATATTCTCTACTATGTTAAAAATATCATATATGGTCAAGATTTTTTTACTTTTTCTTATTATGTATTCGTTTATTTTAATAATTAACATAGATGCTGAGGAAATTAGCATTGAGGGTTTAAACCTTAATTTATCTAATAGTGTCTTAACTAATGAAAGTATGGAGACACTCCTTGTCAACATTACATATTCACTTGATAATGGTCTTATAGAGAGGGCTGTGAAACTCTCTAACTTTCTTATCAAATATAAGCCTTCTGAGGCGCCTTTAAAGGTGAACTTAATCACAATTAAAGCAAAATACTCAGAGGAAATTAAAGGAAGGGCAGAAGCGTTCAATATGCTTAAAGAGTTAAAATCAAAATTAAATGAAAATAATAAAAATGAATTCTGTAAATTCATTCTTGAAATGGCAACAACACCTATGAAAAGAAAGACAGAGATTGAAAAGATAAATATAAATCCTCTTGAGAATAAGACAAAGGAATGCATTATTGAGAATACATTAGACCTTCAATGGTCCGTAAATTTAATATGGCTTCTGAAGGGCTTAAATGAAAACCTATTCTTAGAGGGGAAAAAATCTTTAATTGAAGAAATAGATAGAGAACGGGAATTTAGTTTAGATTTAATAAGTCAGTCATCACCACAGATAAGTTTAGATAGAGCAAACGACGAGGCAATTGCTTCTGCCATTGGCTGGCAAACAGGTGATATAGTGTCAGGAAAACTTGCACATCTCATAGATAAAAGATTGAACCTCACGGGCTTTTCTATCTGTATTGGACATCCTATTACATTCAATAAACTTAGCAATATTATAAAAGGAGTTATGTCTTTCTCTGAACCACAAATAATAGAAGTTCAGACCTACACTGAGGAGGGTTATACAATATATCGTTCAATAGCGAAAAGCACTGCTATTCTGAAGATAAGCGTCTCGGACCTTCTGACTAAATATGGCGCTGACCCTCATACCTTTAAGCCGTTTGTTCCAAAGGCACCTATAATTGAGAAAGAAACAGAAGAGAATAAAGAAAGCAATACAGAAGAAGAAGGTGGTATATAATTATTTCTTTGGTATAATTATATAGTATGGTTGAAAATAAATATTATAAATTAATACTAATTTCTATATTATTAATCAGTATTATATTAACTGGTTGTAAAATATCTGAGAATGATAGGCCCAAGGCATTAAATCGTTTTGCAATGAAGTGCGCTGATTACGAGGTCTTTAAAGAAGCAGAATATAGGTTAGAACAGGCAATAAAATTAACGCCCAATGATGCAAATCTTCATAACAACCTTGCTATTGTTCTTGAGGCGCAGGGAAAATTAAAAGAATCCTATGCTGAGTATAAATATGCTTTATCCCTTGACGCTAAAAATGAGGTTATAATGAGAAATATTGAGGAGTTTAAAAAAATTCACAAAAATGAGATTGAAGATTAAAATAATTTTTGTTATTATTCTATCTGTTATTTGCTGTCAAGGTTCAAGAAAAATAGATATACCTATCACACAAGAACCAATAATAAAGACAGAGGAAGGTAAAACGATTGCTATTATCCCTTTTTCTGGTGATGATTATGATATTGATGCTATAAATAATGCTGTAAGTGAGATATCAGAGGCAATTGAATATAATACAGACCTTGTTGTAATTGATAAAGATGAGGTTGAGAAAGAGATGAAATCAGAAGAACTAAAGTCAATTAACCCTGGGACAGACCAATATGCAATGGCAATTGGGAAGTCACTGAGATGTGATTTTGTAATATATGGCAACTTAGAGTTCTTCTTTGAAAGGTATAGTGAACAGGGATATGCACCAAATGAAAGATACACAGCAGACCAACCATACGCACCTGAATTAATCTATGGCCCAAGATATTCTATGACCAACTACGACATTGAGTTGAGATACACTCTAAGATTAAATATGATGGGTTTAGATATAAAGAAAGAAAAACCAATATTCGTTGAGAAGTTTGAAAAGTCAAGGGATGAGATATACAAGGCAGGTGAATTACCAATTGACCTCCATAAACTATATCAAATCTATTCATCACTCCTATATGACATTGGAGATGAATTCACTGAAAAACTATCACCACATAACATCAAAGGAGAGAGGTTTTTCCTTGACTAACCGTTCATTGAGAACATTCCCAATAGTATTCACTACCTTTCTGATATTTTTTCTGCTTAATATGTTTTCAGTAGATAAAGCAGACGCAAGGTTTAAGGTTCGTGACTATAAATTCCACTGGAAGAAGTATTCAACAGAACACTTTGACATATATTTCTATGAAGAGGAAAACTTCCTCCTTGATTACACTGCAAGTGTTGTTGAAGATGCTTATGACAGGATTTCAAGAATCATTGATTATAAGCCACTGCTAAAATTTCCAGTTATAATATATAAATCCCATCAGGAATTTGAACAGACAAACATCATAGATGAACCATTAAGTGAGGGAGTCGGTGGTTTCTCCGAAGTATTCCACAAAAGGGTTGTAGTGCCCTATGATGGTAATATAGAACAATATACAAAGACACTGATTCACGAAATAACCCATGTCTTCATCTTTGATATGTATTTTGGAAGTGTAGGAAGTATCTTCTCGGGAACTTTAATATACCCCGCGGATTGGTTTATGGAAGGCCTTCCAGAATATATTGCGAGTGATTGGACACCAGAAGGTGTTCAGGTTCTAAGAGACGCAGTTCTATCAAATAAGATACACAATTTAAAAGACCTTGAGGATTTCAACAATATCCCATCTTGGGAGGTCTATCAAGCGTATAAGGAAGGTCAATCCGCTATTGAGTATTTTGCAGATGAGTATGGTTTAGACAAACTTACAGAACTTATCCATCAAATCAAGCGAATGGGTAATAAAGATATAAAGAAAGCAATGGAGAAGACCATTGGTATTTCTCTTGACGAGTTTAATGAAGATTGGCAGGTATATCTAAAAAGGAAGTTTTTTCCACAGATAGAGACAAAGAAGAGGTTGAAAGAGTATGGCACTCGCCTCTCCTCCTATGAAGAAATATCAGAAGGTAAATCATATTTCGCACCACAATTCACTCCATCAGGTGAACTCATTATAGCACTTAGCAATCGTGGTAGATTTATTGATGCATACCTTATCAAAGCAAAAGAAGAGAAAATAAACAAAGAATCAGTGAAAATGAAGGAAGAAAAAAATGAGAATATAATTGATAACCTCACAGATGGACTTTCATACAGTCACTTTGATTATATATCACCTAACGGCAATCCCATATCAATATCGCCCGATGGTAACCTGCTTGCTTTCGTAGCACGAAAGGGGACGAAAGATAGATTGTATATATTAGACATTGTCTTTAAGAAAATCGTCGGTGAATATTCACTTGCCCTTGATGACATCTCATCACCATCATTCTCACCTGATGGTAAATATATTGCCCTATCCGGTCTTCAAAATGAATCCAAAGACATATTCATATTTTACCCAAAGACAAAAGAACTCAAAAAGATTACAAATACATCTGGTGAGGCAAACTATCCTAATTGGTCTCCCGACGGTTCAAATATTGCATTTTCATGCGAGACGACAACAGGCGAGCATATTTTCACTGTTGATGTTAAATCAGGTGAAATAAAACAACTTACCTTTGGGGAGTGGAACGATAGGTCACCCATTTTCTCCCCAGATTGTAAAGAACTGCTATATATGTCAGATAGAAATGACTCTGTGATGAATTTATATACTTACAATTTTGAAGAGAAAGTTTCAAGAGAGGTTTCTGACCTCTGGGTTGGTGCAAGCTATCCAACATTTAGCCCCGACGGCAAGAAAATTGCTTTTACGGGTATGGAGGATGGTGTTTATCAGATATGTATAAAATCATTACCTCTATCAGAAACTGGAGCAGTATATAATGAGACACCACCAGAAGCAAAAGAAGAATATGTGACTCTAAATACAAATAAAGAGACATCGGATAACTCTAAGCCCTATGGCATAAACTTGGTTCTTGATTATGCGACAAGCAGTTTAGAATATACAACCGGTGGTGCATTCAGAAATTACACTGAGGTAGCATTCTCAGATATGCTTGGAAATCATCGCTTTGATGTTCTATTTGACCTTACAAGTGTATCAAGTTTAAACGATGTTGATGCTGGCTTCTTATATTTCAACCTTTCACATAGAACAGACCTGGGCTTTCTCGCACAATCATGGAGGGACTATTATGGTAGTTCTGGACCCAAGTATTATTGGGAAAGATTATCAGGTGGGCAAGCCCTCATCTCATATCCTTTTACAACTGTAAATTCATTGACATTAAGCCCGTTCTTCTATTACAGAAAGTGGGATATTTATGAAGAAAAAAATGATTCTACTGCGTTAGTTGAGACAGATAAAAACATTCTATTCGGTGCACAATTAGTTTTCACAAGGGATTCTCGCCTGTGGGGTTATTATAATCCAACAAGCGGTGGATATAATTCATTTCTGATTGAACAGGCAATCCCTATGGGGTATCCAAATACCGTCCTGTCTTATACAAACATTATCTTTGACCAGAGAAAATATATATATATGTCAGAAAGAAATTCACTCGCTCTTCGTCTAGTCTGTGGCACATCATTTGGTAAAGACCCACAGAAGTTCTTTATTGGTGGTGGTGATACTATTAGGGGCTATCCTTACTACTCATTCTATGGAACAAAGTTCCTCTTTGCAAATGCAGAACTCCGTTTCCCAATCATTGATGCCATTTTTACAGGAATCCCTGGGTTTGCTATCGGTGGATTTAGAGGCGTCCTTTTTATTGACGCTGGAACTGCCTGGTCAGGTCATAATGTTGAATGGGATAGAAGTGACCTTGGTGATAAATTGCATTTATGGACTACAAAAGATGGTTTCAAGTTATATCACTTAAAGGCATCCATTGGATTTGGACTGAGATGGGCAATATTCAATATGTTTGACCTGCGTCTTGACTGGGCATTCCCAACAAATCTAACATCAATCTATCATCCACCATACATTCACTTCTCATTAGGTTCTTCATACTAAAAAGCATTCTATTAATCACAGATTCTCAAATCCAGTTAAAATCAATTTCTATACCACTCTCATTTCTAAAATGATTGATATATTCCTCAATTGGTATAACTCGCTCTACTGTCTTCACTCCTTTTTCTAAAACATTACCTTCAGCAAGAAATCTTGCTACCAAGACAGTCGGAAGTGATGTCCCGACCATCATCGCTGAAAGACCCATATAATCATTGGGATTTATTTCAAACTTACAGAAGACCTTCCTTCTAACACCATCGTTATTACCGACAGCCCAGGCAAAGATGAGACAAACATCACGACCATCTTTTGGCAGGTAATTTTCAAGAAGTGCTTCAAGAACTCTTCTTGGTGAAAATGTTTGATTGCCGAACTGCCTAGTATTCTCATCAGCAAGACCAAGAAATTTCAGTCCTCTGATAAGATGGCAATGACCTTTGTATCTTATTGTCTTATAATCAAGTTCTTTAACAATACCTTGATAGGTATCTGGTAGTGTAGATGAACCACCAGATGTGCAGAATGCCTCAAGGTTGCCGTAGTCGCCACCAAAGTCCACCTCTTCAGGTTCAGAAAGTGATTCTACCCACATAATCTCACCATCTCGTAAAACCTTACATGGCTCAACATATTCATTCACAAGACCGCTGACTGAGAACACAAGTTGATAGTTGAATGGTGGCACAGGTTTTACTGGAAGTCCACCAACTCTTATATGGACTTCATCGCACCTATCAAATTCAGAAATTAGTTTTGCCGCGATAATATTAGCAAGACCTGGAGCAAGACCACAGTCAGGCACAATAGTAATATCTTCTGACTTGGCTTCTTTATCAAGTGCTAGTTGAGACAGAACCACATCATTATTGCCACCCATATCGCACATATTGACGCCCGCCTTAATGCACGCCTTCGTCAAATCAAGATTCAATTTATATGGAAGGGCTGATATAACAGCATCAGAATCAGAAAGTATATCTACAAATTCATCATCTGTTTTTATCCCGTTTATTAGCCATTCTACCCTGCTATCTGAAAGGTCTTTTTGCAGTTTAGAAAGAACTTCTTCCTCCTTCTCAATAATGATGAGTTTATCTGTGTCATTCCATCTCAAAAGATACTTTGCGCAGGCACTCCCCATCATTCCAGCACCAAGTAATGTATATCTCATAGTAGTATTATACTAATATTTACAACATACACTCAATTAGATTACAACAAAAACTATTTAATTTTTTATATAGAAATATTATTTTAAAAATAACATAATTTAAACAGAAGTGAAAGAAACATTAAAGGTTATAAATGAAATAAAAGATAAAGGGCTTATTAAAGATTATGCTATTGGTGGTGCAATCGCAACTATCTTTTACACTGAGCCTTTCTTTACCTATGATTTAGACATATTCATTATCACAACTGAAGAGACAATAAAAAGTAAATTGATAGACCTTTCTCCAATATTTAATTACCTCAAAGATAAAAGTTATTCATGGGAAGGGGAATATATCATAATAGAAGGGATGCCTGTTCAATTTATTCAAGCAGATGAACTTGAGAAGGAAAGCATAGAAAATGCAAAAGAGATAGAGTTTGAAGGAATAAAGACAAAGATAATAACGCCTGAATACTTAATTGCACTATTTTCAAGGGCTGGTAGAAGAAAAGACAAAGAAAAGATTGAAAAGATTTTAGAACAGTTTGAAAAAATAAATATGAAAAAACTTAGAAATATCTTGACCAAATATAATCTAACTGAAAGATTTAATTCTAGATGAGTGGAATAAAATGGAAGAAAACAAATTGATAACAAGGGATGAATTATTTAAGAAAAAAGAAGAGTTTCATAAAAAACTCTCAAAGATTTCTTTTGAGAAAAAGATAAAGATACTTAAACATTTGCAAAAAATTGCTAAAGGGGTAAAGAGAGCGAAAGAACTACGAGAGGATAAGAACGAAAAGGATTAATCTAACAAAGACATTATTATATCCATTATATCTGGTCTCAATTCTGGAATCTCTATATATAGAAAATCAATACCACCGGCACCAAATGGTCTATCTGATGACCACACAATATATTTATCTTTATAGAGTGTAAGACCCCAGTCATTAAACTGAGAGTTTATTGGAGATGGCAATCTAATAACTGGACTATTTCCACCAAGATAATCAGTGGTAAAATATATATCAAAACTCTTGCTATCCTCCCTTCCATCAGAAGCCCAGAAGAGACCGATGTCTGTCAGATATGGGAACTTCTCATTTCCCTGTGTATTGATAAGTGGACCCATATTTATTGGTTCAGACCAGCCATCTATATTCTTCATAGAAAACCACAGGTCAAGACCACCATAACCACCAGTTCTATCAGATGAGAAGATAATTAATTTACCATCTTCACTTATAAAAGGGCATGCCTCTATAAAAGGGGTATTTATTGGTCCACCTATATTCTCAACACTTTTAACAATAACGCCCTTTTTATCACTGACAATAATAGATGCTTCATATATATCTTCTAATCCTTCGCCTTTTGGTCTATTTGAGTGGAAATACAATTTCTTAGATAAAGGACAGTAAGATGGTGATGCTTCATTGTAATCAGTATCAATAACACTAATAAGTAAACTTACATTTTTATCTGAGATAATAAGACCTTTGCTATTTAATCCATAAGAATAGATGTCATTCTTTGGAAAGACATTATTAATACTAACAGCCCACAAATCCCAACCTCCAGTGCCATTAAATCTACAAGATGAAGAATATACTAACCAACCATCAAGAAAAGTAATGCCACTCTCATCACTATCCTGATTTATTGATGATAAATTATATGAAGCATCATGTATATCAAAGATTGCCAGCGATATACCAACGAAAAGAGATATAGAAGCAAAAACACAGATAAGCAAATATATTCTTATCATACTTAATATATATAATAACATAACTATTAAAAAAAGTATATGTATATAAATAAAATACTAATATCTCATATTATTATTTAGATAATCCAATACTTTTGATAATATTAATAATGATGAATTATGGAGGATTAGAATGAGATATATTGTAACAGGTGGTGCTGGCTTTATTGGTTCACATCTTGTAGATAGATTAGTAAAAAACGGTAATGATGTAATGGTCATTGATAATCTTTCAACAGGAAAGAAAGAATTTGTTAATAAAGATGCAGTATTAATCATAGGTGATATTACAGATAGGAACTTGATAAGTAATGTGTATTCTGATTTCAAACCCGACTATCTTCATCATCTTGCAGCACAAATAGATGTTAGACATTCATTCGCAGACCCACTCTTTGATGCAGATGTCAATATAATGGGCTCAATAAATTTATTGGAAATGGCAAGGAGATTTAGAACAAAAAGGATTGTCTTTGCTTCAAGTGGAGGAACTGTATATGGAGAACCTAAATTAAAACCTGTTTCTGAGACAGCACCGACTAAACCTGTCTCACCATACGGTCTATCCAAACTTACAGTAGAAATGTATCTAGATATATATAAGAGAAATAATAGTATTGATTATGTAGCACTTCGTCTTGGAAATGTATTTGGACCAAGACAGAATCCAACTGGTGAATGCGGAGTATTTTCAATATTTACATTAAAGATGCTGAAGAAAGAAAGACCAACAATATATGGGGATGGCACAGCAACAAGGGATTATATATTTGTTGATGATGTTGTTGACGCTTTCATAACTGCAACAGATGATAGTTCTCCATCAGGTGAGTATAACATTGGAACTGGTAGTGAGTTATCAACGAGAGGAGTATTTGATTTAATAGCAAAGATAGCTGGTTATAAAGAAGAGCCAAATTATGCTGACCCAAAACCATGTGAGGTTTATCAGATAAGTTTAGATATTGCGAAAGCAAAGAAAATGCTCAACTGGCAACCCAAAACAGGTTTAGAAGAGGGTGTCAAAAAGTTAGTTGATTATATTAGAGAAAATGAGTTATAAATCATTCTAAAGGAGGTTAGTTATGAAGATAGAATATTTTGGTCACTCTGCATTTCTAATAACTACAAAAGATAATATAAGAATTATAACAGACCCCTATGAGAGTGGTGGCTTTGGAGGTGCAATTAATTATAGACCAATAGATAAAGAAGCAGATATTATCACAATAAGTCACTCACACGCTGACCATAACTACTACAAAGCAGTCAAGGGCAGTCCAACCATAGTTAAGAAAACTGGAGAACACACTGTGAAGGGTATAAAGATAGAAGGTCTCAACTCTTATCATGACAAAAGTAAGGGAAGCGAGCGAGGAGAAAACATCATATTTGTAATTGAAGCAGATGGATTGAAACTTGCCCATTTAGGTGACCTTGGATGTGAACCATCAGTTAACATCACAGAGAGATTAAAAAATCTTGATATTATCTTTATTCCAGTAGGAAGCACATTCACCATAGATGCTAACGAAGCAAAAGAACTAATAGATAAGATAAAATCAAGATTAGTAATACCTATGCACTTTAAAACAGATTCTGTGTCTTTTCCATTAGATAATGTTAGAAGATTTACATCCCTATTTGAAGAGGGCAGTGTGAAAAAAGCAAATAAAAGCACAATAGAAATTGACAAGGATACATTGCCAGATGAAACAGAGATAATAGAACTTATTCCATCAAGGATGTAGATATTTTGAAAATTTTACTTACTCTGAAATACTCAAATTGAGAGAGATAAACTCATCAGAAATTAAGACTGTAATCTATGACCTCTTTATTGGGATAAACAAAGAGCTTCCCTTTGATGTTTTATCTGCAATTAATAATGCTTACGAGAAAGAGACAATGGCTATAGCAAGGATAATTTTAGAGCAGATAATTGAAAACGCTCATATAGCAAGAAAAGATGGTCTACCTCTATGTCAGGACACAGGAACTGCTGTTGTTTATATTGAGATAGGAGAAGAGGTTTTCATAAAAGGTGATTTGAATAAAGCAATTTCATCTGGTGTAATGAATGCATATAGAGATGGTTTTCTGAGAAAAGGAATGGTCAAGCACCCATTAAACAGAGTAAATACTGAGAATAATCTCCCCGCAGAAATATATATTGATATTACCAATGGTGATAAGGTAAAGATAATGGCAATGTCTAAGGGGGGTGGTTCTGAAAATGCTTCAAGATTATATATGCTCAATCCGACATCAACCGAAGAAGAGATAATAGATAAAGTAGTAGGTGAACTAATAGAGGTTGGTGGAAGGGCATGTCCACCATTATTTCTTGGTATCTGTATTGGTGGTGATTTTTCCAAAGCCCCTATGATTGCCAAGAAACTCTTATTTAGAGATGTTGGAGATATATATCCCGATGAGATATCTTCAAGAATTGCGAGTAAAATAATGAATAAACTGAATGAAAGTGGTGTTGGTCCAATGGGTTTAGGTGGCAATACAACATGCCTTTGGGTCTGGTGTGATTGCCTCCCTTGTCACATAGCATCACTTCCAGTTGCTTTATGTGTCTCCTGCCACAGTTTAAGAAGGAGAACTTTATATCTCTAAATACTAATTTTATAGAAACCAAAATAAGACAATTTGAAATAAAATTATTTTGATTTTGTAGATTTCTTTTTAATCCACGATTTTGATAGTTTTATTGCGCAGAGTGATGCACACATTGAGCAGGTATTAGTATCACTAAGAGGACAGCGATTCCTTATCTCTTCAACTATCATTGGGTCAATTGCCTCTTCTACCTGACGACGCCAATCCAGATTATGTCTTGCAATGCTCATTCTCATATCCCAGTCGCCCGCCCCCGGCACGCCCTTTGCAATGTCTGCTGCATGACCTGCTATTCTCGCTGATATAACACCTATCTTAACATCCTTCTCATCGGGTAGTCTGAGATGCTCAGATGGAGTGACATAACATATAAAGTCAGCGCCCGCCCAGGCGGCAAGAGCACCACCAATCGCAGAAGTTATATGGTCATAACCTGGTGCTATATCAGTTACTATTGGACCAAGAACATAGAAAGGTGCTCCATCGCATATTCTCTTCTCAAGGGATACATTCGTCTCAACCTGATGCATTGGAATATGACCTGGACCTTCAATCATCACCTGAACGCCCGCTTCTCTCGCTCTCTTTGCAAGTTCACCAAGAATTGTGAGTTCTGCTATCTGTGATACATCTGTGGCATCCACAATTCCACCAGGTCTCAACCCATCACCTAAACTCAATGTGATATCATACTTCAACGCTATATCAAGAATTGTATTAAAACCTTTATATAAAGGATTCTCTTCTCCTCTTCTCCTCATCCAATCAATAATATAAGCACCACCTCTGCTAACAACACCCACAATTCTCTCACCTACACTATCACTTGACTTCAGTGTAACACCACAGTGAACAGTTATAAAGTCAACACCATCTCTACTATGCTGTTCTATTGTCTTGAAAAAATCCTCAGCAGATGCTTCATAAAAAGGAATGCCTTGTTCTTCAAATTTAGATATTAAATCATATATAGGAACAGTTCCAAGTGGTATTGGACATTTATCCCTTATCATCTTTCTTATTGAATGAATGTCACCACCAGTAGATAAATCCATCACTGTATCAGTTCCACTCGCAATAGCAACATTCAATTTCCTTAGTTCAAGGTCAATATCACACAAGTCCCTTGAGGTTCCAATGTTAGTATTCACCTTCGTAGTAAGCCCCTCACCAATAGCAACTGGTTTTACTGCTCTCCCCTCTGTTTTGTGAAGCAAATTATATGGAAGAACAACCCTGCCTTTTGAAATCTTTTCTCTTATCTGCTCTGCCTCAATATTCTCATATTGGGCAACCTGAGCCATCTCCGGGGTAACCTTGCCTTTTCTCGCATTCAAAAGTTGTGTTGTATCGCTTTTCATCCTTTCTATTATGACCTCCCAAAAAATAATATTTATTCAAACTACTGAACAAGCATAAATGGCTCTGGGTCTAAATTCTTGCCATTATACCTAACCTCGTAGTGAAGATGCGTTCCACTTGACCTACCAGTGCTACCCATAAATGCAATAATTTGCCCCCTCTTTACTATATCTCCTGCTTTTACGGTATTACCTTTATTATGACAATACACTGTTGTATAACCATTGTTATGGTCTATCTCAACTATCAGACCATAACCCTCCCTCAAACCTGAAAATGTAACAATACCATCTGCTGACGCCATTATCGGTTGACCTCTCCTCCCTACAATATCTATACCCCTATGCATCTGAATGCTTCCAGTAAATGGTGATTGATAATAACCAAAGCGTCTAAATATCCATCCATCAGTTGGTTTTAAACTCGGTATGTTATTTCTATAATCCCCCATATTCTTAATCTTTGAAGATAACTCTTCTAATTTTGCATACATATTTTGTGCTGAAGACAATACTTCATCTAAGTTCAAGGTCTTGAACTTTTTTATACTATCATCTTCTGTATTAACCTTATCAAGTTGAAGTTCTTTCTCCATCTCAAACTGAGAACTTCTTATCTCCTTCAATCTATCTTCTACCTGAGGTATTGTTTTTTCCATAATCTCTATCTTTCTATGCTTCTTTTCAGTCGTTTCTTCAAAATAAGAAACCCACCTCGCATCCACAATAGAGTGTGTGTATCCATAAACAAGATAGACAACCCCAGAAAGAAATATAATAATGCCTATTGAATAAAGAATGAGTTTTGGTAAAGATATATATATAGTTTTTACTTCCTCTTTACCTGTTTGGGGAGCGATTATTAATTCAAGCCCTCTCTTCCTATTTACATCTTTTTTACTCATCTTCAAATCTTATCATCAGAACATTCATAATAAAAAATTAAAAACTTATAACTATTTCCAATTAGTATCACATAAAATCTCATTCATTAATTATTCTATCAAACTAATTATTTATAATAAAACATAAAAAGCCAAAGAATCTAATATAAAGCATCTATTTTCTAAACTTGAATATAATGATTTACATTGTCTGCATCAATTGCTTCATTTTCCTCATCAGTTCTGCTTGCTCTTCCTTTGACTCAGGTGACACTAATTCTTCTACATCTGCCTTAACATCTACCTTATTTCTAAAAGCATTGTAAAAATCCATTGAAATGCTTCTTCTCATATAATCTTTTGTAGAACTCATTATAGTATTTGAGTTCTTTTTAAGGTCTTCCTCAGAAGGCGGAATTATTGACTTAACCAAAATAAAGTAGATGCCATCATCACCAAGCAATGGTTTACTTACCTTATTCGGTTCAGAGTTGAATATGAAATCCAAAATTTCAAAACCTTTGCCTATACCAGGTGCACCAGTCGCTTTTGTTATCTTTTCTATGCTTTCAATCTTCTTACCACTCTTCTCTGCAACAGAATTAAGGGTCAATCTTCCACCTGCCTTTAAATCGCTATATACCTTAGTTGCTTCTTCTAATGCAAGTTCAAATGCCATGTTCTTTTTCGTATCATTTTCTACCTTATCTTTTATAGATTCTAAATCTGGCACCTCTGATGGCTTTTTATCAATAAGTTGAAAGACAAGATAACCTGTCAATTGGGGTGGAGCATAAGCAATGCTCTGCGATATAGGAACGACCTTCCCAACATCACCAATATTTATCTTGAATGCTTCATTTGCAACATCAGGCATTGCACCAAGACCCTTTATATTTCCGTTCTTTGAAAAATAATCGGACTCAACTATTTCAAAACCAAAACCTTTACCAACCTGGTCAATTGGATTTCCTCCCTTAACTGACTCATACATTTCATTAGCCCTTGCTTTAGCCATATCTTGCGCCTTATTTTGCTTTAGTATTGTTTTTATATCCTCCTTTTCCTCTTCAAATGGTGGAACATCTGGCTCTCTATATATGATGTGATAGCCATCTTTATCACGAACTGGCTGTTTTGTATATTCTCTCTCATTCAAATTAAGCGCTGCTTTGGCATATTCATCTCCCCATTGCCCTGCCTCATGAAATCCAAGGTCTCCACCATTAGAAGCACTCGGGTGCTCTGAGTATTTCTTTGCCAGTTCAGAAAAATCTCCACCATTATTCAATTCTCTTATAATATCCATTGCCTTGTTCTTTGCCTTAATATCTGCTGATGGGTCGGCACCCTCTTTGACAGTAATAAGAATTTGCCTTGTGTGTATCATTCCCATATCTACATAGTCATTTTTATGGTCTTCATAATATGACAATATCTCTTCATCAGGAACTTCTACATCTTTCAACATTTTATTTATATCAATATAGACATACTTAATCTTCACACTTTCAGGTTTCCAATATTTTTCTTTGTGGTCATTGTAGTATTTCTCAATATCTTTTTGAGTTAGATTTACCTTATCACTGTATTCACTCAAAGGAAATTTTATATAATTAATACTTGCGGACATAAGATAATTGTCTTCGTATTCTTTAATTTCACTTGGAGATATTCGTGTGTTCCCCACCACTACATCAACTACAAAAGCACAGGCAAGCTCCTTCCTCATTGTCTCCTCAAAATCAGCAGGTGTCATATACAACTCAGAGGAAAGTATCTCTTTATACAGATCCATATCAAACTGCCCATCTCTCTGAAATGCTGGTGCTGTTGTAATTCTATCTCTTATAACATCATCTGATATAATAATTCCCAACCTATCAGCAATATTCAGAAGAATCTGTCTGTATATCATCATTTCTAATGTATTTCCTGCAGACATCATTCTCAGATATTTATCCATATCCTCAGTTATGTTTCCCTTGAATTTCTTTCTTGCCTCTTTTAATTCCATCGCATACTCTCTCTGCATCTCAACAAAGAACTCATCCCTATTTATTGAATGACTGCCAACTATCGCTATCTTTGATTTCTTCTTCTCGCCAAGCAACTTTACACCCGTTGAGGCACCCCAGAGAAATATTGCCCCCACAAAGGCAATGATAACAATCCACATTACGGGCTTCATTCCCTCTCTTATTCCCTGAAGCATATTCTAATCACCCTTCCTATTCAAAATTTTAGAGAGTTTAATACTTAATGTGTTCCTAACCAATCCAAAAGATGCATCTTTTGCTAATACATCTGCCATCTTATTAGCATCTCTCCCTAAAAAAACAACATCTACATTAAGACCTTCCTTCATCTTAAAAAACTTTTTAATAAGATATCTTATTTTATCATTTTTTACTTTATATTCACCACATATCTGTTTAGATAAAAGTTCGCTGTCTGTATAAATAATAGCATCTATTATATTTAACACCTTAACTATTTCAACAGCATAAAGAAGTGCAATATACTCTGCCTGATTATTCGTTTTCTCCCCAATGAACTCTGAAAATATGCCTAACTCTTTTCCATCAGCATTATTAACAACAATACCAACCCCTGATGGCCCAGGATTGCCTTGTGATGAGCCATCTATATATATCACAACTCTGTCCATATATTATACCATCCTAAAATTAAATGGTTACCTGCCTGCGGGTCGGGTAGACCTGCCTATGAATTTTCAATATACAAGAACCTTGCACAGTTTGGACATCTTTCTATTGTCTCTCCTAATATTACCTTGCTTATAAGTTGTGGGGGAAGATTAACAAAGCAACCCTGACACACCCCATTCTTGACCATAGAAATCGCAATTCCGTTACTATGCTCTCTTGTCTTTTCATATCTACCAAGAATTATACTATCAATTTTTGATGCAATCTCATTCCTATCTTTTTCAAGTAATTCAAGCATTGATTTCAAACTGTTCTCCCTATCTCTATTATCTATTATTAATTTATCCAATTCCCCTTTGTTATTTTCAACCTCCTGGTTCTTCTCTAATAAGTTCTCCTCACAGTTATCGTAATCTTCAAGAAGCATAATTACCTCATCCTCCAAAACAGAAATATCATTCCTCGTGTGTTCAATCTCTTTCAATATTGCTGTATATTCTTCATTTGTCTTTATATCAAACAATTGCTTTTGATACTTTCCAAGCCGAATCTGGAGTTCTTCAAGAACCCTCTCCTTCTGGAGACGCTCGGTCTTAAGCCCTCTTAATTTTTGTTCCAATAACACTTTTTCACTTATCAAATAATCTAACTTCTTCTGATTTCTCTGTATCTCTAAAGGTATATTAATTAACTCTCCTTTTATAGTATCTATACGGGCATCTAATTTCCCAATTGACACTACCAAAGAAAGAGTCTCATTCATTTTCTTCTAAAAATTAATCTCTCAAAAAACTTACCTACTCTGTCAGGGACAGATATTAACCTCATCAAAACTGTATGCCTTCTCTCAAATTCTTGAGTATCCATAAAAAGAGTGACAAAAACAAGTATAGAACCCAAGAATATACCAAATAAAAAACCTACAAGAAGGTTGAACTTCTTATTCGGTGATATTGGTTTATCTTCAGCGAATGGTTTGTGAAGGAACCTCAGTTGTCTTTCAGCAGGTCTCTGCTGTATCTCTTCTATCTTCTGCCTTTCATATTCTGTTGATAGGACTGTATAGATTGCCTCTAATTCCTTTAATTTCTTTACCATAAGCGCCATATCATTCTGCTCTTTTGGCATTTTAGAAGAAACATCTGCAAAGGTTCTTTCAAATGTAGCTATCTGACTATTAATGCCCTCTAACCTACTCTTTATAGCATTCAGAACCCTCTCATTAAACTCTTCCTTTAGATTTTTAAGTTCTCTCTCTTTTTGCATTAGAGAAGGGTGTTTTTCAGTGAAGACAGCCCTCATCCTCTGAACCTCAACATCAAGAGCAATAACTTGTGATTTTAAGCCAAGCAATGATGGGTCATCTGATACCACAGGTATTGATATACCAAAAGGAATATCATTTACATCTATCTTACCTTCATCAAGTAATGTGAAATATTTATTAGCAAGGTCTCTCTGTATTTCAACAGCAACTCTCTGACTCATTAAATCAGAAAGAGATGAGACAATCTCACTAACAGCATCACCATAATACAGCGTTTTATGCTCTTTTTGATATTCAACCAATTGATTCTGTGTATCTTCCATCTCCCGGTTCACTGTCTCTAACTCTTCTCCAAGTATTGCCAAACTCTCTTCTAAGGCAGAATATTTATACTCCAGAGATGACTTAAAATACTGGTCAAGAATTGAGAATAATATCTTTTCAGAAATAACCTTATCATACCATTCTGTATAAATCTCAAGAATCCCTGTCGCAGGATTTTTTGTGGTAACAGCAACATTACCAAGATATTGTATTAGTTTTAATCTATCCCATACACTGAACTCTATCTTATCGTTTTTTTCAAAATCACCATTGGTGATAACAAATTTCAAACCTCCACCAGAGAATGTCTCACCTATTCTTCCACTTCCTATATAAATTGTCTTATTAAGATATACCTCAAAGTTCCCACTGTTATCTATAAATTTTACCTCATACTTACCTGAACTCGCTGTATCATTTATTGATATAGGACCCATAACACTTTCACCGAGTTCATCTTTCGGAATCTTTCTTCTATCAACATAGAGATTTAACTCATCAGCAACATTCTTCAGATTATTAAGACCTGTTAATATATATGTCTCTGTCTCAAGAGCGCCCATTTGGCCCATACCCATCATTGTCATTAATGTTCCAACTCCTGTTGGTAAAAGCCCCGTTGGAAATGCAGAAGTTTGAGGAATTACAATCGCTGTTGATGCTTGATACTTAGGGGTCATAAGTAGTGTGGCTACTCCAGCACCAAATGTAACTACTAACGCAACAAAGAGAATATAATATCTCTTCTTCCACAACACCTTGAAGTAATCAACGATACTAAACTTCATCTCATCACGCATATTATTTGCCATAAGAACTTTCACTCCTTAAACATATCGTATATATTTCCACCCGTTATAATTGTGCTCAAAGCAGGTCTCAGGTCTTCAATCACTTCATTCAATCTTGTAAGTAATGTCTTTGGAACAAATATAATATCGCCTGGTTGTATCTTGATGTTATCCCTCATATTACCTTCCTTCATAACCTCATCAAGATTGCAAGAAATAAGTTCAGGATTCTCAAGACCACCTCTTATCACCTTCACATCATATCTTATTCCAGTTCGCAAGAACCCCCCTGCTGAAACTATCGCCTCTAATATTGATATATCTCTATCTACTACATAGACCCCAGGAACTCTAACTTCTCCACAAATTATGTATCTCGCATTCATTGGTTTTTCTACGGTGATAACGACATCTGGGTCAATAAGATAGTCAGCATATCTTTTCTCTAACTCTTTCTCTAACATAGATGGGGTCATTCCTGTTACATGAATTCTACCTGCCAAATATAGATTGATATCGCCATCAGCATCAACCCTGACATTACCGCCAATCGTAGTTTGTTGTTGAACAACACCAGTAGTGCTCATTTGAGTCAATGATGTTCCTGTTGCAGTTAACTGTGGCATTGAAACATATGTAGGATAAACAGATACATATAATAAATCTTGTGGTCCAAGAATATATTCACCTAAACCAAAGCCAACAGATATAATCACTAACACCAAGATAATCAAGTTAAAGTTATTCAATCTCATCATCTCTTCCACCTCCATAATGATGAAATTAGTGGAAATGGATGCTTAATTAACATACTATACAATATACTCATCATATCTAAATCTTCAAAATTTCTACAATCAATCATTTCAATCAATCTATCCATTATGTTAATAACTTGATTCTGAGACAGTTTATAAAACTGATTTCTTATCATATATAATCTTTTATTCACTTTCAATATATATTTGCTAACAGGGGCAATATATAAATCTTCAATATCAGACCTATTACCTGAACTTAAAAATTTATATACTGCTTCTCCAGCCCATCTCCCACTTCTTATAGCATTACATATTCCCTCGCCAGTAAAAGAATCAGCAAGAGACCCCGCATCACCTACTAATATAACCCTCCTTCCGTTATATAATTTTCTAAAACCTACTGGAACGACACCTGGTATATTCATAAATATGTCATAATCACAATTAACATTATCTTTAAGCAATTCATCTAACATTTCTTTTGGCTTTTTCTTTGAGTATTTATATATTGTTGCAACACCTATATTAAATAGACCCCCGCCTTTTGGAAATACCCAACCATAACTATATGGCATTTTAACTTGGTCTATATATAAGTATATTCTGTCGTCTGAATATATATCTTTAATATATACCTTATACTGATAACACAGGTAGATATCCCCAAATAAATAATTTATAAGTCCCGACCTTCTTCCTACAAAAGATGTATAACCATCTGCCCCTATGAGAAATCTCCCCTTTACAGCACCCTTTTTACCACTACTACTTACAAAACTAACACTAACTTCATTATCATCTTCAGATAGTTCAGTAGCCCTACAGTTATATAAAAATTCTGCCCCTCTTTCCTCTGCCTCCTTTTGTAAATCAACATCAAAGATAGACCTGTCAATAATGTATCCACCATTTTGATAATTTATTCTTAATTTTCTTCCCTCTGGCCCAATAAGAACACCACCATTTATTATAGAATTTATCCAATTCTTCTTCGGACCGAAAAGTAGATTAAACTTTGCGGAGAAAACACCTTCTCCACACCTAGGGGGGTTGACAATTATCTTTTCTTTTTCAATAACAACAACTCTAAGCCCCTTTTTTGATGCCACTTTGGCAGCACTTGAACCAGAAATCCCACCACCAACAATTATAAGGTCATACACAGGGAGCAGAACTAACCCCCCTTAACAACATATTTATTAGAACTTGTAGTTTCTTTCTCTATATTGATATTCAAATTAATAATTTCCCCCTCAGCAACACTGACAGTTTTTTCATATATCTTATATGACTTCACACTATTGTCATTTACATCGTTTTCACCAATATAGAGGTAAACATTTATTTTGTGCTCTCCTGGCTTTACTGGAAGTGAGAATGTAGCCTGCCAATTGCCCTTAAAAGAATACACTTCATTATTACCTACATAAAGAACATTAATCTTATCCCAATCCCTCTTTCTTATCCTTATTTCATCATCTATTGATAAGCAGGCATATATATACAGATTTTCAGATTTACTGCTTTCAGAGAAAACACCAGAACAACTAACATTGATTGTGCCTATCTTTGGTTGAAATTTTGTTAGGTCAGGTTGTTCAGGTGTCGTCTTTGATTTTCTGGTTATCATAAATGTAATCAGGTTCTCTGGAATACCTGCATCTTTCAATCTTAATATGTCTTCAGATGAGAGAACAAACTCAGCATCCTTTGCGTCTATTGTTGCTACTATTACCTCAACACCAACACCCTTTTTATACAAATCTATAACATCGCCAACAGTCATATTATATGCAGCAAAGATTGAACCTACCGCAAAGAAAAAAACAGCAATTATTATCAATTTCTTAATCATAACCTCAACCATCTCCTTCACACAAATTTTATTATAACAATAAGAAGTAATTAAAGATAGTAAAACAAATCTCCTTTAATAAACAATTCAGTTGCACGAAATATTATGCAGTAATAATTAATATTGAAAATATAACCAGAATTTGTTAATAATAATACGATTAGGGGTCGTAGTTCAAAATGGTTAGAGCACCGGCCTGTCACGTCGGAAGTTGCGGGTTCAAGACCCGTCGACCCCGATTAATATTAAAAGGCATGCCCTGATGGTATGCCAAGGAGGCTGAATATGAGAAGATTACTGATTACTATATTGATAGGCATTGCCTTAATATCTATATATGGATGTAAGGACTATGATGTTAAAAAGCCAATCACAGTAGTAGGTGATAGAGTTACTTCCATAGAGGAATTCGTGAATTATTACCTCAATGCTACTAAAAATGGAAGACCACAATCTATACCTGAGATGAAGACAACCGAAGATGTAAAGACATTCTTAAAGACACTTATGATTAAAGACGCTCTTGTCCTTGAAGCTGAATCTCGGGGATTATTTGAAAATGAGGATTTCAAAAAACAATACGAGGAAAAGAAAATCTCAATGGCAATTAACAATTTACAGAAAACAGTTACCGCAGGAGTGAAGGTATCAGATGATGAAGTGATGGATTTTTACAAGCATCTTGATAGGTCAATAACAGCATATGGAATATTTTGTGATACCAAGAAGATGGCAAATGAGGCGATAAAGAGGATAAAAAACGGTGAGAAATTTGAAGATGTTGCAAAAGATTATGACCAGTTCTGGAAAACTCAGGATAAACCTAATGAGAGAGAGTTTACATATATCTTAGATGAAGGCATTCAGGAATTGTTCAAACTCAATATTGGTGAAACGACCGGTGTAATAAAAATACCCAACAATTTTGGGTATGTGATTCTAAAAGTAGTTAAAATAACCCCGAAAGAAATAGAACCATTTGAGGATATAAAAGAAGACATAAGACAGTATATTGAAGAAAACAAGTCAAACCGGCTCATAAGTGCTTATAATGAAAAATTGACAGAAGAATATGCCTTTGAGATATATGAAAATAACCTCAGAATATCAATAGATGGAACTGACCAAGATATGATAAATGCTGCAAAGGACAAACTACCAGTTGCCCGGATAGGTGATGAAACAGTGACATTTGACGAGATATTCTATGAAGGACAAGCATCAGAATTGTTCAAAAAGGTGAGGAGTGAATCAAAGGATGAAGCGTATGAATCACTCGTAGATATGTTAAAGAGCGATGGTGGTGCAAGGTTATTTCGGAAAAAGGCAGTTGAACTGAAAGGTTGGGAAAAGCCAGAGTATCAGAAAGAACTCAGGGACTTCAAGGAAGAATGGGCAGTTGATACATTATATGCTATGGACTTCAAACCAACGGTTCCAGTTCCAACTGATGAGCAAATAAGGGCATACTATGAGAAGCACAAAGATTTCTATAATGACCCAGCAGAGGTAACAGTTGTAATGATAAAAACAAAAGACCTTAATACTGCTAATGAGGTATATAACAGGGTAAATGCAGGAGAAGAAATTAAAGACCTAGTAAAAAAATACTCTATTGATAAAAGAAGTAAAAACTTTGGTGGGATGGCTGTCTTTCTTGAGGATGATGAAGATTATCCTGAGGTATTTAAGGAAGCGTTTGCGAAAAAACCAGGAGACCTTATTGCTCCGTTTGCTGCAAAGGATGGCTCTGGATATTATGTGGTAAAGGTTCTTAGTAGAACTGAAAAGAAATATCATACGATAGATGAGCAGACAACTTATGACAGTGTAAAGTTTGACCTTCAGGAGGATATTGAAACGGGTCCGGAGATTGACGCAAAGTGCAAGGTATGGATGGAATCCATATTGAACAAGTATGAACATAAGATATTTGAAGAAAACCTCAAAGAAGCACTAAAAGCGATAAAGAAAGCATGTGAAGAAAGGGGACCAGTTGCAGAGATTAAACCAACTACAGAAAGGAAAAGAAAGGTTTTATTGGGAGGATATTAAAATTTATTAAACGGGTTATAATGAAAAAGTTATTTCTCTTTCTGACAATTATAATTATTATTGTCTCTTATGGCTGTGTAAAGAAGAAGACAGATGAGGTAGCAACGGTGGGAGACATAACTATAACCACAGAAGACCTTGAAAAGCGTATTGGTGAATATTCACTTGGCAAAGCCGAACTCACCAAGGAAGCAATAGAAGCAATATTGAATGAACTGATTGAACAAGCATTGATATTAAATAGAGCAAAAGAATTAGGTCTAAATGTATCAGATGAAGAAATTATATCGTTCCAAAATAAGATAGGGATAATAGGTGGTGATATAGATAAAGAGAGAGCCAAAACAGAGCTTTTAATCCAAAAAGCAATAGACCTTGATGTAGGTCAGCACATAAATGTTTCACAACCTGAAGTTAAATCATCAGAAAAATCTAATGCAAAAATGGTTGTATTCAGTGAGATAACAGCCCCATCAGAAGAAACAATAAATATAATAGCAGAAAAACTCAAAGCAGGTGCTGACTTTCAAAATGTTATTGAAGTTACTGAAGATATTGAACCTGGGACAAAGAGCAGCACTACCGGTCCAGTTTCTATAACATCGCTACCAAAGGAATTCCAGGAAACCTTAGAAAGTATGACAGAAGGAGGAATCTCATCTCCAATAAAAACTCCCTACGGCTATCATATTCTGCGACTTGATAGGATATTAGAAGAGGGTAAAGAGACTGCTGGTTCAACAGAAAATAAACTAAGGGAAGAGTATCTAAAGGCATATCAAAAATGGATTGATGATTTGAAGAAGAAGATATATGTTGATATAAATAAAGATGCGCTTAATTCATTCTACCAAGAGAAATATAAGAAAAAATGAAATCACAGATTATCATTACAATAACTCTATTTTTTGCAATATGTTGCCGACTATTTGCATCTACGGTTATAGATGCTACTTGCGCTATTGTCAATGATGAGATAATCCTACTAAGCGAACTTCAAGAGCAGATATACATTGAAAGCATCTACAGAGGTTACGCTCATCTGAGCGCACCTGATTATGAAAAGTTTGCTGAAGAAGTCCTAAATAATATGATAGATGCTATTTTGCTTCGTCAAAAAGCAAAAGAAGAGAATATATTTATATCAAAAGAAGAAGTCGCAGGTTACCTAACAGACCATTTTGAGAACTTCAAAAGTAATTTCACAACAGAAGATGATTATAAGAAATACCTTGATGAAATTGGTATGAGTGAATATGAACTTAAAGAAGAGATGAGAAATCAAATTGAGGGTGACCTTCTTACAAGAAGATATCTTTCAATGAAAGCATTGCCAAAGATTAACATTAAAGAATCAGAGATAAAGGATTACTATGATAAGAATAAAGATAAACTTATAGAACCAATTCAAGTTACAATAAGCGGGGTCCTTCTTTACAAACTTCCCTCAGGAGAAAAACTCAAAAACATAATATCAAGGATGGAGAAGATTAGAAATATGGCACTATCAGGTGAGGACTTTGGAAAACTCGCAATAACATACTCTGAGTTTAGTGATGCTAAAAATGGTGGATTAGTTGATTACTTCTCAAAAGGGACATATCTACCTGAATTTGAAGATGTAGCGTTCTCACTTGATGTTGGTCAAATTAGTGAGCCATTTTATACGCCCTATGGAGTTGAACTTATAAGGGTGGAGGCAAAAAAAGGCGACCAGGTAAGCGTGAGGCATATTGTTCTTAAAATATCACTATCAAAAGAAGAGAGCGAGCAATTGAAAAAGAATGCTGAGTATATAACAACTGAACTCAAACAAAATTCATTATTAGAAAATATTATTCAAAATGTGCCATATAAAGATTACAAGATGGAACCAGTAAAAGTTGACAATGCGAGTATTGATGAGATTGAAAAGGTATATCCAGCATTGAGTAGTGAACTGAAAAATATGGAGATGGGTTCTGTATCTAATCCTGTTGAAATACCCGAAGGTTATGTAATTCTAAGGTTGGACAATAAAAGCGGTGGCAAAGAACTATCATATGAAGAGGCAAGAGAATTAATAAAGAACAACATAACAGAGAGCAAGATGGAAGAAGAGAAAGAAAAGATGGTAGAAAAACTTCGTGAAAAGGCATATATTAGAGTGATGTTGAAGGAGGTGGGGTAAGTCCGTTTAGATATATTCTTAGTAAGGTCAAAAATTATCAAAAGACGAACCCTTGCAAAATTGCTTTGTGAGGAAGGTCATATTAGGGTTAATAATATCAAGGCAAAAGCATCAAGAAATATTAATACAGGTGATTACATAACTATTGAATTAAAAGATAGGTCAAGAACATATAAGGTTATATCTGTCCCTGAGAAGCACTCTCGGTTATCACTAGAAGAGATAGTGAAACTTATATCAGATGAGAATCTCTCAAATGAAGATGGATAAAAATATCAAGATAGCAATAACAATTGGCGATATAAGAGGCATTGGTCTTGAGGTTCTCTCTAAAGCCCTTGAAAAAATAAACGGTATATACAGTAGGACACAATTAATCTTTATTTCGCCTTTGGATAAGAAATCCTTAGATTCCTTTGTGGATAGAAAATACTTCAATATTAAATATATAAATAATCTAAGAGATGCAGAAACTGTGATTCTTAATATTTTAATGATTGATAAAATAAATGCTGACCTTTCAAATATAGATAGAAAGATGGCAGGAAGGATTGCGATTGAATCTCTAACCTATGCAAGAGAACTGGCTTATAAAAGTGAGATAGGTGGTGTCGTCACCCTACCAGTAGAAAAGAGCGCCCTATCTATTTATATTCCAAATTTCACGGGTCAGACAGAATTCTTCGCTGAGGGCACAGAATGCAGACCTGAAATGATATTCTGGCGACAAAATATTTCACTCATTCTTACTACAAGGCATATTCCAATAAAAGATGTCCCAAAATATATTACAAAAGAAAGAATTATAAAGGTAATAGAGAATCTAATAGATTTTCAAAAAACAGTAAAAACTAAAATACAGAAAATAGCCGTCCTATCACTAAATCCTCATTCTGGAGAAAAGGGTTCATTTGGGGAAGAGGAAGAGATTATAGAATCCGCAATTGATGAGATAAAAAAAATGAAGGGATATAGCAGAGTTATAATTGATGGACCATTTTCTCCCGATGGTTTCTTTGCTCATCTGAGGAGAAGCACCTACAATGGTATTGTAGCGATGTATCACGACCAGGGGATGATACCTATGAAGATGCTTGGACCATCAGTGAACATTACTTGGGGACTGCCATTTATAAGAACATCACCCGACCATGGACCCGCATTTGATATAGCAGGTAAAGGCATTGCAGATGAGAGAAGCACAGTAATGGCAATCAAGATGGCAATAAGATTAGTAAAAATGAAGATTATGATATGAGGAAGTGGGCGATATTTACTGACTTTGATGGAACTATCACAACCACTGATGTAGGCAATACTATGTTTGATAAGTTCTCAAATGGCAAGACAAAAGAGGTTGTAGAAAGATGGAGAATGGGAAAGATAACATCAAAACAATGCCTTGAGGATGAATGCGCCCTTGCAAATGCAATCTGGGATGAGATATACAAATATCTGGACACAAAGGAAATAGATGAAACATTTGTTTCCTTCTATAAGAATTTGAAAAACTCAGGAATTGACTTATATATTCTATCTGATGGCTTTGGATTCTATATAAGACACATTCTCAATAGATATAGCATATTTGATATACTGTTCTTCACAAATGATATGATAATCACAAATGGTCGTTTTATCCCCATCTTTCCATATTTTGGATATGGTTGTGGTGAATGTGCAAATTGCAAAAGGTATCATATAAAGCATCTTAAAGGGAATAGAAAGGCAATATATATTGGTGATGGGCTTTCAGACAAGCATGTAATTGAAGAGGCGGAGATAGTATTTGCGAAGGATGGTCTTGCGAAATACTGTGATGAGAAGAGGATAAAATACATTCCTTTTAAGAACTTTGAGGATATAGGAAAAGAATTAAAGAACTTAGGGATTCTGAATTTATAATTTTAAATTGTATTTTTGATATTTTTTAATTTTTTTTATATTATTTATACAATGCTTTTATCATTCCAAAGCTTGTTGATATTATATTTAATGTCTTTCCTCTATATAATATTGTTCCTCCATCTCCACAAGCCCATACATAACTTCCATGACAACCAACACCATGTAAGTCAACACTAACAGGACATTTCTCTTTAATCCAGTGATAACCCTTATCTTTACTACCTAAAGTAGTTCCATTAGCCCCAACACAGAAAGCATCATAATCAGTTGCCCAATCTATGCAATATAAGTTTTCAGTGGTTCCTGAATCTACCTTCATCCAACTACTGCCATTCCATACTAATATCGTTCCGTTTGCACCGCAGGCCAATGCTTGATTTGGATTTCCAATATAAACAGAAACAGAATAAAGGTCATTTGTTGTAGGGCTATTTGAGTATAAAGACCATACAGCATTTTCATAGTAAATAATAATACCATTTTCACCAACTGCCCATGCTAATTTATATGGATTATCTATAACACTAACAGAATAAAGTTTTTCTGTAGTTGGTGATGTTTCATATTTATACCAAGTAGGGTTTGTTTCACCGCCACCATAAAGTATAGTTCCATTTGCACCAACTATAAAGCCATTATAAGAACTTGGAAATATAGCGACTGAATTTAGGTTTTCTGATGTTGGTGAATCTATTTTATACCATTTAAAATCATATCGTCTTACTATGGTTCCATTATTACCAACAAAATAACCATCTGCACCAGAATAACTGCGTTCAGCGCCATTAAGGTTTTCTGATGTAGGAGGGTATATTCTCCCCCACCAAGGGTCTCTTGTTTGTGAAATAGGATAATAACATTCTAAAGCAGTTCCATTATCCCCTACTATAAAAAAGCCCCTTCCCTGAACAAAATTAAGGTTTTCATTTGTTAAATTATGTTGATATATATACCAATCAACAGAAAATGAATTAAATATAATAAACATATTAATTAAACAAATATAAAATACTAAAGGTTTTTTCATATCATTTATCTTGTTATGGAATGGTTATATTTCTAATATCCGGTTTATAATTAAATTTATCATAAGTTGTAGTTAATGATGCATTATTGTAACCAAGACCAACATTAAATTCAGCAATTCCATTTGAATCTGTTTGTTTTACAAAATATTTTGATGGTAGTTCATTTCTCATCCATAGACAAACAAATGCGTTTTCAATAGGTTGTTGTGTATTATTATTTATAACAGAAAATCTTAAAGTAAATGAACCATCAGGATTTTGTATAACTTCTGTTGATATATCAAAGATATTAGGGTCTCCTCTCCATATTGATGTTCTTGGACAACCAAACAACTGATTACAATATGCTAAGGAAATATAAGGACCATCTGTATTTGGCCAATATTTTTTAATTACTACATATTGGATTTTACCGCTATAACATTCATCATCGCTAAAGTCAGATGTTTTTTTCATCATTAAATCATAAAAATCTTTCATTAAATAAATTGAATACCCTATCAAACCTGCTCTAATATTTCCAACTGTTATTGGTCCACCCCATGTTGGATTGAATAAAAACTCCTCTGCAAAAACACCTTCTATACCACTATCATACATATGTGTTTGACACGATTCTGTATATAGAAAAGAATATTTTGGTGCAATATTTAAATCTTCAAATGCTTTGTCAAAGTTCCATCCATGAACATATATATTAGTATATTTATGTCTTGAAGAAAGAAATTGTTCATAAGCTCCCGGTTTCTCCCAAAGGTCTGTATGTGTTAATATATGAAATCCAAGGGGTCCACCATGTGTAGCGAAATCAACAATTCCGGCAGGATTACTCATAGCATTAATTACAAACCATGGCTCTGGATAATCAGGATTACGAGCCTCATAATTTTGCCAGTTATCAGTGTCACTCAGATAACCTTCATATATATTTTGAATGTTAAAATTAGGAAAAAATCCTTCATTTAGCAAATCATATATATCTTTATTTAAATCATCTGCTGATGCTTGAATACATCTTTTTAGATATGTTTCTGTAATTGGTAAAGAAAAATCTAACTTCTCATAATGAAATAATTTATTTAAAAAGTTGTCAACCTCCGTTTCTGTATCCGCAGGAACTCTTCCTCCCCACAAATCAATCCTATAAGAAAACGGAAAGTTATGAATATCATCTGGCTCACCATAATAACCATTGTTATTTCCATCAAAGTTATCAGTTAAATTAAAATAATAAAGATCACATGGACAATAGCGGGGGTCAAAATATAGGTTGAATGGAGATTTAGGGTCATAATTCTCTGCGCATAGGAATTTTACAGGAACAATGCCTGCATATCCATCACTCCATTTATATTCTAGTGCGGTAATTGACTGTAATTTTGTATTCACATCACCAATTAGTATTACCCACTGTGTTCCCCAATATTGGTGTGCATCAATAAGAAAATCCCTTATCGCTTTTTGAATATCCTCATTATCTGGGTCCCAATAGTTTTCCTGTATCCATTCAACTGTTCTTAGTGTTGCAGGAACTCCAATCTCTGTTCTCCAATTCAATAATGGTTGACATTCATCAGGTATCCCATCTGTTTCCTCTGTCGGTGATTTACTCCAGTATTTATCATTTGTAATAATTACATAAGTATATGGATATAGCATATCAATCGGTAAAGATGTTCTGTCATTAGGGTCGGGTGCAGATAGTGTATAACCACTTGGTGGGCTGTCTGATAGAGAAAATAAATTAATTTGCTCATAATTATCTTCAACATCATCTGGGTTTTGGACCAGTGATTCAACATTTTCAATAACCATATCTTTATATCTATTTTCCATATGTCTTACTGCAGGTGGTGCAGGTGAAGGTGGTGTGTAATTTAATCTCAATGTAAGTGATGTATATAATTCTAATTTTCTATCAACTGGGTTATATCTAAATGGATAAACAATTATTCCTCCCATTGTTGAGCCAACAAAATTAGAAATAAATGGCTGTGAGTATGGATTTTGTGGATAGAATTGGTATGTATTATATACTAATGGGTCTGGTAAAATAAGTTCAATTTCAGTGCTATATTCATGTGTTTTTCTTGGCTTTTGTGCTGGTAACATTAAAAAATTACCAGGTATAGTTTGTTGTTGTGAATCGATCAATGTAACTGAATTAATTATTGAATTAAATGGTATTGATACATAAACATCTTTCATACATAATTGTGGTTTTCCAAGTTCTATCATTTTAATAGTTTCTGGATAATCAACTGTGTCATATCCCATTTCTTTTCCTAATATTACTTTGTCAGTGTCAAATGTTATTTGTATATCAATTGTATCTGCTCTTAATATTAATAACCATATAAGTAAAATAAAAAGTAAAATTATATTTTTCATATTTTACCTCCTCTATTATTTCTCTACTCTATAAAGCCTGTCATATTCACAATCAGTGAACCATAGACAACCAGCATCATCTAATGTTACATCTGTTGGAAACCTTTATATATAATCTGGATTTGATTGGTCGTGAAGATCTTTATAAATAATTTCATTTCCTGACGTATATGTCTTTATTAAATAATCATTCTCACCTGAAAGTGTTATATAAAAATAATCAGGTGATTCATATTCTATACCCATTGGTATTAATGGCGGTCTTGAAACCTCAAAAAGTTTTATAATTTGTTCAGGACTTATATTTATATCACCAGTTGAACCACTATAAACAGAGTAATTTATTCTATATACGCATCTATTTAATCCATTTATAAAGTAAATATTCAGATTGTTATCTAAAGTTATCCCTGTAGGATAATATTCATTTTCTAGTTCTTGTGGTAATTTTAATGTTCTATATCTAATGAAATCTTCTTCTACACCAGTTTGTAAAAATTCATATTGCCATAGTTGTTTTTCTAATGATTCTGTCATCCATATAAAGTCAGAATTATTTTCAGTTACGAAATCAAATCCATTTATATCATTTCTATAATGATAAATAATATATGACCTCATATATGCTAATTCGTCTGTTCCTGCCTTTAATGAATATTCTTTGTTTAATAAATATGGAGTATCATTCTTATATTCTTTATATGCCTCTAAAATCCAAAAAAATCCATAACGAAAACAAACAGATATTGGAAAATAAAATCCATAATCAGATAATTTATATATTTTAATTACATCACCAAATGCTCCAAATGAAATATTAGCAGATAATAATATAAAAATTATTATTGAAGCCCATAAATTTTTGCCCATATATCACCTCCACAACCCTTTCTTTATTAAAAATAAAGAATAAAGATATATTTGTCAATAGTTATTTTAATATTTTCAAAATATTTTTAGACCTTCTTTTTTACCATAAATAACATCGGTATTGATATAACTTCCATAAGCACCGTAAATATTATGATATATGTAATTGATATTTCGTATAAGAAACCTATTATAGCACTTCCCAGTAGCCACGATAGACCATAAACAGTATTAAATATGCCATAAGCAAAGCCCCTTCTCTCAATCGGAACAATATCCGCTATTGATGCCCTCATTATCGTCTCGTGAATGCCCATAACAGCACCCCATAGTATAACCCCTATAAGCACATAGATATAGACAAATGAAAAGCCCAAAAATGGTATCGGTATTGTTAGAACTGGAATTGCTATAAGTGATAGAAGCCCTATTCTATCATATATTCTGCCAATTATCAGCGCCACCACAGCATCTACCGCCATAGCAATAGCAAAGAACATTGGTATCTGCGCCTCAGAGACAACCGACTGCACTTTCAGATGATATGAGATTACCGGAAAGTTAGCATAGCCCGCGATACTGAAGAATATAAAAATGGTATAAATCCAGAAAATCTTTGGAAGTCCTCTTTTCAGAACTACTTTCTCATTATCTTGCTCTCTTTCAAGTTTTTCAGGAGATGGCACCTTATATCTTGCAAAAGAAAGTATTGCAAGTGTGAGAATAACTGGTATCCACAATATCATAAAGCCATCTCTATATGCCCCTTTAAAGAAGATGACAACTGAGAATAAAAGTGGACCTACTACTGCTCCTACCTGGTCAAGTGCCTCGTGAATGCCAAAGCCCCAGCCCCTACCAACCTGCTTAGTTGAATATGACAGTATGACATCCCTTGATGGCGCTCTTATCGCCTTCCCCATCCTCTCCATTATGATTAAAAGGGCTGCAATCTGCCATTGACCTATATAAGCAAGAAATGGAACAGAAATCAGAAGACCATAGCCAAGGAATGTGAAGAGCCAGTATCTCTCTGTTCTATCTGAAAGCCAGCCAAATACCAACCTTAAAGCATAACCAATAAACTCACCTACGCCACTGACCAAACCAACAATTGCAGCACTCGCCCCGAGAATAGAAAGAAATGGTCCCATAATGCTTCTTGCACCTTCATAGGTAATGTCTCCAAATAAACTTACAAAACCAAGAAGGATTATTATATAAAATGCAGATTTCTTACTATCAGATATTTTACCCATTATCTATCTACAAAACTACCAAACAAAATCTTCCTAATAGTTTAAATCTTTAAGTTTTTATTCACTAAACTAAAGATATTAGAACCTAATCGGGATAAACTCCAAGTGCTTTATTCCAAGCAACTATTGCTTCTCTTCTATTCTCTTCAATCTGGGGAAGTTCAAGTGGTCTTCCCCTTGCATCTATAATAACACCAACAACACCGCCTTCAATCTCGCACTCAAGCTCGCTACCCACACCTGCGCCAACATCAAAGTTCTTAGCAGGCGTTATTATTACCTTTGCCTTCTCATCTATATCCATCTTGAAGAGAACCATATCACCAAACTTCGCTTCAAGGTTTATGTCTCTCCCTTTCTCACTCTCACCCTTCACCTTCACACAAACCTGACCTGCCTTACCATGCCCGACCGGTGCAATACAACTACCAAACCTTATAAGGCAGTCCTTCCTGAATACTTCCTCCGATGCCTTCTTATTCACTGTTGATAGAACACCAAGTTGTGGCATCATAAATATAGAGTCAACTGCAAGGAAAGTAACACCCTCAGGTCTGAAACCATCTATCATCATCATTGCTGCCTGGACTCTTCTCGGTGCGTGTGAGAGAACACCACCTGAGCCAACAATCATATTGAGCGTCATCAGATTTACCAGCGTAGCACCTGATGCTGTTTGCTCAAAAGCATCTGATATAGTTCTCTTCTGTTGAACACCCTTAAGACCGACCGCAAGGGTTTTATGCTGTTCAAGGGCAAGTCGAAGTGCCTCCCTTGCAAGCGCCTGCTCAATCATAAGTTCATGTAAGGTCATCGGTATTGTCGTTGGTCTTATCATCTTATTTCTTATTCTGTTTCTGATGTCGCCCTCATCTACCTTAAACGGCACCCACCTGAATATATTTTCAAGACCTGCTTCCGCGACAACATTTGATATTGAATAACTTAGACCAAGATTTGCAGAGACAGTTCTATTGAATATACCCTGAAAGACAGAGAATATGTCTGTGGTTGCACCACCAATATCAACACCCAATATCTCAATTCCCTCATCCTTTGCAATCGTATGAATTATAGTTCCAACTGCACCAGGTGTTGGCATTATCGGCACAGCAGTCCATTCCATCAGTTTTCTATAACCAGGCGCTTGTGCCATAACATGCTCCATAAAAAGGTCATGAATTTTGTCTCTCGCGGGACCAAGGTTCTCCCTCTCAAGAACAGGTCTTATATTATCAACGACAACAAGGTCAGATTTCTTTTCCAGAACATTTCTTATAATATCCCTTGCTGAATTATTCCCCGCATATATTATTGGAAGTTTATAACCAATACCAAACCTCGGCTTCGGTTCTGCCGCACCAATAAGTTCTGCAAGTTCTACTACATGTGAGACAGTGCCACCATCTATTCCACCCGAAAGGAGTATCATATCAGGTCTGAGATGTCTTATCACCTCTATCTTCTGATGTGGAAGGCGACCGTCATTTGAAGCGAGAACATCCATAACTATAGCACCTGCACCAAGCGCCGCCCTTTGAGCTGACTCTGCTGTCATTGACTTCACGACACCAGCAACCATCATCTGAAGTCCACCCCCAGCGCTTGATGTTGACATATACATATCCATCCCTACATTCTCGCTCTCTCTATTGGTAATTAACCGTCCATCTCTTATAAGCGATAAACCTGTGAGTTCTTCTACCTCACCAACAGCATTGAGAACGCCCCTCGTGACATCCTCTGCGGGCGCCTCTACTGTTGTAGGTGCCTCCCCCCTGACAATAAGACGATATTCTTCCCCACGCCTTTCAATAAGTATTGCTTTCGTAGTCGTAGAACCACAATCGGTGGCAATTATTCTTTCTTTGACTTTGTCCCCAGAAGCCATCTCAAAAAACCTCCCCTTTCTTTCTTATCATATTCATACTCACCAGATTTCAACTTCGCCCTGAACTCTATATCAAGTGCCTCAATCCTCTGAATGAGACGCTCTACATTCTCCCTATCTTCAAATAAAACCTGTATATCTTTATATGACTTAAACTCAAATATGGACTGAATTATTGGCTCTAAGAATAATAATACCTGACTCCCTATGAAACTTATAGGTTTTGATGTCTCAAGGAGAAATACTGCGGGAGCGGTGAGGTCTCTCTCCACTATCTCGGTTGCTATCTTATCTATAAGTTTATCTGCCTCTTCCCTTGTCAGATATCTGACCGTATGAAAATCATCAAATGTCCTCATATTTAAATGATTATAACTTAATGAAACATTATTTCAACTCAAAATAGATAAATTTGCACATTAAAAGAGGACTATCTTACAATTTAATAATAAATTTAATATATCTATCTTATGACAATTATTTTCTTGCTTGCAATATCTGAATTAAACTGTGCACAAAATATATATACTCCATCTATCAGGTTCTTAACATCAATAGTTTTGTCTATTTCACCAGCCGATGAGGCATCTAAACTTGATTCTCCAACCTTTCTTCCACTTATATCATGTATTGATATATTTACACTGCCTGCTTTTGGAACATTCATTATGCATTTGATTAAATCACTTGCAGGACAGGGATATATACTTGTTATTTCAAAACTTTCGGGTGTGCCCTTCCCCGATTCAACTGATGTTGTTCCAAGCGTCTCTGCCTTGTCAGAGACAACCGCCTCAAGTTTGTATTCGTATTGTGTATCGGGCGAAACATCTCTGTCTGTATATGAATATGGGTTTGTTCCTGTGATGAGGGAGGTATTGACCTTCGTCCATTGTGCGTTGTCATCCATTTGTAGGGGAGATTGCGCAATCTCCCCTACGGTAGGTAATGTATATAATGTTGGGGTGGCGACTCTGCGGTAGAGGTTGAAGCCCGATATATCCTCATCTGTTGATATGGTCCAGTTGAGGACGATTGATAGCAGTTGAGGACAACTGCCATACCAAACGGGCTTTGCGGAGAATGATGTGAGGTCAATACCAAGACCATAGCCATAGAGGGTGTATATTAAATTATCAGCATCACTATATGATATATGAGGATAATCATATTTATCAAGTGCAATTGATGTTCCCCCTGCAGTTATACCGATACCTTCATCAATTACTTTTTTATTCCATTTTTACCATCAAAATATATATACATAAGTCTTTTTATATGATTATCATAATTCCAATAACCAAAAGAAATATAAAGTTATTTCAGAAATTTTTTATATAATTAGTGATATTTCTACCTCAATCCTCCTCTACCCTCTCTATATTTGCACCTATTCTTGCAAGTTTCTCCTCAATTTTCTCATAACCCCTGTCTATATGGTAAATTCGCCGAATATGCGTCTCGCCCTCGGCAACAAGCCCCGCCAGAACAAGCGCCGCAGATGCCCTTAGGTCGCTTGCCATCACAGTCGCCCCTGTCAACTTATCAACCCCTCGTATTATCGCAACTGCTCCATCTCTCTTTATATCGGCACCCATCCTCGCAAGTTCCTGCGTATGCATAAAGCGGTCAGGATATATCGCCTCCGTTATCGTGGATGTGCCATCCCCAAGAGAAAGGTAGGCGCAGAACTGTGCCTGCATATCAGTCGGAAAGCCGGGATACGGTGCTGTGGTAATGTCTATTGGCTTTGGTCTCTTATTAGCATAAATCTTGACAGAACCATCTTTTATCTCCAACTTGCAACCCGCCTCTTTCAATTTTGCAATAACTGGTTTTAGATTATCTGCTATATTACCAATCACTTCAACCTCCCCACCAGCCATAGCACCTGCGACAAGATATGTGCCCGCTTCAATGTAGTCAGTCATCACATTAAATTCAGCGCCTCTCAGGGACTTCACACCACGCACCCTTATTATGTCTGTCCCTTCACCTTCTATGTCAGCCCCCATCGCTCTCAAAAACCGAACCAGTTCTACTGTCTCCGGCTCCCTCGCCACATCGTATATGACTGTCTCGCCTTCAGCGAGTGTTCCTGCCATCATCACATTTGATGTAGCACCCCTTGAGGGACCATGAGAGCCAGTAAGATATATCTCTCTTCCTATAAGTTTCTCTGCCTCTGCGACTATATATCCATGCTCAATATTAACCCTCGCACCAAGCGCCTCCATACCCTTGATATGAAGGTCAACAGGACGTGGTCCAAATGAACAACCACCAGGTAGTGATACCCTCGCCTTTTTGAAGCGACCCATAAGTGGTCCAAGAATGCTAATTGATGCCCTCATCCTACGGACAATGTCATATGGCGCCTCATAGGATGTAATACTACTTGGGTCTATCTTCAAACTATGGTCTCTAATCCACTCTGTCTTCGCCCCAAGATAGTGCAAAAGTTCGCGCATCGTCTCAATATCGGTAAGGCGGGGGCAGTTGTGAATAACGCTCGGTGTTTCGGCAAGAACGCAAGCACAAAGTATTGGCAGGGCTGAGTTCTTTGAGCCCGAAGGTGTAATCTTACCAGATAACTTATAACCGCCTTCAATTATAAATTTCTCCATAATATATCTCCAATTCTTAATATGAAATTATTATAAGATAGAATATAAAATACAATAAGTAGATAATGATATAATGGTTTTTATGGAGAGGTGCCAGAGTGGACTAATGGGGCGGTCTCGAAAACCGTTGAGGGCTTGTCCCTCCGGGGGTTCGAATCCCCCCCTCTCCGCTGACAATAACAGATAATATTTAATTGACACCATTTATTTTTTTCACTATAATAACTAATCTATATATTTACACATAATGATAAACGAAAGGAGATTGGTATATGGCTTGTTTTTTAGCACCCACTACTTTAGCAGTAATAACTACGGGCATTAGAAAAAGATTTTCTGAAAAATATCATATCAGTTGGCTCTTAACAATGCTTTGGGGAGGCGTCATTATGCTCATCGTTGAGCACATCGCTCACAGGGAGGTTGTCCCCTATCCACCGTTCTTCACCGCTGGCATAAAGGAAATGCTACCCGAGATATTGAAGGTGGGCGTTCCAATGACCCTTGCCATTGTTGTTGTATGGGGAGTTATGGTTCTTATTTCAAACAAGATAACAAGATTGAGTGAAAAGAAGTTTGGAGATGTGAAGACCTAATATGTGGCTTATAACTACATTAATTTCCTCAGTAATCGCTACATCTTTGTGGTTAATATTGAGAAGAAGATATAGATTGGGCTTTCTCAGTTTAATGCTTTGGGGAGCAACAATAATGATACTCGTTGACCATCTGATAGGTTATGAAGGCGGGCAATTTATTGGGAGAGAGACAGATGGTCTAATTACAAATGGAACACTTCTTGGCGTTATTATGCTAATTCCCGTTTTCTTTGTATGGATAATTGCAGTTTTTATATCAAATGTTAAGAGATAGTATAGAAAGTTTTTTATAAGAATAGAGTTATATTAGGCATAAAAAAATCAAATAACCAGTAAATTAATTTAAGTTAAAATATGTTTTTATATATTCCCCCTTTTCCTCTTGATGTTGTGATTTATATCACATATAATTTTTAATTTAATCTTTAACTCTTATTCCAGATAAGGAGGCATTGTAAATGGATAAGAATGTAGAGGAGATACTTAAGAAGAGGTTGCCCGAAAGTGAATATGCTAAACTCACAAAGATTAACAATCCAAGATTATTTGAGTTCATCGCTAAATATATTGAACTGGGCAATCCTTCTTCTGTATTCGTTAACAATGGTTCTGATGAGGATAAAAAATACATCAGGGAGAAGGCAATCGCAAATGGTGAAGAAGCACCCCTCGCAACACCAGGACACACAATTCACTTTGATAATTACTATGACCAGGGGAGGGATAAGGAGCATACAGGTATTTTAGTTCCACCAGGGGTTGACCTTGGGGAAGAGATTAAGACAAAACCAAGGGATGAGGCACTTAAGGAGATACACGGGATTCTGAAGAACATTATGGCAGGTAAGGAACTTTTCATCTGCTTCTACTGCCTTGGACCTGTCGGCTCAGAGTTCTCAATACCATCAGTTCAACTAACTGACTCAAGTTATGTTGCTCACAGTGAGAACATTCTATACAGACAGGGATATAATGAATTTATCAAGCGTGGTCCAAATGCCCCATTCTTTAGGTTCGTCCACTCGCAGGGAGAACTTGACGAGCGAAAGACATCTAAGAACCTTCACCTTCGTAGAATATACATTGACCTTATAGAAAACATCGTCTATAGCACGAACACCCAGTATGGTGGAAACAGTATTGGTCTTAAGAAGATGGCGATGCGTCTTGCGATAAATCTTGGTGCAAAGGAGGGCTGGCTCACAGAGCATATGCTCGTTATGGCAGTTAACGGTCCCAAGGGCAGAAAGACATACTTTACGGGCGCATTTCCATCACTCTGCGGAAAGACATCAACCGCAATGCTTGAGGGCGAGACAATCGTCGGTGATGATATTGCATATATCAGAAACAAGAATGGCGAGGCAAGGGCAGTAAATGTTGAGTATGGAATGTTTGGCATTATTCAGGGTATCAACTCAAAGGACGACCCAAGCCAGTGGAAGGCGATTCACGGCCCCGTTGAGATTATCTTCTCAAATGTGCTTGTTACCGAAGATGGGCATGTTCACTGGATAGGAAAGGATGGCGATATTCCACCAAAAGGCATTAATCACTCGGGTGAGTGGTTCATTGGCAAGAAAGATGACAAAGGTAAGGAGATAAAGTGCTCACATCCGAATGCCCGCTTCACAATTGAACTAAAGTCGTTTGATAACATTGACCCCGAAATTGACAACCCCGCAGGCGTTGTAATAGGCGGTATGGTTTATGGTGGAAGGGATTCGGACACCTGGGTGCCTGTTGAGGAGGCATTTGACTGGGAGCACGGCATCATCACAAAGGGCGCCTCACTTGAATCCGAGACGACTGCTGCGATTATCGGCAAGGAGGGCGTTAGGGAGTTCAACCCGATGTCAAATCTTGACTTCTTATCAATACCAATAGGAAAATACATTCAGGCAAATCTTGACTTTGGGAAGAAACTTAAAAGACCACCAAAGATATTCTCTGTGAACTACTTCTTGAAGGACAAGGACCGCAACTTCCTTAATGAGAAGACAGACAAAAGAGTATGGTATAAGTGGATGGAGAAGAGGGTCCATGGTGAGGTAAAGGCAATAAAGACGCCAACTGGCTATATACCAAAGTATGAAGATCTGAAGCCACTCTTCAAGGAGGTTCTGAATAAGGACTATACAAAAGATGACTATGACAAGCAGTTTATGATAAGAATTCCAGAGAACCTAGCGAAGATAGAGAGGATTGTGAATATCTATAAAACGAAGGTCAAAGGCACGCCGGAAGTAGTGTTCAAGGCACTTGAGGCACAGAGAGAACGGCTGATGAAAGCAAAAGAAAGATATGGCGACTATATTCTACCCAAGAAACTCGCGTAGATTTTAATATAGGACAGATTACTGACGAAGGGGTGACTTGGTTCACCCCTTTTGTTTAAGATGCAATATGAGTAATAGATTTTGATATAATTCAAGATAAGTGGAGAGGTTTCCGAGTGGACTAAGGAGCACGCCTGGAGAGCGTGTGAGGCGACTATGCCTCCGTGGGTTCAAATCCCACCCTCTCCGCTCAGTATCACTTAAAAATTTTTAATTACCTTTAATTGTTTAAAAATAGTGATAATGTCTAAATTTTCCTTTTCTACTATTGTTCCAATCTTTTCTTTAATATCAGAACAGAAAGGTAGAATAGAACTATTGAATAAGCAATTAGAATTATCAAACAACTAAACGGATTTACTTTATCATATTGTCCCATTAAGAAGAAACGAATCAAATCAACCGAATAGGTTAAAGGAAAGATATAAGCGAGGGGTTGAATGAATGATGGCATAGAACTGACGGGAAGGAATACCCCGCAAAGAAATATCATAGGGAAGCGGAAGAAGTTTGCAAGGGTCATAGCATCAAAAATTTCTTTAACATAAACTGAAACAAATGTCCCAAATACTGAAAAGACTAAAGCAGATAATAAAATAGATAATGTTAAAAATATGAAATTTGATATTGAGATATTAAAGAATAAGACCGAACCTATCAGAAATACACAAGAGATTAAAAACCCGAAGATAATGCCTCCCAAGACCTTCCCAAATAGAACTGATTTTATAGATAGAGGGGCAAGAAGCAACCTTTCAAATGTCTTTGTCCTTCTCTCAAAAACAACTACAATTGCCTCGGCTGAAGTAGATGCAAAGAGGATTGACATTGCGATAAGGCCTGGAGCCAATTCTTTTAGTCCTGAAGGATTTCTGAAAATGAATGCCAGGGTCATAACAATAGGGAACATTATACCCCAACTGATGTTCGGGGCCTTAAAGTAGTAGGTCTTCAAATCTTTGAGAGATATATAAAATGCCCCTCTTATTTCACTACCATTCACTTATTATCTTCTCTCCTTCTCTTCTAACATTATCTCCTCCATCAGTTTTGTTATATCAATAAATGCCTCCTCCAAACTCTTCGTCTTAGTTTTCAATTTGAGGTTTTCTGGTGTATCAACTGTCTTTATACTTCCATTAACTATGATTGCAACCCTTTCGCATAACTGTTCCGCCTCCTCAATATAATGTGTTGTCAAAAAAATCGTCACACCCTTCCTGTTGAGTTCTCTTATCATCGCCCGCAATACCCTCGCAGACAAGACATCCAAACCCGTCGTTGGCTCATCCAGAAACAATATCAACGGATTATGCACAAGTGCCGAGGCAATCGTCACTTTTCTCTTCATTCCTTTGGATAGTTTTGCAAACCTCACATCTCTTTTATCTTCAAGGTTAAAAATATTCAAAAGTTGTATTATTCTATTCTCTCTTTCTCTCTTTGAAACACTATAGAGTTGCCCCATGAATCTTAGATTATCGGCAACAGTCAGTTCATCATAAAGATTGGAATCTTCTGTAACTACACCAATTATTCTTTTTGCCTCAACCGTCTGCTTTATAATATCTTTTTCATTTATACTCGCAGTTCCATAACTTGGTTTAATAAGCCCCGTAAGCATCTTTATAGTAGTGGTTTTACCCGCACCATTCGGACCTAAAAAACCAAAGATTTCACCCACTTTTACATCAAAGTTTATGTGGTCAACTGCTAGAAGATTGCCATAATATTTTGTAAGGTCAGAAACCTGAATTATATTTTCGTATCCTCTTTTAATGTCCATCTTGAACACCCAAGATAGTCAATCTCTCAATGCACTTTATCATAGAAATTATTATAATATGAAACAGGTATCAGTTTAAATTTATCTAAATAAGAGTTTTATCAATCACAAATAGAATCTTCAAATTAACAATTTCAAAGTAATAAAGTGAAAAAAACAGATAGTTTTCAACAATATTTCAACACTGTGTAAAACCCCTTGAATTTCAATGACCTATAAATATCACTTACAAAATTAACTCTACAAAGTCATAATATCACTTGATAATGGTAAAAACCAATAATATCAATATCTACTACCGCTATCTTCAATAGAACTACACTAAATCAATATCCATTCATATTGGCATCGTTCTTAAATTACAATTTCATTTCTTATTGTTGATTTAATCATTTCATTTGTTATAATTCATAATACACATACGAAGGTTTTACTTAAAATGAATCATTTATGTTCTGTATCAGAAAAAGTGATTTTATCTTGTAGGTTTAAAATACACCGAAATGACCTTTGTTTTGTTATACCTATATATTTTGTTTTTAGAATATATAAAAAGCATTTGGATAGTTTTCGTATTTCAAAAGATAATAGGAGGTTTTTGAGTTGATAGAGATAAGGTTTCACGGAAGGGGGGGACAGGGAGCAGCAATTGCATCGCACATACTTGCAGATGCTATATTTAGAGAGGGGGATGAGGTTCAGGCATTTCCAATGTTCGGTGTTGAGAGAAGGGGGGCACCTGTAGCATCATTCATCAGAGTTGACAACAAGCCAATCTATGTCCGCTCTGAGGTCTATGAACCTGACTATGTCGTCGTCTTAGACCCGACACTTATGCTATCTGTTGATGTCACCAAAGGTAAGAGACCAGGTGGATTCATTATGGTCAATACAGACCATAAAGTGGAAGAGTTGGGTATTAAGGGTGAATGGCCAATAATTGCATTTGATGGAACAAAGATAGCACTTGACTACAAACTCGGAACTGCTGTTGCTCCTATTGTAAATACAGTAATGATGGGGGCTTTCGCAAAGACCTATGGAAAACTCTCGCTTGCAAATCTTATGACAGCAATCAAAGACAATTTACCGGCAAAGATAGCAGAAAAGAATGCTCAAGCGGCAAAGAAAGCATTTGAACTCGCACCGGCCATTTAGAAAAGTTTATTTTTAGTGTAAAGTTTTATTATAAAAGATATGAAAGGAGCAAATATGAGTGAGGAGGTAGTAATACGGGGCGTAAAGGATATGCCTCCAATGGCGGTCTCACTTGGTCTTATGACTGTAAACAAGACAGGGTCTTGGAGGAATATGCGTCCCGTCCTCATCGCAGAAAAGTGCACCTCTTGCTCCATCTGCTGGAAGTTTTGCCCAGATATGTGCATTGACGCAGATGGTGACCTGCCTATCGTCAATTACGACTACTGTAAGGGTTGTGGTATCTGTGCTAATGAATGTCCAGCAGAAGCAATAGTAATGGAGGAGGAGAGACGATGAAAAAGGTTGTAACAGGAAACCACGCTGTCTCTTATGCAGCCAAGATTGCGAGGGCACAGGTGGTAGCTGCATATCCTATTACTCCTCAAACACAGGTGGTTGAGAAGATTTCAAGTTTTGTTGCCAATGGTGAGATGGATGCGATATTCATCAAGGTAGAGAGCGAACATTCAGCACTTGCTGCCAGCATAGGTGCATCTGCTGCTGGGGCAAGGGCTTTCACTGCAACATCATCACAGGGTCTGGCGCTTATGCACGAGATGATGCACTGGGCTACATACGCAAGGTGTCCAGTTGTGATAGCAAATATCAACCGCGCCCTTGGTCCACCATGGTCAATATGGACAGAGCAGATGGATTCACTCGCACAGAGAGACACCGGCTGGTTTCAATACTACTGCGAGTCAAATCAGGATGTTCTTGATAGCGTCATACAGGCATTCAAAGTATCAGAAGCGATAGGTATTCCATCAATGATAGTCCTTGACGCATTCTTTCTCTCCCACACATCAGAACCCGTTGACCTACCCGAGCAGGAATTGGTAGATAAGTTCTTACCGCCATATAATGCTAAATGGCGCATAGACCCTGATGACCCCCATACATTTGGGGGGCTGACTGGACCAGATAGATACTATGAACTACACTACCTGCGACAGCACGCTCATATTGCCGCAGTCCCTGTAATGGATAGAGTTCACGACGAGTATGCCAAATTATTTGGAAGGAAGTATGGTAGAGTAGAGCCATTTATGGCAGATGATGCTGAGGTTCTTTTAATTGTATCAGGAACCATTGCCTCAACAGCAAAGCAAGCGGTAATGGATGCAAGAGACAAGGGTTTCAAACTTGGAAGTGCTAAAGTGAGAGTATTCAGACCATTCCCACAGGATTTAATAAAGAAAGTTGTAAAAGGTAAGAAGGCAGTAGCAGTCGTTGATAGGAACTACTCCTTTGGCAATCAGGGTATATTCTATACAGAAATAAGAGATGCACTTTATGATGTTGAGCCAAAAGTCCCAGTTTATTCCTACATAGCAGGTCTCGGTGGCAGGGATGTCACTGTTAAAGACCTAATAGAGATAGGAAAGTTGGCTTCAAAAGGAATTTGTGATAACCCGACATGGTGGGGGGTGAAACTATGAAGACGACGATACCGAAAGAAGAATACATAGTAAGTGGGCACCTTGCCTGTCAGGGTTGTGGTGCTACACTTGCTATGAGATACACACTCAAAGCACTTGGTCCAAGAACTGCTTATACAATACCAGCATGTTGTTGGAGCGTCATTGATGGACCATTTCCATATTCATCGCTAAAGATACCAGTATTTCACACTGCCTTTGAGACAGCGGCATCCATGGCATCGGGCATAAAGGCAGGTCTCACGATGATGGGCAAGGGAGACACAACAATGGTTGCCTGGGCAGGTGACGGTGGAACCGCAGACATAGGCATTCAGGCACTTTCTGGTGCAGCAGAGCGAAATGAGGATATTATCTACATCTGCTACGACAATGAGGCATATATGAATACTGGGGTTCAGCGCTCAAGTTCTACCCCTATTGGTGCCTGGACTACTACAACACCACCTCCACACCACAAGAAGAGACCAAAGAAGAATGTTGCCGAGATTATGGTTGCACATCATATTCCTTATGTCGCAACCGGCTGTATTGCATATCCTGAGGATTGGATTAAAAAGGTTACAAAAGCGAAAGATATAAAGGGTACGAGATATATGCAGATACTGGCACCCTGTCCTCCTGGATGGAAGCACGAATCAGAAATATCAATAGAGATTGCGCGACTTGCTGTGGAGACGAGAAAATGGATATTATATGAAGTAGAAGATGGGAAATATAACATAACAAGGAAGATTGCAAAGTTTGTTCCAGTGAAGAACTATCTGATAAAGCAGGGCAGGTTCTCTCATCTTACAGAAGAGGAGATAAACGAGATTCAAAAAGATGTTGAGATAAATTGGGATAGGATGTGCAAACTCGCAGGGATTGAGAACAAGTTCGCTGACCGACTGTAAGTTGAAAGATAAACGATTGGGGAGGTAACCAGCGCCTCCCCTTTTAATTGTCATTCTGAGTGATAGTGAAGAATCTCTATTATATAAAAAATATATATTACTATGTGAATATCTTTTTTAGAAAATACCTCTCAGAAGAATACCTTATAATCTTTAATTACATTAATTTCTTATTTAAACAATAAACCAATAACAAAAATCTTGTAAAATGAGAATTTTAATATAGTATTATTTGTTTCAAATGGAAGAGAAAGACCAGAAAATCAAAGCAATAGAACTTGCAAGAGTTATGGTGGAAGAACTCTATAAGGAGATAGGAAGAGATGCAGTTGAAGAGGCGAAGGCGATGGGAATGGCGACATCAATATTTTCCGAAGCAATTGAAAAGAAGAAGAACGAGTTTATGAAGAATGTTGAGATTGAAAGACAGGAGGCATCAGATATATTTGACAGAGAAGTATCAAGATTGTTTTATGAGTGAAATACCTGTGATAATATAGCAGTTTAAATATGGTTAATAAATGTAATTCTATATATAAAAATACTTGTGATATATTTAAGCAAATACAGGAGGTCAGGAAGTGAACATAGGTGTTTTAACAGGTGGTGGTGATTGTCCAGGTCTTAATGCAGCGATAAGGGCTGTTGTGAAAAGAGCAGTCGGTGGTTTTAATTACAATGTCTCAGGCATTAAATATGGTTGGAAGGGACTTATTGAAGGTCTATATATGCCCCTTGATATGAACAGTGTTTCAGGCATACTTGATAAAGGTGGAACTGTCCTTGGAACATCAAGAACAAACCCGTTCAAAGACCAAGAAAGATTGAATATACTACTTGATAATATTAAGACAGCGATGTTTGATGCACTAATCGTAATAGGTGGAGAGGATACTCTTGGAGTGGCAGAACGGCTGAACAGGGAACACAATATCCCCCTTGTTGGAATACCAAAGACGATAGATAATGACCTATCAGAGACGGACTATTCTATTGGGTTCTGGAGTTCAATACATACAGCGGTTGAGGCGATAGATAGATTAAGGACAACAGCAGAAAGCCACAATAGGGTGATGATAGCAGAGGTAATGGGTCGCCATGCGGGGTGGATAGCGACATACGCAGGTATTTGCAGTGGTGCTGATATAGTCCTAATACCTGAGATTGAGATGTCAATTGGTGAAATAATAAAAATTCTCAATAAGCGAATTAAACGAGGTAGGGATTTCACAATAATCGTTGTTGCTGAAGGAACAAAACTGAAAGAGATGGATGAATTTGTCTCCAAGATGAAGACAGATGAGTTTGGTCATGTTTATCTTGGAGGTATAGGTAATTTTCTTGCTGATGAGATAGAAAAAAGGACAGGCATTGATACGAGGTCAACTATTCTTGGTTATATACAGAGGGGAGGACAGGCGGTTCCATTTGACCGATACCTTGGGACTATACTTGGAATAAGTGCAGTTGACCTTATAACAGAGGGGAAGTTCGGTTATATGGTAGCATTAAAGGGACAAGAGGTTGTGCCTGTTCCTCTATCTACGGTGATAAATCATATTAAAAAGGTAGATAAGAAACTTTATAATATTGCGAAGATATTCTTTGGATAAGATAGATTTTGAATTACATAGATAAGGAGGGTTAAATGCCACTTGTTTCAGCGAAAGAGATATTAGAGAAGGCAAAGAGAGCAAACTATGCGGTAGGTGCTTTTAATATTAATAATATGGAGATACTACAGGGAATAATAAGTGCTTGTAAAAAGGCATTGTCACCTGTAATAATTGGAGTTAGTGAAGGGGCAATAAGTTATGCTGGATTTAACTTCATTGTTTCAATGGTGAAGACAGCAGTTGACGAGAGCATAATTCCTGTAGCACTTCACTTAGACCATGGTAAGAACATTGACACAATAGCAAATTGCATTAATGGTGGTTTCACATCTGTAATGATAGATGGCTCACATCTCAATTTTGAGGAGAATATAAAGGTTACTAAAGAGGTTGCACAACTTGCAAAACCGAGGGGGATATCTGTAGAGGGCGAACTGGGGCGATTAGTTGGCGTTGAAGATATGGTAAGTGTTGATGAGAAAGAGGCAATTCTAACAGACCCAGAGGCGGCAGAGGAGTTTGTTGAAAAGACAGGTGTTGACTTTCTTGCCATTGCAATTGGAACATCTCATGGAGCATACAAGTTCAAGGGTGAACCAAAGATAGACATTGAGAGATTAAAGCAGATAAGAGAGAGAGTAGATATACCTCTTGTCTTGCATGGTGCTTCAAGCGTTCCAGAATGGGTTTTAGAACGGGCAATCAGATATGGTGCTAAACTTCATGGGGCAAGGGGAGTCCCCGAAGATGCGATAAGAGAGGCAATAAAGAATGGCATCTGCAAGGTTAATATTGATACAGATATACGACTTGCCTTGATTGGTGCTATAAGAGAGGTTCTAACAGAAAAGCCCGAAGAGTTTGACCCAAGAAAATATCTTGGTCCCGGGCGAGATGCTATTGAAAAGGTTGTTCTTGAGAAGATAGAACTCTTGGGCTCATCTGGAAAGGTATAGAGAGTTCTTAATGGTGCTTATATGAAGAGAAAGAAGAATATGCTCTTTCCAATTGGAGTATTAACAAGCGGTGGCGACTCTCCTGGAATGAATGCTGCCATCAGGGCTGTTGTAAGAAATGGCATTGATAAAAACCTACTTATATATGGCATCTACAATGGTTATGAAGGTTTGATTAAGGGCGAGATAGAAGAGATGGAGATGAGCAGTGTCTCAGGAATAATTAACAGAGGTGGAACAATTTTAAGGTCAGGGCGTTCAGAAGAATTTTACAAGATGAGTGGAATGAACAAGGCACACGACACCTGCTTACGATTTGGGATTGAAGGTCTAATTGTAATTGGTGGTGATGGTAGTATAAAGGGTGCAGATGAGTTTCACAAAAACTTTAGTATAAATATTGTATGCGTTCCTGCAAGCATAGATAATGATATATATGGCACAGAGCACTCAATAGGATATGATACTGCTATTAATACAGTTGTATCAAGTTTAGACAGAGTAAGAGATACTGCTGAAAGTCACGAGAGAGTATTTATAGTAGAGGTTATGGGAAGAAATTGTGGTGCCATTGCTTCGGCTGTCGCTCTCGCTTCTGGTGCAGAATATGTATTAGTTCCGGAAGAGAAGATTGACATTGAAGCCCTTATACTAAGTATTATCCACGGTTATGAAAGACACAAAAGGTCATTTATCGTTGTAGTTGCAGAAGGCGCTGCAAGTGCTTATGATATAGCAAAGAAGATAGAAAAAAGGACGAATAGAGAGACAAGGATTTTAGTGCTTGGTCATCTTCAAAGAGGGGGACCTCCAACTGCCTATGACCGCATTCTTGGGAGTCAATATGGTGCAAAAGCAATAGATGTCCTCCTCAAGGGTGAAAAGGCATCTTTTATCGGAATTGAATGCGACAAGATAATAGTAAAGCAATTATCAGAAGTTGCGGGGAAGACAAATCCCTATCCAAAAGAATATTATAGTTTATCAATGATACTTGGTAGGTAGAGTTTTGGGAGGTATTTAAAGAAGATGACAAAAGAACACAAAAGGACAACCGATGTTGAGTTCAAGACAATAATTGGTAAAGGAGATAGATTCTATGGCGACATAAGGGGTAAAGGCAATATTAAGGTAATGGGAGTTGTTGTAGGCGATATTAATATCAAGGGTTTAGTATGGATTACAAAAGATGGATTTATGGAGGGCGACCTGAATGCAGATAACATAGCAATCTCTGGTTATATTAAAGGAGAGGTAAGAGCAAGACAGAGGTTAGAAATCCACGGTTGTGCAAAGGTCTATGGACATGTATCTTCAAAATTTCTCTTTGTAGATGAGGATGTTTCGGGCAAGTTTGATATTGCTAAGGGAAGAAGAAAGACCTTTACATTTGTTGAAAGAAGAAGAGAATTCTTTTCTGAAGAAGATGAAATAGTAGAAGAGATAGAACAGCAAACAAGGTAAATACTATGCAATATCCAATGTCATTCTAATGAACATACCCTAAAGAACGAAGGGATTCTCTTATATATTCTTTGCCACTTTCATTAATCTCATCCATTGCATAACCTATCCTCTCTTTTCTTATATTTAATTCACGAGAAAGATATTCTTTTAATAAAGATGCCATCTTCTCTTTTAAGATGGTATCATCTGAAATACTATCCTCTTTCATACCATTATATAAATATTCAGAGCCATTCTCTATGTCAATAATATATGTATATTCGCCATCCCTAAAAGAGACCTCTTCATCATTATAAAGAAGTTTTTCTGATATTGCGGGAAGGTCTTTTGAAACATTGCCATTTATATAAGATGTGAGGTCTTTTGCCAATATCTCTTCTCTGTAATCAATAGAAGCAATATCAAGTATAGTGGGAAAGATATCCATCAATCTCACCTGAGAATTAACTACAATGCCCCTATCTACTCCGGGAATATGTGCTATTAATGGAACCCAAACTACCTCCCTGTGAACGCTATGTCCATGCTCAAAGCCATTATGTTCCCAGTGCTCTTCACCGTGGTCAGCTGTATATATGAATGCAACATCATCAAAGATTTTCCTTCCTTCCAATATATTAACCAATCTTCCTAATATATTATCTGCACATTTTACCTCACCTCTGTATAGCATTCTGATATAATCCCTCTCTCGCTCATCATCAATTTTTATTAAACCATCCCTGTATTCAGACAGGTCGTTTACCTCAATTGAACTTCTAAATCTGCCTTTATAATCATAACCACTCTCTCTGAAATCATCTGGTGGATTATATGGAAGGTGAGTGTCCATAAGATGAACATATAAAAAAGCACCCTTTTCTGGCAGTTCCTCAACTGCCCTTATCGTCATATTCCACTGCACCTGTCTCAATCTATTATGAAATACTCTTGATATAAACCGCGTAAACTTGTTTATGGACTTCTCCCATTGAGTCCTCCTCCCTCTCGGCATATCAATACCATAATCTACAAGGCGCTCTTCATCAATAAGATAGTAATGGTCAAATCCATTAGCATACCCAAAACTACGAGACATCAGAGGTGTTGTAACTACCGCATAAGTTTCATATCTATTTTCAGAAAGAACCTCTGGGAGCGTCTTTACCAATAGAAAAGGATTATTTCTATCAACCGCATTTGCGGTTGGTGGGAGTCCCGACCACATAGAAGCAATAGAGGTAAGTGTCCAGGGAGATTGTGCTATGCAATTTTCAAATAGAATGCTATCTTTTGCCAACATATCAATGTTTGGGGTAATACCATCGTCCGGAAAGTAAGGTGTTATGTATCTTGTTTTAAGAGCATCCTCCACAACAAGTATAATACTTGGTTTATTTAAACTATTTTTATGACTATAGTCATCTATCTTCAACCAGGGCATATATAGAAAGAATCCCATATAGATAAGAGATGACATAATAAAGAAGGTTATAAGAATTTTGCATATACAATTGGCAAATCTTTTTAAAAAGAATAGAATGCCAATCTGGACAAATATTGTTATCACAGATATGATAATTAATCTCTTTGTAAGAGCCAGTCCAGATATACCTAAATTTGGGTCTATATTAAATCCATAACCAGTGACGAAAATAATTATAAGTAGACCAGAAAATGTAAGAAATTTGATAAAGTTGCTTTTGGTATTCTTGTTCTTATTTTTTATATAAATTACATAATCAATGAGAACAAATGGGAGAAATATTAGAAATGACGATGCAAATGCAATATCTGAATAAAAGAAACATATAGCATTAACTTGAAGTATTTTGCCCCAGATACTTAGAAATGGGGTATCAATAAATGAGAAAGGAATCTTTTGAAGACAGCCATTGACAAGCCCTCCAATAAGGGCGATTGTTAATGCTAATCTATATCTTTTCCAGACCTCAATGAGATGTTCTTTTAATGGACTAAACATAACCATAAACTAAAAAATGAAAAAGGCAAATTCTAATATGGAATTACCATCTTCTTCCCCTCAATATACTGAGAATGACCCAGAGACCTAATACAGCAGATATTATATACCCGAACATACCAAAGAAAGACACTCCAAATATAAGCGGTCTTGTGTTAGCAGAGATAAGAAATGAAGAGCCAATGACAAGCCCAGTTATTATCATAGCAAGAGACAGCCGTCTTGATGATGTATCAATAGAATATATGAGTTCATCAAGCCCCCTGTGATGAAATTCCATCTTTAATGTGCCCTTTCTTATCTTCGTTAAGATAAAATGCAGTTGCTCTGGAAGTTCATATAAAAGTTCAGCGGAACTAAAAGCAAAATCAAGAAAATTTCTATATAACTGTTTTGGGCTTGATTGCCTTTTTATAAGTTCATACGCATAAGGTTTTGTAATTGATATTACATCAAGTTCGGGGTCTAATATCCTGCACTCTGATTCAAGCGTAGCAATTGTCTTGGCAAAAAGAACAAGGTCTTGTGGAACACGGAGATGATGCTCTCTCGCTACATCTGCGATTTCATTTCCAAGGTCTGAAATATTTACATACTTAAGTGGTAAACCATAATATTTTTTAATTATATAATCAATGTCTTCCCTCAACCCTTCAATCTTCTCTTCATCTTCAATAATGAAGTATTTCTCTATCTGTCTTGAAACATCTCCCGCTTCTTTGTTTACCAATGCATAAAGAACCTTTGCGAATATCCTCTTTGTGTTCTCTGATATTACCGTAACCTGACCACAATCAAGAAGGACTATCCTTCCATCTTCCGTTACTAATATATTTCCTGGGTGCGGGTCGGTATGAAAGAAGCCCTCCTCAAATATCATCTTCAAGAATGCATTTATAAGCCGTTGTGCTACCTCTTTACCATCAATGCCTTCACAACCATTATTTAAGATATCTTTAAGCGACCTACCTTCAATATATTCAAGAGTTATAACGCTCGTAGTAGTAAGTTCCCAAACAATATCAGGTATAACAATGTAACCAAGTGACATAAGGAAGTCCCTGATTCTGTCTGTATTTGCCGCTTCAAGGAAGAAATTTAGTTCCCTGTTTATTGTCTTTTTAAGCTCTCTTATTATACCAGTAAGATTATATGTTTTTAGTTCTGGAACCTCCTTTGTTAATCTCTCTACAATATATGTGATTATATCAAGGTCATGCTTCACAATCTCCCTTATGCCAGGTCTTTGAACCTTGACCACCACATCTCTTCCATCCTTCAATCTCGCCCTATATACCTGCGAGAGAGATGCCGACTTAAATGGATTCTCATCAATTGACTCAAAGTAAGACCTCCAATCATTACCGAGTTCCTTCCTTAAGACCTTCTCTATTTCCTCAAAAGGGACAGCCCTCGCTTCATCAAGCAATTTTGAAAATTCTCTGGTAAACTCCCATGGAATAAGGTCTGGTCTCACGCTAAGAAGTTGACCGAACTTTACGAATGTGGGACCAAGGTCTTCAAGAACCATACGCGCCCTTTCTGGAAATGTATAATGCGCCTTGCTTATTATTCTTGAAAGATATTTTAACCTTCCACCGAATGTAACAAGCCAACTCAAGCCAATTGACTCCACAATAAAGCCAAAGCCATGAAGGGCAAGAATATTTACAATCTCCCGGACCCTGCGAATGTTCTTTATCCTGAAGGGAAATGTGTATATGCTCATAACTTCTGATTATACAAAATATAATGGTATTATCATTAGTGAAAAATCTTGATATAAGTAATTATTCATCTCATTTTAATTTAGATATTAGAAACAAATAAGATAGCAAAGAATAGATATTTACTTTTCCTCTTTCTTTTCTGTCTCTTTCTTATCTGCCACAAATTCTACTAATACTTTGTCACCCTCAACTACCTGGAAGCCATTAGCTATAGAGACAACCTTCCTTTTCTCTCCTGGATTTGTTTTTAGCCACATTACCGCTCTTGCGTATGCTTCATCATAATCCATAAGTTTACCCATTCATAAATAAATATAGCATAATAAAGCGATGATAACAGATTAAATCTCACTATTCAATTTTTCAATAAATAATCTGCTGGGGACAAATTTTATTCTATATCTCGGGGGAAGTTTAATTGGTTCATTCTTATTGATATCTCTGGCAATCTTTGATTTAGTAAGAACTATCTTGAATGTTCCAAAACCTCTAATATTTGCTTTTCTATTCTCTAAAAGTTCTTCAACTATAGAATCAAAGAATATGTTAATTAATTTCTGTGCATCCTTTTTTAACACCCCTGCTTTATGAGATAATTTCTTTGATATATCCTTCTTTGTGAATTTTTCTTTCATAAGTATCACTTAAACATCAGTTTATAAAACTCCCTAAATTTTTCGTTCTCAATCAGACCCTCTGTTATAAAGAACAAATCCTCAACCCTTACATTAGCAATTCTAATTCTTTTAGATAATTCATTGGCAATTGTTAGGGTTATCTTAATTCCAAGCGAAGGATACTTTTCAATCAAGTCATTAAAATTTGCTTTTGATAATTCATATAAAACACAATCACCAATTGCAGAAACTGATGCGGACCTTGGAAATTCATCAAGAAGAGTCATCTCACCAAAGAAATTACCACTTTTCAAAACTGCAAGTTCTATATTTTTACCATGATGCCTTCTGAATATCTTTACCTCGCCATCAATAATGAAGAACATAGAACTTCCAATCTCACCTTCATTAATGATTACCTCACCATCATTTACTCTCCTCTCTATAAATCTATCCTTGATTAAAATTCTCTCCTCTTCTGTAAGTCCACCTACAACTCCAAATATCTCATTAAAAATACTACCAACATCCATAATTAACCCTCCTCATTAATAATCTTACAATTAAACGCAAAAAATTCTACTGGTAATCTTCTCCACCCATCAGAACCAAGACCTGCCTTCATAGAAGCAATCTCAAAGAACCTTTCTTTTGTCCAATCACCCTCCTCTGCAACCTGAGGTAGTAGAACTCCAATGCTATCACTATATCTTATTACTATGCCATCTCTCTTTAAAACAAACTCATCAATTGACTTGATTTTATGCATATTATAGAGAATAGAAATCTCAATCTTAATCTTATTTATCTCATCAGCCGATACTGGCTTAAATCTCGGGTCGTTTAAGGCGGCATTGATAGTCATATTTCTGACACCATCCTCCACAGTTGTTGTTGGGAAGATTTGACCTATACATCCCCTGAGTTCATTCTCCTCCTTAAGCGTGACAAAGACGCCATAGGAAAGTCTTCTATACGGATTATCAATTGATAATTTAGTATAACCTGTCTTACTTATTAGATTTCTGAGTGTCTTTTTAGAAAACTCAATAAGTTCTCTGTCATATTTTCTATCAATATCTGGCAAAGAAGTAGCACCAATCTCCTGCCCTCCCTTCTCTTCTTCAACAGTTACTTTTTCTATCTTTGCTTTATCTTTTGAGCAAAATAACACTACGATTAGAAGCATAACAGACAATAGCAAATAAAATCTATAAACGCCCTTCATATCTAATAGAAATATTATATAAAAATTCTATTATAAAATGGTAAAGTAAATACTAAATAAAAATTGAAAAATAATCATCTATGATATATATTTAGTCAGTGCGCCCGTAGCTTAATGGAGAGAGCAACGGACTACGGATCCGTGAGTTGGGGGTTCAAATCCCTTCGGGCGCGAGTTATTATGAAAGAATACAAGGGAATTTATATCTCCACCCATCTTGATGCTGAACCATCAAAGGTTTCAGACATCTTAATATCACTACTAAATAAGAGGGGTTTGAGAGTAATTAAGAAAATTGATATTTCTAAAGAGTTAAAGAAAGATATTGGTGTTGAGTGGGTCTATTATTCCCTATTAGATGTTTTAAACTCTGAAAAGGCATACAAGGCACTTTCAATTGATAAAACAATAGGAATTTTCTCAATTATAAGATTAATAATATTTGAAGATAATGGTGGAACATCGGTAATTGCACAAGACCCAAGATTCTCTGCCCGTCTCGTTGATAATCCTACAATAATTGAAATTTCTCAAGATATGGCAGAGATGATAGTTGATACATTTAGAGAGATGGAAGAACAATTAAAGAAATGAATAAAAGTAATAAAAATATATCAATACTTATTTTTTCAATATTATTTGTCTTCATAATATCTACTGTCAATTGTAGAAGGGATTGGCTCATGTTTCGCTATGACGCCCAAAGAACTGGTTCAATTATTAAGGGTGAATATCTAACTACAGGTAAAATAGTTTGGAAGACCAAACTTGAAGGTAAGATATTCTCATCACCATCTACCAATGAAGATACAGTTTTTATCGGTTCAACTGACAATAATCTATATGCTATAGACCTGCTAACGGGAAAAATAAAGTTTTCAATAAATGCTGGAGGAGATATTCTCTCATCACCCGCAGTTGTAAATGGTAATGCCTATTTCACATCAATGGATGGCACCCTTTATTCAGTTGATACAAAATCAGGTGAAACAAAGTGGATATTTCATGCTACAAAAGGTATTGTCTCTTCTCCTGCTGTCTCTAAAGGAAAGATTGTCTTTGGTGGGTATGATGGCTTCATCTACTGTGTAGATGAGAAAGATGGCAAATTGAAATGGTCAAAGCAAGTTAATGGTGGTATCTGGTCATCTCCAGCAATAAGCAGTGGTAATATGATAATATCAGATACTGCTGGGCTTGTATATAACATTAATCTTGAAAATGGCGAATCAAGATGGATACACGACCTTACAAAATCATTAAATTCATCTCCGCTTGTATATAATGACAAAATATACATCGGCAGTATGAACGGAAGTATGTTCTGTCTTTCAATTGAAACTGGCAGCATTCTCTGGCAGTATGATACTCAGAAAGCAATTGACTCATCCCCTGCTATCATTGATAATCTGCTCGTATTTGGTTCCTGGAATGGCAATATATATGGCTTATCACCTGATAATGGAACACCTATCTGGCAGATTACCACAGGAAAAGCAGTTGATGCAACCCCTGCAATATCGGGTAATACCATATATATCGGTTCAAATGATGGACTTCTATATGCCCTGGACATTTCTTCTGGAAATATTCAGTGGTCTATTCCACTCGGTTCTGAGATTAGTGCCTCCTGCTGTCTTAGCAAAGAGGGCATTGTCGTTGCAACAACAGATGGAAATCTATATCTAATCAAATAGCGAAATTCTATGAATAATAATAACATCACGATAATACCATTGGTCGTTGGTCCCATTGAAACAAACTGTTATATTGTAAAATCAGAAGATGAGGGTATAGTAATTGACCCCGGAGGTGAACCAGATAAAATCATTGAATTTCTCAAAAGTGAAAGAATAAGAATTAAGATGGTTATTGATACTCATGGTCATATTGACCATATATCAGCAAACAAGGATATTATTGATTTTACTTGTGCTCCACTTTCAATTCATAGAGATGATGAGGAATTCTTATCATATAAATGGGAGTATGAATCAAAGGAGTTAGGAATTAAAGTGAATACACCTGCAAAAGCAGATATTCTACTAAAAGATGGCAATGTAATCACAGCAGGCAAGATTAACTTTAAAGTAATACATACACCCGGACATTCACCGGGTTCAGTGTGTCTTTACACAGATAAGATTCTCATAAGTGGTGACACATTATTCAATAATGGTGTTGGAAGATGGGACCTCCCATATTCTGACCATGACTCACTCATTGAAAGTATAAGAAATAAACTACTCTTATTAGATGATAATACTATTGTCTATCCAGGTCATGGTCCAACTACAACTATTGGATATGAGAGAATAAATAATCCATATATTAAATGATAGATTAACAATCAAAATCAAGTTATGGTTTTTTAATATAAAAAGCCCAGTTATAAATAACTGGGCTTAGTTTTATACTAGAATTTTAATGGCTACATCACCAAGCGCCCGCCTCTTTATTTATTGATAAACTGAACCTGACAATTCCTGCTCTTCTCATATCATCCATTATAGTTAGCATAACACCATACTCTGCATCTTGGTCGCACTTTACGACATACATCAATGCAGGATTCTTTGCTCTTGCATCAACTATCTTATCAATGAAGTTCTGCCTGCTCTCAACAATCTGGTTATCAGCATATATAGTTCCATCCTTAGTTGTTATGATACTATACACTCCCGATTTAGGTATTTTAACCCCTGCGGAAGCGCTCGGAAGATTTACTTCAACCACTTCTGGTTCTCTAAAAGTAGATGTCATAAAGAAAAATATAAGAAGGAGGATAATAACATCAACCATAGGAGTCATATCTATGCGTATTTGAATACGCCTTTTCATCTTACGAAGCATTATTAACCACCTCCTCCTTTACCTCCACCTGTTGCGCCCTCGGTTGTCTCCTTCTTTAGGGCAAGTGAGAACTTGGTTACCCCTGTCTCGTCAGATGCTATCTGGAATTCATCAAGGACATCTATCATTGTTTTGTAAGTTGCCTCTGGGTCAACATCAAGTATAGTTACCGTGTCAGGGTTTGCTGACTGCCTTTGGATGAGATACTCTCTTATCTTCTCAATCTTTTCAACTGGCTCATCGTTGATGTAGACATTATTATCAGCATCTACCTTTAATGTAACAGTGTTGGACTGCGGTATTTTAACTGGAACATCGGTCTTTGGAAGTGTAATCTCTATACCATGTGGTTCCTTAAATTGGGATGTCATAAAGAAGAAGATGAGAAGAAGGATGATGACATCAACCATAGGTGTCATATCTATATGAATACTTATTCTTCTCCGCCCTCCTTTACCTGCCTTTGCACCCCCGCCTATATCAGCACCAGCCATCTTCCCTCACCTCTTTTCTACTTCCGAATTAACTCTTCAATAACATCCGTTGTTATCTCTTCCATCTGGAAGTTAAAGATATCTACTTTGTTGACAAAGAAATTATAGAATATGATAGAAATAATTGCTGTGAGAAGTCCACCTGCTGTATTTACAAGCGCCTCAGAAATACCAGTTGCTAACTGGTTAGGGTCTGGTCTTCCCTTAGCGGATAGTGCTGCAAATGCTCTTATCATTCCAACAACAGTGCCAAGCAGTCCAGTCATTGTAGCAATGGACGCAATGGTTGCAATAGCAATCAATCTCCTTTCTAATAGAGCACCTTCAATTGCACTCTGCTCTGAGAATGCCTCTTTTAATTCACCTTTGACTCTCTGAAGGTCATCTTTTGCAGGAAGTAATCTATATCGTTCAAGTCCAGCTAAACTAAGCTTTCCAAACACTCCTCCCTGCTTCTTAGAAAGTTCAATTGCGTCATCTATCTTCCTCTCATCCACCAGTTTTCGCAGTTCAAATATAAATTTAACAAATGGTATCCTCCCTCGGGCTTGATTCATATTTATCGCTCTCTCAATAATAAATGTCAAAGTCAACATAAGTAGAAGAAAGAGGAAGTCAACCAGACCTCCCCCCTTTGCTACTATCACTCCACCTTTTCCAACTGCTGTTGCATTCTTTAAATCAAATTCACCATCTGGCTTTAACTCTGCATGACCTATCTTTGCTATCGTAGCAAATACGAAAGATACATTCATACCAGCAATAAAGAACCACCATATCCAATAAACAAAATAAATAACAAATATTGCTGCAATAATTGTAAATATTATTCTTCTCATCAGTACCTACTCCTTCCTGTTAATATCATTTAACGGTATGTTGCTATAACTCCCGTTATAAATTCTTTTGAAACCCCTTCTATATTAAAACTAAAGAGGTCTATCCTACTAGTGAAATAAGCATGGAAAATTACAGCAGAAATTGCAACTATCAATCCCCCCGCAGCATTTACAAGCGCTTCTGCTATACCTATTGCAAGTTGTTGGCTCGCAACCGATGCTGATGCCCCAACCATTGACAAAGCAGCAAATGACCTTATCATCCCTTCTACTGTCCCAAGAAGACCTATCAAATTCGCAATAGAACCAATAGTAGCCATTACAATTAAATTCCTGTCAAGTAGTGATGACTCAATCGCCAATTCTTCGTGCATTGTCTCATTAAGATTATCCTTTACTGCTACCCATTCAACCTTACCTGATAGTAATTTATACTTATCAACTAAAATTTGAATCACTCTACCATAAATTCCCCTTTGCTCCTTCGCAAGTTCTTCTATTCCTTTGATGTCTCCCTTTTTAACCAATTCTTTAATCTTTTCAAAATATACTGAAAACCTTATTCTTCCTGCTGCAATTCTCATTACCCAGTAGCGTTCTATAAAAATTGATATGGAAATGACTGATAGAATAACAATAACAGCCACTAATGGCCCACCCTTTACAATAAATGCAACTGTCCCTGTCATATACTAACTACTCTCCTCTTAATAAATTAAATTTATTCTATCATACAAATATACATTGTCAATCCCTTAATTATCAAAATATATTCTAATAAGTCATATATTGACATCTTTAACTATCATAAGTATAATAACTCATTTATTATAGACCTTCTATTATCTGTGAGGTTAATATGAAAATTATTGTATGTATAAAGCATGTTCCAGATACTGAGGCAATAATTCGCCCTGATTTAGATAATCCAAAAAGGATTGTTGAAAGAGACATAAAATTTATATTGAACCCATACGATGAATTTGCTATTGAAGAAGCATTAAGAATAACTGAGAAAATAGGCAACGGTGAAATAACCTTGATTACGATAGGTCCAGAAAGGGCTGAGAGTGCATTAAGAGATGGTATTGCTATGGGTGCGACATCAGCAGTTCGTATATGGGATGGTAATCTTTCAGATATTGACCCATTTTTAACAGCAACGCTTCTGTCAAAACTTATATCACAGATGGAATACGACCTTATTATCTGCGGCAAACAGGCAATAGACGATGATTATATCCAGGTTCCATCGTTGATAGCAGAGATGCTTAACCTGGCTCAGATTCAATTCATTTCAAAAGAAGATACAGACCTGTCTTCAAAGACAATAACATGCACTCAGGAAATTGATGGTGGAAGAAGGATTGTCAGAGCATCACTACCAGTAGTGATTACAACACCAAAGGGATTAAATCAACCGAGATACCCATCTCTTCGGGGGAAGATGCAAGCAAAGAAAACAGTAATACCAGTAAAGTCACCAAAAGAACTTGGTTTTACCGATGACATTCTAACAAAGATAAAGATAAAGACAGAGAAGTTGTCTTCACCACCATTAAGAAAGGCAGGTAGAATACTTCAGGGTGAGCCAGAAGAAGTAGTTAAAGAACTTATAAAACTTTTAAGGGAAGAAGCAAAGGTTCTATAACAAAGGAGGGAGGTTATAAATGGAAATATTAATATATACTGAGATAGAAAAAGGTAAGATAAGAAAGCCAAGTTATCAGATGATTGGTGGAGCGAAAAAGCACTTTCCCCAAGCAAAGATAACTTCTATAATCATAACTGAATCGCTTTCAGATGAAATAAGAACACTTCCCGTAGATAGGGTTCTTCACATTAAATCAGATGAACTTAATGACTATACAGCAGAGAGTTATTCTTATGCTATCTCTCAAATTTTCAATGAATTAAAGCCAGACCTTCTACTTATTTCCGCTACATTCCAGGGAAGAGACATGGCTCCAAGATTGTCAGCAAAACTTTCATTACCACTTATCAGTGAATGCACAGGAATAAATACTGATGACGGAAATATCACTTTCACACACCCGATGTTCGGTGGAAGAGCAATATCAACTATAAAAGCGATGACAGATAAAACTATAATCGCAACTGTTCGTCCAAATATATTTCCCATTATTGAAGAAAGTGGAAATCCCGAAATCATTGAAAAAATTTTAGATATACCTGACGACATTCTAAAAGTTAAAGTTCTAAATGTTGAGGAGACAGGTGGAGATATGCCCGATGTCTCTGAGGCATCTATTGTCATCTCGGGTGGTAGGGGGATGAAGGGTCCAGAGAACTTCAAGATGCTTGAGGAACTTGCAAAACTACTTGGTGGTGCTGTTGGCGCATCAAGGTCTGCGGTTGATGAGGGATGGATGCCACAATCCCACCAAGTAGGTCAAACAGGTAAGACAATATCACCCAATCTATATGTCGCCTGTGGAATATCAGGGGCGATACAGCATAGAGCGGGAATGTCATCATCTAAATATATAGTTGCTATAAATACTGACCCCGATGCTGAGATATTCAAGATAACCGACTATGGTATTGTGGCAGACCTCTTTACTATAGTCCCTCTACTCACTAAAAAGTTGTCAGAACAATAGAACTGATTATGGAAATAACAAGAGAGGTCTTCTGGAATATAAAAGGTCATAACTGGGTATATGTTATTGCAGTTATTGGGGTTGTCTCATTCACAATTGGTATTATAAGACGGATATTATTATGGAAGAAAGGAAAACCACTTGACAGGTCAGATAATATCTCAAGAAGAATATTTGATACATTGATACAGATATTTATTGCACCAAAGCAATACTATAGAATCTATAGAGGTCTCTTTCATTCATTCATATTCTGGGGATTTTTAGTGCTATTTATTGGAACTGTCCTTGTCGCATCCAACGAATACCTTATGATTCCAACGATGCACGGCAGTTTCTATTTAGGAATGTCTTTTGCCCTTGACATATTTGGATTACTCCTCATTATTGGGACTCTGCTTGCCCTATTCAGGCGATATATTCTTCTTCCCGAAGGGCTTGATAGAAAGGCAGAAGACCTGATAACACCACTTCTTCTTCTATTAATAGCAATCAGCGGTTTCTTTATTGAAGCATTGAGAATATCAGCAACCAAACCTGACTTTGAAAGATGGTCATTTATTGGGTGGCTTTTGTCAAAACCCCTGTCAAACATACCTCTGCGTTCAATCATCACACTTCATATATATTTTTGGTGGGTTCATGCATCCCTATCGGTTTTATTCATTGGCTTGCTTCCATATCTGAAAGTATCTCATATATTCTATGCTCCCATCTCTATCTTCGTAAAATCGCATAAGCCAAAGGGAGAAATAGACGCAATAAAAAACATTGAAGAGCAGGAAGTATTTGGAACACCAACAATAAAGGACCTCACATGGAAGGATTTGCTTGACGCTGATGCCTGCGTTAGATGTGGAAGATGTCAGGAGGTCTGCCCTGCATATCTATCAGCAAAACCACTATCACCTAAAAAACTCATTCAAGATTTAAGGAGTGAACTTAATAATTTGGCGAGAAATAAGAATGATGAAGAGGTAGACGAGATTACGGGTAATTCTGTAAGAGCGGACGAGTTATGGTCATGCACAACCTGTTATGCCTGTCAGGAGTTCTGTCCAATCTTTATTGAACATATAAGAAAGATAGTTGACCTGAGAAGAAGCGAGGTCCTAAACAGAAGTAGGTTCCCCTCCGAACTTAATCTGACTTTCAAAAACCTTGAGACAAATTATAACCCCTGGGGCATTGGCTTTGCTGAAAGAGATAAGTGGGCTTGGGGGCTTGATATAAAGAGATTTGAGAAAGAGGGCGACGCTGAATATCTCATATTTGTGGGATGTATGGGTTCTTACGACGACAAAGGTATAAAGACAGTCAAGGCGCTTGTGAATGTCCTTAGAAGAATAGGTATTGACTTTGCTATATTAGGTAATGAAGAGTTATGCTGTGGTGATTCCACAAGGCGACTTGGAAATGAATATCTCTATCAAATACTCGCTGTTGAAAACATTGAGAAGTTCAAATCAAGGGGCATAAAGAGAATAATAACTGCTTGCCCCCATTGCTACAATACAATCAAGAATGAATATCCACATTTTGGCTTTGAGGGTGAGGTTTATCATTATACGCAGATAATCTCAAAAGCACTGATTGAGGGCAGGTTAAAATTAAATAAGAATAATAATGAGAAGGTAATATACCACGATTCATGTTATCTTGGTAGATACAATAGTATTTTTAAAGAACCACGGATTATCCTAAAAGAAATATACAAGAATATTATAGAAGCAGAGAGAAATAGAAAGAACTCTTTCTGCTGTGGCGCTGGCGGTGGAAGGATGTGGATGGAAGAAAGTATTGGAGATAGAATCTGTAATATAAGATTTAGTGAACTCTACGCAAAGAAACCAGATACAATAGCAACCTGCTGTTCATTTTGTATGACGATGCTTACTGATGGCAAAAAGGCAAAAGCCCCTGATAGTAATATTAAGATAAAAGACATCATAGAGATTGTAGAAGAAACATTAAAATAGGAAGTTCTATGCAGAAAAATTATCCATATTTTGGGGAGGTATATTGAATGGCAAAGCATAAGATAGCAAGGATACCAGGTGATGACTCAGGGCACGATGTTATGGAAGCGTGTATGATTGCTCTTGAGCCACTTGGGCTTGATATAGAATGGGTAGATGCGGATGCGGGCTGGTGCATGTGGGAGAAATATGGCAATACTGTGCCCGAGAAGACATGGGAGGTTCTACACTCAACTGATTGCTGCCTTTTCGGTGCCATCACATCAAAGCCGAACATCCCTGGCTTCAAGAGTGCTATATTACAGATAAGGCAGGGACTTGATTTATTTTGCAATCTAAGACCTGTTAGAGCATATAAAGGCGTTCCGCTCAACTATAGAGATGATATAGATATGGTCATTTTCAGGGAGAATACAGAGGACCTTTATAGTGGTCTTGACTACTATCCAATACCTGAGGAAGCATTGAAATTAAAGGGATTAAGAGAGAAACTTGGTGATACAGAACTCTCAGATGCCTCTATGTCAATCAGATTGATTACAAAGAAGGCATCAAGTCGCATTGTGAGGTCAGCATTTGAATATGCAAGAAAGTTCAATAGAAAGAGAGTAACCGCTGTTCATAAAGCAAATGTGATAAGAGCAACATGTGGAATGTTTCTTGAGGAGGCAAGGAAGGTGAGGGAGGAATACCCGGAGATTGAATATGAAGAAGCAAATGTTGACGCTATCGCTATGTGGTTTATAAAGAATCCCGAGTGGTATGATGTTATCGTTACGACAAATGTGTTTGGGGATATAATCTCAGATGAGGCAGCACAGTTGGTTGGTGGTCTTGGCTTCTCAAGTTCAGGTAATATTGGTGATGACTATGCTTTATTTGAGCCGACGCATGGTTCTGCCCCAAAGTATGCGGGGCAGTATAAACTGAACCCGACAGCAACAATACTATCAGCAAAATTGATGCTTGAATGGCTTGGAGAGGAAGACCTTGCTAGGAAACTGGAGGCAGGCGTTATAAAGGTGCTTGAGAATTGCAAAGTCAAAGAGGTGACATACGACCTCGGTGGAGGCGCAACAAGTTTAGAGATGGCAAAGGCGATAGCAGATGCGATATAGTAAAATTAATATATAAACATAACAATAAACAAATAATAAAAAGAAATTCTACTTAAAAACCTTTATATACAAATTATCGTGTATATAAATATTGAACATCTTTAATAAGTTTTTATTAAGGTAATTAGGTATAAACTTATTTTTTACCTTTCACTTCAGCCCTTGGTATGATTTTATATATAAGTGATAATTCTGAATAAAGGTTTTCAGATTCATCATTATAAGGAATGAAAAGTGGTCCTACCAATCTTTTTTTAATATCCTCTCCCCAAAAAATCGTAAATCTATCACTTATACAATAAGGAAAAGAAAGAAAATATTCAATACCTTCCTCATCAATATACTCACCAAGTTTGTGATTTACTGAGGCAATAAAAGCCGGTTTATTCTCTAAACCTGATAGGTCTACAACTCTTCTATGTGTAAAATAAGCAGGAATACCTCCATCAAAAGAACCGATTATTGCATCTTCTGGTAGATTATTTCGAACCCAAATACTTACTTTATAATGAGATATATTATATGGATATAATGGTGATTTCCACTCTCTATATCCAATTCTATATAAAATTGGTATTGTAATTAACAAAGACATTATAAAAATAATTCTCCTTACCTTTAAAGATACTTTCATTGATATTGTATAAAGCATAAATGCTATTAATATTACTGTTCCAGGAAATGAAGGTCCAGTATGCCACTCTCTAATATACAACCCTATTAAACCATGAATTATCAATAATATGAAAGTCATGATTAGTGGAATAAGTTCTATAGACATGACAGATTTCTTTTCCTGTTCTATCTTTATTAGAGAATATATACCTAAAATCATTATTAGAAAAAATAAAATTGGACCAAAATAAAACATCCTTATTGCAAAAAATGGAAAAGCAAAATATTTCCATCCTTTATAAAAAATATGCAATGATTCCGAAAAATAATCCCCGAGATGCATCACTGAATAAAACTTATGAGCAAAATATGTTGGCACATATGAACTAGTAGGAACAATGTATCCGAATTTGATATAACTCCATATCAGCCATGGAATTAACAAAACAAGAGAACCAAGTAATGTAATCAGTATCTTCTTATACCTCCTGTCTATACCTTCAAGAAATGTCATGAAAATCATCAGAAATATTAGCAATATTCCATAATCCATTCGTGTCAGAATAATTACTCCACATAATAAACCGACTATGAAACATCTTAAAAAATTTAATTTATCTTCCTTATAAAATTTTATAAATAAGTATATCGTCAACATTACCAAGAATATCCCAAGTGATGTTTCAAGACCATTGTTCATTCTCAATATCGCATAGGGCAAAAATGCATATAATCCTGCACCCCATAATGCCACAAATCTATTATTCAATAACTTCATCAGTATCAAAAATATCATCAGCACTGTCCCTACATCAGCAATAGATGCTATTGTTAATATAATATTTATTGGCAGTGCCCCACCTTGTGGATAAATAAGAAATATTATTGAAAGGATTAGTTCCCATATCAAACGTGGGCTATTTGAAGGAATAACACCATCAAATGTAAGTCCATGACCTCTGGCTATCTCCTGGGCTATTCTAAAAACCATAAATGAATCGTCAGGAATGCACCTGAAAAGGAGAACTGATATATCCTGCCAGGCAATAAAGAGTCGTAATGATAGTCCTAAAAGAATAATAATAGAAATTATTATTATAGATAACCTATCCTTTTTCACAACAACACTTCCAATCTAAGTATCATTTGCATATTATATAATCCTTAATCTTACTAAATTTCACCTCACGAACTCATGAAACATATTCTCATCTAGGATAAGGACTTGGAATTTCTTCTCCAGGTTTTGGAGGTGGAAAAGAAAATTTATGTTCTCTTAATTCTGATATTTCACTTTTTGGTATTACTTTATATATAACAGAAATCCTCTCCCAATAAGTTTGATTTGCTTCATTGTCTGAGTAATACATAGGTCCTTCCAATCTCTTTGAAATATCTTCACCCCATGCAATATTATATCTTCCACTTACGCGAATTGGTAACATAATTAAATAGTTTATTCTTTCATTATCTAAATAATTTCCCAAATTTCGGTTTTTTCTTTCTTTCATTGCATATTTATTTTCTATACCCATTAAATCTATTACTCTTCTTTCAGTAAAATAACCCGGTATACCACCATCAAAAGAACCAATTATTGCATCTTCTGGCAAATTATCCCTAGCCCAAACGCTGACTTTATAATGATTCTCATTGAACTTATATGGTTCTGCAAGCCAATCCCTATAACCAATTCTTAATAATATTGGAATAACTATAATTACTGCTACTACATATATGAGTTTCTTCTTACTCTTTGATATGCCTGCAGTAAATGTATACAGTATAAAAGATATTAATAATATAATCCCAGGATATGAAGGTCCACAATGCCATTCCCTTGCATACCAACCTATAAATCCATGTAAAAATAACAGAAAAAATGTCATCATCAACGGTATTAATGCTATGAACATAGCAATCTTCTTGTCATGTGATATTTTAAATAATGAATATATTCCAAAAATAATCAAAAGAACGAAAACAATTGGTCCAAAATAAAACATCCTTATCACCATAAATGGAAATGCATAATACTTCAATGCCCTATAAAAAAAATACCAGGACCTTGATAGAAAATTGAAAAATGTATGATTTGAATAATTAAAAAACTCATCTAAATAAACATAAGTGCAAGCATATCCACTACTTGGAATCAAAGAACCAAACTTTATATAACTCCATATCATCCATGGAACCAAAAGAACCCCAAAACCTACTATCACCATCAATATCTTCCTATATCTTCTATCTATACCATCCAAAAATGTCATAAAAATTAATATCAATACCAAAAGAAGACCATAGTCAAGCCGAGTAAGTGTCGTTACCCCACATAGTATTCCTATCATAAAATAACTGACCAAACCACTAACCCTGTCATTATAAAACTTAATGAATATATACAATGTCAACATCACCATAAATATCCCAAGTGATGTTTCAAGACCATTGTTCATTCTCAATATCGCATAGGGCAAAAATGCATATAATCCTGCACCCCATAATGCCACAAATCTATTATTCAATAACTTCATCAATATCAAAAATATCATCAGCACTGTCCCTACATCAGCAATTGATGATATTGTGCATATTATATTTATTGGCAGTGCCCCACCCTGTGGATAAATAAGAAACACTACAGATAGGATTAGTTCCCATATCAATCGCGGGCTATTTGAAGGAATAACACCATCAAATGTAAGACCATGCCCTCTGGCTATCTCCTGGGCTATTCTAAATACAAAGAAAGAATCATCTGGCATTATTTTGACCATCAGAACCATCACATCCTGCCAGGCAATAAAGAGTCGTAATGATAGTCCTAAAAGAATAATAATAGAAATTATTATTATAGATAACCTATCCTTTTTCATAATAATACCTCCAATCTAGGTATCATTTGCATATTATGTAATCCTTAATCTTACTAAATTTCACCTCACCTATCCCTTTTACATTTTTTAAATCATCTATCTCCTCAAACTTACCTATACTCTTACGATACTTAATTATTTCACCCGCTAAAACCTCACCTACACCGGGCAATCTTGCCAGTTCTTCACAAGTTGCCGAGTTTATATCTACCTTTGAATTGATATCCACCTGAGCATATTCATCTGATATATCACTCATACTCCCCACAGTTGGTCCAATATTTATATACTTGTTTGGGTCATCAATCACAGCACCCTTCTTGGGAACATATATTCGCATACCATCAACCACCGGTAGCACAAGGTTGAGTGCCTCTGGCTCGCCATTCGGGAGAGCACCCCCAGCAGATTTTATAGCATCCGAAATCCTACCTCCTGCTGGTATTTCATAAATCCCAGGATTTACTACAAAGCCCTCAACTTGAACATAAAAAAGCGCGGACTCCTTCTTCTCTTCCTTCTTAGATATATCAAATTCAACTACTTCTGAATGTGTGCCAATTATATGTTTACTTTTAAGAACCCTTATCGTTGCCCCACTGACAAATATCAATATCACAATAACAATAAATATCTTCTCTTTTCTTGAAAATAGAGAATCCAACATCTTATTAAATTACCATAAACTCTCTTAACTTACTATCATCAAGTCGCTCAACTTCAACCTCATTTGTTTCACTCTCACTATTTATTCTAACTCTCACGACACCTGCTCCATCACAGTATCTTGCAAGTATTGACGATGCAAGGTCTATATCACAACCTCTCGTTAGTATGGCAGTTGGTCCCATAACATCAATTGGCTCTAACAGGACATACTCTGGTTTAGTAGTTTTTTCAAGAATTGTGTTCTCTATTTCATTTCTACCAACAATTAGTTTTGCACCAGATGGCAGACGAAAATGACGACCATATCTTAATAATAGAAGCATATCTATATCTATATCCTCATTTTTAATTGACTCTCTAACCCTAACCGCATACGACTTTTCTGTCAAGAGGCATCCACCTCCTGATGATGGTATAAACTGAAGATTATACTTTTTAGCCAACTCCAATTGTTGCTTTCTTGACCTGCCCTTTATATCAAATAATCTTTCTCGGTCTAATCTACCCTCAATCTCTAATTTCGTTGGTTTGAGAAGTTTCGCTGAAAGTGGGCGGAGAAGAAGACCATCAAGTCCTGACTCTACCTCAATTATCTCAAGTGCCTTTCTATTTTGCGACATTGGTCTCTCGCCAAGCACCTCACCTGTAAATACAAAATCAGCCCCTTTCTCTGTCATCAGTTCTCTTGCCAACTTTAGCATATAGATATGACAGTCAATGCATGGATTTACCTCTGAACCGAAGCCATGCTTTGGATGCTTTAATATATCTAAATAATCAGGACATATTTCCTTAATGGTGAGTTCAGCCCCCCTTTTTCCCAAACTCTCAAACGATTTTTCAATAATATTCTGATTTGTATTTATAAATGGAGCGCTAATAAAAAGGCAGATAATTGAAAAACCTTGGTCAAGAATAAGATGAGATGATAGAATGCTATCTATACCACCTGAGAAGAGACCGATTGCTAACATATGTCAAATTATAACAGAATGAAGACATACATAAAAAGAGTTTTATTTTTCACCTTCCTAAACCTTCTTTCGCTAACCTCGCTATATGTTCAGCAGTTTTATTATTTATAAGACCAAAAAGCCGCTCTGCCTTTGAAAAAGCATCCCTTGCCCAACTCAATCTACCTCGTGACTTCTCTATCATTCCAAGTAAAAAATATGACTTGGCAAGTCCTATCTTGTCTTTTGACTTTATATCCCTTTCAATTGATTGATTTATATCTTCAAATGCTTCATTATATCTTCCAATCTTATATAGAATAAGAGCAGATAAATAATACCCCTTTGAAAGATATATATGGTCTTCATACATTCTCCATTCCTTATTACATACATTTATATCTTCCAGTGCTTCTTTATACATTCCCAAATTAAATCTCTGAAATGCTCTTACATATATATCAAAAGTGCTCCTTGGTTCTATGACTGATGTTACCAATCTTGAATCCTGTGGCTTACCAAGAAATAGTGAGTTCATTATTGATACTTCTATTATTTTCTCTTTTAATGCCGTCTCTTCACTATCACCTAAATACCTAAAAGCCCTTCTAAGCATCCTGTTTGACTCCCCGAAATCACCCTTCCTATGTGAAACGAGCCCAAATAAGTAATAGCATTCCGCTCTCTTGATATTGTCTCTTTCTGAGCCTGCTATCTTTAAGGATTTCTTTATCACCGAGACAGCCCCTAATAAATTGCCTTGAATTGTAAATATATATGCAATGGTATTATAATAATTAAATTTCACTACTCTACTTGCCTTCTTAAACTTTCTCTCATTAATCTCTAAAATATGCAAAGCATCATTTATCTTACCCTCTCCTAAAAATTCACGAGATTTTACAATCAATCCCTCACATTCCCTATCTGACATACTCATACCAAACACCTGCCAATAAGGCAAAACTAAACGAATCAAAATATTATCTATTCTTTTATAGTAATCTAATTGAACTTAATATAAGATTTTATCTACTCACACAGAACAACTATGATTTGGTCAAGAGAATCATCAATTCTCCCATCACCAAGTTCAAATAGCCCAACAATCGGCATAACACGCAATTTCTGTCCTAAGCCTGTCTTTATAAATGTCTTCTTGTAATCAAATGAATCAGCATTTCTCACATTAAGAATACTTGCTCCCTTGTTTCTCAGTATATCAGCAACCTGAGATGCAGCACCCCCTATTCCTGAACCATTCAAAACCTCAATATTCAAACCACTTATATCATACGAACTATTACCTACTGCCTTTCCATATAAGGTTGGCATATCTTGTCCAACTATGAACTGTGCATCAAGCCGAACCGGCTCTGGAAGACCCGCCTTCTTAGATATAGCACTCGCCCATTCGTTAAGTTTGTTTATAGGTATATTTGATGTCGGAATAAAATATAACTTGTCCTTCTGTCCACTTGCCGATACTATAAATGACATACTTACATTACTAAACCCAAGCCCCTTTATAAGGTCTTTTACTTCAAGTCCCCTATCACTCTTCTCCTTGCTAATATATATCCTTACACCACAATCAGTCAAACTATTCACATTTACATTACTATCCGACACCTTCGTAATGCTGTTAATTCCTGTCTCTCCAAACTTATCATCTTTGAAGTTAATAGATAAATAGACAAGATAAAAGAATGACAGAAGTAAAAGAATACCTATGGTGGCCTTTACTCCGCTTCCTGTCTCCACCTCTGCTTTTGTCTTCCCAGTCCTTCCAACACCAAATCTTCTATCGGTCATACTATCTCAATCTCATCTAATACTAGACCATAATCACCAATAAATGTAACACTCCCACCAATATTTCTTGATAATTTACTCAAAAGTGGCTCAAGTTTCTCCTTTATCCTTTCCATATTAAGTGGATGTATCTTCACTGTTAGATGCTTTTTTCCTGTCATCATAAAATGCCTGTTTATCTCCCGCTCAAGCATAATAGCAAGTGTAGAAGGAGATGGTATTTTGCCCTCACCCTTACAAAATGGACATGGCTCAAGTTCCCTTGCCGCTACCGACTCCCTTATGCGCTTCCTTGTCATCTCAACAAGACCTAACTGAGAGAGTTCGTGAATATGGGGTCTTGCCCTGTCATTCTTTAATGCCTCTGTGAATGACTCTAAAACCTTCTTACTATCTTTCTCATTATCCATATCTATAAAATCAACAATAATAATTCCTCCAATGTCTCTCAATCTAACCTGTCTTGCAACCTCGTAAGCCGCTTCTAAGTTGTTCTTGAGTATTGTCTTCTGATAATCCTTATCGCCAACGAACTTGCCTGTGTTGACATCAATACTCGTCAGTGCCTCCGTCTGGTCAATGACAATGTAGCCACCGCTCTTGAGCCATACCCTCTTCTTATATAACTTCTTCAATTCGTCTTCTATTTCAAAGGCATCAAGTATTGGAAACGCCTCTTTATATAATTCAAGACGGTCTGAAAGATTTGTGAGATTTGCCTCAAGATACATTCGTATCTCATTATAAGAGTCCTTATCATCTGTTATTATCTTGTCTATATCCTCTGTGAATATATCTCTGATTATCCTTGGTATCATCTCAATATCTCGGTATAGTAAAACAGGTGCCCTCGCATTCTTTACCTTCTCTAATATATTATTCCATCTCTCTATCAACTGTTCAGAATCTTTCTTTAAGTCCTCTTCTGATTTGCCCTGTGAGGCAGTGCGAAGAATAAATCCATGCTCCTTTGGTTTAATCTCACTTAAAATATTTCTTAACCTTCGCCTTTCTTTCTCAACCGATATTCTATGTGATATACCTATCCTCGGTGTCTTTGGCATAAAAACAAGATACCTGCCCGGAAGCGTTATTCCTGTTGTGAGTTTGGGTCCCTTCATACCAATGCCTTCCTTAGCAACCTGAACGATTACCTCCTGACCTTTATGGAAGAGATTCTGGACATTCTTCTGCCTAAAAAGTGGAAAAAGCCGCGACTCATAAAATGATGCTATGTCTCCAGGAGTATATGGCGACACATCATTTATGTGTAAAAATCCCCTCTTCTCAAGACCTATCTCAACAAAGACCGATTGCAGACCGGGAAGGACATCCGTTACTACGCCCTTGCATATATTTCCAACCGAGCCCCTCGACTCCTTCCTCTCAGTATGATACTCAACCAATTTATCCCCATCAACTACAGCCACCCTTATCTCTTCATCACCAACATTTATCAAAATCTTCTTGCTCATATTCCATTATATTTTAATACAAGAATATCTCTTTTAATATATATTTAATCATAAAATACCTATTTTTTAACCTATCTCTTTGTAATTTATTATCAAATTAAATTATTAAATAGACAGGTTTTATCTATATTCTAATAATATAATATCACTGATGGACAATAGCAGAAGAGATTTTATAAAAGCAATTTTTACAGGGCTTCCACTCTACATCGCCCTTAGCGAGATGAATAAGCTCGGTTGGCATAATTCTATCAAACCTAACAAAAGAAGAATTCAACTGATGGAGACAAGCGTGGCAGGATTTTATTACTATGAAGGTTATGATAACTTTGAACTACTAAAAGAGGGTGATAGTGTATTTTTAAGAGCACAACCCAAAAATCCTTATGACAGATACGCTGTTGAGATATTTCACAGTAAATCACAGATGAAACTTGGTTATATACCGAGATGGCAGAACATAGCAATCTTTTCTATGCTTGCCGATGGCCTTAAAATTTCTGGAAATATATCAAAAATATTTATTGACAAAACAATTGCTTATAAAGATATTGTTGTAAGTTTATATCTCAACCTTTAAGAGACATTATATGACGATGGGTCAAAAGATTTTGGCTCAAATATTGTCTTTAACAGTCCCCTACCACCGAAATATCCAAACATCACATCATACCATGTCCTTATATTAAGAAGTTTCTTTATAAGATAAGAAGGTCTTAAATAGAATCTCTTGAAAGCAATATGTCTAAGTTCTATTATCTCTTCTCTTGTCATTGTAAATGGCGTGAAGGCAATACCCTCAAATGTGAACTCCTCAAGGTTATTTGTTGCCAAACTACCATATTTATCTATATTAGTGAATAGTTCTGTTCCAGGAAATGGCGTAAGGGCATGAAAGTTCACAATATCTGTTGGCAGTTTACATACCTCATCTATCGTCACGAGACCGTCGTCAAATGTCTGTCCGGGAAGACCGAATATAATTGGCGTTACCGTCTGAAGACCCGCCCTCTTTGCCAGATAAACAGCATCTTTATTCTGCTCAACTGTTACCCCTTTTCTTATCGCGTCAAGGTCTTTTTGAACCATGCTCTCAAGACCGAGCATCACACCCCAGAAGCCAGCCCTCCTCATCACCTTGAATAACTCATACGAGACATTGTCAACCCTTGCTGATGCATAGAATGTCAGACCATACCGCCCTCTTATTATGCCCTCACATATCTTTATTGCCCTCTCCTGGTCATAAGCGAAGTTATCATCAAAAAACCTAATCTCACGGACATAGGGAAATCTCTTCACAATATAGTCAATCTCTTCAAGGACATTTTCAGCACTACGATACCTTATGCCCAAATTCCTCCTCGTCATCTGCCAGCAGAATATACACTCGCCATTACACCCTCTTGACGAGAATATGTATATTGCAGGGAGTCGTGTATATGTCCCTGTCGGGGGTCTATATTTTGGAAGTGGAACAAGATGTCGAGCGGGAAATGGCAAACTGTCAAGGTCTTGAATTGGCTCTCTCGCCCCTGTGAACCTTACCCCACCATTATCCCTAAATGCGATACCCTTCACCTTGTTCCAAGAATCTGGTTCATTCAACCTATCAGCAATCTCAACTACTGTCTCCTCGCCCTCCCCACTAACAACTATATCAACTGCCTTTGCTTCGTTCAAAACTGTTTCATAAAAACCAACAGTAACCGGTCCCCCTACCATAACTTTTATATCGGGCAGAATATCCTTAACAGTAGATGCAAGTGCAGATGTCCTCTTCAGAGCAAAACAGTTTGAATATATGCCAAGGACATCGGGCTTGAAGTTATAAATCTTTCTCACCATATTATCAAACTTATAGAATGCTCCATCGTAGATGCGAACAGTATGCCCTGCCCTCTCAAGGACAGCACCTATGGACATTATTCCAAGCGGATGCCAGGCACCGCCAACATCCTCAGCAAACCTACCCGTGAAGAAGTCAGCGGGTGTCCACGGTGGCATCGCAAGTGCTATTCTCATTACCTCACACCTCCCAGCATTCCCCTAAGCATATACCTGTTCAGAACATCAAAGCCCGCTCTAAATAAAACTAACAAACCTGCCTTGCTCTGTGTCTTCGCTAACCTCCTGAGAATATAACTCAACCTGAAATAAAAAGACCTGTATGCCCTATCAATATAACCTTCAAGAACTTTGCCATCCTCATCCATTGAGTGCCTTGCATCAAAATCCTCCCATTTCTTGAAAATATGCTTATATTTCTTATAAAGTTCAGAACCAGGATATGGCGTTGTAATATTGAATGAAACATAATCGGGGTCAAGGTGGTGTGCGAGTTCAATCGTCTCTATAATTTCTCTTCTTGTCTCACCAGGCGTGCCTATCATAAAGAAGCCCGCTGTCTCAATGCCCGCATCTCTTGTCATATCAAATACTTTTTCAACTCCATCAACCTTCGTCTTCTTATTCAGTATATCAAGAACCCTCTGACTTGCTGATTCTACTCCATACAAAATAAGACGACAACCAGCCCTCTTCATATATGATAACATCTCGCCATCAACCGTATCAATCCTGCTCATACACAAAAACGGAACTGTGAGATTCTCGCTTACTATTCTCTTCATAAGTTCTATCACATATTTTCTCTTTAATGTGAATGTATCGTCCCAGAAGCCGATAATATCATACTTCATCTTAATCTCTCTTATCTCGTCTAAAACATTGTCAACGCTTCTAAATCTCACCTTTCTGCCATAATAGGAACTTGTGGCGCAATAGGTGCATGGATAGGGACAGCCCCTGCTCACAGTCATTATCGTGAACCGCCCGCCACCCGAATATGGCGGTTCGTAGTAGAAATCACTTATAAGGTCTCTTGCGGGAAGGGGCAGTGTGTCAAGGTTTTCTATTAACTTTCTCCTCTCATTATTAATGACCTCACCATTTTTAAGATATGAGATGCCCTTCACCTTTGATAAATCTTTACCCGATTTCAAAGCGCTTATTAGTTCAAGCGTGGTCATCTCGGGTTCGCCCCTGACAATGTAGTCAAGACCACCAGAGAGACCATCTTCGGGGAGGACTGTGAGGTGCGTTCCACAGCCAATAGATGTGAACGCAAGACCTTCATCTCCAAGGCGTTTTATGAAATCAAGGTCATTTGTTAGGGCAGATGTCCCAGGTGATATGATTATGAAGTCGGGTCTTATCGCCTTTATTCTAACTAATGCCTCTCTTTCCGATATATTACCGGCGGGGCAGTCAATAACTGAGACGCTGAAGCCATTTTCTCTCAGTATTCCTGCGATGTAGCAGAGACCAAGGGGCGGTATGTGATAGTCGGTCTTGCTATAGACGCCGGCGCACCTTGCGAGGACAGCATCCGCCTGAACAGATACACCCTTTGGCTGTGGCGGTATGAGAAGGAGAACATCAACCTTTGACTTGTGCCTTGCCATTGAATATCAATTATATGATAGATAAATAAATTAGACAACAGGACTAATAAAATTAGGATAGAAGATATATAAATTCTATTACTCTATTTCATGATAATAATATGAACTACCTTTACTATGGCGATAACCTAAATATATTCATGGAATATATCTATGATAATAGTATTGACCTTATATATCTTGACCCACCATTCAAAAGCAAAGCGACATATAATATTATCTTCAGGGAGAAAAATTAATACTTCTACAATTCCACATAAATAAATATAATATCTATATATGAAATTCGTATATTCAGACGATTACACTGCTGACTTAATGGGTCATGTCTTTCCCATTGAGAAATACAAACTCATCTACCAGAAACTCAGAGATGAGGGCGTCCTCACAGATGAGAACCATATTGTCCCCCAGATGGCGGACTGGGATGATGTAGCCCTTGTCCACACAAATGAATACATTGACGATATGAGAAATCTGTGTCAGACAATGAGAACTGCATGGTCTGAGATGGCGCTCACATCTGATATTATTGACGCATTCAGATTGGGGACGGGTGGGACGATTGAGGCGATGAGGTGGGCAGTAAGGGGTTATGGGTCCGCAAACATAGGCGGTGGACTCCATCACGCATTCCCTGACCACGCAGAGGGCTTCTGCTACATAAATGACATTGGCGTTGGAATAAGGGTAGTCCAGAAAGATGGCTTTAATGATAAGATTCTCATTGTTGACTGCGACCTCCATCAGGGTAATGGCACAGCGGTTATATTCCAAGATGACCCTAGCGTCTTCACATTCTCAATACATCAGGAGAACAATTACCCTGTGAAAGAGAAGAGCAACTACGATATTGGTCTTCGCGATATGTGTGGTGATGATGAATACCTACAACTGCTTAAGAAAGCACTTGATGAGATACTCACCCAGTTCATACCAAATATTGTGGTATATGTCGCGGGCGCTGACCCATATATTGATGACCAACTCGGTGGGCTTGCCCTCACAGCCGATGGTCTTGCTAAGAGAGACGAACTCATAATTTCTACCGCAAACAGATTAAATGTGCCAGTTGTAATCCTCCTTGCTGGTGGCTACGCCCACCTTATTGATGATACAGTTGAGATACAGGCAAATACTTTAAGAATTGGAAATAAGTATTACAGAGATTAATCAAATCTGAACTCAATTTTTATCTTCTTTTCAGGAACTTCTATTTCAAGGACCTCGCCCTCTTTTATATCAGAAAGTTTGGACATAAACTCATCCATTGAGATTTTTACATCTTTGAACATTACACCCTCTTCGTGAGGAATAGCACTGACTAACCACTCAACCCATCTAAGGGGAATATTCACCTTTACAATCTCACTTTCTTTTTCAAGATTGTAAATTATCACCCTGACCTTAGAAGTTGATTTTTCAGATTCCAGAACCAAGCCAACTTTCTCAAGTGCTTCTTCTATAGTCAGTTTTCCGTCTCTCACAGATGTTAGAATCTCTATAATCTTATTTTTATCCATTTAGCACCTGAGATTGTCAACTTAAAATGTCCAATACTATTCTTTGCTCTCTTCGTGGAGACCAATATTCTTCAAGAGACGGTCAAGTCGGTTTCTTGCTGTTGGATATGAGACATTCAGTGCCTTCTCAACCCGCTTTATGTTCCCCCTGCCTTTAAGGAAGGAAATAAGGAAGTTCATATCATCCTCATCAATTGCGCAGAATCTACATGTCTCAAAAGAACCCTCTATTCTTGAGTTGCAACTTGGGCATTCAAGTGCCTTTATCACCAGTTCCCCACCGCAGAAAGGACATTTCCACCCTATTCTGACCATAATATAACGACCTCCTTTTATATAATTTAACTAAAAAATAAAAATATGTCAAGATAAATAGTTATAGTTAACTATAATCTCTATAAATAATTAATAACTTATACTATAATTCTCTACTTTAATATTGATTTTATAAATAAAATTATTACTTAATTTGCTCAAAATGATTGGTGTCATTAAAGATAGGCATTATGGTATATTTTATTATTGTAAATGACAGAGATAAAAGAAGATAGCCATATTACTCGCAGGGAGTTTATTGGGTTTTCCATCAATACCGCTATTTCACTTTCATTTGTTGGAAATCTCATTCATTCAAAGAAAGGTTCTCCCGATTGGAGATTTCTGTATAGTCCTGAGAACACAAAAGAAGAGACATTAATGAGTATTGTTGAGGGAAAAGATATATACAAGGCGACGAGAAGGGCTATTGTGCTTGCAGGTGGTCTTGAAGGGATAGTCAAGTTGGGAGATTCAGTTCTTATTAAACCAAATATGGCGTTTGACAAGGCACCTGAGTATGGTGCGACCACGCATCCAGATGTTGTCAGGGCTGTCATTGACGCTGTCTTTGATAGAGGTGCAGAGAAGGTCTATCTTGTTGATAACACAGTTGAAAATGAGCGAGCATCTTACGAAAGGAGTAGAATAAAGGACATAGGTGATAAGTCAGGTGCTGATGTAATATATTTCAATGAGCGCGACACGGAGATTGTAAATATAGAGAATGCTGATGTTCTCAAAAGTGTGGCAATCCATCGGTTATGCCTTGAATGCGATGCGATAATAAATGTTCCTGTTGCCAAGACCCACAATTTATCAGTTCTTTCACTTTCAATTAAGAACCTTATGGGATTGGTAGGTGGTGAGAGATGGCGCTGGCATAAGAATATAGCCAAATACCTTGCTGACTTCTATTCATACCTCCTGCCATCATTTACGGTGCTTGACGCGTCAAGGGTGCTACTGGCAAATGGACCGAGTGGTGGAAACCTTAATGATGTCAGATGGCAAAACACGATACTTGCATCAAGAGATGGCATTGCCTGCGATGCTTATGCAACATCATTCTTTGGACTAAGTCCGACTGACATTGACCATATAAGAGAATGCGCAGACAGAGGTCTTGGAGAAATTGACCTGAGTAAGGTTAAGATACTGAAAGAGGCAATATAAATAAATATTCGCTTAGAACCGACAGATAATCACATTTCCTCTTTACTACTTATATGAGAAAGACATTACAGATTATCTTCTTCTTATTGTTCATCACACTTCTTATTATTTCATACAGACAGTCACAGCCAGATTGGTATAGGAATATACCACAGGGAGTATCACCGCTCTCGTTTATTGTCACTCTTATATCAGGTCACACAATCAATAAGGTCATGCTTGTCTCCCTTTTAGTTTTGATAAGCGCTCTACTTGCTGGAAGGATATTCTGTGGTTACTGTTGTCCCCTCGGTTTGATAATAGACACAGTAGATGGCATATTCTCACGGGTCAGAAGACATATCAAGTCAAGACCCGCAAAATGGCTTTTCAGTTCTAAATATATAATTCTTATAGTAATGGTTATTACAGCAATATTTGGTTTCAGTTTACTTCTATTTCTAGACCCGATGTCAATATTCACACAACTGTTCACGATAGTAGTATTTCCATTTTTGAACATCTTAGGCATAGGACTACTAAAACTCTTTGTGGTCTTTGGTGCAGATCCACTTTCTAATTGGTTCAGATTGTTTGAGGGAAGGGTGCTATATGAGACACAGCCAAGGTTTGAATACATTCCATTTATAATTATCTTAGGCACAATAATTATAATTGCCCTCTTTACGAGAAGGGGCTGGTGTAATTATATCTGCCCGCTTGGTGCTCTCTTATCAGTGTTTGGCACATACGCTCCATTCTTCCGTAGATTGACATCCGAATGCACTTCCTGTGGTGCTTGCGAAAGAGTTTGCAGAATGGGAGCAATATCAGAAGATGGCTTTCTTGCGCGAAAGGGTGAATGTATACTCTGCGGTGAATGTCAGGATATATGCCACGAGAATGCTATAACATTTGGTTTCGGTAAAGATACAGACATAGAGAATGATGAGAGACCAAAATTTCTCATATCAAGAAGAGAACTTCTAATAGGCACAGGCGTTGGTCTATTCGCTATGATTCCCATTGGTCTAATTAGAAGAAAAGATAACTTTATAAGACCACCTGGAACAGACAAAAACCGCCTTAATAGTTTGTGCCTGAGATGTGGATTATGCCTGAGGGTCTGCCCAACAAATGGCTTACAATACGACTTGTCATTTTCTTCTCCATCTACACTTTTCACACCAAGGTTGGTTCTGCGTCTTGGACCTTGCTCATATAACTGTAATCTCTGCGGGAGAATATGTCCATCAAGTGCCATACTAAAACTTGACATTATAGAGAAGCAGAGAACGAAGATAGGTCTTGCTGTGGTAGATAGGTTGAGGTGCCTTTCATGGCTTGGAGAGACATGCATGGTATGTCAGGAGATTTGCCCTCTTCCCAAGAAAGCAATTATAACCCATTACTTACAAGGATATAAAGTTTCAAGAGGTAGACCTGCACCAGTTGTTGATGAAAACCTGTGTATTGGCTGTGGTGAGTGTGAGAATATCTGCCCTGTTGAGGGCAGGTCAGCAATTGTGGTGTTTCCAATATAATTAAAGTATAATCTCAAAATACTATGGAGAGAAAAAAGAAATTAATTTTTGTAATACTTGAATATGTTGCAATGATATATGTTCTCGCCAATGTTGGTATTTACTTTCTTGCAGTGTGCCAGAGATGACAACGGTTATAGTTGCTAAGGGTGAGATGACGATAATATTAAAATCAGGTGGTATAATAGTAAAAAACAATATCTATAGCATCTACCTTAAAAGTTTTCCTTCTATTTTTCATTGCCATACCATGGTTCTATTATGTAATTATTGTTCGTAGATTTATAAACTATATACATCAGATAAAAGGGGGACATAGAATAAGTGTTATAGTTTCATCTTTAATTGATATGTATTTGCCCTGGCTTGGCTCAATTGCTTTCTTTATCAATATTCACCCTCTCTTATACTTTGCTATCCCAGGAACAATTCCATATATTACTTTGTTCATTCCATTCTTCTCTACTACTTCATTAAGAATTGGTTCTGCTACCAATTCAATACAGGCAATAATACTCATTGTTCTCTCCTCAAGTATATCCGAAATAATCCGCCTCATAAGATATGGGCAAGTAAAACTGAAAGAGTTTGGAATAGCGGAGAGAATATTTATGCCGGAACTACTCATCAAGATAATCAAGAATAAATCAGTGTTCTACACTATTGTATTAGGTCTTTTTGGGGCAATAACGGGTTGGTTTTATACCGCATTCATATACCAGAAGCCATTTAGGAACCCCTTTGATGCAATAATCTGGCATATCTTTCTAATTATCGTTATATTAAACATTCTGGGAATGTTGAAGGATTATAGGAGGATAAAGGATTTAATACCATTTAGAAAACATAAAAAGGATTTATAATATAGGATTTGATATATTTCAGAACTTGTTTTTCTGAATAAATAAGATATAATATGTCTATAATAAAATAACCTAACTCTATTGGAGGCAATAATGAGCAGGTTAATGTTTATTCTTATAGGACTATTTTGTTTAATATTAGTATCACAGGTCTTAGCAGAGACATTCTCATTTACTATACCCGATGTCTATCTCAAAGGTGGAAGGGAGGAGCCGGTGACCCTTCAAGTGACCGGAACAGGAATAGTAAAGTCAACACCTGACCAGGTGATAATATCTGCATATATCTACACACAGAATAAGAAGGCAAGTGTAGCATTTGAAGATAACCAATATAAAATGAGAACCCTTATGGATGCTCTACTTGCTCTCGGGGTTCCTAAACAGAACATTGTTACAGAATCCCTTACAATTGAAACAGTTTATAAAGAGAATTCAGCGAAGGTGGATTACTTCTATGTCTCACGCTCAATTATGATTAAACAGGAAGATATGAACACAATAAGCCCTATACTTGATGCAATCATTGATGCTGGAATAGAAGAGATAGGCAGCATACAGTTTGTGGTAAAAGATATGGAGGCAAGATACAAAGAGGCGCTTGAAAAGGCAGCCACAGATTGCAAGAAGACAGCGGAGAGTATTGCATCAACAATAGGTGCAAGGATAGTAAATCTGAAGTCACTCACCTATAGTTATGGAGGATACAATCCTCCCCCGACATCCAGTCCAGGAACCACTGGTGAAATGAGAATTATGGATGAATATAATCAGATGATTGTTCCGGGTGAGACGACAACTACTGTTTATGTATATGCAACCTATGTAATTGAGTATATGAAATAGTATATTTCAAATAAAAGACAATTGAATTTTTAATCAATATTTAATAATAACAATCACTTGAAATTAGATAGTTTATTACATATTATCATAAATAATATGCCACGGCTTGCACCATCACTACTATCATCTGACCTTTCAATGCTTTCAGAGGCAGTATCAATGATGGAGAGAGCAGGTGTTGACATCATCCACCTTGATATAATGGATGGCAGGTTCGTCCCACCAATAACATTTGGAGCACCCGTTGTTAAGTGTCTTAGAGAACATACAAAACTCACCCTTGATGCCCACCTTATGGTGATTGAGCCCGAAGACCAAATTGAGCAGTTCATATCCGCGGGCGCTGACTACATTACTATACATATTGAGACAACAGACCATCCAAACCGCCTACTTACAAGAATAAGGGAAAGTGGTCGTAAATCTGGCATCGCCCTTAACCCCGCAACTCCCCTTGAAATGTTGACCAAACCTGTTCTCAGGGCATCAGACCTGATACTCATTATGAGCGTAAACCCCGGTTATGGTGGACAAAATTATATTGATTCAACCACTGAAAAAATAAAAACACTCCGTTCAATCATTGATGAGCACAGATACAAAATTGAGATTGCAGTTGACGGAGGCATTTTCAGAGAGAATATAAAAGAGGTAGCAGACGCAGGGGCTGATATGCTAATTGCGGGAAGTGCCATCTTCTCAGCAAAAGACCCAATCTCAGAGGCAATAGCACTTATGTCGTTGATATCATAACCAGGTGATAACCAGATGAAGGTTCTCTTTGTCTCATACTTTTCACCACCATCAGGAGGTGTCACTATTAGGCGACTATTATCTTTGTTAAAGCACCTAAGAAAATATAATGTCAATGAAATCCTTATCACATCAAAAAATCCGAGATACTATGCCTTTGAAGAAGAAGAGTTAATACCAGAAAATGTATCTCTATATAGAATAAATGAAATTTTACTAAATAAGAATAAAATAAAATTGAATATAAAAGACCAGATTAATAAGGATAGTATTATTCTGAAGATTGTAAGATTTTTCTATAATCTTGTAAGATACCCTGACCCACAGTGGCTTTGGATTCCAAGGGCGGTAAGAGAAGGGATTAAGATTGTTAGAGAAGAGAAGCCAGATGTAGTAATTGCAACACAGCCACCTTCAACCAATCTGATAGTTGGCTTCATAATATCTGCTTTTGCTAAAGTCCTACTGATACTTGACTGGCGCGACTTCTGGGCATGCGCACCATATATAGAGCGAGTAAATCCATTTCATCGTCTATTAGACATTCTTCTTGAAAAAATAATAATAGCAAGGGCTGTATCAATATGGTGCGTGACAGTTCCAATGAAGAAGATGCTTAAAAAACGATTTCCAAAGTATAAAGATAGATTTGTCTATATACCCAATGGTTATGATGAAGATGACTTTAAGAACGCTCAAAGGACAAGAAAAGATGATGGCATCATAAGATTGATACATACAGGACCGATAACACCTGTAAGAGACCCGAGCAATTTCTTAGATGTTCTGAAAGAGATAATTGAAAGCGGTGATTTTAAAAATAAGATTGAATTTCATCAGTTTGGTTATATCCACCCTAAGTTTACAGGTCTCAAAAGGGAATTCAAAGACATTATGCTTGTTCATAATTACATAAGTCATAATAAGGTGCTAACTGAGATAGCCAATGCTGATGTGGGCGTTTGTATTGCAGGTAAGTTTTCATCTGACATTGTCGGTTTTCCACATAAGGCATACGAATATTTAAGGGTGGGGCTCCCTGTTCTTGCAATAGCACCAGAAAATGAAAACTATCGGTGGATGAGAAAAAATGGTCTCGGCGTCCAGGCAGACCCTGATGACAAGGGCGAGATAAGAAAAGCAGTATTAACTGTAATCAAGGGGGGATTTACAATAGACCAGAATATAATATCAAGATTTGAATGGGGTTATCTTGTGAAACTGGCATATTCTAATATTAAGAAGATAATTAGGAGATATAATTGAAATTATCTTATAATATTAAAATTACCTAAATTATGAAAATTGAGAGAGAAAATATAATAGAACTCAAGAATATTTATAATGGTATAAAGAGCGAGATAATAAATCGTCTTTTTGAGTTCAAGAAAACATTAAAGTATGGAAACGAAGATGATATATTTAATGAACTCATATTCTGCATTTTAACGCCACAATCAAAGGCGAAGTTATGCTGGGATGCGGTAAGAAAAATATGTGAGAAGGATGTTTTATCAAAATGCAATAAAACAGAATTGAAGAGAAATTTATATGGTGTCAGGTTCTATAATAAGAAGTCAGAGTATATTATCAGTGCTTACAGACAATTCACAGTCAAAGGTAAGTTATCAATAAGAGAGTTTTTTGATAATTTTAATAGTTCAAGAAACGCAAGGGATTGGCTTGTTAAAAATATAAAGGGGATAGGTTATAAAGAAGCGAGCCACTTTTTGCGTAATATCGGTCTCGGTGATGACTTAACAATTCTTGACAGGCATATATTAAAGAACTTAAAACTACTCAGAGTAATCAATGAGATTCCAAAATCAATATCAAGGAGAAAATACTATGAAATTGAGAATAAGATGGCAGAATTTGCAAGACAGATAGATATTCCACTCAGCCACCTTGACCTTCTCTTGTGGTATAGTGAGACAGGTGAGATATTCAAATAATTAATTGGCAATAAGATAAAGTAAACAAATATATGAGAGGAGTTGATGATGGTAAAAGATAAAGAAGGCAAAAGAAAAGCAGTTCTCCCAAAAGAAATAAATGATTTTATACGACAAAGAGAACAACTGAACAATGTTGTTATGAAATACAAAAGTGTTGAAATTAAAAGGTTCTTCTCACTTGACAATCAGGTATATAATGAAGGTGCCCTTTCAGTTAAAATAAAAGAACTAATAGGTCTTGTTTCATCGCTTGTTATGAGGTGTAATGACTGCATTCTCTATCACATTATAAGGTGTTATGAAGAGGGATTGACTGATGAAGAACTTATTGAAGGATTATCTATCGGTCTTGTTGTCGGTGGCTCCGTTGTGATACCTCATCTTAGATTTGCAATTGAAAGATGGGATAAACTGAAGAAGAAATAAAAAAATAATGAATTTTTCATTTTCTTATGGTAAAATTAAAACAATATAATAAGATTAATTTTATAATAATTACAAATTTTATTTTATAATATTTTATGATATAAATATATTCATGGTATTTAATAGAAAGGAGTTTATAGTTGGATACTAAAACACTTTACAAGATAAGTTATGGAATATATATTGTGAGTTCAGTAAAGGATGGCAAATTCAACGGTCAGATTGCAAACACTGTCTTTCAGATAACATCAGAGCCACCAACAATCGCTGTGAGCATAAATAAGGAAAACCTCACAAGCAGTTATATTAAGTCCAGTAACATTTTCTCAGTATCAATTCTATCTGAGGATACACCTTTAAGTTTCATCGGTCAATTTGGCTTTAAGAGTGGAAGAGACATTGATAAGTTTAAGGATATAAAGTATAAGGTAGGTGATACAGAAGCGCCTATAGTTCTGGACAATGCACTTGGATTCATTGAATGCAAGGTTGTAAAAACTGTTGGTTGCGGAACTCATGATATATTCATTGCTGAGATAGTAAATGCAGAGATATTAAGTGATGCGAAGCCGATGACATATTCTTATTATCACGAGATAAAGCGTGGAACATCACCAAAAACAGCACCTACATATATAGGTGATTTTAAAAAAACGGAGGCAAAAAAGATGGATAAATATGTATGTAAGGTCTGTGGTTATATTTACGACCCCGATGTGGGCGACCCTGATTCGGGAGTAAAGCCAGGCACTTCCTTTGATGAACTTCCTGATGACTGGGTATGTCCAATATGTGGTGCAGGTAAAGACCAGTTTGAGAAGGAGGATTAATTATGAAGCCACGAGAAATAAAACCCTCTATTTACTCGGTTGGCGCAATTGACTTTGATAGACGGCTATTTGATGAGTTAATACCACTTCCCGATGGCACAAGTTATAACTCATATCTAATTGTTGGCAGCGAAAAGACAGCGCTAATAGATACTGTTGACCCAACAAAGCAGGATATACTAATAGCAAACCTGAAGGAATTAGGAATAAAAAGCATTGACTACATTATATCTCACCACGCAGAACAAGACCACTCAGGGGCAATACCAAAAGTATTAGAGGTATATCCGAATGTCAAGGTCATTACAAATCAGAAGTGTAAAACAATGCTTATGGACTTGTTACTCGTTTCAGATGATAGGTTCATAACAGTTAAGGATGGTGAGACGCTTTCTCTTGGTAATAAAACGCTAAAGTTCATATATGCTCCATGGGTTCACTGGCCAGAAACATTTATAACTTATCTGATAGATGATAAGATTCTCTTTTCTTGCGACTTCTTTGGCTCACATTATGCAACAAGTGAATTATTTACTGATACCGATTATAATGTTTATAGGGCTGCGAAGAGATATTATGCTGAGATAATGATGCCCTTTAGAATTAATATTAAAAGTAATCTTGAAAAGATAAAGGATTTAAAGATAGACATAATTGCGCCAAGTCATGGACCAATATATAAAAAGCCAGATTTTATAATAGACGCACATAAGGAATGGGTATCAGATGATGTCAAAAACGAGGTAGTAATACCCTATATATCAATGCATGGTAGCACAGAGAAAATGATTGAGTATTTCACTAATGCTCTTATTGAGAGAGATATTGTTGTAAAGCCATTTAATCTTACGAAGACAGACATCGGTGAACTCGCTATGGCACTTGTAGATACAGCAACGATAGTTCTTGGAACACCAACCGTCCACTCTGGTCCACACCCCGTTATAGTATATGGTACATACATTGTCAATGCTTTGAGACCTAAGGCAAAATTTGCCTCTATTATCGGCTCTTATGGCTGGGGTGGAAGAACGGTTGAGATTATCGCAAACATTCTAACCAACCTAAATGTTGAGATACTTGAGCCATTTATTATAAAGGGCTATCCGAAAGAAAGCGACCTCAAAGAACTTGACAGATTAGCAGACCAGATTGTAGAGAAGCATAAAGAACATAAGATATTTTAATAATGGAGGTATGAGAGATGACAGAGTTAAGCCAGATATACAAATGTGAGGTCTGTGGAAATATTATAGAGATGCTCCACACAGGAGCAGGAAAACTCGTCTGCTGTGGTCAACCAATGAAACTGATGGAAGAGAAGACAGAGGAGCAGGGTTATGAAAAGCACCTGCCAGTAGTAGAAAAAACAGGGGATGGCACAATTGTAAAGATAGGTTCTGTTCCGCACCCAATGGAAGAAAGTCATTATATAGAATGGGTTGAGATTATTACAAATGACAGAGTTGTAAGAAAACAACTAAAACCTGGAGATGTTCCCGAGGTGAAGTTTTGCATAAAGGAAGGTATAATAAAGGTTAGGGAGTTTTGTAATATTCATCTATTGTGGGCGACAAAGATGTAGTATAATCACATTAGAAAATCTGACATGGAATTACCTTTACTTATAAGAAAATGATATATTAACTATTATAACACCTTTGATATTTAACTATGATTTTGGTTTTGAGATGTTAATAACAAGAATATTATTAGGAGTGATGATATGGATTTGAAAGAATATAGTATTGAGGATATATATCTTACAGCGATGAAAAGTGAGATTGAAAGCAAGAACATATATATAAAACTTTCAAACAAGGTCAAAAACGCGTTTCTTAAAGACAGATTAAAATTTCTTGCAAGTGAGGAAGAGAAACATAGATTATTCTTTGAGTCACTTTACAGGAAGACATTCCCGGCAAAGGAGATATCCCTACCTGAGAAGAACATTGTGCCACTTCCTGAGATAAAGATTGAAGGTGAAAGCACACCTGTGAGTGAGATTATGTCAAATGTTATGAAAGGTGAAATGGCATCTCACAACTTCTACACTGAATTCTCAAAACTATTCACAGCGGAACCACAAATTCAGAATGTACTTTTGTATATTGCCTCTATGGAAATGACTCACTATAAACTAATTGAAATTGAAAGAGAAAACGCTGAGAAATTTGAGTATTATAATATTGAATGGCCAATGATTCATGTTGGTCCTTAAAAGGAGGAGAATATGCCATCAAAAGAACTATTAGATAAGATGAATGACGGTATAGCAAGAGAGATTCAGGTTTCAATCCAATACATGTGGCAACATGTGCTATGGCATGGTTGCTGTGGATTTATTTCAAAGGATATGTTCAGAGACACCGCAATAACCGAGATGAAGCATGCAGAAGCAATAGCAGAACGGTTAACATATCTTGGTGGAAAACCAACGACAAAACCAACAGATATAGTTATAGGAAATGAAGTAAAGGATATGCTTGAGCAAGATATCAAAGATGAAGAGGGCGCAATAAAACTATACAAGGAGATAATCGCACTCGCAGACAAAGAAGGCGATATAACAACGAGAAAACTATTTGAAGGTATTCTCGCTGACGAGGAAGGACACCACGACACATTCACAAGTTTGCTTGAGGGAATGTAATAGATATTTTCAAGGAAATTATACTGATTAGTTAATAATCTCATATTGGAGGTGCAAATTGAAGAGATGGAGATGCACTGTATGTGGATATATTCATATTGGAGATGAACCACCCGAGAAGTGCCCTAACTGTGGCTCCCCAAGAGAGAAGTTCGTTGAGATAGACGATAAGTTTGAACAGATACATATATTCCACGGTCAGAAGGTATCTTATGGCAGTGATGTTGATGTCAATCCGTTCTTTGGTGACTATACTGGAATTCAGCCGTTCATTTACAACCTTCCTGTTGGGCACAGAGTCCCGCTTCATAAGCATCCAACAACTGATGAACTATTCTTCATATTAAAGGGAAGAGTTAAGTTCAAGGTTGGAGATAGGCAGCTTGTGGCAGCCCCAGGTGATGTAGTTCAAGGCAAGATGGATATACCTCATACATTTGAGAACATAGGAGATGAGCCCGCATACTTTTTATCGGTGAAGGGACCAAAGCCCGTGGATACAGTGATGCTTGAATAGTGCTCATATAAAATATTAATTTACTTAAATAGCATCTCTTAACTTTACTTACATATACTGTATTTAGATTTCATAAATAATATTATTTATTGGAGGTATTTATAAATGAAACTTAAAGGCACAAGGACGGAGAAGAACATTATGATAGCGTTTGCGGGTGAGGCGCAGGCAAGAAATAGATACACATACTTCGCATCGCAAGCAAGAAAGGAGGGATACGAGCAGATCTCAGCGATATTCACAGAGACAGCAGACAACGAAAAGGAGCACGCCAAGCGTCTATTCAAGTTCCTTGAAGGGGGAGATGTTGAAATTACAGCATCATACCCCGCAGGTGTCATAGGAACTACAAAGGAGAACCTGAAGTCCGCAGCGATGGGTGAAAACCATGAGTGGAGCGTGATGTATCCCGAGTTTGCGAAGGTAGCAGATAAGGAGGGCTTTGCCGAGATAGCAGGTGCTATGCGTGCTATAGCAGTTGCTGAAAAACAACACGAGAAGAGATACCTTGCTCTGCTTGCTAATATTGAAAAGGGCAGGGTTTTCAAGAGAGAAAAGGCAGTTATATGGAGGTGCAGAAACTGCGGATATATCTATGAGTGCAGTGAACCACCTGACGAATGTCCCGCCTGTGGACACCCGAAGGCGTTCTTTGAACTGCTTTATGAGAACTACTGATAAGAGAATATAAAGCGGACATTTCAATATTACAATTAGCAGTAAAAAGGCATTAAAGATTGAAATTAGAAGCCCAGAGGAAGGCATATATATATGCTATTTTATCCGTTCTCCTCTGGTCAACAATTGCTTCAGCATTCAAGTTATCACTCAAATACCTTGATTTTATCCAACTTCTCTTCTTCTCATCCTCTGCATCTACTATCGCGCTATTTGTCATTCTTATATTCCAGAGAAAACTGAATCTACTCAAAGAACAATCAAAAATGGACTTTTTTAACTCAGCAATGCTTGGCTTCTTAAATCCTTTTCTGTATTACACTGTTCTCTTGAAGGCATACTCAATCCTGAGGGCGCAGGAAGCGCTCACTCTTAATTATACCTGGGCGATAATGCTTGTTCTCCTTTCAATTCTCATTCTCAAACAAAAGATAAGACCAACAAGCATAGTTGCAATAATAATAAGTTTCTTCGGAGTAGTTATTATAGCAACCAGAGGAAATATCTTGGGACTTGAGTTCACAAATACGATGGGCATAGCACTTGCCCTTTCAAGCTCAGTTATATGGGCAATATACTGGATTTACAATATTAAAGACAAAAGAGACGAGGTTGCAAAACTATTCACTAATTTTCTCTTTGGTTCTCTTTTCGCATTTGTTCTACTCGTCTCATCATCAAGGTTGGTCAGCCCCAATATGAATGGACTAATAGGAGCAGTTTATATTGGTTTATTTGAAATGGGAATAACATTTATGTTATGGCTTAAAGCACTGAAATATTCAGAGACAACAGCAAAGGTGGGAAATCTAATATATATCAGCCCGTTTCTTTCTCTTTTGATAATAAACATTGTTATAGGTGAGAGGATACTAATTTCAACAATAATTGGTCTTTTCCTCATAGTCATGGGTATAGTCATTCAACAATACAGGGGAGCAAAAACATCATAACTATAATTTATTGAGAATAACAATATTTCCTTTACTATTGATATAGAAATTTTCTTTAATTAGAACAATATAAAAGAAAGGAGAGAAATATGCATAATATATGCTATTTAGAAATTCCATCAACTAATCTTAAAACATCAAAGGAATTTTATGAGAATGTATTTGGCTGGAAGGTTGAGATAAGACCCGACAATAATTACGCCTGTTGGGAAACAGGTGAAGGTGTTGGTGGTGGATTTAACCTTGTTAAAGAGATATGCATTTGGAGTAAAGAAAACCCCGAGAGTTGCTCACTTTTATACATCAAGGTTGACTGTATTGAAAGTAAATCTAAGGATATTGAAGTGGCGGGAGGAAAGATACTGAAGGCGAAGACAGAGGTTGCCAACTATGGTTTTTATGCTGTCTTTGAAGACCCGGCGGGCGGTGTTGTCGCTATCTGGCAGTCAAAAGCAAAGTAAAACATAACAACAGAGTAATATAAAAATATTTGATGACATGTTGACTTTATAGATTTTTTCTTCCTGCTAATTGACCACAGGCAGCAGAGATATTGCAACCGAATGAATTTCTAACAGTCACAGAATTTAGACCCTGTTTAAGTATGCTGAAAAATTCGTCTATTTTGCTTTCTGACGGTCTCTTAAAACCTTGCCCCTCCGCCTCATTGTAAGGAATTAGGTTTATCTTAAACCTATATTTTTGGATTAAAGCAAGTAACTTGAACGCCTCAACTCTACTATCATTAATACCACCAATTAACACATAAGCAACAGTTCCAATAATATCTGCCTTCCCGCTATAATAATCAAGCGCCTTAATACATTCATTTATACTGCCCACAACACCTGGCATAAGCCAATTTCTCTTCTCATCGTCAGTCGCATTCAGAGACAGCGCCATCTTTACCTTAATCCCATCATCTGCCAACCTTTTCATTCTGTCTGGAAAACCAACTGTTGAGACAACCATCCTCCTCTTCCCGATGCCAAATAGTTTACTCGCAATATTGATAGAATATATGAGATTATCATAGTTAAGAAGTGGTTCACCCATACCCATAAATACGATATTTCTAAACTCACCAATATTTTCTCTCATAAGTCGCACCTGACCGATAATCTCACCAATAGTTAGATTTCGCTTAAAGCCAATAGACCCAGTCGCACAAAACCTACAGGCAACCGGACAACCTACCTGCACCGAAATGCAAAGAGTATTCCATCTCTTCTCCTTAATAAAAACGCTCTCTACAATCTCATCATCAGCGAGTTTCACTATTGCTTTTGTTGACCTTGCATCTTCTGACTCAATAGTTTTATATACCATTGGCTGTCTTATAAAGAAAGCATCCTTTAATTTCATTCTTAGTTCTTTGGATATATTTGACATATCATCAAAATTACTTACACCTTTCTGATAAAGCCATTCAACTATCTGACCAACTCTATAACTTGGTTCACCAAGTCCTAATATGAACTTCTTCATCTCATCAGGTGAATATGAGGTAATATCTTTTCTATCTCCTTTACTCATAAAAATTCTCACTATCAGTCAAGATTTTTCACTCTAAATTCATTTATGAGATTTAAGAATTTCTATAACCTCCTTTATCTTTTTCTTTCCCAATCCTTTGATTGACTTAAATTTTTCCTCCAAAATATCATCAACACCAAATTTATAGATAAGTTTCAATATCTCCTTCTTCCTAACCTCGCCAATACCTCTGATATTATCTAAAAATGAAATGTCAAATTGTCTTGTCCTCAATTGATAACTATGTGCAAATCTATGCGCCTCATCCCTTATTCTTGTGAGAAGTGACCTTAAATTGTCAGAGACCTTTAACTTAACCGGTCGCCCATCTTTAAGTATATAGAATTTATCTGGTGTTCCTTTAGCAATTGCTATGATTCCAGGTCTTTTCTCTGTATCTAGAAACAGGTTAGAGACCCCACCAAGCTGACACTTGCCACCATCAAGAAGAAGTATCTCTGCAATCTCACCACGAGCAATCTTTCTTGACACAACCTCTCTCATCATACCAACATCATCTGTCGCATCACCCCTTATTGAATATCTCCTATAATATTTCTTCACAGGTCTCCCTAATTCAAACCTAACAGAAGCACCAACCCTCCCTTTCTTTGAAAGAACCGAAATATCAATTCCATCTATTGAATAATTTGACATATCAATATTTAACAATTTCATAAGTTCAATATATGCCTCAATATATAAATTCTGCTTTCTTCTTATGGTCTCCTCTTTTAGGATTAGACAAGCATTATCTACTGCCATACCAATAAGACGCTTCAATCTTCCTCTCTTAGGAGACCATATCTTTATACTCTTCCCGGTTAAACTTCTTAAAGTATTCTCCAAAGATGTCAACCTTTTAGGTATGACATTAACAGTAATTCGCATTGGGTGAACAGGTGCTTGAGAGTATCTCTGTTCAATAATAGAGGTGACTGCCTCTCTTTCTGTTATATCTCCCTCAGATGATAATATAAATACTTCACGGTCAATAAGTTTGCCCTGTCTTATTTTAAATATTACACACGCACCTAAATTGTTCTCACAGACAGTTGCAACTACATCCTCATCCCCTCCCCTCATTTCTATCCTCTGTTCTGAAACCAATCTCTCAAGTGCGGTTATATCTCCTTTTATGATTGAAGCCCTCTCAAACATCAACCCCTTTATCGCTCTACTATATTCCTTCCTTAATTGACCAAGATACCATCTTCCCTTACCCCTTAATACCTCCCTTGCCTGAAATACTTTTTTCTTATACTCTTCGCTTGAAATACCTCCAACACATGGACCTTCACATCTACTGATATGATAATAAAGGCAGACCTTACCATCTTTATCACCTTCTTTTATTCTATGCCTGCATATTCTTATCTTAAATACCCCCTGAAGCAAACTAACAGTTTTTCTCAAAGCATCAGCATTTGTATATGGTCCCAAATATTCTCCTATTGATGGATTGGTTCGTCTTGTAAGAAATATTCTTGGAAAATCCTCTTTAGTAATACAAAGGTAAGGATAACGTTTATCGTCTCTCAGCGAGATATTATATCTTGGTTTTAAGTGTTTTATTAGATTGCATTCAAGTATTAACGCCTCTGCTTCATTATTTGTTATGATATACTCAACTGAGATTGCTCTTGAAAGCAGAATTGAAATTCTTGGGTCAATAAATTTTTTTGAATAACTTGCAATTCTATTTTTCAGATTTTTTGCTTTTCCGATATATAATGGCTCATTTGAACTATTACGAAATATATAAACTCCAGGTAATTTTGGGATATTTGCACATTTCCACAATGAGACCAAGCCATATTTTCCCAAATTCTTCAAAGAAGTTGAAGGTTCTGTCATTATACTCACCTACATTTATTTTAATAAAAAAGAATATAAATTAGTTAATAAGAAAAGAATAGAATTAAAAACAATTCTATATATCAATAAAAGCCCTGAGTTTTTTAGAACGGCTTGGGTGGCGAAGCTTTTTTAGTGCTTTTGCTTCAATCTGACGGACGCGTTCTCTTGTAACCTTAAAAACAGCGCCTACCTCATCAAGTGTTCTTGGAATACCATCTCCAACACCAAAGCGATACCTAAGCACCATTTCTTCTCTCTTATTTAGTGTATTTAACACCTTTTCAATCTGTTCTTTTAGCATACTGAAGGCAGCAGATGTCGCCGGTGAGACAATATTCTTGTCTTCTATGAAATCACCAAGATGACTGTCTTCTTCATTCCCTATTGGTGTCTCTAAACTTATTGGTTCCTGTGCTATTTTGAGAACTCTCCTGACCTTAGATATATCAATCCCCATCTCCTCTGCAATCTCTTCTGGTAGTGGTTCACGCCCCCTATCCTGAACAAGCAATCTTGTAGTCCTGATTACCTTACTTATCGCTTCAATCATATGGACAGGTATTCTTATAGTCCTCGCCTGGTCTGCGATGGCACGGGTTATTGCCTGCCTTATCCACCAAGTAGCATAAGTAGAAAATTTGTAGCCCTTTGTATAATCAAACTTATCAACCGCACGCATAAGACCAATATTACCTTCTTGAATTAGGTCTAAGAACTGAAGACCTCTATTTGTATATTTTTTAGCAATTGAGACAACAAGACGAACATTTGCTTTTACGAGTGATATCTTCGCATCATACGCTTCTCTCTGCCCTTCTCTCATCTCCTCAACTAATTTAAGAAAATCATCCGATGGAAGCATTGTTATCCTCTCAATCTCATCTATCCTCTTCCTTGCTAACCTTATCCTCTCTTTATATCCACATATATCCTCATAAGAAAGGTTTGTCTGTTTTTTTACATTTGATTCTTTTAATCTCTTTGATGTCAGACCTCTGAAGAGTGAGATTATTTTAGTTGGTGAAAGACCAGTTTCATTCTTTACATTAGCAAACTCTCGCCTACTCTCTTCAATCTCATTTGCTAACTTTACTGCTTCTTCTATGAATCTGTCAATCTGATAGGTTGAAATATTGAGTGATTCAAGAAGACGAACAACCTCCATCCTCTCAACCTCTAATTCATCCAATAATCTTTCAAACTTTCTATCGCTTCTCTTTGTATTTTTAAGTTTCTTATTTATCTTCTCAATCTCTGCCTTAGAAGTTTTCAAATTTTCACTAACCTTCAATATCTGTTCTATAATCTCTCTTTGCTTCCATAGAGGTAAACGACCATCAGTATTAACTATTATTACCTCCTCAATTTTTATCTTTTTCTCCTTTATCTTCTCCAAAAAATCAAAGAAGAGGTCAAAAGTCATATGTGTTGAAAATACTGCTTGCTTCGCCTTTCTGTGACCACTCTCAATCTTCTTCGCAAGAATTATCTCTCCTTCTCTTGAAAGAAGAGGAACTCTACCCATTTCTTTAAGGTATAAACGAACAGAGTCATCCACCTTACTCTTATCTTCTTTAAATAAGACCTCCTCTTCTTCCTTCTCTTCTTCTATTATCTTGTCTGAATCAACTACCTTAATGTTCAACTCACGAAACATTACTAAAAGTTCATCTATTGCTTCTGATGCGAATACATCCTCAGGTAGAACATTATTAATGTCATCAAAGGTAAGATGCCCCTTCTCTTTGCCTAAACTTATTAGGCGGCTCAATATGCTATCCATATTCATATATAAAAATCCCCTCAGTTATTCATAAAATATATCATAACAATAAAACTTTTGCCATAATTTAATAATAAAACATTAAATTTTATTACAATAATAAGATTAGAAAATAATAATTCAATTATAAATTTAAACAAATTAAATTATTATAATAATAACAAAATAAATATATTGATATAATCAATTAGTCCTTATATTATGAACTAATTTTATGTTTGAGTTCTTAAAAAGATTTTTAATGGCATTTATACCAATGTTTGTTGCTTTTGACTGCATTGGGATAATACCAGTGTTTATTTCTTTCACTGAGGGTCTTGAAGAGAAGCAGAGAAGGCGAATAACGAAGAGAGCAATAATAACCGCAGGAGCAATAGGTCTCGCATTTATTGCTGGTGGCAAGGGCATATTCTTATTTCTCGGTATAACTATTGGTGACTTTCAGATAGCGGGAGGCATTGTTCTATTGTTAATTGCTGTAATTGACCTTGTCACAACTCCAAGTGCAATAAGAAAACCAATCACTGGAGATATTGGGGTTGTCCCTATTGGTATGCCCTTAATTCTTGGTCCTGCAGTCCTAACTATTCTTATGATATCACTAGATTCATTCGGCATCCTGATTGCACTTTCTGCATTTATCGCAAATCTCATTATTACGAATGTGGTTCTGATTTATTCGTCAGCCCTTGATAGGATTCTTGGAAAGCCAATCTCATCTGCCTTTTCAAAGGTTATGGGTTTACTTATGGGTGCAATAGCAATTATGATGATAAGAAAGGGTATAACATCATTCTTTCATTAAAATATAATTTGTTTAATCATTACCTATATTCAAATTCTTGAATATATTAATCTTTTTCTGTAAAAATATCCTAATAAAATTAACAATCAAATAGATATTACTTATCTGAACAACCAAGAATTTTCTTAACCAACTCCAATTCATATTCTGTATCAACACCTATTGACCTGTAATCTGTGATTATAACTTTGATGCGATAACCATTTTCAATAGCCCTTAACATCTCAAGGTGCTCTGCTCTTTCAAGCGCTCCCCTTGGTATATCTGTAAACTTAATCAGAAATTCTCTGCTATAGCCATAAATTCCAATATGCTTTAGATATCTTATATTTTCATTGACCATAAAAAAAGGAATTAGTGCCCTTGTAAAATAAAGACCATAACCCTTCTTATCAACAACAACCTTACAAAAGTTCTTATTCTCAAGTCCACTACTTTCTGTGAAGAGCGTTGCAGCAGTTGTAAAGTATTCACCGTCATTTACCAGTGGATAAGCAACAGCATCTATAACATCCGGTTCTATAAGTGGCTCATCACCCTGTATGTTTATTATGAAATCACATTCAATTGTCTTCACCGCTTCAGCAATTCTATCCGTTCCAGTAGCACAACTATCTGAAGTCATAAGAATTTTATCTGTGAAACCTCTTGCAACATCAGCAATTATCTCGCTATCTGTCGCAATATACACAGAAGAAAGAAATTTTGCCAAGCAAGACCTCTCATATACCCACTCTATCATTGGTTTTCCGCATATATCAATTATCGCCTTACCAGGAAGCCTTTCTGACTCATATCTTGCTGGAATTATACCTATGGTTTTCATTACATAACTATATTTAAGAAATACTCTTTATCTTACTGATAATATCTGTTGTTGACACACCTTTAATGAGAGGGAATAATTCAACACTTCCTCCCCACGACTCAACCTCTTTTCTACCAAGAACCTCATCAATTGAATAATCACTACCCTTCACTAAAATATGGGGTTTAATAAATCTTATTAGATTTACTGGGTCGTCCTCATCAAATATAACAACATAATCTACCATAAATAAGGATGAGAGAATCTCAGCCCTCTCATTCTGCTTCATTATCGGGCGACCTTCACCTTTTAATCTAAAAACAGATTTATCAGAATTCAAGCCGACAACTACAATATCCCCCAGCTTCCTGCATCTCTTTAAGAGACGGATATGACCAATATGAATAATGTCAAAACAGCCATTTGTGAATACTATCTTTTCTGAGTAATGCTTTCTTAATTCTTTAACAATCTCTTCCTGAGTTATCAATCTACCCACAGAACAACCTGACCATCTTTATATTAAATTCTCTTCTATCATCTTTATTAACTCTTCTTTATAGACGACACTCGTTCCCGATTTTTCTACTACTATTCCTCCGGCATAGTTTGCAATGCGAGACGAATCTTCCATATTTGCTCCCGATGCTAAGGCAAGGGAGAGAATTGCCACAACTGTGTCACCTGCACCAGTAACATCATATACAGACCTTGCTGTGGCAGGTATAAATATTGGCTCAATATTATTCTGGAATAATACCATACCTCTCTCTCCCCAAGTAATAAGCAGATTATCACAAGCAACATTTTCAAGAAGTTTTAAACCAACTTTAATCATTGAATTATTATCAACTATATTCATTCCAACAGCATTTGACGCCTCCTTATGATTTGGTGTGATAAGAGTTACATCTTTATACAAGTCAAAATGCTCAACCTTTGGGTCAACAATAGTTCTTATATCTCTATTGTTTATTAGACCCAAAAGATACTTAAAAATACCCCTTGTAACCATACCCTTACCATAGTCAGAAATGACTACAGAATTCACTGAATCAATTAAACTTTCTATCTTCTTATTAACAAATGCTGTCTCCTCAGGTGATAATTCCTTTACTATCTCCTTATCTATACGAATCATCTGCTGGTTCTGGGCAACAATCCTTGTCTTCACGGTTGTCTGACGAATGTCAGAGACCATAATTCCATCATCATATATATTTTTGTCTTTTAGAACCCCAATCAATCTTTTACCCTGTGGGTCATCACCTATAATACCTATAATAAGTGGTTCACCACCCACTGCCTTTATATTCGCAGAAACATTTGCAGCGCCACCAAGAAAGTCCTTCGTCTCTTTGTGGAGAAATACTGGTATTGGTGCTTCCGGCGAGATTCTATTACAATCACCATAGACATACTCATCAAGCATACAATCACCGATAACAAGAACTCTCTTGCCATTAAAATTTTCTACTACTTCTCTCAAGCGCTTCATTTTGTTAATTTTCTCATTCATTTCTTATTCTTTTCAGTGTCTCACAGAATATATGAATAATAACAATATGTGCTTCCTGAATTCTCTGCGTATCACTTGATGGCACTACTATAACAATATCCGCTTTATCTCTCAGAATCTCACCCCCTAAACCTGTGAATATGGCTGTCTTCATCCCAATACCTCTTGCTGTTTCAACTGCCTTTATACAGTTCTCAGACATTCCACTTGTAGTTATTGCTATGACCATATCACCCTTTCTACCAAGCGCCTCTAACTGTTTTGAAAAAACACTCTCATAGCCAAAGTCATTTGCAATTGAGGTTATAACGCTTGGTCTATCAACGAGAGAAAAGGCAGGGATTTGAACAGTAAGTTCGCTCATCTTGCCTACTAATTCTGCCTCAAGATGAAGGGCATCGGAAGCAGACCCACCATTCCCAAACACAAATAACCTTCCACCTGATGTAAATACAATGTTTGCCATCTCAATAAGTGCTTTTATATCATCAAAACAGTTTTTAAATGTGTTTCCTACTACTTCCCTGTGCTCTTTCTTAACCCTATCTATAATCTTATTAAACATTTCTATAACATCCATTAAAGTAGAAGATTATAATAAAATCTATGAAACAAAGGTCAGAAAATTTATAAACTATATTTTGAAAGCGACATTTCAATGAAGAAACCTAACAATTTTCCAATTTTTTTTAATCACTACATAAATACATCAATAATTATTTAAAATGCTTATTATTTACCTATGGTATAAGAAGCAAGTTTTGCAGTAATATCGCCAATAACAATTGATGATTTCATAAGAACGGGCATATGCTTTTCATCATCTGTAAGCCAGAACCACAGACGACCTGACTGACGGAATATACCCTCTGTCTCATTCAGTATTGGTTCTATCTTGATGCAATTAAAAGTCCCAGCAGGAACAGTCACCTTCTCCTTCTTCAATATCTTAACTTCTATAATTTTAGACCTCTTACCATCAGATTGATTTATTTTTATTACCTCACCTGGCTGAAAATTAAGCGTCCTTAGGTAATAAAATGCAGTCAAAACATCCATTGTATTTGGTAGAATCTTTATTATCTTCTCATCTCTTACTGCTATCTGTTTTTCTGGGTTATAATATATAACCTCATCGTTCTTATAATCACCCTCCCTCAGATGCTTCTCATATTTAAGTGATGCAAAGGTATCTTTATCAAAATAGCAGTCAATTCTATCATAGACATAAAAAAATGATGAGAATGCTGAAGAAGATTTAGTCGTGGTTATCGTGTGATATACATTGTGTCCAAAGAAAACCTCCTCATTTGATACCTGCATTACAGCAGTCCCCGCGTCAATGACATTTGTCCAACCGACAGAGAATACCAGTTTCTCACCAATCTTGAATGCACTCTGCTCTGTGAAAGCAGGCAGAGAAAAATATATCAGAATACAAAAAACTGCCAATATAGTAAAAAAATTCCTCTTCATCTATTTTAAACCTCCCAAAATTTCATAATAGACCTAATACCTGTCATTATATCAAAAGTGTCAATCTTTTCCATACAATTATAGAATTTGCACTTATTACACCTCCCTCTACATTCTAAAACATCTGGCATATATACAATATATTTATCTGAAAGTGGACCCCACCTATTCGCTCCACAGCCCATTATTGGTGAGAATAGAGCAATTATCGGTATATTCAAAGCACTTGCTATATGCATAGGACCCGTATCACCACCAATAAATATACTCGCCATAGATACCAATGCCATATAATTCCTTATCTCCATATTGTCTATGACTAAAATTCCATTTCTATCTCTAAATATATCAAGATTATCAAACTCTCGCCTGCCACTTACAATAACCTGACCAAAAGAAGTCATAAAATCTGATATCTTTTTATAAATCATCAAAGGTGGGTGAGCGGATGACCCAAGTGAGCCAGGGTGAATTACAATTATCGGTTTTCCCTCTTCATAACCAAGTTTTTTAATAAGATTAATAACCATCTCAACCTCTTCCTGAGAAAGATATAGTTTTGGTCTTATAAGTTCTGGATTATAACCGAACGGTTTCAATAACATCTGATTCAGGATAACTTCATGGAGATTACTATGTCTTCTGCTGAAAGAAACAGGAAAATTCATAAAGACACTCCACGCTCTTCTTCCTTGACCTATCCTTACTTTAATCCCTGAAAGAAAGGGAATTAGATACGAAATAGGATGTGTATCAATGGTTATTGATAGGTCATATTCATTTTTTTTGAGGATATTTGAAAGATTGATAACATCTTTTATATGGCGACTGCGAAGTTCATATATATTTGATATATGAGGATTTTCATACAATATGGGGGCTGAATATTTAGAAACTACAATGTCAATTCTTGAATTCTTAAACTTAGAAGCAAGCACTTCAATTACTGGTTCGGAAAGGACAACATCACCTATTCTATCTGTTCTTAAAACAAGTATCTTCATATATTACTTTTCTTTTTATAATTTATAAGCAAACTATATAATTCATTTATATTTGAAACAATACTTTCTGAATTATGATAATTATTTATCTTCTGAACTAATCTATTTTGACTATTAATAATGCTATTATAGTTTTTCAGAGCATAAATTGTTTCACTCACTGCAAACTCAATATTGAAGTCATTCTTTAAGAGACAATCTCCAAAAGAAGATGCTTCCATAGAATCAATTCTATCAAAGGTTATTAGACCAAGAAAACCCTTCTCGCCAAGTGCCAGAGTGCACCTATTTGAGCATACTGATTCAATAGCCACCCTTCCAGCACCAATAATTACATTCGCCACTTTATATATATCTCTGATATCGTCTATAAAACCAAGTTGACTTATCCTGCATCTTTTATAGCACCTTGATATTTCATCAATAGCAATGCTTATCTCATCAACCTTATTACCTACAATGAGAATTTCAAATGGCTCAAGTTTTCCCTCAATCCTTGAAATCACATCCTTTAAAAACCACTCTATTGACCTACCTTTTGGACCAGAATATCTTCCCACAATCGCCACCTTCAACTCTCCATTTTCTACTGCAAGAGGTGAAAAAACTTTGCTGTCAATAGCATTTCTTACAATTCTTATTCTATTTTGTGGAAAGGAATAATTTACGATTATTGCCTCTCTTACATTTTCACAGTTTGCAAGGCATATATCTCCTAAACAAGGCAAGAGTTTTTTTGTGAAACCTCCGGGCAAAATTTGGTGGACAGATGTTATATGAGGAACCCTTGTAAGTTTTGCAGATATATGTCCCGACCAGGAAGACGCTCGTGAGTGTGAATGAACTATATCAATCTTATGCTGACTTATAAAATCAGTAAGCGTTTTAATATGCATATATCTGTCATAGAGTCCCCTTCTATTAAAATTAAGTTTTATATACTTCGCTCTTGTTTTTGAATTAATTGTATCTGACATAATATAGACATCATATCCCATATCAATCTGTTTTTCAGCAAGTGTGATAGCATAGGCCTCTGCACCTGTCAGTTCTAACTGTGATAATAAATGCAACACCCTCATTTCTTTTTCATATAATCCCTATAAGATAGATACTGAACCCTTGAATCATAAAGACAAGCGAATAATCCCTGCCAACCATCTAAAACACCAAGTTTGATAATGAATCTCAATAGAAATCTTCCAAAAGGTTTTATATACAATCCGAATAATCTATATATTAAATCCTTTCTAACATTACATCTTTTCATCTCCTCTACCATAAGTGGTAAATAAAATGATTGTTTCCTAATATATGAAGAAAGCGTGGGATATGATAGATGAAAAATTGGATTCTTTAATATTCCCGTCTTACCCTTTGAAATGACACCCTCATGAATTAACCTGTCATTTACTTTTGCCATACTTTTTTTGAAGAGACGCAATTGTAAATCAGGATAAAAACCACCAAAGCGAAGAAACCTACCAAAGTAATAATTTAGTCGTGGAATTCTATAAGAGGCAAAACTACCAAAATTAACCGACCTTTCAATCTCCTTTCTAAGATTGAGTGAGGTAATCTCATCAGCATCTATAAATAAAACCCAATCATTTCTTGCTTTATCCAAACCAAACTTTCTCAAATTAGAGAAGCCATATATATAACCGGCATCATATACAATAGCGCCTAAACTCTGTCCAATCTCTTTTGTCCTGTCTTTAGAACCATTATTAACAAGAACTACCTCACCCGCCTTTGGAAGATTCACTATACATTTTTCAATGTTTCTCTCCTCATCTTTGGCAATAATAATTATAGATAAATCTACTGTTGAAATCATAATATGATATGTTATCATAATGAAACTGTATATAGAAGGCAGGAGGATATTTGTTATGGCAAGAAGATGTGAGGTCTGTGGAAAGGGTCCTATGATAGGACATAAAGTGAGCCATTCAACCCATAGAACCAAGAGACGCTGGTATCCAAACTTACAGACAGTTCATATAGAAAAGGATGGGCGAACGGTAAAGATGCGTGTTTGCACAAGATGTATAAAGTCAGGCAAAGTATCTAAGGCAGTTTAGCACTACTAAAAATTCTCAACTAGTCCCTGCTTCCTTAATAATTTAAACCCCAAGGAGGTAAGATGGAAGAACCGATAGTAGATGTAAAAAACGAGGCAGACCCCATAGTTGTTAGATTGCGCTCACTGATTGAACTTTTAAGGTATCTCGCAATATTCTATATTATTTACCTAGCATTATTTATTCCGTTATTTGGAATTATTGTGGGATATATAATGAAGAAAAATGCTGTGCTTCCAGAGACAAGGAAGATAGGAAATATTGCATTAATAATAGGCATTGTTGAGATAATATTATTCTTCGTCTGTATAATCGTTTATGTCTTCGTAATTGCCGCTGGTTTTATGGGTCTTTTAGGTGGACTTAAGGAATTAGAAAGCACAACATATTAGAAATCTTTCTCAAAAAGGTCTCTAAAAATGCCCGCCTAAAAGCGGGCATTGTATTTCTTCACACTCGAAATTCTCTTATTTTTTATCATATCAATAAGACCGAAAAGACCTGCGACGGCGATTATGATTATTGATGGTTCTGTTATTAATCTGAACCTATAACTTGACCACCATATAATGCTTGAAAGAAATACAACTATTATTGGCATTACTAATATAAAAAAGCCATCTTTCCTATATAGTAAAATTACCCCAACTATAAAAAGAATTGAAAGTAATATTACAAATAATGGATTAATTACTCTCAACAATTTATAATCTATATTTAAATTACCAAAATTCAATTCTCCTTCTTTTATCTGCAATGGATTTATAAACCTATATACTTTTTTTAAGATAAACAATAGACCCCTACCGGGATTGTCAGTATAGAATTGAAGACCACGCCTCCAGCATTCCCTTTCTCTTTCTACAATTGACAAATCTTTTATCTCTTTCCACCTCTCAGTAATTCTATATTCATAATACTTGCCAGCGCCATTCCCTTTAAGGAGGTCTTCATTATTTGAACACCAGAAGAGATAACCACCATTAGATGATAAAGTAATAATTCCACCAAATTTAACATAATTTCTTACTATCCACGGGGTTATAACAAGTGATGCAAAGATTATAACTAAAACCAGAGGAACGATTGACTTACGAATTCCAAGTTTAAAAAGTAGGTATATTCCAAAAACGGGTAGAAAAAATAGAAGATTTGGTCTTACAAGAGCAAGATACCCAATCATAAGACCTGTTATTATGAATGTAAATTTAGTTTCTCTACCAAGTTTTTTTATCAGATATACCTGAAGCAAAAGAACTAAAACCATTGAAAGGGGTTCTGATATAACCATTGTTGCGAAAAATAATACCGAAGGATACAAACCAACAATGAAAGCAACTACGATTGCCTTTTTTCCATCAAGATATTTTAAAGCAATAATATATGTCAGATAGATAGCGAGTAATGAAAGAGCAATATTCAATATTCTTGGAACAATCTCAGATGAGTATATAAGGTAGAATAATGCAAGGAATAAAGAGTAGCCAGGTGTTCTGATATTAACAGGTGGTCCAAATGTTGGAATTGAAAAGTCCTTAATTATTGAAACAGCCATACTATGATATTGAAGACCATCACCTAATAAGGGCTTTTTCTCACCAGATAATAAGAAGGCAGTTATATGAAATAGTAAACTAATTATTATAACTAATAGAAGATATTTATAACAACTATTATTCAATTTCTTATCTCTCATAATTTACACCCAAATTTAATTAATAGTTCTCAATAAATATACCATATAGTAATTAATAACTTTTTACCCTGTTTGTATTAAAAGCATAATAATTATTTCTAATCATCCTTTGGTCTCAATTGGGGAAATAGAATAACATCTCTAATTGAAGGTGAATCTGTAAGTAGCATAACAAGGCGGTCAACACCAATACCCATACCCCCCGTAGGTGGCATACCATATTCAAGTGCCATAACAAAATCATCATCCGTTACCTGCGCTTCTACATCCCCCTTGGCTCTTCTATTCTCTTGTCTCGCAAAGTTCTCCTTCTGAATCCTTGGGTCATTCAACTCGCTAAAGGCGTTGCCCAATTCAATTCCCATACAGAATGGCTCAAATCTTTCAACAAAATTAATATTCTCGCTCTTCCTCTTGGCCAGTGGCGATGTCTCCTGTGGGTAATCATATAGTATTGTAGGTTCTATCAAATCTGGTTCTACCAACTTTTCAGTTATCTCTTCTACAAGCGCTCCCCAACCTATATCATCTTTTATTTCAATGTTAAATTTGTCACACAATCTAAGAAGGTCTTCTTTACCTGATAAAGCAATATCAACACCCGTTTTCTCTTTTATTGCCTTTCGTATTGAAATATGTTTCCATGGCTTTCTAAAACTGAACTCCTTGCCCTGATACTGAAAGTCAAGCGTCCCAAAGACAGTAGTAGAAACAAATTCCATCATATCCTCAAACAAAGCCATCATATCATTATAGTCAGCGTATGCCCGATATAGTTCTAACTGAGTGAACTCGGGATAATGTGTCCTATCAATACCTTCATTTCTGAAGTCCTTACTAATCTCATAGACCGCTTCAAAACCACCCACGAGTAGCCGTTTCAGATATAATTCATCCGCTATTCTTAGATATAACTTCATATCAAGAGTATGATGGTGGGTCGTAAATGGTCTTGCGAAGGCACCACCATATATCGGTTGAAGGACTGGTGTTTCAACCTCAATAAAACCTCTACTATCTAAAAAACGCCTCATAGTATTCACTACCTTCATCCTAACCCTAAATATTTCTTTCACCTCAGGGTTTAAAAGAAGGTCAAGGTATCTCTGTCTATATCTTGACTCTTTATCAGTAAACGCATCAAATCTTTTTTTACCACCCTCTTCTTCTACCTCTTTTACGATAGGGAGTGGTCTCAGGGATTTAGTAAGAATGGTTATCTCAGTGGCGTTGATTGTCTTCTCACCTGTCTTTGTCAGAAAGACACTCCCACTTACACCAATAATATCACCAATATCTACAAGACCTATTAATTCCCATAACCTGTCATCTAAATTGTCTTTCTTGAGGTAAACCTGTATCTTGCTATTCTCATCATAAATATCAATAAAAATTACCTTACCATGTTCTCTCTTTGCTCTTATCCTTCCAACAGTTTTGACTATTACATTTTTAGATACAATATCATCAAAATTCTCCACAATCTCACCAATGCTATGGCTTCTTTCATACTTTTTAGGATATGGGTCAATTCCCAACTCCTCAATCTTTTTCAATTTCTCAAGACGAATCTTCATAAATTCGTGCATATCTTCATTTTCATCATTCACATTCATAACTTATCTCAACAATCATCTCTATAGTTTATCCATCACCTTCGCTTTAAGATACGCCTCAATAAACGGTTTAATATTCCCATCAAGAACATCACCCGTATCAGTAATTTCCAAACCAGTCCTATGGTCTTTCACAAGACGATATGGATGAAGTATATATGACCTAATCTGACTTCCAAAATTGACATTGCTCTTATCTCTTACCTTCTCAATCTGGTTATCAATCTCATCCATCTTCATTTGATATAATCTTGATTTTAATATATTCAAAGCGATTTCCTTATTTCTATGCTGTGACCTCTCATCCTGGCAGGTGACTACAATACCGGTTGGCAGATGTGTAATTCTAACTGCAGAATCGGTAACATTGACATGTTGCCCACCAGGTCCAGACGACCTGAATGTATCAATCTTCAATTCATCAGGTTCTATCTCTATATCTATATCCCTGTCAAAATATGGAATTACAGAAACGCCAGCAAATGATGTATGCCTTTTATGATTGGCATCAAAAGGAGATAGACGAATCAAACGATGCACCCCTGACTCAGAAATCAGGTATCCATAAGAATATTCACTTTTAACAAGTATCTCTGCTTCCTTTATACCTACCTCCTCTGCTGGCTGATAGTAGGTAACTCTAAAATCAAAGCCCTCCCTTTCAAGGAAGCGAATAAACATTCTAAAAAGCATATAAGCCCAATCTTGCGATTCTACACCACCCGCACCTGGTTTTATTGTCATAAGAGCAGGTCCTTCATCATATTTGTCTATCATTACTCTCTTTAAATTCTCTCTCTCTATCTCATAAGTAATTCTTTCTACCTTCCTTAAAACCTCATCTATTAGACCCTCATCCTCTTCCTCTTCAAGCAACAAAAAACCTGCTTTTACATCTTCTATTTCTATTGACAACCTTTTTACCAAACTAAGATTATTTTCTATTTTTGAAAGACGCTTTCTTAATTCTGTTATCCTATCTTTATCTTCCCATATATCTGGTGATGTTAGAAGAGTATTTATCTTCCCTCTTTCCTCCTCCAATCTATCAACATCAAAGGTGCCCCCTGAAGGCATCAACATCATCCATCAATCTACTTATCTTTTCTCTCAGGTTATCTAAACCTGCCAAATTTAAACCTCCTCAATTTATCTGAAAACAAATTGTTATAAAAACAATATAATAACAGAAGGACAACTCCAATAACAAAAAATATTTTGATTTTCAGTTGATGCCTTACAAAGAAAGTAATATCACTCCTAAGATAAACAACTCCGTTCAAAAATGTATCAACATAAATATCTGTTTTTTTAATTATCTCACCATCTGGTGCAATTATTGTGCTCACACCTGTATTCGCGCACCTTGCTATCCATCTATGCGTTTCAACAGCCCTAAGACACGATGCTGATGCATGTAGATGGGGAAGAGTCGTTCTTCCAAACCATGCGTCATTCGTGATAACGACGAGCAGGTTAGCACCTTTTCTTACATAACTTATAGAGTGCTCAGGAAAGATTGACTCAAAGCATATTAATACTCCGAACTTTGCTTTACCAGCACCAAATATGACTCTATCGCGTCCCTCTGTGAAATTGCTCGCCTCTTCCATCACCTTGCTTAAAACTGGAATCTCTCTCTGCCATGGAATCCTTTCACTAAAAGGAACAAGGTGCATCTTATCATATCTGCCCATAAATTTTCCTTCATTAGATATTAATATAGCAGAATTATATGAAAATCTTTTAACACCAACATAATTTACACAGGGAATTCCTGATAATAGATAGAAGCCATTATCTTTGGCTATCTTTTCAACCTCTCCAATATCCTGTGAAAACTCACCAAGATTGAATGGAATTGATGTCTCGGGCCAGATGACGATATCTGGCTTTGCAGATGATATTGCAGCCCTCGTGAGATTCAAAAACTTTCTGAGTGTTATCTCGCGATAGTCAGAATCCCACTTTACATCCTGTTCAATATTTCCCTGAATTACTGCTACCCTAAATCTATCACCTTCGTTAATGTCAGGTCTTAAAAGAAATCCAGATGATACAAGTAGGATAATGACAATGGATGCAGAAAGAAGATGCTTGATGCTAAACCTGGTCATATCTCTAAAAGAAAGAAATAGAAGTGAATTAACAAGAACTATTATAAAAGTCAAACCCCACATTCCAGATATAGAAGCCAACTGAATAAGAATGGGCATTCTATATAGTGTATGAGGGAGGTCAAGTAGTGTGAATCCAAAGAAGCCAAGAGACATTACTATTTCCATTGCTGTCCATATAAATGGCACAGAAATCCATACCGGAATATTGTTATCTCTGAGGTAAGTATATATAAAAGCAAATAAACCATAATACAAAGAAAGGTAGATAATAAGCATCATAAAACCGGCGAGCGTAATATTCATTATTGAGTAAAGTATAAGAACAGTAAAATGAATACCAAACAGATAACCTACTCCAAATGCGGAAAAGCCCCTTCTATCTTCAAGTGATAAGAGAAGTGGCACAAGAGCAATAAAAACAAGATACCATTGATTAAGCCCGGGAAAGGCAACAAATAGAATCATTGAAGAGACCACAGCACCAATAATTGAAATCTTCCTCGTCATTAGAAGAGAATTCTATCAGTATAGAAAACGAACAGTCAAGAAAGAGATTTTAAATAGTTTAACGCACATATCTTAAAGTTTCAGAGTAAAATGAAAAATTGAACCCTGTCCCAATTTACTTTCTGCCCAAATTCTACCATCATGACCTTCTACTATTACTTTTGATATGGCAAGACCAAGTCCCATCCCCCTCCCTGCTCTTCCATCACTCATATCAACCTGGTAGAACTTATCAAATATTCTGCTTAGATGTTCCTCTGAAATTCCAGGACCCTCATCCTTTACTAATACCTCTACTTCATCTTCTCTTTTTATTTCTAAGATATTTATAGTCGTGTTTGATGGTGAAAATTTAATAGCATTTGACAATAGATTATTTACAAGTTGATTTATTCTATACTTATCAACCATCATCTGAGGTAATGACTTCTTCTCAAATTTTATTGTTATTCCTTTTTCAATTGCAAGTGGTCCCATCTCATTGACTGACTGTTGTATTACCTCATTAAGGTCTGCTCTCTCTTTGGTCATTTTTATCTTTCCAAGTTCAAGACGCGAGTAGTCAAGTAGGTCATCAACAAGGTCTGCGAGACGCTTTGATGATGTATGTAAACTCTTTATTGTTTCTTTCTGAGTGGGAGTTAATGGACCTAAAAGCCCATCCTGAAATATCTCTGTGTAGCCAATTATTGATGTGAGTGGCGTTTTTAGTTCATGAGATATAACATTTAGGAATTCTGTCTTTACTGTATCAAGTTTCTTCAGTTCTGCATGAGAGCTCTTTATCTCTTCGTGTGCTTTTTTAAGTGCTTTCTCTGCCTTGACCCTATCTGTAATATCTATCATACCTATTAGAACAGCCGGCTTCTCATCATAATATATTCTACTCATAGACATAAAAACATATTTAACCTTATCACCGCTACCTTTTAGTAAGACCTCCTTCCCAAAAGACCTGACTATTCCATCTGTTATTAATTTCAATCTATTCTTTAACAAATCTACTTCTTTAATGGATACAAGGTCAGTTATTTTCTTAACTGAATCAAGATTAAATCCAGTTATCTCTTCAAATGCTTTATTTACATAAACAATTTGATACTCTGTGTGAATTGCAATACCAACAGGCAAGTTTTCTACAAGAACTCTGTATTTCATCTCAGATGACATAAGTTGTGCCATTGCATTCCTCAACAATGTGATATTGACAAGGTTTGCAAGAACTGCTTTCTTACCTTTGTAAAATATAGGAACCATTCTTATCTCAACGAAAAGATTCTCATTACCTGACCTTTTTATCATCTTAACCTCAATTATCTCCATCTTCTTCTTATCCAATAATACGCTTTTATATGCATCAACGAAGAACTTCTTATCCTCTGGTAGAATTAACTCCATCAAGTCATCAACATCTAAACTATCCTCTGAAATATCAAGAAGTTCAATTATTCTATTATTCTTAAATAATATTCTATCGTCATCAAATATCACTATTCCAACTGGTGAAACCTCCGCTAAAGAACGATAACGCTCTTCTGACTCTTCAAGTGAATAATACATCTCCTTCTCTTTTGTAATATCTTCAAGAAAGGCAATGTCTATATCTGTTCCGGGAATCATCTCTGATGTCACTCTTATAATCTTTGGCACTCCCTGTTTAGTAACTGCAATCATTTCATAGGTCTTTGGTGCCTTATCTGGAGCCACCCTCCTGACCTTATGAATCTTTTCAACCTTATCCTCAAACTCATTTGCTAATATCACCGCAATCTTACAATTTCTAATCTCTGACCTACTATAACCAAGCAATTTCTCAAATGCCTTATTCACATCAACAAACATCATATTCGCATTTGTCAAAGCAATCGGTAAAGATGCATTTTCAAATAGCGCCCTATAATACTTCTCTGATTTTACCAATGCCGCTTCTATTTCCTTTCTCTCTGTAATATCAACGATGTTTATCAGAACCGATTTACTACCTTCATAGTCAGTAAGGGTGAACTGGGAATTCCCCCACACCATTCTACCATTATTTGTTATGAATCTAATATCAGAGGGAGAAACATTCAAACCCATCACAACCTCATTTACTGCCCTCTCTACTTGCATCTTATCTTCTGAAAAGACAAATTTTATAAAATCTTCTCCTATTAACTTATTCAAATCATACTCTAAAAAACCTTCAAGTGATTTATTTGCAAGTTTTATCTTGCCATCTTGAATTATCGCAATGCCAGATTGTAGCGATTGAATAAGATTACGATATTTTCTCTCTGACTCTTCTATCTCCCTCTGCATCTTAATCTGTTCTGTTATATCAAGAATGCTCATACAGACCACTACTTCTTCATCATATACAACCCTTGTAATATAGGCATTGACCACTATTGGTATTCCATCATCAGTATAGCCATCATATATATCTGTTATAAGGTTATGTCTTCCTGACAGTATTTTCTCCTCTGCCTTTCTCAACCTTTCTAAATCATCTTTTGTAAAGAGATTAGATAATGATTTACTATTATAATTATCTTCTCTCAGTCCAAAAATCTTTAGAAAGGCAGAATTTGCAAACAATACATTATCCCCCCTAAAAATAAGTATGCCAACCGGAGATGTCTCTACCAATCTCTTATATCTCTCCTTTGAGTATTCTAATTCCCTCTGAGTTTCTTTTAACTCTGTTATCTCAACACCAGTTAAAAGGGCAACCTGTTCACCACCATAATCCATGACATCTGAATTTACATTTACCCATTTTACATCCCCACTGCCTGTAATAATTCTAACATTATAATTCAGCCAACCAATTTCACCCCTCTTCCTTTGCACAAGAAACTTTATTATCATCTTCTTGTCATCGGGGTGGACAATATCAATAACACTTCTACCCACCCACTCATCTGCTGAATAACCTGTCAACTTTTCTGCATACTTATTGGCATATTTAATTATTCCCTCTTTATGAATGATTATCGCTGTCCCAATAGTATCAAGTAATTGCTTTTGTAATCGCTCGCTTTCTGACAATTTCTCATAAGATAAGAAATTATTGATGTAGTTGATTAATATATCTTTTACACTCCCTATTATACCCTCCTCATTCTTTGTGAGTTTCCTTTTACTTTGAAGATATAATATTACTACACCTATTAATATATCTTTCAAAATCAAGGGAATTATAGCAAGGTCTAAATTGCATTTAGTTTTCATTCTTGTAGATAACTGCTTATAAATAATGCTCTTTGATGTCCTCTTTAAGTTATCTAATTCTCTTTCAATATTAAAGTTGTAATCAGAACTTCCTATGGTATAGACCTTCTTTACCTCGGAACCAAAATTTACCCAGAACTCTCCCCCAATCATCTGAAATCTTTCTGTCATCTTAGAAAGATATGTTAAACACAACTCTTCTAAATTAGAAGCCCTTCCAAGAGCAGTAAATATCTCAAATGCTATTGATAAATTTAATGTTGCCTCATCTAAATTTTCAGATGAACTCATATTTGAATTTTACCATAAATTCATTAAATTCATTACTTACTAAATGCTGATACAACAACCGTTTTATTATGAAAATACGGCAAACTTCTTCCAACACAAGAAATTTCTCCAAATGTCAAAATACCAAGATGTGGTATATCACTTCCAAGAACACTCTCAATAGAGTCAATTTCATTCTTCTTATAATAACTCTCACCGAGATGAACATATCTTGAAACACAAGAGAATATTAGATAACAAGAAACCTCACCACTTATTCCCAACTTTGCATTTCTTGCCGCTACTAATGCTGCCCCTTTCAAACTCTCTCTATCACCTTCCATTATACATATCGTGCTATTATGTGGTATTTCTCCAATTGTATGAAGAAAGCCCTCATCATCAGATGATATTATGTCTCTTATAATAAAACTCTCACCAAAGTGAGACAACTGAACCACTCCAATAGGATTGCTTAAAGCAACCTTTGCAATCTCACCTTTAGCACTTTCTAGTGGAACCTTAAGAAATGAACAGTAGAATTTAAGGGCACTATTCCAATCTATCTGTTTTAGAATATTTCCATCTACACTCGTTGCTATAAGAAATTTACTTATGGGACGAAATCCATGGGCAACACCAATACCAACATCCCCTGAACAATCAAAAACAGCAATAGCGACAGAATCTTGTGTGAAACTCTTATTTGAGAATTGAATAGTTTTAAGAAACCTCAGATTATCACCACTTCCACCACCCACATAATTAATTGCTGGTAACTTAAATGACAACCCCTTTATCATTGACTCTATATTTGATGCCACGCCATCAGGAAATATGAAGCATAAATGCTTTTCAATTACCCCTTCTACCTCTTTAGAATGAACCTCTCTTTGGCATTCTTCTGCAAGTTTTTCTCCAACAGCCCTCCCGCTTTCAGATAGACCTTCCTTTACGGAACTATATAATAGATTAAAACCCCTACCAAAAGCGACTACACCAACGCCTCTAAGATAAACATTTCCTTTATAGATTATTCCTGCAGTAGTAGAACCGACAAATCTCTTCTCTTTGAAAATCTCTTTTATTAATATATAATTATTGACTGACGAATAATTCTCAGTAATAAAAATAAAGAAGAAATAACTCTCTTTTACACCTTTTAATGCCTCACTTAAAGCACTTCTTATCGCCCTATCAAACTCTATTTCATCTGAAAATCCAACATTTAATTCCATAATAAGCACCTACAAAATAATTTATTTGTTATTTCTACAATAACCAATTTAACTAATATTATTAAAGATAGAATGAATAAATAATAGATTAAATTTCTATTTTAATTAAAATTTACCACATATTCTTCTATGGTGCAACTACCCAAGCATCAGAATAACCAATTGAGCGAAGTTTATCTCTCAGAACCTCTGCATCACTCTTAGTTGAACAATCTCCTACCCTTACCTTCCAATAATCACCTATATGCTCAACATAAACCTTCTCTCCAGGAAGTTTTGACCTCACCTCATCAGCAACTTTATCTGCACTCGTCTTTGTGCTCACTGCAATTACCTGCACCCTGTAGTATGCAGAAGGGTTTGTTTTTGTCGTATCAGTTGGCTGTGTATAAACGGGCGCCTCTCCACCAGTGTCCTCACCAACTGTGCCCTCTACAACAAATTCTGTATTATCAATATCCTCAACATCTTCATCATTTGCAGGCAGAATCTCACCAGTAACAACATCCCCTTTATCTACACTCTCTGTATCCTTCTTTGATGTGTCTTCATAAGAACGGGTTGTGCAACCAAAACCAGTAAAGATAATAACCACACCTAATATCAATAACAATGCTACAACTACTTTCATCTCTCCTCCTCTCACTAAAACAATCCCATCAAAATTCTAATAAACAACAATCCTTCTTGATAAATTTATATTTCCATCTGTTAATTGCAACAGGTAAACACCACTACTAAGACCCATAGAATTTCTGTCAATGCATAATGAATGTTCACCTTGCGAAGTATCTAAAATGACTTTACTGACTAACCTACCAGATATATCAAAAACATTGAGAAATAATTTTGACAGATTACCATCAACAGAATAATTAAACTCCGCTTTCTCATAAATTGGATTCGGATATATACTTACAAGATTAAATGATGACTTGAACTCATCAGAAACTGACGCCTTTGCAAGAAATTGCTCATCATCTCCATATAAACCTGTAAGTATATAGTAAATATGGTCATCATAAACATTTTTATCAATATAATCAAACGGCGACTTGCCGATAATCGGTTCCTTATTTACCTTTTCTGATATTGAATTAATTTCAGAAGCACCATCAATATCTAATTTCTTCACTCTATATAAATTGTAGCCATTATATACTTCACTACCTATAGACCACCTGATTACTACATTATCTCCTTTTCTAAATGCTCTTAATACAACATCCTCAGAACCAACATTTATCTGATTTAGAAACAGGTGATTTCCAGGGACACTCGCCCAATTAGTAACACCAAGGTCTAGTGACATAGAGTATTTATAATCAACTTCTATATTCTTATCACCTTGGGATGGTGGCAACTTAAATGATAACCAGCCACACTTATAGTCATAGCAGAACTCATCTTTTGAACATATCTTATTATCAACTCTAACCTCACTTAGAGAATATACGGGACTATGAGATAGATAGTATGTGTGTTTCACTCCATCACCACTTAGTTTATCTGTTATGGGTGTAATACCATTTCCATCTATATCTCCCCATACTACTGTTTCACAAACAAGGTCGTTTTTATTTGATGGTATCCAGGTCCAAGATGGAGTTGTTGATAATGTCCCACCTATGTTCTCAAACACAACTACTGGCTCCCACCAGCCACCGCTTGCAAGGTCAAGGTCACCATCGTTGTCAGCATCGCACAGAGCAAGACAGGAATAATACTTTCTCTTATCACCACCACTCACCCATGAAGGTGTGTCCTCAAATGTGCCATTTTTATTCATATAGATACGAACCTTACTTTCATTAGATGTCATTTGTTCATTATCGGCAACAATAAGGTCAAGCCATCCATCTTTATTCACATCGCCCAAGACACATCTTATAGAGCCATAAGCATCTGATGAACTCCAATCAGGTGTGCCATCAAAATACCCACCTTTATTAAGAAATAATATATTCTTCTCACCATCACAAGCGATAGCAAGGTCAAGCCACCCATCTTTGTTTACATCGCCGGCATATATATCCATACCAAAATATGTATCACTTGATGACCATACAGGGTCTTTTGCTATGGTGCCATTATCATTTCTGTATATAAGAACAGGGCATTTCATTGAGGTATATCTATTTCCATTGGCAGTTGCAATATCAAGGTCGCCATCACCATCATAATCAATAAGGCAGACACCAAATGTTGGGTCTTTGATATTGCTCTGCCAAGATGGTGTTTTCTCAAGTTCTGTGCCTGTGTTGAAGTATATCTCATCTTCATATACATTCCCGCCACCCCAGAAATTTCCAATGAACATATCCATAGTGCCGTCTTTATTAAGGTCTCCACAGACAATATGGGCGCCATAGTCGGTATCAGATGAGCGCCAGGACGCTGTCTTCTCAAAAGTAGTGCCAATGTTATAATAAACACAATCATAATCAGATGCCATATCATTCCCATTGCCACAGACAAAGTCAAGCCACCCATCACCATTAATATCAACAAATGCACCACCGGTTGAGTAATCATTATAGTTGGTTTCATCTGAGGTCCAATCAGGACTATTAGGGAGTTGAATACTCGCAAATGAAAACTCAAAAAATAATAAAAATAAAAATATCGTAATGAATATAGATCTTCCCATATATTTTACAATTATATCGTAATAAAATGATATAATCAATGTAATAACCTAACATTATGACAAATATATTATAAATATGAAAGGATTTATAAATATTTTCTTGTTAATTTTAACACCAATAATATCAATTGGTGAAATTTCGCTTGATTCTCTTTTAGGAAATAGAGATTACATCATTACAATAAATGATATTCCCATAGGTTATATGAAAATTGAGAGGGAGATGATTAACAGCAGTTTTAAGCAAAAAAAGAAGATTGAAATAGAATTAATTAGAGCAGGTGAAAAAGTAAATATTACAACAGATGAAATAATTGAAATGGATAGATATGGAAATCTAATAAGTTTTACTTACTCAGAGATTGATAGTTCTGGTGAGAGAGAGGTTTCAGGCAAGATTGAAGATAGTATATTGATATTAAATGGTTCAGAGAGTGGTAAGAAAATAAATATGATGAAAATTGAATGGTCACCTGATAATATTATAGATGACGCTATACAACTCATTCCAATCTTTCACAGAGATTATAAAAACCTAAAACTAAATGTCTTCTATCCTCAGTTCGGTCAATTTGTCAAAACAAACATTGAAATATCAAATAGTGAAGATAATTACACTATTATATGCAATGATAATATGACAGGGTCTGAACCGACTGAATACATAGTAGATAATTCTGGATGGCTTGTAAGTGCCTATGATAATTCGTTTGGAATGCCTCTGAGAATTGAAATAGGGAAAAGAGAGATAACAGAGGAGTTTGATATAATAAAAGAATTTAGAATAAAGGCAGATAGTTTAAAAGATGGGCAAAGATATAGAATCTATTTCAAAGACCTAATAACAACAGGTCTTCTGCCAAGTGGGGACTTTCAAAATGTCAAGTTTATAAATGAAAATACTGCCGAGGTTAATATTCAAAAAAGCAGAATTGAGAATATTGATAAAAAATCATATCTTTCAGAGGGGTCACCCTACTGGGCAGGAAATGAACGGCTAAAGAATATAATAAATGAATTAAAGAGAGAAAAAAGTATTAAAAAGAGGGATATGGCAAGGGCACTCTCTGAATGGGTATATAAAAATTTAACGAAGAAGGATTTCACCATCATACAAGGTGACACTCTTAAGGCGCTTGACTATGGTGGAGGCGATTGTAGTGAACATACTTACCTTCTTGTGGGACTTCTCAGAACCTACAAGATACCATCAAGAGGTGTGGTAGGTCTATTAAAGGTAAATGACTACTTCTACTATCATATGTGGGTTGAGTATTGGGATAACGGCTGGATACCATTAGACCCAACAATAGGAACAATGCGGGCTTGTCACATAAAACTCTTCAACCTGCCACCCACAGGAGGTATGGATATTGATTCAATAAAACTACTTATCGGGTCGCTCAAGATAGAAAGGATAGAGGTAATAGAGCAATGATTACAGATAAGGATTATTATGAAATACTGGGTGTCTCAAAAGATGCAACCATAGATGATGTAAAAAGAGCATATAGGCAGATAGCGAAGAAATACCATCCCGATGTAAATCCAGACCCTCAGGCAGAAGAGATATTCAAATCTGCATCAGAGGCATATCAGGTTCTATCAGACCCCGATAAAAGAAGAATATATGATATGTATGGTGCTAATGGTTTAAGACAGCAGGGATTCTCGGGCTTCTCCACCATAGACGAGATCTTCTCTACATTCTTTGATGACATTTTCTCAGATCTCTTTGGGGCAAGAAGGGGAACTGCAAGACCAAGGTCAGAAAAGGGTGAAGATTTGAGATATGACCTTTCACTTTCATTTGAAGAAGCATATACGGGCAAAGATATAGAGATAAAGTTAAATAGAATGGTCTTATGTGACAAATGTAATGGAACCGGAGGAGAAAATGGTGAGAGTGCTTATATAACATGTCCAAGATGTAATGGAAGAGGGCGTGTTGCAGTGTCTCAGGGCTTCTTCACATTAACAACATCGTGCCAATTATGTGGAGAGACAGGCTATATTCTAAAAAATCCATGTAGAAACTGTGGAGGAGAGGGCAGAATAAAGGAGCACTCCCAAATCAAACTGAGCGTGCCCGCTGGTATTGATGATGGTATGAAGATTCGCCTTACAGGCGAAGGCAACGCTGGAATAAGAGGAGGACATAATGGAAATCTATATATCTTCATTCATATAAAGCCACATAAAATCTTTACAAGAGATGGTGATAATCTAAGAAGAACACTTGAAATAACCTTCCCGCAAGCAGTAATTGGAGACAAGATTAGGATTGAAACCCTTGATGGTAATATTGAAGCAAAGATTCCCCCTGGAATTCAGTATGGAGATACAATAACAATTAGGGGAAAAGGAATGAAAAAACTCAATAATAAAGGTTATGGAGACCTAATTTTAGATGTTATCATCAAGACGCCAAAAAGATTGAGTGATGAGGAGGCAAAATTATATAAGAGATTGAAAGAGATAATGGATAAGAAGAGGTAAATTTTATATACTATTAGTTTTTAATATCATTGAAAGAAGGAGATTGTATGAAAAGGATAATATTTTTTGTGATTATACTCTTTCTCACTATCACAATAACAGGTTGTAAGAAGAGTGATGAGAAGGAGGCAAAAGCAATGTTTGACCAGGCATTGTCATTAAAGAATTCAGGTGAATATCAGAAGGCATCAGATTTATTAAATGACATAGTTTTATTTCACCCCAAGTTTGGAAAGATAAACGATGTTCAAAAAGAGAGAAAAGAATGCCTTTCTGAGTTTTATTTTAGAAAAGCAAAAGAGGAGATATCTTATGAGAGATTTGACTCTGCGATGGATTCCCTTCAGAAGTTATTAGATATCTCGCCCGACCACATTGAGGGAAATTACGCACTTGGATTCGTTTATCTTAGGTTATCTTATGATTATATGATGTCAACCCAGATGACAGGTCTGAGTTATACAGATAAGTCGCTAATGGCAGTTCAATCACATGCCTTTCGTGAACTTGCAAGAGAGAGATTTGAGCACTGTCTCAAATTAGATGTAAATAATTACGCAGGACACAAAGGAATGGCAAGCATATATATAGGAGATGGAAAAATAGACCAGGCAATTGAGGAGGCGAATAAGGCGATAACACTTGCACCAGCAGGTGAGAGAAAGGCAGCGTGTATGGAACTTATGGTTCAGATATATATAGGCACAGGTAATTTTGAGGCAGCAGAGAAATCATTAAAGGAAATAATTGAGAAATTTCCAAATAGAGGTGAAACATATCTTTTATATGGCAATTTCTACCTGACACAGAACAAGATTGATGATGCAATTGAGACAATGAGGAAGGGGCTTGAACTCACATTTGAGGAGAAGGCATATAAAGGCAAATTATATGCGACTATCTCCTATGCCTATACATTAAAGAAGGACTATAAAAACGCCCTTGACTATATTAAGAAAGCGATGGAGATAGACATAAAGAATAGTTCATATATGGACCAATATGTCAAGATTTTCTCTATAAGTAAATAAACTGAATTATGCATAGTTTTTCTTATAAATAAAATTCATTATGAAAGTCAGAAAAGGATATGAGAAGATTGGCCTTGATGAAATACTAACTGATGAAAGATGGTTAATAGAATTACAGACAAAGGGCGATTTCTCTGCTGTCTGTCTTTATCCTAACTCATACTGGACAGGAATGTCCAACCTTGGCTTTCACAAACTCATACAAACACTGAATTCTATCAAGGGTGTTATTATTGATAGGGCATTCTATGACCCCGATATATCAAAACTAGGTTATTCACTTTTTAATCAAGCGAAACTGAAATTATTTGACATAATAGCAATAAGTTGCTCTTATGAACTTGATTATCTCAATGCCCTTATAACACTTAAAATGGGAGGTGTGCCACTAATCTCAAAAGAAAGGGGTGAGGACTCACCATTTGTGATATTCGGAGGTATCGCACCAACATCAAATCCCGAGCCAATCGCTAACTTTGCAGACATCATCTTTATTGGTGAAATTGAGGATGGTTTCTCCGAAGTGGTTAACAGTGTCCTTCATTTACACAGAATAGGAAACCCAAGAACAAAGGTGCTTAAAGAGATTTCATCTATGAAGGGTGTATACACACCTTCGCTATATAGGTCACTATTCTACAAAGACAGGCTGTCATCAATATACCCAATTTCAGGTGATTCACCTGACATTATTAAAAAGGCATATATTAAAAACATTGCCGATGGGGAAGCAAAATCAATCGCTCTCTCAAATTACACTGAATTCTCAAACTCATTTTTGATTGAGATAAATAGAGGGTGTCCATACAACTGTGAATTCTGCCTTTCAAAATATGTATATAATCCACCACGCTTTCTTGATATCAATATCATTGAGAGAGAGATTGAAAACGCAAAAGAAATACTGAAGGGTGATATTAAAAAGGTCTCACTTATTGGTTCAGCAGTTGCTGACCACCCAAACTTCTATGACATTCTCATTATGCTTAAGTCCAAAAAAGTTGAGGTCGGTCTATCGTCCTTCAGAGTAGAGGGGATTAAACCAAACCACTTCCCATTGTTAAAAGATATGGGTGTTCAGACAATAACAATTGCACCTGAAACAGGTGATGATACAGAAAGAGAAAAAATTGGTAAAAAAACCACAAATGAAAAAATATTAGAGTTCGCAAAGGCAGTTAATTACTTCTCTATTCCAAACCTGAAAATCTATTTTATGCTCGGGCTCACTCAAAATCTCACCGACGAAGTAAACTCTATCTTGAATCTACTCGGTGAAATATCAAATACCTACAAAGGTAATCTGATAACATCTGTAAACCCATTTGTGCCAAAGCCTCATACACCTATGGCTTTTCACCCCATATTATCAGAAAAAGAATTAAAGAAAGTATTTTTAGAACTTACAAAATCAGTTTATAGATTGAAACTTGGTGAGATTAAGACCAAGAGTGTTAAATTGGGTATGATTCAACATCTTCTCTCTCTTGGAGACAGAAGGACAGGTGATTATTTACTAAAATCTCTTAAGGCAGGACATTACAAAAAGATAGATAAGAAAGATGAATTATCTATTCCAACTATAGAAAGCTACAAGCCCTGGGAACATATTTTAATTTAATTAGAATTTAAACCACTCAATAAAAATACTATGCTCCGAACTTCTCTGTTATTCCCATAAGATTAAATAATATAGGTATATAATCCTTAAATTTTAATCTGCTCATTCCACCATTCATACATGCTCTCTCTGAATATCTATCAACATCATCAGAAAGGACATTTGGTCCCCAAATTATGAACGGGACAATATCACCAGTGTGGTCCTTAAATGAAACTGGTGTTGCGTGGTCCGCTGTAATTATAATATTGATATTATCATCTATTTTCCTAATGCCATCCACTATCAAGCCAACCATCATATCAAACATCTCTATTGCCTCTATCTTCATTTTGTAATCACCATCGTGTCCACCGAGGTCAGGCGCCTTCATATTTGTGAGAACAAAATCACTTGATGACAGTGCTTTAACTGTAGCACCTGCAAGCGACCCAGGACTTGTATCCATTCCGCCTGTCGCACCCTTCGTATCTATTAGTTCAAGTCCAAGATATCTTGCTATACCCTTGATTAACCCAACCTCCACAACAGCAGAACCATTGATATTATATTTCTTTGTGAAGTTATCTATATGTGGAGCAACCCCCGCCCCCCTTAACAATCCTACATTAGCAGGTCTCTTTTTCTCTTCAATTCTTCTGTAATTTATTGGACTCTTTGAGAACTCACCTATCATAATCTTTGTCAGTTTATTCACGACACTGGCTGTCTTCTTCGCCTCAGAATTAAGTGGCTTACACTCTAATACTTTAAGACCCTCTTTATGCGGGTCTGTGTCAGTTATCTCAGATGAAAGCCCTTCACCACGAAGAACTACTGCCCCCCTATGAGCAGTGGATTCCTTACATAGAACCTTCACGCCATCTATCTCAACGCCATTAATAAGCGATGCAAGTTTCCCCGTCCCCTCACTCTCCTGAATTCTCCCCGCTCTCCTATCTATTACAATGCCTTTATTATCAATGGTAGCAAAGTTCATCCTAAATGCAATGTCTCCTGGCTTCACATCAAGCCCAACACCCATCGCCTCAAATGGTCCCCTCCCCGTATAGTATTTAAACGGGTCATAACCGAGAAGGGCAAGGTGTGCTGTATCACTACCTACCCTCAGTCCGGGTGATACGGGGTCAGCAATTCCCGTTATGCCCTCCCTGACAATCCTATCAAGATTTGGCTTTTTAGAAGCCTCCAGAGTCGTCTTCCCACCTAATTCTATTACCGGTCTTCCTGCCATCCCATCACCAACTATAATCAAGCCCTTTGCCATCTATACTACTCTCCACATATCAAAAACATAATCTTAACTAATATGCCCTCACAAAATATACAGTGTGCTTTGCCTTCCTCCCACATTTAATACAGACCTTCGCTTTTCTATCCAACTCCTCCATCGGAATTACTCTTATTGTCGCCTTCGTCTCCTCTTGAACTACCTCCTCACACTTACTATCTCCACACCAACCTGCCAATATATATCCAGCCCTCTCATCTATCAACCTCTTGAAATCCTCATATTCATCAGAAAATGTTATATGTCCTTTAAGATACCTCTTAGCACTCTCAAATAATTCATTTTGAACACTTTTTATGACGACCTGAAGAGATTCTGAGATGTTAGTCATAGGGACAAACTCCTTCTGCCTTGTATTTCTCTTCACAACAGGCAGAAGACCTCTCTCAATATCTTTTGGTCCAATCTCAATTCTTATCGGAACTCCCCTCATCTCCCATTCAGAGAACTTCCACCCCGCAGTATATTCAAGCCGCTCATCAAGATGCACTCTAATGCCTGACTGAGAAATTACATCACGCAATCTTATCGCCTCTTTTAGTGTCGCTTCTTTTGTTTTCTCAAATATTATTGGGATTATCACAACCTGGTAGGGTGCAACTGATGGCGGAAGAATAAGCCCCTCATCATCACCATGTGTCATTATCAAAGCGCCAACAGCCCTTGTAGAGACACCCCATGATGTCTGCCAGGCATAAACCTCCTCCTGTTTCTCATTCAGATACTTGATGTCAAAGACCTTTGAGAAGTGCTGTCCAAGGTTGTGGCTCGTCCCACCCTGAAGCCCCTTACCATCGGGCATAAGCAGTTCTATCGCATAAGTGGTGAGAGCACCAGCAAACTTCTCCCTCTCCGTCTTCTGCCCTTTTATCACAGGAACTCCAAGGTCCTTCTCATAGAAATCAACATACATATCAAGGACTTTTAATGCAAACTCTTCTGCTTCCTCATAAGTTCTATGAACTGTATGACCCTCCTGCCATAGAAATTCAGTCGTTCGTATAAACGGTCTTGTCACCATCTCCCACCTGACAACATTCGCCCACTGGTTTACCAGAAGCGGAAGGTCCCTGTATGACTGAATCCATTTTGAGAACATATAGCAGATAATCGACTCCGATGTCGGTCTCACAGCAAGCGGTTCCTCCAATTCCTCATTACCACCCTTTGTAACCCACGCTACCTGTGGAGCAAAACCAGCAACATGCTCTGCTTCCTTTTTCAGAAATGACTCGGGTATGAATAAAGGAAAGTATGCATTCTGACAGCCAAGTGCTTTAATCCTCTCATCAAGCATCTTCTGCATCTTCTCCCAGATAGCATAGCCATAAGGTCTTATGACCATACAGCCCTTGACAGGGGCATAGTCAATTACCTCTGCCTTTTTAAGGCAGTCAATGAACCACTGCGAGAAGTCAATGCTTCTTGGTGTTATCTCAGAAACAAATCTTTCTTCAGCCATCTATAACCTCTTAATAATATATGTGAATTCTAATAATATCAAAACTGTTAATAAATAGTAAAAATAAAAATATGCTCAACTCATGCTTTAGCAGTAAATAATAAAATAGCCCCAATAGATGGGGCAAAAAAAGTAAATCTATTTTTATAAATTAAATTTGACTCCTCCCTGTATCAGTATAGAGTGATACCTTGTCAAATAAGGTCTAATAAAAGTTCCTATCTCAAAAAATGGCTTTATAGAAGAACTTGAAGGTGCTATATCAAACCCACCACCAATCTGAACAAATCCACCATGACCAAAACCACTCTCACCCCCATGCCAAGAAAGACCATAATAATTACCAAACAAAATGTATGGGTCTATTATTGGGATTCTCCCACCACAGTAATAGAAATCAGCACATACTCCAAACATTAATTCTGAAATATTCATATCCCAATAGTTTGTATATTCAAACCTTGTATCCATATCAAATTTGAGATATCTATTGTATTCAAATTCAAGACAATAACCAACAAGATATGAAATTGAATGTCCACTGATATATATATTTACACCCCCTTCCAAACCCTGCATGATATTTGTTCTGGCTTCTAAGAGACCAAAACAGAACATAGAGATTAGAATAAGAACAATAAAATTTTTACAAATAATCCTAATAATTATATATTTCATAAAATATCAAAGAGTAAATTTTACTCCACCCTGAATTACGATTGATGGATAAATTGTCCACCCCCGATGAATTAGAGTTCCTATCTCAAAGAATGGTCTTATTGGTGACCTTGAAGGTGTTATATCTATACCACCACCAAGTTGACAAAATCCTTCATGCCAAACATCTTCAACATTTTCTCCACCCCAAGAGAGTCCATAAATACTGCTAAATGTAAGATAAGGGTTTATTATATGAAGTTTTTCTCCACAAAAATGGAAATCAGAAGATATACCAAACATTATTATTGGATATCTTGTTATAAATCTTATATCCATATCAAATGTAATATACTTATTGACTTCAAAGCCAAGTCGTCCACCAGCAATGTATTCTACATAATTACCGATATATATACGAGCACCACCTTCTACACCAGGGATAAAATTTGTCTGTGCTTCTATTAAAGAAGTAAATATGAGAATAATTAAAAACAGAAGAACTAATTTATTTTGCATAAAATCCATCATGCTTAATTAAATCAATTATGATTATAATAGAAAATTTTATTTAAATCAATAAATAAATTACTAAGTATAAATACTTATTTAAAGGTATAGAATATATAAAAATAAAAGAGCCCCAATAGATGGGGCTACCTTAAATAAAACAAATGATTAGAGATTAAATTTTATGCCACCCTGGAGAAGGAATGCAGTAACAGTTCCATCACCGAATGAAATTATTGCTCCTATCTCAACAAATGGCTTTACTGGTGATGTCTTTGATGGCATTAAGTCCATGGCGCCTCCAAATTGAACATAGCCACCGTGTGAATTTTCAACCTCAGTATGATTGAAACTATAACCACCACCAAAGCCGAGATATGGGTCTATGACTGGAAGCATTCCAGGAACAATATGATATTCAATATCTAAGCCACCTGCAACACCATTGCTACCCTCAGCATGTGTATATCTCATCTCAAATCCCCATAACAAGTATTTATTCATCTCAAAGTTGAACCTTCCTCCTGCCAGAACCGTTGTGCCTCCCTTTACTGCTATACCACCCTCAAGACCTGGAACAAAACCACCTGCTTGGGCGCTTATGGCTAAAAATAACAGACCAATAATAATTAATAGTGAAGTATTACGCATAAAAACCTCCTCAAATAAATTTTCATTAATTTATCATTTAATATTAAAATTTACAATAGATATTTTAAAGTTTTTTAATAAAAAACCCAATAAGCAGGTTCTAAAAAATCACGCTAAAATAACCTAAAACTCTAAAAAAATTACATTACAAAATATGAAAACTTAATTATAGGCAATAATATATAATTAAAATCTTTTAAAATTATAAGTTTGTTATAAAACTCTTTCCCTCATTCACATATAATCCTCTTTCATTGAGATGACTTACTAAAGATTCCATAATTTTGTTATGCTTTTCTGATGCTATAGTTTTAGTGAAAACCTCAATAGTTACTTCTTGCTTGTAAAAACTGGATTTCTTTGGGTCGTAAATAGAGAATTCCAGAACATCCACATCAAATTCACTTAAAACCGTCTTTATTATAGTATAGATTTCATCAATTGCTTCTTGAGATGCATCCTCCTCACCCTTGCGATATAAGAAGGAATATAGTTCATCCACTGAATGGAGAACAATTACTATATATGTTTTATCTTTAATTTTATAAGCATGCAAGTTCTCATTTTGCGATTCTTCTTCTTTATCATCAGTATTTTCTTCATGATTTTCTCTCTTCATAAAATATACCTCCCAAGCATTTTTATAAAATAAGATAATAGAGTAGTTAAATCGTGTCTATTAGTAAAAATAATATTCTCTCAAAATATAGATAAAAATAAAAGAATAAACAAGATAAAAAACCCCCTCAAAAAGAGGGGGCTAAATATATAAAAGTGGGAATATTGATGGGAGCGAGCAATCATAAATAGCCGAGGTCAAGTCGCACAGTCATTTAGTATCACTTGGCTGAACATGTTTCCATCTAACTTTTAAGAGAAGAAAAGATTTAAACACAAAAATCAAATCTGTTATAATTAAATTTAGGAGGAAAATATGATTATTATAAAAAAACAATACATTAGAGATAAAAAGGGTAAGCCTGTAGCAGTTGTTGTTGATTTGGAGACCTTTAGAGAGATTGAGGAACTTCTGGAAGATATAGAGGACTTAAAGATAGTTGAAGAGCGTTTAGATGAGGAAGACCTTGATTGGGATGAAGTTAAATCAGATATTAATTAAAATTAATGTATAAAATCAAGATAAAACATTCTGCCTTAAAAGAGTTTAAAAAGATACCTGATGAAATTAAAGGTCAGATAAAAGCGAAGGTAGAAAAACTAAGAGAAGAGCCAAGATACGCAGGTGTTCGGAAACTTAGCGGACGAGATGATATCTACCGTATTCGCATAGGAATATACAGGGTTCTTTTTAAAGTAGATGATAAAGAACATTTGGTAAGGATTCTTTCTATCAGAAAGAGAGATGAAGCATATAAGTAGCGTCCTCAATCCTATGAATAAGAACATAACTTAGACATGGGGCTTAAGCCCCCTGACAAAATATTTAAACATTGTGAGAACTAAAACTGATTTAAATAGCGCTAGGACGCACGACCTCGCTATCTTACACTCACACTATTCTTAGTTTCCTTCTCCCGTTTCTGAGGATTCATCTTCATCCACTGGCACCGGGGGACTGGGTTCAGGAACATTGGGGTCAGAGTAATAATCGTTCTCGTCAATATATATTGGTCCCGGTGTATCAAAACCACTCTGACCTTCCTCTCTTAATTGCTCGTCAGAACCGCTAAAGTCCGTCGGGGCAACATAAGTATCATCAATAGCACTACCCTCGTCTTCATCATCATCTGCAATTGCTGGAGTAGCGGTTAATAAAAAGTTAAGACCAACGACTAACAGGGCTCCAAAGGAAATAAAGAATATAAACCAACTTTTTAACCTTTCCACAATACAACTCCTCCCTTGTTATAAAAACCTCCATAGGGCAATTTAAAAATAATAACAAATTTAATATGGATTATAAATATATTTTCAATATATTTCTTTAATATATTTTGTTCCTGTATTACCACCAATTCCAGATATCCAACCTACTTTTCCATCTGGAGTTTTAATTTTATACCAATTTTTGTATCTATCTAATGATTCATATTTATTTCCATAAAGTAAAATTTCTATTTTATTTGAATTATAATTATGATCTTCTTTTAGAGTCAAACCATCTTCGTTAATTATTTCTATATAAAGAGGAATAGTTTCTACTAATATTTCATTGCCTAATTCTGCTCTACACCAACCAACATCTCCATTAGAAGTTTTTACTTTAATCCAATCTCCTTGCCTATCAATAACTGTTAACTCAATTCCTGGTAAAATTAATTCGTCAACAACCTTATTACTTTTTGTGTCTGGCTCCTCTCTTAAAGGAACACCCTCATCGTAAATAACATGACCAATTCCAATCTTTGTTTCTATTACTTCTTCTGTTTCTTTTTCTTTAAATAAATTAGAAATATAAGGCTTACTTATATAAATAACCCCAACTGTTAAAATAATAATTAATAATATTGTTATTAATATTTTTATACAACTTAATGGTTTTTTACCAATAAATAATTTTGAATAACAATCAAAAATAGCTTTATAATATTTATCTTTATATTTATATTCTATTAAAGTAATAGGAATAAAACCTAAAAAATAATTTATATCTGAAGAAGTTATATCCCAATAAATAAGACGTTCTGTTAATGATGCGCAAGATAATTTTTCTTTTATTAATGATTCTTTATATGCAATCATTTCTGCTTCTTCAAATGTCATATTAGGAACTTCAAAATAACTTGAATATTTAAAAATATCTTCAAAATTTATATCTTTAAATCTTGATATTTCTAATTTAATTTTTTTCTTAAATTCATTAATTTTATTTGATATAAACACATACTCAATATAGTAACCACTATGTTTTCCATTATGGCGATACCATTCTTTATATGGTTCATCTTCCTCATAATATACTGTTTTATAAGAACCATTTAATTGCCTTTCACTTCTTGTTTTATTAACCCTTCTATATTTTGTAACAGAATACTCTCCATCCCAATAGCTTTCAAGATAAATGTTAAAAACATATACAGGTGCATATATGAAATTCTTACTTTTAATAGTGATTTTATTTTTAATGTTTCTTGGTCTAAATATTCCTTTACATAACCAATTATTGAAAATTTCTAGAATATTCGAAGGTTCTTCTCCCTTTTCTATTTTTAGAAACTTTATCTCTTCATCTTTGAATATTTTAATTTCTTCTTCTAAGAAATAAACTGAACCACAATAAGGACATTTTTGAATCGGATTAGAGGTATCCTTAATAAAACTTGCACCACAATTTTTACATTGTAATTCTTTCATAATAAATATTTATGATTTATATATTTAAGAAAATTATATTTATTAGAATTCGTCAACACAAAAAAACATTTTTTCTAATAAATCACCACCAATTGCAACACGAATAATGTTTGTGGCTAAATCTTCCTCATTACAAGATTTTAAAATTATTTCACTAATAACTACTAAATTGTTATCAATAATTACTATTTTTATAAAAGGAAATAAAGCTAATTTAGTCAACATATCAACATAATTAATTGAATTTGAAATTTCTCCAATTTTTGTATATATTAAAACAACATCCTCTTTTATTGTATCATCATAAAATATTTTAATACCAATTGCTTGTCTTCTACCTGTTTCTTCTATATTAGCATTAATTAAATAAATTTCACCACTTTTTACAAGTTCTGTATTAAATATTTTACAACAATTTTTCAAAACATCTTCTAAATTATCCATTTTTATATCTCCTTTCATATATATAAAAATAATGAATAATTAAATTATTAAATTACATCTAAATTCAAATGCCCATAATCCCAATTTTTATCACCTATAAAAATTTTAATAATAGGATATTTATCAAATCCCTTATTTCTTATATTTTCTTTTACTCTATTAATTAAATAATCAAAAAATTTAGTATTATTTTCATTAATAGGTCCATTTTCAAATTTAATATCATATTCTTTTACTATTTTTTGGTTTTCAAATAAAACAACATAGTCAAATTTTTGCTCAATTTTATGCTTTAATATTATTAAACAGGGAAGAGAAGGGGCATACTCCCTACTAATTTTTTTATTAGAATTTTTATCCATAAGCTTAAACCTCATATTTTTTTAATATCTAAAAAAGTGGGAATATGGATAATGGCGAGCAATCAAATATAGCCGAGGTCAAGTCGCACGGTCATTTAGTATCGCTTGGCTGAACATATTGCTATGCTTACACCTGCGACCTATCAAACTGGTAGTCTTCCAGTGACCTTGAGGTGGCATTTCTGCCACGGGAGACCTAATCTTGGGGTGGGCTTCCCACTTATATGCTTTCAGCGGTTATCCCTTCCGGACACGGCTATCCAGCGATGCTCTTGGCAGAACAACTGGAACACCGGAGGTCTGTCCACCCCGGTCTTCTCATACTAGGGGTAGCTCCCCTCAGGTCTCCTGCGCCCACGGCAGATAAGGACCGAACTGTCTCGCGACGTTCTAAACCCAGCTCGCGTGCCGCTTTAATGGGCGAACAGCCCAACCCTTGGGACCTGCTCCAGCCCCAGGATGCGACGAGCCGACATCGAGGTGCCAAACCTCCCCGTCGCTGTGGACGCTCGGGGGAGATCAGCCTGTTATCCCCGGGGTAACTTTTATCCGATAAGTTACGGCCCTCCCACTTAGAGCCGTAAGATCACTAAGCCCGGCTTTCGCCCCTGCTCGACTTGTTTGTCTCGCAGTCAGGCTCCCATATGCCTTTACACTCGCCACGCGATTTCCATACGCGTTGAGGGAACCTTCGGGCGCCTCCGTTACTCTTTAGGAGGCAACCGCCCCAGTCAAACTACCCACCTGATACTGTCCCCGACCCGGATAACGGGTCAAGGTTAGAGTTCCGAAACGAGAAGGGTGGTATTCCAAGGTTGGCTCCACAAGGGCTAGCGCCCTCATTTCAATGCCTCCCACCTATCCTACACATCACGACCCAAAACCCAATACCAGGTTATAGTAAAGCTCCACGGGGTCTTTCTGTCCCGCCGCGGGTAACCCGCATCTTCACGGGTACTACAATTTCACCGAGCCCCCTGTTGAGACAGCGCCCAGATCGTTACGCCCTTCGTGCGGGTCGGAACTTACCCGACAAGGAATTTCGCTACCTTAGGACCGTTATAGTTACGGCCGCCGTTTACCGGGGCTTCGGTTCAGGGCTTCGCTCCCGAGAGAGCTAACTCCTCTCCTTAACCTTCCGGCACCGGGCAGGCGTCAGTCCCTATACATCGCCTTACGGCTTAGCAGAGACCTGTGTTTTTAGTAAACAGTCGCCTGGGCTGATTATCTGCGGCTGCCTCGCGCAAAAAAATTCACGCTAACGCAGCGCCCCTTCTTCCGAAGTTACGGGGCCATTTTGCCTAGTTCCTTAACAGGGGTTAACTCGAGCGCCTTGGTATGCTCTACCTGCCTACCTGTGTCGGTTTGCGGTACGGTCACCTGCACTCAACACTAGAGGTTATTTCTCGGCAGTGTGGGCTCAACCACTTCACACAAAATGTGCTCGTCATCACCCATCAGAACTTAACGAAGATAAGGATTTACCTCACCTTCATCCCTCAGGGTTTGAACCGAGACAACCATCACCCGGATGGTCTACCCTCCTGCGTCGCCCCATTGCTCCTGCAGATGGTACGGGGATGTTGACCCGTTTCCCATTACCTACGTCTTTCGACCTTGGCTTAGGGGCCGACTGACCCTGGGAGGACTTACCTTCCCCAGGAAACCTTAGGCTTACGGCGAGCGGGATTCTCACCCGCTTTATCGCTACTTATTCCGGCATACTCACTTCCACTCCGCTCTAATGTGTCTCACGACACACCTTCACCACGGTGGAACGCTCCTCTACCATTTCATAAGGCAAGCCCTATGAAATCCATGGCTTCGGCAGTTAGCTTAAGCCCCGATAAATTTTAGGTGCGGACCCACTTGACCAGTGAGCTATTACGCACTCTTTAAAGGATGGCTGCCTCTAAGCCAACCTCCTGGCTGTCTATGCGAATCCACTTCCTTTCCCACTTAGCTAACATTTAGGGGCCTTAGCCGATGGTCTGGGTTATTTCCCTCTTGAGCCAGGAGCTTATCCCCCTGACTCTGACTCCCGGGATACGAGTAGCGGTATTCGGAGTTTGGTTGGGGTCGGTACCAAATACTGGCCCTAGCCCATCCAGTGCTCTACCCCCGCAACTTATTACCCGAGGCTAGCCCTAAAGCTATTTCGCGGAGAACCAGCTATCTCCAAGCTCGATTGGCTTTTCACCGCTATCCACAGGTCATCCAACAAGTTTTCAACCTTGACTAGTTCGGACCTTCACCGGCTTTTACACCGACTTCATCCTGCCCATGGATAGATCGCCTGGTTTCGGGTCTACTCCATACAACCTTGTCGCCCTATTCGGACTTGCTTTCGCTACGGCTTCGGGATTTGGTTCCCTTAACCTATGGCTACATAGAGTAACTCGCCGGATCATTCTACAAAAGGCACGCAGTCACCCAAACCTAAGCTTGGGCTCCTACACCTTGTAGGCACACAGTTTCAGGTACTATTTCACTCCCCTCACTGGGGGTCTTTTCACCATTCCCTCACGGTACTGGTTCACTATCGGTCGCTGGGTAGTATTTAGCCTTAGGAGGTGGTCCTCCCAGATTCGCACAGAACTTCCCGGATTCCATGCTACTTGGGAAGATAACCCAGAGAGCCACCTCGGTTTTCATCTACGGGGCTTTCACCCTCTATGGCTCCTCTTTCCATGGGATTCTACTGACCGGGTGGTTTGTAACTCTCCGAAGGGTTGAGCAGCCCCTTCCGGCTATCTCCCACAACACCCCAGATGGCAACGGCTGTCACCTTTAAAGTCACCTGAGGTTTAGGCTGTCTCCCTTTTCGCTCGCCGCTACTGGGGGAATCGCTTTTGCTTTCTTTTCCTCTGGCTACTAAGATGGTTCAGTTCACCAGGTTCGCCCCCCAAGGTCTATGTATTCAACCCTGGAGTGACGGGGGATTAACCCCGCCGGGTTTTCCCATTCGGATATCCCCGGGTCAAAGCCTGCTTAGCGGCTAACCGGGGCTTATCGCAGCTAACCACGCCCTTCATCGCCTTCCAGCGCCTAGGCATCCACTATGTGCCCTTACTAACTTGACCTCAGCATACCTTTACTTATACGCAAAAATTGCCCGCGCTCTTATTATCCATATTCTCACTTTCAAAGAACAAATCTTTACCCAAACCTATATTATACACAAAAATATATCCTTGTCAATACCTAAATATCAATTTTTTTAATATAAATTCTACTTAAAACCAAAAATTTATAATATTATTAGTAGATGAAACCCTCTGAAAGAGAGAAATTAGAAGAGTTCAGAAAAAAACTCAAAAAATTACTAAAGGATAAGAATATAATTAACCAATATGAAAGAACACCTCAATCGCTATCAATCAAAAATAGCACTGAATTTATTCATAATAATAAGAAATTCCTATTAATATCAGATGAACCAACAGATAATTTTGGATTTCATATTGATGAACTAATCAAACATACATCTTCTTTCTCAAAATCAGAAGACATTACTCCCTCTGACTTTGCATTTATAGACATAGAGACCTGTGGCAAAAGCGAAAATACAATCATATTAATTGGAATTCTCATATTTGAGGATGAGAGACCAAGATTAATCCAAGCATTTGCAAGAAATTATTCAGAAGAATTCGGTATTTTAGAATATATATGTAAAATATTAGAGGGAAGGAAGATATTTATAACATATAATGGCAAGCACTTTGATATACCTATAATTAAATTAAGGTCTCTTTTATATTATTTAGAGCCACCAGAACCGAATATCCATATAGACCTTCTGCCAATTGCGAGGAGTAGAATACCAAAGGGTCGCCTTCCAAACAGGCGTCTAATAACACTTGAATACTACCTCCTTGGATTTGAGCGTGAGGGTGATATACCAAATAGATTAATACCTTCTATATACCATAACTTTGTAAGAACTGGCGACGCAAGTGGAATCGCGAAGGTAATTCAGCATAATGCTTGGGATGTCCTATCCATGGCAAATTTGCTTCCAATTCTATTATCTGTTGACAGCCCTGAAATTGAAAAGATTAAGGACTACTGGTATGAAAAATAAAAACAATTTTTAACTTTAATTACCAGACCTCACCAGGGAATTGTTTTATTCTCTCGTATGTGAATACAGGACCATCCTTGCAGATATACACATCACCAATATTACATCTTCCACACTTTCCAAGACCACACTTCATCTTCGCTTCAAGTGTTGTATATATCTGTTCAGGTGAGTAACCAAGTTCCTCAAGCTTTTCCATACATAGTCGTATCATTATAAGCGGTCCACAAACAACTACAACCCTGTTCTTCGGTGACAGTTTCATCTGCTCAAGAACCGGTGGTATGAAACTGACCTTGCCCTTCCAATCGGATGTTTCACCTCCGGGGTCAACGCATAGAATTGTCTCAAGGACACCTTTATTCTTCCACCATCCATATACCTCATCTTTATATACAAGTTCATCCACACACCTTGCAGCATATATAAGATGGAAATCCCTGAACTTCTTTCTCTCATCTAATATTCTATATATAAGACCCCTCAGTGGAGCAATGCCTATGCCACCACCAAGTATCATAATGTGCTTGCTGTAGAAATTATCAATAGGAAACCAGTTGCCATAGGGACCCCTGAATGCAACATAATCACCTTCACTAAGGTTATGAAAAGAGTGGGTTGCTCTCTTTACTTCCTTCACTGTAATCTCAATATAATCCTTCAACGAAATAGGTGATGCAATACAGAATGGTGCCTCACCACTACCGGGAACAGAGAACTCACCAAACTGCCCCTCCTTGAATACCCACGACTTTCTATCATTATCACTTATAAACTCAAGACGGAAGGTCTTTATCGTTGGGGTTTCTTCCTTCACCCCAATTACTCTCATCATCTTTGGTTGATATATGCTATCAGCCATAATAATCTATTTTATAGCTCCCGAAACTATAAGCAGTTTCTGTATATCTTCCCTTATATCTATATTCTGAGGACATTCTGATATGCATCTGCCACAACCAACACAACCAATGGTTCCAAAGCGTCTTGGATAGTATGAGAATTTGTGCATAATCCTTTGTCTATATCTTGCATACTGAAGTGGTCTCGGCTGATGGGCTGATGCTCTTGTGAACTCAGAACCCGTGCAGAAGTCCCAGAACCTAAACCTGACAGACCCTTCATCCTGTATGTCAAAGCAGTGGCAGGTAGGACAGACAAATGTGCATATACCACAGCCAATGCAAGCGGGCTCAAGCGTCTTCCAGATATCATTATTAAAAATATTAAACAATGCATTATGAGAACCGGCAATAGGTGGCGCTTCTGCGAAACCATCTGTTTTTATCTCAGGTAATTCAACTTCTTTGGTAGAATTTCTCTTAACTTCATCAATTACAACACTACCTTTCTCGCTTACTTGCCATATTAGATACCCTTCCTCAACCTTTAATATCGCACAATCTGCATATTCACATCCAACAGGGTCAACCCCCACCCAATGACAAAAACATCTGTCATCAAGAGGTTTTGTGCATAAATTGACAACACAGATTGTATTCTCTCTTTTTAAGAACCATAACTCATCCCTATAGTCCCAGCCAAAGAGAAGGTCAAGTCGATTGAAGGCATAAAGGTCGCAGTTTCTAACACCAAAGAGAACCCTCCGCTCTGTCTCTATCTTTGATTCTGCTATTATTCCATTATCAACTCTCTTAAATCTCAATATTTCCTCATTATTTGGAAAAAACAGTTCCTTAGGTGAAAGAAGCGTTCTTGAGTTTATATCAATCTCGCCACTGCCAATGGAATTATACGAAATGATGTTGCCCTTACTATCTGGTCTCTTCACCCTTTGGGGCGCTATCACTGGCATAACCTTATTCAGATTCTCAAGAAGGTCTTTAATATCGTTGTTAGAAATAAAGAATGCAATACTTCCTGTCATAGTATAAAGTCCTCCATATCCTGAGCACTGTAGTCCTGTAATATTGGCTTCTTCTCTATATCCATGCCTGCTCTATAACCATCATACAACTCTTCTAGCTTCATTGATATGCGATTATAGATGAGTCGTAGTGGTATTCCAACAGGGCAGACGCGCTCGCACTCGCCACAATCGGTGCACCTTCCTGCCATACACATCGCCCTTCTAAGGTGGAATAACATATTATTGTTCGGCGATGGTGAGAGGTCAATCCACTGCGGCATATTTCTATAAGATATGCAGATATCACAGTAGCACATTGGGCATACCTGCCTACAGGCATAACATCTTATACATTTTGAAAAAGCATCCTTCCATAAGTTAAGCAAGTCCTTATCACTCTTATCTTTGTAAAACTCAATTTCTCTGAAGTAGCGCTCTCTTTCTGGCTTTATATCAACCCTATCTCCAATAAATATATCTGCATTGGGTGTATTTCTGACATCACAGTATAGACATTTGTCGTGTAGTATATCTGGCGACAAGACGCTATAATCATCTTTATTTTTGCCAGTTATTTTCTTTGGGTCAATCATACCCTGGCAACCAAGTCCAATAATTTTTACTCTGCTTCTGTCTATCATTCTCTCCTGAATGAGAACCACAAGAGATTTATAATCACAACCTTTCAGAATAACACCTGCTTTATGCTCCGGATTTTCCTTCAGATATCTGAGTAGATATAGAGTGAGATTATGAACTGAATTCACACCAAAGATGAACTCATCTGCATCATCGCTCTTAAATGCAAGATGGGGCTTTGAAAATGGGGGAAGTTCACTCTTTTTATATCCAATTACAACATTAACCTCTCCACTTTCTATCAATCTCTTTGAATTCTCAACTATTCCCTTTATTATTACACTTAAATCTGTCATACCTAACATAGTATTATCATTTTTAATAAGATATTATTCTGCCTTCTCCTCAAAATCTTTAAACATTGTATTCGGTCCAAGTTCTCTCACCTTTTCTGTTACATAATTTACGATATCAGCCCACTTGCGACCCTCAGAAGCAGAGCACCAACTCACATGAAATCTATCAATCTCAAAACCCACTGCCTTCATAAGTTCTCGCAATATCGTGAACCTTCGTCTTGCATAGAGATTTGCTATTGAATAGTGGCAGTCGCCCGGATGGCATCCAGATACGAGAACGCCATCAGCACCATCCATAAGTGCTCTTAGTATAAATAGCGAGTCCATCCTTCCTGAGCAGGGAACCTTTATAATTCTTATATTAGGTTCATATTCAATTCTGCTTGTGCCCGCAAGGTCTGCTCCTGCATAAGAGCACCAATTGCATAGAAATCCAACTATCTTCGGTTCATAATTATTTACTTCTACTTTTCTATTATCAGCCATATAAAATCACCTAATCTATTCTCTTAAATCTTCTTCCCAATCAGTGATTCAACCTGTTCAAATACCTGAATATTCGTTGTGCCTTTGAGGTCAATAGCACTTGACCTGCATATTGTAAGGCAGTTGCCACATCCCATACATTTTCCAGCATTCACCCTTGCAATTGTTCTTATAACAGGTTTACCATTTAGCAAGTCCTTCCTCTCCGCTTTATCTATCGCATCATAAGGGCATACATCCTTACAGGCGAGACAACCTGAGCATGTCAACTCATCAATGACTGCAATTAGTGGCTCTCTTTCAAGAATGTCCTTAGATAATAACCCAAGAACCTTGCTTGCAGAAGCAGAACCCTGACTTACCGCATCAGGTATATCCTTTGGTGCCTGACAAGAGCCAGCGAGAAAGACCCCCGCAGTATTTGTATCAACAGGTCTTAACTTTGGGTGCGCCTCGTTGAAAAATCCATACTCATCGTAAGATATTCCAATCTTTCGGGCAAGTTCACTTGCTCCTGTGGCGGGGTCAATGCCAGTCGCAAGAACAACCATATCAGCAGAAATCTCTATATTTTTACCTGATATTGTGTCATTACCGAAGACCATAATCTTATCGCCATCTCTATATAATCTTGACACCCTGCCTCTCAAATAGACAGCCCCTGCCTCCTCCATCGCTCTCTGTATGAACTCTTCATATCCCTTTCCACCTGCTCTTATATCAATATAGAAAATGAACGCCTTTGCAGATGGAAGTCGGTGGTGAAGTAAAATTGCGTGCTTTGCTGTATACATACAGCATATCTTTGAGCAATATGGTCTATTATATTTTGCATCCCTTGAACCAACACACTGAATGAAGACAACATTTTCTGGCTCTTTACCATCTGATGGTCTTAAAATTTTTCCTTCGGTTGGTCCAGAAGCGCAGGAGAGCCGTTCAAATTGTAGCCCTGTTATCACATCGGACACATTTCCATAACCGTATTCACCAATAACGCTGTGGTCAAATAATGAATAACCAGTTGCTACAACTATTGCCCCAACCTCTACCTTTATCAATTCATCTTCCTGGTCAAATCTTATAGCACCCTTAGGGCAAACCTTCTCACATATCTTACAGCGTCCCTTTGTATAATACAGACAACTATCTTTATCAATGACGGGAATCTTCGGAACTGCCTGCTGAAAAGGAAAATATATCGCTGTTCTATTAGAAAGCCCCTGTTCAAATTCACTTGGTATCTTCTTCTGGGGACATTTCAATGTGCAGTCGCCACAACCATTACATAACCCCTCATCAACTGACTTTGCCTTTTTTCTTATTGTAACAATAAAGTTTCCTATATAACCCTCTACTCTTTCAACTTCGGAGTAGGTATAGAGTTTGATATTTTTATGCCTTGATACATCCACCATTTTTGGTGTTAGAATGCACTGAGAGCAATCAAGAGTTGGAAATGTCTCGTCAAGCATTGCCATTTTACCACCTATTGACGGTTCTCTCTCAACCAAGATAACTTCAATTCCACCATCTGCTATATCAAGGGCTGACTGAATGCCCGAGACACCACCACCAATAACAAGGGCTCTCTTCATTAATGGAACCTTTATATCATAGAGTGGCTCAAGCTCGCGTGCCTTTGCAACAGCCATCTTAACAATGTCTATTGCCTTCTCTGTCGCTTTATCTCTATCTTTATGCACCCAGGACGACTGCTCTCTAATGTTTGCCATCTCCATTTTATAGGGATTAAGTTTTGCATCGGCAACACAAGCCCTGAATGTTGGCTCGTGCATTCTTGGAGAGCATGCGGCTACGACCACAGCAGTCAATTTATGTTCTTCAATGGCTTTCTTTATCATATCTTGCCCAGGGTCTGAGCACATATACTTATAATCAGTTGAATAAACGACCCCTGGCATCTTAGATGCCTCTTGGGCAACTCGTTTAACATCAACCGTCCCTGCGATATTTGCACCACACCAGCAGACAAAGACGCCAATTCTCGCCATATCTAACCTGCCTTAACCTTCTCAACACTAAGATTTTTTATCAAACTCTCTGGGCTTATCCAGTTTCTTCTAAAGCCGACTATTCTCTTATCTGCACCAAGAGCATGCGCAATCAACTGAGTAAAGAATGTTATAGGAATATTCAATCTTCTACCAATGTATTTAGATGCTTCCTTCTGCCTAAGTTCAAGTGTTGTCTGACAGAGCGGGCAAACAGTTGCAATAACCTTAGCACCGTTCTTTTGTGCATCAATGATTATATCTGCTATCATCTTACCAACAATCTCGGTATTTGATAGCGAAAGAGAACCACCACAACAACTTACTTTATAATTGAAATTCACAGGTGACGCACCTACTAAAGACAATAATTCCTCCATGATAGTTGGGTTCTCATATCTCTCACAATTCGTCATTTTTGGTGGTCTTGCGAAAAGACAGCCATAATAAGAAGCAACTTTAAGTCCAGTTAGATTTCTCATAACCTTCTCTTTAATCTTCTCTTTATTCATCTTGGAGAGAACCTCAAGGGCATTAAAGATAGGATGAGAACCATCATAATCATAACCAATGATAGTTGAGACCTTTTTTCTAATTTCATTGTCATTAGCAATCATATAGTTTGCGTGAATAAGACGACTATAGCAAGCAGGACAGACCGTTATTATAGGAAGTCCTAAATCTATGCCCTTTACAATTGTATCTACTGCAAGCACAACTGACATCTTCCTGTCATAGAAATGACCAGCAGATGCCCCACAGCAGACCCAGTCCTTTATATCAACAAGTTCTATTCCGAGTTTTTCAAATACGAATCTGAAAGACCTGTCATATTCCTTTGAAGTGGAATGCGCTGAACACCCAGGATAGTATGCAAACCTCATATTTTCTCCCATTTCTCTATTATCTCCCTGGCGCGACCACTACCATCAAACCTTGATGGAAAGAGTGAAATCTTGCCTTTTATAAACATCTTAGGTGCTTTTAGAACATCCCTAAATGGTTTCAAACTCACGAAATTGTGAATAAGGACGAAGCCAAGTTCAAACATCCGCCCAAACCTCTTTATCACATCAAGAAATACAAGTGTGAAGATGCGAACAGATGGCTCTCTTGGCTTTATACCTTTTTTGAATGCAATATTGCGAAGACCATCCATAAGGTCTGCTATCTCAATCTCCCGGGGACAGCGTGTGGCACAGGTATAGCAGGATGCGCATATCCAATATGTATTAGATGACAAAACCTCATCTATGAAGCCAAGTTGAAGATAGCGAATTAGCCGTGATGGTCCAAGGTCCATTGTAAAAGCGACGGGACAACCTGCTGTGCACTTTCCACATTGATAGCATCTCTCTATGGTTTCACCCGAGTAAAATTTTAGTTCGCTTCTAAAATCAAGATGAAGTGCCTCTTTATCTAATATCTCAGACATATTGTGAAAGATATAACATATTATAAGATAAAATCAAGTCATTATATAGAATAAAGTAAAAAAACTGGGGTGGACGAGGGGTCTCGAACCCCTAACAACTGGATCCACAGTCCAGTGCTCTACCGTTGAGCTACGCCCACCATAAAATACATACCCCCGAGAGGATTTGAACCTCTGGCAAACGGATTAGAAGTCCGTTGCTCTATCCACCTGAGCTACGGGGGCTTTAATCAAAATATATTATACAAATAATATCAGATATTGAAGTATAAATTTTATAAAAATTGTTAGAAATATTTTTCTATCGGCTGAAATATGTAGCAACCGAATCCTTTAGCAAGTCAAAAAAGCCACCATCTGAATATGCTCTTATTGCTACATAACACTGGTCACAATTATTTTTTGGCACAAATTCACTGATTATCTCTTCTTGCGTATTATATATAGCATCTGGAAACATTGAACAGGGGTTTAACTTGCCATCAGGTCTGACAACAAAGAATCGGACGCCAGCACGACAATTCGGTTTTCCACCATCTCTGAAGAACTCGTATGTTCCAAATAAGACACGCTCTGGATTTCTAACTGCTTGTCTATGTCTTTTCATTTCTATCACATTAAGTATCTCTGACCTCAGCACTTCAAGTTCTTTTTCATCAGATATACAAAATTGAGGGTCACCTGTGCGTAATATAGAATACGCACTATATGATATAGCGACACCCCACTCAAATGCCCTCCTTGCTACTGATGAAATATCCTTGTAATTTTCATGAGTTATAGCCATATTAAGGACTATATCTGATATATTCAGTTTAGCAATCTTTGGAACCAGATTCTCAAGGTGTTTATATAGACCCTTATATCTTCTGAAGTCATCGTGCCTTTCATCAGGAAAGTCAAGTGATATTGAGAACTGGTCAATTCCAAGTTTTGCAAGTCTTATAAACTTCTCTTCAGTAAGAAGAGCACCATTAGTCACAAATACAATATATGGTATCCGCTCATCAAAACTTCTCAATTGTGATATGACCTCTTCTATATCATCACGCCAGAGTGGTTCACCACCAGATAATTGAACAGATACAGGATTGTAAATCTCAAGAAAACGCTTATACTCCTCTGGCTTCATTCTTCTTTCATTTGGGGAGGGTCCACCCTTATCGCAATGCTTACAATTACAGACGCAGTTATGTGTAACCTCAAAAGAGATTACAAGGGGTCTTGAAATAAAATAATTCACAAAACCTCTCATCGCCATCTTTGATGCTGATATTAAACTACTCTTAACCATATCAATGTCTTATGAAAATAATCATCAATAATAAGATATTAACTAATCTCTTTCAAGCCATTCATATATGGAACTAACGCATCTGGTAATCTAACGCTTCCATCTTTTCGTTGAAAGTTTTCAAGTATTGCGAGAAGCGACCTTGACAGAGCAAGACCGCTTCCATTAAGAGTATGAACATAACGAGATGGTCCCCCAACTTTTGGTTTATATCTTATCCTCGCCCTTCTTGCCTGAAAATCCACAAAGTTAGCACAAGATGAAACCTCACGGTAAGTTCCCTCACTCGGTATCCAAACCTCAAGGTCATAACACTTGGCTCCCGCAAATGACAGTTCACCAATACAAAGTGCTGTCACCCTATACGGAAGTTCAAGCATTTGAAGGAGTGACTCCGCATCTCTTGTAAGACCTTCCAATTCATCATAGGATGTCTCAGGTGTTGTGAACTTGACCAGTTCTACTTTATTGAACTGGTGCATTCTCATAAGCCCACGCGTCTCGCGCCCGTGAGCGCCCGCTTCCTTTCTGAAACACGCACTATATGACGCATAATATATCGGGAGGTCGCTCTCAAGCATTGTCTCATCTTTATGAAGATTTGTTACCGATACCTCAGCAGTAGGAATGAGAAAATAATCAGGGTCATCGGTATGATACATCTCATCTTCAAGGTGTGGGAGTTGACCAGTTCCAGTCATAGTATCACGATTCACAAGATATGGACAAAACACCTCTTTATAACCAATCTTTGTTGCTGTATCAAGGTAGAAGTTGATAAGAGCCCTTTCAAGTTGTGCTCCAAGCCCCTTATAGACAGCGAACATTGAGCCCGTCATCTTTGAGGCACGCTTGAAGTCAAGAATGCCAAGCATTTCGCCTATCTCCCAGTGTGGACGGGGCGTCCAACTAAACTCAGTTGGCTTGCCCCACTTTCTAACAACAACATTTCCTCTTTCATCTTCACCGTCGGGAACACTATGGTGTGGTATATTTGGGATTCTTATTAATAAACTATATATTTTCTTGTCAATACCCGAAACCTTATCTTCTAACTTATCAATCTTATCTCCTAATTTACTAACATCTTCTGTTATTTTACTTACATCCTTGCCTTCTTTTACTAAAACGCTTACTTCCCTTGACCTCTTGTTTCTTTCTGCGCGAAGGTTATCTAACTTGTGAACCATCCCCCTTCTCTTATGAACAAAATCAATCAAGGCATCTACATCAACATTATAGCCCTTCTTTTTTGTGATGTCCTTCACAAGTTCAACATTCTCTTCTATAAATCTTATATCAAGCATAATATTTAATATGAATTCTAATATATGAACTTATTTCAATCAACATCTTGTTTTGTATAGATAAGATTATAAAAATAAATTATCATATATTGAAGGGAGGATGGAAATGATAAATAAAAGAATTTTATTATTATGTTTACTAATGATGATTGTGGTTCTTATAATCAATACTTCATCTTGTAAGAAAAGCGAGAAAGGGGAAGAAAAACCAAATGAGTCAACAGGGGAATTAAAGGCAGGTGAAACACCACAAACAACTGATATAGGTGAGGGGTATGTATCTACTGGACCACTAAATCTTCGCTCAAAGCCATCAAAGGATGGCAAGGTAATAACAGTTCTTGGTAAGGACGAGCCAATAACAGTGCTTGAGAAATCAACAAATGAAGACACAATAGATGGTATCACTGCATCATGGTATCGTGTGAAGACCAAAGCGGGAGATGAGGGTTGGGTCTTCGGTGGCTACATCAGATTTGGCAAACCATCTGAAGGTGGTATTTCAGCAAATACCACAGTCCAGGTTGATATGTCTGAGGTCCCCGATGGTATGCCTGCTTATGATTATTACAAACTTGGTAAGACATTCTACGACGAAGAAAATTATAAAAAAGCATTACCCTATCTATTGAAATCTATAGAGACATACAATAAGGAGACAAAGACAGACAAGCAATACGGCTGGGTTTTATTCTTTGCTGGTGCCTGCTATCAAGAACTTGGAGACCACAACAAAGCGATAGATATCTATAATAAAGCACTGACAATTATGCCTGATTACTTTTGGCTACACAATAATCTTGGTTTATCTTATATTAAAGTTGGAAATAAAGAGAAAGCCATAGAACATCTTGAGAAGGCACTGACACTAACACCTGAAAAAGATAGAGAGAATGCAATAAGGATAGCACAGAGAAACCTTGATAGTGCAAAAAGTATGAAATAGACAATGATTATCTATAGTTGATAAACTCATAAGAAGAATATGAAAATAAAATTTGAGATTTTAGCATTATTGTTAATAATACTTGCTTATCTATCTCAGTGTAGCAGACAGATGGAAGAAACAACGCCTCAGATAGAGAACAGAACACCTGACCAGAGGATAGAGGATTTCACATTGATAGAGACATACAAGGGAAGTGAGACGTGGCACCTTGTGGCTGATTACGCAGATGTATATGAACAGATGAAGGTTGCAAAGGCAGTTAATATCACGATAGAATTTTACAAACAGGGCAAACGTTCATCAACGCTAACAGCAAACTGGGGAACTATTGACCTTGGCAGTAATGATATGGTCGCATATAATAATGTCGTAGTCATCGCTTCGGATGGAACTAAACTTGAAACATCAAAACTCAGGTGGGATGCCTTTGATGCCCATATAAGAAGCGATGAGAAGGTTCGCTTTACAAAAGGGAATTCTATCATCTATGGTATTGGTTTTGAGTCAGACCCAGACCTTGAGAACTTCAAGACATCAAGAATGGTAGGTCATCTAACTAATGAGGAGGTATCTATCTACTCAGGAGAGGAAGAAAAGTAGAATATTGCCCTTTTTATAATGAGATATATCCATATATTAACTTTTGTAATATTAAACCTTTTTATAATTCTTCCTCCCATCGCAGAGGACAAGAAAGAGGAAGAGAAATATGTAATTGAGGCAGACAATACCGAGGGAATTATTGAAGGTGACGAGCGCGTAATAATTGGAACGGGGCATGTAAAGATAACTCACGGTAAACTGATAATTACCTGTGATAAGGGAACATCATACGAGAAACAGGAACTATCAATTCTTGAAAATAATGTAATCATAGATGACCCCGAGCAGGGCTACCATCTGACCTCTGGTTATGTTGAATACCATAGAAAAGACAAGCATTCAATTGCAACAAAGACACCAATATTAACAATAAAAAAGGAAGAAAATCCCATAAAGGTAGAATCAGAAATGATGGAGATGTTTTCAAAGGAGGATATTGGAATTGCCCGAGGGAATGTATGGATACACTATGAAGATATTGTCGCACAGTGTGACCTTGCGACATACTATGGCAAGGAAGAGAAAATTATACTTGAGGGAGACCCTGTTTGCTGGCAGGGTGACAGTCGCCTTGCGGGTAAAAAGATAACATTGTATATAAAAAATGACAAGGCAGATAAGATATTTATTGAGAAAGAAAGTAGAATGATATACTACACAAAAATTGAAAAGAAAAATGAAGGTATAGAGAAAACAGATAAAATTGGAGAAGAACCCTCTCCATCTGAAATAAAAAAATCGGAAGAAGAAACAGTTAAACAATTAAAAGATGAGAAGAATAAAAACTTAAATGAACCATCATTAAATGAATTATCAAATAAAAATCAACCTACAGAAAACCAGGAAAACACAGAACTCACGAATAAACAAGAAGGAGAGAGGAAGGAAGAGACAACAGGACGAGTAGATACTTATGGTGATATGATGACTGCATACTTTCAAAATGGCGAGGTAGTCAGAGTTCTGATTGAGGGTAATGCCCAGGGGCTATATTATCCCTATAAGGAAGAGAAGCCAACAAATGAGAAGGTATTTGCAAGTGGAGACAAGATAGATGTGACATTGAAAGACCAGGAGGTAGAAAGGATAAGAATATTGGGAAATGCATCTGGTTATTATGACCCTGGAAAAGAGGGCGGTCAGACAAAAGCATACGGTGATACAATGATAATATTCATAAAAGATGGTGAGGTAGATAGAATAATAATAAGGGGAAAAGCAAAGGGCATCTACTATCATGGTAAAGAGAAGGGAGAGGAGACGAAGGTTGAGAAGTGATGGCAAAGTTAGAGGGCACAGATAAATTGTCTTTAAGGACAGAGGGTTTAATCAAAGAGTATGGTAGAAGAAGAGTGGTAAATGATATCTCAATTGTGATAAATAAGGGTGAGGTTGTTGGACTTCTTGGTCCAAATGGTGCTGGAAAGACAACTACATTTTATATGGTAGTTGGTCTCATAAGACCAGATAGCGGTAAGGTCTATTTAGATAATACAGAGATTACACATCTTCCAATGTTCAAGAGGGCGAGAATGGGAATTAGTTATCTATCACAGGAGCCGTCAATCTTCCGTAAACTCACAGTGAAGGAGAATCTACTGGCAATTCTTGAAACATTACCAATAACAAAGAGAGAGCGTTTGGAGCGACTTGAAATGCTATTAAAAGAACTTAATATAAGCCATCTCGCGGATAAGAAAGCATACACTCTCTCGGGGGGTGAAAGGCGAAGGGTAGAGATAACGAGAGCCCTCGTAATTCGCCCACATTTTCTTCTTCTTGATGAGCCATTCGCAGGTATAGACCCAATAGCAGTTGAAGGCATACAAAATATAATAGCCCACCTAAAAAAATTAAACCTAGGCATTTTGATAACAGACCACAATGTCAGAGATACACTTGAAATAACTGACAGGTCATATATAATGTATGATGGCAGGATTTTAATATCTGGCTCATCTGACAAACTCATAAACGATGATGAAGCAAGAAAGATATTTCTTGGTGAAAGATTCAAAATGTAAGAGAGAGACAATTAAAATTATTATCTTGAATTCACAAAAAATAAGAACTTTTATTAATTTTAATTTTATAAAGAACTCACAACTTATAAATAATATGATAGAATTACCATTACTATGATTGATAATTTGATAGATGAGTTTGTTGATTATATGAGGAACTATTTGCTCCTTTCATGTAATACTGCTGCTTCATATTCATCTGACCTATTACAGTTCGCAGAGTTTTTGAGTAAATATGACCCATCAGTCAGGCCAGTAGATATTGATAATGTAGCAATTCGCCATTTTATTGCCCACCTTTATGAAAAGGGCCTCTCCAAAAGAAGTGTGGAAAGAAAAATCTCTACCTTAAAAGCATTCTTTAGATTCCTAAAGAAAAAGGGCATAGTTAGCACAAGTCCTGCTTCATCTATCTCATACAGAAGGACCCCAAGACCACTACCTAACTTTATAAGAACCCCAGAAGAAGCAGAACTATTGGTAACTACCCCCCTTGAATATAATAGAACAGGAAACAGAAACACAAAAAGCCCGAGGATAAAGGCAATAAGAATAAGAGATATGTGTATAATGAGATTTCTATATGGACTTGGGATTAGGTCAGTAGAACTGGCAATGCTTGACACGACAGATATTGATAGTGATGGTATTGTTCACATAAAATATGGTAAGGGTGGAAAGATGAGAGTGGTTCCTATGGGTGAGAAGACCAGGAAGGCACTAAATCAATATCTATCCGTAAGAAATGAATTAATAAAAGAAGATAGGGTAGATGTAAGTAAGTCAGGAGATACAAAATCTACCTCACCACTCTTTGTTAATATGATAGGAAATCGCATATCAACAAGAATGATTCGTTATATAGTATCAAAATATGTGACAAGGGCTGGGATGGCGAGCATCACACCACATACATTCAGACACTCGTTTGCAACACACCTCTATGAGGCAGGTGCTGACCTCAGGGAGATACAGGAACTACTTGGACACGCTAATATTGATACCACAGATATATATACTCACATCTCACTTAGAAATATTCGTGAAAAATATGATATGGCACATCCACATAGTAAACTACCAGAAGAGAAAGAGAGGGAAGGGGGAAGTGAAAAGTAGAAAGAGAGATATATTTAATGGAACAACAGTTATATCAGTAAAGCGAGGGGATAATGTTGCAATGGGTGGTGATGGTCAAGTAACAGTTGGCAACAGTGTTGTAAAAACGACAGCAAAGAAGGTGAGACGGCTCAGTGATGGAAGAGTTCTTGCTGGTTTTGCTGGTGGTGTCGCTGATGCACTTACACTTTTTGAGAAATTTGAAGCGAAGTTAAAAGAATTCCCAGAGAACTTACCAAGGGCATGTGTAGAACTCGCGAAGGATTGGCGGACAGATAAGATTTTAAGGCGGCTTGAGGCACTCCTTGCTGTTTCAGATAAGAAAAACTCGTTTTTAATATCCGGTTCTGGTGATGTTATAGAACCTGATGATGGAATAATAGCCATTGGAAGCGGTGGAGACCTTGCTCTTTCCGCAGCAAGGGCACTTATAAAATATACGGACCTCCCGCCTGAAAAGATAGTTGAAGAGGCAATTTTAATAGCATCAGGAATATGCATCTTCACTAATGACAATATAACAATTGAGGTTCTATAAGATGAATGACGATGGATTTATAGAAGAGAGTTTAACACCTGAGGAGATAGTAAAAGAGTTAGATAAATATATTATTGGGCAGGATGAAGCAAAGCGAATGGTAGCGATTGCTATGAGGAATAGATGGCGTCGCCTTCATCTTCCCGAGGAACTTGCAGATGAGGTTGCGCCTAAGAATATAATAATGATTGGACCAACTGGTGTAGGCAAGACAGAGATAGCGAGACGGCTTGCGAAACTTGCTGATGCACCATTCACAAAGGTTGAGGCATCAAAGTTCACTGAGGTTGGTTATGTCGGAAGGGATGTAGATTCAATGGTTAGAGACCTCGTGGAGATTGCAGTATCATCAGAAAAAGAAAAGATGATGGATGAGGTAGAAGAGAGGGCACGCAAGATGGCAGAGGAGAGGATACTTGACATCCTTCTTCCTCCAATAAAAAAGCCAACTCAAACAACAGGAGGTCTCCTTTCTGCCAAGACAGTTAGCGAGGTTATTTCCCCAGATATAAAGGCTGAGGAAGAAAGAGCATATTCTCAGTGGAATAAAACAAGAGAAGAACTCAGAAAAAAACTGGTGGAAGGTGAATTAGACGAAAGAGAGATAGAGATAGATGTAAAAGCAAAGGCATTTCCAATGGTTGAAGTTCTTTCTGGTGCGGGACTTGAGGAGATGGAGAATATCAGCGAGTTTCTATCCAGTGCATTTCCATCAAGAACAAGGACACAAAAGGTGACAATAGAAAAGTCACTTGATATTTTGACGGAAGAAGAGGCAAACAAACTTATAGATATGGATAAGGTTATATCTAATGCTCTTGAGAAGGTAGAGACGATGGGTATTATATTCGTAGATGAGATTGATAAGATTGCAGGACGAGAGAGTGGTCATGGTCCGGATGTATCAAGGGAGGGTGTTCAGAGAGACCTCCTTCCAATAATAGAAGGAACAACTGTTATGACAAAATATGGTATAGTAGAGACAAATCACATATTATTTATAGCAGCAGGTGCCTTTCATGTCTCAAAGCCATCAGACCTAATTCCTGAAATGCAAGGAAGATTTCCAATTAGGGTAGAACTCAAGAGTTTGACCAAAGAAGATTTCATTCGCATATTAACAGAACCAAAGAATGCTCTTGTTAAACAGTATAAAGCCCTGCTTGAGACAGAAGGAGTAAAACTTGAGTTCACAGAAGATGCAATTGTCCAGATAGCCGAGTATGCAGCAACAGCGAATGACAGAATGGAAAACATCGGGGCAAGACGACTTCATACAATAATGGAGAAACTTCTTGAAGACATATCATTCAAAGCACCAATAATAAAAGGGCAGACAATTACAATAGATGCAGATTATATTAAAAAGCGACTTTCAGCAATAATCAAAGATGAAGACCTTGCTAAATACATACTATAGAAAAAAACACTTCATAATTTACAATAAAGGTCTATACTTGAATAGTTACAATTTTTTTATGGAAATTGACTATGAGAGTTATAAATATCATTAGGTCCTTAGAGTTTGTCTTACTATATATAATTCCAATAACATTGGTTATTCTTTTTATTACTCATAATTCTAATAAGCAATTTGCAATCATATACTTGGGACTACTAATCGTAACTCTGATTTTTGCTATATTTTCAGAACTTGCAAAACAACATATAATAGTCAGTGTAGGTATAACGATAATATTTTTAACAGTTCTATTAGTAATTCTCGCATTTATCAAGTATATATATCCAAGATTTTATGACATCATCAAAGGAAAATACCATCTGATATTAATCTATACCCCCATATTAACAGGTATGCTTGGTTTTCTATGGGGAACTATCCCACCTCTTATAATTGGATATTTCAGAAGCATATATTTCGCATTAAGATTGAAACGATTCACATATAATCCAATATCAACAACCTTTTACAATGGTGTTATAACAATGATTTTTCTTTTTGGTATATCATTAGTATTTGTTATTTATATTGCACCTTTATGGTGTTTAGGTAAGTTTGGATTAATTACCTTAAAAGCACCATAAACAAAATAAATATGAATGTCGTTATCAACTCACTTATTGACTCAGCAATTATAACCTTCTTTATAATTACAATGCTTACAATCGTAGAAACATTTGGTGTGGCAACAAGAGGTAAGGGCTATGAATGGTTCAAGAAGAACATCAACATCTCAAGGTTATTATTACCACCGATTGCAGTCATACCTGGCTGTGAGGGTGAGTTTCTTATATCTTCACTCTACATTCACGGACTTATTGGCTTTGCAACCGCTGTTGGAGGTCTTGTCTCGGCAACAGGTGATGAGGCATTCATTATGCTTGTCTTATTCCCAAAGAAAGCACTATATCTCTTCATCATTTTAATCGTTATTGGAATTATTACACCATATATAATTGAAACTTTCATAAAAGCACCAAAAGAAAGATTAGGTCTTATATGCCCCGTTCAATTAATACATGAAGAAGAAAGTCGCCCTGAAAAAAAGATATTCAATGGGCTTTGTGAAATGAAGAATAAATCAAAATGGCTTCTATTATGTATAACATTATCAATATTCCTTTTCTCAATATTACCCTTAAAATTTATTATAAAAGAAGATTGGGAGAGATACTCACTCAGTGCATTATCATTCATATCAATTATAATAATACTTTTTTCAAATGAGCATTTTATAAAAGAACATATCATCAAGCATATAATAAAGAACCATCTTTGGAAAATCTATCTATGGACGGTTGGCTCAATAATATTTGTAGATATACTTATGCCATTATTAAATATCGCGTCAGTTTTTGAACATCACTATCTTATTATCCTAATAACTGCTCTTGGAATTGGAATAATACCAGAATCAGGTCCCAATATAATATTCACAATTCTATTTGCAAAAGGACACATTCCATTTTCAATATTAATTGCAAATTCTATTGTTCAAGATGGACATGGTCTTTTACCAATATTATCATGTTCAATAAAAGATGCCTTGTCTATTAAGATAGTTAAAATTATAATAGGAGCAATATTTGGAGTTTTTGGTTTTATATTTGGTTTTTAACCAGTTTTTTTATAGACAGGAGGATTTATGGGACTTGTAAACAATACTATTGTCTATGGTATGCATATTATACCAAAACCCATTGTATATCTCTTTGCAAAAAGATATATTGCCGGGGCACAGTTAGAAGATAGCATAGAGGTTGTAAAACGGCTAAACAAAAGTAATGTTATGGCAACAATGGATGTCCTAGGTGAGAGTGTTAAAGATGAGAGGAAGACAAGGGTTGCTCTTGAAGAGTATAAGAAAGTGCTTGATGCGATTGATAAAGAAATGCTTAATTCTAATATATCTATCAAGCCAACCCATTTTGGACTCAGTATTTCATACGAACTATGCTATGAGAATGTGAGAGAACTTGTTGAATATGCAAATCGTCTTGGAAATTTTGTAAGAATTGATATTGAAGATTCACCTCAAATAGATGGGACATTCAGATTATACAGAGACCTCCGCAAAGATTTTAAAAATGTTGGTGCTGCGATTCAAGCATACATAAGGCGGACGGTAGGCGACCTTAAAATGCTTGAAGAATACAAGGCAAATGTGAGAATATGTAAGGGTCTCACCTATCCAGAACCACGCACAGTAGCATATCAGACCAAAAGAGTCGTTGACTCTATCTTTCCATACTTGGTAGAAAGGTTGATGAATGCGGGTTGCTATGTAGCAGTTGCAACGCACGATGAACTTATGATTGCCCGCGCACTTATGATAATAAATAAACTTGGTATTCCAAGTGATAGGTTTGAGTTCCAGATGCTTCTTGGTGTTGACTCAGAACTCAGAGATATAATTGTTAATATGGGTTATAGAATGAGAATATATGTGCCATTTGGAAAAGAATGGCATGCTTATTCAATTAGAAGGTTCAGAAAGAACCCGAAGATGGTTGGCTATATATCCTCATCGCTATTTACAAGATACGATAAATAATGGATGAGTTACCAAGATATGTTGAGAGAGAGCTTTATCTTGCTGATAAGGCAATTGAGAACAAAGATTACAACAAGGCGGTTAAATCATTAGAAAGAGTTGTCAAGAAATATAAAGATTTCTGGCAGATTTGGTATCAACTTGCTACAATCTATGCTGTTCAGGATAAGCATGAAGATGCTCTTTACTGCCTTGAGAATGTCTTTGATTTAGAGCCAGCATATAAGGATGCCTGGAAGTTAAAGATTGACTGTTTAATAGTTTTAAGGCGGTATAAAGAGGCGCTCTTCTCAATAGATGGCTTTCTAAAAACATACTCTGACAATGATTTATTAAATATAAAGGTTAAAATATTGTTCTCCCTTGGAGAATTTGAGGATGTAATATCAACCTGTCTTGATTTACTAAAAGAAGAATTTAATTTAGAATATATTAAAAATATATGTCAAGCACTCTTTTATATGGGTCGTTTTGCTCAAGTTATTGATTGGATTAACTATCTCAGAAATCAGGGATATAATGAAAGTTGGATGATTGAATTTGAAGATGAAGCAATCACAGCAAGTTAGCACTTAAATAAACTCACATAATTATCAATTAACCATTAAACAGATGAAGGCAGGTTCTTGCAATCTCTACTATTGACTTTGGATAGATACCAAATATTAGTGTTCCAAGTAAACACACACCAACAACAGCCCAAGATGGTAGGGGAATTCTATTCAATGGCGTCTCCAAGATGCCCTCTTTCTTATCAAAATACATTGCCTTTAAGATTCTCGCATACATAAATAAACCAATAATACTCGTCAGAACACCCATTATTGCGAGGAGAATATAACCCGACCTGATAGCAGAAGCAAATATGTAGAACTTGGCAAAGAAGCCAACAGTAGGTGGTATTCCCGCGAGTGATATAAGAAATACAGAAAGAAGAAGAGCAAGGGCTGGTTTTCTTTTTGAGAGCATTATATAGTCATCAATCTCATAACCGCCAGTAGCATCAGCCACCATAACGACGATAGCAAAAGCACCAATGTTCATAAACAGATAGGCAATTACATAATATACAACAGCAATAAGTCCAAGTGGGGGACCAACTATGACACCAATGATGATAAAACCGATATGAGCAATTGATGAGTATGCAAGTAGACGCTTGATATTATTTTGAAGCATTCCAACAACAGTGCCAAGAATCATTGATGCAATTGACACAAATGACAACATAACAACCCAACTATTAGAAGACGACATAAGCACAGTAGCAAACCAGAATGTAATCCTAAGAAAAGCAGCGATACCGGCTGTCTTTGATGCGACTGAAAGATAGGCAGTTATTGGAGTTGGAGCACCCTGGTAGACATCAGGAGCCCAAAGATGCATTGGAACTGCTGCCATCTTAAACGCAAGCCCCACCATAAAGAGAGCAACAGACAGAAGAATTACGGGGTCAATACCACCACTGGCTACCTTATCTGCAATTATCCTTATATTTGTAGTTCCACTTATGATATAAAGTAGTGCCATTCCAAGAAGCATAATGGCAGCAGATACAGCACCAAAAAGGAAGTATTTAATACCTGCCTCAATTGATATGGCGCTCTTCCTTAAATAGCCGACAAGTATATATGAGATTATGCTCGTAAACTCAATTGAAACATAAAGCAACACCATATCACCTGATGAAACCATAAAACACATCGCAGATGTCGCAATTAGAATTAGCCCAATGAACTCACCAATTGCTACATTCTCTAATGGTCTGTATCCATCAACAAGCAATAGAATAAATATCGTAGCGAGCATTATCACAACCTTCATTACAATAGCAAATGTATCAACAATGAAAGTTCCCATAACCGTGGATGTAGTAATACCACCAAGATTCACAGCAAGATACATAGATGATGCTACTATCAAAATTGACATGGGCAGAAGTAGTTGGCTAATCTTCTTTCTAAATATAAGGTCAAGAGCAATTATAAAAAATCCTCCACCTATCAAAATAATTTCTGGAAGTAATAATGAGAAATTAATATCTACCATATCACTATCATCCCAATATTATCAACACTCCATCAATGCATAAGCCCAACAAGATATGCAATTGTGGAATTCATAACATTGACTATAATCTTCGGATAAACACCGATTAAGAGCATAAAAGCCATCAAAGGAATAAGAGTAAACAACTCCCTACCATTCATATCAGTAAGACCACCCCACTTTGGATTCTCAGGTCCCATAAATATTCTCTGAAGTGTCCATAAGAAGTATGCAGCAGTCACAATGATGCCAGACGCACTGATGATTACGATTATCTTAAATACGGAGAAAGCACCGATAAGCGACAGAAATTCGCTGACGAAACCAGCAAGACCAGGTAAACCTAATGAGGCAAGACAGGAAAATGTCATTATACCGAAATAGATGGGCATCGTCTTACCAAGTCCACCAAAGGCATATATATCTCTTGTATGAGCCCTGTCGTATATCACACCCACAAGAAGGAAGAGCGCTCCCGTGATTATGCCATGGTTAAACATCTGGAGAACACCACCAATATATCCCATCTGAGTCATAGCAGAAAAACCGAGAAGAACATAACCCATATGACTCACCGATGAATAGGCAATTAACTTTTTTAGGTCCTTCTGAGCCATTGCTACAAGCGCACCATAAACTATATTTATCAGACCAAGAATTGCGAAAAATGTAGCAAAATATTTACTTCCATCTGGAAGCATAGGAAATGAAATTCGTATAAAACCATACCCACCCATTTTAAGTAATATTCCAGCAAGCAAGACAGATATAGGCGTTGGCGCCTCAACATGTGCATCGGGAAGCCAGGTATGAAATGGAAATATTGGCACCTTTATAGCAAATCCAATAAACATTGCTAGCCATACAATAATCTGAAATGTCTTCGTAAAGGCGCCCCTTTGAGCAATTATCTCCATCATATCAAATGTGTGTGGACTCGTCCTGAAATAGAGGGCAAGTATTCCAAGAAGCATAACAACACTACCAAATAAGGTATATAGGAAGAACTTTATAGCAGCATACTCCCTCTTTGGTCCACCCCAGATGCCTATCAAGAAATACATTGGAACCAAAACTACCTCCCAGAAGACATAAAACAAAACCATATCAAGAGCACAGAAGACACCAAGCATTCCAGTCACGAGAAGGAGATATAGAATAAAATACTCTTTTACCCTTTCTTTGATGCCAAAACTTCCAACACAAGCAATGAATGAAAGAAGGGCTGTAAGGAAGAATATAGGAAGGGACATTCCATCAACACCAAGGAAATATTTAATATTGAACTGTGGTATCCAAACTGTCTTCTCTATAAGTTGAATATCTGATGATGAATAATTAAACTGCTTGAAGGCAAATATGGTGAGAATAAGTGAAATAAGCGTTATAACAGCAGAAAACCACCTTATAAAATTATGCCTTTTACCGTCTGTAAAGAGAAGGATTATAATACCAACAACTGGCGTAAATACAATCATTGATAATAAATGCGGAATATTCATATTTTATCTTGCCCTCCCTAAAATAATTTTTTTCATCTTCCATCTACAATAGATAATAACCAATTATTATAAGCGCAAGTATGGCGATAGATGCGACAATTAAATACTCCTGAATCTGCCCTGTCTGAACCTTTCGCAATGTTCTACCAACTGCACTCGTTGCTCTGGCAGTTCCGTTTACTGCGCCATCTACAACTGCAAGGTCAAACTCACCTTCAAATTTTGAGAGATTCACACCGAACCAACCTACAAGATTTACAACTCCATCAACAATATACATATCAAACGCAAATAATACTCTCGTGAGCATTATCAATGGCTTCACAATAAAGAAATTATATATCTCATCAACAAACCACTTATTTTCAAAAAGTTTTGATATCGGTCTAAATGCATTATATATTCTCTTGCTCTCAATCATTTTCTTTGAATATATTACCCAAGCAAGACCAATACCAACGAGGACTACAGCAAATGATAAACCCATAGCAAACCAGTTCACCCCTTCATTATGAACCTCAAAACCACCAATCTTTGAAAATCCATCCCCAACACCTGGAATACCAATCCATCCAGCACAAATTGAAAGAACTGCAAGTATTATCATAGGCACTGTCATGACCTTTGGGCTTTCATGGGCATGCTTTGCCTTCTCAGACGATTCACCAAAGAATGCTAAGAATACCAATCTGAAGATATAGAATGCTGTCAGAAATGCAGTAAATATTCCTATCCAGAAAAGTCCAGTATGACCAGAAGCAAGCACTTGCGAGAGTATCTCATCTTTGGAGAAGAAGCCAGAAAATGGTGGAAAGCCGGCGAGCGCGAGCGCACCAACAACAAAGACCAATGCGGTCGTCTTCATACTATTGTAAAGACCACCCATCTCTCTTATATCATTTGTATGGATAGCGTGTATAACACTCCCCGCGCCAAGAAAGAGAAGCGCCTTAAAGAAAGCGTGCGTATATAAGTGGAATATTGATGCGCTACCAGCCCCTACACCACCAGCCATCATCATATAACCAAGTTGACTTATCGTTGAATATGCAAGTATTCTCTTTATATCTGTCTGAGCGACAGCAATAGTTGCTGAAAAGAGAGCAGTAAGTCCACCTACCCAAGCAACAACTTCCATCACATCGGGCACAGTTAGAAATATAGGCAATGTTCTAACAACAAGATATACTCCTGCGGCGACCATAGTAGCGGCGTGAATAAGGGCACTAACGGGGGTTGGACCCTCCATTGCATCAGGAAGCCATACATGGAGGGGAAGTTGAGCGCTCTTTCCAACAGCGCCTGAGAATATTCCAAGAGCACCGACAATAAGAATTGGTGTTGAGATAGCACCAGCACTTGAGAGACCAAAGAGTGCACCAAACGAGAATGTTCCTGCCCCCGCAAAGAGTGTGAATATGCCTATCAGAAATCCCCAGTCACCTACTCTGCATGTAATAAATGCCTTCTTACCCGCACTCGCCGCAGGGGGTCTCTCAAACCAGAAACCAATCAGAAAATATGATGATACACCAACGAGTTCCCAAAATACCATTACCTGGAAGAAATTATTTGATATAACAATTCCAAACATTGACATTGTGAATAGTGAGAGATAGGAAAAGTATGTTGTAAATCTTCTATCACCTGCCATATAACCAAGCGAGTAGATGTGAATGCACATACTGACAAGGGAGACCACAAGAAGCATAACAGCCGCAAATCTATCTATCAAAATGCCAATGTCAATACTCACATCACCAATCTTAAGCCAGTTTACAGATAGGTCTATTGCTTTGGAAGGGTCAAACTGCAACTGAATAAATATTATACAAGACAATATAAAAGATATAACAAGACCAATGACACCAAGACCCGCGCCCTTCAATGGAATCCATCTGCCAAACAGGACAGTAATTCCAAAGGAGAATACGGGAATAGCGAAAACTAATATTGGCAAGACGGGACTCAAATATTCCTCCTAATACACTTATAAATAAAACCTACCATTTCAGAATATCCATCCTATCAATATTTATATCTTTAAGGTGCCTGTAAGCAGCGAGAATAAGAGCAAGTCCGACTATTGCTTCACAAGCAGCAACTGTTATCACAAATATAGCGAATGCACCGGCAGTATATACTCCTGAGCCAATAGCCCTTCCTCCAGCAATGAGTATTATATTTACTGAGTTAAGCATAAGTTCTATCCCCAATAGAATTGCTATAGCATTCCTTCTTATCATTGTTCCCAAGAGCCCTATTGCAAATACAATTGCTCCTACATAAAGATAATGACTTGGAGTTATGGTCAATATTTTATATAAAATATCGTAAATAGTTTCAAAATTTATAAAACTTATACTCATTTTGAACCCTCCGCTTCTTTTCTATCTTTAGAAATATTCTGTCCTTTCTTTGTCATCTCTTCATCAAGTCGCTTTCTTTCCAAGAATGCCTCCGATGGTTCACCGTGCTTCCTTTCTTCCTTCCTTGCAACAACTATAGCACCTATCAGAGCACCAACAAGAAGAACGCTTGCCACTTCAAATGGTAAAAGGTAATATGTTAGAAGCACATCACCTATTCCTTTTGTTATCCCACCTGCTCTATCTTCAGTGCTAAGTTCAGGGAACTGGGGAAGATATATTTTACTGAATATGAGTATTAAGAAGAATATTATAAAGCAAGCAACGAATGTGCCAAGTATATAAGACCTTGTTGTTGACCTTGCTATTGGGTCTTGAATTCTCCGTATGAGCATTATTGCAAAAAGAATAAGCACCCCTATTGCCCCAACATATACTAAAACCTGAACAGCAGCAATAAATTCTGCATCAAGAGTGACGAATAATCCTGCTGTTGCGAACAGAGCAAGCAAAAGAAAGAGTGCAGAGCGAAATAGATTTCTCAGAGATATTACCAATATTGCTGAGCCAATGACTATTAAAGATAAGAGATAAAAAACAAGTGCTTTTAATACCTCACTGGTCTCAAACTCCATCAAATCACCTCAAGAACTCTGGCTTCTTTGCAGGTTTCATAAGCATATCTGCATCAAAGACAAGGTCGTCCTTAAAGAATGTAGAGAACTCATACTCCTCAGGAACAACACAGAGCGCTCCAAATGGACAAACCTCAACACATGTGGAACAGAATATACAGAGTGTAAAATCAAGATAGAATGCCTTCATAGTTGGCTTACCTGTCTCGGGGTCTTTCTTCTGCTCAACCCAGATACAAAGAGATGGGCAATTCTGTGAGCAGATGCCACAACCCGTGCACTTTGACCTGCCTTTCTCCTCATCTCTTACCATTCCTATTCTCCCACGAGACCTCGGTGGAATTGACCAACGCACCCTTGGATACTGCAATGTAACAGCAGGAGAAAGAAGATATTTCAATGTTGTGAACATGCCAACAAGTAAGCTAATCGCGCCCTTAAATACCTTTATAAAATAACTTCGCCTTCTTACATCCATAACTAAAACATCAAATAAATACAAGTGAAATAAAAGTTAGTGAAAATTTTAACATTCTTTTCATCAACTTAAAATACCTAATATTAGCAAGACCTCCTATCATACATTACTTATAGAATAACAATTAGAGCGGTTACGAGAAGGTTTATAAACGCTAATGGAAGCAAGAGTTTCCAACCAAAGTCCATAAGTTGGTCAACACGAAATCTTGGAAATGTCCACCTGAACCACAAGAAAATGAATACCATTGCAGATGTCTTTATGAAAAGCCACACGGGGCTTGGAATAAGAGGTCCATTCCAACCACCAAGAAACAGTGTAGCCCCTATTATGGAGACAATAAACATATTTGCATATTCGGAAAGATAGAACATTGCAAATTTCATACCTGAATATTCAGTGTTATAACCCGCAACTATTTCTTGTTCTGCCTCAGGTATATCAAAAGGAACTCTGTTTACCTCAGCAGTGGCTGCAAATAGGTATATAAGAAATCCTATCGGCTGATAGACGATAAACCACAACTTCCTCTGGGCTTCAACTATTCCACCCATTGACATTGTCCCCGCCAGTATCACTACACCAAGTATAGATAAAACAAGTGGTAGTTCATAAGAGACCATCTGTGAAACAGAGCGCATAGCACCAAGCAAACTCCACTTATTATTTGAAGCCCACCCACCCATTAAGATAGCAATTACTCCAATACCAGAGACAGCAAATATATATAGTATGCCAATATTCAAATCCTGAACTATCATTCTGTCACCAAATGGAATCACAATGAGTATCATCATTATAGGGACAAAGACAACGAATGGCGCCAGGGTGAAGACCCAATAGTCCGCCTTCTTTGCTACAATGTCCTCTTTTTGAATTAGTTTTATAGCATCGGCAATAGGTTGGACAAGACCATGCCAACCGGTTCTCATAGGTCCCATTCTACTCTGAAAGTGTCCCGCCACCTTTCTCTCAATATATGTTAGGGCAAGGACAGCGATTACTACAATGAGAGCAAGAACTACACCAAGAACTATTGCCTTTACTATCTCAAGCCATATAATTGGAATACTATTAGAAAGCCACCAGTTCTCAACCACACCATACCACTTGTTAATGAAATCTGCTATCAAACTTGCCTCCTAAAATATAACTACTAAAATATATATCATCATATCTCTCTATTTAGATGTAGCAATATTTATAAGGTCTTTATCCTCCCAGAACTTAGAGAACAAGTTATCAGTCATAATATAATCTTTATAAGATGGCTCCATTTTCAAACATTCTCTCATTTGCTCCAACATCAGTTTCTTATCACCTTTCATTGCACTTACTGATGCCTTACAATATAACGCAAGACCCTTTATATTTGGATATTTCTCCATCATCTCATCGTAAATACTATATGCCTCATCATATCTTTGAGTATCTATTAGCAAGATGCCAAGGTTAGTATATACTTCAACCATATCTATATTATTCTCTATCGCCTTTTTATATGCCCCTATCGCATCTTCCCTCTTCCCCAATCTTGCGAGTGCTCTTGCCTTATAGAACCACGCAGGTGCATAATCTGGCTTTACACTTAAAGCATCATCAAAGACCTTTAGTGCTTCCTCCCTCTTTCCTGTATCATCAAGCAAAGAGCCCTTTGCTGTAAGAACGATAAAGTCATGTGGTTCAATCTCAATTGCTTTATTAAATGATTTAAGCGCCTCATCGGTTTTACCAAGTTTGAGAAGGCATTCGCCCCTCAATGTCCATGCGACAGCAAGTTTATCATCTTTCTTTATCGCCTGCTCAGTTAATGCAAGCGCTTCACTATATATGCCACTATCATAAGAAGTCACTGCCTTTTTGTATAAATCAAAAGCAGGACTTTCAGAAGGATTCCTCTTACAACCAAAATTAAAAAAAATAATGAATATGAAAATCAAAATTATATATGTAGAAATTACTAATAACTTTCTCTTTAAAATATTATACATAACTATTCACCATTATTTTTTATCTTCTCACTAATCTCTTTAACCTCTATAAGGTCTTTTATCTTTGGGTCAATATTCAATGCTTTGGCATACCAAACTCCTGCCTCTTCTAATCTATCCATCTTAACAAGTATCACTGCCTTTGAGACCATAGCAAGCGTAAAGTAAGGATTTATCATAAGCGCCTTGTTAACGCAGTTAAGTGCTTCCTCATTCCTACCTAATTCTTTCAGGGTCAATCCCAAACTATTCCATCCCTCAGCGAAGTTATCTTCAATAAGCGTAGCCCTTCCAAATGCATCAAGCGCCTCCTTGTATCTCTTCTGGTCAACATAACATAATCCAAGATTATACCAGGCGGTTAAATCATCCTCTTTTATTAAAGTCGCTTTCTTAAATGTCGTTATAGCAGAGTCATAGTCCTTGAGTTTATAGTAGGCAACGCCAAGATTGTTATATGCCATAATATGACTTTTATTAATACTTAATACTTTAAGATAACATTTGATAGCCTTATCTAACATTCCATTCATAAGATAAAGATTTCCATCGTTATACCACGCGTCAGCATCTTCATATTGAGAAAACGCCATAAAATTAAAACCTAATATTACGATTAAACCAATAATTACTTTTGATTTATCTAATATATCATCCATTACCATAAGCCAAAAAATATTATCTATCACAGTCGGGCAAGATTATATCTAAACTTCCAAATATCGCTATCAAATCTGCTATCTTATATCCCCTTATCATATAAGGCAAAACTGAGAGATTTGAGAAAGATGCACCTCTCAGTTTGAGTCGCTCGGGCTTTGATGTCCCATTACTAACAAGGTATACACCAAACTCACCCCTCGGTCCCTCAATTCTCATATATATCTCGCCCTCGGGAACCTTCACAACCCTTGCAACCTTATTTCTAATTGGACCTTCGGGCATATTGTCAAGGCACCACTGTATCATCTTGCAAGAATCCCTCATCTCCTGAAGACGAACCTTATATCTATCCCAGCAGTCGCCCTTCTCACCAGTCGGAACCTTTATTCCTGTGCCATCATATACCTTACTATAAACTGAATATGCATCCGCCTTCCTTATATCATATGGATACCCCGAGCCCCTTATATTAGGACCCGTAACACCATAAGATAAAGCGACATCAAGCGGTAGAAAACCAATTCCAGCCATCCTCTCAAGAAATATCTCATTATATGTCAATATCGCTTCATAGTCGTCTATCCTCTTTGGAAATATTTCAGTAAATTTATCAAGTAAAGTGATGAAATCAAATCCCCTCTCACCTCTTGGCTTTACCTTTACTCCAAGAAACTTATTCGGAGCATTCGGGTTCACCGCATCCTTTATATCAAACTCAACACCACCAAATCTTATGTAGTTATAGGTAAGCCGTTGACCTGAGAGCATCTCAAAGAGTTCCATAATGAACTCTCTCTCGCGGAAGCAATATAAAAATGGCGTGAGAGCACCAAGGTCAAGCGCTAGAACTCCCAACCATACAAGGTGACTCGCAATACGATTGAGTTCAGCAACTATAACTCTTATATACTCTGCCCTTTCAGGAACCTCAATACCCGCAAGTTTCTCAACAGCATTCACATAGCACAATTCCATTAACATACCAGATACATAATCAACCCTATCAAGAAATGGAATATATTGATTATATGTCCTGAACTCTGCCATCTTCTCCATACCCCTATGTAGATAGCCAATCTGCGGAATACAGTCAATGATGACCTCACCATCTAACTTCAGAACAAGCCGAAGAACACCATGAGTTGAGGGGTGTTGAGGACCCATATTCACCCAGAACTCCTCAGTAATATAGTCCTTTTCTAATTCTAAACTTTGTTTTAAATGGTCAAGTTCTGTTTGTGAAACATTAATCTCTACTATTTTCTCTTCTAAATCTCCCATTATATTCTTTTTCCCTCTATCTAATCTCTCATCTTAAATTTATCAGGCTTTCTTGGCTCACCACCTGATAAGATAATATTTGGACTATAAAAGTCCTTCAAAAGGGGATAACCCTTTATATCTGGTGTTGTAAACAATCTGCGAGGATATGGATGACCAGTAAATTCAATACCGAAGAAGTCATATACCTCATTTTCATGCCAGGTAGCACCAATGAAGTGCTTATAAATAGATGGCACATTGGCATTCTTTCTTGGAAGCCGGGCTTTAAGGCATATACAATGTGAGAGTTTAGTTGAATATAGGAAATAGACAATCTCAAGATGTCTCCTCCTATCTACAGCGGTTATAAATGAAAGCCAGTCAAATGCCAATGCCCTATCTTCTTTCAATATACCAATAACTTCATTTATCTTATCTTTATCCACCCAAAGTATCAAATAATGTGGTGTCTCTTCAATCTCTATGACACCATCAATATTTTTATTCGGAATTATTTCTTTGAGTGTCATACTATTCTCTACTTAACTCCCTCTTCCCTACTGTAGTCAATTGGAATCTCAACTTTCTTTTGTTCCTCCCATGATGATGACCATTCTTTTATCTTCTCTGACTTTATCTTTTTCTGAATCATAAGGCAAGCGTGAAGGAGCGACTCGGGTCTTGGAGGACAGCCGGGAAGATAAACATCAACGGGTATAACAGTGTCAATACCAGGAAGAACGCTATAATTATCATACCTGAACATACCACCCGAGATGGCACAAGAACCCATAGCGATGACATACCTTGGCTCTGCCATCTGCTCATATAATAGTTTTATTCTCGGTGCCATCCTCCTCGTCACTGTTCCTGCTACAATCATTAAATCTACCTGCCTTGGTGTTGCCCTGAATATCATACCAAGACGGTCAAAGTCATATCTTGAGGCGCCCGTGCACATAAGTTCCACAGCACAGCAGGCAAGACCGAAGAGAAAATACCAGACGCTTGAAGCCCTTGACCAGTTGAATAGTTTATCAAGAGTGGTTATGAAGATTCCCCCACCTGGGATTTTCTCAACCATCTCAATGCCCTTTGTTGTGATTAGACCCATTTCAGTGCTCCCTTCCTCCAGGCATAGATAAGCCCGAAGAGAATGATTGATATAAAAACCGACATTTCTATGAAGCCAAAGAGACCCAACTTTTTATAGACAATTGCCCATGGAAATAGAAAAGCAACTTCAACATCAAAGACAACAAATGCAAGGGCGACAAGGTAAAATCTAACATTATATTGAACCCAAGCGCCACCTTTAGGTATCTCACCACACTCATAAGTTGAATGTTTTGCAGTTGTTGGTCTCTTTGGTCTTATAAGCCATGCGAGGAAGATAGAGATGCCAACGAAGGCGAGGGCAATTATGAGCATTATACCTGCGACTATATAATCACTTGCCATAGTAAAAATATAAGATAAACATTGTTAAATTTTTCTCAAATTAACATAGGTGAATATTGTAGTCAAGAATAATGTTAAAATTGTTGTTTTCTTATCTGTATATATCAAAACCAGCAACAATCAAGATAATCTTAAATAATACATTTATTTAATTGATAGACATCTAAAGTGATAGTATATTCTGTAAAAGGAAATATTTAATGATAAATAGAGAAAAGGCATTTTCACTTGTTAAAGAAAGGGTGGTTACAAAGAACCTCGTCAAGCATATGCTTGCCTGCGAGGTATGCCTTAAAGCACTTGCCAGATATCTCGGTTATGACGAAGAAATATGGGGTCTCGCTGGTCTTCTCCACGACCTTGACTATGAGGAGACAAAAGACAACCCATCGGTTCATGGAAAACGCACAGTTGAGATACTTAAAGAAGAATGGATTGATATTCCGATTGAGATAATAAACGCTATACTCGCGCACAATGAACACAGGGAGCCACAGACACCTCTTGACTGGGCACTATATGCTGTGGACCCGACATCTGGCTTTCTCGTTGCCTGCGCTCTTATGCATCCCGATAAGCGGGTTGGCTCAATTGATATTGAATTCTGCCTACGGCGGTTCAAGGAGAAGCACTTCGCGGAAGGGGCAAAGAGAGGGCAGATTGACAAATGTGAGATGCTTGGTCTTTCACGAGAGGAATTTCTCAATATATGCCTTGAGGCGATGCAGAAAATTTCTGATGAATTGGGACTTTAATAATCAATAAAGATTTCAATTATAAATATTCAGATATAATTAACTATTAGAATTTCTTTATAATGAAAAGCCAGCACTTATTCTGTGAGAACCACAAAGTTCAGTATGGGTAATGAATGCATAATCAATAGTGAACATCTTGATGCGAAGCCCAGCACCACAAGAGAAGTCCGACCTATATGCACCAGCCCTTATAAATAATGTATTAGCAATATTGAACTCAGTGCCATAGTGCATATCCATTGAGAACTTGCCCGAGTGAATTTGTGAGGAGGTGCCATAACCTGCAAATTTAATATCACCATCAATGGCAAACAGAAGCGAGCCAGAAAACTTCCTTATTGGAAGTGAGTAGTTTGTGCCAACCTTAATATTAAGTGGCAGATTGTCCTTCGCACCTGTGCTCCAACTAACAGAACCAATTATGTTCTGAAAGTTCACACCAAACTTCATATTCAGTGGAAGAGCCATCTGAAAGCCAACATCAAGACCATAGCCATTAGCATGCCAATCACCACCACCCTGCCTTATATATTTGAATGTGGTGCCAAAACTCATACTTGAATAAAGTTGCCTTCCAAATGATGCATAGAAACAGTTATCTGCCCAGTTTACCGTTTCAACCAGTTTTGGTCTCTTTACACCATTCTTATCTTCCTCAAACTTAGTTATCTTTATATCATCTATACCAAGACGCTGGAGGGCAAAGCCAAGTGAACCTATGCCTCTAATACTTAAACCTCCTGAAAATGTATCCAACTTCTCCAGACATCTAAATATAGAGGCATGCATTATCTCTCCTGTGTAGCCATTTATTGATGAAAGACCAGCAGGATTATAATAAACAGAGTCAGCACCAGAACAGATAGACGAGTATGCACCACCCATTCCGAGCGCTCTTGCCCCCATGCCAAGTTCTGTGAAATCACCAGCGTAAAGGTAATCCTCAGATATCGCATTATTTGAAACAAGAATGTTTATAATAAGAACCAGAGTAGATAGTTTTATAATCTCCCTATACACTTATACTTACCTCATCATTATTAATTTGTCATAGGCCTCACACTTTTCAGTTCCGCTTCTCGCAATTATCTTATACAGATATACACCATTAGCAACAAGTTTGCCATTATCATCAAGACCATCCCAATGTATTTCATTATAACCTGACATTAAAAATCTCTGTTCTATAGTTCTGATATGCCTTCCTGATGCTGTGAATACCATTATCTTAACCTCATCAACCGATTTTGATACATTAAATGTGAAGAATGTATCACTCTCCATGGGATTTGGACAATTCATTACATCTGTCATTCTTAGTTCACCAGTAGTTCTTACATTAACAATCGCTGTCGTCTTATTACCATATATGTCATAGGCAGTGACTTTTATCTGATGCTCTCCATCAGGAATATCAATATAGCAATGAATTGAACCCTTGTGATAGTCATCAACCTGGGGAGTAAAGAGATTGGTTACATCATTTATACCTTTAATTCCAACAATCTCTATTGATATTGGCTCTTTGATACTATCCGTATCAGCAAGCAGTATGCCACTTTCATCTTCAAGGTCTATCCACAATGGGCACTTCTTCGGGACATAGTCATCATCCGTAAAACTCTCTGTCCCCGCCTTCACAGTAATTTTAGGTCCCTCAGTATCTGACTTATCACTATAACCCTCCACACCAATCTTTATAAAATTATTGAGAACTGCTTCTACATTCCTATTCTCATCATAAGCATATACATGAACCATTACACTCGTCGGGTCTTCACCATTACCTGTATCGTATGGAACTGGAATGTTTACGCTGAACGAACCCCCCTCAACCTTAACCTTTGATTTTGTCAAAACTCTATCCCTATATGCCTTTGGAATTTCAGCGCTACTTATATCACAATAATAAATATTATCTGTTATCTGGGCAATGGCATAGCCATTAAATTCATTATCGCCAGTAATAGTGCCATTTATCTTTATTACATCTCCCCTCTTACAAGAAGACACATTGGAAGAAACCTCAATCTTCTTCGTGGGAAAGCCAACAAGAGCCATACAATCACCGAAGAGATTTCTCTGTATCTTTATAGATTCATTTGAATCAAGTTTAGCCATCCAGAATGCAGAACTGAAATGCACTCTTTCATCAGGAACTATCTTATTTGGGAATATTATTGACATCACCCCCCTATTAAATTTATCCTGTTCATTTTCATATCCAAGCCGTGCCTCACCCTCTGCCATTATAGCACCTTTATTCTTAATGAAATTGAGTTTCTCTGTCATCACCTCAACCTCAAGGTCATAATGACCAAGATTGCAGGACATCTGCATCACAAAAGGTAATTCATCATAATTTTGCAATTTAAATACATCCTCCGGTATAAAACTACCCCATGTTTTGGTCTGCATTGGCGCCTGCCATTCTTGAAAGGGATTATTAGGATGAACTCTCTTGTCAATAAATAAAAACTCATGACACCAAATATTATAAGAGCCATGACCACAGAACTGAGTGAAGAGAGAGCCAAAGTTAGAATATAACTTTGGAGTTAAAAAAAGGCGAACAAGTTCCATTCTATCTCCCCTATGTTCTTTGTCTTTCCATTCATCTGGAAAATTAATTGATTCAAGATAAATCTTCTTGTATAAAAATCCATAGGGGAGTATATCTCTTATCAACCTCTCAGAATCCTCAGAGAAACTTCCAGGTTCATCAGGTAAGTCATTATCTGCAACAAGTGTTATAGAAGACTTCCAGTCGCCGTATTTTGGCTTTGTTATATACTTTATTGTCTTTTCAACAATCCAAGATGTATATTCCTTATCATAAGCAGACATTCTTGATATAGCAAGGTCAGGCATAAGTGCCTCAGGGTCGCCATCATCAATACAGACAAACCATATATCTGCGGGAACCTTTCTGAAATAATTTGATTGGTCATTGACCATAAATTCATTATGCGCAGGCATTGTATTCATACCGTGGTGCAGATATATCCTTGCGCTGTCTTTCTGGCGATGCCAGTGGTCCATGGGGTCTTTTGTGCAGAAACCAACAAGTGTGACGAATAATGGTTTTTTAGTCCAATTATTATAAGCATAGAATATAAGATTTCTTATAGCAGTTGGGTCAAACTGACCTTTTCCAAACTCTTCATATACATCCTCTGCCTTGATTACCATAACATCATATCCCTCTTTTTTATGAACATCTGCAAGTGGCTCAATCAAATCGTAATAATAATCATAGGTTATATATATGCCATCAGCACCATTAGATTTATCGTGAAGGTTAGATGGCTGGTCTTTTATAACATCAATAGCGTCTCCAAACTCATCTAACTGATAGACATCGTAAATTCTCAACTCTGATTTAACCTCATCTGCAAAACTAATGTAATACCCATCATCTCTCTTCTCTACCTTTCCAGTTATCTTCTTATTATCAATTCTATTAAAAGCAACTAAATCACTATTGTTAAAAGGTCCTATATCAAATAACTTTTTGCCCTCGCTCATATTATAGGTGCCAAATTCTATTTTATTATCCTCTGTTTTACATCTTCTCCAATATACTAAATCAAGCCAATCAACCCAGAATGCTGAAAATTGACTGTCACCAACATTCTCAATATATATGAGATTATCGCCCTCTCGCAATATACTACCTGGAACCACTACCTCTGTTTCTATCCAATCATTGTCCTCCCAGTTATCATTTTCATATACAAGATGTTCATTATCTTTGTAATTTATATATATCTTCACATGATGTTTCGTTGTCTCATCTCGTTGTTCTTCTCCCTGAAGGTGAAATCCCAAGACCATATTCCTTGAAAGGTCTATATTCTTAAGATGAAATAGATATTCCCATGTGGACCCACTATCTATATTTACCCAATACCAATCGTCTCCCTCTTTTGGATTCTTATTCTGCCCCTGTGCTGCATCAATTGTTTCATATTCCAAATGCTCTCTATAGTTATAGAAATCAACCTTCTCTTCGCCACCTTGTGGAGAAAGGTCAATATCAGTGTATCTACTGCCATCACCATTGGTATTTGATGTAAGAAAATAGACACTGTATTCAGTGTAGTTGCTCTTGTGGAACTTCTTTGTCTCTGTATTCCAATTATCATCAATAAAAAATGTCCCGAAACCATAGAATATAAAATAATCACCTTTATCAAATCTCCCATCGCCACCATCATAAACAATCAATGGCACCTCACTTATACCATCATTTGCCTCTTCAGTGCTTGGAAGTTTCTCTTTTAAGTCAAGGTGGTCACCAGTATATAATTTTATACTATTGGAGGAAGTCCCAATAAGGTTAACTCCCTTATCTACTAACCAATCACAAGTTATTTTATATACACCTGGGTCTTTTATAAATATCTTATAAACATCTCCATACTGATATAAATCATAAGGAGTAAGATTATCAAAAACCTCTTCTTTCTCTTTATGCCTGAAATATTTGAATGTATTTTTGTTCACAATAACACTACTGAACATACCCAAAAATTCAACATCTGACTTGCTAATATTATCTCTCTCTATCATATCCTTATTAATTACACCACCAATAAAATCAACCTTAATCCTTATCTTCTGATGAAATACAAGTGAGTTATCCTGCGGATTATATTGCAAAGGATAGACCGCAATGCGAACAACTGGATAACTTCTAACTGAGCCCTCTCTCTCTATTTCTGCTAATACCTTGGGATAGAGATTTTTTCCATTATAGACATTCACATCAAACGCACTTATATATTCAGGATAAGGAATACCCATGCTGTCGTAATTAGGCACTAATTTAGGCGTCGGATATGGCAGAACTGCCGAATACATCTTATCAATAAGAGAAGATGAACTGACAACTACATTTGAATTATATGGAACAGAAACAATTTCTATCTCATAAGGAAGATTTGGCTTTCCCGGGTCAAGAATAACATTATTTGTTGGAAGGTCAACCTTCGTGTAAGTTCTGTTATCTTTCTCTAATTGAGAAAGAACCGGCTCGGGGAATTCAATATCAAATACGACACCATCTAAATCTTCTTTAACTATTTCTACTTTAATTACCTTTGGTTGTTCTAATTCAGATGGAATTGACTCTTCAACTCCCGATTTTAAAATAGGTTTATTAAGGTTAGATTCAGGTAATTGGTTTAAAATGCCATCATTATCAATTTTTACGGGAGTAGGTGTCCCCTCTTCACATATAACTATACCATATACAAGAAATAATACAATAAGAACAACAGATAATAAAAATTTAACTCTCATATAAATTATTATAACATTTTTTGTAAAATATCAATAAATTTTTTAGTCAACATCTTTCTTGAATATTTATTGATTCCGTCTCTCTTCAATTCAAAACCGCTGTTTAACAAGTCAATCACTTGATAAATACCTTTTACAATGTCATCTATTGAATATGTATTTATACAAATCCCTGCTTTATGCTCCTCAATAAGTTTTTGTGTATCACCTTTGGGTAGAATAGCAAGTATTGGTTTTCCCGCCCATAGATATTCAAAGACCTTCGCTGAAATTCTCGTCTCCTCAAACTCTTTATTTAACAGCAAAAATAAGACATCAGCATTAAGCATCTCAATTAATGTATCTCTATGGTCTTTATAACCTCCTATATCAACAATATCGGAAAGTCCCGATTTATCTACCCAGTTCTTCTCCTCCCTCTTGAATGCTCCTATAAATCTGAATTTCACTTGCTTCGCTAACTTCTTTTCTGTTTTACAAATTCTGTCAACTGCCTTCATAAATGGCATTGCAGTTCTGATATCCGAGAAATTCCCGCAGTGTAGAAAGAGAATCTCACTATCCCTCTTCCTTTTAGGAAAAAACTCTACCTCATCTTCATCAAAACCATTAGTAATGGTAATAATCCTATCTTTTCTTAAAAATGGGTATCTTTTCAAAAATTCTAATGTAAGCGATGGTGCAGTAGTAATAATAATATCAGCATTTCTAATAACTAATCTTTCAAGAACACCGTCAATTGAATATGAAATAGGGTTAAGAGACATCTTTAGGTTATTTGTATGCCAGGGGTCTCTGAGGTCAGCAATCCATTTTACTCCGAATATAAGTTTAAGAAAAAGACCAACAATATGAATTGAATCAGGAGGACTTGTAGTCATAACAATGTTATAACCATTCTCAGCAATCATACTTACTGCTCCAAAAAAAAGCGATGGGACGGAGATTAATTTCTCGTCTGGTGGAATGATTGACCTAATCAACTTTAATAACCTTCCTCTACCATATAAGACCTCTTGCGGAGGAATATAACTCTTTCTTGCAATTAATGCTTGGAACTCTTTAATAATCTTAATCAACCTTAATGGCTCAATTGTTTCAACCCTCTTAACCAAAACTGATTTTGGAATTTCTCTTAATAGTGAATAATCATAACAATGATAATGAATATTTTTTATTGTTAAAACACCAACATTAATACCAAACTCTGGAAGATACTTTACAAAGTTTAATGGTCTCAAAACTCCACCACCACCTATTGGGGGGAAATAATATGGAATAATAAGAATATTAAACTTTTTAAGCATATATATTAGTTAAATTATATAACAAAGTATAAAAGAAAAATGTAAAAGAAAAAAATAATTATTGTTGACTTTATTAAAAATAATTGATATATTATTATAAGTTATTTTAAGGTATAAAAATACCATATGTATATTTGTAAATATAATATTTTATACGGGGGTATAATTTTGTATAGTGATTTTTTTGATAGCACAAGACCTGAAAAGATAAATTATAAGGCAATTACAATAAAAATTGCCTCACCCGAAGATATTTTATCTTGGTCTTATGGTGAAGTAAAGAAGGCAGAGACGATAAATTACAGGTCCTTTCGTCCAGAGAGAGATGGTCTCTTCTGTGAGAGAATCTTTGGTCCCACAAAGGACTGGGAGTGTTATTGTGGCAAATATAAGAGAATTAAGAACAGAGGGATAATTTGTGATAGATGCGGTGTTGAGGTTACAGAATCAAGGGTAAGAAGGGAGAGAATGGGGCATATAAAACTCGTATCACCTTGTGCCCATATCTGGTTTGTAAAAAGCATCCCAAATAGAATTGCACTCCTTCTTGGTATTTCAGGAAGAGAACTTGAAAGAGTTATCTACTATGCTTCATATATCGTTACAGATACAGGAGACCCTGCGATAACAGGTCTCAAACATCTTCAACTTCTGACGCCTGACCAGTTCAATTCACTCGTTGAAAAGAATGTTTCATTTAAGGCAGAGATGGGTGCTGATGTTATAAGGCGCTTGTTAAGTGAACTTAACCTTGAAGAATTGTCTTCTAATCTTAGAAATCAATTAAAAGAGACAAAATCAAAGCAGACAAAAAGAAATATTTTAAGGCGTTTGAGAGAAGTTGAAAACTTCCTTAAGAGTGAGAACAAACCAGAGTGGGTAATACTAACAATACTTCCTGTTCTACCTCCGGATTTAAGACCACTTGTCCCATTAGATGGTGGTAGGTTTGCTACAAGCGACCTAAATGACCTATACAGAACTGTAATAAACAGAAACAATCGTCTCAGAAAACTGATTGAGATAAGGGCACCCGAGGTAATTCTTAAAAATGAGAAGAGAATGCTCCAGGAGGCGGTTGATGCTCTCATAGATAATGGAAGAAGGGGCTTCACAATAAGAGGTGTAAGCAATAGACCTCTCAAGTCCTTAACTGATTCCCTCAAAGGTAAACAAGGAAGGTTCCGTCAAAATCTACTTGGGAAGAGGGTTGATTACTCTGGTAGGGCGGTAATCGTCGTAGGTCCAGAATTAAAAATGTATCAGTGTGGAATCCCTAAGAGAATGGCACTTGAACTATTTAAGCCATTTGTAATTCAGCGTTTAGAGCAGAAGGGTTTTGTTCATACAATTAGAAGCGCAAGAAAACTACTTGACCAGGCAAGACCTGAGGTCTGGGACGTTCTTGATGAGGTTATTAAAGACCACCCTGTTCTTCTGAATAGAGCACCTACGCTTCATCGTCTCGGGATTCAGGCATTCCTCCCTGTCTTAGTTGAAGGTGATGCAATCCATGTGCATCCTCTTGTATGCGCTGCATTTAATGCTGACTTTGATGGAGATACTATGTCAGTTCATGTTCCAATCTCTGTTGAAGCACAAATGGAAGCCCTTTTGCTGATGATGGCAACAAGAAATATTTTATCTCCTGCTCATGGAGGTCCTCTTGCTATACCTTCAAGGGACATAGTTCTTGGACTCTTTGCTCTTACAATGGAAAAACCAGGTGAGCCTGGTGAGGGAATGCTATTCTCTGATATGGATGATGCTATATCTGCTTATCAACAGGAAGTAGTTGGAAGAAACGCAAGAATCAAACTTAGGTATAAAGATGAGATAATAGATACAACAGTTGGAAGGATATTATTCAATCAACTTCTCCATGAAGAACTTCGTTTCGTAAATGACACAATGGATAAAGATAAACTTACCAAACTCTGCACAAAATCATATAGATTGCTTGGAAATGAAAAAACAGTAGAAATATTAGATAAATTGAAAGACGCTGGATTCTTATATTCTACGATATATGGTGTTTCACTCTGTATAGATGACTTAATCATTCCCATTGAAAAGGATAAGATAATCAAAAAAGCCCAAGAGGAAGTAAAGAAGGTATGGAGCGATTATAGAAAAGAGATTATAACTGAGGGTGAGAGATACAATAAGATAGTTGATATATGGACTCAGACAACAGATTTACTCGGTGATTTAATGTATAAAAATATGGAAAAAGACAAGAATGGCTTTAATCCCGTCTATTTGATGACAAAATCAGGAGCACGGGCATCTAAAACACAAATAAGACAACTTGCCGCGATGAGAGGACTTATGGCAAAACCCCAGAAACGACTTACCGGTGATGTAGGAGAGATTATAGAAAATCCTATTGTTTCTAACTTTAGAGAGGGTTTAAGTGTTCTTGAATACTTTATATCAACACATGGTGGAAGAAAGGGACTTGCTGATACTGCACTCAAGACAGCAGATGCCGGCTATATGACAAGACGCCTTGTTGATGTTGCCCATGATGTAATAGTCGTAGAAGAGGATTGTGGCACTCTAATGGGTATAGATATAACTGCATTGAAAGAAGGCGAGGAAATAATAGAGCCACTTAGTGACCGTATTCTTGGAAGGGTATGTCTTGAGGATGTCTATGACCCAATTACTGGTGATGTTTTGGCAAAAGCAAACGACCTAATAGATGAAGAAATAGCACAGAGAATTGAGAACGCAGGTGTGCAATCGGTCAGGATAAGGTCAGTTCTAACTTGTGAGAGTAAGAGAGGTGTATGCGCGAACTGTTATGGAAGGAATCTTGCCACAGGTCACAAAGTAGAAGTTGGAGAGACAGTTGGGGTTATCGCTGCACAGTCCATTGGAGAACCAGGGACTCAACTCACATTAAGGACATTTCATATTGGAGGAACAGCAGCCCGCATCATTGAGCAATCAAAGGTTCAATCAAGGGGCGATAGAAAAGTAAAATTTTTACAATTAAAAACAATGAAAAGAGATGATAAAACAACGGTAGTTGTATCGCGTGCTGGTGAATTATTACTTTTAGACGAAAAAGGTAGAGAGAGGGTCAGATATACAGTTCCTTATGGTGCAAATATACTTGTAGAAAATGGTGAAAAGGTAACAGAAAGTCAGACAATCTTTGAATGGGATCCATATTCTGAACCAATTCTTGCTGATATATCAGGTGAGGTTCACTTTATAGATATCATTGAAGGAATAACAATGAGAGAAGAGATAGATACATCAGGGCTAAGACAAAGAATGATAACTGACTATAGAGATAAGAAGCTTCACCCAAGGATTATTATTAAGCCAAATAGCAAAGGTAAAGAGACAATATTTTCAGTTCCTTCTGGTGCTTACTTGACTGTGAGGGATGGGCAAAAGGTCAAATCAGGTGAGATATTGGTCAAGATACCAAGAGACATTGGCAAGACCAGAGACATCACTGGCGGACTTCCAAGGGTTCAAGACCTCTTTGAGGCAAGAAGACCAAAAGACCCCGCTGTAATAACCGAAATTGATGGAATGGTTGAATTCAAAGGTATAACAAAAAATAAGTGGAATATTGTTGTCCATGGAGAGGTAGAGAATAGAGAATACTTAATACCACTTGGAAAGCACCTTAAGGTGCAGAACGGTGATTTTGTTCACTCTGGTCAACAATTATGTGAAGGAATGATAAATCCACAGGATATACTCAGAGTTAAAGGTGACAAGGAGGTTCAGAAATACCTTGTTAATGAAATTCAGGAGGTGTATCGCCTTCAAGGAGTTAAGATAAATGACAAGCATTTTGAGGTAATAGTTTCCAAAATGCTCAGGATGGTCAAGATAGATGAAACAGGTGATTCTGAGTTCCTACCTGATGAAGAAGTAGATAAATTTACATTTAAAGATGTAAATGAGAGATTAATAAAGGAAGGAAAGAAACCTGCAACAGCCCATCCAATTTTGCAGTCAATTACAAAGGCAAGTTTATCCACTGATAGTTTTATTTCTGCTGCTTCGTTCCAAGAGACAACAAGAGTCCTTACTGAGGCAGCAGTTGCAGGAAAGACGGACTATCTCAAAGCTCTTAAAGAGAATGTTATTATTGGACATATAATACCTGCAGGAACAGGCATAATAGATAAAGAAAAATACCAACAAACAGTATTAAAAGACCTTGAACCTCTAAAAGAGGTCGTAGAAGAAAGGGCAGTGGAGCAAGAAGAAAAGGTAGAAACTGTAGCAAGAGATTGATATAATCTTTTAGAAACTTAGAAAAGTATAGCAGGAGGATTTATGCCAACAATAAATCAACTGATAAGAAAAGGACGAAAACCAGTGACAAAGAAGTCAAAATCACCGGCTCTTACAAAATGCCCTCAAAAGAGAGGTGTATGCACAAGGGTGTGGACAATAACACCCAAAAAACCTAACTCCGCCTTGAGAAAGGTCGCAAGAGTAAGAATGACAAATGCTATTGAAATTACTGCTTACATCCCAGGTATAGGACATAATCTTCAGGAACATTCAATTGTTCTTGTAAGAGGAGGCAGGGTAAAAGACCTTCCAGGTGTTAGATATCATTTAATAAGAGGAACTCATGATTCTCTTGGTGTTGAGGGGAGAAAAAAAGCCCGCTCAAAATATGGTGCCAAGAGACCAAAACAGTAGTCCCTATATAGTTTTTTTGATATAATACAAAAATATTTTAGATTGATTTAGGAGGGGTGATTTAGATTGCCAAGGTCTCGCAAAGTAGAAAAGAGGCAGGTTCCACCTGATAGAAGGTTTGGAAATATCTCTGTCCAGAAGTTCATAAACCGGCTCATATCACGCGGTAAGAAGTCGGTTGCTGAAAACATCTTCTATGATGCAATGGACAGAATTGCAAAAACAACAGGTAAGGACCCTGTAGAGGTATTTGAAAAAGCAGTAGAGAATGTAAAACCTCTTCTTGAAGTCAAGTCAAGAAGAATCGGTGGAGCAACATATCAAGTTCCAACAGAGGTAAGACCAGAAAGGAAAACATCATTAGCAATCCAATGGTTGATTAATTCTGCAAAACAGAGGCCTGACAAAACAATGGATGAAAGATTAGCAAAAGAACTACTTGATGCATATAATTACACAGGCGGTGCAATAAAGAAGAAAGAGGATACTCACCGAATGGCAGAGGCAAATAAAGCATTTGCCCACTTTGGTTGGTAAAAATACTGGAGAGATTTAGCCCCCTTGTCAATAAAGGGGGCTTACTATTTATAAATATGACAAAGAAAAAGACAACAAAAGCAAACATACGCAATGTGGGCATCATGGCACATATTGATGCTGGCAAAACAACTGTAACAGAGAGGATGCTTTACTATACAGGCAAGACATATAAGATAGGTGAGGTTCACGATGGCACAGCAGAGATGGATTGGATGATACAAGAAAAGGAACGAGGCATTACAATAACTTCCGCTGCAACAACCTGCTTTTGGAAGAAGCACCGCATTAATATCATTGACACACCTGGTCATGTTGACTTCACAGTAGAGGTTGAGCGCTCTCTTAGAGTTCTTGATGGTGCTATTGCTGTGTTTTGTGGAGTTGGCGGTGTAGAACCACAATCAGAAACGGTCTGGAGGCAAGCAGACAGATATAATATTCCCCGCATTGCTTTTGTGAATAAACTTGACCGACTTGGTTCAAACTATAATTCTGCTATAAATCAGATGAGAAAGATACTGGGGGCAAACGCTATACCCGTTAATATACCATTTGGGACTGAAGATAGATTTAGAGGTGTCATAGACATCATCACCCAAAAATTATATCTTTATACTGTAGATGACTTAGGTGCAAAGTATGAAGAATTAGAAGTTCCATCTTTTTATGAGAATGATATTCAAAAAGCAAGGACTTCTCTTTATGAAGCAATTGCAGAATGCGATGACAGAATTATGGAATTATATATCAATGGTATTGAACCAAGCGAAGATGAATTTAGAGATGCTATTAGAAGAGCAACTATTTCCAATCAAATAGTTCCCGTGCTTGCTGGAGCAGCCCTAAAAAATATTGGAATCCAACCACTCCTTGATGCAATTATGTATTACCTTCCATCACCGCTTGATATCCCGCCTGTTGAAGGTTTTGAACCTAAAACAAACGATATAATAACAAGAAGAGCAAACGATGAAGAACCACTAACGGCACTTGTATTTAAGATAATGACAGATAAATATGTAGGTAAATTGACATATCTGAGAATCTACTCTGGTATTCTCAAGGAAGGTGATATTGTTCTGAACCCAACAAGAAAGACAAAAGAACGGGTCGGTAAACTACTTGAGATGCACGCAAATGACCGACTAGAGATTCACCAGATTGAATCTGGAAATATTGTAGCAGTTGTTGGACTGAAGTCAGCAAGAACCGGTGATACCTTATGTGTTTCAAAGGACCCAATCATTCTTGAATCAATAAAATTCCCTGAGCCAGTAATTTCTGTTTCCATTGAACCAAAGACACAGGCAGATGAAGAAAAACTTAAGAACGCTCTCAGTCGCCTATCAGAGGAAGACCCAACATTTATAGTTTCCCAAGACCAGCAAACAGGACAGACGCTCATCTCTGGAATGGGCGAACTCCACCTTGAGATACTCATTGATAGAATGGTGAGAGAGTTCAGGGTCAAGGCATTCATAGGAAAACCACAGGTTGCCTATAAAGAGACAATAACAAAGATGGGGTATGGCGATGGCATTTTTGATAAAGAAATGCTTGGTAAGACGCAGTTCGCAATGGTGAAAATAGCACTTGAACCTTTAGAACGGGGTAGTGGCTTTGTATTTGTAAATAAATCAAAAAAGGAAGAGATACAAGAAGAGTTTATCTCTGTAATAAAACAGGGAATAAGTGATGCAACAACGGCGGGTGTCCTTTCATCATATCCAGTTGTGGATATAAAGGCAACTTTGCTTGGCGGAGCATACCACCCTGGAGAATCAAGCGAGATGGCATTCAGAATAGCATCATCAATAGCATTCAGAAAAGCAATGGAGAATGCTGACCCTGTTTTACTTGAACCAGTAATGAAAATTGTTATTACATCACCAAATGACTATTTGGGTGATATATTGAATGATCTTGGCGCGAGAAGGGCAGTCATAAAGAACATAAAACAGCGTGATTCAATGCAGATTATAACAACAATTGTTCCAATTGGTGAGATGTTTGGATATGCAACAGCGTTGAGGTCAAAGAGTCAGGGCAGGGCAACATTCACAATGGAGTTTGACCACTATGAGACAGTTCCAGAAAATATTGCAGAAAAGATTGTTGGCATAGTTATGGGCAGAGGAAGAGGAAATTAAGTATAATTTTTATTATTCACAATTAAAATTTATCAATATAGATTATTAAATAAATTATTTATCATTTGTAATCTGTGAAGTCCATAATAAGAATAGAAAAGATTTACCAATTATGTTTATTCATAAAAAATCCTTATAAAATAAAAAAGGCGATAGTGAATACCCATCGCCCTATATTAAGAAAGAAGAGTTAAATTATAATCTCTCGCTAACCACCTTCGCTTGCAAGAACAACAGTAGATAGTCCCTTCCACCTGCCTTAGAGTCAGTCCCGCTCATATTGAAACCACCAAACGGTTGAACTCCAACAAGAGCACCAGTAATCTTTCTGTTTAGATATAGATTACCTACAAAGAACTCCCTCCTTGCCCTTTCAAGATTCCTCCTGCTATTTGAATATACCCCACCAGTTAGACCATATTCAGTATTGTTTGCAATGTCAAGCGCATCATCAAAGTCCTTTGCCTCAATAATAGCAAGAACCGGTCCAAATATCTCCTCCTGTGAAATTCGTGCCATTGGTTTAATATCGGCAATTATTGTTGGTTCTATGAAGTAGCCCTTACTATCATCTGAACCACCACCAATTACAAGCCGACCTTCCCCCTTGCCAATCTCAATATACGCCTTTATCTTATTAAATGCTGACTCATTAACTACTGGACCCATATAATTATCAGGGTCTCTTACATCGCCAACCTTTATCTTCTTTACCCTTTCAACTACCTTATCAAGAAGCTCATCATATATTTTCTCCACAGCAATCACTCGCGAACAAGCAGAGCACTTTTGACCCTGAAAACCAAATGATGATATTACAATACCCTCAGCTGCAGATGAAAGACACGTCGTCTCATCAACAACTATTGTGTCTTTGCCACCCATTTCCGCTATAACACGCTTTATCCATCTTTGTCCTATTTGTGTCTTTGACGCAAGTTCATTTATATGAAGACCTACATCCTTAGAACCCGTGAAGGCAATAAGGCGCGTTAGTGGATGACCTACAATTGTATCACCAACCTCACCACCAGAACCAGTAATGAAGTTAAGAACCCCTGCGGGAAGTCCTGCTCTCTCCATAATCTCTGCAAATTTATAACCAATTATCGGAGAAGGACTTGCTGGCTTAAGAACAACTGTATTTCCTGCGACTATAGCAGCAGATGTCATACCAACCAGTATTGCGCAGGGAAAGTTCCACGGTGGAATAACAACACATACACCAAGGGGAATGTAATATAGTGTATTTTCTTCACCGGGACATGGGATACACGGCTGGTCTTCTCCATATCTCATCATCTCCCTTGCATAGAACTCAAGAAAATCAATTGCCTCAGCAACATCAGCGTATGCCTCCGTCCAGTTCTTACCAACCTCTAATACACAGACAGCAGATAGATAGAATATCTCATCTCTCATCAATTTTGCTGCCTTCAAAAGAATGCGAGCCCTTTCATTCGGGTCGGTATTTCTCCATTCCTGGAATTTCTCATAGGCGGTCTTTACTGCTTTATCGGCTATTTCCTTGGTTGCCATAGAGATTCTTCCAAGAACCTCTTTCTTTGACGATGGATTTATGTCCTCAAACTTTCTATCTGTAAATATCTTCTCACCGCCTATTGTTAGTGGATACTCTTTACCTAACTCAGAGGAGAATCTCTTTATTGCCTCCTCCATCTTCTTTCTATTGACTTCAAGAGAAAAATTCACTATCTCCGTGTTCTCAAATTCTGGTAACATAAAATACCTCCAATATAATACTACAAAAACAATTTTAAATGATTTTAATCATTCTTTATCTGTCTGTCAATAGTTATGAGTTTTATAAATAATATATAATAAAATTTGTATATAATAGAATTTCTTAAGGATAAATAATTGTTCCAACCTCACCATTCAAAGCACGAACAAACGCCTCGGGGGATGTTATTAAAACCAACGAACCACCATTTCTGAGAAAATCTATTGACGCCTCAATCTTAGGTCCCATAGACCCAGCAGGAAATTGACCATCTTTGAAATATCTCCCTATCTCATCTGCTGAGATAACATCCAATCTTCTCTCAGTAATCTTGCCAAAATCAAGATAGACACTATCCACACTTGTGAGTATTACAAGAACTTCGGTAGCAACCACAGAGGCAAGAAGAGCACTTGCTCTATCTTTATCAATAACAGCATCTATGCCCTCAAATCTACCATCTGACTGAGACACAGGGATTCCACCGCCACCACACGCAATAACAACCACTCCTTGCTCTATTAGCATTCTAATGATATCTCCCTCTATTATACCTTTTGGAATCGGAGATGGAACTACCCTTCTGAAACCATCCTTACTCACTTTCTTCATCACCCATCCCCTCTCCTTCTCAAGAATCTGTGCTTCTTCTTTTGAATAAAATGGTCCAACGGGCTTTGATGGCTTTTTCATCATTAGGTCTTCTGGGTCAACGATAACCTGTGTAACCACTGTTATAATTGGAATAACAACTCCCATATCATCCAATCTATTTATTAGTGCTTGACTTATAAGAAAACCCATTTCACCCTGGGTTTGTGCATCGCAGACAAAGAGGGGAAGTGGTGGAACCTCTCCCACTGCCTTCTCAACCCTTATTAAACAATTTCCAACTTGAGGTCCATTACCATGGGTTATTATTACCTTCTTCCCCACCTTAATTAGATATGCGACACTTGATATTGACTGATAAGTATTCTCCCTTTGTTCCTTAAATGTCCCAACATCACCCTGCCTTAGTATAGCGTTTCCACCAAGAGCGACAAGAAATCTATCATATTCTAATAAGTTGAAAATCATAAAAAGATATTAGAATGAATAATTAAATCCTGCTGTTATATTTGGCTTTCTATCGTAACTCAGATAGATTGAAAGGTTTGTTGATATTACATTTGATATCTGATATGAAATATCTGAATCAATACTATATTGGAAAATTCTTGTCTTTTCTGATTTATTCTTTGAAAAGTAAGAAACCTGCCACCCTATTGAAGGAGAAAAAGTGAAATTTAAGTTTGTTGCGGTCACAACTGAAATACTTGGATTCAAATTGTAGAGTAAGTAATTCATATTTCCCTGTTCTGAACTACCAGGAGTGACATCCCAATTAATACTAAATTGAAACCTTGGTCTTAATATGCCTGTGGGAAGAATGGTAATGTCTGTTGCTAATGACCTGGACAGTCCCGTTGCTATCGGACCTCCACCTAAAAAGTCAAGTTTCTGTTCAATATCATAAGTAATAATACTCTGGAGAATATTACCAACCGATTTCATAGCAGAAAGACCAAAGCCATAATCGGAGTTCTTATATCTACCACTTTTCACATATTTAACAATTGACATATCTGTCTTAATATCGCTTGTAAAAGTGAGTTCATCTGAATACTCATATCTTAATGTAGATATTAAACTGTTAGTCAGAGATATGTTGTTAAAATCTGGTTCAACAACAAAATAATTGTCTGATAACCTTAATGAATGGTCAATTTTTATAGATAACTTTTTGGTAGTCATATAATTTACAGATGTATTAAATGTATCAACAAATGATTTGTAGTAACTTTTAGCAATATCAGTTTCTGTTTTAGGAATAGAACCGCTCTCAGTATAATATTTTGGTCTTGAACTCTCATGACTATATTCTGATGAAAGTGTCAATTTCTCTGATATCTCAAACTCTGCTTTACCTTTGTAAGCAATCGTAGTCAAAAGATAGTCATAGAAATTCTCTACATTTATTTTCTTCTTCTCTTCATTATTAAAATCATCTCTCGTATTATGGTATGAGATATCAGCAGATAGATTAATTGAAGATTTTGGACTATAGGTTGCTGATAAACTCATATTCCCTGAGAGAATATCACTATCATTAGCATGAGATTTACTATCCCTACTCCTTGATACACTAATATTCATACTTGGAGATATAGAAGAACCCTTCCAAAGTGTATAATTACCTATAATAGAAAGATAAACATTATCTCCCTTCAAATTAAAAGGGAACTTTGCCATTTTTGTATCTATAAATTGGTCTCTATACTGATAACCATAGTCCCAACCATTTTCCATATTCAATCCATAGGTCATTGTCATAGTGGTAGTTGGTGTATATTTATAACTCACAGAACCATAGAGATTCTTGGCATTTGAATATTTTGCTGTCATATTTGTCATTGGATTTTTAGCAGCAAAACTTGAATGTGTCATATTAAGACCAATGTCTGTGGATAGGTTATCACTAATATTAATTGTGATATCAGGAGAAACACTTGTCATCATACTGTGTGCAAGAAAATCAAGTCCTCCTTCCTTATTAGTTCGCTCATTATGTGTTCTATTGTAATTAAAACTAACATTCATATTCCACCAGGACTGTGGAAGATATGATGACATAGCACTGAAACTCTTACTATCCCTTGGATAATCTTCTGTCAGAGATACATTCCTGCCCAGTGAAGTTGATATATCTAAACTTAAAAATTCTGAAATATTTGTCTGATATGTCACTTGACCTGATAAAAATGCATAATTACCATTTGTGAAAGAATATGATAGACCAAGTGTCTTGTTTGAACTACTCCCACCCCCTCCGGTTCCTTCATCAGCAAAAATATAAAATGACATCAAAACGATAAATACTAAAGTAAAAATATAGCATCTCATACTAAAATCATCTCTCTAAAGGATGTGCCATCAGGCGTCTTTTCAACTCCTAAAACATCTACTATTGTTTGACCAATGTCTGCCATTGTCTCTCTTATGCCTAAATCAATTGCCCCTTTACAATCTTTATGCCATATTAATAAAGGAACGAATTCCCTTGAGTGGTCTGTGCTAACTGTTGTAGGGTCATTTCCATGGTCTGCTGTTATTATAAGCAGGTCTTTATCCATTAAATTTTTCTTCAACAAAGGTATAAAAGAATCAAAATCCTCAAGACCCCTTCCGAATGAAATATAATCATTTCTATGTCCCCATTTCATATCAAAATCTATCAAATTTGCGAATAAAAGGCAACCATTATGTAATCTATCAATCTCCTCTAATATCAATCTCATCCCTTCATTATTATCCTTAGTATGAGTGCATCTCGTAAAGCCCCTCCCTCCAAAAATATCATCAACCTTACCAATTCCAATTACATCCCTCCCCTCTTTTAATATACTATCAAGCATTATGCCATCTGGTGCGGGAACTGAAAAGTCACGCCTATTCTCAGTTCTATAAAATGAACCAGGTTCCCCCTTGAATGGTCTTGCTATTACCCTCGCAACTCTATATTCTCCCTTGCATAACTCACGGGCTATCTTGCAATATCTGTATAATTCGTCAAGAGCAACTACATCCTCGTGCGATGCAATCTGAAAGACGCTATCAGCAGATGTATAAACAATCAGAGCACCCGTCCTTATATGCTCCTCACCCAACTCCTCTATTATCACAGTTCCCGATGCTGGTTTATTCCCTATCACCCTTCGCCCCGTCAATCGCTCAAACTCACTTATAAGTCCTCCTGGAAAACCATTAGGAAATATTGGAAATGGCTTTTCTGTTATCACACCTGCTATCTCCCAATGACCAGTTGTTGAGTCCTTACCGGCAGATGCTATCTTTGCTTTACCACAGGCACCCTCCACTGGAATATCTTCATTAATACCTGTCAACATACCTATGCCTAAGGATAATAGATTTGGCACATTTAACCCACCAACTGCTTTATATGTATTCTGAAATGTTGCAGAGCCAACATCACCATATTTATCTGCATCGGGCATCTCACCAACACCTACACCATCAAGAATTATCAGTATAACACGATTTATCTTTGTCATCATCTTCTATACAGGTAATGTCTCGTTATAGGGTCTCTTATGAACACCCAAATTAGTAATTATCGCATCAACAAGGTGATTAGGCGTGACATCAAACGCAGGATTATAAACCTTAGTGCCATAAGGAGCAATTCTCCTTCCCATCCCCTCAGTTATTTCATCTCCTTCTCTCTCCTCAATTAGAATATCGGCGCCAGTTTTGATGTTATGGTCAATTGTTGATGAAGGACAGGCGACATAGAATGGCACAAGATGGTATCTTGATTGAACTGCGAGCATATAAGTTCCAATCTTATTAGCAACATCGCCATTTTTAGCAATTCTATCCGCACCAACTATAACAAGGTCAATCATACCTTTATTCATTAAAGAGGCACTCATATTATCACAGATAAGAGTCGTATCTATACCTGCTTGCATAAGTTCCCAAGCAGTGAGACGCGCACCCTGAAGGACGGGTCTCGTCTCGTTAGCATAAACCTTAATCTTCTTTCCGTTCTCAACTGCCTTGTATATTGGCGAAAGGGCAGTCCCTATGCCTGCTGTCGCAAGGGCGCCTGCATTGCAGTGGGTGAGAACCGTCGCACCATCAGGAATGAGCGTCTCGCCATATTCCCCTATCTTCTCGCACATCTCCTCGTCCTCTTTTTCTATTCTCATTGCTTCTTCCAATAATAACCTATGAACCTCCTCGGGCTTATTAGTTCTATTATTAAATGCGATGCTTAACATTCTATCAACCACCCAGGATAAATTAACTGCGGTTGGTCTTGCTTTTCTGAGATATTTGGCTCTTCTCCACAAATCCTCCAAGTAATTACCACCACCTGAGATAACCTCACCTGAGGCAATGACAACACCATAACCTCCAACAACGCCAATAAGCGGTGCCCCCCTCACGGCAAGCGTCTTAATAGCAGAATAGACATCCTCAAGCGTTTTTAGAAGAATAAACTGTATTTTAATAGGAAGAGCCCTCTGGTCAAGGATAAGAAGTCCATCAGAAGTCCACTCAACTGTCTTAATTCTGTTCATAATTACAACAATCTTCTGTGAAAAGTTTTCAAATTCTAATGATAATAATACTTTCAGAATAGTTCAAGTTATATAGGTAATTAATTGTCATTACATTAGATTAGGTTTCTTTATACCTTGAACTGATATCGTTTAATAAAATGACACTATAAATTATATTTTTCTATTATCACTATCAAATATATGAACCTCAACATCACCGAGAATCTTTTTAATCTTATTCACAACATCGTTTATGAGCCAAGAAGGTGTTGAAGCCCCAGCAGTAAGACCAACCCTATCCGCTCCACTAAACCACTCTACTCTGAGTTCAGTCGGCTCCTCTATATGATATGCTTTTGTTCCTGCCTCCCTTATTATCTCTGCAAGGTGCGTGGTGTTAGCACTGTTTCTTCCCCCTACCACAATCATTACATCCACCACACTTGCTATCTCAAGTGCCTCTCTCTGCCTGTTAAGCGTTTCAAAACAGAGTGTATTATGAATCTTTAATTCCTGACATCTCTCAAACAAAGCAGATATAATATCTTGAGCCCAAGAGAGAGGAAAAGTCGTCTGAAAGACAACCCCTGTCTTCTTACCGACTTTAATATCACTAATATCGCTGACAGATAAGATAACAACTGCCTTTCCTGAAACAGCGGATATAACACCTTCAATCTCGGGGTGAGCGGGGTCACCAACTATGATGAGTTTATAGCCCTCTTCAATCAAAAGTTTTGCCTGCTGCCTGACCTTTTTCACAAACGGACATGTAGCATCCACCACCTCAAGCCCCTTCTTTGTCACCTCATTAATTAATCTATCTGGAAGCCCGTGGGACCTGACAATAAATGTCCCATCTTTTGCCTCATTAATATTGTTTATTACTTTAAGACCGAGTTTCTCAAGCCGATAGACCATCTGTGGATTATGGATTATTTCTCCGAGGCAAGAGACGCTTTTTTTGCTCTGTTTTAGTGCTTCACGGGTCATCTTTATCGTCCGCTCAACACCCGAGCAGAAGCCAGCATATCTACCTATCTCTATCTGTCTCACTTTTAAGCCTCGCTATCTCATTCATTATCTTCTGTGAAATATTCTTATATAACTTCTTTGATGGCTTCTGCCCCCCCAGATATGAGAAATCAAGTGGCTTTCCATATCGCAACTCTATTTTTGGAAGTTGAAAACCCTTGCCAGGTATTAATATCTTATTTGAGTTCATAATATATGTTGGCACAACCAATGCATTCGCCTTATATATAATCATACCCGCACCCTCTCTTCCCTCTCCAAGCGCTCCTGTCTTACTGCGAGTGCCCTCAGGAAAGATAAGCACCACTCTATTCTTAGATAAGAGATTCAATGCTGTCCGCATGGCTTTAACATCTCCTTCACCCCTTTTTACAGGAAAGGCACCATAGGAGACAATCAATGCTCTGAACAGAGGATTTTTAAATAACTCTGACTTTGCCATATAGTATAAGACGCGTAGTTGACCATTTGCTATAAGAGGCGGGTCAAAGATGCTCGTGTGGTTTGAGGCAATTATGACGGGACCAGTGATTGGAACATTGCCTACACCATAACTTCTGAATCTAAAGAGAACAACACTTGCTGGAAAGGCGAATATATGACTAAGATGAAAGAGTATTGACCTCAGGATATGTCCCAAACTCTTTCTACCTCCTCAGCCACTAAATTTACTACCTCATCAAATGAAAGGCATGTTGTATCTATTATCTTTGCATCCGGAGCAGGTCTTAGAGGAGCAAAGGTCCTCTTTGAGTCATTCTCATCTCTTCTTTCTATTTCGTCCATTATTCTCTTGAATTCAACAGGTGAATATATAATTCCATCTTGCTTCATTCGCCTTCTTGTTCTTTCAAGAAGAGATGCAATCAAATATATCTTGACCTGGGCATCTGGAAAAACGAATGTGCCAATGTCTCTACCTTCCATAACTATGTCATACTTATCTCTAAATCTTCTCTGATAAAAGACCATATATTCACGGACAGATGCGTGAATTGCAATATCTGATGATGCTTTTGTTACCTTCTTTGTCCTTATCTTATCAGTGACATCATCTCTATCAATATACAGTTCAAAACCATCTTTTTTAGTGATATATTCCAACTTTACATCTTCAAGCATTTTCTTCACACTATTTTCATCAGAAATATTTATACCTTTATTAATAGCAACAAGAGCGAGTGCTCTATACATAGCACCAGTATCTATATGATAGATGCCAAGTTTTTTAGCAATTTCCATTGCGACAGTTGTCTTACCAGCACCTGCAGGACCATCTATTGCAACTACAATATGCTTTCTTCTTCTCATATAATTATTTTTCTACTCTAACACTACCGCTCTTCTTAAATACAAGAAATGCCTCTTTTCTCTCTAAAACTCTCCATTCTCCACTTCCAAGACCCTCAAGAAAAAGACCTCCAATTCTAATTCTTATAATGTCTATTATTTTACAATCAAACTTATTAAATATTCTTCTTATTAACCTCTTTCTTCCTTCTCTTACAATAATACTATACTTAAAAATACCATCCTCTTCTAATAAATATTTTATCTTGGCAGGGAGCGTCATTCCATCATTAAGATAAAAACCCTTTTTTATAAGATTGATATGCTCAATCTTCAACTCTTTATCAGTAGAGACAATATATTCCTTTTCAATTTCATATCTCGGGTGAGTTACTTTATTCGCAAATTCACCATCATTTGTTATCAACAATAATCCCCTTGTATCTGCATCAAGTCGTCCAACATAAGTAATTCCACCTTTGAGTCCAACTGCCTTAGAGATTTCTGCAATATATGGCTTCATAATAGGCATCCCCCTGCTCTCACCCAGTGTTGTTATAACCCCTCTTGGTTTGTTAAAAGCAATATAGACCAGTTTATCTGGAAAATGAACTACTCTACCATCTACCTCAACTATATCTTTCTCTGTATCAACGATTATACCTGGTTTTACTTTCGGTTCACCATTAACTATGACCCTACCAGATAAGAGAAGGGTATCAGCCCTTCTCCTGGACGCCACCCCAGCCCTCGATAGATACCTGTTTAACCTCACCCTCACTTATACTTTCTTCTCCTAATACCTTAATTTCGTTTATATCCGGTAGGTCTGATATATCAGCGAATCCAAACAACTCAAGAAATTTTTCGCTTGTTCCATATAGGAGCGGTTTACCTACTGTTTTGCTTCTACCAACAACAGTGATAAGCCCTCTCTCAAATAGACCTTTTATGACACCACTTGAATCAACACCTCTTATCCATTCTATTTCTGACTTTGCCACAGGCTGTTTATAAGCAATTATTGCAAGCGTCTCCAGCCCTGCACGGGAAAGTGATGTCCTCTTCTTCTGTCTCATCAGCATTTCAATGTATGGCGCAAGTTCTGACCTCGTAAACATCTGATACCCTCTGGCAATTCGCCGTATCGTAACCGCCCTCCCCGTGTTTCTATACTCCTCCTCAAGTTCATCTATCAATTTCTCTACATCTACATCTGAACCCAATATAATCTTTAACTCATCAACCTTCAATGGTCTTGAAGAGGAGAATAGTAATGCCTCTAATATCGCTTTCTTACTTGGCATCTTTCACTCTCACAATTATTCTGCCATACGGTTTGTCTTGAAGTATAAGAATTCTATTTTCCTTCAATAAATACAATATGGATATAAGTAAAATTATCAATTTCCATCGGGTAAATTCATCTCTACGAGTGTAAAATCTTGATAATCTCTCAAGTGATATTGGGCTTTCCCTTGAGATGAACATCATTATAAGTTCCATTTCCTCCAGAATTCTGCTCTCATCTATATATACATCTATTGATGGTGGCTCAACTTCTGTTCTCTCCATTAACTCTTTAAATAATCGGACAATCTCATAGAGTTCTATTCTATCTGTCTCAATTATCTTTCTTTCGCTCTTCTCATCCACAGGTCTTGACTTGAAATTTACCTCTTCAATTAACCTCTCATTAAGTTTGTCTGCAATCTCTTTATACTTCTTATATTCAAGCAATTGTTGAATAAGTGACTGCCTTGGGTCTTCCTCTATCTCAATCTCGCCATCTGATAACCTTCTTGGAATAAGCATCTGCGACTTGATATATAATAGATTAGCCGCCATCAAAAAATACTCAGCAGCAATATATAGGTCTAATTCCTTCCACAATTTTATATACCTGAGATATTGTTCCGTAATCTCAGCAATCGGTATATTCATTATCTCTAATTCATTCTTCTCTATCAGGAACAGAAGGAGGTCAAGAGGACCTTCAAAAATGTCAAGATGGACTGTATATCCCATATTATAGTCGCATTGCCTCTTTTACTCTAACAAGTGTATCAGAAGCAACCTCTTTTGCTTTTTTATCTCCCTCTCTTATTATATCATTGATGAAATCCTTCTTTCTTTCATAATTTGCTCTCTTCTCTTTGAATTCCTTAAACTTCGCTATTATTTTTTCTGCCAGTTCTGCCTTACAATCTTTACAGCCAATTTTTGCGGTTCTGCAGTCCTTCTCTATCTCCTTTGCCCTTCCAAAATTGTAAAGCAGATGGAACGAAAAAACATTGCAGACATCAGGATGCCCTGGGTCCTTTCTATACGCCCTTTGGGGGTCTGTAATCATAATCATAACCTTTTCTTTCATAACATCATCTGGGTCTTTAAGATAGATAGCATTACCATACGATTTTGACATCTTTCTATTATCAATACCAAAAATTCTTGGCGTCTTCGTGAGAATTGCCTGGGGTTCAATCAACACATTACTATAAAGATTATTAAATCTCCTTACAATCTCTCTTGTCAGTTCAAGATGGGGCAACTGGTCCTCACCAACGGGGACATATTCACCTTTATGAATAATAATATCCGTTGCCATTAAGACAGGATAGCCCAGAAGCCCATAACTTACTCCCATACTGCGCTGGACTTCTTCTTTCTTCTCCTTATATGTAGGGCACAGTTCAAGCCAGGAGACAGGCGCAATCATTGAGAGCAAAAGGTGAAGTTCAGAATGCTCTGGTAAGTGTGATTGAATGAAAAGCGTTGAAATGTTCGGGTCTATTCCAACAGAGAGAAGGTCTATCAAAACCTCATATATATTGTCTTGAAGGTTCGTTGTATCTGTTCTATCGGTAAGGGCGTGAAGGTCCGCCACCTCGTATGAGCATTCATATTCATACTGAAGTTCTGCCCAGTTCTTCATTATCGCCTCATAATGACCAATATGACAGGCTCCAGTAGGTCTTATACCTGATAATATTCTTCCCTTCTTTTTATCCTCTTTCATATTTATATCTTTCTCTAAATCACATTAATGGAATACAATACTCTCTAACACACTCTTAAATTCACTCAACACATCTGTAAATATCCCCTCATAGCACCTTAAACCAAAAAAAAGAAAATACTCATTACTAACTGGAAAGACAACAACTACCTCATGATAATTACCTGATGAGTCAGAAGATGTGAATTCCATCCATACAGCGTCTTTTCCAGCGACCTTATATTCAATCATATTAAGACGTTTGTAGTTTGGCTTAGTTTTCTTGTAATTCTCATCCTCTGTTTCTTTCAATATCTGTTTCATAAATCCTCTCGTTGGTTTTTTCTCAGATAAATTCTGCATATATGTCACTGCTATATGTGATTTATTCTTGTAATTATCTGCACCAAGCACCATAGGATATGGCATATCTTTATTTACAGTCCACCTATCAGGAAAAGTCATAGATATATTAAATTTTTCAACATCTACCGACTCTATTGAGAAAGCCAGACCTATCTTTAAGAGCGAAAATGCTATCAAGAAAAGAATAGAAAAACAAAATATTCTATTATATGAGAAAATCATATAACCCCCATAGAACTCCAAGAGGATACCCAGTAAATAAGAAGGTCAGAAAACGCACAGGAGGAAAAAGGATAATTCCCAAAATGCTAACTCCAGTAAAATTACCAAAGAGGATAACTAAGATTAGAACCAATGGGCCCCATCTTTCAAAGCCAACCATCTTTATAGCATAATTTCTTGGCAAGAGAACCATAAGAACCCTTGAACCATCAAGAGGAGGAATAGGTATCAGATTGAAGAAAGCCAGAATGAGGTTAATAAACATCGCATAGAATATAATAACAAAGATTAGATTTACAGTTGTGCTTCCTTGGGTGCCAATGAATCTGAACATAATGCGAATGATAATGCCAAAGATAAGGGCTGAGATGACATTAGCAATACAACCTGCAAGTGATGTCCAGATTATTCCCTTTTTCTGGTCTCTAAAATATACTGGATTTATAGGAACCGGTTTTGCCCAACCAAACCTTGCAAATATTAAGAGAATTGTGCCAATTAGGTCAAGATGAACAAAGGGATTTAATGTCAATCTACCTGACATACGAGGTGTTGGGTCTCCAAATTTATCAGCCACCCATCCATGAGCGAACTCATGAATGGTGAGACCATATAATATTCCAGGAAGACCTATTAAGATTTCTTTGATAAAATGAGCATAGTTCATAACTCACCTTTACTAAATAAAACCCTTATAATAATTTAGCAATAGAATTTATAACCAAAAATAATTCAACTTCCTGGGTGTTTTTCTATTACCTCTTTCATATGTTGTCCCGTTATTTTTGTATATATCTGAGTTGTGGACAGCATCTTATGACCCAAAAGGGTTTGAACCGCCTTTATATCAGCACCACCCTCCAATAGATGCGTTGCAAATGAATGTCTTATAACATGTGGACTTATGCTTGTTGGTATTCCTACTCTTCTGGCATAATATTTCACCATATACCAGAACCAGTTTCTTGAGATGGGTTTACCCATCTTTCCTTCAAAAAGGGGATTATCTTTTGTATATCCACTCCTTAAATTGAGATACTCCCCCAACTTCTTCCTTGCCACCTCACCGAAAGGAATTGTCCGTTCTCTCCCACCCTTTCCCTTTGCTTTCACAAACAGTCCATTAAGGTCAATATCACCAACCCTAAGATTCACTATTTCACTTGCTCTGAGACCTGAAGAGTATGCAAGTTCAAGCATTGCCGCATCTCTCAAAAACTTTACATGCTTATTTGGTGTAAGATTGCCCTTCTTCTGTTTCTCTTCCATTAGTTTATACGGTGACTGAAGCAAAAGTTCAATATTCTGCCTTACCTCTGCCCTTGGAAGTTTTACTGTAATCTTTGGTCTATCAAGCATCTCCATTGGATTGCCAACAAGCTCTCCACTCTGGTTTAAGAAATCAATGAACGACTTAATAGACGAGAGACGGCGAACTAATGTTGTATCTTTATCTTTATAAATATCTCTCCTCTCCTTGATGAAACTAACAATGTCTGATTCTGTAATGGCAGATAAACTCTTCCCCTTCAAAGAATTTACAAACACATTAATATCGTTGAGATATGCCTCAATAGAAAGTGCTGACAAGCCCTTATCTACACTGAGATATGTAGAAAAATCATTTAAGGTTCTTTGTATATCCAAATTTATCAGCCTCCATTTCTGTAAGTTATCATAAATTTAGGTCAATAATAACATAATAAATCAAAAATCAACTATAAATTTTCAAAAATTATTGCACCCAATAACTCCATTCCAAAACGAAAATTATAATCATCTTTATAGATAATTGCAATAACATCACCCACAGATACCCTATCACCTATATCAACAAAAAACTCTACTCCAACAGACCTATCTGGCTTATCATCCTTAAAATGCCTACCTCCACCTATATCACGAACAAGTTCACCAATCTTTCTCGCATCAATCATAGTTATAACACCTTCCAACTCTGATTTTATCTCATTCTGTCTTGCGAGTTTCAGAAGTTTTGCATCTTCCAAAACCCTTCCATTACCACCCTGAAACTCAACCATCTTTCTCAATCTTTCAAGACCTTCGCCCGATACAAGGGATTTCTCAAGCGCCCTATTTGCATCTTCTATATTAGAAAAAGCACCTGATATAACAAGCATAAGTGCCCCAACCCTAAAACAAACCTCTCTTAGATTATCACTTATCTTCTCATTTCTAAGAAACTTAACTGCCTCAATCACTTCAATTGAATTGCCAACAGTCCTACCGTATGGTGAGTTATGTTCTGAGTAAGTGACTAATGCCTTCACTCCAAACCTTTCGGAGATGTTCATCAAACTATCCCCAAGGTTTTCTGCCTTGTCTTTCTCAATACAGAAAGCCCCCCTTCCATACTTAACATCAAAGACAATACCATCTGTCTTTACTGCTACTTTTTTACCAAGTATGCTTGAAACAACAAGTGGGAGTGACTCAACCGTGCCTGTGACATCTCTCATAGCATATATAATCTTATCAGCAGGTGCAACATCACCACTTTGCGATGCGATAAAACAACCAACATTTTTTATGGCTGACTTCATTCTATATTCATCAAGTTCAGATACAAATCCAGGGATTGACTCAAGTTTGTCAATCGTCCCCCCTGTATGTCCAAGTCCCCTTCCTGCTGTCAGCCCAACACCAACCCCACATCCTGCAACAAGCGGTGCCACTATGAGAGATACCTTATCACCAACCCCACCTGTTGAATGTTTATCAACAACAGGGATATCAAGACCTGTAAGGTCTATCTTCTTTCCAGACCTTGATATATCAACTGTCAGATAGTATGTCTCATCATCATCAAGACCATTCAGATATATTGCCATTAATAGCGAAGCCATCTGATAGTCAGAGACCTCACCCTCAACCACATAATTAATAAACTTCTCTATCTCTTCCTTATCTAAATTCCTTTTATCTCTCTTCTTTACGATAATATCTAATATATCCTTCATTGATACTACCCCTTAATCATTTAGTATCCAAAATATGCCAAACTGGTAATTCCTTGGCTCCGGTGGGTATATACTGCCACCATCCAAAATTCGCTTATTAAAGAGATTATCAAAGCATGCAAATATCTCAATTGTTCTAATTATAATAGCACCCTTCAATGAAGTATTCATATATGGCTTTGTCTTATAATCACCATTTATCAGCAAATCCTGCGAGTGGGTTATTTCCCCTACATTTTGAATTCCAAAATAGATTGAAGGAATTATTCCTTCTGCAGCCTCTTTCTCAAAACCAAAACTCGTTGAAATGGAATATGTTGGAACATCTAATAGTGATTTGATATTGTAAAAGCAAGAGCCCTTAATATTGAATCCCCAGATAAGATTAAAATCTAATAATCCCCCAATTGATGTTCTCCACTTTTCTGAAACATCTGTCTGTTTGAGAAATGCTTGAAGCCAGCCCCTATCAGGTAAGTAAACTCGCATACCACCGATGAGAGCATTCATTTTCTTATCATTACTGTTCCAAAGGTCAACTGAATATGAAGCAAATGGCACAAGATATCTTGTAATAGAAAGGGAACCAGATACTCCAAGATTAAATTTTTTATCGGCACCAAGAATCAGTCGTGAACCGGTTGAGACAAGATACCTTCCCTTGTTTCTTAAAAGAACCTCAGATGAAATATTATATGTTCTCTTACCATCAATAAACTTGATATCAAATGATGGAGCAAGTGAAAAAAAATCGCTATTCCAAAATCTAACACCTGAACCAACATTATATGACCTGCTAATATTGGCATCCTTTCCAAATACTGCTCCAAATCTCATAAAAGGAGCTATAGAACCATCAGGATTAAACTGTGGCTCTGATGAAAATAAGCGATACCCAATGGTCTTCTTATTCAATTGAGACCTATCAACATCACCACCTGAATATATAAAATCAATAGGCATTTTGAGCCAATCAGAATGAATAACAGAAGAAACAGTTATGCTTCCATACGAAGTATCAGGGAGGCGACCAAAACCAGATGTAAGGTTTCTTTCGCCACCAACACTAGTATTAATATAAGGCATTGAGAAATCTGCAAAGAAGCGATACCTTTCAGTATTGAAGTTGCCATCTGACAAAAATATTCCACTAATAGGTTCCTCAACCCTAACAGGAAAATTTTCAAATCTTATTAGAGAATTATCATTAAACTCCTCCTCTGGACCGCCATCGTAAATAGTGATAGAGCGAGCCCCTGACAATGGAAAGAAGAATGGTTCATATTTAATAGGATATAATTCTGTAATCAACCAATTGTAAGCGAATAGAATATCTTTTCCATCAATAGATAATCTTTTAGGATTATGAGTTCTATTTGTAAGAAAAACTAAGGGTATATCATAGATTGCATCGTCAATATCTAAATATGCTTTTCTAAATATATTGGTTCTATCTTTCATATACACAAAGCCGGGATATTCTCTCTCTGATATATTGATATTCAAACTATGTAAATAGATTTGCTCATAACCTGAAGAGGTAGAAATTTTCTCTTTTTCAAGACCCGCATATTTATAATTAACAATATCATAAGAGATTCCATAAAGAGGAAAGAGAATAGCAAGGATGATGAAAATCTGTCTCATATACAGTTTACTCATTTTACAAAACAATCTCGCTAAATAAAATCTAAATTTGACATAAAGAATTTTTCACTAATCTAATTTATTTCTTGATTATTTATATAATATTAAGTAAAATAATAAGGTTAGGTATATTTTAGGTGACCATAAAGAAAACAAAAGGCATTTTCAGATGTTGCCTCCCCAATGAGGAAGGGGAGGCATTTTTTTAATATGGCATTGAAGAGTAAGGACCTTATTGGAATACAACTTCTAACACCAGATGAGATTGAAGAGATACTCACCACTGCACAATCTTTTACAGAGATAGCAAAAAGACCTATCAAGAAGGTGCCAGCTTTAAGAGGCAAGACCGTTGCGAACCTTTTCTTTGAACCATCAACAAGAACCCGCGCTTCATTTGAGCTGGCGGCAAAGCGACTTTCAGCAGATATACTAAATATGAATGTTTCATCTGCGTCAGAAGCATACGGTGAAACTCTAACAGATATAGCCAAGACAATTGAAGCAATGAATGTGGACTTTGTAGTAGTAAGGCATTCAATGTCAGGTGTGCCTCACCTACTCGCTCAGAAAATAACATCATCTGTCATAAATGCGGGTGATGGAAGTCACGAGCATCCAACCCAAGCGTTAATTGACCTATTCACAATTAGACAACTCAAGGGATATATTGAAGGCATAAATGTAGCCATAGTTGGAGACATTTCACATAACCGAGAAGCCAAGTCAGATATATGGGCTCTCACAAAAATGGGAGCAAAGGTAACATTGATTGGACCACCAACTCTTATACCAAATGGAATTGAACGACTTGGCGTAAGAGTATCAAATGAGATGGTAGAAGGTCTGAAAGACATAGATGTGATTATTTTAACACCTGTTGAGATGACTGAAAAGCACAGATACCTTTTACCAGGGCTCAGAGAATATGCAAGATTCTTCTGCCTTACAAGAGACCGTCTAAAGTCTGCTAAAACTGATTGCATAGTTCTCCACTCGGGGCGCCTTAAACGTGGTGTTGAGATAGACCCAATTATAGCAGAAGAGGTATATAGCGATATTCTGCATCAGATTGAAAACAGCATTGCTGTTACAATGGCAGTTTTATATCTCCTATCGTTTAAACACAAAGGCAGTTAGATAATATGAATAGGGTTAATAAGACAACAAAGTTCCTAATAAAAGGTGGAAGGGTAATTGACCCTTCATCTGATATTGATGATACTTACGATATTCTAATAAATGGAGAGATAATAGAAGAGGTTGAAAAGAAGATAATACCAGAAAAGGATTTTAGTGTAATAAATTCAAAGGGAATGGTAGTTGTTCCTGGAATTGTTGATATGAGTGTGCATATAAGTGAGCCAGCGAGATACGATAGAGAGACAATAGGAAGCATATTAAGGGCTGCCATCTCAAGTGGTGTTACTGCTCTTGCCTGTAAATCAAATGAAGATGTCAAGATAGACAATCAAGCAATAGTTGCCTATCTACTAAGGTTAGCAAAGGAGAAAGGACCTGTGAAACTACTACCTGTATGTGCTATGACAAAGAACCTTGATGGTGAAGAGATGGCAGAGATAGGTCAGATGGCTCTTATGGGTGCGAGAGCGTGCTCAGATGATACTCATTCTATTATGGACTCTAACTTACAGCGAAGAATACTTGAATATGCACATTCATTTGGTCTAACCCCAATTCTCTATCCAGAAGATAAATATCTCGCCTCAGGTGGCGTAATAAATGAAGGGTATATATCTATGTTAACAGGGCTTCCTTCAATACCATCTATCGCAGAGGAGATAATGGTAAATAGAGACCTCATTCTGGCAGAGATGACCGACATCCCAATTCATATCGCACCAATCACAACTGAGGGTTCAGTAAAACTAATAAGAGAAGCAAAAGATAATGGTATAAAAGTCACCTGTGAGACCTGCCCACATTACTTCCTCTTAAATGATAATTTCTGTAAGGACTTTAATCCAATATATAAAGTAAAACCACCACTTAGAAGTGAGAGAGACAAGTCAGCAATAAAGAAAGCGGTTATTGATGGAACAATTGATGTAATATCATCTGACCATTCACCACTTATATTCTCTGATAAAGATATAGAGTTTTTAGGGGCAGAATTTGGTATATCAGGTATAGAAACATTATTTTCACTCTCATATACATATCTTGTAGAAGACGGTTCATTAAAATTTTTAGAACTGATGAAACGACTTTCTTATAATCCATCCATAATACTCAAGCACCCTGGTGGTTCATTAAAGAAGGGCTCAATTGCTGATATAGCAATTATAGACACCAAGAAAGAATTCACAATTCAATCTGAAAATTTTTACTCAAGGGGGAGGAATACACCATTTGATGAGTGGTCAGTAAAGAGCAAGGTTGAAGTTTTATTTATAGATGGCAAGATTGTCTATAAAGATGGAGTAATAAAACCAGAGGATATAAGCAAAAAAAATTAGATATGAACAATTATCTATTAAAAGAAGGGATTGTAATTGACCCTAAAAGTAATTTTCAAGATAAAGCAGATATATTCATTAGTGGAAATAAGATTGTGAGGATTGGCAAGAACTTAAGAATCAAAGATAACACTAAAATAGATGTGAGTGGGCTATATATACTTCCAGGTCTTGTTGATATGCATGTTCATCTTCGTGAACCGGGATTTGAGGACAAAGAGACAATAAGAACGGGGGCACTTTCAGCAGTAAAGGGAGGTTTTACAACCATTGTTTGCAAAGCAAACACAGGTCTTATAATTGATAAGTTAGAGATGGTTGAATTTGTAAGATTAAGAGCACTGGAGGCATCTTATGCCAATGTATATACAGTTGGTGCCATAACACATTCACTGAAGGGGAAGGTTATGTCGGCAATTGGCGAGATGGCAAAAGCAGGCATTGTTGCTATATCTGATGATGGCTCTTCTGTCTATGACACACAGATGATGAGGGAGGCATTAATCTATGCTAAATGGTTTAATCTTCCTGTCATTTCACATACAGAAGATATCTCATTGACAAAAGGTGGTTCAATAAATGAAGGTCTTTTATCATTCAAAATGGGGCTTGGTGGAATCCCAAAAGAAGCAGAGAGAATTCACATTGCAAGGGACTGCTTGTTGGCAAAAGAGACAGATGGAATTCTTCATATTGCTCACTGCTCAACCGAGATGGGTATTGAAGAGGTAAAAAAGGCAAAGCGAGATGGCGTGAATGTAACAGTAGAAACAGCCCCTCACTACTTCTCCCTAACCGAAAATGATGTCTCTAATTTTAATACCAATGCAAAGATGAAGCCCCCTTTGAGAGATGATAAAGATAGACAGGCAATAATAAACGCTCTAAGGAAAGGTGAGATAGACATAATCTCATCTGACCATGCTCCTCATACATTAGCAGATAAAGACACAATTTTTGAAAGTGCCTCATTTGGTATTATTGGTTTAGAGACAACCTTATCACTTATAATCACATATTTAATTGAGCCAGGGATTCTCAACCCCATTCAAGCGTTCTCATATATAACCTGCAAACCGGCAGAAAGATTAGGTCTTAATGGCAAAGGATGTCTAAGAGAAGGTTATGATGCTGATATAACAATTATAGATATGAATAAAGAGGTATTATTTGAGAGATTTGAATCAATGGGTCAGAACTCCCCATTTAAGGGAAAGGTTTTAAGAGGACGGGCAGAATATGTATTTGTAGATGGTAAAATACTATTAAAGGAAGGAGCACTGGTCTATGAATAGAAATTTTATAGAGATAGAGGGATTGTCAAGGGATGTCATTGAGGGACTTCTTAATGTCGGTAAAAGAATGATAGAAATCATTGATGTTGGAACTGACATAGCCAAGGGGAAGATACTCGCAACTGCTTTCTACGAGCCCTCTACAAGAACACGATTGTCATTTGCTTCTGCCATGCTCCGCCTCGGGGGTCAGGTGATAAATCTTGGTGACCTTGCCGCGACATCAGCCACAAAGGGTGAAGTCCTTATGGATACAATCAAGATGCTATCATCTTACTCTGATATTATTGCGATGAGGCATCCGAATGAAGGCGCTCAGATGGCAATGAGTATGTATGCAGGAGTGCCAATTATAAATGGTGGCGATGGTGGTCACGAACATCCCACCCAGACGATGCTTGACCTTTTAACAATACTAAACGAAAGGGGAACGATTGATGGCTTGACAGTATGTGCCGTTGGTGACCTTTACTATGGTAGAACAGTTCACTCCCTTGCCTATGCCCTGTCAAAATTTGATACAAAGATGATATGCGTCTCACCAGAAAAATTATATCTTCCAGATTATGTCCAGAAGAAACTTCCTGATAGATTTATCTCAAGAAAAGAATCTCTTGAGGATATTATGAATAAAGTTGATGTTTTATATATTACACGGCTCCAGAGAGAGAGATTTGATGACCCCAAATTATATGAGAAGATAAAGGGAAAATACATAATTACAAGAGAACTTTTATCAAAAGCCAAGAACGACCTAATAGTAATGCATCCCCTGCCAAGGGTTTTTGAAATAGATTACGATGTTGATGCTGATAATAGGGCCGTTTATTTCAGACAGGCATTTTACGGTGTGCCTATGAGAATGGCATTAATATCAGTTCTGCTTGAACTGATAGAAGCACCTCTACCTAAAATGAAAATTAGCATTCCATCAGAGATACCGTGTGAAAATCTAAGGTGCATTACAAAATCAGAAACATACCTTCCTCAAATGCAGGATGAGAATGGAACATGCTATTATTGTTCAAAACCAATGAAGGTTCAGAAAAGGTTAGATATATGAATTTTTCAGATAAACTCTCAGAAAAGATATTAAAGACAAACTCTCGTGTAGTTGTAGGACTTGACCCTCATCTTAATCAACTTCCAAGAGAAATTCTTGAAGAACATAAGATAGAGAACAGAGACATATATGAAGAGGGTGAGACCCTTGAAAGAGCAGCAGATGCAGTTATGCACTTTAATAGAATAGCAATAGATGCGATATATGAACATACCTGTGGTGTCAAACTACAATCTGCGCTATACGAGGCACTTGGAGTTCCGGGGATAGAGGTTATGGCTGACACAGTGCGATTAGCAACTGATTATAATCTGATAACAATAATTGATGGCAAGAGAGGTGATATTGGTTCAAGTATGAAGGGTTATCTTTCTGCGTATTTCAGTGAAAGGGGTATTGCTCCTTTTGAATGTGATGCAATCACTATAAATCCATATATGGGACACAATATAATAGAGGTATTTGACGAGGCATTAAAATCGTGGGAGAAGGGATTATTTATTTTGATAAGAACATCAAATCCTTCAGCATCTCAAATTCAAAATGTAAAGTTAGCGACCGATGAGATGTTATATGAATATATGGCTAAAGAGATGAATAATTGGGGAGATAGTTACATTGGTAATAACGGTTATTCAAGCATAGGAGCAGTTGTTGGACTTACAGCGGGAGAAGAGGCAATAAAGATAAGGGAATTATTAAGAAATGCTTATTTGCTTTTACCTGGCTTTGGACCACAGGGTGGAGATATAAAGATAATAAAACAATTAAGTGGTGAAAAGGGGCTTGGTTTTCTTGTAGTATCCGCAAGGGGTATTTTATATGACTGTGTTGGCAAGAATTTTAAGGATTCTATAAAAAATAATACAAAAAACCTACAATCATTAATTAACAGATTAATTTAAAAAATGCTTGACAAAAAACATATAATTTGTTAATTTTATATGGTAGATTGAAGGAGGAAAAGAAGATGAGATTGTTATATCTTAGTTCAATCTTTTTATTATTGCTAATGTGTTCATTAGCAATAGGAGGGGGGTTTTCGCTAAATAATCCTCTAACATCGGAAAAGCCGAATAGCCCCTTACCAATTCCAGTAAACCTGTTCCACATAGTTTCTTACTACTCACATAGTCCATCACACAGTTGGTATTGCGGTCCATTAGACAATACAAAACACGAAGACCCCTATTCACTTGGTTATGAAACCACATTGTATTCACCCCGATTAAACCTTGACCAGGGTGCTAAAAAGATAACCCTAACTTTCTGGCATGAGATTGATACATCAAATGACTACAACGGTGGTGATTGGTGTAGAATTGTTGTAGTAAGCGACCAGAGACAACCAACAGTAATCTATGAGAAGAACTCACCTTACAACACAAGCGGATGGAAACAAGAAACACTTGACCTAACATCATATAGAGGAGATACAAACTTTCAAATCAGATTCATATTTAAACCAGACGAGGATACAAATGTTGATTCTGGCTGGTATATTGATGATGTCCTTGTTGAAACACAACTCTCCCAGGTTGACCTCATATCTGTTGTAGAGTTTGATGAGTATCTACCGCCAGGTTGGTCTCAAGACCCACCAAATGAAGATACAAACGACTGGCATCAATACAACCTTAATATGGACATGGTAGCAAGAAGATACTACCAGCCATATGAGATGAACTCTATAGATGAACTTATATCACCCACTAAGGATGCAACCTACTTTACATCGTTGTATTTAGATTACTGGACACTCTATGATAAACAGGCACCTGCACCAGGCAAACATCATGCACAGGTTCTTGGAAGTATAGATGGTGGAGTAACCTGGCCTTACGAGATAAAATGGTATGGCTATGATGACTTCACGGGAACAGAGAACATCAACATCACAAGTTGGGCTGCCGGCAAAAGTTCATTAAGACTTAAGTTCCGATTAGAATGTGCTGAACCTGAGAATGTTTATACATGGGCGCTTGATTCAATCAGGGTCTATGGTGACATGACAAGAAAAGACATAAATGACGATATAGAAAAAGGTAGAGATGGCTGGAGAACAAACGCACCAGGCATTTCACCTACATCATTAGGGACCATAAAAGCATTGTTTGGAAATTAGATTTAATCTACAAATACTATGTAAATCAAAATCCTATTTAATCATTAAAATATAACCTTAATTTATTGATATTAGAATTATCAATAAAAGGTTATTTATATGTGTAAAATAGCATTTTCATTACTATTACTGATTACATTAATTGCATCATCAGAAGCAAATGTCTTATGTAATTCTCTGTCCTTAGATAAACCAGGTAGTATTACTGAACAGGAGCCAAACTGGTTCCACATAGTAGATTATTATTCACATAGCACATCACATAGTTGGTATTGTGGTCCAAAGTCAAATACAAGACCAGATGACCCATATTCGCTTGGTTATGAAACAACATTGGTATCACCAAGATTAAACCTTGAAAGAAGCGCTAAAAAGATTACACTCTCTTTCTGGCAAGACCTTGATACATCAAACGACTACAACGGTGGCGACTTTTGTAGAGTTATAATTCAAAGCGACCAGATTCAACCAATTGTTATCTATGAGAAAAACTCACCATACGATACAAATGGATGGAAGCAAGAAACTATTGACCTAACGCAATACAGAGGACAAACAAACTTCATCATCATGTTTGTATTCCACCCCGATGAGGATACAAATGTTGACCGTGGCTGGTATATTGATGATATTCGCCTTGAAGCGCAACTCTCGCAGGTTGACCTAATGTCTGTTGTAGAGTTTGATGAGTATCTACCACCGGGTTGGTCTCAAGACCCACCATACGAAGATACAAATGACTGGCATCAGTGGAATATAAATCTTGACAATGTAGCAGCAAGATACTACCAACCTTATGAATATAACTCAATAGACGAACTTACAACATCTACCTTAGATGCAACCTACTTCACATCATTGTATTTAGAATACTGGACGCTCTATGAAGTCAGGTCGCCCGAAAACAACTATCACCACGCGCAAGTCCTTGGAAGCATAGATGGTGGAGCAACCTGGCCTTATGAGATAAAATGGTATGGTTTCAATAACTTCACGGGCGATGAAAATATAGATATCACAAGTTGGTCAGCTGGCAGAAGTTCAATTAAATTCAAGTTCAGATTGGACTGTAAAATACCAGAAAATGTTCTCCAATGGATGCTTGATTCAATTAAGGTCTATGGTGATATGAACAAAAAATACATTGATGAAGATGTTGAGAGGGGAAGAGAGGGCTGGAAGACAGTTCCAATTGAATATGGCATTCAGTCAATATCTATAGGAGAAATAAAAGCGATATTTGAACAATAATTTTGATTTATAAATTAGACAAAATTAAGTTATAAAAATATATACCAAATTATTATCAATAAATTATAATTATTGAAATAATATTCTTTAACTTATATGATTAGGTATTTTGTAGGGATATTGGTATTCACTCTCGTAATAACCTATGGTTATTCTAACAGCCCTCAATCAACATTAGTAGTAGAGAATAATCAAATTACCCAGAGGGTAAATAAATGGCATATAGTTGGTTACTATTCCAAGAGCCCCGTGCACAGTTGGTGGTGTGGTCCAACTGATTGCACAAAGTTTGGAGACGATTATGTTTTCGGCTACGATACCTGGCTTATCTCACCACGAATCCAACTTGATAGTGGCGCAAATAAGATAACACTGACATTCTGGTCTTACATAGACACTGATTCTGATACTAATGGTGGAGATGTTTGTTCAGTATATGTTAGAAGCGACCAGATACAACCAGTTGAGATATGGCGAAAGAATTCACCTTATAAGAGCAACGGCTGGGAGAAGATAACATTAGATTTAACTCAATATAGAGGTCAAAAAAATTTTACAATCATATTCTTCTTTGATGTTGACGAAGATAAATATACTGACGATGGTTGGTTTATTGATGATGTTGTCCTTGAATCACAATTGTCAATGGTTGACCTTATTCCAATTGAAGAATTTGATAAATATCTACCTGATGGATGGTCACAAGACCCAGCATATTCCGATACAAATGACTGGCATCAGTGGTCACTTGGAATGGACAAGGTTGCTAGAAGATACTACCAACCTTATGAGATGGAATCTGTTGATACATTGACATCACCTACAAGAGACGCAACTTACTTTACTAATTTATACTTAACATATTGGACTGCCTATAATGTGTATAATCCAGAACAAAATCATACTTATGGTTATGTTCTTGGGAGTATTGATGGTGGCGTCCACTGGAATTATCTAATAAAGGAATATAAAAATACAGATATTACAAGAGCAGAAACCATTGATATAAGCAGTTGGGCTGACGGAAAAAGCCAATTAAGATTCAAATGGATGCTTGAATGCCCAGAACCAGATGATATATATTACTGGATGATTGACTCAATTCAGGTATATGGAAATATGGAAAGAAAAGATATTAACGATAATATTGAACATGGAAGGGATGGCTGGAGGACTTATCCAGCAGAGTATGAAATTGAAACTTCGTCTATTGGTATAATAAAATCAATCTTTCTGAAATAAAAAAATATTCTTCCATATTTTCTCAAATCATTACCAACTAAGTTATATATCTTCTAATAACCTCTTTTATTCTTAAAGTATTCATATCCTTAACAAGATTACCCTTTTCAGATAACGCTATACTCTTTTCACCAATTGGAGAAAATGACTGTAAATTCCATTGAACATCGGGATAAAGACCTATGACAGGGACATTAAAAGCAGAAGCAATGTGAACTGCTGATGTATCGGGACTTATCAGAAGTGATGATTTTGTAATAAGAGAAGAGAATAGGAAGAAATCACCATCAGTATATGCTTTTATTCTACTAATCTTATCTCCCCCCTTAATAATCTTATTTACAATCTCTCTATGCTTTGGTAATGCGAGAATAAGAATACTTACATCAGATATATTCAAAATAAAGTCAAAAATATCAATCCATTTATCTTGCGAAAGCAATCTATCTTCTGAGCCCGACGATATATTCACAGCAATAAATTTACTAAAACCAATCTCTTCAATATATTTCTCTGCATCACTAAATGCACAATCTGGGATGCATAAATGGGGCCTTCTATCACTTTCAAGGACATTAAGACCAAAATATCTTGCTACTATTAGAGACCTATCAACAATGTGCAGTTTATCAATCTCACCTTCATATATAGTATCAGTGAATGGCCAGATTTTACGACCAGTGGAAATTGTCAATCTCTTCTCAGAAAGAGATAAGAATGAAGCAATTCTTGATGTTCCCGAGATAAAATGATTTAGGTCAACAAAAACATTCGGTTTAGATAATATCAATCTGAGGTAAGACATTATAATTTTAGGGTTGATAGAATAGTTATACATTACATCAATATGCTTACAACATCTTACAATTGGAATTAACGCCTTTTTTGTAATAATACCTATTTCTATATCAGGTCTTTCGCGTTTTATTATAGGTAGTAATGCTGTTGAAAGAATAAAATCACCTATTCTACCAAGTTGAAGAAATACAATCTTTGTTTTATAAGGAAGCTCCATCTGGGTCATTTCAAATAGTAATCATTATCACTTTAACCTTGACTTTATCCTACAGATACTGCAGATTCCTGCTGTTGTTGGATAACCACATATCTTGCATGGTAATAATTTACCGTCAATTATCTGAAATAATGACCTATTCTTAAAGAAGTTCTTGAGAAAATATAGTTTAGTTGTTGGCATATATCTCTCAAGTATATTTATTGAATATTTGTAATATCTTGATGTAGCACCCTTTGAAAATGGGCAGGAAGTGTTTACGAACTTTATATCTTTGAAGAATGCATATATTGCTATCTCTCTCTCTGAGCAGAATACAAACGGTTTTATCTTCCTTGCAAAATTGGCAGTCCTTTCAAGATAGGGATATTGTCTTGCGAGATACTCAACATTCCAGTGGGTAATATTTCCATAAAGTGTTGAGACCTCATCATCAAGGTTATGCCCTGTCGCAATAGCATCATAAGAAAGACCCACCCTATTCATCATATATCTCTTAACCTTTCCACAGATAGAGCAGGAATCTCTCCTCAATCTTTTTGCTATCTCATTCATAGGAAGACCAAAGAGGTCTCTTACATTCTCAATAAAAATGTCAATATTATGCCTATTACAAAAATCTTTTATCAACTCAGCCACATCATCAGAAAAACCTTCAAAACCGAGATTAATATAATAACCTGAGATGTTATAACCAAGTTCTTTAAGGCAAAGTGCAAGTGATAAACTATCCTTTCCCCCAGAGATGGCAACAAGCACCTTTTCACCCTTACCTATCATATTAAATTGTCTGATTGTCTTTTCAACTCTTCTGTAAAAGAAATCAAGAAAGTGAACTCTGCAAAATGCGATATTATGACTTTTAAGAGCGACCTCAGCATTATCTTTACAAACTCTACACAACATAACTAACCCTTACTATATACAGTTCTTATCTCTATATTATCACCAGAGAGTATTCTATTATCGGGGGTCAATAACCGGTTCTTATTTATATCTATTACAAGAACATCTTCATAAACTATATCTAACTTATTCAAAAGAGTTCTAACAATTATATTACCATCCATTGTCACCAACTTCCCATCAAGATTTAAATTGAAACAACTGTCTTCCATTGCCAAATCTCTAATAGATATTATCAATTTTAAATGCATTTTAATAATATTTTTGATATTATTTAACTATTGAAAATACTATGAAAACAGTTATAAATGCTAATCTATTTATTATATTTTTATCTATCCTTTTAATAATCCCAGTATATGCTATTAACTGGGACCCAAATATATATCTCCTGCATAGTTTTGACTATATATATACACACGAACATACATATATAAACCAATACCCGAGAGAATTCCAGATTGACTCTCACCTCACCTTTATACACCCAACCCAACTTCAGTCAAGCACCACAAAATATAATATAATAACAACACAGATAGACCTTGGAATTGTGTTCTCACAATCAATATCACTTTCATTCACACTCCCAATTATATACGACGATTCTATGAAAGATATATTTAAGAATTTAGAATTCTCAGAAATTGGAATTACGAACCCTTGGTTGAAGGGAAAATTTCTATTCAGTTTGGGTAATTATTTAAAGGGGGGTATTAGAGGGGGTCTGCGCCTGCCAATAGGAACAGAGAGGTATGAGGTCAAACCAATCTCAACTGACCTGTGTTATCTAACACAGTTTGGATATGAAATTCCACTTAATACCCAAGTTCAGATTGGATATAGATATGAGGGAACAAACAAAAATATTAGAGCACCATCTTTCGCATATCTAACTATAAAAGAGATAATACCTATTGGGCAAAGGGTAGAGCCATCTGTTGGCTTTGGCATTACCTTCCCATTGAATAAATATCACGATGGTTTTTATGTATATGAAGCAAACAGATATATATGGTTTGAGAGTGGGGTAAACTATATTTTAACAAAAACGATAAAAATCAATGGTCTTATTAACTATGGAGTGGCAAAAAACACAAAGAATACAGACAAAATTTTGGTATTATCAATTGGTTTATTATGCGACCTGCCCTATTAAATTTATGTCTTGATAAATTTGAGATTTACTAACTATTAGGTATATACAAAGGCATTTATTTTTGTTATACTAAATATAGGGAAAAGGTGATTTTTTATGCAAAGAGTAAAGGTAATAGGAATTACATATGACTCAGCAAATAATAGCCCAATAGTAATTTTAAAAGACCTTGAGGGAAAGAGAATACTCCCAATATGGATTGGGCCATTTGAGGCAAATTCAATACTTATGGAACTCGAGGGAATTAAGACACCAAGACCTATGACCCATGACCTTGCGAAGAAAATTATATTGGGTTTAGGTGCGAAGGTAGAGAGTATAATAATAAGCGACATAAAGGATAATACATTCTATGCACAGATCAATTTGATAACAGATGGTTTTAAAACAAGCGTTGATTCAAGACCAAGCGATGCTATAGCAATAGCCCTAAGAATGGACTCACCCATATTTGTTGCAGACCATGTTATTGCACTCGGTCAACCTATAAAAGACAACGAAGAAAGTAAAGAAACCATAAAAAAATTTATTGAAAACCTTAAACCAGACGATTTTCTTAATCCAGAGGACAACCAATAAGCCCATCTGACCAAATATATTCTTTATGATTAAATCAGATAGATATGCAGATTGAAGATGTCATAAGAAAAAGAAGGAGTATTCGCAGGTTTGAAGAGAGAGATGTAGATAGAAGTGTGATTGAGAATATTCTATCTACTGCTCTTGAGGCACCATCCGCTGGAAACCTCCAGCCATGGAGAATATTCATCTTCTCAAAAAAGAATGACAAAGAAGAAATAGCAAGGATAGCATATAGTCAAAAATTTATTTCTGAAGCACCATTCGTAATTGTAATAATCGCTGACACAAAAAGGAGTTCGTCAATCTATGGTTCAAGGGGAAGAGACCTATATGCAATTCAAGATACATCAGCACTAATTCAAAATATTCTCTTACTCGCAGTTGGCAAAGGTCTTGGAACTTGCTGGGTCGGTGCCTTCAATGAAGATGAACTAACAAAGTTCTTAAAACTTTCAGATGGACAAAGACCTGTCGCTATAATTCCTATTGGCTATCCTGCAGAAGACCCACCCCGTAGAAAAAAGGATACTCTAAGAGATGTCTCAAAATGGCTCTGATAATAATTCTCTATGAAAATATTAAAATGCTATTCATATTGACATAATTTAATACCCTTTTAGTTATCTTCTATTAAATACACAGATACTTTTAATTTTAGAGAGAATAACAGATAATTTACCATTATGACATATCTGCCAGTTTACAAGAGATACGAAAGGAAGGTTCTTTTTGATATTAAAGAAAAACTTTACAGTTATCTGAATGATTGTAATATCTGTCCAAGAAGATGCGGGGTAAATAGATTTGAAGGTGAGGTCGGATACTGTGGGGGTGGTGCCCTTGCCACTATTGCCTCCTATGGACCTCACTATGGTGAGGAAGCACCTCTTGTTGGTAAGTATGGCTCCGGAACGATATTCTTCTCTGGTTGCTCTCTCGGCTGCATATTCTGTCAGAACTATGACATAAGCAGCAGAACAGTAGGTGGTAGTTATACCGATGAAGATGTGGCAAAGATTATGCTCAGATTACAAGATATGGGCTGTCATAATATCAATCTTGTTACACCAACACATTATATTCCACAAATTGTTAATGCAATAATCAAGGCAAGCGAAGAAGGTCTCTATCTTCCAATTGTTTACAACTCAGGTGGTTATGACCTTCCAGAAACAATAGAACTCCTTTCTCCAATTATTGATATATTTATGCCAGATATGAAATTCTCATCAGAGGAAGTTGCGAGAAGATTTTGTAATGCGACTGACTACCCACAAATCAATAAGAAGGTGGTAGAAACAATGCATAGTATTGTAGGAGACCTAAAAGTTAATCCAAATGGAATTGCTATTCGTGGTCTTATAATTCGCCATCTTGTTCTACCTGAGAATCTTTCAGGGACAGATGAAATAGTCAAGTTTATAGCAAATAGAATATCAAAAAAGACATTTTTTAATCTGATGAGCCAGTATCATCCCTGCTATAAAGCAATTAATTATAAAGAACTTTCAAGAAGAATAAATCATAGTGAGTGGAATGAAGCAGTTGAGATTACCCACAGAGCAGGTCTTGAAATTGAAAAGGTCTATTCTATTAATTATGACTTATAAAGTATAAGTAAATTATGATATAATTTTTGAATTCATAAATATTAATATAAAAATATATGATAGATAGAGATGAAATCCAGAATAATCCTGCCAAACATGACTTTGACTTAGATATGGTCGGTGTCTCCGATGTCTCATATCCGATTACAGTTATGGACAAAGAAAACAAATGGCAAGACACAATAGCGGAGGTCACTATGGCGGTATTTTTACCATATCAATACCGGGGAACCCATATGTCCCGCTTTATAGAAATACTAAATAAGCATAGAGGAAAAATTATGATGACAACAGTGAAAGATATTCTGGAGGAAATGAAGAGTGTCTTCCAGGCAAAATCTACCCATATAAAATTATCTTTTCCATATTTTCTTACAAAGAGAGCACCAATATCAGGTGATGAGAGCATAATGAAGTATGACACTTCGTTTATTGCCAATCTGAATGAAAACCTGGACTTTGTTCTTGAGATAAAAGTCCCTGTCTTAATTCTATGCCCTTGCTCAAAGGAGATAGCAGATAGAGGTGCACACAACCAGAGGGCAATAGTTACAGTCCAAATCCGAATGAGAAGATTAATATGGGTTGAAGATATAATTGAGACAGTGGAGAAATGCGCCTCATCTCCAGTATTCTCGCTTCTAAAGAGGAGTGATGAAAAGTATATTACTGAACACGCATACGATAATCCAAGATTTGTAGAAGATATAGTAAGAGAGGTTGCATCAAACTTTGACAAAGATGAAAGAATAGTATATTTCTCTGTCTCCTGTGAAAGTTATGAGTCGATTCACAACCACAATGCTTTCGCCTTTATTGAGATAGACAAAAGAAAAAATAGTTCTAAAAATCTATAGATATGACAGACGAGGTTTTAATAGTAAATACTAATGATAAATCAATAGAAGATGCAATTAAAATAATATTATCAGAATTTCCATTAGACATAAAAAACAAACAAGTATTAATCAAACCAAATATTCTTGGACCATTTCCAAAGGAGAAGGGTGTTACAGCATCACCGGAAGTAATAAAAGCCACATTAGATACAGTAAAAGTTCTTGGAGCGAGAAAAGTATGGGTTGGAGATAACCCCGGTATCGGTGGATATGGGGCTAACAGGCACGCTGGAATTGTCTCAGGTATAGCCACAGCTGTCGGAAAACACTTCATTAACCTTGGTAAAGAATGGGTAAAGGTTCCAGTAAAATCAAAATATGTTAGAAGTATTCTAATAGGAAAAAAGGTCATAGAAGCAGACATAATTATCAACATAGCAAGGTTCAAAACACATACTTTAACGCAGATAACAGGTGGAATCAAAAATACATTTGGCTATGTAGTAGGAGGGCAAAAGTCGTGGCTACATACAAGGGGAGTTGGGACAAAGAAATTCTCTGAACTTCTCGTTGACATCTATGCGGTAAGAATACCAGACCTCACAATCATTGATGGTCTAACAGCAATGGAGGGCGATGGTCCATCAAATGGCGACCTGAGACCACTTGGAGTTCTCATAGCATCATATAATGGTGCTCTATGTGACTATGTAATATCAAAGATAATCAAAACAAATCCATTAAAGATATTTCAGGTTAATTATGCTGAAAAGGCAGGATTGATAGATACCAAAAGAGTAAAGATTAAAGGTGATATGGTATATATTGATGACTTTAAACTCCCCCCGCTCTCATTTCCAATTACCTCCTACATCGCAAATTCATTTGTTTTCCCACATATATACCCAAAGCCAAAGATAAAAATTGAATTATGTTCAAACTGTGGAAGTTGCAGGAAGATATGCCCCACATCTGCTATGAGCACATTCCCAGTTATTAATAATGATAAATGTATAAAATGCTATTGCTGTCAAGAGATATGCCCTGAAAATGCTATAGAATTATCAGGATTTTTATACAATATCGCAAAAAGAAGGGGTTAATTAGAAAATTAATTTACATCAAATATCCAACCTTATTCTCTCTTTTCAATTCGCCTTTCTTTCACAAACCTGTTTCCACCAAGCGACTTCGCATATTTCTTAAGTTCCATTGCTGAATCTACCAAATGTGCATAACTACTAAATCTTTCATCTACATCTTCTATAATTACAACTGATATTGTCAGAACTGTCTTAAAGGTTGACTTCTTATGCTGTCTATCTTCTGTTACGAAATATCCTCTTACTCTATCCTCCTTTGGGAAGAGTTCCTGTGACTTTTTATAAAATCTATCTACCATTTCACCCGCTAAAATATCAACATCTGGCGCAAAGGTTAGAATAACAAAATCATCACCTCCAATATGACCCACTATATCCTCATGACTGCCAAACTCTTCAATCACATCAAGAAGAATATTGCTGAGCAGAATTATCCCTTTATCTCCTTGGTCATAACCATAGTAATCATTGAATGGTTTAAAGTTATCCATATCAAGATAGAACATACTAAATTTCTTTTTATGCTCCATAAGTTTTCTTATCTCCATTTCTACAAAGATGTTGCCAGGAAGACCTGTTAAAGCATTTCTCTCAAGTTGTTCCTTTGTCCTTCTCAAAACCATCTTCACCCTCGCAAGTAATTCATCCCTACTAAACGGCTTTGTTACATAATCATCAGCACCTATTTCCATACCTATTATCTTATCCTCAATGTCACGCTTTGCTGAGACCATAATAATTGGTATATGCCTTGTCCTGAAATTGCTTCTCAATCTCCTCGCTACTTCTATACCATCCATCTTTGGAAGCATAACATCAAGAAGTATAAGATTCGGCTTGAATGTCAAAACCTTTTCAAGTGCAGTCATACCAGTTGCTGCATTTGTAACAATATATCCCTCATTCTCAAGCATAAATGTAATTATCTCAAGAATAGATGGCTCATCATCTACAACAAGAATTTTTATACTATCTTTAGATTCAGAAATCATACTAACTATATAGTTAAGAATATATGCTATAATTCTAACATACAAATATGAACAGTAGAAAATATTTTATACTCTTTGTTTTATCTCTTTATTCCTTATCTTTTGGGGCAAAAATCTTAATCCCTATGGATGACAGTCAGACAAATCACCTAAAAGCATACGGTCTTGTTTATTGGTCTCTATCAAAGGGCTATAATGTTGAATGGGCACTGAATTACAGGGGTGGTTCCTTCTTACTTGATAACTTCAATGGTTTTGGTGAGAAAGCAATTGAGATGAATGTTCAGATTGAAGAGGTAAGCGATGCCCTTGATATATATAGAACTGTTGATAACAATAATATGGAGATTATATATTTAGAAAAGGCACCTAAGGTTGCTGTATATGCTCCACCTTATGAAGAGCCATGGGACGACTCTGTCCGCCTTGCCCTTGATTATGCCCAGATACCTTACGATGTCTTATATGACGAAGAGATACTAACAGGAAAATTATATAAATATGACTGGCTTCACCTTCACCATGAGGACTTTACCGGTCAATTTGGTAAGTTCTACGGCTCTTATAGTGGAAGTGATTGGTATATTGAACAGGTCCAATACTCAGAACTTACAGCAAAAAAACTGGGATATAAAGATGCCCCAACTCTGAAGAAGGCAGTTGCCTTGAAAATTAGAGAATATGTGGAGAATGGCGGTTTTCTCTTCGCTATGTGTTCAGCAACTGATACCCTTGATATTGCCCTCGCATCTATTGATGTTGATATTGTTGACGAAGTTTATGATGGCAGTCCACCTGACACAGATTGTAATGAAAAACTAAACTACAATAATACACTTGCATTCACCAATTTTCATCTGATAACAGACCCAATGGTCTATGAACACTCAGATATTGATACACCACGCTCGCTTGACTTCAATTCAATGCCCATTCCAAGTTCCTATACATTATTTAATTTCTCAGCGAAGTCCGACCCCATACCAACCCTTCTAACACAGTGCCATAGAGATAAATTACCAGAGTTTATGGGACAGTGCACCGCCTTCCAACTTGACAAGATAAAGAAGAATGTAATTATACTCGCAAGAGTGGATGGCTACAAAGAAGCAAAGTATATCTATGGCGTATTAGGGGAGGGCTCGTTCACATTCTTCGCAGGGCACGACCCCGAGGACTTTCAACACCTGGTTGGAGAATCGCCCACCGACCTCTCGCTTCATCCAAACTCACCAGGTTATAGATTAATTCTAAACAATATCTTATTTCCAGCAGCAAGATTCAAAGAACTTAAAACATAACAATTAGTAAATTATTCTGTGAAAATCATTAGTCATCCTTGACAAACATATATAAAAGAGATTATAATTATCAATTGAGGAGGTGTAGATTTTGTTAGGGTTAAATCTTAAATATATAAGTGTTTTTACCATATCACTGTTTGTTCTAAATCTCTTCTTATGCATACCATTGTATGCAGCAACACCTGGCACAGGTCCAATGGTAGGAGATGAGAATACTCATATATCAGCATGGGTGTGGATAGCAGCAGCAGGATTCACAGCGGTCGCACTTTTTCAGAGCATAAGAGACGCTTACAAGAAAAAGGAAGAAAAACCTGATAATACAAAATTAGAATATATCTTGATTCCATTGAATACAGACCAACCAAATTCAACTACAACTGACAAAAACAAAGAAAACAAAACTGAAAATACAGATGAAGGTAATAACAACTCTGATAATTAGAAAACTTGATATATTCACTCTCTTATTATCATAAAAACTATTGAATAGTTATATGAGTAGGTATTTTCATATTAAAGTTTTTAAGAAAATCACCTGGCTATTTATACCAACAGTATTAGTAATTTTTATCATTAACTGTGGTAATGGCGAGAAAAAATGGAACACAGACCTTGTTCTTATATCACACCACCCAATAGATGCCCAGTCGCCCTGTGGTCTCGCAAGCGATGGTGAATGCTTCTATGTCGTTGACAGAGCATATCCAGGCAAGATTATCAAAATATCAATTGACAACGCAAGTAAGATAAGCGACTATGATACACCATCAACCCAGCCAAGCGGAATAACATATTACAATGGCTTTATATGGACAACTGATGAGGCAAGTATGATGATATATAAACACAACAAAGATACTATGGATGTGATTGATTCATATAAAGCACCATCTGAAAATCCATCAGGTATATGTTTCAATTCTCAGGGTAATGCCCTTGTGTGTGATTGGCTTATGGGATGTATCTACATTCTTGACACAGATTTTAATGTGATAAATGTATTATATGGTCCAAGATACGAATCACATTATTATGGTATAACATATTACAATAATAATATATGGACATGCGAGGAACTTATTGGGTATATATACTGCCAAAACAATGAAGGAGAGATTACCAATAAATATCGCGCACCCTGGGAACATCCATCAGGTATATATCTCTCTGATGACTACCTTTGGGTCGTTGATTCATCTATAAGGAGTTTGATAAAATGCCAAAAACCATAGATTATATTAGTAAATCTATTCTTCTTACAATCTTCCTCCTTTCTATTCTGTCGTGCTCACCGAATACACCAACTGAATATAATGATGCGTATGACTGTTGGGTATTCCTCAAATCTACTGGCGAACTTGTCAAATTGGACAATGAGAATATGACGATACTCAAAAGAATAGGAGGATTCAAAAATATTGTCTCAATTGAGGTTGACCCTGAAAATTCAGATGTATTTATATGTGATACTGAGTTAAAGGCAATAATAATCTTGGATAAGGATGGAATTACAAAAAAATATATCTATGGATTTAACCAGCCAAGTAAACTTGTGATGAACCCTATTGACAAATCGCTGTGGGTCATTGATAAAGACCGCCTCGTTCACTTATCATCTGATGGCAACATTGAAAGGAACATCACTGGCTTTGGCATTATAAACGATATTGATTGCTCTTATAACTTTGGTGGTAGAGTGTGGCTCGCCTCAAACGATAACTATGTTGTTAATATAAATCCAGATGGCTATGAAAACTGTAAATTCGTAGTAGATGAGCCAGTGCTGGTTACCACAGAGACAAGCACTGGATACTGCTGGATTCTATGCAAAAATGGTGACATCTATCTTATTGATGAGACAGGGAATAATATAAAACTAAGAAAAGACAAAGATTTCATAAACGAAGGAGAAAATCCCATTATTTCTGTATATTGCACAACTGATTACACACTCTGGGTCGGTTATTTTAATGGTAAGATAATAAGATTTGATGCTGATGGTTTCATATCACCTGAGAGTTTTGATGTTAATTTAAGTCAGATTGGCGGTATGGCAATAGACAATGAATTCAAATTACTTTGGGCTTCTGATGTCGGGTTAAATAGGGTTTTGCAAATATCATCAAAGGGTGATATAATTCAGTTCAAAGGTGGTTTAATAAGCCCTGCCACTAATGGTATTGTCAATAAAATATATTAATGTTTATATTAAAAGGGCCCCATCGTCTAGCGGTTAGGACATCGCTCTTTCAAGGCGAAAGCAGGGGTTCAACTCCCCTTGGGGCTAAAAAACATTACGGGGGCAGATAAATCTGCCCCCTTTCTTATATGAAAATAGAGAAAAACCTATTTAGAAGGGTCTTTCTCAGCTAACCTCTTTATCTCTTTATTTATCTCATCCCAATTGTTGCTCGTAAAATCAGGGGTTTCACCTACTATCTTTCTCATCTCATTTATCTCTTTTACACAGTTAGTCATATCTATCGACTCAAAATAATCCATCGCAAGGAGAAGATGAATATCAAATGATGTTATAGATTTATCCCTTGAGAACTCAAATTTGTAATCTGGGTCATTGTCTGCAACTTCCTTAGCCGATGCAATGGAGTTCGCAAAATCATCTGTTTCAAAGAATGAAACAGCAGCACCAGCAAGTGCCTCATACGCCACCTGTGTTCCCGTCTCAAGCATCTTCACTGTGTTGAAGTTATTTATAGATGATGTGAACATCTGCATTCTCAGATATGTCCATCCCAAGCCATTATACGCATCTGAATAGGTGCTATCAACCTCTATCGCATTGTTGAATGACTCCTCTGCTTCTTCATACTCACCATTTTTCCAATGTGTCCATCCATCTTCTGTCCACTGAACTTGGTTCTTCGGTTTCTCAATATTTATGCTCCCGCAGGCAACGATAAAGAGGAAGCTTACTGTCAATACCGCTAACATTATCTCAATCTTCTTCATTATTTCCTCCCAAGTCATAATATTTTTATCTATATCCTCTCTACCTCACCAAAAGCATCTTCTTCGTTGCCTTGAACTCACTTCCCGCTTGCAAAGTATATAGATATACACCGTTAGATATTTTCTCACCAGAACTGTTAGTCCCGTTCCACTCAATAGTATAAACACCAGGTTCTTTTGTGCCCTCAAAAATTGTGTTCACCAACTGCCCAGCAATGTTGTAAACCTTAAGTGATACATCAGTTGTCTTTCCTATCTCAAACTTGATAACTGTATTATCACTAAATGGGTTAGGATAATTCTGAGCAAGAGTAAACGATGGAGGTGTCTGACTACCCTCACCAACCTTGCTCCCATTACCTAAACCAATAGCATACACACCAAAGGAAGTGATATCAGTAGTTATGGTATTATTCTTGGTATTCACAATACCACCGATCTCAGTCCAACCGCCATCGCTGTTCTGCTTGTAGATTGATACCTTTGACTCATCGGCAACATCAATGCCATTATAACTCATTGTAAGACGTGCTTCACCCTTGAGAGCCCCCCATGTAGGAAATATCCTCACTGCTGGTCCAAGTAGTTTATCTGAACCTATCTTAATAACACCCATACTCAACTCATCAAGTGAACCATTGACCTTATTTGCAATAGTTGAGAGGTCCATATTTACAGAAGTATTCTCTATCTGACCAACACTGGCATTATTATTGGAAACAGTGTCTTCAAAGAAAGCAACTATACCTTTGAAGTCCTTGACACCAGGTGGTATATATAGAGATACATTCTCTGTTTCAAGAGATAGCATTCCACCCTGAGTTGTATTACCAAGTGCAAATGGATAACTTACCGAGCCCTTGTTTCCGTAAACATCAAATACATCAATATCAACAGTGCCATTACCACTTACACCATAACCCTCAGTATAGGTTGCGTAGAAAAGTGGCTCTTTCAGGTCAGGTTGCTCACAAAGTATCCTTGTCGTCTTTTCTTTCTCACCCTCAGGAGTGAACTTTATTCTTAAATCGGGAACACCCCATGTCTTCTCATTAGCAGTTATCATCAACTCTAATAACTCTGGTTGCCATGACCAGATAATTGGGTTAAGGGTGACCACAGGCGGATTGCTCTCTTCCTTCTTGATGATGCTTATCTTATATGGGACTTGATGATAGTAAGTAAGTGCCTTATTGAGAACGCAGAAGCCAACATCTTCTACTCCATTCAAGTTAATTGCGAGTATTCCATTGTCCCAAGGGCAGTTCATCCTATAAGGTGTCCAAACGCCGCCCTTCTTTACAAAGACCCAACCATCCCACTCTCTTGAGCCCTCCCAACTCTTGAAGCCCTCTTTCTCAAAAGAAATAAACTTAATGGTAGCATCGCTCCAGCCAGATGGAAAACTACTGATATGAATGTAATTCGCAGCCAAACTGTCAGGCCACTCTGTCTCAGGCGGCTCTTCATCTACAACTGGTAGGTCTGTAGAGCTATATTCCTCAATATAATGGACAGTAGTGTAATATTGCCCATCGTGATAGTGCTGACCATCATCCCTTGAACCAGTAAACCAGTTCCAACTCCAGAATATTGAGAAAAGTTCCTGGAACTGCTGATCAAATAATGTTGTATCCTCCTTGTCTGTCAACTTCTGAATACCCTGGTCAAGGGCATAGAGAAAGCCAGGAGATGTCTCTTCATCTCTGTCTATCTTTAGACTATTCTTGAACCACACATCCCCCTTTGACAATGCCTGATATACTCTTCTAAAAGAATCAGAATAACCCTTATTGAACTCTTTATTGAAGAAATCATCAAGGAAGAAGCACCACAGAGTATGTTCATAGGCATCCGTTGCTTCCGTGCTCCATAGGTATTTCTGAGGCACATGAAGATATCCATTCACCCTTGTAGTAGCAACATGATTATAATCGGGATATACAAGGTCCTGTGCCCAGACTGATGACTGCTCTATAAATCCCCTATATGCATAATTCATCTCATAGCCACCATGCTCAACTACATGAAACCACTCGTGTGCTGCTGTCTCATCCGGTGGATAGTCAGCACCACCGGGATATTTATCATTCCATAGAGCCATCCAGGCGGGTCCCTCATACCTATCTGTCTTTGGGTTGTCGTAATACATAGGAAATGTAACTCCAAGGACACCGCTTCCTAATCCCCATAATGTAAGGTTTCCTATGTCAATATCCCAATGTTGTGATGGATAAAGGTTATACTGGTCTGGTCCGAATTCCTTCTGCTTGGAAGGGTCGGGGTCGTAAATCGGGTTATTCGGGTCATCTTTTGCATAGTAATCATAGTATGGGTCCCAGTTGTCAGGTTTATAAGAAGACTGTGCATCAGCAAACCACTTATGCTGATTTACTGTAACATCGTAGGCATAATCAAGCCAGTTCGCGGTCTTCTCAACCCACTCTTTATTGGTTTTATGTGGCGACACATCTTTGTCTGTCCACCATAGCATAAAATGCTTATTGGGTGATTCATAAGCATACGGCGTGCACTTAAATGGGTCCTCAAAACCTGGATAAGTATATGGATTGAACCTCGTATCATACCAACCGAATGTGCGGTCAAGCCCTCTGCTATTTGCGTTGTCGGGGTTAGTAGGTAGATACTGTGATAGAAGTATCCTTGTTTCTGGTTTCAGTTGATACCAAGCACCGAATACCAAATCAATGAAGAATGTTCCACACATTGGTTCTTTTGCTAATGCCTCGCCCTCATACTCCTTTGGAAGAAGGTCTGCGTGAAGCCCTGCGAAGAACTTGTATGTAACATACTGGTCATAGTTAATCTCACCTTCATTATAGGCATTATCAATGCGCTCAATTGTATATTTGCCGTGAACAGCAAAACAAGGCAAAGCGAACAAGAGCGCTATGAGAGATAAGCCAATTAACCTCCTCATCTTACACTCCTTTCTTTAGAAACGAACATTTCTTACTATTCTATAACAAACTCCATATAACAATTCAACTAAAATATCAAAAAATTATAATATATATTATTTCATATAAAAGTATTATTTAAGTAAGATTTTTTATTACATTCTCCTTCGCAGAACATAGATTGCTAATTATCTTTTTTGTGAGTTCTTCTATCTCTTTATTCACTTTATTATTGAACTCTTCGTCTTTTATTGATGGAAGATTGATTTTTATATTGTATCTGGCGCCCTCAAATGCAGAGTTAATAAAAGATATCGCACAGCCAACATCGCTTATGGCATTCTTCTCGCCCTTCTCAGAGACGACAATCGCTAACTCGCTTGACCTTTCAGCAAGAAGCGCTGTTTCCAGAGGAACCTGTGCTGCCCTCTTGAATGCCTCCTGCACAGCCCTTTTTCTATTTTCCCTCTCCTCTTCTGTGTCCTTTGGCATCTTGAAGGCAACCATAACACCATCAAAGGCAGACGCATCCTCCTCTACCAAATGCAAGAATCTATCAATCAGATTATCAAGTTCTGAGATAAGCGATTCTAAAATATTTCTCTCTCTGTCATCTTCTGTCTTTCTCAGAGTGATGTTTGATACCATTTTCAGAAGCGATGCTCCCATGCATCCAACAAGGGCAGAAGCACTGCCACCACCAGGGGTTGGCTCCCCTGATGATAACCTACAAGCGAAATCACTAATTGTTAAACAATCAAGTTCCAGAGATAACCTCCTATAAGGAATTTATAATATATTTAATAATAAAAATCAAGAGAATTATTACAAATTATTTATTTTCTTGATAGTATATAATAAAAAGACATAGAATTTATAAACATAATAAACTGATAAAGAATATAGAATTTTTTTATCTAGCCTTCCATTGGGTCGCGGTCTTTCTTTCTTCTGAACAAGAAGAACCTGCGCTTCTTCTCACCCGTTTCTTTTGCCTTGGGTCTTTCCTTTGTTTTTTTCTCCTTTGCCTTCTTCTCAGGTTTTTCTTTCTTTACTTTTCTTTCAGGTTTTTCTTCCTCTTCCTCTACCTCGCCCTCCTCAGCTGCTTCTTCCTCCTCTCTCTCTTTCCTCTCTTTCTCCCGTTCCTCTATTCTCTTTTTACGACGCTCAACCTTCTCCTTCTTTTCCTTTCTCTCTTTTTCTAATATCTCTTCCTCAAAGCCAACAAGTTCTATTATTGCCAACCTTGCGCCATCGCCCAATCTATTTCCTAAGAGAATAGTTCTTGTATAACCTCCATTTCTACCATCGTATTTAGGTGCTACCTCATTAAATAATTTCTTGAGCGCCTCTTTATCTCTTATGTATCTTGCGACATTTCTCCAAGAACTGAGGTCACTTTCCTTCGCCTTCGTTATCATCTTTTCAATAAACCTTGAGAGTGCTTTTGCCTTCGCCTCAGTCGTCCTTATCCTTTTGTTAATAATCAAACTGACAGACAAGTTTGAAAGAAGAGCATTTCTATGACCCTCCTTCAATCCTAATGTGTATCTTAGATTTCTATGTCTCATCTTACCATCACCTATCAAATGGCTCTATTATCTCGTAGGTTACAGGGTCTATCTTCATACCCAACCTTAAACCCATCTTTTCAAGAACACTCTTTATATCAGCGAGGGATTTTCTACCAAAGTTTCTATATTTTAGCATCTCGTGTTCTGTCTTCTGAACAAGGTCTGACATCTTATCAATCCCCGCCGCCTTCAAACAGTTTGCTGCTCTAACAGACAGCTCAAGTTCATTCACATCCATCTTTAATAATTCCTTCATCTTGTCTTTTTCTTCATCAATCACTTCTGTTTCAAGGTCTGCTATATGCTCATAATCAAGGAATATCTGAACATGCTCTTTTAATATCTCCGCTGCAGAAACAACTGCCCCTTGGGGAGTTATACTGCCATTTGTCTGAACTTCAAGTATAAGGCGGTCATAGTCAGTCCTCATACCAACCCTTGTGGGGTTTACTTCATATCTCACCTTTTTCACTGGTGAGTAATTACAGTCAAGATATATTGTGCCAACAGAATCTCCCGAGAGAGAATCAAACCGTGCCCTAACATAACCTCTACCCCTTGTAATCTCCATCTCAACCTTTAATTTGCCGTTTCCTGTAAGAGTTGCTATGTGATGCTTTGGATTTATTATCTTTACATCAGCATCAGAAACGATATCTGCTGCGGTAACCTCACCCTCTCCTGCTGCATCAATCATTATCACCTTTGGGTGATTTGATTGAAGGTCAACAACAATATTTTTTATATTCAATAATATATTCGTTACATCTTCTAAAACACCTGGTAATGTAGAAAATTCATGAAGAATACCTTCAAATTTAACCGACGATATTGCACTACCCTCAAGCGTAGACAAAAGAACTCTCCTAAAAGCATTACCAAGCGTATGCCCCATTCCTCTTTCAAGAGGTTCAATAATCATACAACCATAAAATTGGTTAGTGACCTCTTCGTCAAACTCAACTCTTTTCGGTCTCTTCAAACTAGTCCACTTCACTCTTTATCCCTCCTTAGGTATTCATTATAGGTAAATATTAAATACACAAGAACTAAACCTTAGAGTAATATTCAACTACAAGATGTTCTTCTACTGGCACAGGAATCTCTTCTCTTAAAGGCAGGTGGTCAACTCTACCTTCAAATCCACCCTCATCCCTTATAAGCCATCCAACCGATGGTGTTGGAAAGACCTCCATTGCTCTAACTATAAAAGTATTATTTCTGCTTGATTCTTTTACCGAGATAACATCTCCCTCCTTAACTGTATATGATGGTATATTCACTTTTTTACCATTCACAAGTATATGTTCATGACTTACTAACTGTCTTGCCTGTGCTCTTGAAATTGCAAATCCAAGCCGATATACAATATTATCAAGCCGTAATTCAAGTAATCTTAACAGATTCTCACCTGTCATGCCCTTCTTCTTCTCAGCAATTGCGAAGTATCGCCTGAACTGCCTCTCTAAAACACCATATATTCTGCGAACCTTCTGCTTTTCTCTCAATTGTATGCCATAGTCAGAATACTTTGGTCTTCTAAAGCCATGGTCTCCCGGTGGGTAAGCACGGGGTTTCTCCTGTCTATCAAAGGGGCACTTATTACCAGAAAGGCACCTCTCGCCTTTCAGAAATAATTTCCTTCCCTCTCTTCTACACAATCTACATCTTGCTTCTCTATACCTTGCCATATTTATTCTCCTAATTTAGTATTTCTTCTTCTTCTTAGGTCTGCAACCATTATGTGGATGGCTTGAAACATCTTTAATTGCTTTAACTTCAACGCTACTTGCTTGAATGGCTCTGATGGCTGATTCTCTTCCAGGGCCTGGACCCTTCGCCCTTATCTCAACTGTCCTCAATCCTATCTCACTCATCTTTCTAATTATCATCTCGGCTACTTGCTGTGCAGCGAATGGTGTTGACTTCCTGCTTCCCTTAAATCCCACGGTTCCACCACTTCCCCAAATAATGACATTACCATTCTTATCTGTCAGTGTAATTATAGTATTGTTAAAAGAAGAATTCACGATTACAATACCCTCATCAACATATTTCTTTACCTTCTTAACTACTCTTCTTTTATCTTTTTGCTTGGGCATCTAATACCTCCAGATTATTTACTCCTTTTTCTTTCTGCCAACTGTCTTTCTTGGTCCCTTTCTTGTTCTTGCATTATCCCTTGTTCTCTGACCCCTTACAGGAAGCCCTCTCTTGTGCCTGATACCACGATAACAACCTATGGATATAAGACGCTTGATATTTCCTGATACCTCAGCCCTCAAACTCCCCTCCACCTTGAAATTCTCATCTATATACTGCCTTACCTTCTTTATCTCATCATCATCAAGGTCTTTCACCTTTTTATTCAGGTCAACCTCAGTATTTGTAAGAATCTCGGTTGCCCTTGTGGGACCAATACCGTATATATATGTCAAGGCAATCTTTATACCCTTACTATCTGGTAGTTCAACTCCTGCTATCCTTGCCAAATTCTATGACCTCCTGATAAAATTTTATCCCTGCCTTTGTTTATGCTTCTTCTTCTCGCATATTACATAGACAACGCCCTTCCGTCTTATTATCTTACATTTATCACATATCTTCTTCACTGATGACCTTACTTTCATAAACTAGCCTCCATAATCTCTTAATATATTATTTAAATCTCCAGGTTATTCTTCCCTTCGTTGGGTCATACGGTGATATCTCAACTTTAACTCTATCTCCTGGCAATATCCTAACATAGTTCATCCTTATCTTGCCACATATATGAGCAACAATAACAATACCATTATCTAACCTCACCTTAAACATTGCGTTTGAGAGAGGTTCAACAACTGTTCCCTCAATCAGTATTGTCTTCTCTTTAGACATTTTATTATTATATCACAAAGCAACTTTTGTCAATCAAAAATTATATCTTTGGTCAATATATCAACTCCATTCTCAGTCAATGCAATTGTATGCTCATAATGAACACATAAACTTCCATCAGCAGTATAGACAGTCCAATTATTATCAGCAACTAACAATTTATTTGAACCACTTATTATCATCGGTTCAATAGCCATTACCATCCCCCTTCTCAATATAGGTCCTGTTCCTCTCCTCCCATAGTTTGGAACTGATGGCTGTTCATGTAAATTCGTGCCTATACCATGACCAGTATATTCTATCGCAACAGAATAATTATATAACTTTGCTATCTCTTCAATCTTCGCTGAAATATCATATAGATGACAACCAATCTTTGCTTCATTTATTGATTCCAATAGGGCTCTCTTGCCTGCCTCCATTAACCTTCTCAAACCATCGTTTATCTTTCCTACTGGATATGTAGCCGCACCATCACCATAATAACCTGCCATTTCAACACCCACATCTATAGTTATACAATCCCCCTCATCCAGCACTTTCTCACTTTCTGGAATACCGTGCACAAGTTCATTATTTACACTTACACAGATTGAAGCAGGATAGCCTCTATATCCATTAAAAGCAGGTCTTGCACCTGACTTCAAAATATACTCATCTGCTAAATCATCAAACATTTTAGTGTTCACACCAGGTTTTATATATTCTCTAAGCATATTCAAACAATCGCTAACTATCTTACAGCTTCTCCTTATGGCTTCTATCTCCCATTTGCTCCTAATATTTATACTCATCTAATATTGCCTTATCTATTCTCTCAAATATTTTTTCAGGACTTCCCAACCCATCTATCTCTAAAAGCAATTTCTTACTTCTATAATAATCTATCAATGGTTGAGTCATTCTATAATATTCTTTAATCCGCCTTCCTATTGTTTCAGTATTATCATCGCTTCTTTTAGAGAGATTTGCTCCACACTTTGGACAGGTATTATTCTCTATCTCATCTAAATTTGCTATATATCCACAATCAGAGCATTCATACCTTGACAGAAGCCTTCTAAAAATCTCATCATTGGAAACACTTATATATATTACTCTATCAATATTAATTCCTATTTTCTCCATCTCTTCTGCCTGATTTATAGTTCTTGGAAAGCCATCAAGTATAAATCCACTCTTTACATCACTCTCATTCAATCTCTCTTTTATAATTTCTATCATAAATTCGTCTGGGACTAATTTACCATCATCCATATATGGTTTTACCATCATTCCTAATTTAGTTTTTGAGCTGACCGCGTCGCGAAGGATAGAGCCAGTTGATATATGAGGAATTCCATATTTATTAGATATATACTTTGCTTGAGTTCCTTTCCCCGAACCTGGGGGCCCAAGAAAAACGAACCTTCTAAACAAAGTTATACCCTCCCGCGGAGCCGACCCTTCCTCACGAAGCCCTCGTAATGACGCATAAGAAGATGCGATTCAACCTGTCTCATCGTATCAAGAGCAACACCCACGACAATCAAAAGACCTGTTCCACCAAACCAGAATGGAACATGAAATGCCATAACAAGTAAACTTGGAAGAACTGCTATAAGTGCCAAGTAAATTGCACCGACAAGGGTTATTCTTGAGAGAATTCTATCTATGTGTTGAGCAGTATTTTTACCAGGTCTTATTCCTGGAACGAAGCCCCCATATTTCCTCATATTATCAGCAAGGTCATTCGGATTTAAGACAATAGCAGTATAGAAATAAGTGAAGAAGATTATTAGAAGACCATAAAGTATGTAATAAACAGCGCTTTGAGGTGAAAAAAGATTTGCAATCGTTGCCAAGATACCACCCTCCTGATTCCCTCTACCACCCATAAAAGTGATTATAGTGCTTGGGAACATTATAACAGATGCAGCAAATATAACTGGTATAACACCAGCGGTATTCACTCTGAGTGGTATGTGTGTTTCCTGACCACCATATACCCTTCTTCCAACAACCCTTTTTGCATACTGAACTCTCACCCTTCGCTGCGCCTGTTGCATTATCACAACAGCCATTATTACAACTACCATTATAATCAGAACGAGTAAAAAAGATGTAATATTAAGTTCACCCTTGAATACATTACTAAATGTCATTATTGTTGCGTTCGGAAATGCTGCTACAATTCCAATGAAGATAATAAGAGAAATACCATTTCCTATACCCCTCTCAGTTATCTTCTCACCAAGCCACATAATAAATGTCGTCCCCGCTGTCAAAGTGATAACAGTTAGCAACTTAAAACCCCAACCTGGATGTGGAACTATAGGTAGCCCTGATGGACTTGGAATTGACTCAAGCCAGACACTTATGCCCATTCCCTGAACTGCTGATAGAACAAGAGTCCCATATCTTGTGTATTGTGTAATTTTCTTTCTTCCTGCTTCGCCTTCCTTAGATAATCTTTCAAGATAAGGAACTACTGCCCCTAACAACTGAAATATGATTGATGATGATATATACGGCATAATTCCAAGTGCAAAGATAGTTGCTTTTTTTAGATTCCCCCCAGCAAAGAGGTCAAAGAGACCAAATAATGTGCCCTTCTGCTGTTCAAAGAATGCTGCAAGTGCCTTTGCATCAACACCTGGAAGTGGAACATGACCACCTATTCTATATGCAAGTAGAAGTGCTATTGTGAAGAATACCTTATTCCTCAGGTCAGGTATCTTAAATATATTTCTAAAACTCTCAAACAATTCTCATACCACCATAATCTGACAAAAATTATTCAATAATCTCTGCCCTTCCTCCAATGCCTTCAATCTTCTCTTTCGCCTTTCTTGAGAAAGAGTGTGCTTTCACTGTCAAAGCCCTATCTACCTCTCCATCGCCAAGAATCTTTACCTTAATGTTCTTACCTTTAACAAGGCCTGCCTTTTTTAATGTATCTATATCTACCACTGTCCCTGCTTCAAATCTTACAAGGTCTTTAACATCTATTATACTAAAAATCTCCTTATTTCTTGACTTAAAACCTTTACCCGGAAGACGTCTGTAAAGAGGCATTTGACCACCCTCAAAGCCAGGTCTAATCTTTGCGCCAGACCTTGATTTCTGACCTTTATTCCCCTTTCCAGATGTTCCTCCATGACCAGAGGAAGAGCCACAACCCACTCTCTTTCTCTTCTTCTTTGAGCCAGCAAAAGGTCTCAAATCCTCAATTCTAAGTATCAAAATTCTCCCTCCTAATTATCAACATCCTCAACCTTAACAAGATGTGATATAGCCCTTACCATTCCTAATATCTGAGGAGACCTCTTATGTATCACAATCCTCCCACGCTTTGTTAGACCGAGTGCCTTTGCCGTTGCTCTCTGCCTATAATTCCTGCCAATTAAACTTCTTTCAAGTATTATTCTTATCTTCTTTTCCTTTTCTTTCATAATTTCTCTATATAATCAAATATTGTTATTTACACCAAGTAATCCTCAATCATTTATCCCTCACTTATTTCTTTTTTTACCTTCTCCTTTACTCCCTTCTTCTCTTCTCCCCCCTCCTCACTCTCTACGACTTCTCCTATCTCCTCTATCTCAGTGAAAACGGTCTCTTTCTTTCCTGAATCTTCACCAACTGCCTTGGGTTCCTCTTCATTCTCCTCAATACTTATCACCTCACTACCTTCGCCCCTCCTTCCAAATACTTTCCCTTCCTCAACAAGATGTCTAAACCTGTATATAACCTTGCCTCTTTTTTCCATTACATCAATAGGGTCCATTAAAGAAAGCAATGCTTTTGCAGTTGCCTTAAGCACATTATGGGGATTCGTTGAGCCAATAATTTTTGTATAAATGTCTTTTACTCCTCCAACTTCAAGTAATGCTCTTACGCCTCCACCTGCTATGACACCAGTCCCCGGTCTTGCTGGCTTCAAAAGAACAGTAGTTGAGCTATATGTCGCAATAGTAGAATGAGGTATGGTTTTTTGATATAGTGGAAATGTAAACATACTCTTCTTTGCTTTCAACACTCCCTTGGTAGCAGCTATAGATACTTCTCTCGCCTTGCCCTGTGCAAAACCTACCTTTCCATTCTTATTACCTACAACTACTAAAACACCAAATGAGAAATGTTTACCACCTTTGTGAACCTTAGCATATCTGTTAATATGGACAACCTTCTCAACAATCTCCTGCTTTGGTTCTACCTCAATAAATTCGCCCTTCCTTGACCTCTCTGTCATCATCTACTCTCCTAAATACTTAATTCAATTTCTAAAATTGAAGCCCCCCCTCTCTTGCACCGTCTGCAAGGGCCTTCACCCTGCCATGATATTTATATCCCGCCCTATCAAATACAACTTTCTTAAAGCCAGATTTTAATGCCCTTTTTGCTAATAGAATACCTACCTCTTTTGCAGCATCTTTATTTCCAGTTTTCTTAATCTTTTCTCTAAGTTCAACAGAAAGAGTAGAAACAGATAATAAAATATGACCATTGTCATCATCTACAAGTTGTGCGTATATATGTTTCAAACTTCTGTAAACACAAAGACGGGGCACCTCAGAAGTGCCAAAAACCCTCCTTCTAACGCGATTGTGCCTTCTCTCTCTTGACAAATTTTTCTCCCTAATATCCATTGTATTAAGCACCGCTCTTACCTACCTTTAATTTTACTCTCTCGCCCTCATAGAATATTCCCTTGCGCGGCTCCGGTTTTCTTATGTATGCCTCGGGAGGATGCCACTTCCTTATTTTCGCTGCAACTTCACCAACTAATTCCTTATCGGCTCCACTAACTACAATCTTATTCATCTCAGGCACAGTAATTTTTATACCCTCGGGAGGGTCAATATACACAGAATGAGAGCGTCCAACCTGCAAATTCAATCTATTACCCTCCATTATTGTCTTATAACCAATGCCATAAACTATCAATGTTTTACTAAATCCTTTTGAAACACCCTCAACCATATTTGCTATAAGAGTTCTTGTAAGTCCATGTAAAGACCTCGCAAGTTTAGTATCATTGCTCCGCACTACCATTATTTTACTATCTTCAACCTTGATGCTTATAAGATAGTGAACCTTCATTATGAGCCTCCCCAATGGACCTTCTACTGTAATGCTATTCTCACGGATGTCAACCTTGACACTCTCTGGAATTACTATCTCTTTCTTTCCTACTCTTGACATATTCTTATATCACCATCAAAGTTTATCTACCAGACCTCACAGATTACCTCTCCACCAATGCCTTTTCTTCTGCAGTTTTCCCCAGTCATAACACCCTCAGTTGTTGAGACAATTGATATACCAAGACCTCCCATTACCAGTGGAATCCCCCTTTTATCCTTAAATATTCTTCTCCCCGGTTTACTTATCTTCTTTATTCCACGAATTATTGACTGACCATCTATATATCTTAACTCTATTCTTAGAACACCCTGTTTTTCATCTTTAATTGTCTCATATTCATCAATAAATCCCTCTTCCTTTAGAATCTTTGCTATGGCAATCTTTAAATTAGATGAAGGCATCTCCACATTTTCCTTCTTTGCTCTTATAGCATTTCTTATGCGTGTCAACATATCAGCAATCGGGTCAGTCATTACCATATTTCAAACTTCCTCCATCAAAATTTCTACCAACTTGCTTTTCTCACCCCGGGAAGTTCACCCTCCAGAGCAAGTTTTCTAAAGCATATCCTACACATATTGAACCTTCTTAAAAAAGCCCTTGACCTCCCGCAAAGGGGACATCTGTTATACTTTCTAACTTTATATTTTGGCTCTCTCTTTGCTTTATTTATAAGTGCTTTTCGTGCCATGCTATTTCCTCTCTTCTATCATTTCTTTCTCTCAAATGGAAACCCAATGAGTGATAACAATTCCCTTGCCTCTTCATCTGTCTTAGCAGTTGTGTTTATAATAATAGATAATCCACTTATGCTTTCCACCATATCATATTCAATCTCAGGAAATATTATTTGCTCCCTTATTCCAATTGTGTAATTACCCCTTCCATCAAACGATTTTAGTGGAAGTCCCCTGAAATCTCTTATTCTTGGAATAGAAGCATTTATTAATCTTGTTAAAAAATCATACATCATTCTGCCTCTCAGTGTCACCATGCAACCAATTGGCATGCCTTTTCTAAGTTTGAAACTAGCAATTGATTTCTTCGCTCGTCTTATTATAGGTTTTTGTCCAGTTATCATAGCAAGTTCATTCTGGGCAGATTCAAGCACTTTGACATCGTGGCTTGCCCTACCAATACCTTTATTCACTACAACCTTCTCAATCTTAGGAACCTGCATTTTGTTCTTATAACCAAAGATTGACATCATCTTTGGAATAACCTCTTCTCTATATTTCTCAAGTAAGTCCATATCTAAGACCAACACCATTTAAACTTTATCTATTATCTCATTACAACTCTTGCAATATCTAAAACTCCATTTATAACCCTCTAATCTCCTTCTGCCAACCCTCGTCGGTTGCCCACACCTGGGGCAGACAATCATAACATTAGAGATGTCAAGTGGCTCTTCCATTGATAATATTCCACCCTGTCTATCCATTCTTGTCTGCTTTCTATGTTTTTTGACAAAGTTAATACCTTCAACCAAAACTTTATTTGTCTCAGGGATTACCCTTATTACTTTACCCTTCTTTCCTGTAACTCTATCTTTACCGGAGATAGGCACAACAATATCCCCTTTCTTTACATTAACAACCCTGAACTTCTCTTTCAAATTACCCTTTGCCATATCTATCACTCTATCCTTTGAATTATACCACTTCTGGAGCAAGGGAAATTATCTTTGTGAACATCTTCTCACGAAGTTCCCTCGCTACTGGTCCAAATATTCTTGTTCCCATCGGTTCACCTTGCTTATCAATAATTATACAAGCATTATCATCAAATCTTATATATGTTCCATCATTCCTGCGCGACTTTGACTTTGTTCTTACAACTACAGCAAGTAAAACATCTCCCTTCTTCACACTTGTATTAGGTATAGCATCTTTTATGGCTACTACAATTTTATCTCCAACCCTTGCATACCTCCTGCCAGAACCACCAAGCACTCTTATACAAAGAGCAATCTTTGCCCCTGTATTGTCTGCCACATTCAATCTTGACTGTTGTTGTATCATATACTCTGTCCAATATTAAAACCAATTCCTCAATAGATATAATATCAGATATAATATCTATTTCGCTTTTTCAATAACCTCAACAAGACGCCATCTCTTTAATCTACTCTGAGGTCTTGTCTCCATTATCCTTACAATATCACCATCCTTACACCTGTTATCCTCATCGTGAACATAATATCTCTTCACCCTCTTTACACTCTTTTTATATAAAGGATGCATAAAAACCCTTGTTACAGCAACTACCACTGTCTTATTCATCTTCGTGCTAACCACAACCCCCTCTCTTACCTTTCTCTTTTTTCTATCACCTATCATCGTCTTGGACTCCTAATAAATCAAATCACTTCTTCTTTGTTTTACTAACTTTCACAGACCTGGTCTTCTTTTCTAATCTTTTTCGCTTCTCCGGTTTAACTTCCTTTTTGGTCTTCGTCTTCTTTTCATCTCTTAACTCACCACTGGGTTCTATCTCTTTCTTCTGTTCCTTCTTCGCCGTTGGTTTTGCCTCCTTCTTTTGTTTGACCACTTTTTCTACCTTTTCAACCTCGCCTTGTCCCGTGACATCACCCTTTTTTATCTTCTCACTTATTACAGTCAGAATTCTTGCTATCTCACGCTTTATTAATAGCCGTTTGCTCGTATCCTCTGATTGTCTGCTCTCCAACTGATTTGTAAATTTAAAAAGGTCTGCTTTTGAATCTCTAACCCTCATTTTGAGTTCATCAAGCGACATATTTCTCAGTTCATCTGCCTTCATAATAATCACCAGTATAGTTATTCTCCCACATCCTCCCTCATAACAAATCTCGTCTTTATTGGTAATTTATGTGAAGCATTCCTCATTGCCTCCTGTGCAACTTCAGAAGATACACCATCAAGTTCAAAAAGCACCCTCCCTGGCTTTACAACAGCAACCCAGAATTCAGGTGCTCCCTTCCCCTTCCCCATCCTTGTCTCCAATGGTTTCTTTGTTATTGGCTTATCGGGAAATATCCTCACCCACATCTTTCCTGTCTTCTTCACTTTTCTTATTATTGCTACCCTGGCGCTCTCTATCTGCCTTGCAGTTATCCAAGCAGATTCAAGTGCCTGCAATCCAAAAGCACCAAACGAAAGGCGATTTCCTGCATATGCCTTTCCCCGCCTCCTTCCCCTCATCTGCTTTCTATATTTTGTCTTCTTTGGTGTTAACATCTCTAAAACACCTTTACCTTATAAATTTTTACTACTTCCTCTTCCTCTTCTTAAAAGACCTTCGTGGTTGAACTAATATCGGCTCTTGTTGAGGTAACATCTCCTTTGCTAAATCTACCGGCAGTTTTTCACCTTTATAGACCCATACCTTTACTCCAATTATTCCATACTGTGTCAATGACTTTGCAAAACCATAATCAATATCTGCCCTCAATGTTGACAATGGTATCCTACCACTCTTATACCATTCAGTTCTTGCCATCTCACCACCCCCAAGACGACCTGAACACGCAATCTTAACACCCTTTGCGCCAAATCTTAATGCTGTCTCAACCGACCTTTTCATTGCCCTCCTGAAACTCACCCTTCTCTCTAATTGCTGCGCTATTGATTCTGCAATAAGTTGAGCATCTGTCTCAGGACTTTGAACCTCTTTTATCTCAATATTTACCTGACCCACAACCATCTTCTCTAACATGTCTCTCATCTTGTTGACCTCTTCACCCCTTCTCCCTATTATTAAACCAGGTCTTGCTGTATGTATGAAAACTGTTATAACCTCACCCTGTCTTTCAATCTCTATCTTTGATATCCCAGCATTGTTAAAATTATCCTTAATGGTTTTCTTTATTAAAAGGTCCTGATGCAAAAATTGCGTGTATCTCTCTATTGAAAACCACCGAGATTTCCATGTCTTATTAAAACCAATCCTAAAACCATACGGATGGGTCTTCTGTCCCACTCTTTATCCTCCAATCCTCTTTTTCTTCTTTCTTTTCTTTACTTCTTTCTTTAATGATTTAACCCGCTTTACCTTAATGTTCTCAGGAAGTTCCTCCAAAACTACATATATATGACTCATTCTCCTAAGCTTCCTTGAACCCCTTCCATAAGCCCTATAAAATAATCTTTTATATCTTGGTCCTTCACCTATCCATATTTTTTTAATATATAACCTATCTATATCAGGTTTGTCTTCCTTCTTTGGAATATTATGGGAATTAGATACACAAGACCTGATTGTCTTTTCAATATATAAACTTGCTCTTTTGGGAACAAAGCGTAGTATGTCAAGTGCTTCTCTGACCTCTTTTCCCCTTACAATGTCTGCCACCTGCCTTACCTTCCTTGGCGATATTAGAATGTATTTCGTCTTTGCACTAAGTTCCATATCTAATTCATCACTAAACTCTCACTAATCCCTACTTCTTTAATTTCAGTCGTTTTGCTGTCTTTCCACCATGACCCTTAAATGTCCTTGTTGGTGAGAACTCTCCAAGTTTATGTTCAACCATCTCTTCTGTAATAAATACAGGTATAAACTTCTTGCCATTATGCACTGCAATTGTGTGACCTACAAATTCTGGCGAGATTGTGCTCCTCCTTGACCAAGTTCTTAAAACACGCTTCTCCTTAGTTTCATTCAACTTCATAATCTTTTTAAGTAATTTCTCATCTATGTATGGTCCCTTCCTTATTGACCCAGTCATAACCTAATCCCTTACCTTCTTCGCTTCAATATAAACTTATCTGATAACCTTTTCTTCTTCCTCGTTTTATACCCCTTCGCCGGAACCCCCGTAGGACTGACAGGATTTCTTCCACCTTTTGACTTGCCTTCTCCCCCACCATGTGGATGGTCAACTGGATTCATACAAGAGCCCCTGACCTTTGGTCTTCTACCAAGCCACCTTGTTCGTCCTGCTTTGCCAAGAACCACAAGAGAATGGTCCTTATTTCCTACTTCACCTATTGTTGCTTTACACATCAAATTCACCAATCTAACCTCACCTGAGGGCATTTTAATATGAGCATATTTACCCTCTTTCGCCATAAGTTGAACACTTGCACCAGCAGCCCTTGCAATCTGTGCTCCCTTTCCCGGCTTTAGTTCGACACAGCATAAATTCATTCCTATTGGTATATCCCTCAACAATAAGACATTACCGGGGCTTAACTTAGAGCCACTACCTGACGATATTATATCGCCTACCTTCATTCCATCATTAGCAATAATATATCTCTTCTCTCCATCAGGGTATACAACAAGTGCAATTCTTGCTGAGCGGTTAGGGTCATATTCAATAGCCAATACTTTAACGGATATGCCATCTCGCTCTCTTTTAAAATCAATAATCCGTAGTTTTCTTTTATTTCCACCACCTCTATGCCTAACTGCAATTCTTCCGGAACCATCGCGACCTGCTTTCTGTTTCTTTGAGATAACAAGTTTCTTTTCGGGCTTCCTCTTTGTTATTTCCTCAAAAGTCGCCACAGTCATATATCGCTGTGATGGTGTTATCGGTCTATACTTCTTAATCGGCATATCTATCTTCTCAAACTCCTAAAACTTATAACTATGTCCCCTCAAAGATATCTATCTTATCTCCCTCTTTTAAGGTCACTATCGCTTTCTTCCATCTTGAAGTTTTTCCAAAATTCCATCCCATCCTCCTTGATTTCCCCATCTTATTTAAAATATTCACCCTTATTACACTAACACCAAACATTGTCTCAACAGCATTCTTTATCTCAATTTTATTCGCATTCAGGTTGACCTTAAATGAATATTTATTGCCCTTCTCTCGGAGAATACTTAACTTCTCTGTCATTATTGGCACTATCAAAATATCAGATGGTTCTTTCATATCAAACCTTCAATACTAACCAAATACTTCTTCTGCCCTCTTTATACCTTCTTTAGTAAAAAGAATATGTTCACTTGCAACTACATCATATACATTAAGGCGGTCTGCAGGTAGTATCTTAACCTTTGGAATATTATCAGCACTCTTAAAAAGATGTTCATTATAACCATTCGTTATCATCAAGAGTTTCTTCTCATGAAGGTTAAGTTTCTTTAATACCTCTACTACCCACTTAGTTCTAAATTCTACTATCGGAAGGTCTTCTACAACTGTTATTGCATTATCTTCTGCCCTTGAAGATATAATAGACCTCAATGCTTTTCTTCTCATCTTCTTAGGGAGTGCTCTCCTGAAGGAACGCGGTTTTGGTCCAAATACAACTCCACCACCAACCCATATAGGTGACCTAATAGAACCAGCACGGGCTCTTCCTGTCCCTTTCTGCCTCCAGGGCTTTCTCCCACCACCTCTCACCTCACCCCTTGTCTTAACTGAGGCAGTTCCCCTTCTCATATTCGCAAGTTGAACAGTTAATGCCAAGTGAATAAGGTCCTTCCTGACAGGCTCAGTAAAAATTGTATCACCCACATCAATCTTACCAACCTTCTCGCCTTCTATGTTATATACATCAAACTTCATAAACTATCCTTAACTTTTAAGATTCATTCACGGACGCTTCTTGTCCTGAACTCTCTACAATTTTGTCCTCTTTTTCTACTTCTAATATCTTCTTTGGAATTTCATACTTTCTATTTCTATTTTTTAATATCATCACTACACCCTTGTTTGGCCCAGGAACTGCTCCTCTAACAAGTAATATATTCTTGTCTTTTAGAATCTTCACAACAAGTAGGTTCTGAACTGTCTTTCTCTCCACACCATAATGTCCAGGCATACCATGACCCTTCATAACCCTAGAAGGTGATGCTGATGCACCTATTGAACCAGGTGCTCTGTGAAACATTGAACCATGCTCTCCTCCACCGCCACTCCAGCCATGCCTTTTCATTCCACCTGTAAAACCCCTCCCTTTTGTTATTCCACAGATATCTACACTCTCACCTTCAGAAAATACATCACAATAAATCTCATCACTAACTTCATAATCACCTGGCACTGTTTTAAACTCTTTTAATATTCGCATTGGCTTCACACCCGCCTTAGCAAAATGCCCCCTTAATGGCTTCTTTACCCTGCTCTCTTTTATTTCTTCAAATCCTAATTGAAGCGCCTCATAACCATTTATATCCTTAACCTTTACCTGAACAACAACACAGGGTCCTGCCTGTATGGCAGTTACAGGTATAACTCTACCATCATCAGTTATTACCTGAGTCATACCTAATTTTCTTCCTATTATTCCAAATGGCATAATAATCACTCTAAAACTTCTCAAAAATCTCTGGCAATAAGAGACCAGAAAATTACATCTTTATTTCAACATCTACACCTGCTGGAAGTTGAAGTTTTGTTATTGCATCTATTGTCTCTGGTGTAGAATTGTGTATTTCAAGCAATCTCTTATGTATTCTAATCTCAAACTGTTCTCTTGACTTCTTGTCTATATGGGGCGAGCGAAGAACCGTATATCTGTTTATCCTTGTGGGAAGAGGCACAGGTCCTGATACTCTCGCACCAGTTCTCTCTGTTGTCATCACTATCTCCTTCACAGAGATATCTAGCAATCTGTGGTCAAATGACCTCAACCTAATTCTTATCTTATCAGCAGGCATAATCCTACCTTTAAATTAAAAATAACAAAACCTAACTCTCTTATTCTTTCATCTTTTTGAAAGAATAAATTTAATTATATCATTCAATAAAACTAAATCAAGTAAAAATAATATAATAATATAAAAAACTTTTATTAATATCAAAATATAATATCTATTGCACATCTGACTATTTTATTAGAAAAATAATTATGTTATATTAAGATAAATTTTGTGTTTTCTGGAGGTGAGAATGATGAAAAGATTAATAACAACATTTACCATTTTATTATTGATAATACCTGTTATATCAATAGCAGATGAGTTCACTGGTTGGTGGAAAAATCTTAGTGATATTGTTATTACACCAGAGGGCGCAGTAAATGAAAAGATGACAAACATTCTTGATAAGTATTTTAAAGATTATATTGACAAGGAGAGTATCATAAATAAAAAATTTGAGACACTCTCAAATGCAATCCTTGAAGGAAAAGAAAAAGAAGCATACAAAATTGCTGGTGATATCGCTAAAATAAGATTCAACCTTGAGAAGTTAAAGATAAAGACGCTCATAGAAATACTGCCTTATTTAAGCACTACACAGAAAGAGTCATTAAAGGGCTTGATAGTTCCAGCATATCCAACGAAGATTGAAACAGCATTCCCAAAGGAGATAGAAAAATAGAATAGAAAGAAAAATATATGGTTATAGAAGATAGATACCCAGGGCGCCCCATAGAAGAAAAGTGGCAGAGGTTCTGGAAAGAAATAAGGTTATTCAAAGCAGAGGAATCTGCCAATAGACCAAAATTCTATATACTTGAGATGTATCCCTACCCATCAGGAGACCTTCATGTAGGGCATATAGAAAATTATATCTACGGCGATGTAATGGCGAGATACCGCTTAATGCAAGGTTATAATGTCCTTCATCCAATAGGGTGGGACGCCTTCGGACTTCCTGCTGAAAATGCTGCTATACAACATAACGAAAGACCATCAGAATGGACTTTCAATAACATATCAATATCAAAGAAAACAATTGAACTGATAGGTCTATCTTATGATTGGGAAAGAGAGGTGACAACCTGCCTGCCCAATTACTATAAATGGACACAGTGGCTCTTCCTCAAATTATATGAAAACGGTCTTGCTTATAGAAAAGAGGCATTTGTCAATTGGTGTCCTTCTTGCCAAACAGTTCTCGCAAATGAACAGGTAACGAGTGATGGAAAATGCTATAGATGTTCAGCACCTGTATTAAAGAAGAGTTTAGTTCAATGGTTCTTCAAGATAACCGCCTACGCCCAGCGTCTATTAGATGATACCGAAAGATTAAAGGGGTGGATTCCTGAGGTCATCACTATGCAGAGAAACTGGATTGGCAAAAGCGAGGGGACAGAGATAATATTCAAACTTGAGACAGGCGAGCAACTTCCCGTATTTACAACAAGGGCAGACACACTCTTTGGCGTTACATTCATTACAATCGCGCCCGAACATCAATTGCAGAAAGATTTAATTAATAAGATGCCAAATAGAGATGAGGTAAGAAGTTATATTGATAATGCGATAAGAAAATCAGACATTGAGAGGACATCAACTGTGAGAGAGAAGGATGGCGTCTTCACCGGACTTTATGCTATTAATCCCATCACGAATGAGAGAGTTCCACTTTGGGTTGGGGACTATGTTCTCGCATCCTACGGCACGGGTATTGTAATGGGCGTTCCCGCACACGACCAGAGGGATTTTGAGTTCGCAAAAAAATATAACCTGCCAATAAGAGTTGTGATAAAACCAAACGATGGAGAGATACCCACAGTAGAAAGTATGGAGATGGCTTTTGAGGACTATGGCATAATGGTAAACTCGAGCGAATTTACGGGTCTTACATCAAAAGATGGAATAGAGGCGTTGAACAAGAGGTTGTCAGAACTTGGTCTTGGCTCATACAAAGTGTCATACAAACTTCGCGACTGGCTCATATCAAGGCAGAGATATTGGGGCTGTCCAATACCCATCATACACTGTGAGAGTTGTGGAATCGTCCCTGTGCCTTATGAAGAACTTCCCGTGCTTCTGCCACCCGAGGATAAGGTGGACTTCATTCCGAAGGGGAGAAGCGTCCTTGAGACATCATCTGATTATATCAATACGACCTGTCCAAAGTGCGGCTCCCCCGCAAAGAGAGACCCTGACACAATGGATACATACATCTGCTCATCTTGGTATTTTCTAAGATACGCCGATGCAAAAAACAATAAGAAAATATTTGAGCCCGAGAAGGTCAACTTCTGGCTTCCCGTTGACCAATATATAGGTGGAAAAGAACACGCAACAAGCCATCTTCTATATTCACGCTTCATAATGAAGTTCTTATATGACCTTGGCCTCACAAAACACGACGAGCCATTTACCAACTATTTCAGTCAGGGGATGGTGATGAAAAAAGCGGTTGATGAAGAAGGAAGGTCAAAACTTGAGGTGATGAGCAAATCAAAGGGCAATACAGTCCCCGCAGGTCCATTTGTAGAGAAACATAGCGCCGATTGCGCAAGGGTATTACTCCTCTTCGCTGGTCCACCTGAGGCAGATAAAGAGTGGAGCGATGAAGGCGTTATTGGTGCGAATAGGTTTCTAAATAGAATATGGAGATTTTTCACGGCAAATAGAGAGAAGATAAAGGTTCATAATGATTTAACCATAAGCGATATTGATGGTCTTGATGATAATGCCAAAAGATTATATAGAAAACTCCATCAGACGATAAAGCAGGTGACAGATGACCTTGAGAATATACATTACAATACTGCGATTGCAAGATTTATGGAATTTCTCACAGAACTTTATGACTACAAAAATACAGATGATGAGGTCTTCTCAAAGGCGGGTTTTGGATTTATCTGGCTTGTGGCGCCTTTCATTCCGCATCTTGCTGAGGAACTGTTCCATCAGGTAGGTGGCGAGGAGACGATATTTCGGTTTGGCTGGCCAGAGTGCGACCCAAAGGGGCTACTTGAAGAGACGGTTGAGTATGTCGTTCAGATAAATGGCAAGGTGCGCTCACATATCACTCTACCAAGGGGTCTATCTAATGATGAGGTGGAAAAGAGCGTTCTTTCAAATGATGACATCATCAAGAGAGTAGGAGACAAAAGAATAAAGAAGGTTGTGATAGTTCCCGAAAGGTTAGTGAATATTGTAGTGGAGTGATTAATTAATAACTTCTAATCTTTATAAAGAGGGTTTTATATGAAGTGGATTAATTATTTATTGCTATCATTCATTTTGATAGGAATGATAATTGGATGTGGCGATAATAATACTGGTGATAATAGCGAAAAGATTTCTTTGATGATTATGGGTGATAAGTGTTCTGTTATCTATGCTTATTCTTATAATGATGGAAAACTATTTTTTAATATTGATGTTCCACAAGGAGAATTTGATGTTAGCAGTTCAACTCGCTCAATTTATATCAGGGCTTATGATGGATATATTTATAAGTATGATAATAAAGGCAATTTGGTTCTAAAAAGTTCAGATAAGTGGAATAAAGGTCTTATTGCATGCGATGGTGAAAGAGGCGACATTTGGATTAATAAAGATGGAATTTTATATATATTAGATGGAAAAAATCTGAAATTGAAACAAGAGGTTTGCGAAGTAGGTTATCCCGATATTATGGAAGTATGTGAGAAGGATGGTTCAATCTGGCTAGTTTTTAAGGAAGAGAAAGCAATTTGCATTGACAGAAGTGGAAAGACCATAGCTGAATATATTGATAATCACATTTGTGAAGGATTGGCAGTTGACCAGGATGATTGTGGGGCATGGGTTATGTCTCTTGAACCAAGACGGCTTATAAAGTTGAATGATAATGGGACTATAAAATGCGAGATAAAAGATTATGAGGGGACATCTAATATGGATACTGATTCAAAGGGGAGTCAATACAGTGCTGGATATTATGGGGCTTGGAAATATTCAGAGAGTGGAAATCTTGTCTGGCACATATATTTAGAGGAGGAGTTATCATCGGTTGGCTACTGTAAATTAGATAATAGTGTCTGGGTATCAGAAGAGTGGGGTGGTAATGTGTATAAATTAAATGCAGATAATGGTGATGTCATTTTCAAGGTAAAAGGGACTTGGTTTACAAAGCAGAAACTCTTAGAAATAAAATAGGAGGTTAGATGATGAGAGTATTTGTATTTATATTATTATTTGGGTTAATATTTATTGTTTGGAGTTTATTTGCATTAGAAGACGATATAATATATCCAGATTATAAGGGACTTCATCTTATTCCACAAGAGATAATTGAATATCATGCTCTAAATATGTATAAAAATTGGTATAGATTAAATCTACATGTTGAGGAAGGGACGAAGGAATATACTGCTTGTAGGGCTTTTCCAATATATGACCTTGAGGGTAGGGTTATTAAATATATGGTGGTTTTCTGGAATGGCGAAGGTGAAGTTCCTGACTTACAGAATATATGGAATGATATTAATGCAGATTATTTTGAGTTTGAGAAGGCATTTAGGAATATGATGCCATTCGATAATTACACAGAGCTTAGTAAGAGAGAAAAGGAAACAAGTTTGTGTCTAAAAAAAGCCATAAGGAAGAATATATTTGCATACACAATTTATGATGCATATGCTGAACAAGATTGGTTCTTTCCTTATGATTATGTATGGCCTGGTATGTTTGCAGGTTTAAGCCACCCTGTTCTATTCTCGTATCCTGGGGTAATCAAGTATTTGAAAGAACATTATGGTAAATCAGAGATAAATTTTGTTGGTTTTGTATATACAGATATACCTGGTGGGGTGGATTATGAGTTTCTTATAGATGGTAAACCATATGTTATTACCACAATTACGGATCCCAAAGAAGGATTAGGAATGGGTGAGCCAAAGGTTTATAATATAAGTGAATGTAAGCAAAAGAGAGTTTGGATAAAAAAAGAAACTACGGGATTTATGCTTGATAAATACCTTTTGGTTAAGAAGTTATATGAAACAAAAGATGAGTCATTGTATGAACAAATATATGATCAGGTAAGAGAGAAGTATAAGAAAAAGTATTTTGAGATGTTGGAGTTTGAGGAAAGGCAAAAAGAACGGATGGAGAAAAACGAAGAGATGTTAAAAAGTAATAATGAGGAATGGTGATATGAAGTGGATTAATATTTACTTAATAATCTTTACTTCTTTATTCTCTATGTTACAAAGTTTCCTATATGCTGATAATACAACAGATACAAAAGCAGAGACAATTATTACAGAAGAAGGAATACCTTTAACACCCGTTCCAATAGAGACACTTAAGAAAGTTGCTTACTATATTTCATTATTTGGACTAAATGAATCTATTGAAGAACAGAAGAAGTATGGACTAAATACATGGTGGAATCCTGAGACACAAGAAATTAAAGAAATAATCTTATTCCCTGTATATGATATTGAAGGTAGAATAATTGAATATGATTTTACTGCATATATTGGTAAAGATGAACCACCAAAGACAGTAGAGGATATTCTTAATGCGACTAGAGAATTTTTTGAAAGAGATATGAAGTTATTCTATGAAGATGACCTTATTACGAAAAGAAAACCTCAGATAGAAGAGGAAGAGAAACTACTTAATAAACTAAGGAAGGAGTCAACTGATGAATTTATTCGTGTAATTGATGATAAGTATATTTGTGGGTATTTTGACCCATATTATGAATATTATCCAGGAGTTGCTGTTAATATTGGTATTCCTAGTTTTTTAATAAAATACTGGTATGTAGATAAATGGGTAAAAATGTATGTATCCCCTGATGCTACATTTTCTAGATTTGTTTCTGGAGTGGTTGAAAGAGACGATGGTAGTAAACATATGGCAATGTTCTATTGTTATAAGGTAAATGGTCAAGAAGTGTTTATTATGGCACTATACGAGGGTAAATTAGAGGTTATTCCTAAAGAGAAGATATTCCCTGTGAAGTTTCACATCTTAAAGGATAATAGGAGTGAGGAAGCATATAAAGAATGGAAAATATATGAGAAATATAATGATAAGGAGATTAAAGATTGGTATAACAGTTGGCATAAGGAATCTAAAATAATAAAATAAATAAAATAAACCCAATTTTACTAACAAATTTAATCACTTTTACTATAAACCTTCAGAAAAACATTTTTGCTTATATTACCTGAAAATATTTTCACAAAGCCATATTTACTAAACTCACCATCATAATCCCTCGCTATATGCCTTCTCAACTTCTCACTCTCAATCATCCTAAAGAATAGACCGCCTACTCCCCTCGGCTCTCCCATATCGGTAATAATGACCTTCCTTGATACCCTGCACGCCTCCCCTATAACAGATACATAATCATCAATCTCGTGCAAGGTGAATGAGAATATAACAACATCAAAGGCGTCATTTGGAAAACCTAAACTGTTTGCATCCATTACTGAGAACTGAATATCTCTGAACATTGACTGAGCAATCTTTATCTTCTTTATATCATTATCAACGCCAATTAGTAATCTGTCCTTTGCCCTCAGGACTGAAAGCGACCCCCCAAGAGCACATCCAACCTCCAATATTCTCTGAGAACTTCCAACCTGCCTTCTAACCTCATATCTCATCTTTCTGACAAAAGGAATATTATCTGAGATGATTCTTGCAAAAAATAGATAAATCTTATTAAACATTACTTTCCTGTGATTTCTATTACTTCTTTAATTCAGATATGTGAAGTGGCTCATATATTGAGCCCTTTGGCGTTAGAGTGCTCTTCATCAGTATTATCTCACTTACCGCCTCACCGCCAAATACCCTCCCCTTGCTCTCATCAATGAACCTCGCAAGTTCAAGATTGCCCTTCGGAAACTTTACTCTTCCAAGCGTGATATGAGGATGAAACGCCTTCTCCTCCCTTGGTATTCCAAGACCCTCTAATTTATCGCTTATCTCTCTTTCTATCTTCACCATCTCATCAAAGCCCTGAGATATGCCCGCCCATATCACACGTGCCCTCTTTGGATGAGGAAACGCACCCACTCCCTCAACCTCAAACGGAAACGGCTTCCTCCCCCTTGCCACCCCATCTAAAACATCACTAATCTTTTTTACCATTTCATCATCTATATCACCAAGAAACCTCACAGTTATATGAAGATTCTCTTTCTCAACCCATTTTGTCTTTGGCGAGAATCTACTTAACTCCTCAATTACAGTGATGAGATTATCCCTAAGTGGTTTTGAAAGTGGCAGTGCTATGAATGACCTTGGCATATCAGAAATCAGTATTAAGACCTAATGCTAACCTTCTCGCAAGTTCAAGTGCCATCTGACTTGTATATAAGCGAACCCCCGTCCTGCTCATTCCACCGAGCATAAGTTTCTTTGAGCCAGTTTCTCCCCTGAAGGTCCATCCAATATAGACGAGACCGACGGGCTTTTCGGGCGTTCCCCCCGTTGGACCCGCTATGCCCGTTGTTGAGATAGCAATGTCCGAGTTAAATCTATTTTTTGTGCCAACTGCCATCTCAACCGCTGTCTCGCTTGAAACAGCACCATAAGTATCTAGCGTCTTCTGAGAGACGCCAAGCAAACTCACCTTTGCTTCATTTGAGTATGAAACAACACCACCGAGAAAGTAATCGCTTGAGCCGGGAACAGAGACAATTCTATCGGAGACAAGACCACCTGTGCATGACTCCGCAGTTGATATCGTGAGCACTTTCTCCCTCAAATGATTACCCAAAACAACCTCAAGACCATCTAAGCCATAATTATATATTCTCTCACCAAGGCACTCATTTAATATATTCTTCACTTCATTGAATACACTTTTAGCATAATCTTCATCGCCCCCCACCTTCACTCTCACAGTCACATCTATAAAGTGTGGATAATAGGCAAGAGACACACTTTCCTTATTTTCAGCCCACTCTCTTAGTGGCAAGACCTTATCATAGATAGCAGATTCGGGTAGTCCAACTATTCTTGTATCAAGAATGTGAATATTTGAATGACCAAAGCCCTTCTCTTTTAGATATGGCAGGACACCTTCATCCATCATTATCTTCATCTCTGATGGAACACCAGGAAGGGTAATAATTGGTTTATTATTTTTATAGAGAATAAAACCGTAGGCAGTTCCAATAGGATTTTTTAGTAAGATAGCACCATTGGGTTGATATGCCTGCTCAACATTTGACTCGGGCATATCTATTCCCCTTTTTGCAAATCTCTCTCTTATATCATCAAGTATCTCCTGATGCATTGTCTTGACGACATTCAGGAATTTGCAGATGGCATCTTTTGTTCTGTCGTCGCTTGTTGGACCAAGGCCACCCGAGACAATAACACCACAAGATTTACTCAAACAAAAATCAAGAGCACTTATAATATTATCTTCATCGTCACCGACTGTGATTATCTTCCCAACATCAATGCCTATTTCAGAAAGACGGTTTGATATATAAGTGGAGTTTGATTCTACTTTTTCACCGGTTAGAAGTTCATCACCGATGATGAGGATTGAAAATGGTTCACCAACTTCTGGCATCTTACTCAATATCAATAAAGGTGCAATTTAAATTGAAATCACTGTTCAGTTTAGAACAGAGGGATTTAACCCCAAGGCACTCTGTTTGATAATGTCCCGCGAATACCATAGAGACACCACCCTGCTGGACTGGATGATATACACCCTGGCTTGGCTCGCCAGTTATAAGGAGGTCAACATCATATTCTATTGCCTCTGCGAGGGCAAAGGCACCACGACCGCTAATAACCGCCGCTGACTTCATTATGTTCTTTCCTTCGGCTCTTATAAGTTGCGATTTTGTATTAAGACACTTATTGAGTTTTACAACGAGGTCATCCAATTTTATATCTTTTTTGAATCTTCCCCTGAAGCCAAGGGGTCCACCTTTATAAAAACCGAATGGTTGGACATCCTCAAGTTCTAACAATCTCGCAAGTGTAATATTATTTCCGATTTCGTGGTGAGCATCAAGTGGGAGGTGGCAAGTATAGAGATTCAAGTCCGCCTTTATCAGTCGTTTTAACAACCTATAAGTATCCCCAACGATTGGCTTCACTTCATTAACCATAAGAAGTCCAAGATGCGTAATGAGAAGGTCTGCCTTATTCTTCTTAGCAGAATCAATTACATTATCAGATAATTTGACCGCAAGCGAAATATTGACTATATCATCTTCAAGGTCGCCCAATTGAAGACCATTCAACATTTCATCTTGAAATCTTCCAATATCAAGATAATTATCAAGAAAACTGACTAACTCTCCTAACCTCATATATTCACACCACCAATAGAAAGATAGATTCTTAAAACAAGATTAGCATAAATACCCGATATAATATCATCTATAATTATTCCATAACCTCCATAAAATGATTGCATCAATCTTGCAGGTGGTGGCTTTATTATATCAAATATTCTAAATAGAATGAAGGAAAGAAATATTGTAGAAAAATTTATACTGGTAATGAAAAGTAGAGCAACTAACTGACCTATAACCTCATCTATTACAACAAAAGATGGGTCTTTCTTATTCAGTTTTTTCTCAATGTAGTTAGATGATGGTATTGAAAAGACAATGAGAAATAAAAGGATTACAATATAAATAATCTTATGATTTTGAATTAATAAAAATAATGGGATAGCCCCAAGAGAGCCAAATGTGCCTGGAGCAAATGGTATCTTGCCTAAATAGAACCAAGATGTAAAAACGGCGTAAATCTTTTCTAATACAACATTCCAATTATTATTCTCTTGTTTCGCCATATATATATAACCCCTGTGATGATAGTTATAAGAACAGTAAAAATAAGAAAATAATATATAAACTGTTCAATATCAATCTTCACAGATTTACTGATATTGTCCACTACATATTTATAAAACTCTGGATATGCAATAGAAAGGAGATAGATAAAGACAACAGTCATCTGAAAGAATGTCTTCGCCTTTGCGAGCGGTATAGGTTGAATAACCACCCCCTTGTATGCGGAAATTGAACGAATTCCCGTAATAAAAAGTTCTCTTCCAACAATTAAAATTACCACCCAATTGTCAATCAACCCCCTCCCAGCGATACTCATAAGACCAACAGATACAAGTATCTTATCAGCAAGTGGGTCCATAAATTTGCCAAGATTTGTTATCTGCCCAGTCAAGCGTGCGACATAACCATCTAAAAGGTCTGTTATAGCAGCCAACAGAAATACATAGAATGAAACTACATCAGTCCAGTAATTCTCTACGAGAATAAATCCCAAGAAAATGAAAGCAAGAAATATTCTGCTTATTGTAATAATAACTGGTGAATTCAAATAATAACACTCCCTATGAAATCATATCCTCTTACTCCATCAACTAAAACATTGATAATTTCTCCTACTTTGCCAATCTTATAATCTGGTAAGAAAATTTTGCCATCAATATCTGGTGCTTGAAACCATAATCTACCAATAGAACCTATTCCAAGAGAATATGGTAGATTGACATCTATATCCTCTAATATCACCTCTTCAATCTTTCCAACAAATCTCTGCCTCTTTTTCTCAATTCCCAATCTATAATACAATCCAAGTAATTTATTATATCGTTCCAATTTTATCTCATCATTTATCTGTGATGGCATCTCACCTGCTATAGTATTTCTCTCTTTAGAGTAAATAAATACTGTTAAGTGGTCGGGCGGATTTAATTCAATGTCCATTAAAAGAGAGTAAAACTCATCTTCTGTCTCAGATGGGAATCCTACCATAAAAGTTATTCTGATGACAGCATCTGGAAGAATATCGTAGATATTTTTAATCCATTCTTTATATTGTGTTGGAAGGGGTTTTCTACCCATAACAGTTAATATCCGTTCATTTGTATGTTGTAATGGCAAATCAAGGTAAGGAAGAATTTTATCTGATGACTTCATAACCTCTAAAAGTTCATTCGTTAATGACTGTGGATTTAGATATAAAAGGCGAATCCACTTTATATCACTGATTTTGTCAATGTTTGTTAACAATCTTGGGAGGGCAAATTCACCATATATATCACTACCGTATGACCCCACATCTTCTGATATCAGAACTATCTCATTTACATCTCTTTTAGAGAGACCATTGACCTCATCTATAATATCATCCATCTTCCTGCTTCTATATCGTCCCCGAATTGTTGGAATTAGGCAGTATGAGCATCTCTTATTACAACCATCAGCAATTCTCACATAGGCAGTTCTTGGGTTTGAAGCAAGTATTCTATTATGAAATAGTTCTGCCCTTTCAAACAATCTCTCCCATGTGAAGACAGGTTCAATTATTCCATCAATGCCATCTATTGACTTTATCTCATCTATATGGCTTTTTACCATACAACCAGTGACATATACCTTAGAAATCTCTCCACGTCTTTTCATAGAAACTGCATTTCTTATCTCAGATATTGCCTCAGCCCTCGCCGAAGCAATGAAAGAGCAGGTATTTATAATAAGTGAACCATCAGGAATAGATATATGCGATGAGTCACTAGATAAGACACCAGCCAAAATCTCGCCATCAACAAGGTTCTTTGGACAACCAAGATTTAAAATCTTATATTTCATAGTATGAAAACATAACTTTCTCACCATCAGAAATGAAATTAAATGTTAAAACAAATCTAAAATAATTCATAATCTTTTTACTATTTAAATCTTATTTCAATATTTTACTATTTGTTATAAATTTTTTATCCTTAAAGAAAAGTATCGCAATACTTACAAAGATTAAAACTACTGGGATTGCTGGTATCATTATTCTAATGATGGAAAGTGCAATTGTTGTCATCAGCCAGAAATAAACTATATGGAAAAGCAATATATAAAGAATGCGTTTTTTTTCAAAAAAATACTTTAATGAAATAATACTACCCAACACAAATAGGATAAATAGTGGGACCTGAATAAGAAGTATATATTTCTCATACCACATTTCTTCTGTTCCGAACCACACTCTGATAAATTTATAAAGAAATAATTTTATAAAAAGAAAAGGATTTTTAAAAAATTCAACTTTCAAATATGGAATAAGATTCTCTGGTTGAGCAAGCATTTCACCCAACTGCCTTAAAGACACATCAAGTTCTTTTGTTTTAGTCATAAAATCCTTAATATCAATCGGTATAGGTGTTTTACCTGGTATATTTTCTTTAACCTTTGCCCCGAACGAAATTCCATATACAATAGATGTCCATCCCTCCTTTGATACAATTACGAAATCATTAGTATTTTTATAGACATATATCTCCCAGGGCAGAAGTATCATTATAAAAGTAATTACTATTATAACTATCAATAATAATTTCTTTCTAATGCCTATATTTTTTAGATATAGAATTGAAAAACTTGGAATTAGAAACCAGAGCATAGTGATTGGTCTTATCAATGTTGAAATACCCAATAAGAGACCTATTAAAAATGAATACTCTATTAAGGGCTTTTTGATTATCCTGATTGTGAAAAATAAAGCCAAGAGAATAAACACGAAAAATGGAATCTCACTATAACCACATCTTAAAAGCCACAAGGAAAAAGGATATACCATCCATAGATAAGCAGATAGAAAGGCAACTTTATCTCCAAATTCATTCCTTACTAAATAAAATAAAATTAAAACAGTAGATGATAGTATAAAGATATTTAGAATTCTTACAATTATTAAAATATTAATATCAAATATCTTTGATAGAATGTGTGGGAATATCAAAATTAATGGATAACCAGGGGGATATTGAGCATTGAACCTTCCATCTATACGATAACCATCGCCATTTAGGATACTCTTAGTAAGTGGATAATACGCTTTTTCAAAATCCGTTCCAATAGGATAATTTGGTGTTAATAATAATATTACAATTAGAATAACTGATTGGATAATAACAGGTATTAAAAAATAAAATACCAAATTTTTCTTACTCAATATAATCTCCTTGAATATTCAAAATTGAGTATTGTAAATCTCATTCATTCTCTTCCAATCTAAATTTAATCTTTTTGGTATTCCTAAAAATTATAGATGTCTTAATGGTATTATCATTCAATATACTCTTAATACTATCTTTATCTTCAATTAATAATTTAATTTTAGGTATAAACTGATTTAGGAATGTAATATTTTCTGCTAACATTGATAATCTAATATAACCATAACTTGCAATTAAAAGAAAAATTATTTCAAAGATAATCTTAAAGGTGATATTTTTAACAAAAATTACAATTAGAACAGAAGCGATAAAAACAGTTGAGAAATATAGATATAACCAGAGGGGCATAACTCCCGATACTTTTTTCTCAATCTCTATAAACATATTTTTTATCTCTTCTATTCTCATAATATTGTCATTTCACAAACTACAAATTATCAATGAATAACCGTTATATCTAACTTTAATTTGATTTTACCATATAAATTTATTATTTTTATATATGCGTCTATTGGAAGTTAAAGGATTAAAGGCAGGTTATGGTAATATTACTGTCATTGAAAATTTAGATATAAGTGTTGATGAAGGTGAGATAGCAACTATAATTGGAGCAAATGGAGCAGGAAAAACAACAACGCTGATGACAATATGTGGAGTAATTAAATCAATATCTGGAAAAATATATTTCGCAGGTGAAGATATAACTGGACTGGCTCCTGAAAAGATAGTAAAGAAAGGTATATCACAGGTTCCGGAGGGAAGACGAATCTTCCCAATAATGTCTGTTTATGAAAACCTTTTGATGGGTGCATTCTCACACAAAAAACCTGACCCTGATACTTTAGAATGGGTGTTTAACTTATTTCCGATATTAAAAGAGAGACGAAACCAAAAGGGAGGAACTCTTTCAGGTGGCGAACAACAGATGCTCGCTATTTCAAGAGCGCTTATGGCTAAGCCACGACTTCTTCTTTTAGATGAGCCATCTCTGGGGCTTGCGCCAAAATATGTAGAACTTATATTTGATGTTTTAGTTCAGATAAAAAAGCAGAAGACAACAATCTTTCTTGTTGAGCAGAATGCACACATGGCTCTATCAATAGCAAATAAGGGCTATGTTATGGAAACAGGAAAAATAGTTCTTCAGGGCGATGTTAAGACGCTCCTCAACAATAAAATGGTAAAGAGCGCATATCTTGGAGAGTAGAGATTATATCTATGCCTATAGATATTCCAGAAAGATATCAGAAGTATATTTCTATAGCGACTAATGAAGCACAAACAGCATTTAACAATGATGAGATACCAGTAGGTTCAGTAATTGTCAAAGATGAAAAAATATTATCAAGGGCACATAATCTAATAGAAAAAAATAAAGATATAACAGCCCATAGTGAGATGATTGCGATAAAGAGAGCAATAAAGAAACAAGGAAAATTTCTTAATAATTGCTTAATATTCACTACACTTGAACCTTGTCCAATGTGTCTTTCTGCAATAATATATTCAAGAATAGAAAAGATTGTCTATCTTGTCAAAGACCCAATATGGGGAGCATTAGGTGGGCTTTATGACTTGAGAACTTTCTTACATCATTCAAATAGACCAGTAAGTGAGTTTATATACTATAAACCAGCAGAGGAGTTAATAAAACAATTTTTCAAGAGTTTACGAATAAAAAAATAGCAGGGCTATAAAGCCCCGCTAATAAGAGTTGAAATTAAGTGTTAATCAAGCGATGGCTCTACGGTGGGTTATGTTCATCCCAAGGTGGAGGAAGCGGACAATTAGAATAAACCTGTGGGTCTTCCTCACCATAATAAATGTCTTTTATCAATGGGTAGCAACCAGAGCCATCAGGGGGAATAGCAATAATTGTTACCATATCGTTATGCACATGTCCCTCCATTGAACAGTAGTAATAACCACTTGAATCTGTATAATCCTCTGAACATACATGAGTAAGACCCTCAGTGTATTGAATAACTACGTGAGTATTCTCAACTGGTTCACCGTTACTAGCCCTTGTAACTTGACCTGAAATTGAACATTCTGAAAATGTTCTGTCATCATTTTGAATACCAACATTATCTGTCATAAAACTAGTATTACTGTTACTGCAACCGATTATACAGAAAACAATACATAAGAATGGCAGTATAAGTGTTGTCGCCCTTTTCATAATATCACCTCCTTTCATATGTATTTTATTCAAATGTTTGACAGAATATGTCAGGGAAAAATTAGATATTTAAATGAAATGAAAATACAAATAATGATTTCAAGTATTTCAGAGAGACGAAAATTTTAATCAATTAAAATTATTAAAGAATTTTTAATTGAAAAAATAATTTGAAAAATATTAAAATAACTATTGACACTGAAAGAAGGTTTTGATAAAAATATGATGGTAGTTTGGCAGTAACAAAAAGGTTTTATATGGATTTATCCGATTACTTTAAAGGTTTAGCAAGTAAGAAGATTTCTATTATCATTTCGCCCCGTTTTATTAATAGGTCGCTTAATATAACTATAAGTAAACTGACAATATTCCTATCAGTAGTTGGGTTAATTGTGTTTATTGGTGCAAATCTATATTTAGGTCTTAGTTATTCAGATAGAATAGCACTAAAAAACAAAGTATATCTTTTGAAGATAGTTGATAAAACAAGAGATATGAAGATAGCACATCTATCCAATAGAATGGAACAATTAAAAAGTGAATTAAAAGAAGCGCTCAACTTCAGTGATAACCTCTGTCTTTTATATGATGAAGAACCTATATCAGACAAAATTGACAACCTTGCGATTGGTGGTCAATTAGAAGGCGCAGATGCAGAACTTATGAAAGATATACGCCTTTCCAATCTAAGTGAATTATATCAGAAAGTAAAAATACAATATTCATCTGAGGAAAATCTAAAGAAAAAATCAGACCTTCAAACACGCATCTGGAAATTCACTCCAACATTAAAACCAACAGGTGGTCCCATCGTTTCTGGCTTTGGTTATAGAAGAAATCCACTTGGTGGTGGAATACAATTTCACAGAGGGCTTGATATAGTAATGCCAACAGGAGCCCCCGTTGTAGCATCAGCAGATGGGGTTGTTGATTCTGCAGAGATGAAGAGTGGTTATGGTCTATGTGTAGTTATCAGCCACAAGTTTGGTTTTAAGACAAGATATGCCCACCTTTCCAAGATTACTGTGAAAGCAGGAGACAAAGTGACAAGGGGACAAGTTATTGGCCTTGTTGGAGCAACGGGATGGGCAACTGGTTCACATCTACACTATGAGGTTATAGTGAATAATATCAATGACGACCCAATGAAATATATCCTGCCTGACTATATAGAAGATTGATTCTTCCTTTATTGTCAATCCAAACCATTATAAAAAATTAAAAGAAACAAATCTTTAAACCTATAGAAGTAAAAAGGCACTATTGAAATGGTATATTAAAATTAAGTATAATATATTATATGCAGTTTCCAGATAATATATTAAACAGGTATTTAGATAAGAAGAAAAAAGGCAACTTCAAGAAGGCTGCTAAGATTCTCATTTTGACTGTATCTTCTATTGTGGGTTTGATAATTGGCTTCATTCAGGTTCTTTCTTATGACCTTCCTGACCCATCAATACTTGAAAACTACCAGCCGAGTTTACCTACCAATATATATGATAGGAATAACAAACTCATAACATCACTATATTTAGAGAGAAGGACAATAGTTAATCTCTCTCAAATACCAGATAATTTAATAAAGGCAACGCTTTCAATAGAAGATAAGCGTTTTTACAAACATTGGGGCATAGACCCAATAAGGATTGTTAAGGCAGTATGGGTTGATTTAATTACTCTATCAAGAAGGCAGGGTGCATCTACTCTTACACAACAGTTAGCAAGAGACCTCTTCTTAACAAAAGAACGAACCTTGATTAGGAAGGTAAAGGAGATACTACTTGCTATAACGATAGAAAAAAAATATACAAAAGATGAGATTTTAGAGTTTTATTTCAATCAGATTTATTATGGTCATAATGCCTATGGTGCATCAGCAGCAGCAGAGGTTTATTTTGGTAAAGAACTGAAGGATTTAACTCTTGCTGAATGCGCAACACTGGCAGGTCTTCCAAAAGCACCTGGAACATTCTCTCCGTTCAGGGACTTAGATACAGCAAAAAAGAGAAGAAATATGGTAATTGAAATAATGATGAAGAACCATTATATAACGAAGGAAGAGGCAGAAAAAGCCAAAAACGAACCTTTAATACTTAACCCTCATCCAAAGGAAGAAGACCCAGCACCTTACTTCACTGAATATATAAGAAGACAGTTAGAAGCAAAATATGGTTCAAGTGCTATATATAGAGGTGGTCTTAATGTATACACAACCCTTGATATTGAAATACAAAAAAATGCAAATGAAGTAATTATATGGGGACTTAAAAGAGCAGAGGAAAGATACCCTTATAGAATTCCTGGTATAAAAGAGAACCTAAAACTATCAGAGATAAAATTAGGTCAAATAAGAAAAGCAAGAATAGAACAGTTGACACCTTCAACCTGCTATCTTGATTTCGGTGGTGGCTTAAAAGGTATGATGGATATAAGTTATGAAGGTTGGGGTTTTGACTTTAAACCAGAAGATGTCTTGAAAATTGGTGAAGAAGCAGTTGTAAAGATTGTGTCTATTGATTTAGATAATAATATACTGCATGTAACTTATGAAATGCCACCATACTATCAAGGTGCAATAGTAGTTCTCAATCCGAAGGATTGTGGTATTCTTGCAATGGTAGGGGGCGCAGATTTCAAAGAGAGTTCATTTAATAGAGCGTATCAGGCAAAAAGACAACCCGGGTCTGCATTTAAGGTCTTTTTATACACTGCTGCTATCGATAATGGCTTCACACCTGCAGATATTGTCATTGATTCCCCATTTGCAATAGATGCACCAGGTCTCAGATGGCATCCATCCAACTACGCAAAGAACTTCTCAGGACCTATGACTATAAGACACGCCGTTGAACAATCAATAAATATTGTCGCCGCAAAGACAGTTGATAGAATTGGAATAGAGACACTTGTTGAATATGCTCATAAAATGGGAATAAAAAGCGAACTCAACCCTGTATATTCACTCGCCCTTGGCTCATCAGAGGTTACGCTCCTTGAAATGTGCACGGGCTACGCCACCCTTGCAAATTATGGTGTGAGGTCTGAACCATACGCAATACGGTATATTGAGGATAGAGATGGCAATATTATTGAACAGCATATACCACAGCAAGAGGTTGTCTTACCCGAGTCAACATGTTCAGTTATGATTGATATAATGAAGGGAGTTATAGAGCGTGGAACGGGTATCTTGGCAAAGAAATATGGATTTAACGGTGTTGCAGCATCAAAGACAGGAACCTCAGAGGAGGGTAAAGATCTCTGGATGGTTGGCTTTACACCAGACCTGCTATGTGGTGTATGGGTAGGTAGAGATGACCATGAATCTGTTGGTTATTGGGCTTCTTGTTATGAGATAGCAGCACCAATGTGGGGAAAACTTATGGGCTCAGTAGTAAATGATAACTCCGACAAATTTGAAGACAGAGGCAACCTCGTAAGGGTTGCGGTCTGTGAAGAATCAGGACTTCTAGCAACACCCAAATGCAAGAAGGTAAGATTAGAAACATTTATTGCAGGAACTGAACCAACCAAGCATTGCGATATGCATGAAGAACATGACTTCCTTGATATTGACTCACAGAAATCATACCCATTTAATTGAAATTTTATTTGATTCATATAATAAAATTGAAAAATGATTTTAGAGATTTTTTTCTTTTAGAATAACAAAATTTATGGTATATTGATATAGGAGGACTGAGATGAGAAAAGATATGGATAAGGAGATTAACAAGACAATAAAAGAGAGAAAGCGTTGGCAATTTGTTGGCTTTTACAAGTGGGGACTAATAATATCTATTGTTCTCCATGGTGCTATCATTGGAGCATTTTTAATGCCCAAGGGTGGCGGAGGAGAAACAGAAACAGAGAAAACCCACCACAAGATAAAACTCCAAGTAAAATATGATGAACTTCCGCCCCCACCATCTATTATGCCAATAACTGAGGCACCAACAGGTCTACCTGCCCAAGGAAATGTTGGCGAGGTTCCAATGCCAGTCCCCGATGAACTTGCAGAAAAATCAACCATCACTGACTATGTCCCCGGTGTTAGTGGTGGTGTCCCCGGCGGAACTGAACTTGAGGTAACTGATACAAAGGTAGAGTGGGAAGGAGCGCCAGTTGACCACGTTGCATTTGTTGCTTTTGACCAGGCACCACAGTTTCAGAAAAGAGTTGAGCCAGAGTATCCAGCAATCGGAAGAGAAGGTGGTGTTGAAGGCACAGTTGGCTTGATGGTCTATGTCGCCCCTGATGGTCTTGTAAAGAATGTCGTTGTAACTCAACCAATGGAGATAGAGGCGTTCAACCAGGCAGCTGTTGACGCAGCATATAAGTGCACTTTCACCCCCGCACTCCAGAATGGTAAACCGATAGGTGTATGGATAGCAATGCCAGTAAACTTCAAGATGAAATAGAAACTAAAAAAGTTCATATAGTAAACAGAGGTATGGAAACATACCTCTGTTATTATTATAATCGTTTATCAAACAAATATGAGATACTTCGTAATTGTTAAATCAAGATTGCCTGACCTGGTTGCTATCACTGCAAAGCAAACCCTCACTGATATAATGGGTTATAAAGAAATATTGATAAATTTAGAGTCGTCAATACTATTTGAATTAACAATTGCTCTACCAAAGGGCAATTCTTTTGAATTGATAAAAGAAGCAACAGAAAAGACAACACTCTTCTTTAATCCTAATAAAGAATATATATCAATACTTGGAGATGATGAGGATATATCAGAAGAATTCAACCTCAGAGAAGGTATTGGCATAATAGCAAGAATATCAGATATAGAAGGCACAAGAGACCTTGCACCAATACTATGGGAAAACTTTGGTTATAGAGAGATAACAGAGGTCAAAAAATATCAACTATGGTTCTTGGTATTAAATACCGAAGATAAAACAAAGGCAGAAAGGTTGGCAAATGAGATTCTTATCACGAGAAGCAGAAAGGAGGGGCTTCTTATAAACCCACATTATCAAAAGACAGAAATAATATCAATTTTTTGTTCTCATACCAAAACTTAAAAAATTATTAATGGATATGATTTTTTAAAATTTATTTCATCTTATATAATCAAAATTCCATTAACAGAAAATCGCATCTTCAATAAAAAGATAAGTTTTTACATCTTATACAAATTACAACAAAAACACCTTCTCAAGCATTCTCAATGAGTTTTTCACATTTTTTTGGGCTATTTGAAGATTGGCACCTGTCTCGCCTGAAAGAAGCCGGTTAAAACCATCTGCCACCTCTTTTGAAGAAAAACTGTCTTGCCATATTACATTTGCTATCTCTCCAATTCTCTTTCTTGCTGATATGCTTTCACCTTTTATCTGAAAGATAGCATCAATGCCGTCCCTCTGCGCCCGATACCTGTTATGATATAACTCAAGTTCAGTTGGAATCCCAATTGACAAGCAATCATTGTGGTTTCTCTCTATATAATCAAATAACTGCAATATAAAAGCACTTATACTTATTGTCTGCCAGATTGATGCCTGTGTATCCATCACTCTTATCTCAATTGTTCCATACTGACCACGAGGTCTTATATCCCAATATATATCTCTCTCATCTTCAACACCATAACAAGCCATTTTTTCCAAGTATCTATCAAATTCTGCTAATGACATAATGTTTGGTGGAATTCCAGCAGAAGGTGCTCTATCATACCTTTTTAATCTATTTGTTGCAAAATCAGTTCTTCTTCCCAAATAGAACGGTGAATTTGTTGAGATTGATATAATCTCTGGTATAAAATACTTCATCAAGTTAATAATCGCAAATCTCTTCTCTTCTAATACCTCTTCTATATGAATGTGCATCCCAAAGTGAACATTTTCAGCAAGAACAGAACCCATTGATATTAATCTCATATAACGCTCTTTTTCAATCAGAATAGCATTCTCTGGTTGTGAAAATGGATGAAGTCCTGATGATATTATTGATATACCAAGTTCTTTTGACTTATCTTGCACCATCTTTCTTAGAAATCTAATCTCATCTTCAAGTTCATCTAATGATGAGCATATCTTTGTTGTCACCTCTACAATACATTTATGAAGTTCGCTCTTCACCTGTGTCTCTTTGTATTTATCTTCAATCTTTCCAAGAAGGTCAAAAATTGAATTCCTAATTGAATAATCAATAGGTCCAACAAAACAAAATTCTTCTTCTACTCCAAATCTCATATAGTAACCCAATATGAAAAATAACTTGCTATTATAATGGGTGAATATTGATTAGACAAGGTAAATAATAAACAATCAATTATTTGAATTTATGTATAGAGAATTATGATATAATATGATAGAATAAAAATGGAGGGAAATAAAATTGTAAGAATTATATAAACTTTTCTTGACAAATAGATATGGACTATGATAACTTATTTTAAATGAAAGAAGTTTTTGTAGGAGGTATATAAATGAATATACTAAGAGGATTAGCCGAATGGTATTTAGCAGGGAAATGGGGTATGCACCTCATCTTAGGAACATCTATATTTGCTTTCTCAATTATAATTGAGAGGGTATGGTATGTAATGGTTAAGTCAAGTATAAAGGCAGAGCAATTCACCCTTGAGGTCATTAAGCATATAAAGAAGAGAGACATAAATGGTGCAATAAATGTATGCAACAGATTTAATACCCCACTGACAAGAATAGTAAAGTCAATCCTTCAAGCATTTGCCGAGGGTGAAGAGGATCTTCAGAGCGTTGCTGATGAGATCAGTTTAGTTGAGATTCCAAAGTTAGACAAGAGAACTCCATATCTTAGCATGCTTTCTAATGTTTCAGTTCTCTTTGGTCTTCTTGGAACTATCTCTGGTTTGATTCGTTGTTTCGGTTCACTTGCTGGTGTAAGTGCTGCTGAGAAGACAGCCATTCTCTCAATTGGAATTTCAGAAGCAATGCACTGCACAGCATTCGGTCTATTTGTCGCTATAACCGCACTTATATTTCATGGCATAATCTCTGGTAGGACAACCAAGATAATGTCAGACATTGACTCAAGTGTCGTCAAAATACTGAACACACTTGAAGAGGTCAGGAGGTAAGTGAAGTATGGCATTTGCTATTACAACGAGGAAGAAAAAGAAACACGCTATTGATGAAGAGTTACAGTTAGTTCCTTTCATTGATATGTTCGCTGTTCTCCTAACTTTCCTTTTAATAACAGCAACAATACTTCAGACAGCAATAATAGAGCTTTCACTGCCTACTGCTGCAGGAACTGGAACCAGCGCACAAGGGCAGAACGAAAGTTCTCCACAACCATTGACCTTGTCAGTCATCATTACTGACAAGGGACTTACAATAGGTGGTTCAGGTGCTATCTTACCTATGATTGCCAAGAAGGGCGGTAATTATGATTTTGGGGAACTATCAAGACAACTTGGGAAAATAAAAGAGAAGTTCTCCACCCAAACACAAGTAATAATTGTATGTGAGCCAGAAATCATCTACGATAACATTATAAAAACAATGGATTGCTGCCTTGAAGCAGGATTTCCAGAGATTGCTTTATCAGGCCAGATAGCGTAAACTAAAGGTAGGTGATTATTATGGCAAAGAGACCAACAGGAGCATCACAAAAGGGAAGATTAGGGAAATCAGAGCATAGGTCAAAAGAAAAGGCAGCAGAAGTGAGAAAAAAGGAGGTTAGACTTGTTCTTGTCCCTTTGATAGATACATTCGTAATCTTAGTTGTCTTCCTCTTTCAGAATTTCTCTGCGGAGGGTGATATAATGTCAGTTGCTCCTGATTTGACACTGCCTGAATCTGTATCTCAACAAAAACCTAAGACCAGTGTTATAATTGCTACCACGAATAATTCAATCGTTGTTGAAGGAAGAGAGGTAATGAAATCACAAGATGCACTCAAAGACCCTGACCTTGTCTTAGACCCACTTCTTGCTGAAATGCTGAGAATTAAGCAGATTAAAGAGGCGATAGCAAAACAAAATCCCGATAGACCTTTCAAGGGTGAAGCAACAATTCAGGGTGATAAATTAATTACTTTTGAACTCCTGAAGAGAGTTATGTATACCTGTGGTAGAGCAGAGTTTGGTAATATCGCACTTGCTGTCCTTAAAAAGGAAATTGCTATTAATAAAAAATAACAGGAGAAATAAAACAGTGGTCAATTACAGAAAATTTATTAGAAAAATATAGAAGGGAGGGTAATATGTTAAACAAGACAGAAAAATCTAAGAACGCTAAGACCTTCCATATGTCCATATCGAGAGATGGGAAGATTCTGAAGGAATTTTACCCTAGATCCGATATTACTATAGGAAAATCTCTTGATAACGATATAGTAATAACATCTTGGAAGTTGAAAGACCACTTTCCTATTTTTGAACTGAAATCGTCCTCATCTTGCATTCTCAATGTTCATGAATCAATGGAAGGTTTTATCTCCAAAGGAACAACCTCCTTATCCATAAAAGACCTTATAGCACTTGGTTCAATTCCCAAGATAAACGATTATTATCAGATATCAATTGATACATCACAGATAGGAAACATAAGATTTGGAAATATAGGTATTAGTGTAGATTTCGCAGCACCACTTCCCATCAAAGAACCGTCCATATCTTTAAGAGAACTGAAAGCGTTAAGAGAGGTAGTTGGCAAGAAAGTAGTAAGTGAGGAAGAAAAGAAATATGCATATCTACTTCTTGCTTCTTTTCTTCTACACCTATCATTTGTAATATTCGCTTATAATGCTGCCCCACCTAAAAAGAGCAATATTATTGCTGGTTTGCCACCGGTTATTGCTGAACTCGTTGATATGAATATAACTGGACCAACAGAGGTAGGAACTACTGAAGAAACAAAACCTGGTGCTGGCGGCGGGGGTGGCGGCGGCAAAGGAGGTGGGGGGGGAGGTGTAGGTCCCGGAGAAGTAATGTCTCGTGGTGTTATTGGACTTATTACTAAAGTTGGAGGTGGAGGAAACAGTGTTGTTGACCTTCTTGCAGGTGGCGGTGCCGGAGGAGACCTTGATTCAATAATGGGAGGTTTAGGTGGTCTTAAAACAGGTGGCGCCTCTACACTTGGCCTTGGTGGTGGAGGAGGTTTCGGATTAGGTTCAGGTGGTGGAGGTGCCCTTGGAGACCTTTCAATAGATTCACTTGTTGGTAGTAGTGGCGGTGAGACAGTTAAACTAAAGAAGGAAGGGACAGTTAGTATCTCAGCGCCATCAAGCGTTAGTGGCGCTGGTTCAACATCAAGCGGTAGAACATCTTCAGCCATCTATACTGTGGTCAGGTCTCACATGGCTGGAATCCAGCATGCATATAATGTCCAACTAAAACAGAACCCAAATCTTGAAGGCAAAATCGTTGTTAAATTTACAATCTCATCTACTGGTTCAGTTACAAATGCAAGTATTGTTAGTTCAACTATGGGCTGTGCAGAACTTGAACAGACAATTATAAGCAGGATATATACATGGAAGTTCCCACCAATATCTGAGGGTGAGGTTACTGTTATTTACCCATTTGTATTTATAAGAGCAGGAGGTTAAATAATATAAAATTATCTGTAAATTTAATTTTATAGTGGAAGAGTGACGAGTGAGAAATATATACATCTCAAGAGATAATAGAAGATATGGACCTTATTCAGTAGATGATATAAAGTATCTTGCAAGAGAAGGGCGTCTAAAACTTGAAGATTGGATATGGCTTCCGGGAAAAGATAATTGGGTTAAGATATCATCAATTGAATCAATATCTTCGCTTATTAAAAGTAAATCTTTTAAGGGTGAAGATTACTATCTACATAGGGGTGGATTCAAGATTGGTCCATTTACAAGAGAGATGGTAATCTCGCAGTTAAAAAGTGGCGAATTAGCCTCTGATGACATTATTGAACACGATGGAAAATTAAAAAATCTAAAAGAGGTCTTCCCTGATGTTATTAGTTCAATCTTACCTGAGACCAAAGAAATAAAAGTAATGCCAACTGAAGAAAAAGTTGAAATTAAACAAGAAATAATAAAAGAAAAGGTTCCTACCTATCAATCTGAAGATATAACAAGAGATAAACTATTCAAGAGAGAAGAAGATATAAGAGAGTTTAAGTATAGAAAGTATATAGAAGAGATAGATGAAGAGAAAGCATATATAAAGTCATTCTTTGCTACTGCATTTGTCTACGCAGTATTACTTTTATCAGCATTTTACATCAGGACACCCGAGCCAATGTGGAATTCAGAGATACCTGTTCCTGAGAGAGTGGCACAACTTCTCCCTGATACTTCAATGAATATTAATGCACCAATGATTGAGGAAATGGGAACAAAACCGGGGGAGGGACCCGGCACAGGTGGTGGAGGAGGAACAGGTGCTGGTGGAGGAGCAGGTGTAGGGCTTGGACCCGGAGCAACAGGTGTTCTTGGCCTAATCACAAAGATTGGTCCAGGAGGCACCGTCGCTGATATGCTTGGAGGAGGTGCCGGAGATATAGACAGCATTTTGAGTGGGCTTGGAGGTCTAAAAACATCTGGTCTCTCATCAAGTGGAACCGGAGGGGGAGGTGGCTTTGGACTTGGTGGAGGATTAGGGCTCGGTGGTGGAATAGCCAACATTGATGACCTAATTTCAGGAATGGGTGGAAGCGGTGGTGAGACAGTTAAACTCAAAAAAGAGGGTGGAGTAAAAATCTCAGGTCCATCTGGCATAACGGGTGCAGGCTCCACCTCAGGTCAGAGAACCTCTGCAATTATAAGAAGCGTCGTTGAATCACACAGAAGTGGTATTGAATATACATATAAGAAATATCTCAAATCAAATCCTATACTACAAGGTAAATTGGTTGTTCAGTTTGTAATCTCTGCATCAGGTCAGGTAACAAATGTTCAGGTTATCTCATCATCTCTTGGAATGCCCTCCCTTGAAAAAGATGTAGTAAATTTGATATATGGTTGGCGCTTCCCACCAATACCTGAGGGTGATGTTACTGTTCTTTACCCATTTGTATTCTTTACAACTCAGAAGTAATCAATAATACCATCATATATGAAAAAAGAAGATGTAGTAGTCACTATTACAGCATTTGACCCCACTTGTGGAGCAGGCATCGGGCAAGACCTTAAAATATTCTCCTCTCTTGGTCTTAATGGCTGTGGAGTTACAACAGGTATTATCTCGCAAACAAAAAAATCTATTAAGTCAATAAAATTCTTATCAAGCGATGAAGTAAAGGTTCAACTCCAAACTGTTTTTGAAGAGTTTATACCATTGTCATTAAAAATTGGTATAGTTGGAACAAGAGCGATACTACAAACTATAAAAGAAATCCTCACATCATTCAGATATAATAAATACATTGTCATAGACCCTGTTTTCATGTCAACAAGCGGATATTCTATGTCTGAGGTTGATATAAAAGAGGTTATTCATACTTTCATTGACCTACCAATTATCATTACTCCTAATAAAGAGGAGTTATCTGTAATAATGGATACCGAATCAGATGACCCATATAAATCTCTCTCAAAGATTTATAAAGAACTAAATAAGCCAATTTTATTAACTGGTTTGAGGGCAGAAGAGCATATTAAAGATATATTAATCTATAACGATGAATTTTATGAATTTACATCGTCAATTATTGAAGCAGAATTTCATGATAAGGGTGGAGCACTTTCAAGCGCTATTTCAAGTTTTCTATCTAAGGGCTATAGTATTGTTGATTCTATCTCCTATGCAAAATCATACTTTAACAAGGTATTATCTTGTTCATTTCAAAATAGATGGCTTCTAAATGTTGGTCTTAATGAATATCTGGCATCAAAGATAAATGAAGCCAAAGATAATCTAAACGAATTTGCTATTGACATCTGCTCTCTTGAAGGAATTACAGAATTAATTCCAGAGAGTGGAATAAATGCCGGTATTCTTGCTTCTGACTACACTGGTCTTGAAGCAGTTGTTGTCTTTGACCAAAACATAATTTTTAATAGAAGGTTAGGCATAACATCGCCCCCTCAAAGTATCATTGATAACACCTGTTATCTCTCAAATATATTGGTGGTTTGCCATAAAAAATGGAGAGAGATTAGTTCAATAATTAATACAAAAATGGACGAAAAAAATCTTAACGCCATCAAAAAAGTAGGACTCTCAATTTTTAATTTAGATGCTCAAAATGAGATACATAATAACTTATCTAAAGAGGACCAGCCAATAGAGTTCTTAATTGAGAGTATTAGAGCAAAAGAGCCAATAGATGCTATATATTACAGAAACTCCCCAGAAAAAGAACCAATGATATTTATTCTCGCTTCTAATATAAATGTCCTCTTTGACAAGATTCTATTAATTCTGAATGAGGTAAGAAGTAATCTTTAAGTTACATTCTATCAGGTGCACTTATTCCAAGTTTGCCTAATCCATCTTTGATGACGGAAGCAACCGCATAAGAAAGAAACTGCCTTGAATATGATAATTGTTCTTTAATACCAAGTATTCTGTTCTTTGTATAATACTTATGAAATAATCCTGCGATGTTTTGAAGATAGGTAGTCAAAAGTTGCACCTTTTTCCCCAAAGCAGATGTCCTTATTATTGATGGGTAGTAGAATATCTCTCTTGCCAGTTCTCGCTCCTCATCAGAATAGACCTCCACATCAATATCTACATCATTCGGCATCAATTGTCCAATTCTCTCTGCTTCTCTCCTCACGCTTTCAATACGAGCATAAGCATATTGAATATAATAAACGGGATTCTCCATAGATGCTTTCTTTGCAAGTTCAAAGTCAAAATCAATATGTGCCGACGAACTTCTTTCCAAGAAGAAAAACTTGCATACATCGGAACTTACCTCTTTTATTAACTCATCCATTGTTATATATCTACCGATACGCTTTCCCATCTTTACCTTCTCTTTTCCCTCAATAATGTTCACTTGTTGAGCAATAATTATATCAAGCCAATCATCTGGTAAACCAAGTGCTTTTACCCCTGATTTCATCATTGATATATGCGCATAATGGTCAGGTCCCAAAATATTGATTACCCTATCAAATCCCCTGTCCCACTTGTTAAGATGGTATGCAAGGTCAGCAAAATGATATGTGTATCTTCCATCTGAGGTAATCAAAACCCAGTCCTGGACATCCCCATAATCAGATGTCTTAATCCACAGTGCCCCATCCTTCTCATAGCAAGCATCTCTTTCTCTCAGTTTTTCAAGAACAATCTCATAGTCGTTTTCTTTTAATGATGACTGAAAGAACCAATTATCAAATTCAACACCAAAATCACTTGATACATTCTTTTGCATCTCCACTATCCTATCTACCGCCCACCTTGTTACCTTTTCAACATCATCTTTTTGAAAACTTACTTCCTCAAGATTCCTTGCAAGTTTATCAATATAATCACCCCTGTAACCATCCTCTGGATACTCTGCCTCTTCACCTTGTAAAATCCTATAACTTGCTATTATTGATTCTGCTAACAATCTTATCTGTCTGCCCTCATCATTTACAAAATATTCTGTCTTAACTTCTGCACCAATCTTTTTTAACAGGTTGCAAAGTGCCAATCCAAGTGATGCTGCACGTGCATTCACAACATTTAGTTGACCAGTTGGATTCGCACTTATAAATTCAAGTTGTATAGACATTGGAGAATCATCTTCTTTTCTCAATATTGACCAAGAGCCAAATTCGGGATTTACAATTGCATTCTCTAAAGAACTCTTTAATACCTTCCAGGCAAATTTTATATTTACAAAACCTGGCTTAACTATCTCAACACTGTCAATTGGAATATTAGAATCATCCAGACCTTTTGCAATAACCCCAGAAATCTCCATAGGCGAAACACACAGTATTTTCGCAAGTCGCATAGCAACTGATATTGCTATATCACCATACATTTTTTCAGATGGAATCTCTAAAAGCGAACTTTCAAGTAATAATTTGTCTAATATGTTAGATTCAATTTTATATTTTGATTTTATAGCATTCTTAATGGTATCACTAAGAACTCTCTCTACTGTTTGGAAAGTAAAAGAACTCTGCATCTCCCCAAAGCCTCTCTAATTGATAGAACGACCTCAACTTGTCAACAAAAATGTGAACAATTACACCACCAGAGTCAATAAGTATCCATTCTCCCTCAGGATACCCCTCTGTGTGCATAATGCGTATACCCATTTTCTTTAATGAGGTGATTACCTCATCTGCCATTGCTTTATTATGCATCTTTGTATTACCTGTTGTGATGACAAAGTAGTCAAGGGTATCAGAAACATTTTTAAGGTTCATTATAATTATATTCGCACCTTTCTTCTTATCAATAATCTTCGCTATTTCTAATGCGAGTTCATCATCTTTCAGATAAGATCACCCCCCTATCTAAATATTCTAAACTCTCTAACATAAATGGATGGGGCTCATAACCTGCTCCCTCCAAATAACTTAACTTAAATTTCATCACATCTCTAACAGTAGAAATCAAATCCGATTTTTTTATTTTCTCACGAATCTCATCAAAAATATAACCAACCCTTGATTCTTCTATGGTATCAGCAATCACTAATATCATCGTTAATCTACTCATTGATTTTCTTCCAGTAGTATGATACCTTATCGCTTCAAGAATATCATTATCTAATAAATAATTGCTTCTTAGAAAATGCTCTGCAATAATGGGATGAAGCAAATCTGTTCCAACTTTATATTCTATATCAAGAACATCAATATTATTTTTTATCACATATTTTCTGCTCTCATTGTCTCCCATCTTCCTACATATATCATGAAGATATCCAGATAAATATGCTTTAAGAATGTCTTCAGAGAACATCTCTGCCAGTTCAGATGCTTTCTGGGCTGTCTTCTTCAAATGCAATTTTAAGATTTTACCTACTTGAAATACTTCAAAAATATCTGATAAAAAGCTTTCAATCATGTTAAATTGATTTTCAAAATTCTTATCTTTGTTTAAATCTACCATAATATCTAAATTTTTACCTCTCCGGATGAAAGATAATTTATAACTGCCTTTGGAACAAGATAATTTATAGAGAAACCATCCCTAATCCTTTCTCTAATCATCGTTGATGATATTTCTATTATTGGCGTTCTCACACAAAAAACCTTCTCTCTGCCATCTATAAGATATAATAAACCCTCATCTCTATCATATCGCCATCTGCCCTTATCTACTGCTCTTGAAAATTTCTGATATAGTATGAATGTATCTCTTCTTGGAATAACTACCAAATTCATTAAATCTAATAAATTATTATACCTATACCATGTCTTAAATTCATAGAGTATGTCCGAACCTATAATGAAGAATATATCTATATTCTCATATCTCTCTAATATCTTCTGAACTGTGATATAAGTATATGATACCTCCTTAGATTTTAACTCAATATCAGTGACCTCAAACCTGTCATCTTCCTCAATGGCTAATTTAACCATCATCAATCTTTCATCTGATGAAAACATTGTCCTCTCTTTTTGAGATGGAATCCCCGAAGGTATAAATACACACTTATCTAAACTTAATTTTTCTATTACTGATTGTGCTATTATTAAATGACCAATATGAATAGGGTCAAATGTTCCTCCCAAAACAGCAATCTTCTTCTTGTCCATTCCTAATTTATCTTCTTATCTGCCTTATCTATCTCCTCTAATAAACTTCTCGCTTCATTTATATAATTTGAATTTGGATACTTCTCAATAAATTTGTTTATCTCCTCCTTTGCCTCATTACATTGACCAATTTTGAATTTTGCAAGAGCAGAAATATAGATAGAATCATCAATCCATTGAGTATCACTATATTCATTCTTTATGACCTCTGAATATATTATTACTGACTTATACTCCTTTCTTGCCATATAAAACTTCAATACTTCAAACTGCTTTCTTGCTAACTTATCTCTTGCTCTATTTAATGCCTCTTTCGCCTCATTTATAACATTACTGTATTCATAGTTATGAATAACCATATCAAAATTCTCAATCGCTTTATTCGTCAACTCTTGGTCTAAATAATATGGTGGTGAGAGTTCAAGATATGAAAGACCAATATAATAATATGCATCATCTACATACTCACTCCTTCCATAATTTGAGATTAAAAGTTCAAACTCAGCAATTGAATCTTCATACTTTTTAAGCTTGAAAAAAGAAATCCCTAGATAATACTGTGCATCATCTGCAACATTCGCAGAAGGATTGAATGTGATTACATTTGTAAAGTATTCAATTGCATTTTTATAATTCCCCTGATTATACAATCTTAGACCTTCCTCATAAGATGCCTCAGAAGTCATATCATATCTAATAGTTGTCTTTTTGCCGATACAAGACATTGAAAATAACAATATTATGCCAAAAAGCATAATAATATATAATAAAGATTCCCTTGATTTCATAAAATACTAATCTGTTCTTGCAGATAGAGTGAAAAGTAATATCAATCCCGCAGTAACACCAGTAACAAGTAAAGGTTCAATCAACGGATTCTTTCCCTTCTTCTCCTCACCAGTTGTAATCTGAACATACCTTGTATCCTTAAGTTTCTTCATATATTTACCTGGTATAACATCTTCATATTTGCCTTCTACATCTCCTGCCCAATATATCTCGCCTGTGTCCTTACCTTCTGCTCTCGCATGAAATCTCACATTTGCCACTCTACTTATCATTCCACTACCAATGTTCTTATAGTCAATCTTCGCCAAAATGAGACGATACTTTAATGAAAAACCACCAATAGATGATGGCAACTCCCCGCTCTCCTTTCCACCGCCATTTCCTTTCATAACCTCGGAACCTCCACCACCGGTCCCGCCATCACCTATTACACCCTCTCCACCTTTATTCTCTGGTTTTGTTTCTATACCTCCAAGCCCAAAACCCTTTGATGCAAATACCTGTGCTAATACATCCTCAAATCTCTTATATATAAAAGGATTCTCAACTTGTGATATATCCTCAAGATTTTGAAACGAACTGCATTGCATTGATTTTAATTCAACTACATCAAATATCTTTATAACTGCACTCTCCATCGCTTTTGTTAATGCTTCACCATCAGTTATATAATTACCAATATCCTTCACCTCAGCAAAACTTAATGGTGACATTAATAGCGATAAAATTACAATAAATATAACTGGTTTATATTCTTTTATATCCATCTAAACCTCCCCAAACAGATTCTTAAAATATAATAATGAATATTCAAACTAATCATGACTTGCTTCTTTTCTAATCAATTTGCCATAACCAGGCTCAGTTGAAGCAAATATATTATATTCTCCATCACCATCAAAATCAACGAAGATGAATACAGCACCCTTGCTAAATGCTGATTTAGAGTGGTATTCCCACGCTTCTGTTGGTTCTGTCTCAAATGTAGACACATCTATATCTGGCATAGATGAAAGTCCAGTCGGTTCTCTTGCTATATCATCAGGTGGTCCATATTTAATATAAATTCTTCCCATATCTGTTTCCCAGCCCCTCTTGTTTGATATGGTAAAATGCTCCTTCACATACTCCAATCTTCTATAAAACTCATCTCTCAATTCATTTACTTCTGTCTCTGGGGTTGGGTCTCTCTTCTTCCAGAACTTCACAACAAAATATGGCTTTAAGTCCAATGAAAGACCATCATATATTCTCATCTCATCCTTACTTGCTATTATACCTATCTCCTCCCTTGTCTTCGCTGCCTCTTCTTCTGTATAGGGTGGTAGGGACATGTTGAATAATAATAAAGCCAGTTCAGATTCATAACCCTCCTCAAAAACAACAAATGTCTTCCTCTTCTCAATATTTCCAAACTTCACAATGAGTTGATATAAGCCCATATCTAGATTTCCAATCTGAAGATTATTAACTATGATAGACCTATTCTTCACAGAATACTCCTGTTTCATATTCCATTTCATTTCACCAGACGCATTAGCCACTATATATTCTACTACTTTCTTGCCTTCCTTTAGATTCCCTATTTCCATATATACTGGTATATTCACTGGGTTTCTATAAATTCTTGAAGGATTTGGAATTACAACAAGTCCATTCTTAAAAAATATATCTTCAATGTTATCCGAAGGAAAAATATTTGAAGCAAGTTGAATATCATATATTTGTTCATTCTCACTACCACTTATAGTTCTTATCTTTGATGTTGATGTTCCTGTCTTCTTTGACTTCAGGTCTGTTACACCTACTTCAAATATATAATCGCCTTTTTCTATTTTATATGTCAATTGGTCTAATAAAAGCCGTTCAGATTTCGCCTCATCTATTGTCATTACCTGTTTGCTTACTTTCTGAATATCGTTCAGAAGAACAATATTTTCTTTCTCATCTTTCAATCTAACACCTAAAAGAAAATCAGACCAGAATTCACCATTTCTCTCCTCAAATTCCAATTGATTACAGGGTATTCCAAAATATACTTCCAGATAACAATTCACATCATCCCCTGGAATAGAAAATATTGAATAGTCATATATAAAGCCCAATTGGTTTTCCAGTCCAAACGCAATACTACCCAAAAACAATATAAATATTATCTTATACCATCTCATATAATTATTATAACAACATAGAATTATTTTTTCAAACTAAAATTAAAGTGGGATGAACTACTATCTTATTCAAAATAACATTCATTGAAGATTTTTATTATATTGTAATATTGCACTTCTAAAAACTAATCTGCCTTTTCATCACTACCTAATATAATTGCAAACTTTCCAATATACTCACCACCAGAAGGCGTGGATACTCTGAAAATATATACACCACTTGCTATTCTTAAACCTGGACGACCTGACCTTGAATAATTAGAAAGGTCCCAGTATGCTGCTCCATATTTTTCATCATTATACTCAATTCTGTCAACCCACTCGCCTGCTAATGTGTAGATATCAATCGTGCACTCACCCGGAAGGTTCATAAACGCTATCTTGTTCTCTCTCACCAATGATGGCGACCAGAGTTCCCAATCAGCACTACCAATATATGGATTTGGAACAACCCACACTTTTGATAAATCTTGTGAAGAGCCTGGTTCTGGAACTGATGATGTCTGGTTCTCAATCCTTCCGCTTATTATAGGTTCCTTAAATATATGTTCACCAGACCTATCACTTCCAAAATCATACGAACTCATAGCATAGTAATATCTGAATCCATTTTTTAATCTATAGTCAGTCCAGTAAGGGTCATTCTCGGGATATGCACCATCATCATCAAAGTGATAATATAATGTCTCGTCAAGTTGAGGTAAGAGGTCATACTCATAAGTAAATTGCTTTGCAAATCTAAGGTCTGGTTCGGTCAATGATGGTGAATGTGTTTTATCATCTAATCCATCTGGAATTCTCTCTTCTTTATTCAAATCAGGATTAGAAGTGTTTCTCCAACCAAATGGTTTGTAGCAATGTTCAGTATCTGATGTATATTTATCCCACCAGGCAACAGCCACCCAACCTTTATCAAAACCAACAGCACTTCTCCACAGAATGTATCCATCAAAGTCAACAATACCACTATGGGGGTCTGGTTCATTCTCAAGATTTTTACCAGATGCGTATTCCCTTGACCAGTGAACACATATCTTTGAATCTCCTGGAATCAGAACTAATCTGGGTGCATTTGGTGAAATTTCAATAATCCAGTCATCATCAGTTCCTGGCACTCTATCATTACCAAGCCAGTCAGCAAGAACTTGGTCAAGGTTTCTCCTCAAATCCAGAAGACCATCACCCATACAACACACAGTGTAAAAATCTATTGTCTCATTGTCATTCAATGGTTTAAGTGGACCAATTGCAGGAAGCATCTCCCAGTCGTATGGACTTTCTGTTTCCTCATAAACATTTATATCTGTCATTAACTGATACTTACCTATATCATTAGAAATACAATCTTCATTAGGTTCTATAATATGATGTGATGATGGTTCAATAAATTCACCATCTGGCCAATCACCGAAATAGCCAAAAGGTCTTACAGCAATATAACCTTCATAATCATGATTACTATCATACATATATGATGTCCCACGAGTTTCTGGTGGTTCATAATTTACCGCATCATATTCATCTGGGATGCCATCTGGTGTCTTATTAGTCCAGGGCTCACCAGGTTCAGTGGGATTTGTCCACTCATCAGTATTATCATTACCTTCGTAACCCACAAGGTCATCTATATAATCTATAGAACCACCAACATCACAGTCATAAAACCAAGCAATATACAGTTTATCAAGGGTATGTCTTGATACATTTTTTAAGTAGTAATGGTATACAATCCAGTCATAATGACCGGGAACACCCCACTGGTAACTATGCCTTACCAACTCAAGCCCTATTGGTCCATTTTCAGTTGCCCCAGAATCATTACACTTAGTTATTCCATCAAGGTCAGATACTGTCTCTATACTGGGGTCTGGTGGCCAGCCATTTTCATTGCTCATCCACATATGATTCTCAGCATAATCAATTGGAACCCATTCTTTCTCACTTCCAATCGCATACGATGAAATTACATAGATATTTCCAACACTATCCTTCCACGCAATCCATATCTGTGAATGATATAAGTATTCATCTCCTGAACCTGCAGGCCACACACCATAGTATCTATCTGGATATGGCTGTTGGTCAACATTTCCTTCCTCCATGGTGTTCCAGATAGTTACCCAGAAATTTCCAGTATTATGATGACCATAAGCATATACCCACGGTGAATAGTCATTTTTTATTATCTCATAGTTTTTTATAAGAGAAATATTTGTAAATATAATCAGAACTGATAAAGAGATTAAAATATCTATTACTGCATATTTACTTTTTTTCACCATATCTCACCTATATATTATTCATCTTTATTTATTAAACGATGTTATTTTAAAATAATTACAATGACTTTTCAATACACAATATTATTTCTATTTATTACTTGATTTATAATTAATTATTGTTTTATGAGGAAATAGAATTATTTTTTCAAATTAAAATTAAAGGGGGACGAGCATTGTTTTCGTCCCCCAAATTTCACGAAGGCAAATATATTAGAATCCTGCTCCAAATGTAAACCTGTGAACCATGTCAAGGTCACCATAACTTGAGTAAGCATAGTCAATCCTAATTTTAGACACCTTCACGCCAGCACCAAAGGAGAATGTCCTTGGATTAAATCCACCGAATTTACTAGGCTCCGAAAACCATCCAGCCCTTAATGCAAGCATATTCTTTATCCAGTATTCAGCACCAACAGATATCTTCTCCTGCCCATCGTTAGGTGTAACAGTATCTGCTGAAACCGTAAGGTTATGAGTAGGATTTCCTTCAAAGAATGTATACGCAATGCCTAATCTAACAGCAACAGGTAGAGAGAACGAATCAAATTTTTTCTCCACATCTGTCTGCTTATCTTTCTGCTGTTCTAAATATGAGCCTCCATATCTCATATCTGGACCAAAATTAGTAATGGAAATTCCCATTTTAAGTGTTCTAAATCCAGTAATATATATCAGCCCTACATCAAAAGCAATACCAGAAGCGCTGTAATTGTATATCTTTTCTCTAAGATATTTTACTGTGCCACCAAATGCAAACTGGGGAATAAGCCATCTTGCATAAGAACCACCTATAACCATATCCTGACAGCTGAAAGTGCCATCACCCTCTGGTTTTTCAACAGTTCTTCTTGTCATTGTCCCGACATTAACTAAAGTAAAGATGCCACCTACTGTGCCAAAACCAAATTTATGTCCAAATGTTCCATTCATCACTCTTATATCAGCAAGCCACTCAACATCTGAGAAAGTAAAGTCCGTGCCTTCTATATATGCAAGCCCAGCAGGATTCCAGTATGTCGCTGTGGAATCATCAACTACTGCTACAACAGAATCACTTAGACCAACAGCCCTTGCTCCTATACCTATCTTCAGATATTGTGCTCCCGCAGTTCCTGCTCTTGTGGCTCCTCTCTCTTTAGTCTCGTCCTGGGCATACCCTATTCCTGCTATTATGAGTCCCAGGACTAAAGTATATATGATAAACCTTCTCATTATTCCTATCCTCCTTCCTATGCAATGCATTACTTTACTTCCTCATCGCTACCTAATATTATCGCAAACTTGTCAACCAATTCCTGTCCATCTGGAGTAGATATCCTATAGATGTAAACCCCGCTTGATATCTTAAGACCTGGACGACCTGACCTTGAATAATTAGAAAGGTCCCAGTATGCTGCTCCATATTTATCATCATTATACTCAATTCTGTCAACCCACTCGCCTGCTAATGTGTAGATATCAATCGTGCACTCACCCGGAAGGTTCATAAACGCTATCTTGTTCTCTCTCACCAATGATGGCGACCATAGTTCCCAATTAGCACTACCAATATATGGGTTTGGAACAACCCACACATTTTTAAGGTCAGATGATTTACCTGTAGTTGGAACTGTTGATGTCTGATTCTTCACCTTACCACCAACAACTGGCTCAACATAGATATCTTCCTCATGCCTATCACTTCCAAAATCATAGGCAACTATTGAATAAAAATATCTGAAGCCATTCTTTATCTTGTGCTCAGTCCAAGCAGGGTCGTTCTCGGGATATTCACCTTTATCCTCAAAGTGATAATATGTTGTTTCATCAAGTTGTGGTGCTAGGTCATTCTCATAGGTAAATTGCTTTGCAAGTCTAAGGTCTGGTTCTGTTGATGATGGTGTCTTTGTCTTGTCATTCAAACCATCAGGAATTCTCTCTTCCTTATCATTCGCAGGATTATTTGGGTTACTCGTATTTCTCCAGCCAAATGGTTTGAAGCAGTGGTCAGTATCAGTTGTCTTCTTATCCCACCAGGCGACAGCCACCCAACCAGTATCAAAGCCCACGGGGCTTCTGTAGAGAATATAACCATCAAAGTCAACAAAACCCGACTGTGGGTCTTCCTCATCTTCAAGATTCTTACCCGGTTCATATTCTCTTGACCAGTGAATTGTGACCGACTTATCCCCCGCTATAAGAGCGAGTTTCGGGGATTGTGGTGGTGCTGCAACAAGCCAGTCATCATCTGTCCCCGGCTTCTTATCGGCACCTAGCCAGTCAGCCAGAACCTGGTCAAGGTTCTGTCTTAATTCCAAGATACCCTTACCTATACAGTTGACAACATAAAAGTCAATGCTCTCATTTGTTTTTAGTAAGTCCAAAGGACCAATCGCTGGACAAACTCTCCAATCGTATGGATTGGTTATCTCTTCATATACTCCCACATCAATCATATAAGCATATTTGTAAATATCATTAGCTGGGTCAGTGTTGATATCCCAGGAGTGCTGTGATGACGGGATTATAAACTTGCCATCAGGGTATTTTCCAATGTAGCCAAAGGGTCTCTCGCCAAGAAAGCCATAATAGTTTGCTGGTTCGCTATCAAACATATATGATGTTCCGCGCTGCTGTGGTGGGTCATAGTTCACTGCATCATACTCATCAGGGATTCCATCCGGCGTCTTTTCAGTCCAGGGTTGACCTGGCAAGGTTGGATTAGTCCATTCATCAGTAGTATCATTGCCCTCATATCTTGCAAGGTCATCAATGTAATCAAGTGAACCACCAATATCAAAGTCGCAAGGCCAAGCAATGTATAGTTTATTTAGGTCACCGTGTTTACCAGTATTTTTCAATGTATAATGATAGACAATCCAATCGTAGTGACCTGGAACACCCCATGAATAACTGTGTCTTTCAATCTCAAGACCGATAGCTCCATTCTCACTTGCCTTAGAATCATCGCACTTTGTCCAACCATCAAGGTCAGATACTGTCTTAATTTCGGGTTTGGGTGGCCAACCTTCATCATCGCTCATCCACATTTTGTTCTCTGCTTCTTCAATTGGAGTCCACTCCTGCTCTCTTCCAACATAATACTGCGATATGACATAAACATTACCATTGGAATCCTGCCAGCCAACCCAGATAGAAGTATGATACAGGTATTCATCACCCGAGCCCGCTGGCCAAACACCAAGATACCTATCCGGCCATCTTTTATCAACGAATCCTTCTTCACAAGTATTCCATACGGAAACCCAATAATTACCAATATCATGGTGTCCATATGAATAAGTGAATGGACTAAAAGTATTATTAGGTATTTCGTTGTTTTTGACCAGAGATGCACCTATAAATAGAAGCAAAATGGATAAGGGGATTACTATTCCCAGTATCGCCCCCTTATGTTTAACTCTCATTTCTCAACACCTCCATTTTATTTCAACTATTCAACCGTTCTCTTTTTTCTAAATGGGGGGTAAAGCATTCATACCTTACCCCCCCTTAATCTAATTAGAACAATACACTAACGCCAGCGCGAAGAACCATTGGTGAAGTATAAACTTCCATATCATCAAATGGTCCATCGGGGTCGTTATACTTATAGAGCCAAGTTGTCCAGTCAGAGCCACTTCCTGTTCCCTCATCAGCACCAAGATTCTGGACATTCTTTCTGTTAAGAAGATTCTTTACCTCAGCAAATAATGAATACTTCATTCCCCACATATGAATGTCGTAGTTCGCCTTCAATTCCATATCAATAGTCCAGGGCATCCGCTTGTCATTTATCTTTGGTTGACCTAACTCAGGGCTTGTTGAATAGGGCATACCTGAACCATATACCATTGTTAGATTAACACCCCATTTCTCAACATCCCTTATATCAAGCGATAAGTCAATAGTGTGTGTCTGGTCCCAATCAAGGTAGTTCTCTGTTTGGGGGAGAACCCAACCATAGTAAGAATAGTCATAACCCTGACGGAAGCTTGATGACAAACCCTTTGCAATAGAGAATGTATAGCCAACCTTCGCAGCAAACATATTAGATAGACGCTTGTCAAGTGTTATCTCAAATCCCCTTACATGACCAAAGTCAGCATTGCAGAATCTTGTAACATTACCAATTTCAACATCCAATCTTTCAGTATCAAGAAGGTCTCTTATGTCCTTAAAGAATACAGTCGCATCACCGACCATGGTATTTGTGAATATATGTTCAACACCAAACTCATACTGAGTTGTCTTCTCTGGCTTAAGGTCAGGATAACCAATGAGTGGATATGCTCCCTGTGGTGCCTGCTGTGTGCTCATATAAAGAAATCTAAATGCTGGAATCTGGAAGAACTGACCATAAGAGAAGTGGAATTTATCCCTCTCAGTGATTGGGTATGAAACACCAATTCTTGGGGATACCTTCCATTTAATCGTTGTTGACACCTTTGGTATATCTTCCCATGTCTTATACTTGCTATTCGGGTTGACATCCTGATAATCAATTGGATTCTCGGGATATTGAGACCTTGGATTGAGAAGGTCTAAACGAACACCAAGGTTCAATACCATGCTCTTATACTCAAGTTTATCCTGAATATAACCAGCCATTGAATATGGTTTTGCTACATATACACTGGTATACCAGTTAGTTGGAAGTGGTTGAAGTTCATAATAGTCAAGGTCATATAGTTTTATCTCCGCACCAGTTTTCATTTCATTGCTCTTATTGAGCATAGTTGTCATATCAAATTTTCCAGTATTATAAGCCACATCCTCAGTTGAATATATTCTCTCTGCACCATTTGTAAAGAACCAACCTGTTGGGTCTAATTGTTGTCTATTGAAGTAGCGCTGTTCATCTGTTGGTCTCATAACATCTCTCTTATACTCATCAGGTGATGCACCAGGAACATTTTGTTTTGCCCAGCGGTCAAACCTTCCAATATTGAGAGCATAGAATGTGGTGTCTGTTAAATAGTGAGTCCAGTTAATAGACGCCTTCCAAGATTGTCTCTTATAGTCAAGATAACCATTACCAAGACGATACTGCCAGTCAACTTCATATCTATCATAGCGAGTATTTGAGTAGTTACCACTAAGTGTTAACTTATATTTGGGGCTGAACTTATAGGAAATCTTTGCTGATGCATTCCACTCTATTGATGGGTCTTTCACAGGATAGATAGTCCAGCCATAAGTATAATCACCTGATACAAAATATGACATCTTTGATGTTATTGGACCTCCAAAACTTGCCTCTGCCTTTGTGCGTCTCTCCTGACGTGTAGATGTCGTCCATGTAACCAATGGTTTATTCGGGTCTGGTTTTCCAGTTGACTCAAGGAGCATCTTGGAATCCCAGGTCCATCTATCCTGCCATACATCCTTTGTCATAGAGAATGAACCCTCGTGTTTATCACTACCTTCTTTCGTAACGATGTTTACTATACCTGACTGTGCTTCTCCATACTGAGCGTCCCAACCACCAGTAAGAATTGACATCTGCTCAATAGCATTAGTGTTGATGAACATACCAACACCACCAGTAAGTGGATTAACAACAGAAACGCCATCAATGATGTAAACAATTTCGTTGGCTCTACCACCTCTAACATGGTAGATAGCACCAGCATCTGAATTACCCTCAGTTACGATTCCAGCAGTGCGGTTCATAACCTCACGGAATTCATCAACGACCTGCCTTTCCATTTCATCAGATGTAACAGTTCTTCGAGTCGTTGTGAGGTCTTTTCTAATAAGTGGTTCACCCCAAACAGTGACATCATAACCGACGAGAGCAGAAATTTTAAGAGTGAAGTTGGCAGTTGTTCTGAGGTCTGCGACTACATTAACACCTGTCTTTAACCCAGTTGAATAACCAATGAGTTGTGCCTGAACATCCCAAGTTCCTGCTGGAACTCCAACAACTGTGAAGTAACCACTTGAATTTGTGAAGGCACCGAGTCCAGTGCCCATTACCTGAACTGCAACATTGGCTAGTGGATTACCCTGCTGGTCCGTTACTACACCTGAAACTGTGCCAGTAGTTCCGGCCCAGACCATTCCTAAAATAGAAAAAGATATGGATAATCCCCAGACCAGGCGCTTTAGTTCCATACCTACCCCCTTTCTGGGAATATTCCTTCTAATAAACACCTTCCTAAAAACCAAATACATCAATTTATATTATTTTTAACAAATATCTAAATCAATGTCAAGTGAAAAATGAAATTTAAATAAAATAAAATGAGTAAATTTTTGATTGATTTAATTGCATTTTTAGAAATATAATTCATTATGATAGAAGATGTAATAAATAAATATTTAGAAAAAAGGCAAGTTAAAAATATAAAGATAATAGGTGATATATGCCTTGATGAATATATCTTTGGAAAGGTTAAATCATTAGCAAAAGAAGCACCTGCCTTAGCATTACATATTAATGAAAGAATATTTGAGGCAGGTCAAGCAGGAAATGTCGCATCTAACTGCTCGTCTCTTGGTAGCAAACTACAATTATATACATTCATTGGGTCAGATAAACAGGGTGAACTGCTTCATAATCTTATTGCAGATAAAGGTATAACACTAATAACACCAAAGATTAAAGGTAAAAAGATACCCACAACTCATCGTATTAAGGTTGTCTCTGAGGATGAACAGACAGGCTACCATCATTTACTACATATATATAATGAAATCAAATGTAAAGATTTATTCAGTAAATATCTATGGGAAGAACTAATAGCGAATGCGAATGCTGATGATATAATCTGTGTATCTGATTATCTTCTTGGAATTGTAAGAGAAGATTATATAAAAATGGCTATAAACAAAGGTCTGTATATAATTATTAATACAAGAGATAATTTAAGTAAATTCAAGAGTTCAAGAGGAATAATATGCAATAATTCAGATATTGAGAGATTAAATAGCAAAGGCACATTAAGAGAAAAAATTTTAGAAACAAGAAAATCACTGAATTTAGAGTGGCTTATTGTGACGCTCGGGGGTAGAGGTATGATATTATGCTGTGAAAATGAAATAATCAGAAGGGAAGCAATAAATGTTAAAGTAGTTGATATAACTGGTGCGGGAGATGCATCATTTGCTGCTATTATATCTGCTCTTTCACGAGAGATGAGTATAGAAGATTCATTTACACTGGCAAATATTTCTGGTGCTGCTTGTGTGTCATTAAGAGGGACTGGTAATATTACAACAGATATGATTAAAGAAAAAATTCTAAATCTAAAACACCAAAGGTAATAATACTATATAATTAATCTCTAAAAGACACTTCTACATTAGCCAAGAATATGCATCTGATATTAAAAAGCCATATAAAAAATATATATTTTTTTAATTATTAAATAAAAAAGTTCTTGACTTGAAATTTTATATATGATAGATTTCAATGAGATTTTGATTGAATATAGTTTTTTACGAGGAGGTGGAATATTGATGGGCGATAAGTCCAAAATTACAATATTTTTGTGCGTTGCATTACTTTTCTTATTTATCATCTTTGGTTGTGGTAAAGATACAAATGGACCTACTATACCTGAAAGTCAACTAAAAGACCAGGTTTTTAGTATTGCAGTTGGTAATGGTGATAACACACTTCATACTGGTGCAACAAGGGTTCTTCTTGATTGGAACAACGATTCTACTGAGACCAACATACAGAAACTTCCTGTTATCTATGTCAGTGAGGACTTGCCTGTAATTGATGGTAAAGGTGATGATACAGCATGGCAGGAGGTTGATTGGACACCCATAAATTTACAACTAATAGAAGATGGTGTAAATCAGGATGCACCAAAGACATCTGGCACACCGATAACAAAAATAAATATGAAAGCGGTCTTCAACACAATATCTATGAAGGTATGCTTCTTACTACAATGGACAGATACAGATGTAAACGACCAGCATGAACCCCATTATAGGAAGAATGTATGGACATTTTTCAAAGATAGAGAAGACACCCCTTGGTATCATTGGATATATGATGTTGATTCTGACTCCGATTGGGTTGCATTTATGTTTGATACATGGAAATGGCATCTAAACTCCAAGGGTGAAAAAGACGACCTTAAGCCAATGAGTAAGGATTTTCAGGAAAAGGGTTGTGATACAAACTGCCATAATACAGACCGACCATATCATGTAAACGAAGATATGCCTGACCCCTATGATAGCACAAAAACTGTATCAGAGATAACAGACCTCTGGGTATGGGATGCAACATTCACCAACTTCGCAGGAGAGTCTGAAGACCCCGAAACCCCAAATCCACCGGGATATATACATGATGGATTTATTGATTCCAAGGCTGGTATATACGGTGATAGAAATGATATAACAGTAAGAGACCCTGATTTAAGACCAGCCATTGATAAAGCATTCTTTGACTTCCAAAGTGATGAGGGAACCCCTGGCTACCAGAAAAACACATTTACAGGAAACAAGGGAGAAATATATCGTCCAGGATTCATATCTGAAGAATACTTTTTTCCAACAAATGAAGAACCTAACAACCCCTGGGCAAGACCCCCGTATATTTGGTTACCCAAGGCTTTTGATTATGGCACTTACCAAGGTCAGTTTAATTGGGTGAACGGCGTATCAATTATCAGTGGATTTGTGAATAGAAACGCCCTTGGTGGAGGAGCAGATGTGTCATGTCTTGGCATCTTTGACCCAAAGACCAATACCTGGACACTTGAAATTGGAAGAGCACTTGAAGCGAAATCTGACCAGGATGTTGACTTCTTTATCTTCAACCCACATGACTATACACCTTAGTAATTACTAAATATTTAAGAAATTATAACCCCCCTGGCATTAGTGTCAGGGGGGATTTTGTTTTAATAAAAAGTTATTTGAAAAATAATATATAATATAGTTTAAAGATGAGATTTAAAGTAACCATATTTTTGTTAATTTTGCTTTTATCTATTTGCTATCCACAAGAGAAAAAGATACCCCAGCAGTTTTCAAATTGGGAGTTTGGAATAAAATTCACAATACCTGAGGGTTGGACACTAAATCAGAATGTTCCAGGATACCTTTCCATACTTAATGACCAACTTGAACTTGCATCATTCTCAGTTGTAGCGATGCTAATGAGTGAGCAGAAACAATTTGTAGATTTCAAGAATATAATGAAGGAACATATAGGTTTTAGTAAGGAGAAAGAATTGTCACTCAAGAATAGTTTAAAAGAACCTGATTACTTAACAGTTGAAAATATATATATGGTAAAGGATAAAAATGGTGAAATAAAGAATCCTTATGAATTACTTCTTTATGATAACGAGCCCGATGCAAAGTTGATTGATAAGTTAAGAAATGAAAAGACACCGGAAGAAAAAATACCTAAACAGACAATTGGAACCTATATCTATGATACTTTTGAGGGAGAAAAGAAAATTCATTATAGGAATATTGTTATATATTCACTCATAGGAAATATTGGTTATGTCTTTATAAATCGCGCACCAGAAGAACTGTATATGAAGTATATACCAACTTTTATTTCACTTATTAAAGAGATAAAACCTGATAGTTTATTAGGAGGTCAGTATGGTATTGAAGGTAAGATGGAAGTAAAGCTTGAGAAAACAGGAATAATCAGCGGTAGGGCATTAATGGAAGGGATGTCTATTCCTGGCATTACTATTAGATTATATGCTGACCCCGAGAGTTATAAACAAAGTAAACCATTTAAGGAAGTCACAACAAACTCGGTTGGTGAATTCTGGTTTATGGATGTGTCGCCCGGGAGCAATATGATAATAGACGCTATTGGATATGTTGGAACAAAGAAACTCAAATCATGGCGACCTATCCAGAATATCTCGGTTGATGTTGGAAAGGTAACATTCGTAAATGTTGAAATTGAATAATGCCCGAAAGAATTATTCAACTAAGAAAGAACTCCCCTATATCTGATTTTAATCCAACATTAAAGATAATTTATACTCTGATTATTTTGTTAATTACTGTGCTCTTTAATAACCCTTTATATCTATTAATATTATTTCTTATACTTATTTTCATATCTATTCCAGGTGGAGTTATCAAAAACATTCTTAAATTATTACCTCTTATGATAATAATTGCTACATTTACAATCGTCATTTGGAATTTAACAATAAAGGGATATAAAATATTTATTCAACTGGGTCATTATATCATCTACAAGGATGTTCTATTATATTCATTTGGAATGGTCTTAAGAATTTCCGATGCCATCACTGCTGGTATAATACTTCTTTCTACAACTTCAATAGAAGATTTTAGTTATGGTCTAAGAAAACTATTTATTCCAAATAGATTAACCTTTGCTATTGTCTATGCCTTAATACTCTTACCAGATATCTTTGGCACGATAAAAACTGTTGAGCTTGCCCAGAGAGCAAGGGGCTTCTCACCAAAAGGCAGAACAATTTTTAAACTCATATATAAGTATATACCTCTCTTAATACCCACTATACTTTACACCCTAAAAAATGCAAGTCAAACATCAATGGCTCTTGAATCAAAAGCATTTGGATATACGAAAAATCCCATATATATAAAAGAATATAAGATTAGAACAACCGACATAATATTGATTTCTATATTTACTATTATTATAATCATCACAATCTATCTGAGATTTCTTGGTTATGGTATTGTAATGAATAGATTATAGAAAAGGTTTTCTAAAAAACTATGGAAGTAAATATAAGTTGGCGTGGAAATCTGACCTTTATTGGAAAATCACAAAGTGGAACTGTGTTGATGGATGCAAGTCCTGATGTTGGCGGTGAAGGGTTAGCACCAAAACCAATGGAGATGGTTCTATTTGCTCTTGCTGGTTGCACAGGAATGGATGTAATTTCAATTCTAAAAAAGATGAAACAGAAAATAACCATGTTAAAAATAGACATTAAGGCACAAACGAGAGACGAACATCCAAAGGTATTCACTAAAATTGATTTAACTTATAATATCAAGGGGAGAGAACTTGATAGTGAAAAGGTAAAGCACGCTGTCTATTTATCCAAGACAAAATATTGCTCTGTTCAAGCGATGTTAAGTAAGACAGCAGAAATAAATCATATTGTGAATATTGCCAAAGAAGAATCCGAGCAAGATGACAATTGAGCAATTTCTAATCACAGATTTTCAATTTTGAACTATTATCCCGGTGGCCATCCCATTGGTCTCCCACCAAGTAGATGGAGGTGAAGATGCATTACTGATTGACCTGCCTCAGGTCCACAATTGATTACTAATCTGTAGCCACGCTCTGATATTCCCCTTTCCTCAGCAATCTTGTTTGCCATATCAAACATTTTTTCTAAAATCTTTTCTCCTATCTCAATCTCTCTTACTGAACCTATATGTTTTTTAGGGATTATCTGTATATGAACTGGTGCCTGAGGATGTATATCATTAAATGCAATAACCTCATCTGTCTCCATAATCTTCTCAGTATGTAAATCCCCCCGTGCTATCTTGCAAAAGATACAGTCCTCCACTTCTCCTCCCTTCTTCTATTACCCTTCTCAAAATAATTTAGTATTATACTTGTTGTAAATGCACCAACAAGATATGACCTTATTCTTATACTTCCAATGTTCACTGGTAAAAAACCACTTTTGATAAAAATATCTCTTTCTTCATCTGTAAAATCACCTTCAGGTCCAACAACTATAGCAACTCTTGATGGGCTTCTCTTCTCTTTCAATAAGACACCATTAACTTGTTTTGAACCACCATCTAAAACCAATAATAACTTTAAAGGTATCTCGTCAATACTAATATCTTTAAGCACCGAAACTACATTACTATATCTCTCTACTGATATTATCTTCGCCCTACCTGACTGCTTTACACTTGACATCATCTTTCTTTCTATCCTACTTCTTGATATATCCCTTCCCTCTGACCTAATTGTTGGAAAGTAAATAAATTTAGATATACCTGCTTGAATAGAAAAATCAATAGAATTAGAAAGACCTGAACTCTTTAACTCTGCCTGGCACAAGATTATCTCAGTTTCTGGCTCTGCTGAACAACACCTCTCATATTCAATAGTCGCAACCACATTCCTACTTCCTATACTTTCAATCTTACATAGATATTCGTATCCACATCCATCAATACCAATAAATTCATCTCCCAACTTTAATCTCTGAACCCTTATGTGCTTTAACTCTTCACTATCTAAAATTGCTTTACTATTCTCAATTCTAATCCAAAATCTTCTATGTTGAATATCATTTCCCATAAGACCACTTAGAATATTGCTTCTGCTGTGAAGAATACATTCGTTGTAGAGTAGTCCTGCCCCGCTTCTGATAGATTTTTAAACTTCGTATAGCCAACTGATATGGTCATTCTCAGATTAGATGTTATATAATAACCTGTTGATACATCTACATTCCACCTGTTTGTGTCATCCTCTAATGCTCTCAAATTCCTTATTCTCGTATATGTAATAGTCCCAATAATATCTAATTCATTTCTCATTCTGAATATCTTATCAAGAACAGGAATACTATACCCCTTTGGCATTTTCAGATTATAATCAATAGTAACTGATGGCGTTAAAGTCGTTGTGACACTGGATGTTCCAAAGTCAAGGTCTTTCTCTTTATCCATATTATATCTAACATCAATCGTTGTCTTGAGCACCTCAGACCAAGTTGCATGCCAAGAGAACGAGGGTGAATCTGAAACTGAATGCGAATAACCATAATAGTCAGAAATTGAATGGTTATAACCTAACACCACAGAAGAGCGCTTTAACATACCTGCAAATATTGGAAAGTTCTTAGTCCCATCAATTCTTACCTCTACCTCTGGAAAATTTACTGTCCTTGACCTTGTAAGAGACCCTGTAACATATTGACTTGTCTTTGACAACTTATAAGATAATGTCGTGCTTATACAATCCCAACTTTTCTTATCCTCTCCTCTGTATGACATAAACTCAAATGGTCTAAATCTCAATGATATTCCAACAGTATGTCTAAATTGCAATGTCTTTGACTCAAAACCATGTAAGATAGGGTCATAGCCAAATCTATAACCAAATCCTGGTCTAAAAGTAATATCATAATATGTGCTTGACCTTGTCAATGTATAAGTTGGTGAGATTGACATTGAACTTATTGATTTTATATTCTTACTACCTATTCTTCCTGGTTCAACAGAGAATGATGATGCAATTGATGAACTATTAGAAACCCTCATTGTATTATTAGAATAATTTTTATCCTCTGAGTAATTACTTATGTATGAAAAACTCGGCCTTATTCCTGTGATTCTTGACATTGATGATGAGAATCCATAATTCTCAGCATAATAATCCAACTTATCAGTCACTCTATCCCACATCAGATTATAGCCAAATGATGGTCTCAATTCAAATCTCTTTATCGGCTCAAATCTCAAACTTGATGAAAAATAATCTGAGTGAGTTATTACATCAGCATCCGTTCTTGGCTGTGCAAAGTATAGTGTCTTGTTTATCGTCCTTCTAAATGTAGTGCTAATATTGGTAGGAAGGTATGCTATCCTATTTGGAAATTCATAGCCAAAACTTGTTGTATATGAATCCGAACCTGCCTGCCTTTCATACTTTTCATTTGATGACTCTGAATGTGAATAACCAAGATTAACCGTTGGAAGCCACATCTTCTTAAATCCAAGATTATACTGCCTTGTTATGCTCGTTATCCTTCCATAGTTATATATGCTGTTATCTGTATAATACATGTTCTTAGTGTCTGTCAGGTTCTTTGACCACCGCACTGAAAGTGGCATTGACACCTGCCATCTGGCAGGCATAAACTTTGATATCTCTACAGTAGTGTATGCAGATTTTAAACCTGTGGTTGTATTAGTTGGTGAGATATAACCAATGGACTGGAATGTCCCATCAATGCCCCTGTATTCACCGCCAATAGTCATAAAATCACCAAAAGCAAGGTCAACCTTCATCCTCTTGGCATACCCGCTCTCATTGATAGGTGCCTCTAAACTTATATCGTTTATCCATACCTCACCATAAGGGTCATAAGGATATTTTGATAACATTGGGTCTGTTGTCCTCACACCAACCACAATCTGAAGAATATTATATAGCGAAGGGTTGCCCTTGATTATCACATGCCCCTCAGTTATAAGCCCACCTGAATCATTGCTATGCTCGTTCTGAATATTCACAAGATTCAGCAAATCTATTTTTATCATCTTCCATCCAGATACATCAGGATTTTGCTCACCCTCCTTAATATTTACAAAATACTCATAGTAGTTGTTATCATCGGAGCCAAACCTTATGAAAAACAGTTCACTATCATTCTCACTATAATATGGGTAGTAGTTTGCTATAAGATTGCCATAGCCAGAAAAGTTAAATGGTCTGTATGTATTTACATACTCTGTGTATGCGTATATCTCGTCCTCACTATCAAGTTTATTATTGCCTGCCCCCGTCTCATTTCCTGGATAACCATCGTTTATCCACCCTACATCCTCACCATTATCAAGAATGCCATTGTGATTTCTATCCTCAGTGTTAAGTATTCCATCGCCAGAGCCATAAGGAAACTTCTTCTCCTCTGGCCCACCAATGCTACTTGGATTTAACCTCTTTGAAATCGCATCAGATGAAGAAAGACCTGGATTATTTTCACTCTGATAACCAACATCATCCCAATTTGAGAGAATATACTTTAATGACAATGATGATTCTGTCTTTAAATTCCCCGTTTCATCATACTCTGTCTTCAATGGCACATATTCACTATCACCCTTATTACTTATAACCTCTATATGAGCCACATTTGAGCCCTTATCCGGGTCAACCCTCGCCTCCTGCCACCTATTTCCAACAACCGATAGTGATGCAAGTAATATCTCATCATTAGAAGAAAAATCATTATTGTTTTCTGCCTCCACCCAGACCCTTATATGCTTGATGCGAGTGGCGTCAGGACTACCAAAGTTACCCTCACGACCCTCCTTATCAAAATCAAGTGGCAATCTTATAGAGACCCACCTGCCATTGCCATAAGTGTTCATATATTTTGTTACATAATCTGGTTTATCCTTTTCGTCAATAATACCCGCATTAACCTCTCTTATATTAACAGTATATTCAAAGTAGTTCTGACTCTTGTCTAAAATCCCATTTAAGTTGAAGTCCTCTGTATCAAGATAACCATTTCCAGCACCAACTATCTCTGTATCGTTTCCCGGAGGGTCTGTCTTGGTTGGGTCAGTATTGTCAAATTTCCATCCAACATCCTCACCCTGGTCAAGACGACCATTCGGTGGTATATTCAAATCCTCGGTTCCAATCTCACCATTAGAATCAGAATCCTCGCTTATCTCACCCAAATCAATATGGAGACGCCCATTCGCATCACTTGGAAACCACGCTATCATCTCAAGATACTTATATTCCTTCTCTATATAATCTGTTCCATAAGTAGAAATATTTCTGCATATACCTCCCCATCTGTCAGGATTTTCAAACTTACCAGGTTCATTCGGTAAATTACCAAGTTTTAATACATATGTAAAATCATTAGTGTAGTCGCTACTTATATCCGACTGTGGAATATAATCCTCACCTCTACTCAATAGAATTCTATTCTCCTCATTAAATGTAATGCCTTCTCTCGCATCAGGGGGGCTTGACGGTTGCCAGGCACCTGCCCGCATTGGAAATGTCGGCGCTATCTTGGTGCCTTCCATATCGTCAACATTCGCAAGCCCCACAACATTCGGGTTGAGAAAACTTCTCGCAATCTCTGACTCTATTGATAATGTTGATGGATACTCTGTTTTTACGAGAGGTAGGAGGTTGACAGCGCTTGTCATAAACTTCGGGTGGTAGTAGAGTTTGATGTTTGAGTCAAGGATGTTCTGTGTTGTCGGGGGGTTATCAATAGATGGTATCTCACCGAACTTCGGTTTTGATGACCACTCACCAAGGTATGTAAAGCCAAGATTGGAGTCCTCACCAAGACCGAACTCAGCCCTCGTGCCTGCCAGTGTCTTACTCGTCTCACCAAACATTGAACTATACTCATAAGTAATATCTATTGTGGCGTCGGGCTCATTTATAAGTTCAGTTATGAACTCCAAATAACCCGAGTCATAGTCAATAATGTAGTCCTGGTCTCTTATCAATAGATGTCCATTTACACGGACCTCTTCACTTCCTGGTATAATATTCGGTCTTAGAATATATATAGACCTTACCGCCTCAAACTCAACATATATATACATCTTGTGAACGGTCTCCGGTTCATACGCATCCTCGCCCTCAACTGAGCGATTTCCGTCATAATCAAATGGCAAACTATCAGGAAAGTGTAGAATTCCCGAATCGTAATCAATGAACTCATCATCTACAACGAAATCTTTATTTTTATCAAGTCCATATACCTGTAAATATGGTGTATTATTTTCATCCTTCTCACTATTATTTGTATCCATCATTTTAAGGACGAAGTTTCTCCTGTCTATCTCCATTGCGCCGAGCGAATAAACATTGTGTAATTCATAATATTCATAATTCTCTGTTTCTGTTTCTCTTTTTATTATTTTCATATTATTTGTATCATACTGATAATCATTGGTATATCCAATAGGATACAACTTATTATTATTATCATCTGCTATTATATACGCAACTACGACATACTCACCATCTGTTCTCGCTGATGTAAATGAGATAATCCCACTATCTATATCAACAGTATAATCAACACCCAATGTGAGTTTCTTAAAATAAATAGATTTAACAGGGTCTTCAGTATCCACCTTTACCTCGTGGTCATTATAATTATAATCCAGGTCATCATATCTATATGCTGTTATTTTATAGAAATTACTCTCATTTGGGTCATGTTTATTATTACCATCCCATACAAATACTGCGAGATATGGCTGACCAGTGCCAGTATCAACCATTATCTTCTTATTATTGAAGAAGTATTTTGTCTCATCTCCCTCCTTCTGACCATAAGCATTCACAACATAGAACTTCCTCCTTGAATAACTCGTGTCATTTATTCTATTTACAGTAAATTCCTTACCGCCTGTGAATGTCTCCTTCTCAGTCCTTCCCTTCTCCCTTGACGCGATAGAGAGTAACTTAAATGGCCCCTTCTTAACATCCACTTTGCCACCAAAGACAGCCCTGCTTGATGAATAACTCAGAAACTCTGTTGATGGCATTGACATAACCAGGTCCCCAAAAGCCGCCTCCTGAACGAACTCCTTCTCATCGCCCTTATAGACAACAGATATCTTGTTCCTGCTCTCATTCTCCCTCGTGTCATCGTAGTCAATATTAACATGCGTCTTTCTTGATATAACGCCCTCAACCTGCACCTGCAGTTTCTGTTCCATCTCAATATTGCCCTGCGAACCTGTCTGTCCATAGTTATAACTCTGAGGATACTTCTCCCTGCTGTAGCCCATTGATACCGTCTTTCCTCCAGATATCTTTATCTCAGAGTCCTTTGGCAACTGAAAGTTTGGGATTATGCCCTCATCTGCTCCCTTCCCTCCACCCTTGGACATCATAGTCCTGTATTTCAACTTCGCCCTGTCAAGGTCGCTGACATTAAATCCCTTCTGATAATTGTTAGCAGTCGCCCATATTCTCTGATAAGTAAACTCTGTTACAGACCTCAAATACTCACCGACAAAGTGCATAAAACCGGGGAGTTCTACTCTGAACGACACCCTCGGCTTCCCCATCATCTTCCACTCGGGCTGTATTGGTTTATAATACTTACCGGGATTTGCCATTAATGACGGACTCTTTATGACTGTCCAGACCTCTTGAGAAGGTGTCTCCTCCCCTGTCTTTACCTCCTCCTGACTGCCTGTCCCCTCTTTATTATCCGTATTTTCTGGAGGGGTGTCTTTATTGATGACAACCTCATTATTGTTCTTATAACTCAATAGATAAATGCCAGAGACATATCTCATAAAGCCATCAATAGCATCCTCAGTTGATAATTCATAGAAATCAATTGTCAGTGTCTTATTATCGCTTTCAATGTTTAATATTGGAAATAGAAATACAAATGGCTTATAGAACTTTGATGGAGCACCTAATACAAGTGAATAGAATAGTATTGGAGATAAAAATACTATAATAAATGGTGCTCTTTCTCGCCACCATCTCATAATAATATAATTTTAACATCTTATTTAACTCTATTCAATAAGACCTAAATAATGATATGATAAATACTAACTAATTAAATTTGTCTCTGTTGTGTTCCTGTTATCTTTACCTCAGGTATCTCCTTTATTCTAAGTTCAAACCAGTATATAACATTTCCCTGCTCATAAGATAGACGAACCTCCGCCTCCCAGCAGTGGAGGTCTCTGTATATTCTGAATACATGCCTTTGAAATCTCTTCTCCACGATGTCATAGTTCGTATCGTATGCTAATCTCCAGTTCTTTGTCAAACTCACCTCAACACTTGTCCCAAGTGCTTGAATACCATAAGGACTCCCACGCGACTTTGAATATGAATGCGAAAGTAAAAGTGAAAAACCCTCCTTTATCCCCCTCTCTGTCCCCAGATACCTATCACCATAAGGATACTCCCTATACTGGTCTTCCTCTTTATACTCCTCATAACCTTTCTCCTCACCTTTTTTCTCTTCTCCCTCCTTTTCTTTTTCTTTCTCTGTCTCCAACCTTCCCTTAGATTGAATATTAAATTCTGTATTAACGCTTATATTATCTAGCGTCCAATCATATACATCGTGGTTCATTGTAAGACGGGATGTGAACCAGTATATATCAGAGAAGTTTGGTGAGAGTTCAACAGACGAATAGAGGTCGCTAAACTTCTTCGTCTCTGACTTCAAGTTGTAGCCAATACTATTTGTTATATCAAGAAATCTCTTCCCCTCGCTCTTATTCTTTTCACCCATAAGGGCAAAGGCATTATCAAGACCAAATGTAAAACTGCTTGAGCCATTGGACTTCCCACCACCAGTTATCATCCAAGACAAATCATAAGGAGGAGAATACGAATATGAAAGAGATGGAGTGATTATGTGTCTAAGTTCTCGCCCTGAGGGGTGAAAAATGCCATATATCTTTGTGCTTATTGAATTTGTCAGATTATAGGTTGCAAATAATCTTCCGTGTTTGCCATATTTATCAACATAATGAAATTGTGTCTTAGTATTTGCTGATGGTTCAAACCTAAGCCATTTTATCTTAAATGGCAATGATAGTCCACCACCACTCTCAACAAACCTTGCCGTAAGGTCTCCATTTTGATATGAGTTAATTCCAGATAGATTCCAACTTATATAGAAGGCGCTTCCAAAGAGCCGTAAGCGGGGACCAGATAATGAGACCCTTGGCAATATATCAGTTGTTGTCGGTGGTGATTTTCTCACCAAATCATTCTCTGGTGCACCAGCACCCTCCTGTGACACACTTGTTGTCCTATTAAACTCTGTTATTGCTGAAAAACTGCCTTTATTAGTAGTAATAGTCGCAAATGATGATAAGTTTCTCCTTGTCCTTATCTCAAAATCCTCACTGAAATACTTATCAAACGATGTGTCATTTCTCATATCTACTCTCGTGAGAAGAGTAGTGTGTTCAGTTATATCCTGCCTGTGAGATGTATATATCTTCCACCATTCTGTGTTTGTCTCTCTATCCCTATAATGTGCAAGATAAACAGAATTAACTCCACTCTTTGAACCATACAGATATACTAAATTCAATCTCTCACCCCAGCCAATCTTGCTGTTATAATCAAGCATCGCTGTTATATCGCTGTAGTCATTGACAGCCCAGTAATAACCAGTATTTACCAGTAGATATTCACCTGGGTTATACCTAAAATATGGCTGTAAAAAGCCAGAATGACGTTCCCTATTTAAACTTAATATATAGTATGGAAGCACAAGAATTGGAATCTTATCCATAAAGATGACGACTGGTTTTGCTATCACCTTGTCCTTTTGATATATCTTTATCTTTGGTGACCAGAAGTGGTAATGTGGCTCGGCATACTCACAGGTAGTGAAACTACCATGCTTTCCACAATACTCATTTTCGCCTGTCTTTTTCAACCTCTCACCAGTATAAAAACCTTTTTCAATCTCTGATTCACCCTCATAGACAACACCTTTCTTCGTATCAAATGAGTAAGTCATCTTTTGACCATTTATAGTGCCCTCAGAGTCAGTAAGGGATGCACCTCCCTCTGCCTTGATAATCTTGTCCTCCGTCTGATAACTCGCTTCATCTGATGAAAGATGAATATCCTCATACTCAACCTCTGACCTTGTTTTTAGATATATAATATTGTTTTTGACATTATATTCAATCCACCCAATATCGGGGTCAACCCAGAATCTCACCTCACCCTCTTTCAGTGGTTCAGCAAATGGACTTTTATACTCAACCTTGGGCTTCGTCTCCACAATTGGAACCTTTCCCCCTTCAAGCGTTAGAGACACCTTCTCACCAAGCCCTGGCTCTACAAAGCCACCCTCTATAAACTCTTTTAGATTAGCAGAATAAGGGTCAATTATGACTGTTGATGCTAATAAAAGTGTTGGCAGGATTAATAATGTAAGAACAATCTTAAACATAACAATTATATAGTATATCAAAGAGAGGGTTATAAATAAAAGAGACAAAAACTTGTTAAATTTAAACTATATTTATGATAAGATTATGAGCAATAATTGTTTAATGTTTTTAGTGGAGGTAGTTTAATGAAGATATTTCTTGACACTGCTAATATTGAGGCAATAAAGAAAGCAGATGCTATGGGAATACTTGATGGTGTCACGACAAACCCAACTATCATATCAAAGGAAGGAAGACCCTTCAATGAACTTGTAGAGAAGATAGCCAAGATTTTACACCCCCGACCTGTGAATGTTGAGATTATATCAGAAGACCCAAAAGAGATGGTCAAAGAAGCAAAGGAATACTTGAAGATAGCAGATAATCTCATTATGAAGGTTGCTATGGGAAAGATTGGCCTTGAGGGCGCTAAATTTCTATCAGAAGAAGGCATTACAGTAAATATGACCCTCATCTTCTCACCATCTCAGGCGCTTCTTGCCTCCAAGGCAGGTGCAAGTTATGTAAGCCCATTTGTCGGACGACTTGATGATATATCTCAAAACGGCATGGAATTGGTAAGTCAGATAATTGATATATTCTTCAACTACGATATAGAGACAGAGGTAATAGTCGCAAGCATAAGACATCCGCTCCACTTTGTAGAGGCAGCACTCATTGGAGCACATATAGCCACAGTTCCACCGTCCGTTCTTGAATCTCTTTACAAGCATCCATTAACTGATATTGGAATTAAGAGATTTAAGGAAGATTATAAGAAGATTCCAAAGGAATAATAAGTTATAATAAAAAGCAAGGGGGAGATTACCTCCCCCTTCTTATTTCTCATTTACAAATTAAAACAGTAATAAACAAAACTTTTTTTATGACTTACTAATATTAGTGGTTGGAAGGAGTGTCTGTTTGATACCATGCCTCTTCTGCTATTATTACACCACTTGAAGTTCCAATTCTACAAGCACCAGCAGCAAGCATCTCAAGGGCACTATAATAACCCTTGATGCCACCACTTGCCTTTACACCAACATTCTTAGGCAATATGTCTCTTAATAGCCGAACATCATCTGCCCTTGTCGGTATTCCATGAAAGCCAGTTGATGTCTTTACAAACCTTGCACCATAGTCAGAGGCAATACTACATGCATCCTTCTTCTGCTCATAGTTAAGAAGTGGCACCTCAATTATGACCTTCAATGGATGGGGACTTATAACACCTACGACCTCTGCTATCTCCTCACCGACCTCTTTACGCTTGCCTTCAAGAAAGCCACCAACATCAATTACCATATCTATCTCATCTGCACCCATATCAATGCACTCCGATGCCTCAAAAACCTTGACCTTCGTTGTCGTAGAGCCAAGAGGAAAGCCAACAACTGATACAACAATAATATTAGAACCAGAAAGCACATTCTTTGCAAACCTCAGATATCTTGGTGGGATACATACGCCTAGAAATAAATATTTCCTTGCTTCAAGGCATATTCGTTCAACATCATTTTCACCCATCCCGAATTCAAGAAGGGTATATTCAATATACTTTGATATCCATGGGACCTCACCTCTTGCCCCCTCACCTCTCTCACTCCATATATCTTTTTCGTCCATATATCTATTGACAATTATAATATCTTTTGATTAAAATACAAATATTAGGTGCCCTAGCTCAGTTGGTAGAGCACAGGACTGAAAATCCTGGTGTCCTCAGTTCAATTCTGAGGGGCACCATTTTTATTACATCTTTATATAAATAAGAATTTATATTACAATCATTAAAGTAGAGGAGATAAGATGGTAGATTCTACTAATAGAAATATTGATGATAGAAAGAAAGTCCTTGAGACCACTATTGGACATATTGAGAGACAATATGGTAAAGGAAGTATAATGTGGCTTGGCAAAAAGACCGCTCTGGTTGATGTTGAGGTAATCTCAACGGGCTCAATAGGGCTGGACAGTGCCATTGGTGTTGGTGGTATTCCAAGAGGGAGGGTAACAGAGATATTTGGACCAGAGTCAAGTGGAAAGACGACCCTCGGTCTTCATATAATTGCTGAGGCACAGAAACAGGGTGGTATATGCGCTTTTATAGATGCTGAACATGCGCTACCCGCAGAGTATGCCCAGAATCTCGGTGTTGACCTTGACAACCTCTTGATATCACAGCCAGACACGGGTGAGCAAGCACTTGAGATTGCGGAATACCTGATAAGAAGTAATGGTGTAGATGCTATCGTGATTGACTCGGTTGCTGCGCTCGTGCCGAGGTCTGAACTTGAGGGTGATATGGGCGACTCACATATGGGTCTCCAGGCACGGCTTATGAGCCAGGCAATGAGAAAACTCACAAGTGCCATCTCCCGCTCCAAGACAAGCATGGTCTTTATAAACCAGTTAAGGGAAAAGATTGGCGTAATGTTTGGAAGCCCAGAGACAACACCTGGTGGTAGAGCACTCAAATTTTACGCTACCCTTCGTCTTGATATAAGAAGAATATCATCAATTAAAGAGAAGGAGGCAATCATTGGAAACAGAACGAAGGTGCGTGTTGTGAAGAACAAGGTTGCCCCACCATTCAGGGATGCAGAATTTGACATTATCTACAATAAGGGCATATCAAAAGAGGGAGAATTACTTGACCTTGGAGTCCAATTAGGTCTTATAGATAAGTCAGGAACATGGCTTTCTTATGGTGATGTGCGACTTGGACAGGGAAGAGAGAATGCAAGATTATTCCTTGAAACAAATAAGGAATTAGCAGGTGAGATTGAGAAAAAGATAAGAGAGATATTAAATCTAACCGAAGAAGTAGTGACTAAGGTTGGCCAAGAGATTGAAGAGAAGGAAGAGTAAAGAGAGACCAGAGAATCTTCCTTCATCAGGCAGAATAACAAAACTATCACAGGTAAAGCGAGACCCAGAAAGAGTTTCTGTATATATAGATAATATATATGTAGGAACAATATACATAGACAGATTAAGAGAACTAAAACTGCAAGAAGGTTCTATCTTAGAAAAGGAATTAGCAGAAAGATTATATAGGCAGATTGATATCTCATTAGGGCTAAAACTCGCGATGAACAAACTATCCTATCGTCAGCGAAGTATAAGGGAAATAGAAATTGTTTTGAGAAGAGCGTGGCTTTCAAAAGAGGTGGTTTCTGAGGTTATAGATTTTCTTATGATGCGTGGTTATCTTAATGATAGTGAATTTGCAAAGGTGGTTGCTCAGACATATTCAAAGAGGAAGTTGCCAATAGGAAAAAGGGCAATAAGGTCAAAGATGATATCAAAGGGGATAGCAAGTGAACTGATTGATGAGGCGCTTGAGGAGATAGAGAGTGATATTGAGTTGGCAAGGAAGACCGCCCAAGCAGGGCTTAAGAGATATGAGAAGTATGATGGATATGAGAAGAGAAAAAGGTTATCTGTGTTTCTATATCAGAAGGGATTTTCGTGGGATGTAATAAGAGAAGTGCTAGATGAGACGATACCTGAGGACTGAATATGAATACGAACAATTAAATATAGATAGAAGCAAGTATTTCTTGATAGTGAATTTATGGTATGTTATAGAGAAAGATGTAATGGGGAGTAGTCTAAGGGCAGGACAACGGACTCTGGATCCGTGCGTGGGGGTTCGAATCCTCCCTCCCCAGATTTTAAAAAATGAATAAACCATGATAATATTTAAGATATATATTTTATGATAAAAAGCATCAAATAGTGTATGAAAGGAGTTGATTAATATGGGTTATCATATTCTATTAACAAAAGAGAAAAACTTTAATATATGTATTGAAAAGGAGATTTATGGTGGAATTAGATCTGTTGGTTCAAGTAAGTCTGAAGATTTGAATTCACAGGTTATAGCAGGATTTGCAGGTGTAAAGAAAGGAGATTTTGTATTCTTTTATGTTATGAATATTGGATTGTATGGACTTTGGAGAGTAATAACAAGACCATTTTACGATGATGAAAAAATATGGGATGACAATGATCAAATTTTTCCATACAGATTTTGTTTTGAACCAATAGTAAGAGATTTCCCTAATCATGTTTAACTAAGTGATATATTAGATCTTAAAGATAAGGGAAGAATTTGGACATTTGATTTAGGTCATTTTACTAAAAAAAGCCATAATCCGATTACAACAGAAGAAGGAAAAGAATTAATTAGACTGTTATTGAGAAATAATCCTATTTACAAACCTGTTAAACCTTTAACAAATCCATATAATCCAGAAAAAGAAAATAAATTACCAATAGATTTGAGAACTGATGAAAATGGTAGATTGATTTTTGAAGGATATTTAAATGCTTGGTTTATGAATTCCTTTGCTAGTGGAAAACTAAAAGAAATTATTGGTGAATATGGAGATTTTATAAATTATGTTCCAACATCTTTTAATAAAATAATGGATATATTTCTAACTAATGTGACAAACATAGATGGTATAGATATCCTGCATAATTATACTTGTATAGAGTTAAAGAGTGGAATAGTTAAAGAAGATAACTTGAACCAAATCATAATGTACGAAAATTGGATAATAAGGAAGTTGGCACAAGGAGATACAGAGATGGTTAATAGTATTCTAGTAGGTTTTGATTTTGATGAAAAGGTTATACAATATAGAAATAAGAGAAAGAATATAGAGAAAAAAATTGTAAGATTAATCAAATATAGAGTCGAGAAAGATAAGAACAATATTGTTCTAGAAGAAATATAAAGGAGGTTAATATAAATGAAAATTTATAAATGTAAAAACTGTGGTTACATGGGCGATGAACTCATTTTTCAATTCAATGAGTATAAATATTGCGTCGCTACAAATGAGGATAAACCTGAATATATAGGAGAAATTCCAGATTGGGTTAATGAAAAAGGTTTTGGAGATTCAATAATTGGTGAGCCAGTAGGTTGTCCACAATGTCATGTGTGGGGAGTTCATTATTTTGAGGAAATTACTAATTTATAAAATATAAATTTCAATATATACAATTTCTTTCTTAGAGGTTTTAAATATCTCATTTTGGCAAAAAACCTGAACCTGAAACAAAAAATGAATCTAATAAAAAAAGAACGATTAAATGGAAAAAATACAAATAACTACTTCTGCTTTAGAACCTGTCTCGGCTTACTTCCCTCAGATGGTCCAACTACACCATTCTTCTCCATCATATCTATAAGACGACCAGCCCTCGCATAGCCAATTGATAACTTCCTCTGCAGAAGCGATATTGACGCCTGCCCCTCACTCACAACAATATTTACCGCCTCATTATATAACTCATCCGTTATCTCTGACTCTTCTTCCACCTCAGCCTCGTGTGGAAGTGGTGGTGGCTGTCTCTTCACCATCAGAAAGTCAAGCACCCTGTTTATCTCTTCTTGCACCACAAGTGGTGATTGCAATCTCATCGGCTCCGATTGACCAACAGGCAGAAATAGATAATCTCCCTTGCCAAGCATGTTCTCCGCTCCATTCCTGTCAAGTATAGTCCTTGAGTCAACCTTTGATGAAACCCGAAATGACGCCCTCGTTGGGAAGTTCGCTTTTATAAGACCTGTGATGACATCAACTGATGGTCTCTGGGTTGCAACGACAAGGTGAATACCTATTGCCCTTGACATCTGAGCAAGGCGAGTTAATGGAACCTCAACTTTTCTGCCCTGTGTGCTCATTAAATCACCAAGTTCATCTATAACTATTACAAGATATGGAAGTTTATAGGAATCAGGTGATGAGAACACAGGATGCTCTATATCTGATGGCTCTCTTCTTTCTTTCTCCATCTTTTGATTGTAACCGGATATATGCCTTGCTCCAACATGTGCGAGTAATTGATACCTCGCCTCCATCTCACTTACAGCCCATCTGAGACCAACTACTGCCTCATCAGGTGTTGTCATCACCTGATAGAGAAGGTGTGGAAGTGACCTTCCCTTTTGACTATAAACTCCAAGTTCTACCATCTTAAGGTCAACCATAAGAAATCTTATATAGTCAGATGTGAATCTATAAAGAAGTGAAAGGATTATCACATTAACAAACACACTCTTGCCACTGCCTGTTGAGCCCGCTATCAATAAATGGGGCATCTCAGCAAGGTCTGCTATTCTCGCCCTTCCCTGCTGGTCAAGACCAAGGACTATTGGTAAAACACCCTTCGCGTTCATATAGTCATCTGTTTCCAGTGCCTCTCTTAAAAATACCAATCTCTCCTTTGCATTTGGAACCTCAACACCTATGTAGCCACTTCTACCACTTTCTGCTGTGATACGAACCCTATCAACCTTGAAGAGAAGCGCAAGTTCCCTTTCAAGGTTCTCCATTTTTGAAATACGCTCGCCTGCTTCAAGCGGGACAAGAAAGCGCGTAAACCTTGGACCAATACTCCCCTCCTTGCACCTTCCAACTCTAACTCCATATTGTGAAAGACCCATCTGCAATATCTTCAGTTTTTCATCTAACTCAGACCTTGTAACAACCGACCTTGGATATGTTGATTTGTTCAGAAGGTCAATAGGCGGAAGTTCATTACACACTTCTCTTGACTTATCCATCCTTTCTTCTTTTTCTAAAACACTCTCACCAACGGTCCTTTTTTCATCTCCAACCATCTTAATATCTCTAATCCCCTTACTTGGTTCTTCACCTGTTTCAGTTATTAGACCAATGTCAGAAATCTCTTCTTCCTTACCAACCTTGAAGGATGGAACTTTAATACCTGAAAAAATCTTACCTATCCAAGTAAAGATAAGAAGAAGTGAGACATCAGTATATAGAACTATGGATACTAAGACAGCTGCGAAGAGAAGAACAAAGGCACCAATCCTGCCAATAACAGATATTATAACCTCAGATATCATAAGTCCGATTGTGCCACCCCACTCAATTCTCATCGGTAAGTCCTTTACAGATGAATAAGGGCAGAAGAGCGATAAGAGTGTAGAGACAGCAACAATAGTCGGAACAATGCCCACCAACTTTCCAAACATTGTTTTGTTTGACCTGCCCAGCACCTTCACAATTCCAAGCATAATAAGTGAGATGGGAATGAGATATGAGGTATAACCAAGGACGAGCATAAGGGCATAAGATGTATATGCTCCAACAATACCTACCTTATTTGTTATATGTTCATGGGAGTCAGATATGTCGCCCGCATCATAACTGAATAGGGATATAAAGATAAGAACTGCTATGATAAACAGAAATACGCCAAATACTTCGCCATATTTTTTCTTCTTTGGTGGACCCAATATACTCATATTAAATATTTTACTAAAAAACTGATGTATAAGTTATAACAAAAAGTCCCAAAATCAAACAGTAGATTCCAAAGTATCTAATAGAACCCTTCTTCAAAGTAGAATATAACCACATCAATGCAATAATAGAAAATATAAGAGCAGAGACAGCACCAATTATCAAATAGAGCCAGTTTATCTGAGATACAGATTTAAGGGCATCTCCTACTTCTAATACTACTGCACCAAGTATTGCGGGAATAGCAATTATAAATGCAAAATCTGCTGAGTAAGACAAGGCAAGACCTGAAAGCACACCAGCAAATATTGTAGAACCAGACCTTGATATGCCCGGCACAATTGCAATCGCCTCAAAAACGCCAACTACAAGTCCAACAATAAACGCATGAAAGATATTTCTATCAACATCGTAAGCATCTTTTCTTGCCCTTGCTATGAACGGTATAGATAGAACTATTCCTCCTGTATATAAAAGTGAGATACCAACTGCAGAAGGATTCTCAAAAAGTGCTTCAATCTTTTCCTTAAAAAGCACACCAACAATTGCTGGTGGAATTACGGAGACAATAATAGCAATAAGATAATTAAATGAACCTTTTGCTAATTGCCCACCCTTAAATAACCCTGATAATATCTCCCAAATCTTCTTTCTCAAAAAGAATATAATTGCAAGAACGCTTGCGAAGTGAAAAGTTATCTCAAGTATTATGCCGGGTGGATTTATTTTAAGAAGATGTTCAGTAAGAACAAGATGTCCCGACGATGATATTGGCAAGAATTCAGTAATACCTTGAACAGCCCCAAGAAATATATACTTCAATAATTCCATAAAATCACATCGTAAATCTTATTAATATAAAGGTTATGATTAGATAGATAATAATTCAACTGGAAATTATTAGATTGAACTATTGGCAAGACAAACAAATCTCATTTTTCCTGTGCAATGCCCGTCATTGGAACAAATGCAACGGAAGTGATAGGATACTCTTTTATCTTGCCGTTCTCTTTAATAGCAAGAACAAGGTCTTGTGGAAGGTGTTCACCAACAGGAATAACCAACCTTCCACCTTCAACGAGTTGGTCAATCAGTGGTTGAGGAATTTCTCCTGGGGCACAGGTAACTATTACCGCATTAAACGGCGCATACTCCTCCCACCCAACAAATCCATCGCCAATCTTAAAGCGAACATTGGTATAACCAAGTTTCTTTATTGCCTCTTGCGCTCTCAATGACAAACTCTCAATGATTTCAATTGTATATACATCACAGCCCATCTCTGCGAGAATGCCTGCCTGGTAGCCCGAGCCGGTGCCAACCTCAAGAACCTTATCACCCTTGTCAACCTTCAAGAGTTCTGTCATAAGTGCAACAATGTATGGCTGTGATATTGTCTGACCCTCACCTATTGGAAGCGGGCAGTCATCATACGCCCTTGGCCTTATAGATTCTGGGACAAACTCCTCCCTTGGAACCGCAAGCATTGCTCTCAAGACATTTTCATCTTTAACACCCCGCGCCTTTATCTGATGTTCAACCATATCCTTCCTGAGCGCCTTATAGTCCACCTTTTCCTCCTCTCCACCTTTTGAATGACAGGCGATAATAAAACTAAAGATTAGAAATACTAACATTGTTAAAAACTCAAACCTCTTCATCTCAATTCCCTATCACTGAAATATTATAATATAGAAACTCCTAAACATATCTACCTATAATTCATATTGAAAAATTACTTATATAAAACTCTCCTCATATGTTCAGATTTCTCTATTAAACCCTTAATATAATCTAAATCTCGCTCACCTATATTTAATTCCCTCAATATATCCCAATCAGACCATCCCTTTTCTAATGCCAATAATATCAAATCAAGTTTATCATAAGGAATTCCTATTGCTTCCTCATCAACTATTCCTGGAATAATATCTGGTGATGGTGGTTTATTAACTATTTCATCAGGAACTTTGAGATATTCAGCAAGTTTTCTAACTTGCGTTTTATAAAGAGTTAAAAGCGGCATAATATCTGCACAGTCATCACAACCATATTTTACAAAGAAACCAATCATATACTCTGTCTTATTTGCACATCCAACTACCAACCTGTTCTCAAGTTCACCATGAAGATACAAAAGTAGCATCCTCAATCTATGCTTGGCTCTATAATAGGCATTTATATTTTTTAGGTGACTTGCATATTCCTTATTTTTAAAGCCCAGAATACTTGAAGAAAATGGTGTATCACCGGTCTTTCTCTTGTAAAATTTATTCAGGTATTTGACAATTCCACCTTTCAATCTGCCGGTAAACGGAAATCTATTCAATGGAAATAATCTATATATACCAAGGTCTTTTAAGTATGGTGTGATTTCTATGAACTTCATTCTTATCTTTAACTGTTTTATCAGATTGAGTGCATCTTCTATGTTTTTCTCATCAGAATCATCATCAGGCATTACAAGGGCAAGAACATTATCAGACCCAACCGCTCTCACACAAAGAAAGGCGGTAACTGCCGAGTCAACCCCCCCGCTCAACCCAAGAATAACCCCCTCCCTTTCTAATTTTTGCATAGTGTTATTTATTAATTCAATTAGAAATATAAAAATCTCTTCTGAATTAATATCAATTTCAGATTTAAGTTTTTCTAACTTTCCAATCATATATTCACCATTCAGTATCTGATATCAATATCAGATGTTTTTTATTAATACTAAAATCAATAAAATTATATTATAAATTATCTATTAATCTTATTTTAATTTAGAAATTGAATGTTTGATAAAGTTCTTAAAGAGTGGATGGGGATTGAGTGGCTTGCTCTTGAACTCGGGGTGGAACTGACATGCAACGAACCATGGGTGGTCAGAAAGTTCTATTATCTCAACGAGGTCTTGCTCGGGATTTATCCCTGTGAACCTCATTCCATGCTCTCTCATTATCTCTCTATATTCATTGTTAAATTCATATCTGTGTCTATGCCTCTCAGAAATCTTCTCATTTCCATATGAATTATATGCCTTACTCTCTTTCTCCAATATGCATCTGTATGAGCCAAGGCGCATTGTAGCACCCATCTTCTTCACCTTCCTCTGCTCTTCAAGAAGTGATATAACAGGATGCTTTGTATTTACATCAAACTCGGTAGAATGAGCACCTTCAAGAAAGCAGACACTTCTCGCAAACTCAATCACAGCAACCTGCATTCCAAGACATATACCAAGGAACGGCACCTTACTTTCTCTCGCAAATTTTACCGCCATCAATTTTCCATCAATCCCCCTAGCACCAAAACCACCAGGTATAAGAATGCCATCTACATGGTCAAGAGCATCATAAATTGTGTCGTTTCTGAGGTCTGTTGACTCAACCCACCTTATATTCACCTTCACTTTATTTGCAATTCCACCGTGAATTACCGCCTCAATTATAGATTTATATGAATCGTGAAGTGATGTGTATTTTCCTATTACTGCTATTTCAACCTCACCCACAGGGCTTCTCATAACTTCAAGCATCTTCATCCAATCAGTAAGATTTGGTTCACTCGCATCAATCCTCAGTTTCTCAAGTATAATCTCATCAAGCCCTTCATCTCTGAACTTCATCGGTATTGAATATATAATGTCAGTGTCTCTTGCCTCAATAACAGCCCTAAGTTCAACATTGCAGAATAGCGCTATCTTTTGCCTCAGGTCATCAGTAAGTCGCCTTTCCGTCCTACATATAAGAATATCTGGTTGAATACCTAACTCCCTTAGTGCCCTTACTGAGTGTTGCGTCGGTTTTGTTTTCAACTCACCCGCTGTCTTTATAAATGGCAGAAGTGTGAGGTGAATGAATATGGCATTTGACCTGCCAACCTCAAGCCAAAATTGCCTTATTGCCTCCAAAAACGGTTGCCCTTCAATATCACCAACCGTGCCACCGACCTCACAGATTAAAACATCAGGCGACTCTTTCTCTGCAAGCCATCTTATCCTATCCTTAATCTCATTTGTAATATGCGGTATAACCTGAATTGTCTGACCAAGGTAGTCACCCTTTCTTTCTCTTTGAATTACAGATTCATAAACCATACCAGCAGTAACATTATTTAACTTACTCATCTTTGCGGAGGTGAACCTCTCATAATGACCAAGGTCAAGGTCTGTCTCAGCACCATCATCAGTAACATAAACCTCACCATGCTGATAAGGATTCATTGTGCCAGGGTCAACATTTATATATGGGTCCATCTTCATAAGATTAACTTTAAGACCGTGCGCTTCTAAAAGACATCCGATTGAAGCAGATGCGATACCTTTGCCTAATGCAGAGACAACGCCGCCTGTTACAAATATATACTTTGTCATATAAACCTTAAATTAGAATAAATCAGATATATTTACAAGTCAAGGGTAAGGTAGAGATAAAAATAAATAGATTAAAATATTGTTAAAGATTGGTATAATAACTTTTTGAAATTACAAAAAGGGGTGATGAAGGTGAAGAGATTTATAGGTGGCTTAATTGGTGGTCTTGTAGCAGGTCTTATCTTTGCTATTGTTACAATTATTTATGGTCTCCTTGTTAAGGGTGTAATCGCACCATCAGCAATTAAAGGAGCAGACATTTTTAAAGAAATAGGTGCGGGACAATACCTAATGCTCTTTGGAATGAATGTGATTTTTGGCATCTTCTGGGGAATTGTTTTCATATTTATAAGAAAGGGTTTACCCCATAACTGGTTCTTGGCTGGAATGCTATTTGGTATATACATTTGGCTCATAGGGAGATTGCCATTACTCGTATTTATCGCTATTACAACAAAACTCTCAAACAGTGTAATATCACTGTGGGTAATTGGAGCATTCCTTGTTTGCTTCATTGGTTCACTATTTCTATCAATTACATACACATCGCTTACACCTGATAAGAAAAAGGAATTAGAGAAGAAAGAAGCACCAAAACAAGAGACGCCCACACCATCAAAAGAAGAGATAGAAAAGAAAGTTTAGGCAATATGTGCAAATGAGATTATATCTCATAAAGGGATTTTTCATACCCCTCTTATTCATTACCTCATTCATAATAAAAACAGAGGTAAAGGAGGAAATTCCACCTGATTGGCTAATAAAGGCAGTTTTGCCAGAGCCTTCATTAATAAAGTATGACGATGTTAATGGCATTTATACTGGCTTTGATGAGAAGGGCGAAATAGTTGGATATGCGGGAAGTGGACAGCGACTTGGACTTCTTCCAAAGGGCTATGGCGGGAATATAAACATCGTAGTCGGTATCAAGGCAGATGGAAAACTATCGGGCTTTGCAATACTTGGCCACTCTGAGACACAAGAGTATTTGATGAAGGTGATGAGAAGCCCTCAGGCAAGAGGTCTTATAGGCAAGGACTTCAGAGACCCATTTGTTGTTGGCTACGATGTTGATTCCGTTAGCAGAGCATCCATCACTTGGACAGCAATCGTTGAGGGACTTGGTGGGATAACAAAAAAACTCGCAAAGATAGCCGGAGTTGGAGAAACACAGATAGAGAAAAAGGGGGGTAAAATTCCATACAGGTCAACATTGTTGGTATTAATCGCACTACTGTTTGCCATTATCTTATCTGTAATAAAAGGAAAAAATCTTCAATTACGGTTTATCTCTTATATAACCTCAATTGTATTGCTTGTATTCATCACTGGCATCTTTCTATCATCACAGGCAGTAATACCTCTGCTTTCATTTAAACCTATTGCCACATCACAACTTGCCCTTTTCTCTCTAATATTAGTAGTCCTCATCTTCACAGTTGTGAAAGGTAGAGTATATTGTGGCTATACCTGCCCACTTTCATTTTTCTTTGATATTTTTCATAGAATTGGTAGGTATTTTCATCTTCCAAATTTAACACCTCATAAGAAGATTGAAAAATTATTTGGCATAATCAAATACACTGTTCTTATAATCGTTCTTATTCTATGCATTCGCTATTCTACATTAGAACCAGCAGGTGCCGAGCCATTCGCATTACTCACATTTACAGCAGTTAAAATCTCTATCATCATATTCAGTATAATTATCTTTATAGCATCACTATTTATCCCTTATCTATTCTGTAAGTATTTCTGCGGAATAGGAGCAATACTTTCATCAATAGCCACTTTTACAATAAAAAAACCAACCATAGACAAAAATTGCAATCTATGTGGATTGTGTGAGGATTCTTGTCCTCTCACCTGTATAAGTTGTGAAAATAATGTATGCAAGATAGAAGTATCAAATTGTATAAGGTGTGGAGATTGTGTTCGCACTTGCCCCGAAGACGCAATCAGGTTATAATTATATATGTGAATGGGAAGCATAAAGCAATAATATCATCTCTTATTATTATACTCTGCCTGGCAGTCATAACCTTTTCTATTTACTCATCAATTAAGAAGAAAGAATTATCTCAGGAGAGTTTAGAAAGGCGGATTGAGGAGAGAAAAGCAAAGTTCTATGATGGTTTATTAGAATCTGGAATAGCGCCACATAAGGCAATGTATTGGGAGGTGTCGGTAGGTGAAGAAACCCCAGAAGGTGAAGTGCCTATTGTGTCCGAAGGGATGCTTACTAAGTGAATATGAGCGTGGGGACTGCAAGGGACGCATCAATATAGATGGCGAACTTATGACCCTCAATTATGGTTATACATGCTCGGTGAATATTGACCCTATTGAGAAGAAACCATTATTCCATTTTCTTCCAGGAAGCAAGATATTCTCTATTGCCACTGCTGGCTGTAATCTACATTGCAAGTTCTGTCAGAATTGGCAAATAAGCCAATTTTCACCTGAGGAGGTCAGATACGATATAATGGCACCAGATATAGTTGTTAGGCAGGCAATATCAATGAACTGCCCATCAATTGCCTATACATACTCAGAACCAATTGCTTATTATGAATACACACTTGACACATCAAAGATAGCAAGGGAAAGGGGGCTGAAAAATGTTTTAATCACTGCTGGTTATATAAATGAGAAGCCAATGAGAGAACTGGCAAAGGTGATGGACGCAACAAATCTTGATATAAAAGCATTCTCAGATAAATACTATAGAGATATTTGTGATGGGACGCTCGAACCAGTCCTGAAAACTGCCATTGTAATGAAAGAAGAAGGAATGTGGGTTGAGATAACAAATCTTATCTTGCCTACACTGAATGATAGCGACGATGATATAAAAAAACTATGTCAATGGGTTATAGGTAATCTTGGAAAAGATGTTCCAATTCACTTCTCAAGGTTCTATCCAATGTATAAATTAACAAATCTACCACCCACTCCTGCCGCAACCCTCAGTCGCGCAAGAGAGATTGCAATATCAGAAGGCGTTATGTTTGCTTATGTAGGTAATATTCCTGGAAATCAGGGAGAAAATACATTCTGCCCAAAATGTGGCTCTATTCTCATTGAAAGGCAAATATACTTTATAAGAGAGAACAACATCGCTGATGGCAGATGCCCAAAATGCGGTTTTGAAATCCCTGGAATATGGAAATAATATACTTCTGATAAAATTTAACAAAACATAATTTACTATCTCAATTAACTTACTAAATAAAAAAATCTATTTGATGTCAATTATTGTGATAATGTGATGTCTTTATGTATCTTGAAATAAACCTCCTTTATATTCTCCTTAAAAAACATACCTGGTGGAATAACTCCAGTAGTTATCTTTTCCTTAAATAGCGGGTCAATCAAATATATAATCACAAGGGTTAAAAATATTATAAAGAGAAATGGTATATATGAAAGAGAAAAAGTTATAAGAAAGTCAGGGGATAAGTTAACAGATTTTGAAATTCTTAGAATATAGATAATATCAAAGGTTATCATTAATGCTGAGGATTGAATTATAAGCAGTCGTCCCCATTCCATTTCTAAGATGATGCCAATAAATCCAACGATGATTAAAGGATAAATAACCCACATTTCAACAAACATAAGGACATCAAAATTCCTAATAGGATATGTTCTTAGAAATACACTTTCATCAAAAGAAGTTAAAAGCCAAGGTTGGTAGAACCTTATATAAGAAAATACCAAAGCATATAGAAATAATAAAATTCCAATCAATGACAATATCTTTGCAGTTCTCAATCTTCTACCTCCTGATAATAAGTAAAATGGGCGAAGCAGGTCTCGAACCTGCGACTTCTGCTCTGTGAAAGCAGCGTTCTTCCAACTGAACCATTCGCCCCTTTATAGCAATTATATTTTATTAAACAAACTATGTCAATATTATGATAGAAAAATCAACAATATAAATTTTTTCAATAAAACATTTTCACACATAACAGTTTAAGAATCCTCACAACCAAATTATCTAATTATCTTTAAATTAACAAATAATTTTTTTACTAAAATAAATATTTTTATTCTATTTTTTTTAAAAATATGTTATATTAAACAATAAGTAAACTTATACCTCAGGAGGTGAATGTTTTGAAAAGGTTATTGTTATTTTTAGGGCTAATAATTCCACTCTGTGGCTTCACATACCAGATAAACATCACAGAAGATATGCTTACATTTGATAAATCGGGCGACTATGACATCGTCTCTATTAACGGCATTATGGCTTCTGCCTACAATCCAGGAGAACCATCCATTCCCCAATACCCCATCCAACTCGCTCTACCTAACGGAATGGAGATAGCATCCGTTGATATTACTTACTCATACCCAATTACCATACCCGGCTACTTCAATATCTACCCATCCCAAGTCCCACAGATAATCTCAGACCCAATTGAGGAGTTCTCATTCACACAGCCAGACCCCACAATCTACTCCTCTAACTCGGAGTTCCCAGGTAAACTCGTCTCTTCTTTCACAAGCGGTAATATGGCTGGCTTCTCTGTCGCAACTATTAACTTCTCACCACTTCAGTTCATCCCCGCACAGCATAAACTCGTCCTATACACAACAATTGACTTTGAGGTAACATACAAGCCAATGAGCGGTAATAAAGTCCACCCAAATATTAGGTCCATCATCGGTGAAGAAAGGTGGAGGGACTCTATTAAGTCAATGGTGATAAACCCAGAGGAGGTCGGCTACTCGGGTGCACAACTTATTGATACCACCAAAACAATGGATACAGATATCTATGAGTATCTTGTAATAACTGATAGCACACTTGCATCATCATTTGACAACTTCGTTGCTTGGAAGACGAAGAAGGGATATAAAACAAAGGTAATGAATGTAAGCGATATTTCAAGCACCTATGATGGCAAAGACACACAGGATAAGATAAGAAAATGCATAATTGACTATTTCAAGAACCATGGCTTAATATATGTAGCACTTGGTGGAAAGAACGGAATGGTTCCATACAGGGCTTGCTATGTTCCCGTTGACCCATACAATGTTCCAACAGAGATGTATTATGGCGACCTTGACGGAACCTGGGATGACAACAATAACAATCAATATGGTGAACCGGAAGACGGTCAGGACTTCTTCTATGATGTCTGGGTTGGACGCTTACCAGTTACTTCTGCCTCAGATGTCGCAACTGTTATAGGAAAGACATTTACTTACGAGGGTTGTAGTTTTGCAAGCACACCAAATCCATGGGACTATCTGAACAAGATGTGCTTGATGGCTGGTTATCTTGATTCAAACACTGATGGCGGTCTTACAAAAGATTATATTGATGAGAATTATATAGGTTCATGGTGGAACATTACAAAGAACTATGCGAGAACAAATAATATGAAAACAAGTGACTGCCTCGCATCCCTAAATTCAGGTATGAATGTTGTGAACCATATTATGCATGCGAACTCAACGATACTTGGAACACAAGATGGTGGTATGACATCATCACAACTATATAATCTCACGAATAAGCCAAAGTTCACATCAACAATGTATTCATTAGGTTGTTATGCAGGTGACCTTGATGTAGATAGTAACTGTCTCTACTACTTTGTTGCTGCCCCAAACGGTGGAGGTGCTACCTTCACAGGCAACACCCGTTATGGCTGGTATTCTCCAGGAAATTATAGAATGTTTTCAGCCGATTTTGATATTGAATACTTTAATCAACTATGTGCTAATGATGTCTGGATAACTGGAGAGACAACCGCAAAACATAAATATGCTTACGCATCCACAGCAAAGACAAATGATTACTATAGATACATTTATTATGAATTATACCTCTGTGGAGACCCTGATATACCTATATACACAAACGATGCTAAGAGCATGACAGTGACAAATGAGGATACTATAAAGAAGGGTGGTCAATATTACACTGTTAAGGTTTCTGATACAGATGGCAACTTAAAAGATGCCCTTGTTTGCTTGTGGAAGGAAACCGAGGTATATAGTGTTGGTAAAACTGATGACAGCGGTGAGGTAAAACTCAGTATAAATCCAACAACCCCTGGTTCTATGTATCTGACTGTAACTGCACATAACCATAAACCAGTAGAAAAGACAGTAACTGTAAATGATGAAGATACAGGTGTCAAACTCAACTCCTTTACTGCTGTTTATTCAAATAATGGTATTATACTCACTTGGGATATAACATCAGATGTAAAAGTAGATGGCTTTAACCTTTATAGAACAACAGCACAAGAAAAAGATGCATCACCTTCTGAACTCTCATCATCACCAAACATCATCTGGACTAAGATAAATAAAGACCTCATCACAGGTAAAAACCCATTCTCATATACAGATAGAATACCTAATAAGAATATCAACTATGTATATAAACTTGAGGCGATAACAGAAAACAAGGCAGAAACACTCGGCGAGACAAAGACAGAGGGCAATCAGTCGCCATCTTCATTTGCCCTCACAAGTGTCTATCCAAATCCTGCGTATGAGAACATTAGCGTCTCAGTCGCAATACCAATAAATGCCAACATTAGCGTGGATATATACGACATCACGGGAAGGAAGATATCAACTGTAGCATCTGGTCTTTATAGCCCAGGTGAATACACACTCACATCAGACATCACAGGACTGACCAATGGTGTATATATTGTGAAGATGACATCAGAGGGCTTTACTGCGAGCAAGAACTTTGTTGTGGCGAAATAAATCTCAGCAAAAGGTTTGAATAATTGGACAAGGGGCTTAGGCCCCTTGTCTTTTATATTACGACAGAGATTCTTCGCTATGTTGATAATGACAGATTGATTTAGTTATAATGGTATATAATTTATCAAAAGGCACAAAATAAATTTTACAGAATTTTTCAAAAAGAAACTCTCATTGACAATATAATTTACTGATAATATTATATATAACTAAGAAGTGAGATTAAACCACCAAGAATATACCTTGGTGGTTTTTAAGACAAAAGATGCAACTTTTATGAACAGAAGGAGAGTATAATTAACACTGATGGTAAACTGGGAAAAGAGAAAGAGATTTACTGCTGGTCTATCAGTATTTTCAAACTCAATGCTTGTTCTGGGAAAGTTCATCATTGGTTTCTCAATGAACTCAGTCAGTGTCATAAGTGAGGCAGTGCACTCTGGAATTGATTTGATTGCTGCTGTGATTGCATTTATAGCTGTTTGGCAAGCAAGCAAACCTCCCGATAAAGAGCATCCATTTGGTCATGGTAAGGCAGAACCAATCTCTGGTTCCTTTGAAGGAATGCTCATATTCGTGGCTATTGTCATTATTATCTATGAATCAATCAAAAAGATTTTAACAGGGACTGAGGTTCAGCAGGTATATTTAGGAATGGCTATTATGGGTATTTCTGCGATATTAAATTCCATTGTATCTTGGCAATTATTCAGGGTAGCGAAGAAAACCGATTCTATTGCCTTAGAAGCAGATGCACTTCATCTCTCTACTGATATCCTTACATCAATAGGTGTCTTCGGAGGGCTTTTGATTATTCACCTAACAGGTCTTCATATTCTAGACCCTATTATTGCATTTGGCGTTGCCGCTGTAATCGGTCGTTCTGCTTTCAATATCATAAAGCGTTCAGTCAAGGATTTAATGGACGAGCGTCTATCTGAGGATGAACTTGCGAAAGTGAATAGGATTCTTGAAGAGCACTATGGACAATTCGTAAGTTTTCATAATCTGCGTTCTCGTAAGTCAGGCGCCAATAGAGAGATTGACCTCCATTTAGTGCAATGCAGAAACATCCTGCTTGAAGATGCTCATGCTGTCTGCGACCATCTTGAAGAGGAACTCAAAAATAAACTTGGTAAAATTACCATTACTATACATGCAGAACCATGTGAACTTGTCTGCAAGGAGAAGAATAGAAAATGTAACCTTTATCAGAATATTCCACCTGCCACAAAACATATAAAAAAGAAACAATAACTATTTAATTTTAATATTGACTATTATTTTTATTTTTGGATTATATTAACATTAATCCCAAGGCGTTAAAAAATGTTTATCTTTGTATTATATATAAGAGTTTCTATATTATAATTTATAATTTGATAAGGAGTATAAGATTGATATGGTAGATGATTATTCTGAGATGTGGAAAGAACTCAATATTGACCTTGAAAGGCACGATAAACTGATTGGAGGTCTTGGTGTAATATACCCAAAGATATTTCTCAATCAGCAAAATAGACCAAAAGGCATGGCTTACTTTGATAGTTTTGCCATTGACCTTCATGGCTTTCGCGTCAGTGAATTATATGAGCATAAGAAGAAGGGCGGTAAGGTCATAGGCACATTCTGCCTTTATGTGCCTGACGAGATTGTTATGGCACTTGGCGCTCTCCCTGTCTCCCTCTGTGGTGGCACCGACTTTACTATCCCTGATGCTGAGGCAGTCCTACCGATAAACTTATGCCCACTAATCAAGTCGTTCTATGGCTTTAAGAAGGCGAGATTGAGCCCATACTTTCAGATAAGCGACATCATAGTCGGTGAAACAACATGCGATGGCAAGAAGAAGGCATACGAGGTCCTCTCAGACCTCCACCCCGTCTATGTCCTTGAGATTCCCCATAAAAAGAATGTGGACTCCTCAAAACTCTGGAGAATAGAGATAGAAAAGTTTATTAATTTGGTAGAAGAAATGACAGGTAATAAATTGACGAACGAGAATCTGAAAGAATATGTGAAGATATACAATGATAAGAGGAGAGCACTTCAGAGATTGAACGCATTAAGGTGGAATTCACCGCCACCAATAAGTGGTAAAGATGCCCTACTTGTCAATCAGGTTGCATGGTTTGACGAACCGGTTCGCTTTACAAAAGCGGTGAATGAACTATCAGATGAACTTGATGATAGAGTCAAAAAAGGCGAGGGCGCCTTTCCAAAACAGCAGGTCCGATTGATGACAAGTGGCACGCCTTATGCTATACCAAACTGGAAGATACACCATATAGTTGAGTCAAGCGGTTACCCTATTGTATCTGAGGAGAGCTGTGTTGGCTCAAGGTATTACACAGAACTTGCAGATGAGATGCCAGATACTATTGATGGTCTTATAGGTGCACTTGCAGATAGATACCTAAAAATTAACTGTGCCTGCTTCACACCGAATGAGAAGAGGATGGACGATATTGTTGACCTTTTCAGGAAATCAAAAGCAGATGGTCTTATAAACTACACGCTGAGTTTCTGCACACCATATCTTGTTGAGGCAAACCGCGTTGAGGCAAGGGCGAAGAGGGAGGGCATACCTGTGCTAAATATAGAGAGCGACTACTCAAGGGGCGACAACGAGCAGATAAAGACGCGCATCCAGGCATTTGTTGAGTCAATTTGATATTATTAAAGATAAGATTATTTTTTATTTTTTAAGAGATATTTATTTCTATGAATGAGTATTATGCAGGAATAGATGTTGGTTCAGTAACCACAAAGGCATCCATCGTTAATGCTTTTGGCAAGCAGTTAGGAAGTTCTATTATATCTACTGGAATCTCTGGTGTTAGGTCTTCCAAGTTTGTATTTGAGACTGCTCTGAAAGAAGCAGACATTACCAAAGAGCAGGTGAAGAGAATAATAGCAACAGGGTATGGACGCTCACTCGTATCATTTGCGGATAGGCAGGTTACAGAGATTACCTGTCATGCCCGGGGCGCCTATAAGAAACTTGGCAAGCCCATAACACTTATAGACATTGGAGGGCAGGATACGAAGGTTATTGTTATCTCCAATATTGGTAGGGTATTAAGATTTCTTATGAACGACAGGTGTGCTGCGGGGACGGGACGCTTTCTTGAGGTGATGGCTCGTGTGCTTGAGACAGACCTTGACAATTTATCACTGATGGCACTGAATACACATAACCGCGCCAAGATAAACAGTTTGTGCACTGTCTTTGCTGAAAGCGAGGTAGTGGGGCTTCTTGCACGGGGCATAGATAGGGATGAGATAGCGAGCGGGCTTTGCTATAGCATAGCAGAGAGAATATCAAGTATGGCGAAGAAGGTTGGAATAAGCGGGGAGGTTTATATATCAGGAGGGGTTGCATATAATAAAGCGGTCGTTCGCGGTCTATCAGAATACTTAGATGAGGATATCTTTATTATAGATGACCCGCAATTAAATGGTGCCTACGGTGCGGGGCTTTCCGCTATTGATTAACTATACAATTGCTTTGGCAAGGGGCCTAAGCCCCTTGTCTTTTAAATAACATCAGTTAAAAAATGCTTGACTTAAACTGAATTCAAGTGATAAATTCTCTGAACGGTTGACAACTTGTATTTATTGGTTCATCTGCTTATAAAACATTTATAGTAGATTTTGTCATAACAGTATTAATAACTCTTCTGTAATAGAATCTTGAAAATCTATAGGAGGTGAGTGTGATGATAAACATATTAAAGAGCACAGATAAAGGACTTGTCAAAGTTGACAAGTTTGATAAGGATGTATGGATACATGTCACGAACCCTCCTCTTTTTGAACTTGAACGGCTTGCTATGGAACTTGATATTCCTTCTGACTTCTTAATGGACTCGTTAGATATTGATGAGAGGGCAAGAATAGAGGTTGAGAGAAAGTTCACATTGGTCTTAATTAGGATACCACGATTTGATAAGAGCAATGCTGATGTCCCCTTCACCACCCTACCTCTTGGTATAATATACACAAAGGACTTTATATTAACAATATGTCTGGAGAAGACGGATGCCATACTTGATGTTTCTAATAGTGGGGTGAGGGATTTTATAGGTGAGAATAGGGGGCTTTTTATACTTCATGTAGTCAGAAAGACCGCACTTTTATACTTAAAATACCTTAAGGAGATAAATAAGAAAACAGATACGCTTGAGAGGGAACTTCATAAATCAATGAGGAATGAGGAGTTAATAAAACTATTGAATATAGAGAAGAGTTTGGTTTTATTCACAACATCACTAAAATCAAATGAGATTATGATGGAACGCCTCCAGAAGATGGATATTCTGAGGGGAAATCCCGAGTATATTGATTTACTTGAAGATATAATCATTGATAACAGGCAGGCGATTGAGATGGCGAATATATATAGCAATATATTAAGTGGTATGATGGACGCCTTTGCTTCTTTGATACAAAACAATATGAATATAGTTATAAAATTCTTAACTGCGGTTACAATTATATTGACAGTTCCAACTATAATAGTAGGTGCCTACGGTATGAATGTGAGATTGCCATTTCAAAATTCACAACACGCTTTCTTTATAATCTTTTGCATATCTTTAGGTCTAACAATTTTAAGCACTATCCTTTTTATTAAGAGAAGGTGGTTTTAATTATAACTTTCCAAAGTTAGAAGTCCTTATTTTGCAGAAATATTTTGATTGTCAGATATGGACGATTAATGTAAAATTAGTTGTAATTGTTTTGAAGGGAGATATTCATGTTCTATGGCTTACTTGAATTAGGTATAGATTGCACAAAGTGCGGTGCTCTTATTCCAATAAATGGGCCCTGGGAGAGCGCTCACTGTGATAAATGCCAAAATGACATTCAGATTCCCCATGAATTCTGGAAGGATATGATAGAGAGCATCTATGGGGAGATAAAGAATGAACTAAAAGAAGGTGATGGTAGAAACTCTACGATTTGGGGTTTGTTCAATACAACACTTCTTTATGGACGACTGATGCCAAGATGTAGGTATGCAAGACCAATGTTGATATAGATGAGGTCAATATATCAAAAGAAAGCGTTTATATTTGTAAAAAGTGTGGGCAGAAGATACCAATTATACCATCACCCGACTGGTTTAAAAAAGTATGTGAGAAGGCAAAACCGGTGTTGATTGTGAATGCAGAATTACAGGGGGAGGTCGCTACCAAATCAAAATCGGAGATTGGACCTATCGCTTTCACATGCCCCCAGTGCGGTGGCGGGCTTGTGGTTGATGGCACAGAGCGCGTCGTCCCCTGTAAATACTGCAAGGTCAGCGTGTATCTTCCTGATGACCTCTGGCTTCGTCTTCATCCCGCGAGGGTCAAGACAAGGTGGTTCATTGGCTTTAGCGAAGAGTAGGTTTTCAAAATAGAAGGTGTTATTAAATTTTATAAATTAATCCCTGTCAATCACTACATTATCAATAAGATTCAAATCCGGGTCATATACATCAAGTATCATCTTATCATCTCTCACTGTAAGAAAGCAGAAGTGATGTGTCTTAACGAACTTCTGACAGTGCAGTGCATCAATATCCTTATCACGAAGCGGACCACCACCTCCGCCTGTTACAATGTAATATATGCCATTCACATAGAAACGCTGGTAGTTGTGGTGATGCCCCGAGAATACAATATCCACACCATATTGTTCAAATAATGGAACAAGCACCTTTCTTATCATACTTGCCATTCCAATGTCTATATTTGACTCTGAATATGGCGGGTGATGGAAGATGGCAATCATATCCTTGTAAGGTGAGTCCCTCAGCGTTTCCACGAGCCATCTATACTGCTCTGAACTTGGTGAGAAGTCAATATTCGTATCAAGAATTATAAAACGTATATTGAAGTAATCAACATAATACCACCGCTCATTTCCAGGCAGGTCAAAATTATCAAAATATAACTGAGATTCTCCCTCGTGATTGCCAAGGCATGGGTAGAAGAGAGAGACCTTTCTTAAATCCCATGTAATCTTATTGAATATCTCCCAGTCGGACTTACTTTCGCCATTTTCAACGAGGTCGCCTGTATGAAAGGTAATCTCTGGTTTTTTTGTCATAATAGCATTGACAACGCTAAGATGAACATTGTGGTTAGTTCGTGAGTCACCATAAATGACAACATAATGAATTTCATTCTGATAACCGTTTAAGTCACAGTATAAACCGAATAATGTAATCAGTATGATTACTATAAAAAGGACTTTCTTCATACACAAACTTTAACAGATAGATTTATTATAAAATTTATAATCTTTAAATTCAAAATATATTTCAATTTTGTTTGAGAATTGATAAAATCTCGGTGATGAAAAAAGGATTTCTTAAAGCAATATACAGGAGAGAATGTCCCATTTCCAATCCATTATCTTGCTTTATACCTTCTATCCTATGGTGAAACCTATATATATGGTGAAGGTAATTAAGTAACACCTGATGAGAAATATCAGAAAATATTTAACTCAATTCACCTACCGGAAGATAAATGCTACCGGTTTAATTATTAAGTAGAAAATTTTATAAGTGTTTTTGTTACTTCACCTTCACTGTATATAAATACTGCTGACTGCCATTTATGAAGTATGCGTAGTTGCCATCAGCATAAACACCAACAATTGACGCACCCGCAGGAACTATTGGAGTTCCCTTCTGGTTTGGATGGAGTGGGTCAGTAATGTCAAATCTGAATAGACCTGAGTTACTGATAGCAACAACCATATATGGTTCTACAATACTACTGTCAAATACAGCGTCCTGAAGGTCAAGGTTCACAACTACTGATGGTGCTGTGGGATTAGTTACATCAATGATAAATATTCCCCCCAACCAATTGCTGAGAAACACAAAATTGTTCCACTTAGTAATCTCCATTGCCCATGAATTTTTATTTACCCCAGTGGCAGTAAGTATTGCTACTATCTTAGGGCTGGCAGGATTAGAGATATCAACGATATATAATATGCCTTTATAATCACCTATATATGCGTAATTACCGTCAACGAATATTGCTCCTAATGTGCTATTAGATATTTTTGTTGATGAAACATGAGAAGGACTTGTTGGGACATTGATATCAGTGATAAATAGATAGCCCTCAGAAGCACTTCCACCTATCCAGTAAGCATAATTGTTCTGCACGAAGACCGCTTCTGCTGATTGCCCCGATATCACCTCACTTCCAACCTTTATAGGTGTTGATGGATTAGAAACATCAATGACAATAAGACCACCAGATTTATCAGCAACATAGAGGTAATTATCTTTCTTATGGACTCCAACGGCATTGTTATCTGTATCTAAATTAGATACACTGCTTGGATTCTTGGGGTCAGAAACATCACAGATATATATACCATCGCTGCTTGCTGCAATATACGCATAACCGTTATCTGCTACTATGTCAGCAAGTGAACCGCTACCTTTCAAATAAAGTGAACCCAAAAGTTCCCACGTCTTTATTTCCCCGCCACAATTTAAAAGCAAAAATATTGCGACGAGAAATAAAGTTGAACATACAAACCTAAAATTCTTCATATAAACCCCCTGATACTTAAATTATACAGGAAAACCTATCTATTAGTCAATGATAATTGAATTTTTGTGGTTATTTTTGTTTTATTATTTAATTGAATATTGTATATCAATATGTTATAATATGTTCTAACAATTTGTAATATAAGAGGTTATGTTATGAGTATATCTAGAAACATTTTTAAGTGGGTATTTCAGAACATCACTCCAGGAGAGGCGAATCCTGAAAAAAGGGTTGATGCAGATAGGATAATGGATAATTTCAATACCATTGCGAGTTCCATCTCAGTTGTTTCAGCAAAGGGTGAGTTCGCACGAGATGGAAATTCTAATGGCATATCTACTCAAAACCAGTGTAATCTAACACTTCTCACTGATAAGGGAGTTGGTGGTCTTCTTGATGTTGGCGACTGGGTTGAGATTTCAGATGGCACGAATGTCTGGCAGAAAAAGATAGAAGACACTCCATCTACTAACAAAGATGACGAAATATCATTCTCTGACCTTAATCTGGTTAAAGGTGAGGGTCCAGATGATTATTCAAACCCAAACTTCATATCATTACTATTAATTACAATAAGAAAAACAAAGAACCCTGATATAGTGCGAGCAGATAGAATCCTACTAAAAGGGCAGGGGTGCCTTTCAGCAGATAAAATACCAAGGTCAGAAGAAAGTGAAATAAGCATTGAAAAATCATTATCTGATGTAATAACTGACTTCTATATCCAACACAATGAGGATGGAACACACAAGGAGAAAGTCCTTCTATCTGGGAACCTTGATACTGATTGCTTTTCAGATGAGGGTTTTACGAACCTAATTGATGGCTCATTTGAGTTTGACCCTAATGGCGATGGATGTGCATATCCCTGGTCACCATATAATGAGCCAGATTTGAGTATCGCTACATCACCCGTCTATGAGGGTAGTTATTCTGAAAAGATAACTGCAACACAGGAGGGAGATGGTATAGAACTAACAATAGATGATGTGAAACATCTTAGAGGGAAGAAGATGACTGTCAGTGCCTGGGCTTACTATGAGAGTGCACAAGCGAGAATTGAGGTCTATGATGGAACTAATACATATCAGTCAGAACCGTTTGGCACATCTGGTGTGTGGGAAAAGGGCATTCTTACATGCACTATATCTCAGAATGCTCTAAATATAAAGGTGCGAATATATCTGACAGGTGCCGGCACATCTTATATTGATGCAGTTCAGATAACAGTTGGAAGTCACGACATTGCATTCAGTAATTCACCTGATGTCTCTGTTAGGAAAGGTTTCTCTGAGACATCACCACTCAATCTCGTAATGGGCTTTGAGAGGTGGACTGGTTATCAGGGAGCACTTGTCAATCTTCCAGACGGCTGGATACCTGCTAACTCACAACCAGATATTCTAAGAAGATACTCTGATATTTCTGCTGTCGGTCAATACTCCTGCGAGATGAAAGCGAGAAATAACCAGGGCATAATTCAGAGCATACCTATTGAGTATGTAAGTCAATTAAAAGAAAATTATCTCTGCCTCTCACTTTATATATCAAAATTTGATGACAGTGGTGATGACCAAGTTAAGATTGGCATATATTCAGGTGAGATTTGCCTCTCATCTACCCAGATATCAACAGAGGTTATTCCTATTGGTTCATTCAGGCAGTTCTCTATATTCGGCGAAGTCCCCCCAAATGCTGAAGATATAAGTGTGCGTATTGAGAATATGGCAGGAACGCAGGAGAACTTTCACCTGCTTTTTGATGGCGTTATGCTGACACCTGGAAAATTTCCAACTCAGTATTTTGCCTGCAATATCTATGAATCCATTGTATTTGGTTTCAGTATGGCAGGGTCAATTGATAATGGCTACCTTGCTGGTCCATCTGGAATTGTGGGTGAGGGCTGGGTCTTACCATACAATGTCCGGGCATCTCGTATCTCAGCATCACTTAACACACCACCTCAACTTCAAGGAACTGTATCTGTATATTTAAGGGTAAACGGTGAGAATAAAGACCTTTCAGTAACACTTAACAGTCAAACACATAGAGCATCAAAGTTTAACCTGATAGATATTGACCAAACGAATGATACCTTTGGTCTTTATACAATAGCATCCATAGGAAACAATGCCCAGGACCTTTTCGCAGTTCTTGAGTTATTAAAACTTAAACTATAAGCGAGTGTTCTATGACTAATAATAAGAATTTCAGCAGTTCAGATGAGGTTCTTGGAAGATTGTCTGCAACTATGGATATGATGAAGGTAAATATGGATATTATCACCAAGGATATAAAGGGCATAAACCGGCGTCTTGAGGGTATTTCATCAGATATAGCAGTTTTGAAATTCAAATCAAGTATGTGGGGCGTGATAGGGGGGCTCATAGCCGCAGTTGGTGTTATGCTCCTCTCACTTCTTAAGTAGTTAATATAAGTTAATTACGAGGTGATTGATTGTGAAATTCACAAGTAGAAAGTTTATATTGGCACTCTTAGGGACAATCTCTATGATAGTGTTAATATTCATTTCATTGTTTTATAGACCTGAGTTGACCATAGGACTTGCGGGTATAATGGCAGGTATAATAGCAACTTATGTGACAGGTAATGTTATGACAAATTATTTCAATAGTAATATATAGTCAGAATTGAGAACGATTGTTCTAAAAATGAGAACAAATGAACACAAAAGTTGGTCAATGATGAATATAGGGAAAGTAAGAGAAGCGATTGAGATAATACTTGTGCCAATAGATGACATCGCAGTTGGTATTGGGGACTTCAATCCCGATTTGAGGGTTGACACAAGATTAAGGGAGCGGTTATTGGCATTTGTCAATATTATGAATAATAAGTTTGGCTCATTTAAATTACCCGTCACATCGTGTTATCGTCCATTTTCTCCACAACTTGGTTCATATCACGAGTTGGATGCAAAAGACCCGAGAGGACATTGGACGGGACTTGCTATTGATATAAATTATAGGGCAGTTTTGAATAATGATATTGATAGAATATTTTTTATTAAAAGTGCGGATAAGTGCGGATTAAAGAGGATATGGCTTGTCAAGTATGATGAGTGGTGGCATTTCAGCGATTATGAATGGAGACCAGATAGTGAGGTGGCAAGGATGAGATGGGAGGTATTGAAGGAGGTGGGATTGGTATGATAAATATTTATAAACTGATACCATATATATTATCTATGCTGATAGTAATTGGTCTGATTTGGTTTTTGATATATGAAATTAGAAGTTGCCATAAAGAAGAAACCATATCAGAGGGGCAGGTGATAATGAAAGATAAAAACTGGGCATTTGTTAAGCCAAGAGTTGTTAATGAAATCAATGAGAATATTCTACCAAGTGATAAAGCAAGTGATGAGATAAAGAGATTGAGAAAGCAGGTTGAGTGGTATGCATCATATACTGCACAATTGGAAGAGCAGATTATGGAGGGCGGTGCGACCATCATAGAACAAGGTAATGATGTAGAGTTAGATTTTGAGGGTGTTAAAGATTGGGGTTATTATGAAGGTGCTTGTGGAATAAAATCAGGCGTGGGTTGGCATAAATTAGATTTACAATTCTCACCTATACCATTGAGGGTTTATAAGTTAAAGAATGGCACGATTCATATAATCAGTCCTGTCAAGTGGGTGAATATAGGTGATGTTGAAGTGGTGGAAGAGATGGCGAGCGAACCGTGGTATAAGAATGTTCATCTGTCTATTGGTGGAGGTTATAGCACAGAAAAATCACCTATAGAATCTATTGAACTTGGAATTAATAAGATTAATATAGAATACTCAAGAAGTATGAGATTGCATAATTTTATAATCAAATACAATCTATTTTAGTTTTTTATCTATCTCAAAGTAATTTCCTTCCATCAAAATATATAATCTTATAACTAGAAATTTTGTTATTATCTGAGAATAATTACAGATATTATTTTTAGAGTTTTTAATGGCAATGGATAATGATAAGGAACTACATCAAAACATAACATTAAAAGGTCTGTTCGTATCTTCTTTCAAGATGGGGCTTTATGCCTTTGGTGGTCCCGCAATGATTCCCTATATTCGCAGAGTATTTGTGGAAAGAAAGAGATTGATAAGCGATGAGATGTTCAAGAGGGGTATTGCTATGTGTCAGATGATTCCAGGCGCTACTGCAATACAACTCTCTGCTTATGTTGGACTTCTGATAAAGGGACAATATGGTGCTCTCGTGAGTTTTGTTGGCTTTGCTCTACCCGCCTTCATTCTTATGTTTGTTCTGTCTGTAATCTATGCACATATCAGCAATCTCTCATTGGTCATTAATGCGTTCAGTGGGCTTCGCGTAGTAGTTATTGCCATTATCGCTTATGCGGTATATATTTTCGGTCGCTCATCGCTTAAAGGTATAAGAGACATTATTATTGTTGCACTTGCCTTTACAATGTTCATCCTTGGCATTCATCCAATTCTCATTATAATAACTGCTGGTATTATGGGGTATATATTATTCAGAGTTAGCCCTTCAACTGAGACAAACATTGAATTTAATAAAAGAAAAGATATATGGGTGAATAATATAAGAATGGTAGTCATTATTATTTTTATAGCAATAATTGGACTTGCGGTTCTTTCAATATTAGATAAGCGATTGTTTGAACTTTCGTTCATAATGTTTCGTGTGGATATGTTTGCATTTGGCGGTGGCTTTTCTGCTCTACCAATTCTCTTCCATGAGATAGTGACTGTTCGCTCATGGCTTTCTAATAGTGTCTTTATGGATGGTATTGTGCTCGGTCAGATAACGCCGGGTCCAATAGTTATCACATCAACATTCATCGGTTATATCTTGAAGGGACCATTTGGGGCAATTGTGGCTACTATATATATGTTCCTTCCTTCATTTCTATTGGTCATATTGATTGAACCATATTTTAATAACATTTGTGTTTCGCATTATTTCAGAAGAATTATAAATGGAATTATCTGCTCATTTATGGGACTTCTTCTATCAACTGTCATCAAGTTTGCAATTGGCATTGACTGGAGCATATCAAAGGTAATCTTAACATTTATAGCATTTACCGCCCTAATGCTAAAGGTAGATATTATATGGGTTGTCCTCGGTGGAATTTTAATATCTATATTGTTTATAAGCAAATTACCATTTTAAAGGTATTTAATCTAATACCTAAGTATTTTATAGTTATTTAAATAACCTATACTTAAATATAGGAAAGATAACTTCTAATTATTCTTTTGTTTTATACTTAATTTTTAACTCATTCTTAACTAATTTTAACACATTTCTTTGAATTATTACATCTTTTATATACTGCGGGTCCTCGAAACTAATGGCATTATAGACACACCAATTCTCACAAGATGAACAACCGACCAGACATTGAAGCGGTCTTGCCACAACTGCTTTATTCTCTACCACATCATACTCAAATACATTTCTTCCACAACTTACCACACACATTCCACAGCCAACGCACCTATTCCTATCAATTATTGGAGCCCAATCTATCTCTTCTCGTGGAATTCCTTTCCACTTTGCAAACTTCTCATCTAATTGGTCTTTCATCTTATCGTCTTTCATATTTCAAACTCCTTTACCTTTTCTAATATAAAATGTAATGCCTTATCTATTTCATCATTTGAATAATCAAATGTAGTAAAAGGACCTTTTTTCTTATATCCAACATCATTTTCTAAATTCACATAAGTATTATAATCAATACCTAAGTCATCAATTATTTTTTTAGCACACGAATTTTTACATCCATCAATTATAAGGATATGTTTTAAATTCCTCACAATATCAACCTGCCTTGGAATTTTATTTACTAATGCTGGCAGTGAGCATATTCCAACTTTATTACTTCCTAATGTTTCTACAACTTTATATGCTATAGCACCTGTCAAAAAGCCCGTATTTGAAGCACCGCTATTACATACAATCAAGCCAACCTTTTGTGTTATCATTACATACCTCGCTAAACTCTATAAAAACATTTACTAATAACTGTTAGATGTTGTAGAGTATTTTAGTCATGTTCATAATGGCAACCCATCTCTGGTCTATCTATAAGTTCTCCTTTAAGATACTTATCAAGAGCCATCTTAACATTTTCTTCATCAGTTATGAATACCTCTATTCCTGCTTCTTTCAAATCATCGTAAATCCGCCTTCCCATACCGTGTGAAATAACAACTTTACATTCGCCAAGCGCCTCTAAGATTGGTCCATGGTGGTCAGCATTATGCAACCCTTCTAATCCCCTTGCATGACCCGTAAAAGTATTTGGAAGGTATTTTTGACTTAAAATCTCTTTACCCTCAACTTCAAATACCACAAAACCCCTTGCTCTCCCTATGTGGGAAGCAATCGTCCTACCATCATCTGAAACTATTGCAATCTTCATTTTAATCACCTCATAAATCAAGGGGAGGAGAGAGCATTACCCCCTCCCCATAGTTTTATTCCTCTTCTTTTTTCTCTTCCATCTTCTTTTCTATCTCGTTAAGTCGCTCCTGGAAGTATTTTATCTCATCCTCAATATATCTCTTTTCCATCTCTAAGTCCTCTTTCGTTTGCGGAGGGCTATATTTGGGGTGGAAAATCTCATATGGAGAAACTACTCTTCCCTCAGGTGTCTCATAATATGCATGCGGTCCAAAACCACACCTGCATGGACCAAGATATCTATAACCTGATGGGACTGCTGGTCGGGCGACTACCCTCTCGTAACCACCACCATGACCGTGGCACATACCGTATTCCATTCTTCTTCCGTAGAACATAATATCACCTCCTTCTACTTTGGATTTCTACCTCTAAAACGACCGATACCTTTACCACAGGGACCTCTGCCTCCTCCCCCACCGCGAGCTCCGAAACCCTTGTCAGCGTCTATGCGGTGGATATTAGAACTTCCGCATTGGGGACATTTATCGGGTCTTGGAACACCATAATCAACGCTGAATGTGTGTCCACAGTCAGCACATTTGAATGTTCTTTGAGCCATTATATGTTCACCTCCAATAATCACAATTCTAAAGCCATTAATTAGAGCACTTGCGGACTTATATCTTGCCCTTCTAAGAATTCTGCCAAATGTAGGTCTTGATATACCCATCCTATCTGCTGACGCCTCATGTGAATAGCCAAGTAGGTCAGCGAGGCGTATGGCTTCAAGTTCATCAAGACACATCTTTATTTCTTCTATACCTCTTTTTCTTTCAATGAATATAGGTCCAAACTCACAAACATCTGGTTTGTGGCATACATATCTCATCTTGAAAGGTCTTACCATAATAAAGTAATTATGAACATATGTTCATAATGAAATTTACTATAAATTATTTATTCTGTCAATACCTATTATAAAAATTTATTTGATTATTATTTTATTTTTCACTAATTCAATACTAAGATGAAAAAATATAACATTGACCAATGAATTAAAAATCTTTCATTCTAATAAATATTTCGTATAATAATTATGAAAATTAGATTCATTTATGAGATTAGAGAGGGGTTATTATAATGCGTAGATTTATATTTCTTTTTCATCCCATCTTGTTTTCACTTTTGATTATCTCTTGTGGTGAAGAGGGCGGTGGTGGAGGCGGAAATGAGAACTACATTCCAAATAAGGAGGGCTCAACATGGACATATAACTGCGTTGAGACACAGACACAGCCATACGAGCAGACAGTATTAGTTAAAGGGACGCGTGAGGTATGTGGTAAGAACTGCCAGATTGAAGAGACAACAATGACCCTAGAACCTGACCACATATCAAGGACATTCTTTGTTGATAACGATAAAGATAAGTGGATAATATATGGTTCTGAAGAAGAAGATAGTGGAAAGATTACTCACTATCATGAGTTTCACAATGGATTGGAATATGTCCATTATCCGTTCAATGTAGGGAATGAATGGAATATTTACTCTGCCCAGGGTATAAAACCACTTGACTGTCCGTTTCTTTCTGATGAATTTGACAGCAATGATATAGATGGCGATGGAAAAGATGACACGATGGATTTGACAATATCTGCGAAGGTAGAGGGAACAGAGGATGTAAGCGTTCCTGCGGGCAATTTTACCGATTGCTATAAAGTCCGATATACTTATGATATAACATTCCATTTTACTCAGTTAGGTGATTTTCATGTTGTATATACCGATGATGTATGGACTAAACCATATACGGGAACAGTCAAATGGCATTTTGTGATGGATATGCCCGACCCAATGCCTGATTATGAAATTACAGCAGAGTTGAAATCATATTATCTGCCTTAATAGAATAGTTAACCTTTGTTTATTAGATGGGTGGTCAGAAGAATAAATGACTACCCATTTATTTCACCTAAACAACGCCTTCACAATGCCAAGCGATGCGGGCTCAATGTCAGTTCCTGACTCTTCTATGAAATCGTCAACATAAACATATCTGTTGTAATATGGTGGAATACAATAGCCATATATACCACCATAACCACTTGTTATTTTATATGTAGAATCATCAAACGATAATTCTGTTGAGCCAAAGAAGGCAGATATATGAACGGGGTCCTCACCAGTAGCAGTTATGCTTATTAAACTAACTGGACTCCCTAAATCAACAGTTTTTAGAATAATCCAACTACCACTTTTTACTACATATATCCTTCCACCATAACTATCAGATTGATGTCTGTATATAGCAACATATCCATTTTTGTCAGTAGAAAGTCGAGTAAACACACCTATCTGAATAAGAGAAGGTGTTAAATAATTGGTAAAATCCTTTACAGACACTTTCATATTAGGGTTATTTGCTCCACCTGAGGCGATGTAGATACCAGATTCAGTATCAGTCCATGCATATTTGTCATCATCTGATTGAATCTTAATCTTGAAGCCATAAAGAGATGGTTCCAATTTCTCCCAATATGGCGAGGACGATAGGTCTGAATCAACAGTATAACTATCAAAATTATCTTGCCAGAGAATATCTGCAAACGCTACAAGTGGTAATAGGATGAATATAAAAATCTTGACCATAATTATCACCTCCATATAAATTTTAATATAAAGTTGATATGATTTAAATAATCTTTAAGATTCCCAGAAAACTATAAGAACTTTGATGTAAAATTTATTCCTTTCAAGTTAATTAATTTATATACTCCTTTATATTGGGGCTTTTCAGAAATTTATCCTTAAGTTCTTCCTCTTTTATTCCATCAAGAATCTTATTTACCCACAATCTCAATTTTTCTTTATATAAATTGGTGGAGGTAGTATCACCCTTCTTCTCATATAGTTTTATCTTAGTTATGTAGAAATCTTTTAATGATAATATATCGCCTATCTTCTCCACCTTTTCCTCAGCACTCTTTAGGAATACCTCACAATCAAAAAGATTTCCCCTTTCTAACATCTCATTCGCTTTAAGCATCTCAATCTCATACTTTAACTGAATATTATCTATTCTATCTATATATTCATATACAGATTGTAGCAACTGGCTATATTCATCTAACCTACCAATTTCAAGGAGCATTGATGCCTTTTTAATAATAGATGCACACTCCATATATTTCGCTCCAAGTTCCCTAAATATATCAATAGAGATGTCAATGTGCTTAAAAGCGCTCTCATTATCGTCCCTCTTGAAAAACAGTCCCGACAGACCAGAATTTCCAAAGCCATCACCCAATCTATTGTGAATAAGTTTGTTAAGTGATAAATACTCATTGTAATACTCAAAAGCCCTATCAAGGTCGCCAAGAAAAGAATATGTTCCACCTAAATTATAGTAACTTACAGCAACTCCAAGACGATTTCCAACCATCTTTTCCATTTCAATTGACTTCTTATACATCTTAATTGCTTTTGAAAGCTCTCCAATACTTCCATATTCATTCGCCAAATTATTGTATATCGCTCCTATGCTCATAATATCATTACTCTTTTCATAGAGATTTAACGCTCTTTTATTGTCTTCAATAGAACCCTTTATATCACCAACATCACTTTTGAGAGCAGCCGAAACCTTATAATAATAGGCCCAACTCATATCAAAGTTCTCAGTAGGCATCTTATCTTCCAATTCACTAATATATGCCTTTAGCTCTTCAATCTTTTTTATGGCGGTATCTAACTCCCCCTTTAAGCGATATACCCATATCATTTCAAGATATACTGTTATCTTAAACTTATTATCTTCTTCACATAAATCAAGTGCCTCCTGTAGGTTTCTTATCGCCTCTTCATATCTACTTGTCTTCTGAAGAAATTCACCATAATAATGTTTTATGAGACATATATCTGAATTTCTCATGGCAAATAACAGTGCGTTATTAAACGCACCCTCTGCCTCTTCTGCCATTCCAATAATTGAGTATTGTCTTCCAAGTTTATTGAATACCTCCCATAGTTTATCTCTTAAAATATTCAACTGCTTTATATATAATAGTGCTTTCTTATAAGATTCAATAGCGTCATTTGGAGCATATTGACTGGAAAATGTATCACCTGCAAGTATGTAGTATTTAATTGCAGATTCATACTCTTCTCCCATCTCAAAGTGATACGCAAGGTGTGTAATTAACTGCCTTTCCTTCTCGGGGTAATTCTCTAAAAGCCAATCAGCAAAGTTCTTGTGATATGACTTCCTAATTCGCCTTAATATGCTTTTGTAAATCGTCTCTCTTAGCAATATGTGTTTGAACTTGAACTCCTTTGAATCTTCAAATGATGAGAGATTCTCACTCTTTATGAAATCTTTATCTTCAAGAAGTTTAAGAGAACTATCTACATTGGTATTTAATAAATGTTTAAGGGGGCTGTCCCAAAATACATTGCCTATAACTGATGCTGTTTGAATAACCTTTTTTTCGTTCAACCGTAGATTATCAACCCTTGATAAAATAATGTCTTCAATAGAATTTGGAACTTCAAATTCTTCTATCTCTTCTTTAGCATAATATTTACCATCTTTTGAGTATATCAAACCCAATTCCATAAGTGACCTTATTATCTCCTCAATGAAGAGTGGGTTCCCCTCACCCTTCTCAAGAATGCTTCTTTTGACATCAAATGGAAGTTTCTCAATGTTGAGAAGATTTGATATGAGTTCACCTGAATCATCAATAGATAGTGGGGAGAGTTTTATAAGTGTTGTCCATTCTCTTTTAAGGACTTTATTCCTCCATTCATTGATAAAAGGTGATTCAAATGTTGGTCTCGTCATAAAAACAAACATAACTGGGGTATCTTTTATAAAATTCACAAGGTATTCAAATGTCTCAAGGGAGGTTCTATCCGCCCAATGGAGGTCTTCAATACCTATTATAAGTATATTTGATGCTTCGTATTTTACAAGTTTCTCTGCAATGAATAATAATGCCTCCCTTGCCACCTTTGGGTCTTCATTCTCACCATACGGAATTATAGATAAGAATTTTGCCACTATTTGAGAAGAATCTGGTGGGATTCCTTCAATCACCTTGAGTTTTGCCTCAATATTACTCTGCGCCTCCACACTTGGCGTATCATCAGATATATTGAAATACTGTCTTAAGATATTTTTCATTGGATAATCGGGTTCCTGGGCAAATGGTAAAAATCTCGTCCGATATATAGTTGTCGTGTCAATCCACTCCAAGAACTCATTATAGAGTCGGGACTTACCAATACCTGCATCACCTTCTATTATTACAACTGATAGTTTTTTGCTCATTGCAGTGCCTATATATATGTCAACAAGCATCTTTAGTTCATTCTCCCTTCCAACCATTGGAGATGACAAATCACCAAACCCCCGCGCACTCTCCCTCTCCTTCTTTATGCCAGTAATCTTATACACGAGCACATTTTCAGACCTTCCTCTCACAGTTGTTTCACTAATAAATTCTATATCAGCAAATGCCTTTGCCTTCTTGGCGGTCTCACCACTAATATATATCTCACCAGGAGGTGCAAGAACCCTTAATCTTGATGCAAGGTTTACTGTGTCACCTATGACTGTGAATTCCCTAACCTTTGTTCCCCCCACCTCACCTAACACCACCTTGCCCGTGTGTATGCCCATATGCATCTCAACCTTTACAGAAAGTGAGCTCGCCATATCAGAGACATTTCTTCGTATCTCGAGGGCACACCTTATTGCCATCTCAATGTGATTCTCTGTTGATACTGGCGCCCCAAACAGTATTAGCGCCTCATCACCTATGAACTTGTCTATTGTGCCACCATATTTCTCTGACGCCTCCGAAATTACTTCAAAGACAGAGTTTAAGAGGTCCTGAACCTCCTCGGGGTCAAGCGTCTCTGATATCGCTGTGAAGTTTGATATGTCCGCAAATAGGACAGTAATGTTCTTCTTCTCGCCCTTAATCTCCTCCAATATAAGTGGACTACCGCAGTTTCCACAGAACCTCTGGCTATCAGGATTATCAGAACCACAATTAGGACATTTCATTATAATTGATTTTATCTACTAACTGTAATGAAATCAAGTAAACTAATCATTCATTTTATTTTTATTATAATTTATGTAACTATATAATTACTTTATAGATAATTTAATTTATAATATGTTTGAAATAAACTATATAATAGTTATGAGATATAGGAAAGAGAAGCTCTGGTTATTTATCCTAGGAATCATAGGAATAACACTATTTTTATTATTTGCATTAAGTGATATTCAGACCATATTTAAACTATCCCAGACGACTCATTCTATTACTTTCAGATAGCATCAAATTTTATATTAGGTAAGGGCAGTTCCCTTGATGGTATAAGAACTACAAATGGTTACCATCCTTTGTGGATGATAATAATATCACCATTCTTTTCACTCAAAGAATATAATGAATGGCTACCTGTTCGTCTTGTCATAATATTAGCGGGTCTATTAACAATAGCAACCTCTTATGTTCTATATCATATAACAATGACTATCACGCAGAGAAAAATGCTTGCAATATTTGCCTTTGGTGCTTACCTTTTCTCACCAAAGAACTTTTTTTCAAGTATATCTGGTGAACCAGTGCCACTTAGCAACCTTTTATTGATGACTGGTATGTTTGTAATATTAAAAATTTTGTTAGATGAAGAAATTACATGGAGATATGCACTTATATTTGGTGGAGTTTGTGGTCTAACTATACTTTCAAGGACAGATAATGTCGTCTTTGTAATCTCTTACTTCATATTATTATTACTATGGTCTCGTGGGGAGAAACGCTTAAAGATGATTAGCATTGCAGGATTAATAACTATATTTACTCTAATTCCATGGATTTTATGGAATTTAACAGCACTTGGCACAATAAAACAGACAAGTTTTGATGCCTGCCCTTATGTGCATAGAGTTAGATTATTAAAAAACACTCAAAACCTTACTGATGTTTTTTATGTTTCTATAGGGAATCTCCTAAGCCCTACAAATATTTTTCATTTGTTTGGATATTCCCCATTCTACTTTTGTTTACCCTTCTTAATCGGGTCACTAACTGGAGCATTTAAAAATAAGAATTATAAATTACGAAGATATATAATATTTTTACTAACTATGACAGGTATTACTTTTATATTGTATGCTATACATACTTCAATAGGATTTTATTTAAGGGCGTGGCATACCGCATCCTTTGCTACCTTTACAGTATTAATAATAGTTTGTTTTATTCATATCTATTTCAAGTCCAACATTAATATCAAGAGATTTCTAATCGTCCTTTCAATACTATATATCATTATATTTATCGGTAATCTACATCTTAGAAAGGTTGAACCGCCTTATATCTGGCAAACAGATATGTATAAAGCAGCAGATTATATAAACAAAGATACTAATCACAAGTTCGCTGTCTATGATAGCGGGATATTATCTTACTTCACTTATGGAAAGGTTCTATCAATTGACGGGAATGTTAATCCTGAGGCATACAGGGCTGTAAAAGAACATAGGGTATATGATTATATGATTGAGAATAATGTTGACTATCTTATCGGTCTGATTGCGACAAATAACTCAATCTATGAGCCATTCTGGGGCTATCCTTTTGATGAGATATTTGAGCCAGTAAGCCAGAATGAAGATGATATGATATATAAGTTCAAATATCCCGGTTATGGTGTGTGTAGATTAAAGAAGTTGAAGTAGTTTTAATATTAAAACTATATATTAGCCCTCAGTTAATAAGATAATATACTTTTTCTCTTAATTATCTTTGAATTCAGATTTTTTTATCCTAAATTTGAATATATAATTATGTATTATTTATTAGTAAGGAGGAGATTTATGTCAGGTTTGAAAGTAATTGATGTTGTGAAATTCATAGTATGTGTCGGTGTGTGTTTGATTGTTGGCTTCATTGGCTCTATATTCACAACACCAAAGATACCAACTTGGTATGCCTCGCTTACAAAGCCATCATTTACACCGCCCAACTGGCTTTTCGCACCCGCATGGACATCACTCTATATTCTTATGGGAATCTCGGCGTATTTGTTATGGAGAAAGGGATTTGCTACAAATTATGTAAAAATTGCTCTCGTTTTATTTATAGTCCAACTGATTCTGAATGCTTTATGGTCTCCCGTTTTTTCGGGCTTGAGTCGCCTTTTTCAGGTCTTGTGATAATCATCTTATTGTGGCTTGTCCTTCTGTTAACTATCATATACTCATTTAGGGTTTCAGCTTTTTCTGGAATACTCTTACTGCCATATATTATATGGGTAAGTTATGCTTCGGTCTTGAATGCATCTCTATGGGTATTAAATCGCTAGCAGTGGCATATATATTTACAAATTGTTATATAGTAATTTATTAAGAGATTAAGTTTCACCTAAACAACGCCTTCACAATGCCAAGCGATGCGGGCTCAATATCAGTCGTTGTCTCCTCAAAAAAGTCATCAAGATAAGCAGGAGCACCATTTGTTTCACAGTAAATTCCACCATACCCACTATTTAGTTTATATCTGGTTTCATCATATTCTAAGTGATAATTATCAAACCACGCAGAAATATGAACTGGATTATCACCTGTTGCAGTTATAGTTATAGTTTTAACAGGACCTGTTAATCTTATTGAATTCAAAGAATTGTTTCTATTACCCATCAATATAAATGCTTTGTAATAGTATTGGTCAGGTTCTATAGATTTACTGAGTTGATACGCAGCAATATAACACTTACCATCATAAGAAACACGAGTTGCTACACCAATATAAGAAATATAACTTTCTGTATATAATTTTGGAATATTAACCTCCAATGCTGATACCTTCATATTCGGGTCATAGGCACCACCAGATGCAATATATACACCAATCTCATATACACCATAAACCCAATTATCATTATCTTTCTGATAAGAAATTCTAAAATACCAATTATTTTGGCTCAATCTATCCCAATAAGGTGACTCTTCAAGTTTCATACCAACTGTATAACTATCAAAATTATCCTCCCAGAGAATACCAGCGAGTGATATCAGGGGAATAGATATTAGAAATAAACAGAAGATCTTCATATTCATCCCCCCTTATGAAAATCTATCTTATTAAATATAATACATAATTAGTTCAATGTCAATATATATTTTAGCGGCCTGATTTATTAAACCATTTCCTGTCATCCTTGGCATCCTATCATTGTAAGGGATAATGCGCATTCTCACTTACGGTTGATTTACCCCAACCTCTCCTTTGCCACCCTCATAAACTCCGCTATTGCTATTCCCTGCGGGCATTTCTCCACGCACTCACCACACTCATTACAAGCGCTCATATCAACGCCCCAATCGGGCTTCGTGCCAAGAAACTCAATCCTCACTATTCATAGATAATTGTGTATAATTGTGAAATTGAGTCAATATTTATCAACCTATTATTTAATAAATATTTAAGCTTGAGATATAAAAAATCAACGAATATATTGAAAATAAAAAATTATCTAATATAATTTTAGTTTAATATCTATTCTGTTAGTTTTATATATGAATATTGACCTTAACTTTCTTTTATATATTGGTGTCGGTTTTGTCGCCCAATTCATTGATGGCGCCCTTGGAATGGCTTACGGTGTCATCTCAAACTCATTCTTGCTCGGTCTCGGTTTTCCACCCGCCATAGCAAGCGCCACTGTTCACTCAGCAGAGGTTATTCTCACGGGTGTGTCGGGTTTCTCGCATTTCAAGTTCGGTAATGTTGATAAGAGATTATTCCTTCGCCTTATAATACCAGGCGTAATTGGGGGGGTTCTGGGTGCTTATATTCTAACTCATATTCCAGGAAATAAGATAAAACCATATATCGCAATATATCTCCTAGGGATGGGAATTTTTATTCTAATAAGGGGAATAAGAAAGATGAAAGAAAAATATGTTAAGAATCCTTACTTTATATCAGGTCTTGGGACTTTTGGTGGCTTCTGCGATGCTGTTGGTGGTGGTGGCTGGGGACCAATTGTCACATCAACAATAATGGCAAGTGGACATACTCCAAGAAAGACGATTGGCTCTGTTAATGCATCTGAGTTCTTTGTCACGGTTGCAGAAAGTGTGACATTCTTTCTCACAATAGGGCTTGGCTACTGGAAGATAATGATAGGAATACTGATTGGCGGGCTCATCGCAGCGCCGCTCGCTGCCTATTCCTGTAAAAAAATTCCTTCAAGACCTCTAATGATAATGGTCGGAATACTCATTCTACTCACAAGCGTGAGAACATTGTATCTGGTTTTAAGATAAATTTAGTAATAATTCATTAATTGAATTATTTATATTTTACTTTCATTCTTTTATACTTTTCAATTAGAAATAAATAAGCATTTTTTTCAAAATAAGATTTTATTTTATCTCTTTTCTGTTATAATGTTTCCACCAACAAAAATATTTGCTGGTCATTTTATAAAGGAGGAATCTATGAGAAAAATAAATATACTCGTGGTCGTTGGGTTATTTATGACTTCAGTGATACCCGCTATTGCCAAGGGTCCAATAGAGACAGAGCCCGCCTATACGCTTGGTGCAGGTCATTTTGACCTTGATGGCAGTTTTGACCTGAAGTGGCAGACAAAGGGCGAAGATAAAGATAAATATGTTCTTCTTGTTTTCAATGCTGAGCCAACAATAGGAATACTGCCAATGATGGATATAAGAGGGAGGATACCAGTAGGTTATTACCTGCCAAAAGTTGGTGATGGTGGCTTCGGTATAGGTGATATTGGTGTCGGCGCAAAGGTTGCATTCATAAGAGAACCCGATATGCCACTCACAATGTCTGTCTTCACAATGGTTACTCTGCCCAACGGCAAGGATGAGTATCATATGAGCAACAATATGACAGATGTAGCCATCACTGGCTGTGTCTCAAAGACGCTTATTAAGATAATTATGCTTCACGCCAATATAGGCACGGGCTTTTCAAAACCTGAGGCAGTAGAAGGTGAAGAGGGAGGTGGCTGGCAGGCGGGTGATTTAAGAATGTCAAGCGCCCTTGTTATTGGATTTCCATGGACACTTGCTCTCTTTGGTGAAGTGGTAACAAAGAGACCTCTTTCTGGTGATAATAAAGTGTGGATGTCTTATTCAAATACAGGTCTTGTATTCTCACCAATACCACTTCTTAATTTCAACCTCTCATTTCTGTATGACCTTAAGGACTCACCCGATATGAAGTGGGGTATACGCGCAGGGATGACACTTGGTTTTTAAAGAATGAAGAATAACGATTATTAAGGGTCATTCTTAATATATCTCTTAGCCCCTCAGTGAAAGAGGGGCTTTATTTTATCTCGGGGTCAAACCTGAAATGATAAACACAAGTTAGGGTCTTTATAGAGCATGGTGAGAATGTCCAATAAATCATTGCTTTCTCAATAGGATTTGAGAGGTCTGTGGGGCAGGCTGATGCAACCCAGCAATTCTGGATGTAACCGTCTGGCTTTATATCAAATGCGATGTCAACACCCTTTATTGGTGTGCTTTCTTTCTTGGAACGGTATGCTGCATATATTGCATTCAGTTCTGCAATATAACCCCTGGTTACGCATTCATTCAAAACCTCATCTTCAATTGATGCTTTACCGCTTTCTATCACTATTGTTCCCCTCTCAAGTGGCACATCACTGAAACTATAGTTAAATGTGATAAATGTGGTTGTGCCATCAAACGGTTCAAATACTAATGTGTCCATTATCTTTTGAATGAAATGTGAGAGTGAGCCAGTGCATGTCTCCTTAACACCCCCAACAGCAGTTCCATCAGCATGGATTCTGAGTTCTATTGTCAGCGTATTGTAACTTTCACCTCCTGATGCGATGTGGCAAGCATAAGCGATATCAAGCAGTCGTGTATAACTACGCTCTTCCATCTGAGACAGTATGCTTTCAAGGGATAGACCTCGCCCTTCATTTAATATTGCATTGCTGATGACACCCTTGCCTTCAGACAGAGCAGTGAATGTAAGAATTAGAATTAAGCATATAAAAGAAAATGAAAAGTGCAAGTAATATGTTCTAATCATACTTAATATCTTTTTCATATTTTATTATATTATAAATAAGGTAATGGAGAATATATAATATTTAGGATTTATATGTGTAAGCGATTTGATAAGAGAGGTGTCTCATATGAAGAAAAGCACTATATTGAGAAAAGCGATTATGGAGAGAAGGGCGGTCGTTGTCCCTGGCTGCCACGATGCTTTGAGTGCCAAGATAATAGAAGATTGTGGTTTTGAGGCAATTCAGGTATCGGGCTTCGGACTTGCCGGCTCCCTCCTCGCAAAGCCAGATGTCGGGCTTATCCAGATGAAGGATATTCTTGATATGACACAAAACATCGTTAAGGCGGTGAATATCCCTGTTATGGCAGATATTGACACGGGAGGAGGCAATGCTATAAACGCGATGTGGATAACAGAGCGTTTAATCAATATGGGGTGTGCAGGAATGAATATAGAGGACCAGGTATTCCCAAAGCGTTGTGGTCATATGGCAGGTAAGGAGGTGATTTCAGCAGATGAGATGGCAGGCAAGGTTCGTGCCTGTGCTGATGTGAGAAATAAACTTGACAGCGATTTCATAATCAATGCGAGAACTGACTCATATTCTGTCTATGGTCTTGATGAGGCAATAATGCGGTGTAATCTCTATCTTAAGGCGGGTGCTGACCTCATCTTCATAGATGGCATAAGGACGAGGGCAGACATTGAGAGAGCAGTTAAAGAGATAGAGGGACCACTTTCAGTCAACCTGATGGATGCGATAACAGGCGCGAAGACCGAACTCATACCAATACCTGAACTTGCGAAGATGGGTGTTGGAAGGGTGTCTATACCTGTGGCGTCAATAATGGTTGTTCACAAGGCACTTACCGATTTCTTCAAAGCCCTGAAGGCATCACCCACGGGGCTTCTCTCTGGTGAGACAAAGTGGGCAACATCATTTAAGGAATTTACTGACTTTGTTGGTCTTGGCGAATATAGAGAACTTGAGGATAAGTATTTACCAGAGGAAAGGGTGGAGGAGAAGTATAAGGGAAGGTAAGGTTAAAAGAACAATATGCTCAATCTCTTTTAATGCACTATATTAGAATGAAAATGAAAATTCCAAATAATATTGCCCCCTGTGGTATTAACTGTCGCCTCTGTCCTGATTATGAGCACTTCCCCTATGGCTTCTCAGAGTTATCATCACGATTATTCCTTCTTATAAAACGCTTTTCGTATTCAATTGAGATAGCAAGAAAAGAGGGCAAATTCTCAACTGATGATTTCATAAATTGTCTAAAATGGTTCTCAGAGCAGAAGAATACCTGCAATGGTTGTTTAGAGACGCCATCACAATCAGATTCACCACTCCTTCCTGGCTGTGACCCAAACTGCCCCATAAGAAAATGTGCTAACGAAAAGAATGTCCAACTATGTGCTTTCTGCGAGCACTTTCCCTGCGAGCACTCATCATACTCAGAGAAGGGTCTTTCTAATCTTGAGAGAATTAAAGAGGTTGGTCTTGAAAGGTGGTTAAAAGAAGAGGAAGAGAAGGTTAAATCATTTCTTGAATAGATTTCACATTAAACTTATATTACATTCTTATTAAGTATGGCTGAAAAGTGGAGGAGTTCGGGTATGTTTGTTCCTACGATAGTTATGGCTGTAATTGCCATAGTTCTATTGATACTTGGTTATCTAAGGGGCAAGGGAGAGCATATTTTGGGTTTTAGGTCGGCACTTACCTTGACACTTCAGGTTCTACCACTTCTCATATTCGCATTCATCGTAGCGGGAATGGTTCAGGTTCTCGTGCCAAGAGAGTCGCTTGCGAGGTGGATAGGGACCGAGTCGGGGCTGAGGGGCATAATGATAGGGACGGTTGCAGGTGGAATTTCGCCAGGTGGACCCTATGTAAGTTTACCAATAATGGCTATTCTTCTTCAGTCAGGTGCGAGCATAGGCACCACTGTCGCATTTCTCACAGGTTGGTCTCTCTGGGCGGTTGCCCGCCTTCCTATGGAGGTCGGAATACTCGGCTGGAAGTTCACACTGGTTCGCCTTGCCAGCACATTCTTCTTCCCCCCGATAGCGGGTCTCATTGCCCAGGCACTCTTTGGTGGTGTCAAGTGGACATATTGACATAAATTTAATGATAAGATTAATCAATTTACTATTGACTTAAAATTACAATTGTGATAAACTCCGAAAATATGAACACAAGGCATATATGTCATTGCTGGTGGGACGGTTGGGGAATCTTCTGTTTCTAGATTAAAAATCTCAACATTTTTATTAATAAGAAGTTTAGCACCTTAGATGCATTTAACATCTATTTGAGGTGAAGGTAAAAACCTTTTAGGAGGTGTTTATAATGGAAAGGTCACTAATTGAGGAGAGATTGCCAAATGTATGGAAGCCATATCTATCAATGGTCAAGGAGATAATGAAAGATGGGGCGCTTTCAACAAAGGTGAAGGAACTTATTGCGACTGCCCTCTCAATCGCTGTTCACTGCGAGCCATGCATAAAGATACACATAAAGAGGGCTGTTGAGAATGGTGCTACAAGAGATGAGATAGCGGAGACGCTCGGGGTAGTGCTTCTTATGTGCGGTGGTCCAGGTGATGTCTGGACGAGAAGAGTTATAGAAGAAACTATGAGTAAGTGCTTTGAGAAATAGAGTATTTATTTGATATAGGAATGTTAAATATTTCAAGAGAAAGGAGTAAAGATGTTTAAGAGAAGAGTTTCTGAGTTATTTACTTATAATATTGTTAGTTTGCTTGCCATTTTTATCATCAGTTCGTTAATCTTTTGTATAAGTAGAGTGCAAGCGGAGGAGTATCTAAACCCAATAGAAAGGGCGCTTAAAACAGGAAACCCCGTGGTCGTGGATTTTGGAAGAGATATGTGTGTTCCCTGTGTCAAGATGAAGCCAATACTTGAGGAGTTGAAAGAGGAATATAAAGGGAAGGTTGAGATTGTAATCATAAATGTTGACGACCTTCCATCTCTTGCAAAAAGTTATAGAATAATGCTCATTCCAACTCAGATATTTTTAGATAGTGAGGGAAAAGAGATATACCGACATGTTGGTTTTATGTCTAAGGAAGAGATTAAAAAGAAATTAGGTGAAATTATAGGGGGAGATTTTTGGAAGCAGTATTAAGTAATATTAACCATATCATAGAGACCAATTACTGGCTCGCATTTTTAGCAGTATTCTTTGGAGGTATGCTCACTGCATCAAATCCTTGTGTCTTAGCAATGATACCACTCATAATCGGTTATGTAGGCGGGTCTAAGGAAGCCAAGGGATTTAAGAAATCTCTCGTTTTCTCACTGTTCTTCGTAATTGGTCTTTCTATTACATTCACTGTCCTTGGAGTGATTGCGGTCTTTCTTGGAAGGTTATTTGGAGATGTAGGTGGCTTTTGGAAATATATCGTATTTGGGGTATGCCTGATAATGGGATTATATTTATTAGGCGTCTTCAAGATAAATGTAAAGTGGGGTCTATCTTGGAAGCCGAAGATAACGGGAATAGTTGGTGCTCTTCTATTTGGGCTTCTATTCGGTGTTGTATCATCGCCTTGTGCCACTCCGATATTGTTCGTGCTCTTGACATTGATAGCGGTGAAAAGCAATATTATTTATGGCGTAGCACTACTTTTCTTCTATGCCTTAGGTCACAGTGCTTTAATTCTTGTGGCTGGGACATCAATAGGTGCTGCTAAGAGTTTATTAGAATCAAAGGGATTGAGAAAGTCCACCTTTGTATTGGAAAAGTTTAGTGGAGTGCTTATTATACTTGTAGGTATATATTTTCTTTTCTTTGTAAAATTATAGATAGGAGGGTATATGAAGATAGAAATCATTGAAATAGGTTGTCCTTCTTGCAAGGTTTTGGTTGATAGAACAAGAAAGGCAATAAATGAACTTGGTTTAAGTGAGCATATTGAAGAAATTAATGATATATCGGAGATGATGAAGTATGGAATAACATCACTTCCCGCACTTATTATTGATGGAAAAGTAATGAGTGAGGGGAAGGTTCCAAAAGTAGAAGAGATAAAGGAATTTCTAAGCAATACAGAAGGGAGGATAAGATAGATGACAGCGACATGGTTTCCAGTAATTGACTGGGACTTATGCACATCTTGTTTTGAATGTGTGAAGTTCTGCCCACATGATGTTTTTAAGATTATTGATGGAAGAACAGTGGTGGTAAATCCACTGAACTGTGTTGAGTTCTGCAGGGGGTGCCAGAGGGGCGCCTGTGATTACGATGCCATATCATTTCCAGGTGATAGAAAGGTTATTAAGGAGGTGAAATAATGGATAAGACAGGACTATTACTCTGCGTTTGCCAGGGCACATGCCCATCGTTTGGTCAAATGAATGTCTTTGAGATATTGAATGTGCTGAGGAAAGAAGACAAGATAGATTTTGTGGCACTGCATCCACAATTATGCTCCGATGATGGCGATGAGTTTCTGAAGATATTTCTTTCAGGTAATAAGATAGGCAGGTTGATAGTTGCGGGCTGTGACCCTGTTATGCAGAGAAAGATGTTCAAGGGGGCATTTGAAGAGGCGGGCTTTAGCACCGATAAACTCGTCTCAGTAGATATAAGAAATATGACTACTGAGCAGGCGGTCTCTGCCATTAAGAGTTTAATTTAACTGCTTCTTAATCTTGCTTCCAAAAAATTAAAGAATTTTTGGATGGAGGTGCTTTACTATGGATGTTTCTGGGAAGAAGAGGTTAGGTTTATTAGATAGGTTTCTCACACTATGGATATTTATAGCAATGGCTGTTGGTATATTAATCGGATATATTGGACCCCAGATAACAAGGTTTATAGCTGGACTGCAGGTTGGCACGACATCAATACCTATCGCAATTGGTCTCATACTTATGATGTATCCACCGCTCACTAAGGTTAAATATGAGGAGATGGGGAGGGTATTCGCAAATAAGAGATTACTTGCCTTATCTCTTATCATAAACTGGATAGTTGGACCACTTGTGATGTTTGCGCTTGCTATTATCTTTCTGCGTGGTCACCCCGAGTATATGATAGGTGTTATACTGGTGGGTCTCGCAAGGTGTATAGCAATGGTCATTGTATGGAATGAACTCGCAGGTGGAGATAGAGAACTTGCGGTTGGTCTTGTCGCCTTTAACGCTATATTTCAGGTTCTATTCTACGCTGTATATATATACCTTTTTATTACACTTATGCTGGGCTGGCTTGGACTTGTCAAGGGAGTTAATGTTAATGTATCAATGCTTGAGTCAGCAAAAACAGTATTTATATATCTTGGAATACCATTTATTGCGGGCATAATAATGAGGTTTTCACTGATAAGAACTAAAGGCAAGGAGTGGTTTGAACGCTCGTTTGCCCCGAAGATAAGCCCAATAACACTTATCGCTCTTCTATTTACAATAATTGTGATGTTCTCACTTAAGGGTGAATATATCATCAATAATCCACTTGATGTGCTTATTGTTGCAATTCCATTGACCTTATATTTCTTCATTATGTGGTTTTCAGCGTTCTTCATAGCAAAGAGAATGGGCGCTGATTATGAAAAGACGACCGCCGTGTCATTCACTGCAGCGTCAAATGACTTTGAACTTGCTATCGCTGTTGCCATAGCAATATTTGGCATAACATCAAAGCAGGCATTTGCGACTGTTGTTGGTCCCCTTATGGAAGTGCCTATACTCATAACGCTTGTAAATGTCTCTCTTAAATTAAAGACAAGATTCAAAAAATCTTTATCCTTGTAATTCTTACAATCATTTACTATTTTAGAAATATTCAGGTATTAAATTTATTGGTTTACTTTTTTTAGGAGGATAATAATGCCAGAAGAAATTATGAAAGAGATTGATTGGAATGAGGTAGTAACACTTGCATCGCCATATTCTTATGTGCTTGCCGTTACCGTTGCTCCTGATGGCAAGCCCAATATCATAGGTCTCTGCTGGTGGACTTATGTCTCCTGGAATCCACCGATGCTTCTCATATCTGTTGGAAAGCCCCGCTATTCACATACCTGCCTTGACCACCTTGGTGAGTTCACGCTCAATTTTCCATCGGAGGAGATGGCTGAGGGCGCTTGGCTATGTGGTAAGAAGTCAGGAAGAGACACAGACAAGTTCAAGGAGGCGGGCTTTACACCAGTTCCATCCAATATTGTAAAGCCACCTTTGATTTCGGGTTCAACAGTTGCCTTTGAGTGCAGGGTTGTGAATAAAGTCCCCGCGGGTGACCATACAATCTTCATCGCTGATATTCTTGCTATGCACGGGACGGAGAAAAAGGAACACCATATTTACACAGTCCATTATAGTAAGATGCTCTCACTTGGGTCTGATGGCTATGCAAATTTCAATCTTGAGGAATGAACATCTATTTTAATAGTTCAGGATGTTTTGATTTTAGCCATATTTCAACATCATTACGCAATTTTGTTGCAAACTCAGTTATCTCAATTACTTCCTGTCCAGAGATATTACCTGCCACCTCATAACTGCTTTCGTGACGTTTCTTACGAAATGCCTCAAAATTTAATATATTTTCCTTATCTAATCCGATTGTGAGAGCAAGCGACTGGATGACATAGTAATGACTTCTTTCTCCTTTTGATACCCTATATCTACATGCACGCAGAGCAATATTTGCTAATTGAAGCGCTGAATTGTAAGCAAGATTAAAGCGCGCATCCAAACTTAGATTAGTTATTTGGCAGTCCTTTAAATCTCTTTCTGCAACATTCAAAAGGTCTTTTATCTCCTGTGGACTTGCTAACTGCTTTGTCAGCCAGTTGTTCTTAACCCATTCTTCTAAGTTCATTCTCACTACCTATAAGAAATATAATCTTACCTCTAATAACACTTGTTAGGAAATGATGTTTCTCACTTAATTTTTTATTAAACTCTTTTAATGAGTAAACTGTTGGATTGACATCTCTTCTTAATCTTTCTTGAGTTGAAGCAAGTGCTTTGATTATCTCAGAGAAGGTTATTCTACCAATGACAATCAAATCAATATCACTTTTGTTATTTGGGTAGCCCTGAGCAAAAGAGCCATAAATAAAAGCCAATTTTACCTTATCAGAGAGAGGAGAAAGGGCTATTTTAAGAACATCAACAACACCAAATGTCTTTATAACAATTTCCTTAATTTCGTTAAATATTGGGCATTTCTTATTGGCGCTATAATATATCTGATGTCCGACTGCTTCTCGCTTGACAATACCTGATGAAGTAAGATTCTTTAATTCACGATAGACAGTTCCTTTTGATATTCCAGTTATTTTTGCAATCTGTCCCACATAAAATGTTTCATCGGGATGGGAATATAATAAAGATAATACAAGCCTACGGGTTTTTCCAAATAGTGTAGATGAAATATTCTCATTATTTGTAAATGTTCTCATTTTTAGAACAATCGTTCTCATTTTGAGAACGAATTATATTATCATATAACAAATTTATTATATATTATCAACCTGTAATTTTGTTTTTATAGTTTTCCAAAATCAAAAATTAGAGATTATTATATAAATTAGTATTTATATTCTGACCAATTCAACTTATCATAGAAAGATTAAGTTATGAGCAATGATGAAATAGTCATTAAGTCAGATGGCACCGCTAAGGAGCGAACTGGTCTAAAGTTTATATTACGCGCCTTCAGTTATAGAAACTATCAGTTATATTTTGCAGGTCAGGGCACATCGCTTATTGGAACATGGATGCAAAATGTTGCTATGAGTTGGCTTGTCTATCGCCTGACGAACTCTGCCTTTCTATTAGGTCTTCTCGGATTCGTAAGCCAACTACCGACACTTCTTGTAATGCCATTTGCGGGCGTTCTTGTAGATAGATATGATAGGAGAAAGTTGCTAATTGGCACGCAGGCTATGGCAATGGTTCAGGCATCAATATTATCTCTACTTGTCTTTGTTGGTGTTATAACTGTCAGGCAGATAATACCGCTCAGTATCTTTCTTGGTCTTGTTGGTGCAGTTGACGCCCCAACAAGGCAGTCGTTTGTCATAGAAGTCGTAGAGAAGAAGGAGGACCTGCCAAGTGCAATATCGCTTAACTCTGCTATGTTCAATGGTGCGAGAATGGTAGGTCCATCAATAGCGGGAATAATTGTTGCCGCCTTCGGTGAGGGTGTGTGCTTTCTTCTAAATGCCATAAGTTTTCTCGCAGTTATCTTCTGTTTATTTGCTATGAAAATAAAACCGAGAAAAGTCAGAACCAGTTCTAAGAATATGATTTATGAAATGAAAACGGGCTTTAAGTATGCCTATGGGTCTCTTCCTATAAGGTCCATAATACTCTATCTTGGCTTTGTAAGTTTAATAGGAATGTCTTACTTTGTTCTGATGCCTATATTTGCGAGGGATATTCTTCATGGAAGTGCACGCACCCTTGGTTTTCTTATGGCTTCCACTGGAATAGGTGCTTTGGGTGGCGCCCTGTTTCTTGCTTCAAGAAAAAATGTGATGCAGTTATTCAAGATAATTGTAATCTCAGGTTTAATATTTGGTTGTGGTATTATCTTCTTTTCATTCTCTCGTTATCTGTGGTTATCATTAATACTTTTGGTTTTCACGGGCTTTGGTATGATGACCCAAATGGCATCGTGTAATACCATCGTTCAGACGATTGTTGAAGACGATAAGAGGGGACGAGTGATGAGTTTATATACAACAGCATTTATGGGAATGATGCCATTTGGTGCCCTTATAACTGGAACCCTTGCGAGTATAATCGGCGCTCCGTATACTATGATTATAAACGGTCTCTCCTGCCTTATTGCATCCCTCGTTCTCTCAACAAAGATTGAAAAATTAATGGGTTTGGCTCATCCCATTATCAAGAATAATTATCGTTGAAAGTAATTTTGAAAATATATTTATGTTAATCATTTTATATGCCTAATCCTTCAAATCATCATTCTAAATTTCTAATTTTAGGAGTATAATTTATAAAACCTTATTCTATTATAGATATTTTTTTATGAGATAAATTTATGAATGGCCCTGAAAAGAGTTTTGTTTTTGATGATATTAAATCATCAGCAAAGATATTGAATGACCTGATTGATTATCAGGAGGGTTAAGTTGTCAGCAAGGATATAATAAGAAGAGATAAGGGGACAGTGACTCTATTTGCTTTTGACACATTTCAGGGTCTCAGCGAACATACAGCACCATATGATGCCCTCGTTTATATTATTGATGGTGTCTGTGAGATAAAGATATCAGGTAAGCCCGTTCAAATTAAAGCATGCGAGGTAATAATTATGCCCGCAAATGAGCCACACTCGCTTCTCGCAATAGAAAGATTTAAGATGATGCTCATAATGATAAAATTGTAAAAAATTAATAGATAGGAAGAGATTAAATTCCATACTAAAAATGCTACAAGATTTTATGAATTTTGAAGAAAGATATACCTATGATTAGCAATTATGGCATACCAATAAGATATGAGATAGAACTTGAGATGATATTAAAGTAGTGAAATTGATTAATAAGTTTAAGAATTTCTTATTGTAATTTCATTTAAAATTGCTATTTTAGAAATAATATGCAGAATGAAAAGAGCCCATCGGAACTTAGAACAACTATAAGGGTCTCAACGACTGAAGGCATCTTCACCCAGGTATATAATTCAATCGCGGGACCTGGCAGTATCTTCATAACCAAGTTTGCGGTCCTTCTCGGTTCAACGCCATTTCACTTTGGTGTTCTCTCTGCCATAGGTCAACTTTCTCAGGTATTTCAACCGCTTGGCGTTGCCATCACAAGAAATTTGACAACACGCAAGAGTGTTGTTCTTAAATTCGTTTCTTCGGGTCGGGCATTAACGCTTCTCTTCGGTCTTCTGCCATTTGTCTTCCCATCTCAGAGGGCGATATGGGCGTTTCTGTTTCTCTTCTTTGTGAGCACATCTCTACAAGCGGTTGGGGCGAATGCCTGGGTTGCGTGGATTGCGGATATGATTCCACTTCGCATAAGGGGCAGGTTCTGGGCGCTTCGTTCGCAGTATCAGATTATTGCGGGTCTTCTCATGGGATTTATTGTTGGTGCTATAATTGACCTCTTTGATGAAGAGCCAGGTTTTCTCGCAAGATACATACTCAACTATATTGGGAGGTTAGCAATTTTTACACCCAGAAATATCTCTTATGCCTTTCTATCTACATTTATATTTTCAGCAGTATTCGGACTTCTTGGTATTAGAATTCTATCAAGACAGCCCGAGCACCCAAAGGAGATAGAAAAAGAGGGCTTATTCAGAATGTTCTTCTCTCCATTATCCGACAGAAACTTTCGCCACCTTATTTTGTATTCCTCGTGGTGGATGTTCGCTATAGGAATTGGCTCGCCTTTCTGGCAGCCATTTATGATATCAAAACTGAAGATGCCACTTGTTGATATTATGATATATGGGACTATAAGCACAGTTGCGTCTATTCTAACATTAAAGCCCTGGGGGTATCTAATTGACAGATTTGGAAATAAGACGATGATGAAGTTTGCGATAGTATTGAGCGCTGTCAACCCTATGGTATGGCTTTTTGCCAACTCAAATAACTATAGGTTTTTATATATTGAGGCATTCACATCGGGTGTTATGTGGTCGGGTGCGAACATAATCTCAATGAACCTTGTTTTAGCGATAGCACCAGAGGAGAAAAAGCAGGTATATTCGGGTCTTCTTGGTGCTTTCTCTGGCGTGGCGATGGTTATAACAATGCTTCTTTCGGGTGCATTTTTACCAAAGCCAATGAATATTGAATCATTTTATCTTGAACCTGAACAGATTTTATTTGGACTAACTGGTATTGCCCGCCTTACAAGTTTAATTCCCCTCTCACTCATATCGGAACCAAAGGCAGCACCAATTGGTGCAGTCCTCTTCTACTTCTCTCAGAATGCAACAGTGAGAATAGCACAATTTGTGGGGTGGATATTTAGGTTTAGAAAGCAGGACTAAGAGATAATCTATAATATTAGATATTATTTCTCTATTCTTTTGATTTCATTTCAATAATATCTTTGACTATATCCTCAAGTGTCCTCTCTTTGCCTTTCTTAAGCATATCAGCAACTGTCTTTAGTGGCAGTTCTGATTCCAGTTCACTAAGTAGACCTTCTGCCTCTTCCTTAACATCTTTTGGAGTTGCTCGGTGGTTTATGATGAAGGAGAGAATATTAATAGCACACTCTATTGGCTCGCCATCATCAAAGACCGCGAGAACACCGTCACCCGTGTGCTTGAATATCCTACCACCATATCTCTCAATATGTTTTTTTAGGATAGAGTCGTGAATAGCGAGGGCTTTGCCCATCTCATTACCGAACTTCTCCCACTTTTCTGATGAGCCCTCAATGTCAGTGAATAGAAATGTCAGCATATAGATATTCTAATAGAAAATATAAAAGCATTCAATAGATAGGGAAGTAAAACAATATTCTTATTCTGTATTAGTATTTTAGCGATTCTCTATTTCATCTTCCCTTTTCCCTACCCTGAAGCTCCTCTATCAGTTCGGTTTGTATTCTCTGAATCTCTAACAACCTTTGCCACTGGTATCTTATCAAATGGTCTATCCTACTGCTAAGGCGTCGTATCTCAAGCTCTGCCTTGAGGTTCACACGATAATCGTGTTCTGACCTTAAACGGTCCCTTGCCTCCTGTCTGTTCTGGCTCATCAAAATAATAGGTGCTTGAATTGCAGCAAGGCAGGAAAGTATCAGATTGAGAAGAATAAATGGATATGGGTCAAAGGACCTTAGAAGTAATAGAATAGAGTTGATAATTATCCATATTATGAGAAAAGAAAAGAATAAAATAATGAATCCCCAACTGCCACCAAAATCAGCAATCTTATCAGAGAGGCGCTGACCGAATGTTAATTTCTGGTCAAATTCAGAGTTTATATTCTTTGATATTAACTCCTGCTCTCTTATACTCTTCACCACATCTTTCTCTAACGCTGTTAGTTCACCTTTCTCTGTTTCAATAATATTCTGTATAAACTCCTTTCTAAAATCACTCAGGTCTGATATACAGATATATCCTTCATTTGACCAATCTTGATACTTCTTCTTTATAATCTCTACAATTGGTTCGTCAACCAGTTCTGCTGGGATGACCTCGTTTTGTTTCTTCTCCTTCTTACATATCTGACATATAACCATCTTATGACCTTTTCTTATCATAACACCCTCCAAGAAAATGCTATATTAATAAGTCCATATAATATTTTTACATAAATATTAATATGTTGGGAGATTTTTAATAGATGTTCAGAGATTATTTACAATTATTGTTTATGTAATTTTTATTCTTATGTAGCGGTTTGGCTTATCAAACTATCTTCTTATCATTCCGAGCGATAGCGAGGAATCTCTGTCATATTGTTTTCAAATCAATATTGAGTAGTAATTACTATTACATAGATTCTTCACTCCACAACGCTTCCGTTCAGAATGACATAGAAAATTTGGTTTTCATTCCGAGCGTAGCGTGGAATCTTTGTCGTATTATTTAGCGACCACAAACCTCTTGCTCGCAGATAAGCCCTCACCTGTCATCCTCACAATATACACGCCATTCGCAAGACCTGATACATCACCTGTAATTGTGTATTCATCGGGGCTATACTGACCACTCGCTACTGTCGCAACCCTCCTACCTGCTATGTCATATATCGCTATGTCAATGTCCGCATTCTCTGGCAATGCTACATCAATGCTTATTCTATCATCTGCGGGCGTTGGATAGACCCTCGCTATCTCAAAACTACCGGGCGTCCCTTTACTTGATGTGCACTCCGTCGCCCCAAGCGTTTCATTCTTATCAGATACAACCGCCTCAAGTTTGTATTCATAAGTTGTATCAGGCGCAACATCTCTGTCTGTGTATGAATAAGGATTTGTTCCTGTTATGAGAGAGGTGTTGACCCTTGTCCATACATAATCATTGTCAGGATTTGGGGGAGATTTGGCAATCTCCCCTACAGTGGCTGGGGAGCATGTGGGAGAATATGAATTCTCCCTTACGGTTGACACGGTGAATGGTGCTATAATTCTGCGGTAGAGGTTGAAGCCCGATATCTGCTCATCGGTTGATACAGACCAGTTGAGGACAATTGATAGCAGTTGAGGACAACTGCCATACCAAACAGGCGTCGCGGAGAATGATGTGAGGGTAATTGCATTATCGGGTCCATACCAGGCGTATTTCAAACTATATGTTGGCAGAATGTAATCTTCACTATAAGTGTATGAAATATGAGGATTACCTTTTGAGTCAAGTGCGATAGAATTGTCTTCACCTGCAAGACCTGGTTCATCTATAAGAACATTCTTCATATCATAGCCATCAAAATATGCATAATATAAATCATAGTCAGCACCCCATTCACAGGTATGATACGAGATATGAACGCAATTATTTTTATCTATCGCTATATCACTAAAAGAACCTGTAAAATAACCAGTATCTACTACCTTAATTTCCCAGTTGCTTCCCATCCAATACGCAAGTTTAAAAACATATTTATTCCACTCGTTATAATAAGAAAAATATGGGTAATCTTTGGAATTCAGTGCTATTGAGGGACCAATACAAGATGAATTACTTTCAACTGTTTTGAAGACCCAGTTGCCATTCTCATAAACTGCTGTTCTAACATAGAGAACATCATTCTCTTTACAACCATAGACGATATATGGATTACCATTTGAATCAAGAGATAAAGAACAACTATCACCTGATACAACCTGTTGAATATTCCATTTATTGCCATCCCAGAAAGCATATTTTATTGTTTTATTAGAATCATCTATATAACATATATGAGGTCTATCATTAGCATCTAGCACAAGGCAAACATCCCACATATTATTCTTCCCTTTATCAACAAGCGCTATATTCCATTTACTACCATTAAAATAAGCATATCTTAATTCATAATTACTGTCAGAGTATGCAATATATGCTATATGGGGATAATCTTTTGAATCTAAACATAAAGATGTATCATAACCATCATCTTCGTTTTGATCTATTATCTTAATAATCCACTTGTCATTATCTTTATATGCATATTTAAGTTCGTCATTTATCATATCATGATAAGAAATGTGTGGTCTGTTCATTGAATCAATAGCGATGGAATTAGAAAATGGCATGGGATTACTAATATTATTCTCAACTATCTCTGTATGCCAGGAGTAGGAATATGATATTAACGGACATAATAAGTATAAAGATACCAAAACTTTCAGAACATACTTATTCATTATACACCTCCTTAAAAACAATCCCTTTACTTATCTAAAAACAAAATTATCACCTCCTAAATATTCAGGTGCTTTATCAGGAGAACCTTTCCATAAGCTCGCCTCTGTTAATTTAAGTATATAAAACAAATACGAAAATGTCAACAGAAATAAGAACACTTTCTTCATCTATAAATGAAGGTCCGGTAGAAATATTATATCTAATAATTATTTACTATATATCGTTCAGAAAGTTTAAGAATTCCTCGTTTGTCTTCGTCTTGCTCATCTTCTCCTGCAGAAGTTCCATCGCCTCAACCGGTGATAAGGGCGCAAGTATCTTCCGAAGTAGCCAGACCTTGTTTAACTCCTCCTCAGTCAGTATCAGTTCCTCTTTCCTCGTCCCACTTCTGTTAATATCAATAGCCGGCCATATCCTCCTGTCAACGAGACGCCTGTCAAGGATTATCTCCATATTTCCCGTCCCCTTGAACTCCTCAAAGATGACCTCGTCCATCCTGCTTCCCGTCTCTATAAGTGCTGTCGCAATGATTGTGAGAGACCCGCCTTCTTCAATATTTCTCGCCGCACCAAAGAAGCGCTTTGGTCTCTGAAGAGCGTTTGAGTCAACGCCACCCGAAAGAACCTTCCCAGATGGTGGAACAACAGCATTGTGAGCCCTTGCCAGTCGTGTAATAGAATCGCAGAGAATTACCACATCCTTGCCATACTCAACATTGCGCTTTGCCTTCTCAAGGACTATGTCCGCTATCCTGACCTGCCTTTCTGCTGATTCATCAAATGTTGATGCGATAACCTCGCCCTTCACAGACCTCTCCATATCTGTTACCTCTTCAGGTCTCTCACCAATTAGAAGCACAAAGAGAATAATCTCGGGTTGGTTCTCTGTAATTGAGTTCGCTATCTTCTGAAGTATTATGGTTTTACCTGCCCTTGGTGGCGATACAATAAGACCACGCTGACCCTTACCTATCGGCGTGAAGAGGTCCATTATTCTCATTGACATATCCCTGTCGCTTCTCTCAAGGCGAATCCTCTCATCGGGATACAGTGGTATCAGGTTATCAAAGAGGATTTTGTCATAGATGGCTTCTGGTGGCTGGTCATTAATGGTCATTAAATCGTCAAGGGCGAAGTATCTTTCACCCTCGCGAGGGGCCCTGACCTTGCCACCTACAGTATGACCACTCCTAAGGTTATTGCGAGAGATGAACCTTGGGTGGACATAGATGTCGTCCGGACCTGGAAGGTAACTATTATCAGAAGACCTCAAAAAGCCAAACCCATCAGGAAGTATCTCTAATACACCCTCTGCATAAAGAGAATCACCATTCTCTAACTTCGCTTTCAGTATGTTAAAGATAAGTTCCTGTTTTGTAAGTCCACTTGAGCCCTCAATCATAAGTTCCTTCGCCATCTGTGTAAGTTCGGACACTTTCTTTTCTTTAATTGAAGCTAAATTCAGCATCTTTACCTCCATAATTCTGGGGTAGAATACTCAAATTCTTAAAACCTAATCCTATCCATTAAACCTTTCAAAACAGACACTTAGGGCATTCACTTTAATATGACTATATAAATATATCTAATATAGCCCTACTTGTCAATACAAAATATTAATTTTTTTTTATTAAATGATGTATTACTTAACTAATGACCAGTGAATTTGATATTATATTTATGATAAAAGCGTAGCACATTTAGCAGGAATTATAATTGATGTAAAATGAGTTTTGACGAAAGAACACTTGAAGCCATCGGTCTTGTGACCATCAGAAATGCTATTGCTAGCAGAGCACACACAGAGATTGGCAAATTTCTCGCTAACTCTATCTTACCAGCAGTTGATATTGAAGAGGCATTAAAACTACTCCAAGTAAATATGTCTGCCAAGCACTTTATAAATATAGAAGGCAAACTTAATGTTCATCTACCTAGCGCAATCACATTAACCATAGGTAAATCACAAAAAGAAGGTGCATTTCTAAGTGAGAAAGAGATAGCAGATGTTCGCTTTTTGATAACCGAATCTATTAGGGTAAAAAACAGATTATCAAGTCATAATATTGAGTATCTACAACTATTTGATATAACAAAGGAAATAACAGAGACGAGAGAACTCTTAAAACATATAAATTCAATCTTGAACGAGAGGGATGAGATTAAAGATGATGCGACTGAACATTTAGGCAAAATAAGAGAAGAGATTAAGAATACGAGAGATAGAATTTATAAGAAACTCGAGGGTTATTTAACAAAGAGGGCTTATTCTGATTATATAACAGAGCAGGCAGTAGTCATAAGAAATGAAAGGTTCTGCATCCCAGTTCGTCCCGAAGATGCAGGCAAAATTGGTGGCATTGTTCACTCAAGGAGTTCTTCAGGTGAAACCGCCTTCCTTGAGCCATATTCAATAGTAGATGATAACAATAATCTTGCATCGCTCAGGTCAGATGAGGAAGATGAAATTAGAAAAATACTCTCTGAGATAACAGAAAAAATCGGGGAAGAGAAAAATGCTCTTGAATCCAATATTAACGCACTTTCAAAGATTGACCTGCATCTTGCTATAGGTGAATTCGCTCTATCAATGTCAACCATTATTCCCGAGATAAGAAGGAATGCACCACTGGTTCTTATCAAGGCATACAATCCTCAACTTGCAGTTATGGCTATAGATGATAAAAAGAAGGTTGAAGGTGCAGTAGTTCCTATAGATGTATTTCTTGATAGAGAAAAGCGAGTAGCAGTTATATCCGGTCCAAACGCTGGCGGTAAGACAGTCAGTTTAAAAACAGTGGGGCTTATTTGTGCAATGGCTTATTGTGGAATACCGGTTCCATCAGGCGAGGGAACAGTTCTTCCTGATATTGATAATATTCTTGGAGATATTGGTGAAGAGGATTCCATAGAAGAGGCGCTCTCATCATTCACATCACATATTCTGCGACTGAAGGATATTATTGAGAGAGCGACTGAAAAGAGCATTATTTTACTTGATGAACTTGGCAGGTCAACATCACCTGATTTTGGTTCAGCAATCGGTATTGCTGTCATAGAGCATATACTTAAAATTGGTTCATATTGCATCACATCAACACACTATGAAGACATAAAGGCGCTTGGGGCAACAAATCCAAATGTAGTGAACGCTTCGGTTGAGTTCTCACAGGGTGATGCGAGACCGACATATCGTCTGATATGGGGCTCATACGGGACATCACACGCACTTGAGACCGCCTATAATCTCGGCATGCCAGAAGAGATAATCACAAGGGCAAAGGACTACCTCGGTGAAGATAGAATGCGACTTGATAAGATAGTTGATGAGTATGAAAGGCAGGTAAGTTTGGTTGAAAGAACGAAAAGAGAATTAGAGGAAGAAAGGAAGATTATATCAGAGGAGAGAGAAAAACTTGATAGTGAGATAGAAATAATAAGAAATGAGAGAAAAGAACTGAGAGAAGAGAAGGCGAGATTAATAAGAGGTGCAATTGATGAGGTGAGAAAAGAACTTAGAAGTTTATTGAAGGAGGCAAAGAAGGGTAATGAAAAGGAGATTGTAAGGGCGTTAGAAAAGGTCTCATCATTTGAGAGAGAACTTATAGAGAGCGAAAATGAAGATGAGATTAAAACTGACATAGATATTGGATGTTGGGTCAGATTGAAGGATTCAGATGTTATATCACAGGTTGTAAAAATTGAAAGAGATAAGGGAAGAGCAACCATAACACTAAAAGGAAGAAAAATCAATATTCCACTGTCTGAGTTAATTTTAGTAGATGATGTAATTGAAAAAAGTAGAGATGAAGGGGCGAGGTATGAAATCTCAAATGTAGTATCACATGAGATAATGGTTCGGGGAATGATAATTGATGAGGCAATAGCAGTCCTTGACCAGTATATTCAGAGGGCATTTCTCTTTGGTCTTGCTTCAATTACAATAATACATGGGCTTGGAACGGGACGGTTAAGGGATGGCATAAGAGCATTTCTCAGAACCCATCCTTTGATATCATCATTCAGGTCTGGCGGTGAGGGCGAGGGTGGAGATGGTGTAACAGTGGCGACTATATCAGAAAAGGAGTAAAAAGAGTATAGGAAGAAAATGCAACTAAAAGAGATAAAAGAGAGGGTAAGAGAAGTAAGTCCAATTTTAAGTGTGATGTCAGAATACATTCACCTTCAGAAGATTGGAAGTAAGTATAGGGCGCTCTGTCCATTCCATAAGGATACAAAACCGAGTTTATATGTTGACCCCGAGAGGGAGATGTTCTACTGCTTTGGGTGTGGTGCAGGTGGGGATGTGTTCAACTTCATAATGCTCATTGAAAAACAGGATTTCATTGGCTCACTGAGGCATCTTGCAGAAAGGGCTGGCATAACAATTGACGAGATAGAAGAGAAGAAGGGTGAGAAAGACAGATTGATGGAGATAATCACACTTACAAGGCAGTTCTATGAAAAGAACCTGAGGGAGGCACCAAAGGAGCATCCTGTAAGAAAGTTTATTATTGACAGGGGAATTGGTGATAGGTGGCTTGAGTTCGGACTTGGATGGACAGGTGACAGTTCTAATGCACTGAAAGAGTATCTTATAAAGGCAGGTGTAAGTGAAAATGATGGTGTATTAGCAGGTGTCTTATATAAAGGTGAGAGTGATTTTAGGGACTATCTTTACAGAAGAGTTATATTCACAATTAATAACCACAAGGGTAAGGCAGTAGCATTCACTGGGAGAACGCTTGCCAACGATGAGCCAAAATACCTGAATACACCGAATACAGAGATATTTCACAAGGGAATGGTGCTATACAATCTTGACCGTGCTATTAGCAAGATAAAGAATACAAGAAGGGTGATAATTGTTGAGGGGCAGATGGATGCAATAGGGCTTTCAATAGCAGGGATAAACGAGGTGGTTGCCCCGATGGGGACAGCACTGACAGGCGAGCATGCGCAGTTAATTTCAAGATATGCAGATAGGGTCTATCTTCTATTTGATGGAGACAGTGCGGGCGAGCGTGCGACAATCAGAAGTTTGCCAATACTCTTCGCAAGGGATATTGAGACATTTGTTGCGAGACCACCAGAGGGTCTTGACCCCGATGACCTTGCGAGAAAGGAGGGCAAAGAGGGGGTAGAGAGATTGCTTGAAAAGGCAACGCCCGGCTGGAACTATATGCTTATGTCAAAATTAGAGGATTATGACATTTCAACACCGATGGGCAAGGCAAATCTTCTTTCAGCATTTAAGGAGCCACTCGCAAATATAAGGGATGAGATGAAAAGGAGCGTCTTTATAGAAGACCTATCTAAGATTTTAAAGATAGACATTCAAACAATAATAAAGGGCATAGATGATTTCAAAAAAACCAAATCAAAGAGAAGTATAGAAGAAGAGATGATAAAAGGTATAACGACTACTGATAAGAAGAAAACACCGCCACAATATGAGATAGAACTCCTGAATATTATACTGACAGATGAGGCATATCTTGGAAGGGCTAAGGATGAGTTAGATATAAAAGGAATCATAGATTTAAGGGTAAGGTCAATACTTAATAATGCATTTCAGGAGAATGAAAGGGGCAGTTTTGATGAAAGGACGCTTACAGATTTATTAAGCGACGAAGAGGCGACATTTGTTAGCAGGGCGCTATTTCTTGATGTGAGGTGGGACAAAGAAAGGGCATACAAAGATATTGTTGGTAAGATAAATGAGATAGGAAAGAGAAGGCAGTTAGCAGACAAGATAGATGAGATATTTAGTTAAAATCTTTTTCAAGAATATAATTAAATAAAGTCCATCTTACTTACCTAAATAATGCCTTTACTATGCCAAATGAAGTGGATTCAAGGGAAGTAGGATAAACTGCAACTAATACAAACATATACCAGTCTCCTATTTCCTTTCCGCCGAAGTTTGTTTTCCAAGTTTTTGTAGAATATTCATAGAACATTGACATAGATTTTCTATTTTTATCAGAGTAAGGATTAACTTGAACACCCCCTTTTAAATGCCATACTAACCAAAAATTAGTATAAGGTGGGTATTTCCAATTAGGATAAATATTAAAGTTTGTGTTATAAGGGTCTCCTTTTGTATACTGTTCTTCTGTGCAATATTCTGCTCCTTCAAAATTATTGGATGAGTTAAAACACGGTTTATCTGCGTCTTTGGTTCCACAATAAACTTTAACTATCCCACCACTGTATTTAAAGTATTGACCTATATTATGAATACGAAACCAATTCGTGATTCCAAAATCGGAGTAGGTATTAAACTTACAAGCAATACAATCATTGATGGCGAGATTCCAATCATATTGTCCTTCTGTATTTGTATAATACGTAAGTTCATCAGCCCAACAATGTAAAGAGCATACTATTAATAAAAATGTTATAATCTTTTTCATATTTTCTTCCTCCTCCTATCATATAAATAATTTTAATAATTAGTGGTAGTCAAATCGTATCCATCATAAAAATTTCTTATTCAAACTTTTAATATATTAATTATAAGAAATTCTAATGCAAAAAATCAAATAAATATGAAAGATTATGTCCTGTTGCAAACATCACAAGAATTATTATCCATATTATCTCATGAGATATTATCGTCCACTTCTCAACACTGAAAGCACCCGATGATATTCCATCTGTCCCAAAATTCGCTATCAGTTTTGATGAGAATAGCATTGGTATATTTTTCTTATATGCTTCATACTCAAAAAATCGCTCAGTCAAATATTCCTCCTCAGCATTTGAGATAAGGATGTAGTAAATGATTGGAAATATAATAATAAGACCCAGTTGATATGGAAAGAGGGCGAATGAAGCAATTATCTCGCCCGCTGACATTAAGATATTGCCAAAGTATATAGGGTGCCTGACAAAACTATATGGTCCCTTCGTTATAAGCGCATCCGCCCCAATACTACCCGCCCTTGATGCCGGTCCAATATGTGTATTAGCCCACAACCTTATTCCCTCACCATAGATAAATATAATTGAGCCAACAATGATTGAGTATATATTTGGTCTCGCAAAGAACATATACAAAATAATCCATGGAATTGGCAAAACCCCACGCCACTTGAAAAAGAAACCTCCAATACTCTTTATTCTACCCATTATATGATATAAGGTCAAATTGTAATTGGTCCATCAAAACTGAAAGCAACCTTGAATTTGGTAAGAGAGTGCTCAAGAATAACATCGCCAGTAATCTTCAATTTGACGGTTCTCTTGCCAGCAAAGTCAGGTGCTATGTCCTCAATAGAACGATAGGATATACTGATTGGAAATTTAAGTGGTGTTTCGCCCCCCTTCGTGAGTTCAATGTATTCATCAGTGCTGTGGCTGTCTATTAGTTCGTCTTCAACATAGACATCATAGTCAATACCTTTTATCGTTATTGAATATGGTGTCGGGTTCATCACAAGAACATCTACTTCAAGAAGAACACTGAAAAGGTCAGCCCGAACAATGCTAATTCCTTCTACCTTAGCAGAACACTCTTCCTTCAATTTCTCAATACTTGAACGAGCACAAGATAAGACCAAAATTAGCAATACTATTAGAATAAAGATAATAAATACTCTCATATAAAAAATATTAAGATAGATTTTGCAATAGTTAAATAATAAAAAGGGGGAGATTTATCTCTCCCCCAAAAACAAACAGAGATTTCTATTTATTCATTCTCTTTTTCTATAAGTTTCTTCTCAAGAAGTTTAAGGGCAACTTTGGTCGGTTTTATATATATTGATGATTCCCCTTTTACCTCATCCTCAACTTTTGTTCTGCTTAATATTTTGTTTATAACCCTTGCCCATACTGATGCACAAGCTACAAAGTGATATACACTCGGATACTCTTTCAAAAGGCGGTCTATTGATATCTGTGTTATCTCAATGGCTTTTAATTTCTTCAGTTCCAGTTCTTCCAGTTTCATCAATCTTGCCTCCTGACTCCTCCACCTTTGACTTTAAGTCCTCTGGAAGTGGTTCACCTGTCTTAAGATTTTCAAGCATCCAGTGGGCACTATCTGCAAATTCACCCTTAGGATACTTCTCAAGATACTCTTCAAATAATGCCTGTGCCTTAGAATACTCATGCAACTGTTCGGACTGTATGAAACCCATCAAGAATAGTGCCTTATTGGTATCTGGATGGTCAGGGTATATTATTGTGAACGCCCTGTAAGCGTCAAACGCTGTGAGTGGTGTCCTTGAATTTCTCGCCTCTTCAAGTATCTGCTCGGGTGTCATCATTCTATATGAACCAAGTTCAAGGTAATTAATCACCTTATACTTATCTTGCATGTCTAAGAACGCTTTCTCTTCTGACTTGTCAGAATACTCTGTAAGCAACTGATATTCAATAGTATCCTTCACCTCTTCATACGGCTTGATTCCTGCCTCTTTTCTATCCTCAATTTGGAATATATGCCAACCCTTATCCGACTTATATGGACCATAGAGGTCGCCAACCTTTAGAGCAAATAGGGCATTCTCAAGTGCCTCATCAACGCCAACAGTTGGTATTATATTTCCCCTCTTTATCCAATTTCTATATCCACCAGAACTCTTCACGCTTTCTGGCATAGTGCTTGAAGAAAGAACATCATCAAACTGCTTTCCACTCTTAATGGCTAAAATGGCATCTGAGGCTTCCTTCTGCGTTCCAAAATAACCATGTCTTATTTCAATCATCTCGTCCTGCTTAAACTTCTCTATATTCTTATCATAATACTCTCTTGCCTTCTCCTCAGGAACAGCAACATCCTTCGCAACCTTATCAACAACATCTTCATAAGGTGATGGCGCTGGAGGTATTATCTTATCTACCTTGAGAATTGAATAACCAAGACGGTTTTGAAATGGCTGACTGTATTCACCCTCATTAATTGAGAACGCTACTTCATGAACCTTTGGGTCCATTGCTATCTCAGAGCCCTCATATTCGTCCTTTGTTATTGACCCAATAAGACCGCCTGTGTCTTTTGTAAACTTATCCTGTGATAACTGGCTTGCAAGGTCTTCAAACTTCTCACCCTTTTTAAGTCGCTCATATATATCATCAATTGACGCTTTATCACTGCGAAGGATATGCTTAATAATCCTTCTCTCAGGTAATTTATAATCATCTTTATGTTTATTATAATAGTCCTTGAGTGTCTCATCAGGTATCCATAGTCTCTGCTTCACATATCTATAATAAAATTCACCTGCAAGAACATTCTGGACTGCTACATTTATCTTTTTTAATACCTGTGGTTCCTTATCAAGACCTGTGCTTCTTGCAGCAATCTCAAGAACCCTTCTGTTGATTATTTGCCTTAATAGATATTTCTCACCCTCAGGATTTTGGAACTTATATTGTTCTGTCTTTGGATACATCTTTATCTCTGACTCAAGGTCTGCCCTTGTTATTTTCTCTCCTCCGACCCTTGCAAGAACTTCCTCCTGTGGTGATGATTGCCCCTGTCTGCAATTCACTGACAAGATTAAAAATAGGGAAAATATCAGTAATAAAATAATAAATGTGTATCTTTTAACAGCCATAAACCTTCACCTCCAGAAATACACAAATATTTGTGGGACTAATACTCTATTAACATCAATAATAATTAAAAAAATGCGTTAAAAAAATCAATCATCTATAAATACCAGATAACATTCTTATCAAACATCTATTTTACCATAACAAAACAACACATACAATTCTTATTAATAAATCAAAATGAAACTAAACCAGATTAAAATATCTTATATTTAATTACGATAAGATTTATAGATATTTTATAATCTGTGGTAATCTTACTTATTTCACAACACCTACATCGTCTATGCTTTTACCAGAAAGGAGTATATCAAGTTCTTCACCTGTTAGCGTTTCTCTTTCAAGAAGAATCTCAGATATTTTTATAAGGTCTTCCTTTTTCTCTAATAAAATCCTATCTGACCTCGCATGTGCTTCCTCTATTATTCTTCTTATCTCTGCATCTATCTCCTGTGCTGTCTTCTCACTGTAATCCCTTCTCATAGTCAGTTCTCTTCCTATGAAAACAGGTCCCTCATTCTTACCAAATGATATAGGTCCCAACTTCTCACTCATCCCCCACTCACAAACCATTCTTCTTGCTAACTCTGTCGCCCTGTCAAGGTCGCTTCCCGCACCTGATGATACCTCACCAAAGATTATCTCCTCAGCAGACCTCCCCCCAAGCATTGAAGATAGAATGTTCATACAATATGACTTATTATATGTGTATTTCTCATCCGTCGGCAAAAACTGTGTGAGACCATGGGCAAGTCCCCTCGGAATTATAGTTACCTTATGCACAGGGTCCATATCAGGTAATGCCTTCGCAACTATAGCATGTCCAACCTCATGATATGCCGCAAGTTTCTTCTCCCTATCACTCATAACCTTGCTCTTCCTCTCAGGACCCATCATCACCTTATCGCGCGCCTCCTCAAAGTCATCCATTTCAACCTTGTCCTTATTCTTTCTCGCAGCAAGAAGCGCCGCTTCATTGACAAGGTTCGCAAGGTCTGCACCTGAGAAGTATGGCGTCCCCCTCGCTATCACACTTATATCAACATCATCCGCAAGCGGTATGTTCCTTATATGAACTTTTAGAATGCCCTCCCTCCCCTTAACATCAGGAAGGTCAACAACAATGCGTCTGTCAAACCTGCCCGGTCTCAAAAGAGCAGGGTCAAGTATGTCAGGTCTATTCGTTGCTGCTATTAGAATTACACCCTCTTTTGTGTCAAAGCCGTCCATCTCTACAAGTAGTTGGTTAAGCGTCTGCTCCCTCTCATCGTGTCCACCACCAAGACCTGCTCCCCTCACTCTGCCAACAGCATCTATCTCATCTATGAAAACGATACATGGAGCATTTCGTCTTCCCTGCTCAAATAGGTCCCTTACCCTTGCAGCCCCAACACCAACGAAGAGTTCCACAAAGTCAGACCCACTTATTGATAGAAATGGCACATTCGCTTCACCAGCAACTGCCTTTGCGAGAAGCGTCTTTCCAGTGCCTGGAGGTCCTAAGATTATGACGCCCTTTGGAATCCTACCGCCAAGTCGCTGGAATCTCTTCGGGTCTTTTAAGAACTCTATTATCTCTTGAAGTTCAACCTTTGCCTCATCACAACCAGCGACATCGTTGAATGTGATGTTTGGGCGATTTTCTGTCAGAATCTTTGCTCTTGACATAGAAAAACCCATCGCCTTACTGCTTGATGACTGCATCTGTCTCATAAACATAAACCAGAATGCTACAAGCATAATTACAATTAGAATAGATGGACCAACAGTCATTAGTATAGAAAACCATGATGATGAAGCATCCTTTGTTGTTATCTTCACATTGTGAAATCTAAGGTTGTTTACGAGTTCTGAGTCAACAATTGGGGCGATTGTCTTGAACTGCGTGAATGGCTTTGCCTCATCAGTTCGCGCCTCGTGTTTTAACGAACCACTGATATGATTATCGCGAATCTCAACCTTATCAATATTGTCGCCCTCCAACTCTGCTATAAACTTTGAGTAATCAATCTCAACCTGGGTAACCTCAGCACCACCCAGCATTCTATAGGCAAGGAATACAAGCCCCATAATGAGAAGCCACGGCAAGAGTCCTCTAATAAATCTCTTCATATAAACACTTTATATAATTATACTAAATAAATGCCCATTTTATCATCAGAATTATGAAGCAAAAATTTTAGAATGGATTAAAGCTGTCAAGAGAACTATCTACCCATAAATGATGTTCCCTGACTGAGAATATTCGGAATATTTCCCTGAAGTGACTGAAATAGAAAGATTCCGACGATTACAAGAATTAACAGAAGTATCATTACAGGTATCAGTGCGAGTGCTGCTGACCTCAAAGGTCCAATTCCATGAACTCTTGAAAAGCCCCGAGAGTATAGAAGAAGACCATAGAAGATAGATAGAAAACCGCCCATCCAGGGTATAAACGCAAGAAGATTAGCAGAGGAGCCATAGCCAATTACCTTCAATGTCGCTATATAATTGCCCTTGCCCCCAAACATAAGAGCAAAGACCTGATATACGCCAGCAATGGCAAATAAACTTATCACTGCAATAAGCGGTGATGCCATAATTAGAGCAAGGTTGAGATAGGGCACAACCTTCGTTGTTATGTCCGGTCCAAAGACAAGGTCAAAATAACTCTTTGGTCCACCCCATATAACAACTGCTATAGTCCCAAGAACCTCACATACTATCGCAAATAAAAGGACGCTTGATATTGGCATCTTACCTTCAATTGAGTGAAAGAAGCGGGTTGGTGAGATGAGCACATCCTTCAGAGTTTTAAAGAAATTGACGACGCCTCCACCCGCAAAGGTCTTCTCCCATCTTGCAGGACCATAGTCGGCTCCGATGCATTTCTTACATAGAACCTTCTCACCGCCAACAACAGCACCGCACTCACCACAGAAAAATGCACCGCAGTTCTCGCAGACCGCAATAGCCCTTCTACTTTTATGATATAGGCATTTTCCACCCTCTGGAACTTCAAGATTCATATCAAAATTTCTAATTAAAATCTTAACAGAGAAAGAGATTAAAGACAAGGTTATATAATAAATTTATAGTAAATAAAAATGGGAGGCAGTTATAATCCTCCCATTTATTCAAAAGGGTCTGCTTTATCTTAACATTGCCTTTATAGTGCCAAGTGATGTGTTTGTGATATCGTTTGTCTTCGTTATGCTTGGAACCATCACTGCTTGATAGACATTAAAGGTAGAAAACTTTTCACTATCGTTCTGAACAAAGGCGCCTGCCATCATATTGTCAACTACCCAAGAACCATTTGCCTGAAACTCCCATTCATATTTCTGCTCTTCGTTTGCCTTCCTTATGGTAAGGTTTGTGCTATCCATCTGCCTCAAAACAAAATTATAACTTCCATTTACTTGGTTTTCAGTAACAAAAAGCCATAGAACCCAACTGCCCTCAGAAATATCTTGAACCAATTTCACTGTTGCTGTAACCTTTATATACTGGGTATTAGTATTATATATTGCATCAACTGTCATAGTCATAGGTCTATCCACAGAAAGCCGAGATTCAATTTGTGGCTTAAGCCCAGAATAAGTGTAGTTTGCAAATCTGATGCCATCAATTATTGACCAGGGAGTTGCACTCACAGCATAATATGACATTCTCGCATAACTCCACGAGTTAGCCAATGCATCACTTATGTGATATATAATTGGCACAAACTTCTGATAGCCGTATTCGTCATATAACTGACGAAACGCTGCCTCTGCTGTTGGGCAGTAGGGTCAGCCAATCCTATAGAAATCCTCTCCAAGCACAGTTGCAGTAGCCGAGAAGGAGACAAGAGGAAGTAGAATTAGCACAAGTAAACATAATTTCTTAAACATGTCTATTTTCAACCTCCTTTCAATACTAAAAAATACCAAATAAATTAAATTATTGCAATACTTTTTTTAATATATTTTTCTTTTTATAAAAAACTAAAATAGATAGAAATCTGATTGAAAGAGAGAAGTATTTGGATTATAATAGTTATAAAGACGGGGCGTAGCGCAGTTTGGTTTAGCGCGCTTGAATGGGGTTCAAGAGGTCGGAGGTTCAAATCCTCTCGCCCCGATGTTTTATCTTAGATGAGTATCTATGAGGACTCAAATATCAGTAATTGGTGGTTCAAAACCTCTCTCCTGGGCTTTGGAAGCAGCAGAGGAGGTTGGACATTTAATTGCCAGAAATGGCGCTATACTGATATGTGGAGGCATGGGCGGTGTTATGGAAGCGGCATGCAGGGGGGCAAAGAGTGAGGGAGGTCTCACAGTAGGTATTATTCCATATTATGAGAAAGAGAGGGCAAACTCCTATCTTGACATAGTAATACCAACAGGGCTTGGTCTCTCAAGAAACACAATAGTTGTTGCATCTGGTGACGCTGTTATTGCGATAGATGGCTACTGGGGGACATTCTCAGAGATTGCTCTTGCAAAGAACCTTGGCAAGGGCATAGTAGCACTTGGTGTTAACTATGACTTCGCAGGTATTGAATATGCTGATACACCAGAGGAAGCGGTCAAGATTGCATTTGATTTAATTAACGGTTGAGAAAAAAACATTATGGCAAAACATAAGATGGCTCATATATATGTTGAGGGGATGGTGCAGGGTGTTGGCTTTCGCTTCTTTGTGGAAAGACACGCGATAAGATTGGGACTTTTTGGCTGGGTTAGAAATTTATACGATGGCAGAGTTGAGATACATACTGAGGGTAGCGAAGAGAATATTAATAGTTTTATAGAGATTATGAAAGAAGGACCACCCAGCGCAAGATTGACTAACATATCTATAGAAACTGAGGAGATTCGAAGATTGAATTACAAGAACTTTACAATTAGGCAGACGGGCCTGCCCGGCGGTCAGACAGGCCTGCCCGGCGGTCAGACAGGCCTGCCCGGCGGTTAGACAGGCCTGCCCGGTGTTTAGACGGGATATTAATCATCAGTTTTAAATGAGTATGAGAAAAGGTAAAGATAAAGAGAAAAAAGAGGAAGAGAAGTTTAGCGAAGATTTTGAAGATGTAGAGGAAGAGGAGGAGCAAGCCCCCAAGATAGACATCTCTGATGATAACACCGCCCTCACACTATACTTCAAGGAGATATCAAAGATACCTCTTCTTTCACCGGAGGATGTTAAAGTTCTTGCAAAGAGGGCGAAGGCAGGGGACCTTAATGCAAAGAAGGCGCTTATTCTCTCTAACCTCAGATTGGTTGTAAAGATTGCTAAAAATTATATAGGTAGAGGGCTTTCATTTATTGACCTGATTGAAGAGGGTAATATTGGACTGATAAAGGCGGTTGAGAAGTTTGATTACAGAAGGGGGTATATGTTCTCAACATACGGCTCGTGGTGGATAAGACAGGCAATAACGCGGGCTATAGCCAATAAGAGCAGGACGATAAGATTACCTGTTCATATAGTTGACCTTGTAAACAGATACTTCAAGATAAAGAGAGAATTGACAGAGAAATATGGTGGTGTGCCTCCACTTGATAAGGTTGCGAAGATTATGAAGATAAGTGAGGAGAAACTCCAGAAGATAATAGATGTATCGCAGTTCACAAAGAGTATAGATGACCACCTCGCAGATGAAGAGAGCACCGTTGCTGACCTCATAGAAGAAGAGCCATCGGATGTTCCATCAGAGGTTGTATTCAGAGTAATGAGGAGGGAGTATATAGAAGAACTGCTTGAAAACCTTACTGAAAAGGAGCGCGATGTTCTCAGATACCGCTTTGGGATTATGGGCGACAAGCCACTCACGCTAAAAGAGACGGGCAGAATTTTAGGTATAACAAGGGAGCGCATCCGCCAGATTGAGATAAGAGCGCTCAGAAAACTTAGACAGATAATTCAAGATAGCATAAAACCATTTGAATGGACATAATTAAACCAATTTTCTTATATCATAAGATATTCAACCTATGTTAAATATACTCTATTATCTTTGACATTTTCTATGAAAGGAGATTTATGCGGAGGGATTATAGACCAATCATTCGTGAGATACTGGACTTTCCAAAGCCGGGCGTGAGTTTCAAGGACATTACACCACTTCTAATTGATAGAGATGTCTTCCACGACCTTATAGATGACCTTGCGGAGAAGGTTTCATCGTGGGACTTCTCAAAGATTGCCTGCATAGAGTCGCGTGGCTTTCTATTTGGCGCAGCGCTCGCATATAAATTGAGGAAGGGCTTGGTAATCACGAGAAAGAAGGGCAAACTGCCATACAAGACGATGAGCGAGGAGTATGAACTTGAGTATGGAATGGATTCCATTGAGATGCATATAGATGCGATAAACAAGGGCGAGAGGGTGCTTGTCTTTGACGACCTAATAGCAACGGGCGGAACCGCGCTTGCCACGGGAAAACTGGTAGAGAAGTCAGGTGGCATAGTCAGTGGCTTTCTATTCATTATTGAACTTGCTTATCTTAAAGGTGTTGAGAAGTTAGCGGGCTATAATGTAGAGAAGATAATTGTCTATGATTAGTTGATATAATATACTATTGAATTAGATGCGCCTGTAGCTCAGTAAGGACAGAGCAGAGGATTCCTAATCCTTGTGTCGCAGGTTCAAATCCTGCCAGGCGTAGGGATAAATATAATTATATTATGATTATTATTGATTTTATGTATTTTTGGAAATAATATTTATAAAGAAAGGATGGTTTGTATATGGATAAATTTAGAATAATTTTGAAAGGAGGAAAATATAAAGGAGAAATTCCAACAGATGATATTAAACTGATATTGGAGTCAATTGATGCAGCTTATTATCATTTATTAGGATTTGGTAGAAGTCCACACAGAAGACAAAAAATTGAAATTTTAATAAAAACTATTGAAGGCTCTGTTGGCATTGAATGGAGTGTAAACTGTTCAGATGAAAAAATCAGAGAAAAATCCGAAAAACCCTGGGAAGAAATTATTGAATTTATAAGAAATCCTGAAAATGCAAAGGAAGAAGATATGTATGCTCTTATTAGTCTCCTTCAGTTGAAAAAAATTGGAAGGAATAGATATGAAAGAATAATTTTTTCTTACAACGGAAGAGAAGAGGAATTAAAACCTGAATGGATAGATAAAACTGAAAAATTTATAAATGCTCAAAAAAAAGAAGCAGGAAAAGTTATTCTTTGGGGAAAATTAATGGAAGGTGATTTCAGAGATGGAAAATTTAAATGTAGACTAATATCTTTGGAAGGAAGAGAAGTTAGGTGTATATATCCACAGAGATTAGAGGAAAGAATTCATTATTTCCTTCATCCATTAAGGAGAGATGTGATTATTAATGGTATTAGACAACCTAATAATACTATAGAAATAATAGAAATTGAAGGGCAAGGAAGTTTATTTGATTATAAAATTGATACGACTGAAAATCCAAGCATTGAAAAATTTTTTGGTGTTGCAAAACATATTGAAGGCAGTGCAGATGAAATAACTGATTGGATGAAGAAAACCATTTGGGGAGAATAATATGAATAAAGTTGTTTTAGACACTAATATTGTTAATTATTTAATAAAGGGTGAAAATATTTGGAAAAATTATAATGAATTACTTAATAAAAACAATGTTTCTAATTATGAAGATTGGGTGTTATCTTTCGCTACTATAACAGAACTTTTTCTTTGGATTATTAAAGATAGGTCAATTGAGAGTAGCATAATTTCATTAATTGAATTATGTCCTATGGCTCCAACTAATATATCATTATGTAGAAAAACGGCAGAATTAGCTAATCGCATATCAAGAGAAAGATACAAAAGTAAATGGCATGATATTTGGATTGCATCAACAGCAATTGAATATCGTTTCCCACTAGTAACTAACAATTATGAAGATTTTAAAATTTTTGAGGACTATGGATTAGTTATTTGGAATATATAAGAATTACTTTTTAGTGTCGCAGGTTCAAATCCTGCCAGGCGTAGGTATTTACAATCAATTAATTAAATTATTATTTATCTGAAATTTTAAAATATTTGCTAAACTCTCTCCATGTCGGAGAAGGTGCTTAATAGAAACATATCTGTCCTTTATATCTTCAATGTGACCATAAACTTCATATTCATTGGTCCCATATTCGTCCTCTTCCTCTTTGACAACGGTATATCAATGACGCAGATTATGCTCCTTGAGACAGTCGGTGCATTCACATTAATAACAGGGCTTTTCTATATTTTGATGATGAAGAAGGATAGGGTGATATAGGATTGGAAAAACAAATATATAAATTAATTAATAATACTAATACTTATTATCTATTTTTATTCTATCTTGCTATTATCAGGAGTAAATAGAGGAATATTTCTTTTATTTTTATTGTTATACAAATCAAGTTCATTTTCTTGTAACTGATTAATCTTAATTTTAGTGAGTAACCTATATTTATCATCTACTTTACCTTTTTCTAATCTATCAATTATAATTTTATAATATTCCTCATCAATTTCTGCTGATAAGAAATGTCGTTTTAATCTTTTGCATACTTCAAGTTCTGAACCACTGCCACCAAATAAAACTAATACAATATCTTCTCTTTTAGTAGATGCTTTAATAAGTAATTCGGATAATTTTTTTGGTATTTGACAGGCGTGAAAGCTTTTTTCAATGCTTACATTTTTTACCAAATCAAAATAAAACCAACTATAAGGCATACGACCCCTAGAACCTTGAGAAATTTTATTTTTTATACGGACATCCTCAGGATTTTTGTAAGGTTGTGCAACTTGATCCTTATAAAACATATTATTTTTACTTTTTCTACAATGTAATATTGAACGGTGTGCTGTTGTAAAATGCTTCAATGAGTGACCTATATTAGTATTATAAACCCATACATATTCTCTTACATCATAAGAAGATTGATCTAAAAACCTAACTCTCAAATATGAATTTTGCTTTGGATAGTTTATAAAAAATAAATTACCGCTATCCTTTAAAACCCTTAAGGATTCTCTGGCAAGATTAATATACCATTCTATATACTCATCAAAATCCTTAGTATATCTCTTATCACCATATTTAATACCAACATTATAATCTGGGTCACCATAAACCATATCAATACATTTATCTGGAAGTTCATGAAGCAATTCCATAACATCTCCCAAAAAAACCTTATCTAAATATTTATTCAAATAATTATCTCTCATTTCACTCTAATATACATTTACCCATGATAAACCAATATTTTCCATATCCCGCTTTAGTTTGATAGGGTCATTATATTTTTTTATATCATATTTACTTTCGGTTCTGGAAAAATAATACAAAGCATTATACAAAAAAGCTCTTCCCTCATATCCCCAATATAAAATATCTTCCATAATAAACATCCACTTAATCAATTTTATCATGTTAATTATATTCTTTTGATTTAAACCCTCAGATGCTTTTTCAACATCGTTTTCTTTACATTGATATACAATAGTAATAATCTTCCAACATTCTTCAAAAACTTCTGGTTCTGAATTAGTCAAATTCTGTAAAAACATACCTATTTCTAAATGTGTTTCCACCTCTTTTCTTTTAGTAATTCCATATATCTTACCTTCATAATTTACATAGAAATCAAAATTCTTTTTATAACCTGGTCTTTCTGCAAAAATAATCGGCTTTCCTCCTTGATATTCTACTGGATATCTAACTCTTTCTTTTTTAAAATCTATTGAGTTCTCTGTTTTAATAAAAGTATTAACGACCCTTTTTATTATATCTAATCTTTTTATATTCCCTTTAATAATTATAGGGGGTCCTTGAACAATCTTCTTTTCTTTTAACATAATTACCACCTAGTTAAAAAAACTATTATAAGTTCTAATATAATATATATTTAAAACATTTCATAAAATACATTCTTCGTTTCTCTATAATACCCATATTCAATTAAATTGCCTCTTGTGATTTCAATAAAAATACGCTCATAATTTAATATAGCATTGTAATCATTAATGTCAAGATATTATAAAACCTTATTGTATATTTTATAATACAACTGGAGGTGATGCTCTTTGCAAATAAAAAAAGGCGGGTGAAACAACCCGCCCTAATAGTTATCTCAATTTTAATACATATCGCCGTATCCGCCGCCTCCTCCAGGTGGCATGTGCATCTTCTCTTCCTTCTCGGGCTTTTCTGTTACCAGCGCCTCTGTTGTGAGTAAGAGTGATGATATAGACGCTGCATTCTGAAGTGCAAACCTCGTCACCTTCAGCGGGTCAATGATGCCTGCCTTGAACATATCTACATACTCACCCTTCTCTGCATCAAAACCAAAGTTGGTCTCCATCTCTTTGACCTTCTCACATACGATAGAGCCCTCAAATCCAGAGTTCTTTGCTATCTGGCGGAGTGGCTCCTCAAGCGCCTTAAAGACAATATCTCTACCTATCGCCTCATCGCCTTCAAGTGATAGGTTCTTTATCTTCTGCTTTGCCCTGATATAGGCAACACCACCACCAGGAACTATGCCTTCCTCTACAGCCGCTTTTGTAGCATTTAGGGCATCCTCAACCCTCGCCTTCTTCTCCTTCATCTCTACCTCTGTCGCAGCGCCAACATGAATGACTGCAACACCGCCGGATAGTTTCGCTCTTCTCTCCTCAAGTTTCTCTTTATCATAGTCAGATGTCGTATCCTCAATCTGCTTTGTAATCTGCTCAATGCGACCCCTCACTTCTTTCTCATCACCAGCGCCCTCCACAATTGTCGTATCGTCTTTATCAATTATTATCTTCTTCGCCCTTCCAAGGTCATCAATGGTGACATTTTCAAGTTTGATTCCAAGGTCTTCTGTTATTGCCCTTCCACCTGTCAGAACCGCAATGTCCCCAAGCATTGCCTTCCTTCTCTCACCGAAGCCGGGTGCCTTTACCGCTGCACATCTAAGTGTGCCACGAATCCTATTGAGAACGAGTGTTGCAAGTGCAGCACCTTCAACATCTTCAGCAATTATTAGAATCGGAGCACCAATCTGCGCTATCTTCTCAAGGAGTGGTCTTATGTCCTCAACTGTGCTTATCTTCTTCTCATATATGAGAATATATGCTTCTTCAAGTTCACACTTCATATTCTCCGGGTTTGTTATAAAGTAAGGTGAGAGATAGCCCCTGTCAAACTGCATACCCTCAACCTTCTCAAGTTTTGTCTCCATTCCCTTCGCTTCCTCAACAGTGATAACACCAACCTTGCCGGCTGCTTCCATCGCCTCTGAAATTATTTTACCAATCTCGGGGTCATTGTTCGCAGAGATTGTAGCAACCTGTTCCTTTTCCTTTGGGTCCTCAACAGTTTTCTTTATCTTCTTCATCTTCTCAACAACAGCATCAACGGTCTGCTGGATACCCCTCTTTATAGCCATTGGATTTACACCTGCTGTTACTGCCTTCATTCCCTCAAGAAATATTGCTTCTGCAAGCACAGTAGCGGTTGTGGTTCCGTCCCCTGCCACATCGCTTGTCTTGGATGCAACCTCTTTTACCATCTGGGCACCCATATTCTCGTATGGGTCTTCCAGTTCTATGTCCTTTGCGACAGTAACACCATCCTTTGTGATTAAAGGAGAGCCGAACTTCTTATCTAAAACAACATTTCTACCCCTTGGACCAAGGGTAACCTTTACTGCCTTTGCCAATGTTATAACTCCATCGCGGAGTTTCTGCCTTGCTTCTTCATAAAATATCAATTGCTTTACCATTCTTCATCACTCCTATCTTAAGTTCCTACAATTGCTAATATATCGTCCTCACGCATAATGAGGAACTCTTTACCATCTATGGTGATCTCAGTTCCCGCATACTTACCAAATATGACCTTGTCGCCTACTTTTAACTCCATCTTTATGCGGTCACCATCTTCATTTAACCTGCCAGGACCAACCGCAACAATCTCACCCTTCTGGGGCTTCTCCTTCGCTGTATCAGGAAGGATTATCTTTGCTTCTTTATCCTCTTCTTCCTCAATCCTTTTTACGACAACCCTGTCAGCAAGTGGTTTTACCTTAAATGCCATATTGACACCTCCTATTCAAACAATCGTTTACGATTAAAACATCTTTACAAAATATGGGCAAAAAATGTGCCTAAACAAACACCCAATCTCAAAGAAATACAAATTTTATACTTCAATGCTAATGCTTTGGCATAAATATCATAAAATGCCCGACCTTAACTTCACCATAATGCTCACCTACTAATCCTAAAACCCTATTGGTCTCTTTCTGCCATGGTGTGTTATTTATATATGAAGAATTTATTATAACATATATATCATTACCATCTATCATTTTTTTTGCAAGACACCCCTCATTAAGATAACTAGTTGTCTCTTCATAGTTCCCCCTAATTCCTATGTTATAAGCAATGTCATCGGGCATAATCATATTCTTCCCATCTTTATATAATACTTTTGTAAGACGAATAACTCTATCAAAGCCCCTCTCACCATAGTTGTATCTGACCTGATAATCAGCCCCTGACATATATATTATCTGCGGGACTAAAAACAATATTGAGATGATAACTATTGAAAACAAGAACTGCTTTCTCCTTATGAATAGAAAATATACTGGAATTAATAGCGGAATAATCATTATGAGTGTCTGAAATATAATACCTGCCTTTATCTCACTCAAACTCTTATAACCCATAACCAGGTCATCATTTGCTATATAAGGCAGTAATAGAAAATCGCCAATGAGAACAGCACATAAGAGCGATATTGCCCCTCCAACAAAAATTACCAGTATAGTTCTTTTGTCAGTGCCTATAATCTCTTTTGAAGCTATTAGCGCTACTGAGGGCATAATTAAAGGCAAAACTGCAAAGTGATACTTCGGAAAGCCATAGCCCGTTCCACCGATAAATATATAAGTTATGAAGATAATAAGACCCAAGAGAAAATAAACTCTCATCGGATTGGGTATCTCTTTGTATCTAAATATTACCGAAAACAGAAATGAGATGAAGAGATATGGTGAAAACCAGAGTGTCAGAACTGTAATCCGCTTCAATAATGCTACTAGTGAAAAAGTAGGCAACATCTTCGCAACAATTGTCTCAGCCCCCGTGTGAAGATTGGCTCTATTCAAGATGAGATATATAATAGTTGCCAGTAATAAACCAATTATAGTTGCCAGAAACGGTTTTAATTTGAATCCACGCCTCATTATCAATGGAGTCAACAGGGCAATGGGAATAATGGCTAGCGATGTTGTCAGTTTTGTCAGACCAGTAAGTATTACCGCTACAATAGAAAGTCCAAACCATTGCCACCTGTCCTGCGATGTCCATTTCATAAGGGTAAATAGACAGAGAATAATCATAAAAGGAAGAAGCCCTGTGTCAATGTCAATGAGCCCTGCACCTGATGTAGCAATAGGAACAAGTAGCATTAGGGATAGACCAATGGGGTAGTAGTATAAGTTAGGTCTAATGCTAAAAACTCGCGGAATATAGAGAGCAATGATAGATGTGGTAAGATACAGGAATACCCCGAAAAGTCGCATTGACATAACACCACCGAATCTGAAGAGTGAGAGAATATATGGGTAGAGTGGAGGGTGTATTGAATAGACATCTAACTTTCCGTGAAAGTGGCAGATTGGTTTGCCATAAGACAATATGGTCTCTGTCATCTGGGCAAACTGTGTTTCATCTGCCACAGGCAAATCAACTGCTCTCTTTATCTCAAAATAGAGAAATAATGAAACTATAATGGTAACAAAGAGAATAACAAATATTCTGTCTTTATAAGAAATCTTCATAATCTATATTTCTATTTTAATATATAAAAAGAGAATAATTTGATAGTATTATAAAGGTGTGGGTAAATATTTTTGAAAGGAGACGATAATTTATGGCAAAACCTTATAAATATGCCCCTCTTATATGCACAATATTGAGCATAATTTCTGTTATTGGTATTATAGTCGGTCTTTTATTTTCAAACCCTCTTGTCATAATATTCCTGCTTCTTCCGACTGTTATCTATGAGGTCTGGCGCACACAGGGCGAGTCAACAAGGTGGGCATCGTGGATACTGCTAATTGTTCTCGTGGCAGAGATTATCTTTATAATCGCTGGTATTAGTTTTGACCTCTCAGGTTATCTTGGAGCAGGCGAGAAATATGTCGCAGGTCACAGAGTTCCTCTTGGTGATATTAAGGTAGTGGGTCCAATAATAATGGCGGTTCTGGGAATAATTCTTATAGTGCGGACGAGGGGTAGATACACAAGATGGCTTGCTGTGGTAATAATTGTCTCCGCATTTGCCATCGTCTATACACTTGACTCAACAATCTTCAGTAGAATATTTGGAATTGCAGTTGAAGAAGGGCTGAATAAGATTGAGTAAAATTCAGTTAGTTACTGAACTTAGGTGCAAAGATTTAAATATGTTATATTTAAATAGCGTAAAAATGAATTGAATTATCTTAATGTGAGAATTTATTTGCAATGAGTAGAAAGAAGGATTACATACCATTTGGTGAAGATAATTCCTGTTTCATAATCGCAGAAGCAGGTTCAAACCATAACTGTAATATTAATACTGCCTTCGCCCTCATTGACTCTGCAAAAGAAGCAGGTGCAGATGCGATAAAGTTCCAGATATTCAAGGCAGACCTTCTGTATTCTAAGAATACACCCAATTTTAAGATGTATGAGAAAGCACCATACAATCTTATAAAAGATATTGAGATGCCAAGAGAGTGGCTACCTAAATTGAAGGAATATTCTGACAAAAAGGGTATAATCTTCTTCGCAACTCCATTTGATAATGAAGCGGTTGATATGCTTGATGAGATAGATGTCTGTCTATATAAGATAGCATCATTTGAGATAGTTGACCTTGAACTTATAGAGTATATAGCAAGAAAGGGAAAGCCAATCTTAATATCAACAGGACTTGCAAACATTTCTGAGATTGAAGATGCGGTAAATACAGCAAAGAATGCAGGGCTTTCTTGCGACAAGATATGCCTTCTTCAATGCGCCTCTTCCTATCCTGCGAGTCCCGGTATTATGAATCTCAGGTCTATGGAGACGATGAGAAGAGCATTTGGCACAATTGTTGGTCTTTCTGACCATACACTCGGAATTCATATATCAATTGCTGGTGTTGCAATGGGTGCTAAGGTCATTGAGAAGCACTTCACACTTGACAGAAAAATGAAGGGTCCTGACCATCCGTTTGCGATTGAGCCAGAAGAATTAAAAACGCTTGTCAGTCAAGTAAGAGATATAGAAAGCGCTATGGGTAATGGAATGAAAAAGGGACCTAATGTTGAAGAGATGGAAAATTATGAGAAGGCGCGAAGGTCAATACACGCAAGGGTTAAGATACCAAAGGGGACAGTTATTACAAGGGATATGCTTATTGTTAAGAGACCCGGTTATGGTATAAAACCAAAGTTTATAGATATAGTAGTCGGAAGGAAGTCAACGGTGGATATTGAGGAGGATGTATGGCTGAGGTGGGATATGATATAGAAATAAGGAGGGCAATGCCGGTAGATTCAGTCAAAGTATGGAGGTGGAGAAATAATCCCCTTGTGAGAAATGTTCCATTTCCCACAATATAAATATTCTTTGAGATTTACAAAAAAGAAGAGCACAAAAAACAAAAGGGTGGGAGAACTTCCCGCCTTTAATATCTAATATAGTGAATTAAATTTTTTGCTAACACATATATGACCATGTAAAGACCACAGGAAGAGTTATCATAAATGGCAGTATAATTGCACTTATATATACTGTAACATTCCAAATAAAATCGTTAAGTTTTTCCATCATATTCACCCCCATATATTAAAACGAATGCTAATATGATTGTTTCAAAGATATAATTTTATATAGAAAATTTATTAATAATTTGAATAATAATGGTATTTCAGTATCTGAAACCTATCCAAAGTAATATATAGCCCAACCTACAACTGCTATAACCACAGCAACAATTCCTATCGCTATAAGCACCCTTCCTGCACTTATGGGCTTCTTTCCCACTACCTCCTTCGTGCACCCATTTATTAGAACACGATAATACTTGTCTTTATACTTATACCCAGTAATCCATATTGGCACATACACCAGATTGTGGCTCTCTGAGTTGTAAAATAAACTGAAGTGAGTAACACGGTCAACCTCGCTCTCAACTGCCCTTCTCTCCCTTGTCTCAACAATCTGCTTTGCCTCGGCAAGCGCCTGCTCAATTGACTTTACAGGAACCTCCGCCTGCTTACCTGCAATGTATTCCTGCGTGAAAGCAATCGCTTCCTCTACGGGAAAAGGTGCTAATCTATCTAGCTCTTCATTGGTTAGCCCGCCCGATGTTGTTATAAAGAGGGAGTATGACTCATTGCGATTGCCGCTTCTTTGCTCCCACTCTTCAACCGTGCGAGTAATAGTTTTTCCCTGCCAGTCGCGCTCTGTTATTGTGCGTGTTTGCTTCTTCTCACCTGCCCAACTTGTAGTCGTATTGATAATGAAGTGCCATGATGGTATATACATCCCCTGCAGGGGCGACTTTGTGAGAAGGCGGGGAAGGTCTGATGGCTTGAATAAGCCCTTCTTCACCCAGGCATCAAAGCAGGCATTCGCTTCCCTTTCATCCACCTTGAAGATGATAACCTTCTCCTCTGCATCTGATGGTTTCACCTGTGTCTCAACAAGATAGGTAGAGCCACAGAACTCGCATTTCATTACCTGAAGTTTGGGGTCAAATGATACACTTGCACCGCAGTTCTTGCACTGCATCGTCTTGACATCCATATAAAAACCTCCATAAAAATATTAGAAAATACAAATAATTCTAATAGATAGAACATATTTACTCTACAAATATATTTATAAGAAAATAAGATAACTTATTTAGAAAAGAGAACAGAATTAATTTGGGCTGGAATATATCATTATTAAAAAAGCAACAAGTCCCATAACAAAAATAACAATAGCAACGGATATTGCAATAATTGTTGAAGTTCGCCTGCTTTTTGAAGTCATCTGGTCATCAAAAGATGGTCCACCAAATTCATTAACAGTATATGTTGAACCGCAATATTGACATTTATAAACCTGGCTTTTGGAGTCAAAGAGAATATTTGCACCACAATTGGGACAGCGCATTGATTTGGTCTCCATATATAATTCTTATTATATCAAATTATATTTGAATAATTTTAATATTTAATATTTATTTTAATCTTTTAAATTTATCATCAATTTCACCTCTTAAAATTTCACCAACTTTCAGAAAGACAGACAATAAATCGTCATAAATATTAACATTTGCGATAAAATTCCAAAACTCCTCACCAACCAATATCTCACCCTTTTCTAAATCATATAAACCTTTCAATGTCCATCTTTCATAATGTTCAGGATGGTATGGATTATAAGGAATTGCTAATCTTGTAAATACTTTAGCATTTCTATTTTGGCTTAACCTTAAAGCAGTCCACCTTAATAATTTTAATTTTAATGAGACAAATTCTTTCATATTTGGCTTTACACTTGTAATATCAAAATAGTTTTCCTCATTATTAATTTTCAAAAACAAATCTACATTATAATCAGGGTCAAGTTTTGCCTGACCATTTTTTATTTGTTTTCTGATAGATTTTGTCTCTTTATCTTTATTAGCGGTCTCTTCCCCCTTTCTTAACCTAAAATGGATATTATTTATCAATTTTTCTGTTTCATTATCTACCTCACCAAGAAGTTTATATTGTCTTTCTGCATGAAAGCCCGCACCATTTGCAAGTATAACAGCAATCTGCTCCCAGATGGACATACCAAAAGTAGTATTCATTGATTGAATAAATGAGAACATTTCGTATCTATCCTTGCCAAGCAATCTATGATGAAAAGGCATATAGACTGTTTCAGGTTGGTATCTTTTTAATTTATCTCTAATAATATTTATAAGTAATTCTGATATATCATTTTTTATTTTTATGGACAAACTCATACTATCTTTTCTTTCTGAAATAAAATATAGATTCAAAAAATCTATTTGAATCCCTTTCAGTTCTCATAAGAACAGGTCTAGTAAAAATATCAATCAGTTCAAATTTACATTGATTACCAATATAGGGATATAAGTTAAATTTGTCGTTAGCAACGATAAAAATGTTTGCTTTATCAATAAGATTTTTAGATATATTCTTAAAAACATTAATTATCCCTTGGACATATTCTTCTTTAGCATTCCCATTTTGTCCCTTAGTGGCTGAACCTATTTCTAATTCATCTTGTCTTGGAAAATTAAAAAGTTCGTAAGCATATCTATGTTGTTCATGATAATCTATAATACCAACATAAGGAGGAGAAGTGAAGATACCATCTATTTTCAAATTTGATGGTAATTTTACAGTCCTTGCATCCCCTTGAATAATTTTTATATACGCATCTGTTCTTAATTTATCAAATTCCTTTAATCTTTTTATTGTATCTAAACTATATCGTCTAATAAATTTGAATGCTTCATTAATAGGTTCACAATATCTTCTATGTTTAACACACCAATAGGTTTCCCGTATTGGTTTTTTGGGTCTTGCTAAGTCATAGTGTGGAATTAACCTCGCAGAGCGAGCAGACCTTGAAAGAATGACCTTTAATATATCTTTATTATTATAATCCTTTATTATACTTCTATAAAATAAAATTTCTTGCAACGCCCTTTCTGAAAACCATTCATTTAAATAAGCACTGTTTTTTTCAAACTTTTTTATTTCAGTTTCAAACAGATTATTAGTATTTTTTACTAATTGACTACTAAATACATTTAGTCGTTTTAACGCATCTTTTATTTCTTTTTCAACTTCTGTAATATCATATTTCCTTGTTTTTACATATTGTATAAGAACATTAAAAGGAGACAATTCTATACCTATTGAATTAATTCCAAGAACATTTGCTTCAATTAGTGTTGTCCCTGAACCTGAAAATGAATCTAATATTGTATCTCCTTTTTTGAAATACTTTCTCAAAAAAACTTCCACTAATTGTGGAATAAACTTACCTAAATAAGGATGTAACCTATGAACATGTTTTGTTCTTTCAGATTCTCTAACACTAATAAATGTTAAATCATCACCTAAGACATCAATATTTTTTTGAGTATTGACCCGCTCTTCAATAAATTTTGTATCAATTCCAAACTTTATTGCTTCTATTTTATTTTCTTTTAGCATATTATATATTCTACATAATAATTATTAAAAATAAATATAATAATACTTCAATTATTATTCAAAGTATTAAAGAAGTAAATATTACAAATGTTATCCAATATAAACTAAGTTAAAGTAAGAAATTTTAGCATTTCAAAAACCCTACTTGAACACCGCCTTTATCTCACCAAGCGATGTAGCAGTAATCCCAGTTGTGTTAAAGTCGCCTATCTCTATCTCCCTTATAACTGAAATCGGATAATAGACAGCAGTGAAGAGCGTCTCATTGTTACCTGCTCCATTCTCCCTTCCGCAGGCAAGACCCATCATCTGTGCTCCCCCCCAGTTATTAAGATTGTAGTTAGCAACATTACTGCCACTCTCATCAAATACCTTTATCTTATATATTCCCGTTGAGAATATCACAAAGATATGATGCCAGCCATAGCATACACCTGAATTCTCTTGCTCAATGTATGAAGTAAAACTGCTCCACGATACACCATTCCACCTCATCATTTGCGTCTGAGAACCATTTGTAGCATAAAGATTCTGAGTGCCGGCTTTTGAACCAAGCCCCCTGTTCTCACCGCCTGTGAATGGGTCGCTTGAGAAACTACCTACATTATTCCCGTTCTGTGGGTCATATAGCCGAATTCTTGGTGAGACCTGGTCAACAGCAACAATACAATTAGTGTTGCCGTAATTATATGGATAACCTATGTCATAAACCCAGACATGGTTCTTTAACTGCTTCCAGTTCTTAGTAAGTGTGTGTGTTGCTTGGTGAAACTTCGCAAAACTGCAGTTATTCATACTTTCAGAACCTGCGCACCATATATTGCCATCAGACCAGTCCTTCTCAAGACCCCGTATGCCCTGCGCTGGCTGACCTGATATTGTGAACTCATTTATAATATCTCCTGGTGATGCGTATGACATTACAAATGGTAGAATAACTAAAATTATAAAATTAAACTTTCTCATATTTTCACCTCAATAATAATTTACCACATTTTATTTATATTTTGATTTGAGCGAAAAACAAAATTTTCTCCATAAATTTTAGTTTATTTAAATTTCTTATTGTAATGTAAAATATTAGATATAAAATAATTTCAAATTTAAAGATAATTGATTTGATATTGTTATTGAAATGGAAAGAATCTTATTTGAAGTAATACCACCTTCTATGAGTTGGACCCTTGAGAGGATAGAGAATTGGGCTAGGAGGGCTTCTGATATAATGAGAAAGAATTCAATATCATTTCTCAACCTTCCTGAGGTAGTAAATGAAACAAGGGGAGAGAGGATAGTTCCATTCTCACAAAAGATAGATAATCTCCTCTTTTCTGATATAGTAAAGAAATACTTTGATGATATAAAACCGATATTAAATAAGATATGTGTAAGGATGGATAGGAGCGAATTTGACAATTGGGTGAATAGGGTATTCAAGAAGGGTATAAGGCATATAATATTTGTTGGTGGTGAGTCGAGCAGTATAGAATATCCTGGATATTCAGTTCTTCAGGCGGCAGGGAGAGTAAAGAAGAAGTATTTTGATATAAATATAGGTGGTATAACAATACTGACAAGAAGGAGTGAACCGGAGAATATGTATGAGAAGATGAAAGCAGGCATCAGTTTCTTCGTTTCACAGATAATATTTGAGACATCAAATATAAAGCAGGTTCTGATAAACCTAAGGCGTATTACAGATGAAAAGGGTATGCAAATGCCAAAGATATACATCTCGCTTACGCCTGCATCAAGGATAAAAGACATTGAGTTTATGAAGTGGCTCGGCGTTGAGTTCCCATCAGCCATTCTTTCTTATCTAACAGAATATGAGAGCAAGGTGGAGGAGAGGTCGTTTGAGATACTTGATAGAACAATTGATGAAACCATTGAATTTATGGTAAAAGAAAAGATTAAACTTGGTTTTAATGTTGAACATGTTATGTATAATAACCTTGAACTATCAGAACAATTGATTGAAGAGATAAAGGAGAGGATTGTATTTTGAAGATTATAATACCAGGGATATATCCAAGAAGCGAGAGATTAATCTCTGCAACAAGAGATTTTGACAGGAAGAGAATCTCTCTGGATGAATTGGAGACAATAAGAAAGGAAGATATAGATTCATTTATCAAATTACAGGCGAACTTTAAGTATATATCAACAGGTCTATTCAACTGGCAGGACATCCTGCGTCCGTTCTCTGAGATAATAAAGAGTTGCAGGGTCAGTGGTCTCGTCCGATTCTATGAAACGAACACATTTGTAAAGGCGCTTGAATTTGAAAATACTCCAAGCATTATTGATGGTAAACTTGATGGGTGGATTAAGAGATACCTTCTTTTGGATAAAAATGGTGAAGGTAGTTCAAACATTCTACTTACCCTTCCATTTCTATATCTATTCAAGACATTCTCAAGTGGTATTTCAACCGATAGAATAGCGAGTATTCTTATAGATATAATCACAAATCTGGGGTTAGATGAAGATAAAGCAATATGCTTCATTGAACCAACATTTGGTTTTAGGAAGATTGATGATTATGAAAGAAAAGAAGGGGCAAAGTTCATTTATAATTTAAAATCAAAGATAAACTGCCCTGTTTTCATTCAAACATTCTTCTTCTCAATAGAAAATGATGCTGATTTTATATTTAATCTTCCAGTTGATGGTTATGGTATTGACTTTTATGCTAACTCACTCTCCGATGTCATTGAAATATTTCCTTCGGGAAAGTCATTATTAACAGGTATAATAAACATAAACTCCACAATTATTGAGGATGTGGAAGAAATTATAAACTTCATTGAGAAACTGAAAGAGTATATTCCAGCGGATATGGTCTATCTTACCACAAATGGTCCCCCCGAACTCCTTCCAAGGCAGATAATAGATGAGAAGATTGATAGCATGAAGGAGATAACAAAATGGAATTGAGACCACTTATTACACACGAGATTGGCTCGCTTGATAAACCATCGTGGAGGGTGAAGCCCTTCCGGGACATACCTTTAAGCGATAAAGACATTGAGAGTGCTAAAAAATGGGGGAAGATGCTTGAAGTTGAATCAACTGATGAACTCATTGAACTACTATCAAAGAGAGAAAATTTCACCGATTATGAGAAAGACAGAATCATATTCTATTCATCACTGTATGCGACACGCCTTTTAGAGAGAGCAGGTCTTGATGTCGTCTATGATGGCGAACAGTCAAGAGTAGAAATGTATGAGTATCCTATAAGAAGAGTTGATGGCTTCTTATTCAAGGGTCATGTCAGAAGTTTTGACAATAAGTATTATAGGAAGGCATCGTGCGTATCAGAGCCAAAGTTAGAGGAGTTCTACCACACTTCTGAATACGAGCGAATAACATCATTTGCTAAAAGACCAGTGAAGATACCAATAACAGGTGCCTACACTCTCGTGGACTGGTCCTATGATGAGTTCTTTATAAAGGGCATTGAGCCGGGGGTTGAGGGGGTGAGTGAAAAGAGAAAGGGTGCGAGAATGGAGTTTTTAAGCAAGGTGGCCAAGAATATTATATATCCAAATATCAAATCGCTTTGTGAGATGGGGGCTGAGTTCATTCAGATTGACGAGCCCGCAGCAACTACAAAAAGAAACGAGATAGACGAATTTATAATTTCAATGAGAGAAAGCATTGGCAACCTGAAAGGCAAGGCATTCTTCAGCGTCCACATCTGCTTTTCTGACTACTCGCTTCTCTTTCCAAAGATAAGAGAACTTGAGGGCATCTTAGATGAGGTGCACTTTGAGTATGCCAATAGGGACTCCAAGGAATTGGGTGCGAATAGAAAGATACGACATGGTTATGAGATACTTGAGAAACTGAGGGGGACTAATTTTATAATCGGTCTTGGTGTTCTTGATGTCCATTCTGACTTTATTGAACCCCCCGAACTCATAAGAGACAGGATATTATATGCGGTTGAAATGATAAGTGACCCACGGAGGATATTTGTCTCGCCTGACTGCGGTCTGAGGACGAGGACATGGGAAGTCGCATACGAGAAACTGAGTAATATGGTAGAGGGGCGAGACCTCGCACTAAAAGAACTTGGCTTATAGTATCAAATTAAATTATAATATCGCATAATGCTAAATTTTCATAAAGATAGATTACCCCTATTTTTGATATCTATAATATTCTTGTTATTTATCATTGTTTTCAAAATATACTCATCAGATAAAATCTCCGTCTATACAGTTGAGATGACGCTCTCAACAACCTCCGACTGGACAGAGGTATATTTCACAAATGCGGATGTCTATTGTGTAAAGATGGCATCAACAAGCCCAACGAACTTACCTAAAACGACAGAGGTTGGCTACTTCTCCATACATAAAGAGCAATATGATAAAACACCTGTTGAGGTAAAATATATTATTAATATTCCGACGAAACCAAAGTTAGAGAACATAGAGATTACTATTTTGAAGGGCGATATTGGCATAACATCAATTGTATTCAAGAGTCCTGAAAGAATGTTAACGCTTGCGAGTGTAAAGCACGACAAGAAGATTGAAGGTGATGTGCGAAACAGACAAGTTTTTTACATACCATTTAGTTCTATAAAGGTTGCAAACAAGAGCAAATTAGAGATACCAAGCAGAGTATCTCCAAAACTTGTTCTTGCATTCTACTACCCCTGGTATGGAAGCCCTGATGGAGAGCATAAATATTGGTCGCACTGGAACCCCGACAGAGAGAGAATGACAGCGACAGATAAGCCAGTCCTTGGATATTATGACTCATATTCAACTGATGTCATAAGAAGTCATATTGAGTGGGCAAAGGAGGCGAGGATAGATGGTTTCATTGTCTCGTGGTGGGGAATTGGCTCGGGCGAAGACATCGCTATGGACTATATTCTCAAGTGCGCCCAAGATGAGAATTTTCTTATCGCAATCTATTACGAACCAGAGAACAATAAAGAAGGCATATTAAAGGACCTCAGATATATCTACAATAAATACTGTAATAACAGTTCTTTTCTCAAAATAGATGGAAGACCTGTCATCTTCTTCTACGAGCGCTCATTAAAATCGCTGAGTTCTGATGAATGGTTGAGTGTGTTTGAAGAACTTTCAAATGAGAATATCAAACTCATAAGTATTGCTGATAATCTAAGCGGTGAGTTTATCTCTGCCTTTGATGGCATTCACACATACAATCCATCGTTTTGGGATTTGGAGGGGCTTGAACTTAAATATAATATGGCGAGGACAATAACCATGACCTGGGGCAAGTTGTTCTGTGCTACTGTTATATCAGGTTATAACGACACATACGCCAGGAAGCCAGGCCTATCCTTTCCAAGAGACGATGGCAGATTATATGAAAAGATATGGGACATAGCCATAAATAGCAGACCCAATATGATACTCATAACATCATTCAATGAGTGGCACGAGGGCACAGAGATTGAGCCAAGTGAAGAATATGGATATAGATTTATCAAACTGACGAAGGAGTTCAGTGATAAATTTAAGAAATAATTTAACTGATTATAATTTTAGGTATATTTTAAGGAGTTTTCTACGAAATACAGATATTCTATTTTTCTTATATTTATTTCTTTTCTTTTCATATTCTGCAGTGAGGAGACAAGCCAGTATCCTTATGTCCGAATGGTTGACCGCCTTGTTGGCGAGGGCGATACCGCTGGATGGGGAAGCGACCTTGGCGTGATATTCAGATACAATGGCAAGATATACGCGCTTGGTGGTGACACATTATATAATGATATATTTGTTTCTAATATCATTGGCTCAACTGCTGATAATGACCCATCGGATGGTCTTGATATAGTGTGGCAGAATAAGAATGGCAATCCCAAGCAGTTCTTCCCACCGATTGATGCGACTACGATAGTTCCTGCGGGTGCGATAAGCGTAAATGGCACAATATATGTCTTTATGATGAGCGTGATAAGTTGGATAGACGAGAACCACCCCGAGTATAGTGGAAGACCCGCGCTTGTTAAATCAACAGATGATGGCGACACATTCTCGCTTGTGTGGGCAGGCGATGTGGGAAGGATGATAAACACAGCGCCGGTAATTTCAACTCACCCTGAAAATTCAAATAAAGAGGCACTATATTTGATAGCATCCAACCAATATAGGGATTCGGAGATTTACCTTGCCTACACAGACCTTGATAAGATTGAGGACAGGGGAAGTTATAAGTATTGCACGGAGATGGATGGGGGAAGACCGAAGTGGAGCGATAAGATAGGTGAGGCGGTGCCGATAGTGAACGATGTGAAGGTTGGTGAACTATCAGTTCAGTGGAATAAATACCTGAATAAGTGGCTACTCTGTTATTTTGACTACACACCATCAGGTGGGAATGCGGATATGTTCTTTCGGACAGCGGACAATTTGTGGGGACCATGGTCGGATGCGGTATTCGTATATGATGGCGACTACAGATACTATTGGTATGAGACAGAGGAGACGAGGCAGGGACCGAAGTTATGGGGGACGCCCTATGGTGGATACATACTTTCAGATACAGAAGGAAGCAAGGTCTATTTCACACTATCGCTCTGGATGCCATACTAAATATTTTTGATGGAGGTTGATTTGAAGGAGGTGTATTGATAAAAATAACTATACTTAAATTAAAAATATTTTAATATAATATAAAAGAATATGAAAATAATTGAGTCAGAAAAAATTGATAAATTTAATGTGGAAGATGTTATAGACACAATTATTTATGGAGATTGCGTTAATACATTAAAAAAATTCCCTGAAAATTTTGTTCATTTAATAATAACATCACCTCCTTATAATGTAGGTAAAGAATATAAAAATCATAATGATAAACTTCCGTATAATAATTATCTTGATTGGCTTTATAATGTTTGGATTGAAACAAAAAGAGTATTAGTTGATGGAGGCCGTATTTGCGTTAATGTTCCAAGTGTCACAGCAGACGGTGAATACAAACCACTATTTGCTGATATAATTCACCAAATGAAGGATATTAGAATGATTATGAGGGGTGATATATTATGGTACAAACAAGCAATATCAAAAAGAACAGCATGGGGAAGTTTTATGTCACCATCAAATCCTTATGTAGTTCAACCATATGAATTTATATTAGTATTTTCAAAAGGAAAAAGAAAGCTTGAAGGAAATAAAGAGGATATAGATATTACTAGAGATGAATTTATTGAATTTTCAAATTCATTTTGGTATATAACACCTGAAACAAAAAATAAAAATCATCCTGCTCCATTTCCTCAAAAATTAGTATATAGATTAATTAAATTTTATTCTTACAAAGGAAATATAATTTTAGATCCTTTTGGTGGCACAGGAACTGTTGCTATTGTTTCAAAAATGAATAATAGAAAATATATCTATATTGATAATTGTTTAGAATATTGTCAAATGGCATTAAATGAAATTAATTCTTTACCAATGCATATATTTTCAGATTAATAAGGAATGTAAATGTCAATTGAACTTATACACAAAAAATTTATAGAATCACAATTAAAGGGTTTTATAAATAAATACGGAACTATTTATGTAGGTAATAATCTTAATGAATTTTTAATTTTTAAAAAAATTGAAGATTATATTAATGCATTAAAAACAGGCAAGAGTTTAATTGATAATGATTACCGAACAAAAAAATCTAGTGCTGATATAACATCAGGAAGATTAGCTGAAGAAATTATAGTATATTTATTAGATAATTCATTCAAAGAAAAAAAATATAAATATGATATTGTATATAGATCTAGAGGATATGAAAAATATAATGAAATATTTGATAGTCTTGGTATTTTAGAACCATCAAAAGTAATAATAAAGAAATATGATTGTGATATTATAATTGTTAATAAAAATAAATATTATAAGGAAAAAAATTTATTTATAATTTCTTCAAAGGGAACAGTTAGAGAAAGAATAGGGCAGTTTATTTCCCATTTATTTTTGATGGACCAGGATGTATTAGATATAAAATATGGTAAAAATAAATATAAAGTGTTATTTAAAGACAAAGGTATGAGTGTTAAATATGGCTTAGTAATATTTGACTGGGCAAAGAACAGAGATTTTGATAAATTTACAAAGAAAGATAAAGATAGGGTAAGTTCAAAAGAAGTTGAAGCAAAATTAATTTATGATGATAAAAGATATGGAAGTGGTATATATGTGTTAAATAATTATGAACATCTAGATTATGTAAGAAGTTTTGAAGACCTAATCAATGATATACATTTATTTTTACAATAAAAATTAAATATATAAATTTATCCTCACTTCACCTCATCCCTTATTGATATTCCGAAGGGGTCAAAGAAGCCCGTTATCTCGCGAGTCCTCTCTGAGCAGTCCCCCTTCACAATGTGCACGCTGTCCCGCCCCTTATCCGACACCCAGAGTGAGCTATCATAACCACTAACCTGCATATAATCAATAGAGCCAAAGCCAAAAAGCATTGAAACTTGCGCATCTGCCACCTTCACACTCCCCGACAGGTCTCCCCTCAGAAGCCGAAGCGTGCCACCATCACCCGCATACAACCTCTTAGACGAGATATCATACCATAGAGATGTCAGTGCCGAAAATCCGTATATCCTACACAATAGATTGCCACTCTTATCATAGTGCACAAGTTCATCTGCCTCCCTCTTAACACAATATACACCTCCATCACCATCGGGCGATATAAAACCAACACCCTCTACATCTATCACGAGAAGGGCAACATCTTCTGCCTTCACCTCACCAGTTATGTCTCCCGGAAGATGATATACCTTATCCATCTTCTCGTCGCTCACCCACAGAGAGTTATCTACATCAAGGCAGGCGAAGAACGGAAAGCCCATATCCGTTATCTTTGCTATCACATCCCCACTCTCGCTCAATTTATGCACATAACTATCATCACGGACGCAGATATAGACGGCACCATCTCTTGAATCGCAGGTTACCCAGTTCACCCTTGTATATTTATACATCTCTGTAAAAAATATGAGTTTGCCATCAGAATTTATCTTAACCACTCTACCGTGATACCTGTCAGCAATCCATACGCACCCATCTCTCTCATCAACCGCAACACTCCTTGGGTCATCCAGTGGCAAAACTGGATTATTTAACTCCTTTGAGCCATCAATTGAGAACTGTCTGACAGCATTATTATACTCATCTGCAACCCAAACACATAGATTATTATCGGGAGTGCCACCTTCCTCACCACAGAATGAAAATATCAGAAACATAATCGCGACAGAAAATAGAATACAGAATACTATATATCTTGACATATTCTCACCTCTATTACGAAATAATAACATACAATATCAATTAAAAATATTATATCTGAATCTTATCATTCAAAACTCATTCTTAACAAAATATTTCTCCATTCTGTTATCATTCTTGCTAACTGTGGATAGAATAGTTGGGTTTATATACAGGTTTTCAGATACCATTGGCTATGCAGTATGTCATAGGGTTGCAGAAAGGTCGCCATTCTTTGGCATCTATCAGTTTATGGTCTGCCATAGGTGCTCGGGCACATACCTTGGAGCAGTATCTGCATATATCTACATTCTCGCGAAGTTTAAGGGCAGATATGCAAAACTCCCCGACAAGATATATGGCATATTCCTTATTATCTTCATATCAACCATCTTCATAGATGTCGCAGGAACACTAATTGGTATAATACCTGACTGGGCACCATTGAGAACACTGACGGGCGCACTCACCGGCTCATCTATCGCTCTTCTTGCATACTCACTTTTATGCCCATCTGAGAAGGAGAAGGACGCAAAACCTGTCCTTGAAAGACCGACAGACCTGATAATAATAACGACAGCATCCTTCCTGATAACGGCTGTTGTGAACTCAAAGTTATACCCTTTATTTATTTTATTGACAATTCTAACTACCTCTGGTGTCATTGCTTTGTTCTTCAATACATTTTATCTGATAACAATCACAATATCAGAACCAAAGACATTGAAGGCAAAGATATTCGCAATTCTAATCTCAAATATATTTATTATCGTCTTTCTTACCCTTCTATGGCACCTCCATAAAATCACAGACGCATATCTTAATAGGTAATATGTCTATAAAGAACATCACTATCCCTTTATCTCGTAGGCAACGCCCTCCCAGACAACTATAACATTCTTGCCAACAGAGAGAAGTCGAGCAAGCGACGCATCCTTTGCCAATAGTTCAAAATACTCACTGCTACCATAGTCAATCTTTTCCTTCTCCATACCCTCTTTATATCTTGCATCAACCCACACGCCATCTTTCAGATAGAACGCAACATCCTCAACCTTCTTCACAACCTCTGTCTCATAGCCCGATACGCCCGTCTTCATCTTCTCTATGTCCTTAGATATGCTAACGCCAAGTTCACCCTCCTTCATCTGAGGGGCTTCAAACTTTGCTCCGCCTCCACCAAGAGAACCAATGCTATCCATAGCCCTGCTCTCTTCTATACCCCATGGTATAAGTGTAACCTGCTTTGGCTCAATACCTGTAATCTGAGATATAAAGAGCGATGTATATGGAGTGACTATGCCATATCTCTGTGCAAGTGTCTTTACCTCTTCCACAAGTTCTTCATTCTCACCATGCAATCTTATCTCATCAAGGTAGTATGCAATCTGCCTCGTCGCCCAGAGTATTGGAATATTCGGGTTCTTCACCTTCTTGAAATCTACTGAGAAGGTCATCTCTCTCGTCTCGCCATTTGTCATTCCTAAAAGCGTAATATCAGTTGTCCCACCGGCTTTATATCTGCCTGTAATCATTATCTGCTGACCTGCGAAGATGCTTCCTAACTTGATTGGTTGAACATCGTAAACATCAGCACTTCCAAAGTCCAGTTTAGCGTCTGTCAGAGCGGGCTTTGATATGGCATCATAGAACCTGACAACAGCATCGTCTATCTTCTCATAAGGCGTGATATACTCAGTCATCCCCTTGAAGTTCTCAGCAATTCTGTCCAGTAAGAATGTATTAAGGTCATAACCAACACCAAATATGAAGCCCGTTATGTCATCTGAGACCTTGGAGACATTGTCAATGATGTTTGCATCTTCAACTGTGCCTACTGTCGGCTTTCCATCCGTGAGAAAGACGAGCATCTTGACTGCTGTTATATCTTTCTCATACTGACCTATCGCTGTTATCAGCGCCTCATTTATATTTGTGCCACCCCTTGGAGTAATATCATCTATATATTCAAGCCCCCTCGCCTTATTAGTATCGTCAGCGAGAACGGGTGCTTTAAACAGTGGCTCAACCTCACTTGCAAATGAAATGATATTGAATCTGTCAATGATGTTCAGGTGCTCAACACAATACTTGAGCGCCTTCTTGACCTGGTCCATCTTCTCGCCTCTCATTGAGCCCGACCTGTCTATCACAAATATTATCTCCCTCGCACCTGCCCTCTCATCCTCACCTATCGGTGGCGTCATCATAAGAAGAAAATAACCGTCTTCCACAAGTTCCTTATGCGTGAGCAAACTCACACCATAGCCCTTTTCTGACTGCTCGTAGTAAATGTATAAGTCCTTGTCGGGCTTTATATCCTCCTTCTTAAGAACAACCTCAACCTCCTTTGGAGACCTCCTGTTCACAGTGACTGTATGTGATGGTGAAAAGACATTTACAATGTCTCTATCTGACTTCACTGTCATATTTATCTCAAGTTTCTCAAGCGGTCTATCTGTGAACTGCTCAATATCAAGGGGATAGACATATCGGTTGAGGGCGCCCTCTTTTGGAACAACCTCAGAGTATTTTATCTCAACCTTTCTCTCGCCGTGTGCGGGAATGTCAGTGACCCTCGCCCTGAAGAGCCCCCTGCCATAGAAACTGAGAAGTGCGGGGTCTATCTTCTTTCTCAGATACTCCTGGTATAACTGCTCTGCCTTTTTCGCATCCATAACCTCGGCTGATACCTTCTTGCCATCAACATAGAGGTAGAACTCGCTTACCGCAGAGTTCTCGGGTAGCGGGAAGATATAGTCGCCCTCAAGCGTGACATCGTTGTTGTTTACAAATACCTCCTCAACAGATGTTGTCGCGATGTCGCCTGATATCTCCACATTTACGAAGTGTTCACTAATAGAGAGTTTTGGTGGGGTTGCGTAAACCCAGTGTATCGGTATTATTGGTATTATACCACCGTCAGCAAGGAGAGTTCCAATGAAGACCGCGCTTATCGCTAATAAAAACGATATAAACTTTCTCATAAGTCCCCCTTATGAAATCTTTTAACACTCATCTATTAAATTCTATCAGATAAATAGATATTCTGCGATAATTTCTAAAAAGGTTTGATGATTTACTAATCATTTCTGTATGAATTTTTTATTATATTATCACTATTGTTTACAACATCAAACCCCTACCTCCTCCACCTCCTCTTTTTAACGACTGTCTGCCAAAAGTTCTTATGTAAGAAATGGTTGTCGTCAATCTCTATCACCTGATAGAACATAGGCATGTTCATCGTGAATGTGAGTGTGTTTGATGGCAGAAACCTTCGCATCGCCATATCAGTCGCTCCAATCGCCGACCGGGGCTTTTCGGGATTCTTAAAGTTTATAAACGGATATAACAACGAACAACCCGAGCCCATCGGCGCGACGACCACATCATCAGACGGGCTTTCTGAATGGTAGAACGCACTGTGGATGAGTGGTGCCAATCTGTCAGAGTCAACAAAGAGCGTTACAGATACCATCTTATCAATATGCTCAGCACGAAATGGACCTAAAAGTATAAACTCACCCTTCGGCTTATATGTCTTTGTGTTATCAATCATTTTCACTATTAGTTCCTCGCTCGCCCTCAGCCCCTCGCCCTTGTATAGAAAGTCAATGAACTCCTGTCTCTCCCGCGCAAGTTTGCCACCGCACAGATACCTTCCTGCACCACCACAACCCGAACGCTCTTTCGTAAGAACAAGCGTTTTACAATCTTTCCAGGACTTATAAAACGCGAATATGCAGGTATTGACTTTCAAAGGTGGATATACCAGTGGCTCAAATGGCTGAACATCGCTAACATCATAGAGCGCTAATACCACACCCTTATAGTAAATAAGTTCAAGGTAATCTTTAAGTTTCTTATCAATCTCTTTTGCATCCATAATTCTTCCTCCTATAAAAAGTATTCATCTATAAAACTTAAACTTCATTTTCTGATGACTGGCTAAATTTGGCGAGATTTATTAACATCTGGGTTCTATTTTTGTTAAATGTATTTCGGGCATAAGGAAATAAATCATTGTAAATCTTCTCAATCTCACTCATCACATCATAGACATTAGAGCCAATATTATCAACGATATTTGACATAAATTGCACGGGAGCCCAGTTAGCAATTCTGCTCTTTAATAGGTCAATATGTAATTTACCAAGGAATATCTTACCTCCCTCGTCTGTCAGACAATACCTTTTCTCTACTACCTCAACAATTCCAAGTTTTACAAGCATCTTTAATATGTCCCTTGTGCCAGATATTCCCGCCCTAAAGCCAGCCATTCTAAGACCTATTATGACATCTTTGAAGGGAAGACCACCATTTGATAAAATTTTGCCTGTCTCAATCATAGCGATTATATTGAGATTTGCCATCCCACTCATCAAGTCCTCAAGGAACCATAGGTAGTCAAGCCCGCACTCTACCTTACCATCTATAGACCTAATTAGGGGAACTGTTGCATTTTCAATCGTGAAACTTCCCTCAAGGGCACCTATCCGTCTTACCCATATCTCATACTGGTTTGGCAGGCGAATAATATTTTCTGATTCATAAATTGGCTTGCGCCAGTATTTAGCGATTGATTCTGTGACAATGACCGCACTTTTTGACCTAATTGAATCTCTTTCAAATAAAACGCTTTCAAGACAGGTATTCAGTTTTATATCGCCATCATCTAATATCACCTCTCTTGAAATGTTATTTAATAAATCCTTCATAGAGATATACATTACATTATCAAGATGGCAGGCGCTTTTATCAGGGTCTGACCTTGATGTTATTACCAGACCATCATAACCACAAGCCCTTGCCTGTCTTAACCTCAATTCTATCTCAGAAGAATGAACGGGGCTCTTTGTAAATCTCGCCTCTAATATGAAGATAAGCCCATCTCTCTCAAGAAGTCCATCAAACTGAACCCACTTTCCAGATGGTAGGCGTCTATTGAATTGTCTCCTTAAAACACTATAACCAAAATAACTTTTGAGAGTTATTAGTGAGAAGACCTCAAAAGCATAGCCGGGATACTTTGCTGGAAATACAACCTTTACTCTTTCAACCATTTTATAAAGTCATGCATCTTGTCACCATAACCACCACCACAGAAAACGACCTTTACCCCTTCGGGGATGCCTTGAACCGCTACATCTCTGAATATCCTACCCATAAGTAGATAAACCTCATTATATTTACCTTGTTCAAACAGATTTCTGACCATAATCTTAACTTCATCTTTCATCTCCATAAGATGGTTGTGGGGTTTTCTCTCATCATAGTATGGGGTGGGATAGTCAATTGGAATTAAGCCATATCTTCCCGAGAGAATGTATATATCAAGCCCCTTGATGATGTCTTTTGATAAAAGATGCTTTCTAATCAATCTCTGCCACCCGCCATCATATCTCTCAATAGCAGGCATTAGACCATCGCCTGGGTTCTTCTTTTTAGAGCAAGATAATATTAACAACCTCTTCATAGAGATAAATATATTTTAATGTTTTTCATAATTATATAAAGCATATATTTATAGTGAATTGATAATTCTGAATTTACTATTAATAAGTATTTAACATCATAAGTTGACTTAATAATTTGTTTTCTGTTAAAATCAAATGAAAGGGGAATTTATATGGTTAGAATTGGCTATATGGGCGGGACTGACTCGCTTCTCTTGACCAAGATATCAGCAGCAGGAATGGAGACAATACCTGTAGGTAATGGCTGGGATAATCACGGTTTATACATAGGTCATATCAACGCAGGGGACGGCTTCAATGCAATAGTTGGCTTTCTACACAAATTCCTTCCAGCAAAGGATTCAGCCCTAACACCTGTTGATTTACTTAAACCCTGTAAAATTCACGAGATACCTGTCTTTGTGATTGTTGAAGATATTGACCGTGAAAAGGCGAGAAATCTTCTTGGAGATGTTGGTGCTAATGTAAAACTGGTTGACCCGAGAAAGATAGCAGATGAGATAATGTTTCTTGCGAAATAGTAAGTAAAAGTAAAATAGAAAGCGGGTGATGAATTTGTATCACCCGCTATTTTTGTCTTTTTAGGCAGGCAGTGTCTATTATACTAAACCCTGGTCAAGCATAGCATCTGCAACCTTCTTAAAACCAGCAATATTTGCTCCCTTCACATAGTTGCAGAAACCATCCTTCTCTTTTCCGTATCTCAGGCACTGCTCGTGGATTGCTGACATAATTCCACGAAGACGCTGGTCAACCTCCTCCTTGCTCCACGACAGACGAAGCGAGTTCTGAGACATTTCAAGACCTGATACAGAGACGCCACCTGCGTTCGCCGCCTTTCCAGGACCATAGAGTATCTTCGCTTTAAGAAAGACATCAACACCCTCAGGAGTGGTTGGCATATTTGCACCCTCAGAGACAAGTTTGCAACCATTTTTTACAAGATTTTCTGCATCCTTGCCATTTATCTCATTCTGAGTAGCACTTGGAAATGCACAGTCAGCAGGAATTGCCCACAATGGATTATAGTCAAGCTTTGGGTCAACAGGGGTATATTTCACATTGGGATACTCTTTTGCATACTCTCCAATGCGACCACGACGGATATTTTTAAGTTCCATTACATAGGCGAGTTTCTTCTCATCAATGCCCGCGGGGTCATAGATGAAGCCATTAGAATCAGAAATGGTAACTACCTTTCCACCGAGTTGATTTATCTTCTGAACTGTGTATTGTGCGACATTACCTGAACCCGAGACAAGACAGGTCTTGCCTTCCAGACTCTGACCTTTTGTTTTGAGCATCGCATCGGCAAAATAGACACAACCATAGCCTGTTGCCTCAGGACGAATGAGTGAACCGCCCCAGTTAAGACCCTTACCCGTTAGAACGCCAGTGAACTCATTTCTTATACGCTTATACTGACCGAACATAAAACCAATTTCACGGGCGCCAACGCCAATGTCTCCAGCAGGGACATCAATATCTGGACCAATATACTTCTGTAGTTCAGTCATAAATGCCTGGCAGAAACGCATAACCTCGGCGTCGCTCTTCCCCTTCGGGTCAAAGTCAGCACCACCCTTAGCGCCACCCATTGGAAGTGTAGTAAGAGCATTTTTGAATACCTGCTCAAAACCAAGGAACTTGAGAATACCGAGATTTACAGTGGGATGCAAACGAAGTCCACCCTTATATGGACCTATAGCATTGTTGAACTGCACACGAAATGCCCTGTTCACCATCACTTCACCTGCGTCTGACTCCCAGTTAACACGAAATATAAATACTCGGTCTGGTTCTACTATCCTCTCAAGTATCTTCGCCTTTATATACTGAGGATTTTTCTCAACGAAATCAGCGATTGAGATAAACACTTCCTCTACTGCTTGCAAGAACTCTGGCTGTCCTGCATCCTTCGCCCTTACCCTCTTTAGTAGTTCATCTAAGTATTCCATAAAAAATACCTCCTACAATTTCTAATACAATACCTAAGATATTCATCTAATCTTTTAACAAAACTTAAATGATGGCTAAATTGTCTTTTCATTAGCCAATCTTTAGAAAATATTAGATAATATTAAAAACTTAACAATTGAAAATCAAGTGAATTTTTTCATTTTTTAGTTTTATAGAAGCATTATTTCTCACTCTAATTACATTAAAGGTATGTAAATAAGTTCACTTCACTAAAATTTCATATTTTTTCCAAAGAAAGATTTCATATATTACCTTTTCAAAAATAAATCTAAAAATATCATATTGATTGCTCATAAATTTCTGATAATATATCTATAATGAAAGATGATGAGAAAGATTATTTTTGGTTAAAGGTCTTTATCTTCGTTGGATATATTGCTGTGATATTAGTAATAATAATCTCCGCCGGCACGCTTCCCGAGAGAATAATTACCCGGCAGGTTGGGTGGATAATATTCATATTTGGCTTTCTTCTTTGGCTTCCCGCAAGAATTACCATAAGAAAGTATCACACGAGTTTACCTGAGGCATACAGAATTGTAAAGACCGGCATTTACGCAAAGATTCGCCATCCAATCTACATTGCTATAGAGATAATGTATATTGGCTTCTCACTTGTCTTATACTCACTCTGGGGGGTTGTCTCAACCATCGCCCTTCTAACACCCCTACATTTCTATAGAATCTATGAGGAAGAGAAACTATTTAAGAAGGCATTTGGTGCAGAATACATTGAATACAAAAAGAATACCTGGTTTTAATTTATTTTATATTGACATCAAAACTACACCATAATTTTTCAATTTATAAATCGTAATATTAGTTCATAGAACAAGACCAAGTATTTATCTATAAAAAAGGGGGAAAGATTATAACTTCCCCCCAATATTTAATCTTATCTCTTTCTTAATGAGTGATGACTATTTTTGTGCTATCTGAGAAGTTCTTATTGGACAGTCGTAAGAAGTAGAGACCCTCAGTAAGTCCGTCAACTGATAACAGAACACTCTTCTCCTCTGATGCCTTCTCAAGCGCCTGACTTCCCACAATCCTTCCAGATATGTCGTATATCTGCAAGAGAGCAGGGGTATCGCTTATATATTTCACGGTCACAGATGTATTAGCAGGCAGAGGATAAACATTTGTTATGCCAAATGATGTGGGATTGCCCTTGAAATTGCCGTTGGTCTCACCAAGTAGTGCAGGTTCATTGCCCTCTACAACCTCAACAGCATAGCGATATGACTTTCCAATCTCAACATTTTTATCCATAAATGTGTATGGCGACTTTCCAGTGATGAGTTCGTCATTGAGTTTTGTTCCTAAAAGAGCCAATGGTTGAGCATCATTATATATATCTGATGGTTTCATCTCTATTCTGTAAATATTATAGCCATCAATACTTTCGTCAGTATCTACTTCCCAGCGAATGAGCATTCCATTTTCGGTTGAAGTCGCGGTGAGTGAGATGAGTTTTACATATTCATTCGTTCCTGAAAGTGCCTTATACAGATTGATGCGACCAGAACCCATATAACCCTGTTGCCACATAGGGTCATTTGTCATCTTATCAACATAGGTTTTAATTCTATTAAAGAGTTCAGTTCTCTGCCAGGATGGCCAGTGTGCTTTAAGATTTGCTGCTTCTCCTGCGACATGTGGTGTTGACATAGATGTTCCACTCATATTTGTATATGTATGACTTCCATAATGATAGCGGTATGTGCTATAGATGCCTTCACCTGGTGCAGAAACATCAACATCAGTTCCATAGGATGACCAAGATGGACGAAGGTCAGCGGAATTAGTCGCTGCTACAGTCATCGTATCACTTCTACTTGTAAGGTAGTGTGAATAATAGCCACCTGTGTTTCCCGCAGCAACGCAAATCAAAAGACCCTTAGAGACCGCATAGTCAGCGGCAGCTCCAATGCCACCGCTATTGCTTGAACTCCAACTGCAACTGATTACATGTGCACCCATATTCGCAGCATAGTAGAATGCCTGGGCGCAGAAATCCATACGGACATAGCCATAAGAACCACTGCCCCAGCCAACACGAAGACACATTATACGAGCACCCCAGGCGACTCCCGCAATGCCCTGACTGTTATTTGTTATCGCACTTGCAATTCCACAGCAGTGAGTTCCATGACCATACCAGTCCATAGGGTCATTATCAGGTGTGTTGCAATCCTCACCAGAATCACCAGAGACACCATTCACCCAGTCCCAGCCAATATAGTCATCTACATAACCATTGCTATCATCGTCAACACCAGTTGTTCCACTTACCTCTTTGGTATTAATCCATATATTACCACCCGGGTTTGGGAGATTGGCACCGCCAAGGTCGGGATGTAGATAATCTTGTCCTGTATCTGCTATTGCGACAATTCCAGTATTATGATTTTTCTCAATATCCCAACCCTCGGGGGCATCAATATCGTGGTCATTTGAATTGTCTAATGCCCATTGATTTGTAAAGTAGGTGTCATTAGGAACTGAACGAAGAACTGGGCAAATATCAATCGGTTCTACATGCTCAACATACTCATTGGCAGCATAACCCATCAATACTTCATCCACTGAATGTTCTGGATTAAACCATATACGATAGTATCCTGACATATCAATCTCACTGGGGTCATCAGGGTGCTTTGAGCCAATAAAGAGTTGGTCAATCATATAGACACCGAACCTATTCGCAAGTTCATCAAGTGAGGGAACTCCTATAATTGCTATTCCATTGACATCTTTTGGCTCAATATCTCTAAGTGGATAGTTGAAATTGACGACGATGCAGTCATTTACTCTTGAATATCCATCTGGCAAATTATTCTCGGCAAACGATAATAGAGCAAATACTACTAGCGCTCCAATAAATATACCTCTCATAATATCTCCTTTCTATTTACTAATATAACATTATAATAGATTTAAAAATTAAATTACAACATATAAAATGAATAAAAACTCATCTATTTTGATGAAATATATTTATAACATAAATCATTAATAATTTATAGTTAGAAAATAAAGAAGCATCTTTTCATATAATAGATATTTCTTATATTAGATGTCCTTAACAATATTGACTGATTGCATATTTTTTAATATATTCTATACAGGCGGGCATAACTCAGCGGAAGAGTGTCAGCTTCCCAAGCTGAAAGCCGCGGGTTCAAATCCCGTTGCCCGCTTTTTATAAATGTTATTTACTTATAGATTGTTATATTATAGTTATTGTTTTGATGATGGCTCTTATTAATTATATGGTTGAAAGAAAGACAGTATTAGTTGCTTTTGGTGGAGTTAGCGCTGAACATGAGGTCTCATTGGCATCAGCAAGTTCTATCTTTGAATATATTAATAGAAATCTATTCTATCCAATACCTACCCTTATAGATAAAAAAGGAGGTTGGTTTACAAGTGAAGAAACGGATGACCTCCTGAAAAGTAATACTGAAAGAGCAATAAAGGTATTTCTCTCTCCCGACCCAAATATAAGACATCTCATACCCGTAGATGCAAAACCACTACCCCCATCACTTTCAAAGACAATTGATTGTGTATTCCCCGTGCTTCACGGTCCAAATGGTGAAGATGGCACAATCCAGGGGCTCTTCACACTTGCTGATATTCCATTTGTGGGGGCAGGTGTCTGCGCATCAGCAATATGTATGGATAAAGAGTTTATGAAGATAATATTCAAGAGTGCGGGACTCCCCACAGTGAATTCAATCTCAATAAATACAGAGAAATACACTCAGGGCGCAGAAAAGATAATCAATGAGATAGGCAATAAATTTAAACTGCCGTTATTTGTAAAACCAGCAAATCTTGGCTCAAGTGTGGGTATCTCTAAGGTAAAAGGATTTGGTAGGTTAAAAGATTTTATAGAATTAGCATTCAGATATGATAATAAGATTCTTATAGAAGAGGGTATTGAACAGGCGAGAGAATTTGAATGCTCTGTCCTTGGAAATTCACACCCTAAATGTTCTGCTATCGGTGAGATTGTGCCTTCAAGGGAGTTTTACGATTACACTGCAAAATACATTGACGATAGTTCAAAACTAATTGTGCCAGCCAGAATTGGTGAAAAACTTAAAAGAACTATACAGAAATATTCTTTGACTGCTTTTGATGCGACAAACTGCAGGGGTATGGCAAGGGTTGACTTTCTATATAACCAAAGGGAAGATAAATTGTATATAAGTGAAATAAATACCATACCTGGCTTCACACCAATATCAATGTATCCAAGATTGTGGCAGGAAAGTGGTATTTCATACACTGACTTGATTACACAGTTGATTGAACTTGCGATAGAAGAGCATAAGAGTAGAAAGAGATTATCACGCTCGTATGATTGAAGTATCTAAAACTTAACTAAACATTTGTAAATGATATGAAAGAGATTGTTGGAGTGATACATTTTCATACTACTTATTCTGATGGATATAGTTCCTATCAAGAAGCATTGGAGAAAGCAAGTTTAACTGGTCTGGACTTCCTTATAGGAACAGACCACAATACGCTTAAACCAAAGGAGGATGGTCTTGAAGGATACCATAATGGAGTTCTTCTAATATGTGGTTATGAGATTACAAATCATCTTAATCATTACCTTGCCATAGGAATTGACAAGTTAATACAACCTTCTGATAGACCACAGGAGTTTATTGATAAGGTAAAAGAAGAGGGTGGACTTGGTATAATTGCTCATCCACATCATCTTGGAATAAAGAGATTTGGAATTAATGCGTTTCCCTGGGGGGACTGGAGTGTAAAGGGTTTTGATTCTATCAGTATATGGGACTTGGTCAATGATTGGGGAGAGCATATAAATGGCTACATAACAGGCATTAGGAGTTTGATTAACCCAGGGGGGAACCTCACAGGTCCAAACCTAGATACCCTCAAAGTATGGGATAAATTAAACTTAGAAAGATTAGTTGGAGGAATTGGTGAACTTGACAACCACAATAATCAATTTAAGGTGTTCAGTATTCCTATTGTAACCTTCAAATGGGAGTTTGCATTTCGAACGATAAGAAACCATTTAATTGTTGACAATATTACAGGTGATGCAAATAAAGACATAAAGAATATTTTAGATATTATAAGAAAAGGCAGGTTGTTTGTAGCAAACGATTATTTTATGGATTCAACTGGTTTTGAGTTCTTTGCCTTATTGGATGGTGGCAATAGAGCGAATATGGGAGACAGATTAAAGCCAAAAACAAATATAATTCTCTTTGCAAAATCTCCAACAAAGGCATATATTCGTCTTATTCATAATAATAAGTTAATAAAAGAGGTATATTCGGACTCTCTTTCATATTCAACCAATGAAAGTGGTGTCTGGAGAACAGAGGTTCATTTACAACAGGGATTATGGAGAAGAAGTTGGATATACTCAAATCCTATTGTTATTGAAAGTGAAGATTAAAAAAGGTGGTTAGAAACTGATGTTAGAGTGTGATTTTTTGGTTATTGGTTCAGGTGGTGCTGGTCTCTTCTTTACGCTGAATGTTTCACCACATGGTAAGACAGTCATTATTACTAAGAAAGACCCGAATGACACTGCTACATTCTGGGCACAGGGTGGCATTTCAGTGGTTCTTTCAGATGAGGATTCATTTGAAAGCCATATTGAAGATACATTAGAAGCGGGTTGTGGTCTATGTGATGAGAATGTAGTAGAGACGATAGTAAGGTCAGGTCCAGCCATTATAAAAGACCTTGAAGGTCTTGGGGTAACTTTTGATAGAGAGAACAGCAATTATAGTTTGGGAAGAGAGGGTGGTCATTCGCATAGAAGAATTGCTCACATAAGAGACCATTCAGGAAGGGCTATACAGGATGCTCTCTATCACAATGTCCTCAAAGAGAAGATTGAAATAATAAATAACGCCTTTGTCGTTGACCTTATAACAGATGAGAAAGACAGTATAAAGACCTGCTACGGCGCCATTATCTTAACAAAGGAAGGGAAGATTGAGGAGGTGAGAGCAAAGGTTATATTTATAGCAACAGGTGGTGCTGGAAAGGTATATCTTGTTACAAGCAATCCTGATGTTGCGACAGGTGATGGCATTGCAATGGCTTACAGGGCGGGCGCAGTGATTGCAAATATGGAGTTCGTTCAGTTTCACCCAACATGCTTATATCTTCCTGGTGCACAGACATTATACGAGAGGACATTTCTCATAACAGAGGCGGCAAGGGGTGAGGGGGCAATACTAACAACAAAGGATGGTGACAGATTTATGCCAAAGTACCATTATATGGCTGAACTTGCACCAAGGGATGTAGTAGCGAGGGCAATATACGATGTCCTCAGTAAATCAGGAGATGATTATGTTCTCTTAGATATGAGGACTATCAGGAAGTTCTCTCTTAAAGAGAGCTTTCCGTATATATATGAGAACTGTCTTAAATGGGGGTATGACATTACAAAAGAGCCAATTCCTGTAATACCCGCAGCACACTATATCTGTGGTGGTATAAAGACAGACATCAATGGCAGGACAGATATTGAGCATCTCTACTCAGCGGGTGAGGTAGCATGCACAGGTATGCACGGAGCGAACCGTCTCGCCTCAAATTCACTTCTTGAAGCACTTGTTATGGCTAAAAGGTCGGCAGAAGATGCAATTAAACTCAAAGAAAAACTAAAGATTATTAAAAACCCAAAAGTGGACATTCCAAGGAGTAAGATTCCACCACAGGAAAATATAGTAATCTCACACGAGTGGGCATCAATCAGGCGACTTATGACACCCTATGTTGCGATGGTCAGGTCAAACCATAGATTAGAACTTGCAGACAGATACCTCACCCTCATTGGAGATATATTAGATGATTACTATCGCAAGTATCAGCCGACATTTGAACTGATTGAAACAGTTAATCTACATCAGGTTGCGTGCCTTATAGTCAAATCAGCAAAGATGAGAAAGGAGTCAAGGGGTCTTCATTACAATATAGATTATCCACAGGTAGATGACAAAAACTTCAAGAAGAATACGATAATCAAAAAGGGGGAGGGATGCTAAATTGCCTATAAGAAAGAGAGTAGATAGAATAGCCATTCTTGACTTTGGTTCTCAATATTCACAACTTATAAGCAGAAGAATAAGGGAGATAGGTGTATTCAGTGAGATTTTAAGACCTAATGTGAAGAGAGATGAACTCATGCCCTTAGAGAAACTCAAAGGCATAGTCCTCTCAGGGGGACCGCACTCAGTATATGAGAAGAACGCACAAAAGCCACCCAATTATATATTTGAACTTGGCATACCTGTTCTTGGCATCTGTTATGGTCATCAGTATATTGGCTATAAATTTGGAGGTAAGGTTCAGCCAGCGAGGAAGCGTGAGTATGGTTATGCACATCTAACAGTCATAAAAGAGCACCCATTATTCAATCGCTGGGGCAGTTCAGGACAGGTATGGATGAGCCATGGAGACAGTATAGATGTCTTACCTCAGGGTTTCAGGTCTATAGCAAAGACAGATAACTCGCCTAATGCGGTAATATCAAATAAGAATGGAGATATAATTGGGGTTCAATTCCATCCCGAGGTCAGACACACAGAGCGGGGCGATGAGATATTGAGGGGTTTTGTTATAGATATATGCAAAGCAGTGGCAGAATGGAATCCAACCAATTTTATAAATGAAGCAATCTTGGAGATTAAAGATAAGGTTGGTGATGGCAAGGTGCTATGCGCTGTCTCTGGTGGCGTTGACTCAAGCACACTTGCGCTTCTTCTCAGAAAGTCAGTTGGTAAGCAGGCGATATGCGTCTTTATTGACAATGGTCTATTGAGAAAGAATGAAAGAGAAGATGTAGAGAAAGCACTTGGTGGTCTTATCGGTCTTGAGGTGGTAGATGCGAGTAAGAAATTTCTAACTGCGCTCAAGGGCATCACAGACCCGGAGGAGAAGAGAAAGATTATTGGTGAGATTTTCATAAGGGTCTTTGAGGAGAGGGCTAAGAAAGAAGAAGGACTCAGGTTCCTCGCACAGGGGACGCTATATCCTGATATGATTGAGTCGGGACCGGTAAGGGGACCCGCATCAACGATAAAGACGCACCACAATGTCGGCGGGCTTCCGGTAGAGATAGCACTTGTTCTTATTGAGCCATTTAGGTTTCTATTTAAGGACGAGGTGAGAAAGGTTGGCAGGGAGCTTGGTCTCCCCGATGAGATAGTCCGAAGGCATCCGTTTCCGGGTCCAGGACTTGCTGTGCGAATAATAGGTGAGGTTACTCGTGAGCGGCTTGAGATGTTAAGGCAGGCAGATGCTATAGCGATGGATGTGCTGAGGGAAGCGGGCTTATATGACAGGGTCTCACAGGCGGTGGTGGTATTACTGCCCATAAAGAGCGTTGGTGTGATGGGTGATGCGAGGACATATCAGAATGCTATCGCTCTCAGGTTTGTGGTCACTGAGGACTTTATGACTGCGGACTGGGCGCGTCTTGACTATGAGGTTTTGGCGGAGATAAGTAGGAGGATAACGAATGAGGTTGTGGGTGTGAATAGGGTCGTATATGACATCACGACAAAGCCCCCCGCCACAATTGAGTGGGAGTGAGAATAAATATTAAAAAAATGCTTGACAGGTTGTTTATAAGTGATATACTTATTTTAAGATATTTGATTGTCTGAGTAAAATCAGACGAAGTCATAAGGGGGGAGGCAGTATGTCTCCCCTTTTTTTAAATTTAAGATATGAACAAAAAAGTTTGTATATTTGTTGATGGTGAAAATCTCCGAATATTAATAAATAAACTGTTTCCTAATGAATTCAGTCAAGAAAAATATTTACCAAAAACAGATTGGAAGGAATTATATAGTTATATTGCAAAAGAAACTACAAAAACATCTCATGAAATAATTAGAACATATTGGTATGTAATTCAATATTTAGATTTTTTTCCTTATAAATTTCCAGACCATACAACGGAAACTGATAAACTTAAAGAATTACTTTCTAAAAACAAACCCTATAAAACAGAATTAGAAAATTTAACAGGACAAAATTTAGTAAGTAAAATGAAAGATTTTGTGGATAACTTATTAAAAGAAAAAGAAAAAATGAAAAAACGATTTGAAGGATGGTTAACAATTCAAAATGGTATTTCCACTGATAATGAATTAATTGAATTTAGAAGAGCTGGTGCAAATAGTTATAACTTATTTAAAAGATCCTTTGGAGTTGAAAAGGCAGTGGATGTAAAATTAGCTGTTGATATGATAATGTTGCGTGATATTTACGATATAGCCATTATAGTTTCTGGTGACCAAGATTATGTTCCTGCGGTTCAAATTATTAAAGACTTTGGTAAGAAAGTAGTCAATGTTTCTTTTGAGACAAGAGATAGTAAATTATTACCCGGAGGATCTTGGAGACTTAATGTTTTAACAGATGATAGATTTATAATGAAATATGATGAATTTAGAAATTTATTAGGTTTTGGAATTCAACGTCTTATTCCTTGAAATTTTTCTTAATTTTTTAATCTCAACATTAAATATAGTTAAGAAGAAAATACAACATCACAACACATCCAATTCCAATACCCTGTTCCTTCCTGAGAGGTCTTTCAGTATATCTCGCAATTTGAAGCTACTGTTGGTTATTAGTGATTTCATAACAATTTAGTGGGAGTGAGGTCATAAATTCTACTTATACTCCACTCTCATCATAACAAAGAAGAACATTCCATTAATTAAATATAATGCACATAATACTAGTCATAACATATATTCTCATTAAATATATAAAATATCAAACCACATCCAGTTCCAATACCCTATCCCTCCCCGAAAGGTCTTTCAGTATGTCTCTCAACTTGAAGCCACATTCAGAAATGAACACCTCAAAGCCATCGGGCATCTCACCGCTAAACTCTATAAGAAGAGACCCACCTTCTATCAGATGCTTTCTTGACTCTGATGTTATCCGCTTTATCACATCAAACCCATTCTCACCACCATATAGAGCGTGCATCCTCTCATACCTCACCTCAGATGGCAGGTTCTCCATATCAACCGCCTTTACATACGGCGGATTCGCCAGAGCAAGGTCAAATCTCACATCCTCCTTTATTCCTGTCAATAGGTCGCCCTGCCATATGCTCACCCTTTTCTCCATACCATGAAGCCACTTATTCGCCCTTGCTATCTCAACCGCAGTCCTGTCTATATCCACCGCGAAGCACTCCGCCTTCGTCTCAAACGCAACAGTTATGGCAATGGCACCACATCCACAGCAAGCATCAACCACATTCTTACCCTCACCCTCTCCCAGTATCTCTATTGCGCGCCTAACAAGAACCTCCGTCTCAAATCTCGGTATAAAGACGCCATCGGTAATCTCAAACCTTCTGCCATAGAAGTTTGTCCAGCCAATAATATACTGCACAGGTCTCCCGCTCTTCCTCTCCTCAAGTATCTCCTCCACTATCTCTAACTTCTCATCATCAATGCTCATATCAACAGTCAGAATATCTGTCATCGTCCCCACATCCGCGATATGCTCAATGATAAGCCGTGCATCGCCAACAGGCGAGACAGCACCTATCTCAGAAAGTCGTAAGACAAGGCATCTATATAAATCTTTTGCTGAAATTGGGCTCATATAATTTATAAGAGATTATCTGATGGTCTATTTGAACGCCTCTACAAGACGCCTCTTTTTCTCCTCCGCCATCAGTGGTTCAATTAGTGGGTCAAGGTCGCCCTCAAGGATTGTCGCTAACGAATACAATGTCAGGTTTATCCTGTGGTCAGTAACGCGGTTCTGCGGATAATTATATGTCCTTATTCGCTCGCTTCTGTCCCCTGTCTTTACCTGTTCCTTACGCTCTCTCGCTATCTTCTCTTCCTGTTGTCTCTGTTTCAAGTCAAGTAGGCGCGCCCTCAAAACTTGCATTGCCTTTGCCCTATTCTGATGTTGTGACCGCTCGTCCTGGCATGATACAACTAAGCCCGTTGGCTTGTGAGTTATGCGAACAGCAGAGTCAGTTACATTCACCTTCTGACCGCCATGACCAGTCGCTCTAAATACATCTATCTCTAAGTCATCGGGGTTTATCTCTACCTCCACCTCCTCTGCCTCGGGAAGAACCGCCACAGTGATGGCAGAGGTATGCAGACGACCGCCCGATTCTGTTATAGGAACTCGCTGAACTCTGTGGACACCGCTCTCATGCCTGAGACGGCTGTATGCACCACTGCCCTCAATACTGAATACTATCTCCTTATAGCCACCAACAGATGACTCGTGAGCAGATAATACCTGAACCTTATAACCTATTTCAGTTGCATAATGCTCATACATCCTGAATATCTCGCCTGCGAACAAACTTGCCTCATCGCCGCCCGTCCCCGCTCTTATCTCCATTATCACATTTCTCTCATCATAAGGGTCTTTTGGAACTAGGGCAAGGCGAATCTCATCTTCATAGCGCGAAAGACGCTGCCTTGCATCGCTCATACTCTGCCTCGCAAGTTCTACTAACTCTTCATCATCCTCACTATCTATTATTGCCCTACATTCCTCTATCTCTGCCTCTAACTTTTTATATTCACCATATAGATTGACAATCCTCTCTACCTCCTTGAGTTTCTTGGAGAGTTTTGACAGTTTCTTATTATCATTATATACCTCTGGCTTTGATACCTCAGCCATTACCTCTTCGTATTGATTGACTATCTCATCAAGCCGCTGTCTCACCTTATCTATCATATATTAATTATAAGATAAATTATTTCATATATGAACTTAAAGAGTATTCATATAAGTCAGATTGTAATCTGACCCTACATTTCGTATGGGAGAATGCAAATCCTCCCTTACGATATTAAATCAATGGTAATTGGTGAATTACCCAAGATTTTCGCTGAATAAATACTTATAATAAATTACTCTTAAAGAAACTGTTGATAATGAGTGTGATATTCATCAGCAATAGCATTACTACATATAATTGAACCATTCGTCCGCAATATTTCACTATGTCGGGAAATTTGTCATATAATCTTGAGAAGCCACCTAAAAGGTCAATTGCGAGAGGGACTGCTAAGAGAGTAAATAGCATTAGATATGGAATATAACCAAGCATGACGCCCACCACGATAGATAGAAATGAGCCAATTATAAGAACATAAAAGCCATATCTTGCCCTCTTTGGTCCAATGATGACGACAAGCGTTTTCTTGTCAACCTTCTTATCAGCATCATAGTCGGGATATTCATTTATATATAATATACCAGCGACCAGACATCCAGCACAGATGCCAAGAGGGATAACCGCTATGTGGAATGTGCCTGTCTGAACCCAGTATGAGCCAAGGACAGTGAGTATGCCAAGGTCAGCCCAACAGATAAGTTCTCCAATACCTCTGTAGCCGTGTTTTAATGGAGTTGCGCACTGAAAGAAGAATGTAGAGACGCCAATGAGACCTAATATGAGAACAATATGCCCTCTTGATATATAGTCAATGTATAAGCCAATGATTGAGCCAACAGCAAATGATGCGATAGATACATATAGAATATGCTTCGGCTTTATAAGACCATCCTGTATCACACGACTGCCACCCGAGAATGGATTATACTTGAGATTAACATTGTCATTCCCTGACCTATAGTCAAAGTAGTCATTTGCAAGGTTTCCGCCGGTATGTATAAAAAGCATTGCAAGGACTGAAAGGATGAGTCCTTGCCAGAATATACTACCGGTATGAAAGAACGCAAGGGAGGCACCAAGAATGACTGGAAGAACTGATGCGACATAGAATGGCGCCCTCACTGCTTTAATCCATATAAGAGTTCTATTCATAATTTCAACCTATAAAAGTGATATAGATTATGATATTAAAAATTCTTATGATGTCAATTAGTAAGATGACTTCTCATTATAAAATCTATTTTTTGTTAATCAAGGTTACTAACACTTTTGACAAAATCGTATATATGTGTTAGATTTATATTGACCTCCCTTGCGCGGGTATATGAATTGGAGGAATAAAATATTATTATGCTTAATTATAATACCTTTATCGGTATTATGGGCAGGGCTTGATTTAGACCTTATTGAGCCAATTCAGGATGACTGTGTAAAAGTTGAAAGTCCTGTTCTCATCAAGTGCGATGTTATGGGTGAGGTTCGCCTCCTTGGTCTGAAACCTCCCGATAAGGACTCCAAGTATTACAAGCAGGGTGTAGATTTTGTAAAGGAGCGCGTTTTAGGGAAGACAGTTCTCATAGACATCTGCCATATAAATCCTACTACTGAGGAGGGCTACCTTCGTGCGGTTGTCTTCTATATGAAGGAGGATAGGTGGTTCAACCTGAATGAAGAACTTGTGAGAAACGGTCTTGCGCAGGTTGTGCCCGTTATTCTATCGCATCCTGACCCGAAGATATGGTTTACTGACCAGAAGGAGGCGCAGAGGGAGCATCTTGGTATATGGGAGGATTTCGGTCAGACGAGCAAATTTCCATAGACATTACCATTTCGTAGGGGAAATTAGTGATTTGCCCATTAAAAAATGTAAGGGAGAATGAGCATTCTCCCTTACGCATGATGAACAAGATAGTTCATGCCTTGTCTATTTATACAATGCTTTTATGTTACCAAATGATGATGGTTCAACCCCTGTTGGCTTATATGTAAACCATGCAAAGACCCTTTTGAATATTGTTGTAAAATCAGAAGTAAATGTGCAATTGGTTCCATAATGTCCATAGACACAAACCTGAGAAGCAACCTTACCTGTATAACCATTATTTCCATTAAAGTTATGTGCCGAAGGGTCACAGACACCCATCAATACCTCATTATTATACGGAGAAGAGTTCCAGAAACTGGAAAGCCATGCGCCAACAAACTCTGTATAATAATTTAAGCATGTAGAACCAGAACCACCACCATGCATATATATCATCTGGTCATTGCTATAACCTGATAATATATTTGCATAATCACCCTTCTTATACATGTATACACAACCACCAGAGAATGTCTGATATGAACCCATCTTAAATATTGCAATATCATCACATGTTTGCATTGCTCTACCAAGTATTAGAAGTGGATGTCCCGCCTTCATTACGTTCATTATGGCAGCATGATAGGTTCCAAAGTCGTATGCCATTGCTAGACATTCTTTGTTTCCTATATTTATGCTATTTGAAATTTGTTCTGTTGTCACTGTAAGACCCAAACTCTGGAATTCAGTTATCCATACATTTTCCTCTGCGTTAGGCGATGAACTCTGAGTAACAAAAAGCATTGTAGTAACAGCAGAGAATGAAAGTGTTGCTGTTAATAAGATTATAGTCAAAATCCATTTCATATAAATCACCTCCTATAAATCTATATTTTATATAAATATACTATATAAAATAAAAATTTAATATATAAAAAATAAAAATATATAATGATTATTATTCATATTTTCCTATTTATATTTCCCTTAATGTATATTATTATATATTTAGATTTTGTAAAGAAAGGAGGTGAAAAAAATGAAAAAAATCCTATTTCTGATAATATTAACATTTTGTATATTATCATGTTCTACAGAAAATCCAATGGCTCCTAAAATTGAAAATACAAGTGAAGAAGCATTCGTAGATGGATATGTAACATTATATGATAATCCAATAGATGCTATTGTCTCTGTTTACTATAATGGTAATTTTATAAATTTGGATGGAACAAATGAATATGGATATTATCGAGTTCCCGTTGGTTCAGAGTATAATGATTACGTTTTGCTCGTTCAATGTCAACCAGCATTAAAGTATAATCTTAATACATGGACTCAATCTATAATTTTCCATTGTCCAAGCAAAAGGGTTGATTTTCCATATCCTATGCCTTAATTAGAATTTGTATTACAAAATGTTGGGGATGTGAAATACATCCTCATTTTATTTAATAAATCTTATCTTTATAATTTTATTATTATTTTTAATATAGATTTAATGGATTAAACACCTATGATGTTTGGTAATGCTATTACATAGTTCTACTTAGTCCACTTCATAGCGAGGTAGCCAACAACCTGAGATGTGTCGCCTGTTGTCTCTGCGGAGGTAGTCCATTTTAGAACCTCCGCTTTCTTTGCCCCTACCTTCTGAGCATAGTAGCCAACGCTGGCAAGTGCAAATGGACAGTCAACCTCACAGGAACCTAACGCATCCTTCTTTATTATCTCCATTGGGTCTCCACTCTGAAGCGCCTCAATTGCTACCTTGTCTAACTTCGTGGCGACTGAAAGTGAATGATAATGCGACAGGTCTGCTGTTGCCACAATCAGAACCCTCCGCCCATCTTCGCGGATAGCCTTTACAAATGCCTCCCCTATCTGTCTCGCACTATCCTCATCACCCTGCCAGACAACAATCGGAACAATCGGAACATCACCCCAAAGATACTGAATGAATGGCAGTTGAACCTCTATGCAGTGTTCTATCTCGTGCGGCGTCTTGTCTATGTGAAAAATACTTGATGCCCTTATTAGTTCGTCTGTTAATTTATTATCAATCTTGACATCCCCAAGTGGTGTTCTCCAAGTTCCCTCGGGATATAACACCGCACCACTCACAGGCATTCTATGAGATGGTCCAATGATTATTACAACATCGGGCCTATAACCAACCGACTTGAAGGCGAACGCTGCTGTAAGACCGGAATAAATATACCCGGCATGCGGAACCTCTAAGCCAACAACATTCTCATCCGCCTTGACATCCGCCTTACTGAAGAAATCCTCAATCATTGACTTTAACTCAACCGGATCATCAGGATAAAATGAACCTGCATATTTTGGATACCGTAGCATTACCTCCTCCTTGACATTCTCACTAATAACCTCTCTCTCCTCTTTTTTACTTTTTGAACAGCCCACTAATAATCCAACGGAGAGAATAAAAATCAGGGGCAATAATATTAAAAGACCGCTGTAAACTTTATACGAAGACCTGAAAATGGCTTCTCCTCCCTGCATATTCCCCCCGCACATACCTTACCGCCCCTTAACTGTCCATATCCAACTGCTATGTCACTCGTTGGGTTTATATAGTATTTAACCTCAATCCATTTCCACTTATTTCTTACAGAGAGCCCACTTGCATCTTTTAACTGGTTTGAGTGCTCATACATCCAGGTTGCTCCAATCTTGCCCGTCCAATAGTAGTCAAGTTCTAATATCTCATCTGTGAATTTTGGTGAGCCCTCCCAGAGTTTCTGCTCACGCTTTTCAATCTCAAAACTCCCTGCTACAGAATGCTCATTAGTTATGTAAAATGTTCCAACAGGTCTGATTTTGAAATATTTATCTTCATACTCATTTTGATATTCTATATAACCGCCTGGGTCAACCTTTGGTAGAATTCCTTGCAAAAGCGCATCAAGTTGAAACTCTTTAAGGTATAATCTTGGAAGAGTAGGGTCAGGGTGTTCTATCTCATCTGCCTTATCATAGGCAAAGTGGAGATGAAGCCCAGTTAGGGGTTGAGAACTTACCTCAAATATGAAGCCCTTCTCGTTTTCGCCCTCATTAAGTGATGAACCAAATATTGTCAGATTCGGTGGCGTCACAAAATTCGCGTAGAAAGGTCCAGAATATTTCTTATAGAACTTATATTCAAACTGGACACTCGCAACCTTTGGTATGAAGCCATTAATGTTGAAATACCTCGCCTCACCAGGTAATTTCTCTTCAAAAGAAGTCGGCACCTTCATTGTTCTTCTCTTGGCAATGTAGAACTCACCGCTACCATAGGGAAACGAACTGCCACCGCCAAATAGTATGAACCTTTGGTCATGATAAAAATTCTCTCCAAGTATTTCAGGAATTCTGATGTGGCTTATTCCAAGGTCAACAAATGGCTGAACTGGAAGTTGTGTTGTGCTTAATGGATAGATATTCACCTCGCCACCATAGACAGTGTTTTCATATAGGTCATCTTCGTTCCACTTACCAACTCCACCAAGACCTGAGAACTCAAGTATGCTTAAAGGTCTGATTGACACGGATACTCCTGTGAGATATTTTTGAAGGTCAAGGTCTCTATCTTCAAAGGACCTTACAAGCATGCCCTTACCCATACTCTGCAAGAGTGTGCCTGCACGGGCGCCAATCTTATCTGTATTAAATGAAAGATAAATCTGACTTAATTCCTTCCTTTTCTGGGGAGTCCCTTCAAACTTAATATACCTTGGAAAGTCCATATTTATGACTGTGCCAAGTTCAAATGGTCCCCAGAAGAGAGATGATTCAAATCTGTCATTATAGTATTGCTTTCCGGTATCCTTTTCTAAGAGATATAAAAGGTAGTTATTGCCTGATATATTCAAGTTATACTGTTCAATATCAAGTGAAAATAGAGTCCCAAAAGGAAGAATAATAAAGAATAAAGTTATATATATTTTATTTCTCATAATATGCCTCTCACTTACCTATTGTCCCCCAGGCTCCTTCTATTCCTAGAAGTTTACAAACCATCGCCTCCATCTCACGCTCATCGCCCGGGTTGTAGCCAAGATGCGTGTAGGCAATATTGCCATCCTTATCAATGATGATGGTATATGGTTCGCCTGGTGCGTGAAATGTCTTGTAAACCTTCTGGTCGGGGTCAAGAAGTGTAATAAAACTATAGCCCTGTCCATCAATATAGGGTTTGACTCTATCCATAGTGCGGACGCTGTCTATTGCAATAGAGAAGACCTTAAATCCCTTATCGCCGTATTTTTCTAAAAGAGCATCCATTTTTGGTAGTTGTTTCTTGCATGGTTCGCAGGGAATAGACCAGAACTCAATGAGGATGACATATTTGCCATAAAGGTCCGCGGAACTGACAGTTTTATTATTTGTGTCTTTCAATGAGAATTCTGGCGCACCTGTAGGAAGCGAGAAAGAAAGACCGAAAACCAAAAGCAGTGAAAATAGAATCAAAAGCCATCTCATAAATCAACCTCCATAAATAAATTACAATATTTTACCTATATTAGAATTATTAATCAATAACTATAATACTCACTCCTTGTTCTTACCCAGATATGCCTCAATAACTCTCGGGTCGTTTCTGACAACATCAGGGGTTCCCTCCGCTATCTTCTCGCCATAATCAAGAACTACCACCTTATCTGAGATGCCCATAACAACCTTCATATCATGCTCAATAAGAAATACTGTTATACCACTGTCTCTAATCTTGCCTATAAGCGCCATTAATTCCTTCGTCTCTGTAGGATTCATACCTGCGGCAGGTTCGTCAAGGAGGATTAGTTCTGGTTTTGATGCGAGAGAGCGCGCAATCTCAAGTCGCCTCTGCTCACCATAAGGTAAACTGTCCGCCTTAGCATTGAGGTCTTGCTTCAAGCCAACAAATGCGAATATTCTCATTGCCTCTTTAATTGCAGATGCCTCCTCCTTTCTCTTTTGCTTTGTATTGAAGAAGGCGCCCCAGAAGCCCGACCTTGTCTTCGGATACATACCGACAAGGACATTATCAAGAATTGTCATATTCTTAAACAGTCGTATATTCTGAAATGTCCTTGATATACCAAGATAACTGACCTTGTCGGGTGAGAGGGATGACTTCGGCATCGCCAGCCAGCCAATAATGCTTACGATACCAACAAATAAAATCGTAAGTCCAGTAGTTGGAAGCCATCTGATACCTATCAATATGAGAATATATACGATAAGTGGTATTAGGGCAATATTTCCGATTATGAATGGTATAAACCACCAGGGTCTTCTGCTCATTCTTGCTATGGGAAAGCCCTTGAATAGCACCTCGCCAGATGTCGGTTTGAAAAGACCTGTGATGACATTGAATAGTGTTGTTTTACCAGCACCGTTTGGTCCTATGAACGATGTTATCTCACCCTTCTCTACCGTGAAGTTCAGGTCTTTTAGGGCAACTAAGCCCTCAAAACGCTTTGTGAGGTCTTTTATATCAAGAATTACTTCATCTGAACCAGACATATCAAAACAACTGAATGAAAGTTATCAAATTAAAAGCCCCCGGTAGGATTCGAACCCACGACCAACTGATTACAAATCAGCCGCTCTGGCCTACTGAGCTACGGAGGCATATATAAATCACATATTATTATATATAAAATATCATTCTTTCAATAGCAAATTGACAATATAAAGTAAGAAAATAATATTTATTCTTGATACATCTTGGGTCAGATTGTAATATGACCATGCATTACGTAAGGGCGTGCCCTTACAATTTTTAATGGGTAATTCGTGAATTACCCCTACGATATTTAGTCAGATTGTAATCTGACCCTACCTATACAATGCTTTTATATTGCCTAATGATGATGGTTCAATTCCTGATGGTTTGTATGTGAACCAGTTAAAGACCCTGTTGAATATCTTCTCAAAGTCAGATGTAAAAGCAGATGTGCCACAGGAATGTCCAAATACACAAATCTGTGATTTAATAGGTCCAGTATAGCCATTATTACCATTGAATTGATGTTCGTTAGGGTCGCAGAGACCCATAATTAAATCATCGCCAGTTGAAAGAAGTGATGCAATACGAGCACCTACAAACTTTGTGTAATCAACCAACATATTACCAATATAACCCTTATCTAACATAACGATTTCCTGATTTAACTGGTATTCAGACAGAATATCCGCATAATCACCCCTTTTAATCATATCACCTGAACCAGTAAAATATACCCATTTCTTATATGTGCTACTATATAGAGCCAAATCATCGCAAACTTGCACACCAACCCCAAGAAGTAAAAGTGGATGACCAGAACTCAGAACATTCATTATTGATGAGTGGTATCCACTGAAATCATACGCCATAGCAAGAACATCTTTATTCCCAATGTTGATATTATTTGAAACCTGCTGTGTTGTGACTGTCAGACCTAATTTCTGAAATTCGGTTATCCAGTTATTTTCCTCCGCGTCAGGTGATGAACCCTGTGTTATAAATAACATTGTGGTAACCGACGAAAAAGACAACTGACATAATAAAATTGACAATAATAAAATCCATCTCATCTTAAATCACCTCCCTCATTATTAAAATTATAACATAATTGCCATAAATTTAATCAAATTTTATATCAATATTTGTCTGATTGTAATCTGACCCTACGTTCATATCTGTCTTTGGGTTTAATAAATTAAACCACTACATTAGATTTTATTTATATATTTATAATAATTGCAGTATTTATATATAAAACAACTGTCGCATAATGGCTTTCTTGCCCTGCATATTTGTCTTCCATGATTTATCAACGCAAAGTGCGACACTAATCTCTTACCAAAAGGTAAGACCTCATTCAATAACTTATGCGCCTTCTCTACACTTACATTCCCAGGAAGAATGCCAATTCGTGTTGCTACCCTTTTGACATGTGTATCAACAGGTGAGAGGTCTCTACCAAATGAGAATGCCATAACACAATATGCGGTCTTCGCACCGACACCCTTGATACTTGTTAGATACAATAACACCTCATCATCAAGCATGCCCCTTAATCTATCAAGACAAATACGACCTTCCCTTGACTTTATCTCCTTAATGATGCTTATAATTCTCTTTGCCTTTGTTGGTCCAAGACCAGCAGGTCTTATTACTTCTACCAGTTCCCCTTCAATGCCATTTTCTAAAATCATATCCCATACTGGAAATTGCGTCTTCAATCTTGTAAAAGCCCTATCTGAATTCACATCTGTCGTGTTCTGACTCAGAACAGTTCTGATTAGTTCATCCACTGGGTCGTTTAGATTATCCCTTGAATAATCCTTATAATGCTTAATTAGAATAGAAAGCACTTTCTTAATTAAATTAGTATCCATAAAAAGAACCTTTTCAACTATCATATATATCATTGAATAGGTGAGAGTAATATATTAATATTTAATAAATTTGAATGACCTTTATAACTTATTGAGGTGGATAATGAGAAGTAAAATCCCTTCTTTCATTATAATTCTTTTTGTAGTAGCAGGTGCTTTCGCACAGGAGTTTGATATAAAAGGTGCCTACTATGGTCTTCTCACATACGATAAGGTGGAAGGCACAGGGCTTGAGGGCGGAGATGTATCAGGCGATGGAGACAGTAAGTTCTACTGGGATAGCGCCCTTGACCTCCAACTCACACTCTCTGCGAGGGAGGACATCGGTTTAATAACCGTCTTTCGCTTTGACAAGATGATGATGAATAATCCAACTGAATCCAACTTTGAACAGAGATGGCTTGGAAGATACTCACAGGAGCAGAACATCGCATCTATTGGCAATATGGGTGTTGGTCTTGCAAGGGCATATATAACATTTATTGACCTTCCTATTTCCAAAGCAACATCTATAGGTCTTATGGAGTGGAAGACCGGCTATGGTGGGTGGTATAATGCCTACCACTCACGTTTATATGCCCCATGCAATATTGCATACTATCACCCGTATGGTATTGTCAGCGGCTTTTCAGTTGGTGATATTGAAATAGAGTGTGAGTTTGGTGTTGAGAATACAGATAAAGTGATAACAGGAACCACAATAAATCTTTATAACAAACTCAATGCTTCATTATTCACAGACAACTCTACAAGCGATTTGTATTCTATGTGGGTAAACAGATTTGCAGGCAGTATGCCTGATTACTGGCATGCAGATATGAGATTTACAAACAAACTCATTTATAATGGTCCTTACTACTCAAAAGGTCCATTTGCTACCGTTCATCTTGGCACAGAATTAAACATTCCATTTACCAATGGTATTAATATATACACGCTCTTCGCATACCATCACTATAAGGATTCAAACAGAGAGCAAGGTAAGATTACAGGTGGTGAGTGGATTACAATATACCCTGAGGTAAAGGTGCCGTTATTTTTGAATATTGTCGGTGGGTTCAAGATGGACTATTTCAAGTTCAACAAGACAGATGTATTTGGCTTTAAGAATAGCACAACTAAGGATTTCTCATTATTTGCAGGTGCTCAATATAACCTTTCTCCTTATAGCAGTATATCATTCCTATGGGAACTCGTTTATCCTCATACATCAGCAGAGGATAATATCTCAACAGTTCAGAATGAGAGTGTGAACTTTCACCATACATTTACTCCCTCATTCAATATAAATATTGGTGGTTCAATTGAACTTGTATCATACCTCAGTTATTCTATGTGGGACCCAAGTTATGATGTTAAAGATACAAGCACAAGAGAGAACAGAGAGATGGTGATAGGGAGTTCAATTAAGGGTAGTTTTTAATATATTCTTTAATTATGAGAATTTTTGATATAATAACGATATGAAGGGGTTAGCATATATTTTACTTCCTTCGTTTGTCTTTTCTTTTGGAATGTCTATAAATCCTGACTTTCCAATAGACATTGGAATTATTGTATCATCATCGCCAATAATAGATGATGTAGATAACAATGGCTTTGCTGACATTATTATCCCCTCTTGGGACAATAAGATACACATTCTGCTACAAGACAGAGTGGGCTTTCGTCATTTGACATACGACTCGCTTGATATAGCAATGTCGGGTGAGAATCTAACTCCTGCGACTATCTCACTTGATGGCAAGAACAAGGAGATTGTCTGGGCAACTGATGAGGGAATTTTATATGTCTTTTCTTATAGTGAACCTCCATCAAGTGGTAAAAGATTCGCTTTATCGGGTCACAATCCAGTAGCATCGCCTGCATGCTATAGTGATGATAGATATACATTAATTGCTCAATCGCAAACGAGTAAAGGCATACTTTTGATAGACATGAAGACAAACATAATAAAGTCAATAGGAGACACCTTATATGTTACAACCCCCCCCGCTATATCAGATATAAACGGAGATAAGATACCCGATGTAGTCTTTGGAACCAAAGAAGGTGTTGTCTATGCTTTCAGCACAGACGGGGCAGTCAATCCAAAGTGGTTATATAGAACTGGAAGTGATTTCATCGGAGGTATATCACTTGCAGATGTTGATAAAGATAGTAAATTAGAGACCTTCATCTGCTCAATAGATGGAACACTCTATGGTATAGACGACGATGGTTCACCACTTGCAGGCTTTCCCGTGGATGCAAGCGATGGACAGGTAACCCACGGTGTAGTTACAACACCAGCGGTTGGAGATATGAACAGAGATGGCACATGTGAGATATGCGTAGCAACAGGGATACCACAATCGCAGAGTGGTTCAATAAAATTATATAATAGTATTGGGATTGAGATTGGCTCATATACATCAAAGGGAGGTGGTTTTATCTCATCACCTATAATGGCTAATCTTGATAACGACAGTGACCTTGAGGCGTTTGCGATATCATACAATGGTGAGATGGTAGCCCTAAATTATGATGGCACAATAGTTGATGGTTTTCCAAAGATTGCTCCCGATGGAACATACTCATCAACCCCCGCATACAGTGATTTAGACAATGATGGCTATGGTGAAATAACTATTGTAAATGAGAAGGGCGAGTTATATCTATACGACCTTGATACAACATATATTTTTAGCCCATGGTCAATGGATGGGGGCACGTGTTATCATAATGGTCTATCAAGCACGGTCTCACAAGAAAGCCCGGAACTTTCTGCAACCCCGACAGAAGGTTATGTAAATCTTAAGTGGAAGGCAATACCTGGCATTGAAACATGGACTCTTCAAAAGAAATATGAGGGCGAGAGTGAATTCAAGAAAATTTGCGAACTTGCCTCTAATAGAAATTCCTATAAAGATGTAATCACAGATGAGAGCGTTAATATTGTATATAGGTTGGAGGGCAAGGTCGGACAGACCACAACTGTTTCTGATGAGGTAACAGTAAATACTGAGGAGATTACATCGTCTGTGCCAAAGGTATCAATCACAAATGCCTATCCTAATCCATTCTCTGATAAGATAACGATTGTGTTCAATGTAGATGGAAAGAGCCAGAATATTCGCCTTGCCATATATGATGTATCGGGAAAACTCGTCCGGGTATTGAAGAATGAAGCATCATCAATTGGCGAATATGTGATTACATGGGATGGTGTATCAGAAAGTGGCGTTTTAGTATCAAATGGCATTTACTTCTGCAGGTTAGAATCAGATAGTGGCACATCCACAAGGTCAGTAATACTTATAAGGTAGTCAATAAAATCAGATAATGATGTTCAAAAATTACAGATATAGTAATTTTTAGTTTTTATATTGTCTGACTTTCTTTCTTTATAAAATATACCATTTATTTTTTATCAAATATGAATATACTATTTAAATATGAGTATACACTAGTTTTTTATCTTACATATAATTGTTTATTATGAATATGAATGAAGGCAATGTAAAAAAGGTATTAACATCACTGACAAGAGAGAAAGTAAATTCACTCAAAGTGGGCGACTTTATCTATCTATCCGGTGTTGTATATTCCGCAAGGGACCTTGCTCATAAAGCACTAATTGACCTTATAAGTGAAGGCAAGGAACTGCCGATTGATATCGCTGGTCAGGTAATATTCTACCTTGGACCCTGTCCACCGAGACCTGGCTTTGCTTCAAACTCTGCGGGACCAACGACATCTGCGCGGATGGACGCGTTCACTCCGCCGTTAATTGAACATGGGCTTCGCGGTATGATAGGCAAGGGGGAGCGGTCAAAGGAGGTAATAGACGCAATGGTGAAGTTTGGAGCAGTGTATTTTTCAGCGACTGGTGGGGTAGCGGCACTTCTTTCCAAGAGCATTGTGTCAATAGAACCAGTGGCACTTAAAGAACTCGGACCCGATGCAATATACAGATTGGAACTTGACAGAATGCCCATGATTGTGGCGATTGATTCTGAAGGAAGGAGTTTGTATAGAAACATTAAAAATTCTTAAATTATCTACATTACCAACCTGTTATTAATACTTCCTGTGTATTATCATTACTTAAAACATATCTATAGTTATCAAAGTAAAAAACATCTACATTTTTTTTATAATCTTTGACAAAACCTTTTATCTCTTCTATAGAAGGGATGCCATCAGACCTGTAAGATATACATATAATTGAATTTTTAAATTTCTCTATCACTTCTCTAAAAATACTTTTTATTTTTTTAGGGTTATTCCAGGGATTATAAATCCTTTTTAACCTTCTATGCTTCGTTCTATAATCTATTATAGTGTCCCAAATCTCATAATTTACAATTCCTTCAAGAAAATGATAGAAATCTAAATAATCAACTGTTATACCTTTTTGTGATGTATAAGGAGGGTCAAGATAAACAAGGTCGTAATCTTCTGGAAGTTCAAATACATCAAGATTAAATGATTTATTACTTCTATTATTACTAAAAACTAATTTGTTTATTTCATATATAAAATTTATAAAATGCCTCTCAAAAGGTGTGTCCCAGGTTGTTTTATTCCCAAAACTACGACTAACATTTGCTTTTCTTATATATAAATTCTTACGATGAAAAAGATTAAAAGGACGTTTAACCAATGCTGATTGAAATAAAGCATTAAACAACAATGCTTTTTCATATATATTTGATAATGAATTTATGTTTTGAACAACTATATCAAGCCATATATTTTCTTCATTAGTATAATATATATCCCTAAATGTCTCATATATAAAGTTTTTATATTCTCTATTGGTATTTTTATTCATTATTAATTTTATTTTTTCGTCAGATATAACAATATCATTATTCTCAATCAAAGAAAGACCTACATAATAATTAAATTTTAGATAGTCGTTATAATGAACTTCTTTACCCATATTTTTTAAATAATATGCGACAATCCCGGTCCCCCCAAAAGCATCCAAAACTGTTTCAAAATTAAACCTTCTTATACTTTCCCATATCCAATGAACAAGCTTTGCCTTACTCCCCTGATATCTTGTAGTGGGAATTTTGATAATACTGCGTTCATCACCAAATAATGTGGTCTGTGAAATTCTATCTCTCATAATATTCTTCTAATTTTCTTAATAGATTTACTTTACCTCTGTATTCTAAATATTCCTTCAAATTTCTATATGGTGGTTTTAAAAGTTCTGCTTTTCTTGCCATATCATTTGTTAAATAATACATCCAATAGTCATTAAATATATTCTCTCCCTCATTACCAAATATTGTAAATATACCCTCCCCTCTTTTAATTTTATCAATATTTTTTATTGAACCAATATTTTTTGTATTACCACTGCCTGGTGAATCACTTGCTAACTTCCATTTCTCATACAATATAAATTCTATATCTTTAATTGGTGTTTTCAATTCCTTTATCTGTTCGATAGTAAATATATCAGGCATTAACCATGGTTGTTGTTCTTCAAGATCGATATCTTTCATTTCTTTCTCATTCTTAAATAAATCACTATATATTATCCCCAACACATAATGTTTTATATATTCATTGTATCTAAACACAACATTCTTAGAACTATTTCTATCCCTAAAATATCCAGTGAAAGCTCCCAATGTAAAACCGGAAATTTCAGTTGCCGAACTTGGCAATCTATATGATGTTTTAATATCTAAAGCAATTTTTATATCATTTTTTAATATAGAAATATCAGGATAATAATTCTGTTCAGGGGAAAGAATCACTTTAAGTCCTCTCTTTATGAAAAAGTGATGAATTAATGGTATTATCATTATTTCTAATGCCTTAGAAATTAATTTTGTATCTTAACTTATTGAATAAATATTTTTAGCAATATCAATAAATCCTCTTAAAGTCCAATATCCCTCTCTATCATTTAAATAACCACTAAATTCATTTACAAAAATCCTAAATTCATTAATTATATTTAATAGTTCTTTTTCACCAATATCATTCATAACTTTATCAACATATTATAACATAGAAATATTAAACCAATACCCCACCACCTGCTTCCTTCCTCTCCTCCACCCTTCCATCTCTCAAATACAGAATCCTAGATGTTATCGTCGCAAGTTCCATATTATGGGTTGCTATAAGCATCGTAGTTCCAAACTGCCTGTTTATCTCAGCAAGCATATTGTGCAGAACCTCCTTGTTCTCGCCGTCAAGGTTTCCTGATGGCTCGTCCGCAAGTAGTATCTCCGGTTTCGTAATAATTGCCCTCGCAACCGCAACCCTCTGCGCCTCCCCACCTGATAACTGCGATGGAAAATGACCAGCCCTCTCTTCAAGCCCAAATCCTTGTAGAAGTTCCATCGCCCTACTCTTAACATTACCTTTGTTCTCACCCCTTATAAGCAATGGCAGTATTACATTCTCAAGTGCTGTAAGTTCGGGAAATAGATGGTGAAACTGGAAGACAAAGCCAATCTTTCTATTTCTCAACCTTGACCTCTGTGTATCCCTTATAGAGAATATGTCAACATCAGCCCAGAAGACCTTGCCATCTGTTGGTGTATCTAGCCCTGCAAGTATATGTAGCAAAGTTGACTTGCCCGAGCCAGATGGACCAAGTAGTGAGACCATCTCGCCCTTCTTAATTTCAATATCTATGCCTTTGAGAACATGAAGCTCGCACGAGCCAGATGGAAATACGCGGTGAACACCAATCGCCCTTAATACAATGTCATAATCACTCATATCTTATCGCCTCAATAGGGTCAAGTCGCGATGCTCTGAACGATGGATATATTGTTGCAAGAATACTTATTAAGATAGAGGCACCACATATTATAAATATATCTTTTATAGATAGAACAACCGGGAGACGGTCTATATAATAGACATCCTTCGGAAGACCAATATGCACATAGTCGCGAAGGACTATCGCAAGGGCAACGCCTATAATTACACCAATTACTGTTCCCATAATGCCAACTATACTTCCCTCAAAGATAAATATTCTCCTTATTGCTCCCCTCGTCGCCCCAAGAGACCTCAGTATACCTATATCGCGCGTCCTCTCAATCACTGTCATTATAAGTGAAGACGCTATATTTAACGCAGCAACAAATATTATCAGTATCAAAATTACAAACATCGTTATCTTCTCAAGCCGAAGGGCATAAAAAAGCGACCTGTTCGTCTCCTTCCATGTCTGGATAAGATATGGGTAGCCAAGTCGCTCTTTCAATCTCTCTGCAATCCTATCAACACCAAAGATGTCTTTAACCTTCACCTCAATTCCATTGACCACTCCTTTTTGGGCTATCGCATCCTGAAGAACATCCCTGTCAACATAGACGAGATTAGAGTCATACTCAAATAGACCGGTGTAGAATATACCTGTTACTCTGAAGTTCTTGTCCACCACAGGCACGGGTTGAAATGGCGACCAGACCTGCCTTGGGATGCTAAGTGTCATCGTATCATTAATGGAAACGCCCAATCTATCTGCGAGAAGAACACCTACAACAACTCCCCCAGCCAGTTCTTCATCTTCACTTGACTTAGACGCTTCAAAACTGAAACTACCTTCTTTGATATTATCTTTTATCTTTGAGACCTTGACTTCCTCATTCGGTTTAACACCCCTTATGACGACACCTATTGTATCATAGCGGGAAGATGCGATACCCTCTGTGAGGACATAGGGTGCACTGCCAGTAATTCCATCAACCTTATCTATTTTCTTGATAAGTTCTTCATAGTTCTTTATGCCCTTCTTTTCAATGTGATTTATGATGATGTGGGCTCGGTTTCCTAATATTTTATCCCTGAGGTCAACCTCATAGCCATTCATAACGCTCATAACAACTATAAGGACGGCGACGCCAATAATGACACCAAGTATGGAGATAATGGTTATGATGGTGAGAAATGCCTGTTTTCTCCTTGATAGAAGGTGCCTGGATGCTATAAAAAGTTCAAAGGACATATTAGACACGATTATATCACAATAGTTTTATCACTCTATAATTTTATAAAAGAATAAATATTATGAATTGACTCTACATATGTTAAGGAGATTCAAATTTCCATACAATAAACATAGATTCCCTTCCTGCCTCATCAGAATAATAAGACCTATATACCTCATCCTCTCTTTTTAGTTCCAATCTACCATCTTCTCCACCATATAATCTGTAAGGATATATCTGCTCATATATATCATAATCTTTTTTATTCAAAGGAACTGCGTGCTGGGCAATATAATCAACATCTACAAAATTAAGATATTCAATCAATTCACCTTCTCTTAGATATTCTTGATAGACAAAGTTATTCACAACACCATCAAGATTTATTGTTCTTCTCTCTGAAAAATAACCAAAAGCACCACAGTCCTTCATTGCGAATATAGCATTTTCTTCTGTATTCTCACTTGCCCAAACACCAGCCCTATAACTCTCTCGCCAGAATGATTTTAATGTATCCCTGTGAAAAATATACTGTGAATAAATTGAAAAAATAATCATTAAAAAGATGGTGATTATATAAACAACCTTTGGAGACATGACTGTTTTTATTTTATTGAAAATATTATCAACAATAATAGCGCTAACTATAAATATCGGTAGAAGAGTAAGAGTATAATAATGACTAAAAAAAGCCCATCTTCCGAATAAAAATATTGATGCCAGTAGTGTTAAAGATGAAACACCTATTATGATGTGAGAACGATACCCATCAATAACCTTATTCATTCTAATAACTATTATGATTAAAAATAACAAAGTGCCAATATAATACTCAGGATATGATAGAAGATGTTTATATTGAAAAGATGGATGTGGAAATGATGACTTTAATGATGCAGATATCGTTAATATGTCCAAGATTGACATAATTCCATATAAGAAATGGTATAATAATTAGTCCAGCAACAATACCGGATATAAAACTACAATTATAGTTCTTGGTTTCAATTTTTTATACTTAAAAATAAGAATAAAAAATAATGTAAAAAATGTAAGAATTATACCAGCCTCAAATCTTGATAGAATTGTAAGACCCAGAAGAAGTCCTAATACTAAAGCGCTTCTGATACTCTCCTTATTATTAAGAAAGCCAATCATATAAAACCACAGTAATGTCACCAAGAACAAGAATAAAGATGACTCAAGTCCAACAGTGAGTATGTGAAAGAACCTTGGATATAATGAGATAGCAAGAATGCTTAAGAATCCAACAAAACTTAATGACTTTTTTAGACCCTTTGTAATGATATAGATTGTCAGAAAATATAAGACCCCCTGAATTACGAACACTGCCCTTATTGCATTTATCCTGTTGAATCCAACGATAAAATGCACAGGTATCAATATAAGAAGCCAGAGTGGATGGTAGCCATTTGTTTTGTTAATCCCATCAAATGTTGAGCCCTGCCCAAGTGCGATATTTCGCGATATCTGGAGGTAGTAATATGCATCATCGGTAGCAGAGCACACAAGACGCTCTACAGGAAGAAACACAAACGATAATATATATAAACTTACAATGAGAATAATGACTATATACCAGCGAGTATTAACATTTATCCTTGAATTCTCTTCCATTATCACTTGACTACTAAAACTGCTTTGTTAGTATATTATAATATATCACATAGGAGGTTAGAAGATGAAATTAGGAGATATATACAAGATAGCAGTTGAGGAGGGGATGAAGGTTGACCCCAGGGGAGAGGAGTTTATGAAATCAGAGTTAGAAAGAGAAAAAAAGAGATACAACGAAATGAGCGACAAGGAAAAGGCAAATTACGATACCGAGCGACTTACAAATCCATACCCAGATACCCGAATACTTATTGGTGACAAGGATGACGAGATTAAAAGTGCGATTGTTGGTATTGATATGGAGGTGGGTGAGGTTCTACTTGCTTATAATCTCCGCGAGAAGGGAGAGAATATAGACCTTGTCTGGTCTCATCATCCACAGGGCATAGCAAGAAATTACCTGTATGATGTAATGTGGATGCAAGCAGATATTTTACATAAATATGGTGTTCCCATAAATGTTGCTGAGGGCATACTTGACCCACGCATACAGGAGGTAAGAAGAGCGCTTCTCCCAACAAATAGTTTCAGGACAGTTGACTCAGCGAAACTCCTTGGCTTTCCATTTATGTGCACTCACACTGTGGCTGATAACCATGTTGCTAATTTTCTACAGAATCTCTTTGATACCCAGAAGCCAGATACATTAGGCGATTGTCTTAACCTACTTGAGTCAATCCCAGAATATAAAGACCAGAAAATGTTGGGGATGGGCATGGTTGTTTTAGCAAGGTCAAAAGCAAGCGAGACAAACTTCAACAAGATAAAAGCAGGAAGGGTGTTTATTGATATGACAGGTGGAACAGGTGGTTCAAAGGAGGCGTTTGAAAAACTTACTCAGACAACAGATATTGGAACAGTTATTAGCATGCACATAAGAGAGGAAAACTTAAAGATGGCAAGAGATAATCATATCAATGTAATAATCGCAGGACATATGGCATCAGATACATTAGGTATGAACTTGCTATTAGATAAAATATTAAAGAAGGGTGATATAAAGTTAATAACAACATCGGGATTTAGGAGAATTCCCAGATAATAATACAAGTTTAAGGAGATATATATGGATAAGGTTGTAGAAACTGCGCTTGAGATTGCTCGGCTTGAAGGTGCAGAAGAGGCAGATATAAGAATAGAGGAGATAAAGAGAGAGTCAGTATCGTGTCAGGACGATAGAGTTGAGGGAATAACAGAGAGCACAACAATAGGTTATGGTATAAGGGTGCTATTAAATGGTAGTTGGGGCTTTTCTGCATCAAATAGATTTGAAAGAGATGAGATTGAAAGAGTGGCGAAGCAGGCGTGTGATATCGCAAAGGCATCATCCCTTGCTAAACTTGGTGATGTTGTATTAGATGACTGGAATCTTCAAAAGGGAGTATATAAGACAGAGATACAGATAGACCCGTTCAGTGTTCCTTTGAGTGAGAAGATAGACAATCTACTATCAGCCACAAAAGAGATGAAAAAGGAAAGAAAGGTAAAGATTGCCCAGGGTTTTTATACTAGCAGTCATAGTAAGAAGATATTTGCATCACTTGGTGGCTCATATATAGAGCAGGAGATTTATGTATGTGGTGGTGGAATTACCGCCATAGCGGTTTCAGAAAGTGAAATGCAGATGCGCTCCTACCCTAACTCTTTCAGGGGGAACTTCGCAACTGCGGGCTATGAATATTTCAAGGGTCTTAACCTTAAAGAGAATGCTCCAAAGATAGCAGAGGAGGCAGGTGTTCTTCTCAGTGCAAAGGAGTGCCCATCATTGACTGGAACTATAATCATTGATAGTAATCAACTTGCACTTCAAGTTCACGAGTCCTGTGGTCACCCAATTGAACTTGATAGGGTCTTTGGCACTGAGGCATCTTATGCAGGGACATCATTTCTCACGACAGATAAACTTGGTAAACTCAGATATGGCTCACCAATAGTAAATATAGTGGCGGATGCCACAATAAAGGGTGGTCTTGGAACATTTGGATATGATGACGAGGGCGTGCCTGCGCAGAGAACAGAGATTGTCAAAGATGGCTTATTTGTTGGCTACCTAATGAGCAGAGAGACAGCACCAAAGATAGGCAGACGCTCAAATGGTGCTATGAGGGCTGATGGATGGCACTCTCTGCCTATAATAAGAATGACCAATATTAACCTCCTTCCTGGTGATTGGACGCTTGAAGACCTTATTTCCGATACTCCCGATGGCATCTTTGTTACAACAAACAAGTCGTGGTCAATAGATGACAAGCGTGTGAACTTCCAGTTTGGTTGCGAGATAGCATATAAGATAGAGAACGGAAAACTGACTGAGATATACAAAAATCCTGTCTATGCAGGAATAACAACAGAGTTCTGGAATTCGTGTGATGCTATATGCAATGATAGATACTGGACGATGTGGGGAACGCCGAATTGTGGCAAGGGCGAACCAATGCAGACAATGAGTGTAGGGCATGGCACAGCACCAGCAAGATTTAGAAATGTGAAAATAGGAATTGTGAAATAGTATAAATTAGAAAGAATATCATAAAAGTTTAAAAGATTGTGATGGACATATTTTATCCAAAGGGTATATTTGGGCAACTTATAAATGAGATAAGCAAGTTCCCGGGCGTTGGTATCAGAAGTGCCGAGAGGATTGCTTATTATTTGATACTTTCTGATTCAGACAGAATCTCTTCTCTATCTGAGATTCTAAATCTAGCAAAGGCAAGATTAAAACGATGCAAACTCTGTGATGATATATCAGAAGGCGAGATTTGTGATATATGCAAAGACCCAAGAAGAGACCACACAGTTATATGCGTCGTCCGAGAGCCAATTGCGATACTCGCTATTGAGAGAAGTGGTGAATATAATGGACTTTATCACTCACTTAGAGGTTTAATATCGCCGCTTGATGGCATAAAGCCCGAAGACCTGAGAATTGGCGAACTTATGGCTCGCCTTAATGATAGTGTTGAGGAGATTATAATTGCCCTTGACCCATCAGTGGAAGGTGATGTCACTGCTATGTTCATTGCTGATGCAATAAAGAAACGAGGAATAAGAGTAAGTCGGCTTGCCTACGGTCTTCCTGTCGGCTCAGATATTGAATTCGCTGACTCAACAACAATAAGAAGAGCGCTTCAGGGAAGACAAGAAATATAAATCAATATCAAAAAAATGTGGTAAAATAAGTAATTATCATTTTCTATTTTATAGGAGGTTTAGTGTGAAAAAACTGCTTGTTATCTGGCTAATTATATTTCTGGCATTCGGGCTTTCCTGCAAAAAGAAGGCAGAGGAAGGAAATCCTTATGCTACTCCCGAGTCCACAATTAAAGAATTTGCAATAGCAATGAAAGATGGCGACTTTGAGAGGGCTATTAAGTGCTACTCGCAGGACGCCCTTGTTGATATGAACCCTCTTCAAGGTAAACTGACCCCCGATGAATTGAAAGAACTTTTCATATCAAGTTTGAAGGCATCTCAGGAACCATTTAAATCAGGTGATATAACAATCGTTGAGGTAAAGATGACCGCAAAGATAAAATTCAAGGTCGGAGATGAGGACAGAGAACTACAGATGGTCAAGGAGCCAGAGGGTTGGAAAATAGCAACACATCTATAAAGTTAATCACATTATTATTTCTAATCAATCTTTTATCAATATCTATATCAGAAGCAGAAGACATCTCTGGCAAACTAAATGTAAGTAAAGATGATGGCTATATTTACTCACTACCAATTGACGATAAACCATATAGAGGTATCCAATTGATATTTCCCATATCAGATGCAAAGCCAAAGTCGCCTGAATATGCCTACGACAGCGGAAGAAGCGACTTTAGATGCATAAGTCGTCCAAACCACTTTGGCAATGACCTCTTCGCACCATTAGGTTCTATAATCGTAGCACCCGCAGACGGAAGGGTAATTATGTCTGTCTTCACACCGGGTCGCGGTCCCGGTAACAAAATAGCAATAGACCACGGAAACGGCGTCTATACATACTACCTCCATATGGACAGGCGTCTTGTTATGGCTGGTGCGCGGGTTAAAAAAGGTGAACCGATAGCACTTGTCGGAAATACTGGTAATGCGCACTCTACTCCAACCCACCTTCACTTTGAGATAGACCTTGATGCAAGTGAGCAGAGAAAGCCCGATTGGTTTACCTCATACATTGACTATATGCCATTTCCTGGGGTAGTTCACCTCCACTCATCAGACCCACTTGCATATACCATCTCAAAAAAGCAGTAAATAAAGGTTATGGCTTGTTCAAAATATCTTCTTATTGTAAATATAGCAATAATCGGATTTTCTTTTGGTTCTGTTGTTAATCTTTCGTCACCATCAAACCCTACTGATGTTGCACTATTCAATAATAAGGTTTATGTGTCAACTTTCGGAGGAGGCATTGTTGAACTTGATGAAAATCTAAAATACATTAGAACAATAACATCTGCTGATGGTCTCGGTGTAAATCTCATTCAATCTCTCTGGTTAGCAGATGACAAATTATGGTATGGGACTATTGAGGGTGTTGGCTTTATTGATAAGGGAGGAAAACCGACATATATATACTCACCTGGCAACTACCGACTTATTGATGTCAATGATATATGTGAGTGTAAAGATGATGTTTGGTTTGCAACAGAGGAGGGGGCTTTAAGATACAATAAACTGCTTGACAGCTGGAACCTTCACTTCTCAGAGGATGGTGCAATACTGAACGACCTCTACTCAGTTACCAGCATTGATGACAGGGTGTATTTCGGTGGTGTGGACAGAGTATTCTGGTATGACTACACTGAAAATAAGTGGGGTCATAGGAATTTAACAGACAAATATTCAGGCATATATATCAACGATATAAAAGAACTATACGGAAAACTATTGATAGCGACGACAAATGGCTTATATGAGTATATTCCATCTGAGGACAGATTAAATTATCCATTTTTCAATATAAAAAGCGAGGCAGGTTCTATATACACTGATAGTAAAGATATAATAGTTGGCTTAAAAGGTGCCATTATCAAGTTCAACATTGAGAGTGGAAGGGTGGAGATGGCTGAAATTTTGGGTGATATGGACAGAGGTGAGGTCATAAAAAGCATATCTGAAATAGGTAATAAGATAATAGTCATAACAGAAAATGGGGCTTTCAGATTAGATAGTAATAAGGCATATAAACTTGACCTTGGCGGGACACTCCCGGGTCCCGCTGTCTATGATATTGAAAGTATAGGTGAAGATATATTGGTTGCCACACTTAATGGTGTGGTGATGTGCAAAAATGGTAAGATTGACAAGATGTTTTATACTAAGGCGACGGTTCCACCACAGAGTGTAGGTTTTATAGATGGTAAAATCGCAGTTGGAACGAAGTTTGGACTTTATACAATAGAAGATGGTCAATTCAGATATATAAAATTACCATCAGTAAATGACATTATAATGAGCGGTGAAAAGATATATATTGCCACGGATGCTGGTATTTATATACTCAATGAACTAGAAAGTATTGAAAGAACTATTGATATAACAAGTGGTCTTCCAAATAATAGAATCTCTGACTTGGAGATTTATAAAGATAAGATATATATTGCCACCCTTGGCGGCGGTCTGGCAGTAGTTGACCCAATAGATGACAGAACCCTGAGTTTACCCGAATCACTTAAAGAGATTGACACTGATTATATATTTTCTTTATCTTCAACTAATGACCTTCTTTTCATCGGAACTTGGGACAGGGGGCTTTTCATCTACAATGGAACAGATGTCAAAAACATAACCTGGGGTGATGGTCTCAGGCATACTGATATATGGGCAATGGATTTATACTATCCATATTTATTTCTATCTGTTAGAGCGTGTGGAATTGACATATACGACATAGAAAAGGGAGTGGTTGTAGGGTATATCTCATCATCAGATGGTCTTGGAAGTGACTATATCAGAAGCATCAAGGTGATAGGCGATAATGTATATTTTGGCTCTGCTGGTGGTCTTGCAATTATGGATATTAGTGATATTATTTCACTTCTAAAGGTGGCAAATTGAGGAAAAGATACATAACACTCATCTCGTTATTCGCACTTTTCATAATCCTTCTCATCTCCATAAAGATGATAAAGGGGGCTATTTCACCTGCTGGCACTTCGGGTGAAGAGAGGTTTATAGAGTTTCGCGTTGAGAATGGTGAGAGCACATCAAAGGTTGCAGAGCGTCTTTATGAAGAGGGCATCATAAAAAGCAGATTCCTATTCAAAATAATAGCCAAGACAAAGGGGGTTGATAAGAAGATAAAAGCGGGACTATACCACCTTTCAGCGAATATGAGCACAATGGAGGTTCTTGGTATACTCGCAAATGGAGCGATTTACACAATAGATGTGACAGTGCCTGAGGGCTTTACGATGGAGATGATAGCGAAGCGCCTTTCAGAGAAGGGTCTCATAGATGAGAAGAGATTCCTTGAACTATGCCACAGTCCCGAATTATTTGATGGTATACCGGAGGAGGCAAAGACACTTGAGGGCTACCTCTTTCCTGATACATATAGGTTCAGCCCTGATGCTACTGAGGAGGAGATTATAAAGACGATGATTGGTAAGTTCAAAAGTGTGTATGAGGATGTTTCAAAGGGTTACAATGGCAAACTAAATGAAAATCAGATTATCACACTTGCCTCAATAATTGAGAAGGAGGCGTATCTTGATAGAGAGAAGCCGGTTATCTCTGCGGTCTTTCAGAACCGACTCAAGAAGGGCATGCGGCTCGAGTCCTGCGCCACAGTCCTGTATGTTGTGAGAAGGCCGAATGGTCCGGTTTACTATGCTGACTTAAAGGTTGACAGCCCATACAATACATACAAATATTCAGGTCTCCCGCCTGGTCCAATATCCTGCCCCGGCGCCAGGTCAATAGAGTCCGCCCTCTATCCTGAGAATAACGACTACCTGTATTTTGTCTCTCTCGGTGATGGCACCCACCACTTTTCAAAGACATTCGCCGAGCACGAGAAATACAGGTTGGGGAAAGTGAGCCCCGTGAGATAAAATGCAGTATTCAAAATAAATATTGTTTTATATATTTATGAATAGGTAAGTTTTATGGCTTTGAAAGAACTATCTCACGGGGGGGAGTATATGTTTTATTATGTATATGTATTAATCAGCGAGAAAGATAATAATTTCTATACTGGTTATTCAAAGGACATCAACAGGAGGGTAAAAGAGCACAATAATGGTCAGGTATTATCAACAAAAAGGAGAAGACCCTTGAAGTTAGTATATTTTGAGGGCTGTGTGAGCAAGAACGATGCAAAAGATAGAGAAAAATATCTAAAAACTGCATCGGGAAGGAGATATTTAAAGAATAGGATGAAATATTATCTGACCCATAATATCAAGTAGAATTTCCTCTTTTATAGATATTATCACAATGAAGTGTCGCCATTCTTATGGCGACGAATATAATATATTGTCCTTACAAGATTTAGGACGCTATAAATAAGTTGTCATTCTGAACGGAACATAGTGGAGTGAAGAATCTCTTTTCCAAAATAATATATGATAAAGATTCTTCGCTACGCTCAGAATGACAGATATATAGTATTGTCGCCATTCTTATGGCGATGAATATTACATTCCGTCCTCACAGGAGTGAGGACGCTACACCATAAAATAACAAATGCAATATCTCATAATTGATGTTAAAATATTATAAGAGGTGTTTTATGGAAGAGAAGACATTAGGAGAAATGTCTACAAGTTAACTAAAAAGATTGATAAGGATTAGCATAAAGGATGCTATTGAGGACGAACTGGAAGATATATTGGCGCTTCTAAGTCCAGAATATATTAAATCAATAGAAGAGGCAAGGAAGGACTTCAAAGAGGGAAGAGTAACACATATAGATGATATATAAATATGTCCGAAATCTACTTTACGAAAAGGGCTAATAAAGATATTGATAGATATAGTGAAATTACAAAGAAGAAGATAATTAATTAAAGGATTATTCCAAAGACCCGCATAAATATTCTAAAAAACTGATATCATCAAAGGTAGGTTCGTATAGATTCAAAATAGGTGAATACAGAGTAATATTTGATATGGAAGATGATAAGATAATAATACTCAGAATAGGACACAGGAAAGAAATATATAAATAATAAATGTTTGGATAATAACCATACGCGCATGCCCTTATAAGTGGATTATGAGAATGACAACGCAATAATTTCCCCGTGAATATAACATTAAAATTCTTTCTGTTTTTATCTTGACTATCTTCCAATTCAATGTGATAATCTTATAAAATGTTATAACTCCAAAAGAGGAGGTTATTTGTAATGATGTCACTTCATTTTGATATTCGTGATATTTTTAGGGCTGTTAAAATCGGCTTTGCCGCAAAGAAGATATGGGTTCACTTCTCATATCTCTTCTATGGTCTTCTCATCTACGACATACTGACATATCTTGGTGCCAAGATAAGCGGTTATGACATCAAGGCAATGTGGCAGGCATACCATTTCTTCCCCTGCCCCTACTCGCCTGCCTTCCCCATCAAGTTCAATACTATTGGCGAGATTCTGTTCTGGGTGGGTATCGCTGTGATGGTCATCCTTTGGTTTCTCGCATCAGCAGCAGTCGGCAAGATTACCATTGAGCAATTTCGCGGCAACGACTTCTACTCAAGAAAAGAGGCATGGGACTTCATAAAGAAGAACTGGAAGGCGGTAATCCTAAGCCCGATAGCTCTTATCCTTCTTATGGTTATCTTATTCGTAGGTGGTATGATTGTTGGCGCCTGGCAGGAGATACCCTATGTCGGTGAGATTACGACCTCGCTTCTCTCAATACCAATATTCATCGTCTCCCTATTCTTCGTGCTATTAGTTGCTGTCATATTCCTGTCATTTATAATGACGCCGGCAATAGTAGCGACAACGAAGAATGACACATTTGAGACAATGTTTGAACTCTTCTCATCACTAACAAGCCAGCCGTGGCGAATAGTAATCTATAATATCTTACTATGGATTATTGCCCCTCTTGGCACAGCACTCTTCTTTATCGCATCACTCTTTGGACTTAAAGTTATGTTCGCTTGCTACTACTATGCATCATTGCTTATTTATACCCCCGAAAAGGTGAACACGCTCTTCGCCTATGCACTGCAATATTTACCAAACCTGGCATTTATTAAAACCTTCCCACCTTTCTGTCAGAAGTTCTATTCCTATCTTGTCTTAGTGCCAGCAGGCATTCCAAATTTCAAGATTGTCTTCTATGAAGCACTGAACTGGAACATCCATCTCTCTGGCTTCATTCTTGGGCTCTCGTTCACATTAATATACCTCTTCATCGCATCATATCTTCTCACGATAAACTCTGTCGGTCAGGTCATAATCTACACAATCGTGAGAAAGAAGAAGGATGATGAGAACCTTTTAGAGATGCTGGATGAGGAGTTGGAAGAGCCAGTCGTCCCATCAATAGAGGAAGAGAAGAAAGAAGAGGTAAAAGAGGAGAAGGAGGAAGTGATAGAGAAAAATAAAGAAAATAAAGAGGAGAAAAAGAAAGAGAAATAAGAGAATTAAAAACAGACAGTTTTGAACTTTGTTTTTTGATTGTTTTGATTATTATTAGAAGGGGCATAAGTTAGGTTTTGCCCCTTTTATATTTGATGTTATTTTTAATTGGAGGTAGAAAATGAAGATTATTGTAGCCATCGCCACTATTTTATCAATTATATATAGCATATCAGGAGCAGTTGACTATAAGAATCCGAAGGTCGTTATAGAGACGGACAAAGGCAAAATTGTTTTTGAGGTATATCTACTTGACACGCCAATAACAGCGGGCAACTTTCTTATTCTTGTGAAGAAGGGCTTTTACGATGGTCTGATATTTCACCGTGTTGAACCAAACTATGTCGTTCAGGGCGGAGACCCTGAGGGAACTGGTTATGGTGGACCTGGCTACACAATACCCGATGAGCCAAGTCCATACAAGCACCTGCGTGGAAGCGTTGGCATGGCAAAGACACCAGACCCAAACTCAGCAGGAAGTCAGTTCTACATCTGTCTTGCTGACCTTCCTAAACTTGATGGCAAATATACTGTCTTCGCAAAGGTAATTGAGGGTATGGATGTTGTTGATAAGATAGCGATTGGTGATAAAATGAAGAAGGTTTATATATTAGAGGAAAAATAAATTAAGGATAACAGTAATGTAGGGACAGCCTGCCCTGGCGGACTGGCCAGGGATTATAATCTGTTCAAAAGGAGGCGTTATGTCAGTAAAATTTATAGATGTTCGTGGAGTGCCGTGTCCGAAACCTGTCATACTAACAAAGCAGGCGATAAAAGAGGGCTCAGATGCAATTGATGTTCTTACAGATAATCCTATTTCTGTAGAGAATATCAAAAGATTGGCGACAAGCGAGGGCTACTCCTGTAAAGTTATAGAAAACCCTGATGAGACAATATTAGTGAAGATAAATAAGGAGGAGAAAATGGTGAAAGAAGAAAAGGCAGTGAAAGGCAAGACCACAATTCTTATGGATTCTGATAAGATAGGCAAGGGTGATGAAGAACTTGGCAAGATATTGATGAAAAGTTTGCTTGAATCCATAAATGCATCAGATAAGCCACTTAATAGGATTATTCTTATTCACAGAAGTGTAAGATTGGCAACAGTATTGACTGATTTTGTAAATTTACTTAAAGAGATTGAGAAGAAGGGTGTTGAAATACTTGTATGTGGAATCTGCCTTGACTTTTTTAATCTTAAAAATGAACTTAAGGTTGGTAGGGTTACAAATTTCTTTGAAGTAACTGAAATACTCTTATCAGATGATAGGATAATAAAGATATGAGAATCTTCTCGTATCTGATTTGGCAAAACCGACAGATATGTTGACTGTAAGACAGTTTACTTCCGAATGTCGCGATGGAGTTAGGAAGGTTTGCGTAGATACCGCTTACTTTGGAAGACCTTTACATTTTTGGCTTGATATAGACCCTGAACTTTACGCAGATTTTTATACCCGATACTATACTGACTTTGAGCCGGAGGGTCTCTTTATTACAACTGATGATGATAATAAAGTAGTAGGTTATATGGCACTCTGTTCTGACTTAAAAAGACATAGGAGAGTTCTCTGGAAGAATATTTTGTCTAAAATAGTGATGGACTTAATATCTGGTAAACATTCACTCGGAAATAAGATAATATGGGTTGCTTTTAGGATGTTAATGGATAGATTAAGATATGGAAAACTCAATCTACATCCAGAGGGATATAATGCTGATATACACATAAATTTCTTACCCGGTTATAGAGGAATGTTTAAGGAATGGGGTAAAATGGTCAAAATGGGTTATAATTATCTGATGAAAAATGGAGTAAGGTATATTATTGGGGTTCTTTACCAGGACTGGAAGAACCCTGAGGAGAAGATGGAACTCCTTGGCTTCAAGATAATTCAAAAGCGAAGGACAACGATAAAGGGAAAGAATGGCTGGTTTTTGATAACTGGTTGCGACCTGAAAGAATGGAAAGAGAGATTACCAAAGGCAATCGCAATCTTTACAAGACAAAAGGCAATGAATACAAAGAAAGAAGATTGAACATAAAATACAAATTCTTAAACAAAGATAATTCTTAATAAGAAAGTAAAAAAACACTTGAAAATTGGGTTAACTACTATTGTCTCTAACATTTCATTTTAATCATATTGTATAATTTATGATATGCCTGATAAAAATTATAAGGTAAATAAGACACAACTCCCTCCAATTAGTGTTAGGGGTGCGAGAATTCACAATCTCAAGAATATAACACTCACACTGCCCCGTAATAAACTTATTGTAATAACTGGTGTATCTGGCTCGGGCAAGTCATCACTTGCCTTTGACACGCTCTATGCTGAAGGGCAGAGACGGTATGTTGAATCGCTATCTGCTTATGCCCGCCAATTTCTTGAGCAGATGCCAAAGCCCGACTGCGATGCCATTGATGGTCTCTCACCTGCTATCTCAATTGAGCAGAAATCTGTTGGACACAACCCCCGCTCAACAGTTGCAACTATTACTGAAATACACGACTACCTCAGGCTCCTCTTCGCACGCATCGGTGAGCCATATTGCTATAAATGTGGAACACAAATAAAATCACAATCAGTTGATGAAATGGTTGATGAGATAATGAAACTCCCAATAGAGAGCAGAATTTACATCTTATCACCACTCATAAGGGGAAGAAAAGGAAATCATAAGGAGTTGATAGAAAAAGCGAAGAGAGATGGTTTTACCCGCCTTATAATTGACGATGTTGAATATTCACTTGATGAGAACAGCATTAAAATTGATAAAAATATTAAGCATACAATAAATCTTGTTGTTGACCGTCTTATCATAAAGGAAGGAGTAGAACAACGGCTTTCGGAGGACATTGAGACAGCCCTTGCCCATTCAGAAGACAATCTCGTAATTGTAAAGATGAGAGATGGGAGTGAGATGCTTTTAAGTCAGCACCTTGCCTGCCCAAAATGCGGGATATCAATTGCGGAGATAAGCCCGCGATTCTTCTCATTTAACAGCCCTTATGGCGCCTGCCAGCATTGCAAGGGTCTTGGATTTATAAGCAAACCCGACCCAGACCTGATTGTGCCTGACCCAAACCTATCTATATCCCAGGGAGCAGTAAATCCATGGGCAGATACAACAAGCGAATGGACAAAAGCAATCATAGAGGCGTTAGCAGAGAAATACTCCATTGACCTTAATGAACCATTCAAAGACCTTACGGATGATAAGAAGAACATAGTCCTCTATGGCTCACAAAACAGCATGCTTGAAATAAAATATTATGGAAGAAGAAGATATATAAATTTTGGTGGAATATGTGGAGTAATAGAAAGGGGCTATAAGAACACAACCTCAGATGAGGCAAGAGAGTTCTATTATGGCAGATATATGGTGAAGGAGCCATGTCCCGAATGCGGTGGCAAGCGTCACAGACCTGAGGCGCTTTCAGTGTTCATTGATGGTAAAAATATTGCAGATATTAACGAGATGGATATAAAGAGGGCTCTTTACACATTTGAGAATCTAAGTTTTGAGGGTGAGAACAAGATGGTTGCAGAATCAATATTGAAGGAGATAAAGTCAAGATTGAAATTTCTCATTGATGTTGGTGTTAGTTATCTCACTCTTGACAGAATGGCACCCACCCTTGCTGGCGGTGAGGGACAGAGAATTCGTCTTGCAACGCAGATTGGCTCTGGTCTTACAGGTGTTTTATACATTCTTGATGAGCCGACCGTTGGGCTTCACCCAAGAGACACACAAATGTTAATGAGAACGCTCAAGCACCTAAGAGACCTTGGAAATACAGTCATAATTGTGGAACACGACAGAGATACAATCCTATCTGCGGACTGGATTATTGACCTTGGACCGGGTGCTGGAAAAAATGGTGGTTCAGTTGTCTTTGAGGGAAGCCCTGATGAGTTGATAAAGAAGGGCAAGACACTAACAAGCGCTTATATCTCAGGAAAAGAGAGGATAGAAGTTCCTTCTATAAGAAAGAAGGGCGATGGTAGATACCTTGAGTTTATTGGTTGCAGGGGGCATAATTTAAAGAATATAAATGTCAGAATACCGCTTGGAACTCTAATATGTATAACAGGTGTATCTGGTTCAGGGAAGTCCACTCTTGTTGATGAGACAATATATCGTGTTCTTGCAAGAAGATTGACGAAGAAGCCCGTGAAACCCGCGTTATACGAAAGGGTGGAAGGCATTGACCACATTGATAAGATTATTAGAATAGACCAGAGCCCCATAGGAAGAACTCCTCGCTCAAATCCTGCAACATATACAAAACTATTTGACCCCATAAGAGACCTATTTGCGAGTTTACCCGAGTCAAAGATAAGAGGGTATAAACCAGGGAGGTTCTCATTCAATATCAAGGGAGGAAGGTGCGAGGCATGTGGTGGTGCTGGTATAAAGAAGGTGGAGATGATACTTCTTCCTGACCTCTTCATAACCTGCGAGGTTTGTGGTGGAAAAAGGTTTAACAGAGAGACCCTTGAAGTTAGATATAAGGGCAAGAGTATATACGATGTCCTGAGAATGACTGTTGATGAGGCGTATGAGTTCTTCAAGACACAGCCGATAATAAAACGGCATCTTGAACTCTTGAGGGAGGTTGGACTTGGCTACATTGAGATAGGTCAACCAGCAACTACACTGTCAGGCGGTGAGGCACAGAGAATAAAACTCTCACGAGAACTCACTAAAAAGCCGACAGGAAGGACATTATACTTATTAGATGAACCAACTACTGGACTTCACTTTGATGATGTCAAGAAACTCCTTGGTGTCCTCATTCGCTTAACAGAGGGTGGAAATACCGTCATTGTTATAGAACATAATCTTGAGGTGATAAAGTGCGCTGACTGGATTATTGACCTTGGACCAGAGGGTGGAGATGAGGGTGGTTATGTCGTTGCGGAAGGAACACCTGAGGACATAATAAAAAACGAGAATTGTTATACGGGAATTCATCTTTCAAAGGTTCTAAAACAAGATGTAAAACCATAAATCACTTGTTAAATAGGACTTATGGGAATATAATCTATCAGTATGAATAATCTACTGTCTGAATTAGAGTTTTCTGCAATAGATGTTGAGACAACGGGGCTTTCGCCCGAGATGGGTTCTGAGATGGTTGAGATTGCGATTGTGAAGATGAAGACGGGCGTTGTTAGCGAGATTTGGTCATCGCTAATTAAAATAACTGGCAAGATGGATGAGGGGGCAAGGCAGGTTCATAAAATAAGCGAGGAGGAGATTTCACAGGCACCTGAACTGGGTGATGTCTTAGACGATTTCACAGATAAGATTAAAGATAATGTTATTCTCGCACACAACGCACCATTTGACCTTGGTTTTATAAATATGGCTCTATATAAACACAGAAGAATGCAGTTAAATCTCCCAACAATAGACCTTCTTTGCTTATCAAGATACCTTCAACCATACTTCCCCAACCACCGTCTTTCTAACATCGCAGAGATATTGCAGGTGCCGAGGATTGATGTCCACAGGGCACCAGGTGATGCGCTCCTGACAACACTTATCTTCACCAAATATGCTGATGTGTATAATCTGTGGAACTTACCAATCTCCAATATAATGAAGATACAGAGGTCAACATCAAGGTTTTCAGGCATCTCTGATATATTCATTGATGCTCTAAATAGACGGCTCATCCTTCATATTGTATATGAAGGAGCAAGTGGCACAAGTGAGAGGGATGTTATGCCTGTTGCAATCAAGGACAGGACTTTTCTTGAAGCATATTGCTTTACAAGAGAGAGATTATTATCGTTCAAACTTGAAGGTATAAAATCAGCAAGGGTATTGGAAGGAATATAGTGTGGGCAGTTTCAATATATTAGAACATACTGCAGATGGTTTTGTAGAGGTTGAAGGTGAGACACTTGAAGACATGTTAAAAACAAGTGCTATCGCTATGTTCTCACTGATGGTGAACATATCAGATGTAGAGAAGAGAGTTAAAAGAGATATAAGCGTCAGTGGAAGTGATGTTGAAGATATTCTAATGAATTTCATAAAGGAACTTATCTTCTTATACTCAACAAATGGTGAACTATATTCTGATTTTGAGATTAAGATAGAAGAGGGTGATGAAATCTCTGTTAATGCAATCTGCTATGGTGAGCCAATAGATAGAGTAAAGCACAACCTTTCAGGTGAGGTAAAGATGCTAACATATCATAGATTTAATGTTGAAAAGAAGGATGGTGGTCTTAGGGCAACTATGCTATTTGATATGTAAATTCCTTTGCCCTTCATTTGTATAAAAACTTTTATTAAAATCTCAAATACATTTGAAAGCAATATATGTTAAAGAAGAATGCTATTTTTATCTTTGTCGATGGGTTAGGTCTTGGTATTAATGATTTAGAGACAAATCCACTTTCAAAATATGGTTTGCCATCTCTTGAGAGATATTTTGGTGCCCTCACAATTGAGAATATAAGCGGAAAGACACTAAAAGATAGGTATCTCTCTTTACCACTTGATACGACGCTTGGAATAGCAGGCATACCACAGTCAGCAACGGGAACAGCAACACTTCTCACAGGTATAAATTGCGCCCAGTATATGGGAAGGCACTGTCCCGCATATCCACCGAGGCGACTGAAATCACTAATTCGCAGAGAGAACATATTCACGAAACTATCAGGTCTTGGCTTTGAGGTGGACTTTGCGAATGCGTATAGAAGACCTTGGAAATGGCAACTATGGGGTGTGAGGGCATCGGTGACGACAATATCGGCACTGGCGGGCATTGGATGGCTTAGAGACCTTGGGATGCTAAGGCGGGGCGATGCTGTCTATCACGACATAGACAATACAAGTTTGGTGGAGCGTGGCTATGATGTCTCTGTTATCACTCCACAGAAGGCAGGTGAGAATCTGTTAAAGATAGCAGATGGAAGCAACTTTGTGCTGTTTGAGTTCTTTATGACAGACATGGCAGGGCACTCACGAGATATGGTCTATACCTCATTCGTGCTTGCCAAACTTGACGAGTTTCTCGGCGCCATAATTGACAATCTCAATAAGGAGACGCTATTCGTCCTATCATCAGACCATGGCAATATTGAGGATATATCAGTCAAAGCACATACAACAAACCCCGTGCCTGGATTATTTATAGGTGATAATAACTTCTTAAGCCAGAAGAAAGATTCTCTTAAAAGCATTGCTGATATTACACCGATGATAATAGAGTATTTTATAAATATATAAAATTATTTTTTATCTACATCGCTAACTGCAAGCCAATGTATATCTCATCGTTTGCTGTCGTCATATCTATATACTTGCCCTTCTCCTCTGTCGGATGATAGTAATTCATCATTACCCTTAAGTGGTCTTCAAGAGCGTAGATATTCAAACCATAGGTATATGTGATTGTCTTATCATATTTCTCGTGCTTCTGTGGATTGTAGATGTCTCCCCTAAATGTTGGTTCAATTGTTATAAAACCAAGAGATGGTGTCTTATAAAATACAGTCAGTTGTCCACCATTTGATGCAAAACTTTTCTCCCCTTCACCTCTACTAATTAGATGTTCATAGAAAAAGTCAAGGGATGCACCAAATCCGAACATATTTAGCGATGCACCAGCACCACATAGAGTATAAACATTACTATCTGTCGCCTCCCACTTTTCTCCTTTCTCTCTCCACGCAATATCCCTGCCATAATAGCCAGTAATTCTAATCGGTTTAATGAGATTCATATCAAGGGAGGTAATGTATGGAAGGTCAAATAGAAATCTTCTATCAAAGCCAACAAGTTTTTCTTCTTCAGACAAGAAAGGGTAGATATCATCGTATATTCCTAATGATAATGAAATGATGTCTCGCTCCTCTGTTCTGAATGGTTTGAACATGAAACTAATACCCGGCTTTCTCATCGGTGTGAGAAAAAGGGTCGCAATTGACGGTCTCAAGAAAGCGAGGTCAACATCCCTCGTTGTTGGCTCAATGCCTGTCGGGACGAAGTTGAGACCACCCGAGACGCCAAAGATTCCAAGATTTATGTCCAAATGACCAAGATAGAACCACTCATCCGTTCGGACTATCTGATACTCTTCCCACTCCCATTGTGGCTGGTAAGCCCAGCCCTTGAAGTATCCTCCTTCAAAGTATGCATTTAGGTGCTCACCATACTTGCCCGAGAAAGTAAACCTTGCTACCTCAGGCAAGACCCTCTGCTGATTAACATAATGTCCATATTCATCTATGAACATATAACCTGTATATAGACCGCGAATGTTTCCACCAAGTGTGAACTCAAAGTCACCAATACTTATTGTCTGCTGGGAAAGAGTGATTAATGGAATCAATAATGCGAAAGTGATTGAGATTGATATAAAACTTCTCATATAAAAAACCTCCTATCTATAAGCACAACCAATAGATTATAAATTATCAAGTCCGTAAAAACAACCTTTGAATTCTTTTATCATTTTATTATGCCATCCCCTATCAGAAAGACAGGCGAGAGATACCTGCCTTATATGTAGTTTTGTATCATTGTCATATTCCATATTATAATAGTCATCATTATCCTTACCTTCCATAATATTGAAACTATTTTCACCCTCATACTTTGGATATAGTAGAATGCCATCTTTACAATCATACTTTTTCAAATATGCGAACATTTTATACAGGTCCCCCTGTGATATACCATGATGCTCTTTGTATATCGAACCTTCCGTCGCCTCTTTAAGTTCCTTATATTTTGTATCTATGATTAATTCTGATTCATCTCCTCTTGTAATTGATATATCTGATTCAAGTTGAAATAACTTTTCGTCTTTATCTTTTACTTTAAGTAGATATCTATCTTTTTGTTTTTCAACATTACATGACTTCAATTTTTCACATATTTGACCCAAATGTGCTCTAATAAATCTATAGCAGAACTTTTCAAACAGTTCCTCCATATCAAAGGCGATGGCAAAGGTGGGGTGCCCTCCCGCCTCTGTCGTCGGGCTGTAGTATCTTATGAAGAGGCGTACGAGGTCTATAATTTTTCTGTAATCCTCTGTCATTCGCGTAATTCTAAGGCACTCAACATCATCGCTAGTTATCTCAGCATCGCTCACCTCCTCAAAGAAAGAGAGGCATTGATTGAGAATGTTCTTTGTCTGGCTCTGTATTGTATAATCAAATAATAGTTTACAGGTGAACTTGAGTATGCGATTTAGAAGGTTATCGGGTGAGAAATCATCATATCTCACAAAGAAGCGCTCTTTGTGGATGTAGTTATGTCTTATGTTCTCGGCAACCAGGAGGCGACCTTTCAGGTATCTTGAGTTATCCTCCACTGCCACGAACTCACGCCTGTAGTTTGACATCAATCTATCGTAAAGCATCTCAGCGAAGAGGCGAATGTAATACTCAAGGAGATTCTTGAATCTACGAAGATGTGCCTCGGGAAGTTTTATGGGTAGGTCAAATACATAACTAAGAAGGCGAATGAGACCCGTGCGATTATCAGTGCCATCTTCATCATCTCTATATTTGAATATCTTTGGCAGTATTTCTATCGTGGCGACAGGCGTTGCTATAACACCAACAATACTTCCCGCTTTTATATGGTCACTATATAGTGTTATAATGCCTTTATTACCATTATTGTTATATTTTGGTCTGAATCTTTTATTAACATTGATAAGATGTTTTAATAATATTTGCCATTTTTGTTCTTCTAACGGTCTATCTTTGCTTATGTTTTCCTTATTATATGACTTGTGTTCAAATAAATTAAATTTCATATATTATATTTTAATAAACAATTTATTTTATGAATACTCTCCTTTACCTTCATCTGAACTAATATCCTCATCTTCAAAATAAAGGTCAACTGCCTCCCTCAGATTACCTATTGCCTCATCAATTGTCTCGCCCTGCGTTATAACATCAATATCAATACACTCAGCAATGTAGAACCTCTCACCCTTCCTTATTACAGCAGAAATCAACATATATAATCACCTTTAATAATTATAACATTATCATGAATTTATACATCTTTTATTGCTACTTCACCCTGCTCTCAGCCCTCTTTATCGCTGATAACTGCTGGGCGCGAAGAATTTAGACCAGAAATGATACTAGAAAGACCTTATTTTCTTCAGCCGGGCAAGTTCTTTATTAGCAACATCAACGCCGTGACTTCCCCATCTATGACCAATAATGACCTCCTCCTCCCACCCCTCAAGCACTGGTCTATCATTTTTATCATTAAATACCATAAATAACAATTCCTCCAAACAAATAAGAAATAATAAATTAATTTAAATTATTAACCTCGTAAAAAATTAATAAATTCATCTCTCTCTTTTTTTGCTAAATCAACTTTTTCTCTTATGTCTTTTTCATTCTTTTTATACCATTCATCAAATAACCTTTTTATCTTTTCATCACTTAAAGCCATATAGACCAACCTCCTATAAATGAACTCTTGTAATCATTATATATAAAATAAATCCCAATAATATCCATAAAAATCACCTTCTAATTATAAAATTAAATATGGTCAAAACGCGTCTATATAATAAAATATTTAGTTATTATTTTCTATCTTTTCTCTTTAATTTAAGTGAATTTTTACTTAATATCATAAAAATATACTTAAACCTTTTTATTTAAGGAGGGCATAAGTGCTACCAAAGCCCAGAGATGAGATTCTCAGTTTTAAGACATATAAGCACGGCAAGACCGTAAGGGAACTTGCTGAGGAGATTGGGGCAGGCGAGATTATAAAACTTGGCTCAAATGAGAATATGCTCGGCGCCTCCCCAAAGGCAGTTGAGGCAATAAAGAAATTCGCCGACTGCTCAAACTACTACCCCGAGCCCGCCTCAACCGTCCTCGTCAGAAAGATTGCGGAGAGATATGGCTTCACAAATGATATGGTCATCGTCAGCGCTGGCACAACAGAACTTATAGAGATGATAGCACTTGCATACTTCTCACCAGGTGATGAGGTCATAATGCCATATCCATCATTTATAATGTATCCAATATCAACTGCACTTATGGGCGCAACACTAAAAAAGGTGCCACTGACTGACTTCAAGATAGATGTGAACGCAATTACCTCTTCTATAACCCCTAACACAAAGGCAATATTCATCGCAAATCCTAATAACCCGACTGGGACAATCATAGGTAAGACAGTTATGGCTCTTCTCATAGAGAAGACCCCCGAAGACATTCTCATTGCGATAGACGAGGCATATGCAGACCTTGTTAAGAGCGATGACTACCCCGACTCAATGGCATATATTATGGAAAAGCGAAATATTATTATTTTAAGGTCGCTTTCAAAGAGTTATGGTCTTGCGGGTCTAAGGGTCGGTTTTGGTATTGGCTCAAAAGAGGTGATAAAGAACTTATACAAGGTCAAAAAGCCGTTCAATGTCTCCACAGTGGCACAGGAGGCAGGGATGGCAGCCCTTGATGATAGAGATTTTCTCAAAAAGACGAAGAAATACATAAGCGACGGAAAGAAGTATCTCTATGGTGAGTTTGAAAAACTTGGAATAAGATATATACCAACAGAGACAAACTTTATACTTACATTACTTAAAAATGATGATATAGCGAAGGAGTGCTATAGTTACTTACAGAAAAGAGGCATAATCACAAGACCAATGGGTGATTGGGGTGTTCCAGGTGGGCTCAGAATTACGATAGGTCTTGATTGGCAGAATAAGAGATTAATTGAAGCGCTTACAACATATTTGAAAGCAATATAGATGTCAGAGGGACTTGTATTAGTAACAGGTGCGGGGGGATATTTTGGTGGGGCTTTGGCATTGTCGCTAAAAGGGCGGGGATACAGCGTCCGCCTATTTCTTCATAAAAGCATTCCTGACTTCCCATTAGACAATTATGATGTATTCTATGGTGATATATGTAATCCCGATGATGTTAGACACGCAGTAGAGGGGACAAGAGCGATATTTCACACTGCGGGCTATGTGAAGACAAAGGCAAGGGACAGAACTATATTTGATAGTGTAAACGAAGGTGGACTCATAAATGTAGTAAACGCGGGGGATAGTAATGGCATACCGATATACTATACATCATCTTTCATAGCGCTTGGTCCAAGTGATGGGTCGGCAAAGAAGGAGGGCAGTGCGATAACACCGAATACTGGGCACAATGACTACGAGAGGAGCAAGAGGAATGCCCTTGTTTATGCGAGAAGTATGGTTAGCGTTGGAAGTCCAATTGTGATACTTATACCTGGTGTGATATATGGTCCTGGTAAATTGACATCAGGAAATCTTATTGGACGCATTATAATAGATAGGGCGAAGGGAAGAGACCCGTTTTTGCCGAGGTTTTCTGACAAGCGATGGAGTTTCGCATATATTGATGATGTAGTTGAAGGGCATATAAAGGCATTTGAGAGGGGTATAACAACGGGTGAGTTCATAATTGGTGGAGATAACAGGACGCTTAGTGAGTTTTTTGAGATATTAGAGAGAATAAGTGGAATAAAGAAGCCAGGGATGTGGGTGCCATATTTTCTTGCGAAGGTGAAGTCGGGCGTATGGGATGAGATGGTGATATTTGGGCTTGGCGGGCGTGAGCCAAAGATAACGAGGGATGTTGTGGAGATATACAGGCACTCATGGGAGGTCTCGTCTGATAAGGCAATAAAAGAGATTGGCTATAATATAACGCCGCTTGAGGAGGGGCTTGAGAGGACAGTGGAATGGCTGAGGGAAGGGGGATTAATATAGAATCAAAGATTTACTGCTAAATACAAATTATCCTGGCAGAAACTCAGAAGGAACTTTTAATTCCTATTAACTAAATAGCGCCCTTACAACACCTAATGATGTGTTCTCAATACCTACTCCCCAATAAACCACACAATGCATACACCAGCAAGGGTAGTAATCACTTATACTAGTTGTCCAGCCACTTTCTATAAGATATGAGGTTGAGTTCTTTGCATTTATTGCTTCATCACTAAATGGATATGGCGGAGGTGATGTTGGAAAATAATATATAATCCAGAATCTTTTATTTACCTGCTCATCTATCTCTGATTTTCTTATATACCAGTTAAGATTATATATATCTAGGTCATCATAGTTAGGATAAGAGTTGTTTATATGACCACTGTACGGACCATACTTCTTCTTTGTAAATTCTGGTGGAGTGCAATCGGGATGATTGTTCACCTCAGATAAGAATATATAAACATCTGCCTGACCATTTGATACATAGCCAATCTGACCTATTGTTTTAATCTTGAAGTTGCAATTGACAGCAAACTTACTTGGCTCAAAATAGCCAGCAATTGCCTTCAAACCATCCACATTCCAATAGTATGTTGGAGTTCCGTGATATTTCATATCCACCTGAGCATTGGAAAAAGCAGAACTGAAAGCAATAAAGCATAATGTAATTATTATTAATTTTCTCATAATAACGCATCCTTAAAATTGCTCTAATAAATATATATCATATTAAATGTCGTCTTTCAAGGATTTTTTACTATAAATAAAGATTTTAATAATAATATTACCTAATTAATTTGATTAACCAACCCCCTACAATAGCCCTATATATCTTCGCCTCAGGTCAATAACAGATGTGAATGCTGAGATTATCTCACCTATTGATAGGTTTGACTCTCCCCTCCGCCTGTTCAGAAAGTATGTCCCTACCTCACCTATCGCAAATCCCTTCGCAAATATGTTCATCGCCATCTCTGATAGAACTACATAACCACTTCTGTTTATTCTGGCAAAGTCAACCGCAGAAAGCACCCCCCTCTTATACGCCCTGTAGCCATTCGTATAGTCAGTTATCGGTATTCCAAGCATAAACCTCGCATATATATTCGCAATTTTGGAAAAGAAGCGCCTCACAATCGGCCACCCCTTTATCCTGCTACTTGATTTATACCGCGAGCCAATCACCATATCATATCTCTCAGTCGCCTTAATAAGTAAGGGCAGTTCTGAAGGATTATGTGAGAAGTCAGCATCCATCTCAATAATAATATCAGCGCCCCTTTTCAGTGCCTCCTTCATACCCTCAATGCTTGCAGAGCCCCTTCCACCCTTGCCCTCTCTTAATATAAGCGACACTTTCCTATCGTTTGCCATCTTATTTCTAACGATATTAGCAGTGCCGTCAGGAGAGTTGTCATCAACCACAATTATCATTGCCTCTGGGACTATCTCAATTACTTTCTCTATAAGACGCCCAATATTCTCTACCTCGTTATAGCAGGGTATAATGATATAGATTGACCTGTCTTCGCCCATAAATATTATGTTATTTCAGACCCCTTGATTTAAGGTAGTCATGAATATTCTCTGCCATATATTCAATCTCACAGCGACTTATGTTCTGATGTATGCCAACATAGAAACCATTCCTGCCAATCCATTCAGCATTAGGAAAACTGCCGTATTCATAGCCAAGGAACTTATATGATGGTTGTTGTGTAGGTATTGAACCAAACATAGGTCTCGTCTCAATTCCTCTTTCTTCAAGATAACTAACAATCTCTTGCCTTCTTACTGGTAAGCCCTCTTTTATTACTATGGGCATACATAGTGGGCTAATAAATTCACTCTCATCTTGTTTCATAACCACAATATATTCCAATAAATCTTTTATAAGGTCGTAGAAATACAATAGATTTTTGTTTCTCGTGTCAATAATCTCATTTATATGAGACATCTGTTCAATTCCAAGCGCTGCCTCAAGTTCATTCATCTTTGCAGAACAGCCGATGCGCTCAAAGTAGAACCTTCTGTCATCAAGGTCGCCTTCCTCAAGGTCAAACCTCATCGGGCAGGCGCCAGAATTCACATTGAGCGAACAGACCTTACAGGCACAAGCCCTGCCATGAGCCCTTAGCGACCTCAATATACTATCACGCCTGTTATCAGCAGTTATCACCGCACCACCTTCACCTGTCGTAATTATATGTGCAACATAGAAACTGAAGGTGCCGAAATCACCGAATGTGCCAACAAGTTGACCCTTATATCTCGTGCCAAGCGCCTCGCAGGCATCCTCAACGATGAACAGATTGTGGGCTTTTGCAATCTCAAATACACTTTCCATATAGACGGGCTTACCAAAGAGGTGGGTTGGAAGCAAAATCTTCGTTTTATCTGTAATTGCCTTATCAATAGATTCAGGGATTATATTGAATGTGCGTTTATCAACATCAACGAAGACAGGTCTCAGTCCCGCGAGAACAGCAGAATTAGCGACGGAGATGAAGTTAAGGGCGGGCATTATCACTCCATCACCATCTTTGACACCCTCATCCTTCAACGCAAGGAGGGCGATTGTGTCAGCATCTGTGCCACTTGAAACGCAAACACAGTTTCTTATTTGATGGAATCTTTCAAGTAGTTGCTCAAACTCTCGGACGAACTTACCACCTGATATTCTGTTTCTGCTGACTGCGTCTAATAATAATTTCCTGGCTTTATCACCAATATTTACAGTGCCAATTGTTATCTTTATTTTATCTTTTCTTTTCATTTGAAATTGTAGTAATATATAATATAATATATCAGTATTTTCAATAAAGTGTATTGATATTAGAAGATGGGTTTTGTTTTTATAGGATTTGGTTCAAACGAGGGAGATAGAGAGGAGAATCTAAAGAAGGCGCTTGACTATCTCCGTCAGAGTCAACTTGTTCTCTGTAATTGTTCTTCTATCTATGCAACTGAGGGTGTAGGTTCTGGAAACAATATGCCAGAGTTTCTAAATATGGTGGCATCTTTTGAGACGATACTGAGCCCCCTCGAGGTTTTAGCACAATGTCAGCAGGTTGAAAAATTTATGGGCAGAAAGCAATCAAATAATTCTTCTCGCATAATAGACCTTGACCTTCTCTTCTATGGCAATCTCGTTTTCTGTGAAGATGGTCTCATTCTTCCGCATCCACTTGCGCATATAAGAAGATTTGTGGTTATGCCTATGTGCGAGATAGCACCATATTTTGTTCACCCTGTTATGAACATTACGATGATTAAACTCAATGAAAAACTCCCTGAGAGTATCGGTTATGTCAAAAAGGTCGGAGAGATTCCTCTCTTCGTCTAAATCTTTCATCTTTAAGATTTTGCAAGAATAATTTTTATGAAAGATAAGATAACTATAAGGGGGTTACAAGAGAAGAAGGGCAAGGAGAAAATTGTCTCTATAACTGCCTATGATGCACCCACTGGGGCAATAGTAGATGAGGCGGGCGCTCATCTTGTTTTAGTGGGTGATTCTGCTGCTATGGTCGTTCTTGGTTATGAGAACACCCTGCCAATAGGCATTGATACAATGCTCATATTCTGTGGGGCAGTTGCAAGAGCAGTGAAGAGAGCACATATCTGCCTTGATATGCCATTTCTATCGTATCAGGTGAGTTTGGAAGAAGGTATAAGAAACTGTGGCAGGGCATTAAAAGAGGGTGGTGCAGAATCAGTCAAGATTGAAGGTGTTCGCACTGACCTTGTAAAAGCACTTGTTGATATTGGAATTCCTGTTCTCGGGCATCTTGGTTTTGTTCCACAATCATATTATGCACTTGGTGGTTATAGAGTGGTAGGTAAGACAGAGGATGAGGCAGAAAAAGTTATTACAGACGCTATCGCTCTTCAAGAGGCAGGTGTATATTCACTCGTTCTTGAATCAGTCCCTGAGGAGGTGGCTGATATAATTACCAAGAATCTTAAGATACCTACGATAGGCATTGGCGCTGGAAGGGGCTGTGATGGGCAGATAATAGTCCTTCACGACATAATAGGTCTCTACAAACCAACACCAAGGCATGCCCGACTTTATAGAGATGTTCATAATGATATCTTACAGGCAGTGAAAGAATACTGTGAAGATGTTAAAGAAGGAAGATTTCCTACAAATGAGAATGTCTCACATATACAGGGCGATACTCTCAAAATTCTAAATGCTTACCTCAAGGATAGTGGTCTTATAAGTTAAGATATGGAGATTATCAAATCAGTCATAGAGATGCAAAAGAGGGCTGAGAGCATACGGCTTTCAGGCAAGAGAATTGGTTTTGTGCCCACAATGGGTGCTCTCCATAAAGGACATATTAGTTTATTTCAGAAAGCAAGAGACATGTCAGATGTTTTAATTGTCTCAATATTTGTAAATCCAATACAGTTTGGTCAAGGGGAGGACTATAATAGATACCCGAGGGACTTTGCAAGTGATGAAGAGAAGTGCTTAAAGGCAGGTGTTGATATAATATTTTATCCCGAGAAGGACGATATATATCCCAGTGATTTCTCAACATTTGTTGAGGTCTATAAACTTTCTGATATAATGTGTGGGAGGTCAAGACCCGGGCATTTCAGGGGTGTTGCAACAATAGTGGCAAAATTATTTAATATTGTCAAACCACATATTGCTATCTTTGGTGAGAAGGACTACCAGCAGGCAGTTATAATAAAGAGGATGGTGAAAGACCTGAATTTAGATGTAAAAGTAATTACCTGTCCCATTGTGAGGGAGGGTGATGGTCTTGCTATGAGTTCAAGGAATGTATATCTAAGTAGCGATGAGAGAAAACAGGCGACATCAATTTATAAGTCATTAAAAGAAGCAGAAAAGATGATTATCAGTGGTGAACGAAACTCACTGGTTATTAAGGAGAAGATAAGAGATATTATTGAGGAGAATCCTTCTTTTAAAATTGACTACATTGATATAAGAGATGCTGAAAATCTGTCAGAAATTGATATAATAGATGGTAGGATTCTTATTGCTGTTGCGTGTCTTGTAGGAGGCAAGACCCGTCTGATAGATAATATAGTTGTTGAGGTGTAGATGGTGATAATATGTTGAGAAGGTTCTGTAGGTCAAAACTTCATCAGGTAAGGGTTACTGAGACAAACATTGAATATGAGGGAAGTATAACTATAGATATGGACCTTGTAGATGCTGCGGGAATGCATCCTGGCGAGATGGTTCATGTTTTCAACATAGAGAACGGTAAACGGCTTGAGACATATATAATACCTGGTAAGAGGGGTTCACGCGAGGTCTCACTTAATGGCGCTGCTGCGAGGAAGGCAGCGGTTGGCGACCGACTCCTTGTTTTATCTGAGGTCTTTATAGAGGAGGACAAAATTCCAAAATTGGGTATAAGACCAAAGGTAATTAGGGTTGATGAAGACAACAATATAATCTTTAATGAGTGATTGGCATACTATTAAGACAAAAATCAGGATATAATTATTCAAGCAATAAGACCAATAACTATGATGAGAATAATTACAATATTATCTTTAATTTTTATATATAGTTTTGTATCGGGGCAGGATTTTGAATATTTTGTCAGCAAGGGTGCTTATAGAATATCCGCTCTAATGCTTTTTTCTGAGGATATTGACATACCAATAAGAGGGGTTCACTATCTATACCAAGGCGAACTTCACTTTCTTGAAGGCAAGTGGAACACATCCCTTCTAAATTATCGCCTTTTTCTATTTCTTAATCCATTGTCATCATATAAAGGTAGGGTGATATTTAATCTTGGAAGGATATATTACATAAATAACGATAAAGAGAGGGCGAAGTATTCATTCAGTCAGAGCAGTAGAATGGGACTAAATGACAGATATGCCTATATGTCGCTTTCATATCTATCAGCGCTCAATGCAAATGAAGGAATGCTAACTGAGGCAGATAAGATGTATAAGTCGTTATTTAACGACTTTCCTGAGTTTCTCCACACATCAATTGACCGATACAGGCACTCACAAGTTCAGATAGCACTTGGTAAGTATGAAGACGCTATTGGTTCACTTCAGTTGATTGACTCATCGGATGAGAGATTTGTGGACTCAAGATTTTGCATATCACAATTACTTTATCATATTGGAGAGGGTGAAAAAGCCATAGAAACGATAAGAAGTATCATTAAAGCAGAGGGAGAAGCGACTGAAAAAGACAAGGAGATAATGCTCTATTGTGCTTCATTAATGTATAAAAATAGTTTGAAGGATGATGCGAGGGTCATTCTTGAAAGGTTGATAGAGACAGATACAGAGAAAGATGATTACTGCACAAAAGCGCGCCTTCTTCTCAGCTATATTGAATTTGATAGTAAAAATTTCAAAAAGGTTATTGAATTATGGAGGGATGTCCAAGAGAGTGTGATATTAGACAATCCTGACATCTCATATCTTTTGTCATTGGTCTATTATCGCCAGGGACTTTTAAAAGAAGCAGAATATATACTGGTTAAGTCGCTAAATAATATACCTAATAATGAGAGAGAGAGATATCTTCTTGGGTGGGTATATTTTAGGGAGGGTAGATATGTTGATTCTGAAGCGACTTTTAAGAATGTTGCAGAGAAGGGAGGAGCACTTAAAGATTATTCAAAGTTTATGGTATCAGAAAGCATTTTTAAGCAATATAAGTATGAAGAAGCACTTTTGGGCTTTACTGAGATTTTAGAGACCGAAGTGCCATCGCAGTTATACTATGAAGCAATGTTAAGAATAGCGGACTCTAAATATAACAAGGGGGAGATAGATGATGCAATAGATATGTATAATAAATTTATAAATTCAGGGTCACCTCCAGATGGTCTTCTCGCAAGGGCACTGTATTCGCTTGGCAAGGCATACAATAAAAAAGGTGAGATAAACAAGTCAACAAGCACGCTTGAAAGTTTCATAAGAAGATTTCCCGAAGACGAAAATGCAGAATCAGTGATAACTCTCATCTTAGATACATTAGAAGAGAAGGAAGACCACGGTGGGATAATAAAATTTGTTGAGATAAATGAGAGGTTATTTTCAGACAAGGCAGTTCACAAGAAAATGCTCATTAGTAAAGGAAGAGCATATTATAAACTCGGTCTATATACACAGGCGGATGAAGTATTCAATGAATTGAAGACAAATTATTCAAACTCAGGTGAGGCAGTTGAGGCGGAATACTATAAATATATGGTTGAATACCATCTTGGGAAGTATAAGTCCCCCCTTGAGGCATCGGAGGCATTTTTAGAGAATAATCCTTCATCACCTTTATCATCTGCTATTCGCTTAATTATTGCAAAGTATTACATTCAAAACAGTGAATATGATAAAGCAGAGAATCTTTTACTGCCAATAATAGAAAATAGTGCTGATATTGAGTCAGCGGAGGCGGGAGCAGCGATGCTCAACACGATATATGTAAAGCAGGGTAAAACAGCAAAACTTGGCAATATGTATAAGGGTCTTGCAGAAAAGTCAAAGACACCACAGGATAGAATAAAATTACTTATGTCTTCTGCTGAGGCATATAAAAATGCTGGATTGACTGAGGAGGCAATTAATATCTACTCTGACATTATTGATGATTATCCTGAGGGAGACCATATACCTAAAGCCCTATATAATCTTGGATTAATATACAAAGATGCTGGATTATATCAGAATGCGCTTCTTTTATTTGAAGAAATTATTAGCAAATACAAGGGAAGTGAGTATTATGCACGGGCGGTTCTCAATCTCGCCTTTGTCCATCAACGCCTTGGAAATCTTGATAAGTCAATTGAATATCACAAGATGGTGATTGGTTTTAAGGACAGGTCTCTATCTGTTCAATCTACATATTGGCTTGCGGACTGCTACTACAATATTGGGCACAGAGAAGAAGCCCTTAGGTGGCTTGATAAATTAGAGAGGGATTTTAAGGACTTTCCAAATTGGATAAAGAAGGGTGAAGAATTAAGATATAAAATCACTGGTGGTAAATAGAAGAATTTTATGTTATTAAAACATAACATTGTTATTTCAACAATTTTAATACTTGGCTTGATTTTGCTATCACAATTTCTTTATTCGTGGCAGTCAGTTGAGGAGAGATTAGAAAGCACAATCGTAGAGCCAACGCCTGACAATCTGGTTGATGAAATACTTGGACAATTAACAATTGATACAAATGCCTTTGAACTTTCTGAACTCTCAGGCGAGAGTATTGTAAATCAAAAGCCGATTGTCTTTGGAGATATTGGTTTTGACCTTGGAGGTAGTAGTTCGCTCAAAATATCAGGTAAAGAGGGCATCTCATCAAAATACCTTTCTGAGGGTTTCACTGCTACCTGGGACGAGACAGACAAGAATGGTTCACCATATCTTGAGAGAAATCTTAAATGCCAGGGCGATATTGCTTTTGACCCAAATGAATGGTCAAGTGTTGGAAGCCAATTTAACAGATACTACTATAAGAGGGGAACATCATCCGGAACTGACCTATCTAAGAGTGGAATAATAGAAGTTGTAAATCTCTCCTTCACGAAGGGCGAGAACCTGCAACTGTTGATTGGTTCTGAGATAAGACGAGATGAGATTAATTACAGGGATAAAATATCTCATACAGGCATTACTTCAAAAGCAGTTCTTTCATTTATAAAACCCGAAATTAACCTATTTCAGATAGAAAACAATAACTATTTTGATAAATCAAGCAATTATGGTTATTATCAGAAAGTTATTGACACATTCATAAATGATACATTGAATTTTGGTTCAAGAGCAAATCTAATGAGTTCAATTGGTATTCAAACATCACTTAATGAAAAAAATAATCTTTCATTAAAAGAAAGATTATCTCTTGGCTTGGGATATGGCTTTGGTCTATTTTCAGAAGCAGAAAGAAGGCGTCTTACTATCAATTGGGATGACCTTTTCACTAATAGAGAGTATATTTTACCAATCTTTCCACTACAAAAGCCATTAATTGATTTAGGATTAAAGAATGGCTTTGTCTACAATGTCTCTGATGGAAATAGCATTGAGACATCACTCGTATATTCTAAGATAACTAACTTTATATATACTGAACAGGGAGAAGATTTACCCTTTACAAAAAATACTCAATTTGCAAAAGAACTGGGATTTACTACTACTGTTGAATTACACAAAAATTTCACAACTACTAATATAACTCTCTCTATTATGAAAAAAAGAGATGAAAATAAGAACCATATTTCTTATGAACCAACAATTGAGTTGAATGCTAACTCTACACTTACTCCAATAAAACAGGTAATCTTCTTAATAGGTGTAAAGGCAGAAAACGAGAGAATTGTGTTGGGAGAATTCAAACTTGGGGGTCTATTTATACTCAATGTCGGCTGTAAGATAAAACCTATTGATGAAATTTCCATTGATTTCAATGTGAGAGACCTCCTCAACAAGACACACCTTAGTGTCTATAATCAAGAGGATAGGGGAAGGGTAATAACAGGTGGTATTGATATTAGTATTCTATAAATCTACATATTCTCCTTCTGGTATATTCCACTATAACCTTCGCCAACCTTACCCTGACACAATATGAATATCATCTGCATTATTCTCGCCCCCCTCTGAAGACGCAAGCCATTTGGATTATGCACTGTGAGAAGAACCTCACTCTTTCCCTCATAGCCAGAGTCCCAGAGGGCAGTATGGACACTTGCTCCGCATCTTATCAGTGTAGAGCGTGGTCTGGCAATTCCTACCACCCCGAGTGGCAGGTGAACTATCTCTCTAAGACGAACCCTATATGAACCGTATTTGAGTTGCCACCATCCATCAGAATCAGGTTCAATTTCATTTACATTCGGTAGTTCTCTTCTATTAACACTAATAGCACCATATCCTTCAAACTTGAATATATTTTCAATACTTATGTCAACACCATTAGGTTGAATTCGGTCTCTTCCTATACCTTCAACCAGGGGTGGCTCTGAATTGAGATATGAATGAAGCAAATCACCTGAAATTATCATCCTTCTCCTCCTTAAAAAACTGAAATATTATAATAATTTTCACTACCTTAATAAGATAGAATATAATATCATTAAAGGTCTTTATTATGAACGAGGGCCTTCTATCCTATTCAATTATTAATTCAAAGGGCATCGCATTTGCCGTGACCTATACCATTAACGACTTCAAAAAAGTAAAGAGGGGGAGACCAAGCATAGAAGATATTGAGCATCTATGTAATAGAGACGGTCTGCCCTGTGAGAAAATAGTTACAGCAGAACAGGTTCATAGTAATAATGTTGCTATAATAAAAGAACCAATAAGAGAGGATGTCGCAGGAGTAGATGCTCTCATAACAGACATAAGACAGATTCCACTTGCGATATTCACTGCGGACTGTGTTGCTGGTTTCATTTTAGACACAAATAGACCGTCTATTGGTATATTTCATGCGGGCTGGGAGGGCACATTATCAAATATTGCAGGGGAGACAATAAAGGCAATAAAGGATAACTATGGTGCGGACCTAAAATCAATCTATATCGCACTCTCGCCATCAATTAAGGTCTGCTGTTATGCAGTGAGGGAGGAGAGAGCAAGAATGTTTATAGAAAAGGGTTATGGAGAAAATGTTATTAGAATCATTGGTGAATCACACATAGACCTTCAGGGCATAATAAGAAAGCAAATTATTGAAGAGGGCGTCCCTTGCGAGAACATATATATTCATCCACATTGCACATACGAGATGAAAGAGGCATATCCATCATACCGGCGAGATGGCGAGATGGCATCTCGCATGGTAAATATTATTATGTTAAAATGACGAATTATGAGGAGAACTACCTTAGTTCTGTTATTGTCATTATTCACTATTTTATTCTGGTCTTCACAATGTAGCAGTCAGAAAGAAAGCCAACAGGAGAATAAAACCTACTCCAATACAAACAGTGAAAAAACATTTAATATTGCCATATATAATGGCTGTGGTATTGATGGTGTTGCTGATAAAATTCGTATAAGATTGTCAAATGATGGCTATAAGGTTGTGAAGGTTGACAACTGGAAGGATAAAAAGGGCAAGGATGATTTCACAGTGAGGGTAAGTTCGGTAATCTATGGCAGGCAAACAATAAAGGGTGATGCCGAGAAACTCGCCCAGATACTATCAATAAGATTTGTTGACTTCAGACCTGATATTATGCCTACAAACATTGATATTGCTATATTAATCGGCAGGGAATTCGTAAACCGCATTGATGAGAAGACAGAAAAGATGATAACTGATTGGTCAGATGCTTATGTTCTGTTCACTCCACCACCCGATACCTTTAAGGATGGCATCTTCATAGACCTTTCTAATCACAGCATAACACTAGTCAGAGGTGGAAATATTATAAAGCAATATCCCTGTGCCACTGGAATTGAGAATCCTACTCCGACAGGCGAATACACAATAACAGTAAAACTTGTTCACCCGACCTGGTATTGGCAAGGGAAGGCGATACCACCGGGACCAGAAAATGGCTTGGGGACGAGGTTTCTTGGCATATCAAAGAAGGGTTATGGAATTCACGGCACGAATGAGCCAGAGTCAATAGGGAGAAACGCTTCACATGGCTGTATAAGGATGAATAATGCTGATGTAGAGGAGTTATATGAGTTAGTAAATGTAGGTGATAAGGTTTTGATTGTAGAATAGATAAATATTATAATTAGGTGGTGTGATATGGAAGAGGAGATTATAAGTTTACCCGAGATTCGCTTAGAATGGACAGAGTGGTATACATGGGAGGATATATATATGCCTGCTTGGGAAAGCGACTTAGATATACCTCCAAAACCTGGTGTTTATGAGGTAAAGAGTATAGATAATGATGAGATATTATTAATAGCAGGAACAAATAATATCAAAAATCGCATTAAATATGCTTTAACGCATGGCACACGCAAGCACTTTTCCGGTGAAAGGATAAAAACCAATGAAGACATCTCAAAGATGACAATTAGATGGGCTGAAACTATTTTTCCATATTGTGCTGAAGAGATACTAATAAGGTTACATGTAGAGAAATTTCATAAACTACCAAAATATATCAATCGCCTGACAAGATACCGGTCGTTGTTTAAGGATAAGATAAAGGAGATTGAAAGGATATATAGGAGAGAAAAAGAGCCAGAGGTTTCCCCTAAAGAAATCAAATGGAGTGAATGGATTGATTGGAATAGATATAAGGTCAATGTGAGAAGAGGTGGTGTTATAGTTCCAAAGGAAAGCGGTGTCTTTGAAATAAGATATAAGAATAGTGAAGAACTTTTATTAATAGATAAATCATCCAATCTGAGAAATAAAATAAGATTTGCATTAATAAAGGGAACAGCGGTATGTTCATTAGGAAAGAAGATTCGCTCCAATGAAGATACAGATAATCTGGAGGTGAGATGGGCATTAACAAAAAGCCCTATATATGTAAAAAAGGCATTGGTAAGAGAGTATCAAGAAAGATATGGTAATTACCCCAAATATGTTAGATGGACAATGTATAGGAAAATTGAAATGTAAATATATGAGAAAGTTATGATGGAGGTGCATATGGTTAAGAAAAATCTATTAATTCCTTTGGTGGTATTATTTTCAATTCTGCTTGTTCTTTCAATCTGTGGTTGCAAGAAGAAGGAGGCAAAGACAGAGGAGACGACAGAGGCACCACCAACTACAACTGAGACAAAGCCACCTGAGACGCAGGGTTATATCACAGTTGATGCAAGAGAGAAAATCGGGAACTATGTCGTCCTTGTCAAGGGCTATGAGAGCGTAAATGAATTGGAGGGCATTACCGTAAAAGAGGGTAAGAAACTCGTGAAGGTTGACCTTGAGGTAGCATACCATCAGAATAAGATGTGGTTCATATCTGCAAACCTCGCATTCAAGTTGGTCTTACCCGATGGCACGAAACTTGAACTGGTTAAATACACAGGCAAGGATGCATTCACTGAGGGCGGAATTAAGCCAGGCGAGAAGGCAACTGGAATAATAGTATTTGAGGCGCCGAAGGATGCAAAGGACCTATCGCTTTTATGTGATTTCACTGTCCAGAAGGAGGGCAAAGCGACAGTTCCATTAAAGGCAAAGGTTATTCCGCCAGTGTAGGACTGCTCTTAGCAGTAGTTTTAAGATAAGAGGTGTCATTATGAATAAGGATTTCATATTCTTTGTCGCTCTTTTTGCAATAATTCTTATCTTCTCGGGTTGCCAGTTGAAGAGTCAGAAGAAAGAAGTTCCAACGCAGAACAAACAGGAAGAGACGAAGATAGAACAAAAACACAAAATGCCATCGTTCACTCTAACATCGGTAGATGGCACTACCGTTAACTCGGACCAGTTCAAAGGCAAGGTCTTACTCATTGACTTCTGGGCAACATGGTGTCCACCATGCAGAGAGGCAATACCGCATCTTATTCAAATGAAGAAAGAACACAAAGATGAGGATTTTGATATTGTTGGCATATCCCTTGATGGTTCTGACAAGATTGACAAGGTGAAGAAATTTATATCGGATGTCGGAATAAACTATAATATATGCATGGGCAGTGATAGTGTTGAGAAGGACTTTGGGGGTATTCCCGCCATTCCAACTATCTTTCTTATTGATAAAAATGGTAGTATCGTAAATAAGTGGATTGGCTTTGAAAGAAGTGTTGCTGATGAGATATCAGGTGAGGTGAAAAAGCAATTACTGAGTGGTCATTAACACTAGATAGAAGATTATTCATATTACTCAATGGTAAACTGCACTTTGGTCTTGCTGATAGTTTCTTTATCTTTATAACAAACAAGTGGGTAGCCCTAACAGTTGGAGCAGTTCTCCTCTTATTGATAGCCAAAATAACAAAGAAACTGAACAGAATGACAATTCTGATATTCATAACCGCTCTTATAACTGTCCTAATAACTGATGCGGTAGTATGCAGAGTATTAAAGAACCTCATAGCAAGACCAAGACCACCTTATGACAATATTCCCATTCGTCTTATCATATCAGCAACAAACTCACCATCAATGCCGTCAGCACACGCATCGGACTCATTTGCTCTCTTTGCATTCACATACACAATCTACAGAAGGTGGGCACTCATACTGCTTGTCTTTGCAATACTCGTCTCATACTCAAGAGTATATGTCGGCGTCCACTATCCATCAGACATCATAGTGGGCGCTCTTGTTGGCTCTATAATCGGTCTTCTCTCAGCGGTATTATTGAAAGTAGCCGCGAGAGATAAGATATGAAAACCATCATACTTACAATACCAATTGTTGTTCTTATCTGCTCACAGATGATACCTTATGGATACGGTATAGATATTGATAATTACAGGGTAATGTTATCCTCCCAGACACTTATTACCGAAGGCAAGTATATTCCATCAAGAAACTTTGGCTATCCCCTGGATGAGATAGTAATGGCACCTCTATATGTCATTGGTAAAAATATCGCAACAAACACGGTAGCACTAATTATCTTCATAATCTCAATATTTGTATTCTATAAACTCGTAAATAGATTCAATACAAAAAATCCATATTTACTCGTGCTTATCTACGCCCTCCATCCAATACTTCTAAAGAATGCGACGGTGCCACTTGACTACATCTGGTCGCTATTATTCATTATGTCAGCACTTATCCTATTAAAAGACAAGAAGACGATTATGGCAGGCGTATCACTTGCAATAGCGGTTGGCTTCAGACCAACAAACATCCTCTTTATCCTGCCATTATTTATTATTGTCAAAAATTGGAATCAAAGGGTAAGATTTACAATAATTACAATCTTAATAAGCGTATTCTTTTATATGCTTCCTATAATCTACTTCACAAAACATCCATTGAGCATCGCAACGGGTGGTGAGAGAAGCACATCAAATATTATACATACAACACTTTCTCTATTTGGAAACATCGGTTGGCTTATAATCATTATACTCGCAATCATATCTTTAATTTATAACTTTAAGAAGAAAGGTTATAGTATAGATAATAGAGATAATATTATGCTACTAGTGTTTATATTAACAAATATCGTTATATTCCTAATCTTTCCTTATGAGGTGGAATATCTGATACCAATGATACCCGCTCTTCTTATATTACTATCAAAAAGGGTATCAAAGCATCTTCTCATAGCGCTTTTCATCGCGACTGTCTCATACAACCTTGTCTGGTTTGATATAGACAAGAATTGTATCACACCAAAGACTGGTATAGTTATTAACCAGATAAGAGAACGAAAGCATCTTGAATATCTGAGAGCCAATCTGCCAAGATTAAATATTGAAGAGCCATCTCTGATTATCACAGCACTTGGGGAGGCATTATACTTTGACAATCCTATGATTGAAGTATTAGGTAAAGACCAAATAGGTCCATTTGATAAAATACTGTTAAAGTCAAGTGAGAAGAAAATATATTTAATTTATCTTGGCTCAGAGGAATATATAAAGAAGATGGCTGACGATGGTTATCATATATATTATCTGCCTTATGCGAGGAAGTTCACAATGTCTGTCTATAAATATGACCTTTCCAGATATGGAGATGAACTGAATATTTAAATAAAAGAAATTTTATTTATATAATTATTTATTATTAAATTTTATAAAAAACATATAATATAGAAGGTGAAATATGAGTCCATGGTATAAGATATTACAAGGTGATTGTCTTGAATGGCTTCAAGAAAATATTGAAATAAAAATTAATCTAACTTTTTTGGATCCTCCTTTTAATCAGAAAAAGGAATACAAATATTTTAATGATTGTCAACCAAATGAAAAATATTGGAGATGGATTGAAAATATAATATATCATTTATATAAAATAACAATTGAAGGTGGTTCAATTTATTTTATGCATAGAGAAAAAAATACAGAACAGATTCTAAAAATACTTAATGAAAATGGATGGACCCTTCAAAATTTAATTATATGGAAGAAAAAGACATCAGCTGTTCCAAGTAAATACAGATTTTCTAAACACTATCAAATTATTGCTTTTGCTACAAAAGGAGAGAAACCCAAGGTTTTCAATAAACTTCGTATTGACCTGCCTAATCCTCCTGATTACAAAAATAAAAGAGACAATGGTGTTTATCTATCTGATGTTTGGGATGATATTAGGGAACTTACTTCAGGATATTTCGCAGGAAACGAAGCGATAAGAGATTCTAAAGGAAATAGAATTCATACACAACAATCTCCATTAGCTCTACTTTTAAGAATTATATTATCATCTACTATGCCTGGTGATGTTGTATTAGACCCATTCGCAGGAACAGGCACTTCAATAGTAGTAGCCTACCAATTAGATAGAAATTCTATAGGTATAGAAATAGATCCAGAATTTATTAAAACAATAAATAACCGTCTAAAAAATATAAAAGGTATTGATAATATTTTAAAATATTATAAATATTATAGATATACTAAAAATTTAGATAAAACTTGGAAATATACAAAACCTATTATTATTCAACAAGCGAGGTTGTTATAAAATGTATGAAATAATAGATGGTGTTGAATTATTTATTGGAATTATAAACTCATTTAAACAGAAGAAGGTTAATTACAATTCACCATTAGAAGAGATTATAATAAAATCAACAAAAAATAATCTTGCTTATGTTGATAATAGATTAGAAGCTTTAGAAAAATATGATTTTGATTTTTGGAATAGTATAAAAAAGAAGTTTAAGAATGAGAAGGATTTCTTAAGTTGGACCAAAACAAATGATATTGATGAAAGAATTTTATATTCAAAATCAGAACAATTTCCTGATTTTATTTTTAAATCAAGAATTAAAAATAATAAATTAACTTGTGGTAGTTTGCTTGAATTAAAAGATTCAAAGGGGGGAAGTATAGCATCTTTCAATTCAACACTTCCAACAAAGTATAAAACTCTTGAAGAAGTTGATATAATCAATGGAAATGACCTAATAACAAGAATTGCATCAATAATGGATGATAAATTATCATCATTTGAAGATTACTATTACTTTCAAAGAAGATGTTTCTATCTTATAAGAACCCACAAGGACAATAAAGATAGAGTAAAAATTTCAATTGTTGATGGTTCCTTCTTTGAAACAGTTTCAAAAGAACACCTAATTTATCAAATGTTTCTTAATATATTTAGAAGTCATTTAGAAAAAAATGATATTAAAATAAAACCAGAATTGCTTAGTGAAATTGAAAAATCTCTCTCATATATTACAGACCAAACTATAATTGCATCATCTCAAAATATAGAAGAATCATCAATAAAACCTCGTTTAAGAATTATGGCAGAAGTTCATTCCGAAGGAAATCCACATAGTAACCATTATCCTGATATATTAGAAAATAGTATTAATCTTATTATTAAGTTAGATAACTATAAAAAAGAAATTGATAAATTTATTTCTAAAAATAAAACTGATATACATGTATTTAACATAAAACATAAAAGAAATGGAGAACATAAAGTATTCCAATTCAGATTTTAATTTGTATTTTAGTAATAATATATGAATAATAACTTTAAGGTTCTCATCGTCAATCCGCCGTTTCTACCAGAGCATGGCAGATACTCACGCTACAATAGAAGCCCCGGCATAACAAAGTCAGGCACGCTCTACTACCCACTATGGACTGCCTTCGCAACGGGCGTCCTTGAGAAGGCGGGCTTTGATGTGAAACTTATTGACTGCCCTGCCCAGAGAATTAACCTAAATGGTCTTCTTGAGAAAGTGGATGAATATCACCCAAATCTCGTCAGCATTGAGACATCAACACCAAGCATATACAGTGATATTGAGACAGCAAAGGCGATAAGGGCAAAACTACCAGATTGCAAGATATGTATGACGGGGACACACGTAAGCGTCCTTCCCGAGGAGGTTCTAAAAATGGCGCCTGAGGTTGACTTCATCGCGCGGGGTGAATACGACTACACACTTCTTGAACTCGCCCAGAAGTTAGCAGGCAAAAGCGATACATCAGATATTCTTGGTATATCATTTAGAAAAAATAATAAAGTAATTAATAATCCTGATAGACCATACATAAAGGACCTTGACAAGATGCCATTTCTTTCCGAGATAGTAAGGAAGCACATAAGGGTAGAGGATTACTTTTTCGCAGCAGCGCGGTATCCTATGCTTATGATGATTACGGGGCGCGGCTGTCCCCACAAATGCATATTCTGCCTCTGGCCACAGACACTCCACGGCAGGGGCTACCGACTGAGAAGCGCCGATAATGTTGTCTCCGAGTTTAGATTTATTAGGGAGAACCTACCACAGGTGAAAGAGGTCGTTATTGAGGATGACACATTCACAGCCAATCTGAAGAGAATAAAAGAGATTTGTAAATTATTGATAGAAGATGGAAATAAACTCGTCTGGTCTGCGAATGTGAGGGCATCGCTTGATTATGGGACTATGGTTCTTATGAAGAAGGCAGGTTGTCGCCTAATAATTGTTGGCTATGAGGCAGGAGACCCGCAGATTTTGAAGAATATGCACAAGGGCATTACAATTGAGATGTCGTATAATTTCGCCCATTCTGCGAGGAGGGCAGGACTTTTAGTTCATGGCTGTTTTATGGCAGGAAACCCTGGCGAAGATAGAAGATGCCTTTCTGAGACACTGCGCCTAGCAAAGCGCCTTGCCCCCGACACCGCCCAGTTCTTTCCCGTGATGGCATATCCCGGCACCGAGGCATACGACTGGGCGAAGAGAAATAACTTTCTTATGAGCGATAACTACAGGGACTGGGTCACAGGTAATGGTCTTCATAACTGTGTTATAAGGACGGAGCATCTGAGCCCTGAGACGCTTGTCTATTTCTGCGACTATGCGAGGAGGGACTTCTACATAAGACCGTATTATTTATTCAGGAAGGCGGTGCAGTCAATATTCAAGCCCGAGGAGATGAAGAGAAATCTCATAGCATTCAAGAACTTCTTCAGGCATCTTGTAATGAGGGGGTGATACAGTTATAATTTAATAATTACAAGGAGGTAAAGATGAAAGGTTCAATAAAATCAGGACTTGGAACGCTTATAGGCAATGCGGGTGAATACTATGTTATGGCTGAATTACTAAAGAGAGGCGTTATCGCTGCCCTCGCACCAAGGAATGCGCCATCATTTGATATTTTGGCTACAAAAAATGAAAAGAATGTGAGGATTAGAGTTAAAACAAAGTCAAAAGAGATGCCAGATTGGCAATTTAATATTAAAAAGGATGGTAATCTATCACTTCAGCACTGCGCTGTCCCGACGAGAATGTCAAAGGCGAAGCCAGTTCTGAGAAGGTGGCGTGATATGGATGGCACGATATCCGCCTTCTGTGATATGAATGTAGGGACTGCAACTATAGTAAACACTGGCTCGGGAAATAGCATTGTTGTTATGAAGGGGGGTGTTGTCTGCTCAAAGGACCTTGGTGGTGATAACTGCAGAAACACTGTATTTATAAGATTGGATAAACCAGAACTCGTAAATAAACTTACAGGCAGGGAGTTCGCGATGGTCTATGGCGATTATGTAGAAGATGCGAAGAAGTTGGGTAAGAAAATAGGGTTAAATATTTTATGTTAATTTCTACTCCAAAAACTCGCCCTTGATTGTATATATTATCTTAATTAATCTTCCTTCCTTATAATTATAAACTGGATATAGCATTAATCTTCTTATTACCCTCGGGTCATCAGTCGGTGGCAGACGAGAGCCCTCTCCCTCAAATACAATGAGATTCTCATCAGGAATATATGCGAAGAGTGTATAATATTCAAACTGATTATAGCCATCATTAGGTAGTATATAATTCTCCATCAAACTTGTATACCTCTTTATAGATATCTCTGACAGGTTGACTTGCAATATTTTATTCCATATCTCCTTAATATTCGGTTCTATTACCTCCTTCTCTATTCTGCCAAGGTCTGTGATTAAATTTTCATCAATATTAAATTCATGTATACTTGCGAGACAAGCATATCCATATAAACTGACATCTTTTATGACAAGTTTTGTATTTACGGGAAGTGGCTGGGTTCCATAACCAGCAGTCATATCATGGACTGGTTCAGTCAGGTAGTAATAACCGATATGGATTCTGCTGTCGCTATCAAGATAACTCTCTGTTATAAGCCCATTCTCACCTGAGAATGTATATATGCCCGAGACATTCCTTAACTGACCACTTGTAATGACATCAACCCTCGCCTCATCCACTACTATAAATCTATTCTCAACTATACCAATCAATTCAACATCCTCACTCTCATCTGCTACCACCTGAGAAAATAAATTGAAAATACTGACAGAGATAAAGAAGGTCATAAATATATTAAAATATCTTCTCATCAAGATATACCTCCACATAACCAATAAAACTCTTATATATATTCAGAAGGTTTATTATATCAATAGGCGGATTTTCTCCACTCAAATAACTGAAGCGGTGCTCTGACATCTCATCATATAACACAAATGCCTTGTTTATTACTTCTTTTCTTCTTTTTACATCATCGCTTCCACTAATCATATCAAGCAAAAATGGGAGATGAAAATCAAGGTGGATTCCATGCATAGGTGAACCACCCTTCTTTGCAACAATATATTTAAGCAGGTTCTCCATTAACCTCGGCAGTATATATAACACTTCATCAATATTTCTCAGACAGATAGCAGTGTTGAAATCTATATTCAGTATTTTAGCATTCTCAAGAAATGGTTTTGGGTCAACCCTTCTCTTTATAAAGAAAAATCCCATAGGCATATTATAACTTAAACGATTTATTATTTAAAACATTACAAGATATGATAGAGCAAAGCCAATCTGAGCGACTACCATAAGTAGATACATATGCTTCCACGATGGGTGATTTGCCTCAAGACAGAGTGCATTTGGGTCTCTTAATAGAAGCCATGATATATATATACCCCATAGTGATAGAATAACCCCAAGTAAGTATAGAATGATAGCGTTGCCAGTTAGAAGTCCAATGGCTCTGAAAACAATAATCAAGATGAATGGAAGGATAAATGCAGGAGTAATTGCAATAACAGCCCTCCTAACGCCAAGAATTATAGGCAGGGTAGAACAGCCACCTTTTCTATCACCCTCAATATCTGAGAAGTCCTTTGTTGTTGAGGCACCGAGAATATAGAGAAAGAAGATGAGTGCAATATACCAGACCTCTTTTTCAAATATGCTTCTCACAGCACTCCACCCCGCGATAACAAGTAGCCCGCCTCTTGGAATAGCCATCGTAATATTTGCAAGTATGCCAAATCGCTTCGTCCTGAAAGGATAGCCCGAATATGCGTATGTAATAAAGGTAGTAATAAGGACGATTATGAAGTATTGAATATTGACGAGATAAGAAAGGAATATGGCAAGAACATAATAACATATAGCAAGAACTACCGCATACCTCATCTTTATTCTATTAGATGGGAGGGGTCTTTGGGGCTTATTTACTCTGTCTATCTCAACATCAAATATCTGATTTACAGTGTTTGAGCCGGCATTTAATACTGATGCAGAGATTGCACCTATTATTATCTTTAATATAATCTCATAACTTAAACTCATTCCACCAGAACCAACAGAAACCAAAGCAAAGCATATAAAACCCATAAATGGTGGAAGGAGAGTGAATGGTCTCGTCAGTTCAATATAGTCGGGGAATCTTGCCATTATGAACTCAATAAAATCATTCCTAGAAGATTAATCTGTATATAAGAAGTGCTATAACAGCGCCCAGAATTGTATTTGTAAGGTTGAGAAGTTCATTACCAACTCTTCTAAAAGTCGTTGACGATATAACGCTCTCAATGTAATTCCCAACCATTGCCCCTATGATTACAGAGATAAAGCCCTGCCAGTCAATCATCTTGAATATGAATGCCTCGCCAGCGATTACTATTGCTGAGGCAATACCAAGAAGAGTGCCTTCAACTGAGACAGCGCCCTCTGTGCCAACAGATGCTGGCTTAAATGTAGTCGGTATAAATGGACCCTTGCCATATATCTGACCGAGTTCGTTTGATGTTGTGTCTGAAAGGGCGGTTGCAAATGCAGCCACAAAGATGATACTTGCAGAATCAATTCTGACGCCAAGACCTATTGCGAGTGAGGCAGTGAATCCTACGATGCAGTTTGCAAGCGCATTTCTTCCGCTTCTCTTCCCGAAGTTCTCCTGATGAGTGCCTCTCGCCCTCTTCTCATCATAACCAATTCTTGAGAACCACATACCAAGTGCGAAGAATGTGCATAGAATTACATAGGCACCCACCCCACCATAGGCAAATATCACAATGCCAATTATGAGACCAACAATATACCCGCTTGTTGATACGAGCCCCCTCCAATAGGCAAGTGTGCCTAATATAAGATTTACCGATAATGCATAAGGAAGAATTTTTAATACACCTTCCAATTTACATACTCTCCAATTGAAAGTTATGGATTATAATATAAATAACATCTATTGTGTAAACCAAAATTTTATATTAAACATAATCTATTTAAGAGAAATTTTAGATTAAAAAGGTTTGATAAAGAATGAGATTTTACTTCAAAAGATTGACTCTGGATTTTTCACATTCTTTTTATTCTTCTCCGCCTTCTTCTTAAAATCTAACTGGTATGGCAAGACAGGCCTTTTGCCTTTGAATAACTCGCTAATCGTTAGTATCTGTAATCTTTGGTATTTTTCATTGAAGAAACCTGCGCCAACTGCCTCTTCAATCATCTGTCTTGTTGGCTCTTGAAGTGATAATAATATTCCAATGGGCGCATTCTCCCTTTCTATAACGCCTTTAAGGTCTCTTATATCCCTTACACTTATATTCCCGCTCTTTACTGAGACAATGCCCTTCTTCACCTCCTTTGGGTCCTCAGGATTAATGAAATAGACAAAGCCATCTATGCCAGTGTCAGCCCCCCTCTTCTTATCACTGTATGGTCTTGCGTTTATAAGTGATAATGCCCACCATTGAAATTGAAATCTATTCTGTCTTGCAAGTTCTCTTGCGCCCTCAGGGTCCTCAGGTTCACCAATTACTTTATAATCCTCACATGCCTCAAGGTCATATTCATTTTTTAGACGCCATTTAATCAGATTTATAGCAAGGTGAGTTATATCTATGCCAATCCAAGATAGGTTGTAATCTTCATTATGATTTAAATATTCACATGCTGATATTGTTGTTCCGCAACCACAGAATGGGTCCATTATATTTCCTTCATACGGTATTGAAGCCCTAACAATTTTTTCAAGAAGTTTAATCGGCTTTTGTGTTGCATAACCAAGTCGTTCTTTTGCCTGTGAATTTATTATTGGGATATACCACACATCTTCTGAAACTTTTCCCAATGGATGTCCTTTTGACTTCCTTTTGAAAGAAATTGTCCCCCTTTCTATTGCTCTTTTTGTGCTTTCAGAGTAAGAAATTCTTACAGCATCTGGATTAAAAAAATAATCATTAGATTTTGAATAGAATAAAATTATATCATGCTTTTTTCTAAAAAATCTTGTTGTCTTTCCTGATGGGTCTTTATAAAACCATATTATTTCATTTCTAAAATTCTTAAAGCCAAATATTGTATCCATTACAATCTTTAGGTAATGACTTGCAGTTGGGTCACAATGAAGATAGATACTCCCTGTATCTTTTAAAACCCTTTTTAATTCAAGGAGGCGAATTGTCATCATTATTAGATACGCAAGCATGTCATTTCTTCTTATGAAATTTCTAAATGCAGTTAGCATATCAACGACCTGGGCAGGAGAAGTATTTACTATCTCTTGAAATGTTCTCTCTGTCTCTTCTGTCCAGTGCCAGGTATCTTCAAATGCTGTTATCTGCGCCCTTGACTCCTCCCCTGTCGGTTCCTTAAAAAGAATGTTATATGTTGCCTTTGAATTAAAAGGTGGGTCAAGATATATTAAGTCAACAGATTCATCAGAGATATATTCCCTAAGAATATTTAGATTGTCACCGAAATATAGATATTTTTCCAACATACATATCTTTTATATAAATAATTTTAACATTTAATTTTTGAATATAACAAAAATTTAGAATAATATAAATTTATAAATTAAAATTCTATTTATTATTAAAATCTATATTTATCAATAATTTAATACTATTATCAACAGATTTTATAAGATTATAAAAATGATTTTTTAAATCATTATATTTTTTTATAATTTCTTTTCTAATATTATCTGTTTTTTCACTCTTTCTATGAGCAAAAAATTTTGTCCTTAAAAAGTGAATTTCACATAATGGTCTTATTATTATTGTAATTTCATCATTATTAAAATTTTTGCTTATAAGTATTTCTTTTAATAATTTTATACTACCTAGATTTTCTTTATAACAATTTAATGATTTAGATAATTTTTTAATATATGAATTATTTAATCCTTCTATTACAAGTTTATCAAGATTGTGAATTTCATTTTGCCATTCTTCTAATGAATCAGATAATGGATAATTTAATATATTATATAATTCTTCATTGTTGCAAGACCATAATTCAGATTTACTATTTTGTAGTATATGCAAAGATTCTTTTAATTCAGAAAGTGGCTCATATGTTAAATCAAATTCTCCCCTAAAATTCTCTTTAATCGATTTTTCAGATATACCAGCTTTTGGATTTTCATTATATGATTTTAAATATAATTGTTCTGAATATGGTATTCCACTTAAATATATTAAATATGTGTATATTTGTCCAACTTCATTTACTTCAAAAGGAATACCCCAAATTCCCCTACAACTTATCAAATTGTTACAAATACTATATTTTTCAGCATCTTGTTTATATTTTAATATAACTTCTGGTTTAAAAAATACAGGTGACATTTCATGTGGTTTATTTGATTTAACAAAATAATTACAAAGCTCATTAGGATCACATGAACATTCCGCTATCCTTTTATTTTTCCAATCCCATGCAATAAATTTCTCATATTTATTAAGTTCTTCATTACTATTTAATATAGAAATAATTCTTCTATAAGATTGATAATTTCTTATTATATTAAAACCTCTTAGAGAACTAGCTATTGGTGAATCTTTTTCATTAAATATTATTATTCTATTAGCAAATATTTCATGATCTTCATCAATCAATTTATATTCCTCTCTTTTTTTCTCCCTTGTAATAAAACTCCAATCATGATAAATTTTTCTATTAAAAAATCTTAATAATACAGAATTAGTTAGAAATAAATGAATATCTAATAAATTCTTATTAATAGTTACTATAATATAATCTTGTAAATAATATATTTTTATAATTTCTTCTATTTCACCACTTTTATTTAATACATAATAGGCATTTTTTTCATCAATAAAATGTAAATTATGTAATTGAATAAAAAAAGAGCAAATTTCAATATATGATTTTTTACCTATTCTTCCTTCAAAATATCTCAACAATATAAATGGTTTAGCTTTCTTTAATAGATCAGGCACTCCAAATTCTAAAGGTTTAAAAATTTTAATTCTTTTTTTCCCCTTATAAAAATGATAACCATAACCAGAAAGTAAATCATCTGAACAAAAATTCCACTTTAACAAATTATCAATGTAATTTTCTTTTAAATATTTACTTGGAAAAAATAAAGAATTTATAAACATACCATGATGAGAAATATATACAGGTAATTCATTTCTATTTATATCTAATAAAAATTTTATAAATTCTTTTTGTTTAAGATATTCTTTATATTCATTTGTTCCAAATTCTGGAATAATAGATAAACTTTGTATCTCATCTAAAATCATAACTAGTTTAATTTAAAAATTAAATCCTATTACTCCCCAGCCCAATCTTCAAGGAACTTCTTTATTAGGTCCTTGTCTTTTTGAACCTTCTCCGCCTCGCTCACCTTCTCATCAGTTGGATTCATACTCTTCTTGATATTCTCCACCATCATCTTATGCTGTTCCATCATTGCGTTCTTAAGAACATCTGCTGTCTCTTCATTTGTATTAACACCTTCACCCACTAACTCTGTCTTCTTCCCACCCACTACAGCACCGTTCTCAAATATGAGCGTGACTATCCGTCCGCTCACAAGTTCCGTCTGTATATGAAATCTATGAGAGCTAATCGCAAGTTCAGTATTAAATCCCTGTATCTTCTGTCCGCTCATTTATACCTCTTATGTAATTATACACCACATTCTTGAAATTATCAAGACCTGTCCCATAGAGGGCACTTAATGGAATTATCTGAAGATGATTTGCAAAGTCAGTTTCTCTTAACAATATTAGATTTTTTTCTGCTGACTGAAGGTCCATCTTATTTGCCAGTATTATTTTTGTTCTTTCAAGAAGTTTAGCACTATAACTCTCTAGTTCTTTAAACAATATTTCAACCGCTTTTACCGGCTCGGTCTCTCCCTCGTTTGGTGCCATATCTATAACAAGGCAGATAAGACCCGACTTTTCTATATGTTTTAAGAATCTCTCTCCAAGTCCTACACCCTTATGCGCATCCTCTATCAATCCAGGAAGGTCTGCTATCACAAAATGCTCTATCCCGTCAACCCAGACAACACCAAGATTTGGTGATAGCGTTGTGAATGGATATGGTGCTATCTTTGGAGTTGCCCGAGTGAGAGCAGAGAGAAGGGTTGACTTGCCCGAGTTTGGAAGACCAACGAGACCTACATCTGCAATAAGGCGAAGTTCAAGGTAGTATTCAAGCACCTGCCCTCTTACGCCATCCTCCGCAAATCTTGGTGCGCGCATAGTTGCCGTAGCAAACCGGGCATTACCTCTGCCCCCCTTACCACCTTTTGCTAAAAGAAATCTATCTCCAAATTCCAATAGTTCTGCAAGGATGTGTCCGCCCTTCTTTCTCCTTATGATAGTGCCACGAGGCACACAAATTGTAAGGTCTGAGCCACTTGCTCCAGTCATCTTCTTCGGTTTTCCGTTTTTGGCTTTGGTTGCCTCAAAGATGCTTCGTCCTTTAAGGTGAAAAAGTGTAGATAGACCTCCTTTTGCTTCAATATAGACATCACCACCCTTGCCACCGTCTCCACCATCGGGTCCTCCTCTTGAGATATATTTCTCGCGCCTGAAACTAACGGCACCTTTTCCACCATCCCCCCCCTTTACAGTAATATTTAATTCATCAATAAATACCATTGCTCACCATAAAGTAGGATATTATAGTTATATGATAAAAACTGAAAATATTGATAGGAATGATGCGCTATTACTTATCTTCGGGCTTTATATCAACAATTCTCTTGCCATTGCCACCTGAGAAGATGACATAGCCAGAGACCTTTGCAAATAGCGTATCATCAGCGCCAACACCAACTAACCTCCCTGGCTTGAACTTGCGACCACGCTGTCTCACAATTATAGTGCCACCATTGACAAACTGCCCGCTTGAACGCTTTACTCCTAGTCGCCTTCCAGCAGAATCCCTTCCATTCCTTGTTGAACCACCTGATTTCTTATGTGCCATAATCTATCACCTCTATCTTGAATAATATATCACTTAAAATCATACTTCTATATTCTTCACCTTCAACCTTGTGAGGTCCTGCCTGTGCCCCTTCTTTCTATGATAGTCCTTCCTCTTCCTGAATTTGAACGCAATAAGTTTTGGACCCCTCAAATGCTCCGATACCTCAAATACAACCTTCGCTCCCTTAATAACAGGCATACCTACCTTAGTGTTTTCATTTATAATACCAAGCACTTTATCACAGACAATATCCTCACCAATAGGGACTTTTACCCTATTTATTACTATCTCACCACCAACCTCAACTATATGCTGTGAGCCACCTATCTCTACTATTGCCTTCATAATAGTAAATTATATATTCACAGTGAAGATAAATCAAGTAAATATTGTTTGCAATATAAATAATTAAACAACCTACTGGGGAAATGGTGTGAAGTTTCCAAAAAACACTCTTACATCTTCTGGTGCTTCACCTGTCTCACTATCGTAGGATATGACAACATTAATAAATAGACCATCTTTATAGAAGTAGTGCGATTCAGTATATCTTCCCTCTAACTCGGGCTTATGGCAGATATACTTGACAGATCCACTCTCAACATCCTTATATGGCACCCCTGATGTTCTATCAATAACCTCGTAATTATCGCCTGTCATAAACTTCTCGTCCATTTTCAGAATATCGCTCATATTAACACCAAGGTGAGGAACCTGAGATATAATTACATTTATTATTCGCCCTGGCGATTCAAGATACAAATCCCATTCACCTGTGCCATGCTCCAATCTCCAGCCCTCTGGTGGGGTTAGATTGTATGCATCTGTCTTTATAACGACCTCTTCTGGGACTGGAGCCACAATCACTTCCTTCGGTGCCTGGCAGGATATAAGAGCAAGAAATGATGTGAATATGATGACCAATGGTAATTTTATCTTCATATAGGAATTTTACATTTATTCTTAATTATCTTCAATAAATATTCTGAAATCTCAACAATTAATTAGTAAGATTTAATGAATTAAATCCCTACAAAATATTTAATTTTTCATCTATCAATCTCTTCACCTCTTTTGCCCAGATGTCCCAATTGAGGCGCTCATCATACGCCTGTCTTGATGACCTTACAAGTTTATAGTATCTGTCATCATCTTCATACAACTCTTTAATTATTCTCGCATATTCATCTCCACGAGCAGTGATTGGAAGCATAAAGCCATTCTCACCATTCTTTATTATTGTTGATACTCCACCCGTATCGGTCGTTATAACGGGAAGCCCGAACGCGTTCGCCTCACAGAAGACAACACCATAGCACTCCTTTCTTGTCGGCAGAAGAAGAAAATCTGACGACATCAAGAGATTAGCCAATTCTCTACCTTGTTCTAGGTCATTCTTATCAAGAAATTTTATGACCTTCATATTCTTATGAGAGAAATTATGAGGTGGAAGGCACCCACAGATTGTGAGTTCTGCCCTAACACCCATTTTCTCCAACTCTATAAGCGTCTCAAAGGCAATCTCACCGCCCTTTCGTTGCCAATTTTTGCCAAGGAACAATAGACGGCAGGCATCTGACTTCCTCCTCTTATCTACAATATCGCTTGATGGAATAAGGTCTTCATCAATATTTGCGCCAAAAGGAATTACGAAGACCCTGTTTTTATCTGCATTATAATCATTTATTGCAGATTTTGCCGCCCAGTCAGATGAGAATACACATAAACTCGCTTTCTGTATCGCAAGATGGTCAAGAGCATCCAGTTCTTTCATTGAAACTCTAAATATATTTCCAAATTCAGGATAGTAGTTATAGAGCAATCTGAATGTAGCATCAGATAAATATATTATAGGAATATCCACATTAAGGAGGGCTATTTCAGTTGCGCAGGCAGGTGCGAAGATGAAATCATAAGTCCCCCTTTCTATTTTTCTTCCAAAATGCCATGCATACCATCTTGCGAGAAAGATGCTATATTCAAGATAATAAATCTTACCCAATAACTTCTTTGAGATTTTAAATCCGATCCTACCAACAGTTTTAATATATGTTGGACCAAGATAGAATACATCACCTGTGTGCTTCTGGAGGGCTTTTGCCATATAGTAGTATGTGCCTGACCACGACCTCTTATTAAGTGGGTCTTCTGATGTTAAGAATGCTATTCTGTAGCGTTTTTTGTTATTATCCACAAGATATTATACTATTTTATTGTAAAACTTTTCTACCTCATATAGCCGACCGTCATATAGACCTTAAAACTGCTTCCACCTACGCCCTTTAAGTTTACCTGCGATGCCCACTCAGAAAGACCTGCAATATAACCTCCACCCTCAACGCCTGAATTTACTATCTTGCCATTTACGACATCCAAGAAGATAACCACTGGCGATGAAACGAATGTTTTCTTAATTACCTCTAAAAGCCCACCTGACGCATTGTTTAATCTCTCATTGAGCATTGAAATATTGACATCACCCTCAACCGCCGTCGGCATAATTGATATCTTTGGCTCACTTATCTCGGGCTTTACTATCTCCCCGCCTGACTGTGATAGATACTTTGATAATTCTGAGGGGTCAATGGCGACTGCCTTTGGCGGTGGTTCAAGATTTTCAACGAGGTTCTTTTGCACTATATTTATGAACTCTGATGGGGCGATGTCCTCATCTGATGTCAGGTAGCCCTCCCATATCTTGCTTCCATCATTACCAGAAAGTAGTTTCAACCCCCAAGTCCACTCTTCACCTATCTTGGCGAACCTTCCAACAACTAAAAGGTCAGCATAGACAATACTACAGATGTCCTTTGCATGCTTTGCTTCCTCCTCCTCACCCGGAAGAAGCCAGAGAGATGCCATCACCTTTGAAACAACATCTTCACCAATGACCTTTGCATTAAGCATTGAAAGCCCTCTCTCAAGCACAAGAGTAGGATTGCCCTTGAAGTCAGGTGAATAGACATTTATTGGGCAGACAGCAATGCGGATTTCAGCGGGCAGTAAACTGATACAAAATAAAAGGGACAGAATAAAGATAATTCTTCTCATAGGTTTGATTATAATTAAATGATGACCTATTTAAAATAGAAAATAATTTATTTATATAGAAATGAGAAGCGAGAGATATTAAATTTCATTACTGTAACTCTTTTCTTATCGGCTTCAGTTTATCAACAGTTATTTTATATGTCTTCCTATCTCCATCCTTTATGACAATATTTTCAATAATGCCCTTCTTGCCAGAAAGTTCAACTTCAGCAAAATAATTTCCAGGGGGCAGGTCTATCACCTCCTCCGTCCATGTGTCTGATATTATGTCCTCAGGATTATCAAAATTATAGACAATGACAGATGCATCAAGGTGGTTCTCACCATCTATAAGTTGAACCATTATCTGGGCGTTGGGAAACTGAACCTTGCGATAGGCAATCTCATCCTCCTTCACCTCAACACCTGTTATCCACACCTCATCGCCCCTTGCGACTACCTTAATGTCATACATACCGGGCATAATCGTGATATTGGCGCCCGTGTAGCCCTCTGTGATTATCTGCTGGCGCTCGCCTGACTTACAGACAACTATCTCACCATTTACTGGAACATCATCATCTATCACTGCCTCAATCATAATGCCGGACTTAATCTCCTGCCTGAACAACCTCTCAATATCCTGTGGGGCACAGTAAATTAAAATGATTATGAAAATAAGCAGATATTTAACATACCTCATATATAAATTATATAATAATTATCATCTATTTATCCCTTTATTTAATACCCCAATTCTATTATCATTCATAATTTATGAGTTCTATGAAGATAGACCTCCATATACACTCTATATACTCCGCTGATGGTCAGATATCACCAGATGAACTGATAGACCTTGCTAAAAATGCAGGGCTTTCAGCAATCTCAATCGCTGACCACGACACAACAGAGGCATACCATCATATTCCAGATGACCTATCAGTTGAGATTATCACCGGCGTTGAACTCACTACAACACATCTCAGAGATATAACCGTCCACATCCTTGGCTACTTTATGGACCCATTCCACCCCAAATTACTTGATGTGATTGAGAAACTGAAAGAGGCGAGAAGAAAGCAGGCAGTCGGAAGGGCACTAAAACTTCGCCAACTTGGCTTTGTCTTCTCAGATGCAGATGTTGAGAAATACGCTGAGGGCAAAACCCCTGTTGGTCCAATATTCGCAATGGCTATCCTCAACAACCCTGCTAATGATAATGACGAACGCCTTCTACCATACCGCAAGGGCGGCAGTCGCTCTCGGGCGCCATACTATTACTTTGACAAGGACTTCCTTCAAGAGGGTAAGGTTGCATACTATCCCGTTGAGAGGATATCAACTATTGATGCGATAAAACTCATTCTATCAATTGGTGGTGTGCCAGTTCTTGCGCATCCCGGCGAGAAGTATGACACAGATGACACGAAGGGCGATATAAAGGTGATGACGGACGCTGGTCTCTGCGGTATTGAGGCGTTCTCAAGTTATCATAATGGCGAGCAGGTGGTGGACTTTCTCTCACTCGCAAGGAGATATAACCTTATTGCGACCGCTGGCTCGGACTTTCATGGACCGAAGGTGAAACCACATATTGTCCTTGGTGATATATCATCCGATTATAATGTCATTGAGAAATTAAGAGAGAAGATACCGAAATAGAGATAGAGAATTTTTTATCAGGTTATTATTTTAAGTATGAGACGATTACAACAAATATAGTTGTCATTGTTGCCACAAGTCCTAACATCAGACCAACCATCCACTTTATAATGCTTATTTTGACTTTTGATATCTCACCTATCATCTCAACTTTGAAATGCTCAAAATCTGTCCTTAGTTTTTCAAAATCTGTCCTTAGTTTTTCAAAATCTGTCCTTAGTTTTTCAAAATCTGTCCTTAGTTTTTCAAAATCAACCTTAAGGACATTCAAATCAGATTTGGTTACGCCCTCCTCTCGGAGAAAGTGGTCAAGAAAGACAACAATAGCGTCAGCGCTCTTCTCACCTATCGCTTCCTTCAATTGACGATATAACTCAACTGAACTTTTTGGAGTCGCCATATATATTACCTTACTAAACATTATAACATATATTAAACTAAAAATTTGATGAAATAATATTTAGCATTATTATTTATAAGACAAATATTTAAACATATATTAGCAATATAAAAGCAGATTTTCATACCTTTGATACATGTAGCAACATTAGTATATCCAAATATATATTCACATATCATCAGTTTAACTATAAAATAATATAATAAGTATGTATATGAGAGATATGAAAATAGCATCAGCAATAGACCTTGGCTCAAACACAGCCCTCATACTGATAGGCAAAAAGGTTGGCGAAATCATTGATACTATATATGAAGCCATAAGGACTACACGGCTTGGTGAGGGTGTAATTGAAACTGGAATGATTTCTGAAGTTTCTCTGCAAAGGATTCTTGATGTCATGATAGAATATAAAAGGGCAATGGATGATAATAGAGTTACCGCCATCAGATGTGTCGGAACGAGTGCTCTGAGAAAGGCAAAGAACAGTCAAATTATAATTGACGAGGTTTATAATAAAACTGGCATAATGGTTGAGATAATAGATGAGAACGAAGAGGCACGCCTATCATTCCTATCCGCTACTAATAGTTTGAACATAAAAGGCAAATGCATAATTCTTGATGTTGGCTCATACTCAAGTCAGGTCTCGTGGGGTAAAGATGGGCAAATAGAGAGTGTTTTCTCAATTCCTATTGGATGTCTCGTAGTGAAAGAGGTTATGGTCAAAAAGGGCAGTGGATATGATATAAAGAGAATAGAGGGTATCATCGCTGATGGCATTAATAAAGCGAGTTATAAGAATATAGATGGCGAACTGATAATAGTCGGTGGAAGTGCTGTGGCTGGGGCGACTTTACTACTCGGGCTTGATAAATATGAGAGACGATTAATTCATGGCATATCGGTTGGTTTGGAAGATATAGAGGAGATGGCAGTAGCACTTGCCCTTATGAGCGAAGACGCCATAAAAAATAAAATGACATTTGAACCCGAGAGGGCTGATATAATTGTTCCAGGTCTGATAATAATCACAAGGTTTATGAAGTTTCTTGGATATGATAAAGGGAGGATATGTTGGTGGGGATTAACCTATGGTATATTAAGTGAGATGCTTTCTAAATAGAAGGGAGGATTTATGGTCAGATATCTTATCTTTTTATTAACCCTACTCACCATTACCAACACAATTGCCTATAAAGAATTATCAACTGATTTAATGAATTATTATAACAATGATGTTGGAGAGGAATATAGAAGGGATATTCAATCTCTACCTACTAATCTCCTTCCCAATGGGATTGATGCTTTATTCATAATGCCTTATGAAGATGCAAATGGCAGTATGAATATCTATCTTATAGGAGAAAGGGGTAAAAAAGGCGATAGTGAATGGAAGTTATACAACCTTGACAAAGTTAAATTCACAGGCAACTACAATCCACCGAAGACAGATGTATATTATAATGAAGATGATGGTCTTGTTTATATAACCTCACAGATGCCGTTCAGCGCCTATTACTATGGTGCTAAATATCAATGGAATAAAGAGAGCGCGAAACTGACATTGATTGAAGAGTGGGAGGATGACCCCTCGGCAAGGGCACTGGAGGAAGTGGAAGTTCTGCTTAAAGATGGCAAGATTTCAGAGGCGGGCGATAAACTGTCGTCAATCTTTTATCCAGGGAATTATTACAATGATTATGAGATGACATGCAAATTTCTCAGGACTGCTCATAATTTCGCTTTATCCTCATATAAAAATGGTGATGTGAAAAATGCATGCAGATATTATGAAGATGCGTTAAAGGCATTTGAATTAATATGCGGAAGCGACTGGTATTTGAATTTCAATACAAAAGATGACTATATAAACAGTGAATACAATACATATATGAGTTTTGATGAATTTATAGAGGCGATAAACGACTATGGCTTCTTTCTTGAACAGGCAGGGAAGGCAAAAGATGCGATATATGTTCTAAATGCTGTTGTTATACTCTCACCTGAAAGGGAAGTTGCCCATCTAAACCTTGGAGATGCATATTGGAAGAGTGGAAATAAAGAGAAGTCAAAGTCAGAGTATCTCAAGTATATAGAGATTATGACCAAGAAAGGATTGAAGGATAAGATACCTGAAAGGGTATGGAATAGTATTAAATAGTGGACTAACCCTTATATATGATTTTGAGATATAAAAAATCTTCTCTTTAAATTTTAACTTGATTTTATAGATAGGAGGAATATATGGCAGATGTAAATATTGAAAAGTATATAGAATTATACCGGTCAATGATAGAAAAGGTTGACAAGGTAATTGAAAGTTCGGAGGAACTTAATGCGAAAGGGTTTGACAATGTAGCAAGATTGCAAATAGTAAATGGTCTTTTACAGTTGCAGATGATTGATGCACTATATGATGTCAAAAGAAGTATAAATGACCTCAAGGCAGCGCCATTCTTGAGTTAATCTTATTACAACTTATTGAGAACTACCAAGTGAACTTGCTCTCCTTCAGTTTATCTTCCTTTTCAAAGCACTCGCGCGCCTTCTCAAATTCATATATCGCCTTGTATGAGACGCCCATATTATGCCACGCAGAGGCAAATGTTGGGTCTATATCAACCGCTTTGCTATAGCATTCTATCGCCTCTCTATACATCTTCTGACTGAATAGGATATTGCCCTTATTGAACCAAGCATCTGCAACCTTGGGGTTAATCTCAATTGCTCTGTCAGAGCAATCCATCGCCTCATCATATCTACCAAGATAATATAGGGCTGTCCCCTTCCTGCTCCAAATCTTTGCGTTATATGGCTCAAGTTCAAGAAATCTATCGCAACAGGAGATTGCATTCTCATAATCCTTCATATCCATAAGGAGGACTGACTTCGCATCAAGGGCGAGGGTAAGAGTTGGGTTTAGTTCAATTGCCTTATCGTAACATTCAAGTGCTCTGTTAAATTCTGAAAGTTTCTTATGTGCTATACCCTTGTTATACCATATATCAGGGTCATTGGGTGAGAGTTCAAGTGCCTTTGTGAAACATTCTATCGCCTTTGAATACTCACCAATATTTAAGTAATCAATTCCTGTATTATAAAGTTTCTCTACCTCAGTCAATGCAAAAAGCAAACTAATTGCGAATATCATAATAATAAGAATATAGACATTCTTCATCTCAGGAAACCTATTATTAATTATATTATTATTTCATATTGTATAAGTATTATAAAAGAGGGGGCATTATAAGCCCCCTTTAAGGCACAGAATTCAATTGCTATTTGAATAGCGACTTCACTGTGCCAAATGATGTGTTCTCAATTCCAGGTGATATTAAAGAATACTCAACTATCACATGCATACACCAACAGGGGTAATATCCACTTAGATTTGTTGTCCACCCAATGCCTGGAATATATGTGTATGAGTTCTTAGCATTTGTTGCTTCATCACTAACTGGATATGGGTATCCTTGTGTGTAATATAAAATCCAGAATCTCTTGTTTACCTGTTCGTTAATATCTCTATTCGTGATTACCCATTTCAAATTATAAACATCAAGGTCATCATATTCGGGATATGATTTATTGATATGACCACGAGCGGGACCATACTTCTTCTTTGAAAAATCTGGTGGTGTGCAATCGGGATGATTATCTCTCTCGGCCATGAAGAGATAAACTTCTGCTGGACAATTTGATGTATAACCGATAAAGCCAATCGTCTTAATTATAAAGGTTTCTTTGATGCCAAACTTTTCTGGCTCAAAGTAACCCGCAAAAGTAGGTTTTGACCATCACAATGTCCAGTAATATGTTGGCGTTCCATGATACTTCATCTCTATATCGTTAGTTAAAATACATGAGTTTGCTTTTCTCTCATTAAGAAAAAATCGGTAGAATGCTATCTCGCTTATTGAGACACCAATAAAAGAGATGCTTAGTATGAATATAAACAATCTTTTCATCTTTTCACCTCCCTTCAATTATTAATATATTCTTTTCTAATAAGAATTTCTGTGACATAAGTCACAAAATGAAAAATTTTGAGTAAATTCTTATAATGCTAAATATTTGAAATATATTTCGTTATCTTCCTAATTATTATCATTACAATTATATCATTATGTCATTCGTAAAAAATCTATCGTTTATTAGCATTAAATCTTGATTTTGAAATATTATAGTTTATTGACACTTGTGCGATAGGAGGGGTGAGATAATCCTGACCTATATGCAATAACAAATTTAATATCTTACTCACCCTTAAATCGCACCTCTACAATTATTCATCGCAATCTGAATTTTTTCATTACAATTGATTTGTCATTCCGAGCGTAGCGAGGAATCTCTAATTCACCAATAAATTAATATGTCATTCCGAGCGTAGCGAGGAATCTCTGTCATATTATTTTCAAATAAATCAATATGTCATTCTGAGCGTAGCGAAGAATCTCTATACCTTTATTTTGCAACTACGAAATTCTTGCTTGAACTGAAACCATCATCAGTCATTCTAACAATATATACACCATTTGTCAGACCTGTGATGTCTGATGTCAGTGTGTATTCACCGGGGCTATACTGACCGCTCGCAACTGTCGCAACCCTCCTACCTGCTATGTCATATATCGCAATGTCAATATCCGCCTTCTCTGGGATGATGACATCAATGCTTATTTTATAATATGCGGGCGTAGGATATATCCTCACAATGTTAAAACTCTCGGGTGTGCCTCTCCCCGAGTCAACTGATGTTGTGCCAAGCGTCTCACTATTGTCCTGCGTCACTGCCTCTAGTTTGTATTCATAATTGGTATCGGGCGTTATGTCTCTGTCTGTATATGAATACGGGTTTGTTCCCGTGATGAGGGAGGTGTTGACCTTCGTCCATTGCGCGTTGTCATCCGTTTGAAGAGGGAATGTCGCAATCTCCCCTACAGTGGCTGGGGAGCATGTGGGAGAATATGAATTCTCCCTTACAGTTGACACGGTGAATGGTGCTATAATTCTGCGGTAGAGGTTGAAGCCCGATATATCCTCATCTGTTGAGATAGACCAGTTTAGAGTGATGGCATCATTATTTGGCTTTGCGGAGAATGATGTGAGGTCAATACCTAGACCATAGCCATACCACGCATGTTTAAGAGTGCCATAAGTTCCATCAAGATATGATATGTGGGGGAAATCATGAGAGTTAAGAGTAATTGATGCTTTCTCTCCTGTATCACCATTAGATTCAACTGTAATCTTATTCCAATTATTACCATCAAAATAAGCATATTTAAGGTCATGGTCATCATATTCCTTAAGGTATGAATATGCTATATGTGGATGGTCATTCTTATCAACAGCAATGGAATTGTCCATGCCTGAAAATAATGTATCTAAGACCTCGTAATTCCATTTAGAACCATCATAAAAAGCATATTTTAAAAACATTTTATAACCACCAACATAATAAGATATATGAGGTCTATTCATAGAATCAAGGGCAAGTGAGTTCGTAGAACCTCCTTCTGTATCAACTACCTCCTTTTTCCACTCAGTTCCATCATAGTATGCATATTTAAGAGCCAGTTCAGAATTATCTATTGTATAACCATAAGATATATGTGGTCTATCATTATCATCTATCACAATTGATGTCCATTCTCCAATTCCTCCACCTGATTCTATTGTTTCAATCTTCCATTGTGAATTGTCAAAATGGGCATACTTTAACTCCCCAGTATAATAGTCAACTTCTTTGTAATAAGCAATATGTGGTCTATTTTTTGAGTCAACAGCAATTGAACAATAACTACCTACATCTCCTTCAGTTTCAACAAAACTTATGTGCCAATCTTTCCCATCAAAATATGCATACTTTAAGTCATAATCTTTATTATCATTGCTTTTAGCATAAGAAATATGTGGATTATCATTACTATCAAGTGCTAATGAAACAAATATACCCACAATACCATCTGTATCAACTACTTCTTTTCTCCATTCATTTCCATCATAATATGCATATTTAAGGGCAGCATTTTCATAGTAGTATGCTATATGTGGGTTATCAGAAGAATCAATCTTAATAGAATTCCACCATCCCGAAGTTCGATTATCAACTGTTTCAATATACCACTTGGGAGAAGATGAGAATGAAATACTTGTAATTATAAACAAAATATATATAAAAATCTTTTTCATCTAAAAATCTCCTTAAAATCCAAACTTGACTATAAATAAAATTAGCACCCTACAATTTTCAGCTGCTTCTTCAGGTAAATATTCCCATACACATAACCTTACATTAAATTTATTCTATAAATAAAAATACATAATGTCAAGAAAAGAATACTAGAAAGTATAGACATATATTTCCCTGTATGATTAAACTCACATCTGTTATCATATACAAATTAGTTCATATTAATATGAATGGCAAAGATATGGAGAAGAAGGCAGAGAGACCCGATGCATATAAGGGCTATAAGGGTGAGGCGCTTGACTTCCTCAAAAAGAGCGATGTTACCGTATGGTCCGATGTCGTCATCATCACAGATGTCGGAACAGAACTTGAGGGCGTAATACTCCCGAGGGCGGAGGGCACCGATGACAAGCACATAGTCCTCAAACTCAAGAACGGCTATAACATCGGCGTCAGGTCTTCACGGGTCACCGAGATAAGAGAGGTTGGCTACAAGCAGGCGATATACAAGATACCTGAGAAGGAGTTTCCTTTTAGCCCCGATAAGCCGAATGTCACCCTCCTTGGAACGGGCGGAACGATTGCGAGCCGTCTTGACTACCGCACAGGGGCTGTAATACCCGCCTTCTCGCCGGGTGAACTCTATGGTGCTGTGCCCGAACTTGCTGACCTCTGCAATCTGACAACGAAGAAGTTATTCGGCATATTCAGCGAGAATATGGGACCTGAGCAGTATAAGGCAACGGCGCTTGCCATAAAGGAGGAGGTTGAGAAGGGTGTTGATGGCATTGTCATAGGTCATGGCACAGACACAATGCACCACACAGCAGGCATACTCTCATTTATGGTTCAGAACTCACCTGTGCCAATTGTAATGGTCGGCTCACAGAGGTCATCTGATAGACCATCATCTGACGCTGCTTTTAACTTAAGGACTGCTGTCAATATCGCTGCTAACTCAGACATAGCAGAAGTGGTTGTCTCAATGTTTGGACCAACAAGCGACCTATATTGTCTTGTCCACAGGGGGACGAGGGTGAGGAAGATGCACTCATCATATCGCTCAACATTCAGGACTATTGGAGATGTTCCGCTTGCGATGGCAAGCCCCGAGTATATCAAGCCCCTAAGAGATGATTATAACAAGAGAAGAACCGACAGGGAGATAAAGGTTATGCCTGTATTTGAGGAGAGGGTGTCGCTTATATATTACTATCCTAATATGCATCCTGATATTATCCACAGTTTGATTGACAATGGATATAGGGGCATAGTGATAGCGGGGACGGGTCTTGGGCATGTAAATAAGCCGTTGTATGAGGCACTATCAAGGGCGCAGGAGGCGGGCGTTGCGATATATATGACAGTGCAGACGCTATGGGGCTATGTGCATATGTATGTATATGAGACAGGGCGTGATATGATGGCGAGGGGCGTTATACCTGCGGAGAATATGCTTCCTGAGGTCGCCTATGTAAAACTTGCGTGGGCGCTCGGTCAGACGACAGACCTTGAAGAGGTGCGTAAAATAATGCTTACGCCGATATCTGGCGAGATAACAGAGAGGGAGCCATATAACGGCTATATAATACTTCAAGGCGGTCTTTCCGAGGTGGAGGAGTTTCTCTCAACACACTGGTTGTGAGCGAGAAATCTTATGTCAGAGGCAGATTACTAAGGCACCTCTTTCACATATTCGGTGCCATAATTCCAATTGGCTATTTATATATTGTTGAAGATAGAATCTATCTGTGTAAGATACTCATAATTGCCTTTGGTATAGCACTATTATTAGACATAATACGCATCTTTGCTCTTAAAAGAGAAGAGAGGGGGCTACTAATAAAATTTCTCAGTGGTTTTATGAAGCCGGGTGAGTTGTGGAGGTTTTCTGGTTCAACCTGTTTTATCGCCTCATCACTGGTAGTGATATTCTATCTTCCTAAAAATATAGCGGTGGCAAGTTTGCTATTTCTATCATTTGGGGACCCGGTAGCAACATTTATTGGAAGTAGAATTGGGGAAGAGCGTCTTCTCTGGGGGGATAAGAGCATAGAGGGAAGTTTAGCGTTCTTTGCTGTGTCTTTTGGGATTGGGATTTATCTTCTTGGGTTTGTAAGAGGGCTATCGGGGGCATTGATAGCGACTGTTGTTGAGGCACTTCCAACACATTTGATATTTGGTAGGTTTTACAGATGGCTTGATGATAATCTGACAGTGCCCTTGATAACGGGGTTTCTGATACAGATTGTTTTTGGATTTACTTGGTAGGTATATAGATATTAATATTATAATCTTCTGTTTATATAAAAAATCCTGTTTAAAACGCTAACATTCCAAATATTGAATTGAAATACAAATCAAATAATAATTTAGAGGCACATTTGTAAACTAAATCTTTTCACTTAAATAGCGCCTTTACAACACCCAATGATGTGCTCTCAACACCTACTCCCCAATAAACAATGACACAGTGCATGCACCAGCAAGGGTAGTAACCACTTATACTAGTTGTCCAGCCACTTCCTACAATATATGAGGTTGAGTTCTTTGCATTTATTGCTTCATCACTAATTGGATAAGGTGGTGGTGAACGTTCGATATGATATATAACCCAGAACCTTTTATTGACCTGCTCATCTATCTCTTTCTTGCTTATATACCAGTTAAGATTATATATATCCAGGTCATCGTAATTTGGGTATGAGTTGTTTATATGACCATCATAGGGTCCATACCTCTTCTTTGTAAATTCTGGTGGTGTGCAATCAGGGTGATTGCTCACCTCAGATAAGAATATATAAACATCTGCATGACCATTTGATATATAACCCATCTGACCTATTATCTTAATCTTGAAGTCGGAGTTTACACCAAACTTTTTTGGTTCAAAATAACTCGTTATAACTTTTAAACCACCACTACTCCAATAATATTTAGGGTCATTATGATATTTCATATCCTTTTCATTGCTGGCAATTACACAACCAATAATTAAAATGCACGATATTAATATAAATATATTTCTCATAAATCATTCCCTCTTTATCTTATAACGACAATCTTTTTAATAAAATTAAAACTATCTGAAACTATATTTAATATATATAAACCAGTTTTTAATTCACTATTACTAATTGATATGCAGTTATCGCCCATATTTATTTTACTACAATATAAGTTATTTATCATATAACCTGAAATATCCTAAATAAAAACAAATAGTAAATTAAACTTATATCATTTAAATAGCGCCTTTATAGTCCCCAGCGATGTGTTCTCAACACCTACTCCCCAATAGACAATCACACAGTGCATACACCAATTATACATACCATTCCATGCCCCACCATACCAATACCCACCATCCCAAGTTAAACTATTTCGTGATCCAATTCCATCACTCATAGGATGGGGTGGTGATTTTGTTTTCATATGATATATGCACCAGAATTTGTTTACATCCTTACCATAATGCCAGTTATCATTATAAAGATTGCAGTCGTCATAATCTGGATATGAGTTATTTATATGCCAACTCTTTGGACCATAATCTTTACCCTGCCAATTGTTTTTGGGATTACAAACAGGCACACCATTCTTTTCCTTTGATGTCACATATATGTCCGCAGGACCACCTCTCTTATTTCCAATAAAACCTATAATCTTGATTCTGTAATCAAAACCTGTGATGCCAAAGTCACCCGGCTTGAAGAAACAGGCAAGAGCAAAGTCAGGTATAGTAAATGTCCAGTAGTAATATGGTGTATCATGGTATTTCATATCAATTTCGCCATAAGTTAATATTATTGAATTATTATATATGAAATTTATCGGTGTATATAAGTGAGAAACAGCAATACTAATAGATATTGAAAATAATAAAATAAGTAAAAAGTTTCTCATAACCTATACCTCCTTGTCCTTTTTCCTTATTTATCTTTACCTTATAACAACCACCTTTCTTATTTCATTAATACTATCTGATTTTATATTAATAATATATACACCTGATTTTATGTTAATATTATTTACTTCAATATTGTTTTCACCTATATTTATTCTACCATAATATAATCTATTTATTTTACGACCCGATATATCATATATATTTATATTTATTTTGGAAGAAACTCATCAGGGACTTCCACTTTAAAAATTCCATGAAGCATTTTATAAAATAATATCCATCTACCATCATTTGACCAATCAGGTGAATATGGAGATGAATAACCATAATCATAATTTGTTAATTTATAAGGTGATTTATCTCCATTAAATGATGTTATGTAAAAATTAAAACCATTTGTAAATGCTATCCATTTATTGTCAGGGGAAAAGCATGGATTACTTATGTCGCCTTGAAGAACGGGGTCGTTAACAATATTCCAACTTTTAGAACCATAAACATCAGAAATTATAACATTATTACCATCTTTTTCATTTTGATAACTTATTAGTAAATATTCTCCATCATTAGAACAACTAATACTAAATATATAACCATCAATTTCAATATTTACCTTTGATAATTCATTTCCATCAGGTTTTATCTTCCAAATATATGAATTACCTGGATATGTATATCTTACAAAATATATATATTCATCATTTTTAGACCAGGTTGGGCTATAATTATATTTATATTCTGAATCATTAAACAATTTAACTGGGCTTCCACCATAAGTTGGAATTTTATAAAGAAAATAAATATCATTATCTGTTTCAATAGCAGAAAAACAAATATAATCTCCATTTCTGCTTATAGAGAAATCCTCAATCTCAGAAAAATAATTATTCTTCATATCTACTATATTTAAATTCTTTCCATCTGAATCAATATAACAGATTGCATCGCATTGATTATTAGGAAATATTCCAATATCGTTATAAGGATTAAAATAATCATCATAAATAAAGAATATCTTTGAACAATCTGGTGACCATCTTGCGTATTTAGAATTTTCATCATAAACAGGTATAAATTCCTTATAATTTGTGTTATTACTACATTTTATTAATATAAAGAATAAAATAAGAATTAATAATAATATTCTACTTTTCATTTTACAACCACTACCTTTCTGAAAATTAGTTGTCAGGGATGAATGATATAAATAGAAAGACCATTATTAGAACTAATATGAATAAATGAATATTCATTCTTAGATTTAGATATATTAAACATATCTACCACCTCCCTAAAATATATTCTAATTAACATATAGCATATCAAATATTGCTTGTCAAGTATTTTTTGCAACTATTTATAAAAATTTTTATCTATTTTCATAATATGTTTTTCTATGTTGACCTTTTGATAGTTCTTTTAATGTTCGCTTTGTAAAGAAGGAAGTTATTGTAATAATAGCTACTATAATTATTAATATCCTCAAAATTAATCTTCCTACCCTCACTAACGACCACCCTTTATATAATATATGAACCTATCAAAGAGGTATGATAACTTCATATCATCCTCCATAAGGATTGGGAAGGTTAAAGCCCTTGAAAGTTTGGCAAGTATCTCGTTTTTCATTAGAGATAGAACATTTATTAAATATATTATACTTCTCACTCCTTTTATTTTCGGTATATAATCAATATCAAGGTCCCAGACCTTGCAAGCAATTGAGACAGAAAGGGCGAGTGATTTTGCTAGTCCCCACCTATTGGCAAGTTCAAATGCTATTTTAATCTCATCCTCTGTCATCTTTGAGATGAGTAATGCGATGTCAAGCCAATTTATAAGCGGTAAGATGAACCAATGATAGTGGGCGTGGAGGGCGAGTGAGATGAGCAAGGCAGGTCTATTCAGAAACAAACCAATCTCTGTCTCGTATGTATTCTCAAGAAGTTCATTATAATTCACCTCTAACAGGTCTCTTCTTCTGAAACCAAAGTGAACATCTATCAAGCGTTCGCCCCTTTCAGGTGGAATCAAAAGCAAACTCAATTCACTTGATACATCTGGCTTTCTTATTGGTCTATATCCACCATTTTCAAAGGTCTTAATTATTCTTAATGCCCTTTCTGATGAAACAATCATGTCAATATCACCCTGTGGTCGTATAAATGGAGTTGGGTATAATGTCTCAGCAAGTGAGACGCCTTTGAAAATGATGAAATCAATATCACCAAGGAGGTCTTTTATCTCATTATGTTGTTTTTTAATCTTTATATAATTGGCAATTGAATCATTATAGATATTTCTTAACTCTTCAAGATGTTTTCTTTCTATTAGATAAGGTTTTCTCTTGATAGTATGGTAAAAGATAGGTATAAGACCATTTGAACTCAGATAAGATTTATCTGATTCACTGATACTTATGATGTTCAGTAATTTATTTTTAGAAAAAAGTAGTTCTGCTATTATTCTTAATAGATAATTTCTCTCTATATTTTCTTTTCTCTCCCTCACTCGTATTGATAATAATAATACTTATGCCTGTATTTTCCATAGGTTGATATATAACTCATCGCATTGAGTATTAATCCTTTTGGCTTTATCTCTGCTGCAGAAAGTGAATTAATTATTGCTTCTATAGACCTGAATGGTGTAATATCAGCAAGAATAACTATAAATGTTGCATCCACATACTTTCCGATTATCAATGGGTCAGCGACTGGAAGAACGGGTGGTGAATCAAATATAGCGATGTCAAAATCTCTTGTAATCCCCTGAAATATATCTTTCATAATTTGTGAATCCAGAAGTTCTGAGGGATTTGGCACCTTCCTACCCGCAGTAAGGAGATATAGATTTTCAATATCTGTCTCTCTTATTGCATTTTTCAAAACCAACTCTTTTAGGCATACATTAGAGATGCCCGGTGAACTCTTTATCTTGAATACCCTGTGATGCTCAGGTTTTCTCAGGTCAGCATCTACCAAAAGGGTCTTCCTCCCTGTTAGAGCAAATGAAATAGCAAGGTTGACCGCTATAGTGGTCTTACCCTCGTTTCTTTCTACACTTGTTATAAGTATTGAGCGAAGTTGCTTGTCTATCACAGTTGAAATTATATTTGTTCTGAGGGCTCTAAATGCCTCTGAAAATGGCGACTGAGGATTCTCTAAAATCTCAAAGAATAGATTCCGTTGTTCCCCTTCTTTCTTTCTCTTGAAGATAATATCTAATAAATTCACACTTGGTTTCTTTGTTGGTTCAGCAAGGGGTGTTGGAATTATTCCAACTATTGGTAGTTTAATAAACCTCTCTGCCTCCTCTGACGTATGAATCGTATTGTCAAGAAGTTCAATTATGATTGTAGAAAGAAGACCTATTACTATACCTAATACAAATCCCATTAAAAGGTCTCTTTTATGATTCGGCTTGATTGGTGCTATTGGTCTTATTGCGGGGTCAACAATCATAATATTCGTCTTTTTCATTGCTTCTTCAATCTTAATCTCTTGATATCTTGAAAGAAGAAGGTCATATATATTCTCATTCGCTCTCTTATCTCGCTCTATTCGCACAAGGGCTAAACTTTTTGATGGATAACTCCCCAAGTCCCTATCATATTCGGCTATCTTTCCTGATATTTCCATTATCTTGTTTTCCAGGTCTCTCTTCTTATATCCAATGTTTCCAGAACTTAAACTGCTGATTAACAGTTCTCTTATGTTCTTCTTCACTGCCTCTATCTCTGCATCTAATTGTTTAATGTTTGGATGTTCCTCAGTATAAAACTGCAATAGTTTCTCCCTCTCGCTAAGAAGCGACATATAATTGTAATAAACATCAGAAATGCTCTTATTTGAATATTCTGGATTATTTACAAGTTCAATAAAAGAGTCATCACTTGAACTTAAGATTCTGAGAGTTCTATCTTCTTCCCTCTCTAAGGCGTAAAGTTGTATCTCATAATCTGCCTTCTCGCGTTCAAGATAAGATATCTTGTCAATGATATCTGCGAGGTTCTTATCTATATTAAATATTCCCTCTGATTTCATTGATTCATTCTCTTTGTCTTCAAGTTCAAACAATGTATCTTTAATTCTCTTAAGTTGCCCCTCAATAAATTCTCTTGTTGAAGTTGTCTGCTCTTTCTCTGATATATAACTCTCTTCAATATATGATTCTGTCATTAGGTTTGCCTCCCTTGTTATCTGCTCAGGGTCAGAACCAACTATGTTGATTTTAACAAGGTCAACACCTTCACTAGATGCTACCGTTATCCTTGACTTCAAATCTGCTATCATAGGTGCGAAATTTAATACCGTAAATATGCATTCAAGTCCATCTTTAGGCAATGGATGATTAAGTGTAAAATTAAGACCATTCTGATTAAAATTAACATTATTCTCACCCCTCCCTATTAATGCCCCATCGCCCTTTATAACATTAAATTCTCTTTCATTTATAAAACTTATCTTGTAATTACCTGGAATCGTCTTTTCTGATAACTTAAATGTCGTGAAATAGTCAATCCATTCTTTAGGTGATGTCTTTAATGCCTTCTTCTGCTTGCTTATAACATCTAAAACGATACCCCTACTGCGAATAACTGCCATCTCTGTATTTAGAAAATTAGGACTCCAGAAGTAATAATAACCAGATTGCTGTTCAAATATTGTCGGTTGATATCTCACTCTGATAACGGTGTTGGCTTCATATATAGAAGGAGTGGTGAATGAGAAAATCGCTGTTATGATTACTGCTATAAAAATGATAACTAATAATAACCATTTTCTCTTGGTAATTATACTTATATAATCACTGAATGTTGCTTCTTTATCTACTAATCTGTTCATTATCTATAACGATAAATTACCACTCCATCCTATAAATAGAGTTTGCCCTTATAAAGGAGGTCAATGATGGTTCTATATCTATAAGAAATTGATTTACATCGCTTATAAATCTCCTTGGCACATATATTATATCACCCGGCTGAAGTTCAACATTCAGTGCAAGAAGATTCTCCCTTAGAACCTTATCCATATCTACCTTGATTGCCTCTGGCTTCATATCTATGTTCCTTATGACCATTGTTGATGACTTCTTTGCATCCCTCGTGAACCCCCCAGCCATCAATACCGCTTCAAGCGCTGTTGCTTCTCTTTTGTAATGATAGACCCCAGGCGACTTTACCTCACCTAATATATATATCTCACAATATCCATATTCAGTAATCTTAATAATCGTCTGCGGATTCTTATAATACCTTGATAGTTCTTTATTGAGTTTGTCTGTAAGTTCTTCAACTGTAAACCCTGCAACCTTAATCCTCCCAAGTAATGGAAACTCAATATTTCCATTTTCAGATACAACCCAGTCATCATCAATCGCTGGTTCTCCCCATATTTTTATATGTAATATATCATCAGGACCTATCACATACTTCATAGAATAAGATACCCCTGAAAATGATATAATCAATATAATTGTTAGAATTAATAATGTTATAATATTTCTCATCATATATGAATTTTATCATATAGACAATAACAGTCAATAATACATAAACATTTTTATTTTTATATTAATATTTTACTTAACAGTTTTAATTTGGGTTAATTTGACTTGTGAGAAGTGCTGTAAAAAATATTGGCATAATTTTAGTCGCTCTATCTATTCTTGTTATTCTATCCTGTGCAAAGGTTGGCTCACCACCAGGAAAGAGAGCAGAAACAGAGAGTGAGACAAAAATAAATATCATCTCAACCGAGGTAATTGATAGTTCACATATAGTAATCACATTCTCCTCTCCTTTAGCCCCCGAAACATCCTTAGAAAAGAACAACTACAATATCACATCAGAAGAGGGTAACTCCCTTGAAATCCTTGACCTAATTGATAACAGGAAGGATGTCATTACTCTAATAACCTCACCCCAGAAGAGCGCCAAATACTCACTCACGATAACCAATCTCAAAGATGAAAAGGGGCTACTGTCAAGACAGTTAGTAAAAGTAGATTTCAAAGGTAGTGTAAAAAATGATAAAACACCACCGGCACTCATTAAAACACTACCATCAAAGAACTCCAAAGATGTCTCAATCTCATCTGTAATTACTCTTATATTCAACGATATTATTGATGAGAAGAGTTTAGAAAACTCAATTGAGGTAGTAGATGATATAGGAGAGAAGGTCTTATATGATATTCAGGGTAAGGACGCAGTTTGGTATATCTTGCCAAAAGAGCCACTCCTCTTTTCAACTGAATATAAAATCACTCTATCAGACAATATAAAAGACATTGCAGGAAATAAGATATACTATGCCGATACTATAAATTTTACTACAATTGCAGACAATAACTATGGCTCAATATCTGGTAGAGTGCTAATTCCAGAAGGTATAAGTCCAGGTTATGTTAATCTATATCTATCAACTGAAAGTTCCCCCCTTATTGCCATCCGTTCACCAATAGTAGTGAAGAAACCAAATGAGAATGGCAAGTTCTACTTCAATGGTCTTGCACCAACAAAGGAGGATGTCCAGTATTACATACACTGCCTTGTTGATGTAAACGACGATGGAATATATGAAATGTTCGCAAGAAGCGACCCCCTGCCAGTAGTTCCAAAGAAAGAGAGGTCAGGTATTGAATTGAAACCAGAAACGGTTGATAGGGAGGGTCCAAAGATTACCCTGCTAAATGTCAATCCATATCCATATATATCTGGCGATATTATGATTGAAGCATCTGCAACAGATATAGAAAGTGGTGGAGCAAAGATTGATAAGATTGAGGTATTTATAAACGATGTCTTCAGTAGTGGAACCGGTATTAATCTCCCCATTGACAGCATTTCAGGTCAGTTGGCAAAGTGTTCAATTATACTTGCAGAGGACAAATTTAAATGGCACTTTGGAAAGATTAAACTGTTCGTCCATGCACACGATATAAATGGCAACTGGGGCAATTTCAAATCTATTGAGATTGAAAAGAAGAAAGGTAAGTTAAAAAAGATAAAGGGAGATGTAGTATTAGAGGCAACTCCTGTTGGCGGAGCAGTGGTTCTGATTTATGATAAAAATGGAATTCCCATCTCCATAGGTAGATGCGACAGTGAAGGTAGATTTACACTCAAAGTCCCAAGTGATGTTGAAATTGGTGAGATTGCCTCGTTCAGCGATGATAATAAGAACGGTCATCTTGATGGCGGTGAACCATTCAGAAAGGTTAAATATACACAGGGCATGGCAGTTCACATTATCCTATCTCATCCCCCTGATATAACCTATGCCAACGCCCTTTTGAAGACGAGTATCTCAGACAATGGCACAAAGGACTACTCGCTAACAATAACAGCAGTTGCAAGTGATGATGACTTTGACCTGAAAGGAGTATATGCTCTCCTGCCCTGGAGTGAGAGAATAGAACTGAGGGACGACGGCGAACCACCCGACAAGCAAGCAAGTGATGGTATATTTACATCTTCGGTCTTATTGACGAATGAGATTATAGATGAACTCTCAGTTAGTGAATTATCATCTGTAAAGATAGTGGCAGTAGATAGCATAGGAAATGAGACGGTGAAGACAGGTGCTGAATATGAGGGTCTTGATATAAAGATAATTGAGCCCGTTAGCAAGGTAACTGCAAGCGATGACGGTAATTTAGTTAATATAGATTGGCAAACAAAATCAATGGAGAATAGTTATGTGATATTCATAGTTCCGTCAGATGATGTTGCTGGTTTCACAGGTCCAAACTCAACCGAGATATGGTCAAATATATCCTCACCATCAAAGAAACCACCCCTTACAATAAAGCGAGATGAGATAAAGAAATACTGGGGCTACCCCTCGGGCTATAAGTTCATAATCTTTGTATATGCCTACAAACCGAATAATCTTAAATTTGAGGAGATAGATGTTGGTGTAAGCACTGGTATCCTAATTCATAGATAATATTTAACAGATGTGTTATCTTATAAATGTTATAAAATGAGAGGTATTATATGGCTAATCTTATAGATGGTGTGAAGGTTGTTCCCCTAAGATTATTATCAGATGAGAGGGGCTATCTTATGGAAATCCTGCGGTCTGACTCTGAGCATTATAAGAAGTTCGGGCAGGTCTATATCACAATGGCTTATCCCGGTGTTGTGAAGGCGTGGCACTACCACAAGGAGCAGACCGACCACTTTGCTGTAGTAGTTGGAATGGCGAAGGTTGTGCTCTATGATATGAGGAAGAAGTCAAAGACAGAAGGTGTTGTTAATGAGTTCTTCTTTGGTGAGAGGAACCCTAATCTTATAATAATTCCGCCAATGATTGCCCACGGCTTCAAGGCGATAGGTGCAAAACCCGCCTATGTAATAAATGTTCCCGACAGGTTATACATCTACGATAATCCTGATGAGTTCCGCATAGACCCTTATGATAATGACATACCTTATGATTGGAGGTTAAAGGAGGGGTAGGGATAGATATATTTTATTAAATTAATTTTTCTAGAATTGAAAAATAACTCTTGACATTATGTATTTTATTTATAGAATACTTATAAGTTAAGGTAATGTTTATGGGAAAGTTTACCTGAAGAAGCACCTGAAATTTATAGGGTGCTATTTTTATTTACAATCGGATTGTAAATTTTAAGGAGGGTTGAGATAATGACAAGAATGATACATATAGTGTTTATTTTTCTGATATTTCTACCTATATATCTCTTATGTTCATCACCCTTTGATACTAAACCTGACTGGGAAAGCTCAGATGAGAGGTCTACTGAATGCGTTGTTTTCCAGGATTTTAATGGAGATGGTTGGCAATTCATAAAGGGTGAGGTAAAAACAGGTGATGGTCATGCCAAGATATTTTACATAAAACATTTTCCTGCATTAACAATAAAAGAAATAAGGATAAATGGCACAAAAGTTCAAAGGTCTGATTACTGTTTTGATGAAAATGCCGGGTGGATTTCATTCAAGAACGCTCCAACAAATGGAGCTAAGATTGAAGTAGATTATATATGGTCTAACAATTTAGACCTATTTGCAGGTAATTATAAGAAAGAACAGACAGATGGTATTGATGTAATCTATTTTAATATTGGTGGGCAATTAAATCCAGACCCAGGTTGGTTCTCGGATGATAATGAGAATTCATATTATGCAGCAGCGGCTGATTTTGATAACGATGGTGATATAGATTTAGCAGAGATTGATGGAGATTATATAAAATTATATAAGAATAGCGGACACGGACTTGAGACAAAACCATCTTGGGAATTCTATGAACCAAAAAGTGCGTTTATTTGTCTAGCCTGGGGAGATCTAAATAATGATGATTATTTAGAACTGGCTGTAGCAGATTTTGATAATTATAACCATTTCTATGTTTTCAAAAATAATAATGGTGAATTAGAGAATACTCCGTCTTGGATTGTTGATTATTATATGGCATTTGATGTAGCATGGGGTGATATGGATGGTGATGGTGATATGGATTTAGCGGGAAGCACATATGATTCAGGTATATATGATAATGGATATGCATATATTTTTAGAAATAATAATGGTGATTTAGAAAAAACACCTTGCTGGAAGAATGAGGGATTATCAGGTAATTGCAAAGGTCTTGCCTGGGGAGATGTTAATGGTGATGGAGAGATGGATTTAATAAAAGGAATATGTGGTGCTGGTCCTAACCATGATCGTTACACTGATATATTCTACTCTAAAGATGGTATTTTACCTACAACAACAAGTTGGGAGTCAACTTATTATGAATTTGTTATGAATTCCATATTAGCTGATTGTGATTGTGATGGTTTATTAGACCTTGTACAATCAATAGGTAGCGGTTGTTGCGGATACTTCCATAATGGTAAAGACCTTGAGGCATATCCTTCTTGGAAATATTTTCAAGGGTATAATTATAGTAATCCTAGTATTACTATTGGTGACATAAATAATGATGGCCTTTTTGATATTGCCCTTGCATCTGATGGGGTGAGTGATTATCCTAAAGGTGGACACAATCTTGTTTTTCTTAATAAACATAATATTGGCATTGACCTCACATCCTTCACCGCAAAGCCACATAATGACGCCATCACGCTTAACTGGACCATATCAACAGATGAGGATATATTGGGCTTCAACCTCTACCGAAGAATTATAGCACCATTCACCGTGTCAACTGTAAGGGAGAATTCATATTCTCCCACATGCTCCCCAGCCATCTTATGGGAGAATGCGACATTCCCCCTACAAAAGGGAGACAACACACAATGGACAAAGGTCAACACATCACTTATTACAGGCACAAACCCGTATTCGTTCACAGATAAGGATATTATGCCCGATACAAATTATGAATACAAACTTGAGGCGGTTGTATCGGAAAGGAATGAGACGCTTGGCACAACGGAGTATACATCAGGAAGGGGGACGCCCAGTAGTTTTGATATAGTGAGAATATATCCAACGCCCGCATATGACAGAATAAACATTGATGTCGTTATACCAGAGCAGGTTGATATTGACATAGCGATATATGACATCACAGGTAGAAAGGTAGCGATAGTTGCGAGCGGATTATACAATACAGGTGAATACATACTGACATCAGACATCACGGGTCTTACCGATGGCGTTTATATTGTGAAGATGACTTCTGAGGGCTTATGTGCGAGCAAGAGGTTTGTTGTGGCAAAGTAATTAGGCAGAGATTCATTGATGTCGCTCGGAATGACATAAATAGCGTTATTAATATTTGTTTGATAAATCAAACCGCTACAAAATAATGTGTCATTCTGAACGGAATAAAATGGAGTGAAGAATCTTTATACCAATAATAGTTTCTTAATGTTTTTTTGTAAATAAATGTGACAGAGATTCCTCGCTATCACTCGGAATGACATCTCCCTTTTCTCTGTCATTCTGAACGGAATAAAATGGAGTGAAGAATCTTTATACAAATAATAGTTTCTTAATGTTTTTTTGTAAATAAATGCGACAGAGATTCCTCGCTATCACTCGGAATGACATCTCCCTTTTCTCTGTCATTCTGAACGGAATAAAGTGGAGTGAAGAATCTATGTAATAGTAATTACTACTCAATATTGATTTGAAAACAATATGACAGAGATTCCTCGCTATCACTCGGAATGACATCTCCCTTTTCTCTGTCATTTTGAACGGAACGAAGTGGAATGAAGAATCTATGTAATAGTAATTACTACTCAATATTGATTTGAAAACAATATGACAGAGATTCCTCGCTATCACTCGGAATGACATAAATAGCATTATTAATATTTGTTTGATAAGAGGGGGTAACCCCATTTGATAATCAAATAGAAGAGTAAATGTAGTCAATTTAATAGAATATTTATTATTAATAATTCTTTGTTTCAAAGAAATATCAAACGGGGAAATCAAACCACTACAAAAAAATAAAAAATATATCTTGAAATATATTTTAATAATAGTAAAATAAACATAGATTTATCCGCCATGTGCTTTGTGGATTAAGGGAAAGCGGTGAAAGTCCGCTGCGGTCCCGCCACTGTAATGGGGAGCGAAATCTTCAAAATGCCACTGGCATATATGCTGGGAAGGCGAAGAGAATAGATAGCCCCAAAAGTCAGGAGACCTGCCACAAGCGTCTGACGGAAGGGTCCTTCGAGGTAAAGGATGCTCCATTTTTTGTTAAAGGGTATATTAAAAAGAACTGTTTTAGGTGTGCTAATATTCACACTCTCACTATCCTGTGTAAAGAAGCAGAAAACAGAGGAGAACGAAGGTGCATTCATATCAATCACAGATGATATTGGTCACAAGGTTGTCCTCACCAAGCCTCCACACAGAATTATTTGTCTTTCGCCCGAGGCAGGTGAGACACTGGCAGAACTTGGAAGATTAGACCGTGTTATAGCAGTAGTGAGTGAGTGCGAATATCCCCCTGAAATAACACATCTTCCAAAGGTTGGTAGTTTCTCCTCACCATCATACGAAAAGATACTTTCACTCTCACCCGACCTCGTAATATCAACAGGTCTTGAACAGGAGGAATTTACAAAAAAACTTATAAATGAGAATATTCCAGTTTTAGCACTATATTCACGAACATTGGACGATGTAATGAAGAATATCAGAGTCCTCGGTAGAATAACTGATAGTGAAAAAAGAGCAGAAGAGATTATAAACAGTATGGAGGAGAAATTTGAGAATATTAAGAACACACTTATGAGTATTCCTGAAGAGAAGAGACATCCTAAGGTCTATGTTGAGATTTCACCCGACCCACTTATGACGGTTGCGAGGGGCTCATTCGTGAGCGACATCATCGCTCTTACGGGATGCATTAATATTGGTGAGGACCTGCCACGGGAATACTGTCGCATTGACCCCGAGGTTGTAATAGCAAGAGACCCCGACTACATAATCATATTGTATGATGGTGCAACTGAAGATGATGTCGCAAGGAGAACCGGCTTCAATGTGATAAAGGCAGTGAAAGAGGGGCATATTATAACTGACATCAATCCTGACCTTCTTCTCAGGGCTTCACCGAGATTGGCAGATGGTGCAAGTTTGCTATTTGATAGAACCCACCCCAATTATAACTTAAAGAACAAATAAGTGATTATGGAGGGTAATTTGACTGATAAGAAAAGGAACTCACTGTATATAATCATCGCATTCATAATTTTGATTATAATTTCTATTATATCAATGGCAATTGGACCTGGACTTGGTATTGGAAGGTTGCCAGATATAATAAAATCTGTATTTTATGGCAATGTCGGTGAAGAGACCGGCTCTGCTATTATGACATATAGATTAATCAGAGTTCTCCTCGCAGTAATAACTGGAATTGTTCTCTCATATTCAGGGGCGACGCTTCAGATTACATTGAATAATCCTCTTGCTGACCCATATCTTTTGGGGCTTTCTGCGGGTGCTGGATTTGGCGCCGCACTTTCAAGCATGCTCTCAATGAGTGTTAATATAGCAGGGTTGACAACAAGAACGATATTTGCATTTGTGTTTGGTCTTTTTGCGGTTTGGCTCGTCTATCGCCTGTCAAGAAAAGAGGAGTTGAGAGGAACGAGAACAGTAATCATCATAGGCATAATTGTCAGTTCATTTCTTTCATCAGCGATAATCTTTCTTCTTGCGATAGCGCCTTTTAGAGACCAGCACCAATTATTACTATGGCTTCTCGGAGACCTATCAAGTCCGAATGTATCACTTTATCACATCGCAGTGATTGGCTTTCTTGCATTTCTATCGTTTATAGGGCTTATTTTGAGGCACAAGGAGTTAGACATAATGTCGGGTGGTGAAGAGCAGGCACTATATCTTGGTGTAGATGTTGAGAGACAGAGAAGGTGGGTATTTATATTCATCTCGCTTGCAACGGGGGCGGTTGTGTCAATTACGGGGCTTATTGGCTTTATCGGTATCGTTGTTCCCCATGGCACAAGGGTGTTAGTTGGTCCAAGGTCTCTCTGGCTACTTCCACTATCTGCCATAATAGGTGGAATAACTCTGCTAATAGCAGACACAATTAGCAGGGCGCTTGTTACATATTTTCCAATACCTACAATACCGGTTGGTGCGATTACCGCATTCTTCGGTGCACCATACTTTCTCTATGTATATACAAGAAGGCGAAGGTGAAGATAATAGATGATAATTGTTGATAATTTAGGATTTTGTTATAACAGCAGAACTGTTCTAAAAAACATCTCATTTACAGTAATTGGTAGTGAGGGAATAGGAATAATTGGTCCAAACGGTGCGGGTAAGACAACACTGATAAGGTTGATAACTGGTCTATTGAGACCTGACAAGGGAAGAGTGATTATCAATGTTGATGGCGCCGCATTTGAGCCGAATAGTATATCAAGAAGGTCAATTGCGAAGTATATATCAGTTCTTCCACAGAATCCAATTTTATTGGAGGACTATAGAGTTCACGATGTTGTAGTTATGGGAAGGTTTGCTCACTCAAGGGGCATCTCTTATACAAAAGAGGACTATGAGATAGCAGAGACGGTTATGAAGGAGATAGGAATAGTGCAACTTAAAGATAGGTTCATAAGTCAACTATCGGGTGGTGAGAAGAAGATGGTGTTGATTGCGAGGACTATTGCACAGAACACGCCAATACTAATCTTTGATGAGCCAACATCAGACCTTGACCTTGCCCATAGCGAGAGAATAATGGAGTTCATCACTGAGAAGTGCAAAGAAGATAATAAGACATTAATTATAATAATGCACGACATCTCACTTTCTGCAAGATACATTAAACGACTTATGCTTATAGCAGAAGGAATGGTAATCTCTGATGGTTGTCCAAGAGATGTAATAAACGAAGCCAACATCTTAAAAGCATACAATATCAAAACAGAGATTACCTGGTTCAAAGGTGCACCTTTTATTAACCCTATTAATCCACTTATACATAAGGAGGTATAAGATGAGATACTGTCATATTATTTTAATCGTTGTGATTTTTATAATCACTTTCAATCTCTCATATAGTAGTGATAGTTCAGATGCGGTAGAATACTACAAGGGTGAGAGATTATACAGAATGGAGCCAATAGTCGTTACTGCGACACGGCTTCCTGTAAACATATCAGACATTCCATTCTCAGTTGATGTTATTGATTTTAAGAAGGCAGGAGATAATAAGGTCTATGATTTACTTGAAGGTATGTCAGGGGTTGATGTTCTTTCGTATGGTAGCGGTGGTGGATTGAGGACGCTATCAATAAGGGGCTCATCGTCAACACAGTCGCTGATTCTATACAATGGCATTCCGCTAAACTCTGCTTATGATGGAACTATGGATTTGAGTTTGCTTCCGAGCGGTTCAGTTGACAGGGTAGAGGTGATAAAGGGACCATTGAGCGCCCTTTATGGCTCAAATGGCATAGGAGGGACGATAAATCTTATAACGAGCCCATTTGCGCTTGGTGTTGATAGGTCAAGTATTGGTGGCGGCTGGACAAGTGGCAGTTATGGATACAAGGGGTTGTTTGGGAATCTATGCTATTCAAATAATAACATTGGATTGAAGGTGGGAATTGACCACAATGAAGGTGATGGTTATAGAAAGAACTCTGACTTTTACTCTGATGAGGCAGATATAAATCTTTCTATGAAACCTTCAAATATAATTAGATTGGATATAACAGGTTTTAACAAGAGAAGTGAACTTGGTGTTATTGGACCTCTCTCATTTGAGGATGAGACAGCGCGTGAGGAAGATAATATAACATCAATAGGTAATAATATAAGTATTGATTTAAGTGATAGGGGTTTTATGAGGGGGAATATAAGCGTAATCAAGAGAGAGAGGCATTATAAGAGTGAGATGTGGATGACTGATTCACTTCACAATCTCACAACACTTTCTGGCTCAGTTGAGTTCAATGTAAAGACGACAGATGTTCATACACTAACAATTGGTGTTGACATGCTTGATGATGAACTGTCTTCAACAGATGTTGGTCATAAGATTACACAGAATACAGGTATATTGCTTCAAAATATGGTCAATCTTGGGCGTTTTACTTATATCAATGGTTTTAGGGTAGATAACCATTCTCAGTGGGGGTCAGTTATCACACCAAGGCAGGCATTTCTATTAAAGTTATCAAAAAATGTAAATCTGAGGTCATCTTTTGCGCTTGGCTTTAGGGCACCAACGATGGTTGAACTATACTGGCCAGCCGACCCATACCTTGGTGGTGGCAACCCCAACCTTGTTCCCGAGACCTCCTGGGAGGGTGAGGTTGGGACTACAATTGACATAGCAATTATGAACATAGATGCGGACTTCTACTACACGCAGGTAAACGACAAGATTGTTGGCTGGACACCACATAATATTGGCAAAAGCAATGGCTATGGAACAGACATTACCGTCAAGAGAGATGTTGGCTATGGGCTTTCGCTAAGGGGTGATTACTCTTACAATAAGATGACTGATGAGAAGGGCATCTTACTTGATTATCATCCAAAGAACAAGTTTCAGATTGGTCTTGATTGGCAGAGACCAGGAGGATTGATTAAACCTCATGCTGAATTTAAGATAAACTTCACTGACAAGAGAAATGCGACTTACTTTGATATGGAGAAGAACGACTATACAACAATAACAATGCCATCATACAAACTCATTGATGTTGGATTTGGAGTTGAGATAAGCCCATTGAAATTTGATATTAAGGTAAAGAACCTCTCTGATAAAGATTATCAGGAGATATATGACTATCCAATGCCCGGAAGAGAATATAGTTTAAGTATTTCAACTAATTTTATGTAGAACTGATGTTTGCATAATAGAAATACAAAAATGTAGATAACACCTGCAAAAATAGGAAAAAATATATGTGATAAAATGGTGAAGTTAAAAAATTTTTAAATAATTGAAATCAATAATTATGATATGTATAATATATATTATGAAATGGATTAGGATAATTGTCTTTTTGGTAGTAGTTTTTTTGTCACTGGTTGTTCTGACAAAGGGTGTTCATCTTGGCGACTTCTTTGAGTCAAAGAACCAGGGTTCTAATATCTGACTGGATTGCATTGGGCTTGGCGGGTAAGTATTACCTGCGGAACTTAGAGGATGAAATTGATTATGAAATTAGTGAGAGTGATTGTATTTTTAATATTAATTGGTAGTTCTTTAGTTTTTCTAACAAAGGGTATTCATCTTGGTGACTACTTTGAGTCAAAGAGCCAAGGGTCAAATATATGCCTGTATTGCATTGGGCTTGGCAGGTAGGTATTATTTGTAAGGTTTTGTAGGAGGTAAATAGTTATGAGAAAAGTAATATTTCCGTTCCTAATACTTCTTTTAATACTACCTGTTTGTGGTAAGAAAGAGGAGAAGGGGACGATAGAGGTAACACAACAGACACCAGATGTAAGTGAGTATATGAAGAAGATGAAGCCACTTACAGGTATGAATGTATTATTAATAATTGCTCATAAAGATTTTATGGACAATGAACTTGCGACGGTAAAGGCGGTTGTTGAATCGCTTGGTGGTAAGACAACAATCGCATCTACTATTATAGGGAAGTGTAAGGGCTCACTTAAAGGGGAGGTAGATTCACAGATTACAGTATCTAAGGTGATTGTTGACAACTATGATGGCATCGTATTTATAGGTGGACTTGGCGTGGAAGATGATTACTACAAGAATTCAGATGCTATGAGAATTGCAAGAGAGGCATTTGAGAAGAACAAGGTATTAGGTGCTATGACAATTGCTCCTGCGATACTTGCTAAGGCGGGAGTGCTGAATGGCAAGAAGGCGACAGTTTTTATAGACCCGAAGAATCCTGAGGAGAGGGGCATACTTAAATCAGGTGGGGCTCAATTGTTAGAGAATGAACCAGTTGTTGTTGATGGTAATATTGTTACCTCTATGCATCCAGAATACTCCCAGGCATTTGCAGACCAATTTGCCGAACTACTTAAGAAGAGAGCAGGAGAAGGTGGAGTGTCAAAGTAGTTAATATAAAAAGAACAAGTATAACCTGGCAGGAGGAAAAATATGAGATATCTAATTCCATTTTTGGCAGTTGTGTTAATTCTGCCAATGTGTTCAAAGAGTAAGCAGAAGACAGGCGAGCTTGAAGCGGTAGAAGAGAGTTCACCACCTTCAGAGACAACAAAACCTATAGAAGGTAAGAGCGTTTTGATTATTGTGGCACAAGATGGATTTAAGGATGTAGAGTATGGGACAACGAGGAGTGTGCTTGAGGGAGCAGGTGCGAAGATAACAGTTGCGTCAAATAAGGCAGGTTTGTGTAAAGGCGTAGATGGTTTAGAGATAAAATCTGAACTTGGTTTTGGTAGTGGTAAGATTGACCTTAGCAGTTATTCAGCGGTTGTATTGATAGGTGGTCCTGGCACAATAAAATACTTCTATCATAATAAAGACATAATAGCATTGGTTAAAGACGCTCAGAGTCAAGATAAAGTTATTGGTGCAATATGTCTTGCCCCCGGGGTTGTGGCTGAGGCGGGCATATTAAACGGTAAGAAGGCGACAGTATTTGATAGTTCTGACGCAAGAAAACTCTTTGATGATAATGGTGTGAAATATACGGGTGATGCTATAACAGTAGAAGGTAAAATTATAACAGCAAATGGACCTTCTGCTGCTGAGGATTTTGGAAAGAGATTAGTTGAATTATTGAAGTAATGAGATAGGGGGAGTGGGTGGGCGCTGGTGCGTCCCCTGGACTTCAAATCCACGGTGGGGCTTTAGCAGGGTCCCAGGTGGGTTCAATTCCCACGCACTCCCTCCAAATATTATGAAACGACTTATAAACGCAACAGGCATTCTTATTCATACCAATCTTGGTAGAGCACCTCTTCCAAAAGTAGCAGTAGAAAGATTAATGGAGTTGATGACTGGCTATATGCCCCTTGAATATAACCTTGAAGAAGGTAAAAGGGGTGAGCGCGACAAGTTGATTGCCGGTGCGTTTGAGAAACTTACAGGTGCTGAGGCAGCTGTAATCGTAAATAATAATGCTGCAGGATTACTCCTTACCTTAAATACATTGTCTAAGGGGAGGGAGGTTGTAATAAGCAGGGGTGAACTTATAGAACTTGGTGCGTCTTTCAGGTTGCCTGAGGTGATAAAGGCGTCGGGTGCGATATCAAAGCGAGTTGGGTCAATTAATAAAACAACAATTAATGACTATGAAGAAGCGATAGATGAGAGGACAGCCTTGATAATGGTATGCCATAGAAGTAATTTTATAGTTTATGGAGAGTGTGAATCGCCAGATATTGAAGAGATAATTAAGTTAGCACATAGGCACAAACTGCCTTTTGTATATGATGAGGGTTCGGGCAGATTAATTGAGGGGATTACTGATGGTTCCCCAAGTATTAGAGAGGCAATAAAGATGGGGGCAGATTTAGTTCTTTCAAGTGGAGATAAATTATTAGGTGGACCACAGGCAGGACTAATTCTTGGGAAGAAAGAGTATATAGAAAGGTTGCACAAAAATCATCTCCTAAGAGCACTTCGTGTAGATAAGACGAGATATGTTATTCTCAGTGATGTGATTGAACAGTATTTTAAATCAAAAGAAAGAGAACTGCCCATTATAAAGAACATATTCTTAAAAAGAGATGAATTAATGAGGAGAGCAGAGAGAATAACAAAGGCATTAAGTGAGACCTCAAATGAAAAAGTAGAGTTCAAGGTATGTGATGGAGTAGCAGAGGTAGGAGGCGGAAGTTTGCCTGGCGTTCATCTTGAAAGTATAGTAGTAAAAGTGAAGGTTAATGGGGCTGAGGTGAGGGATTTGGCGAAGAGGTTGCGGTTTGCGAGCACATCGGTTGTGGCAAGGGTTGAAGATGAGTGGCTTGTATTAGATATGAGAAGTTTGCTTGAAGGTGAGGAGGGGTTGTTAGTAGAGTCAATAAAGGAAGTAATAAAATAAATTAGGTTAGGTAAAACTGTAAGGGTGAGTAAGAGTAATAATAAAATCGCAAATTTAACTAATGTTGCATTAAATAATGACATATTTTTAATTATCTTATTTATTATCGTTTCTATAACTATTAGAACTATTTTTTTAGTTCTCATCAGGAAGTATGAACTATTTACTGACTATGTTACGGGCGACCAGATTATATACCTTGATAATGCAAGGGCTTTCTCAGAGTGGAACTTCAATAGTATAACAATCATTCATCCCCCTCTTTACTCATTTTTTCTTGCTTTATTAATTAAGATATTTGGAGAAAGAATAATCCCAATACTCATAATTCAGTTTTTAATTGATGGTCTATCTGCATTTATATTGTATAAATTAGCATTATTCTATATGAGTAGAAAATATGCAATACTGACTGGTCTTACCTTTTGTCTATATCCATCTTTTATTTATATGTCAAATCATTTATTGAGCGAGACATTGTTCACATTTCTTCTAATCATAGGGACATTTTTCTTGATATCAGCAATAAAGAAAAAGGTTTGGTTTCACTTTTGTATGTCTGGCATTTTCTTTGGATTAAGTTCGCTAACAAGGGCTCATTTAATAGGATTGTTTTTATTAATACCTATAACATTATTTCTCATTATAAAATCAAAATGGAAAAGTATCTTGATATATGGTCTTATGTTTTTTATGCTAGCAACTATTGTAATCTTACCATGGTCTATCTTTCTATACAGCAAATATCACACTATTGTAATAATATCTGCAAAGTTTGGAAGAACATTATGGGGGACCCATAATCCATACGGATATTCAAGATACCTTGCACCATTTATAAAAGAAGGTGAGGAATGGCCTGAAGGATTAAATGAAGCAGAGTTAGACAGATATCTAACCGAGAAGGCGTTAAGATATGTATCTGAAAATCCATCAAGTTTGTATAAAGTTGGATTTAGAAATCTATGGGTTACAATAAAATCCTCAACCTTAAAATTCAATATTCCAAATTATCTAAATAATATTATCTCTATTTTGGATTTATTTATATATGTTTTAACAATTCTCTTATTCATTTATGGTTTATTTTGTCTCATTAAAAATAAAGAGAAGACATATTTAATATTTCTGCTATATATAATATATACTCTTTTTATCTGTTTCTTTTTAAAGGGAGAACTAAGATATAGGATTCCGTTGATGCCATTAATAATTCTTATGGCATTTTATGGAATATACAACTTAAATTCTAAAATAAGTAATAGATTATCTAATTATCACTCTTTAATATAATTATTTGAACCACCATTCTTCTGTAAATATTTTTCTTCATAGATATGTTCAAGGCTAAGTGCAATAGCAATAAATAATACAGGTGGTATACCTGCAAAGAATGCAATTATGATAATGTTGAATGTAATGAAAAGAACAAAACTATTAAACAGAGATAAAAAGAACTCAGGGTCTTCTTTAATACGGGGTAATTTTAATAATCTTATGAATTTTACAAATGAATAAATGATAAAAATTATCAATGACATAAAACCAACTATACCGTATTCAGCAAGAAATGTCATATAAACATTGTGTGTAACAAGAAATCTTTGTCTTTTAAATATTCCAAAACTATATTTAGTTCCAAGCTCATACCAGAATGACCCACTTCCATTACCAAACAGAGGTTTTTTCTTAAACATCTCAAAAGCAACCTTTGCCAACTTAAATCTTGACTCACTTGGAAGTTTTTCTTTTACTTTTTGGAATATTCCTGTAGTCCTCTCTGTATATTCTTTTGGTAGATATACGATAAGAATTGACAGGACAATCATTGCCACAATCACATACTTCCAATTAGTATGAATTCTGAATAGATATAAGGCAGATACTATTAACAAACAAAGAAAACCAGACCTTGATTTAGTTAATACTATTTCAATTGGTATAAAGATTATTAATAAATAATAAAAAATACGGGTATATGAATTTTTAATTACTGGCATTCTTGATAGTATGTATGAGAATGTTACCATTATTATTTGTGAGAGATAATTCGGGTCAAAAGCAAAACCTCCACTTCTACTCTCAAACTGTCTAGTGTAGAATATGTATAAAATATTAATAACAGTAGTTAATATATATACAATAAATAAAGTATTTATCTTTTTGACACTATCTAAAAGATTAATAAGTAGAAAAATAAAAACCATATTTTGAAACCAAGCCATTATTTGTGTTTTTGCAGCTATAGGATAAAGTGCATTGATATTTGATAAAATAACTGAAGCCATTATTGATAGAAATATTATCCATATCCATGGTGTTCCAAAGCGAAGTTTTTGTCTTGTTATAGCGGATTTAATCAAAAGAATTATTATTGCAAGAAAACCAAGCATTCTCCTCGGTGCAACCTTCCCCAGAAATGGTATACTTACATCAAATCTATCAAATATCACAGGACTAAGGTCAACTAAAATAAAAATAAGTATCAGTAAATATGGATTTCTAAAGGACAATATAAATATTGTTATAATGATTATACCAATTGTTATTGTTCTTGGGTCCATTCTTTTATAAAGTAATGTGAACATTAATACGACTGTTATTATTGTGATAATTAAAAAATATAATATCCTTCGCCCTCTTAAAAAACCAAAGAAGGTATAGATACTCTCTGTAATATTATTAACATTTAACATTTATATATCAAAATCTCCCACTTATTAATCTATGACAATATGATATTGTTATCTTCATATAACCAATAATTCTTATAAAGATTGAATATAAACTCATCCCCATCTTCTTGGCAAGAAGTCCCATTGATATTACACCTGCTCTCTCAACAAGAAATGGAACCTTCTCTCTACTAACACCCTTTAAATGAATAGCATTTATATCAGGAATTAGAATTATCTTATAACCTTTTTTCCATAAGCGAAAACACAACTCTACATCCTCACCTAATAAGAAGAAGTCCTCATCAAAGCCACCTATTTCATCAAATACATCTTTCTTAATGACAAAACAGGCACCAGAACATACCTCTATATACTGTTTTTTTATTGACTTATTCAACATCAGATATCTTTTTACTTCACCTATTTTTCTCAATCTACCTGAAAGTCCGAGTGTTTCAAGACCAATTATAGTCGGAGATGGAAATCTTCTTCTACAATATGGTGATACTCGCTTGCCATCATCATCAAATATTATTGGAACATAGACGCTCACACCAGGATGCTCTGCTATTGCTCTTTTCAAGCCATCGCTGAAACCTTTTGTTAGAAAGCAATCAGGATTTAGGACAATCAGGTAATCAGAATTAGTTTCTGATGAAGCCCTATTTACTCCCCTCCCAAAACCTACATTTTCATCGCTTTTAATAACTTTTATATTATTAAATCTTCTCTTTATTAACTCAATTGTCTCGTCATTGGAGGCATTATCATATATACATATCTTTGACTCTGGGAACTCATCTTGCACCGATTTAATACATCTCTCAATAGTATCCTCAGATAGATAAGTGACAATCACCACACCAATGTCCATTATCTTTTCCTCAGCCCCTCAATAACCTCCAATACCCTATCACAAGACCTCCCATCAACACCTGACAAATATGCACAAATAAACCTCTTCCTACCCTCCTCAAGATTTATATTACCACTCAATAACGACTTAACTTTTTCTAATAATTCATCTTTGTTATTAACCTCAATTGCAGAACCATATTTAGCGAACGGTATAATTCCAGAAATATGTCCAGGATTATATATAATCAGGTCTTTACCCATTAAGATTGCCTCAATACCCGCTCCACTATTGCCAATTATAACCAACCTTGATTTCTTTATGGCTGATACAAGACCACCCCTTTCTATCTCATATTGAATATCTCCATCCTCAAGTTTCTTCACAAAATAATCTTCATTCATTGCAGGATGAGGTGATATCAATAATTTTACTCGGAGATGCTTACATACCATTTTAATTGCAGAAATATCCTCATCTAACTCTTTGTCTTCATACATACTACTCGCATATAAGATATATTCACAATCATATTTTCCAGAAACATCAATCTTTTGAAACAACTCATCATACCTTGGTGAACCACATACTTCTATTTTACTTGCTTCCTCTCCATAAGATATAAAACTTGATTTCACTTCTTCTCCCCACGCAATAAACTTGTCAGCAAATATCGGTATAAATCCATAATCTTCAACACTCATTGGACCATTCTGAAGGCATATAGATGGTATTCCCATCTTTCTTGCAATAATACAAGATGCTCTTCCAGTGGAATGAAGGTCATCGGCAACGACAACTGTTGATGGCTTGAGATTACTTAGAATCCCCCTAATACCATAAAGAGTCATAATAAACTGATATATCGTGTTAGGTCTGAAAGCATCACAGTAGAGCATTAACCTCTTAAATGTTCTACTGAGCCCTTTTTGACTTGTCTTCCTGATAAATTCATGTAGCGTCTTGAACCAGAGTATATAAGATAATACTATGCCACTTATTATATCTGAGATAGAAAGACCGCTTTCTATCTCAATAGGTAAACATCCCTCGTCTTTCAACCTATTATAAGCACCAATTGAAGATGTAACCAGATTAAAACTAACCCCCTTATCTTTGGCTCTTTTTATAACAGGTAAGAGCGCCTCAGAATCAACTCTCCAAAATTGAATGAGAAATAAAATTTTATTAAGAGAAATAGACCTTGATAAACTAATTAAATGAATTCTATTTATGATGAGCAAGACCGACTTTATTATCACCCTTAAAGTTCCTGTAAATAACCATCTTATTATATCATAACCTTTACCATTTTTTACCTTTATATGAGGAAATTCTTCCCTAATGAAGTCCACAAAATACGGTGGCAATCTTTTTGATACATAAATATAATCGGGCTTGGTTCTTTCTATTATGTTCTTTATCGCCTTTGTTAAATATTTTCCATTTAAGAAATAAAAAAATATCTCAATAAATAGAAGTGAGTTAACAATACCAATCCAATCTCTATAATTCTTATTCTTTCTTATATCTAATATTTCCTTCAATAATTTGTTGCAATATCTACTATAATCATATATATCTTTAATACAAAAGTAATTTCTATATGAGCAGTTATTCTCAAAAGGGCTGAAGAATACCTTAATAACATCTTTCATCTCAAATCTACTTTTGAAAACCTCGCTACTATCATTCAAAAAAGCAACCACTGACATTACTTGCTCCTTTTTATAACTCTCCTAATACTTAATATTATAATTGTAAATATATTAGAGCGCCACTGAGCATATAAAAATAATGGAACTAAACCAACTAAAAGAATCCCTAACCTTTTTAATCCAACTATTATGTGCGGATGAAAACCCCTGAGGTTAAGATATGGCGGTGATGGAACCTTCTGAAGTATATAATAAACAACAAATGAAACTATTATCAGTGGAACTATTGAATCAAGAATAAACCATATAGTATCTTTTAGGTTAAATCTTATCAACCTCCCAGTATATACGCAAAGTATAGTGTTAAAGATAAATATCGCGATAACTTCTCCTGTCGCAACCCCTATAAGTCCCCAACCCTTATGTAGAAATAAATATATTGCAATAATAGCGATGACTAAAGAAATCATCTGAAAGATAAACATTTTAAGTTGTTTATTCATAGCAAGCAATATCTCACCAATGCTTACAGATGTGGAACGAATATATACAGCAAAGAGAAGAATGGCACAAGGATATACAGCAGGCATATATCTTGGTATTACCACCTGAAAGAGGATAGGCATAAGAATCATAGTGATTGCGATAAGAAGTCCCGTTATTGATGTTATGCTTGATGTAGGTTTTAATGCATATACCTTCAATTTTTCAACATCCTCTTCTCTTCCCCATGTCTCATATATCGTTGGACCTATCACCTTTGATATATTGGCATGAAGAACAAGGATATATGTCGCGATAGTCCCCGCAATAGTGTAATAACCGAGTTCTGTTCTTGTCAGATACTTTATAACCATAATTCTATCTATCGTTACAAGAATGTTTCCACCTATACCCATTAGAAACATTGGAAAACCAATTACAAATAATGTCTTGAATCTTGACCAATCATAACGAATTGAAAGGTGTTCACCCCTTCTACTATAAAGATAGAGAAAAACAAGTATTTCATAAAGGACTATTCCTACATAATATCCATAAAGCTTCTTCCAGTAAATTAATGGCACAAGAATTATCAATGTCAGAACAGCAGACAATATATTGGAAATGCTGATTACACCGAATTTGCGTCTTGCCTCAAAGAGTGTATTAAGAAAGAGTTGAAATCTTGAAAGAACTATAAAAATTGTGAAAGCAAAAAGTCCCCATATAACCACATTATTTTTCACAAAGAAGATGGCATAAATAATCAGAATGAAGATATACATAGCGAGTGATATAGTATTGACTGCAAGGGTTGTTTCTTTCACACTCTCTATACCATCAGTATCTCCTTTGCCATAGAGTCGTGGAATCTCTCTCCTCATTGTGGGATGAAAACCAATATCAAGATATTGAGCATATTGATTTGTAAGTGAAAGAGCACCTATCAAACCATATTGAGCGGGCGTGAGAAGTCGTGGAACAATAAGCCCACGAACCACACCGATAATCTGGCTGACAATTACACCAAACCACATCTTGCCTGTATCAATTACTAACTTAGCCCTATCAGAAACTGCCATAAACCAAAATTATCTATCTATCAAACATTATCAATCAATATCTCTCTAATTTCCATTGCTACTCTCTCCCCACCCCTCCCATCTACAACACCATCAATTTTCTCTATAATAGACCTTCTTATATCCCTACTCTCAATGATTGTTCTTATTTTCTCTTTGATATCACTCCTGCCATCAATACAGAGACCATCTCTTGATAGAACATCTACCTCTATCTCCTCCCTCTCGCTTCCAGGTATTGTTATAGATGGCTTTCTTAATGCCATTGTCTCAAACAAACTCACACCCGAACCACATATAACAAGGTCAGATTCTTTTATATCTTTATATGGCAACTTGAATCCCTCACATACCTCTAATTTGAAATTATACTTGTAATCTCTATTGAACCCAAATATTCCAGAATACAGTATCACCCTCCCAGTAAAGCCAACATTATGGAGAGCATCCAGAACCACATTCTCTTCATCTTTTCTATACCCACCACCAAGGATAATTACAATATTTTTAACATTATCACCTATAGGATAATTTTTATTTATAAAAGATAGTATCTCGCGCCGTAATAATATATATTTACCACCTGAGAGAACCATCACATCCTCTGGTCTATCAAGTTTGAGTGGAATGAATGTTGGATAGATATATATGCTTACAGGTGGTATATATCTTGGAAAGTCGCTTATAAGAACTACTCTCCTAATCTTATCAAGAAGCGCCTCTGATAGCTCCTCCCCACCATCTAAAAGGTCAATTACAATAGCATATAAATTCCTTATGGATAGTATTTCATCAGTTTTATCACTTTGAACTTCAAATACTGGGTATCTATCTTTGATTATCTCATCTAAGGCATTTCTTGTCTTTGTTATAAATAATACGCTTACAAATTCAGAGATATAATCAGCAAGGGCAAAACACCTTACAATATGACCAAAACCAATGCCTTTACCACCATCAACCCTTATTCCAACGGCACCCTTCTCTTCTCTCAAAAATAACCTCTATGAATACTAACTTTATTATACAACTCTAATAAATCTATCACAAATATGATTTTGAGCCCTTATGTCTTCTGCTTTATATGACTATTAATATATGCAAGGAGGGAGTTAGCCCATAAAAAGTCAGTTATATCTGAGATTGTTGCCTCTATGAACCTATCACCAAAGTGTTCAACAATCGCCTTTATTAATAGGTAATCCTCCCACTCATCTACGCACAAACGCCAGAATGGGTCCCACCTCGCATCTTGAGGCGCAGAAACACAGTTTATATTATATTCCTCTGGATGGTCGTATATATAGTGGGTGAGATGTTCACTGTCAAACCTGCTCTTCACCCTATTATGAATGTCTGAAAGAACATCAAATGAGAAAACCTCAACATCAAATCCCCTCGGAAAACCACCCTCATCGTCAATGAGATTGTAAGTCAGGGAGAATTCATCACTATGATTCTCTATAACCATATCCACCACACCAGCATCCATTAAAGGACAATCAGCAGTTATCCTTACAATCATATCCGCTCCAAAATGCAAAGATGCATTGTATGCCCTTGTGAGAACATCATCAAGTTCACCCCTATATATCGGACATCCAATATTATTGCACATTTTTTCTATATCATTATCGCTTATATGAGTTGATGTTATAACAGCAATATCATCCAATAACCTTGACCTCCTTAATCTCTTTATTAGAAGTTCAAGCAAAGGCACCCCACCTGCCTTCATAAGAACCTTGCCAAATAGACGCTTTGATGTCATCCTTGCCTGAACCAACGCCCAGTTCATATAGTATAAAACCTCACTTGCTTCTGTGTTCTTCTAACCACAATCTAATCCTCTCCTCTGACTCTGCTTTTGATATACTATCAACTTCAACAACCTTATTTTTAGATTTTAAGCCATATTTTATAGATATATCACATTTTGATACCTTCAGGACATCTGAGAGAAATGAGATAAGCGCCCTATTGGCTCTTCCTTCAATTGCTCGCTCCCTCACACCAATTTTGATATTGTCTCCATCTGCTTCTTTTATAGAGTCCTTTGGTGAACCGGGATACACAACTATATTCAATCTAAACATTTTAAGATTATAATAAAATTAGAAGGGCAGGTCATTATCTAACCTGCCCCTTATCTTCGCTCTTTTAATTTCTATTTCTGCTGTTCTGTCGGTGGCTTCTTCTTGCCCTTAGCAACGAGTAATATAACAATGATGACAATTATTATTACAACCACTACGACAATAATTATTATCAGCGTCATGTTGAATGCAAATGCTGGCTTCTCAACCGCCGCCTTCATCTCCAACTTCGGTGCAGATGATATCTCTGCAAGTGTATATGTCCACTTAACTGTCTTCGGGTCTTTCTCATCAAGTTTACCATTTGTCTCTGCTACCTTGCCAGGGAAGTGGAATAGATAAGTGAATGTGTATCCACTGAGCATCTGCTTGGTGGAATCATCCATCGTTTGACCTTCTGTTCCTGAACCCTTTATGGTGCCCAAGAACTGGAGTTTGCCACCCTCCTCTTTGAAATAACTCGCGGTCTTATCAAAACCACCAAGGTCTGTGTCAGCAAACGCTGGAAAATTACCAAAGTTCACAGTGTAATATACATGGGTGTTGCCCTCTTTCTGCTCTATCTTGATATCGCTTACCTTGATACCTTTCTTCTCATTGTATTTCTCAATCTCCTTCTGGTCAACAGGTGCCTTTATTTCACCTGTGTCCGCACCTGTCTGCATCCAGTAGTGTATCTTTGCAGTGCCACTACCATCAGCATTGAATGTCGTCTCTTGTTCATAATTTATGCAAGAAGCCAAGAGTAAAAGTATAGACAAAGACGACAGTGCAAGTAATAGTAACTTCTTCATCTTTCCTCCTTATCGTTTCTTTTTAATAAAACATCTGTAAGATAAAATATTGACATAAATGTTTAATAAGTCATATATATTAAATTCACGATACGCAAATATAAAATATTCTATGTTCTCTCATTCCTCCCATCTTTTGGCTCATCTTCTGCCAACTGATGAAGCGTCTTCCAGTGGTGCTCAATTATTGCCTTGAACTGGGATATATATTGGTCGCGCTGAAGTTTTAATGTTGTGAGGACTGACCTTACTGTCTTAACCTGCTCTGTCGCCTCCGCTATTATCTCCTCCGCCCGTCTTTTCGCCTCGCCTACTATTAACTCCGCTTCCTTTTGTGAGTTCTCCTTTAGTTGCTCACCGACCCTCTTCGCTGTAATCAGGGTCTCTTCAAGCGTTCTCTCTCTCTTCTCAAACTCCTCTGCTTTTATTCTCAGTTCCTTCAATTCGTCTTTAAGGTTTGCATTCTCTTTAATGAGTTCCTCCATCTGACTCGCCACCATCTCAAGAAACGCATCAACCTCATCCTTATCGTAGCCACGCATTGATGGCTTGAACTCATGCTTGTAAATATCCTGCGGTGTAACCTTCATATAATAAAAAACTTAATCACATATTAATAAATAAACTGACCATTGTCAACCTAATTAGGAATAAAAAATATGTTTGAAATTATAATGATAAGAATAAAAATCTAAAGATTTCTCTTAACAAATAAATATATTTTTGTTATTTTTTATACAAAAGGAATGTAAAATGTCAGTCAATATTAAATTTATATTCTCGCTTTTTAGGTATCTTATCTTCCTTACATCCATATCCACATTCATTCTCTACTGCGACAGTGATAATAATAATGACCAATACACGGGACCATGGAAGGAGGTTCCAACACCTGGTGGTAATGGACAACTAAATGCCTGCTATTTCACATCATCAGATAATGGGTGGGCATGCGGTTTGACATGGAATGATGAGGAGAAAAAAGATTATCCATTACTAATCCACTGGAATGGAACAGAGTGGGAGGAGTATCCTTATGGTGGTTGGTTTGATGAAGAGGGATTTAAGAATATTGATTTACATGATATATCATTTTCATCGCCTGATGATGGATGGTGTGTTGGTGATGTTGTTGATAAATTGAATGAAATACATGGGTTTGTATTAAAGTATAATGGAACTGAATGGTATCTTTTTCAAAACAATTTAGGTGTAACTGTTTATATTGTATTTTCAATTAGTAAAAATGATGTATGGTTTGATATATATCCAACATGGGAAGAAGGAAGTGTATTATACCACTTTGATGGTAATGATATAAAGAGATGTGATACAAGCCCGAGTAATCCAGGAATTTATGACATAGCATTTAGTTCATCAACAGAGGGTTTAGCGGTTGGCAATTATTATAGTGTCTATCACTGGGATGGGACAAGATGGACAGAGATACACAGTGACCCATCAAGACCATTTGTCAATAATGCTGTTTTTTATTATGAGCAAAATTCAGCATTGATAGCAGGTGATGAGAGAAGAGCAAGGTGGAGAGATGGTATATATCAATATGAATATTGTTGGAATTATGGGTATGAAGATATACATTTCTCTCATCCCGATGAAGGGTGGATGATTGGTTGTGGACCAAATCCATCAAAACCACTTGGATATGGTGGTTACATATGGCACTGGGATGGAAAGAATTGGATAAAGATGGAAGAGCCACCAGAGATGGTTTCATGGGCTGTATTTTCAGTTGATTATAATAATGCATGGATTGTAGGTGAATCATGTGGAATGTGTGATTCATGGAAATATGAACAATAATTTTAATATATAGAAAGGAGTATATTATGGAAAAGAAAAAAGTAATATTTGTCATTATCTTAGTAAACATTTTAGTAAGTTTATATTCTATTTCATACGCTGGTTTATATTACATTGAAGTGCCATATAATATTACAGACGATATGTTTTTCTCCAAAATTCAAACTAATTTATTAAAAAATATACCTTTATCTTTTATACATTAGTTACCAACACATTTCAAACGGAATATATCTCGTTAATATCTCAACGACAAAGGAAAATAAAGTTCTTCGCCTTCTCGTCGCTCGCTAAATATCTCAAATTAACAAAATTATGGGGGAAGAGCGCTCCTTCCACCCTTTCATTAATTTTATTCAAAATCAGATAAAAATATATTAAAATGAAATATTATGCTCAAACGACTATTTGGAACATCAAAAAAAATTGAATTGATTGAACTCCTTAAGGATACATCCCTTGATGACTTATACAATATCTCACAGATGCTTGGTAAGGGTGTGGCGCTCAAGAGCAGGGCGCGACTTATCTCTGAGATACCTGAGAAACTATCTAATGCCCAACAGATAAAGAAATATATTCTGTCTATCCCTGATGATGATAGGGCGACCCTTATTGCGATGTATTTTCTGCAGGAATATTCACCCGACCTTCTATATATAATCAAAAGAAAGGCGGTAAGAACATTGAACTCACTTAAGAATAGGGGGCTTATATTCTACATTCCAAGAAGACAACAATACATAATACCAAGGGAGATAACAGATGTAGTTGAAGCCAATTTTGATATCAAACCACTGAGGTATAAGAAGAACCAAAATGAAAGGCAGATTGCAGAAACTAACTTTGCAGTATTGAGAGAGGCGTTCACATTAATATCGCTCGCACGGTCAAAGATGATAAGAACAACCAAGGCAGGCAATATATTCTCAAATTCAGTTGATAAAATAACAAATCTTCTTGAGATAGATTGTCTTTCAGTTCCAACGGAACTTTCCGGTTCTGAGGCGAGGGTCGCCTTCCTCTTGGAATACCTTAAAGTGCATGGTCTAATATCTGTGATGGGCAAGAACGCCGTTTCAACCACCGATGAAATATTAAAATGGACAAAAGATATTTACATTGAACTCTTGTCATCAATGGTAAGGTTCTACTATGAGGAGTTCAGTCCTCCGAAGACCATCTCAGAGGCATTAACAATTTCATATTTAATCGCTCTTTTAGCAAAGGGGGTTGAATTTGAGATAGACAACAAACACTTTTCAGAGCAGATTAAGAAGGTATCTTCCAAAATTGAGAAGAATGAGATACAGAAAGCGATTGAGAGGGTGGAGGCAACATTTGCGATATTTGGGTTACTTACGATAACAGGCGATAATGGGACAATAAATTCAATCAAGCCAACAGGTATAGGAAGAGGTGTTTTGCTTGGGGAGCCGTTAGAAATTACAGTTGATAATAATATATATATTCTACCCGACTTCAATGTCATAGTGTCAAAGGAGATTGAACTATCGTTAAGGGCAGTCCTTGAGACCTTCCTTGAGATTGTCTCACTGAGGGAGACACTTACATACAAATTGACAAGAAACTCTGCCTATAATGGTTTCAAGGCGGGCTATTCGGCGGAGGGCATAATGAACATATTGAGGGGGTTTTCAACAAAGCCCCTGCCCCAGAATATTGAGTTTTCATTAATAAACTGGTATAGCCAGTATAAGAAGGTCTCATTTAAGAAGGGCTTATTCCTTATAACTGAAAGTAAAGAGGTCGCCGATGAACTGCTTGCCAACAAACAGTTAAGTAAATACATAAAGGATATGCATCAGGGTCCTTCTCTTCTCCTAAACGATGGTTCATACGATGAGGTAATTGAGATACTTAACAAGATGGGCTATATGCCGAAGCCAATTGATGATGAGTCCGTCTTTGAGGGTTTAATCACTCAGGAGGGGGCATCCAGCGCAAATATACGACTGGCACTGGAGAAATGCGCCCATCTCGGCAGGGAGGTCTATCTGATATACAGGTCAGATGAGACAATATGGCGGGGTTATGTTATGCCAAAGGGCATAACTGAGAAGGATAGCGTCTCCTATGTCAAGATAAGAAGGAAGGGCACAGAGCACGATAGCGTTGTCCCCCTTGACAAGATACTCTATATAAGTTTTCAGGACTAACAGATAATGCCAAAGAAGAAGAAAGAGATAGAATTGCTTTCGTGGGCGAGCCATCCCGCAAGGTTGAGACCTAAGACAACGGCAGTTCTCGTTCTATTTATTACAGCACTTGCAGTTGGCATATACTTCAGTTTTGAAAGCATATTTCTATCGCTATTTTCTATTGTTGTTCTTTTAGCGAGTTTATCATCATTCTTCTTTCCTATAAGATATATGCTTGACGAGGAGGGGGTAACCATAAAGGGTGTTCTAACAAAGAGAACAAAGCCCTGGACCTACTTTCATTCATATTACTATGATAGACACGGTGTGCAGTTGTCAACATTCTCATATCCCTCGCGCCTTGACCCATTCAGGGGCTTCTCATTACAGTTCGGGAAGGATAATAAAGGTGAGGTGATAGAGTTTGTAGGGAGGTATTTAAGTAAGGCAGAGGCGAGGAGATGAGATAAAATCTTAATCAAAGTATTTAAAATCTTCTATTAGAACTCTATATATCTCATCTAAAACTATCTTTGTCTTTACTCTTATCTCTTCTAATATTTCTATTAAATCATTAGAATTGTGAATTTCTGCATATTTTCTTATCTGTATTAAACCAGAATATGGCGTAACAAAGTCAGGATAGTTAAAATACTTAAAATATGGCTCATTATGTAGTCCCACATATTCTAATCTATTACCGTGGCAGTAATTGTTATTCCATACTTCATATAGATTTTTTATCAAATTTACCAATTCCATCGCAAGTGGTGGATTATCTATAATCTGTTTATCTAATGTAGTTGACCAGAATGAATCTGGATTTGTTGGGCATAATGGATTATCAACAAAGACCTCAGGGGCACCCTTTACAGGATTATTCTCTTCAAACCTTGTTACAACACAGCGGTTATCAGAAAGACCATAGGCAAAACATAGTGAGTAGAAGTAATCTTCAATATCCTTTTCTATCTTTGGCATCCATATATCATATTGATTTGCCCATATTGGATACCTTCCATTTACTGCCTTTGATAAAGAAAACCAGAGGAATAAGACCCTGGCAGATTCTATATCGTAGGCACAGAAACCTCTATTATCTGGAGGACCACTGAATATCTTTGACTTGTTAACATTAGCTAATGTATTGAATAGAATAAACCAAACTCTATCCGGTTCATTTGATATTCTATTAAAATTATCCTGATATGTTCTTACTGGTGTATTATTATCCATAAATCCAACAAATGAACCATCTACAAATCCATGAGGCACATTTCTTTTTGTATATTTATTTTCTTTATCAAAGATAGAATTTAATGGAAAGCCACTTATTATTTCTTTACCAATCTCTTCTTTTTGTATATTTCTATATATGTTTAATCTTGGCTGTTTTATTAATTTACCAGTTTTAATGTTTTTAATCTCTGGCAGATAATCTCTTAAATCACCCCTATCTAAAATTATATTTACCGTCTTTTTACCTCTAATTATTGACCTTTTCTTTGTATAAAATTTGTTTAATTCACTGTCCCAATCTATATCAAGGTTCTCTTTTTTAATATCTGTATAATCCTTCACTTTGATAATATTTCTATTACCCTTTTCGTTATAGTTATAACTCCATATTGTAAAAGATATGGGAAAGTTGCCTCCAGGAATCTTAAAAAACTCCCTCGCCTTTATAATAAACCCCTTTTCATATTTGAAATGTTTATCAAATATCTCTCTGAATTTTCTATATGTAGGACGAGGAATAAGCCACGATGTTGGTGTGAAAATCATTAAGATTGGCTTAAAATCTGGGTTCTCCTCCACCTGTAATATACATATATTTAGAATCTGACCGAGAAAGGCAAGGTATCTCTCTCTTCCCGCATCTTCGCCCGTTAATTCTATTATTGATTTATGAATTTTATAATCTGCTTTATTTTCTATAAGGAATTTCTCATTCTCATCAGTATTCTTATACGGTGGATTCAGTAAAAATGCCAATGGTTTGTATAACTTTAAGCCCTTCTCCTTCAATTCATTTTTGACTATTTCCATATATTCACTAGCGGACTTATCAAGAAAATTCAGACCTTCGTTTAATGTTGTTTTGGGAACAATTGTGAATCCGATCTTTATTTGACTTCTGTCTGCCTTCATTCTTCTTTCTATTATCTTTAAAAGGTCTGGTTCAAGTTCTGATACAATCTTGTGTTTGATATGATTTCGCCAACTTGTTACAAGATTACCTGAACCAGCAGCGGGGTCAAATACAATATATTTTTCGCCTAATTTCTTTTCAAAATATTGATGGACAAACCAGAGGGCAAATTTACTCAAATTTATATCTGTGAAAAAAACACCATGATGAGTTGTATATTCAGGGTCTAATCTTGATATAACCTCATCAAATCTACTGAAATAATAGTCAACTGTTAATCCCGACCCCTCATTTGTAAATATATAGTGGCTTTCAATAAATTTTCTCAGTTCTTCACTCTTTAATGGATTTACATAGAATCTTTCACTCGCCCTTCCACCACTATTTCCGATAACAAATAAATGAGTGGGGTCGCTATTTGGCGGATGTGGAACTCTCGCTGTTATGTCCCAATAATAAATAATAGAATAAAAACAATGAATTGCCTCCATAGGGTCATCAAAGTAGTTTTTAAGTTGTTCAATCTTCATAATGAAATTCTTTGGATTAATCTGCTGTCGGACAGATTCAAGATTTTTCAATCTGTCAACAAACTCTGATAGACAAATATCAATATTAAAGATGCCCTCAAAATCATCTGGCTTTAATAAGAAATCGCTGGCTTTAAGTATCTCATTTTGTTGTCCCTTATTTGTCTTTCTTGCATTCTTCATGCCTACATCACTTGCGCTCTTAAAAGCATTAGTTTCATTTGCTATATCCAAGGCAAATGATGGAATATCTTTTACCTTCCATAAACCAATAAATTTATGGGCAATTACACATATCGCTGAAAATTCTATGCCCTTCTTTTTGTAATGAAGAACCTGATAAAATCCTGATAACCAGTCCTCATAATTAGTTTTTAATTCAATGCCAATCTGCCTTTCAATATAAATATCAGCACCTTCTGCATCTGACTCTCTATGAAACAGTTTTTTTCCAAAAATGGCTTTGAAAAATGGAAAAACAAGGTGGTCAGTAGCACTCTCAGATTTCTCACTCCCGCCTGACCATCGGGCAGGTAATAGATATTCTTTTAATTGCTCTATCTCTCTTTTCATTCTATTTTCATTTTAATATTTAGAATATTAATATCAAATATTTATTTCAAATGTTCATTATTTATGTATATCAAAAAATTCTTAAATTATGAATTCATTTACCCTCACCTCCGCCCACTTCCTCCATCCTCTCCTCAACCTCCATCACCCTTATTGCAAAACTGCCATCACCTTTTACTTCTGTATAGACAATCTTTGTTCCATCTGATGAAAATGATGGCGCTATATCATCTCCTTCTCCACTCGTAAGTTTAACCCTCCTAAGCCCATCTGTCGTCATAAGCCATATATCATAACTACCATCAACATTGGATGAATAGAGAATACGCGTGCCATCGGGACTGAACGATGGAAAGAGTTCCACGCTACTATCACTTGTCACCTGATACAGCCCCCTGCCATCTCTCCCAACTACCCATATATCGCTCTCACCACCCCTCTCGCTCACAAATACAACCCTCCCCGAGCCATCACCCGCAAATGATGGCTGAATATCAACAGAGGGGTGCGATGAAAGTTCCCTAAGGTTCTTTCCATAGGAATCACAAATCCATATATCAAAGTCACCACCATAATTGCTATGAAAAACAACGCTTCCGCTTGCAGTATCAACACTCGGATACTCATTAAATCCCTTTCTGTTAGTAATCTGAACGAAGCCCTCCTTAGCGCTCTTCATCCATATCTCTTCACCTTCTGACCTTGTGCTGAAGAAATATATATCGCCACCGGATATAGTTGGACAGAGGTCGTCGCTCTCACTTTCTGTTATTCTTTTCGTTTTGCCATCTTTAATATTTATTTGCCAGATGTTGTCACTCTTACTATCACCTAAAATAGCATTAAACAGTATACCCTCACCACTAGGCGTAAATGTTGCTTTAGGTATCCACCTGCTCTTAATATTCTCAATGACTGGCTTGTCAGAGATGACGGATACAGGTATTGTTGAACTTACAGAACCTGTCTCACCAAGTATAATGCCGATATCTGAAAGAACTGGTGGCTGGGTAAAGACATACCTGCTAACTACCTTACCCTCGCTATTCACACCAATGAGAATAGGCAAGGGCGAATTCATTACATAGGACTCTTCCGCCCTCGGGTTGATGAGGGCAACCTGTATGTCAAGTTTTACAGCATCGCTCAGTTTTTTCAGGATTCCTACATCATCAGAGTCAATAAGGACTAAAACACTTGCCCTGCCGACAATGTCTTCTGATAAAAACTGCATTCTCTTTATATCATCAATTAGGTTTTTGTCGTTTGGCGATATGATATAGATAACAAGTGGACCCTTCTTCAATGAATAACCTATGTCTATAAAGCCAATCTCTTTTCTGAACCTGTATAATGGAAGGTCTTGTCCCTTTATTACTGGCTTTGCCTTTGGGAACGGCAGATTAGCAGAAACAAACATCTCCTCAATTGTCTGAGGCACTACTCCCTCACTCCAATAGACAGCCCTGCCATTATTATCTATTAGAGAGATAAAATAACCACTTGAAATATCTTGGGGCAAAACATTCTCACTGGTCATCACATTGAAAGCGTCAGAATATGCCTCAGTTATCTTCTTCGCTATTAAATCAGCACCCTCACCACAGATAACAAGAACTGGTGATATGTCTCCACCACAATACATAGAAATAGCATTGAACCTATCAGCCACCTCACCAACCCTATCAGTATTAGAATATAGAGCGACTGTATATGCAGAACCACGATATATTGCATCAACATCTGAAATCTCTAAGGTTACTCCATCCTTCTCTATTGTTAATGAAAATACATAACAATTAATTAATATTATGAATAAGAAAGGATATATCTTTTGTGGCATTGGGGAGGCAACCTCAATCCTTAAAAATATAGAAATCCTTTGGCATTAGAACAGAAATCATTGAACCATCACCAAGGCACCATAATTTTGGGAAGCCACTTAGAATGTAGTAAGTGGTCATTATATCCCTCTCTATCTGATACCCACGATTATCAAGGACAAATATGTTTGGCTCTACAAACCTTGTCTCTTCTGGAGTGCTTTCTCCAAGGTCTCTCACCACACCACAATACATCTTCCCACCAGCATTTGTAATAGCAATGTCGGTTACAAAGACAGTCGGGTCAGTAATCTCAAAAGTCCATTTCTCTATATAGTTCACTGCATCAATGCTCATTATCTTCTCCCTGTTCCATATTGCAAGATATGAGCCATCTGTTGAATACTTCATACCAATAGGATTTGAAACATCAATTTGATACTTATAGTCAAGGTATTCGCGCTTGTAGAAGTAGATAAACTTACCATCTGTGCAAGCGAAATTATCTCCATTATCTTTTAATGCGATAATATCGTAACTGGGAATATCTGCAATCTCATTTCCTCCTGTATCTATGATAATGAGACCATCTTTTTCACAGTCAAAGAGAATGAAACCCGAGAGGTTGACGATAATATCCTTAAAGTTATCATAATCAAGTGTCTTTGTTATCATGCCATCTGAGTCATAGAAATGAACCTTCGTGGAGCCAGAGTTAGAAGGTGTGTAGCCGATTAGATATGAGCCATCATCAGGGACTATGTAGTTGGTGTCAGATGAGACGGTTGAATAGAGAGGTGTAGTATTATCTACATTATAAAGTTCAAGTTTACCCGAGACCTTATTGTATATCACAAAGAACTTGCCCTGTGGTGATGCAAAGCAGGTGTCGCCCTCAAAGAGTTCTTTGAATTTCTTGACTGTGCCGTTGACATCAACCCTTACAATACTATCTGGTAGAACGACGAGATACCAGTCACCATTAGCCCTGCTTACAGAGACAATCTCCCTCGTGTAGTTGAACTCCTGTGAGAGGAACATAGCATTTGATGTATTAACAGCAATAATTAAAGACAGAATTATGGTTAAATAACAAATAAAAATAAGACGCATAAGCACCTCCAATTAATTGTAATTATAACAAAAATTGTAATTTTGAAGGGTTAAAGAATTTAAAACAAAGGGTGGAAGGTTGCTCTTCCCCCATAATTTTTGAGTATGGGATATTTTTAGTTAACAACGATAACTTTCAAGTTCTTATCTACATCTGATGAAGAGATATTAACTAGATGTATGCCCAATAAAAGTCTAATTATCATTTAATATTAAATCAAATTTATATTTCATATTAATTTATAAATTGAAATCTATCTATTATTGACATATTCTTATTATATGCCAAGGTTTGTGGTTGCCGAGCACTGGGCGAGAGCCCACCACTTTGACCTTCGCCTTGAAAAAGATGGCGTTCTATGGTCGTGGGCTGTCCCGAAGGGCGTCCCGCTTGAGACGGGCATCCGCCACCTCGCTGTCCGCACAGAAGACCACGACATATCCGCCCTTGACTTTGAGGGCGAGATTGAGGAAGGTCAGTATGGCGCCGGAAGGGTCGCAATATGGGACAAAGGTGATTTCACATTTGACTCTGTGAAAGAGACAAAGATTGTCTTCTTCGTAAGTGGCAATAAAATGAAGGGGAAGTATGTCCTCGTGAAGATGCCGAAGTGGGGTGAGAATGCCTGGCTTATATTCAAGGGCAAGGAGGACGATTGAGCAAGTTATTCAGAATTGGGATTGTCGGAGGCATCTGCACGGGCAAGTCCACAGTAGCAGATGTTTTTGCATTATCAGGTCTTCCTGTAATAAGCGGTGATGAGGTGGGGCATCAGGTTCTTGAAAACAGTAGTATAATTAAAAATATAATCTCACGATTTGGCAATAGTATGATAACTAATGATGGTAAAATAGATAGAACTAAGTTATCAAATATTGTATTTTCAAACAGAGATAAATTAAGAATATTAAATGAGATAATTACACCTCAGATTACAATAAGAATTGTAAGAAAGTTAATAGAATTAAAGAATTTGGGTGAGAAGGCAGTAGTAGTTGATGCGGCTCTGATATATGAGTGGGGGACAGAAAAACTTTATGACATAATCATAATGACAATAGCACCAAACGAGAGAAGATTAAGATGGATTATGGAGCGTTTTAACATAGACAGGGCGAATGCTCATAGGAGATTAGAGATTCACAGAGATATAGAAGGAAGAATTCTCCTTTCTGAGCGACTTCCCGATTATATAATATCAAATGATGGAAATATATCCCTTCTGAAAGAAAAGGCGAAGAATGTAGTGAAGGAGGTGAAAATACTAAGTGAGTTATATAGTAAAGGTCTCGTCAAAGATATCGGCAGGGCACAGGATAAGGGGTTACAGCGGAAAGTGCGAGAATATCCACGGTCATAACTTTCTCATAGAGGTTGAGATAAAAGGCGACATCCTTAATGAGATAGGCATTCTCATTGACTTCAGGGAGGCAAAAAGAATTCTCAATAGTTTTCTTGATAAGATTGACCACACTGTCTTAAATGACACAGAGTATTTCAGCGAGTTGAATCCCACAGCGGAGAATATTGCTATGGTAATATATGAGAACATATCGGGAGATATAAGTAATATATCTGGTGGTAAGACAAAGGTAATTTCAGTAAAAGTGTGGGAGACAGATGACAACTGCGCCGAATATAGAATATAGAGCAGTATCTTTAATCTCAGGTGGTCTTGACTCAACGCTTGCGACAATACTTGCCAGAAAGACCTACGGGAGTTTGCTTGCACTTACATTTGATTATGGTCAAATCTGTGCAGAAAAAGAGATTGAACATTCAAAGAAGATAGCAAAGAGCATTGGAATAGAGAGCAGGGTCATAAAAATAGATATATACAGAGAGATACCCGAAATGACTGTGGGCTTTTTAATATCGGGCGCTCTTTCAGATAAAGAGTTAAGTTATTGGGTGCCTAACAGAAATGGCGTGATGCTTGAGATAGCAGGGGCTATCGCAGAAGGCATTGGTGCCGAGTATGTGGTAATTGGCTTTAATGCTACAGAAGCGGAGGGCTTTCCCGATAACACTCTTGAATACCTTGATGCGATAAACAATGCCTTCAGATATTCCACCAAAGGCAGAATCAAGGTTATCTCACCAACAGCGAGAATGACTAAGACAGAGATTGTTAGTATGCTAAATGAAATGAACTTTCCTATAGAATACATATATCCCTGTTATATTGGTGGAAGACTCCTCTGCGGCAAGTGCCCCTCTTGCTTGAAATTTATAAAAGCACTTCAAGATGTTGGCATATATGAGAGATACAAGTGGAGGTTTTCAAATGCCACTTAATACATACCTATTTGATGGAACGCTAAAATATACGGGTGATGAACTTCGTTCACACTTTGCCCTTGAAGAGTTCGGTGTTGAGGGCGATAGCATCGTAGCATTCAGAGGTCCCTGTAAGATTGATGGTGGTCATCTTGTTGATATGGAGGAGGTTATAAAAGGCGAGAAGATATACTCACCCGATATGCTCCATTTTATAACTGAGATATTTAGACCCGATATAGATAGAGCAGTCCTCATTCAGAGGTTGATAACGGGCATAATCATTGAGCAGATGAGGGTGATAAAAGGTGATATAGAGGGTCTTCACAGGAAGGGCGATGACATATATATTGGTGATAGAAAACTCAGTATATCAATTGCGACAGTGAGCCCTATTTCTATGTTAATTCATCATGGTCTGAATATATGCACGGAGCGCGTGAATTTGCCTGTTATCTGCCTTGAGGAGATAGGCATTGACAATGTAGAACTCGCAATGCTCATATTGAAGGCAGTGGAAGGTGAGTATGCAAGTATTGAGAGGGCGACAAGGAAGGTTCGTTGGGTGAGGTAGAGAATATCATAATTTCAAATTATGCCAAGAAATGCCTATATTTCTGAGATATTTCAATCAATTGAGGGCGAGGGGCTAAGGGCTGGCACTCTTTCACTGTTTATAAGATTTGCTGGATGCAATCTTAACTGCCACCCTTGTGATACAAAATACTCATGGGAAGATAAACTTAAAGAATCTAGTATCTACCTTAAAGGTAAGAAAGAAAGTATAGATAATCCTATAAGTGTGGATTTGCTGACCAAAGTTATCTCAAAATTCAGTAAGACAAAACGAATTGTCCTCACAGGTGGTGAGCCACTTTTACAGGCGGGCTTCATTGAGGAATTTGCCAAAACTGCCCAGTCAGAGAGAGACATCTGTGTTGAGACAAACTCATCCCTGCCACATAAACTTGCGAGGGTCATACCCTACATTAGCGAGGTCTCCTGCGATGTGAAACTTAACTCAGTATGGGGTGTAGAGCAGGACGAGGTTAAACTTAAGCGATTCTTAAAGATTGCAAGACAACGTCTCTGCTGGGTCAAATGTGTAGTAAAGCCAGATACAAAGGTAAAAGAGATAGAACACATATCAAGATTGGTTTCATCCGTCTCACCAACTATTCCGCTTATCTTCCACCCACTTGATGGTTCTTTTGATTTTAATTTTGATAATATCAGAAAGGTATTGGAAATTGCGGGAAAACACCTATTTGATGTCAGATTTCTGCCAAGGATTCATAAAGTTCTAAACCTGAGATGAGAGAGAAAGCACTTAGATTCATAGCGATGACATATTCAGAGGGATTGTCGCCTCAAACATGCATAGATGCAGTGGAAATAAGATTTGGTGAGGTTGTCTTTGCCTGCCTTCCATACAATTTCAGTTCATATACAAATTACTACGAAAGCGAGATGGGTGAGAACTTAATGAAGATAATGATGATAGTAAGGGGCTCATTTAAGCAAACCGACCTATATGCATTCAAGATGGATGCAATATCATTAGAGGAGAAGTTTAAGGAGAAGGGTTCACGCAGGTTGAATATTGACCCTGGCTATCTCACGCCATCAAAACTTGTGCTCGCAACCCACAAGGAATACTCAAGTGCGATAGCAATTGGTGAGGGCGTAAATGCTATAGTTGAGTTGGTATTCCATAAGGGAAGTTTTGAGCCACTCTTGTGGACATATAGGGACTATATTGATAAGATAGAGTTTTTCAATACTGCAAGGAAGTGCCTTGGACTATGGATATGAAGAGATTAGAGGACATCATAGGAAGAAGTGTAGAGACAAAATCTCCCGAGGAGACGATGGAATTTGGAAGGACGCTTTCTGGTCTTCTCTGCGAGGGTAGTGTCATAGCGTTGATAGGAGAACTTGGTGCGGGTAAGACGGTGCTTATAAAGGGAATAGCGGAGGGTCTTGGAATAACAGATATTATAACTAGCCCAACATTTATAATTGCCAACTTCTATCTTGGCAGAATGCCCTTCGCCCATATTGACCTCTATCGCACTACCGACAGCGATGCTATAGAGAGTGGAATATATGAATACTTTCTTGAAGATGGAATAACTTGTGTTGAGTGGGCGGACAGGGCGCCTTCTATTATTCCAACCTATGCTATCAAGATAACAATTGATATACTTGATGAAGAAAGAAGGTTGATTAGAGTATCAAAATGGGGCAATAATGAAGGATAAACTTATTCTTGCTATTGATGCGTCAACGCCACTATCGTCTGTCTGTATATCAGAGGGTGAGAGAATAATCTCAAGCACATCAGTAAAACCAAAGATGGGGCATTCAGAAACATTAGTTCCAATCATAGAATCCTTATTGAAATCATCATCACTTATGATAAAGGACTTTGATGTTATCGCAACAACTATTGGACCAGGGACATTTACGGGAATAAGGGTTGGTATATCAACAGCGGAGGGGCTCGCAATACCATGGGGCATAAAGACAATTGGCGTGAGGACAACACTTGCTATGGCGATGGCAGTCGGAAGATGCGTTGAGAGACAGGCAGTCATAATTGATGCGAGGCGGGGCATGGCATATATAGAGAAGTTTATTCAGCCAGAGGTTGATGGGCTTCCAAAGTCAGATGGCGAGATTATGCTTGTGGAATATGAGAGAATGAAAGACACTATCAATGGCTGGATGCCCGTCGCACTTAAAGAGCAGGTAACATATATACTTCTGACTGAATATGGACTATCACCAATTCCTGTTCTAACGCCGATTGCCTGTGGTGTTTCAGGGGTGGCGAACCATTACATCAAAAACAATATAGAGGCGCCACTAAAACCGCTTTATATAAGAGAGCCAAATTAGTGTATATTAGAATATGACTGATAGAGAAATCATAGACAAGATAGAAATAGTGAAGATGGAACTGAGTCATCTTGATGATGTTATAGAGATAGAGAGGTCTGCTTTTTCTGACCCCTGGTCATACAGAATGTTCGTGAGCGAACTGAAACTGCCACAGACAATATACTTTGTGGCTCTCTCAGATAATAAGGTCGTTGGTTATGTTGGAGGGTGGATTGTATCTAATGAACTGCACATAACGAATCTTGCGGTTGCGGGAACACACAGGGGTAAGGGCATAGCAAACAAACTGTTAGAAAGGTTATTTGAAACTGCAATTGAGAAGGGCTGTGATATTGCCTACCTTGAGGTGAGGGCGTCAAACACTCCCGCCCAGAACCTGTATAATAAACTCGGTTTTGAGGTCGCATATACAAGAAAGGGTTATTACACAAAGCCGGCTGAGGATGCAATTTTGATGGTCAAGAGGTTGTAGCGTCCTCACTCCTGTGAGGACGAAAGAGGTTCGTCGCCATAGGAATGGCGATTATGATAAATTTGTGACAGCATATAGACACACGTTTTTAAGCTTACATTCTACACATCTTGGAGTTGCTATACATATATTGTATCTATCTTTTGCTGAAAATGACCATATGAAGATATCTATAATTCCTGGATTGTTACCAAGGTCTATTTCTTCAACTTTATAACCATTCAAATATTCTTTACAAAATATACACATAGAATTCTGAATATCATTTCTTTCTAAAGGGTCACTTTTTTCAATACTGCTACAACTATGATATATTCCACTTCTAACGATAAATCTCATCTCATGTCTATCCATAGGTATTCTATCCCAATATCCAAAGTCACGGAGATAGTTGTCCCTTCCTTTTTCACCTAACACTATTGTTTTATTATTTCTTGCTAAATTATAAAGTTTTTTTGTGAATTCCTGTAGTGAATCATATTCAAGGAGTTGATTTATATTCTCCCTTCTTTTTTTACCCAACTAAAATTACTAATACTTTTTTTGCTTCTTCTGTTCTAAAATTTTTACCATGTTTTTCAACAAAAGAATTCCACTGTTCTTCAAAACTTTTTCGAGATAACTTACGACGCCATCCTCCAGTTTTTAGTAACTCAATTATCATTAGCAGTGCATTTAAATAGTTAGGTTCTCTCTGAAGAATATTTCTATTATCTTTAAAAATTTAAGGTCGTCAATTATATGTTCTTTAGCATGAATATCGTTTAACATCCAACATATAGTTTCCTTAAATTTCTCAGCGAATCTATCTATGCAAAATTCCATTTTTCTATCATTTCTCACTTTCATATCTTAACCCCCTAGTAAACTAATCAATTTCCTCAAGCAAATTTTCACCATTATAAAATGAAAAAGACCATAGTCGCTACATAATACCATTGAAGATGCGCTTGTGATGGTGAAGAGATTGAAGGGATAGAGTTATATTATAATTAATTCTTATCAATATGAATTTATTAACCAAGTATGAATATTCATTTTTGTTTATTATTATTTATAAATATATAAGCCATATTTCAAGAATTATCTCCAATTTATTTCATCTAATTTACAAGAAAAGCAATTAATATCGGTAAAACCAAAAGTAGATTGAAATACCCATAATTTTTCTGATCCAATACATAAACTGTATATTTCCTTATCGGCATCACCTTGATAAAATATCCTAATCCAGTTCTCATAATTATTAAAATTTTTCTTTTTAAGAATAGGATAATCAGAAGCTGTATCAGATATCAAAAATATACAATCATTATATACTGATATGTCCGAACACTTATAATTTATCGTTATAGATAAATCTAAATCTTCTATATTTTCATTATCTGTATTAAATTTTATAAATTTTATTAATCCATCAGTATTATAACCAATTATAATATTATTTTCATCATAATTTTCAATTCCAATAAAATTTTTATCATTAAATGAATAATCATCTATAATTTCTCCACTTTTTTTATCTATTTTGAAAATTGTATGCTCACCAACACCGTAAATATAATTATTGTGAAATACGAAGTCAAATATGTTAGTGTATATTATTTTATTTTCTATTATTTCACCTGTTTTAGATGAAATTTTATATATAAAAGTAGGAGAATGGTCAGTAAAAATAGTAATCCAAATATATGGATCGTCAAAATATGTCTTATATGAATCATAATAAGGATTCCAATCTATATTATTAACATTAAATGTTAATTTAAATTCATTGCCTGGTATATCGCCTTCCTTTATGCAAGAAATACAATTTAATAATACTAATCCAGTAATTAATATTCCAATGTAAATTATATAATTAATAGATTTAAATTCATTAATTATCATGAAAATCCTACTTTTCAGGCTCCTTAAGTTCTTTTATCTTTCTATATTTTTCATTAATTTCATCTTTAATAGTTTTTATCTCTTCTAAAATATTTGAATTATAACTATGAGTTCTTTTAATAGTATGTATTAAATTAATTCCATAAAGTATTGTTGTTGCTGTTATTGAATAAAACCACATATTTTTCCAAAATTTAGCTTCTTTAACCTCATAATTTCCTGCATTTTTTACAATAGAGTTATGCTTTAATGCAGAAAAATAAGATAATAAGATTCCACCTGATAAACCTGAAATATATATTAAAGAAGCATTTTTTGAAATTCCTGTTCCGGGTATAATTGCTGATTCAATTAAATGTAATCCAGTGTTTTTATAATTGTTTTTTAATTTATTTATATTTTCTTCTTTATCTTTAATAATCATTTCTAAATTTTCTAATACTTTTTCATTTATTCTTTCTTTGGTTTTATTTATCCAATTTTCTGATTCAACATTATATGGATTAATTTTTAATAATTTATTAAAATTATCAAGTGCAGCTTCAAATTTCTCTTGTTCAAACAATGTTTTTCCATTTACTAAATATACATCTTCTAATTTCTTCTCGGTTTTATTTTTCCAATCTTTTGCTTCGATATTATTAGGGTCAATTTTATTAAAATTATTAAAAGCATCTTCATATTTATCTAACTGAAATAAAATTTTACCATTTAGTAAATATATATCTTCTTCTGAAGGTTTAATATCAATATCTATTATATTAATTGTATTAATTGCTTCCTGTAATTCTTCTAATGCTTGTTCATATTCTTTTTCCTCATATAGTTTTAATGAACTATCATAAGATTTTTTTCTTAATATCTTTGCTTTTTTTTCTTCTTCTTTTGCTTTTTTAACTTCTTCTAAATGTTTTTTCTTCTCTCTTTCTAATATTTCAGATTTATCTTCGTATAAACCATATGATTTTAAACCTAAGGAATCTGGATCTAAACCTATAGATTTAAAATATCTATACATCTCTTCATATACTTTATCTCTAACAAATTCGGTAGCTTCAAATAATTCATCCTGTTTCAAACTATAAACAGGTTTTATGGCTACAACTTTGCAGTTATATATATATTCTTCATTTCCAGTTTCTAAGTCACAATATTTTATATAATCTTTCCCTACTTTTATCCATTTAGCTATTCCAATGTATCCTGGATTAGCATTTCCATAAATAATAAGACCATATATATAATATGTGTTTGGATTGTTATAAATAATCGTTTTAGAAAAACAAATACTAAACATTAAAACAATCAAAATCAATATAATATTTCTCATATAACTAACTCCTTTTACTTAACCTCTTCAATAAGTTTTTCACCATTGTAAAATCCACAAGCCCAGCCAATCTTATCTTCTTCACCTTTTACTTTATACCAATCACCTTTCTTATCATAATACTCATATATTCTATTTGAAACTAGAACATCTATAGGTTCATAATCAGTTCCTGGACCAGAACGAACATTAAGACCAACATCCGATAAGACCTTAATCTTTCCTAAAAATTCTCCTTTTTCTTCCTTTTTACTTTCAGATGTTTCTTCTGATGGCTTAAACTCCAATAAAGTAATATTTACATTCATTTTTTTAGCATAATTAACGATTTCTTTATGCTTATCAATATATTTACCTAATATTATTTTTAGTTCTCCTTGTTTTTCAGTCAGTTTTGTATTAATATCTTTCAATTCATTTTTTGCATCAATTAAACTTGATTCATCATAATAATAATAGTTTTTCATTCTATTAATTTCATCTTCTTTTGTTAATGAACTAACATATATATCATTTAATTCTCGTGACTTTTCTAAGCCCTCCAAAGCTAGATTTATTGTTGATAGTAAAGTTAAAAAAACTTTTGATGAGTTTTTATTTGGTATATCAATTCTATATAAATTACTTTTTAAGGCAGATATATCACCTGAAATTGAGTTTGCTTTATCGTTAAAATCTTTTATAGTTATATTATTAGAGGAAAAAATCTTATTTATATCATCTACTATAAAAGAGTATTCAATAAATATAGGTCTTAGTGATTTTTCAAACTTATAATTATCTATAAAAATACTGAAATACCATGTTAATATGCCAACAATAAAAAGAATTAAGACACCGAAACCAAATAAATCCCATCTTCTTTTCTTAAACCAATTTATGAATGACTCATCCAATTTATTTTTTTCATTTTTAAAATCATCCATATATGATAACCTTCTTTCATAATTATAAAATATTTTCTAATAAACTCTATAATCCTTTTATATATAAAATAATACCAAACCAACATAGTCATATTGCGTCTATTAAATAAAAATTTTTTAGATTATTTCACTTTTTACTGCCCCCCATAACTTACGCCCATCTCTATGCCCACCTTCTCAGATAACGGATATGTCACGCCCGTCAATGTTATTGACAGATTCCTCTCGTATGTAATGCTCACCTCTGCCCAGACGACGCCAATGCCATCCACGAACATTATTGTGCCCTCGCCCGTGCCAAACGCCTGTCCTATCGTCCCACCTATCGGCACCTTTATACTCGTCAGTTCCTCTGCCTTTATCTTCACCGTTACCACCTCACAGGTCTTACCAATATACTCGCTTTCACCTGCAAATGTGTATTCAATGAGCATCTTCTCTTCTATCTTCGTCTTCTCATCAGAAGATAATGGAAACGCATAGTTCACAGAGACAACAGATTTATCATCACCCGCCCGGGCAGGAGGAAATAATAGGGCGCAGATGAGATTTGTGCTATAAGGGTTGAACTCGGTTGCTATGGTTTCTATGCCATCAATGGTTGACACACTGCCGTCATCTGACAGGTGGAATGTAAGTGGCTGTGAGAATATAGAAGATATTGCCTGTGGCGGTGTAAGCGGATTGCCGTTGAATAGATAGACCTGCATAAAGTTGCTAAATGTTGCGACTGCTGTCATTGGGTCCTGATACTGAATGTGTGCCATCATAGAGACATCGTAATTTTCTTCATTGGGCATATCAAGAGAGCGAGCTATTCCCTTCGGGTCATCGGTAATTATAGTTGTCTTGCCGAGGGCAATCTCAACATCGTATGAGAATGAGACAGATATAAATAAATACAAAACGACAAATAAAGAAAGCCCTCTCATCACTATGAGATTATAACAATTCGCCAATATTTTAAATAGAAATCGTCAATACTACTGCCAACCAATAAGATGGCTGAAGAAGAAGAGATAGGCGCCTACCCAAAGTAGGTATGAATTGCTATAGTCATCAACATAAGCGACTGTTTGATAACTTGAGTTCTTTATGTCGCCGTCATCCTCAATGTATGCGATGGTGGAATAACCTGAGTTCTTGACATCGCCATCGTCTTCTATGTAGCCAATTGTTCTATAACTGGCATCTTTTACATCGCCATCTTTTTCAATATAACCGATTGTGCGATAACTATCATCCTTTACATCGCCGTCATCTTCAATGTAGCCGATTGTGCGATAACTGCTATCTTTTACAGTGCCATCGTCATCAATATAGGCAATGGTGCTATAAGATGAGTTCTTGATAGTAAGGTCGCTTAATGCAAATTCAACAAAAACAGTAAAAATAATTAAAATAATTAATAATATATACCTCATAAATGCCTCCTTAATATACTAAAACATTTTAATTAGATTTTATATAAAATTAATCAAAAATAGTATATAATACATTTTATGGTAGAAAAACAGGAAACAAATAGAAATATATATACAATGGGATACGAAGGAATAAAAATAGAAAACTTCATAGAAAAGATAAAATCTAATAATATTAAAATCATAATAGATGTTAGGGACTACCCAAAAAGCAGGAAAAGGGGGTTCTCAAAATCTCAGTTAGAAAAGATATTAAAAGATAGACATATTTTATATTTTCATTTTAAAGAACTGGGGACTCCTATTGAATTAAGAAAATACCTTAAAAAATATAATGATTTTAAAAGATTTAAAAAGGACTTTAAGAAATTATTAGCAGATAAAGAAGGTGACATTAAAAAATTAATATATCTTGCAAGAGAAAGTAGTATATGCTTGATGTGTTTTGAAAGAAAAGCAGATACCTGCCATCGCTCTTTAATAGTTGATGAAATAAATAAGAATTCAAATAACTTTTTTAATATAATAAATTTATGAAAAAAATTCTTGATAATGAATGGGTTACTAAAGAAGTATTAATAACAGTAAAGGCATATCCTAATCCAAGTATTAGTCACAGAGAAACATGTTGTATTGCTGGTATAACAAATGAAAAAGAATGGATTAGAATATATCCTGTAAAATTTAGGGAACTTAATATAGAAAAAAGACCAAGAAAATATGACATTTTTAGAATGAAAGTATTTAAAGATAAACATGACAAAAGAATTGAGAGTTATAGACCTGATGAAGAATCTTTTGAAAAGATTGGACATTTAAGAAAATGGGAGGAAAGAAAGGAATGGATTTTACCAATAGCAAGTAAATCAATGTGTGAAATTCAATATTTATCGGATGAACACAAAAAATCTTTAGGAATATTTAAGCCATTAAAAATAGTTGATTTAATAATTGAAGAAGATGATTTAGAATGGAAACCTAGACAAATTGCAATAATGAAACAAACACTATTATTTGAAAAATCAAAAGATATTTTAGAAAAAATTCCATATAAGTTTAGTTATCATTATTTTTGTAATGAACCAACATGTAGAGGTCATAAACAAATCATAGTTGATTGGGAAATATGTGAGTTATATAGAAAGATGAGAAATAAATATGGTAATGATATAGAATCAATTAAAAGAGATATTAAAAATAAATTCTTATATGAAATTTTTGGACCTGAAAAAGATACTCATCTCTTTGTAGGTGATTTGCATTGGCATCCAGGAAGTTTTATAATTTTAGGTGTTTTTTGGCCTCCAATTGAAAAAATTATAAAATTATTTAATTGATAATTAATCCTTCATATGTTAAAGAACATAATTATTTATATTATTTAAAACATAAATCTATATTTTATATTAAATGAGTATTTATAGGCGCCCTCCTCTGAGTATGTCTGACTTGTTATTGAAAATCTCCGCCCGAGATAATACTCCGCTCCAAATGTCTGACCCTGCGTCGTATATAGGTCGCTCGTCATACTTATGTAAAACTTCCTCGTTACATACTTGCCCACTGTTATCTTTACTGACTCCTGTCCCTCACCACTTATCAGATTCGTCCTTATTCTCAATGTGTCAAGCCCCGTTCCACGCCTTAGTGAGCGAGATAGTTCATCTTCAATATAGCGCTGAACATACTCTCGCGACTGACTGCCCGCAATTTCACCCCCGGACATCTCTCTGTATTCGTCCCAGGTCATATCAAGCACAACTATCGTAATGATATCCTGCTGTGATAGGTTGGGGAAGTCAGGCGAGTATAAACTTATCTCTGGCTCCTTCAATGTCCCCTTAATCTGTATGTAAACGGGTGACTCTTTCTTTGTTTCTTGGTCTCTTATCATTAGCGAACCAAGTATATCAATAGTCGGATTTATCTCGCTTGTGCCTTGAAATACAACCTTGCCACTCTCAATTGCGAAGTCCTTTTTCAAGAAGTAATAATAACCCCTTATAGCACTCAACTGACCTGTGACATTAAACTCGCCATTCTTCCTTCTTACCACCATATCTGTTGAAAGTTCAATATCAGAAGATGAGTTTCTCAACCAGATATTATTCTCACCTGATACATACACCTCTATGTCCATACTGTTCCTTGGTGCAACACCTACCTCTCCTCCCTCTGTGAAATTGTATGTTATCAGACCCTCATGAACCTTCACCTTGCCAACAAGGGCAAAGTCCTTATATGGAGTTCCAGTAAGCACTACATCCGCAGTTATAATACCGGTTGTCTTTGGAACGCCCCTTAAAACACAATTTGAAAGTAATATATGCATATTAAAGGCAGGTATGCCAATTGGAATTGTGAATTTAATACTGCCCGATGCTTTAACAGAGCCCTTGTCCATTTCACCAATAATGGGGTCATTATCATTGATAACGATGGACATACCATTTAAAGTCAGATTACCATTTATATTTCTAATCTGGGCACCATACTTACCTATCACAACATAGCCGCCTTTTACATTAACAATTCCATCAAAGTTCGGTGAATTAGGCATGCCTGATAATCTAATCTGGGCATCTGCCTTCCCCTTATCAACAAAGACCCACTCTGTAAAGTTGTTTGTAAATCTCAGGTCAAAGTCAGTAAAGTTAATATTAAGATTGAGAGGTTTATAAAATGGATTCTTTCTTTCCACTAGTTGTGACAGATTTATAGGAACATCACCGTTCATAGAAAATTTTCCTATTGAACCACTAACATCAAATTCATCAATATGAACATTATTATCAAGATAATGAAGGGCGATATTAACATCTGCATCTTCCATATATTTTAATGGACCAGAATTAATACCAAGTTCAAAGATAATATTGGGATTTAAGAGCGTTCCCCCAACCTTAAAACCTATCTTTCTTACAATGCCACAGAAGATGTCTCTATTACCAAATAGATGATTAAGGGCATCTAATTTCACTCCTCCACCGAAGACCTCAAATGCAATGCTATCCTTTATTATCTGTGAATCCATAATGTTGAAAGAACCACCAAGAAGTTTGAAATCACTCTTTCTAATATAAATGTTGCCATCTGAGAGATTCACGCTAAATTTTTCTGCATGAAAAATATTAAATTCATTGTTGTAGATATTGAAATCACTGAGAACTATCTCCTTATCTTTCTTATTTTTTGAGAGATACCTGATGCTACCATCTATTGAGAACCCCCCTGGTATGCTTCCTTTTATATTGTTAATAGACAACTCTTTTTCGGATACCACCCCTTCTAACGAAAGTTTATTAAATGATAACTTGTATAAGTTTAATCCATCTGCTGTTAGGTTAAAATTTCCCTCAATTGAATGACTTACATCCTTCAAATCTGCTGTCAGAAGTCCAGTATTAATACTTAGATTTTTTGCTTCCATTCCATATAATTTAATATCCGCTTTTATATCAGGTGAACTTAGTTTTCCACTCAACTGACTAACAGCATCGCATTTTCCATTGTATATTGGATAGTCAACAAAAGGTGTAATCTGCTGTAAAGGAAAGTTTGTTGAATTTACCATTAAATCTAAAATACCATCAAATCCCAATCTTCCTGTGAGGAGTGTCTCAGATTCACCTATTTTTAATGTCAATGCTACGATATCACACCCCATATTTCTAAGCCCAAGCGTTCCACTTGCTTTATCTATTGGTATTCCACCAAATTTCCCACCCTTTATCTCAAACAAGATATCTGAATTGAGGTTCTCCTTTGTGAAACCCGTGCCTGCCATCACTACACTTGCTTCTAAATCAGTGTGGATTCCTGTGAGGTTCTGAAAATATGCCATATCAAGACCACTGCAGTTGAAGTGAAGGTTGTATAGTGAATTCTTACCTTTGTTAAACAGTTCTGCCTCACCATTAAAGCGACCACCTCCCATTACTATGTCAATATTCTGAGCATAGAGATGCCCTTCACTATATGTGTAATCCATTGACATGCTCTTATAGGGATAGTTGACAAGTTTGCCATCTCTCAGGTTAACATTGCCGACGCTCTTAAACCATTCATGACCGCCTTCAAGGGTTGCATTTAAGTCCATATCGCCAGATATGATTTGCCTTTCTCCAAAGAATATTCTGTCTATTTCAGAACTCTCAAGTTTAGAACCCTCAGTTGAGATTGTCCAGTGTAGTTCAGGTGAGTATTCAACCAGACCATAGGCGTGCATATCAATAAGGTCTGTCTTTGCATATAGTCCTTCCATCAGAACGGTTCCACCGCCTGCTGTTATCTTTCCTCCAAATGATTTAACATTCAGGTCATAGGCGGGTATATAGCAATTGCTATCCATAACCTCAATTGTATTTATTCCCTTTCTAACATTGTATTTTGCATGAATATTACAATGTTCATATTCAACTATCGGAAAGTCCACATCCATTGAGTAGAATGCATCTTTTACATAGATATTGTCAATGGTCATTGTGAACTTTGATGGACCTCGTCCACCCGGTTTTGTCGGTCTGAAGACCTCCTTCAAACCGTAGTTTCCCTTGGAATCCTGACCAAGAAACACTATCGGTTTCTCTACAATTATCTCCCTTAATCTTATCTTTTTTCTTAGAAAGTCAATGATATTGTATTTGACAGTCACACTTTCAACATCAAGACAGGTTCCAGCCGAAATCTTTCCATCGTGTGCTATTACAAGACCCTTAAGCGTCACATCAGATATTAAACTCCCCGTTAATTCATCTATCCTTACCTCTCTACCACAATATTCTGCTAATTTCTCTTCGGCAATTTCTCTTAACTTTTCGTGCATATACCCACTTTGATAAGCAATAATTACAATAGACACTAATACTGCTAAAAAGAGCAGAATTCCTAAGAAAAAAATTCTCCAAAATCCTATTTTTCTTCTACTTCCTCTTCTTTTTCTTTTAATACGCATGACCCAGTGCAATATAATATATAAGTTTTACCCCCTTTTCACCCAAGGGGGTTGCCACATCAAATCTTAATGGACCAAATGGTGTGTTATATCTAAAACCAAATCCACCGCCGAACTCTAATCTGTTTGGCTTGAAATCTTCACGCTTCTCAAAAACATTACCACCATCTATAAATATAGCACCCCAGAGATTCTTTAATGGAAGTCCTATTTTAGGTATAGTTATTCTGCTTATCAAAGGTATCCTGAATCTGAAGTCAAGCCCCATAGTCATAAGAAATCTACCACCAAGTGGTTCACCAGTTGAATCAAGGGGTCCCAATTTATCTTGCTCAAAGCCCCTGACTGAATAGGCACCACCTGCGAAGAAACGCTCATATATCGGTATACTATTAGAACCAGCAACAGGTTCTATTTCACCTATTCTGTAATGCATTGCTATCAAACCACCTTCCGCAACTGGCATATATCTGTTTATCTCTACGATTGCTCTCATAAAGTTATCAGTCCCGGGAAGAAACCAACCTGCCATCTCAAATGAACCATAACTATATGCACCATTGAGAGGATTGAATGGATTGTCCCTTGAGTCATATCTCAGAGTTGATTTAAGCGATGTTACATATCTTGGTCCCTCTTTAATTTCACTATCACTTTCACCTATTTCACCCCTTGTCCATATCTTTGCCATATTATATGTCTCAAAGACCTTTATCTTTCTTGTTAAGTCCTTCTCAACCTCAAATATATAACCAAGTTTCTCATAATCATAAATGCTCTTACCAACTCTCTTAAAATAGAAACCAACCTTACCAATCAACCTCAGTCCAAATAAATATGGCTCGTAAAGCGAGACATTCGCATTCTCCTCATCTTCCTTGCTTCTAAATCCGTAAGACGCATCACCAGTGATGGTGAGTTGTCTGTTATTGCCTATAAAGTTGTTATGCCCCCAGCCAATGCCAAATTTAGCACTGTCAGGTGATTCATAGCCAGGATAGAGTTCTATATATTCTTGTTTCTCTTCTCTCATTAATAAAAGAAGGTCAACATTAACTGGTTTCTTCTCGTAATTAAGTGGCTTAAAGTCAAGGTCTGAAAACAAGCCAGTTCTGTATATCTTGCTCTTTGTCTCACTTATTAAACTTGGCTTATATGGCTCACCTTCGGTGAAAGCAAACTCACGACGGACAATCTCTTCATCAACACTCTTCAAACCCTCAATGACACAACCGCCAAAGTAAGCCATCTCACCCTTATTTATATTAAACTTTACATTACATTCTGTCTTATCTTCATTTATTGAAATATCAGAGGAAACATCAGCGTATATAAAACTCCTCTCTGCAAGGTATGAGAACATATCCCTCTCTGCTCCATTTATAGCACTCTCAGAATATGTCTGCCCGGGCGCAATATCCGTTGCCTTCCAGAGTTTCTTCTTCTCCTCATCTGTCAGACCTCCAACAATGTCAATTGACTTTATCGTGCATGGCTTCCCCTCTCTTATCTCTACATAGACCTCAACCTTGTCTATCTCCTTGTATTTGATAACCACACTAGCATCTGCCTTAAAATACCCTCTTCCACTATAGAACTCCCTTATCCCATTTTCATCAGAATCAGTAAGATATTCAAGTATGTATGACTTATAACTATCACCCTTCTTTATCTGCATCACCTCAATTATATCTTTCTTCTTGATACTCTTATTACCCTCCACCTTCAATTTAACAACCTTCAAAGTTTGTTCTACTTCATCAGCGCTATATAATGAAGATAAAGATAAAAAAAGAGATATAAGCACTATAATGAAAAATATCTTACTAAAATCCAGATTCATCTACTCTCCATGTCCCTTGTCTTCCACTCTCTGACGAGGGATAGCAATACCTCTCTCTTATTCTTATCAGGATTATCAAGAACGAACTCCAATAATCTGTTTAACACCTCACCAACTTTCTTAGATGGACCTATCTCATATACCTCCATTACATCTCTTCCATCAACTTCAAGGTCTGATAATGTTATCGCATCGCCTGCCTTAAGAATTCTCTCTATCCTCTCTCTGAACTCATCAAGGTAGGCAGGAAAACCAAAGTTTAATCCACTTGCCTGGAAGTCAGCGAGCCGTAGGTCAAATATATCCGCTATAGATTCTTCTCCAACTCGCCTTATAAACCTCCTAACCGCAGAGTCAGTCCACTCTGGAGTATAGTTGAACATATGATGTCGTATAAGATGGCAGACATACTCAGCATCCCTCTTTGGAAAGCGAATTCTACTTAATATTTCTTCTGCCATAGCCGCCGAGACAATCTCGTGATTGTAGAAGGTAACCCTCTCGTTATCTCTAATCTGTCTTGTCCTTGCCTTGCCTATATCATGCAAAAGACCTGCCCATCTAACAAGTGGCTTCTCTCTCGGTGAAAAATCCATTGAATAGAGAGAGTGAGTATATATATCATAAGAGTGAAACTCATTCTGCGTAATTCCATAACCCTCCAATATTTCTGGGAATAGATAATCCATCATCCCCGTCTCCCTCATATACTCATAGCCAATTGATGGCTTTTCTGAAAACATCATTTTCTTTAACTCATCAAGAATTCTCTCCATAGCAACGGTCTTGAAATATTCAATTGTCTTACCTATTGCATAAAATGTCTCCACATCTATATGGAAGTCAAGAACAGTTGCCAATCTTATTGCCCTGAGTGGTCTGAGACCATCCTCCTCAAATCTATCTATCGGTTCACCTACCGCCCTTATCACACCCTCTGACAAATCAGTAAGTCCATCAAATAGGTCTATGAACTCACTCTGGACGGGGTCGTATGCAAAGGCATTCACTGTGAAGTCCCGCCTTCTCAGGTCTTCTTCTATGTTATCCATAAAGACCACACTATTGGGATGTCTTGCGTCTGTGTATTTGCCCTCTTTTCTAAATGTCGTTATCTCAATCTCAAGCCCCCCTTCAACAACTGTCACTGTTCCATGTTCAATGCCCGTAGGTATTGCCTGACTAAATATCTCCATAACCTTACCTGGCTTTGCATTAGTTGCTATATCGTAGTCATCAACAACCCTTCCGAGAAGTATATCCCTAACACAGCCCCCAACAAGATATGCACTATAGCCAGCACCTTTCAATCTTCTTACTGCGAAAAGAATACCTTTGGGCAACCTAAATTCCTTCAATCTCTTTTCAAGATTACTTTCTACCATAATATAAGACCGCTCTTCTTACCAATGAGTTTACCATATAGGTTATAAAAATCACAGATTAGGAATATTTATCAATAATATTAAATAAAATTGAGATATATTATATTATTGTTTTAGATATGATAACTAAAGATGAGGTAAAGAGAAACTACGACGAGGTTCTAAAAAGGGTTAATAGTGCCTGTGAGAGGGCTGGCAGGGGAATAGAAGAGATAACGATAGTAGCGGTTAGTAAGTTACAACCACCAAAGGTTATCAGGTTCGGTTTTGAGGCAGGTATAAAGATATTTGGCGAGAACCGCGTTCAGGAGACAGAAGAGAAGTGGGCAGAACTTGCTGATATAAGGAAGGTGGTCTCACTACACCTTGTCGGGCACTTACAGAGAAACAAGGCAAAGGATGCGGTAGTGTTATATGATGTGATAGAATCAGTTGACAATGAACAAGTGGCGCTTGAACTTAATAGGCGACTTGAGATATCTAATAGGGCAAAACCAATGCCTGTGCTTGTAGAGGTGAATACATCTGGTGAAGAGACAAAGTATGGAGTAAATCCTGATGTGACGTTCTCATTGTTAGAGAGAATAAGAGAATTGCCGAATTTGGATATAATAGGACTTATGACAGTTGGACCCCTGACGACTGATGAGAAAAGGATTGGAATGGCTTTTTCAGAGTTGAGAGAACTTGGTGAGAAGGCAAAAGAGTTTATAAAACCAAATGATGGGGTATTTCACCTATCAATGGGGATGACGGATGACTTTGAGATAGCGATAGAGGAGGGCTCAACAATGATAAGGGTTGGGAGGGCGATATTTGGTGAGCGTTCCAGTTGAGAGAATATTTTAAGGAGGAGATTTTATGATTTTAAGAATAACCATTATATTCTATATGATAATTTTCACAACACTTGCCTATTCTGACATAAGTATATATGTTCACGGTTCTTATGAAGGTCGCATTGAAGATGATGGCGATGTCTATATTGGTGGTTCATATAAGGGCAAGATTGAAGATGATGGTGATGTATATGTGAATGGTTCATATAAGGGAAGGATAGAAGACGACGGTGATATATATAATGATGGTTCATACTATGGTCGTATAGAAGACGATGGAGACATATACATTAGTAGTTCATATAAAGGTAGAATTGAGGATGATGGAGATATATACATTGATGGGTCATACTTTGGTAGGGCTGAGGATATGCCACTTGGCGGTGCGCCCCTTATAACCTGCTATCTCATATTCTTTGGTGGGTATTTGTAGATTTCAATATCTTATATATATCCCAAATACTTAAATATAAACAAAATTATAAATAGTAGAATAAGTGGTTCTGCTGCTGCGAGGAGAAGCAGAATTCTAAACCTCGGGTCTCTTGCTGGTCTTCCCTGCCTTAAAAATGCAATAACAAGAATTAGAGCAAGCAGAGGAACAATGGCTGAGATAATAACAACTATTAAGGAGAGTTTATCTTTCTTTTTCTCCAATAAGTATCACCTATAAAATATAAAATATTATTAAATTTGTATTTAATAAAGGTCAGATTATAATCTGACCCTACGAGCAATAATAACATATACTTGTTATTTTATAACCTCATTTTAATGATAGTTTTATTAAAAGATAAGGGCGACCATATTTTAGCGGTCGCCCCATATAAACCTTGACCTAGGTTCAATATGCAGTTGGTATTGTTGATGCCTTATGGAAAAATGCCGCTGCTATAACCAGTGCATAGATAATCCAGCATACAATCCACAATGCTATACCAATTACCATCCACAAAATGCACTTCTTACCGAATGCCTTGTTCTCCTCCTCCGGTTTACTCCAATAGATGATACCAAGAATTAACCCTACTATAGGAAAGAGGAAAGAGAGCAAATACATAAGCCATTTCGGTTCTGGTGGCTTTGATGGTGCTCCATTCGTCATATAATTTCACCTCCAGAAATAGAATATCAAAATATATTCAATTGTCAAGTGAAATTATTAATTTTAATGAACAAACGTAACCATTTTAATAGTATTATCTAATCACTTAACATATCTTGAAAGTCCAGATGTTGTTCCAAACCATAATGTATCATAAGAACTAACAAAGGCACAAAATAGATAATCAGATATTGGTCCATCACCACGCTTATATGTCCTCCATTTGCCATCTGAGAGGCGAGATATACCACCACCATAAGTGCCAAACCAAACATCACCTTCTTTATCAACACACACGCCCATAACTATGTCATAGGATAGCCCGCTATTAGCAGTTGTGTATGCAGTTATTTTACCGCTTTCAAGTTTGAAGGCACCATTCGCTGTTCCTCCCCAGACGACGCCACTGTCAACCCATAGGCACTGCACAATATCCGATGGAAGTCCATTCGCCTTTGTGTAATTTACCCAAATGTCAGGTGGCGTAAATATAGAAAGCCCCTTATCTGTGCCTATAACTACACTATCTCCATCTACATACAGAGCCCATATAATATCACCAGCAATATCACTATTACTGGTGTTGTAATTCTTAAATGAACTGCCATCAAAGAACGAAAGCCCAGCATCAGTTCCAATCCACAGACCACCTATTCCACTTGCAAGTGAGAAGATGTTATTTGAGGGAAGACCATCATTAGTAGTATAGACAGTAAATTTCTGACCATCAAATATTGCAAGACCTGCGTCAGTTCCAACAGCAATCTTGCTATTGTATTCAGTTATGGCAAGACACTTACCTGATGGAAGCCCATCATTAACAGTATATGGTGTGAAATTGGCGCCCTCATATCGGGCAATACCACCCGCACACGATACCCATATAACTCTATCTATCGTCTCAGTGACTGAATAAACAGATAAGCCGGGAAGACCATCATCTGTTGTGAAGGTAACCCAATCACCAGGTTTCTCATTTCCTCCACATCCAAATATGAATACCCCTATGGCAATATAAAGAAATACTATCTTTACCATACAGATGATGCTCTATCTGTAATTATTCCGTCTTTTCTTTCTTCTCCTTGAGTGCAGCAAATCCTTCAATAAATGGCTTGAAGAGGTCTATTGGCACTGGGAATACCGTAACCGAGTTGTTCTCAACTGCTATCTCTCTGAGCGTTTGCAAATAGCGCAACTGAATCGCCGCGGGGTTGATGCTGATGATATCTGCTGCATCTCTAAGCCTCTGCGATGCTTGGAACTCACCCTCAGCGTGAATAACCTTCGCTCGTCTTTCTCTTTCTGCCTCTGCCTGTTTTGCTATAGCCCTTATCATATCAGCAGGAAGGTCTACATTCTTGACCTCAACTGTTGATACCTTTATACCCCATGGCTCTGTCATCTCATCTAATGTAGATTGGATTCGGTGGTTTATCTGCTCTCTCTCTGACAAGAGTTCATCAAGTTCCACCTTACCAAGAATGCTTCTCAGTGTTGTCTGCGCTAACATAGATGTTGCAAACAAAAAGTCCTCAACCTCAATTATCGCTTTTCCCGGGTCCATTACTCTAAAGTAGATAACTGCATTGACCTTCACTGAGACATTGTCTCTTGTAATGACATCCTGCGGTGGAACATCAAGTGTAACAGTTCTGAGGTCTACCCTTATCATTTTATCAACTATAGGGATTAGCAGAACGAGACCAGGACCCTTTATGCCAATAAGACGCCCGAGACGGAATACTACCGCTCTTTGATACTCCCTCAGAATCCGTATCGCAGATGCGAGTAGAAAGAAGAGCACAATCCCTATAAAGAAGCAAAGAAAGTAATTCTCCATAAATCATCCCTCCTGATAATCAAAGATATTACTATAAAATAATCCTAATCCTCCTCACTATGATATGGTTCAACAATAAGAGACATACCTTTCACATCTTTTACTTTAATAATTGTTCCCTGCTTGATTTTTCGGTCTGACAGTGCATTCCATATCTCACCACGAACAAACACCTTACCACCCTCCTGTGTTATCTCTGTCTGTGCCCTACCCTGTTCACCAATCATCGCCTCAAAACCAGTTGCTGGTTTCTTTAAATGTGCCCTGAGAACAAGGTAAATAATCAATAAAAATAATCCACCAACAAATATTGATAAGATTATGAACGCCCAACCAAACAAAATAAACCTCGTCATATCATTTTTCTAATCCATCTTTAACTTCTTAACTTCTAACTTCTCAACAGATAAAAGCATACCCTTCTTCTTTACAATCTTCACTTTCATACCCTTCTTTATAGTCCTATCACTAACAGCGCTCCATATCTCGCCATGGATGAAGACCTTCCCACCTTCCTTTGTTATATCAGTCCTTGCCTCACCTATTGCTCCTATCAATGCCTCCTGCCCCGTTGCCGGTCTCTTAAACTGAGCCCTTATACCCATCGTTACTATAAATGTAAAAAATAGTGCAGTTATTATTACTGTTGGGCTTATCACATACCACGAAAGTTTGAGATACGGTGCGGGTGAGCGTATTAAGAGTATAGAACCGAGAACCATTGAGATTATCCCTCCAAGTGTGAGTGCTCCGTGGCTCACTACCTTGACCTCCGCTATAAATAATATAATACCAAAGAGAATTAGAAGAATACCAGCATAATTTACTGGAAGGGTGTGCAATGAATAGAAAGCCATAACAAGAAGTATGACACCAGCAATACCTGGAAGTATTGAACCTGGATTTGAAAACTCAAAGAAAAGACCATAGAAGCCAAGAATAAGAAGAATATATGCAATATTCGGGTCAGAGAGGATTGATAGAAACTTTGTTCTAAAGTTCATCTTTATATCTTTTATAGGAACGCCAATTGTATGTAGTGTAACTATCTCGCCATCCATATTGACTTCTCTGCCATCAAGTTTTGCTATCAGGTCAATGTCATCAACTGCGATAAGGTCTATAACACCCCTATCAAGTGCCTTCTCAGCAGTAATTGACGCACCTGAGATTACTGCCTCCCTTGCCCATTTCACATCTCTATTACGCATCTTTGCTATGCCCTCAATGTATGATACAGCGTCATTAGTTACCTTGCGCATCATCGCGGGGTCTTCTGTGCCACCCATTCCAAGAGAGACGGGCGTCGCCGCGCCAATGCTTGTAGATGGAGCCATCACCGCTATGTGTGATGCAAGGGTAATATAGGTGCCAGCAGAGGCAGCCCTTGCCCCCTCAGGCGCTACATAGACAACAACAGGCACTCGGGATGACAGCATTCTCTTTATTATCTCCCTCATTGATTTATCAAGACCACCAGGGGTATCCATCTTGATAATCAGACAGATGGACTGGCTCTTCTCTGCACTATCTATTGCAGAGATTATATACTCTGAGATTACCGGGCTTATGACACCATCAACACTTACTATATCTATCGTTCTCGCCAACGCCTTTGACGATGAAAGTAAATTCAGAGGTATCAGTAAAAGAACCCCTATTATCTTTATATTCTTAAACATCATTATTTAAGATTCCAGAGGTGAAGCCCTGTCTGCGTATCAAATGTTCTCTCAGGGGGCGAGCCCTTTAAAACACTTATGTGAACCTCAGCAACATACACAATAGTGCCCAAAAGAAGATGCCCTCCATAGACCTTACCCTGTTTATCTCCTATTGCTATATGACAGTGACACATTGGCTTTCCATCCATCATAGATATATTACCTAATAAACTGACAATTTCATATATTCCGTTGAATTTATTCTCCTTATATTGCCTTTCATTAAAATCATAATAACCAATATTAGCAGGTCCCACAGAACCAATGCCATATATATGACCAACCTCAACCCCTATTCTCTTAATTATCTGATTTAGAGTATCAAGGAGGTCGCTATCAGGCTTCAACCTGATTAAATACGATTCTCCCTTAATAAATTTCTCTATTCTATGCCCCATCTTTATTCTGCAAGAATACTACCTGAATTTATCTTTCCTGAAAGAAGTGATTCACGAAATACAAGAGGTCTATCTACATATTGTAATTTTACAATACCATACTCTTCTTTATCGTCAATTACAATCCCCTCACCATATTTGATAGTCGTAAACAAATTTATCTTGCCGTGACCCTTCTTCTCCATAGAACTACCATCAGGAAACTTCACATCTATAATGTCCTTTATTGGTATTGCATAGGTATATCCACCTGGAACATGTCTTATAAATCTCTTATTTGTAACAATATACTTTTCTCTTCTGAAAACCTTATATATCAAATATACAATGGGTAGGATTAATGCGATGAAGAAGAACATTCTAATAAAGCCAATAAATATTCCACCTGCTAACAGAGCGATGAAAATAACAGCCGAGAGTATAATATCACTCAATCGTGATATTATATGCTGATTACTGCTATAAAGAACTATTTCATTGTCTTGTCTTTCAACCCTTGTCTTCTTTTCCATAGTTCCTCCTAAAAACAAACTTATAGCAAAATTATAGATTAATATATCACATAGAACAGAGTTATTTTCAACAATTATCTTTCAACTAAAATTTTAGCAACCTCAGATGCTCCATCACAATATGCCTTTAATAAATAAACACCATTGCTAATACCTGTTGTATCAAGCATCAGTTCATTCTTGGATGATGAAATAGTCATTGTCTCATCTCTGACAACCCTGCCCGAAATATCATATATCTTAATGCCCAACTGCCCACCGTTATCTGAATCTACAATTAAATGAAGTTCGCTATCAGCAGGTATCGGATAAACCCGCTCTATTGAGAATGGTGCTCTATTCTTTGCTGTTCCACTTGTCCTTGCAAGTGAGACCGACCTATCACCATATATTGCATCAAGCCGATAGATATACCTAACACTTTCTTCTGCACTACTATCTACAAACTTATAAGGGCTTTTACCAGTTATTGGGTAAGCATTCAACTTCACCCAGTTCAATACATCGGCTCCAACATCAAGAGAGGTTCTATCAATAAGTTCTTTTGGTGCGCAAGACCTGTATATATTATAACCAGTTATTCCCTCCTCATCATCAACCTGCCAGAACAATGCAATTGACCCTTTTAATGATTCAGTCCTAAATACAACATTATTTACATCATTCATTTCAGATGATATTTTCAAAAGTGGGTCTCCAAGAAGGGTCATTCCATAGAACCACTGTCTATCTGACTCTCCATAAGTTTTGAACCATGTTCTGAAAGCATCACCAAAATTCCAACCCACACCAAGTAACGAATAAAACCCCTCAAAATATAACATAGAACCTGTCTTGGCGGAACCGACAGCAGTAAGTCCATAGTTAGATGGAGTATTTATATACCATGAGCCCATACAGTTTGAATATGTGTATTGGCAGTTTGAACAGGCAAATAGATTGAAGAAGTTGCAGACGGGCTTTATATTGTATACCTCATAATACCAGGTCTGACCACCTGTCCATTGGTCGCCAATCTTGAAATAATGTGCGTTGGGATTTGAGTGAGCACAGAGAAGTATTGTCTCATAGTTATTATCAAGGCGGTCCTCATATTCTGTATCAATTGTTCTATCGTCTGCTACAACCTCAACATCATCATAACAATATTTAAGTGCAGATGACCATTCGTTTGACCAGGGAAACCAGTCATCGTCAACGAAAGAAAGCGCCCTCTTCTTAATGTCGTTATAATTACCATTGCAGTATGTTATCACCTTCTCAAGGTAGTTATTCGTAAGCCCCGCCTCTGCATCACCACCATAACTCAAACTGCCATTATATATTCTTCCAAATGAGATATCCGGCTTCACTTCACCTGTATGCTCATCATAATATCCATCATTATCAGTATCGCTCCATTCGCCATTTAAGTCCATAAAGAAGAGGTCTATTGGATATGGAGTGTTCTCACCTTCAAAGTAGCCAATCTCAGATATAGCGACGGGAAGTGTTCCAATCATAAAGCAGTAAAAGAAGCCATTTTTATCATAATAAACTTTCAGTTCATTTCTTAAATCTTCTGCGTTTGCATAAGCACCTGACCACAACTCAACCTTATAACCATTGGACTCGGTCTGTGTTATGAACTCATTAAGTTTATCAGAAATCTGTGAATATAACTTGTCATTCACTACTATCAATAAAACTGATGAGTTGCCATTTATCACCTTTGGATGTTCAATACCAACGCTCTTATAAATAACATCGTGATAAGAAATAACATCAAAGTGAGAAATTGCCTTTAACTCATCCGCACTTTGCGGTGGAACATTTTCTTTATCCACCCAGAATAACTGAGGAATACTATCAGTGGTATATATAGATAGTGCTAATGTTGAGAAGAGCACAACAGCGATTACAGGTAAGAATGAAAAGCATAAATGCACTTTTCTTATATTCATACTAAATCCTCCTTATATTGGAATTCTACCATAATAAATGACAATCAGTAAATAAAGAATAATAATCAAGAATAATATGATAACTGCATCTGTTTATATTGAAAATAAAGAATAATTATGGTATTATAAAAATTGAATGAAGTGAACGGATATGTTGGAGAAATTCACAAGCAGGGCAAGGAAGGTTATAGTTCTGGCTCGTGATGAAGCGGAGCGCTTCAACCACAATTATCTTGGGACTGAACATATTCTACTTGGAATTCTTCGTGAAGGAGAGGGGATAGCAATTCGTGCTATTGAAGCCCTCAGCATAGATATAGAGGAACTTAGGAATGAGGTTGAATCGCTTATGATGATGGGTGAGGGGCGTCCTATAAAAGAGATTACATTCACAGCAAGAGCAAGGAAGGTCTTTGAACTCGCATGGGATGAAAGTCAGGCAATGGGGCACGACTATGTTGGCACCGAGCACCTTCTCCTTGGTCTTCTTCGCGAGGGTGGCGGTATAGCAGCAACGGTGCTTCGCAAGATGGGTTTGGAATTAGAACTTCTCCGCGAGGAGATAACCAACCTGCTTGCCCAGAGCACAGGTGTTGAACATAGAGAAGAAGCATCCAAAGAGAGAACACCCACAGTCAATGAGTTTGGAAGAGACCTCACAAAACTTGCGAAAGAGGGAAAATTAGACCCTATCATTGGCAGAGAGAATGAGATAAGCAGGGTCATTCAGATTCTCTCACGAAGGAAGAAGAACAATCCTGTTTTACTTGGTGAGGCAGGTGTTGGAAAGACAGCCATTGTTGAGGGCTTTGCTCAGAAGATAGTAAATAAAGAGGTGCCACCGAGTTTACAAAAGAAGCGCGTCATCTCAATTGACCTTGCGGGCATAGTTGCTGGCACAAAATACAGAGGTCAGTTTGAGGAGCGCTTCAAGGCCATCATCAATGAACTACTTAAGAATAAGAATATAATAATTTTCATAGATGAACTTCACACAATCGTTGGTGCTGGCGCGGCTGAGGGCGCAATTGATGCCTCTAATATGCTGAAGCCAGTCCTCGCAAGGGGCGATATACAGTGCATCGGAGCAACAACCCTCACCGAGTATAGAAAATACATAGAGAAGGATGGCTCCCTTGAAAGGCGTTTCCAGACAATAATTGTGGAACCGCCAACACCAGAAGAGACAATCAAAATCCTTCAAGGGTTGAGAGAGAAATATGAATCACACCATCAGGTTACCCTTCCTGATGATGCGATAGAGGCAGCGGTAAAACTTGCTAGCAGATATATAACAGACAGGCAACTACCGGATAAGGCGATAGATGTAATTGATGAGGCGATGGCGATGGTTAGTTTGCGTGAGGAATTTGGCTCATCACCCGAAGCAGAGGATATATTAGAGAAGATAAGGTTAATAACAATAAAAAAAGAGGAGACGATATCAAGTCAGGACTTTGAAAAGGCAGCAGGTTATCGCAATGAGGAACTTGATTTAAGAAAAAAATACGAGACACTGATGAAGGGAATTGAAGAGAAGAAGACAACGAAGAGAGTGCTAACGCCCGAGGATGTGACAGTCATCGTCTCCAAGTGGACGGGTATTCCACTATCTAAACTTGAGATGAGTGAGAATGACCGCCTTCTTCATATGAAAGATGCTCTGCATAAGCGCATTGTTGGTCAGGATGAGGCGATAGATGCAGTTGTCAGAGCAATAAAGAGGTCAAGGGTAGGCGTAAAGGATACAAGAAGACCAATTGGCTGTTTCGTCTTCCTTGGACCTACGGGCGTTGGCAAGACAGAACTTGCGAAGGCGCTTGCCGAGTTTCTATTTGATGATGAGGACGCTATGGTCCGCCTTGATATGAGTGAGTATATGGAGCGCTTCACCGTATCACGGCTTGTTGGGGCGCCACCTGGCTATGTTGGCTATGAGGAGGGCGGGCAACTCACAGAGAAGGTCAGAAGACGCCCATATACAGTCGTCCTCCTTGATGAGGTTGAGAAAGCCCATCCCGATGTCTTCAATATATTATTACAGATAATGGAGGATGGTCGCCTTACTGATAGTTTCGGAAGGGTCGTGTCATTTAGAAATGCTGTTCTCATAATGACATCAAACATTGGCGCCCGTGAGATAAGGGTCGGAACATCACTTGGGTTTGCCCCAGATAGCGAGGAGGTGACATACGGGCGGATGAAAGAGACAGTGCTTAACGAGGTGAAGAAGATATTCAACCCTGAGTTCCTAAACCGCCTTGATGAGGTTATCGTATTTCATGCGCTTGATAGGGGTCATCTTAATGGTATAGTGAAACTTATGATAAACGAGACCTCAAAGCGTCTATCCGAGCACAAGATATCAGTAGAACTTACACAGAAGGCGGTTGACTTTCTGATTGACAAGGGCTATGACCCGCAGTTCGGTGCGAGACCATTAAGGCGGACAATACAGAAGCATATAGAAGACCCGATATCGGAGAAGATGCTACTTGGGGAGGCGGTTGATGGCAGTGAAATTATAGTTGATGCGGATGAAGAGAATCTGATATTCACAATCAAGACCCCACCGAAGAAGATGGCAAAGGTGAAGTAGGGCGGGGAAGTTTCTGATTAATTCAAAATACGTTTCCATTCTAAAATAATCATAATTCCATTATCATTATATAATAGTATGTTATTATTGCATAAATATGACCTGGCAACGCATATTAGCGCGAGCAATCATAATCCTATGGGCTGGCTTCTGGGTCTTCTTCGCTGTCGCCACAATACTGGGCGAGCCATATTCGGGCGTTGGGCTTCTCGCCTGCGTCTTCTTCTCACTCTTATTCATAATAAGCGCCCTAGTGCCATTCAGATGGGAGAGGGCGGGAGCATATTTATTGATAACTCTCGGAGTCGTATTCCTCATAGCATATCCATTGAGGATGGCAAAGAGAATGCCGACTATAACTATCCTATTTGTGATACTCACATTGGCTCTTCCACCAATAATAGCAGGCATATTATTATCTTATCTGAAGAGAAAGTAAGATTTTACTGATAAAAAGAACATATATTCTTAAAATTTCTTTTATTTATTATAGATAATAACTTTAGAAATTCTAAATTATGAAGAATATTAAATTTGTTATTTATGTTATTACATTATTTGTAATTCTTGAATTCATATACTGCGGTCATACAGATATCCACAGATGGCAAATGGTCACTGTTGTTTCACAGGTTTTTGTAGGCGAGTTTACATTTATTGTTTTGGACTCAAATAGTAATCCTTACATATCATACTTCACCAATACAACAAATGGTGGTCTTTAAATAGCATAGTATAAATACAATAAATATATATATTTTAATGAATTTATTTCTACTTCGTCTCCTCAAACTGCTTTTCTGCGGGAACAAATTTGCCTTCGTTCACTGTCGCTACAAATAATGGCTTTATACAGTCGCCATTTTCGTCAAAGATAGTGATGCCTGTAACTCCACTGTAGCCCTTCTCCTTCGTCGTCATCTTCGCCAGATACTCTCTTATCTTCTCCCTATCGGTGCCAACATTCTTTATCGCCTCTATAATAATGCCCACAGCGTCATAAGTGAGCGCCGCCCACGCGTCGGGGTCCTCGCCGAACTTTACCCTGAACGCCTTCACAAAGTCAGCACCTGCTCCACCTGCCATCTCGGGTATGAACGGACAGGTGATGAGTATGCCCTCAACCGCGTCTCCACCAATCTTGATAAGGTCAGATGACATAAGCCCATCTCCACCAAAGAACTGCCCATCCATACCAAGACGCCTTGCCTGCGAGCATATCATTGCTGCCTGTGTATATAGACCTGAGATGAAGATTACATCAGGGTTCTCCTTCTTGATGTTAGTGAGTTGTGGTGTGAACTCCTGTGTATCCCTCGTATATGCCTCTGTGCGAACTATATTCATACCCAACTCTTTTGCCCTCTCAACAAAGAATTCCATCAAGCCCCTGCCATAATCATCGTTGTCATAGAATATGGCAACCTTCTTGACACCGAGGATACTGTTAATATAGTCCGCGACAGCATGCCCCTGAAAGTCATCGCGATATACATCGCGAAATGTCCACTCGCTTCCAATGCAGACATCCTTGTTTGTGGAGCCAGGAGATAGTTCAACTATCTTCATCTGCTTGTAGATTGGCTTTGCTGCCATTGAGCACGATGAATTGAAGTGCCCTACGACAGCGACAATTTTTGTGTCTGATGCAAGTTTCTGTGCAACATTTGCCGCCTCACGCGGGTCGCCCTTGTCATCCTCAAATACGAGTTTTATCATAGCACCATTGACACCACCCTCAGCATTCACCTTCTCCATCATCATCGTGGCGCCCTTCCTTATCATATCGCCGAACTGGGCACCATCACCCGTGAAGGGCCCAGCAACACCTATAACAATCTCCTCCTTGCCTTTCTTCTTGCAGGATAGCGATACTGTAAGTGTGAGCATTAATACTGCAATGATTGTCAAAACCAAAAATCTATTTCTTAACATCAAAAACCTCCATATATAAATAAAAGTATAGAGATTATATGAAATTTTGTCAGAGATAATCAAAATAATAAATTAGCATTTATCATTGATAAGTGTAAAATATCTTTATTAATGTAGCCAATTTGAAAGCGGGTTAGTTCCTTTTTCAAAATCGGTTGAACTTTCTGATAGGTTTTCAGTCAAGAAACCAAGGTATTTAGATATAAGTTCAGACCTCTTATGCTCACCGCCATATAATGCTCCAAATATCACTGATGACACAATAGTTCTGTATTCTTTATCACCTGTTTTGCCTATATTTGCTATTACACGACCGCTATCACCATCCGACTTAAATATCACAAAGCCACCACTATCTGCTCCAAGGGTATCTGCATTGTTTGCAGGAATATCACCTGTTGCATATTTGAAACTGAAGCCATCTGTGAATGTAGAAGGAACACCTGTAAGATGTGTTATATCTACTGATTTCATATAGTTGCCAAGGTTTATATATTTTGCACCAAGATATTCCCAGAGACCATAGTCGCTATACTGACCTTTGCTGTTGTAATATCCAATTAGGGCGCCCTCTATATAAAGCCGACCACCATTCTTAAGGTATGCTATTAGTTTTGATTGGTCCGACTGACCAATCGCACAGGAGTCGTCCCCTCAGCAATTATACCAACCGGTGCAGACAAAGACAACATCATAGCCAGAAAGGTCGCCCGGAAGTGTTCTCAAAAGCTTCGGCGTCTCGCCAATATCCCTCAGGGCATACATAAGATTTGCCTCAGAACCGACGGTCTTATTCGCCTCAACATCCTTAAATGTATCACCATCGTCCTTGTCCCATACCAGTATACTGTAAGCGAACGCAGTTGTAAAAGCGAAGAGAAGAATCGCTATTATATAAATTATACTTCTCATACTCACCATCCTTATTTATTTATCAATAATAACATATTTTTAATATTGAAAATGCACTGGAATTGATGATAATGAAGTGATATCCTTAACTTTCAATTCTCTAGATAAGTATATTAACTCTACTCTAAATATATCCTCTTTATATTTTTCGGATAATAACTTGAAATGTGGTTCTCTGCTATACATATATCTAAAACTTGTGCCTTTGGTTTTTCCACCACCAATAATATCCTCACCATAATAACTAAAAAGTTGACCATTAGGAATACAAACTAATTTTATGGATTTAATATCTGGTTTTGCATGTTCATGAATTATTTGAATTATATAAGTAAGACATGGTTTTTCATTATCAGATGATGTTTGATAATAAAATGGTAAATTAGGAGAGAACTTGCCTTCTAAACCATAAGATGTCTGATTGATAGCAATATTAACTTTACCTTTATAATCAGAAGGATTATCTATTAATGCTGTCTTAACTTCAATATGAATAAAACTTTCAGGAAGTTCAAACATTAAATCTGAACCTATAGGAGAAGAATTAGGAAAGTGAAGTATATTAGCAAAGAAGTGATGAAATATTCTTTCTGCGCCTGTATCTAAATCAGATGCTTTATAACCCTTTTTTGTTCTAATAAAATTATCATACCAATCATTAATAATTTTCATTCTTGAATTTAAACCTATTATTAATGAATTTAAATCCTGAATTAAATGAAATTTAATAACATCAAAATTTAGTTTCTCTATTTTTTCCAGTTCAAAATCATCTAACATATACAATCTCCTCTATATATCCGCATCTATTTTTCATTATTTCAAAATATTCAGGTATTAATTCAATTAGTATAGAATCTCTTCCTAAATCTCTTGCTACCTTGCCAGTCGTTCCTGAACCGGCAAAGGGGTCTAAAACAACACCGTTTTCAGGACAACCCGCTAAAATACACTTTTCTACAAGTTCTTCAGGAAATGTTGCAAAATGCGCTTCAGATAATGGCTGTAGTTTAATATTCCACACATCACCTGGATTTTTACCCTTAGGATGTGGTCTTACAGTTTGAAGAACCAAGTGAGTTTCAGTAATCCATCGGTCGTATACATCATCAAATTTTAATATCTCTTTTAATTTTATCCAATCATCTGGTAAAGGTATTGCTCCACCTTTTCCCCATTTTCCTACATCATTTCTAAACCAATGTCCAGCAGTATCTTTATATCCCAATAATTTATCAATGTCTTTTATAGTTATTCCTCTTTTTTCCTTCCAGTATCTTAAATAATTAGAAACTATTGGCTGGTATATTTTATATCTTCTTTGTAAAACTAAATACTCTCCAAATAAAGATTTTCTTGCTCCCGGTGATGCTCCTCTATTATCAGGATTTATTTTGAACTTTCCATTATAAATTGGTTTAATATTTGAAAAATTAAATAAGGAATATGATTTCAATTCTGTTTTAATATCAAAATCTACCTTTTCAGGTAATATTGGTTTAAAAAATCCTTTACAAAAAATTGACCTATGTTTTTCTAAATCTATTTCATTATTAATAATTTTTCCACAATTTAAACATTCTAAATTAACTATTAATTGAGATTCTTTATTTAAATCATTTACAATTTCATATGAATTTTCCCCATTTTCCCAATATACTTGAGAAATTATAATATCTTCTTTACTTTTAAAAACCTTAATAACCTCTCCTTTTATTTTATTGTTTTTATTTAATGAATTTTCAACACTTAAACCTATTAGTTCTTCTGGTTTTTTATTTTCCATTAAATTGCTTACCTTTATTCTTATATCATCAAGTGATAAATAATATTTATATTTATTTTCTTCTTTTACAAATAGAAAAATTGGTTCGTAAGTATTTGAAAATCTGCTATTTAAAGAGGAGGGCATAGCATTAGGTTTATACCAAATTATTTTATTCAATAATGTCCATCCATTTTTTTGAAGTTCTATCGCTAATAATTCAGGTATTAATAACAATTCTTTATTTTGATACTTATAACCTATGTTTAGGAATAATGTTCCTGTTGATTTTAATTTTTTCTTTATAATATTAAAAACTTCAACTAAATTATTTATATATTCATTATATGTATCTTCCTGACCAATTTGATTTGGATGTTTATAATCCCTTTGTTTCCAATAAGGTGGTGATGTTATTACACAATCAATTGAATAATCAGGAATCATAGATAGTGCATCTATAATATCTCCAATATATACTGTAATTTTTGAATTCATAATGAATACATATCAATTTATAAAATATACATTTATTATACAAAATAAATTACAATTTGGATAAATAAAATCGTAAAAATGTTTTATAGGAAGGTGTTTATATGAAAAAGTTTGGAATTGTAGGATTTATTTTGGGGGCACTGCTTTTAACCCTTGGTGTGATTTCAATTATTAAGAGCAGAAGTTTTACGGGAATAATACCTGCGAGCATTGGTCTCTCGCTTATTCTTCTTGGCTTTTTTCCAAACAGAGTGGGTCTTGTTATATTTGGGCACGCCTGCATAGTAATCGGCTTTATGTTGATAACGCTTGGTCTATATCTTCTGCCCTATGCGAAACCAACCTTTGCTTATGTCTTTGGTCATCCACTGTTCTGGGGGATGTTCTCAACAGGTGGTGGCATCTGCGCCATCTATCACGGCTTCTGCAGGTGCTTTATTAGGATAAGTAAAGGATAAGTTGAATTAACGATTTTTATATTTATCTCAATGCGTAATAGAATTTAAATCAATATTCTCGTCATTTGTTATTTATTCTTATAATATCAATATAAATTTATTTGTTCTTTTTTAATATATTTTTCATTTGCTCCTTTAATTTTGACAGTTCTTCTTTTATGATGTGCCATACAATACTATGACTTATATCAAAATAAGCATGGATAATCCTATTTCTAAAACCTATAACTCCCTGCCAGTCCACATTTGGATATTTCTCCCTTATATTATCCGGAATATATTTTGATGCTTCACCAATTATCATAAGATTTCTAACCACAGCATCTATTGTCTTTCTGTCGTTCTTGAAATCATCAAAATCCATATCTTCTATATATCTTTCAATTAATTCAATTGATTCAAGAATATCTTCAATAAAAAGTTTCCATTCTCTATCAACTCTATTAGACATAGACCAAATCCTTCATTATGTATTTTCTTCTATTATGTTTAATTGCATCAGGTGTTACTAAATCAACCCTTGCTCCCAGTATTTCTTCTAAGAAATCTGCAAGATGAAAGAAGAGAAATCCTACTGGTTCATTAAACTCCACTAAAATATCAATATCACTCTCATAGGTCTGCTTTGACTTTATATAGGAACCAAATATAGCAATGCTTCGGACCTTATATTTTTCTTCCAGTATCTTTCTGTTCTGATTGATAATTATCTTTATATCGTCTAATGTTTTCATATATCACAACTCTATCAAAAGATATATATAATAATATTATAAATAAATGAAAGGTGTAAAAATAATCACTATTTTAAACATCAATGCGTCAGGGCATATACAACAATATTCGTGCCCATCTCGTATGCGAGTTCGTGCTTCTCGGGCGGGTCTTTGTGAACCTCAGGCGCCTCCCAGCCATCATTTATGTCTGTGTTATATGAATAGAATACGCATAAACGACCATCAAGGTATATGCCATAGCCCTTCGCGGGTCCCCCGTGATGCTCGTGTATCTTTGGAAGACCATCAAGGTCGTAAAAGCAGTGGTATATCAGATGCGACTTCGGTAGTTCCACCAAACAGCCCTTCCCAAATATCGCCTCCATCTCGGGTCTTATAAACTCATCCATACCATAATTGTCATCTATATGTAAAAATCCACCACCCTTGAGATAGTTCACAAGCAACCGCCTCTCCTCTTCACTGAATGTAATTCTGCCGTGTCCTGTAGCAAATATAATAGGATATTTCTGAATGTCAGGGTCAGTTAGCGAGACGACAACATCTTCTTCAATCTGTGCTAATGGAAGACCCGTCCTTACCTTCACCTCTCTTGCGAGATTTGGAAGAGATGTGGGATTGGCATACCAGTCGCCACCGCCATTATATTTTAGTTTGGCTATGACTATGTCATCTGAAAAGACAGCATTGACAGTTAGTATAAGATATATAAAAGATAATAGACCAATATAATTAGACCGAACTTTCATCCCCTGAACCTTTCAAGAAAAGGCGTTCCTGAAAATAGCCAGAAGGCACCAACACCAATAGCAAGCCCAAGAAGAGCGCCTGCTATAACCTCAACGATTGAGTGAACCTTGCTTTTAATTCGCGATATTGCCACAAGAATAACTGGAATGAAGAGAAGGACTGATATGAAAGGATTAATAGTTAATAGGGTGATATAAGTCCAGACGCAGAAAGAGACAGCGGTATGACCACTTGGCATACCACCGCTGAGTGGTAGCCCCCTACCTATAAACGCCTTAGTGACGACGACTGCTACGATTGTGAGTATAATAGCAATCAGGGCAACATGCTCGGGTGCCTGTTGGACGCGAACTATTATGTTCAGTATGGGTCCCTTAATCTTTGGCATAAATATAAGATAACCTACTACAACCGCTAATATTGATGAGAATAGAACTGCTCCCGCTGAAACATCCTTTATAATTCTCGCAACGGGATGAAGCGTATCAACGACAAGGTTGAGTGATAGTTCAATTGCAGTATTGAACATCTCGGTTATGAATACTATACCTATAAGGAGTAGTAAGAGTATGAGTTCTCCTTTAGATATTGAGAAGAGGGCACTCGCTACTAAAACAACTACAGCAGCGATAATATGAATCTTCATATTTCTCTGTGTTCTGATTGCGTAGATAACGCCCTCAATAGCATTATTGAAACTCTCTTTTAATCTCCTAATCACTTTCTTCCTCCATATATTTCTTCATAACCTTCTCAACAATACGCTCTGTCTTGTTATCCATCTTTATTCTATCCTCCTTTGTCTCATCGTCATAGTCAAGAAGGTGAAGGATTGAATGGACAATAAGGGTGGCAACCTCCTCAATAAATGAATGACCAAGTTCTTCTGCCTGCTCTCTTGCTGTATCAATTGAGATGAAGACATCACCAATTAAATTTCTATTATATTCATCAACAAACTCGCCTGCGTTATATGGAAATGCCATACAATCGGTTGCACCACTTACTCCAAAGAACTCCTCATTCAGTTTGCTTATATTTTCATCCGTTGTGAATATTATATTCACCTTTGAATTTAGAGCAAGACCCACACCTTTAACACACATATCAGATATAAGTAGAAGTTCATCCCCCAATGACTCATTAATGCAGTCAAGGAATACTTCATAGGGTGGTATATCATTATTAGAAATTTTATCTTTGCTGTTCATATTTAACCCTTGTATGATAGATTGCGGTTAGACCCTCAATCATTATGTTCATTATATCATTAATTTCTTTAAGTGTTATTGGTGCTTCATCAAACTGACCGTCCTGCAATCTGTTCTCTATTAGTGTCTTTACAGTATTTCTAATATTTGCCAAATCTGGATTTGTTAAACTTCTCACTGTTGATTCTGATGCGTCCGCAATCATAATTGCGATGCTTTCTATTGACTTCGGTCTTGGACCAGAATATCTGAAATCGCTTTCATCTATTATTCCATACTTATCTTCCTCAACTGCTGTTTTATAGAAGAATGATATAAGATAAGTGCCATGATGCTCTTTGATTAGGTTCACAATAACTCTTGGAATCTCCCACTCACTTGCGAACTCAACGCCATCCTCAACATGTTTCTTTATTACAAGAGATGACATCTGTGGTGAGAGTTTGTTATGTGGCTTCGTTCCTTGCAACTGGTTCTCAGAGAAATAGTAAGGGTTTTTCAACTTGCCAATATCATGATAATATCCTCCCACACGCGCAAGCAGTGAATTTCCTCCAATTACCTCTACAGCCCTTGATGCAAGTTCACCAACATTCATACTGTGGTGATAAGTTCCAGGCGCCTCCATAGCCAATTTCCTTAATAATGGATGATTAAGGTCCGAAAGACCTATTAATCTTATACTACTTGAAAGTCCTGTCATCTTCTCAAATGATGGTATCAATACCCATACAAGTAAGACAGATAATATTCCACCAAGAGCAGACCAGAAGACCATTGTCAAAATCTGGCTCAATGGAAGAACCCCCGCAATCCCTATATTAAAAACAACGATTACGACCACACCGACAATTATTATTCCCGTTCTTATAAGGTCGCTATAATGTCTTATTTTGTAAGTAGTAAGAACCCCCATTATCGCACCAGCAATTGCGACTATCGCCGACCTCATATCAAGACCAGCAATAATTCCACCAATCAAACCCGATATAAGAGCCATTACAAAACCAACCCTTATATCAAAGAAGACAGTAATCAAAATAGATGCAAATGCCGCAGGGAAGATAAGTGATGCCTCTGGATAATGCGGTGTTATGAACTGGATAACCACTCTACCAATTCCACCGAGTATTACCAAGATGACTGCCAAAAATATCAGATTTCTGTTGTTATCATAGATACTTCTGTGTGTCTTTGCTACATATATGCCAAGTATCGTTACTATGGCAAGTATGAGGACTGCCCTTCCAAACCATATAAGAGCAAGGCGCGTTGTTGTTATATTTTCATTGAGCGCTACAATGGCATCTTCCTGTTCTTTTGTTATTCTCTTGTGTGCTTCTACTATCCTCTCGTCCTTCAAAACCCAATACTTTATAGAACTTATATGTGAAAGACCCTCGTCTATTCGGTGTTTTGTAGCAACAGTGTTCTTCTCTAAATTTGCTCTTATCATCATCCTTGCAATCTTTGCTGCTGTCTGTGCTCTCTCACTATTGTTAGGGTAGTAATCAGTTACAATATGCATAAGATAATTGTCTAAATTTTCTATTGTTATTAAATCATCAACAGCGATATTTGTTTGTCCTTTGCCATTTGCAATAGTTATATACTGAACTCCTTGATTTTTGAGTGACGCTATCTCTGATATCACTCCCTGAGACATCACATTGTCTATTATTTGAGTTACTGTCTTCTCTATATTTTCTCTTTGTTCTCTAATAGCGAGTATGTTCCATGAATAATCTGGTAATGCTATCTCTTGCCTTTCTAAAAGAGAGGGCTGCTTCTTCTTTAATATTCCTCCTATAATCTGAAAGAAGTTGTGATTCTGTGTCAGTGCTATCTCTGTTATCTGATTATTTATTGCATAAACAGGTATTACCTCTCTTATCGCAGATTCTCTCTCTTGCTGGAGGGTCTCTTTATCTTTGTAAACAGGAAAATCAAAGGGCGCAATAATGTCATTGGGAGCAACCTCTCCTGATTTTAACTCGCTCACCTTGCCTGGCATACTTGGTGAAGAAAGATATGCCATTGCGACAGAGAGAATAATAGCGATGAGCAATTTTGGATATATATCTTTCTTGGTAATAATATCTTTAATCAAATAGAAGGGACTCCCCCTTCCTTTAGAGAACTTAAAGAAAAAATCCTTACTTTTATTCACCATCGGTCTTACTCTCTTTTACCCTTTGAATCCTGCCCTTCTTTTCTTTTTCATACCTTTCGTATGCCGAGACAATGCTTTGAACAAGACGGTGTCTCACAACATCCTTCTCTGTCAGATATATAAAAGATATCCCTTTGATATTCTTTAAGAATGACTGAACCACAACAAGACCCGACGGTTTGTCTTTGGGAAGGTCTATCTGAGTAATGTCCCCCGTTACAACAACCTTTGAGTTGAATCCCAATCTTGTGAGAAACATCTTCATCTGCTCGCCCGTAGTATTCTGTGCTTCATCCATCACAACAAAGGCATTATTAAGTGTCCTACCTCTCATATATGCGAGTGGAGCAACCTCAATGGTTCCCCTCTCAATGTCTCGTCTAATCTGGTCAAAGCCCATCATATCGTTCAGAGCATCATATAGTGGTCTGAGATATGGCGATACCTTCTCCTTGAAGTCACCAGGTAAGAAGCCAAGATGTTCTCCTGCCTCAATTGCGGGTCTAACCAATATTATTCTGTTAACCTCGCCCTTAGTGAGATAATAGACAGCAAGAGCCATCGCGAGATATGTCTTACCTGTGCCTGCTGGACCTATACAGAATGTGAGAATATTCTCCTTTATTGATTTTATGTATTCCCTCTGACCCTGTGTCTTTGGTCTTATTATCCTTCTCTTATATGGCACTGGAACACCATCAAGAAGAAGTGCAGCAACAGATGAAGTGTAATCACCACTCACCATTTTAATGGTTGAGTAAACCTCATCTCTTCCAATAAATCCCCTTGTATTGGCTACCTCTAATATGTCAAGTAATATCTCGTGAATTCTATTCACATTCCCCTCATCACCTCTGATAATAATATCAAGACCTCTTGATATTATCTTTGCCGGGAATGCCTCTTCAAGCAATCTGAGATTGCTCTCGCCCTCACCTATAACCTCAACAGCGAGCGTCTGGTCTTTAATTAAAAGTCGTTCCTCTGTAAGTCGTGACAAACACATCACCTCAATATTTAGTTTATATACTTGATAAATTATAACAAAATAGGCAGATATAAAAAAGGGGCAGTCGTCTTTGACTGCCCCAAAGCATACCAAAATCTATTATGGTCTTGGTATTTTAAGCTCCCAACCAGGATATATAAGGTCTGGGTCTTTTATAAGGTCTTGGTTGGCATGATATATATCAGGCCAACGAGCATAGTTACCATGCCCATAAACCTGTGGATACTCAGCAAGTTTAGATAGCCAGTCGCCTGGTTTTACTACATAGGTGTCATAGTTGCCCGGGCTGAGATATTTCTCATCCTCAGCATATAATGTCTTGTAAAAATCCTGGATCTTGCGAACTACAGCAATCTTAGATTCAAGTTCGCTATTCTGTGCTTTCAGCTCCTCTGACTTTGTCACTAACGACGCAGCATCATTAAGAAACTGCTGGGTCAGTGCTTTTTTATCCTTTCCCTTTGTCTCCGCCTTCAATGCCTTCCAATCCTGAGAAAGAGCAAAAGCAGGGAGCAGCATAACCACCAATAGTATTGCTAAAAATCTATACATCTTTCAATCCCTCCCTTGAGTAAAGATTCTCAAGATTTTCCTACTTAAGCCAATTAATTCCTGTCTCTGGGTCTGCCTTACCATGAAGAAGTGGAGTTACTGGCTGCTTACGCTTTGTCTCTTGGTCATTCCTCTTCTTATGAATCTCATCGTGCTTTGCCTTTACATCCGTCAGCGTCTTTATCTCCTTCTGGAGTTCACTCTTATACTGGTTGTTCAGATCCATAAGACGATTATACTCATCTTCTGCCTGTTGCTTCTTTACCTTTGCTTCATAATACGCTATAAGGTCTTTTGATGGTCCACCGCAGCTTATTATTACTGTTCCTAAAGTAAATATAAATAATGTTACCAGGAATACTATTTTCTTACTCATAACCTGGTTTCACCTCCTTATCATTGGATATTCTATCCTTTTATCTCAAAATAATAATTCACATTAATGCAATTGTCAAGCATTTTTCTATCTAATAATAAAAAAATTTACTCCTTATTTTTCTCACTTTCTGCATTCGCTATCGCTAATTGAAGATAAATCTCCGCTTCTCTTACATATCTCGCCTCGTCAGGAATACCCCTCGCTATATCAAGATACCTTCTCCATAAATTAACCGCCTTTGTTGGATTTCTCTTTTGGTATAAAAGTGCCATGTTAAATAACGATTGCACATGGTCTGGCTTTATTTCAAGCACCTTGTTGTATTCTGCCTCTGCTTCATCATACCTCTTCTGATATCCGAGAGATACAGCAAGATTATAATGAAGATGTGGATTATCAGGAAATACAGTAATCGCAGTTTTAAGCACCATCTCTGCTTCTTTCACCTCACCTCTCTGAATGAGTGCTATACCAAGATTGAGATAAGAGGTTTCAAAATGTGGGTCAGCATCTATCGCCCTCCTCCAATATTCACACGCACCCTTGAGGTCGCTCTGGCCGGCACTCACTAACCCAAGATTGTGTAATATATATGGGTTCTCAGGATATTTTCCGAGTAAGTCATCAAGAATTTTTTTCGCCTCATCAAATTTCCTACTTTCTATCAAAACAAGCGCTCTTTTATAACCATCTTCTGATGTCACATCTGAGTGGCAATGTGTATAAAGAATAGAAGTAAAAAAGATTACTGTGACTATTAAATAATGGATTCTAAAATTCATAACTTACAGCCAAGCACCTTCATTCTGCATTCATCAATAACATATTTTGGTATAATTCTCAGGGCTAAAATTACAAGTGCTGATATTATGATAATATCATCAAGGTAGCCGATTACCGGTATGAAGTCGGGGATGATATCAAATGGGAGAAGGGCATAGCCAACTGCAAGCCATAATAAGAACTTTGCGAGTTTCGGAGTTCTAGGGTCTTTCATAACAAGGCGATAGACATTTATCTCGCGCTTCATATCCCCTGCTTTTGACTTTATATAACCTGTAAATGACATAGTTATCAAAATAGAGATAAAACTACAGTAAATATAATAAAAATATTATGTTTTTTAATATTCTATTCATCTTCTATCTATCTCTCATACCATCTATCTATATCTTCATAATCCCAGTTTCTTGCGAAGCCAGCATATCTTATAATCACAGGGTCATTCCATAATTTCAAAAGGAATCTTAAATGCCTTTTACTTATAATATAGATAAATAAGTGGGCAGTTTTTATTATATTTCTATCTTTCAACTCTTCTTTCAAGAATATCAAAACAATTCTACAATAGTTTTCTAATCTATTCTTTTATATATGTAGAACCAATCTATCCTCTTCTTTATCACTTTTACAAGTTCATATCTCTGATTGAAACCGGGGTCATACTGAAGTGGCTGTCTCAAACTTGATAATATCTTACCATCGGGTGGTTCGTCATCATAGATGAGAATTAGATAATCAGCCCTGAAATCAAGAATATAGTGATAGTTGGATGAATCAATATTTTTATCTCTTATCAAACCTACATAATTTATATCATAGAACTTTTTTATCTTTGAGTAAAAAGGAATAAAGCCCATTTCATCAAGGGCAACGGTGCTATCTTCAGTGGCATTCTTGTTAAGAAAATCAACAGTTTCATAATAACCATTAAAGGTGTCTTTATAGCTAACTCTCGCTTCATATATGAAAATATTTCCTAATAGTAAGTGAGAGAAAATAACAAAAGAAATAACAGTTGCAAGGAGATATCGGACCTTGCTTTTATCGTAGATATTTACTATTGCAGTGACTGCGAGTATAATAAGAAAAGGAATCATCGGAAGGCAATACCTAAAACCGGGCATCCATTCTCTGAATGTTAAGAGACCGCTAAGACCTAAAATCAATGTCAGGGTCATTAGATAGAAATAAATTCTCTTCTTCTTTTCTCCTATGAAATTGTAAACTGCTAATAAAAATAAGGGCGAGAGATAGTAATAGAATGGTCCCTTACTTAAAACCTTGCCAACCATCTCATCCCAACTGAACTTCACCTTCATATAAAATGAATTCGGAAGAAAATCCCCAAAATATATAATCCTCCAGACCTCATATATAATAAATCCAGATATAGTGACTAAACAACATATCAAATCTTGTCTCTTTAATTTGCCTTTATCTTTAATCAATATCATAATCAGCCATAACATAAAGTATATAATGCCCTCATTTCTTGCCAGTCCCACCGCTAACATTGATAAACCCAAAAGTAAGCCACTTTTCTCACTTATCCACATCAAAACAACTAAAAGCCCCAGAACCATAAATAACATTGTCTCCAAACCCCCAACACTCCATAGTGCAAACATTGGCACCGATGCCATCATCCACAAACTCACGAGACCAACTCTATTATCACCACTTAATTTGCTTCCCAACATATAAATTAGAATAAGACCTAAAAGCCCAAGTAATAACCCCAATACCTTCACATACATTATAGGTTCAATTCCTAATATGAATGCAGGAACCTCTAATATTACCCATAGGAAGTTAGAATAGCCCTCAATTGGTTTGCTACCATCTCTATTGAAGTTTAATCCATAGCCCTCAGCCAAACTCTGTGCATATCTCATACTTATGAATGAATCATCAACAAAGAAACCGAAATAATAGAGCGCTTGAAAGAGAAATATAGAGAGCCCCATTATTAATAACAATAGAAAAATAATCTTCTTAAATTTTCTATTAAAACAAATAGGGAAGACGAAAGAACCCATAATGATAATCAAAAAAACAATTATGAATAACTTTGGATTGGCCATAATATTACTTCATTTTACTAAATATGTATAATGTTCTACCCTCATCATTTCTGAATGCATTGATAAACTGGTAATTGTTTTTAAAGTCACTATCTTCATATATTTTATTATTTATCTCATTTGCGGGCTTTCCATCTGGTGGCAGGTTGTCAAAGAGAAGTATAAAAAAGTCAGGTTTCTCATTAATAAAATATCTGTAATCATAACCACTTCTTGTCGTCTCTCTGCTGAGAATACCTTCTGGATGAAAATCATATGCTTTGGTTGCTCCAGAATAAAATGGAATTATACCCATATCTTGAAGTGCTATTGAGAACTCTCTATTTTTATTTGTCTCTTTTAGATAATCTGATGTCTCAAGGTAGCCCCTGTAGACAGTTTTATAATTTGTTCTACTATTGTATATATAGATATTCCCCAATAAAAGGTGGACAAACACGACTGACAGGACAATCATTGCGAGTCCATACCTCATCTTAGATTTATCAAATACACGGACAAGAGTTCTTATGCCCAGAACAGTGATGAACGGCACCATTGGAAGAACATACCTCCAGCCGGGCATCCACTCTCTGTAAGCAACCATACCAGTTATTCCAATTGAAATAGCGATGATTGCAAGCCAAATAATTCTTCTGTCTCTGTCTTTGCCAATAAAGTTTCCAACAGCAAGAAGCATTAATGGTGATAGGTAGAAATAGAATGGTGCCTTCTGAATTACCTTCCCAATCATTATATCCCAGCCAAACTTTACCTTTGCATAGAATGTATTAGGAAGAATATCGCCAAAGTTCACTATTCTGAATGCCTCATAGATAATAAAGCCAAGCATAAAGACAAATAAGGCAAATATATCGTCTCTTTTCATACGACCCTTGCCATTTACCAACACCATCACAAGCCAGATAATGAAGTATACTATCCCTTCATTTCTCGCAAGTGATACAAGTAGCATTGAAAGTCCCAATATAAAGCCACTCCTTCCCTTCATCCACATAAGCACAACTGATAGACCGAGGACAATGTATAGTGGCACCTCAAGACCGCCCATAGTCCATAATGCGAACATTGGAGTTAGTGCTAAAGCCCATAGACAGAGCAAACCAACTCTTTTATCATTATTTACCTCAAGTCCAAGTTTATAGACCAATAGTAGACCAGCAAGACCTAATATTAAACTTAAAACTTTGACATATAATATTGGCTCCAGACCTAATAGGAAACATGGCACCTCTAATATTATCCACAGAAAGTTAGAATAGCCCTCTACTGGACTATTGAAATCTCTATTAAAGTTAAGCCCATAGCCATCTGCAAGGTTTTTTGCATATCGTAAACTAATAAAGGCATCATCTACAAAGAAACCAAAGTAGAAGAGAACCTGAATGATAAAAATCAGAAAACCAATTAGAAATAGTATATAGAAAAACCATCTCTTTATTTTAATTTTATGAAATAATGGGAAGATAACTGCTCCAAATAATATTAGTGGAATGATTGACAAGATAAATTTTGGTGAGAAAAATATAATTATACTAACCTCCTGATTTTAAGATATTTTTATAATGCCATTCATATTGAGCACAATTCAGATTAATTTTATCATAAAAAACTGGCTATGTCCTTGCTCTCCACACTAAAAATATACCAAGAGCACCAAAGAGTATGTTTGGAAACCACGCAGCGATAAATGGAGAGAGCATACCTGCCTCACCATAAGCCCTCCCTATCGCAAGAAAGCCCCATAGCATAAAGCCCAGAAGTATTGCGAACCCAAAGCCAATGGCAAAGCCACCACGATGCCTTCCAAGCCCAAGTGGCGCTGCAATAAGAAAACAGACGAAGTTTGCAAATGGCACCGCAATTTTAAGGTATAGTTCCACAAGGTCCCTATTCACATTCATACCAGACCTCTCCCTTTTCTCAATAAACATCTTTAGGTCAGCATAATCCATCTCCTCTGGGTCTTTTGCTTTTATGAGAAAGTCATCTGGTTTCTCTGGTATATAAACATCCATTCTTTCAAAATAAACTACCCTTTTCTCACGCCCAAACTCAAACTGCCTTACATAGCCATCATATAAGACCCAGTGGTCTCCCTCCCATGCCATCTTCTTTGCATCTATCCTCCTCTCGGGTCTATTCTCACTGTTAAACTCAAATATCATCACATTCCTCATCATCCCCCTGATACCATCATAAAGTTTGATGAAGAACAATCTATTGTCCTTCCCTTGATATGTTATATCTGTCCTTTGTGCGCTCGCCTCCTCAGGCAGCCGTTGTAGGTAAACACGCTTTATCTTCATCATCCTTTCATTAGAATGTGGAACTATAAGTTCAGACCATAACCCTGCAAAAGCCGATAGAACCACAGACATAATAAGCGATGATAAGATTATCCTCTTAAATGACACTCCACAAGCATTCATAGCAATAAGTTCATTATTCCTGGAGAAACCACCTATTGCGAACAGAACAGCAAGTATCACAGCAATGGGCATAATCCACTTTATTATATAAGGAATCATATAAATGTAGTATTTTATGATTATTATAGTTTGAACCTTATTTTCGAAGAACCTATCAATTGAGTCAAAGATATTAACAACAAGATAGAGGACTATAAATATTGCCAGAGCATAACCGAGGTATTTCAGATACTCTTTTATTACATATATATCTAAAATTCTCACTTTTTCTTACCCTTGAACAGTTTTTTTAACCTTCCAAATATACTTATCAATGTATTAAAACCAATACTCAGGGTCTCTGCATCATTCGCTGTGCGATATACAAGAAAGATTCCAAGCCCTCCAAATACAATGTTCGGAAGCCACATAGCAAGAAGGGGTGGCAATATGTTTCTCGAGCCAAGTGATTCACCACCCACTATGAATACATAGTATATCAGAAAGAAAATAACGCTCATTCCAAAACCTATCCCCTTACCACCCCTCTTTATTATCACACCAAACGGAACTCCAAAGAATATGAACGAGAGTGTTGCAAACGGAATTGAGTATTTCTTGTATATCTCAACAAGATAGGTATTTCTAATATTTATGAAGTTGTCCACCTGTTTCTTCTTTCTCTCTTTATTGGCAGGGTCACTTTCTTTATCATACTCATCCCTCAATTTGGCAAGTGTCTCATCTACTTTTACAAGATGCTCTTTCAACTCCTCATTTGTCATCTCCTTCTCTGTCTTATAATCGCTGTCCCTCCTCACGAGGGCAGTGTCAGTATATAGATTTATCACCTCCTTTGAGAACCTGAGCCGTCTATACATCTCGGGCTTATCTGGGTCCATCTCGTGTATCTCACCATCATAGAGGGTCATAGTCACAACATCGCCTGTTACTGAACTCTTTGTGGAACTGCCAAGATTTCCCCTTCTGGCAAATATTACATCTGTCAGACGACCGGCATCGTATTTCATTATCGTGACATTCTCAAGGTCCCCCGTTTTCACATTCATATCTGATATATATAGTTGGTATCCGGGAAAGTCATGAATGAATATGCCCTCCCTTATATTGAGGTCAGGTCTCTTCATACCAATATCCATCAAAAGGTTCTTAAACTTGTGATTGGCAGTTGGAACTACTGTATTGTGGAAGTATATCATCACACCGCTTAGAATAATGGCTATGATAATAACAGGCACCATAAGGCGGTATATGCTTATGCCACAGGCACGCATAGCGTTTATCTCATTATCTTCTGAGAGGCGACCGAACGCCATAAGGGACGAGACGAGCATGGACATAGGGACGGAAAGGACTACAATCGCTGGTATGTAGTATATGAAGAGTTCACCGACTGTGAGGAAGTCAACGCCCTTTGTGATAATCATCTCCATAAGTTTGAACATCTGCGTGAGCAGAAGGATGAGCGTCATCACTGCGACGGAGAGGGCGAATGGTGGCAGGAGTTCAGAGGCGATATATTTGTATATTGTTCTCATAAAAAATTATCAGATTTAATGATTATATATAAGATATCAGATGATTTACAGAGAGATATTATAATCTGGAAACTAAAATTTTATTGAGATTATTACAATTATTAAAACTCATCTATATTTTTTGATTTTATATTTTGTAAAGAAAGCGCTATCTCGGCAGAAAATTATAAGGAATTTTATTTATATTACTTAAACAGCGACCTAACAACACCAATTGATTTGCTCTCAATACCTACTCCCCAATAGACAATAACACAGTGCATACACCAATTATACATACCATTCCATACTCCACCATACCAATACCCACCATCCCAAGTTAAACTATTTCGTGATCCAATTCCATCACTCATAGGATGGGGTGGTGATTTTGTTTTCATATGATATATGCACCAGAATTTGTTTACATCCTTACCATAATGCCAGTTATCATTATAAAGATTGCAGTCGTCATAATCTGGATATGAGTTATTTATATGCCAACTCTTTGGACCATAATCTTTACCCTGCCAATTGTTTTTGGGATTACAAACAGGCACACCATTCTTTTCCTTTGATGTCACATATATGTCCGCAGGACCACCTCTCTTATTTCCAATAAAACCTATAATCTTGATTCTGTAATCAAAACCTGTGATGCCAAAGTCACCCGGCTTGAAGAAACAGGCAAGAGCAAAGTCAGGTATAGTAAATGTCCAGTAGTAATATGGTGTATCATGGTATTTCATATCAATTTCGCCATAAGTTAATATTATTGAATTATTATATATGAAATTTATCGGTGTATATAAGTGAGAAACAGCAATACTAATAGATATTGAAAATAATAAAATAAGTAAAAAGTTTCTCATAACCTATACCTCCTTGTCCTTTTTCCTTATTTATCTTTACCTTATAACAACCACCTTTCTTATTTCATTAATACTATCTGATTTTATATTAATAATATATACACCTGATTTTATGTTAATATTATTTACTTCAATATTGTTTTCACCTATATTTATTCTACCACAATATAATCTATTTATTTTACGACCAGACATATCATATATATCAATATTTATTTTGGAAGAAACTCATCAGGGACTTTTACCTTGTATATGCCCGTTTCATTATCTTCCTCTCTTTCTCCAAAAAATACTATCCATTCATTACCATAAAACCAGTCAGGATAAAAATCACCTGTTTGCATTTTGTAATTATGTGGATTATTCTTTGTTATTCTAATTGAATCACCACCATTAAAAGGAACGATGTATAGGTTGTTCACATTTCCATAGTCGCTCTTTGAATAACAAATCCATCTACCATCAGGGGATATGCATGCCATTCCAATAGAATATCCATACTCCTCTTCTACAACTGTCCACGACTCCTTTCCATCTATTGAAGAAACCATAACTTTTCCTTTAGAATTATCATTCTTACAATAATAAATAATATATTCATCATTAGGTGATATATCTATTGAATCTATATAATTATGATTTATATTTAATGGTTCATTTATACTACTATCCGTTTTCACTCGCCATATCTCATCAATACCATTATTTGACCTTATGTAATATATCCACTTACCATCCCTACTCAGTCGTGTTCCCTTTAAGTCACCCTCAACATTAATCTTTGATATAGTATTACCATCTGATGATAATTTATATATACTTCCATAAAACTTATTAGAATTTCCACTTATCTCTTCGTAACCAGTAAAATATAACCAACTCTCATCTTTACTAAAACAAATATAACTAATTCCATAAAACATTATGTCTCCTGTTTTAATTCTCTTAAGGTCGCCACCATCTTTGTCTATTGTGCAAATATCACAATAGTAAGTATATTCATCTAAGAATATATTTTCAGTGAATGCAATTCTACTACTTGGCATCCAACGGGAAACTCCATCTTTATAGACAAAATATACATCACCAAGATTTTCTTTTACTGTATTGTTTTCACAGTTAATTAGTAGTATTAGGAATAGAAGGAATAATGTTATAAAAGTTACTTTGATTTTCATTCAATCACTACCTTTCTGAAAATAAGTTGTCAGGGATAAATGATATAAATAGAAAGACCATTAGTAGAACTAATATGAATGAATGAATATTCATTCCCAGATTTATAGATATTAAACATATATATCACCTCCTGAAAATCTATTCTAATAAATATATAACATATTTAAGATTGTTTATAAAGCGTTATTTTTAATTATATAATAATATAAAAAGACAAAAGATTATTTGATTCCTAATCCTCCTCTATATACTTGCCAAGCCACTTCTCTACGCCATTGAATGATATATACGCACGGTATATCTTCTCTCTCAGAATGCCACCAGACCGCCACCCCAACTGAAATGCAAAGTCAACACTTGAATTCTCACTGCCCGAAAAATTTAGCCCCGTCCCGAATGTTATGCCCTTCTCGTTATACCTCGCACCATATACATCCATTGAATACCATGGCTTGTAATAGAATCCAAACCTCGCAGGCATCATCAAAACTAACGACCTCTTCATCTTTATCGGTGGCTGAAATTCAAAACCAAGGTGAAACTCCGTCGTGTTCCTCAATCTGCTATCACCCTGTCCAAATATCTCAAACCCACTCCACCTCGCGTTCAACATATCAAAGCCAACTGTCATCATCCTCTGCGGTTTCATTGAGGCGCCAATGCCGATAACCAACGGATACTTTATATTCCCACTCTGTCTTGTTAGTTCGCCCTCAACATTTGAGATGACCTTGGTTATATTCATCTTTAGCGGGCAGTTAAGATAGAACCCAGCATCAATGAGTTTAGAATGGTAGCCAGAGCCAAATCTCACCCCAACTCCACTAATTCTATGCTCAATAACATCTCTCACAAAACTATAGTTATCATCCTTGAACTCCTTCGTCCATATATACTTCGGGTCGCCCTCCCAGAAGTCAAGGGAGGCACCAAACAGAAGATGAGATACATTGATGGAATAACCAGCAGAGTAGGTTGAGATTCCGCCATCACCATAACCATATTCAATTCCAATCTGATTATCGCCGTCCATTATTGCTTTACTCACCTTATATCCCCAGTCGTATTGATTTAGATATGAGATTGAGATGACTCCACCAAATGGCATAGCAATATCAAGCGAGGCGCAGGGCAGGTTATAGTTCACCCTCGTTGAACCAAGATTGCCAATATTATATGTATTCTGGTCTCTATAGAATGTAGCGATGAACATTGTAGATGCGGTTGCTGACGGGCAAGCAGGATTTATATGAGAAAGCCCGCTACCACTGAACACACCAATATTGACAAAGCCCATAGCAATAAGCCGCGCAGAGAGTGGCTCTATCGGCTCGCCATAGTTATCTATGTTAAGAACGGTATCAGAGATTGCCACTGAGAAAAATAATATTGATAATAGAACGATTATTCTCATTTTATGCCTCTACTCAGGTGGAAGCGTGTATTTTATCTCAAGGTATGGTCTCATATCCTCATTTGAATTATCCTTTGACGCGAAGCGAAGTATATTATAAATATCTTTTGTATCATAATTACCCCTGATTATAAGACCAAAGTTTGTATCTGTGCCATATATCCACCTCTGGATGAGTTTATTTACTATAACTTCCTTGTAGCCAGACGATTCACCCTCTATCTCAAATGTTGATAACCTATCATCCTTGTCAAAACTTAATCCTCTCATATCCTTCACCTTTGTGTTCTCATCAAAGTTGTTTTTTAGCATAAATATACCCATATGCCCCACATCGCCCTTTGAGTATGGTAGAAAATACAGATTGAGTAATGCCTTAACAATTGTTGCATTCTTAGGAATACCGGTCTTATCTTCCGACAGATTAAAATGAAATACTGCTCGCTTTGAATAACCATCAAACCCCCCTACATACACAAACTCATCTTGCCCCGTAGTGTTCTCCTCGCCAACCTCATCTAGATTCTTCACAAGCGTCACATCCCTCATCGGTGGGCAGGAGACCTCAAACTTCTCATTATTATATTCATAACTAACAATTAATCTTGGCACCAACTCCTCTGTGAACTTATTAAGCGAGTAGAACTCCTTTATTGTCTCAGCATTATCCTCATCCTTTGCGTATATTATTACGCCAAAGTTCGTTCTTGGAGACATAAGCCAGTCAATGGCAACAGGTGTAATATCAATATAAACATATTCATAATCATCAGGTGGGTCGCCGATAGCCGCGCTACCAACCGAAGGTCCAAATCTACCACCATCCCATCTGTCATTGTGATTTCGCTGGTCCCATGTCACCTCGTTCTCAAGCCAATCCTGATAGACCTTTGAGGCGAGAAGTGTAATTGAGCCATTATTATAGACATTGTCATTCACCTCATTCATCTTCTTCTGATAGCATAAGCGAACATTAGCAGATGTTATGTGTGCATCGCTCTTCAGATTCAAAAGTGAGGTGTCAAAGTATAATAGAGACCTGAACCTATACCCAGCCCAAGCACCAACAATGAGCCGTGTGTCCTGCCCTGTGTTGACATAGCAGTCAAAGAAGGCGTCACTCCAGCCCTCATCGGGATATACCTTCACCGTATATATAGGGGAGTCGTATGGTAGAAGTTCATAGCCGATTAGGTCCTTCGTTTCCTTATGACAGAAAGAGAGTAAAAGCAACAATAGAGCGATATATATGAATTTTCTCATATATCAGAGAGTGAAATTAACATAGGAAGGTGAAAGTGTCAAGTTATCAATACTTTATCGGTTTGGTTTATTGAATCTTCATATTTCTTGTCACTCTGAGCGATAGCAAATAATCTCTGTCATATTATTTTCAAATCAATATTGAGTAGTAATTACTATTACATAGATTCTTCACTCTACAACGCTTCCGTTCAGAATGACACCTTTAATAGGTATTTGAAATAAAATACTATATTGACACTTGTGCGATAAATCGCACCGCTACAATTAATGTGTCATTCCAAGCGATAGCGAGGAATCTCTGTGGCATTTATATTCCATTATGGTATCTAATACTCTATACATATAGACATACTGTATTGTCATTTTATACAGTTTGGATATAAATAATACAAACAAGTTCAAAATTAATTCGGTCTCTATTTAAATAGCGACTTCACTGTGCCAAAAGATGTGTTCTCAATAGCAGGTGATACTAAATACTCAACAATCACATGCATACACCAGCAGGGGTAGTAGCCACTCAAAGTATTTGTCCAACCAGTGCCGGGATAGTAAGTCATTGAGTTCTTAGCATTTGTAGATTCATCACTTATTGGATATGGTGGTGGTGATGTTGGCAAATTATAGATAACCCAGAATCTCTTGTAGGGCTGGGAGTCAATATCTTTATTATTGATAATCCATTTTATACTGGAGACATCAAGGTCATCATATTTCGGATATGAGTTGTTAATATGACCATAATAAGGTCCATACTTTTTCTTTGAAAACTCTGGTGGCGTGCAGTCAGGGTGATTTTTTGTCTCAGCGAGGAATATATATAGATTTGCATAGCCATCTGCTAAATATCCCATAAAACCTATCTTCTTTATTCTAAATGTGGTCTTTACTCCAAACTTTTCCGGTTCAAAATAACCCGCAAGTGTAAAGTTAGAACCAGTGAGTGTCCAGTAGTATGTCGGTGTGCCATGGTATTTCATCTCCCTCTCTGCATTCACAGATGGACATATATACTTATTTGGTATCTCTGTAGGATAGTAATTGTATGATATGACAGAACCTGTGATGGCAACTGTCAAAATAAAAATCAAACATACTTTCATCTTCTAACCTCCTTAAAGATTATCTTCACTTAAATAATGCCCTTATATCTCCTATTGAAGAATTTCCAATGGAAACTCCCACAGGAAATTCAACAATAACACGCATACAATAACAGTGAAGTCAGCCACTAATACTTGTAGTCCATCCAACTCCTGGGTAATAATACATTGAGTTCTTAGAACTTCCACAGTTGTCGCTAACTGGGTATGGTGGTGGTGATGTTGGAAAATGATAGATTACCCAGAATCTCTTGTTTGGTTGAGAGTCAATCTCTGACTTCTTTATATACCAGTTAATACCATAAACATCAATGTCATCGTAATATGGATAAGAGTTATTTATGTGTCCATCATAAAGCCCGAACTTCTTATTATTGAATTCAGGTGGTGTGCAATTTGGATGATTTTTTACCTCAGAAAGGAATATGTATATATTTGCTTTACCATTTGCGAGATAACCTATAAAACCAATTGTCTTAATTATGAAGTTATCATTTATATTAAATTTATATGGCTCAAAATAACCAGCAATACACCAGTTTTGACCGGTAAGTGTCCAATATAATGCTGGTGTGTCGTGATACTTCATCTCTCTTTCACCAGATGTATATGGATTTATGTCCTTATTGGGAATCTCTGATGGATAGCAATCATTAGCAAGAACATAACCTGTGATGATAACTGTCAAAATAAAAATGAAACATACTTTCATCTTTTCACCTCCTTACAAATCTATTCTACTTAAATAGTGCTTTAACATTTCCAAAAGATGTATTATCAACTGCAGGTGATACTAAATACTCAACAATCACATGCATACACCAGCAGGGGTAGTAGCCACTCAAAGTATTTGTCCAACCAGTGCCGGGATAGTAAGTCATTGAGTTCTTAGCATTTGTAGATTCATCACTTATTGGATATGGTGGTGGTGAATGTTCGATATGATATATAACCCAAAACCTTTTATTGACCTGCTCATCTATCTCTTTTTTGCTTATATACCAGTTCAAATCATATATATCTATATCATCATATTTTGGGTATGAGTTATTTATATGACCATCATAAGGTCCATACCTCTTCTTTGTAAATTCAGGTGGTGTGCAATCGGGGTGATTGCTTATCTCAGATAAGAATATATAAATATCTGCATGACCATTTGTTATATAACCCATCTGACCTATTATCTTAATCTTGAAGTCGGAGTTGACACCAAATTTTTGTGGTTCAAAATAACCTGCAATTGCCTTTAAACCATCCACAGTCCAGTAGTAAGTTGGAGTTCCATGATACTTCATCTCCTTCTCATTCGGAAGGTAGGTGGGGTGTGCTGATGTTTCTTTATCAGGAATTAATGTTGGAGATACTATGTCGCTAAATGAAATACTGATAAAGGATACGCCTAATAAAAATAAAATAAAAGTTTTCATCTTCTTTTCTCCTTTCGTTATAAATATAATCTTTTTCAGATAAAATTTCTGTGATATAAGTCACAAAATGAAAAATTTTGAGTAAATTTCTATTACATTATTATGTTAAAAAAGAGGGGTGCATTATATTCCACTTATAATAAATAATTAAAGATTAATATAATTAAAATTGTATTGAAAATAACTATCATTTTAGTTATAAATGCTTATATAAATACCGATTGAGAGGTTTAAATATGAAGGACATTATTAAGAATAGAGAGAACATCCGGTTAAGAGTTCTATTGTTTATGTATGAGAGCACTTCCAACATCGTGCCATTCCCCTTTATTGAAAAGGAAGAGATAGCAACGGGCATAAGCGATATTTTATTCAAAACGAAGAATGGAGAAGCGGAGATTGACTTTGCAATTGAATATCTCATTGACAAGGGCTATATTATTAGGGAAAGGCGTAGAAGCGATGGTTTACCTTCGCACGCTTTCTGTCTGACTGCAAACGGCATTGACATCGCTGAAAAGTTGTTAAAAGGCGATAAATAAACTTTTTGTATAGTTCAAATTTTCAATCTCTGATTAATTTCAGTGATATTTATATATCTATATTATTCATAATGAAATTATTATGATGTATAGGACGGAAATTATTTATACATACTACCTAATTTATATTGGAACGCTACAATATTAAAATGTAGCGGTTTGATTTATCAAGCCACCTTTTTGTCATTCCGAGCGTAGCGAGGAATCTCTGTCATATTATTTTCAAATCAATATTGAGTAGTAATTACTATTACATAGATTCTTCACTACACAACGCTTCCATTCAGAATTACATATAAAATTTGGTTGTCATTCCGAGTGATAGCGAAGAATCTCAATCACATATTTGTTCAAATCAATATTTTGTTTTATCAATCACTAAAGAGATTATTCAATCCACCCTGTTCCGTTCAGAATGACATAGAAAATTTGTTTGTCATTCCGAGTGTAGAGAGGAATCTCTGTCGCATTATTTTGCCACAACAAACCTCTTGCTTACACTTATATCATTTGATGTCATCTTCACAACATAAACGCCATCGGATAGACCTGTGATGTCTGATGTCAGTATGTATTCTCCGGGGCTATACTGACCGCTCGCAACTGTCGCAACCCTCCTACCTGCTATGTCATATATCGCAATGTCAATGTCCGCCTGCTCTGGTATGACAACATCAATGCTTATCTGAGATGATGCGGGCGTCGGATATATCCTCGCTATCTCAAAACTACTGGGCGTCCCTTTACTTGATGTGCACTCCGTCGTCCCAAGCGTTTCATTCTTATCAGATACAACCGCCTCAAGTTTGTATTCGTATTTTGTATTGGGTGCAATGTCTCTGTCTGTGTATGAATAAGGGTTTGTTCCCGTGATGAGGGATGTGTTGACCCTTGTCCATACATAATCATTGTCAGGATTTGGGGGAGATTGGGCAATCTCCCCTACAGGGGCTGGGGAGCATGTGGGAGAATATGAATTCTCCCTTACAGTTGACACGGTGAATGGTGCTATAATTCTTCGGTAGAGGTTGAAGCCCGATATATCCTCATCTGTGGAGACAGACCAGTTTAGCGTGATGGCGCTACCTGATGGCTTTGCTGAGAATGATGTTAGGGTGATGCCAATATTTGGACCATACCAGGCATACTTGAGGTCGCCATTTGTAGCATCGTAGTATGATATATGCGGATTTCCCTTAGAATCAAGAACAATGGAACTACTACTGCCAACATTGCCATCTGAATCAACTGTAGTTAGATTCCACTTATTTCCATCAAAATAACCATATTTTAAGTTTAAGTCATGCTTTTGACCCTCTTCATAGGAGATATGTGGTCTGTTATTTGAATCAACTACTAAATGCCTTCCTGAATTAGTAATCCAACCAGTTGTCTCTACTAACATTATATTCCAATTATTACCATCAAAATAAGCATAACTAAGACCTTCGTAACCTTCATATAAAATGTGAATATGGTCATTTGAGTCAATTGCTACTGAACTTCCTGACTCTAAATAGCATCTGTCAATTTTGTTATTTTGCCATGAAGTCCCGTTCCAATATGCATATTTCAGATACTCCATTCCTCTATCGCAATATGATATACAAGGGTAATTATTAGAAAAGAGGTCAAGTGATGCACCCGTTGAACCAATATTACTATCTTTGTCAACATATTCTATATTCCACCCCTTGCCATCAAAGTAAGCATATTTTAAGTCCTCCCCCGAGTAAACAGAATATGCTATATGGGGATGATTATCTGAATCAATAAGTAGTGATGGATAATCCATTATATCTCCATATGTATCAACTATCTCAATGTTCCATTTCTGTCCATCAAAGTGTGCTAATTTCAAGCCCTTTTCTGGATAATGAAAATATGCTATATAAGGAAGGTCAATATTATCAAGTGCAAGAGATGTTCCTATAGGTCTTGTCTCAGGGGTCTCTGAACCTACAATATCTATATTTTCTATTTTCCACTCATTACCATCAAAATGTGCATACTTAATATAAAAAGATAATTCTCTTATCTCAGTATATGATATACAAGGATTACCTTTGCTATCAAGTGCAATAGATGTGCCCATGCCTGTGTTTCCTTCACTGTCAACAACCTCTATATGCCAGCTATCTGAGTAAATATAACCTACGATTATTAATAACAAGAAATATGTGATCCTTAAATATCTCATAATTAACCTCCTTTAAATAAATACTTACATAACAATTATATAAAATATATTCTATCTACATATAAGTATATTCTTGAACACTTCCTTATCAACTGAAATAATATATATTCCATCTTTTAGTTCTTTAAGGTCCAATTGTATCTCCTTCTCTGATATATTATCACTGATACTGACTGACACTATTTCTTCCTGATGTATATCAATATCTTTTACCAACCTACCCGAGATGTCATAAATTGAATTATTAACAGGTTCTGATTGAAAAATTTTCATAGATGCCACCAATCACCAACATATTATTTTCTAAAAAAATACGATGTCTTTCAAGTGTTTTTTCAAATTTTTACTTAATAACCTGTTGATAAGTTCTTGAATACCTCAAATACAATTGTAAGATTTCAACAAAATACATTCCATTTCAACCTGTTAAATTATGTATATCTCCTTATCAACATTAATGAACACTTTCTCAACACAATTTTCAATGCCTCAGATAACCATAACCTCCTCATATAAATAACAATCTTATTGTATTGCAACTTTTCACCACAATATATTACTATTTTTATATTTTATATTATAAAATCTTTTGTTAAATATATTAGATAATGTGTATTATACTTTATATAAGGAGGTTAGGAGTTGGAAATAATATGTGAGAGGGATAAATTCGCTACCGCAATTGGCGTTGTGCAGAGTGCGGTTTCATCAAGGTCCCCAATGCCCATATTGAGCAATGTTCTCATCAAAGCGAGTGAAGGGTCCATAGATCTTATTGGCACTGACCTTGATATCTATATCTGGAAGAAATCGGAGGGTGAGATTGTTGATGATGGTAGTATAACTGTTCCTTCAAAGAAACTATCAGAGATTGTCAAAGGGCTGCCTTCTGGCTCTCAACTTAGTATGAAGACGGAAGGCCCGCCTGAACATCGGGCAGGCCCGCCTGACCATCGGACAGGCCCGCCTGACCAACGGGCAGGTCTTTCACTGTCTATAAACTGTGAGAAGGCGAACTTTCGTCTTCAAGGTATAAGCGCCGATGAATATCCTGTGTTTCCAAAGATTGATGGCGCTGTTGAGGTTGAATTAGATGGCTCTCTTATTAAGCAGATGATAAGGGAAACGATATTTGCTGTCTCGGAGGATGAGACGAAGTATGCACTTAATGGTATATGCTTCCAGATTGAGGGTAAGACGCTCGTTCTTGTTGCCACAGATGGCTTTATGCTTGCTTATAGACATATTGATATTGAAGAGAGCATTGAGGGTATTGTTGACCTTATAGTGCCAACAAGGGCTTCATCAGAACTGGTAAAGATAATAGATGAGGATGAGAAGGTTAAGATAAGTTTTGGTGAGAAGTATGTGCTATGGCAGATGAGGCAGGGCTTTCTGGCATCAAGAATTGTAGAGGGTAAGTTTCCGAATTACAGGAGTGCGATACCAGAGAAGTTCAACTATAAGATGGTAGTAGATAGAGATAGGCTCTACAAGAAGATAGACCTTGTTTCAAATATCGCTGATGAGAGGACCAACCAGATTATTCTCAATATCTCACCTGGAATGATGGAGATAAAGGCAGAATCGCCAGAGATGGGTGAGGGTAAGGACGAGATGGAGATAGAATACGATGGTGGTTCATTTACTATAGCATACAATGCAAACTTATTGAAAGAGGTTATAAAGTCATTCTCAGAAGACAAGTTGGTCTATGAGTTAGTTGACCCGATAAGACACGGCAAATTCTATCCTATAGGCAAGGACGACCACTTCTGCATAATTATGCCAATGAAGGTGTAGTGGAGTTTAGTAAAATTTTTTTATTAAAATTCTAAATCACCTGCCCGATGTTCAGGCGGGCCTGCCCGATGTTCAGGTGGGCCTGCCCGTTGGTCAGGCGGGCCTGCCCGATGTTCAGGCGGGAGGAAAATTATAAATTGCATCTTAAATATTTAAGATTATATCAGTTTAGAAACTTTGAGGATATGGAATTTGAGCCGATACCGGAAGTAAATATTATCGTCGGCAGAAACGGCATAGGCAAGACGAATCTCCTTGAGGCAGTTGGCTACCTTGGTTGTCTCAGGTCTCATAGAATATCAGGCGAGAAGGTCCTCCTGATGATTGACAAGAGTGAGTTCTCAATAAGGGGGATTGCTAACTCATTTCTTGGTGATGTGGATGTGAGGATTGATTACATTCTTGAAAAGGGGAGGAGGGTTGGTTATCTTGATGAGAAGAGGGCTACCCGACTTGTTGATATTGTTGGAAGAATCCCATCGGTTCTGTTCTCTCCATTAGATATGAACTTCATAAGGGGAGCGCCGTCTGATAGGCGAAGGATGATTGATATATTCATATCACAACTTGACAGGGGCTATCTTGAGGACTTATCAAGATATGCAGAGGTCTTATCTCAGAGGAATGCACTTTTGAAGTCAATTCAGAGGGGAGAGGCAGAGAGGAGAATGCTTGATATGTGGGATGAGGGGCTTGTTCGCTATGGTGAGAAGGTCATAAGGAGAAGGGCTGAATGGATTGGTGGGCTTTCAAGAGTGGCATCAAGGTTCTTCAGGGAGGTAACAACAGGGGGTCTTGAACTGGAAATAGTGTATTCGCCATCAGTTTCAGCGGAGGGCGACATAGGTGAGAGTTTAAGACAATTACTGGTGAACAGGCGAGATGATGAGATAAGATATGGCTCCACAATAATAGGTCCTCACAGGGACGACATTCATTTCTTGCTTGGAGGTATATCATCAGGACTGGTTGCTAGCCAGGGGCAGACGCGTTTAATAGCGATAGCGTTCCGCCTTGCCCAGTGCCGACTTATGAATGATTATATAAAAGAATCACCGCTTCTGCTTCTTGATGACATTGGAAGCGAACTTGATATGGAACATCTTTCAAAGACATTTGAACTCATTCCACAGAGTGGGCAGGTCTTCATTACGACAACGAGGGGGGACCTTGCGCCAATTATTAGCGGTGTGAAGAAGTTATGGGGCATTAAAGATGGTAAGATTGTCAGTATCAATTAGAGTTGGTGGTTTGTGTTGTTAATATTAAATTAGGTTTCAAAAAATAGGTAAAGGTTATGTTATACAAGAATCTATTATTCTCAATCTTATTCACTATCTCAACAATATTCCTTCTGCCTTTGGTCTATAAGAATGTCTGGCTCCGTCCAACACCAAATTATTTAGGTGGAACTATAATTTTCTGTGGATTTATTATGTTGACTTTGGGTGCATACCTGAAGCGTCCTTATTTTCAAATTAGATTGGTGAATATTTTGGAAGAGCGTATTAAAGAGGCAAAAAATATGGAGGCGACGACATTAGGTCTTGGCTTTATTGTCTTTGGCTCTCTTTTTATAATCGGACTTCATATTATTCTTGGACCATTAGATACGGGTTTAAAACCTTTAATGTTATTTACAATATTTTTAGGTTTTATTCCAGCGATATATATGGAAAAGTTATTTATCTTAGAAAAGAATATCAGTTCTTATAAATTGAGGATTGCTACACCTATTGTTGAAACAATCGCCAACATTCTAATATATTTAGCAATAATAATTGTTATTAGCCTTGTTAATTACTTTATTATTACAGGCACATCTCCATCAGGTATATCAGGCTTAATTGTAAGAATAGTGGCATCTATTATGCTTTTCTCTACATTTTATATACCCGCATCAGCACCATTTCTTTTTGAAGAGTTCTATACTCAAAGGCCCATCCTTTTTATTGAAATTATTACTATTGTAATATCTATAACTATACTTGCTATAAGAACTTCAAAGTTTTAAAATGTGTTTTGATATTTTATCTATAGATTTTGAGATTACTATCTGCGAGTTTTCTGACAATCACAGCAGATACCGTAATAATAAATATGTGCCTTCTCAACCTTATGACCATCTATAAACTTTGGTAAATCTTTGATTTCTTGGTCATTAAAAATATCTACTATCTTATTACAATTATAACACAATAGGTGGTTATGCTTTCTTCTTATAAAGTCATAATGCACCTTGTCTTTTTCAATGCGAATTTCATCTATAATGCCAACCTTGCATAGAAGGCGGAGTGTGTTGTATATAGTGGCAAATGAGAGTATTGAAAGGTTCTCAGATAGGGCGCTGTATATATCCTCTGCTGTTGGGTGGTTATAACTATTAATCATCATCTCAAGTATCTTCACCCTCTGGACAGTAACGGGAATGCCATTGTTCTTTAATATCTCAATTGGATTATCTTGATTCATAAAAAATATTATAACAGATTTAATATGATATTAAATAAAAAACACATATTCATTGTAGGGGTTTGATTTATCAAACAAGTGCATAAAATACTTTATATTCTAATTCAGTTTATTAGACCCTGTGCGATAAATCGCACCGCTACAATTTGTGTGTCATTCTGAGCGTAGCGAAGAATCTTTATCGCATTTATATTCAACTATGTTTATAGACCCGCTATGCTTATTTATTATTATTCGTGTAAAAGATTCTCCACTTCACTATGTTCCGTTGGAGGGGTAAGATAACTTCATATCTCACCTCCTTTCAGAATGACTAATATCTTCATTCTTGTAGCGGTTTGATTTATCAAACAAATAATGACTGCATTTAATTGTATTTAGAATGATGCTTGTGATGTTAAATTGAATATATATTTATATTAATATATAATGTTCTGATAAGGGGCAGTGGCTCAGTTGGGAGAGCGCATCCCTCGCACGGATGAGGTCGGCGGTTCAAATCCGCTCTGCTCCAAATTGTTTTTTCATTATTAACTTTTACATATTTTAAGAAAAGTATTTTAGAAATAAAATATATGCAAAAAATTATATAACAATATTTTAATATATAATAGAAATGAACAAAATTTTTGTTTGACAATTTATTTTAAATTTTATACCATTACATAATAATTATATAAAATTAATTAAATGATATATAAAATTATAATTGTTGAATATAATATAAGTAATACTATGGGTTTATAGGAGAATTTTTTAAGTAATTATGGTTATACCAGAATTAAAATTAGAAACATGGTCACATCAGGGTGCAGTTACTATGGCTAAGGCAACTGCTGATTCAATTAAAAGCGTATTAAACAATTATAAAGATTGGTCTAAAGATGTTGATTTTGAAGTTTATATACAAGGTTCTTATAGAAATGATACTAATATTCGTGGAGACAGTGATGTAGATATTATTGCTCAACTAAATTCTACATTTTATAGTAACCTCTCCGAGGAACAAAGAAAGCATTTGGGATTATCTCTAGCTTCTTATGGGTGGAAAGAATTTAGAAAAGATGTTCTAAGAGCATTAAAGAATTATTATGGACAAAGTTTGATAACAGAGGGTGACAAATCATTAAAAGTAAAGTCAAATAATTGGCGATTACCCGCAGATGTTGTTATTTGTTTGCAATATAGAAATTATAAAAGTGTAAATATTAATGATTTTATTGAAGGTATGTGTTTTTGGTCATTAAGTGACAATAGACAAATTATAAATTATCCTAAAATTCATTATGATAATGGTGTTTGGAAAAATAAAAACACTAATAAATGTTATAAACCACTTGTAAGAATTTTTAAAAATATTAGGAGTTATATTTCTGGTGATTCCACACCTTCGTATTTTTTAGAATGTATGCTTTATAATATTCCTAAGGATAAATTTGGACCAAATTATCAAGTTACTTTTTGTAATATTGTGAATTGGTTAAATGGAGCAAGTTTAGAAAATTTTATTTGTCAAAATGGACAATTAAAACTTTTTGGAAATACACCTGAGCAATGGGACTTGGGAAAAGCAAAGGAATTCATAAATAATGTTATTTATCTTTGGAATAATTGGTAGTATGCATTCATATTCTATAGATACAGAAGAAAGAAAAAATTTTATATTTTATTTGGCATTATTTAGTATCTTGTTATCTTGGGTATTTTTTAAAATACTTAACAATTGTAAAATTACTTTTCCTTGGTGGGTTGAAAGTCCTTCTGTATTGTTTTTTTATGGCTTAATATTTATTATTTTTGATAAATGGTGTTGGAAATTTTTTAAAAAAATTGGTATTATAAAAACTCCCAATTTATATGGAGAATGGGAAGGTTATTTGAAATCATCTTTTAATAAGCATTCATCAGAAATAAAAGCTACCTTGAAAATAATTCAAACTTGGACAAAAATAAAAATATCTTTGACTACTGAACAATCTATATCTCAAAGTAAGACGGCATCTTTTTTAATAAATAATCATGAAGAAAAATATTTATATTACCAATATATTAATGAACCAAGACAATATGCAAATAAAAAAATGCATATACATTATGGAACAACAAAATTATATTTAGATAAAAAGGAAAGTATTCTTAATGGTGAATATTATTCAGGAAGAGATAGAAGAAATTTTGGAATTCTATATTTTAAAAAGTTAAATAAATAAAATAAATAAATATAAAGATAAAATGTATAAATTAATGAAAAATAAAATCTTACATCACATTATTGTGGTTCAATGAATTGAATTTTAATTCACTCACCTTGTTTGAGACATTTAGTAGTGCGTTGATTGACTCGCCCGCATCACCCCAATATCCCTTTATCACCCGATAGTTTAATCTGCCTTTCTCAAGGTATCCCTTATTAACATCCGTTATCTCAAGTTCGCCGCGCTCTGATGGCACAAGCCCGTCTATTATCTCAAAAACATCGGGTTCATACATATATAGACCAACAACCGCATAATTGGATGGTGGTCTCTTTGGCTTCTCAACAATACCAATAATTTTCTCCTCTTTTATGGTAGCAACGCCATATTCCTGCGGGTTCTCAACCTCCTTTAAGAATATCATAGCGCCCTCCATCTTCTCAAACTCATTTACATATTTGCTGAAATCATCCTCAAAGATGTTATCACCGAGAATTACGCATATCTTTTCATCATCTGCAAAATGCCTGCAAAGAGCCAGTGCCTCAGCAATACCTCCCGCCCCCTCCTGATATGCATATTGCAGTTGTGGAATACCGAAGACACTGCCATTACCTAAAAGTCGTAGGAAGTCGCCTGCACGCTCACCGCCAGTAACTATCATAATATCTTTAATCCCTGACCTTACCAGCGTTGATATCGGATAGTATATCATCGGCTGGTTATAAACAGGCAGAAGATGCTTGTTTGTTACCTTGGTAAGGGGATATAGCCGTGTTCCTAACCCGCCAGCTAAAACAATACCCTTCATCTATCTTAATTTACCACATATTTTTCAATTTGTGATTTTTCAGGTAAAAAATTTAAGAAAATTTATATTATTATTGTGAGCATTAACTTTGTTAATATTTTCTGTTATAATACTTTTAGATATGAAAGGCATTACAAGAAGGGAGTTTATATCATCATTGATTATTGCTGGCTTGTTGTCCATTCCTATATTTAATCTTATCGGACATATCTTAAAGAGAAAAGGCATTGTTCCCGTTAGAGCGATGTTTTGGAAGCGAGTTTAGGTTAGTATTATCTTTATTTCACTTGAACAGTTTTGTATTTAATGGTATTGTCATATTAATGATATGATTATTAGATATGTTCAATAATAATGTGGAAAAAGTTTTTCTTATGTTCATCATATTGATGGAAGAATATAAAGGGAGGTAATTGATATGGCTTTCAAGACATTGTTCATTGCCCATGTCCCTGATGCTGACCCTGAGAAGCACAGGTGCGAGGTTGAAACAGGTATGTATAAGTTCATTGCGGTATGTGTAAGAAACCAGGCTCAGGCGATAGAGGTCTGTAAGAATATGGTCAAAGAAGTGGGGATTCATTCAATAATTCTCTGTCCAGGTAATACCCATAAGAATGTCGCAGAGATAGTAGAGGCGGTAGGCGCGGGTGTCGGGGTCTCGGTCGCAAGAGGAGATGGACCCTGTATGCAAACTGTAAGAAATGTGATGGAACAGGAGGGATGGTTTAACAGGTAAAATCATACCTGCTAATCTAATATAGAAGGGGTAGATGTTGAATTGGAAAATGTTGACTCGCCATTATTCCTTACATTGTTGTCTCTGATTGTCTTCACTCTTGTCTCTTACCTGTTCTCTCGTCTCAAGACAAAAACGAAGTCAACAAAAGATGGTCAACCCTACTGGTATTCTCTGAGAAGACATCTTTTTTTCACACTCCGTCTCTTTGAGATTCTATCTATTATAGCGATTGTAATAATATCTATTAGTATAGCATCTTCCTTTGCCATAACTAAAATGGTTCTCTTCTACACTGTGCTCTCTCTCATTATCATCGTTCTCAACTATATAGCATATACAATTAGTGAAAACATTCCATATACCATATTTGATTCTGTCATACTTGTGCCGTTTTATCTTATCTCTGCTTTGCTATTTCCACTTTCATTTATTGTCTCAAAAATTGAACATTTAATAGAATATCCATTTCTGCGCTATCGCAATATTGAGAACATAACTACAACAGAGGAATTAGAAGATTTTATTGAGACGAGGGATGATGAAGAACCGCTTGAGAGTGTTGAGGTTGATATGCTTAAGGGCATAGCAGAGATAAAGGATACAAGGGCGAGTGAGATAATGGTGCCAAGAATAGATATGATTGTTGCTGAGGTAGGAGAAAGAATAGAGGATGTAAAGAAGTTGATTGTAGAGGAGGGACATTCAAGGATACCAGTGTATGAAGACAGGGTTGATAATATTATAGGCATACTGCATGCGAAGGACTTATTGTTTGCAGATGATAAGACGGATATGAGGGGGCTTTTGCGGGTGCCATATTTCATACCCGAGACAAAGAAGATAAATCAGTTATTGCAGGATTTCAAGGCGAAGAAGAGTCAGATGGCTATTGTGGTTGATGAGTATGGTGGTGTGGCAGGTCTTGTGACGATAGAGGATGTGCTGGAGGAGATAGTCGGTGAGATACAGGATGAGTATGATGAGGAGGAGAAGGAGGTCATCAAGTTGCCTGATGGGTCGTTCAGGGTGAATGCGAAGATTGACATAGAGGAGTTGAACGAGGCGCTTGCGATAGAGATACCGACGGAGGGCTTTGAGACGCTTGGTGGTTATATACTGCAGATGGTTGAGAGGGTGCCGAAGGTAGGCGAGGTGATAGAGCAGAATGACATTGAGATAAAGATATTAGAGGCAGACGAGCGAAGGATTCATTGGGTAGAGATAAGGAAGAAAGGATAGGTTGGTGGTAAACATAAAAATTATAAGTGAGGTGATAAAATGGAATTTCAAAAATATATTGATAAAAATTTTCTTCAGGCCTTTGTTGATATTTTCAGGGTTATTTCATGGTTAGATGATAAAAAATGGGAGTATCAAAAAGCAAAAGAGGGATTAGAAATTGAAGATACCTTTGTTAAAGAAATTATAAAAGCAGAAAATTTAAAACCAGCACAAAAGATTCTTGCTCATTGGTTGATTTACATTACTGATAGAGGAAAAAGAGCAGATATAGTATGGGAGAATAACACGCCTAAAATTAAGGAACTTGTAGAAGAATATTTTAATAGTGATTTGGATAGTGAAGAGAAAGTAAAAAAATTGTTTTTTGAATTTAATAATAAGAAAAAAAATAAAATAATGGGGTATCCTGCAGATTTAGAATCCATTAAAAGGACACTTATTATTTTATTAGATTACGACAAAGACATAATAAAATTTATGACAAGAAAATTAATAAATTGGTATAGAAATTATAAAGATACTTTTTGTTCGAGGATTGCTTTTTCATTATATCTGTTAAGCTATAAAGATGTAGGTTCTCTGGCAAGAAGTGAAGAATTGATAAATCAAAATCGAGATAAACTTAAAGAAAGTGTAGATTACGGAAAAAAGACACTAAATAACGATGGTGAATTTGAAGATAAATTTAAAATTTGGAATAAGGGAAATAATAGATGGCACAAGAGATTATGGGCGGCTCTTCGTGATTACAAAAAATGGTCTGATTTATCAGAGATATTTATTAAAGGGATAAAAAATGGAGAAGGTAGAGAAATATGGGATGGTAATTGGAATGAACAACTGGAATTACCAGGTGATAGATGGAATGAACGATTTTTTGGTAACTGTATTAGACCAAATTTAATAAACATGAATATAAGTGGCAAACATGGAAGGATTGTAAGAGAAATATGGAAAATGATTAAAAATAAAGTTTCAGAATCCAACTTTCAAGTAGCATATCCAGAACAGTTTGATATAACTTTTGACTTTGCACCAAGAATGTGCGATAAGAAATTTTGTAATATTTGTCCATTTGGTCCCAATGGTGCTGAAAAAATTTGTATCCCCAAAGAAGATAAATATTGTCCAGTGGCTCTTATAATCTGTGAATATATAGTTAAATGTATTAACATTAAAGAAAATTGCATAATTAAAAATGGTATAGGTAAAGGAAGATGTAAAGGCGTGTTATAAGGAATGTTGAGTTAATTATGTCATTACTGCAGTTTGAAAAGGAATATTGGGAAAGTTTGGATAATCAGCAAAGGCAATTAGTGAATCTTTATAACAAAATCAAATCAAGTTATTATATTTCGCTTGAAGAAAGGGATATTACAAAAGCAATTCTCCTTAGGATGAAAGCTTACTACAATACTCAAAATAAAATTAAGGAATTACTGAATAAAAGAAAATTGGCGGCGTGTTCGGATTTCTTTGTTGAGACGGTAACTTTCTACCTAAAATTAATTTTAGATAGGAAGGATACTGGTTTAGAGGTTCAATCAGAAAGAAAAATCAAGCAAAGACGAGGGGCAATTAGACCTGACATTTCAGTATGGAATAATGACGAAGTGGTTGCGATAATTGAATGCAAAACACAATTAGGCTGGAATAGAGATAAATGGGAAGATGATTTTAAAAATAGGGAGGAAAAATTAAAACTAGAGTTTTCAAACTCAAAGGCTTTTTTGGTCGTAATGACTTCAGCAAATTGGTCTGGATTTCCAGATCACAACAAAATGGTTGGTGAACAATATTTCACCTTATCATCTGTTTGGCCTATAAATATCTTTGAAGATAACATTGATTCAATAATTATGAATCCTATTGAGGATCTATTTAAAAAAATTATATCTGTCACAATATCACATAACACATTATAAAAGGATATGCTTAGTCCAAATTGCATTCGGCAACTTTTTTATCTGCAAATTATTAGAATTTGCTTTAAAAGATTTAATTTAGATTAATATTAATAAATATATATTAATTTAACTTTTGTTGAATATTTAATCAATTTCTCATTACCATTCAAACTATTTACTGCTATAATATCTAAACTATGTCTATAAGGTTCCCAATCTTTATCGCTCTCTTTCTGTTTTTATTCAATAATGCTATCTTCGCCTCATCACCAACTAACACCACACCTACCATCACAAACGCCCTCTGGTATACGAAGGACTCTCTCCTCAGAATTACTATAATCGGTAAGCCCCTTCCTAATGTCAATGTCATCTCGGGAGAGGATTTGTCCCTTACGCTCTCTATGTTTGACACAACAACAAAGGATACATCTGTCCCCTCAACTTCACCAATTGAATCAATTAAGATGTCGCAGAAGGATAAGAACGCCCTCATTGACCTTGTCTTTTCAGAGCCAATTAAATATAAGATTTACAGATACAACCTTGAGGGCGATGAGGGTGGCTATCTTGTGTTTATAAAGAAATTAACAGATGTTGGCACTAATATAGAAAAGGTGCCTGATAATGTTTCTAATGGTGGTGAGAAGAACGCAGAAGAAAAGAAGTATCCCCTGAGAAAGAAACCCGATGATAAATCAAAGATTGTTGGCTATATTACCAAAAATGATAAGGTGGGAGTAATGGAAGAGCAGGGAAGTTGGTTCAGAATAAAGGCAGGTAATAATGAGGGCTGGGTCAAAAAGGGTATAGTTAAGATTAAGATTAATACTGGTGATGAAAGAAGAGATGGTATAATAAGTGCGTGTATATCTCAACTTAACGCTCCCTATGTATATGGTGGTGACAACCCCGGTGGTTTTGACTGTTCGGGTCTTGTATATTATGCATATAATAGCGTTGGCATTGAACTTCCCCGAGGTGCGGAAGAGCAGTTTTCATCGTGTAAGGTAATTGATATGAAGATAGCAAAGCCAGGGGACCTAATATTTTTTGCTAATAAGAAATCAAAGGGGGTCTCTCATGTTGGGATATATCTTGGTGGTGGTAGGTTTATTCATGCTGAGAGCACAGAGGATGGCGTTACAATATCGTCGCTTGATGAGGATTACTGGAAGAGGAGGTTTTATTGCTCGGGAACATTTTTAGAAAAGTAGTAGGAATAATCTTTCTTCTTATCATAGGCGTCTCACTTAATATCATTTCCTGTCATACAGGTAGGTCAAAAAGTGGAGAGTTTTCTGTTGCCATTATTCTTGGACCTGGTGGGAAGGATGATAAGTCATATAACACGCTAATTTGGTCGGGTGCTTCTCGTGCGGGTCAGGAACTTGGAATTGATATAAAGGACTACACTGTGAACAGTGAGAAGGAGGGTTTGAAGGTTTTGGATGAGTGCGCAAGGAAAAGTTATGATATGGTTATTGTTGGTCCAAGGTTTCTCACACAATATATTGAGGCATTTGCGGAAAAGCACAAGAAGACCGACTTTCTTGTCTTTGATAGTGGGGTTGAAGGTGAGAATGTATCTTCCTGTGTCTTTGATGGCTATTCGGGTGGTTTTCTTATAGGCATTATATCAGTGATGGCGTCTGATGGAAAGCCAATCGGATTTATTGCTCCTGACCAGTCAGATTATATAAGGTCTCTCTACAAGGGTTTCTGTGAGGGTGCCCATAGCATCTATAAAGACATAAAAATTGAATATACATTGTTTGATGATGTTAGTATGACTGGTGATGAGGAGAAAGGAAGCGATAAGGCAAAGGAGTTGTTTAAGAAGGATGTCTCTGTGATATTTGCGCCCATTGGCTTGGCGAGCGTTGGCGTTTTTAAGGTGGCAAAGGAGTCCTCACGGCTCGCAATCGGATGTGATGCAAACCAGAACTATATTGAGCCAGGATATGTCCTTACAAGTTTGGTCAGAAATATTGACCTTATAACATATCAGGCGGTCTGCGATTCATATAATAAATTGTTGAAAGGTGGTGTATTCTATTATGGCATTTCTGGTGGGTGGATAGATATAGCCATTGATGATTCAAATAAGAATTTCTTTTCTGATGATATGATAAATAAGATAGATGAGGTTAAGAACCATCTAAAAGGAAGAGTGTGAGCAGATATTCTGTTATATTTTTGATAATCATAATAATTTTTTCATATCAGTTTTTGTTTGCCCTTGAAGAGGTGAGAGCGGTATGGGTTCCTGCATGGGAACTCATCTCACAAGAGATGATAAAAAGCACAGTTGATGATATTGCAGGTGCCAATTTCAATCTCATATTTGCGGAGGTCAGGTTTAGGGCGGATGCGCTTTATGAGCCAAATAAGACGGATAGAACATTTAAGAACTTTGAACCAAGGTCAACATTTTTGAATGATACCCCTGCTGACTTTGACCCGCTCCAATACCTGCTTGATTATGCACATAGCAAAGGAATATCAGTTCATATATGGGTGACGACATTTGTGGCAACGAGAAAGGAATGGAAGGAGGGCGACCTGCCATTTCCGACAGAGTGGTTCACATTAAATGAGCAGGGTAAACCGAACGATGAGAGTGGGCAGTGCTGGCTTGACCCTGCACTTCCTCAGGTGCAGGACTACCTAATCAATGTCTTCTCAGATATTACTATGAATTATCCAATTGATGGTTTACATCTTGATTATATAAGATACCCTTCCGATAGTTTCGGTCATAATCCGACTGCGGATTATCTTTTTACAAATGAGACATCACTTGACCCAAAGAAGGATAAAGATGCATTTAGAAGGTGGAAGGGAGATAAGATAAAAGAGTTCTTATCAAAATTGGAGTTTGCGATTCACAAGATAAGACCGGATATGCCAATATCAACGACAGTTGTTGGTGGAACAGCAGGTGCATATAATGACTTTGGTCAGAGGTGGGGCGAATGGCTCAGCGAAGGTCTTGTTGACTTTGTTGTGCCAATGTGTTATTCAAAAGAGACAAAAGATGTTTTAGCCCGGTTAAGTGAATATATTAATATCGCAAAAAGGCAATCGGTTGTTGTAGGAATTGCTGTTCTTGAGAGGGGGAAGGGTAGGTATGATGATGGTGAGAATGTTATTGAGAGAATAGATAAGATAAGAGAGGATGGCTTTTCTGGCTACTCTCTATTCTCGCACGAGACATTATTGAAAGATAATAGGCAGAGATTGGATATGATTTCGGATAAGAGTAATAATATTAAGGCAAAACTTCCAAGATTAAGGGTGTTGCAAGTTGAGCATCTGCCAGTTGTTGTGATTTCAATAAAGGGCAATAAATACTATTCTGTTGAATATGATACAATGTCAACTCATAAATATGCCATATTGAAGGCAAAGGAATTTCAGTATGATACAGATTGTAAGGTTTTTATAAAGAGTGATGGTGACTGGTATAACATATATATTGGTATATTTAAAGATAAGAATGAGGCAGAAAGATTGGCTGGTTTACTAAGGAGGTAGGTAATTGATAAAAGAACTTATTAAACTAATAAGACCGAATCAATGGATAAAGAATACAATAATATTCGCAGCGGTCATATTTTCAAAGAACTTCTTCAATCTTCTGTATCTTGAAAGGGCACTAATTGGCTTTGGTATATTCTGTATAGCATCCGGGGCTGTGTATATATTCAATGACATCGCAGATGCAGAGCAGGATAAAAAGCACCCCGAGAAGTCAAAAAGACCAATTGCTTCTGGTAAGGTGAGTATATCCATTGCTTATATATATTTCTCAATAATGGCGGTTGTTGCACTTATTCTGTCATATCTGTATGTAAATAATCACTTTGGTAATGTTGTCTTATTATACCTGATAACAAATATTCTCTATTCGCTCATACTAAAAAAGATAGCTATACTTGATGTTGTTGTTCTGTCAATGAATTTTGTATTCAGGGCAATTGCTGGTGTCTATGCCATAGCACCGACCCTTGAGTTCTCAACTTGGCTTGTAATATGCACATTCTTTCTATCACTGTTTATTGCCTTATCAAAGAGAAGGGCGGAGATTGTGCTATTGGAGGGGAGGGCGGAGGGACACAGGAGGTCGCTTAAGGACTACTCGGTAAAACTGCTTGACGAGATGATAGCGGTAGTGACCGCGTCAACCGTTATGTCATATACTCTATATACAATATCATCATTGACAATTCAGAAGTTTGGGACAGTGAATCTTGTTTATACAATACCGTTTGTAGTATTTGGGATATTCAGGTATCTTTATCTTATACATATTCAGAAGGCGGGTGGCTCACCGACAAGATTGGTATATAAAGACAAGCCGCTTATGATTAACATAATTCTATGGGTCATAACAGCGATGTTTATACTGTATTAAAATTTTGAGGGAATATATTAATAAAATCTCTCTTATATTTATATATTGATTATATGTGAAAATATTGTATTCTCTTTATCTATTATTGTAGATTATATCAATATGACATTTAGAGGTGATTTTGTATGAAGAGGACATTCCAACCAAGCAAAATAAAGAGGCAAAGGACCCATGGCTTTAGAGAGAGAATGAGGACAAAGGGCGGTAGAGAGATTATAAAAAGGCGAATAAAGAAGGGTAGAAGCCGGATTACTGTGAGTTAGGGGTGTGAGAGTGGGGCTTCCAAGAGAGATGAGATTTGATAGACGCAGTGACTTCCATCAAATACTAAAAGGCGGAGTAAAGGTGGATAGTGAGGGCTTTTCAATATACTATAAGAGTTGTGTTTCTGAATTTAAGATTGGTTTTATTTTGCCAAAGGAGTTTGGGAAGGCAGTTGTCAGGAATAGAGTTCGCCGTGCACTTCAGGATGAGTTTGTCAAATTGGTAAAAGGTGCTGATTATGGAATATGGGTAATAGTCAGGTTCTATGCACGCAAAGAGAAGGTGAATCTAACAAGGAAGCGGGTAAATAACATTTGTAATCAATTTAAGAACACAATGGAGGCGATATTGGATAGCAAACTTGGGAATTCCAATAGCAAAAAAGATATGTTTAGCATTATAAGTAGCATCTTTATATTGCCTTTAAGGGCTTATCAGATATTTATCAGTCCGCTCTTACCACCATCCTGCCGATTCACACCATCGTGTTCTGAATATGCGATTGGTGCGTTGAAGAAGTATGGTATATTTTATGGTTCAATTAAGGCGATGTGGCGCCTTTTGAGATGTAATCCATTATCAGAGGGTGGTGTTGACCTGCCATAGGATTAAAAAAATGTTAATTTATAAATTAATAAGTTTTGAAGAAATTTTCTTCTATAGTTTATTTAATATTTGGAATTTATAATTTATATTGTCTTAATTTAATTATTTAATAATAGATTTGATAATATATAATAAATAATATGGGTGCTCATGTTTTTATTGTAAATGAGGATACATTTCCAGTTACACAATATAGATGTGTAGCGGCTGTTGTAAGAGAAAAGAAAGAAGGAGGAAAGTTAAAAGAAAAAACAAGAGCAGATATTTTAGCAGACCTATCATGTATTAGAAAAGGTGATAAAATATTTTTTTATGAATTGGGTCGGGGATTCCATGGAATATTTAAAGCAGTAAGTTTACCTTTTATTGATGAGGATGAGATTGAGGGGAAGAATGGAAAATATCTTTTTGGAAATAAAAATAATAAGCATTTTATAAAAGGTTCTTTAATTCTTCCTAATAGAATATTAATTAGACCTCTAAAATATTTAGAAAAACCAATTAATGAATGGAGAAATGCATCTAAAAGTGCTTTTGGGAGATTTACTTCTGCTATTGATTTAAGATCTATTTTTTATAAAAAAGCGTTAGGAAGAGGAAAAAGCATTACTCATTTATTTCCTGAAGAAGAAAATAAATTAATAGAATTGTTAAATAAAGCAAATAATAATAAATCAAAAAAATTAAAATACAAACCTTATAAGCCAAATAAACAAAAACCAATAATTTTTGATTTAGTTCCAAATAAATCAGGAGAAGTTAAATATGAAAAAATTTTAGAAGGATGGATAATTCAAAATATAGATAAACCTTTTGCTAAAATGTATAAGTTTCTTGGTAATTTGGATGAGATAGAATGCTTTTCCAATTATGTTCCTGTAACGATTGCTGGTGGTAATTTAGATATTGTTGTTTTTCATAGAAATAAAGAGAATAATGAAAGATACAAAATAACAATTATAGAATTAAAGAAAGGTATAATAACAAAAGATGATGTAGAACAGGTAGAGAATTATATTAAATGGGCATATGAAAATTTAACAAGAATAATATTAGAAAAACGAAGAAAATTAGAAATTGATTTAATAAATAAAAGGGATATGATTCAATCAATAATTATAGGGAAAGATTTTAATAATAATGCTATAGAAAAATTTAAAAAATATTCTTTTAATAAATTAAAACCAATATTATTGAAGTATAATTTAAATTCAATTCATAATAGGATAAAATTTGAACAAATAAAATATTGATATAGTAGGTATTATTTTATGTTATTTTTAGACAAGATTATCTGTGGTGATGCATTAGAAACACTTAGATTATTGCCAGATAATTTAGTGCATATTGCTATTACATCGCCCCCTTATAATCTTAATAAACCCTATAGCAATCATAATGACCTTATGGATTATAATGAATATTTAGATTGGATGTCACAGGTATGGAAAGAAACTAAGAGAGTTTTAATAAGTGGTGGAAGATTATGCATAAATATTGGAGAAAATAAAAGACAAAATATTACTTATCCTACATATAGTGCATTTATTAAACAATGTGTAGATTTAGGGATGCTTTATAGAGGGACAATAATATGGAATAAACATAGCGCAGCTAAACATTGTGCATGGGGAAGTTGGAATAGTTGTAGTAATCCACATATTGTTCCTCGCCATGAATATATAATTATTTTTTCAAAAGGAGAATGGAAATTAGATGGAAAATCGGAAAATTGTGATTTAGATAAGGAAGAATTTATGAAATATACTCGTAGTATTTGGGTATTTTCACCAGAAAGTAGAAAAAAAATTGGACATCCTGCGCCTTTTCCAGAAGAATTGCCATATAGATTGATAAAATTCTATTCATATAAGGGTAATATTGTTTTAGATATGTTTGCTGGTAGTGGAACAGTTGGTTTAGTTGCAAAAAAACTCGGACGAAATTTTATTTTAATTGATAATTCATTGGAATATTGTAATTTGGCTTCTAATAGATTAAATAAGGAATTAAAGCAATTAGCAATATTTGATAAACATATTTCAAATGTTAATATTTTAGATTATGATTATATCAAGAAAAAATTACAACAATTTAAAAAAGTTGAAATATAATATATTTATATCTTTAAAAATTGGAATATATAATTTATGATATTTTTATTCGGGTTTAGATGATATAGTTTTTAAATTTTTAATATGGAGAAAAGATTAATAATCGCGTTCGTCTTATCAATGGTAATTATCATTGGCTATACATTGATTACATCATCCCATAAAAAGAGCGAGATAGCAAAAGAAAAGGGCAAGGAAGAGGTAGTTGTCAGTGGCGAGAAGACCGGCATAGGTGTATGGTCTGGATTTCGCTCTATAAGTTCAGAGAAAGTTGTGCCAGAAGAGACAGTAAGAAAGGCGCCCGAGTTAGAGGAGAAGGGCGTAATTGAGCCATTGGTGAACAAAGAGAATATGAGAAATGAGATTGTAGTAGAATCACCGCTATATAAGATAAAGATTAATAGTGGAGAGATTATAGAAGCGATATTCAAGAAGTATTATAGAGATGATGACCAGCCATTATTTGTAAGCGATGAAAACAATGTAAGCCCGCTTCACCTTGAATTCTCAAATAAGACGCTGGAAGATATATCAAAGTCAGGGTTCTTTACTGAAAGTAAGAATGTAGTTTTGGGTGATAGTGAAAAGGCAGAGGTTCTATTCTATGCTGGTGGTGAAAAGCAGGGCATTGTAGAGAAGTTCTCATTCAGCGGTGGTGATTACAGAATATATCTAAACATTGATGCACCAGGTTTTGAAAAAGAGATAAAGGATGGTTGGACAGTAAGTTGTGGTTCATATACGCATAATACAGAACTTGCAGATAAATACAGGTGGAATACAAGGGATGTGCAGGCAGAGGTATATACAAATAGTGAGAAGAAGAAGGAGCCCCTTGGTAAGGGGGACATAGAGAAGACATATTCAGGTGGAATTGATTGGTGCTCTCTTACAAATAAGTATTTTTTGTCATCTATAATACCTAAAGATAGAACAGGCACTGTAAAAATTGTGAGAAAGAAGAACTCATATATCAGTGTAGATTTGCAGATGAAGTCAGCAGGTGATTTTGCTTTATATCTTGGTCCAAAGGAGTATGACCGCCTGAAGAGTTATAATATTGGTCTTGAGAAGACAGTTAACCTGGGCTGGTCATGGATAGCACCAATAAGCAAGTTATTTCTCGTGATTTTGAAGTGGTTTTATAATATTCTTAAGAACTATGGCGTAGGAATTGTCTTGCTTTCTATTATACTTAAGGTTATACTTATGCCACTTACAATTACAAGTTATAGGTCAAGCAAGATGATGCAGTTGTTACAGCCGAAGATAAAAGAAATTCAGGCAAAATTTAAGAATGACCAGCAGAGATTGAATATGGAGATAATGGCATTATATAAAAAATACAAAGTCAATCCAATGAGTGGTTGCCTTCCTCTTTTAATACAGATGCCAATATTTATAGCACTTTGGAATACATTGAATAACGCAATTGAACTTAAGGGCTCAGGTTTTATACTATGGATAAACGACCTCTCTAAACCAGATGCCCTATTCCATCTACCCTTTAAGATACCAATACTGAATACATATAATTTTTCACTATTGCCTTTATTAATGGTAGTTGCTATGGTATTCCAGCAGAAGGTTGGAGGTGGTTCTGCTGGTTCAGAGCAACAGAAGTTAATGGCGTTTTTGCCTATTATTTTTGGATTTATATTTTATAATTTTCCATCGGGATTAGTTTTATACTGGCTTCTTAATACAATAATGAGTATAATTGAGCAGAAGTATATTGTTAAACCAATTGAATTAGAAGAAAGGAGATAAATTATGGAATATTTTGAAGATGTAAAGTCAATTGAGGTTGAGGCAGAAAACGATGCAGAGGCAATAAAGGTTGCCAAGGAGAAGATGGATGTTCTCCCCGAAGAGATTGACTTTGAGTTGTTAAGCGAGGGTTCAAAGGGAATTCTAAGTTTGGTCAGTTCATCTAAGAGGACATATAAGGTATTTATCAAAGACCCAGATATGTATAAAGCAAGAAAACTTATGATTATGCTTCTCAACCATATGGGACTTCCATCGCAGGTAGAATGCGATAGAATAGAGGAGGGTATTTACATTCATGTTAAATCAAAATACCAGGGACTTCTCATTGGTAAGCGTGGGCAGACGCTTGACGCTCTTCACTTCATTCTTAACCGCCTCTTCTCCGGTAATGGTGAAGACCATACTCCTATAATAGTAGATGTAGCAAACTACAGAAGGAGAAGAGAGAGGAGTTTATCTCGCCTTGCTCAAAATGTAGCAAAGAAGGTCAAGATGACCAAGATACCACAACTGCTTGAACCAATGGGTCCAGCAGAGAGAAAGATAGTCCACTTCGCACTAAAAGAGGAGCCAACTATCTTCACAAGAAGTATAGGGAGTGGTATTCATAAGAAAATGAAGATAATGGTGAGAGATGAGATTGAGGAAGAAGATTATTAGACGATATAGCATCATGGGAGGGGGACATATTTATTCGTCCCCCTTTGTTTATTCATATTGAAAATTAGTATTAGAAAGAATATTAACACTTTAAAGATGTTCTTCATAATGTTATATATTTCTGAAAGTCACTGAAAGATATGAAAATAATTGTTCGGTCTATTATATCGTTAATTCTAACAATACTGGGTGTCTGTATATTCAATTCTATATATATAGGCAGGTTCAATCTTCATATGGATAAAGCAACAATCATCTTTGCAATCTTCTTATTCATATTGTTTATGGTATTGTTTGTATTAATCAAGTATCTCATTCTTAGAAAGTTTTATAAAGAACTGGCTCATTATAAAAAAGAGGCAGAAAAAAATCCAAATGATGCATGGGTATATAACAACTGGGGACTTATATGTTATAAACTTGGTCAGGTCGTGAAAAGTATAAAGTGGATTGAATTGGCAATATCAAAATATAAGAAAGCAATAGAACTTGACCCACAGATATATGAAGCATATTACAATTGGGGTGTTGCTCTCTTTGAAATGGGCAAAATAGAGAAGAAAAAGGAGATGTTTGAGGAGGCGCTGAAGAAATATGAGCAAGCAGCAGAGATAAATCCGAATGACCCAGATATATATATTAACTCGGGTGCGGTTTTGGGAATGTTGGGTGATATTGAAGATAATGTAGAAAGATATAAAAACGCGATTGGTAAGTTCAAGATGGCTGTCAATTTAAACCCAGGTGACCCCGATATATTCTTAAACTAGGGCAGAGCATTGAATAAGATAGGCGACTATGAAAATGATGAAGAGAATTATAAAGAAGCGATTGATAAGTTAAAAGAAGTATTAAGGTTAGAACCAGATAACAAGATTGCCCAGTTCTTAATGAACGCTATATTGACGAAGCTTTCAAAAGGTGATGTAAATTATAAGATGCTCGAGAGGTCAACAACACTTAAATCCAAAATCATTAAAATCAAGAAATAGATTTTCTGACATTTCATAATATAAACCCCTTCACTTTCAAAGAGATGTCACACTTTTTATTTATGTTAGAATATAAGAATTGTGGATAGTGATGTGATAGTTGCGGAGGCATCTCCAAAAGGCGTTGGCGCAATATCAATTGTTCGCCTGAGTGGGGAGGGGTGTATAGATATTGTAATAGAGGTTGTTAGGGGGCTTTCCAATAAGTCGGGTATTAAGCCAAATAAGGTTTATCTTGTAGATATTACCAATAATGGTGATTTGATTGATAAATCAACAGTTGTATTCTATCGCAAGCCAAGGTCATATACAGGTGAGGATATGGTTGAGATATTCTGTCATGGAAGCCCTGCGGTTGTTGCTTCAATCATAGATATATTTGTAAAGAAAGGTGCAAGATTGGCTGTGGCAGGTGAATTTACTAAAAGGGCATTCATAAACGGCAAGATAGACATAATTGAAGCGGAGGCAATAAACTCACTATCAAGGTCACTTACAAGGGTTGGTTCATCAATTGCTATGTCAGTATTAAAAGGTGGTCTATCTGAAAGAATCGAAAAGGTAAGAGAAGATGTCCTTCTTCTCTCTGCAACGATAGAAGCCCTTATTGAATATGAGGATGATGTGGATTTTGAAAGGTTAATAACTGATGCCAGAACAATGCTTGACAATCTTATTCAAACTCTTGAGAAGATGGTCTCATCGTTCAGGTCATATTCAATTGCATCAGGTGGAGCAAATGTTGTGATTGTTGGAAGGAAGAACTCGGGTAAAACAACACTGTTTAACCATATTCTTGGTTTTGAGCGAGGTATAGTAAGTGAACTTCCTGGGACAACAAGGGACTATATGCGAGAAAATATACAATTGGGGGACTATCAAGTTAACTTAACTGATATTGCAGGTCTTGGTGATATAACTGATGAACTTGACATTCTCGGAGTAAAGGTTGCTAAAGAGGTTATAAGCGATTCAGATATTGTCATCTTTCTTGTTGATATCACATCTGGCTGGGGTCATATTGAAGATGAGATATATAATTCAATAAAAGATAAAGAGATTATATTTATAGTAAGTAAGATTGATATAGATGAAAGTAGAGTAGTTAATATAACAAATGATATAAAAGATAGAACCGGTCTTATTCCAATACCCGTATCATCTTTTAAGAGCATTGGAATTGATGAGATGAAAAGAAAGATTGAAAAGGTAATTAATAGGTTGACAGAAGGTGAGGTATTTCTAATTACAGAAAGGCAGAAAGATAAGGTCTCTGAGATATTAAATCATCTCAGGAGGGCATACAGAATGATAGAGGAAGGGCAGGGTATGGAGATGGTTGCGGAGGAAGTGAGATATGCGGTTGGTTCTCTTGAGGCATTGGTTGGTAAAGGGCTTTCGGATGATGTAATAGATAGAATATTCAGTCAGTTCTGTGTTGGAAAGTGATGAAGAAGGTTGTTGTAGTTGGAGGTGGGCATTCTGCCTGTGAGGCGGGGTGGGCGATAGCGCGGAAGGGCGTAGATGTGCTTATGATAACACTTGATGCGGGGGCGCTTGGAAGGGTCTCCTGTAATCCCTCGGTAGGTGGAATAGCGAAGGGTCATCTTGTATATGAGGTTGAGGCATTTGGGGGGGTGGAACCAATCATAGCAGATAGGGCATCACTTCAATATAGAATACTGAATAAAAAGAAGGGGAGTGTTGTATGGGGTCTTCGGGCGCAGATAGACAGGGGACTATATGAGAGGGAGATGACAGATTTCATATCTGGTGTTAAGAATATTGAGATTATTGAAGATGAGGTTATAGATATAATAACAGAGGCGAAAAGAGTGAGAGGTATTATAGCAAGGAAGGCGGGTGAGATAGTTTGCGATGCGGTAGTTATTACAACGGGGACATTTCTCAATGGTAAATTATATAGAGGTGAAGATGTATGGGAGGGAGGGAGGTTAGGAGAGGCATCTTCAAGGGGTCTTGAGCGGTTCTTCAAAAGGGAGGGCATAGAGGTAGGGAGATTAAAGACAGGCACACCACCAAGGATATTCTGGAGGTCTATAGATATTGACCGTCTTATAAGGCAGGATGGTGAAAGGGGCATTTTGAACTTTAATTATGAATTTGTTCGTGAAGAGCAATTACCTTGTTATATAGCAAAGACAAATAGAAAGGTAAATGAGATAATACAAAAGAATATAAATAGGTCACCATTATATGAGGGTAGAATAAAGGGTATAGGTCCGAGATACTGTCCATCAATAGAGGATAAGGTAGTTAGATTTTCAGATAAAGACAGTCATATAATATTCTTAGAGCCCGAGGGTTGGGATGATGATAAATGTTATGTAAATGGGCTTTCAAGCAGTTTACCGGAAGATGTTCAAGATGAGGTTATTCATTCAATTGAGGGTCTTGAAAATGCCGAGGTAGCGAGTTTTGGTTATGCTGTTGAATATGATTATGTTGATCCTATACAGTTGAAGCCATCACTCGAACTGAAGACGATTGAAGGTATCTTTCTCGCGGGGCAGATAAATGGAACATCCGGCTATGAGGAGGCGTCAGCACAGGGTATGATAGCAGGAGTAAATTCTGCAAATAAGGTTCTTGGAAGAGAGCCGTTAGTTCTGCGAAGGGATGAGGCATACATTGGAGTTCTTATTGATGACCTTGTTACGAAGGGGGTAGATGAGCCATATCGCCTTTTCACATCTCGTGCTGAATGGCGCCTAAACCTGAGCCAGTATTCTGCGAGGTTAAGATTGACAGAAGTGGCATATAAAGAGAATTTAGTTGACAGAAATAAATTGAATTGGGTTGAAAAATTGCGAAAAAATTTTAATAAAGAGATGAAGGTTCTTGAAAAAAGTAGGGTAAAATTTGGTGAAAAAGAAATCTCTGGCATTGATTATATAAAGAGGGATGCAAATTCAATTGAAAAATTATATGATAAAAGTGATAATTATAGACAATTATTGTCTATTTTAGTTTTTGAGGAGATAAGATATGAACATTATAGGAAAAATATGGCTAATATGCTTGAAGAGGCAAAGTGGCTTATGGTTATTGACCTTGATGATATCAATTATGATGTTGTAGATGGCTTGTCAAGTGAGTCACGAGAACGATTAAAAAAAGTTAAACCAGCAAATCTTGACCAGGCAAGCAGAATCCCTGGAATAAGACCAAGTGATATAATCTCACTTATTATTCATAGGAGGAAGACAAAGAGGGATGCTAAAAAATCAGGAGTTAGTTAGGGACTGGCTTAAAGAAAAGGGAATAGAAGATATATATGAAAAACTATGCATTTATAGTGCTCTTGTATCAAGGTGGAAAGACAAGTATAATATAATGGGTGGTGATGAGGATGAGAGATGGCGGCTTATTGGCGAATCATTGCTTGCGATTGACATTATAAAGGGTGGAGAGATACTTGATATTGGGTCGGGGGGTGGTTTGCCTGCCATTCCAATAGGACTTGTTATAAAATATGAAAAAATGGTATTTGTTGAGCCAAATGAGAGGAAGGCGTATATATTAAGTGAGGTGATAAGGGAACTTGAAATGAAAAATATTGAGATATATTTTGAACAGATTGAGAATTTTAATAGAAAGAGAAAATTGGATTTTATAACAATGAGGGGGGTTCCTGTAATTAAGAGATTGTTAAAAGTTATAATTAAACTAATGATGGATGATGGAACTGCTATCCTATTTACTGATAAGGTAAGTCAAAATGTGAGGATATTTCTTGAAAGAGGTGGTTTTGGTATTTATAATAAAGAGCATAAAATATCAGGATACAAAGGGCTCCTATATTTTCGTAAGGTAGAAACCTGATGGGAAAGGTAATAGCGATTGCCAATCAAAAGGGTGGAGTAGGTAAGACCACTACTGCGGTAAATCTGGGTGCTTGCCTTGCGCTTGCGTCAAAGAAGGTTTTACTTATAGATATTGACCCCCAGAGTAATTCAACAAGTGGTGTCGGTATATTAAACACAGGTATAGAAGATAGTATATATCAGGTCTTAATAAATGAGATAGATTTGAATTTAAAGATAAGAAAAACAGAGATAGAGAACTTGTTTATAGTGCCATCTAATAGGAACCTTACAGGGGCTGAGGTTGAACTGGTTTCAGAAATAGCAAGGGAATTTAGATTGAAGAGTGCAATTGATAAGATAAGAGATGAATATGACTACATATTTATTGACTGCCCTCCCTCTCTTGGACTTCTTACTGTGAATAGTTTGGTATCTGCCGATAATGTATTAATACCTATACAGTGTGAATATTATGCTCTTGAAGGAATAAGTCATCTTATAAAGACAATAGAACTTATAAGGAAAAATCTGAATAGGTCGCTTGAGATTGAGGGAATATTATTGACGATGTATGATAGCAGAACAAATCTCAGTCAACAGGTTGTAGATGAGGTGAGAAGATACTTTGGTATAAAGGTATATAAGACGATAATACCAAGAAATGTTAGATTGAGTGAGGCACCAAGTTTTGGAAAGCCAGTAGTGCTATATGACATTCTTTCAAAGGGTGCTGAGGCATACTTGAATCTTGCTGAGGAGGTCTTGTCTCATGGTTAAGAGAAAGGCGCTTGGTAGAGGTCTGGAAGCGCTAATTCCAAAGGTAGAATACGGAATAAATGAATTGGTTTCAATTGATATTGATGCGATAGAGCCAAATCCCTATCAGCCGAGAACGAAATTTCCTGAGGAGAGCATAAGACAGCTTGCGTCGTCAATTAGGGAGAGGGGGCTATTACAGCCAATAATTGTGAGAAGGATTAATGGTAGATTTCAGTTGATTGTAGGGGAGAGGAGATTAAAAGCAGTAAAACTCCTTGGTTGGAAGACGATAACCTGCGTGATTAAAGATGTAGAAGAGAATGAACTGCTTCAGATTGCACTAATTGAGAATATTCAGAGAGATGATATAAATCCTATGGAGATGGCGAGGGCTTTTAAGCGTTTATCTGATGAGTTTGATATGACACAGGAGGATATATCAAAGGTAGTTGGTAAAGACAGGGCTACGGTAGCAAATACTATGCGTTTGTTGAAACTGCCTGAAAGTGTGCAGGAGGTGATAGAGGATGGTAAGATTAGCATAAGTCAGGCAAAGGAACTGCTCTCATTTGATAATACTGATTTGATTGTAAAGATGGCAAGGGAGATTGTCCAGAAGGGTCTCACAGTTGGGGAGATTGCAAAGAGAAGGAAGAAGAGGAAGAAGATTTCTGGAATAGAAGGAATAGGTGATGTAGAACCAGAGATAGAGGCATTATGCGATGAGATGAGGAGAAAATTGAAGACGAAGGTAGTATTAAGATATAAGAAAGGGAAGGGAAGGATAATAATTGACTTTTATTCTGATGAAGAACTTGATAGAATAATTAGAATAATTAGGGGTTATTAGAGAGATGAAGCTTTCAAAGACATTTCACATAAAGGTAGTGCCCGAAGATATGACAGAGCCGTTCTCGTTTCCTATAACGATGAGGCGACTTCTTATATTTGCGAGCGTAGTATCAGTTATTCTGATATTGTTTATTATTCTGATAGTAAACTCCGCTATGGATGAGATAAAATTAGTTAAATTAGAATATCTTGAAAAACAGAATGAAGAATTAAGAGAGAAGGTTAAGAAGATAGATGCGCTGAAAGGCGAACTTGGCAAGATGGACAAGACAGTAGAGAGTATTCAATCAATGCTTGGTGAGAGGGTAAAAGGTGGGGGGGAAGGCGAGACGGTGTCTGATACAGGTGCTGGGAAGACAGGTGAAGTATCATCTGTGATTCCCGAGGGTGGTTTATTTGATGAGTTAAGGGATTTTGTTGGTAGATACAGTGGTTTTATGATGTTAGCGCCTGCTGGTAATCCTGTTGGTGGAGGTTGGGTATCTCGGGGATTTGGTGATGTAATAAGTGCTGATGCAAGGCATAATGGCATAGATATAGCGGTTCCTGAGGGGACTGAGGTGCATTCTACGATGAGTGGGAGGGTAATATTTGCGGGTGTTGATGAGACTTATGGTAATATGATAGTAATAGTAAATGGCATCAGTGGTTATACGACAATATATGGACATAATTCCGCGTTAAAGGTAAAGACAGGTAGTTCTGTGAAGGCGGGTGATTTAATTGCTCTATCTGGAAGTTCAGGAAAGAGTGAAGCACCTCACTTACATTATGAGATAAGATATTTTGGAGTGCCAATAGACCCGAAGGATTTTCTTGAATTATAAGTGATGAAAAGGAACAGGAGAGGAGGAAAATGGAGGATAAACTGAATACAATACTTGGTAAGGATTCTTCTTTTAAGGGGAATTCTATAAAAGTAACGGGGGGATTGCGTATTGACGGTAAATTGCAAGGTGATATTGAGGCGAACAGTATATTCATTGGAGAGAAGGGAGAGATAGAGGGAAATATAATTGCTGACTTTGCTGTGATTGGTGGAAGGGTGAAGGGTGATGTTATAGCCAGAGAGGCGATTGAACTTCAGAAGAATGCTATCCTTATCGGAAATATAGAGACGAAGAGTATAATGATTGATAAGGGTGTCACATTTGAGGGATTTTGTGATATGGGGATTAAAGCAGAAAGGAAACTGAGACAAAAACCCAGGAAAGCAAAAGCAGAAAAGAAGATGGTAGAGGCAGAGGAATTTAATGAGACAAAGGAAGATGTTAATGAGAAAAAGTGATAATAATATGTTCCATATGGAACATTGGTAAACAAATAATTGTGAATTGTTCTATATGGAACAGTTTTTATAAAAAGAAAAGCCCCTCATCAGAGGGGCTTTTTTCTGATAAAACAGTTTTACTTTCCTCCGTATTTTTTCTTCAGTTCGTCGCCATATTCCTTGAACTTTTTCTTTAGTTTGTCGCCCTCCTCTTTTGATAGACCTTCAAATGGGCTTGTCTTTGTTGTTGGTGGAGCGCTTGCAATTAAACTCATAATCTTCTCACGATGAATCTTCAATTGCTCTCTCATCGTTGTTACCTCGCCTGACGCAAGTGGTGTTCCAGAGTCAAGTCGGCTTATGTATGAGTCAATGGTGTTCTTTGCGTTATCAACTACCTGACGCTGAGAACCAGTGAAATTGTTAGCAATGCCAGATAAGAGTGTTGAGCTCTTGAAAAGCAAACTGCTTATCAATGGCTCATTATTAGGAAATCCAAGAAGCGACCTTCCCGTGTTCATACACTTCTCTATCTGGTCAACTGCTTGCTCTGTGCTCATAATGACAGTTCCGCTGGTTGTTACCGCAGGTGGTGCTACCTCTGTTGCTGGCGGTTGTGTTGTAGTTGCAGGTGGTGCCTCCGTAACCTCCATCTTTATCTCTTCCTTTGGCTTCTTCTTACATCCAAACGAAACAATCAACAATAAGGAAAGCAAGATTACTAGTATTACTGTCGTTTTACTCCTCATAGTATTATCACCATCCTTTCATGGTTTTACTGTTTTATGTCATGGAGAAGCCAGACCTTTACAAGGTTCTTCTTCCCCTTTATCCTTTGTGGTGGAAGAGGCATTGCCACAACCTTATCCATCACTAAATTAAATGTAGATTCGCTTATTAAAATCTGCCCCCTGTCTGTCTGGTTGTTTATCCTATATGTTAAATTCACTGTATCACCAACCACTGTATATTCCATCCTTTCAATTGAACCAACATTTCCTGCTATCGCCTCCCCTGTGTTTACACTGATGCCAATGTATATCTCTTTCTTCTTCTCATCCCTCCTCTTTTTGTTCAATTGAGTTAGTGCCTTCTGCATTTCAACAGCACATCTACACGCCTTTAATGCATGGTCTTCTTGCTCTATGGGTGCATTCCAAAAAACCATAATACCATCTCCTAAGAATTTGTCAAGTGCTCCTTCATACTTAAATATTATATCTATTATTGAACCATAGTATTCATTCAAGAGTTGCAATGTCTCCTGTGGTGTCATCTCCTCTGCCATTGATGTAAAGCCCCTTATGTCAGAAAATAAAACTGTAATCACCTTTTTCTCACCCTCTAATCTTATCTTGTCTTTATTCTTTAATATCTCCTCTGCAACCTGCTTTGTTACATATCGCTTGAATGTGTTTTTTATGAACTCTCTGTCTTTAAGACCTTCTATCATATAGTTGAATGTATTTTGCAGATAACCGATCTCATCTATTCTCTTTGTGCCTATTTTTATGTTTAGATTACCATTACTCACTTTCTCCATCGCACTTATCATCTGCTTTATCGGTGTGTTCCAACTATGTGCTATTAGGTAGGAAAATATTATACCAATCAATATAAATATCAGTCCAATTATTACATTTCTTGTTATTATGCTCGTATAGATGGAATTTAGCATCACTGTGGAATATCCAACCTGCACAATATATTTTGCCTCATTCGTGCCCTTCTTCATCACAGTCGCCTTCACTTTTCTGAGGTCCTCTATATCACCACTCTTTATTTTATCAAGATTGATAGGCTTTCCTTTTGAATCACTTATTGAGATAAATGGATTCTTGTTTAAGTATTTTATTGTGTTCTTATTATCAAGTATCATTATATAGACAATATCAAGGTTGTATTCATCTGTTGCAAAGCGAATCTTGAATATTGAGTCAGCCCATTTAACAAAATACTCATCACCAAGTTCTGCTAAACTTCTCTGAATTATGCCTGTAACTGCCATCATACGAAGTCGCGCCTCATCCTCTTTATCCTGCCTTTGATAGTAGATGTTCACTATCGTAATGGTTACTATTACCAATAATGCCAAAGAACAAATCAAAACTGCTAATTTTAGGGTTAATATCCTTCTATATTTCTTCATTCTTTTAATAAGATAATATCATAAGAAATAGATAAGTCAAGATAATAACTTTGATTACATAAAAATTCTAATATCTTGATATAGTTTATTGAGTTTGTAATCTGTGTTATGCTATCCTATTGTTTATGAAAAAAACCGATGAGAATGTATTTGTGATTGAAATTGGTGTTGAGGACATGCCCTCAATATTTGTAAAAGAGGGCAGGGAGAATTTGTATCATATTCTTAAAGGAGCATTTGAAGGAATAAAACTTTTACCAATATCAATTGAAACATATTCAACTCCAAGAAGAATTATTGCAGTAGTCAAGGGTTTACCATTAAAGGAAAAAAACCAAGTTCATGAAATTGTTGGTCCAAGATACGAGATGTCTTATTATCCCTCTGGGGAGCCAGGAGAACCAGCTATTAAATTTGCTGAAAGATGTGGTGTTAATGTTAATGAACTTTATGTAAAGGAGACAGAGAAGGGGAAGAGTATCGCCTGTAAAGTGAAGATAAAGGGAAGAAGTTTAAAGGATGCCTTAAAAGATATAATTTTACAAGGTATAATGAGACAGCTATCCTTCAGAAAGACAATGTTCTGGAATGAGACGAAATTCTCATTTCCAAGACCAATCAGGTGGCTCTTATGCCTATTTAATAATAAAGTCGTTAATGTCTCCATTGCAGGTATCAAGTCATCAAAAATTACCTATGGTCATAGAGTAATGTATGGAAATAAGAAGATAAAGGTAAAGTCAGCGAAAGAGTTTCTTGATAATCTCTATTCAGCAAGTGTGATATATGACCATAATGAAAGAAAGAGAGTAGCAATGGCAAAGATAAACAGGTTGCTTGATAAAGAAGAGAGATTAGAACTCATAGATGAACTTGATAGAATAGTTGATACCCTTGAGAACCCAACAGCAGTTATAGGCAATTTTGATGAGCAGTTTCTGTCCCTCCCAAATGAAATATTAGAGGCAGCATTGATGGGTTATCAGAACTTTTTTCCTGTCTCATCTACTATTGATGGCAGATTAAAGAATAAGTTTGTAGCGATTCACGATGGTCTTCCTTCCTCCAGTGAGAATATTGTGAGAGGTTATGAGAGGGCTCTCATCCCTCGGCTGAGAGACGCATCATTCTTTGTAAGTGAGGATGTAAAAATAGGTATAGATAACTATGCAAAGATGCTTGGTGGAATTATATTTATTGATAATCTGGGTGAGTATTCATCAATCTCAGACAAGGCAAGAAGGATAACAAAGTTATCAGAATATATAAGTAAAGAAATTGATAAAAATATTAATATAAAAGATATAGAGGATGCTGGTCGTCTATGCAAGGCAGACCTCGCCAGTTTACTTATACAGGAGAAGGAGTTCTCTCATCTTCAAGGAATCGCTGGTATGTATTATGCGAGGGCTTGTGGTTATAATGAAGATGTATCAATTGCTATTTCAGAGCATTATTCACCGAGAGCCGTTGAAGATAGACCACCAAAAACAGACCTCGGAAGGATATTATCAGTGGCAGACAAGATTGACTCTATCGTTTCAGCATTTATATGCAATTTAAAGCCAACGGGCTCTGAGGACCCATTTGGTGTGCGTAGGCAAACACTCGGTCTGATATCTACACTTATATCTGCGAAGAATACCAATAATAATGGTGAAATACTGGGAGAAAGCCCGTGGAATATAAACATTCTTAATCTTGTTGAAAAGGTAATCTTGTTATTTCCCTCGCTTAATATACCCATTGATATGAAATATGAAGTAGTTGAGTATATCTCAGATAGGTTGAAGGCATTCCTTAGGTCAAATGGAATAAGATATGACATTGCTAGCGCAGGAATCGGCGATATGCTTGATGATATTGTGAAAGCAGTAAGAAGGGCAGATGCACTCCAGAAGTTCTGGAATAATATGGTGGGTTCATCAAAGATTGGTGAGCGAAACTTTTATGAACTTATCATTGCATTTAAGAGGGTTATGAATATTGTCAAGCAGGGTAAGGAGAAATGTATTCCATGGGGGAGTTTTGATAAAAATTTACTTAAAGAAGGTGCAGAAAAAGAACTATATGATAAATTCACAGAGAGAAGGCAGATTGTGTTATCAGATGTCAGGGTTAATAATTATTATTCTGCTCTTATGGTTTTATCTCATCTCAAGCCCTATGTTGACAGTTTCTTTGATAATGTTCTCGTTATGTGTGAAGATGATGTGCTTATGAAGAACCGCCTTGCCTTAATGGAAGAGATATCAATTGTATTCTTAAGCGTTGCTGACTTTACAAAGATTGTCATTGAGGATATATAAGAATTTATGACATTTCTTTCTTCTGTTTTCAATTAAACAATGATTTCTCAATAACTATGATTAAAGTATTAATTTAATAATTATATTGATATATTTTTATATTGATTATGATATAATTTTTTAGGAAGATGTAGAGATTACTTATAAGTTTATTGGAGGTAAGTAGATGAAAGATTTGCATTTTATATGCATATTTCTTATTTTACCATTTTCAATCTTTAGTTTAGTGGTAGCACCATTACAGACAGAATTAACTAAACCTTCTAATGTTTATTATTCAGGATTCAGTTCAGGTATAAGATATATATATGGTTCTAATTGCTATCTTACTGTTTCATATTATGGCGCCTATGGTGAGACATACTACGATTCCTCCTATGGCTTCTACTATAATCTGACAGTGATGAACCCTCCCGACCACCACGGTGGCTACTGGGGCTATACAGATAGCCCTGAGGGTGCTTATCAAAATAATCTCAATATAAGTTGTGGTCTTCAGAACCCCGTTTTGGTTCCAACTACTAATACACAATGCAAGTTGAAGTTTTATGCCCACTGGAATATTGAGAACTATGATGATGGACTTCAGGTAAAGGTATCAAAGGATGGTGGAGCATCCTGGATATCACTCAGGGGAACACATATGGTCAAGGGGTCAGGTTATGGCTGTCAGGATAAGACAGATGAGTATTACTATGCTGGCACTTATGGTGGATACAATGACTATCTTTACGAAGAGTGCGACCTAGCGCCCTATATAGGCAATAATATCTTGATAAAATTTCAATTACGCACTGACCAAAGCAATGATACGCCCTATGATGGCTTTTACCTTGATGACCTTACAATTGAGGGTAATGTTTCAGGTGTTATATATAGAGTAGATTTTGATGATAATTTTTCTAACTGGTATGGTGACAGTCCCTGGGGTAAAACGGTTTCTACATCAGGTAAGTCGTTGCTATGCTCATTTGGGCAGTTTGTCGCAGGAACATCACCATCGTATGTTGCCATTGCTGGTTATAATGGTGAGGGAAATGATTGGTCTCCATCTGGTCAATGGCAAAGCAGTCCCGTTCCAAATTGCCGGTTCTACAACAAGAAGGCACCCCAGAATGGTCCAAAGATGTGGGTCTCAGAATTCTGTTATGCAGACGATGATTTTGTTATATTAGACCTTTATCTCTATAATAATTCTAATACAGATAAAATACAGAACCTCTATCTCGGTTATCAGATGAACCTTGATGTCTGTCAAACAATATTTGATACACCTTATAATGATAGGGCAAGATATGATTCAAACCTCAGAATGGGGTATATGTTCAACGATGGTCAGGAAAATAAGGTCTGTGTTGGAACAATCTTGCTCAGTGAGACACCAAACTCTGTCAATATCTATGATTCTTCAAACTACAATGTCTTTACAGATTTAAGTAAGATATACCAGTTCATCAGCAATGGCGAGATTGATACTGCCCCTACCCCTGATAATCCAGGTAATTGGGCTTTTGCGATGGGAATTGGTCCAATAAATATTGAACCTGGTAAGGTTAAGAGAATCTCGTATGCAATTCTTGGTGGCAACAGCAAAACTGATTTAGAAAATAATGCTAATAGGGTATTCAGTTATTATAAACAGAACTGTCCTGACCGCTCTGGTATTGACAATACAAGTTTAGGAAGTATAAAGGCATTATTTAAATAATAAACTATTTTTAATTTTCTCTAATTTTTTTAACAAAAAAATCATATTATATTCTCTGTGAGGTTATTCAATACTTACGCAAAGAAGAAGGTTGAGTTTATCCCTTTAGAAGAAGGTATAGTTAGGATGTATACCTGCGGTCCCACTGTTTATGACTACGCACATATTGGCAACTTCCGCACTTATATATTTGAAGACCTGTTGAGAAGATGGCTTAAGTTTAAGGGCTACAGATTAATCCAGGTTATGAACATTACTGATATTGACGATAAAACAATTAAGGGCTCAAATGATGAGGGTATACCATTGAGTGAATACACGAAAAAATATTCTGAAGCATTCTTTTCTGACCTTGATGTGTTGAGGATAGAAAGGGCTGAGCACTACCCCAGGGCGACAGAGCATATTCAAGATATGATAAATCTTATTGAAAAACTCATTTCTAAGGGTTTTGCATATATTGCAGATGATGGCGTCTATTTCTCCATTGAGAAGTTTCCAAAATACGGTCGCCTGTCGGGTTTCAATATCAGTGAGGTAAAGTCGGGTGCGAGGGTCAGCCAGGATGAATATGATAAGGAGGATGTGAGGGACTTTGCTCTCTGGAAGTTTAGAAGACCCAATGAGCCATTCTGGGAGGCACCATTTGGTGCTGGGCGTCCCGGCTGGCATATTGAGTGTTCCGCTATGAGCATTAAATACCTCGGCGAGACATTTGATATTCACACGGGTGGAGTTGATAATATCTTCCCACACCACGAAAATGAGATAGCACAGAGTGAATCAGCAACGGGAAAGCAGTTTGTCAGATACTGGCTTCACAGCGCTCACCTCATTGTTGATGGCAAGAAAATGTCCAAATCACTCGGAAACTTCTATATACTGAGAGACCTCCTTGATAAGGGCTTTAACCCTATTGCTATAAGATACCTATTACTATCTACTCATTATAGAAAGCAGTTGAACTTCACATTTACTGGTCTTCAAGCATCATATAATGCAGTAGTAAGATTATGGGATACGATTGAAAGATTAAAAAATATTGTAAGAATTCCAAGTTGCTCCACTTTGAATGTGAAGGTTAGCAAGATGATAGATAAGATGATAGATAGTTTTACAAGTGAGATGGATGATGACCTTGGTATTTCAGGGGCTCTTGGACATCTATTTGATTTTGTAAGGGATGTAAATCTTGCTATAGATAATAATGAAATCACATCCGTTGATGCTCAGGAAATTCTTAATGCGTTGTGTAGAATTGATAGAGTGATTGATATTATGAGACCACTGGAAGAGAGTGTGCCCGATGATGTGTTAGCATTTGTTGATGAAAGAAAAAAAGCAAGGGAAGAAAAGAATTTTGAGTTAGCGGATAAACTCAGAGATAAGATATTAGAGAAGGGATATATAGTGGAGGATACACCGGAAGGTCCAAAGATTAAGAAAAGGCAGTGATATGTCATTTACTGATAGTTTTTTAATTTTGCTGGAAGTGCTTATATGAAGTGGTTATATATAATCTCTTTAATATTATTTTTATCAGTATCGTATTCTGCCAATACAATGACTTCAACTGACCTCTTTAAGATGACAGTAAAGGAAGGCGATACAGTAGATTTATTAGGGATTATAAAGGACGAATCGTATATGTTATATGGGGGTATGTTCAGAATAGTGGGTTGTTCAGTTAAGGATGGAACATTGATTTTAAACAGCACGGGCAGTGATGGTTATATTGAGGTGGGAAAGAATGATAAAAAGTGGTGTGACTACGAGATATTTGGAAAATTATCGTTCTCTCCCCTACCTCAGGCTCTTTCGGGCAAAAGTTTTGTAGGTCTTGATATATCAGTTCATTATAACCGTGAGTCAGAAGATAAAGTTGATTGTGGCAATGAAATTATTCGTATATTATATGATAAAGAAGTATTGTTAATGGATTACAAAGGTGATAAAGAAGAGCCAAAGAAGGTTGTAAGAAAGAAGTCCAGGTTAGTTTCTAATATGTGGTTTATGTTCAAAGTGGTTGTCAAGGGTTCATCAGTTAATTTTTATATTAATGATAAGAAATTGGTGGGTTCAAAAGGTTTGAGTTCAAAGTCGGGTGGATTTAAAATATATCCTCTGACAACAAATAATGTAAAATATGAAGTATATTTTAAGGATTTAAGGGTAAAGATAGATAGATGGGGAGAGTGAGGTGAAATAATGGAAGAGGAGAGAGTTGTTTCGTATTGTGGGATTATGTGTAGTGAGTGCCCTGCTTATATTGCGACACAGAAGAACGATGACAAGATGAGGCAGGAGGTAGCGGATAAGTGGTCAAAGATGTATGGGTCAGAGATTAAGCCAGAATATGTGAACTGCGATGGATGTAGCACGAAAAGCGCAAGTCGTATTGCTTATACTAACGAATGTGTTATAAGATTGTGTGGTATTGAAAAGGGAGTTTCTAATTGTGCCTATTGCGATGAATATGCATGTGATAAACTAAAACCAATCTTTGATTCATATCCTTTATCAAAGAGCACGCTTGATGAGATAAAAGATTCATTATAATTAGCAGTAGGGATTTGATTTATCAAACTATCTTTTTTGTCATTCTGATATAATGGTTTGATTTATCAAACCCATTGAATCATTTAATCTCAAAAATTATTTCTGTAAAACACAGACGAGATTATAGAAATTGTTATTAAAGTGAATACTAATATTCAGTATCCTTGAATTTATTCAAATCTTTGATCTTCTCCATTATCTTGTAATTTATCTTTTTCTCTACACATTTCTTAGCAGCAAATATACCATTCTTTATTGCCTTTGGGCTTGACTTGCCATGGCAGATTATACAGGTGCCATTCAGCCCTATCAGAGGTGCACCGCCATATTCTGATGGGTCCCATATCCGCTTGAAGTCCCTTAGAGCCGGCTTCATAAGCCAGGCTCCCATCTTCCTCTTCATACTCTTTGATACTGTCGCCTTTAATGTTGAGAATACAACTCCCGATATTGACTCTGCAAATTTTATAACAACATTTCCAACGAAGCCATCACATACAATAACATTGGTCGTGCCCTCTAATATATCTCCCCCCTCTACATTACCATAGAAGTTTATATTTGCCTCCTTTAGCAGGTGATTTGCTTCTTTTATGACCTCGTAGCCCTTCGCCTCCTCCTCACCAACGCTGAGGAGCCCTACACTGGGATTCTCTATACCAAGTATCTCCTCTGCGTAGACCTGCCCCATTATTGCGAACTCAAGAAGATTCATTGACTTGACACGGGCGTTTGCTCCAACATCAATGACAACACACGGTTTATCTTGGGTCGGGAATACAGTTGCGAGGGCAGGTCTGTTAATACCTTCAAGTCGACCAATTCGCATAAGGGCGTAGGCGACGGTGGCTCCAGTATTTCCCGCTGTGACCATAGCATCTGCCTTTCCGTCTCTTACGAGGTCGGCGCAGACGCCTATTGATGAGTCGGGTTTCTCTCTTAGTGCTTTGCTTGGTGACTCATCCATCGAAACAATAGATGGCGTATGCACTATCTCCAATCTGCCAGTGTTCTTTTCACTGATGGTCTTTAGTTTGCCCATAGAATTTAAATCACCAACTGCTATTAAAGATAGTTCAGGGTCTTCAAAGATTGCAGATTGGATACCATATATATTACATTCGGGTGCGAAATCTCCACCCATAACATCTATGGCAATCTTCATAGATTACTTCTTCTTGACCTTCTCTTCTTCCTCTATGACCACTACCAATCTGCCCCTGTAATAACCGCAATCGGGACAGACCCTATGGGGCATAATATAAGAGCCGCAGTTTGTGCACTTTATAAGCGTTGGTGTATCAACCTTCCAGTGCGTTCTTCTCTTGCGCTTCTTTGACTTTGACCGTCTTCTCTTCGGAGGAGGCATTATAAAACCACTCCTTTCAAATTGAGATTATAATATATATTTACCGTTGGTCAATATTTAAGTGATATCGAAAGGTCATTATTAATTTCATTATAGGTAAAATTTCTTTAGAATAACTCTTGATATTATGTGTTTTTATCTATAGAATAATATTGTAATTAAGGGGAGGTGAAAGTATGAGTGAATATACCTGATTGAGTACCTTAAATTGATGGGGGTGTTTTTTGTATTTTTAATAAGACAGTATTTTTAAGGAGGACTAGAAATGAAAAAGCTCTATAAAATTACAAATAAGATTATCTTTCTATCTATTCTTCTTTTAACAGCAGTAGCATTATCTGAGCCCGAATGGATAACATTTCCAGGGGGAAGTGGGACACCAGGTGAACCACCAATAATAACTATTGAGAGCAATACAACCGGTGCTACTGTATATACGGTTCAGATACCGGGAATGTATAGAGAACAGGTGACCGCACCAAATGGTATGATATTTGATGATATTAGAATTCCTGAATATGGAGTTACACTTGATATAGGCAAACCAAAAATGCCTAATATAAGGGAGATGTTTGCAACACCAGTTGGGGCAGATGTTGACATGAGTGTTACTGATGTTCAGTCATGTATGTTTGAAGATTATTATATTTACCCACAACAGCCACCAAGACCATTTATACCTGATGATAACACTGAATATGATTTCTACTATGACTCTGAATTTTACAATAGTGATGTCTGGTTTCCTTATCAAGACATAGTTAATGAAATGCCAGGGATACTAAGAGAGTTTGAGGTAGAACAAATGAAGATGCAACCTATAAAATTCAATCCTGTTCAGCATAAACTTGATGTAGAATATTTCTTCAGGGTGACAATTACATACACAAATCCAGGTGGCTGGGTAGAGGAGCCAAGACCCTCTGCTGACTTCTGTCAGATGTATCCTTATTTAATAAAAAATCTTGAGGGTATAAGCTTCAAAGGAGAATTCAGTAAAGAGGGGATAAATCCTAATCCTTCTACTTATCTTATAATATATGATAACTATTTTGAAGGAAATCAGCAGTTTCTTGATATTCTTAATAGTTTAAAAAGCTATATTGAAGACCCTAATAGAGGTAGTTTTACAGTTGAAATTGTTTCTACAACACAGACAGGAACAGATGCGACATCTATATGGAATTACATACACAATGTATGGAATCAAACAGGAAACCTGGAATATGTCTTGCTTATTGGTGATATAATAAAGCAGGGTAGTTTACATGGAATACCAATGCCTGAGTGGGGAATACCATTTTATCAGACGCAAAGACCCCCAACCGATATGGGCTACGCAAGAATGACTGGCTGGGGTAATGACCCATTGATGACAGATTGTTATCCAGATATAATCGTTGGTAGGATGTTTATTGACAATTTGGATGAATTTGAAAATATAGTAAATAAGACGAGATATTATTTCTATAGTGATTTGGGAAACGAGGAGTGGGAGAAAAAATGCATTCTTGTTTCACATAGGATATATTCTAAATACGACCCCTATTTATTTTACAGGACAAAAAAGGGTGAGATATTTCATTATGACTATGAACAAAACCATAATTATAAAAATCCACCTAATGAGTTTAAAAACTGTCATGGTGTAGAAGGTGCTAATAATAGTGATGTTGCTCTTTGGATTTATAGAGGTGCTTCTATAATCAACTATTTTGGTCATGGTGATATTGACTGCTGGCCAATGTGGTCAACTAACAGCGACCCAGACCTTAATACATGGAATGCAAAATGGATACATAAGTCAATGAATAATGAATTTCCTGTTGTATTTCAGGTAGGTTGTAATGTTGGTATGTTAGATGATGTCAAGGTAAGTTTATGTAAAAGTTGGTTAAATGATAAATACGGTGCTGTTGCCTGTTCGGGTGCAACAAGGTTTATGGATCCTGACCCATATACAGCTGAGGTTGATAAATATATAGTAAGGTTAATTTATGGTTGGATTCCATGGAATTATGAACCAGTCAGACCTTTTGGTGCTGCTTTATATGGGGCAATAATATTATACTTCAACAGATATATTTGTAGCTATGAATATCACAATAACCAGGTTCTTGATATTTGCTGTCTTCCTGATGGACTGCAGATTTATGGTGAGCCATCTTTGAGAATTAGAAGTGGTGTTGACTGGTCATATAATACAGAAGAAGTAAATACAAAGAAGGAATTATTAGGTCTTGGAAATTTATCTATTGAGTGTCTATATCCCAATCCATCTTATGATAATTTCAATTTTAAGGTGAATGTTCCTTCATCTGGTAATATCTCAATAAACATTTATGACATCTCAGGTCGTCTTGTCTCTAAAAAAACAGTATATGCTGAAAAATCTGGTCTGATAGAATCATCTGTTGATGTTAGAGAACTCTCAAATGGTGTTTATACATTTTGTGCAGAGATGAATGGCTCAAGTGTTAGTAAGAGGATAGTAATAGTTAGATAGATAGAAGTTATTAAAAGGGCGGGTATTTAACTGCCCGCCCTGAATTTACTAAAAGAGGATTATATGAAGAGTATTTTAATAATCATATTACTTTTAAGTCCTATAATTACATTTTCCTATGGCTGGCATACTGTAACTGTTGATAATTCAGAAGAAGCAGGTTACGAAGCATCAATTGCTCTGGATAGTAATAATTATCCCCATATAGCATACTATGATTCCTATAATTACTGGCTAAAATATGCTTATTATGATGGAAAGAAATGGAATATAGATAATATTGATTGCCTTGATGTTTGGGGTGGCATTTCTTTAGCACTTGATTCCAATAATCATCCTCATATTTCTTATGTAGGAAGATGGAATGACGATTTAAGATATGCATATTTTGATGGAAATAAATGGAACATAGAGGCGATAGATAGAGATAGTAAGGTAGGAGTATTCACATCAATAGCGGTTGATTCAAAAGACAGACCACATATATCTTATTATGAAATATATACTGATGATTTAAAATATGCTTATTATGACGGCATAAAATGGAATATTGAGGATGTTGACTGTATTGGAGATGTGGGTTGTCCAAATTCAATAGCAATTGATTCTAAGGACCATATTCATATTTCATACTGTGATAGAACCAATAAAAATTTGAAATATGCTTTCTTTGATGGCACATCCTGGAATTTAGAATTAGTTTATAATAAAGGGAATATAGCATCTGGTTGTTCTATTGATGTTGATTCGAAAGATAGGCCTTGTATATCTTTTGATATTAATATATACGAGGAAAGATTTGCCCAACTAATATTTACTTACAAGTCAAATAATAAATGGTATTTCAATATAGCGGATGAGAATTACTTTGGATTTTCTGTATCGTCTATGAAAATTGATTCAAGGGATTATCCACATATATTTTATTGCTATACTTATTTTCCCGATAATTTTTATTCTAAATATACATATTTTAATGGTAATACATGGCATTATAAATCCTTTGAAGATGAAGAGGGTTTTGGAACACTAACGCTTGATTCAAATGATTATCCCCATATAGCGTATTATCTTGATCCAAATTTAAAATATAAATGGTATGATGGGCCATATCCCGGTATCACCCTCACATCATTCTCCGCAAAGCCCAATAATGTCGCCATCACGCTAAACTGGTCTGTCTCCACAGATGAGCAAATATCGGGCTTCAACCTCTACCGCAGAGTTGCCACCCCACACACAAATTCCAACACCGTAAGGGAGAATTCATATTCTCCCACATGCTCCCCAGCCCCTGTAGGGGAGATTGCCCAATCTCCCCCAAATCCTGACAACGATTATGTATGGACAAAGGTCAACACCTCCCTCATCACGGGAACAAACCCGTATTCATATACAGACAGAGACATTATGCCCGATACCAATTATGAATACAAACTTGAGGCGGTTGTATCCGATAAGAATGAAACGCTTGGCACGACTGAGTGCACATCAGGTAAGGGCACGCCCGGTAGTTTTGACATTGTGAGAATATATCCAACGCCCGCATATGACAGAATAAGCATTGATGTCATAATACCAGAGCAGTCGGACATTGACATAGCGATATATGACATTTCGGGAAGGAGGGTGAGCACAATAGCAAGTGGACAATACAATGAAGGTGAATACACACTGTCATCATATATAACAGGTCTGACAAATGGTGTATATATTGTTAGAATGACTGCTAATGGTTTCAGTTCAAGCAAGAATTTCGTAGTTGCAAAATAAAGGTATAGAGATTCCTCGCTATCGCTCGGAATGACATATTCCTTTTCTCTGTCATTCTGAACGGAATAAAATGGAGTGAAGAATCTATGTAATAGTAATTACTAATCAATATTGATTTAAAAATAATATGACAGAGATTCCTCGCTATCGCTCGGAATGACATCTCCCTTTTCTCTGTCATTCTGAACGGAACGAAGTAGAGTGAAGAATCTATGTAATAGTAATTACTACTCAATATTGATTTGAAAATAATATGACAGAGATTCCTCGCTATCGCTCGGAATGACAAAAAGGTGGCTTGATAAATCAAACCGCTACATAAGAATGTAGCAGATTAGTATTAGACAGAAATATTAGAGATTATCATTAGTAATATGATGGAGAGCTATTTACCTTCTGTGCCAGTAATGCCCTTTATCAGTTTCATCAACTGGTCAATGTCAAGACGGAGGGCTGAGTCGTAGTCAAGCAAACTGTCTATCTTGTTTATTGAGTGTATTACCGTTGAGTGGTCTCTCTTCCCAAAGGCATCGCCAATCTCAGAAAGCGACATCTTACTGACAGTTCTTGCCAAATACATTGCTATCTGCCTTGCCTTCGCAATATTATATGCTCGCTTCTTTGACCTTATATCTGATAAACTCACTTTATAGTATTTAGCAACAGCACTCTGTATCTGCTCAACTGTGGGTGTCAGATTGGAACGAGTAAATATATCAGAAAGGACCCTTTCAACAACATCAATGCTAATAGGTTGACCTGTTAGTTTTGAATATGCTGACAGGCGAACAAGCGCCCCCTCTATCAACCTGATGTTGGAGATAATATTGTTGGCAAGCGCTAAAACCACCTCCTCGGGAAGAGAGAGCCGTTCTATCTCTGCCTTCTTTTCAATGATTGCTATTCGCGTCTCAAGGTCAGGTGGTTGTATATCTGTAATGAGCCCACCCTCAAAGCGCGAGACAAGCCGTTCCTCAAGGGATGTTATCTCCTTGGGGGGTCTATCGCTTGATAGAACAATCTGCCTGTTAGAGTTATATAAGAAATTGAATGTGTGAAAGAACTCCTCCTGAGTGCCCTCCTTGCTCGCGAGGAAATGGACATCGTCAATAAGCAGAAGGTCAAGATTTCTATATTTAAATCTGAACTGTTCTGTTTTCCTGTTGAGAATTGAATAGACGAACTCATTCAGGAACTGCTCACTTGTCACATAGAGGAGTTTCAGGTCATTGTATCTGATAGAAGAGGCGTGGGCTATTGCCTGCATCAGATGTGTCTTTCCAAGACCTACTCCGCCATATATGAAGAGGGGATTATAGCTAGTGCCGGGGCTTTCTGAGACCGCAAGGCACGCAGCATAGCAGAACTCATTTGACTTTCCCACGACAAAGTTCTCAAACGTGAACTTCGGATTAAGGCGAAATAGAGCATCATCTTCTTTTATTTCTGAAACCCTCGTCTGTTTTGGTGCATCCCAGGTGAAGTTAATATTTATGTCTTTTCCAACAATCTCCCTTACTGCGCTTGCAAGCGAGTCAAGGTGCGGGTCAATGACTGTGGTTTGAATGCCAGGTTCTGCGAGTTCAACGATAAGGCGACCGTCGTCAAGGTATATTGCTGTGGTCTTCTGGGTAATCTCCCTGAGGCTATCCTCGCTCATCTGGTCGCTTACAGCGCCTATTGCTTTTGTCCATAGGAGTTGGGGTCTTATTTCCATATAATTCTTGGTCTCATAAGTTTTCCACAATACCTTAAAACCTGTTGAAAACAATGTTGATAACTTTTCGTTATATTCTTATATTTATCTTTAAATTCAATAGTTGTATTTTAATATTATTTGATGGCGATGCAATAGAAAAAATGAATTATCTGTGAAAATTTATGAAAAAAATTGATTATATATTGTTCTTTGATAATTTATGTTTTTTAAATGAATAATTATTATTTTCATTTCCATTGTATGACTTATAGATGATGGTATTGACAGAGATTCTTCAAAACACTTCAGAATGATAAAAAATATGATTGTTTAATAAGAGGGGGTAACCCCGTTTGATAATCAATTAGAAGAGTAAATGTAGTCAATTTAATAGAATATTTATTATTAATAATTCTTTGTTTCAAAGAAATATCAAACGGGGAAATCAAACCGCTACAAAATAATGTGTCATTCTGAACGGAACGAAGTAGAGTGAAGAATCTATGTAATAGTAATTACTACTCAATATTGATTTGAAAATAATATGACAGAGATTCCTCGCTACGCTCGGAATGACAAGAAGGGGGTTTGATAAATCAAACCGCTACTTAAATAGCAATAGAATATCATGCCACGATAGATACTTTATATTATAGGATTGTGTATGCGGTGTTGTATAATCGCATATAGTTGAAATGCGCCATTTGCCATCATCACATAAATCTAATATCCATTCAACTTGACCTTTTGCCTCATAGTTATCAGATGAACTAACATATACACTAAGGTCAAAATCTGTGATACAGAGGTATGATGTATTAGATTGATTATAACTGCCATTTTCATATCCAGAGACGCTGAGATTTATGCTATATGCATTTTTGAGCATATTACCAGCGAGGGTGAAGAACTCATATTTATCCCAACTCTCGGGGACTATATAACCATCTTTTGCTTTTTTGCCTACATCACTGGGGTAAAAGTGGAATATAAGGTCATCTGCGAGTGTTTTATTGAGGTCGCTAACCGCATCAGGGTTATTGTGATGGTTGTGAATTCCTACAAAGGTTCGCAGAGTATTTATCGGATTATCAAGTGACAATTCTTCGTTCCCTTCTCTACATGTTGTTAAGAGAAAGTTTAGCAGTAAAAGGAAGATTATTATATATTTTATGTTTTTTATAATAACTTTCACCTCTTTTCATTATATATTAATATACATAAAAAATATCTACTCATGAAAATAGGCAAGAATTACTCCATAAGATGTGCATTCAATACTAAATATTTCTGGTGATGTGTGGTCATATATTGCATATATTCTCCACTTGCCATCATCACACTTCCTGAACTGCCAGTTAACAGGACCTACTGCCTGATAACCCTGCGATTGGTTAACATATAATAAGAAATTTATATCTGTCTCACAGGAGAATTCATCTCCATTGGATTTATACTGACCTTTAAGACCTGTTTCAAGTTGTGGTATATCAAGGTGAATGCTATAGGCATCATTAAACATATTCTGACATGCAGAGAGAAACTCATCTTTATTCCAACTCTCTGGAATTATATAGCCATTCTTCTCTTTTCCAATATCCTTTGGGTCAAAGTAGAAATGAAAGTCATCTGAGAGTGTTGATGCCAAAATCTTTATTGCGTCAGGTTCATTGAAGTGATTAAAGGCATATACGAATGTTCTTAGTGTGTCTTCTGGGCTGTCAAGTGATATTCTCGGTGGCACATATTCATCAAGGCAGGAAATTGTGAAAATGAGTGATGTGATAGAGATGGTCAATAAAATTATTTTCATATATCTTTCCATAATAATCACCCATAAGATTATAACAGAAAAATATATGTTATATATATGAAAATAATGGGATTAAATAATGCTGACTTAACAAACTTTGAGAGATACTTTTATTCAAATTACTTTTAATACATTATGTTTCTTCTGCCTATTCTCTTTCTATAGTCGCAACTGCTCATATCAACTGTCACGCAAATCTCATACAGGCGGGAGCGAAGGCGGTATGAGATTCTATCCTCAAGCCCTTATTTCAAATAACCTTCTTTTATTAAATATTCCTCTATGATTTTAATAAATTCTTTTGCCTGTTCTAGAATTAAGAGGGCTTTATCTTTTGTTATGATACCGGGGGAACCATAATCACCTAATTGTCTTATTTTGAAAGCATTTGTAAGATAATTATATAATTTCTCTGAGAAAATTCCTGTGTTAATAAATTCTTTACCAAATGATGAAATTATTGCACTATGTTTAGAGAATGATAAACCTTTTGTAAGTAGGAGGGCTTCAACGATATAGAACATAGCATAGTAAGAACGACCAACTGAGAAATCATAATAATTATTATCTATTAAACTTTCTGCTCTACAATACTTTCCCTCCCCTTTTTAAAGAGTTCTAAAATATCTATGTCTTCTTTCAAATAATAATGCCTTCTTTCTTGGCATTGAGAATCAATGGTAATCTTCTTTTTTCATATTGATTTGAATCAAAGGGAATTATTGATATAAGTTTATTAAATTTTAATTCTAATTGATGAATTTCACTTGATATATTATCTATCTCATATACAGGGTCAATCATTTCTTCTAATAGTAAAATAAGGTCAATATCTGAACCATTTGTAGCATCACCTCTTGCGTAAGAACCATATAAAATAATACCCTTTAATCTTTTTCCATATATTTTTATAAGGTATTTTTTTGCCTCTTCTATAATTATCTTTACATTTTCTGGAATCTTTCTTTTCGTCATATTATTTCTAATAATTCATTTTTCCTTACTATTTCAATTAATACATCATGTTTCTTCTGCCTATTCTCTTTCTGTAGTCGTCACCGCTCATATCCACTGTTATGCATATCTCATATCATAGATTTTCTTTATCAATTATTGCTTTAATTTTATTTTTTAATCCTGGTAAGTCTTTTTTTACAATGTCCCATATTCTCTCAAGTTTAACTCCAAAGTATTCGTGGGCAAGAACATCGCGCAATCCTGCTATTTCTTCCCATTTAACAATAGTATACTTATTTTTGAAATGCTTATCTATATTTTTTACAGCTTCTCCAATTATTTCAAACCTTCTTATAACTGCATCTTGAACCTGTCTATTATTATTGAATTCGCATTCTTTAATATTCTGTGTATATTCTTCAATTGCCAGAATGCTTTCCCAGATATCCTGTAAATAAAGTCCTATATCTCTTTTTATAATATTGGCACCTCGTCCTTCAATATTTGTTCTTTTATAATTGGCTTTATTGTATCGTATTCTCCTAAGTCAACCTTTCTCCCTATTGCTTCCTCAATTTCTAATTTCAATCTAACAAACTCTAGTAAACTCATCCTTTTTTTAATTTCCACTAGAATATCTATGTCACTGTCTGAACCTTCTTCTCTTCTTGCCACAGAACCAAAAATCCCTGCTCTTTTGATATCGTATTTTTTCAATATAGGTAGAATTTTTTCTTTTATCTCATCAATATTCATCAGTCATCGTTTCAATACATTGCGTTTCTCTGACCTATGCGCCTTCTATAATCTGGTCCGCTCATATCCACAGTAACACACATCTCATAGAGGCGTGACCTCAAACGGTATGAGATTCTGTCCTCAAGTCGTTCATCGCCCTCCCTCGCCGGCTCATCAAGATAGTTTGATGTTAATATCAGCATCTTGTTGTCGTTATACCTTCTTATTATGATATGGGTTAGCATATCAAGCGCCCAGTCGGTCGTCTTGATACTGCCAAGTTCGTCAAGAACGAGAATGTCTGCTGATAGAACCGGGTCAGTAATGTCAAACTCACTTGTGCCGCTATCAGAAGAGTATGTCCTTCTTATCATTCGGAGAAGGTCGCGAAAGTCATAGAAGAGACCAATAGCACCCTTCTCCTCAATAAGTTTCTTTAATATTCCTATGGCAAGGTGTGTCTTACCGACACCACATGGACCAATAAATAACAGCCCCCTTTCTATCGCGGGGTATAGATTTATGAACTCACGGGCTACCTGGTTTGCCCTTGCAAGGTGGCGGTTTATAAAACCCTTCTCATCCTCAACCTCAAAACCGTCAAGGGTGCAATGGTTGTATTTCTCGGGTATGCGGGCATACCTGTGTAGAACATCGCTCCTTCTTGCAAGATAACAATTGCACCTTTTTGCAATTCGCCTGCCATCATTAACTTCAAATACCCATCCTGTGCCACCACATATTGGACAAACCTGCATTTGAATATCTGATGGTTTTAATTTCTCGTTAAGATTGTTAAGTGAATCACCAATTATTGAGAAGTCATCTATCATATTTTCAATTATATAAAAGGATTGAATGGTGGTAAACAATTATCTTTCATAATGATAGATTTAAGTAGCATATTTTTTGTTCTCTCAAATGCATTCTTTGGCATATTTACCTTGAACCTGTGAAGCGTCTTCTCTGCCCTTTTTATATATAACTGCCTTTCTTCATCACTGAGATTATTGAATATTCTTTTGAATAAACCATCCTCAATTCTTGTAGTTCTTTTTATAACATCATCAAGGTCAAGACCCTTTGGCTCAATCTCATCTATGAGTTTTTTAATGTTGTTTATGCTTTTTTCTAAATGAACTGCTAAATTATTATTTTTCTCAGAGATTATAATAAGTTCACCAATGAGGTTCGTGAGTCCCTCTCTAAGGACATCCGAAAGTGGTCTTGTCTCATATTCAAGTGGTCTTCCAACCCTCATCAGTTTTCTTTCGTATTCAAGGCGACTTATAATGCGGTCTGTATATGAAAGCGACCGCACCCTTGCTGTGTGCTCTGTTATATCTGCGAATGCTATATCAAGTGCTTTTAGAACGGTTTCAACCGGTATATTTCTTGAAAGCCAAAGGCATATATACTGCCAATCCTGTGGTGAGATAATAAGTCCCCTCTGCTTTAAGTATATATATTTAGATATAATTTTACAGATGTAATCATCATCGTTGATGAATTTTTCTTTCTCAAACATATCTTGATTATATATCAAAAGTAATTTTTTATTGAAATTTATAATACATTGTGTTATATTGAAAAAATATTTGTAGGAGGATATTTTCTAAATAAAGATGATTATTATTATACTTCACGAAAAGTTGGGAAAGGTTTTATATGTATATTAAACTCATTTATGCCTCACATGACTTCCGTAATAAAAGGATTATAACTGATAACGGAAACCGACTGAGGAGAAGGACCATTCTGCCACCAGTAAATATCGCCTTACTTGCTGGTCTCACACCATTAAAACACAGATTAGAATTGGTGGATGAGAATATTTGTGTTGATGTGATAAACCAGGATGATAGACCTGACCTTGTGGGAATTAGTTCAATGACTGGCACTATTGGGCGGGCTTATGAACTTGCAAATATGTATAGAATGCTCGGCTCAAAGGTTATTATTGGAGGAAGCCATGCGACAGTAATGCCCGAGGAGGCACTTTTGCACGCTGACTCTGTTGCTGTTGGAGAGGTAGATAATATCTGGGTTGATATATTGAATGATTTTGAAAATAATAGATATAAGAAAATTTATAAGCAAGATGAATATTCGTCACTAAAAGGTCTCCCGATGCTAAGATATGACCTCCTGCCAAAAGACAGTTATTACCTTCCAAGGGTCTTTCAGACATCGCGGGGCTGTCCATATAACTGCTCTTTCTGCTCTGTTACCTCTACATTTGGTGCGAAGTATAGGCATAGACCAATAGAGGATGTGGTGAGAGAGATAAAAGAGACACGCGGTCAGAACCTGGTCATATTCACAGATGACAATATAATGGCAGATAGAAGGAGGGCGAAGGAACTTTTCAAGGCATTAAAGGAGTTAAAGATAATATGGGGAAGTCAAGCATCGCTAGATTCTGCAAGAGACACAAAACTATTAGAACTTGCGAAAGAGAGTGGCTGTAGGGGACTGTTTGTGGGGATTGAGTCAATATCAAAAGAGACATTGAAGGAGGCAAACAAATCAGGAACCAACAAACCAGAAGAGTATATTAAAATGATTGAGAACTTCAGAAAGTATGGAATAAGATTACTTGGTTCATTCGTATTTGGTTTTGACACAGATGAGAGGGATGTATTCTATAAGACAGTGAGGTTTGCTGTGAACTCAAAGTTAGACATGGCTCAGTTCTCTGTTCTGACGCCATTTCCCGGAACAACACTATATGAGAAACTTCTGAAAGAAGGTAGATTGATGCACAGGGATTGGGTGCACTATTATCAAGGTGAGGTCTGTTTTTATCCTATGAAGATGAGCCCTGCTGAACTCCAGAGGGGGCAGATATATGCCTGGAGAAAGTTTTACACTACGACGAATACCTTAAAGCGGTTGATACGATATGGTCGTTATACTCCTATATATTGGCTTGCAAACTATATTTTCTCAAAGATAAACCTATCAGATGTGCCAACCCTCGTAAATGTTGTAAAGAATGCCTGGAATGTCTTTGACAGGAGATTGAAGTTGAAGGCATAGTTTAACTTGCCATTTTCTTTAGTTCATATATCTTTCAAAATTAAATTTTCTTTTCAGGGCATCTGTAGATGAATATATCTATTGTTCTCTTATATTCCCTCTGCCTTTCAAGAAATGTAAAGCCCGAACTCACAAGTGTTCTTCTGGCAGAGCGGTTCCAGTCATCTGTTGATGAGATTATCGCTTTGACGCCTGACTTGCACGCTCTATCTACAAACTCATTGATAAGCATCAAGCCCAGACCAAGTTGACCTTCGGGTGAGACAGCGATTGATGTAAGTGAGCCAACATTATCTACTGATACGCCGGGTGATGTGGTTGGTGTTGTCAGCGAACTCAGATATGATGGAACTATCCTAATAATGTTCCAAAGCCAGAAGAATGTTCCAAAGACAGAGTATCTTCTTAAGAAATATGCGAGCCCACCTCTTATATATTTTAGAATTAATAATATTACCTTGGGAGAAAAGATAAGGTAGTCAAATAGAATGAGTGGTGTAATTGGAATTATTGTTCTATACAGATTTATTCTGTGCTCGGGTGAGCGATTCGTCCCGACTATGAAGCCGACAACTTTACTGCCCTTCTCTGCAACAAGAGAGATTGAGTGATTTGCGTCAAGGAATGTCTCATAGTATTTAATAAGAAATATCTCACCGAGGTTTGTTGTAAAGAATGATGGAAATACAATTTTGTGAATCCGGGCGACCTTTGGAATATCATCCCTCCTCATCTCTCTGATATTCACATTAGTTATCATTATTATTAGTTGTTATTTTAATTTATATGATTTTAATACTAAAATTTGATTTGAAATATGATTAAATAGTTTTAATACTCTAACTCACAAGACCCGCGAGCATAATGCTGTAATACTTGCACTCATCACTGTCCGCCCTTGATAGTAGAACAACAGGAACCTTGCTTCCCACAACTATGCCTGCTGACTTCGTATCTGACAGGAACATAAGACCCTTATATAGCGCATTCGCCGCCTCTATGTCTGGCAGAACTGCTATGTCAATGTCTCCTGCTACCTCGCTCTTTATACCCTTTATCTCCGCTGCCTCCTTTGATATAGCATTGTCAAACGCAAGTGGACCATCAATAATTGCACTGCCGAGTTGCCCCCTTGCTGACATCTGCGAGATTATCGCAGAATCAACAGTCGCAGGCATATGCTCATAATTTACCTTCTCAACAGCGCAGACAAGCGCAACCTTCGGCTTTTCAACGCCAAGTTTGTGCATAACTGATATCGCGTTCTTCGTTATCTCAATCTTCTGAGAGAGGTCAGGTGCTACAACCATCGCCGCATCAGTAAGTATGAATAACTTGTGATACTTTGGGTTTTCTAAAAGAAGAACATGTGAGAGAAGCCCCTCGCCCTTGAGATTATACCGCTTATCAAGGACTGCCTTAAGTATAGCCCCTGTGTCAACCTTACCCTTCATGAGCGTCTGTGCCCTGCCATCTACCACTAATTGGCAGGAGGTGTGCGCCTCGCCCTCGGCACCCGGCTCCACTATCTCGAGACCATCAATATTGATGCCATCCTTTTCTGCGACCTTTAGTATCTTGTCCTTTGGACCAACAAGAATTGGCTCAATTATGCCTTCGCCTTTTGCGTGTAAGACAGCGGAGAGCGACTCACCATCATAGGCACCAACAAGAACAAGCCCCGTCTTCTTCCCACCCTTTGCCTTCTTCACAAGTTCAGCAAAGTTCTTTATCATTTATTATAAACCTCCAAAAAATGAGTTCAATCCTTCATAAAGTTATCCCTTCTTTTTTTATATTAAGAATTAGTGGTGTTTTTAATTTATAATATTGGTAAGTATCCATTGGTATAATAGAAATTAATGTATCATATTCAAGGTCTATTTCATGTATATTTTCAGAACATCTTTCTAATTCTTTAATAAAATCCTCCATTTCTTCTAAAATGATAATAATATCAATATCTGACCCCTCGTCTGCATCACCTCGTGCGTAGTAACCATAAAGGATAATGCCCTTCAATCTATCTCCATAGATTTTCACAAGGGCATCCTTTACTTCCATAAGTATCGGTCTTATGCTTTCTGGAACTCTCTTGTTCATCTTACTTATAATAAAAATGAAGAGTATTTATTTCAGTATAATATTAGGTTAATTTTATCATAAAAACTTTAATTAGAATAAACTTTGAATTAACTAATAAATAATATCATAAACATTATTGTATATTTTTATTTTTGACAATTCTCATATTTTGATAATAAAAAGGCAAGGGAATAAAGCCCCTCGCCCTTAAAGATTAATATTTCTAATTAATGCAACTCATATAGTTTCAATTCCTCTGTCTGCTCAAAGTCAGCATTATACTCATCAGGCATATCAAAATTGAGAAATCCTTTCACCTGTCCGACCTCTGCCTTATACCAGTTATAATATGTCAGTTGTCCAGTTACGGGATAAGGTGTTCTTGTAAGATGAAATATTATTGTTACATCGTATCTTATCTTGTATGCGCCAGTAAATGTTCCAGCAGGGACGACTACATCCTCAGTTGTCTCAACTGTTGCTATTATTCTCATATCAATATTATCATCCTTGCCATCATTATCAATATCATCATCATCCATATTAGGACCTAAGAATGGTGTCTCAGTCGGTTTCATCCCATCTTTATTAAAAGGCACCCATGTCTTATTAATAGAGAAAGGATACTGGAACATAAGAAAGACGGGGTCCCAAGTGGTGCGGTAGTCCTCAACGCCATTTGTGAGGTGTGATGTGCCATACCAGTTCACAGTGTCTTTTTCGTTGTCAGTGTAGTAGTTCTTTGCTAGCGATGATGGGTCGTTTGAGATGGTCTGCTCAAATACCTGGCAGTTTATACTATTTATTGTTTCAGTTCCGTTTATTTTGGTAGTTTGTTCATAAGGTTCTATATTTGTTCCAGTTACGCTATATACCCAGAAGCTCTGGTCGCCATTCCAGATGTATTTAGATAAATCCTGCTGGTTATCCTCACCACAAGTAAGGATAAGAAGAAGTGACACAAACAAAATAGGAATAGTTATTTTACCTTTCATATATTCTCCTTTTCAATGCCGGAGGTCGGATTTGAACCGACATGGAAGGAAACTTCCGGGGGATTTTGAGTCCCCTGCGTCTACCACTTTCACCACTCCGGCTACTTTTAATTATACTAAAATTACTTTTCAATGTAAATCTGTCTGTATAAAATTATTTATTTATTTTGGTTTATTATTATAATAATCTATATTTAAGGTAGTAATATTATATGAGATTATATATTGTTATTTTATTACTCTGTCTTATATTCATATATTCTTTTGCCTCAAAGACATGTCCCAAGTGTGGTAAATCATACCCTTATGAATATAACTTCTGCTAGGACGATAAATAGGGACATCCAGATAAGATGCAAGACGGCGATAGGGATGGCAAAAATGATGAAGGAACCCGAACCTAAGGTAATTATTCATTATACTATGGGTTTAGATGAAGAGAGAGCAAAGAGATTGGGGTCTATTTCAATCTAATAAAATCTTTGAGGTTAAGGTTTTGAGTGTTCAGAAGAATATATTTTATGCTTAGATTTAACAAAGATACATATATTTATACTGCTATTTTTCTTACCGCTCTTTTAGTGCGTGCCTTTTTCGTGCTTGTATTTCCGCCCGAGAAACTCTTCCAGGATGAACCGCACTACGATAAATTAGCAGTGGAGATTTCTAACTCAACTTTTGGCACTTCATACGAACCTTTTGAACCCAAGGCAGAATTATATCCATATATCCATCAAACTGTTACTCGCCCTCCATTATATCCGATTTGGTTAGCAGTTATATATAGTATATTCGGTCATGAACTTTTATTTGCTCGTCTTGGAAATGCCCTCTTAGGAGCCCTAACAGCCCTCCTTACTGCCTTACTTGCCCGACATATTGGGGGAAGATTACCAGCGGTCATAGCAGGAACTTTCACTTGCTTCTATCCTATCAATGTCTATCTTTCGCGAACCCTTTTTGTGGAGAATCTGGCATTACCACTCTTCGCTTCCTTTATTCTTATTGGACTCGTAGCAGTGAGAAGGAAAGAATACATCTGGGCGATAATAGCAGGTCTTGCCGGAGGTCTTTCGGCATTGAGTAGAGCAAATTTATCCGCTTTAATACCCTTGTTTTCGCTATGTTTGGGATTGGTGATTTGGAGGGAGGGACATAGAAAGAAAGCAGTGGTCACTGTTGTAATATTAGTGCTGGTAGCGGTTCTGACTATATTACCCCGCTTTCTGAACAATGGTCTGCGCTATGGATTGTGGACTCCCATTGCCACGACCACTTGGTTTAACACTTGCTTGGGGTTTAATGAGTATGTAGATGCTTTTGAGCACAGAGTTGTTGAAAACTTCCCAAAATTACAAGATGAGGCGGCACGCTTTAGGGGCGATGACTCTCAGGTTGAGGCATATTTTAAAGAGAAGACCTTTGAATATATCTGCAAAAACCAATATCGGTCAGCATATCTTTACTTTGGGCGTCTTATCTCTTTTTTTGATTTTAGAACGAAAATTCGCAATCCAAACTTCAGCGGATACTCGCTCCTAAAGGACATAATAAATCTACTTTCTTATGGTTTGGTGATGGCTCTTTCAATTGTTGGTCTATTCATAAGAGAGGTAAGAAGAAAAGGTCTCCCATTATACTTTGTTATAGCAATAGCGCCTTTTACATTAGCATTCTTTAACATCAGCATTAGATATAGAATACCTGTTGAACCATTGCTGATAGCAGTCGCTTCAACCACTTTTGTTATAGTTCTAAATTGGCTAAAAGAGAGGTCTATGAAAGTTAGAATAAATCATTGAATAAAATATAATTCGTTTAAAGAGAAAAAAGAGTAGTAAACTTGAATGTCTAAATTATACTTATGTTTTGTTGAGTGAATATGATTTTTATTTAAATCTTAATGAGGTTATTTATAATCTTATATTATATAATCTTGTATTAATGGAGGTGTATTATATGAAATGGTGTATAGCAGTGCTACTATCAATTACCTTGGTTTCAAGTTTCTCGTTTGGTTTTGGCATTCCAACAGGTGGCGGTGAGAAGTTTGACACAGCCAAGTTTGATGATTTTCTTGCCAAGTTTGAGGCGCTTAAGACAAAGATTGATGAATTGAACCTTAAACTAAATGATGTCAAGAAGATTATAAATGAGATTGGCTCTGCCCATAACATTCAAGACCTGGTTGGAACTATTGCCGGTCAGGGAGGTCTGAAAGACAAATTGACGCCAGAGGAGAAGGCAAAATTGCAAGAGGCGCTTGAAGAGATAAAGAACATGCCCGCAGAATATCAGGAGATGATTAAAGACCTGACATCTTACCTTGAAGAAATTCCAGGTCTTATACAAGACCTTGCTACACAGATTACAAATAATCCTATGTCAGCAGGAAACCTTAAAGATTTGAAGGGCAAACTTGAGGAGGCACAGAATAAGATGAATGACATCAAGGGATTGATAGACACAAACATAGAACTTGCCAAAGAACTTTTATCTGCACTACCGTCTCTGATTTAATTTTTCTTATTCTACATTGCTCCCCCCCCTTTTTATAGGGGGGATTTTTTATATGTATAAAATAATCTAATATGGACAGGTTTTGACTATTAAGTGGGTATATACTTAAAGCATAAGAAAGGGGGAAGAAAATGAAGAGGATTTGTGCGATTTTGGTGGTGCTCATTATTACCTTGCCTGTGATTTCTTGGGGGTATGAGGAATCTTGCTATCAGGGTAATGTGAGTTGTTATGAACAATCTACAATGCAACTATCTGTTTCTACCATGCCTTCACCTGATAAAATGGGTGTTTTAGGAGGTAAAGTTAATAAGGGGATTGTCCAATCGTCTCTTCAAAACATAGAGATGATAGTTCAATCGTCTTCTCAAAATTGTGAATCGCAGATAGTGGAAAAACTTTTGAAAGATGCCATACCAACAGAAAACTCTTATTATCCTGCCTCTCCTGTTAAAAAAGATGACGAATATCTAATGTCTATTGAACGCAGTCAGAGTGAAGAACTCAATAAAGATGCAGATAGTGAGCCAAAAGAGGGTAAATGTGCTATATCCGTAGAAAGAAGTTGTCCTGTAAATACAAATCGTGTTGAGTCAGTAGAGAAAGAAGAATAATATGACACTACTACCTTAGATAGAAGGGAAGGGGGGAAATCATAACTCCCCCTTTTTCATTTTCTATTTTAATGGAATTATATGATGATAATTTTTTGATATGGACTTATTTTGACTATATATTGAATATATACTATTTATATATAAGATAAATTTTTATTGGAGGTGTGATTTTGAAGAGTTTTTTTGATTTTATCTCAAAGAATTTGAAGAAGGTATCTATAGGGCTTTTTGGAACAATTATATTGTGCTTCTTAATGCCTTTTGTGAGCATTCAATGCGCTGGTAATACTATTTATACTTTTTCGGGTTATGACCTTATTATAGGTAAGACAATAGAGGGCGATAGACATATTGGAAATATTTATGTTACATTAGCACTAATATCTGCTATCGTTGGCTTCGCCCTTACTTTCTTGAGATATAGGTTAAGGTCTATTTTGACTTTTATAAGTGGGCTATTAGGTGCAACTTTTTTACTTACTTTTCAGATTGAAGCAAAGGTAAATTTAAGTAAATCTGTAAATAAAGAAGATTTATCATCTATTATTTCAGTTGTATTTAGATATGGATATTGGATTACACTTCTATTATTTATTGTTGTGTCAATAATTACTGGCTATTTTGCTTTTAGTCGTAAAGATTAGGGGTATAAAATGGTTCTATATAGCGATAGCATAATGGAAATTGTTGTAATGAGCAGGGCTCGCTACCTTTTTGATAAAAATAGTGGTGCGATTATATCTGCCCTTGATGATGATATAACGCCCTGGCATTGTCTTGAAAGGCAGAGACAGTTGCTCAAAATTTTGTCATATAAATCACGCTGTTTGATTGGAAATAGCAATGCGAATGTCTTATTACATACAATATACCCTATTATTGGCAAATGGGAGTCAATTCCTCACCCGGCAATATTTGCGGTCGGAATTAAGAGGAGAGAGGCGCAGAGGATTGCGAGGAGTTTCAATCAGGACGCATATATATTTGTGTCAAGAGGTAAGTGGTGGGGACTTGGCGTTGATACAGGGAGGGTTCTTGAGGGGGGTGTAAGTTTTCCAATTGAAGGGCTTGATTTTGTATTAAGAGAGTATCTTCGTTTGAGGAAAATGAGAAGGGATGTTGTTAATATAGGACGCATAATAGAGAGAACGGTAGGGACGCTTGAGAGAGCGATATTGGAGGGGCATTCAAGGGAGAGAATAATGCATCTTATGAAGACAATAGAGGGTTATGAGAGGGAGAGGGATGATATTATAAATAGGGCAGATAGATTAGAGAAGAGGATGAAGGGGAGATTGGCTGAGTGATATTTGTTCTTTGTTATAATTAGATTTTATAATATTATTTATTTAATGAGTAATTTTTCTATATCATATAGAAAACTTTGTATACTTTATATATCTATTTCCATTCTAATACTATTTTTTCATTCACAACCTTTACTTGCGTCCACTGCGGAGCAGGGCTTCTATAATAAATATGAGTTTGACAGGATACTCAGAGATGTTTCAGAGATAAGGGCATCTGTTGAACAGATTAAGTCAAAGGTAGAGGAGGTAAAGGATGGCTTTAAGTCAACTCTTGAGTTATATGGCTTCGCTGAAAAATATGGCGGGAGATTTGCGCACATATTCGGTCTCGCAATAAATGAAACAGACCCTCTTGGTATCATTAAAGATGCTATAGCCATGTATCAAATCTACCGTGAGATGAGAAGCCAGATTTCACCCGAAGATATTGCTAAAATCAAAAATATGCTTGAGAATATAAAAACTATTCCAAATGACCTGAATAATCTAATATCTCGTATAGATAAAACGCTTGATGACATAAAAGTAATGAGAAAAGATATAAACATTGGCTTGAAACTTCACCCCGAAGACCTCAACTTAAAGGAAACACTCGCACAACTTGACAAAGCAGAAGAGGATTTGAAAGATATAAAAGATTCAGCAAAAGAAGCGGTTAAGGAAGCAAAAGACCTTATCAATACTATTATCTCTATTGTTGAATAACTCTAATTTTAATTTAATAACCAAGCGTCTTCTCATCAAATGGCGAAAGTATTTTATCACCGAGAAGTATATATACTCCCATTCTTTCTATTTTAATATCAGATTGCTCAATACCACTAAATATCAAATTTGTCAACTCATCAAGCCGTATCATCGCTCCACTCTCAGGAACCCTTATCTGAATAATCAGTGAACTATCTTCAATCCACCATTTATATATCTGCTCGCTTATGTCAATTACTCTAACCTTTCCCTTCCTTTGGACTTCAATCTTCTTAATTTCAAACACTCTCTCTATTGTTTTCTTTAAATCTCCATTGATTGGTCTTTCCTCTAATTTTATTCTATATTCCTGAATATTAAACTCTGATGGCTCGGGTGCGCCCTCACCAAGGTTTCTTGCACCAGTTATTCTTATACCGTCTGGTAGATGTTCATTCATCGCCTCCATAAACTCAACCGCTGATATTGGCTCAGACAGGCGGACCTCGCCAACCTCACAGTGCCCCTCAATGCCAAGTGCAAGGGCGTAGCCAAGCGTAAGTCGTGGAAGGGGATTATAGCCCTCGGTGAAGGCGACAGGCACATCCGCTCGCCTTAGGGCAAGATGGAATGCCCTCTGTAGGTCCAGATGAGAGATATAACTTGCACTCTCTGTTTTAGTGAATGCGAATCTCAAACGGTCTGTCTTCAGCGATGGTCTCTTACCTCGCCTTTCTTCTCTTTCTATATCACCAAGTTTAACTCTTTCTGCAATTTTTATTGGTCTCTTATCACAGACATTGCAACTATTACAATTTGGTTCACATTGCTCTGTTAATGTGCCATCATTATATCTCTTATGTTCAGATAAAAGATATTCCTTTGAGACACCTGTGTCAATTATATCCCAGGGTAGTTTCTTTTTTAATGGAATTTCACCACAGAGAGTATTAATTGTATAACCTTCCTTTTCTATAGCGCTCTTCCATATATCCCATTTGAAGTAATCAGTCCAACCATCTAATATCGCTCCATTTCTATAGGCACTAAATATTGTGTCAAATAGGTCTTCGTCACCCCTCCCAAGAACTGCCTCAAGAACACTCATCTGAATATCCTGGTATTTTACCCGAACGCTGTGAGTTCTAAGCCCCTTTCTTATAATATTTATTCTATTCTTTAATACTTCAATGTCTGTAAATGGCGACCACTGAAGCGGAGTATGCGCCTTTGGCACAAATGTTGATAGATTTACAATTATCTCGCCTCCTCTTGACCTCTTCTGTCTTAATATGTTCTTTACAAGTTCAATTATGGCTGTTGCATCGCCATCTTCCTCATCTGGAAGACCTATCATAAAGTATAGTTTTATGGACTTGATGCCACTATCAATGAGCATTGCCATTTTCTTTACAAACTCATCTCTATCATAGTTCTTATTTATAGAACATGCGAGTTTTGGCGATGCAACCTCGGGTGCGAGGGTTATCTGGGTTGGTCTCACTGTCTGGGTGTTAAGTATTACATCAATTAAAGGGGTGTCAATTCTAAGAGATGGCAGGGCAATACCTATCTTTCTCTTCTTCAAAAATGTTGTAAGAAACTGGACTAGGTCGGTAATCTGTGAATAGTCAATAGTATTTAGTCCAAGAAGTGAGCACTCATCATATCCAGTTCTTCCCAGTAGATTCTCTGCAATCTCAATAACCTTTTCAGGGTTTCTCTCGCGATATGGTCTCTGGACAAAACCTGAAAGGCAGAATCTACACCCCCTTCTACACCCCCTCGCAACCTCAACTGAGAGACGGTCGTGCACTACCGCAAAGTTAGGTATAACAAGAGATAAAGGGACAAACATATCATCAAGGTCATATACAAATCTCGCCTTTACCTTTTTCTCACCTTTATGCATAAGTGGTATGTATATTCCTTCTATATCTGATATAGTTTTCAATATCTCATCTTTCTTATGACCATCTCTTTTAAGGTCTCTCAGTTCTGTAAATATCTCAACTGCTATCTCTTCACCTTCTCCAATTGCGATGGCATCAAAGATGGGCAATATTGGTGCTGGTGCGTATGATGCGTATCCCCCCATTATTACTATAGGAAAGCTATCTCTCTCAATGCTTTTGACAGGTATTCCTGTAAGGTCAAGAATTGCAATTATATTGGTATATTGGAGTTCATAAGAGACAGAGAAGGCGACTACATCAAAATCAGAGATGGGTGTTTTCGTCTCAATTGAACGGAGAGTGTCGCCTGTTGTTCTTATCATATATATTGCATCGGGTGCTGGCATAAATGTTCTTTCACAATATATACCATCAATAGAGTTCAAAAGGTGATAGATTATCTGAAAGCCAAGATTTGACATACCTATCTCATATAGGTCAGGATAGACGAGACATATTTTGAGGTTGGGGGTCTTCTTTCTTATACTACCAACCTCTCTATCTGTATATCTTGAGGGTTTCTGGACTCTCAGTAGTTTTTCATATAGACCGGGCATTAGAACATTCTTCTCCTGAACTCACAGGACAGTGGAAGTCCAAGTGTGAACATCGTCATTATCATAGATGAACCACCATAACTGACGAGTGGCAGAGGCACGCCCGTTACGGGTAGCAGACCGATTGTCATTCCCACATTTATCACAATCTGAAACAATACCATTGCAAAGATGCCACCTATCAGGAGGTTGTATTCATCAACGGTGGTTCTTTCTGCAAATCTGAGCATCTTGTATAGTAGTATTGTGAAAAGGGACAGGAGGACGAATGCGCCGACAAGCCCCCACTCCTCACAGAGTAGTGAGAATATGAAATCAGTTCTCTGCTGGGGAAGGAATCTGAGTTGTGATTGAGTGCCGTGCATAAAGCCCTTTCCCCACAGACGTCCTGAGCCTACCGCTATCTGCGACTGAATGACATTGTAGCCCGAACCGAGCGGGTCCTCTCTTGGATTAAGAAATGCAAGAAGGCGTTTCTTCTGGTATTCATGTAAGAGATGCCAGAGAAGGGGTGTTGACAACCCCATAACTGTGTTGATACCGGTTAGAAATACCGCCTTCAATTTTGATGATGTTAATAGGTAGAATATAATAAAGATTGCACATAAAAATATCGCGAGTTTAATATAACCTAATAGTGAGAATATAATTGATGTGGGAATTGTAATCAAAAACATTGTTATATATGCAGGACTGCCAACCCAGAATACCATAAAAGCAAATATCGCTGGTAAAACAAGTGCTGTGCCAAGGTCTGGTTGTTTTATGATAAGCAAAACAGGTATTATTATGAGAATTGTTGGAACTATCAGGTCTTTTATTGACTCTGGTCTCTTCTTTCTGAATATACCAGTAAGTAAAAGTATAGTGGATATCTTTGCTGTCTCTGCTGGCTGGAGTGCAAATGAGCCAATATATATCCACCTGCTTCCCGCAAGTCCAAGCATTCTCAATGGAAATAGGGTTAAAAGGAGAAATATTGAAATTAGATATATATATTTTGAATATTTCACCCAGAATGCTGGCTCAACGATAATCGCTATTATAAAAGCAAATCCCCCTAATATTATCCACATAATTTGCTTTATGAAGTATTTAGAATCACTACCACTAACACCGCCTACTGCTGAGTATATCAGAACTAAACTTACGGAGATTATGAGCAAAATTATTAACAAATAGGTGAAGTCAAGGTTTCTTGCTATCTGCCTTCCCTTAACCATTTATTGCCACCTTGTTTTCTACACTTATGTTTTCGTTATTAAGAGGCCATGTGTTATCAGGTATATTATGCTCTCTGCAATAGTCAACTATCTGCTTGACATTGTGTATATAGAACTCACCATGAATACCATGCTCAAATAGAAGTATTACCACAAGACGTGGTGCTTCTCTTGGGCAGAATGAGACGAACCAGGAGTGTGTTTTACCATGAGGATTTTCTGCACTTCCCGTCTTTCCACACATATCGTGCCTGTTCTCATGGGTTCTTTTTAGAACGCCCGACATTCCATCAAGTATTACCTGCCTTGTTGATTCTGATATGCCCGTCTGTCCAATTATCTCTCTTGACGCCATATATATAATCTTGCCACTTTTGTCAGTGACATAGTCAATCAGATGTGGTTTGACCAATTTGCCATCATTTGCGAGCGATGAAACGAGAACAGCCATTTGAATAGGTGTCACAAGAACATTACCCTGACCGACAGAGTTATTCAATATTTCACCCTTTGGGTAGTTCTCACCAAACTTCTTTATCAGGTGTTCTATACTTGGTATAAGTCCGCTAACCTCACCGGGGAGGTCAATTCCAGTTGTCTTTCCAAGATGATACCTTTGTGCCATCTCACCAAGTCGCTCAATTCCAACTCGAAGCCCTACCTGAAAGAAGAAGACATTACATGACCATGTAATCGCCTCTGATATTGTAAGTGCTCCATGCCCCGATGGATTCCAGCAGTGGAAGACCCTGTTTCCGAATGTGAATGAGCCATAACAGGGAACAGGCATATGCTCGTCGGGCTTGACAAGACCTGCTTCAAGTGCTGCTGATGCGGTTACAAGTTTGAAGGTTGAGCCGGGTGGATAAGAAGCACCTATTGCTCTATTCAGTAGTGGGTGTGCCTCATCAGTTGCAAGCGAAAGCCACGCTGAATATGGCACTGACCCACTAAATATATTGGGGTCGAACATTGGCTTTGATGCGAGTGCATATAAAGAGCCATCATTTGCGTCCATAACTATTATTGCACCTCTTCTATCACCTATCGTCTCCTCGCAGAATTTCTGGAGTCCAAGGTCAATTGTCAGATGCACATCATATCCACTAATTGGCTCAATCGGGGGTGGAACCTTATATAATCCAACATTCTCTTCAACCGGGGTAATAGGTATGAACCTTGTGCCATCCTTTCCTCTCAGGTAGTCATCATAAGTATATTCAACACCTGCTCGACCAACAATATCTCCGAGGCGAAGACCATCATCCTTTCTATTCTTTAGCATCTGGCTGTCAACCTCACCACAATAGCCAAGTATATGACAGGCGGTATCATCATTGGGATAATGTCTTTTCAGCGATGGTTCTATATATATTGCTGTGTTGTCGCCAAAGACCTCCTCAATCTCCATCACCTTACTAAATGGTATGTCTTCTGCAATCACTGCTGGTAGAAATGGTGATGGTCTCTCTTTTATAGATTTTTTAATATCTTCAACCGAGATATTTAATATCTCTGATAGTTCTCTTATTAGTGATTCATCAATTGCTGAATCCTTTGAAAGCATATAGAGCAGTTTATATGATGGTGTCTCATCTGCGAGTATTTCACCATTTCTATCATATATCTTACCCCTTGATGCCTGAATCTCTACCTTTCTTATGCGGTTGCTCTCTGCCATCAATAAATATTCTTCGCCCTGAAATATCTGAAGATAGATTAACCTGCTTATTATTAAAGCAAAGAATGAGAGAATCAGTATTTTTAAAATTGTGAACCTAAATGGCTTAAATACTGCCATATCACTCCTTCATAAAAAATTTAAATACTGGTAATAATATTAGCATTGAAACAGAATCAACGAGCATATTTAATAAAATATCCTTTGTTGTAATTGTAAATATTAGTTCTGTCTTAAAGTAGTATGATGTAATTATATATATGAATATGCTAACTATCATTGTAGTTATCGCTGTGGCAATTATGTAGATATACCAAACCCTTCTGTATATGAGGTCTCTTACAAGACAGAGAATCCATCCTAATAATATAAGTGGTATAGTGTATGAGCCAATTGATGTATATGAGAATAGGTCAAGAATTATTCCACCTGTGAATGAGAGCCATATTACTGTCCCTGTTGGTGCTATCAAAGACAGATATACAATTGTTGGTATGACGAGGTTAGGTCTATATATATCAATAGAGAAGACATATCTTATCACAATGGTTAGAACTGTCATTATGAGAAGAACGAAAAATCTTCTAAGTGTGCCTTCTTTTTTGTATCTATATTTTATCTTTCGCATACAGATACAAAACTCACCGCCTTCATATCGGTTGATGGCAAGACCTTGCACTTAATAAAAGGTTCTTCACCCTTCATATTCACATAAAGCACTCTACCCACAAGAATCCCCCTTGGGAAGATACCGCCATCGCCTGATGTATATATTGCGTCACCAATAGAGACATCTGAGTAGCAAGATATGTATTCAATATTGAGATTGCCTTCTTTATCTGCTGTAAGTATTCCAACATCACCTGTCTTTGGCAGGATGACGCTCACCTTGAACGATGGATTACCAAGAACGCTTACTTTTGCTGTCTTTTCTGATACCTCTGACACCTTTCCGACAAGACCAAAGCCCGAGATTACAGGAGTATTTTCTGCTATGCGGTCATCTCTGCCCTTATCAATGATTAGCTCCATAACCTTGCCATTGAGATACACTCTATCAAGGACAGTTGCTGTCTTGTATTCACATGGTAGTGTTAGAGATAGAGAGATAAGGTTTTTCAGTTCTATGTTTTCATTTTCAAGAAGTGCTATGGGCTTTTTTTCTGAGATTATTCTATGCTGGAATGTTGCTAGCTCTCTTGTGTTCTCAATCTGACCTGATAGTTCTCTAATTAACAAACCTGTTTTTTGGATGGGGACTTTGATTTTAATAAACGGTTCTCTCAGATTAACTATGTGTGTTATGTCAAGAATAGAAAGAAAGATGGTTATTCCAAGAGAGATTATAACAGATAAAGATCCACGGGGTAGTCGCATACTTATATTATATATTAAATTTTGTTGATGTTAGATAATTATAGAATATAATACTTGAGAGATAAACTTTTATATATTGGTATAAAATATTATTATGAAAAAAAGAACTAACAATATATATCTACTATAAAAACCGAATTTACTTTTTACTTTTATTAATCATTTTAATTATTATATTAAAATATATAATTCATTTTTTTACAACAGCACATTCTTATACCTGTCAAGGTCCTCAAATATCTTGCCCGTGCCCTCTACAATGCAGGTCATCGCGTTTTCAGCGATATGTATCGGTAGATTGGTCACCTTATTCAATAATATGTCAAGCCCCTTCAGTAGCGAGCCACCACCGCATAGCGTTATCCCCCTGTCAAGTATGTCCGACGCTAACTCCGGCGGCGTCTCCTCAAGTGTCGCCCTCACCGCAGAGACCATAGAATTTACCGGCTCCTTTATCGCCTCCCTTATCTCCCTTGAACTTATCTTCACCGTCTTTGGTATGCCCATTACAAGGTCTCGCCCCTTAACAGCCATCGTCTCTTCCTTTTCAAGAGGATAGGCAGAGCCAATTGTTATCTTTATTCTCTCTGCGGTCTGCTCACCAACAAGGAGGTTGTATGTCTTTTTCATATATAGGTCTATTGCCTCATCAACCTCATCACCGCCAATTCTTATTGACTTTGAGCAGACAATACCATCAAGCGATATAACCGCAACCTCTGTTGTTCCACCGCCAATACAGACGACCATATTGCCCGTCGGTGTGTCAATCGGCAGATTGAGACCGATTGCTGCTGCCATTGGCTCTGATACCATATATACCTCTCTGGCGCCGGCGTGTTCTGCCGAGTCCCTGACAGCCCTCTTCTCAACCTCTGTAATACCCGATGAGACGCATATACAGACCCTCGGCTTTATGAAACCCGATGAATTCCTCGCCCTTTTTATAAATGTCTTTAAGAGTTCCTCAGCATAGCGAAAGTCAGATATAACGCCATCCTTCATTGGTCTCACTGAGACAATGCTTCCAGGGGTCCTGCCGAGCATCAGTTTGGCATCCATACCAACTGAGAGTATCTCACCTGTGTCGTTATTCACTACAAGGACAGACGGCTCATTTATTACTATACCTCTCTCTTTGATATGGACAAGGGTATTCGCAGTGCCAAGGTCTATTGCTATATCCTCACCCCAGGAAAAAATGCGCTTAAAGAACTCTCTCATCAAATGAACATTAACAAATACATAAAATTATTTCAAGCAATTTTACATCATTCTAAATTCTCAAAAACTATTAGCCCTGAAAGTTAATATAAAGATGAATATTTTTGTAGATTTATCCTATCTTTTCGTCTTTTAGAAATGACCTCAGATATTCATTCTCCCAAATTGGGTCAGTTAGATTGGCAAAACTCTTATCGTATTCAATCAGACCCTGATGATAGACCTCATCTTTTAATGCCTGCTCTGCCTGCTCGTCTATTGGCTGTGCGCCCGTCTTCTTCAATATCTCAATAAATTCTTTATGGTGGTCTCTAATTATACACGGCATAATCTGGTTATTCATCTCGCTCCCCTTCTTCATAAATGAGTATTCTATCTGCCACTCCCTTATCGCCTTGAACAGAGGTGAGTTAAGTATTGTGTCAAGGTTTCCACCATTCTTATATACATCATATATATTGTGAAGTTTATATGGTATGAAGACGCAGGGTGTGACATCGCCATTCCATAGAAGATGGAGATAGCCGCCAAATCTACCACCAGCAATACAGCCATCGGAGACGGGTCCAGAGTTCCAGAAGTCAGCGAAGAATATGTCTGTTGTGTGCAGTATCTCTTGCTCTCGCTTAAACATCTCAAGTCGCTCCTCGGGCGTTAGCATTAGTTCAAGCGTGAAGTGCCTGCCTATTGGCATATACTGAAATATCCATACATATTTGGCGCCCATCTTACCTACGAAGAAGTAAAGGAACTCTTGTGAAAGTATCTCTTTGTAGTTCTGCCTTGTTGCTGTGAGTGAGAGACCGAAGGGGACGCCAAGGTCAGCCATATTCTCCATCGCCTTTATTATCTTCTTGTATACGCCCTTCCCCCTTCTCTTATCTGTTGTCTCCTCAAAGCCCTCAACGCTTACTGCGGGTGTGCAGTTTCCAACCTCTGCGAGTCGTCTTGCTGTGGGCTTGTCAATGAGCGTTGCGTTCGTATACATAAGGAAGAAGTTGTTGTCATGCTCGGCGTAGAAGTCAATAATGTCTTTGCCCTTGCTCTTATATGTGAGCGGTTCACCGCCCGATATGACCGTGAAATATGAACCCCAGGCAAATGTCTTCTCCTTTAATACCCTTGAGAAGATGTCATAGTCAAGCGTGTCTGAGTCCTTTACAGTGCTGTTTGCATAACAGCCCCTGCAGGAAAGGTTGCAGTGCTTTGAGGGGCTAATTGTGATAAATGTAGGATATGACATCTCATAAGATGATAGGGCGACATTTCTCAGACGAAGCGATTTTATGATGGACTGGGCGATGAGGTTCTCAATAAAGCCCTTTCTGACCGCCTTTCCCACTCTTCTGTCATTTAATATTTTTGCGACACTATTGAGAATGTTTCTTGCTGTAATATATTTTTCTAACTGGATTCTATGTGGTCTTGCAGTTATATTTTTTACAACTACCTCGTTATAGAGCATTCTATCAAGTCGTTTAACGACATAGTCGTTAAGGCGCCTGCTTGTGGCAATATAACTAATAATATTAGCAAGCCCTTTTATTGCAATATCGTCAATCAAATCATTAAGCATAAAAACATTACCTCATTTTAAGAAGAGGATATAAAACAAATACCTTATGAATTATATATTATAGCATTATTTAAATGTCAATGAATTATTAATTTGAAATTATAGTGAAAAAAATTTTAAAAATAATACTTGGCATTCAAGCCAAAATTTGGTATATTCTATTATAATTTATTAGGAGGAAAAAAGATATGAGAAGTGGTTTTTGTTTTAAATGGTGTGTATTTAAATACATACATACATACATACATACATACATATATTTTTCTGTTCTTTCTTTTAATTCCACTAATTCCAGCATTATCACAGGCAGAACCACATTGGGTTGAGTTTCTACCCGGCTATCCTGATGGGACGCCACCAATTATGACAGTTACATATAGGTGAAAATAAAATTGAAATTAATAATATTAGTTTGAATTCAGGTTTATATATTCTGAATATATATTCAGATAACTTCAATGAATTTAGAAAGGTTGTGGTAGTAAAATGAGAAAGATTATCTTCTTTACAATAATTTTTATTGTTATTTCATTTCTCCTTGATTGCAGTGATTATAAGATGCTTGGTGATGTTAAAACAATTTATACAAATGAAAATAGTGGTGTTTTCTCACCGAAGTGGACACCTGATGGAAATAGGATTTTATTCTCCGATGGTCAACATTCCTTATTTTTTATAGATTCTGATGGCAAAAATCTTACTGAAATACCAATGTTATGGTCTCCTTCTCCTTACTATTTCATACGATATTGCTCAATCAGCAATGATGGTAAGTATATTGTTTTTTCGGAGGATAGTGAAGGATATATTTATATTATTCCAGCAGAAGGAGGGGAACCTATAAAACTTGTAGAAGTAAAAGAAGGTGAGCGCTATTATAGCCCTACATGGTCATATAATGATGAGTGGATATACTTTATAAAGGCATCTGAATATAATATTTGGAGTATATGTCGTATAAGACCTGATAGAACCGATTTCAGCATTATTGATTTTTTTGATGTTGGTATTTTTCATGAAATTAGATGTTCTAATGATGATAAATATATTCTTTTACAATATTATGATAATAGTATAAAAAAAATAAATATTTTAATTGGTGCTATTGATAAATCAAAAAAGTGGGATGTCATTTCTGGAGAATACCCTTGTTATTCACCAGATGATAAATGGTTATGCTTCAGTGATGAATATGAATTGTTCATTGTTTCATCTTATGGTAAAGGACATCCATATAAGATAACTGAACATAAATATGATGGATATAGACCTGATTGTGAACTTGATATAAGCCCTGATTGGTCACCAGATGGAAAATACATTGTATTTACCACAACAAATTATGCCCTTAATATAGTAAAGGTTCCTTCTGAGTTTCTGCCAAATTGAGACCAAGGAAGGTATATCTTATGAGAAAATACATATTATTTTTACTGTTATTAATATTTATAAGTTCTTGTCTTTCAAGTTTTGAAAAGGACATGAAATATCATGAAACACCATATCTAACTTGTGAATTTACAAATAATGTTGTTCTTGCTTGTTATTTCAAATTGAGTGACTTTGGAATTATAGGTTATAACTATAGAATAAAGATTATAGGTTTTGTTGGAAATGAGAAAGATGGTCCAGCAGATATATATGTAACATCAAAAGAGAAGGATAATGTTCCTGTTTGTAATCCTGATAATAACTGGCAGGGTGCTGACTATGGTCCAAAGACATGGCATATAAATAATTCAAATCCTAATTATGATGACTGCAATGTCTATGATGATAACTGGCATTACAGTAAAGATGTAGATAAGTTCTGGTGTATGTATCACTTAAAAACTAGTAAACCTCCATATCCTATGTCTGATAATTATAAAGATATTTCAAAGAATAGTTATTGGTGGTCTCCTTCCACTGGATGGCGGATGGGCGCAGGTTATTATCGTCTTGACTGGTGTATGCACTGCGTTATTGTTTATCCACCAGAGACTGTTGAGAACACATCAATAGGTGCTATAAAGACGCTGTTCAGGTAATAAATCTTGTGTTTATGCCTGTATAGTTTTCACTTAACATTAATTGATAGGCAGGTTGAAATAGACCTGCCCTTTTTTTCATTATTATTATAATTATTCTCTTGAATATTGAAAAACTTTTAATTATACTTTTTTAATTATTTAGATTATTATGAAGAGCGTTATATACAGGGCAGTTCTGGTTTTTGTTGTAATTCTATTTGCGTTTATCTACCTGATGCCAACTCTTGGGCTATACGATAAACTACCCGATTGGCTTTCACGCTACCTTCCCGACCAGAAGATTCGCCTCGGTCTTGACCTCAGGGGTGGTTCATACCTCGTCTATGAGGTTGACACATCAAATCTCAAGCCCGATGAGGCATCTGATGCAATTAGCAGGGCGCTTGAGATAATAAGAAACAGAGTGGATGAGTTCGGCGTTTCAGAGCCATCTATCCAGAAGGAGGGGGAAGATAAGATTGTAGTAAAACTGCCAGGTGTAAAAGACCCTGACAGAGCAAAGAAACTCATTGGTCAGACCGCTATGCTTGAGTTCAGAATGGTCGCGGAGCCGGAGGTTGTTAGTGAGGCAATAAGCAGGTATGATGAGGCGGTAAAGAAAGAGAAGGGTGAAAATGTCAAAGACGAAGACCTTCTCTCGTTCTGGGTAGATAACCTTGGGGGAGACCTCATTGTCTTCAAGGATGACTATGATAGGGTAATGAAGATGTTCAAAGATGCTAAGGAGAAGGGTCTCATACCTGCTGGTTACTCGTTCTTTCCATCAGACCTTATAGATGACCCAAGTGATGAGTTATACAAACAGATGGGTGGACCGGTAAGGCGTCTATATCTTCTGTCTGATAAGGTTGAGGTAACAGGTGGAATGCTGAAGAATGCGAGGACGGGCTATGACCAGTTCAATAAGCCAAGTGTGAACTTTGAGATGAAGCCAGAGGGTGCGACTATATTTGGTAGAGTTACTGGTGCTAACATAGGAAAGCGGCTCTCTATTGTCCTTGATGGCATTGTCAAGTCCGCACCAAGAATTGAGAGCAGGATTTCACGCAATGGTCAGATAACAGGCAGGTTCACAATAGATGAGGCGGCAGACCTCGCATTGGTTTTGAGAACTGGCGCCCTACCTGCCCCCGTCAGAATTGTCCACGAGCAGATAGTTGGTCCATCGCTTGGCAAGGACTCAATAAGAAACGGCATTATAGCGGCTATCATAGGTCTTTCTTTGGTAATTCTCTTTATGGCAACATATTATAGTTTATCAGGTCTACTTGCTGACTTTACGCTTATTATAAATATGGTAGTTACTCTCGGAATACTTGTCTTGATAAGGGCGACCCTGACGCTTCCTGGAATAGCCGGGTTTATTCTTTCTACTGCGATGGCAGTAGATGCTAATGTTCTTATATATGAGAGAATAAGGGAGGAACTTGACCTTAATAAGTCAGTGAGAAGTGCTGTTGACGCTGGCTATAGCAGGGCGTTTATTACTATTCTTGATTCTAACCTTACAACACTTATTGCCGGTATCGTTCTCTTTATATTTGGAACAGGTCCAGTCAAGGGCTTTGCCACTACCCTTGTTATTGGTATATGCACATCTATGTTCACTGCTATTGTTGGGACCAAGGTCGTCTATGACTTCTTCATTGTGAAGTTTAATATAAAGAAGGTTTATATTTAGAGGTTAATATTTTTTATGAGGTTTTTTAAGAATACAAATTATAATTTTGTGAAATATGGTAGGGTTGCCTTTGTAATATCTGGCACTCTTATAGTTGCTTCTATTGTCTCGTTAGTTGTCAAACATGGCTTAAATCTATCAATAGATTTTGCAGGTGGGCTAAGAGTTGATGTAAAACTTAATCGCTCTATAACTTATGACGAATTATCAAAGATAAGGTCAAGATTGAATGTTGATGAGGTTCATACTGTTGGTTCTGCTGAGGATGAGTTGTTAATTCAGAGCAAGGGGGCTTTGCTTGCGAAAAATCTTACAGATAAAGTATATAAATACAGAAGTTCAGTTGGAAGTATAAAAGACCTTGCTGAACTGAAAACTATACCAGGTTTAGAGAATGTAGATTTCAAAAATATAGAGGCGGTTTTCACAGTTGGTGAGGTAAAGAAAGAGACGACAACAAAGGGAGGTGTTACCGAAGAGGCGGGCAAATTGAAAGAGGAAGAAAAGACGGGACGAGAGAAGCCCGAAGAGAAAAGTGGGGGCGAAACAGAGGGTAATGTAAAGAAGAAGGAGGAGATTAAGACAAAGACAGATATAACAACAAAGGTAGAGAAGGCAAAGGAAGAAGAAAAAGAAGTTCCCACAACAAAGACGGAAGAAGAGAAAAAGCCCGAGGGTGAGATTCCACCACAAGAGCCAACTGTTCAAGAAGAGAAGACGAATATTAATGCTGTTGATTATAATAAGATGCTTGAACGCTTCCAAGAGATAGTCATCCTTGACCTAACCCAGAAGATAAATAGCGTTCTTGGAGAAATATATCCTCCTGAGGGAAGCGCACCAGTTGACCTGAACTCACTTGACACTCGGGATATGCTATATGCTGAACTCTTAAAAGTTTTCTCAACGGAAGAGGCAGGTGCCATTGTAGAAAAAATTGCCAGTTATAGAAATTTTGATAAACCACTCATTGGAGTGCGACTTATGCCATCTTTTGACAAATTGAAAGAGATAACGGGACTTTCTGATGAGAAGATGAGTATATTAACGGCTAATTTCAGATTGGACAAGTTCGTGATAAGAGGCACAGAGGTAATTGGTCCAAGGGTCTCGGGGGAACTTACAAGGATTGCGATTCTTGCCCTCTTGTATGCTAACATTGCAATGCTCATATATATTGCATTCAGATTTGATTTTAGAAGTGGACTTCTCGCAATTGTCGCCCTTATTCACGATGTAGTAATAACTGTTGGTTTCTGCTCATTCTTTAATATAGAGATGAGTTTGGTTGTAATAGCGTCACTTTTGACTATTGTAGGTTATTCAGTGAATGACACTGTCGTATACTATGACCGTGTCAGAGAAGGTCTTCTGCAACAGCGAAAGGAAACATACGCAGAGGCACTCAATAGATGTATCAATGAAAACCTCTCAAGAACTATGCTCACAGGACTATCTTCCCTTATAGTCCTTATAGTTCTGTATTTCAAGGGGGGACAGGCACTTCGCGACTTCGCATTTACCCTCATAATCGGCATTATTCTTGGAACATACTCATCCGTCTATGTTGCAGCACCTCTTCTTATTGAGTGGGAAAGGGTTTCATCTAAGGGTAAGGGTGGGAGGATTAGAAGAAGGAAGATATAGGTCTTCGTTTTCTAAGGTATTGATTATCATTTATTAGTTTTCTAAATATTATGAACCTTTCAAAAGACATAAAAGCAATAGAGGAGATTATAAATATCTCTGAGGAGTTTTGTATCCCCCCGCGAATATCGCAGATACTATATCAGCATGGTATAACACTCAAGACCGCTCGCGATTTTTTGTGTCCAAGTATGGATAATCTGCATTCACCTTCGCTTCTGCCGGATATTGACAGAGCAGTTGAGAGAATAAAGAAGGCAATAGAGCAAGGTGAGAGAATACTCATATTCGGCGATTTTGATGCTGATGGTATATCATCAACTGCGCTCTTATATGATGCCCTATCTCTTATCACTACCAATGTCAGCCATTATATACCGAGTAGATTGAATGAGGGCTATGACCTTGGTAAAGATGTTGTAGTTGAGAAGGCAAAAGAGGGCTACAACCTTATGATAACCGCCGACTGTGGCAGTAAAGCAGTTGATTCAATTGATGCTGCAAACGAACTCGGTATGGATGTAATAGTCACAGACCACCATCATATGGGAGAAGAACTTCCACAGGCAGTCGCAGTTGTAAATCCAGTAAGAGATGACTCAACATATCCATTTAAGTTTCTTGCTGGTGTAGGCGTTGCGTATAAACTTGTTAAGGCGCTTTCTGAAATATATACTGAGATAGATGCGGACACATATCTTGACCTTGTTGCTCTTGGAACGGTGGCAGATGTGGTTCCACTGACAGGTGAAAACCGTGTTCTTGTGAAACTTGGTATAGAGAGGATGAGGCAGGTGCCAAGACCATGGCTTTCTGCGCTATGTCAAACAGCGAGAATGCTTCTAAAGAAACTCACAAGTTGGCATCTGGCATATTCAATTGTCCCAAGGGTGAACTCCGCAGGGCGTCTTGGAAATGCTGATATATCACTTAATCTGCTCATTACAAAAGATGATGTAAGTGCAATAGAATATGCGGGAATGTTAGAGGCAAAGAACAGTGAGAGAAAGAGGGTCTGTGATGAGGTTTACAGGGAGGTCTCAGAGATTATCTGTGATGAAGATATTAAAGATGCTATGGTATTGTCTTCACCTAAGTGGCATTCTGGTGTTATCGGCATTGTCGCAACGCGATTCGTAGAGAGATATAAAGTTCCAGTAGTGCTTATCTCTACTCAGATTCCACCTGCGAGGGGCTCTGTTCGCTCTAATAAGAACTTTGACACAATAAAGGCACTTGAGCATGCCTCAGAGGTATTAATCAGATATGGTGGACATAAGGAGGCGTCGGGCTTTCTTATAAATGAGGAGGATATACCTCACTTTAAGGAACTCTTCATTGAGTATGTTAGAAATATGGAAAAAGAAGATGTTAAAATAGAAGATAATGAACGCTATATTATCTGCGACTTAAATGAGATTGACAATTCATTGACTGAGGGTATAACGATTTTGGAACCATTCGGTGTTGATAATCCTGAGCCGGTCTTTCTTATAAGAAAAGTAAGCGTCCTGTCAAGACCTGAGGTAGTAAATAATTACCATATAAGGTTCCAGATAACAGATGGGAAGAACTTCATCGGCGTTTATTATCGCAATGGTCTGTCTAAGATGTCGCAATTATATCCTGGCAAGAACATAAGTGTTATTGGAACACCATATAAGAAGTCATGGCGAGACATTGAATACATTGAGATTAAGGCAAAAGAGATAAGACCACCCATTGAAGATAATCTGATTAATGTCAATCTGGAATTCAATTATAGAGAGATGAGAGAATCTAATATCAATGTTATTAATAATGATGGTAAGGTTGTGATTGAGACAGATGGTTCAGATGATAAGGATTCTCTTTTAGTTAACTATTGTAGATTACCGAGGGGCCACCATGAGATTGGATTGTGGCGTGGCTTTGGGGACTCGTTGAAAGATATAACTATATATGCCAGCAATAAGGAGTTATTGGAAGAGGAAAGAGATATTTTAAGAAAGATACCTGATAGAGGTAGGTTAGTGAAGATATACCAGAGGATGACAGCGATATCGGTAAATGATTTTATTGGTCTTGACCAGATTAAATCACTTGTAGTTGCGGGCCTGCCCGTTGTTCAGGCGGGCCTGCCCGATGGTCAGGCGGGCCTGCCCGAAGTGCCTGCCCCAAGGGGCTTAGACAGAAGGGCGATAAGGTGCGCGATAATGGTCTTCACAGACCTCGGTCTCTTAAAGAGGTGCGAAGGTGGATATATAGTAAACCGCCATCCTCCGGCTGATACAAACCTTGATGACTCGGTCTTCTATAGAATGTTCTCTGCTGAGAGAAATCGCCTTGAGGGCTTTTACAAGACAATAAAGACCCTAATAAAGAAGGGTAATAAGTCATTTCAGATATAGGTTGACTCACTGACTTTATAATAGCCCATTACTTCTAAAATTTATGACATTGACAAACAAACTTGTTGATGTCTGTGGAGATTAAAATATCCTAATTATCTGGTTTTTATTAACATTTACTTTGTAATTTCATTATAAACATCTTGACGAATCTCTTCCCTAATTCTCGGATTTAATATTGACCTGAGACGCTCATCTATTATCTCATCAGTTCTTCTCTTCATACTTTCAAGTTCAGAAAGGACAACATTCAGGTATTCAGCATCTTCTGGGACATAAACCTTGTTAAGACCAAGTTCCATAAAGAGTTTGAGATAGCGCGCTTCATTTTCAGACCTGCATTCAATTACCCTCTTGCCATTGTATAATATCCACCCGAATACCTCATTGACTATTCTTATATGACCCGAGTTAGAACCTATATCAACCAACCTCTTATTATCCATTGATAAAACCTTTTCCTTATAGAACTCACCAATGGTCTTAAAAACAATTGATTTAAGTTCATTATATATAGGATGCTCGGAATTTATAGAATAGTATTTTAAGTTTCCAATCTTTTGTGTATTAAACAAATTGTCAATTTGAAATTTTAATAATTCCCTTCTGATATTCCCAGCAGAATAACCTAATATACGCTCAAGTTCCCTAAGATAGTATCTCCTAGATGGATTTGTAAAAAATAGAGCAAGTAAATCCTGCCTTATCTTTGATTTAGTGATATATAAGTTCTCTAACATAAATTGAACTCAATACTGAGCACAATTGTATTCAAAATTGAGTAGAAAAGCAATAATATATTGTAAAAAAACTATTAGGTAATATTTTTGGTTTAATTTTTATCTATTACCTATAATATAAATCTAATTTGGGAAATATCTCATTTAGTCAACTTTTAACAATTTTTTCTACACCATCCGCGAAAACTCCTTCACTATCTCCCTTCCTATGACTAGGCGCTGTATCTGGTTTGTGCCCTCGTATATCTGCGTTATCTTCGCATCTAATTAATGTTGATTATCTACTTTTATGTGTGCCCATCGTTCAATCTTTTAAATCAACTTCACTTCTTATTTTAGATATAACCTCTTCAACTAAGTTAAGTATTTTAACAACCTCTTCTCTTGAAATCTCTGGAATTGGTCCTGGAGGATAACGCGTTTCATAATAAAACGCTATGAGCATCCTTCCTGCATCAAGATATTTTTCAAAAGACCTATCAAATTCCATTGCCTCTGTTAAAAGCATTTCAATATCGTGAATCTTTTTTAGTTTCCATCCATTAAAAATTAGATAGCCTTTGATGTATTTTTCAACCGCCTGTTCAAGTAAGAACATTATCACATCATAGTAAACATCGTTATTAATTAATATCTTGGCTGTTTCAAAGTCATGCCTTCCCCTTTCAAACCATTCCTTCACTATCTCATCTTTCATATAGAACCTTTCCTTTTGAGATTATCTCCTTTATGAAATCATCACCTATGTTTATTCTCTCATTTAATTCATCTTTCGTTAGAACAAGTGGTGAGATAGGAATTTTAAGTGAAGGATTATATATTATTCTCTTAACCTCAATAAACCTTTCTATTCTGCTCTTTTTATCATCCTCTTTTATGATAAGAAGGTCTATATCACTATCCTTTGTATTAGTTTCATTAGCATATGAACCAAAAAGAATTATTTTTTGAGGGCTATATCTCTCAATGAGCAATTTAACGATTGAACTTATTATATCTTTTACATTAGGTTTCATAAAAATCTCATTAAAAAATTTTCCATATTTTTATATTATATCTATTCAATATAGAAAATCTACATCAACCTGCCGAACTCCTTCACTATCTCCCTTCCTATGACCAGGCGCTGTATCTGGTTTGTGCCCTCGTATATCTGCGTTATCTTCGCATCGCGCATCATCTTCTCCACAGGATATTCCTTCATATAGCCATATCCGCCGAATATCTGGATGGCGTCTGTTGTCACCCTCATTGCGGTGTCTGATGCCATGAGTTTTGCCATCGCTGAGTAGGCGCTCGTGTTTTTAACGCCTTTGTCAATCATTCGGGCAACAGCGTATGTTAGCGCCCTTGACGCCTCAATCTGTGTCGCCATATCCGCTATCATAAACTGGACAGCCTCAAATGATGATATCGCCTGACCGAACTGCACCCTCTGATGAGCATACTTCACCGCCTCCTCAAGCGCCCCCTGGGCGATGCCTACCGCCTGCGCCGCAACACCAGGTCTTGTGTAGTCAAATGTGGTTAGTGTAACTAAAAAACCCTGTCCCTCCTTACCAAGAAGGTTCTCCTTCGGCACCTTGCAGTTATCAAATATGAGTTCCCTCGTTGATGACGCCCTTATGCCCATCTTGTTTTCTTTCTTGCCATAAGAGAAGCCCTCAAAGCCCTCCTCAATTATGAAGGCGCTCTGACCGCGGGCGCCCCTTGCCTTATCCGTCTGGACGATGACGCTATATACCTTTGCCTCACCACCATTTGTTATCCACTGCTTCCTGCCGTTGATGATATAGTAATTGCCCTCAAGGCGTGCTGTTGTGCTAAGGTTAGATGTGTCTGAGCCAGAACTTGGTTCAGTTACCGCAAAAGCGGCGAGCCACTCACCTGAGGCAACCTTAGTGAGATACTTCTTCTTCTGCTCATCTGTGCCAAAGAGCCATATTGGCGTTGAGCCGAGTGCAGTTCCTGCAAGAGAGAGCGATACGCCAGCACAACCCCTCGCAAGTTCCTCTATTACAAGGCAGAGTTCAAGTATGCCAAGCCCAAGACCATCATACTCCTCAGGTATGAAGACACGAAATAGGTCTGCCTGTGCCATGGACTTAACAATCTCGTATGGAAACTCCTCCTTCTCGTCAAGTTCTGCCCTTGCCGGAATTATCTCTTTTTCTGCTATCTTTCTTGCGAGTTCTCTAATCTCCTTTTGTTCATCAGTAAGACCATAATCAAGTGCCATATATAAGACCTCCTGATATAAATTCTATATATCTATTAAAACCTCATCATCTTTGAGAGTTGGGTTTTCTGAAATGATAACATCTATTCTATATTTGTTGTAAAAGTATCTTATGTTCTCTCTCTTGTGTCCTATGTATTGTGAGAGTAGTTCTGGAGGGACCCTCACTTCCACCTTTTTTACATTATTTATTTCAAGAATCTTCTTTTCAAGTATATTTCTTCTATATCTTGAAAGGACCATCTCACCAAAGGCGGGGCTGTATGGTCCAGAAATAACAGATTTATCAATTGTAGGTCCAGATGATAAACCAATTCTGTGAACCTTAATATTTGCATCTGTAAATTTTGTATAGGCATAAAAGCCCCATTCTATTCCTTCTTCAAGTGAAAGTGGCTTGAAAATGCCATCATAATACCAACTCTCAAGTTCACTCTCCTTGAGAACGAGTGTGGGATGCAACCTGACAAGGTCGGGCTTCAATTCTATTGTCTTCTCAATCGTTTCACTAAATGAATCAAATGTTTCATTTGGAAGACCGAACATAAGTTGAATTCCAGAGGTGAAGACATATTTTTTAATAAGAGAGATGGCATTGTAAGAGTCGTCAGAAGTATGTCCCCGATTTATTGTATTAAGGACAACATTATCAAATGATTGAACGCCAATCTCGATAATTGTAACCTTATGTTCTTTCAAGAACTTGAGAATGTCTTCACTTATATAGTCAGGTCTTGTAGATATTCTTATATTTGATAGTTTTTCACCAAAACCCATTATCACAGAATCAAGGTATTGTTTCATTACATCAAAGGGTAGTGCAGTGAATGTTCCACCATATAATGCAACCTCTATCTTTGATTCTGAACACTTGCATATACCACCAAGCATCTTCTCTACATCAAGAGGGCTTGGAATATCTTCTACCCCAAATGCTGACTTAATGTTGCAGAAAACACACCTATGTGGACAGCCAAGGTTTGGGAGAAATACTGGTATAGTTGGAATTTTCCCTTTCATATCTAATATATAGATGCCCGGTTATAGCCGGGCAGGAAGAATACAAAAATCTTCTTCAATAAAAACTAACAGGTCATAGTATAAACATTCAGAAATTAATCAAACTTCTTGAAGAGGAGCGATGCGTTCTGTCCACCAAAGGCAAATGAGTTGGAGAGTGCATAGTTTATTTTCATCTCTCTTGGCTTATTCGGCGTATAGTCAAGGTCGCATTCAGGGTCTTTAAATTCATAATTGATAGTGGGGTGAACTACATTATTCTTCATACAAAGAACTGCTGCTATCGCCTCTATTGCGCCCGCTGCTCCCAAGAGATGCCCTGTCATTGACTTGGTTGAGTTTATTGCTATTTTATATGCCCTTTCACCAAAGAGGTTCTTTATTGCCTTTGTCTCTATTATATCGTTTAGTTTAGTAGAAGTTCCATGGGCATTGATGTAATCAATCTTATCAAGTGAGACAAGCGCATCTTTCACAGCGAATTCCATTGCCTTTAGGGCGCCCATACCATCAGGGTCGGGTGCGGTTATATGGTAGGCATCTGCTGTTGCACCATAGCCAACTATCTCACCATATATCTTTGCGCCCCGTTTCTTGGCGCTTTCAAGCTCCTCAAGAATGAGGACGCCAGCACCTTCACCTATTACAAAACCGTCTCGCTCTGCATCAAATGGTCTTGATGCTCTTGTTGGTTCGTCGTTCCTTGTAGAGAGCGCCTTCATTGAACAGAAGCCCGCATACCCTATTGGTGTTATCGCCGCCTCAGCACCACCTGCTACCATCACATCAGCATAGTTATATCTTATCAATCTGAATGAGTCACCTATTGCATGTGTTGATGTCGCACATGCTGTTACTACCGTTTCATTTGGACCCTTAATTCCATACTTTATTGCTACCTGCCCGGAAGCCATATTTGCTATCATCATTGGAATTAAAAACGGACTTACCCTACGGGGTCCACTATGAATGAGAACACTGTGCTCCTTCTCAAGTGTTTCTATACCACCAATGCCAGAGCCAATATTTGCTCCAACACGGAATGGGTCATACTTACTAAAGTCAATGCCCGCATCCTCAACTGCCATTTTCACTGCTGACATACCAAACTGAACGAATCTGTCCATCCTCTTTGCCTCTTTTGCATCTATATATTTTGTTGGGTCAAAGTTCTTGACCTCACAGGCAATCTTGGATGAGAACTCACTCACATCAAAGTGAGTTATAATACCAGCACCACTCTTGCCTTTAATTAGCGAGTTCAAATACTCAACAATCGTGTCTCCAATTGGATTTATTATACCTATACCTGTAATTACAACTCTTCTCATAGACAAATCATAGTAAGGTATATAATTTTAATCTTTTGCCTTTCTATGCCTCTTTTGTCTTACTATGGATATAGTCAACTGCCTGCCCGACTGATGTTATCTTCTCTGCCTCCTCGTCTGGTATCTGAATGCCAAACTTCTCTTCAAGTTCCATTACGAGTTCTACTGTATCAAGTGAGTCAGCACCGAGGTCATCTATGAACTTTGCCTCGGGGGTTATAGCATCAGGCGATACACCCAACTGCTCAACCACTATATCCCTTACCTTATCCATAATCTCGTTCTTTTCCACCTCAGTTAAACCTCCATCATCAGTTTTAAATATATCTATTAACAAAAATGCTCACTGTTTGTCAAGAAATATTAATAAGCAATTTTAACTCGTTACATCACCATACCACCATCTACAACTATCACCTGTCCTGTAATATATGCCCCATCTTCGCTTGCGAGGAATGCACACACACCAGCGACATCATCCGGTCTTCCATATCTACCGAGAGGTATTCTCTCAAGGTAGTTTTTCTTGACATCTTCGGGGAGAACATCTGTCATAGGTGTTTCAATAAAACCAGGGGCTATGCAATTTACTGTTATTCCCCTTGATGATAACTCCTTTGCTGATGACTTCGCAAGAGCGATAAGCCCCGCCTTTGATGCTGAATAGTTCGCCTGACCTGCATTTCCTATCATTCCAATTACCGATGTTATATTTATTATTCGTCCCCATCTGTTTTTCATCATCGGTCTTATGACCGCTCTTATACAGTTAAAAGCACCTTTTAGATTTACGCTCATTACCTTGTCCCAGTCGTCGTCAGTCATTCTCATAAGTAGTGTGTCTCTCGTTATTCCTGCGTTGTTCACAAGAATGTCAATCCTCCCGAATTCATCTGTAATACTCTTTATAGCATTTTCAACATTACTTGAATTTGTAACATCAACAGTGAATGTTCTTACTCTTTCTTTTTTTCCTATCTCACTGAACACATTCGTTAGTTCATCTTCAATTACATCAAAGAGGCAAACAATTGCCCCCTCTTTTAAGAATCTCTCTCCAATTGACCTTCCTATACCCCTCGCACCTCCTGTTACTATTGCAACCTTCCCTTCAAGTCCAACCATAGAATACCTCCAAAGTTATAATAAAAATTCTTTGTCTTCTTACTGGTTTTATAAATTAAGCCCTTACATTGTATGTAAAAAATATAAAAAATTCTTTAGGATTTAGCAAATTAAACCCCTGCAAGTATTTTAATAGCATTTTCAAGTTCCTGAGGATTTCCTATATTTATTATCTGTGCATCGCTTACTATTCTCTTGACAAGACCACTTGCTATTGCCCCATGACCGAACTCAATATATATGCCACCTCCAAATTTCTCAATCGTCTGCTTGAATAGAACAGGTGAGTATATTTGCTTTGAGAGTGTCTCAATTATAGCATCTTTTTTATTGTGTGGCTCGGCTGTTGCATTCGCATATACAGAGAACAAAGGTTCGCCTATCTCTTCACTCAATAATAGGTTCTTAAGTCGCTCACCCGCAGGCTTCAGCATACCTGAGTGAAATGGTCCGCTTACATTTAACTGAACCGCCCTCTTGGCGCCCTTTTCCTTCGCAAGTTCCATCGCTTTTGTAACACCAGAAATTGTCCCAGTAATGACCAGTTGCAATGGGGCGTTGTAGTTCGCCGGCTCAACAGTGCCCTCCTTTGATGCCTCCCTGCATATCTCCTCAACTACACCATCATCAAGACCGATTATTGCTGCCATCGTCCCTCCAACCTCCTTTGATGCATCATCTATGAATATGCCTCTCTTGTGCACAATTCTCACTGCCTGCTCAAGAGTAAATACACCTGCAGTATGAAGTGCTGTGTATTCACCTAAACTGTGCCCGCAGGAGGCATTTGGTTTTATATTTTCTGCACTTTTTGAAAATAGGCGATATGCTATTGCTCCAACTGTTAATATCGCTGGTTGTGCCCATCTTGTCTCTGTGAGCTCTTCAATCGGACCCTCAAAACAAAGTTTTGATATGTCCCTCTTCAGAGCATCCGACGCTTTTGAGAACATCTCCTTCGCAAGTGGATAGGCATCGTAGAATGCCCTTCCCATTCCTACCTCCTGACCGCCCTGACCGGCATATATATAGAATATCTTCTTATCCATAGTTATCTCCCTTAAGCAATCTATCTTACCATTTGAGAAGGATTGAGCCCCAGGTGAAGCCAGCACCGAATGCGACCAACAATATATAGTCGCCCTCTTTTATAAACCCCTTCTCGTATGCCTCAGCAAGGGCAATTGGTATTGAGCCAGCAGATGTGTTGCCATATCTATTAAGGTTGATATATACCTTTTCATCAGGAACCTTCACTCTTCTCTGAACTGCCTGGATTATTCTGAGATTCGCCTGATGTGGAATAAGTAATGCTATATCTTCGCCATGAATGCCTGCCATTTCAAGTGTCTTGCTTGCTGCCTCGTTCATACTTCTGACAGCATTCTTGAATACCTCATTACCCTCCATCTTGATGTAATGAAGGCGTGCTTTCACCGATTCAATTGATGCAGGGATTCTTGAGCCACCCGCGGGCATCTTCAGTAGGTCGCCAAGTGAGCCATCTGACTTTATATAACTTGATATTATGCCTTTATTATCTCCATTATAGGCAGAGACAACCGCTGCTCCAGCGCCATCGCCAAAGAGAACGCAGGTATTTCTATCTGTCATATCCATAATGCGGGAGAGCGTCTCAACGCCGATAACGAGGATGTTCTTCATCTTGTGGTTTTCAATGAACTGCTGAGCAATCTCAAGACCATATATGAAGCCCGTGCAACCGGCAGCGAAGTCAAAAGCAGAGGCGTTTTTGGCACCAAGGTTTGCCTGGACGAGACAGGCGGTTGAAGGGAAGAACATATCGGGCGTGACCGTGGCAAGTAAGATGAGTTCAATCTCCTCTGGGCCTACGCCTGCCATCTCTATTGCCTTTTTAGACGCCTCTGTTGCAAGGTCAGATGATGCCTCATCTTTACCAGCAAATCGCCTTTCTGATATGCCGGTCCTTTCTATAATCCACTCATTTGAAGTATCAACAATCTTCTCAAGGTCAAAGTTTGTGATGACATTATTGGGGACATGATAGCCAATGCCCTTAATATATGCTCTCAACATAGACCTCCTGTGTAATGTTAGTGATGATATTGGTGAATATTAATACAAACAGTTATAGTTATCAAGGATTTTAGATATTGGGATTTAAGATTAATTAATCTTATTGATGTTCTATTAATCATAAAATTTAACAAATCAAACTATTGATTAACATACTCTATATCATATAATCTCTGATAATCTCTCTTAATATTTACATTTTGGAGGTTTAACTGATGAAGGTTGGCTTCGTTCAGATGGCTATAGAAAAAGGCAAGGTAGATGATAATCTAATGAGGGCAGAGGCGCTCATAAAAGATGTCAAAGCAGACCTCATCGTCCTCCCTGAACTATTCAGCACCGGATATCTATTCTCTGATAAGAATTCTGCTATGAAATATGCTGAGGTAGCGGGTGAGGGTGAAACCTTTGATTGGCTAAAGTCAATAGCGGTCAAGATTGGTGGCTTTATCGTCGCAGGTATTGCCGAAAAAGATGAGGACAGATTATACAACTCTGCCTTCCTTATCGGTCCAATTGGTCTTCTCGGTCATTACAGAAAAGCACATCTCTTCAGGAGAGAAAAAGATATATTCACACCCGGCGACCTCACAATCCACCCTTTTAATATGGGGCTCGCTAAGGTCGGCATGATGATATGCTTTGACTGGATATTCCCGGAGGTTGCGAGGTTTCTTGCACTGAGGGATGCCCAGATAATAGCCCACCCTGCAAATCTCGTCCTGCCGTTCGGTCAGGATGCTATGATAACCCGCTCAATAGAGAATATGGTCTTCACGATAACAGCAAATAGGGTGGGAAGTGAGAAACTCGGTAATATTGAGATAAGGTTTACTGGCAAGAGCCAGGTCGTCTCACCAAAGGGTGAGGTCCTGGTAAGGGCATCGGAGGGTGAAGAGGAAGTCCGCTTCGTGGAGATAGACCCTGATGAGGCGATTGACAAGCACTTCACACCCGAAAACGACATCTTCAGGGACAGAAGAACGGACCTCTTCCCGAAGGTTATTGATTAGTGTGTAAGATATAAGTGTATATTTTAAGATTTGTAGGGGTTTAATTCATTAAACCCATTGATGCGAAAGGTGATTGAAAGATGAGTGATATTTTGAATGAGATTGGAGAAAGGGTGAGGGGCTACAGGGACTACCTTTTTGAGATGCTTAATGAGATAGTATCTATACCAACAATAAATCCCCCTGGTGATAATTACTATAAAATGGCGACTGTGCTTGAAAGCAGATTGAGGGAACTTGGGCTTTCTACTATGCTTATATTAACAACAGATGAGGGCTGTGGACTTACAGAGGACTCGCCACCGAGGTATTCTGTCATTGGAGAGCGGTTTATTGAGAAAAGACCTGTTATTCATCTAAATGGGCATATTGATGTTGTTCCCATTACAAGTGGCTGGACGAAAGACCCGTTCAAGATGGTGGTTGAAGGAGACAGAATATATGGCAGGGGCAGTGCTGATATGAAGGGAACAATTGCGTCAATGCTCACTGCGATAAAGGTAATCTCAGATATGAGTATAGATGTGGGTGTGCAGGCATCGTTTACCTGTGATGAGGAGACGGGTGGTGATGCTGGTGCCGGCTATCTTTCAAGGGAGGGCTATCTCAAAGGCGACCTGGGCATAGTTGAGGGCATTCACGGACCTGTCATCACGAATGGAAACAAGGGTCTATTATGGAATGAGGTATCTGTTTTAGGCAGGGCATCCCATGGCTCAAGACCATATCTTGGTCTTAATGCTTTTAAGGGCGCTATGAAGGTTGCAGAGTCGCTCTTCTCACTTGAAGATGAGATGAGAGATGTGTTGACGAAGATGGATGTTTTTGATGAGAGGCACAGGTATATTACAATGAATATAGGTGGTCTTGCGGGTGGTGGGACGAAGCCAAATACTGTATGTGATAGGTTCTCGTTCACGATTGACTCAAGGATAATACCCGAGGTTACACCTGATAACATAGATAAGAAGGTGAGGGAGAGGGTTAAAGAGGCGCTTGAAGGAACGGAGTTCAATTATGAGGTTAAGAAGATTGCTGATATAGGCGCCATTATTGGACTTAAAGATGATAATTTGAAGGAGAAGATAGGCAGGGCTTTTTATGAGGTAACTGATATTGAACCGAAGTTCTGTCTGGCGCCGTTCTTCTCAGATATGAGGCATCTTGTTGCCTGTGGAATGCCGACAATTGGCATTGGCTGTGACTGCGATGGCGTTCACGGTGATGATGAGTGGGTCTCGCTTGATGGTCTCCTCAAGATGTCAGAGGTAATTGTGAATATTGCGAGAAATCTGTAATCTACTTTTAATTCTGTAAGTAAATTTAATTGATATTATAACGGTCTATTTGATTCCGCACCTTGAGCAGGCGGATGGGCTTGGCGTGCAGGTATCGCAACTTGCAGTAGAGCCCTTACCGCTTTTCATAAGTGTTGTCATAAGGCGTCTTGCAGTTTTGCCACATTTAGGGCATTTAACCTGCTCATCATTTCTACCACTGACTAGACAGTCAAACTTCAAATTACACTTATCACATATATATTCATATAGTGGCATAGTATCACCTCTTATTATATTTATTTAATTATATCATCTTGTTTTTGATAGATAAATATACATTTCTAAATATTTTTTAATCTGTAAAATATTTCACAAATTCTCTTGTCTATACTGCCATTCTTTTGTTAATATTTTTAATTAAGGTTTTGATATGTTCACAGATGTCTTAGATGAGATAAGGTCTATTGTAGAAAGACCGCTTAATGAGTGCGAGAGAATGCTCGCTCTGGAGGCGGAGGCGTCGCCATCAACAATAAGGGACGCTCTCACTTATGCACTCTCATCGGGCGGAAAGCGAATAAGGGCGATGCTCGTCCTCATCACCGCAAAGATGCTCGGTGAGATAACAAAAAAGCACATAGACCTCGCCTGTATCATTGAAATGATGCATCACACAACGCTAATCCACGACGATGTCATTGATAATGCTAATATAAGAAGGGGGAGGGAATCAGTAAACAAAATCTGGGGAAATAGAGTGGCAATTTTAGCGGGCGACTACCTCTTAACCCGCCTTATGCACAGACTCATTGGAGAGATTGGAGATGAATGGATAACAAAGAAGATGTTGAGTGTATCAGGTCATCTCTGTGAGGGTGAGGTGATGGAGATAAGAAATCTAAACAATGTAGATATAACAGAGGATGAGTATCTCAGAATAGTTGAGAAGAAGACAGCACAGTTCTTTGGTTCTGCTATTGCCTCATCTGCTCGCCTTTCAGGTGCAGATGAAAGAAATGTTGAGGCATTTTATAAATTTGGTCTCAATATTGGCTTTGGTTTTCAGATAATTGATGACACGCTTGATATATGTGGTGGAGATAGTTTTGGCAAAGAGAGATTTAAGGACTTAAAGGAGGGTAATATCACACTGCCCATAATATATCTTATAAATAACAATGAGGACCATTATAGGGATAATGTAATTGGATTTTTAGTAGCAAAGAGGGAGGGTCATCTTAATAAGATATATGAAGATGCTGAGAAGATTGGCGCCTTTGAGATGGCTAAGAGGAAGGCAAATGACTTCTGTGAGATGGGAGTTCTGGAGATAAAGAATATAGGTCTTGATAGTAAGATAGGCGACCTTCTATCAAGATTGTCTTTATGGCTTGTCAATAGAGAGGTATAAAGGGATAACCTTAATGAAATCTACAACCTTTTTCTATAATCAGAAATAGACCAATTATTAAGATATGATTAATGCTGGTAGTTTCTAAAAAATAAGGTAATAGATACATTTATCTGTATTATGAGATGAGTTTTCAGTTAATATAGATTAAGATAGATGAAGAAAGTCATAAATATACTTACATCAATGAAAGTAGCCATTGTGATTATTATAGTCATCTCCACTATCTCTATAATCGGCGCTATCATACCCCAGAATAAGAATGCAGATTTCTATGACGCGAAATATGGTCATTATACTGCGAAGTTAATAAGAATTATTCAGTTTGATAATGTATTCAAATCATTTTATTTTGTAGCCCTGTTGCTATTTTTATCGCTCTCACTCATTGTCTGCACCACTTTGCGTATTCCCACGCATCTTAAAGTATTTACAAAACCTCACTCAATACCGAATGAAAAAAACCTCAGGGGAGAGAACCTATTTCTTGAGATAGAAGAGCAACTTAAACCAGATGAGGTAAAGACCTCGTTCTCAAAAAACGGATTTAAGATATTTGAGAGGGATGAGAAAGATAGGAAGTTCATCTGCGGGAGAAAAGGGCAACTTGCTGGGTTTGGCTTTATTCTAACCCATCTCGGTCTCCTTGTGATAATTCTCGGTGGTGCTCTGGGTGGCTGTTCTCGCAAGTCCCAGAATATCTCAATATTTGAGGGCGAGACAGCATTGATAACAATCAAGGGCGGGTCTTATGCTATAAGGGCTGATAAGATTGAGGAAGAGAGAGACCCGAACACAGGTGTGATAATCTCATATATCACTGAGGCGAAACTTTTTAAGAAAGGCGAGATTGTCAAATCAAAGAATATTGAGGTAAACGAACCGCTTGAGTATGAGGGAATTAGTATATTTCAAGAAAAGATAGGAACGCTTCGGGGGCTTGGTCTTTCATTCCTTGTGGGAAATAGTTTTGGTGATATAAAGAAGAAGATAAACTTCTATGCTCATGTCAAAGATGAAGGTTTTGAGAAGGATATTTCTGGAAGGTTAGAAGATTTAATCAGTATTAAAGAAAATATTGTAATAAGATTTGATGATTTCTACTCTAACTTCCAGAGAGCTGCTGGAAATGACACAAATAATAATCCTTCTCCAAACCCTTGCTTGACCTATACTGTAATTATGGCTGATAAGCCAATCTATAAGGGCTATGCATTTCTATATCATCCATCAATTGAGATAGGTAAGGCACCTTTTAAGTTTCAGTTTCTGGGCATTGAGCCGGTTGATAAGAGGGTTCACCTTATAGCAGTTGATACACCATTTCCAATAGAAAATAGCGAAGGTGGCGTAATAAGAATTTATGGGGGCGGAAAGATAGATGAGGCGAGGTTCCATCTTATAAAGAGTGGTATTGAGACAGAAGGTATTAACTTTTATGATGGCTGTCCCGTTAAGATAACTGATGGTCTATATGCGGTTCTCGTTGGTTCAAAGAAGGCACAGTATTCGGGTCTCAGAGTGGAGGCGGGCACGGGCTTCAATTTCTTTTTATGGGGTGGGATTATTATGTCCCTTGGAATTTATATTATGATATTTATAAGATATAATGAGATAAAGGTTCTTATAGAAAAGGACAGGACATTAATAAGTGGAATGTCAAAGTCCACAGACAAGGTTTTTGATAGGGATTTCAGGAGGTTTGTTTTATCATTGAAGGATAATGGAAATGTGTAGATTATGAGAAGATGCCTTCTAATTATATTTTTATTATTTGTAATAGTCCCGGCTTTATATTCACAGCAAAGTGGTGACTTTAAGGGCGGGCAAAGGTTTCTCAGAGAAAATGTAAATATATCTGACATTGAGAACATTCCCGTAAAGGGCGACAGGGTAGAACTTTGGAAGAACTATGCTGATTACATAGTCAGACAACTCAGAGATGGTGGAAACATCAAAGAAAGCGATATTTATGATAATCCCTCTCTATTTCTGCTCCACCTTGCTATAGATGATGAGTATAGAAGTAAGGCAAAGGTTCTCTTTTTAAAGAAGGATGATGACCTTGGAGTATATAGTAGCAAGTGGATAGCACTTGATGAGTTTGAAAGCGATGTGATGGCGAAATTACAGAGTCATCTGGCACAGATGGAGACATCTGCGAAGAAGAGCATTGCTGAGGGCAGAGCGGAGGATATTGCATATAGGGTGGAATTACTCAAAGGATTAGAATTTGAAAAGTTATGGCTCATTCCACCTGAAAAGGGCATAACCTGGGAATCAATATCGTCATCATCGGATGAAGATTTGAAGGATATAGCGTTAAAACTCAGACAGGCGTATATAGATAAAAACAGTTTGGTTTTCAAAAAAGTCCTTAATAATTTTTATGCCGGCTTGAATAAATATTCAAGTCGTCTTCCATCTTGGCGAATTTTTATTGATAGAGTCAACAACATAATTCCATCGTTTACAATTTCGTTCTTTTTATACCTTCTCTCATCGCTTCTTCTCTTTCTATATCTGCCATTGAGAAGAAGATTTCTAAATCTATTCGCGGTTGTGTTTATAATCACTGGTTTCTCGTTTCAGACATTCGGTCTTGCCCTAAGGTCAATAATCGGCTGGCACCTTCCCGTTACAAATATGTATGAGTATCTATCACTGATGAGTTGGGCTATAGTTCTTATATCTATTGTATTCCATTTAAGGTATAGGATGCCTGTAATAAGTGCTATTGGATTACCGATAGCAGTGGTTCTTACTGTAATCGCATCACTATTTCCTGCCAATATATCAGACCAACTGGTGCCAGCCCTCAAGAGTTATTGGCTGACTATACATGTAACACTTGCATCATTAAGCGAGGGAGCATTTGCAGTTGGATTTGTCTGTGCTCTTCTGTATTTGGTGAAGAGAAATAGAGATAAAGAAGGTGCTGATGGGCTTGATGAACTATCATATCGTGCGATTGCGATTGGTTATCCAATGTTCACAATAGGGGCTCTCATCGCAGGCGCTATCTGGGCAGAGAGGGCTTGGGGCGTGTGGTGGAACTGGGACCCAAAGGAGACATGCTCGCTCGTTGTATGGCTCTTTGCTACTGCATATCTTCATGCCCGCCTTGTAAGGGGCTGGCGAGGAGTTGGGTCATCAGTCCTTGTTATTATTATATTTCTACTATCTTTGTTCACCTTATTTGCTAATCTTATATTTGGAGGTCTACACAGTTATGAGGGCTAAATTAACACTGTTTTTTATCATCTTATTGTTTTTAAGCATTACTGAGGCATCTGTTTCCGTTTTAATAATTAAGGGCAAGGGAACCATCAACCTTGATTGTCAAGGAACTCTTAATATGGATGTTGATGGAACAGTTCAAATAGTATTTAATAATCCACCTAATGACCTAAAAATAACTGTGAGTGATTCTAAGAAGAAGGTTCCGGAGTTAGATGATTTCTCGAAAGGTGTGAGTTTTTCAGGCAAGATTGAGTTCTCAAAAGAGGCGAAGTTTATGCTAAGTGTAAATGGGACTATCATTTCATTCAGGTTAGAGGGAGAGGCAAGTGGAACTGTCAGTGGAGCGGGTTCATATAATATAAATGGCAAGGATTATGAATTGAAGAAGGAGGGGGCGACGATTAATATGAGAGAGAAGATAAGGGGTGGCGGAACCACGATGTAGGCAGAGATTTTTATGACAGAATATGACCCATATAAATGGCAAGAATTGAAATCTCAGGTTGAGAGATTGAAGGGCGAGAAGAAGGCGTTAATTCTCGTTCACAACTATCAACTTGAGGAGGTGCAAGAGGTTGCTGACTTCATTGGCGACTCTTATGGACTTGCCAAGCGCGCGACCTCTGTCAATGCTGATGTCGTCGTCCTCTGTGGCGTCAGATTTATGGCAGAGATGGTGAAACTTCTTAACCCTGAGAAGATAGTTCTTCTTCCTGAAATTGGCGCGAGCTGCCCAATGGCTGATATGGTAGATATTGATGACCTAAGAGAGATGAAAAGAGAGCATCCCACTGCCTCGGTTGTCTCCTATGTAAATACCTATGTGGATGTGAAGGCGGAGAGTGATATATGTTGCACATCTGCCAATGCACCAAAGATCGTCAGTTCATTTCCGAAAGAGAGGGATATTATCTTCGTCCCCGATATTGGGCTTGGACGATGGACAGAGCGAATGACGGGAAGGAAGATGGTCCTCTGGCGTGGTTTCTGCCCAACCCACTATCGCCTTCTTGCCGAGGACATTGAAAATGCGAAGAGGGAGCACCCCTCTGCTTTGGTTGTTGTTCACCCCGAGTGTCGCCCCGAAGTTATTGACCTCGCAGACCATGTCGCATCTACAAGTGGGATGGTAAAGTTCTGCGGTGAAAGCAGTGCAGATGAGTTCATAATTGGAACTGAGATAGGTATGTTAGCAACATTAAGGAGAACAGTTCCAGGCAAGAGGTTTTACTCTGCAAATGCTGAAAAACTCATCTGTCCAAATATGAAGATGACGACAATTCACAGTGTAATCAGAGCACTTGAGGTGCTTGAACATAAAATTGAGATTGAGAAGAGATTGATAGAGCCCGCAAAGAGGGCAATAGAGAGAATGCTTGAGGTGGCAGGTTAAGATTAAATAAAAATGTTAAAACTTGCAGATAGATATATTAAAGAACTCGTAGATAGAGCACTTGAGGAGGATATTGGCTCGGGTGATATAACCACAAAAGCGATAGTGAGTGATGAGAGGGTCTTGACTGCTGAGTTGGTCTTCAAGGGCGAGTGGGGTATTCTCTGTGGAAGGGCATTCTTTGAGATGGCTTTTCTCACGCTTGACGGAAAGGCAAAGTTTGAATGGAACTACAATGAAGGCGATGAGATGAGGGGAAGATACGTTGTTTCATCCGTAAAGGCAAGGACTGACGCAATACTATCAGGTGAAAGATGCGCCTTAAATTTCATCTCCCATCTTTCAGGTATAGCGACAAACACGAGAAGATATGTGGAGAAGGCAAAGGGCAAAGTGAAGGTGCTTGACACAAGGAAGACAACTCCGCTTCTTCGCCTTGCTGAGAAGTATGCGGTAGGTATAGGTGGAGGAACAAATCACCGTCTTGGTCTATATGATGGGATTTTGATAAAGGACAATCATATAAGAATTGCGGGGGGAATATCAAACGCGATAGAGATGGTAAAGGACAATGTCAATTCGCAATACAAAGTTGAGGTTGAGGTTGGTAATTTTGGTGAATTGGAGGAGGCAGTCAGGGCGGGGGCAGATATTGTTATGCTTGACAATATGAGTGAGGATGAGGTAAAGAGGGCGGTTGATATAGTGAATAAGAGAGCGGAGGTTGAAATATCAGGGGGTGTTTCAATTGAGAATATAGGAAGGTTAGCAGAACTTGGTGCTGACTACATATCAATAGGGGCGCTCACACATCATTCTGTCTGGCTTGATTTCTCACTTGAGATAATGATTGATAATAAGTAATTGATGATATATTTGTGGGATATGGATAGAGATATATTTGCAGGTATTAAAGTTAATGAGGGTCTATTGGCATTAATTGGTGGTGCTCTCTTTGCCCTTGTTATATACCTTATTTTCTCTCGTCTTGGAAAAAAGAGTATCTCTTCTATGCATGTTGGTTATGATAGAAAACATACTGATGTTGTATCAACCTCTTATCAGAACAATTTAATGAGTGAAGAGATTTCTGAGGAGGAGACGGACTTAACCCCATTGTGTGCGGTGAGGAGTGAGTTTGAGGGGTCAATGGTGATGGGCATACTTGAGGGTGCAGGTCTTGATGTCTATCTGATAACATCAAATAAAGAGATACCCGATGAATATCAGGTCTTTGACGATGTTCCGATATATGGCTGGATAGTTGTCAGTCCTGGGGATTTGGTAGAGGCAGTGGAACTACTCTTAGATTATGAAGAGAAGACAGGTGTAGAATTGCTCATACTTGAAAAGGTGATAGAGATTGCGGATAGGATTGATAGGGATAGGTAGATGGGGTGAGAACCATCTAAAGACACTCCTTGATATAGGTGGTATTGATGTCTCTGTTTATGACACAGATGAGAGCAGAATATCAGATATCTTGGAAAGATATGATGTGAAACTCGTAAGCAGTTTTGATGATATTTTAGATAATGATGGAATTATTATAGCAACACCTGCATTTCTTCACTATAAGCATGCCAAGAAGTGCCTTTCTGCGGGCTGTTCTGTTCTCGTTGAGAAGCCACTTTCTCTTAACTCAAGAGAGGCAAGAGAAATTGTAGAACTTGCTAATAAGAAGGGTTTGATTCTTGCTGTTGGACATCTGCTTTTATATCATCCTGCAATTACTAAAATGAAGGAAATTATGGTTAGTTATGGAGATATATTATATCTGATGACAAGGAGGGTAAATCTTGGAATTGTGAGGGATGTTGAGAATGTCCTCTATAGTTTGGGAAGTCATGATGTATCAATCTTAATCTACCTTATGGGACGAATGCCCGATTCTATATCCTGTGTGGGTGATGCTCTAATACAGAAGGACATTGAAGATATTGTATTTCTCCATCTTGATTTTGGTGGCACTCCCTCTTATTCTCATATAACCTGGCTTTCAGTTGAGAAGAGGCAGGAGGTTGTAATCTACGCTGAGAAGGGAATAATATGGCACTCTGATACAGATGCTGATAAGTTGAGGGTTCTTTTACCAAAGAAGGGCAGATTTGAAGATGATGAGTGGATGAAGACCAGCCGGCTTTCTGACCTTGAAGTTATGCCTATTGAGATTGAGAACACATCACCACTTAGGGCGCAATTAGAAGCATTTATAGATGCGATAAAGACCAAAAAGCCGATGATAAATGATGGCAGGAAGGGTCTATCTGTTCTGATGGTGCTTGAGGGAGCGAGAAAGTCAATGAGAAGTGGTGGAGAGAGGGTTAGTATATAGAAAAAATAATAAAGATGTTTATGGATATTTTGAAAAGGAGATTTTATGTCTGATTATTTTGTTCATGAGACCGCAATGGTTGATGAGGGTGCCAAGATTGGAAAGGGCACAAAGATATGGCACTTCTGCCATATAATGTCGGGTGCCATAATTGGTGAGAACTGCGTTCTCGGACAGAACTGCTTTGTAGGTGGAAATGCAATCATTGGCAACAATGTCCACATTCAGAATAATGTCTCTGTCTATGACAGAGTAATAGTTGAAGATGACGCCTTCCTTGGTCCATCTATGGTCTTCACAAACGACATTACGCCACGCTCTGCCTACCCAAAGAAGGGTAAGGGTGGAGAGGGTTGGATAGAAACTATCGTTGAGAGGGGTGTATCAATTGGTGCCAACGCGACAATTGTCTGTGGCGTGAGAATAGGAAGGCACTCGTTTGTTGGGGCAGGGGCAGTTATAACAAAGGATGTAAAGCCATACTCAGTCGTCGTTGGTAATCCTGCGAGGCACATTGGATGGATGTGTGAGTGCGGTGGAAAACTAAAACACAAAAGTGATAGTATTTATGTCTGTGTGAAGTGCGATAGGAGATATAGATTGTTAAATGGACATATATCAGAGGAGATTAAATAATGAGAGTGAGGGCGCTTGACCTTGTAAGGCAGTATGAGTCAATTAAAAACGAGATAGACACTGCTATAAATAAAGTTATCTCTTCGGGAAAGTATATTCTTGGCGAGGAGGTAGAGAAATTTGAAAGTGAGTTTGCCAAATATAATGGTTCAAACCATGCGATAGGTGTTGGCTCGGGGACAGATGCCCTTCTCATTGGTCTAATGGCATTGGGTATAGGAGAGGGTGATGAGGTGATAACGCCTGCGTATTCATTTACTGCGAGCGCTGATGTTATCTTGCGAGTTGGGGCAGAACCAATCTTCTGCGATGTTCAAAATGACTTTAACATTGACCCATCAGCGATAGAGGAGGCGATTAATAAGAGGACAAAAGCGATAATAGTTGTTCACCTGTTCGGTCTCCCCTGTGATATGGAGAAGATAATGGATATTGCGAAGGCACATAATCTTTTTGTAATAGAGGACTGTGCTCAGGCGATAGGCGCTGAGCATAAAGGCAGGAAGGTAGGAACAATAGGCGATATTGGGTGCTTTTCGTTCTTTCCGACGAAGAACCTGAGTTGCTATGGCGATGGTGGTGCGATAATAACAAACAATTCTGACCTTTATGAGATTATGAAGACGATAAGGGTTCATGGTCAGAAGGTGAAGTATGTGCCAGAACGGCTTGGCATAAAATCACGGCTTGATGCTCTTCAGTCAGCGGTTTTGAGGGTGAAACTCAAGCATATAGACAATTGGAATGAAAAGAGGCGACAGGTTGCGAGGAAATATATTGAGAAACTATCAGGTGTTGTAGAGACGCCTGTTGAATACAAAGATAGAGTGCCTGTCTATCATCAATTCACTATAAGAACTGATAGTAGAGACGAACTGAGGGACTTCTTAAAGACAAATGAGATTGAGACAGGTATATACTATCCGAGACCTCTTAACAGGACACCATTGTTTGATGGCAAAAGGGGAGTTCCTGATGGTTGTCCTATATCTTCTGCACTCTCGCAAAGGGCATTATCTCTTCCAATATATCCAGAGTTGAGGGAGGATGAACAGGAAGAAGTAATAGAAAAGATTAATAATTTTTATACATAAAACATATTTATTATGTATTTTTCTAAATTTGACTTGGTTAGTATAAATAAATTCATTTAATTTCATATTAATTGAATAAATTGGTCGAATTTTTATTTTAAATATTAGAAAATTGGTCCAATTTTTATTATTAAAAATAAAAAAAATGGTTGAATTATTTTATTTTTATGATATATTATTTATATGAATCTCTCATTAGAAGGATGGTCAAGTTTAGAAAAGAGCATTCCTAATAATTATATAAGTAGGGATATAGAAGATTTTTTTATAAAAGAAATACAATTAGATGGCATAGATTTAATAGTAGGTGCTAGGCAGGTAGGTAAGTCAACATTAATAGCAAATCTGATTTTGAAGTATCTTAAAGGAGTCGTTGACCAGAGGGCAATAGACATATTTAACTTTGATTATTTAGAAGATAAGAATCTCTGCGAAGATACAAATTCAATTATCAAGTATATAAGAGATTTTTCACCTGAAGGAAGGGTATTTCTTTTTATTGATGAGGTTCAGCGTTCAAATAATGCAGGGCTACTTCTTAAGAAGATTTACTATAGAGATAGGCAGATTAAGATTATTGCTACTGGCTCTTCAGTGATTGGTATAAGGGAGAGTTTAAGTTCAAATCTTGCTGGAAGAGCCATTGAGACAGTATTATATCCTTTAAGTTTTTCAGAAATATTAAAAGCAAAAAGTGTATTACCAATATCATTTATTAAACCTTTAAATATTTCTGATTATTTTGATTTATATGATTTACATAAAGGTCCATTAATTGAGTCATTTAATGATTTTATTAGGTGGGGTGGTTATCCTAAGTTATTTTTAGAAAATATAATTAATAGGAGAATAAACATCTTAAAAAGCATTCTTGAAGCATATATTAATAGAGATATTATTACTTTTATTGGTAGTGAAAGGATAAATAAATATAATGATGCTATTAAACTCATTGCTAAAATGGTAGGTAATCTATTTAATATATCCGAGCAAGCAAATTGTTTATCTGTTAAATTATGGACTATGGAACATTATATTAAACTTTTTAAGGATTCATTTGTTGGATTCTCATTATCTCCATATTTTAAGAAAAATATAGAAGGGGAATTCAAAAAAAGACATAAGCATTATTTCTATGATATAGGAATTAGAAACTTCTTGCTCTACAATAACCCTTCATTTTCTCTTATAGATGGTCAGTTATTTGAGAATGTGGTTGTCTCTGAGGTTTTCAAGGCATTAAGCAATGACTGTAAATTGTATTATTGGAGAAGTAGGGGCGGAAGTGAGATGGACATTGTTATAGAGTTTGGGGAGAATTTATATGGAATTGAAGTTAAAATGACATCAAAAGGTCGTTTAACAGTGTCTAATAAGAATTTTATAAAAGTTTACAACCCGAAAAAGGTATTTATTATAGATATGACATCAAGACCTTATAAGACAGAATATAATAAAACAGAAATTTATTATATGCCCGCTTTTCTATTTCTTCTTGATATAAAAAATTTAATACTATCATGAGTAAATATTTCGATAATATAATTACATTTCATTATCTAATATGATATTTTTAATTATTAGAAAGGTTCAGAAACTAAAATGAGAGTTCTTATAACAGGTGGCGCAGGATTTATTGGCTCTCACTTCACAAAACTAATTGTGAGGTCATATAAAGATTATAATGTAACTGTCCTTGATAAACTAACTTATAGAGGAAATCTTGATAATCTGAAAGAGATTGATAGTTTACCAAATTACAGATTTATGAAAGGCGATATATGCGTAAAAGAGGATGTCCTATCAGCAGTGGGCAATGCTGATGTCATTGTCAATTTTGCTGCGGAGACATTCGTTGACAGGTCAATAATGGATGCTACTGATTTCTTAAAAACAGATATATTCGGCGTCTATAACCTTCTTGAGGCAATAAAAGGCACTGACAAACTTCTCATTCACATATCAACTGATGAGGTCTATGGCTCGCTCTCTGATGGCTTCGCTGATGAAAACTATCCTTTACGACCCGGTAATCCATACTCCGCATCAAAGGCATCATCAGACCTTCTAATACTATCATATGCTAATACATACAAAATTAACTATATCATCATAAGACCTTCAAATAACTTTGGACCAAATCAATATCCCGAGAACCTGATACCACTGTTTATTACAAATGCAATTGAAGGAAAGCCACTGCCAATATATGGTGACGGGCTTTATATGAGGGACTGGATATATGTTGAAGATGCTGTGAGGGCTATTGACCTTATTATGCATAAGGGAAAGGTTGGTGAGATATACAATGTTGGTGGAGGCAATATTAGAACTAATCTTGAAATTACCAATATGATAGTGAAATTGACAGATTCGCCTCTTGAACTGAAGGTTTTTGTTGAAGATAGACCTGGGCACGATAGAAGGTATGCTCTCAATTCAAAGAAGATTGAAGAGGTAGGGTTTTATAGAGAATATGACTTTGAGAGTGCTATGATAATGACAGTTGAGTGGTATAGAGAGAATGAAGATTGGTGGAGACCGATAAAGAGTGGGAAATTTCTTGAATACTATAGGAAGCAGTATGGTGAGCGACTCTCTAATCTGGGTTTTCAGGTTTAGGTTTATATATTGTTATGAGTAAGAAGGTTTTAATTACAGGTGCCGGGGGAATGCTTGGTAGTGAATTACTCTTGCATCTTTCTTCAAGAGGTTATGATATCACAGGCGTTGACAAAGATGACTTTGACCTTACGAATGAAAACCTGGTGAGAAACTATATCTTCTTTAAAAAACCAGATGTGATTATTCATACAGGTGCATTTACAGATGTAGATACAGCAGAAGATATCCCGGAACTTTCTAATATGATAAATGTAGATGGAACGAGATATGTCGCTCAGTCATCAGCAAAACTTGGTTCATATCTCATTTATATTTCAACCGACTATGTCTTTGATGGCACAAAGAAAAATCCTTATCTTGAAACAGATGAGCCAAACCCAATCAATGTATATGGTAAGACAAAGTATCTTGGGGAAAAAGAGGTTGAAAGGTATGCGAAAAATTGGTTAATTGTCCGAAGTGCCTGGCTCTTTGGTGAAAAGAGGTCATCGTTTCCTGTGAAAATGTATAGAAAGGCATTAACTTATAGATATCTCAGATTGGTCAGTGATGAGATTGGCTCACCCACCTACGCAAAGGACTTGGCAGGGGGTATCGTCAATCTTATGGAAAGGAGAGAGACGGGCATCTTTCATTTTGTCAATTCTGGTGAGGCATCAAGATACGACTTTGCTATGAAGACCCTTGAATATACAGGAATCAAAAATGTAAAAATAGAGAGTATTTTATCAAGTGAGTTTAAGACAAGGGCGAAGAGACCGAAGTATTCTGTCCTTGATACATCAAAGTATGCTAAAATATTTGGGATACCAAGAGGGTGGGAGGACGCACTCGTGGCATTTCTTGAAGATTATGATATTTCAAAGATATCTTAGATGTCTTATTATAATCAGTTTAACCACAAGTAAATTATAGAAGATAACTATGGATGATGTAAAAAACATTAAAGAAGGTGATATTGAGAAGGTTCTGATTGTAGGCATTGACTCAAACTATGAGGGTAATATTACGAGCCCGGAGGAGTCGCTTGATGAACTTGGGGGGCTTGTTAGTGCCTGTGGTGGTGAGGTTGTGGGAAGGGTAGTTGCAAGGCAGGCAAGACCATACCCTTCAACATATATATCAAAGGGCAAGGTAGAGCAGATTGCTGAGGTTTGTAGGGAAGAAGACATTGACATGGTTGTCTTTGATGTTGAACTCTCTCCCCGGCAGGTTGTGAACTGCGAGGATGCCTTTGGCTGTAAGGTGCTTGATAGGACACAGATTATACTTGACATCTTCGCTCGCCACGCAACTACAAAAGAGGGCAAGATTGCTGTTGAACTTGCACAACTAACATATCTCTTACCGCAACTTGTTGGCAAAGGCAAGATGCTCTCTCGTCTTGGTGGTGGAATAGGCACGAGGGGACCTGGTGAGACGAAGTTAGAAGTAGACAGGAGACGCATAAGGAATCGCATATCAAACCTTAAGAAGCAGATTGAACTGGTTGACAGGAGGAAGGGGGAAGCGAGAGCGAAGCGAAGAAAGAGTGGTGTATTTCAGATAACACTTGTGGGTTATACGAACTCGGGTAAGTCAACACTTCTGAATGCGCTGACCGGCTCGGATGTCTTTGTTACCGATGGCTACTTTTCAACACTTGATACAACGACAAGAAAACTTCATCTTGATGGCAAGGGAGATGTGGTCATATCCGACACAGTTGGCTTTATATCAAAACTCCCTCATACACTTGTTGACGCCTTCAAGGCGACGCTTGATATAGTGAGAGAAGCAGACCTAATTGTGGTCGTTCTTGATGGGACGAGCAAGAAAATGTATGAGCAGGAAGAGATAGTAGATGGCGTCCTATTTGAACTGGGCGCAGGAGATGTGCCAAGAGTAAATGTAATAAACAAGATTGACCTGATGTCAAGAGAAAACCTTCTATCAAGATTGACATCGTTTGAGAATTTGATTCCAATCTCTGCAAGGTTCAATCAGGGTCTTGATAAATTGAAGGAGATAATATTCAGGAGAGTTCCTATTTCAAGGTCTGGCTTTGTTAGGCATAATTAGTATCTATTCTTATTTAAATCTGATGTTACATTTCAGCCATTTCACTACCTTTTATATTTCTTAATTCATAACTTTTTATTAAATTTATATTGACATAGGGATATCTTTTAATAGAATAACAAGAATAGTCATTATCTTTTATTATGGAGGTTTAAGATGGCTGACAAGAAAGCATTTGTTGATTGTGAATTATGCACTGCTTGTGGCATCTGCATTGATGTCTGCCCAAATGCAGCGCTTGAATGGAACGAGGATGAGACCTGCGCTGTTCTCGCCCGTCCTGATGACTGCGACGGTGATGGTGAGTGCGTTGATGCTTGCCCCGCAGAGGCAATAACTTTGAAGTAAAGAATATTTTAGTATCTTTAAGTATTTGAAGTATAAGATACTATTAGTTTTTTTGTGTTTTTTATTTGATAATAAAAAATAAGATTATGTAATTTCGTAAAGAAGGAGATTGTCAATATGCCAAAGATTTTAGTTATAAATGCTGGTTCATCATCTCTTAAATATCAACTAATAGAGGCAGAGAGTCAGTCCTGCCTTGCGAAAGGGCTTGTTGAGAGAATCGGCCTTAAAGATGGTATTCATCAATATACACGAACAGGTGATGAGAAAATCGTTGTAAATAAAGATGTCAAAGACCATACTATGGCAATAGAACTCGCACTTGAGATGCTTCTTGACCCACAAAAAGGTGTTATAAAGGACAAGGGCGAGATTTATGCTATAGGTCACAGGGTAGTCCACGGCGGTGAGAAGTTCGCAGAATCTGTTCTTATAAATGATGAAGTTTTTGAGGCAATAAAAGAGAACTGCCGGCTTGCTCCACTTCATAATCCTCATAATCTCAAGGGTATAGAGGCGTGTTTCAAGATATTTGGAGACAAGCCAAATGTTGCTGTCTTTGACACCGCCTTCCACCAGAAGATGCCCGACTATGCCTATTTATACGCCCTGCCTATGAGTATGTATAAAGAGCAATCTATCAGACGATATGGTTTTCACGGGACATCACATTACTATGTGAGTAGGGAGGCAGCAAAGGCGCTCGGAAGACCGATTGAGGAGGTAAAGATTATAACGCTTCACCTTGGCAACGGTGTCTCAATGTCTGCGGTGAAGGGTGGCTATTCTGTTGACACATCAATGGGCTTCACACCGCTTGAGGGGCTTGTGATGGGCACGAGATGTGGTGACATAGACCCCGCAATACCTATATATATGATGGAGATGCTCGGGATGGACCACCCGGAGATAAACTCAATACTGAACAAGAAGAGTGGGCTTCTCGGACTTTCAGGAGTATCAAATGATATGCGTGAGGTAGAAGAGGCAGCGGAAAGCGGTAATAAGGATGCCCAGCGCGCACTTAAGATATACACATATCGTATAAAGAAATACATTGGCGCATATTCTTCCGCTATGGGTGGAGTTGATGCCATCGTCTTTACAGCGGGTATTGGTGAAAATGCATTTCTCATAAGAAAGATGGTATGTGAGGGGCTTGAATTTCTTGGTATTGTCCTTGATGAGAAGAAGAATGTGGAGATGAATGGTAAGTTTGCGAGGATTGAGAAAGATGGCTCAAAGGTAGCGATATTCATTGTTCCAACGAATGAAGAGTTAGTAATAGCAATGGATACTTATGAAGTATGCAAAAAAACTAATGGATGAATAATTTACATAAATTTAAAATAAGGTGAACAATGATTATCTTAGAAAATATACCTTTGTTATTAAAAAAAGAGGGGTTGAAGGAAAAATTAGTCAAGGTCTGTGAAGAAAACAGTGTTGTATTTCTTGCAATATTTGGTTCTTTTGTAAGAAAAGAGCAAAGGAAAAGCAGTGATATTGATATTGCAGTGGAGTTTGACAAGAATGTCCGGAAAGACCTACTTGACTTAGTTCATCTTGAATTTGAATTGAGAAAGATATTTAAAAGAAAGGTTGACCTCGGAATATTCAGTTCAATAAATCCATATATAATTGAAGATGTAAAAAAAGAGATGAAAATTATTTATGAAAAAAAATGAGATATTTCTTTTGCATATCTTAGATGCAATTTCAGATATAAATATATTTACTGAGGGTATAACTCAAGATGAGTTTTATAATAATAAGGAAAAACAGTATGCTATTATAAGGGCACTTGAAATAGTTGGTGAAGCAGTAAAAAATTTAGATAGGGATTTCAAGTCAAAATATAAAATAATTCCATGGAAGGAAATCTCTGGAATGCGAGATAAGTTAATTCATGGATATTTTGGAATAAAAATTGAGTTAGTTTGGGAAACCGTTAAATATAAAATACCAAAACTTAAAGAACAGATTAATAAAATATTAGAATTGATAAGCAAATAATCATAGAAAATCTACTATAATAATATCTATTATTTTCTATTATAATCCATAGTAAGGAGGGTTTTATAGCAATAAAGATGATTAACGGGCGCTCATAAAAGATATACACATATCGTATAAAGAAATACATTGGTGCATATTCTTCCGCTATGGGTGGAGTTGATGCCATCGTCTTTACAGCGGGTATTGGTGAAAATGCATCTCTCATAAGAAAGATGGTATGTGAGGGGCTTGAGTTTCTTGGTATTGTCCTTGATGAGAAGAAGAATGTGGAGATGAATGGTAAGTTTGCGAGGATTGAGAAAGATGGCTCAAAGGTAGCGATATTCATTGTTCCAACGAATGAAGAGTTAGTGATAGCGATGGATACTTATGAGGTATGCAAGAATATGAAGTGATTGATATAATTCTTTCTTTACTCAATTCATTAAATTCTTATTTTACTTTCTAAAAATCCTTTACACATTACCTATGTTATGATAACTATAATCTATTATGAGTAAGATAGATAGAATTTTACTGTATCCTGGGTCATTTGACCCCATCACCCTCGGTCACCTTGATGTCATCAAGAGGGCATTAAATCTTGCAGACAGGTTAATCGTCGCTGTCGCAGTGAACCCCCAGAAAGCCCCACTCTTCAACCTTGATGAACGCATTGATATGATAAAAGAAGCAACAGAAGACCTTGATGGCGTTGAGATAAGTTCATACGATGGTCTCACTGTTGATTTCGCAGTAAAAATGGGCGCAAGGTTCATCATAAGGGGTCTCAGGGCTATATCCGATTTTGAGATGGAGTTCCAGATGGCTCTCGCGAACAGACGCCTTAATAACAGCGTTGACACCATATTTCTTATGCCATCACAGGAGTTCGCATATCTCAACTCAACCCTCGTGAAGGAGATAGTCCGCCTCGGCGGTGATGTTTCTGGTCTTGTCCCCCCAAATGCTGTCAGAAAATTGAAAGAGAAGTTTTCATAGATATTTTTTATCTGGAGGTATTTATTTATGGATTTGATGAAGATAGTATATGAGAATGCTAAAAAGAACCCAAAGCGTATAGTTCTTCCGGAGTCGTGGGATGAGCGAATAGTTGGCGCCCTGCCGAAGATAGCAGAGGAGGGCTTCGCAACCGAGATTATAGTCCTTGGCGAGCCATCAGAGGTGAAGGCGTTCGCAGAGAAGATTGGCTCATCTGTGCCAAGTATATGCAAGGTCTTCAAGCCTGAAAGCCACCCAAAATTTGACGAAGCAGTGGAGACATACTTTGAACTTAGAAAAGAGAAGGGCATAACAAAGGACGACGCCAAGAGGATGATGCAAAATCCAATATACTTCGCATCAATGCTTGTCAGGTGGGATGAAGCAGATGGAGCTCTTATGGGTGCTGCTGTTGCGACATCAGAGACAGTAAAAAGCGCCCTTCACTCTATTGGTCTTTCTGAGGGTATGAAGACCGTATCAAGTTTCTTCCTTATGGTTCTTCCCGATGAGAGTTATGGCTATAAAGGCAACTACATATATGCTGACTGTGCGGTAGTTCCACAGCCGACGGTTGAGCAACTTGCAGACATCGCCATCGCATCAGCAAACAATGCGAAGAAGGTGCTTGGAACTGAACCACTTGTCGCGATGCTCTCATTCTCAACGAGGGGGAGCGCCGAACATCCCGATGTAGATAAGGTAAAGCAGGCGACAGAACTTGTGAAGAGTAGGAGACCTGACATAAAGATTGATGGCGAACTCCAGGCAGATGCGGCGATTGTGCCAAAGGTTATGGAGAAGAAGGCGCCCGACAGCCCCCTCAAGGGCATGGCGAACACGCTCATATTCCCAGACCTTGACAGCGCCAATATTGCCTATAAACTGACACAGCGTCTTGCAAAGGCATCGGCAATAGGTCCAATACTTCAAGGATTAAGAAAGCCCGTAAACGACCTGTCAAGGGGTTGTTCAGTGCAGGATGTTGTGGATGTCTTCGCATTCACTGTAATTCAGGCGGGTGATTAAGGGGGGTCCCTATGGAGGGGGCTACCAAGAGCTATGTTCAAGTTGCTGTGCAGAAGCACCTTGATATGTTATTCACATATCACCTCCCTGATGAGGCAGTAGGTCTGCTTCAAATTGGCACGAGAATATCAGTTGACTTCAAGGGTAGAGAAGAGGTAGGCATTCTTGTTCGTTTTGGAAATCCTGAGGGTATAGTAGAGACAAAGCCCGTTCTATCACCTGTTGACCCATTTCCCTTTATAAATGAGAGGGAGATTGACCTTGCTCTCTTCTTATCTGAATACTATCTCTCACCAATTGGTGAGACGATAAGCGCAATGGTTCCCGGTGGCATTGGTATATCCTGCGATGATGTGTTTGCCCTGTCAAGCAAGGGTGCTGAGTTATATGATTTATGGAAGAGTTCTGAGAAGATGACAGGTGCTCTTATAAGGTTCGTGTCGCAGAATGGTCTCGTCAGTTTCTCAGACATAAAGGATAAGTTTGGACCATTTGAGGTATTGACATCGCTTAGGGAACTGATAGACAAGGGTCTTATTTTAGTGAGAAGATTTATAACAAACAAGAGGGATGTCTGGAAGGATGGATTTCTAATTCCGTCGTATAGATTAATTGAAGAGAGTGAAAGAATTACTTCAAAGAAGAAGGTTGAGTTTACTGGTGAACTCATCAGGGCTGGAAAATATAACTTCAAGAGAGCAGTCGGAAAGTATAAGGCAAATCTCATAAATGAGATGTTAAATGATGGTCTGATATTTTATATCTTGAATGAGACGAAAGATGCAGAACATATTATAAGAAGACCACAACTTCCAGAGCCGACCATTGAGCAAGAGAGGGCGCTGAAACAGTTAGATGAGACATTAGAGAAGAAGAGAGTTCATCTTGTATTCGGTGTTGCCGGTTCAGGTAAGACATATCTCTATATTAAGATGGCAGAGAGGGTCTTGAATGTGGGGAGGAATGTTATAATTCTTGTTCCCGAGATTTCACTAACACCACAGGCGATAGAGAGATATACATCTGCCTTTGGCGATTGCGTGAGGGCAACGCACTCCAATATGACACCAAAGCAGAGATTTGATGTATGGAGGCAGGTGAGAGAGGGAAGCGTTCGTCTAGTAATAGGACCGAGGTCTGCTGTCTTCACACCATTTGACAATCTTGGTCTAATAGTTGTTGATGAGGAGCACGATGCGTCTTATAAGCAGTCAGATACAGACCCGAGATACAACGCGAGAGATGTCTCCCTGTATATCGGCAGAAGATATGACTTACCTGTGATACTTGGCTCATCAACTCCAAGTTTGGAGACATATCACAGGGCAATAACAGGAAAGTTCGCTATTAGCATCTTGAAGGAAAGGGTGGAGGGCTATCCTATGCCTGATGTTGAGATAGTGGATATGAGGCGAGCAGAAAAGGATGCGAGGGCGCCTATATTCTCAGCACGGCTCATAAATGAGATAGAAAAGACGCTTGGGGAGGGAAGGCAGGTAATAGTGCTTCAGAACAGGCGTGGCTTTGCGACAGTAGCGGTGTGTAAGTCCTGTGGCTGGACAATTAGATGTAAGAACTGCGATGTGACGATGACATATCACAAGGGGATGAACATCCTTATCTGCCATTACTGTTACCATAAACGCTCTGTTCCAAAGAACTGCCCTGAGTGTGGCGAAGATAAGATTGAACTTTTGGGCTTTGGGACAGAGAGGATAGTAGAAGACCTAAAGAAGGCAGTAGGTGATGTGATTATTGGAAGGATGGACACGGACGCGACGAGGAAGAGGGGGTCACATGCAGAGATTCTCTCGGAGTTTGATGCGGGAAGGTTTCAGGTGCTTGTCGGAACGCAGATGGTATCAAAGGGTCTTGACTACCCAAATGTTGGTCTTGTGGGTGTAGTTAATGCTGATACATCGCTTGTGTTTCCTGACTTCAGGGCAGGCGAGAGGACATACCAGTTAATAGCACAGGTTGTGGGAAGGTCGGGAAGGAGCAAGTTTGGTGGAAGAGCGGTTATACAGACATTTCACCCGCTTCATTACTCAATAGAACTTGCATCAAAACTTGACTATATTGGTTTCTTTGAGAGGGAGATGGAATACAGAAGGCGGCTCTTATATCCACCGTATTCGCGGCTTGCTGTTCTTCATATTGAGGACAGGAGAGGTGAGAAGGCACAGGAGAATGCGGGGAGGGTGAGGGAGGCGTTGATGAGGGGTGGCGTGAGCGGGGGGGTGAGGGTGCTTGGACCTGCGCCTGCGCCGATATCAAGGATGAGGGGCTACTTTCGCTGGCAGATACTTATATTCGGGAGGAGGGTTAAAGATATTCACGAGACAATAAGGGCAATAAAGGGCGTGAGGTTTGGTAAGTATGGAAAGTTCGGGCGAATAGCGATAGACATTGACCCCGAGGATTTGTTGTGATGATTTAATTTAATGATGTTTAGTTATTTCTTATGCTTTTCCTTTTGTTTTTGTGAAGTATTCTTTGAAATCTCTTCTTCGCAATCTTTTTTAGTTTTTTCCAATAATTGGAGGTTTTTCTCGGAAGGTCTATTTAGGTAATTAGTAGGATTTCTCTCTTCCCAAGTCAGCTCTGTAGAAAGCAACTTTTTATCTTCATTGCTCATTTTTTGTCTCTCCTTTCTCTTCCTAAATTAAGTATAATATTTATATTATGTTCAAGTAAAAAAAGTTCCAAAATGCAATCTAGTTTTTTTATTTCTTCATCTTTAAATGTTATCAATTATGACCTCCTTTAAAATTAAATTTTTATAAGTTTATCAATTATATTAAATTTCATTATTATTTTGTTTCTCGCATTCTCTTCAACCATACAGATACCCTGTTCTTTTTTAGCAGGTTAAGCGATAACTTTATTTCAAATCTATCTGTGTAGAAATTCCAGTTCAGGACTTCCTTCTTCAAATCCTCTATGTTTAAGTTTTCTAACTCATAACAAAAATGATAGCCATTCTCTCTTATCTTTGCTTTTATCTTGCATTTCTTATTATATCTTGATGGTAGAGGATAATTACAACCAGGACAGGTTTTCTTTGTATTGTGTTTTTGTTTAATATTAGATGGTGAGTATATCTCGCAGAGTCCGCAGTATTTGCCACACCTTCCAACCTTATATAGTTCTGTATAGTTATTCATAAGTCGCTCGCTTACGCCCTCCAGCCCCAGAAGTTTCTTCTTTATTGTGATGCTTGCAGAGAATCCACCAATCTTACCACTCTTCTCAATGATACGGTGGCAGGGAACCACAATTGGTAAGGGATTTGCACCTATTGACTGAGCGACTGCCCGACTGCCCTGCGGACTGCCAAGAGACAGTGCAATATATTGATATGGCACAACAAATCCATACGGTATCTCCAGTAGTTTTCTCCAGACGCTCTTCTGATAATCAGTTCCTCTAATATCTAGGAGGAAGTTGAAATTTTTTCTCTTCTTTGCAAAGTATTCAGCAAATTGCTTTACATACTCGGAGGACTGCCTTATGACCTCCTTGAGTTTGTATTCACCCAGGGTTCTTGACAGCCACTCACTTGCGTATTTTCTTCCCGGCAGTTCAAGTGCCAGAAGACCATTATCGGTTGAGTATGCAGTCAGATTTCCAAGGATTGATTTAAACTTTATGAAGTAAATTGTTTCCATCTAAGCTTTTTTACCTATTATTACCTGGTCTTTTAAACCGTCTTCTATTAATTCAACCTCAACCCTTTCATCTCTTGATGTTGGCACCTTACGACCGACGAAATCGGGTTGTATTGGCAGTTCTCTATGCCCCCTGTCAATTAAGACAGCCAAGGCAATAGAATGTGGTCTTCCAAAGTCAATTATCTGGTCAATAGCCGCCCTTACTGTCCTTCCCGTGTATATAACATCGTCAACGAGGACTATCTTTTTGCCACTGATATCAAAGTTAATATCTGTTGAATGTATCTCGGGCATTGTTAGTGTCTCTGACAGGTCATCTCTGTATAGTGTTATATCAATAACACCAAAAGGTATTTCTATCTTCTCTTTTTCTTCAATTATCTCTTTAACCCTTCTTGCAAGATTGGCCCCACCACGATATATACCTATTAGTGCAAGATTATATATTCCACCAGCCCACTCTACTATCTGACTTGATATGCGAATAAGAGACCTTTTTATCTCATCCGCAGTCATTATTACCTTGAATTCATACCTTGATACTACCATCATTCAAAAGATAACATCAATCGTCCCTTAGGGCAAGTATAAGTTCTTCAATATCATCTGGAAGTGGAGCAACAAATCTTACTATCTCCTTTTTTGATGGGTGAGTAAGTTCAATTGTCTGTGAGTGAAGCGCCTGCCTGCCAATAAATTTAGATTGGTGTCCATATAACTTGTCACCAATGATGGGATAACCAATGAATGAGAAGTGAACTCGTATTTGATGAGTTCTACCAGTTATAGGATTAGCCATAATAAGTGTAGAGTTCTTGAATCTCTCAGATACTTTATAATGTGTTATTGCTCTTCTCTTAGAACTGACAAGAACTGCCATTCTCTCTCGGTGAGCAATGTTTCTTCCAATAGGGAGATTTAGCTCACCTTCATCTAATGGTAAATTTCCTTCAACGACTGCGATATATGTTTTTTTAACCTTATGTGATGAGAACTGTTTGATTAATGATGTATATGCAGTTTGGGTTCTTGCAATGACCATAACACCCGATGTCTCTTTGTCAAGTCGGTGGACAATGCCGGGTCTCTGGGGGCTTCCAATATCGTGTTCAATTTGAAACTGTGTGGTGATAATTTCTATCAGTGTTGTAGTGTCTTCACCAGCACCGGGATGAACAGAAATAAATGGTGGCTTATCTACAACAATAATATCATCGTCATAATAGATAATTGGAACTTTTACTTTTGAGTTTCTTTTTCTGCTTACATCATCAATATTAAGTTCAATCACCTCACCAACCTTGAGAATATGGGAAGGTTTGACTTTTTTATTGTCAACTGATACATTTCCTCTTTCAATCAATCCTTTTATTTTTGACCTTGACATATCAGTGTTCTCTTTCATGAAGAGGTCAAGTCGCTTCTCTTGATTTACATCTGTTATGGTTATAATTCTTTTCATTTCATAGAGAGCGAGAATATCTTAATAATTTTTCAACTATAGTTTAAGTTATTTTTATGATAATATGTTTTTAATTAAGATATAGTATTTTATTGCCTAAAAAGTAGAAATTTTATTGAAATTTAAAAAAGAAAAAAAATTAACTATGGTGCTTGACAATAAATAATAAATAGGTTAAATTTATATGTAGGATAGTGGGGGAGAGGAGGGAGAGATATGAAATATTTAAAGGTCGGATTAATAATCTTTTCAATTCCCGGTATTACAATTGCTGGGATGTTAGTTCAAGGTGGTCTTCTTGATATACCTAAGGCGTATGTGTTAGAGAATACTCAGATTCAGATTGGCATTTCTTCTTATCTTATAGTAAATCAACCAGCATCAGATGAGATGTATTCACACACTAAGAATTTGAGAGAGATGGATGCATTTCTAATGGTTGGTCTTCTCAACCGTCTTGAATTTGGTTTTAGGTATTATGACCCACACACATTTGGTGGCTTTATAAAGGCACAAATTTGGAAAGAGAGCGCCGCATACCCATCTATATCAGTTGGACTATCAGACATCTCACCAAAGTCAATGATAAATTCTTATGGTGAAAATGCATGTGATTATTATCATGGTCAGAAGAACTCATTTTTTATAGTTGCATCAAAAGACCTTGAACCAGTTATTAAATTTCCATTAACCGGTCATTTAGGTGTTGGCAGTGGAAGATTTCAGGGTGTATGGAAGCACTCTCTTCATTGGCAGGGAATATTTGGAGGTCTTGAATGGAGTATAAAGCCGTCGTTTCATGTTGTAGCAGAGGTTGATGGAAGGGACTTCAATGCTGGCGTGATATGGGAGACGCCATATCACTTTATGCTTTCAGCGGGTGTAAGTGAGATAGAGCAGTTATGGTGGGGTGGTCCCACTGGTGGATTATACGATGAGTATGACCAACCGAAGTTCAATGTTGCTGTGTCATACACGATAGGTCCGCTTATTGGTGGTGAGGAGAGGGCACGTCTTCAGCGTCTGAAGAACAGAATTGAAAGAGCCCAGGAAAGGTTGAAGCAAGCAAAAGATAGAAGGGAGTCGGTGGAGAGGACTATAAAAGAGATTGAGGATGAATTGATTGAGTAATAGGGGGATGGTCTTGAGGAAGTTTATATTAAATCTTTTTATAATTTTCTCCTTTAGTATAGTTTTCTTTGTGCCATATATCAAAGCACAGGAGAAGACAGGTGAGGAGGAGTCGGCGTGGATTGCTGACTATGCGGAGAAGTTAAGAAGAGAGCGTAAGTTTGAAGAACTTGAAGACCTTGCAGCAAACAGATTTTCTGATGCAAAGCGTTTGTATAATAGAAAGCAGTATTCAGATGCAGGATTAAGGTTCAAAGAGGTTGTATATCTGTTTCCAAACTTCAGCAGGGTTGATGAGGCATGCTATCTTATGGGTGAGTCATTCTATCGTGCTGATGACTATGATGATGCGAGGGAGGCATTCACTCGGCTTGTAAATACATATCCGAACTCAGAGTATCAAAAGAAGGCGCTCTTTCGCCTTGAAACAGTCGCACATAAGCAAGAGAGATATACAGAGGCGATATTCTATCACCAGAAGATACAGATGCTATTTCCAGATGCTGAGTTCATTGACAATGCTAACTACATTGGTGGTATTTGTAGATACTCAATAGGAGAGTTTGATGAGGCAGTTGAGGTTCTTGATAAGATTCCGGCAACAAGCGATTTCTATGGTTTTGCCCAATATACCAAGGCACTATGTTTGATTCAGAGGGATGACCTTCAAGGCGCAATAGAGCAGTTCAAGAAAATACTAACAATAAAGGAGTCAGAGTTCACAACAAGAGCCCTCAAAGACCTTACACGATTGACATTGGGAAGGTTATACTATGAACTCGGCAATTTTGAAGATGCACTTGCTCAATATAAAGATATACCATCGTCTGATAGCGAGAACTACGATGATGCTATGCTTGGAATAGGTTGGGTATATATAAAACAGAATGATTATGAAAAGGCAGTAAAGTATTTCAGGAAGATAGTGAATGAGATGCCCCAGAGCGACCTGGTTGCTGAGGCAAGATTATCTCTGGGTCATTGTTATCTTGGGCTTGATAAGTATAGTGAAGCAATTGATGTATATAAATATATAATGGAACATCATTCCCTAGCAGCAGAACTTGCTGGTGACCCAAGGGTCACTGAGATATTCCAGGGAATATCTGATGAGATGTCTAAGGTAGATACGATGTATTATAATCTTGTGGAACTTGACAAGATTGCTCTTTCCAAGGGTAGAGACGACCTTCATAGAAAGATAACATCAGAAAAAGATGAGGTGAAACGACTGCAGGACTTACTCTCAGGTCTTGAGATGTGGTTTTCTGGAAGGTCAACTACTGGAAGGAACCTGATGCTTGGTGCTGAGTTCGGGATGGCAACTGTTGCATTTGAGAAAGAACAGAATATGGAAGCAGACATTCTGAAATTGAGCCAGGAAGCAGATGTGAAAACAAAGGAATTGTTGGGCAAAGAGCAAGAATATGAGAATATGGCAGAGGAAGAGATAACCTCAGAGAAGGAAAAAGTTATCGGTTGGCATGAAGCATTGACTGGCACTGAGGGTGTAAGCGTTCTTGAAGAGTCCCCAACAAAATATGAACCGGGAAAGACGGATTTTGCAAAAGAAAAGAGAAAGCCAATGGGACTTCCTCCTGAACTGGAGGGCATTACATATAATCAGAAGATAACCCAAGAAATGCCAGTTTTAATAACACCACAGAAGGAGGAAGAAAAACCAGAAGGCGAGACCAAAGAGACAGGTGGTGGAACGACAGAGGGTGGTGGTGAGAAAACAGAAGGAAAATAAAAGAATTTTTTATTATAATTTAAGAATTAATAAGAGATTATTAATCAAATGTTATTTAGTTGGAGAAGTGTTATGAGAAGAAGTATTGCTATATTGAATGTTGTTTTATTGGTATTCTTATTACTATTGCCTTCTTGCAAGACAAAGGAGAATAAGAAAATATCTACGCCCGAAAATATTGAGGCAGTTGAGAAAGGGATAAGGGAATCGTATAAGGTCAAGGTTGATAAAGTAAAAGAGGAGATAGATAAGGTTCAAAAAGAGAGAGAGAGCAAAGTGGGACCAATTATTAGTGAAATGGATAAGGAAAGGAACCTTGCTATCAATGGCTACGAAGAGTTTATATCAAAATACCCAGATAGCGCATATACACCTGACATTCTGGTAAGATTAGGTGAGGCATATTATGAAAGGTCAGAGGAAGAGGATATCTCTGCTATTGAGGAATATCAGAAGTCCCTTGAAAAGGCAGACCCTAATATGAGTGAGTTTAAGGAGGAGCCAAAGCCACACTATGAGAATACTATAAAATCGTATCAGCAGATTGTTATAAACTACCCTAACTTTGAATACATAGATACTGCATATTATGGTCTTGGTTACTGTTTGATTGCTCAGGAAGAGTATGATGAAGCGGCAGAGACGCTTTCAACTCTTATCAAGAAATATCCCCAGAGTAAATATGTTCCTGAGTGTTATTTGAGGGTTGGTGATTACTGGTTTGATAAGTTTGAATTTGATAAAGCAATAGATTTCTATATGAAGGTTGACCCAAACAGCCCATTCTATGATAAAAGTTTATATAAGATAGGTTGGTGCTATTTCAACAAAGCGAGTGAGTTTGCCCAGGAGAACTATTTTAAGGCAGTAGATTCATTCTGCAAGTTGCTTGATTACTATAAAGAACATGAGGCAAATACTTCACTTGCTCAGGAGGCAAGGGAGTTCTCGTCTATCTGTTTTGCTGAACTTGGTGATTATACAGGAACGGGAGGTCTTTCAGTTGCATTAGATTACTTTAATCAGAACCCTAAGGACTACTCAAGCGATATTCTTCATGAACTTGGTAATACTTATTTGTATAAACAAGATAAGGTTCCAAAGGCTATAGAGGTATATGAAGCGGTCTTGCAGAGGGACCCGACATATCATAAGGCAGCATCAGTTCTTAACTCGGTTGTAGAAGCATATGAGAGGGCAAACTTACCAGAGGATGCTGATAGAGCAAGGCAGTTAATAGTTGATAACTATGGTCCAGGAAGTCCCTGGTATGAGAACCTGAAAGACCCAGAGGATAAATATACAGCAATTGAGATGAGGGAACAGAACCTTTATAATGTAACACTGTTCGCACATGCAAAAGCACAGCAATCAAATAACATTGAAGATTATGTTGTTGCTATTAATAGATATAGAACATATCTCTATGAATTCCCCGGTAATCCTAAGGCATATCAACTGAATTATTACCTTGCTGAGGCGCTCTTCGCCGTAGGTGATTTCTGGAATGCTGGAATAGAATATGAGAGGGTCTTTCTTGAATATAGGGACTCAAGGTATGGTGCTGATGACCCCGAGAAGATGGGATTTAGCAGGTCAGATGCTGCATATAACAGTGTTGTCGCTTATTCAAATGTTTTTGATTATGAAAAGAAGAGTATGAAGCCACCAGAACTAAAGAAATTAACACCAGAGATTACTCCTGGAGGAACTGGTGAGGGAACAGGAGAAACCCCCGAAGGTTTGGAAACTTCCCCTGAGAGTATAACCGGTGGTGGTGGGTCGGGTGGCTCTGGGGTGCAGTAGAGGATAGGTATGAAAAAGATTTGGATATTAGCATTATTTACTTTACTCTCAGTTCTGCTCATCGTTTATTGTGGTAAGGGAGAGAAGACGGGAACGAAGACGAGTGATATTACCAAAGAGAAAGTTGAAAAGACAGGGAAGAATGAGTTGGGAGAACTTACAAAAGAGGAGACAGAGGGTTATATTCTTCCTGAACTAACACCTACTGCGAAGGTTCTCGTTAGAGCGTGTGATAACTTTGAGAAAGAATACTCAGAAGATAAGAGGATGCCTAATGTTCTGTCAAAGGAAGGCGAGACATATTTCTTCTTCAAGCATTATGACCCTGCTATAGTTGCCTATATGGAGATATATAATAAATATCCAGATAGTGAACAGTATGTAGTTGCCTGTCAGAATATTGCAAAGATTTATTTTGAGAGGGGTGAATATGGGGAGTCAGAGAAGTGGTATGCACTGACAAAAGAGGCGGCAACAAAGTTTAATAAGACAGACCTTGTTTCAGAAATGGATAAAATGGAAAAAGCAGCTACATACAAGAAGGCAGAGAGTTTAGTTTCAAAAGAGGATGTGGCATTAGTAGAGAAGTCAACTACGACTCCTGAGGGGGAAGGGACTGCGCCAGAGGGGGAAGGAGGGGTTCCTACAAAGAAGGAGATTCCACCAGATGTCAAGGCGAAGTTTATAAGTCAGGCAGAGGAATTCTTGGCTCTTGCAGATAAGAGTAAAGGTGAAGATATAGGTAAGAAATCACTTGGCGATGCTGCCAATTCTTATGAAAAGGTAGAAGAATGGGAAAAGGCAGCAGAGGTTTATATCAAGTTTGCAACTGAATATCCAGAAGATGAGAAGACGATGAAAGCATGGTTTACCGCGGGTGAGAGGTATGAGCAAGCAGAAAATTGGAACAAGGCAGCCGATACATTCTATAAGATTTTTGAAATGTATCCCTATGAAAAATTTCCCGACACTGATGATGGCAATATAAAGAAGGCACTTGTAATTGAAGCGCTTTATAGGGCAGGCACAAACTATGAAAAACTTGAGAACTGGAATATGGTAATTGAATGCTATTCAAAATATGGAAATACACCCTCAACGGATGCAGAGAAATTAGTCAAGTCAGCATATAAGGTTGCTGAGTCCTATGAAAAAATAGGTAAACATTCCGATGCGATTGAAGCATATAAAAAGGTTGTGGGTGTTTATACCTATGCCTCTGACCATGGTTTTGATGTTTCTAAGGTTGCAGATATGCCAGCAAAGAGTTTACTCGCCATATCACAAGAACTCTTTAATGATTACGATGCTATTGATTTCAGGTTGCCTGAAAAGTCAATGCAGGCAAGTTTTAATAAGAAACTTGAACTCGCTCAAAAATTGAATGCGTATTATGAAAGTATGGAGAAATATAATATCCCAGAGTTTAATACAGCAGCACTATTTATGATGGGAAGGGTCTATGAAGAATTTGCCGATACCTGGCGAAACTCTGAAAGACCTAACTTACCGAACTTTTCGCAGGAAGCACAATATGTTGCTATCCTTCTTGAGAATACAACCCCATTCCTTGAGAAGACAGTGAATTATTTTGACCAGGTAATAAGTTATGCAAATAGTAATAGTGTGGAGAATGAATGGGTAGATAAAGCAAAGGATAAATTGCTTGAGAATATATTTAAGTGGGCACAGATAAGTGAGGAATGCTCACAGTCATACGAGAAGGCAATAAATCCACCTGGAATGTCACCCGAGGAGATAGTAGATTATCAGGGTAAATTAGGTGACTATCTAAACCAGTTCTTTGATAAGAAAGACCAGTATGACAATATGGCTGAGACATTATATAAGAAGGTTGGGGATGTTGCTCAGGCTTATGGAATTAGCAATGAGTGGGTTGACAAAGCAAAAGAAAAACTTATTGCACTCCGTCCTGCTATGTATGCATCTGGTGAGGACTTCTCTGGTATGAATATTGTCTCGGACTTCGGTTGGAAGGTATCAACATCTTCAACATCTACATGGAATCAGCAACCGAAAGACCCATTTAACTGGGAATGTGATTCGTGGGATACTGTCTCAAAAGGTGTTATATTAGAGAAAAACAAGTTTAAGATAACGGGTTTTAGAAACCTTCCTGAGGCAGAGTTTATATGGGCGAAGTCGGCGGGAACACCAGACACTCTGCCACCTTCACCAATATATATTGTGAGAAAACTCACACTTCACAAGAAGCCAAAGACACACATTGTTTATATATCAGCGATGGAATCATATACATTATATGTTAATGGAACTGTTGTAGGTTCAGACACAAAGAGCAGTGGTTGGAAGATTGCTGAGAATTATGATATTACACCATATCTCATTATTGGTGATAATATTATTGGTGTTGAGGCATCTTCTACAAGTAAAGATGAATATTGGGTGAAGATTGAAATAATTGAAGAGGGGGCAACCACTACATTTAAGTCACCCGAACCAGCACCAGAAGAAATAACACCTCCTCCAAAAGAGGAAACAACCCCTCCAAAAGAAACTACACCCGGTATGGAAGAAGGGGGAGGAACAACTGAGGCACCGCCGCCTGAAGGAGAGGAGACAAAGCCCCCTGAGTAGAGATTATAGATGATTTTAATCTTAATGATAAAGGAGGTTTTATAATATATAATTTGTTTATTATTAAAGGTGGAATATGAAAAAAATAATATATATATTAATGCTTATTAATTTCCTTCTTTCTGTTTCTGTTTTGGCACAAGAAGGAACAGGTGAAACAAAGACAGAGGAAGCCCCTGTGGTGAAGAAAGAGGGTGGAGTAATTGAATTTGAGGCGATGGAGATTATTGGTAGAATTGACAGACCAGTAAGTTTGGTTATTGAGCGCACAAACCCGACCTTTGATAAGATAAACTTTGAGAGGTCATTCATTGATGATATACTCAGACCTATTGACAAAGAGGAGTTTGAGAAACAGGTGAGGGAGTCAAAATTTGACGCAGTTGCAAATCCAATAAGATGGACGACTATGACGACCTGTATTACCACTGGTGCTACTGCTGGATATATGTTTGCTAACCATGAAAATAGCAGAGGTAAGGCGCTGATAATAACATCAGGAATTTCTGGAGTTGCCACACTTATTTTATATTTAATTTCTGATTAGGCATTATTTTATTCAGAAGGAGGTTGTTTTGAAGGACTTAAGAGACCTTGTAGGTGAGTCAAGACAAAAGTTTATAGATTGGTGTGCAGAGCATATACCTGGTTATTCTGGCTATAAAGAGAAAGAGACACGAAGAGAGGCAGATAAACTTCTTCGTGAATACATAGCAGAGAATATCAGGACAAGGAGGGGTGAGATTACAAATTTTAAGGAACGGCTCCTTGTAGAAAAAAAACTTAATGAACTTACATCTGTTGAGAAGTTATCAAGTATGCTTGAAATTCTTGAAGATAAGATAAGATATGCAACTTATGGCTATAGGGGACTATTTGATGATATTAGAATTGACGAGAAGAAATTGGACAAGATATATGAACATGATGCAACTCTGCTCCAGATGGTAATTGATATGATAGCAGATATTAATGACTTAAAGAAAGCATACGATACAAATGGAGATAGATTCCTTGATGCATTAAACAATCTTGAGAAGGTTTTACAGAAACTTGATGGCGAGATAGAGAAGAGAAAAGGTTTAATATTGGAGGGATAAATCTTGGGAAGAATTATTGATGTATTAGAATGGCATGAAGACCTTGGAGACGAGATGGTTGTCAGATTTCCTGCTGGTGATTCAGATATTAAACTCGGGTCACAGTTGATTGTTCGTGAAAACCAGACAGCGGTATTTTTCAGAGATGGAAAATCATACGATGTTTTGGGTCCTGGAAGACATACACTTACAACTGGTAATATTCCACTTCTCACTGGCATATTAAAGATATTCACGGGTGAGACACCATTCAAGGCAGAGGTCTATTTTGTAAATATGAAAATCTTTAGGGATATGAAGTGGGGAACTTCAAATCCTGTTCTTTTCAGAGATAAGGACTTGGGAATGATTCGTCTGAGGTCTTATGGGACTTATACAATGAAGATTGTTGACCCACAACTTTTTGTGAATATGGTAGTTGGTTCTGAGCAACTTTTCACAACCGAGAAGATAGCAGAATTCTTCAAGGGCATAATTGTCTCACGCTTCACTGACCTTCTTGGCGAGACGATGGAAACTGTCCTTGACCTTACGAGGATATACGATGAATTATCTGCGTCAATGAAGACAAAGATTGTAATGGACTTTAAGAAATATGGTATTGAGGTTAGGGATTTCTACATAAATGCCATAACACCGCCACCAGAGGTTGAGGCATACATTGATGAGAGGACGGGCATGGGTGCTGTTGGCGATATGAACAGATACTTGCAGTTTAAGGCGGCAAAGTCAATGGAGAAGGCAGCGGAGACGGGCGGAGAAGCAGGCGCAGGTGTTGGTCTGGGTGCCGGTCTTGGTATGGGAATGATGATGCCACAGATGATAAAAGAAGCGATGAGTGCTCAGACGATTGCTTGTCCCAAGTGCAAAGCGAATATACCAAAAGAGAGCAAGTTCTGCCCATTCTGTGGTGTTGACCTGACAAAGGAGAATGTTCAGGGTGTGGAATGTCCGAAGTGTGGTGAGGTAAGTCCTCCAGGTTCTACATTCTGTCCACACTGTGGTGAGAAGATTAAGGAGACGATAATATGCCCAAAATGCGGTCAGGAGATTAAACCAGATGTTAATTTCTGCCCAAAGTGTGGTGCTAAACTGAAATAAAAATAATTGCTTATTCTTTTAATATTGAAGAGGTGAAATCATTCTTTCACCTCTTTTTTCTTTCTCAAAACTGGCATTAGAAATATTATTGTCGTAACTATTGCCATAACTATAATAATACCTATAATAATGATTTTTCTTCTGTCAAATCTACTCTCTTTTATCTCCTTTTCAGTTGTTATCTCCTCCATTATTAATTGCATTGATTTGTATGCGGCTAACCGAACATTCGGGTCTTCGTCGTGTCTATATACATCCTCAAGAATATTATATGAGACCTGCGTTGGTATTCTTCCCAGAGCAAGTGCTGCCTCCTGCCTTATCTTGCTATCCGAATCCCTCCTCAGACGGGTTGCTATTTGGTCTATGGCGCTCTCTTTGTATTCGGCGACTTTGTCCCAATCTCTCAGTGCTATATAGTATTCTATGGCTGTATAGTTTGTTGCTGGCTTCCAACCTATCTGTGTCAATAATTCTGCTGAATGCTTCCTTACCTCGGGGTCAATATCAAATAGCATATCTACTATTTTTGACTTTGACTTCTCTGTTCCAAGAGCGAGGAAACCATCGCATGCTTTTAGTCGCACCTTTGGGTCAGGGTCTTTGGACATATTCCATATTTTTTCGTAATCGCCATTCTTTACTGCCTCTTCTATAACTTTATCAATATCGGAGACCTTGTTGGGGGTCTCTGCGCTAAAAGAGTGATTGGATGTTATTGATAAGATTACCAATATTAAGATGGTTGGTAAAATGAATTTCACGATACCTAATACCCCTCAAGTGCTTTAAGTGCCCTTTTCGTTCCTATCTTCGTCAATGCGTTGAATGCCTCTTCCCTGACATCGCTATCATCATCATTCAAGAGTTTTGAGAGTTCATTTATTGCTGATGTTACCTTCTTTTCACCAAGGGCGAGTGCTGCTCCTTTTCTTACAGGAGGATGAGAATTTTTCAGTGCCATTATCAGATATGCATTCGCCTCTTTGTGTGTCATCTTTCGTAGTGCTTCAACCGCATGCCTCCTTACTGAGACCTCCCGGTCATCCAAAAGTTTCGCTATATCAACTATGACCTCACTTAGTCGTGTTTCGCCAAGTGTCCAGCACGCAAACTCTCTAATAGTTGGGCTATCTGATTTAAGTAATCTAAGTATTGGCTTTATCGTGTCCATATTTTTGAGCATTCCAAGCGCCTTCGCTGCCGGCTCCCATATATGTCCAAGAGCGTTCAAAAGCGCTGGGGCAACCCTTGCATCACCTATCTTGCCAAGAGCATAGGCACTGGCACGCCCTACAATATCAGAAGAATCGTATAAGAGTTCGGTAAGGAGCAGTATTGCGTCCTTTGACTTTAATTCACCGAGTGCCCAAGCGGAGAAGGCCCTCACCTGCTTTCTTCTATCTCCAAGCATCTCTATAAGATACTCCTCTGATTCCTCTCCTATATCTACAAGCGCTCTTGACACCTCTTTTGGTATTGTGCCAAAGGCATCTATTAGAGATTGTATTGCGATAGGGTCGCCTATCTTTCCAAGCGCCTTTGCCGCTTCTGCACGAACTTTGTTTGATGTATCTTTAAGAGCAATTGTGAGAGGCATTACAGCGTTCTTATCACATATCTTCCCAAGTGTCCTAACAGCAAGGTATCTCTCCTTTTCTGAACCCTTTTCTATCAGTTCAATAAGTTGCAACTGGGCTGGTCTTCCAATATCACCAAGGGCATCGCTTGCTATAATATTTACACTTTTTCTTTCATGCTTGAATAATTCAAGCAGTGCAGGTATGGCTCTTGGGTCACCAATCTTTCCAAGCGCCCTTGCTGACTCAATTACTACCGGTGTGGATACATCTTTAAGTCGCTCTATTAGAACTGGCACTGCTGTCTTATCACAAATCTCACCAAGCAATCTTGCTGCTGTCTGGCGGTTCAATCTTCTTCTGTCATTTAGTGATTCAACAATTGACTCTAAATCACCCCTTTCTTTACATCTTTCCAAATCTTCAATTGAATAGAAACTCCTCTTCATATAAATCACCATCCATAATAGGCATTATTTTTCAAGTGCCTCAAGGGATTCGGGTGTTCCTATCTTCTTAAGGGCTTCAAACACCGCAGATAGAACATCCTCTTCTTTGTCAAATCTTGCCTTCTTTAAGGGCTTTACACATGCCGGCGTGCCTATTTCGCCAAGTGCTTTAACTGCCTCTAACCTAACCATATAGTCATTATCTTTGATTGCTTTTTCAAGAACCCCTATTCCCTCATCACTCCTTAACATCCCCAGAGCAATACAAATAGACCTTTTTACTACCTCATCCTTCTCACTTTTCCACATTGAGGTAATTATATCAAAAACATCACTTCCATCAAGAAAGCCAAGTGCTAATGCAACATTAGACCTAACTGATGATGCTCTGTCTGTAGAGAGGTCTGCTATTCTATTCTTTAAGTCATAAGCATTTAATTTGCCTAAAGATAGCACCGCATTGGCTCTAACATCATTATCTTCGGCAGATAGATATGGTGATATCTTTTCAATTGCAGGTTTATAATTGTCGTCTCCTAATATTTTTATAACAGCAGATACAATCTTCATATTATCTGATGTAAGAGCGTCAATGAGATATGGGACAGAATCTTCACCTTTTGTAGTAATAGAATATATCGCCTCATCCCTCACCTGTGACCAGTTATCCCCCAAGAGTGTAATTAATGGTGGTATGGTTTCATTACTTGGAATTCTTCCGAATATCCTTGCCAGTGACTGCCTTAGATTTACATCGGGGTCATTTATATAGTAGGTCAGGAATTCTAATGCAGGTGAACCAATAGTAATGAGTGCCTCCTCTGCTGCTGACCTCTGTGTCGGTTCAGGTTCTTTGAGGAGATTTATTAATGTTGGTATTGAATCTTTCTTTCCAAGTTTCGCAAGTCCTGCAATAGCGAGAACTCTCACCTCTGAGTCAGAATTCTGACTCATAAATTCAAAGGTTTCTAGTGAATTTGGAGATGATATCTGAATTAGCGCTCTCAGTGCCTCCTCCCTTACCCAGGGTTTTTCATCCTCACATTTCTCTGTTAAATATGGTATTGCCTTCTCACCAAATTTCGCAAGAGCATTAGATGCCTCTCTTCTTATCCACTTGTCACTAGATGATAGAAGTTCTGTTAATGGTTCAATCGCTTTGGGATTGCCAATCTTGGCAAGTGATGCTATTGCTAATTTCTTTACTGTGAAATCAGGGTCTTTTAGGGCGTCAATCAGAATGAATACTGTCTCATCTGATTTATAATCTCCTAATTTCAGGGTTGCTTCACGCCTGTCATTAATTCCACCAAGTTTCAACATAAGAATATAATCGTCTTCTGTGAGATTAGATTGGGCGCTAACAATTCCAATTAATATTGTAATTAAAAATAATGATATTATTTTATATCTACATATAATACCACACATATTTCATACACCTATAGATAATCTCTGAATTATTGGAATAAGAAAATAGATAATAAATCCTACTGTCACAACATACATAAGAGGGTGAACCTCACTAAATTTACCTCTGAATATCTTAATTAATGTGAAGGTGATGAAGCCAGCACCGATACCATTAGTAATAGAATATGTGAGGGGCATAAGGAGTATTGTAATAAATGCGGGTAGTGCTATCTCAAGGTCATCAAATGGGATATTTCTGATAAGCCCTACCATTAAGAAGCCAACAATAATAAGGGCGGGTGCTGTTGCGTGTGAAGGAATAACCGCAGCGAGAGGATTTAAGAATATGAATAGTAAGAAGAGAATGCCGACGATAATGGTGGTGAGCCCGGTTCTTCCACCTGTTGAAACACCAGCGGCACTCTCAATATATGAAGTGACCGATGACGCACCTGTTGCACCACCTACTATTGGTCCTAAACTGTCTATAAATAAAACAGACCTTAGTTTGGGAATATGCCCCTTTTCGTCCATAAAGCCCGCTTGGGCACCAATGCCTACAACAGTTCCCATAGTATCAAAGAAGTCAGAGAGCATTACGCTGAAGATTGTAAGGCAGGCACCAAGAATGCCCATCATAGAAAATACAGAGAAATCAAAATAACCGAATGTTGAGAAGTCAGGCATGCTGAGCACCTTTTCTGGTAAGACAGCGCTTCCTACAATAAAACCAATTTTACTTGTGCCATCAGGATTGAATCCTGCAATATAATTGCCAGAGATAGCAATTATTGCTGATATTATTATTCCAATTAGAATAGCACCTTTGACTTTTCTTGCCATAAGTATTGAAGTTATTATAAAGCCAATTACAACCACGAGAACTGGGAATGTTGTAAGGTTTCCAATAATGACGATTGTATCAGGGTTTGATTTTATTAATCCACCAGATTGAAGTCCGATGAAAGCGATAAGGAAGCCAATACCAACGCCAATCGCATGTTTCATTGGCAAGGGGATTGCTCTCATAATTGACTCTCTTAGACGAGTAAGAACGAGTATTGATATGACAACACCCTCAAGGACAATAACACCAAACGCTGGTTTGAAACTGCCCATAGGCACTGCAAGTTGATATGCTACAAAAGCATTTATACCCATACCGCTTGCAAGAGCGAGAGGGTAGTTTGTGAATGCCCCCATAAGAATTGTTATTATGCCTGATGCGAGGCATGTTGCGGTTGCTGTTGCAGTAATTGGAAGGGCAATGTTGGCAAACTTTGGGTCACCGAATAGATTAAGAAACTGTGGATTTACAAAAATGATGTAAGCCATTGTTATGAATGTAGTTATGCCCGCAATTACCTCTGTTCTAATATTTGTGTTGTTCTCTTTTAAGTGAAATAATCTTTCTAACAGATTATACACCTCCTTTTAAAATATAGCATTTAATATATCAATCTGTAATGTTTTTTTCAAGTGTGTTTACAAAATATAAATAAAAGTGAGTTGTTTAATATGCATTTTAATCTAAACCTTGAATTATATTAAGTGCTTGTAGATATGGATATTAAATTGCTAAATTGCATTATTGTATTGTTTGATGATATTGTAGATGAAAATTATCACTTGTATAATGAGTTTAATATGTTAGAATTCAAAATCATATTCTAAGTTAGGAGGCATTATTAACTTGTTATGAAGGATAATAAGGAAAAGAACATTCCTGAGAAGAAAGATAAAGAAGAAGAGAGCTTTGGAAAGTTAATTGAGGGCTACGATAAGTTTGTAAAGAGAGTAAAAGAAGGTCAAATTATTAAGGGTAATATTGTTGCAATAGCAGGGGATGAGGTTCTCATTGATGTTGGTTGTAAGTCAGAGGGAGTAATTCCGCTAAAGGAGTTTCCATTTCCAGCATCACTTATGGTTGGTCAGACAGTAGAGGTTCTGCTTGAGAAAATTGAAGACCAGGATGGGAATATTGTCATCTCAAAAGAGAAGGCAGATTTTATGTTAAAGTGGGACGAGGTTAGAAGGGCTTATGAATCAAATACAACTGTGGAAGGGAAGGTATTAGGTTATATTAAAGGTGGGTTAGTTATAGACATAGGGGTAAAGGCATTTTTGCCTGCTTCACAGATAGACCTTCAACCAGTTCAAAATATAAATGACTTGATTGGTAAGACATTCAATTTTAAGGTAGTAAAGTTGAATAGAAAGCGGAGGAATATTGTTCTATCTCGAAAGGCAGCCATAATTGAAGAGAGGGAGGTGAAGAGGCAAGAACTTATAGAGACGCTCTCTGAGGGTCAGGTTGTAAATGGTGTAGTTAAGAATATAACTGATTTTGGTGCCTTTATTGATATTGGCGGTATTGATGGTCTTATTCATATTACGGACCTCTCGTGGGGTAGAATAAATCATCCATCTGAGGTTGTGTCAATAGGCGATGAGATAAAGGTGAAGGTTCTATCTTTTGATAAAGATAAGGTTAGAGTATCTCTTGGTCTTAAGCAGATGGAACCACATCCCTGGGCAAACATTGATGAAAGATATAAGGTTGGCGATGTGGTCAAGGGAAAGATTGTAAGCGTCTTAGATTATGGTGCATTCTTGGAGATAGAGAAGGGCGTAGAGGGCTTGATTCATATATCGGAGATATCCTGGACCCACAGGATTAAGCATCCATCAGAGGTATTCAAGTTGGGTGATGAGGTTGAGACAATGATATTATCAATAGATAAAGACAATGAGAGAATCTCACTTGGGATAAGGCAACTAACACCTAATCCATGGAATACACTTGAAGAGAGATTTCCTGTTGGTAAGAAGTTTAAGGGGAAGATAAAGTCAATAACTGACTTTGGTCTTTTTGTTGAGGTAGAGGAAGGTATAGATGGTCTTGTTCATATATCAGATATCTTCTGGGGTGGAAGACCTGAAAGTCCGCAGGAGACATTCAAGGTTGGACAGGTTGTAGATGTAGTTGTATTATCTATTGATAAAGCAAATCAGCGTGTTTCGCTTGGTATGAAACAACTGACAGAAGATGCATGGTCTAATGTTGAACAGATATATAAGATTGGAGATAATGTTGAGGGTGAGATAGTAAAGGTAGCAAACTTTGGAGCAATTGTCCGCCTTCCAGAGGGGATTGAGGGTCTTTTACACATATCTGAGGTAGATGAGAAGCACATAGATGATATTCATAAGGTTCTAAAGGTTGGAGAGAAGCGGAAGATGAAGATAATATCAATATCTCCAAAAGATAGAAGAATGGGGCTTAGCATTAGGGAATATAAACGAACACTCAGAACAAAGAAAAGTGGAAATAAACAAAGTTGAAGACAAGAGATATTCTAAAAATAGTTTCTAAACTTTCTTAACTGATAAATATTATTTTGTTAGAATATAGAAGTGCCGAAGTGGTGGAATTGGTAGACGCGCTGGATTCAGGGTCCAGTGAGAGTTTGTTCTCGTGCGGGTTCAAATCCCGCCTTCGGCATTTTTTATTTATTTTATAGTTTATTTTATATTAAAATCACTTCTGTGATGTCTTATGATTAAAAGAAGTATATATACATTTATTATTTTATTAATGAGTTCTGCAGTTCTCTATGCTCAGGTTGAGTTTCAACCTTCTTACGAAGACCTAATCTATGATGCTGAAGATGCTTACCATAGTGGTGATTACGGAAAAGCAGTAGAACTTCTTACAAAGGCACTTCAGATTCAACCTGGTTCTCAGTCAGCATGGGAACTTCTTGGTGATTCTTATGTGGGTCAGGACAGTTTAACGATGGCAAGTGATGCTTATAAGAATGCAATGAAGAAGGGCAAGATTGCACTTGAACTCTATAAGAAGTATGCTGATGTTATCTCAAAGATAGGGACTGATAAAGATAAAGAACTCGCATATAAAGAATGGGTTAAGGCATATCCTCAGGAGGTTGAACCGCATTTGGCACTCCTTGAGATATATAGAGCAAATAGTGATAAAGCAGGTATTCAAATTGAATTAGAAGCACTTTTAGGAGCTGGTGTTGAAAATTATGACTACTATATTGAACTTGCAAAGATATATGAAAGCAGAAGGGATATTGACAAGGCGATAAATGAATATAAGTTAGCCATAGACCTTGACCCGAAGCGTCTTGATGCCCATCTCAGATTGGGAGATATTCTGTGGGGCGCTGGAAATCTCAAGGAAGCACTTTATGAGTTTGAGGACATTGTAAGATATTACCCCGAAATCTCTTATGGTCACTATGGTCTTGGAATTATTGCTTATGAGACAGAAGATTATAGAACTTCGTTATCAGAACTTGAAATAGTTCTTGATAAATCAAAAGAAGATAAGTATAAAGAGGAACTTGGTGATAAATATTTCAAAGCATTCACAATAGTTGCAGAAATTTATAATAAGATGAGAATGTATGAGGATGTTGTTGGCATATCTGAAAGGGCTAAGAGTTTAGATTACAAAAATGACCGACTCTGTTATTTAGCAGGTGATTCACTATTAAATTTAGGAGAGAAGAGAAGGGCAGAGGAATTATTAAAAGAGGCAATATCATTAAATCCGAAGAACTCTGATTCGTTCTATGACCTTGGAAGAATATATTTTGAAGATGGCGATTTTTCATCCTCAGCAAGTTCTCTTGAGTCAGCAGTGAGATTTAATGATAAAATGTATGATGCATATCTACTGCTTGGTTATTCGTATATAAAACTCAAGAATGACGACTTGGCATACAGCAGTTTTAAGAAGGCAGAGATTTTAAGTGGAGGAACATTTGAGCCACAGTTTGAGATTGGAAAAATACTTGTCTCGTGGGAGAGATATAAAGATGCACTTGTCTATCTTGATAAAGCAAAGCAGATTGACCCAAAGAATGCCGATGTCTTTTTCTATACTGGAAAGTCGTATCAGGGTATAAATGACCTTGACAGAGCAATTGAGAACTACGAACAGGCGACATTCATAGATAGAAATCATTACCTTGCTTATGCTTCACTTGGTGATGTATATACAAAGAAGGGAGAAATTGAGAGCGCCCTTGTCTCATACGAGCAGTCATTCAAGATTAAGGATGACTATGTTCCAGCATACATTGGTTTTGCTAAAGCGAATGAGAACCTACAGTATTTTGATGTAGCGACAGATGCCTTTGGTAAAGCCCTTGATTTTGAAAACGATAATATTACTGCTTTGATAGGCAAAGGAAGGTGTGAATATAAAGGTAGCAAACTTGATGAGGCAGAGAAAGACCTAAAAAGGGCTATTGATGTAAATCAGAATCTCTCAGAACCACACTTCTACCTGGGCAGGGTTTATGAGGGCAAGGAAGAATTTAATGACGCAGCCCAGGAATATCATAAAGCGGGGCTTCTTGACCCGAATAATTTTGACGCTTTCTATAGAGAGGGCTTTCTTTTGCTGCGATTGAAAAAAGACAAGGAAGCAGTTCTTCCTCTTGAGACAGCAACAAAACTCAAGCCAGAATCTGTAGATGCCAACCTTCTTCTCGCAGTTGCTTATGAAAATGTAGATATGATTGACAACGCATTGAAGGTCTATAAGAAACTTGCTGTGCTTGAACCTAACAATAAGGAACATTACAAGAATATTGGACAACTTGAACGACTGAGAAATGGGTATGATAACGCCATCACTGCTTTTAAGAAGGTCTTAGAACTTGATAGCAATGATGCGGGTGCTTATGAGATGCTTGGCGACCTTTATAGAATAAAGGGTTATCAGGCTAAGGATTGGGGTCAATATAAGGATGAATTGAAGTGGCTTGATATGGCAGTTGAGACATATCAGCAATTTTTAACTATTAAACCGACCGCAGAAACAGCGCCTTATATTCAACAGTTCATTGATGGTTATAGAAAGTATAAAACTCTATCAGAGGAAGAACGAAAGATAACAAAGTTCTATCTTACTTGGTAGAGTAAGGTAATTGTTAGGTTCTTTATGTAATTTCCATGGGAGGTTTATAAGATGAGAAATTTATGGTTTTGGATAATTATTGGTCTTCTTGGTGTATTGGTAATCTTGGCTATAGTGATGTTAAATGTGGTGACAGAAAGACCTGAATTTGTATTCATAAGAGGCAACTATATTGGAGTAGTAAAGATAGAGGGACCTATATATGATTCTGAGAAGATAGTCAAACAAATTAAACTCTATAGAGAGAATAGGGCAGTCCGTGGAATTGTTATTAGAATAGATAGCCCTGGCGGTGCCGTCTCGCCAACACAGGAGATTGTCTATGAAATAGAGAAGACCAAAAAAGAGCGGAAGATACCTATATATTGCTCAATGGGTAGTGTCTGCGCCTCTGGTGGTTATTATATTGCATCTGCCTGTGATAAGATTTATGCGAATGCCGGAACCCTTACTGGTAGTATAGGTGTGATAATATCACTTGCAGACCTCAGTTCCCTTATTACAAAATTAGGTATTAAGATGAATGTAATAAAGAGCGGTGAATTTAAGGACACTGGTTCAATGTTCAGAGAGATGACCGATGAGGAGCGTGCTCTTCTTGAGGGGCTCGTAAATGACATATATGACCAGTTTGTGGAAGCGGTCGTCAGTGGAAGAAAGACTGTCTTAGAAAAGAAGGCGAATGACTCGGCGGATAAGGGAGTCCGCGATTATGTTCTAAAATTTGCGGACGGTAGGGTATTTTCAGGAAGGCAAGCGAAGGAGTATGGCTTTGTTGATGAACTTGGCACGCTTGGTGAGTGCATAGATGCCTGTGCCACCAAAGCAGGAATTGAGGGAAAGCCAAGAGTTATAATGCCAAGAAAGCCGAGAAGTGTTTTTGATGTATTGTTTGGGGAGGATACAATTACAAACATTAAGGAGAGACTAAGAGAGTCCCCTTCCCTTGAATATATATTCAGGGTATTTTAGACAAAGAAGATCAACCTTCTTTATCAGTTTCCTCTTTTTCTTCTTTTAGTGGTGAGAATTTTTTATTGAATAGAAGTGTAAGGCGAGATTTTCTTCTTGATGCCTGGTTTTTGTGAATTACACCCTTTCTTCTGGCTATGTCTATTTCAGAGTAGGCGACGCGAAGGGCGTTTTCAGCACTTTCAACATCACCTGTTTCTATTGCTAATCTCACTTTCTTAATATATGTGCGCATCCTGCTTCTTACTGCCTGATTACGAATGCGCTTCTTCTCTGACTGTATAAAACTCTTCTTTGATGTTCTCAGTTTTGGCATTCTATATACTCCTCCATTCTCAAAGTCCTATTTATAACAGTAAATAAATATCTTGTCAAGTAAGTATTGACGCTTTTTATCTTTTCAGTCCCACTTCCCTTCTATTTTAAATTTCAATTTATATTCACCACAACTTGGACATAACTTAAATTCACCATCACAGGGGTTTTCAATCAAAGTAAGCATATACATTTCTTTTGATAGATCTTCTATATTAAGTTCCCCAATGTTTGACCCATAAGGCATCTTATCTGTCACAATCATTTCAGGTGGTTCCCACTTCAATAAAAATTCACTATACTCTTTACTGTTATTTATTATGAAATCTGCTTTATCATATGCATCTTTAAATATTATTTTCATTCCAAGTTCATTTATAATAATTTTTATTAGGTCAAATTCCACAGTAAATACCTTTTTCAATTCAGAAGATGCATATATATAGTAGAGAAGAGCAGGTATCTTTCCACCCCCAATAAACAAAGTATCTGTATTATATCCACAGTTTTCACATTCCCCTGTAACAATGCTTCCTGCAAAAACAAAAAGTGGTAATGTAGTAAGTATTATTACAGAATATTTACATAACATATATAAATCTTTCCTTTCATAAAAAGATTTCCTGGAAACATCATAATTTTCTGAAGTTTGGGCTATTATCTTTCATATATACCTCTATCTCATCACCTCTGAACTGATGGACTGAAGTTATCCTCAACCATCATATTCTTAACCTATGATAGTTATCTTAAAGTATTACAATTTTCATATTAGTATATAAAATAGTCAAATATTATGTCAATGCGATATGAATTTTTAGTGTGTTATTATAATTTGCACAATTTGATTAATCAACCCATACTCTTATTTCTTGACAGTGATTTCTTTTACCAATATAATCTCTTAATACTAATGGAGGGAAAATGATGAGATATCTTATCCTTTTCATATTATTAATAAGTATATCTTTGGCGGTTTTTGCCGGTGAGAAGTATGTTCCTTATGGTGAGGAGAGGGTGATAAACTCACCGACTGCATGGACAAAGGGCAGAGGTGAGTATGAGATATACCTGAGATTTCTGCCATTTATAATTGGCGGTGAGATTGGAATGAGCGACTTTCTGACACTTGGAATATCTTACGGTGGTTCAAATGTCATTGGCTATGGAAAACCCAATTGGAATCCAAGACCTGGTTTCTTGGTGAAAGCGCAGATTACTCAGGGTGGAGCGATAATCCCTGCGATTGCCTTCGGATACGATGACCAGGGCTGGGGACCATATTATGAATACAATCCTATAAAGTTAAAAGAGGGGGGTGTGAAAGAGGTATATAATAGATACCAATATAAGTCAAAGGGCTTCTTTCTCGTCATCAGCCAGGAGTTTAAGTTCTTGGGTGTGACGGGGTGCCATTTTGGTTTGAACTATGCCATAACTGAGAAGACCGATGATAAGACATTGAATATGTATCTTGCTCTTGAAAAGTCAATTACACCTGATATATATTTTCTTGCTGAGTATGACCCAGGTTTTAACGATAACAACATAACTTCACTTGGTGAGTGTAAGGGCTTTCTTGACATTGGTGCAAGGTGGAAGGTATCAAAGGAGTTCTCACTTGAGGTCTATGCTTCAAATATCTTAAAGAACCAGAAGATTAAACTGAAAGATGCTGGAAGTTGGTATAGGTCAATATTTATCTCTTATGAGACATACTTTTAGATGGTGATTAGGAGGAGATATGGCAGATTATGGTTTTGGTGTTCTTGAATTTGAAAGACCTATATATGACCTTGAGCAAAAAGCGAAAGAATTAGAACGGCTTTCACAGGAAGAGGGTCTTGACCTTTCTGATGAGATAAGGGTTCTGAGGGAGAAGGTAGATAAACTTCGCGAGGAGATATTTTCAAATCTTGACTCGTGGCAGAGGATACAACTTGCAAGGCACCCGAAGAGACCATATACAATTGACTATGTGGAGAATATGCTTGATGACTTTGTTGAGATACACGGCGACCGCCTATTCAGGGAAGACAGGGCAGTCCTTGCTGGCTTTGGAACCCTTGAGGGTCAGCCGGTCTGCATAATAGGGCATAATAAGGGGCACACAACAAAGGAGAACCTTGAGAGAAACTTTGGTAGTCCCCATCCTGAGGGCTATAGGAAGGCGCTGAGAGTTATGCGACTTGCCGATAAGTTTGGGGTGCCAATACTTACTTTTCTTGATAGTGCTGGTGCATACCCAGGCATTGGTGCTGAGGAGAGGGGTCAGGCGGAGGCGATAGCGAAGAACATACTTGAGATGTTCAAACTTGGCGTGCCAATAATTATAAATGTTACAGGTGAGGGTGGAAGTGGTGGTGCCCTTGGAATAGGCGTTGGCGATGTTGTCTTGATGCAGGCATATACATACTATTCTGTTATATCGCCTGAGGGCTGTGCTGCAATTCTGTGGCGAGACAGGGCAGAGGCACCGACATCAGCGAAGATACTGAGAATAACCGCCCCCGATTTAATGAAACTTGGTGTTATAGATGAGATTGTCCCTGAGCCACTTGGCGGTGCCCATAATGATTACAAATTGGCAGCGGAGTATCTCAAAGAAGCAATAGTCAAGCACTTAAAACCGCTTCTGAAAATGGATAGAATAGAATTGATAGAGAGAAGGCGTGCGAAGTTTCGTAAGATGGGCTTCTATGCAGAGTCGCTTGAGGAGGCGGATAGATTATTGAAGGAGGGCATGGGAATATTTAAGGATTAGAGTAATAAAGACCTTTATATTAAAGAAGCACTTCTTGCTCAAGGGAGAATAGAAGAATGATTAATGAGATTCAGACAAGCAAAGTTATTCGCAACTATAGTGGCTCGCCCCTAATGGGGTCGCCTAACAGGTGGATATACGCTGGGGCTGTCGCACCAACTTTTGGGACATTGCATTCAGCAACTTCTTTTATATGCAATTTGTTAGGCGAAAGGGCAAGCAAAAGGAATGATTAGTATGGAATCAAAAGACTATAAAAATAGAAGTTATCTTTCAGCAATTGAATCTGCTAAATTTTTAAATATTTCTGTTAAGATGCTTCACAATCTTGCAAATAAGAAAGTTATTAAGGCACAAATTGCTGCCAGTGGACAGATGCGCTTTGACTTAAAAGAGTTAAAAAAATATGAGAAAAATTTTAAAAATAAAGTTCAAACAAGTAAGACAAATATTAATAAGATAAATATCATTGAAATAAATGGGACTGTCCAAAAAATTCTTATAAAAAATTCTATGGAGATGGACGATTTGCCAGATAATAGTATCTATCTAATAATTACATCACCACCATATTTTGATACGAAGATGTATTCAAGAGAGCCTATTGATGGTGACCTTGGAAATATTCATGATGTTGATGAATGGTTTGAGAAAATAAGCAAAGTATGGAAAGAAGTTTATAGAGTTTTACAACCTGGAAGAAAGGCATTTATAAATATAATGAATCTTCCTGTAAGAGTAGAAAATGGAAAGTTTAGAACCTTGAATTTGGTCGGTAGAACAATAGATGTATGCGAAAAAATAGGATTCATATTCAAAAGAGATATAGTATGGCATAAAACAAATGCTGTCCGAGCTCATTTTGGAACATATCCATATCCAGGTGGAATTTTGATAAACAATATGCATGAGTTTATTTTGGAATTTGATAAACCGGAAAAGAAAGGATTTAGTAAATATGGACATCTAACCAAAGAACAAAAGGAGCAATCAAAATTAGATAAGGAATTTTGGTTGTTAATAAAGAAGAGCGATGTTTGGGTGATGAAACCTCAAGGCAGTGGTGGCAGAAGAAATCATATTGCCCCTTTTCCACATGAATTGCCTTATAGGTTAATAAAAGCATTTAGTTATGTTGGAGAAACAGTTCTTGACCCTTTTGTTGGTTCTGGGACAACTCTTATTGCTGCTGCATTTTTAAGACGCAATGGGATAGGTTACGAAATAAACCAAGAAATTGCCTTTGATACAGTAAAAAGTTTAAAAAATTATCAAACTAAATTATGGTGAGGTAAAAAGTATGAAATTAGATGGAAAAACAATATATGCTCAATCCAGCGACATAAAATCCCGTTCATATCTTGAATACCGCAAGGATATGAAGAAAAAGGCAATTGCAGAATTAGAGGTATTAGAATGGCTAGAAGACAAAGTAAAAGAATTGTATCCAGGCAAGCGGATTAAAGTTTATAAATCGGGTGGAGATAAATTTTTATGGTTTTTAAGAAGAGGGGGAATTTCAAGAGAGCCAGATTTTATTGTTGAGATAGATAATAAAAAGATAGAATTTGAGTTCCAATATGCTGAAAAGGTAGATTTAGAGTTTTATGATTTCAAAGTATCCAAGGTTACGAAAAAGAAAAGAGGCAAACGCGAACCCATCAAAGATAAATTCTTTATGTATATTCATAAACCTTTACTTAAATATGCGATATTCAAACCTGAATGGGTTCTGAAAAATGGTGAATACGGAATGGTAGAGGCATGGCGAAGTTATGCTTTCAGAGTTCCTAAAGAAAGGTTTGAGAGATTACTTAAATCAGATCCTACCCGAAACCTAAAAAGTCTCTGTAAGAGAATAGATGCTAAGAATTTCATTCTTAACTTTCAACATGCTTTGATAGATGTAAACAAAGATAAACTCTCGTATCTACTTCAAGGTGTAATTGATGAAAACAAAATTTTAAAGATAATTCCTAAAGACCTTGACAGTTTCTTTAAGGTCTGTTTTATTTTAGATAATTTAAATAAGATTCCACAAAATGCAAATCTCTGGTTTATTTATCTTCTGAGTTATATAAACAAAGATGTCTTGCTGGAAGATATATCTAAAATTGTTTACTGCATTGATTTTCTTTATTCCAAGATTGAACTGAAACCAAATGAACTTACCCAGTTGATTGGTAAGGTAAAGGAATTGATTGGAATTATTAATGGATTCTATCAAAATGATGGGTCTTATAAATCATCATTAACCTCAAGCCCATTAGACGAAACCAGATACGTTTTATTTTCAATCAATCTTTTAGAGGATTTGATTCAAGATATGATTTATTATTATTCCGTAACAGAATTAGAACCAGTAAAGAAGATATATGAAAATGTAAGGGATGTTGAGAAAACTTATAAATTGATTTCGGGGGTAAAGTAAAAAAATGATGGGAGAAAATATTTGCTTACCCTATCAACTAATACAATGTAAAAGGTTTTTGCCTTTTTACCCTTACCTAAATTCCTTGCTTCGTAAGAGATGGGAAGATTATTGGAGAGATGATTAAATGAGTTCATATAAGAGAAAAAGAGGAACAAAGACGAGTTCTTTTGGTTCACCTGGTAGAATTAATCATGATTCTTCTAAGTTTTATGGTAGTAAATTATATGAAGGTGTTCCAAATGAGCAGTCGTCTCTATATATTGAGAATGCAATTCCTGAGGAATATAGAAATATAATCTTTTGCAAATCAAGTGAGAAAATGGAGGAATTACCCGATAATAGCGTTCATTTAATGGTTACATCTCCTCCTTACAATGTAGGCAAAGAGTATGACGAGAATCTTACCTTGAATGAGTATAGAGAATTTTTGAAAATGGTGTGGAGTGAGGTTAAAAGGGTTCTTGTCCCAGGAGGCAGGGTTTGTATCAATATAGCTAATTTAGGGAGAAAGCCATATATCCCGCTTCACACCTTTATTGTCAAAGACATGTTAAATTTAGAATTTTTAATGCGTGGCGAAATTATTTGGAATAAAGCTTCCAGCGGTAGCCCTTCAACCGCTTGGGGTAGTTGGCTTTCAGCAAAAAATCCGACATTAAGAGACATTCATGAATATATTTTGGTCTTTTCTAAAGGTATGTTCTCAAGGGAAAATCTCGGAAGAAAAAACACAATTTCTAGAGAGGAATTTCTTGAATATACAAAAAGTGTATGGACTTTTTCTGCTGATAAGGCTTCCAGAGTAGGTCATCCAGCGCCATTCCCTGTTGAACTACTATATAGATTGATACAACTTTATACATTTGAAGGAGAAGTTGTTCTTGACCCATTTATTGGCAGTGGACAGACCGCAATAGCTGCCTTGAAAACTAATCGTTATTATATTGGGTATGAAATAAATAAAGAATATGTTAAATTGGCGAATAAAAGGATTAAGGAATTTTGTTTAACCTTAGATAAACCAATATTATTTTAAGATAGTTATTATGACAGACAATGAAGTTGGCAGAATTTGGCAGTATGATGATAAAGGCAGAAGGGTCGTTGCTTATACTTTCCGTCCGCTATATCAGCAAACAGACAAGATGGGCGTTGTATATTACGCTAACTACTTTCTCTTCTTTGAGGCGGGCAGGGTTGAGTATATGAGACAACTCGGTCTGTCCTATAAAAAATTGGAAGATGAGCATTCTCTTGCTATGCCCGTTGTAGAGGCATATTGTAGATATAGAAAGTCCGCTCTCTATGATGACATACTTGAGATACACACAACAGCAGAAAGGTCCGGTAAGGCAAAGGTCAAGTTTAATTATCGCATTGTTAGAGATAATGAACTAATTGCTGAGGGTTGGACAGTTCATCCAATAATGGATATGAAAGGTAGATTAGTGAAGATACCCGATGAGATTGAGAAACTGCTTGATTGAAGTATTACATTTGAATTTCAAGTGAAAGGTGGAGTATTCTATGTGGCTTTTATATTCTTTTATAGCACTGATTATATGGGGAATATGGACGATATTCTTTGGTCTGGCATCAAAAGGTGGTAATTATATTCAGGTATCAATGCTCGTTGTGTCTGTAGAGTTTATATTATCTTTGATATTTGTTAGTTTAATCTACGGTTTTAAGCCAATTGATAGGAGAAGTTTAGTATTTATATTTCTGGCAGGGGTGTGTGGTATCATTGGAATGATTATGTTCTCAAAGGCGTGCAGTGTTGGTAAACTATCTCTTGTTGTCCCACTAACATCGGCATATCCGGTTATTGCTGTCTTATATGGAGTTTTTGTTGGCGAGACGCTCAGCAAATTACAGATACTCGGTATTATCAGTGTGATTGTTGGAATATTGTTAATCTCTATTTAAGAATGGGTGTTGTTATGATGAAGAGAAGTTCTATATTTATTATTCTTGTATTAGCAATCCTGGCTATTAATCTTTGCTTTTCATGGCAGGGTAGTCCTGGGAGTTCGTTTCCGTATATGTGGCTCTCAACAGCGGGTATATCAGCAATTGGTGGCATAACATCAACTGTTAGTGGACTCTATGGCTTATACGCAAATCCTGCGGGGACAGACCTTGGTTCAGAGAAGGGTGTCATTGCATCATACTGCCATCCGTTTGGTAAGATGGGGGGCTCATCTATTGCATCTATTGGTCTTTCAGCGCCAATGAAATTGATGTATGGTTCTCTTGGCACAATCGGAATATCAGCAGAATATTTTTCAAGTGGTAAGATGGCTGGTTATGATATGCATTTTGATTATACTGGCGATATTGAGGTAATCTCAACTGCTTTCTCTATAAGTTGGTCAAAGGGACTTGGTGGTAATGTAGAGTTTGAAAAGCCACCCTCATCCTATATTGGCTTCAGAATGAGCATCTATACATTGAAAATAAGTTATCTTTCTGATAGCGGGTTTGGTGTTGATGTCGGTTATATTAAACCACTTCCTAAAGCCAATATTGGTTTCTTTCTAAAGAACATTGTATCGCCAAATATTGAACTAAAAAAAGTAGGTGATACTGAACCATTCACCGCTGTCTGTGGAATTTCTCTAAATCCATTAGGCAAACTCTGGCTTTCAGGAGATTTTTCAATAAATATTGATAGGAGGTATAGTGGAGCAGTTGGAGGGGAATATAGAATAGGGTCAGAAAAACTTTCAGTTCAACTTATGGGTGGATATGACACAAAAAGCGACCAACCGACTATGGGTGCAGGTTTCAGAGCAGGCGCTTTTGAAATAAAGACATCTTTTTTACATCATTGTCGTTTGGGCTTGACTACAACTGCTGATTTAGTGTATTATTTCTAATCCATATAGTAAGTATGGGTAGGACTTGATAGTTGGTGGAAGAATAACAGGTAGGTTGAGATATATTTTATATATAAATGATGATTACAGTTTCACTTATATAAATATGTAATATCTTATTTGCTTCCAGGGCTTTGTCTTTACACCAAAGGTCTTACCCAACATAGAAAGAGGTTAAGGTAATGCAAAGTTCGTATATATTTACAACGATTATATTAATTCTTGTTTCATTGATTGCCTTCTATTTAGGGTATATATATAGAAAGAGAAGTGCTGAGAAGAAGATAGGTTCAGCTGAGGATTATGCAAAGAGAATAAAGGAAGAGGCACAGAGGGAGGCAGAGGCGCATAAGAAAAGAACTGTATTAGAAGCGAAGGATGAGATATTCAGAAGAAGAGAAGCCCTTGATAGTGAGGTAAATGAGAAGAAGAGAGAGTTAAGGTCTCTTGAAAGGGTAGTTCACCAGAGAGAAGAGAGTATTGAGAAAAGGTCGCTTGCATTGGAGAAAAAGGAGTTAGAACTTCAGAGGCGAACTGCACAGATAACTGATAAGGAAGTCATTATTGCTGAGAAGGAGAGGAAGGTAGGTTCTCTGATTGAAGAGAGATTGAGAAAACTTGAAGAGGTTTCAGGTATGACAAGACAAGAAGCGACGGAACGATTGCGACAGGAGATAAGAGCAGATGTTGAGAGAGGGTGTTCCAAGATGATACACGACATCATTGAAGAGGCAAAGGTGGAAGCAGAGAAGAGGTCTAGGGATATTCTCGCATTAGCAGTCCAGAGGTGTGCTTCTGATTTCTCATCAGAGACAAATGTATCAGTAGTAAATCTTCCAAGTGAGGAGATGAAGGGAAGAATTATTGGCAGAGAGGGTAGAAATATAAGAACGATTGAGAATGAGACAGGTGTTGACCTGATAATAGACGATACTCCCGAGGCAGTGATTATATCATCATTTGACCCGATAAGACGAGAGATTGCTAAGGTCTCTCTTGAGCGATTGATACAGGATGGTCGCATTCATCCTGCTCGTATTGAGGAGATAGTTCGGAAGACAAGGGAGGATATAAAAGATAGAATTGTTGAAGCAGGGGAGCAGGCGATACTTGAGATTGGCATCTCTGGTGTTCATCGTGAACTTGTAAAACTAATTGGTAGATTACACTTCAGGACGAGTTTTGGTCAAAATGCCTTAGTTCATTCTCGGGAGGTATCATATCTTGCTGGTGTTATGGCATCAGAACTTGGTCTTGACTTTCACCTCGCGAGGAGAATGGGTCTGCTTCATGACATAGGAAAGGGTGTTGACCAGGATATTGAGGGTGACCACGCTCAGATAGGCGCAGAACTTGCGTCAAAATTTGGTGAAAGTGAAGAGGTTGTAAATGCTATCGCAAGCCATCATGAGGTTGTAGCGCCAAAGACAATTGAGGCAGTCCTTGTATCTGCTGCTGATGCCCTTTCTGCGACAAGACCAGGTGCTCGCAGAGAAACACTTGAAATATATCTTCGTAGAATAAGAAAACTTGAGGAGATAGCATCTTCGTTTGAAGGTGTTTCAAGGTCGTATGCAATACAGGCAGGAAGAGAGGTCCGCATCATTGTTGAGAGTGCTATAGTAAGCGATGAGGACTCTGAAAAGTTGGCTTACGATATTGCAAGAAGGATTGAGAAAGAACAGGAATACCCCGGCAGAATAAAAGTGACTGTAATAAGAGAGGTCAGGTCTGTTAACTATGCAAAATAGAACTAATTGAATGTGAGGTTGATAATGAAAGTTCTTGTCCTGGGTGATATTGTTGGCAAAGCAGGAAGAAGGGTGGTTGCGAATAATCTCTCTGACATTAAAGAGACAAAAGAGATAGATATTGTTATTGCAAATGTTGAGAATGCAGCGGGTGGCTTTGGTATTACAAAGGATTTGTATAATGAATTGCTTGATATAGGTATAGATATATTTACGAGCGGTAATCATATATTTGATAATAAAGATATACTTCAAGAGATGGACTCCCTTGATAGATTATTAAGACCTGCTAATTATCCACCGGGAGTTCCAAGTAAGGGCTTCATTGATTTCTATATTGATGATGAAAGGCATATATTTGTTATAAATCTTCAAGGAAGGGTATTCATGCCAGCAATTGACTGTCCATTTCAGGTATTTGACTCTTTTTATAATAATTTGCACGGAAGGAATGTAAGTGTGATAGTAGATTTTCACGGAGAGGCGACAGCAGAGAAACAGGCATTTGGCATATATGTTGATGGCAAAGCAACTGCGGTCTTAGGCACTCATACACATGTCCAAACAAATGATGAGCGTATATTAACAGGTGGCACAGCGTATATCACAGACATTGGAATGTGTGGAGTGATTGATTCTGTGATAGGTATGGATGCAGAGAGGTCAATAAGGCATATTATTACACAGATGCCTGTAAGGTTTACGCCTGCAAAGGGAAGAGCAATTATGCAGGGTGCGGTTATTACTATTGATGGCCAAAGAGCGCTCTCCATTGAGAGAGTGAATATTTTTGAGGATGAATATGCAAGTCCTTGATGGAAAACCACTCGCTCAAAAGATAAGAGATGAGATAACTGAAAGAGTGAGAGAATTGTCAGAATGCCCCAAGATGATGATAATTCTCACCGAAGGGGAGAAGGAAGCCCTTGTCTATACTAAATCGCTTATCAAACAGGCAGAAAAAGTTGGTATCTCATCAGAATATATTGAGGTCTCCTCAAAATGGGAGCTTCAAAAAGCGATAGTCAATGCTAATAATTCAAGAGAAATTTCAGGTATTATCATTCAAAGACCTTATCCCCCCGATATTGACGAATATTTCATTCAAGGTATTATTCCACCTGAGAAGGATGTAGATGGTGTTAGTTATTTTAATCTTGGGCTTCTTTTTTCTAATAGAGATGGGCTTTATCCTGCTACCGCCCTTTCAGTAATCAAACTTCTTGAATATTATAACTTTAATTTTGAGGCAAAGAGGGCAGTGGTTGTTGGTAGAAGTTTAGCGGTTGGAAGACCAACTGCAATGCTCCTTCTTCACAGAAACTTAACAGTTACAATATGCCATTCAAAGACAGAGAACCTTGGTAGAGTAATAAAAGGGGGAGACCTTGTTGTTTCTGCTATTGGAAGAAAATATTATATTAGTGCGGATATGATAAAGGAGGGTGCCTGGGTGGTTGACTGTGGTTTTAACTATGATGAAACAGGCGGACCCTATGGAGATTGTGATTATGATAGCATAGTAAATATCGCTTCTGCTATAACACCAGTTCCTGGTGGTGTTGGACCAATAACAGCAGTTGTGCTACTTGATAATGTTCTTAAAGCGCATATCAGGTTAAAGGGAATTTAATAATTGGCTTATTAGGTATGAATCTTATAGAAAGTAATTATCTACCCCAAAATGGAGAGCAGGTCTTTTCTGTCTCGCAGTTGGTGAGGGGGATTCGCTTTGCAGTTCAGGATGCCTTCCCTGAGAAGGTCTGGGTAGAGGGGGAGGTCTCAAATATTACATTTCACTCATCAGGTAATGTATATTTCTCGCTAAAGGATGAGGAGGCAGTCATAAATTGTGTGGTATTTAAGAGGATGTCGGGCTTTTTGAGGGATGTTTTAAGCGATGGCGTTATGGTTCTTCTCTCAGGCAGGGTAGATATATATCCGAAGGGTGGGATATATCAGATTATCGTAGAGACAGTGAAGCCCCTGGGTAGAGGTGCACTTGCTGTTGCATTTGAGAAATTGAAAGCAAAACTTGCAAAGAAGGGCTACTTTGAACCTGGGAGAAAGAGACCGCTTCCGTATTTCATAAATGTCATTGGTGTCGTCACTTCTCCAACGGGTGCTGCGATAAGAGACATACTTCGTATTATTTGGCAGAGGAATCCATCGTCTTATGTGATACTTGCACCTGCCCAGGTTCAGGGTGAAGGTTCAGGTAGGTCAATTGTGAGAGGGATAGAAGCACTTAATAATGATGGTCGCTCACAGGTAATAATTGTCGGGAGGGGTGGTGGTTCTCTTGAAGACCTCTGGGCATTCAATGAGGAGATTGTTGCTACCGCTATATATAATTCAAGAGTGCCTGTTGTATCTGCTGTTGGACACGAGATTGACTACACTATATCTGACTTTGTAGCAGATGTCAGAGCGCCAACACCGAGCGCTGCTGCTGAGATAGTAACAAAGAGACGCTCTGATATAATTGAGAAGATAGGTAATCTTGAAAGACAACTTAATTTTAAGATTGATAATATCTTAATCTCAAATGCTTCAATTTTAAGTAATATTCAACATAACAAGGCAATGCGACAGCCCGAGTTTATTCTTAAGGACTATATGATGAGATTGGACTTTGCCTGCTTGGGTCTTGTGAAAGATATCCTGTCTTACTTTAAGAGTAAAAAAGAGAGATTAAGTTCAATTGGCAGTAGATTAGAAGAATCAATACATAGAGAATATATTAGATATGAGAATCGTTTGAATGTAGTAGAGAGCAGATTATATGGTTTTGACCCAGTGATGATTCTCAAGAGGGGCTATGCTTATGTTGAAGATGAAGAGGGTAGAAATGTTAGGTCTATTAAAGACATATCGTATGGAAGCGTAATAAGAACGAGATTATATGATGGCTCTTTTAAATCAAAGGTAGAGGGGGTGAATGATGAAGGAGAAGAGACAGTTTGATTTTGAGATGGCACTTACCAGATTGGAGGAGATAGTAGAGAAGATAGGTGAGGGGGGTCTTGCGCTTGATGATGCAATGAAACTATATGAAGAGGGAGCGGGTTTAATCAAATTGGCAAGGAAGCATCTTGTTGAGGTTAAGGGTAAGTTAGAGATTTTGAAAGTGGAACTTGAAAGTAGTGAGGAAGAGTTGTCAAAGGAAGAGGTTCCAGAGGATGTAAAAGAGTATGTTTCGGACCTGGATGAGGGTGAGGTAGAAAATGAAGGGGGGGAAGATACCGATGCTGATGATGAGAGTTTAGATGATGAAGAGAAGGATGTAGAGGGTTTATTTTGATTAAAACCAGATTTATATGAGAAAGACGAAAGATAATAGATTTAGCCAGTTTCTTGAAGAACTTAAATTGAGGGCATCAAAGGTAGAGAGTATAATATTTAACGAGGATTTTCATACAAGGTTCAGTCCGAACCACTTGAACATTGCCGTTTACAGTTATTTCAAGAAGGGTGGGAAATCGCTGAGACCAGTAGTTCTTCTATTTTCTTGTGGTGCTGTTGGCGGAGATGAGAATGTGGCGCTTCCTGCTGCCTCTGCGATTGAGGCATATCATACATGGACGCTTGTTCACGACGACATAATAGATAGAGACGACAGAAGGCGCGGTGGTCCAACAGTTCACGCAGAGTTCAGGGATGTTGCAAGAAAGGAGATATGTTTGTCAAATGACCTTGCAGAACACTATGGCATATCAATGGGAATTCTCGCAGGCGACATTCAGCACTCTTGGGCGATAAGTTTGCTCTGCGGTTTGAAAGAAAGGGGTGTTAAGGAAGAACTTATATTGTCGCTAATAGATGACCTTGAATCAAATGTCCTGCCAAGTTTACTTGAGGGTGAGACACTTGATATACAGTATTCATTCATACCATTGTCTAAACTTTCAGAGGGAGCGATACTGCGAGTTCTATGGAAGAAGACAGGTGTCTTGTATGGTTATGCTGGCAGGGCTGGTGCTCTCATTGGTGGAGGTCGCAAAGAAGAGATTGAGGCAATATCTGGCTTCTGCTCAAGGTGTGGTCTTGCCTTCCAACTTGTTGATGACATACTCGGTCTTGTCGGTGATGAGAATATGCTTGGCAAACCCGTGGGCAGTGATATAAGGGAGGGGAAGAAAACAATTCCAATCTTTAATGCTTACAAGAATGCAGATGGTCGCGAGAAAAAATTCATAGATGATATTCTTGGCAATAAAGAAGTCAGTCAGAGTGATATATTAAGGTTGTTAGATATTGTGAAAAAGTATAATTGTGTTAACTATACTTATAATCTTGCAAAAAGATTGATTAAAAGAGCAAAGTTAAAGTTAATTATAATAAAAGATAGCAGATATAAACACTATCTAAATCTTTTCGCTGACTTTATATTGGACAGAGATTATTAATTATATTTTAATAATAAAGAGTAGTGGCAATTCATGAATTGCTCTTCATATAGTAAATTTTATATGGGAATAAAAATATGGAACAAATAGATAATGATAAGAGGGTAGGAATAACTACAACGGTTCCAATTGAGATAATATACTCCGCGGGTTTTGTTCCTGTTGACCTCAATAATTTATTTATTGCAAAAGAGAATGCACTTCGGTTGGTTGATAGGGCTGAGAGTGTTGGTTATCCAAGGTCATTCTGCGCCTGGGTGAAGGGCATATATTCTACTGTATTGGAAAGTGGTATTAAGATGGTGGTCGGTGTTATTCAGGGCGATTGTTCAAATACACATGTGTTAATGGAGACCCTTAGTGATGTCGGAATAAGAACAATTCCGTTTACCTATCCATACGATAAATCAGAGGAGATATTTGAGATTGAACTTGAGAGGTTTGCAGATAGATTTCAAACTACCATTGAGGAGGCAGAGAGGTGGAAGAAACGACTTGATGAGATAAGAGCAAAGGTGCAAGAGATTGATAAATTAAATATTGATAAACGCTGTATTCCTGCAAGCGAACTAAATCTTCTTCTCTTATCAACATCTGATATGCTCTCAGACCCTGACCGTCTTGAAAATATGGTTGATGCAGTTTATAAAAAGATAATCAAAAATGCTCCAAAGAGAGATGGAAAGAGAATTGGTGTAGTTGGAATCCCACCGATATTTACTGACTTCTTTGACTATATTGAGGGCGAGTTAGGTCTTGAGTGTGTGTATATTGAGGTGGCAAGGCAGTTTGCACTACCACTGGGCGGGAAAGATATTGCTGAGACATACCTGAGATACACATATCCTTATGGCATATATGCCCGTCTTGAAGATATAAAGGCAGAGATAGATAAGAGAGCGATTGACGGCATAGTTCACTATGTTCAGGGATTCTGCTACAGGCAGGTAGAACTAATTGTATTGAGAAATCATATTAGCGTCCCAATAATTCAGATTGAGGGAGATAAGCCAGGCACTCTTGATGAGGCGACGAAGGTTCGTCTTCAGGCATTCGCCGAACAACTCAGTTAGGTTTATATTCTTTATTCAACCTTTTCTGCTATTATATAGTTTGAAGCAGAAAGACCAGCAATGCAACCATCACCTACTGCGGTTGCTATCTGGAGATGGGATTTGGACCTCACATCTCCCGCAGAAAATATTCCTTTTTGTGATGTAATAAGATGCTCATCTGTCACTATAAAGCCCAGGGCGTCTGTCTTCACAATGTCCATAAATGGCTGAGAGGCAGGGAGGCGTCCCACAAATACAAAGATGCCATCAATATTAAGTTCTTCGCTTTGGTTAGTTCTTAGCGACCTTATAATCACTCTATCTACTCTATCATCTCCTTCTATTCTCTCTACCTTATAAGGAAGACGGAACTCTATCATTGGTCTTGATTTAATCCTATTTTGAAGGACAGCATCCGCCTGGAGACCATCAAGAATATTCAAGATATAGATTTTTGAGACATAGTTGGCAAGGAAAAGTGCCTCTGTAATGGCAGAGTTTCCACCACCAACAACAAGCACTGTTTTTCCTTTGAATAGTGGTCCATCGCACTTGGCGCAGTATGAGACGCCCCTGCCGAAGAATGCATCTTCACCGGGAGCGCCAATCTTGGCTGGGTTTGAGCCGGTGGCTATGATGACTGCCCTTGAGAGTAGGTTTTCTTGTCCCATCTCAATTATGAATTTCTTGTCTGCAATGCGAATCTTCTTTACCTCTGCTGTGATTGATGACGCACCGAACTTTCTTGACTGCTCTATCATTTTCTCTGCAAGTTCCGTGCCATTTATGGTAGGAAAGCCAGGGTAGTTCTCAATACCGTCAAGGAAGAGCAGGTAGCCACCAAGGAGCCCCTTCTCAATAACAATTGTAGAGAGACCATACCTTGAAGTAAATATGGCGGATGTAAGACCTGCGGGACCACCGCCAATTATCGCAATATCAAATTCACTCTCTGACATCATAGACCTCCAGATATTAGAGTATAAGAATGATGTGATTATATTTCTATATATTTATATAATAATATTTACTTGATGTCGTTTTTATGAAAAGGGCAGGTCATATTTAACCTGCCTGTTTTTTACTAAGCATAAGTCAAGAATCTCTAATCAAATACACGGACCTTCCAAATTTCGTGAAAATCAAGAGTGTATATTAACCATTTACCATCTTCAGTCCAGAATAATGATGTAACTCCTGGTGTATCAAGAGCGGGGTCATATGGGTATTCCATAATTTGAGTTGGTGGGGAACTTACATCATAAGGACTAAGCCATATTACATCTTTTTGAGTATTAGGTGAAATTCCAATGAATGCTATCAATTTACCATCGGGTGAGAAATAAAAATAACATAATTATAATATTCTTCATATTAAAATCCTCCTAATATACTTATTCTACAACTATCTTACCAAATTTTTCATTTAAACCATCATATATTTTAAATATATATACCCCTGAATTAATATTATGACTACTAATTGGTATTTCAATATAAATATATATGTATTTCATACATACCCTCTCTTTGATATTCTCTTCTTATAATCTCTCCCTCCTAAAAATAGGTTTTATGAAAATCCTATCTCAATAAGTAAATTTCATAAAATATTTATCTGCTTGTCAAGTAAAAATAAAAAATTTTTTTACCTGAGAATATCTAAGATTGACCTTGGCAAAAACGGTAGAATTAAAACTATTATGTATGAAAGCACGATTGGTATGATGTAGGATGCCCTCTCCTTTTTTGTAATAGATGGATATTCCTCGGGTGGCGGATTTCCAATAATATTTCTCATAAATCTCAGCGTGCTTGACAGGTGGATGAGAATTGATATTACAAAAATTATGGCAACTGCTACATTGGCGTTAGTGAATAGAACTGCAATAATCATCAATCTGCCTATGAAAGAGATTGCGGGGGGAAGCCCGAGAATTGAGAGTATTCCATATCTTACAATGCCCGAGAGTGATGGGTGGTTTACCCATAGTGTTGTTCGGGCAAGGGGTCCCTTTATCTCCTGTGGAATTAGAATATTGAGTGCGGTTATGAGCGTCGGGGCGGTAAGCATATCTGATACGACAATAAGTAAGGCACCTATCTTGGCAGTATCGCTTGGCAAATATATTCCAATGATTGCTGTAAGAGTGCCGGCAGATAAAATTCCCAGTATCAATGGTATATCGTCTCTTGTTATTATAATCAATTCATAGATAACAAGACCTATTATGAGTATCCAAAGACCGAAGGTGCTGTAAAGATGAAAGCCAAGGTAGAATAGAACAAGTGGTATGAAATAGGCAGGTAATATGTTTGGTGAGAGACCCCTATATTCTCCATCTGTCTTTGTTTGGTATGAAGATAGAATAAATGGAATGCTAATAAATGCGAGTGCTATCAATGCTATTATTATTGAGAAGATAAATTGAAATGTTTCAGTAGAGTAATCAAAAAATTTAAGTATAAACCATAGAGTCATTATAACTGACAGAATTATCATAACTATCGTTAGTGTCTTATGCTTTATCTTTTGAGAACCAAGGTTATATGCAAAGATAAATGTTATTAAAAATGGTAGGATGGCTGATATATTTTCAAATTTGATTGAAATAATTACTATGCCAAGAGAAAGAAAATAGAATGGTTGAAAGACGCCATCTTTTTCATATCTTGCTCTTATGAGAGAAGATAGAGTGATTCCAAGTAATGTTGTTGAAAATATCAATAATGCAATTATTGAAATTATACCTGAGTTGCTAACTCCATCAGCATATATTACTGTTATCAGGCATTCAACAATTGTTGCTATAAGAATCACTAAAATAAGGATATTCAAGAGAGTATATCTTTTTCTAAAAAAGAAAGAGAATATTCCAATTATTATAGAAATTATCGCTAATATTGTTGTTTGGTCATTCATCTACATATCCTTTTTCAGGGGCATAACTTTTCTTAGAATTATATTAGTTATATTTAAGATAAGTGAAGTAGGTCTTTCAAAGATGATGAGAAGGTAGTTTAAGATTTCTGCAAGAACAAAAGATGTAATTCTTATGCTACCGTAAGCAATGTTATATATATCAAAGTATTGGGCTTCTCTTAGTTTTAGAAAGAATGGAATTGGCTTTATATTCAAAATAAATACACCACCTTCTCTTAACTTATTCAGATTCCTACAAGAGATGATTGCGAGGGAGATACCTGCTACTATACCAATTACTAAAACCAGAAGATTATTAGATAGAGTGAGTTGTGGGATGAGGTCGGGCGTTGGATATATCTTTCTTTGACCTGCGTAGAAATATCCTGTTGAGATGTATTTTGTGAAGATTGATGTGAGATAGACAAGGGGGACTGTGATTGTTGAGAGAATCAATGTAAGAGAAATTTTACAATCATTTCTGGTCTCATCTTTCATAATGAGAAGGCGGAAAAGAGCAAGGATTAAAATTGCCTGGGTAATTGTAATAGATATATATGCGATATATGTAAGAAAGTGACTTGCAAGGTTAATGCCATAATATATTAGTGATAGTCCTCTGAATGCACCAAAGGGTATTATAAGTGATATTGGGACAATTGATAATGCTAACATTATCTTAGCGAAAATGCCCTTGTAATCTGAGAAGACACCAATAAGAAGTGTTGACAAGGCACCGATGATTATAATTATCTCAGCGCCCCTTATACATGATGAGTAGCCAAGCCCAATACCTACACCAGCGATAGCACCAAGTGTTCCCCTAAAAGTTGTAATCACCTCGTCCTTTCCTGATTTTAGGGCAAGTATTGCACCGGGTATTGTTCCTACTATACTCATTATAAGAATTATATATGATGTCCTCTCTATTGCCCTGCCTGCGTTTATTAAGATAAAGCCACCGATAATAAAAAAGAGCGTCTCAATAAATAGAGTTGAGGTTCTTGGTAAGCCATGCATTGATGGAAGCCAGTTTCTCCAGAAGGGCACGCCCATAAATGTGAGTGAGGCAATTGAAATTAGAACTATAGCAATAAAAGATGCAAAACCGTGTTCTATTATGAATCCATTTATTGCCAGGTCTATGCCATAGTAAACTGACACACCTGATGCGGCTATTATTAGCAATGTTGAGATACCAATAACAAATATGGCTCTTCTGATTGCGCCCTTATCATCACCCTTTTTCGTTATTAAATAAAGTGCAAGGAAGAATATTGATAGCGAAGTGAATATAAGAAACTGAAGAAGTGTTTTTGATATTAAAGCAAGTGAGAGAAGAACATAGCCGATGGTGAGAGACCACCATCTTTCATCTATGTTGAAAGTTCTTAATAAGACAAAGACAATAGTAATAAGGCATAGAAAGATAAGATTTGATGGGAGTAATCTGAACCCAAGCCCTGCTGTGAAAAGCACATCAGGGATAACTATTATATCTGCAAAATGTAGATATAGAAGTTTATAGATTGTTATTAAAATTATTAATATTCCAAGGGTCATACATATAATACTTGATAATCTCCTTTTCTTAATAAATATTTCTACTAAGAGTATTAGAACTAAAGCAATTAGAATTGCGATATTTCCCGAATAATTTAATATTTGAGTGATGTTTTGTGCTTTAGATATGTAAGTAATACCTTCCATACTATACCGTAAGTATTATTCTCAAAAGTGGCTGAAAGAGAGTCCATAATGCTATGATTATACCTAAACAATTTGCCATTATTAGTGCTATGAGTGTCTCCTTTTTGATAACTTTTCTATTTTTCTTTCTCACTTTTTTCCCACCTATTGTGCTCTCAAGGAGTTTTACAGCATTACAAGAATATAGTATAAGTCCGATAATAATGATTATAAATATTACCGCATGCACCCTTATTCCAAGCGATGTTGATATTAAAATAGATGGATATAGGGCAGGGGCGAAGATGGGAAAAACTAAAAGTGATTGAACAATAATACTTGTAGGTAGGATTTTGCCTTCATTGAGAAGTGATGTAAATTTTCGCATATCTCTATCGTAGCCAATTCTCTCAAGTGTGGAAGTAGTCAGAAATGATATAAGGCGAGATGCTGAGAGTAATATGATAATAAGCATGGCAAAGTGGGTTTGATAACCCATTCTAAGAACAGTAAAGATGGAAAGCCCCATAAGAGCGGATGTCAGTATGCCTGCCTGTCTGTCAATTCTATTCTCAATCAGGGCTTGTGCAGATAGACCAAGGAAGCCGAGAATTCCAATGATTGAACCAACAATTATTGCGGGGTCGTTTGGCATAGCGAAGGCGCCCACCTTCATAATGAGATAGAAAGGTGGTATTATAGCGAAAGTAGAAGCAATTATTGCTGAGTTGGTCGGTCTGCCTGATGTTGTCTCTGTAAGCCACAGGTGGAATGGTGGCTGTGATGCTAAACCGCAGAGACCAATTACCATCAATATTGAGCCAGTCGTGGATGCTGGTAGTCCTATTGGATAGAATGCCCAAATATTAAAACCAACTCTACTGATTGACAACCCTATTATAATAAGAAGCATTGAAAATATATTCCATCTGAACGCCCTATCAAGATTTGCTATGTCTCTCTGCCTTCTCTCTTTATATGCTAAATGGTATATGACTACCTGGAGGAGAGAGATGAACATAAGTGTATAAAGGCATTTTGATGAAGATAGAAGTCCAAGAGTGAGACCAAGACCTGCCAGATATAGACCAATGTCATCATATTCATCTGGCAGTTTTGAGATGGATACGATTAATACAAATACTATAGATAGTAGTGAGAATATGAATATATTGATGTCAAATGAAAGTGTATATGAGAAGATGCCACTACCTATTTCAAATTTGTCAAATAAGACACTTTTATAGATAGTAATTATATTCATTATAAGAACTGTGAAGATAAATGCTATAAGGAGCCATTTTGCGATTGTAGATGGTCTCTTCAAAGAGAAGATTACACCAATAATTATACTTAATACAATTGATAAAAAGACAATCATCTCTTATAATGATATGAAATATTCATATATTTGACAAGAGAATATTTTCAAAGATTTAACCTTTTATTTTCTTATAAAATTAAATTTCACTTTTCAAGAACTGATTTTTCGTAGTTATCAATTAAATCTTGATTTCTTTATAAAAATATTTAACTATGGTATAATTTTTTGGAGGTGAGAATATTGCTTAAATTGTTTTTGATTATATTTTCATTTATAGCAATGCTTACATTTGCTGACTTCTACGAGGTCTCCAAAGATGGCGCAGTATGGATTGGAAATACAGAAAAGGACCTTATACGGTGGGAGCAATTACAAAGGTTAGACCTCGCTAACTATGAACTTGCCTGGGATGATAGCACTTGGGAGGACTATGGTAAACCAACTGACTGGGGGACAACACAGATAGCAAGTTTCAAGATGCCACCATATCCTGGTAAGTATCAGATTTATCAGGGCAAGTTCGCCTGCTTTGGCTCCACAACTATTCTTGTTGTCTATGATGATGTTCCAAATGATTATTCTCCGCCTAACCAGACAGAGAGCCAGTATAACTATTCAAAGCAGTTCACGCCTGCAAGTAGCACCTGGCCTGTTACAGACTGGACGATAGTAAATGTTGACTATACAAAGACATACGGACCAAGTGCTCGCTTTGCCATTGGCTATGTGAATTCAGGGGGAATATGCCTTTCAAACCAGAAAGGTGGATGGACATATACTTGGTATAACGGTTCTTGGGATAGAGACCAGGATAATTCATTTTGTGGTTGCACAAGATGCATTGTAAGTGGGGGGAATGATATAGAAACATCATCGCTCGGTGAGATAAAAGCCATTTTTGGGGAATAGAGAAGGGTAATTATAGTTTAGTTTATTAACATATCTGTTATTTCAGACAATGTTTCTGCAATTCTTAATAATAAGAGGTAATTTGTAAGTTTAAAATCCAAAGTCATTCTAATCTGTCTTATTCGTTGATGGTTTTGTCAAAAGATTGTTTATTCTAGCAAGCAAACTCTTTCTTGTGAATGGCTTTGTGATGAAATCCTGCGCCCCTCGCTGTAGCGCCAGCGTCTTTGACCTTATCCCTGTCCTCGCTGTTATTATCATCACAGGTATGTCCTTCGTCTCTTCCTTTGCTTTGATAATCTCCAAAAGTTCCCATCCATCCATAACAGGTATTGATATATCAAGCAGTATCAGGTCAAATTTTTGTAGATGAAACATCTTGCTTAGTGCGTCATTTGCGTCATAAGATATCTCAACATCATATCCATCTGAAATAAGCATAAGTGAGATTAACTTTGCTATGTCTTCTTCATCCTCAATTATCAGAATCTTTTTCTTCTCTTTCATTATTCTTCATTCAATAATTTTTTACAAGATACTGGTTCACCAAGGTAAAAGCCCTGTCCATGACTTACACCAAATTTGATTAGAGTATTATACTCTTTTTCGGTCTCAATTCCCTCAGCAATAACTACCGAACCAATCTTCTCTGCCAAGTTCAGAATAATAATCAGAAGTTCTTGCTTTATTGGGTCTTGATGTATATTGCGAACAAGAGCCATATCAAATTTCAGGTATTCAGGTTTTAACCTTGCTATTGAGTTCAAACTTGCATAACCGGCTCCGGCATCATCAATAGCAATCTTGAGTCCTGCATTCTTAAAGTGAGATAGATTTTTTGTGAATGTCTCAAGATTTTCTATTGCTGTCCTCTCAGTAATCTCTAATACAACATTGGATGGGTCAATATTAAATCTTGAAATGTATGTAGTAAGGTTTTGAAGGGATATTTCGTAGTTGTCAATGCTTCTTGGTATTGTATTAAGGAATAAGAGTTGTCCTTGCTTTAAGATAGCATTCGCCCTCTCAAATGCCTTCTTTCTGCATATTATATCAAGGTGAAGGTCAAGACGGAGCCGTTCTGCATAGGTGAAAAGTATTTCGGTTGAACTGAATTCATTTTCTATAGTGCTTCTGCTCAATGCCTCATAACCAAGTATTTCCCCATTTTTCAGGTTAAATATCGGCTGAAGATATGTCTCTATAAGTTCCTTTGAGATTATATCGGTAAGCCCCCTTCTAATTTCCGCAGTTCTCTTTGTATAGTATGGACTTGAATACTCTCTTGCCTTATCTAACACAAGGTATATCTGCCTTTCAGTCCTCATCGCAGGATTGAAATGCAACCTACTATATCCTACCTCTATATCTACTGGCTTTATCTTTACCACACTGCTTCGTTTTATCTCTGAACCTATGTAATCTTTTAGATTGGTGGAGATCTCTTCTAATCTCTCAACCGGCATATATTCTTTTTCCCCATCCTGTGTTGATATTGCAAAGACGAACTCACTTGATTGGACATCCTTTATAAAAATAATGTCTTTTTCACTTAGATTTGTCGTCTTGAATCCCTTTAGTATATTTGAGAACTCTCTGAGAAAATGTTCATACTCACTCCACTCAATAATTGACTCTAATTCCTCCCCTGTTGTAATGTTTATTACTATAAAACCAAGCGAGCCATTCAACTCCACTTCTTCTTTTAATTTTCCAATTATACCTGCAAGTGTTGGAAGATGTGTGTTCACATCCTTTGTGAGGTATTCAAACTTCAACCTCAGAGTATAATCAACATTATCATGGCTTTCATCTTCTACCATATCTACCTCTTTATTTGTTTATTTTGATTAATGTTTTAATTAAATTAAAACTACAATAAAACATAAAATATAACACTCCTAAAAGATGCAAATATTATATAATAATTATTTGAGAAAATATAAAATTATTAAATATTTTTGATTATGAAAGAAGACGTATTAAAAAGAGCAGGAGATTTTGTCAGGTCAAAGATAGGTGCAAATCCAGAAATTTTTATATTGCTTCGTGAGGGTCTCTCTGAATGGACAGAGCGTCTTGATGGTAAAGAATTTATTGATTGGTGTGATGTTCCAGGGGCAGTCCTGCCGATATTTCCCAAAAGGTCTCTATCTCTTATTTCTGGTATATTTAAGAGTTTGAATATTCTGTGCCTTAATGGTCGCCTTCACTATTACGAGGGCATTCCAATGAGCGATGTCTTATTCCCTGTAAAGATTGCATCTCTTCTAGGCGTGAAAGTTTTCATATTCACTTGTAGCGCTGGACTTGTCTCCGATAAGGGTCAGGTGGGCTCGCTTATGATTGTCTCCGATTATATCAACCTTATGGGTGTTGACCCACTTCATGGTGAGTTCTCATTAGAACGAAAGAAGATGTATCCTATCGTTGCAAATGCCTATGATGAGAAACTTTGCAATCTTGCTCTCAGATTAGCAGATGAGTTTGATATACCTACCTTTAAGGGTGTTTATGTTGCAAGAAGCGGTCCAACTTATGAGACAAAGGCGGAGGTAAAGTTCCTAAGGTTAATAGGTGGAGACGCTGTTGGAATGTCGCTTGTTCCCGAGACGGTCTGGGCTGTGAGAGAAGGTGGCAGGGTTTTAGGACTATGTATGATAACGAACAGGGCGGGGGCACAGTTTGAGGGCGATGAGACAGTCCTTGATATAACAACATCGCTTGCTAATGGTGTATTTTCAATAATAGATGGTGTCCTATCATATATCTCTGGGGAGGGTCTTTCTTGATAAAGGCAGTGATATTTGACCTTGACAATACCCTTACTGACTTCATGCAGATGAAGAGACGCTCAATTGAAGCAGCAGTTGACTCAATGATAGACGCAGGTCTAAAAATGACAAGAGATGAGGCAGTCAAGAAAATCTACGATGTCTATGAGAAGGAGGGCATTGAATACCAGAATGTATTTGATAGATTTCTGTTGGATGAACTTGGTGAGATTGATTACAAGATATTTGCAGCAGGCATAGACGGATACAGAAAGGCAAGGGAGGCGGCTCTTGTTCTATATCCTCATACAAATGAAGCGCTTATTCGCATCGTCAAGATGGGTATAAAGTTGGCTATACTATCTGACGCTCCTCGCCTTCAGGCATGGCTTCGCCTCTGCTATCTCAAACTCCAGCATATCTTTGATGTCGTGATTACCTATGAAGATACAATGGTGAGAAAGCCGCATCCCGCGCCATTCAAACTGACAATTGAGAAACTTGGAATAAGACCCGATGAGGCAATTATGGTGGGTGACTGGGAGGCAAGGGATATCAAAGGTGCAAAGGAACTGGGTATAATAACCGTCTTTGCAAGATATGGAAATATATTTGGTGAACATGGTAATGATGCGGACTATACAATAGATGATATAATTGAGATTATTGATATCATAAACAGATTGAATCAGGTCTGAATTCCAAGCCATTCAGATATTGTCTTTATTGCTAAATCACAGGCAACAGGTATAGCATCTCTCACCATATCTGTCATATCTTCATAACCACCAAACTCCGTCTCCTCTCTTATAGATATTCCAAGGACTTTAAGTTCTTCGGGCATCTTATAGCCAAGTTTTTCGCCTACTTCAAGTAGTGTTGGAAGGTGAATATTGTGGCTCTGCTCAAAGCCCCTGTGGTCTTTGAGTTTGTCAACATCAACCCAGAAGACATCGCCTATAGGATGGCTTTCGTCAAAAATGCCATCTACTATTAGAACCTTTTTATAATCCTTTATGACATCAAGTATCATAAAACCACCCCACAGCCCCTCAACAATGTCAAGGTCTTTGTGGCTGAGACGTTCTTTCACCTCCCTTGCCACATATATACCAGCGCCATCATCTCTCAGAATATCGTTTCCTATGCCAAGAAGAAGGTATTTTATCTTTCTTGAATCTTCAGTCATATTTGATATTTTAAGTTATTTTTATGATTTTGTATCGGTTTGATTTATCAAACAAACGACAAAACAAAGATTGATAATCAGGTTAGTAAGGTAAGCGCAATATGGAAATATTTGTAAATAATTTATTATAAATTAGGGTTAAATCTGTATTTTGAAATATAACAGTAAGTTGATACTTGTGCGATAAATCGCACCGCTACAAATCAACAGTTTGTTGTTTTATTTATAATATAGGGGTTTGATTTATCAACTATATGCTGTTATCTGCTCAAGCGTCTTTCTATTATATTTTAAACGAATATAATAATTTATATATTGGTGAGAAAAATCACAAAAATATATTGAAATATTGTGAAAAAAATAATAAATTATAAATTCTATAATTGATTTGAGGAGAAATTTAATTGAGTAAAATATTGAGGAAGAGAAAACTTACACCTGATTCCACAGAGTTCATAGTTGATGCCCCTGTCATAGCAAAAAAGGCAAGGGCAGGTAACTTTGTGATAGTCCGCATTCACGATAGAGGAGAGAGGGTTCCACTTACCATCGCTGACTCAGACCCGAAGGCAGGCACAATTACTCTGATATTTCAGGAGGTTGGCAAATCAACTATAGAACTCGCAACCTTCAATGAGGGCGATGAGATACACGACCTTGTTGGTCCCCTTGGAAAGGTTATGGAAGTGGGTAATGTCGGCGAAGTCCTATGCGTAGGTGGTGGTCTTGGCATCGCACCTTTATATCCAAAAGTAAAGCACCTAAAGGAAGAAGGAAATACAATAACCATCATTCTTGGTGCAAGGTCAAAAAATCTTTTAATACTTGAAGATGAGATGAAAAAAATGACTGATAGGGTATATATAACGACAGACGATGGCACATACGGTATGAAGGGCTTTGTCTCAGACCAGATGAAGGTCTTATTTGATAATGGTTATAGACCTGACCTTGTAATAGCAGTTGGACCCTGCATTATGATGAAGGTGGTTTGCGCCCTAACAAAGAACTACAATCTGAGGACTCTTATAAGTGCTGATACGATAATGGTAGATGGAACGGGTATGTGTGGCTCCTGCCGTCTCACAGTAGGTGGTAAGTCAATGTTCGCCTGCGTAGATGGTCCAATGTTTGATGGACATCTCGTTGACTTTGATGAGTATATGGTAAGGCAGAGAAGGTTCAATGAAGAGGAGAAGTGTGCCCTTGAGAGATATTTAAAAGAGAGAGGTATAACTACAAGGTAAAAAAGAGAACTGATATGGCAGAGAAGGTAAAAATAGTCCCAGAGAAGACGAAGATGCCCAAGAGGAGCATTGAAGAGAGAAAAAGGTCTTTTGAAGAGGTAGCCCTTGGCTATGATGAGGAGATGGCTGTCAGAGAGGCAAATAGGTGCCTTATGTGCAAAAATCCCACCTGTATGAAGGGCTGTCCCGTTGAGATTAAGATACCTAACTTTATAAAGAAGATAGCAGAGAGGGACTTTAAGTCATCTATTGAGATAATGAAAGAAGACAACAGTTTACCTGCTATCTGTGGTAGGGTCTGCCCGCAAGAAGACCAGTGCGAGAAATTCTGCGTTCTTGCCAAAAAGTATGAGCCCGTTGGTATAGGTCGGCTTGAGAGATTTATTGCTGACTGGGAGGCAAGACAGAATATACCTGTAAAGAAATTCACACCAACTGGTCCAAAGGTTGCAGTAGTTGGCTCGGGACCCGGTGGTCTCACCTGTGCAGGTGACCTTGCCAAAATGGGCTACAGGGTGACAATATTTGAGGCACTTCACGATACCGGTGGCGTCCTTAGATATGGCATACCTGAGTTCCGTCTTCCCAAGAGGATAATTGACAGAGAGGTTGACTATGTCAAGAGTTTAGGTGTTGAGATAAAACTGAACCACATCATTGGAAGAATATATACCATTGAGGAACTGATGAGAGATGAGGGCTACTCTGCCGTCTTTATAGCGACGGGTGCGGGTCTTCCAAACTTTATGAATATTCCTGGTGAGAACCTGAACGGTGTCTATTCTGCAAATGAGTATCTCACAAGGGTGAATCTTATGAAGGCATATTTATTCCCCGAATATGATACACCGATAAGAATTGGTGAGACAGTTGTGGTTGTTGGTGGTGGCAATGTCGCTATGGATTCAGTCAGGGTCTCTGTCCGTCTTGGTGCGAAGAGGGCAGTAATAGTATATAGAAGGTCTGAGAAAGAAATGCCCGCGAGAATTGAGGAGATAGAGAATGCAAAGGAGGAGGGCGTGGAGTTTATGCTTCTCACGAATCCAACGCGTATCATTGGCGATGAAAATGGCTGGGTTAAGGGTATGGAATGTATAAGAATGGAACTCTCTGAGCCCGATGAGTCAGGAAGAAGGAGACCCGTTCCAATTATAAGAAGTGAGTTTGTGCTTGATTGTCAGACAGTTGTTATGGCAATAGGGCAGTCGCCAAATCCCCTTATTGGACAAACGACACCTAGTTTAAAGATAGGGAAGTGGGGCAATATTGAAGTAAATTTTGAGACATTTGAGACAAGCATACCTGGTGTCTATGCTGGTGGTGACATAGTCACAGGTGCCGCAACTGTTATAAGCGCTATGGGTGCGGGAAAGGTAGCTGCACGTTCAATTGATGCTTATATTAAGTCAAAGAAGAAGTGATTTTTCAATATGTTGATTTTTGTGAGGTGTTGATATAAAAATACCTTTTAAGGATATACTGCCGACAATATCTCCAAAGTCGTTTGTTGCGCCTTCTGCTGAGGTTATTGGAGATGTTGAGATATGCGACTATGCAAGCGTTTGGTTTGGTGTCGTTATCAGGGGTGATATCGCGAAGATAAAGATAGGAAGGTTCACCAATATTCAGGATAATTCGGTCATTCACATTGACCATGATATGCCAACTATAATAGGTGAATATGTAACAGTTGGTCACGGCGCTATTCTTCACGGCTGTATTATTGAAGACAGGTGCCTTATAGGTATGGGCGCAGTGGTGCTGAGTGGAGCAAGGATTGGCACGGGCTCAATTGTCGGAGCAGGCGCTGTTGTCCCCGAGAGAGTCCAGATTCCCGAGAGAAGTTTGGTTCTTGGCATCCCCGGCAAGGCAGTAAAAAAACTTGCCGAAGATGTTTTTAAGAAGAATGAGGATTGGGCGACCGATTACTGGAAGTTGGCAGAGATATATCTAAAGTAGCGGTTTGATTTCCCCGTTTGATGAAAATGCTAGATAAAAGATATGTTAATAATAATTATTCTGTTTAATTGACTATTTCAAATTATATACAATTATTAAACGGGGTCATTCCGAGCGATAACAATGAATCCCCGCCACAATTATTTAGACACAACAAACCTCTTGCTCGCAGATAATCCCCCTGCCATCATCTTCACAACATAAACACCATCGGTTAAACCCGTGATATCAGATGATAATGTGTATTCACCCTCATTGTATTGCCCGCTTTCTATTGTCGCAACCCTCCTTCCTGTAATGTCGTATATCGCTATGTCAATGTCTGATGATGTTGGTATGTTCACATCAAAGTTTATGATTGAACTGGCGGGTGATGGGTATATGCTTACAATGTCAAAACTATTAGGTGTTCCATTTCCCGATGTGCACTCAGTCGTGCCAAGCGTCTCCTGTCTATCTAATACAACCGCCTCAAGTTTGTATTCGTATATGGTTTCGGGCTTAACGCTATTGTCTGTATATGAATATGGATTTGTGCCTGTGATGAGGGTGGTATTGACCCTTGTCCATTGTGTGTTGTCATCCATTTGTAGGGGAGAATGCGAATTCTCCCTTACGGTGGTGTTGGAATATGTGGGAGATTGAGCATTATCGCCTGTTAGACAGCCGGGGACGGCTGTCCTACCTTGAATTGTTTTGGTGGATGGTGTGGCGATTCTGCGGTAGAGGTTGAAGCCCGATATCTGCTCATCTGTTGATATTGTCCATTTGAGGACAACTGAACTGCCATTTGGTTTTGCTATGAATGATATGAGATTGATGTAATCCTGAACACCATACCAGGCATACCTAAGGTCAGAATTAGTCGCATCATAATAAGAGATGTGCGGGTTATCTGATGAACCAAGTTTTATAGATGTGAAATAACCTACATCGCCTTTTATATCAATAGGTTCTATGTGCCAACTACCACCATCATAATATGCATACTTAAGGTTATAACCAAAATTATCATAGTAAGATATATGTGGATAATCAGATGAGTCAAGGGCAAGTGAGGTGAACCAACCTTGGTCTCCTGATGAATCAACGATGATTTTATTCCACGATGAACCATTAAATAAAGCATACCTGAGGTCACCATTCGTCATATCATAATATGAAATATGAGGGTGGTCATTTGAATCAATAGCAATAGATGTGAACCAACCAACATCACCAGTGCTATCAACAATAGATATGTTCCATTTTGTTCCATCGTAATAAGCATATTTTAGGTCTTTGTTAGAAGAGTCAAAGTATGAAATGTGTGGATTGTCGTTTGAATCTAAGGCAATGGAGGTATACATACCTACAATTCCAGAACCACTATCAATAACAGATATATTCCACTTTGTTCCATCGTAATAAGCATACTTAAGGCTACCACTATATTGGCTAGGAGAATACAAGTATGATATATGTGGGTGATTTTCAGAATCAAGTGCAATAGATGTATAAATACCTGAATTCTTCTCACTATCTACAACCTTAATGAACCAGGACGCCCCCTGTTTGTAAGCATATTTGAGATAACCATTAGAATCATCATAGTAAGAAATATGGGGAAGCCCACTATTATCAAGAGCGATTGATGAGTAATCACCTGCAAATCCATCAGTATCAATGGCTTCAATTGTCCATTTCGTCCCATCATAATATGCATATTTCAGGTCTCCATTTCCCTGGTATGATATGTGTGGGAAATTCACTGAATCAAGAGCCAATGATGTCCATAAACCTACGCTACCAATTGTGTCTATTGTTGATATATACCAACTTGAGGTAAATCCATAACCACATAATGAAGTTAATAGAATAAACGAACTAATTAAAATTATGTTTCTTGACATTATCAAACCCCCCTTGGAAATTTTCTATATGTTATAAAAATATATATAAATATTAAATCTAATACATCACCTCCTCCTTATAAATTATTATATCATAATAGATAAGTTGATAAACAAATTTTATACCAGTTATAATTTTCTTTTATAATATTATTCTATATATGGTCCACACATAATTTAAGAATTATTATATTATTACTTTTTTGTAAAATGATTTTTATTATCACATAACTATGCATCATAAATATTCTTTTATTCATACTATTATCATATATATAATATTATAATTTTACTAAATGGTAGAAAAATTACCCTATCGTAAGATAGCATTAATATTAAACATCACTACATATATGGTTGGTTCTATCTTTGGTGGGTTGTTAATAGGCGTGCTTGTTGACAAACTAACTCATAGAGAGCCATTGTTCACACTCTTATTTTTGGTCATTGGTATAATATATGGTGTCTATAAAACGATTATGATAGGTCTTTCGGTTAAGTGAGACAATGCTTAAAATATTTGACATAATTCTTGCACTCATTCCCCTGCCAATTCTTTTAATCTTATTATTATTAAAAATTGATTTTATAAAAGGATTATTGATAGGTTACTCTGTTTTTAGTATTGCAGTTGGGATGCTTATCTTCTCTGTTTTGACAACTGTGAGCAAGAGTAGAAAAAACTACTGGTTTTTTATTATTTTTCTTCTAAGGTTCTTGATAATTGGCGTTCTTTTTTATATCATATTAAGATTTATTAGAGTTGACCTACTCGCTTTGATGTTTGGTATAATAGGGGCAAGTTTTATTGTATTAACATTGCTCTCAAGAAGGGCAATCATTATTGCGAGAGAGACGAGGTTGAATAAGTAAATGGAAGGACTTCCCGTTGGTTTAGAGTTTGGTCTTCCACTTCCCGGTCTTGACAGAAGTGACCAGGTGATATTTACCAATGCCATTATTACAATGGGCATCCTTCTTGTTTTTTCTATCTTGATTGTCAGAGGTATGTCTATTAAAAAACCAACAAGATGGCAGGTCATATTAGAATATACTATTGGTTGGCTTTACAATACGATGGAGGAGGTTATCGGGAAGGGTGGAGGAAGGTATCTGCCACTGATTGCAAGTTTATTTTTATATGTCCTCATAGGAAATCTCATCGGTCTCGTTCCTGGCTTTGTCAGTCCAACAAGCAATATATCTCATAATCTGGCACTGGCACTCATTGTCTTCTTTGCAACACCCGTTGTTGGCATAAAGCAAGTTGGCTTCAAGGCATTTATGAAGCATAGAATGGGACCCATTGTCGCTCTCGCCCCTGTCTTCTTTATACTTGAGACAGTTGGTGAGTTCGCAAGACCTGTATCGCTCACAATCCGTCTCTTTGGCAATATCAAGGGTGAGGATATTTTGATTGCAGTTATAAATAGGATAGCAGGAATGATATATTATGTTCCAATCACTGTTGTAATAATTCCGCTTGCCCTAATCACAAGTTTCGTTCAGGCATTAATATTTGCCCTGCTTCCTACAATATATTTTGCGGGAGCAGCAGGATGGGGAGAGGAAGAGCACGGGGAAAGAGTATGATTGAAGAGTTTAAGGACTTTTTTTAGAAGGAGTGTAGTTATGAGAAGAGAAATAGTTATATTATTTATTCTGTTAATTATGCTTATTTTGGCATCTCCAACATTCTCTGCAGAAGCGCCTGCACCGACTGTTTCTACATCTCAGGGAGCACCTCAAGAGGTTCAGAAGGAGAGTCAGAAAGAGGAAGGAGGAGGGGTATCATCCACCACATATTTTATTTTCCTCGTTGTTTCGTGTGCATTTGCTATGGCGATAGCTGCGATTGGTGCTGCATTCAGTCAAGCAAAGGCGGCTTCAACAGCACTTGAAGGTGTTGCAAGACAGCCCGAAGCATCAGGAAAAATACAAGTTCAGATGATACTTGCCCTTGTCTTCATAGAGACCCTTGCAATATATACATTAGTTGTTGTGCTTATACTTCTGTTTGCAAATCCGTTTACAAAATATGTTGTGGGCTAACTATTATCTTTATTTTTGATTTATATTAAGAGTATTTTCGTTTTATGATAGAGATTCACCCAGCGCTTCTTATATATCAGGTAGTTGTATTTCTAATATTTGTCTATTTAATGTTCAGGTTTGCATACAAGCCGGTATTGAAGATGATAGACGCGCGAAGGAGCAAGATAGAAAACGAAGTGCACGAAACAGAGGAAAAACTAAAAGAAGCAGATGAGTTGAAATCACAATATGAAGATAGAATAGCACAGATTAAAAGAGAGATAGATAAGATGCAGAAAGAGATGGAGCAGGAGGCAATTAAGTTTAAAAACCAGATAATTGCAGATGCCCAGAGTGATGCGAATAGAATAATTGGATATGCGAAGAAGAGGGCTGAGGAGGAGAGAAAGCAATTGATGGGTGAGGTAAGGGGTTATACTATTGACCTTTCACTTGCCATAGCAAGGAAGATACTTGAGGAGAAGATGGATAAGAAGACAGACAGGAAGTTAGCGGAGAAATTTCTTGAAGAACTGACCAGATTAGAACTTAACAAATAAAATGGAAGAGTTGACAATAGCAAGAAGGTATGCCAAAGGTCTTTTAGGGATTATAAAAGACAACAAGAGGGTTGAGAGATATATTCAGTCATTCAGAGGGCTCTGGGTGAAGTTTGTGAAGAGCGAGGATGAAAAAGTTGTAAAGGATTTTGATGTAATAGAATTGAAGAGGAGAGTTTCTATGCTTCAACCATTGCTAAAGGGACTTGATAATATCCAGAAAAGGTTCATACATTATCTCAATCTTAAAGAAAGATTTTCACTTCTCCCTGTTATTTGTGATGAGATGGAAAGGATGATGTTTGAGAGGATGGATATAGTTCTAATGGAGAGTTTTTCAGCAAGAAAACTTGACAGGGATATATTGATGGACTTGACAGGAGCGATATCGGCGAAGTTGGGAAAGAGGGTAAAGATAAAGGAGAACATTGATACAAAGAAGATAGGGGGCGTCCTATTACGGCTTGGTGATTTAGTGATAGATAGCACGATTGATGCTAGATTGAGGAGATTGAGGAAGGAGATAAATGGAGATTAGGGCTGACGAGATAAGCAGAATAATAGGAATGGAGGTAGAGGGAGCAAAGGAGCGTCTTGAGTTTGAGAGGAAGGGCACCGTTGTTAGTGTTGGAGATGGAATAGCGAGCGTATATGGTCTGTGGGGTGCTATGGCCTCAGAGATGGTTCAGTTTGAGAATGGTGTTTATGGCTTGGTCTTCAATCTTGAGGAGACGATGGTAGGTATAATTATCCTTGGAGAGGATGTTGGTATAAAAGAAGGCGATGAGGTGAGGGCGACAGGTAATATTTTACAAGTGCCAGTTGGAGATGTGCTTAAGGGCAGGGTTGTTAACCCTATAGGGAAGCCACTTGATGGCAAGGGTGAGATAATTGCTGATTCATTTAGACCAATGGAGGCAAGAGCACCAAATGTTGTTCAAAGACAGCCCGTGAAGGAGCCAATTCAGACGGGAATCAAGGCGATAGACACAATGATACCGATAGGAAGGGGGCAGAGAGAGCTTATTCTTGGTGATAGGGGTATAGGCAAGACCGCAATATGTATAGACGCGATAATAAATCAGAAGGGTGAGGATGTCAGGTGCATATATGTAGCGATTGGGCAGAAGTCGTCAACTGTTGCGCGGGTAATTAAGACATTGGAAGATAATGGTGCGATGGAATGGACAACTGTAGTTCACGCCGGCCCATCAGACCCGCCTTCACTTCAATATATAGCACCTTATGCTGGTTGTGCGATAGGCGAGGATATAAGAGATAGGGGTGGACATGCCCTTGTGATATACGATGACCTTTCAAGGCATGCATGGGCATATAGGCAGTTATCACTTCTATTGAGAAGACCTCCGGGAAGGGAGGCATATCCAGGTGATGTTTTCTACCTTCATTCGCGCCTGCTTGAGAGGGCGGCGAAGCTTTCTGATGAGCACGGAGGTGGCTCTCTTACAGCAATTCCACTTATAGAGACGCAGGCTGGAGACATCACTGCCTATATTCCAACCAATGTTATATCCATCACTGACGGTCAGATATACCTTGAGAGCGACCTATTCTACTCGGGTGTTAGACCTGCTATAAATGTTGGTCTTTCTGTATCAAGGGTCGGTGGTAGTGCACAGATTAAGGCGATGAAGGATGTGGCGGGTGGTCTCAGGTTGGAACTTGCTCAGTTCAGAGAACTTGAGAAGTTTATGGAGTTTGGGACAGAGATGGACAAAATGACACTTGCACAGATTGAGAGGGGAAGGCGTCTTGTTGAACTCTTAAAGCAAGACCAGTATGAACCAATGAATGTTGAAGAGCAGATATTCGTAGTGAATGCAGGTGTGTCAGGTCTCTTGGATAAGGTCCCTATTGAAGAAATAAAGGAGTTTGAGAAGGCATTTATTCGCTTTATGAGAGAAAAACATCCTGAATTTGGAGATAAGATAAGAAGATTTGGAGAACTTGCACCCGAAGAGTTGGAAAATCTGAGTGATATTACTAAGAGATTTATATATTCTAAATTCATAACAAAGGAGGAATAATTTTATATATAACAAAATTTTTATTGAATATTGTTTTAGGAGATTTTTTATAGAGGAGGAATTTTAGATGAGATTGACTATTTTGATTGCCCTTGCTTTTCTTTCGTTTTTTCTATGTTGTGTGAATATAGAGAAGATTGAACAACCAGATAGCGTAAAGGCAGGCGATGGATTTAAGGTGAAGATAACAGGTGCTATAGGAGATACCAGTAATAGTGAAGGACAAAAGTATTACGGCATCATTGGAATCTTGGTCCCAGACGACTGGAAGGTTTCAGAGGTAAAATATAGTAATTCAGTAAAGGGTGAAATGGTTAGGAAAGAACGGCTTATGACAGCCCTTGACCTTGAATATCCTACACCAGAGGGATATGTCTGGTATGGCTTCATCAGCCCTGATGTGCACGACATTACAAAGGAGATGTCAAATACAAAGGTGGCGGTGGAGATTAAGTTGATAGCAGGTAAAGAGAAGGGAACCTACAATCTTGACTATCGTCTTGGTGCTTGCACGAACCCAGATATAATCGCCTCTGACCTTATCTGGGGAGAATTTTTGGAGCCAATAATTATTGATGTGAAGTAGATTAATAAAAGTTGACATTTTTTAGATGTTTGATTAGGTATTTATGTTGTATAACATATATTAGTATGTGGTGATATTGGTATGGCGACCAAAAGAGAGCTGAGAAGAAGAATTGCGGGTGTTGATAAGATACATCATATAACATCAGCGATGAAGACGGTAGCATCAGTCAAGGTAAAGAAGGCACAGAGCGCTCTCTTTGCTATGAGACCATACTCAGACCGGTTAATAGCAATGATACAGCGCCTCATAAGTTCTGAGGAGATACCTCATCCACTTCTTGAAAAAAAGAATGAGGGCAAGATTTTAATAGCTGTTTTCACATCTGATAAAGGTCTCTGTGGACCATTTAATACTAACATCATTAGGCAGACAGAGGGGATAATTGATTCATTTAGAGCAGGTGGAGAAATAGTTGACTTGATTGTTATTGGTAAGAAGGGTATGGATTACTTTAGAAAGCATGGATATTTTATTATTGATGAATATACGGGTATTAAGCCAAAGATTGAATATGTAGATGCAATAGCGATAGGGGAAATCTTGATAGATAGTTTCATGACAGGAACATATAAGGCGGTTATGGCTATCTATCACCAATATTATAGCGTAGGAAAACAGGTGACCCTTGAGAAGAGTATTCTCCCGATTAAGACAGAAAAAATATCATCAGAAATGCAATATGTAGAATATATTTATGAGCCAGATAAGAAGAGCATACTTGATGTTATCTTACCTATGTTCGTTAATGTGAGTATATGGAGAATTCTGCAGGAGTCGACAGCGAGTGAGCATGGCGCCCGAATGACTGCAATGGATGTGGCTACGAGAAACTGTAAAGACATGATTGAACGACTTACCTTACAATACCATAAGGCAAGGCAGACATCTATCACAATGGAACTCCTTGATATTATTGGAACATCTGAAGCAGTTAAGTAGTTAGAGGGTAGTAGGGTATAATAAAAGGAAGTAAAATGGAGAAAGAAAAGATAGGTAAAATTGTTCAGGTGATGGGTCCAGTTGTTGATGTTGAGTTTTCATTGGAGGATATTCCAGCAATATACACTGCCCTTGAGGTTATAAAGCAAGATGGAAGGTTGGTGGTTGAGGTAGCACAGCAGTTGGGCGAAGATAGAGTGAGGGCGATAGCGATGGCATCAACCGATGGCGTAAGAAGAGGTGATAAGGTGATTAATACCGGCTCCCCAATTACTGTTCCCGTAGGTAAGGAGACACTTGGCAGGATTCTCAATGTTCTCGGTGAGCCAATAGATGAGTTGGCACAACTTGAAACAAAAGAAAGGTGGCAGATTCACAGACCAACACCATCACTCAAAGAGCAGGATACAAAGCAGGAACTTTTAGAGACGGGCATTAAGGTTATAGACCTTCTTGCACCATATTTAAAGGGTGGCAAGGTAGGTCTCTTTGGTGGTGCAGGTGTTGGTAAAACAGTCCTATTGATGGAGATGATAAGAAATATTGCAACAGAACATGGTGGCTACTCTGTCTTCTGTGGTGCTGGCGAGAGGACGAGGGAGGGTAATGACCTCTGGCTTTCAATGAAGCGCTCAGGTGTAATATCAAAGACAGCAATGGCTTTCGGTCAGATGAATGAACCACCTGGTGCAAGGTTCAGAGTAGCACTTACTGCTCTTACAATAGCAGAGTATTTCAGAGACGAACTTGGGCAGGATGTTCTTCTATTTATAGATAACATATTCAGATTTGTGCAGGCGGGCTCGGAGGTATCCGCGCTACTTGGTAGGATGCCATCTGCTGTTGGCTACCAGCCAACGCTTGCCACTGACCTTGGTGAACTTGAAGAGCGTATAACATCAACCCATCGTGGTTCAATCACAAGTGTTCAGGCAATATATGTGCCCGCAGATGACTTTACAGACCCAGCTCCAGCAACAACATTCGCACATCTTGACGCAACCACTGTCCTTTCAAGACCACTATCTGAACTTGGACTTTATCCTGCTGTTGACCCCCTTGCCTCAACCTCACGCATTTTAGACCCACGTATAGTTGGGTTTGACCATTACAATACCGCAAGAAGAGTGCAGGAGATTTTGCAGAGATATAAGGAACTACAAGATATTATAGCAATCCTTGGTATTGATGAGTTATCTGATGATGACAAATTGATAGTTGTGAGGGCGAGGAAATTGCAGAGATTTCTCTCACAACCGATGTTTGTTGCTGAGGAGTTCACGGGAAGGAAGGGGAAGTATGTAAAACTGAAGGACACAATTGAGGGCTTTAAGGGGCTTGTTGAAGGAAGATATGACCATCTTCCCGAGCAGGCGTTTTATATGGTTGGAACGATTGGTGAAGCGGTAGAGCAGAGCGAGAGGTGGGCAAGAGAGCATAAAGAGTGATGGTTGAGAGAGCAAAGACAAAGATATTTCATTTTGAACTGATAACGCCGAGTGATGTGAAGATACATAGAGATGTTGAGAGCATAATAGCGCCGGGAAGTGATGGTTATCTTGGCGTTCTTGTAGGTCATACACCACTTATCACATCACTCAAAGAAGGAAAACTTTCGGTGAGATTTGATGGTCAGGTGAGATCTTTTTTGATAGGTTCTGGCTATCTTGAAGTGACGAAAGGGCAGGTGATTATTCTCACAGAGTATGTAAAGTTGACAGATGAGGAAATGGAGGACTTAAAGACCTGGGCAATAAAATATAAGGTGAATGAGTGATAAAATATTAATAATTTTAACAATTTTTTATTCTCTACTAATAACCAGCATTAAAGCATCGATATTTCTGTCTTGGAATTCAACGATAAAAGAAATAGAATTTGATAATTTATATTTACTTATGTCACATTCTAAATCTTTCTTATTTCTCAAGATATTTTCAATATATTGCAGACCTTCAATATTAATTTTTCCCCAGCCTGTAACATAAATGCGGTTATAATTATAATTAATATAGTTTTCAATCCTTCTTAAATGAGGAGTAAACTCTTCAATTTCTAATCTCTTTACAAGAACTATACCTATCCTAATAAAATTTCCTTCAAAATCTAAAGGAGGTTCATTACCTCTACTTGCTTTGATATATTCATCTTTGTTTGCGATGTTATATAGAAAATTTAAAAATCTTGTAACTTCTTTTCTAATAGTATCTGATGGATGTAAATCAGATGATATACTTAAAAAGTAAATTTCCCTTAAAAATATAGTTTTAAATAATCCCATTTTTATTATTAGATTAATTTTCAAAATAATATTTTCACTTTCTTTAATATTTGATATAACTGGATTAAAATATTTTTCACGGAAATAAGAAATAAAATCATTACCTCTTCTTTTAACTACATCAAAACCAATAAAAATTTTGCATATATTATATAGATCTTCTCCTATAAAATATTTACTTTGTGGCATAAATACTTCATCTAAATATAGCATTAATGAATTGCAAAAACTATTTACGATATTTATATTGGTTTTAGTTGATAAAACGATAATTAAATCACCTTCTTTTGATAAATAATGGTAAGTTTCTCTTTCTTTTCCCCAACGAATTTCAACTTTTTTATTTAATATAGGTATATTAAAAGTATTAATCATAGTATCTTTTAACTCACTATTTATTGTCTTTTCTATTATATTTTTTATTTTTGATCTATTTGGAGATAATGTAGGTAATTTCTCTTTTACAAATCTATATAATTCTCTAATAATTATTCCTAAAATAATTCCTATAATAATTGAAAGGATATTCATTTTTAATTAGAAGTTCACTTTTTTAATTTATTTCTTTCTTCTACTGCTTTATTAAAGCAGACAGGTTTGTTACAGAAAAGAACTATATTTCCATTTTTTCTCATTATTCCTCCTATATTTTCTGTATTTATTTTGATATTACAAAAAAAACAAAATAGATTACCTGATTCAAATGAAGCAAGCAATCCAAGTCTTTCTAAATATTCTTTAACTTCTTTATCTAATATCGTTCTTATTCCAAGCTTTTCCACAGAATACCTCCTATAAGTTATTATAACAAAAATTCATTTGAGTTGAGATTAATAAAATATATTATAAAAATATCTTTATTAAATTATTGTAGTTTGTTTTCTGATATGTGATAAATTCTATATATATTTTTATGCACTCCATCATATTGTTTTCTTAAAACTATTTTTATAAGAATTTTTTTAATTTTTCAGGTTTAATAATTGGAAGTTTCATTAAGAGACCTCAATTGTCTCTATTCCAATAAACTCTGGTATCTCTATTTCATCTATCTCTTCAAGACATAATATCAATACTTCATGCAGATTCTCTTTCAGTTCATCTAAGGTCTCTGCCTGGGTATGAGCACCTGATATCTGCGGTATTACACCTATATATAGACCGGTCTCATGGTCTTTCTCTATATATGCTGTAAATCTTCTCATAGTATTATATAGCATTTAAATAACTATTAAAAGTCAGTTAATCATCACAGTTAATAAGATATAAAGTAAATGAGTAAAAATATTTTAAAAGTTATTATTCTTTAATTCCTATTGATTAAACCAGTATTTTTTGTCTTCAGGTAATCTTATTTCATCAAAGATTTTTTTATACTTTGGGTCTGGCTTTATTACTCCTTGCTCACCATAGGAAAGGAGACCCCCCTCACCATAGGCAAGCAAGTATAGTGCAAAATATCGCACTGGAAATGGCGTGCTTTCATCTGTATATTGCTTTATGAAGGCAACTTTATCATTCTCGGTTGGTAGTAATTTGACAGAGTTTAGCAAAGAAAATTGAGCGAAGTTCTGATACCACATGAAGTTCCGATACTCCTCCTCTGCATATTCAACTATTATAGTTTTATATGTATCAATTGCTCTGTCTTTATTTTCAGGCATTTCAGAAAGTAGGTTGCCTTTTTGATATAGAATTGCTGATTTAAGCAATCTTGACTGCGCCTGCTCATACATCTTGTCCAACAGTTCAAAGATAAAATCACTTCCAAATACCTCTTTGGCTTCCATCAATTTGTATAATAACTCCAATCCATAGTAAGAATTATATTCAAAACTATTATATTCCATCGTTCCATAGGAAGAGAATGTATTAATCAGAGTATCAGCATATCTTTCTTTATCATTAAGGTTCTTGTATATATCCATTTTCAGAATGGCTGTCTCTGGAATAATTGGATGAGTGACTTGGTTGGGTAAGTGAATTTTGCATTTACTATGTTTTTCCTCAATTTTTTGAGCCCAGTCAAGTGCTACCTTCATAATCTCGGGGTTGTCAGGGTCATCAGAATTGTGTATTAGCATATAACAGCCATCATAGAGCGTTTGTGAATGGAATGTTGCATCAGTTGCTTCATGGAGATTGCCATCAGCGTCATAGAATATCAGAGGTCTATCTTTTAAGGCAAGAATATCCTTCACTAACTGAATAACTACCCATGCTGAGACATTCTCTTTAACAAATTCCTTATGAAGTTTCTCACTCAACTCCTTTTCTGTCTCAGCATATATTTTTACTATAGGAAGATTTAAGAAAATAATAAGGCAAAAGATAATTAAAGTGGATGATATAGTTTTATAGGCATATCTTAACTTATTGATAGAATAATTCATATATTAAACTCATCAAACAAAATTATATACTAAAAGTGATGCAATCAATCCTTCTTTCCAAGATACTTGTCATCTGATAGTATATAGTCCCTTATATATTCACTTACTGCATCCTCAAATTGCATTATATTTTTATGATAGCCAATGTTATTTAGTTTTGACAAGTCCGCCTGTGTGAAATACTGATACCTGTTTCTTATATCATTGGGCATTTCAATGAACTCAATATTTATCTTCTTTCCAAGGGCGGTGAATACATTTACAGCAAGGTCATAGAATGTTCTTGCTTTGCCCGTTCCAACATTATATATGCCATTTGCGTTATGATTATCATATATAAAAAGCGTCATATCCACCGTATCTTTTATATATATGAAATCACGCATCTGCATACCATCCTTAAATTTCTTCTTGTGCGACCTGAATAACTTAATACTGCCACTCTCTTTTATCTGTTCATAAGATTTTAGAATGATGCTTTTCATCTCACTCTTGTGGTATTCATTGGGACCAAAGACATTGAAGTATTTAAGACCCGCTATGTCATCAAGAAGACCGTTTCTTAATGCCCAGAGGTCAAAGATATGTTTTGAGTAAGCATACATATTGAGCGGTCTTAATAGGTGCAGTCGCTCATGCTCGTCAGAGAAACCAGCACTACCATCACCATAAGTTGCGGCGCTTGAAGCATATACAAACCTAACACCCTTTTTGACAGACCACTTGGCAAGGCGCTTGGTGTATTCAAAGTTGTTCTGCATAAGAAAGTCCGCGTCCCTCTCAAGGGTATCAGAGCAGGCACCTAAATGAATTATGCCTTCAATGGGAAGGTTCAAATTATCATTCTTGATATCTTCAATGAAGGTGTCTTTGTCAATATAATCAGCGAATTTAAGATTTGTGAGGTTTTTCCACCTTTCGTCCCTCTGAAGGCGGTCAACGATAATAATGTCATCAAAACCACGATTGTTGAGACCCCATACAATCCCGCTTCCAATAAATCCAGCACCACCAGTTATTACAATCATTTTGCCTTCACCTTTGTGGTATTAGTATATATTAAAACTATCGCAATTGAAATCATAAGTTCACCGATACCAAAAGGAAGCCATTCGAAGCGCGACGGAATGAACTGTGAGACAGCAGTTATGAACTCAGGGTTTTCAGAAAGCGTAGCAAGTCCTGGAAGGAATCCTCCCTTTATTATAATCATTGAGTAGTCCCATATAAATGTTATGAAGATTATGAAAGCACCGGAGAGGGTGAGCATCCAGGAGAGGGGATTTATTTTCACTTTATAGCCACGCTCATCAAGAAGAAGTATTGTCAAGCCAAGTGCAATCATAGTAATTGAGCAGATAATTGGTGCAAGGACTGGACCAATCCATATTATTGGTAGAAGGAACAGAATATCCCATGTCATAAGAGATGTGGGCCAGTTTATCAGTGCCTTTAGCCATAAATAGAAGGAGATGTCCCAGATAGCGAAGTTATATATAAATATTGCAAATCTCTGCCTAAGGTTCCTTCCTACAAGAATAGAAATCATAATGAGCATTACAATTGTTGCCACCTCTCTTAATATCTCAGTTGTGAATATCTCAGGTGAGATTATTTTAATGGGGAATGTGAAGCCATCAACATAGTATATACCACGAAGGTAGATGACGACAGCGGACTCGAGAAAGCCCATTGCAATATCAAAGATAGTGAGGAGCGCCAATCTATTCTTTATATTCATCTCTGACTTAACCATATTTCCTTGATATATAGAAAAAATAATTTAGCACTAATATTAAAGATTTTATTAAATGATACTTATTGTTATTTATTTTTGTTACTCTCCTTTTCTTCTGGTTTATGTTCTTGTTTTTTGATTTCTTCCTCTACCTTTTCTTTGGTCTTCTCCTTATTCTTTTCTTCCTCCCTTTTTTCTAATTCACTAACGAAATTCAGGCGAAGTTCTGTGAGAAGGTTATTAATAAATTTCTCCTCATCTTCATCAAGATTACCATCAGTTCTTATCTTTATTGCCTCAATTGTGTCTATCGTCTCCCTCGCAATGTTGAGATTTCTCTCAACCTTGCCTGTAATAGGGCTCTTTAGTTTGCCCATATACTGCATTGCTGATGAATGCAAGGCAATTAGTAGTGATAAAAACTGCTCTTTACCCTTTTTATCCATCTATCTCCTCCTAAACATTTTTATTCAGTTTTTAATGGTGTTTCTTCTGATGACTTTGCTTCTTCCACTACCTCTGGCATCTCTTCAATGTATATCCAGCGACCTTCCTTATCAAGTGTGAACTGATATTTATTACCTTCATAGTTTATATAACATCTGTCTTTATATGAAGTTATCTTTAATTCATCACCATTGAGATAGATTGGTCTGTCAGGCAGGTAGCCAGATAAAATAGGTATGATGCTCCAGCCCTGCATATTATCGGGAATCTCAACATCAAGAAAGTCAAGTATTGTGGGGACTATATCAAGGTATGATATGACACCATATAGATTTTTGTTATTTCTTATCTTTGGAGATATAAGAACAAGTGGAGACATTACATCATCTGGCTGAATAACATTCTTCTCAATGATGTCTTCTTCAGGGATGAAGGTTATAAGTGTGATGGTTGTATCTTCAATTCCCTTCTCTGCCATTATGTCCAGAAGCCCCTTTATCTCATCAGCAATCACCTGCAGGTCTCCCGTCTTGTCCAATACTCTAATATGCACCATAGAGAAGAAGGAAGATTTTACCTGATACCTGAGCCAGTTATTAAAGTCCTTAAATGTTCGTGTTATATCTCTTTTGTTATTCTCACTTAATCTTAGGAGTTCTAATTTCTCTAAGTTCTGAAATATAGTCAATCTCTTCAATGAACCCATGAGTGTGAATATGTCATCATATATAGAAAATCCATCAGAGATATAGCGATTTCCAATTAGATTTTCTGAGGAAATAAAAGCAGTTGTTGTCCATCCCCTTTCTTCTATGTATTTACTTATAGATGGTGGTTCACCAACATTTTTTGAAAACTCTTCATCAATCATCTTCTCAGATATTGGAACAGACCTTAATATAGAAAGAAAAATATCCTGCTTTTTTGTTGCCATTGGAAGGGTGTTTCTAAAGATGGTGATTTCATCGGGACCCAATCTCTCCTCCAATAAAGTGATGATATTTTGACTTTCAGTTTTATCTGGTATTTCAATCACAATGAGTATTGCATTGTTTTTTGCCCTCTCTTCACCTTTGAATATGTTAATGTTAAGGTATTTTGTTCCTACAAGAAGAATAACAATAAAGAGACCAATTATGTTGATTACCCCAATAAGACGATAGAAAAACATTCTTGGGGCTTTGATAGCAGATGTGTAGTAAAGAATAATGCGATATATGATGAACCAGAGAATAAATCCAAAGATAATTATGCCTACATTTCCCCATATACTTGTGGGATTGAACTTCTCAGGAAGAATCTTGATGTTTATTATATTTCCAATGGTCAACATATAAACGACAAATACCAAAGCACCCAGAAGTGCCCCAGGTGATATCGTCATTGATGGCTTTTTGAGACACCTCAACGCTTTTATTAATGATGCAATAATAGTAAACGACAGTCCAATTATTAGAAATATAAGCGAGTATATTAAAGCAGATGATAATGTAAGAAGCGCAAGGCGAACCGGTGCTAGAATTATCTCTTTATCAACAGAGATTAAAAATATTGTATCGCAAATGCCAAATAATGACCCCGTAATAAGAATTACATAGATAATGTCCCTTAATCTTATCATATGGTCATCTAACCAAATTCAAGAAACATCTGATGTGAAATTTCACTAAGTTCTTTGAGTTTACCTTCTCTATCCTGTTGTGATGAGAACTTGAAGTCATTTAACGCATCATATAGGTCGTTCTTCATCTTATCAAAGTCCGCTTCCCTGCCCTTCGCTGTGTCAGGATATGGTGATGTATATAGTTTGTCCTGCGTCTGCTCCATCTTCACAAGTGTTCTCTTCATCTCATCGCCACTTCCCCCACTCAGAGCAGTGAACATTTCCCCAATAAGTATCTCAAACCTTATAATCTCATCCTTGGAAGTGAGATTTCCTGTGGTTTCATCAAGGTGAATAATGTTCTTCATAAACTCATAGCAGAGGTTCTTTGAACTGTCCAAATCTGCCTTCTTAATTGCCTCATCAAGTTTCTTTATAATACCTTCCATATCAAAGAGCCAAATCTTCCACGCCTCTTTGTCAGCATACTTCGCGGGCGGATTTGATGAGAAGTCCTTTATAATGTTGCTCCATTGCTTGGCAAGAGTATCTGCTTCATCCTCCACAAGTTTTACATCCTCTTTTATCACTATTGACTCATAGATGTTTTTGAAATGCCCCATTGCCATGCCAAATGACTCGTTGAACTTGGCGCCACTTACCTCTGTCTTTTCCTGCGCCTTCTTTTTGCAAGAGATAGGAATAACCACAATTAAAATTATAAGTAAAATGGCAATGTATCTATACATATTATCAGCCTCCATCTATATTGTTAGTGATATTATATATTTTTACCACACATTATTCCATAGTATTTGTTTTTAATTGAGTGTTTCTTTAACCTTAAAATTAATAAAAGAAGAACCCAACAAACTTTGGAGTAAGAGCGGTCTCTCATTGTCTAAATAAGGATTTCAAGATATATAAAATCTATGGTATGAACATTGCCCTTAGCCAGCCAACGCTGTTCTCACCAACACCACCCTGATTGAAATACGATGAGTCAAGAAATGGCTGGTAATCTACAACACCATAATTATGGTCATCATAGTAATCATATATCTTTGACGCTATCTTGTCTTTACTTTTAGTTCCCCACCAATTGGATGTTGCGTCCTCGTTTGTTCTTGATATATTCCTGAAATTGTAGGAATCATTATCAAAGATGTCATTAGAGTTTATTTTAGGAGATGACCAGTTCTGCGTCTGAATGCCATAGTAGTTATATTTTATTGAGTTGTAATTTATATTTGGTGATGAGTTGTAGAAGAGCATACCAACTTCTGAACAGTTCTGCACTATGCAGTAATTAACACTTGTTATCATATTGGCAGATTGAGAAAGGTTCCAGAATATAAGCCCCGCCTTTGCATATTCAATTGAACAGTGATTTAAGTTTATTACATTATCACCCTCAACGACAATACATCCCCAGTCACCTCTTGATTTAATATCTTTACCAGATGTAAACTTAACAGGTAATGCCTGAGTTCCATAGGCAACCAATTTGCCATCTGCTATATAGAGTTCAGAACCATCTCTAAAGCCACCATCACCAGTTACGGGCATAAAGCAGACCTCAACCCCTGACCTTATTGTAAGCGTAGCATTATTCTTGACCGTTACATTGCCATATATATAGATGGGACTGTCAGTCATACTCCATGTTGTGTCATGTGTAATATCTTCCTGTTGGTAGATTAACATTGAAAACGCAAATAGTGGCGCTAGCAAAACTAATATGAAAGTTAATTTCACCATACTAACTCGCTATGATATTCTACCACAGAAAGATTTAAATGTCAAAACAAATAATAATTTATTTTAGTGCTACTTCTTCTTTTCATCTCCCTCTTCATCTACGATTTCATAGTCGGCGTCAACAACCTCTTCTTCTCCACCTGCTTTCTCGCTACCAGCACCAGATGCTGTTTTCTCACTACCTGCTGTCTGCTTTTGATATTCGCCCCCCGCCCTCTGATACCATAATGTTGATACCTCATTGAGTGTTCTCTCTAACTGCTCCTTCGCTGACCTTATCTCATTAATGTCTTCCTTCTTTATAGTATCTTTAGCTCTTTCTATCGCATTTTCTAATTTGGCTTTCTCATCACCCGTCGCCTTATCACCCATATCTTTAAGCAACTTCTCAGTGGAGTATATAAGAGAATCAAGTGAGTTTCTTAATTCAACCTCTTCCCGACGCTTTCTGTCCTCCTCTGAATGCTCTGTTGCCTCCTTCACCATCTTCTCTATCTCGCTATCAGAGAGACCAGAAGACGCGGTTATCGTTATCTTCTGCTCTTTACCTGTTGCAAGGTCTTTGGCACTAACATTTAGAATGCCATTGGCATCTATATCAAATGTAACCTCAATCTTTGGTATTCCCCTCGGCGCTGGCGGTATCCCCTCAAGATGAAATCTTCCAATAGTCCGATTATAAACAGCCATCTCTCTTTCACCCTGAAGAATATGTATCTCAACCGTTGTCTGATTGTCTTCTGCAGTTGTAAATATCTCGCTCTTTCTCGTCGGAATAGTTGTGTTTCTCTGTATTAACCTTGTGAATACACCACCAAGCGTCTCTATACCAAGTGAGAGTGGGGTTACATCAAGAAGAAGGATGTCCTTGACCTCTCCTGCGAGAACCCCTGCCTGTATAGAAGCACCAACTGCTACAACCTCATCAGGATTGACACCCTTGTGTGGCTCTTTACCGAACAATCTTCTCACTGTCTCCTGGACGAGTGGCATTCTTGTCATACCGCCAACGAGTATGACAACATCAATCTCTTCAAACTTGAGACCGGCATCCTCTACCGCCTGCTTACAGGGTCCAATAGTGCGTTCAACAAGGTCGTGTGTGAGTTTCTCAAGTTGTGCTCTTGTAAGAACAATATCAAGGTGTTTCTGACCAGTGGCATCAGCAGTAATATAAGGCAAACTTATTCTTGTCTCTGTAAGGGTTGAGAGTTCTTTCTTTGCCTTCTCTGCCTCATCCCTAAGGCGTTGGAGGGCAATCTTATCCTCTCTAAGGTCAATACCGTGCATCTTCTTGAACTCTTCTGCGAGCCAGTCAATTATGCGCTTATCAAAATCATCTCCGCCAAGATGAGTGTCTCCATTTGTTGACTTCACCTCAAAGACGCCCTCACCTATCTCAAGCATAGATATATCAAATGTTCCACCGCCAAGGTCAAATACTGCTATCTTCTGGTCTTTCTTCTTGTCAAGACCGTAGGCAAGCGATGCGGCGGTTGGCTCGTTTATAATTCTCAAGACCTCAAGACCTGCTATCTTTCCCGCGTCCTTCGTTGCTTGTCTCTGACTGTCATTAAAATATGCGGGCACCGTGATAACTGCCTGTGTCACCTTCTCGCCAAGGTAGTCCTCAGCGGTCTCCCTCATCTTCTGAAGTATCATCGCTGAAATTTCAGGTGGTGAGTATTCCTTATCTTGAACCTTAACGCGAACATCACCATTTGGAGCAGAAATAACCTTGTATGGCACAATCTTTCTCTCTTCAGTTACCTCATCATATCGCCTTCCCATAAAGCGCTTTATAGAATAGACAGTATTATCGGGATTCAAAATCGTCTGTCTCTTTGCGACCTCACCGACTACATGCTTGCCATCTTTCAAGAATGCAACTACGCTTGGTGTTGTGCGGTTGCCCTCAGAGTTCGGTATAACCTTTGGCTCACCTCCCTCCATCACAGCAACGCAGGAGTTCGTCGTTCCAAGATCTATTCCAATTACTTTAGCCATAATATTCCCTCCTCAAAAAATATATTGTAGATGATGGGGGAGGGGACTTGCCGCTCCCCCAAAATAGACCTACTTCTTCTATTTCTTTATAGAACTTACTTTAATCTCTATCTCCTTTGGCTTCACCTTCTCTGACTTTTGAATCCTTATATCAAGCACACCATCTTTGAACTCTGCTGCCACTTTGTTAGCATCAATATCTGATGGAAGGTCAATAACACGCTTGAATGAACCATAGAACCTTTCTGCATAATGGTAGTTCTCCTTCTCTTCCTTCTTTTCCTCTCTCTTCTCACCCTTGATAATAATGGAATTTCCAGCAACAGATATTGACATATCATCCTTTGAGATACCAGGAAGGTCTGCCTTTATTCTATATTCCTCATCTGTTTCAGAGAGGTCAATTGCAGGAGATAGTATTCTGCCCTCCCTTGCGGGCGAAGAAGTTCGTCTGAAGATGTCTTCAAACAACTTATTCATTTCCTCCTGTATTGACATTAGGTCTCTAAATGGGCTCCACCTTATAATTGGCATAATATCAACCTCCTTCTATTTTAATATCAATTACAATTAATATATATGCAAATAATATGCCAAATATAGTGACTAAACTATTTATAATTTTGTTAAAAGAATTTTGAGATTATTAATACGAAGGGGGAAGAGCACTCTTCCCCCATAATTTTGTTAATCTATGATATTTACCGGGCGACAAGAAGGCGAAGGACCTTGTCCCTGTTTATTAGTATTGATGAGATATATATCATTTAATAAATGTTAACTATTGTTAAAAATTTGGTATTTTTATTATAAATTGTGAAAAATTTAACTTGACTATATTATTTCCTTCATCATATCATATTGGAAAATCTATTATAGAAATTATGAAAGGGGCGAAGATGGATAAAGAAACTGAGAAGGTTTTAGATAGTGAGATGGAATCGTCTGCTGAGATGCCCAAGCAGGAATTCTATATAACAAAGTTTGAGAAAGACCTCCTCCCCGAGTTTGAACTTGAGAAGGAGTTTTTTGAAGAGATATATTCTATGCCGGGAGGGGAGAAGGTAAAAGAGTGTATTCAGTGTGGAACATGCTCTGGCTCTTGCCCATCTTCATATTTGATGGACCATTCACCGAGGCAGATATTTGCGATGATTAGAGCAGGAATGCGAAAGGATGTTCTTGAGAGCAATACGATGTGGTATTGCACCTCTTGTTATTACTGCTATGTCCGCTGTCTTGCAAATATAAAAATTACAGATATTATGTATATGCTCAAGCGACTTGCACTTAAAGAGAAGAATGTGGTATTACCAGATATTAGACCGAAAAGATTTATGGAGAGTTTCTCGGCGTTGGTAAAGCGCTACGGCAGAAACCATGAGCCAATATTTATGGCACTCTACTATCTTTCAACCAATCCTTTTTCAATGTTCCGACAGTTATTTGTTGGTTTTAATCTTTTTATTAGAGGGAGGTTGCCACTCATACCAAAGAAGATAAAGGGTGCAGATGATGTAAAGAAACTGATGGAGTATGATGAGGAGGAAGAGGTCAGATGAAATACGCATATTACCCCGGTTGCTCACTTGAGTCAACAAATAAGGCGTATGATATATCATTTAGAGCGATAATGTATCACCTTGGGATAGCGATGATAGACCTTGAGGACTGGAACTGTTGTGGTGCTACTGCATATATATCAATATCAGAGAATGTGGCATTTGTTGTCTCGGGCAGAAATCTTGCCCTTGCTGAAAAGGCAGGAGCAACAGATGTTATTGCTCCCTGTGCCGCTTGTTATCTCACTCTACGAAAGACACATGAGTATATGATGGAATACCCTGAGATATATGCCCATGTAAATTCAGCACTCCAAAAGGTGGGTTTATCTTATGAGGGAACTTTACGCATTAAGAGCCCACTTGAGGTCATAATTAACGATGTTGGTCTTGATAAGATGAGAATAGCCATCACTAATCCATTGAAGGGTCTTAAAGTCGCCTGCTATTATGGCTGTCAGATTCTAAGACCAAAAACTGACTTTGACGACCCCGAAGAGCCAACAAAGTTTGAGGAACTAATGAAGGCAATAGGTGCAGACCCTGTATATTTCTCATTCAGGGCAAGATGTTGTGGTGGCTCAACTATTCTCACATACGAGAAGCAGGCACTACGAATGTCCAAGAATATACTTCTCTCTGCTAAGAGGGAGGGTGCTGAGATAATAGCAACTGCCTGCCCGTTATGTCAGATAAATCTTGATGCGTATCAGAGACGAATTGAGAGGGAGTTCAAGATAAAACTTAATATACCTATTGTCTTTTTCTCACAACTTGTAGGTCTTGCACTAAATCATACTTATAAAGAGATGGCGTTAGATAGTTCTATTATTAGTCCAAAGGAGGTCTTAAAACCTTACATTGAGAGGACTACAAAGGTAAAGGAGAGTTAATATTATTTGAATTTAAATAGTGATGCTTGATGGACTTTTTATATATTTCTTTTTAGATTCACAAAATATGGAGGTCTTATATGTTAGAACCAAGGATTGGGGTGTATATATGCCACTGTGGTCATAACATAGCAGGGACAGTAGATGTAAATATAGTGAGGGTGTTTGCTGAAAAACTGCCCAATGTCGTAATTGCTCGCGACTACCAATTTATGTGCTCTGATTCAGGTCAGAACATCATTAAAAATGATATAAAAGAACTCAACCTGAATAGGGTTGTTGTTGCCTCCTGCTCGCCACTTATGCACGAGATAACATTTAGAACTGCATGTAGGCAAGCAGGTATGAACCAATATGAGTTCACAATGGCTAACATAAGAGAACAGGTCTCATGGGTAGCAATTGATATGGCTTCTGCCACTGAGAAGGCAAAGGCACAGGTCTCCGCAGCAGTAAGAAGGGCTGCCTTATTGGAACCGCTTGAAACCCGAATGGTGAAGATAACCCCCTCCGCTCTTGTCGTTGGCGCAGGTGTCGCAGGCATTGAGGCAGCACTGAGAATAGCAGAGGGTGGTAAGAAGGTCTATCTCGTGGAGAAAAAGCCATCTATAGGTGGACATATGGCATACCTTGACAAGACATTTCCAACACTTGACTGCGCCGCCTGTATTCTCACCCCAAAGATGGTCTCTGTGAAGAACAACCCAAATATTGAAATGCTTACATATAGTGAGGTTGAAGAGGTAAAGGGTTTTATAGGTAATTTTAAGGTGAAGGTGAGAAAGAGAGCAAGGTATGTTGATTTATTAAAATGTAATGCCTGTCAGGATTGTATTGCTGCCTGTCCCGTTAACCTTCCTAATGATTTTGAATTTGGTCATACTAATAGAACAGCAATATATCGTCTATTTCCTCAGGCAGTCCCGAACACATTTTTAATTGATAAACAGGAGACAACACCTTGTAAGGTTGCCTGCCCAATCCATCAGGATGCGGGAGGTTATGTTACTCTCGTCAGCAAGGGCAAGTATGCTGAGGCAATGGAGGTAATAAGAAGGGCAAATCCCCTGCCTGCTATTTGTGGAAGGGTCTGCTTCCATCCATGTGAGGGAGAGTGCAGGAGGAATGTTGTTGATGAACCAATTTCAATACAGTATCTGAAGAGATTTGTTTATGATTGGTGTTATGAGAATAACACTAACATTGACCCGCCCGAGATAACAGAAGAGAAGAAAGGCACTGTTGCTATTATTGGCTCGGGTCCTGCGGGGCTTACCTGTGCTTATGACCTTCGCTTGAAGGGTTATAATATAACAGTATTTGAATCGCTTGATAAACTTGGTGGAATGATGAGAACAGGCATTCCCGCATATCGCCTCCCAAGGGAGATACTTGATAGGGAAATTGACTATATAAGGAAGATGGGTGTAGAGTTTAAGACAGGGGTAACTGTGGGTAGAGATATTACAATAAGTAAATTGAAAAATAACTATGATGCTGTCTTCATCGCAACCGGTGCCCATAAAGGTAAGATGATGGAGATTCCAGGTGAGGAAGCAGAGGGCGTCTATGATGGTGCGAAGTTCTTAAGGGAGGTGAACCTTCAGGATAAACCGAAGAAGGTTCTAAGCGGAAGGGTTATGGTCGTTGGCGGTGGTAACACTGCTGTTGACGCGGCGAGGGTGGCTCTGAGAGTAGGGGCAGAAAGTGTTGACATATTCTACCGCAGGACAAGGGCTGAGATGCCAGCAGACCTACACGAAATAAAACAGGCGGAAGAAGAAGGCATTGGTGTTTATCTTCTTACAGCCCCTGTTGAAATATTAACTGAGAATAACAGGTTAAAAGCGGTTCGCTGTATTAGAATGGAACTTTCAGAGCCGGATGAGTCGGGCAGAAGAAGACCTGTGCCAATGAAGGGCTCTGAATACGAAGTTGAGTATGACTATGTGATTATGGCGGTGAGCCAGGAGCCCGACCTTGAGGTAATAGAGGGTGCTAAGGACTTTAAGATAACGAAGTGGAATACAATATCAGTAAATGAAGACAATATTGCAACAGATGTGGAAGGCGTGTTTGCTGGTGGAGATGTTGTTAGAGGTCCCGCAAGCGTTGTTGAAGCGATGTGTGATGGCAAGAAGGCAGCAATAGCAATTGACCAGTATCTATCAGGTGTGAAAACGAAGGATATTGTGGTTGCTTTTGATTCCAACATAAAAAGACACGAGAAAGAGATTGACTGGGAAGAATATTATAAAAATATGAAGAGGGCTTCCCGTATGAAGATGCGTGAACTTTCCCCTGATGCGAGGAGTAAAAACTTTGATGAGGTAGCGCTTGGTTTTACAGAGGAAGAGGCAGTAAAAGAGGCAGAGAGGTGCCTACATTGTGGACCCTGTGTTGAGTGCTACGAGTGCGTTAGAGTATGCCAGCCCGTTGCTATAAATCACAATGATAAGGACGAGGTAGTTGAACTTGATGTTGGAGCAATAATAGTAGCGACTGGATATAAACAGATGGATGCAGGCATCATAAAACAGTTTGGATATGGCAGGCATCCAGATGTCTTGACAGCACTTGAGTTTGAACGGCTTGTTAATGCTGCTGGCTATACAGAGGGCAAGATTATTACATCAAAGGGTGAGGAGCCAAAGGCAATAGCGCTTCTTCACTGCATTGGCTCCAGGGACCAGAACTATCATTCCTACTGTTCACAGGTCTGTTGTATGTATGCCCTGAAACTTGCACACCTTATCAAAGAAAGAACAAGCGCAGAGGTTTATCAGTTTTATATAGACATGAGGGCATCTGGTAAGGGGTATGAGGAGTTCTACAATCGTCTTTTAAGAGAAAGTGTCAAGTTTGTAAGAGGAAGGGCAGCGAGTATCACAAGTTTTTACATCTATCCAGAGGAGGAGGGTAGAATAATAGTCAGATGCGAAGATACGATGATTAATCGCATAAGAAGAATTCCAGTAGATATGGTTGTTCTATGTATGGCAATAGAGCCAACAGAGGATGCACATAAGTTAGCGAATATATTCAATATATCAAGAAGTCCCGATGGCTTCTTCTTAGAGAAGCATCCGAAACTTGCTCCCATTGAGACAGCAAACGATGGCGTTCTCATTGCTGGAACATGCGTAGGCCCGAAGGATATACCTCAGTCGGTGGCTCAGGGTGGAGCAGCAGGTGCAGCAGCACTTGCGCTCATAGACAAAGGTGAGGTTGAGGTTGAAGGTGCTATTGCTGTAATTGATGAGGAGAAATGCTCTGGATGTAGAATATGCAACAACCTGTGTCCATTTAGCGCCATTGAGTTTGATGAGGAGAAGAAGGTTTCAAAAATTATAGAGGCGTTATGCAAGGGCTGTGGTGTTTGCGTATCGGCATGCCCTTCAAGTGCAATAAAAGCACTTCACTTCACAGATGAACAGATTATGTCTGAGATAGAGGGGGTGTTAATATGAAATTTGAGCCAAAGATAGTGGGTTTTCTTTGCAATTGGTGTTCATATACTGGGGCAGACCTTGCTGGCACATCTCGTATGAAATATCCCCCGAATGTGAGAATAATAAGGGTTATGTGCTCAGGAAGGGTTGACCCGACATTTGTATTAAAGTCGTTTGAGCAGGGAGCAGATGGTGTTCTCATCGCTGGCTGTCATCCCCCTGCTGACTGCCATTATATAAATGGCAATTACAAGACATTTCGCAGGTTTTATATACTAAAAAAACTATTATCTCAAATTGGCATTGAGGAAGGTCGTGTTCGTCTTGAATGGATAAGCGCGGCTGAGGGGGCGAAGTTTCAGAAGGTAGTTACTGAAATGACTGAGGAAGTTAGACGACTTGGACCACTTCGCAAGAAAAGGGATGAGAATTTGGTAGAGGGGGGTGTGAAGATTGCCTAAGAAGAAGATAGCATTTTATTGGGCTTCTGCCTGTGGTGGGTGTGAGGTTGCTGTCCTTGATATTGATGAGAATATACTCAAAGTTGCAGAGAACGCTGATATCTATATGTGGCCTGTCGCTATGGACTTTAAGGAGCACGATGTGGAGGCGCTTGATGATGGCTTCCTTGATGCGGTCTTTTTGAACGGTGCCATTCGTAATGACCACGAGGAGCATATGGCTCATCTTCTTAGAAAAAAATCAAAACTGATGGTCGCCTTCGGTGCCTGTGCCTGCTTCGGTGGAATACCCGGTCTCGCCAACTTCTATAATATAAAGGACTTATTGAAATATGCTTATAAAGAAACGGTAACAAATGCCAATCCAGATGGTGTCTTACCGCAAACAACAACTAATGTTGAAGAGGGTGAAGTAAATATACCGAGAATGTATAATCGGGTGAGGGCGCTTAATCAGGTTGTTGATGTTGACTACTATATACCTGGTTGTCCACCAGCACCAACGCAGATTACAGATGCGGTTCTCACGCTTCTAACAGGTGAAGCACCTGAGAAGGGTTATGTATTTGCTGGCACAAAGACGCTATGTGATACCTGTGAAAGAGAGAAGAAAGAAAAGATACTTCCAAAGTTCAAGCGACTTCACCTAACAGACCCAAAGGAGATAGACCAAAAGAGGTGCTTTCTTGAACAGGGGATAATCTGCCTTGGACCAATAACGAGAAGTGGTTGTGGCAATAGATGTATCAATGCAAATATGCCCTGCAGGGGGTGTTTTGGACCATCGCCTTATGTGTCTGACATGGGGGCAAAGTTTGTATCTGCCCTTGGTGCGATTGAGGATGTTGATACAGAAGAGAAGGCACAAGAGATGGCTAATGAGTTTTTAGACCCGGCGGGGACACTCTATCGTTTCTGCCTCGCAATATCCCTTCTCAGAGGTAATATTATGACAGAGGAGGAAGAGTGATGAATAGATATACCATACAGCCAGTAACACGACTTGAGGGTCACGGCAAGATTGAGATATTCGTTGACGATGATTTTGTTGTAAAGAGGGCATACCTTCAAGTTCCAGAGTTTCGGGGTTTTGAGAAGTTCTGCGTCGGGCGTCCCGTTGAGGAGATGCCGAGAATTACCTGCCGTATATGTGGCGTCTGCCCCGTCGCTCACCATATGGCATCAGCGAAGGCAGGCGACGCTGTCTATAAAGTAGATATTCCTCCTCTTGCTAAAAAATTGAGAGAACTCATGTATTCCGCATACTATTTCTCAGACCACACCCTTCATTTATATGCCCTCGGAGGACCCGACTTCATTGTTGGTCCCCGGGCGCCAAAGGGTGAGAGAAATATCCTTGGTGTTATTCAGAAGGTCGGTCTTGAAGTCGGTAAAGAGGTTATAAAGAATAGGAGTTATGGTCAGAAGATATTGACTATATTTGGTGGTAAGGGTGTTCATCCAATATGCGCATTCCCTGGCGGTATCTCAAAGGGTCTCACGAATGAGAAGAGAGATGAGATAAAAGAGATGTCAAAGTCAATGCTTGAGTTTGCAAAGTTCACACAGAAGGTAATTGAGGATATTGTCCTCAAAAATAAAGAATATATGGATATAATACTCGCAGAAGAGAACACTATGCCGACATACTATATGGGTCTCGTTGATGAGAATAATAAGGTGAACTTCTACGATGGCAAGGTTCGCGTTGTTGACCCCGATGGCAAGGAGTTCGCGAAGTTCGCTCCAAGTGAATATACAGAACATATAGCAGAAAGGACAGAGCCATGGTCATACCTCAAGTTTCCGTATCTTAAGAATGTGGGTTGGAAGGGCTTTGTCACGGGTAAGGATAGCGGTATATATCGTGTGGCACCGCTTGCCCGCCTAAATGCCGCAGATGGCATGGCGACACCTCTTGCCCAGGCAGAGTATGAGAAGATGTATGCGACATTAGGTAAGAAGCCCGCGCACCAGACATTTGCGTATCACTGGGCGAGGGCTATAGAGCAGTTATATGCGGCAGAACTATTAAACCAGTTGATAAATGAGGATGACATCACGGGGACTGATATAAGGGTAGTGCCATCGCAGACGCCTACGGAGGGCGTGGGAATAGTTGAGGCGTGCAGGGGAACGCTCATACATCACTACAAGACAGATGAAAATGGTCTTATAACAGATGTAAATCTTATTGTTGCGACTGTGCATAATAACTCCGCGATATGCATATCACTAACGAATATGGCGCATCTTGTAATGGACAAGAAGAAGGACATAGACGAGGGCGACCTGAATATGGTAGAGATGGCGTTTCGTGCCTATGACCCATGCTTTGCCTGCGGGACGCACTCACTTCCTGGCGAGATGCCACTTGAGGTGACAATCAGGCATTTTGAGACAGGTGATGTTCTGAGGAGAATAACGAGGGGAGTGGAATAGGAATAGATTTATATTTTATATATGGAAAGTTATGTTATATGTAGAAATTAAAAGAATATTAATTATATGGTTTTTCTTAATATTAATAATCTTTATATCTTTTTCTTTAACATTTTCTGATATTATTTGCCCATCTTGTGGAACAAAAAACCCAGATAACTACAACTTCTGCGATAAGTGCGGAACATCACTAAATTGTGTTACATTTCTATGGAAATATGAGACAGGTGACTTTGTATCCTCCTCTCCATATGTATTAGGTAATATGATATATGTTGGAAGTTATGATAAATACATCTATTGTATCTCAGCAAATGATGGAACATTAATTTGGAGATATAAAACAGGTGGTAGAGTATTTTCATCTCCTTATGTAATAGATGATACGGTGTATATAGGAAGTGATGATAACTACATCTATTGCCTTTCAACAGGTCACGGCAAATTAAAATGGAGATATAAGACAAGTGATTGGGTGGTATCTTCTCCATTTGTTATATATGACAAAGTATATGTTGGAAGTAAGGATGGCTCTATCTACTGCTTTTCAGCAAATAAAGGTAAATTAATATGGAAATATGATATAGGTTATCCTATATGGTCCTCTCCATATGTTGAAGACAATAGGGTATATATTGGTTCCCATGATTGTTACATTTATTGTTTAACAGCAAATGATGGAAAATTAATATGGAGTTATGAGACAGATGGTTGTGTAAGCTCCTCTCCATTTGTAATAGAAGATAGAGTTTATATTGGTAGTGATGATAACTACATCTACTGTCTTTCAACAAATGATGGCTCACTTATATGGAGGTTTGAGACAAGTGGTTATGTATTTTCCTCTCCTTTAGTGATATATGGCAGGGTATATGTTGGAAGTAATGATAACTACATCTATTGCATTTCAGCAGATGATGGGACACTAATATGGAAATATAAGACAGATGATTATGTAAAATCGTCACCCTCCATAATTGATGGCAAGGTATATATAGGAAGTAATGATGGTTTTGTCTATTGTCTTTCAGCAGATGACGGAACATTTTTATGGAAATATAGGGCAGGTTATTCTGTTTCATCATCTCCATTTGTAATAAAAGATAAAATATATGTTGGAAGTTGGGATAAATACATATATTGCATTAAAGATATAAAATAATGTTATTTTTTAAGTGATTTTTAATAAATATATATTAATTAATGTAAAAATATTTAGGAATATATATCATTTCATTAAATATTATTGAACTTCTACTTCGTTTACATTGTTTTCTATTGTCTCTTGTGGCTTTATTTCTTCTTCTTCCCTCTCCTCAACAGGTGGTATCTCTGTTACCAACCTCTTCGGCGAGGGTGTCGTAAGCTCTGCCCTGCACAGTGGGCTCTCAATCAATACAACCATCCCTGCCCTATCAACATATATGTCTGTATCAATCTGTGGAATGCTGTATATACTCACATCTACCTTCACACCCTGAATGTAAATTGTATCAGTTCCCCTGAAAATTATGCTCATATCAAATATATTTTCACTGACAGCATTCCTTACTCTCACTGATGTCTCATCACCAGTTATTGCAGATGTCAGTTGGTATATGAGCATAGGATTTACTGGGGAGATTATAAAGACATCTTCATCTGAACTTATATTTGATGTCCTCTCAGTTATCGGTCTTTCTATGTTGAGTGAATTGAATGAGTAATCAACTGTTCCATACCCCCTCTTAAATCTTACAGTCCCCTCACCCTTGCTCCACAGCGTGTCTGTCTTAAATGTGATGGAGACAACTTCGCCATAGCCCGAGATTATTCCCGAGACAGTTCCAACCTCTGCCTTCTCAAAAGCAAGTTTATATTCAAGCGTCTTATTGATTGGTAGGTCAATTATTGGCTTAAATGATGGCTTTACTCTGTTTATATAGGTAATATCAGAATACCTTGCATCATTCCCAACTATAAGGCGAATTCTCCTTGTCTCGTTATTAAGTAATGGATGGGGGTCAATTGGAAGAAAGCCGACATCAGCGATATAGACCTCAAGCCACCTGTGTGGAACAAGGCAAGCCATCCTCTCATTATATACAAGTCCAAAAACTAAGCGAGCATCAAAGCCATTCTTTTTTAATATCTCAAGGTCTTTATCAAGAAGAGATAAGTATGAGATTATACCCGTATTTTTGACAACGCCCCAGGAAAGTTCATTTGAAGAGATAATGAACTGACTATTGAAGGATGTGATTAGACCAGTTGCTCTCTTATATTCAAAGTCATTATATATATCTGGAATTTGATTTGTATTAAAACTACCCATTATTGTGTAATCTGTGGCAATGCCTTTGAATGTCTGTGGTGCCTCGTTCAACAGATTGATGTCAATATTGGCACCAGATATTTCTATCTCAAAATCTGAGTTAAAAACATCGGATGATGATGTATGAAGAAGTTGAAATTTTAGTGGGGTAATTTCCTCGGGTTTTATGGGTCTTCTTATCAATCTCAATATTCCAATATTACCCTCTTCTAAGATACTGCCATCTCTGTCATAGATAAATCTTTCAGTATTTCCTTTATATTCAACTATTATCTCTCTTCTTTCACCTATCTTTGTTGAAACACTGCCATAATCTAAGGTTGGTTTATTAGTATTGAAATTCAGAATCTGATATTGACAGAAATTTCCGCCTGTGTTAACAGAGATGTTCTTTGGAAGGATGAAGGCGGGGTCAATTATTATAGTGGGTTTTGTTGTAAATATCATCTGCTTATGACCGTCAGCATCATTCGTTTTAATAAGATAACCATTTTTGGTTTTTTCTACTATCGTCTTCATATCTGATGATAGGTTAGAAATAGTAATATTTAATGGAATACCATCTTTAAATACAATCTCTTCTTGAATGTGAATACTACTGATACCGTCAATATCTTGTTTTATTAAAAATATATTAGATATTATTTTATTATCATCTGTAATATATTCAATATAGCCAATAGGTTTTTTATCACAGATAAGCCATAGGTATGACCTATTATTTATCTTATATGGTTCGCAATTAATTATGGTAAAAATTGATAATATTATAATAAGAATTATAATGTCTCTTATCTTGACTTTAGTCATCTATCAGTAATATCTAATCTATTTCTTTATATCAAGATATTTTGTTATTCTGTCGTAATTGTCACTTACATATTTCGCACTTGCATTGATGTCATCAATTAATTCTCTTTTATCTAAGAGTCGCGTGGGAATCTCATATAGGAGATATAGGTCTCCAATCTTATCTAATCCAATCTTTGATTGCTCCATCTCATAGTTGAGTTCAAGTATGTTCTTAAAGCCATCTTTACCTTTCTTATCTTGAACACTTGCAATATATGTTGAGACGACGACCCAATTTGAGTTTAATAGAACTGAGACATCTATCTCATCTTTGCCCTCTCCAACAAACGGCACTACCCAGAGATTTTTTGAAATCTCTTTACAGTTAAACTCATCTTTTAGGTATTTATCAATATCATCGTGAAGTTTTTGAGTTCCACCTTCTCTGAGTGATGACTCCTTTACTTCTATTGCGTTTAACATCTCCTCATTCTCTGTTCCTGCTGTCTCTTTTTCTTGCGCTACTGCTGGTAGGTTTGCAAGCAGAAATATAAGGAATATTATAAAAATTACTAAGGTTCTCATCTCTTTCTACCCTTTCTAAACTATTTTAAGATAATAATATGTCAGAATGATATAAAAATTTTGATACTCTTTCATTCTTACTTGACTTAAAAAGGTAATAAGATTATCATCATTAGATAAAATTGTTTATTATATCTGATTTTAAATGGAGGATTTATGTTTGGAGAAGATAAGTTGATGAAAATTATTGAGAGGGCTCTGTCATATTCAGAGAGTGACCAGTTAGAGGTAATAATATACAGTGGCAATGTAGCCCTGACAAGATATTCTAATTCCTATATACATCAGAACATTTCATACTCAAATACATCAATATCTCTAAGGGCGGTTGAGGGCAAAAGATGGGGCGTCGCATCTACAGATGACCTTTCAGACAATGGTATTAAAACTGCTGTTAATAAAGCAAAAGAGATTGCCCTCTCAATGGAAGAAAATCCTGACTTTGAATCGCTTCCCGAACCAATGAAATACAAGAAGGTCAATGTTTATATGGATGAAGCAGATGGTCAGTCACCAAGGCAAAGGGCAGAGAAGGTTAAAGGAATTATCTCTGAGGTTGATAAGGGTGGATTTAAAGCCGCTGGTTCATATAAGGTTGAGACAGGTGAGATAGCGATAGGAAATTCCTTAGGTGTTAGATGCTACCACCCGTTTTCAAAGGTGAATGTTGTTGTTGTCTCAATATCAGACACATCGGAGGGCTATTCTGAAGAATCTGCACTTGCTCCATCGGGAATTGACCATATAAAGGTCGCATCGCAGTCAGCAGACACCTGCGGTAAATCGCAGAACCCACAGGATATAGACCCAGGCGAGTATGATGTCTTTCTTACGCCAGATGCTCTGTCAGAACTTATGAACTGGATGTCTTTTGTTATATTCTCGGGGAGAATGATATATGATGGGAGGTCGTGTATATCGGGAAAGATTGGAGAGAAGGTGATGGGAGACAATATTACAATCATAGATGATGGTCTTTCAAAAGATAACTTTGCATTTCCATTTGACTTTGAGGGCGTTCCAAGACAGCGCCTTGTTCTTATAGATAAGGGTATTGCCAAATCCACCTGTTTTGACACAATTTATGCAAAGAAGATGGGTGTAAAGTCAACGGGACATGCCCTCCCAAAGGGTGAGGAGATTGACGCTATTCCATTTCATTTACAGATACCCGAAGGGAATTTTAGGCAGGAATATATGATTTCAATGATAGATAGAGGGCTTTATGTCTCCAACTTTCATTATATAAATGGTTTGATTGACCCGAAAAATGCTGTCTTTACAGGAATGACAAGGTATGGTCTCTTCTATATTGAAGAAGGCAAGATAAAGCACCCCGTGAAGAATCTGAGGTTTACAGAGTCAATGCTAAAGGCGTTCTCAAATGTAGTTGCGATATCAAAAGAGAGAAAACTAATCTCAGGTTCTTTAATTTCTGTTGGCGGATTCATAATGCCATCACTGGTGATTAAGAACTTCAAATTTACGAGCAAGACAGAGCATTAGTATATTTATCATATATTATAAAGGAGGTTTATATATGTTAGCGATAAAGGGTGGAACAATCTACACCATCACAAATGGCATTATCAAAGATGGTGTCATCTTGATTGAGGACAAGATGATTAAGGCAGTAGGGAAGGATGTTGATATTCCAAAGAACTGCGAGATATACAACGCAAAGGGCAAGATAATAATGCCTGGCTTCATTGATGCACACACCCACCTTGGCAATTTCAACGAGGCAACGGGACCTGTCGGATTTGATGGCAATGAGATGACAAACCCCGTTACTCCACATGTGAGGGCAAAGGATAGCATCTGGCCGCAGGATATGGCATATGAGGATGCAAGGTCTGGTGGCGTCTCCTGCGCTTGTGTGCTTCCAGGAAGCGGAAATGTCATTGGTGGAACAGGTGTTGTTGTAAAGACATACGGCGACTCTATTGATGATATGGTTATCAAAGATGACTGTGGTATGAAGGTTGCTTTTGGTGAGAACCCGAAGGGCGTCTATGCAGAGCAGAAGAAGACGCCATCAACAAGGATGGGAAACGCTGCTGTCCTAAGGGAGGCGCTTACTAAGGCAAAGACATATCTTGCCAAGAAGAAGAGGGGGGAGGAAGACCCCGATAATGCACCCGACACTGACCTTGCGATGGAGGCGCTCATTCCTGTCATTCAGAAGAGAATACCACTGAGGGCGCATGCTCACAGAACCGATGATATTCTCACAGCGATAAGAATTGCGAAAGAGTTTGATGTAAAGATTTACATTGAGCACTGCACAGAAGGACACCTGATAGTTGACCACCTAAAGAAGAGCAAAGTCCCTGCAATAGTTGGACCATCGTTTGGACATAGAAGCAAGGTTGAACTTCGCGAACTATCATTCAAGACAGCGGGCATTCTTGACAAGGCGGGCATCCCCGTATGCCTTATGACAGACCATCCCGTGATACCACTGAGGTTTCTCGTGCTTATGTGTGGAATTGCGGTAAGTGAGGGTATGGATGAGGAAAGAGCGCTTGAGGCGATAACCATAAGACCTGCCCGGCTTCTTGGCATTGACAAGATTGTTGGCTCAATAGAGGTTAGTAAGGACGCGGATATAAGCGTATGGGATAGGCATCCGTTTGATGCCCGAGCGAAACTTGAGTGCTTTTGGATTGATGGAAAGAAGGTTCATCCTAAGGCGAGTTAGGATTTTAATATCAACAATATTTATTTTTGAATATATTATATAATTCAATTTTATATAAGGGGGTTTTTTAATCTATAAAATAAAAATTATTTCTTTTATGTTATCATATCTATTATGGTCTTTGATGACTTAAAGGAAAATGTGAAGATAAGTGATGTCATCGCTCTTGTAAAAAGATATTACAGAGATGCTGATGTTGACATCATAAGAAAAGCATACAACCTCGCCCTCAAAGGTCACAAAGGTCAGGTTCGCAAAAGCGGAAGACCATATATCAACCATCTGCTATCTGTCTCTTACATCCTCGCTCAGCACAGAATGGACGCGACGACAATATCCGCGGGGCTTCTCCATGACATCCTTGAAGATACCAATATAACGCCCGATGAATTAATTCAATCCGTCGGATGCGATGTTTGCAAACTTGTAGAGAGCGTCTCAAAGATGGGCAAGGTTCAGGTTAGCACAGAACTTAGCGATGTAATGAACCTGAGACGCCTTCTAATGGCAATGGCAAAAGACCTTCGCGTCGTCATCATAAAACTCGCAGACCGCCTTGACAACCTGAGAGACCTTTCTGCACTTGAAGACGATAGAATTCATAGCATAGCAAAGGAGACATCAGACATATTCATACCAATAGCAAGTCGTCTCGGTATGGGTTCTATGAGATTTGAGATGGAAGACCTCACCCTCCGCTATCTCAATCCCGAGGTGTATTTTGATATAGCGAAAAAGATAGCAATGAAGAGGGATGAGCGTGAGAGGGAGACGAAGGAGATAGTAAGCGAGATAAAAACGCTCATTTTTAAAAATGAGATGAAGGTCAAGGTAGAGGGAAGACCGAAGCACATTGCGAGCATAGATAACAAGATGAAGGAGGGCAAGACATTTGATGAGATACACGACCTAATTGGCATAAGGGTTATAGTAAAGAATGTTGCTGATTGCTATCAGGCATTAGGTCTTATTCATTCGAGATATAAGCCAATTTCTGATAGATTTAGGGACTACATAGCGCTTCCAAAGCAAAATGGCTATCAGTCGCTCCATACAACTGTGATAGATGAGAGGGGAAGAAAGATAGAGGTTCAGATAAGGACGGAGGAGATGCACAGGTCAGCGGAGGTTGGTATTTCCGCCCACTGGCGTTATAAATCAGGTGAGAAGCCGATATTCAAAGATAAAGAACATCTCGCATTCATAGATAGAATTATTGAATGGCAGAAGGACTTATGTAAGCCCGATGAGATAATGGCACAATTATCAAGCAGTTTATTTGAGGATGAGGTATTTGTATTCACACCGAAGGGTGAGGTGAAGGCGCTTCCCGCTTCTGCTATTCCGCTTGACTTCGCATTCGCCGTTCACACAGACCTTGGTATGAAGGCAGTTGGCGCCAAGGTGAATAAAAAAATGGTTCAGTTTGACCACAAATTGAAGACAGGCGATGTTGTGGAGATACTGACATCACCCCACCAGAAGCCATCAAGGGACTGGCTCAATATCGTCGTCTCATCAAAGGCGAGGGCGAAACTAAGGCAGTATTTTAGGGAACTTGACAGGGACTTCTATATTGAAAAGGGAAGGAAGGCATTTTTAGATGAGACAAAGAGGATGGGGCTTACTGATGATAGGGTCTCTGATGTCTTGAAGGATATTATGAGAGAGTATGGTTTTGATGACGAGGAAGGTCTGTTTCTTGCTATTGGTGAGGGGCAGTTAAGCGCTCGTAAGTTAATCAAACAGATAGTTGGAGAGGTTCCTGAGATTAGAAAAAGAAAGAAATCCGCATCGGTTCTTATGGTGAAACTTGAGGGTGAGGGTGATATTGACTTTCATATTGCGGGGTGCTGTCTTCCTTCGCCCCCCGATGATATAGTCGGCTATATCACAGTCGGTAAGGGGATGAGCATTCACAGGGCGAACTGCCCATCGCTTAGGAGCAGGGATAAGAAAAGGGTGGTGAGGGCACAGTGGGAGGGGAAAGCAGAGGCAGTAGTTAGCAAGATTATTATTACTGCTGAGAACAGGGTGGGTATTCTTACCGAGATAAGCGAAATATTGGATAGAGATGGAGCAAGTATCTTGGAGCACACTGGCAGGTCAAGCCCTAATGGCAAGAAGACGAACATTTATCTTCTTATCTCTTATGATAAGAGCACATCAAAAAGTGATTTGATGAATGATATTAGCAAATTAGATGGCGTTTTATCCGTTAAAATCTCGTAATTTTTATATATAATTGTCTATATTATAAGAGTAATTTTTATTGTAGAAGGAGTTCTTAATTAAAAAGGTAGGGGCGATAGCGATATCGCCCTTACGAGTGAAAGTGATTTTATTGTAGAAGGAGTAAAAGTTGAAAAGTTTTATTTTGTTTTTATTACCTTTGATGTTTGTGCAATTTGCGCTGGCTGAGGACATAATTTTCAGGGAGGGGACTTTTTGGCAGTATAGGGTGAGTGAGGAGGAGAGTAATGGTCCCAACTTTGAGGTTACAAGCAGTTATGATTATACTGTTGTTGTCGCAAAGGTTGGCACACCAAGTAGTTTTAAGGATACTGGTGTTAAATTTTCAAAGACGATTGTAAAGATTGCATCTGTGAATGTATATAATGAGAATAGCGAAATCATTGACGGCGGTTTCTTCGCTCTTGAGGGTGATGATTCAATATGGATGTTTAACACCTATGGTTATGGGTGGATGGTATATAAGAGCGGTTTGGCTTCTGGCTACACCTGGAAGGCAGAGATGCAGGAGGATGTTGTAAGTAAGTTTATCTGCTCTGGCTATGAGGATGTGAAGACGAAGGCGGGCACATTCAAAAATGTGATGAAGATAGATTCAGCCCTTGAAGGTGACGAAGAGGGGAGAATAACATACTGGGTAGCAAAGGACATAGGTATGGTGAAGAGCGTATCCACCAATGGATATAATAGAGAGATAACAGAACTTGTGAAGTATGGGAAGAGATAGATTTTTTAAGAAAGTAGAATATATAGATATATTAAATCACTACCTCAATAACTCCCCTCGGCACCTCCAAAACCTCGCCTATTATCTCCGCCTCGGGAAAGCCATTTGCTCTTATTCTGCCTAAGAGTTTTTCTGCCCTATCTTCTGCTATGCTTATGAGAAGACCCCCGCTCGTCTCGGGCGAATGCAATAGGTCAATTGTCTCCTTCGGGACATCGTCTGATATATGCTCAAAGGGGGCGCAGAACTCTGCGTTCTTGTAAAGCCCTCCCGGCAGAAGCCCCATCTTCGCAAACTCTACTGCCTCAGAAAAGTGCGGAACCCTGCCCGCATATAATCTTATACCGACCATGCTCGCCCTCGCCATCTCCTGCGCATGCGCTATAAGACCAAAGCCCGTTATATCAGTGCAAGAAGATGCCCCCTCCTCCACCATCAGTTTTGATGGCTCCTTATTCAGTTTGAGCATAACCTCTGTCATTCTATCAATCGTCTCCTTCTCTGCCTCTCCTGCTTTCAATGCTGTGCTTATTATTCCAATGCCGATTGGCTTTGTGAGTATGATTCTGTCGCCTGCCCTCGCTGTTGAGTTCATTATTATCTTGTCAGGTGAGATATCACCTATCACAGCAAGACCAAACTTCATCTCGTCATCTTCAAGTGTGTGCCCCCCAATTATTGGACAAGGTGCTTCGTTGCACTTGTTGATGGCGCCCTGTATTACTTTTGACAAAATCTCGGGCTTGTATTTCTTTGATGGGAAGCCCGCGATGGAAAGCGCAAATAGCGGTGTCCCGCCCATAGCATAGATGTCAGAGAGCGAGTTTGCCGCGGTTATCTGACCGAAAAGGTATGGGTCATCAACAATGGGCGTAAAAAAGTCCACGGTGGCGGCTACCGCCCGCCCATCATCAAGCAGAAACACACCCGCATCATCAGATGTCTTTGGACCAACCAATACCCGCCTATCCTCTGGCAGTTTGATGGTCTTAAGCACCATATCAAGGGTGCCCGCAGAAAGCTTCGCTGCTCAGCCAGCCGCCTTCACGCCTTCTGTGAGTTTTACATCTGTCTCACCATTTTTCATATCATCTATGTTAGTAATAAAGAATATTATTGTCAATAGGATTTGGTGTGTTAAAAATTTATTTAAATACAAAATAATTACTTGACAGGTTGTAAAAATGTGGTATATTTTGCAATACAAAATGTGCGATGCACAATTTTACTAATAATTGAGGTGATTATTTATGAGTGATGAAGAGTTGGTTGTAGTAAAAAAGTATTCAAACAGACGCCTTTATGACACAAAGAAGGGAAGATGGATTAACCTTTCTGACATTGGAAAGATTATAAGAGATGGTGGAGAGGTGAGGGTTCTTGAGCACGACACGGGAGATGATATTACAATCACGACGCTCATTCAAGTGATATTAAATGAACTGAAGGATAAAAGGGTTGCTCTATCTGCGACATACCTTCTTCACCAGATATTTAGAGGAGGCGATGAGGCGATAGGCGGTGCGGTTGAAAAATCGCTTATTGGTAGCGCCGAGGTTCTTGGAATAACGCCTGATGATGCAGAAAAGATAGTGAATATATTTGTTGAGAAGGGAAGGATTGAACCAAATATAGCGGAAAACATCATATCCGAATACAGAAAGAGATATAAGAAATATTGTAATGAGATAAAGAGTGAAGTTGAGGTTATGGTCAGAGAGACAATTGAGCGACTTGGTATTCCAACGAGGAGTGATTTTAATGAGATTCTCGCTCAAATAAAAGAGATAAAGGAGATGCTAAAAATTAATAGTGTTAAAAGAGAGGGAGTAGAGATATGAAGAAGGGCTTGATAATCGTATCTGTTATTGTTTTAGTGATTGTTGTTCTTGTTATCTACCGAATAAGCGTGGGTAATTCAAAGAAGGCGGTTGAGGAGGAGATTACACCATCTGTTGAGATTGCTTCTGCAAGGATGATGGACTATATTGAGCATTACACGGGTTTTGGGACTGTTCTTGCGGAAGACCAGGTTCCAGTTCTACCAAAGGCGCCAGGCAAGTTGATAAGATTTACCTCATCTGAGGGACAATATGTTTATGAGGGGCAGACGATAGCGCTTGTTGACAGGGACATACCCGGTCTTGAGTTCAAGCCACTTAAGGTTGATGCGCCAGCGTCTGGAATTATTGCCCAGACAATGGTTGACCCAGGTGGCGCCGTCTCGCCAACTCAACCAATAGCAATGATAATATCCTCCCGCCGCGTTAAGATGTTAATTACTGTATCTGAGAAGGACATTGGAAAACTAAAAGTGGGTCAGATGGCAGATGTATTACTTGATGCATTTCCCGGTGAGAAGATAATTGGGAGGGTGAAGAAGATAAGCCCTACCGCTAATCCAATGTCTCATACATTTGATGTTGAGGTCTCTATTGAGAACAAAGATGGTAGGGTGAAAAATGGAATGTTCGGTAAGTCAGTGATTACAATATCACAGCCAAAACCTATGCTTTTTATTCCCATTGACGCTCTTATCAAGAGGTCTGTTGAGGGTGCAGAAAAGTATAGGGTCTTTGTTATTGAGAATGGCATAGCGAAAGAGAAAGATATTGAGATTGGGGTCACTGATTTTAATAGAGTTCAGGTTCTATCAGGTCTTTCAGAGGGCGAGAAGGTTGTGGTGAGGGGTCTAACAGCAATTAAGAGTGGTATAAAGGTGAATGTGGTAAGTGAAATGAAGTGGGGTGAATAGATATGAAGATTGCGGACTTCTCAGTAAATAGACCAGTTGCGACACTTATGCTCACACTGATTATTATTGTCGTGGGCATATATGGCTTTATACAATTAAGGATAGACCTTCTTCCAAAGATTGAGTATCCAACGCTCACAATCATCACTAACTATGAAGGCGTTGCCCCCGAGGAGATAGAAAAACTTATTACAAATCCAATTGAGGAGGCGGTTAGCACTGTCCCCGATGTGAAGGAAGTGAAGTCAGATTCCACTATGGGCACTTCAACTGTGACGGTTGAGTTTTCTTGGGGAAAAGACCTTGGTGAGGCGGCAAACGACATAAGAGATAGATTGAATAGAATAATTCAATATCTACCGGAGGATGCAGACCAGCCACTTATTTTAAAGTTCAATTTAAATGAGATGCCCACTATGATATACACAATTTACAGTGATGAAAACAGAGACATCTATGAGGTAGAAAAGTATGCAAAAGATGTAATCAAGCCATTCTTTGAACATATAGATGGTGTTGCGCGCGTAATGGTTATGGGTGCCTGGCCAAAGGAGTTTAAGGTTCTCATTGATAGAGATAAATTGTATGGCTATGGCATTCCTTATGAGCAACTTATGCAGAAGATTGCTTACGAGAATGTAAATGTCTCGGGTGGCTTTATAGAGAGGGGTCATAAAGAACTATCGGTAAGGTCAATAGGTGAGTTCACAACCGCAGATGAGTTGAAGAGTTTGATTGTAGGTAGTTCCCCTGACGGTAGGATAATATATCTATCCGATGTTGCGGATGTGAGAGAGGGACCAATGGAGGAGAGGGGTTTTGGTAGATTGGAGGGGAAGAGGGGAGTTGCCATAATAATATCCAAGCAGGGTGATGCTAATACTGTTGAAGTAGCAAGTAAGATAAAAGAATCAATTCCAGTATTAAAGACAAAACTACCTGATGATATAAAGATGGTTCTTTCAATTGATATGTCGTCGTCAATAGTGAAGTCAATTAGGAATACCGCATGGGCTGCATTAGAAGGTGCGCTCCTTGCTTTTATAATTGTCTTCTTGTTTTTAAGAAATATCCGTCCAACATTTATAGTGATTATTGCTATTCCAACATCTCTTATGGCTGCCTTTTCACTACTTTACTTCAGAAACATGACATTAAATATAGTTACGCTTGGTGGTCTCACTATTGCTTTGGGGAGGTTGGTTGATGACGCCATTGTCGTTACAGAAAATACATTCAGGCACCTCAGTTTGGGTGAGGATAGACACACCTCTGCGAAAAAGGGCGCAAATGAGGTCGGTATGGCGATTACATCTTCAACACTTGTTACCATCGCTGTCTTCTTTCCTCTCGTTTTTGTATCAGGAATAACAGGTGAACTTTTTAGACCCTTTAGTTATGCGGTTATAGCAGCAATGCTCGCATCGCTATTTGTAGCGCTCACAATTGTTCCGATGCTCTCATCAAAGATTCTCTCAAAGTTTGCTGGTGCAGAGAAAGAGAGGGGCTTATACTATCGCTTCAGAGAGTGGTATGGCAGGGTTCTTGCTTGGTCATTAAGGAATAAGTGGAAGATTCTTATTGTTTCAATAGGTATATTCTTTGCAAGCTTACTTTTACTTATACCAATGGGAAAGGAGTTTATGCCAGAAATGGCAGGGGATTACTCATATGTTATGTTAGAACTTCCACCAGGCACAGGGCTTAAGACAACGGGAACCGCAGTAGAAGAGATGGAGAAGAAGATAATGAACGACCCTGATGTTGCGACGCTCTTTGATTTTTATGGTGAATCTACAAGTGGAGGTGGTGGTTCAAGAATGGGTGAGTCGGGAGCAAATGGTGGTTTTCTTGTTATAACGATGAACCCGAGAAGTGAGAGAACATCATCTTTTGGAGATTTTAATAAGAGATTAAGAGAATATGCAAGGGGAATACCTGACCTTAGATTGGAGATAATGACTATGACTTCTGTTGTTGCTATGGGTGGTCTTAGACCGATTGATATAAATATTACGGGATTAGATTTGAAAGAGTTAGAAGATATAACAAAAGATGTAGAAAATGTCTTAAAGGAGACAAATGGTATTGTTGATATTGATAACTCAATGAAGAAGGGTGTGCCCGAACTACACATAAGATATGACCGTGAGAAGTTGTCAAGGTGTGGTCTGACAGTTGGTCAGGTAGCAAATCTTGTTAGAATGGCTCTTGAGGGAAGGGTTGTAAGTAGGATTCATAAAGAAGGGGAAGAGTTTGATGTGAGGTTGAGATTCCTTGAAGCGAATAGAAAGACATTAGAGGATGTTGAGAATATTCCAGTCCATTCACCGATTGGCTTCAATTTCTTACTGAAGGATGTTGCGACGATAGAAGAGGCGAGTGGACCTCAGAAGATAAGCCACATAAATCAAAGGAGGGTTGGTGAGATTAGTGCATCACTTCAAAATAGAAACCTCGGTGAGGCAGTTAAAGAGTTGAAGCAGAAGATGAAGTCAGTTGAGTCAAAATTGCCCGCCGGCTATCTTATTGACTTTAAGGGGCAGTATGAGAAGATGACGGAGACATTTAAGAACCTATTCTTTGTTATTATCTTTGCTATGCTTCTTATTTATATGATTATGGCAGCACAGTTTGAATCACTTGTTCACCCTCTTGCGATAATGTTCTCAATTCCATTTGCCTTCACGGGCGCTTTTATCTCGCTCTACATCACAGGTATGACGCTGAATATTGAGTCATTTATAGGGCTTATATTCCTTGTCGGTATAGTAGTAACAAATGCGATAGTTCTTGTTGCCTTTGTTAATCAATTAAGAAGGGAAAAGGGTTACAAGATTGACGAAGCCCTTGTGGAGGCGGGGAAGGTTCGTCTCCGTCCAATACTTATGACAGCACTTGCGACTATCTTTGCGATGATACCTATGGCGCTTGCTTTAAGGGAAGGTCAGGAGATGGAGCAGGGTATGGCAATAGCAGTAATCGGCGGTCTCTTCACATCAACAGTTCTCACGCTCATCATAGTCCCAATAATGTATAAGATATTGGAGGGATGGGCAGGTAGGATTAGGAGAAGGACAACGAGAATGCTTCACGGTGATGAGGAAGAATACAGTGTTGGGGAGTGAGACCTATCGTTGTTTTTGTATATTTATAATTTCACTTATTAACTATATAACAGATGAAGATGAAGGAGGAATAGATGAGACATTTTGAGATTTTAATCTTAATATTTGTATTACTTTCATTAATGTTCACTGCTTCTTTTGCAGTTGAACTTACGATAGATGAGTGTATAAACATAGCATTGTCTAATGATGAGATGCTCTCTTCCTACTATTGCGACCTTGAGTCAACGCATGGTCAGGTAATCTCAGCAAGGGGGGGCTTCTTTCCACAACTAAATGTTTCATCATCATACACGCGCCTAAAAGATATTCCAGTGGTAACAATACCTGGAGATATGTTCGGAAAGCCAGGAATAGAGATAAAAATGCCTATGGGGACAAATGAGAACTTTGACTTCAAGACACAACTTATCCAGCCGTTATATGCTGGTGGCAGAATATGGAGCGGGTATAAGATGTCAAAGGCGGGTGAGAGGGCGATGGATTACAATGTCCGCGAGTATAAGAATACGCTTGTATTCAATGTTAGAAAACAATATTTATCGCTCTTATTAACAGATTCTCTTATCAATGTAACAAAGGAGTCAATAAAACTTGCAGAGGAACATTATAAGGTGGCTGAAGAGAGATATAATGTTGGATACGCATCAAAGTTTGAAAAACTAAGGGCAGAAGTGAGCGTGACGAACCTTAAAAGCAGTTTAACAAATCTTGAGAATACATGGAAGGTTCAGGAGGAGGCATTAAGAGAGACATTGAATTTAGAACCAACAGAGCAAATAATATTGAAAGATGAGATGGCATTTGTGCCTTTTGATATGACGATTGAAGAATGCAGGGAGAAGGCAGAAAGTGAAAGACCATCACTTCTTGCGATGAATGAGACAGAGGAATTGATGAAGAGGAAGATTGGTCTTGCGAGGGCGGGCTACTTTCCTATGTTATCAGTGATTGGTGGCTATGACCTTTCATCAACAGATTTCAATGATAGGAAGGACTGGCAGGACAACTGGTCTGTTACGCTTTCGCTATCGTGGACACCATTTGATGGTCTTATGACGCACGGTGAGTCAATAACTGCACATGCTGACTATAAGTCAATTAAGTTCAAGAAGACCGCTATGAAGGAGGGCATCACAATTGAGGTTGAGGGTCTATATAGAAGACTTGAGAGCGCCAAGGAGAACCTATCTACACAGGAGGAAAATATAAACCTTGCAGATGAGGGGGTGAAGATAGCAGAGGCACAGTATGAGGTTGGGCTTTCCACCAACCTTGATGTCCTTGACGCGCAGTTAGCACTACATCAGGCGAAACTTGGCTACTATCAGGCGCTATATGACTACCTCACATCGCTCTATGATATGAAGAGGGCAATGGGCGAGATGTAGAATATTTATTATTAATATGATTGTTCTTATTTTGATATAATAATATATATGAAATATCGCGTTTTAATTGAACAAGATGAAGATGGAATGTTTATAGTAGAATGTCCAACTCTACCTGGTTGTATATCTCAGGGGAAGACATATAATGAAGCACTTACTAATATAAAAGATGCTATAGAAGGTTATTTATTAAGTTTGAAAAAACACGGTGAACCAATTCCACCATCTATAAATGAGGCAATTATAGAGGTTTGATTGATTTTTGACTAAACTTCCAATAATTTCTGGGGATAGATTAGTTAAGGCACTGAGAAATTTTGGTTATGAGATTGACCATCATACAGGAAGCCATATTTTTTTAAGGAATAAAAGACCTCCATATCGTCGTTTAACTGTCCCAAAACATATTGAAATCGCTAAGGGGACATTAAAATCCATCCTCCGCCAATCAGGAATTACTGTGGAGGAATTAATAGAAAACCTTTGAGAGAATAATGACGAGTAAGTTTTAGTAATTTTATATGGAACCATTTTTTGAAATAGGTAGTATAAAATTATACAAAGGCGATGCCTATAATTTCTTAAAGAACTATGATGGAGTTAAATTTGATACAGTGATTACTGACCCACCCTATGGCGTTGGTATTAAAGGTTTAGATGGAAAGATGTGGGACGATGGTTATCCCCATCGTGATTTCTGGGCGCTTTTGTATGAGAAGGTTGTGGATGGTGGTTTGCTTGCGAGTTTCTGCTCATCAAGGAGCATTCACAGGTCTGCCCAGGCGGTAGAGGAGGCGGGGTGGAGAATTCAGGAGATTCTTGCATGGATAAGACCATATTCAATCGGTCAGAAAGGTAGATTGAAAAGGGGCTGGGAGGGTATAATACTTGCTTCTAAGGGAAGACCAAGGGATTTAAATATAGATAAGGCGAGAATAGATGGGATGGGTCTGCCGAAGTGGCCCAGAAGCGACTTACCAGACAATAACAGGGCGCTGAATATTAGAAGGGGAAGACCTGAAAATAGAAAGAATAGCAGGTCGCCTTCATCAGTAGTTATAGCAAATGAAGATGCTGGATTATTGGGCTACTACGACCGTTTTTTTATTGTCGGAAGGGCGAAGACGAAAGAAAAGGGTGAATATAACACGCATCCTTCTGTCAAACCCCTCTCGCTTATTGAGCATTTGATTACCCTATTAAATATTGAAAATGGTTTAGTATTTGACCCATTTGTTGGAAGTGGGACTACGCTTGTTGCTTCGCTTGATTTGGGATTTAATTGTATAGGTGTTGAGATAGAGCACGATTATTGTGAGATAGCGAGAAAGAGGTTAGATGAGAACTATTCTCTTTTAATAAGAGTGGATGAGTAATTTTTTTGGCTATTTGATGGTGAAAATACTTGATTGATTTCACCTCAGTTATGGATTATTAACAGTTATCTCTACGCTTTTGACTACCTTGCGGTATAACCACCATCAATAACAAACTCTGCACCCGTGACAAATTTTGCCTCATCACTTGCTAGATAGAGTATGCAGTATGCAATGTCATTCGGCTCACCTATGCGACCTATGGGATGAAGTTGTTCAAGTTGTCTCTTTCCCTCCTCCACATTTCCCATCGCTTTTAGGTGATTTTCTACCATCGGGGTCCAGATAAAACCGGGATGAACGCTGTTTACACGAATGTTCTTTCTTGCGTAAGTTAGAGCATCTGTCTTGGTCATTATCCTTACTGCTCCCTTTGATGCGTGATAAGGCGGGACATCCATTGAACTTATCATGCCATATATAGACGACAGATTGATGATACTTCCACCCCCTGCCTTTATAAGATGTGGTATAGTGTGTTTCGTGCAGAAGAATACACCCTTCACATTGACTCGCATTACCTCGTCCCACTCACCCTCCGTTAGTTTATGTGTGCACTTGTTGGCGCCTGAGATACCAGCATTGTTCACTAATATATCAATTCTCCCAAATTTATAAGAGACCGCATCTATTACTTTTTTCACCTCGTCTTCATTGCTTACATCTAAATGCCAAAATTGTGCTATGCCACCCTCCTTCTCTATCTCATCCACAACTGCAATACCTTCATCATCTAAAATATCAGTTACCGCAACCTTAGCACCCTCTTTTGCTAATAGAACGCATGTTGCTCTGCCAATACCTAAAGCACCGCCGGTTACAATGGCTACCTTACCCTCAACTCTTCCCATTAAATACCTCCTTAGTTATGGTGGTTTATGGATAGGTTACTTTCATATCCTCGCCAAAATAACTTTACTAATCATAACATAGATTATTATTTATCAAGATTTATCTAATATGTGTTAATCTAACTTTATCTCACCTCATCATTTATCCATTTTAGATAATCGCTATTTCCCCCAACTATGGATGACACTATTATCTCTGGCACCGCATAAGGGTGGACTGACTTTATCGCATCCTCCAGTTCATTATACAAAGCCATCTTGGTCTTAATAATTAATATCCACTCGTCTGTTTTCTCAATATTATCCTTCCACCAGTATATGCTCTTTATTGGTCCAAGAATCTGCACGCAGGATGCAAGACGCCTTTCTACTAACATACCTGCTATTTCTTCTGCGGTATCTTTTTTATCTATAGTTGTTTTCACCTCAATATATTCTTCTGCCATATCTCACCTGCCTTTTGAATTAAAATAGAACTATCGCTTTTAATTTTATACTAATAAATATTATAAATATAATGATATATAAAAAATAAAATCTTTTATAAAGGCAAGAGTTAATTTTCTATATGTTGTAATAGTGAAAAATTATTATCTAATTTTAGAGGAAATATTTAGATATGATATATCTTTATGATATATTAAGCGCTTGAAGCACTTAGGAGATATTTTAATGTTAGTGGAACTTCTAAATTGGGTGAAATTACTTACAGAGATATTGATATAGAAAGGTATGACGACCTGATAGACCTATTTGTGAGGTCGGGTCTTCCCCACAAACCAAGGGGTCGTGATTCAAGGGACGAGATTGCAAGGCAGATGGCAAGTGGTTTTGCGAGATTTATTGGGGCATTTGATGGTGATAAGATGGTTGGCAGTGTTATTGCGACATTTGACTCACGCAGGGGTCTCATCAATCGCTTATGCGTTCTCCCCGAATATAGGGATGGTAGAGGAATTGCCATTGGTCTATTGTTTGAGGCGGAGAGAGTGCTTAATGAGATGGGTGCTTATATAATCAGTGTATTAATTGAGGACGATAATCTACCATCATTAGCATTTTTTAGAAGAATGGGTTATATACTTAATAGACATATATTATATCTTTCAAAGAGAAAGAGTTCTGAAACATAACAAAATATTTCTAACTATCATTTATTTAAATATAGAAGATAAATATGGTAAATTCATTAATACTTTATTATCTTTATATTTTTTTGTTAGGTCTTTTGGCGCGATTTGAGTAATAATAAAACTTGAAGGTTAATGTCAATGTTAGTATTATTTATCAGTTTTAGGAGTGATAATTATGAAATGTAGTGTATGTGGTGCTGATATAGAAGATGATGCGAAGTTTTGCACAAAATGTGGTGCTCCTGCTATTAAACATGAGAAAATTGAAGGAAGTGAAAGTTCATCTTCAACTGATGAGGGTATTAAAGAACCGGAAGATAAGACAAAAGAGGCAAAGTCCGATATTGGTGAGATGAAGGAAGAGAAACCAAAAGAAGTTACAGTTGAGAAAGGTGGAGAGGTAAAAGAACCCGAGATAGTTGACAAGACCGCAGAGAAGATAGAGAAGGCAACAGTTGAGCCAAAGAATGAAGAGGCGTCCCAAAAAACAGTCACACCACAGGTTTCACAACCCGAGAGAGAAAAGAAAAGCCATACTGGCACAATTGTAGCAATTTTGGTTATTGTTCTGTTCATTGTTATCAGTGCAGTCGGGTATTACTTTCTATACTATCTACCGTCACAGAAGATATTCAGTGATGACTTTGAGGTTCTCAACGCAGAGAACTGGGGTATTACAGAGAAGGGTCAGAATTTTATGGTGAAGGTGCAGGACGGCTCACTTGTTATCAGGAATGGTGCTATATATTTAAAGAGAAGCATAGGTGCTGACTATACAGTTGAATGCAGTATAAATGTTGTAGGTGTAAGCGATAAGAATGGTTGGGGAGGAGTTATATTCCGCGGTGGACCATCTGGTATGTATGTATTACAGATAATACCCGACATTGACCAGATTACTCTACTTAAACAGCCAGGGAATGTTATTTCCAAGAAAGGTATAATTCTTGAAAAGGGGAAATGGTATACGATAGAGATAAAGACAGAGGGTGAGAATATTGGTTGTTTTATAAATGATAAGCAAATTATAGGTGTTCGTGATGTTGGGTTTGCCAAGGGGGGGGTTGGTCTTAAAGCAGAAAATGCAACGGTCTTATTTCAGGAATTTGTAGTAAAATAGCAAAACTATCATTGGAGGTTTATATGTATCCGGTTCTCTTTCACTTATCAGAGCAAATAACGATAAGGTCTTATGGCATAATGCTTGCCATTGCCTTCTTCGTTGGTATCTTTATAGCAAGGAGATTTGCGAAAAAAGACGATGTTAAACCAGCACTTATCACAGACCTCTCGTTCTGGATAATACTTGCTACAATTATTGGTGGTCGTCTTCTCTATGTCCTTATGAATCTGAAGGACTATACAAAGCACCCAATTGATATTGTCCGAATATGGCAGGGCGGTCTTATATTCTACGGAGGTTTCTTTCTCTCTATTCTCGTTGCGATTTGGTATTTCAAGAGAAATAAGATTGATGTCTGGAGAGGTCTTGATGTTCTATCACCTGCTGCTGCTATCGGCTACTCTATAGCGAGAATTGGTTGCTTTCTCAATGGCTGTTGCTATGGCAAACCGACCAAGAGTATCTTTGGTATAAAGTTTCCACTTTCTTCTTCTGCTGGCATTTACTGTGCAAAGGTTGGCTCAAAGATTCATCCAACAGAGTTATACGCAATGCTCGCAAGTCTTGTTATTTTCTTCATTCTCTGGTTCTGCTATAAAAAGCGCAAGTTCTACGGTCAGATCTTCTGGTCATATATCTTTCTTTACTCAGTATATAGATTTCTGATAGAGTTCATTCGTGGTGATAAAGAGCCAGTTGCATTGGGGTTAACCGCAATACAATTTATAACTATCGCTCTTTTCTTATCTTCTATCATTGCCTATTTAGACCTGAGGAGAAGGAGGGCTTAAGTTGATGATTGTAGATATTGCCCAACTTTCTGAGAATGTTGGCAAGGTTGTGAAGATAAGAGGGTGGATGTTCAATAAGCGTTCATCGGGTTCAATACACTTCCTTCAACTTAGGGATGGCACAGGGAGGGTTCAGTGTATAGTTGAGAAAGGCGAGATAGAGGACGCTGCTTTTGAACTCTGTGAACACCTAACAATGGAGTCGTCGGTTGAGATAGTTGGAACTGTGAGAGAGGAGAAACGAGCTCCCGGTGGTTATGAGATAACAGTAAAGGATGTCAAAGCCATTCAGATAGCAGATGACGATTATCCCATTCAGAAGAAGGAGCATGGTGTTGACTTTCTCTTAACAAACAGGCATCTCTGGATAAGAAGTGAAAGGCAGATGAACATACTTAGAATAAGAGCATTTGTTATGAAGGCATCTTGTGATTTCTTTGATGGGAAGGGCTTTGTCAGGGTTGATTCGCCAATACTCACACCTTCGTCCTGTGAGGGAACAACGACCTTGTTTGAGACCGACTACTTTGGTGAGAAGGTCTATCTGGCACAGAGCGGACAATTGTATAATGAGGCGACAATTATGGCTTTTGGAAAGACATACTGCTTTGGACCAACCTTTAGGGCGGAGAAATCAAAGACGAGAAGGCATTGTATGGAGTTCTGGATGCTGGAGCCAGAGATGGCTTTTTATGGTCTTAATGAGAATATGGCACTTCAGGAGGAATATATAACATACCTCATTGAACAGGTATTAGAGCAACGAACGAGAGAACTGAAATTTCTTGAAAGAAATATATCTGCTCTTGAGAGAGTGAAACCACCATTTCCAAGAATTTCATATAGAGAAGCAATAGAAAGGTTAAAGTCATCTGGGGTTACGATAGAGTTTGGAGATGTGATAGGTGCAGATGAAGAGACAGCACTATCAAGCCAGTTTGATAGACCGTTATTTGTCCATCACTTTCCTGCGGAGCAGAAGGCGTTCTATATGAAGCGCGACCCCGATGATGATACACTATCTTTATCAGTTGACCTATTAGCACCCGAGGGTTATGGCGAGATAATTGGTGGTGGAGTCAGAGAAGATGATATTGGACTATTGCGTCAGAGAATGAGAGAGGAAGGACTTTCTGAGGAGCCATTCAAGTGGTATCTGGACTTAAGGCGATATGGCTCTGTTCCGCACTCTGGCTTTGGACTTGGTATTGAGAGGACATTGATGTGGATATGCTCGCTTCATCATATAAGGGAGGCAATACCGTTTCCGCGCCTTCTCGGCAGGGTTTATCCTTGAATTTATTTGCTTAATATTGAATATAGTATAGATTTAAGGAATAGACATATATTAAATCTACAGATTTTAATTATAAAATACCTGAAAAATCTAATAAATGGGTATTAAAATAATATTTGCTATTTTTATTGATTTAGAGGGGGAAGCCCCCCCTTTTATTTTTTAATAAGTTTTACAATTTTCTAATCTGATATTAGAATTTAAGCATTAAGTTATGAACTGGAATGTTATAGGTCTGATGATTATTATCCTTTCTGTCTTCTTCAGTGGCACATTTGCATCTGCAGAAACCGCCCTTTTCTCACTTCCATGGTTCAGGGTTCTGTCCCTTGGCAGAAAGTCAAAAAGGGGTTTGTTGATAGAGAAACTTCGTTCCAATCCTCAGAAACTCCTCCTTGATATTATCGTTGGTAATTTCCTTCTTCTTGTATTTGTTTCTGTTACCCTCTCCTCTATAATTCATAGCATCTTCAGTGAAGAATATCTGATTATTGCAATGTTCGGCTTTTCAGTTGTTCTTGTCATTATTGGTGAGTTAATTCCAAAGGGACTTGCTATGAGAATGCCCGAGGAGGCATCTCTCTTTCTGGCTCCAATTATAAATGGATTTTCTAAATTTGCAAATCCTTTCAGATTATTTCTGATAAAGATTTTAGGGGCACTTATACCAAAGGGGCTATTTGTGGAAGAGGTAGAGGAAGAGTTGGACCTTGGTAAAATAAGTGATATGGTAGATGTGGGATTGAAGCAGGGTTTTTTTGATAAGGTTGAGGGATATCTTATAGGGGGGCTTTTGCGATTAAAACAAACGAAGGTTGAGGATATTATGAGACGCAGAGGGGATGTAGTCCTTTTGGCTGTTTCTGACACAATTGAAAGGGCTAAGGATATAATTGAAAAAAGTAGGTATTCAAGGATACCTGTATATGAGAACGATGTGGTCAATATTGTTGGTTATGTGCATTTTGCTGATATTGTTAGTCATATAAAGGATAAAGATAAAAGAATAGACCAAATAATGCATAAACTCATATATCTGCCTGAAAATACAAATGTGTTTTACCTTCTAGAGAAGATGAGAATAGAGAAATGTCATATTGGAGTGGTTGTAAATGAATATGGCGAAACAGTTGGTATTATAACACTTGAAGATATAATGAACGAGTTTCTTAAAGATATAGTTGAAATTCAAATGAGGGAGCATATTGATTTCACTATGCTTGGATTAGGACAATTTCTTGTGAGTGGTTCATTTCATTTAAATGAATTAGAAGAAGTTATAGGAATAAAGATAGAGAGGGATTATTCAAAGACATTAGGTGGATATATAATGGAGGTGACGGGAAGAGTTCCAGAGATTGGAGAGAGAATAGAGATATATGGTTATGAAGCAGTTATTATGGACGCAGATAAAATGAGGATAAAGCATGTGTTTTTGAGGAAGATATGATTCAGTTAATAATTGGCATTTTCTTTTTTATATTCATAAGTGGCTTTCTTGAGATGGTGGAGATGGCTATTGTATTTTCAGATAAGGTAGAGTTAGAGAAAAGAAAAGAAAGTGGCTCGAGAAGGGCGGGTCTTGTTCTATCATTTGTGGCAAGACCGGAGTGGCTATTCACTTTAACTCTCATTGGTTCAGACATTGCAATAGTTATGGCATCTTTTTATTTTGAGCATATCGTTTCTTCTATCTTACCCGTAGATATTGCTATTCCAACTGCTACAATTATTATGAGTGTTATTGTAGTAATATTCTCTCAAATACTTCCAAAAGGTTTTGGTATGAGATATTCAATATCTGTTGCTATGAATGCTTCATACTTTGTGAAGGTCTTTTCTTATATTATCTTACCACTTATATTTGTGGGGGAGAAGTTATCTAATCTGATTGTTAAAGTGATAATGAGAAGAGAGCCAAAGAATATATACATCAAGAAGGAGGAGATGAGGGTCTTACTTAATATGAGGACATTCAGAGGTCTTGAAGATAGGACGAGATTGATTATAAACAACATACTTGACCTTTCTGAATTTGACCTAAAGAGTATTATGAAAGGTCTTGATAATTTAGATACTATAGAGATGAATAAAACTGTAATAGATGTATTTGGTCTTTTAAAAGATAAACCAAGAGACAGATTTATTGTGTTTGATGAAGGTGGAAGGGCAATAGGTGTTCTCTATACAAGAGATATATTGGTAGTAAGTGATTTAAATACTTCTGTTAGTTCGCTTGTGAGGGTTCCTGTTATAATAGGTGAGAACACGACAGTAGAGAATGCTTTAAGAGTAATAAAGAGTTCAGAGTTTGATTGTGCTTTTATTTGTAATAGTCAAGGTAATATAATAGGTTATATTGATATTGATGATGTATATGAGATAATATTTGGTTCTATTCCTGATGAGGTTGAGAGTAAGATTTTATGCTGAAATAATATTTATAAGTTGTGATATTCTGTTATAGTATATTTATAATTAGGAGGTAAATATGATATCACTCAGTGGTGATTTAGAGACAGTTGACCTACCAGATGTTCTAATGATGATAAGCCAGTCAGCCAAGACAGGTGTTTTTACAATCAGGAGGGGAATGGAGGAAAAGAAACTCTATTTCAGGAAGGGTATGCTTGTCTCTGCATCATCTACAAACGATAATGAGAAGTTAGGGGAGATAATGCTTGAGGCAGGTCTTATAGCAAAAGAGAAGCTTATTGAAGCGAGAAGAAAACAGACGGAGACAGAAGACCGTATAGGGAATATTCTTTTAGTGTCGGGTGATATCACACAGGATAATCTCATTTCTGCACTGAAAGCACAGGCGTCTAAAATAGTTATGAACCTTCTCGGTTGGTGGGGGGGGTATTTTACATTTGAGGAGGGTGAATTTCCTCTTCCAAATAAGTTAGTAGTTGGTTTTGACTTGAAGGATATAATAATGGATGCGGTGGTGAGTGCAGATGAGTGGTTAAAGGTGAAGAGGAAGATAACATCAACAGATGTTATACCGAGGTTTAATGATGAACTGCCTGCGGGTATTGACTCAGTAAATATTAATAGGGTAGAGTGGGGTGTCTTTTCGTTAATAGATGGAAAAAGAACAGTTAAAGAGATATGTTCACTTTCTCCCTATGCTGATATGGAGACATGCAAGTTGCTCACTGACCTTGTAGAGAAGGGACTTATGATATTACCTGTGAAGCGGGGAACTGATGTGGGTTGGGAGAACCAACTTGAGAGGGCACAGATTGAGCCAATAGTAGATTTCTATAATGAGGTGTTTCGCCTTATTCATAGGCGCGCATTTGATATTGATAAGAAGAATGCAAGGAAGGTTGTAGAGAAGGTGTTTGGGGATGTAAAGGTTGAAAATCCCTTTGTATTTGGAGATTTGAAGATGAAAGACGATGGCTCTTTTGACTGTGATATAGCAATACAGAATATTCTTAGAATTACCAGGACAAGGCGTGTTGAGGTTATTCAGAATGCCTTTAATAGTTTGATAAATAACGCACTTACAAAATTAAAGGAATATTATGGGCAGAAGAAAGTAGATACAATCAAGAAGGAACTTAAGAATCTTACTGACTTTCTAATGCATAAAGAAAGTAGTATTCTATCTAAACTTGGTCTCAAGGAAGGTTTAGATATTCTTATTGAATCGATATGAGGGGATTAATCAAATCTATAATTATTATGTTCATTTAATTATAATGGTAAAGCGAAAAGTAAATCTTAAGGAGATAGTGAGAAGGCAGAAGGCTCTTCTTGAACTTGGAAAGCAACTTGCTCATATAGAAGATATTATCTTGCTTTTGAAGGTGATAGCAAACAGAACATCAGAGATTATGGGTGCTGAGAGAAGTTCAGTATTTCTTTATGATGAGAGTAAAGATGAGTTATGGTCAATTGTTGCTGAGGGTGAAAGTCAGATTCGCTTCCCCGCAAATTCAGGTATTGGTGGCTATGTATTTCGCACCGGGGAGATTGTAATTGAGGATGATGTATATAACAATCCATTGTTCAACAAAGAGATAGATAAAAAAACAGGTTATAGAACAAAATCAATGCTCTGTGTTCCACTTTACAATCAAAAGGGTAAGATGATGGGTGTATATCAGGTTATAAACAGACATAATGGCTCATTCCAAAAAGATGATTTAGAATTCCTCTTAGCGATAGCAGGTCAGGTATCAGTTATATTACAAAATGCCATCTTATTAGAAAATATGAAGAGGATGTTTGAGAGTTTGATAGATACACTCGCTGAATCAATTGATATGCGCGATACTCTCACTGCGGGGCACTCAAAAAGGGTGATGGAGATTGCGATGAAGATAGCAGAGAAATTAGGACTACCCGCAGAAGAGAAGAAAAAGTTGAAATATGCTGCCTATCTTCACGACTATGGCAAAATAATATTGAAAGATGATATTCTATTAAAAATAGGCCCCCTTACTGGTGAAGAACTCAAAGAAATAAGAAAGCATGTAGAATATACGAAGCATATACTTGATAAGATAGAATTTGAAAACGACCTGAAAGATGTGTCAAGAATTGCTTCTCTCCATCACGAGCGACTTGACGGTAGCGGTTATCCCTATGGACTTAAAGGCGATGAGATACCTATTGGTTCAAAGATAATTGCTGTTTCTGATGTCTTTGATGCTCTCACAAGTAAGAGACATTATAGAGACCCACTTCCTGTTAAGAAAGCATTTGAATATTTAAAGAGAGAAATTCGTGTGAAATTTGATGAAAAGGTAGTAGAGGCATTAAGAGAGGTTCTGAAGGAAGAGGGGGCATTATAATTGTTGCTTATCATTATCATATCTGCTTGAAATCTAACCATTTTTGTAATATCTTTTGATAAAGATGATAGTTCAGGAGGTAGATTGTGGGTGAAGTTAGTTCTAAAAGGAATATTGCTTTTGCAGGTCATAGTTCGTCAGGAAAGACGACGCTTGTTGAGGGTATTTTGTATCTTGCCGGCGCAAAGAAACGGCTTGGTAGAATTACAGATGGAAATACCACTACCGATTATCAGTTAGATGAAATATCAAGGGGTATATCTATCTTTACTTCTCTTGCATCGCTAAATTATAAAGATATAACACTTAATATCATTGATAATCCAGGTTATCTTGACTTCCTTGGTGAACTCATAGCGTCAGTAAGAGCGTCGGATGTTCTTGTTGTTCTGATAGATGCAGTAAGTGGTGTAGAAGTGGGGACAGAGAGAGCATTTCATTTTGCCAAAGAGGCAGGTGTTCCAATTATCGTCTTTGTAAATGGTCTTGATAAGGAGAGGGCTTCCTTTGAGGTAGCATTGAAGTCCTTAAAAACATTTTTTGATGACAGGTTCATACCTGTGAATATACCAATTGGTGAGGCAGGAAGTTTCAAAGGTGTAATAGATGTCGTCTCTATGAAGGCATCATTATTAGATGGCGATAAGCCACAGATTGGCAAGATTCCTGCTGATTTAGAGGGCAACGCTCATAAGAGTAGAGAAGCATTGATGGAAGCGGTCTGTGAAGTTACCGATGAGTTAACAGAGAAATTCCTTGAAGAAGGTGAGATTTCACAGGACGAATTAAGGTTTGCGCTGAAAAAATCTATTGTAAATTCATTTGTTATTCCTATATTCTGTGGCATTGCATATAACCTCGTCGGTGTGGATCTATTCCTTAACGCAATCATTGATTATCTACCTTCTCCAGAGGATAGGGGAGAGATTAAAGCATATAACAAAGAAGGAAGTGAAGTAAAAATAAAGCCATCAGATTCAGAACCATTGCTTGCTTATGTGTTCAAGACATTGATTGACCCTTATGCGGGTAAACTATCATACATAAGAGTATTCAGTGGCAGAGTCGCAACTGATATGAATATTCTTGACTTTCAGAAAGAAAGAACTGGCAAGGTAGGAAGCATATTGAAGATATTTGGAAAAGAGCAGGTGTCTGTAAGTGAACTAAAAGCCGGCGATATGGGTGCTCTTGCCAAGTTTGATATAGCCCAGACAGGAGATTCGCTTACTGAAACATCAAGACCTGTAAAAATAGTAGAGCCCAAATTTCCACCGCCAGTTATGTTCTACGCTATCAGTCCAAAATCAAAGGTAGATGAAGATAAATTATCTTCTGCTGTCGCGAGAATAGTGGAGGAGGACTTGACATTCAAGGTTGAGAGGAATGCTGAGACGGGAGAGAATGTGGTGAGTGGTATGGGTGAACTTCATCTTAATATAATTATAGAGAGGATGAAGGCGAGATATGGTGTAGAGGTTGACACAAAAATGCCGAGGGTTTCATTTAGAGAGACGATAAAGAGGTCTGCGAAGGCACAGGGCAGATACAAAAAGCAGACAGGTGGTAGAGGTCAGTATGGTGATGTATGGATTGAAATTCAACCTCTGTCAAAAGGAGAGGGTTTTGTATTTGAGAATAAAATTGTTGGTGGAGTGGTGCCTTCAAGATACATTCCTGCTGTTGAAAAGGGCATTCGTGGTGTTATAGAAAAGGGTGTAATTGCTGGCTATCCTGTTTGCGACATAAAAGCAATACTCTATGATGGCTCATATCATTCGGTTGACTCATCAGACATTGCGTTCCAAATAGCTGCATCTATGGGCTGCAAGAAGGCATTTGAAGAAGCGATGCCAACAATACTTGAGCCAATAATGGAGGTTGAGGTTATAGTTCCAGAGGAGTTTATGGGGGATATAATGGGTGATATATCTGGAAAGCGTGGCAAGGTCCTGGGTATGGAGCCATATGGCAAACTTCAGAAGATAAAAGCACTAGTTCCTCTATCGGAGATGTTTAGATACTCAATTGAACTTCGCTCAATGACCCAAGGGAGAGGAACATTTACGATGAATTTCTCTCATTATGAAGAGGCACCACCAGATGTTCAGAAGAAATTAATAGAGGCATACACAAAGGAGAAAGAAGAGGGTAGGTAGTTCTAACAACTTTTCACTTTCACAATTATTATTAAAAAGTTGACATTATCTTATTTTTCTAATAATATCTGTTTATAATATTTTATGGAGGTTATTTTTATGAAAGGAAAATTCTTAATTGGAGTCCTATTTGCATCAGTGATTCTTACCTTTGTTTTACCTAATATCTCCGAAGCAACTGGACAGACGCTTTATGGACTTTCAGGGCTTCCTCTTAGCTATTATGCTTATGTTTTGGGTCCAAGTGCTTCTTCTACATTCTTTGGAATGCACTTCTGGGAAGCACCATATAGGGGTCCACAGAGCCAATATGCTCATATGTATTTCTCTGCCCCTGGTGGCATCACTGTTTCGTTCATCAACCATGTTGAGGTGTCCTTCTGTGCATCCCTTGCCTTTAAGAGAGTGAATAAGTTTCATGTCAATGCTCCGATGCTTGACTATCTCGCACTATCAGAGATGGGACTCGGTGATTGGCGTTTCTCAGCAAAGGGGCTTATAATAACTCAGGAGAGGGCAAAGGTTGACCTTGGTGTTATCTTTTTTATGGACCTGCCAATGGGTAGAAGTGATAGAACACGCCTTAACACCAATCTTTTAAGTTCTGACCCACTCAATAGAAGGGCACTGACGCAACTCACAGAAAGTGAGTCAAGGCTCGGAGGGAATGGCATAAAAAATTACAACTGGGGAATTATTGAGGCAATAACAAGGAGATGGTATCCAAAGGATGAGTATAGCCTTTTGACTGTCTCGGGTAATGTCGGTTATATTGTCCAAACAGGCATTATAAATTATGCTGATAATATCTCACTATATAGAATTGACCCTGATAACCCACTTGACTTCTCTTATCTTGATGGGCATATACTTCAATCTAAGAGGGCTGACTACTTCCTTCTTGGTGGTGGTGTTGAGGTAACGCCACTTAAGATGTTGAGTTGTATATTTGACACCCAGTTCAAGATATTCCAGGGAGTAGAATCTGATGCAGTCCTTCACCCTGATAGAAAGTCAGCAAAACATTTTGATATGCTCGCAGCAGTGAGATTCAACCACTATGACCTTTATCATTTAACGCTTGGCTTTGGTAAGACATTTGGAAAGTGGTCTGTCAATTATGCCGATGGGTCTCTAACAAACCAGAACTATAATATGTATGTAACTGTGGGAACGGACTTGCCAACAGCACCAATTGATACAGATAAGGATGGTATACCAGATTCAAGAGACCTTGCCCCGAAAGACCCGGAGGACTTTGATAACTTCCAGGACTGGGACGGCGCTCCTGACCCCGATAACGACAACGACGGTGTTCCTGATATAAGCGATGGCGCACCAAACGACCCCGAGGATATTGATGGCTGGGAGGATACCGATGGCGTGCCAGACCCCGATAACGATGGCGATGGCATCCCTGATGTCAAGGATGGTGCTCCAAATGAGCCCGAGACATTCAACGGTTATATGGATGAGGACGGTATTCCTGATGAGGTTCCTGTGAAGAAGCCAGAGGTGACGAGAATGACCCTGAGGGGCTTGAACTTCAAACCAAACACTGCTGAACTTTTGCCCGGCTCATATCCATCGCTTGATGAGGCAGCAAAGATTCTAAAGGACTTCCCAGACATTACAGTTACAATAGAAGGTCATGCAGCGAGTGTTGGAAGACCAAACGATGAACTTATGGTATCCCAGTTAAGAGCAGAGACGATAAAGAACATTCTTGTGTCACGCTATGGCATTGATGCGGGAAGAATAAAGACAATTGGTTATGGCTCAACAGTGCCTATTGCAGACAACTCAACTGAAGCAGGAAGGTCTCAGAATAGACGTATTGAGTTCGTCGTGAATCAGTAATCTAAATTGATATTATATATTGGGGAGGCAAGTTCGCCTCCCCATTTTATTTGGATTTTTTTGTTTTATAATCATTAAGTAAATATTATCCTTTCTTATATGGAACCGATATTTTTTATAACAGATAGTTCATCAATATTGTGTGATGGACTTAAAGTTTCTCTATCAAGGGCAGGACATAAAATTTTATATTTCAATATAACTGATAATGCCATTGAATTTGATGGCAGAAATGTTGCATCAGAGGATGAGAATATTATATTTACTGTGAGGACATATAATATAAGTTGCGCATTATTTGTGCCATCAATTATTTCTGATGAAATAAAAGCCACAGATAATATTGATAGTAAAATTGCTAACATTATAAAGAAAGTTGTTGAAAATGGTGTGAATAAGATAATATTGCTAAGTTCTATATGGGCGAAGCCAGATGAGCCAAGAGGGAGGCATCATTTTTTGTGGCAGATTGAGGAGTTAATAAGGCACCTTGATACAAATATTGAGGTGCTTCGTTTACCACTGGTCTATGGTGTGAAAGGAAGTGTTATTCACTCGCTGATAGAAGATAGTATTAGAAGATTTATAATGTTAGTCCCTAAATCAACTGAGACATCATTATTATTTGTAGATGACCTTGCAGGTATAATATCAAATAAGATTCAATCAGTTGGTGCTGTCAGAAGGGCAAGGTATATCTTTTCGCCCAAGAGGGTGAAGATGGAAGACATTGTTAGGTGTGCAAGATTATCTGCCCAAAGAAGGGGACCCCTGTTGGTTGTAAATGATATTTTTTATAGATTGCTTTCCAAGTTTTTTGGTATTAAGAAGAGAGATGTTTATATCAGAGTAAAGAGGGATTTTTTTAGAAATATAGAGATATCGTGGAATGGTTTTGATGATGACTTTTCTTACAGTTTTAAGGATGCTATTGATTGGGTTGATACCATTGCAGTAGAAAAGATGTAATAAGGTGTGTAATATCTATGCAAGATAAAGAAAAAGTAAGGGTAAGATTTGCACCATCACCGACGGGTTATCTTCATGTTGGTGGTGCGAGGACTGCTTTATTTAACTATCTATTTGCAAGACACAACGATGGTAGGTTCATTCTTCGTATTGAAGATACAGATAAGGAGCGTTCAGATATTGAACTTGTGAGGGCAATTCTTGATGATATGTCATGGCTTGGTCTCACTTATGATGAGGGACCAGTGGTTGGTGGTGACTATGGTCCATATTTTCAGTCAGAGAGGAAGGAGATATATAAAAAGCACATTGAGATATTGCGTGAGGAGGGTCGTCTATACCCATGCTTCTGCTCACCCGAAGAACTGGAAGAGCGGAGAACTATTGCCCAGAAGGAGAGAAGGGCTTATAGGTATGAAAGAACTTGTCTAAATCTGACAAAAGATGAGATTGAGAAGAGAATATCTAATGGCATGCCCTATGCCCTTCGCCTTCTCACCCCTGATGATGGTGAGACAGAGTTTGATGACCTCATAAGAGGGCATGTCTCATTCAAGAATGTAGAGATTGATGACCTTATAGTTGCGAGGTGTGATGGCTCACCTACATACAACTTCTGCGTGGTAATTGATGACCACCTTATGGAGATAACTCATATAATAAGGGGTGAAGACCACATTTCTAACACACCAAAGCAGATATTGCTATATAAAGCATTTGGGTGGGAGACACCTGTATTTGCCCATGTCCCGCTTATTCATGGTCAGGACAGGAAGCGTCTTTCCAAGAGGCACGGTGCGGTGAGCGTCTCTGCATATAAAGACGATGGCATTCTTCCCGAGGCGATGTTCAACTTTCTTGCTCTTCTTGGCTGGTCAAGCGGTGATGAAAAAGAGATAATGTCAGAAGATGAGATAATAAAGAGGTTCACGATAGAAGATGTCTCAAAGTCGCCCGCCATCTTTGATACAGAAAAACTTTTGTGGATGAACGGGCACTATATAAGGAACATAGATGAGGGGCGGTTCATCTCACTTGCCAATGAGGAACTGACAAGAGCAGGTGTTGACCTTGATTATTGGAGAAAGAGGGAGGGTGATGACTGGGTCAGGTGTGTAATTCTAATTGAGCGTGAGAAGATGAAGAAGATGACGGATATTGTCTATCTTACGGGGTTCTTCTTCAAAGATGAGGTTGAGTATGATGAGAATGCTGTGAATAAGTATCTTTCAAAGGTGGAGACAGAGAATATTCTAAGAAATGTATTAAATGCAATAGAGAATCTTGATGGGGCTTTCTATCCATCAGATGTTGAAAATGCGCTTGGTTTGCTTGAAGGGGGAATAAAAACGGTTTCTGAAGATATGAATATATCAATTGGAAATGTGATACACCCGACGAGGGCTGCAATAAGCGGGCGGACAAGTGGACCCGGTCTCTTTGAGATGATGTGGCTTCTTGGCAAGGACAGGTGTATAGAAAGAATAAAGAGGGCTCTGGAGAAATTCTACTAAATTATCATTGTCAAGAAGTTATAAATATTTTGCAAGATTAAGAGTTCTGCTTTTCCTTGAAAAATGAGAACAGTTATTGTCAGTGTTATTATTTTAATTTTTCACATACTATTTGAAATTATATCAAATGTATCATTTTTCTATATTATACAAATATTCTGCTTCATATAACTCATTCTTGCTATCTTTCAAAAGTGCATATACAAAGCCCTTCTTTAATGAGAAGGCGCCTATCTCGCCATCCTTGTTTATGGCAATGAAGGCACAGTGATAATCGGGCAATTCTTTGTGCCTCCTGGCGATGCGAACTATCGCCTCTATGCAGGCATCATTTGGACTCGCACCATTTTTCATTAGTTCTACAATAAGGTGGCTTCCGCATATCCTCATACACTCCTCGCCTCTTCCCGTAAAGCCGGCTCCACCCACATCATTGTCAATATAGAGACCAGCACCGATTATAGGTGAGTCGCCAACGCGACCGTGAAGTTTATGGGCGGTTCCACTCGTTGAGCACCCACCCGCAAAATCTCCATTCTTGTCTCTAACAATCATTGTGATAGTATCGTGAGATTTTTGACCAATTACCTTAATATCCTGCTTCACCTTAAGTTCAAGCCATCTCTTTTTTGCTTTCTCAGTGAGAAGGTCTTCTCTCTTAAAGCCCTGTGATATAGCAAACTCCTCAGCACCACTACCCGCAAGCATAATATGACTTGTCTTCTCCATCACCTTTCTTGCAACGGATATTGCATGCCTTATACCCTGCATATATGCGACAGCACCACAGTTGCCATCTCCGTCCATAATGCTTGCATCAAGCGTGATTATGCCATTACTATCTGGGAGCGCTCCATAGCCAACGCTCATAACCTCAGGGTCGTCCTCGACCGCATTGATGCCCTTCTCAATTGCAGAGAGGGCAGAACCGCCCTCTTTGAGCACCTTGTAGGCAACATCATTTGCGTTAAACCCAAACTTCCAGGTTGATATTATGATGGGGGAATATTTCATTTTTACTTAGAGTAATTCACATTAATATTATCTTACTTATATTTCCTCAGGGCATTAAAGAAGGCAGACCAGAATGGGTCAACTATCGGGTGCTTAAGGTCTCTCTCAACCCCTCCTTCAATCAGAACCATACCTTCCTTCTGGTCTGTGAGTTCACCAACAACGGATGATGATATGTCCTTGTCATTCAGCACTTTTACAATATCTTCTGCTTTGTTCGGTCTTGCTGAAATAATAAGTGTTCCCTCGCTTATTGAGGCATAAGGGTCAATCTTGAAGAAATTACATATCTGGGGTATGCACTCTTCAACTACAATCTTTTCTTTCTCAATGCGGACTCCAAGTTTTGACGCCTGTGCGAGTTCGTAGAGTCCACCCCACACGCCACACTCAGTTGCATCGTGCATAGCGCTCACGCCATTATCCCGGACGCCAACACTAACTGCGGTCAGGGCATCTTCAACCACGCTCATCTTCCAGAACACATTCTCTGCCTTCTTTGCAAATTCCTCACCGAACTCTCTTTTTATTATATCTGGAAACATTGTTGAGAATATGCCAACTGCCTCAATTGCTGGTCCCTTTGTTATGATAATCTTATCACCTGCCCTTGCAAATGCTGGTGTTACATACTCATCTTTTTCACCGATGCTTATCACAGTTGCACCACCAACCATTGGATAGTTGCAGTTCTCGTATCTTGCTGTATGCCCGCATACAATTGATACACCAAAGCGCTCGCATTCTTTGTGGATTATCTCCCAGACGGTCTCAAGTTGTTTCTTTGTTATGTCCATCGGCAGATTCAGGTCAATAGCAAGGTATCTTGGGGGAAGTCCACTTGTTACTGCATCTGACATTAGAATATGTATTGCGAACCAGGCGGACCTCTCCCAGCCGTATTCGGGGACGATAAAGACGGGGTCGGTAGTCATCGCTACCACTTTGTCGCCAATTTGGACGATACCAACATCAACACCGTGCTGTGGTCCAACAAGGACATTTTTGCTCTTAGCACCAAGGCGCGGGTATATAAGTTCATTGAATATCTCGGGTGAAATCTTTCCAATCTCTGGAAGTTCTGCCATAAACCCTCCTTTTACTTAAAGTTCAATCTCTTGCGGATTCTTTTATATATCTTCTCGCAATATCACATATATTATTCACGACCTCAATCGGGTTGGTGCCAACAAGATAAAATAGGTCTTCCTTTCCAACAGCACCGAACTCATATATGAGTTTTGGCATTTTTCCTCCCGTTATCTTGAACATTTTTGCTACTTTCCATGTAGCAGATGCGTTTTCAATTTCTTTTATTTTCTCTGGCTCATCATTTCTATTTATTGGGCAGACAGTCCAGTCCTTCTCTTTCGCATATCTTTCAATGAATTTGATTATCTCGGGTGAGCAAGTGAAGTTTATCCCCGACCTTATATTTTGCTCTTTCTTCATTATCTCAATGATAAGCCGTGCCATGTGGCTTGAGGCGCCGAACTTTGGTCTTCCTGATGCGTAGGGTCTTCCACAGATGATAGTAATGCGACCATCTATACCAATGACATCATCAGGTATTTTTGCGTTCTCTCTTGCATATACGAGATTTGACCTGACCTCTGGAATAAGGTATGAAAATTCTTTACATTTTTCGAGGCGCTCTAACGCTAAAATTATTTTTCCATATAGTGATATCAACTCTTCTTCTTTCACAAAAAACCTCTTTAAAAGATTTAATAAAAGAATATTAAATGCAATCTAAAAGTTCATTAATTTTCGCAATCCACCAAAATTGTGAATATATTAACAATTAGATAGATTTTCATCAACTACAAATTGTTAAAAATACGAATATTTGATTTTAGTAATTTGACCTATTGAATTCTAATTATATATAGAATTATTCTACCGAAGTGGGGAACAAGGAAAATCTCCCCGTCATTATTACAGAAGATATTTGTTGGTCTAATAGTTGCTTGTTCCTGTGAGAATGGTGAGAGGTCTATTGATTTGATAAAGTCACCGTCTATTGTGAAAAACTGTATTCTGTTGACATCACCCATCTCTGATGTGATTATTACGGGTCTTCCATTGTCGCCTGTTATTTTTTTCCATTTAGGGTAATATGCAATTGCAGATACGCCACTGAGCCTTCCTTCCTGAACGCCAAATGTTCCAAAGAAGTGGGTGACCTCATCATTCTCTGAAAAGTGAATGATATTGCTGTTTATAGCGTCAAGTATTAGATAACCGCCCTCGCCATCAAGGCATATATCTATAGGGTCTGGTCTGTTTAATAGGTCAGAACCAACCTCCTGTGGAATATTCATCTCTCTAATAAACCTGCCCATTCTGTCAAATCTCTGTATTCTTCTGTTTATTCTTTCCACAACCACGACCTCATCCTTCTCTGTTATTACGAGTGCATAAGGCAGATTGAAACAGCCCTTGCCCATACCTGGCAGTGGTTTTCCTTCTTCATCAATAGTCGCTGAGATAGTGAGAATAGAGCCACCAAGATTATCAAATGCTTTAATGGCGTGGTTCCCAGAGTCAGTTATCCATATCCAGCCCTCACTGTCAACATTAATTGATGTTGGTTCCATCATTATATCTGATACGCCCTCGCCCTTCCTTCCAAAGACATTCAATAGTTCACCAGATTTATTGAATATGGCAACCTTGCTCTGAAGTGAATCAAGGAGATATATATTTCCGTCGGGTGTTATATGAACATCCCTAATGTGGGACTGTCCACTTAATTTATCTGAAAGCAGAAGCGGTTTTACATCTGCTTTAAACAATCTGTATTTTGGCTGTGTCCGTGTAGTTTTCTCTTCAGAGACAATGGGCGTCTCCTTATATTCTTTCTCTTCCTTTGTTTCTTCTATATCTGAGTAAAGAACAACCCTGTTTCTTCCCCCCTCCTTTGCGACATAGAGGGCACTATCTGATGACTTGAGAAGTTTGAATGCTTCATCTGCATCTTTGGGAAATATAGCAATGCCTATACTCACTGCGACCTTAATGTTCTTACCCTTCTCAAGTGGAATTTGTAAATTAGATATGTATGAACGAATCTCTTCTGCTATCTTTATAGCATCGTCTTCCCCGACCCCTGGAAGTATTACTGTAAGTTCTTCACCACCGTAGCGTGATACAACACCTTTTTTTTCTGTCAGGGCTTTTAATACCATTGCAACCTTCTCAAGGACAAGGTCTCCTGCGGGATGACCGTATGTGTCATTTATCTTCTTGAAATGGTCTATATCTATCATAAGAAGAGAGAACTTTTTATTGGCACTCTTTGAATTTATTACCTCCATCTCCAGTTGGGAGTCAAAGTATGCCCTTGAGTAGAGACCTGTCAGTGCGTCTCTCTTCGTCGCCTCTTTATTTACCGCCTCCTGAAGGAGGTCTCTGAACATAAGCAGTGTATCAGAATCCTTCCTTGGAAGTGTATTTGCTTCAAGGTTATAGACATCAAGCGTGTGAGAAACTCTGTTGTTTATCAGTGTAACTGGCAGAGAGAAGATTGGTGTGACATTCTCGTATTCATCCTTAAACTGTGGAGACCTGGCAATTATCTTTTTGGATAGGGTGAAGTCAACCTCAGAGACCGCTATCCCCCTGCAGTTTGTGTATTTCTCAATGTTAGATAGGATTGCATCAACGACCTTTGTGAAGTCAAAGTCAAAGTTTATCATATTGAGAATCTCGTTTATGACAGCTGAGGTCCTTGTCCAGGACGCAAGGTCTGTATGTGATTCATAGAGCATATAAGTTATTATATCAAAAGGTCTTATTTACTTTATAGATATTTTATAAAGACATTGTTATAAAAGTTAATTATTAATATTAGTCCTTTATCGGTAGAACTATAATAAATTCCGTGCCCTGCTTCTTCTTTGAGATGACCCTAATCTTACCATTGTGGAGGTCCTCTACTATTCGCTTAACAAGTGAAAGACCAAGTCCCCAACTGTATTTCTTGGTTGTAAAGCCAGGTAAGAATATATATGGTATTATTGACTTTTCTATGCCAGAACCAGTATCCTTTATTGATATTTCTGCAAAATTATCCACCCTTTCCACTTTGACATCAATAAGTTTATTCTTGGCTCTCTCAAGGGCAACGATTGAATTCTTAAGCAGGTTTTCAATGCACCATGAAATCTGTTCTTCATTTAATGGCAGTATTATATCTTCTCTATAATTCTCTCTTAACTCTATACCCTCTTTTTCTGTATTAAATCTCTTCTTTGAGTATTCAATTGCTCGTTTGACTACGAGTGATAGGTTCTCCTTCTCGAGTTTCTGGGCGCTCCCTATAGAGCCAAATCTATCTGAGATGCGCTTTAACCGTTTAATATCATTCTCTACCTCACCTATTACAATCTCAAATATTGACCTGTCCTTCTCGCTTAGATTTTTAAGGTCAATCTCACGAAGTAGTTCTATCCAGCCAATAAGGGAAGAGACAGGGGTTCCTATCTGGTGTGCTGTCTCTTTCGCCATCCCTACCCATAGTGCATCACTCTCTGCCCTCTTTGTATTCGTATAACTCATTATGCCAAGTAAAAGAAAGGCAATGATAATCGCAATTTGTATCAATGGTAACCACAAAAGCAGGGTGATGATTGTTGGGTCCTTATAATAGAAGTAAAACATAAGATTTCTCTCTAACTCTTTAGTATTCGGATTCATATAATAACTATATACAGGTATTGGCTCATTTACCTTACCCATCTCTTTTGCTATCTCTTTTAGTTTCTCAAGCGATTCTGGGTCATCAGAATCAAACTTGACTTTCGTATTCTTGGCTGCAATGACATTACCTTCTACATCAGTAACGATAGTCGGAAAGTTCATTGTTTCGCCTATGTCGTGGGATAGTTTCTCTGTCACCTGTGGTATCTTTGACGATATAAGAAGTGACGAGACGATTGCGTAAGCAGTTGATGTCCTCTTTACCTCCGTTCTGATTCTGTTTATAAGCATCTGGCTGTATATTAGTGCAAGAATCCCGACAATAACAATTCCTATGAGAAAGTATAGAACTGCCATACTTCCCATTATTCTGATATGTAATCTTGCCGGTTTTCTAAGTTTCATATATTTATTTCATTTATCCATAATCACATCTATTGCTGATTTAAGTATATCAAGGCGCATATATGGACTATCAATATTTGCAATTTCAATAGTAAAAAGACCGACCCCTGTCTTTTTTGATGCTATTCCATAGCACTTGTCATCTTCTCCATTGAGTATTATCTTGTCTTTCAAATCTTCACTTTCAGGTAGAACCATTCCGTCCCCCCAGTTGCCAGTGGGAGCGGTGGGTGATATGAGGGATAATGTCTTTGCCTCTTTGCTATATGGCAGATAGATGACACTGCTAATCTTTGTGTCATTGTCAACTCTCTCTATTCCAAGAATATTCTTAAAAAATGAGACAACATCTGGTGGAGAATCAGAGAATAGGTTCTGGGAGACGATGATTATTTTTCCACCATTTTCTATGTAATCTCTAATCTTTTTCATCTTTTCAATACTAATTGCTTCGGGAGTGGCGTTTAGACCCGTAAGCCATATTACGAGAGTATAATCTGAGAGGTCTAAATCTGAGATGCTCCTGGCATTGAACATTATCATCTTCTTCTGCCAGTTGAGTTTGACATCATCAAATATTTTTGTGTAATACTCATCTACATCTATGCCGCCCTGAATATTACCGTTGTTGTAACCATCGTCATCATCAACGACAAGGCACTTTAACCCCCTCAGCGGTTCATATTGCTTCTCCAAATCCTCTATTATCCTCTCTTCAATACCCGACTTTATCACTACATAAAGCACTATACCATTTTCACTTTTATATGAGATAAATCTCTTTGCTCTCTTTGTTGTTGTTATATTTATTTTCAATAGTTTCTTTTCCCTCTCTACATTTATCTTTGAGATAAGGTCATCACTAAATAGCGGATTTCCACATCTGACCTTGCTCACACTGTCAATTTTTATTTCAAGTCCACCTGAGATGCCCTTAATATCATAACTAAATGGTTTGTCAAATGCTATGATTACCGTTGTGCTTTCATCTTCTGATATAGCGTCTATGCTGTTTAGTTTAAGTGTAAATGATGATTGGTTGATAGAAAGAGACGATAATATAACTAATAAAGGTAGATATTCATATATTGTTCTGTGTCTCATTTGACTACTGCAAACCTTCCTATATATTCTCCTCCTTTGTATTCAATATGAAACATATAGGCGCCCGCACTAACAAGTTCACCATCTAAATTTCTGCCGTCCCATAAGTTATTGTTTTCTATTTTATACACAAGACAGCCACTGAAATCATATATTCTGAGTGTTGAATCTTGTGGCATGCCATAAAATATCATTGTTCCACCTCCAGATGAGAGGTCAAAAGGATTTGGAGATGGCTTTATTTCAAGAGATGCATTGGTTGTCTCAATTACGAGCAATGTATCATCAATGGTATTATTATCGTCATCGTGAATATATAGAGAGTAAACACCGGGCTTGAGAGGACTTGTATCAAAATCCATACTTCCAGAGCCCTCAACATAGTTGATGCACATTATTGTCTCGCCATTTTTCTTTATGCAAAGTTCGCCTGACTTTTCTATATTCCATATTATCTTGACCACATCCCCCTGTTTATGCTCTATACCACCATCTACTGCCAGTTTCTGATATATCACAGCATCTTTCCACTCGGCGAAAGAAAGTGCTGATAAGATGAGCAGGGTTATTATTACAACTCTATACATATCTCCCTCCATATTCAAGAAACCTCATTGGACTGTTTAATATTAACCTAAGGGCATCTGTAAATCTCCCCTTAAAACCGAATATCTTATTCTCTGCTATTATACAATATATAAGCCCGGAGATGAACGATATTTGGGCAATATATCTATTTATCATTTTCCTTTTCTTTTTGTTATTATCAATCTTATCTATTTTTGTAATCTTGCCAATAACACTTTTCAATTCTATTGGTCCCTCAATCTTTAATCTATTGTCACCCTTTGTATATAATCTTCCTCTACTATCAATCTTTATTAACCTGTGTGCTGTGATGCCATTATCAGATTTATATGCAATAATATCTCCTATCTTTGGCTTACATCTGTATCTTTCAATGGCTAACTCATCACTTTCATCTATGGTGGGTAGCATTGAAGTGCCACCCATTGATATATTTATATACTCTTTTTTATTCAGTGCTTCTACTATAAGTTCTGATGCGACCTTCTCTAAAAAGAGAGAATCTTCATTTATGTTTCTATCTATATTATGCATATATCTCAATATTAAGTATATCAAGAATGTTTCCAACAAGATATAAAGAGCCAGTAATGAGGATTGGTTCACCTTCTGATAGATTGATTGCAATCTCAAGTGCCTCATTCGCGTTCCTTGTGGTCTTGATATTGCCATTATCGCTATAACTTTTAAAAATCTCTGAAAGATACTTGGGGTTTGTTGCGTGAGGATGGTTTGAGGAGGTAAAGATAACTCTTTTTGTAATATTACTGATATTATGAAGTATCGTAGGGAGGTCTTTATTTTCATTTATGCCCACAATGGCAATTGGCTCTTGACTGTCATATATGTCCTTCATAGTTCTTGCAAGTTTCTCTACACCATCGGGGTTATGGGCTCCATCAACTATTATCGGTGGGCTTTGACTTATGAGCATCATCCTCCCTGGCCACTTTGCGTTCTCAATGCCGTTTCTGATAGCATCATTTTCAATATGGGTATCAACTAAAGATAGTAATCGTGTTGTTAGGAAAGCAAGTGCTGAGTTTATACCCTGATGGTAGCCAATAAGTGGTGTTCTATAATGTTCTCCATCAATTGAGAATTCTGTGCCATTGAGAGAGATTTTGTTTATCTCAAGTTTTAGGTCTTTTTCAACAGTTTTTAGAATGGCACATCTCCTTCTCACTATATCTTCAATGACTTTGGTTGTGTCAATATGTTGTGGTGCTGTCGCGACTAATTGGTTTTCTTTTATTGTAGATGCCTTCTCACGGGCGATATCGGTTAGATTTTCTCCAAGAATCTGACAGTGGTCGTATGATATTGGTGTTATGCACAAAACCTGTGGTCTTCCAATGTTGGTTGCGTCAAGTCGTCCGCCAAGACCTGCCTCCATAATCGCAATATCAACATTCTCTTTTCTAAAATAGTAGAATGCAAGCGCAGTGAGTATCTCAAAGACCGTCCTGAAACCATATTTATCATCTCTATTGCCATATTTATCATTGATAGTGTTCGCAACCTCTCTTATTTCTTCAATTCGTAATGTGAAGTCCTCTTTTGATATAGGTCTTCCATTTATCTGGACCCTCTCTCTAATTGAGCGAAGGTGCGGTGATGAGAAAAAGCCAACCTTATAGCCAGCACTTCTCATAATTGATGATAATATCGCCCCTGTAGAACCCTTCCCATTTGTCCCAACAATATTGACCCTTAATAGATAGTCCTGAGGGTCTCTTAAATGTTGTAAGAGCATCTTTAACGATGAAAGGTCATACCATTTCTCTTGAATGAACCTGTCCCTCTCAAAATCAATGTGAGAATACAAAAACTCTAATGCCTTACAGTAATCCATAATCTCCTATTATATCATTTATTATCGCTTCAATTATCTTTACAGTTGTCTTTCTATCTGAATTTGATATTTCATTCTTTATGAGTTGGCTATTATCATCTTTACCTTTTATTTCATTTATTATTCTTGGAATCTCTTCTTTATTCTTTGCTATAAAAAATCCATCTTTTCCTACAAATCGTTTTATATTGCCTTCTTCTTGTCCACCGTAGGCAAGATATGCAACAAATGGCTTCCCCCTCGCAAATACCTCAGAAGTTGTTATTCCACCCGGCTTTCCTACAATACAATTAGAGGCATCATACAAATCAATAATGTTTTCTACATAATTAAAGATATAGACCTGATTTTTGAAATTAATATCTGTAAGTTTCTTTCTGAGTTTTTCATTTCTACCACATAGAGTTATTATATTTATATTACTTATTGAACTGTCAACTGCTCTTGCAATCTCCCCAATTGGACCTATGCCCTCGCCTCCTCCTACTATCATTACAGTAAATCTATCTGAAAAGCCAAGTTCAACCTTGACATTCTCCTTTGGTGGTCTATTAAACAATGAGTCAATCGGCATACCAATAGGAAATATCCTTGCTTTTAGGTTTTTCTCTGAGAAGCGACTTATTGCCCTCTCATCTGCAACAAAGTATGCATCTACGCCATTATATGTCCACAGTGGGTGTAGGTCGCCATCTGTTACAACAACATATAATTTGAATGGTGAATATCTATATTTTAGATGCGCGAGTGGTGGAATGGGAAAGAAGTGAGTGCAGACGATTGCATGTGGTCTATGTAATCTGATAATTCGTGAAAGATACCTGTATAGCGCCCAGCGCATCAGTGACCGTGCAATAAAATGGCTTGCTTTCATAATGGGTGACTTACCTTTGTAAAGTGAGACCCATAAGCCAGGCAGATATTTAATCGTTCCTATATACATTGTCTTTGTTATCTTTGAAACTGTCTGATTTACAATATCTAAACAGTCAATAACCAATGCCTCCGATACAGAATCTTCTTTTATTGCTTCTTTGGCTAGTGATTTTGCCGCCTGTGTATGCCCCTGCCCAACCTTTGCGTGAAGAAATATAAACCGAATACCCTCACCATTTTTCCTACTTCTCACTATCTATCACATCCTCTAATCGTTTGAAAGTAAATCCTCTCTTCTTTAAGCCCTCAATTATATGTGGTAATGCCTTCATCATCTGACTTCTGTCTGGCGCTGGTTTAACTTCATAACCATCGTGGAGGAGAATAATGTCGCCATCACTTGTGTTTGAGATAACATATCTTTCTATTTTCTCAGCATCTATACTAAGCCAATCCATCGGCATAACACTCCATGAGACAATCTTATATCCAAGACCCCTCACAATGCGGATGCTTCTGAAGTCACGAAAGCCGTGAGGAAATCTGAACAGGTATGGCTTCTTGCCACCTGTTGATATGATAATGTCTTCACATTTTTCTACCTGCGTTATAATATATCTTTTGCCTCTTAATATGAGTGTTGAATGATTGAATGAATGATTGCCTATACTATGACCCTCCTCAAGAATTCTCTTTACCATATCTGGTGCTCTCATTATATTCTCACCGACAAGAAAGAATGTCGCCTTGACACCATAATTAGATAATATCCTTAATAACTGTGATGTAAATGCTATGTTTGGACCATCGTCAAATGTAAGATAAGCAATCTTATTATTCATATTTGAATTCTTTGTGGGTTCTATTCTACTGATAATCTGACCGTGAAGGCGCGACTGCGGATGAATTGATGTGAAGAAATAAAACCAGGCGAGTGTTGAGATTGTGAGAACTAAAACTGCCCATTCGCTTGAATTTTTTATGAGTATGTAGTTTATTATTATTGTGAATAATAATATTATTCCACCTGCCATGGTATATAATGGGTAGTATATGAGTAATCTGAATACCTTTAGCATAATAATATATTTTAAGTTATTTTCTTTTGAGAGAGTTAGATAAATATATATCTATGATTTCATCATATCTCTTCCAACCCTTGCCTTAATCTTATATATAATAAATAGGGCTATAAGAGCAATTATAAAGATAGCAATGAGAATATCAAATTTACGGATATAGTTTTTTATGATAAGCCAGTTCTCGCCAAGAATCTTACCTGCATAAACGAGGGCATAACACCAAGGTAGTGAGCCAATAAATGAGTATATGATAAATCTACCGAATGGCATCTTTGATATTCCAGCGGGAAGCGATATGAATGTGCGGACAATGGGGAGAAGGCGCGCAATGAATACAGCAGATGAGCCAAATCTCGTGAAGAACCTGTCCGCCCTGTCAAGTTCGTGCTTTGATATAAGAATATATTTACCATACTTCAAGATTAGTGGTCTTCCACCGTAGTAGCCAGCAAAGTAGGATATAGTAGAGCCGATAGCACAGCCGAGAGCACCGGTAATAGATGCTAAATGGAGATTGAATCTGCCTGTAGAGACAAGATAGCCAGAGAACGGCATTATAATCTCGCTCGGCAGTGGAACGCAGGCGCTCTCAATTGTCATGAGAACTAAAATGCCCGAATAGCCCCACGACGAGATGAGATTAATTATCCAATTTGCGATAGGCGCAATTAGTCCTTCAAAGAATTCATACATATTTATGAGATGTTAATAAAATAGGGATGGAATTTCTATTAAATTTCTTTATATTAGCAGATTTCAACATCATTGCATTTATATTCTATTACTTATATAATACTTCTATGCTTACATTTCAGGATATAATACTTAAACTTTCTAATTTCTGGACGAAGAAGGGCTGTGTTCTCGTTCAGCCATACGACATTGAGAAGGGCGCTGGCACATTCAATCCTGCCACATTCTTCCGCACGCTTGGACCTGCCCCATGGCGCGCATGCTTTGTTGAGCCGGCAAGAAGACCGAAGGATGGAAGATATGGCGAGAATCCCAGCCGACTAGAGAAGCACTTCCAGTTCCAGGTTATATTAAAGCCATCACCCGATAATGTGCTTGACACATACTTCAAGTCCTTAAAGGTGCTTGGCATAGAGCCGAAGGAGCACGACCTCCGTCTTGACGAGGACGACTGGGAGAGCCCGACGCTCGGCGCCTGGGGGCTTGGCTGGCAGATAATGCTTGATGGCACCGAGATTACGCAGTTCACATACTTCCAGCAGATGGGCGGTTTCTACCTTGACCCCATCACCTGCGAGATAACCTATGGACTTGAGAGAATAGCGACATTCTTACAGGGCGCCGACTCAATCTTTGATATTGACTGGGGCGGGGGTGTAAAGTATGGCAACATACGGCTTGAGGAGGAGCGACAGCAGAGCATGTATAACTTTGAGAAGGCAGACCCCGAGGTGAACCGCAAACTCTTCAACACCTATGAGAAGGAGGCGTTGAGGTTATTTAAAGAGGGGCTTTATATACCCGGCTACGACTTTGTTATGAAGTGCTCGCATATATTCAATATACTGGACGCCCGCGGTGTCATTAGCGTTACTGAGAGGCAGGCATATATAGGGAGGGTTCGCCGTCTTGCCCGGCGGGCAGGTAAACTCTATCTTGAGAGCATAGGCGTTGAGGTGAAGTAGATTTAAGGGATATAATATTACTGTATGGATACTAATGAGACAAAAGTTATTGAAAAAGAATAAATGGAGGAAGGAAGATGAATGAGTATAACTATACTATTATATTGGAAAAGGAAGATGATGGAGGTTATCACGCTTTCTGTCCTGCTCTACCAGGATGTCATACTCAGGGAGATAATTATGATGAAGCAATTGAGAATATAAAAGATGCTATAAAACTTTATATAGAGAGTTTGAAAAGCCATAATGAAGATGTTCCTGAGGAAGATATTGCAATTAAACTAATAAAGGTAGTTTTGTGAATCCCAAACTTCCACATATTAAGGCAAAGGAACTTATTAGTGTAATATTAAAATTAGATTTCGAGTTTGAAAGGCAATCTGGTAGCCATGCTATTTACTATCGTGAATGTGATAAGAGAAGAATTGTTATACCTATACACCCTGGAAAGGTCATAAAACCTAAGACATTGCGAGGTATAATAAAGGATATCGGGTTAAGAGTTGAAGAATTTGTGAAGTTAATATAAATTTATTATTTTTATATATTTATGCTTATAATACCTGATTTTATATGACTATTTACTTTAAATATCTCATCCTATCTATATCATCCTACATCATTGGTTCTATTCCTACTGCTTATCTTCTTGCACATTACATAAGGGGTGTCAAGTTAAGTGAATATGGAAGCAGAAGCATAGGTGCTATGAACCTTGGCAGTGTTATGGGGAGGAGTTGGACCCTTCTCACAATCTTTCTTGACGCATGGAAGGGGGCGCTTCCTGTCCTTATTGGTATGCACCTTTGCGGTGTCGCACCATATATCGCTGGCTCATCTGCTGTTCTCGGTCACAACCTGAGCGTCTTCCTTCGCTTTCGTGGAGGTCGCGGGGTTGCGACAACGGGCGGGGCTTTGTTCTTTCTCTCACAACCAGCGTTCTGGTCTATTATGGCGATAAATGCGTTTGTGAGGTTCACGACGGGCTACTCATTTCTGTCTAACCTTGCGATGGCACTCTGCCTTCCGCTTGTTCTATTTCTATTCAAGGACATAATGGCAAGCGTATATCTTGGCATTCCAATCTGTATTTTCATAATCCTTGCCTATATCAAAAATCCCGATGTTGACTGGAATAGGGACAAAAATAATAATTATAATAACATAAAATAATGTAAAAAATTTCTTAAAAAATATTTAAAAAGGGGCTTGACAATTAAATAATTATTTGGTAAATTTTACTGAGTAAATTATGACTTTTTAGAAATATTTTCAGGAGGTAGAAGATATGAGAAAAGTTGTAAATTCAATGGTGTGTATGAATACATACATACATACATACATACATACATACATATTCCTATTATTTCTATTTATTTCGCTAATTCCAGTATTATCACAGGCAGAGCCATATTGGGTTGAATTTCTTCCAGGTTATCCTGAGGGAACGCCACCAATTATGACAGTCCAATCAAATTCAACAACAAATACTATTATATCAATAACAATTCCAGGTATGTGGGTTGAGGATATAATGGGTTATAATGGTCAAATATATCAAAAATTAGAACTTCCAGATTGCTTAACTTTAACAGATGTAGGTATGCCAGCACTTCCAACTGTTTGTGGTTGTATTGGATATTATGAGGAAAGTGATACATCTATTCAGTATATTGATGGTTTACCAATGATATTGGAGAACTATAATGTAATACCATATTCGTATCCACCAGATGTAGATGAATATAGAACTTCATATTTTAGTATTAACAATGATTTATATAACAAGGATGCCTGGTGGCCAATAAATAGAGCAATTGTATCACCTACTGAAATTATGAGAGATGTGCCTGTATCAAGATTTGGTGTAGTTCCATTTGAATATGATAATCTTTTACATTTATTAAAAGTTTATCCTACAATGACAGTAAATATAACACATACAAAAAGCAGTAAGGGTGGAATTGATTTTAAGAGTAGTGGAACTGCCGACCCATCATTTATTCCTATGTATGAAAATATTATATTGAATTATGATTATCTTGGACTACAACCACAGGAACCAACAGAATATGATTATCTTATAGTTACAGTAGATAATGCTAATCATCGATATTTAGAACCTGCATTAAGATTAAAGAATTTCCTTGAAAATGAACATGAAAAACATTATAGAGTAGATATATTGTGTCAGCCATATTTTGTTTCAGGTAATGATGTTAGAGACAAGATACTTGAACGTTGGAATCAGTATAAATATAAATATGTATTATTAATAGGTAATAATGGATGGGTTCCATTATATGGATATAAAACTAAAGATCATGCTAATCAAGATGTATTCATATATGGTGATTATTATGATTCACTAACAAATTATCCTTTTTTTGATGCTTTTTCTGATTTTTGTATCGGTAGATTAAATATAGATAATGTTGATGAGTTAAATAGACAGATAGACCATATTATAGAACACTATAGGAATTGGGATGAGAGCAGAGCACATAATAATCTTTTGGTTGCTGATATAAAGGATGTTAAACCTGAATATGGTCCACCACATTGGATGGTAAAGTCAAGAATTCACCTAAAATATGAAAACTATCCGCCATTTGACCCAGATTTTACGGATTGTTTTGGTAAGGATGTAGGAAATGACTTCTTGATTCAAGAGATAAATAAAGGACCTATGTTAATAAATTACAAGGGTCATGGGTGGTTTGATGGGTGGTATAGTTGGAATTATAAAGGTGAAAATTTTACTAACAATAATATAAAAAATGATATTAATACTGGAGGTAAAAGACCAATTTTATTAAGTATTACATGTCATACAGGTGAGATACAAAATGGTAATTGTTTTTGTAATGAATGGGTAAGAGATGATAACGCTGGGATAGCAGCAATTGGTGCTACAATGGAAACGCCTAATGATTATAATGATTACTATGATTATGCTCTTTATTGTTCTGCATATACACTGCCAAATCAAACAATTGGATTAATAAATAGTTATGCAAAAAATTCATTACTTATTGATTCAACATTTAATGTTGTTCCATGGGGAAATTATAATATAGAAAGGGTTTTATTTAGTTATGTTTTATTAGGCGACCCTTCTCTGGAGTTTCAACCAAGGACTTATTTTTCTGAAAATTACAAAAATATAAATATTAAAAAATTAGAAAGTAATAAAATTACTAATAAAGATACTTTCTATGTAATTAGCCCTACATCTGAGAATGTTAATTTAGTATATACATCTTATGATAATAAAAATATTGATATTTGCATTTTTGACATCTCTGGTAGAATGATACTAAGTAAATCATCTAATGTTTGTATAGGTGAAAATAAAATTGATATTCCACTTGAAAGTAATATCAGTTCGGGTGTATATTTAATAAGGGCTAGCGATGGTAATAATGAGATTATAAAAAGGTTTATAATAAGATGAAAGGAGGTTTAGTTATGAGAGCTTTTAAGATATTATTATTTATTATTTTTACATCATTTTTTTTAATGACATGCTCGGAAGACATAATGAATACAAATAAAAACAATATTCCTTATAGAAATAATTTTATACCTGGAACAACTATAAAGATTACTAATAAATATGAATGGGCTTCGCATCCTCTATGTTATTCTCAAAACTTTATAATTTATACTAATAGTAAAAATTTTAAAATTTTTAAATTATTTAATGAAGAACTTTCATCTCCATTTTTTGACCCTAAACGATATTTCAATAGTTATGCATTTACTACTGATATATCAGATGATGGATATTTATTATTTGACATAGCAACTGGTCCTCAAACTTATGAAACATATTATATAGGTTTTGATGATAAAGAACCTAAATTTCTTCTTTATGGTGATACACCTTCAATTTATGGAAATCTTTATGGAAAATACAATATTGCTTATTGTAAGGATGAATCAATCTATATTACAGACATTTATAATTCAGAACCAATATTTGTAGATGGTCCTGGATGTAATGGTGCCCCCAATTGGTCCAATGATGGAAGATATTTAGTTTATACCAAACATGATAATGTTCTTAATAGCGACATTTTGATAATCAATAATATAATTAATAAAACAAAGATAGATTTATATAAAAGTAATTATATCGCATGGCCTAGGTTTTCTCCAGATGATAAGTGGATTTCATTTGAAATGCCATCACCTAAAACAAATGTAAATGTAATTTGGCTAATATCAATTAATGGGGGAGACCCAAAACAACTTGTGGAATATCCATACGAGCCTTACCTAGACCAAGATGGAGTGTGGACACACGATTGGACACCAGATGGCAAATGGATTATTTATGATATAGATGGCTATGAGTTATGGAAGGTTCGCGTCTTTGAGTAGGATTGCTTTATGAAGAAAATACAATGGCAAACAATAATATATTACAAATAAAACCATCAGAACTCGGAATATCAACGGGTATATATTATATAAGTATTTCATCATCTGAATGCAATATTATAAAGAAGATATTATATGTTAACAAATAAAAGTAAAGGAGGTGAACTATGATTAAGAATATAAAAATAATATTACTAATTTCATTAATTGCAATACTTATGAACTGCTCAAATGACCAAACCTATGATACATATAAGATATTTGGAGACAAGGATAACGAAGGTTTTAATCCTATATGGTATACATCTGGTGAATATATTGTATTTGATTATGATGGAACATTAAGTGATTATTGTGCTATTGCTAAGATAGACCTTGATGGAAAAAATCTTGAAATAATATACGAACCTGATTTTCGCTTAACTGATATAAGCGATGATGGTTATATATTAGGTTCTTCAGAGACATCTTACAATAAATTTTATATATATTATTATAAGCCATACGAAAACCCTGTTATTACATCTATTGAAGGAAAGTATCCAACTATATATGGAAATCTTTCAGGTAAATACAATATTGCTTATTTATATGATGATAACCCTGATACTGATGGGTGGAGCATATATCTATGCGATATTAATGGTTCACCACCAAAAAAATTAATAGGTGAGAGTGATTATTATAATCCCAATTTTTCATCAGATGGAAGTAAAATTGTTTATTATAAATTATCTGAATCGTCTGTAACCGAATTGCATTATTCTTACTTATGTGTATATGATTTATATAAGGGAAAAGAGGAGATTATAAGAACAACAAAAAATAACTGTTCAGTGCAATCTCCAAAATTTTCACCTGATGATAAATATATAGCATTTGCAGAATCAGATTGGGATAAATATCAAGATCCGCATGAGGTTGTTTGGCTTATAGGGGCAGATGGTTATAACCCACATTCAATAACAAGATATCCATATGATCCTGGACTTGAAACAATAGGGACAACATACTTATCATGGTCTCCTGATGGAAAGTGGATAGTATATGACTTGCAAGGTTTTTATGGTTTTGAGCTCTGGAAGATGCGTGTGTTTGAGTAGGATTGCTTTATTGATGCTGGAGTAAATTATAGGAAGTTTGAAATATAACTGCCTTTTTTATTTATTATTAACTTATGAATATTATATATAGATAAACACACCCATCTTTTGTTATCTTATTCTCAATTATGGTTTCAGGCAAGATGGTAAGAGCGGCAGGGCTTCTCTCTGTCAATACTTTCATAAGCAGGGTCCTCGGTCTTGTTAGAGAGATGCTATTTGCCTCCATCTTCGGCGCCAACTATGTTACCGATGCCTTCCGCGTCGCTTATGCTATTCCGTATGTCTTAAGACGCCTTCTTGGTGAAGGGGCTATGAGCGCCTTCCTCGTCCCAATATTTACTGATATAAGAACAAAAGAGGGCGATGAGGAGGGTAAAAGATTTGTATATTCTGCCTATACTACTTTCTCAATTGTTGTTTTCATTATTATTGCAATAGGCATTCTTATAGCACCTGTCATCGTGTTTATTATAGCCCCCGGCTTTAAGTCATCACCCCAGACATTCAACCTTACTGTGAACCTCACACGAATAATGTTCCCGTATATGTTCCTTATGATGACATCTGCTATGTCAATGGGCATACTTAACTCTTATGAGCACTTCTTCACGCCATCGCTTGGACCAATTGTCCTGAACCTTGCCTTTATCGGTGCTATGCTATATCTTGCGCCACTCTTTGGCGAAGATATATCTCTTCAGGTCTATGGTCTTGCCTATGGCGTCCTGATTGGGGGGCTTCTTCAGGTTTTGGTTCAGGTGCCAGCACAGTTCAGATTTGGTATAAAGTTCAGACCAATATTCAATTTTGCACATAAGGGCATAAAGAGAATGCTCATTCTGATGGGTCCCGCGATGATTGTCATCGGCGTCGTCAGAATAAGTTTACTTCTTGATAATATCGCTGCGTCGCTTATCGGCGAGGGGACAATATCTATACTCAACTATAGTGAACGGCTACTTCAGTTTCCGCTTGGTATGATTGGCTTTGCTGTCTCAACATCATCATTACCCTTGCTTGCGAAGTGCTACGCTGAGGGCAGAATTGATGATATGAAGAGAACGGTGATGGATGCGTTTTCACTTGCGATGATTGTCTGCCTTCCAGCGATGACGGGTCTTATAGCCCTTGGTCTTCCAATAGTTGAGGTAATATACAGGCACGGCGCGTTCACATCACAGAATGCGGTGGGGACAGCGAATGTCTTATATGCACTATCTGCGGGGCTTGTTGGCTTCATCGGCGTTCAGATACTTGTGCCCGCCTTCTACGCTATGCAGGATATGAAGACGCCTCTTTGGGGGGCTATAGTAGCACTTGTTATAAATGGCATTCTTGACTTCACACTTATGATACCATGGGGACTTGTAGGTATTGCCCTTGCTACGACATTTTCAACCTTTGCAAATATGATTATGATAGCAATTATGCTTCACAGAAAGATAGGGGGGCTTGGATTTAAGAGATTTATATTAAGAAACATAAAAGTTCTGTTTATATCAACACTGATGGCAGTTTTGGTATATTATGTTTATAAATATTCAATATGCTGTCTGGGCTTAAATACAATAAATCAGATTATTGGGTTGACATTCGCGATAGTTTCTGGTGTGGTAATATACATAGTTCTTGCGTTCGTGTTCAGGATAAGTGAGATAAGAATAGTTATCTCACGCCTTTTCAAAAGAGGTAGAACTTAATAGAATTCAGATATTGCTCGTTAAAGATATTCCAGATTTCTGCTATATATAGTTAATTTTCATTGTCCTGCCATATATTTATTTTATAATATTTTTAGAGTGGAGGTGATGGTTTATGAGAATTATTACAATGTTTTTAATTATTGTTGTGGTATTTACTATCATACCCAATAATGTTCACGCAGACCCTATCTTAGCAGAACCACCAATAGGAACTATAATTATAGCAACATCAATAATAGGTGGTGCTTCTGTTCTAACTTATTTTTTGATTGACCATTTTATTGACATTAGCAGGTTAAAGAATATTCAATTTTCAAGCGAGGATGTATCTATATATATCAATTCTAATAATGTTCAGGTTGAGGGAAAGTATTATTTTAGAAATACTGATACCTCAGATAGAGAGATAGAATTGAAATTTCCTTTCTTTGTTGACGAGGGTGTGGGAAGCCCGACTGAAATATCAGTATATGTTGATGGCGAACTTATTCACTATTTCAAGAAAGCAGGCGATGAGGTCAAGTTCAAGGTTCTCCTGCCTGCACGGAGCGAGAAGGAGGTAACTGTCACATTCAATCAACCGTGTTTAAATGGCAACTATACATATATTCTGACAACTGTGAAGAGGTGGGGGAGACCGCTTGAGAGCGCAAGGTTCAGCATATACACTGATGGTGTTATAACAGATGTTGTTTCAAGTTATCCGTTGTCACAGCAGATTGATGATGAAGGCACAAGATATTATGTTATGACTCAAGAGAACTTCATGCCCGATAAGGATTTGATTATAAAGTGGAATTCAGAAAATAAATAGTTTGGTTCTCACTTAAATTACCGTCTACAGTATCTCCGGCGGTGTCTCTTCAAGGACTGCGAGAAATGGAAGGTGCCTGAACATACCCTTATAGTCAAGACCATAACCGACATAGAACTTATTCTCAACATCAAAGCCAATGTAGTTCGCCTCAATGTCAACCTTCCTTCTCTCCTTCTTATTAAGAAGTGTTGCAATAGCAATGCTTTCTGCCCCCCTCTCGTTTAACTGCCCAATGAGGTAGTCAAGCGTAATTCCCGTGTCCGTGATGTCTTCAACTATCAATAAGTCCTTGCCCTTGAAATCGGAGTGCAGGTCGTAAGTTATCTCTACACTGCCCGACGATGTCGTTCCCTCTCTATATGTTGATACACCAATGAAATCAAGTGTATATGGCACCTCTATTGACCGCATAATATCTGCTAAGAAACAGACGCTACCTTTTAAAACTCCTATAAGAACAAATTCCCTTCCCTTAAAATCAGATGATATCTTCCGCCCCATCTCCAAGACCCTTTTATGTATTACATCTGTTTCAATCGCCTTTTTAATACCTATCTTATCTATCACTAACAATTCACCTCTCTCATAATAATGCCCTCACCCTCTGATTTTAGCCATACCCTATCAGACAACCTGTATGGATAAACCCCGAGAATGCCCACTTCATCCTCTACTATAATAGCCAATATTCTATCCCACACAGGCACCTTCATATCAATTAATATGTCTGATATCTTCTTCGTTCCCTTCATACCCGATGGTTTCATTCTGTCCCCAGGTATAATGTTTCTCAATCTTATTGGTAGTATAATATTTTTACTGTTCATTATAAAATCAAAATTTTTTTTATTTTCTTTTTTCACAGGTAATCTCTCTATAAATACATTTTTATATATCTCTTTGATAAATAATCTTTTAGGTAATGATTTGATGTTATATGAGAACTCAACCTTATCCATTACCTTTCCAATTCTCACTTCACCTTCTGAGACCTCGCAGATAATATCATCTACAAGGGGCGATACCTTGCCCGATACCTCCGACACAATCATTGAGAGAGCCCTCAGCGTGTTTTCCATTGTGGGTGGATACACTGCTCCAAGAAGTTTGCAACATACCCTAATAACCCTTTTGAGAATAGGTGGTTTTAGTTTCTTGAATTCAATTTGATTTAAGATATAGCCATAGGATGTGTGGTGACAATAGTTTTCTATAAATTTCATTGCCTCGTCTGAGATATAGTCATCGTCTTCACGAATAAGAGATATTGAGCGAACTATGTTTTCAAGACCTGCTTTTGAGAACCTCTTTTCAATCAGTTTCAAAATACTCTCTCTTATATAGTTCCTGTCAAGACTCTGGTCGTAATTTGTCTCATCAATTCTATATTCACCTCCCACCTCATCAATATATTTATGGGTGTCTTCTCTATAAAGGCAGAGAATTGGTCTTATAATCTTGATATCATCAAAGTCAACCATTTCTTTCATAGAAGTCAGACCACCTCCACCACTACCCCTTATTATTGCGAGAAAGAACCATTCTATCTGGTCTGAGGCAGTATGACCCATCGCTATTCTGTTGTAATGCTCCTTTTCAGAAATTTTCTTGAGCATTTCATATCTTAAAATTCTCCCCGCCTCTTCAATGTTCAAATTTTTGTCTCTTGCAAAGTTCTTAACATCTGCCCTTTCAATATATATTGGAATCTTGTATCTTTCTGAAAGACCTTGCACAAAATTCTCATCCTCATAAGAAGCATCCCCTCGGAGAAGATGATTTATATGACCAATCGCTATCTCTATATCAAGAAAATCTTTAAGATGGTGAAGAATGTCAAGCATACAAACAGAGTCCCCTCCACCTGAGACCGCAATTAGAATTTTATCTTTTATTTTGATGAGGTTATTTGCTTCAATAAATTCTTTTACCTTTTCTCTTGTTAATTCTATATAGGACATTGCAATGGTTTTATCTATTTGACTCAAGTATTGTGAGTGGCAGAATAATCTCGGGCATTGATATGCCACCATGCTGGAATGCGCCCACATACTTTCTTTTCTGCTGATGGTAGTCAAATGAGAATATGAAATTGTAGTTCTCCTTGGCGATTATATAATTTTTTCCAAGAAAATCAGAAGGGAGACCATAATCCTCTGGTTTTCTTATTAGAAAGCCCTTGTCGCCGTCAAAGCGAAGGTTTCTGCCATACCAGAACCTCAAACTCTTAACCGAGTCCTTATCACAATACGCGGTTATGGACTTTTCAGTTATGATTGAACCATGGTCTGAGGTTATTACAATACATGTGTTTTCCATCTTTGAGATGGACATTAATAGTTCCATTAGTGATGACCTCATAAACCAGGATTTAACTATCTCCCTAAAGCCAGCGGTGTCCCTTGCCATCTCCTCTATAATCTCCTGCTTTCCCCTCTCGTGTGTCAGTGTATCTACAAAATTAAATACTAACGATGATAGACCTTCTGTGCCAAGCGATGGTATTCTCCTTCTGAAGTTGTCATCATCAACCTTGTTGGAGACCTTGATATAAAGTGGATTTTCTATATCACTTCTCAATCTCACCATCTGCTCTTTCAATAGTTCACCCTCATACTTATTCAAACTTTCTTCATCAGATGAGGATTCAAGCCAGTATCTCGGGAGTTTTTTTGATATGTCAATAGGCATAAGACCGCTGAATATTGCATTTCTAGAATAGGTAGTAGAACTTGGTATTATTGAGTAATAATACTCTCTTCGCATTCTGAATAACTTTTCTAACTCGCGCTCTATTATGAGCCACTGGTCAAGGCGCATACAATCAACAACAATGAAGAAAACAGATTTATAATTGTTTAATAAAGGTATAATGAATGTAGATATTACATCGGTTGAGAGGACTGGTCTATCTTTTTTGTTCTTCAGCCATTGCTGGTAGTTTCTTGAGTAATAATCAGAGAATATGCTGTCTGCCTCCTCTGTAATGTTTTTTTGTAAACTTCTAAGGTCCGATACATTGACAAGGGATGGCTCAGATAGTGCTATATCCCACTTGCATATATCAAGGTATATATCAACCCAATCTCTCCACGATGTTGCTTCATTAATTCGTAGATTTATGCCATTGAAATACCTGCCGAATGAGCGAGAGATTCTGCTGTGCTTTAGCCGTTCACCCTCAAGATGTCTTTTTAGACAGGCGATTACCTGCTTCGGATTGATGGGCTTGATAAGGTAGTCATCAAGGTCAAGAGCAAAGCCCTCCTCCATTATGTGTTCCTCCTCACTCTTTGTTATCATAATAACGGGAAGTGTAGGGCTTAACTTTCTTATTCGTTCTAATACCTCCATGCCATCTATATCCATCATAAACTCATCAAGGAGTATTGCATCATATTTTCCCTCAGGTATTAACCTAAGCGCCTCCCTCCCGCTATTAGCAGTATTAACATTAAAGCCCTTCTTTTGAAGGAAAATGATATGTGAGGTGAGATGGTCTATCTCATCATCTACCCATAGAATATTATATGCTTTCTCTGACATATCTTAGAATATAGCATTTTAGCCATCAATTTACAATTGTTGAATTATAATTGTAATTTTGATAAGTTTATAGGTTGAACTAATTTTATAATAATTTATAATTAGCATTAGAGGGCCCGTAGCTCAGTTGGTAGAGCAGCCGGCTCATAACCGGCTGGTCCGGGGTTCGAAGCCTCGCGGGCCCACTACTATTTTCAATTACACTTGAATAATATCTTCCAATATATTAATCTTACACTAATCATTTTTGGAGGATAAAGTTATGACAAAAGATGTTATTAATATTGAGGTGAAGGGGAATGCTAATTTTGAGCGACTTGTTGAACGACTTTCAAAGATAAAGCCCCGCTTCTATTTTCTCTCTGAGAATGTCTGGTCCCCTAATATAGATGTTTATAGAATTGGCACAGATGTCATCATTAAGGTTGAACTTCCCGGTGTTAATAAAGATGCTGTCTCAATAAAACTTCAAGATAGGTTGCTCTCAATAGAGGGGGCAAGATGGGACCCCGACAGCGAGTCAAGACAGAACTTCTTCCTTATGGAGATTGAGTATGGCAGGTTCTTTAGGGAGATTGAACTCCCGTATGATGTTGATGGCGAAAAGGCAGATGCGGTCTATGAAAGCGGTTTTCTAATTATCAGATTTCCACTTAAAAAGAAGGAAGTGAAAGAGATAGAATTATAAATTGATTTTTTTAAAATATTCTTAATCTACTGATTGGTTATGGATAAAAAAGAAGACGAGTTTATAATACCTAATGTTTTACCTGTTCTTCCATTAAGGGAGATTGTTGTATTTCCTTTTATGATTGTTCCACTGCCTGTTGGGCGTGAGTCAAGTATAAAACTTGTAGATGAGACGGTTGTTAAAGATAAGATGATAGCCCTCTTCGCTCAGATGAATTCTGACATAGAGATGCCAACTGAGAATGACTTATATAAGATAGGGACTTGTGGATTGATAAGCAAGATGATGAAGATGCCCGATGGAGAACTCAGGATTCTGGTTCAGGGATTAAAGCGGGTGAGATACAAAAGAACGATTACGACTGAACCATACATTGTTGTTGAGATAGAGCCATTAGAGGATATTGAGGATAAGAATGTGAAGATAGAGGCATTAAAGCGCTCCCTTCTTAGCATCTTTAAGCAGATAGTAGAACTTACACCACATCTTCCTGAGGAGGCGTATCTTACCGCAATAAATATTGATAAGCCAGGCAAATTGGCTGACTTCGTAGCAACAAATATAAATATCTCTAATCAGGAAAGGCAGGCAGTTCTTGAAATATTAAATGTTGAGGAGAGGATGAGAAAGGTTTCCACACTTGCCTCAGGTGAACTTGAGATACTCAAACTGAGTTCAAAGATTACATCAGAGGTCAAGGGTGAGATGGATAGAGCACAGAGGGAATACTATCTCCGCCAGCAGTTAAAGGCGATTCAGAAGGAACTTGGAATGAAGGGAGAGGCAGCGGCAGAACTTGAGGAACTGAGAAAGCAGCTTGAGGCGAAACAGTTACCAGAGGAGGTAAGGTCAAAAGCCCTTGATGAATTGGAGCGCCTTATCAATATACCACCCGCTTCTGCTGAATACATAGTTGCGAGGACATATCTTGACTGGATACTTATCTTGCCCTGGCTTGAGAGTTCAGAAGATAAGATAGATATAGATGAGGCGAGAAAGATTCTTGACCATGACCACTATGACCTTGATGAGGTGAAAGAGCGCATACTTGAATTCCTTGCAGTAAAGAAATTAAAAACGGAGATGCACGGTCCAATACTCTGCTTTATAGGTCCCCCTGGAACGGGCAAGACATCAATGGGCAAGTCAATAGCAAGGGCTATGGGCAGAAAGTTCGTTAGAATGTCTCTTGGTGGCATTCACGACGAGGCGGAGATAAGAGGGCACAGGAGAACCTATGTAGGGGCGCTTCCGGGAAGGATTATTCAGAGCCTAAGGGAGGCGGGCACGAACAATCCTGTCTTTATGCTTGATGAGATAGACAAGGTTGGTAAGGACTTTCGCGGTGACCCATCGTCAGCACTACTTGAGGTGCTTGACCCCGAGCAGAACTTCTCATTCAGAGACAACTACCTTGATATACCTTTCAGTTTATCAAAGGTAATGTTTATTACAACGGGAAATATTATTGACACGATAATACCTGCCCTGAGAGACAGAATGGAGGTTCTTACACTTCCTGGCTACACCCTGAATGAGAAGGTGCATATTGCGAGGAGGCACCTGATACCGAAGCAACTTATAGAGCACGGACTTACTAAAAAGAACCTGACAATCACAGCGCCAGCCCTGAATACAATAATTCGTGAATATACAAGGGAGGCGGGGTTAAGAAATCTTGAGAGAATGATAGCGAGGATATGCAGGAAGACGGCGGTCAGGATTGTGAAGGAGCCACAGATTGCTATTAAGGTTGACAGGCATGACCTATCGGATTTTCTTGGTCCCGAGAGGTTCCGCGATGAGTTTCGCGAGAGAAGACCACAGGTGGGGGTTGCTACCGGTCTTGCATACACAATGTATGGAGGCACAATAATATTCGTTGAGGCGACAATGATGAAGGGCAAGGGGGTTCTTACGCTCACGGGTCAACTTGGCGAAGTGATGAGGGAGTCAGCACTTGCGGCAATGTCATATATAAGGGCGAACGCTGAGATGTTCAAGATAAATCCTGATGTCTTTTCTAATAATGACTTTCATATACATATTCCAGAGGGCGCGGTTCCAAAGGATGGACCATCTGCGGGGATAACGCTAGCGACCGCCCTTATAAGTTTGCTGATGGATAGACCGGTAAGGTGCGATGTTGCGATGACGGGGGAGATAACACTGAGGGGGAAGATTCTTCCTGTTGGCGGTCTGAAGGAGAAGTGCCTTTCTGCGGTTCTTTCGGGCGTGAGGGAGGTAATACTGCCGAAGGGGAATGTTGACAATGTGGAGACGATAAGCGACGAGATAAAGTCAAGATTGAAGATAACATTTGAGGACAAGATGAGCGATGTCTTCAAGCGGGTGCTTTTGAAGAGGGGAAGGGTCAAGGAGAAGTAGAATAAAATTATTCAATACTATATTGGAATTAAAGAAGCGGTATCATAGGTTAAAAATTAGCATAGAAGCCATATTATATATAAGTTGTATAATCTAACGGATGAGGAGATAGCGGTGGTGGAGGGGGTGTGTAGTGAATATTATATTCTATAAACTATCAATTATTTCCAGATACTTATCATGGCTAATTCCTAATATTCTCAGATTGTTTTTAATAACAAAAACGGGAATTTCTTTTACTTTGGGGAAGATTATTGGTCTCTTGATGTCTTTGCATCTATAGATAAGATGGTCTCCCTTCGTCCTTCTATATTCACACCCTATAAGCGTCAGAAACTTCTCAAACTTCTTGTAATGGACAGGTCTTATTTTAGACATTAATCTTTTAGATTGGCAGTGGAATCTTGACTTCCTCAACTGCGTGGTCAATCGCTGGTGGAATCCATCTTTTCTTCGGCTTGATTGCCTTTTTCCATCCACATTCTTTCAGGACATCCTCAATGGTTCCCATCTCAATTATCTCTTCAAAGAATGCTTCTACAATCTCCTCAAATCTTCGCTTAACCTCTTGTGAACTATCACCAGATGTTGAAATATCAAGGGCAGGTGTCCAAGCAATATATCTGCTCCCTTCCTTAAATATAAAAACCGGTAATTTTACATTCTGAAGTTTAATCATATATAACCTACTCATTTATTATAACAAATTATTATAAAAATATAATATAAAAGAATAATCCTGCTTTGTGACAATTACTGAGATAATAAATATATTCATCTTAAAGCACAAATGTAAATCCAATATATATCGGCTTATTTTCGGAAAGTCCCGCGGGTCTCTTTATAAGATTATATGTCATACACGATATTATCGGCGAGAAGAGCGTCCCCCAGGTGATGACATACCTGTTCTTGATGAAGTTTCCGATGACGAGCGGTGAGATACTTGCGGTGAGAGGCACAAAGAAAGAGAGTGCGTCGCTGGCGCTATCATCGCCCCATACCTCACCCGCAGTATAGACACCTATTGACCCGCCAATCGCAAAGCCAACAAGCGCCCCCACAAGACCCCCGCCCGCATGCTCGGGCTTCGCAGGGTAAATTATCTGACCGAGACCAATGCCACCAATAAGACCCCCCGTAGCAAAGAGGTAGCCCATCCCCAGTTCTTTAGATATTAGTTTTGGTGAATAACCACCACTCTCCTTGGCGATAGCAGATAAATTAAAAACCAAACTTGCTATCAGAATGCTAATCAGAACTCTTGCCATACTTAGTAAATAACCTCCCCCACTCCGTCTCTTTCAAAATCTTCTTCACACGCCTCTTACCCACGAGGGGATACCAGAACTTATCATGATAGAGAATTGATGCAATGTATGACCATGGCACAAGTGGTGTGCGTAGGAGTATCTTCTCAATCGGCTTTAATGGGCCATGGTATATCATCTTCTGCCCAACACTCGCAAATGTATTTCTATAACCCTTGAAGTGTAGGTTAATGTCTTTTATATCCTCTCCAACCACATCTATCTCTGATATCTCACCCCTTCCAAGACCTTTCTCATGTGCCAATCGTATGAAGTCAAGAGACATCGGGTCAAAGCCCATAATCTTCGCACTGACAGCATCTATTGCCACCTGGTCTCCCGATGCAAGTATCAGATTGACAACGCGGGGGTTCATAAGGCGGGGTCCGGGACCCTCTCCACCAATCGTTGCATCCATCACTGCGAAGACCCCCTGATGTATTTCATATTGAATAGTCAGTAAATCAACGAGCGTCTGGTGAATAACAGAATGGGTCCAGTGTCTCTTTGTGTTCAGAAGACCACCAAATGCATTTTTCATAGCACCTGTAATTACAGTAAATACATGTGTCTTCATTGTTGGAAGGTGGATGATATTGCTTCCCGGGAAGTGGTATGGTATAGTGATGCCTTTCTTATATATGCCATCAAGGGCAGGCGTTTCACCCTTAGCCCTGTATAGCACCCATTTCACATAAGGAAGGTAAATATAACTTGCCTTAATGCCATACTTTCTCTGGACGCTTTCAAGATGGTTGTTCCTGTGTCCGAGTTCGGTGTCAATGACGACTGTGTTATTGTGTGTATATAAGAGTTTGTCTTTTGAGAAGCCATCGTCAAGGAGTTTCTTTGTGACGCCCTCAAGTTGCCATGGTGTAGTAGAGCAGGCAGGGTAGTAGAAGTGCCAAGAGATATTTATCTTGAGGTGTGTGAGATATTCGGGCGAGATGAAATCTCTGTATTCTGCAAGGTCCATCGCCCTTGCTATATCATCAAGAACCGTCTCAGGTGTTGTCATTATAACTGCGACCTTTGACCGCCTTTTTGATAAAATCTCTCTATTTCTATTTCTTACTTCAATTAAATTTTCCATCATATATATAATAACAAAAATGACTAAATGTTCGCATCTATTTCAATTATTTTCATATTATAGAGTTTTATTAATCTATTATAAGTTAATTTATCATTGATTTTAATAAAATTGTTTTGATATTTGAGAAACCTTTTTGATGTTATTATCGTTATATATGAGATTGAATATTATGTTTTTGTTATTTCCATTATTTTTTATCTTAACAAATGTTATAAATGCTAATGCTATTGAGGTGCCAATAGGAGAAAGTGCTCCTCAAATAGATGGCATCCTTGATGACCCTTCCTGGCAGAATGTGTCTGTTATTTCGGACTTCTACCAGCAGTTCCCAAGGTCAGGCGAAAAGCCAATAGATAAGACAGAGGTCAGGTTGCTTTCCGATAGTGAGCATTTGTATCTTGGCATAATATGTTATGGTGATACAACTGGGATTGTCCAGAGGCAGAATAAACGAGATACGAGCATTTATGAAGACGACTCAATTGAGATTCTCATCTCCACTTTTAGTGATGAGCAGTGCTATTTTCTTGTTGTAAATAGTTTGAATATTCAAGCGGATGGTATATATGTTGAGAGAAGTGGTAGTTTTGATTACTCATGGGACGGAATATGGCAGTCAGCAGTGAAGATTGAGAAAGACAGGTGGACTATTGAAATTGCGATACCATATCGCTCGCTTCGCTATGGCAGGGAAGATGTCTGGAAGTTCAATATTGTAAGATTTAACCAGATAAAAAAAGAGACCACATGTCCATTTGCTTATAGTTCATATATTACTGATATAAGAAGTTTTGGTGAACTCTTATCTCTAAAACTTCCGCATAATGCCGCCTTTGATGTAATACCTTATGGAATGCTGAACGATGTTGGCACAGATGAAAATGGCTCGCTGAAATACGAGTTTGAGAGAAAGGGGGGATTTGACCTGAAAACAAATATTAGGGGGAATACTACTGTTAATTTCACACTCAACCCTGACTATGCCCAAATTGAGTCAGACCCTGAGGAGATTAACCTATCAAAGGAGGAGATATTGCTTCCTGAGAAGAGACCGTTCTTTCTTGAGGGCGCAGATGAGTTCAATCTTCCGCATCGCTTCTTCTACTCAAGAAGAATAAGCGATATATGGATGGGAACAAAGGCGATGGGCGAGTGGGGGAGAACTACATTTGGGCTTCTCCACTGCTATATGAAAGATGATGACATAAGATTTCCCGGTGCCAATGTGATTGTGGGAAGAATGAGGGTGTGTGCTAAAGATGGTCTATTGCTTGCTGGCTCTTATGCGGGAGCAATCTCTGATGTGAGGTCTAACCACCTTGTTATTGCTGATGGGGAGTATGATATAAAAGATAAGGTAAGTATTTTAGCAAGTTATGGTAAGACATTCACGAAGGATACCATTGAAGATAGTTCGGGTGCATTATTGGAGGAGCGTTTTGATGGATGGGAGGTGTCTTCAACCATTGTATATAGAGGAGCCCATAGTTATCATAGTGCTATCTTTTTTGCGACAAGCCCTGATATAGACCCAGGACTTGGCTATCTGCAATACTCGGGAATTGGTGTGGCGGGGTTAACATTATCAGGGGGACAGGACTTTGGTTTTTTAAATAGTTCGCTTGATAGTATAAGTTTTGAGTATTTCAGTGCCCTTGATAAAAACATTGATGGTGGGGCTTTGTCTTTTTCAGCAAATTTCTATAATGAGTTCGCATTCAAGAAGGACTGGGGTTTCTGGCTTGAGGGCTTTGGACAGAGAGATGCATACCTTGTAGATGAGGGTGAACCAGTATATAATAATGGGAACTTTAATGTTGGTGGTTATGTCTTTCCGGTCAAATGGGTGGGAACATCAGTTGGTTTTGAATATGGCAAGTCGTATCAATATGAGAGATACTATGCTTTGAACAGTAGATGTGCGGTTGCTCCATATCCAGGGTTTGATGTGTCATTTGGACCTCAGGTTGTATTCTTTATGGATGAGAATGAAATATGGGATAAGATGTGGGTCTTTCGCTTAAAGACGAGCCAGACGATAGGGCAGTGGTTTACTTGGCGTTTCATCGTTGATGGCGACTATGAGGGCAGATACACATTCGCAGGGCTTATTGGCATCACATATCAGCCCGGAAGCACGATATATCTTGCATATCAGGAGGACAGGCAGGACACAGATGAGGGCTTCCTCTCCAAAGGAAGAACCATATTTCTCAAAGGCTCTTATGATTTGAGGTTTTAGAATTTATTAAGGAATCATTACTAATTAAAAAAAGTATTAATGAAAAATAATTATGATTCTTTTAATTTTTACTATTGTATTCTATTAAAAAAAATAATGTAATTTAGCATTAAGAGGTGATTAAGATGTTTAAGAAAATAACATTTTTGGTTTTGATGTCTGTAATTTCAATATCCTTTGTTTTCTCTTCTGGACTATGGTTAGAGAAGAAAGATAATAACTATAATAAAGAAGAGATAATTCCAACACCTGTTCCTATTGAAATTGTTAAGAGAGTAGTAATGGATTATGATGTTTTTAGTCATCAAGAGGGAGAACCATGTGAAGATATATGGGGACAGTATGTTGACTGTGAATTATATCCTGTGTATGATGAGAATAATATTCCCATTGAGTATCTTGTTTTAGCATATAGGGAAAAATCGGAGCGACTTGGAATGTTTGAGATGCTTGAGAAGAGAAAACCATATATATATGAACTTATGAAACTTGATAATGAGATGGCAAAACTTGATAATGAGATGGCAAAACTTGAAAGAGAAGGTGAATATTTATATTATGAAAACAAATACTCAGATATCACGAAAGAGATGGAAGAGATAAGAATAAAAATGAATGATAATCATGAATATTGTGGATATGGATGGGGATATATAAGTGGAATATATGAATTACCACCACAAATAAGTGAGTTTCATAATGGTTGTATTCCTATTTTATTCTATTATTTTTTTAAGGCACTTGATGAGGTAAAAGAGAAATATAATACAAATGATGTAGAATTTGTATGTTTCAGAACATTTGGTAGTTTAGGTTCCAGGGGTTGGGAGTTCAGGGCAGGTGATAAGTGGCTATTTGTAACTACATATTTAGAAGAAAAATTAGGTGAACCAAGATGGCATATACGTATAAAAGAGATAACACCGGAGTTAAAATCATTGTGGATTGAAGAATACAATGAGAATTATAAAGAGTTATGGAAGGAATATGAGACAGATGATATGCAAGGAATGCTAAATAAAACTAATGATAGTATTGCATTTCATTCAAAAAAAATGGTATAACTACATAGAAGGAGGTGTTTTAGATGGAAAGAAAAAGTATCATATTAGCCATAACATTAATGATTCTTACTTCTCTTGCATTCTCTTATGAAATAAATTGGACTTCTGAGAAAGAACCATATTATAAGCCGGGTGAGATAGTTCCAACACCAGTTCCAGTTGATATTGTAAAAAGGGTAGTTCTTGATGATGGTTTTCTTGCTTCAACGACTGGTGAGCCATTACAAGATATGTGGGGACCGTATGTTGATTGTGAATTATATCCAATTTATGATGAGAATAATATTCCCGTTGAGTATCTTGTTCTTGCATACAGGGAAAAATCAGAACGTATTGGTATGTGGGATATGATTGAAAGAATAAAGCCATACTTTTATGAGTGGAGAAAGATTGACCTTGAAAGAGTTAGATTTAATGAAGAGCAAAGTAACTTTTGGCTTACAAAAGGACAATTATTAGATGAATGGGAAAGTAAAAGAAAATCAGATGAATTTGTAGAAAGATATGCACAAATTGAAGAGAGATTACAAAAAGCATATTTATTAATGAGTAAAAATGGTCAATACGGCTTTGGCTTTGCAAATGGTGTATATGAGCTTGTTCCTAGAATTACAGAATTTCATAATGGTTGTATTCCTGATCTTTTCATTTTTTATAATGATGCTATTAATAGGATAAAGAAAGAGTATAAAACAGATGATGTTGAGTTTGTATGCTTAAGGTCTCTTGGTCTTTCAGGAAGCAGGGGTTGGGAGTTCAGAGCAGGTGATAAAAGGTTATATGTAACTATAAATCTATTACATGAAGCAAACAAACCTTATGGTCAGTTATTTATAAAAGAAATAACACCTGAGTTAAAAACATTTTGGTGGGATGATTTTACACCTGCATCAGGACATATGGAAATGTGGAATAAATATAAAGAAGATAATAGTGGTATGCTTTTTAGGGAAGATGTAAAAAGCACTTACTCAATTTTAAGAAATGTATCAGATTATGATAAGTATTCATTTCCACATTTACCTGATGGTTGTTGTGCCCATGTCGCCGCATCAAATTTACTGTCGTATCAGAATTACAGGGGTTATAAGATGGAACTTGAAGATTGGGCTTGGGATTGGATTAGGGGTGAAATTAATTGTGAATATAGGTCACAATGGACAACATACGCAAAAGATGATACTTATTATAAAAACATTTATAATTATGGTTGTATTAAAATAAATAATTAAAATCAATATCTTAATGCACAAATAAAATTGTTAAAAGAGGAAACGCCGCTCCAAATATAAATCCATACAAAAATGGTCTCTTTCCTGATTTCTTCTCTGAGGTTGAGAGATATAACTGCCTTTCTCGTGGTGTGATGTCTATGAGTTCCGAGCGGTGGTGGGTTCTGCCTTTTTCATCAGTCCAGGTCAGTGTGAAATTGTGAATGCCAACAGGCATCTCGGTAATTATGACTGGTAGCGTGCCAACCTCAATGTTGTCAACTTTTAGGTCTGTCAGCCCTTCGGTTTCTATCGCAGGATAGACCTCAATTGTTATTACCTCACCTGAAACTATTGCAAGATTAGAGAGAATCAAAAATATTACAACTACCTTTTTCATATATTTATTCAATATTTTGCAATATTATGGCAAATGTAATTGCTATTCCACAAGAAAGACCAGCAACAAAGCCAAAAGCACTCTTCGCAAACTTAGCAGAGATGCTCTCATTTCTTGACATCTGAATAAGTATCCTTGATGGTGCGTCCCTACCATCTATCTTTGTGTGAAATATCGTATTACCATACTTATCCAGCCCCTTCAGTTCGTATTTCTCACCATCACCAACATCTATCTTACATGGCGTCATACCTGCCAGGCGGTCGTTCACAAATATTGCTATTCCATAGCCGGTGGATGCAATCTCTATTGAATGCGTATTATCTTTATTATCTTCCGATGCCCTGATATTAGATGGCATAAGATATATCAATAGGGCTGATATTGTAATTATGACTAGGAATCTCGACCTATAGGATTGCATAGTAGAAGCCACCCCATATTGTGAATTTCTTGCCAAATGTCTCTTTTGTAGGTGAGTTCTTATATCTCTGGTCGTGAAGCATTAACTCACCCTTAAATCCCCAGAGTCGCTCGTTATTATATAATGGCAGTGTCTCAAAGTTTGTGGATAATGTGTAAATCTCACCCTTATCAAACCACCTGTCAAGCATCATTCCAAGACCCGGCTGGATGCGGTATTTACTTAATTGAAAACTCAGGAGAAATTTTACCGATGGAAACATTGATTCAAAACCACCGCCAACCCATATAAGTGGCTCATTATTTACATTTATGAACCTTAGATAGCCCTGAAGGTTGACATTGACAAACGCAGAGATTTTGTTCTCACCATTATTTGTGTATAACTGTTCACCCATCCATTGCATATTAGTATTTGAATATAATATAAGGTAAGTGAATAGTTTTATATAGAGGGCATATTTGGGACCTTCTATGAGAAGGCGAATACCAAGTGGTGTCATCATAATCGCACATCCCTGCTCTTCTGAATGCCCTCTAAATAGCGTGGCGCTTGATATTGTCTCCCAGTAGAAATGCGGTCTCACAATCAGTGGCAGTGGAACATTTATTTTCTTAGAAGGATATTTGAATACTCTAATATTCTCACTCTTTGTAATACTTTCTTTATCAGCATAATTGACATCTATCTCAGAATATCCGTTAATGATAAAGATTAGAAGGAAGAAGAGTATTGTTAATTTGTTCACATCTATATTCTATTAAGTTCGCAAGTAAATATAAATTATTATTTTTGATAAATTAAAAGAGGCGCCCTATCTGATATATAAGAGTTGAGACAAGCAAGCCGAGAACAAGTGAATAACCAACGGATATAGAAGCCCACTTGAAACCTATCTCCTTTCTAATCACTGCGATTGTTGCAATGCAGGGGATATATATAAGCGACATAACCATAAAGGCGTATGCGGAGATGGGCGTAAAGTTTGCCTTTAAGGCAACTTGAATTCCTTCTTTTCCTTTGTATAGAGTGCCGAGCGTTCCCACTACTGTCTCCTTTGCCACTATACCAGCAAGCAATGAAACACTTGCTTGCCAGAAACCGAAGCCCGCAGTTGTGAAAACAGGTGCTATCGTCTCTCCAATCTTTGCTAATATCGTGCCCGATGATGCATATTCAGTCCCGGGTGGCAAACTTGCAAGTAGCCAGATTACAACAACTCCTGCAAATATGACAGTTCCCGCCTTCCTCAGAAACAACCTCGTCTTGAACCACGATGATAGAAAGACCGTCTTCATTCTTGGAAGGCGGTAAGGTGGAAGTTCCATAATGAGCGGTGCTATCTCTCCACGAAAGTATATGCTCTTGAAAACTCGTGCGACAATGATAGCAAGTATAACTCCGATTATGTAAAGAGAGAATACCACCCACCCCTCATATCCAGCAAAGAATACACCTGCAAACAGAAGGTATATCGGAAGGCGTGCAGAACAACTCATTAGAGGATTTACCAAGATTGTGAGAATTCTATCCTTTCTGCTCTCAAGTATTCTTGTTGACATAATAGCGGGAACATTGCACCCGAATCCCAATAGTAGCGGTATGAAGCTTTTGCCGTGAAGACCGAGGGTGTGCATCAGTTTGTCCATAACAAAAGCCCCCCTCGGAAGGTATCCCGAGTCCTCAAGCACAGAGAATATAGTAAAAAGAATGAATATGTTTGGAACAAAGACCAGAACAGCACCAATGCCTGAAATTATACCGTCTGTTATTAGAGAAATTATTGATGGTGAAATTCTTAAGCCCTCAAGTGTCGTGTTAATATACAAAGAAAGGTGTATTAAACCTGAACTTATTAGACCCCCTATGGGATTGCCTACTATGAATATAATCTGGAATGTAAGCCATATAGCGAAGAAGAAGATGGGGATGCCGAGGTATCTATTGGTAAATATTCTATCAAGGATTGAGGTGATGTCTATTCTCTTGTCAATGCTATGGCTTAGCATTGTGCACTCTTTGAAAAGCCCGTGTATATAGCCATATCTTGCTTCAGCAATGGCTGTTGGTATATCATCTATGGTCTTTTGGATAGATGTGAGGGTGCTTTCAAATGCAGATTTTAGTTTACTCTCATTGACAATTGATAAAATATCGGGGTCGCCTTCTAAATATTTAAGTGAAGTAAAGTGTCGGGGGTAGGGTAGGTCTTCATTTTCTGCAAGGTCTGTGAGTTTATTTATTAGGTTATTTAATATGTCACCGTAGTCAATTTTCAATCTAACAGGAATCTTATCAAGCGCACTCGTTATACCATCCTTCAGTTCATCTATACCTTTGTTTTCTGATGCGACTGTCGGCACAATGATACAGCCAAGAATTTCACCCATCTTCTTTGCATCAATAACGAAACCTTTATCAGTTGCGGTGTCCATCATATTTAGAACCACAAGCACCCTATGTCCAAGTTCAAGAAGTTGAACAACCAGATATAGATTTCTCTCAAGATTTGAGGCATCTAAGATGACTACAATAAGGTCTGCCCTACCCTTTATAATGAAGTCGCGGGCTATCCTTTCATCAATCGTATTTGAAGATAGTGAGTATGTGCCAGGCAGGTCAATGACTTTAACTGTCCATCCCTTGTGATGAAATGACCCTTCCTTCTTCTCAACGGTAACGCCCGGCCAGTTTCCTATTGTCTGATGAGAACCTGTTAGAGCATTAAATATCGTTGTCTTGCCAGTATTTGGATTACCCGCAAGCGCTATGACAATTGTATTATCACTATTGGGTATTCTTGTCATTATCTGAGGTAATTGGTTCTACATAAATCTTATCTGATATACCAAAGCCAATAGATATTTTTATACCATCTTTGGAAAAAACAACCTTTCCATCAGATTCAGCCACTTCTATGATGTCACCAGATGATATGCCCATCTCATTAAGGCGTCTTAAGACACCCATACCATAGATTGAATTTATGCGATATCTACCTTTAACAGCCCTTGAAAGTGGAATGACCTCTCTTTTTTCATCGCTTACCATAATTGCCCTTGCCTCCTCTCTTCTCAGCATAATATGACAGCCCCTCACATCTATTTCAATTGGGTCTCCAAGGGGTGCCCTTCTTACCACTTTTATTGTTGTTCCAGGTATTATGCCGAGGTCAAGCAGGCGTCTCTTTACTAAGCCATACCGTCGGGAGGGTCTTATTGACTCAACTATTACCTCACGACCGAATTCAATATCATCAAGGGTTATCATTTCATCCTCCACTCACAGGCATCGCAACACTTTGGTGTCTTCTTACTCTCTATATATGAATGGAGATTTTTTAGCCATAGCGGTTTATCTTTTGGGCAGAGGGAGATAAACTCCATTAGCGAGATTAACCTGTCAACTGTCTTTCCACTCAGGTGGTGCTCTATGGTGCAGGCATCTCTCTCAGATAAATCATCGGGCAATATAAGAACATAAGAGAGAAAAGATGAGAGTATCTTGTGGCGTCTCGCAATATCTCTTGCGGTCTTTTGACCCTTCTCAGTAAGTTCAATATAGCCGTAGTGTTCATGATTTACAAAGCCCTTATTTGAAAGTGTTTTAAGGGCGCTAACGACGGATGATGTCTTCACCTTGAGGGAGGTTGCTATGTTTTTAACTCTGACGCTGCTTTTCTCTTTACTTACCATTAGTATTGTCTCGAGGTAGTCCTCCAAACTCTGAGTAAGTTTCATACAATCTTCACCTCTCAAAATAATGTTTCAATATTCTAACAAAGTTAGGTTAATCTAACATATTTTAGATATATCTGTCAAGTCCTTTATTTTATTTTTACTGTCATTTTCAGATAATTTCTTAAAAATTCTTTTATTTCATTGAAAATATGGTATAAATTTTGTAAGATTTAGTTCTGATGGGGAGGTACCCAAGCGGCCAAAGGGGGCAGACTGTAAATCTGCTGGTGAATGCCTTCGGGGGTCCGAATCCTCCCCTCCCCATGTTAAAATGAGGTAGATATGAAAGCGTATGTGCTTATTGAGGTGGAGTCAGGTAAGGTTGAGGATGTCTTTCATCACCTGCAAAATATAAAAGAGGCAGAGCATGTTGACGCCCTCCTTGGACCATTTGACCTTATCGTCTTTTTGGAGGCAGAGCCATATAATATTGGCAGTATAGTTCTCAACTCAATTCAGTCCATTGAGGGCGTGAAGAAGACGACCACCTGCAATGTTATAAAGATAAGAGAAGTTTAAACACTTGCGGGAGTAGCTCAATTGGCAGAGCATCAGCCTTCCAAGTTGAGGGTCGCGGGTTCAACCCCCGTCTCCCGCTCTATTGTTTATTATTAAACTATTTATCGTATTAGATACTTGGAGAGTTTATAGACAGTCCTCTGCTCCATATAACTAAACGGCTCTGGCCAGTCGCTCACCTTCTCTTCCATTACAACGCCAATATATGGCTTCAGCCATATTGTGTCAGATACGACAATGTTAATATCACCAAACATTGTGCAATGCAACTTCATTGTATATGTGTATAGAATCTTGTAACAATCCTTAAAAAGCCCTGCTGGGACATTCACATCCTCCACACCAACTACCTTTACCCCGGCATTTATGTCAACACTGTCATTCTCACCATCATCATCAACATCATCCATCTTTGTATTCAAAAGAAGCACTGCTGATGGGTCAAGACCCTTACCACTTGATATCGTCCACGACATTCCAACATTGAACGGATATTTATATTGAATATAACCACTCTTGTATTCCTCTCTGTGGATAATCGTCCCTCCGCCCTCGCTTTCAAAACCATTGACTGTTATAATGCCATGCTTGTTGTCATAGAAAAATGTCCTAAAGATATTCTTACTTGTTAAGAGTCGTTCACCAACCCTTGCCTCTAAGACCGCGCACCTCTTCCCCTCAACATCCCTCTCGCCCACAATAATAAGAGTTGCACTGTCTTCCACCTCAAATGTGCCAACTCTATTATAAATTGTAAATATCCAATAGGAGCCGGTCTTTAAAGGAATATACTCGGAATGCAGAGGTGGAACACCTAAAAATAAAATGAAGATGATAAATAAAGATAGAAGACCTATTCTAAAACGAAAATTTAGATATAGATTATTTTTAACAATAATCAGCGATTTGTTCATACATTTACCACCTTGTTTCACCTTCTATTGTATATGAGAAAACATTATTTTCTACAAATATAACTTATATATAAACTTTAATACCGTTTATTTATAGATTATCATATTATTAAACATTGTGCTATTAAATTCTTATATTGTTAATTATTATGATTACAATTGTTTTTAATATTTGTAGTTTTTCTTTGATTTATAGTCATATTTATGATTTATTCTATTAATATGAATGTAAAGTTATTATCGTTATTGGTTATAATAATTCTCTTCTTCTCAACTACCTTCGCAGGTGTTCATATTATTCCTGACCTTCCAAAGTTTGTAATAAAAGATGGTGCATCACTTCTCATATCACCTTTACATTTTTCAAAAGGGGACTGGCTCTATCTTGGAATAGGTGCTTCGGCGACCTTATCGTCTATGTCTATTGATAGGTGGGCAAGGGATGAGATTGAAAGGGGAAAGCCGATTAGGGCGCCATTTATTATCAGGTCGGGTGATTTCATATCTTCACCTTATGTGCTCTTTGGACTCCCCCTTGGTCTCTATCTCTTAGGCGAGGTCTCTGATAATGATAAAATTCGCCTTACAGGCATTGAGGGTGTTGAGGCGGTTATGCTATCTATTGGCTCTGCGTATCTGTTAAAGTTTATGACCGGCAGGGAGAGACCGCTTCACTCTGACTCGCCGTTTCACTTCTGTGGACCACACACATTCTCCGATGAGCACCTCTCAATGCCATCAACACATACAACCGCTTTCTCAGCACTTGCAACTGTGATAGCAGAGAGGGCGCACTTTCCACCACTTACTGACCTTGTCTTTATCTCTATTGGCGCTGTTGGGGCATCAAGGGTCTGGCATAGTGAGCACTGGGTAAGTGATGCTGTTTTAGGTGGTCTAGTGGGCTATGCGATAGGAAGGTTCATTGTAAGAAGGCATAAAGAGGATGAAAACATTAAAAATAAAATTGAAGGCGATATAAGGTTTTAATTTATATTTAGTTTAAATTAATAAAAATACTATTAACAAATTAATAGTAAATGTTTTATAAGAATATATATTAATAGAAAGGAGGTGAAAAAAAGGAGAAAATTGACATTTACAATAATTCTAATGTTTATATTAGTTTCCATTTTTAATTGCTCAAAAGACATTATTACCCCTAATTTTAGTTATGTAAATGATGATCAAAAAACAATGGAAGATTATATTGTAGTTCATGGTTATTCTAGGTATATTTATAGTGGAAACCCACCATGTATGGCTACAATGTATTTATATACATGGGAAAATGATCATTGGGAATTACGAGATTATAAAAATACACATGAAGATGGTTATTATGAAATTTCGATGATAGGTATTCCTACAATTGGCGCAGGTATGAAACTTCATGCTGTTCCATGGGCAACAACTGATGGACCACCTCAGGATAGATATTGGTCTTTTGAATGGAATCATGTGGAAGATTTCTGGTGGCCTAATGACAATAATTAGCAATTAATAATTTTAAGGGCACCCTAATAATTGGGTGCCCTTTTATTTTTCTTGTAGAGACAGATAATAATTTTTACTTACTAATATTTTATAACCTCTCCGCTATCTCACCAAAAATTTTAAATGACAGAATATAAATAAAATAAACGCTTATTTTTCACCTATGCGATAAATCGCACCGCTACAATGAACATGTCATTCTGAGCGATAGCGAAGAATCTATGTCGCATTTAGGTTTCACTATGCTTTTTAGACCCAATATACTTATTTATTATTAACCGCTAAAAAGATTCTTCACTACACTATGTTCCGTTCAGAATGACACCCAAAACAAATTTTATCATTCCATTTGTGCGATAAATCGCACCGCTACAATGAACATGTCATTCTGAGCGATAGCGAAGAATCTATGTCGCATTTAGGTTTCACTATGCTTTTTAGACCCAATATACTTATTTATTATTAACCGCTAAAAAGATTCTTCACTACACTATGTTCCTTTCAGAATGACAAAAAAGCGATTTCATTCATTTATCGTATCGGTTTGATTTATCAAACCTATAATATTTTATAACCTCTCCGCTATCTCACCAAAAATTTTAATCGCATCTTCTATTGGCTTCTTTTGCAGATTCAATCTCAGTTCCCAGACAGCGCTGTCATCACCAATGAAATACATATCGCCAAGACCGTTTTCAACCGACTTTTTAACCTTTTTCAATTCAAAGCCCACATCTTCCCTCATCATCCACCACGAAGAACCATCATAGACATATATACCGTCATCTGCTGATGCCCATATAAAGCCCCTGCTGTCTCTCATAAGACCGTTCACACCGCTCTTCACAGGGCAGTTCTCAAGTGGCTTGACTTTCATATCACCAAGTGAGCATTTATATATACCAACATTCGTTCCAATATATAATATCTTGTCATCTTCATTGAGAATGCACCTTGCTTCTACATTCTTATAATTTATGGGGATACTGTTATATAAAACATTCCATGTCATGCCCTTCTGGTCTTCTTTTTCATACGGTATCAATGTCTCATATAATAAGAGTATCTCTGTGTATGGCTTTCTGCCCTCTGGATGCCATTTCACAAGCACAATTGGCCAACCGCGCTTATCCTCTGTTATATCTAATACCTCAGCAGGTGGTCCATTAAAATTAGTTAGAACTGTGTGGTCGCCTGTCGTCCCACCATTATAGTCAATTGTTAAGAATAGTTCTTTGCTTGGCTTTTTTTCTGTGCCATAGCCAATAATAAGTATTGGGTTTCCAAATGGACCGCTTTTTATTATGTGCACTTTTGAAACAACGCTCTCAGTTAGGAACTTCATCTTTGATGTCTCATCAGCACCCCAAGTCCAAACTCCGTCGCCATCTGTTCCGAAATATACAACACCACTTGAGAAGGGTGGTCTTGGAAAGACAGATAGTATTGGAGCACCTGAAAGCCCAACATCGCTTGTCCAGTAGTCAATGCCCTTCCTGTGAATGAAGGCGAGACCCTTATCTGTCGCAACCCAGACATCATACCAGACCGGTAATGGGTCAAGACAAACTGAAATATCGTTCACCTTGCACTCACCGAATGGCAGTTCTATCCTTGACCAGGACTGGGCTCTAACCATTGATGTAATAATAAATATTGTGAGTAGAAGAATAGTATTTCTCAACTAAATCGCCTCCTTTTTGTTTTCTATCAAGATGATTAAATAATAACATAGTGGTATTTAATCTTTAAACTTAATAAATGCTGACTGTGTCATAAATATAAAGATTGTTTTATTGGAGGTTATGATATGGAAGGTATTAAGAGAATTTTAGTGATGATAGGTATTGTCGGGTCTCTCTCAATGGTGATGTCTGCTGAAAACCCTATGGGGGTGAATAAGCCGGTTTGGGAGAAGATAGATGTTTCAGGGACTGTTGAGAGTGTTTATATGGCACCATCGCCAAAAAACCCCGATGTGAACCAATTCTGTGTTCGCCTTATAGCGACAGATGGAAAGACATACGAGGTCAGATGTGGCAGGAAGGAACTGCCAATAAAGGCGGGAGACCAGATAGAGGTGAGAGGCGGTATTTCTGCCCAGTTTGGTGATGTAATAAAGGCAGTGTATATACACGATAATACAACCGGCTTTGAATGGCACAGAATGAAGAATAAGATGGGTGCTGAGGGTGGTGGCTTTGGAAGTGGTGGTGGGGCAGGTGGAGAATATAAGAGCGGGAGTAAGTGATTGACCGGGCGCTTGCAGGAAGACAGGGGGGAGTAAAATTACCCCCCTGCCTTTTTATAATTATTGTGATATAAGACAAATTTTACTATAATTTTATTAAGGGAGTGATTGATATGAAAAAGTCAGTTATTATACTTATTCCCATCTCAATCTTCTTATTGCTGTCATGCAGTTCCAATACCAATTACGAACAGAGAATGGTCTATAATGTAAACTCATACGCCATTGAACTTGACTTATCACCTGACGCCAGTCAGATTGTTTATATTGAGGACTACGGCTATGGTTATGGCAAAGGTTTCTCCTGACCTGGCTATAATGAACTGCACCTACTCCACATCGGAACAGGTGTGGATGAGGAATTAAAAGAAGAAGGATATAATTTTATATTTCATAGTCCGAAGTTCTCACCTGATGGAAAGACAATTGCTGTAAATGGTGCAATGTATTATTATGAAGAAAGAGAAAGTGGTATTTTTCTTTATGACTTACAGGCAAGGGACGGATTTAAGTTAATATTTGCCGAGGATAGTAATAATCTTGATTGGGCGCCCGATGGAGAGTGGATAGTATTTTCATCTGGTGCTGATATCTATAAAATACGCAGAGATGGCTCTGAGAAGACATTAATATGGAATGGCTCAAGGTTTGGTAATAATTGTTGGATAAATGGTTTGAATTTGAGTTATGATGGGAAATACATAGTCATTGGCTTGGTTCAATATGAAAACTATAAGGGTAAATATTCAGTTTTACTGCTCAACTCTGATGGCACGGGTGAGCCAAAGGTTCTTGTAAATTCATCACATAGTGGTATGTATCCCCATTTTGACCCTATGCCGTCAAAGGTTCTCTATAATATTTATGCTGAATATGGTGAGAAATCTTATATTGAACAGGTCAATATTGATAACTGCGACTATGAGAGGGTAGTTGAGGGTTATTATCCTACGACAACGCTTGGCTGTAAATATATCTACTTTGAAAGAGATGGTGATATCTGGGAGATGAGAATTTATTAGGTCTCAAAAAATTTAAGATTTGTAGGGACAGCCTGCCCGGCTGTCCCTATATTTTTGATTGACATATTTACATATTTTATTCACAATATATTATAATCTCTTTAAATTTTTATAATGGAGGTCTTTGGATGAGAACGATTATATTAATAATAACCTTAACCTTATTCCTATCTCCGCTTCTAATTTTAGGCGAGACGATTGGATACACAGATGTATATGGTAAGAATTCCATGACTGAGGAGGAGGCATCATTAGTGCTTCACAAGGAGAGTGTTTATAATGATGATGGTATTCTTACTGAAGAGCGCTTTGTAGATAAGGATGGAAGTTTGACAATACCACTTGGATTTGGCTATTCCAGGGTAACTTATAAGTATGACGAGAATGGCAATATTATAGAATATGCATACTATGGCACAGATGGAAAGCCGATGATACCTTATGACAAGGGTTATTCAAAGATTGCATATAAGTATGATGCAAATGGTAATACAGTTGAAGAAGCATACTTTGGAACAGATGGTCTTCCTATGATAGGTATTGATAAGGGCTATGCGATGGTTAGAAGGGTTTATGATGATAGGGGATATGTTGTAGAAGAAGCATATTATGACAATAATGGTAAGTCATTCATTCCATCAAACATTGGTTATGCAATGATAAAAGAGGGATATGATGCCAATGGATATTACTTGTGGGAACAGTATTTTAATGAAAAGGGAAAGCCGATGATACCAGTGAAATTAGGTTATTCTATGGTGAAGTGGGAGTATGATGCTAATGGCTATTATAAAAGTGAACGCTACTTTGATACAAAGGGTAAGCCGATTGAGCCACAAAACTATGGATATGCTGGCATATACTGGGTAAACGATGAACAGGGAAATGCCCTTGAGGAGAGTTATTTTGATAAGGATGGAAAGCCGACAGGTCTTCCTGGCTATGGCTTTGTGAAGATAACCTGGAAGCGTGATGAGAATTTCTATACTACCGAAGAGGCATACTACGATATAAACGGCAAGCCGATGATTGTGTATACTTATGGCTATGCGAAGATAACCTGGAAGTATGATGAGAATGGAAATAATACTGAAGAGGCATACTATGATGACAAAGGTCATCTGATGGTAATACCAGGAAGTGGCTATGCAAAGATAAAGTGGGTATATAATGAAGGGGGAAATCCTACAGAGATAAGATACTTTGATGCAAATGACAAGCCAATGGCACCGCCGAAGGATGGCTACCATTTAGCAGTATATAAATACAACGACAAGGGTTATAAAGAGGAGGAGGCATACTTTGGTTTGGCAGAGGAGCCGGTATATCTTCTTAACTATGGCTATCATAAAGTGAAGTATGTCAATAATGATAAGGGGCAGGTGACAGAGTATTCGTATTTTGGATTGAAAGATGAGCCGGTGATTCTTCCTGACTATGGTTATCATAAAGTAACTTATAAGTTTGATGAGAAGGGATATAAAGAAGAGGAGGCATACTTTGGTGTTGCCGGTGAGCCAATATTACTTCCATCGCCCACTTATGGTTACCACAAGATAATCTATAAATATGACGGTAAGGGGAAAATGTTAGAGCAGGCATATTTTGGCATAAAGGGTGAGCCAATAAGCGTTCCAAATCAGAACTATCACAAGATTGTCTATGAGTATGACAGTGCTGGTAAATATTTAGGTGTCAAGTATTATGATGCAGAAGGTAATGAGGTGACATTTAAGTAAGCATTAATCTTTATAAGGCGTAATTCTTGTTTTATATAACAATATATATGGAGGTTGTTTTATATTATGTTTAGGTCTCGTTTATTCTTAATTACCGTTTTAGTTTTAGTTCTATCTATATCCTTCTGTGCCAAGATGAAGAAGGAAGCACCACCTTCACAAGCACCCTTGACTGAGGAAAGGGGGGAATATAAGAAGGAAGCACCAATGTCCACGCCCGCACCTGAAAAAACAGTGTCAGACAAAACGGGCGGGCTTACACAACCGGAAGCAACAACAACTACTACAAAGACACCACCAAGTGATGTCTATGTTCCACCTGCTGAGCGGAAGATTATACTGACTGCGAATATGAATGTAGAGGTTAAGAATGCTTTTACAACGAAGGATGAGGCGATAAAGATAGTCAAGAGCAAGGGTGGCTGGGTGGAGGGTCAGAACCTTGTCAGAAATGAATATACTGATGCGGCGCTCTTCACACTTACATTTAAGGTTCCGCCCGAGAAGTTTGAGGAGGCAGTTGAGGAACTTTCAAAACTTGGCAAGGAGAGGTCAAGGCAGATAACGAGCGAGGATGTGACATTAAAGCATGCTGACCTTGAAGCACGCATCTCTAACTCGCGTGCCTATGAAGCACGTCTTATTGAACTTGCGAGGATGGCGGGAAGCATTGATGACCTTCTTCAGGTTGAGAGGGAGATATCAAGCGTGCGTGAGCAGATAGAGACGATGACAGCAGAACTGAGGGGGCTTACGGAACTTGAGACATACTCAACCATCAATCTCACGCTATCAGAGCCACAGCCAGGAAGGTCGTGGATATTTCTGCGTGATGTTGGCAAGATGTTCTCAGGTGGCTTTGCGGCGCTCGTAAAGATAATTATCTACATTGCCATTGTTCTGATAATACTCATTCCAATTATAGTGATTGGATTTTTGATATTCCGTCTTATAGTTATCATAATAAGGTTCATTATGAGAAGAAAGAGGGTAGAGGAGAAGAAGGCATAGCGAGGATTTGAAGAAAAGATTATTTTAGGTTGGGGGGCAGAGATGCCCCCCTTTGGTTTTATTTTAATAAATTGATAATTATAAAATTATGTATTGAATTATTTATAATTATTTATAGAATTAATAAGTATTTAAATTTTAAAGGTATAATTTTTATGACACTAAAAGACATTTTAGACCTTGTTGGTAAAATAGATGATTCACCGGGTGAGGATACACCAAGGGAAAGGTTCAGAAAATATCTAAAAAATAATGTAAATGAGCTTGGGTTAATAAGGGATTATATTCTTGAATGTTTAAATAATTCAGGTGAACAATTTAATCATGCACTTCAGGATTTGATTAATCATATTGGAGAATTATTAGGATTTGAAGTCACTTATGGCCGGTATAGAGGGGTCCAAGGAGAAATAGGATTTGATGGACTTTGGATTTCTAAAACTGATTTCTACATAGTAATTGAAGTAAAAACAACTGATGTTTATTCAATAAGGACAAGTGATTTAATCGGCTACGTTGATAAATTAATATCAGAAAGAAAAATTCCTAATTGGGATAAAGCTATAGGTCTTTATGTAGTAGGGCGACAGGATAAAGATTTAAGACAACTTGAGAATAATATTATAGCCGAAAGAAGAACAGATAATTTGAGAATTATTTCTGCTGACTCATTACTATTATTGGCAGAAATAATGAATAATTTTGATGTTAGTCATGATGATATTCTTTCTATTATTAAACCTTCCGGTCCAAAAATTGATTATATAGTTAATCTTATCTCTAGTTTAATTGAAGAAAGTAAGATTGAGTTATCAGAAACAACAAAAAAAGAAGTTTTAGAAGATAGTGAAGTAGTTTACTGGTTAACGCCTGTTAGGTCTGAAGAAGGTGAAACTTCTGAGGAATGTATTCGTAATTTAGTTATGGAAGGTAAGATATATGCATTTGGTGAAAGAACACCGGGTAGGAAAGAAATAAAACCAGGGGATATAATATGTTTTTACGCTACTGGTATTGGTGTTGTAGCACATGCGAAAATTTTAACAAGACCTGAAAAAAAATATGATAACAGAATAAGAAATCCAGAGAGATACCCTTATCTTTTTAAGTTAGAAGAACCAAGTGTTTATTTTGATAACCCTGTAGTAATTGATTCTGATCTAAGAAAAAAATTGGATGCATTTGAAGGAAAAGACCCCGATAAGGCATGGGCTTGGTTTGTTCAGGCAACAAGAAAGATCACTAAAAATGATTTTTCTATTTTAACAAGAACAAAATAGGGAATATCAAAAAATTTTTATATAAATAATAACTTGATGATATTTCTATATTATAATCAGTATTCTAGAGTAATCTTTTATGAAAGATAAGAATTTAACAAAGATAAAGGAAGTTGTTGAGAGTATATTACCTAAAAGCAAGGTTATTCTCTTTGGTTCAAGGGCAAGGGAGAATTTTGGCTATCAGAGTGATTATGATATCTTGGTGGTGGTAGAAGTTAATCTTACTGTCAAAGAAAAACGGCACTTCGCAAGTATAATAGCGGATAAATTGGCAGAGATGGAAATACTAACTGATGTCCTTGTGAGGACAGAGGAAGATGTAAAATACCTTAAGGATAGAATAGGGAGTGTGACAAGGGAAGCAATATTAGAGGGCAAAACTTTATGATTGATGAGAATGTTAGAAACTGGATTAAAAAAGCAGAAAGCGACTTTAAGTTAGTTGAGCATGAATTAAATCTACCCTAAAATGAAATACTTAAAGATATTGTCTGTTTTCATTGTCAGCAAGCAGTAGAAAAATACCTTAAAGCATTTTTGATACAGCATAGAGTTGATGTGAAAAAGACACATATAATAAAGTATTTATTGATTCAATGTGCAAAAATAGATAAAGATTTTGAAAATATTGATGTAAAAGAACTTTCCGAATTTGCAGTAGATATTCGTTATGCAGAGTTATCATATATTCCTGATATGAATGAAGTAAGGTTTTATTATAACCTTGCAAAGAGAATAAGGAATATGGTTTTTAAGAAACTTGGAATAAAAGAGAATAATAAATAAAATTTAGTCAGTGTCTGATTTTTATCTTTACAATCTATAATTTATTTATTTCAGTTTTTAATAAATATATCAACATTCGTGCTTATAGTAGCAACCTGAAACATCAGGGTGGCAAAGCGTTACCATACACAATGGACAGTGGATGAAGTGGCTCTTTGATAAGAGCGCCCCACAGACCCTACAATATGCGACAACCCTATCATCGCAGTATTTACAGGTTGCCTCTTTTATTGGTATGCCCTTCTCATCAAATATTCTGTATATCAAATCATAGATGATATTCTCACATTCACCAAACGCCTCCACCTTAGCGGTCTCATCATAGAAGTCCCTCAAACCAACACCAATCAGAGATACTCTGCTCAGCATCTTCTCATCAATAATATAATGGTAACACTTCGGGTGAAAGTAGCCCATAGTGATGAGGATAAGATGGTCTTTCACATCAAAGCCGCCAATCCACCCACGAAGGTTTGATAGCATTATAGGACCCGTCTGGTCTTTGTTGTCTATGATATATGTCTCATCATTCACTCTCACACAAAGAAGGGTATTCGCCCTCTCCTCAAAGTCAAGTTTCGCTTCTTTCAGAAGTTTAATGAGTGGCGCTTTTATATCAGTTATTCGCCTAATTGAGACCATATTGAATTACCTCTTAGCAATCTCAACATCTGTAAACCAGCAGTTTTTGTCCTCTGCAGTCAAACTTCCTGTCTCGTGATATACCCTACACCTTGTCCCTCCGCATATATATCTGTAAGCACATCTTCCGCATCTGCCCTCTAATAAATCTCTATTGCGAAGGGTGGCGAATACCTCCGATTCTCGCCATATCTCATCAAATGGCTTCTCGCGGACATTTCCTGCAGATTTCTGAAGAACCATACAGGGATAGACGGTGCCATCATACATTATGCAGGCGTATCTTATGCCAGCGCCACAGCAGGAGCGAACGAACTTCGTCATCACCTCATCCTCGGGAACGGTTTTCTCAACCTCTACCCAGAACTCGGGTATACCAATACAACGAAAGGTGAGTTCATCATCTTCTCTCTGGAGGGTTACTATCTCTCTTACAAGGTTGCGTCTTTCGTCCTTTGAGAGTTCATACTGCTTGTATTCAAGCCCCCTTCCCGATGCGATGAAGTCAAAGACCTCAATAGCCATAGCACCAAGAGACCTTGCCAGTTCCACTATTGGCTTCAAATGACCTGGATTATTCTTGCTTATACAGGGTGCAATCTGGAATTGTATGCCCGCATTGACTGCGCATTTTATACCCCTAATGGTCTTATCAAATGCACCACTTTCACCCCTGAAGTCATCGTGGGTTTTAGCATCGGCGCCATCCAAACTGACTGCCATTGCTCTTAAACCCGCCTCTTTCAGTTTCTTTGCGACTGTCTCATCAATTAGAACAGCGTTTGTCCCCATAAGCGGTCTTAGACCAACCGATGATGCATGCCTTATGAGTTCGTATACATCGTCCCTCATAAGTGGCTCTCCACCGTCAAATATGAGAAGGCGAGCGCCAGACCTCGCTATCTGGTCAATGAGCGTCTTCGCCTCAGAAGTTGTGAGTTCATTTGGATGTGGCTCTTCAACCGACTTGCTATAGCAGTGCTTGCATTTCAGATTGCACTTTCTTGTTATAGCGAAACTTACTAATACTGGTGGCGCCACACTTTCTTTTGCTGACATATATTCACTCCTCTAAAAACAGAGATTAAACAAGTATTCTGCTATTTTATAATAAATACCGATGTCTGTAAATGATTTTTCAATGTTGAGTGATGGGTATTTAAGTATAAGTATGTAATTATTAATACTATCAAATATGGGGACTACCAGTTCCTTTTTGTCATCACCATTTAGGTCATAGAGAAAGATTGGCCCAGTAAAGCCAATGCCCCCTGCTGTTATAAATGAGATGTCTCTTGCAATCTGAAATCTCGCATCGGGTATGTAGTATTTTATCACCTTACCGAGGGTTGAGTCATCAATGGATTTTATGTCAATCTTTAGATAACCGCCCCACACCCACCCACCTCCATATCTCTCGCTTATCTTGAACCACTGATGGGATTTCTCCTCACCTTCGGGCTTTGTTCTGAAACCACTGCCTGTTTCAAGATAGATTGTCTCACCCCATTTGAGCGAGCCAATAATTGGGCTTAAATCATTTGGCTTCTCCCTTATATATAATATCTTCGCCAAAACAGTCGCCTTGAACGGCTCAATAGTTGGCTCCTTTTTCGGGACATTGAACTCTATGGGAATTTGGATAGCATATGTAAATGTAGTAATGATAAGGATAGAAAAGATAAATCTCATAGATATATTTTAATAGATATTGGCAGATTTATTGTATATTAAATGTTAGTTAAAATTCCCTTGAATAGCCACCAGAGATGTCAAGACCGCGGAATTTGAACTCATAATTATTCATATTGAACTTACCGAATGGAAGGACATACTCAAGTTGTGCAAATATATTGCCAAGATTGAATATTGGAATGCTATAGCCAGCGCCCATTGAGATATATGGTCTATACCATGTCCATTGTCCATAGGGGAAGTGATAGCGGATGTCGGGTTTGTTTGGCAGGTCCTCCATATTCAAATAGCCAATAATAATTCCTGACGATGCGAATAGATATGGATATTTTTCAAAGATGAATGGAAGGCGGAGCATAAGGCGAGCGCCCACACAGCCGATAGAAGCAGATGAATAGAATCGCTCTTGAGAGTTCTCACCTGGAAGATTGAAAATCCCTGATGTATTTGATGTTTCAACGAAGAATGTTGGACCAATGAAGAGATACTTTTTTAGTCCATAGAGCAAGTCAAAGCCAAGATTTAGCCCCATTCCATAATCGTCAATTCGTTCGTTAGATGGAATATTTTCAGCGATAGAGTTTATATGTTCTATGAAACTTGGTGATGATATACCAAAGTAAGTTCCACCCTTGAACCTTATTATTGTCGCCTGTGATTGAGATGATATGAGTATAACCAAGATGAGTGAGGTTAAAAGGAGAAGAGATACTGTATTTAAAATTGAACGATTCTTATTTATATTAGTTGCCCTATCTCTGATGTTATTCTGCATCTCAACTTCCTTTCTTGAAAGAATCTATTTATTATATCAATTGTTGTCATCTGTCCCTGCCAGAACTTTTCTGGTGATGGCATATTTAAATTAATCTGGAATGTTATTCTCTCGTCCTCAATTCTTGTAATATAAACTGAAATTTCACTATTTTTGAACAGTTTGTTTGTTCTTATCATATTCAAAAGTTCGTCTATTAGATTTTCTTTTATACCATAGACATCAATATTTATCCAGATTGGTAGTTTCTCATAGTCCTGGCATATAATTCTGACACCTCTCCATAAAAACGCTCTTGTTGGCAGTTGGTCTCTTATGCCTCCATAGGTCTCTATTTGGACAGATAGAAGGTCTATATCTGTGATAAGACCTGTTTTTTCACCAATCTTAATTAGGTCTCCTGGGCTGATATTAAAGACAAATGGAATTATTAAACCAGAGATGATATCTAATATTTTGGGGAGAAATATGATTATAAGGAAAGATGCCAGAGCCAGAAGCGACCATAAGAAATATGGTGAATGGGTTATTGGTATGCTAAATATGAAGTATATAGCAAGTATGATAACAGTTATTATCTTAATAACATTGGAAATTATTTTGATTGTTGATTTTTTTACCTTCGCTTTTCTATCTATGTCTCTTGCAATGATAATAGTGAGAATGCGATTTATTGCCCAGATGATGAGGTATGCGAGAGCACCGATGATAATAAATTTAAGTGCTATCAGTAAGATTTGGTATATAATTTCAGCGCCAATTTTAAGGGGTTCATAAACAATATTGAGCAGTTTTTCTCCAATTATTTGTGTTTGGGGTAGTATCTCAAAAAGGCAAATTACTGCAAGGTAGATAAGCGCAATATATAGCACGAAAGATATAATGCGAGTAATTGTAATAAGGCGCCTTTTGCCAATATCAATATTAGATTTGTTTCCAAATCTTTTTACTATCTTTAATAATGAAGATGATTTAGAACTTTTTATTGAAGTTATTATCTTCCTTGATATAAACCAAACCAAGATGAATAAAAACAGAATTACAACTACTGCTAGTAATAGATAGAGTTTGCTCATTTTAATAGTTCATTGTAAAAGTGTTTTCTCAAATATTTAACCTTTCTGAGATGTTCATAATCTTGCTTACGAGATACGATGACATAAATGACTTCTTTAATGATATATCACTTATTTCTGAGATGGTTCTTGTGATTGTTGCTTTTAATTCTTGAACTATCCTTACTAAATTCTCCCTATTATCTACAACATAGTGGTAGAGAGCAAGGTATGAATCTATCTCAAATAATTCCTTCATGTTGAGGTCGGTTTTATCCTTTAGTGATAGTATTTCAGATAAAAGTTCTTTCTCCTCTTTCTCAAAGCCCTTCATTCCTGCAAGTGTAATTGCTCTGAGTATTCCTGATAGTATTACATAAAGTTTATTTCCAATCTCATCAGAGATGGTCATTAAATTCTTTGATATCTTTGATGCTTCCTTATATTGACCTCTATCTATTAGAATAAGAATTCTAAAAAATAGAATATCTAACTCCAACTCTTTTATTCCACCCTGCACAGCAATCTTTTCTGCCTTTGTCAGATATTCTTCTGCAAATTCGTGCTTACCAACCATTACACCAAGTCGTCCTAATTGTGTATATGTCCTTCCCTCTGTTAATTTGTCACCTATTTCTTTACCTTTCTCAAGTGCTTTTCTGAGATATTCCTCTGCCTTTTCATACAAACCTATGTCTATGGATAGAACTCCAATGTTTAGATATATGAGTCCAATCCCTCTTGTGCTCTTTATGTCCTCAGCAACTGAAAGTGCTTCCCAGAAAAACTTCATCGCCGACTCAGGTAGCATTCTACCCAGGTCATTTAATCCAAGGCATATTAAAGATAACATCTCATATAATCTCGCCCCAACCCTTCTTGAGATAGTGAGAAGATTTTCATGATACTCTCTTGCCTTTTCTAATTCACCCATCTGACCATATATCTCTCCAATTCTGTTTATTATCTTCATTTGACTTAATAGGTCATCCATCTCCTCTGAGATTGCAAGTGCTTTCTGGCTGTTCTCAAGGGCATCGTTTAATTGACCACTGAGATGGTATATAACTCCAATGTTAATTAAACTTGATATCATGACTTCTTTCAGACCTATCTTTTTTGAAAGATTATATGATTTTGTGGTGTATTCAAGGGCTTTATCCATCTCAATCTTTATTGTATGTGATTTTCCTATGAGAAGTAATGCCCTTGCCCTCAACTCATCATTTTTAATTTCAGTAGCAATTTTGTATGTCTTCTCAGCCTCTCCCCTTGCAGTGTCAACAACACCTGTTTCTATAAGATATGAAGAGTTAAATAGCGATGCTCTTGCCTTATGAAGGTCATCATCAAGTTTTATTGAAATATCGTTCAATTCATTTGCTATTTTACCCTCATTATCCCTATCTCCAAGAATACTGTATAAAGTTCCCATACCAAAAAGGATTTCATATATCTTCATTAAATAATTACGCTCATCTATTAATTTGTTTTCAAATACTTTAATTAGATTATTTTTAGAAAGTTCATAGAGTTTAAGTCCGTCTCTGCATGATAATGACCTTGCTGCTTTCTCTGCTGCCTTAAAGTAATACTCATACGCCTTCTCATATTGATTTGCGTTGCTGTAATGATACGCTATTAGTTCATATCGCCCTGATATATCTCCCCACATCTCCTCTTCCAAATACCTCGCTACCTTCCCGTGAAGTTCTATTCTGAAGGCGTAAGGTATCGTTGAATATACAACTTCGTGCGTCATCAAATGCTTGAATATATACTCAAAATCAGGGTCACCTTGGTTGAGTAATGTTATGTCCAAGCGCTCTAACTCTTTGAGAACTCTCTTGAGTTCCTCACCATTTGCAATATCCTGTAATGCGTCAAGGACTTTTAATCTGAATGTCCTCCCTATAACACTTGCAACCTTGAGAACTCCCTTCGTTTTCTCATCAAGAAAGTCAACTCTGCTTAGTATAATGTCATTCACTGTCTGTGGTATATCAATCTCTTGAATATCCTCTTTTATTATTACATTACCCTTCTCATCCTTATGTATCACCATCTTTTCAAATAATAAATTAACAATTTCTTCTGTATAAAAAGGATTACCATTGCTAATCTCTAATATCAGATTGGTGAAAGTATCTGATATCTCTTTCAAACCTGCTCTATCTATTATAAGTTTCTTAATTGAATTGAAATCAAGGGGGGTGAGATTTATATAGTTAGAATTTTTGTATGATTTTATGTCAGATATATCAATCTCTGGTCTTAATGCTAATGTAATGAAAAGTCGGTCGTTTGTTATTCGTGATGAGACAAAATAAAGCAGGTCTTTTGATGTTGGGTCTATCCATTGAAGGTCATCAATTATAATAAGTATCGGCTCACTATGCGCCATTCTCTTTAAGATATAAAGAACCATATCAAATACACGCTGTCTTTTCAGTTCAAGGTCAAGTGAAGCAGTTAGTGGAGTGTCCTGCACATCAAACCCCATTGACTGGCACAACACAGGTGTCCATTCTGATTGTCCAAAGCCCTTTAATATCGCTGATACCTTTTCCTCTGCAACATCTCTATCTTCAAAAGGTGATAAACCAAATATGTCATTCAGTATATTTCTCCATGGATAAAATGGTATGTCTCTCCCAAATCCCGTGCAATCACCCTTATATATTCTAAAACTGTTCTCAACTGCTATACTCAATGCCTCCTCAACAAGACGTGTCTTTCCTATGCCTGCTTCTCCCTCAATTGTTAGAATAGTTCCTTTGCCTTCTTTTACTTCATTAATACATCTTGTTATCTCATCAACCTCTTTATTTCTGCCAATCAGTGAGCGCCTTTCAGATACCAAAAGTGGCACTCTTCTTATATTCTGTATAATTGAGACAGGCATTGGCTTTTCTATCCCTTTTAAGTGGAGATGTCCTATAGGGTTGAGCCAAAACCTCAACGCAATCTTCTCTTTAAACTCTTCACTTGATAGAATTGTGTTTGATGGAGATGCTTCCATCAAGCGTGAGGCAATGTTCACTGTCCCCCCTATGACTGTGTATTCCCTTCTACTCTGTGAGCCAAGGTTTCCTGCGAACAGATGACCTGAGTGCATACCAACCTTCATTCTCAGTTCCCTGTTTTCTGCTAAAAGCGATTTCATAAGTTCAACAGCACAGAATGATGCCCTCAACTCATCATCCTCATGGGCAGTTGGCACACCGAAGACAACCATTAACCGCTCTCCTGTCTTAAAAGGGTCTATCTTATTTATCATTCCATCATACTTTCTAACAATCCTATGTGCTGTGTTAAAGAAGACATTTTGAATCGCTAGGTCCCTTTTTAAGCCCCTGTAATTAATAAATAATATAACCGCTTTTCTGTGCTCACCTATTAGGGGGAGGTCTTCTGGTAATGAGATTAACTTTTCAAAGACACCTATTGGGAGGTATGACTTTAATCGGTCTATCTCTAATGAAGTTGTCTCTATAATATCTTTTGTCTTTACCTTGTGGTCAGTTGGATTGAATCTGATATCAGTAAGGGAAAGAAACAGAGTCCCCCTCTTGGGCCTAACATCAATATTGTCTTCCATATATTTATAAGCCCTTCTTGTCAGGGATATCTCTCCCGGCTCTGTCGCATCCTCACATCGTGCAAGTTCTTCTACAATACTCCCTGTAATTATTCTTTCTATTCTGATATGCGAACCAACCCTCAAATCTGTAAATCTGCCATTATTGATTGCCATATTAACAGTCAAATTTACTGGTCCAATTGGGGTTTCTATAATTCCAAGTTGTATCAGACGCTCTCTTATAGTGTAGGCGCAGGATATTGCTTGAAGACGGCTCTTCTTTCTAATATTTCCACCTACACCTCTGAATAGCACAAGCATCGCATCTCCGCTGAATTTCAGTAATATTCCACCAAATTCAGTAGTAACATCAAGGATTGTTGAGAAGAACTTGTTCAAAATATTTAATATCTCCTCAGGTGCGAACTTGCCCGATTTTGTTATCTTATCAGATAGGTTTGAGAAGCCAGATAGGTCAACTAAAAGAAGTGAACCTTCAATAATGTTTTTCTTAATATCTGGAGATAGTTGGTCTCTTATCTTCTCTGAGATTATATCCTCAGGGATGTAAGGTATTATCTTTTTTAATTCACTCTGGTTTATTTTGTTCATTTTAGAAATCCATAGGTTATCAGTCCCAAACATTATATTTTTCAATATAACTATCCCTTGTAGTGCCCAATGAAATTCCTATTATCTCTTTCTTCACCTCATTTTCAATATAATTTATAAATCTAATAGCATCATCAGAGAGTGAATTCCAGTTGTATTTATCTAATTTGCCAAGATTAAACCCATTAAAATTATCATATATGGGCACTACATTACTTATATTTGGGTTGTATGGTTCATAAATATTATATTTATTCCCATTAAGTTCATATCTGTTGCATATATAATAGTTTTTAAGCCCTGATAAGACATCAAATTTGGTCACTACAAGATTGTCAACTCCATTAATCAGAATTGAAAACCTTAGTAGATTGAGGTCAAGCCAACCACATCTCCTTGGTCTTCCTGTTGTAGAACCATATTCATTGCCATTCTCTCTCAAATAATCTAAATTTTCATCAGTAATCTCTGTTGGAAATGGGCCATTACCAACCCTCGTCTGATATGCCTTGAAGACACCGATAACTTTTTTGATGCTTCTTGGGTCTATACCTAAACTTGTTGCTATACTTCCAGTAGTTGTATTCACTGAGGTAACAAAGGGATATGTGCCCCACTCAAGGTCAAGTAGTGTGCCATGAGCACCCTCAAGTAGAATATTAGTATTATGTAGATTATTTCTTATAATATATGATGGCTCTTCAACAAATGGCTCAAGCCACCTTCTATGTCGCTCAAATTCTCTTGCAATCTTACTTGTATTAATTCCTTTTATCTCGTGGACATCGCATAGTATCTTTAGTTTCTTCTCAACATCACCATTCAGTATATCAAAGACCCTTATTCCAACTCTGAGTGCCTTATCTGCATAAGTCGGACCAATTCCACGCATTGTAGTGCCTATTGCCCCATTCTTCAATACCTTTTCTATCTTTGCCTCAAATGCCTTCTGAATTGGCGTGATGATGTGTATTCTTGGTGATACCTTGAGATTTGATGAGTTTATCTCATATCCAAGAGACCTAAGAAACTCAATTTCCTCGTAGAATCGGTCAAGGTCTATTACCATACCACCACAGAGAAGACACAATTTACCTTTTCTTAATATACCGCTTGGTATAAGGCGAAGGACTATCTTCTTGTCATTAACAACGACAGTATGACCAGCGTTGTTGCCACCGATGTGCCGAATAATAATGTCTGCATTTTCGGATAGAATATCACATATTTTGCCCTTTCCCTCATCTCCCCACTGAATTCCAGTTATTGCTATCAATGGCATATCTCAATCACCACTCAGAATTTCCATAGCAGACCTTATGCCAGCCCCACTGTCAAAAATATGACCACCTTCTTTTAATACTATCTCAAGGGAGGCAACCACAGATAATATATCAATTCTATCTACATAACCCATATGTCCAATTCTAAAAATAAGGTCTTTCAATCTACCTTGACCTCCGGCTATATAGATGCCAAATCTATCATACAATTGTTTCTTTATCTGTCCTGGTGACCAACCATCAGGGCAGTTCACAACAGTCACATTTGGAGAATGGTTGATAGGAAATAGTGTCAGATTCATGGCTGTAATACCAGCCCTTGTTGCCCTTGCGAGTTTGTTGTGTCTTTCCCATACATTCTCAAGCCCCTCCTCAAGTATCATCTTTATCGCCTCGGCAAGACCATAAATAATTGTTATTGCAGGAGTCCATGGCGTCTGAAAGTCAATCATATTATCCTTAAAGATTGCAAAGTCAAAGTAGTATCTTGGTAAAGTCGCTTTCTTGTTGGCAAGCCAAGCCCTTTCACTGATAGCAGCAAACCCAAGACCAGGGGGACACATAAAGCCCTTCTGCGATGCTGAAAGTGCAACATCTGCTCCCCATTCATCTGTCTCAAATCTTGTAGTCGCAAGCCCACTTACAGTGTCAACTAATAATAAAGCATCTGTCTCCCTTACTATTTTTCCAATCTCTTCAATATCGTTTTCTATTCCTGTTGAGGTCTCTGTATGTGTAACAAACACACCTTTGATGTCCTTACCTGTCTCTTCGTTCAATCTCTGTTCAATTAACTTTGGATTTACTGCACTTCCCCACTCTACTTCTAATACTCTTACTATTAAACCATACGCTTGACATATCTTTGCCCATCTCTCACCAAAATGCCCTGTGTTCACAACAAGCACTCTATCACCAGGTGAGAAGAAGTTCTGGACTGCTGCTTCAAGCATACCTGTCCCTGATGATGTAAATATGAGAACATCACCATTGGTCTTGTAAATCTGTTTTAGCCCATCTCTGACCTCTTCAAAAACCTTTGAGAAGTATTCTGACCTGTGATGTCTTATTGACTTGTTCATAGCCAGAATTACCCTCTCTGGTATCATAGTTGGACCAGGTGTCATCAAGCGTTGCTTGGGAAGGTCCTTATAAAAGAAATTATAATCACCATTCTGATTGTCATCTGTCGTCATATCAGGCACTTTCCTCCTCTCTCTTTTTTATAAACTGGGCTTTACCAGTCCCCATAACTTTATCTCTTGTTATAATAACTTTACAGTATTTCTTTGATATGTCAGGAAGGTCATACATTAAAGGAATCATTATGTTTTCAAGAATACTTCTTAAACCCCTTGCCCCAGTTCCTTTTTTATAAGCCATATAGGAAATCTCTTTAATAGCGTCTTCTTCAAATGAGAGTTCAACACCTTCAATTTCAAATATCTTCTTATACTGCTTTGTAAGTGCATTTCTTGGCTCAGTTAGTATTCTGACAAGGTCATCCTCACTCAATTGGTCCAAGCCCGCAACAACTGGGAGCCGCCCAACCAATTCTGGTATAAGACCATATTTTATTAGGTCGTGTGGCTCCACCTCTGATAGTATCTCACCAATGGGAATCTCAGCCCTTGTCTTAATATCAGCAGAGAAACCAATACCTGACTTCTGCGTTCTACTTCTTATTATATCCTCAAGTCCAATAAATGCTCCACCGCATATAAATAATATGTTAGTTGTATCAACCTGAATGAACTCCTGATGTGGATGCTTTCTTCCACCCTGTGGTGGGACATTGGCTGTCGTTCCCTCAAGTATTTTTAAGAGTGCCTGCTGAACGCCCTCGCCAGATACATCCCTTGTTATTGATGGACTCTCTGACTTCCTTGATATCTTATCAATCTCATCAATGTAAATTATTCCAATCTGTGCCCTGTCAACATCACCATCAGCAGAGATTATTAGTTTAAGTAAGATATTCTCAACATCCTCACCAACATATCCCGCTTCGGTCAATGTTGTGGCATCAGCAATAGCAAAAGGCACATCAAGATACTTTGCAAGTGAGTGGGCAAGCAGTGTCTTACCCGAGCCAGTTGGACCAAGCAAAAGAATGTTTGCCTTCTCAAGTTCTATATCTTTATCATCCTTGACGAACTGCGAGTGTATTATTCTATTGTAATGGTTATAGACAGCAACTGAGAGAATTACCTTCGCCCTTTCTTGTCCAATAACATACTGGTCTAAGAATGACTTTATCTTATGAGGGTGGGGAACTGACTTTATCAGGGGTTTCTTAACAAATACATCACTTTCCTCATTTAAGAGATGATATATAGTAGTTATACATTTATTGCAGATGTATGCACTAATGCCTGCTATCAGACGCCTTCTATTTCCGCTAGTTTGACCACAGAAGGAACATCTTGGCTCACCAGAACCCGAAAAGTTTATATTTGCCATAAAATATTTTTCTCCTGGATATTTACTTTTCCTGTTTCTTTCTCGTTATGATTACCTCGTCTACTATACCATAATCCTTCGCTTCATTTGATGTCATATAGAAATCCCTGTCTGTATCCTTTGCAATCTTGTCAATCGGCTGACCTGTATGGGTGGCAAGTATCTCATTTATTCGCTCTCTCATCTTTAGTATCTCCCTTGCGTGTATCTCAATATCAGAAGCAGTGCCCGTAAATCCACCAGATGGCTGATGTATTAAAATTAACGAATGGGGGAGTGTGTATCTCTTTCCACTCGCACCTCCTGCAAGAAGGACAGCAGCAACAGATGCTGCTTGCCCTATGCAGTATGTCGCTACATCTGTTTTGATGAACTGCATTGTGTCATATATAGCAAGTCCGCTTGAGACATAACCACCTGGTGAGTTTATATAGAGGACTATGTCCTTCTCAGGGTCATCCCTCTCAAGATACAACATCTGGGCTATGGTAGTATTTGCTACCTGGTCATCTATTGGAGTGCCAATAAATATTATTCGTTCCTTTAGAAGGCGCGAGTATATATCGTAAGACCTCTCGCCCCTTGCTGTTTGCTCAATCACCCACGGTATCAACTGGTCTCTCATAGTCATCCTCCATTATTCTAATCTATTTTCGCCCTTACTTTTTTTACCCTCTTTTCTTTTATCTATCTTCTTACACTTTAATATCTCTTCTTCAAGTTTAGCAAGCGTCTTAATATATAATATATTCTCATAAGTATCATAGACAAATTCCTTTGTTATTCTTTTCTCACCAATATTCTGTGCCCTTTCAATCACCTCTTTTTTTAACTCCTCATCACTTACTTTAATATTGAACCTTGATAAAAGTTCTTCATAAGTGAAACGCCTCTTTAATATCTCCTTTATTCTATCATCACTCAGTTTATCATCTCCACCAATCTTCTTTCTATACCATTCAACTATTGATTCTGGAATGTCTATCTTTGTCTTTAGAAGAAGATTTGTGAATGCAGTTATTCTATTTCTTGCAATTTCTGTTTCATACTTTGAGTTATAAATGCTTTCTTTCACCTTCTCTTTCATCTCGTCTTTATTTGAGAAATTGGCAAGTTTTGAAATCTCCTCAATATCAGTTGGTATAGTCCTCTCTTCAATCTTAAGAATCCTAACCTTGCCCTCAACAATATTTTCTTTTTTCTCACCCAACGCATCCGGCTTAGAGTATTTGACCGATATATTGCGAAGTTCGCCAGCATTCACCCCAATAAGTTGTCCACCAATACTTCCAGTTATCTCATCCTTTGGTATTATGACCTCAAAAACACCCCCCTCAAGAGGGGGTGGTGGGGTGCCATCCCACCTAAATGTTACTACATCACCTTCTATTGCTTGTGATTTCTTATCTCTTCTAATAGCCACATCCTCAGCAATTCTGCTAATAACCTGTTCTATCTCGCTATCTTCAACCTTTGGCTCAAGCGGTGGGTCAAGATGTATATCTGTAAAATCTGGTAGTTCTAACTTTGGTCTTATGTATGCCTTTGCCGTGAATGTAATTTCCCCAGCAATGTCAATTTTTTCTATATCGTAAATGACATCATCTATGACATTTAGTTTCTCTTCTTCTAAAATCGCTTTTATTGCATCAGGAACAGAACTGTCTTTTATCTCATTGAGTATCTCTTGCTTAAAACGCGATTTTATTATTTCATTAGGTGCTTTCCCCTTCCTAAAGCCCTTTACCTCAACCTTACTATTAACTTTATCCACAGCACTTTTAATCTCTGCTAATGCCTCGTCTTTTCCAAAGATTACGCTTATCACAACAGAGCAGGGGTCTTCATATCTGATATCATATTCCATAATCTCACCAACCTATAAGGATTTTCATAAATTTAGTTGATATAAAATGCGAGAGGCGGGAGTTGAACCCGCATGGTTAGCCCACTGGATCCTAAGTCCAGCGCGTCTGCCAGTTCCGCCACTCTCGCTTGACTTCAGTCAAAACTTTAACATACCAACCTGCTTCTGTCAATGTTAAGGAAATCCTTATAAAGATAACCGTTTAGTTAATTCTATTTCTATTGTTCATTTAGGTTTAAATTACATACTTCAAAATCAAAATATTTTGTTAATATAAATAGATGAGTTTGGAACTTTTTTTATGAGGTGATATTAAGTGAATGTAGAAAGTTTGAGAGATAGTGTTGAGAGATTTCAAATTGAACTAACAAGAGAGTATTACCTTGCGTATTCAGGAAGGTCAGAATCAGTTGACTTAGAAAAGGTATATAAGAAGTATGAGGAATTAAGTGATTTTGACAATCTCAAATATCTTCTTAAAAGAAGAGAGGACAGCGAGGGTGAGGAAAGAAGGCGTCTTTCATACCTTGCCCATTTTTTAGCAATGCTTTTAGAGGGGAGAGAGACCATCTCTCTTTCTGATAAGATGGACGAGAAGAAGGCGTCCGCCAAAATAACAATTGATGTTGATACATTTTCATTATATCAGGCAAGTGCCATTATCGGTATAGAAGATAACAGAGATAAACGCAGGATGATTTCTGAAGAAATCAATAAGATAACAGAAGATATAAATCCTGATACAAGGAAGTTTTGGAACCTGTCTCATGAATTTGCAAGAAAGTTGGGCTATACTGATTATGTTAATATGTATAGCAATCTTTCACTTGTTGACTATAAATCTGTTTGCGATGCTATGAAATGGTTTGTAGATGTGTCAAGTGATTTGTATCATCAGTTACTGAAAGATAGGGTAAGAGAAGAGATTGGTATAACATTGAAAGAGATGGAGGCATACGACACAAGATATCTTCTCAATATGAACAGTTTGCGCTCTTATTTACCTGATGATAAGATTTTAACAATACTTAAGGACTGGACAAATGACTTTAAGTTTGACCCTACTGCACGCGGAAATATCAAATTTGACATAGAAGCAAGGGATAGGAAATCACCAAGAGCATTCTGTGCTCCAGTAGTAATTCCAACCGAGGTCTATCTCTGTATCTTTCCAAAGGGTGGTTATTCAAGTTATCAATCGTTATTTCACGAACTTGGTCACGCAGTGCATTTTGGCTATACTGAAAGCACCTATCCAATGGAATATAAATACCTTGGTGATAATGCTGTGACTGAGTCATTTGCATTTCTCTTTGACCATCTTTTTATAAATAGGCAGTGGGTAGGAAGATACCTAAAGATAGATGATATTGATAACTTTTTAAGGTATAGTTTATTATATGAGATATATATGTTAAGGAGATACGCAGGAAAGATTGATTATGAACTGAGGTTTCATAGAGATAGTAATGGCAAAGAAGAGGGAATAAGAAGTTTATATAGTGAGATATTAGAGAGGACGACTATGATAAGACAGAATGGTTCATATTACTTACAGGATATTGATGCGAATATGTATGTTGTCTGCTACATAAGAGCATGGATGCTTGAGGCGCTCGTCTCTACATACCTTATCAAAAACTATGGCGACGACTGGTTTATTAACCCGAAGGCAAGGGACTTTATAATTGACCTATTTTCAATGGGGCAGAAGTATACCGCAGATGAGATAGCAAGGAGATTGGGTTATTCTGGTCTTGAGGTTGAGGTTATGTGGAAGCGTCTTATGGGTGTAATTGAGGGGGTCTGAGATTTAACATTATATGAAACAAAGAGTGACATTCTGCACTGCTGGTCATATAGACCATGGAAAAAGTGCTCTTGTTCTTGCACTAACTGGTAAAGACCCTGACACAAGACCCGAGGAGAAGAGCCGTGGAATGACCATAGACCTTGGCTTTGCCTATCTTCCGATTGTTGGTGAGGAGGTGGCAATAATAATAGATGTGCCTGGTCATGAGGACTTCATAAGAACTATGGTTGCGGGAAGTTGGGGTGTTGACTACTTCATGATGGTAATAGCAGCAGATGAGGGTGTTATGCCACAGACGATAGAGCACGCAGATATACTAAGATTTGTTGGTTTGAAGATGGGTGTGGTTGCAATAACAAGGATGGACCTGGCAAGTGACCAGCAGCGTCTATCAGCCATAGACGAGGCGGAGATATTAATAGATGAGATGGGCTTTGAGAATGTTAAAATAATAGAGACATCAGCGGTAACTGGAGAGGGCATTGATAAACTGAATGTAGAACTACGAAATCTTGCTCTAAAAGGTGGGAGGGTAAGGGATGTCAATGAGCCGTTCTTTCTGCCTATAGACAGAATATTCTCAATAACGGGGCACGGAACAATAGTTGCTGGCACTGTAGCGTCGGGATACTACAAACTGGGGAAGAATCTGAGATTGCTCCCGCATGATGTAGATGTAAGGGTAAGGGGACTTCAGATACATTATGACAAGGTAGAAGATGTCTATCCGGGTCAGAGGGCTGGATTTAATCTTCCAAAGGTTGATGTGGAAGAAATAAGAAGGGGCGACTATCTTGTTGAGGGAGATACATTCAATCTTACAGATATGATTGTTATCTCATATCACCATTCAAAGAGGGCTGATAAACCACTTTTGCACAGGCAGAGGGTTCGCCTTCTAACTGGAACGAGGGAGATAATAGGACGACTGAGTATATTAGATAAAGTTGTCATCTATCCCGCTGAGGGTGGAATATGCCAGTTCATAGCGGAGGAGCCATTTTTAACGAGATTTGGAGACCCTGTCGTTATCTGCCACTTTTCAACAAAGAGGGTAATAGGTGGGGGAAGTGTCTTTGACCCGCATTCGTTGAAGGTAAGAAAGAAAGATGGTATAGTAGAGAGATATAAAAAAATTGAGGAAGATGGCGAGAGCGGGCTAATAAAATTAGTTCTTTCTGAGGTTCCGCCAAACTCATTGATATGGAGGGAGAAAGACCTTTCAAGAAGGACTGGATTTTCTGTTAAGAGGGTGAGGGAGATAATTAAAGAAATAGAAGGTGAGGTATATAAGATAGAAGATGGCTATCTGACTCCATCTGCGTTGAGTGATTTAGAGATAAGAGTGAAAAAGACGCTTGAGGGTTTTCATCGTGAAAAGCCGATTGAGGGTGGGATGGACATAGGAAGTTTATGCTCAGCACTTGAATTTAGTGTGGAGAACAGGGCAATATTTACCGATATTCTTGCGAGAATTGATGGCGTAGGTGTAGAGGCAGGGAAGGTATACTTAGAGGCGATGAGGTTTAAGTTGAACAAGGCACAGAGGGGGCTTGCGGACAGGTTGTTAAGTGTCTTGATGCCCGAGGGCGACGGAGTGAAGATTATTGGAATGAGTGAGATTGGGAAGAATCTTGGTGCCTATGATGAGAAGAACCTTGATGTTGTCCTGACATACCTTGAGAAGACGGGCGAGATAGTAAGGTTATTTGGCAATCAGATTATTGGGAAGGTGAGTTTAGAAAATGCCATATCGCTACTTGGGAGGGTCTTAAAAGAGAGGGGGCAGGTGAGGGCAAGTGAGTTCAAGGACATAGCGGGCATATCAAGGCGGGATGCGACATCGCTTCTTGACTACCTTAATGTGCTCGGCTACTCAAAGCGAATAATGGGCACACACTATCCACCAGATTATGAGGGCTCAAAAGAAGATAAGTAAATATTTTAATTGAGATTTAAATAACCCTATTGACTTTTAAATAAAAAAATTCTTTAAAAAACTCTTGACATCCAAAATATTTTTTGTATATAATATTATAGTGGCAATTGGGGATTTATATGAAAAGTTTCACATTAGCATCTAGTAATATTTCAATATATGACATCTCTGGTAGATTGATAAAAGATATTGATATACCTCAAAGTGATACAGAATCAGTAAACATAAATGATAATACATCAGTGAGAGAGATATTATTAGATATCAGCGATATTAAAGATGGTCTTTATCTTGTAAATGTAGGAGATAAAGTTTATAAAAAGATATTAATAATCAAATAGTTTGATTTTATATTTAATCAAATTACTCTCTAATATGTTGTTAAATTTATATGAATAATAATTTTATAATGGAGGTTGAGTATGAAAACTATTTGGATTATTTTATTAATAACGCTAATATATATTGGTTTTGTCTTTCCAGCAAGTTGGCATCGTTATATCCTTGAAAGTGGAGGATGTGGTGAAAATGCAATATGCCTTGATTCAAACGATATGCCTCATATTTTGTATTATAAAAATGATGCGGGAGTTCTAAGATATGCTTCTTGGGATGGCAGTAAATGGATATATGAGACAATAAGTGATGATAATAAATGGTATGGTGGAATTTTATCAATGGCTTTTGATAAGAATGACATACCACATATATCATTTTATGAATGGAATTATGGTGATTTGATGTATGGTTATAAGGATGGCGATAAGTGGGTTGTTCAAATAGTTGATGGTCAGGATGATGCGGGTATGTTTAATTCCATTTCTCTTGACTCTAAGGGTTATCCACATATTGCTTATATACATTCCATTTATACAAATCCATATAGAGAGGAATTAAAATATGCATATTATGATGGAACAAAATGGAATATTGAGGTAGTTGATAATGAAATGAGAGAGCAAGGTGATTATTGTTCAATAGCACTTGATTCAAAAGACCATCCTCATATTGTTTATGAAAAGGCAACTGATGATACTAATTATAATCATAATTTATATTATGCATATTACGATGGCAACAATTGGATTAAAGAAAATATATATTATTTAGGACATTGTCATAACCCTTATAATTCAATATTTATTGATTCTGAGGATAGACCACATATTTCATTTTATAAAGGATTACAACCAGGTCCAGGTTTATATTATGGGTATAAAGATGGTGAAAAGTGGAATACAGAATATTTAGATGAGGGATATATTTCATCAATAAAACTTGATGATAAAGAATACCCCTGTATTGCATATTCCTATGAATCAAAATTAAAATTTGCCAGATGGAATGGTTCTAAATGGGATATAGAGGTTGCATGGGCAGGAAGAAGTCCAGGTGAATATTCGGTGTCACTTGCATTTGATAAAGATTATAATCCTCATATATCATGTGATGGTTATATAGATGAAGATGCCTGGTATATATGGTATGGTAATAATCTTGCCATTGACCTCACATCATTCTCCGCAAAGCCACATAATAACGCCATCACGCTAAATTGGTCTGTCTCCACAGATGAGCAAATATCGGGCTTCAACCTCTACCGCAGAATCGCCACCCCACACACAAATTCCAACCCCGTAAGGGAGAATTCATATTCTCCCACATGCTCCCCAGCCACTGTAGGGGAGATTGCGACATTCCCTCTTCAAACGGATGACAACTCACATTGGACAAAGGTCAACACATCCCTCATCACAGGCACAAATCCGTATTCATACACAGATAGAGACATCATGCCCAATACAAATTATGAATACAAACTTGAGGCAGTTGTGTATAATAAAAATGAGACGCTTGGAGCTACCGAGTGCACATCAGAAAACCCATCATCATTTGACATAACAATATATCCAAATCCATCATCTGGAACATTCACATTAAAATACAAAGGTGATATTTCTGAGTTGAGTAATATAAAGATATATGACATCTCAGGTAGGTTGGTAAAAGATATTGATATACCTCAAAGTGATACAGAATCAGTAAACATAAATGATAATACATCAGTGAGAGAGATATTATTAGATATCAGCGATATTAAAGATGGATTATACATTATAGGTGTAGGTAATAATGTATATAAGAAATTACTATTATTAAGATAGAAAATATTTATGAAAATCAAATTACTAAATAATTTTATATATTATATTTATGTAAATATTATTTATTTGAAAGGATAAATATATGAGAATTATTTATAATATATTATTAGTAATTTTAATTTTATGTAGTTATGTTTTATCAGCAGATTGGTATTATTATATCCTTGATAAAAAACCTGCTGATTCATTTAATTCAATATCCCTTGATTCAAATGATTACCCATATATATTATTTTATGACCATAGTATTCAATATATGACTTTGGCTCATTGGACTGGTCATAAATGGAAATATGAACCTGTATCGTCAAATAGTTATTATGCTGGTCCACTTTCTTTAAAAATAGACAAAAAAAATAAAATACATATTTCTTTCTTAGATTGGACATATACTCCTTCTGCTTATCTTATGTATGGATATAAAAGCGATGACGATTGGGATATATCTATTGTTGATGATGAAATAGATTTTTATGGCTATGATAATGATATCGCGATTGATTCGAAATATTATCCTCACATTGTTTATCGTCATGGAGTTAATAATTATAAAACTGAACTGAGATATGCATATTTTGATGGAACAAAATGGAATGTAGAGGTTGTAGATAATGAATATGAGAAAGAGGGTTCATTTTGTTCTCTTGCACTTGATTCTAATGACTATCCTCATATTACCTATCTAGAAGACCCAAATACAGGTAAATATAATTTAAAATATGCGAGATGGGATGGCACAAAGTGGATAAAAGAGGTATTAACCACAGAAGACGATTGGAAGATATATACAGACATAGCAATTGATTCAAATGATAGACCACATATTACTTATAAAGGTTATTCCTATCTTTATTATAAATATTCCGTTTTCTATATCTATTTTGATGGTTACTCGTGGAAAAAGGAATTGATTGATATAGTTTTAAATAGAGGTCCATTAGCAATTGAACTTGATAATAATGATTATCCTTGTATTGCCTATAAATATTTTGATGGTATTAAATATGCTCATTGGACTGGTTCTGAATGGATAAAAGAATATGCATGTCAAAAAGGTGCTGGTATAGCTCAATCCTATTTATCACTTGCTCTTGATTCAAATGATTATCCTCATATAACCTGCGATAATTATTTTACAGAACCATGGTCAATTTGGTATATCTGGTATGGTGAGCCATTAGTTGGTATCACCCTCACATCATTCTCCGCAAAGCCAAATAATGATGCCATCACCCTCAACTGGACAATATCAACCGATGAGGATATATCGGGTTTCAACCTCTACCGCAGAATTATAGCACCATTCACCGTGTCAACCGTAAGGGAGAATTCATATTCTCCCACATGCTCCCCAGCCCCTGTAGGGGAGATTGCCCAATCTCCCCCAAATCCTGACAACGATTATGTCTGGACAAAGGTCAACACATCACTTATCACGGGAACAAATCCTTATTCATACACAGATAGAGACATAACGCCCAATACAAATTATGAATACAAACTTGAGGCGGTTGTATCCGATAAGAATGAAACGCTTGGCACGACTGAGTGCACATCAGAAAACCCATCATCATTTGACATAACAATATATCCAAATCCATCATCTGGAACATTCACATTAAAATACAAAGGTGATATTTCTGAGTTGAGTAATATAAAGATATATGACATCTCAGGTAGGTTGGTAAAAGATATTGATATACCTCAAAGTGATACAGAATCAGTAAACATAAATGATAATACATCAGTGAGAGAGATATTATTAGATATCAGCGATATTAAAGATGGATTATACATTATAGGTGTAGGTGATAATGTATATAAGAAATTACTATTATTAAGATAGAAGATATTTATGAAAATCAAATTACTAACTAATTATTTAATTATATAAATATTTTTTATGAAAGGAGTATTACTATATGAAATATATTTTTTACATACTATTTATTATCTCACTTTCTATAAGTTATAGTTTAATTGACTGGCATTACTATATATTAGATAAAACACCTACTGGTTGGGATAACTCCATTGTCTTAGATTCAAATGATAGACCTTATATTTTATTTTATTATAGTGGAGGTAATGCTTTAACACTTGCGCATTGGATTGGTTATAAATGGATATATGAACCAATTTCATCTTATGAACATTATGGTAATGCTATTTCAATGGCGATTGATAAAAATGATAATCTTCATATTGCATTTATAGATACTATACCTGCGGATTTAATGTATGGTTTTAAAAACAATGAAGGTTGGTATATATACAGAGTTGATGAAGATGATTATCCTACTGAGAAGAATTCAATTGCTGTTGATTCAAAGGGTTATCCTCATATTGCATATGGTCGTGAGTGGAATTGGTTTAATAATTTTGAATTAAGGTATGCATATTTTGATGGAACAAAATGGAATGTAGAGGTTGTAGATAATGAATATGAGAAAGAGGGTTCATTGTGTTCTCTTGCACTTGATTCTAATGACTATCCTCATATTACCTATCTAGAAGACCCAAATACAGGTAAATATAATTTAAAATATGCGAGATGGGATGGCACAAAATGGATAAAAGAGGTATTAACCACAGAAGACGATTGGAAGATATATACAGACATAGCAATTGATTCAAATGATAGACCACATATTACTTATAAAGGTTATTCCTATCTTCATTATAAATATTCTGTTTTTTATATTTATTTTGATGGTTACTCGTGGAAAAAGGAATTGATTGATACAGTTTTAGATAGCGGTCCATTAGCAATTGAACTGGATAGTAATGATTATCCCTGTATTGCCTATAAATACTTTGATGGTATTAAATATGCTCATTGGACTGGTTCTGAATGGATAAAAGAATATGCATGTCAAAAAGGTGCTGGTATAGCTCAATCCTATTTATCACTTGCTCTTGATTCTAAAAACTATCCTCATATATCCTGTGATAATTATTTTACTGAACCATGGTCAATTTGGTATATCTGGTATGGTGAGCCATTAATAGGCATCACTCTCACATCATTCTCCGCAAAGCCCGGATGTGATGCCATCACACTGAACTGGACCATATCAACCGATGAGGATATATCGGGCTTCAACCTATACCGCAGAATTATAGCACCATTCACCGTGTCAACCGTAAGGGAGAATTCATATTCTCCCACATGCTCCCCAGCCACTGTAGGGGAGATTGCGAAATCTCCCCTAAATCCTGACAACGATTATGTCTGGACAAAGGTCAACACCTCCCTCATCACGGGAACAAATCCGTATTCATTCACAGACAGAGACATAACGCCCGATACCAATTATGAATACAAACTAGAGGCGGTCGTATCCGATAAGAATGAAACGCTTGGGACGACGGAGTGCACATCAAGTAAAGGGACGCCCGGTAGTTTTGAGATAGCGAGGGTCTATCCGACGCCCGCAGATGACAGAATAAGCATTGATGTCATCATACCATCACAGGCAAATATTGACATCGCAATATACGACATCACAGGAAGGAGGGTAAGCATAGTGGAAAGCGGGTTATATAATGCGGGTGAATACACGCTGACATCAGACATCACAGGTCTTACCGATGGCGTTTATATTGTGAAGATGACTTCTGAGGACTTATCTGCGAGCAAGAGTTTTGTAATTGCTAAATAATACGACAGAGATTCCACGATACGCTCGGAATGACAGCCAAATTTTCTATGTCATTCTGAACGGAATAAAATGGAGTGAAGAATCTATGTAATAGTAATTACTACTCAATATTGATTTGAAAACAATATGACAGAGATTCCTCGCTATGCTCGGAATGACATATTGATTTATTTGTAAATTAGAGATTTCTCGCTATCGCTCGGAATGACAGCCAAATTTTATATGTCATTCTGAACGGAATAAAATGGAGTGAAGAATCTATGTAATAGTAATTACTACTCAATCTTGATTTGAAAACAATATGACAGAGATTCCTCGCTATGCTCGGAATGACATATTAATTTATTGGTGAATTAGAGATTATTCGCTACGCTAAGAATGACAGACCATTTGCTTTCTTGCAATTGGGTATATAAACCAAACATCTACATTTTCTTCTCTTCTATTAATTTGTCTATTTCAGTAATGACCTCATCCTCCCACTTTCTTAAATCATTTATGCTTATATCTTTATCAGACCCGATATTCATTTTCAATAACTCATACTTCTCTAATAAAAGTGAATTGACAAGTCCATCTATTGTCATTACCCCTTTTAATATATTATTTCCCATATCATCACTGACAGAGGATAAGATTGGAATATCTGATGAACGAACCTCAGAATATTTTATATCGTTCCATATACTCATATCAAATTTCTCTTCCTGATATCTTTTTCCAATCTCTATTATTTTATCAATAGCACTTTTGTCCACGATATTAATGATTTTATTTGTATTGGGGCAGTCGCTTATTTCTGAGGTTAGTTTATGTTTAGAGCCAACATTATTTATTTCATCCTCCTTTAGTTTCAGAGCAATTAGGAGGATTTTTTCATTTAAAATATCACCGTATGAGAATAGGATGAAGCCATCCGTTTCAAGAGCCCTTGACAGGTCAATATATGACTTTATGGTATCAATACTATCACGCCAGGCGCCAATTCCAAGTGCTATATGGTAGCCCTTTTCTATGAGTGGTGTCAAATCTCTCTCTATGTCTTCTGCCTTTGATGAATATGCCATCGGACAGGCGAGGTCTATCAAGCCATCGGAAAGCCAGAGAGTCCAGTCCTGCCCTACATAGCGATAAGCAAGTTTTGGTGGAAACCATACAGCAGCAGATAATAGTATATTTGACTTCTTGTCCTTCAGCGTCTTTCTAATCGTTCTGACCACATTTGTTATCTTCTCTGCTCTGTAGTAGAACCACTCAAGTTGATGTATATATAGCCATAGATGTGCCGGGCTTGAAAGCGGGTTGGAGACCAGGGGATATTGTGGAAAGATGCGCGGGTCAATGTTATATTTAGATTTGAATTCTGCACAGGCATAATTTGAATAGCCAAAACGAATATTTGGGTATCTTATAAAGTCAAGGTGAATGCCATCTACTTTATACTTACTTGCCATTTCAGCAATTGTATCTGACAGGTATTCTGATACCTGCTTGTATTCTGGCTTCAGGTATAGACCCTCGCAGTCGGTCCTTCTGAGCATCTCTCTTGTATAGTCCATCTGGCTTCTTGAGAATATATCCTCCTCGCACCATGATGGGTATCTTGCGAGTATATGATTATCCTTCATCTTATAACCCTGTCCCGGCGCAGAGTATATTACATTGAGCCATGCGTGGACTTTAATTCCATTTTGATGTGAAAGGCAGATAGCCATCTGAAGCGGGTCAACACCCTCGGGAAGGTTCTCAAGGGCGAATGGTCTTGGCTCACCCTTTGACAGGTAATATGCATCACCAGCGCCGCGAACCTGGACGAACAGGTCGGTGAAGCCGAACATCTGTGAGTTCTTCGCGAGAGTGATTATCTTTGAGGAGTCAGCGATAACATCCCTTACGACCCATAGACCTTTGATTTCACTTGAGGATGATTGTCCAGCATAGATAAAAGTTTTAATGAATATAATGGATATAATGATTGTTAGGAATTTTGTTTTCATAATCAGATTTCATAATTTAACATTTAAATTTATAACATCTTCCTATCAAGCACCCTATACTGTATCGCCTCGCTTATGTGAGCGGGTGAGACATTCTCACTTCCCTCTATATCTGCTATCGTCCTTGCAACCTTCAGAATCCTATCATAAGCCCTTGCCGAAAGACCAAACCTGTCCACCGCCTTTGAAAGTAGTTGCCTTGATGTGTCATCTATTTTGACAAACTCTTTCAATAGTTTTCCCGTCATCTGTGAGTTCGCATATATGCCCGATAAATCCTTGAAACGCTCTCTCTGCCTTTCCCTCGCCCTTATAACCCTTTCTCTAATGGATGATGACCTCTCGCTCTCACCCATCGCTGTCATCTTCTCAAACTCAAGTGCTGGCACCTCAATCTGTATGTCAATTCTATCCATAACCGGTCCAGATATGTGCCTGCGATAACTTGCTATCTGATTTGGTGTGCAGGTGCATCTTTTCGTCGGACTGCCATAGTAACCACAGGGGCAGGGGTTCATAGATGCAACGAGTGTGAAGCGGGCCGGGAATGTATATGTTGCCTGCGCCCTTGATATCGTGACATTGCCATCCTCCATTGGCTGTCTTATTGCCTCAAGAACATTTCTGTCCATCTCAGGTATCTCATCAATGAACAGAACGCCGTTATGTGCGAGTGATATCTCGCCTGGCTTTGGCACCTGTCCACCACCTATCAACCCTGCATCTGAGACAGAGTGGTGTGGAGACCTGAAAGGTCTTTCTGTAATAAGTGGTTTTCCCTTTGGTAGAAGACCAACGATTGAATGTATTTTTGTTGTCTCAAGCGCCTCTTCAAGGGTCATTGGTGGAAGTATCGTTGGGAGGCGCCTTGCGAGCATCGTCTTACCTGAGCCAGGGGGTCCAAGCATTATGATGTTGTGCCCACCAGACGCACCAATCTCAAGTGCCCTCTTCGCATGCTCCTGTCCCTTGACCTCTGATAAGTCAACAAAGCATTCACCAACGCGCCTGAAAAGCGCTTCCCTATCAATAACTGTTGGTTTTATACTGATTTTGCCACCTATGAAGTCAATTGCCTCTGTCAGATTTTCTACACCGTAGACATCTATTCCTTCTATTATTGCTGCCTCTTTAGCATTCTCAGCAGGCACTATAATAGATGCGAAGTCCGCCTCTTTTGCGAACTGCGTTATTGGAAGGACACCCTTTACAGGTCTTACCCTGCCATCAAGGGCAAGTTCACCTATGATTAAGGTATCATCAATTGTAATGGTGTCTGATTGGGCGAAGAGAATACCAAGAGCAATTGAAAGTTCAAATATGGGTCCTTCTTTGTGAATGTCTGCGGGGGCAAGGTTTACTGTTATACGGCGGAGTGGGAATGGAAGACCAGAGTTGCTGATTGCTGACCTCACCCTCTCCTTTGATTCCTTTATTGCTGTGTCGGGGAGTCCAACTATTGTTATGCCAGGGTTTCCTCCAGCAATGTCAACCTCTACATCTACAAGGTAGCCATCAATGCCTGCTAAACTTGCTGAATATATCTTTGAATATCTATGCTTCATTACATCTAATGCCTAGTCAATTTTCTGATAGTATAACAAAAATAGTTATAAATTATCATTTTTCTTCTATTATGTATCTATTTTGGATATATTTAGAATTAATGTATATTATAATTATAATTAATTTATTGGCAGAAGCATATTATGGATGTAAAAAATACTGGTAATCATATTGATGATAATGTCATCTATGTGGCAAGATGCGTCGTCTGTGGCAAGTATCTATGTAGTGATTGCATAGTTGAGAGGGATGGCAGGTTGTTCTGTGATGAATGCGCCAGTAAATATGCTTCTCCTGAGGTGCCCCATAAAGAAAACCCATATATTCTGTGGGTTCTTATAGGCGTGTCGGTCATTGTTGCTATTGTTGGTGTTCTTCTTGCTATAATGTCTATCTCACCATATATGAAAGGTGGCCTGAAAACTAACGCAAATCTCACAAAGATGAGAAACCTTGCAACTGTGCTCAATGATATGTATAAGGATATAGGTAGATACCCATCACAAGAGGAGGGTTTGGCTTTACTTACAGATGCAGACCCTCTTAAAACAGGTAGTAAAATTACAAACTGGTATGGACCCTATATTCCTATTGGAGATGATAAACTTCTCTATGATATATATGGTAATAGATTAATCTACGGTGTTATTAATGGTAATTCATATCTTGAAAGTTTTGGTGAAAATGGCAAACTTGATTACATTCCGATAAATGTAAATGATAAAGAACCGTCTGATGTTGATGATGATATTCTATTTTTAAGCCCCCCTGAGAAGAAGAAAGTAGATGAAAAACTCATATTTGGAAAGCCAGTTGTTAGGGGGGGCTGGTGGTAATTTATTATTTTTACTTCCAGGTTTTTTTAAAACTTGTGTCATCTATGAATTATGAATAAAATTATTTTTCAAATAATTGGTCTTGTCATATCCTATCTATTTGTCTTCCTAATAATAGGTATAGCATATATTTTAAGGAGGAGTGGCGTTTCTGATAAGACAGCAAGAAAGATAGTCCATATCGGTGTTGGAAATTGGATTATATTTGCTGTCTTTCTCTTCAAGGACTGGTATTTTGCGATAATTGGACCAGTATCTTTCATAATATTAAATTATCTCTCTTATAAAAAGAATCTTTTTGGGTCAAGTATGGAATTAGATAATGAGAGAACACCAGGCACTGTCTATTATGCTCTCTCTCTATCAATCTTGGTCTTCTTCTTCTGGTTCTTTTGTAATGGTAGTTTGAAATGGTTATCAATGCTTGGCGTCCTTGCTATGACTTGGGGCGATGGCATGGCATCAGTTTTTGGTGAGAGGTGGGGAAGATTATCAGGTCGCTTCAAAATTGGGCGAAGCGAAAAGTCGTATATTGGTTCAATTGCTATGTTTGTATTCTCTTTCATCGTCTTGTTTCTAATAACCTTTGGTTTTGGTATGCCGGTAGTTTATGCTCTTACCCAATCGGTAATACTCGCTCTGTTCGCTACATTTATTGAGGCAATAACACCTTCTGGACTTGACAACCTTACAGTGCCAATTGCGATTTCAATAGTTTATTATTTATATTACATTACTATTTTTTAGAATTGATTATGCCTAAGACCATAATAATCTTCTTAATTAACACAATGCTAATTAACTTTGCATTCGCCTTTGTATATTCCGCACCACAAGGAAAAGATGTAATCCCAGAAAATCTTGGCTCAGCTGCCATAAATGATTGGAAGAACGGCAAACTGAATAGTTTTGATAAAGTTTCTATTGATATACCAAAGCCATCTGATATTGAAAATATCTCATCTGAAAAACTTGAGATGATATACTCATCATATTTCAAAGAGGTTGACTCTCTCAGAAAATCACTTGAAGAGCAGATTGATAACTATGTAAAATCTCATCCGTTTAAAAAGAGCGTCATTGAGTGGGAAAAGAAAGCAAATCAAGATAATAGTTCACTCTTAGACCCATATCTTGATAACCTAGGTAAACTAAAAGAAAAATACTTCTCAAAACTAAAGATTATTAGCCCCAATGAAGAGAATTTAAGTGAAAAAGGGAAAGCCAACGACCATAAGAATATAAGGTGGGAGATGCTTATTTTAATTGGCGTATTTGTAGTTTGCCTTGCAGTTATTGTGCTTCTAAATAATAACCTCAGAGCAATCTTTAGGGGTGATGCAAGGTCAATGAGAAACAGTCAGTTTATATCCAACCTTCCACTGATTTTGACAATTTCTATAGTATCTGTTGGAGGTCTTATAACAGGTATGTTTAGATATGCTATATTTATAAATCTTATCCTCTCCACTCTTTCTATTATACTTAATGAAAGGTTTGAAAAGAGGGGTAGAAAGAGAAAGAGAAATTGAAAGGATTGTTTTATTTGATAGAGGTGAAAAGTTATGGGATTTTATAAAGATAATACAGGTATTAAGTTCTTAGTTATTCTTCTTGCCCTTGCTTCTTTTGCGAATTCAGATGTTATAAAGACAGAACTTGATAATGGTCTTGTTCTTATTGTTGAGGAGAACCATAGCGTTCCACTTGCAACCATTGATGTATATGTCCATGCTGGCAGTATCTATGAGGATGAATATATTGGCGCGGGAATCTCACACCTTCTTGAACATCTGATGTTTTCAGGGACAACCGAGTGGACAAAAGAATACATAAAGAAACATCTTGAGGAGATTGGCGCAGTAGGAAACGCCTGGACATGGGTGGATATAACATCTTACTTTCATACAGTTCCATCTAAGAACATTGATGAACTTATAAGAATGTATGCAAAACTTCTCTTTGAGGCAAAATTTTCTGATGAGGAGTTTAAATCTCAGAAAGGCGTGATTTCAGAAGAGATGGAAATGAGTTATGACTCTCCCGAGAGAATTCTTCAAGACGAGTTCTATCAACTCGCATATCTAAGATATCCAATAAGATACCCTGTCTTGGGCATTAAAGATAAATTTCTTTCAATTACAAAAAGTGATGTTGAGAGATACTATAATCGCTACTATGTGCCAAATAATATGGTCATATCAATTGTTGGTGATTTTGATGCCAAGCACATTATTGAACTCGCAAAGAGTGAGTTTGGTAGATATGCTATGCGTAATATAGAGATTCCAACCTTTCCCGATGAACCACCACTTCTATCAAACCGAACAAAGGTAATAGAGAGGGACTATGAGTTGTCATACCTCTCCATCGGCTTTCGCTCAACAAGGTTATTTGATGCTGACACACCAGCACTTGACCTATTGAGCGCTGTTTTAAGTTCGGGAAGAGATGCGATATTTCAAAGAAGAATCAAAGAGGAACTTGGTCTTGTAAGTGATATTGAAACTTGGAACTACTCGCCCCCGTTTATAAATGGTGATTTCAATGTTACCTGCTCAATGCCATACGATAATCTCAGTAAAGTGAGGGAGGAGGTCTTTAAGATACTTGACGAGATAGCGGAAAAAGGCGTATCAAAGGAAGACCTTGATAGGGCGAAGGCGCAGATTAAAGCAAACCACTATCTTGGCGCCGAAGATATTGAGAGAAGGGCTGACTTTCTCTCTTCAGATGAGTTCTATTATGGCGACCCCGAATATACGGATAAATATATAAAAATAATTGATAACTTAACCTCTAATGATATAAAGAGGGTAGCAAGAGATTATATATCTAATGGTAAATCGGTAGAGGTAAGAATTGTTCCACTGGGGAAGGGTGAAACCACTGTATCAGTAAAGGAGATAGAGGAGAAAAGCCCACATCTTTCATCTCTTTCAAATGGTATGAAAGTCCTCGTCTATGAGAAGCACGCAAATCCCACTGTCTCTGTCTCTATTGACTCGCTTTCGGGCTCTGTGAGCGACCCGACAGGAAAAGAGGGTCTATCATCTCTTACAGTTCAAATGATGCTTACGGGTGCGGGTGGTATGACCTCGGGTGCCATTGCTCGGGGGATTGAGAAACTTGGCGGGACGCTTGACTACGAGGCGGGTAATGACCTTACGGGCTTTAGGTTGAATATAGTAAAGGAGGGTCTCGCGGGCTCGCTTGATATACTCTCAAAGGTTGTTATGAAGCCCGATTTCAGAGCAGAGGAACTTCCAAAGCAGAAGACCATTGCCCAGCAATCGCTTATGAGGATGCTTGACAACTGGGGTAGTTTGGCGTATATGAAGGCAAGGTTCATATTGTATGGCAGTCATCCATATTCGCACGACCCAGCAGGAACCGAAGAGGGCATCAAGGCAATAATAATTGATGACATCAGGTCTTTCTATAATAAATATTTCAATCCAAAGAATATGATGATAACAGTTGTCGGTGATGTCAGAGAGGATGGGGTTGTAGCCAAACTTGAGAAACTTTTTGGAAGTTGGCGCAAAGATGAACCATTCGCGGGAGAAAATATCTCAAAGGCAGACGGGTTCTATAACACAAATGAGACAGTGAATGAGAACTGGTCTATGAACCAATCTGTCCTTTACTATATGTTTCCCGGCTTTGAACGCGGTTCAGATGATGAGTATGCCCTTACTGTGCTTGACGGTATAATGAGCGGTTATATTATGCCATCGGGTCGTCTTCACTCGCGCCTAAGAGATGCGGGGCTCGTGTATGTTGTCCACCTTTATCTATCTCCGCTCAAATATGGTGGCTACCTTGCGATATACCTTGCTACAGATGAGAAGTCGCTTGACAGGGCAAGAAAGATTGTTGAGGAGGAGATTGCGAGGATAAAGGTTGAGAAGGTCGGTGAAGATGAAATTGCCCGAGCAAAGGAGACGACAATATCAGCGATGGAGAACTTCAGGAGGCAGAGCTATGAAGACATATCGCTTGGTCTTGCGGTGGAAGAGATGCTTTGTGGGGGATATAAGAGATATTTTGACTTTAAAGAGAAGATAATGTCAATAACAGCGGATGACATTATGAGAGTCGCAAATAAGTATCTCTCAAACTACTCGCTCTTCATAGCACATCCCGAAAAGAAGGAAGAAGGTAATTAAGGTCATTTCAAATTACATGTTTAATTAAATAATAACTGTAATTAAAAATTTGGTATGAAACGCCTTATAAGGTTTTTAATATTCTATATACCCTATGTCCTGATGCTTTTTGGGCTTGGCGCTCTTGTTTTTAGGGGCAAGGTTGGCGATTTATTCCACTACCTTGGCTATATGTCCCTCTGCTCAACATTCGTCCCACTGCCAACAAATCCTGTTGTCCTCGTGATGGGAAGGTTCTATAATCCACTTGTTGTTGGGGTATTGGGGGCATTTGGCACAGCATCTGCGAACCTTCTTGACTATGCCCTAATATCAACTATCGCGCGCTCAAGGGTAGCAGATAGGGTGAAGGGGACATACCTTTATAGGTTTTGGATGCGACTGTATAGAGGTGTGCCATTTCTTGCCCTCACACTCACGAACTTTCTTCCCGTCCCCGTTGACTTCATACGCTTCATCTCAATATTTGAGCATTATAATCGTGTGTGGTATTTTCTCGCATCATTTACGGGACGCCTTCCGAGATACTTACTTCTTGCCTGGCTTGGCTTTATTCTGCCCGTGTCTGTTCCCGTCCTCGTAGCAATCGGCTGTCTATTCTTCCTCCCCGCCCTCGTGCCTTTGGTGAGGAGGTTGTTTGGAAGAAAAAACGAGTAAGGATAATTAAGATATTTAAATTATTTTATTGATAAATTTTCTATTTCTTCTTCTACTTTTCTTTTTGCTATTTCTAATAATTCCTTTGCTTTTTTTCTTGCTTCGTGCGATTGCTGAACTAATAAGGCGATTTTTTGCTGGGTTGAGAGTGGAAACATTGGAATAATAATATCTCTCAAAGATTCTTTAGGAACTGCGGTTAAAATTGTGCCTGAACACTTTTTCTTTAATTGCGATTGTAAAACAATGGTTTTTGATAAAACCAATAGAACATCAGGCAGTATATCTAATGGTCTAAATTGGAAAAAACCTGTAGATGCCAAGCAACCGTCGTGTTCTTTATCAACCAATGCGACTTTTTTTAAAGAACCTTCAACACTTGAAACAATTACATCTCCTTCTTTTAGCATTCTTCTTGCTCTGCTGGGGGCTTCTTCTCCTTTCAGTTCATTTACGCTATGTATTACCCCAATGGAAGAATCTATATCTGCTAATTCAACATAAGAAAAAGTCTGCTCTGGATATTTTGTAGGGTCAAAATTTGGATTAACATTTTCAACATGCTTAAGCAATCTGGAAAAACCGTTAGGATACTCTTTTATCTTTTTACTTACTTCTTCATACGCAGGCTGAAAATATTCAGCATCTATTCTATGAGCAGAGAAGGCGGAAGAAAGATTAGCAGTATAGGTCTTTTTATACTTTGGCTTGAAGTCTTTAAGCCCAAGTTCTTCTAAAAGGAGGGTTTCGGCTTGAGAGTAGAAAGTATAGCTTTGTTTTAATAGATCTTGAGATTTAAAGAATAATTCTTCAGTTTTTATCATTAAGTCTTTTGAAAGTACAGGAACAGGTATACCTTTTATGTAATTTGGTGAAACTTCTGGCTGTAAAGCTCCATATGTCCCCCTAATTATAAGATTTTTGCCGAGAGACGTATTAAAAAATAAAGCTAAATAATAAGGGCTAACTATGAAGTTAGGTTTAGCTATTAAAATGTGAGCAGAGGATATAACTTTTGGAGGTTCACCTATATATACTGCAGAATCCCCTACTGCCCCAGTTCTAATGAATAAAATATCTCCCTTTTCTAATAAATTTTTAGGCATTTGATTTGCTTTTTCTTCTGAAATATATTTTCTCTCTGAGAAGTCGAGCATTAAAGATCTCACATTTTGGGCGAGTAAAAACAAATAATCTTTTTTTTCATTTTCGTATTCTCTTTTAATTTCTTTTAGGTGAATAATTTCTTTTACCAAATCTCTAAAATAAACAAACTTGGTTTGAAGTAGTTTCTGTTTAAGTTTCAAATACTCCGGCTTATAATACTCCGCATCAATCCTTTTTGCCCCTTCAAGTTCTGATAATTTTATAATGCTAAATACTGCCATTTTATCGTCTCCAAAAATCAAAGGCATTATCACCTTTTGCTAACTGTTCTTTAGCAAATTTAATAAAAGACTCTGCTATCTCGTCTAAATCATGGTCAATTACAGGGTGTCCGTGTTCATCCGTCACAAAAGAACCGTCAGAGTTTTTCTTGTATCTATACTCTCCGCTTTCATCCTTTACTGGTTTTTCATTCACAGCAAAGAAAATCGGATAATCCATCTCTTTCATCATTTTTCCGTCAAGCCAATATTTCTTAAATGCAGATGTTATCTTTTCTTCGTTTAAAACTAAACTTATTTGCCCAACTAAAGTCCTTTGAAAGATTTCTTTAGTGAGTTTATTTATCTTGCTCTGTAACACTTTTATCTCTTTTTTCAGTTCATCTTTTCTTGTAGCATTTGCACTTTCTAATTCTTCCTCTTTTTCTCTTAGTGCTTCGTCTATCTCTGATTTCTCCTCAACTAAGGCATCAAGTGGTTTCTTCCCTTTGTTTTCTTCTTCTGTCTCTTCTGTTTCTTCACCTTCAGCCTCTTCTGCTGGCAATTCCTCAATCTCTTCTCTTCTTTCAAAATAAGTTTCCAAGAAAGAATTTAATTCTTCCGGTATTTCTTCTTCATCTACCGAACTATCCCAGGCTAAATTTTGATATTTCTCTTTGAGGTTTTCAAAGAATTCTTCCCATTCGCCTTCATATCTTGCCTTTATCTGTTGAATCTTCTCTTTTTCTTCACCAGTATATTTCTGTAAGAACAAAACGCTTGTTTTTGTTCCTGTGTGTGGCTTGAAGGTGTTACCATTCAACCCTACCACTGCTAAAATCATTGCCTCACCAATAACAAACCTGCGTATATATTCAGCATTTGTATTGTTTAATAATCCCTGAGGTAAAACAATTGCCATTCTTCCACCGGGTCTTATAAGTTGAAGAGAACGCTCTAAAAAAAGGATATGCCTTCCTATTTTGTTTATCCATTTTCCATTTTTCTCAGCCAGTTTATAGAGTCTTAAAATATCCCTTTCCTTTACTGTCCCAGCAAATGGAGGATTGGTCATTAAGACATCAAAATCAAAGAATAGAAAATTACTTTGATTTTCTTTGTCTTTTTCGGGATTATCAGGAAACCTTAATAATCTATTTCTTAAACCCGATTTTATATCATCATTCCAAATGGAAGGATTTAATGAGTTTCCATAATCGCTACCGCCAAATATATGTGATTTGCCATCTCCTACTATCAAATTTATAGCCTTTGCTATCTTCACTGCCTCTTTCGCAAAGTCAATACCATAAATATTATTTTGAGCAAAATTTTTAGCTGGTGGTGGGAGTTCCTTTCCAGTTATCATACCACCAGCAATCCACATAACTGAATGTAAAAGAAATCCTCCTGAACCACAGGCAGGATCTATAACAAATTCATTAGCATGTATATTTAACATTTTTATGCACATATCTTCAACAGGTCTTGGAGTAAAGAATTGACCTTGTTTCTTTTTTGATTTTTGAGGAATCAAATATTCAAATGCATCATCTATAATTCTAAGATTAGAGTTAAAGAGTTTAATTTTTTCTAAGAATGATACACATACTTTTAGATGATTATCTATTAATTCTATTTTCTCTGTAGGCTCAAAAACTCCTGGCCACTGTCTTTTTGCTCCCTCTAACAAATTTGTTATAGCTTGTTTTACCTGTTCTGGGCTTCTGTCTCCAACGAAGAATTCTAACTGATAGGAGGCGTCGTTAATCCCTCTCCATTCATCGTAGAGTTTGGCATAAATTAATTTAAAAAATTCATCAAAATCAGCACCTGAATTACCCCAAACCAGTTCTTCTAGGTCTAAAATTATCTTTTTAAGTGTTGTCTTACCTTGCTTTAATTCATCATGCTCTTCAAGCCATCTAAGTGTCCATCTTTCTGTTAAAATATCTCTCAGCGTTTCGGTAACTTTTGGTATTCTCGGAATTTCTACGAAGATATTAGGTTCTTCTCGGTGGAGCCTTATCATTTCATTTCCATTAGACCAAACACCAATCGGAGCCCCTTCAGCATTACAATAACTCTTTAATTGTTCCAACCCTGCGGTTCTTTGAGGTCTCTTTACTTCAAAGATTATGTAAGGATGGCTCAGGTCTTCTTGAAGAACAACAACATCCGCTAAGCCAGAATCTCTTGAGCCAAAGTAAACCACTCTTTCAACATCTATCCTTTTTTTTGGATAGTTATATTCATTCAGTAATCTATAAACCCAAAGTTGCCTTACGATCTCCTCTGGTTTTGCGACTTTGTACCTATCTTTGATCTGGCATTTAAGATGAAATTTTCCATCCCGTTCTATAATCAAGCCTTCCACATCCCTAATCTCTCTATCCGTGAAAAGAGATATGCCGTGTTTTACATCAGAAGATGAAAATATTTTATTTATAAAAATATAATCGTACATAATTTTTATCTCCTAATTTATAAATATTATACACAATCTACTAGACATATCGTGTCATTATAATAAAATTCTTATGTCATTTCAAATACTCTCGCACATCGCCTATCTCGCCCCTTATCGCACAGACACCTGCGGATGCGGGGCTCATCAGATAGACCTCGCTCGTCTTCGCCCCCATTCGCCCAACAAAGTTCCTGTTTGATGTTGACGCACAGACCTCACCCTCAGCCAAAAGCCCCTGATGCGCCCCCAAACAGGGCCCACACCCCGGCGGTAATATAACAGCACCAGCCCTCAAAAAACGCTCTATATACCCAAGTCGCACCGCCTCCTCTAATATCCTTCTTGACGCGGGGCAGACAATCAAACGCACACCCTCATGCACCCTCTCATCACCCATCACATCAAGCGCCACCTTCAAATCATCAAGCCGACCATTCGTGCATGTCCCTATGAGCACCTGGTCAACCTTCCTTCCCGAAATCTCCGCTATCGGTCTCACATTGTCAACGCTGTGAGGGCAGGATGCCATCGGCTCAATATCAGAAAGGTCAATCTCAAGAACTCTCTTATAGTCCGCATCGTCGTCAGCCCATATCGGCTCTTCTATCGGTCTTCCAAGAAATTCAGAAAGCACACTGTCGGGGGCAAATACCGCATTCTTGGCGCCCATCTCCATGCTCATATTCGCAATGGTCATTCGCTCTGATATTGTAAGGTCTTTTGCCGAATCTCCGTGGTACTCAACCGATATGTAGTTCGCCCCCTCAACAGTGAGTTTGCCAATAATGTATATGATGAGGTCCTTCGCATAAACGCCCTTTTGAAATCTCCCCTTGAGAACTATCTTTATTGACTCGGGGACTTTGAGCCACAGTTTGCCGAGAGCCCAGACGGATGCCATCTCTGTGGCGCCAATTCCTGTGGAGAACGCAGATAGTGCCCCATAGGTGGTGGTATGCGAGTCGGTGCCGAGGACAATCTCGCCCGGTCTTGCGTAGCCCTCCTCAACCATCACCTGATGGCATATTCCCCTTCCGATGTCGTGAAAGCGTGAGATTTTCTGCTCTCTTACGAACTTTCTTATTCTCTTATGACCCTCTGCGGTCTTTGTGCTCTCTGCGGGGATGCGGTGGTCAAGTATGATGGCAATCTTATCGGGGTTAAAGACGCGCTTAGCCCCCATCTCGCCGAACTGGCGAATAACAAGCCCTGCGTTATCGTGGCTCATCACAAAGTCGGGCTCTATCTCCACAATCTCACCGACATCGGGGACTCTTTTAAGCTTCCTTCCGAATACCTTTTGGACGAATGTATATGACATATATCACCTCTCAGATTTCTAAATAATTTATATCAGATAAGTTATCTTAATTCTATAATTTCTAAATATTGACCTTTTTTAGATTTGTGTATATACTTTCAATAATTATTTAAGGGAGAGAGAAGATGTCATCAGAATTGTTGATAAAGAGTATTAAGAATAAGAAGGCGCTTGTGGGTATAATTGGGCTTGGCTTCGTCGGACTTCCCCATATGGTTGAGTTCTGCTCTGCGGGTCTTAGAGTTATTGGCTTTGATATTGACGAAAAGAGGGTCTCGTCTTTGAACCGCGGTGAGAGTTATATTGACCAGATACCATCAGAGACGATATCGGGGTTCATAAAAGGCGGTCTATTTTCCGCGACAACTGATATGGGAAGATTATCTGAGCCCGATGCTATTCTTATATGCGTTCCCACGCCACTTACATTGCAGAGGGAACCAGACACAAGATTTATAGTAATGACAGCAGAGGAGATTGTAAAGAGGTTAAGAAAGGGTCAACTTATAGTCCTTGAGTCCACGACATACCCAGGTTGCACGGAGGAAGAGGTCCTTCCCATTTTGAGTAAGTCAGGTCTTAGGGTCGGAAATGACTACTTCCTTGCATTCTCACCTGAACGGATTGACCCAGGTAATAGGGATTTCACATACAGACAGATACCGAAGGTGGTTGGTGGAATAACAGAAGCATGCACGAAGATGTCATATGCTCTATACAGTCACATAACCAGAGTTGTGCCTGTCTCAAACACGAAGACTGCGGAGATGGTGAAACTTCTTGAGAACATATTTCGCTCTGTGAACATCGCCCTTGTAAATGAGATGAAGATAATATGTGATAGGATGGGCATTGATGTATGGGAGGTAATTGAGTCGGCGAAAACGAAGCCATACGGCTTTATGCCATTCTATCCTGGACCCGGTCTCGGAGGGCACTGCATACCCATTGACCCGTTCTACCTAACTTGGAAGGCAAGGCAGTATGAGATAACGACGAGGTTTATTGAACTTGCGGGCGAGATAAACACGAGGATGCCCGAGTATGTTATTGAGAGGACTGTGGAGGGGTTGAACAAGCAGGGCAAGTGCCTTAATGGTGCTAAGGTTCTTGTTCTTGGCATTGCGTATAAGCCCGATATTGATGATATGAGGGAGTCGCCCGCGGTGAGGATAATTGAACTTCTAATGGAATGGGGCGCCAGGGTTTCATATCATGACCCGTATCTGCCATCATTTTCGGGGCTTCGCAAGACAGACCTTGCGATGGAGTCGGTTGATTTATCACCTTCAATGTTAAAAGGTTATGATGTAGTCATTATTATCACAAATCACTCCTGCTTTGACTACGAGATGATTGTGAGGGAGGCGAATTTAGTCGTTGACACGAGGGGGGCGACGAGGGGTATTCCCGATAGAGAGGGCAAAATTGTAAGGGCATAATGACATTATAATCAAGGGTAATAATTCTATGGTAGAGAAATACATTAAAAGTGATGAATATCTTTCAAAGATAGAAGATATTGCCCTGAATTATTTTGACAGCAACTATAATTGTGCTGAGGCGGTTTCACTTACATTTAAGCACTTTATGGGCGATATTGATTTTCTCCCGAGGGTAGCAACGCCGTTTGGAGCGGGTATTGGGAGGTGCGGTTATATTTGTGGTGCTCTGATTGGTGGTCTAATCTGCATAGGTTATGTATATGGAAGAGAAGATGCAAGTGGCAATAGAAGAGGTTCCTATGAACCAGCAGGGCGTCTTTTAGATGATTTCACTGAGAGATTTGGTCATATTAATTGTAGAGAGATAGCAAAAATTGACTGGAATACAAAAGAGGGCATTAAGCATTATATTGAAAGTGTGCATTATGAGGTCTGTCATAAGGTTGTTGGCTTCGTAGTAAAATGGCTTTATGAAAATGGAGTGATTAAAATCTGATATACTTACTTATGAATATTTTGAAAGTTTTTGTTTCTATAAATTTTTTTTATAAGGTGATGTTATGAAAGTTCTGATTACTGGAGGGGTTGGCTTTATTGGTAGGTGGGTGGTGAGGGAGTTTCTCAATGATAGTTTCTATGTCACAATTATAGACAATCTATCAAATTCAAGTGAGGAAAATATCAAAGAATTTAATGGTCTTAAAGAGTTTAGGTTTATAAGGGGAGATATTAAAGACACATCCCTTCTTAAAAATATATTTGAACAGAATGGTTTTGATTCTGTTATCCATCTTGCTGCATCAATAAATGTTCAGGATAGCATTGATGACCCGCTTTCCACCTTTGAGAACGATGTCCTGGGCACACTGAATATTCTTGAGTGTTGTAAAAAATGGAAGGTGCCGATTGTCTATACATCAACCTGTCTCGTCTATGACAAGAGTAATGGTAAGGCAATAGATGAGGGTTGGCAGACACAACCGAGGTCTCCATATTCTGCATCCAAATTATCGTCGGAGGAATTTGTAATATCATACGGTCATTCATACAACATTCCCTACACTATACTGAGACCATTCAATACCTATGGTCCATATCAAAGATTTACGGGTGAGGGTGGAGTTATAGCAACCTTCATATCAAGGGCATTAGAGGGGAAACCGCTTCAAATATATGGTGATGGAAGGCAGACAAGGGACTTTCTGTTCGTTGAGGACTGTGCGAGATTTATAAAACTTGCAACATTAAATGAGGGTGCTTATGGGAGGGTTTTTAATGCGGGCACAGGAAGGGAAACGGATATAAACACACTCGCAGAGTTAATATCAAAAGGGAGGGTTGAGATAATTCATACGGAACATATACATCCACAGGCAGAGATAGGTAGATTGAGATGCGACTGGTCACTGGCGAAAAAGACTCTTGGCTGGGCACCGGATGTATCGTTTGAGGATGGGATAAAGAGGACAGAGGAGTGGCTTTCAAAGAGATTAAAAGGAATGTAAATCAAATTATATTGATAAGGAGATTATATGGAATTACCAGCGATTGAGGGTGGAAAACCAGTAAGGGACAAGTATCTTCCTTATGGCAGGCATTATATAACAGATGATGATATAAAATCAGTTGTAGGTGTTCTAAAAGGTGACTGGCTAACGACTGGTCCTGAGGTTCCTTTATTTGAGAGAGAACTTGGTGAATATATTGGTTCACCTCATGTTAGGGCTGTGTCATCAGGAACATCAGCCCTTATATGTGGAGTAGGCGCCTGTGGCATTGGCGAGGGTGATGAGGTGATAACAACACCGCTTTCATTTGCGGGAACAACGAATGCAATCTTATTCTGGAGGGCGAAGCCGGTCTTCGCAGATATTGATGTAAATACACTTAATATTGACCCTGAGAAGATAGAGAAGAAGTTAACATCAAAGACAAAGGGCATTCTCATACTACATTATGGAGGGCATCCCGCAGATATGGATAAGATAACTGATATATGTGAGATGAATAATCTTCATCTAATTGAGGATTGTGCTCACGCCCTTGGTGCTACATATAAGGGAAGAATGGCAGGGACATTTGGGGATGCGGGTTGTTTCTCTACGCACCCTGTAAAGCATATTGCGACAGGGGAGGGTGGTTTTATAACACTGAGGGACGAGGAGAAAGCAAGGTGGGTCTCGCTATTCAGAAATCAAGGCATAGACACAGAGACACTGGACAGGCACGCATCAACAAGTGTTCACAGGTATGAGATTACTCAACTTGGCTATAATTTTAGGATGAGCGATATTTGCGCAGTGCTTGGAAGAAGCCAACTCAAAAGGCATAGTGAAAATCTAAGAAGGAGAAGGCAACTTGCATTTCTATATGACAAGAAACTAAAAGATATTGGATTTATAAGCATCCCGACAAGAGAAGAAAATGTAGAAGATGCATATCATTTATATCCTGTGATGGTCAATATTGAAATGTTGAGGGTAGATAGGGACCACATAATAAGGGCACTTCGTGCAGAGGGCATAGGCGCAACACTGCACTATCCTGCAATCCATACATTGAGATGGCACAGCCAGCACCTTGGATATAAGCGTGGCGATATGCCCAACTGTGAGATGGCGTGCGAGAGATTAATAACATTACCGCTGTTTCCACAGATGACTGAAGATGATGTTAATGATGTAGTTAATGCACTTATAAGGATACTTACATATTATAAGAGATAAATAGAAAATAAGGTCAGATTATAATCTGACCCTACAATATCTATAATATAAATTTTTATAAGAAATAGTATTCTAATATTGCTCCGATTGACAGTATAAATGGTGTCCCACCACCAAACTGTTTTTTACCATCGTTACCTGTAAGATACATATTGATGTCTATGGGTATATTCAAGAGCATCTTGTCTGTCAATCCATATCTGAAGCCACCGCCATAGTAAAAACCTGGCTTTTTCAGTTTATTGAAATTGGAAGGCACGCTTCCCAAGGCGTTCTTGAAATTGAAGAATGCAAACTTAAAGCCACCATTGATATATGGAATTATTCTAAGCCCCCCAAAGAGATTGAGATACATTCCCATCTCAATACTGAGAAGCCCCACCTTGAAATCACCCTTTTTGTAGTTATCGTCTGGAAAGCCCTCACTGTTCTTAAATCCGAATTGGTAATCAAAACCAGTGGTTATGCCCATTGCTGGGCTGAATGCAAAATTTGCACCTGCCTTAAGATTGACAGGGCTTGTGCTATAATTGAAGTTAGAGACACTGAATGAACTTGTTATTCCACCACCTAAGCATAGAACAATTCTTGTGAAACCAATTCCTGTGGTAATGAAGATTAAGAGAAATGTTATGAGAAATATTTTTGATGACTTATATGCCATCTTTCACCCCCTTGAGATGTTTTTAAACCTCTCATGTTTGATTTATAGTATTTTATTTTAGTTGTATTTTCAATAGAAATAGTAAAGCCCCGACATTTGCCGGGGCTTTCACTCTTAGATATTATGAGGACTTACATAAAGAAGTATTCAATGCCACCACCGAATGTTAGAAGCATACCCTTAGATGCTGTTTCTCCCTCTGCAACCTTTTCTGTCTTTAAGATGTAGTTAAATTTTACTGGAATGTTGACGGCTAACTTATCATTAAGGAATAGGTTAATGCCACCACCGAAGTTAATGCCTAGTGAGTTAACATCTTCTGGAACTATAGTGCCTTCTGTCACTACCTTGTATTTAATCAAATAGAAGCCTAAGCCGCCGCCTGCGTATGGTCTGAACTTCCCTTCCTTTATGAAGTTAATCCTTGCTCCACCGCCGAAGTTTATCATCTGAAGTTTGTAAGCACCCTCTTCTATAGTGATTCCGCCTTCTGATACTGCCTTATTCTTATAACCAAGATGATAGTCAAAACCGCCCTCAATTGATAACATAGGCATGACACCAATGACTACACCACCACCGAAGTTCGTGAAGTTAAGTTTGAAGCTATCTGCCAGGTCGCCCAGTGGCATTCCTATTCTAAGTCCGCCGCCGGCTCCAACACTCATTGCGTATGCTGCTGAAAATGAACCAATCAGTGCTAATGTTGCAATTGTTACTATAATCTTCCTCATCTTTCTACCTCCATTTCTTTTTACTTACCTTTCTTATACAATAAACACTACAAAAATTCAACACTTTTTTTACATATATATAAACTAAATTTATCTATTTTATAGCATATTGTTTCTCTATTGTCAAGATATATATTATATTTTTTTATAAAAAAATAGCGGTACGGGGATTCGAACCCCGGTCCTATGGCTGAGAACCATATATCCTTGTCCCCTAGACGATACCGCCATATTTGAGGTTTTTCTAACAAAACTTACTACCTATTGTCAAACCAAAAATTATCACTCAATTATATTATAAGCGTTTACAATGATGTAAGTGTATAATATTATATCAGAAATATTTGAGAATTTTCAGGAGATAGTATGGATTTGTCTGCTATAAAAAATAGTTCATTAATTGTAACAATAGACCTTGATGCTATTGAGGAGAATACAAGAAGTATCAAGGCATCACTTGGAGACGGTGTTAAACTACTTGCTGTGGTTAAGAGCGATGCCTATGGCCATGGTCTAATAGAGGCGTCAAGGGCTTGCCTTTCTGGTGGGGCTGACTGGCTTGGTATTGTGAATGTCCGAGAAGGTATTATTTTAAGGGAGGGCGGTATCAGCGCACCAGCATTAGTTCTTGGACCAATTCTCCCATCAGAAGCAGGTGATGTTGCTTCCAACAATCTTGAAGTTGTTGTTTTCACAAAGGTAGTAGCAGAAGCACTCGCTTCTGCCTGCCAGGATTCTGGTAAAGATGTAGGCGTATTTATAAAAGTTGATACAGGTATGGGACGGCTCGGAATCTACCCAGAGGAGGTTTTAGAATTTGCACGATTCTTGTCAACTATGCCTTCATTAAATATACGGGGTTTGATTACACACTTTCCTATTGCTTATATTGAAGATAAGTCATTTACATATAATCAAATTAGGGTCTTCAAATCACTTATAGATGAGTTGAGAAGAGATGGATTTGAACTTCCATTAAATAACTGTGCAAATTCTGCCGCGATGATTAGTTTGCCTGAGGCAAAGTTTGAGATGGTAAGAGCAGGCATCGCATTATATGGCTATTACCCCTCAGATTCTGATGAGAGAAAGATAAAATTGAGACCTGCAATGTCAATTAGAGCGAGAATTATGTATTTAAGAAAGGTCAAGAAGGGCACACCAATATCGTATGGTATTACACATATAGCAGAAAAAGACACATATATAGGCGTTATCCCAATTGGCTACAGACATGGCTACCTAAGGGCTTTATCTAATAAGGCATTTGCTATACATAAAGGTAGGAGGATTCCACAGGTTGGCACAATCTGTATGGATATGTCTATGTTTGACTTTGGAGAGAAGGCGAATATCAGTGAGTATGAATGGATAACGCTTCTAGGTGAAGATGGTGGTGAGGTGATATGGGCAGATGAGTTAGCAGAATATGCAAATACAATCTCTTATGAGATACTTACATCGCTGAGTAGCAGGATTGACAGATTGTTCATTCAAGGTGGTGAGGTTGTTGGTTATAAGAAGGCAAATAATATGAATATGAACCAATAGTTATAAAGGTTATGGCAATTAAAATTTCAAATATATTGCTGGTATGGTTTGAAGAGATAGGCAAGAGAACTATAAGGTTCATGTCTGACCTTGGTGGAATAGCCATAATGTTCTATAAGGCATTCATAAACATCTTTATTCCACCGTTTGGATTTAGAAGAACATTAAAACAGATGCTTGTCTTTGGCATTGAGAGCACGCCGGTAGTGGCACTTACTGCACTCTTCACGGGAATGGTTCTCACCCTTCAGACGACTTATGAGATATCAAAGTTTGGCGCCCAGAACTATATCGGCGGTGTTGTCGGTCTGTCAATGATAAGAGAACTTGGTCCCGTTCTAACATCACTTATGATAGCGGGAAGGGTAGGAGCATCTATTGCTGCTGAGATAGGCACGATGAGGGTAACAGAACAGATAGATGCGCTTGAGACGCTCGCAATGAACCCGGTTCGCTATCTTGTTGTTCCGAGGTTTATTGCTGGTTTATCAATGCTACCGTTATTGAATGCGATGGCTGACTTCATTGGTATTGGTGGGGGATTGATGGTCGCTATCACTACCTATGATATACCATCAAAGTTCTATCTTAAGAGTTTGAAGGATATAGTTGAACCTTACGACCTGTTTGTGGGCATTTCAAAGACCGTTGTCTTTGGAGCGATAATAGCATCTGTTGCCTGTTATTATGGGTTTAAGGCAAGAGGTGGTGCAGAAGGTGTTGGAAGGGCAACAACCGTTGCAGTAGTATATTCGTGTATTATAATTCTTCTTGCTGATGTTCTTCTAACAGCGTTGTTTATTGGTTAGTAATTTTTTCAATTATGGCTGATAAAAGAAATAATAATAAAAAGGTGATAATAAAGGCAAAGAACTTATATAAGTCCTTTGAGGAGAAGCCAGTTCTTGTAGGAATGAACCTTGAGATTTATGAGGGCGAAGTAATAGTAATAATTGGCAGGTCTGGCTGTGGGAAGTCGGTCTTCTTGAAACATATAATGGGTATATTAAAGCCAGATAGTGGTGCTGTTTATTTTGATGGAACTGAGATTGGCAGATTGAATGATAAGGAGTTAAATGAGATAAGAAAGAACTTTGGAATGCTTTTTCAAGGTTCTGCACTATTTGATTCTCTGTCTGTAAAGGAGAATGTTTGCTTTTACTTTTATGAATTTACTAAAATACCAGAAGAGGAGATTGTAGATATTGCGAGAAAGAAACTTATGATGGTTGGCTTGACGGGAGTAGAGGATATGTATCCTGCGGAACTATCGGGAGGAATGAAGAAGAGGGTTGGTCTTGCAAGGGCGATTGCTGCTGAACCAAGAGTTGTCTTGTATGATGAGCCAACAACTGGTCTTGACCCCATTATGGCTGATGTCATAAATGAACTCATACTGAAACTGCAGAAGGAACTTAATATCACAAGCGTTGTTGTCACCCACGATATGGTCAGTGCATATAAGATAGCAGATAGAATTGCTATGCTCTACGATGGTAAGATAGTAGAGGTAGGAACAGCAGAAGAGATTAGGAATACAAGAAATCCAATTGTAAAGCAATTTATCACAGGAAGTTCTGTTGGACCAATAGATGTAATAAGGGGTTAGAAGATAATGTAGGAGGTATTAATATGGCATTGAGTGCGGAGGTAAAGGTCGGTTTTTTTGTATTCGTTGTGATAATAATGCTTGGCGTTCTTGTGCTTGGCATAGCAGATATTAATATTCACAGGAAGGGCTATAGTATTGATGTAATATTTCCAACTGCTGCTGGTCTTTCTGAAAACGCTGAGGTCAGCATGGCTGGTATGAAGGTTGGAAAGGTAGAGAAGATAACACTTGAATCGGACATTGATGGAAACCCAAGGGTGAGGGTAAAACTTTTGATTAATGAAGATGTGAAGATACCTGAGGGTTCAAAGCCGATAATAACTGTTTCAAGTTTGCTTGGTGAGAGATATGTGGAGATTATGCCTGCGAAGGCAAGTAATAAGTTCGTCAAAAAAGGTGGAGAGATGAGTGGGCTACCACCAAGTGATTTTTCAACATTCTTGTCTGATACAGGGGGTATGATGGGTGACCTCAAGGATACATTGAATAAGGTGAAGGGCTTGTTAAGCGATGAAAACAAGCAGAATATATCAGATACGCTCTCAAATACAAAGAATGTCACGGGAGATTTGAAAGATTTAGTAAGAGAGAAGAAGCCAGCATTGGGGAGAACAATAGATAACATTCATTCAATATCAAATACATTGAATAATGCTTTATCACCAAATGAAGAGAACCTTCGTAATACAATTGCAGACCTATCTGCCACTGTAAAGAGTTTGAAGAAGGTCTCCGCCGAACTTGAGGTGACTGTTGCGAATGTCCGCCAGATAACAGATAGAATAAACAAAGGTGAGGGAACGATTGGCAAGTTAGTAAATGACCCGAGTTTGTATGATAACCTGAACGACACAGTTCAGAACGCAAATAAGTTGATAACTGACTTCCAAGAGAGACCAACAAGGTATCTTAACCTGAGTATATTTTAGTTAATTTACTTTATTGTAAATATTTTATATAATTTATTTATAATGGATATTATAGATAAAATTATTTGTGCAGATTCTCAGAATTTGAGTTTTATACCAAATGAATTTGTTCATCTAATAATTACAAGTCCACCTTACGGTGAAATGAAATTTGGATATGATTTAAATGATTATAAATTAATGTTAAAAAATGTTATTAATGAATGCATAAGAGTATTAAAACCAGATGGTAAGTTATGTATTAATGTAAATAATTATATAACAGAAAAGAAAATTTTTGGTATAAGAAAAATTATACCATTAACAAAATTTGTTCAAGATATTATTGATGATTCACTTATTTATATGGATGAAATATTTTGGTATAAAAACCTTCCTATTCATGGTAAAAGGTTAAAACCATTATTTGGTAGTTATCCTTATCCAACAAATTTTTTAATGTCTCAAAGAGTAGAATATATTTTAATTTTTAGAAAGGAGGGTGAAAGAAAGGCTGTAAGCAATGATATAAAAGAAAAAAGCAAATTGACAATTGAAGAGTGGAGAGAATATACACAAAATCTTTGGACAATACAAACTGTTCAATCAAATGATATTCATCCAGCTATGTTTCCATTAGAATTACCAAAGAGATTAATAAAACTTTATAGTTTTTGGGGTGATATAGTTTTAGACCCATTTGTTGGTTCTGGAACAACCTGTGTTGCAGCAAGAGAATTAGGAAGATTGTTTATAGGAATTGATATAAATAAAGAATATGTTGAATTAACTAAAAAGAGATTATCTCAAGAAATTTTATTTCATTAATTATGGATAAAATATTAAAAGATTACTTAAATAAGTATAATGAAGAAAAGCACTATTGGTATATTCCAAAAGGAAGAACGATTTCACATAATACATTAAGAACAATAAAAGATATTCTTATCGTTTTGAATATGTTTGAAGGTAAGAATTGGGGGAAGGTAAAACCTGAATGCCTAAGATTATTAGAAAGTAAAGGAATAATAAAACATAGAAAAGAGAATATTGATATTGAAGCAAAAATTAGAATGGACAAGGTTGTATTAAGTTCACTTGGTTTAGCATATATAGATGATAATGAAAGTGTATATATTACCAATGTAGGTAAAAAATTTATGGAAAAAGATAATTTAAATGTAGCAATTAATCAATTATATAAATATCAAATTTATAACCCAACAATAGCAAGTAATGAACATAAATGTATCAAACTATTTCCATTTAGAACATTATTAGAGTTTCTTATTAAATTAGATGGAAATTATTTGAGTAGGATTGAATTTATATTATTTATTTCAAGATGTAAGTCAGATTCTGATATAGATTATTTTATAAAATTAATTAATAATTTTAGAAATACAAGAGAAAATACTAAGAAAGGTATAATAAGAAAATTTCAAACTTATAGAAATAACTCTAATAATATATTTATTACAATAGAAAGAGTTTTCACATATATTATTAATTTTCTGACATTACCAGATATTATTTCATATGATAAAAGAGAAGATATATATTTTTCAAAGATATATATAAAAAAGAATTCATTAGATTTATGTAATAGATTAAAAAAATATTTAGATGATAAAGTTTATATAGATTTTGAAAATATAAAGGACTGGATGTCATATTATGGTGATTTAGATAAATTAATAAGTTATGAAGATGCAATAGAGTATTATTCTATTAAATCTGATTTAAATAGATTATCTGATATTCTAAAAATCACTCCTCTTAAATTAAAAAAAGATTTAGGAATAGAAGATGAAGATTATATAAAGGAGATAATTGATGAAGAAATAATAGAATCATATTTAGAAAAAAATATATGGAAAATTTCTACAAATCTTAAATTGGTAGAAAATGGAAGAGAGTATTCAACACCAGCAGGAAAAATAGATTTATTTGCTGTTGATACAAAAGGTAAATATGTTGTTATTGAATTAAAAAAAGGTAGGACTAGTGACAAAGTGATAGGTCAGATATCTAGGTATATTGGTTGGGTTAAACATAATTTTCAACAGGAGGAAGTTAAAGGAATTATAATTGCTAAGGATTATGATAAAAAATTTATATGGGCATTTAAAGCTAGTGAGGTATTTCCTTCGATGATAGATTTGTATAAATATAACATTAATATTTCATTTAATAGATTTGACATAGATAATATTAAAGGTTAATAATTTTGTGATTATTTTAGATAAATTCACATTTATATTATATTATGCATCCCATCAGAAAAGCACCTATGATTCTCTTCTCTTGCCTCCTCGCCTCTGGCATCTGCCTCGGTCACTACCTCAACTTACCCATATATTTCTTGATAATATTAATTGCTTTCTTTCTACCCCCTATATTCTTACATAGGCTAAAATTTATATCCTCACCTGCTATCTTCGCATTATTTCTAATTCTTGGAACAATAATTATTACAGCAAGAGAGAAGTATGTTTTAGAGAATGATATATCAAACTACGCTGAGGGAGAGATTCTAACCATTGAAGGCAAGGTTGACTCATATCTTGACAAGAGAGACAATAAATCATACCTGTATATAAAGCCAAGTAAAGTCATTGAGGGTGATTCTGTAAGATATGTCAGTGGAAGAATTAGAGCCACTATATATGATTTCTCTAATGATATATCTTATGGCAATAATATAACCCTCACCGGTAGATTGATATTACCGAGGGGGGCGACAAATCCAGGTGGCTTTGACTATAAGGGCTGGCTCTCATCAAGGGGCGTCGGTGCTCTTTTATATGTCAATAAGATTATTTCTGTTAATAATGGCTGGGGAAATCCACTAATTGTTTTTTCCTATTGGCTTAGAGAAAAGGCAATATCTTGTGTAGATAGGTTCTCAGGTGGAAGTTCGGGTGCTCTTCTAAAAGGTATGCTTGTTGGCGAGCGAGAGAGCATCCCCGAGAATATTGTAGAGGACTTCAGGAAGGCAGGTGTTATTCATATAATTGCAATAAGTGGTCAGAATCTCTCACTGGTTGGCTTTGCGACATTTCTTATACTTTCAATCTTTGGTCTATCAAAGCGTCTCTCAGCAATTATCGTAATACCTGTTATAGTGCTCTATTCTATTATGACGGGCTTTGACCCGCCGGTTGTAAGGGCTATGATAATGGGGCTTTTAGTTCTCTTTGCAATGGTCTTTGAGTTAAAAGTATCACTCTTGAATATTATTGGCTCAGCAATGCTGATATTTCTTCTATTAAATCCAACGATGCTATTTGATGTTGGTTTCCAGTTGAGTTTTGCATCTACCATTGGTATTGCAACTCTTTATAAACCTGTATTGAGATTTTTGTATATCTTACCTGCCTTTCTTAAAGAAATGGTATCAGCAACACTTTCAGCACAGATAGGTGTAATACCATTGCTTATGTATCACTTCTACAATGTCTCAATTGTCTCATTTATAGCCAATCTTATCATAATACCACTTTCTTCTTTTACTATGGTAGTCGGGTTTATTGCCCTTGTATTTTCATTTCCATTTAGTTTTATTGGCATAACAATTGGTGAGATTTCAGGTCAGTTCTCAACAGCAATAATATACCTTACTCATATATTCTCACAATTTCACTGGTCAAGTGTCAGCATTCCTAAACCAGGGGTTGAATTGATTGTATTTATATATGTATCAATTGTCTTTCTTGTATTATTCCTCGGGCAGTCATTCAGGAGGACATCTGCTATAATATTTTGTAGTTTCATTGGACTATATGGTTTTGGGATTGCTGTAAAACAGGCACCACCTGACATGCGACTAACATTTTTAAGTGTGGGTGATGGAAGGGCAGTAGTGCTTGAAAAACAAAAGAAGTGCTATATAATGGATTGCGGGAGCAAATCAAGCGGTGATAATGCTTATAACACATTAAAGTCGTATCTGAATATGAGGGGAATAAGAAAAATAGATTCCCTTATAATTAGTCATCCTCATTCAGACCATATAAATGGCATTTCAAGGTTATTATCGGAGTTTACAGTAAATAATATATATTCTATACCATATCCATATCCAACTAAAACCTACATTGATATGCTTGGTTCTATAAGAAAGGGGACAAGATTCTGGGGTTTGATAGGAGACCTTTCTTTGAGTGATAATAATAATCTCAATATAAAGTTATTTGCCCCCCTAAATCTACCACCAATAGTCAGAGAGGGTGATTATCCAAATAATGATGATATGAATTCATCAGCGATTATTAATATGATTGATTATAAAGGTCTTTCTATATATCTGCCATCAGATAATGAAGGTTACTATCCGAAACTCAAAGATACATATCAGGTTGTAGAATTTCCACATCATGGCAGTAAGGGAAGTAGCATATGGAGGATAATTGATGATTCTGATACAAAGGTAGTAGTGTTGAGTTCTGGGCGGTTGTTTAGAGAAAATCTTGGTGTGATTGAAGGTGGACTTGATAAGTTAGGGGTAGTTCTTATGTCAACTGATGAAGGTGGGGCAATAACTGTTGAGGTTAGAGGTAATAGGTGCATGATAAAATCAGAGTATTGAGTATCTGCCTGATTTTTCTTATTATGGTTAATATATATTATATAATTCTGTGGTATTCTATTTGCTGATATGTTTAATTTAAGAAGAAATATCGTTCTTTATATTTTATTTTTTATGTCCATTACTTTTGTAATCATTATGGGCATAGCATCATGTAATCCATCAAAGTATCCAACTGGTAATTTTGAGATATTAAGAATTGATGTAAATCCTGAGGTTTTATACATTAATATGGATGTGGTTTTAACAGCGCAAATATACAATCCCAACAATGAGACGCTTCATTACAAGTGGGAGGTAAGCGGTGGGACGCTATATGGAACGGGGTATAGCGTTCAGTGGCATACACCATCTGAGAACGGAAGTTATCTTATTGAACTTGGTGTTATTGGTCAGAGTGGTGAGGACTATGAGCGTAAAGTAGTTGATGTGAATGAATTTGAGTAGGTGACAGGTTAATCTTACAATATGGAAATTCTTCTCTTAAATCCACCGTTCTTGCCAAGATATTCAAGGGAGCAAAGAAGTCCTGCGGTAACAAAGAGTGGAACACTTTACTATCCAATGTGGCTTTCATATACAACCACTCTCCTTGATGAAAATGGCTTTGAATCAATACTTATAGACGCTGTTGTTAAAAGTGGTAAAATAAGGTTAGATAAATACCTCAAGTCAGGAAATCCAAGATTAGTTGTAATTGATACATCCACACCATCAATAGCAAATGATTTGATGTGGGCTGTTCGCTTAAAAGAGAGATTTCCAAAAGCATTCATCCTTCTTGTAGGTCCCCATGTTTCGGTGATGAGCGAAGAGATAATATCTGAAATCCCTCAAATTGATGGCATTGCTCGGGGAGAATATGAGTTTACAACATTAGAAATAGCAAATCGTATAAGAGATGGGCATTCAGATATGAGTGGAATTGATGGTCTCATATATAGAGATAATGGAAGTATATTCAATAACAGAAGAAGAAGTTTTCTACGAGAACTTGATAAGATTCCATTTGTTTCTAAGGCATATCTAAGGCATCTCAACCACACTGATTATTTCTACGCTCATAGCAGGTATCCAATTGTAACAATCCTTTCTGCCCGTGGTTGTCCCTATGGATGTATTTACTGCTTGTATCCACAGACATTCTCAGGTCAGGTATATCGTCCAAGAGAAATTGATGAGGTTGTTAGTGAACTTGAGTTTATACAGAAAGAGTTCAGACCATTAAGAGAGGTAATGTTTGAAGATGATTCATTTATTGTAGATGAAGAGAGGACTGTTCTATTAGCAGAGAAGATTATTAATTCAAAGTTCAAATTACCTTTTTCTTGCAATGCAAGACCAGATGTATCTTATAGAACACTAAAAGTTCTTAAAAAAGCAGGTATGAGATTGATGTGTGTCGGGTTTGAAAGTGGAAATCAAAAGATACTTAACTCAATGAATAAGAGAACTGATTTAGCAACTATTGAGAGATTTGTAAGGGATTCTAAAAGGTTAGGAATTATGATACATGGCTGTTTTATGGTCGGTTCACCAGAAGATAGTGAAAAAACAATAATGGAGACATTTCATTTTGCCAAGCATCTTAATACTGATACTGCCCAGTTCTTCCCAGTGATGGTATATCCTGGAACTACACTATATAGATTAATGGTAAAAAATGGTCATATTAATACAAAAAATTTTAGAGATTGGCTTACTCCAGGTGGGCTTCATAATTGTGTAATATCAAATTCTATTCTTAATGGTTCTGATTTATTAAAATTCTGTGATGAAGCGAGAAGGCATTATTATCTGAGACCAATGTATATTATAAGAAAGATAATTCAATCATATATAAACTATCAAGAGGCAGTGAGAAATGTTAAGGCGGGAGGTAATCTCTTAAAACATCTCTTGTGATAGGTGAGATGGAAGGTTCTTTTATACCAATACTGTTTGTATTCTGGTTTTCATTTATTCTTTTGGCGATAGGTTATATATTATATTCATTTTTTATGATATTTATTTCTATCTTTTTTGTTAAAAGAAAGTATGAATCTAATATCTTTCCCTCAGTAAGTATTATTATTCCTGCTTATAATGAAGAGAAGGTCATAGAAAAGAAAATAAAGAATTCACTTACTATAGATTATCCTCAAGATAAGTTTGAAATTATCATTGTTTCTGATGCATCGGATGATAAAACTGATGAGATAGTGAGAAGATATGTAAGTGATAGGTTGAAATTGATAAGACAAGAGACAAGGCGAGGTAAATTATCTGCCCTAAACCTTGGCGCTAAAAATGCAGTTGGGGAGATATTGGTGTTTACAGATGCTAATTCACTGATTGATAAAGAGGCGGTAAGTAATATAGTAATGCCATATATTGACCCAAAGGTTGGTGCAGTTGCTGGAGAGCAGGTTATTCTTGACGAGGGTGGTTCTGCTAAAGGCGAAGGTTTCTACTGGCGACTGGAAGCAAAACTTAAGGATGCTGAAAGTCGGTTGGGTTCTGTTATAGGTGCTGATGGCTCAATCTATTCTATAAGAAAAGAACTATACCCATTCTTTGAGTCGTTGTCTATTGTTATGGATGATTTTGTTATTTCTACATCGGTTATAACGAAGGGGTATAAACTTGAATATATCTCTTCTGCAAAGTCATATGAGGGTGCTTCAAGTAACCTTTGGGTTGAATTTTCAAGGAAAGCAAGGATATTTGCTGGCTCTGCTGGTTCAATATCACTAGTCAAACGGTTATTAATCAAATCATTTGTATTCAAACTTATATTCCACAAGTTCATTAGATGGATTAGTCCTCTCTTTCTGATAACTCTGTTTTGCTCAAATATATTCCTTATAAATTATTCAATCTTCTATAAGGCATTATTTTTAGCCCAGTCAATCTTCTATGGTCTATCATTGATTGGTATTATCATAGAGATGGCAAAACTTCCTCAGGGAAAATTAACATATTTTCCACTATATTTCACATTAACAAATGCAGCAGAGATTTATGGACTTTTTGGAATGTTTACAGGGAAGTATAAAGCAGCCTGGGAAAAATTAAGATGATTCGTCTCGGGCAATCAATCCTTTTTACTATATCTATTATTTTACTGCTGTTTATCTTTCGTATTGACATTAATATGGAAAAACCAAGTATTTATGAACTCTACTTCCTCACTATGGGTTCATCTGCACATATCCTAATCTATCCAATCAGAGATACTGAAGGTGACTATATTATCAAGAGAATGTATGAAAGGATAAAGTATATAGAGAGGATTGCCAATAGATTTGATAAAAATAGTGAGATATCTAAGATCAACTCAATGAATATTGGTGAGACAATGAAGATAAGTGAAGATATGATAAATCTACTAATAGTTTCTAAGGAACTGACAGAGAAGACAGGAGGTGCTTTTGACCCGACATATCTGACAAAACTTGAAAGCGAAAGCACACCCATTTCTAATAAAAAGGGGAGAGATGGATGGAACTTACTTTATATCAATGAAGACACTATGACGATAACAAAACTTGGCGATATATTGATAGACCTTGGTGCAATTGCCAAGGGCTTTTCAGCAGATAGAGCACTTGAATCAGTAGATGGTCTTATTAAAGGTGGAATGGTAGAGATAGGTGGTGATATATCTATATATGGTGAGAAACCTGATGGTTTACCCTGGGAGATAATGCTTCCAGAAGAGTTTGGAGATTATAGAATAATTATAAAGGGTGGGGGTGGTGTTGCTACCTCCTCATCAAAACACGGCAATCTAAAAGAAGGTGAGTATCATATCTTTGACCCGAGAACTGGAAAACAAGTTTGCGGTATCATTCAATCTAATGTAATAAGTGATAGTGCTGCTGTTTCTGATGCCTTTGCTACCGCTCTCATTGTTCTTGGAAAAGAAGGCATAGACCTTATTGATAGAACGGTTAATTTAGAGGGGATAGTTGTTGTAAACAATAATTTATTTAAGTCAAATAAAATTGATGATTATTCAAAAGGTAGTATCTGGGGAACACTTATTAGAACTTCGGTTCTTCCTCAATCTGATATAGAGCACCACAGTATGGACAGTGAATGAAAACCGCACCCTCCTTTACCTCCACAGAGTCCTTATTAAGTGGAGCACCGCACATCTTGCACCTCAGATTTTCAAGAGAAAGGTCTCCTGGAAGGTCAATCTTCTGTATTATCTCTATCTCTTTCTTATGGCGGAACTTCGCAATCGCTATTAAGGTAATTCCTATGATTATTCCAATTATACCTACACAGAGGTCAACCCCGCTTTCACCTTTTGCCTTTGCATCAACTGATGTTGACCCCCAGGTGAATAAAATACCAAAGAATATTACTATTATCCCTATAATAATTAGAATAATATCTAATGTTGTGATGCTTTTCTTTCTATTCTCTTCCATTTATATCAAGAGATTGTTGTTAAGAATTTGAGTTTCTGATTATTTATCCTTTACATCTTTATAACGCCTTATAATATTTTCAAGCAACTCTATTGTATCAGAAAGAGTGATATTCCTTCTACCTACACGAACCCTATTTCCCCGAACTTCAATCATTATCTGTATTGCCTCTTCTTCTGCTTTCACCTCCGTTGGTGTCTTTGCTTCTACCTTTTCTGGTATACCCGCTTCTACAGGTATCTCTTCAATAGGTGGTTTAACAACTTCCTCCTCTATTGGCACTGCCTTTTCAATAGTAGGAATCTCAGCAATTTCTTTCTCTATAACTGCCTCTTCTTTTAATGGCGGTATCTCGGGAATCTCAAACGAAGGCTTCTCCTCAGAAACAGGTATTTCTTCTTCTACCTTTTCGCCTACTAACTCTTCTTCCTCTGGTATAGGTGGTGGAGGAACTACTGCTGCTTCTTCTTCCTCCCAGAAAGATGGCGCAAAGGTCGCAAGGTCCAATTCTTCAAATTCTGTCGGTTCTCCTACAGGCACTCTTTCTTCTATTGGAGGTGCAGATGGCACTTCCATCTCTTCGCTCATTATCTTATCTATAATATCACCTGGTTCTTTCTCTTCTGATGTCTCTTCCTCTGTCTCTGCTTCCCCTGTCCCAAGTCCAAAGTCGCCAAATTTCAGTATCTCTTTCAAACGCTTCGCCCTCTCAAGGTTCCTTCGCCTGATTGCCTCTATCGGGTCTAATTCTTCATCCTTCTCATCGGGCATATTCAACCCCCTTGTAATGTTCTTCTTCGTTATTCTTTATTAATTCTAACATATTTTGTCAAATATTTTTATATAATAATTGATTTTATTTCTATTAAATTAACCCCTTTGATTTTATCATTTATTTATTGCATTAATTCTTATTCTGCATAATTTTTAAATGCCAATTATATACAATATATTTATTTAACTATGCTCTTATAATACAATTACTTATTGAATATATTATGGAAATGGATGGAATAGGACCAAATTTGGTAAGGAAGGTTTCTTATCTCGCCCGACTTGGTCTTTCTGAAGATGAGGTAGAGAGGCTAGCCAGACATTTTCAGAGAGTCCTTGAATATGTAAGAATGCTTGAAGAACTACCAAACATTGATGACAATTTTGTATCTGGATTTGTAATATCTACATCACTTAGAGATGATTTAATAGAAAAGTCACTTGAGAGAAATGATGTAATAAGAAATGCCCCCGAGACAGACGGAATATATATTGTTATACCAAGAGTCATAAAGAAAGAAGAATAGAACAGAAAATATTTTATGTCTATTCAGGTTGATTTTATGTCCACAGTAAAAATAAGGTGTTTTCATAATTCAGATGAATTCAATGATGCCGTCAAAGGAAAAAAGGGCTTTTATCTTCTTATAATCTCAGTAAAAGATAGATTCTCTTTTAATCTTAGAAAAGAGAAAAGGACTATTACAGGTGGACTTTACCTATATATTGGCAGTGCTATGGGTGGCATTTCGGGAAGAGTGTCAAGACATATTGAGAACCCAATAAATTTTCACTGGCATATTGATTACCTTTTGAGAAAGTCATCTATTGAAGAGATAATCGCCGTTCCTTCAAAAGAGGATATGGAATGCAGGGTTGCGAGGTTCTTTGCGGGTCTCTTTGGTTGGTCATCAGGTATTCTCGGTTTCGGCTCATCTGATTGCACCTGCCCAACCCATCTTTTCCTAATTCCAGAAATTTTATTAATTGATAATCTGTTAAAGGAGGTCTTATGGAAAGGGATAGGTTATTTTCCAGAGGAAATATACTGCTTATCGCCCTTGGAATAGGCGGTCTTCTGGTCTTTATATTTCTTAATGATGTTGTCTTTACACAGTCAGCAATTGACCTACGACTTTCGAGAGAAGAGATAACGAAAGTCGCTGAGGACTTTCTTAACAAACAAAATATTGATAAGACAGGATATACCAAAGGCATGGTTCTTGGGGCAGATGATGATGCTTCTGTATATCTATCTAAATGTCTTGGGATTCGGGGCACAAATGCTCTTGTGAGAGAGGGCAAGGTTCCAATATGGAGGTGGGAAATTCGATATTTCAAGCCACTTCAGAAGAAGGAATACAATTTATATATAACACCGGAGGGAAAACTTATCGGCTTTAATGTTCTTCTCCCTGAGGCAGAGGCAGGAGCAAACCTTACTATTGATGAGGCGGAGGTCATAGCCCGCTCGTTTCTCTCTTCTGTCTTTCAGATAAATGATGACTGGCAACTTGTAGAAAAATCATCAACAAAGAGGGATGCAAGGACAGACCATCTCTTCGTATGGGAGAACTCAAGTCAGATTTTTGGTGATGAGGGCAAGTTGAGAGTTAAGGTTGAAGTGGCAGGCGATAAGGTCTCAACATTCAATTGGTTTCTAAAAGTGCCCGAAAAGTTCCTAAGAGAGTATCAGACCCAGAGGTCTTATGGCTCATTCTTAGGAATGATTTCTGCCCTTCTAATAATAATTCTCGTCTTTACAGGTATCATCTTCTTCCTGAGAAGTTTCAGGTCAGAGATAGTTCAAATAAAGTATCCTCTAATAGTTGCCATTATTGTAGCAGTTGCTCTTATTCTCGCGAACATCAACAGTATTCCAAGCATTATGATGGAATATAATACTGCGTCATCAATGATGAGTTTTATCTTCTCCCAGGTATTGAAGGCGATTATCTCGGCGCTTGTATTCGGTCTCGCAGTTCTTATAGCGGTTGCCATAGGTGATTTATATGGCAGGCAATATCTCCCGGGAAGATACGGTGTTATAGATAGTTTTAGAAAGGGCAGAATATTCACGAGACCACTTGCTTTCTCATCAATGAGGGGTCTCTGTATCGCGTTCATATTTATCGGCGGTCAGATTCTTTTCTACTTCCTCTTAACAAGAAAGTTCGGGGTATGGTTTCCTGCTGAAAACCAGTATAGCGATGTCTATGGAACTCTGCTTCCATTTCTCGCGCCTCTCACAGTATCAATAGTCGCTGGCGTCTCTGAGGAATACATATTCCGCCTTTTCTCTGTAGTCCTTTTAAAGAAAATTTTTAAGTTTGTGATAATCTCTGCGATAATCGCATCTGCTATATGGGCACTTGGGCACTCAACCTATGCTGTCTATCCCGTCTATATTCGTGGCATTGAACTTACAATCTTTGGAACACTTCTCTTCTACTTCTTCTGGCGATATGACTTAATGACAGTAATAATTGCACACTACAGTGTTGATGCATTCTACATTGGTTATCCATTGCTTATGGCACACAGCAAATACTTCTTCATATCAGGTCTTATAGTTATTCTCCTCGCATTGCTTCCACTTATGAGCATCGCATTCATAAGAAGAAAAGAAGAGTTGGTTGAAATACCAATTCCACCTATTACACTTGATGGACTTGGCAAGTGGGTATCTACATTTATAAAGAGTGGTGCACCTTTGAGTGATAGAAGGAGATTGATTATAACTGTTATAGAGCAAACATTTGGAGGAGTGCCAAAGAACATTGATGAACTCTCAGGTCGGCTTATGGCAATTTTAAGATTATTATGGCAAGTTAAGGCAGAACCAATTTCAAGGTCAACTAATGAGAACAAGATAACTGCTAAGGTAGATGAGCAGACATTGAAGAATATAAATGAGATACTCTCTGGATTAAGTATTGGCAATATGAATGTGAATATTCAGGGTGTTGAGAAGGTAGAAATTATTGTGAGGGGAACTTAAATATTGTATAAGAATCTCAAAGCAATTGACCTGGCAAGAAGTATTGCCTCAGGCGAGGCAAAAGCAGTAGATGTTGTTCAAAAGACGATTGAAAATGTAAAGAAGAAGGATCGCGAGATAAACTCATTCATTACACTAATGGAGGATGAGGCGTTCAGGAAGGCAGAGACAATAGATAGTGAAGTAGAGAAGGGGATAGTTCGCTCACCCCTTGCAGGTGTTCCAATAGCAGTAAAAGACAATATCTGCACAAAGGGCACGAGGACAACGGTGGCATCAAAGATACTATCTGAGTATGTTCCCCCTTATGACGCCACAGTTGTGAAACTGATAGAAGAAGCGGGTCTGATAGTGGTTGGCAAGACAAACCTTGATGAGTTCGCTATGGGCTCATCTAACGAGACATCTATCTTTGGTCCCGTTCACAATCCGCATAACCACGACTATTCTCCTGGTGGGTCAAGCGGTGGTTCTTGTGCCTCTGTCTCTGCGGGCATGGTGCCCGTTGCCCTCGCGTCTGACTGTGGTGGCTCAATAAGACAGCCGTCAGCATTCTGTGGTGTCTATGGTCTCAAGCCAACTTATGGTCTCGTATCAAGATATGGTCTCATCTCGTTCATACCATCAACAGACCAGATAGGACCCGTCGCAAACTCTGTTGATGACATCGCATCACTGCTAACGGTAATTGCCCACTATGATGAGCACGATGCAAATTCAATAAAGAGGGAGAAGGTTGACTATTTAAAGGGTTTGAAAGATGGTATTGAGGTAAAAAAGGTTGGTCTAATATCTGAATGGGTGAAGGCATCATCTGATGAGGTGAGGAAGGCAGTTGAGAAGGTATGCGAGGTCATAAACAAGTTAAGAATTGATGTGGTTGAGGTTGAACTTCCATATACAAAGTATGCTGTTGCGACATATCGTCTCCTTGCTGATGCTGAGGCGTCATCCAATATGGCGAGGTATGATGGTATGAACTTCACGATGCGCGCCTGTGGGGAGACGCTCCAAGAGGTTTATATGAGAAGCAGAGGGGAGGGGCTCGGCGATGAGGTGAAGAGGCGCATTCTAATTGGCACATTCATCCTATCTCATGGTTATCAGGAGAGGTTTTACTGGAAAGCGATGTCAGCGCGGGTTCACATAAGACGCGACTTCGAGAGGGCATTATCTGAGGTGGATTTGCTATTGGGACCCACAACGCCATCGCCACCATTTAAGATAGGTGAGATAATAGACGACCCGCTTGCTATGTATCTTGCGGATGTCTTTGTGGTGCCTGCGAACCTTGCGGGGCTTCCCGCAATGAATGTCCCTGCTGGCTTTACGAAAGATGGGCTTCCTATTGGCGTTCAGTTGATAGGGGGCTATTTACAGGAGGAAAAGATTCTATCGCTTGCGAAGATGATTGAGGGTGAATTGGTTTGATTAGAAGAAATTAATAATTTTTAAATTAGTGTAAAAAACCTATTGACAAACCATTTTAATTATGCTATATGTTTATTAGAGTAAGTTTTCAGAATGTTTTATTATGAGATGTTTTAATAGATTTATGAATGGATATTCTTATCCATTCAGAATATTTTAGTGAGGTTAAAAAGGTGTTTATAGAATGAAAAGTAGATTATTTTTATATGAATTATTCATTTTATCTATATTATCTCTATTAGTTTGTGAGAAGGAAGATGTGTTTTATATAAGCAAAATAGAATCACTTAAAAATATTTATGTTGATAATGCAATCTTCTTATATAAAGGTGAGTGGCCTCAGAGTCCTTGTTGGTTTTACAATGGTGAGAAAATTGCTTTCATAGAACATAATCCATACAATAAAAATGGTAACGAGAGTTGGATCTCAATAATTGATAAGAATGGTAGTAATTATCACAGTTTGAATAAATACAAAGAATTTTATGATATCTATGATTTAGATGTAAACTCTGATGGAGAGTGGATTGTATTTGAAGGTAAAGAAAAATCAAATGATGGTTCAAGTGATATGTATTTAATTCCTTCAAGTGGTGGTGATGCTATAAGATTGTATATTGATGGTGATGAATACAGCCCGCGTTTCAGTAATGATAGTCAATGGATATATTTTATTGGCACATGTTATGGTGATGGAATATATAAGGTTCATATTGATGGAAAAGAACTAAAACAATTAGGTGTCAAAGATAGTGGATTATATGATATTGACTTAACCGCTGATAATAATTTCATTATCTATAGTATTTTTAATGTTTATACAAGTAAAATATGTGTTTATTCTATAAGTGAAGATAAATCGTGGAGTGTTTTTGAGAAAAAAAGTAATTATGCAATTAGTATATCTGTATCCCCTGATGGAAGATGGATATGCTATGGTAATTCTGGTTTATATATAATTCCTTTTGAGGGTGGTGATCCAGTCCAAATAACATCAAGAGCAGATTTCTATCCAAATTGGTCAAATGATGGAAAGTGGATAGTATTCATAAGAGATGACCAAAGTTTGTGTAAAGTATTAGTTCCTTCCGAGTTCCTGCCAGAATAGTTTTAGTTATATCTTCATAACTGGCAGGTTGAAATATATTTTCCTTTTTCTCATTAATTCAATTTTTATTACTACTAAATCCTTGACTTAAATCTTCATTGTATTAAAATATCTCGTAATTTTGAAATATATCTATAAATCTTTATATACGGGAGGACAAACAGATGGCACCAAAAAGATATTTATTTACATCAGAGTCGGTCACTGAGGGTCACCCTGATAAGATAGCAGACCAGATATCTGATGCGATCTTAGATGAACTTATAAGGCAGGATAAGTGGTCAAGGGTTGCTGTAGAGACGCTCGTTACGACAGGGCTCGCCTTTGTCGCTGGCGAGGTGACAACCCAGGGCTATGTTGATGTCCAGAGGGTAGTTAGAGACACCGTCCGCGACATTGGCTACGATGACCCGTCTTGTAGTTTCTATTACAATACCATTGGTGTTATTACAGCCATTCATGAACAATCGCCAGATATCGCTCTGGGTGTTGATGAGAGAGATGATAAAGAACAAGGAGCAGGTGACCAGGGACTTATGTTCGGCTATGCTATAGATGAGACAGAGACACTTATGCCACTTCCAATCTACTATGCTCATAAATTGGCAATTCAACTTGCTGAGGTCAGAAAAGAAGGCATCCTAAATTATCTTAGACCGGATGGTAAAACACAGGTCACAGTTGAATATGAGAATGGAACACCAATAAGAATTGATGCAGTTGTTGTGTCTGCTATGCATATGGAGAGTGTTTCTATAAATAAGTTAAGGGATGATATAAAAGAGGTTGTGATAAAGGCGACACTTCCTGAGGGTATGCTTGACAAAAACACAAAGTATTATATAAACCCGACGGGTAGATTTATTATAGGTGGTCCACAGGCAGACACAGGTGTTACGGGAAGGAAGATAATAGTTGATACTTATGGTGGTCAGGGAAGTCATGGTGGTGGCTGTTTTTCGGGCAAAGACCCATCAAAGGTTGACAGGTCCGCATCATATAAAGTAAGGCATATTGCTAAGAATGTAGTTGCAGCAGGGCTCGCAAACCAGTGTGAATTACAGGTTGCTTATTCAATAGGTGAACCAAAACCTGTTTCAATAATGGTTAATACATATAATACGAACACTGTTGATGAGAGAAAGATAGAGAAAGCAATAGTAGATGTCTTTGACCTCAGACCAAAACAGATTATCCATGACCTCAATTTGTTAAGACCAATATATAAGAAGACAGCGTGTTATGGTCATTTTGGTAGAGAGGATAAGGATTTCACCTGGGAGAAGGTAGATAAGGTTGATGACCTAAAAACAGCGGTAGGTCTTTAGGTTATTATCTTTTAGATTGAATATTAAAGGGGGAGGAAGATGGACTATCATATAAAAGATATATCACTTGCAGATAAAGGCGAGAAGAGAATAGAGTGGGCAAGTTCAAATATGCCAGTCCTGCTCAGTATCGGGGAAAGGTTTAGGAAGACAAAGCCATTAAGAAATAAGAAGATAGCGTGCTGTCTTCATGTGACAACTGAAACAGCGAACTTGTTGACAACATTGAAAGATGGCGGGGCAGATGTCTATCTTTGTGCATCAAACCCCCTGTCAACGCAGGATGATGTTGCATCTGCTCTTGTGAAGAATAGTTCAATACCTGTCTTTGCCATTCACGGCGAAGATACAAAGACATATTATAGCCATATAAGGTTAGTTTTAGGTGCCAAGCCAGACATAACTGTTGATGATGGTGCTGACCTCGTATCTACGGTTCATAAAGAAATGAGAAATCTTGCAGGAAATATTATTGGTGGGACAGAAGAGACAACTACGGGTGTCATTCGCCTTAAGTCGCTTGCGAAAATGGGTGAACTATTGTATCCGATTATCGCAGTAAATGATGCTAAGACGAAGCATCTATTTGATAATAGGTATGGAACAGGGCAGTCAACAATAGATGGCATTCTAAGGGCAACGAACAAATTAATTGCTGGTTCAGTATTTGTGGTCTGTGGTTATGGCTGGTGTGGTAAGGGTCTTGCGAGAAGGGCTTCTGGAATGGGTGCAAGGGTAATAATCTGTGAGGTTGACCCTATAAAGGCGCTGGAAGCGGTGATGGATGGCTTTCAGGTAATGCCATTTGTAAAAGCAGCAAGGTTGGGCGATATCTTTGTAACGGTGACTGGTGATATAAGAGTTATTCACAAGGGTGGATTTGATGTAATGAAAGATGGTGCCATAGTTGCAAATTCGGGACACTTTGATGTTGAGATAGATAAAAAGGCGCTTGAGGAGATGGCGAAAGATAAAAGAATTATTAGAGATGGCATTACGCAGTATATACTGAGAGATGGGAGGAAGATAAATCTTCTTGGTGAGGGACGGCTTGTAAACCTTGCCTGTGCGGAGGGACATCCGTCAATGGTTATGGATATGTCATTTGCCAATCAGGCACTTAGCATTGAATATTTAGTAAAGGGAGTGCGCCTTGAAAAGAAAGTGTATCCTGTGCCAGATGAGATTGACAGGGAGATAGCCCGACTTAAACTTAGCACAATGGGTATAAGAATTGATAAACTCACACCTTGGCAGAAAGAGTATCTGTCGTCATGGCAGATTGGAACATAATATAAAATGTTAGAAGACGGGCTTCTTATAAATTGATATCTTGCAAAAGATAGATTTAGAAGAGATTTATTTTAGATTCACAAATTTATATAAGGATAGACCCTATCTATCATTATGGAGGTCTTGCGAGGCATTATCCATTCTAAATTGCCTTAAAGAATTTGAAAGATTATCTGACTTAAATACCAAGTCAGGTTTTAATTTAGATATTGGCTGTGGGGATGGAAGAACAGCAAAAGGGCTTGACCTAAATTTCTCAGTAGGGCTTGATACAGATTTAATATCAGTTAGAGAAGCAAAAGATATTGGGCAGTATGAATATGTTATTGTTGGTGATGCAACACATTTACCTGTAAAGCCATGGTCAGTTAATTTTGCTCTGTCTAATTGTGTTTTTGAGCATATAGAAAGTATAGAAGATGCCATTAATGACCTTTCAAATTCTCTTTGTAAATCATCACTATTTATAATTACAATGCCAACAAAAAACCTATTATCAGATATTCTATTTCTTATGCCACTTTCTCTCTTTGGAATTTACAATAATTCTGAAGTTCATATAAATAGGAGTTTGAGGCACTATCACTATTTTGATAACAATGTTCTTAGAATGTTTAATAGAGTGGGGTTCAGATTTGTATCATCTTCTTATTATATGCCATCAAAATTGGTTTCGTGGTGGCTCTTTCTAAGATACTCTGAGCGTCTGTTCCAAAGATTGAATTTGATATACCTTTGGAGAATTATCTCCTGTATAGTTGAAAGAATTAATTATTCACTTATTAAGGGATCATTGAAATGTAAGAAAGCTGGCGGTGGAATAACTATTGCCTTGATGAAGAATGGAGGGTAGATCTCTTTGATGAAGGTTTATCTGGTAGATTTTGAACGGAGATACCATTATACAATTAATCTTGAAAATGGTCTTATACAAAATGGTGTTAAGGTTGGCAGAATATTATATCCAGATTTAATATCTACATTTTTTATTTCAATCAATGGTGGTGTATTGCATATAAACTGGCCTGAGTATTTCTATAAGATGGGGAGGGGAATACACAAATCACTACCTTCAATATTGCTCACCCTTAATCTTATTATATCTATTCTAATAGCAAGATACCTGTATGGAATGAGATTGGTCTTTTCTCTACATAATCTTCTGCCACATAGTAAACATAGGAGATGGCTTGATAGATTAGTTTATACTGCTATGGTCTCAGCATCGTATAGGGTTGTATGTCATTGTGATGTTGCATCTTCGCTAGTCAGGGAAGCATTTAACTTCTGCTATAAAAAGATAAGAATTATTCCACATCCCAACTTTAATAATATTTATGCTAAAAAAATAGAGAAAGTGGGGGCAAGGAAGGCTTTGGGGTTGGAGACAGGTGTTTATATCTATCTATATTTTGGTAAGATAAGAAGATACAAGGGGCTTGGGTTGCTGATAACTGAGTTCAAGAATGTTTGTAATGAAGATGATAGGTTATTAATTGTTGGGAGTGATGATGGCTCTGGTTATGCAGATGAACTCAAATTGCTCTCTGGTAATGATAAGCAAATAATAATTCACAATGGATGGGTGTCTGATGAGGAAGTGTCAGTGTATTTCTCATCTGCTGACTGTCTTGTTCTGCCATATATTGATGTTCTAACATCAGGTCCAGTGCTTCTATCTGCACAATTTCAGATACCACTCATTGCTCCAAGGGTTGGTTGTATTCCAGAGCAGACAGACAATGAGATGTCTATCCTATATGATGAAGGTGGTCTTAGTGATGCTTTGATTTCAATAAAAGGGTTTGATGTTAGGATTGTAGAGAGGGCATCAAAGAGTGTGATGGCAAAGACAAATTTGAGTATTGTTATTCAGAGAATGATAGAGGAAGTATATGCCTGATGAGGGAGTTGATATAGAGAGCGAGGATATAGGGCTTGCGAAGAAGGCAAGTAGAGGCTATCTGTGGAGCCAGATAGCGAGAATTATTGAGTTTGCTCTAATATTTGTCCAGAGTATCATTATAGCCCGCTTTCTTGGACCTGAGCACCAAGGTTATTATGCAATAATAATAGGTTTTGGTCAGTTAATCAGTTTTTTTCTAAATTTTGGTTTTGAGGCAGTAGTCAATAAATATATAGCAATCTATTCAGATGAAAAGAAAAAGGCAGCAGGGCTTTTCTTACTGATTTTTAAGCTAAGGGCTTTAATTGCCTTCGTCACTTATTCATTAATTTTCATATTCGCTCACAGAGTGGCACTTCTACTTTCAAATGAAATGCTAACACCTTGGTTAAGAATAGCATCAATAATGTTCTTTACTGGTTTGGTTTATTCACCAATGGAATTTCTCTATGTGGGTCGTCTTCGCTTAAAAGAAATTTCTATTATCAAAAGCGCCAACCTTTTAATGACTATTATACTTATTTATATTGTCTTGAGGATGGGTTATGGTATTAGCGGTATTGTATCTATGATGGCTATTGTCAATCTAATTACAATAATCGTAATATTTATTCAAACCAAGGACTTATATAAAGAGACAGTTGTTCCAAGTAATCTGAAACCAATGTTTATCTTTGGATTGTTTCTTTGGCTTAATGGACTGGTTGGTTTTTTTATTCAGAAACAGATTGATGTTGTCTTCCTTAGCATATTTAAGTTGCCGGGTGAGCAGATTGGTTACTACTATATAGGTGTGGGCTTGGCAGACCGCATAAGTATGATTCTCATCTCTGGTCTCTTTGGGGTAAGTTTAAGTGCATTGTATATGGCATTTAAACAGGGAGGCTATGAGAAGACAAAAGCGGCATGGTGGATACTCTTGAAGATGTCTATCGGAATATCAGTTCCTGCTCTTACATTTGTTTATCTTCTCGGTAGGGATATTATTATTCTCTTCTATGGCGAGGAGTATATTCCTGCTATAGTTCTTTTTAAGGCATTTGTTATCGTTCATTTAGTTTTGAGGACATTTGGCTATGACCAGCACATAACCGCACTATATGCAATTGAAAAAGAGAAAACTGTGTTTTTAATAAGGGCAATATGGGGAGGTATTTGCATCGTAGCAGAGATTCTTCTTATTCCAGTTTTCGGCGTTTGGGGAGCATTGATTGCTACAAGTTCATCGCTTATAGGAGTTACATTTACTGAGATGATAGTTATTGGGAGAATACTCGGTGGATACTTCCCTCGCGGTTTTTTTATAAAGATTGCATTAGCAACGATAGTATCAGTTATACCGATATACTTCATTCCACTATTTGGTATAAAGGCAATATTAGTGAAGGGTGTAATTTTTGTTATAATACTTATATCAATGCTACTTATTATAAAGCCGTTTGATAGGAGTGACTATGGATATTTAAGCAAGTCATTCCCAAGATTTGAGAGATATATTAGGTTATTTTCAACGATATGAGTGATAGTGAAACAAATATCTTAACAGACAAGAGATTAAAGGTAGGTTCTGCTCGCATTCTGGTCTTCTTACTAATAGCCATTCTTATTCTTTCTCTCTTTTATGGTGCTCTTACAACAAAGTTAAAAATTAAAAGAAATATCGTATTAATTTGTTTAATTGCTTATTTTGCCTTCGCTGTTTACCGATTAGACATATTCAATTTTTTGATGCTATTTCTATTTGTAGTTCTTGTTTTTCCGTTTAGTTTTTTATGTCAAGGTATAATGGGAAAAACATTAAGAGGAATATGGCTAGATAATACTTTACTATTCTGGCCAATTATGTTTTTTCTATTTATTGGAGAAGGCGCCCTTCATGGAAAACTTAAGATTTATAAAACGCCATCTGATAAATGGATTCTTCTCTATCTGATTGTATTTACATTATCAGTTTTTTATGCTTTTTTTGTTGTTGAAAATCATTGGATAAATGTTCTAAGAGATGGCTTTAGATTTAGTCGAATCATATTTCTTATATATATAATTATCTGTGTGCTTGACAGAAAAGATAAACTTGCGAGATTTAATACCTTTATGTTTCTTTTAGGTGCATGTTTTGGAATCTATGGCATCATAGAGTATTTCTTGTTTCCTAATGAATCGTTACAAGGAGGGTCAATTTTTATGAGAACAAGAATTAAAACATTATTTGGTCATCCAAATAGTTATGCTGGTTATCTTGAAAATACACTACCATTTGTATTTGCATTTGCTGTATTTATGAAGGGAAATATTAAGAAATTCTTATTCTGGGGTCTTTTTATAATTCTTTATATAAATATGATTCTAACCTTTTCAAGGGCTTCATTTCTGACAGTTAACTTTTCCCTTTTAATTATGTCTTTAATAAGATTTGGGAAAAAGGCATTGTTGTTTTGGGTTGCCATAATAGGAATTTTTGTATTGCTTGGGACAACCACACCAATATTGCAGAGGCAATTTATGCTATTTGAAGGCGGATCTGGGTTAAATGAAAAAAGTGATATTGTTCAGCAATCAAATTTGTTTAGAATATATGAATATACGCATCTTATTAAGGACATTAAAGATAAACCATTATTTGGTGCAGGTCTTGGCTCAAAAACAATGGGTATGTATGTTACACTCCAGAATTTAGGGCAATATGTTCGCTCATATATGCCAATAAAGAATATGTATGCCCATCACTCATTTGTTTTAGATTCTGCTGGTAGAATGGGTATTTTTGCTTCATTCTTGCTTATAATGGTCTTTATTACAATTTTTACTTCTCTATATAAAGCTTATAGATTCACATCAGACAATTATTTGAAAGCAAATGTATTTGGAACCATAGGGTCGATTATTGCATTCTCTCCACATCAAATTGTGGATAATTTTATAGATTCAAATGTTCTTATATATTTTATCTTTGTTGTGTCGGTTGGGATTGTTGCTTGGAGATATATCTATAATGTTGAGGAATGAAAGATTATGAGTTTATCAAAGGTTGTGGCAGTTGATATTGGAAATACAAATGTCTGTGTTGGGCTGTTCATAGATGGCAAGTTAGAGAATAAATATCGCATATCTACAAACAGAAGGGCAACAGCAGATGAGTGCTATTTATGGCTCAAATGTATGATGCCTGATAATAAATGTGCAGTTAATACAAGGTCTGTTGTATCATCTGTCGTGCCATCACTTACAAAACCAATCTTAAAAGCACTCCAGAGATTTACTAAAATAGACCCGCTCATCGTCTCACCAGAAATAAATATTGGAATAACAATTAGATATGACCCACCGACTGATGTAGGTGCTGACCGCATCTGTGATGCTGTCGCCTGCTCTATCTATTACAAACTTCCAGCGGTTGTAATTGACCTCGGGACAGCGACAACTTTTAATGTGGTAAGCAAAGATAAGGTCTATCTCGGTGGTCTTATTGCACCTGGTATAGAGACATCAATGGCAAACTTATTTCAGAGGGCAGAGCGTCTCTTTCCGACTGACCTAAAACCAACGGAGAATATAATAGGCAAAAATACTATTGATGCCCTAAGGGCAGGGACACTTTATATGTCTGTCTATGGCATTGAAGGCGTTATAGAAAAAATTGAAGAGGAGATAGGAGTTTTATCAAGTGTGATATTAACAGGTGGTCTCTCAGATTTAATCTGTGGTCTTATGAGAAGGAAGGTGATAGTTGATAAGGACTTGACATTGAAAGGTCTATATAAGATTGCAGAGATGAACTTATGAAATAAATCTTACTTATTTCCCAATCTTGGTTGCCCTTCCATTCCTAATAACATAGTCATACTCAAACCTGAAGCCACCGAAGTCACCATAAAAGCCCGGCTCAAATGTGAAGACCATATTGTCCCTGAAAGGCACACTATCAAATGGCGCCTCAGCAGTCGATATAAGCGGATAGACATCATGCACATCAACGCCAAGCCCATGTCCATATGAGTGCTTCTGTAGGTTCATCACACCTATCTCCTCTGCGAGTTTATTGAGTTCAACAGCCAGCACCTTTGGCAGTTTATCTTTAAGGTTCTGTGATGTGATTTCTTCTTCAAGTTTGAACCACTTATCATAGAACTTATGCTCTCTCACATCTCCACCGACAAGATATGTCTCTGTGAGGTCTGATGCATAGCCCCTGTATAGAACGCCCATATCAGTTATCAATAGGTTGCCATCTTTAAGAGGTCTCGTCGCTTGCGGTATTGGATGTGGTTCAGAAGCCTCATCACCATATGTAACTATTGGGTCAAAAGAAGGCATAAAGCCACTTCTTGCTATTCTCTCAAGTATGAACTTCAATATCTCATCGCGCCATAATCCCTCTCTTACTATGCCCGCAACATCTTTTAATATTCCCTCTGTAATCTGACACGCTTTCTCTATTAACTTTATCTCCGCCTCTGTTTTAATCGTCCTTAACTCATATAGTATATTCTCACCGCTCATCGGTTTGGAGAACTCAGAGATGCGCTCATATATAGAATGAAGCACCCTATCAAGTGCCGGTATGCCAGGGCAGTATTCAATATATACCTCCTCTCCTGATAATCTATTCTTCAATTCCTCCATAAGCGTCTTTAATGAGCCATCGTAAATTCTCAAGTCCGATATGTCTGCTATTGGTTTAAGTGATGAGTGTTCAATCTCACCGACGAATATAGATGGTTTTCTATCTGGAAAGATGACAACTGCTGTTGGTCTTGTTAGGTGTGTATCAAGGAGAAACATTCTAATATTTGTATTTGTCTGGCGGATGAAAAGTAGTAAAAGTGGTCTATCAATAACTTTCTGTGTTTGTGAAAGTTTTTCACTAAATGCTATCTTTAAGTTTTCTAAATTTGCCATAATAGGTAATTCTAATAAATAATATTGAAAATGAAAGTCCTTTAATAGATATATTTAAGTAATAAGAAAGATATTATATAAGTAGTAAAATTAGTGTATAATTGAATTGGTATAAGCACATCGGAGGTGGAAAATATGAGAGTATATTTTGATAATAATGCTACAACGCCACTAAATAGAGAAGTCCTTGATGAGATGCTTCCATACTTCTGTGAGAAGTGTGGAAATGCTATGAGTATTCATGAGTTTGGCAAAGAAACGAGTGAGGCGATTGAACTTGCAAGAAAGAGGGTGGCAGTCGCCCTTGACTGCGAGCCCGAAGAGGTCATATTCACAAGCGGTGGCAGTGAGTCAAACAATACTGTCCTTAAAGGTATAGACCCAATTCCCTACGGTAAGGGACATATAATCACATCTACAATAGAGCATCCCGCAGTAATTGAGCCCTGCCAATATCTCTCAAAGCATGGCATTGATATCACATATATAAGGGTAGATAAGTTCGGTCTTGTTAACCCCGATGATATCAAACGGGCAATCAGACCTGACACATCACTCATCTCCATAATGTTCGCAAATAACGAGGTTGGCACAATTGAGCCAATTGAGGATATAGCAAAGATTGCAAAGGAGGCGGGTGTTCCGTTCCATACTGATGCTGTGCAGGCAGTAGGCAAGATTCCGGTCAGCGTCTCAAAGATGGGCATTGATATGCTTTCGCTTTCTGCTCATAAGTTCAATGGACCAAAGGGCGTGGGCGCCCTAATTGTGAGAAAGCCGCTTAAGAGGAAGATAACACCATTGATACATGGTGGTGGTCATGAGGGTGGTAAGCGCGCGTCAACACACAATGTTCCAGGCATAGTTGGGCTTGGCAAGGCGATAGAACTCGCGACAGCAAACAGAGAGGAGGAGATGAGCCAGGTTAAGCGTCTGAGAGATATTCTTCATAAGAAGATTGTAGAGACCGTGCCAGACATAGAACTTTTTGGTCATCCCGAGAAGCGTCTGCCAACTACATTAGACATCGCCTTCCATTATGTTGAGGGCGAGTCAATACAACTTCAGTTGAGTTTGAGGGGGGTTGCTGTCTCAACGGGGTCTGCCTGTGCCTCGGGCAAACTTGAACCATCGCATGTCCTTATTGAGATGGGCTATCCTCATGAGATAGCACAGGGTGCGGTTAGGTTCTCGCTTGGCAGGGGCAATACTGAGGAAGAGGTAAATTATGTTGCGAGCGTTCTACCCGAGATAATTGAGAATCTACGAAGAATGAGCGTTCTAACACCAAAGAATTATTTTAAGGATTAGGATAATTAATAAATATTTTTTATAATAAAAAGAAAAAGGAGGTTTTTTATTATGAGGCCAATATTTACAGTTAATGCAGGTGAATATTTAGTTAGTAATTTTATTGAAGAAAAATTCAGAAATTATAAGGTGTGGATTCCATCAAAAGATAAAGGGATTGACTTACTTATTACTAATGATAAAAATAATGAAATTAAAACAGTATCTATACAAGTCAAGTTATCAAAGGACTATGCTAAAACCGCTGGTAATAAATTATTGCGAAAATTTAAATTCTCAGGTTGGTTTATGTTAGATAGAAAAAAAATAGAAAAATCTATTTCTAATTTTTGGGTTTTTGTTCTTTTAAATTTCAAAAGTGAGAAAGCATTTGTGATTATAGAACCTGAAAAATTATTAGAAAAATTAGATAAAGTTAATAAAACTGATAGAATTAATATATATTTATCTGTAACTAATAAAAATAAATGTTGGAATACAAGAGATTTAGATAGTCCAATACTTGAAAATATATTACATAACAATTATAAAAATGATGCGAGGGATTTTTCAGATTATTTAAATAATTGGGAGAATATCATTAAAATATTAGATAATTAATGATATTTGCCTAAAAAGTGAAAAGGTGCATTTTGTGGTTTTTATATCATTAAACTGAATAATATATAATTTTTAATTATATTTGATTTATTTAATATCCAATTGATATAAAAATTTTAATATTAATTAATTAAAATTACCATTGAATTATACTATCTCCTGAACATACCATCCGATGGCTTCTCACCAAGTTTGAGATTAGGATATGCTGAAAGCGACATATCATCACTATTGCCCTTTCGCAGATGGAATAGTCCACATAGTGCTATCATAACGCCATTGTCACCTGCATAATCAAAATCTGGTAGAAAGACAGTCGTTTTTGTCTCTTCTGCAATACTCTTTGCCATCTCCTTTAATCTCTTATTCGCTATTACACCGCCAACAATCCCCCAATTTCTTATCTTGAACTCATCTAGCGCCCTTTCAATTCTTCCCAAGATAACATCAAAGACCGCCTCCTGAAAACCCCTCGCTATTGTATCCCGCTCACCCTCTAATCTCTCCTCATCAATAGACCGGACATAATGCATAACTGATGTCTTAAGACCACTGAAACTCATATCATAGCCATCTCTTTCTGACATCGGTCTTGGGAATGGGACTGCCCTTTCTGCTCTCTCTGCTGACGCCTCAATAACGGGACCACCTGGGTAGCCAAAGCCAAGAAGCCGTGCTACCTTATCAAATGCCTCGCCTATAGCATCGTCAAGCGTCCTGCCAATTATTCTGTATTTACCAAATTCTTCCACTATAACTAATAGTGTGTGTCCACCTGTTAGAATGGCAACAAGATATGGTGATTCGGGCTTTCTTTTTCCTGTATTTAGTGAGGATATATGCCCCTCAAGGTGGTTTATACCAATTATTGGGACTTTCAGTGATAGTGCAAGCCCCTTAGCAAAAGAGAGTCCACAGAGCAAACTCCCGACAAGACCTGGACCGCAGGTAACACATATCGCCCTTATACACTCAATTCCTCCAATTGGCTCTGTTGCCATATCAAGGACTATTGGCAGTGCGGTTGTGTGCCTTCTCGCAGCGAGTTCGGGAACAACACCGCCATATTCAGAGTGAAGCGCAATCTGCGATGATACGATATTTGAGATAACATATCCATCTTCTGATACCACAGCGATGCTTGTGTCATCGCAGGATGTATCTATTCCAAGAATGTATCTATCGGACATATCAAATTCCAATCAATTTGAAGCCATGATTGTGTAAAAACTCTGCGAATATTCCCCTCCCTCGTGAAAGGCCTTTGCCATTATTATACCAGTTCACGCCACAAGTAGGGCTTCCATCTTTTAGTATAGCAAGTTTTGGAAGGTGTCTCAATCTCTCTTCGTAGAGAGCGTCAAGAGAGGTGAGAAATTCAGATGTGATGTCTTTGCCTTTGGTAGTAGTTAGAAATCTTCTTGATATTATCGCAATCTCCGCTGTTTGAGTGAGATATATTGGCTCTCTTGGAAGACCAAGCCCCATAGTCATCTCGGGACATAATGGAAGTAATTTTCCAACCTTCGTCATGAATGAAAGAATGGGATTATGTTTATTCTCACAGTTATATCTACAATTATAACCTGCAAGGCAGGCGCTCAAAATCCCCTCAAATTTACTATCTGTTTTTAGCATAATAAATGGGGAATAGGCATTCCCCATATAGATAGTTTTCATTCAAGGAAGTTTATTGAGGTGCGGTATGGTCATACCAACCAATCATATACCATAGATTGTCAATATAAGATTTTTTAAATTTGAAATTACAACTTCCATGTGCTTGGTAACCCTGATTTTGATTTACATAGACAAGTAGGTCTATATATAAATCGCTTATTGTGCATTCATCTTGTGCGGAATTAAATGATGCGCTTACCTTATTATAGAAATCGTCTTTATCTTTTTCATCGCCATTTTGACCTAAAGTTGGCACTTCAAGACGAATTGAATAGGCATTACTGAACATACTCTGCGTTGCCTGCCAGTCCTCTTCATAATTCCAAGAATATGGTATTATATAACCATTAGGTGTTTTGTCTCCAACATCATTTGGGTCAAAGTAGAAATAATAATCACCAACATTATGGTCATCACCTGAAAGTATTTTTTTATAATAGTCAATCATTACTATCTCATTATGTCTATTATATGTTGCCTGAAGATTCCATAAACAATAATATGGGTCTGTCTGGTCTTTTATGTCATGGACAATTTGCTTTGGAGGTCCAAAGCAACCTATAATTAATAATGCTGATATAATAAAAGATATATATAATGTAGTTTTAAGCAACCTTAATGTGGATTCCATAACCAACCTCCATAATATAATTCTACCAAAAAATATCTCAATGTCAACTATATTTTTGTTTATAAAATTATTTTACATTACTGCTTAATATAATAAGTTTACAAATAATATTTATTTTTTCTTATCATTGATGGCTATGGGTTGTGAGTTAAGGATTACTAATAAAGATAGGAATACAAAGGCAAGGGTTGGAATATTAAAGGTTGGGGAAAGGCAGATAGAGACACCCGCATTTATGCCTGTAGGGACCCAGGCGTCTGTGAAGGGGCAGATGCCGTCTGAGGTTATGTCTTCCGGGCATAAAGTAATCTGTTTGAACTCTTATCATCTTCTTTTAAGACCAGGTATTGATATTATTAGAAACCTAGGTGGTTTGCATAAGTTTATGTCCTGGGACTACCTGATACTGACTGACTCGGGTGGCTTTCAGGTCTATAGCATGGCGCCTATAAGTAGTATCAAAGACGATGGCATAAGTTTCACAAGCCATATTGATGGCGCAAGGATTGACCTTACACCTGAGTTATCTGTAAGAACGCAGGAGGAGATTGGAACTGATATTGCAATGGCGCTTGATGTCTGTCCCACCTATACTATTGATAGAACAGAGATTGAGAGGTCTGTAGATTTAACTAGTAGGTGGGCAGAAAGGTGTAAAATGGCAAAAGGAAAAAATGAGATGGCACTATTTGGTATTATCCAGGGTGGTGTCTTTATGGACCTGAGGAGACAGAGCGTCCGAGTAATAACGAATATAGGATTTGATGGCTATGCGGTAGGGGGTCTCTCTGTTGGCGAGCCAAGGAGGGCGCGACTTGAGATTGCGGGGGGGCTTTCCTATCTTTTACCTGATGATAAGATTAGATATATAATGGGTGTTGGCTTTCCAGAGGAGATAGTGAGATTTGTTTCTATGGGCTACGACCTATTTGACTGTGTTCTACCGACGAGGTGTGGGAGAAATGGTCTTGTCTTTACGAAGTCAGGGCTTATCAATCTGAGGCGACCTGAGTATAGGTCTGATACGAGACCAATTGAAGACGACTGTCCATGCCCTGCCTGTCAGAACTTCACAAGGGCATATCTTTCTCACCTTTTCAGGTCAAAGGAGATGCTCGCACCAAGATTGGCGAGTTTGCATAATCTATACCATTATGGATGGTTATTTGATAGAATAAGAGAAAGTATAAGGGCAAAAACATTTGAAAGTTTCAGTGAGAAATTTTATGATATTGATTTATAATACCAGTTTAGGTTAGGAGGTTTATTATGTTTTCATCAGTTGCTTATGCTATGTCAGGTGGTGGAGGAGGTGGAGGAAGCATACTTGACTTCCTTCTGCCATTTATAATCATCATAGCGATATTCTATTTTCTGATAATAATGCCGCAGAGGAGGCAGGCAAAGAAGAGACAGGAGATGCTAAATGCTATCCAGAAGGGTGATGTTGTGATAACATCAGGAGGTATAAGAGGCAAGGTTGTTGGCTTTTCGGAGAGCGGTAAGGTGGTTGAGATAGAGATAGCGAAGGGCGTGGTGGTTGATGTTGTCCGGTCTCGTATAGAGGTTGTTGGACGCCTTCCTGAGATAGAGACAAAGTGATAAAATGAATCATTTTTTAAAAAATATTAATATATTAGAAAATTTAAGTTATTAATTTTAATTAGAAATAATTTTATTAAATAAATGAATAAAGAATGAGAAATGTTTGATGACAGTCAGATTATAGAGAGGTTGTCCGATGGTGAGCCAATTGAGGACCTGCTTCGCTCGCTCTTTCCAAAGAAGAAGGACCTTATAACACTCACCGATATAATGGATTATGACCCTGTGAAACTTCTCCTCAAACGGTCAAATGATGTATTGGGTTATATTGGTTATACAGAGCATGGGTTCAGACACGCATCAGTCGTTGCTTACAGAACCTGGTATATTATGCACGATCTATTATACGATGAGAGGTCGTGCGAACTTGGCGCTATTTCTGGATACCTTCATGATATTGGCAATGTAATAAACAGGAACTTCCACGATGCCCACTCTGCTATTCTCTCAGATATTATATTAAGGGACATAGGAATGCCACTTGAGGAGAGGGTTGAGGTGATGATAGCGGTTGGTAATCACGATGAGCGAACGGGTGAGCCGACGACAGCGATGGGCAGTGCCCTTATAATTGCGGATAAGAGCGATGTGCACCGCTCGCGGGTGCGTCTTCCTGAGAATATAGGGGCAGATATTCACGACAGGGTGAACTTTGCGGCGACATCAAGCGAACTCATTGTATCTGATGGGAGGGACATTATAACACTGAAGATTGCGATAGACACGAAGATATCAAAGGTGATGGAGTATTTTGAGATATTCACAGAGAGGATGATTGCTTCAAGGAAGGCAGCGGAGCGTCTTGGAATCAGATTTAGCATTATCATAAACGATGCGGAGATATTGTAATTTTTTCATTAATAGGTGATGTTTGAATAAAGGGCTTGATAAATCAAGTCCCTATTATTAAAGAATGAAAAAATGCCGAGGAGGGGACTTGAACCCCTACAGGATTTCTCCCACATGGCCCTCAACCATGCGCGTCTGCCAGTTCCGCCACCCCGGCAACTAAAAGATATATATCATAAGAAGGTTATAAATTTCAACACCAATATATATTTTATATTATAAATAAGGGCAGGTAAAATACCTGCCCATAACAATCTGAAATCTCCAATAAGTCCTACTCAAAGACGCGAACCTTCCATATTTCATTATCATTGTCATCGTAAACAATCCACTTTCCATTAGGAGACCATGAAAAGTGAAGAACACCAGGGTAAGCAACACTTGGGTAATTTGGGTCATCAAAGAGACGAATAGGTTCACCACCTTCTGATGATACTATCCATACAACACGTTTGCTATAATTTTTTCCATCTAAAGTATAACTACTATTAAATGCAATCCAATTACCATCTGGAGACCATCTTAAGCAAGTTGGGCCATAACTAACTTCACAAATAAACTTTTCTTCTTTTGTTTCTATATCATAAACATAGATGTTTATGCTATTTCCTTCGCCTCTAAAATATGCCAATCTACTGCCATCTGGTGATATATCAGGATAATGCACTCCTCCTTCTTTACAAAACTTTGGCTCTGAATGATGAATGTCAGTAAGATATATTTCATTTAATGCAATATCTTCAATATCAGTTATCTGGTAATAAGTAATATTATAATAGTTATCAATATTGCCGTAGATTGCTACCCCAAAACCATCAGTAATGAACACGGGTTCTTTTCCATTTGGTTTAAGATAGTAGATTCGTGCATTATCATTAGCCCAAGAATCAATTATAAGGTAGTTATCATTGCTGAAATCAATTGGTTTTAATCCTCCAAAATCTTTATAATTTAGAAGAATTTTAGGGTTATTACCCTCAGGGTCAATAGAACAAATTCCACCCTCTGCACCAATGCTACCTTCAAATACAATATAATCCCCAGATGCAGACCATACTGGATTCGCACCACAATCATATATTTTATAGTTGGTTCCTGATGACACGCCGGTATTATTATCCTCTGAGCAGCTTAATATAAGCATTATTAAAAAAGTAATTCCAATAATAGTTTTTATTTTTGTTATCCAATACATTTTTATAACCTCCTTTTACTAATATGTTGGTGCATATACAATCTTACGAACATCAGATATTTCTGGTGCTTTTATACTTATTATATATACACCGGGTTTTACATTAAGTTCATTCATATTAATTTTATATGATTCAATATCACAAGATGATGTTAATTCTTTCATATAAATAGTTCTTCCTAATATTCCATTTTCTTGTGTTGAAAGAATAGGTGGCGTTCCCTCAGGGTATTCAGGATAAAATGCAACCCAATTTGGCTCTGCTTGTAATACTAATGGAATCAGTGAAATCAATAGAAATAATAGGAATATGTATGTATGTATGTATGTATGTATGTATGTATGTATGTATGTATTCATACATACCCTTTTCTTTATAACTTTTTTCCATATTTTCTACCTCCTAAAAAATATGATTCAAAAGTCATATCTTACTATATAAATTTTAAAGAATAATTATTCAATTGTCAAGCCCCTTTTTAAAAATTTTAAAAAATATTTTATATAGATTTATATCACCATCATTGCATCGCCATAACTGAAGAATCTGTATCTCTCATTAATCGCTACTTTGTATATCTCCTTCAACTTATCTAAACCAATATAGGCACCAACAAGTGCCATCAGAGACGACATAGGAATGTGAAAGTTCGTGATTAACGACCCCGTTACCTTGAAATTAAAACTGGGATATATATATAAATCTGCTGTATTCCATCCAAATCCCACCCTTCCTTTCTTATGATATGAGTCCTCAAGTGCCCTCACAACTGTCGTCCCACATAGGACAATTCGTCTGCCAGTCGCAAGCCCTCTATTTATAGTAATTGCTGTCTTTCTTGATATGTAATACTCCTCCTGCTCCATCTTATGCTCTCTTATGTCCTCTGTCTTTATTGGTGAGAATGTTCCATAGCCAACCCTCAGTGTTATCGTCTCAATCTCAACGCCCTTCGCCCTAATCTCATCCAGAAGTTTCTCCGTGAAGTGAAGCCCCGCAGTTGGTGAGGCAATAGCATACAAGTTTTCAGAAAAGACCGTCTGATATGTCTTCTCATCATCTTTTGTTTCATCTGTGCTTTCTCTCTTTATATATGGTGGGAGGGGAATTATTCCAATCTTGTCAAGCAGGTCAAAGAGGTCGTCTTCATATTCAAGTTCCAAAAGTCGCTGACCGCCTTCAAGAAGTGCGACCACCCTTGCCCTCAAAAGTCCGCTTTCGTGAGTGAGTTCAGTGTCAATTTTGAGACGCTTTGCGGGTCTTGTCAGTGCTATCCATCTTTTATCATCAAGTCGCCGTAGTAATAGAACCTCAATGTTTGCACCTGTCTCATCTTTCTTCATAAAAAAGCGGGCTTTTATCACCTTCACATCATTTAGGATGAGAATGTCACCTTCATTAAAAAATCTAACAATATCCTTAAATAGATGATGTGAAATATTACCGCTCTTTCGTTCATACACAAGAAGCCGACACTCATCCCTCTTCTCAGATGGCTTCTGAGCAATAAGTTTTTCGGGAAGGTCATAGTCAAGGTCTGATAGAACTGGGATTCTATCTTCTTCCATCTTTCTTCTTTCTGAACCTCTCTTCCTCGCTGAATATACAGCCGCAGTATTTCTGCATATAAAGCCCCATCTCTCTTGCTCTGTTGTGTCCCTCTCTATAATAATCACGCATATCTGTTGCAAGAAAACCTATGTTCGTCCTCTTTGCTTCCCCCTCGCCAATCTCCGAGATAATAGATATATCCTGATATGGCGAGATGAGCATTGTTGTTGAGAAGAGGTCAATCTTATGTTCAACTGCGACAAGTGCTGTCTTCGCCAACCTCAGTTGATAACATCCATAGCATCTTCTTTTTCCCCACTCCACTGCTGTGAAATATTCCATCAAATTGTATGTGTCATCAATTATAGTATCAAAACCAATAGTTGCCTTCTTGAAAGCAGAAAGGCGTTTTTCAAACTCTTGGTATGGATGAATGTTCGGATTGAACCAGAATGGCACAATCTCATATCTGTCTTTTAGGTATAAGAGAGAGGTAATGAAGCAGGGTCCACAACATGTATGAAGCAATAGTTTTTTCATTTCTAATACACATTGAATTTATGTAGAGTATGGATACATCTTATATCTTTTCCATCTCATCAAGGAGTTTTCTTGCCTTTGCATTGTCAGGGTCTATTGTGAGAATATATCTATAGAGTTTTGATGCAGAATTATAGTTCTTTTTTGTAATCATACACTCTGCAAGTTTGAATGCTGCCTGGACATTGTTTGGGGAATATCTGAGTGTATCTCTGAATGTCTTTAATGCCATTCTTATATCGTCATCGTATCTGTTTCTTAAAAGATACGCTGTTCCTATCATATTGTTTATAGTAATGTAATAATTGGTGAATTTCTTTATCTCATCTTCTGTAAATGAGCGGAGAAGAGCAACACCATATTTTATTACACTATCAAGTCGTTCTGCTTTTATAACCTGGTCATCCTCATCCCGAAGGTAATAGCGGAATACAAGAGGATAAATCCATAGGTGTTGTTTTGTTGGTGTTATCTTTCTGAATGCCTGCTCAAGATTTCCAAGTATATCTTCTTTTAAGACATCAGGTAAAAAATCAAAGACCTCATGGTCCCAGTAGCAGGCAAGTTCAAATAATTGAAATGTGGGTAGTATACCCTCTATCTGTAAGCCATCTTCTCTAACTACTCTGAGTGGAATGCTTGACTTTGATTTGGCAAACCTTGTAGCAGGTTCAGATAGAAATATCTTTGAGAATATTCCCTTGCTTGCGAGCATAGCAAAAGTTCTTGACCTGTTGACTGGCTGACCTTCTATTCTGGGGATGGTATCGCTTAACTCTGTTCTCCAGGGTCTCAAACTCAAGAGGACCCAGCCCGCATCTATTCCCATATTGACATCAATCAGTGGACGCTCTTCTCTTATATTCCTCATATTTGTATTTGATGTGAACCAGGCAAGTTTTATCTTTGTTGCGATGAGGAGTATATTCTGGATGTCATATATTGGGTCACCTGAGTAGAGGTATATATAAAAAGAATCCCCTGATATGTGCCACTCATAGTCATAACCTACCTCAATATCAATACCACGCTGAGAAAAATCATCTCTCCTTTTATATTTATACTCTGCAAGGTGCTTTGATATTGTCTTATAAGTAAGTTGCTGGAACTCCTCTAAGAGTTTACTATAGTTATTAAGGTCGCTTAACTCACCTATGATAGTTGAATGTTCAATGTTACCAAATAATGCTGCTACCTCTATTCTCTTATCTTTTTCTACCTGATTCATAAAGAACTACAGTTCTCCACTTCTCCTCTTCTCCCTTATAAAGTCCTTAAGAAGTTCAATCTTCTTTTTAAGTTCATTATTGAAATTTTCTTCCAGATTTTTGATTGACTCTGCAAGTTTCTTTATACCGGCACCATAAGTAGTAAGAAAATACTCTTCTATCTCTTTCTTTGTCCCCGCAAATTTTTCATTGAGTCGTTCTTCTATGCCTTCTTGCCTGAAAGTTATGCTTTCCATACTTTTTATTCGTTCTGAGAAATCATTTTTAATCTTCTTTATTTCATTTGAATGAGTTTCATTTGTTCTCCTGAGATAATCAAGTTCACTTTCTACCCATGACTTGAATTCACCATCTATAAATTCCTTTATCGCATTTATGTTCTTCGCATTCTTTTTCGCAAGTTCTGAGCCACTAGAAGAGATATTATCTATAATCTTTGCAAGATTAGAGATGTTCTTCTCTATCTCCTTCTGACCTGATATGACATCCTCTAACTTCTCGTTTATCTGTCTTTTGTCCCTCCCAGAACCAATTTTTAAGACAATTGAGAGAGTTAGTGCGATAATGGCAATTAGTCCTGAAACAGAACCAACAATCAACTCAACACTCATATTATCCATAAGACCAACCTCTATAAGTTTTCACTTTTCAAAAATTATTATAAGATTATAAGATAACAAAACCGCATTTTATAAAGAGATTTATAAATAAAATTATATATCTTACATATAGATTATTTTCTTTTAAGATATTTCTTTACTTTTTCTCTGACTAAGTTTTGTATCTCCTCAATGTTTTTTACTGCATCAATTATTACTACCCTTTCTCTATTATTATTTGCAATTATCATAAAACCGTTTCTTACCTTCCTGAGAAATTCAACACCCCTTTCCTCTATTCTGTCAAATTTCTTAAGTCGTGATAGACCAATTTCAGGACTTATATCAAGTAAAAATGTAATGTCTGGTGTTAAACCCGATGATGCAAAGTGGCAGGTCTGACTCACCTTATCTATATCAAGTCCAAGTCCATAACCCTGATACGCTATTGTTGAGTCGGTGAAGCGGTCAAGCAGAACTAAATAACCATTTTCAAGGGCTGGCTTTACCTTTTCGTTGACTAAAGCACTTCTTGCCGAGAGGTAAAGGAAGAGTTCAGTTATTGGGTCTATGTCAATATTTTTTGGATTTAATAGTATTTCACGAATCTTCTCGCCTATATATGTGCTTCCCGGCTCACGAAAATTACAAAAAGAAATGTCTTCTTTTTTAAGCCATTCTGATAGTTTTTCTACCTGTGTTGTCTTCCCAGAACCCTCAATGCCTTCAAAGGTTATAAGATGTCCTTTGGGCATTTAATCCTCTTTCTTCTCAGGTGCCTTCTTCTCTGCCTTGTGTCCGTATTTCTTTATATAGTTTTCAACTTCCTCTCTTGCTATGCTATCAACTACCTGCTTTGGTGGGGATTTCATAAAGTATGCAGACGGTGGAACTAAAGTGCCTTTTAGACCATTGTCAAGTGCGAGTTTTGCACAGCGAACGCAGTCAATCACGACACCTGCTGAGTTAGGCGAGTCCCAGACCTCAAGTTTCATTTCAAGATTAAGTGGCACATCGCCAAATGTCTTGCCCTCAATACGAATATACGCAAACTTTCTGTCCTTGAGCCAAGCAATATAGTCAGATGGTCCAATGTGAATATCCTCCTCATCAAGTTTGTATGGGAGAATTGATGTTACTGCCGATGTCTTTGATATCTTCTTTGACTCAAGACGCTCCCTTTCAAGCATATTGAGAAAGTCAGTATTGCCACCAACATTAAGTTGATATGTTCTCTCAATCTTTACACCCCTATCAACAAACAATGTTGCAAGAACTCTATGAGTGATGGTTGCCCCAACCTGTGATTTGATGTCATCTCCAATGACGGGTAGACCCCTCTCCTCAAAACGCCCTTGCCAGTATTTCTCCCTCGCAATGAAGACGGGAATGCAGTTTACAAAGGCACAGCCAGCATCAAGCACCTGCTCAACATACCATTTTGTTGCTTCTTCACTTCCCACAGGAAGGTAATTTACTACTACATCTGTCTTTGTATCCTTTAGTATTTGAACGATATTTGCTGTTGGACCTGGTGCCTTTTCAATTATCTTTGAAAGATATTTACCTAAACTGTCGTGGGTCATACCCCTCTCAACCTTTATTCCAAGGTTTGGAACATCCATAAATCTAAATGTGTTGTTTGGCCACTGATATATTGCTTCTGACAGGTCTTTACCAACCTTATTTTTGTCAATATCAATTGCCGCTACGAACTCAATATCGCTGATGTGATACCCTCCGAGATTTACATGCATAATGCCTGGAATTCGCTCTGTCTCCTTTGCGTTCCGGTAGAAATAAACACCCTGGACAAGCGATGAGGCACAGTTCCCAACCCCTATAATTGCGACCTTTATCTTTGGCATATATAAAACCTCCTGAATACTAAATATATAAAACTTATTTAGCCCATTATCTTAACAATAATTGCTATCTAATTCAATTAATAATTTTTTGGATTTATATAAAGTAATTTTATATATATTATTTATAATGATTTTTTATCTTATTAGATGTATAATTTTGAGAGAAGTTTATCATGATAAGTATAAAATTATACAAATTATTAAATAGATCCTCTATTGAGAGAAATAGATTTTTATATTATGTATATAAATGAAAAATAAAGAAATATATAAAAAATTATAATAAAATATCTTCCAAGGAATAAAGTAGATGATATTAAAAAGATTGAACTTTATAAATTGAACAGAAGAAATGAATAATATGTCAATGTTAGAAAGCTCGTTTGTATTTAATTTATGAAGGTTGTGGCAAAAGGTTTTATTAGAGAATTGGACCAACGCTATAAATATATATGAACTGATAAAAGAAGTTACTTCTCCTGATATACTAAAAAAGTATTCAAAAGAATTAGAAGAATTGCGAATATTGGTAGAAAATAAGGATTTTGAGGGTATTGACAATACATTAAATAATATTCTCAAATGGTAATTATATTGATAATTGAAATAATAAATTATTATATTAATAGCAAGTGTTTATTTTTAACTTAATATAGAAAATTTGACCAACAATATTAATCCTTAGACTTAATCCATACATATATCAATCTATGTATTGCAGTTAAATGCGAACCTATTGCTACTAACCATAGTGCTATCTTTATTGCTATCCCAAATCCAACACCACCGATTATAGTCCCTGCTACAATTGTCAAGAGCCGTTCTGTTCTTTCAAAAAAGCCAACCTTGCATTCAATTCCCAGACCCTCAGCCCTCGCCCTCGCATAAGATACCAGCATACTGCCAATTATTATTGCACCGCAAAGTATTATATAAATTATCTCACCCTTTGTTGAGAAGTAATATAAGAAACCAAGATATATTAGATTATCTGAATATCTGTCTATAAATGAGTCAAAGAATGCACCGAACCTGCTTGTTATTCCCCTTCTTCTTGATACCTCTCCATCTATAAGGTCAAAGATTCCACCCAAAAATATTAGTAACCCTCCAATTATGAACCTTCCATTTGCTATGAAATATATAGATACCACTGCTATTGTAAAGCCCATCAAACTTATGACATTTGGTGGAACTTTCAAATAACAGAACAACCTCACTATTGGAGATAGAATGAAAGATGAGAATCTTCTGCCCTTTGAACTTATAATCTTCATAATATCAATTGATTTTAAGCATTACAGATTATCACTATAATAACTGAAAGTCAAATTATAAGAAGAGGGGCTTTTAATATAAATTCTGCTATGATAATATTTATTAAAAAGGAGGAGATTATGAGAATTATATATTTTGGACTTCTGTTGATTTTTGCCTCTTCAATATATGCAACTATTTATGTGCCACTTGATGAGATGGAACAGAGTGATAGTGGAGGACCTCATCTTTTTCTAAATGATTACTATGTGAGCCAATTATGGGGTGAGGACTATCTTGACTTTCTGAAAAAAGAGGTTGAGTTTCTTAAAACACTTCAAGTAACAGACCCAACTAAAGAAGATTATGGTGGAATAAGGGAGGGTGAGAGCGACGACTTATGGAATATAATTCAGACAGACAATACTGAAGAGGCAATATGGGTTTGGACAAGATACTATGAACTTACAAATGATAACAAATATTTTGACAATATCAAAGTGGCTTGGGAATACTGTCAGAAATACCCTGCATGGCAGGAGGAGGGTGGTGGTGGTCCTACTGGTTATTACCGTGTATATGTTGGTGGCTGGGGCATGAGAGCGGAGATGAAATATCGCCAGATATACAACGATGAGACATACAAAGATTACGGTAAGAACTGTGCGGACTATATAAGGGACACCTCGCTTGCCTTTGAGAATATAAGTAATGCTGTTTTCCTTCTCTGTCAGACCTGGGCTGATGGCAATCTATATGACTATGGTGTGTATGTCGGAGATGAGACATATAAAGATTCAGCAGTTACAAGAAGCGAGCAGATTAAGTCACTTGTTGAAAGTAATACTTCTCTTCTATCAAGAAATATGTGGGCATTAAGTGGTGGCGTAATACCATGGGGGCTTGACCATACATATTTCAAGAAGAACGGTGGTAAGAAAGATTGGATGAAGACATACGAACCTTATATGTCTGACTATCTTGATTATACATACGGTAACTGGCATTCTGCTTGGAATATGTGGTATGCCCTTGGACACTGGACTTGCTATCTTGCCACATGGGATAATAATATGTTCAAGACATATCAATGGCTCACTGACCATCTTATTGCCGATGATGGCGACCATGATGGTGGCGTTCCTGCCTCAGAACAAGACCCCGACACAAGGGACCAGTCCTGGGTATCAAATTACCTTGTCTATATGGGACTTGACCCAAAGTTTCAGAATGTCGGTGTTGAACTTATCTATCTCACTGCGAAGAGGACTGATAAGGGCGCTCTGATATCTTGGGATATAACTTCTGATGGTAATTATAAGTTCAATATATACAGAATGAATGGTGATGGAACTGCGACAGTCAAGGTAAATGATGTCCCAATTTCAGGTAAAAGACCATATATGTTTACAGATGGATTTGTTAATGATAACGTTAATTATCTCTCTTCTAATAGAGTGAAGTATATACTTACTGTTTTTGAGAATAATGATGAAGGTGTTCTTGGTGAATGCTATCTAACAGGTTCTCAAAAGCCGTCTGCATATCTTGGTGTGAACTATCCAAATCCGTTCTCAACTGAGACAGTTATGTCCTACAAACTCGGTGATAGCAATTATGGAGCACTGAATGTCTATGATACTCAGGGTAGATTTGTTGGTAGTATCGCAGTTTATGGGTCAGAGGGTGATATTGTTATCAGTGAGGGAACACTTGGAAGAAAGTTGAGCACAGGCGTCTATCTATGCATACTTAAAACAGGTGATAGTTTATCGTCAAGAAAGATTGTCTGCACGGGGGTGGAATAAAGATTTTGATTTTTTGTTTATAATTGATTTCTATTTAAATAATGCTCTAATTTGCCCTATGCTTGAATTGTCAATTCCGACACCATAGCCCGTGCCATATACTGCGATGCCAAACTCACCCCTAATGCCGAGGTCTTTTAGTAGAACCCAGTCGTATGTTCCCTCAAGATTACCATAAGACCTCGCATACCAATGAGTTTCATCTACGCACAGTAAGATGGGTGGGTCAGGTTTAACATTTTCGGTTCCCCAACCTGGAAGCCAGAGGACGAAGAAGTATTTTTCAATGGTTATGTTTGGCACATCATATTCAAAGTTAGACCATTTGGGGTAAGATTCAATTCTATTAGGTGGTGGGAAGTTCTGTCTCCATATTATTACCCCTGAATTTCCTCCCGTTGATGGTTTTCTATCCTCCCCTGGGGGGCATATAGCGAGGTCAAAGTCGGCATTAGAAGGTGGTGTATTATAACCCTTGAACATCTGAAATGATATTATTATCTTTCTTATTCTAAACATTCCAAATTCATCAGCAGTGAATAGTTTACCCCAGCCATCCCAATTATGAGACATATATTGAGAATACCAGTTGATAGCATTCTCATATTCACCATCATCAGACCTAATTTCCTTATCAACGGATAGTAGGTCATCATTTTTATGCTGAACTACAATGTTATAATTACTTTTGGTCTGTGCAATCTCAATTGATGAGATTGCGATTGTAGTTGTGAAAATTGATAGAATTATGATTATTATACAAAAATCTTTCATCATTAGTTTTATTTTACTCCCTGATATTAAATTTATCAATCCATTTAGAGGTTTTCTCTTTTATCTTATTGATACCACCAATAGCACAGGGGTCAACCTCATTCAAGGAGGCGAGATATATACTGACATAGTCGCCAAGATAGATAGCCCTTATGATTGAGGCAAGTCCACCGTCACCAGGTAATTTTAATCTCAAAATGCATTTTACCTTATTATTTGCTATTTCAAGAAATGCATCCCTCTGGTCAACTATCGGACCAACCTCCCAGGCACCTTCAAGAGAGATTATGACGCAGTTCTTCGCTATATCTGATGCGTCCTCCCATCCAATTGTTTGATTGTGGCATAGTTCGGGGAAGCCCCTGCTGAATGTTAGTGTCTTCGCATTCTCCTGCAACTGACCTGCCCACCTCTCAGCGACAACCTCCATCGCTTCACCTGCGCCATAGATTATCGGAAGTTTGCCTTTTATTTCAATTGCTGTTTTCTTGGCTATATTTCTTTCTGTTGGTATATTTATATCTATCTCTTCTTTTAATGCCACTACCTCTTTCATAATCTCATCAATCATCTTATTATATTTATCAAATATTCCAAATCTGCCAAGAGAGACAATGATAGGTATTAATAGATAACCAAGCGATGCTCTTGGAGGCATCCCTCTAGGTATTTTGATAAAATCAAGGTTGTATTTTTTACTAATCTCTTCCATTAGGCCACCACTTGATATGCAGATTATATTTTTATGCCCTATTTCAAGGAGCTTTTTGAGTGCCACGAGAGTTTCTATTGTATTTCCCGAATATGAGACCGCAAATACAATACATCTTTCATTGATATAATCTGGAACACTATACCCTCTAAAACTGAGAATAGGTAAACTAACATTTCTGTGCGCTGATGTTGATAGAATATGACCGCATATACCCGAGCCACCCATACCGATTGTAGCGATGAGTTCTAAATCACATGTTATGTCTTTAAGAGATGCATTTTTAGATAAATTATATGCTTCTTTTAATTGCTTAGGAAACAACTGTATCTTTCCAAGCATATCGCAGGAATCACTTTTATTATTAAAGATATTCTCTTTTATATCTCTCATCTTCATCTTAAAATCTTCTCTTATTCAGCAAATCTATTTGTGATTAAAATTATATAATAGTATTGACAAAATTATATAAAAATATTATTAATATATAGAGGTAGAGAGTGAAAATACTTTCGGCGACATCAGGAAGTGCCCCTGCCAAAAAAAGGGCTGATTATATAATTTCGCTTGTAGAGCGGTTAGGAGCGGAATTGGTTGTGCTTCATGTGATAAATAAACAGGATGATTATTCTGATGGTGAAAAAGCACTTGATATATTCAGATTTAAGGATAAGGGCGGTTTCATCAAGACAATATTTAGAATTGGTAATATTCCTGATACTATTGCCAGCACTGCTGAGGAAGAAAAGGTGGATTTCATAATCATTGGTATTGAGGGGGGGCTTGATTCACTCAACAATATTTGTAAAGGCATATCTAGGATTACACCTATACCTATTCTACTTATTCCAGATATTTAATTAATAAATAGTATTTGTATAATTAATATTTCTGTTTAATAATATATATTGAAAGGAGTGCGATATGAAAAGATTGTTAGTATTATCAGTGGTTTCTATTTTAGTGATTGGCTTCTTCTATGGTTGCGGCGGAGGGAAGAAATATTCAACATCTTCTGAAATAGGAGAACATACATGCTATCAGCTTGGAGACCCTATAACTAAGGCGCAGGAGAAGGTAAGATGGGCAAGGTTGTATATCTCTAACAAGAAGTATGACGATGCGATTAAGTCTCTTGAGGAGGCAGATAAGATATTAGAGGTTGCTAACAGTTGTGACCTCAGTTTAGTTAATTCACGAATAAATCTATTCTTTGCGCTTACAAACGCAGAGCAGGACAAGGCATCTCAGGCAAGGGATTACTTGGGAAAGGCGAAGGATGACGCAGGTCAAGCAGCAGAACTTCTTCCTGATAATCAGAAACAAGAACTTCAGAAGATACTTTCAGATATTAATGAACTATCTCAGTTAATACAGTTAAAGGGTAACAAGAAGGAGAACGTAGATAAAATCTTCAATATTTATAAGGCAATGAATGAACTGATTAATGAGAGAAGCGCCGCTTTGAAGGAAGAGAAGAAGTAATATAAACAATTATTAGGGAATTGCAACCTTAGAACAATTTAGTTTTTCAAATAAAATTTTAAGGATTCTATAATTTTATAACCAAGATTTAAATTTAATCTCTTTTTATTAAGAGATAACAAATTCCACTCAAAAGTGGTTCTTTCAGGATGAGGCATTATTCCTGCTATATTGCCATTTTTGTTTGAGAGTGCTGCCAGATTAAACATTGCGCCATTAGGATTATATGGAAAGCCACCTGCAATATCACCCTTCTCATTTGTATATACAAAACCTGATAGTTGTCTTTCTTCTATTGCTTTAATGACCTTTTTGTCAGTAGTTGTGAACCTACCCTCCTCGTGAGCAATAGGAAGCGCTATAATCTCATCTTCGTGAATTCTAAGGTTTATAACACAGTCGGGTGATGAAGGAAGTCGTTTAATATAAACAAATCTGTGGTAGAAGCCCCACCTTTTCTCCATCTTGTTCCTTGCCATCGCCATCTCAACGCTACCTATCTCAAGACCTGGCAGGAGTCCTGACTCTATAAGCACCTGACAGCCATTGCATATACCTATGATGGGCTTACCCCTCAATGCCTCTTCAGTTAATACAGCCATCACTTTCTCCTTTGCTGCTATTACCCCCGCCCTTACTCTATCCTGATGAGCAAAACCACCTGGTATAATATATCCATAGAACGACCTCAATACATTTTCTTTCTCATTCCATCGCACAATCTCGCCATCGAGCCCAACATATTTGACAGCCCTCAAAGTTTCTATTTCACAGTTAGAACCAGGAAACTGTAATATGCCTATTCTACCTGCCATGAGAATATCTCCTTTATTGGTTTTGAGTAAATTTCTCTCATCTCATTTATATTGAGTATGGCAATATTCTTACCATCTCTATTTAAACTAAATATATCTGAACTATTTGTTTTTCCTATATGAACTACTGAGATATTAAAAACACTTGATAAGTTTAATACTGCTTCAACATTATCTTCTTTTACACCTATAACAAAGCCCCCTGCCTCTGAAAATATTATATCTTCATTATTAAAGGGAATATCTTTTATATCTATATGTATACCCAAATCTTTGCCATTCTCACAAGAGACCATCTCAAATAGAGCAGTCGCAAGACCACCATCGCTTATATCCTTGCAAGCAACTACCAATCCTTCTTTTTCTAATTTTAGTGTGAGATTTAACATTGATTTTGCATAATTACTATCAAAATGTGGCACCTCACCACCCTTTGCCTCTGTTATTGAGTGAAAGATAGAACCGCCAAGTTTGTTAATGTTATCTGGGTCATATATAAATATTAGTTCTGTATTCTCTTCTTCAATCTTTGATTTAATAATTAAATTGTAATTTTCAATCTTTCCAAGACAGGCAATTATTGGAGATGGTGGAACGGGCTTGCCCAGAGCATTCTCATTGTAGAAACTGACATTACCAGATACGATGGGTAGTGGCTCACCCTCTGCATCAAGTCGACCTATGCTCTTGCAAGCGTATGCAATGCCCTCTATTGCATTACAGAAGTCATTAAAGACCTCAGGGTCTTCAGGGCTTCCAAAGTTCAGACAGTCAGTGATGCATATAGGAGTAGCACCTACAGATACAATGTTTCGCATTGCCTCATATACAGCACCTGCCCCTGCCCAGAATGCATCTAACTCACCAACTCTTGGATTACCATCAACTGTCATTGCAAGACAGGCATCAATGCCATCTATCGGTTTAATGACCCCTGCCTCTCCATATCCAGCAGGAATAACAGTGTTTCCTTGCACAGTTGAATCATAATGTGAATACAATGGCTGTCTATCACATACATCAAAATGTCCAATTACCTTTTTTATTGCCTCTTCAATTGTGATTTTTCTGCCTTCAACAAATACCTGCTTTGGTCTGGGTCTTCTCTCTCTTTCATAATAGATGCCCTCTGTTATTACCTTCGCTGGAACTGAACAGACCACTTTACCTTTGTAGTGAACATTATATAAGCCATCTTCTCTTGGCTCGCCAATTATGCTTGCTCCGGCACCGGGATATACCCTGCCAAGTTCATACTCAACATTATATATCTCAAGCAATCTTTCAGAAAAGTCATCAGGGACAACAAGCGCGTATCTTTCCTGTGTCTCAGCACATGCAATAACCTCTGGTTTTAGATTTTCAATTGAGATTGGCACTCTATCAAGATAGATATCCGCACCAAAACCACCCTTTGATGCAAGTTCTGATGTAACACAGGCGAGCCCACCTGCACCCAGGTCCTTAAAGCCAATAACTATACCTCTTTCTTCTGCCTCCTCAAGCACTTTAAATGTTGCGACTGTAATGACGCGTTTCAAAAACGGGTCGTGAACCTGCACTGCCCCTTTCTTTTTCTCTTCCTCGTCTAGTATCTCCGATGCGAATGAGGCACCACCAAAGCCCGTGTCATCTGTTGCTTTGCCAACAAGTATGAACTTATATGGTCTCTTTCTTGCTTCCTCTGGAACAGCAGAATGTATTATACACTTCTTTTTGACAACACCTACTGCAACGACATTGACAAGGCAGTTGTCATCGTAGCCACTGTGGAAATAGAGGTCTCCACCAAGGTTTGGAACACCTATAGGATTTCCATATTCGGCGATGCCCTTGACCACACCATTTGCTATATATTTCACACGATTTGCCTTCACACCGAAAGGGTCTCCAAAGCGAAGCGGGTCCATCACTGCTACTACTTTGGCGCCCATACAATAGACATCACGGACGATGCCACCAATGCCGGTTGCAGCACCCTCAATAGGAAGAACCTGTGATGGGTGGTTGTGGCTCTCGTGGGCGATAACAACGCACCAGGCATCATCCCCCTCACCTGAGAAGTGGACAATACCCGAGTCCTCGCCTGGACCCAAAACTACATTTGATGCGGATGTTGGCAGGAGTTTTAATATCTTTCTGCTTGACTTATACGAGCAGTGCTCTGACCACATTATTGAGAATATTGTCTCCTCAACTGTTGTTGGCTCTCTACTGATGAGTTTTTTCAAGAGTTCATATTCGTTTTGTGGCAAAAGTCCAAGTCCTGACATTATATTGGATTATATTATGAATTAGCAAGTTTGAAAATGAAAAAGGGAGTTTGATAACTATTAATCTTTTTCAAAACAGATTAATTTATAGAATTTATTTGTTAGAATATTTAAATAGATTATGAAAGGTGTAGATTTGTGGCATTAAAAGGAAGTAAAGAACTGACAATTGCTATCATTCTTAATGCTCTGATGGTCATATCTGAGATTATTGGTGGGATACTTACTAATAGTTTATCGCTATTAAGCGATGCCCTTCATAACACAACAGACCTTGCTTCGCTATTCATTGCCCTTGTCGCCCTCTTCATCTCAGAAAAGATGCCAGATAATAAGCGAACCTATGGATATAAGAGGGCGGGAATTATCGCATCTCTATTCAACGCGTTCTTACTCATTGAATTACTTATTTTAATGGCATATAAGATAGTGGGTAGAATTGCAAATCCACAATATGTTAGTGGAATAGCCATATTGATTTTGGGGTTCATAGGAATCTGTGTCAATCTTGGTTCGGGATTGTTTTTAAGAAGGCAATCTAAGAATAATCTCAATATAAGGGCAGCATCGCTCCACCTTTTTACAGATGCCTTATCATCGGTTGGTGTTGTATTGGCTGGGACGGTTATTCTTCTTGGTGGACCTTATAACATAGATACAATTGTGTCTTGTGCAATTCTTTTTATTGTTGGTTGGGGCATTTTCACTCTTCTTAAAGATGCTCTGAACATTCTACTTGAGGGCGTTCCATACGGGCTTGATGTTGGTAAGGTGAAGAGCAGAATAAAGGATGTTTCTGCTGATATTGTCTCGGTGCATCATCTTCATATATGGCAGATTGATGAGAATATGCTTTCACTTACTTGTCATATCGCTTTGAAGTTCGGGACGGCACTTGCTAATGCTGATAATATAAGACATAGAGTTGAGAAGATGCTTGAGGATAGTTTCAATATTACCCATCCCACACTTCAGATGGAGATTCTATGTAAATAGTTTTATAAGTAATAGTCAATATGTTAGTATTTTATATAGAAAATATAACTATTTTTAAAATATAAAGTTTATATTTAGTAGAATATTATAGTTAAATTATTATAAAAATATTTCAATATGGGGGACTACAATATTTTGATAATTATTCACCAATAATTAACTGATTTCTACCTTCTCTCCGATTATGATATTAATGCTCTGATGACCGCAGTTGAAGATAAGGTCTATTACTGAAAGGTTTGGTATAAATTCTCCGAATAGTTGTGGGTATGGAGTAGGTGTGTAATTGAGGTAGTGATGTCTGATATTTGCCTTTTTGAACTTGTTTTTTTCAATGTAGTCAACCTCGCCATCTGATGATAAATAATCTGTTGCGTTGAATTTCTTACAGATTTCTATTACAAGTTCTGTTTTCTTCTTTTCAAATTCATCGCCATCAGTTTTAATAAGTGGAGTAGAAATATTGAGAAAGTCCCGTAAACCTTCTATTATGTGAATATTTAAATCTACAAGCCAATTCCACTTCTTTGAATACACCTGTTCAAAGAAATCAGAATAGTCCTTAAAATACGGGGCTTTATTGTAATTCTGCTTGATTGTTTCCCAGTGCTTCTTTCTCCAATTATTATCAACTATTCTACAATCTTTGATTCTCTGGGGAAATTTTCCTTTTGTATATATAGGAACAGTAAGCCATACACATCCGTTGCGAGTTTTTATTCTGTTTCTGACCTGCCAACTGCTCTTGCTGAGTTGAATGAAATCCATAAATATAAATAAATCTGACCTTACCATCTTTGTAAAGAAGCCAGGAAATGGTAAATAGACAGGTTGATGGCAAGCGACTACCTTTTTTGTGCTAGGACTATCCATAATGCATCTCTTTGCTCGCTATTTCTTCTTGTTATATATTGCTCATCAAACCATATTATCTTGAAATATGGTTCTAAAAGATTTTCAACTTCATCCCTATTTAACACTGTAAGTATCTGACCTTCCCACTCACCCTTACAGCGATATACACCATCTTTGAGCACCTCAGCATTATCTATATGGGAGTCCTTATAATTTCTGAAACTTGTAAAGCATACACCTTCTTTCTTTAATATTCTATTCACCTCTGACAATGTATCTCTTATAAAGTTCTTATCACCATAAAAGATGCACTCCCATGGTATTACCAAATCAAAGGTTTCATTCTTAAATGGTAGTTTATCTAATGTTGCACATAGGACATTTCCTGAAAGACCATCTTCGCTAAGAAATATACGAGTGTTTTTCATACCTGAGAGAGAGTGGTCAAGTGAAAGTGTATTAAATTTCATCTTACTTAGCAAAACAGTATGCCTGCCCGAACCAGCGCCCATATCAAGCGCCCTTATCTTATTACGAGTGTCTCGGTCAGGAAACCAATAGTTAAGAAACCTCACCAACTCCTCAGCAGGATATATCATCTGTTTCTTTTCGTGATGCTCTTCCCAAAACTTCCTTATCTCATCCATATTTTCTGATAAGCCAAATATCTTATTATTATGTATATTTTCCTCTCTTTCATTAAACAATTTAATTAATTTCTTATAAATTATCAAATTAATACCTAAAAATTCGCTAATTTATTTATTATATAATAAATTATATCATTTAAATTTCAGATTGTTTATTAGTGTTAGTATGCTTTTTTATAATTTTATTTTTTTCATAGTTATAATATATCGTTGTTTTTCAATGGTTATTTAGATTATCAATGTTAGAATACCATCAACCTTTAAATTCATTTATTTGATTATATGAAAGTTCTCATAACAGGTGCCGCGGGTTTCATAGGGTCTCATCTGTCAGAGACGCTACTTACGAGTGGTTATAGAGTTATTGGAATAGATAATTTTTTACTAAATTATGATAGAAAAATGAAGGAGAGGAACCTAAACTTGATTATCTCCAATAAGAACTTCTCATTTTATGAACGCTCGCTTCTTGACAGAGGTTGGGATAATGGACTTGATTTTGATTGTGTAGTCCACCTTGCGGCGCTTCCTGGTGTAAGGCAGAGTTGGGGCGATGTATTTTCTGACTACATAGAAAACAATATTCTCGCAACACAGCGTCTTCTTGAGGTGGTGAAACAGAGGGGAGGCATTCGCCTTATACATATATCATCTTCATCTGTCTATGGTGACAGGGATGAATTACCTCTGACAGAAGACCTATCACCAGAACCTATCTCACCTTATGCAATAACTAAGGAGGCAGCGGAACGGCTTGTCTTTCTTTACTCAAAACAGTTTGGTATTGACTATGTCATCTTGCGATTATTCACTGTCTATGGTCCAAGGCAGAGACCTGATATGGCTATATATAAATTTATAGAGAAAATAGAGAAGGGTGAAAAGGTTGAGATATATAACAAAGATAATATGTATCGTGATTTCACATTTATTGATGACATTGTTCAGGGCATATTACTCGCTCTTGAAAGCAGGATAACTAGTGAGATTGTAAATCTTGGGTCAGGAAATCAGGTGAGTGTAGAAGAGGTTGTGAGAATAATATCAGAAATTTTGGGTGGTGATTTAGAAATTGTAAGGGGGGATAGAATGCCAGGCGATGTCATAAGAACCCTCGCGGGAATTGATAAAGCGAATAGGTTGTTGGGTTATACACCAAGTGTTGAAATAAAAGAGGGAATTGAAAAGCAGATTTTCTGGATGAGAGAGATGTCAATTATTTGAATCTATTATTTGTAATGAGTGATATAAGGGCAGTAGTTGTAACATACAATAGTGAGGGGACAATAGAGGGTTGTCTTGAAGGGCTGATGCGTGACAGAGATAAGGGCATTATCTCAGATATAGTTGTTGTTGATAATGCTTCTTGCGATAGAACAAGGTCAATTTTAAGAAGCAAATATTCAGAAGTTAAACTTGTTGAGCCCTTTAAGAATATTGGCTATGGTAGTGCATGTAATCTTGGTGTAAAAGATGCCAAAACAAAATATATATTATTTCTAAATCCAGATTTAGTCGTTCCAGAAGGTGCAATACCAAAAATGGTATCATTTCTTGATGGTAATCCAAGTGTGGCGGTTGTGGGGGGATGGCTTGAAGATGAGAAGGGCATTCCAAACTACTCATTCAGGAGATTTCCATCACTTAGTATGGCTTTCTTTCACAGAGAATCTCCGGTCAGAAGAATATTAAGCAAGATTGGCATTACAGGTGGCTATATAACACACCTCAAGCCACCAGAAAAGCCAATTGAGGTTGACTGGGTGCTTGGTGCGTTTATGATGGTAAGGCGAGATATCTTTGATGAGATAGGTGGCTTTGATGAGGGTTTCTTTCTCTATCAGGAGGATGTTGACCTATGCTATAGGTTGAAACTAATGGGTTATAGCGTATATCATCTTCCAGATGTCAGGATAACACATTATTTTGAACACTCTACAAAGAGGAGACCATACCTGAGGATTATCTCAAAGCATAGGTCATTATATAGATTTTTAAAGAAGACAAATAGATTGATTGTATTAGATGAGATTTTTGTAGTTCCATTATTTGTTTTTAATCTTATTATTTCTTTATCTACTGAACTTCTTAGATTTTTGCTCTCGTCGGAGGAATAATTTTACTTTTAGAGACAAAATTAAAATGTTTTTGATAAAATTAGGTATTAAGAGTTATATTTTTATTTATAAATGGTGAAATTATTAAATGAGTGATTATAGTTTTAAGAAAGGAAGTTTGTTATGGCTGAGTTAATGAAAAAGAAAGCAAAGAAGAGAATTTTAATAGTTGGGGCTGGGGAAGCAGGTATAATGATTGCAAGGGAAGTTCTTGCACATCCCGAGGAGATGTATATTCTCGTTGGTTTTCTTGATGATGACAAAGAAAAGCAGGGTAAGGAGGTATCGGGGGTAAAGGTTCTTGGAAAAATAAATGATATTCCAAATATTGTTGCTGACGAACGAATAGATGATATCTTTGTAGCAATACCAACTGCCTCTGGCAAATTGATAAGAAAAATTGCTCATCTATGTGAGACCGCGAATGTTGAGTTTCGCATACTTCCTGGAATATTTAACATCATATATGGCGATGCCCATATGACTCAATTCAGGGAGATTGACCTTGAGGACCTATTGAGGAGGGAACCGATTGACCTTGATATTAAGTCAATTAGTTCTTATATAAAAGGTAAACGCATACTAATTACAGGTGCAGGAGGCACAATAGGTGCAGAACTTGTAAGGCAACTGACAAGTTTTGAGCCCGAACTCCTTATTCTACTTGGACATGGTGAGAACTCAATCTATAACATAGAACTTGAGATGAGGTTAAAATATGAAGCATCTAATATAGAGACAATAATTGGAGACATACAGGATGCTCTGAGAATGGATGATGTTATTGGGACATATAAACCAAATATTGTCTTTCACACAGCAGCACATAAGCATGTTGAACTTATGGAGAAGAATCCTATTGAGGCGGTCAAAAACAATGTAATTGGAACTATGAATCTTATAGAGGCGTCAAAAAAACATAAGGTTGAGAAGTTCATACTTATATCAACTGATAAGGCGGTAAATCCTATATGTGTGATGGGCTCTACGAAGAAGATAGCGGAGATGCTCGTCCAGGTTGCGAATAAGAAGTCAAATACAGATTTCATCACTGTCAGGTTTGGTAATGTGCTTGGTTCTCGTGGAAGTGTAGTTGAGATGTTCAAGAAGGAGATAGAAATGGAAGGTCCAATTACAATAACACATCCCGATATGGAGCGGTATTTTATGACTATATCTGAGGCAGTCCAGTTGGTAATTCAGGCGACAGCAATTGGCTCTGGTGGCGATATATTAGTTCTTGATGTTGGTGAACCAATCAAGATTGTTGACCTTGCAAAAGACCTAATCTTGCTCTCAGGTAAATATACTAATTCAATTGAGATTAAATATATTGGGATAAGAGAACGCGAGAAACTATGTGAGGAGTTATTCAGTCAGGACGAAGAAATAAAGCCGACATCAATTCCAGAAATAAGGATAGCGGTTCCACTACCAATTGATGAGAAATACCTTATGGAGAAGGTCAGCACTCTTATTCAAAAAACAAAGAGTATGGATAAAGATGGTGTTGTAAGGGAGATTAAGACGCTAATACAGACATACGATAGATAGTTCTCTAACCCTTATGAAATTCTCATTAAGATTGGTTGATTTAGATTCTACTGAGGTAGAGGATATTATCTCTTCTTTTAAGATTAATGATATATTTCACACAGTAAATTGGTTTAGGGTCGTGAAATCGTCAGGTGATGGTCATTTTGAACTCCTTTTGCTTTACAGCGAAGATAGTATAGAGGCACTCATACCACTTTTCTGGCGATGTGTTGGGTCATTAAAGTGGCTTGACAGAGCACCAGCAACACCTTATCTATTTCCGATTATAAAAGATAGAGGTCACAAAAGAATGTCAGGTAAGATATCTTATGAAAGACATGTGTTAAATGATTTTGCCGAGTATATTGAGAAGAGATTTCATAAGGCAGATGTATTTACTAATACTAATTTTTCTGACTTGAGAACATTTTTATGGAGGGGCTGGAAGTCACAGGTTAGATATACAATTATCTGTAATATTGATGATACTGAAGAGATGTGGGAGAGATTAACACAGAAGGTAAGGGGTAAAATTCGTAAGGGTGAGAATGAAGGTCTTAAATACATCAAGGATGGTGATATCTCAATAGTAGAAAGATTGATTAATGAAACATTTAGATTTCAGGGACGAAATCCACCATTATCAAAGTCATTCTATAGAGCATTCAAAAAGCATATTGTTGATGCAGGTTATGGCTTTTCACCAATGATTGTTGATAAAAATGAAAAACCCCAAGCAGGTGCTCTTGTCGCTACCTATGGTGATACCTCTTACCATATCTCTACTGGTCTTTTCAAGAATGCTCATCAATCTGCTGGAACACTTCTATTATGGAATATTATGAAAACGCTATCTGGAATATCAGTTGCTCTTGACCTCTGTGGTGCAAATATCAAGTCAATTGCATATTTTAAGGAATCATTTGAGGGTAATCTTTTTCCATTCTATAATGTCAGTTGGAAGAAAAATTTATTATATCCTCAATTGATAAAATTACTTAGCAGGCGCTATTTTCCATTATAAATATGATTAACATTCACTTTCTCAGTGAAAATAAGCGAGTATCTGCAAAGATAATACTTGACGCAATTGGTCTCTCATCAAATTCTGAGAAGCCAAATGGTGATAAAGTGGAACTGATTTTATTAAAAGAATTGATTAATATAGACAAAGGTTCTCCAATTTTGCTTATAGAAAATACTGGCGAAGTTAAGAAAGATATTCAACTTCTATCTAATGAGATACTATCTTACGGAAAATTAGAAGTTAGTCATCTTAAAAGGGTGAGTGAAAATCTCTGGTCATTAGATATTGATGTTCTCTCTATTACTGAATACATTGTGTTCAGATATGAGGAAATGGTGAAGGTTGCATTTGATGAGCATCAGAGATTTAAGGCAGATTCTTCATTGCTCTTTAATATTGGCTTCCTCCAAAAACCAATTATAAATTACATTATAGAATTTATAAAGAGTGTGATAGATAAGATATTAAGAGAATCTGGTCTCATTATGCCATACATTGAGAGATGGCAGGTGGGGTCAAAATTTGTAGTTAGCATTACAATTGACCTTGACCATATAAGAAAACACCCGCTTCCTCTCTCACTTATTAATCCTCTCTCATCTCTTAAACGGTTTGATGTCAAGAATGCGAGAAAAAATATTGAAGTGGCAGGGAGGGCGATTTCAGGCTCAAATAGAGTATTAATTGACATTGAAAAACTGCTTAATTATTCGGGAGAGAAGATAACACTTTTTGCTTGTGGGAAGAGACGCCATCCCTTTGACCCCGAGGTCAGTGCACAAAATTACAGGGCATCTTATATAGTTAAGTCATTATCAAAGATTGGTGCTGAGATATCACTTCATGGAAGTTATGCGTCTATGTTTAATGGAACTAATCTTGTGGATGAGAGAAAACTTCTTGAGGAAACGCTTGGTAAGAGTGTAGAGGGTGTTAGAATGCACTATGTAAGGTTGAGGGTGCCAGATACATTGCGAGAGATTGAGAGGGTTGGTTTTATATATGATTCAAGTTTGACTTATTCCAGTATGCCCGGCTTTAGAGCAGGTATTGGTATGCCATTTAGGACTCTTCCAGATGGACAACTATATGAACTTCCACCATCACTTATGGATTCTACACTTTTCTTCAGACAGAAACTTAATTTTGATGAAGCATTGAGAAATTCACTTGCTATTCTTGGTGAGATAGAGAGAACTGGCGGATATTCTGCATTTATATTTCACAATCAACATCTTATCTATGATGAGTATGGTATGATTGCTAAACTTCTATTGATACTCAGAGATGAGATTAAAAAGAGGAAGGGTGATATATTAACCTGTATAGATACTTTGAGATGGTGGAAGGCTAGGGAGGAATCTTCATTTCGTATATGTAGAGAGCGTGATATTTATAGAATTGAATATGATATACCGACAATAGTATTGAGATATGGTGGTATTGGTTTTCTTGGTAGTATTGATGGAAAATTTATTAAAAACAAAGTAAAGGAGATGGAAATATCTCATAGCATAGAATGTAAGATTTTGAAGAATGAAAAGGGGGTATTTAAGATAATAAAATCAAAGAGATGAGTTCATTAAAGTATAAAATAGGTGTTATTGGAACCGCAGAGATGCCCGAATATCTTACAAAAAACCTACAATTAGCAGGTCTAAATGCTGTTCTTATACCTTTTAAGCGGTTTTCATTATATAAATATCTTCCGCTTGTTGATGTGGTCATATTTGTATTTCCAATAAATAAACTTCGTCTTATAAAGATGGCAAAAATTTTTGGTAAGATGACAATAGCAAAATGGATTGGCAGCGATGTTATGTTCGGTCTTAATGAGAGATGGAATGATTTGAGAAGATGCCTGAAATATATTGACCTTCATATATCTGATGCCCCACTTCTAAAAGAGGAACTATTAAGTGTTGGAATAAGGTCATTTCTAATACCAATTGTTCCACCTGACCTCAAGGCAAAACCAGAGCAACTTCCCAAAGAACTCTCGCTTCTTACATATATCATTTCTGGTAAGGAGGACTTCTACAGGGCTGTTATGGTAGGGTCGGTAGCAAAGCGTCTTTCAGATGTGAAATTCTATGTGGTTGAAAATGGCATAGTTCCAGACGCACCATTAAATGTCCATCACCTTGGATTTCTAGATAAGAAAGATATGAGCAGTATATATGTGAAGGCGACTGCCTTCCTTCGTCTGACAAAGCACGATGGCATCTCAATGTCAGTTCTTGAGGCGCTCTCTTATGGCAGATATGTAATCAGGTCTATACCATTTCCTGCTTGTATTTATGCGGATACAGAGAATGAGATCGTAGAGGCAATAGAGTCATTGAGGTCTGTTAAGGATATAAATAAAGAAGGTGTTGAGTTTGTTGAAAAGGTTGTCTCACCAGAGCACCTTGCTTTGGCATGGAAGAACTTATTCAGCAGTCTTTCTGTGATATTGTCTTGCAATGATACAAAATGGAAAGAACTGGAGAATAGAATTGATGTGATGTAGGTATGTTGCCAAGATTTCTCCCCGGTATTGATATTGATGACATTATAATAGTTTTAGAAGACAGATTTGATAATGATGAGCAGTTAGATAAACTCTCATCAATATTTGGTGGTCGTAAGTTCTATCTTGTATCATCGGGAAGGTCAGCAATATACCTTGCCCTTAAAGGGCTGGGCGTTAGCAGGGGTGATGAGGTAATAGTTCCTGCTCTTACCTGTCCAGCAGTTATAGATGCAGTAATAGCACTTGGGGCTACACCAGTTGTTGTGCCAATAGAAAGAGAGAGGTTCGGGCTTGACCCATCAGTTCTAAATAAGGCGATTAATAGGAAGACAAAGGTAATTCTGCCAACTGATATTTATGGTGCAAGGTGCAGGATGGAAGAGATTGCCCAAATAACTAATGGTAGGGCAGTCATAATTGAGGACTCTGCCCAGTCATCACCCTATGATATAAGTTCTTGGAGTGATAATTACGCTTCTGCTATCGTCATCAGTTTGAACTATGACAAGCATATAACAGTCGGTGGTGGTGGCATTCTTGTCTTGAATAAGCCAAATATCTTCAAGATACCAACTATTAAATCAGAGAATAACTCTGAGAGAAGCGATATTCTATCTGCTGGGCTTCTGAGAATACTAATGGAAAGGTCAATCTATGATAGGTTTCTTCCAATGACAGCGGGAAGCGAAATGATAGAGAATGCTTTAATAGAAGAAAATGATGTTTTGAGAATATTACATAACTATGTTGATAATAATAAATCTTTTGATGGCATTAAAGAAATACTTACTAATCTAACAGACAAGTATCTTGAAAAGACATCACAATCTGATATAGTTAAATTTCTAAAAAAGGGCTTATGGCATCTTATTAGACCAGTATTTTCAAAAAGACCCGAACCTATTGGAAAAATTAGAATGTTAGGTAAGTTAAAGAAAATATTAGTTAATATTTCTCTAAAAAGGTTTCATAATGATGCTATCATAAGAAAGATGTTTGCCCTGAAACTATATAAAGGTTTTTCCACTCTTAAAGGAATTTATATACAGAACTTTAAGGATGATGCTCTTCTCAGGTTCACTGTCTCATTCATTGATAGAAGTAAGGCAATTCTTGCTATGAAGCGGTTGACAAAAGTAGGTATTGAGGTTGGTCCTTTTAATTACCCAATGCCTATTCATAAAATACATACATATAGAAAATATATTAGAATTATCGGTGATATGAGACAGACGGAGATTCTTGTTGATGGCATTGTAAATATTCCTGTTCACGAGCAAGTGAGTGATGATGATATAGATAAGATTTCAGAGATTATAAGGGGGGTTGTATCTGGCAGAGAGAGAGAATGACAATTTCGTTCTTAATGTATCAAAGGTATTCTCATCAAGAATACTTATTAGGGTTCTATCGCTTGGGACGAGCATAATAATAGCACGAATTCTTGGTCCAGGTGGACAGGGTGTGGTGACGCTTGTCCTTATGGTTCCGTTTTCACTTTCCATTATAGGCGAACTCGGTATAGAATCCGCAAATATCTACTATACATCAAAGAAAGGTATTAAAAGAGAAAACATAATAGGAAATTCGCTTCTTCTCTCAATACTATGGACATTATTTCTTGTTGCTGTGCTTATTATGGTTATCCCCTACATACACGATAAGTTTCTTCAGGGCACAGACCTGTATCTTATATTCATTGCTCTTTTGATATTTCCAATTGATTTCTTTGTTACCACATTAAGGGGTGTAATTATTGGTGAACACAGAGTTAATTTCTATAATATGCTTTTTATCATAAATATTACTGCAACTTTTATCTTCACAGCATTATTAGTGCTCTTATTCAAGATAGGTGTAGTAGGTGCAGTAATAGCAAACCTCTCAGGTAGTTTGGCAGGTGCCCTTCTCATATACTTTGGCTATTTATCGAAAGAGAAGGTGAGAGTAAGGTTCTCATTTCCTGATTTGAGAAAACAACTTTTCTATGGTGTTATGCCATATTTTGCAAATCTCTTTGGTTTTCTTAACTATCGTATAGACATATTCATTGTCAGTTATTTCCTTGATATAAGACAGGTTGGTTATTATGCACTCGCTATCGCTCTGACGAGCAAGATACACGAACTTCCACAGTCAATTATGACGATATTCTTTCCACTGACGAGTTCTCAATCAGAGGCGGAGAAACTTGTATATACACCTAATATATTCAGAAAGTCAGGTTTCTTGATGATATTTCTTGGAGTTGTTATCATAGCACTTGCGAGGCCTGGGATAATCTTTGTATTTGGCAGGGATTTTATAGATTCAGTTGTTGCCTTCATCTTGCTCGTTTTAGGCAGAATAATTATTAGGGGCAATGTTGGAATACTATCATCAGATATCTGCGGAAGGGGTAAACCATATATAATCACACTGATATCTGCGGTCTTATTGCCAATAAGTATAGGTCTAAATATTCTGTTAATTCCGATATATGGTATTGTTGGTGCTGCTTTTGTATCAATAATCGTCTCCACAATACAGGAGGTCGCAGTGATATTTGCATACCTCAGGGTGTCAAATGTTAATTTTTCCGACCTTATCATGAATTACTCTGATATAAGGTTCGTATTCAGTGAGATAAAGGGCTACACAGGAAGATTGCTACATGGCAGGTTGAAAGGTTAGGTTATATGATATGAAGGTTGTTAAGATACCGATAAAGACACACCTTATTACACCATACGATGACCTCGTTGACATTGCAAATATATATGCAAAGACACATATCAAAGATGGCGATATTCTTCTTATAACATCAAAAATTGTCTCAATTATGCAACATAGAATAAAGCCATTCACGAAGATAAAGGTTGGCTTCTGGGCGAATATTCTATGGCGGTATGTCTCTATACCAAGGTTTGGCGTTGGCGCTGTTGGCATACCCGAAAAGATGCAGGCGGCTATAAATGAGGTCGGTATTCTAAAAATCCTTATAAGTGCGATAGTTGCGGGTATAACACGTCTTTTTGGAAGAAAGGGCGATTTCTTCCGCCTTGCGGGGCACGAAATAGCGGAGATAGATGGCAGTCGCTCGCACACATTTGAGCAGTATATAAGGGTGATAGAGTATGGTCCCGAGAATGCTAACAGTGAGGCACAGCGCGTAAAGGAAGCGCTTGGCTGTGAGGTCGCGATAATAGATGCGGGCGACTGGGGCAATATTGATGTCCTCGGTGCATCAGATGGTCTTGACCATAGCAGGCGAAGGTGGATAGAGGAGATGTGCAGAGACAATCCCCTTGGTCAGACAACAGAGCAGACGCCACTTGGGATACTCAGAATTGTGGATGAGTGATAAATCTATATATCTAATATAAGTTTAATAAAATTTTTTATTTAACCTTAAAAAAAATTCTTGACAAGCAATATCAAATATGCTATATGTTAATTAGAATATATTCTGGGGAGGTGGTAGATATATTCAATATATCTAAATCTAAGGAGGAAACTGCTTGGGTAGATCCCCACAATTTGCGGTTAGAAACCGCACTAATGAGGAGTAAAAGAAAAGGAGAGAAATATGAAAAGGCTTATTTTTGTAGTATTGATACTTATGGTAGGTATTACTATGTCTGCAGAAGTAGATATGAAGTATCATGGCAAAGATTTTGTAAATGAATCGATGTATTATGTAGCTTGGGCTTGCTGGTTTAAACCAGGTGACTTTTTGGTAACTTCTGCTTATAGAATCAAGACGATAGGTTGCGCCTACCTTTATACCCCGGAGAATGCGGTTTTGGATATATATATAACATCAAAGGAGGATGGGGGTAGACCTGTTTGTAATCCAGATAATGGATGGTTCGGGGCGGATTATAGTTTAAAAGGGTGGAATCCAACTTATCATCTTGGTGAGCCACAATATGATGATACAAATGTTTATGATAAAGATTGGCATTATCCTTTTAGTGTAAGTAAATTCTGGGTTATGTACCATCAGGTTCAGGGAGACAAAAAAATAACTTTTTATATGGGTTGCACATGTAATAAGTGGAATTCTTATATATATCGTACAAAAGAAGATGGATGGCAAACTAAGGGTTGGAATTGGTGGATGCACTGTGTTATTGAATGCCCCCCTACCTCCATTGAAAGCACTTCTCTTGGGCAAATAAAAACATTATTTAAATAATGTTAATATAATGAAGCAATTGAGAATACATCCTTAGGTGTCGTTAGGTCGCTGTTTAGGTAATAAAAAATAGAGGTTTTTTCCAAGTTCATTCCTAGATAAATAATTTATATTTTTATCCATTTATACCTATTTACAATTTAACCAAATATATTATCCTTTATTCACTATGATAAATGTAGACAATCAAAAAGTCCTCATACTCGCACCCCACACAGACGACGGCGAACTCGGCTGTGGCGGAACTATCGCTAAATTCGTTGATGAGGGCGCCTCTGTATTCTATACCGCCTTCTCAACCGCATCTGCCTCGCTACCCAAAGGTCTTCCCCCCGACACACTTGAAAAAGAACTAAGAGTTGCAGGAAATATTCTCGGCATACCCGACGAAAACCTGATTATTTTTGACTATGAAGTGCGTAAACTCAATTATGTTAGGCAGGACATTCTTGAACACCTCATCAGATTGAGAAATGAGATAACACCCGACATAGTCCTTATGCCATCCCCATCCGACCTCCATCAGGACCACACAACTGTCGCAGTTGAGGGTCTCAGGGCTTTCAAGACAACTACCGCACTCGCCTATGAACTCCCATGGAACAACATCACATTTACATCGCAGGCGTTTGTCCCGCTTGATGAAAAACATATTGAGAGAAAGATTGAAGCAATAGGTGCCTATAAATCACAGGCGCACAGGGACTACACAAAACCCGACGCGATAAGGGCGATAGCCCAGATGAGGGGTCTACAGATTGGCGTTAAATACGCAGAGTGCTTTGAGGTTCTAAGGTGGATAATAAGATAGGCATTCTAATAACGGGCGCGGGCGCCCCGGGCGCACCTGGCATAATCTATTGTCTCAAAAAGTCCGCCGATGAGCGTCTTCGCCTTATAGGCGTTGACATTGACCCATCCGCTGTTGGCTCATCATTTGTCTCTGCCTTCTATACTATTCCAGAGCCCGAAAAAGACGCCTTCATTTCAGAGATTATGAACATCTGTGAACGCGAGCGCGTGAAGGTCATACTACCCCTCGTTACAAGAGAACTCATTCCACTATCAAGGGCAAGACAAGATTTATCATCAAGAGGTATATATCTGCCAATATCCGACTATAATGTAATTGAGATATTAAATGACAAAAGCAAACTATCAGCGAGGGCAAAAGAACTTGGTGTTTCTGTTCCCGAGTTTCATCTCGCAAACGACCTAAATGATATCATTGCTTATGTCAATTCACTTGGATACCCCCAAAAGCCAATTTGTATAAAACTTCCCGTGTCAAATGGTATGAGGGGCTTTAGAATATTTGACGCCTCAAGGGACAAGATGAACGAACTATTGAAAGAAAAGCCGATTGGCATATATACAACACTTGAAGAGTTCTTCATAAAATTCCACGATTTTGTTGATAAATTCCCGCCATATATGGTGATGGAATATCTACCGGGTCCTGAGTGGACTGTAGATGCCCTATCAAATAATGGCAGAATGCTCGCCTGTATCCCCCGCCTGAGAGAGAGGATTAAGAATGGCATAAGTTTCAACGCCAAGGTTGTAAAAAACGAGAGAATAATAGAGATGACGGAGCGTCTCATTGAGGGGCTTGGCATTGATGGCGTCGTTGGCTTTCAGTTTAAGGAGCGTGAAGATGGCACGCCCTGCCTTATAGAGTCAAACCCCCGCCTTCAAGGGACGGTGATACTATCTGCCTGCGCCGGCGTCAATATTCCGTATATTCTTGTGAAGATTGGTCTTGGCGAGAAATTTGAGATTGGAAAGATAAGGTGGGGTATGAGCATAGCCAGATACTGGGGTTGGCAGTTCTTTGATGAAGAGGGACTACCATACACATTCTAAGTTCTCAGATGGCGAGGACCTTCCCGAGGTGCTTGTTGAAGCGGGCATTGAGGTCGGTCTTGGCACCATTGCTATCACTGACCATGTGAGGGCTGACTCTGACTGGGTCTGGGACTACATTGACTATGTAGGTGAGGTCGCAGATTACTATAAGGACAGAATAAGGGTCGTCTGTGGCGTTGAGGCGAAGATTACTGACCTTGGTGGCAGTATTGACATACCAGAAGGCGTTGACGACTATGTTGACATTCTTCTCGCATCTGTCCATAGAATTCCAACGGGCGATGGCTTTCTCTCTGATGATGAGATAGCAAGGGATGTTGATAATGCTATCAATCTATGGGCAAAGGCGATTATCTCAGCAATCTCAAATCCTTCTGTCTCTGTGATTGCCCATCCCGGTCTCATTCTCAAAAATCATGGGATAGAGATACCAGAGAATATAGCGGATATGGTGGGAAGCAAGATAAAGGGCGAGGCGGTTGCGTTTGAGTATAATATTGGTTGGGGTGTTCCCGAGGGTTATCTGTTAGACGCGCTTATCAGAAGTGGCGCCATATTCACAATTGGCTCAGACGCCCACAGCGCAAGTGATATAAAGAGGTTGTGGGGAAGTGGTGGTGCGGAAAGTAGCATACCAGATAAGGTTAAAGATAGATTGGCTGTATTTTGATGAAATTACATAGGCGTCAAACCATAGTATCATAAAATGAATGTATCCACCCCCCTTCTTTTATGGCGCTGCCTAACTGCTGGCGGAATTATTTATAGGCCGTCTCATAATACCGGCTATTCTAAAATTTTGTCTTCACAAACAATGCATTTATTTACATCTTTTATTTCTTCACCTTTAAGTTCACAGAATTTTTCATGTGCAATCCAATAACCTGGTCTATCTCTACGAGGTCCACTAGCCATTATTCTACCATTTATATATCTACATTTGACATTTCTCCAAAAGTTTCCAAGTTCACATGATTTGCAATTATTAAGGGCAATTTTTGCAATTTTATTACTCATTTTACAAAATAGTCCATCTTCAGTATTATGTTGAAATTTGCATTCAAAATCTGGTGTTATTGGTATTTTATTAATCATAATTTTTCACCTCCTTTATATTTTATATAACCCTCCACCACCGCTATCACATCATCCGTCAGATTATACAATTTATATACCAAATGGTCAATCTGCTCGTCGGTGGCTTTTATGGCGCTACCTAACTGCTGGCGGAGGCGCTCATCTTCCGTCTCATAATACCGATTTTTCAAATCCATCATTTTTTGAAATATCTAAAACATATAATAATTAATCTACAAAAAATCTAAGCATCTAAACCAAAAATTAAATTACCACCTACCGTTCTACATACGCTAGAGAAAATGAAAAATTTATCATCAATAGCATTCAAAAATAAAATTGGAAAATCAATACTTGCGATTTTAATGAGAACTTTGTTTAAAAAAGAATTAGGATCACTTCCATCAATTGTTTTTTGCCATTCTAATGGATGATATCTAGAAATTATACTAAAATAATATAAAATAGTAAAAAGTAAAAAAATCATTGGCATTTTCAAATCATTTTTTTCAGGAAGTCCAAACCATCTATAATAAGAGAAAAATCGATCAGAGCATAAACTATATGTATATATTACATCTTCTATATCTATTATTTTATATTTATTTATACCACCAACAAGACCTTCAAGATATTTAGCGGTAGGAGTTACACAATCATATAATAAAGTTGATGCATTTTTTGATTTCGTGTATATCTTAATTTCATGTCTATTATAATTATTTTCAAATCCATGACTTTCTTGTTTTTCCTTAAAAGTAATTAATATTAATGCTTCTACCAAAGTAAGAGCACCATAATATAAAATCATTGGCTTTGTGGATAAAGGAACAATTTCAGCGCTATTAAATAATTCTTTTGCAACAAATAAATTTTTAATAAATCTATTAGTTATATTAATTTTTTCTTCATTATTAAGTTCAATTAAATGTCTTCCTTCTTTTTCTCCTAATAATCTTATTCTTTTTTCATTAAGTGATTCTATATTTAAGTTAAAGAAATTACTTTCTTTTCTCTTTTCTAATAATTTTTCAACTGAACTTTTGGAAGAATAATAATCAATTATATTCCAAATATCTAATCTTGGAATACTTGTATCAACATGAAACATTTCAAATTTTTTAAACTCAGTTCCACCACAAGTTCCACATTTTTTATCTTCTTTTCCTTCCTTTACACTAAATTTATATCTATTACAATCTCTACACTCTTTAATATATTCTGTCATTTAAAAACCTCCATGCTATTTTATATCCTCCACTATCCTTATCTCATCTTCCGTTAGATTATACAATTTATATACCAGATTGTCAATCTGCTCGTCTGTGGCTTTTATGGCGTGGTGAAAGCACATTCTCCCTTACGGATTTAGACAATCCACCATCATCCTTAACTTTGTCATTCTGAGCGAAGCGAAGAATCTCTATATTATATAATTTTGGGAAAGAGATTCTTCACTCTACTATGTTCCGTTCAGAATGACACCTGATTTGTAGCGTCCTAACTCCTGTGAGGAGGGAACATTTTATATGTGAGAACGAAATATTATATTTGTTGCGATAGGAATGGCGATACTACAATCTGACAGAAGAAATTTTATATGAATTTAATAATTTATCTGATATATTAAATAAGATATGTGTGGAATAGTAGGATACATTGGCTTTCGGCAGGCGCCTGATATTTTGGTTGAACGGCTTGAGTGTCTCTCATATCGTGGGTATGACTCGGCGGGCATTGGCATCTTCAACGGCGGTTCAATTGACATCGTCAAGACCGCAGGCAAGATTTCACGCTTGAGGGAACTACTAAAGAAGGCGATGCCGAAGGGCACAATGGGCGTTGGTCACACAAGGTGGGCGACACACGGCGAGCCAAACGACATTAACGCCCATCCACACGCCGACTGCACGGGCGACCTCATAGTCGTTCAGAATGGCATTGTTGAGAACTATCGCTCGCTCAAGGCGGAACTTGAGAAGAAGGGTCATAAGTTCATCTCACAGACGGACACAGAGATTCTCTCTCACCTCGTAGAGGAATACTATGAGGGTGATTTAATGAAGGCGGTAAAGATAGCGTTAAAGCGTGTAATTGGAAACTTCGCAGTCGTCTTTATGCATAAGAATGAGGACAGGTTGGTTGCTGCGAGGTTAAACGCCCCTCTCGTCATTGGTCTTTCACACAATGAGAACTTCATCGCCTCCGATGTGCCAGCCCTACTTAAAGATACTAACAAATTTTACATTATGCACAATGGCGACATAGTCGCGGTAAGTCGGGAGGCGATAGAGGTTGATACATTCTTTGATAAATCAAAGGTTGACTTCAAGAAGCGAAATATCTCAATCATTGACTGGACACTGGAGGATGCGACGAAGGGCGATTATGAGTATTATATGCTAAAGGAGATACACGAACAGCCAAAGGCAATAGAGCGCACTATTGAGGGTCATATATCAAAGGGCGGTTATGTTCATCTTGATATAGCGATACCTGGTGAGCAGTTAAGGCAAATAAGGGCAGTTCATCTCGTCGCCTGCGGGACTGCTTATCACGCCTGCCTTTATGGTAAGTTCGTCCTTGAGGAGACGCTCGGCATTCCCGTTCTTACAGACATAGCGAGTGAGTTCAGATACAGAGACCCGCTTCTCAGCGAGAAAGACCTTGTCGTCTTCGTCAGCCAGTCGGGCGAGACAGCAGACACACTTGCGAGTTTAGACCTTGCGAGCGAGAAGGGCGCCCTCACGCTTGCCATCACGAATGTTATGGGCTCGTCAATTACGAGGAGGGCAGACAGCATTGTATATACAAAGGCGGGTCCCGAGATTGCGGTTGCTTCAACGAAGGCGTTCACAAGCCAACAGGTGGTATTTCTCCTTCTTGCGGGATACCTCTGCGAGATAAGGCGCATCAAGAAGCCAAGGGAGAATATACGAGAGGTTATGAAGGCGTTGAAAAATCTTCCATATTTAATGCAGACCGTCTTAGAGGGTGAAGAGGAATGTAAGAAGATTTCAGAGGAGATAGCAGGTAAGAATGACTGCTACTATCTTGGTAGGAACATTGACGAACCGCTTGCGAGGGAGGGGGCGCTCAAACTGAAGGAGATATCATATATACATGCGGAGGCATTTCCTGCGGGCGAACTGAAGCACGGCACGATAGCACTTATAGATGAGGGGACGCCTGTTATAGCGATAATGACGCAGGACGAGATATTAGAGAAGTCGGTATCAAATGTGCAGGAGGTTTTAGCGAGGAGGGGTGTTGTGTATGTAATTACGAAGGAGGGTGTAAGTGGACTGGAGGATTTCTCAAGGGCTGTTCTGTATATACCAAGGACGCACAGGTATATAGCGCCGATACTATCTGCGATACCGCTTCAGTTGATTGCCTACTATTCAGCGCTTGCTCGTGGCTACGATGTAGATATGCCCCGCAACCTCGCCAAGAGCGTGACCGTGGAGTAGCGGGGGAGTGTTAATAAAGACAATAGGTGAAATAGGGGATATTAATCTGATAAAATAAAAACTTCTATAATTTTGATTTTATTTATCTGTCAAATCATACAATTAAAGGCAATTCTATTTAATATGACATTAAAATTTATCTATTTTCTAAAATTTAAATTATTTAATAATCGTTGGTAAATTAATAAGAGTCAATTCATTATAATATCTTTTTATAATATTCATTAGGATCTTTATATTCTTTTACATTATTTATATTCTCAAAATCCATCTCCCATTTAAGAGGATTGTTGATTATATATTGACGGATTTTATCTAATGATTTGTCATTGCGAATGATATGTTCATAATAATTTCTTTGCCATAATCTACGAATGAATGGAATCCAATTATTTTGTTTCACATTACGGATATATTCATTAGTCGTCATTGTCTTAAACCATTGCACCACCCTCGGTATGGACGAACTCGTCGGAGTCGGGGCAATCCTATGTGATTGCCTTTTATCTATGGGGCAGACACTTAGGTCTGCCCCGACATTAATATCTGTCTCAACGATGATGATAATGCAGTGAAAATGATTGGGCATTATAACGAATTCATCGCACTGAATATCTAAAAATTTATTCGCTAGTTCAAAATACCATCTTTCAATCATCCTTCCTGCATCATTCAATTTCATTTCGCCATCAATAATTTCCCCAAATAAACATTCCCTATTATTTGTGCATATTGTGATGAAATAAGCACCGGGCATTGAATAATCATATCCTTTCAATCTTATAGATCTGCGATGGTGTTTCTCGGGATTGTATCTCACATTGAATCCTTCTACACGCTATTTATTTTCAATAATAGCAATCTCCTCATCGGTTAGTTCATATAGTTTATAAACCAACTGGTCAATCTGGCGCTCGTATTCCTTTACTTTTACTTGTTTGTTCGGATTATGAAAATAATCGTCATCATTTGTTATTGATAGTATTTTATCTACAATATCAATAAATGGTTTTTCTAATTTATTTCCTCTACGAATTTCAAAATCATAATTTAAAATATGAACAATCTCATTATATTCAAGATTATAAAAATGTTTTCCTAAAATTAAATCTATTAGATCTATTTCTGATTTTATTCTACTGGTTATAAATCTATTATGTTTTTTATCAAACACTGAAAATAATTTATCCATAAATCTTTTTTTCATTTTATTCAGTAAAATATTGTATTTTAATATTTTTTCTTTATCAGGAAGAGGAAATTCTTCCAATATGTCCCTGTTCATATCTCTTCCATCACCATAAATTCTAAACCAGAAATAAAAAAGAGACGAATTAATTAATAAAATTAAAAAATTAGCAAAATCTTTATTCAGATATATATGTGATATTTTAACACTTTTATATGGTTTTCTATCAAATGCATTATACCAGTAGTTTCCACTTGTTCTTATCCATATTTTAGAACCACTATTTTTGATTATACTTCCAACACTATCATTAAACTGCAACATTTTTTCTAATATTTGTCTGTTTATTTTTTCTCCAATCTTAGGAAGACGATGTTTTTGATCATATTTTGCGTTTTTAGGTAGTAAGTATTTATTACAATTGGTCACTTCTATTTTATTAATATCTGGTGTATTTCTAAACATCCTGCTTGTATAAATACCATTTTTGTTATTAAAATTCTTATTAAAACATTTTATTATTGAAACTGTTTGAGTCATACTTTTAAATATTTTGCATCTATCTCTATCAAAAGTAAAAATGTAAATTTCTTTAAAATTATTTGCTATCAATTCTCGACTTTTTGAAAAATCTTTATTAAATGTTATTGCGTATGTGATTATAAATACCAGATTACCTTTATTTTTCAATAAATTAAAACCTCTTTCAACAAAAATACTTGAAATATCCGATAATGTAGAATATTTATAATTGTTTTCTATATATTTTTTTTCTTTTTCTTTAATTAAATTACCATACGGTGGATTTGCGATGACGATATCAAAGCCACCATGAATGGTAAGATGTTCAAATGCTTTCCCTGCGGGCACAACCAACTGCTTTAGCTGTTGGTGATTTTGTGAACTGGCTTTATCTGAGAGACCATGCTTGAGATGATTGCTATTAACATATTCAATCGCATTGTTCATCTGCTCTTCTGTTTCAAGAAGTTTCTTGTATGAGCCCTTTGCCCATAGTTTTGTTTTTCTACCCTCGCCTTGACTGGATAAACTGCATTCCCTGTTGTATTCAAATGATGAGTAGCCCTTGAGTTCCCGAATTATCTCTGATAACTCGGTCTCCTCGCATACAAGGACTATGTGGACATGGTCATCAAGGACGTTCAGGGCAAGAACCCTATAGTTTTTTTCTTTTATCTTTTTTGCGAGTGCACTAGCGATGATTATGCGTGCCACCTCGTCAAGACGGACAGCTGAAGCAGTCCGTTTGGAGTATTTCAGGACAGGTTCGCTTATTCTACTGCCATATGTAGCCCAGGTGATATGGTATGCTAACAAGTCCTTCTCAATTTTCTTTTAATGAAAGACCTCAGAGAAATACACCTCAAAGTCAAACTCCTTATGTCCATTTGTAATCTCATATATCAATTCTTTAATCTTCTTTTTATATTTCTGCTTTTCTGTTTGATTTACCTCATTGAAATATTCTTGTTTAATTTTCTCAAGTTCATCAAATAGATTGAAATTCAATAGGTTTTTCTCCACACCAATTAGCGAGTTGCCACAGACAATCTTATAATCAAGGTTTGGAAGGGGTCTTATTTGTGTTATATCCTCCTCATCAACGACGAGGGAGAGCCAGAGGCGAAGTTTGGCAATCTCGCAGGCGCCAGGGTCAATGTCAACGCCATAGAGGGAGTTCTCAATACACTGGCTCTTCAGGTCATAGAGATTTACTTTATGTCCAGTAAATATAGATAACAAGAACCGCGCATTTACTATTTCGCGCATCATTTCTACGGGGAAGGCGCCGGAGCCAACTGCGGGGTCACATACCTTAACATCTCTCAATGCATTATCAATTATATCTGCGTATATTCTTATGCTCTCAGGTAATATAGGTTTTATCGTGGTGGTTTTTTGCTTGCCATCCTCAATCATCTTTTCTTTTTGTATTGCTGATTGCTCTCTCTCTATGAGATTTTCACCATACTTTATAAAAGTTTCAATATCTTCTTTTCTTAATATTTCTCTTTCTGTGGGCATAGCGAGTTGTTCGGGCTCGTCGGGACCAATGAACTTTGTCTGTTTAGGTCTTCTTGCTGGATTTTTCATTATTTCTTCATTTACAGTAGTATATATGTAATTGATTAAACTCTCTTGGCACATATAATGGACAATCTCTCTTGGTGTGTAATAGACACCATATTGTTTATTAAAACTCTTCTCTAAATTTTTCTTTTTGCTTAAAAGGGCTTCTTTATACTCATTAAAGTTATCAGGTCTTATTGCGTTGAATTTCTCATATAGTTTACCTAAAAGTTCGGGGTCAATGGCGACCTCCTTTTCAAGGGGCTCATCCTCTCTAACGGTAAAGTTGAAGCGGTCAAAGACATCTAATATTCCATCACCAGTATCTCCCTCTTTTGTTTTGTTTTTATTGGAAAAGAGTTCATTTGGGAGGTTTATATCAACATCTTTCCAATTATAATAACCTATTGGCTCAAAGAGACCACCGTTTAAAAATGGAATTTTACAGTTAAAGTATCTGGAATATGCTGGGTCTGTCTGGTCTGACCTTGGGTTATTCAGTGAATCGTAGAAGAGTTTCTCAAGGTAATCATTAAAAAAACTCTTCTTTTCATCCAAGCATTTTTTGAATAATGACCTTAAAAAATTCCTATCGCCTTCACCCCAGTTTTTATCTTTTGGAACACCGAGCCAGCCCTTCTTCTGAAGAAAGTAGAGGAATACAATCTGACCGAGGAATTTTTTGGCAAAATCAACGGAATTTATGTTCTTTTCATGAAATTCATTTCTAACATTCTCATCTTTTTTAATAACCTTCTCAAGTTCATCAACAGTTTTTATAAAGAGGTCTCTGTATTTCTCAAAGAACTCTTCTGTTACCCTTTCAACACTGAAGGCGTGTTCTAATTGTTCAAGTGTTGGATTGTGCTTATCATCTGCGAGTATATCAACAAGTTGTTTTTGAGCGGTGTGACTCCTCTCATTTTTACCCACGAGAAATGACCACCTGCGCGCAGGGGTGAATTCCTCCTCTCCTTTTAGTCTGCCCGTTTTTGTTTGAGTAAGTTTATATTCCATTTTGACAAGTGAGAAGCGCCAATCTTCATTATCGGGTGAGACGAAGGCAACTAATGCCGCATCTTTTAGTTTTCCACCTCTGCTCCCTTCAAGATACCGGGAGATGAAGTTCCTCTGCATGGTTCTTGCTCTTTCTAATGAAGTTTCTTTTTTAAGATTAACTATCAATAAATCAATTTTTTTCTCTTTATTTGTGTATTTCCCTATTCGTTCAAAGGTGCTTATATATTGTTTAAAAGAATAGCGGATGTAATTCCCTTTGTATATAAATGTAGATTCTTCTATTTTGTTGAGGAGTTCTTTAATAAATCTGACAAACTTATCTTTTTCAAAGGGTGCTTCAAAGGTATTTCTTATGAGTTCTTTTGCGGATTCTTTATCCATAGATTACCCCTCCTTAACAAGGTATTCAGAAAGTATGACTTCTATGGGATAAGATTTTTTCTCCTCCTCTATTGATGATGGCTTACTAAGAAGTTCACTTGGAATAGAATCTTTTATTATCTTATATATCTTTATAGGGTTATTTTCTCTTGAAATCTTTTTTAGAACATTCTTGGTAGTCCATTTGGATAATGCTCCTCTATCAAGAAGGTATAAGACATTTCTCAAAAAAGATTTTTCATTATCGTGAATTTCATCTTCTTTAATAAGTGCTTTTACTATCTTTTGTAATTTTACATCGCTACCTTTACTTCCTTTACGGCTCTGTTCTTGAATATACTCAGTAAATAAAGATTCAAATTCTTTCTTGTTTTTATTCAAAAGATTATAGAAATCATCACCTAATTTTTCTCTCTTAACATTACTATCTGATTTCAATGTTTTAACTGATTGCAAGAAATCTAATTCCTCAGTATTTTTTTCATCAGAAATGTAAAATTTCATCAATTTACCTCTTCTGAAAAATGTGATGACTGAGTTTTTATCGGTAGGGTATTTTTTAGCACTTCTTGCCTTTTTTGGTAGGTTTTTAATTTTTTCAAATAATTCGGGATTATTATCTCTAATATTTCTAATTTCAGAGAGATACTTAAGTTCTGATTCTTCCTCTTCGCTATCAATAACATTTGAATTTAACCTCTGAAATAGTTCAAAAGATGTTACCTCCTCGCTTTCTGTTAGATAAGCCATATCCTCTCCAAGAATTTCATGGAATGACTGCAGTTTTCCAATTGCTGCCTCTTTAAGACCAATTTCACTATCTGCTTGAACTGTTGGGAAGAAATTATAGATGTAAATTTTCTTAAATTTGGAGTCAACCCTGTTTATACGACCGACTCTTTGAATAATACGAATGGGATTCCATGGAATATCATAATTTATAACAATATTAGAGCGATGAAGATTAACACCCTCAGAGAGTATATTAGTTGTTATAAGAATATCAATATCATCTTTTGGGCTATCATACCTTGGGTCAAAATTTTCAATAATCTTATATTTATCACTTTTACTTGACTTACTTGAATAAGAGATAATTCTAAAAGAATCTTTAAGTTCTTTTTCAAGATAATCTGCTGTTTCCATTGACTCTGTGAAGACAACGACCTTTTTATTCTCCAATTCTTCTCTTAGTAATCTCTTAAACTCATCTATCTTTGGGTCTGTAGTTATATCTTCCCAGAGATTCTTTATATCTTTAAGTATATCTAGGTCGTTTTTTAGGTCTTTAATAAATGATTCTTCAAAATCATTAGAAGAATATTTCTTTGCCTTTCCCTCATCAATTAGTTTTGTTATTTCTTCTATGCTATCATTTTCTATAAGTTCAAATATCTTATTTGAATACTTCTTACTTGTATAAACTATTCCTTTATTGAACATATCAATAAATTGTTCATAGGAATATATAAACCTATCTATCGTTTTCTTAAAAGCATAAAAACTACTTTCAAGACGTTTTACAAGAAGAACTTTCATGAACCTTCTCATATTGCGTTGTCCTATTTCTTCTTTCGGGTCAAGTTTTATAAGATATAATAATGGGATGTATCTTGTATATTTGAAATCTTTTATCTTATTTACAGTTTCATTAAATATTCTATCTGTCTTTTCATCAAATATGTAATAGAGTTTTTTAGGTAATGTTATATCGGGGAAATTAAAACCCTTTTTCTTTAGGTCTTTACTGAAACATTCTCTTATATCATTTCTAGTCCTTCTAACAATGAGATACTTAAGAACATTTTCTCTAATATTCTTTGAAATCTCTTTTTTAATTTTTATATATCTTTCAAAATCCTTTGACCGGTCAATATCTTTTAATTTACCCTGTTGTCTATTAAAATAACTATCAATATTTTTAAGATTTGGAAGTGAACTATTATTACCTTCTTGAAAAAGTTTTATCTGACTTAATATATCAACGGCTGTATTATTTTGTGGAGTTGCTGAAACAAGAATAACATTTCTGTCCTTACAAATTCTCTGCAATTTATCATATGTAATTGTAGATTCATTCCGAAATCTATGTGCTTCATCAATAAAAACATTTTTGTATTCCCTCTTTATTTTCAATATATTATCTAATTTGCCCAATGATTCTACAGTTGCTGGAATATTGAAATCTCTAAATGTATCTTCCCAGTATTCTTTCAATATAGGTGGACAAATAACTAAATGCCTTCCATTCAATTGCTTTGCCAACAATGCTGAAATATATGTCTTACCTAAACCAACAACATCTGCCAAAAAAACACCATTATAACTTTCTAATTTATTTTTAGCATCAACAACAGCCTCACGTTGATACTCAAGGTCTATGAAATCTTTTGGAAAAAAATCTCCTTTACTTATCTCTTCCTTATCAAGGTCTATTTTTTCTCTGAAATACTCATATAAACATTTAAGATAAAGTTCATAAGGCGAAACATTCCTCAGCCATGTCCTTTCTTTTATTGTATTTATATATTCCTCACTAACATCAACAGCATCTTTCCATAACTCTTCAAAATTTCTTTTTGCAAATTCATAATCAGATGAATTTTTAAGTTCAACATTAAACTCAAGATTTTCCACTAGTCCTGCCTGTGTGAAATTACTTGAACCAGTAATAACTCTCCCTATATCTCTATCACCTTCCCGAAATGTCATTATATAGAGTTTTGCGTGTAGATTTTTAGAAGGATAAGCTCTGATTTCAAGTTTATTACTATTTATCCATTCAATAAATTTATTAACCCCATTTTCCACATCTTCATTATCATCAGATTCTTCCATTTCCTTTTCAACCAAAGAAGGAATTTTCTCTTTAGTTTCAGCATGAGAAAATTGTAACATTTGTCTTTTTTCATCTTGCGCGGACTCTAACAAATCATAAGTTTCTTTAGTTGTCCCAATGCCAATAAGAATTCTTATCTTTTCTGTTTTTTCTAATGGTTTATAGACAGTATTAAAACCACTTATATAAAAATAACCAACAAGACAATCAAATAAGTGTGAGTCTTTTATCAAAACTTGGAATCGTTCCTTTAGAGTATGTCCAGGTTCATTTGTTATAAATGTCAAATCAGTATTCATATTTTTTATAAAATATTATAAAATTATTATCTGATTAACACATAGTCAAATCGCGTCTAATATCGCAAAAATAATCTGATTTATTAAATAATAATATGATTTGATAAATATGTCTATCTGTTATCGCCAAGTTTGTATATCCGCTTCATATTGAATGACAGAATGAGAGCGATAAGTGAGGCGAGGGCAAAAAGAATGAATGTCCAACGAAACCCGCCCTTCTCCGCTATCATTCCGCCAAGACCCGTCCCCAGCGAGCCAACACCAAAGTATAGCCCAAAGACAATGCCATAGACCCGCCCCCGAATATCAGGCGTTGACACAGTCCCCGAAAGCGTGTTCATAAGTGGCTGGACAGCAAAATACAGTGGTGACATAAGAAGAGCGAAGATGACCGCCCATATACCAGGAAGAACGGCAACAACAATGAGGATAACCATCAGTGCGATGAGATTTATGATGATGTAGTTTATCAGTTTGAGATGGCTTTTAAGTCGCGCTGTGAATATCTGACCTATTATGCCCATAAATAGTATTATTGATGCGGTGATATTGCCCGCTACGACCTGCCGGACATCAGAGAACCATAATGAGACCTTCTCGTATGAGAATGTGGGGAGGAGCGATGTTATGCCATTGATGAAGAAGCCGATGAATGTCGCTGTGATGAATAGTGGAATGTAATAAACGATTGTCTTTAGCCCCGACTTTGCTAATTCCTTCTTTTCTCTTTCTTGTTTGACTTTAGCATCTGTGATGGATGAGATGAGGAGGAGGAGTGCGAGACCAAAAAGTCCTGTGCCGGCGAAGACGAGACGCCATCCCCCGAGGAGGTAGAGACCATCCGCAGAGAGGGGAGCAAGACCAAGACCAATATTACCGAAGATGCCAAATATAGACATTGCCTTTATGACATTATTTGATGTGAGTGATAGATATGAGAGACCAGTTGGGTGATAAAGCGAGCCGAAAGCGCCTGCAAGCCCGAACGCTACTGCAAGTGATAGGGGAGACCTTGCAAACGATGCAAGAATCAGTGCGAGTGAAAAGCCAGTGATATTAGTAATCAACATCTTTCTTGGACCAATTCTGTCAATTAGGAAGCCCGCGGGAAGCGAGCCAAGACCAAAGGCGACGAGAGCGAGGGTGTTAATCCACGCTACCTCACCAAGACCTATGTCAAAGTCGTGCATTATTGGGATGAACATAGCAGGAAGTGATAGCATGCCAATGTGGATGTAGAGATGGCAGGTGCTGATGAGGACTGTCTTATCTATTTTCAGTTTCATAAATAAATATTTGGCAAGTATTATATCAAAAGTGATATTTTATTTGATATGATTAGTATGTATTTTAGGAGTTTAATTGGAAGAGGCGGGGCGTAGCGCAGTTTGGTTAGCGCGCATGGTTCGGGACCATGAGGTCGGAGGTTCAAGTCCTCTCGCCCCGATTGTTTATTAAACAATAATACAAATATGATAAAATCAAACAATTGATGGATTAATATGTTTAGCATAGAGGAATACTTCAAGATAAAGGATAAGGTCTTTAACCAGTTTTCATCCATTTTTAGTGTTGATAAATGTGCACTTGTTATATTTGGAGATAGAAGGATTTTTTACATTGTTGGCAATGGATTTTCAGAAGAGGAGAATAAAAGAATAAGAGAGAGGTTTGTCAATTCTTTTAGAGGCAAAGAGAAGGTTGATGTTATCAGTAATGAACCATTGAATGATGGAGGGGGGTTATTACAATCTTTTGAAATAGGCAGGAAGGATGATTTATCCATTAATATTATATACGAGTCAACCGATAAAAAGGTGTTAATTGATAGACAAAGGCGCAAGATAAAAAGGTTATCTTTTCTTCTTTATCAATATTTTAGGGAGGGTTTTGATGATGCGCATTTGAGGATAATGAGTTCTGTGGTTAAGAATATAGATACAGGTTTTCTTGTCTTTGGTGAGGATGAAAAGGTTTTATTTTTCAATGAAAGAATGACAAAGATACTTGGGCTGGCAACAGAGGATATAATGGGAAGAAATATTTATGATGTGATGGGGGGGGTATATAAGAGATGGGAGAAGGAGCAGGTTGACAATATTGTCAGGACTAAGAAGACAGAGGTGATAGAAAGATATGAGAGGGTCAGGCAGAGTGGTAAGTCAGAGTATCATAAGGTTGGATTAACACGGGCAGAGACAATCTGGGGTGAGATTTATATTCTTGTTGATAATGACCTGACACAATGGGTAGAGATAGAGAAGCTGTCAAGGTATAAGTCGGACTTTATAGCGTCAATAGCCCACGACCTCAAGACGCCTTTGACTACGATAATTGGCTATATGGATATACTAAAAACGGGACTTGGTAGTTCTATAACCTCCCAGAATAGGCGATGTATTGAACAGTCAATAAAAGAGGCAAGACGGCTTGCAAGGATGATTGACCAGACATTAGAACTGTCATCAATTGACCTGTCTTTAACTGATGAGAGAAGAAAGATATTAGAAAAGACATGGCTCTCAGTTCAAATCCTTCTATCTGTATTAATGGATGACTTCTACCAGAGGGCAGAGGACAAAGGATTGGAACTGGCTACTGAGGTAGAGGCGGGAGTAAATACTATCTATACAGATGAGAAGAAGATATTAGAGATATTGAGAAATCTTCTTGATAATGCAATAAAGTTCACTCTACCTGGGGGGAGGGTCAATATTAGAGTAATCAAAAAGAAGGAAGATATAGTATTTGAACTAATTGATACGGGAATAGGTATTCCTGATGAGGATTTAGATAGGATATTTGAGAGATTTTATAGAGTAGAAAGAGAAGATTCAAGTTCTTATGGAGGGATAGGACTTGGATTGTATATAGTCAGGGAGTTTGTGAAGATGCTTAATGGAAAAATTGAGGTAGAAAGCGAGCTTGGAGTTGGCACGACATTCAGATTATTCCTACCTCAGCCACAGATAAAGTAAATACAATATGCTAAGATTTCTATTCTTATTTTCCTTTTAAATCACTGTTTCTTTAGATGAACTTAGGGTCATAGTCCATCAGAATGTTAGAGATGAGTAGATTAACATTATTATTCTTTTTATTTTTAATGACATATAATAGATAATATTTATTAAAAAATATTTAAAATATTTACTTGACACTTAACATTTATTGTAATAAATTTATGGTAAGAAGTGGTAAAAAGTGGTAATATATGAGTATGTTTTCGTTTATTGGTCAGGCAAGACATACAATGGACGATAAGGGAAGGATATTAATACCAAAACCTTATCGCTCAGACATTGAAGGTAATACTATTACATCCTATGTTCTAACAATAAGTTATGAACCCTGCCTTTGTTTATTTCCAAGACAGAAATGGCTTCAAATTATGTCTGAACTTGCGAAGACGCCACCTATTGATGACTTTTCAAGATACTTTCTTCGTAAGGTTCTCTCGGGTGCGGTATATCAGAATCCTGATAAGATAGGGAGGATAATGGTTCCTCAGCATTTAAGAGACCACGCTGAACTTGATTCAGAGGTATTCATTATTGGAGTTATAGAGAGAATAGAGTTATGGGATGCCCATCTATGGGAAAGTTATGATGAGAATAACAAACAGAAGAAAGAAGAGTTAAGCAGGAGATTTATAGAACTTGGCTTTTAATTGAATATTATGCCCCAAGAAAGGCATAGACCAGTGCTTGTTGATGAGGTTATTGATATCCTGAGGTCGCCAAAGGGCGATGTCTTTATTGATGCTACTGTGGGTGATGGTGGGCACACACTTGGAATTATTAAGAGGTGCAATGCGAAAAAGATTATAGCAATAGATAGAGACCCTAAGGCGATTGAGAGGGCAAGAAAATTTCTGGATGATTACATTAAAATGATAATCTTCTATAACACTAATTTCATAAATATTGATAAGACCGCAGAGCGTCAGGTAGATGGCATACTATTTGACCTTGGTCTCTCATTGTATCAATTGAGTGATAGGGAGAGGGGTTTCAGTTTCAATAGTGATTCGCCTCTTAATATGGGTATGAATGGGAATGCCCGTTCTGTGAGGGACTTGATTAATAAAATGCCGGCAGATGAGATAGCGAATATTATCTTTAAATATGGTGATGAAAGGTTCAGCAGAAAAATAGCGAGTTTGATAGTAGAAGAGAGACATTTGAAACCAATAGAGACAACGGGTGAACTCGTTAAGATAATCAAGAAGGTGTATCCCGCAGGTCATCACAGAATTCACCCTGCGACACGAACATTCCAGGCGCTTCGCATCTGGGCTAATGACGAACTTACAAATCTAGAGATAGCACTACCAAAGGCATTAGAACTATTAAAGATTGGTGGTGTTTTAATTGTCATCTCATATCACTCCCTTGAGGATAGAATTGTAAAGCAGATTTTCAAAGATAAAGCAATGAGTGGAAGATACGAAATTATAACTAAAAAGCCAGTGAGACCATCAAGAGAAGAGGTTTTAGAAAATAGAAATTCAAGGTCCGCAAAATTAAGAGCAATGAGGAGGTTATTATAGAAACATCTAAATCTTAATAGCAGTTAGGAGTGAAGATGTATAACATAGAAGAAGACAGATTTGAGAGCACTAAAAGAAAAAAGAGATTTTTTCTATTTGTAGTTGCAGTTGTTGTATTTTCAATACTTTTAATAATTTATGTCAATCAATATAACAGAGTTGTGAAAATTAACTATAAGAAAATCTCAGTCAAGAAAGAGATAAATAATGAGGAATTAGAAAAACAGAGATTGAGTAAATTGATTGAAGCAGAGATTTCAAAGGTAGTAGAAGATGAGACGAGTGAATACAGAATGCCAGATGTCAATAACATTATTTGGATTGAGGAGCCAGTTTGGCTTAGATTTATAAGATGAGAGTGCGAATAACAATAATTTGGTTTATATTCTTGACTCTATTTGGAGTTGTATGGTTCAGAACATTTCAACTCCAGGTGATAGAATCGGGAAGGTTAAAGAAGACCGCTGATGACCTCCATTTTGTCTATGAATCACTGCCTGCAAATAGGGGTAAGATATATGATAGAAATAATATTTTGCTCGCAGGTGAAAGGCAGGTCTTCAGTGCATACGCACTTCCAGGGCAGATAGCAAGTAAGAGTGTATTCGCCAAGTTGGTCTCAAGGACTCTTTCAATTGATTACAGCCAAGTATTAGAAAAGATAAGTGGTGACCATCGCTTCGTTTGGATTAAGAGAAATCTATTGCCTGAAGAGGTGGATAGGTTGAAAGAGGAGAAGATTGAGGGGCTTGAACTGTCAATAGAAAATGGAAGGTATTATCCTTATTCTGAGACATGTGCACATATTCTGGGTTTTGTAGATGTTGATGGTAAGGCAGGTTCAGGCGTTGAGAGTTATTATGACTTATTTCTTCGTGGTTTTTCCGGTTATCGCTTGTCAAAGAAGGATAGTGTGGGAAGGGTTCTATGGGCTCTATCACAGGGTAATATCTCACCAAAGGATGGATATGATATATATCTGTCAGTAGATATAAACCTACAGAGAATGTGTGAAAATTTAATATCATCATTTACAGTAAAGTATAAAGCAAAGGGTGCTATTGCAATCATAATGAATGTTCGTTCAAATGAGATACTTGCCCTTGCATCATATCCGACATACAACCCTAATGAATATAATATGTATGGTCAAGATGAGTGGATGAACAGGGCTGTCTCTATGGTCTTTGAACCCGGCTCTACATTCAAACCTATAATTATGGCTCTTGCACTTGAAGATATGTTTGTAGAACCTTCAATGTTTATCAATTGTTCAGCACCAATCACTACACCTTGGGGTGATATAAGTGATTTTGTAAAGCATAAAGATGTTCTCTCGCTATCGGATATATTAACCTACTCGAGTAATATTGGCATTTCAAACATCGCCAGTAAGATAAATAGCGATAGAATCTATGATTTTTTAAAAGATATGAATTTCTTAAAGAGGGTTGATATTGGACTTCCTGGGGAGAGCAGTGGAATTCTTGATAAGAGTTGGCTTTATAACAAATATGGAAAGATGTATGTTTCATTTGGTCAAGGGATAGGGGTTAATGCCATTCAATTAATCTCTGCGTATGCTTGTATAGCAAATGGTGGTGTATGGAGAACACCTAAATTAGTTAAATATATAAAAGATAAAGATAATATTGTATATGTTCCAGAGGTAGAAGAGAGAAGAGTTCTATCAGAAACAACCTGTAATTATTTGAAGGCAGTGATGGAAAGGGTTGTTAGTGAGGGTATAGCAAAGGAGGCGTATATTCCAGGATATAGAGTTGCTGGTAAAACAGGAACCGCAGAGAAACTATCAGAAGGTGAAAAGAATGCAAAGAAATACTACTCTCAGATGGTCGCCTTCTTTCCAGCAGATAGTCCAAAGTATCTTGTCTATGTTCTTTTTGATGAACCAGGTTATCCTTACTTCTGTTCGAAAATCGCAGCACCTGCCGTAAAGGAGATAATAACAAATATTATCTTATTGTATAATATTCCGCCATACTATAAACCATTATACTCATACCCAAATGTCTTTATAAACGATAATAATAGAATTCCGAACCTGATAGGTCTCACACCTTTAGAGGCATATAATATATCTCTTAATAATGGCTTTATACCAGAGTTTATGGGTAATGGAGGTAAGATAAAAGAACAAAGTCCTTCACCGGGTGAGGTTATAACATCATCTATGAAGGTTTCATTAAAATTAGATGGAAATGGGACAACATCTGTTGTTGGGCTTCCTCTCTCTTATGCCCTCTCATATATATTAGATGAGGGATACAAGTATGTTATTACGGGGGATGGCGATTATATAGTCGGTCAGAGTGTTGATAAAGATGGTAGGATAATTTTGAAATTAGGAAGTATAGAGAAAACGAAGCAGAACGATGGAGGGGAGAGAAAAAAAGGTGCATAGGAAGATAGGAGTTCTTGACATTATTGAAACATCTGGTGGAATTCTTATGTCAGGTGACAGTAGTGCTTTTTTTTCAGGGGTGTGTATTGATTCAAGGAAGATAAAGAGGGGAGAGGTGTTTTTTGCGATAAAGGGAGCGAGATTTGATGGTCATAATTATGTTGGCGATGCCATTGAGAGGGGTGCAGGGGGTGTTGTAATATCAAAGAATGTTAAAGATTTAAAGCAGGGTGTTTCTGTGGTTCTTGTTGATGATACGCTTGCATCCCTTCAGAATCTTGCGAGATATTTTAGAAATAGATTTACTGGTTATGTCGTAGCAATAACTGGCACCGCCGGCAAGACGACTACAAAGGAGATAACAGCATTGGTTCTCTCAAAAAAACTGAATATCCACAAAAATGAGGGAAATATAAACAATGAATATGGTGTTCCATTAACAATACTTGGGATGCCTGATAATTGTGAGGTTCTTGTCATTGAGGTTGGAATAAACCATATTGGGGAGATGAGAGTTGTATCAGATATGGTAAAACCGACAGTTGCCATAGCAACAAATATAGGTCCAGGTCACATTGGCTTCTTTGGAAGTTTGGAAAAGATTGCAAAGGAGAAAGAGGAGTTATTTGTTAGATTGCCAAGAGATGGCTGGGCTATACTGAATGCAGATGACACATACACATCATCTTTCTCTACATTTGCCCAAAAGTCAACATTTGGTATAGATAATAATGCTGATATAAGACCTGATTACTGGGAAGACAGAGGGATAAATGGTGTTATGTTCTCAATTGGTGGAACAATCTTCTGCCTTCCAATCCCTGGCAAGCACAATCTTTATAATGCTCTTGCAGCCATTGCCTGTGGCAGGGTCTTTGGCATTGAATATTCTGATATGACTGATGTTCTTGAAAAGGTGAGGACTGTCCCTTCAAGAATGGAGATATTTAGTTCTAATGATATTGTATTGGTAAATGACGCATATAATGCAAATCCCCTGTCAATGAGGTCATCAATTAGTTGGTTTATAAATCAATCTTATGGTCGGCATATACTTGTTTTAGGGGATATGCTTGAATTAGGTGAATTCTCATTTGATGAACATAAAGAATTAGGCAAGTTCATCGCAGAACTTCATAAAAAAGGTAGTATTGACCTTCTATTCACAACGGGTGAACTTGGCAAAATAGTATCAGAATCTGCAATAATACTCTCTGACTCTGATATCTGGATAAGGCATATTCTTAAAGAAGAACTTGCGGATGTTCTCAAAGAGGTTCTTCAAGATGGTGACGGTGCTCTCTTCAAAGCATCAAGGTTGATTGCCCTTGACGATGTCTTTAGGGAACTTATTGATAGATTGAAAGCGGAGGTAGTTTAAGAATGTTCTATATTCTTTTATATAAACTGAAGGGATATTGGATAATATTCAATCTATTTAGATATATAACATTCAGAGCAGCGTATGCCACGATAACTGCCTTTCTTATATGCTTCATATTTGGACCAAAGGTTATCAAACTGCTAAAGAAGATTCAGGGTAACGGCGTTATAAGAGAGGATGTTCCTGAAAGACATAAAGTGAAGAAAGGAACTCCATCAATGGGTGGAGTATTAATGCTTATTGCTATGGTTGTTTCAATTCTTCTTTGGGCTGACCTTACAGATAGATACATTCTTTTTGCCCTTGCTACAACAACAATTATGGGTTTCATTGGTTTTATTGACGACTACCTAAAGATTGTCGTGAGAAAAACAGTTGGTCTCGGTGTAAGATATAAGTTCCCAATAGAACTGCTTATCGGTCTTGTAGTAGGTGCTATTCTTTACTTTTACCCATTCTCTGATGGCTTTGCAACATTCATTACAGTGCCATTCTTCAAGAATGTTATAATCAACCTCGGGGCTTTATATATTCTGTTTGTTTCTCTTGTAATTGTTGGTTCGGCTAATGCGGTCAATCTAACTGATGGTCTTGATGGTCTTGCCATTGGCACAGTAATATTTGCGTCGCTTGCCTATGCGGGAATGGCTTATGTAGTTGGAAACTTTAGGTTTGCGAACTACCTTCAAGTTTACTATGTTGAGGGTGTTGGAGAACTGACTATCTTTATGGGAACTATTCTTGGCGCTGCTATGGGCTTCCTCTGGTATAACACATATCCTGCCGAGGTCTTTATGGGTGATACCGGCTCACTCACACTTGGCACTGCAATTGGCATCACTGCTGTTTTGATTAAACAGGAGATATTGCTTATAATCGTCGGCGGTGTTTTTGTGATTGAAGCACTCTCTGTGATTATCCAGGTTGTCTATTTCAAACTGACAAGAGGAAAGAGAATATTCAAGATGTCGCCAATCCACCATCACTTTGAGATGATTGGAATACCAGAACCAAAGGTGCTTGTCAGGTTCTGGATAGTTGCGGCTATATTTGCTCTTTTAAGTTTGAGCACATTGAAGATAAGGTAGAAGATAAAGATGGATTATAGGGGAAGAAAGATACTGGTAATTGGCTTGGCAAGGGCTGGTAGGTCAGCAGTCAAATTTCTTATAGAAAAGGGTGCTCGGGTAATTGCAATTGATATGAAGAAGAAAGAACTACTGGAAGGCTTAGATGACATTGAGAGTATGGGCGCAGAGGTTATTACAGGGGGGTATTCAAAAGACCTTATAAATGGCGTTGACCTTGTTGTGAAGAGCCCTGGGGTTGAGATGACAGATGTCATTATAAGTAAGGCAGTCAATAAAGGCATTTCTGTGATTGATGAATTGGAACTTGCCTATCAGAATTTGAGCGCAAAAAAGGTTATAGCGGTCACAGGAACGAACGGTAAGTCAACAGTTACATCTCTCATCGGTTATATACTTAAAGGCGCAGGTATAAGTTCTTATATTGCTGGAAACATAGGTGACCCACTTTCTGCACATATAAGTGAAGAGGCAGAATTTGCGGTTGTTGAAGTATCTACATTCCAGTTAGAGGCGATTGATAAATTCAGACCAAAGATTGGAGTTCTTTTGAATATTACAGAAGACCATCTTACGAGACACAAGACAATGGAAAATTACAAAGAACTTAAGTTCAGGTTGTTCAAAAATCAGAGGAGTGATGATATTGCAATACTAAATAGGGATGACAGATATGTGTGGGAAGGAAGACGTAAAGTAAGGTCAAGTGTTATCCCATTTTCTAAAGAAATATTTGAAGGAGTTGGGGCTTGGGTGAATAAAGAACATATAATTGTAAGTATTGGAAATAGTCCAGTAAAGATTATAGAGGTGAGTAAACTACCACTTCTTGGTCCCCACAATCTTGATAATTACTTAGCGACCTCGCTGGCATCTTATCTTGCAGGTGCAAGTGATAAGGCAATCGCTGAAGGTATAATGACATTTAAGGGGCTCCCCCATAGAATGGAGTTTTTGGGCAAAATAGGTGGAGTAGATTTCTACAATGATTCCAAAGCGACAAATCCTGCAAGTATGGAGATGGCACTTAGGTCATTTGATAGGGACATTGTTTTGATAGCAGGCGGAAGGGATAAAGGAACTGATTTCAGTTATCTGAGGGGGCTAATTTCAGGCAGGGTGAAGGCGATCGTATTGATAGGTGAGGCAAGAGATAAGATGGCTAAGGAATTTAATAATGTGACAAAGATAATATTCAGTAATGATTTAGATAATGCTGTAAGATTGGCATATCGTGAGGCAAAAGGTGAGGGTGTTGTTCTACTATCACCTGGTTGCACATCATTTGATATGTTCACTGACTTTGAGGAAAGAGGTGATAGATTTCGCAAAGTAGTGAATGGACTTAAAAGGAATATACTATGAATAAGTATGAAACAGCCATTTTTGGTTCTACTTTGTTATTATCATTGATTGGAGTATATGCTGTCTATAGTGCCTCAGGACCAATCGCATATCTGCAATATAATGGTGATGTTGGCTATTTCTTCCGAAGACAATTGATAGCACTTGGAATAGGTCTTATCTCTTTTCTCTTTCTATGGAGGATAAATTATAATTTTGTTCTCAATATCTCACCGCTATTACTCTTTGCAAATATTATTATGTTATTAGCATTATATGCCTTTGATATAGGTAAGCATGGTGTTAGTAGATGGCTTCATGTTGGTGATACTTTCTATGTTCAACCATCAATCTTAGCACTAATAGTTATGCCTCTTTTCATAACATTTATAAGAAAGAATAATAGAAAGCGAAATGATGATTCTAAAAAAAGTGAGTGGTTTACTCTTGGTATTCTTGCATTATTGTTCTTGCTTATAGTGTTTCAACCTGACCTAAGTATGGCTTCTATTGTAACTGCTGTATCTCTAATTGTTATGTTCGTAGGTGGATTTAGTATTAAACGGCTTCTGACAGTTGGTTTAGTAATAAGTATTTTGATAATCATATTTATAGGGGTTGCAAATTATAGAACAGAGAGAATTGTATCATTCTTAAATCCCTGGGAAAACCAGAAGAATACTGGTTATCAAGCGGTTCAGGCGATGATTTCAATTGGCTCAGGTGGTATATTTGGAAGAGGTATATGCCATGGTATTCAGAAGTTCTTCTACTTACCTGCTCCGCATACTGACTTTATATATCCCGTAATAGGTGAGGAACTTGGACTTTGGGGGACGACCTTGCTTCTGCTCTGCTTTATTGTGTTAATTGGCGCTGGAATTAAAGCATCTTTGAATTCTGGTTCTAAAACAGCAGGTATGCTTGGAGTTGGGCTTTCTTCAAGTTTGGCTATACCAGCAATAATAAATCTTTGTATGGCAACAGGACTTATGCCGATCTCTGGAATACCGCTTCCATTCATAAGTTATAGTGGAACAGGTCTTATCATTGCTCTTTCATCTGCTGGCATTCTTGCAAGTATAGCAAGAAGAAAGGATAAAGATGTTGAGATTGATGATGAGTTCGTGATCTATGGAGAATATGAAGATACTGAAATATGAATAGAAGTAGAAAGCATAATCTTGTTGCAATTGCAGCAGGTGGCACAGGTGGTCATCTCTTCCCTGGCATAGCAGTTGCCCAGGCATTAAGGAGATTGGGGATAGAATCTCATTTCGTGTTGGGTGAACCAAGGGGTGAGGACAGGTGGCTATTAAGATATGACTTTATGTTCTCAAGAATTGCATCTTCACCGTTATCAAGAGAATTTTCATTAAATCTTTTTAAATCTTTTGTTAAAAATATCATCGCTATTAAAGAATCACTAATTATTATTAAAAAGTTAGAGCCATCTATTGCTGTCGGAATGGGTGGATATACGAGCGGACCATTTCTTATTACCTGCTATTTCTGTAAAATTCCATTTGTAATATTTGAACAGAATCTTATTCCCGGTCTAACAAATAGATTACTATCACACATTGCTCTTCATTCTTTTGTCGCTTTTGAGAACACTCCGCTTAGGTCAAAATTTGTTCACACCATTGGAAATCCTTTGAGAGACGATGTTAAACCAATATTGAAGAAAGAGGCATTAAAAAGATTAAATCTGAAAGGTGATAGACCAATTATTGTGATAATGGGTGGTAGTCAGGGTGCTATGAGTATAGATAGAGCAGTTGCAGATGCTTTCAAAAAGGGTTGGGGTGGAGATTATGATTTTATTATTCAGACAGGAGGAGATGGCTTTAATTTGGTCTTTAATATATTTAATAAGATGGGGATAAGGGGTTTATGTTGTGATTTTTTTGAAGACATTGGTGCTATTTACGGGGCTGTTGATTTATATGTGGGAAGGGCGGGGGGTGGTATATTTGAGGCGCTCTGCGCTGGGCTTCCATTAGTTTTGATTCCTTACCCATTTGCGTCAAACAACCATCAGATGGCAAATGCGATGTTCTTTGAGAAGAAGGGAGTGGCGATTACCATTGAGGATAAAAATCTGAATGCTGAGACCATAACAAAGACCATAGATGGTCTATTGGGTGATAAGAGTAGATTGAGAGAGATGAGGGCGAGGTCGCTTGCTTTATCAAAACCTGATTCTGCTGATATATCCGCAAGTATTATAGTAGAGGAGTTAAAGAAGAGATGAAATTTGGGCGTGTAAAAAGAATACATATGGTCGGTATAGGTGGTGCTGGAATGAGCGGTATTGCGGAGATTCTTTATAATCTTGGCTTTGAAGTAAGTGGTTCAGACATTAGTGAAAGTGAGACAATTTTACGACTTAGGTCATTAGGAATACCGGTAGAGATTGGGCATAAGGAACAGAATGTTGGAAGGGCTCAGGTAGTTGTTTTCTCGTCTGCTATTAAGGAAGATAATCCTGAACTTGTGATGGCAACAAAGCAGGGTATACCAATAATTCCAAGGGCAGAGATGCTCGCAGAACTTATGCGGATGAAGATTGGAGTAGCGGTTGCGGGAACGCATGGCAAGACGACTACCACATCTATGGTTGCGAAAATACTTGAAGCGGGAGGGCTTGACCCAACTATGGTAATAGGTGGAAGGTTAAAGCGTCTTGGTGGTGGTGCTTTTCTTGGCAGAGGTGAATACTTTGTAGTTGAGGCAGATGAGAGCGACAGGACATTTCTTTTATACACACCTGTCTATGTCATCGTTACAAATATTGACCTTGAACATATTGATAATTATAAGAGTTTGGATGATATTAAAAATGCATTTGTTGACTTTATAAATAAGGTGCCATTCTATGGTTGTGCAGTTCTCTGTGGAGATGACGAAAACTTGATAGACATATTTCCACGAATAAAGAGAAGGTATATGACCTATGGCTTCTCATCTCAACACGATTTTGTAGCAAGAAATATTGAACTTCACACCGACCACTCACTATTTGACCTTTACATCAAGGGTGAGCATAAGGGAAGAATGAGAGTAAATATTCCTGGTGAGCATATGGTTTATAATGCCCTTTCAGCAATTGGAATTGGATTTGAACTTGGGTTGTCAATTGATGTTATTGGTTCTGCACTCTCTGAGTTTGAGGGGGTTGAGATGAGATTTGAGATTTTGGGTGAGGTTGGGGATATAATAGTTATGCACGACTATGCTCACCATCCAACGGAGATAAGAGCAACACTTAAGACACTTTCAGAGACCTACGGGAGGCGAATTCTTGCTGTCTTTCAACCGCACCTGTATAGCAGAACAAAATACTTTCTTGATGACTTTGCGAAGTCATTCTTCAATGCCTATATGGTTGTAATTACTGATATATACCCAGCAAGGGAGAAGCCCATACCTGACATAAGGGCAGAGGAGATAGTGATAAAGGCGAGGGAGTTCGGTCACAAAAGAGCAGAATATATTCATAATAAGAAAGATATCCCCGCCTTTATCACATCCTTCGCTAAAGAAGGTGATTTGATTGTGTTTCTTGGAGCAGGTGATATATGGAAAATAGCAGAGGAAACACTAAGATGGCTGAAGGAAGGACAATGTTAGATTTGAATTTTTTTGAAGGTATAGAAGACATTGATGTCTTGGAAAGTGAACCAATGGCTTATCATACATCATTCCATATTGGTGGACCCGCTGACTACTTTGCAATTCCAAAGAGTATTGATGCCTTAAATATTCTTGTCAAGAGATTATATGATGGTGGAATTAAACCGTTTGTTTTTGGTGCAGGGACTAATTTGCTTGTTAATGATAACGGTATCCGCGGTATTGTCATAAATACTCTTGGGATTAGAGATGGAGAATTTATCACTGATGATGTGGTCTACTTACCCAGTGGAACACTTATGATTGGTAAGATAAGAGAATTATCGGTAAAGGGCATAAGGTGCCTTCAGTGGGGATATGGAATACCTGGCACGATTGGTGGTGCAGTATATATGAATGCTGGTGCCTTTGGTTCTGACATTTCAAAGTGGCTTTGTGGTGTGGAGGTTATAACACCCCAGGGTGATTTAAAAACAATTGAAAGAAAGGACTTACTTTTTGATTATCGCAGGTCTGATGTCTCAAAATATGGAATTGTTATTTCTGCATCATTCAGATGCGTCAGGGAAGCCCCAGAGGTTCTGCTTAAAGAGATAGGTGAGTTTAGCAAGATAAGAGAGGACCGTCATCCACTTGACTACCCAAATGCTGGTTCAATATTTAAGAATCCATCAAGGGAGATGCCTGCTGGGAAAGTCATAGAAGAAGCGGGTTTGAAGGGTCTGAGGGTAGGTGATGCAATGGTTTCAAAGAAACATGCAAACTTCATCATAAATATTGGACAAGCAAAGGCAACAGATGTTATGGAACTTATAAGAAAGATTCAGAATGAGATTTTGCATAAGTTTAATTTATTTCTTGAACCAGAGATTACAATTGTAGGTGAATAATGAGAGAGATTCTTACAGTAGAAGAAAATAATAAAATAAAGATGGATGGCATTGTATTAAGAGATAAACATAAGAATATAAAAAGGTTCAGAGTTTTATTTATGCTCTTTCTTATAATGCTTGTTTTCTCAGTTGCTGCTTCAAAGGTAATAAGTTTTTCTGGACTTATTCATATCAGAAAGATAGATGTAAATTGTGATACAGGAGGAATAAGCGATAAAATTTTAGATATTGCAGGATTAAAAGAAGATATATCGTTAACGCCTTCTTTATTAAAGTCATCTGAAGAGAGATTAAGACAGAGTGGGTATTTCAAGAATGCCTCTGTTTATGCAGATATGGAAGGTAGGGTGAGAATAGACATATCGGTAAGAAGACCAGTAGGTATGATTATTATTGATGGTAGGTGTTATCAATTAGATAGTGAAGGCATTATCTTACCTGATAAACCAATGTTAGATTGTTTTTATCTTCCTCTTGTAAAATATGAGAGTGATGCATTAATCAAAGATGAGATGAGGTTAAAGAATTTTACAGTGGGTGCCTTTCTCGAAAGAGTTCCATCATCATCAATGGGAAAGATTGAGTATGTTGACATCTCAGAAAACAGAGTTCACACTTTTGATGATATTGACATTATAACTGATGGGACTGTAGATACACTTGAAATATTACGACTTGGATATATATATAAATGGCTTGTCACCATTGGAGTTGATAGAGTTGATATAAGATTTGACGGAAGATTTATAGCACATAAAAGAGAGGGGGGAGGAAATGATGTCAGAAGTTAGGAATCCAATATTCACATTAGATATTGGAACATCAAAGATATGTGCATTAATTTGTGAACCAGATGTGAGTGGTCTTAGGGTGATAGGTGTTGGTGTTTCAGGTGCAAATGGATTGAAAGATGGAAATATTTCAAGTTTAGAAGAACTTGCTGGTTCAATAGCCCAAGCAATATCATCAGCCGAGCAGATGTCGGGAGTAAAGGTTGAAAATATATACATTGGTGTTAATGGTTCTCATCTTATGGGTATAGATAATCTTGGAATGATTACGCTTCCACGCTCATGCAAAGAATTTACCCACGAGGACATAAAAAGAGTGATGGAAGCGGCGAAGGCGATAGACCTTCCTGATGTCCGCGTAGTCATTGATATTCTCCCTCAGGAGTATATCCTTGATGGACAGAGTGGTGTTAAAAATCCTATTGGAATGACTGGAAAACGCCTTGAGGTGGTTGTCTATATAGTAACCTGTGATAAGAGCTTTGCGATGAATATAATAAGAGCAGTAGAGAAGGCAGGTTATAGTTTCTCTCGTCTTGTTCCAACACCTATCGCAGTTGCGTCAATGCTTATCAAACCGAATGAGAAAGAGATGGGCATAGTTGTAATTGATATTGGTGGCTATGAGACATCAGCGCTTGTTTATTTTGAGAATAAGATAGCCAATATTTACTCATCTCCTCTTGGTTCAGAGCATCTTACGAGGGATATGTCAATTGGACTGAGGATTTCACCAGAGGAGGCAGAGGAGGTAAAAATTTCAAGGGGTTGTGTCTATCAACCTTTATTAGAAGAAAGCGAGATTGAGATTTCAGGTTATAGTAATAGATTTATGAGGAAGGTATCTATACAAAAGGTCTATGAAATTTTAGAGGCAAGATTAGAGGAGATATATAAAATGGTATTAGTAGATATGAATAAGAATGGTTATGGTGGTTATCTTGCAGGAGGTGTTGTTCTAACTGGTGGAGGTTCAAAGATAAAAGGAGCAATTGAGTTGGCAGAGGAGGTATTTGACCTACCAGCAAAGATAAGTAAGTTAGAAGGGGTAGACGGTATTGAGGAGGTTGCAAATGACCCCGTATATCATTCATCTATTGCGATTGCTGACTATGTTATGAGACGGAGAGTGAGAAGTGGGATGGTATTCAGCAAGGAGAGTTATAAAAATGTAATTAAAAGTGTATCAGATTGGTTTAAGGGGATTTTTAATCTTAGAGATTAGAAGGTTGTTTTTATTATTAGGATAATGATATAGGAGGTATTTATATGTTAGATGACTTAGATTTTACACCACCGCTTAGATTTGATGAGGAGTATGCAAGTCCAGCAGTAATAAAGGTAATTGGTGTTGGTGGTGCAGGTGGTAATGCAATAAATCGTATGATTGAAGCAAAAATAAAGGGTGTTGAGTTCATCGTAGCAAACACAGATGCACAGGCACTGATGAGGTCAAGAGCACTGCAGAAGTTGCAGATAGGGTCTAAGATAACAGAAGGGCTTGGTGCGGGTGGCAATCCAGAGATTGGTCGTCTTGCCGCAGAGGAAGACAGAGATGCATTGAAAAAGGCGCTTGAAGGTTCTGATATGGTCTTCATTACCGCTGGAATGGGTGGGGGAACCGGAACAGGTGGTTGTCCTGTTGTTGCTGAGATAGTTCACGAAATTGGTGCTATGAGCGTTGCAGTTGTCACAAAGCCATTTAAGTTTGAGCGAAAGAAGAGGAACATTCAAGCAGAGCAGGGTGTTTCTGAACTAAAAGAATTGGTAGACACAATAATGATAATTCCTAATGATAGATTACTTACTGTTGTAAATGAGGGAACGACCTTTGACGATGCTCTTCGCCTTGCAGATGATGTTCTTATGCAGGCGGTCAAGGGAATATCGGAGGTTGTTACTCTACCTGGACTTATTAATGTTGATTTTGCGGATGTAAAGGCAATTATGAGTGAAAAGGGTGGAAGTGCCATTATGGGGCTCGGCTGTGCAAATGGAGAGGGAAGAGCAACAAGGGCAGTCCAGCAGGCAATAAGAAGTCCACTTCTTGATGGTGTGAATATGAAAGGCGCAAGAGGAATTCTTCTTAATATTTCTGGTGGGAAGGATATAACAAAAGATGAGATAGAAGAGATAACATCAGAGATAGAAAACATTGCAGATGAAGAGGCGAATCTCATCTTTGGTGTCGTAATTAAAGATGGTGTTGATGAGATAAGTGTAACGGTAATTGCGACGGGTTTTCCAGAGGAAGAGATGATATTTGAAGAGAGCATATCAAAGATAGAAAACTATGAGAAAGTAAGCGATGTTCATCCTGATGTAAAGATTCAAAGGCATAATAAAAGAGAAGAGAAGAATATTCTTGTTATACCTACATTCTTGAGAAAGGAAAAGGGCTTAAACATAGAATAGTTATTTAACGAAGTTGTAGAGTTAAGAATTTTATTATTGATATGTCAGGTATGATAGAGTTCACAGGGGTGTGGAAAGAGTATGATAAGGGAATAATTGCTCTTCGTGATGTCTTTTTCAATATTAACAAAGGTGAGATGGTATTTTTAACGGGACCCTCTGGTGCTGGAAAGACGACAATAATGCGGCTCATAATCGCAGAGATAAGACCAACGAGAGGGAGGATAATGATTTCAGGAGAAGACATCACAGACATTAAGTTGCATCAAATACCATACTTAAGAAGGCACATAGGTGTTGTATTTCAGGACTTTCGCCTGCTAAATGACAGAACTATAGCTGAGAATTTGGACCTCACTCTTGTAATACTTGGGTATAACACGAAGGAGAGGAAGAGACGCCTTCTTGATATTCTATCACGGGTTGGGCTTGCTCACAGAGCAAACGCTTATCCACAACAACTTTCTGGTGGTGAACAACAACGTGTTGCTATAGCAAGGGCACTTGCCACAGACCCGATGATACTCCTTGCTGACGAGCCAACTGGTAATCTTGACCCTGAGACCGCCTGGAGCATTATGCAGAACCTAAGACAGATAAATGCACGAGGGACTACTATGATGATAGCAACACATAACTATGATATTGTGAGGAGAATTGAAGCAAAGATAATTCACATTATTGGGGGTGCTATTGCAAGTGAGGAGAAATTCTCAGAGAGTTTGAAGACCGCCCTGTTAGAGGATAGTTAATGGGAAATATTGGCTATAACATAAAAGAGGGCTTTAGAGGCTTTGCTAAATCAAAGGGAGGTTCAATATCTGGAGTAATCATATCAGCCCTTGCTATGGTAATGATGGGTGTATTCCTCACTATCTCATATAATATTTATAATGCAGTTGAGGAGTCGCGTTCAAAGGTTCAAATGGAGGTGTTTCTGAAGGATAACACAGATTACATTCAGGTAGAAGAATCTATATCTAAGATAAATGGCATTTTGAATATTGATTATATCTCCAAAGAAGAGGCAGAGAAGGAGTTTAGAGATGCATTTAAAGATGACAGTTTGCTACTTGACCTTTTGGACAAGAATTATTTTCCTCCATCTCTGAGATTGAAGATTGAGACAGGTTATAGCAATGCTTTAGAAATGGAAGAGATAGCAGGTCAAATAAGAAAGATATCTGGTGTTGAGGATATAGAGTATGCGAAGATGTGGCTTGAGCGTCTCGAGAAAGTTGCAAAGATATTGCAGATGACAGGTATAATAACGGGACTTATTCTGTCAATAGTTGCGATGATAATTACTGCGGGTGCAATCAAGTTGACAATATATTCACGGAGAAAGAGAATAGAGATTATGCGTCTTGTAGGAGCAACAAATAACTTTATAAGGGCACCATTTCTTATTGAGGGTGGTTTTATTGGACTGTTTGGTGGATTGTTTGCATGGTTTGTCATTATGATAGTTATATGGCTTGTTAGAAATTATACACTTATAGAGCCATTAAACCCTCCAATTGAGTATATTGCAGGTCTTATTTTATACTCTTTTATTATAGGTATAATATCTGCCCTTATATCAGTGAATTCATTTCTAAAAGAGACAGAGTAAAATGCAAAGTTCAAAAAGATTGATGGTCTTGACTCTGCTGTTCATACTAATTCTTCCTGTCAGAGGTGAATGGGGATTTTTAGAGTATAAAAGCCGTTTAGATGAGATTAAAGAAAAGATTGAAGTTCAGAAAAAGAAGCGTGAGGAGGTTAAGAAGAAGGAGATAACCATAATTGACCAGATAAATGATATGGAGATGGAAGCAGATTCAATTGCGAAAAATCTAAAAGAGATTGGGAAAGCATTATCTGATTTGACAATTGAAATAGATGGTCTTGATATGAATATTAAATCATTGGGAAGGTCGCTTAATGAAAGAAAGGATTTGCTTGGGTATCGTCTTAGGGCAATCTATAAACTTGGAAGACAGAGGGAGGCAAGGGTGCTTTTGTCTGCAACTGACTATGAAAACCTTCTCAGAAGGATAAGATTTCTGTTGATAATTGCAGAGGAGGACAGAAAATTAGCCAAGAAGATAGAAGAAGATATGTTGGTTCTCAAGGCGCAGAGGGGTGTGTTGGAGAAGAAGGAGGAAGAGATTTCAGGTTTGCTTATAATAAAGGAGGGAGAGCATAAACGGCTTAAAGGCGAGATAGATTCAAAAGAGGTTATATTAAAAAAGGTTCGTGGTGAGAGAAAGACATACGAGAAGATGATAGCAGAACTTGAGGAGGCATCAAAGGAGTTAGAGGCATTAATAAGAAAAGCCCAGGGTGAAACCTTAGAGCCAATTGAATTTAGAAGGCCAACAGGTAATTATATAAGCCATGGTAAGACGACGATGCCAACTGTTGGCACAATAGTCAAGCCATTTGGTAAGATAAAGCACCCCATTTATGACACTGTTACAAGAAATGATGGTATAGATATTTCGGCAGAGAGAGGTGCTCAAATAAAAGCGCTTATGGGTGGTAAGGTAATATTTTCTGATTGGTTCAGAGGTTATGGTAAACTTATAATTATAGACAATGGGTCCGGCTATGCATCATTATATGCTCACTGCGATGATATTTATGTTAAAGTAGGTGATAAGGTAAAATCAGGTGATATTATTGGAACAGTTGGCTCAACGGGAACACTCGGTGATGTTCTCCTTCATTTTGAGATCAGGAAAGATGGTGAGCCACTTGACCCTACATTGTTTCTTAAAAGTAAATAATTGGAGGTCTATGCGATGAAAGAGAGAAGAAGATTTTTTAAGATTTTAGTTCTCACTATTGTAATCTTTTCAGGATTCTTTGTCTCAACTCAAATGTACGGAGAGACAGGGACATCCACAAGTTCAAGCACAATCTCACAGTTATATCTATTTAATACAATTTTGAGTTATCTGAAGAGTGGTTATGTCAAAGAGGTTGATACAAAACTTCTTATTGATGGTGCCATAAGAGGAATGCTCTCAAAACTTGACCCTCATACTATATACTTAGACCCAGATGAATATTCAGAGTTAAAAATAGATACTGTTGGTAAGTTTGGTGGCTTGGGAATTGAGATAACAATCACACCGGAAGATAAGACACTTACAGTTATTGCCCCGATAGAGGGAACTCCCGCATACTATGCTGGCATTAAGGCGAGGGATAAGATATTAGAGATAGATGGCAAATCAACTGAGGGCATTACGCTTGTGCAAGCAGTGAACAAGATGCGAGGGACTCCTGGAACAGATTGCAAGTTAAAGATAAAGCGTCTCGGTGAAGAGGAAGAGATGGAGTTTACTATAACAAGGTCTATTATTGATGTCAAAAGTGTTCCTTATGCGTTCATTCTTGATGATGATATTGGTTATATTCGTCTTACTGGTTTTTCTGAGGACTCGGGAAAGGAATTACTTGCAAAACTGAGAGACCTCAAATCAAAGGGTATGAAGGGCTTAATTCTTGATATTCGTGGAAATCCTGGTGGTCTATTAGACCTTGCAGTGGACATATCAAGCATATTCTTGCCCGAGAAAAAACTCATTGTTTATACTCAGAGCGAGAGACAGCAAAAGAAGGAGAAGGAGTTTGAGTCAATTGGTGGCATTCATATTGGGAATGGCAAGATAGACAGATCAGAGTTTACAGACCTGCCATTAGTTATCCTTGTTGATGATGCGTCTGCTTCTGGCTCCGAGATAGTTGCAGGTGCAATCCAGGACCACAAGAGGGGTAAAATCATAGGTATGAAGACATTCGGCAAGGCATCAGTTCAGACGATAATACCCCTTGATGTAGAGGGTCTTGAGAAGCCAGCAGCGCTCAAGATGACTGTTGCTTATTACTATACCCCTAATGGAGCGCTTATAAATGAAAAGGGCATCGTTCCAGATATAGAACTTAAATATCCAGAATTTCCTGCTTTAATAAATAAGATGGCGTATAAAGGTCTTTTTAGAATATATGCAGAGAAACTATATGCAAGTGAGAATGAGAATGCCCTGAAATACTTTGAGTCAAATACAAACTTTCTTGACGAACTTGTTGCCTTTATGAAGGAGCAGGACTTCCACTTTTATCCTGACTATGTTGAAAAGACGCTTCCAGACAATGGTCAGGAGTATATGCTTTCTGAACTTGAGAAGGACAAAGACACAGTCAGTATGCTCATAAAGCGCGAACTTCTGAGATTGGTTGAGAGTGAGGAGAGTGCCTATAGGTTTATGATAGACAGAGATGAATGGGTGAAGAAGGGAGTTGAGCAACTTAAGGCAAGTATAGGTAAGTAAGATATTTATGAGATGACAAACAGGGCGCCAAGAAACAGAACCGTAGAGATTAAAGCAAATGAGAGTGAGTATCTCAAAGGTAAGTTAATAAAACTAACCAAGCCCGCTAAGATTGACGATATTAAAAATCAAATAGTAAATCAGGATGTCTTTGAGGTATTAGATTATCTACCATCAAAATTCATTGACATACTCTTCATTGACCCGCCATATAATCTGACAAAATCATTTAATGGTCTCTCGTTCAAAAAGATGTCAATAGACCAGTATGCCAAGTGGCTTGACAGTTGGCTTTTAAAGATGAAACGAATTCTGAAACCAACTGCATCAATTTATATCTGCGGGGACTGGCGGTCATCATCTGCTATCCATCTTGTATGTGAGAAATACTTTATCGTTAGAAATAGAATAACATTTGAGCGAGAGAAGGGGCGTGGTGCTCTAAGAAACTGGAAGAACAACTCTGAGGATATCTGGTTCTCAACTATGTCTGATGACTACTACTTCAATTCTGATGCTGTGAAACTGAAAAGACGCGTCATTGCACCATATAGGGTAGATGGCAAGCCAAAGGACTGGATTGAAGATGATGATGGCAATTTCCGCCTGACATATCCGTCAAATATATGGACTGACATTACGATACCGTTCTGGTCAATGCCCGAGAATACTCCACACCCAACGCAGAAGCCCGAGAAACTTCTTGCGAAGATAATACTTGCGAGCAGTCGTGAGGGCGACACCGTCTTTGACCCATTTGCGGGCGTGGGAACAACAGGCGTTGTCGCAAAGAAACTAGGCAGAAATTTTGTGATGGTGGAGATAGATGAGAAGTATTGCCTCTATGCCCAGAAGCGCCTTGATATGGTGGAGATAGACAGGACAATTCAGGGTTATAGCAATGGTGTCTTCTGGGAACGGAATACTTTGAAAATTATTAGATAAAAATTTTTATATTAGAGAAACGTTTTGTCTATATAATTCTTTTAATATTAGTTTATGAAAGGAGTTTAAATAAATGAAAAAAGAAGATTATTGGGACATAAGTAATAGACCTTCTACAATGACTAAATTAGAAATTTTAAGAGGAGTCATTGATGTTTGGTTAAATGCATGGCGTATTCAAGAATGGGCTTCAAATGAATGGTATATAATAGATTTATTTGCAGGAAGAGGATATTATAAAAATGGCGAAAGTGGTTCTCCCATTATATATTTAGAGAAAATTAATGAGAGAAAAGATTTATTTAATAAAAATATTAAGATAAAGTTATTTTTTGTTGAAATTGATAGTAAAAATTTTAATTTATTGAAAAAAAATGTTGAAGATTATATTAATATAAATAAATTGAATAATATTATAGATGTAAATTTATTTAATGATGATTGTAATGAAATAATTTATAATATTTTATCTAAAATAGAAAATTCAAATAGAAATCCATTATTTGTTCTTATAGACCCTACAGGTATAAAAATAAGTAAAAACACAATAGAGAAAATTTTAAATTTAAATAATCGAAAGGATATTTTATTTAATTATATTTTAGAGGGTGTTAGAAGAACTATGGGTGTTTTTAAGAAGGCACAAGATGGGGAAGAACTTAATGTTAGAGAAGTCGGAACTATTGAAACATTAAGTGATTTCTTTGGGAATGATATTAATATTAAAAATAAAGATGGATTAGAGATTAAAGATGATTTAGAAATCCTTGAATATTTTATTGGAACATCGTTTATGTCTAAGGGTTTAGAAGTAGTTGCATGTGATATAGGATATCCGAATAGGAATGATATACTTTATTATCTTTTATTTGCAACAAAAAGAGAAAATATTTTAAAAAGAATTGCTAGTATTTATAAAAGAGAAAAAAATAGAGATAAACCTTCATTATTTGGTCCAAAATTTTATGAGGTTTTATATTTCAAAAAGGAATATGAGAACAATTCATAGAAAGACATTATTATATAAATCAGAAGTAGAATATGGAATCTGGGCAATAAACCATATTTTGGGTTGTGCTCATGGTTGTAAATTTCCATGTTATGCCTATATGATGAATAAAAAATTTGGTAGGATAAAAAGTTATAAAGATTGGTTAAAACCACGAATAGTTATTAATGCTTTGGAACTTTTAGAAAAAGAATTAATTAGATATAAGAATAAAATTGATTTTGTTCACTTGTCATTTATGACAGACCCTTTTATGTATAATATAGATAAAAATGAATTAATAAAAGATGTTAAATTATTAACTTTACAAATTATTGAAAGAATTAATAGGGAAGGTATTAAAGTTACAGTATTAACCAAAGGATTTTTCCCAGAAGAAATTATAGATAATGGATTTTTAAGGGATAATGAATATGGTATAACAATTGTCTCTCTTAATGAAGAATTTAGAAAAGAATTTGAACCTTTTTCTGCTTCGTATAATAGAAGAATAGATTCATTGAAAGAAATTCATAATAATGGTTTTAAGACATGGGTTAGTATAGAACCATATCCCACACCAAATTTAGATGAAACTGCATATAATATTGAATATCTTTTAGAAAAGATTAGTTTTGTGGACAAAATAATATTTGGAAAGTTGAATTATAATTCATTATCCTTAAAATTTAATGGAAATGAAATTTTTTATAATCAAATAACAGAAAGGTTTATTAAATTTTGTGAAGAAAATAAAATTAAGTATCATATTAAAAATGGAACACCCAATAGCAGAGAAGAGACAAAGAATATATTAAATATTTAATTATTAATTCAGAATAAAGTTATTAATTCTCAAAAATATAAGTAAAGCCCCCGGTGGGATTTGAACCCACTACCCCAGCATTACGAGTGCTGTGCTCTTCCAACTGAGCTACAGGGGCTTAAATGCCATTCTACCATATTAAGAACCAACTAACTTTGCCAAATACCTTAAAGACCTATTGTATGTCTTCTCAGCATCCTTAGTGAAGAAGCACGCAGGCGCCTCCCCCATCCTCATGTGATACTTAATACACTCACAGCAGTAGCCCTTCCTCTCGCACGGCTCATAAGTGCAGTTGCACCTTGCTATATTCTCGTCGTAATGCTTACACTCTTCTGCCATCTAATCACCCTCACTTTCCATCTCTTTCTGAGCGCCACTATTTTCTGAAAGCAAGACCTCAACGCCATCTTTTACATCAACAATTGAGGCATTCTCAAGCATTCTTCTTGCATTCTCAATCGCTTCTTTTGATATCTCACTCTCACCCGAAAGCATCCTCGCAATCTCGTTCACCCGCTCATCTCCATCTACAATCTTTACAACAGTTATTGCCCTCTTGCCCCTCTTTATCTTCTCTACCTTCATATGGTGATGTGCAAATGTTGCTATCTGTGGGAGGTGTGATATCGTTATTACCTGCCTTGTTCTGCCAAGCCGTCTCAATCGTGTCGCTACCTGAACCGCGCTCCTCCCTCCAAGCCCAACATCAACCTCATCAAATATTAAAGTTGGCGTCTCGTCAACATCTGCAAGCATGCTTCTTAAAGCGAGCATCACCCTCGCAAGCTCACCACCTGACGCAACCATCACAAGGGGCTTCGCACTTTCACCAGGATTTGTTGATATGAGAAATGCTACCCTGTCTAAACCATTTGATGTGAAACCAACATTAATATCTGAGACAAACGCATCATCCCCTTCGTTATATTCAATAGAGACAACAAAGACAGTCCCATCCATACCGAGTTCGGAGAGTTCCTCTTTTACTGCTTTCTCAAGAACTGGAACTGCCTCCCTTCGTCTGTCTGAAATGTCAATGGCAATATTCAAGACCTCATCTCTTAAAGTTTTGAGTCGCTCTTCCAGTGCCTCTTTTGATTCTCCTGTCATCTCCAGGTTTGAGAGTTCCTCCTTTGCTGATAAGAGATATGAAAGTATCTCCTCAATTGTCTCACCATATTTTTTCTTCATAAGTGATAACTGCGCAAGGCGTGTCTCTACCTCCTCAAGGCGTGACGGATTAAAGTCTAGGTTTGATATATACTTTTCAATGGCGACTTCAATATCATTTATTACATAAAATATCTCTCTTGACTGTGAGGCGGTCTCACCAATAGATGTGTCTAATTGTGATAGTTGCTCTAAAATTGATGTCAGTTTTGATATTTTACCTGTAATATCTTCATCAAGAAGAATAGATTTTGCCTCATCTGAAAGTTTTGCAATCTTCTCACCATTTCTAAGAAATAAGCGTTCTTCTTCAAGGCGGGCATCTTCACCCTCTGTTAGACATGCCCTCTCAATCTCATCTATCTGAAATTTGAGCAGGTCTTTTCTCCTTGCCCTCTCTTTTTCATCCTCAATTATTGTCTCTAACCTCTTCTTTATCTGCTTATATTCTTTTAACTTGTCATTGTATATATCTACAATATCGTGAAGACCTGCAAACTTGTCAAGAAATTCAAGATGAGATGATGGATTGAGAAGTCGCTGGTGCTCGTTCTGACCATGAATGTCAACAAGGTTTGCTGTCAGGTCGCGCAGGAATTTCAGGGTGGACTTATTACTGTTTATTAGAATCCTGCTTCTTCCATCACGCATTATTTCCCGCCTAATAATTGTTTCACCTTTTCCATCACCGCTTGTGAATGTTGCCTCAACAAGTGCAAAGTCATATCCCTCTCTTATCATACCTGTGTAAGCCCGACCGCCAAGAGCAAGCCCGAGAGCATCAATAATTATTGATTTACCAGCACCTGTCTCACCTGTCAGTATTGTGAAGCCCGTGTTGAATTCAACTGTCAGTTCATCTATAAGAGCGTAATTCTTTATGAATAATCTTTTTATCATTCTTTATTTATCAATTTCCCTATCTAATGCCTTGTCTTCTCTAAGGTCGTGCCATCCCCATCTATCTCTGAGAACTTTGAATAGTTCCCAACCCTTAAATCTTATTATATGTATATTGTGCTCAGATTTGGTTACTATCATCTCTTCATCCCATGTAAGTTTTTTTCTTACCTGACCATCTATTGTAAGACATATATGAGTTCCAATGGCAATCCTTCCCTTAATTCTAACACTTTCTGTCGTTGGGAGAATGAAGGGTGCTATGATATGTGGATGAGAGCAGATAGGTGTATATAAAACAACCTCAAGCGATGGGTCAATTATTGGACCACCAGCGCTTAGTGAGTATGCTGTAGAACCAGTCGGCGTTGCGATTATTAAGCCATCTCCAGAGAATGTAATGGGAACTTTGTCTTTTCTCAGTATTTCAATGTGTGCTACCTGGGGGGCAAGTCCTCTATGAAGTTCAATATCATTGAGAACCTCGCTATGCCAGTTGCCTATCTCAACTCTGAGGAGCATCCGTTTATCAAGATGGTATCTACCATCAAAAACTGCGTCTACTACCTCATCAATATTGCTTATGTCAGTTTCTATAAGAAAGCCAATTCCACCGACATTTATTGGAAGTATTGGCTTCTCTGTTGGTGCTATTGCTCTTGCAGCAGTGAGCAGTGTGCCATCTCCTCCAAGTAAGATGATTATATCTGCCTTTCTTGCAACACCTGAAATGAGTTTCAGACCGCTCTCCTTTAAGCCGTATGTGTTGATGAAATTGGAAAGGTCAGGCATTAATACTTCTATTTTTCTCTTTTTGAGAATTTTTGAGAGGTTCTTTCCTGCCTCTATTGCTTCTTTTTTCCTAAAATTTGCGATAATTGCTATTTTTTCTATCTCAATCATCTTTATACTTGTAATGTTTATATTTTATTTGTTTTTATTAGATTCTTTGCTCTTTCTGCAATATCTTCCGGTGTCAGTTTAACAAGTTTTAAGAGTTCTGAGATATTCCCTTGCGGTATAAATTCATCAGAGAGCCCCATTCTATCTACTATTATTTTATTCAGCAAATTTTCCTTTTCAAGAAACTCAAGGATAGCAGACCCAAAACCACCATTGAGCGTTCCCTCTTCAATCGTGAGCCAAATATTATGTTTCTTTGATAGTGCTAAAAGTAGTTTCTCATCAAGAGGTTTTACAAATCTTGCATTTATAACTGCTGCCTTTATGCCCTCAATTGCGAGAATCTCTGACGCCCTTGTTGATAATGATACCATTCTGCCAATCGCTAATATTGCAATGTCTTTACCTTTACTCAGTATCTCACCTCTTCCAACTTCAATTGGCTTTGCATCAAAGTCAACTGAAGCACCAGTTCCCTCCCCCCTCGGGTATCTTATAGCAAATGGTCCACTATGTTTATGAGCGGTATTTAATAACGCGACAAGTTCTGCCTCATCCTTGGGTGCAGATATGACAATGTTGGGTATGGCTCTAAGATATGCTATGTCAAAGGCACCGTGATGTGTCGGTCCATCCTCTCCAACAAGTCCTGCTCTATCTATGCAGAATATTACAGGAAGGTTCTGTAGGCATATATCGTGAATAATCATATCGTATGCTCTCTGAAGGAATGTTGAGTATATTGCACAGATGGGTTTTAATCCCATAGTTGCGAGCCCTCCTGCGAATGTTACAGCATGCCCCTCTGATATGCCAACATCAAAGAACCTATCTGGAAATTTTTTTTGAAATTGTATAGTCCCCGTTCCATCAGGCATTGCCGCAGTTATCACAACAACCTTTTTATCCTTCTCACCAAGTTGAATGAGTGCCCTGCCAAGTATTGCGGTATATGTTGGCTTTTCCCCAATGGAGTTTACTTTACCCGTTCTTGGGTTGAATGCTGAAATACCGTGGAAGAGTGTGGCGTTCTCCTCTGCTGGGGTATAGCCCTTACCCTTTACAGTCAGAATGTGAAGGAGAACTGGACCTTTGAGTCGCAGAGCACCTTCTATGTTCTCAATGAGTTCTTCTATATCATGCCCATCAATGGGACCAATATACCTGTATCCAAGTTCTTCAAATAGCATTCCAGGCACGAGGAGGTTTTTCAGACCTTCTTCAAATCTTCGTGCGTAATTAAAGAGGGTTGAACCAACTTTTGGTATAGATTGAACAAGGACTTGAAGACGGCTTCTAATTCTGTCATAAACGGGGTTGGTAATCAATTTGCTTAGGTAATCAGATAGTGCCCCAACTGTTTGTGAGATTGCCATCTCATTATCATTGAGTATAATAAGAATGTCTTTTGCCGAATCGCCCGTTCTGTCAAGTCCTTCAAGTGCAAGCCCCCCTGTCAGAGCGCCATCACCAATAACAGCAACAACCTTGAAATCATCGCCTATAAGGTCTCTTGCTGTCGCTATGCCGAGAGCGGAAGAGATAGAGGTGGAGGCGTGTCCTGATGTAAAAGCATCATAGACAGATTCGTTTCTATTTGTAAAACCTGATAGCCCTCCAAATGTTCTGATAGTATGAAATCTATCTTTTCTTTCTGTAAGAATTTTATGAGCGTATGCTTGGTGTCCGACATCCCAAACAATCTTGTCCTTTGGACAGTCAAGAACTCTGTGTAAAGCAATTGTTAGTTCAACCGCACCTAAACTTGGTGCAAGATGCCCCCCATTTTTAGATATAACAGATATAATAAACTCTCTTAATTCAGAAGCAAGGGTCTTCAATTCACTTATTGAAAGTTCTTTGAGGTCAGAAGGTGCTTTCACCCTTGATAGAACTTTATATTTAAAATTGTTCAAATCACCTTCCATAATATATTTATCAAATATTATAATATATAATTTTTCTAATTTACTACCAATTTATCCTCTTAATAAAAGGTCAAATTTATTCTTTTTAGGTGTTTTCTGCTTTTAAATTTGATTTACTGTTTGTTGAACTGATATATGAATATATGAGAGGATATATAATTATTCTTTGGTTCTTCTATAGATTGATTTTTAGTATATTGACGACTATGAGTATGGTGTGAAAAATAATTTTATTTAATGTAAATAAAAGTAATTTAAAGTATTGACAAGTGATTTTAAATGAGATATAATTCACTATAATCTAAATGAGGAGGTGTATTTAGATGAAAAAGGCAACATTATTGTTATTAGGCATTGCCCTTATTTTATCATTTACAGGTTGCGCCAAGAAACCCGCGGAGGTTATTTTAGGAACTTGGAATGGCAAAATGACTCCTGAGGGACAGGAGGCACAAAATATCACCATGGTGTTTGAGAAAGATGGTAGTTTCACATTGACACCAGAGGGTGATGTGGCAGCAAAAGGAACCTACAAGGTTGATGAGAAGGGCGCTCTTACTGGTGACTTTGCTGTTGAAGGTAAAGAGGTAAGTGGAACGATGACAGGAACACTTGATGTCAAAAAACTTGTTATCAAGGGCGACATTGAGATGAAGGTTATGGTAGAGGTAGCACCCCCACCAGCACCAGAGCCAAAGCCCGGTGAGGTAAAGAAGGAAGAGCCAAAAGTCAAGCCAGAGACAAAAGTCAAGCCAGAGAAAGGTAAGGAAGAGCCCGTGCCAACTCCAGTTCCTCAGAAAGAGGAGAAGATTGTAAAGGCAACATTTGAAGTAACAAAGGGCGAAGTCAAGAAAGAGGAAAAGACAGGTAAGTAATCTTCTTTCTATTATTAAGATTAAGGGGTGGTAAAATGCCACCCCTTCTGTTATCTAAAGTTACGCATCCATTAGCCACACTCAGAAAAGCCACATGACTTGCAGACAGCACAACCCTCCTCTAATGTGAGCACGCCACCGCAATCAGGGCAAGCACCACCTGTGTCAAATATCTTATAGATATTGGCACGACCGCTTATCTCTCCAAGTTTTTCTTCAAGTGCCTTTGCAATAGCGTCAGCACAAGAGAGTATCCTCTCACTCCCAAATCCAAATGGTTTATGGCATCTTATTCCTTTCAGGTGTTTCACAATGTCCCTTGTGTCAATACCAGCCCTTAGACCCATAGATATGAGACGGCTTATCGCCTCTGTCTGCGATGCTGCACAACCCCCTGCCTTACCCATATTAGCGAAGACCTCGCATAGACCATAATCATCCCAATTTATAGTTACATAGAGATTACCACAGCCAGTTCGTATCTTCCTTGTTTCACCTTTGGTAACACTTGGTCTCTCTCTTGGCTTCAATCTTACTTTACCTTCTTTATCTATCGTCATTGTCTCTAATTCAGATTTTTTTTCTTTCGTCTTCCCAATATTTAATACCTGTTCCTGTCTGCTGGCATTTCTATATACAGTTATACCCTTTACTCCCTCTTTATAAGCAAATAGATAAGAATTGTATATATCCTCAACTGTTGCACTATTAGGGAAGTTTATTGTTTTGGAGACAGCATTGTCTACATATTTCTGGAATGCTGACTGCATCTTTATGTGCCACTCAGGTTTAATGTCAAGAGCAGTAACAAATACTCTTCTCACATCCTCAGGTATCTCAGAGATATCTTGTATTGAGCCCTTCTCTATCACCTTTTCCATAAGTTCGTCAGAATAGAAGCCACGCTTTTTAGCAATATCAAGAAATATCGGGTGAATTTCAACCAGTTTATCTCTATCAAGAACCTGGCGGTAGAATGCAAGTGCAAACAGTGGTTCAATGCCAGATGAACAGCCCGCGATAATGCTTATTGTTCCAGTAGGAGCAATCGTAGATGTTGTTGCGTTTCTCATTGGTGGAAGACCGTTTTTCTCGTGAACTGAGCCCCTGAAGTTTGGAAATGGCGAGCGCTCTTCTGCTAATCTCTGAGACGCTTTATACGAATGTTCTTTGAGAAAAGCGCTCACCTCTTCTGCAATATCAAGAGCGTTTTCACTATTATATGGTATCCCAAGCATAAACAGCATATCAGCAAATCCCATAACTCCGAGACCTATCTTTCTATTACCCTTTGTCATCTTCTCTATCTGAGGTAGTGGATATTTATTTGCGTCTATGACATTATCAAGAAATCGGACGGTGAGATTGATAGTTCTATCAAAGAGTTCCCAGTCAATAATGTAGCCACCATCGGATGATTTCAGCATCTTGGCAAGGTTAATTGAACCAAGATTACATGATTCGTATGCCAAAAGAGGTTGCTCTCCACAGGGATTTGTGCTTTCAATATCACCAAGTGTGGGTGTGGGATTATCCCTGTTGATTCTATCAATAAAGACAATTCCCGGCTCACCATTCTTATGTGCCTGTTTTGCTATCATCTCAAAGACCATCTTTGCAGATAGATATTCAACTATCTCACCAGTTCTTGGATTTATCAGTGGGTAGTCCTTATCATCAAAGACCGCCTGCATAAACTTATCATCTATTGCGACTGATATATTGAAATTTGTCATCATCTCTTCTCTGTCTTTCAATGTGATGAAATCAAGGATATCTGGGTGGTCAATACGGAGTATGCCCATATTAGCCCCCCTTCTTGTGCCACCCTGCTTTATTATCTCTGTTGCTGCATCAAATACTTTCATAAAAGATATTGGTCCTGACGATATTCCCTTTGTTGATTGCACGACATCGTTCTTTGGTCTTATCTTTGAAAAAGAAAAGCCAGTTCCACCGCCACTTTTATGAATGAGTGCAGTATCTTTTACTGCTTCAAATATAGATTCCATTGTGTCCTCAATTGGTATAACGAAACAGGCGGATAGTTGACCAAGACGCCTTCCAGCATTCATCAATGTTGGTGAGTTTGGCGTAAATAATTTTTCTACCATTAGTTGGTAGAATTCTTCTGCCAATCTTCTAATCTCGTCATCAGTTATAGATTTTTTATGTATCTTCTCAATGCTTGCAACTACCGTAGCAACACGCCAGAACATCTCTTTCGGTGTCTCAAGCACCTCACCATTCTCATCTTTTTTGAGATAACGTTTTCTTAGAACGATAAGGGCGTTTTCATTAAAATCTGAATCATATTTTGCAGGGGGGGGACCAAATTCTATTATATGCTCTGACTTATCGTCTTCTGAAATTAGGATAGGCATAAACTCATCCTCTTCTCTGCCATTAATATATCTACTCATATAGTTTACCTTTCTATTTAGGGGGTTAAATAATTTTGTATCCGGGCAATTAAATACTTTTATTCAACATCCTTTAACCCCCCTTACCTTATACCTCAATATATTGTGTCAATATCATTTATACAATACAATATATAGTATATCAAATATTTTTTTCAATTTTTACGGATTTTTTTATTTTTTCAGCAAATTAATGATTTTAGATTTCTTTATATAATATAATCTTATTATAGAATATTAAAGGAGGAATTTCTTATGAAAGAAATATTAAATGATATAAAGTCGGCAAGGGGAGAGAAGATAAGTTGTAAGGGCTGGATTCAAGAGGCAGCGCTTAGAATGCTGATGAATAATCTTGACCCTGAGGTGGCTGAAAAACCCGATGAACTTATTGTATATGGTGGGACAGGAAAGGCAGCAAGGAATTGGCAGTCATTTTATGCAATAGTTGAGACACTGAAGAGATTGGAAGATGATGAGACATTACTTGTTCAGTCAGGAAAGCCAGTTGGTGTTTTCAAAACTCACAGTGATGCTCCTCGTGTTCTTCTTGCTAACTCGCTTCTCGTTCCAAAGTGGGCAACATGGGAGGTCTTTAACGAACTTGAAAGAAAAGGGCTGATAATGTATGGTCAGATGACTGCAGGGTCTTGGATTTATATTGGCACTCAGGGCATTTTGCAAGGGACTTATGAGACACTCGCAGAGGTGGCCAGACAGCACTTTGATGGTTCATTAAAAGGTAGGGTTGTCCTTACCGCAGGGCTTGGTGGAATGGGTGGTGCACAACCTCTTGCAATTACTATGAATGAGGGCGTTGCTCTTGTTGTAGAGGTTGACCCATCAAGAATAAAGCGTCGTCTTGATACTGGTTATCTTGATACTATGACAGAGGACATTGACAAGGCACTTAATATGGCTGATAAGGCGAAGAAAGAAGGCAAAGCAATTTCTATTGGTATTCTCGGTAATGCTGCTACTGTTCTTCCAAAGCTTTTGAAGATGGACTTTCAGCCCGATGTAATAACAGACCAGACATCAGCACACGACCTCCTTAATGGCTATGTTCCTGACCAGGTCTCGTTTGAAGAGGCGCTTAAGTTGCGAAAGAATGACCCTGAGAGATATCAGAAGTATGCCCTTGAAAGTGTAGGAAGGCATGTTGAGGCGATGCTTGGTTTTATGAAAAATGGTGCTGTAACATTTGACTATGGTAATAATATTAGAAATCAGGCAGAACTTGCCGGTGTCAAAGATGCATTTGCCTTCCCTGGCTTTGTTCCTGCCTATATTAGACCACTCTTCTGCAAGGGCAAAGGACCTTTTAGATGGGTTGCTCTATCGGGCGACCCTAATGATATATATGAGACGGACAGGGCTATCTTAGAATTATTTCCTGAGGATACCGCACTTGCAAGATGGATTAAGATGGCAGAGGAGCGGGTGAAGTTTCAAGGGCTTCCTGCAAGGATATGCTGGCTCGGATATGGTGAGAGGGAGAAGGCGGGTCTCTGCTTTAACGAACTTGTGAGAAAGGGCAAGGTAAAGGCACCTATTGTTATTGGTAGAGACCACCTTGATGCTGGCTCTGTTGCTAGCCCAAATAGAGAGACGGAGGCAATGCTTGATGGCTCTGATGCTATCGCGGACTGGCCGATATTGAATGCACTTCTCAACGCTGTCTGTGGTGCAAGTTGGGTATCTGTTCATCACGGTGGTGGTGTTGGCATTGGTTATTCTATACATGCGGGTATGGTGATAGTTGCGACGGGAAAAGATGATGCCCGAGAGCGTCTTTCAAGGGTGCTCACGGTTGACCCAGGTCTTGGTGTGGTGAGACATGCTGACGCTGGATATAAAGAGGCGATGAGGGTGGCAAAAGATAAGAATATAGATATGCCAATGTTAAAATAATATCTCTTCATTTATAAACAAAAGGGGACGGATTTCTCACCGTCCCCATAATATTGTCAATCTATCACTACTTTGCCACAACAAACCTCTTGCTCGCAGTAAAGCCCCCTGCTGTCATCCTCATAATATACACGCCATTGGTAAGACCCGACACATCACCCGTAATTGTGTATTCACCCTCATTGTATTGCCCACCCGCAACCGTTGCAACCTTCCTACCTGCTATATCATATATCGCTATGTCAATGTCCGCCTGCTCTGGTATTATGACATCAATGCTTATCTGAGATGATGCGGGCGTTGGATATATTCTCGCTATATCAAAGCTCTCGGGTGTCTTATTCCCCGATGTCACCTGTGTTGTCCCAAGCGTCTCATTTTTATTATACACAACCGCCTCAAGTTTGTATTCGTATTTTGTATTGGGCGCAATGTCTCTGTCTGTATATGAATACGGATTTGTGCCTGTGATAAGAGATGTGTTGACCCTTGTCCATACATAATCGTTGTCAGGATTTGGGGGAGATTGGGCAATCTCCCCTACAGGGGCTGGGGAGCATGTGGGAGAATATGAATTCTCCCTTACGGTTGACACGGTGAATGGTGCTATAATTCTGCGGTATAGGTTGAAGCCCGATATATCCTCATCTGTTGAGATAGACCAGTTTAGCGTGATGGCGTCATTATTGGGTTTTGCGGAGAATGATGTGAGGGTGATGGCAAGACCATATCCATAGCGAGCATATCTTAAATTATATGCATCGTTATATGATATATGTGGAAAATTATATTTATCAATGGAAATTGATGTTCCACCTCCTGCGAAAGTTTCCCCCTCATCAACAACCTCTTTATGCCATTCCTTACTATCAAAGTAAGCATACATCAGTTTTTCAGGACCATCATCATTCCAATAATTGTATGAAATATGAGGTAAGTCCTTTGAATCAAGTGCCAAAGATATACTACCATTAGTTTTTTGATTATCAACCTCCTCTATAATCCAATTTGAATCATATTTATATGCGTATTTAATTAATCTAACATCACAATATGCTACATTGGGGTTTCCTTCTGAATCAAGGGCTATTGATGTGCATATTCCAAAATTTGAATTTGAGTCAATTACCTCTATATTCCATTTTGTGCCATCAAAATATGCATACTTTGGTTTTTTATTTGTAATATCAGTATATGATATATGTGGGTGGTTATTTTTATCAATAGCTATTGATGTCCACCAACCTACTCTTCCTTGACTATCAACTACCTCTATATTCCACTTAGTGCCATCAAAATATGCGTATTTTAAATTTTCATCTTTATTATTCCAATCATAGTAAGATATATGTGGATGATTTAATGAATCTAATGCAATTGATGTTCCACCCCAATCACCAATATCTACATTATCAACTTTTTCAATATTCCATTTTGTGCCATCAAAATATGCATATTTAAGACCCTCAGCTTTATTAGTTGAATCACAATAAGCAATATGGGGATTATCATTATTATCAAGTGCAATTGATGTTCCAAGTTGTATATTACCATTGTTGTCAACTATCTCAATATTCCATTTATCACCATCAAAGTATGCATACCTCAGTTCACCATCATAGTTATATTCATTGTATGAAATATGTGGGTAGCCCTTTGAATCTAATTTAATTGATGACCTATCTCCAACACAATAAGTATTATCTACTGTCTCTATATACCATTTAGGTGAAGAAATAACAGATGAATATAATAATATTATTAATGTTATATATATAAATGTATTTTTCATATAATCACCTCATAATTTTTCAACAGGGGAGAACTAATTTATAGCCCTCCTCATTTTTACATATCTATCTATCTTACCTTTACAAAATTACTACTTACTTTTTTCTCTCCACTTGAAACCTCTAGAATGTAAACACCGGATGATAGCAATGTTGTATCAATATTTATTTTATTCAAACCATATACAAGTGGTATAGTATTGCTTTTAACAGTTCTTCCCGAAATATCATAAACCTTAATATAAACATTGCTATTAGAATTAGATGTTATGTTTATATTCAAGTTGTCTTCATATAAGGGATTAGGATAAACATAGTCAATTGACAGAGGTGTTATATTTAAAGGATTATTCTCCGATGTTTTAATACTATATGTGCCCTCTCCTACACCATTTCTCATACTCAATGATGGCTCTCCATAGACCTGAATAATATCTTGATGATAATTATATTTATCAAAACAATCTATATTTAATGGCTTATTTTCTATTAAATTTTTCATAACTATCTTTCATTCACGCCACTTCCCCCTGGAAATGTTATCCACTCGGGCTCAGATAACACTACTGATGTGCAAAGAAGAAAGAAAGAAAGAAAGATAGATAGATAGAGTTTCTTTCCCAAGATATTCTTTAAAATTTCCATTTTACACCTCCCTTAAAAATAATTATTCTAAATATTACTAAAATCTACCCATATCCATAATAATATTTTATAAAATTAAAATAAGAAAAGTCAATAGTTACTTTTTATCTTATACATAATAAAAAGGGGACGGATTTCTCACCGTCCCCATAATATTGTCAATCTATCACTACTTCGCCACAACAAAGTTCTTGCTCGCAGTAAAGCCCTCTGATGTCATCTTCACAATATACACACCATTGGTCAGTCCTGTGATGTCTGATGTGAGTGTGTATTCACCTGGGCTATAAAGACCAGATGCTACAGTTGATACCTTCCTTCCCGTGATGTCGTATATATCCACGCTAATGTTGGCATTTA